>BFBZ01000001.1_pt564 | contig 2827485 bp, 2181 predicted proteins | sample 1888401 | NCBI WGS metagenome assembly BFBZ01 (sample SAMD00112614, study PRJDB3348) | symbiont metagenome | host: Chara braunii | reverse complement strand
CTGACGACGACGTCGTTGCTGCAAGGTAATAATGCGGTGACGGTGAAGTACCTGGGCGACGCCAACTTTTTGGGTAACACGTCCGGTTCGTTGAATGTGACGATCACCCGAGCGACGACGACGACAACGTTGACGGCGTCACCGAACCCCGCATTGCAGGGGAGTGGAGTGACGTTGCGGGCGACGATAGGTGTGGTGAGTCCATCGTCGGGAGTAGCGACGGGCACGGTGGAGTTTTTCAACGGGAGCACATCTCTGGGGACAGCGACGTTGAGCGGTGGAGTTGCGACGCTGGTGACGACGACATTGCCGGTGGGTTCAAACACGCTGACGGCGGTGTATAGCGGAGACAGCCACTATCACGGGAGCGCTTCAGGTGGAGTGATCGAGACAATCACGAGTTCTTCGAGCCATAACAGTGTGGTGGCCGGTGGGGACACGCTGGGGGCTTTGTTCAGTGTGTCGGTCGCGGTGCCGTTCTCTTCCCCGGTGAAATCGAGCCTATCCTTAGGTCGATTCTCCGTGTTCGCGGCCGCGCTGCAAAGAAGAGTGACTTTTGCGCTGAGTGGTGTTCGGCTAGGAACGACGGCCCTCTCTGCCGCTAGCTCAGGAAAGGCCAACAGCGCTTTGAATACCCACTCGACAGGGGTTAATGCAGGGAGAGTCAATCCGTCGTTGACAAACGATGTGGTTGCCCCGTCCCACAAACTCCACGCCACGGAGGTTCGGTCGCGAGGCGGCCGAAATCGCCTGGGTTAAAACCGGTCGTCGATCATCGCTTGGGATGGCTCTCGCGAGGATCGCCAGGGCCATCTCGCCACGTTCTGTACGTCCTCACATCCTCCTGGAAGAGTCTTATCTGTCTGCGGATGGGAGAAGGCTCTTTCAGGGGCGTGTCGCTTTTTGCATGAAGTTGTGATGTGGCAGGTGGTTGCAATAGGCCCCGAGCGTTCGCCTGGGATGGGATTGGCGAACGGTCTGGCCGGCGTCCATTGGCCGTGATTCCCGGCGAAGGGGCGCCTTTGCGGGCTTGTTGATTAAAGGACCGTATGATCGCGGCGGAGCCATCCGTCGCCAATGCCCTCGAAGTGGCCGAAGATCCAGTCGCCGTTTACGGAGAGCACCGTGAATTCGGCGCCGTCCTTGAGGGGCTGATCGAAGGCTGGTTCGTAGTCTTTGCCAATGCCTTTGCGAGCGATCGTCTCGCTGGTGACTACGCCGCGCCGGGAGCCGGAGACATCGGAGTAGGTCAATGCGGTGTCGAAGCCCAGGATGGCGCCGGTGAGGAGCAGGGCGGTGCTGATTCCGTATCCCACTTTCTTGCGTAGCATCAAGCCTGCGCTCGCCGCGAGGGCTGCCAGAAACGTCGCGGCGAAGGTGCCATAAACTTTTTCAGGGAACGAAAGCCAATCACTCCAGAAGAAGACCGGGCGCCACCAGGGAGGCGGGGGTTCGGGGAGCCTTCCCGGGGCCGTCGAAAGGGCCTGCCGGAGGTTCGCCTCGAGGTAGGGGTCGCGCGGGCGATAGGGTTTGGCTTTGCGATAGGCGGCAATGGCGCGCCCATGTTGGCCGGCTCGGTAATAGGCGTTGCCGAGATTGTAATAGACCGCGCCGTTGCGGAACCCGTCCGCGAGCAAGGACTCGAGCAGGGCTGCTGACTCGCGGTATTGCTGCGGAGTCTTCGCGGCGTCGAAGATCTCCAGAGCGCGGACGAACGTACGCTGCCGTTCACCCGGTTCCGTGGCGAATGCCACTCCCGGCAGCAAGAAAACCAACCCCATCAGGGCTCGCACTGGCTTTGGCATCGTTCACGAACCCCGCTCTAGTTGACGTGCCAGGCTTGGGATGAGCGCGGTCGCCTTTTCGATCATGGCTGGCGCCTCGGCCTCTCCCCCCGAACCGTATTCCGCGAGCTCGACCGTTTCCAAGAGGCTCAGGACGGCCTTGCGATCCTCCGCCGATACCGAGGTCTGAGCGAGCGCCGTGTTGGTCTCGGAGGCGGTGAGTCCCTCGCCAACGATGTTCCGCATGTCGGCGATGAGACCGATGAGTGACGAGCGCACGGCGCGGAGGGCCTCACGCGATCGTCCTTCCGAAAGATCCTTGCGAGCTTCCGCCAGCTTCCGCTCGGCTGTCCGGCGAGCGGACCGCTTGCGCTGCCAACTCTGGTCGCCGGACTTGCGGCGGTGGCTTCTCACGGCGACCATCAGGCCTCCTACGGCGAGCCAACAAGCGGCCGCCGCACCTCCGAGCACGGGAACGTTGACGCGCTCATCGACCAGCTCCGAGGGATCGGTCACGTTCTGAAAAATGCCCTGCGCCCGCGACCGAATTTGCCGTGTCCCGGTGCCTGCGACGGCGCCAACCAGGTCTCCAGCACTCACACGGCTGGCTGCTGAGACAGACAGGGAGATGGGCTTGGTGGTGATGTCCGCGAACTTCTCGCTGTCGGGATTGAAAACGGTGATCGCGAGCGAGGGGACGGCGATTCCAGCTTTCTTGGGGCGGAGCGCATATTCAAAGCGCTTTGCGTTCCCTTCGGTCCTGCCGGTCGGGTTGCGGTCCACGATTTCAAAGTCGGCGGCAAGCTTTGAATTCGCCGCCAGGTCTGGGGCGGAGATCTGGTCCAGCGAACTGATCCCCTCCTGTCCCTCGATCTTCAGAGTTAGCGTGAGGGGATCTCCCACGCGGAGCGACGTTGGAGAGGCCGACGCCGTGAAGGCGTAATCGCCGATCCCGCCGCAATAGGTGGCTGGGCGGGGAGTCGGCACTTCGCGCACTTCCACCGTGGCCGCGGGGGCCACGGCGACGAGCCGGGGGCCGGAGTAGCCGCTTTCGTCTCGGTCCTTAGCGAAAGATCCCCTCACGAGCGATGGGCCGAAGGTGTATGTACCGGGCTTTTCCGCGGTGAGGGAGCGCACGAGCTCGTAGGCGAAGTAATTGACCTCATGGCCGTCGAGCCCTTTGCGCTTCTCGCGTTGCTGGGGAAGCTTGAAGACCGCCGCCGGCGACCGCTCGAAGAACGAGAGGCCTCGCGTGGTGAAGTCGTTGAGCGTGAAACCGACGCCGTCGTCCGTGAGGAGTTTCTGCAGCCAGCGAGCCTTGTCCTCGCCGATCAATCCCGAGGGAGGGGCAACCCAGTTGACCTCGAGGTGGGGAGGACGGCGCCTGAGGGGCGCAAGCGGGTCGCGCTGGTCGTCGTCTGGCAATGGGCGAACGAGAATCCGCAGCGTGACTTCAAAGGGTTGCGTGGGGTAAACGCGCAAACGGCTTGTTTTGATTTCAGGAATGACCAGATCCTGCTTCTCGGGAGCAATGACTTTGAGCTCCAGGGTGCGCCCCGAGATCGTGCTGCCATCCAAGGTGACCTTCGGCGCGGGGATCGTGAACTGGCCTGTTCGTTTAGGGGTCAGGCGGTAGTGGTACACGTGGCCGAAGGTGGTCCTTTGCGAGACCGAACCGTTGAAGATAAATGTCGACGATTGATTACGTGATTCATCGCCGAGGGACGTGACGTCGAATTCGGCACGCAGGGCCGAGAGGTCTGGGGCTACCGGCGATTTCACGTTGCGCAACTCAACGTCGTAGTCGATGCTTTCCCCGATGTAGATCTCAGACGTGTTGGCCTCGACATCGATCTCCGGTTCCTGGGCAACGCCGGCATGCGCGCTGAGGAGAAGGAGCGTTGAGACGGCGAGGGCTGTCATCGTCGAGCGAACCTGTCGCATCACCAGTCCTTCTCCACGGGGACCCTTCCATAGACGCGAGCCTTCATCATGCGGTCGCGCTCGCGCTTCTCTTGCTGCCGCTCGCGGACCTTGCGCAGGACCGATTCGATCTGGTCGCGCGACATTTGGGGCTGTTCCTTCTTCTGCGCGTCGGATTTGCCCGGCTCGTTGTCTTTTTTCGACTCGTCTTTTTTCTGCTGATCCTTGTCCTTTTGCTCGTCCTTGTCCTGGTCTTTCTTTTGATCCTGATTCTTCTTCTGGTCCTTGTCTTTCTTTTGGTCCTGATCTTTTTTCTGCTGATCCTTGTTCTTTTGTTGATCCTTGTTTTGGTCTTTCTTTTGATCCTGATCTTTCTTCTGGTCCTTGTCTTTCTGGTCCTGATCCTTCTGGTCTGGCGGCTTATTGGGGGGCTGGGCCTTCCGGATCTCTTCAAGGATCTTCCGAGCCTCTTCGGCGGGAGGAGCGGCGGCAGCCCGATCCTTCTGCTTCAGGGCTTTGATCGCGTGTTCCATTTGCTCGACCGCACGGGGGGCTAGCTCGATCGCCTTCTTGTAGCCGGCCTTGAGAGCTTCGGGGTCGGGCTTTTCCGGAGAGGGATTTTTCTCCTTCTCTTTCCCCTGTTCTTTCTCCGCGGGAGGAGCAGGAGGGGCCTTTTCGAGCCGTTCCCGTTCCGCCTCCGCCTTGAGCTTCAGGAGTTGCGTTCTGTGGTGGGTCTGCTCCTGGAGCCGAGCCAGTGGCGCGAGGTCTTCCGACTCCGTGGCCAGAGAGGCTGGGCTTGAGCTCGGTGTCGGGGAGGGCGCATTGCCGGGTGCCGGCTCTTTCGCGTCTGGCTTGGTTTCCTCCTTGGGCGGGGGTGCCAGGCTTTGCGCGATGCGCGTTTGATCGGCCAGGTCGCGTGCCAGGAGGGGGTGGAACGGGATCACCGCTTCCCAGATCTTGTCCAGTTCATCAATCGCCGCCTGTTGATCGACAGTCGCCGGTTCGGCACTCCGATGCTCTAGCTTGCGAGCGGCGGCGGCCATCTTTTCCCCGGCGGTGTGCGCCCATCCCTGCAAGAGCTTGATCCCTTGCTCCAACTCAGGAGGAGCTGCCTGCGGTGCCTTGCCTCCCTCCGCTTTCGGCGGTTGGAGCTCCGCGACGATTTTCTCTTTGAGCGGAGGAATCTCCTCAAGGAGCTCGTCTTGCAATCGCTTCAGCTCGAGATAAGCATCGGAGGTAGTAAGAGGTGTAAGGGCTTTGGTCGATTCCTTGAGCGTGGCTTCAGACTCCTTGAGGAATTCGACAAAGGCCAGCAGGTTCATTTCTTTCCGGCGTTTCTCTCGGTCGAAGGCGTGCCAGCGGTCTCCGTAGTACTTCACCCACTGCCGCACGAGCTCAATGTCACGACGGGCGGCGGTGTTGTTCGGCTCCAGCTCGAGGCAGTGGCGAAATGAGGCCACGGCTCCCTTGAGCTGCTCGAGGATCTCGGGGCGTTTGTCGGGAGGAACCGACTCGGGCTGCTCCCCCGCCAGCCGGCGTGCTTCTTCCCCGGAGAGGGTTCCCAGGTTGAAGTGGGCCGAGGCCGCAAGCCGTTTATCGTGCGCGAGCCCCGCCTTGAGGTACCACTCCTTGGCGTGTGCGACGTCCCCTTTGCGATGAGCCGCGCAGGCCAGATCGAACGCGGCGATCGCCGCCTTGCCCGGATCGTTGCGATCGAACTCCTCGCGCGCGGCGGCGAAATTGTCCTGTGCCTTGGTAAAGTCCCCTCGGCCATAGAGCCGCAAACCCTCACGAACGGAGCCGGTGGGGTTCTCTCCCCGCCCGCTGCCGGGGAGGATCGCCAGCAGGAGCAGGGCCGTCGCAACCGGTGTTTCCCGAAGCGAGGCGGGGGCTCGCGAAGCCACGCGACGGGGGCCATCCGTGGGGCTCTTGAGTTCCAGGTCGTCCCCCTTCACGAGGCGAGGGTAAAGGGGAGTCAGGGCATCGATGAGCAAGGCAAGAATTGCCAGCCCAAGGAAGATCTGGAACCGATCGCCGCGACGAAGCCGCTTCTTGCTCGGCTCCTCGGCGCCACGACGGCCCTGGAGGTATTTGGTGTAAAGATCCCCCAGGTCATAGGCTCGCGTCCCGGCGGGCACGTAGACGCCGGAAGTTTTGAGGGCGATTTCCTTCAAGAGGCTGCCGTCAAGCTTGCTCCAGACCTGGTGCCCCTCATATTCGACGTACGACTTCGTGTCGGCCGCCTGGGGGATTCTTGCGCCCTGGTCGGCGTCGCCCAGCCCGACGGTGAAGATCGTCACGTGCCGCTCGGCGGCAACGGCGGCGGCCTCGCGAGGGTAAGACTGTTGATCGTCGCCGTCGGTGATCAGAAGGATCGCCTGATCGCGATCCGCGCGAGCCTGAAAGACCTCGAGCGCCTTGCGGATGGCATCGCCGATCGCAGTTCCGCCTCGAGGAGCGCTGTTGGGGTCGAGCTCGTCGAGCGAGCGGCGGAAAGCGTCGTAGTCAACGGTCAGGGGGCATTTCACCACCGCCTGCCCGGCGAAGGCGATCAGTCCCACGCGTTCCCCTTCGAGCCGATTGACGAGGGCTGCCACGTCGGCCTTGGCCCGTCCCAGCCGACTGGGGGGAACGTCCTGAGCGAGCATCGAGCGCGAGACGTCGATCAGGACGTAGAGATCGCTCCCCTTGGGAACAATTTCTTCATACTGTGTGCCGAACCGAGGCCCCGCCAGTGCGACCAGCCCACTGACCAGGGCGGCCTCGCGGAGCAGTGTCTTCACCCAGAAGCGCGCCGGGGAGTCGGGAGGAAGGATTCGCGGCCACATCGGTTGAGCCACGAAGGCCGCCGCAGCCTGCCGGCGGCGTTGGCGCGAATAGACCGCCAGCGCCAGCCAGGCAACTCCCAGCGGGAGAATCAGGTAGAGCCACCGTGGATTCTGCCATTCCATCGCGGAGAGAACCTCTGCTTACGGCAACGAACGAAAACGGGTTTCCGACAAAACGCCGACGAAAAGTATGAGCGCCAATCCCGGCGCCACCAACCAGGGGAAAAGCTCCTGGTATTCCGAGTACTTCGTTTCCTCGACGGCGGTCTTTTCCAGCTTGTCGATCTCGGAATAAACCTCTGCCAACCCCTGGGAATCGGAGGCGTGAAAGTACTGGCCGTTGCCTGTTCTGGCGATCTCGCGGAGCAAGTCCTCGTCAACGCGAAACTCGGCGGGGACCAGAACTTGGTTTCCGAACCCGTCGTCCTGGGGCACGGGAACGGTGCCGTTACGGCCGATGCCAATGGTATAGATCCGGATGCCGGACTCCGCGGCGATGCGGGCGGCCTCGTTGGGGTCGACGACTCCTGCGTTGCTGTCACCGTCGGTAAGCAGGATGATCACCTTGCTCTTGGCTTTCGCCCCTCGGAGACGATCGACCGCGACCGCAAGGCCGTCGCCGATCGCGGTGGCCAGTTCCTCCTTCAACGCGTCGGCATTGATGACCTCCCCCTCGCTATTGCGGATTGGCCGGGGGATCGTGAGTGCCTGCGCGATGTCGGCAAAGGCGCCGTGGTCGAGAGTCAGGGGGCATTTGCTGTCCGCGAATCCGCCGAAGGCGACCAGCCCGACGAGATCGTCAGGCCGACCTGGCAGCCCGCTCTCGGTGGAACCGAGGACGAACTCGCTCACCACGTGCTTCACCGCTTCGAGCCGATTGACGTTTCGCCCCTGAATTTGGAAGTCGACAGCCTCCATGGAGCCCGAGACGTCGAGCACGACCTCGATTGCGATTCCCTGGCCGGCGATGCGTGACTCCGCTCTCCCCGCCTGCGGCCGAGCCAGCCCGGCGATCATCAGGCAGAGCCCCAGGGCGTAGACGTACGGCAGCCAGCGCCGCAGCCGTTGCGCCAGGGTCACAGGGAGTCCCTTGAGATCGCTGACGCTCGAAAAGACCGCGGCCGGCCGCGATTGCGGACGCCTGCGCCACCAGAGCAGCCCAAGGGCAGCCGGCGCGAGGAACAACCAGAACCAGGAATCAAGGCGAAACGCGTTCACGGAAACAACCATGCTCCTCGAGTCGAAGCTTCCGCTTAATCTCCCACCACGGCGGCCACCGGCGCCAGGTTCACGAACTCCCGAGCCCGGGCGATCGCCTGGTGGATTTGCTCGTCTTCCGGCTGCTGCCCGGCGTATTTAACCAGGTCGGCCGATTCCAGGAAATCAGCGAGGCGGAGCGAGCGGTCTTGGTAGAAGATCGCTCGCGCGCGGATATCGCGCAAGAACTCTTCCGTCGTCTGGTCGGGGGCACGAATGCCCGTGGTGTCCTCAACGTATTGGCGCACGATGCCCGTGAGCCGCAGGTAGAATTCCTTGATCAAGCCGCGTGCCGGAAGGTTTTCCGCGAGGAGGCTTGCGAGGGCCGCGTGAGCGATTTCCTCGGGAGTCTTGCGCGGCGGTTCGACCGGTTTTCGCTTGCAGCGGCGGAGCATCACGAAGCCCAGGACCGCGAGCACGGCGACGACCACGGCCGCGACGATCCAACCCAGTGCGACCCCCTGAGACAAACCTCTCGGCGGTTCCATAGGTTGGAGTTGCGCGAGGCTTGGAACCTCGTTGGCCAGCTCTGACGTTACGTTCACCTCGAGCGGCTCGGTTTCGATGAGCGCCGGTTTTCCTTCCCCCTCCGAGCCTGGGCGCTTATCCACGAACTCGATAGCCACGGACCGGAGCAGGTGCTTACCCGCGTGGGCGGGCTCGAGCTCATAGTGGAATTGACGGCGGTTCTCCGCCCCTTTCTCGGGGGGGCGTTCGCTGTAGTCGCGGACCAGGAAGTCGCCGACCGCCTGGCCGAAGGCGGGGGATTTGATCTCAACTCCCGGGCTGGATTCAACGCTCACTTCCATCTGAAGCAAGTCGGAAAGCCGGGGCTCACGAGGCCAAACGCGAACGGAGAGCTTCACCGGCCCTTTCTCAAAGGTCCGCTCGATCACGTTCCCCCGTCCCGCGGATGCCGGGTCGCGGCGATCCCCCTCTCCGCAGCCGACGAACGGGACGAGGAGGGTCAGGAGGCTATGCCTGGCCAACCGCTTGAGCCACGGTGTGGGACTCATCGTTGCCGCTCCCTCATGCGGAAGAAGCGCTGGAGGCTCGTTGCGTAAGGCTGATCGGTGCGGATCTCGAGGCGGTCGACGTTGGCCTTGCGGAGCCAGCCGCGTAATTGCCGCTCCCGCTCCTGCGCGGCCTTGGCGAACAGGGCACGCACCTTGGGATGGCGGGTGTCGAGTTCGAGCAGTTCATCGGTCTCGGCATCCCGGAGGGTCAGGAAGCCGACGTCGGGAAGGCTCGACTCGCGCGGGTCTTGCATGGTCACGGCGATGCAGTCGTGCCGTTGGTTGGCGATCGCCAGAGCCCGCGAACAGTCGGGGCCGAGGAAGTCGCTCATCAGGAACACCACGCAGCGCCGCCTTTGAACCCGGCCCAGAAAATCGAGGGCCTTGGAGATGTCTGTCGGCGCCTTGACCGGTTCCGTGGCCAGCAGTTCACGAATCAGCCGCAGGACGTTCGCTCGCCCCTTGCGCGGAGGGATGTACTTCACCACATCATCGGTGAAGAAGAGCAGTCCGACTTTGTCGTGGTTCCGAAGGGCCGTGAACATCAGGACGGCCGCCACCTCAACGGCCGTTTCCATCTTGCTGAGGCGGAACGAGCCGAAAGCCCCTGAAGCCGAGATGTCGACGGCCAGGATCACCGTGAGCTCGCGCTCTTCGCAAAACGTCTTGACGAAAGGAGTTCCCGCGCGAGCCGTGACGTTCCAGTCGATGGTGCGAATCTCATCGCCGGGAACGTATTCGCGGACGGCGTCGAACTCCATGCCGCGTCCTTTGAAGACGCTCAGATACTCTCCCGCGAGCAGGTCGTTCACCTGCCTGCGCGCGACGATCTGAATTCGCCGAACTTCTTTCAGGACGTCTTCAAGCTGTCGGGTAGGCATGGAAGCGGGCTTCAGGGAACGTGGACCGATTCGAGCACCTTGCGAACGACATCGTCGGAGGTCGTCTCCTCGGCCTCGGCCTCATACGTGAGGATCACGCGGTGCCGGAGGATGTCGAGTGCCACGTCCTTGACGTCCTGAGGCGTGACATAGGCCCGGCCGACCAGGAATGCGTGGGCCCGAGCGGCCAAACACAGGTTGATGGAGGCTCTCGGCGACGCTCCATACTCGATGAGTGGCTTGAGGTCCCCCAGGCGATAACGCTCGGGATGCCGGGTGGCCGACACGATATCGAGGACGTAGTCCTTCACCTTGTCATCAAGATAGATGGAGGTGGCCGTTTCCTTCATGGCGATCAGCTGGCGGGGATCGAGCACCGGCTGGACCTCGCGGCGCAGGCCGTCCAGGGCGACGTCCATCACCTTGCGCTCGTCGCTCGTGGTGGGGTAGTCCACCACCACTTTGAGCATGAAGCGGTCGACCTGGGCTTCAGGCAGAGGATAGGTCCCTTCCTGCTCGATCGGGTTCTGCGTCGCCAGCACGAGAAACGGCTCGTCGAGCACGAACGACTCGTCGCCGATCGTGACCTGATGCTCCTGCATCGCTTCCAGAAGAGCGGACTGAACCTTGGAAGGAGCCCGGTTGATTTCGTCGGCGAGGATTAGGTTCGCGAAAATCGGTCCCTTCCGTGTGCTGAAAGCCCCCTCGCGCGGGTTATAAATCAGCGTGCCGATCAGGTCGGCCGGAAGAAGGTCAGGCGTGAACTGAATGCGGTTGAACTTGCAATGCACCGCCGCCGCGAGAGCCTTGATGGCGGTCGTTTTCGCCAGTCCCGGAACCCCTTCGAGCAGAACGTGTCCCCCGGTCAGGAGCGCAATCAGCAGCCGCTCGAGCATTTGGTCTTGCCCGATCAGTACCTTGCGAACCTCGGTCTTAACTCGCTCGAGCTGGTCCGAATACTGGAGAACCTGGTCCTTGATTCTCTGAATGTCGACGCTCATATTCCCCCGTCAGCCCTCCGGCGTCGTGTCAGGTCTGATACCTCCGCCGGCGACACCGAGCTTGCCCCTAACTAGGCCCACCCAGCCTCGACCAACAGCAACGGCAGCTTCCCCATGGAAGCAATATAGATAAAGCCAGTTCCTCCCTGCTACGCAAGCCCGAAGGTTTTGGTTCATTTCACAACAGGGCGGGTGCCAAGGAATAAGCCAACGAGGAGCGGACCCTCTCGCAAAGCGACGGGGAACCTCGCGTTGACGGTTAATCCCCCGCGCCTTCTGCCGCCGAACGCGAACCCTTGACCCCCTGGGAGTTGGCCGGACCTATCCGCAAAGGCAAGGCGCGGGGTCTCTCCGAAAACATCCCCCTGCTGTCGTCAGCGGCGCTGATGGCAGCCTGATTCTTAGCTCCATTCCGGCGAGGCCTGCCGGACCGAAATCCTTCTCGGTTCCCACGGGGGATCGCTAGCTCATGAGACTCACGAGGATCGCGTCGGATCGACGCGGACGCGGGATCGTGTAAGAGAGCGAGCGCGCTGGACTCGAATCAGCATTCGCCGACCCGTTTCGCGTTCACGAAGCTTGCTCCCGAGCACCTGGCCTGAACGGGCCAGGTCTGGATTTCGTCACACATCCCCCCCGCGAACAGCGCTACCAAGAGATCCTTCGACGCGCTGAGCGATAGACGCCAGAAAATGCGGGGAGCGGAAGCCGATTCTCTTAAGAGTCGAATCAATATTATCAATAAGTGCGACAAAACCAAAAATTCGAATCAATAAGGCATCAGTCAGCGTTAAATTAGTCGCGTTTCGTCTTGGCGTAATTGCGGGCTTTGGGGGTTTCGCGAGTGATGAGGCGTATAGTGAAATTGGGAATTTTGTGAAATTTGCGAGTCTTAGATATTTTGTGGATTGCAGAGATATTTTGTATTTGGGATATTTGCGAAGGCTGAATAGTCTAGATCGATTGACGGGGTATCGGTCTTATAGGAAAAAGCCCCGTGCCATTAGCATCATGTGAAAGAGGTTAACTATGATGGTGGAACGTTTGGGAAAGCGGACGCTGTTCGGACTTGCGGCGATGGCCTGCATGGCCTGTTTTGCCGGTAACGCCCATGCTCAGATCTACACGCAGAGCTACGCGGCGCCGCAGGCTCCGTCAGGCCAAGCGTCGTACGGGCCCGCGCCTGCCGGCTGCTACACGGGAGGACCTCCTGTAGGGTACGCGTGCTACACGGTGTATCCAAGTTCCGGAGGGTATTCTTGCTATACGCCTGGCACGCAGCCGAGTTGCCCTCCTTACACCCAGTACCCGGCCACTCCGTGCTATGACACGCTCTGCCACGATTCGGCGACGGTGACGCAAAAAATCGTTTTGAATCGCTATTACCCAGTATATATCCACCTGAAGGACAATCATTACACGGGTGTTCAGATCGAGGAATGCTGGAAACCACTCTGCGTTCTTTGCTCCACCACGAAGCCGTGTCCGAAGCACGCGAACGGCCAGGGAGGAGATTTGCCGTCTCCCGTCGACCCGAATGCCGCTGGGGCTGCGCCGGTTCCCGTCGCGCCGAGCGTACCAACGGGGGCGCCGCAGACATCAGCGGGCACACCCAGCGCGGCGGCTCTGGCACAGGCAGCCGCGCCGACCGCTGCTCAGCCGGCGCCGATGACCGTTGCACAGCCGGCTCCCGCGGCCGCAACCCCGGCCCCAAGCGCGGCGCCGGCCCAAACCCCGGTATCCACGCCTGACCAGACCACGGCTCCCACCGTTGCTCAGGCGACCGGTCCGCAAAAACGCTGGGTTTACCTCACCAGCCAGAAAGTGTGGGGCCTCGGCTACCAAAGAGCGGATGGGAACTGGGTGATCGATAGCGGTAGCATGCGATCCGCTCCCCCCGCGAGCTGAAGGGGCTGATGCTGATTCACCATTCTGAGCGATCGCCAGACGGGCAACCTCACCCGTCTGGCGTCCATATGAACTTGGCGTGCGCCCGGATGATCCCTTGGCATCAATTTGGGGAAGGTCTATCCAGAAACAGCGCGGTGTTCCGTCGGAGCGGGATCTGGTGGATATGCGGACCCTCGCTCCATGCACTCGGCGGAACACCGTGTTTCTGCCTCATCGGGAATCTCACTGGAGTCGGGTGATGGGCGACTACTCCTAAAACCGAAGACGGGACGCTTCACTTCAGTGATGGTGCCCGCATCCCGCGAAGGACTATCTCGCTGAGCGCCGACACCCGGTCTGGCTCCGCGAGATTTCGGCGTTTTGCCGAGGACTGCATGGCGTGCTCGATCATATCCCCATGCGTGCCGTGAAGTCGGCAGGCCGAAACGAGGCGGACTCCCTTGAGATCGAGGGCAAACCGCTGGGAGCAGCCTTGTGGGTGGAGAGGTTCGAGATATCATATTTAGTAAATCAAACTGTTATTTAATATTAAAGGGAAAAAATAAAATTAACAATGGGAACTGGTCAGAAGACTCCCGGGTGTCGCGATTGGCTGGTTGCCGCGATCTTTCATGGTGGTAGGCAATGGTGTGTCTCCACGCAGACCTAATATGGGGATCGTTCGAACACACCCTATTCGACGTTGGCATCGGGGGGGATCCCAGGCACCCTCTCCGTGGTGTTTGGCGTTTCGCGCGAGGCCCGGGGGAAGCTGGTCCCGGCGGTCATCGGTTTTGGCATGGCACTTGCACTGCCGTGGTCTCTTTGTGTCCGTCCGGGTGACGTGGCATTGCCGATTCGACCGTGGTTGGCGTTTCAGGCTGGCCGCGAGAGACTCGCGCGATGACGAGGAACGATTCGTTTCGCCGCGCACCATGAGATCGGACCTGTCGTGGGGCAGTGTGGTGCCCCTCGGACGGAGGCGGCTCAGAGAATATCGCCGTCATCGATAATTTGACTCTCGTGTCAACATGAGAAACACGTGAAGGTTCCCAGGGTTCGTGAAGTCGCCCGATGAGCGATCCGTCACCAAGCGTGAAGGAAGGCTCTTGAGGGCGGCTTCCCGGGAGCTGTCGAGTGCGAGGGGCAGGGCGCCGCTTGCCGATCGAGTCTGCCTCTTCATGGCCAGGTTCTTGAAGGAGAGTTCCTGGCCCGGTATTATCACATGACTTATCGTTTTGAAAAGATTCGTACAGATTTTCCAGCGTCAAGGGAGTTACGCTCGCCGCATCGGCGTGCTGCCAACTTGCCGAAAGCCGCGTCCGCCATGCTTGCTCAAGGAAGGTGCATGCGTTTTTGGTGGAACCCTTTTGTTGGTGGTCTTCACGAGCGTCTCGTGCGAGAAGCTGAAGTCCTTCGAGGAGCATTCAGCCACGTTCCGCTCGCGAATGGGACTGCTCGGCTACGCGGCTTTGCGAGATCATTCGGGAAGGTTTTTGCTCATTCGAGAAATTCTTTTGCGTCTGATGCCGGCTGCTTTGCTCGGATTCCGGCGCATCTTCTCGAAGCGGACCTTACCCGCCACGGATACAACTCCATCGCTGTGACATCGTTTCCCTGGGTGCAGCACCGAGTGAACGCATTCGGCTGTCTGGACGCGGGCATGGGTGCGACGTTCAGACATCAAGTCGTTGATGCCTCGATCGTAAATGCACGTGCTTCACGCGTTGCTGAGACGGCATTGGGTAAGAATGTGGGAAGCTCGGTGCCGCTGGGCCGGTTGCTCTTGCTCAGAGACCGATGCGCTGGGCATCAGGATTCTCGAGTAGAGGCTTTCGGGTTCTTGAGGAGTGATCGGCCGGCTGCGTGCGACCGTGGGAATCTTCGAAACGGGAGTAAGGCATGAGACCGGAGCACGAAGAGACCGGCCACGCCGTGGACTTGACGAATTGTGACCGTGAGCCGATCCATATCCCTGGGCGAGTCCAGGGGCACGGCGTGCTGCTCGCTCTGAGCGAGCCGGACTTGAAGGTCGTCCAGCTCAGCGAAAATTTGACGAGCCTGACCGGGCTTGCCGCCGAGAAGGTGCTGGGTTCGCCGATCGACCACCTTGTCGGCCGTGAAGATATCGACCGCTGTCGGGGCTGGCTTCTTTCTCCCGAGGTGCGCGAGGCGAGTCCGATACGTCTCACGGTGCGAGGCGTGGTTTTTGATGCCACCGCCCATCGCCACAATGGTGTACTGATCCTGGAACTCGAAAATCGTCGCGACGTCGACTCAGGGACGTCTGCCGAGTACCGTCCTGTGCGCAGGGCCATGGGGCGGTTGCAGGGGGCGAAGACGCTTGCCGAGTTCTGTGGGGTAGCAGCCACGGAGATGCGGGCCCTTACCGGCTTTGACCGGGTGACGGTCTATCGGTTCGACCATGACTGGAACGGTCAGGTGTTTGGCGAGGCCAAGCGAGATGACCTGTCACCGCTCCTTGGCCTCCATTTCCCAGCTAGTGACATCCCCGAGCAGGCCCGCAGGCTCTATCACCTGAACCCGATCCGGCTCATTGCCGACGTCAATGCGAGACCCGCTCCGCTGATTCCCGAGACGAATCCCGTCACGGGTCTTCCGCTTGATCTTTCTCTGGCCGTCCTCCGCGCTGTTTCGCCGGTTCACATTCAGTATCTCAAGAATATGGGTGTGCATGCGTCGATGTCGGTGTCTCTGACGCGGGAAGGACAGCTCTGGGGACTGCTTTCCTGCCTCCATTATTCGGGCCCCCGTTGCGTCTCTGCCGAAACCCGGGATGTTTGCGAGTTCCTTGGACAGGTGGTTTCGGCTCAGCTCGCTGTTAAGGAGGACTCCGAGGGGAACGAATATCGAGGACAGCTTCAGGCCGTCCGCGAACGTCTGCTTCAGCGCATGAGCGCCGAGAGCGACCTGGTGCGTGGGCTTCCCGGTGACGACCTGCTGGCGGTCACGGGAGCGACGGGGGCGGCGATTGTTTATGACGGGGCCTGTACGCTCACAGGCGTCACTCCGACCGAGGACCAGGTGAAGCGTCTGGTCGCCTGGCTCAGGGTCCACGCGGAGAGCGAGGTTTTTCATACGGACAGCCTGGCTCGGCTCTATCCCGAGGCGACGGGATTCAAGGACGTTGCAAGTGGGCTCGTGGCCATCAGCACGACCAAGGTGCAAGGGCACTATGTACTCTGGTTCCGGCCCGAGGTATTGCAGACGGTCAATTGGGGAGGAGACCCGAGAAAGCCCGTGGAAGATGAGGGGCAATCCGGTATGCTGAGCCCCCGCCGCTCGTTCGAGCTGTGGCAAGAGGTGGTGAAGCTCAAGAGTCTTCCCTGGCGGCAATGGGAAGTGGACTCGGCCCGCATGCTTCGAGGGGCCATCATCGCGGTTGTGGTTCGCCGCGCCGAGGAACTCACGCGTTTGAATGCCGAGCTGGAGCGGAGCAACGCCGATCTCGACTCGTTCGCGTTTATCACCTCGCACGATCTCAAGGAGCCGCTTCGAGGTATTCACAACTACGCGACTTTTGTTATGGAGGACTACGCTGAGAAGCTCGATGCCGGCGGTAAAGACAAGCTCCAAACGCTGGTCCATCTGTCTCAGCGGCTTGAAGACATCGTGGAGTCACTGCTTCAGTATTCGCGGCTCGGCCGCGCGGATCTCGCGGTCAAGCCGACGGACCTGAACTCGGTCCTTGGCGGTGTCCTCGACCTGCTCAGGGTGACGCTCGCCCGCGAGGAGGTTGAGGTGCGTGTTCCCCGGCCGCTTCCCGTGGTCCGCTGTGATCAAACGCAGGCCAAGTTACTCTTTACAAACCTCATCACCAACGCAATCAAGTACAACGACAAACCCCGCAAGTGGGTTGAGGTCGGGTTCTTGGAGCCCGTGGAGGGGGCTGATCGCCGTCCGGTGCTGTATGTCAGGGATAACGGCATCGGTTTGCCGGAGAAGCACCGACACGCGATCTTCCGGATGTTCAAGCGACTCCATGGGCGCGACAAATACGGAGGGGGAACAGGGGCGGGCCTCGCCTTCGCAAAAAAAATTGCCGAGAGGCATGGTGGAAGCATTTGGGTCGAATCGGTCCCCGGCGAAGGGGCGACATTCTTTTTCACGTTCGGGAGTTGAGAGAAGGCGATGACTGATCCCCGCCACCTCATCCTCATCGTTGAGGACAGTGATGAACATTTCGAGGCGATTCGCCGTGCATTCGCGAAAACCGGCATCACGAATCCGATCCATCGGTGCTGCGACGGCGATGAGGCGCTTGATTACTTGTTCTGCCGTGGTGTCTACGCGGACGCCGCGAACGCGCCTAGGCCGGCGGTGATGCTGCTCGACCTGAACCTCCCCGGCACCGACGGCCGGGAGGTGCTGGACTGCCTCAAGGCAGACCCTCAACTGAGGATTCTCCCGGTGGTCGTGCTGAGTACGTCGTCCAACCCAGGGGACATCGAGCTCTGCTACCGGACCGGGGCCTCGAGTTATATTGTCAAGCCAGTACGTTTCGATGATTTTCTCAAGACGGTTGAGAATCTGAAGAGTTATTGGTTCGACACCGTGGCCCTCCCGTTGGGGTGAGAAATGGCGCAACGTGATCCACTGATCGTCGTGATTGATGATACCCCTGAAGACCGGGCGGCCGTCCGACGGTATTTGACGGAGGACCATGTTCAATATCGTTTCCTCGAATTCGAGTCCCCTGCGGAAGCGCTCGAGGCGGTGCAGTCGGCTCCTCCGGCCTGCCTCCTGCTGGACTACGGTCTCGACGGTACGGACGGCCTGGAAGTGCTTGAACGCCTGACGGGGGGAACCGGCATCGCGCCTTTCGCCATCGTCATGCTCACGGGGCGCGGCAGTGAGGCGGTCGCCGTGCAGGCTTTGAAACGAGGGGCGGTCGACTACCTGGTGAAGGGGGGCTATAGCCCCTCCCAGCTTCAGGCGACCGTGGCAGAAGCCATTGCCAAGTTCGCCGACCGCCCGAGCGTCGAGCAGCGCAGGGCTGAACGGGAGCGGGCCCACCGAGCCACGCGCGACGCCGTCTCCGGGCATGAGCGCCTCGTTCTCATCGTGGACGACAGTCCTGAAGATCGAGTGGCGGTCAGACGAGCTCTGAATCGGAACGGCAGTCCGTCTTATCGATTTCTCGAGGAGGGGACCGGCGGCGAGGCTCTCGCTCTCTGCCGATCCGCGGGGCTCGATTGCTTGCTGCTCGACTACTCGCTTCCAGATCTCGATGGGCTGGAGTTCCTCAATGAGTTGACCGGCGGCACTGGTATCACGCCGTTCCCGGTCATCATGCTGACCGGCCGTGGTGACGAAACGGTGGCCGCACAGGCCCTTAAACGTGGCGCCGCGGACTATCTCGTCAAGGGACGTCTCACTTCCGACGCCCTCCGCGCCATCGTAGAACAAGCCATCGAGCGTGTGGCGGCCCGGCGCGTTCAGGAGGAACAGCGAGTTCGGGTGCTTGAACGCCTTGAGGCAGAGGCGCGTCAGCGCGCCGACCAACTCATCGAAGCAGACCGGCGCAAGGATGAGTTCCTCGCCATGCTGGCTCACGAGTTGCGCAATCCACTGGCCCCCGTCGCCAATGCCTTGCACCTTCTTCGGCTGATCGGCCCAATGCCGGATGCCGCCAAGGAGGTCATTGACGTGGCCGCTCGCCAGGTGAAACACCTGGCTCGGCTCGTGGATGACCTCATGGAAGTTTCCCGCATCACGCGCGGGAAGATCGCGCTGAAGAAAGAGATCCTCGAGCTCGGTCCCGTTGTTCGCCGGTCGATCGAGGCGGTCCGCCCTCTCATCGACACCCAGGGACATGAGCTGATCCTGAATCTGCCGGCGACTCCAATCTATCTGGACGCCGACCCCACGCGTCTCGAGCAAGTGTTTACGAATCTGTTGAACAATGCCGCCAAGTACACCGACTCCGGAGGGCTGATCAAGGTCGACGTCGGACTGGAAGAGGGAATGGCAGTGGTGCGCGTCACGGACACCGGCGTTGGCATTGACGTCGAAATGCTGCCGCAGATCTTCGAGCTTTTTGCCCAGGCCGACCGCTCTCTCGACCGGGCCCGGGGTGGGCTCGGTATTGGACTCACGCTCGTCAGATCCTTGACCGAGCAACATGGTGGGGCCGTTGAGGCCAGGAGCGATGGTGTTGGAAAAGGGACGGAGTTCAGCGTCCGCATGCCCATCACGGAACCTGATCGAGCCAGGCGGATGGCTCAGGGTAAAGGGATGCAGTCGCACGAGAACATCCCTCTGAAAGTGCTCCTTGTCGACGATAACGTGGACGGCACGAATACGCTTGCCATGTTGTTCCGAGCGATGGGATATGAAGTCCACACGGCCTATGACGGGCTGGCCGGTCTGGAAGCCGTTCGAGCGATCCGGCCAGACGTGATTTTCCTCGACATTGGGCTGCCATGCATGAACGGCTATGACGTCGCCCGAACGGTGAGAGCCGAGCTTGGCGGCGAGTCGCCGCTTTTGATCGCCGTCACCGGTTACGGCCAGACCGAAGACCGACGGCGGGCGGAAGAGGCCGGATTTCGGCATCACCTTGTCAAACCTGTCGATCCGGACGAACTCTTGCGCCTGGCCGCCGAGGCACAGCATCGGCTACGGCAAGCAAGTGCCAACTGGCGTTAATCCGTATATCGAGCGATGCCCCTCTGTTCTCTCGATCCGGGAAGAACGATTCGGAGTTCTCTCCGCCGAGATTCCGTCCGTCCATGGCGATTGGCGGCTTCTTGACGGTCCGCGAACATCTGCTTCGCCTTTCTATCCATCCGAAGGACGTGTGCCTGGCGGGTCTATGGCTTTCTTGTGGTTATTATTTGGTGATGTGAATTTTTATCGAGATGCTGGGCTAGTTTGTGATACGCCTGCCCTCTCTTTGACTTGGCGGCGCTGAATTCGGTGGAAGGATTTCTTGACCGATCGTCAATGGCCTGTTCTCCCGTTTTGTGGTGACGTCGATCGAGAGGAAACCTTCAACTTTGGCCGCGAAGGGCCAGGGCTGTTCTCTAGGCGGCTCTTCCGGTCTCGATAAGATCGTTCTTATCCTGGTCTCACGGTCTTCTCATCATGACGGTCTATCATCACCGCCGCGTCGAGGGGCTGGCCGCCTGGTTGGAGGCTGGGCGCCTCGTGGTCTCAACAAGCAAAGGAGAGCCGTTATGAAAGTCGCCGTTTTGTCGTTGGGTATGCTCGTCGCCGTGGCTGCATCCGTCCGTGCCGAAGAAGAGTCGATCAAGCCGAGTGATTTGCCGAAGGCCGTCGTTTCCGCCGTGAAGGCCAAGTTCCCCAAGGGGGAGATCACCAAGGCCGCCAAGGAGGAAGACCACGGCAAGACGATCTACGAGGCTATCGTCACGGTTGAGGGCAAGACGATCGACGTCGCTGTGTCCGCCAAGGGAAAGATCCTGGAAATCGAGCAGCCGGTTGAAGTGGCAAAGCTCCCCGAGGCCGTCGCTTCCGCGCTCAAGGCCAAGTATCCTGAAGCGAAGATCAAGAAGGCTGAGCACGTCGTCAAGTTCGAGGACGAAGGGGATGACGACGATGAGGAAGAAAAGTTCTTCGAGGTCGTTCTCGCTTCGGAGGGCAAGGCCGCATTCGAGGTGAAGATCTCTGCGAAGGGCAAGGTCCTCAAGGGCGAAGAGGAAGAAGACGAAAAGGACGAGAAGTCCGGCAAGAAGAAAGACAAAGACTGAGCCTCTGTACTAGTTTGATCGTTGCGACGGCGGCCATCGTCCCCCCGGTGGCCGCCCTTGCCAATCTCCCCGGCGAGGGGAGTAGAGAGGCCTTAGTGATGGGCATCCGAGTCCTGGTGATCGAAGACGACGCGGAAATCGCCGACTTTGTCGTCCGAGGACTCCGCGAGGAGGGCTACACGGTCGAACATGCCGCCAATGGAATCGATGGCGCGCATGCCCTGGCCCATGGCCCCTGGGATGTGGTGGTGCTCGATTGGTGGCTTCCCGGGGCTGATGGGCTGAGCCTTCTCCGCAATTTTCGCCAGGCGGGAAACGTCAGCCCGGTCCTGTTCTTGACCGCCCGCGACGCTGTATCCGACCGCGTGCGTGGGCTCGATGGCGGTGCCGACGACTACCTTTGCAAACCCTTCGACTACGAAGAGTTGCTTGCTCGCGTGCGCGCTCTCTCTCGCCGCCAACTGAACGCTGTTTCCAACATTCTTGGCTATGCTGATGTGCGTGTGGACCTGGCGACTCATCGTGTGGAACGGGCAGGGCATCGGCTCGAGCTGACCGCGAAAGAGCATGCCCTTCTGGTCTTCTTCCTCCGCCATCCTGACGAGGTTTTGTCTCGCACCCGGATTTATGAACACGTTTGGGAAGACCGCTACGATGGGGTCTCGAACACGCTGGAATTTCACGTGATGCAGCTTCGCAAGGCGCTTGAATCTCGCGGTGACCGGTTGATCCATACGCTTAGAGGACGTGGATACATCTTCAGCGTGAACCCCGACCATGGGTCTGCGTGATGACGACACGACTCAGCACCCGACTGACCATTTACTACGTCGTGTCGATCGCCGTGATCCTGACCGGCTTCTCGGCCGTCCTCTACGGGATGGCGACCAAGCATCTCTATCGCCAGGTCGACGAGCGCATCGAGTCCGCCCTCAACACGCTAACCGCCGCCGCCGAAATTGGCCCGGAGGGGGTTACGTGGGAACCGGAGGAACGCAGGCTGTCCTTTGGCCGTCGCTCCCTGGAGGGCCGGCTCTCCTGGCGGATCGCGGACGAACGAGGGGAGCGGATCGACGGCTCCGCGACCGGCGAGATCGACCACATCCTCGCCAGAGTCGGCTCAGTGAACGGGCCGCCACGACGGTCAGCTTCGCTTACGGACAACACGGGTGTGCGATGGCGAACGATGAGTCGTCGACTCGAGCGGCCCAAGACGGACGCCGAAGATTCGCGCGATGAGGATCCGAGCGGCGACGTCCACAACGCTCTCGTCCTCAGCGCCGGGACGTCTCTGGATGGAGTCCAGACCGACCTCCGTAACCTCGCTCTGACGTTGACCGGCCTTTCCCTGGCCGTGTGGACGCTGGCTCTCGTCGCGGGACAAAGGCTTTGCGGCATCGCCCTCCGCCCGTTGACCGAGATGGCGGACGCCGCCCACGCGATCGGTGGCGATGAACCAGGGAGACGGCTGCCCGCGCCGGAAACCGATGACGAGCTCGGGGAGCTGGGCCGCTCGTTCAACGCGTTGCTCGACCGCCTGGGGGAGTCGCTGGAGCGACAGCAACGGTTCACCGGCGATGCTTCGCATCAGCTCGGAACTCCGCTGACCGCGATCCAGGGACACGTTGATCTGGCCTTGCGCTTTGATCGCGCCCCCGAGGAATATCGCCGTGTTCTCACGCTGGTTCGATCCAAAACACGGCACCTCCGCCAGATCGTCGACGGCCTGATGTTCTTATCGCGCGCTGATGCCGAGGCTCGCCGCCCGGCCCTTGAGCGGATTGCACTTGCCCCCTGGCTCCGCGAGTACATCGCCGCGTGGTCCAACCCTCGTCGGTCCGATGTCATTTACGAATCAGATGGGGCCGAGGCTTGTCACGCCTGCGTTCACCCGCCGCTTCTCGGCGAGTTGCTCAACAACTTGCTTGACAACGCCGCGAAATATAGCCCTGCGAAAACTCCGATCCTGGTTCGGCTGTCGCATCAAGCCGACCAGGTGTTCTTCTCCGTTTCCGACCGGGGATCGGGAATTGACCGTTCCGATCTCTCGAGCATCTTCGACCCCTTCTTCCGGGCTGAGTCCGCTCGCATTCAGGGGTCGCACGGCCTCGGCCTGGGGCTCTCCGTCGCCGCGCGCATCGCGGCCGTCTTCGGTGGTCGGATCACGGTTTCCAGTGCGGCAGGCGAGGGCGCAACCTTCTCCGTTCAACTGCCCGCGAGTGACGCGGCTGACGTGGCGGCTTCGTTCGACTCGGCTTGAGAACGCACCTCGAACGCTTCATTCCCTTTTTCCGCAAGGGGGTGTCGTGCCCGGGCGCCGATTCGTTTCGCGGCAAGCGCCCCTGGGTTATTGCGGGTCGTCGGGGAGGGAGATCAATTGGCTAACGTATATTTGAATGAGGATGATTGTGGTCCGAAACGGGGATGCGACAGAGTTGCGTGGGTTCGCTGGGAAGAAGGGAGTAGACGCAGGGCGTAGGCCTCTGCGCTACTCCTCGACCTTACGACTCCATTTCTTTGCGGGGTCAGTTCATCCCGCCGTTCACGTAGATGGTCTGCCCGTTGATCCAGCGGGCGGGACCGGCCAGGAACGAAACAACCTCGGCAATCTCGTCGGGCCGCCCAAGGCGCTGGAAGGGATTGAGGTTGGCGATGTGCTTGACGAGGGCCTCGTCCTTCCCTTGAAGAAACATGTCCGTGGCCGTCGGGCCGGGGCCAACCGTGTTAACGGTGATGTCGCGCCCTTTTAGCTCGCGGGCAAGGATCAGGTTGAGCGCTTCGACGGCGGCCTTGCTCATTGCATAGCCGGCATAGGTCGGCAGGGCCTGGCGCCCGACGGATGTGGAGAGGTTGACGATCGCTCCCCCCGGGCGGATTCGCCGCGCCGCTTGCTGAGTCACGACAAAAGTGCCTCGGATGTTGATCCTGTGCATTTTATCGAGCGCAGCCAGGTCGAACTCGGCGACGGGGCCTTGGAGCAGGATGCCGGCCGAATTCACGACGACATCGACACCTCCGAACTCCTTTTCTGCCTGGTCGAACATCGCGCTCACCGCCACCTCGTCGGCAACGTCCGCGCCGAAGGCGAATGCGTTGCCGCCTGCCGACCGGATCGTTGCCACGACCTCGTCGGCAACTCCTGGGTTGCTCGCGTAATTGATGACGACCGCTAGACCGTCACGCGCGAGCCGCTCGGCCACGGCGCGGCCGATTCCGCGAGAGGAGCCGGTCACCACTGCGACACGCATTTTGTTATCGCTCATGATTGGAAATACCTTATTGATGATCATGCGACTTGAGAGGAACGGGCCACGCCTCAAGGCGGTCGACTCCGTCCTTCCCTGAGCTTGCCTGGACAGCGTGGCCGGTGTGATGATTCCGCCTGATGAGTGGACTATCGGCGGCCGGACCCGATGATCAGCTCGGCCACTTGAGACCGATGAGCCGTTCGCTCAAGTCCCAAAGCGCCTCCGCAGTGTGCTCGTCGATCGCCCACGATCGAACGCCCGATCGAAGTTCGCTATCGTCGGGTACGATGGCGGCAATATCGCAGTCTTCGCAATAGACCCCTCCTTGATCGTTGAGCTGCGGGCTGACAGCGCACCATACTGTTGTTGCGGCCCCTTCCTCCACACTTTTTAGGCTAATGGCGCTTTTTGAAGATTGGATCACACCCTTTTCCCGGTAGAGGCCGAACGCCTGGAGGTCCTCGTCGGTCATATGGCGGGTCAGGTCGGTGAGGATCCCGCCGGGATGAACGGCGAAAGCCCGAATCCCGTGGTTTTGGCCTCGCCGATCAAGTTCGACCGAGAAAAGAACATTCGCGGACTTGGATTGACCGTATCCGATCCACTTGTCGTAGGGCCGGTTCAGGAAATTGGGGTCGTTAAGGTCCACTCCTGTTCGCCGGTGCCCCAGGGAGGAAAGATTGACAACTCGGGCGCTCCCCGCCTTTTTGAGCGAATCCCACAGCCGTAGCGTCAGTTGAAAATGCCCCAGGTGGTTTGTCGCGAACTGGAGCTCATAACCACGGTCGTCCCTGGTCAGAGGGGTGGCCATGATTCCCGCGTTGTTGATGAGCAGGTCGAGCGGACGCTGGGAGTCGACAAACGCCTGGGCGAAGCGGTCGATCGAATCAGGTTGGGCGAGGTCCAACGGCCACAACTCCACGTTCTTCATTCCCTCAAGCGCGGTCCCCGCTTTCTGAAGGTCCCGAGCCCCCACGATGACGTGAGCTCCGGCACCGGAGAGAACCCGAACGGTCTCGGTACCGAGTCCTGCGGCTCCCCCCGTCACAACGGCGGTTTTCCCCGCGAGATTGATCCCTGAGATGACCTCGGCGGCCGTTGTATTTGCCCCGAATCCTGAGTTCAGGGGTTTTTGCGCGGTGTTCTGATTGGGTGCCACGGTCGTCTCCCTTAATTGCGAATGAGCGAGCACTTGCTCATTCTTCTGTGAAAAAAAGTCACTTGGCCACGGCTTTCCAGAATGCTGCGAAGCCGGCCTGCATGTAGCGGTCTTTCTGCGCCGGCGTGCGGGTGATGAACTCCATCGTGGTCTCGGCGATGGCACTCATGATGGCCGACGCGAATGCGGGAGGCTGGTCCTTCAGCACACCCCCGCTCGCACATTCGCGCATCATGTCGTGGAATGCTTCCAACGACTCCTCGACAACCTTCCGGCTCTTCCCCGTGATGAGATCTGACACCGCCAATTGACGGACGGCCTTGCGTTTGAGCGGATGAGCCAAACTCCATCCCACATAGCGGTCCCAGACATGGCGACCTCGATCGATCAGCTTCATGCCGGTTGGGTAGTCGGTCATCAGGGCATCGCGAAAATCTGCCTTGATTTCCAAATATAATTGATTCAGTAACTCGTCCTTGTTAGCGAAGTAAGTGAACAGGGTGCCTTCCGCCACGCCTGCCTTCTTGGCAATTTTGGCGGTGGGCGCACTAACGCCGAGCATGGCTACCACTTCGGTCGCCGCTTCAAGAATGGCCATCCGTTTGTCTTCGCTACGAGGGCGTGCCATATCTTTTCCAAAATGAGTGCGTACTCAATCATAGGCCTGGTCTACTCCGGGTCAAGCCGGCCAGTGTCAACAAAGAGCACGGGGCATGTGGAGCAGGGGGGGGAACTGCGGACATCACCGCCGGCCACGCGGCTGTTTCGTGGCACGAGGGTCTGCGCCGGCCTTGTCTTGGGGGACGTTCTGAAGAGAGATTTGAGAGGGACATGCCCTCATCAGTGCGAGAGGGGAACGAGGCTTCGAGAATCGCCGTCCCAGAGGCGAACTTGATCAGTAACCCGAGGCCCACCGCCGGACTCCAGGCGCAGACGCTACGAAGGCGATCTCAAGCAGGGACCCGCCCCGACAATCTGCACGTTTGGCAGAACGTAACTTCCTGTGCCTCAATAGGATGTTGTCTGGTTCTTATATTATTCGAGAAACTTGATCGGAATAATCGAGAAATAGCTTGACCTGCTCCTTTGTATTTGCCATCTTGGGAAATGGCGTGAGGGACGGGAACCACTTTCTCGCCGCTCATAGAGGCAGGGTGCTGTTCGGGTTTGATGGAATTAAGACATGCATTGTGAAATGCAATAACTTAGTATGTTAATATCACGTACTGATTCTCTGCACCCTGTTGTTCCGTGACAAACTCCTGGTCGACACGTTCATGTGGCGTTGATGTAAGAGAGATCCTTTCAATCCGAATCGCGTGTTTGCGTTTGGGTTCGGAGAGGCGTTCGCGAACCCGTCGTGATCGCGATCCGGCGCTGGCGCCGGATGAGGAAACCGGCTATATGTTCTGACCCGGGTGCGGATGGCGATTCTCCTTCTTTTCGGTTCGGGGTCGCACGTCCTCGAATAAGGACGGCCTGAATACCGTTCGGCGGCTAGCCTAGAGAGCGATGCTGGTCGACGACGAACGAGTCTGGGTCTGGCGTTTCTTTGTTGATATTTGATGAAGATGATTTTGGTACCAAGAAGTGACTGAGTCATGGCATTCCAGGTGCCCGGATTGCGGCAGAGCCGCCAGAGGTTCACCCTCATCGAGTTGCCGGTTGTCGTCTTGACCATCGCAGTCTTGATCGCCTTGCTTCCTCTCGTGATCCAGTCGGTCTATGAGGCGGCCCAAGGGAGCCTCTGCACGAACAACCGGAAGTCGCTTGGGTTAGCGGCACGCAACATTCATCCCACCTCGAACACGTTTCCCTCGGTCATCTTCAGTCTCTGGGATTTTCAAACCATCATCGGATGGGGAGTCGGTTCATGATCAGTCGTGGAATCGTACGGAAGGTGCTCGCGCTCGGGTTGGGGACGGGTGCTCTTGCCGGGCTGGCATTTCTGCCGCTCCCTGCACAATCGCAGGAAAAAGCAGAGAAAAAGGCGGAGCCTCCGCAGTTTGCGCCGGAGCCTGTTCGGGTGCTCGATCCTGATACGATTGCCGTCCGCTTGCTGCTTGGGGTCAAGGACGAGCAGGTTCGGCCGTGGAGTGGCAAGGTGTCGGTCGACAAGGGGGAGGTGGTTGGGGTCGACCCCTGGCGTTTCCGCGAGGGGGACGTCATCACGGGGCGGGACTCGTGGGAGAGTAAGAGCCTGCAAATCCGAAATCCGGAGGGTCTCGGTAAGCTCTTCGGCAAGACCAGCAAGGCCGTGATCGGCGCGACTGCCAAAAAAGGAGCACCTGCGAAGAAGGCGGCCTCTGCCAAGAAGGGAGGGCGAGCCAGCGACGCGGAGTCGGCAATCCTCGCCGCTCTCAACACGCGGTTGGTGACGCCCAGCGGTGTGATCGTCCGGATCAAGGCGCCCTTCGATGCGCGGCTGACCCTGGAGACCAAAAATGGGCGTACGGAGATTAACCTGGCGGACCTCGAATCAGGCGCAGCCAGGTCTTACCTTGACGGCCAGGTCGAGGCTCGGCGCGTCCCGACCTATGCACCGCTCGCGACCGGAAACGACCAGGAAGATTATCCGGCCGCGGCCGCGGATGGAAAAGGGGGAGCGTGGGTGGCCTTTGTCACTCATCTACCGCGCGGCCCTGAGACGGCCGAGGCCATCCGGAAGCGGCCGGAGTCGTTCAAAACATTTATTCCCGAAGGGGGAGGTGACCGGATCGAGCTCGTCCACTACGAGCCTGCCGGCTCCCGGCCCGGGGAGCGCATCGACCTGACGGGGCCCGGCCACGACCTCTGGCGGCCTGCGCTGGTGCGCGACGGCCAGGGAAAACTCGTGGTGGTCTGGTCCGAGCAGAAGGATGGGAACTGGGATCTCTACACGCGTTCTTTCGACCCCGAGAAGAACACCTCCTCAGAAGTGAAGCGCCTGACAACGGATCCCGGCACGGATACGGATCCGGTCCTGGCCTTCTTCAACGATCGCGTTTTCGTGGCCTGGCAGGCCTGGCGCGACGGCCAGGCCGACATCTTCTTGGCTCCCATTGATCGTATCGACGCGCCGCTCAACATTAGCCGTCATCCGGCCGACGACTGGTCCCCCGCCATTGCGGCGGGTCCCAACGGAGTGGAGATCGCGTTCGACAGCTATCGCAACGGGAACTACGACGTTTTTCTCGCGCGGCTCCCGAGCAACGGGACGGGGGAGCCGGCGCTGATCGCCGTCGCGGACTCCGGTAAGTTCGAGGCGAGGCCCACGCTGGCGGTTGCCTCTGACGGACGCACCTGGGTCGCGTTTGAAGAACGTGCCGAGAACTGGGGCAAGGACTTCGGCAAGATCCCCGATCCCAAGGGGGCGGGCCTCTACTCGGTGAGCGCTGTACGCGTCCGAGTGGTGGAGGGAAATACGGTGCACGAGATGGCCGATCCCGTGGCGAATCTCTCAGTGCCGGAGAAAACCCTGAACAGCTATGCCCGGCTGGCGCTCGATGGGAACGGCCGGCCCTGGCTCACTTACCGGCATCGCCAGGAGTTCTCCGTCTTCGGCGGCGCCGTTCTGACGGCGGGAGCGGTCTGGGTCGGCTACGCGACTTCTCTGTCGGGACAGGCCTGGGCGCCGCCACAACTCCTGCCGCGGAGCGACGGCCTGCTGGACAATCGCCCGGCCTTGGTCGCGAGACCTGACGGTGGAATCCTGGTCGTTTATTCGAGCGATGGCCGTTTGCATCGCGAACTTCCCTTGACGCGTGAACTCGCGCTGAGCTACTTCAGCCACCAGGGAACACCTCCGGGTCTCATCAACGACGACGTCTTCATCGCCGCTCTGAGGGCTCCGCAAGGTTCTCCAGCCCCGCAACCACTGGGGCCGTTGGCGGACGCGGGCCGAGAATCTTCCGCGCCGGCCGCTCATCCCAACGAAGCCGAGGATGTTGCTCGGATCCGCGGCTATCGCGTCAAGACGGCCGGCAAAACGTACCAACTTCTGCGAGGGGAGTTCCACCGCCACACGGAACACTCCTTCGACGGGGTGGGAGACGGCTCGCTCGAGGACATGTGGCGCTACGCGCTAGACGCCGGTCAGCTTGACTGGCTCGGCACCGGCGATCACGACAACGGGGGACGCGAATACTCCTGGTGGATCTCCCAGAAGACGACTGACCTGTACCACGCCGCTCCCCGGTTCTTCCCGCTTTTCACCTACGAGCGCTCGGTGCAGTATCCCGGCGGGCATCGTAACGTGATGTTCCCCTACCGGGGAGTTCGCACGCTGCCGAGGCTAGTCGACCAGAACGGCGTTCGCTCGGACATTCAGGGGCGAGACGAGGATGCCGAGACACTCTACGCCTATCTCCATGAACTCGGAGGCATCTGCGCCTCGCACACCACCGCGACGTCGATGGGAACCGACTGGCGTGCCAACGACCCCGAGGTCGAGCCCTTCGTGGAGATCTACCAGGGCGTACGCGACTCGTATGAACACCTCGGTGCGCCACGAGTTCCGCGCTATCCGGAAGCCGCCGCGGGGGGATGGGCTCCGCTGGGCCAGGTCTGGAACGCCCTGGCGCTTCAATATCGCCTTGGGTTCGAGGCGTCCAGCGACCATGTCTCGACGCACATCAGCTTCGCCGTCGCGCTAACCGAGGATCCTTCACGCAAGGGGATCTTCGAGGCCTTCAAAAAGCGGCATTGCTACGCGGCGACGGATAACATCATCCTCGACGTCCGCTCGGGTGAACATCTCCTCGGCGATGAATTCAAGGCGGAGGGACCGGTCACCCTCAAGGTCTTCGCCCATGGCACAGCACCGATTAAGCGTGTTGACATCATCAAGAACTTCACCTACGTCTACTCCACCGAACCCAAGTCGGAGAAAGTGGACTTCCAATGGACCGACGAGGAAACGGCTCCGGCAGGCGATCTGAGCTGGTACTATGTCCGCCTGATCCAGGAGAACGGCGAGCTCGCCTGGGGTAGTCCGCTCTGGGTGCACCGGGCGTCCGACAGCGCCGAACGCTGAGCCCAGGAAGGCCGGAACCCGGGGGCATGACTCGCCTCTCACAAGGCCCATGCCCTCGGGTTCCGCGGCCGGATCTCTTGTACTTCGTCCAGAGAACGTGTCTGTGAATGGGGATTTTGAGTGAGCGAACCTTCGAGGCATCGCATGAGTCATGGTAAAGTAAATTCTTGCGCCGCCAAAATCCAAAGACTTTCCGGGCAGGGTGCCATTGGTCAATGACGTGGGCAAGGGGCCGCTGGCCATGAACCAGAAACGCAAGCGGTCTGAGGTGGCGGATCAGAAGAAGCAACAACTAAAGACCAAGTCGACGAGCAACGCCCGGGTCGATCTCGCGGCCCTCGTTCCGTATGACAGTGACAATTCGCCTGAATTCATCGAGCGTGGATATTATGTTGATGTCCCCTTGACCTGCGTCTCATGCGGGATCGAAGAGGTTTGGACGGCCTCGCGGCAAAAGTGGTGGTACGAGGTCGCGAAGGGACCGCTCTACTCGGGGGCCAAGCTTTGCCGAAGGTGTCGCAAGGAGGCCCGGCTGCAAAAAGGGAAAGCGCATCCACTGCAGGATTTCAGACGTTGGCTTGAGCTGATTCGTAACGACCTCGAACCAGACATACTGGCCGCCGGCTGGCGTGCCATGGTCGGTATCGGCGAGTCACGTCCCCTACTGCTGAGCTACATTCGAGCTGATGTCTTGATGAGATTCCGGTGGGGTTGGGACCACACATCCAATCGCAGGCCTCTGATGCTCGAACGCCGTGAGAGTCCGGACGCTTTGTTTCAAACGCTCATCCAGATCGACTGGGATCCTCACCATATCACACATGGGGGATTACAACAGCGCTATGATCATTTTTTGGCCATGGCGAGGAACCAAAATACTTTCCTTTAGGAGGTGCAATTTTGGGAGGTAGCTCATTGTGCGTGGCATTGATGAGTTCGGGCAGGGACAGTCTCCGAAATCGCTCGTCGGTCTGATGTAAGATACGAGTGTGGCTCTCTTCGTTCCCTGTAGAGGTTCAAAAGAGAGTCGTGCCGATTTCTTGTGGCTTTGACGAATACCAGAGCATGCTCTCAGATCTTCGGTCCTGGAATTGAGCCGAGAGCTTTTTCCAGTGAAAGGCCGAGCGACAGGAGGTTGCGGTCTTCCCCGGGTAGGGCGTCGAACTCCAATCCAACGGGAAGGCCGTTCGCGGTCAGGCCGGCTGGCAAGACAAGGCTCGCCATGCTGGCGCAACTGCCGAGTGCGACGTTTCGGGCCATGGCCACGCCGAGGGAAACTTTCTGCCCGCCGATCTCAAACTCTGTTTCGTCGCCGATTTTCGGTGGTGCGATCAGGCTTGTCGGAAACGCCAGGGCGACGATTCCCTGTTCCTGGAAGTAGTGACGGACGGCCTGCTTGAGTTGCCCGCGTTTGGCCAGCAGGGCTTCGTAGGTCTCTTTGGTCGGGCGGTTGGGAGCGATCGCGACTGACTTGAAAACGCCCTGAAGACTTTCGCTGACTTGAGAAAACAGTTGTTCGAATGTTAGGTGGGTCTGCTCTTGAGCGAGGAAGTCCCTAATGCAGGGAACGCTCTCGTAGGTGGCGACGGCGAAGGCGATATCGAAAGCGGACTTCACGACTTCCGGGACCTCGGCCTCGACGATCACGGCTCCGGCCTCTCGAAGCCTTTGAAGTGCGTCCTTCGTGACCCGTTCGACCTGCGGCTCGAGGCCTGCCAGGTGAAAGGCGGGTGAAACTCCAATTCGGATGCCCTTGAGCGGAGTTGCGGTGACAGGGCGAGTGTCCCCCGTCACCGCGCGGTCGAAAAGGACAAGGTCGAGGGTTGTTCGTGCAACGGGCCCGACTTGGTCAAACTTGTTTTGCGTCAAAGGCATGATGCCATGATCGGGATAACGGCCAAAGGTGGGGCGAAAGCCCGCGAGTCCGCAGCACGCCGCCGGTACCCGAATCGACCCGACGGTGTCCTCGGCAATAGCAAGAGGGGCAATGCGTGCGGCCACCGCCGCGGCCGAGCCGCCGCTGCTGCCGCCCGGGATGTGCGCTAGGTTGTAGGGATTGCGGACGGGGCCGAAGGTTCCGTTGTTGCTGGTCCAACCATAGGACAACTCATGGAGATTGGTTTTGCCCATCACGATGCCCCCCTGGGACATCAAGGGCTTCAGCACGGCGGCATCGTCCTTCGGTCTGAAGTCGCGGAGTGCACGGGTTCCGTTTGACGTGGGCAGGGCCTTGGTGTTGATGCTGTCTTTGACGGGAATCGGTAGGCCGTGGAGTATCCCCAGAGGGCTCCCAGACGCTCTCGCTCTGTCCGCGCCACGAGCCGCCTCAAGAACCTGGTCGGGATCTAACGTCCGAAAGGCGTTCAGGTTTTCAAACCGCCTGGCCCGGCCTAAGAGGGCACTGGCATAGTCCTCAGCCTTGATGTCTCCTTGACGCATCGCATCAACGGCGGCAGATGCGGTCAGCTCGGTCAAGCTGTTATCGGGGGCTGCGCTGTTCGCAGCGGCAAGGAACGGCGAAACCGCCAGAGCGCCAAGAACCTGTGATGACCTCGCCAGAAACATGCGGCGCGGAATCCTCGTCATCGCCATGGCAAATCCACCTCTTTGCGCACGCGCCCATGCCCCGATCACCCCTGGTGAGCAGGTTCGCAGGTCGCCCTGGTGTCGATGTGTCAACGGCAGCGCATTTCTTGATTCGCCTGCCTGTTCGGTGGTTGCGCGAAGCCTAAGACTCCGCCCCCCTCCGCGGCTCGTCGTCAACGAGCTCGATTGCGCCTCGCGATGGTGATGATAGCGCGTCGCTTCGAGATGTCAACCACCCTTGAATCCTTACGATTTGGGTCAACTTTGGGGGAGCCGAGAGGCCGGAGCGGTTTTCCTGGAGGAGACATGGTACGAAACGGAAGGAAAACCGCTCGAGGCGCACCTCACCGATGGCAACGGAAAGGGCTCGAGGATCAGGGGCTATTGTGGCCAGGACCGGCGCCCTTTGGACTCGTTGAACCTCCGGCCGGAGGGGACGAGGCCGGAGCCGGTGCCGGTGTTGCTGGAGGCGTCGCCCCATGGGCGGCCGCGGCCGGTGTGCCGTGGGTGGTTCCACCGGGCGGGTCAACGGTAACCAGTTGCATCATCCCCAGGTCTTCATGGTCGAGGATGTGGCAATGCTGGACATAGGAGCCAATATAACGAATGTAGCTGGTGCGAAAGGTGACGACTTGGTCCTTTTTCAACGCGACCGTGTCACGCCAGATCGGGGCGTCGAGTGTCTCGGTGGGGGGAGTGGTCGACTTGTCGAGAATCGAGACGATCTCGAACGGATTGACATGGATGTGGAAGACGTGGGGGAAGGGGTTTGTCGTATTCACGGTCCACGCCTCGGTCGCTCCCAGACGCAGATGTAGCGGCTTGGTTGGGTCGAACGAAACGCCGTTGATGGTGAAAGCACCGCCACCCAGGGCATAGACGGCGGTCTGGGTTCCTTCCACCTGCTGGGCTGGGATCGACGGGAGTCGAAACGGCCGCAACTCGTCGTCGGACGGCAGCGTCATTGGCAGCGGCTCCCCCGCGACCACGACCTTGGCGATGTAATTTTCATCCTCGCCGCCTCCGCTGAGCGTTGAGGCGGGCGGGGCGGCGGCGTCGATGAGCAGGTAGGCGCCCGCCGTTTGCGGAGCCTCGACCAGCAGATCCGAACGATATCCTGGCCAGAGCTCGATGCCTGTCCTGGACGCGGCCCGGCCCAAAGGGAGGCCATCGGCGGCGATCTCGTGGAGCGGAATCGGAGCGCCGCCGGCCTCCGCAACGAGTTGGAGGGTTACGGTCTCGCGCATTCCACCCAGCACGAACCGCCAGCGCTGGATTTCACCGGGACGCAGGGAGACGACGGGCACGGCACGGCCGTTTACCGTCGTGTAATGCTTGACCGTGTTGTATTTCGCCAGGTCTTGTTTACGCAGATCCGCCCACGATGTCGGTCCAAATTCCTGGTCGGCGTAAAACGGCTCGACCACGCCGACATCGGAGCCGTCAGGGATGATAAACGGGATCTGCTCGAGGACGAACAGACGCTCTTTTGCCGCAGCGATCGCGGGAATTTCGTCGATTCCTCCTTCGATAATCAGTGCGCCGACCATCCCGCTGGAGACCTGTAGCGCGACAGAGCCATGCTTATGGGCGTGATACCAGAAGGTGCCGGCCGGATGGTCCTCGGGAATCTTGATCTCATACTCGAAGCGCTGGCCGCCGTTGATCTCAAGCAGAACGTTGTCGCTGTTGCCGGCCGGAGAGACGTGCAGGCCGTGGGTATGGAGGTTAGTTGTGTTGGGGCCGTGGAATACGTCGAGGACCGTGTCCGCCGAAGGATCGTCGGCCGTCAGCCGGTTATCGAGAAAAACGCGCAAGACATCGCCGGGCCGGGCGCGGAGGGTCGGGCCAACAAGCCGGCCGTTGTAGCTGCGCAAGGCCAACTTCACGTCACCGCCGGGGGTTGCAAGGATATTCTCCCCCATCACCACTTTCAAATGGGCGCGCAAGACCCCTTTGTGAGACCGGATAACCGGCGGCTCGACGAAGCTGACCTGGCTCGATAGAGCGATCCGCCGCCGCTTGGCTGTCTGAGATGGATCCTCGGTCGGGACCGAACGGGGCTCGGTGGCAAATCGCCGGTAAGCTTCGCGGAGGGCTGTGCCGGATTGCCGAGAGGCCGCCCTTAGCGTTGCCCGCTGCTCAGGAGTTAGGGAGTCTGAGCCGGCCGGCTGGTCGCTCGTTGCGGATACCGTGGTCGGTCCGGCATTCGTGGGCGATGGGTGCTGGGCCGGTGCTTCGGTGGCGACCCAGAATGTGGCGCAGAGCAGAGGGGGAATCGTGCGGAAGTGATGCAGTCGCATGGCGATGTCTCACACACGCAGGTCTTGGGCGGCGGTTGAGGTGCTTTGAGCCGCCGTCTTGCCGATGGGCGCGATACGAGTCGGCCTGGGAAATCGGCGACCCGCATTCTGACGCGAATGCCACGGATGTGCCATCAATAAATTTTGTGGATATTAAGAACGTGTGAGGAGAACGTGGAATGGCGGAAAGGAATCACTCGCTTGCCGTAACACCTTGCTGGCCTACCCCGGCCCTGCGCGGAACCTTTGGAGGCAGGTTTGCCCAGGGAAGATTTTCATGGGTAGGCCGATGTGGGCCTGGTAAGAGTTCCTGATGTTCGCCCATGTGTTTAAGGGGGGACAGGGCTCCGTAGGAAGACCTCGAACGATCAGGAGGTGCGATCTGGGGAACATCCAAAGATCCGTTTGCGCCTGTTTGACCCCACGGAGACGTGGAAGCCGCCTCGTTGTTCGATCGGGCTTGCTACGGGGCCGGCTTAAACCGCAGGTCATCGACCGGGGGGACCGCCTGTCATGGTCAATGGATGTGCGAACAGAGGTTTTGCGCTTTACCGCCTGACTAAGAACCCGGCGATGTCATGCCATTCCACGTTCCAGGTTTCGAGGGCCTTCTTGAAAAACGCGAGGATCGCCGCAACAAATAAGAGCGTTGCGACCATTGTGGCCGCCCTCGGTCGTGACTCGCTGAGCGCTGCCATGTACACCGTCCCTCGATAATCGCGGCCAGCAACGTGAGCATCGTGACCGGGATCCGTGCCTGCGACGATGAGCATGATCAGCACCCAGGAGGTGAGGCTGACAAGAGCCCATGCGGTCAGGCCCATCACGGCGCCTAAGTCTCGACACCACATCGCGGCGGAGAGCGCCAGGTCGATCACGCCGCAGGTCAGAATGCCCATCCTGTCGACGAGATATTCCTGCTCGGGGAGCTTCGACGTTGGGCCTGGCGAGGCTGTGTAAACGAACCAACAACCTACGAAGGTCACGGCCGCGGCGAACATTTTCGTAATCCTCCAGGATGTCTGGAGCTTGGAAAGACCCAGTACCGTCGAGCCAGGCCCCATCTGAAAAAGGCGGCCCCGTTCCCTCGGGCCGACTGATCCCTGTTTTGCCGGGATTGAAGATTGTTTGAGGCGGGACCATCCCAATGAACTCGATGGCCGGCAGACTCCATAACCACCAGGCGTTGTCGGGCCGCGCTGGATGACGTCACGAGTCTGTTGAACCACTCAAACGCACTCAGGCTGATTCCCGATCCCTACTCATGGCGGGATCTTAGGAGTTGTCTGAGCTGAGCTCATGACCCCGGGCCACCCTACCGTTGTCGTTCTTAACGCCGGCCGTCGCGCGGGAGATCGGAACGACTGGTAAGAGCGGAGCCCTCAAGAGCCCAGGGATTCGATCCCATCTTCAGAAGCTTGACCAAGCTGAAGCCAGGTCGGGAGGAACCGGGTCGTGTCATCGCGTATCTCCGTGTTTCGACTCCGTGTCCTTGTCTAGGGGACCATTCCACGAAACTACTCGGGGATAGATGACAGCAGTGTTACGCAAAGATGACCGTTTTGTCATAGAGAGGGGGTAGGGAAATTCTTCTTGACCCCGCAACTGGCCAAGGCGCTCTGACCTGTTCTCAAAAGAAAAGGCATTTAGCCAGTCCGATGTTAAGACGCGGGACAGAGGAGATCCCCTGGTGTGAGGATAGCGAAAGCCGCAAAGCTTGCTTCGCACCGATTGCCGAGTCCCTGATGTTTCTTGACCCCGCATCGTGAATATAGAAACGCACTATCCTTTGTTCAGACGAAAATTCTGGTCTTATCCCGGATTTGAAGTGGGGGTCAGACTCGACTATACATGAGAGGAGCCTTCTTTCGGATCGAAGCGAAATGGCTAAGAAGAAGGTCGAATCACGAGCAGGTTTGACAAATCGGAAATTTTAAACGTGGTAATTTCTGAGATTTGGATTTCCAACGAACATTCTTGTTTCGGTGGGACGTCAGGGACTTGCTGTCTTGCCCATGAGTGAACAGGTCATGCGTGAGTTGGGCAAAGGGGGGTGTATCGCAAAGCATCGGAGGGAGGGATTCATATCCAGGCAGACTCGCTTTTTACAAGATTCCCAATCTCATGAGTTGAGGAATTCGGCGATGGCTCCAAAGCGATGCCGTGCGTTTACGCTGTTGGACCTGTTGTTGTTGATCGCCGCAGTCGGACTGGGATTGGCTTGGACCCGGCATTATCAGCACACTGAGCAGGGGTTTGAAAGCTACCCCGTCCCCGACGAAGTCGGCGGTTTCGTGCCGGCTCGGTTCTTTCCCAACTACCGACTGGCCGTGATCTTATGGTGGATTGTAGGGCTGTATCATTGTGTCGCGGTGGTCACGATGGCCTTGTTGGCACTGCGACTACGCAGACCCCATGCGAGGCTCCGCCGGTTGACATGCCAGCCCGGTACGGTCGCGTGCGCGGCGGTGACGCTTGCGGTATGCGTGGAAATGATTGAGCAGATACCCTCGGCGATTCAGAGCTACTTATTGGGAGGCCAGCCTTGGTGGGATGTGGGCCATCTGGCCTACTGGGACATGGACGGACCCTATGAGAGCGTTGCCGTTGCCGCGGTGTGGCTCCTGATGGTTAGCAGCAGACGTTGGAAGCGGGAACCCGGCTGGATTGATGGATTCGGGATCATCCTCGGAGCGTTCTGGCTCATCACGCCGCCGATCATTTGGCTCTTGAGCACCTAACTTCAAACTTGCCGTGAGACTCTTCGTACCGTCGACGCGCCACCGCTGGCGAGCCTCCCCTTGCTTCCACGCGTGGCGCCGTCACGAGGGGGGCGCCCGACCTGGCGCGGCGGCCTGGCCGGGCGACCGCCGGCGGTTCAATAGGCGTCAGTGCTGATGACCTCACCGCCTGCGCGTGTTGTCAGCTTTTGGTAGACCCCCATCTGTGTGCCGGGGGCCATGGTGAAGACGTCGTTGCTCTCGCTCACGCCGACGGGGTAGCCCGTGCTCATGTTGAGCGGCCAGGATTGGATCGAGTCTTTGAGGAAGCGGACCGAGCCGTCGGCGAAGGCGAAATTGGCCCCCCCGGGGTGGTAGCTCGAGGCTGACGGGAGCCATGTCGTGATCCCCTCGGCTCCAACGGTCGGCCCGATTTTCTTGAAGGGATTGATCGGGAAGAGTGAGTGGAAGAGCGTGTCGCCGATGGCAGCGTCGGACCACCAGCACCAATTATCTCGCTCGTCGCCGTTGCCGAGGGTCTCGAGACCGTTGGCCTTCTCACCGAACATGATGGTATTGCTCGTCCCGTCGGTGATGGCCGCGATCGGCGTTGAGTAGCAGAGGTGGAAGATCCCGTTGGCGTTGGCGGCGATCGCGTTCCACGCCGGGTAGCTCTCGGCGGGGTTTGGATAATAGACCGTGACCACCCCCGCCTCCGAGCCCCAGGTCCCGTTGCACGCAGCGTAGTTGGTGAAGCGAACGGTGACCGGCCCGCCAATGGCGGTGGGGTTGGTGAAGGTCCGGGTGATGTTGCCGTCGCTGGGGCACCAAATCATGTTTAGGCCGGTGCCGATGACCGTGGCGTTCCAGACGTCGTAAGAGGTGTGGCAGAAGTTGTAGGCATTGAACAGGCTGGACTGCTCAAGCTGCGAGAGCATCGAGATGAACACGCTCTGTCCCGTGCCTCGCCAGAAGCCGTTCGGGAATGTGGCGAACGGGTTCCCCATGGGGAACGCCCCGTTTTGATCGTGGTAGTTTTGTGCGGCGAGCGCGATCTGCTTGAGGTTGTTGGTGCATTGGATGCGCCTGGCCGCCTCGCGCGCGGCCTGAACCGCGGGGAGGAGCAGGGCGATCAAGACGGCGATGATTGCGATGACGACCAGAAGTTCAATCAGCGTAAAGCCGCTAAGGCGGGATTTCGGTCGGTTGGTTCGCATAGCGGTTCCTGTTCCTTAGGAAAGGTCATAGGGGTAGGGCGTGGTGGGGGTACGCCGGTCCGAGCGGTCCCGGCAACCGTCGCCGGGGCAGGGCGGGCTCAGCGGGGCTTGCCGGGTGGCTTCCTCATCGTCTTTTTGAGCATCTCCTCCATGCGCTTCTGACGCTTGGCGATCTCGGGGACCTTGGACGTTGCGTCCCCAGCCTGGCTCGAAGCCGGGCTCGGCGAACATCCTGAGGCCGTCACGGCCAGGGCCAGGCAAAGGACCAGCGGGCCAGCCAGGATGCGTTGCGGACTGGACGCGAGGACGCAGGGCGGCCACTCGCTCATGCGGGAGCCTCCAGGTATCGGGAATGCGGAAGGGACGATCTCGTTCGTCGATGCGACGCGCGCGTACCCAGGCGTTATCTGGAACGCGGGCCGGAGGTTTGGTCGGGAGAGGAGAGGGAGGAGAGGAGGGAGGCGATAATTCCTGGGCTGGGGAACTCCTTGAAAGTTACGAGGCACGGAAAGTCATCGAGACCACCCCGCCGCATCCAGGTCCCAGACGCGGCGGGCTTAATGACTCCCTCGGTGCGCTTCAGAACGTCTTTTGGCCGGAAACTGCCGGATCACTGGAAACGAAGCTTCGGATCATTCAAGACTTCAAAAAAACCTGTTCCCGCGGGGAATCGTCGAACAGGTTCACCAGCACGCGGGAGACCGTGCATGTGAATACATCCGGAATAGATCATTCATGCGAACACAGGAGTGCCTAAGACGTTTTCTGCGGGTGTGTCGTACGGAACTCGGGCGCTCACGTGATGTGACCACAGGACTCCGCATTTCGACTCGAGCGTGACTCAGGCAACATCCGTCGATACTGGCAACTTGATTGAATATCGTATACAATATTCTTTCGAGGGTCAAGCTTTGTTGCCGTTCGTGTTCTGCCTGAAGGTATGGCTAAGCAATGTCCACTAACCGGCAGTCGTCTCTTGTCGACCTCAGCGCCACAATAGAACCCCCGCAGGCTCTGCCCGACCGCGTCTACAGTGTATTAAAGTATCGTATTCTTACTTGTATCATATTGCCCGGTCAGCGTTTGAATGAGAAGGAACTCGCGAATGACTTGAAGGTTTCGCGAACTCCGCTACGAGAGGCGCTGAATCGGTTATCTCAGGAGAATCTTCTGACGCGGATTCCGTACTGTGGCTACGCGGTTTCCGTGGTTACCGAGGACGATATTCGGAATCTGTGCGAATCTCGCCTGATCCTGGAAACGGCGACGGCTGAACTCGCCGCCGAGCGAGCGACACCCGCCGAGCTCGAGCGCATGACGCAACTCGTCGAGCTGCGCTACACCCCGGGCGACCGCGTGACATACGCGCAGTACCTCAAGGCCAACAGCATTTTTCATCGGGAGTTGGCGCGTGCGAGCCACAACAGCCGTCTCGAATCCATGGTCATGGCGGTTCTGGACGAGCTTCAGAGGCCGCTCTATCTCGGCCTGGATGTCGGTCTCGACGCCGAGCACGCGACGCAGGAGCACGTTCTCCTCGTTGACGCCATCAAGAGCCGCGACCCCGCCCGTGCTCGGTGGCTTCAGACCGAGCAGATCAGCAAGGCAAGTGAGCGAATCATCGCTGCGATGCGAGTGAATGGCATCGGAAGCGATAAAGCATGACGTGTTCTCAGCCTCCATTCGGCGGAAATGGAGAGTCTTGGCGACGGTCGTATTTGCTATCTCTTCCTGACTCCCACTTGCCCCTTTCCTCCCGCCAACTCACGATCTCCCGAAGCATGCCTGTCGGGCTGGCGTGAGGATGTCCCATTAAGCAAGCGAAATACGAGCGAACTTGGAAGTTCGCCCAGCGGGCCCTATCTAGAGGCTCGGCGAGGCGTACGTCGTTCTTGATTTTCCGTGCATGAAAGCCTGAAAGCACGGAACATGAAATCGACTTCGTAAATCCGCGCCAAGACCATCGTTTCCGTTGGGGGAAACAACGAGTCTCTCTGTGGAAGAGTGAGAAGAAAATGTGGATATGGCAACTCGAAGTGGCGAGTGAACCGGCCGACTGCAAAACTCGCGTAATGGAGACGATGGGAATCGAACCCACAACCTCCTGCTTGCAAAGCAGGCGCTCTCCCAATTGAGCTACGTCCCCGAGGGGAGGGGATCACGGCGGGGTGGCTATTGCGAGGTACGCGATAGCGGGGCTCGAAAGCCTTCGCCGGATCGACGATCATCTTACACGGCGCTTCGGGGTTTGGCTAGCCGATCTGCCGGGTTCGTGAGAAACAGTTTGGCGAGGGGAGGAGAGTTCGATGCTGAGTGTGGGATTCGCTGAGACGGATATCACCCCGGATCTTGGGGCGCAGAGCCCGGGAGGGATGCTGGCGAGGACTCTCAAGGAGGTTCATGACCCCCTCAAAGCTGTGGCCCTGGTCGTACGCGGTGAGGAAAAAACCGTGGCGCTCGTGGGAATTGACGCACTTTTTATTGGCGAAGAGGCCACGGCGGAAGCCCGGAAGGGGATCGACAAGAGGACGAAGATTCCCGCGGAGCACGTGCTCATTGGGGCCAGCCACACGCATGGAGGGGGCCCTATTATCGGTTGCTTTGAGTCGGAAGCAGACCCGAAGTATGTGGCGAAGGTGGTCGAGAAAATCGTCGAGGCCGTGGATTCGGCGTATCACTCCCTCCATGCGGCCGAGGTGGGCGAGGGTTTTGGACATGAACCGAGCATCAGCTTCAACCGACGGTTCCTGATGCGCGATGGACATCAGTTGACCCACCCCGGGAAAGGGAACCAGGAGATCGTCAAACCGGCTGGACCTATTGATCCGGACGTTGGCGTGATCGCGGCCAGGGCGCCGGGGGGAGAGTTGCTGGGGGTGTTCGTCAATTTTGCCTGCCACCTCACCGTTGTGGGAGGAGCCGGCTTCACGGCGGACTACGTTCACTATCTTCGCGAGACGCTTCGCCGATTCTACAAGCGGCCCAATTTGCCCGTTGGCTTCCTGCTGGGGGCGGCTGGTGATGTCACGCAGGTCGATAATCTGCGCCCCGGAAGAGAATTTGGGCCCGAGTGGGGAGAGATGTTCGGGCTGGCTCTCGGTGCGGAGGTGATCCAGACCATCGGGCGGATGGATTGGAAAAAAGACCTCGCGATCGACGCCGTGCGGACTTCGATTCCCATTCCGATCCGGGATGCGGCCGAGGAGAAAAGGAGCTCACCTCCCATCGGGCTCGGGGCCGGCTCGGAGGCGGATAGGGTTTACGCCCGGGAGCTGGAACTGGTCGCCAAGGAGCGGGCCGAGCGTCCCGTGATCGACTGCGAGATTCAAGGGATCCGACTGGGTGATCTCGGGCTCGTCACCAACGGCGCGGAGTTTTTCTGCCAACTAGGGCTCGACATCAAGGCGGCGAGCCCGTTCAAGCGGACGTGGGTGGTCAGCCTCGCGAACCAATGGATCGGCTACGTGGCGACACCTTCCGCCTATTATGCGGGAGGATATGAGCCTCGGACCGCTCGAAGCGCGAAGCTTGCCCCCTGGGCGGGGCAGAGCCTGGTTGAAGGGGCCTTGAAGGCACTCAAGAAGCTCAAATGAGGGGCGCGAAGCCTAGCGGCTTTGCATCCATTGCTCGGCGGTGACAAGGGCGCGCGCCTTGGTGGGATGAGGAATGAACTCCCACGAGGCCGGGCCCCCTTGCGGAGAGCTCACGGACTCGAGCCATTGCCGGATCACCGACGGCGATTGGCTCACCATCACGGCGCGACGCACGAGACCTCCAGGATTCGGTTGCTCGAACATGACCGCGTAATAGGGGAGGGGGTCGTACTTCAACTTGGCGAGGTAAGAGGCAATGCTCCGGTCCATCTTCACAAGGTCTGGGCCAAACGCCTCGCGGAATGACGCGAGGTGATCCTCAGGGCTCCGGTCCTCGAGCGGCGGGATCTGGCTCATCGTTTTCAGGAAAGCGAGGAAATCGTTGCCTCGCTTCATGAGCAGGTAATGCGTCAGGGCCCAAGACAGGGCGTAGTCGGTAGGAGTGAGCGACTTGCGGGTCACCAGGTACTCGACCATCGGGGTCTTGGGGTTGCGCCCGACCTGGGCTCGCTTCATGCCCTTGACTTGAACGGGTAGGGGGTCGTTCAGGTCGTGAATCGTCGCCATGTGGAAGGGATTCACCAGGCCAAGTCCTCCCCAGGCCGCCAACCCTTTGCGAGTGATCGTGGGGGGGGAGCAATATTCGGCGAGCCCTTCCACGAGCCAGAGAGGCCATGCGGCCAGGCGAGGCTGGATCCCGATGTTCTGGAGGATCTGGTGCGTTCCCTCGTGGGCGACGGTTTGAGGCTTGCGAAGTGCCGCGACCTCGGGGGAATCGCCGTCATGCTCCCCCTTTTGATAGAAGGTGATCCGGTTCGAGAGGGGCTCGTAATAAGCCTGAATATCAGGGTCGATGCGGCGGTGAGCTCGGAAGTCGCGCTCGGTCCGGAAAATGATGGCGACCAGGGGAAATTCCGGTTCGTGGATGGCGAATCCACGCTTGCGTAAGACCTCGCTCAAGCTCTTGTACAAGTTTTCGAGCAGCTTGATGCTCTCTTCGGCGAACCCCGGTGTCGATTGGAAGAACACAAGGTAATGAGCCGACTGCCGGACTTGAAAGTCAGCGAGCGCGGGATCGTTGACCAACGACTCGCGGAGCTGGTCGGCCGTCATTGGCTGGAAGGGTTCGTCGGTCTCGGCGAGTCCGCTGGAGAAACCGATGCGTCCGTCGGGTAAAAGGACGCTGATCTTGTCTCCCGAGGTTCCATGCAGCCTGGCAACGACGATTCGGCCATCTTCCGTACGGATCCGAAGCCTCTTCGGCTCTTCGGGTGCAGGGCAGGGGGGGCCGGTGGGAATTCCGGGGGAGGCCGTGTCGGCTGTAGCAGGGAGTGTTGAGATGGGGGGCGTCGGCGACATCGCGACGTCTTCGGACTTCGGCCGCGTGCCTGAGCCGCCGGCGTTGACTGGCTCAGGTTTGACCGACGTTCGCTTGATCCCTCGCGTGCCGGGCGCTCCGGCCTGACGTATGGGAGCTTTCGGGCGAGGTTGGGAAGACGTCGATTTGGCCGCAGGCTTCGGGGGCTCGGACCTGGCGTTTTGTTCCAGGATGGAGCCGAGCCAGGCGCAGGCGAATACGATCACGAAACATGATCGGGGCGACGCGGCCTGGTTTCGCCAAGCGTACAGCCCCCTTCGCCAAGAAAACCAACGAGGGGCTCGTCCGGCGGGCAGCTTTCGCAGGTCGTATCGTACGCAAGTCACAACCACGGGTTCCATTGCCGGAATTCCCCTGGAGGCGTCTCTCGTTCGCTCGGCCGACTCGACGGGGCGTGCAGGTTGGGGCACGCACTTCTCCCGAGTCTAACAATCCCGGAATCACTAAGGAAGGTGCCAACGAGTTCTTTCGTTGAGGAGGCATCCACCTCATCGAGCCTACGGAGGCGTTGGATCACCGACGAGAGAGCTTAGCGTGCTCGTTGCCGGTTCGCGAACTTAATCGGGGAAGTCCTCCCCAAAAACCCGCGTCGCCAAAATGATGTGGAGAGCGCAAATAAACGTTAGCAGTTCGGGCGAAATGCGCGATCCTCGCGCAAGACTGCTGAGGCATTCATCTGACAAACGAATCAAGAAAGAATTCGTTAAGACCCGCATAACAGGCTCTAAGTGGATTTTGGTGGGCGACTTGTGATCGAGAACCCTCTCTTGTTTGACAATTGGCATGAAACTCGCGTTTTCCTGCGATTGGGTCAACAGCTTCATTGAAAGCATCTTCTGCGATCGACTGTTCTTATCACCGAGGTTCACGCGTTTGGCGTTCCGCGAGGATTGCTGGGCGATCTTTTGGGCCTGTTTTTCGGGGCTCGAGGCGTCGTTGTGGCGGATTCGCAAGGTCACGCATTGGAAGGAGTTAGCGCTGGTGCTTTCTTCTTTCGGAACTTTTGGGGAAGGCTGGCGGGCACGACTTTTGTTATGTTGAAGTCCGTAATCGTTCGCGCTGGGTGGTACTCTTTTCCTGGATTGCCGCGGGAAAGAGGCGTGAAGCGAGATGACTTCCTCGAGGCACAGGGTGTGAGAAGCGTGCGGAGAGCGAGTGATCCGGTCGAGTCAGACGACTTAACAGGTCCCTTCGCTTGCACGTTTTCCCTTCGGCCTCGTCCCCCCCTAACAAGGAGTCGTCATCATGAGTTTGCGCGACGCAAGCCGCGCGGGGCACTGGCCGACGCTGATCTGTGCCGTCCTGGGATTTGATCTCTGTTTCATGGTGTGGGTTCTGCTTGGTCCGCTGGGTGCTCCTCTCGCCACCTCGTTCGGCCTGTCGGCCGGGCAACAGAGTCTAGTCGCCGCTTTGCCGTTTGTGGTCGGGGCTTTGCTATGTCCTCTTTTCGGAACCCTTGCGGACCGGATTGGGGGGCGTCGTCTCGCGCTGGGGACTTTTGCGCTCACGATGGTGCCGCTCTTGTTTGGCTGGCTCGTGGTCAAAACGTACCCGCAGTTGCTGGTGCTCTCCGCGCTCTTGGGAGTGGCGGGGGCGAGCTTCGCCGTGATCTTGCCGCTGGCCAGCCGGTGGTATTCCTCGGAGTATCAAGGGCTCATCTTGGGCCTTGTGGGCATGGGCACTGGTGGATCGGCCCTGGCGGCGGTCTTCGTTCCGAGTTTGGTGCCGGCCGTGGGGTGGAATGGAGTGTTCGCCCTGGCTTTGATCCCGATCGGGACCCTGTTGCTCTTCTCCTTGCTGCTCGTCAAAGACGCCCCCAGCCTCCCGGCGCCGAGGCCCCTACGAGAGGTTGTCAGCCTGGTGGGTGTGGGTGACATCGCGCGGTGCGCCTGCTTCTATTTTCTGACGCTTGGGGGATTCGTGGGGCTGTCTCTGTTCCTCCCCCTCTTCCTCAAGCAGCAATACGGCGTCGACCCGATTCGCGCGAGCGTCTTCGCGGGGTTTTGCAGCATTTTCGGCTCGATGCTCCGTCCCGTCGGCGGTTACCTGGCCGACCGCTTGGGGGGAGTGCCGATGCTCTTCCTGTGTTTCCTCAGCGTCGGTTTTCTGGGGATGAGGATGTCGTATCTTCCTCACCTGGACGTGGCGACTCTCTGCCTGTTCCTTTGCATCGCACTTTTGGGGATCGGCAACGGGGCTGTCTTTCAACTCGTTCCCTTGCATTTCCAGGAGTGGATCGGTTTGGGAACAGGGTTGGTGGGAGGAGCCGGAGCTCTGGGATGTTTCCTCGTGCCCTTGGCCCTGGGTGCCTCTTACCAGTGGACCGGCCGATTCGGCCCGGGATTCTTTTACCTGGGACTGGTCGGTTTCATCGCCACGGGGTTCTTGATTCAGGCCAGCCGTGACTGGTATGTCCGGCTTGAACGATTCTCGGACCATGCTCGCCCTCTACCCAAGATGCGCGAGCGGGGCGCGGTCGTGGAAGTGGCGATGGACACGATGCCTCGCTGACCGAGGGCCTGTCGGCTTTCGGATTCCGCGGCGATCAAAACGAACGAAACGGACTGGCCTCACGCCTTGGCGTGAGGCCAGTCCGTTCTTTCTTTGTTGGACCGCGAGGTCGGAGCCAGGTCCTTCGCTCTTTGGCCTGACCTGGGGAGACGCTTCGCTCTTCGCAGGTCAGGCTGCTCGTTTCTTCTTTCGGCTCAATGCTGAGAGGAGAAGATGCGGAGCTTGAAGCCGAGCGCCTGGCTGAGGGCGACCATCTCGCCGAAGATGTCGCCATAGGCGACGGCGATGTGGTTGCTCATGTAATGCGCCATGATCGTTTCTTTGGAGCAGCCGAGGTCCGCGGCCATGAACGGCCACTGGCGGGTGGTTCCTCCCCACCAGGCCTCGCGCACTTCTTCGGGGAGTTCCACCGACTCGCCGCGGCCCAGGTCCATGACGAGTTCCCCCTGGCGATCGATCCAGGCGCGGGCCCAGGTGATTTTGCCGGGAAGGCTGACGCCGGCAAAGGTTCCGCCGGGGACCGGGAAGTAGCCGGAGGGTTGGCGATAGCTGTGGACCCCCTTCAGGCTCGACTCGTCGTGATTGAACGCGTAAGCGCCACAGCTTCCGGAGTTCAGGAGCACCCAGAGCCATCGCCCCTGATGTTCGGCTCCCCAGCGCACGTCGTGGAACATCACGGCCCCCGGGAGTCCCTTGGCCTCCAGAACTCGCTTCATGAGTTCCATCGGCACGAGGTTTCCCTGGTCGGCCTCGGTGCTGGTGATCACGACGTGGCCGTTGCCTTCGGGCCGGGCGTGGGAGTTCAAGAGTCCTTCGGCGAAGTCGCTGGGGGGGACGAGCTTGAGGAGCCCAAGCTGGTACTGCCAGCCGAGGCAGTCCGCCTTGAATTCGTCGAGCAGGTCGAGGACGGTCAGATAGCCGCGGAGCTGTTCGCGGGTCGATTCCGGGGTGAAGTCGGCGGCGTCTTCGGCTCCCCAGTGGAATGTAACCCCGCGATCCTGCACGAACCTGAACGCGTCGTCGACGCGGGACTGGGAAATCGACCTGGACCGCTCAACGATCCAGGCCTGGTCGACCTTGTGTTCGCTGAAACCGATGGGATAAAGAAGCCTCGGCCCGAAGTAGCCGTTGATCATCCCCATGGACGTATCGCCGAGCATCAGCGCCAGGATGCGCTTCTGGCGGATTTGCTCGTGGATTGTGTCGGCAAGCTTGAGAGCGTCGGCGGAGATGGCGCCTGCCGCCTTGATCTCGCTGCGGTCGGCGTCGATTCGGCCGCTCGAGCACCACTCGTCGAGGTGTTCCATAAACGTGGCGTCGGCCGTCCAGTCCGGGGCGTCGGTCCAGACGCGGGAGCAGGCTCGTCCCACGCTTTCGAGTGAGGCGGCCGTGTTCAAGAGGGCCACGAGACCGGGCCAGGTCCCAGAGAAGTTCGAGGCGAGGAGGAGCGGGTTCTCCTTCCCCACGACCCCGTCCACCGTGTGCGGGGCGTAGGTCCAGTGAACGAAGACTCCCACCATTGGGTCGTCGATCGGGCCGAGCTTGGAGATCGACTCGTCGGGGCGGGTCAGGTAACCCTCAACCACGTAGGGGTCTCTTCCCAGCTTCTTGAGAGCCGCGACCAGTTGCGTGGTCGTCTCGCGAGACTGGGCGAGAGCCCACTCGTTCGGCTTCGCGCGGTAATCCCCCGGCCAAAAGACGGCGACCTTCTTCGACATAGTTCACCCAGGCATGAATCGAGGACGGATGTTTTGCACGGTCCGTAGAGCTAGAGAGTGTATAGAGCCGTGACGGAACAGGCCACTCGTTTGGCATTCCAAACCGGGGAGAAGTCCCATGCTTGGCCCGAGCGATCGTTACGCCTCCCCTTTTTTGCGGGCGACGCGCTTGGCGAAGCGATCGACGTCGATCACGCGTCGGCGATGAATGCCGCGGGCGACGCTTTCGGTGCCGTCGCTGGCCTCGACCGCGAAAGTGACAACCGGGCCGTTGACGAGAATGACGCGGGCCCGGCAAGTGACGGTGAAACCTTCGGGGACCGGGGCCAGGTGTTCCACCTCGACGTAGGTGCCCACGCTTCGCTCGTTGTCTTCGAGGCAAGGCGCAATCGCATGTCTCGCGGCGTACTCGAGATGAGCGACGAGCCAAGGGGTTGCCAGAACCCCCGGCATGCGGTCGTCGACAAAGCTGATCCGGTTATTCGGACCCACCAGAACGCGCTCTTCGCCCGTCATTCCGGTTCGGATCGGAGTCTTCATGCTCGGTTTCGGGGAGTTCCCCGCCTTCCTTATACCCACGCCCTTTTGACGCCCAAGACTTGACCGTGTTGGGGTCGATAACGATAATCATTATCGATTGAGACAAACACTCCCGAGAGAAATCACGCGGACGATCATTTTCGGGGTCGTCGAGAGACAGTATGCTTGAGGGATCTTCCCTTCGCATCAGTTAAGGTGTTCTTGGCTCGAGTTCATCCCTGCGGGACCCGATCTCATGGCCGCTCCTTCTCTCGCCGGTAAACCGCGAAAGGTCATTCCGAAGATCCTCGCGGTGATTCACGCAGATGGTTGCACCGGGTGTGAAGCGTGTGTGGAAGTTTGCCCGGTCGACTGCATCTATAAGGTTCCCGGCGAGGATCATGCCGGTTTGCAATCGTTTTGCGACATCGACTTGGATCGTTGCATTGGTTGCAAGCACTGCGCCCAGGTCTGCCCCTGGGACGCGATCGACATGGTCGACACGATTGACGTGGCCCAACATGTGGCTCTCAAGGGAGGGCCGACCGAATATGTCGAGGCGCACTGGGATGAATTGGTGGAGGCCGCCCATCGGAATGCCGAGGGTCTGCTCGCCAAGAAGAAGTGATCGACTTCGCCCAGCGCCGGCTCGAGTATTCACATGGATTTGACATGACGTGTTCCGGCTCGTCTGCAAGCCGGCACGTTCGTTCTGCGCCTGCGCTGCCCGGTGTTGGGCGTTGACTTTCATGGAATTTTGAGGGGAGATCATCGGAATGCGGCGATACCTCGAAGTGTTCGCACCTCTCTTCGGAGCGGTGCCCGTTCTGCTCGCCCTGAGCGGTTGCGGCGGGTCGGGCATCGAAGAGCCGGCCAAACCTCCGGCGGCCGAATCCGAGGCGGCGAAACCGACAGAGGAAAAGGCCAAGTCGGGAGGAAGGGTCGACCTCGTCACACCGAGCCGGACCGTGGATCCCAAGAAGCTCGTTGACGTGGTCGAAAAAGAAGTCGAGGGGGGTGAAGCAGCCTCTGGTGGAAGCCCCGAAAGTGTGCTCTGGCTTCCCGCCGACAACGGCGCCATTCAGGACGAGCCCTACACGCTGACCCCTCCGCTGGGACTTCCTGCTTCAATTGCCGGTTTTGTTCCCGCGGCGGATCCGCTGACGAAGGGGAAGATCGAGCTGGGCAAGCAGCTCTATTTTGACCCCCGCGTTTCGCTCGACGGCACCGTGAGCTGCGCGACCTGCCACAACCCCGAAAAAGGCTGGACCGACAACCTCAAGACGTCGGCCGGCATCGGCGGCCAGTTCGGTGGCCGCAACGCACCCACGGTCATCAACACGGCCTTCGGCCGAACGATGTTCTGGGACGGCCGGGCCCCCTCGCTGGAAGGGCAGGCTCAAGGCCCGATCCAGAACCCGATCGAGATGGGTAAGCAATCTTATAAGGATATCATCACGCGGCTTCGCACGATTCCCGGATACAAAGAGCAGTTCAAGAAGGTCTTCGGAACCGACGTGACGCTCGACGGGTTCGCCAAGGCCGTTGCGTCCTTCGAGCGCGTTTACTCCCTCTCGGGCAACTCCAAGTACGATCGCTATGCCCGGGGCGGCGACCTCAAGGCGTTGTCGGACAGTGAGAAGCGCGGAATGGTTCTGTTCGGCATCGCGCTGAGCGGTGAAGACGAATTCAAGCCGGAAGTGACGCGAGGCAAGGCGCTCTGCACCTCTTGCCACGCGGGCTTCAACTTCACCGATGAATTGTTCCACAACCTGGGCATTGGTTGGAACGAGTCGAAGAAGGAATTCGCCGACCTGGGTCGCTGGGCCATCTCCCCCATCGGCGCCAAGAACCAGGCCGAGCTCGGGGCCTTCAAAACCCCGACCGTTCGTGACATCACTCGCACCGGCCCTTACATGCACGACGGCAGCCTCGCGACGCTCGAAGAAGTCGTCGAGCACTACGACAAGGGGGGAACGCCCAACCCCTCGCTCGATAAGGACATGAAGAAGCTGAACCTCACGGCGACGGAGAAGGCCGACCTCGTGGCGTTCATGAAGGCTCTTGACGGCGAGCCGATCAAAGTCGCGCTCCCAACCTTGCCGCCAGGTGCGGATGGCAAGAGCCCAGATCCTCGTGAAGCCTTGAACATGCCGACCGCGAAGGCGGCTCTGAACGTGCTTCACCCGGCCCTGACTCGCTAAGAAAAAGCGTCTCTGGGCAAGTGTTTCGTTTGAACGTATCTCATCATGAACGCCCGGCGAAGAACCTTTCTTCGCCGGGCGTTTTTGCGTTTTTAGTTGCGAAATGGGCCATTCATTTGCGAATTGCGCGAGAACTTACGTAGATCGTTGGGGAGACTCCGAAAAAATTACGAGACACTCCTTCGCGCAAATGGTATAAGGCTTATCCGCGCCTCCGCGAGGGAGGATTCGCTTCGATAATGTTTAACAGCTATGTGATGTGCCGAAACGACTCGTCCGACACTTTTTCTCCGATGCGGGAATTCTCTCGCCGCGGAGAAGAATTGTCTGGGGTTCGCGGAGCATGGCCGTTCGCGCATCGCTCCGAAATCGCGGCGTATGAAGTGACATCTAGACTTACGGAGATTCGCATGAACGTTGATAAGGGACGTCGTACCTCGCGGAGTCGCAAGCCGATGCGACCCTCGATGGAGAGGCTTGAGGAGCTTCTCTTATTGACGGCGGGAATCGAGTCATTTCCGACAGGTGAAATCACGGGAGGGGCTAGGCCGACATCCCTCGTCTCTGCTCCCGATGGAAGCCTCTGGTTCACGGGCACGTATGGTCACATCGGGCACATTACTCTCCAAGGGCAAGTCACGCTTTATCCGTACGCCTCGGGTGGGTTAGGTGTGGCGTCCGATGGAGATGTATGGTTCGGAGCGAATAACTGGCAAACGAATGTGCTCACCCTCGATAAGATCACACCCAGCGGTGCCGTCACTGCAATCCCATTGCCGGCCGGTGTGACGGTCGAGAACGTGGCGGTCGACAAGTTGGGCAACGTATGGTTTACGGAAACGGATTCCAGCGTTGTTGGCCGGTATTCGACCGACGGGACATTCACTCAGTTTTCGCTCCCGAATAGCCCTGGTCACATCGGGTCGTCTGAGCCCATCACATTGGGTTCCGATGGCAAGATCTGGCTCACCAGGTCGACGGGCTTTGGCTCGAACTTGACCGCCACAATCGATCGGATCACCCCGGATGGCGCGGTCACGGAATTTCCGGTCGCGACCGGTCAAGTAACATTCTCTGGGCTGACAACCGGCTCCAATGGCAACCTCTTATTCACGGAAAGCGTTGGATCCACAAATGATCCGTCCTACACGGTTGGTCAAATGACGACCCAAGGGACGGTGGTTTCGACGTTCAACGCTCCCCACGAGGTGGGAGGAGTTACCAGTGATGCCGCCGGCAACATTTGGTTCACGATGCCGGAGGCTGATGAGGTCGGACGAATTGATGGAACGGGGCAGCTTGACATTTATACCATCACTTATCCGGGAGCGGGTGCTCCCGGGCCGGTCGCCATTGTGGCGGGGCAAGATGGCGCCATTTGGTTTACGGTGATGACTCCGACGGTGATCGCCCGGCTTGATCCGAGTGTTGCGACACCGGATGGGCAGGAGAAAGCCTCGTATCCCATCGAGATTGTGCCGCCGGCAACTCCACCCGCGCCACCCACTTCAGGGCCTCAACCTGGCGTTACGCCATTGAGCCTGACGGATCACATCAGTAACGGTTCACAGAACGCATTTCTTGCGAAGGTCTTGCAAAACTCGCATGTCGCATCGAACCGAGCGGCATCTTTGCGGGTGCGCAACGCACTTCAGGTGAGTCATGGCGTCAAGCATCCTGTTGCAACGCGACATGCGGCGGTTCCGTCTCATGCGTCGCGACTGACCAAGGCTTCTCTTCACCCAAGGCATCGCGGTTGATAGGGAGTGTTGTATGCGTGGATCCCATCGGTCTCCTCTGACCTTCGTGCACGAGGGGACCGATGGAGGTTCACAACTTTGGAAGAGCGAACAGCGTAGTGGTCCCATGGCGAGGCTTACGATGCGCTGTCCAAAGCGGCCTTGGCCTGATTGATGTAGTCGAAGAGGTCACGCGGGTCATACTGACTGCCGTACTGTGTTGCGATGTTATCTCCTTGCTCTTGCCAGAGCCGAGTGACGGACTGAGAGATTCCCGGGTTCCCACCGGTGAATTCTTCGACCAAGGAAAACCAGCGACGGGCAAGCTGCTGGACTTTGGGATCAGCCGGGTCGGTGCCTTTGGCTTTCTCAGCCCGGACCTCGGCGATCAGGTCGGCCCAGTCGGTATGAGACTGTTGGATTCGTTCCTCGCCGACAATTTCTCGACGCTTCTTCAAATAGTCTAACTGTTCTTGTGTGTAATAATTTTCGAGCATGGTCATCTCTTGAATGATGTTGAGGAACTCGTCGACGGAGACCTCCTCCGCGGCGACGAAATGCTGGGCGATCCTCTCGAGCTTCTCGGCCAGCATGCGCTGGAGCTCGATCTGATGACGAAGGCGGCTGATGTGAAGACGGATCAGCTCCAGTGGCGAAAACCCGGGACGGTCGAGGCAATCTCGAATTTCGTCTAGGGAGAAGCCGAACTGCCGGAGCGAGACGATCTGCTGAAGCCGCGTAACGTCGCGAGCCGTATAAACCCGATATCCCGCTTCACTATGCTGCGATGGCTTCAATAGACCAATCTCGTCGTAGTGGTGGAGAGTTCGCACGGTCAAACCTGTTTGTTTGGCCAGATCCCCCACCTTCATGCCCAAGGCTCGCATGCCCATCGCTCCGCCAAGACTTGCCCGAGAATCATGATCACCGTCGCATCGTACGGCCTCACGTTACGTGAGGGTCAAGGGCCTTACTGGGATTCTGGCGCGAAAGAGAGGACGTCGCGACGGCATTGCCGGGGCCGCATTCGATCGGCGATGAGAGGGCGAGAAGCACTCATGCTCTAAAGGGATCATGCCTTTTTGCTTGAGTGATGGAGCAGGAGATCAGGAAGGGCGCTCTTCCGAGAAGAATGGCCTCCGCGAGCACCCGTCTCATCACTTCACGCTCGCTTCCGTGTCTGGCGCTCGTAAAGATCTCAGAAAAAAAGAATTATGGAAATGTTGCCGGGCTTTTCATGACGCGGAATGTACCGCATTCCGTTGTGCTGAATCGGGCGTAAGCCTTTCTTCCTTCTCGACAACGAACTTGGTGCATTGTCTGTGCTGTGGCAGGCGGCATGGGGTCTCTTCCACGGTCGCACTTTTTTAAAACTTCGTTTGGATAGTCCTCTCGTCAAGCGTCTCCACGGACTTCTGGATTGGCAGCGATTGAGAAAGCGCGATCGGCCGCCGTTCCCGCATCCCGAATGATCCGGCGGAAGTAGGACTGAGGCGTTTCACGTTTATCTTGGAGAGAAGGGGAGCGCAGGGGAAGTTCCGCAGTTTTCTAAAGCCAGTGTAAGTCCTGCATCGCGCAAGCATTTGCGGCGATTTGCGATGATGGTTCGTACCGAACCAACGGAATTTCCGAGGGGTTTTGAGGGATTGCCGGCATGAGTCGTCGCGGATTAATTAATCGAAGTTTGACCGCTTCTTCTTAGCCGCTTCTCATAGGAGTTCTAGTTTATGTGAACCTAATTTCGTCTCGAACTTCATGAGTAGAAGTTTGAGAGCCACCTTGAAGGTTGGGAGATTCTGTCTTGAAGCGCCGTGGATTCACTCTGATTGAACTTCTCGTCGTCATTGCAATCATTGCGGTTCTGATCGCTTTGTTGCTACCGGCTGTGCAGGCAGCCAGAGAAGCTGCCCGACGAATGCAGTGCAACAACAACCTCAAGCAACTGGGGTTGGCGCTGGCCAATTACGAAAGCAGTAATGGCTGCTTCCCTCCCACCGGCTCTGATGATCCTGGCGATGGCAAGGACAACGACTATTCGTCGAAGACGCGACTGCTTCCTTTCTTGGAGCAGACCGCCATTTACAATGCGCTGAATCAGACGTTCTACGGGGTTAGTATTGTTGTTCCCGGTATCAATGCCACGGCCGTCAGCGCGACGGTCAATACGTTTCTCTGCCCGTCCGACGGGAACGACCCTGGTTATTACACCCCTCAGGGAGTTAAGACTGGGCAAACGAACTATGGCAACAACCTGGGGCTTTCGATCACTCTGAATGGTCTGGCCTTCGACGGGCCGGCCTGGCGGATGAACGACTCGGCCAAAGGGGGACCGACCCGGTTTGCCGACATTCAGGATGGTTCCTCGAACACCGCGGCCCACTCGGAATGGCTCAAGGGAAGAAATATCTTGACGGGGCGCCAGGCCGTTTGGACCGGGACGAAGGCTTACAGCCGGAATCCAGGCTCGTACTGGCCCGGGCCCAATGGCAGCATTGTCACTCTGCAGCAGATCATGCAAGAAGTCGCAAGCAATTGCCAACCGAACGTGAACACGCCCGCGACCTGGGATCAGAAGGGCATGGCATGGGTGGTCAACCTGGCGGGGGTTGGAGGAGGCTATAGCCACCTTCTCGCTCCGAACAAGCCGGCCTGCTTCTACCCGCAGTACAATTTCGCGAAATACAATGAACCCGCCCCGGGCAACGACGACGTCACGATGATGAACGCCCAGTCCAATCACCCTGGTGGTGTGAACGTCGGTTTCCTGGACGGCTCGGTTAAGTTCATCAAGGATACGATTTCCTTGCCGACCTGGGGAGCCCTCGCAACTAAAGCTAGCGGCGAGATCATCAGCGCCGATCAATTCTAATTTGTTGCAATGGTAAGTTGGGACGAAAAACGTCCCGTGCGAGCCCTTCGGCCTGGTATCGCCCCGCAGCCTGTCAACGGGGGCGACACCAGGTCGCTTTGCATTGATGACGACTGAAGGATCTCGTGAGTGCCGTTCTCCGCGGCGCAGGGATGAAATTCGACGCCATGAGAGTAAAGGTCATTGTCATTGCGGTGCGCCGGCAAGTTCATCATCGGTTCTTGCTCCTCTGCGGGCATCCGGATGAGTCGTACAAGGAAAGATCGAGGATTCGGCATGAAAGAGAATGGATTGATAAAGTGCTGGCCATGGTCCTTAGGCATGTTTCTGGGGAATCGTGCATGCTCCGCCAAAGAGTTTCTTCAGGTTACGTGAACGCAGAGATAGTAGAATCCAATGATATCGAAAATAAAGTATCGACAGGTCTTGCGGCTTGGAGATCTTCCCAGGCGTTGCTTCACCGCTTCCTGAAACATATCTTCGCTTGCTGCTGGGACAGTACACAAGGACTTCCGGAAGTCTGCCGGATGCCGCCTTGGCTCTCGCGGCCGACTTCCGGTCATTCTTGGATGCCTATCAGGCCTCGTCTGGGCTCTCGGAATTCTGCTGAAGATTGGACCGAAGAGTCCGCAGCAGGTTGAGGGTGTTCTCCAGCGTTTCAGGAGAGATCCCGCTTGCGAGGCGGTTCGACCAATGAATTTGAATCTCGTTCATTGCGGCCAGTTTTTGGCGCCCGGCCGCAGTGAGGTCGACGAGCTTGGAGCGGCGGTGATCGGGGTTCTCAACAAATTGAAGGGTCTTCTCTGCGGTAAGCACATCCACTAGCCGCTGAACGCTTTGACGTGTCAGCCCCATGCGTCGAGCAATCTGTGAGACAGTCAAAGGGCTGTCGACAAGCGATCCCATCACCTGCCAGCGAGCGCTGGTCAGGCCGAGGTCTTTGGAGAGCTCGTCTCCGGCGGCCAGAAGTAGGCCATTCAGCCGGAAGATCTCCAGGATCAGGTCGGTTAAAAGGGCTGCGGAGCGCGTGTGTAGTTTCACGGGCCGGATTCCTCATAAGATTGACAGCATATTGCCAAGATGGCAATATGCTGTCAATTGGGCGTACGAGGGTTTCGCGGCCCAATTCAGCCGGATCTCAGAGATCGTCCCATGACATGAGGTTTGGAGGAGAGCCATGGTGAAACTCGTCGAGATGGATGCTAAGGTTTCGCTTCGCACTCAAATGGAGCAGGCCGTCGGTCCTATCGTGCTCATCAATAAGTTCGATGTGCCTGCGGACGATGTTGAACAGTTCCTCAAGGTCTGGAGTGAAGACGCAGCGCTGATGAAGCGTCAGCCAGGATTTATCTCCACTCAGCTCCACCGGGGGATTGGGGAGAGTGGCGTCTTCCTCAACTACGCGGTCTGGGAATCGGTCGAAGCGTTCAAGGCCGCTTTCTTTCAGCCCGAGTTTCAGGCGGCTCTGCGGACCTATCCTGAAAATGCCGTGGCGTCGCCGCACCTCTTTCAGAGGCTCGCGGTGGCGGGAATCTGTGTGGGAGAACCGAGTGCCTGAAGATCTTCGAGGTGCGGGTTGGGGTCTTGATGCGTGGGCTCGCCGTCCGAGGTGAAAAGGGGAGGTTGAGGCTTCGCGCCTTCGTGTCCCCCTCGGATTTTGGTTAGAATGGTCGCTGACGGGTGGCGGGGCGTCGGGCCGGGGTCGGCGTTTGATGCTTTCCGGCCTTAACGAGGAGTCGTGCGATGATTCTGGAAACCTTTCCGAACCAATTTCCCGAACGCGAGTATGAGATCGAGATCACCTGTCCCGAGTTCACCGCGGTATGCCCCAAGACCGGTCAGCCTGACTTCGGCACGATCGTCATCACCTACGTGCCGGCCGACTCCTGCATCGAGCTGAAAAGCCTCAAGCTGTACCTGTTCGACTATCGCAACCGAGGAATTTTCTACGAGCACTCGATCAACACGATTCTCGACGATCTGGTGAAGGCCTGCCAGCCTCGCTTGATGAAGGTCGTGGGGAACTTCACTCCGCGCGGAGGCATTTCATCGAAAATCACGGCGCGCTACGAAGCCTCTCGCTACGATGTACAGACCCAGGATGAGGGAATTCTCCTGGCTTAGCGAGCTTTCGCGTGGCGTTGCATGGGCGAGGATGGGCGACCTCACGGAATCGCCGCATTTTCGCATGGAAGGCACTCGTTAGAGCGGTTCTCAAACGTGTTGCACGCAGGCGTGTCGGCGGCCTGTGGAAAGGCGCACGGACAAGCGAGCCTTTCGCCTGTGCCATCCAGCTCGTGGGAAATGATCACGGCACATCAAAGTTGTTGTTCACTCTCCCAAGAGAATCCGTTCCCGTGGCTACGGCTTGCTGGGTGGACTGGCGCGGGCGAGTGAGAGAGCCAATCGAAGGAGCAGGTGACAACCGATGCCACCGGGAATTCTCACGCTAACAACCGATTTTGGGATTGAGGGGCCCTACGTTGCGGCGGTCAAAGGGGTGGTGTTGAGCCGGGCCCCGGGGACTCAGATCGTTGATGTGTCTCATCGGATCGCTCCGCAAAACATCCTTGAAGGGGCGTTCGTACTGGCCGAGGTGGTCGACGCTTTTCCCGCGGGGACGGTTCATCTGGCGGTGATCGATCCGGGAGTTGGCACGGATCGGCGGTTGCTCGCGGTTTTACTGGCCGATCAATGGTTCGTCCTTCCCGATAACGGCTTGATTAGCGGCGTGGCACGGGGAAGAAAACCGGCGGCGATCTGGGAGATCAGTAACCCGGGCCTGCGCCGTTCGCCTGTTTCCAGCACGTTTCACGGTCGAGACATCCTGGCGCCGGCGGCGGCTCATTTGCTGCTCGGGGGAGATCCCTCCGAGCTTGGATCGGCGCTGACGTCCTTCGTGAGTCACTCGAGCTTCGAGGCCAGGCGCAGACAAGACGGAATTACGGGGGAAGTCGTTTTCCGTGATCCTTTCGGGAACCTGATCACCAATATTTCCCTGGCGCATCTTGCCGATCCTCCCCGCCAGGGATGGACCGTCAAGATCGGTGAAACACAGATCAAGGGGCTCTCACACACGTATGGTGAGCGCCCACCGGGCACCCTGATCGCTCTGATCGGGAGTGGCGGTTGGTTGGAGGTGGCCGTCGTCAACGGTGATGCGGCTCGCGAGCTTGCCGTGGGACCGGGAACAACGGTGTGGGTTAACTGAGCCTGAAGCGAGACGTCGGAAAATCTCAAACCGTGACGTCGTCCTGCCGGAGCGTGATTCTCCGGCTCCCTTTTCCTTCTGGCTCCACGTCAAATTTCGAAAGCAAGACAAGTAAGATCATGGCGAATGTGCAAACGTTGACGGAATGGGATCATGCCCATCTTTGGCATCCCTTCACCCCTTTGGCCGACTGGGAGTCGGAACCGCCGCTCATTATTGAGCGAGGGGAAGGGGTCTATCTTTTCGATCTTGATGGGAAACGCTACCTGGATGGGGTGAGCTCGCTCTGGTGCAACGTGCACGGGCATAAGCATCCCGCGCTTGATGCCGCGATCAAAGATCAGATCGACAAGATATCACACAGCACTCTGCTGGGAGTGACCCATCCCACCGCGATCGAGTTGGCCCGCCAGTTGGCTGAGCGAACGCCCGAAGGGCTTACCAGGGTCTTCTTTTCCGACGATGGTGCGACGGCCGTCGAAGTCGCCCTGAAAATGGCCTTTCAGTACTGGCGGCAAAAGCCGGATCCGGAGCCGACACGAACCCGGTTTCTGGCGCTGGGGGGGGCTTACCACGGCGACACGCTGGGGGACGTTAGCGTTGGCGGTGTGGACCGATTCCACGCCATGTTCGGCCCATTGCTTTTTCCAACGCTCCGGGCGCCGATTCCGTACTGCTATCGGTGCCCGTTGAATCGGGAACGCTCCGAGTGTGGCATTGCCTGTCTCTCCGAGGTGGAGCGCCTTCTCGAGAAGCATTCCACGGAAATCGCCGCCATCGTGGTGGAACCGCTCGTGCAGGGGGCGGCGGGGATGATCGTTCACCCAGAAGGGTATCTGCGTGGGCTTCGGGACCTTAGCCGCAAGCACAGCATTCTCCTGATCGCCGATGAGGTAGCAGTGGGATTTGGGCGGACGGGAACTCTTTTCGCCTGCGAGCAAGAAGGGGTCGCTCCAGACTTCCTTTGCCTGGCGAAGGGGCTTACGGGGGGATATCTCCCCCTCGCCGCAACCATCACGACCGAGGAGATCTATCGCGCATTCAGGGGGACGGCGACGGAGGGTAAGACCTTTTATCACGGGCATACCTATGGTGGGAATCCGCTGGGGGCTGCCGTCGCTCTGGCGAATTTGAAGGTCTTTGATGACGAGCAGACGTTAGCGAAGCTGGGGCCGAAGATCGCGCGGCTTTCGCAGCGACTAGAAGGCTTTCAGGAGCGGCCGCAGGTCGGGAACGTTCGTCAGCGCGGTTTGATCGCCGCGGTCGAACTGGTTGCCGACAAGGCGTCGAAAACGCCTTATCCCTGGGCCGATCAGACGGGTGCTCGGGTTTGCCGTAAGGCCCGGGAGCGAGGCGTTCTTGTCCGTCCCTTGGGAGATATTCTGGTGATCATGCCCCCCTTGGTCATCAGCCTCGAGCAACTTGATGACATGCTGGATGTGCTGCTCCTTTCGATCCAAGAGGTGACGGAGGGGGTATCATGACGAAGCTTCCAGGACTCTTCGTGGTGGGGACCGACACGGGGGTCGGGAAGACCGTGGTTTCCGCTCTGATCGCACGCGAACTCAGCCAGGAAGGAAGGCGAGTCGGCGTCCTGAAGCCGGTTGCAACCGGCGCGTTACGTGTCGGCGATGACTGGAGGTGCGACGACACCGAGCAGTTGATCGCGGCCGTCGGTTGGGATGTACCCCGCTCGCAGGTTACCCCCCTTGTCTTCGAAGAGCCGCTGGCTCCTTCGGTCGCCGCGCGCCGACTTGGGACGCCCCTCTCCTGGGAAACGCTTGCGGACGCGATCGCGGGGGCTCTCCGTTGGTGGGAAGATCGCGCCGAACTGATGATCGTGGAAGGGGTGGGTGGGTTGTTGACCCCGGTGGCTGAAGGTGCGACCGTGGCCGACATCGCAACCCGGCTCGATTACCCTCTCGTCGTGGTCGGTCGCAAAGGGCTTGGCACGCTGAACCATACGCTTCTGACGGTCGAGGCGGCCGTCCGGCGCGGGCTTCGCGTGTCGGCGATCGTGCTCAATGGTTCCGAACCCCCCGACGGTTCCCTGGCAGAGGCCACCAACGCCGAGGAGCTGGTTCGTCTTCTCGAGGGGGTTGGCCCTGTGGTGACCGTCAATTTTGCGGCGGACCCGTCAATGATCTCAATCGTCGACGGTTGCATGAACTGGTATGATAGAGCCCGTCGGCCGCGCGGTGAGGGACGGACCTGATCAGGTCAGACCGAGTATCTCGAGGATCGGAAAGACGACTCAAAAAGGAGGTTGGCAACGCGATGGCGAGCGAAACCACTGATTCCTCCGTTGGTCCCCCGTCCTCGGATGCTCCGAATCCCAAGAATCCAGGGGCGACAGGCTCTTCGTCGGCCGACTTTGATGAGGTTGCCCCTCCGGTTTTGCCGCCGTACAGCAGCACCAGCGGTGACGAGCTCAATGTGCTCTTGTCGCAGTCGCTGACCCACCTCAAACCCGACCCCTTTTTGGGGGAGTTTTCCGCGGAGTCTTCCAAGGCGGAGACGGTGGTTGAGGATCCTCCTCACGAATCGTTCGACGCGGTGACCGGCCCCGAGGGGAATGTCAGTCCGCAAGCTGGAGAGGCTGGTGGAGGGCAGGGAGCCCCGGGTCAGGCTCCTGCGCCCCGTGCTCCGAACGCCGCTCCGCATGGAGACGCGGGGCCGTCGAGCGTGGAGGACTGGCCGGCGTCTTCGGGACCAGGTCTTGCCGGTCTTGGTTCGAGCGAGATTTCGGTCAATGTGCCCAACACGTCTTCATTCGATATGATTCCCGCAGCGGAGCCTTCGGGACCTCCTCCGCAGCCAGCCTCGTTCGACGCATTCCCTTCGCTCGACCTGAGTGCCCCGCCGGCAGCCACCGCGGCTTCGAAGTCTGCCAAGAAGCAAGAACCTGATGATGATGATGATGATGAGGAGGAAGACGAGGATGAGCCGTCTCGTGGCTCGTCGTTGATGACGTTTTTGCTCTTCAGCTACGCGAGTGCCGTCACCCTGGGCCTGGCGTGGGTTCTCATCACGGGTCGGCGTCTCAACGATCGTGACGACGAATTCGTCCCCGTGGCGGACGCGAAAGCCGATCCTGGCCATCGCGCGGACCAGTCGCGAAAGGTTGCGCCCCCGCCTCCGATCGCCAAGGATCATGTCACTGGGTTGGGGAAGACACTCCAACTCGGCGGTTTGGAAGTAACACCTCTCGAGGTCGTTAGCAAGCCGGTTCGCCTCAAGCGTGCCCTCTCCCTCAAGGACGAGTTTCGCGAAGGAGGGTCGAAAGCTCTGTGGCTCAAGTTAAAGCTCAAGAATGTGACCAAGGATACGATCTTTGCTCCCTTCGACGAGGCTTTCGTAAGGGAGCGAGCGGTCGACGTCCTTGATAGCCTGATCGAGTCCGGGGATGGTGCGCAGATCGTGATGTATCCTCTCGCCGTCACAAGTGAATGGGTGGTTGACGGCCAGGAGTTCAAGGAACTCCGTCCGGGAGAGTCATTTGACACCTGGGCCGTCAGCGCCTCGGAAGCGGTGGATAGGCTTCCCGGGGAAATGACCTGGCGGGTACGCCTCAGAACGGGGATGGACCAAACCGAGACCGTCGGCGTACGGTTTCGAGCGAGTGACCTGCGGTCGCGTCAATGATGATGGAGCGTGAGGATTTAGCGTCCATGGACGGAGAACCAGAATCAGTCCAAACCGTGCCGGCCGAGGTATCGGTGCAGGTCAGGCCGCGGTGGCGAAGGACCCTGGAAATCGCCGTCATCGCGGCGTCCCTGGTCCATCCGATCGCGACTGCGCTTGGACGCTATGATTGGCGTATCGATCTCTTCACCCACTTCCAATGGGCGGCCCTATTGACGACGGTCTTCGCCGTGGCGCTTCTGTTGCGCCATCGGCCCCGGATGGCTCTAGCCCTGGCCGTGCTGGCGGCCTTCCAGGTTTTCCCGCTTGTGCGTTACAGCGGCGCCAACCCCGTGAAGGCCGATCCCCAATCCAAGGCCAGGCTGCGAATCCTGATGGCGAATGTCCTTTGCAAAAATGAAAGATACGAGGAACTCGTCGAGATCATTCGCCGCGAACGCCCCGACGTGATCGGCCTGGTTGAGTACGGGCACAACTGGGTGCAGGGATTGGAGGAGGTCAAACGAGAGTATCCCCATCGGCTTGAGTCTCCCGGGGAAGCGAAAGGGGTTTCTCTCTGGTTCCGCGAGGCCCCGGCTTCGATCGAGCCGCCTGATGTCCCTTTGCCTCGAGGTTGGCCGTTCCTGCATGCGACGTTCGAATTTGGCGGCCACCTGCGCCACCTCTGGCTGATCCATCCGAGCTCTCCGTTTCATCGCCAGGAACTGCCCGAGCTCCCGGCTCTCGCGAGGCGAATCAAGGACGTGCCAGGCTCGCAAATCGTGATCGGAGATATGAACAGTTCCGATGGATCTCCCCTGTTTTGGGACTTCCTCGCGGTGACGGGGCTTCGTGACAGCCGGCTCGGCTTTGGCCGCCAGGTGAGCTGGCCACTCTGGTTTTTCTATCGGATCCCGATCGACCACGCGTTTGTGTCCGGCGACCTCGCGGTGGTCGACCGGCGTCTCGGGCCTGACTTCGGATCCGATCACGCGCCGTTGGTCTTGGACCTGGCTCCCGCAGCGGGGGCGGGGGGTGTCAGGAGCTCGGCCAGTCCATCGAAGTCAAAGTAGTCGAGAGCCGCCGACGAATCCGCGAACTTGGCGCGGTCGGCCTCGCGAAGGAATCGGATCAGACGCTCCGAGCGTTCTGAGCCGATCTGGGCCAGCAACTGCGGGTCGTCGGCAATCTCTTCGGTCGTACGTGCCTTCCAGACGTTGCCGAATCGCGAGGCCAGCGCCTCACGCACGGCAATCGACCATGCGATCATACGTTCACGTTCGGACTCGTCGGACGTATCTGGGAACATCGGAACGCCGGAGAGCCGTTTTCCTCGCCGGCTTCGACGACGGAGAAAAACAACAAAGATCAGAGCCAGCAAAGCGAGAAGAATCGCGATACCGATGCCGAACCCAAGATTGACCGAAGCCTGGGAGTCGATCAGCGGCTCGGGCCCAAGGTTTGGCCTGGGAGGGATGAGAACCGAACCCGAAGGCTCGTTCACGGTCCACCTCGCCGCGTCGCTCTGCCGGTAAAGATCCGAATCAAGGGACCGATCGGATCTTCTGATGTCGATATTTCGTAGCCCGTCATTCCCGCGGTTGAGCAGAACCGCCGGTATTCGAGCCGGCGTTCCTCAGCGGCCTTGGCGTAGGCTTCTCTGAGCGCGGCCGAGGTTGTGTCCACCATGCGCCGGGCTCCAAGCTCGGCGTCTTCCATGGCCACGAGTCCCGCGGCGGGTAGGGCGTCTTCGCGGGGGTCGACGAGCCGGATCGCGCAGACTTCATGCCTCCGCGAGGCACGCCTCCAGAGGCCGACGGGGGGAGGCGGCAGATAGTCGCTGAGGACCACGATCAAGGCTCGGCGAGCCGTTCGCCGGAGCCGAGACAATCCCACGCTCAGGTCGGTCCGCCGTGAAGACGCGGGAGTGGCCACCAGTGCCCGAACCAGCCGGGCCAGATGTCGCGTGCCTCCCCCGGGGGGAAGCTCCGCTTCGATTCGATCGCTGACCATGGCCAGGCCAACGCGATCGCCATTCTGGATCGCGGCGGTGGCCAGGAGTGCCGCACACTGCGAAGCGCGATCGGCCTTGGTTCGCCCGTCGTGGCCAAATCTCATGCTGGCCGAGACGTCGACGATCAGCCAGAGCGTGAGCGCTCGCTCTTCGATGAACCGTCGGACGTAAGGGCGCCCTTGCCGCGCGGTGACGTTCCAATCCAGGTGGCGAACGTCGTCGCCGGGTTCATAAGCGCGAAGTTCCGCGAACGTGAGGCCTAGTCCGGGCCTCGCGCCGTGATAAGCCCCCGCCAGGAGGGAGACGGCTCCGGGGCGAACCCGAAAGCGAAGGCGCCGGGCCTGCCGAACGATCGCCGCGGCATCCACATTGGAGGCCGGAGCAGGCCGTCGTTTGCGTCTCCCGAGAGGCCAGATCATCAAGCTTGGTTTCCGCCTGGAAATTCCTGAAACTTGCGAGTGATACCGCGCCCATTCTCGCTCTTGAGCGCGGCCTCTCTCACATCCTGGGGAACATTCTCTCCGCGATGACCTTCAGGGTCCAGGACGCACTGCCCGTCATTCGCGAGCGGCCCCTTGCGCCAGGCTGGAGTGGGCGGACAGCGAAGAGCCGGCGTCCGCGCGATCCAGGTGCACGCGGATCCGAACTTCCCAGCGGCGGGCTTCGTTCCCCTTGACCTGCCAGTGCGGGATCACGGCCGAACTCTGGAAGACCTTCTCATAGCCCCCTTCGCTGGTGCTGACCGTCTCGATGGGAAAGCACCAGAGAGCCGCCGGGACCGACCATTCGAGTCGGACCGCCAGGTCGAGCCATTCATCAACAAGAGCCAATTCCTTGGTGCTTGCCGAGTCGATCAGGGAGTCGAGCATTCCCAGGCGGTTTCCCGCGCCGTCGAGAAAGTAGCGGTCGTCCGCGTGCCCCGCCATGGCCGCGAAATTCATTTCGACCGCGAAGTGCAGCGAGATCCCGACCGGAAGTTCCTCAAGGACATAATGGACGTCGAAACTCGACGAGTCCGCGGCCAACTCAATCGTCTTGTGGATGTGAACGGGATGGCCGTCTGCCCATCCCGACCGCTCCATGAACAAGGAGACCCTGTCGCCTCCCCGTTGGACGCGCGAGAGGTAGGCACCCACCGCGAAATCCCCTCGTTCCACGTCGCGACAGGCTGCGAGGTCTGCCACGCTGACGTCGCTCGCATAGAAGTGGTCAACGAGCGCTTTGCGAGGCTGGCGATCGTAAACGAGGAGTCTGTCCAGCCCTTCCTGCTTGAGGACGATGCGGTCGGGAGAGAAGACCGGACCCTCGATTTTTTGGCCGTTCGTCTGGGCCGCGGCGGCGACCGTCGCGTGGTAAGACTCGGGACGGCGATCGAGCGTCGCCAGAACGTTGGTCAACGAGCGGCGGTCGTCGAGCTCGTAAATATGTCCACCTGTTGCGGGGCGAACAAACGCGATGAGGCGGTCGTTCTCCAGGCAGACTTCCTGGCGAGCGTCGAGGTTGAAGTCGCTGACCTCGAGCGAAACACGGGGTTCGATGCGCCCCTCCGCGTCGTCCAGGGCATTGTGAGCGGCGATCAAGCTGCGGTAGATCGCGTTGCGGAGGTGGGGGAGATAAAGGCCGCCGAAGGCACCGTGCCAGTAGGGGCAGTTGCACTGGCCGCGGTAGAGTTCCTGACGCGCGATGTCCAGATAGTCGGGATCAGACTCAGGACGAGCCTCGGCAAGCTCGAGACGTTGGGAGACGACCAACATCCGCGTGTACATCTCATCGCATTCGGCATAGCGCGCTTTGAAGTTTCGCCAGTATCCCCCGGCGCTCACGTAGGGCTTGAGCCGTTCCGCGACGGGTTCGCGAGCCGTTTCGGTGATCGTCGTCTTGTAAACCGCGAGACGATCGGCCGGAAGGGCCCACTCGGTCATTTCGCGGTAGGAGCAATCGGGGAGATAGACCTTGCCAACCGGCAGCGTTTCATCGACGGCACGGGCAAAGGTCATGGGGGTGAGCCAGTCGGAGTTCCCGATGATCATATCGCAGAAGTGACGAAGCCAGCCATTCTTGTAGACGTGATCGTAGGTATCTGGCCAGCATCCGAACTTCTCTCCGTCGTCGGCAAAGACGACCGTCGCTCCAGGATGCTCGTCGGCGAGCTTGCGGAGATACGCGTACGTATCGTGGGGTTCCTGAAACGGGATCATGTACCGCAACGGCTCAGAGCCAGGGAAGATCTTGACGAGCCGCCCTTCGTCTTCGGTGAGGTGGTAGCCGAAGAGTTGGTCGGCGCTGACGCCTCCGCGCAAGAAGTGGAAGTCATCAAGAATCGTGTATTCGATTTCGGCCTCGGCGAGCGCCTTGACGAGATGTTGCTCCCAGACCCGTTCGGGCATCCAGATGCCCCGGATCGTGGCACCGAGCTGCTCGCGAAGATAGGCTGAGAACGTGCGGATTTGGCCAACACGATCCCGGTGGGGGATCATGGTCATGATCGGCTCATAAAATCCGCCGCCGAGGATCTCGACTCTTCCTGAGTCGACCATGGTGCGAACGCGGGCCAGGTATTCAGGATGGCGTTCAACCAGCCATTCCAGGAGTGGTCCGGAGGTGTGGAGGGCAAAAGGGATCTGGGGGTAGTCTTCCATGACCTCCAAGAACGGCAGGTAGCTGTCGCGGTAAGCCGCCTCGAAGACTCCATCGAAGTTGCCGACAGGCTGATGGTTGTGTAAGGCCAGAATCAGGCGGACGCCGGACATGAGAGGCCCTCTTGGCTCGCACCCTCGGATGAAAACTCAACGTGCCTACTATCCTCGCAGATCGACGCAGCACCGCCAATCGAGATTGCCGTTGATCCGGCGAATCCAACCTCACCCGGCGGCGTCATCGTCCCGGGCGGAAAGGTTTGAGGAATTTACGTGGTTTGGCTCCTGGCAGCATGGACTCGAGGCCCTGATAGAGCCTGCTGAGAGCCTGTGCGCGGGGCAAAGAGGCCTGATCGCCCTTTCAGGGGGTTCGCGCACCCATCACCTGAGCCTGCGCCCGACAAATAGGCCGGTTGAGTGGTGTTGGCAGCTCGCCAAGAATGCCCCCAACCGGCCGACTTACGAGGACAGAAGCACTGAATACGTCTGAGTGCAGCCCTCGCGAGAACCGCTCTAGGCCAGACCGTTGCCGACGCCGGTGACCGCGAAGTGCCCGGCGGGGGAGACTTCGATGTCTCGCAGGAAGGCGGCTGCATCTTCGGGCGGAACCGGATTGATGTAGAAGCCCGATCCCCACTCGAAGCCGGCGACCTTGGTCAGACGCGGGATGATTTCGATGTGCCAGTGGTAGTGCGGAAGCTCCTGATGGTCAAACGGCGCGGTATGGATGATGTAGTTGTACGCTGGGTTATCGAGGGCGATTTCCAGCTTATTGAGGACCTGCCGCATGACCACGCCGAGGTCGTCGACCCCCGGTTTGGGAATGTTCTCAAAGTGGCTCGAGTGGGTCTTGGGGAGGATCCAGGTTTCGAACGGAAACCGGCTGGCGTAAGGGCAAAAGGCTGTGAAATGGGGCGTGTCGAGAACAATTCGCTTCTCGGTGGCGAGTTCTTCCTGGACCATGTCGCAGTAGATGCAGCGGCCGCGATAGTTGAAGAACTCAAGGGCTCCGGTCATTTCCTCCCAGACCGAGATGGGGACGATCGGCGTGACGATGAGCTGGCTGTGCGTGTGCTCAAGGCTGGCCCCGCCGGCGGATCCGACGTTCTTGAAAAGCATGCCGTGCACGAACCGCGTGTCGCGCTTGAGATCGACAAGGCGGTCGCGATAGACCCAAAGGACCTCGCGAATGTTGTCTTCCGACAACGAGGCCATGCTGACGTGGTGCTTGGGGGACTCAATGATGACCTCATGGGCGCCGACGCCGGCCATCTTGTCGTAAATCCCCTCGCCGCGTTTTTGCAAGCTCCCCTCGATCTTGAGGGCGGGGAACTTGTTGGGGACGACTCGGATTCGCCAACCGGGGCCGTTGGAGCGAGTCCCCCGTTCGCGGTAGGCGAGGATTTCAGGAGGAGTTTTGTCTTCTTGCCCTTCGCAGAAAGGGCAGAGGCCTGCTTCCGTCGTTGCCTGGGCCTCTCCCTTGAAGTCGTGCGGCCGTTTCGCCCGCTCGTGCGCGATGATCACCCAGCGGCCAACAATCGGATCCTTACGCAGCTCGGGCATCTTGGACCTCCCCAGGGAGAGTGGACAGCGTCAAACTCGATTGATTCGTCTCGTAGGCCAACTGAGCACCGATCCTTCGGCTCGCCTCCGCGGCGAATTTGCAGAACCCATCGCCGTGGCTCTGCCGCTGCCGACTCATCCGCCAGTCATACCTGCCACATGATTCTCTCGAAATCGGGGGTGGGAACCGTCAATTCGAAGATTCCCTCCCGAGGGGCCCGATCGAGGCTGGAATCCCCTCCAATCAGTTCGACATAAAACCGAATGGGATCCCCCGCCTTGAGGCCGAGCCTTCCGAACGGCACCGCGAGTTCGAGCACCTTGCTGGTCGCGACCTCAACCGTTCTACCGTTGCTCGAGGATTCGCCCGCATGATTGATCGTCGCCAGGGGGCGAGGGAGGGCCGGGTTCTCAACGGCGATCTCCCAGGCCGCGGGGTCGACAAAGCCAACCCGAAGCAACCCGACCTCCGCGAGGCGTTCCGACGCGGGGCCTCCCTCAGCGTCCACACGGATCAGAAGCCGTTCCGCGTCGAACCCAAACCTGATGCTTTGCAGCAGCCCGCGCGTCACGAGGGCCATCGTTCCTCGTTCGTTGCCGCAAACGTAATGTGCGGCGTTGATCCATTCAAAGTACGGCGCCTGGCCGTCCACCTTCACATGGAGGAAGCTGTTGGGCTGGTCATGGATCGGGCGATGGGTGCCGGCTTGCGAAATCGGCGTGAAGAGGTTGCCTGGAGGTTCCTGGCCCAAAAGTGTGTAGACGTTTCTCAAGTGCTTACGAAACAGATGATCGAAGAGAGCATCGAGAGCGCTCGAATGATCGTCGCCGTACCACCAGAACCAATCAGAACCTTCGGCGATGTACATCTCGTCCCAGGCGCGCGAGAGAAGAGCGTCTTCGTGGCGTCCTTCATTCGTTTCGCGGACCAGGAACTGGCGCGTCGTGTGGAGACAATCCCAGGCGCGGTTGTCTTCGGGATGACCAATCCAGATCGCGAAGTTGTGGCTGATCCAACTGCCTGAGAAGAGGCGGGGCAACGTGTCGGCCGGTGGATGTTTGCGGAGGAATTCCCCCACGGTGACAGGCTCGACTCTGGAGTCGCGAACCGCGTTTTGATAGAGCGAACGCAAGAACGAGACGCCGCCGTCAGGATAGTATTCCCAGCAATTTTCGCCGTCGAGGATCACCGGGACGAGCGTGGCCGGATTGTGGCGGCAGGCGTCTCCAATCGCGTGGAGCTTGCCGAGAAAATCGGCCGCGGCAGCGTGCCCCGGGCTGCGCTGGTAGTGAAAGCCGACCTGGTCCGACATGGAGTGATCGCGGAAGACGATGCCGAGCTCGCTGCTCCCTTCCGCGACTTTCCAGGCTCGGTACAGGAGCTCCGGGTGGCGCACGTGCCCTCGGCTGTCACGGCCGACCTTGCCGTGGGTTGAACAACCGAGAATCTCTTCATCCGTGGCGATCCAGTGGATCCCATGCCTTGCCAGCAGGGGGAGCATGGCCTGGCAGACCGAGCCTTCGCTTGGCCACATCCCTCGAGGGGATTCGCCAAAGAGCCTTTGGTGCTGCTCCACCGCGCGTCGGACGTGGACCTCGGCGTCTTCGGGATAGCCGTCGCGATAGCTCGGCAGCGTCACGTCGGGCATGGCCTCACGCGCCAGCCGCTTGTCGAAGAGCAGGGGAAGAATCGGGTGGTAGAACGGCGTGGTTGTCAGCTCGACTTGCCCGCGCTCCGAGAGCTTGCGATGCAGCGGGATGATCTGGGCGAGCAGATCGCGCTGCTTGTCGAGCAGCCACTGCTTTTCTTCCTCCGTGTAGCGCCGGCCTTTGGCCTTGAATTCAGCCAGCTCGCTATCTTTCTCGAAGAGCAGGGGGTGCATCCAGCTCAGGTTGGACCAGACCTGGAGATCTCGAAGGTCGCGTTCGCGGAACCGCCCGAGGGCCTGCTGCGCCGAGTCGACCCCGAGCCCTCGCTGCACGTAAAGTTCGTGGTAGCGCGGGTGGGGGTGAATCATGGCGTCTGCGTGCGCCATGAAAAAATTGTCGAGCAGGTAAAGGGCGTCCTCGTGGTCGAGTCCATCCGCCGGCAGCCGCGAGACGCGCAGGTGCTTGTCGGTGGCGCCGTGGACGTACGCCTCGATCTGGACCAGGAGGCTGGGGACGAGGTTGATGGTGCAGCGGAATTCCGGCACTTCTTCCAGGTGAAGGGCCATCCCAAGGTAGTCTTTGGTCCCGTGGAGACGGACCCAGGGCATCGGGTTTTCGCCCGCGACGTCATCCGGGTAGTACGGCTGATGCTGGTGCCACATCAGGGCCAAGGAGACCGTGCTCATCATAAGTCCTTAAACGAGAATGCCGGCGACGAACTCCCAGGATCGAGCGGAGGTGCTGCTCTCTAGAGACCCTTGGTTTGAGATCGTGCCGAGCTGGTCCTCCCTGACCTGATCCGAGAAATCCCACGAAAAGGGGGCGGTGATTCGCTGCGAAGCCTTGAGTGCCGCGTCTTTACGCCCGCAAACACTTCCCTGTCAAAAGTATCGTCACACGCTTGTTTGAACGTGTGTTGACGATCGGAGAGACATCGATCCGGGCCCGGCGGCGACTGCAACGGCTGGAAATGGCAAATCTTCGTGACGAACCAACAACCGGGTCGTTTTCGGGGGGAACCCATGGGATCGCCACGCCGTCGGATGTCGTTGCGCCTGATTCGCTCAAGACTCAAACGATCGTCAACATCCTTGAGTAACGAGCTTTGAGCCGAGACTTCCCGCGACGATACGCAACCCTCATACGAATCGGCTTTCGCCTGCGGACATTTCAGCCCAACCTTGCTGAGCGCGCGTCCGAGCTTCAAGCAAGACCTTAGGACATCTTCGCTCATTATGTGATCGGCCAGCGCCATGCGCCGATCCCAACCTTTTTCTTTTGGCGATGCACCGCTGAAGAGCGAGCGTGTTTGTGTATTTTCTGTGTTTTTAGAAGAACATCGATCGCGATTTCTTGCGGTTTTCCTGGGCTTGATCGCTTCCATGCATGACAGGTCCCCGCGCAAAAGGTGTGCAGTACGTGTCGACAGGTGATCGTGAAACAGGAAATTGGTGTTCGGGATGCGAGCCGACGTGGCGCTGGCATGCACAAATCCTGGGCGGGATGTGCCCGTCCGTTTTGCGGGTGTCACCACGGGGGACTGTTCACTGGGCAGACGTTGGGGGACGCTCCGTCGCGGTGCCGGACTGCAAACCCTAGGCATTTTCGAGGACAGATCCAGCGTGGGCATTGTCCACCGATCTTCCCGGGACATAACATGTTCGGGCTGACAGCGCCGACCCGTGGAAAAGGCTCAACCCACGTGCGGCGGCCTCATGTTGACGGCGTGTTTCGAGAGCACGTTGCCCTCTTTTTAAGTTCTCAACAAGACATTTCCGCGGTTTTTGAAGCAAAAGAAAAAAGGATCAAGACCTACGAGACAATTGTGGTGGCAAAGCGCGGTCCAATCGCGGAGAGGCTGCCTGGAAACTTGCGATTTGTGAGAAAGGAACTCCTTGAGAGCCAAAGAGTTCTTGCAAAAATTCGATGCACCGATCAGCAATTCCACGATAGTTTTGGCCGCTCCGAGCCCATTCCCACGCCAACCGCCGCGGGGAACCCCCTTCCCGCTCGTGCCCATCCTTTTCGGTATGGTCCCGAGAGGGGTGATATCACGAGAGAGCCGGCAGACCTTCTCTCTTCAAGCTCGCTCCTGACCAGCAGCCAACCGGCTCTCTGGCCTCTCGCTTTTGAAGCCGGGTAATGCTCCTCATCGTCGTCAGAATGGCCTTTTTCGGGAGCCTTTACAGTTTTTAACGGTCTTTTTGAAACGTTTGCGAGCCTTGATTGCTTGCATTAACGGGGCTTCTGATCCCTCAAACGGGGTGAAATTGGCCAAAGGAAGGACTCTGATCCGTGAGCAAATCCAGGGCCAAGTTACCCACTCCACCGTGATCGGCTTAGCTTCACTCCAGAACTCCCCTGGAGGCACTGCTCACAGTGGCGCGCATGGGTGTTCCGGGGCTGCGCACAAATGAGTTACGATGTGTCGAAGTGATATTGACTGAGCACCCTGGTGTCGGCAAGAAGGGAATCGCTTTCAACGACGTCACGCCGTCACCCCCCCATCGTAGGATTTTGCTGACGGATTGAAGCAAGATTCACTGATACGTGGAACAAGGCATGGAAGGCCGGCATCGTCTTCAGGCGAACCATCGAAGACGACACTTCGCCGGTGATCCGGGTCGTTGAATGTCAGAAAATCACCGAGTACGTCGCAGCACTTGATGCATGGAGGCAATGCCATGAACGTTCACCTCGAGCCTTCCCCATTCCTTTCCTTGCCGCCAAGAAGCGATCTCGCTGCGACCGTGGACTCGCCCACCGCAACGGGTCGATCGTCTCGCTCGAGCGTTGTGCCCAAGAATGAGCCGTCGGCATTCGCTGCACTGCAGTGTGAGACAAGTGTGGTCGTGAGCATGATTTGACTGGTCCATTTGCGGCGCTCACTGTAGCGGACATCACGCGGGCTCTCCTCGACATCTAGCCAACGTCGTTTCGACGATTTCCTGTCAAGGGATCGAGGAGCCACGTGCCGCGCTTCTTCGCGAACACGTCGGTGAAAGATTGGAGAAATAATTATGAATGATCATGGTGATTTGTATGGACGGGAGTTCCCATCACTAACCACGAAGCTTTGGTCGGGACGAGGCAAGGTCTTGGCGCATGGTTTGGCCTATTTTTGTCCCAATCCCGTCGTCTTTGTTTTGATGACGCTCGGGGGCTTCGTGGAGATGGTCTTGCTCTATCAGGGGAGTGGGAACATTTACCGAGATGGGGGTTTCATTCCTGTTCTGGCGATCACGTTTCTGGTTTGGTACTGGGCAACCCTGGGATGGCTGATCTGGGGGGGCTCGCTCACTTTGGCGAAGATCACAGGCGGGGGGCCGCGCTGGGTTCGGATGGGGTTGCGAGGCCCTTTCTTTGTATTGGTCTCCGGGCTGATCTTTCTCGCGATGACGAGTTGGGGCCTCTACCTTCGCGTGGGGCAGTTCGCCAGTATTGAGGCCTTTGAATTCGTGCTTCTCAATCGGCGGATGATCTGGCTTTACCTGGTGCAAGTGGAGTGGACCGATCTTTGCGGGCTGGGAGTTCTGTCGGCTCTCGTTCTGGGTTTGGTCCCGGTTGTTTGGCGTGCGGTCTGCCGCTCGCAGTGGCAGGTGCCTTCGACGGCTTCGCTCACGATCGGTCGTTTCGTGATCTGGTCGAGCCTGACGTTACTTTTCATCGGGACCATTCAAGTCGCCCGCCGCGAAGTGAGCGCGGTTCGCCGTCAGTGCTGGAGAGAGGCCGTCGAACGGCGTCTCGACCCAGTCCTTACGGTGGCGGCCACCCTCAAGAACGCGTGGCTCCAGGAGAAGATCGAACCTTGCCTCAGCGTGGCCGAGCTGCGGCCGCTTTCGGAAAAGATCCCCAACGGACCTCGCGCTGAGAAGCGGCCGCACTCGGTGATCTTCGTGGCGATCGAGTCGTTACGAAACGACGTGGTCCATCAGCGGCATCAAGAACGTGAGGTTATGCCGGCGCTCAACCAACTGGCCGCGCACGGCTTGAATCTCACGAGGGCCTATGCTCAGAGCACGCATTCGGATTATTCGGATGTATGCGTGGCGTCCTCACTGTTTCCTCTGCGGACCCGCACCCACCACTTCTACCGCGCCAACGATCCGTGGCCGAAGACATTGATCTATGACTTGCTGAAGCCCGCGGGATACGCGACCGCGGTGATCTCGGCTCAGAATGAAGCCTGGGGAGCTATGGATTCGTTCTTGAAAACACCGGGACTCGACCTCTTCTACGACGCGCAGACCAGCGGGCTTTCGACGCGAGTTGCGGAGGCCGACTCTGGCTTTGCCGATGAAGTGAAGTCTGGGTTGCTCCGGGCAGGCAAGCTCGACGACGCCAGCGTGACGACGAAGGCGATCGAATGGATCGATGAGCAGGCGCGAGACGGACATCCCTTCTTTTTGAGCCTGAACTTTCAGAGCTCGCATTTTCCCTACGAGCTTGACCCGGACACCGAGCGCCCATTTCAACCTTGCACCTTCGACTTCAGCGTGTCGTTCATCGACTATCCCGTCGAAAAGACGGACATCGTGCGGAACGCCTATTTCAACGCGCTTCACTACTGCGACCGCCAGCTTGGCCGCCTGGTTTCCGCCCTCCGGGAGCTGGGGCGTCTCGACGACACCATTCTCGTGGTCTATGGTGAGAACGGTGAAGCCTTCCATGAGAACGGTTTCGTCACGCACGCTCAGAAGCCCGTCGAGCCGGCTCTACGCGTGGCCTGCGTGATCCATGCCCCTGACGCCTTGCAGCCTGGCGCCGACGACTATCCGGTGGAACTCGTCGATGTCGTCCCCACGACGCTCGGGCTTCTCAAGTGGCCGTTGCACCCGAACTTTCAGGGGATCGACCTGCTTGCCGCGGGGAGGCCGGAGCTTGAGAAGAGGCTTCTCTACTTCCATACCGAGAATCCCCTCACGCGAACCGACGCGGTTTTGCTGGGGGGACGATGGAAGTTCGCCAAGGATCGCCAGACGCAGTCAGAGACTCTCATTGATTTGAAGGTCGATCCGACGGAGTCCACGAACCTCGTCGACAAGAATGCGGAAATGGCCGCTCAGCTCCGCGAGCTTCTGTCTCGTTGGCGTTGCCAGCAGCTTGCCTACCACCACTTCCCGTTCTATTTCGAGCGTTTCTATCCCCCGAGTCCGCCAGCCATCGGCGATCAAGCCACGCAGGCTCGAGGTCTTGCGCGGCGGTAATGACCTGGTCTACGAAAAAACCCCGGGCCCGCCTGAAGCGGGCCCGGGGTTTTCAGCGGCCTATCGATCGAGGCATCAGTTGGCAAGGGCCTCTTCATAGGCTTCCGACTTGCTCACCGAGATCGAGTCGAGCTTGCGGCAAGCTTCGGAGTAGGCCTGGTTGACCTGATCCACCTGCCAGTCAACCATGCGGCCCGGGAAGTCCTGCAGCTTGGCCCAGTCGTTGAGGTACTTGAGCAGGCCCACCGAATGCCGTTGCTCTTGCTCTCTCGTCCAGGCAAAGAGGGCCTTGCCGGTTCGTGGTGCCTTGGCCTGGCCTCGCGTGGCCGCGGCCGCTGGTTCCGCGGCGACGGCGGTGCTCCGCCCATTCGCTGCCGGCTCGTGAGCCGCGTGGCCGTTGGTTGAGAGAGCGTGAGAGTGGTCGACGTCGGGATATCGCTCGCGAACGAACGCCGGCGTGCCATCGCGATAGAGATAACGCGCCACGCCAAACTTCACCGCGGCGCGTTTGAACGCGTCGCTGAATCCGGACTTGTCGTCGTCGCCGGAGTCCGCCATTCCGGCGTAGCCCCCCGCGTCAGACTTGGTGATGGTGGTACCGTCGGGGAGTCGAATGGTGAGCTCGCAGATGACCGAGTTCTCACCAGGGCGGTAGTGGTCCCACCAATTTTCGGGTCCCAGCACATCGTCGAGCCGGTTCATCGCCGTTCGCGCGGTGATGTAATGAAGGTTCCTTCCCGATTGGGACCGGTTCTTGACTTCGCTGGACTGAAAGGGCGCGGCGAGGGCCGCAAATAGGTCGGGATGCTGAGTCATGAGAGACGCCCCCCGGAGGATCTGGGGAGCCGTATGGACGGCTCTCCACCCTCGGCAGATATCAAACACCGGGTGCGAGACGGCGTCCTCTAACCGGGCCGCTCCCCGCGTACCAGCGGGAAATCCCTAAGCGGCCGAGGCCAAAATGAAAACGCCGCCGTCCGCCTGAATACACGCGAATACGTGAATTCGAGCGGACGACGGTGATTGTAAGTCTTTCCGGATGAGTTTACAAGCGTACACTATCCAGAATCGTGACTTTTTCGAGATTCGCGGCGATTTGAGTCTCGGCCTGCGGGACGGTCCAGGCGGCCTTGGTCTGAAACTCGTAGCGATTCATGATCAGGGCCAGGAGGATGCAGGCGACGACGATGGCGGCAAGGGAGAGGCCGAGCAGGCCGACATAGATATCACTTCGAGGGGCCTGAACAAACACCCCGGGGCGGCCGCCGCTGGCGCGGCCGGCGGGGCTAGCTCCTCGGGCCGTTGCGGAACGAGTTCGAGACAACGTCCCCCTCCTTTATTCTTTTGCCTTGGATGGTGTTGCCGATCACGACGCCGACCGCTTGGTCGGGGTCGACGCTCTGGATGCGAATCTTACCGATGTATTCAGGACGGGGGATCGTTCGGTACACGAAGAGTTCATGTCCCGGAACCAGACCGTCGTCCGATCCGATGGTGATCTCAACCTTCTTGTTCTGAGCGTCGATCCGCGAAACTTCGCCATGCACGGCCGGAGGGCTTTCCAGGGCCTTGTACTGGCTGATGTCGTCGGAAAGACCAAGCTGACGCACCATGCTGGAATAACGAGCCACGCGATCACGCAGGTCTTCGTTGTTCTTCTTGGCGACGTCGCGCTCCCGGGTCAAGATCCGGATCTGGTCGTTCAGTTCCGTCTGCTGAAGTTTGAAGTCGTTGGCCTGCTTTTCGACGGCGAGCTTCTGCTCTCGAACCGTAGCCAAATCGGCGCGGTAGGCCGTGGCTTCGTCGAGCGAGGTCTTTGCCGTTTGCTGAGCGGCGACAAGTTCCGAACGGGCCTCCGTGATCTCTTTCTGCATCACGTCGGTGGCCGTTTTCGTATCGGCTACCTTGCCATCGAGGGCCTTCTTGGCCACTTCGTTGTCTGTTTGAGCTTTCTTGAGATCGGCCTCGAGTGCGGCGAGCCTTGTTGTGGCGTCCTTGAGGTCAGCATTCAAGTCGTCCACTTTTTTCTTCTGAACGTCTCTTGCCGTCTTCCAGTTTGTGGCCGTCGTAAAGACCACAGTGGAGATGCCGAGGAACAGAAACGCGAAGGCCGTGATCGCGAGCACGAGGATCTTGCCAACGAGCGTCATGGTCCCATCCTACCCATCGGAAGAAGAGAAGACAGTCGGCCTAGAACCCCTGGGTTATCACCACCGCCCTTCGGAAGCGGAGTTAAGGGGAAACGGACCGTGTTGTTGGATTCAGCGAGATGTTGGGTCATCGCACGTTGTGGTCCGGCTGCCGTGCGATCGACATCGCCTTTCAAGTTTATCGCCGCCTGAACCGAGCCGGCAAGCAAGTCCTTGTCAGATCGCTCCAAAGCGGCTTCCAGCCTGGAATACCCCCAAATCTACCCCATCAATTGAAGGTGAGCAAGCAGCGAAAATGGCGAACTTGGGGAATAAAGGTGGTGCGGGCTGGCATGCCTGAACGTGCTATGACGATTATTACGATCGACCGATTCCACGGGTTCCCAGAATTCCTGAATTTTTGGGATCCACGATGCATCGAGCCATGGATTTGACGCTCGAGCCCCAGATCTTGTTCCAAGACACGGACAAGGAATTTCGCCGAAGCCCCTCTCTTGAAAATTCTTCTCGTGTTATACTCGATTCCTTCACGTTCGCTGCCCTTGGCGCGAATGGCGCTCGTCCGTGTCGCCGTACTTCCTGAATCAACCTGGTAAGCCACTCCCGACTCTCCGCGTTCGAAACCGAGGTCTGAGAGCCAGGCCCATCGAACTTCCGACTTCGACCGAAATCTCGCAAGTGTTGCCTGCTTGACGTTCCAGCTCGGTGGACCCCAGCGAGGGGTGGAGCATTGGCAACGACTCGTTGCGCCGGGGATTTTGAACTTTGATGGGTGACGACGCTCGCTTGGAGAATGACGGGGCGACACGAGGCGTGCGGCCGCATGAGGAAAGGAACCTCGTGACGAAGCCGGCCTCCGCTCGAGACACTTCCGATCTCGCCAGCTTCGGTTATCGCCAACGCCTGGATCGTACGCTGGGCACGTTCTCCTCCTTCGCGGCGGGATTCTCTTATCTTTCGATTCTCACCGGACTCCCTCAGCTTTTTTACCTGGGTTATGGGGCAGGGGGGCCTGCGTTCTTCTGGTCGTGGCCGCTGGTTTTTCTGGGGCAGTTCCTGGTCGCGCTCTGCTTTGCCGAGTTGGGAGCGTGTTATCCCCTGGCCGGGGGCGTCTATCAGTGGTCTCGCCAGATTGGTCCCGTCTGGGTGGGCTGGATGGCCGGGTGGGTCTACCTCGCGTGCGCGGTTATCACCCTGGCTTCGGTCGCACTCGCCCTTCAGGGCACGCTGCCGCAGCTAGGAAGCTGGTTCCAACTGATAGGCCGTCGAGATCGTCCTCAAGACGTTGCCAGGAACGCCGTCTTGCTTGGCTGCGTTCTCATCACGTTCAGTGTACTCATCAATGCATTAGGTGTTCGGCTGCTGTCTCGGATCAACAACGTCGGGGTCATCGCCGAGATGGCCGGCACCATCCTGTTGATCGTGCTTTTGACAGCGGCCGCCCGGCGCGGGCCGGGAGTCGTTTTTGATCGCCAGGGGCGGGGGGATGGACTGCCGTTCGGCTACCTCGGTCCCTTTCTCGCCGCTGCGTTGACGCCGTCGTTCGTGATGTACGGCTTTGATTCCGCCGGGTCTCTGGCGGAAGAGATCTCCGATCCCAGGCGGCGAGCTCCTCGCGCGATCATGGGATCGCTCGCGGCCGTAGGATTGGCCGGCGCCTTGCTGATCTTGGGAGCGCTGCGGTCGGTCTCCAACCTGTCTAATCCCGAGCTCGGACGGAGCAGTGGCGGGTTTCCGGCGATCGTGCGTGACGTCCTGGGAGAGCAACTCGGGGTTCTGTTCCTGGTCATTATCGCCCTGGCGATCGTGGTCTGCACGCTCACCGTTCATGCGGGGGCGGTGCGCCTGGTCTTCGCAATGGCCCGGGACAATAGTCTCCCTTTTTCCGAGCGATTGGCGCGGATCCCGAAGTCATCACAGACCCCGGTGCTTCCCGTGGTGGTGTTGGGCTTTGGGGCGTTGGTCTTGCTACTGGTGAACCTGGATTTTCCCCAGATCATCGAGGTGATGGCGTCCGTGGCCATCGTCTGGGCGAATCTCGCGTATTTGCTCGTCACCATTCCTCTGCTTGTGCGACGCCTCCGCGGCCGTCCGGTTGGGGGGGGCCTGCGTCCTCAGGGGGTGTTTTCGCTGGGACGTTGGGGGCTGCTGGTCAACGCGCTCGCCGTGCTCTGGGGGGTGCTTGTGGTGACCAACGTTGGCTGGCCGAGGCCGGAGATCTACGGCGAGACCTGGTACCGGCGTTTCAGCGCTCCGCTTGCCACCTTCGCACTTCTGGCGGTGGGAGCGGTCTATTACGGACTCGTGCAGCGTTACAAGACGGGGGTACTGGAAACCCATCGCGCGGGGCTCGCGGCCCCGCATCTCCATGAGTTTAGTTGAGGAGTTTCGGATTGCCCCATGGCAACTCGCATTGACATCAACGCAAATCCCTCCGTGGGACTGAATGAAGCGAGGCCGGTCGAGGTCTCGGCGATCCCGATGCCGGTCCTTCGATTTCTGGCCTGGGGTGTCCACCTTTACACAGCGCTTGGCCTTGTGCTCGCCGCGGGCATTGCGGTGCTCCTGGTGCGCGGGGGGCCCGAGGCGTTTCTTTGGTCGTTCATCCTGATGATGGTCGCGACCCTCGTCGATGCCACCGATGGAACGTTGGCGCGCCGGGTCAAGGTCAAGGACGTGCTTCCCAACTTCGATGGCCGCAAACTCGACGACATTACCGATTTCCTCACCTATACGTTTCTCCCTCTAATGTTGGTCTGGCGTGCCCAGATCCTTCCCGAGGGTTGTGAGGCCTGGCTGCTTCTGCCGCTCTTGGCGAGCGCTTATGGTTTTTGCCAGGTCGAAGCGAAAACCGACGACGGCTATTTCCTCGGCTTCCCTTCGCTCTGGAACGTGGTGGCGTTCTATCTCTACGTGCTCGATCTCCATGCGTGGCTGGCGCTTGGGATCGTGATCGTGCTGAGCCTCATGACCTTTGTACCGAGCCGGTACCTGTATCCGTCGCAACCGGGATTATTGAATCGGATCAGTAATATCCTGGCGGTACTCTGGACGTTCTTCCTGATTTGGATCTTGAGAGACCTGGCGGTCGGGCAGCTTCCGGCCAGTCATGGAACGATGTGGACCGTTGCCCTGGTCTCCCTGTTCTATCCCCTCTACTACATGGGGGCGTCGTGGACGATCACTCTCAAGCGATGGTTCGCCCCGGTAGCATGAAGGTGCGGGGAAGTTGCCTTGCCTGAGATGGGGGAATCACGATAATCCGCCGAATCTCGTTGTCTTTGACGTGGCACCCCCCCCGAAACGGCGCGGTTTCGGACTTTCGTGCGTCATCGAAACGAGGGAATGGACGTTCCCGGGACCTTGTCATGAGGTCCGGCCCAAGGACGGGAGGGGGATGAGCGCGATGGATGACGCTCTTCGGCGCCGAAAGCTCCCTTGGGGTTTGATCGGTATGATCCCCCTGGTCCTGGCCGTGGAGGCGTATGTCTCGCGGCACGAACCGGATTTGATGAACGATCCGTTGATCCTTTCGTGGCAAATCGGAAGGCAGTCCGCCACGCGAGAAGCCAAGCCGGCAGAGATCCTCTGCATGGGGGATAGCTTGGTGAGGCTTGGGCTCTTGCCCAAGGTCCTCGAGCAAAAGCTGGGCAAGTCCGCCTATAACCTTGCTTCGCCGGGGGCTCCCTCGTCGGCCAACTACTTTCTCCTGCGCCACGCCCTCGAGTCCGGGGCTCGCCCCAAGGCCTTGATCGTTGACTTCCATTCGAACGTGCTGACCAACCCTCCTCGGGCCACCGCGCATTTCTGGGCCGAGATTCTCTCCTTGGGAGAGGCGTTCGAGCTTTGTTTGAACGCTCGCGACCACCGGCTCTTCCTTTCAACCGCGGTTTCGCTCGCCCTGCCTTCCTATCGCCGGCGCGAAGGGATCCGCGAAGAGGTCGTTGCGGATCTCAAGGGGGAAGTTCGTGCGAGCCGAGAAGTGATCGCGGCCAATCGCCGGAACATTCGGGTGAATCAAGGGGCCTCGCCGCACGCGAAGCGCACCGCCATTCCCGATGACCCCGCGCCAAGCATGGTGATGCTTCACTGGAAGCCCTACGCGGTCAACGCAACCTACGTCACGAAGTTCCTCGATCTGGCCGCGTCCCATCACATCCCGGTCTTCTGGCTCCTGCCTCCCTTGAGCCCCGCGCGTCAAGAACGGCTGGAACGCCGCGGCGTCGATACCGGCTACACGCACTTCGTGGAGTCCACGGTGCGAAGATACAAGAACATCGTCGTGATTGACGGACGACATGCCGGATACACGACGGATGTCTTTGTCGATGCGACGCACCTCGACAAACAAGGGGCCGCCGAGCTGACTTCGGCCGTGGCGTCAATCTTGAAGGAACGCCTCGAGCATCCCGACTTGCAACCCCGCCTGGTCAATCTGCCCCCCTTTCGAGGTCAGCCCGGGGATTTTCTCCTCGAAGACCTGGAAGAGTCGCGAACCGCCGTTCGAACCCAGGTCGACAAAATTCTGCGCTGAGCGTTCGAGCGATCTGTGCTTGCGAGGGCATGCCCTCTCCAGTGGGAGCTCCACGACTCGTCACTCGGATCCCCATTGCCCATATTGCGCCGTCACGGGACGCTGGGCCGATGAGGTTTGCGCTTTGCCTTCATCGACCTTATCCACGACGCTGGCATCTATGGCTGCCAAAGATTCGTGGATGAATCCGATGTGGGGGAGCCAACAGAGAACGTGCTGGCGTGCGCGATGCGATACACCCTTCATTCCCTCGCCCCTTCTGAAGACAACGTTCACAATGCTTGATATGGTATGGAGTTTGCTTGAGTTCGGGCAACTTTCAAAAATCGAGTCGGAAAGCTCATGGCCAAGGCGAGACGACGGCTCAAGCAAGCGGTGAAGTTGCTTGGATTCGATAGCTGGCGCGAAATGCTGCTCGCGGCGACTTCGGCCTGGAACCGCCATCAAGTCGGGCGGATTCTGGGGGGCGTTCTCCTCGCGTGGGTCGCCGGCGCCACAGGTTTGTATTACGCGGAGCGGCGGGTAAACCCTGACTTTGGCACGTGGCCCGAGTCGCTCTGGAATGTTTGGGTTCTGCTCTTCAGCGGCATCGACCGGGCCCCGACGACGCCGGTGGGACGCCTCATCACCATGATCATTTTGGTGGTCGGCGTGGGAACGGCCGGGCTATTTACGGCCAGTCTGGCCTCTGTGCTCGTGCAACGGTATCTGCGGAGAAACGACGTGTCCAACTTTGAGATGGAAGGGCACCTTGTCTTGTGCAACTGGTCGCCGCGAGGCCTGGAGTGGATCCGAGAGGTGCATGCGAAGATCATCCAAGACAAGCGGCCCGTCGTGATTATCCACGACAACCCCGACGAGATCGACCTTCCCGACAAGACCGATGAAGCCGCGTTCAGCGACGTCTACATCGTGAAAGGGGATCCTACCAGCGAGATCGTGCTCAGGCGGGCCAAGGTTCCCAAGGCTCACTCCGTGGTGGTCCTGGCCGACGATCGGGAAGGTAAACATGCGGATGGGAAAAGTATTCTCATTTGCATCGCGTTGAGGAACATTTTCCGGGGTGAGACCCAGCCCAATATCTCGGTCGAGTGCCACAATGCGAGCCACCGCCATCACCTGCGAAAGGCGGGGGCGGATGAAATCATCTCCTCCGATGAACTCGGGCTTCGGCTCCTGGCGCGTTCGGCGCTCTACCACGGTATGACGCGCGTCTATCAAGAGCTGCTCACCGTCGGCCGCGATGCCAACGAGATGTATCTCCTACCTGCTCCCGAAGGCCTCATTGGCAAAGAGTTTTCCGAATTGTCGGGAATGTTCTCGCGTTATCGCGGAGACAAGAAGTCGTGCCTTCTGATCGGCATCCAGCGCGGTGAGGAAATGCACCTCAATCCGATCGGCGGCGAAGCTGGGGCTCTTCAAGCGGATGATCAGCTCATTCTTCTTGGCCGCGTGTTCCTCAAGCCCAATGAAAAGCTTCCGACCGACCCTCCCGTGGCGTCGACCGAAGAACCGGAATGATTGGTCTTCCGAGAAAAGGACTTTTTGAAACGGAGAGAGCGGGGGACAAACGCTCACAAGATCATAAGGAAGAACTTCGGAAGGCCGTGAAGATTTGCCGGCGTAACCATGTGTGAGATGCGTCGGCGTCGAATCGGGGGTGCCAGGTCTGAAAGATCTCGAGCGGAGCTGTCTTCACCGGGAGAGGAAACTTGTGAAGGCCGAGCATGCTCACGGCATGCGAGGTCACTCGCTCGGGAACCGCAGCGACCAGGTCGGACGCTGAGGCGGCGAAGAGGGCCGCGTAGACGGTGGGGACGACCAGCGTTACGGCTCGTGAGAGATTCAGGGCTCGAAGTTCCTCGTCGATGGGGCCTCTCGCTTTACCGCGACGCGATCCTGAGACGTGCGGGTATTCGGCGAACCGCTTTGCGGTGACGTGCCCTTTCGACAGCGGGTGTCCTCCTCGAACCACGCCGACGAATCGGTCACGGATCAGCAGTTGAAGGCGCATCTCCGGACCGGTTTGGCCAAGAGCGCCGATGTCCAGATCGACTCGGCCATCGCGGAGGGGCTCCACGTCTTCTTCCCCTTCCGCGATAAACCGAAGCGTGACCTTGGGAGCCTGAGTGCGGATCGTTTCCATGAGAGGGGTCGCAAAAGCCGCCCCTACCGCGGCGTCCGCGGCGCGAATCGTAAACGTTCTTTCCAGGGCTTGTGGGACGACCTCTCCCACGGGACTGAGCAGACCGCGCGCTTCGAGTACGACCGATTGAACGCGGGCGTGCAAGGCAAGCGCTCTTGGCGTTGGAACGAGCCGTCTTCCGGCGCGGACCAAAACGGGATCGCCGACTTGCTTGCGAACGCGCCCTAGGGCCCGGCTCACTGCGGGAGGGCTCAGATTCAGCCGGCGCGCGGCGCCCGCGACGCTCTCTTCACTGAGAAGAGCGTCGAGGACCACGAGAAGGTTCAAGTCCATGGAGTGCATGGCACGCAAGTATTCATTGTCGGAGTTTCGCTTTGGGAAATTCGCCATGAGGCCTACCATGACCATGAACAGCCTGAGTGGGCTGGAAATTCTTGGAGAAACGCGATGAGTTCATTGTATTCGACCCCTGTGTCTCATGTCCTGGACCGGCTCTTCGCTGAGGCTGACCGGAACGATCCCCCTCTGTCCGACGAGGTGCGCATTCAGGTCGAGCGGCGCGGCGGTCAGCTCATCGAGACGGACGTCGTCGATATTCTCGATAACATGTTCATTTCAGTCGATCGAGCGGCCGGGACATTTCTCTACAACCTCGCTCGAGCTCGAGGTAGCCGATCCATCGTGGAGTTCGGCACCTCGTTCGGGATTTCGACCATCTATCTCGCGGCGGCGCTTCGTGATAATGGCGGCGGGAGTGTCATCACCACGGAAAAGAATACAAAGAAGGCCGAACAGGCCCGCACCAACCTGGCCGACGCGGGGCTGCTCGACTACGTTGACATCCGCGTCGGTGACGCTCGAGGAGACACTCAGCGATCTCGAGGCGCCGGTGGATTTGCTTTTCCTTGACGGATGGAAGGATCTTTATCTACCGATCCTCAGGTTGGTCGAGCCTCGGTTGCTTCTCGGCTCCGTCGTGGTGGGGGACGATCTGAATATTCTGCCGGAAGCCCTGCGCCCTTACCTCGACTACATTCGGAACCCCGGGCACGGTTATGTGTCGGTAGAGATTCCGCTGGGAGATGGGCTGGAATTCTCTATCCGTACGGCTTGAGAGAAGGACTGTTCCTGGTGGGTCGGGTCTTCGGCCGGCAGTTGAGGGACGCCCAGGACTTCGGGGTTGTCGGCGGAGTCAAGGGTTGGCTCCGATGCTTTTGCGGCGGGAAACCGACATCGGAAGCGGCTGCCATGACCGAGCTCGCTCTCAACTTCCACGGTTCCTCCGAGCGCTGACGCGATTCGCTGCACGACGGCTAGCCCCAATCCGATGCCTGGGGCTCCCTGTCTTCGCGCTTGCGGCGACCGATAAAACGGCTCGAAGATCCGCGAAACGTCCGCGGGGGAGATTCCCTGTCCGTGATCTTCGACCTCAAGGAGGACTTCATCTCCTTCTTGAAAAGCTCGGACCTCGATCGGGGTTCCCGGGGCTCCGTATTTCTCGGCGTTATCGAGGAGATTGTCGAGTAGCTGTCCGAGCAGAACCGGATGGCTTTGGATCCAGAGAGGACTTTCCGCCGGGGGTCGGTACTCGATGTCCGAGCCGCGTACCGAGGTTCCTCGGCAGGCGAGATGGGCGGTCAGCCAGGAATCAAGCTGAAGGGTTTCGCGGCCGGGAATGCGAGCATCGGCATCGGCTCGTGCCAGAAAGAGGAGGGTTTCGACGATCTGGCCGAGCTGAACCGCACGCCCCAGGGCCGATCGCAGGGCGCGGCGGTATTCTTCGCCCGAGCGTTCGTGGCGAAGGGCCACTTCGAGCTGGCCGATGAGGACCGTCAAGGGGGTTCGCAGTTGGTGTGAGGCGTGACTGCTGAATCGGCGCTGTTGCTCGTAGGCGAGATGGAGCCGGGAGAGGAGATTATTGAAGGCGTCTCCCAGCTCTTCCAGCTCGTCCCCCGTGCGGGTTTCTTCCAGACGCCAGCCCAGGTCAGAGGCGTCCAGGCTTCGCGCCGACGCGGCCATTTGAGTCAGCGGCCGAAGGGCCTGCTTGGAGAATCGCCGGCAGACTAGGGCGGCAAGCAGCCAGATCCCCAGGCTGAGGAGGGCCAGGAAGGCGAAGAGGGTCGCCAGCGTCGCGCGGATGGGTTCGAGCGGGGCGGCCACCGTCAGGACCAGGGACGGATAGACGGCGTCGGCCGGATCGGGAGGGCGAGGCCGCTCGTTGATCGCCGCGGCTCGTGAGCCGGTCGCGCGAGGGGTGCTGGGTAACAGGCGGCGCTGGGCAATGCCCCAAACCCGGCCTTGCCGGTCCGAAAGTCGGTCGGGGAGACGGACGGTTCCCTTTTGAGGAGTCCAGGCGGGGGTGAGTTCAGACTCGACGAGGTTTCGCGAATGGTCCACGCGGACTCCCCGCTCGTCGAAGACCAGCCAGCGGAGCCGTTCGTTGCCCGACTCTTGCCCCAGGGGCAAGGCCCGCTCCTGAGGTTCCCACTCCACGCTGTCCGCGTGGATCTCGGCGGCGGCCGCAAGGACGGCCAGCGCCGAGGAAAGCCGCTCCTTCGCCTGACGGTGCAGGTAGATGTGGGCCGAGAGGTACAAGGTTGTGGAGAAGCCCAGGAGAATCAGACCCAGAGCGCTCAGGAAAAGGGCGGAGAAGCGGTTGGTCAGGCCCATGATCCCTCCGTGGAACCCGAGGCGTCCAGGATGTAACCGCGTCCGCGTACCGTGTGGATGATGCGCGGGCCGTGAGCTTCGAGCTTACGGCGAAGCTCCATCACGTGGACTTCAAGGGTGTTCGAGATCCCGTCGAAGCTTTCTTCCCAGACGTGATCGTAGATCCTCGTGCGAGAAAGCACCTGGCTCGGGTGTCTCAGGAAGTAAATCAGGAGGGCCAGTTCTTTGGTCTTGAGGTCAATCGGGTGGCCTCCTCGCTGGGCGCGTTGGGAGGCGAGGTCGACCACCACGTCACCAAAATGAACCGTGAGGGCCGGGGCGCGATCTCGTCTTCGTAATAAGGCTCGGACGCGGGCGAGAAGCTCATCGAACGCGAACGGCTTGCAGAGGTAGTCATCCGCGCCGCCGTCGAGCCCCTGCACGCGATCCCCCACCCCGTCGCGCGCTGTCAGGAAGAGGACGGGGGTGACTCCGTTGGCGCGCCGGAAGCGTTGGAGAACGGAGAGGCCGTCCTCACCGGGAATCCACCAGTCGAGCAGGATCAGGTCCCACGCACTGGACTGAAGCTTTTGCCAGGCTTCGTCTCCGTCGGCGGCGTGCTCGACGATGAAACCCTCCTCGCGCAGGCCGCGAACGACGAAATCGGCCAGTTCCAGCTCATCCTCGATGACCAGGATCCGAAACCCCATGACGGTTACCTGAAAGTTTGAAGGGGGGGAGACGGGATCGAATCGCTACCAACGACGAATTCGTGAGACGGTATCCGTCACCCTAATTCATGAGACGTGGTTTCGTCGAGGTGAAAGGGGGAGACGCGTCGATCGCTCCAGCTTCGAGCCGTGAATATGGGTGGACGGGCCGAGGGCCGCATCCATCGCGGTTCGCCCCGACCCGTCACCCATCTTGGGCAGAGAGCGTCGCTTGAGGGGCAGCTCAAGCTGGCTCTCTCCCGGTTCTCGTCCTTGAAAATGACCAGAGTGGCCGAGTACACCTTCGAGGCCCCGTAGCGAGATCCAACGCGACGTTGCCTGCCACCCGATCAAGGCAAGTCCTTCTCCGGCCTCCGTTCCGAGACACTCGCTCTTAGTTCTTGTCCGTTCCTTGATCCTCAAGGATCTTGCCTTCGGGACTGAGGACGACTTCATGCGACTTCTCACCGACCGCCACGACCACCTCGTAAACGGTCTTTTTCCCCTCGGTGATTTCTTCAGCCTTCTTGAGAGTCGCCTTCGGGTACTTGCTCTTCAGGGATGAGGCCACGGCCTTGGGCAGGTCGGCAACCTTGATCGTCTTCTCGATCTCAAGAATGGTGCCGTCTTCCTTGAGGGCCACGTCGATGTCTTGCCCTTCGTTTTTCAGGACGAGCTCGATGGCCGTCTTGCCATCCTCGACTTCTTTCGCGGCCTTCTTGATCTCGGCCTTGGGAAATTTTTCCTTGACGGTTTTCATCACGGCGGCGGGAACCTTGTCCAGAGGAATTTCTTCTTCTTCGCCTCGTGAAGACACCGTCATCAGTGAGCAGCCGAGCAGTGCCAATAGGCTCCTTGAGATCGCTCTCCGCATGGTCAGCCTCCTCGGAAAATCGTCGTCGGGAGTTCTCGCGGAAGGGGCGAGTTCCCCCGACCGACGGGTGAGACTAGTGGAACGTCCTAAATCGAAGATGAATTGGAGATAAATTCCTGCTTATTGACTTGGCGAAACCTGGAGGGAACCCACCCGTTCGACACGGCTTTCGCGCGGGTGCCGAAGGGACGCATGAGCCGTTGCGAGAGCCTCTTGTTCGAGCGGTGCCTTGGGCCTCATGCGGGCGTCGACCACGCCGGCGACCAGGTGCTGAACCAGGTTATAAAAGATGATCGGAAGCATCACCCGTGGATGATGGGACAGGGCCATCGAGGCGAGCACCAACCCCGTCCCGTTGTTGTTCATTCCCAACCCGAACATCAACGAGGTTCGCTCCGCCGAGGATCCTTTGAGGATCCGCGAGATCAACGCCCCCGTCATGAAGGTGAGCGTGCAGAGCCCCACCACGATGCTGAGGGTGATCGCCAGGAAGTCAACGTCAAGGTCGCGGAAAACCTGGGGAAGAGAAACGGACGCGTTGGAATAATTCAGCATCAGAAGGATCAACGAGTTCAAAAGCTTGAGGCGAGGTCTTGCCGCCGCGATGGGGGCCCCTCCGATGACCTGCCGAAGGACGATACCGATGAGCGATGGAGCCAGAACGCACAGAGTGAGGAACATCCCGGTTCCGCCGGCTGCCAGCTCATGGAGGTCTCTCGCATATTCACCACTGGCCATCAGCCCGATCGAGTGAAGAGCGAGGGGGGTCGTTAGTGGACTCAGCAGGGTTGAAAACAGGACCAGGCCCAGACTGAGCGCCAACTCTCCATCGGCATTCTGCGACCAGGCCGTGGATGAGCCCGCAATCGGCATGGAGGCGACCAGAGCGAGCCCGACGAGAATGCTCTGAACCTCGTCCGCGTTGTGCCAAAGACCCATCGCTCGCGTGACTGCGAAGATGAAGGCAACGGGAATCAAAAGATTTGCAAGCAATCCCGCACAGAGGGGCCTGGGGTTGCTGGCCAGCCTTCGGAGATGGGCAACATCCACGCCCAAGCCCGCGTTCAAAAGCAGGGCGGCGAGCATCAGCATCGACAGGCTGATCTTGCTCGCTCCACCCCAGGGAAGATTGAAGCTCCAGGAAATGTCGCGGACCCAAAGGCCCGGCCCGGGGACGCATGCCGCCACAGCGTAAGAACCAACCATCAGCCAAAGGAAACGGCGATGGATAAAGTGTGCCAATGAACTGAGAATTCCTGTTTCAGTCGCCATGTTTGTCTCCATAAGAATCCGCGTCGTCTCCATCGCGTCCAGCTCAAGAGAGCCAGATGCTTGGTGACCTCGAGTGGAAGCATAGGAGAGCGACATAAGGCGATTGTGAACTCGAGATAAGATCCCGCTCATTGAGAGCAAATTGGTCGCAACCTGAAAAAAAGCTTACATTCGAGGCTTTCCGGAGAGATCTGGGTCTCTCTGTTTTCCCGGCAAAGATCGCACAATTGAAAAGGCTCCTTCGAGTGGATCAAGCATCGAGCGCGAAGCATGCGAGAAATTTCTCCTGGGATCTTTCTGGGTACCCCGATGGGGTGTAGAGCGACCCATCCTTTCAGGAGTACAATCAGGTCTCTGATTGCGGAGTTATGCGAGGGTCGTCTTGGATTCACGTCCCTTTTTGTGTTGTGTCCCCCGAAGTGTCCGGTCGCACGTTCACTGGGTCCCCCCGAGGTTTTGGACGTACGAGGTCTGTTAAGGACCGCGCCCGCCGAAAGCCTGTGCTTGCCCAAGGGAGCTTGCCATGTCGGAAGTCGAGTCGTTTCAGGCCTTGATCGAGCGCGTTCGAGCTGGTGAGGAAGCCGCCGCGGCGGAGCTTGTGCGAAGATATGAGCCCATGGTGCGCCGCGCCGCCCGTGTCCGGCTCGCCGACCCTCGCCTCGGGCGATTGCTTGATTCTATGGATATTTGCCAATCCGTCATGGCCAGCTTCTTTGTCCGTGCGGCTCTTGGGCAATATGAGCTTGACACTCCCGATCAACTCCTGCGCTTGCTCGCGACGATGGCGCGGAACAAGCTGGCCAACCAGGCCAACGGCCAACGCGCGGCCCGACGCGATGTCCGGCGGCTTGAACAGGGGGATGTCTGGGCGGAACATGTGGCGGACCGAGGAGGCACGCCGAGCCGCCAGGTGGCTGCGAAGGAGTTGCTCGAAGCTGCTCGGGCCCGCATGAGCGTGGAAGAACGCCGACTCCTTGAACGCCGGCAAGAAGGAGCCGAATGGGCGGAAATCGCCGTTGATGAAGGGGGAAGCGCCGAAGCTCTGCGCAAGAAGCTCGCGCGGGCCGTCGAGCGTGTTTCTCGCGAGATCGGGCTCGACGGGGCCGACGATGCCTGACGCCGGCACTCCTCTCTCTCCGCAGCCTCCCGATCCCTCGGGAGACCCTGTCCCCCCCGTTTCCACTCTGATGGCCGACCAGCGCCGTCGCGGTTCGCGGGGGGAGCGGCTTCGCGTTGAATCTTATCTCGAACGCTTCCCCACGCTCGGCAATGACCCCGAGGGGCTGCTTGACCTGATCTACAACGAGGTCGTGCTCCGCGAGCAGCGGGGCGAGGCGCCCCAATTGGCCGAGTATCAGACCCGATTCCCTGACTTCGCGGCTTCCCTCGCGGATCTCTTTGAGATTCACGGAGCCATTGAGCAGTTATCCATTGATGAAGGTACGTCTTTCCAAGGCGGTTCCGAGGAATTTTCGCGTGATCATTCTCTGGGTTCCGAAGGAGGCTTTCCCTCGTTGGAGGGGTACGAGATCGTCGGGGTTCTAGGCAGTGGTGGAATGGGGGTGGTCTACAAGGCCCGCGACCTGCGCCGAGGAGTTATGGTGGCGGTCAAGACGATGCGGCAGGTTGACGCCGCGTCCATCGCTCGCTTCAAGCAGGAATTTCGCGGGCTGCTCGACGTATCTCATCCCAATCTCGTCAACTTGTATGAGCTCATCTCCGATGGTCATAGTTGGTTCATCGTGATGGAGCTCATCCTTGGGATGAACTTCCTCGAGTTTGTGCGTCGAGGCTCGGCTCTAAACCGGGAGGCAGGGGACTCGGGTTCGGCCAAGATCATCCATTGGGAAGAGGCTTCGACCTGGTCGGAGGATGGTGGACCGCCCACGGATCCGGATCTCGGTAACTTGGAGAGTGTGCCAACCACTCACAAGATTGTACCGGTCAAAGCCCCGAAGTCGCTTGAGATTAAGGACGATGCCGGACCATCGCTGCTGGATGCCGGGGGCTATTCACGGCTCCGCGAGGGGATGAAGCAACTCGCGGAAGGGCTCATGGCGTTGCACCAGGCGGGCAAGCTTCATCGCGACATCAAGCCTTCCAACGTGATGGTGACCCGCCAGGGACGGGTCGTGTTGATGGACTTCGGCTTGATTGCCTCTCCGGGAGAGGGCAAGCGTGATATCAGCACCGAAGGAAACGTTGTGGGTACGGCCGCCTACATGGCGCCGGAGCAGGCCAGCGGCAAGCGGCTTTCCCCCGCAACGGACTGGTACAGCACGGGGGTCATGCTCTTCGAGGCACTTACGGGGCGGCGTCCCTTTCTGGGGCCGTCGCTCGAAGTCTTGATGGACAAGCAGCGCATCGAACCTCCTCCCCCTCGCGAGTTCGCCGACCAGATCCCTGCCGATCTCAACGCTCTCTGTGTGGATCTGCTCAGGCGAGATCCCGTCGACCGCCCCGCCGGACCGGAGGTGCTCGCGCGCCTTGGGACGGGGGAGGCCGAGTCCTCACACGCAACGGTGTCCGTAGCGGCGGCCCCCTCGAACGAATCGCTCTTCGTGGGAAGAGAATCTCATCGCAAGGCTCTGGCCAGCGCTCTCGATTTCATGTCGCAAGGGCGCGCCGTCGTCGTCTTCGTGCAGGGGCAGTCCGGGGTTGGCAAGTCGGCGCTGGTGGGGAAGTTCCTCGACGAGCTCAGTGAACGAGACGAGGCCGTGATCCTCGCGGGGCGATGCTACGAGCGGGAGTCGGTTCCTTACAAGGCTCTCGATAGCTTGATCGATTCGCTCAGCCGTTACCTCAGGCGTTTGCCTTCCCACGAAGTCGAAGCGCTTTTGCCTCGAGACGTGGGGCCGTTGACTCGCGTCTTTCCCGTGCTCGGGCGCGTAGGAGCCGCGGCCATGGCTCCTCGCCGGGCCTCGCAGATTCCGGACCCGCAAGAGCTTCGCCGGCGCGCTTACGCGGCTCTCCGCGAGCTCCTGGGCAGGTTGGGGGACCGGCATCCCCTCGTTTTGGCCATCGACGACCTGCAGTGGGGGGACCCCGACAGCCTCACCGTCCTCACGGAAATTCTCCGGCCGCCCGATCCTCCTGTGCTACTGTTTCTGGCCTGCTTTCGAAGCGAGGAACTCCACGAGAGCCCTTTCCTGCGAGCGATGCGCGAAGGACCGATCACCAAGACTCTCGAATGCCGCGATCTCATCGTGGGGCCTCTCACCGAGGAAGAAGCGCGAACGCTGGCTCGTCAGCTTGTGGAGGCCACCGGCACCGATCTCGACCAGCGGGCGGAAACGATCGCGCGGGAGTCGGCGGGCAACCCTCTCTTTGTGGCCGAGCTGGCTCGATCGACGCAAGAGAGCGAACGCTTGTCGGCTTCGAACGGCGGAGCTGCGAAGCCGCTCGCGCTCGATGACGTGCTCTGGTCACGCGTCCTTCGACTCCCCAACGTGGCGCGCGAGCTGTTGATGGTCGTGGCGGTTTCCGGTGGCACGGTTCGAGCGGACGTGGCCTGGCAATGCCTCAACCAGGCCGGGGATGAGCGGGCCTCGCTCTCGCTGCTTCGCACGGGGCGACTGATCCGAGTGACGGGCCGGTCCTCGAGCGCCGATCAGCTCGAGGCCTATCACGACCGTGTGCGAGAAGCTGTGGTTGCCCATCTCTCGCCGAGCGAGAAGATGTCGTGCCACCGCCGGCTCGCCGGAGCTCTTGAAGCGGCCGGGGAGGGGGACCACGAGGTTTTGGGAGTTCACTGCCGAGAGGCCGGAGAGCTCGGCCGGGCGGCCGTCCACTTTCGACGAGCGGCCGACCAGGCGGTCGAGGCCCTGGCGTTCGAGCGTGCCGCCAAGCTCTATCGGCAAGCCCTCGAGTTCGAGCCGGCCAACGAAGGGAAGATTCAACGGCTTCGCGCGTTGCTGGCGGAATCGCTGGCCAATGCGGGGCGCGGGGCCGATGCGGCTTGTGAGTACCTGGCCGCTTGCGAAGGGGCCCCTGTTGGCGATGCCCTCGAGCTTCGCCGCCGAGCTGCCATGCAGCTTCTGATCAGCGGTCACATCGATCAGGGACTCGAGACTCTTCGCGACGTGCTCGCCGCGATCGGTATGAGCCTCCCGCGCACGCCCAGGCAGGCCATGGCGTCATTGCTTTGGCATCGCGCGAAGCTTTCGTTGCGAGGGCTTGGTTTTCGCCCGCGAGACACGACCGAGGTTGCGCCCGCCGACCTTACACGTGTCGACGTTTGCTGGTCCGCGGCGATTGGGCTCAGCAACGTCGACTGGATCCGGGGCGCGGATTTTCATGCGCGAAGCTTGCTCCTCACACTGAGTGCAGGGGAGCCCTCGCGCGTGGGCCGAGCCGTGGCACTCGAGGCGGCCCAGACGGCGACGGCCGGGCTGCCCGCGGCGCGGAAAACGGCGAGGCTGCTCAAAAGAGCCTCGGATCTCGCCAAGGAAACCGGGCAGGCGTACACCCTGGGCATGGTGACCCTGGCGGAAGGTGTTTCGAGCTACCTCGAATGCCGATGGAGCGAAGCGCTCGAAGCCACGGACCGAGCTGAATCCTTCTTCCGCGAGCATTGCACCGGTGTGGCCTGGGAACTCGACACCGCGCACGCCTATGCGCTCTGGGCACTCTCACACCTGGGGCAATGGAAGGAACTTGCGCGACGATATCCGCTGCTCATCGACGAAGCCAAGGAGCGCGGAGATCTGTACGCAGCCATGAATTTGAGTACGTATGTATACTCAATTGTGATGATGGCTTCAGACCAGCCGCTGGCTGCCGGACTGGAAACTCAGCGGCTTCTCAGCCAATGGTCGCGTGAGGGCTATCACGTCCAGCACAACGACCTTGTTTGGGCTTCGGTTCAGATCGATCTCTACCATGGTGTGGGGCCGACGGCATGGAAACGCATCAGCGGTCACTGGCCCACGCTGGCGCGGTCGATGTTGCTTCGGGTGCAGTTCATCAGGGTGGCCATGCTCGGGCTTCGTGCCCGTTGTGCCCTGGCCGCCGTGTGTGATCAGGCTTCGCTTCTGCAATCGGCCGAGCGCGATGCGACTCGCCTTTCCCGGGAGAAACTCCCGTGGGCCGATGCTCAGTCCCTCCTGATTCGCGCCGCGTCAGCCTTCCTTCGCGGACGCGACCACGAGGCTGTGGAGCGCCTGCGACAGGCTTCGGCCCAATTCCGGGATTGCCGTATGGAACTCTGCGGCGCAGTGGCCGATCGCCGGCTCGGTGAGATCCTTGGAGGCGATGAAGGCTCATCGCTCATCAAGACGGCGGATGCCGGCATGTTCGCGCAGGGAATTCAAAGACCGGACCGAGTGGCCGACCTGTTCGCTCCCGGCTTCACGCGCCGGTAGGCTCTCTTCCTTCTCGCAAATCTCCCAGGCCGGTTGTCCGCTGGTCTCCGGCGTCTTGATAGCTCTTCCGGAAGCCTATGTCCCGGAAATCCCGCACTCCTCGGAGCGACTCAAGACCAAGGGAGACGACCAATGGACGCGACGAGAACCCGACGAACCCGAGATCAAGCCCGCCAGCGTTGGTATGCACAAGAACGTCAACGTCGCTTTGCCAGGTTCCTTGGCTTCGGCTCCGTGGATGCTGACTCGTCCTCGAACGAAGGGAACGCCGTCCGAGTTTCTCTCTACCACGCCGCAGTCTGCGATGCGCGGCTAACACGCGACTGGGTACGGTCTCTCGCCGCCAATGCTTGCCGCGAAATGGCGGTGGCTTGACCACGAGCGCGGAGAACGCTGAGTCCAGCGTCCGTTGCGTGGTAAGCGCGGGCGTACCTGTAACGCGGGATGGACATCCTTCGGTGATGTTGCGGGCAATTGCCGCCCACGGATGTTCTTGGGGGCTCACACCTTCGGTGAGGGATACTCACCCGGCGAAAAGCCCCCAATCTCATGGTCTTCGTTGCGGTGGAGCGTTAGAAGGCGTCGGCGCTGACGACTTCTCCGCCGTTGCGGCTTCCCAAGGCCTGCCAAACCTGCACGTTGATCGAGTTCTTGATGAACTGCACGTGGCCGTCGCACATCAGCGTATTGGCGCCGCCGGCGTGGTTGCTCCTCGCCGTGACGTTCAACGAGAGGTAGGTCCAGTTTGGGTCGGACTTGTCGCTATGGGGCAATCCCCCACGGCAGTCGTATCCTTTGTCGTTGGGGGCGCGACGGGTGTTGAACAGGCTATGCCCGGGAGCCCCGTAATGCCACCGCACCCCGCGGGTCGCCTGGAAACCGGCCGGCGAGTTCGTCAAACAGAGCGACAGATAATCGGCGTCCGAGGTGATCGGTGGGCCGGACGTCTTGTTGTCCCCCGTGATGACGAAGCCGCTGAGGGGGTTCTGCTGGAAGAACGTCAGCGAGTTGACGCCCGGGGGAGATCCTCCCGTCGAGCGGAGGGTGTCGGCGACAGCGACCGTCCCCGAGGTTCCGTCCGTGATCGCCGCGATTGAAATCGACGAGTTCTCAAAGAGAACGCCGTTGGGAAGAATACCAGCGAGGTTCCCACCCGGGACGGGGACCACCGAATAATTTGAGCCGGTGCACATATTGTAGTTGTGCACACCATAAAAGCCCCCGTTGATCTGCACGAGCGATGTCGGGGCAGGGTCCGAGGGGCAGATCAAGGCATTGATATTCGACATAAAGCCGGTCGAATTCGCGGCGGCGAGGGTGGTGGTCGGATCCGTGTCGGGGGGCAAGAAGAAGTTGAAGGCGTTGAAGAGCTGCTGCTGTTCCAACTGCCCCAGGATCTCCGCGTAAGCACCCCAGCAGTTGCCGTGCCCGGTGATGTGGCTATTGACCCGTCCGGGGGGCAGGACGTTCGTCGCCGAGATGTAGTTATGAAGCGCCAGCCCGATTTGCTTCAGGTTGTTGACGCACTGGGCACGGCGAGCCGCTTCACGAGCGGCCTGCACGGCCGGTAGCAACAGAGCAATCAATACGGCAATGATCGCGATAACGACGAGAAGTTCAATCAATGTAAACGCGCGCGACCGCCTCGGTTGTTTCATGGAAGCCTTTTCGGTTGTTCGGCACCCGTTATCTTGGATCGTGGCAGCGTGAAGCCATGATCCTGTCAAACCATCATTAGAAACAGTTCGTCGGATGCGGACAAGTGTCATTCAACGCTTGCGATATGGTTGGGCCGGGGACGAGGTCGAACCTCACCCCTGGGAGAGAGACTTGAGGCGGCCCGCGGCGATTGGTAGCCTGGAGTGGCTTTGACCTGCCTCGCGTGCCCGCTGATGGAGCCTTACCTCGACTTGCCTTCGATTTCACTCAGCGAGATTGAAGGAACTTCCCCCGGCCCTGAGCGTTTGCCTTGATGACTGATGGCTCGCCACGAAGGCGAGTGAACTGGTCCTTCCACTCGCCGTGCCGTTGCTTGACAGGGTCTGATTGTCTGATAATATCACTTTCGAGCTGTTCGTCCGTCGTTTGGGCGAGAGACTGCTTTTGTGCTAAAGACCATACCCCGCCAGAAGATACGGGACTTCGTGGTTGAGCAACTGAAGCGTTACATCGCTTCGGAGGATCTCAAGCCCGGGGACCGCCTGCCTAATGAAAGTGAACTGGCGACCACTTTTGGCGTCAGCCGGCTCTCTCTGCGCGAAGCTACGAAGGGACTCGAGCTTTTCGGCATCGTTGAGTCCAAGACCGGGGTCGGGCTCACGGTCGGGCAAGTGAACCTGGAACGGCTCACCGGCCATCTCGGGTTCCACCCCGCGCTGCAAAGCGGGTCTCCAGGGCAGTTGATCGACACCCGTATCGTCATTGAGACGGGAGCTTTGCCCTATACGGCCCAGCGCATGGCCGAGGATCCGCGGCTTTACGAAGAGCTTCGAGATCACGTGGATCGATTTCGCGCTGCGCGCGACTTGCAGGAATGGATCGATCTGGACATCGCCTTCCATCGGCGGCTACTGGACGCCAGTGGTCTCACGCCGCTGGTCGCATTCAACGACCTGCTCCAGGTGTTCTTCATCAAGTTTCGTGAGAATGTGAAGAAAACCGAATGGCAGGGGGGAATCGAAAGCCATCGGCGTATCATCGATGCGCTACGCGAGCGTGATGTGAATCAGGCGAGCCATGAACTTCGCCTGCACATCGAGAGCCACAAGAACGGCATGGGATCGCAGACATGAGAATCCAAGTCTTGCGGATACGACTCGCAGTGATGGGGGCCGCGCTGGCCGCAATCGCCCTGATAGGAAGCTTGTTGCTTCCTTCGCAGCGGGCGAAAGGGGCCGATGATCCCGAGCTGAAGGCGTTGGAAAAGGCCTATCAGCCGGAAATTCACGGATTGGTCCAGAAGTACTGCGCGGACTGCCATTCCGAGAAACGGGCGGAGGCCGACGTCGACCTCACCACGTTTACGACTCTGGCCGAGGTGCGGAAGCACCCGCAAGTCTGGCAAAAAGTCGGCGAGATGCTCGATAGCGGCCAGATGCCTCCCAAGAAGGCTCGGCAGCCATCGGAATTGGAACGAACGCGGCTTCAACAATGGGTGCGAGGCTACCTCACCGTCGAGGCCCGCGCTCATGCCGGTGACCCGGGACGGGTCGTCCTGCGTCGTCTCAGCAATGCGGAATACACCTACACGCTCCGTGACTTGACGGGGGTCGGCTCGCTGGACCCGGCTCGCGAATTCCCGGGAGATGGCGCCGCGGGAGAAGGCTTCACCAATACGGGTAACGCCCTGGTCATGTCACCTGCGCTCGTGACGAAATATCTCGATGCGGGAAAACAGATCGCGAACCACGCGGTTCTCACGTCGAACGGCATTCACTTCTCTCCAAAGACCACACCGCGAGATTGGAGTGAGGAGAGCCTTGCCCGGATCCGTGAATTCTACGGCCGGTTCACCAGTTCTGGAGGGGGGGATAAGGTCAACCTCCAGGGGATCGTTTTCGACACGAACGACGGCGGGCGTCTTCCCGTCGATAAGTATCTCTTGGCCACCTTGGAAGAGCGCGAGGCGCTGACGCAGGGACGGAAGAGCATCGAGGCCGTCGCCCAGGAACGGCAGTTGAATGCCAAGTATCTTGGTACGCTCTGGAAGAACCTGGTGGGTACCGAGCCGTCTTTGCTTCTGGACCATCTGCGATCGCAGTGGCGTGTCGCCAAGCCGCAGGATGTCCCCGGGCTTGTCGCCGGTATCGCGGCCTGGCAGAAGGAGTTGTGGAAGTTCACCACCGTTGGTCACATCGGTAAGGTCGGCGGGCCTAAAGCCTGGCAGGAGACTGTCACTCCGCTCGTTTCAGCCCAGGCGATCCGCCACAAGATCACGGCCCCTCCTGATGCCAAAGAGGTGACGCTCTCGCTGGTGGCTTCCGATACCGGCGATGGAAACGAGCAGGACGTTATCATTTGTTTACAGCCTCGATTCGTCGCTCCCGGACGCCCTGACCTTCTGCTCCGTGACGTCCGTGATGTGACTCGCAACCTCACCGCCCGGCGTGAGCGCGTTTTCGCCAAGACCACGAAGTACCTGGGGGCCGCGGACGAAGCCCGAGAAGCGGAGGGCAAGGCGGACATCGCCGAGCTGGCCCGCAAATATGAGATCGAGACCGACTCATTGCGGGCCTGGCTTGACTACCTGGGCATTGGTTCGGGGGGCTCCGTCGAGTTGCGTGGGGTCTTCACGAACAAGCTCAACAATGGCGGCGGCTATGCGTTCGTCAACGGCTGGGGGAATAACGAGCTACCCTCATTGCTCGCCAACTCTTCCGACCAGGCGGTTCGCATCCCCGGGCAGATGAAGCCCCACAGCGTTTGCGTTCATCCCACGCCCACGCTCTTTGTCGCGGCCGGTTGGCGCAGTCCCGTGACGGCGGCCATGCATGCCGAGGCCACGGTGACTCACGCCCACCCGGAATGTGGCAATGGCGTGACGTGGTCGCTTGAGCTCCGGCGCGGGGTCACGCGCCAGCGGCTCGCGTCTGGCATTTCCCACGGCGGTCAGGACGTAAAAGTAGGCCCGATTGAGAATCTCTCGATTCAAGCCGGGGACCTCGTTTCGCTGCTGATCGGACCGCGCGACGGAAATCACGCCTGCGACCTTACGTCGATCGACCTCAAGCTGACGACGGAAGGGGCGGGGGGGCGGACCTGGAGCCTCGCGTCCGACGTTTCCAGCGATGTGCTGGCCGGCAACCCTCACGCGGACAAGTTCGGCAATGCCGGCGTCTGGAATTTCTATTCCGAGCCGGTGACGGGTGGAAGCGAAGTCGGGCCGGTCATTCCGCCCGGTTCGTTGCTCGCGCAGTGGCAGAACGCGAAGAGCCCGGAGGTCAAGCAGAAGCTTGCCGAGGGTTTGCAGACCCTGCTCACTTCGGGAACGCCCAAGGTGAAGGAAGGTCCCGACGCCTTGCTTTACCGGCAAATCACTTCCCTGGGCGGCCCCTTATTGGGGAGTGCTCCCGGGAAACCTTTCGACCTGGTCCAGGGAACCACGAAGCCGGGGGCCGAGGGGACCAAGTCGGCGTCGAATGCGAGCGAGACATGGAGTGTTGATCCGGCAGCGTTCGGGAAGCTTCCGAACGGTACTCCCACCGATGGGGCGAGCCTCAGTTTCCGCGCACCGTCGGTGATCGAGATGCGTCTTCCCGCGGAGCTCGTCGCGGGCAGTGAACTGGTGACGACCGCCGTACTTGGCGCTGCCGAAGGGAGCGTGCAGATCCAGGTTGTCGAGGGCAAGCCTGCCTCGGCACCGCCCCTGCAGCCGGGGCTTGCCCTGCTGGCAAGTGACGGAAGCGCGACGAGAAAGCGGGTTGAGTCCGGCTTCAACGATTTCCGCGAGTTGTTTCCCTCGGTCCTTTGCTACACCAAGATCGTGCCCGTCGACGAGGTGGTCACTCTCACACTCTTCTATCGTGAAGATGACCATCTCCAGCGGCTGATGCTGGACGATGCACAGAAGGCCTATCTCAATGGACTCTGGGACGAGCTTCACTACGTTAGCCAGGACGCATTAACGTCAGTTGATGTTTTCTTGCAGCTCCTGGAATATGCGTCGCAGGACGGCGATCCCAAGCTCTTCGAACCGCTCCGCAAACCCATCAACGAGCGTGCGGCGGCTTTCAGGAAGCACCTGCTGGAGACCGAGCCCAAACATCTCGATGCCGTGCTCGAATTCGCGGGACGGGCTTATCGCCGTCCGTTGACCAAGCCGGAGTCGCAAGAGCTTCGCTCGCTCTACGCGAGCATGAGGAAGCAGGAGATCCCGCACGACGAGGCGATTCGCCTGACGCTGGCTCGCGTGCTCGTGGCGCCGGCGTTTCTTTATCGAGTGGAGAAGCCTGGCCCCGGATCAGGGCAGGGGCCGGTTTCCGATTGGGAACTCGCCAGCCGTCTTAGCTATTTCCTGTGGGCGTCGCAGCCCGACGAGGAACTGCGTAGGTTGGCCGCGGAAGGACGTCTACATGATCCTGAAGTCATGCGTCAGCAGACCAGGCGCATGCTTCACGACCCCAAGACGCGCCGGCTCGCCACCGAGTTCGCATGCCAATGGCTGCATATCTCCGAGTTCGACCAACTGGACGAGAAGAGCGAGCGGCACTTCCCAACGTTCCTCGGGCTCCGAGGAGCGATGTATGAAGAGTCGATCCAGTTCTTCACCGACTTCTTCCAGAACGACGGCTCGGTGCTTGGCATCCTTGATGCTGATCACACGTTCTTGAACGAGTCGCTGGCCAAGCATTATGGCATCCCTTTCAAGAAGGTGTCGCAACCAGCTAGCTCGGCGGACAAGGAGAGTGCGGCTTCGGACTGGCGCCGGGTCGACGGAGTTAGGCCGTACGGGCGAGGAGGTATCCTCGGTCAGGCGACGACTCTGTCCAAGCAGTCTGGCGCCTCAAGAACCAGCCCGATTCTCAGAGGCAACTGGATCAGTGAAGTTCTGCTGGGTGAAAGGCTCCCGCGTCCGCCCAAGGGGGTTCCGGTCCTTCCTGAAGACGAAGCCGCAACCGCCGGCCTGACCGTCCGGCAGCTTGTAGAGAAGCACAGCAGTGACGCCAAGTGCATCGTTTGCCATCAACGCATCGACCCGTTCGGATTCTCGCTCGAGGCGTACGACGCGATCGGCCGCAAGCGCGAGAAGGATCTGGGGGATCGCGTGATCGACACCCGAGTCAAGGCCATGGATGGTGCCCGGTTTGAGGGGCTTGATGGCCTGCGATCGTATTTGCTTACGGCGCGACGCGACGCCTTCGTGCGTCAGTTCTGCCGCAAGCTCCTCGGCTATTCTCTGGGGCGTGCGGTTCAGCTTTCCGACGAACCGTTGCTCGCCGAGATGCAGACCGAGTTGAAGGCCAAGGACTATCACGTCGTTGCCGCGATCGAAGCGATTGTTCGAAGCCGACAATTCCGCGAGATTCGCGGGCGTGAAATGGCGTATGATGACTGAAACTTCCCTCCTCTGACAGGAACGAGCGATGACCACGCACAGATTTTCCCGTCGGGCCATGCTGCGAGGGGTAGGGGTCTCAATGGCTCTCCCCTGGCTTGAGTCGTTCAACGTCTGGGGAGACGAGCCGCTGGGAAACCAGAAGGCCAGTGAAGCCCCCGTTCGGCTCGCCGTGCTGTTCTCGGGAAACGGGTTCCACGGCAAGGAGTGGTGGGCCAAGGGGCAGGGGAAGGACATGGAGCTGGGGCAGGTGCTCGCCCCTCTCAAGGCTCACCGTGAGAAGATGCTCTTCATCCGCGGCCTCTTCAACGCCGAGGCCCTGAAGGGGAATATCCATAGCTCGCAGACCGGCAATCTCCTCTCGGGTGCTCCGCTGGCTTCAGGCGGGGAGATTCGCTCCGGTACCAGCGTCGACCAGTTGCTGGCGCAGACCTATGGGCGTTCGACCAAGGTATCGAGCCTGGTTCTGGGCTGCGAAAAGTCGAACCCCGCGGTTCACAAGAACTATTCGATGCTCTACAGCTCGCATATCTCTTGGACCTCTCCCACGACTCCGACGCCACTCGAGCAGTACCCCGCACTCGCCTTCGACCGCCTGTTCAAGGACGAGGTTCAGCGAGGGGATAAGAGCGTGCTCGACGCGGTTCTGTCCGACGCCAAAGACCTGCGCCGGCAGATCAGCACAACCGACCAGCTCAAGCTCGACGAGTATCTCGACTCGGTGCGCGACGTCGAGCTTCGTATCGAAAACGCAGGGAAGAAAGGGGAATTCCAGGGCTGGCGTCCAACCCTGGATAAGCCCAACATGCCGCGGCCTCCGGAAGGCATTCCCCAGAACATCGCCGACCACATGCGGCTCATGTGCGACATCCTGGTTCTCGGTTTCCAGACCGATACGACCCGGATCACCACGTTGAAGCTGAACAACGACCACTCTTCGTTGCGATTCCCACATCTGGGTGTGGATTATATGATCCATCACCTGTTATCCCACTCGGATACGGCGGACTGGCTCAAAGTGAACCAGTTCTTCGTCGAGCAGCTTGCTTATATCGCCAGCAAGCTCGACGCGATCCAGGAAGGGGAACGCACCGCGCTCGATAATTCGATGATCATGTACTGCTCGAGCATGATGACGGGGAGCCACGATGCCTCGCAGCTTCCGGTCGTTATGCTTGGTCGTGGTGGCGGCAAGATTCAGACCGGGCGGGTTTTGGATTACCTCAAGGATCCGAACCGGCAGATGTGTCGCCTCTACCTGTCGATGATGGACAAGATGAATATCCATCTCGATAAGTTTGGTGACGCCACGGAGCGCCTTGCCGAAGTCTGATGGCGCGGTGGAGACATCAAGGGTTGAAGGGCACGGCCAAGCGCGTTTGCGCTTGGCCGTGTCTCGTCAATGGGGTGGCACTGACAAGTGTACTCGCTTGTCCGTGGCTTGTGTACAGGCCCACGGACAAGCGAGTACACTTGACCGTGCCACCCTGATGGCATCGCGGGAAGAAAACCCAACACATCAAAGCTTTGCACGCTAGCCGAAGAAAAGCCGCTTTAGCGTGAAGAACTCGAAGTATTTAGTTCTCTCGGCATCAGGCGGGCGAAAACCGCAGGGGCAGGGGCTACCTTGGCGCATCCTGAAGGGTAAGATGGCTCCGACCATTCTGGCTCTTCAATGATGATGACCTTTGCAAGGAGCACCTCCCTTGGATCGCGCTACCTCGCACACCCCGCGACAACCCATGGGGAGCCGCAAGCGGGTTCCCTTCCCATTTCGGCGCCTCGGTCTTACCGGCTTGATCGTCGCCACCGGATTGGCGGCAGGCCTCGCCGCCGAGCAACTGCACCCAGGCGTGAGTCCCGCGCGCTGGAGGCAGCACGACGTGCGACGCCCCAAGCCTCCGGTGGTCGAGCCTGCGGAGAGTGCCGTCGCTGCCAGGCCCCCCAAGGATGCGATCCTCTTATTCAGCGGGGCAAACCTTGATGAGTGGAAGTCCTCACATGGTGGACCCGCGGGGTGGAAGGTGGCCGGCGGCATCCTGGAGACGGTTCCCGGAACCGGGCAGATCGAGACAAAGCGTGCCTTTGGTGACATCCAGCTCCATATCGAGTGGGCTGCCCCCAACCCCCCGCACGGGTCAGGACAAAGCCGAGGCAATAGCGGCATTTTTCTGATGGGGCAGTTCGAGATCCAGGTCCTCGACTCTTACAAGGCCGACACTTACTCGGACGGCCAGGCCGGGGCGATCTACGGCCAGTTCCCTCCTCTTTTCAACGCGTCGCGTCCGCCGGGAGAGTGGCAGTCTTACGACATCGCCTTTCGCCGTCCGCGATTCGACGCCTCGGGCAAACTCCTTGAACCCGCGCGGGTGACTCTGTTCCATAATGGAATTCTCGTGCAGAACAACGAGGAGCCAATCGGGCCGACCTCCTGGCTCAAGGCCTTTCCTTATTCGTCGGAGCAGGGAGAACGTGGTCCTATCGCCCTCCAGGATCACGACCATCCTGTTCATTTTCGCAACATCTGGGTGCGCGAACTCCCCGAGCGCCCGGCTCCCACGGCGAGCGACCTTGCAAGACCCAAGATCGTCACTCTCCCCACGACTGTGCTCGACCAGTACGCGGGACAGTATTATCTGAACAGCAAACCCGATGCGCCCAAGGTGACGATCACTCGCGAGGAAGGGCACCTCGTCATCACCTTCCCGTTCCGCCCGCAACCCCTCGTGATGGAGCCGATCTCCGAGACCGAGTTCGACATGCCATTCACCGACGGCCGGTTCACGTTCCGCAAGAACGACCAGGGGAAGGTCACCGGCGTTCACTTCAAGATCGGTGACGGCGATCGCGACATGACGAAGATCGCGCCCTAAGAACGTTCCACAGAAAAAAATGAGAGGTCAAGATTTTTTTTTGGTATAGATGGGAGAGTGTTTGCACGTTCTTATTATGAGGAGTTCTGTGGATGAGGCAATCCCTGTGTGGCACCGTCAAGCGCACTCGCTTGACGGTGGTCCTTTCCGCAAGCCTTGGATAGGCGAGTAGACTCATCGCGTTTGCCAAGACAAGCGAATACATCAGGGCAAGGATCGCTCGTCGAGAGGGACTTCTCGAGACCTCGGCGAGACTCCCTCATCGCCCCCGTACTTCCCATTGGAGGAGACAATCCGATGGCGGATGTTTGCATGGTGCTTTTCCGCTCGGGCCCTTGCGATCTCGAGGCCGCGGCCCGTTCTCTCGAGGGATACGGGCTCGTCGTCGACCGCTAGGCCGATCGGCTTGTCGTGGGTCGGAGTGGCAGTCTCCAATACGGTGTGGCTCTGGTGACAGGTGAGTCTGTGCGAACCGAAACCCGCGAAATTGGTCAGGGAAGTCTTTACGAAGCCGCCATGCGGGAATGTGATGCCCGGTTCGAGATCGCAATCGACGATTTGGATCAAGCCCTCGATGAAATCAACACGCTTATGGAAGTACAGGGCGCGTTGCAAGACGCGTCACAGGGGTATCTGTTCTTGCCCTGGAATGGCAGTCTGTCCGAACCATGGCGCGGCTAGAAGCGTGCCAGGCTCATCCTTTGTCGCGACCGACAAGAGAATCGCGGTTGCGCATAAAATGAGTTATTTATGATTTGCGAAAAAAATCAATAATTTGATGTTGAGGAAGCTTGGCGCGAAATCCCATTGATGTCAGGTGTTGCTCTGCAATACGGCCATGCGTGCCTCTTGTATTCAAGACGCTGGCCAAGGCGCCGGCCGTTGACGGGGTGTACCAAGCGTCTCCCGTTCTGGAGTGAAGGGGGACCTCAATTTGTTCGCGTACCTGAGAGTGCAATGGCCATTGCCGCAAGGACGGCCATGGCGTCGACCCGTGCAATCCTTCTACGAGTTCCGGTCGACATCGTCGAGTAAGCTATTTCCGCAAGTGATGGCCTATAGCCATCGGCTCTTGCCTCAAGAACAGTCGGATGGCGGAGAATTTTGACATTTGAATCCGTCGGAGAAAAGGGAAGATGGTGAGGGGCTTCAGTTTTGTCGATCCTGCCAACGCAACCCAGGGGAAGATCACTGGATTTGGTTGAGTTCGGCTTTCCGCGTAACTATACTGCGCCCTAGCTGCATGAAAGTTGTCATTCCCCCGCCACTGTGCGAATTCCCAAACCTGCCGAGGGATTGTCCATCGGCCCGTAAGACGGGGCGTTTATGCTTTCCTCACCACGAATCATCGTTTCGCTTTGTCTAGTTCTGAGCCTGGGAGCCCGTGCAAAGGGGGAGGCCCCCGAGCCGATGGCCCTGACTCCAGAGATGTTGAAGGTTCCGAAGACATGGCATGCGCCAGGTTTTCGGGCCGACGGGATCGAAGCGCTTTTCTACGAAGGACTTCCCTGGAAAGGCAAGTCGACACAGGTCTTTGCCTGGTTGGGAATCCCCAAGACGGAGCCCGGGAAGAAGGTTCCCGGGATCGTTCTCGTGCACGGAGGGGGAGGGACGGCGTTCGAGGCCTGGGTCCGGCTCTGGGTGAATCGCGGCTACGCGGCGATTGCCATGGACACCTGCGGCACGGTTCCGCGAGGCTCCTATGGGAAGTGGGAACGGCACCTCGATTCTGGTCCTCCCGGTAATCACTTCGAGGCTTCGACCGAACCGAAGGCCGACCAGTGGCCCTATCACGCCGTGGCTGATGTCATCCTGGCGCACTCCCTGCTTCGCTCCCGTCCTGAGGTCGACGCCGCTCGAACCGGTTTGACGGGCATCTCCTGGGGAGGCTACCTGACCTGTATTGCTTCGGGCCTGGACGATCGGTTCCGGTTTGCGGTCCCCGTCTACGGCTGTGGGTTTCTCGGAGAGAACTCGACGTGGAAGTCCGAGATCGATCGGCTCGGTGAGCGAGGGACGCGCTGGCTGGCCATGTGGGATCCTTCGCTCTATCTTCCCCGGGGCAAAATGCCCAAGCTCTGGGTGACCGGCACCAACGACTTTGCCTATCCTCTGGATTCGCTCCGCAAGTCGACCCGTCTTGCCGGAGGGGAATCCACGCTTTGCATCCGCGTCCGCATGCCCCACGGCCATGGAGGAGCCGGAGAAAACCCCGACGAGATCCGTGTCTTCGCCGATTCCATTGTCAAGGATGGGCATCCGCTGGCTCGCGTGACGTCTACCGAACGAGACGGGCTATCGGCCTGGGTGAAGTTCCGAGCAGCCGATCCCATCGTCAAGGCCGAGCTTGTCTTCACCAAGGATCGGAGCGCCTGGACCGAGCGCCACTGGGCGATCGCAGAGGCTCAGATCGAATCCGATGGCTCGTCGGCGCAAGCCAAGATTCCCTCCGACGCTACGGCCTACTTCGTGAACCTGATCGACGCCCAGGGACATGTGGTCAGCACGGAGTTTGCGACTCTGGAGTAATCTGAGCCTCCAGGACTGGTCGTGCGACGCCAGCGGGTTTCGCTCGCGCTATGCGCGAGTTCTGGCAAGCCCCTAGCTTTGTGATGCCTACGGGGGCGCTGGCAAGTGAGAGCGCTCAAGCCCTGAAGGCCGGGGACAGCGGCCTTCGGGGCACTGTTGAACGGAAGTAGGCGAGCCGTAGAGCCGATCAATCTGTCGGCAGCGTGCGCGGCAGGAACGGAAGAGGCCTGAAGCCCGCGCGACCCATAGAAATGGATGTTGAACCACGCGCCTGTTGATGCCGGCCGGGCTATCACCAGCGGCCCGCATGTTGGCCGCCATCGACGTGCAGCACCTCTCCGGTGACAAAGGCCGCGGACTCAAGATAGAGGACCGCCTCAATCACCTCGCTGACCTCTCCCATGCGTCCCATCGGATGGAGTTTGTTGAGGAAGGCGTGAGTCTCGACCGCATGCATCGGCGTTTTGATAATGCCCGGTGAGACGGCGTTCACGCGGATACCTTGCTGGGCGTACTCGATGGCCAAGGCACGGGTCACGGCGTCCAGGCCCCCCTTGGTGAGAGAAGCCATGACGGCGGGGACGGTTGCCAGGGGCTGGTCGACCAGGCTCGTCGTGATGTTGACGATGTGGCCCCTTCCTTGCCGCAACATTTGCCGCACCGCCCCCTGCGAGACGTAAAAGAACCCAGCCACGTTCACCGAGATGAGTCGCGTGAAGTCTTCCGCGGTGTAGTCGACGAACGGCTTCGAGAGAAAGGCCCCGGCGTTATTCACCAGGGTATCGAGCCGGCCAAAGCGTTCGACGGCCGTGTCCACGACGGCCTCCGCAACACGTGGGTCGGCGATATCTCCCGCGACTGGGATTACTGCGGGGCTCTCGAAGGCGTCAGGCTTGATCGACCGGGAATTCGCGACGACTTGATAGCCCCTCGCAAGATAGGCATGGACCAGCGCTTCGCCGATCCCCTGCGAGGCGCCGGTAATGATGACCACTTTTGCGTCCGCGCTCATGATGCACCTCCAACCACAGTGACAGTACGTGAGATCATCTCTTTCACCGACCTTGCCCCTGAGTTAGGTCACGGGCGACTTTCGGCCTCAATCGCGGATTAAGCGAGAAGAGCTTGGTCCAGAAACGCTCGCGTTTCGGCTCCGATCTCCTGGACATGAGTTTCGAGGGCGAAGTGGCCCGTATCGTAGAGGCAGACCTTGGCGTCAGGAATGTGGCGTTTGAAAGCCTCCGCGCCGGCGGGGAGAAACGAAATGTCGTTCTTACCCCAGGCCGCCAGCAGCGGCGGCCTCTTGGCCGCAAAGTATTCTTGAAACTTTGGGTAGAGAGCCACGTTGGCGGCATAGTCGAGAATGAGGTCGAGCTGGATCTCATCCATGCCCGGCCTGGTCAGCAAGGCAGAGTCGAGCGTGTAGGATTCGGGCGCGACGAGCGTGGGGTCAGGCACGCCGTTGTGGTACTGCCATTTCGTCCGCTCGGGGGTGATAAGGATCCGCATCGCCTCGCGATTGGCCGGGGTCGGCTCCTTCCAGTATTTCCGTCTCCCATCCCAGACTTTGCCCAACCCTTCTTCGTAAGCGTTGCCGTTTTGTGTGATGATCGCTGTGATGCGCTCGGGCTGGGCTCGCGCAAGTCGAAAACCGACCGGCGCGCCATAGTCGAAGACGTAAAGCGCGAAGTGTCTCAGGCCGACGGCGTCGACGAATCGTCTTACGATGTTCGTCAGGTTGTTGAAAGTGTAGCGGAAACGTTCTCGCGCCGGAGATTCCGTGAAACCGAAACCCGGCATATCGGGCGCGATCACGTGATAACGCGTGGCAAGAATCGGAATCAAATTTCTGAACATGTGCGAGGACGTTGGGAATCCGTGAAGCAGCAAGATTGTGGGATGCCACGAGTCACCAGCCTCGCGATAGAAGACCCGGTGGTCATCGATGACGGCGAAACGATGGTGGACCATGGTCTTGTTCTCTTCTGGCCAATCTTCCCAAGTGTAACCGGATTGGATTCGATATTAAGGTTACGGCCCTTGGTCGGAATTGTCAAAGAGAATCGAAGACATGGGTTGGTGTTGTAAGGGGAGGAGAGGGTGCTGAACCCTTGCTTGCGCGTGGAAAATAGTCCGCGGATCCGCAAGTTTCCTTCTGCTGCTCTCTACCAAGGATCGTCCCGCGATGCGCTTCGCCGATCGCTCGCACGTTTCTTATAAGGGAAGGAACGGGCGGGCTGGAGGGTGAGGCCAAATTCGGCCGTCGACTTGAAGGAGGTGGCATGCCGGAACGGGCGGGGGAGCACTCGGTTCCGCGAGGGCAGGGGGTTGCTTGAAATGACGGGGCTGCGTGGCCCTTCGTGGCAGCCGCGTATTGGGGCAGGGAGTCTCTTGCGGCTGTTAGATTCGAGTCAAGAGCACGGTTCTCTAAGCGATTGCGAAGACTCTCACCCGGCTTCGGAAATCCGCGAAGCCGGGTGAGAGTCTTGGGTTGGCGCTCATGTCACAACTGAAGCATGAAGGTCACGAGGTCGTGCTTTTCCTGCTCCGTGAGCTTGGTCTCCAGAATCAGGTTGAAGAATTCGACCGTGTCGTCCAACGTGAGCAAGCGGCCGTCGTGCAGATAAGGCGGGCTGTCCTTGATTCCGCGAAGGGGAAACGTCTTGATTGATCCGTCGCCGACGGCTGTATGGTTGTTGATCACGCGGGCCTTGAAGAATCGTTCTGTCTTCAAATTGTGCATAAGATTATCGGTGTAATACGGCGGCGCGTGACAGACGGCGCACTTGGCTTTGCCATGGAACAGTTCTTCCCCACGCAACTCGGCGGGAGTGGCCTTTCGCGGGTCGAGCTTTCCGTCGACAGCAAGCTTGGGGGCGGGCGGAAAGTCGAGGAGTTCCTGGAATTCGGCCATGAAGGACACCTGAGTGGAGCGGTCGAGGCGGTTGACCCCCTTCTTGGCGGCGATCACATGGTCCCCATCGAAGTACGCTCCCCCTTGCTCGAACTCGGTGAAGTCTTCGATGCTTCTCAGGGCCCGTTGCGAACCGAAGAGACGCTCGATGTGGACCCCACGGAGCGTCGGCGTTTCAATGCGGTGGCGCGAGGCTTGCGGACGAACATCCGGTGCCAGGTGTGTCGCACCGTTGGAATGGCCGTTGGCGTGGCAGTCGAAGCATGTGACCCCTCGGCTCGGGAGCGGGGAGCGGCGGTCATCGGTCGCGTTGAACTGTTGCTGCGGAAACGGCGTCACGAGAAGCCTTAGCCCTTCGAGTTGCTTGGGGTTAAGGATGCCGTTGAAGATCTCGAAGTAGTTGGCGAGAGTCACGACCCTACCCTGCGACACGTCGCCGAGGTCCGGTCGCGTCGTCAGGTAAATCGGCGCGGGAAACTCCGGCAGGAAGCGATCCGGCAGGTCAAAGTCCAGGTCGTACCGCTTGAGGTCGCGATTTTCCTGCTTATTGATTTCATCGATGTGGAATTTCGGGAAGACCATGCCCCCTTCGGGATGGTTAGGATGTGACAACGGCATGAAGCCCAGCGGGAACAGGTCTTTCTCTTTGATTTCCTCGGGAGACATCGCTCCCAGTTTCTCCCAGCTTGTCCCCGCCGGCAGCTTCGCGCGTGCACCTTCCTGAATGGATTTGCCGCGCGACATGGTGACGCCGGCCGCGGGGCGGTGGCTCAGGTCGTAGCGCTCATTGAGCAGGTCCAACTGCCGTTTCATGATCTCAGGCTTCGCGGTCTCCATCCGCTTCTGAATGTCGGCCGTTGACTCCTTGACCACCACCGGGAGATAGCTCGAAACCGGGGCGTCCTTCTGCTGGCCCTGCGCAGAGCCGGAGATCGTTGCCAACGTCAACAATGCAAGCCATGGTTTTGCTTGGATTGTTTTCATGATCCAACCTTCTTTCGTGAGGTGCGGAACCGGGACCTTCATCACGACGAGCGGAATCATTTCAACGCGCCCGAACTCATGGATTTGCCCGTGATTCTTCGATGCCTCTCTGCAACCCTGGACGTGCTGGAAAGAAGGTTATGGCTCGTCCTGTAGCCTGTCAAGCAATTTGCCCGTGGTGATCCCAGGCTTTGACCGTCCGGAATCGGACGTCGTTCCGCCGCTACCGAGGTGCATGCAACGGCCGTTCGGCCGCGAGAGCCGACATCGATGTGCGCAACCGCCAAGGGGTGCGGCCGTTATCGAAATTCACCTTCCGACCCGGCTTTGAAGCTCACGAAAGGAATTTGTTGAAATTAGATGGCTTTATGCGAGAGCCCCACGGAGACGCGTTGCGGGACAGGTGGAGCTTTGCTTGAGCGTTCAAGTCCTCTTCGCGCTCGACGGAGCGCTTTCGCGGACAATGAGGCGACCGGGGACGGACAACCGGGCGGGGGGGGCATCGGGGACATTGATCCGAGCGGTCATGACTTGGAGTGCGCGGCGGGCGATCGCCTCGAAGTCGGAACTGTAGGTTGTCAAGCCGATGGAGAACGTGTCACCGATGGGCAAGTCCTCGAAGCCGACCACCGCCACGTCTTCAGGGATCCGGATTCTTCTGGCCAGGAGTTCCAGGATCAAGCCCATCGCCACGACGTCATGGTGGCAGGTCACGCCGTCGACGTCTGAAGCAAGAACCCGATCGGCAAGCCGTGCATAGACGAGGCGATCCGCGGGGTCGCCAGGTAGCTCAATGATGATGGAAGGCTCACCCGCTTCTTGCGTGGCCAGGAGATAACCGGCCAGGCGATCGCGATGACTGCTGGTTGGTCCTCCCAGTACGAAGGCCACTCGCCGACGTCCTGAGTCGTGGAGATGCCGGACGCCTTGGTATCCGCCGTCGAGGTCGTCAGGACTGACCAGGTCGCGCTCCAGGGGACGGGCCTTCCCTCGGAGATTTCGCTCGATCAGGACCACGGGGAGGTCCGACGACTGGCAGGCTCGGAGGATCGCTTCGTCCTGCCGCATCGCGGCATCGCTGATCCTGGATGGCATCAAGAACAGGCCGGCCGCGCCCTGGGCCTTGGCGTTCGAGGCCATTCGAGCGATTTGCTTTTCCGTTGATGAATCTTCCACGGTGAACGTCATCGAGTCCAGGTCGATTTCGCCGGCCCGAGCCATCGAGGCGAACCCGCTCATCGTGGTCGAGTGGGAGGCGCGATACCACGGTCCCGGCGTTGTCCGAAAGCAGACCGCCCAAAGAGCCTGGTCGCGTTCGATCGGCTTCGGGGTCACGGGGAAACAACCGGATCGCTCCACGGAACGAATCAGTCCCCGATCCCGGAGGACCTGAAGGCTTCTCGACGCCGTTACGGTCGAAACCCCGTACTTCGACGCAATCCCCCGCACACCCGTCATCCTGGCCCCTGCGGACCATATCCCCGAAACGATCTCCGCTTCGAGTCTCCGCGCAATTTCAAGGTACTTGCTCGATTCACTCATGGTATTCAAGAGATGCAGTTATAAAAGAGTTCCATGGTCGACAAGTTCGTCTCGGGTCCCCTTGATTGTATAGTACAGATGGGGTTGGTGCCAGGGCATTCGAGCACTCATGGCGGAAAAAGAGGGGCCAAGATCGGCGGGGCTTCACCACAAATTCATGGATATCACGCGAAATCCAGGATTTTGGACTGTAATGTACTCCTGTTGGATTGGCATGTTCTCTGTGTCAGTACAGCGTATTCCGCATTGGCAGCCGATGTCCCCCCCCTCGGTTGTTCCAAGGCGCCTTGAGGAGACAGCATGAGTCGCCCATTCGCTCCGCTGCGCGCGGCCGGACTTGCCGCGCCCTCACTTGTCTTGATGTTCTTGCTAGCGGGGACGATGCATCAGCAGGCCAAGGCCCAGGTGCCTGGCGTTGAGCATTTCGTGGTGATCGGCGTCGACGGCCTAAGCCCCGAGGGAATCCGGCGGGCCAAGACGCCTGTCCTGCACAGGATGATGGCCGAGGGGGCTTCGACGCTCCATGCCAGAGGTGTGATGCCGACGGTCAGCAGTCCCAACTGGGCGTCGATGATCATGGGGGCTGGCCCGGAACAGCACGGCGTTCTCAACAATGACTGGAAACCGGGGGTGAGCGCCATTACCCCCACGGCTGTTGGTCCCGGCGGGATTTTCCCGACGGTCTTTGGCCTGCTCCGCCAGCAGAAGCCCTCGAGCAAGATCGGCTGCTTCCACGATTGGGATGGTTTCGGACGTTTGGTCGAGCGCGACGTTTGCGACCGGATCACGAACCCCAAGGGGCCGGTGGAAACCACCAACCAGGCCATTAGCTTTCTCAAGGAGCAGCGCCCGGCTTTCTTGTTCATCCACCTTGACCATGTAGACCACGCCGGCCACGAGCACGGCCACGGCACCGCTCAGTATGACTCGGCGATTGAAGAAGCCGACCGTCTCATTGGCCTGGTCCTGGCGGCTCTTCGTGACGCGGGAATGGCCGACCGCTCGCTCGTTCTCGTCACAGCCGACCATGGCGGCAAGGGGAAAGGGCACGGAGGTTCGACCATGGGCGAGATCGAGATCCCCTGGATCCTCCAGGGTCGAGGAGTCGTCCCCGGCCGGGAACTCCCCGCGACGGTCAACACCTATGACACGGCCGCGACGATCGCCTATGCCCTGGGCCTGACCCCTCCCAAGTGCTGGATTGCCCGCCCCGTGGTCGACGCGTTTGCCGAGTCGAAGTGACTGCCGTTCTCAAGCAAAGTAAACCACCCACGGAGGGTATTGTCGATCTACCGGGGAATGCTCTCTGTGGGCGTTCACCGGATGTAACCTTGCAACATGTCCTGGTGGGAGCGTTGCATCGCATCGTTCCCCAGGGCTTGGTTGTGCATCGGAGAAGGGTCTTTCCATGAGACGTAACGCATCGATCGTTTCTATCAGGATATTTCTCTGCGTTACCGTTCTAGGGTGTTCCGTCGGAGAGCCGTCGCGGTATGCCGCCAAGGGCACCGTGACCATCGAAGGCGCACCGGCTCCGCTGGCGATCGTGAGATTCCATTCGGCCGACTCAGGCTCCGTGGGGGGCGGCACGGCGACGACCGACTCCAACGGCCAGTTTGTCGTTGGTGCGGACGGGAAGAACACGGGCCTTCCCTCGGGAGAATACAAGGTCACGTTTTCGCAGACCCTGGTTAAGGGCAAGCCGACTCTCAGCGGCAGCGGGGGTAAGAAGTCTCAGAAGCTGAAGGGTGAGAAAGAAGCCATCGCGGACGAATACCGCGACCCTGCGAAAACTCCGGTCACCGCCACTGTCCGTAGCGGGGCCAACACGTTCACGTTCGACGTGAAGAAGAGCAATAAGTAGATCTCTTTTTTTCTCCCTCCCCTCCTTACAAGGAGAGAACAACCATGCGAACGAAGTTGAAGCGACGCTATGCGTTTACCCTGATCGAGCTGCTCGTCGTCATTGCGATCATCGCTGTCTTGATCGCCCTGCTCTTGCCCGCCGTGCAAAGCGCGCGTGAAGCCGCCAGGCGTGCGCAGTGCACAAATAACCTGAAGCAGCATGGCCTCGCGCTGCACAACTTCTACACGTCCAATGACAACTTCCCGCCCGGGGCCAACGACAATGGGGCCATCTGGTCGGCCTACATCTCGTCGTACTTCGAGCAGACCAACCTTAGCAACGCGATGGACTTCTCGCCGGAAGGGAACCACTACGACGATGGGGGTGGCGGCCAGTACACTCAGAGCAACAACGGTGACTGGGCTGCTCCTGACCCCGGCTTCCCCGCCGCCGATATCACCGTTCAGGGCACGGATGGCGGTGGCTGGGGTCCTGCGACCCAGCGCAACGTCGCCGCGTGCGAGACCGTGGTGAGCATTCTCCGCTGCCCCTCGGGTACGCTGCCTGAGCACTGCTACAGCCCCAGCTACGAGAACTGGATCGTCCAGAAGCGGGTGCCGATCAACTACGCTGCCTGCGCCTCGGGCACGGCCACTCAGCTCTACGTGGTGGATGACTTGGTCAACACGACCTCGGGCGGCCTTACTCCCCAATCCAACGGCGCCTTCCAGTACGAGGTGACCTGGGGCTCCAACCACCAGGACGTCGGCGGCAGGCGTCTGAACATTCCGGCCATCTCGGACGGTTTGTCGAACACGATCTTCATCGGCGAAGAGAATTACACGCTGAAGAACAGCTACACCGCCGCCGAGCTTGACCTGCAAGGGGTCGCCCGCCGCAAGGCGGTCTGGGAGTTCGGCTCGGACAGCATCGACTGCTACTACGGCCTGAACGAGGCCTTCGGCAGCACGGGTGTGCCGATCAACACTCCTTCCCCCGGTCCGAACGTCTTCAGCGGTGCCCAGCTCGAAGCGTACATCGCCAGCTACGGCAGCATGCACCCGGGAGGTGCGAACTTCCTGATGGGTGACGGCAGCGTTCGCTTCATCAAGCAGACCATCTCCCCGACGACGTACCGAGCCCTCGGCACTCGGAATGGTGGTGAAGTCCTGAGCGCTGATAGCTTCTAATCGTTAGCCTTCGGCCCCCGTCCATCGAGTTGCTGGCTCTCCCGGCGCGGCCCGAGGTGTTTACAAACCACCTCGGGTCGCATCTCGACCCCAACCCATGAACAAATTCTCCAGTGAGCTTGACCATGTGGAATCGCCGAGCTCGATCGATCGCCCTGGTCACTTTGATTCTTGTGCTGACCTCTGTTTGTGTTTGGCTTGCAAGCCAACGGGGCATGATGATTTCTCCCGTCGCGGCGATGACCAAGCACGTTCACCAAAAACCTTTCAACTCCATCGTCTTTACGTCGCGCACTGAAGCTACCAATTTGGAAGCCGCCGCCCCGGAATCCGAGCCTTACCGCGAACCCGTGCAAGTTCCCTGGGCCGCGAGGCAGGGGCGGCTCCGCCTGCTTGACCAGAACGGCCGGCTCTTCGAGCTGACCTGGGGCCGCCGGCTGCCCGACGGCTCGACCTTGATTGACGTGATGAGTCCGTCGGTTTCGCTGGACGGTAAGCGGATCCTTTTCGCGGGCCGAAAGAGCCAGGGCGACCGCTGGCGGATCTATGAGGTGAGCGTCGATGGGTCGGGCCTGAAGGCATTGACGGGCGGACCGAGCGATCCTGGCTGTATCGCCGTCCCTCCGCTCCGGTTCCGCGCCGACGGATCGAAGCTCTCTGACCAGGAGCGCAAGCAGCGCGACTACGACGACATCGATCCCACGGACCTGGGGCCCAACGGGTTTGCCTTCGCTTCGAGCCGGCTGCCTGACCTTGGCCGCGACCACAGCCGGCGCGCCACGCAGATCTGGACCTGGGCCCCCGGCGCGAAAGCCCCTGAAGCGGTGACGGCCAACCGCAATAACGATCGCTGGCCTGTCCTGATGGCGGGAGACCAGATCCTCTTCAGCCTCTGGAGCCGCAACCGAGAAGCGGTTAAGGCCGACCTCTCCGGTGTTGAGCCGGTGTCGACGGGGGGGGAATTCGCCACCCGGCCGGCCGACAACTGGATGGGAGCGGTGGTCATGACCAACGCGGCTCAATTCGGTTACGGGATCAAGAGTAACGAGCCCGTCTGGCGGCCGCGGACTCTCTTCAATGGGCGAATCGCCTTCATGACGGCGACGGCCCCGAACGCGTCCTTGCGGCTGGCTCAGGCGGACTGGGGATACATTCGGACGTCCCCCAGCTCGGTTGCCAACGGTGAAACGCTCCCTTACGAAGGGGGATCTCAGCAATATTTCGGCCCCGACCACGATGCCGAAGGGCACGAATTGATTGCCGCCTGCCCGTCTCCCGCCCCCGGCAATTCGGTCCTCTTTGCCGCGTGTCCCACAGGTTCACCGCCTGCCTCGTTTGGGATTTACAAGGTCTCTGACGACTGGGCCGTGGGCAAGCTGGTGCCGCAACGCCTCTTCGACGACCCCGAACTGGTCGACGCCGAGCCCGTGGCGGTCTATTCGCGCCGGTTTGTCCCCGAACCGAGTAGAAAACTCCCGCCCATCGTGGACAGTTATCCCAAGCCTGAAAGCATCAAGCTCGTGTCCGGGGCGGCATACAAGGGGCCCATGGGGTATATGGAGAACGTTGCTATCAGCCTGGCCATTCGGAACCCGATCCCATGGCATGATCGATCCGACGGAAAAAAGGTCGATCCCCGCGTGAACCCGCTAGTTTCTCCGCCCCCGAACGTGACTTCGATTGCAATCTATTCCGCGAGCCGCGATCGCTTTGACCATCCCGAGCAACTTCGCGTTCCCGGATCCTGGGAAAAACAAGCGGTGTTTCCCTTGACCGGGGATGACAACTTCAGGGACTGGGTTCCCAGCGATCCTCTTCGTCCTTCGGTTCTCGTTGGCCTGGATGCCCAGGGTAAGGTCGCTCGCTGGACGAATGCCGCATCGGGCGATCGCCCAGGGCGGACCTATTTTGCTTACGCCGGCGACCACTACAGCGGCATCCGCAAAGACGGCTATCACTACTGCAACGGCTGCCACACGGGGCATACTTTCAACGTACTGGACCCGAAGGAACGCATGGGTGAGTCGTCGTTTGACTTATTCTCGATCAAGTAACCGAAGGCGCGGCGGTGTCCAGATTTGGGGATCCCATGCTCTGATCCGCAATCAACTCGCCGGTTTCGGTGGTGAGCCTGAATTGCGGCGGTTCTCGAACTGCTCGTGAGTGAGGATGTCGATGCGTCCGCTGGGGCGTTGGACGAGGTAGGCGAAGTCTCGCAGGGCGCCTGGCGTTGACTGGAGGATCCGGCCCGTGGCGTCGAAAACGATGATGTCGAAGGGGGAGCTCCGAAAGGCGACCCATTCCGTCTCGAGCGTTTGGGCGTTCCAGCTCCTTGCGTAGCCTTCTCGATTCGACGCAACCAACCATTTCCCGTCAGATGACCAGGCGAGTTCAACGGCGGTCGGGCTCGAAAGGGCTGGACCGGGTTGGCCGTTGAGGTCAGTCAATCGCACGTGGCGGTCCGTCCATCCCAGGGCGAGTCGCACCCCGTCGGGGTGCCAGGCGACCGCGGTGATGCCCATGCCGTACTGCTTCAGGGTCGGTCCCGCGAGCCCTCGCACATCGGTCAGTTGGCATCCTTCGCCCCGGAAACCCACCGCGAGTCTCTCGCCATCTCTGCTCCAGCCGATGAATCCGCTGGCATCCGATCCCATCAGCACGCGTTCGTTTGTTCCGTCTCCGTCCCGGAGGGAGAGCCTTCCGTTACCGTGCAGGGCGGCGAGTCGAGGGTGTGTGCTGTCGGGACTCCACGATGTGCGGAGGATGGTTGAGCCAAGGCTATCCAGGACCGCCCCGGACGCTCCTTCTGAGCTCCACCCTCGTGCGGTGCCGTCGGAGAATGTCAGGGTGAGCCGCGTTGCATCGGGGCTCCACGAGATCGAGGTGACCGGGGAGGGGAATTGCCCCAGAAGTTTGCCGGCCGAGCCGTCACTCTTCCAGAGGCGCAGGGCCCCGTCCTCGCTCGATGCGGCAACATGCTGTCCATCAGGGCTCCAGGCCAGTGCCGTGATGATCCCGGTGGATCCCCGCAGAAGCGGGCCCGGCGGGCTATCGGGCCCCCAGAGGAGAATGACGTGTCCCTCAGGAGAAGATATGGCGAAATGTCTGCCGTCCGGGCCCACCGAGACGGTGCCAATCGGAACGTGGCCGACGACGGAGGGTTGCGGCGTACCTTCCGAATCCCAGAGGTTGAGGTCGCCATAAAGGTTGCCAGATGCAAGCCGCTTGCCGTCTGGACTCCAGGCGACCGAGACGAGATCGGAACGGGACGGGGATGACCGGCCTCGGCCCGAGTCAACGTCATGGATGGCCAGGTTCCACTCGCGGCCCGATGCAAGCTGCTTGCCGTCAGGGCTCCAGGCCAGAGAACGGACGACGCTTTTCGATTCATCTTCAAAAGCCCGCACGGCTTTCCCATCGGCGTTGAAGATTCGGATCGCTCGGTCTTCGACCCCGCCTCCGAGCGCCACGTGCTTGCCGTCGGGGCTCCAGGCCAGGGAAATCTCGCGTCTTGGGATCCCTTTCACGACGGGGCCCGGTTTTCCGTCGGCCTCCCAGAACCACAGGGTGCCGTCGACGGTCGCCGAAGCGAGCCGTTTGCCGTCGGGGCTCCAGGCCAATGAGCCATTTCCTTCGGCGGAGCCGGATAGAACCGGGCCGGGCTTGCCGTCAGCCTGCCAGATCCTCACGCTCGTGTCTCCGGCGAGCGATGCGAGCCGCGCGCCATCCTTCGTCCACACGAGCGAGACGATTCGTTGAGTGTGTCCCTGGAGAATTGGGCCTGGGGTTCCTTCATTGTCCCAAAGCCGCACCGTCCCCTCTTCGTCCCCCGTTGCCAGGTGTGCGCCGACGGTACTCCAGGCTACGGCGCAAACCGGCGCGGTGTGGCCGACGAGGGCGCCAACCAGACGCTGCGTGCCCGCTTCATAGATTCGCACGATCCGCTCTTCGGTCGCACAGGCGATTCGTTCGCCGTCGGGGCTCCAGGCGACCGCATGCACGGGACCTCGAGGGCGAATGGCCTCGATCTGCCAGCGCTCTGATTTGCGTCCAGGATCCGGGCGCGGAACCAGGCCTGGGATGGTCTCGTCGTCGGGCTGTGGGGTCGGCCAGGCGGGAGCCGCGACGACCGGCCAGGATGGAGCCTCCACGCGAGGCTTTGGAACGACCCGCACGTCGGCCTGCTCACCTCGTCGCAATGTCACCCGATTGGACGAGAGACTCAAATTCCCGGTCGGGTCATCGAGCTCCAGCTCATAGCTTCCCGCCGGCATCCGGAGCGTTGGCCGTGACTCGGCGTCGAGAATCGCCAGAGTGTCTCCACCTCGCTTGACCGACACGGTAACCGTGGGCACCGGGGAACGGAGGACAAGCTGGCCTTCGTCCTTCGCGGTGCCGCGACTGCCCAACAGCAACACGGCGGCGGCCCAACAGGCTCCCACCAAAATCGCGGCGCCCGCCCCCGTGACGATCCACCACGAAGTCGAGCGCCGGACCTGGCGAACCGGTTGCAAGGATCCAGGCTCGTCGACCTTGATGTCGATCGCAATCGCTGAGGTTGGAGACGTCCGCGGCCGCTCCATCCTCTTGATCTCTTCGGCAACGGCCTGTGCCGAGGCGGGTCGGGAGGCGGGCTCCTTGGCCAGGAGCTTGAGGATCAAGGTCTCCACGGCGACAGGGATGTCGGGATCGATATCTCGGGGACGCTTGGGGGTCTCGCGGGCCACGGCGAGGATCAAGATTGTGAGGTTCCGCCCATCGAACGGAAGCTGGCCGGTGACCATCCGGTAAAGGACACTGCCGAGGCTGAAGAGGTCGCTACGATGATCGACATCCCGCCCCGCGCTGGCTTGCTCGGGAGACATGAACGCCGGGGTGCCCAGCACGTCTCCATCTCTCGTCAATCGGTCCGACTCATCGGCTGCGCGGGCCAATCCAAAGTCGAGAATCTTGACCCGTCCGCGTCCTTCCTCCAGCCAGATATTGGCGGGCTTGACGTCGCGATGGACGAGTCCTCGCGCGTGGGCGGCTGCCAGCCCTTCGGCGACCTCCCGCGCGATCCGGAGTGCCTCCGGCACGGTGAGCCGGCCTTCCTCGCGCAAGCGATCATCCAGTGACTGGCCGCGGAGCAACGGCATGGCCAGATAAGGCACGCCTCGATCCTCGCCCACCTGATAGATGGCGACCACATGGTCGTGCTCGAGTGCCGCAGCCGAGCGAGCCTCACGCAGGAACCGTTCGCGGGCCGCCGACGAATCGTCCTGGCGCGTTCGCATCACCTTGAGCGCGACGGATCGCTCGAGCTGGCCATCAACCGCCTGAAAGACGATCCCCATCCCCCCCGATCCCAAGACCTTCACGATCCGGAACGGCCCGAGCCTGCCGATTTCTCCCGGGCCTCGCGGAGGGCTGAGACAATCCGTCAGGCCTTCCGTCTCGAGCATCCCCGGAGCGTCTCTCGTCTCATCTTGCCCCCGCGTGGGCTCTCCACTCATTCCGCTATCAACTTCGATGGTCTGATCGTTCAGAGACTGTTGGATCGTCCTGAGCAATTCGGGGTACGTTCGGCAGAGGTCTTCCGCCTTTGTCTCCTCACCTTGTGCGCGCAGCTTCTCCCACTGCGTGACCAACTCGTCGATCGTCTCATCGCCCCGCATGTCGTGATCTCGAAAAGCGGTTCGCAGTTCCGGAAATACTTCGCGAGACGTTCACACTCAATCCAGTCGTATCCGCCTATCTTGACGCATCCCATCATGCATCGCAAGTCTGGGCAGAGGCCTCCGGCCAGCGAAAATAAGCGACAAATCCCGTGAATGAGAAAACTCGGTCGCGGTTCCTCGCGGCCAGCGAGGTTCGCGGAATTTCCTGGACGCGTACCGAGGAGATATTCAAATCCTCGGAAATCTAGCTTGATCGGGTGATAAAGAGGGGCCTGTCGATGTGTGGCAATTGATTTAATGTATTTTTGTATGTTTTTAATTTATTAATGTATGTTATTGATGTGTGCTCGTCGTTGCGTGGTAACACGAGGGGGCGATTCGGGCGAGTGAGGTGGAACACCAGCTCATCGACGTCCGTTCGATCGTCGATTTACGCGAACCGTGCTACGCGAACCCCGCGAGATGTGTTCGGATCAGGGGGTGGAGTGGCGGCCTTTGCCTGCGGAGGTCCAGAGGTAGTAGACGGGCACGCCGACGGCGATGCTCAACAACGAGATCGACGAGACGACGGGTCGTTCATAGAAGACGGCTGCCGTCAGCAGAGTGGTTCCCATCAGGTAGATGGCCGGCACGACGGGATAACCCGGTGTTCGGAACGGACGGGGCAGGTCGGGGCGGCGGCGACGGAGAACGTAGACCGCGCTGACGGTCAGCATCGAGAAAATCGCCAGGCCGACGCCGGAATAGAGCAGGATGCGCTCGAACGAGGCGGTCCAGAGCAAGACCAGCGACCAGGCGACCTGCAAAGCTGTCGCGATCGCGGGGGCGCCGCGCGTGGAGAGTCGTCCGGCGACCTCGGGGAACTGGCCGGCCCGTGCCATGGCGTAGGCGACCCGGGGACCGGTCAAGATATAAGCGCTGACCGAGGCCAGGAGCGTTAGGCCGATGGCCACCGAGAGAGGATTGGCAACGCGCGAACCGTAGAGCCGATCGGCTGCGATTTGCGCCACGGGCGCGATCACGCTGACGTTCTCGGACTCACCGACAATCGCGCGCACGTCGTCGGCGGATAGGGCCAAGGCATAGGCCATGTTCAGGGCGAAGTAGAGACTCAGGACCAGCCCCGTTCCGAGCAGGATCGCACGGGGCATCTTCTCCTGTGGCTGGTCGATTTCGCCAGCAAGATATGATGCCGCGTTCCATCCGGTGTAGGCGTACGAAATGTAGACCAAAGAGGATGCTGTGGTGATAAGCAAACGCGGCGTCAGAGGGGGGCAATCTGCCAGATTTTCCCAGTGTCCCCAGCCGGCGATGAGGCCGGCGACCGCGATTATGGTCAAGATGGCGAGCTTCAGCGCGGTCATGCCCGCCTGCGCCCGGATGGTCGAGCCCCGTCCCAGGCAGTGTACGACCCCCAGAGCGATGATCGCCACGGAGGCCACCGCGGGCTGTGCGACTGCCGCCGTGGCGTCGTCTAGCTTCAAAGGGGCCAGCAGATATTTCGCGGCCGCCGTTGCCGAAGCGGCGATCGGCCCGCCAAAGCCGATCAGGAATGAAACCCAGCCCGACAGGAACGCGGCCAGTGGACCGTACGCTTCGGAGAGGAAGACGTAATCTCCTCCGGAGCGTGGCAGGGCGGCCGTGAGCTCGCACAGCGTGAGCGCTCCGCACAGAGCGAGTACCCCGCCCACCACCCAGAGGGCTAGCATCAGTTGGTTGCTGCCGACGAAGTAGACGGTGAATCCCGATGTTGTCAGGACGCCCGTGCCGATCATGCTTGAGACGACCACGAACGTTGCCGTGGCCATGCCGAAGCGTGGGCCCTCGGACTGTGGCTCACGCACTGGGGTCGTCTCGGTTGCGGACTCCATCGCATCGTCTCCCTTCGAAACCAGACCGCCCCCAAGCCGCAGTCTCCGACATTGAGATCCGCGGCATTGGGTGCGGAGATCTTGCCGGCAGCGTTCCTGTCAATCAACCTCAACGCTTCTTGAGCGTGATCCCAACGCCGGCGCCTTCCATGAGCACGAATGATGTGTCGAGATCAGGATTGGTGGTAATCGCTTCGACATAACGTAGGTTAGGAGCGGGGCGCTTCATGTTGTGGGCGATGATCAGCCCGCCGGGACGGACATAGGGGAGAAGTTCCTTGAGGTAGGCGTCATACCCTTCCTTCTCCGCGTCGATGAAGAGGATATCGATAGGATCCTTGTTCCGCGGCGCTGTCTCGTGGGCGTTTCCTTCGGTGATGACGATGAGGTCCTCAACGCCGGCCCTCTTGAAATTCCCACGAGCCACGGCGATGCGTCCGGGGTCGATGTCGTGGGTGTAGAGCTTGCCCCCGGTCTTGCGCAGAGCCATTGAGAACCAGAGTCCCGACTCGCCTGTGGAGGTGCCCAACTCAACGATCCGCTTGGCGCCCAGGGATTCGGCAAGCTGCCGGAGCAGGCGGCCGTCGGCTGTCGAGACGTTCGCATAGCGTTCGCCGCCCCGGGCATGCTCGAGCGCGGCAAGGATCTGCTTTTCGCCTTCATCCTTGGGCAGAAGGGGCTTGCTGAGGTCACTGGCCGCCTCCATCGTGCCCGGCCCGCGCCCAGCGCCGCCTCGGCCTCGAGGAAGCTCTTCGGCCGTTAATTTGCCGTCCTTGTTGGTGTCACGTTCGCGGAGTTTTGCGGCCGCGGCATCGATCTCGGCGGCTGACAGGGTGCCGTCACGATCGGTGTCGAATGCCTGCAGCAGCGGGTTCTGCGGTCCTCCCTGGCCAGGTTGCCCTGGCTGTTGCGCGGAGCCGTAGTGGGCCAGGACCGTGGCCGCGCTAATCGTGGCGATGGCGAAGGCGGTGCGCTTCATCGTCGATCCTCCTAACAGAGATCCTCGAAGGGATGCGAAATGAGCATTGAACCCGGTCGATTTTGGCGATAAGTCTGCGGGTACGGGCTAGGTTTTCCCCTAAAATCCTCTTCATCGTGGCCCATAGCAAAGAGAGGCAGGGACGTCTCGAATTCCCGAGGAAATCTCTCGGAGTGGCGCCAGAGACGTTTGGCGTCGTTCGAGCTGTGCGGGCCTGGTCAGGCTTCAGGACTGTATCCCAGAACAATGTCCCATCTCGCGGCGAGCTCGCCGATTTTCGAGCTTGCAATCGGGGCGAAGTCCAGACAAAGGGTCTCGTGCCCTTTGGGGTCGCGGCTTCGAATGCTGCGGAACTGGCCGTCCTTCTCGTTCCCCTCGAAGCCCTTGATGAAGCATTCGGTGGTCAGCAGCTTTTTCTCCCCTTTCCAGACTCGCGCGTGGATGTGTGCCGCAGGCCGGCCTCGGTAAGGAACGGGCTTGATCGTCCGGAAATAGTACTCGCCGGTCGAGTTGGTCAGGAAACGGCCGTACCCCTGGAAGTTCGTGTCGAACGTATCACCGTCTCGGGTGTGCTGCTTCAGGTAAGTGCCGTCCTTGTCGCATTGCCAGATCTCAATGATGGCGTTGCGTAACGGCTCCCCCTTGGAGTCGAGGATTTTGCCGCTCAGATGGGTAATCTGGCCGACCGCGGGGGTAATCGCGTCGTTGATGATGAGCAAGTCGTTGTCGGTGTCGAGAGGAAGCTTGGTCGGGTAGAACGGCCCTTCGTTCGCGGTGGGGGTACGGGTTAGTTCTTCGGCGAAGGCGCCCCGGGCGGTGAATGCGGCCGCTCCGAAGGCAAGTGTGCCGAAGAACGCGCGGCGGCTGTTTTTATGAGAGGTCGTGATCATGTGAATCCAACTCCGGTTCGAGGTCTCGGATTGACGGGTGCAAGCAAGGGGGCTCAACACCCGTGTCTTGAGTCTTCGCGACGATTTGTGCGCGCCGCATGTCCGAGGCAGAGAGGCGACGTGAGGCCTCCTCGGGGCTGCTTTAAAGACTAAAATCCCCTTCATCGTCGCGGCTCGACCGTTTCCAGCCGTGGAATCACAGAGGCAGGGCGGATCTTCGGGCCCGCACATGAAATCCGCTTCATCTGACGGACTCGGCTGACTCCCATCAGCCGGCTATGTTGTAATAGAAGATGCCGGTGTCCTAATTCATGTCGGTGTTCGGCGGGAGTGGCAGGCGGGGGAATCGTGGAAAAGCGGATTTTGCTCGTCGAAGACGACACAAGCCTGGCTCGATCGATCGCCGATGGGCTGTCGGACGAGGGCTTTGCCGTCACACACGCCGCCGATGGAGACGCCGCTCAGCAGGCGCTGCGGAGTGGCAACTGGGACCTCGTCATCCTTGACTGGTGGCTGCCCGGCCGGGATGGGCTAGAGGTTCTGAAGACGCATCGCCGTGAAGGGGGAGTAACGCCTGTGCTGTTCCTCACCGCGCGCGACGCGGTCAGTGATCGGGTGCGCGGACTCGACGATGGCGCGGATGACTATCTGTGTAAACCCTTCGCTTTCGAGGAACTACTCGCCCGCGCCCGTGTCCTCATCCGTCGCGGCCGGCCGGTTGAGGTCACCACGATCTCCTATCGTGACATATGGGTCGACCTGGTGGCGCAGAAGGCCGAGCGGGCTGGCCACCTGTTGAATCTGACCGCGAAAGAGTTAGCCTTACTCGTCTTCTTCCTTCGCCATCCGGACGAGATCCTGTCGCGAACGCGGATCTACGGGCATGTCTGGGGGGAGGATTATGATTTCGTTTCCAACACGCTGGATGTTCACATCAAGGAACTGCGCCGTGCTCTCGAGGCGCGGGGCACAAGGCTAATCCAGACGGTGCGGGGCCGGGGCTATCTGCTCGGTGATCCGCCCCCTCCATCCGCGGGAGAGGCTTCATGAGCCTGGTCACTCGTGTTTCGATCGCCTTTCTCGTGGCCTTGGCACTTGCGCTCGGCGGGTTCTCCGTTTGCCTCTATTACCTGGCCGGGCTCCGCCTCCGGCTCGATCTTGACCAGGAATTGGAGGCGACGCTGGACCGATTTCCGAATCGGCCAGAGGGGTTGAGCGGTCGCGTGATGTGGGCCATCTACGATGAGTCGGGGCGGAGAATCGAGGGCAACGTAGCGGAGGACCGCCCGATGGTTCTCGACGGCCGGGACCTTACTCCCGTCGCCGTGGATGTAGCCACGACGATCGAAGGCCCCCGGTGTGTACGATGGCGGGTACTCGCGCGGCGGATTGGCGGTGGACGTCCCCTTCATTGGCCGCAGGACGGGGGAGGCGGTGGGCGTCATCACGGACGCCAGGCTCGAGACGGGCACAAAGGTGCAGCGCCGGCACGTGATCGTCAGCCTCGTGTGCTTGCGGCGTGGGCCGCGCTTGGGCCAGTAGAGGCCCAGATCCGGTCATTGGCGGCTGCCCTGCCGCTCATCTCCGTGGGGCTCTGGGTACTCGTGGCGGCGATCGGTCGTTATTTCGCCCGCCGCGCCCTTGCCCCGCTGACGCTCATGGCCGAATCGGCACGCACCATGCCCTTCGACGACTGCCGGCTGCCCCGCCCAGGGACGCGCGATGAGCTTGATGACTTCGCGACGAGTTTCAATGGGCTCCTTGATCGCCTGCATGTGGCGATGGAGCGCCAGAGGCAGTTCACCGGCCAGGCGTCGCACCAACTCCGCACTCCGCTTGCCGCTGCGATCGCCGCGATCGAGGTCGCTCGCCGCCGCCCGCGCACCGTTGAGGAGCACGAGCGGATCCTGGACAGGCTCCATGATGACACCGGCCGGCTCTGGCGCGTCGTCGAGGCGCTGCTGTTTCTTGCCCGGGCCGATGCCGAGGCCTGGCTGCCTGCGCTGGAGAATCTCGACCTTGCCACTTGGGTGGCCGATCACCTTCGCACCTGGAGCGACCATGTGAGGGGGGCTGACCTGAGTCTCGAGGGAAGGGGAGGGGAGCCCCTCTGGACTCAGGCGCACTGGCCTTTGCTTGGTCAGTTGCTGGACAACCTCCTCGAAAACGCATGCAAGTACAGCAATCCCGGCACCCCGATCATCGTACGCGTCTGGTGCGAGCCTGACACCGTGGCGATGGCCGTGGAAGACCAGGGTTGTGGCATCCCAGCCGAGGATCTGCCGCACGTCTTCGAGCCATTCTATCGTGCAGAGTCGGCTCGCAAGCTGGGACGTGCTGGGGTCGGCCTGGGGTTGGCCGTCGCGCGGCGGATCGCCACGACGCATGGCGGCACCATCACCGCCGAGAGTGAGCCGGGTCGAGGCAGCCGTTTCGTGGTCCGCCTGCCCCTGGCACCAGCACCGGCGATCGATGAGGATGCTGAAGTGGCCGCCTCAATCCAAGCCTGAAGAATCGTCCCTTGGCCATCAAGAGCCTGGCCTCCTCTGCTATGTAAGGAGATTCTGGTTGTGTTCATATACGATCGATTTTGCAGCGAATCTGTTTAATAGACGTTATATCGAATTGATGATTTTTATAGAATGTAATTGATTTGTTTGTTGCACGTCAAGTGAATGCGGATGTCTCGCGTTGCGTCCGCGAACCTTGGGGAAACACTTGAATCTGTGAAACACCCCTGGGTGGCACTGACAGGTGTACTCGCTTGTCAGTGGATCGTGCCCGGGCCCCCTGACTGTGAGAGAGGGGGCGCTACGTCAAGGCGTTGTGCGTTAGCCGAGTGAAAACTGTTCTAACATGACGAAACCGTCATCTCGGCGTAACGCTGCTGTCATCTGCCGCGGGATATCTTCGCTGGATTGGTGTCTCAGGCCTGCCACCGAACCAAGAGACGGAGACTCCCGATGACGCGACGTGGCTCCTCACCGCGCGGGTTCACTCTGATCGAGTTACTGGTTGTCATCTCCATCATCGCTCTCCTGATCGCCTTGCTTCTGCCTGCCGTACAGGCCGCCCGTGAAGCGGCCAGGCGAGCCCAGTGCACGAACAACCTCAAGCAGCTTGCCCTCGCCGCTCACAATTACGAGTCTGCCAACGGCTGCTTCCCGATGGGGAGCGTACTCAACATCTGCACGATCAGCGGTAACCCATGGATCGCTGTCGGCGACTATATTACAAGCCACAGCTTCTTCGTGGCGATGCTGCCTCAACTGGAGAACGTATCGCTCTACAACGCGGTGAATTTCTCGGTCAACATTCACCTCGCACCCAACATGACGATCCAGCGAACCCAGATGAATGCCCTCCTTTGCCCCAGTGACGGAAGGGCCTGGCAGGTCGACCAGCCGAATGACTGGGTTTCGGATTTTCCCACGAGCCAGCTACGCGTGGCTCACGCCAGCTATGCAGCGTCAACCGGCACGTGGTTTCATATGGCCCACGGTCCGTCTTCGTCGCCCACACAAGCGATGCTGTCGGCGCAGGACAACGGGATCTTTTATGTCCATAGCCGGACGCGGATCGCCGAAGTGACCGACGGCCTGAGTAACACGTTCCTCCTGGGGGAACGCAGGCTTCCTGACAAATCGCCGGAGGGCTGGATGTGGTGGTATGACTCGTGGCTTGGGTCCAGCTTGTTCAATACGCAGGCCCCCATCAACCCCTGGCGAGTCGTCTCGCAAGCAGCGGGAGCCCCGACCGGACCACCCCCTGGCGGCCCTGGCTTCGAGGATTTCGCCTTCATTGACTCGGCCTCGAGCCGTCACCCAGGTGGCGCCAATTTCGCGATGGCGGACGGTTCGGTGAGGTTTTTGAAAGAGACGATCCAGAGTTGGCCGGTGGACTCGCTTGGCAATCCCACGGGGGTCAATGGTGGGGGCGGCTCCTACCCCTTCGATGGCACCAGCCTCTATACGCTTCTCCCTGGAGCGAGGCTTGGCGTCTATCAAGCCCTTTCCACGCGAAGCGGCGGTGAAGTCATCAGCTCTGACAGCTATTAATTCAGGGACGTCATTCGCCTGGATCCGGCGGCAAGAGGGCCCTGTTGGGATGTAAGTAAAAGTGGTGATATGTCGATAAATTTTGTATGCGGCAATGACGGCGTTGAGACTCACGGGTCGCAGAATGCGCGCAGGCTCAAGGGATCATACGTGCCTGTCAGCCGTTTGCGGAACAAGGGGAATCCGTGTAAGGATCATCAAGCCTTGCTCACTGCCGCGGCGCGGTCGAGACGCCCGATCTCGCCGTAGAGTTGTACGCCCACACCTGGCACGTAGATCAAGGCGACGAGGGCGAGCACGCCTCTTGCGATTTGATCAACAGGGCCCGACTGGAAAATGTTGCCGGTCGTGGCGAGGGACAGGACGAGGTAGGCGAGGGCCATGTTGAGGCCGATGTTTAGGTAACGTGTGAGCCGCCGCCATCGACCCTGAATGGCGACGAACGCCCGCAGGGCGAGTAGGCTGACGATCAATCCGATGAAGAGAGGGAGGCGCAACCGCCGGAAGTCGGGTGTGTAGGCCGCCCACGACGTCTCGAATCGGCCCCCCGAGACCTGATTGATCGCCCACATCGGAGCACCGTACAGGACAATGAAGGGGGTGACGATGGGAAGTAGTACCGCTGTTCCAATGCGATTCACGCGGTCGCGATCGCAGGGCTTCCAGGCCGCCATTGCCGGCCAGCGCCAGCAAATCCAACTCTTGATCGCAAAGGCAATAACCAGCACGCCGAGCCAGGCCAGGATCTCGATTTTGACCAGGTCGTCGGCAATCCCCTTGAGGGAGGGTTGTAGCCTGGCAAGTGGGCTGAGCATGAGCAATGCTCCCGCGCCAATGATCGCCGCTCTCACGAAATTCTTGGTGTCGGCGGGGTCAATGATCGTCCAGAGTGGCTGATACCGAGCCGCCACCTCGTTCGGGCGGCCGTAGCCACGCACCAACGACAGCGCTAGAACCTCATCAGGCGAACTCCCAAACTCCTGAACCCGGGCGTGCAACTCTTCATTCAGCAGCGTGCGGAGCTCGGCCGCCACGTCGTTCCGCTGCCGCCTCGGCAAGAGCCGGACGATGTCGCTGATGTATGCTTCGATCACTTCGGTCGCGCGCATCTTTTCGCCTCCTCATTTTGTCTTATCAGCGATAAGGCGATTCACCGTCTCGACGAGCTCCGACCAGCTCGCGGTGAGGTTCTGGTAGTAGCGAACGCCGTTGGGGCTCAGCGTGTAGTAGCGTCGGCGAGGCCCGTCCTCAATGCGCCATTCGCTGATGAGCAGGCCGAGCGCCTCAAGGCGGCGGAGCAGGGGATAGAGCGTGCCTTCTTCAATCGGCATGCCTTTGCTGACCAATGCCTGCCGCAGGGAGTATCCGTACTGAGATGTTTGTAGCTGGGAGAGGACCGAAAGCACCAGGACACCCCGACGCAGCTCGAGGTCGAGTTTCTCATTGGACTCTTCGCGCGATTCTCCCCTCGTCATCACTCGCATCCCCATGCTCACGATATGCACTGTGTGCCACATAGTACATAGCGTCGCACAGTATTTCAAGGAGTGCTCCTCCTCTCGGATCGTGATGTTGCGGTTTTTGGGGAAGCCAGCCGTGGCTGGACCTCGAGAGCGAACCTGCCGAGAGGTTGTACAGCACATGTACCGAAGGGCCAGAACTGGCGATACGGTGATTGTGTATGGTCGAGCTGCGATTCTTCGGGCCATCTGTAAGAAATACCCCGCCTCCGGCGACTTTGTCTTTTGGATAGCTCGACCTACAGGACAGAAGCATGCCGGACTGGCAGGAAATCATCGGCCGAGAAGGGGGACCTGTGTGGCGGACCGCCTACCGGATCCTCGGGAACCGAGCCGATGCTGAAGAGTGCTTTCAGGAGGCTTTCCTCGCGGCCTTGGAATTCTCCCGGCGCGAGGAAGTGCAGCAATGGCAGGCCCTACTCTTGCGCCTGGTCACCGCGCGGGCCGTGGATCGCCTTCGTCGGCGCCGACGACAGGCCGCCCACCAACAAGCGGCCGACTGGGAGGGACTTCCCGACCATTCGCCTACACCTCTTCAGACCGCGGAGGATGCCGAACTGTCTGAGAGCCTTCGCACGGCCCTGGGATGCATTCCGTCGAAGCAGGCGGAGGCTTTCTGTCTGCATTGCCTGGAGGGTTGGAGCTATCAAGAGGTCGCCAAGCAGTTGGCCGTCTCCATTGATTCTGTGGGCGTGCTCTTGCATCGGGCGCGAAAGCGGTTGCGACAACTAATGAGTGTGTCCCTCGAGGCCCCGCGCTCCGCGGGATGCGATGCGGCCTCGAACGCGGGGCCGCTGAACGTCCGAAAGGAGCCGTCGTGAGCACGCTACCTCCGTCGTCTTCCCCCGATGACCCGCTCTCCCGCGCGGAAGCCGCCTTCCAGCGAATACCCGTTCCGGAGGGGCCTTCGGAAGCGATCGTTGCCCGGACCCTCGCCGCCCTCGCAGCGAAGGCCGAGTCGGATAGCAACCCCTTGCCCAGGAGAAGAGCAATGTTCGTCACCATGAAAATTGCTGCCGCGGCCCTGATGGCTGCGGGCGGTTTGTTCTATCTCGCCGTTGTCCCGTCGACCGAGGCCGTTGCGTTTGCCGAAGTGGCGCAAAAACTCCGCGATGCCCATACCCTGGTGTATCACACGATTGCGGAGTCTCCCGATTTGAAGAGTCCGATGAAGATGCGGTCCTTCTTCAAGGAACCGAACCTCTTACGGTCTGAGCTGGAAGGGGGCATCATCACCATCATCAATGGGCGTGAAGGCAAACAATTGATTCTCGACCCAGCCAGGAAGACGGCTTTGCTGATGGAAGGCAAGCCGCCAGAGGCACCTCTCGGTCCCGCCGCCGATGGGGGGTTGGTGGAACGCTTGCGAAGACTCACCGAGGGAGACGTCGAGCCTCTGGGTGATAAGGCCATCGGTGATCTCCAGACGCGTGGCTTCCTGGTCAAGAACAAGAAGCTCGGGACGGAAATGACCGTCTGGTTTGATCCCGGAACACGACTTCCCGTCCGCATCGATTTCTCTAGCCGTGTCCAGGGCATGGAGATTCGCGTCACCACCTCCGACTTTCAAATCGACCCTGATGTTGACGACGCACTCTTCCGCGTCGCTCCTCCCCCGGGTTACACACTCCGCAAGGTGGAATCGAACCTGCTGGAGATGAACGAGAAGACGCTCCTGAATCCCGAGAAGGCGGCCGTGGCCCTCCTCCGGTTGTTCGCCGAGAAGAACGGCGGCGCCTTCCCGAAGCGGCTCGATGACCTCACGGAATTCAACGGAAAGGAGACGCACAAGCGAGGTGAGCTTCCTGATGCGAAGACGCTTCAGGTTGTTCATGCACTTTCGCGATTCATGATGGCAACACGAACGCTTAAGGGAGGTTTCGGCTACAGGTCCGAGGGGGTCAAGCTTGGCGATGCGGACAAGATCCTCTTCTGGTATCGCCCCGAGGGAACTGTGAATTACCGAGCCATCTACGGCGATCTGCACGCGTCGGATGTGGCCGAAGATCGGCTCCCCGAGAAAGCCAAGCCCTAGTTTCAAACCCCCCGGTGATTCCTGCGACCGCCTCATGGAGAACCTGTACCGGGAGGGATAATTCCCTCCTCGTACAGGTTCTCGGTATTTGGCAACGTACGCGAAATCGAATGTCCAGGCCCCGCGGTCTTGGGTAGTTGGCGTAGCTCGGCCGACTCGGGGCGATCACGAGACTCGCACGGATCGTATTAGTAAGGATCTTCGGATATCGGTATGGTCCGATGGCGGCAAGGACTTGAATCTAGGAGGGGTGGGCCGTCACGAGGAAGTCTTTTGCCCCGTCCAGCCGTCGAGCAGCTTCTTCTGGCGGGCCATCTCTTCTCGGGCCTCCTCGACGATCGTCTCGCAAACCAATTTGCACAATCGTTCGACCAGCGGGTCGGCGAGCTGGTAGAACACCTGCAAGCCCTCCTTGCGCCGCGCCACCAGGCCAGCCTCAGCCAGCGCCTTCAGGTGCTTCGAGACGTTTGCCTGATTCCGGCCGGTCTCGTCGATCACTTGTGAGACGTTCCGCTCTCCCCCCATCAAGGTGCGGAGGATCGCCAGGCGAGTCGGGTCCGCCAGCATGCGGAACTTCTCGGCCATCAGGTCCAGGAACTCGTCGGGAATCAATGTGGCCATTTCTAGGACGGATAACTAATTAGGAATATAGTTGCTGGAGAGGTCGAAAATATTGTAGCACGGCAATGAGGGAAAGGAAGCCGCACTGGAGGAGAGGGGACATCCAGACAGAAGGAGAGGGGGCGCGGTCAATCGCACCGAGTGCGGTCGAAGGGTTTCGGCGGCGGGGAAGAGGCGGTCGAGTTGCTTGATGTGGGGGCGTCTGAGTGCCGAGAGACTCATCCCGAGAGTGGTTGCTTGGTGCCGCTGGAGCTCTTCGATCCCGATGCGATCAATCCGACTCGACGCGGTTGCGCAGACAACCCTCTTCTGGCGATTTGCGGGGCAGGCCGAGGTGTCGACGGCCTGATGGAGGCTCTCGCACGGACGCGAAATTGCCGCCGATTGCCGGGCTGGCTAAGGCGGCTAGCTGGCACTTCGCATTTCGCGACGGGGTCGGCGAGGTTGGGTAAGTCGTGTCGATAAATGGCGCTGGGGCACTGCTTCAATGCAATGCTCCCAGCTATGTTCGTGTCCTCAATAACTGTCGGAGCTGATAACTTCTCCCCCGCCTCGCGTCGAGAGAGCCTGATAGACCCCGAGCCTGGTGTTCGGGAGCAGTGTGTACAGGGACGTTCCGTCAAAAGGATGCATTGAGCCGCCGCCGTCCTTAACTCCGGTCGGGTTGCCCAGGGCATCGACGGGCCAGCTCTCGATAGTTTCCTTGAGGAACTTCACCGAGCCGTCGGCCATCGCGAAGTTGGCCCCTCCCGGATGCCGGCTCGATGCGGAGTTCCAGAGCGCATTATCTTCGACGCCCGGCCAGCCGTTGGGATCCGGTGCGGGCAGGGATGCGATGGCGACGAGTCGCTGCGGATTCATCGCGGTCAAGGTGTCGAACAGGCTGGCGCCGACCCATCCCGCGAACCACCAGTTGGTTTCCGGGCGGTAACGATCGTAGAGCATCCTCTCCCCCACAAGGATGGTGTGGCTCGTTCCGTCGGTCACATCGGCGATTCGGGTCCGGCTGTTGACGAAGAAGATCCCGTTGTCCTGGGCCACGAGCGCCGCTAGCGATGGAGTTGAGGTGGGGTTCCATGCCCAGTGCGACCAGGTGCCCGTGCAGCCGCTGTAGCTGCTGTGGGCCACCTGGAAACCACTGAAATTAGCCCACGTGGTCGGTGAATCGATCTGCCATGCCCCGGAGTCGCTCGGACACAACAGGGCGTTGATCTGAGTTCGCTGGATGGTCATGTTCTCAGGTAACGTGATGTTCACGGAGAAATTCACGGTATTGTAGAGCGTTGTTTGCTCCATCTGCGGCAACATCGCGACGAAGATACTATGTCCGTAATCATAATCCCCCGCTTTGATCCAACCGGAGCCATAAGTCGCCACTTTCACGGGAGAGCCCATGGGAAAACAGCCGTTGGCGGACTCATAGTTGTGAGCGGCCAGGGCGATTTGTTTCAGGTTGTTGGTGCACTGGGCTCGCCTGGCCGCTTCACGGGCAGCCTGAACGGCTGGCAAGAGCAGGGCGATGAGGAGTCCGATGATCGAGATCACGACCAGTAATTCAATCAGCGTGAAGCCACGTGTGTGAATGCGACGTCGTATCATGGGGCGTCTCCGTGTCATCAATTCCGCAGGACAGATGAAGAGTGCGCAGTTGAGACTACACAGCCACGAATGACAGCGTCGTTACGGCGAGATTACGATTTCGTCATGCTAGGCCGTTCGGAGGTTTCCCGTGATTGCCCAGTCAGCCCTTTTTTGTTCTCGGTGAGGCCGTTGGGAAATAGAGGAGGGAGTTTGCCCGGATGCGCCTGAATGGCAACGTGTAATCGGCATGGCGCCATCGACCCATGAGATTCTTGCCGGCCCGGTCGCTCAAGCCTGATTACGCTTCACGAGCCGATCCGGATGGGCCTCTTGATCCGGCCGCATCTCTCTTGTCAAATGATGATGGCTGGATCAAACCTTCGTGTTCCCGGAGGCCCCCCATGACGCCTGCCGAAGCGACCGTGCAGCGGCTCTATGAATCGCTTGTGCAGAAGGACGCCGCCGCCGCGGCTGAGAATTATTGCGATGACGCGACGTTTCGCGACCTCGCCTTCGACCTCGCCGGCAAAGCAGACATCGCCGCGATGTGGCGACTCGTCTGCTCTCGCCTCGAGAAGGTTGAGTATGGGAAGATCCGAACCGAAGAGGGGGTGGTGAAAGGACACTGGGCCTGCGAGTACCACTTCTCAAAGACCGGCCATTTTGTCCGTAACGAGATCGACTCAACGTTCATCTTCCGAGACGCGAAGATCCTCAGGCATGGTGATGAAGCGAGCCGATGGCAGTGGTCCAAACAGGCGCTTGGATTCCCGAAAGACCTTGTGGTTACGGCACTCCCCTTCATCCTGAGATGGGAGGCAATGAAGGAATTCCAGGAGTTCAAGAAGAAGGAGCGAGCGGGATGATCCCGCGGAACCTGGCATTCCGCTGCTGATGATGTGGGCGTCCATCGTTGGCAATGTGCGTGAGAATTTATCGCGATGATATTAAGGCAAAATTAGATATGTTAGATAGAAAGAGTGTTGGCAATAGCCCTCATCGGTTTCGGGCGGGCGAAATTCAGAAGAGGGAACCCCGGCCGCGATCTTCGATGATCGTCTTTTCCGTCCAGGGTGAAGTGCTGTGCTCGAATCCGCTAAATGGTAACCTCGGTTGAGCCGATGGAGCTTCTAGCGTGGGCTGCCACGCCCGAGGCGTCAACCCGCTCTCGGGCGGCTGGGCGGGAAACACCGAGGGGAGTTTGGTGTCATGGGTGACTGGAATCGCCGCGGCTTCCTAACGACGTCGGCCGCTGCGGCTGCCGCGCCGCTCTTGCCTGATCTCGGTTTTCTCGCCCCACTTAGTCGGGCTGTTGCTGCTGACACTCAGGTCGACCCGAATCAGGTTCGTTCGACTCCGAGCATTGACGCGCTTGCCAGGCTGATCCGAACGACGCCACGGGAGCGATGTATCCCGGTCTTCGTCGAGCAACTTCAGGCGGGGCTGTCGTATCAGGACTTCCTCTCGGCGCTGCTCTTGGCGACGATCGAGCATGGCGATCCCCATCAGGTCGCAGGGGTCTACTCGGCCCACAGGATCAGCAGTGAGGCTCGCGTGGACGAACGGTTGCTTCCTCTGTTCTGGGCCCTGGATCGCATCGCGACGGGGTTTCAAGAGGGGGATGTGAGGCCTCCAGGAGAACTGGCAGGAAAGTTGCCAAGGCCCGACCAGGCGGCCGCCAACTTTCGGGAGGCCATGGCCGAACTGGACCCGTCGTACGCGGAGCGCGCGATCGTCGTGTTGGCCCGCACTCAGGGGCATCGGCGAGCGATGTCCCTCCTTTGGGAATATGGTGCCAGAAGAGTTTGCGGCTCGCTCGGTCACCACCCCATCATGGTGGCCAACACCTGGAGAACGCTTGAGGCCCTGGGCTGGCAGCACGCCGAACAGGTGCTGCGTTACCTCGCTCGAAGTTTTCCAAAGAACGCCGCGGATAGGACGTACGAGCCGAATCGGGAACGTGCGCGGAGGACCCTACCCGCGCTCCCGATCGACTGGGCTGCCAACGAGCCTAATCGCGGAGCCACTCTTGAGTTGTTCCATCTCCTGAGGCGTGGCCAAACCGATGCGGCATGCGACCTCATTTGTTCGCAGCTTTCCTCCGGCCGCGTGAAAGCCGGTGCCGTGTGGGACGCAATCCATCTCGTCGCGGCGGACCTGCTCTTCCGCTACAAAACGGGAGGGATCGCTATTGGCGGCTATCTGGTCCATGCCGTCACCTCCACCAATGCCTTGCGATGTGGATTCGACTGTAGCTACGATGACCGCGTGCGCTTGCTGATGCTGCTCCAAAGTGTGGGCGGGCTCGGCGACGAGTTCGTCCTTACCAACCAGAAGAATGGTCTACTGCGCGATATGTGTCTGCTGGAATTGAAGGCTGGCGACACCAAGACGTCCGCCGGCATCATGGACGTGTTCAGGGGGCTTCCCAACAAGACCAAGGACCCCGCTCCCGAAGAGGCCGAGGCCTGCCGAAAGGCGAGCGACGAAGCTTGCAAGTTAGGTTTTACCTTCTTGAAGACGTCGGCCGACCTGGCAGCTTTCAAGCAGGCCGCCCGCGGCCTACTCTGTGCAAAGGCGACCCGCGATCCCCACGACCTCAAGTATCCCGTGGCGGCATTCGAAGACACCGCGCTGGCAAATCCGGAGTGGCGTCCCTACCTACTGGCGTCGTCGGTCCATGCCCTCCACGGCGCCGCAAGCGCAGACTCGACGGTATTGGTCGAAGCGCGGAAAGCGCTGACATAACAGGCCTTTGCCAACTTGGGCTGATGCTTCGCGCAAGCGGTTTGGATGCGTTTGGCCAGCGGCAATGATCGACGCTTGGATAAGTCGACAAGAAAATATTCAAATTTCCTGTCGATGGGTAAGATGGCGACAAGAAACGCGTGAGTTCAACCTTTCGTTGTGATTCCGCGTTGAGTCGTCAGGCCGAAATTACTTGGGAGCGTTCTCCCCGGGCTTCGGGGCCTTGATTCGCGGTGAGTCTGTGTTGCCGGGTACGTAAGCAGGGGGCGATCCGCTCACGGGGATTGCCGCTGGAGGCTGGACGGTGACACGTCCGGCTGACGACGCTCCGGCCTGAGGAGGAATGGTGATCGTGATTGTGATGGAGGAGGGAGAGCCCGAGGGCGCGGGGGCGACCGGCGAAATTCCTACCGGAGCCGGGACGTTGCCAGGTGTAGGCAGGTCAGGGAAAAGGGGCCCGGGCAGAGGGGGAGCTGGAGCGGGAGACACAACCGGTGCAAGGGGGCCCGGGCTATAGCGAGAATTAATCGCCTTGACGTCGCCGTCGCTCGGCTCTTTGACATTTCCCAGGCCAATGGTGTCAATGTTGAGTGTGATATTAAGGTTGTTTCTATAATAATCGACCATGGCCTGAGGAATCTGGTAGACGGCGTACTCGGGACGTCCGTACGGGTCGATGCTGCCGGCTCGAAAGTCGTAGAGCATGATCGAGAAGTAATCGAACGTGCTACCCAAGGTCGTATACGGCTGGGTGGGCACGAAGAATTGTGATTGCCAGTCCTGAAGGATATTGGCCCAGATGATGGTGAGGTAGTTCGCGACGTCTGGTCTGGACTGCTCGTGGAACAGCCCGAGAGCGTGGCCTAGCTCATGCGCAATGCGTTCGGGTGGGAATCTCCCCGGCTCGATGAGGTTGACGTATTGTCCTCCCTGCATCATCCCCACACTCGAAGACCCCGCAGTTCCGGTTACAAGCCGAACGTAGAGGTAATTCGTGTCGCCGGTTCGATAGGGGCGGAACGAGACGCTGCTGGTTCTGCTCGTCCAGAGCCGGATGGCCTGCTCGAAGTACGTCCGATAGGGTTCGTAGCTAGGGTCGATGTAGTATGGGACCTCACCACGGGGCCACAGGTAACCCTGGATGGCGATCGCGTCGGCCGTAGGAGCTCCGGGGTCTTGTGGCGGCGGGGGAGGGGCTTCCGCATGGGTCCCCGTGGGCCTCTTCACGAACAATCCTTCCCGGAACTTCTTGATCGCGTCCTTGGTCTCTCCGGGGAGCTCAATGCCAGGAGTTCCCGGGGTGCCTTGGAACCGCTCGAGTTCCGACAAAAATCGGACGAGGTCCGTCCGGGCCGGAGAATTGATTTTGAGCTGCGTTTTCTCCTGCGGCAAGGCGGCCACCTGGTCGATCAACTGCTTCAGCGGTGCAAGAGCGGGCTCGGGTAACCCAAGGCCGCCGAGTTCATCGGCTTTCCGCAGTTGGCCCGCCAGCAGCGCGAGCGAGTTCCGTCGGGCCTTTGCCACGTCGTCGACAGTCCCGACGATAATGTCCCCCTGGACAACATAGTAGGCGCCGACCAAGGCGGCCTTTATGGGTTGCTGCTTGAACCGCGGATCCCAGGTGATGGTGATCTCTTGGTTGGGAACGGGAAGAGCGCCTCCCATCATCGGCGACAAGAGATTTCCTGCTTGGCGGCCCGGCGCAAGCGCGCCTTCCTGGGCCAGGCTGGACCTTGAGCCGGAGACCAGGACGAGTGGAACAATCCCGAGGGCGATCGTGGCCGATATCCCCAGGTGCAGTCGGGTTTGGCAACGCACGAGAACATCCTTGGCACGAAGATGTGGAATGATTTCGACAAGCGAAATTTCGCTAACAGCTAAGGAGCTTTGTAGGTGCATCATTGGAGCACCACCTTTGTGCGAAATCAACAGAATTTTCGCCTGATAATCCGCGTGTATTCTGGATTCGACACAGACAAATGGATGTAAAAATCACGATATTATCGAGATAAAAATCATCTGGATTTGGCAAATCAAGTGAAAGCCGTGGACTCTTTGGTGCCCAGGGGATCGTGACAAGACCGGAATGGCACTTCGGCTTGGCCTTCTCGGGGGCCCAGCCGGCCGGGCTCCGTCCTGGTGCTGGGTGAGGCTCAGTCCTTGGCTATGGGGAGTCCTGCGGCTTTCCAGGCAGTCATGCCTCCCAGGACGTTGGCTACGTCGTGATACCCCTCCCGCTTCAGGAACGATGAGGCGATTGAGGCCCGATAGCCTGTGCCGCAGAGCACCGCTACCGGCCGGTCTCGAGGCACCTCGGCGTAGCGCTCCTCCAGCGTGCCGCCGTGGATATGATGCGCGCCCGCGATGTGCCCGGCGTCCCACTCTGAATCGGTCCGGACATCGAGCACGAAGGGAGGGCCGTCCCCCTTAAGGCGAGCCGTGAGGTCGTGGACGGAGAGCGTTTCCAGCCGGCCCAAGTGGTAGCCGTGTCCTTCCCAGTCGGCCAGTCCCCCTTCCAGGTAACCTTGCACGTCGTCGAAGCCGACCCGCAGCAGGTGCATTACCACCTCAGGCACATCGGCTGGATCATCGGCGACGATCAGGGCCGGCCGGTCGTACGGCAGGACCCAGCCGGCCCATGTGGGCAGGTTGTGGCCGAGCGGGATGTTGATCGAGCCGGGGATGTGGGCGGCGGCGAAGGCCTCTTTCGGCCGCACGTCCACGATCAAGCAATGCTCACAGGTCCGTCCGTGGACCTGCTTCGCGGTGAATCGCCTTTGCCCTGGCCATTGCGTCCCGATGACCGCAGGCCCCTCGGCGTTGATTTGCTTCATGCGTCGGAAATAGGGCGGGGCGATCGGCATGCCCTTCAGCAGAGAGGCGACCCACGCCGGCTCCTCTCTCGCCTGGAGCGCCTCATTAAACCGACGCTCGAATCCGATCGTGGTTGAGCCCCGGGAGCCGAGGGCCTTGCCGCAAAGTGAGCCGGCGCCGTGGCCTGGGAAGACCTCGGTGAAGTCCGGTAGACCGGGCAATACGCGGAAGACACTCTCGTAGAGTTGATGAGCCAGCTTCTTGCGAGCCTCTTCGCCGAGCAGGTCGGGGCGACCCACGTCTCCGACGAACAGAAAGTCGCCTGTAAAGACCAGCCAAGGGGTGTCCTTGCTGCGCGTGTCATCGAAGAGGGCCCATGAGACATGTTCATGGGTATGGCCAGGCGTGTGGATCGCCTTCAATCGGACGGTCCCCAGGCTGATCTCACTGCCGTCGTTCACCACGCGATCGGCATAGGGTGGGGTCCACGCTTCTCCTCCCGTGCCTGAAACGAAGACCTGCACCTCCTCGCCAAGCCGGGCCTTCAATTCGGCCGAGCCGCTGACGAAGTCGGCGTGGACGTGGGTCTCCAGGACGTGTGCGATCCGCAAGCCCTCCCGCTTGGCGATTGTCAGATATTCGTCCGCGAACCGGGTTGGGTCGATAACGGCGCACTGCTTGGTCTTCTCATCGCCGACCATGTAGCTGTAGATGGCTAATCCAGGTACAAAATGTTGACGAAAGAACATGATCTAAGCTCTCCCATGACGGCCCTGGCCGTCGCGATCACAAATGGAACCGAGATAACGCCTGGTTCCGGCGGCAGGCTCCTATCCCGCTTCCTGAGGCGACACCGAGTGGCGCCGTTGTGAGGATTGGCGGTAGGAGAAAGGCTCTTCGTTTCGTCGGGCCGTTCCTGGCCCAGCTCAGGATAGGCTTTTGCCCACGATGAAGATGGCTACGGCGACCATCGCCACGGCGAAGAGCTTCTGAAGGCCCGGGCCGCCCAACGATCGGCCTAGCGCGATCCCCAACTCCATCCCGGCGACGCCCCCAAGCACGAACAGGGCGGTCAACTCCAGCGGCATGGGACGGCCGACGGCCAAAGACGAGGCCACGCCCGAAGCGCTGACGAGGGCAATGACCAGCAATGACGTGGCCACGGCCCGGTGGATGCCCATGCCTGTGACGAGCACCAGGGCCGGGACGATGACGAAACCACCTCCGACACCGAAAAGGCCGGAGAGCACGCCGGCCGCCAGCCCGGAGATGGCCAGTACGACGAAGCAGCGAGAGGTCAGCCGCAGTCCGCCACGCAGGTCTCGTCGGCACGCGGGTCCTTTATCGGGAGGCGGGCCAGGGGCGGCCCGCACCGCGCGGGTCTCTTTGGGATTGCGGGCCGCCTGGGTCCACATCCGCACCGCCACCAGTGCCATGAGGCCGGCGAACAGTGTGAGCAAGACAGCCTCTGGAATCCGACCCCCCAGCCAGGAGCCGATCGGAGCACCAAGGGCGCCGGCGGCTGCGAAGAGCAGCCCGGTACGGAGTTCAACCTCCCCGCGGCCCATCCGGCGCAGGCAGCCGATCAGGGCGGTCGCCCCGACGGCGGCCAGCGAGATTCCGATCGCCTCGCGAGGCCGGATCGCCTGCCCGTAGACCAGGAGCGGCACCGCGAAGATCGACCCGCCCCCGCCGGTCAGGCCCAGCGAGAGGCCCACGATCATCCCGAACGCGAGGAGCAAGGTCGTGTTCTCTCCTCCGGCCAGACCCGTCGAGGCTACGATCAGGAGAGGTAGATTGATCAGCGAGGACATACCGTTGTCTCCGGCTTACCCCGATTCCACGGCATCCAGGTCAGGAGCATCCCCATGCCGCAGGTGTCCGTCGCGCCGGCGAACACGAGGCCCGCCCCTACGAAGGCCGCCATGCCCAGGAAGGCCGGATGCACGAACGCCCCCAAGGCCGTCGCTAGCAGGACCAACGCGCCGGCGGCGATCCGCACCTGCCGCTCCAGCGAGATCGACCCTTTGCCTCGCACCACCGGCAGGCCGGCTTGCTCCCACGCCTGAATCCCCCCTTCAACGTTGATGACGTTGGCAAAGCCAGCCGCATAGAACCTCTCGCACGCCTGTCGTCCTCGGCGGCCCGACCGGCAGATCATGTAGAGCGGCTCATCCCGTCTGCCGTTGCGGGCCTCCATCACAGCGTGAGGGTCCAGCGCGTTGAGTGGTATCAGCCGGGCGGGTTCGGTATGCAGTTCCCGGAATTCCGCCGGGGTCCGGACGTCGATCAGGTCGACCGGTCCGCGCCGCCGCAATTCCTCGATCGCTTCTGGCGTGATCGTAGGAATGTTCATTGCTTTGATTCTCCTTGGTTTCATGCCGCCGGGCTTTCTGGCAGGTATTAAATTGGACATGTTCGTACTTTATGGAATTGGCATGCCACGTCGGTGACCCTCGACGAAACCCTGCCGGCATCCGGCAGCAGGTTCTCTTCGCGAATCGACTATTGCCACATCACGTTTTCGCAGGCCACGAAGCGCAAGCCCTTCTCAATCAGGGTTTTGATCGCCTCGGCGTGCCGCGAGCGGACCCTCTCCAACCGGCCGTTGCCAACCACTTGGCGGACGACCTCAAGCTGCGCATTGGGGGCCTCCTTGGCAATGTTCGCCGTGCTCTTCCGTGATGCCTTCTGCACGCCCGCTGGCCCCCAACGTGCCCCCTTCGGTGGCAATGCGCGGGGGTCTGCTCCCTGCGCCCGGTCAGGACTCGGGTACTTGTCTTCTGGGCCTGTCCCCGGCACGCAGAGCGTGGAGCGGGCGCATCCTGGAGAAGAACCCAAGCCGCCTCCGTGCGGATAGGCCGATGGCTTGGCCGGGTGGACTTCCGGGAACCCTCTCCTGTTCTTTTCATCTCCGTACTACAGCGGTCTCGCTCAGTAATACTATATTCCCAAATAGTTGATTAGTCAAGCTTGTGTTCGCACGGAGCCTGGACGAGTTCCTCGGCCTGGTGCTCGATATGTCCCGCATGTTGGTTTCCCGCCTGGCGACTCTGCGCCTACGGTTTCGACGATCGACGCTTGTGGGGCGGCTACCTAAGCGTGTGCGCTAAGGAGTTCCGAGAGGACGTGGAGCGATGGAAGAGACCGCACGTTGGATGGAAACGAGGAAGTGGTCGTGAGGAGGGGAGCCGTCTCTGCTCGCCAATCTTTCGTGGTTTGTGGGGAGCTTACGGCGTTGCCCTAGAGAGCGCCGGCCCTGGCGCAGTTTGGACTCGCATGGCGGTGGCGAGTCTTGGAGACTACGTGAATCTGTGTGGGATTCTCTGGAAAATAAGGTATTGGCAAGTTTTCAAGTCGTTTTGTAGGAAAATTCGTTGGTAAATGCAGAGGCCGGGCTGAGCTCTCAAGAGCCGGTATGACTGGTTCGTGCGGTGCCCGGCCAATCGTCGAGCGACTCCGTACAAAACCCAGAAAGTCGAATAGTGCAGAGATGAATATTAGTCGGCCTTCCAGACGCTACGGACTAACTCTGCCTCAACCAGCGCTTTCTGTTGACCGAGGCGATAGGCTTCCGGTGTAAGGCTATTGTCCATCATTGCGGTGCCGTGTTTGGTGAGTGCAAGAAACTCGGGGCTGGGTTCGATCACTGCCAAGGTCGCGCCGCTGTCGCGCACTTTGTCGAGCTCGGCGAGCAATGACGCATTAATTGCGGTGAGGAGAGGGTTTTCGAACCAACCACGGGTTTTTAACGCAAAGCATGATACGACGACCACGAGCTCGTGGCCAATGGCCAGATCCGCGTTCAGCATGCTGCGTACTCCGCCATCCATGTACCTTTCACCATGGATCGTGATGGGGGGCCAGATCCCAGGAACGGCCATGCTGGCGGCGACAGCCCGTTCCAGGGGAGCGCCCAAGGACGAATCCCACACTTGAAACTGCCCTGTTCGCACGTTGACCGTGGTGGCTCGGAATTGGTCTGGCCAGGCCTGCCCAACCAGGGGAGCAAACACCGGTCTCGAAAGAGACTCTTCTTCGCTCGCCACCTGCGCGCCCATCGCCATTTTGCCGATTTCCGTATGCACCACCTCTGGCGTGGAAGACCGCACGGCCCTGGCCATGGCCGTAATCAAATGGACCATGGCGACAAGAGGAATCGAAGGCGAAGCAGATGCCGTCGCGTCGACGTTAGGAGGTGGCCCGAACCCTTGTTTCAGCGCCAGCAATGCCCCGATCATCGCGCCGGCGGAAGTGCCGACGATGAGATCGGCAATTCCAAGATCGATCCCTTGACTGGCGAAACCTTCGATCAAACCCATTTCCCAGGCCCGCCCCACAGGCCCTCCGCCGCCAAGCACGAGCGCTCGCGAACGGTGGGTTCGATCCCCGCTATTTATGCTGTCGTGTGGCATCTTGAAGAGCCTTTCATAACTCGTGGGAAGATTTCGATGTTACCCGTCGAGGGCTGAGGCCGGCGAGATCGGCTGAAGTATCGCGATGCTTTACCCGAGACTCATGCAGCGAGACTTATTTGTCTGTGAGCAGCCAGGATTGCATCCGATCGACGATGACCTTGAACGGTTCGTCCGACAGGGAGACGTCTAGATCATTGGCGAGCACCTCCAAGGTGCTCTCATGGAACGAGAACAAGAAGTGCCGGACACCACGCACGGACAGGTCCGAGTTGGGAAACGGGACGCGATTCTGCCGCGCTAGCTCCGTGATCCAGGACGACTCCAGCACCTCGTAGACCGCCGCACCTTCGAAACCGCGGTCGTATAAAGGATGACCGGGGAGTGCCTCGTCGTTCGGGTGGCCGAACTTGAACGCAAGGCATGGCTTGACCTTGATCACCGCCCGTCCGGCGTCGTTCCTTCTCCCGTCCGGGGTCGCTTGCATGGCGTTGAAGCTAAATACGAGCTGCTCGTCCACGGCCATCACGACCGGCCCGGAGACGGCCAATTCGGGGAAACAGCCAATGTCGTGTTCGATGACCTTATCCATCCCAAACCTCCTGTGCTAGGGGCGTCGGCATCTCGGCCGACGTTGGCCCCACGGCTGCGAGCTTCCTCGAGTAGGACTCCTACGGCGCCTACCGGCGAGAGTCAGAAAACGTGTTGCCTTTGTTCCCGGGCCTGCGTTGTTGTCAGTGACCGAATCACTTCAAGTGATACTTGGATGTCAGCTCGGCGACCCAGTCCGTGGAATAGGTCACGCCATACTTTGTTGCCAACTCCTGGCGTCGGTTCGGGTCCAGAGTTCCAGAAGGTGTGCATGAGTCCGCGCGGTTTGAGCGAATAGCTGCCGGGTCCAGCGATCACCTCCTGATCACCGGCTTACGCACCGATCGTCCCCTCCAAGAGGTAGAAATATTCGTCTTCGTCCAGGTGGATACGGGGTCATCCGGCCGCTAGAGGGTCGACGTGCCGTCGGCGGCGGTCGGTAGGGTCGAGGGGATGTTTCCGTTGAGCCCATCGTAACGGCTCAAATCCGGGGATGTGGCCTTCGTCAAGAATCTGTCCTTAGCCCAACGTGGGTAGACCGTGACCGCCAGGTCGTACTCATCGTCGTCGTGATACCCGGTGGTCGTGACCCCGATCCGGTCGAACATCAGAAATCCCAACACCTCCATCGGGCGCGGGTCAAGCCGAAGCAGAGCCGGGTTGGGGTCGGGATGCTCCGACGGCGACCAGAGGGGCGTTCCGGCCAGCGACAACGAGAAATCGCCAGGGCCGAACCCAACGTGGACGACAGCCTCGTCATTGTCATAGCCCACCTGGAGCTTGCCGTCCTCCCAGGAATCGCTTATGCCACGCCACTGGGTCGGCGGGCTCGCCACCTGCGGGGCACCCAGGAGGGCGTGGACCTCGCCACGGCTCAGGCCGAAGGCGATTGGGAGTGCCCCGACGTAGGGTTGTATGTCGAAAGACCGCACCTCGGCCCCCATCAATCACCCCCGGCTCCATCGCGACAGGAGGACACCCGCCGTACACGGCCCCCGGCCCCTCACTATAAATGGGATAGGTTATCTTGGCGAGACTCCTTGCAGTTTCGTGCAAGAGGCTTAACGGTTTTGACAAAGTCAACCCGAACGATCGGGCGCGAGAAGAGTGACCGAAAGGCAGTCTCGGTTCGAATGGACGGAGAGCTTACGGAAAGGGTAATGCAAGCGTCCGGTGAGCGAGGGTTGACCGCGGCCAAGTTCTGCGATGGTCTCTTCATGCCGTGCGCCAAGAAGGTTCACTCAGATTATATTCCGTCCAAAAGGCTTGCGAAATCTATTGATTTATAATTCTAGAAATTATGGCATCAAGTATTATTTACAAGAAAGAATAGCGAAGTTGCGATTGTGCGCAGGGTCATCCGGCACGATTCGGGCAAGCGGACCGTGCAAGGTGGTGTCGTACCTTCCGTCCCTTTGCGGACCGGACGAAAGCGCCAACCCGAAGAGTTTTCAAGCAGTCTTCGCCGGCAGGTTTGCCAGCAATTTCTCCAGCGCAGAGGGCTCGATGGGCTTGACCAGGTGTGCGTTGAACCCGACTTCCTCTGATCTGCGACGGTCCTCGTCTTGCCCCCAACCGGTAAGTGCGATCAGTACGATGCTCTTTCCCCACGGTTGCTCTCGAACGCGTCTGGCGGTCTCGTGACCATCGAGTCGGGGCATTCCGATGTCGAGGAAGATCAGATCGGGCCGAAACACGGCGGCCACCTCGAGTGCTTCGAACCCGTCGTGCGCCGTCTTCGCCTCATTGCCCATGAGCTTGAGCACTGTCGCCAAGCTCATGGCGGCATCCCGGTTGTCGTCGACCACCAGGATGCGCCGTCGGGTGGATGCGCCTCTGACCCAGCCATCGCCACCGTTCGGCTGGGCGACAGAGAGCACTACCGGCAAACGGACCACGAACTCGCTCCCCATGCCGTGACCGTCGCTCTTTACGTCGGCACTGCCGCCATGCATCTCAACCAGCCGCTTGACGATGGACAGGCCGATACCCAGCCCGCCCTGGGACCGCTCCAGGTTGCGGTCAACCTGCGTAAACATGTCGAATACTTTGGACAACATGTGGGCCGGGATGCCGACTCCGTTGTCCCTCACGGAGACGATGGCTTCGCCCGTCTTTCGTTGTATCGCCAGCCGGATCCGTCCGCCCCGCTCCGTGTACTTGGCGGCATTGTTGAGCAGGTTGGAGAACACCTGGGCGAGCCGGGTTACGTCAGCATCGACATAGACGGGGCTGGCGGGAACGTCGATTGTGAGTTCGTGACCCGCCTGATCGATGAGCGGGCGGCTCGTTTCGACGGCCTGCTGAACTACCTTCGCCAGCTCAATTCGCTCCTTCTTGAGCTCGATCTTGCCACGGCTGATCCGGCTCAGGTCGAGTAAATCGTCGATCAGTCGCACCATCTGTGCCAGTTGGCGCTCCATCATCTTGCGGGCGTCGTCCGCGGTCTCGCCACTCATCCCTCCCAGCCGAAGGACCTGCAAGCCGTTGCGGATCGGGGCCAGTGGGTTGCGCAGTTCATGGGCCAGCGTCGCCAGAAACTCGTCCTTGCGGCGGTCGGCATCCTGCAACTGCCCGATCAGCCGCAGCCGCTCGTAGGCGGCGGTGACGTACTGGCAGATCGTCTGCAGGAAGTCCAACTCATCGGCATCGAACTCATCTCTGGTGCGGCTGGCGAACGACAGCGTGCCGAGCAGTTCGTCGCCGGTCATCAGGGGATTGCAAGCATAGGCTCGGATGCCGAAGGATTTCACCAACTGCGCTTTCGGGTCATCGGACTCCTGGATGTACGTGGCCGTGAGCGGTTTTCGAAGGATGGCCACCGTGCCGCAGATGGCCTGCCCGAACGCCAGGTTCTCGATTGTGTGGGCGGTGTCTTCGGAGATGCCAGTGCACGACGCCAGCTTCAGGGCGTTGCCGCTGTCGTTGACCATGAAGTTGAAGTAGGTGTCGAGCTTCAGGTGCGGCCCTATCTTGGCGAAGAGTTGCCGCAGCATCATGTCGGGATCGTCCGTGGTGAGAAGGACCGCCGCCGCCTCCCACAAGAGCCTCATCCGTTCTTCGCCTCGGCGCAGCTTGACTTCCGCTTCTTTGCTCGCGGTTACGTCGCTCGCCATCCCGAACCACTCAACAATCTCGCCGTGGTCGTCGAGCATGGGGATGGCACGGGAGAACGTCCAGCCCGACGTGCCGTCCACTCGCAAGACCCGGTGTTCCATCTCGAACACATTCTTGCTTCGAATGGCCTCCCTGATCACTTGCATGACAAGCGATTGGTCCTCCGGGTGGATGTATTTCTGGAGCCAGGTGCGGCTCGGTTCGTGCGTGTCGGCGATGAACTCCCGGCCTCGCAGGTAGCGCATCTCGGACCAGTCCGCGCTCATGCGGTACACCACGTCCGAACTGGCGTTGACGAGCGCCCGGAACCGCTCTTCACTCTCCCGGATGGCTTCGCTCGCTTGTTGCCGCAAGTGGGCGATCTGCGTGTGCGCACCGATTCGGGCGAGGAGTTCCCGTGCGCTGAAGGGTTTTACGAGGTAATCGTCGGCACCGGCCTGCATCCCCTCGACCCGGCTCCCTTCGCCGGCACGGGCCGTCAGCATGACGATCGGCAGCCCGCTGGTGCGGGGATCAGACCGCAACGCTTTCAGCAGCCCGAATCCGTCGAGGCGGGGCATGGCCACATCCGTCAGGATGAGGTCGGGTAGCGACCGCTGCACGGCATCGAGCGCCGCCTGGCCGTCGCAGACCGCCTCGACCTCATAATGCGCGGAGAGGATTCGCTGGAGATATTGCCGCATGTCGGCGTTGTCATCGGCCAGGACGAGGCGAGGTCGGTTGCCGTCTTGCACGAGGCCCAACCCTGACTCCGGATCGCCGGTGGCAGTCAGGGCCGCCACCCGATCCTCGGGGGCGTCCGCATTTGGCAACCAGCGCAATACCTCTTCGACGTAGTAGCCGGCCCGCAACGCCGTCGAATTCGGCGCCGTCGCCAGAGCGAGCTGCTTGCCCCGAAGGTGGGCTCTACCGAACGGAATCATGACGACAAATGAAGTCCCTTTGCCGATCTCACTTGTGGCACTGACCTCTCCGCCATGGAGGCGCACCAACTCTCGAACGAGGGCCAGTCCGATGCCGGAGCCTTCCTGGGATCGGCCGGTAACTCCCTCGACTCGATGAAAACGCTCGAACAGCCTGGGCATCTGGTCGTTGGGAATGCCCACGCCCGTATCCCGGACGACCAACTGCGCGTACCCATCCGACTTCTTCAGTGTGATCTCGATACGCCCCTTCAAAGTGAACTTGAAGGCGTTTGAGATGAGATTGAGGACGATCTTCTCCCACATCTCGGCGTCCAAGTACACCGGCTCCAGCAGCGAGGCGCAGTTCACGACGAGTTCGAGGCCCGCCTTCTCGCAGGCCGAGCGGAAGTTGCTGGCCAAATCGCCGGTGAGTGCCGCCAGATCGACCGGCTGATAGCTGACCTGGACGCGCCCCGCTTCGATGCGGGAGAAATCGAGTAGTGTGTTGACGAGCTTCTGAAGGCGCAAGGCGTTCCGCTGGAGCATGAGCAGCCGGTCACGTTGTTGGCGATCCTCGGTCTCGCCGAGGGCGTCGTCCAGAGGCCCCAGGATCAACGTGAGCGGCGTACGGAGCTCGTGGCTAACGTTCGAGAAGAAGGTCGTCTTGGCTCGATCAAGCTCGGCTAGCGACTCCGCCCGTCGCTTCTCTTCTTCGTAGGCCCGAGCATTGGCGATGGCCGTGCCGACCTGCGTGGTCACAAGGTCTAAGAAGCCCAGGTAAGCGTCGTCCAACCGCAGATGACTGCTCACGCCGGCGACGAGGAACCCAGCAGGTTCGTGTGGCTTGCCGGAACCAATGGGCAGCACGAGAGCGGTCTTGGGCGGATCGGACCAGGGGCCGGCTGGGACGGACGGGAACCGCATGCCAAGATCGGCCACGACCTGCGGTCGCATGGTCCGTTTGGTTTCCGCCAGGGGCCAAGCGTCGCTGGTCGCTTCAAGGTCAATGAGTCGCGGGCTGATGTCCTGGCCCGCTGCGACCCCCGCCGTCGCCGCCAAGCGTGCGTGCCTGTCGCCCGCTTCGGTCAGGTACAGCAGCGCGAACGGAATGTCCTTACCGTGTGCCTCCAGTGTTCTTGCGGCAGCGATGCACGCGGCTTCCGCCGTCTTCGCGTCGCCCGGATGGCTGCCCAGGTCACGCAGCGCCGTCATGCGGCGCTCGCTCAACACTTTCGCCGTGGTTTCGTGAACTGTTGCCAGGACCCCGCCAATACCGCTCGGTACACTCTCGTCCGGGACCGGGCTATAGGCGATCAGCCAGTGCGTCTCTTCATTGAACCCATAGCGATTGATGACGAGAAGGATGTCCTCGTCCCAGGTCGCAGGCCCTCCTTGAAAGGGCGTATCGATCAGAGGCTTGAGAACGTGCCAGATTTCCTTCCAGCACTCGCTTACCGGACGGCCCAAACCCCACGGGTGCTTGTTGCCAAGCACCGGACGGTAGGGGTCGTTATAGATGCAGATGTACTGTGGTCCCCACCACAGCAACATCGGCAGACGGTTCGACAGCATCAGTCGGATCACCATCCGCAGCGCAGGGGACCAGGACTCGGCCGGTCCAATCGGCGTTGTTGACCAGTCGAACGCACGAATGCGCTCGCCCATCTCGCCGGCTCCCCGGAGAAAGCGAAGGGCGTTGGCATCTGAGTTCGGGATTCTGCTGGCGTCACTCACTTAGGATCCCCCAACCCTTGTCACCAAACTGCGCGGTCTGGTAGGGAACGAATATTATCTTACTGCTTGCTGGCGATTTCGCCATTCGGCCCGTTCTTAGCGATTGACTTGGCGGATGGGGAGGCCAGTCGGTGTCACTATTCGCTTCCCCTTCGTCTCAACGGCCGCGTCGCTATCCCCTCTGTCGGCAGCCGGTCCCATCCATGCGGTTGCAAGGGCGGGCTCCATGTCCGGTCCCAAGGTCGGGCGTGCGGGCAGGGGCCGGGCTGTCTCGGTCGAAATCGAGCATGTCCTTGCCGAAGCGTTGACGTGCTTCCTGAGAAACGGACTGAAGCATAAGAGGGCCGCGCGGTCGCCCCGAACGGTCCTCGGCGAGCTGGTACAAGATGCGTCGCTTCTGGGCCTACACGTTGTGGGAATCAAAATTTTCGAAAGAGGAGTTGCGCTTCGGTCCGGGCCGAGGTCTCTTACTCTATGGTGATGCGCGGGCAAGAGAGGATCCAACGTATGGCCATCGAAACGCTGGGCGCCGCCCTGCGACAATTCAACGGCTTGTTCGCCCACGGGGTGATTGCGGGACTCTCCGACGCGCAGCTCCTCGAGCGGTTCTTCAGCCAGCGGGATGCTGGGGCCTTCGAGGCCCTGGTGGTTCGGCATGGCCCGATGGTCTTGAGTGTCTGCCGCCGCATTCTGCGCGATCCGCACGATGCCGAGGATGCCTTCCAGGCCACCTTTCTGGTTCTCGTCAAGAGCGGTGGCGCCATCCGTGGGCGAGATGCCTTGGCGAGTTGGCTGCACCAGGTCGCCCATCGTGTGGCGCTCCGCGCCAATAGCGCCGCGGCCCGGAGGCGCTCTCTCGAAAGGAAGGTGGGAGAGATGGCCGTTGCACCGTCGAACGAGCTGCAAGCCTCGGATGATATGCTATCGCTATTGGACGAGGAGATCGCCCGGCTGCCCGAGAAGCACAGGCTCGCGATCGTCTACTGCGATCTGGAGGGCCTGACCCAGGAGCAGGCCGCGGAACAGCTGGGCTGGAGCAAACGGACGCTCCAGCACCGCTTGGCGAAGGGACGGGCTCAGCTCAGGCACCGGCTGACTCGGCGCGGGCTAGCCCCCGAAGGTGCGACCCTGGGCGTGGCGTTGGCCCTCCCGTCGCCGGGCCCCCTCTCGGCCGCCTGTCTCCAAGCCATCGTACGCGTCGCGGTCGCTTCGGTGGATTCCACTCGGACCGTTGGGGTCGTCTCGGCGGCGGTGCAGCAAATGGTCCGGGAGGAGTTGAAGGTCCTCTTACTCCAAAGACTCACATGGGCGTCCGCGACCCTGCTGGCGGCTGGCCTCGTCGCTGGCGGGGCTTCGGCTAGCCTGGTCTCATTCGCGCACGTGCCTTCGCAGACGTTAGCCGCGACATCCAATCCTTCTCCGCAACGGAAGGCTGAGACCACTGTCTCGCAGCCCGCGCCGACTTCGTTTGATCCGCCCGACAAACTGATGATTCGCGGCCGGGTGCTCGCGCCGGACGGGCGGTCCATCCACGGTGCGAAGCTGTACCTGGCGCCGTCGATCGGCTACCTCAAGCGGCCCTATCCCTCATCCGAACAGGCGACAACCGGACGGGATGGTCGCTTCCAGATCGCGGTTCAGGACTCGAAATTTGTCATCCAGACGGCCACCGTCACGGCTGCGGCGGTAGGATATGGCGTCGCCTGGGCGGAGGTTCCGGCCGGCAGCCCGAGGGGCGAATTGACACTTCAGCTTGTGGACGACGCGCCGATCACCGGCCAGATTGTCGACGCGGAAGGGAAGCCGGTCCAGGGCGCGACCCTTCGAGTCGTGCGAGTCAACGCGGCCCAGAAGGAGGACCTCACCCCTTGGCTCGAAGCCGCCAAGAGTAAGAAAGGTTATGCCAGCGAACTCGAACAGCGATATCTCCCGCGGTTCACTCTCTCGCCGTCTTTGGACAGCACAACCGACGCCGAGGGCCGGTTCCGGCTCACCGGCATCGGCCGCGATCGCCTGGTTGTGGTGCAACTCGACGGTCCGAACATCGCCAGCCAACATTTGCACATCCTGACGCGACCTGGAGAGATGATTCTCATACGCGACGAACCTTCGCTCGACATCAGTTACTACGGAGCCGGCTTTCGCCACAGGGCCGGCCTAACCAGGCCGATCGTGGGCATTGTCCGTGACAAGGACACGAAGAGGCCGCTGGCGGGCATCGCTGTCCGGAGCGACAAGCTCCCTGGTAGCCCTTTCCGGGGTGAGGATCTGCTCCAGACTACAACCGATGCCGAGGGCCGCTATCGACTGACAGGCATGCCCAAGGTCGACGACCTGGCAGGTCTTGGGCCCGGCATGATCAGCGCTGTCCCGGGCGGCGACCAACCGTACGTCCTCTCCGTCAAAGAGGTTCCTCATAGTCCGGGATTGGGCCCGGTAACTGTTGACATCGAGTTGAAACGGGGCGTCTGGATCGAGGGCAAAATAACCGATAAGGCGACCGGCCAGCCCGTACAGAGCGGCGTGAAGTACTTCGCACTTTCCTCCAACCCGAATCTGGCCGTCTACGAGGGTTTCGACACCCCTGTATCGTCCGATGTCGTCGAAACCGGAGCCGACGGCTCGTACCGGATCGCCGGCTTGCCAGGGCCCGGGCTGGTGGCCGTCCTCTGCAGGGGGCACTACTTGAAGGCCTCCGACCGGGATGATGACGAGGGAACGACCGATCGAATCGTGAGGGCGGCACCCCACTTCGTGTCGACCAACAGCTACAACGCCCTTGCCGGGATCACCCCGGCGAATGGGGTCGATTCCATAAAGCGCGACGTGGCCCTGGATCGAGGCTGGACATATAAAGGCACGGTGTTCGGGCCGGATGGCCATCCGCTTGCCGGTGCCCGGTCCTTCAGCCTGATCGAGCAGGGGAAATGGGAACCCGAAGGGATGAAGAGCGCGGAGTTCGAGGTGCGGGAATTCAACCCGCGACGGTCTCGGGAACTGCTCTTCCAACACCTGGAGAAGAGCCTCATCGGAATCGCGCCGCGTCCAGAGTACGACGGCGATACGATCGCCGTGCTGATGCAACCTGGCGCGGTCGTTACGGGCCGGTTGTTTGATGCGAACGGGCAACCAAAGGCCGGCGTCGAATTGACGGTTGGATTTCGCTCGAGGGAGAGGCCGGTCTGGCAGAGTTATTCTCCCGATCGCATCAAAACAGATCGGCAGGGACGGTTTCGCGTCGAGGCACTGTTGCCGGACAACGAGTATCGCCTCTCCTACAGCGTGACGGCCGGGCTACAGCAAGGAGCGTTGTACTTCGGCGAAAGGCTGCACTCGGGCCAGACCATGGACCTGGGGGACGTGAGAATGACGGAGTCGGAGGAATAACGGGTCCGTCCCAGGTGGGTCCGGAAGGGCCGCTCTCTGCTCACCCCAGGATCATCGCGGGGTCCGAGGTCGCGAGCGAGCGACCCATGACGATGCGACACGAAAACGATCCGAACCCCTGGGGTCGGCGGGACGACCCGTGGGCTCCCGATATCGTCTAGGGATGAAACCCTCTGAAACTTGCGCTGCGTCGTGCACCTGCGCCGCCGCGCCGGCTTGGCGGCGATGTGGTGAGAAATCCCACACGACCTGAAGGACGGTTCTTGGGCCATTCTCTACCGCTTGCCAGCGGCCGAGGCGGCGATGGAAGTCGCGTTTCAGAAGTCACGAAAGAATTCTTGATAAAATCAAAACTTTATCAAATTCAATCGTTTTCGTCGTCTGCGGGTGTTCCAGACGACACAAGCCGAGGCGGCCATCCTGTTTCCGGGGCACTGTCGTTGTAGAGGACATAGAAATGACGAATCGTCGAGGATTCACCCTGATCGAGCTTCTTGTCGTGATCGTGATCATCGCCCTGTTGATCGCCTTACTCTTACCGGCCGTTCAATCGGCTCGCGAGGCGGCCAGGAGAGCTCAATGCAGCAACAACCTCAAGCAAATTGGCATTGCGCTTCACAATTATCACGGCGCTCAAAGAGTGTTTCCCTCGGCCGGGATCGTCGCGCCGCTGTCGAACTACTGGGTCGCCAATGGTCTGGCGTGGCCGGGGCATTATGACTACTCGGCCTTTGCTCAGGTTCTTTCTTTCCTGGAACACCAGGTGCTGTATCACGCGATCAATTTCGAAGTCCCGCTCTCCACCAACACGGGGACCCCAGGCCCCGAGAATACAACGGTCCATGCCCTACGAGTTAGTACATTTCTCTGTCCTAGTGATCTTCGAGAGAATGTGATACCCGGCCGAGCGCCGGGCAATTACGCCTCATGCACCGGCGATGGCCTGCCTGGAGGTTTCTCTCTGCCCGGTCCGTATGGAAACCCCGACGGCCCACTCTACAGTAACTCTTCTACGAGCCTGGCGAGCTTGAGGGATGGTACAAGTCAGACCGCTCTGATCGGCGAGTGTGTGATCGGAGATGGTTCGCAAATCAACCCAACTGCGGGCGCCCCAAATCCGATGGAGGTCATGATCGATTTACCGGGAGGCCACAATGTCTACGCCGATAGCTTCACGTACATTCCGCTGACGACTGCGGAATGCGCCGGGTCGTCCAGCTACTTTTCGTACCGACAGTCCGCGTGGATACAAGGAGACTGCGGGACTACACTTTATGACCATTACCTCACGCCCAACAGCAAAATATACGATTGTATACGGGATTGGCAACACGGCTGGCGGACGGCAAGGAGCCGCCACGCAGGGGGAGTCAATCTGTTGTTCGCCGACGGAAGTGTCCACTTCATCAAAGACACGATTAATACAGCGACTTGGCGAGCCCTCGGAACCTGCGCAGGGGGCGAAGCTATTGGCGCGGATTCCTTCTGAGGGGTCATATCGATCTTGGTTGACATCTCCTCGTGCGGCCTTCTGGCGTCAAGTTTTCGCCCTGTGATCTGCGTGTGGGGTGGCGAGCGGAGGCGTTGCACTGTGCATGGTCCCCCTCCTGTTTGGGGACATGAAACGGTGGAAAATGGCGGAGGATTCACCGTGAATCCTCCGTCATTTTGGATGACGAATCATGGTAGAGAAGGGGAGATGGGACTAAATCGCTCTGCGGTAGAGCGTTCGTCTCACCATGAGCTTTCTTTGCTCGTGCCAAGGATGACCAACGCGGTATAAGTTTCTCATAGATAATTTTGCTTAATCATTTTGATTTCTTGTGAATTACCTCAATGCCTCGTGCCAAAACAGCATCGGCATCGGTCGTGAAGTCCTCCACCTTCGGTTTCACGGCGACATCCACGTCGATTCCGTTTCCGTCGAAGAGCTTCCCGTTAGGCCGGAATGAGGCCATCGACGACAGAGAGACGAGCAGGCGAGACCTAGGAAGTTGGAACTGCCTCGTGGCGCCGCTGCCGCCACCGCTGGGTTCGCCCACGATGGTTACCTGGGGCAGCTCGGCGAAGGCGTTCAAGAACCCATCAGCCGCGCTGAACGAGCCCGCGTTGGACAGGATGACGACAGGTTTATCGTAGAAGAAATAATCTGTATCTGGATCGCTTCGGCCGCTCCGCTCGCGGCTGAGAATCATGTAATGCCACTCACTGAATTTCCCTTCCGGAGGGAGCCATTCCGGCTTGAAGGATGCGGCTGCACGCCGGATGGCGGCCCGCTCGCGATCGTCCCAGCCGCCCCAGTCGGCCCGATAGGTCGGCCGGTATTCGATGTGGTCCTTCGCGAATTCGGTTCCCAATCGATAGGCGGCGATGTTGGTGACATGCGGCCCCGCGTTGTCCGGCACAAAGAACCCGTAGATTCCGCGCATCACACCGTAGGTTCCACCGCCGTTATCACGGACGTCGATGATCAGGCCCCGCGTCTCGCGGAACGACTTGATTTTCGCGGCCAAGGGTTCGACCAGCCGATCGTCCATGACGGGGATTCGTACGTACCCGATATTGCGATCCAGCAGGCGGGAGGATCGCGACCGCACCTGGGCCACCCCATATCTTTGATTCGTCAGCCGGAGTCGCCGCGTGGCATGTTTCAGTCCGTCGGAGGACCGTAGCCTGACTGTGGCCGTCTCGCTTGCCGCCAGCCCCAACTCCTGACGGAGTAGGCCTACCTCCCCTAGTCCTTCGAGGGAGAGACGACGAACGAGTTGGGGTGAGCCCCGGGGAACGTACCGCGCCGCGGCATCGAGCCACCGGTCGAGTGGCAGGCCGTCGATGGATTCAAGGAAAGGACATTCGACATCAATCGGACCATCCTGATTGATATCGATCATGGCGATGCCGGTCTCGGTGTCGGCGGGGCGAACGGGGAGGTAGTAGAATGGCGGCGGGCCGGTTACAGTTTGGACGCTGGCGTGGCAGTCGCCGATCTGCATTACGAGCTTTCGCACGTCAGAGGCGAATCGTGCTGGCTGCGTCCCGGCTTTGACCGAGCGGCGAAGGTCCGCTAACGCTCGCGAATAATCGAATTCCAGACGTGTAAGGTACGATGACTGATCCAGGAGGCGGCGCTCCAACTCGTCGATATCCGCCAGGTAGTCGGCAGGGCTGAGGGCTCCAACCTCGCGGCTCATCAGCACGGGGTCGAGTGAGAAATCACTGCTGTCCGCCGAGACGTTATGCCCTTCGATCGCTAGCACGTTCCTGCCTCGCCGCAGGAGCGACTGTGCATCGCGGATCACGAACGCTTCGTGGCCCCCCGCTTCATGCTGATCGACGTGGATGCCGTCGGCGTCCCGCTTGGCTGAGGCGGCGGCCACCTGCTTGCCATTCAGGTAGGCGATGAAGCCGTCGTCGTAATTCACGTACAGGTAGAGCGAGTCAATTCCATCGACGCGCTCGATCTCGAAGTTCTTGCGAATGTAGACCGCGGTGTAACGACCCTGCATGTCTTCGAGCACGGTCTCGTCATCCGAGTCGCCGTAGCCGAACCCCGACCGGCCCGATTTCCACATGGAATCATCGAACGACACACGCTTCCAGTCGTCGGGTGGGTTCGACCCACCCGCGGAATATTTCCAGACCTCGTTCCTGCCGATCAGGATCGCCGGCGCCTGGGCGTACAAGGCGGATGTCGTGGCGAAGGCCCAGATCCCGACCGCGACGAGACCGACTAGCCCGCGCCCCTGGTTGCCGCGCATACGTCGACCCCTCCAAAGAACTATTATTAAATGATGACAAGGGTGTGATGTTGGCCAAGCCGAGGCTCCGTTCGCCCGGAAGCCAGCCCACCGCAAACGATGCGTGACCGATCATACCTGTGGAGAGCGGGGGGCAACAATCGTCGGAAGCAACGATCGCTGATCGCCGAGTGATCTGCGAAACTAGGAATCCGTTATGGAGGGTTTGGCCAAGTGCGCGGAGGTGCTGACGATGAAGCGGTTCCGATTCCGGCTGAGCTCGCTCCTGTGGTTGGTGGCCGTTGTCGCCGTAATTCTGGGAGGCATCCGATACAGGCAGGACCGGGCTGAAACTTCCGCCGAAGTGGTCTACCGCCTTCTCGTGTTGACCCCCTCAGCGACCGACGACTTCTTTGCGAATTCGAAGGTGATAACGCTCCCTCCAAAAGCAGAGCCCGGTCCCTGACCCGGCTCTCTGTTCTCTCGTTGCTCACGGGGAAAAAAGTGAGCCATTTGACGTTCGAATCAGAACTCGGCTTTGCTTGTGCGTTCTGGTCGCTCGTGCCATGATGCTTCGAAGAAAACGATGTGTTCGAGCCCGAGAGGTCGAGGGTGATGACAAGGAACGAGATCGAGGCTCAACTCAACGGGCTTCCCATGCATGCCATCGTGGCATTCGCCGCGCGATGTGCACGGCGGGCGCAACCTTTGACCCGTACGCTGTCAGAGATCGGGCAGCAGACAATAGAACGGGCGATCGCGGTCGCTGAGGTCGTGGCGAGGGGGGAATTGAAAGATTCGGAAGAGGCTACCGCTGCCTCCACCGCCGCTTCAGCCATAGCCAAAGCCTCAGCCGCCAAGGTTGCCGCCAATGCTGCAGGCGCCTCAGCCGCCAACGCCGCCAATGCCGCCTCGGCCGGAGCCGCCACCACAGCAGCTACCTATGCTTCTTACGCCTACGACGCCGCTGCCTACGCCTTTGAGCGCACCATCGCAGGCAGCGTTGCCACCTATGACCACGACTTCGCCGCCCAACATGACCTCAAAAAGTTAGAATCCCTAGGCCTCGGAAAGCTCGGAACTCTCGGAAAGCCGGTCGACCCTTCTGAGTCCGGACCACTTGGGCCGCTTTGGCCTCGCGGGGCACCTGAGTGGTTCGCGAAGGCAACCAAGGTGATACCAACCAGGAAACAGATAGAGACCGCTCAACCGTTCGACGAACCCGGCCGTCTCATCTTGAGTGCCTACGTCGACGAGTTGGCCAACACCGACGAGGTTGCGACAGCGCTTGCGAACCTTCTGTATGCCCTTAACGCGGCCCATATCGCGGAAGGTGGCAACGGATTAGTCATCGATGACATGCAAATATTCGTCCCCGAGCCCGAATTCGCGGGAGTTGACGAACCATGAGCGAACGACTTGACATAGCCGCTCGCGAAGTCACAGGTTCGAGACCCAACCCGCCAAGCCTGCTGTCGAGGCTGCGCGAGATCATTCTTCAAGTCTTCGCGGATGTAGCTGAGTCCGGAGGAAGTTGGCTCAAGGGTAGAGGGGATCAGGAGACAGCCAAGGCTGGGGAAATTCGAGCCGCTACCCTTGAGAAGGTTGAGGGCCTCGAGCACGATCGCCTAAGGCTCATTCAGGAACGTGATGCGTTGCTCCTGAAGGTCACGAGCGAGCAAGAACGGGACCGTATGGCTCATGAACAGAAAATGTATGAGCTGAAGACCCAACGCATCAAGGAAGTCGTTGTAGCTCTTCAGACGCTCAAGGATCTTGGTGTTACCCTTGATGCGAAGACCAAGAAGGCGTTGGGAATGCAAGTCCTCGGCTCGCTACCGGAAGAAGAGTAGTGCTCTGATGCTTTCGCCAATAACCTCGGTGATCAATCGTCCCGCCGTGTGAGCCGAGTGCACGCTCCGCAAATGGTCGTCCGACGCAGTTGGAAATACCTTGAGCTTTTTCCACCACAGGTGAGCACTAAATACTAATGGCCGTCTGGCACGCGGGGCTGTGCCCTTGGGTTGGAGAGGCCCGAAGTCGTCGCGTCAGGGGAAGGCTGCGCGGACAAGTTCTGCGGTGCGCTCGGCCTCGTCTGCGAGCTGAGCTCGTTCGTCGGCGGTGAGTTCGGCCATGGTAGCGGCGGCGAATGACTCATGGGCCAGGGCTTGATCGCCAAGGCGGACGGCGAGTTCGGCCCGGTAGAGCATGGCCTTCGCGTAGTCGAACCGTGAGGCGTCGGGATAGCGCGCGAGGCCGTTCTCAAGCGTCCGCAGGGCTTTCGCGTCATCTCCGTGTGCGTCGCCCAGCCTGGCCGCTGTCAGCACGACTTTTGCCAGGCCGGATGCCGGACGCTCGTCGGCCTCCGAGTCGTTTGTCCCCGATACACGCAGCCAGTTCCCGCCGGGGTCCACCAGGCTGAACCCGCTCACGGTTCCGTACTTCTTTCGCGGCCGTAGGAGCCTCGGGATACCGGCGACGGGGATCTTCCCGTAGGTGGATCGTAGCCCGCCGGCAAACGATTGGTAGAGGGCGTCCGGATCGGGGACCACGACAATGACGCTACCGTAGGACTCAGCCGGGTCGAAGTCGGGCATGCCGAAGAGGTGGACCTGCAAGTCGTCGCGCTGCACCACCGCGTAAGGGTTGGGCTTGAGTTGCCGATAGGTGCGGCGGAAGCCGATGGTTTCATAAAAGGCGATCGCCGGATCGAGATCACGGCAAGGTAGACAGGGGTAAGTACGCTCATTCGCCATGAAGTGGCCCAACCTGGGAAGTATGCCGAATTTCCTTCGGGGAACTCGACGACCCCTACCCGCCGATGCGACCTCGCTTTTTGTGGCACCCGCATTCGATCATCTGCCCGATGTGCCCAGCCGGGCCGGGAGCTTTGCAAGGGACTGAGCGGACACGCAGCCGAGGGGCTGGTTTGCACGGAGCGGATGGGGAGTCGGTGAGGTGCGTCAGCACTCACGCCGGTTTCATCGGTACGGCCTCTCTCACGACTTCCCAAGAATGGCGTCGACGACCCAGCAGCCTCGTGTGTGTTCGGCCCCGGACCGGCAATGGGAGAGAATCACCTCATCGGTACAGCCGGCCTTCTCGAGCGCGTTTCCAAGCAACGGCAGGTGCTCGAACATTCGCTCCTCGTAGATCAGGCTCGCGAGCCCCCGGACTGCTTCGTTGCAGGTCAGTGAAGCAGGGTTGAGGACCGGCGTCTGGAAAGGGTCACCGACTATGTCGTGCAACAGGACGATGTGAGCGGCATTTTCCGATAGCTCGCTCGCATCCTCGGATCCTCCCATCCGCTCAGCACACTTGGCGGCCCAACCTGTGGTGATCTGATCGACCATGAGAACGGCTTCGTGGACGTCATCACCAGTGAGTGCCCAAGCGGCGGAAGATGGTCCGTCACCCAAGTCACCAGCAGCCTCGTCAGCCTCCTCGACCGCAGCATCGACTTCGGCTCTGGTCGCCTGCCCGTCGGCCAACTGCTCGACCAACTCAACCGCGCGTCGGCTCCGATTGTCGCACATCTCCTCCCACATCCGGCGGCAGCAACCGACCCCAAAGAGCCACAACTTACGCTCGCTAGTGCGACCACGCAGGTATTCAAGCATTAACATCGGAGATTCGCAGACTCGCCATTGGGCTTCAGTCATGTGAAGGCTCCGATGTCTCCGGATATTTCGCTCCTCTCTGTCGGCTCCCGCATGCGCATGATTCCCGAGCGACCGAGGTTAGGCTTCAGAAAGAGTCGCCACCGGCAACCCAATACGTGATTGGGTAAGCGATCGTTCGTAAGGATACCACCGATGCCCAGGCCGGTCCACGCCCAATCCGTCCTCCGCGAGATTGTCCGTGTTTTGAAACTTGGGTGTGTCGAGGATCCCGGAGTTACGACCAGCACCTCATTTTGGTTTTGAAGAATTTGGAATGACACCAAGTTGTCCCAAAAAGGTGCGAACGTTATCACGGATTTGAGCCCCATCGCCCAGGTCACGGACCGAGCGGAACTGTTGTGGTTTGTACTGTGACTCCCGAATAAAGAACGGGAAGATGTAATTTATGCGTACGAAAAATATGATTCGATGTAAAGATGGAATCTGTTTTGGTCGCGCTAGGGATTGGTAAAGAACGTCACCTCGTCACAAGATTTGTCTGGTACGAAAGACCGTCCAGCGACCGGGGCTTTCTGGGTCCGTCAGAACACCTTGTGGTGTGGATGAGACGAAGACGTTATCCAGGCACTCGTAAGCGCGACCGTGCGCCGGTGTCAGGTCTTCTTGCGCTTGAGGATTGCGGCGATCCAGTCCGGCGCGTAGAACGGTGTGCAGCCCTTCGGCACCGGCCGGTCGTCGATCAAGCCCCAGTGCGTGCCAATGTCGATCGCGCGCTGCCGGTGTTCCGGGAAGTGCACGCCGATCTCGACCAGGCACCGCATCATCGACTCCGCCTTCTTCACCGGAGCTGTCTTGCAGCTTGATTCGATGGTTTTCAGAATGTCGGCGCATTCCTCGGTGGCCAGCCGCTTGCGGAGGAGCTTCGCTACGAGCAGGTTCCAGCCGGCGCGCCCGGTGAGCTCCTGCTTGGCGACCAGCCATTTTCGGCATAAATCGTCCGCGCAGGGCGCCTCTGCAATGACCTTGTAGGTCAGCTCATCCAGGAGTTGGAGATCCGTGGCCGCGGCGAGCATCGCCGTGGCATCGGCGGCCGTAAGCCGGTCCGGCGCTATCACCATTGTGGCCAGGAGCATCGCATCGGTCCGCTTTGTGTCCCAGAGCTCAAGCGCGAGTGAGTGGTCGGTCTTGAGCTTCTTGCCCAGGGCCCGCAGCGGACCCATCACCACGCGCGTCTTGCCCGTCCCCTGTGCGTCAAGTTGTTCGAGCACATCCGCGAGTTTCATCGGTCTACCTTTCTTTCCGGTTCGATCCTTTTCTAAATCGCATCCGGGCCCTCGACGTTGATCGAGCACGCTACGTACGTTTTATCGGCATGAAACTCATCGCAAGCCTGCTCCTCAGTAAGCGAGGGAGCATACCGCAACTCGAGTAGGCATACGATCCCGCTCGAGACGGAGCACGCACCCATGCGCGAGCCCCACCCCTCCGACCCAAGGGATCAGCAAAGGGCGTTGTTGAACTTTTCGTCCTTGCCGCCATCGTTGGTTAGCCCCTCGGTCATTGAATGGTTCGATGCGTGGCCCCTGTAAAGGACCATAGGTTCTTTCGCACGCAATCATCAGAATTCGGGCGAACGAAGTGGCTATCGCAAATCTCTGGTCGTCCGTTCAACAAAAACCTAATTGCCTATGGGCTATTGTATTGCGACACTCTCGGCTCAATTCACCGCCGCTTCTGCACGTCATGAATGAGTTGCCTGAACAATCGGAAAGCATTTCGAGTGTCACCGCGATTTCGATCGAACACATCGCGATCACTTCGCCGCCACTTTTGTCCTCTTCCAAAGGTGATCCACCATGACCATGACACTGCCCGATGTCGTGATGCAAGGTCCGAACCCGTGGGTTGATCCGCGGACTTACGGTGCGAGTTTCGATTACGAAACGGTTACGGGATCGATGCTGATTAGCACGACCACGGTTACCGTCAGCACCGCCCCGTTCCTGTCCACGGATGTCGGTAAACTTATTGCAGTCCACGGCGCTGGGGCGTCGGGCGGAATCCTTCTCTCTACAATCGTGGCCTATATTTCGGCCACGCAGGTCACGATAGGCACTCCGGCATTAACGGCGGTGACCAACGTTCAGGTTGAGTACGGTACTGATAACACCTCAGCAATCCAGGCCGCGCTCAATTCCTTCGCAACCACCTTTCCGGGACCCGTTGGAGGAATCGTTCGCCTTCCCCTGGGAGTCGGCTGGATTGGTTCCCAGGTTGTCGTCCCATTCTTCGTCGAGATGCAAGGTGTTGGGACCCGCGCCACCGTTCTCAAGGCTTACCCGGGCTTTAGCAACACCTACATGGTGCAATTGGGTAGCCTCACCAATCAGGGAGAAAGCTGTAAGGTCACCAATTTCGGCCTCGATTGTTCGGGCCTTAGCGGGCTTCAGGCCGGCGTTTACTCCCAGACGATCCAGGAGGGATCGGGTGTCAGGCACTTCGTGATTGTGAACTTCTGTAACTATGGGATTTGGATCAACACGACTTCAAATCCAAACCCCGCGCAGAACTACGAACTCGTCGACATTGAATTGTATCCGTTGACGGCCGTGACCAGCGCTTCGACAAGTGCAATAAGAATCGATGGGAGTGGGACGTGCGTACGGAAGATCTCGGGGATCACTGCCGTAGGCAACTCAGGCACAACGGCCGCAGCTACCGCTATTGCTTTGTATTCATCACCTGGAACTTGTCTGCACACGATTCACGTTGAATCATACTTCAACGGAGTCACCCTCAACAACGTAACGGGTGCCACAGAGATTGACAACTTCGCCATGGGCCCGAGCCTTACAAACGGCGTGGTGATCTCCAGCGACTCGAATTCCGTCGTATGCACAAACTTATTCAATGCTTTCAGTAGTCCCACGCTCATCGATCACTATGCAAGTGGCTTAACCCTCACTGGCAACGTCCCGCTCTATTCAAGCCTAGTGGGCCGGATGGATAGGCTTGTTTCGAACGTTGTTTTCGTGGGAAATAACAACGGCCCGGACGCCCCAGCGGCGTATGCGCTTCAACCAGGGACACTTATGTCCCGAAACAACGCGGCAAATCCCAACGTGATTGCTTGGAACGGAGTGAATTTCGGCACCGACACACAAGGCGGATTCTTTTCCACAAATTCTGTTTGCGGTTCTGACGGAACAACCTGGTCCAAGACGAGTATAGCCTCATCAAACAATGCGTTGTTTATGCGAATGGCCGCGGCCCTGTTCGAGCTTCGCTTTGGGCAGGCTAGCAACACGCGAGGTGCGGGCCCTGGGCTAGGGGTCTTCTCCGCGAATTCGTCTGGCGTAGGGATTGGGAATGGAATCGCTCCAGCGTACGCTCTTCACGGTCAAGGGGGACCCTGGCGCGTCCAGTACGCTCCCGCCGTCACCTGTACGATCAGCCAGGTTGGTACCGCTGGGACCACTACAAATACTTACTGGGTCGTGGCCAACACGCTAGGCGGTGGAAAGGTTCTCTGTGGGCCGTTCACAACCAACACGAGCAACGCCTCACCCAGCAGTACCAATTATGATCTTTTGACCATAACCCAGAGTATCGGTGCGATCAGCTACGACCTTCTCCGAGGTTCTACGCCAAGCCAGACCTGGTCCACCGGATACGCGCCAACCTCGTCCAGCTCGACCTTCACCGTAAGCTACACCGGTCAAGGCCTCTTAGCTTACACTCCGCCGTCGCGCAATACGTCTGCCGACATTACGGTCGACGGAACCACATTTACGAATCACTTGGTCTCCGCCGGCAGCTCGCCAACCGTGGTAGCTGGCCCTGGTGTTGGTACCGGGTCCGGGGCATCAGTCCAGATCGTTGGGACGGATCAGAGTGGCTACGTGAAGGTTGTCACGGGTTCCTCGCCTTCAGGCTCGAACGCGGTGATTGGGACCGTCTCTTTTGCTACGCCGTTTGATGCGGTACCGAAGCCCGTTCAGATCTGGCCCGCCAATTCCGCGGCGAATGCGTTGCAGAGCACCGGTGCTGCTCCTTATGCCGATGTCGGGAACAACACGACCGGAGGGTGGGTGCTCTCCTCGGGTGCTACGGCGTTGAGCGCGTCGGCCACCTACTACTTCGGCTATGGCGTGGCCCCTTGATACCGCCGCATACAACTCAGATCGGATTTTAGATCCCAGCTTGTGCCATATGACCAACGGCACAAGGTGAATCATAGAGCGAGGTGGTGTATCCCTTGGGCGCTCGGTCATTTCGCGGCGCACCAAGGGGCGCCACCTCTCTCATTTCCTCCATCCCCGAAACGCGGCAGTCCCTGGCCACCGGTCCGTCGCCGCGGCGTTGGTTGATCTCGAATAGGAATCGTGAATACTTGATCCAGCCGGGTTCTTGGCGATCCCGATTTCGCGATTTTTACGGCTTCACGGTGTCCATCGAAATGACGAGTCGATAGGGCGGTGGGACTTCCGCTCCAAATTCATAGTCAGGCACTCTCGCAATGGTTTCGCCCGCTATTGACACCTCGAGGGTCTTCGCGGAGTCTAACGGTCGCTCGAAAACCGCCGAATCCTTAAGGGTCTCTCCCGGGTTTATAGATTGGTTTGAGATGTGACTATAACCTTGGAATTCTTTGAGATTGTTGGGAATATCCTCGATGAATTGGTAATTATTGTCGAGATTGTCGGTCAGCGTCATCACATAGTCTCTATAAAAATAACGCTTGTTAGTGCTGTGATTCTTCACCGTAAACCTAACAATCAGCACTGGCTCCGTTGGAACGGTCACAAAATGGCGGCCTTCGACCTTCGCGATTTTGACGATCTCAGCCGAGTCCACCTTGAATTCGATGTCGTCACGCCGAAAGGGTTGATCAACTGGACTTGGTGGGTCGGCTGGCTGAGAAGCTTGGTCTGGCCGTGGAGTTTCGCGTGATTGAAAAGTTTGGTCGGGTTCAAAAGCTTGGTCTTGCTGTGGAGTTTGGTTTGATTGGAGGGCTGGGACTTGTTCCAGTGCTCGGCTGGGCTGCGGGGCTTGATTTTCTTGGGGAGTTTGCTCTGACTTGTTTCTCCCATTCAAGCCACTCCACAAGGCGGGTGCGGGGGGCGCCGAGCTATTTGCCCCTTCAGTCGATTGAACTGGGGCTGGGAAGCTGCCCAAAAGACTTAGGCTGATTCCGAACAGAGATGAAAATAATGTGCACCCATAAAAAAGTTTGAGATTTCCAGCCTTGCGTGACCAGGACGCGATGACATAACTGATTGCTCCGACAACCATGAGCCCGCCAATCAGCCCCAGGTAGAGCCCAATCCCAGGGCTAATTTGACTCAGAAGAAGCGCCCCGAAAGGATTATTATTGGCTTCTTTATCGAAAAGTAACGAACTCACTTGCCAAATGAGCATCCCCATCCAAAAGACGGTGAATATGCCTCCCGCTTGAATGATGAGAAAGGCCGGAGTTATCAACCTTCGAATCATGAGAGCTAATAGGTAGAGAATGAACCCAACGACAGTCCCTCCCAGAAGAAATTTACCGCCGCCCGACAAGCCGACGATGCCTCCGTTGCCGAAGTTGAGCCACTTGAAAAATGGTGCGAGGCCCAACAGAAGCAAACCGATACCGGTAACGCCAAGGCTAATCCGCTGACCGAGGCTAAACTCATCGATGATAGGAAAGAGAGATGCCTTCGGAGGCGATGATGGGTCTGGCGCCGGTACGACACTTGGCGAGGCTTGGACACTTGGTGATGAGCCTGAAAGTGGTCCAGAGGCGGGAATGAGGTCAGCCATCTTTCCGCGATCGGAGGGGAGCGGTGGCGGAGAAGAGTTCGATGTAGGAGCAACCGTCGGCGCTGCGGGAAGGTAACTGAAAGATTGCTGGCAGCCAGGGCATCTGATCTTGGCCTGCGCTGGGATGATTTTAGTTGTCTTCCCCGACCGTCCGCAGTGGGGGCATGTCACTATCACAATGACATCGCTCATGATTTTAGAACCACGAGATTTGTAAAAATCGAAGATAACGTTACGGGAGGCATTGTATTCGGACGAATACTGGTGGTCAAGAGAGCAGTAGCGTGAGCCGAGATGGGAAAGATTCCTTCGGCGAACGGGCGCCCCAGGTGGGGACAGATACCGAGGAGGTGTGACCCTTGGGTGAGTGACGGTCACGCTGTTCATGGATTGCTCCCTTCGTGATACCGTGCTTCACGTTAGGCCGGCCGTGGTTGGAGCCACGGCCGGCCCTTTTCATTTCGAATTGGTGTTTTAGATCCTGGCGGCCAGTGTGTTGTCGTTGGCGAATGAGCCGATGATCGAGAGGCCGAGGGTGATCAAGGCGGCTGTTGCCGCCATAGATATGGGACCTTTCAGCGTAAAGCGATTCGTGTTTTGGCTTTTTATGATAGAAATTTTAAGTATGAAATCATAAAAATTTACAGGCAATAAGCTTCGCTGTTGTCGTGGTCGAGCGTATACTTGATAGTGGAGACTGAAGGCTATTTGCTATTCTCATTCATGGTCTTTTGACCAGCCACGCTCGAAAAACAAGTCCGATCCCACTGAACCCTCAAGCAATTCAGAGCAACGAACGCGAGGATACAATGAGCGGGAAGCGGCGCCACCAGGAACGTGAAGCCCAAAGAGAGGCCATGGCGCAGCGTGACAGGCTTGAGGCCTTGGCAAGTGGCTTGGCGGTCGACTTGAGTGCGCTCGCTCCGCACAACAGTTACAGTCAGCCGGACTTCGTGGAGCGCGGTTACTACGTCGACAAGCCGTTTGTGTGCCTGGCGTGTGGCATATCCCAGACCTGGTCAGCGGCGCAGCAGAAGTGGTGGTATGAGATCGCAAAAGGAGATGTCTTCTCGACGGCCACGCTATGCCGTCCCTGTCGGCAGCAAGAGAGGGCTCGGCAAGAAAAGACTCGCCTTAAGGGTGGAGATCCGAACCCGTACAAGAACGCCGAGCTTCTGCTTGCCAAGATTCGCTCAGATATCGAACCAGCAATTCTATTAGCGGGATACCGCCTTGTCGACAGGAACAAACGTGGCGAGGTACGGGCTCTCTTTCTCGATTACAGCCGGTCGGACGATCTGTTCACCCTGTCGTGGGATCAGCATGAGGCGAAGCTGACCGCGGAATTGCTCATTGGGGGAGGGGCCGAACTTCAGATAATCGCTACGGTTGAATTCCGAGGTATCCGATCGACGTCTGACATTGAAGACCAGCTTGCAGCCTTCATCGCGCCGGTGCGGAGTTTCTTGGAGGGCCTGGGAACAGCTCCACCGGAACCGGAGTCTCGGTAGAACCCTTTGGTACCGGATGCTCCGGTGGGCGGCTAACCATGGTTAGAACCAGGGTACTCAGCGCTCGATCGTGAAGACGGCCAGGCTGCCTCGGCTTCTGGGCAACGGCCGCCGAACATTCGCACGGCGTCTTCCGCTCCAGCTTCGTCCAGCCGTGTAGAATTTCAGGGCACCCTTTCAGGGCATTGATGATCGGCATGGTCAGGGGGGCGGCGAACTGGGCTCGTGAGGAAGCCTCGGAGCCGGAAACTGGAATGAGGTCACGGCGCGTTTCACGGACCCAAGCAGCTATTCCCTTGGCTTCGTGTGGAAGCCAAGGAGCGAACGGACGCGTGCACCGGCTGTAGCTGCGTGGATCGCAGTTCTCACCCAACGTGCGGCTGTCGCTAGCGGCACATGTCCAGGGATGTGCACGAAGAATTGAAGCCAAAGACTTGTTTCATCGCGACAAGGCTCTGGGAATAACCTCCGATGCCTGAAGATCACGTTGGCTACCTGGACTTCGATGGGCGAATTGTCCGGTTTCGCGAGGCCCAATGCTGCTTCAATGAGGGCCAACTCGATGTGGAAGCCAAGGGCTCGAAATGTCGGCTGAAGCTGTACGGCATCGCGTTCCCGGACGCTACCAGCGTGGCCGATCTCTCCGGCAAGGTTTTTGGCCCGGACGCCGAGACTGTCCGGAACGACCCCATCGCGGAAGGCGGGATCGAGACAAAGCTGATGTGGCTATCGTATCTGTCGCTGACGGTAAAATGCCGAGGCTATGATGCCAGCATTCGCTTGCTTACCGTGACTTTCGAAGGTGAAGTCGTCGATGTTGAGAGCGGGTTCAGCGGGGCGATTGACGGCATGGTCCGGTGTCGAGTGGTCGAGAGCCTGTGGTAAGGGGGACGTCCTGAATTCGGGCGACGAGCAGAATCCTTTGGGGTAAACCATGAACTTCTCGAACCGGCAAGGAAAATTGGTTGGCGATGTTCAAGAACCATTCAGCAGATATCACCGAGACGTGATGGAGTGAGAAGAACTCGCATCCAACCTGATTCTTGAGATTGCCCTGACCGATGCGGATGGAGTCATCCCCACGTCATACAGACTCTCAGTTCAGGTGCAGGACGGCACGGTCTTGCTGGTCCGGTGGCCCATTGCGGGCGGGGCATTCCGACACGGAGACCGGACCGCCGATCCATCCATCGAGGAGTCGGTTGGCCGTTAATCCGTTGGGCTCACGAGCGGCAGGAAAACCTCATCGACAATCTCCCTGATCGCTTCGTCCGACAAGGGCGCGAAGGTCATCAGGATCTCATGGCGTGCAAGATCCGTCGGAAGTGACACAATCCGCGGGGTGAGGCGGGCAGGGGCGATCTCACCGCGATCAATCGCGCGTCCGAGGATGGTTTGCATGACGTCGGAGTCGACGATCTGCGCCCTCGTATCAGCGAAGTTGGAATGCATATCCGCCAAGTCCTTCTGCATGTCGAAAACCAGCCTGATGATGTCAGGCCGGGCCCGGTCGGACAGCCGGCGGAGCAGAAGGCAAATTTCGTCGCGGACGCTGCCGAGATCGGGCACGACGGTCGGGTTCTGCGCAATATGCCGTCCCAGCGCAGCCGTCGCGAGTGCGGTACGGCTTGGCCAACGTCGATAGAGCACGGGCCGACTGGTGCCCGCACGCTTGGCTACGCCCTCGAGCGTAAGTCCAGGATAGCCCCGCTCAACCAGTTCAGCCCAGGCGGCGTCCAGGATAGCGTCGTCCAATCTGGCGCCCCGCCGCCGGCCGATTTTGTCGGCCTTCATCAGTGCCTCCACTTAAGATGCGGCCTGTATCCTATTGACCTCCTGGTCTCGACCAGGTAAGACACGCATCGCATCTTATTCTAATTGGAGGAGTTGTATGTTCGAGACGCAAGGTGCCAAATCCCGCTCAGTCCTGATCTCCGGAGCCAGCATCGCCGGTCCGGCCGCGGCATACTGGCTCGATCGGTACGGCTTCGAAGTCACAATAGTGGAGCGGGCAGCCGCCATTCGTAGCGGCGGCTACCCGATCGATGTGCGAGGCACGGCAATCGACGTCGCCGAGCGCATGGGCGTGCTTTCGCAGCTCCGGGCAGCCCACGTCGACACTCGGAAGCTGACGTTTGTCGATGCCGATGGAAATTCGATCGCCACCATCGCGCCGGAGGACCTGGCCGGCGGTTCGAGTGGTCGTCACATCGAGTTGCCGCGCGGCACGCTGACCTCGGTGCTTTACGATCTGACGCGGGACCGGGGGATTCGCTACCGGTTTGATGACTCCATCGAGGCGCTGGAGGACGATGGGGCTGGCGTGAACGTTCGTTTCAGAAGCGGTGCGGAACAGCGGTTCGATATCGTGATCGGCGCGGATGGCATGCATTCAAACACGCGAGCCTTGGTGTTTGGGCCGGAAGCACCGTTCAACCGCTCACTTGGTTTTTGCTTCAACCTCTTCTCACTGCCGAACGATCTTGGTCTTTCACACGAAGCTATTGCCTATGCCGAACCGGGCCGTCTTGCAGGCGTGTATGCGGTTGGCGACAGTCGCACGCTCCAAGCCTTCTTGAACTTCGCCACTGATGAACCACTGTTTCATTCGCACAGGGACGTCGACAAGCAACGCCAGCGGACGGCGGAAATTTTCAGTCATGGCGGCTGGGAAGTTCCTCGTTTGGTTGCGGCCATGCAGCGTGCGGATGACCTCTTCTTCGACACGGTCAGTCAGATCCATATGCCGCGCTGGTCGTCCGGCCGTGTGGCGTTGGTCGGCGACGCCGCTCACGCGCCTTCGTTCTTGTCGGGACAGGGCTCCAGCCTCGCGCTGGTTGGCGCCTATGTGCTTGCCGGAGAGTTGGCGGCATATGCGGATTCCGTCGATGCCTTTGCTTCTTATGAACGAATAACACGGCCGTTCATGGAAGCGAACCAAGCGCTGGCCTTCAAGGAGGGCGGGAGCCTTCTCATGCCGCGTACGCAGGAGGAACTCGATGCGCGTAACGCCGCGCTCGCTGCGATGCAGACGTCGGGAGGGGTGCCATCGCATGGCGAACACTCTGGGCTGGTGCACAACTCGCTGAGGCTACCCGACTACACCCGTTGGCTTCACGAGGAACGTCGGAAGTGAGCCGCGACCGAAATCGCCGCATCAAACTTCTCTGCGTTGGGTGATCCCTTCCGTCCAGCAATGATCTCGCGGCCGTGCAGAGAAGGGGGGCTTGCAGCGATTGAATGGAAGCAATGTCTTTTGGCCTTCACGCTGCGAGCTCGCTCCGCCCCCGGGCTGGTCCGCCAGTTTTGGCATTACTCACTCCATGAGACGACGGCCGCCATACTGGCCGGTCTGGCGGCCAGGGGCCAGCCTCTTCGGCGATGTCAACCGCCGTCTCACGGGCGTCATGGGTGAACAGTTCCTCGCGCTTCGCTCTCGCCCTTGGAGTGTCGCGGAGGCTGACCGAGTCTGTCTGCAAACCCGGCTCGCAGGGCTGTTGTCCTCACCGAGTATCGTTGTCCCCTGAGAAGCCATGTCTGTGCCTTGGTGCCTCGGCCGCATCGCGCCCGAGGTGTTTGGGCCGTGGGAAGACCGGGGCCGGCTCGGGAGGTGACGATACCAGGCGAACCGTCGAGGCCGGGAAGGCCAGTACGACGTTCAGGCGCTCGGCGAGGCCGAGGATCTCCCGGCTGAACTCGTCGCGGCAGTTCATTTCTTCGGTGAAGTTCGCGACCCCGAAGTAAACCTGGACGAAGAGGTCGATGCTGTTCACCCCCAGGGTGTCGATGTGGACTTCGATCTTGTCGGGGCGGAAACGCGGGTGGTGGGAGGCGAAGGTTCGAAGACCGTCGCGCATGGCGACCACCTTGTCGACTGGCGTGCCGTGAGCGAGAGACACCGTGCAGCGGTAGCGCCTGCAGGCCCGCGCACCTCGGTTGTCGATCAGGGCGGCGGCCATCACCGAGTTGGGGATCGTTAGGAGGGAATCCTCGAACGTCCGCAGTCGAGTGGAACGGAAGCCGACTCTCTCGACAATGCCCTCGACCCCCTGGACGGCGATGTGTTCGCCGATCCGGAATGGGTGCTCGCCGATGAGGAGGAGCGTGCCGAAGAAGTTCTTGAGAGTGTCCTGAGCCGCGAGCGACGCGGCCAAACCCACCAAGCCAAGACCGGCGAGGAGCTGGGTGAGCGTCTCTCGGCTGCCGAGCAGGTAGACCACCGCCGAGCCGGCGACGACTAAGACGGTCAGTTTCATGCCGTTGGCAGCGGTGGGGACGATCATGTCGCTCAAACTTCGCCGGTCGTGGAGCCTATCGCTGCGCGCGTAGAGGACCATGAACAGATCGATCAGGCGAAGCGCCGACCAGCCCATGAGGCCGATCCAGGCAATCTTCATGGCAGGGAACGCGACGCCCACGATGTCTGAAGGCAGGTCAAGCAGCCGGATCGTCTGGTGGAGGCACATGAGGCCGAGGAGAAGTGAGAGCGGCATTACCTTCGATGTCACCAAGCCGCGATCGAGGTTGAAGCCGAACCAGCGAAGCGCAGGGCCGACCAGCCTCGCGATGAGCCGTAGGCTCAGCCAAGAGGCCGTTCCACAGGTCAAGAGGCCGGTCGCCAGCCCGATCCACTGGTAAAGATCGAGGCCAAACACCGGGCTCCGGAGGGAGGCGGGCAACTGGCCACGAAGCCAGAGCGCGGGAACCAGTCGTAGCGTCGGGACGGCTCGCACTTTATTCCGGGCCAAATCCGGGGCAAGGGGGCGATCGCGTGTGTCGTGGAACATCGTCTCGACCCGCGCGACGGTCTCGCGAGAGAACTGCCAGTCGCCCCGGCGTGGTTCCTCAGACCGCCTCACCAGGTCGATCCGGCCCAGAGGCCCGCGATAGTAGTAGTACCGAGGACCGTCGGGATCGGACGGGAGCTCCTCCACTGCAACGCGGCCGATTCGGTCGAGGGCGAACTTGAGCTTGTAGGCTAAGAGGGGCCCGAGCTCGGCCCGGGCGCTCTGGGGCACGTCGTCGAGGTCGAGGCAGCGAGCCGCGAGCTCGAGGTCGCCGGCGTCGGAGGCGTGGAGGAGCGTCCGCATCGTCTGCTGCGCCGAGTGGAAGTTCGACCGGTGCTCGCGGGCGGTCTTCTCTTCGGGGGTGAGCCGCTCGAACAGGTCAGGCACCCTTGAGACGGTGTCGCGGTCGAACCGCCATGCGCCGTCCTTGCTACGCGCGAGTGTCACCTGCCACTCGCTGTCGCGGCCGAGGACCACGGTATCGGCCTCCCACGTGTCGGCGACCGTCATCAGGTCGATGCGGAACCGGAGCAAAACCGCCTCAAGCTTGGCGGCCAGCCGGAGGCCCACCGTCTGGCGCGTCTCCGCAGAGAGCGAGTCGAGGTCGAGACAGGCCAGCAAGTCCTTGGACCGCTCGCTGTCGAACTCGAGGTCGTCCATCGCTTCGAAGAACGTCCGCAGCGTCTTTCGGGGCGAACTCAGGGCAAGGGGGACCCCCTCAGGGGGCGCGACCTTCACATCGCGGCCGGCCGCAAGTACCTCTTCGCCGATCACGAGGCCGATCGTGGCATAGCGTGGGTCGGGCGCCCTGTCGCGGAACCCCTCGACCAGGGCATCGAGGTTGCGCAGGCTCCCCCGGGTGAACAGCCAAGCGTTCTGTCCTTCGGGCAAGCGAACCCGCTCCATCATGATCCGCCCGCGATGGTTGGAGTGCCAGACGTACCGATAGCCGTCGGGGTCGTTGGGAATCTCCTGGGAGAAGACAAACTCGCACCGCTGGATCACGAAAGCGAGCTTTCTGGCCATCTGTGCGCCTTCGGAAGCGCGGAGCTTGGGGGGAATGTCGCGGAGATCCAGGCACCGCGCGGCCATTGCGAAGTCATGCCGGCCCATCGCGGCTCCAATGAACGAGCGCATCGTGGCCGCCGGGTCCGTCCGCCCCTCGGCCATCTTGGACCGGGCCTCGTCGGCCTGGTGCTGGCTGGCCGAGGAGAGCTTCCTCAGCCTCCCGATCAGACCGACGGTCTTCGCGTCGAATCGCCAGCGGCCGTCAGCTTGCCGTTCCAGCGCGATCGGCTGGTTGCCTACCTCGTCCAGCACCACGCGGTCGCCTTCGGCGTGGTCGGGAACCGAGTAAAGCGGGATGCTCTGGCGGTTCAGGATGAACTCCAGCTGATGGGCAAGCAACGCGGCATCACGCTCGCGGACCTCGGGGGCGAGGGCGTCGAGCGTCAGGCAATCGATGGCGTTGACGATGAGGGCAGGGGAGCGGTCGTAGCCCGAGATGGCGAAATAGAAGGTCTCGAGCGTTTTACGGGGTGTCGAGCGATCGTTCCATCGCGCGGCCTTGTCGGGCTCAGGGTAGCTAAACGGGCGAGGCGGGGGTATCACGGCCTTTTGGGGCGTCTGGGCGCGAACGGCCGGAGAAATCAGGACGAGGCCGATGAGGGCGATCGACCGCCGGAAGCTCCGCATAGGTGACCTCCTGTCTTGCGATCCGCATGGCGTGGGGGGGCGTATCGGTTTTGACCCCCGTCGCCACGCGCGCGGAGCCGCCTGCGACGGGGGCATGAGGATACTCAGTCCGGCCTTCGAATCAAGGCGAATTGAGGTAAGCATCTTGCGATCGAATCGCAAATCCGACCAGTTGGTCGTGTGTATGTCGCTATGGGACAGGATGACGCCGGTTCTCGGCCGCGCGGCATCATTGATCGAAGCAATAATGTGATGTCGCTAGCTTTTTATCGAGGTGGGTTTTCAGCATGTCGGCGCAAATCGAATCCGCGGAATCGCCCAAAGACTCGCATCGCGTGCCGCCGACGGTTTTCGCATCACGCAAGGGTTTGTTAGGTATTTATTGTATGTCAATGGGATGTATGGCTTGTCGGAGCTAGGTCTCTGGCGACACTTTCCTGGCTGAGGGCGACTCGATGCGTAAGAGGCGAATCTGGGCGTTACCCTTGTTCAGGATCGCCGTGTGCACCACGTCAGGCTCGTAACTCTTGAAGCGGCGGTGTGGCGAGATCATCGGCGGCTCTTACAGCGAGCGGGACGTCTTGCGGGGGCGCGTGGTTCGGCTCTTCGCATGCGCCTTCCAGAACGCGTCCACGACTTGCTCGGGCAGGTTGTCAGGTGCCTCGACGTGCATGCGCTTGAGCACGTGGAAGTACATCAAAGGGCCGAGCAAGAGTGCGATCGCAACGTCGCGGTTGAGGCTGGCCGGCAGCTCCCCTTGGGCGACACCTCGCTCCAGCAGTTGCCGGAGTCTGGTGCGCGGAGGTTCGAAAACGCGAGCCCGCCAGGCATCGCCGAAGGGGCCGTTGCGAGCGGCGTAAGCCATCAGGTGCGGCATGATACGCCCGCGCAGGTCGGCGTACTGGAGCGGTGGCTGGTAGCTCAGCATGGCAATCATGTCGGCGCGGACGTCGCCGGTGTCGAACTCCGGCATCGGCTGGTCCACGCCGTGGAGGTGCTCCAGGGCTTCGAGGCAGAGGGCGTCTTTATCGGGCCAGTGCTTGTAGATGGTCGCTTTGCTCACACCCGAACTCTCGGCGACGGCGTCCATGCTCGTAGCGTCGATGCCGCGCTCGGCGAACAGTTTGAGGGCGGCGTCGAGGACCTGACCATGGGCACGGGCGCTGCGGGGACGAGTCATCGTGTGTTTAGCAATCTCAAACCTGGATCTTCGAAAACGCCCTGGCACCGAGTGCCAGGAAGCAAGACGCCACCGCGGTAAGGACCGCGAGGTTCAAGGCCACACCGAAATACGAACGCCCGATGAGCGCCCCGCGCAGCCCGGATGTGTATAAGAGACAGGCGCAGCCCGTCGATGCCATACGAGAGCGGGTCTACGTGCGTGGCCACCACGAGTGCGGCCGGCAGGTCGGCCAGGGGAAAGAGGGCGCCGGACAAAAAGAAGATCGGCATGACCAGGAAGTTCATAACTAACTGGAACCCCTGCATGTCCTTCAGCCCCGACCCGATGATGGTGCCCAGTGCGGCGAAGACGACCGCGATGAGCGCCATGAACAGGAACCCGAGCAGCACCCCGCCGAAGTCGTGGGGACGGAACCCGGCGATCAGGCACACGATCAGAACGAGGGTTCCCTGGATCGTGGCGGTCGTCGCGCCGCCCAGCGTCCGGCCGATCATGATTTGCAAGCGCGGCACGGGCGCGACCAGCGTCTCCTTGAGGAAGCCGAACTGCCGGTCCCACAGCAGGCCGACGCCCGAAAAGATCGACGTGAACAGCACCGACATGCCCACCACACCGGGTGCGATGAATTGGAGATAGCTTCCCTGCCCGGACTTCTGGAACACGGGACCCAGACCGAAGCCCAGGGCCAGCAGATACATGAGCGGCTGGCCGAGCGACGCGATGATCTGCGGCCGAGACCGCAGGTACTTCTTCAGCTCGCGCAGCCACAAGATATAGACAACATTCATGACTCATCTCCTCCACATTTTGGCCATCTGGCGCATCTGGTCCGCGCTGCCGGCAGCTTCTTCGCGGATCGATGATCCGGTGAGCGCGAGGAACGCCGCCTCGAGCGAATCCGTCCCGGTCTGTTCCTTCAACTCCTGCGGCGACCCGAGAGTGACGATGCGGCCGTGGTCGATGACGGCGATGCGCTGCGCGACGCGTTCAGCCTCGTCCATGTAGTGGGTGGTCAGGAACACGGTGACCCCCTCGGTCTCGTTCAGGTGCCTGACGTGCGTCCAGAGTTGGTTCCGGCTCTGGGGGTCGAGGCCGAGTGTTGGCTCGTCGAGAAAAAGGATCTTGGGCGTGTGGAGCAAACCTCGGGCGATCTCTAACCGACGCTTCATCCCGCCGGAGAAGAGCTTCACCTGCGTGCGGCGCCGGTCCCACAACTCGAACAATTTGAGCAGGGTCTCAGTGCGTGCGACGCGTTCACGGCGTGGGACGTGATAGAGCACGCCGTGTAGTTCCATATTTTCTTGGGCGGTTAATTCGCCATCAAGGCTCGGATCCTGAAAGACGATGCCGAACCGCCGGCGCACCTCGAGCGGATTCGTAGCGGGGTCCAGTCCATCGAGCGCAATCGTGCCGCTCGAGGGGCGGAGCAGGGTCGTCAGCATCTGGATCGTCGTCGTCTTGCCGGCGCCGTTCGGCCCGAGAAATGCGAAAATCTCGCCGGCGTGCACGTCGAACGAAATCCCGTCGACGGCCACGACCTCGCCAAAGGTCTTGACCAGGTTCTGCACGTGGATCATGGGCGGTCCCTCCTCGCGGACAAAACTAAACTGTTTAGTTTAGATTGTCAACAGCGATGCGACCAAGCAGGACCGCGAGCGGTTTAGGAGGGATCGAGTCATCGATACTCTCGGGCTATTATCCTGATGTTGAGATCAGGATTTCTAGGATGCCGACCGGGGGTTGAGATGCTCTTGAGGAAGGACTGGGCTGAGCGGTTCATTCAAGCCTGTGCGAAGATAAGCACAACTCGACGGTCGTTAAAAGCAGGGCAAATGGTCTTTTCGACGACGACGGAAGGGCGGTGTTGGGCGGTTACGTCCGGCTACGTGAAGCTGCTCGACCCGCGAGTGGACGGCAGCCGGATCATCCGGTTGATCCTTGGCCGCGGCGGACTCTTCGGCGATCGGCCATTCGGCGAGAGGGCATTTCGCGGATTCGTCTCACCTCAGCAGGAGCAGGCCTTTGCCCACGGTCCTGCCGAAGTCATCGAGATGGACCGCGAGGAGTTGGAAGCCGCGTCCCGCGCGGACGGCGAGCTCGCTTCCATGCTGCTTGAATCGATGACGGCTCGGGCACAGTTCCTCGAGCGTCGGCTATTGTGGCAGTTCACCACGCCACTCCGGGCCCGCGTGGCAGCAACGCTTCGGGATCTGATCTGCTTCGAGGGGCAGCGCTGCAAGCACGGACACACGATCGACGTCCGCCTGAGCCACCAAGACCTCGCCGAACTCGTCGGCGCGGCGAGGCCGGTCGTCAGCGCCGAACTCGTCCAGATGAAGCGCGAGGGGCTGGTTGAGTACACTCGCTGCCACTTCTGCGTGGACGACCTCGCGGGCCTCGACCGGGTCGCCACCGACCCAACCGCCACCCGATAAAACTGCCCGAACTTCCCGTTCTGTCATTTCGATGACAGCTTTTCGTCGGGGAAGGGCTAACTTTACCACCCAGAGAGCCGGTCGTCCGCCAGGTCGGACGGCCAAACGTATGAGTGCTCTGTCCACTGGGTCACTCTTAATCAAGATGGGGCGGCAGGGATCGAGCCGAGCTCCGGAGCCGCGATCATCGGGGATGCTTGCGTCGAAAGTCGGTTGGCGGCGATCGCTAAGAGCACCGCAATTCCTACGTTCGACCCAGGCCGCACCGATATCATTCACTTGAACACTCCGTTCATTATCAGGCAGGGACGCCCATGCGGATTGTGCGGATCTTGTTCATCCTAGGCCTTGCCTGCTCAACTGGTTGCACCAGTGGCCGGCTCCGTCAACGGACGATCAGCCAGGGCAGCACTCTGCCGGAGCTGCAGTACCAGCAGGTCCTGGACAACCTCGCCCAGTTTGCGACTCGTCCCGGCTCCCTTCCCTGGCACGTCAATCTGAGGGAGGGGACCACTCAGGTCACCGACTCGGTATCTGGAGGTGCGGCGCTGGACATCGGTCCGCCGGTCACATGGTTCCCGCAGCTCCTGGGCTCGAGGACGGCCGTGGCCCAGTGGGGCATGTCGCCGGTGATTGACGCGACCGAGTTACGCCTGCTGAGGATCGCCTATCGCCGTGCCCACGGCGCCCCCGACATGCCGTCGCCCAAGTTCGTCGCCGAGCTGGCCCACGAGTTGAAGGACCAGTTCGCCTCCAACGCCGACCTCCGGAACGAATCGGAGTTGTTCTACGAGTATCAGAGCCGCACCAACCGCAACTCCCGTGAGCTGGACGCGCACGTGCTCACGACCAACGACACCACCGTCTGCGCCGAACCGGGCCCCTCGGTCGATCGTTCCCCACTGGCGGCCAATGTCTGCCGGAAGCTCGAGATGATTCAGGAAGACCTGGCCCAAGTTCATCCCGGCTGGTTCCACGTCGGTTCCCAGCGCGACGTCCCGAAGGACGCCTGCTACGTCGGAAAGAGCGGCGACTGCTATGCCTGGGTCTGCTCCGACGGGATCGACGATCTCACCGAGTTCACGCTGACGGTGCTGAAAATCTCCTCCCTGATCAAGGAGACCGAGACGCTTATCAGCCCTGGGTCCGTGAAATTCTCGCCCGGGGACCGAGGGGGCGGATGAGGCACTCGGCACCGTAGCAGAGGTTAGGAGTCATCCCGTGCTGGGTGGCCGGAAAACTGCGTCAGGGACCGGGGCGCGGCAGCCTCCTCACCGTTCCATTCGAATTCCACGAGCTATTTGCGTACAAACCTTCGGGCTGGGGGAAGGTTCTTCGGTCGCTCGTCGCTGTCGGGAGGAAGGAGGTCTCGAAATTGCCTCAGGAAATTCAAGTTCTTCGGCTGCATGGCGATCGCCTGTCGAAGCTGGGCGAGAGCCTCGGTATGCCGGCCTTCGGCCTCCAGGATGCGGCCTAGGTCGGAGCGGAGGACGGGCGCATCGGGGTTGATGCGGATGGCCGTTTCGAGCCGAGCGATGACTTCGTCGTGCCGGCCCAGCGTCAATAAACATGGGACGAGGAGACGAAGGCACCCAACGCTGGTTGGGTCGAGGTCCACAGCCCTTTGCAACGAAACCACGGCTTCCTCCACCCGCCCGACTCGCAACAGGACCTTGCCGAGGCTCTCATGGCCAAGTGCCAACTCCGGGCGGATCGACACGGCAGCCTGATAATAACGGATCGCCTCCTCATCACTCTTCTCCCGGCTCAGCACCTCGGCGAGCGCGAGATTGACCCAGAAGTCGCCGGGATGTGCCTGTTGGACGCGCTTCAGGAACGGGCGCCTCTCCTTGCTGGACCCGTCCAAGTCCATGTGGAGTGACAGAAACAACGGCACTAATGGATCAGTAATAGGTGCTTGTTTAATCACGTCATCCATCGCCGTTTTGTCCGTACGGACAACCGGATCGCGGGCGCGATCGCGCCAGCCCGTCGAGTCCGGGTCCGCCTTCCGAGCCACCGTAAGTGCCCACTCCTTGCGATGAGGGTCCTTCATCAAACCGGACCAGTGATCGAGCGCGGCCGCGAGTGCGTCCCGGATGTCCGACGTCCGGACGCGAGCCGCCACCATTCCCGGGTCGTCTCCCACTTGCCCGATCTCGGCTTCTCGAAACGCCTCCTCGTAGGGCGGGTCATACGGTGGCGGGGCGATTGCCCCACGTAGCCGCCGCGCGGATTCGAGACGGATCGCTTCCATGCGGGCCACGAATTCTAAGTCGCGCATGCCACGATCGATGAGTCGGCGCGTTTCGGCCGACCCTTGCTTGCCCAGCCTGCCCTTCGATCGCTCAAGCGCGACGCGGGCATCGGACCAAGAAGATTGCTTGAGCAACCGGGCCATGTCGCGCAGATCTTCCACGGTGGCCCGTTCCGTGGCCAGGCGGTCGGCTTCGGCCTTCCGCGCGGCATCCGCCCGATCGGCGACTAGCCACAGCCCTCCGCCGAGCAGAGCGGCCGTGGACAGCGTGGAGACCGCGATTGCCGCCGCGAACACAGGCCTCCGGCGGACGCGCCGGGCCAGCCTTGCCAGCGGGCCCTCAGATCGCGCCGTGATCGCCTCGCCTCTCAGGAAGCGGTGAAGGTCCGCGGCCAACGCCTCGGCCCCGGCGTAACGGTGGCGTGCCTCCTTTTGGAGACATTTGAGGCAGATGGTCTCCAGATCGCGAGGCACCTTGCCATTGAGCCGCGACGGCGGCACCGGGTCCTGGGTGATCACCTGGCGGACGGTCTCCGCCGCCGTTTCCGCACGGAACGGAGTCCTGCCCGTCAGCAACTCGTAGAGGATGGCTCCCAGGGAATACACATCGACGGCGGGCCCCCACGCGAACGGCCTGGCTTCGGCCTGCTCCGGAGCCATGTAGCTTGGCGTCCCGATCGCAACGCCCGTCCACGTGAGGCCGGACTCGCCTTCCATCCGCCGGGCCAGCCCAAAGTCGCCGATCTTGGGTGTTCCGGCGGCGGTGAGGAGAACATTGGACGGCTTGAGGTCGCGATGCACGATCCCGCTCCGGTGGGCCGCCTCGACGGCTTCGGCCAGGGTCGCCAGCAGCTCGGCGGCTTGGCGGGGCGGCTGGGGAATGCCCGCCAGCTTCCTGGCCAGATTGCCGCCCTCAACAAATTCCATCGTGAAGTAGGGTTGGCCGTCCTTGTCGCCCATGTCATACACCTGGACGATGTTCGGGTGCCGCAGGGCCGCCGCCGCGCCCGCTTCCCGCAAAAAGCGTTCTCGAGCCTCCAGGCCGGCATGCGCCCCGGTGAGCATCATCTTGACGGCGACCTCGCGATTGAGGCGGAGGTGGCGTGCCTTGTAGACGACGCCCATGCCGCCATGGCCCAGCACTTCGTGGAGCTCATGCCCCGGGACCTGGGGTAAGTCGGCTGAGGACGTGACGCGAGAGGATGAGTCCGGTATCCGGACTGGGAACATCGCATCCAACTGGGCATCGCAGGCGAGTTTTCGGCTCCATCGCTGGTGGACCTCTGGCAGCAACTCCGGGCAGTCGCGGCATACCTCCTCTGGGGTGCGCTCCGAATCCAACAGTTCTTCCAGGAGCGATCGAATACGGAGCTCAAGGTCCATCGGCCGTCTCCAGATCGCGAGGCGAGGTAGGATCTCCACACAGGACAGGCGCTGCACCAGCTCCCTTACCCCGGAGCTTGGAACGGGCGCTATGCCGGCGGTCGCAAGCCGTTGAGCTCTTCCGACAGCAGGAGGCTGGCGCGATTCAGCCTCCGCTGCACCGTTTTGGTTGAGACGGCCAGTACCTCGGCGGCCTCTGCGTGGGTCAACCCCTGCAGGCGCACCAGGCCGAAGACCTCGCGTTCGTCCTCAGGGAGGTTGTCGATCGCCGCCAGCATCAGGCGCCCGTCTGGGCTAATGTCGGAGGCGCTGCTGGCCGGGGCGAGCAAGCACTCTTCGCGCAGCTCGACGACGACGGGGCGATCGTCCAGGCGTCGGGCCAGGTCGTTGAGCTGCCAACGCATATGCTGATTGGCCAGGGCGAAGAACTGGCGCACGGTCCGGGGGCGGATCGACTCCATGGCCTTGAGCAGCCCTTCCACCACGCCACCCAGCATCTCCTTAGTCTCTAGATTCAATGGCGGTTTGGTCAGGCGTGGGTAGTTCCGTTGGAGCATGATCGCGCACAGGCCCTCCAGCCTGCGAACGGCCCGATCGAGGAGATCGCGCACGATCGGACCGGCGGGAGCATCGCCCGCCATGGCATCCAGGTAACGCTGCACAACGGCGGTGGTGGATTCCTCGCTCACGACAAACCCTCGTCGAAGGTCACATCCTCGCGGAGTATATCGAGCCCGTTGTCCACCCGCCACTCTCAGTAAGGGCAGCAGGAGAGCGATGCCACTCGCGGGAATGGAGAGAAATCGAGAGTGATTGTCATCGAAATGACAGCTCGATTTCCGCGAGGAGGTTAGCATCCTCATCCAGGACCGCTGTCATGTGGGGCGAGAAGAAGATAGGACAAATTAACTTTCGAAAAGGACGAGATAACATCATGCTTAAATCAAGCCGTTCACGCGTGACGGCAGGAGTTACGGCCCTGGCTGGGATCGCCGGACTGTCGTTTGTGCTCACGGCGGCCGCGCCGCCCGAGCGCCCGATGGCTGTGGCTGATTTCACCCAGGACGGGAAGCTCAAGAAGCCCGAAGGCTACCGCAAGTGGGTCTACGTCGGCACACCGATCACACCCAACGAGCTCAATGGTGGCGAGGCCCCGTTCCCCGATTTCCACGCCGTCTACATCGACCCGGAGAGCTACGCCCACTACGAGAAGACCGGCGAATTCCGCGACGGCACCGTGATGATCAAGGAACTCGTCGGCATTGGCGCCAAGGAGGCGACGAGCGGCAAGGGCTATTTCATGGGTGACTTCATCGGCCTGGAGGCGTCGATCAAGGACTCGAAGCGCTTCAAGGACGAGCCGGGCAACTGGGCGTTCTTCACCTTCGGTCACCATTATCCGCTGAAGGCCGAGGCGACGAAGCAGAACGCCGCGGTGTGCAATTCGTGCCACCAAGCCAGCGCCAAGAAGGACTATGTTTTCAGCCAGTTCTATCCCGTCCTGCGAGCGGCGGCCCCGAAGTCGAAGTGAGGCAAATCGATCGGGGGGCGCCCGGATTGTCCGGGCCGCGCCCTTTTTCATTAATTTGACGGCATATCTTATGGCTATCAATTCACCACGCCGGCTCGCCGCTGGCTGCCTTGCAGCAATGGCGCTCGTCGTCACGATTGCGGTCGGCGCCGCAGGGCCGGACGATCCGCCCGTCCGCCTGTCCGACCATTTCTCGCCGTACGTCACGAAGGACGGCGAGATCACGAGGCCTACCGATTACCGCGACACCTTCGAATTCCTGGGCACATATGCCGTGGCCACGAAGCCTGACCAGCCGATCGACGAGATGCATGTCGTCTACGCGCGGCCCCAGGACGTCAAGGCGTATCGGCAGGACGGCAAGTTCCCCGATGGAGCGACGCTGGTTAAGGAAGTCACGAAGGTCGGCTCGGATAAGCTCACCACGGGGCAAGCCCACTGGGCGAGGGACATCAAGCTCTGGTTCGTGATGGTCAAGGACGCGAAGGGGCGGTTCCCCGGCAATGACCTCTGGGGAGACGGTTGGGGCTGGGCCCTGTTCCTGGAGAAGGATCCGGCAAAAAACGTTGCGACCGATTATGCGACCGACTGCAAGACGTGCCACATCCCGGCCAGGAAGGACGACTGGATCTACGTCCGAGGATATCGGGCCCTCACGAAGGCCAATTCTGCGAAATGAATCCCGGCATCGCTCGGCCCGCGACGAGCGCGGAGAAGTGAGGAATTGATGAGCGACCGTTTGAAGTCCATCGGGATAGACATTTCCCGCTACGGCTTGGTGATCATGCTGCTCTGGATCGGGGGGATGAAGTTCACGGCCTATGAGGCCGAGGGCATCAAGCCTCTGGTGGCGAATAGCCCACTCATGAGTTGGGTTTACAAGGTCATGAGCGTCGGCGGATTCTCTTCACTCCTCGGGGTCGTTGAGATCGCCATCGGCCTGCTCATCGCCCTGCGTCCGGTTTGGCCGCTGGGCTCGGCCATCGGGAGCGGACTCGCCGTGGGCATGTTCCTGACGACTCTGAGCTTCCTGTTCACAACGCCCGGGTGGGCGCCGAGTCTGGGCGGTTTCCCGGCCCTTTCCGCGATGCCAGGGCAATTCCTGCTCAAGGACGCTGTGCTGCTAGGAGTGGCACTGTTCACAGCCGGCGAGGCGTTGGAGGGGGCACGCCCGCGTCATGAACGAACCGCGCCGGATCCGCCGTGAAGGAGCAGAGGATGTGGATTTGAAAGATGTTGCAATGCCTGCGGTTGGCACTCATGTAAGTCTGAAGAGCCGACGGCATATGTTGTTGTCATTCTTGTCGCCGGTGGCAGCCCTCGCGACGAGGTCTTATGGGCGAGCCGCACCGCTCAGCGAGCCATTGCCGGTTGCAATGCTCGAACCCCGCCCGACCAATGGAGCAGGCAAGATGGTTCACACGATCCATGACATCGGCATCGCAAGTCAGATCGGGAACTACAGTGACGCTATCGAGGCCAAGTCCAACCTGCGATGGCTGCTGACGGCGGGAACACCCGGCCTTTCGAGGACCGGTGACCTCCCGAAGGACATCACAGGCCAGGCCGAGGGTGCCTGGGAGCATGTCATCGGCCTGTTGGAGCGAGCCGGCATGACGGTCGCCGACGTGGTCAAGGTGACCCAGTACCTGACGCGTGCCGAAGACATCCCGGCTTATGGGAAGGTGCGTTCGCGTTTCCTCGGCGATGCTCGACCCGCCTCGATGCTCCTCGTCATCCCCCAGCTTGTGCGCCCCGAGTTCCTGGTCGAGATCGAGATCGTCGCCGCCAAGGCTTAGCCCGCACGCGGCATTCTCATGGCATTTGCGAGCATCGAGGCGGCGATGCGCCGTCGGTCACCCTTCGGCTTCAAGTCCTCGGCGAGATTGACCCTAGACGGAGGAACGCGTGTCGCATTCAGAGGATTACGACCTGGTGGTGCTCGGCAGCGGAAGGGGCAGATTCTTCGCCTGGTCGCTGGCATCGCAGGGAAAGCGGACGGCGGTCGTTGAACGGCAGTATGTCACGGGTTCGTGCCCTAGCACCGCGTGTCTCCCGAGCAAATACTTGATCCACGGGGCGAAGGTCGCCAGCTATTTCCGCAGGGCATCCGAGTTCGGGATCGCCTCGGGCGAATGGAAAATCGACATGCACGCCGTTTGCAACGGTAAGAGGACGTTGGTCGACGGGATGGTCGCCCTGAATCACGAGAGATACCGTGAGAATGGCGCCGAGTTGGTCATGGGCCAAGGCCGCTTCGTCGGGCCGAAGACGATTGAGGTCGCGACTACTGACCAGGGAACTCGTACCCTTCGCGGCGACATCGTCGTGATCAACACGGGCTCCCGTTCGCGAATCGACCCGATCCCCGGGCTCGCCGAAGCGCGACCGATGACACACATTGAGGCTCTTGACCTGGACCGCGTCCCGAATCATCTCATCGTCCTGGGAGGCGGATACATTGGGCTCGAGCTGGCCCAGGCAATGCAACGCTTTGGCAGCCGCGTGACAGTCATCGAGCAGAACGCCACACTGGCTCATCGCGAGGACCCCGACGTCTCGGAGGCCCTGAAGAGACTCTTCGACGACGAGGGGATCGATGTCCTCACCGGCATGCATGTCGACCATGTCGAAGGAAGTTCCGGAGACTCCGTAAGACTGTATGGAAAGAGCAACGGAGTGGAAGTCGTCATCGAGGGGTCGGACATCCTAGTCGCGAGTGGACGGACGCCAAACACCGACGATATCGGCCTGGAGGCAGCCGGGATCGAGAGGGACGATCGAGGCTTCGTCAAGGTAGACGAACACTGCCGAACGACAGCCCCCGGTGTGTGGGCCGTGGGCGACTGCGCAGGCAGCCCCCATTTCACACACATTGCCGATGACGACGTCCGCGTGGTCCGTGACAACCTCCACGGCATCGACCGAACGACGACCAATCGTCTCGTGCCTTTTTGCCTGTTCACCGACCCTGAGTTGGCCCGGGTCGGCTTGAGCGAGTCGGAAGCAAAAAGTCGTGGGGTCGCCTATCGGCTCGCGAAGATCCCCGTTACCTCGATACTCCGGTCTCGGACCCTGTCCGAGACGCGCGGATTCTACAAGGCGCTGATCGCCGTCGACAGTGACCGAATCCTTGGCTTCACCGCGTTCGCCCCCGAGGCCAATGCGGTGATGACGATCGTCCAGGTCGCTATGACCGCCGATCTTCCTTACACGTCCCTGCGGGACACTATCCTGACGCACCCGACCATGGCCGAAGGACTTGTCGCGCTCTTCCGATCCGTCCCTGCTCGGAGCTAAGTTTCTCAGGTCGTGACAAGATAGCCCAGTGGCGATCCATTGACACGTGTATCAGGACCATGTGCGATACTCCGGTGATGTCACACCATCTCGATTCCCCCGAGGGCGACCCAGCCACGCCTCGAACCGTTACCAGGTACATGGTTCTCGACGATCGTTGGCTGTGGTCCAGGGCTGTCTTAGAAACCCTTGAGGCAGAAGGAACGATCGCTGCCTTTGGTCGACGCGATGGCCTGTCCCACAGAGTGCTTGTTCTCTGCGATCATCCCCGCGCGGCAAGCTTCATCAGGACAGCCAGGAAGGCGTATAGGCAGAGGTTTTCGCCTGATGATGCCCTCGTACGCCTGGCTCTCATTCGGCCTGCGGAGAGACGCCAGGCTGAAGCCAGACGACAAGCTCGTGCTGCTGGCCATTCAGGGGTGAGGGTTGAAGTGTTCCGTGCGCTTTCCGTTGAATGAGGAGGGCACGTACATTTTGAGTCACCCCGCGGGATTCACCCCTTTCAAGGAGGGACCGGGCTCACTGTCGGACCAACATCACCCCGATGATGAGGAACGCCGCTCCGATGAGCCGCACCGGGTTTATAGAGTGCTGCGGAATTCCCAGGATGCCGAAGTGGTCGATGGTGAGGGACCCGAGCATCTGGCCGACGACGACCAGGGCGACGACCGACGCCGCGCCGAGCCGGGGGACCATGAGAATGGCCACACCGATGAAAATGGCACCGAAGAGGCCCCCGGTCCACGAGGTCCACGAGGTGCGTGCGACGGTCTCACTCGACGGAACAGGCTGACCTGTGAGGACGGCGACCGTCAGCATCACGAGGCAGCCACCGAGAAAGCTGACGAGACCGGCCCACCACGGCGAGCCCAATTCCGACCTCAGCCTGGCGTTGAGCACCTGCTGGAGCGAGACGCTGAGTCCCCCGCCCACGACCAGAAGACAGAAAAGAGCGTTCACAAACGACGCATTCACAAGACTCCTCCTTTATGAGCCGGTTCGATGGCCAAGCAGTCGGTGCCCGTGCGAAGGGTCCTGACCAAGCCTTCCTCGACGTCCCGAGGGAATTGCAAGGCTATGATCCGCTTGGCAGTTGCCTCGACGGGATAGTTGAATGAACGTAAATCGATGTGATCGTCCTGCCAGACCGCGTAGCAGCCGGCGGGACTGCCCGACTTGGGTTGCCCCAAGCCGCCGGGGTTGACCAAGAGCCGGCTTCCGACACGTTGGACCGAGGGCAAGTGTGTGTGGCCGACGAGTACGATGTCCGCCGTCACCGACCCTACCTCCTTGGCCCATTCCTCGGCTGTCGCACACCTGCCGTAGAGGGCATCCGAGGGCGTCGCGTGCGTGAGATAGAACCGCGTGCCGTCCCGTTCGCATGCCGCGTGAAGAGGTAGCCCCGCGAGGTAGGCTCGCTGCGTCGAGTCGAGCAGCGACGCCGTATAACGGCAAGTGGCCTCGGCCGTCGCCCGATAGCTCGGACGCCACCGCCGGTCTCCTTCATGCACCGCCGCGTGGTCGTGGTTCCCACGGACGACGAGCGTAGCCTTGGCCCGAACCTCGTCAATCACCTCACACGGTTGGGGGCCGTAGCCAACGAGGTCCCCCAGTACCCAAAGCTCGTTGTACGCTTCGGGCAGTGCCCGGAGGGCCTCATAGTTACCGTGAACATCCGAGAGAATGACAATCTTCATCGGGCCAAATCCTTGAGCTGTTCAACCCTCGCTGCGAGGGGTTCACCCCATGCGTGCTAAGCTTACGGTTCCGCTCTCGCATGCGTCCAATGACTTGTTCCCATGCTTTCCATCACCTAAAGTTATGAGTCGTCCGGGGCCTGAAAGCGACTTGTTCCAACCCATTGACGTTCATATGCACTTCGGAACGACGAACCTCAACCTCCTGTGGGTCTTCCACGCCGTGGCCAGTCAAGGGAGCTTCACCCGGGCGGCTAGCTCGCTGCATCTGACGCAACCGGGCGTCAGCAAGCATGTGCGGCAGTTGGAGAAGCACTACGGGATGGAGCTGTTTGAGCGGCGGGGCCGCACGGTCGCCCTCACGCGAGCGGGCTACATTCTCTACGAAGCTACCCGCGAAATCGTCGCCTGCCTCGGTCGAACGGGCGATAGGCTCAAGGAGTTGCACGGAGCGACTCCGACTCTGCCTCTCGCCTCGACGTTCACCGTGGGCCTCTACGTCGTCCCCAGCCTGCTCGCCTCGTTCCGCTCGCTCCACCCCGAGGTCAAGACGACCCTCGAGATCTTCCCGGCCGCGACCGTCGAGGCTCGCGTCTTGGACCAGAGTTTCGACGTTGGATTGGTCGGCCATGAAGTGCGGGACAAGCGGCTCGTGGCTACCGAGTTCTTCTCGGACGACCTGGTGGTGGTGGTCCCTGCTGGGCATCGGTGGACGTCGAGGATACGAGGCATTCGCCCGGAAGAGCTGCGCGAAGAACCGTTCATCGCGACCGCCGTAGGCTCCGGCACACGAATGGTCGTCGAGGATCGTCTCAGCCGGAATGGCATACGGCTGACCGAGGTTCTCGACTTCGGAAACATGGAGGGAGTCAAGAAAGCGGTCGAGGCCGGATTAGGGGTGTCGGTTCTGTCGAAGAGCGTCATAGAGCGAGAGGTCTCGGCGGGCCTGCTGTCGATGGCTCGCCTCGTCGGCCGGGATATGAAGCGCCGGTTTCTCTTCATCCGCCGCAAAGGGTGCACTCTATCCGGGACCGCTCAAGGGTTCTTGAAACATCTGCTGGAAGCCCACCGCCAATAACGGCCCGTTCTGAAACAGCAGAGGGCCTGCCATGAAGCGTCGGACGGCTTATTCTCGAAGCTTACATCCATGAGTTCAGCGACAGGGAAGAAGTGGCCGAGGCTTTGGCCAAGCCAGGCTTTGCACTAAACGCGTACCACATCGCATCGGGCGGCAATGGCCTTATCATTGGTGACATACAGGTTAGGGTCCCCGATCCCGAGTTTGCGGGGGGAAACATCACTCACGCGCGAGCTCCGGCTTCGCTCGAGTGGCTCGGCTGCCAGCTAGCGATGCTCGATGAAACGGTATGATAACATTTTAGAAGCATTTAATGCATCGAGATACGAAAAGTGAAATGATCTAAATAACCAAGGATATTTTAAAGTGTTGCATCTAGGTAAAACGCATGAAGCGCTTCAGGTCCCGTGAAACGCTTGCTGACACGGTTGAACCAGATTCGCTATGCCCACTGCTAACCAACTGCGGGGTGGTCACATGAGCCGAGGGCATCAATCAGTGCTCCAGCCTGAGTCCGTGTCCGGCGGCCCGTCCGAACCAAAACGAATCCGGTGCGTCAAACGGCAGGCCCCCACTGTTAGAATTGCCAGGGCGGGCAGCCAGAGCAACCCAGCCGTTCTGGCCCTCAAGGTGGGGATGGACTCGTTGCCCGCTGCAATCGCTCAAGGGAACTCTGCTTGCGGCGGATGGCACCGTTAGGCCGCTACGGAATGATCCGACGGGTTGATCCGCAGTGAACAGAAAGCAAGCGTTCCGGTTCCAGGCTGCATCGCCTTCCTGAGTGTCGCCGCGATGGTGGGTCGTAGAGCGGTCGTATGGCTGGATGGTGAGGTTCCGCCGGTTGGCCTGCGATTTCGAGCGGCTCAGGAGACCTTGGAGCGGCTGCACTGTGTTGTCTTCAATATCCTCACGCTTCACAAGGCCGCGCCCCTCTTTCCGTGGAGTTCATAACATACTTTGAGCTGTCAACGCTGTGTTCTCCGGACCTGGATCGTTTTCAGATCGTCCCGATGATCCTCGGCCCAAGTGCCGAGGTGCTCCAGCGGTTCAAAGAGTTTCGATCCCAGGGATGTCAGTTTGTATTCGGTCTTCGGCGGCATGACCGGATACACGGTGCGTTCGACAAGTCCATCAGCCTCCATCGATCGGAGTGTCTGCGTGAGCATCTTCTTGGAGATGCCATGAAGCAGACGTTGCAGCTCGCCGTAACGATGGACCCCCTGCGAGAGCAGGTAAAGCAAGGCGAGGGTCCACTTGTCGCCGAGTAGCTCGAACAAGAAGTGGAGAGGGCAATCCTCGACGGATACGCCGTTTGGTCGGGCCTTGGATACCATTAGGTGCCTACGATACTTCCAGGTGCCTACTTGCCGGTTGGAATCTATTAACCTTAAATGCCGGGACGCGATGCGTCGAGGGCCAGTTCTCCAACTCGCCCCCCGGTCATTTGGTCTCCGTCAATCGCGGAGGCGTTCGTCTCACTCACTGGCAGGCAATATGGATCTTCAATTGAAGGACAAGCGGGCTTTGGTCACGGGAAGCAGCAGCGGCATCGGTGAGGCAATCGCTAAGGCTCTCGCTGCCGAAGGTGCGCTTGTGGCGATCCACGGGCGGGACGAAGGGAGGGCGACCCAGGTTCGACGGCAGATCGAGGCGGCAGGAGGCAAGGCCGTCATCGTGCTTGGCGACCTCTCTCGGGACGCCGATGCCGAGCGGGTGGCCAACACGGCGTCGACGGCCTGGGGGGGGATCGACATCCTCGTCAACAACGCCGGGGGTTCGGGCGACAAGGACCCTGCGGACCGGACCTCGCCCGAAGAGTGGGCAGAGATGTATGACCAGAACGTACTCTGCATCATCCGCCTCACCCAGCGATTGGTCCCGCCGATGCGTAAGTCGGGGTGGGGCCGGGTGGTCAACATCTCGAGCGGAGCCGGGACCATGCCGACAGTCAATCGAGCGGCCTACTCAGCGGCCAAGGCCGCGGTCAACAACCTCACGGTTTCGCTCTCCAAGGAGGTGGGCCGTGATGGGGTCACGGTCAATGCCATCTCGCCCGGCACGATTCTGACGCCCAAGGCCGAGCGGGTTTTTCGTGAGGTGGCCTGTCAACGAGGCTGGGCCGACGGCGGCCAGGCAGAATGGCCTGAGGTCGAGAGGGCGATCGTGGAGAATGTCGCCCCCAACTCCCTTGCCCGTATCGGCCGGGCTGAGGAGGTCGCCCGCGCCGTTGCCTTCCTTTGCAGCCCGCACGCCGGCTACATCACCGGGGCGAATCTCCGAGTGGACGGTGGGATCGTGCCGACGGTCAACTGACCCTACGGCAAGCTAGCCAACACCATTCCCTCGGCGGCCAGGCAGTCGGCCTTGTGGCCAGGCAACAATCTTTCCCGTCGATCCTGACGACCGCGAGGTCTTTTGGTTTGTAGTGGCGGAAGCTGGGGAGACGAGGTCGGTCTGAGAAGGGCGCTACCCTGTCCGAAGGATTTCGGTAGTACCAGGTACTACCGTTCTTGGACTTCCGGGCCGCACCTCCGACCGTCGGAGGGTAAGCGTAACTGCTTTCGGTGGGACACTTTCGGGTGAATGGGCGATACAGGACTCGAACCTGTGACCCCCAGCGTGTCGAGCTGGTGCTCTAGCCAACTGAGCTAATCGCCCTGCGTGAGAGAGAAAACTATAACGGATCTGAGTGGGTTAGGTCAAGAGCACTCACGCAAAATCGTGTGCGAAATTAGACTTCAAGGATCTCGGCCGATTTCTTATCAGCCATTTCATTCACTTTGGTTTCGAAGCGCTTGGTCAGCGTCTGGATTTCTTCCTTGCAGACTTCCAGGTCGTCCTCGGTCAGAACCTTGTCGGTCTGCTCTTGTTCGGCCGCCTTGTTGGCGTCGCGGCGGATGTTGCGGATGGCCACGCGAGCTTCCTCGGAGAGGTCTTTGACGCGGCTCACGAGCTTCTTGCGCTGCTCGACCGAGAGTGAGGGGACATTCAGGCGGACGACCTTGTTGTCAGAGTTCGGGGTCAGTCCAATGTCGCTGGCCTGGATCGCCTTCACGATGTCGCCGATCACCGTGGGGTCGAACGGTCGGATCAGGATTTGCTGAGGTTCGGGCGTGCTCAGGTTGGCCAGCTGCTTGAGCGGAGTTGCCGAGCCGTAGTATTCGACCCGAATCGAGTCTACAAGTCCCACGTTCGCGCGCCCTGTCCGCACGCCGCGAAACTGGTCGGCGAGCAGGGTAACACTCTTTTCCATTCGCTCTTCGGCTTCTAGCGCGATTTCTTCGATACTCATGGGACACCTCCTGGGGACGGGCAGGGGACTGCTCGACAGCCCCCCATCCCCAATCTTCGCATGGGCTTCATGGCCGATCAACTCAACCCCGCCGCGTTGGCTCTACGACGAGTGGCCAACGGGGCGTTCGGGCGAGCCGTCCTGGCGCTGGGGGCGAGACGAGTTGCTCACCCACGTTCCGATCGGTTCGCCGGCGATGGCACGCTCGATGTTGCCTTCCTTCTTGAAGTTGAACACCAAGATCGGAAGGTTGTTGTCGAGGCACATGCCGATGGCCGTCATATCCATGACCTTGAGGTCGTCTCTCAAGACCTGGTCATATGTCAGGTGTTCGTAGCGGACGGCATGCGGATTCTTTTCGGGATCGGCCGAATAGATGCCATCAACGCGTGTGGCTTTCAGCAGGACTTCAACGCCCAGTTCCTTGCCTCGGAGTGCGGCGGCCGTGTCCGTGGTGACGAAGGGGCTACCGGTGCCAGTCGCCAGAACGACGACGCGTCCTCGCGCCAAATGGCTAAGAGCACGGCGGCGAATGAAAGGCTCAGCCACTTCATCCATGCGGATCGTGGTCAAAAGGCGAGCTTCGCACCCGAGCCCTTCAAGGGCATCTTGGAGAGCGAGGCCGTTGATCACCGTGGCCGTCATGCCCATGTAGTGGGCGGTGGCCTCTTTGATGACGTCGGAGCCGCGAGACAGTGTGGCCCCACGGAGAATGTTTCCACCGCCAACGACGATGGTCAGCTCGACGCCCGCGCCCGCGACTCGGGACGCCTGGCGAGCGATCCGGCTCACTTCGTCAACGCTGATTCCTCCTTCTCCGGGACGGCAGAAGCTCTCGCCTGAGAGCTTCAACAAGACACGGCGAAAGACAGGGGGACCGTAGGCGGCGGCGAAGTCCATCGTCGAGATCCTTGGAGATTCTGGGGCCTCGGGCCGAGACGAGGATCCCACCTCGTTCTCGACCCGCGCACCGCGTTGCGAAGCATTACTCAGCAGCAGTACTCGGCGATGTCCCCTCGCCGACGACAAACCGTGCGAACCTGGAAACCGAGACGTTCTCGCCGACTCGGGCGTTGACGCTCGTGATCATTTCGCGGATCGACTTGGCCGAATCCTTGACGAACTTCTGGTCCATCAAGACCTTCTCTTCGTACCAAGCGTTCAGCTTGCCTTCGGCGATCTTCTCGCGGACGGCTTCGGGCTTGTCGGCAACCTGCGCCATGAAGAGGCGCTTCTGCTCTTCCACCAGTTCCGCGGGAACTTCTTCACGGCGGACGCAGATGGGAATCGCAGCCACGACCTGGATGGCAAGGTCCTTAGCGAGCTGGCGGAACTCTTCGTTACGTGCGACGAAGTCGGTCTCGCAGTTGACCTCGATCATGCCCCCCGACTTGCCGTCGTGGTGGATGTAGACTTCGACGCGGCCCGCCGTGGTGGCACGGCCGGCTCGGTTCTCGGCGTTCTTGCCGTGCTTTTCCTTGGCCAGGGTCAAGGCTTTCTTCAGGTCGCCATCGGCTTCCTTGAGGAGCGCCTTGCACTCCATAAGACCCAGCCCGGTCGATTTTCGAAATTCGTTGACAGCCTGAGCCGTAATCTCGGCCATCGGCGTTTCTCCTCTGCGCTCAATCGCGGCCGCACGATTGTCCGGCCGCCTTGAATTCATGTTACTAGGTTCGGGTCAGGTCTCTTTTACCAACAGTCGCTGCGCTCGTCGACCACCTTGCGGAGCATTATCGTGGGCTTCGAGTTTCGGGGAACCTCGAAGCCCTTTGGATAACGACGACGGAGCGTGACTTACTCAGCGGCGGGCGCCGAAGACTCGGCGGCGTCGCTCGTGGTAACGGCTGCGGGCTCGGAGGTTGCGGGAGCGGCCTCGGGGGTGGCCGCTGCGGTTTCTGGAGCTTCGGCGGACTCGACAGCACCTTCCTCGGGGCTGCGGGGAGCAGCGCTTCGGACTGAGGAGCGGCTGACGCCGGTGCTCGTCTGGGCGGGACCGCGTCCGGGGCCGGTCTGAGGCCGGCGGTCTCCGCCACCACGGCGGTCACCACGTTGCTGTCCACCCTGGCCGTCACCGTCGCGAGCGGGGGCTTCGGCCGGAGCCGCGGAGCGGCCGACCAAAATCGCGTCAGCGAGATGCTTGATCACCAACTCGATCGACCGCATGCTGTCGTCGTTGCCGGGGATCGGCAGGTCGACGAGATCGGGGTCGCAATCGGTGTCGAGCAGCGCAACCACCTTGATGCCGAGCTTGCGGGCTTCGGCCACGGCGATGTGCTCGCGATGGGGGTCGACCACGAAGAGAGCCTCGGGCAGCCGGGTCATGTGGCGGATGCCGGAGAGGTTGCGGTCGATTTTGTTGCGCTCGCGGGTGAGGGTGGAGATCATCTTCTTCGAGTAGCTGAGCGCTTGCTCGCCATCGAGAATCGACTCCAGCTCTTCGAGCCTTTCGAGCCGGCTGCGAATCGTGCGGAAGTTAGTGAGCGTACCACCGAGCCAGCGTTCCGTGACATACGGCATCTGGCAGCGGTTGCATTCCTCGACGATCGTTTCCGCTGCCTGGCGCTTGGTCCCCACGAACACGATCAAGCCGTTCGCGGAGGCCACGCGTTGAAAGAACTTGGTCGCACGGAGCAATCCGCGAACCGTTTCCTTGAGATCAATGATGTGGATCAGGTTCCGTTTGCCGTAAATGTACGGCTTCATCTTCGGGTTCCAGCGACTGGCGCGGTGCCCAAAGTGAACGCCGGCATCGATGAGTTCTTTCACCGCTAACGCCACGACTCAGCTCCCGTCTTGCGAACGATTCCAGGCTGATGTCCCCAAGGCAACTGGCCCCAGGCAGCCCTGTACGAGGAAAGGGGTAACGAAACGTGTGACTGGGGGATCGAAAAGCCAGTCCGGAGCCTCTTCGCCAAGCAGGTCCGAACCTGTCAGGCAAGGTGTGTGGCCTGGACTCAGGCAAGCCGGAGCTTGCCTCACGAGATCGGCTGAGGATCTCGACAAAAGCATCCTTCAGAAAGGATGAGCTTTTCTCACTTCCCGCAGGCCCAAGACCAATCAGTGTACCGGCTTGGACCTAGAACGTCAAATCCGCCGCCCGTGGCTTCGACGGAAAGCAGCAACCTCCACCGCCGTCATCACTTGGATGCCCTCGAGAAAACGGCGAGGGAGCCGGAGGCTCCAAGGAAATCGGTGTGGCCGACAGAATCGCGGCGATGCTCCAGACGCATTCCCACCACACACGCCGCGTGTCTCGGTCAGCCAGGGTTCTCCTGGGTTGCCTCTTAGCCGAGCGGCGCGAGCTGGTGCACGGCTTCCTGGATTTGCTTCATCTTGATCGGTTTGTCGAGCACGATGACCTGGTCGTCGATGGGGACCTTTTCCCGCAGATGCTTCTGCTTGGGAGCCAGCAGAACGAGAGCGGAAAGAGGGAGCTCATCTTCTCTGGCCTTCTCGTAGAGGCCCAGGAAGTGATCGATTCCTCCCGCGCCGAAGCCGTCGACGTCGAAAATCACGGCGGCGGGGTTCGACTCCACGAAGCGTTCGATGGCCACCTCGGCATCGCCAACGAGAAGGACGCGGTAGCCCATTTTTGAGAGGGTCTTCCGGAAGGCGTCCTGGATCTCGGGTTGGGCCTCAAGGCAGAGCACCTGCTTCTGGCGTTCCACTTCGGCTTCCGGCTCGCTCTCGTCGTCTCCGGCTTGCTCGGCGCCGGGCTCTCCGTTTGTGGCGACGGTGGCTTTGCCCGTTGATGGGGAGATCGCGAGGAGCTGTCCCCCCTGGTAATCGAAGATCAATTCGTCTTCGATGCGCGTCTCGGTCTTCGTCACCAGGATCCCATCGGGGGAATCCTTGATCGCCTGGGCGTAGGCGCTGAGGTCGTTCATCACCTCGTCCATGCTCTGGTAGCGCGCTTTGAGCTCGACCTTCATCATCTTTTCGACGATGCGGGTAAGCTCCTCGTCCGGAGCGTAGCGTTGCTCGCGCAGAGGCTTGATCGCGTCCAGGCTTCGCTTGAGCATCTTCACCAGCATGTCTTTGCTCTCAGCGTCCTGCATCGCAGGCTGGCCGGAGAGCATCTGGTAGAAAACGCATCCCAGGAAGAAGATGTCGGAGCGAGGGTCCCCCTTGGGACTCACGCAGCGCCGCTCGAGCGCGGAGTAGTCGACCGTTCGCTGGTTGAGGGCGGCTGTTTTCTTCTCTTCCCCTTCGATCGTTGCAAGACCGAAGTCCACGAGCTTTGCTTTGCCCGTATTGCTGATCAGAATGTTCGTGGCCTTGAGGTCGCGGTGGGTCACGCCCGAGTTGTGCGAATACTGGAGGCCGCGGCCGAGCCCCAGCAACAGGGGGAGGGCGGCCTTGGGCTCGACCCGTGTACGGATCTTCAGGAGTTCGCGAAGGTTGGAGCCTTCCACGTACTCCATGATCATGTAGTGCTTTTTCTCTTGCTCGCCGTAGTCGAGAATTTGCACGATGTTCTGGTGCTCTAGCCGCATGCCGGCTTCCGCTTCTTTATTGAAGCGTACGATAGCGGCGGGGTCGGCGACGAACCGCTGGCGAAGCACTTTGATGGCGACTGGGCGGTTGTCGGTCATTCGGACGCCCCGGTACACCCGGGCAAAGGTCCCTTCCGCAATATGGAAAAGGACCTTGCAGCCCCCGAAGAAGAAGCCGGTCGGATCTCCTTTTTGGAGCCGTTCGATCTGCCAGCTTGTGAGCATTCCCTTCCGGAGCATCGAGCGCAGCAGGGCCTGCGCTGACCCGTCGGCCGCGTCCACCCTTGCCTGAAAGGCCTGCTCGCTATTGACTAGCCCAATCATGATGGCTTGATCGGCGAGCGACTCGGCGTCAAATTCGGCCATGGGGAACGATTCCTACTTTCGCCCACGAGTGATGCTGCTCATCGAGGGAATACAGAACATGCGAGTGGGGATGGGCCTCAATAATACTTTACCAGGGTTTCCCGGAGTCGCAACTAGCCCTGACGCTTCGCGCAACATCAAAAGGGTTGATGCCTGAGAATTCGTGGTCTATTAAAAAGATACCGCGCTTGGCTGCTCAATGTGACACCTGCATGGAAGCTTGCTCTCAGCAATGCGGCAGGGCCTGATCCTGATTGACACCGTGGGTCAAAGTCCCTATGGTGAATCCCCAATGTGTTCGTTGGTAAGAGGTTTCGACAACCATTCAGACGATTTAAGGTCCTATGAGCGTACGCACGAGGTTCGCCCCCAGCCCAACCGGATTCCTTCATATTGGGGGGGTGCGAACGGCGCTATTTAATTGGTTGTTGGCCCGTCGGCACGGGGGGCAGTTCCTGCTGCGGATCGACGACACAGACCAGCAACGTCACGTGGAAGCCGCCGTGGCATTGATTCTTGAAGGCTTTCGCTGGATGGGGATGGATTGGGACGAAGGCCCCGAAGTTGGCGGCCCGCACGGCCCTTATTTCCAGTCTCAGCGCTCCGACCATTATGCACGCGCCGCGGCGGCTCTTGTGGCCTCGGGGCATGCTTATCGCGACTATAGCACCGAGTCGGAGCGTGCGGCGGACAAGGCTCTGGCTGAGAAGAACAAGACCGCCTATCGTTTTCGCCGTAAGCCGCTGAGTGAAGAGCAGGCGCAGAAGTTTGAGGCGGAGGGGGTTTCCTACGCCTTGCGGTTTCAGGTGCCCCTCGGGCGATCGGTGATCGTGCCAGACCTTATCAAGGGGAACGTCGAGCAGAAGACCGACGAGATCGGCGACTTTGTGATCGTGAGGCCCGACGGCACTCCGCTCTACAACTTTGCGAGCGTTATCGACGACGCCGAGATGAAGATCACTCACGTCGTTCGTGCTGAAGAACATCTTGCGAACACCTTCTCTCAAATCCTCGTGTTCGAAGCTCTGGGGTATCCGCTGCCGGCCTTCGCGCACGTTCCGTATGTGGCGGCGCCCGGCTCGAAGAAGAAGCTCTCGAAGCGTGATGGCGCGGTCGGTTTGGATGAATATATCAATAAGGGCTACTTGCCCTCGGCGATGATGAACTACCTTGCCCGGCTAGGCTGGAGCCTGGACGCGAGCCAGGAAATCTTCACCCGAGCCGAGCTGATCGGGAATTTCTCGCTCGATCGGGTCAACAGCGCGCCGGCCAGCCATGACCCAGACAAGCTCTTTTGGCTCCAAGGGGAGTGGATGAAGCAGCTTCCCCTCGAACAAAAAGTCGAGGGTGTGCTCCCCTTCCTGCTCAAGGAAGGGCTTGTCTCGGAGCCGATTTCGCTCGACATGCAAGCGCGGATTGAGGCGGTGGTGACGGCTCTGGGAGACCGGCTGAAAACCTTCTCCGATATTCTCACGCTCGGACGTTACTTCTTCACCGAGACGTTGACCCACGACCCCGACGCCGTCAAGAAGCGGTTGCGCAAGGATGGGGTTACGACGATCCTGGCAGAGCTCGACCAGGTGCTGGCGACGACCGACCCTTATGACCTGCCGACATTGGAAGCGGCCGTTCATGCCTATGCCGAATCGCATGGCCATCCCATGGGGCAAGTGGTGAACCCGCTGCGCGTCGCCACCACCGGGCAGGGGGTCGGTCCTGGCCTTTACGACTGCCTCGTGATTCTCGGTCGTGAGTCCTGTCGTGCGCGGATCGCCAAGACGTTGGAGATGTTGAGCGCCACGTAATCAAAGCGGATCAGCTTCGTAGCCGTGTCACCGAGGCCAGCTATGCCGCCGAACAAGAAACCGTACGCCCTGATCGCTATCGGTGTCGTGGTTCTTTTATCGGTGGTGGAGTTTGGCCTCTCGCACTATCGAGGCACACTGGGATGTGTCATGTTCGTGAACGAGGGCGCCGAGCCGATCGAGAACCTGCGCGTGGTGCTCGATGATCAAGTGGCCGAGGTTTCTCGGATCGAGGCTGGAGCCTCCGCCAAGATTTATCTGAGCGGGCATGGCAAGAACATTCTCAGGGTCAAGTATCGGCAGAAAGGGAGCCCGCTCACGGGGTTCGAGATCGCGGAGTTCGACCCCGATGCTCTCGTGAAAGAGAGCTTTCAACTGGTCTTGCGGATCCGGCCCAACGAGTTCGAACGCTATCAAGATGATGCCGATCCGTCGTTGCTCGAGAGATTTACTTCGCGTTTCAAGCGTTGGTTCATGACGTCGCTTGAATCGCAGTGATACTATACCGCCCTAAGGATTCGGGAGCCGTCTCATGTCTTTGCTGGTCGTTGGTTCCGTTGCGTTGGATTCGGTTGAGACACCTCATGGATTGGTCGAGAACGCTCTAGGCGGTTCCGCGACGTTCTTCTCCTACGCCGCCAGCTTCTTTACACCCGTCCGGTTGGTCGGCGTCGTTGGGGAGGATTTTCCGTCGGCCCATCGCGAGCTGCTTGAGTCTCGCAATGTTGATACGTCGGGGCTGATCATTGAGAAGGGGGGCTCCACCTTCCGATGGCGCGGCAAGTACGAAGGGGACATGAGCACGGCCGAAACGCTCGAGGTTCATTTGAATGTCCTCGGCACCTTTGATCCTGATCTTTCTCCCAAGTTCGCCGAGACGCCGTTCGTCTTCCTCGCCAACGGCAGCCCGTCGATGCAGCTCAAGGTTCTGTCTCAGGCGACCAAGCGCCAGCTCGTCGTGGCCGACACGATGAACTTCTGGATCGAAACTCAGCGCGACGAACTCTACGCCCTGCTGCGTAAAGTGGACGGCCTGTTCCTCAACGATGGCGAAGCCCGGATGCTCACTGAGGAAATCAACCTCGTGCGCGCCGGCAAGAAAGTCCTCGAGCTGGGACCGAAGTTCGTCATCATCAAGAAGGGGGAAAACGGCGCGATGTTCCTCAGCGCTGATGAAACCTTCGTGATGCCTGCTTTCCCCCTGGCCGATGTCGTTGATCCCACGGGCGCTGGGGACAGCTTCGCCGGTGGGTTCATGGGCTATCTCGCCTCGATCGGCAAAACCGACCTGGCCTCGCTCAAGACTGCTATGGCCTATGGCACGGTCGTCGCCAGCTTCAACGTCGAAGACTTCAGCCTGCGTCGCTTCCAGCGCACGGAACGCCAGGAACTCGACGGGCGCGTGCAATCCTATCGATCGATGATGGCGTTCTGACAACCCACCCCGGAAATGAGGGAGAAGGCTCCAGGCTGGTCGGCCGGGAGCGACGGGATGCCGCGGGCGGTCGGATGGCCGATACGCCCGTGATCTCGCTAATGTGTTTCGGGCTGTCCTCGATCAGAGATGCTTTCTCGCCACTCCTTGATTGAGATATGTCTGAGGGGAACTCACACCTGGCCTCATTGCTCCTGTTTAGCGGGGTGACGGTGTTGGGGATCAACGTCCACGGTTCCTTGGGGTGGCATCACGGGCAAGTCCGCCGGTGCTACCCGATCAGCCTGTCGAAACAATTTGACTTGAGGGAGTTTTCCACTCTTTCTCGCGACCAACGGCGTGCCGTTGCTCGCACGCTCTGACCTGGGTGATCTCGCCTGTTTTTCGGGGATCCTCGGCCATGATCCCTTTGCCGATCGACCCCTCGCTGCCGGAGATCGTGGCGCGTCTTCGCGAGCAGCGTTCGCTCGTGCTGGTGGCTCCTCCTGGGGCGGGAAAGACAACGCGAGTCCCTGTCGCGATTGAGCGGGCGGGGCTGCTTCATCCTGAGCATCCCTCCCTTGTCATGTTGCAGCCCCGACGCGTCGCTGCGCGAGCCTCGGCGGTTCGGATCGCCGAGGAGAATGGCTGGCGCGTGGGGGAAGAGGTGGGATACCAGGTCCGTTTCGAACGGCGGATTGGGCGAAGGACCCGAATCCGCGTGATGACGGAAGGGATTCTCAACCGTCAGCTCATTGCCGACCCCTTCTTGGAAGGGGTCGGGGCCGTGGTGCTCGACGAGTTTCACGAGCGGAGCCTCCATACCGACCTCGCGCTCGCCTTGCTCCGCGAGATTCAGGAGAGTGTGCGGGACGACCTGATCGTGGTGGTGATGTCAGCCACGATGTATGCCGAGCCGATTTCCCGTTTTCTGGGCAACTGCCCAGTCATGACCGTCAAAGGGAAATCCTACCCCGTCGAGGTGCTTTATCGGCCGACCCAGCGCCCCGCGTCGGCTGAGGCTGTTGAGGCTCATGTTGACGAGGTCTTGGATCAGGCAAAAGGCGACGCTGGAGATCTCCTTGTCTTTTTGCCGGGGGCCGAGGAAATCCGCAGGGCGGCGGCTCGACTGGCGCCGCGGGCGGAACGGGATCATCTGCTTGTTTTGCCGCTGCATGGCCGGCTGTCGGCTGAGGAGCAGGAGCGGCCGCTCCGGCCCAGCGACCGGCGCAAAGTCATCCTCGCGACGAACATCGCCGAGACCTCCCTCACGATCGACGGCGTTCGCACGGTGATCGACACCGGCCTGGCGCGGTTCGCGAGCCTCGACCCCCAGCGCGGGATCGATCGGCTCGAGCTTGGCCGTATCAGCCGAGCCTCGGCGACCCAGCGCGCCGGGCGGGCAGGGCGTACGACCGCGGGGCGTTGCATTCGGCTCTGGTCGGAAGGAGAGCATCGGGGACTTCGCGAGTCCGATCTTCCGGACATTGCCCGCGTCGACCTTTGCGCCACGGTTCTCTCACTTCATGCCTGGGGACACACGAATATATCGGCATTTCCCTGGTATGAAGCTCCTCCGGCCGATCGTCTGGAGGTTGCCACGAAGCTCTTGACCATGCTTGGAGCGCTCGACGAATCAGGAGATCGCATCACGCCACTTGGGCAGGCGCTTCTGGGACTTCCTGTTCACCCTCGCCTGGGGCGGCTACTCCTTGCTGCTTCATCCGATGGCGCCCCTCGTGAGGGGGCGGCACTTGCCGCGTTGCTTTCCGAAAAAGACCTGCTGGCGTCAGGGCCTCATGCTCCGCGCCCTTCGGCTCCGCGTCGGGGAAGCTCCGACCTGCTGCTTCGCCTCGACCTTCTGGCCGAAGCCGAGCACCAGAGTTTTCGGCCGCAACTCCGCGATCGGGGCATCGACCCCTTCGCCGCGCGCCGAGTTGCGCAGGTTCGCGACGATCTTCTTCGCAACCTGAAACACCAACCTAACGCCTCGGTTTCGGTCGAGGCTGAGGTAGACGAGGAGACGATGCTCCGTTGGCTCTTGCTCGCCTATCCTGATCGCGTCGTCCGGCGCGGAGGAGGGGAGGCCACGGGAGTCATGGTGGGAGGGCGTGGCGTTCGGCTCGACGCCGAGTCCGTGGTTCGCGAGTCGGAGTTCTTCCTGGCCCTCGACCCTCGCGAAGATCGCCGGGGCGGTACTTTGGAGGCCCGCGTACGGCTCGCGAGTGCGCTTCGCGTCGAGTGGCTCGAGGAATTCTTCCCCCAGGCTCTGAAGCGCGAGCGACGACCTTGGTTTGACGAGGAGCGGCAGCGAGTCGTCGGCCTATCCACATTCTCTTATCGTGACCTTCTGCTCCGCGAAGATCGCAACGGTGCGGTGGACCCACAAGAAGCTTCGCGCGTGCTGGCCGAGGCACTTTTGACGCGTGCTTCGAGCGTATTCGCCCAGGATGAGGCGGCAACGGCCTGGTTGACTCGCCTGAACCTTTTGAGAGACGCCCAGCCTGAGGCGGGTTGGCCTTCCTTTGATGACTCCGCCTTGGCCGAGGTCTTGGCCGACGCCTGCGCGGGCAAACGTTCGGTTGCGGAGATCGAGCGCGGTGCGCTGGTTCCCTTGCTCAAGGGGCGACTGACGCATCAGCAATCGCGAACCATGGATGAGCAAGCACCTGAAGCACTTCTCGTCCCGAGTGGCAACCGGATCAAGCTTACCTATGAACCTGGCAAACCTCCCACTCTGGCGGTGCGCTTGCAAGAGCTTTTCGGTTGGACCGAGACCCCGAGGTTAGCCGGTGGCCGAGTTCCCGTTCTCCTTCATCTCCTGGGGCCAAACTACCGCCCAGTTCAGATTACCAACGATCTTCGGAGCTTTTGGGGAACCACCTACTTTCAGGTCCGCAAGGACCTTCGTGCCCGTTACCCCAAACACTCCTGGCCCGAAGATCCGCTCACCGCCAAGGCCGAAGCCAAGGGGAACCGGCGAACTTAGTCTTGCTCGGGTTCTCAGTCTCTAGATTTCTTGCAGGGATCAGACACGTTCGATGTTTTACCTTGCCCGTCGGCAAGAGTCATTGGTTTTCGACTGACCAAGGTTATTGCAAGGCTTCGTGGGTATTGCATTGCGGTAAGCTGCGGCGCTGATCGGTGGGAGAATCAGCTGCCAGGAATCTGAGGCATTGGACGCCATGGAACCGCGGCGCTCCAGAGTGACGATCCGAAATGCGATGACTGTGGTGGTCATTCTTGCCGTCTTACTTAGCTTCTATCCGATGCTGTGTCGTGAGTTCGCGCCGACCCCCGCAGAATGGGCGAGAGACTCTGCCATGAGTTGGGCCGAACCCAATCCTCATTTGGAAGCAGTCTTTCCGAACTCCGCCGAGACCAGGCGGTCAGTAGCGAAGCAATATGACGAATTTGCCAAGGACCTCGAACGCGAGGGCGCGGAATGGAGAGAGGAGACCTGGCACGGACCGTTCTCTGACCAATTGGCTCTGGGCGAAATCGTTATGTTGTGGCATGCCTCTCAGGCGAGAGCTGAAGAAGACAGTGACCTTGGATGCAACAGTCTGGAGCTTTTGTCATTAGGCAAAGGGGTGATTTGCGAGGTCGTAAAAGACAATGTCTGTGACGCCGATAGCTGCGACCTCTTTCGGGAAATTACGGTGCGAATCATGAACGGTCCCCATCAAGGGAAGCACGCTTTGATCCAACGTAATTGCCTTTGTCGCAAGCCGTGATCGATCGTCCCGAATCAGCCGTCCGCCTCCTTGGGTCAGGCTAACTGGGTACGCAAATCGATTCACCAAAGACTCGTTCGATTGCGACACCTGATCTTGGGCGGGGGCGCCAAATGAAACGACTCTTTGCGGCGGAAGACGAATGACCTGTTTGGAGTCGAAGGCCGGCTCGTTTCTGAAGCCGCTTGTGGAGGGGCTTTTCAATCAGCCTCAAGGTTATTGCCGTGAGATTTGGTGGGAAAGCGGTGCATGACATGATATGCGGAGATGCCGGTCGATTCGCTCTAGGAGTTGTACCAAAAGGGGAGGAATGCTTGCTGTCGCATCGTTGACTTTAAGGGAAATGGAGGAGTGGGAACCGGGGCCGAAAGAGAGCTCGGCCGAGATAATCGTCGGCCGAGGCGGGTGAAGAAAACTCACTTCTTGGCGCGCTTCAGCATATCATTACCGATCTTCTTCTGCTGGTCAGCGAAACCGCTGGGGGGTTGAGAACCCTTGGCGGCTTCTTGGGAAATACCGGCTTCAATGCCGCCACCGCCGCAGCCCGCAAGGCCGATGAGGGTCGACGCAACCAGAGAGAGTGAAAATCGAACGGAAAGACAACGCAGCGTTTTCAAGGAACTATCCTCGATAAAGTCATTGGGATCGAGACTTGAAGGACTGAAGTTTCGGGAATGCGAATCAAGCCAGAGAGCCGATCCCGAAAATCGAGCGAGAACGGGCCGTCGATAGGGCGAACGCCTGAAAACTCATCGTCCGCCTGATCTTCCATTGAGAATGGAACAAGCCGGCTTCACCACGGTCGAAACCGAGCGAAGCCGGCATCGAGGCCAGAGAGCACAACCTTTCCTCTAACGGCGGTTATGCCGTATCAGGTCGGTTTAGTAGGAATCCGAGCTGATGGTCTCGCCGCCAGAGCGGGTGCCCAGCCCCCACCAGGTCTGCTGATTCACGCTGTCCTTGACGAACTTCACGGAGCCGTCCGCGAAGGCGATGTTCACGCCACCGGGGTGCACGCTCGTCGGAGGAGCAGAACCGGCTGGGCCGATGAAGGTCAGCCAGCTCGCGTCAGACGGATTCTGGCATGAAGTGGTGTTGGGGGTTCCGGCGTGGTTGTAGCTGGTGACCACCACGTGTTGCGGGTAGCCCGCGATCCAAACGTAGCCATTCCGGTCCGACGCAAAGCTCATGGTCGAGCCGGGCAGGTTCTTGCAGTTGGCCAGGAAGAGAGGTGTTCCGGTGGCGTCGCTTCCGTTCGGCGTGGCTCCGACCGTCGCGTTGTAAAGCGCACGCTTGGAGTCCATGTCGCTCAGAGGCAGGCTCGGGCTACCGTTGAGACCGATCAACCGTTCGCTGAAGAGGGCCGTGTTCGACGTGCCGTCCCGGATCGACTCAATACCCACGGTCGTGGCCAGGTAGTCGCCACCGTAAATCGTTGTGAACGGAACAATCGTACCGGACCAGAGCTTGAACGAGCCCGGACCACCGAGGTTGCCCACGTAGCTCGTGGTGCCCCAGGGATCTTGGGGACGCTTCTTGATCGCGTCTGAAGGGCAGAGGAGCGCCGCGATCTGGGTGTACCCGACCGTGGTGTTCCCTTGCTGATACGTATCACCGCCGGCGTTGCCAAACATACCGGCCGAGTAGTTGAACGCGTTGTAAAGGGGATTCTGCTCCAGGAACGGAGTCAGCGCGATCGACCAACTATAGCTCCAACCCCAGCTCTGAATGGCACCGGCAGGATAGGTGCACATCGCCGGTAGAACCTGGTTTTGAGAGACATAATTGTGAACCGCAAGTCCGAGTTGCTTAAGATTGTTCGTGCACTGTGCTCGCCGAGCCGCTTCACGTGCCGCCTGAACGGCGGGCAAGAGGAGAGCGATCAGCACGGCGATGATCGCGATCACCACCAGAAGCTCGATCAGGGTGAAACCTCGTCGACGATTCATCTCGAGACGACTCCTTTAGGGAGGAATAGGAAATAAAGAACGAGAACCAAACACGAACCGCAGCCCAAGCGAGAACGCTGGGCTCTCTATGCAGTAGGACGCACCTACTGCGTAAAGACCTGTCGATAATGAACTGTGTTGATTCGAGTAAAGACCCTAGATTCTGAAACTAGCACCACAGTTGTACGGCGTCAATTTTTTTTCTGGCAAGTTTTATTTATTATTGATCACTAAAGATACGAACCTTTGCCAGGTCACTTCACTTCCTTCGGACAGTGGGCCAACACATTTCCGAATTCCATCGGACTTGCTGAAAACCATTGAGGATCGCTTTCCGATCACGGATCGACTGCGTAAGCAGAACGCAAAGGGTAAAAACGACAACTTCGCTACTGAGGTCTGAGCGAGTTAGCCGCGGGCAAGCTCAATCGGGCCTTGCTGGGCGATCGCCTGGCATATTCCCATGGAGACGGCTTAGGGAGTTAGTCACGGTTCGCTTTACCGTGGCAAGGTTCAAAACTGGACATCGAAAAAACGCTCCCCGAGGCGACACCTGTAAAGGCAAGGAAGAGCTCAAGTCTGGAGTTCGAAATTGCGTGAAGGCAGAACAATGGGAAGCAGGCTAGCTAGCCACCCTGGCCCGGAACCTACCGGAGTCTCCGGAAGCTTTCGGCACGCCCTTGCCTGTGAGGCCAGCCGAAATCTCGGTGCCTGCACGCCGTTTTCTCCTTGATGTTCGCCTTGCAGTTCACAGCCTTGGCCGAGAATTGTGTCGGTCCCAATCAACTTCCGCAGTCTCCTGAATTGCCGATCGGTGGTTATCCCTCTGTTCCAGCAGAGAGAAGCCAGAGTGGGGGCACTCACCCGAGAGCAAAGGCCGGGAAGTCTCGAGGGGGGGTTGATCAAAAGGTTTAGCGGTCACCGTTTACAACGTTTTTACTTGAAAACATCACCTGAGATCAGGAATGTGAGGGGGACCGGAGTCATATGGGGCGATTTTCGTGCCAGATCCAACAATTGTCTGAACAGGCACTTTTCCGGTCTTGGAAATTCTGCTGTAACATCTTGTTGTGAATTGGGTTGCGCTTTTGATTTTGGTCCCTTTTCTCCTTTGGAAATGGGGGCTTACCGTGGAATCAATGTTGGACAATTTAGCAGATCGGGGACATCGTGCTTCAGAAGTAGGCAGAGCTTCGTCTCGCGGGTCTCTCCTGGCGACTCCTTTTGATCGGACCGACGAACGTTCGTTTGGCGATGCGTTTCCTCGTCAAACCCGCCCCGGTCGAATGGCGCATCAATGCCGTTCCTCTTAACGTTAATGACCGGCCGGATCGTCGGACCCCTTTCGAAAAGTCTGGCTCCGAAAGAAATCGTAGTTCTAAGAAACATTAGTGTATTTGCGCGTTGAAAGCGTTACGTAAGGTGGATGGGCCCCCGAAGTCGCGCAAGAATTAGAGGCTTTGCTGTTACTCGTGCTCTCGTCAGGATTCGGTCAATGAATCGTTTTTGTGCGCGATGTTTGTGGGGCAGGGAGATCGTCGCAGTTCGTGGGGTGGCGCGTTGTCCAGAGTTTGTGAACGCAAGGGACATCAACCGTGGTGGCGTGGATGAGCGGCCAGACGCCTTGCGGAATTCACGTTCCACACGATCGCATGCTTGATGGCGGGTCTGCGCTCGAGAGGGAAAGAAGGGACCCGGAAAGGCGAGTCAAAGAGTCGGAATTTAATCCTCGTAGGCGTCTGTGAGATAATTGCGTGTGGAAAGGTTTGAAAAGAAGGAGCCGGCCAATCGCCGTGGACCTTCGTTGAATGATCGGAACGATCGGGAACGCCAGGGAAGGTGAACCTCTCTCCATCAAAGCTCCTTAAATCAATGATGCCCGCCGGATATCTCTTAAGCCGGACGCCTTATAAATCAATGCCCTGGGTGCAGCGGACGTCCCACCAGTCCCGAAAGCCCCCGCCCACTGGTGGGGCCACCAGTGCCATCTTGCCGGCCTCCTTCGACTTTGCCTTCTCTCTTTCTCATCGCTTGGGGGCACAACTCAATCAACGGGCGCTCGGCCTCATTACGTTGGGGTTTCATGGTCATCCATGTTCTACCGGCCCTTGCCATTGGCGTGTGGGGATCGCTTCCCCTCTGAGATTGAGCTGAATATTTGTATTATTATATATATTTATCATTTTGTGTTTCCCGCACGATTTGGACGTTGATCCGGATGGACCTGGGATGGCTCTCCGGGGTTTCGCCGTCGGGGGTTCATTTTTCGGGGATTGATCAGCTCCCCTTGGTTATCATGGGGAAGGATGGCCTTCTCTCTCCGCCCGTCTCGGCTCGTACTCTCGTCGAGCTTGGCATGGCTGAGCATCTTGAATCCTTGGAAGGAGTCTCCCGATGAACTCGCGACATCTTGCGGCATGGTGCTCTGGTGTAGCCCTGGTTGTGATCGGGACGACGTTCCTTTCCGCGCAGCCTCCGCGTGAAGCTCCGGCTCGAAATGGACGAGACAATCTTCGGGCCGAGATCGTCAAGCTTCGCACCGAAGTCGAAATGCTCCGATTTGACTACGAGCTTGTTCGCGACAGGCTTCTTGAGGACCTCAAGCTTGAAAGAGGGCTCAAGATGGCCGGAGGCATGATTCAGGTTGGGACGGCGATCCAATCGGCGATCAACCAGGCCAGTGCGAATGCGCCGCCGGAAGCTCCGCGTCAACCGACCCGAGAGGATAAGAGAAAGGCCGCAGAGGCTCAGAAGGCCGCGGAGGAAGCCGAAAAGAAGGAGGCTGCCGAGGAAGCGGCCGCTATCGCCGAGCGAAAGAAAGAACTCATTCGCCTGTTCACGTTGCTGTCGGAGAAGCGCCTTGACCTCGAAGACGCCGAGCGCAGCTATCGCGACAGCCATCCCTGATCCCACCGCTTTAATTGTACCCTCCAGGTCGATGACGATCGAGAGTCCAAGACCATTCCCGAGGCCAGGGAGACCAATGTCTGCCGGGCTTTGGGAATGATTTTGTTGATGAATAATCGTGGATATTAATTTTTATTGGAAATGATGGTATCATGATCCGTTTTCATGGTGTTGACAGAGACGTTTACGAGAATCGTTGTCGTTTGGAGTTGGAGGACCTTGGGTGATCCATCGGCTCTGGGGCTGTGTGAGGCGAATGAGGATGAGAGTTGTCAAACCATTCGGCCGTTATCGGAATCCGGATCTTTTGAGAGTCCGTTTGTGCGACGCGAATTGGGAAGTGGCCAGAGTTCTTGCCGATCATTTTCAGGAAGTCGAGGGAGTTGAAGTCCTTGCTGGTAATCTGTTTGATCTCGACGGTGACGCCCTTGTCAGTCCCGCCAATAGCTTTGGCGACATGAGCGGTGGCATCGACCAACAGATCGACCGCTTTTACAACGAAGCTGCGCAGCGAGCGGCGATGGAACGAATCGCTGAACAATTCCATGGGGAACTCCCTGTAGGCCAGGCAACCGTGATTGCGATGAACTCGCGGCGATTCCCGTTTTTGATCGTCGCGCCGACCATGCGCGTGCCAAGTCGAGTCGCCGGAACTCTCAACGCCTATCTGGCGATGCGGGCGGCCCTGGTGTCGGCCCTCTGCCACAACAAGGAGAAGTCTGCGAAGATTCAAAGCGTGGCGATTCCCGGCCTCTGTACCGGTGTTGGCGGAATGCCCGTCGCGGAGGCGGCTCTCCAGATGAGAGCGGCTTACGGCATGATCGTGCTTGAGGGGTGGAAGCAAGTTCTTCATCCTGTCCAAGCTCCGTTCGCTCTCGACTTCGGGGCGATCTCTCGGAGTCGTGAACGACGTGAGAACTCATAGCCAAGAGTAAAGAGTTTGTCATGTGAAAATTAGTAAAATTATAAATAATTATTTAATGTGCATGCTGAATCTATTGTCTTATTGTGTTGAGGTTTTGCGGGTCCTGAACCCCGAGGGCCGGAAGAGTTCGTCGCACGATTGCTTTCATGTTGTTTTCCACGACGGGTGAGCGCGGAGATGTCATTTGAGAAATGCCGGTTGGGAATCGCTCCCTGGAAGGGCTGTTCTCGCGGCGGAGTGCGCGCTTTGCTATCATGGGGTCAGTGACCGGCGTTCAGTCGTGGAGGACCAGCGGTTCGATGCCCCCAGCACCCAAGTCTCGTCCCAGGACCAAGCCTCCGGAGGAACGTCGCGAAGAGCTCATGAACGCTGCCCGGGGGCTGTTTCTCGAGCATGGCGTAGCGGCCACGACGATCGAGCAGATCACGACAGCCGCCGATGTTGCCAAGGGGACGTTTTACCTCCACTTTTCGTCGAAAGACGATGTTCGAGCGGCCCTTGCCGACCAATTCGCGCAGGATCTCCTGGCGAAGATCCGAGGGGCCGTGGCGCAGCGGAGCCATGAGGATTGGCCGGGCAAGCTGGCGGCTTGGGCCGCTGCGGGAGTCTCTGGTTATCTCGACTCCATTCAGCTCCACGATATTCTTTTCCATGGAACGCCTCCCACGCGAGAGGGGCTGGTTCAAAATATCGTCATCGATCACCTTGCTGAATTGCTCCAGGCCGGCGCCGATGCAGGGGCCTGGTCGATCGACGACGCCCGCTTCACGGCGATTTTTCTCTTCAGTGGGCTCCACGGTGTTGTGGATGCTGCCCACATCAAGGAAAAGCGGATCAACCGAAACCGCCTCTCCCTCCGGCTGGAACGTCTCTGCCTATGCGCGGTGGGACTCCCCACGGACTGAGGCGGTATCACCCCGGCCTTAAGCGAGAAGGTTTTCCGGTCGGGTCGGTGAAGCCGCCGAAAGGGCGGGGGAGTGGGAATTTGTCGCTCGGCCACGGTGTCGAGCTCTCGCCGCAGGTCCGCTCCGGGCAGGTGTGGCAAAGACAGAGCGGACGTCGGTCCAGGTATTGGAGAGGAAGGTACACTGTGCGCAAGAAGAGCGGCGATGCGGGGCGGTGTGGTTTATCAGGAGTCGGCCTGGTCCGTCATTGGGCAAGGCTCCTCCACAGGGTTGTTTTTCTTGCGATTGTGACGATCGTTCCCCGAGGAGGTCAGGCGGGTGAATCGGGGGTCGAGACGCTCGTCGGCTACACCGAGCTTCGGACGAACTTGCCGGGCGGTCGGCACGCCAACGTGGTGACGATGCGCGCGATGGTGGCTCGGATGGACGGCACCGAAGGGAGGATGGTAGCTGAGGCGATGAGCCAGGAGCCGAACTCATGGACGCAGTTTGCGGGATGGTCGCCGGACGGCAAGCTGGCCGTCGTCGGAAGTGGTTGGGAGAGCCCGGAGAATGGTCGCTGGGAAGAGGAGCACAAGAGCTTTCGGTTCAACGCTGAGGGGTGGCGGTACGACATGATCCTAGTTGACCTCGCCAAGGGGCAAGCCACCAACATGACCGCTGTCGATCGCGTGAGCTTTTATAATACCGGGTTGTTCTTCTGGCCTCGCGATAAGACGCGGCTTGGTTTTCAAGCGTTGATCGAGGGCAATTCCCACCCTTTCCAAATGGACCGAGATGGGAAGAACAAGCGTGACTTGACGAAGGATTCAAAGGAGTTTGCCTACGGTTTCAGCGCGTCTCCCGATGGCCGCCGCATTGCTTACCACAAGAGTTACCAGGTGTACGTTGCGAATGCCGACGGATCCGATGCGCAAAAGATTGCTACCGGACAGCCGTTTGGTTTTGGCCCCCAGTGGTCTCCCGACGGTGAGCACGTTCTCTTTCTCTCAGGCGAGCACTACAACTGCCATCCTTACGTGGTCAAAGCGGATGGCAGCGGCCTGCGGAAGCTTGCGGACCGTGGGGGACATCGGGGAGTCGTCGAGTTCCTCGACGTTGCCGACTTTCATGGAGGAAGTAGCGATGTCCCGGTTTGGTCGGCTGACGGGCAATCGGTGTTCTATACTCAGAAAGTGGACTCGACGATCGAGCTGTTCCGGGCGTGGCTCGATGGCCGAAACCAACGCCTGACTCAGACTTCCGCCGCTTCCATCCACTACCATCCCCAGCCTTCACCGAATGGGAGATGGTTGGCGTATGGCTCGAAACGCAATGGGGTTCGCGACCTCTACATCATGAAACTTGAGGATCGTTCGGAACACCGGCTCACCCAACTGCAAATTGGTCGCGCGGCGATGTGGCCGCACTGGCAGCCCGAAACGTCGAAGTGAAAGATCGTCCAGCTTAGAACGGAAGGGGCGCGAGAACGCCCTGGTTCCCAACGGCCCATGCTGGCCGCGGTCCTACCGGGGCTATGACCACGAGTGGTTTGCAATGGCCCGCTCGCGAGCTTATGATCCCCAGGGGCGTGCCCCCCCGCGTCGAAGTTTCCGCTTCTCATCGCTTGGATTATGATCGTGCGGTAAGCATGATAGTGTCTTACTGACACCGGTGAGTCCCTGCTCAGGAACGCAAAGCCTCCTTGAGTCAGTGAGTCTCGCGCTGAGCGTGCCTCTATGTGCGGACACGTGCGGAATTCATGGCCAAGTCTGAAGTCGGATGTAAGACGAATCGAAGAGGATTCGTGGAGTCGCAGGTCGACATGGTGACGTCGACTCTGGGCAAGCCTGGATGGAGTGTGTTCCACGGCAGGTCGTCGCGGTTTCTGTCGCCGGATGAAGCACCCAAATTATCAACGTTGTCTGCACCCTGTTTGAGCGAGGCTATCGCGATGACCGCGTTGCGAGGCCTTTCGTAGGGCGGGGACGGGCAACACGTTAGGAGTTGAGTTGCATGACCGCTTCAGGTGGGCTTGACTATGATGTGATCATCATCGGCTCAGGTTTCGGCGGTTCGGTAAGCGCCATGCGCTTGACGGAGAAAGGGTATCGTGTGGCCGTGCTGGAGGCCGGCAAGCGCTGGCCCGACGGGGAACTTCCGCATACGTCGTGGGACATGCGCAAGTTTCTCTGGGCTCCTGAACTGGGGATGTATGGGATTCAGCGTCTCGAGTTTCTCAACGACGTGACGATCCTTTGCGGATCAGGCGTGGGAGGGGGCTCCAACGTTTACGCCAATACGCTCTACATTCCCCCTCGTCCCTTCTTCGAGGCGAAGGAGTGGGCGAGCATCACCGACTGGGAAGACGAGCTGGCCCCGTACTATGACCAGGCTGTGCGAATGCTGGGCGTCGTGCGCGTTCCGTACATGGACACTGACGCTGACCGCCTGTTGCGCGACATTGCGACGGAGATGGGGCGAGGGGATACGTACAACAAAGCGCCCGTGGGAGTTTACTTCGGAACGCCCGGAGTGGAGGCGGACGATCCCTACTTCGGTGGCGAGGGGCCCCGAAGAACTGGGTGCATTTCTTGCGGCGAGTGCATGATCGGCTGCCGCCACGGCGCGAAGAACAAGCTCAGCAAGAACTATCTCTATCTGGCGGAAAAGCGGGGCGCAGTGGTCCACGACTTGAACCAGGTTACGGAAGTGCGCCCTCTGGAAGGGGGCGGGTACGAGGTATTGGCTCGTCATCCGGGGCTGGAGGGACGGATTCATAAGCCGTTGCGCTACACCGCGGCGCAGGTCATCTTTTCCGCCCATGCGTTTGGAACGGCCAAGCTGCTGCATCACATGCGGCACGATGGGCATCTCGATCGGCTCTCCGATCGCCTTGGCATGTTGGCACGCACTAATTCCGAGGCCTTGCTGGGGAGCGTTGTTCCCTATGGCGCTTGGCGCAAGCATCCCGACCGGTTTATCGCCTCGCCGGGTTCCGTGGCGATCACGTCGGGGATCTGGCCCGACGATGCGACGAGCATCGAGCCGGTCTACTACGGTGTCGGCAGCAACATCATGGCGTTCATGTCGACGCATCACACGCAGGGGACCGAGGCGAATCGCACGGTTGCTTGGGTCGAAGAATTGCTCAAACATCCGGTGAAAGTGCTGGGGCTCGATGATCCCCGGCATTGGTCCGAGCGGAGTGTCATTCTGCTCTGCATGCAGACCCGGGATGAGTCGATCGAGCTCTTCTGGAAAAACGGAACGCTTCACAGTCGGCAAAACGCAGATGCTCCGCCGCCGGCGTACATCCCTTCGGCCAACGAGGTGCTCCATCGGTTCGCCAAGAGCATGGAGGGACGTGAAGGGGGCTCATGGTTCGAAGTCGTCAACCGCAACGCCACGGCGCATTTCATTGGTGGCGTTGGCATCGGCGAGACGGACGACAAGGGGGTGGTCGATCCCTATCAGCGCGTCTTCGGCCATCCCGGCTTACACGTGGTCGATGGCTCGGTGATGCCAGCCAACCCTGGTGTGAATCCTTCGTTGTCGATTACGGCCCTGGCTGAACGGGCTCTCGCGTTCTGGCCCAACAAAGGAGAAGCGGACCCGCGCCCGCCGCTCGGTTCAGGCTATCAGCGCATCAAGCCTGTCCGGCCGAACCACCCGATCGTCCCCACGAGCGCCCCGGGCGCCTTGCGCTTCCCTTATTGATGGAGAAGAGAAATCCGATGAGTGACCACGGTTTCTTGACAGTCGGCAAGGGGGCGCAACTGCCCGACAACGACGTTCTGCCGCACTATTTTCCCGACCGCAAGCTCCGGCTCAACGTTGCACGTGTCAATGGGCAACTCTACGCGTTCGAGGGGCTTTGCACTCACGAGCATTGTCCGTTGTCGTCCGGCCTGCTGGAAGGCACGACCATCATGTGTCAGTGCCACGGGTCGCAATATGATATTCGCACCGGCGCCGTTCTGCGCGGTCCGGCGACCCAAGGGCTCTCCGTCTACGAGGTGCGAGAGCACGAAGGGGATCTTCAAGTCAAAGTGTAACGCTGTCGCTCTCCCAGTTATGCGATAATCAGATCCTCATGGCACCACGGCCAACTCGTGGGATGGACACCGTCCGCCAGGGGCACTAAACCCAGAGCGGGCTGTTCATCCCACGAGAGACTCGAGAGATCTGGCTATCGAAATTTGATAGGGCACCATCTCAGTCGATGCCGGGGTGGTCGGCGGGCCGGGGGCCAGGGGCGGGCCAGAAGAATTTTCGGTCGGACTCCTGGATGGCGAGGTCGTTGATGCTCGCTTCCCGGCGACGCATCAAACCTCGGTCGTCGAACTCCCAGAGTTCGTTGCCATAACTGCGGAACCATTGGCCGGTGGTGTCGTGCCACTCATACTGGAACCGGACCGCGATGCGGTTGTCGGTGAAGGCCCAAAGTCCCTTGGCGAGCCGGTAATCAAGCTCTCGCTCCCACTTGTGAGCCAGGAACTTGCGAATTTGTTCACGGCCGACGGGAAACTTGGACCGATTTCGCCAGACGGAGTCCTCGGTGTACGCGAGCGACACACGCTCCGGGTCACGCGAGTTCCAGACATCCTCGGCCCCGCGAACCTTGCGTAGAGCCGATTCCAGAGTAAACGGGGGGGCGATCACCGCTGCGCCGCTTGGAGATGAATTGTTTGTCATGAGAGGGCTCGGGACCAAGTTGAGAGAAGAATACCTCTTCGACCTTCCGCTGTTTGATAGCGTTGCATCTTGGGTCGGAAGATCGGAAAGGCCTGATTATTCCCATCAATGATTGCAATAGCACAAACGAGATTCATCAACCTCTGAGTCCACCTGGGAGGGCACCGTTTTGGAGCCGCCAGCATCCCGTTAACTCGCGTAAAGCCGCGTGGGAGGCAAAGGCTGAGCTTCGTGTAAGCGGCTGGTTGGGATGACAAGGGCGCCCTACCTGTGGGTAGAGGCTCTCGGCACTGATGAAGGCTTCCCATGCCATCCCGCCAGCCTATTGACGACGACTCAGGCTCTCGATGCGCCGGTGTCCAAACCGCTTGAGACCAGTCTTAGTTCGTGACGGCCAGAGGCTCGGCTTTGGGGAAGTCGATGTCGGTCTCCGCCACGTTGTTGAAGAAGTTCGTGAATACGTTCAAGGCGACGTTGGCCACGACTTCCGCGATGGCTCCATCATCGAAACCGGCGCTTCGTACCTCTTGTAGGTCGTTGTCGCTGACTCGGCCTCGCGTTTCAAGAACCTTTCTGGCGAAGCGGAGCAGCACATCGGTCTTGGAGTCGGCGGCGGTTCCGACGCGGCTTTCTCGGATCTGGTCAGGGCTCAGGCCGACCATCTTGCCGATCGTCGAGTGAGCGGCCAGGCAGTAATCGCAGTGGTTCACCTCGGAGATTGCCAACGCAATCTGCTCGCGAGTCTTGGCAGGGAGCTTGCCCTTTCCCAAAGAGCCGCTGAAATGAACATAGGCATCAAGCACCACCGGTGCGGTTGCCATGGCTCGGGTCATGTTGGGAACCAGGCCCAGCTTGTGATGGACGGCGTCGAGCAGTTCCTTCGCCTTGTCAGTCGCTTTTTCCGGGGCGATCTCTTCAATGCGGGACATGGCTCGCTCCTTTTTCTTTCGTTCGACGTGTTCCTTGGCTTTCCAACGTCTTAACGCCAAGACTAGTAATCCACGTTCTGTGCCAATGGCGTTTCTCTTTTCTAACTTATTGTGGGGATTAGAATTGCGGAGCGGTGCTTCTCGGCGTGGGAGACACGTAATATCGTGGTAAGACGAAATTTCGTGGAATAGCCACGTAATTTCGTTGATAATGAGGGGCATGAAGATCATCGACAGTCCCTTGTTCCTGAATCCGAAACAGCTCCTCCTGGACCTTGCGTGCGAGCGCTCACTCCCGACGCTGCTCGAACTCCTGGTCAGTCGAATGGCGGAATCACCTCGTGTGTCGTTGGCCCGGCTGTGGCTGATACAGAAGAGCTTGGACTGCTCCGGCTGCTTGATGTCGGCCGAGTGTCCGGATCGGTCCGCGTGTTTACACCTCGTGGCGAGTGGAGGGAGGTCGACCGTTGATCCGTCCGTGAAATGGTCGCGCATCGATGGGGCGTTTCGCAGGTTCCCGATGGGGGTACGAAAGGTCGGCCGGATCGCGGCGACTGGGGAGCCCGTGGAGGTGCCGGACATGGCGGCCTTGATTCAGGACTGGGTCGTGCGGCCTGAGTGGGTTCGAGCCGAAGGGATTTCCGGTTTTGGTGGGCAGCCGCTCGTGTACCGGGGAGAGGTGCTTGGTGTGCTGGCGATTTTCAGCCGCGGGAGCATCGGTGAAGAATGCATGGGTTGGCTGCGGCTGATCGCCGACCACACGGCGGCCGCGATTGCCGCGGCCAGGGCGTTCCAGGAGATTGACGCTCTTCGGAAAAGGCTCGAGCAGGAGAATGAGTACCTGCGTGAAGAAGTGTCGCAGTCCGGCATTTTTGGCGAGCTCGTCGGACAGAGTCCGGCACTTGAGGCGGTCGCTCGTCAAATCGATCTGGTCGCTCCGACGAATTCCGCGGTCTTGATTTTGGGGGAGAGCGGAACCGGCAAGGAGTTGATCGCGCGCGAGATCCATCGGCGAAGCAAGCGTGCGAAGAAGCCGCTGATCAAAGTGAATTGCGCGGCGGTCCCTCGAGACGTCTTCGAGAGCGAATTCTTCGGGCATACGAAGGGATCGTTCACGGGAGCGCTTCGAGATCGGGCGGGACGGTTCGAGTTGGCTGATGGGGGCACCCTCTTCCTGGACGAGATCGGCGAGATTCCGCTCGAGCTTCAAGCCAAGCTCTTACGAGTGCTGCAAGAGGGAGAGTTGGAACGCCTCGGGGACGAGCAGACACGCAAGGTCGACGTACGCGTGGTTGCGGCGACCAACCGCAACTTGAAGATGGAGGCCGAGGAGCGCCGATTCCGGCAAGACCTGTATTATCGCTTGAGCGTTTTTCCCGTGGAGCTGCCTCCCTTGCGGAAGCGGATCGAGGATGTTCCCCTTCTGGCTGATCACTTTCTCGCACTCTCCGCGCGCAAGCTGGGGCAACCCAAGCCTCGCTTGACGCTCGCCAATGTCCGGCAGCTTCAAGGCTACGATTGGCCGGGCAATGTGCGTGAGCTGCAACATGTCATCGAGCGGTCCGTTATCACCGCCGTGAATGGCCGGCTGCTCATCGAGCTCCCGCAGGGGGAGCCCGCCAAGGTCGTGTCAAACCCGAGTCCCCTGGTTCAGGAACGCGTCATAACCGACGCTGAGCTGCAAAAAATGGAGGCGGACAATATCCGGGCCGCACTGGCGCTTGCGAAGGGAAAGATCTACGGCCAGGGGGGAGCGGCGGAAATGATCGGCGTGAAGCCGACGACTTTGACGTCGCGAATGAAGGCACTCGGGTTGAGCCGGGTCATCGCGATCCGCGAGGATCGCGAGTGACCGTCCTCGCGGGGTCGGCGTCATTTCCCTGCCCGGAGAGAACCCATGGTGTGTGACCACCTTTGCCAAGCAATGCTTGTTGGCATCTCTAAAGTATAAGTTCTTATTTTACGAAGGGATCGTTTTGAGCAACGAATTCTGATAGTAATGAGTTCAATTCGCTTCTAGGAAAACGTTTCCTTGGGAGAATTGACGATGAGGGATGTCCGATTTCTTCGATGCTTGGGAGCGGCGTTGGCGGTCCTTGCCTGGGGGACGATGGCTGCGATTGCTCAAGAGGCGGAGACGGATCCCGAGGAGGCGGTCAAATCGGCGCTCGAATCGAGCCGGAAGGCGACCGAGTCGAGCCTCAAGCGAATTTCCGAGGGGCCTTGCGCGGGAAATTTCAAGGCGATTCCCGAGTCGCTGGTTTTGATCCCGCGAGAATCGCTGAATCTTTTGGAACGACTGAATGTGCGCGCGTTGAAGCAATCGATTGACACCTCGAAGGCGGAGTTTGAAAAGCTGGAGCAGTCGATCGTGGGGGATAAGAAGACGCTTCAGGAGATCGAAGACGGGCAAAGGGCGGCATGTTTCGATTGGCTGCGCCGTGAGTTCGGTTCCAAGATTGGTGCGTCGGTCGCGGTGCCTTTAGGCGATCGATCGATTACGATTTCGCCGACTCTTTTTGGGATTTTTCTTATCGATAAGCCGAACCAGATTGCTCCGCCTGGTGAGGAGCCACAGATCAAAATCATCTTCAAGCCGGCTATTTTTGAAGACGATCGCATGACCTCTGACCTGGAAATCTCGCCGAGCTATCCCGAAACGGCTGTCTCGGGCCTTACTCTCGTCCCGCAAGAGTTGGTGCAAGGGGGACGTAACATGGCCTTCCGGAACAAGCAGAGTATTCGAGTCGATGCGACCAACGCGATCGAGTGGGTCTGGAGAGCCAAGGCGGAAAGCTCGTTCGAAGCGGCCAAGTTTGACATTCGGATGAACGCAGTCCGGGTTGAAAAAGGGAAAGCCACGGATCCACCACTTCTCGTCGCCGAGTTCCCCATCACCATGACGAGGCGGCCTGATGGACCAGGCTGGCTGGAGCGGAACATCGCTGCCCTGTTCGTCGGCTGCCTCGGAGCGTGCACTACCTTCTTCACCGCGCGCTGGGGCATTTACAAAACCCACGAGCTGGCGATGGAACGAGACAAACACCAAGGGGGCCCCTGAGGGATTGGCCCGGCTCCCACTTTCAAGGTAAGCCCTGTTCCGCGCTCATGATTGCGGTGCTAGCCGTCCACGTGCATACCCCGCGCGGCGACGATTCGGGCGAAACTGAGCGCCATCACGCCGATAAGGGCACGGTCGCGCAGGCCGATGATCGTTGTCTTGTCGATGCAATTGAGCTGGTTCCGCGCTTCCACCGCGGTGAGCACCGGCGTCAGGCCTTGCTTGATGACGTATTTCGGCCCGCGCACGGACGCGGCCGGGTTGAACCGCAGGATTTGCCCGGTCACCAGCCAATCGAAAAGCATGCGGATTTCGGAGAGGCAAAGCTTGACGCTGGGCTTTGAGCCCGGGTGCTGCTCAATGTAGGTCGCCACGGTCACCGCCTCGACCTCCCCCAACTCGACACCCCGCCCATCGCATCAACGGAGGAAACTGGAGACAGCCCGCGCACAGGCGCGGCGCGTATTTACGCTTCTGATGTTGGCGGTAAAGAACTCGACAAAGCGCTTGCTCGCCTGGTCTCCGGCTTCCACGACGATAGCCGAAATGCAAACGCTCTTACCCGGCCGCTCGACCGGCCCCGCCCTTTCTTCTCTTGCTTCGCGTGCAGCATTCATCCCGGACCTCCCTCGATGCAGGATAATGCCCTTTATCCTGCATAAAAACATATCACGATCATTCCGTGTTGCGCAAGGGGAAAAGACGTCGTCGAACGCCCGTTCGATGCCCTTTCTTGCAAGAAACGCTCCTGAGACGGTGTCGCGGGGGAACGCGCCAGGGATTTTTCTTACCGACGAGGGTAGGACGATGACAGCGCAGGACCGACGGCATGAGAGAGCGTCCGGTTTCCGGCCGTTGCTACCGACGGTTAGAGGAAAGGGCCGGTGTTCGAATCGCTGGAGGAGCGGATCGTCTGCGCGGCGGGCGATTTTGCCCCGAGCTTTCAACGTCACCGGCAAGGCGGTCGTCCATGTGGGCACGACCGGCGTCGCCGGGGGCAATCCCGACGATGTGGCGCGGGCGGTGGCCGTTCAGCTCGACGGCGGGATTCTTCTCACCGGGATGACCGCCAACGGCTTCGAGACCGACTTCGCAGTGGCGCGTCTCAATGCCGACGGCTCGCCCGATACCACCTTCGGCAGCAACTGCATCGTGGTCATTCCCGTCGAGTTGAACGGTAGACCGCTTCCCACCGACGATGTCGAAGGGATCGCGCTGCAGGCGGACGGCAAGATCGTGGTCGCGGTGTCGGCCGGCGGCGCTGCTGGCGCATCGGATTTCGCGGCAGTGCGGCTCACGGCCACCCGACAGCTCGACCGGACCTTCGGCAGCGGCGGCATCCAGACCGTGTCTTTTGCCGGCTCAGCCAAAGCGTACGCTGTGGCCATCCGGGCCAATGGTGGCATTGTCCTGGCGAGCGGGGCGCAGTCCGGCGCCAGTTCCGCCGCCACCTCCTTCGCCATGGCGAGGCTCACCGCCAGCGACTCGCTCGATGCCGGCTTCGGCAACGCAGGTGAGCAAACCGTATCGTTCAACCCGAAAGCCTCGTCGCAGGACGCGGCGCATGCGGTCGCCATTGCGCCAGGCGGTTCCATCCTGCTGGCGGGGGTTCACGCCGCGGGCATCAGCGGTAGCGTCTTCGCGGTGGCCAGGCTCACGCCCAACGGAACGCTCGACACGGGCTTTGGCTCGGCGGGGTTGCAGAGTTTCGCGCTGTCGCCGGGCCTCGACCCAGACGACGTGGCGAACGGCATGGCGCTGCAGGGGAATGGCGGCATCGTCGTCGGCCAGCACGGCTTAGGCGTGGCCCGCCTTACGCCCGCGGGTGCGTTCGATCTGGGCTTCAACGGCAGCGGCAAGCTGAGTCTCGTTTCCCGGATCGCTGGGCTTCCAGTTTGCCGCCAGCAGCGTGGCGATCGCGCCGGGCGGGCAGATCCTCGTCGCCGGCTATGCGGCGTCGCCGCCGGGCTTTGCGCGGACTCCGCCCCGCATCGTCCAGCTACGCGCGGCCCGCGGCCGCAACGGCATCGGGCGCATCGTGCTGACGCTCGATCAGCGCATCCTGGCCCAGCCGGCGCTGGCGCGGTCGGCGTATGCCGTCGAGGGGCTGGGGCCGTACGGCGCCTATGACCGGTCCGCGTGGATTGTCGGGGATGCGTATAACCCGCGCACGCGATCGATCACGCTGACCCTCGCCCGCCGGCCGCGGCTGCCCGAAAGCGTACAGCTGCGCGTCAGCGCCTCGGGCATCGTCAACCTGCTCGGCCAGAAGCTGGCTGGGGACGGCGTTGCCGCAAACGATTTCCTGGGCATCTTTATTATGCCCTGACCGCGACGCCTGCGGTTTCGCGAGGGAGGTGGCCGGCTCGCGTTTTCTTTCTGCCGCCGCCTCCGCGAGCAGCCCGGTGGCTGGCGTCCAGGCTCTTGGCGAACAAGATCGACACCAGCTTGTATAGGGTATTGCGATTGGGTTACTTGAACGTCGCCGTTGTGCTGGAAGCGGAAACGTCGGTTGCTCCGTTGTGGGCTTCGACCGTCACCGTCGCATTGTCGCCCGTGCTGCCAGCCGGGGTACCACAATCCTCAGAAAACGAGATTTCACCATTGGCGTCGGTCGTCTTTTGAAAAACAGTGATTCCACCCGTGTCGCTATCGGTTGTTTTGTTGCGAATCCGCACGGTGACGTTAATCAGCGTGTTGGCGGGAAACCTGACGATATTGGCGGTGACGGTCGTTTTTCCGCCGCCGATGACGGTGTTGGCCCCGGTAGGCGTGACATTTTTCACTTCGGGATCGCCTGCCTGGGCGGCAGATGTCCAACCGAACGCGGCAACGGCAAACGTAAGAATGGAGGCGACACGTAATGATGTCATGCTGTTTCTCCCAGATTACTGCGCATACCTTGCTTACGTGGACATAAATCGCCGCTCCGTTTTGCAACGGAGCGTCCGACTGTCTGCGGCACCGATGCCAGAGACGCTGTGAAAAGGCTTTACAAAGAGTCGGCAGAAATGACTTCACCGCCCGATCGCGTGCTGATGGCGCGCCAGGTGGCCAGGCTGATGGTGGATTGGGTGAATTGGACGTGCCCATCGATGAAAAGAACGTTAGCGCCGGTCGGGTGATGGCTGGAAGCGGTAAAGGCTCCGTAATCGACATTGGAGCCGTTCACACAAGAGTGGCCGTTGGGCTGGATCGCATGATTCATCATCGTCTGGCCGTAGCCGCCGGCGATCCAGAAGCAGAATTTGGCAGGCTTTTCCGGAGCAGTCAGGGGATTCAGGCTTACACATTGGGTGACAAACGCATCGAACTGATCAGGCTGCGGCAGATCATCCGTTCCGAATGTCGCCGAGAGAGAGTCCTTATCGCCGTTCAGGCCCGACCAGAGCACCCACTCGGACATCGCAGCGGTATTGCTCGCGCCGTCGGTGAGATCCGCGAATCCGCCCGGACGGGACGGCTTGCCGACGAAGCCGGCATCGAGGGGCCCGTTCATTCCATACTGCTGAAGGCCGTAGCCGCCGTTTCCCGCGTAATTCGTCCTTCTCTGCGTGCCGATATAGGGTTCGCTCGACTGCCAGTTGTCCGAAGGGCAAAGGAATGCGTCAATCGTGATGCGAGAGGCGGTGAAGTTCGGGGTTTGTTGGCCAATGAAAATGCTCGGCACGTTGGCGAAGTTTATCGCGTTGTAGACGGCCGTTTGCTCGAGATGCGGCAAAACATGCACATGCAATGAGTATCCGCGATAGATGCCGCGCGGGAAGTACTGGTGATGATCTGCATAGTTATTGAGGGCAAGCCCAAGCTGTTTCAAATTATTGGCGCAGCTTACGCGGCGCATCGATTCTCTCGCGGTTTGAACGGCAGGCACGAGCAGCGCGACGAGAACGCCGATGATCGTGATGACGACCAGCAATTCGATCAGCGTGAATCCTTTCCGAACCCTGGCACTCATAGACCGCCCCTCCTGGCTGATATCGCGTGGCCATATCGGCTAATGTCACGCCATTGCATAGTCCGAAATTACTGGGAGATGGAAGCATAGCTGCCACGCCCGCCATGATGCAAGGGATATTGTCGCGAGTTTTGTGAGCAGCGCCGGTGCGATTGCTTTTAATGCAATTTTTTGCAATGACTTACGTCGGTACTGTTGCGGCGGGATTTTCTGAATGCAACTCTTTGGTTAATACGTCATAAATCCACGGCCTTTGGCTGTGCGGCCCGAAGAGCTTCGAGCGATCCGGCTGCAATGACATAGGCTCCACCTTCCAGGAAGGCCCCGAAGGGCAGGAAGGAGGAGCCTATGCACGAATGGCAGAGCCTTTCCCATGTCCGGTGGGAATGCAAGTACCACGTCGTGATCATACCGAAGTACCGCCGGAAAGCCTTCTACGGAAGGCTCCGGCAACAGATCGGCCCAATCCTTCGGGATTTGTGCCAACAACACAACATCGAACTGCTAGAAGGGCACCCGATGCCCGACCATATCCATCTGTGCTTGAGCATCCCGCCCAAGTAAAGCGTGGCGAACACGATCGGGTTCCTGAAGGGCAAGAGTGCCGTGCGGATCCATCGTGAGTTGTTGAAAGAACGCCTGATGACGGGTCTGCACTTCCGGGCGGCGGGATAGTGCGTGAGCACGGTGGGCCCGGACGAGGCTCGGGTGCGGCAGTATATCCGCGAGCAGGATGAGTTGGATAGTCGGCGGGGCGAGTTGAACCTCGATTGACCCCGATGGCCCCAACGGGGCCTTCCTGATACCTCGGCCTCTGGCCGAGGAGCATCATTTTCTGAAGCGAGCCGAGGATTTCAACTCCCGAGCGCGTGGCGAGTGCCTGAAACAGGGACGGGGCTTTGGCTAGCGCACGAAGCCTTGACGGTCTGAGTTTTTCCTCGCAGTTGGGGGAACTCGGTCAAGTGTGCTCACTTGTCCGTGGGCCTGTGCACAAAGCACTGACAATCGAGTACGCTTGTCAGTGCCACCCATTGATGATTCACAAGCCCCGAGGTTTTCCAAGGTCTGCGGAACCCATTCAAGAGAAAGCTGCTCTATCGTGGACGTTTTTTGAGCGTGGCTTCGACGCGATTGGTCTGGCCGTTTCGTGTGAATTCCACGCTCATTTTGTCTCCTGCCCGTTTTTGGCGAACCGCCTGGGAAATTGTGGGGAGGTCGGGCGCAGGCTGGCCATCCAGGGTTGTAATGATGTCTCCCGCTTTCAGGCCGGCGATATCCGCGGGGCTGCCGGGTGATACGAAAACGATGCGGGAGCCGTTGGTGTCAGCTTCGGTCTGAACTCCCAACCAGGGAGCCTGAGACGTGGCGGCGATGCTCCACATCATGATTCCGACCGCAGCCATGTTTTGAAACGAGTGGAGCATGATCGGTGTGAGCAGCGTTTTCCGCCAGTGATAAACGATGCCCAATCCCAAACCGATGAGCGAGGCCGCCAGCGAATGAACGAAGCTGAACGGATGGAGAAATCCGAAGGCACCAGCCTGCAGGACCATGGCGATCGCCGGATGCAGGCGCTGGCGGAACGTATTGTAGACCATGCCGCGGAAGAAAGTCTCCTCGGCGAACGGGGCGACCAGGATACTGAGAATGGCCAGGCCGATCGGCTCGAAACGATTCGGAGACCGAGCGATCGGCTCCAGGGGAGATGTGGAATCGACCTTCAGACCAAAGACGATGAACAGCAGCGAGAAGATCACGCCCAGGCCAATCCAAAGAGCGGGGAGTGAAAGGAGGGCATACAGAGCCTCGGTGCCCACCGTTTTGCGCGGGGGAATGTGTGGTTTCGCCCCTTGGCGGCGCCAGGCGATGAGCAAGGGGTAGCCGAACATCCAAGCCATGTTGAGGATTGTCGCGGGGAGCCACACCCAGTGAGGAATGTGAGAGAGTTGCGCCGGAGTTATCAGCGAGGAGACGATTCGGGCCAGAATCATGGGGGCTATGCCAATGAAGATATCGCTCCAGCGCCAGGGAACGTCGCGGAGGAACGAATGCCGTGATGTTGGTTTGGCCTCCGCCGCGACTTCAGGCTCGAACTCTTCGATGGGTTCCATGGAGACTCCGGCATTTTTCAAGAAAGCAAGAATTCTTAATCTGATCAATTGGGCCAAGCGATCGCCACGATCTTCATGTCTTCCGAGCAGGTCCCAGGCGCACGGGCGACGCTGGGGGAGCGGCTCATTGCCGACCATTTTTCGCGGCGGTTTCAGGCTCCGTGATTCCAGGCTCGGTGCCGATGTCAAGCGGCGGTTCATCGCGAGACGTGGGAACTCGAGATGCTTGAAGGAAGGCGATAAGGTCGGCCATCTCTTGGGGGCGGATCTTGAGTTCGAAGCCCTCGGGCATGAGAGAGGAACCAGAGCTGGTCATCTGTTCGATGCGAGAACGGAGGATAGTCTCCGTTTGGCCGGCCTCTTTTTTGAGGGTGATGCTCGTTGCCGATTGCGAAGCGATCAGGCCGCTAAAGGTACGTCCGTCGCGGTCCTCAATCTGGTACTGGATGAAGTTCGGCAGAACGTCGCGGCCGGGGTCGAGGATGTGGGTCAGGAGGGTCTCGGAGTCGCGCGAGGATGACGAGGTCAAGTCAGGCCCGACGACATGTCCGGTGTCACCGATTTTGTGGCAGGCGGAGCACTCGCGAGTGAAGACCGTCTTGCCTCGCTTGGGGTCGCTGTCGAGCTTGAGCGCGGCACGATAGCCTTCGATGACCTGCTGCCGTGTGGCTGACGTTCCCTTGCCTAGCAACCGCCCCGCCAGGAGGCGAATAGCTTCGTTGCGATGCGCGAGCAATCGCGAACGCCAGGACGGATCAATTTGAGAGGCGTTTACATCACCACGTTCCACCGCCTTGAGAAAGACTTGAGCATGGCCGTCGCGGTTCAGAAGCGTTTCGAGTGCCTGTTTGCGGACCTCGGGGACGTACTCTTTCCAGTGCGGCAGCACGATGGAAGGAATCGTGTCGTCCGAATACCCTGCGAGTGCCTGAAGTGCCGCGACCTGGATCGAGCTCGGCTGGTGGATGTCAAGGAGCGCTTCGAGCGTCTCCTTCACGCGGGGGAACGCAAGACAGGAGAGGAACCGGACGGCATTCCGGCGATCCTCAACTTTCGCCTCAGACTCGCGGGCCATGCGTAGCGAGTCAGCTTCGAGGGAACGCAAGAGGGTGTGGGCCGGTTCCGGTGCTTCCTTCGCGAGGTCCAGGGCCTCCCCGGCTCGTTTCTGGGCTTCACCCAGAGCCAGAACGATGTGGGATCGTAGGGCGGTATTCTGGGACAGGGCCGGCGATGTTGCCAACCTTTCCAGGACTTGTCCAAGTTCCGTGGGTTGCTTGCGGGAGCCGGTCAGAGCCGCAAGATCCGCGATCAATGCCAGGCCAGATGAGCTCGAGAGGAAGGCTGGGTCATCAAGCAAGTTCGCGATCAGGGAGACCGACGAATGGGCCGCCGAGCTCAGAATGGCCGTGCGAATCCAGGGATCCGCGGCGGAAGATCGTGCGACACGTCCCAGGGCAAGCGCGGCACGAGGGTCTTTCGACTGGCCGAGCGTGAATGCTAACTGAAATCGAATGCTCGGTTCCGTGGGGTTCAGTGCCAGCACTTTCTCCAAGACATCCGGCGCCTGGTCGAGCTTTGGCTCGGCGAGCTGAAGCGTAGAAATCAGGACATGATGATCAGGATCGGCGAGTCCTCGCAGCAAATCTTGATCGGTCAAGGCGGCGAGTCCTTGCAGCGACCAGAGGGCGTGAATTCGGGATTGGGGACGGGAGCTCTCCTCAAGGAGGGTTCGAAGCCGAGGAACCGCGGCGAGATCCTGGCGCTCGTAGAGCAGGCGGTGCGCGGTGTCGCGCCACCAGCCGTGAGGACTTTCGAGTGTGGCGACGAGTTCGGCTGTCGTGGCCCGTCCCAGGTGAGGAGGACCGGGATAGCGGAACTCCGGAGGGGCAAGACGGTAGATCCGGCCGTGGTCTCGGCCACTCGTGAGGTCGAGGTATTTCACGACGTCGTTGGGGATGTGGATCGACTCGAGGTACTCGCGGCTCATGTCGAGGACATAGAGGGTGCCGTCGGGGGCGTTGACGAAGTTGACCGGGCGGAACCAGATGTCGGGGGAACGGACGACCTCAGTCCCTTCATCGGCTCGCCGCGACCGGAAAGTGACTCCGTCAGGTTCGAGGATTCGACGGTGGACGAGATTGTTCTGCGCGTCACCGACGAAAGCCGTGCCATAGTACTTGGCGGGGTAGGCTCCGCCGCGATAGATGGTGACGCCCGCCGCCGCGTCCACAACGTGGTGGCTGGCGCCCGCGGAGGTCGCCGGGCGCGCGTTGTTGGCGATCCTGCGGCTCGATCGGATTTGCCGCCAGCGTTCGATCGGGCTGATGCGGAAGATGGGAACCGGGGCGGGGGCCAGGTCCTGGATCGCGCTCGGAGCGGGCAGGTACGGGTTCCGCGCCAGGTAGTGGAGCGGTAGAACGACGTGCAACAGGGGCTCTGACTCGCTGCAAAGAAAGCGGTTGCCCCAGTCGTCGAACGTGTTGCCGAACTGGATGGTGCCGGTGATGGCTTCGAACCCGCGGCTGCGGGGATCAAAGCGGAAGTCGCGGCCGTCGATGGCGATCGAAGGAGCACTCGGAAGATCCGCACGCCGAATGGCGCCACCGTTGCCCGCGGTCGAACCGTAGATCCGATGGTCCGGGCCCCACTGGAGGTTGTTCAGCATCGCTTGTTGATTCTTGGTTCCGAACCCCGAGAACACCTTCTCTCGGATGTCGGCGCGATGGTCGCCATCGGTGTCCTTGAGATACCAGATGTCCGGAGGAGACGCGACGAACACTCCTCCCTTCCAGGGAGCAATCCCCGCCGCCCAGAGCAGATGGTCCGCGAAGCGATGCCCTTGGTCGAATCGCCCGTCGCCGTCGGTGTCGACAAGCATGCGAATACTGCCGAGCGGTTCCTGGCCGGGCTTGGGCTTGTAGGGGTAGTCGACCATTTCTGCGACGTAGAGATTGCCCTCTTCGTCGAATGCTGCGGCTGTTGGGCTGTGGATCAGGGGCTCCTGAGCCACGAGCTCCATTCGAAAGCCGTCAACGGTCTCAAATGTGCGCAGAACTTCCTCGATCGGCCTGGGAGGAGTCGGCTTGAGATAGTCACGGAGCTCCGCCTCGGTGTGCGTGCGCTGGCCCGGATCGGTGAGGTCGGAGGGATCTCGGACCAGGTCGGCGGGATGTCCTTTGGCCGGCGCACCCACCACGTCACGAATCTTCAAGAGGATATCCCGCGATCGATCGAAATAAGCAAGCACGCGGGCCTTCTCAGGGAATGTCCTGGCCTTATGGGCAGCGATCTGGCCGTCAAGTCGTTGGATCAGCACATCCAGGGAGGATCGCTCGTAGGGCGCTTTACCGTTGACGTTGACGTAGACAGGGTTCGTGTGGGCTTCCGCATCGGGAGTGCCGAGGCGCGAAAGAGAATAGGCACGAGCCGCGACCCAGCCAGATCGGTCGAACTCGATGGGGCACTCAAGCTCGACCCATTGTCCGAGGCCGGCCTGACGGGAAATCACGTTTTCTCTGACCACGCGTCCGTTGACGATGATTTGCAAGTTCGTGACAGGGGTGGCCTCAGAGCGAACGCGGAGCCGGGCGAGGGTGGGATGGGGGCCGGGGCCGTTCTTCTCGAGAGTGGCTCCCGGCTTCTGGCCGTCAAGCTCGAGGAGAAGCAGGGGACCTGTGGTGACGAAGCCCTGGCCAGCGCTCGCGCTTCGGAGCCAGCCGGCGATGCTGTGTTGAGGATTGGTATGGACATACGTGATGCTGTCCCCCAACTTGCGGCACGCGGGATAGTCGCAAGCCGCGACGGCGGGGAGCCGGAATCCGCTGTTGAGCATGCGATACCAGTCGGTGAGACCGATGCCGCGATAGACGCCGAACTGGAGCAGTTCGACCGCGTCGATGTTCCCTTGCGCGACGTCTGCGTAGATTGACTGGGCGTATCCGCCGTGGGCGTAGAAGGCAACCCCTCCTGACTCATGGGCCTTGCGGACGACGTCGCCATAGAGAGGCCAATTATTCGCGTTCCCCGACTCGCCGGGCATCACGAGTTCGTCAAGCAAAAACAAGTTCATATGGCCGTAGGTGGCGCCGCGGTACTCCTGGCCGGAGATCATTTGATACGAGCCGCGCGTTCGGATCGACCGCTTTCCGAGCCCCTGAGCTTGCGGCGAGGCGAGTTTCTCCATCAAGCCGGTGTACGGTCCCGCGGGCTCGTTGTAAGCCAGAACCCCGCCGTGACGGATATTTTCGGCCTCCATGAGGTCGAAGATCGCCTCATCATCCTGGTCATTCTGCCGAGGTATGTGGATATGAGGATCGCCCGACTCATAGCCGAGCTTGGGCATGTCGACAGTATGCTCGAGCGAAACCTCTATGGTTTGCGACTCTCCCTTTCTCAGAGTCAGGCTCCGAGTTTCCGGCCGGTGCTCGAACCCTTTCCAGACTTCAACCCGAGTCGCACCCGCAGGCACGTCGACTTCCGCTTCACCGGTTGTGTAGAAGAACCGGCCAAAGTAGCGGATCGGGGCTTTATCGAATCGGTTGCCCCACCCTTTTCCTGGCCATTGGCCCGTCAGGCTGTAGCGTTTCAGACGTCCTTCTCTGGGCTCATAGTAGTTGCCGTCCGAGCCCACCACGTTGATGCGACAGGCCGTCTGCTTGCCGGTGGCTTTGTCTTTCACTACGAGCTTCAGGTGGGCCGTCTCGGGACCTTTGGCCTCTGCGGGAATACCAATCTTCTCCTGTCCATGCGGAGTGAAAAGCGTGGCGTCGTCGGCGGAGGTGTAAGGTTTGAACGCATACTCGACCAGGGGGACATCGAATGTGGATGAGGACTTCACCGTGTCTTGATGAGGGGGAGAGCGGAAGACGGAGGCGAACGCCTTCGCGACGGCGTCTGTCCCGTGGATTGCGTTGGGGGGGAGAGGGTGTTCCGCGTTGAAAACCTCGAGCGCCTTCGGGGGCTCGATCGCGGTTTTCGCGGTGTTGTCCGGTATCGGTTTGAGCCCCAACGTTTCTACGAAGAACCTGGAGACCTCGCGTAGCTTGCTGGGACCAAAGTCATGTTCTTCTTCGGGGAAGTGGGCGTTATGGACGGCTCCTGGAGCGCCCGCGACCTTGTACATCTGCTGGATGAAAGGAAAGCCGACGGTCGGGAACGTCTTTGTGGAATCATGCCCCACCGAGATGAGCAATTGTGGACGAGGGGATGTGGCCGCCGCCAGTTCGATCGCGTTGGAGCCGGCTCGTGACATGACCGGCAAGCCCCCCTCACAACGGCAGCCGTCTTCTTCGGTCCAGGGGTAGACGATCACAACGGGGGCTGATGCCTTGATTCGATCGTCGACGAGAGCCAGGTAGACGGACTGCGTTCCTCCTCCCGACGCGCCGGTGACGCCGATTCGCGTGGGGTCAGTCCCCTCGAGCCCACTGACGAAATCGAGGGCCTGGATGCTGTTCCAGGTCTGGAGCGCCAGGACGAGCGGATCCTTGTGAGTCGTCTGTTGCGAGTCTTGCCAGCCAACCATCGCGTACGAAAAGACGGTGGCCCCCATGCGCGCGAACTGGACGCAGGCGACTTGCTGCTCTTCGCGAAAACGTCCGAGGGGCTGAAAATGGCCGTGAGGATGAAGTATCGCGGGGCCCGGTTTGTCGTGGGTCGTCGGCCGATACAGATTGCCCGTGCAATAGAAACCGGGGAGAGTTTCCATCGCCACGTTCTCAACCGTGTACCCTTCATACGTACGTCGATCCCGCACGACCGCCTTCACCGGCATCCGTTCGGGTAACGGCCACATCCCCGCCCCTTCAAGAAAGCTCCGGCGCAGTTCCGCTCGGCGCTTAGCCCATGCCTCGGCCGTGGTGTATTTGGCTCGCGATCGCTCGAGCTGCTCCAGAGCAAGGCGCTCGCTTGCGCGGGCAGGTTCGAGTGTCGACAGGATCGATGCCAGGAAAGCCAGGGTCGGAACAATCGAGACGCGTTTCATAGGTCGATCACCATGACCTAGGGGAGGGAGGCTGGATCCCAGAGGCTGTCCGGCTTGTCATTCTCGAAACGTGTTCGGCCTGTCCGTCCTGGGGGCGTCCGGCTGTGCTCTGGGAGGGATTCTTGTGGCGAGCGTCCAACCTTGGTGCCTGGTCAAGTTGTTAGGCCCACCAGCCTGGCTGTCGTGGCCTGATCGGGAGGATTTCCACCTCGTCGTCTGGCCGTTGGCCTCGAGGCTGAGAGTTGACCGGGCACACGGAACCTTCCTGAGTGTACGCGGGAAGCCAGGCGGATGCTCGGGGAGAGTGCTCGATTTTTGAAAGCGAAATGAGCGGATTATGGAAGGCGTTGAAGTCCGTCAAAAAAAGAAGCTGGGTATCGCTGTGGGGGGCGACACCCAGCCGTTCGAGCTTTCTCGTCATCGATGGGGTTTCAGAAGTAGGGGCCTAGGCTTCGACGGCGAGTTATTCACCGTTGGTGGGAGTTTTGGGCTTATTCAGTAACTCGGGGATGAGCTGTTCGAGTTTGCCGCGAGCCTTGATCGAGGCGAGCTTGCCTTCGGAGTCCACCACGAAGACGGAGGGAATTGCGTTAATATGCCAGGACTTGGAGAATTCGCTATTCCAGCCGTTGCCCTGGTAGTATTGCGGCCAGCCAATCTCGTTCTCGGCGACGAACTTCTTGAGCTTGTCGAGGCCTCCGTCTTCCTTGGGGCTATCGAGGCTGACGCCGATGAATTCGACCCCTTCCCCTTTGTACTTGGCATAGAGTTCCTTCATTTTGGGCATTTCGGCGACGCAGGGGCCGCACCAGGTTGCCCAGAAGTCAATGACCACGACTTTACCTTTGAGGCCCTTGATCGAAACCTCGGACCCGTGGATCGCTTCGGTGAACGCAAGCTCGAAGGGCTTGCCGAGGCCCTCGCGCTGGTGCCGCTCGTCCAGGATCCTCGAGGCATAAGGGCTCTCGGGGTAATCCTTGAGAATGCGATCCTCCAGCACGGCTTTCTTGGCTTTATCCTGCGTGCGGTTGCCCAGCATCCAGAGCAACATCGCTCCGCGCTTATCCTTGGGCGCAAGGCTCAGGAACTCTTCGATGGCTTCCGAAGACAGTGCTGCCTGGGCCGGTCGTTTCACAAGCGTGGCCTTGACGTACGTGGCCTCGACCTTAAGCACGTCGTTCTTGAGCCTGGACGGGATCTCATTGAGCTCTTTCTTGAGCGTTTCGTCTTGGTCTCCTTGCTGCGACAAGATCATCCATCGCTGGGGAAGCAACTTGATGAGTTGGGAATCGTCAGGCTGGACTTGATAGAGCTCGAGAATCAGGGCGGCTTTCTTGATGTCGGCCTCCCGGCGGTTCTCCAAAAATTTGAGCACATCTTCGCGGGTTTTGCCTTCGGGTCGGTCGGGAGCTTTGATGGCTTCGATGTCGGCGGTGATTTGCTTTGCGGTTCGGTCCGCCGCGGCTGCGGGAACGACGAAACCTAAGCCAAAACCGATCCATAGGCAGGCTCGGAGTGCGCGATTCCTCATCATCGATCCTTTCCCAAGCAAGAAGACCCTGCTTTGACCGAGGCTTTTCGGGCTCGTTTCTTGGAAACGACCCGCCGCCAGACCTCGAATGGCGTTGCCTGACAGGTTCCATCGGAATGTCTTCGTTGTCAAGCCTTGGGGATCAACTTCCTATTGAATCATGATGACTATCATACCGAACTTGATGATCTTCGGAGCCACGATTATGGAGGTGCTTCTGCGGCGTGGACCATTTATTATTATGTAATATATGTAATTTGATGAAAAAATTCTCGATGAAATCAATATTCTTTTGATTCGGCTTAAGGGCGGGTTGAGCGGTTTTCCGTGATACGGATGAACAACTCGTGTGTGGTCGCCTTGCCTACCCAGAACGGGGGATTTTCTGCCGGGATGGACGCCGGGGCTGTCTTGCGAAGACGTTTGTGATGATTGGCGATATGCTCGTTCGCCTGGGCAGTACTTTCGCAGATGAAGGTGACGACGTAGCGGCCGGGCTGAAGATTCTCAAAGCGCCACCACCCAAGGGTGCCGTCTTGACCGGTGACCGTCCAATCAAAGTGTCCCTGATCCTGCTGCAACAGGCCGCGGCGGGCGATGACCTGGGTCTCACCGGGATGGAGGATCAAAGGCTCAAGGAAGAGAGTTTTGTCGCGTCCTCCTCGCGGCGGGATGGGGATACCGGATTCGTCCGTTAAGACGATCCTGACGGTATCGAACCGGTTGAACCGGAGACTCCGTGACGAGCGATTCGTAATGTGGAGAGCGAGCTCGAATTCCTGCTTGGCGTCCCCGGCGGGGAGTTGCCAGGTTGTCTCCCCCACTGCGCGGAACTCAAGGCCATTGGCCTCGACCGGCTCCGTCACGTGAGCTTTTGCCTCGCGTTCGAGTCGGTCATCAAGCTCCTGCAAGAGAGCGCTCATCCTTGCCGCCGCTTCCCCTTCGAGAGCCGCGTTGATGGATTGAAGGGACTCTTTGAGCGGGTTCCCCCATCCGAGGTCCTGGTGGAGACGAACCTTCTCCTCGGGAGTGTCCGTCAGAATTGTGATCCCGTAGCGCCGCCCCGCGAGAGAACGGACAGGGAACGCTCCCTCGGCAAAGGGCTCGGCCTTTTCGAGCCGATGGCCCACCTCCCAGCGATCGATGATTCGATTGGCCTGGGCCTCCGTGATACGAACCACGGGATCGAGCAGATAACCCGGGCCAGAGTTCGAAGGGGAGACACAGAGCGAGAGGGAACGGCTTGGTCCGTCTCCTTCTCCTTCGTAGGCAATGACCAGGCGAAGAGAGGAGACCCCTTTTCGAAGCAGAGCGACCCGATGAGCGGCCGCGCCTGATGAGGTGTCTGGCTTGCCCTCGTCGGCCGAAGCTGTGATCCAGGGAAGAGCTGTCAGAGCGATGAGCCATATTCTTGAAAGGAGGAATTTCTTGAGTGTCATCATCTGCTCCGTTTCCGTTCGGGAAAAGCCAAGTCTTGGCCTCTGATCGTCCCGTGATCCACGAGAGTAGACCAATTATCCTGATAACGAGGTAGAGCGAATGTTCTTAGGAGGACGCGGAGAGGAGACTTGCGAGTGGTATGCCGTCCATCAGAAGATTGAGGATGAGTTGTTATCCTCAACCATCCTCATCGCATTGCGAAATTGCTTTCATGAGTCGCGTTTTTTGATCGGTTCACGGCATCGGCCAGAACTGTTGGGGCGACCTAAATTATTATGGGAATGCTGGTTACGTCGCAGTGCGGTTCCGGCGGCGATTCGTGCTGGAGACAGAGGAGGGGGCAAGGCCCGCGACATTGCGTGCGCCTCGCGGAATCATCCAGGCTTTGAGAGATGTCGAGAGGCTGCCGGTTGCCAGGTCTCCCGGGAATGGGCGTCGCGTGACGGGATAACGGGTGGCGGCTTCTCGGAGGATTCAAAATCACGTTTTCATGAAATGCCTGCGAGCCGATCAATGCCTTCGAGGGGGAGACGGACGCAGCGGCTCTGGTGCCGGACGGTGGCGCCGAGGCGTTCGTAAAAGGCGGTTCCCCGAAGGTTGTTGAGCGCCACGGTCCACTCAATGCGTCCGCAGCCCTGTTGCTTGGCGATTCGGGCGAGGTTTGATAGTAGAGCTTTGCCGATTCCCTGGCTTCGGTAGGCGTCGCGAACGTAGAGGTCGTCGAGCCAGATTCCCGGACGGGCCAGGTATGTTGAGAACGTGGGATGGTACGTCGCAAGTCCGACGGCTAGATCCTCATGCATCGCCATCAGGACGGACATTCGTGCCGCCGGGGCGAAGAAGGCCTCATGGAGTTGCTCCTGGGTCGCGACCAGGGCTTCGGGACAGCCGTCGAATTTCGCCTTCAGCCTCAAGAGGTCCATGATCGCGGGCATGTCTCTTTCGACGGCGGCGCGCACGATGGTCTGCATGGCAAGGTTCCTGCTCGCGATCCAGGCTCAGAGTCAGAAGTTGCTTCCCTTTGGTGAACGCCGCTTTGTTTGCCGCTCTCTCTGGCGCCACGCGGAGAAGATCGTCGAAAGTTCGACATCAACGTGTGTTCCAAGGTTCGGGTGACAGCCCTGATTTTCAGAGAGAGATCTCGCCGTTAAACAGAATTCCCATGGCACAGCGAAAGGGGACCTTAATAGACTGGAACGAAAGCCTCCGCAGGAATTGGCCGCAGTGCCAAGGACCTCATCGAGAAGGAGACGGCGACGATGGATCGACCGCGATTTCGATTCACGGTAGGGAGATTGATGGTGGCCGTCGCCGTGGTTGGAGTCTTTCTTTTCGCCCTGAATTACCGGTACAACAACGGCAGTGTCGATCGCTCGTTGACGGGACTTCAGTTCCGGAAGTTTGTGACCGGAGATGCCAGTCGGCGCAAGTTGGCCGTCGAGAACCTGTCGGGCATTGAACCGGACGACCTGGCTCGTGTTGTCTCGCTCCTGGAGGCGGCTGCGCGTGACGTTGACTGGGAGGTCAGGGTCGCCGCGGTGCAGTCGGTCGGCCTGGCGAGTGGAAGATGCATGCATTCCAGTAAGATCCCCGTCATGGAAGATGTGGACCGCAGCATCTTGATTCTTGTGCGGGCGCTCGCGGACGCAAACGGTGAGGTACGGCTTGCGGCGGCCAATGCGTTGGGCCAGTTGGCGGAGTGTCTTCAATCGCCGCTGCGGGGTCTTACGTCTCTCGAAATCAAGTCGTCACTGGACAAATGTGGGCAAGCTGCCAGGTCCTTGCTTCGACTGATGAGCGACCCTGACCCAACGATCCGGATGGCGGCGATCGGAACCTTTTCCCGGATCGCCGTGGTGAATCCCAAGGGCCCCGAGGCGTTGCTACGGATCATGAAGGAAGATCCGGTGCCGGCGGTTCGCGCCGCGGCGATTGGGGCCCTGGCCTGGGGTTGGCCGGACGAGCCCGGGCTTTTCCACGTCATGATCACGCGGCTCAAAGAGGTCTCGAGCCAGGAGGAACGGTCGGCCATCGGCTGGTCGCTCGGCTCTTTGCCAGTAGCCATCACGGAGCCGGTCGGGCCGCTCATTGAGGCGCTGTCGACGGACAACTGGGTTTTTCCGACGACGCTTCCGGCGGCGCTGGTGAAGATGGGGCTTGCGGCCCGCCCCGCACTCCCCTCGTTGGCCAAGATTGCCGCGCGGGAAATTCAAGATCCTCGAGGTTCGGCCCTGAGGGCCGCCGAAGCGATCGTTTCGATCGATCGTCAGTCGACGGAGGCTGGTGATCTTCTTGAGCCGCTCCTGACGCTCCTGGAAAACTCGACCGACGCATTTGTTCGTCAGCAAGCGGCCAGGGTGCTGGCAAAATATGGGCCTGCAGCGGCCCCGGCGCTCCCCATACTTCGAAGGCTTCTCAAGAACGAGTCGGCCGAGTTGCGGCTCAAGGCCGCGGGATTCCTTGGCTCTCTGGGAGTGTTAGGAGAACCGGCCTGTGCAGATCTCGAAGCCCTTTCTCAGACAGACTCCGATGCGAACGTGCGCGCGAGCGCCAAGACCGCGGTTTCATTCATCAGAGTCGAATGTGGGGTTTGGTAATGAGATGAATTGTCGATGTTGAGGACATTATTAAAAAACCAGGTTTGCTGGCACAGCCAGGTCCTCATGCGGATATCGCGAGAACGGCCATAAAATTTGCGCAGAGTTTGGACGGAGACGCCGTACAATCGGGTGATCGACGAGCCTATCTTTTCGGGAGAGTCCTCCGATGAAGCGATCGCATACCACGCCGCCGGTGGTGGAAGAGATTCTGAAATTCAACCGCGATCGCAAGCCGGAGCTGGTGCGGCTCAAGCTCCAGAGAATGGCGAAAGACTCGTTTGCCTTTTTTCGGGGAACCGACCACCTGTTCGCAAGCCATTGGCACCGGCTCCGTCCTCCAGAGGTCGGACCGGGGATCTTGATATGCGGTGATCTTCATCTCGAGAACTTCGGAGCCTATCGCACGGACGACGGCGAGTATCTCTACGACATCAATGACTTCGATGAGGCGTTGGTGGGTCCTTGCAGCCTCGACCTCGTTCGTTTCACAACGAGCATCTTTCTGGCCGCCCAACTCTGGAAATTTACGCCGGTCCAGGCGATGCGCACGGTGCTTACCTTCCTCGACCGTTACCAGGCCACCGTCGTGAAGTCTGTCCGCACGGGACATGTGGGGGAAATGGCCCTTGGGACAGCGCGAGGACCCATCTGGGGATTGCTGGATCGCCCCGTGCGCGGAGACCAGGTCAAGTTCCTGGATCGCTTCACGGAAGTGGACAAGTCGGGCGAACGGCGCATCATTCGCAAACCGCAGCGGTTTCGTAATATCAGCGAACGAAGAGAAGAGCAGATTCGAGAAGCGCTCAAGGAACACGGCAAGAACAAGCACGTGCCTGAGGCGTACGACGTGGTCGATGCCACGTTCCGGGTCGCGGGGATCGGCAGCTTGGGTGTGCGACGTTATGCCGTCTTGGTGCGCGGCAAGGGTTCTCCCGACCACAACTGGCTGCTGGATCTCAAGCAGTCGCGGACCTCGGCGCTGCTCCATTGCAGCAAAGATCCGCAACCGCACGACAATGCTTCCGCGACGCAAAGGGTTGTTCTGGCCCAACGGCAGCTCCAGGCACGGCCGACCGCGGGCCTGGGTGTCGTCGAGGTCAACGGCCACCAATATCGAATCCGCGAGCTGATTCCCGAAGAGAACCGCACGGCGCTGAGTGAGCTGCGAAAGCGTCCCAGAAAGCTACGCCGGGCTGTTGCCGTGGCGGGGCGATTGACCGGCTGGGCTCACGTTCGTGGATGCCGAATCAATGGGGAGGATCGATCGGAAGAGCTAAAACGTTGGGCCGCGGGCCCTGGGCTCGACTCCGTGATTGCGTCGGCCGTACGCTTCGCCGAGGTCACTCGCCGCGATTACAAGGCGTATATGCAGGCGGCTCCCTACAAGGATTATGGACGAAACGACGAACATTGACGAAGGCATTTGGCTAGTGTTTTGTTTTTATAAATATTGATATTGTCGGCGGTGTGGTGCTTGTAAGGGGGTGGCATTGAGGCTCGAGCCCGGGTTGGCAAGCACCGAGGGCAACAGGGGTTGGAGGACTGTCGTCATGATCAATAGTGCGTGCGAATATTCACGGCCTTTCGCGGCGATTCTGACGTTCTTCCGGTTGTGGTTTCCTTGGCTGGCGAGTCTAGCGTTAGTGTGGGCGTATTTGGTTTGGGGCGGGCCTGTACTCGTTGGGATCGTCTTCGGGGTTGGGATCGTTTGGGGATTCGTCACCTCGATGATCGGCTTGGCAATCTCAACCTACCGATGGATTCTGGCGCCGATGCTTTGGGGTGTTCAGTGCCCGGCCTGCACAGAATGGAGCCTCGTGAGGGTGGCCTGTGTCTCGTTTGGCCTGCGATTTTACAAGTGTGATCGATGCGGTCAGCGCTGTAAGCGATGGAGTACCGAGACGACCTGGTGGGACGCATCCGGCAAGGAAGACGATGATATGTATCAGGTGATCCCGGTACATAGCCTGGAACGTCGGCGTAAGCTTCGGATGAAGGTCTTGAGGTCTTTCGGGGCGACGACATGCGTCGTCGCCATGGCCTTCATCGGTTGGCTTTTTGGGGGAGTTCGTGGATTGACCCTGGCCGTGTTTTTGGGGGTTACCTTCGCTTTTCAGATTCAGCGCTCCGCCTCTTTGGATCTCGTTGTCCCGAGACATCCTGCGCTATGGGATCCCGAGGTTGACGGAGAGTTAACCTCGACGAGCGGAGTCTATGGGAAGTCCGACTGATAGGGGCTCAGGGGATCCCCTTGTGGTAATGCCTCGCCAATCTCTTCGTTGATGTGTGTGCTTTTTGATGCATTCTGATAAATGTAAGGTGGGCCGTGCCCACCCTACAAGAAAGCCGAAGCACCCGTAAATTAAGTATTGGTAGCTTATTAGTGTACAATGAATTGATCGTTGCTTTGCCAGGGAAGGGGTTGGTGCGGATGGTATCCATCTGTATCATGATGCTTGTGCCGCGTTGGCCTGGTTGTTCGGTCGCGGTGGTTTTCCGGCTCACCTCGACCGTGGACTTTCCTCTTAGGCTTTTTCGTGAGGAGCATTTTATCGGGGTTTAAGCAGGAGATGTTTCATGGATCATCGAAGTGTCGTTGCCGGTCCGGATATCGCGCCGGTGGCCGGGCTGTTGGGTGACCCCTCGCGCGTAGCGATTTGCATGGCACTCATGGAGGGTCTTGCGCTTCCGGCCGGTGAACTCGCCTATCGGGCGCAAGTCTCCGCGCAGACGGCCAGCAATCACCTCGCGAAGCTGGTGGAAGGGAACGTTGTCACCGTTGAGGCTAGCGGGAGGCATCGCTATTACCGCCTGGCGTCCAGCGAGGTGGGGCAAGCGATCGAAGCGATGGCCGTCATCGCGCCGCTGGCCCGTACCCCGGTTCCGCCGAAGCTTGGTGAGGTTGAGGCGATCCGCCTGGCGAGAACCTGTTACGACCACCTTGCCGGCCGCCTGGGAGTCGCCCTTTTTCAAGCACTGGTGAATCAGGGAGCGATCTGCGCCGTCCCTTCGCCCACCGGGGTGGTGCGATCGGCGATCAACTCGCTAGGGCCTGTTGAGCTAGGGGCGGAGGGGATGACTGTCTTTGGTGCCCTGAATATCGACGTGGAGGCGCTCCGGAAAACGCGTCGCAAGTTTCTGGTGGCTTGCCTCGACTGGACCGAGCGTAAACCCCATCTCAGCGGAGCGCTGGGGGCTGCGCTTGCGGACGTGTTCCTTGGAAGAGGCTGGGTCGTCCGGATTCCTCGAACTCGTGCCGTGAAGGTAACGCCCGCGGGACGAGCGGCGTTGGCAACCCATTTTGGGGTGGAGATTTGAGATCTCCCGCATGCAGGGAATGGGGTAGGGCGGTCAACCTTGTGAGGGAGCTTCCGACGTGTCGGGGGCGGGAGCCGGCTTTGTCGGCGGTCGGTTGCGGGTGAAGGCCACGAGCCCCTGGGTCGTTCCACCGACAAACGCTCCTCCGAGAGCACCGACAAGGATAGCCGCGAGAACCTGGCCGAAGAACCGGAGGACCACGGCGTTTCTGAGGAGCCGATTCTCTGCCCATGCCGTCGTTTGGAACTGTTTGGACGCGAAGAGGACCGTGGTCAGGATGCCGTAAAGACCTCCGCCGATGCGCGCTCCGGTTGCGGCTCCTCGCGTCAATCCGGATTTCAGTGCCAGCGAACGCGAGCGCAGAGTGGGGCGGGGGGCTTGGGGGGAGGGCTCCCAGGCTTGGGGTTCGGCGTAGGGGTTCTGGGTTGAGATCTCGGAATTCTCCATGACGTCTCCCGAACTGGCGTGTTTGCCGTCGCCGAAGTACCACGTTGGGCGCCGATTTCTTGACCCCGGCGCACTTTTCGCTTGGCCGCTTTCTTTATAGATTCATTGGCAAGAGTCGACTCAACGTTTCCGAGGTGCCGGGGAGTCTGATGATGAATCGTCGCGAGTTTCTGCAAACCAGTGCAGCCGGGCTCATGCTCTCGGGAGCGAGCAACCTTGCGTATGGAGCAACGGCGGCCGCGGCCCCGAAGCGGGTCGGGCTAATCGGTTGCGGCTGGTACGGCAAGTGCGATCTCTTCCGCCTGCTCCAGGTGGCGCCGGTGGAAGTCGTTTCGCTTTGCGATGTCGATAAGCGGATGTTGTCAGACGCTGCGGATACCGTCGCCGAGCGGCAGGTTTCCAAGAAGAAGCCGCGTCTTTATGGCGACTACCGGGAGATGCTCAAGGAGAAGGATCTCGACATCGTCCTGGTGGACACCCCCGACCATTGGCACGCGTTGCCGATGATCGCCGCGGTGGAGTCGGGAGCCGACGTTTGGGTCCAGAAGCCGATCAGCCTCGACATTGTCGAAGGGCAAGCGATGGTTGCGGCGGCTCGCAAGCACAAGAAGGTCGTTCAGGTCGGCACCCAGCGACGGAGCACGCCTCACCTGATCCAGGCTCGCGACCGGATCATTCGTGAAGGGAAGCTCGGGACGGTCGGGATGGTGGAAATCTATTGCTATTACCACATGCGGGCCTCGGGAAATCCCCCGGACACGGCTCCTCCCGAATACCTCGACTACGAGATGTGGACCGGCCCCGCACCGATGCGTCCGTACAACGCGTGGGTTCACCCCAGAAGCTGGCGAGCCTTCACGGAGTACGGCAACGGCATCGTGGGAGATATGTGCATTCATATGCTCGACATGGTGCGCTGGATGCTGGGGTTGGGCTGGCCCAAGCGCGTGCGATCCTCTGGGGGGATCTTGGTCGACAAGGCCAGCAAGGCCAACATCCCGGACACCCAAACCGCCACCTTCGAGTTCGGTGACCTGCCGGTGGTTTGGGAGCATCGTTCGTGGGGGCATCCCGCCGATCCCAAGTACCCGTGGGGTGCGACGATCTACGGTGACAAGGGAACGCTGAAGCTGAGTGTCAACGGCTACGACTTCGAACCGCTCAACGGCGGCCAGAAGGAGCACGTGGACGTGACGTACGAACTTGAGCAGTATCCCATCGACAAGGTTGAGAAAGACCTCGAGCGTCACGTCGCGCCCGCGATTCGCGGGCACATGAAGGACTTCCTCGCCGCGATTGAATCGCGCGGGAAGCCGGTGGCGGACATCGAAGAAGGGCATATCTCGACGGCAAGCTGCATTCTGGCCAACATGGCCCTCCAACTCGGCCGATCGCTCGCCTGGGATGCCGAGGCCGGCCGTGTGATTGGCGACGACGAAGCCAACCGGCTGCTTCGCCGTCCCTATCGTGCCCCGTGGGTTCACCCCGAAGTCTGATCCAGGTCGGAATGTCGCCGTCATTTTGAGAGAAATGCCGCCTCTGTGTTCTGTGACGGAACACGGAGGCGGCATTCGTGTTTCGAAGCCTTGGCATTGCTCGTCGTTTTTGATGCGGGGCCATTCCGAGCGAGCGATGCCTGCCGGCGATCCTGGTTATTTAAATGAATAGGTATGCGATTTGGGGTCGGCTCGGTGAGGCTGGCCAGTGGAATTTTGGTTGTCGGGAACCATCGTCTCCACGCAATACCTATCCTCCTGAGCTGGCCGGATGTCCCCAACGGGTTGGAACGTGGTGTCAGAGATTGTGGCCGTCGACGATCTCACGGATGCGAACGGTTTTGCCGTTGCGGTAGGTGAAGAGCTGGGCCCAGTGAATGTCATAAAGGGATCCGGTTGCCTTGATTCGTCCTCGTTCACGGGCGATGACGATCACGGTGTCTCCCTGGGCGACGACGTGCTGGATCTCCGGCTGTTGTTTTTCGATGATTGAGAAATTGTCGAGGATGGCGTGAGATACGGCGTCGCGCCCTTGCCAGCGGCCGCGGAAGGGAACGGCAGGGGGGCCGGTGATCTCGAATTCGACGTCTTCGTCGAAGATCCGAAACGCGGCCTGGTAATCCCCCAGGATCAGGTTGCGGTACAGTTCTTGGGTAAGCTTGACGTGATGTGATTCGGTCGTCTTGCCGGCGACCTCCGTGTCTCCCTCGTGGAAGGCGTGTTCGATCCGCTCGAGGAACTGCCTAAGGATCTCGTCGGACATCTGCGTGACTCCTTGGCTATGGGTCCTCGACCTTTGAACGATCAATGGGAACCGACAAGCCGTTGGGGGGGAAAGCCGAGGCTCGTTGCCTACGAGCCGGTTATTTTATCGATCCACGCGAGCAAAGTCGCCATTTCGCTCGCGAAACCATGAGTCACTCTCGTGACACCTCCGATAACCGTCGCGAAGGCTCTGCAGGCTCCCGAAGGGGAGCGAGCGGCGCTCGCGAAGTCATGGAGAAGGTGATTCGTTGGAGGGCTCGACAAATTTTGCGTTTTCCTTGGCGGAAGTGCGCCGCTGGAATTGCTCATGGACGTGCTGGAGCCATTCCGAGGTGGGCACGCCGTAAGGGCGGAATTTCTCGAGCCGATTTTGTTCTTCACTGGCGAAGTAAGCGCGATGGGGACCAAGGCGGCTGGCCTGCGGCGAATCGAGCAGAAGGCCGGAGTCGGTCGGGCTCATCTGGAAGAGAACCCGTAGGTCGAACTCGCGCAGGCCCTGGTGATCGAACGTGCGGTTCAAGTTGTTCGCGCTGTCGCACCAGACGATGAGGTGGATCCCGAGAGGAGATCCTTCGCGGAGGATCGTGCTAAGGTGGTCCGCGGGCGTGGCCTCTTCGTTGCGTGAGAAGCCGAAGTCGTTCTCACGGCGGCGGAGTTCGCGGAATCGGGGCAAGTCATGGATGAAGAGATAGAACTCAGGGCCGTCGGCCCCCGCTTGCTGACGGCGCTCAACTTCCTCCGCGGCCTCCGCAAGGATCCGTCCCGCGTCGCGCCAGCCGCCGAATGTTATGGGATGCGGGATCATACCGGCCAGATGTCCGAGGAAGTCGGCTTGAGGGTGATCTTCGGGAGTGCCGTCGAGGATCGCGAACCGGGCTCCTGTGCGAACCGTGAGGGAGTCGGCCGGGGGATACTGAGCCGCGAGTGAGAGAAGCGACGCCGTCATGATCCCCAGCGCGGATTCGTCGTTCTGGCCGACGATCAAGAAATGGCTCCCCCCCTGGCGGCGGAACAGGGCCGATGTCGGGTCCTTGATCGCAATGGCGTCCCCCAGCCAGGCCTGCGCCGAGCGTGGAGAGACGGGCCACTCTTCGGCTTCGATCCTCGATTTGAGGAGTGGGTTGCGGAAGAGCTCCGTGGGGGCGTCTCCCTCGAAGACGATGGGGGTTCGCGACAGCTTGGGCTTGCGCGCCTGGCTCAGGTCGCGAAGCTTCTTAAGGTATACCTCGCGCTTGGAGTCTGAGAGCCAGACGACCTGGAAGAAATGGTTGCCTTCGGGCTGACCGTTAGCGTCGTTATAGACAGCTTCTCCAGGGCGGGAGAGCATGCGGGCCGCCGGGTTTTGCTCATTGAGGATCATCGGAGCGTCCGCCTCACTGCATTGGAGCGCAACGCGGATGGCCATCTGGCCTAGCGTGGTGCGGGCCAGGGCATAAGCCCCCCCGAGCGACTGTGAACCCAGCAGAACATGAACGCCGAAGGCTCGCCCTTGCCGCACGAGCCGGTCGAGCAGGAGCGCCGCTTCCTGGGCGACCTTGTCTTCCTCCACGAAAAACTCCTGAAACTCGTCGACGATCAGGAGCATGCGAGGCAAGGGGGGAGTGCCTGGCGCATTACGGTATCCATGGATGTCTTGAACACCGGCATCACGGAATCGCTCGCCCCGTTCTCGCATCGCCGCATCCAGACGCTGGAGAACGCTGATGCCGAATTCGCGTTCGCTCTCGATGGCGACGACGCTGGCGTGGGGAAGCTGCTGGGTGGCGTAAACCTTGAACTCGACCCCTTTCTTGAAGTCGATGAGATAGAGGTCGATCTCGTCGGGGCTGTAGTTCAAGGCGAGGTTCGCGATCAACGCATGAAGCAGAGTTGACTTACCAGACCCTGTACGCCCGGCGATCAGGACGTGCTGCGAAGTGCCGTGCCCGAGCGTCAAGTGCTGCCGCTTGGTGGCTCCCGCCTTGCCTAACGGGACGTCGATTTCCGAGCGGCTGTCTTGCGTCCACCAGGAGCTTTCCGCTGGCGCGATGAAGTCGAAGGGGACCTCCACGCGGCGAGCGTCTCGCGCGAGAGCGCCCGCACGTTGAATCAAGCGCGTGGCGGACTCGGCCGGCGGTGGCGGCTCGACGGTCAAGGGGTAACGGCCGAACTCCGCGTCGTTCCACACGAAGCGGCCGTCGCGCCAGGTCAAGTTCAAGGCGCTCGGGCGAAGCTGCTCGAGCGCGAAGTCGGGAGGAAGCGGACGATCGCGGTCGACGTGAATCAGGGTCAGCACACCGCAGGAGACCCCACCGGCCGCGATGCTGGCCAGGCGTGCGGCTGCCTTGTCATCAAACTTGGCGGGGAAATCCGCGATGACGAGCACGCGGTAGGGCTCAGCCACTTCGCCGGCCACCGCGTTGTATTCTTTGATCGTCGCATATTCGTTGCGAAGATGTTTTTGGGTCACCCGCTCCATGTGTGCGGAGAGGTCCGCAAGCCGCTCCTCGATTTGCTGGGGCTCGGTCCAGACCTGGTTGTTGACGAGCGCCTCGTCGAAGTCCGCGAGGTGCATAAACGCACCAAAATTACGGCCGATGCCGATCGGGTCGATGATCGTGAACCGGACCTGGCCGGCGGGCAAACTCGTCAAGAGTCGAAACATCGCCGCCTGCTGGAGCGCAATGGCCGCGTTGCGGCCGTCGGCGGAAGCGTCTATCAGGACGTTCGCCTCGTCCGGAAAAACGCGCAGCGCGGGGAAATCAAAGCGAGGAGGGATGCCTTCCATCAGACGGTGATCGCTCGACACCCCCTCCGGGAGCTGGGTCAGATCGATCGCGAATTCGCCGAAGCGAAGGACGGGAGGAACCTCGCGCGGGAGAGATCGCTCGGTCCAGGATGCGTCGCCCCAGGGAGGCTCGAATTGGTCGACTTCTCGGCTAATCTCGCGGAGCGTTTCTTGAACGTGGGCGATTCCTTCACGCCAGCGCTGAGCGAGAGACTCCCAGGATTTCTCGGCGCGGATGCGGATCTTGTCCTTGAGGTCGCGGTATTTCTCGTCGATTTGGGCCAGGTTGGTGTCGTAGCGATTTTGGATGTCGACCTTGCGTTGTTCGTAGACGGCGATGGCTTCCTGAACCGCGGCGTGTTGCTGATTTTGCACGTCCACCATGCGCTTGGCGTAGTTCTCGTTGATCTGGCGGAGCCGCTCGTCGCGCTGCATTTCTCCCTGAGAAATCGTGGTGGCATGTTTCTGCTTGGCGGCCTGGAGATCCTCGTCGCGCCGGTTGGCGATGCGGGCCCGCTCGGTCTTGGTTTGCTCGTCAGCGAGGGAGCGAAGATACGCGGCTTCGGCGTCGGCATCAACGAGTGATTGGAACAGGGGATCGTGGAGGTTGGCGACCTGTGTCTTTGCCAGTGCGTAGAGCTGCTGGCGCAGGAGAAAGCCTCCGACAGCCGCGAGGACGGCGGCGACGGCGGCCCCGGTGGCCGCTCCCTGAAGCTTGATCATCGGGATAATCAGGAGCCCGAAGAGCACGGGGAAGAGCCAGATCCAGCGCTGTCCCTTCATGGCCCTGGGTATGAACAACTGCTCAAGAAGCTTGAGAGAAGGTTCAACCTTACTGAGCCGGTCAACGATCTGCACGACCGAGGTTTCGGCTCGTGACGACTCCCGTTTGAAAGTCGGCTTCGCGGCCGGTTCCTTGAGGCCAAACTTCTCGTAATCGTGAAAAACCGCGGTGAGCCGCCTCCGCTGAGCTGCGGTGAGCCGGGAGGCCTCGTCAATGGGCCTGAGGGCTTCCGCGTGCTTGGCCTTGGCGTCTCGTTCGCCGGCCTCGAAGGTGGTTCCCGCCTCCCCGCGTTCCCGGTTGTATTGAAGCTTGGCTCGTTCCTTGACGCCGTCGAAGTCCGTGGCGATCTTGCGGCTCGCCTTTGCAAATTCCGACTTGGCCTCAGTCTCTCCCGTGGTGGCAGCGTCGATGATGCTTCGCCTTCGGAGCGCATCAGCCCTGCGATCCTCTTCCTGCATCTTTTGATACTTTTCAATAATCGCCGGCCGGTTGCGTTGATACTCCTGGTTGGCGAGAGTTTCGCTGGCCGTCCGCCCACTTTCGCACGCCTGTTCGGCGGCTGCGCGCTCGGTGACCAAGACGAGCAACTCGCCGTGGGCGTTGCGTTCGCGCTCGATCAGGTTCTGCTCGGTGTTGGTGAGGCCGGGAGGCGGTAGCGGGCCGGACATGTTCGTCCGTAAGAGGTTGCTCACAGGATCTCACTCCGATCAGAACAGTCGCGACGGACCTTGTCGAGCACCTCGGCGAGCTTGTGCATCCCGATCATCGCGGCGTCGACCGCCGAGTCGAGCGGTAGTAAATGACGCTCCTCGAACCGGCGGCGAACTGAGTCGTTCCAGGTCGCTTCGGTCACCTTCCAATGCCCCTGGAGGTCGTTGATCGCATGCTTCATACGGTTCGATCCGGCGATAACTCTCGCATTGGCCATTTCAAAGTGCCTTTGATGGACCTGGGAAAAGGTTGCTTGCGGAATTTTCCACACCCTTGTGAGACGACCGCGGTCAGCCGTCACCAGAAAGAGTTGTTGTGTGATATTACTGGAATATGTAAAAATAAATGAGAGACGATGAGGGCATGTCCTTTCCTGGAAAGGCTCCGAGGATGGCCTTGCGTCATCACCATTCTCCTGGTCGAACAAATCTTGTCTCTGCGCAAGCCCTCGTCGACGGATTTGCATCGTTTCAATGCGCGGGCTCCGATGACGGGGGACTTGAATCGTCAACGGTAGATTCGTCGGCAGGGGGGGATGCCGACCCGGACTCCGAGGTGTCTGCCTCGGCATCCGTGGATGGTTCATCGGCATCCTGGAAGAAGGTGTCGGCGATCGGGTCCAAGGGGGGTAGGGTACCGGCGCCGGAGGGGGGGCTTACCCGCAGATACGCTTCGAGGGCTTCAATGATCCGTTCGAGACGAAGGGATGCCCGCGGGATGTCTCCGCTGGCCAGGTCCTTGATTCGACGGATGCTGCCGTGATATTCGAGGATGGCCTGGCGCAGAATTGGCTCCCACTTCCTCACCATCGCCGCGCGCATCTCAGCTTCCTGGAGGCTGGCCTCGGCTTGGCGAAGGATTTCCTTCTGCTCGCTGAACGACGGCGAGTTATGCGCGGTCTTGGCAAGCTGCCGGCGAAAGACTTCCGCCTTGGCCGCGGCGACCTGCTCTCGCCGCTTCTTGATCTGCTCGCGCCAGTAGGCGGGCCGGTCATGCTGGAGCCACTGGACCATCCGCCGGGCTTCCATGTCGACTGCGCCCAGCGCAGACATGGTGTCCTCGGAGTAGACGGCGAGGGCTGAGCGAAAGAGTTTGAGTTGTTCGATGGACCGAACGTCGGCCTGGTTGCTCATGAGCGTCGTCCTCGGCCGACGACCGGCGAGTCGCCTTAGAGCGGATCCTCGACGTGCGCAGTCGACCCGCCAACCGACCCCTGACTAACTCACTTGGATGAGGGTAACAGCGCCAGGGAGTGATGTAAAGCCATCGTGGCAGCCCGGATACGAACCCGTGACCGCTGTGAGATCTCTGGCCGGCATTCCGGAGGTGGGATCTTTTCGATCGCCGGGGCCGGGATGGCGTTCTCATTTCCTGGAAAATCAAAAACGAACGAGGTTCTGTTTCAAGCAGATCGAAATCTGCGGATGTGCCCGAGTTCTCAATATGGTCCACGTGTTATTCCTAATGCGGAAAGGAGGAACCGATTTAGGACTGCGAGTGGATCTTGCGGGAACTCTCGGTTGCCCTTGGGTGTCAAAGAACGGGCTTCCAAGAACAAGAATTCTCCTGATTTCTCGTTACCTATTTCCATCGGGATGTTATTCTAAAGCCGCATGTCGAATTCTTGCCGGTCGCCCGAGATGACTCCAAAGGAGGGACTCGCGATGCGGATGCTTGGCTTGATTCCGCGTTCCAAGTCGGTTTGCCTGGGTTTGCTCGCTGTTGCAGGACTCTTAGGGGCGGTGCTTGCGGTCGCCAATAAAGCGCCTGCCGCCGGTACAAAAGCAGGTAAGGTCGATCCGATTGCGCTCGGGCGCGAGATCTTCGATCGCGAATGGCTTCCCGGGGATGGGCGCAGCCACGGTGGGGACGGTCTAGGGCCAGTCTACAACGATACATCCTGCGTCGCCTGCCACAACTCGGGAGGAGTTGGTGGCGGTGGGCCAGTGAGTAAGAATATCGACATTTTGAGTGCCAATGCTCCTGGCATGGGTGCGATCATCAACCCGGCGTTGGTGGTGCAAGACTCTGACGGTCCCAATAAAGGTAAGATCGCTAATCATGCGAATCCCACCAATGGGGCAACAGCCGTGATTTCGCCGGAGAGGACCAAGGCACTCTTTGACCTTCATGCCGGGTTCCGTGGCGGCCGGACGGTTGTGCTGCATAAGTTTGGAACCGATCCCAACTATCAGGCCTGGCGGCGAAGGGCGATGACGCGGCAGAACCCGAATGTCGCGGTGATTGACAATGAGGCCGTGACGATGGTCGCCACCGTGACCGGCACCCTTACGTCGGGCGCCACCCCCTCGGCTCCTGGCGCTGTCGAGGCCGATGTTGTCGAAGTCTCTGGGACCCGGCTGCAAAACGTGGCGATCGGGAACAATACCATGGTTCCCGTCCCTCAGGCACGGATTGCTGAGTTGTTGAACACTCCTACGGTTTCCCTCTCGCCGGCTCAGAAGCGCCTTATGGAGGCTCGGGGTTCGATGCAGAGCCGATCCGGGTCGCCGATCACGGCTGGGGAATTTACGGTCAACCATTCCCAAAGGAATGCAACAGCTCTCTTTGGGGTCGGCCAGATCGATTCGATCCCCGATTCGGTCATCGCGGCCGGTGCCGGGCAGTTGAAACAGTTCCCCGAAGTTGCAGGACGAGTTAGCCGTCTCAAGGACGGCCGTGTGGGGCGGTTGGGTTGGAAGGGGCAGATCGCGAGTGTCGAGGACTTCGTCCTCACGGCCTGTGCCGTGGAACTTGGACTTGAAGTTCCGGGCCACGAGCAAGCCCTCAGTCCTCAGGCTCCCAAGTACCGAGCCGACGGCAAAGACTTGACGGCTGATGAATGCTCGTCGCTCGTCGCCTATGTCCGAAGCATTCCCCGTCCGTTGGAGCGAGCCTCGCGAATTACGGAAGAAGCCCATTCGGTTTCCACAGGGAAAAACCTCTTCGCCAACGCGGGTTGCGCCTCTTGCCATACCCCCAAGCTGGGGAATGTCGACGGGATTTACAGCGACCTCTTGCTCCACGACATGGGCCCCGAACTGGCTGATAGCGGATCTTATGGTGACGACGACGGGTCCGACCCCTTGAACCCAGTTCTGGGGAGCGACAAACAGGTTCGAGCGAATCCCGTCGATCGACCTGCGGCCCGCCAGGAGTGGCGTACGCCTCCGCTTTGGGGGTTCCGCGACTCCGCTCCTTACCTCCATGACGGCCGTGCTGAGACTTTGGATCAGGCGGTTGCTGGTCATGGCGGGCAGGGACAAGCCTCCGCTCTTCGCTATTTCGACCTCTCGACCAAGGAACGGGCCCAGCTCGAGGCGTTCATGAAAACCCTGGTTGCACCAGGTGCGGCGGGCGTTGAGGCGGCGGGAGAGTAAGTAAGAACCCCGCCGGAAATCTGAACGGCGCTAGGGAAGAATGTTGCCTGGGGGTCAGCGAACGCGTTTTCGAGGCCCCCAGAGCAGGCTATAGCGATCCGCAACGGATTACCCTGGGGCTCCTTCTCTCAAGCCAGGCTCTTCGTGAAGAGGGAGCCTGGATGGCACGGGTGGGCAAACCACCAGAACCGAGAGCGTCTGCCCACCGACGGGGATGCGGGACCTGGGACGTCCTTGGGCAACCCGTTTGGGGATCGCTGTAATACCTTCCCGCTCCCTTCGGCCACAATGTGCTATCATCCCGGCATCTGGCCGGGTCGTCTCCAAGCCGATATCGATGGGATCAACTCTCTCGAGTCGACACCTTCAGCGGATCATGCTGGTGGCTATTAGTCATCAGCATGATCTCCTATCGAAAAATTTGGCTGCGAAACCGTTGCCAAGACTTTGCACGATCCGCGCAAGACGTGAGAGCTGCGCCGGGTCGTTTCTTCCTGCGCATCACTCGGGGAGGATTCCAGAGATGCCATCAACGGGGAACCTCAGCGTGTCGTCGCGATTAACATCGGCCTTACTCCACGTGGTCTTTGGGCTGGTTGCCCTGGCAAGCTTGAACCAACTCGGGCTTGGGGAGGCTCCGGAGAAGAGGGGGCACTCCGGCGATGTGCGGGCCATAGCCTATTCTCCCGATCGCCTGGCTTTGGCTTCCGCAGGTGCGGACGGGCTTGCCAAGATCTGGGACGTCGATGGCCACCGGCCTCGGTTCGATCTCGTAGGACACAAGGGATCCGTCAATTGCCTGGCTTACTCCCCTGATGGGAAAACGCTAGCGACCGGTTCCAGGGACAAGAGCGTCAGGCTCTGGAACGCTGACAACGGAGAGGCCTTGGGAACACTCACCGCGCACACCGGCGAAGTGCTCACCCTGGCCTTTTCCCCTGATGGAAAGACGTTGGCTTCAGGAGGAGCCGATGCTTCTGTCATCCTCTGGGATTGGTCGAAGAAAAAGGTTGAACGAAAGATCCGCGAACATAGTTCGGCCGTTCGCTCCCTTGCCTTCGCGGCCGACGGCATGACCCTCGCAACGGCCGCCGGAGCCCACGTCAAACTTTGGGATCCGGCCACGGGCAAGGAGCGATCCACGATCACGCTTCCCGTTCCCTCGGTCTGGTGTGTGGCCTTTAGCCCCGACGGCAAGGCGCTGGCGACGGGGGGCTTGGGGATGCCGGTGCAGGTTTGGGACCCTTCGTCAGGGAAAGAAATCAAGAAGATCGACGTTCAAGAAGATGTGCTTGCAATAACGTTTTCTCCTCAGGGAGAGACCCTGGCTCTGGCGGGCGCGACGGCGAAATCGATACCCCCTCTTCCTGGTAGCGTACTGCTCTGGGAGTGGGGAACGAACAACACCTTCAAGAGGTTGCGGGGACACTTGATGAGTGTCTTTTGCGTGGCCTACTCGCCGGACGGCAATACGCTGGCCTCAGGAGGCGGCGATCACACGATCCGGATTTGGGATCCCTCGCAAGCAAAGACCATAGCTGTCTTCAAGGAGTGGCGCCCTCCGGGCTCGAAGAAGACCGCCTCGCTCTTGCACCTCGACCCCGTGGAAGCTCTGGCCGTGGCTCCCGACGGCAAGACGGTTGTAACGGCGACGATAGACGGCAAAGTCACCTTTTGGGACACGGAGAGCCGGGACGTCAAACAGGTTTTACCGCATACCCAGGGATTGACTCACGCACTTGCCTACTCGCCCGACGGCAAGATCCTGGCCACAGGAGGGGACGATCGGGTGATTAGTCTGCGGGATGCGGCCACAGGAAACTTGCTGGGCAAACTGGAAGGGCATGCGAACGCGGTCACCGCGCTTTCGTTCTCGGCGGATGGCAAGATGCTGGCCTCGGGGAGCCAGGACGCGACGGCCATAGTCTGGGACCTTGAGCGCCGCGCCGCGGTGGCGACGTTGGCAAAACATACGAGCACCGTCTCATGCGTTGCGTTGGCCCCCGATGGCAAGACGTTGGTGACCGGAAGCCACGACTGGACGATCAAGGTTTGGGACGTCGCGACTTCTCGCGTGACGCGCAACCTCGAGCGGCATCGCGAATGGGTCATCGCCCTGGCAATCTCACCGGATGGTAAGTTGCTGGCGTCATCGAGTCAGGATGGAACGACGCGTGTTTGGGATCTCGCGGACGGGGCGGAGCACCCTTTGATCAAGGGGGAGGTGGGACAGGTCCGCTCGTTGGCTTTTGTTTCTGATGGCTCCGCGCTGGTGACGGGAGACGACCGCTCGGTTCGCCGCTGGGATACCAAGGACGGCCATTTGCAGGCCGTGATTCCTCACGCTCATCGCGGGGCCGTCACGGCGCTTGGCTTTTCGCGCGACGGTCGAACGCTTGCAACCGGCAGTAGCGACCGGGAACTCAAGTTGTGGGAACCGGCCTCGCAACTCGCGCCTCGACCGTTCGTGGGACATGAGGCCCCCGTCAACCGACTGACGATTTCTTCCGATGGTAAGTCGCTGGCCTCGGCGTCAACGAGCCACGAGATCAAGATATGGGATCTCGCCACCGGTCGTGAACGAGCAAGCCTACCCCCCCAGGGAAATGCGCTGAGGGCCTTCGCGTTGTCGCCTGATGGAAAAATGCTGGCCATCAAAAGAGACGGAGGGCAGGCGGGGACCCTTGAGCTCTGGGAACCGTCTGCGGAGGCGACGCATTCGATCGTTCTGGGAGATAACTCGGTGGGTCGCGCTCTCGCGTTCGCACCCGAAGGGAACCTCTTCCTGGTGGCGGGGCGCTGTTTGGTGCTGGTCGATGCGGCCAAACGTGCGATGGAAGTTCGCGTCGAGCTGAGTCAGGACCCATCCTATCAAATCTTCTCGGCCGCATGCTCCCCGGACGGCAAGATCCTTGCGACGGGTGATGTGGACAGTGTGATCACTCTTTGGGATATCGCCAAACGCCAGTCGCTGGGAACCTTGAAAGGGCATACACGCGGTCTGAGTGTGATGGCTTTTTCGCCCGATGGCAAGGTTCTGGCAAGTGGGGCGGACGACCGCTCGATTCGCCTTTGGGATGTTGCCGCACAACGGGAGCGAGCCGTCTTGCGAGGATCGCGCAAAGCCATCTCGGCGCTCAGCTTCTCCCCTGATGGCAACACCTTGGCCTCAGTTGCGGAGGGGGAGCCGACGGTCCATTTATGGGATGTCGAAAAAGGGCACGAACGCTCGGTGATCACGCTGCCTTCTGAGATGGTCTCGGAAGGTGACTCGTTCGCCTGCGTGGTCTTCGCCCCCGACGGCAAAAGGCTGATTACGGGCAGTGCGCAAGGGATTTTGGTCTGGGACGTGACGCCCGGCAGTGACGCGCTTCAAAAGGCCCCGGAGCCGTATCGCGAGCAGCAGCGGGCGACGTTGCGAGGTCATCGATCACCGGTGCGCCTGGCTCTTTTTTCCGATGACGGGCAAACGCTGGCGACTCGATCGAACGAGGGAATCGTCAAGGTTTGGGACGTCGCCCAAGCACGCGAACGACACTCATTCGGGGCGAAGGATTCGCTGATTCGCTCACTCGCCCTGGCCCCGGACGGCAAGAGCATGGCCGGGGGGATCATCCTGCCCAAGGCAAAGTCAGGTGCGGTGGAGGCCCCCGCGGCTCCCGGAGGGGGCCCCGTTCATGTGGCCGGACCCAAGGAAAACGCCGAGGAGGAAGCCAAGACCGAGCCCGTGGTCGAGGTCAAGGTCTGGGACCTGGCCGACGGCCACGTGCTGGCGAATCTGTCGGGGCATCAAGGAGAAGTGGTGACCCTTGCCTATTCTTCGAATGGCAAGAGCTTCGCGACAGCCACGAGGGCGGGCGCCCTGAAGCTCTGGGATTCCAAGACCCTGAAGGAGTTGCCCTTCTCCGCACGGCGTGAGGGGAGAGTCGACCTCGTCGGATTCTCGCCCGACGGAAAGTCGCTGGTCGCGGCGAGCGCCGGGGGATCAATCTGGATTTGGGATGTCGCCGCCGCCAAAGTGCGGGCCGTCCTGACCCATCTGGGGGGAATGGCGGCTGTTCGGGTTTCGCCCGATGGCAAAACTCTCGCGACAGGTGGAGGAGCCTCGGATCCCAACACTCCCGAAACCTTTCGCGCGGGGGGACAGGTTCGGATCTGGGATCTGGTCACCGATGAGGAAAAAACCCTCCTCGCGGTTCCTGAGGGACGCGTCACCCGCCTTGCGTTTGCTCCGGACGGAAAGTTTTTGGCCGCGGCGACGGATACGCACGCGATCATTCTCTGGAACCTCAACGACCTAGGAACCGTTGCGACGATCGACGTCCCCTCGGGAGGGACCCTCGCACTGGCCTTCTCGCCGGATGGGAGCACCCTGGCCGCGGGAGGACAGGACGGTCTGCTGAGGCTCTATGAGGCTCGGACAGGAGAGGTGAAGGGCACGCTTCAGGGGCACGATGACGCCATCGAGTGGCTGGCGTTTTCTCCCGTAGGCAAAACACTGGCTTCCGCCAGCCGCGACCAGACGGTTCGGCTTTGGGATGTGCCTTGAGGTTCCGGCGCACTCGTAACATAACGCCCCTGCTAATCGCCTCGCCCTTGTCTCTCCCGCGATGATTCCGAAAATAGGGAAGCCGGATTTCGCTGGTGGAGGACTGGAGCGTGGCGTTGGCAGACTCCGAACTTCTTCTCGTGACGACGAATGGCCGACCTACCGAGGTTTTGCCGGCCCTTTCGAGCTTGGGGCTGGGCTGGGAAGGAATCGGCGTCAACGAGTACGTCCTTCGTGATGCCGAGTTGCCCGCTCGCGCGATTCCGGAACATCAAGTCACCTTGCAGTTGAGTGCTCCTCAGCGCGTTTTGCTTCGACCCGAGGGACGCACCGAACGGCGTTGGATGTTACCGGGGCAGTCCTGTGTTTCGCCGAGCGGCTACGCAGCGGGGGCTGACTGGCGGGGAGAGCGTCAGTTGATGTTCATCCGCTTATCATCCGAACTGGTCGATCAAACGGCCGACGAGATGGGGGTTCGTGGGCGTTACACCATCGCACCGAACCAGGCCATGGATGATCCCCATCTCGAGCACCTTGGCCGGGCGCTCCGAGCGGAGCTTCAAGCTGGTAACCCCTCGGGGCGGCTCTTTCCCGAATCGTTGGCGAGAGCCTTCGCGGTTCGCCTGCTTTCGATCGATGTCGTAAGCTCCAGTGCGCCTGAAACCCCGGCCTTGTCCCCTTCGACCTTGCGCCGGGTCGAGGCTTTCGTCGAAGAACATCTCTCCAATGACGTGTCGCTGAGCGCGCTCGCGGCCAGCGCCCGCATGTCCCCATTCCATTTCGCTCGGGGTTTCAAGAAGGCCACCGGAAGCACGCCGCACCGCTATGTCTTGGCCCGCCGTCTCGAGCATGCCAAGCAGCTTTTAGAATCCACCGACCTCCCCATCGCGGAAGTCGCTGCTCGAGTCGGCTGCGCGGATCAGAGCCATCTGACGGCTCTCTTCCGCCGCCTGATGGCGACAACTCCTGCCGTCTATCGTCGCGGTTCGCGCGATTAGAGCGGCTTTCGCCCGCGTGGTCGGGGAAACCCCTGGGTTTGCGACGCTTCCCTGGCGTGGCGCTGACAAGCGTATTTGCTTGTCCGTGGGCCTGCGTGTCTCTGATCGCGGGGGAACTCGACGCACCACGGCGTTGTGGCAAGGATCTCCGGGGAAGTAAAGGCGGTTGAAGCTCTGAACTCGAGCAAGATTCCACAAATCAGGGCAAGGCGCTGCAATACGCGGGAGAGGTTCCCCTCTAAAGTACCCTCCGAGGGACTTCATACGACCCTGAACGGAGGATGAACTTACGTGAACGTGATGACGCTTCGCGGCACTAACGGCATTGATTCCGTGGCCCTGGAGGATCGCCCCGAACCGCGGCCGGGGTTTGGCCAGGTGCTGATCCGGGTCCATGCCGTTTCGCTGAACTATCGAGATCTGCTGATCGTTCGGGGGGTGTTTCCTTTCAGCCGGACGCAAGCGTCTTCTTTGATCCTTGCGTCGGATGGTGTCGGAACGATTACCGCCGTGGGGGACGGGGTGACGCGATTCCAGGTGGGAGATCGGGTCTCTCCCATCTTCGCACAAAGCTGGTTGGTGGGGCGGAACCCTCCCGAGAGCTTCTTTGCGTCGCAGCTTGGTGGGCCCCTGGATGGGATGCTGGCCGACTTCGTAGTGTTTGACCAGGAGCGGGTGGTCGCGGTCCCGGATCACCTCAGTGATGCCGAGGCCGCGACGTTGCCTTGCGCGGGGGTGACAGCGTGGAATGCGCTCGTTGGAGCGGGGAATTTGGTTGCGGGGGAGACCGTGCTGGTTCAAGGGACAGGGGGCGTCTCATTGTTCGCGGCTCAGTTCGCCAAGCTGGCCGGAGCCCGCGTTATCGTCACGTCCGGGTCCGATGCCAAGCTTGAGAAGGCACGTGCGCTTGGAGCCTGGGAAACCATCAACTATCGCACGGTTCCTCAATGGGGCGAACGCGTTCGCGAACTCACGAATGGGGTTGGTGCCGATCACGTGCTGGAGGTTGGTGGGACAGACACCTTCGAGCAGTCGCTCGATGCCGTGAAGTTCGGCGGCAAGATCTATGTGGTTGGGTTTCTGTCGGGGCTAAAAGTCGGGCTCGATTTCCTCCGGCAACTACAACGTCAGACCAGCTTGATTCCCATTGCCGTGGGTTCACGTGAGATGTTCGAGGCCATGAACCGCGCCATTGACGTCCACCGGCTCAAACCGGTCGTCGACCGCGTGTTCCCGCTCGCGGAAATCGCGGAAGCCTTACGCCATCTTGAAAGCGGTTCGCACTTCGGCAAGATCGTGATCAGCCTGACCTGAGCGTCGGTCGCGATGCGGGATGAAAATGAAAGTGGCCAGGGATGAATCCTGGCCACCTCTCAAGTGAGCACGTTTCCATCAGATCATTTTACCCGTGTCGGGCCGATCATGATCCTTCGCCGAGCAGGTACTGACGGAGGAAGAGAACCTCGGCGGCTTGCAGGTAGTCTTGGTTTTTCTTCTTGGCGAAGCCGTGCCCTTCATCCCTGCCCAGGACATACCAGACGGGCTTCCCGTTCTTGCGCACGCGAGCAACGATCTGCTCCGACTCGGTGACGGGAACGCGTGGGTCGTTCTTTCCCTGGACCACGAGTAGGGGGACGCCGATCTTGGAGGCATTCGTCAACGGGGAAATCGCCTCCAGGTGTTTTCGCATCTCTTCGTCGCGCTCGTCGCCGTACTCGGCCCGCCTGAGGTCGCGGCGATAACCCTGTGTGTTCTGGAGGAAGGTGACGAAGTTGGAGATCCCCACGATGTCGATACCCGCCTTGATGCGGTCGCTGTAGTGAGTGAGTGAAGCGAGCGACATGTATCCGCCATAAGAGCCGCCGATGACTCCGATCTTGGAGGCGTCGAGGCCGGGTTGCTTGCCGATCCAATCAAGGAGGGCACCGATGTCCTTGACCGAGTCTTCGCGTTTGCGACCGTTATCGAGCTTCAAGTACGACTTCCCGTACCCGGCGGAGCCACGAACGTTCGGGCAGACCAGCACGATCCCCAACTCGTTCAAGAGATAGTTGAGTCGGCCGAGGAAGACAGGGCGGAACTGGCTCTCGGGACCGCCGTGGATGTCGATCAAGACGGGGCGGGGTCCCGCGAACTTCTCTGGATTAGGGCGGTAGACAAACGCCGGGATGGACCGGTCGTCGAACGTCTTGAAATGGACGAGCTCGGGTTCCGAGAACGTTTCGGGGTTGAGGCCTCCCACCTCGCTTTTCGTCCAGCGCTCGAGCGTGCCGCTCTTGATATCGAAGGAATAGACGTCGGAGGTTGATCGGGCGGAGGTCAGGCTGAAGGCAAACTCCTGGCTACCACGGCGAAACTTCAGGTGGGCGATGTCGCCGTCAGGAAGCTTGGGCCCTGGCTGTTCGTGCCCTTCGAAATCGCGAATGTGGAGCTTGGAAATACCGTCTTCGTTGGCGATAAACGCAATAAACCGGCCGTCGTCGGAGAGGTCGTAGGTATCGATATTCCAGGGGATGTCTCCGGAGAGCGGGCTCAGGTCTTTCGTGCTGAGATCGTAGCGGACCAGCCGCTCGAATTCCGAGTCGAGGTCGGTTGTGCCAAAGAGATATTTCCCATCCTTGGACCAGCGCACCCTGTCATAAGAGACGGGGGTTTCATTGGCCGATCGGCGAGGGGTTAACGTTTCGGTCTTGCCGGTCTCCACGTCGACAATATAGACATAACTTTCATTAATGGAGATGGATTCTATCACGGCGACCTTCTTGCCGTCGGGAGACCAGTCGCTGACAGACCAGTCGCCGCTGACTTCCTTGTAGAGCCGTGCGGAGCCTGGCTTCGAAGGGTCGGCGACGTACAGATCCATGTCCTTGCCGTTGCGTGCGTTGCTGCTCCAGGCGATCTGGCTGCCGGAAGGAGACCAGTCCGCCAGGATGTGCCGGGAGCGGCCGTCGCTGAGCCTCGTGATCTCGCCGGTCTTGGGATTGTTGAGGAAGACCTGGTAATTCTCCGCGCCCCCCTCGTCGGCCGTATAAGCGAAGACGTCGCTCCCAGGCCTTGGGGTTGCTCCCGTGACGCGCTCATTCAAGAAGGTCAACTGGGTTCTCGCACCCCCCGGAAAGGCAACATGGTGGACCTGGGGCGTGTCGGCGAAACGGGTCAGGATCAAGATTTCGCGACGGTCCCCCACCCAACCCTGAAAGGTCGCGGACCTGGTATTCTGGTAGCGGGCAAGTGATTGCAGCAGGGCGGGGGAGACGGCGGGAACCCCCTCGGCGGCAATGGAATCGGGTATCGCCTGCGCAGGAGCGGCGGCGGCCGCCATGAGGACAATCAGACTGCTCGCGGCAATGGACTTGTACATAATCTCCTCATTCAGAGGCGGGAACGGCCCCGGAAAAGCCAAGGCCCGTCCCTACGAAAGCCCATCAAGACTCGAATGAGCCCCGGGGAAAGATGTCCCTCTTTCGACCTCAACAACATACACGTTTGGTACTCACCAAGCGATCTGCTCGAAAATCTGGCGGAGGCGAAGACCCTTTGCCGGGTTGAGAGTGGTGACGTAGGCCACTCGGCCCGCGAGGTGGCCGCGGAAGTCTGCGTGCCCATGCCGGTTCTGGTCTTGCGGGCCGAAACGCACGCAGTTGTGAAGGGTTGCTTTCAAGACGTCATAGTCATTGCGAGCAAGGTTGGGCACCTCGTTGATGACGACTCCGGCGACGCGTTGGCGAACTCCTTGCCGCATCACTCGTGACTTGCGCGTGTTGACGGTGAACCCCTCTTCCTTGGCCAGAGCACAGACGTGGATGTGGAATCGTGCGACGGATCGGGCGAATTCTTGATCTCCCGAGAAGGCCAGGTCATCCGCGTAGCGTGTGTAGCTCGCCCCGGCGGACTGAGCGTAGCCAGCGAGGCGGCAATCGAGGCGATAGAGGCACAGGTTGGCCAGCGCCGGGGATGTGGGGGCACCTTGGGGTAAGTGAGCATCCCGAAAGAGTTGCCAACCACGCCAACGCTCCGGCCCCACGAGCGGGGAGGCGGAATCATGCCAAATACGATAGGGAACCGCGTTCGTGCAGAGGCCCGTGAGAGCTTGCGCCACGAGTTCGGGATATCCCGCCGTGAGAAAAATGGCGAGGACGTGCGCGAAGCCGACCGTGGCGAAGAAGTCTCGGAGGTCCAATTTCAGCACGACATGCTGCCCGATGTGAGGCTCGACATAAGAACGGATCGACCTTCCCGCCCGAAAGCCGTGAGCCGCTTCGTGAGGAGGGATGTGGTCGAGGATCTCGTCGAGCAGTTTGCGCTGGATGGCTTTGAGCCGAGCCTTGGGGGCTTCGATCAACCGGGCTGAACCCGAGGCCTTGGCTTGCCATCGGTAGAGGTAGTGCGTGAGAGGGCCGCTCGCGACCCGGCGGCCGCGCGATTGAGAGTCAGCCAACCAATCGAGCTCCGACGGTTGCAACCCGAGCCATTCCGCCAGAGCGGATGGGGTCGTAAACGTGGGGAGATTCCAACTCGCGGGCGGACCGGGAGCCGGAAACATCAAGGGAGGGAGCCTGCGCTGGAATTCGAGCAAGAGTTGTTCGCGCTCGCAGACTCGACGAAAACCACGGTCATCAAGCAGGAATTTCGCGAATCGAGCCCGGCTTGGTCTTCCACCCTGGCCGAAGGCCGCCTGGATTCGTTTGACGAGAGAGGTGAGCCAGCGAAATTTGCCGCCGAAGACACGCTCGGCGCGGGCGACGAGGTCCGCTTGCTCCCACGTCCCATCCAGGAGTGCTTCGGCAAGGCTCAGCGCAATAAATCGATCGGAGCGATAAGATGACAGCGGCGGAACTCCAACCTGACTGGTCCAGCGTGAGCTTCGCTACGTGAATCACGTAGAATCGCTCACGCGCTGTCAAAGTACGCCTGGCATGATTCCTCGGGGTAACCCCGAAGAGGTGATGAGGATCGTCCGAGAACGATCTTATTCACCCGCTTGGAGCCCGCCACTGTCTGCTCGTTTATAAGAGATCATTTCGAGAGCGGTCAAGGTTTAGCGTTGGCGGCGGATTTTGGGATAGAGCGGATGCCACCAGCGCGCATCGATCCGCTGCTCGAGCTCCTCAGGACTTGTCGTTTCCGCAAATCCTTCCTTCTGAGCCTGGAGACCGACCGCCATCGCGATATTCCGTGAAATCTTGTCGATCTCTTCCAGCGGAGGAAAGAGCGAAGCGTCCGCGGATCGGCGGGCCGGAGAAGCCTGCGCCAACGTGCGGGCGGCGGTGAGGAACATGGTGTCGGAAACCCTGCGTGATCCCGAGCTGATGACTCCCTGGCCCAATCCCGGGAAAATGTAGGAATTATTGCATTGGCCGATGCGAATGCTTCGCCCGTCAAAAGGGACGTCGGGGAAGGGGCTTCCCGTGGCGACGAGTGCGCGACCCTCGGTCCAGGCCAGCACTTCGGCGGGAATCGCCTCACAGCGGGAGGTGGGATTGGAGAGAGGGAAGATCGCCGGGCGTTCCACGTGTTGGGCCATCGCACGTACGATATCTTCCGTGAAAGCTCCCGGCTGCCCGGAGGTTCCGATCAGGACGGTGGGGTGAACCCGGTCGATCACTTCGCGAAGAGAGATCTCGTCCCCCTTCCAGTGCCAGTCCGTGAGCCGGTCCTTGGGATGGACGTAGGGCACCTGGAAGGGTTGGAGTCCCTTCATGCCGTCATGAAGCAGGCCGTGGCGGTCAACGAGCCAGAGTCGGGAGCGGGCTTCGTCCTCCTTGAGGCCGTCGGCGACCATCGCCGCCACGATCTGGTCGCTGATCCCGGTTCCCGCCGTTCCTGCGCCGAGCACGGCCACGCGCTGATCGCTCAAACGGGTCTGGGAGACCTCCCCGGCGGCCAGGACGGCCGCGAGAGCGACGGCGGCGGTCCCCTGGATGTCATCATTGAACGTGCAAAGGCGATCGCGATAGGTGTCAAGAAGGCGGTGGGCGTTGGGGAGCGCGAAGTCTTCCCACTGGAGCATCGTATTGGGGAGGACCTTGATCACCGCTTTGACGAAATTCTCGATGAAATCGTCATAGGCCTGGCCGCGCACCCGCTCGTGTCGCCAGCCCAGATAGAGCGGATCAGCGAGGGACGCAGGGTCATCGGTGCCGACGTCGAGAAGGATCGGCAGGGTACGGGCCGGATGGATACCCCCGCAAAGGGTGTAGAGCGCCAGCTTGCCAACCGGGATCCCCATCCCTCCCACGCCGAGGTCGCCAAGGCCAAGGATTCGCTCGCCGTCGGTGACGACGATCACGTCGACATCGCGGAAGGGGCGGTTTTCGAGAACCTTGTCGATTTCGTGGCGGTGTTCGTAGGAAAGAAAAAGTCCGCGGGGACTTCGGTAAATTTTGCTGAAGTGCTGGCAAGCTTCGCCGACGACGGGAGTGTAAATCAGGGGCATCATCTCGGCGATGTGGTTTTTCATCAGCCGGTAAAAGAGTACCTCATTGCGATCTTGGAGGTCGCGCAGGTAAATATGCCGGAGGAGGTTCGTGGTCCGTTGCTGAAAATCCCCGTACCGGCGCGCGAGTTGCTCATCGAGGGAGCCCACATGAGGGGGAAGCAGGCCATGAAGACCGAATTCCGTCCGCTCCTCCTCCGTGAAGGCGCTCCCCTTGTTGAAGACCGGGCACCCCAGCAGAGAGCTACCCTGCATGGGAAGCTCGAAAAACGTCTCGCCGGACGACTTGTCGACGACGGTCTGGAAATCCCACACAATGCGTCTCCCTGACTTGTTGGATCAAGGGGTGCGGGCAGGGCCGAAGGGCCCGTCTCGAGGAGCTCACCACCCCTGCGGCTCGAGGTGCTAACGAGGGGGCGGCATCATTGTGGGATGGGTATCCCTCGTCTGGCAACCCGGTCCCCGCGATTTACGAGATGGCCTTCCGCCTATAATGGTTGAGATACTTGCGGCCGGCTTTTTTCGGCAAGACCATGGACTCCGACACCGTTAAAGACACGCTGAAAACCACAGATCGACATAACCCCCAGGGAGTTTGAAACCGTGAAATCCTCACAAGCGACCGGCCAAGATCCCCAGGCCCATAGCGTTGGTAACGGCAAGGCGCAACCGCTGCTTCACCAGAAAGGTAAGGAGATCCAGGCATTTGGAACGCTCACACGTTTGCCGATCGGCCTGGACGAATCGGTTTGCTCGGCCAGCGTGCACGACCTGAACCAGATCCTCGCCGATACCATGTCGGTCCGTGACCTTTACAAGAAGCACCACTGGCAAGTTTCCGGGGCCACGTTCTACCAGCTCCACCTGCTCTTTGATAAGCATCACGGCGAGCAGGATGGATTGGTGGATGAGGTCGCCGAACGCATTCAGTCTCTTGGCGGCATCAGCATCGCGATGCCTCACGACGTCGTCGAGCTGACCAAGGTGCCTCGCCCTCCCAAGGGCCGTGAAGAAGTGCCCGTGCAGATTTCGAGGCTGCTCGAAGCTCATGAAATCGTGCTCATCGCCGCTCGCAAAGCCGCCAAGGCGGCCACGGAGCGTGGTGACGACGGAACCAACGACCTGCTCGTCAGCGACATCATCCGAACCAACGAGCTCCAGGTTTGGTTCCTCGCCGAGCATCTCGTCAACGCGCCGATCGTCAAGGCGGACTGAAGTCCGTCCTCCGTTCGGCTCCGGTTTTACCTGTGTTGATGATGGGCCTACCGTCGAAGAGTTGACGGGACCTTCGAAATAACAAACAGGGGTGGGTTTCGCGTCCGTGCGGAACCTACCCCTGTTTCCTTTTTCACCATCAATGGTCGATGTAATTCCGAGAAAGGCCCAACTCTTCGGGGGCGTGGAGGCGTAACATCTTGAGATGGATGTCGGCCGGGACGTGGGCGGCCGTCGCCTTGGAGACGGCGTACATGATTCCGAGCGAGAGAGGAACGCCCCAGATGGCGGGTTGTTCCAATAACGATCGGAGCAGCGGGTCAGTGGAAAACGTAAGGATCTTCTTGTCCAGGAGCATGGACGTAACGATGGCCCCGAGCGAGAGCAGTCCCCCCGTGAGCATGCCGCTGGCCGCGCCAAACTTGGTGAGTCCGGGCCACCATGAGCCGAGGAGCAGGAGGGGAAAATAGGACGCCGCGGCGATGGCGAACGCCCAGCCGACCATCATGGCGATGTCGAAGGACTCGACCAGGAATCCCAGGAGCATCGAAACGATTCCCACGATGACCGCAGCGATCTTGAAGGCCAGGAGCCGTGACTCAGGAGATGCCTGCGGCCGCAAGATCCTGCCGTAGATGTCGTGAGCCAGGGCTCCAGACATGCTGACGAGCAGGCCTGAGAAAGTGGACATGAATGCCGCGAAGGCCCCCGCGCTGGTGATTCCGCTCAGCACCTGACCGAGGAGTTCGCTGTTGAGCACGGTCGGAAGACGAATGACGACGCTGTCAGTCGTGTTGTTGGTGTAGAGCATCGGCATGGCGGTCCGTCCCAGGACCCCCCAGACCGGTGGAAAGACGTAGAAGGCTCCCAGCATCACCATCACCCAAAGGGTGGTTCGTTTCGCCGCGCGGCCATCCGGGTTGGTATAGAAACGGACCAGAATATGCGGAAGGCCTGCCGTACCGCAGATCAAGGCGATGATCAGCGAATAGGTATAGAGCAGGGGATATCCGTGCTTCGAAGTCAACGGGCCGAAGGGCTCGAGCCACTTGCGATTGGCAGGGGCGTTGGGAGCCAGAGTTCCCTTTGCCAGTTTCATGCGCGTGGATTTGGTGAACTCGACCTTGAGGCCGGAGGTCACGGGTTTTCCGTTTTGCACCACAGGTTTGCCGTCGCGCAACGCAGTGAGGGGCTCGACCGAGAGTTTGGTGCCGGCCGGGAGTTCTCCCGGGTGAATTGGCAAGACGATGGGATCTTCACCGTCCGCCACGGGGCGAGCTGGGGAAACCTTGTCGATTACAGCGCCTTCGGGAAACTCCACCTGCGTGGCGCCGGCGGCGGAGAAGGTGACCACGTTGGCGGGATAACCTTCTTTCCCTTTGACACGGACCGTGGTATCAGCACTCAGGTGAGGGAAGGCGCTGGGCTCATGCTCGAGAGCGGCGAGATTCGTGGAGTATCCGCCGAAGACCGACATCAGCACGAAGATCGGCAGGGAGATTGCGAACGCTTTTGCCCAGTACTGGAAGGCCTGGACGAAGGTGATCCCCTTCATCCCTCCCAGGGCAACGTTGAACGTGATGACGGTTCCCACTACAACAATGCCAGCCCAGTAGGGCCAGTTGAGAATGGTTCCCATCACGACCCCCGCACCTTTCATCTGGGGCATCGTATAAAAGAAGCCAATGAAGAGGACGAACGTGACGGCGATCTTGCGGAAGATAGGGCTATCAAAGCGCCCCTCGGCAAAATCCGGAATGGTGTAGGCACCGAAGCGGCGAAGCGGGCCGGCGATGAAGAGCAGCAAAAAGAGGTAGCCGGCCGCATAGCAGACGGGATACCAGAGAACGTCGTACCCGTTCTTCATCAAGAGTCCGGCGATGCCCATGAACGAGGCCGCCGAGAGATATTCACCAGAGATCGCGGAGGCGTTCCAGAAGACGCTGACGGATCGTCCCGCGACAAAGAAGTCCGAAGCGGTCCGCGCCATGCGAGTGGCGTAGACGCCGAGACCGACGGTCGCCGCCGTCATCAGAATGACAAAGCCGACGGCGATCCAAGAGATACCGCTCATGACAACTCCTCCTTGTTGTCGCGAGAGGAATCGAGGAGCTCACGCCAGTTGGTGCATGCGCTTTCGATGCGGTCGGAGGCGCGTACAAAATACAATGAGAGAAGGACGGTCATCGGAAAGGAGAGCACGCCCAGGCCTAGCCAGGTTGCCGTGAAGCCAAGGACCGGCGTATTGGCGAGTTCGGGAACGAAAGCGTTGATGAGAGGAAGTCCCAACAGCATCGTCAGGAAGACGGCTGCTACCCGCACGCTCAGGGCGGCCTGCCTTCTCATAACCACGCGCGCCAACCGCGCATGGTCGTCCGCCGACAGGAGGTGTGTCTCCGGGTCGGATGTCATATTCATCTCCGTCCGTTGGTGAGTTTTCGACAAACTTTCAGGCTAGGAAGGGGCTGACAGTCGCGAGGGATCCGCATTTGCAAGTAAACCTCGGCGTGGCTGTTACAGTCCCAGGTTAGGGTGACCTACTGTAGGGGGGGCGAAATCAACTCGCAAGGGGTTGCGGGGCTTAGGAGAGATCTCTGGTTTCGATCCCATTTTTCTTAAAGATTGTTGTGGGGGTCTTGCTTTGGAATTCGTCTGTCCACAATAATTAAAAATCACCTCCGCCGAACACCTCGATGAATCCTTGAGTGTCAACCCGAGTTTCGCGCCGAGTCCGGCCTCCCCGCAGGGACGCGGCCGAGTGCCATCACGTCACGTGGAAGGCTGCGCCTCAGGAGACGGCCCGCCTTCCTAAGAGGTGGTTGCGATGCTTGGCGAATTAAGGATGGGGCTGCTAGGGATTGTTTTGGGAGCAGGAACGCTCGGATGTGCAGGCGTAGGCGAAGTGCGATACGTGTACCAGGATGGCCAATCCGGAGTCATCGGACTGCCGGAAAACACGTCGCGCTGGCCCACCTATTATCGGCAGCACGCCGAGGAATTGATGTCAAAGCATTTTCCCGAAGGTTTCGAGATCGTACGAGCCGAGGAGGTTGACGAAGGGTCGCGAACGTTGACGATCAACGGCACGAACGCGGCTCAAATTGACACGGGAACGTCGAGCCGATTGCTGTCGCTGGGTAAGGTCGGGCGCAGCTCATCCCGAACCCAGTCGGATACACTCAAAATTAAAGAGTGTCGGATCGTTTACAAGAAGGCCGAGCCGGCGCATGCCGCCAAACATGGAGAGTACACGGATCAGGCCGCCTGGACTCCCACGGCCTACATCGACCCCAACGCCACCGTTCGTAACGGCGGAGGGGGCGTGAAGACCGCGGAGACCAAAAAGCCAGAACACACTGAGCACCATGAGCTGGCCAAGGAGGCCAAGGATTCCAAGCCCGTGGAGTTGAAGGATGAGGCCAACATCAGGGCGGCGGTCGCTCCCCTACAGCTCGACTGAAGTCTTATATCCCAGGGAATCTTGATGGGAGAAGGCTTTGGATTTGCCGGGAGGGGACACTACCCGCGGGATCTTACGATGACCACGCGGTGTGCGCCGGCCGGTCGTTAAAGGGAATGTCGACCCTCCAAGAATCTTATCAACCGTATGATATTACCCTGGCAGGGTACGGCAAAAGAGTGTCCCGCCTGTGTCCAAGCTCCTGGCTCACAGACGGGACATTCTCGCTATTCTTCTCTCTCGATAATGGGTCTGGCCATCATAATAGTAAAAAGTATAGTAATTTAAATATTTCGTAGTGAGAATCGAAGCTGCTCTGAAGGCTTTTTCTTGGACCTTCTTGTAGTCGGTGCTCTTGGAGTTCGGCAGGAGATCCTTCGATGACGAGGGCCTTGACCTCTGGCGGATCGTCACGTCGGGTACGCCAGACGCGAATGACGAGAAAGAACCCTCCCAAGAATCCGCAGGCACAGCCGCCGCTGTGGGCCCAGAGATCCGCAAGAAAGGGAATGTGCTCTTGCCTGGGGACCTGACTGGCCAGAGGCTCGATCAGAAGAACCACTCCCAGGCTTTCCACGATCCAGCCACACCCCCCGCCATCAAGGCGCAAATGTCGCTGATTCTCATAAGAATGACGATAAGGCGAACGGGGAAAAGGGCGCTACGTTTTGGCCGGCCTCTGGCGAGTGCCGCGACTGCGAGTGGAATTCCCAGAAGCAATCCGACCCACCACGTCGCGAGGATCCCTCAACCGATGGCCAGGGTCGTGGAGTCGTTCGTCCCAAAAATGGGTGGGTGCCCGATCGTAAAATACTCAACACAGACGCGCGCGGTGGTTTGGTTGTGAAACACGCCGTAGAAGACGCAAAATGCGATGCCAAGGGTGATGAGGCCCAGCGTCTTCATTGAGAACGGTCCTCGCGGATCCCAGAAGGATCCGAAAGCCTCCGCCGATTTTTGACGAGTCTTGGCAATCCGAATCATTCTCGCCGAGAGACTCGAAGAAAGTTGGAACTTTCCCCCGGCTCGGGCGCTTTATTGGTCGTTAAGCTCGATCGGATCTGGAGGAACGGGATCGTGGACAACGAAGGAGACAGCCGGTCGCAAAGGGGGTTGCGAACTCTTCGCGTTCTCTTCGACGCAGGGATTCTGGCTGGCCTCCCTGACGACCAGCTTTTGAACCGCTTTGCGCGTGGTGAGGAAGGTCAGAGCGAGCACGCCTTCGCGGCCCTGGTCGATCGGCATGGCCCGATGGTTCTGCGCACTTGCCAGGGGATTCTTGGCGACGAACACGAAGCTCAGGATGCGTTTCAGACGACGTTCTTGGTCCTCGCACGCAAAAGCCGAATGCTCTGGGTGCGCGACTCGCTAGGACCGTGGCTGCACCGCGTGGCCTGCCGTGCGGCGATGCGTGCCAAGAAGGAAGCCGGTCGCAGGCGGATGCTCGAAAGTTGGGCGGCGAGGCGAATCCGCGTCGAGCGCGATGGCGACTCGGTCGAGATTCAGGAAATCATCCACGGCGAGCTGGATCGCTTGCCTGATCGTTATCGCGGTCCGGTTGTGTTGTGCGATCTGGAGGGGCACACCTACGAACATGCAGCTCAGCAACTGGGATGCCCGATCGGAACGTTGCGGAGCCGCCTAGCGCGGGCTCGAAGTCTTTTGAAAGACCGACTGGAGCGAAGGGGATTTGCGAATTCCGGGTTATTCGTGGCGTTTGGTCCCCCAGTTCCAACGACCCCCGCGTCGCTCGCCCGTGATGCTCTGGCCGTCGTGACGGGACATGGGAAAGTACCTCCGGCTTCAATTCACGTCATTCATCTTACACGGGGAGTTCTCAAAACCATGTTCTTCTCACGGCTCAAATATGCGGCCGGTGGACTGCTTTTGACGGGGCTCGCTGTCATGGGGACGTTTGTTGCCGCCCAGGGAGGCTCGCAACCGGTTCTCCAGGAAGTAGTGGAGCCCTCCAAGCCATCGACGGAAGCCCCCGTTTCTGGGTCTTCAAAAATCGACGCGATTCGACAGGCCCTGGTCGAGGCTCGTCCGGCCGCCGATGCCATTGCGGACCTTTATGCGAGAAGCACGGCGCTCAGGCGCGTCGGCAATGTGCAGATCCGCGCAGGGGATCTTGCCGAGGCTCAAGTGACTCTTCGCCTTGCGGAGCAGGTTGCCGAGAAGATCGCGCACGAACGGAATCGTGCTTTTGCCCTCGATCGAGTGGCGATCGCACTGGCGAGGGCAGGAGATATCGCGGAATCGCGAAAGACCTTTGCATTGCTGGTCCGAGAATCGGACGCCCGATCTCCGAACAATCAGGTGGAGTGTCGCGCCACGACCAGCATGAGCCAAAACATGGCGGGGCTTCACGACGATGCTCTGGCGACTCTAAAGGATGCGTTGCGTGTGATGGAAGAGATGGATGATGAGGCAAAAGCCGCTGTGGCTGTTCGCGTGATCCACGCTCAATCCGAAGTGGGGGATTTTGCCGGAGCCCTTGCCCTGACCGGGACCTTCCAAGGGGCCAAAAGCAATATGCAGGCCAACTTCTTGCGATACATCGCGCGCGGTTGCGCCAAGGCGGATCGGAAGACGGCCGTTCGCTACCTGACAGAAGCGCTCGAGCTATCTCGCGAGATCACTTACCCCTACCCACGAGCGTGGGCTCAGCAAGCGATTGCGGAACACCTGGCCGAAGTAGGAGAAATAGCCACGGCGCTCGCCCTTGTGCACGTCATCGGGAATGGCGACCCCGACCCTTCTATGAGCCAAGACGTGATCCCGGAAGCACTCGTTGCGATCGCGGTTCAGCAAGCAAAGGCCGGCGACAATGCCGCTGCCCGGCGCACCCTAAATGAAGCCTTTGCTTTCACTCAGACAATGCCGAACGGCGTCAGCAAATCCTGGAAATTGCACAAGATCATCGAGTCGCAAGCGAACGTCGGGGACCTCGATGCGGCCCTTGAAAACGTGGTGACTCTGGCCGACGATAGTGTCGAGGCCATTCCGGCTCTCGTGGCAATCGCTCGGCGGCAACTGCACAACGATGAAAGGCCCAAGGCCCTCGCGACGCTGCACGCGGCACTCGATGCAGTCAAACGCATTCGCATTCGTACCGACATGATCGGCGACGATATCGGCCGAAACACCGAGGAATGCCTCCGAGGCATCGCCATCGCACTTGCCGAAGCCGGCGAAGTTGAGGAAGCCGTGGCTTGTATCCAGAGTCGAGGCAGCGAATCGTGGAGAGCGATGCTTCTCGCCGAGCTCGCTCCGTTCCAGGCGCGGCGCGGGAATATTGAAGGGGCGCTCCGAACGGCACTATCCATCAAAGACGGAATCCAAAAAGGAGAGGCTCTGGCGGGGATAGCCCGCGAGCAAGCCAAGGCGGGAGACGAAGCCGCTGCCATTGCCTGGGCCTCCAAGCTTGAACCCCCCGACGCCCGCGTCTCAGCCCTCGCCGGCGTCGCCGACGGACTTACCGAACGCCGCAAGCGCGGCGAGCAAGTGAAGCCGAAGAGCAAGTGACATCACATGCGGGCGTTATCCAGGTAGAAGGCTTGGCGGCTGCTGGAGCCTGGATCTTGAATGGGCGCTCGATAGATAAAGATCATAAAGAGGGCCACATCCACGATCAGGAGGCAATCGGTTCCACGAGGACAAGGGTCCCGTTAATGATCAACCCTATACGGTTGTTGGAAAACTCGGTGTAGTCGAGATCGATCCCCACAACGGCATTGGCTCCTTTCTCGACGGCGGCATATTTGAGAGCGCCCATTGCATGTCGTTTCGCGGCGTTGAGTTTCATTTCGAAAGCCGTAGATCGAGCTCCAAAGAAGTCGGCGATCGATGAGCTGATTTCCGAAAATAGACCTGTCCCTATCACAAACTCGACGCTCTCAGTTCCCAAGTATTTCTTGACTCGGTAGCCATCAAGACTTGGCGTCGTCGAGACAATCACATTCCGGCTTGCTAATACCAGCTTTTGAATTCTCTGCTGTTCAGCCTGTCCTCGTTCTGCGTTAACTTCGTCACAGCATCGCGGAAACTGATAATCGCCCGATGCCAGATCGGCATTCATGGCCGCCCACAGTCCTTGTTTCTCACCGCAACGAGAACAAACAACCGCCATGAGGAACTCCGGGAATTTCGCTGTGATTCATGGGCGGAGTGGAGGCTGAGGATGGAGCCAATGCAAGAAAAACCTTATCTCATTCCGTCATGCGATGCCAATGGTCGATCTTCGACAAAAGGACCTGGACATCGTTCCAGAGCGCTGATGATATGTTAGTGATGGTGGTTCGGGCAACAAGAGCTAATGCTTCTCGGGACGGACATGGTTTGACGAGAGAAACAGCCGCGGCCGCGATGCAAGGGGTTCGGCTCATCCCTGCGCTGCAACAAACAAGGGTGGGGATTTGAGACTGCAGTAGGTGGGCCGTGGACTCGATGGCGAGCCGAAGGAGCCACGTGGGATTATCGGCGCCGTCGAGGAGGGGGAATCGCAAGTAGGTCAGGTCGCGACTGAGTGCCGCGGGCGTTTCCTCCGCCGCGAGATCGATCACGGCTCTGATGCCGGCTGTGTGGAGAGCCCTGAGATCGCGACCCTGCGCGGCATGACCCAGCCACAGTGAGAACTGAGGGATTCTTCGCATGGGATGCCTTCTCACTCCACGAGGCGTTGCCGGCGGGCACTGGACATATGCGGGAAGCAACGTTGCTGGTCGATTCTCGGCTCTTTGACTCTCCGCATCCCATCATAAAGACACGGCGGGTCGCGCACGGCATCTGCTGGCGGAATCCTTTTCTCGCGTCTTGAGTTCCCGTCGAGTAAATTAAGGATTCACTTCAGCCTTCAGGAAATCACGCGTGCCTTCAAGAGTTTGCCTGGGAAGAGCCTTGTCCCCCTGATGAAGGGAGAATTTCATGCGGCGCCGCAAGAGTCAAAATCTCTGGATTTCTGAGAGGGGTCCAGCGACGAGATGTATCTGGCTGTGGTCCGGGTTGCTCGCCGCGTGTGGGATTTGGCTGGGTGCCTGTGCATCAGCAAATGCCACGAATCGTGATGATTCGATGAGACTTGAAGGGATTGTCGTCGACGAAGGGGGGAAGGCTGTCCCTGACGTGGCCGTAACCCTTTTGACTTGGGACAAGAACCGTCTCGTGACGACCGATGCCCAGGGGCGGTTTCAACTAACCGCTGAGCCAACCCCTTCCGGGGCAATTTATGCGGCGGTGCTAGCGGCCAAGGGGGAGGATCGCCTTGGATTTGTGAGTGTCTATCAGGAAAAGCCCGAGCCCGTTCGCGTCGTGTTGAAGCCCTCGAAACCTCTGGCGGTCAGGGTCGTGGATCGCGATGGCAAGCCTGTGGAGAACGCGGAGTTGACGTTCCTCGGCAATATGCGATCGCTTTTCCTTGGAAAGAGCAACGCCGACGGATGGTGGAAGATCAAGGTTCCTTCAGATGCAACCGCCTGGGCTGTCGCGGCTCTCAAAGGGGGGGCCGGATACGACTACGAGGTTGCGACCAGGGCACGAGGATCCACGGAGCCGCTTCGACCGTTGCCGGAAACCTTGACTCTGACACTCGAAGGGGCACGGCGACTTCGTGTCAAAACGGTCGATCAAGAAGGGAAGGGGATCGCGGGAGTCAAGATCGGCCCCTGGTCGATTCAGAAGGCCGACCACGAGGCTGAGATCAATCCGTCCGCGGGGTTGCGGCATTGGGCAGTCACAGGGCAAGACGGTGTGGCCGTGCTCGACTGGCTGCCGGCAAAGTTCCAGCAGTCGATCGGCATTTTGACTCACACGGATGATTGGTACACCCATGAATACTCGACCTCTTACCAGGCGGAGAAGCCTGTCGACGAGTTGACCATCACGCTTTTACCGATGGTGAAGCTCGCGGGCCGTGTTACGTACGCCGATGGACGTCCTGCCGTGGGAGCCACCGTTTCGGCTGAAGGGCAGGGGGCTGGAATGAATTCGTATCGTGGCGCCGTGAAGACAGACGGTGATGGCCGCTATGAGATGAAGGCTTATTCCGAGCAAGCGTATGTGGTTCTCACCAAGCTCGGCGACCAGGTGGCTCCGTACCGGGCCGATGTTGTCCTTCGTGCAGGGAAGCCCGCAACGGGGATTGACTTCATCCTCGGTAAAGGCACCAAGCTGCGTGGTCGCGTCACGGTAGGGAAACAAGACGTTCCCGTACCGAAGAGCTCCTTGAATGTGGTCATCAACAAGGGAAGTATCCCAGAGGAACTCAAACGCAAGGGTGATCGATTCTATCACCAGGTCGGTATGAATTTCTGGATTCAGGCCGATGAGGATGGGCGGTTTGAGATCGTGTTGGGGCCGGGTGAGTACGAAATTCAAGGGCCGGCGAGGACGGAGACCGTCAAGCTCACGATTCCTACGGTGAACACCCCGTCGGACCTCGTGCAGAATTTCCAGATGCCGCGCCCCGAGAGCGGCCCGTTTGTTGGACGAGTTGTCGACGCGGATGGGAAGCCCGTGGCCGGAGTGGTGGTGCAGGGGAGGTACGCTTCCGGACAGGCGCGGAGATGGTTCTTCGATCAGAAAACCGACGATCATGGAGAGTTCAAGGTCGAACGCTCTCTCGACCCCCTGGTTCTCTTTGCCCTGGTGAAAGGAAAAGAACTCGGGGGAGTCACTCGTGTCGACGCCGAAGCCAAAGAAGGGCAGATCACGGTGCGGCCTCTCACCAAGGCGCTGGGGCGGCTGAAGGACACCGAGGGGAAGTACCTGGCGAAGAAGTCTCTCCGCTACGGCATTCGTGTCTACGACGGTGAGCCAGGAGAGGGCCCCTTCAGTGACAACTTCGGGGGACAGGTGGTGACCGATGCTGAGGGTCGCTTCGAACTTGTGAACCTGGTGGTCGGAGAAACGTACCACGCGACGTTGCACCTCGACGACCAAACAATGCGTGGCGCGGCTGAAATTACGCCGCAGGGTCTGGAAACGGTTGCGCTCGGGGACGTGAAAGTCGACCTGAATCCATTCAAGCCCTATGTTCCTCCCACTCCCCAGAAGCGAACATCAGACGCTTTCGCAGCGCACAAGAATACGCCCGAAGAGCGCAAGAATGAGCTGATGGTGGAGGCCAAGCGCGAGTATACCAAGCCTCTCCTGCTGTTTGGGCGTGCCGAGGACCCTGCGTGCGTCGACCTGTTCCGGCTTTTCTACGAGCGACAGGAAAATGACGACGACGAAAAGACACAAGCGAAGGATCGCCTGAAGACCCCTGGTGAATTGCGCTGGGAGTTCGAACTCGCCGCGCTGGATACGGCTCAGGCCAACGTCGAGCAATTCGCCGCGGGATTGAGCGTCGCCGTTGGCAAGGAATCCCCACCAATTCTCGTGACGCTAAACGACGATGGAACTGTTGCGGATCGCTATCCGCTCCGCATTCAGAAGGATGGGAAGCTCGATTCTACGCCTTTGAGCAAGTTCCTCACCGAGCAGAAGCTCCCCACGCGGGACGCCGCGCGGATGCTTAGCGAAGCCGAGAAGAAGGCGAAGGCCGAGGGAAAACGCGTCTTCCTGATCTTCTCCGCGTCCTGGTGTGGCCCATGCCGGATGCTGGCACGGTTCCTCAGCACCCAGAAGACGGAACTTGAGCGGCACTATGTATTCGTGAAGCTTGATATCAGCCGCGACCTTCACATCGATTCCCTTGGTGAACGTTTTCCGGGATCCCAGAACGCGGGCGTTCCCTGGTATGTGATTCTTGACGAGGCCGGGCAGCCGGCTACGACGTCGGACCTGGGCAAGCCGAAGTCGAAGTTCGGCTCGACCAACATCGGCTTCCCATCCTCGAAAAAAGAGATCGAGCATTTGCTCAAGATGTTCGAGACAACGGCTCCTCGGCTGCCTGCGGAAAAGCTCGAGGAGATGCGCGCGGCCCTCGGCAAGTAAAGGGCGGGGACGTTCAGGGGGTTGAGCCGGAGGAGGAACTCAGCGAGAGAGACTCGCGTTGGTTCCCAGGCAGGGGGATTGCTCCTGCCCCGGCTCGAGACCATTTTGTGCGGGGGGCGTCTCCCCTTCGGCCAGGTATTCAGGAGGGATTTTGTCACGCCCGACAAACATCTGGGCATGTTCACGGAGCAGACGGCCGGCGCCAGGGCCGTCTCCTCGGGCGAGCGCTTCGGTAATCGGCAGATGCGACTCGGCGACGGCATGAAGGTTGAAGGCTCGCTGGTTGAGTCCCACGCGGGTTCGGACTTCCAGCATCAAGGAGTCCCAGAGCCGCAACAGCACCGAGTTGCCCGAAGCCATCACGATGAGACGGTGGAACTCCATGTTGTGCCGCGCGTAACCATCGAGGTCGTGCTCGCGTGCGGCCTTCCGGATGGCCTCGAACTCCGCCAGCAACGGTTCCATCCGATGCGAGAGCGCCTCGGCGCCGAGTCGGGCGGCCTCCTCTTCAAGCACGCCTCGGATGTGCGTCGCCTCGCACATCTCACTTTCGCTGATCGAGCGGACCCGTGTACCGCGGTAAGTCACGGATTCGACCAGCCGCAGCGCCTCGAGCTCCCGCAGCGCCTCGCGAACCGGACCCTGGCTGGAATGAAACTCACGCGCGATCTGCAACTCCACCAGCCGATCTCCCGGTTGGTAAGTTCCGTCGAGGATGCGCTGCACCAGAACCCGACGAAGATCCGCGCGTATGGAGTCTCGACGCCTCGCCATCAGTCCCAACCTCAGATCCAAAAGTACCCCGGTCCAGCTTATCGATCATTCTTGATCAGGCAAGTCCGTAAATCATCTCCCCAGTTTGCCTGGTCATGAAATATCGCCACGCTCTTGCTCACAGCCCTTTGTTTTAGCAAAAGAAACCTGTTGACACAATGATTGTGGCGAGGTATTTTCGATGATCATGAGCTCTGAGAAAACTACGGATCATCCCGCGGTAAGTTCGGATCTCTGTGAGGAGATCAAAAAGCGTGCGCCGTTCGATGCGCCGGAACAAGAGGTCTTTCTGAACCTGGCTCGCACGGCCGACGTGCTTCAGGCGGACTTCGGAAGGCTGTTCAAGAAGCGGGGGATCTCGCACGCTCAGTACAACGTGTTGCGGATTTTACGAGGAGCGGGGACGGAGCTTCCTTGTTTGGAAGTGGCCGGGAGAATGATCTCTCATCTGCCGGACATCACCAGGTTGGTCGATCGCCTGGAGTCGGGGGGGCTGGTCGAACGATGCCGTACTGAAGAGGATCGGCGAGTCGTTCTGATCCGCATCACCGAGCAGGGAGTGAAGCTTCTGGCCGAGCTCGATGAGCCGGTTCTTCAGCTTCATCGTGATCAGCTTGGTCATCTCTCCGCGCGGGAGATGGATGAGCTGAACCGTCTCCTGGTCAAAGCCCGTCGGTCGCAGGAATGCGGATCGTAGCGCCACGCGACGGTTCAACGAGAGGATTGATGGTCTTTGCGTGGTGTAATTCCCCACGCATTGCGTCAACCTATAAGAAAATGAGTGGGCCGAGCACCGGGCGTAAACGCATTCGGCTGGTGTCGGTTTACGGAACAGCCCACGGACAAGCGTGTGAGCCTGTTTACCCATCGATTGGTGTCTTTTGGGGTGTTCTGCCCCCATGCGGTTTCCCTGGTTTTGAGCGGCTTTCGACAGGCTTGCAGACATTGATGTGAATCGCGATCGGGTGTGACGTGCAAGCGGGAAATTCAGAGGCTGCCAGGCGGACGGGAATGAATCCCGGCCTATCGCCCGGCGCTGCGCGCTCTGAGAGGGTTTTAGGGGGGAGAGTACGTCGATGATGATCGTGCTGAAGTCCGTGCTGATCGGTGTGGTCTTGCCGGCCTTCCTGGCGGCAATCATCCATCTTGTGACGACCTTGATCCGGCGACGGAATGAGCCTACACGGAACTTCGATTGGGGCTTGCCGCTGGCGATCGGCTGTGGCTACCTGGCTGGTCACGCGGGGATTGCCTGGCCCTCGAATGATGTTACGGACCGGATCCCATGGCTTGTCCTTGGCGCCGTTGCCTTGGGGATCCTCGATGCCGCCTGGCCGAGCCCGCTTTGGGCACGTTGGGAGAACGGTCTGGTCTTCGCGGGTGCCGTGCTGCTGGTGATGTTGGGGCCCGCAATTCAAGAGACCTGGGGAACTCCGGAAACTAACCGGTGGATGGCCGCGCTCGGAGTCGGCATTTTGCTTTCCTGGGGGAATCTCGAGCGGCTGGCGAGCAAGTCGCAAGGCGCGGCCTTTGCCGTGCCACTCCTCGCCTTCGCGGGAGGGGCGGCGGCCTTCTTGCTGCTGTCGGGAAGCATGGTCTTGGGAAGGCTCGGAGGTGCATTGGCTGCCGCGCTCCTTGGAGCATGGATCACCTCCTGGCGGGGCTCACCGATTTCCCTGGCACGAGGCGCAATCCCCGTGGTGGTCACACTCTTGGCGGCACTGATCCTTGAAGGGCACGTCTATGCTCAGGCTGCGCCGGTGGGCGTCGGCCTGGTGTGTGCTTCGCCGCTTCTGATTTGGGTCACGCGGATTCGCGCGATTCGAAACCTTCTACCCTGGCAAACCGGGCTGATTGGTGCCGTAGTCGTGCTGATCCCGATCGGCGTTGCGATGGGACTCGCGTTGGCGGCCGACCTGTCTTCCGAGTATTGAGGCCGGACGCCCTGGTATCGATGTCTTTCAACATGCCGATCCCGTCGAGTCGGTCTCAGGAGCCACGTAGTGGTTGAGACTGAGTTGCACGGGATCGGGCTTTGCGCCGGTTGGGGTTATCAAGGACCAAGTTGGGGCAAGGGGATGGCTCAGGCGCCTCGGATGACGACCTTGCCGAAATGGGAGCCGCTTTCGAGGTGGCGGAGGGCGGCGGGAGCTTCTTCAAATGGGAAGACGCGATCGATGACAGGGCGGAGCTTGTGGAGAGAGATGGCCCGATTCATCGCCTCGAACATGGCCCGCGAGCCCACGTAAATCCCCTGAATCCGAAGGCTCTTCATCAGGACGGGGAAGAGGGGGATCTCACCGGCGCCCCCGGAGAGCACACCGATCATGCTGATGCGCCCGCCGATTGCCGCGGCCTTGAGTGACCTCGGCAAGGTGCCGGTGCCACCGACCTCAATGATCTGGTCGACCCCCGCGCCGTGCGTCAGCTCGCGAGCGACCTGGTCCCAGTCGGGGTTCTTCTTGTAGTTGATGACCTCAGAAGCCCCTAGCTCCTTGGCTCGGGCGAGCTTCTCATCGCTGCTCGAGGTGACAATCACACGCGCACCGGCCAGTTGCGCGAGCTGAAGCGCGAACAGAGAAACCCCTCCGGTCCCCTGGACAAGAACCGTCTCGCCCGCGGAAACCTTCCCCTCCTCGAACAAGGCGTGCCATGCGGTGACGGCCGCGCAGGGCAGAGTCGCCGCTTCCTCGAAGCTGAGGTGGCTCGGAATGGGGATAACGCCGTTCTCTTCGAGAACGACCGACTCGGCCAGCACACCGGGGATCGCTCCTCCGAGGGCGGACTTGGCTCCGGCTTCGGTCAACTTGCTGGTGAGCCAACGTTGAAAAAAGAGTCCCGCGACGCGGTCCCCCGGCTTTACGTGCTCGACGCCGCTTCCCACGGCGACCACTTCTCCCGCGGCATCAGACAGAGGCACGATCGGCAACGGCAGCTTGGGGTTATAAAGGCCCTTGGCGACAAGAAGGTCTCGGTAGTTCAACGACGCGGCCCGAACGCGAACGAGCACCTGGCCCGCTCCCGGTTCGGGCGTCGGCACCGTGTCCAAGTGGAGTCCGTCAGCCCCGCTAAAGTCGTGAATTCGGAAGGCTCGCATAAGGTGTCCCTACTCAAAGTCGAGGTTCAAGAGCGATGATCGATTGCCGCGTCGTTCTTTGAAAGTCACAGCGACTGGTAACAAGAAACAATTGTCTCACACCGAGAGAGGTCTGAGAGATCCAAGCCAGCGTACCAAGGGCAGCCTCGATGCGCGAAGCGGTTGAGGCTGTGCGGTCCAGAAGTCACGGATATCAAAAAGAAGAACCCACCGAGTTGATCCCTAGGAATTTCGGGGGGATCGACTCGATGGGTTCTTTGTGAAACCTGTGAGGGAAAGGCGAGCATCCTTGGATTTGCGGATCGGCTCGCCAATCGTAACCGCTCACATCATGGGGAGTTCGAGCTTGTCTTCGAGAGCGAACTTGCGGAGCTTTTCCTGCGCTCTCGACTCGATCTGACGAACGCGTTCCTTCGTCACCCCGAGCTCGTGGCCGAGCTGTTCGAGCGTTTGCTCCATGGCCCCTTCCAGGCCATAACGGCTGGCGATGATCTTTCGTTCGCGATCGCTGAGCCGGCTCAGTAGTCCTTTGACCGCGGCCTGATTCCGCTTCTGGGCGGATTCATATTCGTGCTCATCGGTGCGGGTGTCCGCGGCCGCCTCGAACATTTCTTCGTGGCCGGTCACGAAACGGTCGCGACGATGCTTCTCTTCGGGGATCGAGCGAATGAAGTTCCGCATGATCGCCCAACTGGCGTAGGTGCTGAACTTATTGCCTCGCGAGTAGTCGAACTTTTCCACGGCCCGGATCAACGACATGTTGCCGTCGCTGACCAGCTCGAAGAAGTTATTCGAGGTCCCCAGGTGCTTCTTGGCGATCGAAACCACGAGCCGGAGATTCGCCCGGATCAGTTGGTTCTTGATAGTCAGGGCATCGCTTTGCAGCCGCTCGATCTCATTGATATCGGCCACCTTAGCCCGCGCCGGATCGAGATTGGCGCGGATCAGGCTGGCTCGATACTTCAGGTAATTCATCTTCCGGAACAGGTGAGCTTCCTGTTCACGAGAAAGAAGAGGAACGTCGTAAAGGCTTGCCAGGTACGGGGGTAATCCCTCGGGAGGCTTGCTGCGCCGCGGCGTTTTGCCATCTGGCGTACCTGGGAGAGGAGCCAATACCTCGGCTTCGATCCCCTGGCGGTTAAAGCTCTCATCAAACATGAACTCGAGCTTCTGCTCGAGGAGCCGCCGGGCCCTCATCTCATTGGCGACGCGTTCAACCCGTGCGGGAGTTACGCCGAACTGTTCGGCCAGAATTTCGGCGGAGACGCCGCGTCGGAATAGCCGGTCGAGATTTGACTTCGCAGCCGAATCAAGCCGCCTCGAGGTCGCGGATGCGCCGAGAGCCGGGGAACGGTCGAAAGTAGACTCGAGCATTGCGTCAACAGTGGCCATGGTTCGTCGTCCTTTCCCCGAACGAGCAAAGGAAACACATGAGGCCCCAACTCCGAAGGAGTTAAGAGCCTTATTCGACCGGTCTACTATCAAAAGGACCACCCAAGGGCTCCTGCCCAATCCCGTTCAGCCTAGCTCAGGCCTGAACCTGGAGGATGTATCCGAACATGATGTTCAAGAACGTCCGGAGCGGTCCGGTGCTCCTGGTGGCCTTGGCACGGAGGACCGCGCCTTGCCAGCTATTGAGCCAGAACTCGGCAAGCTCGTGGACGTCGAGGTGAGGCGGAATCTCACCAACCCGCTGGGCCTGATCAAGAACCGCGGCGTAGCGGTTGACCCATCCTTGAAAGATCTCTTCCAAGCGGGCACGAAAAACTTCGCTTTGAGCCGCCATCTCTTGGCTCAGGTTGCCGACGAGGCAACCGTTCCGGCACTGCTGCGACTCAAGACGCTCGCAGATCGACTCGAAATAGGCTCGGAGCCGGTCGAGAGGGCTGAGCGTCTGGTCATCGAAGAATCGTTCAATATTGAGTTGGTACACTTCGGCAAAATGGTTGATGACCTGAAGGCCGAAGTCTTCCTTACTCTCAAAGTAGTAATAGAAAGACCCCTTCGGTACTCCAGCGGCCTGCAAAATTGACTCAATGCCGGCGTTGTTGTAGCCCTTTTCCAAGAAGACTTTCTTGCCAGCCTCAAGTAGGGTGGTCTTCGTCTTTTCCTTACTCATCTCTGACCCCCCTCAAACCTTCTGATTTCTTAGCCGCAGATCAATACTACCGTTGCCGATCGTTACGCTAAAATATTAGACCGGTCGTCTAGAAGATCAAGGGCATACCCCAAAATTTCTTCTAAGTCGTTCTTGCCCAATGAGAAAGGCGCGATGGAGCATCCTCCTGATCGCGCCTGGAAGACCGTCGAATTTGATCACAAGCTGCCCGAAACCGTGGAGTTCAGCGGCCGTCGGACCAGCCAATGATGCGGAGGACGTCGTCCTTATCCTCGTGGTGATAGACCAGAGGAAGGACATCCGAGGCCGGCCGTAGGTTCGACTTGATGACCGCAATGCGTCGACCGCCCAGGCCGATCGGGGTGACGCTCAGCACCGAACGGGAGACTGAATAAACTTCGCGTGCCCATTCCGAGTCATCTCGGTTGGGCAGGCTCTGGACGACCAGCACCGCTGCGCCAGTGTCCCGCGCGAGCCTTGCGATGTTGAGCATCAGTTCTCGTGGGGTGGTCTCGCACGTGAGACAGAAGTAACTGGAGAACGGGTCGAGGACGATCAGGGCAGGGCGGAATGATTCGACATCCGACTTCTTGATCTCACGATCGATCGGCCGAATGCGTGCGAGGTCGGCGCCGGCCTCCTCGAGTCGAGGGCGTACCGTATCTCCCAGGTCGTCATCACCCGAGAAGAGGATGACGTCCGCGGGGGTGGAGAAAACGTTCTTCGCCAGAGGCATGGGAGCCCCTCGGCTCACGCGAGCGGCGATGTCCAGCGCCAACGTGGACTTGCCGATCCCGGGATCCCCTTCGAGGAGCGTTACCTTGCCCAACGGGATGCGGCCCTCCCAAATCCAACGCACGGGCTCGGAAACAACTTGAGCCATGTTCGTCAGGAGCGCGTTACTCATTGTCTTATCACCTCGTCGGTTTCGGTCTGTCTTTTGAACGGGCTGACCCAGGCGCTCAACTTCACACTTTCAAAGACGAAGGAGCGCCAAGCGTTCTCGATGCTCGTATGTTCGCTTTTCGGTTCAAGGCTCAGGTACTGGCACGGTGTCCCGCGGCTCGGGGCGATAGATACGTACCCAGCCCCCCTTCTGTAAAGAGTCCATCCGGAGTGACCATTCCTGGACGATCTTTTTCTCTTCGTCTCCAACGTCCTTCAGCCCCACGTTCTGATGAAGGATTGCGATGACCTTTCCTCCTTCGCTGACCTTGGAGACGACCGCGGAATGATGAGGGAACGAATAGTGCCAGGTAATCGTGCGTCCTCGCGTATAGCGCTTTCTGCCTTGGAAGACGGCATCTCGAAACTGGAGGATATCGCCGGGCAGGGCGTCTCGAAAGTTCTCGACGGGCTTTCCCCAGATATAGTCGTTGTCTCCTCGGTTCTGGGGGTATCGGCGCGCTCCCGCTGCCGCGAGCGCCTCGGCGGCAAGTGTGGCACAACTTCCGTCACCGACCTTCTTACCAAGATGCGCTTGCGCGTAGCTCACGACCGACTCGTTCAAGGGAGGAAGCTTCGCGGACGCCGTGGGAGGAGCGGCGGGCGCTGCGTGAACGATTGCGATCACCCAAAGGCCGAAGACTCGTGTCACGAGTCGCTGGCGAACTGCCCTTGTCATTGTTGAGGTTCCGAGCCACCGGAAGAACGCCTCGCGTGATGCCACCTCTCCGATTCTACCTCAGATATCCAGCCTGGCATGCGAAGTCCCGTCGTCGAGAACGTCAAGCGCGATCCACGAATCCAGAAAATCGTCCCAGTTGATCGCGCTGTCGGGCTCGCGAAATCCCCCACCGCGACTCTCAACGACGTAACGCCTTGATCCTCTTTCCACGCCGCTCGCCATGCGGAGTACCTCCTCAATCGGGGATTTTCGAGGCCACAAGCTTGGCGGAGTCGAACGGGGACGGCTTGCGACACAAGGTGTGCCTAACTATCTTTGGCGATGGAAAACTACTGGGTCGATTCCTAACGGCCGTCGGTCGAAACGATCCCAGGTCCGAATTCTTCCGAAAAGGTGCTCAATATGCGAGCCCGTACACCACGAACCCTGGTGACGTTTCTCACGCTAAGCCTCTTGGGGATGAGTCTCCTCAAGGTACAGGCTGCCGAGGAGCCGAATATCGAGGGCAAGTGGAAGTTGCTCCTTGTCTCGCCGCTTCGCGAGTCAGAACTCATTTTGCTTGATATCAAGAAGCATGACATGAAATGGGAAGGCTCGGTCATTGGATCGGCGCTTCCCCCGCAGGTTCCAATCAAGGTGAAGGGGATCGAGACCAAGGGAGAAGAGGTTCACCTTGACCTTGGCCTGGGTCTCGTCGAACTCACGCTCAAGGGTAAAGCCGGCAAAGGGGGCAGCATCTTCGGAACCATGATGTTCCGCGGGCAGCTCACTCCGGCTCGCCTGGACAAGACCGAGGTCAAGGCGCTCATTCCGGATCCGAATGAAGGCAAGGTTCTCATCGAGGAATACCTGGCCGCGCGCAAGACCGTCGACCCGAAGGCTAGGGCCAAGAAGTTGACCACGATCCTCGAAAAGGAAACGGCCAGCCCCAAGCTCGCCATGATTTACTCCGACCTCTTGCAGATCTCCGAAGAGGCTGGCTTCTCAGAGAAGACCACGGGCGAGTTCGTGGAGACTCTCGTCGACAATGCCAAGCCGTATGGATCTCTTTACGCCGCCGAAGCTCAGGCCGTCGCGATGAAAGCGCTCGCCGGACAGAAGAAGAACGCGGGGCTGGCGCTCGACCTTGGGCTCAAGGTTCAGAAGGAATTTGGCGAGCAGGTTCCGACCGAGGTGAAGGCGGAGATCGCTCGCGGAATCGCCGAGGCAGCTAAGCTCGTGGGCAAGAAGGAAATCGCTGCCGAGGCCGAGTCAAAGGTCCTCGCCTACGAGTCTCAGCTCGACGAGGAATATCACAAGAAGGTTCCGCCATTCAAACCCGAGGTGTTCGGAGGGCGCAAAGAGGATGAAGGAGACCGCGTCGTTCTCCTCGAGCTCTTCACCGGCGCTCAGTGCCCCCCCTGCGTGGCGGCTGACGTCGCGTTCGACGCTTTGAACGTCGCGTTCAAGCCGGCGGACGTGATCACGCTTCAATACCACCTGCACATCCCGGCGCCCGACCCGCTCACGAGCCCGGACTCGATCTCGCGCTCCGAGTACTATCCCGACCTCCAGGGAACTCCTGCCTCGTTCTTCAATGGCAAGGCTGAAGCGAGCGGCGGTGGCGACATGGGGATGTCGAAGGGGAAGTTCGACGACTATCTCCAGGTCATCAAGCCCGCGCTGAAGGGAAAGAAGAAGGCGAGCATCGAACTCAAGGTCGAGCGAACGGGCGAAGACGTCAAGATCAACGTCGTTGCCAAGAGCGACGCCGCCAAGGATGAGAAGGATATCGATCAGGCCTCCAAGGTCAAGCTACGTTTGGCGGTGGTCGAGGAACAGGTTCGCTACCTGGGACGTAATCGACTCCGTTTCCACCACCACATCGTGCGCGCCATGCCTGGAGGAGCGGCCGGCAAGTCTCTCGTCTCCGGAGAGATCACGGCCGAGCACACCGTGAATCTCGCAGCCCTGCGCAAGACGCTTGAGACCTACTTGAGCGACTTCACGAAGGAGAACGGCTCGTTCACGGGATCTCTTCCTTCGATCTCTCTCGAGAATATTTCCGTCGTCGCCTTCGTGCAGGACGACCGTGACAAGACCGTGCTCCACGCGGTTCAACTCGCCGTTCCCGAAGCGAAGAAGGCCGCGGCAGAGTGACCTTTGCTCACGTCACTTGCAACACGACCTCGACTTCACGCTTGCCTCTTTCCGTCGGCGGATCCATCTCCGACGGAAAGAGGCATCGTCGCAAATGGTGAAGAAGAACGTGCCCCTGGATCGTCGAGTCAGACTCGCCCAGAACGACTTCCCTCTCGCTCTTTCCATTAACTTCTCTCATCGCAAAAAGCACGCTCCAGAGGCACATCGATCAGCAGCGACGACTTCTCACGCGAACCGGGGTTTATGGCGTTGGCGCGACTGCCGGTTCTCGTCGAGGTGTCCTCCAGCCCAGGATTTTTCCCTTCCGATTGCGGACGCGCTTCATGGGCGTCTGTCCGTCTCGCACTGTTTCCATGAGTCATCGCGGTGGCTCTCGACTTGCGCCGCACGATGCCGCCCCACGAACTCCCCGCCCTTGTCTCACGCCGGAGCCGATCGGGCTCCGCTCAGAAAAAGGTGCTAGGTTTTGGTGGCGTTGGCTTGCGCGCTGACGAGACACCTGGTTTGGAGAACAGACCAAGTGACTCGCAAAGTCGACGGCGCGCGGGCCACCCGACGGCATGAAGCGTTGCCGAACACCAAGGCGTGTGGTGCTCCGCTCCTGTGGCGATCGCGCTGCGCCCGTGTCGTGTCTGGTCCGAACGGTGGACCGTAAGAATGGCGCTCGGCCTCGTTCGCCGAGGACCTCGCGAGTGCGCGACCGGGAAGATATTCGCCGATTCGGAGCGTTGGATACGCATCATGACTTTGAGCGGTCGAGAGCAAAAACCTCGGGAATTCCAGCGAATTTCGGCCTTCATGCATGGTGCACGCGAGCGCGTGAGCCGAGCTCGATGTCGCTATCGTTGATCTCTCGGGAGAAGGCGCTCGGAACTGCGCGACAGTCCAACCGATGTCGGCAGTCGCTCGCGCACCCGTTTGAAATGCGCTGCGCTCGGCGACGTGCTCTCGATGGAAAACCTCGCGCAAGATGCGCGATCGTCAGTACCCCGTGAGTTCGAAATTTGCTCTCGTGAGTTTCTGGAGATCGGGCATCATGGGCCGGAGGATCGCCTGCTCGTGGCCTGGGACGTGTCCACTCGCGTGAGAAGAGGCGAGAACTTCAATGAGCGAGAGCAGAATCTTGGCGACTCGCATGACGATGCGAGTGAACCTGGTCTTCGGGCTTACCGGGCGCTGATGTGAGGATTAGGGAATGGCTACGGGGCATGGATGTCTTGGACAAAGAAACGCGGTTTTTCCCCGGAAATTCGCGGGTTTTGAAGAGAGCGGAGGTCGCTACGACGTTCCGCCGAGTGACGCTCGAGCGAGGCGTGGAGAGCGTCTCGCGAGACGTTGCGGAGGAGGTGTTGAGGGGCTGCCGCGTTGCGATTTTTGCCGACTCACGAAAAAACAAGATTCAAAGGCAATTCCCCCTCTTGCTCTAATTTCGAGCTCACCATAAATTTATCGTGTTCCCGCTTTCATCCTTCGCGTCGGGAGCGCTTTGCGGAATCGCCGTCAACTCAGTTGAGGTCTCGGTCCTGCGAGTTGCTCAGAAAAGTGTTGTCATGCTCGTGTGTGAGAAAAACCGCGTAGTACCGCTCACGATGATGAGAGAGACACACCGGCCTTCTCGTTCTTGATGAGATGGGCCTGTCAGGATGAAGCGGGCGAATCACGTCCCGTATCACTTTCGCGAAAGGACCTCCCATGTCAGTTGCCAAGACCGTGAAGAGTGCTGCCAAGCCCGCCAAGAAGGCCGCCGCCAAGCCGGCTGCCAAGAAGACCGTGGAAGCCGCCAAGCCCGTGGCTGAGACCGCCGTCAAAGCCGCGCCGAAGAAGACGGTCAAGAAGGCCGCCGTTGCCAAGCCCGTTGCTGTGGCCAAGCCGGCTGCCGAGCCCAAGGTCAAGAAGGCTGCCGTGAAGAAGCCTGCTGCTGTTGCCGCTCCGGCCGCCGCGGCTGCTCCTGCCAAGAAGCCCGCCGCCAAGAAAGCCGCTACCAAGAAGGCGTGACGATTCGGTACTTCCGGTGGGAGACCGGAAGCCGGAGCACGCGGGAGTGGCTTCTCAAGGATTCAGCCCTGGGATTCGGATCCAAGAAGCCACCGATCGAGCGTGTATCGCTTCCCGCATGCTCGACCGTTTCTCTTTCTCGGTGCCATGGGTTCGTCGTCGAACCCATGCCGTGTGCTTCTCGAACAAAAGGCGAAAAGTTCGACGAAGAGGCCGTGGCACCCCAAACGTATGCCTTTGCGATCCGGCGATGTTTTGCTAGTTCTGATGAAGGCAATCTCGCAGACCCGTTTCTCACTCGCGGCTTCTCGCTTCGTCTTTGACTCGCGCGGTCTCTGCTGGCCGTGTCCTTTGCTCGACCTCACAACCTGATGTCTCGCTTCGTGCGTTTCCTTTTTGAGATGATGCGCTTCTCGGTCCTGTTTGACCGAGGCCACTGTCTCAGTCCGGGGACCGTTGTCGTATGCGCGAGCCGTTGCGTCCTCCTTGGTGACGGCGTTCGGCCCACCCGTAGCGTGGCATTTGAAAAAGAGAAGGCCGTGAGAGTGAGGATAGGCCTCGGTCGGAAGGGCGGCGAGCAGCGATACTCCGGAACACCTGACCTCATGCTCCAGAACCGCGAAGCCTCGTCCCTGACCAACGGAAGCCCATCGAATCTGTTCCTCAGACAGGCTCTCCGATCACGGTGCGCCGGGCACAACCAGAGCGCTGTTCTTGAAGGAGCCAATCAGCCTGCGGTTGCCTGGGTCTGAGCGCCAATGCTTGCCGTCCAGTACAAATTTGTATTCGTGAGTGCCCGCACCGAGTGGAAGGGTCAAGGAGAACTCTCCCCGAGCATCGGGGCCATCCATCTTCAGGGCCGAGGGCTTCCAGTCGTTGAAGGTTCCAGCCAGATACACGTCCTTCGTTTCGTCGTGAGGGTTGTAGCGGAACGTGACTTCCGAACGGCCATCCGCGAGACGCTTTACCTTGGGTTCTCCGAGGCTCAAATCCTGGTCAGCGAACGCGACCTCCAGGTAGCCCACCAACATCTCTTCTTGCGTCTGCTCTCCCCACTTCACAGTGACTTTCGGATCGGGATTCGAGAGGTTCCCCGCGGAGTTGTCATAGCGCGCGATGCATCGAATCAAGGTCCCTTCCGGGAGCCGTCTCGGCTCAGCGAGGACATACACGTTCTGCCACTCGAATTCGTAGTGAGGGACGTCGAGGAGGGTCTCCGTTTTGCCATCGGGGAAGATGGCGTCCACGCGCATGGCTTTGCCTCGAAGATGCATGTGAGGCAAGATCGAGTAAAGGATCGAGTCTTGCCCCAGACGGTTCTGGGCAGACAACGTGTAGTCGGATTCGCCGGGAGGAATCTTCAGGTCGGTATTCATCACCAGGTTCGAGGTCATCTGCTTGCGAACTTTCTCGGGATCGGCGAACACGAGGCCGACCTCGCTGCGATCGGTCTGAGCAATGCCACGTGGCGTGTAGTGGACTTGAAGCAGCAGTCGCGAACCTGCAGGCACAAACTTGGCCAGGCCGTCGGGCAAGACTCGAGGAGGCATTCCTGGAGAATAGGCCGCGAGGAAGTCGCTATCGTCTGACAGCCGGCCCTTGCCGTCGGGGAGGAGCACCATTACGACGAGATGATGCACCACCGAAGGGTTGCCAGGACGAATCTGCGAGGCCTTGACCCAAACGTCGTGCTTGAGCTTGGGGTCTACCACGATATTTTGATAGGGCATTGTCCCTTGCGCGGGGATGGTCACGGTCTTGGGCATCTCGATGATGAGGTCGGGTTTGGGAATCCGCCAACCCTCGACGTAGTGAGCCGGCTCAGGGAGATCGGCGGGGTTTCCCTCGGGAGCGCCGGCATTCGCCCATTCTTGGATCAGACGGATTTCCTCCTCGTTAAGACGAGCGTCATTGGAGAAATGACCGTAGCTCGGACTCGCATGCCAGGGAGGCATGCGTCGATCATGGGTTACTTCCGCGATAGTCTCCGCCCAACCCGCCGCCTGCTTGTAAGTGGTCAACGCGAAGGGAGCGATCTCTCCATTGCGATGACAGGAGACGCAGCGGTCGCGCAGAATGCGCGAAATCTGCTGCGAGTAAGTCACCTTGCTCCCTTCTTGAGGCGCTCGTACGCGTCCGATCTTGCACCCGGCCACCTCCGTCTCTGGCACGCTCACTTTCTCGCCACGAAGCAACTCTTCAATGGCGACTGTCAGATCCTTGCGCGTCGGGCTTGGACGATGGACCCCCAAGGCAAATTGGTCGTCGACGCGTCCCCGGTATCGCGCCACGCGATTCTCGTCGAGCACGAGAACCTCGGGGGTTCGCTGAGCCGCGAGGCGGTCGGCTACCTCGTTCCCGGGATCCTTCAATAGTGGAAACGAGAGGCCATGGTCCTTTCCGAATCGACCTAATGCGGAAAGTGGATCTTGCTGGTTGGAATCGATCGCGATCAGAGAGACCCCTTTCTCTTTGAACTGTCTCGCCACCTCTTCCAGGCGATCTGCGTACAGGTCGGCGAGAGGACATTCTGTTCCCAGGAAGGCCACAACCACAAGCTTGCTCGCCTTCGCATCCGAGAGCGCATGCCAGTTCCCTTGATGATCCTGAAGCCGAAACTCGGCGACCGGTGTCTCGGGCTTCGTATCTCCTCGAACGCCTGGAACGAGGACCAGCGCTCTCGTTGCTACCCCTAGGATGAGAAGCCATCGCATTGTCGACATCGCCGGACGCTCCGTTGTTCCAGAGAAAGGATCTCCCCCTCAGGGGTTTTATCTTACCACGATTGTCAGAGGCGTCCAGTTGGCCTTGCGGAGAAAGAGAGGTGAAACTAATGAGTATTGAAAGTAAAAGTCATCTTAAAAATGATAATATAGGGATATTTCAGGAAAGCGACTCATGCACGTTGGGCCAAGCAACATGCCAACCTTTCCTTCTCAGTCGAGCGATTCCTTGGGAAGGAGCGACACAGGCTTCCCTCTTTCGTAGGTTTGAGAACTCCTTTCGCTGGGAGAGGTGAAAGTCGCGAGAGACTGTGCTGTACGGCTTGATAGGAGAGAACCGGAGCCTCGTGGGTCGTGGCCGCCCTCGACACGAAAAATGCCTCAAGGCGGCCGCTTGGTTTCAACCGGGACATTCCCTGGGGTCGTTATTGCCAAAGAGGGTAATGGTGTTGGGAGGAACAAGAGCACGAAAGCTGTCTAAGATTTTTCTTAGACTTCATAAAAATTTCTTTCGACTCAAGTCTCTATCCCGCTTGCCCTTTCCGTCTCTTGTCTCTGTCTGGCCATAGAAAACTCGATCGATCCGCTTTTCACTTGTTTGCATCAGCGTGCCGAAGGATGTTACGCTTCTCCTCATCCCCCCTCCAACTCAATGTTTGACGTTTCTTGTATTGAAAGCGCTTAGTGATACCGAGCAATAGCGAGGCCACTATCGCGCAAGCGATTGTCTGCGCGGCCATCTCTCGCTCCGCGAATATTCTTGATTTTCACGTGACCGTGTTTTGCGCGATGATCGCCTGCTGGCTGCTTCGATTTTTCCATCAGTCTCTCCGAAATTGAAAGAATCAAGATAATCGCATGATGCGGTCATGCTGTCCTTTTCGCTGGGATTGAAGGCCTTTTGCATGGCCCCGCCTACCAGGGTAATTGTCGGCCTCGCTGCCTTGATCTCTCTTTTCAACAGGACTTTTTGACTTTAATAACTGAGCGCAGAAAACGTGTGCTTGGATCAGTGCAAGATTTTGCTTCTCGCCTGTGCCCGTACGGGATTCCTCTTTGTGCCGGAGCCGTTCGCAATTTGCGCGGCTCCTGTGAAGGAAGGAGGGTGTGTCCAAGCTGGTGGTGATGAGGGTGCGATAAGTCGGTGGTTCTTCAAGGGAGGATGACTGCGGATGTCGTCATTAGTAGCTTTGAAAAGCTTAAGCCAGATCAACTCGCGTCTATTAGGTATCGATCAAGAAGAGATACGTCGTGTTCAACAATATTTAGAGTGTCGAGAGAATCATCAGGCTCCTTCCGTACCGCTGGGAGACGCCTGGCTCCGGTTTTATGCGGCATGTGATCGTTTTTTGAGAGCACTTGTGCGATCTCACCCTCGAGGTGGCCCCGACCACGACGATGCGGTCCAGGAAATCTGGCAGGCCATTCTCACGAGGTTAAACCGATTTCTCTGCGAACCCGACCGGGGGGACTTCGGTGCCTGGATTGCCGTGGTGTCCCACCGTATCTTGATCGACCGTGCTCGTCGCCTGCGCCGTCGGTATGCGGAGAGCCTGGAACCCGAGCAAGGCGAGCTTCTACCCGGGCGCGAGCCAGACCCTTTGCATGTGCTCGAGCAGCAGCTAAGAGGCGAACTCATTCGATCCCTTCTCGAACATCTCCGTCAGCACGCCCGTGGCCGCGACCTCGAGCTGATTCGCCTGCGCTGGTTGGAAGGTCTGAGCATGACCGAAATCGCCGTCCGTCTCAATTTGACCCCTGAGCAGGTCCGATCACGCCATCATCGCGCCATCGCCAGGCTGCGGGAACTGGCATTCAAACACAGGCCCATCCTCAATTGACGTTTTGAACGTCTTTGCTCTCCTGAGCAACACCGTGCTTGAGCCTTCTCGCGCCGTTTTTCGAAATCGCCTGGATTTCCCGAGGTTGGTTCGGCTTTGCACGTTGTCCTTTGTCTGGACCTGAGCACATAGACTCATTGATGTCATGTACCGGCAGCGAGCTGCCGTCGAAGATTCTTTTGTGCCTGGATGGAATCCGCATGCGTGGTGTGGGAATTTTTTGGGAGTGCTCCTTTTTTTCTGCAACGTCCTCTTGGTTCGTGACGTGTTTAGTTAATAGACGAGTTTGAGCTCTTTCTTAATGTTCCGCAAGAATCCTTGCTCCACGTCGGGAGCAGGCGTTCGGCGGATCAGGCACATGCTTCAGAGACCGCTGTACCGATCATGCCCCGCGAGGAAGATCCGTTGAGATCCAAGGTAGGTGTCTTCCATAAGTGACCCGGCACTGGGTTCCCAGGGCTGTGGCTTGATGCTCGTCATTGCCGCGAAACCGATCGTTAATCCTGTGCACATTTAACCGAAACCTCACTCTCACTCCGGAGATTGGTGGACGGCGCGGCATGGCTGCGCGACCCTCTCTGGAGAGGAAGGGACTAGGACTACACCATGACTCGCCGACGCCGCCAACGTCAACCGATGAAGCTGGACATGGAGCGCCTCGAGAAGAGGCAACTTCTCAGTGTTGGTGGAGGGGGAGAGCGGTCGTCCCGCTTGTCGGAGGGATGGAGTAACCTGGTCACCGAGCTCTCCAGTAACGGCCGGCTCGACGTAAGCGACTTCGCTTTTGATTTAGCCCATAGTCCTCGCAATGCCGCCGGCATGGGACTCGGAGCGCTCTCGCAAGTTTTGCGGCATGATGAACCTTATGCGGCGCGACATGGTTGGGATGCGACACTGGTAATGGTGCTCGAGACGCATCCCAACTACACCCAGGCCCATGGTTTGTCGTGGCTCTTGAACCCGCAGACGTCTCCGTCGAGCCCAACCGGAACGTCGACTCCGGCGTCGGCCGTGTCGACTTCCATCAATGCTTCTCCCTCCACGACCGTTTCACCATCGAGTCCTTCCTCTTCGTCGGTTACCAGCACCCCTTCCGCTCCTCCGCTGACGGTCCAGGATCCGCTCGCGGTGGCCGTGGGCAGTACGCTCGACGTGACGGTGCCGAGCCCAGGATTGAGCGGGACGGGGCTGACCTACACGATTACGCCGCAGCCTTTGCCGGCAAACATGACCTTCAACCGAGGTACCGGCGAGCTCGTGTTCAGCCCTGCGCCGGGGCAGGCCGAGGTGTGGAACTTCTCGGTGACCGTGACCGACGGCACCAAGACCGACGTGGTCCAGGTTCCCATCACGGTGACGAATTCGGTTCTTCCCTCGACGGAGGTCTCCGGCCAGGTTGTCGATGAGAACGGCAAACCACTGGCCGGGATGCCCGTCTCAATCGGAACGTCGTCGAGTGTGACCGATGCGCAAGGGCATTTCACACTGGACAATGTCCCTGCTAATTCCGGCCCGATCAGCGCCGGCGGTTCGCTTGCCGCCTCGCAAGGGCGCCTCGCGCTGACGACCCCCGTCGCTCAGGTTCTAGAGCATTCCCCCTACGACGACGCGGACAACGTCATCCCTACGCCGCTGATTTTGCCCAAGATCAACTGGTCGGCCCCCGCGAATTTCAGCCATCCCAGCACAGCGCAGGCGCTTGACGTCAGCAACGCGGCGTACCCTGGCTTCGATATCCATCTGGCCGCTGGAAACTCGGGCTCTGCCGCGTCCTCCGGCACCCTTTCTCTGGCCTCTCTCCCGGCTAATCTATCGGCTCAGCACATGCCCGCCGGCGTGAACGGCGGGATGCTCCTCTATAAAGCCACGGGGGTGAACCTCTCGCAGCCGATTCAGCTCTCGTTGCCGAACACCGCGGGCTATAAGCCGGGCGCTGTGGTTTACCTTTGGACGATGAATCCGCTGACCGGGGGGCACGACGTCGCGGGGCAACTGGTTGTCTCGGCGGATGGTAAATCGATGACCTCGACCGGTCCGATCGTCCTTGCCGCGCCCAAAGGAAAACAGGGATCGGCGTCTTCCGACACGATTCATGCGGAGAGCGGAAGCGGTGGCAGTGGAGGTAGTGGTGGAAGCGGCGGTGGGACGGTTTGGTCGGGCTGTATGGTCGTCACCGATTTGCCCCCTGTCGACCAGCCCAACGAACCATGCGATGGCTGTGAACCGGGCGGAGGTGGGACCGGCACTCCTGGAAATTCCGGACCCGTCGGAAGTTTCCCCACGTCGCTCGGCCAACCTCAATACTCTTTGGCATCCGACGCCGGCCTCGTGACGGGAAATTATTTCCAGAACCATCAACTCGTCACGTATCAGTCGCAAGGGCAGGACCTGGGCATTGATCTGCAGTACAGCTCGGGGCAGGCTTATCCGCACCCCGTTGTCCAATATCAATTCACAACGCCGACGGCCGGCAACTCCTCATCGATCAGTTCGATCACCGCGCAGGTGACTCTGGCGGGGGTCGTCCAGGGAACTGCAACCACTTATACGATTCCCACCGGCGGCTTGACTGATGGGACGACCTACAACATCCCGCTTCAGGTGGACGCCAGTTCCCTCGCCACGGGTGTCTACTCCTACACGATGACCGTGACGGAGAACTTTGGTACCGAGGTCATCACGTCGGTCACGACGACGGCCCAAGGGTATGTCAATGTCGTCAATGCCTCAAGCGACTCCTTTGGGGCGGGTTGGAGCGTTGGGGGGCTGCAACAGCTCAGCCAGGTTAGCTCCGGGGGGCCCGTCCTGATCACCGCGGGACAGCAGGGAACCGAGCGATTCGACCCGGTCTATAGCAGCGGTCCGTCCGACTTCCAGGATCTGGCGATCTCCGCGAATGCGTCGGCGGCGCAGGTTCTTGCGAATGACGGTACGGGGGCCTTCCCTGGCGGATCGCCGAACACGATCGGCAACTACAACGTCGGCTCGGTGGCCGGCGACTTCAACGGCGACGGTAAGCCCGACCTGGCCATCGCGGGTTACACGTCGCTGGCGATCATGCTCAACAATGGTTCGGGAGGATTCACGGCGGGCTCGACGTACTCGCTCCCAGCCGGAGATTACGCCCGCGCCATTGCCGTGGGTAACTTCTCCGGCCACACCAACGGCGTTTTGGATCTCGCCGTGTTGCTCGCACCGACGTCAGGCTCGGGCAACTACTCCGTTGCTGAATACACCGGTACGGGGAGCGGAACTTTCGGGACTGCCGTGATCTCTTCGGCGGGGAACGGCGTTTATGGTGGCGTTGCCCTCAACTCGATGACCGCTGGTGACTTCAACGGCGACGGCAAGACCGATCTGGCCTTCACCACAGACAACGGCCTGATCGATGTCATGAAGGCCTCGGGCAGCGGTTCGTTCTCCTCCGCCACGTCCCTTACTCTGCCGTCTGGCCATAAAGCCATTGGAGTGACCACCGTTGACTATAACGGTGACGGCAAGACGGACTTGGTCGTTGAGGCGTCGAACAGCAATGTGAGCGACGCCGGCGGCCCTGTCGTCAACCTCGACCTATACGAAGGGAACGGGTCGGGAGGATTTACGTACGTTTCCACTTATGAGACCAATGGTCACCCCGACGTAGATACCGAGGGAATTGTCGCTGGGGATTTCAACGGCACCGCGGCGGGGCTTGAGGTCGCCGTCCCACTCTTCGGTGATGGCCCCGAGTACCTCGCTGTCGTTCCTCTCTCGTCGAGCGGGGTCTGGTCCGTGGGGACGGTCCACCAGATCGCCTCGGGAAGCGGGCAGGGGGGAGGCGGGTTCATTGTCGCAGGCGATCTCAATGGTGCCGGGAAGCCCAGCATCGTGATCAGCGACGGGCTCAGCAACCTCTACGTCATTCTTGCGGATCCCGACTCCAACCAGTTCCTTCCTGTCGAGAACGTGCCACTCTCGGGTATCTCCTTCGAGACCGGAACGATTGCCCTGGCGATCGCGCCGTTCGCCGGTGACGCCGCGACCTCGGGATATCGCGGGCCTACGAGCGATCCGTCGGTTCTGGTGCACAATTCCAACGGAACGTGGACCCGAACCTATCCTGATGGCACGGTCTACCAGTTCAACTCGTCTGGCCAAGAAACGTCGATGGCCGACCGCAACGGGAACACGACCTCGTATGCTTATGTTCCCTCGGGACAGAATGGAGCCGGCTCGTTGAAGACGATCACCGACCCCGTGGGGTTGGTGACGACACTTGCCTACAACACGTCTGGCCATCTCAGCACGGTGACCGATCCTGCCGGAAAAGTGACGACCATCACCGTTGATTCCAACGACAACCTGACCGAAATCGTCGACCCCGATGGTGCAACGACTCAGTACGGTTATTCCACGCCGTCGAACCACGAAGTCACCACGGAAATCAACCCTGACTCTCATACCGCCACGGCGCATTACAACAGCTTTGGGCAAATGACGAGCGAGACCCTCTTCGACGGGACCTCGACCACGTCAGTCTCTCCCGCCCAGAGCCACGGCCTACTGGCGCCCGGAGGAACCGGCGCTCTTCCCAACACCAATCTCGGAACCATCACGGACCCGGATGGGCGCACGACCACCATCACTTTCAACTGGATGAGCCATCCGATTGGCGAGGCCACCGCCACGGGGGCCTCGACAAGCACCCAGTTCAATCGCCTAGGATTCCCGGTCGTCTCCACCGACCCGATGGGACGGGTGACCTCGCTTACCTTTGATAAGAACGGGAACATCACCTCCATCACCAACCCGGATGGCAAGGTTGAAACGATCACGTATAACGATTCGTACGGTGTTCCCACCGAGATCAAGGATTTCAACGGCAATACCACCACGTTTACGCTCGACTCCCACGGGAACATTCTGGAGGAATCGAAGCCGGGAGGAGTCAACGAGGAGTGGACCTATAACTCGGCGGGCCAGGTCCTCACCGACACGAGCCCTAACGGAAACACGACGACGTATGCTTATGACTCGGACGGTCGCGAAACGACGATCACATACCCGGGGACGGGCGCTCCTCACGTCGTGTATACCTACGACTCCGCGGGAAACATCACGTCGGCCACTGATGAACTTGGGCACACGACAACTTATACTTATGACAAGGCTGATCGTGTTCTGTCCGAGCAGAATCCAGTTCAGGCCGCTGCTAGTAAGGCGACGTCTTACACCTACGACGCTGATGGCAACCTGTTGACCGTTACGGACGCGTTGGGGCACGTCACGTCCTTTACTTACAACGCACGTGGTGAATTGATTGGCATGACCGACGCTGTCAATCAAGGCACGACGAACCACACGGCTTACAGCTACGATGCGGACGGCAATCTGATCTCTGTAACCGATCCCCTGGGACATGAGACAACCTACGCTTACGACGCCGCCAATCGCGAAGTTGGAACAACTGATCCCAATGGTCACCGGACGACCTATGTTTATAATCTCGATGGCGAGGTCACGTCCCTCACCAGTCCGAATGGGAATACAACGTACTACTCATACAACAGCGATGGAGAGCTTCAGAGCGAAACGCTTCCGTACGTTACAACCAGTGGGGGCAACTCTGGAGGAGGCGGATCGGGTGGGTCGGGCGGATCGGGGATGTATTCGTACAATTATGATGGGAACGGCAATCGCATCTCGATGACCGATCCGTTGAACCACACGACAACATACACTTTCAACGCGCTTAACGAGCAGATCGCGGTGACCGATTCGCTTAACCATACCACCAGTTATGGTTATGACGCGGACGGGAACATTATCACGGTCACCGATCCACTCGGACATGTAACTTCCCTGGCTTATGATGTCCGGGATCGGCTTGTGAGTGGGACGGATCCAAGCGGGGGAGGAACAACAACTTACGTCTACGATAACGCGGGCAATCTGACGAGCGTGACAGACCCAGATCACAATACGACGAGCTACGCGTATGACGCCAACAATCGCCCAGTGACCGAAACGAGTCCCACAGGTGGAATCACGACGTTTACGTATGATTTAGTCGACAATTTAACGCAGTCGACTGATCCCGATAACCATATCATCGACTACAGCTATGATGCAGACAATCGCGGTACGACCGAGAAATGGATGTCGGGAGGATCGGCGATTTACACGTTGACCTTGACATATGACGTCGCGGGGCGTGAGACCAAGGCTCAGGATAATAGTAGTGAGTATACTTATGCTTATGATAACGCCAATCAGGTCACGTCGGTCAACGATCAAGGAACTACAGGGCTTCCGCAAGTTACGTTGACATACGCGTACGACGGCGATGGAAATCGAACGAGTCTTACCGACAGCCTTGGCGGTGTCGTCAGCTATTCGTACGACGCTCGGGACGAACTGATTCAAGAGACGCAGTCGGGTGGCAGCAGTGTCTCTCCTGAGCTGGTGAAATTCGGCTATGATGACGCAGGCAACATGACTAGCCTCACTCGCTACTCCAATCTCGCCGGTTCGAGTGAAGTTGCTCAGACGGTCTACGGTTATGACGTGACCAATCGCGTCACAACTCTGACAAACGAAACGGGAAGCGGCTCGACGATCTCGTCGTATCTCTATACTTACGATGCCGCCGATCGTCTTACGCAGGAAGCAAGAACATGGACGACTTCGTCTGGGACCGCCTCGGATACGCTGACTTACGGTTATACTAATAACAATCAACTGACGTCGGTCTCACATACGAACACTTCGTTCACCAATGAGAGTTTCACGTGGGATGTGAACGGCAATGAGACCGGTACAGGCTATACAACGACCACGGGAAACAAGCAGACGGCCTCGCCCGGCTACACATATACGTACGATGCCGCGGGCAATATGATCACCTCCACGCAAACGTCGACAAGTGACACGTGGACCTACACCTACGACTTCCAAAACAGGATGACGGGCGCAGTCGAGAAGAACTCGTCAGGAACAATTCTATCGCAGGTGACGTACACATACGACGCGCTGGGCAATCGGATCGGCATTGACAAGAATGGAACGCAGACCTGGACGCTTTACGACGGTTCGTCTCCGATCATGGACTTCACCGGGTCGGGCGCCTTGGCAACTCGATATCTTAATGGTCCGGCTGGGTCTCTTGTGGATTCGGTTTTGGCCCGGCAGTCTGCGAGTGGAACCGTGGCGTGGTATTTGCCCGACCAACTCGGAACGATCCGCGACCTGATCAACAACTCCGGCGGCGTCATCGATCATGTGGATTACAGTGCCTTCGGGACGGTGTTGGGCGAGTCAAGCCCGTCGAATGGCGACCGAATGATGGGCTTCGCCGGAATGGAGCGCGATGCCGTCACCGGGATGAACTTGGCGGTCAATCGGATCGAGAATCCAGGGACGGGGCGCTGGACGAGTCTCGATCCATTGCAATTTGGAGGAAAAGATTCGAACCTGTATCGATATGTAGGCAACGCTCCTTCCAATGACTCGGATCCGTTGGGATTGCAAGCCATGGGAGGTGTCATGCGACCAGTGCGGCCGGGACCGGGCGGTCGGCCAGGCGGAGGCGGGCAAAACCCGAATCCTGGCGGGCAACAGGGCCCGAACCAGCAATGCCAGAACTGGGTCCAAGCCCAGAAAAATCGGATCGCCGCACTTGAGAAATCCATACAGGACTATGAAGCCAATCTCAAGTTGTATTACTCTGTGCTTCCGACACGCATTGTCGGTGGTGGTTTCCCTTGGGGAGGCACCGTGCAGTGGCAGTTCAACCAGGGTTGGGGTGTTCGGCAGCTTAATAATCTTCGGAACTCACTGATCAATCAGTACAATGCGATTCAACAGGCACTTCAGAACGCACAGGCCTGGGATAAATTTCTACAGGGCGCTTGCCCAGGGATGGGCTTGCCAACCGTTCCGGGTTCGCCTTCGCTACCACCGCCGCCATTCTTCCGTCCGCGTGTCCCGCAGCCGGTCATGCCAGGGCCCGTTGTGCCGCCGCCAGGATTTCCGGTGCCTCCTCGGAGAAGAGGCGGCGGGCTATTTGGTGGAGGGGGACTATTCGGCGGAGGAGGGCTATTCGGCGGGGGCGCCAGATAGTCTTCCGGTGGTGGAACGAGCAAGCGGTCAATTGACCGCTTGCTTTGCAGAAGTCTCGCGAACTTCGTTGGATTAGGTGCTGTCGCATGAGGCTTAACCACGAGCAAGAGCGAGTGCCTGATCGTGTGAGGTTCCTACGACGGCAAACACTAGGCTGGGCTGTCGCATGCGTGTTGGTGCAACCGCGAGAAGTTTGTGTTGTACAGACTCTCGAACTGCCCGTTGCTTAAGAATTGTCCGGAACTTCTTCCCACCGAGGACACAGCGCATTTGATCGATCGCCTGGACCTTTGCCGTTCACAGCAGTGGAAGAGATATACGCTTCGTCACATTTCAGAACGCTCGCGGTTGCGTCGCTGCAGTTCATGCATGCAACGCGTAAGGATGCGTGCTCGAGAAGGATCGTAGGCTCTGCGTTCCACTTCCGGCCGTGGAGACAGATACTTGGAGTTGCATCGCACCGGAAGCACCATCCCAAAAGTTGGCCTCGCCGTTGTGAGCTTGGAGCCCGTGGTTTCGCCCACCAGGCAAAGCCTGTGGCGTATTGATACCACGCTGTGTTGTTGGAATTGTGGGTATTGCTTGAGATCGTATCCGAAACATGGTAGGACTTAGCTCGACGGCCTTGGACTCTTTGACTTGATGTTATGGAGATAAGCATGCTACGCGTTGTCATGCTTTCGGTAATTCTTGGTGGCGTTGGCAGTCAGGAGAGTGTTATGGGAGAACGGGATGCTGAGCTGAAATTCAAGAAGTTGGGAGGCGATATCGAGCATGACGAAAGGAATCCCGCCAATCCTGTCGTAGCGGCTTCTTTAACGTCTCGGCCGGACGGCATCAAGGAAGCACTATCTTTGCTAAAACACTTTACTTCGCTCCAGAGTTTGGAACTTTCCTATGCTCACGTCGAAAATAGAGATCTAGAGGTTCTTTCGAAATCGAAGAGCATTGAAATACTAAACATCGCCGGCGCCGATATCACGGATGCTGGTATGGCATACCTCAAAGAGATGCCGCTACTCCGCGAGGTTTGCCTCAACGGAACAAAGATCCGGCGGACCGGCTTGTCGATTCTTGCAAAATTGGCGGGTCTTGATACCGTCCTCCTTTCCCGGGCCGGAATTGACGACGGTGATACAGGAGTCTTTCGAGAATTTAAAAACTTAAAAGTGCTTGATCTGAGTAATACGAGGATTTCTGACGCTTCACTTGGGCTATTGGTGGATTGTAGAAAGCTTGAACATATTTATTTGTCAGGGACACGCGTTACGGATGCGGGCCTCAAAAAATTGATGTCACTGACGGAACTCAAGTCTCTATACATTGACGGTACACAGATCACCGATCAGGGACTGGCTAGCCTTGAGGCCGCAAACAATCTCGAGGATCTGGAATTGGACTCAGGGCAATTTACGAGAGATAGCCTCGGGACACTCATCAAGATAAAGAACTTGAAATCGATCAAATGCGTGGGTGAGGCCATGAGGGAGGATTTTGCCGACAAGGTTCGTCGGGCTTTGCCAAACGTGAAGATCTACCAATTGCGCCCTGTTATTTTGCCTGCAAGTGACGAACCCCCACCGAATTTCTAGTGGGCGTAATTTGGATGCTTTGCGATTTGGAGTCGTGGATAAAGGAGAAGAAATTGGCGATATTTGGTGTGGTCAAAGAATCGCTAAGCTCCAAATAGGACTGAAGAGCGAAACTCGCGAATTTGTATAATGGCGGTATCTCGCGCGTAGCCCTCGTGAAATACAGCTCGTGGACGTTTTAGGTGAGAGACGCTTGGATCTAATTTGGTGGCCGAGCTCGACCCCCTTGTAGCGCTATGCCTCTAGCTATTTCGGGTCCCCTGGAAGGGTAGGTCGTGGCAACACATTGGTTCTGTCCCGGGTTTCGTCAGGCACGTTTCATTCGTCTCACGAGGTGTTCTGAATATAGGCAAGGACAGACTACCCAAATCTTGCCTGTGCATGTCGGCGTTCCGTCAGCCATTGGGGATGAACGATTCAAAGTAAGCAAGATATTGAATGCTGAGAATGCTGGGCATGAACCGTTGGGCTGATGCTCGGGCATGCGCTTGATGGGCGGCTTCCCATGCAGGGTCGTCCCAGAGGCGCTCGATGGTGGCGATCCAGGGGGCGACTTCCTGAGCGGTGGGTATGTGGTAGGAAGAGGGCGTGCAGCGCTCGGGGAGAGTGAAGACGAATCCCGCTTCGCCGAGTGTTTCAGGGAGGGCTCCTCGGTCGCTCGCAAGAACAGGGATGCCGTTGGCGAGGGCCTCTGACGCCATTCGACCGAACGACTCCTGGACCAGAGACGGGGCAAGGATCGCTCGCGTTTGGCGGTAGATCGCCCTCGGATTGGGAGTGTTGGGGAGCCGATGCAGGTTCCTGAGCTCGGAGAGGTCCATTTTTACCTGGGCGAGGCCGTCGGCCATTCCCCGACCCTCGACGACCATAAGAGGGATCTCCGGGCGTCGCGCGTGCAACTCGGCGGCGATGCGCGCGAAGACCGCCGCTCCCTTGGATCGGAGCGGATTGATGAAGGTCAGGTATTTGGGGTCGCGCGTCGGTGCCACAACACGAGCCGGCACAAGTGGAGAGGGGATGGCGACAGACGTGAGACCCAGTCGCTGGGCGTAGAAACGGCGGCTGAATTCTGATGGCACAAGCACGGAAGACGTATTCGCAAAGGCGTTGCGGTCCTCATACGCGAGATTATGCAAATGAAAAACCACGGGCACACCTTGACGTCGCGCCCGAGCCATCAACTCGAGGTTTGCCGGATGGCCTCCGTAGGTAAGAAGAATCTGGGGACGAAACCGTGCCAGGGCTTGCTCGGCGAGTATCAGGAAGGCCTTGCTTTCCGCGGAATTGGGGGCCTTTGAGGGAAAGCTCGACGTCGTGGGGAGCAGTTTTAGGGACACTCCGCCGAGCGTGAAATCAAAGACCTTCACGGTCTCGCCGTTGGCCAGAACGGTGGACGAGACCTCGGAAGGACCTCCGACGGACGCAACGATGGGACCGAGAGGTGTTTCGCGGTCGTAGTCGAGGACACCCGTCGAGATCACCTGGCATTCGACGCCATGAGCCGAGAGAAGTTCAAGAACGTCGCGACTAGCGCACGCGGCACCGCTTGAGGGATCGAGATATCCGTGGTTGGACGCAAAGAGGAGGCGGCGGAGCCTCATAGGCGGGTCTCCGAGTCTCCGACACGAGCAGAATCGCACTTTGCCACGGGCGTCACCCTTCAAGCTGTCAAACCGATCGGAATGCCCACCAGACTTGCCTGGGAACTTCAGAGGAGGCTTGCGCTTCGCGCATCTCAGCCGTTTGAAGCTGTTTAGGAGGAGCGAGATAAAATCTAGAGTTTGTTAACATGATAAAATTGTTTCCAGTAATCGAGCGATTTTGTATTCAGCCGAGGGAAAGGGAAGGATGGGTGAGGGGTTCTGAGGAACTGGCAAAGATCATTCCAGGGGTCGTCTGTGGTGGTGATGTCGAGCACCAACAGGTCTCCTGGGCGTTCCTGGAAGTAGCTTTCGACCTGGCGGCGGTGTTCGGCGTAACGGCCCACGAGTTGTTCCTTAGTGGGTTCTCCCGGGCCGAATGCTTGGAGGTAGCAACGTCGATCGATGAGACTATCCGCGGGCAAGTTCTCCTGCGTCCGGAGCCGGTGAAAATAGCTTCCCAGACTCCTTGAAAAGGACGTGTACCATGCTTCGGGATCACGCCAGGTCAGAATGAACTTGGACCCTGGATAGCGCTGGTCGAGATCAGGGTAGTCAACGTAAACCGGGGTGTCGAAGAAGGCATCACCGATGTCGAAGAGCGCTTCCTCGAAACAGGCGTGGCAGGTGCGAAAACCAAGGTCGAGCATGGCTGCGGCCAGTGACGTGGTTCCTGTCCGAGGAAGTCCGACGCCGAAGACCTTTGACGACGGTCTCCGATTTCCCGCGTGGATTCCCCATGCTGGCATGCCAATGCGCGATGCGGGCATGATTTCGACGTTGGACCGAGCCATCGCTTCGTTCGATTGAGGTGTCGTTGGAGTTTGATGGATGCCGGGCCCCGCTTCATCGCTCCCGGGATGAGGGGCGTCGCGGTGAACGAACAGGTCGAGCGCCACGCTGAGATGATACCCCGCTCGTCTCATGCAAAGAGCCAATTCATCCTCGAACGTCGCGGCACGGAAGGATTCGTCGATCCCGCCGACTTCTGTCAAGATCTGGCGCTTGATCAGGAGGCAAGCGCTGGAGAGTTTTGCCGTCTTGGACCACTTCCCTCGAAATTGGCGGCGGCGCTCAGCGGCGTACTGCTGCATTTCCTCCAAGTCGGAGTAGAGGGTTTCGCGGACCCACTGAGAGGGGGGGGCTTCGTTCGACACGGGCCCAGTCATGCCGATCTTTGGATCGGAATCCGCCAATGCGACGAGTTGTTCGAGCCAGGCATCCGTGACGACAACGTCACTCGCGAGGAGCAGGATGTAGTCTCCTCGCGCCAAGCCAACGGCTTGGCGAAGAGGTTCCAGGTCGGATGTCGCCCCCGTGTGCGGAACAACGGTCACCGCGACGGATGCGATATCCTGTAGTCCGGCGAGATAGCAGGAAAGGTCCTGGTTTGAGGTGTTAATGATCGCGAGTAACTCCCAGGGCGTTCGTGAGTGTTTCGCCAGAGCACGGATACAACGGCGAATTTCTTCGAACCGGCCGCTGCACAACACGATGATCGAGGCCAGGCCGCGAGGGGCCGGGGCCGATTTGATCATGGGAATCACTCGGGATCAAAGGGAGGGGGGAAGGAGGAGTTCTCTTGCTTATCTAAGCTAGGCTCTCTTGCTGGCCGAATCAATCGTCGAATGGCGATCGGAGTGTTTTTTGACAGGTATCGAAGAAAGAGATGTTCGACGCGACAAATGGAGAGGGGACATGCAAGGGACCTCAGAGTCATTTCCGCACGGCGTGTGCCATGGAATGAGCCTGAGGCCGATGGTTGCCGTTCATCAACGGTAGCCTGCAACTGTGAGGTGCTTGTGAGGAAAGTATGAAGGGTGCTCTAGGGTTTGTTGGCTGTGAAGGAGAATCGGGTACCGGGAGGGAACGACAAGCCGAAGGTCTCAGCCAGGACGACGAGAAGCTCGTCGGGGTCGTCGACCGTGCGCTGGTCTTGGGATTCTGCGGTTTCGATGATCAGGTCTTGGTTTCGCAGGATCGCACGGGAGTTGCGAGTCACGCGCTGGGCGGTCAGGGTGCGGGTGAAAATGGAGTGAGGGTGTGTGGAGATATAGTAGTTGGCGAGCTCGTAGTCGACGAGGTGTTGCGGCTCTTGCGTGAATGCATAGATGTCGCTCCAGGTGTCGGCTTTTGAGAATTGAAGAACCCACACTCCCGTGTCGGCCGCAATACGGTAGCGTCGGCCGCCGTGCGTGATCTTTTGGTCGAGTGCCATGGGGACCGGCCTGAGTAGCCCCTCGCCGCCGAATCCGACATCGGCGAGCCAGGGTGTGCCGTCGATATCGACGCGGAGCAGCATGTGTGTGCGGGCAAGGACCCGAGTGGCACCAAGGCGTACCCGCGCCGAGAGTCGGGTGACATGAAATCCCAGTTGCTCGAGGACGGCGGAGAAGAGCAAATTGTGCTCGAAGCAGTATCCTCCCCGGCGCCCGCGCACGAGTTTGGCCTGAAGGCTTTCCAGGTCGAGGAGGATCGGCCGTCCTAAGAAAATGTCGAGATTCTCGAAGGGAATATTCGAGACGTGCGCCTCGTGGAGGGCCTCCAGTACACTCAACGTCGGCGTGAGCTCTCCCTTGTAACGCAGCCGCTCGAGGTAGGCGTCAAGGTCGAGGCCGGTGGTGGTTGCCGGTTCCATAAGCGATGTCCCAAATATCCCGTTTGGAGCAGGGGGGGGTAAGGGCAACAAGGGGAGCGTCATCTCTCACTTGGCTGCGGCGGATGAAGGCTGATAAGTGCCCGGCTCCGTGCGGAAGCTGATGGCCAACCGGTTCCAGGCATTAATCGCAGCGACGGCCCAGGTGAGATCTACGAGCTCTTTGTCGGAAAAGTGACGGTGTGTTTCGTCGTAGAGCTCTTTTGGCACATGCGTATGATTGACCTCGGTGACCGCCTCGGTCCAGGCCAAGGCCGCCCGCTCGCGATCGGTATAGAAAGGCGTCTCGCGCCAGGCGTTGAGAGCGTAGAGGCGTTGCTCGGTTTCTCCGGCGGCTCGGGCATCCTTGGTGTGCATGTCAATGCAGAACGCGCAGCCGTTGATCTGAGACGCCCGGGTCTTCACGAGTTCGAGAAGCGAGGACTCCAACCCGGATCGCCGGAGATAGGCCTCGAAACTGGCCATCACGTTATACGCTTCGGGAGCAATCGAATAAAAGGGAAGCCGGGTGTCCATGGTGACTCCAACAGCAAAGAATCAAGAATGAAGAGAAAAACCGTCTCTATATGGATCAAGCTCCGCCTGGGAAGCCGGCGATGGCTCCTCGCGCCTTGGGCAGGGGGCATGTCGCCCCCGCGGCGAAGCCTTCCGCCGTCAGCCCGAACGACTGGTTAAATCTCGCGCGATAGTTTTCCCAGGCAACTGCCGAGGTCAGCTCGACGAGTTGCTGCGGGCTGAAAGCCTGTTCGAGGCTCTCCGAGAGATCTGGAGGAATTTCCACCGGGGTTTGTGACATCGCAGCCGCGTAGCGAAGGACGAGTTTCTCCCGGTCCGAGAACACGTTGCAGTCTTCGAAGTCATCAAGGTGTGCGAGTTTGGCTTCGCTGAGTCCCTCGCGGGTCGCAATTGCGGTTCCGATGTCGATGCAGAAGTGACAACCCACGAGCGTCGCTACCTTGATGGAGGCGAGGGACTTGAGTGCGGAGTCAACCGTCTTGGCTCCTTCCTGTCCCATCTCCATTTGCCCGGTCGCCCAAAGAAGACGCGGGTGATGAGCCGTGATCTTGATGGACTCGACCAGGCGCTTGGCTCCCGTGAGTTTGCCGATCTTGTGGCGGACGAAGCTGTAGAGGATGCGCGTGAAAGCACCCGCTTCGTGCGGTTCGACGCCTTTGATCTTGGCCATGACGATCACTCCGCGGGTTCTGTCGATCTCTTGGGCAATTGTATTATTTATAAATGAGCATGATAATGTTTTTTGCTTACTTCGCGGGACGCACGAGTTGCTCTTCGTCCGCCGAGGTGAGCATATAGGCGAGAAAACGCACGGGCTCGGTTTGGCTCGCATTGCGAGAAACCTTGTGCAGGGCGTTGGCCGGCTCGAAGAAGGATTCTCCCTTCTTGTAGGTGCGGACGGGACCGTCATCGATCTGGGCCTCAAGGGCTCCCTCAAGTATGTAGACGACGACCGGGCCCGGGTGACGATGGGGCGCGCTGCTCTCACCGGGGCCATAGGAGAGTTCCAGGAGGGTGACCTTGGCTTTGGGGTTCTCGGACTCTCTCGAGAAGACCTTGGTGAGGACCGTTTTGACGGCGGGGGATCCATGACCAAGGGCCTGCGCGGTGAGCAAGGCGAGAACTGGCAGGACGAACGAAAGGCCAAAGACGACCTTCGCGCGTGATCGGCGAGTCTTGAGATTCATCCGACGTCCCTCCGGAGAATGGGCATGTGGTTTCGAGTGCCGTTATACACGAGCTTGGCGATGTAGGAATCGTACCGTAGACTGGCTCCTGGAAAAGGGCCACTCATGCCACTTGTTGTGGGTCCACTTGCAATGCCAAGCCGCATGCGCCAGTCACCGTCGCCTCGTTTTGATCTGGGTACGATTGCCCTGGACGAGAGCGCGAGCACGCCGCTTTATCGCCAACTCCAGGCCGAACTTCAGGCCGCGATTTTGGACGGGCGGCTGAAGCCTGGGGAGCGGCTTCCTTCAACACGATGGCTCGCGGCCGAGTTGGGGATTTCTCGGAACACAGCGTCGGGGGCCTATGACCAACTGACGGCGGAGGGATACATCGAGGCAACGCATGGCTCGGGCACGCGTGTGTCGCGGAGCCTCCCCGAGCGCATGCTCCAGGTTGCGAGACCGCGGGACCTGGGGTCTCGCCCGGAAAGACCACGGAAGATTGGGCTGTCGGAACGAGGCAAATCACTGGTGCCGTTGGGGGACTGGGTGAAGCGGCACCACTGGGGGCGCGTGCTGCCGTTTCAACCTCATGTCGCCGCGCTCGACGCCTTTCCGCTCGAGCTTTGGGCCCAGTTGACGGCCCGCTGGTACCGCCGGATGCCGCGCTCCGCCCTGACGATGGGAGACCCTTGTGGATATCGGCCCTTGCGCGAAGCGATCGCCGCCTATGTAGGGGCCGTTCGCGGGGTGAAGTGTGAGGCCGACCAGGTTCTCGTGACGGCGGGAGCCCAGCAGGGGATTGAGCTCATCGCACGGCTGTTTCTCGATCCCGGAGACCTCGTTTGGATGGAGGAGCCTGGCTATCTCCCCGCACGTATGCTCTTTGATCAGGTGGGGGCCAAGTCGGTTCCGGTGAGAGTCGATGCGTCAGGCATTGACGTTGAGGAGGGGGCGAAGAAATACCCGTCGGCCCGGATGGTCTATATCACGCCCAGCAGCCAATGGCCTCTCGCCGTGACCATGACGCTACCACGCCGGCTTGCCCTGCTTGAATGGGCCCGCAACGCGGACGCCTGGGTCATCGAGGACGATTACAACGGCGAGTTCCGCTATGCCGGGCGGCCTCTCCCGGCCCTTCAGGGACTCGACGATACGGGGCGAGTGATCTACATGGGAACCTTCAGCAAGGTTCTGCACACCTCACTGCGGCTTGGCTATCTTGTTCTGCCACATGAGCTCGTCTCGGTCTTCGCGGCGTCGCGGTGGCTGAGTGACCGGCATTCTCCTCCGGTGGAACAGGCGGTCCTCGCCGATTTCATCAACGAAGGGCATTTCGGCCGTCATGTGCGACGGATGCGGATCCTCTACGCGGAACGACAGGCCGCGCTGATCGAGGCCATTGAGGAACATCTCTCTGATGTTCTGGAACTTAAGGCGGTCGACGTGGGTATGCATCTCGTGGGCTGGCTTCGCGAGGGTTGGAAAGAAACGGAGGTCTTGAAAGCCGCGGAGATAGCGGAAGTCGGGCTGCAACCCGTCTCCTTGTTCCACGCGACCCCATGTCCGCGCGCCGGCTTCATCCTGGGCTTCGCGGCTCACTTGCCGGCCGACATGCGAAAGGCGGCTCGAAACTTAAGGCGCGTGCTTTCATCTCTGTCGCCCAGGGAATTTTGATTGGATTTTGGTATTGGCCGTATTGTGATATCATTCGCAGTCAAATAATGCGAGGGTGTAGAGCTAAGGTCGGCCAGGGATAAGAAGGTCCCCTTCATCGCGACTCTTGAAGGTCGAAGAAAAGGATTTCGGCTATAATCTTTCGAGTGGCGACGAACCCAGGGTGTGGGTTTGGTCTGCGGGAGACAACGTCGCGGGAACGCTCGGGATGAAACCCGAAGCGCCTGATAGAAGGAGTCCCCTGAGTTGTCATTGCAACACCGGATTTCCAGCCGTCTTCGATTTCTGAGCTATCGTCGCGAGTGGGGACGCTCGACGCCCTCTACCGGCTCTGAGTCCACAACAAAACATCGATCGCTCTTTCGGCTCTACCGTGAGCTCTTTCAGTTTCTTGAAGGGCATTGGCTCACGATCGTTTTTGCCCTGATCATGCTGTCGGTCGCGACGCTCTTGAAGCTGGTGCCTCCCGCGGCGACCAAGTTGGTGATTGATAATGTGCTGCTGGGAAAGCCGTTGCCGAGCGGACTCGATTCTCGGTTGCACTTGCCGGGAACGCCGAAGGGCAGGCTCATCGCCCTGGTAATCTCGGTGCTAGTGATCTCCGTTGTCGGCTCGGTCGTCTCACTCTGGGGAAGGTGGCGAGCAACCCTGGCGTCGAAGAAGGTCCAGGTGGCGGTGCGCCGAAGAGTTTTTGACCATGCCGTTCGGCTGCCGCTGCATCGGGTCTATCAGCTCAAGTCAGGAGGAGTCGCCAGCCTGCTCCGGGAGGATGCCGGAGGCGTCGGCGAGCTGATCTTCAGCATGATCTATAACCCATGGCGGGCATTGGTGCAGCTCGTCGGCGGATTAATCATCCTGCTGTGGGTCGACTGGCGTTTGCTATCGGCGGCAGCGCTTCTAGGCCCACTCGTCTACCTGGGGAATCGACTTTGGAATCGCCGGTTGAGACCCCTCTATCGTGATGCCCGCAAGCAGCGCCAGGACATCGATGCCCAGGCGACCGAGGCCTTTGGCGGTATGCGAGTCGTTCGCGCGTTCGGACGTCAACGCCGTGAGAGCGCCCGCTTCGTGGGAGAGAACCACTTCATGACGCGCCAGGAGCTCTATGCCTGGCAGTGGTCGCGCGGGGTCGAGCTGCTCTGGGACCTACTTCTTCCGGCCTCGTCGGGGGCCTTGATGCTCTACGGCGGCCTTCGCGTCATCGACGGCCGGCTCACGCTTGGCGACTTGATGATGTTTCTCGTGTACCTGACCATGCTCCTGGAACCCTTGGCCGTGCTGGCCACGAGCGTTACCCAACTTCAGAGCAACCTTTCCGGTTTTGACCGTGTGCTTGACCTGCTTGCCGAGCCGCGTGAAATGCCCGCGCATGAGGGATCTCTGAAAATATCGAAGCGAGTGGTGCAGGGGCGCGTGACCTTCGAGGGGGTGGACTTCGCTTATCCCAAGACCGACGCGATGGTGCTTCGAAATATCAACATCGACGTGGAGCCTGGCGAGGTCATCGCGCTCGTGGGGCGGAGCGGTTCCGGCAAGACCACGCTTTGCAACCTGATCGCCCGGTTTTACGACCCAGTGGCTGGTGTCGTTCGTCTCGACGGTCAGGACCTTCGCGATATCGACGTGGAGAGCTATCGCAGGCTCTTTGGAATCGTCGAGCAGGACGTCTTCCTCTTCGATGGCACAGTCGCGGAGAACATCGCCTATGCCGACCGGCGCGCAACCCGAGCTCGCGTGGAAGAAGCCGCACGCGTCGCCAATGTGGCCGAGTTCATCGAGCGGCTTCCTGACGGGTACGATACCCGGATCGGCGAGCGTGGATTTCGTTTGAGCGGTGGTCAAAGGCAACGCCTGGCGATCGCCCGTGCCATCCTCGCGGATCCTCCCATTTTCATCCTTGATGAGGCCACAAGCAACCTCGATAGCCACAGCGAGCGGTTGATCCAGGAGGCGCTCGCAACGCTTTTGCAGGGGCGAACGTCCTTCGTGATTGCGCACCGCCTCAGCACAATCCGCAGCGCCGACCGGATTTTCGTGCTCGAGAATGGAGCGATCGTGGAGACCGGTACCCATGCCGAACTCATGGCTGAGAGCTTGCGCTACCGGGAGATGGTCGAGCTGCAACGGCTCGAGCATGGAGACTGAACAGGGAAAATTGTCCTGTCCGCGGCGTCGCCAGGGAATTCCTCGAGGTGAACATGTCTTACTTTTTGCTGTCGTTGATACTGGTCATATCTGTCGACGAAGCGGGCAAGGCCGGAACGTTGATGTCACAGCAAGCTCGAAACGGCTTACCGAACGTCGTGCGCCGGCTGAAAGCGGGAGAACCTGTTACCGTCGCGTATCTGGGCGGGTCGATCACCAACGGAGCAGGCTCTTCGAACTCGGAAAAGACTTCGTGGCGTGCGCAGACGACGGCCTGGCTGCGTGCGCGATTTCCTGGTAGGGACATTCGTGAGGTTTGCAGGAACCAGAGCGGCATGGGATCCGTGCTGGGGGTATTTCGTCTCGATCGTGATGTGCTTTCCTCACACCCCGACCTTGTCTTCGTGGAATTCGCGGTGAACGATCTCGGGACGAATGACGAGCGCATCGACCGGGCGACCGAGGGAATTGTGCGGCAGATCCTGCGGGCGAACCCTGCGACGGATATCTGTTTTGTCGAAACCTTGCATCAAGGGATGCTCGATGACTATCGAGTGGGGCGTCTCCCGGCGTCGGTCGCCAGGCATGTGAGGATTGCGGAGCATTATGGCGTGCCTTCGCTGAACGTCGGGCTCAACATCGCGCGGAGGTTGTTAGAAGGCTCGATGCGATGGGAAGAATTCAGCGGCGATGTGTGTCATCCCAATGACGCAGGCTACGGTCTCTTCGCGAAGGACGTGCAAGCTTTTCTGGAAGCCGAGATCCAAGCAAATCGGCCCCGAAGAGACGACCGACTGCCGGCGCCATTGCGGAAAGATTGCTGGGAGAGCGTTGCGCTCGTCGATGCCACGGCGGAGGTGCCGGAAGGTTGGATCGGTAGCCTGGAACATGGGACCCCCTCTCTGCCTCACTTCGCGGCCTCGGACGTCCCGGGCTCTGAATATCGTCTCCGTTTTTCCGGGGACACGATTGGCGTTTACGCCGACGTCGGTCCCGACTCGGGGAAGGCCGAGTTTCGGATCGATGACGGTCCTTGGGTTCTCTTCGACCCCTTTCAGGCAGCATTCCACCAGACCTACCACAACGCGACCTATCAATTGATCGACGATCGCTTGGCGGATAGATCCCATACCCTCAGCATTCGAATCCGCGAAGACAGAGCTCCGCAGAGTCGTGGCCGATGGACTCGAATCGGGTACTTCCTGGTAAACCGCGGGCCGAAATGATACGCGGTGGAGGAAAACGAGGTGAGCCCTCACGGCGGTCCCATCGCCTCGATAGCGGCGAGCAGCGCGTCAAAAGCCTGTTCGTCGACCATGTTGTGGTCACGGCCCACGACGATCAGCGATGATGAAGAAAGATCGCTATTTTGAAGCAAGAGCCGGCTGTCTTCGATGGGAATGATGTCGTCGTTAGCGGAATGCAGGATCCTTGTCGCGGATTTGACCCGGCTTGCCGTTCCCCACCTACGCCAGGCGGGGGCAATCAAGACGAGAGGTGTGGTTCCCGAGGCCATGTTGATGGCGACGGCTCCTCCTCGACTGCTTCCGACGATCAGTTCCGGTGAGCTCTCGGCGTAGGCGGCCTCCGCGTTTCGGAGCGACGTGGCGAAATCCTCGTCGGGTAGGGGAGGGTTCACAACCTCGTACCCCTGGCGAATGAGGAAGGTCGGTTTGACTCCGCCAGGCTTGGAGTAGAGGCCGTGGAGATAAAGGATCTTCATGCCAGGTTCTCCCCGAATTTAACGGATCCGTTCGTGGTGCGTTGACGCTGGGTTTGCCGTCTAGCCAGTCTTTCCCCGAAATTCTATCCTGGTCGAGCCGGTTTCTTGGTCAGGACCCCGACGCAATCCCTTTGAAAATCCGACGAATACTCGAAAAATCCGACGACATTCCCCAGGAGTGAACGCATGGGCTTGTTTGGACCGAGTAAGGATGAGGTCTGGGGGCAGGTCAGCCAGGAGATCGGGGGCAGGTTTATCCCGGCCGGGCTTTGGAAGTCGAGCCGCGTCGAATCCGAAGTGGGGCCATGGACGATCGTCCTGGACACCTATCGTCGGTCGCAAGGAAAGACTTCGCAGGTCTATACGCGGATGAAAGTGCCCTACGTGAACCCTGGGCAATTGCGCTTCAAGGTCTATCGCAAAGGGATTTTCAGCGAGCTTGGCAAATTTCTTGGGATGCAGAATATCGACGTGGGGGATTTTGAATTCGATGGGGCTTTTATCGTCAAAGGGAACGACGAGGGCAAGATTCGAGAGCTATTCTCCAACGCAAACCTGCGATCGCTCTACCTGGCCCAGCCGAAGTTGAAACTCGAGGTCTGGGACAACGACTGCTGGTTGACCTCACGACTTCCCAGGGATGTGGACAAACTCCAGTTCCAGGTTCGCGGCGTGATCAAGGATGTCAATCGCCTTAAGGGGCTCTTTGCTCTGTTTGTCGGGACTCTCGATCAGCTTTGTCGCATCGGTGGTGCGCAGAAGCAGAGTCCTGGTGTGTCGCTCTAAATCCAGTAGATAACACAGCCGGCAGTCAGCGAAGGCATCTTGAGAGAATGTCTTGAGAAAAGCATCCCCTCATAAGAATGGCGGAGGGCGGGTCCGCGAGCTTGCAAGAGATCTTCTGCATCCTGCCGTGCGGCTCGCAGACGCGCCCTAGCCGTTGTTCCCGTTCATCTTTCGCAAACGGCCTATCAGGAGCGGAAAGCACCGGCATGGTCTCGAGCGAATTGCTCGAAGGTGATGGGCTGCGTCCCCGTGATTTTTTGGATGATGTCGGTGGTTCGCTCGCCATGGCCTTGCGCGAAGTAGCCCAGGAGTTCGGCCACGGCGTTCGCGTTCCAGGGAGGAGATCCCGCCTGGATCATTCCTTGGCGGGCGGCCTCGAGTGGGACGTCGACATAGTTGACAGGCTTTTCGAGAACGCGAGAGAGGACCGCGGCGACGTCGTGATAGGAAATCGCCTCAGGGCCGGTGATTTCATAGGTCTTTCCCTCGTGGCCGGGAGTGGTCAAAGCCGCCACGGCGACATGGGCGATGTCGCGCACGTCGACGAGACTCTGACGAGCGTTCCCCATTGGCACGTAGAAGGAACCCGTGCTCTTGATCGCATCGATGGACCAGAGCATGTTTTGATAAAAGGAATTGGGCTGAAGAATCGTGAATTTTAGCCCGGAGTCTTTGAGAAGCTGATCGGTCTCTCCATGCTGCCTCAAAAGCTCGACCGGAGAATTGACCTCGGCGCACATGGCCGAAAACTTGAGGATATGCTCGGTTCCCGCTTGCTGAGCCGCTTCGAGAAAGGTACGGAACCATTGAGGCAAACGCGGGTCGACAGCCGCCACGAAGAAGGCTCGATCCACTCCCGCGAGGGCCGACGCCAGAGAATGGGGATCGTCGAGATCTCCGGCAACGATTTCAACGTTCGGCTGGGCCAGGCCGGTCGCCTTGGTGGGGTTTCGAACCAGGGCGCGGGCGCGAACCCCTGCTTTGGCCAGGCCATCCAGGACCATGCGGCCATTGGTTCCCGTCGCTCCAACGATGAGAATCATCGTAGCCTCCGTACTCAAGCCAGAAAGATAGGGGTGATCGAGTTGAACTCAGCCTCTTGGCGATTCGAACTCGCGGATTGTAGGCTGAGCTTTTCTTGACGCCAAGTACGCAGAAAGAAGTTCAATACTGACGTGGGAGTAAGTATGGCGGTGAAACGCCCCAAGCTGGTTTCGGATTTCCATTGCCCGGTCGAAACGACCCTCGAGGTCATCGGAGGGAAGTGGAAGGTCGTCATCCTTTACTGGATTCGTGACGAAACCCTGCGGTTCAGCGACCTCAAGCGCAAGATCTGCGGAATCAGTGAGCGTATGCTCATACAGCAATTGCGTGAGCTAGAAGAGCACGGGGTTGTTCATCGCGAGGTTTACGCCGAAGTTCCCCCCAAGGTGGAGTATTCCCTCACACCCTACGGCCGTACGTTGCGCCCCATCACCGAGATCATGTGCGCCTGGGGCAAGAACCACCAAAAGCGTCTCGCAGTTCGCGAAGGGAAGTGATAGACGCACCGCAAGGGCTTGATGGCCAGTTCTAGCCTGGTCGAGAATACCGGACGCTGCTAGGCAGGTTGTTCTTCCGGAACCCAAGTATTTTCCGAGGTGGAGCAAGCTCTTTCTCAAAGTCCTGGTCGGCCCATTCTTCGAGCGTAGCCTTGCGGAGACAGTTTACCTCCAGAACGTATATAGGCTTGTCGTCGTAGCCGTAGTGCAACGTAGGGGAGCTGAGGCGGTGATCGCTCCTAAGGTTTAGCATCAGGCCGACGCAGGGGGCGTAACATCCTCTGGCGAAGGAGGTGAAGGGATATTTTTGGAGCAAGCCTTGATGCGAGTCCGATGCCTCCACCGTCTCCAAACCAAAGCTGCCAGGATTGTCCCGCCAATGACTGCGGCCAGAAACAAGTAGCCCCGGGGCTCAATCTCGATCTCAACGGATTCGAGTTCGACCCAAGTGGCAACGATGGTGCCGTTCTTGAGTTTTTGGATGTTGAATTCCACGACGTGCGGCTCGAAGAAGCGACGGTAAGTGACAACTCCCGTACATAGAATGGCTGCGAAGGCTGCCAGGATCATAAGAGAGCGAATCTGGAATTGAATTCGCATAGGCTCTCCCTCCGTTTCCAGCAATCCTACCAAAACGAGCGGACGTCGCTCGCGGGAACGTCACCCGTTGCTGCATCGCTCATCCGGGCGAACTGCCGCGTTGCCCAGGGTGCGGGAATATGCTGTGCGAACTCCAGCCGTTCGTGGGCCTAGGGGACACGCTTTCGAGCGCTCTCAACCTGCCAGGACGCGGGCTCGAGTCTGCTCGGCTTCTTCGACAGGGGTGACGCCGAAGAGTCGTTTGAACTCTCGGCTGAACTGTGAGGGACTCTCGTACCCGACCGCTCTTGCCGCGGTGCTTGCGTTGTACCCGTCGTGGGCCATGAGCCGCCTCGCCTGGTCGAGCCGGATCCGTTTGAGGTACTGGAGTGGAGAGCTGGCCGTCACAAGCTTGAAATAGTGGTGGAAGGCCGCGACGCTCATCCCGGCTTTCCTGGCCAGGTCGTCGATGCTGAGGGGCGTCGCATACTCGGTGTGGACGTGCTTCAGGACTCGGGCAACGCGAGAGAAGTGCTCGTCCCGGCTGGCCAGGGCGCGCAAGGCCCCGCCTTGCTCCCCTTGAAGGACGCGATAGACGATTTCGCGGACCGTCTGACGGCCGAGCATCCGGCTATCGAGTGGAGACTTGAGGCATTCGAGGAGCCGGATGATCGCTCCGCCCAACTCCTCGCTCATTGGAGTTGAGGAGATGCCTCGCGGTGTGGATGCGACCTGGGACGGAGGCTCATCCATCTCCAGCATCATCTCGCCGAGCATCGTTGGCTCGACCTTGAGGGCGAGGAGGAGCAAGGGCTCCTCGGGGCTCGCCTCGGTTTCACATTCCGCAGGGAGTGGCACTGATAAAACTAGATAGTTGTATGCGTCGTATCGATAGATCTCGCCGCCGAGATAGGCTCGCTTTCGACCCTGTCCAACAATGAGAATCTTCGGCTGATAGACTACGGGAGCTCGGGGCATCGACTGGGAGATACGGCTTACTTCCACACCTTCGACGAGCGTCTGCTGCGTTCCCTCTTGCACAGCGATCTCATCGAGAAGGCTGGCGAGCTGCTGACGGTTATCGCTCTGGCCGTTCATCCTAGTCCTCCGGTCTTGCTGAGGTTCCCAGATAATTAGGTTACAGACTGGACCGTCCCGTGGGTAGTTCTCCTGCTCCTCAAGAGGATTAGGCAAACCTTTTGGAGAAACGTTCCTTTTCGTCTCGGGGTCGTTGGCCTTTAATTAACTCCGGAGAGTGGAATGCGGAAACCAACACGTGCAAGCGGGTGAATTAACTTCTGGCGGCACTTCGAGGGAGGAAGCCATGCAAAAGCGTAGACTTGGTAACAGCAACCTGGAAGTCTCTGCTCTGGGGTTCGGTTGCATGGGGATGAGCTTTGGCTATGGCCCGCCCATGGATAAGGACGAGGCGATCTCGCTCACTCGGACAGCCGTTGAACGGGGCGTCACGTTTTTCGACACCGCCGAGGTCTATGGCCCATTCACGAACGAGGAGTTGGTAGGGGAGGCCCTGGCTCCTTTCCGTGGCCAGGTCGTCATCGCCACCAAATTCGGGTTCGACCTCGACCCGAAGCTCGACCCCCGGGGCATGAAGGGGAGGCCGGGCTTAAACAGTCGGCCAGAGCATATCAAGCGGGTCGCTGAGGATTCACTCAAGCGGCTCAGGATCGATGCCATCGACCTTTTCTATCAACACCGGGTTGACCTGGAAGTACCCATCGAAGACGTGGCGGGGGCTGTGAAGGAACTGGTCCACGCGGGCAAGGTCAAGCACTTCGGCCTCTCCGAGGCCGGGGCACAAACAATCCGTCGCGCCCACGCGGTCCATCCGGTCACGGCGGTGCAGAGCGAGTATTCGTTGTGGACAAGGAACCCCGAGGCTGAGGTGCTGCCGACTCTTCAAGAACTCGGCATTGGTTTTGTCCCTTTCAGCCCCCTGGGCAAGGGGTTTCTTACGGGAAAGATCGACGAAACCACCACCCTTGACAGCTCCGACTTTCGCAACACGATCCCCCGCTTTGCGCCCGAGGCGATGAAAGCGAATCGGGCATTGGTTGACCTGCTCGGCAATGTCGGTGAGCGGAAGGGGGCCACGCCGGCGCAGATCGCTTTGGCCTGGCTGCTTGCTCGGGAACCCTGGATTGTGCCTATCCCCGGTACCACGAAGCGGCATCGCCTGGAAGAAAACCTGGGCGCTGCGGATGTCGAGCTCACGGCTGACGATCTTCGCGAGATCGAGGCTGCCGCCTCCAAGATTACGGTGCAAGGGGCACGGTATCCCGAGCACCTGGAGCAGATGACCGGCCGCTAAAGCGGCGAAGGAGGACACCATGGAAATCAGCACGCTGTCGGATCCGGCCCAGTTTGCTCAGGCCATCCGTAGCCTTGCTCGGGATGCCCACCGCACGCTGACTTATTCGCCGTCTCCGACGGCTTTGCGAAGACTTTCCCGACGCATCGAAACGCTCGCGTCTCTTCTCGGTGAACGCCGTGGGGGGACGCTCGGGACCTGGCTCGACAACCTCGAGCGAGAGGTGCAGTCGGCTGCTGTTCATCAGGCTAAGTCGTCTCGCTCTCTGTGCATTTATGCATAGGTGGGCCAGCCCTTGGGCCCTCGGCCTTCCGCGCGACAACCCTGTGCGGGGCCTGTTCTCCGCGACTCTGCCGACGTGGGTTTCAAGAAATGCTTGGTTTTCGGCATGTGGGGCTCATCGCGATGAGCCCCACGAGTCGCGGCAGAAGCTTGCCTACGAATTTGCGATAGCCGTCATTGTGACCGAACACGGTGATGAAACCGTGGCTCACGTGGCGGAATCATCGCCGATATTGCCAAGTGATGGACGGGAGCCGCGTCGCCAAGACGTTATTCTTTGCAACGCGCGGCCGAAACGAGCCGCAGGGAGAGCCCACGATGACCATGTGGTCGAAAGACGAACTGGGCAAGATTGCTGACGCGGATGATTTGCATGTCTCACCCTTCCGTGAAGACGGAGCGACGTACGGCACTCCGACGTGGATCTGGTCTGTTGTTGTCGATGGCGCTCTTTACGTGCGTCCCTACAACGGAAGGAACTCGCGTTGGTATCGGGCCGCGATGCGGCAAAAAGCAGGGCGGGTCATTACCGCTGGCATGACCAGGGAGGCCTCTTTTGAGCCGGTCGACGGACCGATCAACGACCTCGTTGATGAGGCTTACCGGGCGAAATACCGTGGCAGTCCCTATCTTGACCCGATGATCGGCGCCCGCGCTCGCTCGGCGACAACCAAGATCATGCCGCGCGAGGCCGATGCCTGATCGCCTCGCGTCAGCCCTCGTTGCTTCCGAGGCAGCAACGGTCCTTTCCAAAGTCACTTTTTCCGCGACGAAGGGTCAGATTCGTCATTTCCACGAGAGTAAAAATTCGAGGGAAAATATTGTGAGCATTCTTAATGTTGTGATGTGCGGGAATTAGAGAGGGTGCGAGAGAAGGGAAGGTGTCTGCCGGCCGGAACCCGCGAGCGCTGGGCAATACCGCAAGAGAGGAGCAGAGCGCTTCGGTAAGGTCGGAAGCTATGGGCCGCGGACTGAGACAACTCTCGAGACGAAGAGCTACATCAAGGTGAGATCAATCACCCAGTACGAAGACATACTTCATGGAGACTTTAAGACATGGTTGAGACAATGAAGGACTCCGATCGAGGACGTCGTTCTGTTCTGTTGAGCCGTAGGGAAGTTCTCACGGCAGGGGCCGGTCTGGTTGCGGCGCCGTTGCTGGTGAGTGCCGCTACCGAGGCTTCGGCGGCGCCGGCGGTTGTGCCGGGTGGCGGAGGTCCGATCTCATCGCTTGCCTATGGCGCCGCTGGTGCTACAAGCCCCCTGGGGCCGCTCTCGATCGAGCGTCGCGCCGTCGGCCCCCATGACGTACTGCTGGGCGTTTTGTATTGCGGCATCTGCCATTCCGACATCCACATCGCCCGCAGTGAATGGCGGCAGGGGCACTATCCTTGCGTTCCAGGCCACGAAATCATCGGCCGCGTCACGAAGACCGGCAAGGACGTAAAGTCCTTCAAGGAAGGCGACATCGTGGGCGTCGGCTGCATGGTCGACTCCTGTGGTACGTGCGAGAACTGCCTGGCCGATCGGGAGCAGAATTGTCTGAACGGCACCACCTTTACCTACGACTCGACCGATCGGAGCCATGGTGGGTACACCTTCGGGGGTTACTCCGACAAGATGGTCGTCTCCGAGCGTTTCGTGATCCGCATCCCCCCCGGCGCGGACCTCGCAGCTACCGCGCCGCTGCTGTGCGCGGGGATCACCACGTTCTCTCCCATGCAGCATTGGAAGGTCTCAGCCGGTCAGCGCGTGGGGGTTGTCGGACTCGGCGGTCTCGGCCACATGGCGGTTAAATTGGCGGTGGCGAGAAGGGCGGATGTCACCGTGTTTACGACCTCGCCCAGCAAGGTCAACGACGCGATCAAGCTGGGGGCCAGGGAAGCCGTCCTTTCGAGCGATGTCGCGGAGATGAAGAAACTGGTCAACCGGTTCGACCTGCTGATCGCAACGGTCCCCAGAGCCTTTCCGATGCAACCGTTCATGGACGTCCTCAAATTGGATGGGACCCTGGTCAATGTCGGTGCGCTGGACCAGCTTCAAGGACTGAATGGGATGGCGATGGGGTTCGGCCGCAAGAGCCTCGCGGGTTCGATGATCGGCGGCATCGCCGAGACTCAAGAGGTTATCGACTACTGCACGGCCCGGAACATCAAGGCGGACATCGAGCTGATCCGCGTTGAGGAGATCAACCGGGCCTACGCACGAGTCGTGAACAAGGACGTGCGTTATCGCTTTGTCATCGACATGGCCTCGCTCAAGACGACGCGAGGGCCGATGGGTTGACCCAGGCCTTGCCTCGGACGCCAGGCTTATCTTCAAATCCAGAGAACGCTCCAAAGGCATCGTTGGCGGCTTGTTCGACAGGCCCCCAACGATGCCTTGCCTGCTGTCGGGTCCCCACATCAGGGGGCCGGTGACTCCTTGATTCCTCAAAGGTCCATTTCCGCGGCCACCGTAACATTCATGTTGCTGCAATCCCGCAGGCCGGTCCGTCATTGTGTCGGGATTTTGAGTGGACCCAGCAGCGAAGGTGTGTATGAAATGCACAGTTGAATGAATATTGATTAAAAAACGTGTTATATTTTTGTCGGCTTTTCTCTTTGGTATGCTCGTTCTCTTTGCTGTTGTCGGCCGTGTTAAGTCCTGATCGAGGCCGTGGCATAGCGCGAGTCTTCGAGGGTGTGCGGTTCGGCTCAGTTTGTTATCGCTCCGGAATACCGGAAGACCGCTGTCGGATTGGCCTCGATGACGGGAAGACCCTCCGCATGGGTACGCGAGGAGGGGGAAGGTTGTGATCATTCTCGGTCGCTTCGATTTCTGCGCGAGAATTGGATTCTTGGCAGAACTGGCGCGGCTCTTGCGGCCGGCTCCATGCAGAACGCCTTTCTCCCTCCAATAGGTTGTGCCCGGCGCACTCCGAAATAAGGAGCGGGAGGTTTGGTACGTGCTTCTGTGGCGGTTAATGGAGCGATCTCGGGTTTCCCGGTTTCACGGCCAAGACTTTTCCAGGTTGGCTAACTCTCTCTCCATCGTTGAGCACTTTTGTGCCAACCCGGTTCCGCGTCGGATTGATTTCCGACGGCCAAGATGTTACCTGTGATCTGACTCGAGTCGAGGGCCTGGGGAGAAGGATCGGAAAATCCGACGAACTGTTGATCCAAAATGCAGCAAACATCCTAAAATCTCCTGATTTATGGCGTGAGGGATTCGACGTGAGCGATCGACTGGACCGCGTGTTGTCGACGGGCCATTTCAGGCGCCTGGTCCTCTTTGGGTGTGGCGTTCTGGGAGTTGGCAGTTCTCTGGCGATCCTGACGAGCTCCGTGTTGCGGGGAGACCAGACCACAGGGGTTTCCTTGGTCCGGCCAAACGCGTCGACGTCTGCGGATTCGGTGATTCATGCGCTCGCGCGACTTGAACCAGCGTCGGGGTTGATCGTGGTCGGGGCGCGTCCCGGCGTTCGTATTGAAGAGGTCAGAGTTGCCGAAGGGGATGAAATCAAGGCGGGTGCCGTGCTTGCGATCCTTGAGGGGCATACTCAAGCCCAGCGGCAGCTTGATTTGGCCGAGGCTCAAAAGAAGAGCGCGGACTTTCAGCGCTCCATCCGTCGAGACAAACTGGCCCTCGCCCGAGAGGCGGAGGATCAGCTCAAAGCCAGCCGCCACGATACAACGCAGCAGGTTGCCCAGACGACCCGTCAAAAGTTCCAGGAATTGAAAGCGCTTGAAAAGACCGTGAGCCCGCTCATCGAGAAGGACGCTCGGGCCAAATACGAAATTGCTCAGGCGGCCTTTCAGCTCGAGGTGTCTGCACTCAAGGCGGAACTCGAACTCAAGGCGCTGGATGCCGAAGAGGCTTCCCGGCCCAAGCTTCGCCAATTAGAAGATAAGGAATTGGCCGACGTAGGCCCGGAAACGGATGTGCTGCTGCGACAGATCGATCAGGCCCGAGACGCTCTTGCCCAGACGGAAGTGCGTGCGCCTGGCCCCGGAATCGTGCTCGAATTGCACGCAAGAGCGGGGGAGGTGAGCAGCGGGCCGCTCCTCAGTCTTGGGGATCTTTCTGCCATGGTTGCCAAGGCCGAGGTCTACCAGACGGACGTTGCGCGGGTCTCCCTGGGGGATAAGGCGGACGTTCTGGTGCAGGGCAAGGAAGTGACCGGCAAGGTGGTGAAGATCGGTCGAACGGTTGGAGGGAACGAGTTAAGAAGCCTTGACCCACGAGCCCTCCAGGATTTGCGTGTGGTCAGTGTCACGATCGCACTCGACAGTGCGGCGGAAGCCTCTCAATATGTGCGGCGCCAGGTGGATGTGTCCATCACGCCCGCACAGGTCGAGCGGAAGTAAGAGCCATCGGTTTCCTGTCTCGTCGGAGTCAAGTGGACGATGGCCAGCCGTGTTTCTTCATCCGTGCGGCGACTTCGCACACCGCCATTGGCCCTCAGGAACGTGGCCTACGCTCGAGGGCGGTCGCTGGTGGCGATCGCGGGAATCGGCTTCGCCTCGATGATGGTCCTCTTGCAGCTCGGCTTTCTTGAAGCGGTAAAGGTCACGGCCTCGGTCAATTACGACCAGCTTGATTTCGATCTCGCACTCGTCTCGGTGGAATTCGAGCAGTTCTATGACTCTGGGCAGTTCGCGGCCGAGCGGCTACGACAGGCGGAGTCACTCCCTTCGGTCATTTCGGCTCGCCCGCTGTACGCGAGGATGAGCTCGTGGCGTTGCCCTCCCTACCCGGTCTCAGCGGCCGCGGCGCGTCGAACTCCGCCGCAGGTGGGAGCACTGCAACGCTGGTGGTTGGGCGCGAAGCGTCCGCGCCCCTTGCAAGTGCGCGACCTTCTGGTCCTCGCGGTCGATCTGGAACGGAACCCCTTTTTTGAGCCGATCCGCAGCGAAGTGGAGATGCTCCGATCGTCGCTCCGCGAAGATGCTCGGCTACTTATGAACCAATGGTCAAACCCGGACTTCGGCTGGAATGAGCGGAGCGTATTCCAGGGCTGGGAACTGGGAGGACGCGCGGTCGACGTTGTGGGCAAATTCACGCTCCAGAGAAGCTTCGGAGCCGATGCCGCCGTGCTCTGCGACGATCGCAACTTTGCGAGGTCGTTTCTGATCGCGGGCGAGGTCCCGGTCAACTTCGGGCTGATCAAGGTTCGCGAAGGGAGCTTGGCGGCCACCGTTGATGAACTCAAGCGTCTCTTGCCGAAGGACGTCACGCCGATGTCGCGGGATGATCTCTACGCAATCGAACAAGACTTCTGGGTGCGGCAAACGGCGACCGGCAAGATCTTCTCGTTCGGAGTCTTCGTGACGATGATCGTGGCCGCGGTGGTCGTCTACCAGGTTCTCTCCAACGATGTGCGTGAGCACCTTCCCGAGTATGCGACTCTGAAGGCGATGGGGCATACCAATGGCTTTCTCTCGCGCGTGGTCTTAGTTCAAGCGATCATCTATGCTGTGGCAGGCTATGTGCCGGCGATGATCCTTGGCGCTTTGCTCTACCACATGACGGAAACGTTGGCAAACATCCCCATGGTGTTGACCACGGTTAACCTGGGAATCGTTTTGATTTTGAACGTCGTTGCGGCGTTTTCTTCGGGGTTGCTGACGCTTAGGCGGGTGCGTCTGGCCGATCCCGCGGACCTTTTCTGAACTCGGCAGGGAACCCAAACGTTGAGGCCGGTCCGTCGCGTACCCCTGGCATGGCGCAATCTGTCCGAGAACCCACGGCGGCTGGCCGCATCGGTGTTGGGAGCGGCGTTTGCCGTGGTCCTGATGCTCCTGCAGAACGGCTTTCGCGATGCGTTGCTGGACAACATGAGCTCGTTAATCGCGGTGATGGAGGGGGACTTGTTCCTCACCAACCGCGCTCGATATATGATCTCGCATCCCGCTCCGTTCCCTCGCCGGCGATTAGCGCAGGCCATGGACGTTGTGGAGGTAGCCTCCGCCAGTCCTATTTACATCGACGCCGAGCGAACCTCGTGGCGGAACCCCCTCACGGGCATCTCGCGCAAGATCCGGATCGTCGCCTTTCCTCCGCTTGAGGACGTCCTGAGCATTCCGGCGGTGAAGAGCCAGCGCGCCCTCTGGAATCGTCCCAAGTGGGCTCTGGCTGATGTCCGATCCAAGATCTCGCTCTATGGACCATTCGAGGTTGGGGTCGCCTCCGAAATCAACGGCCAGCGAGTCCAACTTGCCGGAACCTTCTCACTCGGGACCGACTTTCGAAGTAACGGGACACTGCTGCTCAGCGAGCAAAACATGCTGGCCTATTATCCCGAGCGGCGCGATGCTTCCTGGGGAGAGACGAGAATCGACGTGGGAGTCTTGCGCGTACGGCCGGGGGCGAAGCCCGAGAGCGTGAGGCAGGCGCTCGAAGCGAAGCTCCCGGGAGATGTCATTGTCTTGACGAAGGGTGAGTTTCTCAACAAAGAGCAAGACTTTTGGGAGAACGTCGCCCCTTTGGGGGTCGTTTTCGACATCGGAGTTGCCATGGGCTTCGTGGTCGGGCTCGCGATCTGCTACCAGGTGTTGTTCAGTGAAATCAGCGACCGTTTACCCGAATTCGCGACCCTCAAGGCGATTGGCTACAGCAATCGGGGGCTCTTTCAGATCGTGGTTGAGGAAGCCGTCTACCTGGCGCTCCTTGGTTTCTCGGTAGGGCTCGTGGTGAGTCTGGGACTCTTCTACTGGCTTCAAGGTGCGACGGGGCTGGAGATGTCACTCAAGCTTCCCGGAATGACGATGGTGTTGGTGCTGACGATCGTGATGTGCGTCCTCTCCGGTAGTCTGGCGGCGCGACGGTTGCTTTCGTTGGATCCGGCGGAGCTCTACGAATGAGCGTGGTGAAGGACTTAGGCAGCGAATCGGTCGAGTCGACCATCAATCTCAAGAACGTCAACTACGCCTTCGGACTCGGCGAAACGCGCTCGCAGGTGCTCTTCGACGTCGGACTCGAGATCGGCCGGGGGGAAGTGGTGATCATGACCGGCCCGTCGGGGTCAGGCAAGACCACCGTTCTCACACTGATCGGAGCGCTCCGGCAAGTTCAGGATGGAAGCGTCCGTGTGCTCGGTCGTGAGCTGGCGCACATGAAAGCCGATGAGCAAGTGAGGCTACGTCGCGATATCGGCTTCATCTTTCAGCATCACAACCTGTTCAGCTCGCTCTCGGCGATCGAGAACGTCCGAATGGCCTCGGCGCTGCATCCCGACGGCGCGCAGGAGAGTCACGACAAGGGGATCACGCTTCTCAATCGCCTTGGCCTGGCGGACCGGCTCGATTATCTGCCGTCGCGACTATCCGGGGGGCAGCGGCAGCGCGTGGCCATTGCGCGGGCGCTGGTCAACAACCCGCATCTCGTGCTGGCCGACGAGCCGACCGCGGCGCTCGATGCCGAGTCGGGTGAGGCGGTGATGACGATGCTCCATGACCTCTCCAGCGGTCCCACGCGGAGCACGGTCTTGATCGTGACACACGACCAGCGCTTGCTCGACCGCGCCGACCGCATCGTGAACATGGTCGGCGGACGTATCGTCTCCAACGTGCGTCCCGCGCTTTCGATTCGGATCTGCAAGGCTCTTTCGCAGTCCAAGGAGCTTGCCTGGGTCGGGGAATCGACGCTCGCGCGGATGGCCGACCGCATGACCGTGGAATATCGCCACCAAGGGGAAGTGATCGTGCAGGAAGGGGTGCATGGCGACCGAGCCTACGTGATCGGCCAGGGTGTCGCCCTTGCCTTTCACGGTGACGCACCGCCGCGCACGCTGACGGTCGGCGACCGATTTGGCCGAATCACGGACATCTCTCACATGCTCGTCGACGAGACCGTGCAGGCCAAGACGGACCTCGAGCTTTATCGAATCACCCAGGAAGAGATGCAGCGAGTCCTGTCCACCGATCGCAACCTCGAAGAACGAATCCGTCAGCATTACATGAGCCGGCAGTAATGCGGGCTCGATGATCGGTTCTTGGTCCGCGGTTCCCTGGCAACAAGGCCATGAACCGTTGACGCCCTGCGATTCCTTCAGTGAGGCTCTGGAGAACCCACGTCTCGCCACCATTTCGCGGCCTCGGCGGCTGTCCATGAGCCGGCGTCAACGCACGATGCGAGGGATCGCTCGAGTTCGACCGCACTGGCGTACCTCTCCGCGGGATCCTTGGCGAGGCAGCGGACGACGATGCTCTCCAGGTCCTTAGGCACGTGGAGGACGACGTGTGACGGGGGAACCACCGGATCCCGAGTCGCGGCGATCATGACTTCGGCGGCATTCTCGCCCTCGAAGGGAGCGCGTCCGGTCAACATCAGGTAGGCGACTCCTCCCAGCGCGTAGAGGTCGGAGCGGGGATCGACGGGTCTTTCCCGGGTAATCTGCTCCGGGGCCATGAACTGCGGCGTTCCGCGGAGGGCCTGCGGATGGCTCAAGAGGGCGTCATTCGGATCGCGCGTGGATTCCTTGACGAGTCCAAAATCGAGGAGCTTGGCGAAGTCGTATTCTCCGCCGCGCCGGGCGGCGAAGATGTTGGCTGGCTTGATGTCACGATGGATCATACCCGCCGCATGGGCCTCAGCCAGGGCGCCGCAGGTCTGGCGCAGCAAATGGATGACGCGGCCTGAGGGCTGAGGTCCGTGGATCGCGGTGAGTTCTTCGAGGGTCATCCCGTGAAGATACTCCATCACGTAATAAAACGTGCCATCAGGCGTCGCCCCGAAATCGTAGATCTCCACAGTGTTGGGATGCGTCAAGCGGGCCATGGCGCGCACCTCTCGCTCGAACCGCGCGAGCGCATGAGGGTCGCCTGCCTTGTCGGGACGTATGAGCTTGATGGCGCACGGGCGTTTGAGAAGCTGATGCTCGGCTAAATACACTTCCCCCATGCCGCCGCTGCCGATCTTATCACGGAGCTGATACTGATTGAGCTGCTTCGCCTTGAAGGCTTCCAACCTGAGCGATCCCAGGACGTGCGTTCCATAAACGGAAAGACTTCCCGCAATGATCAGAAGCGCAAGGTCTCGCGCGATTCGTTCCGCCGTGGCGACTTCACGGACGACCTCCAGGAGCTTGGGATGGGAGAAGAGCAGGAGAATGGACATGGCAACCGGGAGCGCGGCGAAGGCTATTGCAAAACGGCAAGCGCGCTGCCATGTGCCCGGAATAAAAAGTGCGTGCGAGAACATGAGTAGCATCGACATGATGATCATGTTCTTGGACCAGGCCATCATCGTGACCGCGTCTCCGCGAGTTGCCGCCGCGAGCATGGCGTCGTAGAGCCGTATGGCCAGGAGCAGAGCCGCGAGACCGAAAATCGAGGCCTCGCATACACGCAGCCAGAGCGAGCCGAAGGTGCGCGGGGCTGACAGTAGCGCGACGCAGGTCGCGATGGCGAGGATCATGGCCACCTGGAGTTGCCAGGCGACGGCCTCATGATAGAGCAGGTCTCGAACCAAGGTGAGTGCGAGCACCACCGAGAAAAAGGTCCCCGCCGCCCGGAGCCGCGCCTGGAGCAGGGCGTTAGTCTCGGTCGAGCTGTGCGGAAGGATCGGTGTGGGTTTCGTCTTCGCAGAAAGGGGGGCATCGGCGTGAGGATTCCCGGCGTTTTGGCCGTGAGATTCCCCTCCTTGGTTTTTCATGCGAGGATCGTGACCTTCATTCCGGCCTTTCATTGGCTACCTCAACGGGCGACGCATGGAGCCGAACTTCGCCCTTGAGATTACCCCCGAACCGGGTCGTAAGCCACAACCGTCAACGCCCTCGATACGCGTACGATTTGGCGAGTCCTTCGGGCCGGCCAGGTCCGCTTGACGGGTTTCGAACCTTGAGGTATCACTCCGCCTGTCCTCGAACCTTGAGGTATGAACGACCCATGGCACGATCGCGAACGAATCCTGACTTTCTCAACGGTGTTCCCGAACTGGTGATTCTTCAGCTTTTGGCACGGAAGCCGATGTACGGCTACGAGTTGCTGGAAGCCATCCGTAGCTCTACGGACGAAGTGCTGACGTTCGGGGAAGGATGTGTTTACCCGATCCTCCATCGGTTGGAGGCAGAAGGGTTGCTGGAGAGCTGGCGCGAGGTAGCCAACGGCCGGAGCCGGGTGGTTTACCGAGTGACCGAATCTGGCCATCAGGGGCTTGCCCGGACAGTCGCCGAGTGGCGGCGAGTGGCGCAGGCGGTGAGTCAAGTGGTGAAAGGAGACGATCATGGACGACCGGTCTTCGTTTAAACAATTGCGGGACAATCTTCGTCGTCGACGCTTGCCGGAGATTTACATTGAGCGGGTCATCGGCGAACTGAACGACCATCGGGCGGATTTGCTGGAAGAGGGGGAGCGGCGAGGACTTGACTCGCGAACTGCGGAGAATTCGGCGAGCGACCGCCTGGGTCCGGTGGAACAGCTTGCGGATTCCGTGATCTCTGAGTACCAGGCACGTTGGTTCCTGGGGAGGCACCCCGTCTTTGCGTTCCTCGTTGCCCCTGCGCTCATGACGGTTCTGGGGTGGATCTTGTTTTATGGGTTTGGGTTCGCCACCCTGATCAACCTGTATGAAGCACGAGCGAGCCTCGCTCCCACGGCCAGTTGGGCGTGGATCTTTCGAGCGACCGAACGGCTGAGCTGGGTTTTGCCGCCGGTGCTGGTTGCCTACTTTGCGTATCGGCTCGCGCATTGCACGGCACGAGGGTGGCCTTGGATCCTGGCTGCGCACGCTGTCGTGGCCTTCCTTTGGGCCTCGTCTCACAGTCAGGTGATGTATTCGGAGCTGCCTGGGAAGAGCAAGCTGATGTTCGGTTTTGGCGTGAGCCAAAACCTGCTCTTGGCCGTTGCCGCCTGTGCGATTGCCGGTCTCTACGCTTGGCGTTCCGAGCGGTTTCGTCGGCTGGTCACGCATTGAGTGAACGCTTTGACGAGTGTTCGAGGCTCCTCGCTCCCAGGCAACATTCTGTAGACCCGGCGGCCCGTGGCGATTAGTCTGAATCGGCCTTGGTGACTGCCCATCAAAACGGGTCGTTCCAACGACCTGTCATCGAAGATTACGGGAGCGAGGAGAGATCGCCATGACCGCCACACCCTTGCGACAGCGGGGAGCCTGGAAAGCGCTTGAAGCCCATTATCGCGATATCCGCGACATTCATCTCCGGCAATTGTTTGCGGAAGACGCGTCACGCGGCGAGCGGTTCACGGCCGAGGCGGCCGGCCTGTTCCTCGACTACTCGAAGAATCGGGTCACTGACGAGACCCTCCGCTTGCTCTTGCAGCTTGCGGAGGAGTCGAACCTGCGGGATCGCATCGATGCGATGTTCCGTGGGGACAAGATCAACGTCACCGAGAACCGCGCTGTTCTGCATACGGCTCTTCGTGCTCCTCAAGGGCATTCGATCGTCGTCGACGGTGAAGACGTGGTGCCGGGCGTTCATACGGTACTCGACAAGATGTCTGCCTTTTCGGACAAGATCCGGAGCGGCGCCTGGACCGGACATACGGGCAAGCGGATCCGCAACATTGTCAACATCGGGATCGGCGGCTCGGATCTTGGTCCGGTGATGGCCTACGAGGCGCTCCGCCATTACAGCGACCGAAGTTTGACGTTCCGGTTCGTCTCGAACGTTGACGGCACCGACTTCGCCGAGGCGACTCAAGACCTCGACCCGACCGAGACCCTCTTCATCGTCTCCTCGAAGACGTTCACCACGCTCGAGACGATGACGAACGCCCACACCGCCCGGGCCTGGAGCCTGGCGGCCTTGAAGGATGACAAGGCCGTCGCCAAGCACTTCGTGGCCGTCTCGACGAATGCCGAAGAAGTGGCGAAATTCGGCATTGATACCGCGAATATGTTTGGATTCTGGGATTGGGTCGGCGGCCGATACTCGATGGATTCGGCAATCGGTCTTTCGACCATGATCGCCGTTGGTCCCGAGAACTTCCGGGCGATGCTCGCCGGCTTCCACGCGATGGATGAGCATTTCCGGACCACGCCCTTCGAGCGCAACTTGCCGGTCCTGATGGGGCTCTTCGGCCTTTGGTACACCGACTTCCTGGGTGCCGAGACGATTGCCGTTTTGCCTTACGACCAGTACCTCAAGCGGTTCCCGGCGTATCTCCAGCAGCTCACGATGGAGAGCAACGGGAAGCATGTGACGCTCGACGGGGCGCATGTCACGTACTCTACCGGTCCGATTTACTGGGGCGAGCCCGGTACGAACGGACAGCATTCGTTCTACCAGCTCATCCACCAGGGGACGCGGCTGATCCCCTGCGACCTGATTGGCTTTTGCAAGAGTCTCAACCCTTTGGGGGACCACCACGACTACCTGATGTCGAATGTGTTCGCCCAGGCCGAGGCGCTAGCGTTCGGCAAGACCGCCGAGGAAGTGAAGGCCGAGGGCTCTCCCGATTGGTTGGTTCCCCACCGCACGTTCGAGGGTAACCGACCGACGAATGTGATCCTGGCTGAGAAGCTCACTCCCCAGATCCTGGGGAGCCTCGTGGCGCTTTACGAGCACAGCGTCTTCACGCAAGGGATCATCTGGGATGTCGACTCGTTCGACCAGTGGGGAGTGGAACTCGGCAAGGTCTTGGCCAAGCGAATCATCCCCGAACTCTCGGGCAAGGATGAGCCAAAGCTGGCGCACGACAGCTCGACGAATGCCCTGATCCGCTATTACCGAGAGCACAAGGCAAAGTAAGCCCTCGGGAAACTGAGCGAGCGCCGAAAATCTTTGTGAGGAATGGCCGCGGCTGAGCACTCTCTCTGTGGAGATGCGGTTCAGACGCGGCCATTTGAGTTGGTAGCATGCCCAACGGCGGACGATCGGGCAAAGGGCCTTCGACATTGCACACGCTCTTCAGCGTGGGTGCGCTCGGGAGCCTGTCCGACTGCGAGTTGCTCGAGATCTTCCGGAATCAGAAAGCCCCGGGAGCCGAACAGGCCTTCCGCCACCTGGTCGAGCGTCATGGGCCGATGGTCTCCGCGGTCTGCCGGAGCTTGCTGCGGGACACGAATGACGCTGACGACGTGTTTCAGGCCACGTTCCTCGTCCTCGCACGCAGGGCCGACTCGATCCGATATCGAGAGACGGTCGGTCCCTGGCTCCACGGAGTCGCCAGCCGAATTGCGCGCCGAGCCCGCGCGATCGCGTCGCGGCGACAGGCTCGAGAACGAGAGGCCGCCGAGGCGATTCGCGAAGGCCGAGAAGACGTCTCCGACGGTGAAGCCCTCGCACGTACCCTGCACGAGGAAATCGATCGGCTTCCCTCTGATTTTCGTGATGTCATTATTCTTTGCTGCATGGAAAATCAGAGCTATGACGCGGCGGCGAGGTCTCTGGGGATTTCCGAACCCACGCTGAGAGGCCGGCTGCACCGCGCGAGGAAAACCCTCAAGTCACGCCTGGAACGCCAGGGTATCGCGATGTCGGTTCTTCCTGGAGTCGCACACTTTGGAGTCGGCGATCGCGATTCGGTCTCGGTTCGGCTGGTGGACCTCTCTGTTCGCCAGGCGATTAGTTTCGTGGGAGGTGGTCTGTCGAATGTTGTTACGTCACTGGCTCAGGGAGGCATTTCGTCAATGGCTATGAACACATACAAGGCTGTCGCCGTTTCTTTGCTCTCGGTCGGCCTTATGGTGGGAACTGTTGTGGTCGCCCAGCCTGCCAGGGAAGCTCCTCCCGAAGGGAAGCTGGCTTCGCAAGAAGGGGCGCCGGGGAAGCGGGCCAAGGATCCCGAGGCGCAGACCCGGGCCATTAAGGAAAAGCTCGCGAAACCCAGCCAACTGAGTTTTCCTTTTAGGATGCCGCTGCAAGACCTGCTCAAGACGATCAAGCAGCAATCGACGGAGCCGGGAGATTCGGGGATACCGATTTATATCAACCCGGAGGGGCTTCAGGAGGCTAACCAGAACATGGAATCCGAAGTGTCACTTGAGCGGAAGGGGAAGTCGCTGGCGGACGACCTGAGTCAAGCCTTGCGGCGATGCCAACTCGGGTATTCCGTAAATGATGGGCTTCTCGTGATCGATTCACGAACCGGGGCTCTCGAGGCTCGGCTGCTGATCCTGGAGTCGAAACTCGACGGGCTCTTGAGCACCCAGAACAGGCTTCCACGGTCCCGCTGACGTGGCGCTCGTGCGCTGGATCGGTTCAGGGGGCGAGACGTTCGTTGTCAGTGGCGGTTCCGGTGCGACCTGAATCGCCTCGGCTGGAACGGCGACATCGCGATTCGCCTCGAGATGCTCGAGCAAGATGCGATGCAGTTCCGCGGTAACTTCCGGCTTCTCCTGGGAGAAGTGCGTTCCCGGCAGCGTCTTTTCCGAAACCGCCCCTTCGAGGTGCGAGCTCGAATACTCGACCACGCCATCCGTGTTTGTGTTTCCATTGATGAGCGGAATGATCGAGTGATAGGGAACGCCGGCATTGATGGGAATCTGATCGAGGGCCGCCAGGATGGGGCTATCGGTCCTCAGGTTGCCGATGGCATTGAGCGCCTTGCCGCGAAGCTCTCGGGTGATCACGTCCTTGCCATAGATCGCTCTGAGTTCCTCGGCAACTCCGGGCTCGCCGGTGGGGCGGCGGACGAGGCTCGCCACGACTCGGCCGAAGAGCTCATTTGCGATGGGGCTGCCGCGATGCGGGGTGGCGATGAACACCAGGCGGCGCACCGACGGAACCGGCTGGTAAACCAGGGCCGCGCCCACCGTTTTCATCAGCGTCGGCGAGTTCAGGATCCGCTCATAAGGCTGCTGAATGGTGGCATTCCAAAGCACCTGTTGGGAGTCTTGGGCCATCATCTTGGAGAGAAGCCCTCCCATGCTGTGGCCGACGAAAACCATGCGATCGAGCGCGAGGTCGGCGTGTTCTGGGTCGAGCGTCTCCCGGGTTCGGATGACGGCTTCGCGGAGCTTGGAGGCCGAAGAAGGAATCGGCAGGCCGGTTGGGTACAAGAACACCCAGAACTGGTAGCGAGTGGCGATGCCAGGTTTGTTGCTCAATTCATTGATCGTTTGAACGAACGCGCGGGGGCTCGAGCTAAGACCGTGGACGAAAACCACCGGGATCTTGCCCCGTTCGTAAGGGCGCAACGTGTAAAGGCCCGTTTCCACCCCTGGCCGTTCGAAGGAGGAGTCGAGCAGGCCGGTCCACTCGAGGGCGGCGAGGTGGCCGCGGTCGACCTGCACAGCCAGGGGCGTCGTTCGATCGCTGGCCAGCGTGATTTCGCGAGAGGCCACATTGAGCGAACGCTCGCGGAACGGGTCGAACAGCACGAGGGAGGCCGGTGACCGTCTCCATTCCCCTTCGAGCAGTGATCCTCCGGGCATCAATACGGCGGTCGCCCCCGTCCGAATCTCGCGAGGCATGAACTGGTCGCGCGGCTCTTGAGTCGCTTGGGGATTCACAACGCGATGAGCGATGAGCGGAACGCCAACCCCGCTCGAGCGATAGATGTTGTCCATCCCTCGCACCCTCAGGTCCGCGGCCACTTGCAAGCCGGCGAGACGCTGGGGATCAAGAAAGGAAGAGGATGTGCCCACGGCGATATTCAATTGCCCCAAGATATTTCGCCATGATTCCTTATGGGCAATCCCCTCGTTCCGCGCGATTCGGATCACGCGCTCCAGAGCGTGGTTATGAATCTCAATGGCGAGGTCAGGACGGGTTCCGGAGGGGTCGTCGAGGGCCATCATCGCCAACTCGGCGGCGTCTCGATACCAGGGCATGGCCGACCGGCCCGAAGCTTGCGCAAGGCCAGCCTGGTAAGAAAGCTCAGCCAGGGCGAGGGCACCATCGGGCTCAACCTTCGACCGAAGCCGGGACTCTAGCGTGCGGGCGAGTTCATCAGGACTCGCGATAATTCCAGAAAACAGCCCGTTTCGCGCGAGCACGGCCGCCGACGCTTCACTGAGGCGGTGGCCTGCTTCAACGCGCTCTCGCTGATCATCAATCGCATTGCGGAGATAGGCTTCGCGAGCCGTGATGCTCGTGCATCCCGACGCGGTGAGAACGAGCAGCACCGCGACGCAAGTGCAGCGCACGTAAGGACGCAAGCGCGGCAAGGTCCATTGCCCGGCGGTTGATAGTGGCCAAATTTCGCGGGGGGAACGCGACATGTTCCGTCCTGGTCGTCCGGCGGGTTCCACCCGCCCTTTTTTTCGTCTCGGTTTCGAGAAACTTCCTGGCCGACGAAAAAGCGCACACCTAGACGGGCGGCATTATAGCTTGAGTCGATTTCTGGGGAAGATCAGCCGAGCGGCCCCCGGGCAGGGGATTGCGCGTTCGTGAACCCAAGGGGGGGACTTGGTGTCGTCGTGGTAAAGAATTCAACAAGAAGGAGCCGCGCGCACTCGCGGCTGAACGCGATGCTTTTGACGATCACGACCACCCATCGGCCCGCCTCGGATCTGAGCTACCTTCTGCATAAACATCCGGAACGGTGCCAGACCTTTGATCTTCCCTTCGGGCAGGCCCATCTCTTCTATCCTGAAGTTCGTGAGGAGACTTGTTCGGCATGTCTCCTGCTTGATGTCGATCCGGTTGGCATCGTGCGGGGTAAGGGGATCGAGCGAGGGGGGCCGCTCGCGCAGTATGTCAATGACCGTCCCTATGCGGCCTCGTCGTTCATGGGTGGGGCCATCGCCCAGATCTTGGGATCCGCGCTCCAGGGGCGCTGCAAGGATCGCCCCGAGCTTGCGGAAGCTCTTTTGCCTCTCTCAGCACGGCTCGATGTGCTGCCCGTTCGTGGTGGCGAATCCTTGCTTCGAGATCTTTTTGAACCGCTCGGCTATGAGGTCGAGGCGAGGCGCCATGTTCTCGACGAACGGTTCCCGCAGTGGGGAGAGAGCCATGCGTTCTCGGTCGTCGTTCGCAAGACCACCCGGCTTGCCGAGCTGTTGACGCACCTGTATGTTCTCATCCCCGTTTTCGATAATCAGAAGCACTACTTTGTGGGTCAGGATGAGCTCGAAAAACTCCTCGTCAAAGGAGAGGGATGGCTCGTGTCGCATCCGCTTCGAGATGTGATCAGCCGGCGCTATCTGAAATTCCAGCCCAGCCTCTATCACGAGGCCCTATCGCGATTGGCGGAAAGCGAAGAACCAGCCGAAGACGACGATGAGGCCGAGCCGACGATTCCTGGGTCCGAGGCCGTGCTGGAGAGTCCCCTCAGCCTCAACGATCAGCGCGTAGGAACGGTCCTGGCGGCGTTGCGCGCGTGCGGTGCCTCGCGCGTGCTCGACCTGGGGTGTGGCGAAGGCAAACTTCTGCGAGAATTGCTCAAGGATCGACGATTTTCCGAGATCGTGGGTATGGACGTGTCGATGCACGCTCTCGCGGTTGCCGCGCGACGACTGAAGCTGGATCGACTCCCAGAACTTCAGGCCAGCCGGCTCCGCCTGATCCAGGGCTCATTGATCTATCGCGACAAACGGATCCAGGGCTTCGATGCCGCCGCGCTCGTGGAAGTGATCGAGCATCTCGATCCGCCACGGGTTTCCGCCCTCGAGCGGGTGCTGTTCGAGTTCGCTCGCCCGAGGACCGTCGTTCTGACGACGCCGAACCGAGAGTACAACGTGCAGTGGGACAACGTGGGAAGTGAGCGCCTCCGTCATTCCGATCATCGCTTTGAGTGGACCCGCGCGGAATTCGCCGCGTGGGCCGAGGGCGTTTCCGCAAGATTCGGTTATGAGCCACGGTTCGTGCCTGTAGGACCAGAGCACGAAGAGCTTGGTCCTCCCACACAGATGGTGGTATTCACGCGACGATGATCGTCACGTCTGCCGGGCGGCCCATGGCCGCTTTCCCTGATGGAACACGTAAGAGCCTCACCGTTTTGAGGCATGAAGATCTTTATGATGATTAAGATTCCCAAACTCTCGCTCGTCGTGCTGGTCGGTCCCAGTGGTTCGGGAAAGAGTACCTTCGCGCGTCGACACTTTCGTTTGACCGAGACACTCTCATCCGACGCCTGCCGCGCCATGGTGAGCGACGATGAGAACGATCAGACCGTGACAAAAGAGGCCTTCGAGACGCTACGGTTCGTGGCCGGGAAACGGCTGGCATTGGGCCGGCTGACGGTCGTCGACGCGACGAACGTGCAGCCCGAAGCCAGAAAGCCCTTCGTTGAACTGGCCCGCGAATACCACTGCTTGCCCGTGGCGATTGTGCTCAACATTCCCGAACGGATCTGTGAGGAACGTAATGCTCAACGCCTCGACCGAGCGTTCGGCACTCACGTGGTCCGCAATCAAGCCAGGCAGCTTCGGAGCTCGATCCGGGGGTTGAGTAAGGAGGGATTTCGGCATGTCTTCGTACTGAATTCCGAGCAGGAAATCGATTCGGCGATTGTCGAACGCGTCCCTCTCTGGAACGACCGTCGCGAAGAGCGCGGGCCTTTTGACATGATCGGTGATATTCACGGATGTTGTGACGAGTTGGAGCGACTGTTGGAGAAGCTGGGCTATGTCTCGGGCCGTCGCTCCCCGTTCGATCCGATCTGGGGTGAGCGCGCATATGCTCATCCCGAGGGGCGCAAGGTGGTCTTCCTCGGGGATCTGGTGGACCGTGGCCCTCGGGTACTCGACGTGATGCGCCTGGTGCGAAACATGGTGGCCGAAGGGACGGCCCTTTGCGTTCCCGGCAATCATGATGTGAAACTCGTGCGTAAACTTCGAGGCAAGAACGTCCAGGTCACTCACGGACTTGCTCAGACGCTGGCGGAGATTGACGCATTGCCTGAAGAGGTGCGCGAGGCCTCCAGGAAAGAGTTCGCGGACTTCCTCGACGGTCTCGTCAGCCATTTCGTGCTCGACGGCGGGTCGCTTGTCGTCGCGCACGCGGGGATGAAGCAAGAAATGCAGGGACGTGGATCAGGCAAGGTCCGGGAGTTCGCTCTCTATGGTGAGACGACGGGAGAAACCGACGAATTTGGATTCCCGGTGCGCTGTGACTGGGCGAGCGAGTACCGTGGGGAGGCCTTCGTCGTCTATGGGCATACCCCAGTCTTCGAACCCAACTGGCTGAACCGCACGGTCAACATCGATACCGGCTGTGTTTTCGGCGGCAGGTTGACGGCTTTGCGATATCCGGAGCGGGAGTTCGTTTCGGTCCCGGCTGAAAGAACCTATTGTGAGCCTTCGCGACCGTTCCTCCCGGCAGGTTCCCGGGTCGGCGATCTGTCGCCTCAGCAGGCCCAGGACACCGTCCTTGATGCCGATGACGTGCTGGGTAAGCGAATCATTACAACCCGCCTGCGAGGGAACGTCGTGATTCGCGAGGCCAACGCCGCCGCGGCCTTGGAAGTGATGAGCCGGTTTGCCGTCGACCCTCGCTGGCTGATCTATCTGCCTCCCACGATGTCTCCCTGCGAAACCAGTCGGCTGCCGGACTATCTTGAGCATCCCGCTCAGGCCTTCGGCTATTACCGCGACCAGGGAGTTGCGCAGGTTGTCTGCGAGGCCAAACATATGGGGTCGCGCGCCATCGTCGTTCTTTGCCGCGACGAGTCCACGGCGAAGGAGCGCTTTGGGGTCGACACGGGGGAACTCGGGGTGATCTTCACGCGCACGGGCCGCCGGTTTTTCAACGAGCCGGACCTTGAACGCTCGCTCCTGGACCGCCTGCGCGAAGCCTGCCTGGTCAGCGGTCTCTGGGAACGGTTGAGAACATCCTGGGTTTGTCTCGACTGTGAGCTGATGCCATGGTCGGCCAAGGCCGAGGAGCTGCTCCGTAACCAGTATGCGGCCGTGGGAGCCGCCGCGAGGGTCGCGCTGCCGGAGGTGGTGGACGCACTGACTCGGGCCGCGGATCGCCTGAATGGGCCCGAGCGCGACCGCCTCAATGAGTTGAAGGGGGTCTATGACCGACGTACTCAAAATGCCCACGGATTTGTGAATGCTTATCGCTCGTACTGCTGGCCCGTGGAGTCGGTGGAAGACTTCAAGCTCGCCCCTTTCTTCCTGCTGGCCAGCGAAGGACGGGTCTACTGGGGCGAGAGCCACCTCTGGCATCTGGAAACGCTCGCCGAGCTCTGCCAGGCGGATTCCAAGGTCTTGCTGCCGACTCCGTTCCTCACCGTCGATGTGACCGACCCGGCCCTCGTCGAAGCGGGCATCCAGTGGTGGACGGAACTCACGGCGCGGGGAAACGAGGGGATGGTGGTGAAGCCGCTCGAAGTCATTTCTCGAGGACCCAAGGGATTGGTGCAACCCGCGGTAAAGTGCCGGGGGCGTGAATACCTCCGAATCATTTACGGCCCCGACTACACGGAGCCGGAAAACCTGTCGCGGCTCAGGTCGCGCGGTCTGGGGCACAAGCGTGATCTGGCCGGTGGGGAGTTCGCGCTGGGGGTCGAATCGCTCGAGCGATTCATCCGCAACGAGCCTCTCCGTCGCGTCCACGAGTGCGTCTTTGCTGTCCTCGCGCTTGAGAGCGAACCCGTCGATCCTCGTCTGTAGACGATGCGCGACGGCTCTGGGGTTTGAGGCGTGAGGGCGTCGGGCACGAGTCTTCGCAGCGCGAGAGGCGGCGATTCGGACGGAGCGCCCTCAGGCGTCGTCTGAATTCGCGCTCGCGATGAGTCGGACGGCTTCAACGAGCCTCTTTCGCAGGGCCGTCGGACGTTTGACTGCCTCTGGGTCGAGTAACGGACCGAAAGGGTTTGCCGCTGTCCAGGCTGTCGCGAGCGACATGATTGCCGTTAGCAGAAAGCTTGGAGGGAAGGCTGTCCCCACCCGGCCGGCGAGTTGGGCCTCCTTCAATGCGGCGACCTTGGTCTCGAAGGTCACGGTACGCTCGGCCGGGTTTTCTGGCTTCCCTTCCAGAGCGAACCAGGCCATCAGCCGCACGAGGTCGGGATTGGCCATCGCGAAATCGAATATCTTCCCCGCGTAGCCCGGCAGGTCGTCCGGAGTGAAGGGTCGCTCTTCGTACACGCGCATGAGGTGCTTGCGCAGGACGGTCGCGAAGAGCGTTTCCTTGTCCTGAAAGTAGACGTAGATCAGGTTCTTATTGCATCCAGCCGTCTGGGCGATCCGGTCCACCCGCGCGCCCGCGATTCCATAGGCGGAGAACTCCACCATGGCCGCTTCAAGGATTCGTTCTCGCGTCGCGTCGGCATTCCGCATCGGCTGATCCTTTCCGTTGCTTTGATCCTACCACTTGACTAACAAGTTAGATAAGCCTAGGATTTGACTAACCAGTTAGTTATATCGCCTAATCGGCGTAACCGGTAAACGGGTACACGGCCTGGGTACCAGGACCAACATGACCAGGAGTGCGTCAGATGCCGATGGAAACGCCGGCCTCTTCGAAGGCCAAGATCGCCATTGTCACCGGGGGCAGTCGTGGGATTGGACGCAACACTGTACTGAGCCTTGCCAGTCGCGGTGTCGACTCGATCTTCACTTACAAATCCCATGAGGCGGAAGCCAAGCAAGTCGTCGATCTTGTGGCCGGGGCCGGGCGCAAGGCCATCGCATTGCCGCTCGACACGGGTAACGTCGGAACTTTCGACGCTTTTGTAGGGAGCGTACGGACGACGCTGGCGGAGTTGGGCGCCGATCGCTTTGACTATCTCATCAATAATGCCGGCATCTCGCTCCACAAGGCTTTTGAACAGACCACCGAAGAGGAATTGGATCAGGTCTATAACGTTCATTTCAAAGGGGTCTTCTTCCTGACGCAGAAACTCCTTCCGCTCATCAACGACGGCGGTCGAATCGTGAACATCTCGTCGGGCCTGACCCGTGTCACGGTGCCGGCGATTGGTGCTTACGCGTCCATGAAGGGGGCGGTCGAGGTTTTGACTCGCTACCTGGCCAAGGAGCTCGGCGGGCGGGGAATCGCCGTCAACACGGTTGCTCCTGGAGCGATTGCGACCGACTTCAGTGGGGGCGTGGTTCGCGACAATCCCGAGGTGAACAAGTGGGTGGCGGACATGACGGCGCTCGGCCGCGTCGGCCAGCCCGACGACGTTGGCCCGATGATCGCCGCACTCGTTTCCGAAGATAATCGCTGGATCAACGGCCAGCGCATTGAAGTTGCGGGGGGTGTGAGTCTCTAAAGAATCTCGTATTCGATTCTTCCGAAGGCTCTTTCCGAGAAGCTTCCCAGAATTACATTACTTGTCAATGGCCAGTGTGTAGCCCCACGGTCAAGTGAGTACACTTGACCGTGCCACCCTTGTTGCATGCGGTTATGGATTTGGGTGGCACTGACAAGCGTACTCGCTTGTCAGTGGCCTGTGCAAAGGCCCGCGGCCAAGTGAATCCATCAGACCGTGTCATCTTTATTGCATACAAGTTGCTCGCCAACACTTCAAGGTTTTGCAGAAGTTATTGACTTGGGTGGCACTGACAAGCGTACTCGCTTGTCAGTGGCCTGTGCAAAGGCCCGCGGCCAGGTGAATCCATCAGGCCGTGTCGTCTTTATTGCATACGAGTTGCTCGCCAACACTTCAAGGTTTTGCAGAAGTTATTGACTTGGGTGGCACTGACAAGCGTACTCGCTTGTCAGTGGCCTGTGCAAAGGCCCGCGGCCAAGTGAGTCCACTTGGCCATGTCACTCCTGTTGCATACAAGTTGCCCCAACACATCGAAGCGTTTTTCGTTAGACAAAAGAAAATCGCTCTAGAAGAGGTCGGAGCCAACCACTTCGCCCCCCGCGCGTGTGGCCAGACTGCGCCAGATTGAAAGGTTCAGGCTACTCGCGATGAACTGCGCGTGGCCGTCGCAAAAGAGGACATTAACGCCGCCGGGATGAGGGCTGCGAGCGGTTTTCCAGCCCGGGTTGTGGTACGTCACGCAGTCGTAGCGCGAGGAGTTCGGGGGCAGGTAGTGGTTGTAGAGGGTATTAAGATAGTTGCCGTCCCACCAGCCCGCGCCCTTGTTGAGGAGCCAGCCGTCGCTGGCGGAGGCACATCCGGCGTCTGTCAGCGGAGCGGCCGCGAGACGAGCGAAGGCTCGGGGAAGGGGAGTGGGAGGAGGAGTGCCCGCGGGTAAAGAGTAAGGGCCGACGATGCCGAGCCATTGCTCGGAAGCGGCAACGGTCTGGCTCGTACCGTCCTGGATCGAAGCGACAGATTGCGAAGCGCCCAGAATGAAGACGCCGTTGGCATTGGTGGCGTCGCCACCCTTGCTTCCATCCCCCGCGCAGAAAGAGTAATTGGTTGGCCCAGAGCCTGTGGAAGGGGGCGCTGCTCCATCACTTGGGCAAAGGAACATGGCCACACTTGTGGCCATGGCCGTGGTGTTTGCAGGGTAGAACGGCCAGAAAGGAGAACCTGCTCCACTTGGCTTGTAAGCGATGGGAAAGTTGAAGTTGAACGTTGAGAAGAGGTTCGTCTGTTCCAGGAAGGGGGTCATCTGAGCTAGCACGGACCAGCGATACTGCGAGGCCGATGTGGTCGTGGGAACAGGACCCGTCGGTGAAAGAAAGCCGACCGGAAAGCTTCCGAGGGCACCGTGGTAGTTGTGCAGAGCGAGGCCGATTTGCTTGAGGTTATTGATGCACTGGGCCCGCCGCGCGGCTTCACGAGCGGCCTGAACGGCGGGCAGGAGCAAAGCCACGAGGACGCCGATGATGGCGATAACCACCAGTAGCTCAATGAGCGTGAACGCTCGGCGTCGATCGTGCCCTGCCTTGCGAGGGTGCATCAGCGTCCCGTCCCCGGCCGTTCCGGAGTTCCGCCCACATAGGCAACCTGCCAGACCGTTCCCGAACCGTCATCGGTGACGAAGAGAGAACCGTCCTTGCCGACGGTCACTCCCACAGGCCGACCCCAGACGTCGCCGCTCGGGGTGACGAAGCCCACGAGGAAGTCTTCATATTCGCCGGTGGCCTTGCCGTCTCGCAGCGGGATCCGCACGACCTTATAGCCGGTCCGGCGCTCGCGGTTCCAGGAGCCGTGCTCGGCCGCGAAACCGTCGAGCCGATATTCCTTGGGGAACTGCTCTCCGGTGTAGAAGGCCATGTCGAGCGAGGCCGAGTGTGATTGGAGCAGCACGTCGGGAACGATCACCTTGCCCTTGAGTTCCGGCTTCTTTCCCTCATGGCGCGGGTCTTGGTGATCGCCGATGTAGTACCAGGGCCAGCCGTAGAACCCGTCTTCCTCCACGTGAGTCACGTAGTCGGGGACGAGGTGGTCCCCCAGGCCGTCTCGCTCGTTGACGGAGGCCCAGAGCTGGCCGGTCTCGGGATGGATCGTCAACCCGACGGCGTTGCGGATGCCCCAGGCGAAGACCTTCTCGCCGCTGCCGTCTGGGTTGAAGGCCAGGATATCGGCGCGACGCTTTTCGCCATCGTCGTCACTGACGTTCGACTTTGAGCCAACGGAGACGAACATACGCTTGCCGTCCTTCGAGAAGACGACGTCGCGTGTCCAGTGCCCGCCGCCCTGGAGTCGTCCACCGCCCGGTATGTCCGCCACGATCGTGGTGGGCTCCACGCCCGTCTTGGTGTCCCCTTCCTGGTAGGGGAAGCGGACCACGGAGTCGGTGTTCGCGACGTAGACATGTGTGGGCTTGGGGCCGGGAGGATAGAAGGCAATCCCGAACGGCTGACGCAATCCCTGCGCGAAGACCGTATTGACCTCGGGCTTACCGTCTTTATCGGCGTCGCGAAGCATGCGAACGCGCCCCGGCTGACTCTCGGCGATAAAGAGGTCGCCGTTCGGTGCCGTGACGATGACGCGGGGCTGTTGCAACCCCTTGGCAAATTCCGTGACCTTGAAGCCTTCGGGAACACGAGGCCAGGCCCCCTCGGGACGAGGAACGATCTTCGCTCCGTTGCGTGCGGAAGGGGTGTCGTACGGGCGAGGTAGATCGGCGATTGTGAGTCGACGGCGGACCCCTGGAGCGTCGGTCGTCCAGTCTCCCAGGGCGTTCCGACCTACGAACACCTCGGAATGGGGGCGTGGTGCATCGGCCCGAGCGAAACTTCCCAGTAGCGCGGTCGCGGTTCCCAGCATTCCGAGAAATGCCTGCGTTCGGAGTGGCCAGAGCTTGATCATGATCGAATGCCTTGGGTGGTGGTGTCGCGTGGTCTCGGTCTCGCGAAGTAGGCGTCGTTTCGCGGCCGAACGTCCTGAGCGATTCATGCCGGGCGTGGGCGCGATGAGTCCAGCGTCGCGAGACGCCGAACGCAAGTCGGCCGGGCTCCGGGGCGGGCGTGTCACGAAGACATGAGGCTACACGGACCGGCCGAGACCCGCAATCGCCCACCCGATGGGGGCGGTGTGAGCGAGGGAAGAGATAAAGGCGGGAAGAAACGAGGGGGAAGAGAAGGAGCGACGGGTTTTCAACCCATGCCGGAGGAAGGGCGCGGCCATCCTTTGAGCATGCCCACGGCGGCGGCCTGTTCCACGGCTCGCTGCCAGGCAAGCACGGCGGTCGGCCCTTGAACGCGGATCAAATTCTCGCCGTTGGAACCTGACACAAGCCATATGACCGTCCCGGACTCGCCGGAAATGGCGAAATCCTGCACGGTCCATCCTGACCGTCCGAGAAGTTCGATGGCCTCTTGGACGGTCAACGTATCCACTCCGGTCCTTGCAAAACTCCACCCGATGTCCATTCGGGTGGTCAGCTTTTCAAACCGTGCCATGGGTTCAACAGTCCTCGGCAAGTGGCCGTGGCAATAAGATTTCGGCCACGATCGATCAGTCGATTTTGCTCGCCAGCGAGCGTTTTGGCGTTCCGCGGACACACCTTCGAGTCGTCGAAGATGCTCAAAACGGCGGAACCCTATTTAGCAAATAGGCTACCCCAAATACGCACCACAGGCCGAGCTGTTACAGGTCTTCGAAAAGGTTCGCTCGGGTCGCGGCCGCAAGTCGCTTGACTCCGTCGTTGAGGAGGAGATTTCCCGCTCCTTCAACGCACGGAGTGCTCGCCGAGCCGGGAGCGGACTGGGCCATAGCCGCGCTCCTCGGTTCCCGAAAGCGATCGTCGATCGCTTTGGTGTTTAGTTGTTGTGCGCGTTTTCTGTGTGCGAATTGTTGGTGGCGACCCTCAGGGCGTAAGAACCTGCGCCATCGGGTCCGCGGGGGTGGGATCGCAGCCTTCCTGCGAAGCCATGGAGCTGTTAACAGCCTGGGAAGCGTGAACGGCGCGGCGTCTCATCGCAGCCCAGTGGCCAGGCCCATCAGAGTGTTCCGGGATCACCTCCTCGAGGACGAGTGCTCGGAGACGGCTTTCGGCCGTCAGCGCTCGAGCCAGAGACTTGGCCAGGCGATCGTGCCCCAGCGCGTTGGGATGGTCATCGCTCGAGGAGATCTCGAGTTTCGACGGAGAGATTCCATCGAAGCTATCGGAGAGATCCAGGACGATGTCGCAATGCCGGCTCAAGAGCGAGTGAAGCTGTGTGACGACGGAAGCCCGGCGTTGCTGAGAGGAACACTCCCCAGCGCGAGGGATGATCATGGACGCGAGGGGTATCCCCAACGACCGGCATTCGCGTGCGAGGGTCTCAAGGCTTTTTTCATAGATGGGCCAGTATCGAGGGCGGAGCTTGGCTTTGATCGCGTTCTTCTCGCAGAGGCGGTTCTGTGAGTTGAGACGAAGGTCCCGCTCGCGAAATCCCGCTTTTTGGATCTCTTCCCGGAGGAAGTCGTAGGTGAGGTCAACCCGGTTCTGGAGCATGTCGCAAAGATGGATCTCGAGCAGCCGGATATCGAGGGTCGTCGCCGAGTAAAGAACGAGGTCGGGGTCGAACTCCGCGGCCTTGCGGCGGAAGGTCTCGAGCCGTTGCAAAGGACTGTAGGCGGCAACCGCGAAGTTCAGAACCTCGAACCGGCGCGGCAGGCCGAGCCGCTGTGCCCGGGCGTTCAGCCAGTCTTCCAACAGGTTGATGTAGGTCTCTTCGGTTCCGACCCCCCAGCCCATGTCGATGGATGATCCCAGGACGACGATCCGGAAAGTGTCCGGCGATCGCTCGCGTTGACAGGGCCGATCGCGCATCCCGTGAATATTGGTCGTGAACGGCAGTCCGTAGAATGTACGATTCACGTTGGGGAGCAACTCGAACATCAGGAAGTCTCCCGGCAGCCTGCGAGAGATATTGGCGTCGGTGAAGCGAGGCTCACCGGCTGGTTTTCCGGAGGAGCCGGACGCCAGCCGTGATGAGTCTTGTCCGGGCTCATCGACGCCGATGAGCCCTTCGTAATAACCGCCATTGCGGTTCTCGCGGTCACTGCGTTCCCGCTCGGGGGTATGGGCGCTGTTCCAGACGGCTCGAAGCCTAGTGGCTTCAGATGCCGGTGGAATCACGCCCATCGCTAGGGCAGCGATCGTGAGTGCAAACGAGACCCAAGTCGCCGAGGGGGAGAGGGGACGACCAGTCATCGTCGACGACCTCCTGCGCTTCCGAAATCACATCGATAGGGTGAGACCACGTTCCATCAGGCCGAACCAGGCCGACAGGCTGGGGCTCGACCAGAGCGACCAAAGCAGCACGATCGTCGTGAGCGTGCCGGCGATCTTGACTCCCTTGAGCCCCAGAGATGCCAGGGTCGAGCCGGGATTCTTGGCCTTGCGCCCTCGCGGTCTCCAGGCATCGAGCTCCACGTTGATCATGACCAGAATGCCCAGAATTCCCCAGAACAGGGCGTCAGGCACGCTGAAGCCCCAGGTGCCTCGCAGCCAGAATGACTGGTACGCGTGGAGCGACCATGTCACGACGAAGACCACCGCCGTTGCGACAGCCAGAGCCACAGGTTGAGGCCAGCGCTTCAAGCGAAAGACAACGGGATTGAAGACGACCCGCACCATAAAATCTTTCCAGTAGATGTTGATGCGTCGCCAGTAGTCCGTGAAACCCGTGGCAAGCAGGAAGTTGTGATGTGTTTCCGGGAGCTGGAACCCGAACAGGTGGAGCATGCCGCAGGCCACGTGGAACTGTCCTGAGACTCGAAGGTAGAGCAGGTAATTGCACACGAGGTAGAGCGCCAGGCTCTTCGAGTCCTGAACCTCTTCCGCGGGAATCAGCAGCTCGAGGTACACGAGGCGATAGAGCAAGAGATGAAGCGTGCCCCGCGTCATCATCCGGAGGCCGGCGAATTGCGTTTCATGAACGTCCTTGGCGAAGTAACCCCGTTGAAGGGTGCGATAATCGACCACCGGGAAGTGGAGAAAGCAGTAATTAGGTAGGAGGAAAAAGTAATTCAATGCATCGACCAGAGTTTCCGGCTTTTTGGCATGTTTCATTTCATAGAGAAAAATAATCATGCGAAACATGAACATCGTGGCGATTACCGGCCAGACCATGACCGGCAGGTTGCCGATGATTCGTTCGGGGCGAACGATCGCCAACGTGATGGCGATCGCTCCCATCGAGACCGCCTTGAAGGTCCAGGAGAGGGGTAGGAAGCAAATCCCGATCAAGACCGCAGACAGCGTGAGGGTTGCCGCGGCGGCCACCGGGCCGAAGACCCAGGTCAGGCCGATGATCGAGATCGCCACCTGCAGCGGCTTCTTCCATCGATAGGGCGCGAGGTAATGAACAGGGAGGCCGATCAGCGCCAGAGTTGTGAGCTGCAAGAAGGCCTGGTTCTCAAGCCGGTAGACCTTGAACAGAGCCACCAGCATGCCCAGATGGACGAGTGTAAACGCGAACTTATAAGCACTCCTCTGGCAGGTTGCGGGTTCTCCCTGATAGAGGCCACGCTGGCGGTTCTCCCCCGCGGCCTGCGGTTGATAAGCCTGATGAGGCGCGGGCCGCGAGGCGGCCGGACGCTGAACGAGAGTCTGCACGGGCCAGCCCTCCGCTGTATTCCGTAGAGAACAGCCGCGCCCGTCCCGTCCCGCTTGTGATTGCTCACAGGCGTTCGGGAAAAATCAGACACGGTGTGATCTGAACTGGGATCCGCGAAGAAGAAATGTCAGGGGGGCGTCGAAGGGCGTATAACCAGGGTGTATGCGGGATTTAAATCGAAGGGGTAAATCAAGAGAGGGCAGACCCGCTCAGTGTCGACTGCGACATCCTTGCTTCGCACTCACTAACAAGCGTCGATTCTCAGTGCCATGTCTCATGCAACGAGAATCAACAACGTCTCAAAGCCCTAGTTCCGGCATCCTGAAGGGGACCAATCCTTTCGCGAATGCCGCCCACCGGGAAAGACGATCTCTCCCACACCGGGAGAGCATGGGGGTGTACTCCATTTTTCCCCGGTCTGTCAACGGGAATGTCGTTCGGACCGAGATTTGATCGGAAAATGGGCTGATTTGCCGCCGGTTCTCTTTGTGATCTCGCCTGTTGCGGCGTGATCATAAAAGTGTGGATATTTTAAATTCGAAAGACAGTTCACCTGAGTGTGTTCGAAAATGTTAGCCATGATCGGTCGATCCATCTTCGTTAGGGAAGTCGCAATCTCGACAGGTTCGACGACATCGCAGCCCGATTTTTCTTAACGTGTTCGCAGCGGCATGCGCGGAGCGTTCGGATGCACCTGGTCAACGAGGGAGGTCGTCGCGGGGCGGTGCCCCTGCCGTGGAATGAGGGCTTGGTTTCTCTGAGTCCTTGGCGAGGTCGTTTGATCGTCGAGAGTGGCCGGGTCTTCGGATAGAATCAGTTCCGGAGCCGCGAAGGTTTTGCGCCTTAGCCCGAGCTCTGTCGCGTGGGGATATAGGACCTGGAGTGGGATCATGAATCCGCTGCTTCCTGAGATCTATCTCGCTCGTCATGGCGAAACAGAATGGTCAATCAGCGGACAGCACACCGGGCGCACCGACATTCCCTTGACGGAGGCTGGCGAGGAAAACGCCCGCAAGTTGGGAAAGCGGCTTCAGGCCACGTCGTTTGCGCGGGTTTTGACGAGCCCACTACAACGCGCTAGAAGAACCTGTGAGATCGCCGGCTTCGCGGATGTCGCAAGCCCTGATCGCGACCTCATGGAGTGGGATTACGGAGCCTATGAAGGGTTGCGATCCGCTGAGATTCGCGTGACGCGCCCGGAATGGGACCTCTTTCGCGATGGCTGCCCCTCGGGAGAGTCGATCGACGAAATTGGTGCTCGGGCCGACCGACTCATTGCTCGGCTGCGCGAGGGGGAGGGGAAGACACTTCTCGTCAGCCATAGTCACATCCTCCGCGTGCTCACCGCCCGCTGGTTGGCGCTCGACCCAGGGGCTGCCCGCCTGTTCGTGTTGAGCACTGCATCGCTCAGCATCCTTGGTTACGAGCACAACCGGGAGGAACCCGCGATTCGGCTCTGGAACGATACGGAACACCTTTCCACATGATCAGAGCCGCAGACTTACACGAGGAGAACGGATCTCCGCACTCATGTTTGCTAAAAAGAAGCCTGGCGACTCAGGGGGAATGAAACTATCTTGGTAGGCTCGGTAATTTTCTAGGAGCCGGAATGTCACGTAATCCAGGCTCTTTGATGTGGAGACGATGAAATCTCCCCAAAGCTCCTCTCCGGCCAGGCGACGGACTTTGTTTACCGGCTCCGCTTTGTAAGATCGTAGGGACCTCGGTTTCCGCGTGGCGATTCGTGGGTTTGAGGAACCCCGGTCTCGGAAGAATTCCATTTCCTCACCCCGATTGCGTTGACGGTCTTGCGTTTGGTACCCCAATGATGCGAAAAAATCGGGGACCACGAGACGAGTTCTCGAATCGTCTCTCGGTGAACAACCGTTAAACATCCACGCGACGGCCCGACCGTCACCGAGATCTCAACAGAAATGACCGCGGGGAAGAGCCACGCGGCAAGTTTTACGATCAGTCCCTGCGAGGAGGAAGCGTCTCATGGCTACCGCGGTCGACCCCAAGTCGGCGATCAAGTCCGAAAAGTCTCCGCTCGATAGTCTCAGCATCAACACGATCCGCACCCTGTCGATGGACGCGGTTCAGGCGGCCAACTCCGGCCACCCGGGTGCTCCGATGGGTCTGGCCCCTGTTGCCTACTACCTTTGGCAGTACGTTCTGCGGTTTGATCCTGAGGATCCGATTTGGCCCAACCGAGACCGGTTCATTCTGTCGAACGGTCACGCCTCGATGCTGCTCTACTCGATGCTGCATCTGACCGGCGTTAAGTCGGTGAGCAAGGATTACGAGATCCTGGGAGAGCCCTCGGTTCCGCTCGACTCGATCAAGAACTTCCGCCAGTTCCATTCTCGATGCCCCGGGCACCCCGAATATCGATGGACCTCGGGGGTGGAAACGACGACCGGGCCGCTCGGGCAAGGGCTGGGCAACAGCGTCGGAATGGCGATTGCCGAGCGCTGGATGGGAGCCCACTACAACAAGCCGGGCTTCGAGAAATTGATCGACTTCAACGTCTACGCGATCTGCGGTGACGGCTGCATGATGGAAGGCATCTCTTCCGAAGCCGCTTCGCTCGCGGGGCACTTGAAGCTCTCCAACCTCTGTTGGATCTACGACAATAACCATATCAGCATCGAAGGCAGCACCTCGCTGGCCTTCACCGAGGATGTGGGCAAGCGGTTCCTCGCTTATGGCTGGAACGTCACGCACGTGACCGACGCCAATGATCTCGGCCAGCTCGACAAGGCGTTTGCCAACTTCCTGGCCACGAACGACCGCCCCACCCTGATCATCGTCGACACGCACATCGGCTTTGGCGCTCCGCACAAGCAGGACACGAAGGAGGCTCACGGCGAGCCTCTCGGCGAGGAAGAGATCAAGCTGACGAAGCGTGCCTACGGCTGGCCCGAGGATGCGAAGTTCCTGATTCCCGATGGGGTCTATGAGAACTTCCAGGGCGGGATCGGCCAGCGCGGCAAGACGTTGCGAGACGCCTGGTTCGCCGAACTGAAGAACTTCAAGGTGAAGTTCCCGGAATCGGCCGACGAACTCTACAAGATGCAGCATCGCCAGCTTCCGGACGGCTGGGATAAGCATCTGCCGACCTTCCCGGCTGACGCCAAAGGAATGGCGACGCGCGTTTCATCGGGCAAGGTCCTCAATGCCGTTGCCCAGGGGGTGCCCTGGCTGATGGGAGGGGCGGCCGACCTGGCCCCGTCGACGAAGACCCTCTTGACCTTCGAAGGGGCAGGGGCCTTCCAGGCGGACAACTATGGCGGCCGCAACATGCACTTCGGCGTGCGCGAGCACGTGATGGGTGCGATCCTCAACGGCATGGCGCTCGTCAAGGTTCGTGCTTATGGCGCGGGCTTCCTGATCTTCAGCGACTATGGCCGCATGCCGATCCGCCTGGCGGCGGTCATGGAAATTCCGGTCATTTATGTTTTCACGCACGACTCGATCGGCGTGGGAGAAGACGGCCCGACGCACCAGCCGATCGAGCAACTGGCCTCGCTGCGTGCGATGCCGGGGCTGGTTGTGCTTCGTCCGGCCGACGCGAACGAAGTGGTCGAAGCCTGGAGATATGTCATGCAGCTCACTCACGAGCCTGTGTGCTTGATCCTCAGCCGCCAGGACCTTCCGACCTTCGATCGTACCAAGTACGGCGCGGCGAACGGGCTTCAGAAGGGAGCCTATGTCCTGGCCGATGCCGCGGACGGCAAGCCGGACGTGCTCTTGCTGGGCACCGGCAGCGAAGTCTCGCTGTGCATTGAAGCCTACGAGCGGCTCACGGCCGAAGGCATCAAGGCTCGCGTTGTGAGCATGCCGTCTTGGGACATCTTCGAGCACCAATCTCCTGAGTACCGCGAAAGCGTGCTGCCGAGCGACGTCAAGGCCCGCGTGGCGGTGGAGAAGGCCGCGACGTTCGGCTGGAGCCAGTACGTGGGGCTGACCGGCCACGTTGTTGGCATGAAGACGTTCGGAGCCTCGGCTCCGCTCAAGGAACTCCAGAAGCAGTTCCACTTCACGCCTGAGGCCGTGGTCGCTGCCGCCAAGGCTCAACTGGAGAAGGGAAAGTAAGCTATGAAGATCGCCCTCGGGGCCGACCATGCCGGTTTTTATCTGAAGGAGCAACTGCGCCGAAGCTTGGTCGAACAGGGACATGAGGTTCTCGACCTGGGGACTCATGATCCCTCCCAGCCGGACGACTACCCGGATTACGCCGCCTCCGTGGGGGGCGCGGTCCAGTCGGGGCAGGCCGATCGGGGGATCTTGCTTTGCGGGTCAGGAGTCGGCGTGTCGGTGGCCGCGAACAAGCTGCCGGGGATCCGGGCAGCCGTTTGCCACGATACGTACTCGGCTCATCAAGGAGTCGAGCACGACGACATGAACGTTCTGGTTCTCGGCGCGCGAATCATTGGTGGAGCGCTCGCCGAGGACTTGGTCAAGGCGTACCTTGGCGCCACGTTCTCCCATGAGGAGAGGCACGAGCGGCGCCTGGCCAAAATCCGTGCGTTGGAGGCCGATCCGCCTCGCCCTTCAGGCGGCGCGACCCCTGGTCTCGCCGGCTGACGTCTCAAATTTGGCGCCGGTGCCGCCCGACCTCCTGGCGACACCGGCGCATCCCTATCGCCTCTCGATTCCTCCCCTCTCAGCTTCTCAACACGGATGTGTCGAACGATCGCTCTGCCAGGAACCATTCGCCCCTTGATGTGCGATTGGAATTCACCTTGTCGAGGACGTCGTGAAACAGATCCCACGGTCGCCATTCCAATTTGTCGAAGATTCTCCGTCCACGTTCGTTGGTGATTCCCGCTCACTTCAGGATGCGAAGTGCGCTCTGGGCCCAGCGCTCGGGATGATGTCCTGGTTTGGTTCTGAAGGGCATCCGCTTCCTCCTGGGCAATCCTGGGTTGAGCGAGACCAAGCGTACAATTTCTCATTATTTGCTGAGAATGCTGAGACGGTTACGCTTTTGCTTTACGGAGAAGACGATCCCGCCACACCCATCTTCTCCTTGTCGCTCGAACCTCGAGTGCACAAGCTTCGATCTCTTTGGTTTTGCAAGATCGCCAAGCAGGCCGTGCCTGGAGCCCGCTATTACGCGTACTCAGTATCAGGACCCTCCCCCGGTGGGCCTAACGTCCGGCATGCTTTTGACCCGGACAAGGTGCTCCTCGATCCTTACGCCCGGTCGGTCTGGTTTCCTCCAGCGTTCGATCGAGACGCGGCACGCCGCACTGGGTCGAACGCGGGCAAGGCGCCTCTTGGCGTCTTGATCGAGGCAGAATCGCCGATCGAGTGTCGAGATGCCGTTCCCGTGGCGAAGAGCCCGGTGATCATCGTCTACGAACTCCATGTCAGTGGATTTACCAAGAGCCCCTCAAGCGGTCTGGCTCCCGAGTTGCGAGGCACCTTTCGCGGAATCATCGAAAAGATTCCGTACCTCAAGGAGCTTGGCGTGACTCGCGTTGAACTCATGCCTATCCACCAGTTCGACCCCAAGGAGGGAAATTACTGGGGATACATGACACTCAACTTCTTCGCGGTCCATCGCCAGTACGCCGCCGATCAGCAACAGGCCAAAGAAGAGTTCCTGGCGATGGTCCGGGCTCTTCACGCCGAGGAGATCGAGGTGATTCTCGACGTGGTTTACAACCATACGACCGAAGAAGATGAGAACGGCCCGAATTACAGCTTCAAAGGGATTGATAACAGTACCTATTACATCTTGACCGACGACCCCAAGGCCCCCTACGCGAACTATTCCGGCACGGGAAATACCCTTCGGTGTGGGAACAAGGCCGTGCGGGTCTTGATCCTCGAGAGCCTGCGTTACTGGGCCCAAGAGATGGAAGTCGACGGCTTTCGGTTCGACTTGGCGTCTGTTTTCACGCGGCGGGATGACGGCTCTGTGGACCTTACGGACTCTCCCCTTGTGACCGCGATCCGCTCGGATCCGATCCTTCGCTACGTCCATCTCATCGCCGAGCCTTGGGACGCGGCCGGTGCCTACGAGCTCGGAATCCACTTCCCAGGGCAGTTCTGGAGCCAGTGGAACGGCCAGTTCCGCGATGACATCAGGCGCTTTGTCAAAGGGGATCTCGGCATGGTTCCCACAATGATGCGCCGGCTCTATGGCAGCGACGACCTTTTCCCCGATACGGTCCGAGACGCTTGCCGGCCTTTTCACTCCATCAATTACGTCAATTCCCACGACGGCTTCACTCTTTATGACCTGGTTTCCTACAACGAGCGAAGGAACCAGGCAAATGGGCACGACAATACGGACGGAACCCAGGACAACTATAGTTGGAACTGCGGTTGGGAAGGGGACGAGGGGGCTCCGGCCGAGGTGCTCAAGCTGCGTAAGCAGCAGGCCAAGAACTTCTGTTGCCTCCTCTTTCTGGCCAATGGAATTCCCATGTTCCGCGCCGGTGACGAGTTCTTGCAAACGCAGGGCGGGAACAACAATCCGTACAACCAGGACAATGCCACATCCTGGCTCAACTGGAGTCGTGCGCAAGTTCATGTGGATGTGCTGAGATTCTTTCGTCTCATGATCGCTTTTCGCAAGGCGCGGCCATCGCTCTGCCGCACGATGTTCTGGCGAGACGATGTGCGCTGGTACGGTGTCGGACCGAGCGTGGACATGAGCGAAAGCTCACATGCCTTTGCTTATTGCCTGCGAGGGGCTTCGCATCATGATTACGATCTCTACGTGATGATCAATGCGTATTGGGAACCCTTGATTTTCACGATCCAGGAAGGGGTCTCGGGCCAATGGCGGCGGGTCGTTGACACCGCGCAGGCAAGCCCGGACGACATCGTTGAAGAGGGCAAGGAACCCGTCGTAGGCTCTGCCGTCTACGAGGTTCAGGCCCGTTCGGTGGTGGTGCTCAGGCGTGGGGAACGCCAGTCGATCTGAGGCCGCGTCCTTGGGATTGACGGGCATAAAGCATAAAAGGAGGCTTGAGATGCAGATCGGCATGATCGGGTTGGGTCGTATGGGAGCCAACATGGTCCGCCGCCTCACGGTGGGCGGTCACCAGTGTGTGGTCTACGACGTTCATCCCGACGCCGTGGCGAAGCTTGTGGAAGAAGGAGCGACCGGCTCTTCTTCGCTTCAAGATTTTGTCTCAAAGCTCGCGAAGCCGCGGCCGGTCTGGCTGATGGTTCCCGCCGGTGTGGTTGATGCGACCCTCAAAGAATTGTTGCCGCTGCTCGAGGCCGGTGACATCGTCATCGACGGTGGTAACTCTTATTATGTTGACGACATCAGGCGTGCCGCTGAGCTCAAGACCAAAGACCTCAATTATGTCGACGTTGGTACGAGTGGCGGCGTGTGGGGACTCGAGCGCGGCTATTGCATGATGATCGGTGGTGATGACTCCGTTGTGAAGCACCTCGACCCTATCTTCGCCACGCTTGCGCCCCCGATCGACTCGGCCCCTCGTACCCCAGGACGCGACGGCATCGGAGGGACCGCCGAGCATGGCTATTTGCACTGCGGTCCCAATGGGGCAGGGCACTTTGTGAAGATGGTCCACAACGGGATCGAGTACGGGATCATGGCAGCCTATGCCGAGGGCATGGCGATTCTCCGGCATGCGAACGTTGGCAAGCAGCAGCATTCGATCGACGCGGAGACGACCCCTTTGCGCGAACCCGAGCTTTATCAGTATGACCTCAACCTTCGCGACATCTCTGAAGTCTGGCGGCGGGGAAGCGTGATTGCGTCATGGCTCTTGGATCTCACGGCCACGGCGCTGGTCAAAGATCCCAATCTCAATGACTTCGCCGGCCGCGTCTCTGACTCCGGCGAAGGACGCTGGACGATCAAGGCGGCGATTGATGAGGCAGTGCCGGCGCACGTGCTGTCTGCCGCGCTTTACGAGCGGTTCGCGTCTCGAGGCGAGGCCGGCTATGCCGACAAGCTTCTCTCGGCGATGCGCTATCAATTCGGCGGTCACGTCGAAAAGCCTGCCGGGCATTGACGAAGGCCGTTCGCGTTGAGTGGCGTTCGGCCCGTGTTGGGGGAGTCCCTTGATTCTCAAGGGGCTTTCCCGGGCTGGCCTTTCTCTTCAGGAGATGTTGGACCATGGCCTTACCCCGCTCCGATGCGCTCGTCTTCTTCGGCGCGACCGGTGACCTTGCCTATAAGAAAATTTTCCCGGCCCTTCAGGCCATGGTGAAACGGGGGCACCTCTCGGTCCCTGTCATTGGTGTGGCCAAGGCGGGTTGGAACCTCGAGCAGTTCAGGGAACGAGCTCGGGACAGTCTCACGCATCACGGCGGCGTTGACGAAGGCGCGTTTGCGAAACTCTGCGAGCAGCTTCGGTATGTCGATGGTGACTACCAAGACTTGGCGACCTTCGAAGCCCTTCGCCGGGAACTCGGTGACGCCAAGAGGCCGACGCACTATCTCGCGATTCCTCCAAAAATCTTTGGCCTGGTCGTCGAGCAGCTCGCAAAGTCAGGTTGTGCCAAGGACGCGAGGATCGTCGTCGAGAAGCCATTTGGCCGCGACCTTGCCTCGGCCCAGGCTCTTAACCGTACGCTGTTGACGGCCTTCGATGAGTCATCGATATTTCGAATCGACCACTATCTAGGCAAGGGACCCGTCCAAAACCTTCTCTACTTCCGTTTTGCCAACTCGTTTCTGGAGCCGATCTGGAACCGCAACCACGTTGAGAGCGTCCAGATCACCATGGCCGAGAATTTCGGCGTCGAAGGGCGAGGGGCCTTTTACGAAGAAGCGGGCGCGATCCGAGACGTCGTGCAGAACCACCTCTTCCAGATCTTGTCGATCCTCGCGATGGAGCCTCCCGTCGAGACGGACGACGAGTCGGTTCGGGATGAAAAGGTCAAGGTTCTCAAGGCCGTACCACCGCTTGATCCCAACGCGGTCGTCCGGGGACAATTTCGCGGCTATCGGAATGAGAAGGGAGTGGCTACCAACTCTCAGGTCGAGACCTTCGCCGCGCTTCGGCTCGAGGTCCATTCCTGGCGCTGGCAGGGCGTTCCCTTCTTCATCAGGGCGGGGAAATGCCTGCCGGTAACCTGCGCGGAGGTTCTCGTCACCCTGCGCCGGCCGCCGCCCACGTTCCACTCGTTTTCCCCGTCCTCCAACTACGTTCGATTCAGGCTCAGCCCTGAGGTTGCCATTGCCATCGGAACGATGGTCCTCCCTCCGGGAGACGACACGATCGGGCGTCCCCTTGAACTTCTGGCAAGCCACCAGCCGGCCGGAGATGAAATGGGAGCCTACGAACGCCTTCTGGGTGAAGCGATGAAAGGGGAGGCGAGTCTCTTCGCTCGCGAAGACTACGTCGAGGCCGCCTGGCGTGTCGTCGAACCGGTGCTCGGAGCGCCGACACCACTCTTCGAGTACGAACCAGGCACCTGGGGACCCGGTGAGGCTGATCGCCTCTTTGGCGGATCCTGGCACAATCCAACGAGTGCCGTCTAACCGTACACGCTTCGTTGCCCCAGGGGTGTGTCATGACGAACGACTCGCTCGATCCCGGGCGAGTCGTTCGTTTGCGCCCCTTCCGAAAAAAATCTTGAGTAAAAACTCCAAGAAGGAGCAGCGTGATTGCCGATTATGACGGTTAGGTGCCTCGACGGATGAGTGCCAGGTCACGAGGAGTAGTGATGGATCCACTCTTTAGCGATCGGACTCCCGGTCATCGACCACGACAATCTACCTGCAAAGACCGTCGCGTCACCGCCGCTCGAGGCTTAGCGCTGGGACTCGTCTTCGGACTAATGAACGTCATGAGCCCGACGCTCTCCGGAGCCGTGATCGAGTACCAGTATTCCGGTACGATTACCTGGGCGGATCCTTCGACTGGAATCGCGGCCGGATCGCCCTTCAGTGGCACGTTCGCTTACGATACGAGCATCACTCAGCCAGCCATCTCGATCGAGGGCTCGAACCAATATTTCTCCGGCTCTTCCGGGGGAGCATTTCCCGGGGGCGGTGCGAACGGCTCCGGCTTATCTCTCGCCGTCGATGGCCACTCTATGTACTCGACCCAAGCGGGACTTCAGGTCGGTGTCTCAGAGATCGAATACGCAGGACAATATGGTTACCAGTCGTCGCCGCAAACACATGTCACGGTTTCCAATGGAAATCTGAGTGATCCTTCACTTGCCGTATCTCTCAACTTTGGAAATTCGACCTCGGCCGTGCTGCATTCGCTGGCGATACCGTCCGCAATTAACCTGGCCGACTTCAATCAAGCGCAACTCACCGTAGACGATAATTCAGCCGTGGGAAAGCCTCTTTACACGGGAACGATCGACCTGCTGAGCCCTGCGCCGGTCCCGGAGCCGAGTTTCGTGAGTGTGCTCGGAGTTGTGGCGGCCGGTTGGGTGGCCCGCAAGAAAGGCCGTCGTTCGGATAATGCCGTCGCCTCAGGATGCTGAGGCTTCCGTTCCGGCTCGATCCTCTCCGCACTAATAAATAACGCCCTGGGGAAATCCCCAGGGCGTTGTTCGTTGACTCATCCTGTTATCAAGGCCGGAACCAGGCATGGGCCTTATTGTTCGCGAGCATGGGCCTTGAGCTGCTCCCAATCCATCTTCTTGAAGGCGTCCTTCGCGGCAGACTGGAAGTGGTTGCCGGACTTGTCGGGGGAGGGGGCCGGAGGCACGCCGCCGAGGTCGTTGGCCACCTGGCTGAGCAGCGGGGCCAGGGCGTTGTAGATCTGGATCTGCCGATCCGACGTGGCGGGTCCAAAGCGGAGGTTGTAGGCCTGCATGAACGCGATAAGCTGGCCGACGGTCCGCTCTTTCTTCTCTTCGAGCTGAGCCATGATCTTCTTGAAGCTGGGGTCGTTGAGCAGGCGCGTCAAGCTCGTGAGGGTGGTGAAGTAGTCGTTTCCGTCGGAGTAGCCAGGATCGAAGTTCGCCGTGTTCTTGAGGAACTTGGCACGGAAGGCCTCGATCGCGTGGTTCAGCTTCTTCGTGGTCTCTTGTGAGACATTCCCCTTGGCGTCTTCCTTCAGAGCCCCTTCAACCGCCGAGCGCAGCGCGGTGCGTTCCTCAACGTAATCGGGTGAGGAGAGGGCCTGGGGCAGCGAGTCCTTTCCGGTCATCTGGTCGACGCAGATTGTGATCGCCTCGGTGTCCCACTCGAAGGGGATTTCTCGAATGGTGCTCGAGGGGATGACAGCCTTGGCCTGGCTGGAACGAGCGACAGCGGGATCCAGGTCAAAGATCTGGAACAGGATGTTGTTCAGCGTGTTGCCATTCTCGAGCTGCACTTGGTCAACGCGAGCGTTCCGGGCGACATCGCGTGCTTCCTGCTCCTTCTGCTCTTCGATGCGGAGGGCTCGCTGGCGAGCGCGAAGAGCCTTGTTCCACTTGAGCATGGTATCAAGATTAATAGCCTGGGCTTTGGCGTCTTCGACTTCATAGGCCCCCTGGCCTCGTGCATACGAACCCAGGCCGGCCATGTAACCGGAGGCGGGATCCGTGGCGCCGCCCCAGCCTCCCCAGCCATACGAGCCATATCCGCTGGGATAAGCCCATTGAGCCTGCGCCGTCTGGACTGTTACCAAAGGAACGATCGCTAACGCGCACGCGATCTTGAGAGCCTGTCGCATCGTCCATGTACCTCCCGAGTCAAAGCGAAGATGTATTGCGGGTGAGAGCCCACGATTCAAACTCTAGGTGCGCCAACACACCGCCGACCCAATCTGTTGAGTGGGAACAGGTGCTATCGTACGAAATTCAGGTTCGGGAGCTTCGAAAAAAGTGAAGTGGCGTATGACTTAAGCGCAAAAAGGCCTCGAGGAGCGGCAAAGCGCTCCTCGAGGCTCCCAGAATCGTTGGAGGTGACCGTGATCAGCCGGGTTCAGTACGAGTCCGAGCTGATGACTTCGCCACCGCGCGTGGTGCTCACAGCCATCCACGTGACGACGTTGATCGAATTCTTGAAGAAACGAACGCTGCCGTCGCACATGCCGGCGTTGACTCCGCCGGCGTGTTTGCTTCGGGCTCCGAGGTAAACCTCGGGCTGTCCGCTGGTCGGGTTGTTCGTTCCGCCATTACACGGCGGGCTGGTGGCGCTACAACCGCCGTTGCCCATGTTGTCGGGGAACGTGCTGTTCGGGGGAATGATCGCCGTGAACGATGCCGAAGGACCCCACCACGTGTAACCCCGAAGGTCATTCGAGGGGCTGGCGATGACGAGCTCCGAAGTCATTAATGTGTTGCTGAGTCCGTCGGTGATCGCGGAGATCTTGGTTGTGCCGATCGTCGAGAACCCGATCGCATAGCCGGTGTCGTCGATCGCCGGTGAGCCGATGTCCGTAAAGGGAGCCCCCATGAAGGTGGCGACGATGGTGGGGTTCACGGGGCTGGGCAGAGGATAGGCTGTGTTCTGAGCCTGGTCCACGTTGCCGTAGTTGACCGCATAGCTGTGGTAGCGAACACCGCCGTTATTTCGAGCGCCGGCATTCGGCTCACTTGGGCAAGTGTACGAATTGACTAACGAGTAAGTCACCGTCGTGTTCGCCGCGCCGGCGTATCGCAGATAGCTGTCATACGCACCGCCGCTGGGGACGTTGTTGCCGCCCGTATTCCAGGCGTTGTAGAGGGCGGTTTGCTCGATGAAAGGAAGCAGGAAGACGCACCAGGTACCCCAGCAGCACCCCTTTTCGCCCGGGGCGAACGACCCCATGGCACTCTCATAGTTCATCATTCCCAACCCGATTTGCTTCAGGTTGTTGACGCACTGGGCTCTACGAGCCGCTTCGCGCGCGGCCTGCACCGCCGGCAAGAGCAGAGCGATCAAAACCGCGATGATGGCGATCACGACGAGCAACTCGATCAGCGTGAATCCGCCGCGTTGACACTTTCGCGCCATAATGAGAGACCTCCCACAGTTCTCGAAAGGAGACAAAGTCGATGAAGAAGGTTCGATACGAAAAACCCTCAACCTGGAATGAACCTGTTTCTGTCGGTAAATCCGGCGATTGCTCGGCCCGAGAAAAGTTGAGAGTGCTCGGCAATGATCCTGGGACAGCAGTTCCAACCACGTATCGACTGGAATGATTGCATGCCTTAAGGCTATGACATCAAAATTCATTGCCTCGTGCGAGCGTCGACATGTCCTTTCGCAATGCCATCGGAACGTGTTTTAGGGTTTCGAAGGTGGGTAAGTGTTCGGGGCATTGTTAGGACAAAATGTGGAGACTCAAGAGGCAAGGATTCTCAATTAAGCCGAGATCATTGCGCGCAATCTCATCGAAAAGGATCTCCTGTTCACTGAAACCAGTGAACAATAAGCCCTTCGTGAGTTCCCTCAATCGGCTGTTTTCACATCGAATGAGGATTGACCGACAACAGATTCACTCAGCTCTGACTGCCCGGGGGGGGGAATTTGTGCTCCAGGCGGTTCGATTAACGGATCGGTCCCCGAGATGTCGGGAAAATGCCCGCGGGAGACGATCCAGATTCATCGGAGAGGTACGCTCTAACACCACTGAGTTTAATACCGGATTCCTTCGAATGAAAGTCCCTAATCTTTCTTTTCTTCTCGGACCATTCACGAAACATTTCGCTCGATTAAAGCATTGAAGCATCAATGCATTGGGTCATCTGGTTATGGCACCACTTTATCGGAATCTCGCGTCACTTCGAGTTTTTCCACAAATTCCCCCCGAGATTCCTAAGGATTTCGTTTTCTGTCGATCGGAGAATGGTGTTCGAAACGGTGGCTCTTGGTCGTTGAGAGGTCATGCTCGATCAGGTTGCGAGCCTAATTCTTAATTCTGCCGGACTGGTTGGTTGGTCTCCTTTGAGTCGAATAAATCTTGTTATTTGTTTTCTTTGATGAAAAATCATTTTAATGAATAAGTCTAATTAAATAAGAAAATGAATATTTGGATTGAAATGCAGATGGCCGCGGAGTTGAGCCAACGACTCTGTTTTGGCAAGCATCTGGGTCCTTGGCGATAACGGGCCGAGCCGGCGAAAGCACGATGACTGGGAACGGACGCTTGGCGAGAGTCGGTCGATTGGTGAACCGAACCCTTCTTCTGAATCTGACACGTTGCTGCGCGTCGCACCGGATGATAAGTTCGCGAACGCCGACCGCTTGGTTGATACCCACCGATGGCGAGGTGAATGATGCCCCTTCGAATGATGGCGTGGCTAGGAGTTGGTTGCGGATGCTTTTTTGCTTTGGCCGCGGGAGCCAGGGCCGAATTGCCACCGACTCCGGTGGGGGTTGCCGTGGTGGATATCACCCCGACCTACCCGATCCGAATGAGCGGCTATGAGAGTCGCAAGACGGAGTCGACCGGGGTCGAGAGCCGGCTCAAGGCCAAGGCCCTTGCTATTGGGGAAGGGCAGGGGCTATCCGTCCTGCTGGCCGTCGACAACTGCGCGGTACCCGGCAAGCTCGCGGATGAAGTTGCCGCCAAGTTGGAAAAGAGTTTCGGTTTGCCGCGTGACCGTTTTGTCGTCTGCTCGTCGCACACCCACGCAGCACCCAGCCTGGCGAACGGAATCCCCTTCATCTTCGGGGGCGCCGTGCCGACCGATCAATTGGAGCGAATCGAACGCTACACCCGGGAAGTGACGGTGGCGCTCGAAGAGGTGGCGGTGGCTGCCATCAAGAACCGAAAACCGGCTCGGCTCGACTGGGGACAGGGTAAGGCTGGGTTCGCGGTCAATCGGCGGGTCCTGAAAGATGGTCGCTGGGTGAACTTTGGGATCACGCCGGACGGAGCCGTTGACCGTAGCCTTCCGATCCTGCGAATTTCGGATCTCGACGGCAAGCTTCGCTCGGTCCTGGTTGGATACGCCTGCCACTGCACCACCTTGGAAGGAAACTTCGATAAGCTCTGCGCAGACTGGGCGGGGTACGCCTGCGAGGAATTGGAGCAATCTCATCCCGGGGCCCTGGCTCTCGTCGTGATCGGATGTGGTGCCGACGCGAATCCGCAGCCTCGAGGCAAGCTGCAGGACGCCAAGACCCACGGAACGGAAATTGCGCGTGAGGTCGAGCGGCTGCTTAAGGAGACGCTGACCCCGGTTCCTGGAACCATCGACGCGAAATACCGACGGATCGAGCTCCCGCTCGGAAAGCCGCGAAGCCGAGACGAGCTTGGGGAAATGACAAAGATTCCCGGGGCTCAGGGCTACTTCGCAAAGGTGATGCTCGAACGCCTGGATCGCGGTGAACCTACCCCAAAGATGGTGAACTATCCCGTTCAGACGTGGAGCTTTGGGGACGAGCTGGCGATGGTCTTTCTGGGAGGAGAGGTCGTGGCCGACTATTCCCTTCGGATCAAGCGAGAGACCAAGCCGGGGCGGCTCTGGGTCGTGGCCTACAGCAATGATGTTACCTGCTACATCGCCTCTCAGCGCATGCTGCCCGAAGGGGGCTACGAGGTCGACAGCTCCATGATCTACTACGATCGTCCGGCGCGGCTCGGAACGGCGGCCGAAGATACGATCTTGAACGCGGTGCACGAACTTTTACCTGATCGATTCGAAGCGTCGTCCCGGTGATTGAGGTGAGATGCACTTTCCCTCAGGTTTCCCCGTAGTTCGGGGTCCGAGGGAGTCCTATAATAAAAATTCTGGTTTCGGTCGTTTGTTGTCCCGAAGACTTTCGGAGAAGTGATGACCCGCACTGCCAAGTTGACGTTCGGCGATCGGACGATCGAGTTGCCCGTAATCGAGGGGACCGAGGGGGAGCTGGGAGTCGATATTTCGCAGCTTCGGGCCCAGACCGGCCTCATCACGCTCGACCCGGGATTTGGCAACACCGGGGCCTGCCAGAGTGGAATCACGTTCATCGATGGGGATAAAGGGATCCTGCGATACCGGGGTATCCCCATCGAGCAACTCGCCGAGAACTCGAGCTTCGCCGAGACCGCCTGGCTCTTGATCTACGGAAAGTTGCCTAACCAGACGGAGCTCGACCGCTTCAGCGAGCGTCTGCGAGCTCACGCTCCGCTCCACGAAGCGTTCAAGCACCATTTCGAGGGGTTCCCCGTCGATGCCCCGCCGATGGCCACGCTATCGGCCATGATTAACACACTCTCGTGTTTTCATCCGGAGTCTCCCGAGCCGGACGAACACGAGTTCTTTGAAGAAGCCGCGCGGTTGATCAGCAAAGTTCGTACGATCGCCGCTTACTCCTATCGCCGGTCGTTGGGGCTGCCGTTCATCTACCCCGACCCCAATCTGCATTATGTGGCGAACTTTCTCCACATGATGTTCTCGAACCCCTATGAGCAACACATCGCCAGCCAGGAGATCGTCAAGGCGTTGAACTTGATCCTGATGCTGCACGCCGATCACGAGCAGAACTGCAGCACGTCGACCGTACGTGTGGTGGGGTCGAGCAAGGCGAACCTCTTCGCTTCTTGCGCCGCGGGGGTGAGTGCCCTGTGGGGTCCCTTGCACGGCGGGGCGAACGTGGCGGTCCTCGAGATGCTCGAGGCGATCCACCGCGGAGGAATGACGGCGGAACAGGCCTTGGCTCAAGCCAAGGACAAGTCGAGCGGCTTCCGGCTGATGGGCTTCGGGCATCGCGTGTACAAGAACTTCGACCCGCGAGCCGTCATTTTGAAGAAAGCCGCCGACCAGGTACTGGGTCGTTTGGGGGTCAAGGACCCCTTGCTGGATGTGGCGCGCCGGCTGGAGCAGATCGCTCTTGAAGATCCTTACTTCGTCGAGCGAAAGCTTTATCCCAACGTCGACTTCTACAGCGGCATCATCATGCGGGCGATGGGTATCCCGACCAACATGTTCACGGTCATCTTCGCTATCGGCCGTATGCCGGGTTGGATCGCCCACTGGAAAGAGCAATACGACGACCGGGCCGGCCGAATTGCTCGGCCTCGCCAGATCTACACCGGTCTGCGCGAAACAGACTATGTGCCGATCGGCAAGCGTTGATCGGACGAGCGGGCTGAGGCGGCTGAAACGGAGATTCCCGCATGGAGTGTCCCTCGAAACGAATTTTCGGGGTTCGAGGGATCAAGATTCGGGCGGTCTGGTTCTTTGTGGGGCTGGTCTTTGGTATGACCGGGGCCGCCCCGCCTCCGCGCGCGGACTTCTTCGTTGCCCCCGATGGGCGAGACGCCTGGTCGGGACGCCTCGCTTCTTCTGATGCCCACGGAGTTGACGGCCCCTTCGCGAGTCTCGCGCGAGCCAAGGAAGCCGTCCGCCAGCTTCATAGCGAACAGAAAAAGCAGGGCAAATCGGCTGCGATCACGGTGCTGGTCCGGGGAGGGAATTACTTTCTCACGGCTCCTTTGGTCTTCACCCCTGAAGACTCCGGCGCGGCTGACGCCCCCGTCGTTTACGCCGCCTATCCCGGAGAAACGCCGACCCTGAGCGGAGGCGTTCCCCTGCAAGGTTGGACCCGGGATGCGGACGGTGCGTCCTGGACGCGGAAGATCCCTGAAGTGGCTGAGGGGAAGTGGGCATTCGCTCAACTTTTCGTGAACGGCCAGCGCCGTCCTCGACCTCGATGGCCCAAGCAAGGGTATGCGAAGGTCGACGGAGAACTTCCTCCTTCGGAAAAAGCCAAAGACAAGGGGTTTGACCGCTTCAGCTTTCCGCCGGGGGCTATCCGCGGTGATTGGCATGATCGGGATGCGGTGGAAGTCCTTCCGTTTCACATCTGGAATATGTCCCGCTTTCGGATCGCCGAAGTCGATGAGGGGGCCCGCTCGGTGACCTTCCACGGCGCAACGCCAGGAGCGCACTCCTGGCTGGCCCTTGGAAAAGGGACGCGCTTTCTCGTCGAAAATGTGCGGGAAGCCCTCGACTCGCCGGGGGAGTGGTATCTCGACCGCAAGACAGGAACTCTGACCTATCGGCCGCGCGTGGGGGAGAACCCATCGAACTGCGTGGTGATCGCTCCGCGTCTTCCGTTCTTGATCCAGCTTCAAGGGGATGTGGCTCACCGGCGCTGGGTGGAGCACCTCGAGTTTCGCGGCCTCACGCTGGCCCATACGAATTGGACCATCCCCGAGAACGGAACGGGGTTCACCCAGGCAGAGGCGGAGAAGGGGGCGGCATTCCGGGCGGAGGGAGCTCGCCAATGCCTCTTCGCTCAAGGGGCGATACGCCAGGTCGGGGCTTATGCCGTCGAATGGGGATCGGGATGTCGCGAGAATCGGCTCGAAGGATGCGATCTGACCGACCTTGGCGCCGGCGGTGTGAAAATCGGGACGATGAGCTTTGCACAGGACGAGGAAGCCGTTGCCGCTGGGAACGTCATACGCGACAACCTCATTGCCGGAGGAGGACGTCTGCATCCCGCCGCGGTGGGTATTTGGATCGGGCAGTCCCACGGCAACCTGGTCGAGCACAATGAGATTCGCGACTTCTACTACACGGGGATTTCCGTGGGATGGTCCTGGGGCTACGGGCCCAGCCGAACCCATCACAACCGGATCGAGGAGAACCTGATCCATGAGCTCGGGCAGGGGGTATTGAGTGACCTTGGAGGGATCTACACGCTCGGAGTTTCCCCTGGAACGGTCCTTCGCGGGAACCAGATCCACGACGTCCGGTCCTATGACTATGGCGGTTGGGGGATCTACTTCGATGAGGGAACGACCGACCTGCTCGCCGTGAACAACCTTGTGTACCGGACGAAAACAGGGAGCTTTCACCAGCACTACGGTAAGGACAACCTGGTCGAGAACAACATCTTTGCCGAGTCTCAAAACGACCAGGTCATGCGGACCCGTGCTGAATCCCACCGGTCATTCACGTTTCGGCATAATCTCGTATTTTGGAGCCAGGGGAGGTTGCTTGGGGGGAACTGGAGCGGGGGCGGCTTTGCTTTCCATGACAACCTCTACTGGGATACCCGTCGGAACCCCGTTCGTTTCGGGGATCTCACCTGGGAGCAGTGGAAAGCGGCCGGCCAGGATCTTCATTCCCAGGTTGCCGATCCCCTTTTCAGGGATCCCGCACACGGCGATTTTCGCCTTCGCGAGGGATCTCCCGCGCTCGAGGTTGGCTTCCAACCCTTCGACCTGACGACCTCGGGGTTGGTGACCGGCTCCCGCCTCATCCCCGAAGTGCCTCGAGCGTTTCCTCCCTCGTCATCCTCGCCCTGATGAGTCATTCAATCACGATCCCAGGTCAACCAAGGGAGTGTCCGATGCTTTACGTCCGATCCCTGATTGCCGGATTCGCTGTGTGGAGTCTTCTGGGAGTGGTGGGAAAGGCTGCCGAACCGGCGGGACTGGATACCTATCGTCGGATTGTCTTTCTGGGGGACAGTAACACCTATGCGGGGCAATCGATTGAAGATATCGAGGTCTACCTGCGCCTTGAACGGCCGGGATTTCGCGCGGAGATCCTGAATCTGGGTTTGCCCAGCGAGACGGTATCGGGGCTCTCAGAACCAGGGCATGCCGGCGGTCAGTTTCCCCGTCCTGATCTTGCGGAACGGCTTGATCGTGTGCTCGAGCAGACGAAGCCGAACCTCATCGTCGCTTGTTACGGCATGAACTGTGGAATCTATTATCCGCCGAGCGAAGATCGGTTAGCCAAGTTCCAAAATGGCATCCGACACCTGCGTGAACGGGCTGAAGCGGTGGGAGCCAAAGTATTGCACGTGACCCCGCCCGTCTTCGATTCCTTGCCGATTCGCAAGCGTACGCTTCCGGCTGGACTTTCCGAATATAAGCAGCCGTACGAGGGATACGACGAATTTCTCACGCAGGCCTCGGAGTGGCTTCTGGCACAACGTGCCCACGGGTGGGACGTGGTTGATGTGCATGGCCCCATGCGCCGGTTCCTCGACGAGTGTCGGCGTCGCGATCCGAACTACCGGCTCGCCGATGACGGTGTGCACATCAACGGGATCGGGCATTGGTTGATTGCCCGTGCGATTTTGACGCACTGGGGAATCCCTGCGGCTGAGCTCCCCGAGGCGGCGAACGCCGAAGAGGTTTTCGCTCGGGATCCACGCGGATTAGCGGTCCTCAAATTGGTTCAGAACCGCCAGCGACTTCTCAAGGATGCCTGGCTCACGGCCACGGGACACAAACGCCCGGGGATGAGCCGAGGGATACCGTTACCTCAGGCCGAAATCGAGGCTCGACAGATCGAGACCCAGATTCAGAAGGCGTTGACCCGCCCCTCGTGATGAGGGGCGGTGCTCCCCGGCTTCACGCTTAAGAGACTTCGACCACGGGAGGTCCCAGGATGTCGAGCTTGGGGACGATTCCCAACCCGGGTGACGTGCTTGCGGCCAACCGCCCATGCTGGCGATGCGGAGCACCCTCGGCCGTGCTCACGGTCACGTAACTATTGAAGTCGGTCGATGTGAACAGGAATTCGGGGGGTGTGCTGTGCGCGAGATGGGCGATGGCCGCCGTGGTGATGTCGCCCCCCCAACTGTCCTCGACCGTCATTGCGATCCCTAGCGAGATGCAGAGGTCGCGGGCCTGCTTGGTCTTGGTCAGGCCGCCGAGCTTGCTGATCTTGAGGTTCACCACATCCAGCGCCCCGTCGGCATGACCGCGGAGCAACACGTCAATGCCGTCGATCGACTCATCAAGAACAAAGGGGTGATCGGTACGACGGCGGATTGCCAGGCATTCTTCGTAGCTGAGGCAGGGCTGCTCGATGTAGACGTCGACGTCGCGCACCGCTCTCACCACCCTGGCGGCCTGGTGCATGAGCCAGCCCGTGTTGGCGTCGGCGATCAAAAGGTCCCCGGGTTCAAGAACCGCCGACACCGCTCGAATACGTGCGATGTCGGTATCGGGGTCTCCTCCCACCTTGAGCTGGAAGCGGCGATAGCCTTCCGCACGGTAGCCGGCGACGTTCGCGGCCATCGCGTCGGGCTCCTGTTGGGAGATCGCGCGGTAGAGGGGGAAGTCCTCTCCGTAGCGTCCTCCAAGGAGTGTGCAGACAGGGATCCCTGCGACTTTGCCCATGATATCCCAGCAAGCGATGTCGATCGCCGACTTGACGTACGGATGCCCCTTGAGGCAGGCGTCCATTCGGCGGTTGAGACGACCTAGCTGGGTTGGGTCTTCCCCCAGGAGGTGAGGACCGAGCTCGGCGATCCCCGCTCGGACACCCCCTGCGTAGGCGGGGAGATAGAAGGGGCCCAGCGGACAGACTTCGCCGTATCCCACGGTTCCATCGTCGGCCTCGACCGCCACAATGGTGCTGTCGAAGACAGAGACGGATTTACCTCCGGACCATCGATAGCTTCCCTCACGAAGTGGGAGCTCGACCCGATGGGCCGCGATGCGGCGAATCTTCATCACCAATCCCTCACAATGACAATCCGGGAAGTCTTCGTTCCCCATTCATACTCGCAAGTTGGAAACGTGAAGACGCTCCCCAATGTGGGGGGCCGGCGGACAGAATTCAAGGCCTCTCAAAAAACGGGAAATGCTCGCGAACACGATCGATCAGAGCCCCGTAGAGTCCAGGACGACACCAACCATTGATTAACCGTGTGACACAAGGTTGTCGAACATACCGGGCAAAATAAGGAGGTTAGAGATTTTTTTTGTCGGGTTGAGAAAAATTGATTCATAAGAGGTCGGACTCGGATATGCTAGGGGGCCACGTGTCGGGTTTGTTCCGATCGATTTCCAAGAACGCATCGTATCGCAATCCCTATCCGTAATTTCGTAACCCGGTTCGACCTCGGCTCACGCTGCCGAGAGATCGTTCCCGATGGCCGCCGATTCTGTATCGGAGGTTGTTTGTGAGACGGATCTTTGCTTTTGGGTAAACTGACTGTCTCCAAGAAACATCAGGATTTGTAGATCCAAGGCAAGGACGTCTCGACTCAACCGAGGCCGGAGACGATCGAGATGAGCGACGTGATCGAGGTGGAAGGGATCGGGAAAGTCTACGCCAAGAAGCTCAAGGATGCGGGAATCGCCACCGACGCCCACTTGCTGGAACGGGGCGCGACACGGACGGGACGCAAGAAACTTGCGGAAGAGACCGGCATCTCCGAGAAGCGGATCCTCCGCTGGGTCAATCATGTCGATCTTTTCCGGATCAATGGAGTTGAGACCCAATATGCCGAGCTGCTCGAAGCGGCGGGTGTCGACTCCATCCCCGAACTGGCCCAGCGTGACCCGAAACACCTCCACCCGAAGCTGTCGGAGATCAACGATCAGAAGAACCTGGTGCGCAAACTCCCGGCTCTTTCGCAGGTTGCTGATTGGGTGACTCAAGCCAAATCGCTGCCCAGGGTCGTGACGCACTAAGATTCCGAAGGCAGCGTTGTCACTGACGCCGAACCCGACGTATTCGAAGCACAAACATAGCCTGGCGCCAAAGGGTCGTTGGCGCTTTGGGCTCGCGTCCCATTGCGGTCGACTCTGATACTCGGGTCGAACCTCTTCCAAACGATGAAATGCTGGAGGGAGCAACGTATGAGTTTGTTTGATCAATTCATGAAGCAGGCTGGGTCGATACTGGATTCCTTGAAACATGAGTCGGGAACCACGCCGGACGCCGCGGGGGGTGCGACTGCCGAAGCCGGTGGCGGGAAGTCCGTGGCGACCTCGTTGGGCCTGCCTGATATCTCGGGCCTGTTCCATGGGGTTATCGAGATGCTGAGCCAGCAAGGCCTCAGCGACCTCTTGCAGAAACTCAAGGATAAAGGGCTGGGCGATATCGTGAGCTCTTGGATCGGCAAAGGAACCAACCTGCCGATCTCGGGCGAACAGCTCCAGCACGCCCTCGGTAGCGAACTGCTGAGCAAGCTCGCGGCGAAAATAGGGCTCCCTGTCGAACAAACGGCAGCTTTGATGTCGCAGTACCTTCCCCAAATCGTGGACAAATTGACTCCGGAAGGGGTCGTCAGCGAAGACCCCGCCGCGATCGCTCCCATCAAAAAAGACGGAGAGGAGGCCTAAATGTTTCGCATCGGCCAGATGAAACGCGCAGCCGCTTTGACGGTGACGATGTCGCTGGTCCTCGGAGTGAGCACGGTGAGCCGCGGACAGGCTCCCGCCACCACGACCACACCCAAGGCAAAGGCCAAAGCCAAGGTCACTGCCAAGTCGCTCCTCGACTTGAACAAGGCCACCGCGGCGGAACTCGAAGAGACGTTGCCCGGCGTGGGTCCGGCGACGGCCAAGAAGATCATCGCGGGGCGGCCTTATACGAAGATCGAAGACCTGGCCAAGGCGGGGGTCTCGGCGAAGGTGATCGACGAGATCAAGCCTCTCGTCACCTTGGGCAAACCGGCTGATGAGCCTGCGGCCCCCACCACAACCGAGAAAGCCAAGGCCAAGACCAAGACGACGGTGGAGAAAGCCAAGGGAAAGGCGGCTGCCGGCCCGCTTGACCTCAACAAGGCTACCGCCGCGGAGCTCGAAGAGACGTTGCCCGGGGTTGGTCCTGCAACGGCCAAGAAAATCATTGCCGGCCGTCCGTACGCCAAGATCGAAGATCTTGCGAAGGCGGGGGTCTCGGCGAAGGTGATCGACGAGATCAAGCCGCTGGTGACCCTGGGTAAGCCGGCCGCGGAGCCTGCTCCCGCCACGACCACCGCGGCGAGCCCGACTGCCCCGAAGTCGCTGGTTGACCTCAACAAGGCGGGGCTCGCTGAGCTCGAGAGCCTTCCGGGCGTCGGACCAGCTCATGCCAAGGCGATCATCGCGGGGCGGCCGTACAAAACCGTAGACGAGCTTGAGAAGGTGAAGGGAATTGGTAAGGCACGAATCGAGGCGCTCCGCGCTCTCGTCACCGCCGAAGCCTCCGCGCCGGCGACCGCCTCCGAAACCGCCGCGCCGACAACGACCACCGAGACCGCCGCGACCAAGACGACCACGAAGTCGACCGCGAAGAAGAAGGCCGTCATCGCGCCCAAGTCGGTGAATATCAACACCGCCAGCAAAGAAGAGCTGGATGCCCTCCCAGGCATCGGCCCTGTCAAGGCTCAGGCGATCATCGACACTCGCCCCTTCGCAACGATTGAGGACATCATGAAGGTGAAGGGCATTAAAGAAGGGGAGTTTTCGAAGATCAAGGACCTCATCATCGTTAAGTGATGTGGGTTGATTCATACGGCTGTGCTCCTTATAAGGAGCACAGCCGTTTTTTTATGCGCGGAACCTCGAAGGGTCGAATAATAAGGCCGATGATATGAGATCATCGGCCTTTGATTGCCTCACGGGAAGCGATCGCACACCAGCGTTACTCGCGGTTGCCGCGTAGGGCCGCCCGCGCCGGTCTGGGGGTGATCTGGCTTTCCGGAGGATCCTGCTCGCCGACCTTGAGCTCCTTGCGGAGCCGCGTCAGCTCTTGCTCCAGTTCCTTCTGCACGTCTGCATAGGCCTTTTCCCCATAGACGCTACGCCGTTCTTGCGGGTCATTTTTAAGGTCGAAGAGTTCCCACAAATCAACACTCGGGTCATAGAACCGAACGAGCTTGTAGCGATCGGTCACGATACCGTAATGTCGCTGCACGCTGTGAGGGCCTGGGAACTCGTAATAGTGGTAGTAAAAGCTCTTCCGCCAATCGCTGGGAGTCTTACCCTGGAAGAGTGGGACGAGGCTTCGCCCTTGCATTTCGGCGGGAATCGGCAATCCGGCCGCGTCCAGGAAGGTTTCTGCGAAGTCGAGGTTCGACACCAAGTCCTTGTTCACCGAACCCGGCTGGATCACACCCGGCCAGCGGACTAACAACGGCGCTCGTAGCGACTCTTCAAAGATCCAGCGCTTGTCAAACCAGCCATGTTCTCCCAGGTAGAACCCCTGGTCCGAGCCATAAACGACGATCGTGTTCTTATCAAGCCCCTCTTCTTCGAGATACTTGAGGAGGCGGCCGACGCTTTCGTCCACGGCTTTCACGCAGCCCAGGTAATCGTGGAGGTAGCGATTGTATTTCCATCTCACCAGGTCTTTTCCTGTGAGCTTGGCTTTCTGGAGGGCGTCGTTGCGTGGCTCGTAGTAGGCATCCCAGAGTTTCCGTTGTTCAGGAGTGAGCTGTGAGGGGGGCGTCAGCTTCAGGTCTCTGGAATTCATGGTCGCCGCGATGGTCATATCCTGGTTGTGTTCCGGCTTACCCCGTCCCGCGTAGTCGTCGAAGAGTGTTGACGGTTCGGGATATTGCCGGTCCTTGTCATGTCCCAGGTGCCGGAGCGCCGGTTCCCACTCGCGATGAGGGGCTTTCTGCTGGCACATCAGCAAAAATGGCTTCGATTTGTCGCGGTTCTTGAGCCAGCTTAGCGAAAGGTCCGTGATGATGTCGGTGGTGTAACCGACATGAGTCACGCGCCGGCCGTTGTCGATCATGGGAGGGTTGTAATACACCCCTTGGCCCGGAAGAATGTGCCAGTAGTCGAACCCTGTCGGATCGCTGACCAGATGCCATTTCCCAACAACGGCCGTCTGGTACCCGCCCGTCTGGAGCTGTTTAGGAAACGTCGTTTGTGAGCCGTCGAATCGGCTGTTCGTGTTGTTGTAAAAACCGTTGGCATGGCTGTATTTACCGGTCAGCACCGTTGCTCGACTCGGTCCGCAGATCGAATTCGGAACGACGCAACGATCGAAGCGCATGCCTTGTTTGGCGAGCCGGTCGATGTTGGGAGTGTCAACGAGCTTTCGCTCTTCGCCGTAGGCGCTGATCGCTTGAAATGCATGATCGTCCGAAAATATGAACAAAATATTGGGTGGAGATTCCTTCGTTGAGGCCGTGGAGGTATTCGGATTCATGACCAAATACACGCAAGCGGTCATGAAGATTGCGCGTGGAAAAATGTTGCGTGAGAACTTCAATCCTGCGGGTTTTCCGCTCATTCCGTATTCTCCTCGGGACTCAAACGGACTAAGATCAAAGAACTTCTCTTGACGGTAGTCTTGGTTCTAAGGCGAAGAAGCCCCTGACTCAACGATTCAAAATCCCAGAGACGCGCTCAACGCTGTGCGGATCGATTGCTCGTAGGTTGTGCGCGAATCTATGAACAGTTGGGAACAGGAAGATTTGCCTATGCCTCATTGGATGACGCTCTACTACGATAGACGATGATTTGGGGTACGGCAGATAGGCTCCCCGGGCAGAGTCTCCAGCCCCCCAGTCGACTTTTCGGGAAAGCGACCTGTGATGCCGTTGCCTTTCGCCTATTTCGGACCCGAGACGACATTGCCGATCGCTTCGGTCGTTGCGGCCGTGGCTGGCTTCGTTCTAACGGTGGGTCGACTCACGTATTCATCCATCCTGCGGCGATTCCGCCTGTTCAAGATCCGGATGACGAAAACGTTGGACCGCAGCAAGTCGTGAAGGTCGAAGAGCCACGCCCGTCGGTTCCGTCCCATTTCCGAAGCGAGCCTTCCGCGGCTTCCTCTTCCTCGAAATTCCGAGTCCCTCGGCTGAAGATCCGTTTCGAATGAAATTTCCCAAGGTGATTGTGGTTGGGTTGGACGGTCTCGAGCCCTCGATCGTCGAGTCCATGCTTGCGGCGGGAGAGTTACCCAACCTGGCGCTGTTGCGAGAGCGGGGAGGTTATGGCCGGGTCGCAACGACGTCCCCCGCGCAAACGCCCGTGGCCTGGTCGACTTTCGCTACGGGAACGAATCCCGGTGGGCACGGTATTTTCGACTTCCTCCGCCGTGATCCAAAGACCTATCTTCCCGACCTTGCTCTGAACCGGTACGAGCAGAAGAACGCATTCACCCCGCCAAAGGCCGTCAACCTCCGGCGCGGCACTCCGTTCTGGGAGCTGCTTTCGGCCGCGGGTATTCCGTCCGAAATCATTCGTTGTCCCTGCACGTATCCCCCCGATCCGGTGCGTGGTCGGATGCTCTCCGGGATGGGGGTTCCCGATCTCCGCGGTGGCCTGGGGACCGGAACCTACTACACGACCGATGCCAGTGTCACGGCGGGTGAGGGAGAGCAGATCGTCGTCGTCAGCCCGAACGCTGAAGGGCAGATTGCCACCTCGCTTATCGGACCTCGCAATCCCAAAGATCGTTCTGAACTCAAGCTCGAGCTAACAATCCAGCCGGATGAAGCGCTGGGGAGGGTGCTCTTACGCTGCGCGGGGGCCTCACCGGCGGAGCTTGAGGTTCGCCTGGGAGCGTGGAGCGATTGGGTTCGTGTTAAGTTTAAGCTCGGTTTGCTTCGTACGGTTCGCGGTATCGTTCGGTTTCGCCTGATGCGGCTCGGTCATGATTTTGCCTTGTACGCTTCCCCCATCAATTTCGATCCTGAAGCCCCGCTTTTCCCAATCAGCAGCCCGGAAGACTTTGCGTGGGAACTCGGGTTGGACTCAGGTCCTTACTACACGACGGGGATGGTCGAGGACCATGCCGGCCTGAGCAACGGGCGGATTGACGAACGGGCCTTCCTAGACCAGTGCGACGCGGTCTGGGACGAACGTGAGTCGATGATGGTGCGAGCGCTCGAGCGTGGTCGGGAGGGGTTCTTTTATTGCTTGTACGACACTCCGGACCGAGTACAGCACATGTTTTGGCGGTTCCGGGAGCCGGACCATCCCGCGAACCTGGGCAAGATTCCTCCCGCGGAATTCACGCGGGTCATCGAAGAGCATTATCGCCGCGCCGATCGGGCCGTGGGCTCGGCTCTTCGGTTCGCCGATGACAAAACGTTGACCATCGCTTTGAGCGATCACGGTTTCGGCAGTTTTCGGCGCTGCGTTGATCTGAACGCGTGGCTACACTCCCACGGTCTTCTCACCCTTAAGGATGGAATCAAGGCGGGTGCCGAGGCGGGGGACCTGCTACGGCAGGTCGACTGGGAGCGCACCAAAGCGTATGCTTTGGGATTGGGGGGGATCTACCTGAACCTGCAAGGCCGAGAAGGGCAGGGGGTGGTTTCCGCCGACGAAGCCGAGGGGCTCAAAGCCGAGATCGCCCGAAACCTGACGGGGCTTGTCGATCCGCAGTCGAACACCGTGGCCGTTCGAGGCGTCCGCACGCGCGAAGAACTTTATCACGGACCTTACGTTCAGGAATCGCCCGATCTTCTGGTCCATTTTGCTCGCGGCCATCGCGTTTCTTGGGGAACGTCGATGGGAGGGGTTGGGGAGACGATTTTCTCGGATAATACCAACGCGTGGGGGGGGGATCATATCGTCGATCCTTCACAAGTCCCCGGTGTTCTCTTCATGGATCGGCCATTCCGACCCGAGGGGGCCCGGCTTCTGGATCTTGCCCCCACGATCTTGGCGGCCCTGGGTGTGAAGGCCGGGCCGGCGATGGAAGGGAGTTCGCTCTTGCCATGAAGATCCTGGTCATTGGACTCGACTGCGCCGCCCCTGAATTACTCTTTGGCGATGAAAGGCTCGAGAACTTTCGTCGTTTGATGGACGCCGGGTGTTATGGCCGACTCGAGAGCGTGATTCCCCCGATCACCGTTCCGGCCTGGATGTGCATGTCGACCAGCCAGGATCCAGGTTCGTTGGGGGTTTACGGTTTCCGCAACCGTGTTGATCATTCCTATGACCGGCTTGGGATCGTGAATTCGCGCTCATTTGATGCGGTCGCGATCTGGGACCAGGTCGCCCGTGAAGGGGGCAAGTCGGTACTGATCGGCGTTCCTCCCAGCTTTCCCCCGCGCAAGGTCAACGGGATCTCGGTCGGCTGCTTCCTCACCCCTGACACCACCCGCGATGTCTTCACGCATCCCGCCAGTGTGAGCGACGAGATCCGCGGTCTCGGCGGAGAATACCTCGTTGACGTCAAAGGGTTCCGCACCTCCGACAAGGCATGGCTCCGCGACCAAATCTTCGAAATGAGCCGCAAGCATTTCGAAGTCGTACGCCACTTCCTCAAAACGGCGGAGTGGGATTACTTCCAGTTCGTCGAAATCGGGCTCGACCGGGTGCATCACGGGTTCTGGAGCCATCACGACCCGCAACACGTGCTCCACGATCCGAACACTCCCTATCGCGATGTCATTCGCGACTATTACGTCTACCTCGACCAGGAGATCGGCTCGATCCTCGAACTCCTGAGTGATGATACGGTCGTTCTGGTCGTCTCCGACCACGGAGCCAGACGCCTCGACGGCGGTTTCTGCGTCAATGAATGGCTGGTTCGCGAAGGCCTGCTCGTCTTGAAGTCGTATCCCGAGAAGGTCACCACTTTCGAGAAACTCGACGTCGACTGGGACAAGACGAAGGTATGGAGCGAAGGAGGATACTACGCGCGCGTCTTCTTCAACGTGGAAGGACGCGAGCCTCGCGGTATCATCCCGCAAGCGGATTACGAACGGTTTCGCGACGAAATCAAGGCTCGCTTCGAGGCGACGACCGACGACGCCGGTAAGCTGCTTGGGACGACCGTTTTCAAACCTGAAGAGATCTACAAGACGGTCAGGAACGTGGCTCCGGATCTGATCGTCCACTTCGGAGGCCTGGCCTGGCGATCGGTCGGCGGTGTGGGATACCCCACGATCCATGTCCGCGAGAACGACACCGGACCCGACGACTGCAACCATGACCAGTTCGGGGCGTTTATCCTGACCGCGTCGAACAGTCCTCTCTCCGGTGAAATCGAGGGGGCGCGCCTCCTTGATATCGCGCCGACGCTGCTCGAACTGGGGGGATATGAGGTGCCTCCGTCAATGCAGGGGCACTCTCTTCTCGGTGGGCAAAAGCCGGTGGAGACCTCTTCACAAGGGGATGCCGCCGATACCGTACGCGATCGGCTTCAAGGGCTTGGTTACTTGGGTTGAGAAGCAAAGAAACGCCATTCTCGAGTGCGGATATTCCAGAGTCGAGAATGGCGATCGATCCTAGCAAAATCGAAGATCGGCCGGGGCTCCTTGTGGGGTGGGCAGCGCCAACCAAGGGCTTACTTCCAGAAAAGTCGGTGGGCAGAGCCCCCCCTATCCGATGGCCGAAGCATCCTTCTCTTGAGGGTTGACCGAGCGCCAGTCTCCTCTTTGTCAAGCATTGCAGGGACCTCTGATGAGCAGTGAGGAGAATCTTGGGGAATCGGCAAACTTCGAGACGCAGCCCCAGCCAGAGACCAGGAGCTCCGCTCAAATTGGAACGATGGCCTGGCTCACCGCGGCGGTCTGGTTCGGGCTGATTGCCGGTTTCCTCGAGTTAGTGCCGGTTCATCTCAAGACCTGGCTCGTCCAGAGTGGGATCTATCGCAAGAATCCCAACCTGGTTTGGACGATCCCGGTTTCGCTGGTTCTGATCTTCCTGGCGGTTGCCTTGGTGCTGGAAGTCGCGAGGCGGCTGTTCCCTAGCTTGAAACCGCGATTTCTCTTTTACGTGATTGGCTCGTTGACCTGCCTGGCGCCGTTGCTGGCCGTTCCGGGTGTGCAGGCCCTGGCGTCGTTGGTTCTCGCGGTCGGTTTGGCTTCCTGGTTGGTCCCCATTCTGCTGGCCGATACCGGTCGTTTCGAGAGGCTGGTCCGAAGAACGCTCCCCTGGCTTGCACTCGTCTTGCTTGTGATCGTGGGAGTGTCGCTCGGGAAGGGGCCTCTGGCGGAATGGCGTGCGGGCCGCGTCCAGACGGCTCCTTCCGTCGATGCTCCCAACGTTCTTTTGATCGTGATGGACACCGTTCGCGCTGATGCCATGAGTTTCCAGGGGTACTCGCGGAACACAACCCCCAGGCTGGCAGAGCTGGCCACTCGTGGCGTGAAGTTTGAGAGAGCGATCGCGGCGGCTCCCTGGACGCTTCCATCGCACGCTAGTATGTTCACAGGGCGGTGGCCCTGGCAGGTGGAGGTGGGGCTTGACCGAGCACTCGACACCCGGTTCCCCACGCTTGCGGAGTTCCTCGCGAGCCGCGGGTATGCGACGGCCGGCTTCATCGCCAACACGGTCTTCTGCTCGAAGGAATATGGCCTAAGCCGTGGTTTTACTCACTACGAAGACTATGTGACGACTCCTGCGGGAGTCTTCCGCGCCTCGGCTCTTGGCTGGTGGATCGCCAAGCGCCTGGGTGGAGTGATTGATTTCGTTGATATCAAGTTAGGAGTCGATCCAAGGCATGTGTTTGAGGGGGACGATTATCGTAAGGATGCCTCACGCATCAATCGCGACGCTCTGCGCTGGCTCGAGCAGCAGAAAGGGCGTCCCTTTTTCGTCTTCTTGAATTACCTTGATGCCCACGACCCCTACCTGCTACCTCCTGGAAAACACCCGCACTTTGGACTCCAGCCAAAGACACTCGCGGACTTTCAGCTCCTGAGGAATTGGGAGGAGCATGACAAGCGAACGTGCACTCCGGCCGACCTCACCATGGCACGTGACGCCTACGACGACTGCCTGGCGTCGCTCGACCTCCAACTCGGAAAGCTATTTGATACGCTCGATGAGAAAGGGTTTCTCAAGAACACCGTGGTGATCATCACGTCGGATCATGGTGAGCACTTCGGGGAACACAAACGGGACGGTCGGGCGATTTTTGGGCATCGTGCGAGTTTGTATCAACCGGAGATTCATGTTCCTTTGCTAATCATTGCGCCGGACAAGGTCACTCCGGGAACGAGCGTGCCAGGCGCGGTGAGTCTGCGAGACTTGCCGGCGACTATCCTCGACCTCCTGGGATTGGCGCCGGAGAAGAGCTTTCCGGGTGCTTCGCTCGTGAACCCGTTGCGGAACTGGACGACGAACACGGGAAAGACGGCCAATGAACCGGTGCTTTCCGAGTTCTCTTCACGGACCGATCTCCCGGCCGTGGGACGCTATTCTCAGCCGGTCCGCGGTTTGTTGAGGTCGATCGTCGAGGGAGATAAGGCTGTCTCTTATACACATCTAGATGTGTATAAGAGACAGCTCTACGACCTTGCCGAGGATCCGGGAGAGACTCATGATCTCTCCAAGCGCCCTGAGTATCAAGAAACGTTGCTGCAGCTTCGGACCACGCTTGATGGTCTGATCCCTCCGCCAGCGAAAAAGGCCCCGCGTTCTTAAAGAGCTTCTCCGGAGTCGAAGCGATGGACGAACTCTTCGGTAAGATTGTACTCGTGACGGGTGGCAGCCGGGGACTTGGCCGGGCCATCGCCTTGAGCTTTGCCAGGGCTGGGGCCGACATCGCCATCAACTTTCGGAATCGATACGAAGAGGCCGACAAGGTCCGTGAGGAAATCGAGGGTTTGCAACGGCAATGCCTGGCGGTTCGAGCCGATGTCTCAAAGGCCGACGACGTTGCGCGCTTGATTGCTTCGGTGACCGAGGCCTTGGGGCCGGTGTCGATCCTGGTGAATAATGCGGGCATCAGCCGTCCACAACAGGTGGAAGACATTCGCGAGAGTGATTGGGACGAGTTGCTCGCGGTGAATTTGAAGTCGGCCTTCCTCGTGACGCAGGCCGTGCTTCCGACCATGCGAGCCGCGCGATGGGGACGGATCATCAACCTGTCGTCAGTTGCCGCGCAGCTTGGCGGCGTCATTGGCCCCCACTATGCGGCGTCCAAGGCCGGGCTGATCGGTCTGACACACTCCTACGCGGCCCTTCTGGCCAAGGAGGGCATTACGGCCAATGCCATCGCCCCGGCGTTGGTGGCCACGGAAATGGTGACGAGCAATCCTCGCGCTCGCGCCGAAATCATCCCGATCGGGCGGTTCGGCCAGCCAGACGAGGTCTCCGACGTGGCCGTGATGCTGGCAACCAACGGCTACATCACGGGACAAACCATCAACGTCAACGGCGGTTGGTACATGAGCTAACGCAAATGCCCTTCCTTCTCCTCTTTTTCACACATCTCCCCGCACATTGATGGTTGGCGGACGCCGGGCATCATGGTAGCCTACCCACGAATCCGTTAAGAATGGTCACGGTCACGCGGCTTTGCATTCCGCAGTCGGAACGGTTGTCCTGACACGCCCTTTCCTCCGTAGATAACCGCGGGAATTTCGATTCGACCCGTTCCCAGGCTCGTCTTGACCGTGAAGACGACGGTAAACACCTTCGATGTGGAACCGGCCATCACTAACCGACTCCCCCCACCAACTGTAAGGTGTCGCGATGCCTACCACCGTGAATGGGATTGGAACTCATTACTATGGTAAGAAAAACTCGTCCACACGAACGGCACCTTGCAAGTCTTGTCACCGAGTAGCGATCCTCGAGTCTTACGACACGCGCCTCTGGTTCGTCTTTTTCTTCATCCCTGTCATTCCGCTGGGGCGCAAGCGCATCATTGATTGTTGCTGCTATTGCTCCCGTCACTTCGTGGCGAAAGCGAATCAATTTGAGCAATCACGCCAGCTTCAAACGTCGGCCGGCCTGGAACGCTATCGGCGCGAGCAATCGCCCGAGGCCGCGCTTGCGGCTCACGCTCAGTTTCTAATGTTCCACGAGTACGAGCAAGCCAAGGAATTTCGCGACACCGTTCTGGAACGATTTCCTGAGAACGGCGTATTGCAGGCGGGCCTGGCTTCGCAGTTGTTCCAGATGTCTTCGCATGATGAGGCGAACAAACTTTATGACTTGGCGTTCAAACTTCGTCCCGACCTACCGGAAGCTCGCATCGGCGTCGCTCGCCGGCTGATGTGGACCGGTCAGCTTGACCAGGCTCGCGAACTGCTTGACTTTCTCGAGGTGCCTGGAGCTGGTGAGCATTATTCCCTCGCGCCACTCGATCAACTCTCCGGTTTCCTTCAGGCGAAGGGGCGGCACGAAGAGACTTTGAGCATCACGGCTCATTTGTTGCAAGAGATACCTGAGGCCGGCCAACAGCATCAGTTCCGTCGGTTTGTTCGAAAGTCGGAGCGAGCCCTCAAGAGCAAGGAGACAATCCTTCCTCCCCTGGCTCATTCGTTCCGAGGGTTGTTTCAAAAGGAAACGTCTCCGTATCCCGCTTGGGTGCGCCGGACGCTTGCCTGCGCGGCGGTTCTGGCTCTCTTGGCGGTCGGGTTGCTGATGAGTAATGAATACATCCGCACGCACCGCACGATTCACGTTGTCAACGCCACGGGAAAGCCGGTCAGTGTGGAGATCGATAGTGGTCCACCCCAATCGGTGGGTAACTTGGGACAGTTGGCGATCTCGGAGGGCCGCCATCAGGTGCGGCTTAGCGGCGCGGTTTCTAAGACGCACGAGGTTGAGTTGAATTCAGGATTCTTCGATCGCTGGTCTTACAAGCCGGTCTGGATCCTCAATCCCGGGGGCGAGGCGGTGCTCGAGGTGTCGACGATCTATTACGCGCAGGTTCCCGAAGCTCCTCAGCACACGTTGCTCGTTGGCCAGGCTTTCATGTCCTTCCCGCATGCGGACTATGTGTTTGAGCCGCCTCCTCGCGAAATGCGCCTGAGTCACAAGAGTCAACAGGTCAAGAAGATCTGTGTGCAGCGGCTGGAAGGGGAGGATCTCGGCGCCTTCTTGAGCGAATTTCGAGTCTCCAAGAATCGGGCCGCGGACTTCGCCGAGCAGCGGCTCCGCCGTCAGCCGAACCAGGATGAACTCCTGAGATATTACGTCGCCGTGATGATGACCGAAGATCGCGATCGGGCGCTGGCGTTTCTGAAGACGAACCTGGAACACCGTCCGGTACTGCTGCACTGGCATCGAGCCTATCAGAGTCTCATGGAGAGCAAGGGGAAGAACGACGAGATCGTCGCACTGTATGACGGCTACCTCAAGTCCGAGCCAACCAGCGGCAGTCTGTTATATCTGCGGGGCCGGGTCGATCCGGACTGGGATCGGCAGGAAAAATTCTACCGAAGTGCGATCGACGCCGATCCCAAACTTGCATGGCCCTGGATGGCCCTGGGAGCCAGGGCCGCGGCACTAGCGCAGTGGGACGAGGCGCTCCGCTGCCTTCGCAAGGCTCAGGATCTCAAGATTGATCCCGCTCAAATCAACGATCTCTTGCATGCTGCCCGGCTTGCCCGAGGGGAAGCACAGGCCCTCGTGACCGAGGATCAAGCACGGTTACGGATCAACGCGAACGACCTCGAGGCGCTTGTCTTTCTCTTCGATGACCTGGCCGCGTCAGGACAGGCGGAGAAAATCTCTTCGGCGCTTGCGGCCTGGGAAAATCAGATACCTGCTGCGCAGCGCGCCCAGACCAGCATGCCTGCCCGCGCTCTCGCCTTGTATCAGGCGGGTAACGCGGCGGAATGCGAGCGACACTGTGAACAGAATTCGATGCTGCGTTCGGGAGGTATTCAGGCGCAAGCCCTGATGGCCCTTGGCCGATCGAAAGAGGTCGTGGCCGATGCGCTCTTCGAGAAGGGATTCAACGAACCCTGGGGCGCTCTGGCCGTCAGCTTGGGACTAAGCCTCGACGGCCTGCCCGATGAGGCCAAGCGGTGGCAAGGTCGAGCCTGTGAGGCGCTCGACTCGCGGTTCCGCAGTGAACATTTAGTGGCCAAGATTCTTAGGGCGTCTCAGCCGAGTCCTCTGGAAGACGTCATGCGCCTTGTCATCTCGCCTGATGAGAAGTCTCTCCTTCTGTCCATCCTGAGTGTGAAATTCCCCGAGAAACGTTCGGATTACCTGGCCGCGGCCGAGCGATTCCATTTGCTCAGGAAGCCTCCCTACCTCCTGGTGCAGCGCGTCCTCCAGGGCAAATCGGCGGTCAAGCCATGAAGCGGCGCGACTTCGATGCTCTCGTGGAACGAATCGAAGCTCGCTATGCCAATCGCTACGCGGCGCTCGAGCGTGCGACCATGGCCTGGCTGGCCATGGGGTTGCTAGGAGCAGTGCTGTGGGTGGGATTGCTACTGATCCTGGGCATCGCGATTTGCGCGTGGGGAATTGTCATCGCCCCCGAGTTTGGGATCTGGCTTCTGATTCCGGGAACCTTACTCACAGCGTACGCCTTGGCGCAAGGAGTGTTCCTGCTGTTGCTCGAGCCGAGCCGTTCGGAAGGCCGTCTCTTGCGATCGAACGAAGCCATTCCGTTGCATCGGGTCTTGGACTCGCTACGGCGTGAAATCGGCTGCCGGCCGGTGGGTGAAGTGCGGCTGACGATGGACTTCAACGCCAGCGTACACGAGGTCCCCCGGCTCGGGTTTTTCGGCTGGCCTCTGACCGTCCTCGAGATTGGCCATCCTCTTCTCGTCATACTGACGGAAGAAGAACTCCGCGCTGTGCTGGCTCATGAGCTGGCTCACCTCTCGGCCCGCCATGGTCGAAGCGGCGGCCAGATCTATCGCATGCGGCGGCGGTGGATGGCTCTGTTCGAGCAGTTTCGAAAGTCGCAGACAAGTTCGATTAATCGCGTGGTCTATGGGGCCGTGTCACGGTTTGTCGGTTGGTATTGGCCTCGATTCAATGCACGAGCATCCGTCCTTTCTCGTGCCCATGAGTATCAGGCTGATCGAATTGCGGCTGACACGGCGGGTGCTCATGCCCATGCCTCGGCGCTTTGGCGGATGGAGTGTCGCTACCCCTGGCTGGTCGAGCGTTTCTGGCCCGATCTCCACCAGGAAGCCGATCATACTCCCGAGCCTCCCGACGATGTCATGACCCGAATGCGCGCCGCCCTGCAAGAGCCTCCGGCCTCCGCCGATGTTCAGCGTTGGGTTGAGCAGGGTTTGAGTCGGCGCACCTATCATGAAGAGACGCACCCCGGATTTGTCGATCGAGCCCGTTCGCTCGGCCTGACTCTGGAAGAGATTCAGGGCCTAACTTTCCCCACCGTGGCGCATCCTTCCGCGGCCGAGGTCTTTCTGCACTGCGACCTGGGATCTCTCGAGGCTGAGATGATCGCGCGGTGGCGTAAATCCGTGACGGCACCCTGGCGCGAGAGATATCGCGAGTCGCAGCACAAAGCCCAGCGTCAAGAAGGGGCTGAAGGTCCGCTGGTTGCGTCCACCGAGGGGAACTCGCTCGCTCTCTGGGAGGAAGCACGGGAGATTGCCGACGTCCGAGGCCTTGTCAAGGCGGAGCCGCTCTTGCGCGCCGTCTTGGCTCGCGATCCCCTCCATCTGGGAGCCAGGGTTCTGCTCGGGAGCCATCTCCTGAAGGACGATGCTCCAGGAGGGGAACGTTTACTCCTCGATGCGCTCGAGCTACCCGATGAGATCTGGACGCCCAGAGCTTGTGAACAACTCCAAGAATATTATCGTGCGACGGGACAAGTTGACCGATCTCGCGAAGTGCGTGATCGCCTCGATCGGCATGAAACGGACGTTCGCCAATCACAGCGCGAACGAGCGTCGATCGGTCCGCGTGACCCGCTCGCTCCGCACGACCTGAGCGAGGCTCAACTCGCGGCAATTCGCGAAGTGCTCGCGTCGCAGCCTGATTGCGGCCTGGCGTGGCTGGTCCGAAAAGCCCTGAAATACTTCCCCCATCGCCCGTTATTCATTTTGTGTGTCTCCGCTCCATCGAGCCCATGGTCGCTCAAGCGGTCGGAACTCGACGGCGCATTGGCCAATCGCCTGATCCCTCGGGTTGAACTTCCGGGGCAGGTTCTTGTCATCGGTCGCCGCGGAGCCTTTGCGAAGTTGGGACGCAAGGTTGCATTATTCCCGGGCTCAGAAATCCATCGATGCCCATGAGCCTGCTCATCGGCGGCATGACGGGATCCGCTCAAAACGAGCGAACGGGCACCAGGATTTCCATGACCGCGCCGGAGTCGACGAACTTCAGTTCGACGCCAACATTCTATTTCGTGAAGGCTTATTGGTCTGAATTCGGATCGAGATTTGAATCAGCTTGCTGATTGGTCTTTGACTGGCGGTAGGCCAACATTTCTTTCTCGAGCCCTCTGCGCACATGGCTCCGCATGGCGTGGTCGGCGGCGTCCGCGTCGCGCGATCGGATGGCGTGTACGAGCAACAGGTGCCAATGTGGTGGGTCGGGCAGTTCCGACACGAAGCACCAGTTGGCTTGAAGACGCGCTAACATCTCGATCCGTTCCAGTTCGCGGACCAGAACCGGATACCCTGAAACTTCCGCGATGCGTTTGTGGAAGCTCCAGTGAAAGAGCAATCCTTCGCGATCGGCCGTCCCTTCCGGCGTCAGGTCAACCGGAACGCGCTCATCAACCTGAGTAGCCAGACGTTCGAGTTCGTCGATCTCCGCCTCGGTCGCCGATTGGCAGGCAAGGCGAATGGCCTGGCTCTCGTAGGCTTCGCGGAGCACGTAGTCGTTACGGATGGATTCGGAGGAGATCTGGCGAACCCGGGCCATCTGGTTCGACTCGGCTTCGACGAGTCCCGAACCTTCCAGTCTGACCAACGCTTCGATGACCGGGATATAGCTGGTGCCGTAGCGTGACGCGATTTGCCGGCGTGACAACGGTTCACCCGGCTTCAGTTTTCCCGCCGTGATTTCATCGCGGAGCCCTTCGTAGATGCGATGATTCAGGCCTGGCTTACGAGAATTCTTGGGAGCCATAACCGAGTTGCCTTCTCACCTGCGAGGAACGACGTCTTTCGTTGTGCGCGACCAGGCAAACGACAACCGAGCCGCCAGGGTAGGGGGAGCCTCGCTGTCCGAACGAGGCTCTCCATGATGCCCTTTTCTTCGTTAGGCAAAGAGTGCGTCGACCGGCCGCCCCTTGCCATCTTCGGTCGCGTAGAAGGGGCGTTTTTCCACGTCGAAGGCCGTCTTGGGTGAGATACCCATGGCCGAGAAAACCGTTGCGTGAAGGTCGGGGATGGAGACGGGATCCTTGACCGTCACCAGCGGACGTTCCGGCGCCGTCTCGCCATGGAGATAGCCCTTCTTTACTCCTCCGCCAAACATCAGGACGCAGCCCGAGCCGGTGAAGTGACGATGCAGGCCGTAGTGCTTCATCTCCTTCATGACGTCGCTGCTGGCCCGCGACTGGTCGCGAGCCGTGCTGCCGGGAACCCCTTCAATCATCATGTCGCGACTGAACTCGCTCGCGAGGATGACCAGGGTTCGCGAGAGCAATCCACGTTCTTCAAGGTCGAGGATGAGCTGAGCGATCGGGCGGTCGATGCTCTGTTTCATTTCCTTGGCCGTGGTGTGGCCGTTCTCGTGCGTGTCCCAGCTCATGAAGGGGACATATTCCGTGGTGACCTCGATGTAGCGGGCCCCCGCTTCGGTGAGGCGTCGTGCCAGGAGGCAACCCTGGCCGAAGCGGCTAGTGTTGTACTTGTCGAAACTCTCCTTCGGTTCCTTGGTCAGATCGAACGCGTCGCGCTCCTTCGAGGTCAAGAGGCGATGGGCGTTCTCAAAGGCCCTCAGCATTGATTCCTGATGATAGTCACTGGCCAGCTCACCGAGTGGGCTTTCCTTGACCATCCGCTTGAAAGCACGCTCGCGGCTTGAGAATCGCTCGCGGGTCATCCCCTTGGGAGGACGCACGGCGGCGACCGCATCAAGGGGGAAGGGGAGGTTAAAAGGGCCGTATTCCCCACCGAAGAAGCCGGCCGTCGTGAAGGCTTTCAGCTCTTCGGATTCACCGTTTCCTTCAAGGCGTTGGCCGATGTTGATGAACGGCGGAATGGCGGGATTGTTGGCGCCTCGGACCTTGGCGATCCATGAGCCGATGTGTGGCGCGGCCACCGTCTGGGGAGGAACATACCCGGTGTGCCAGTGATACTGGTGGCGCGAGTGCAAGATATTTCCCAGGTCGGCCACGACATGGGAGCGAATCAACGTGCCACGGTCCATGACCTTGGCCACGTTCTCGAGCCCCTGGGAGATCTTGATCGAGTCAACGGCGGTGTCGATCGATGGGAACGTGCAGAGAATTTTGTCCGAGGGAACTCCCACCTCGAACGGCGTGTACCGCTTGGGGTCGAAGGTCTCAGGAGCGGCCATACCGCCGCCCATCCAGAGCAGGATGCAGGTGTCGGCCTTGGGAGCGGGGTGCTGGACCGAATCTGCTCCCCAGGAAAGGCGGGGCTCGTTGGAGGCCAGGGCTGCCATTGCGGCCAGGCTCATCCCTCGCAGAAATTCGCGTCGGCTTGCGGCTTCGGCCGCTCTCGGTCGAGGTTCCATGGCGATTCCCTTAGTGGATGAGTTGGAACTCGGGCAGCATGAACATTACCCAGAAGAGGTCGGCCAGACCGTCAGCCGACGCCGGTGAGCCCACAAGCTCTCGCGCTGTCACCATCTCTTCGCCTGAAGGATGACGGCCAAGTGCTTGAAGGTAGATGGATTCGACGATGGTTTCAGGCGTTTCCCTGGGATGGGCTTCGAGCCACTTCGTCGCCCCTCGCGTCAAGGTGTCAGCCAGGACCTGCCCGTTCGAAAGGTCGAGTGCCTGAAGGGTGGTCAGGTTCTCCCCCCGGGTCGTCACCACCTGCTCTCGGTTTGGCCTTCCCAGCGACCTCATCAGCTCATCGCAGTGCACCAATGAGGCGCGAACGAACTGGGGAGAGGGAGACTCGCTGGTCGCGGGCGCCGCTCTCTTGAACGGGGCGTCCATCTTGTCGGGACCCGCATGGGTGATCATCCAGACGGCGTCGATGAATTCTTCCGCCGTCATTCGCTTGACCTCGGGACCTCGGAAGACGTAGCTGTCCGCCGTGGATTCCTCGGAAGACGTTGCGGGACGCGACTGGTAGACCTGGGAACTGACAATATGCTCGATGAGCGCCTTCATGTCGTACTGATGGTCGATCAAATATCCGGCCAGGTAGTCGAGCAGGTCTTCGCTCCAAGGCTCGTTGGCCATGACATCGACCGGGTGGACGATTCCCCGCCCGATCAGCCGTTGCCAGATGCGGTTGACGATCGTTCGTGTGAACCGCCCGTTATCGGGAGTCGTGACGAGCTTGGCCAATTGCTCGAGTCGATCGAGTTTGGGTTTCGAGGCGTCGATCGAGCCCAGTTCAGGCCAGAGGAACTTGGCGGCCGCGACTTTACCGGTCGGCTTGTCGCAACGATGGATCTCCAGCGGTGTCTCGGCGATGATCGCGGCCAGCCCGTAAGAGTCTTCGAGCTTCCAACGATCGATAAAACTATCGTGGCATGACGCACATTTCATGTTCACGCCGAAGAAGACCTGCGAGACGTTTTGCGAGAACTGGACTTCGCGAACCTGGCTCGCGTTGACGCGTCCGCGCCACTGGATTCCCTGAATGAATCCTTCCGACTCCGGAGCAGGGCTGATGAGCTCGAAGACGAACCGGTTGTAAGGCTTGTTTTCGACCAGGGACTGATAGAGCCAGCCGCTGATCTGCTTGCGCCCGCCATCGATATACCCGGTTCCCTTGTAGTCGTTGCGAAGCAGGTCGTTCCAGAACGAAAGCCAGTGCTCGGCGTAGGCCACTCGGTCGGCGAGCGTTTCCTGGATCACACGAGCTCGCTTGTCGGCACTTGTGTCCTTAAGAAAGGCTTCCAGCCGCTGGGGAGTGGGGAGCAGCCCCGTTAGGTCGAGGGTGAGCCGGCGCAAGAAAGAGGGATCGTCCAGCAGCGCCGGCGGGGTCACCTTGTGGCGCGTGTAGTAGGCATCAACGATCCGGTCAATGGGATGCTCACGGCCATGAGTGGCGGCAGGAAGCTCAACGCGCCGTAGCTTGAGGGGAGCGACGTAGGTACTGGCTTTGAATGTAAAGCCGTCCTCCCACTTGAGTCCCTCGTTGATCCAGGACTTGAGAAGAGCGACCTCCTGCGGCGTGAGGCGTTTTCCTTTGGGAGGCATCTGCTCTTCGGGATCCGTGCTGGTGATGCGGGAGACGAGCTCACTAGCGTCAGCCTTGCCGGGAACTACGGCCTCCGCTTTCAGGATGCTGTCCCGGGTGTCGAGTGAGAACGATCCTTTATAGGTCCCATTGGCGTGACACTTGGTGCAATGGGTTTTGAGCACTGGGACAATGTCATGAGCAAAGTCGGGAGGCTTCGTCTCCTGGGCGACCGCCGCGGACGTGATGGCGGCAAACGCCATCCCCCACATCGCGACCCAACTCCGTCGTCTCAGGTCTTCCCTGTGCATCTCGGCTTCCCCTGGGTGATTTCGCGGGCGGCACCATCTCGCACTCGATTCTCACGCTGACCCGGCCCTGGTGGCGGATCAATCGACAAAAGCCGGCAACGGTAGGCGAATGCTAAATAAGGCTTGTCCTTCGCCGATGGTGCCCTCGGGTCGTCCCGATCTCTACGCCCGACCCTGGCATGCGAGCAGGCGGGTTATCAGCGGATGGAATGCCTCCATTATCGGTCGCTAGGCCTCTCAAGACAACGGGAAAGCCCCCTGAGCCAGATCGCGCTTGCCTCACGAAACGCGCCGGGCGGAGCCGGGAGGCTTTTTCCTTAACGGTGTTTTCGACGGGTTGGTGGCTCTGCTTGGAGGAACGTCATCGCGACTTCGGTCCAGGTAGAGAAGGCGCCTCACCGCGCTGTCTTGTCGCGAACCAATAGAAAAGTGAATGAGTGTATTTGTGGCTTGTAAGATGGTTGCACTTGGGAAAAAAGCCCCGGTTGCGATCGCCGTCGTGTCTCAACATGTCGGTGAGCCGGACGAGGTTGAGCCGGAAGATGGCCGTAAAGATGAAGGATGATGGCGCGTGAGGAGGAGACTCGCTACGTCCGAGTCTACGAAAACGGTGGAAATCGCTGGAATACCGAGCGCGAGCGAGGAGTCTTCGAGCATGAGACCTTCCACGCCGACTCGGCTCATCATCATTGTCAACGATCTTCAGCGGGTTCTGCGTTATGAGCAACCATTGCGACGCCGGGTTATCCTTGAGGCTATCGCTGGGGTGTGGTTTGTGGGCAAGATGCTACAAGCCAACCCGCCACGCTTCGTGGCGGTCGCGGAGAAGTCCCACACGTCGCCGGGAGATTGAAGATCGATCGCGTCAAAGAGTTTAGCCCGCTCGACAAGAAATCCGACCAGAGGACGAATCCCCCCTGGCGGCGCCGACGTAGCGTTTCTGCGGTGTTGATTCTCCTTGTCGCTGCTTGCGGGATCGGTTCCCGACGTAACATCCCTGGTCTTCCCACGTTGATCAAGCTCTATGCCGGAGACACGCTCTGGGCGCTCGAGGCCTTCCTGGTGATCGGATTCATCGTGCCTGGACTGGCAACTCGGTGGTCGGCCCTGGCTGCATTGGCGATTTCCTTCGCTGTCGAGTTCAGCCAAATGTGGCATCCCCCCTGGCTGGACGCGATTCGAGCGACCTCGCTGGGGAGCCTGATCCTCGGTCACGGCTTTGTTCCGAGCGACCTGGTTTGTTACACGGTGGGAGTCGCCATCGGCAGCCTCTTCGAGATCCTGACGAAGCTACGTCGATTTGAATCAACGACAAAAGTCCAACAGGGGACTTGAAGAGAACGAAATTGGTCTTTACAGTTGTACGAGTCGGGTGTGTCTCAAACGTAACGTCGAGCAGCCGTCGGAGCAAAGATCACGTTCCGGAGGATTCGCGATGAACGGCTATTGCCTGGATCGGATCCGTCGAAGGATCGCGTTGGGAATTGTGGGGCTCAGTGCGTTCGGGATCACTTGGATGCTGATTCCCGGAATTCCGGTGGTCCGGGCTCCTTACGCTCGGCCCGAGGTGAAACTTGCGGGACTCACGCTCTTCGAGCACGAGTGGGAGCCGCACGACCCGCTCGCCAAGGGAGATGGCCTTGGGCCGGTCTTCAACGCTCGTTCCTGCGTCGCTTGCCACTTCCAGGGAGGCGTTGGGGGAGGGGGAGACAACTCGCACAACGTCGTCGCCTTCGAGGCGCACCCGACCGTCGACCGCCCCGAGGTCAAGGGGGGCCTGATCCACAAGTTCGCCGTCGAGAATCGGCTATTCGAGAAGCGAAGCGCATTGCAGAGCTTCTTCCCGATCGTCCCCGGCGGCGCTCGCGTTGAGAACGGCTGCTCGGTGCTGACCCTGGACTTCGACCCGATTCACACGGAGAGCGTCAACAGCACGGCTCTCTTTGGGGCGGGGTGGATCGATAGGATCTCCAGCAAAACGATCCGCTTCCAGAGCCTCAAGACCTCTGTCAAGAAGATCACTCGCGAGCTCGATTCCGATTTCAGCGGCGCGGTGCCGGGAAGGCCTCGCGTTCTGGCTGACGGACGCGTGGGCAAGTTCGGTTGGAAAGCTCAGTTCGCCACGCTGGAAGAGTTCGTTGCGGCGGCCTGTGCCAATGAAATTGGCCTTGGCAATCCGAACATGAAGCAGGCGATGCCTATGGTTCGTTGCGCCTACCCTGAGGTCGACGCTGACCTCGATAAACCTCAGTTCCTCTCGCTCGTCTCGTTCGTCGATACGTTGCCGCGACCTTGGGAAGTGGTTCCCTCAAGCGCGGCCGATCAAGTGGAGGCCGAGCAAGGCAAGCAGGCCTTCGCGAAGGTCGGATGCGCTGCCTGCCACACGCCCGACATGGCGGGTGTTGAGGGGATCTATTCCGACTTCCTGCTGCACCGGCTTGATGACCGCAGCAAGGGGAGCGGAGGCTATGGCTCGCGGGTGATTCCTCCCGTTCCGCTGCCGGAAGCCTATCCTTTGCCGGAGGAGTGGAAGACTCCTCCTCTTTGGGGGGTCGCTGACTCCGCACCCTATTTCCATGATGGCGGTTCCGCCTCACTGGAAGCCGCGATTCTTCGCCATCACGGCGACGCCGAGGATGTCACCATGGGTTACAAGGCCTTGCCTGCTTCCGACCGGCAGGCCGTGATCAAGTTCTTGAAAACGTTGAAGGCTCCTGTTGACGCCAAACCCGGACCGGTGGTCCCCAAGACCCGGCTGGCCCAGGCTTATTGAGCACCGTGCGATCAACGATCGCTGACGACCGACCAAGTGGGGACCTTGCGGACCACTCGCTCGAACTGGAACGACGTCTGTTTCGTGATGACAGCGAGGATTTGGTCGAGATCCGGGTCAACCTCATGACGAGGTTGGCCCGGTTTCGTTTGGCGGAGCGGAAGATGCGACTGCCACAAGAGTGGCTTGGTGCCAGGGTTTTCCGACTCGTTGATGATGAGGATGCCTTCGCGGTTACTGAGCCAGGAAAGAAGCTCCCCCAGCGTGTTCATATTGGGACCGCCTGGCCGGGGCGGAGGCGGGGGGGAGCCGAGATAGAGTCGAACGAACGTGTCTTCGGGGTCGTCAGGCAAAGGTTGAAACTTGAATTGGCCCCGCGTCACGATCACTTCTTGTTCGGGCTCCAGTCTCGCAAACGTGAGAGAGGTCCCAAGCTCGGTTCTGAGAATAGCCTGCAAGGCTGCCAGTCGTTCTTGAGGCGTTGATCCCGAGAGATAGACCCAGTCCCCCGTGACCTCCTGATTGCCAAGAGACGCCGAGATTTCCAATTCTTCCGGCTTGATATGAATCAGCGAGACAATGAATTCTCTCAGCGTTAATCGCTCGCCCCCGAGCGCCGTGGGCACGAGCCGTCCGTCTTTCTGTTCGAAGATACGAGCTCTCGTGTCGTTGCCACGGAAGTCAGGATCGCCATGGAGGAGGTAGTTGAATCGTTCCGCGCCAAACGGCGGGGCGATCCGCTTCAGCACCTGGTGCTCGCTCAAGGCGTACTGCTTGAGAAACTCCTCTCGACCGGGAGCGGGATCGGCCTTGACGCCGAGGGTCTCTTGGAGAGCGGTGGTCTCTTGAATGCTCAAATGCCAGGGTAAAGACGTGAGGATTCGGCCTTGAGGGTCGATGAGCAGGTTCGTGGCATATTGCCGTGAGCCCGAACGGCTGTGCAAGATCCGGTAGGAGGCATGAATCGCTCCCAGAGTTTTGAGTTCGGTGCCCGCGATTTGAGTCGCTCCTTCGCCATCGAGCAGAACACGAAAAGGAAGCTCACGTCCCTGCCAGTGCTCGGCGCTCAACCTTCTAAACGTCCTCTGGACGGCCTCCAGCGATCTTCCGTGGTTGGGATAGACGACGATAATCGTGAGCCCGTGCCGGGCAAACTGTTGATGGAGCCGAATCAAGTCCGGCATCCGACGTTCACTCTGCATGTTCCAGAAGTGCAGGAGTACGAACCTTCCTCGCAGATCGGCCAGGCGGACCGGCTCGCCAAGAATCCAGCCCTTCATCTTTTCAAGCTCTGGCGCGTCTTTGCCGATCAGGTCCTTCCAAATTTTGGTGAAGGGGAGTTCCGGAGTCGGTGTTCCTGGAGAGAGGATCGCGACAAGATCGACGTGTTCTCGCGGAGGTTGGATTCGCAAGAGATAGGTGGTTCCATTGGCCATCGCCGTGGCCACGTGCAGGCTGTCCGGCGCGATGGCAAGGCCCTTGACCGAGTTGTGCTCCGGCTTTGGGAAGGGGATTGTTTGCCGCAACGACCCATCACGCGGATCCCAGATTCGTAGAGTCTTTCCTTCCGAATCCACGGTGACGAGGCTTCGGCCGTCCGGGGCGAAAGCCAGGTGTCGAACGGTCTCTTGGCCGAGATCGAGGACCAAGCGTCTTCGCCGCTTCGGGATGTCCCACAAAACCACCACGAATTGCGAGCGGTCGTCAGGGCCGTAGATGGTACCCGCGACAGCCAGCGTGGTGTTGTCCGCACTGATATCGAGCGGCCTGATTCGGCTCATCCCCTCGAAGTTGTCGAAACGGGCTTCGATCTCGAGCTTCTCGACATTCCAAAGTGTGAGGACTCCATGAGAATTTCCATTCAAGGATGTTTGCCCGGCGGTCACCATGCGCTTTCCGTCACGAAAGAAGCGTGGATTCGTCTCCGCGGTCTGGACCAATCCATGGCGCTTTTGTCTTTCGAGATCGTAGACCGTGATATAACCAAAACTGTTGAGTTCGCGGCTGACTGCGGCGAGCCATCGCCCGTCGGGACTGACGCTCAAGGCACTGGCGCTGTCTCCCCACAGGTTCCATTGCCGAAGGACTTTCCCTGACTCGGTTTCGCAGACTTTGAGGCTCTCTCTGTTGGTTCGGTCGAAGAGAGCGACCTTTTGGCTATTAGCGAAGAGAACCGCCGATGGGCGGGACGTGGCTTCGATGCTGCGTCGTTCTTGCCGTGTCTTGAGATCCCAAATTCTGACCCTTCGATCGAGTCCGCCCGTTGCCAACACATTCCCATCCTGGCCGAAATCGACGACGGTCGTCGCCCCCTGATGGCCGGCGTGTTGAAAGCGAGGATGACCGCTCTGGGCGTCATGAAGGTGGACGGCCTGGCCGCCGATCGCCAGCGTTGCCCCGTCTGGGCTAAAGGCCAGGCGAGCTATCGGGGATCCTGAAGGCAAGGAGAGACGATTGAGCCGTTCTCCCGTGTCTCCACTCCAGTATTGAATGTCGCCATTGTCCCCGGTTGAGGCGAGGACTCCGTCGGGGCGTATGGCGAGCCCGGCCACGCGAGGCCAATGAGAGTCAAGTGACTGCTTGAGGGTGCCATCGGGCGGGTTCCAGACTTTGATGACGGATTCACCGGCCGCGGAGATGAGTGAAGTACCATCGGCATTTGCGACAAGTGCGGTCAGGGGGCCTTTATGGGCGGGAATCGTCCTGAGGAGTTTCCCAGTGGTGATTTCATAAAGCTGGATGTTTCCCTCAGAAGTGCCCACGGCGACCGAGCCGTCACGAGGAAGAATCGCAATGGGGCTTTTACCTCTCGAGTTCTCGGGTCGAGACTCCTCGTCCAACCGAATAAGGCGATTCCCCGTGATGACGTCCCAAACCGCGACTTCTTCGTCATCGCCAATCACAAGTCGTTTTCCGTCAGGATGAAAAGCGAGATCGCTCACGTTCGATCGGGTACGGATTTCGCGGATCGCGCGCCCGCTTGGGACCTGCCAAAGAAAAACGACGCGATGAGAACCTCCCGCGGCGACGACGCGGCCGTCGGGGCTAAAGACGACACGATCGAGTGGATTGTCACCTCCCGCGAGAGCGGGACCAACATGCCGATGGAGGCGTTCTTCCCCGGTGGCAGCGGCCCAGAGCCGAAAGGTTCCATCCCCGCCCACGGATGCAACCCACTTGCCGTTGGGGCTGAAGGCGACGTCGCTCACGTATGAGCCGTGTTTCCAGCGGCTATCTCCAAGAACGGCCACAAGCTCTTTCGGAGCATCCGCCGGATCACCGGCTCCCGCGACGGCCAGCTCGTAGGCTGGGATCGACTCTCGTTTGATCTCCGCCAAGACAGAGTTTGGTGCTGAAGGTTTTGGAGGGGCCGCTTCGGGAGAAGGAGTCTGGCCGAGGGTAACCAGGGAAAGCGCCATGATCGTGAGACTGAACGCAAGCATGATCGAAGCGACACCTCGGTAGGCGTTCATCTGGAAGCTCCTGAGCGTTGAATGCACGAGCTTGAGAACGATGCTCGAAGGAAGCTCGCGACGACAAACTCCCAGCACCATTGGGCCGTGGCGGCGAATCAAGGTCCCAAGGGAGGATTCGTTGCGCTCAGCAACGAAGCGATGGAGAAACTTTGCATCACTGGCGCCGAGGCTGGTTTCTTCCTCGAACAGGCGATGGACCCTTTCAAGGACCGTGTACCGATTTCTGCTGATCATGATCCTCGAAGCCTCAGAAGGACGAGTCGTCGGCCAAAGGGTTTCTCGTCTCAGCCAGAGTTAATGCCTGTGCCTGGCGGTTCCATGCATCTTTCTTGGGGAATCAGGAGCAGCGGGCCGCGATCTGTGCGTTCTTGCGAATGTTTTTGGGCTGCTTGGCTGGCCCAGGATTTCGAGCACTCCGTTGAGTTTACTGGCTGGTCGTTCTGAGCGGGCATTCACAGTAACATACGGAACGGAGATCTTTCATCGAGATGCTCGGGTCACTCTGAACATAGGCCGTTCTCTCCATGGATAAGCCATACCGTCGGGTTTGCGTGATGCTTTTTGTGATCGGGGTTTGCGTCGGATTGGGTTCCGCTCTTCATGCGACGCCTCCGGAGGACTTAGCGTCGGTTGGGACCTTTCGGGTACCGCGCGGCCTGACGGTTGAGATGTTTGCCGAGGAACCGCAACTGGCGAATCCGGTGGCATTTTGCCTGGATGAGAAAGGGCGAGTTTATGTCGCGGAGGAGTACCGTTTCAATCGCGGTACGGAAGAGAACCGCACGCGCCCGTTTCTCCTTGAAGATGACCTGCAGCTTCAAACGGTTGATGACCGTCTTGCCATGCTGAAGAAGTGGTCAGGCCGGTTTGAGGGAGGGATGGAGTGGTTCTCCAAATATGCGGACCAGGTGAGGCTGCTTGAGGATAAGGACGGCGATGGCAAGGCCGATCGCGCGTTGGTGTTTGCGGGGGATTTCAAAGGCCCTCTTGATGGCCTGGCTTCAGGGGTCATCGCCCGAGACGGTGATGTCTACCTCACGTGCATACCCAATCTCTGGCGGCTTCGGGACGAGGACGGGGATGGAAAGGCCGAGGTTCGCCAGGCTCTTCTGCATGGGTTCGGCGTGAACGCGGCGTTTCTGGGGCACGACCTCCATGGCCTGGTTTGGGGACCCGACGGCAAGCTCTATTTCTCTGTGGGGGATCGCGGCTTTCACGTCAAGACGCTGGAAGGAAAGGTCATTCACGGACCTCGTACGGGAGGGGTCTTCCGTTGTGCGCCGGATGGCTCGGGGCTGGAGGTGGTGGCTCGGGGGCTTAGAAACCCCCAAGAACTCGCCTTTGATGTTTATGGAAACCTTTTTGCCGTTGATAACAACTGTGACAAAGGGGACCACTCTCGGCTGGTGGCCATTCTTGAAGGGGGAGACTCGGGTTGGAACATGGCGTATCAGACGATCCCCGAGCCCTATTTGACCGGTCCGTGGCATGCGGAGAGGTTGTGGCATCTCTCTCATGAAGGGCAGGCTGCCTGGATTATTCCGCCTGTGGGGAAGATTGGGGCGGGGCCTTCGGGGTTTGTGGCCTATCCCGGCGTGGGACTTCCCGACCGCTACCGTGACCACTTCTTCTACTGCAATTACACGAGCAATGGCGGCGTCGAGTCGTTCACGGTGAATCCCAAGGGAGCTGGGTTTGAACTCGTGGATTTGCAACCGTTTCTGACACCGATGATGGCCACCGATGTCGATTTTGGCTACGACGGCAAGATGTATGTTTCCGAGTTCGGCCGGCTTGCGTGGGACGGAAGCAATCAGTCCGGTCGGCTTTTCACCGTCTTTGACCCCAAACTGCGTGACGACCCCACGATCCGGCAGGTTGAACGGCTCTTCAAAGAAGGGTTTCGGCATCGATCGATCGACGAGCTGAGCACACTGTTGAGCCATCCCGATCAGCGTGTCCGTCTGCGTGCTCAATACGCGCTAGCCGAGCAAGGTGAGAAGGCGGGAGAGGCCTTCGTGAAAATGACCGCGTCGGGGAATTCTCTGCTGACGCGGCTCCATGCGGTCTGGGGCCTGGGGCAGGTGGGGAACAAGTTTCCCAAAGGGTTGAAGGTCGCTACGCAACTCTTGGAGGATCCTGACGCCAAGTTGCGCGGTCAGGCAGCGAAGGTTCTCGGCGATGCCCGGTTCCCGGAGGGGGGAGAGAAACTCGTCGGACTTCTGAAAGACTCTGATGCCCAAGTCTGTTTTCAAGCCATGATGAGTCTGGGAAAGCTGCGGCATCGGGCGGCGATCGAGCCAATCCTTGCACGAGTTCGTCAGGACGCGGGGCACGATCCTTTCTTGCGACATGCAGCCGTGATGGCTCTTCTGGGAATGGAAGATCCGGACGCCTTGCTCACTCATTCAAAGGACGAAAGCCCGGCGGTGCGGATGGTGGTCCTTCTCTGCTGGCGACGGCTGGCGGACTCCCGGATCGTCGCGTTCCTTGGTGACGCGGATCGCTCGCTCGTCACCGAGGCGGCTCGCGCGATCAATGATGTGCCCGTGCCGGGTGGAACCGAGGCGCTCGCCAGGCTCCTGGATCACGAGGAATCGATCAACGATGAAGCCCTGGCCCGGCGCGCGATCAACGCCAATTTTCGGCTGGGAGGCGAGGCGCAGGCCCTGGCCCTGGTCGCAACTGTGGCCGATTCTCGCCGGTCGCTGGCGATGCGGAGTGAAGCCTTGGCGGCCCTGGCCGACTGGGACCATCCTTCGCCGCGCGATCGTGTCACGGGCTTCTGGCGCCCTCTCGAAAAGCGAGATTCGACGGTCGCTCACCGGGCGTTTGAGCAAGGAGCGGCGACGCTTCTCGAGAAGACCTCGGGATCGCTTCAGGCTCATGTGATCGAACTCTTGACCAAGCAAGGAGGAAAAGGAGACGAGGCCTGGTTCCTCGCTCAGATCAATGACCCCAAGGCAGACGCCGCCGTGCGACTGGCATCGATCCGGTATTTGGCCGGGCGAAAGGCAGGCTCGCTCAAGAAGGCGGTTCAGTCGGCAATTGCCGATCAAGATCCACTGTTGCGAGCGGAAGGGCGGCGGATTCTCGCCTCTCTCGATCCCGAATATGCTGTTGCGTTGATGGAAATGCTCCTGAAGGATCGCAACGCTCCCGTGACGGAACAGCAGCTTGCGTTGGAAACGTTGACCGCGATGGGTAAGCCGCAGTCCGATGCCCTCTTGCGAGAGTGGGTCGGACGACTGGAGGGGGGCGACGTTCCGGCGGGGATTCAATTAGATGTCATCGAGGCGGCCGTGGCGCGCGGTACACCCGAGCTCATTGCCGCCCTGGACCGCTATCGGAAGAGCAGGTCTCAGAGCGATCCGCTGGCTGTGCATCGTCCCAGTCTGGAAGGGGGGAACGCCGAGCGCGGCCGTGCGCTGTTTGTGGGACACCAGCAGGCGCAGTGCATCCGCTGTCACCGAGTCGGCAACAACGGCGGAACAGCCGGCCCTGACCTTTCCAAGGTCGCGACCCGAGGCGACCGTGAGTTCTTCCTTCAGTCGATGGTCGACCCTGACGCCAAGATCGCGCCCGACTTCGGCACGATTTTGCTGGCTCTGCGCGACGGCCGTGTCGTGACGGGGACCTTGAAATCAGAAACGAAGCAGGAAGTTGTGGTCGAGAGCAACGAGGGACTTCGCATTGCCGTCCCGGCCAACGAAATCGAGGAACGCTCTTCACCTCAGTCGGCCATGCCCAAGATGTCGACCGTTCTCTCGCCTCGCGAGTTCCGAGATATCGTCGAATATTTGACGACGTTGAAATGAGAGGGAGGTAAGGCCGCCGCCGACTTCAAATGCAGAACCAGGTTGGGAGTGGTATTGCCGCCCAACGTTGTCGCCATGATCGCGCGAGGCGGACTCCCACGAGAAGCGAGGGCCTTAAGCGGGGCGGCTCAGGACGTGCTTCGATCGCGTGGCAGACCAGGTCCGCCACGCGATGATTGAGCCGAACGAGTAAGAGGCTTCGAGAGTCGTCACGCGTCGCCAACCTGGCCCCTTCGATTTTCAGCAAGTCGACGGCCCAGGTCATTTCTGTTCCCTCTTTCCGGAGCGTCTCCGCGGCGAACGAGCTGAAGTCAATGGCTTCAGCTCTCAGGCCCTCGGTTCGGGCCGCGTCTTGTCGGCGTTGATGGCGGTGGAACAGAGCCGCATAGGTGGTCTCACCCAGGACTCTACAGCTCAGAGGAAGCAACTTGGCAACCTCGTTTCTCCGCTTGTTTCGGAGGGCGTCCGCATATCGGGTCAGTTGCTTACTCGAGATCGCCTCGATCCACGCCACTTCGCGGAGATCCAGCCCAAGCTCCACGCCAAAACGCTCTGGGTCTTGAAGGAGAAGGAGACGAAGGGCCGGTTCGGTGACCAGCCGCGCGAGCACTCGCTGCTCTTGGGCTAAACCCATCGTCGATGCCGCCTGCCGATTTCTCGGGCATGCTCAAGTTCGTGGAGAATCTCAGAAAACGGCGGGAGATCCTCGTCCCGCTCCAGAATGAGACCGTTGACGTTCGTAGCCGCGAGAACCTCATCAAGAAGTGCCCAGACCTCGGGGGGAGTGGCGGCGGCGTGGCTGTCCACGAGCGTTTCCCCGTGCCAGTGACCCCCCGCAATGTGGATCTGGACGACATTTTCGAGTGGGAGCCGCTTCAGAAATGCTCGCGGGTTCAAGCCATGATTCACTGCATTGGTGTGAAGGTTCGTCAGATCAAGCAACAGGCCACAGCCGGTTCGGCGAACAAGCTCGGCGAGAAAGTCCGCCTCGTCGAATTCGGGGCAGGGGAGAGCGATGTCGTAGGTGATGTTCTCAAGAATAAGGGGTACATCGATGAATTCGCGGACGACTTCGATGTTGTTGCAGAGCGTGTCGAGCGCGTCTCGTCGTAGCGGCAGAGGCGCGAGATGGCCGATCTCAATTCCTCCTGCGCGGGTGAATGCGACGTGCTCGCTCCACCAGGGGGGCTGAAGGCGATCGACCACATTCCGCAGGGCGGTGAGATATTCCCGGTCGAGCCCCTCGGCCGATCCCAAGGAAAGGTTGAGGCCGTGGGGAATGACCGTGAAATGAGAGGCCAGAACATCAAGCTCGGCCAGGCTTTCGCGCGTGTTGTCGAAATAGTGGTCCGCGATGACCTCGAGAAAGTCGATGCGCTCGCGGTGAAGGAACAGATCTCCCAGGTAAGGAGATCGGAAGCCAACTCCTACACCCAGGCATTCGAATCGATGGCTCATGGTTGAAGGCCTCCTTCGAGCGAATTAGCCGCCGCATCCCCCACAACCTCCTCCACATCCCCCGCCGCATCCGCCACCACACCCTCCGCCTCCGGCACCGCCGCAACCTGAGGCGCCACAACCCGCGGAGCATCCGCTCGAAGGGGAGGCCCGGAAGAGAGAAGCCCATTTGGCGTAGGGAGTGGTCGACAGGGCTCCGAGGCCGAAGATCGCGGGAACCAGCAACAGCGAGTTTCCCGGGACGTCGAGTGAACTCTCGTTGACTTGTGTCCTGAGTCCCGCGAAGGCGATTTCCAGTTGAGAGAGGTATGCGCGACCTCGTTTCGTGAGCCGGGAAACCCGAGCTGCAAACAGAGTGGCAATCATACCGACAAGTATTAGGATGATCAGAAAGCCAACGTTGTGCCGCCCCTGCGCAAGCGCGATCGACAGCCGGTATCCTCCCAAGATCAACAAGAGGAGACAGCCGGCCAACGCGAGTTCTCGACTTTTGCGACTCTGCTCTCGTGTGGAGAGGATCGCCTCTTCGCGAAAAACCGCGTCGAGATCTTCGCAATACACCTTGACCCGGCTGGTTAACCTTCCTCCTAGAAAAATCGCTTGGATTGTCTGCGGGACTTCAAAGAATTCGAGCACCTCTCGTTGGAGGCTGCTGAGGGGTTTCAGAGTCTGGGAGTTCTGTTCACGGCCGATTTTCACGGGTGTCTTTCTTAGGAGGTTCTCATCAGGGATCTCTTGAAGATGTCCTTGCTGCATGAGGTCGAAGATCGCCAAACGCGTCACGGCGTTGACCCCTCCGCGAAGATAAGCAATGGCGTAGGGATCGGGCTTGAGAGGAATTTTCATCACCGTGACGTCACGCGTGGGGTCACTCCGCACAACCCCCCTGCGCGTGACCACGAGCACAAAGAAAATGACGATCGCGTAGAAACCGAGAAACTGAACTCCATTCCACTCCGCGAACAGATTAAGTGCCGGCCAGCCCATCGTATACCTCGTGATCTGATGTGATGATGATCGAGGCTCCATCGCCGCCGTGTGCTATCAGACCGAAGGGAATCGTTGGGAACACTCGTTGATTGACGAGTCCTGAATGTGTTTTGAGTCCAGCAAGGGCAGAGGGAATCTGAGCGCGCAAAGCCCCCTTCACGCGAAACTCAATCACGTGCACTGCGTCCCTGGGCCGCGAAATCCCTAGCCGATCATCGCAAGGAATTCGCGAGCGTCTTTCGCTAAGGGACTAGCCGTCAAAAAATCCGAAATAGGGCGCGCGGCTTTTTAGATTTTTGGAGAAGAGGGGATCGGACGCCAACTCCGGCGCGTCGCATAGCCTGCGGTGCCCAGGACAGTCGCCCCCAGAAGGATGGCGCTGCCGACCCAAAAGAGGAGGTTGAGCGCGAGTTTTTCGTCGGCGGCGACAGCCTGGTCGTAACGCTGCTGGACGATGACGAAAAGTTCGGTGTTGCCGACCGGGGCAAACGCCGCGAGCCAGCGGCCGGCAAAGGCGGGAGAGCGATCCCCCAGGGGATCATGATAGTTCGAGTCAATCCCGTGATCGTCGGACTCTTCCTCGTGAGTGTCGAGCAACTGGAATTCGTCGCCGGTACGAGGACCGGTCGTTGCTGTCTCGGGACGCGCGGCCACGTGGATTGCCTCGGAGCCGTGGCGATAAGCGGGATGGAGCAGGATGAGGTAGTCCGGTGCCTCGGATGCAGGAGAAAGGGGGATCGGCCCCTTGTTCTCCCGCCTTCCCGGCTGGTTGGTGTCGTGCCGCCCCACCAGGACCGCTGCACGGCTTTCATCGTTGAGTCGGAACGAATCAAGCGTGGAGTTGGTGGTCATCGTCGCGGCGATCACGCCGAGAAGCTTGTTCTCAGGACCAGAACCATCGTAGACCGCGGCCGTCATGGCGAACTTGAACAGTTCATCGTTCTCGGCCTTGAAGACGCGAGAAATGTGAACGGGGTTGCCGTCCCCCTCACGGCCGCGCCGCAGCGCGCCTTGAAAATAGTCGCGCCCACTATAGTCACGCCCCAGAACCTTTTGATTCACAGGGGCATTGGCCAGCATCGTCCCTTTCGTGTCAAGAAGATAACACGTTTCGAAAGGGGAAGAGGCTCCTGGATGATCGCGATGCCCCTTGCCCAGTTGGTCCAGGTAGCGCTGAATTCCTTTGACGTCGTTCTGAACCAGAAGGCTGCGAAGAACGGGGTCTTGCGCGGCCTTGGCAATGGGGGCGCTCAGATGCTCGAGTTTGAGGAGCACGGTGCTCGCGACATTCTTGGCCGCGAACCGGTTGTTCAAAGTGACCTCGCGTACGAGCCGGGTTTCCAGGGACCTGGCGACGGAGAGCGCGGCCAGGGTCGCCGCGACTTGAAGCCCCAGGGACAAGAGGATCAGCGCGGCGACGAGCGGATGCCGGCGCGACCAGCGAACAAGCCGTTCGATTCCACCGGCCGGACGAGCCATGATCGATTCGCCACTCAACCAACGCCGCAAGTCATTGGCCAGGGCGTCGGCCGATGCGTAACGATCGTGTGGGTCTTTGGACAAACACTTCAAGCAGATAGTTTCGAGGTCGCGGTCGATCGCGGGATTCTGGGCGCTCGGTCTTACGGGGTCACACTCACGCACCTGCCGAATCGTTTCAAACGTGTTTTCGCCGCGGAACGGAGGGTGGCCCGTGAGCATGGCGTAGAGGATGGCTCCCAGGCCGTAAACGTCGGTCGCCGTGGTGACGACCCCTTTGTGGCCGGTCGCCTGCTCCGGAGACATGTAGGGGGGAGATCCAACGATGGTGCCGGAGGTTGTCAACTCGATCACATCACCATCCCGTTCCGCGAGGCCGAAGTCGGTGACGTGCGGCTGATCGTGAACGTCTAGCAAGATGTTGGACGGCTTCAGATCGCGATGACGGATCCCGCGCTGGTGCGCGTAGTGCATGGCACGGGCGATGATGACCATCAACTCGGCGGCGGAGCGTGGGTTGCTTCGATACTGGTCGAGTTTGTTGGCGAGGCTTCCCCCCTCGATCAGCTTCATGCTGAAGTACCAGTGGCCCCGGTGCTCTCCCACCTCGAAGACGGGAACGATGTGCGGGTGATCGAGATTGGCAACAGCCTCGGCTTCAGTGCGAAAGCGGAGATTATCCGTCTCAGAGGCGAGCGGTCCCGCGAGCGTCATCTTGAGGGCGACAATACGATTGAGTCTTCGTTGTCTCGCCTTGTAAACCACCCCCATGCCACCCCGCGCGATCTCGGCAATGAGCTCGTAATCGCCGACCTGGCGCGATTCAGAATCCCATGCTTCGCGTTGCGACTCTCCAACCGTGATCGTGATGTCGTTCGAGCCCTTGGACGAGGGCGTAGCGGCGTTTTGATGGTTGTCACGTACCGTGGTCTGTTCGAGCGGTTCCATGCGTCGTTGGATGTGCTCATGGTTGCTCAAGAAAGACTCGAGCTCGGCGGCAATGTCCCCATGCCCCGCGAGGAACTGGCCGCGATCGGGCGGTTGGCCCGCGTCGGCCAGTTCAAGATACGAAGCGATCGCCTGGTTGATACGAGATTCACGGTGTTCACTGCTGGGGGGTTCGCCGCTCATGGGTCATTCACTGTCTTGCAGCATGGTGCGGAGCGTTTGGGCTCCACGTTTCAGAAGTCCTGCCACGGCGCTTGGAGAGCGGTCGAGCCGTTGGCTGATTTCAGCCAATGAGCGGCCGTGAAAATGGCGAAGGACCAGCGCCTCACGTTGCGCCGGCGGCAAAGCGGCCAGGGCGGAGGCGAGGCGAACGGCCTGTTCATGACGTTCAACGCATTGGCTCGGGCTCGACTGATCGGCGACCAGCCAGTCCCCCAGCCGGGCCGAAGACGCGTCCAGGTCCGATTCGAGGGTCCGCTCTCGCGAAACATCCCGCTTGGCCCGGCCCAAAGCGCGTAAAGCATCGGCAAGGTTATAGGCGAGCAACTGCCTGAGCCAACCGGCGAGCTCAGCTTCATTGGTTCCCCGAAACTGATCCTCTTTGCGATGGGCTTCCAAAAGGGTCTGTTGAACGAGGTCGGAAGCTTCGAGATGGCTATGAGGAGAAACTCCAAGCTTCTCTCGTGCCAAGAAGATCAGGTAGTCACGGAATCGTCCCAAACTGAGGGAGGGTGTTTCGTTCTCGCTCGTCACCACGTTATGACCCTGGGCGGGTGTGATCGCGCTCACGAATACCTCAGTCACCTTCGATTGGCCCGAAACAAAAGGGACACGGGCTCCCTAGCTTATCCCAAGATGTAACGCATGAACAGCATTGTGCGTCGGTGTTGCCCAGTCCCTGCTCAAGGCGGAGTTTTCTTCGCCGAATGCAAGTCTCTGAGTCTGAAGCGACACTCTTTCGCCGCTGGGCCGCGCGATTCACCTTGGCCCTTAAAGGACCGAGGAATGATTACCGGTGCTGAGGCGGATCGCATACGATGAAGATGAGGGTTTGTCCTATCGCGTCCCCTTCTCAACAGATTGTCGAATCGGTTCCCCACGCGCTGGTATTTTGTCGACGTCTTTCGTGCCGGGAGCCTAACCGTGTTCAAGCAGGACGTTGCCGTTCTTCCGCTTTTCCGAGGTGCCGGCTATGCAAACCAAACCGAGGATCGGGTTGCCGATCGGAGCCCACACACTCCCCGCTCTGTTTTACACGGACGAAGAACGCTTTCAGCATGAGCTCGAGCGATTCTTTTTTGGGATGTGGATCCATGCCGGCCGCGAGGAAGAAGTGGCGGACGTGGGTTCGTATGCCCTGCGCAATGTCGGTGCGGAGAACGTCATCATCGTGCGTGGAGAGGATAGCCGGCTTCGGGCTTTCTACAACGTTTGCAGGCATCGCGGCACGCGCATCTGCGAAGGGCATAACGCAGCACTGGCCGGGCATAGTTTCCAATGCCCCTATCACGCCTGGACCTACAACCTCGAGGGGCGGCTGATTGGTGCGCCGCATATGGATGAGGTTCCCGGCTTTCAGAAGGAAGACTATCCTTTAAAATCCGTGGGACTGGCCACCTGGGATGGGCATATCTTCCTTCATTTCGGACAGAATCCTCCGCCACTCGAAACCCAGGTGGGGGACCTCATCACGAGGTTTCAGCCCTGGCAGATGCAAGATCTGCGGCTTGGCTGCCGGGTTACCTACGACGTCAAGGCGAACTGGAAGTTGATCATCCAAAACTATTCTGAATGTTTGCATTGCCCGATCATTCATCCCGCGTTCCAGAAACTGTCGCACTACCTTGAAGGGGACAGCGAGCCGGTGCAGCCGGGATACTTCGGGGGAAAGAACGACCTTCGGCCAGGCGTTGAAACCATCTCCACTAGCGGCAAGCGGCTACGGGCCTGCTTGCCAGGACTTGATGACGCGGACTGCCGTCGGGTGCACTTCTACGCGATCATGCCGAACTTGCTGCTTAGCTTGCACCCAGACTACATGGTCACGTACACGTTGCGTCCCCTGGCCGTGGGCAGGACCGAGATCATTTGCGAATGGCATTTCCACAAAAACGAAGTTGCCAACCCGGAGTTCGAGCCCAGTGACGCTGTCGACATCTGGGATCTCACAAACCGCCAGGATTGGCATGTCTCTGAGTTGACCCAACTTGGAGTCAGCTCTCGTTCTTATACCCCTGGACCTTACTCCGACCGGGAAGATTTACTCTTCGCCTTCGATCGTATCATCCAGGGAGAGGATGGCGCGTAGGCCCTGGATGTCACAGGCGAATCGCTTCCATGGTCAGGAGGATCGGTCCTGGACTTCTGGTGAACCCCTTGTGTCACGTACGCGTCACTGGGTATTCCCGATGGGGAATGACCTCGCGCTCGAATCTGGTGACCAAGGGGTGATCCAGCCTCACGGAGAAGAAGCCCAGGAGGCTCTTGCCCGGATTGTCCCCTTCCGCCCGAAACCTTAAGCAACAGGCACGATCTTCCGAGGCGACTCCAACGAAGACGTAGTCATCGTCGGGCGTCGCGGCCAGGATGGCTTCTGGTGTCTGAATCCGCTCGAATCCGTGAGGAAAGTCGGTCGGACATTGCTCGAAATATCATCCATTGTGGTCGCGCCAATCCTCAGACTTTACGAGCCTGCTCAGCGAGGGGAGGCCCTGTAGAAAGGCCGCCACCTTGCACAAGTCGCGCGCGATCTTCTGCTAGCGGACAGTCCCCGGCCTGGGTAAAGGTAGCTCCCTGCGGAGGAATGAAGTCAGGAATCCCCTTGGGGCTATCAACGCGCATCTGTCGGTCCCAGCTATGAAAGCCGTCCACTTCGGAGCCATCGCGGTTGCCCGAAAGACTGCAAAGCGTACGGTCTTCGTATTCTCGGGAAAGAATACGCATGCTTATGTAAGCATGTTGCGGACGACGTGTCCATGGACGTCGGTGAGCCGGAAGTATCGACCCTGGAACTTGTAGGTCAGCTTTTCGTGGTCGATCCCCAGGAGATGGAGGATCGTGGCCTGCATGTCGTGGACATGGACGGGGGATTCGACGACGTTGTAGCCGAACTCATCGGTGGCCCCGATGGTTGTGCCTGGCTTGATCCCTCCGCCGCAGAGCCACATCGTGAAGCAGCGAGGGTGATGGTCTCTGCCGTAGTCGGTGGGGGTGAGTTTCCCTTGCGAATAATTCGTGCGGCCGAATTCACCCCCCCAAACGACCAGGGTTTCATCGAGCATGCCCCGCTGCTTCAAGTCCGTAAGCAAAGCGTAGCAGGCGCGGTCGATGTCCTGGGTTTGGCGGCGGATACCGCCAGGGAGACCGCCGTGGTGATCCCAACCTGGGTGGTAAAGCTGGATGAACCGGACATCTCGCTCCGCCAGGCGTCGCGCCAGCAAGCAGTTCGCGGCGAAGGTGCCGGGCTTTTTCGCGTCGGGGCCGTAGAGCTCGAACACGGACTCAGGCTCGCGAGCGACGTCCATCACGTCCGGAACGCTCGTCTGCATCCGGTAAGCCATCTCGTACTGCGCGACGCGCGCGTTGATCTCGGGATCTCCCAGGTCTTCGTACTGGATCGCGTGGAGCTCGGCCAGACGGTCGAGCATCTTGCGGCGGCTGGCTGCGCTGATGCCGTCGGGGTTATCGAGATAGAGGACCGGGTCCTTGCCGCTTCGGAACTGGACCCCCTGGTGAATGCTGGGTAAGAAGCCGTTGCCCCAAAGTCGCGCGTAGAGAGGTTGATCGATCCGGTCCTTGGAGATCAAGACAACAAATGCGGGGAGGTTCTCATTGGCGCTTCCGAGGCCATAACTGAGCCAGGCTCCCATGCTTGGTCGACCCGCCAGTTGCGAACCGGTCTGGAAGAACGTGATCGCGGGGTCGTGGTTGATGGCCTCGGTATGGAGCGACTTCACGAAGCAGATCTCGTCAGCCGCCTTGGCCGTCCAGGGGAGGAGTTCGCTCAGCCAGGCTCCCGAATTTCCGTGTTGCTGGAACTTGAACGCGGACCCGGCCAGGGGCAGAGTGGCTTGAAAGGCGGACATGCCCGTGAGCCGTTGTCCCATCCGGACGCTAGCCGGCAAGTCCTGTCCGTTCATTCGGTTCAGGGTCGGCTTGTAGTCGAAGAGATCGAGCTGCGAGGGGCCGCCGCTCATGAACAGGGAGATGATCCGCTTTGCCTTCGGAGGGACGTGAGGCGCCGGGAGAATTCCTCTGAACGGATTCGCGGCCTCGGGGCTGGCTCCAACCGACTCGCGGTTGAGCAACGCCGTCAGCGCCGCGCCCCCCAGGCCGAGGCCGAAGCGGCCAAAGAAGTCTCGCCGGTTCATTGCGAAATTGATGTGGTCGCAGTTCATGCCGCTCTCTCCCGAGAGAAACCGCATCAAGCGGAAGTTCTTTGTCGTCAGCGGCGCAGGACCGCTTCATCGTGGTTCAGGATGGCCTCTGCAAGGACGGTTCCCGCCGCCAGTTCAACGGGGTCGAGCGCCAAATCATTGCGAGACTCACCGAAGGCCAGCAACTTTTTAGCGGCCTCTCGATCGGAGCCGAAGAGAGCGCGTTGGTCGGCGAGAAGCTCGGAAAGCACGGCAGCTTCTCCTGGCACCGGCTTACGGCCGGTCAAGAGCCGGAAGAGCCACGCTGCTTTCTCGGCGTCGGTCTTTCCTCCCTCCTTGAGCATGCGCTGGCTCAAGAATCGCGCCGACTCGACGATCTGCACGTCATTGAGCAGTGCGAGGGCCTGGAGCGGAGTGCTCGTGCTCTGGCGTTTGGCAATGCAGACATTTCGCTCGGAGGCGTCAAACGCGATCATCGCCGGATGCGGCACGGTTCGCTTCCAGAATGTGTAGAGGCTGCGGCGGTAGAGGCCAGGGCCCTTGGATTGATCATATTTAGGCCCCCCCATGGCTACTTCCCAGAGCCCTTCCGGCTGATACGGTTTCACGGCGGGGCCCCCTCGCGTTTCCACGAGAAGGCCGCTGGTGGCGAGGGCCTGGTCGCGAAGCATCTCCGCGGTGAGTCGACGGGCAGGGGCCCGAGCGAGTAGCGCATTGCCCGGGTCTCGGGCCAGAAGTTCGGGGCTCGCGTGTGACGATTGGCGATAAGCGGCCGAGGTCGCAATCAACGTCAACAGGTGCTTGGTATCCCAGCCGGAGGAGATGAACTCGCGAGCGAGCCAGTCCAGCAGTTCGGGGTGCGTAGGCTGCGCTCCCTGACTGCCGAAGTTGTCGCTGGTCTCGACGATTCCCTTGCCGAACATCATCTGCCAGAACCGATTGACCGTGACGCGGGCCGTGAGAGGATGATCGGGAGCGATAAGCCAGCGGGCCAGGCCCAGGCGGTTCCTGGGTAGGTCGGAAGGAAACGCGGGGAGGGCGCCGGGTGTATTGGCGGAAACCGGGTCTCCAGGTGCGTCATAGGCTCCTCGCTTGAGTACGAAAGCAGGCTTCGGCCGAGGCAGCTCCTGCATGACCATGGCTTCAGGAATGGGATTCACCAGCCGGTTTTGCTCAGCGCGAAGAGCGTACAGCTCCTTGGTCTTCTCTTGGACGGCTGGATCGATGTTGGCCAGGAAGTATTCGAAGAGGCCCGCTCGCTGCGGGTCCGAAAGGCTAGCCGGAGCCGTTTTCCAGGCGTCCGTTAGGTCCGAGCGATTGGCAAGTTGAGCGGCTTCGAGCGGAGTGATCGCGCGGTCGAAGACGCGGAGGTCGTCAAAGCGCCCCCCTTTGAAGCCCGAGTCTCGGAAGCGATAACCGAGCGCCAGCTCGGGTTCGGCTCCGCCGTAGGTGATGTCTTTGGTGAGGCCATCGCGAATGACGTCAAGGGCCTCGTTCTTGCCGTCGAGATAGATCCGAATTCCGTCCGCTCGACTGGAGCCGTCGTAGGTCACGGTGACCTGAGACCAGACCTTGTCTGGGATAGCGGCCTTGGTCACCACCTTGAGGGAGTTGCCGGGCCACATGTAATGAAGCCCGAAGGCGATGTGCCCATTCTCCAGGAGAACTTCATAGCCGCGACTTCCCGCATCAATGGGAGCCCGGCTGTGATGCAAGATCACCGATCGCGGAGTGCGGCTCGGCGGCTCCAGCCAGAAGCTCAAGGAGAAAGGATCGACCCGGGTGAAGTTCCCCGTACCTGGGAATGTGAATCCATTTTCCCCATTGAGTTCGACCGCCTGACCGATCTTGCCGGTAACGAGCTTGGGGTTATCGACGGCGCTCGCCGGTTTCTTGGGATCAACCCAGTTGTGTGCCTTGCCTCCGTCGGTTGTGTCGAACGAGTACGCGGCCGCCAGGCCCGACAGGGAAGGTTCGCCCGTTTTGGATCCGAGCCAGGTCGTGAAGGCCACCTTGCTGGATTCGCGGAGCCTTTGAAGCTCGTCTTCCTTGGTTCGGATCTGCTGGTCAAGTTCGTCCAGCTTTGCGTCCGTGGCTTCGTCTGAAAGAAGCATCGCGGGAACGGGCATGGCGGACGTGTAGTAGGACGTCTGCCCGGACTCATCCACATTCTGGAAGAAGGAGAAGAGGGAGTAATAGTCGCGCTGAGTGATCGGGTCGTATTTGTGGTCGTGACAACGGGAGCATTCAAAGGTCAGACCGAGGAAGGCTGTCCCCATCGTATTGACTCGGTCGACCACATAGGCGACCCGATACTCTTCCTCGACGATACCCCCTTCTTCGTTCTGCATGTGGAGCCGGTTGAACGCCGTGGCGAGCCGCTGTTCCTTGGTCGCCCTGGGCAGGAGGTCTCCCGCGAGCTGCCAGGTGATGAATTGATCGAACGGCAGATTTTGATTGAACGCGCGGATGACCCAGTCGCGCCAGGGCCACATGGGGCGATACCGGTCTGATTGGAATCCGTGAGTATCAGCGTAGCGTGCGACGTCGAGCCACTCGCTGGCCATGCGTTCTCCGTAGCGGGGAGAGTCGAGAAGCCGCTGCACCAGCCGCGGGTAGGCATCGGGGGCTGAATCATTAAGGAACGCGTCGATTTCCGCGGGAGTCGGAGGAAGACCGGTGAGATCCAGCGAGAGCCGGCGAATCTGGCGCTCCCTGGTCGCTTCTGGGGCGGGCTTTAACCCTTCGCTTTCAAGCCGGGCCAAGACGAAGTTATCGACGGGGTTTCGAGGCCACGCTTCGAGCTGGACTTTGGGGGGTGTGGGATGCCCCAGCGGTTCAAAGGCCCAGTGCCTGCCCCACTTGGCGCCCTGATCGACCCATTTGCGGAGCGTTGCGATCTGCTCGGGAGTCAATGAGCGATTCGAGTCGGGAGGAGGCATCTTCTCGTCGGACTCGGTGCTGACAATGCGATGCACAAGCTCGCTCTCGTCACTCTTACCGGGGACGATCACCGGCTCCTCTTTGCGGAGCGCCCCTTCCTGCACGTCGAGGCGCAGGTTCCCCTTGCGGGCCTTGGGGTCTGGGCCGTGGCAGTGGAAGCATTTGTCCGAGAGGATCGGCAAGACCTCGCGGCCGAAGTCCACGGTCTCTCCCGCGTGGGAGGAGCTGCCGCCGGCCATGACTATCTGGAAGAACCAGGCGGTGAGGACGAGCTGTAGGGTCCATCGACGCTCCGCGCGGGGGGAGCGTTGTCGATAAGCCGAGAACGGTTGCGGTGGCATGGCGTTCGTACCGCTCGGGATATTGGGCAGGGTGACGAGGGCGGGAACTACCCACCGATTATCATCGCGATGATCGGCGAGATACAAGGGGCAATCCTCCTGGCCTGAGCAGCAGCATGCCGAGCGATCTCGCTACGGCCGCTCGGCAAGCCACTTTTTGGCCAGCCGATAGGCTTTGGAAGCATAGTATTTGTCAACGACCTCCTGAGCCTTGGTGTATCCTTCCTTCTGCTTCCCTCCTTGAAAGAAACCTCGGGCTTCGGCAATCGTCTTTTGCCCCGCGGCCGCCTGTTGATCGCGAAGCGCGTGGAAAGCCGCCATGACCTCAGTTGCCGCCTCGGCATATTCAAAGTCGTCACGAAACGTGAGGAAGCCGTCGACCCAGGTGTTGTCTTTGTTCGCACGAATCGCCGTGAGGAAGGGGGCTGCCTTCTCAGCGGCTTGAGCCTCGACCGACTTCTTGAGGCGTTCCCATCGTTCCTGGCTCGGAGTGTCATTAGCAAGCCGCTTGGCTCTTCCCAGGGTGGCGATCACATCACGGTAGGCAGACGCCTTCAGGCGGCTCTCCGCAAAATCGAGCAGGACCTTGGGGTCATCAGATGCCATTGCCTCAAGCCAGCGAATGGCCTTGTCGACGGGTAACCGGCCAAACATGTGAGCGGCCTTGTCGTCGGTAAGAAAACGGAACGCCGGCCAGCCGGCTTCGAGAAACAAGCCGGCGGCGTAAGTGGCACTGTCATAAGGGACGAGAGGGTCATTCTTGCCGTGAATGATCGCCAGGGGCACCTTACGCTGCGCCGCTTGCCATTCGGCGTTCTCATAGGCGGAAGGCTCGCACTGGAGAATCACCCCCGCGGATATCGGAAAGGCTCCGGCGATCTGCTCGGGGCTGTTCATGAGGATGCTGTATGTGAGATACCCCCCTTGGGAGTGACCTCCGACAAAGTAGTGACGGATCGGATAAGTCTGCTTCAATTCTTCCATGGCTTCACGGACGAGTGCCGGGCTTTCGCGATCGGTGCCGGGGAACCCTTGAAAGGTGCTCCGTCCCACGTAATTAATATACGTATAATTGAATGTGGGCTGGCCGGCCTCGAAGGACGAAGGAAGCTCACCGTTGATGCCGAGGAGAATGTAGTCGCGAGCGATGTCAGGCCAGGTGGCCGCGAGCGTACTCACGTAGGCTCTGGCATTCATGTTGGACCCGTGCAATAGAAGCACCGTGGGCCACGTCTTGGTGTCTCCGGGTTTGTAGCTCTCGGGAGCGCGAATGCAATAGGTCAGCAAGCCCTCGGTTGAGCCGTCCACGATGGTACCGGCAACGAGAGGGATGTGCCGCACGAACTCGGGGGCCTTGCGGCCATTCCAGGGATACCAGGCGGCCATGCCGTCGGTTCCACCGGCTCCGCTCAAAGTGTCCCCCTGCTTATCGAGGTCGAACCAGCCGGGCCCGGTACGGAGGGCCTTGATCCGGAAGTCCAGGTGCCTTCCCTTGATCTCTCCCTCGAGGCTCGATGTGCCTCGAAGAGCATAGCGCCCCTTGACCTTCGATCCCTCACGGCTCAGTTCCATCAAGCCCAGATTCGTCAGCCAGAGCCCCGAGAAGTCTGCCGGTTGCCCCTCTCTCGCGGTTGGGTCGGGCCGCCAGCCATTCCAAAGGCCTCGGTTGCCGTTACTAGCGCGGAACGTTCCTTTGAACTCCGTTCCCGAGGGCTCAAGACTGACCTTTGCGTCGACGTGAACCGTTCCTTCCTCGTAGCCGATGGTCAGGTTTTTCCCTTCGACCTTTCCCGACAGCGGAAGCTTGAAAAAGACGAGGCGGCCGGTGACGGCGTTCCCTTTCTGCTCAAGCGTGACGGGCCCAAAGGTTGATTTCCATTCCCCTGCGAACGAGGGGAGCTGCTCATCCCCACGCGCGGCCACGCATGTCAGGAAGAGGAAGCTCGCCATGAGACGTGTCATGGAAGTTTGTCCTTGGTGGGCACCATCGCTGAAAAGCAACGGAATTTTGATACCAGGATGTGTTCCCCATCGCACCAATTTTTTAGGGGGCATGTCATGGAAGTCTCGGGCATCCCCGGAGTGTCTGGTATATCAGCCGCTTGCTCTTCGAGGTTTTCTTGAGTACTTTGTTGGAAGTTTGTTGGACGGCTTCGTTCGTGAGTGGCGGTCAATCAAGGCGCTTGGGGCGATTACTGTCTCGAGAGGGAAGGGGGCCGTCGATGCGTAACGAGTCTTGGGGGAGTCTGTCTCGTAGCCGATCATTGAGTCGCCGCCAACTGCTTCGGATCGGCGGCCTAGGTTCGCTGGGAGTGGGACTCTCGGATTTGCTCCGTGCGGAGGCCTTCAGCGCGGCGAAGCGGCCGGCGCCGACGATCCGCTCGTGCATCCTGATTTTCTATTACGGCGGCCCGAGCCATCACGACACCTGGGACATGAAGCCCAGGGCTCCCCGCGAGGTGCGGGGGGAATTCAACTCAATCGCGACGAATGTGCCGGGAATTCGGATCGGCGAGCATCAGCCCTTTTCGGCGAAGGTGGTGGATCGGCTGGCGATCATCCGCAGCATGCACCACCCGATGACGAATCATAATGCCGCGGCGTTTGCCACGCTGAGCGGCCGTACTCCCCTGAAGGGGGATTTGGAGCTGCTCGGCAACGATCGCAATGATCCGCCCTGCCTTGGCTCGGCGCTGAGCCATCAGCTTCCCGAACGTCCCGGTTTGCCGACGTTCGTGGCCCTGCCGCACGTGATGCACAACGTGGTGATGCTCCCGGGGCAGGTCGCCGGGTTTCTGGGCTCGGCTCACAATCCGTTTCAGCTTGTTCGCGATCCGAACTCCCCCGACTTCCGCCTCGACGAGCTGGAGTTGCCGGGAGACGTTTCTCTCGATCGGCTGGGACATCGCGAGTCGTTGCTTCAGGTAGTGGATAGCCAGATCCAGGAAGGGGACCGCGCGGCGGAGGCAAAGGACCTGGATACGTACAATGCCAAGGCCTTCCGGCTGCTCCGTTCCGCGTCGGTCCGACGCGCCTTTCATCTCGAGGCGGAAGATCCGAGGCTCCGCGACCGTTACGGACGCAATAAGCATGGGCAAAGCGTGCTGCTTTCGCGGCGATTGGTGGAGGCCGGCGTTCGCTTCGTCACGGTTTACGATCACGAAGTCAACGGTCAGCTCGCTAATTGGGACGCCCACTCCGACGTTTTCCCCCGTCTCAAGAACGATCTGCTCCCGCCCGCCGATCGGGCCTTCGCAGCGCTCATAGACGACCTGACCGAGCGTGGGCTACTGGAGTCGACCCTGGTCATCGCCATGGGAGAGTTTGGCAGAAGCCCCAAGATCAACGCCTCCTCCGGGCGCGATCACTGGCCCTTCTGTTACAGCGTGGTCATGGCCGGCGGAGGGGTACGCGGAGGAATCACCTACGGCGCCAGCGACAAACTTGGGGCCTATCCGGACCTCGACGCCGTAACGCCCGGCGATCTGGCTGCCACGCTCTTCTGGCGCTTCGGCCTGGATCCCGGCACGGAAATCGTTGACCTCACCGGCCGCCCCTACCGACTTGCCGAAGGGCAGCCCATCCGTAGCCTCTTCCAAGCCTGACGCCGATAAGGTACAGATTCGGGTCTTGGGATCCGCCGCGATGTTGCGGTGTGGTCCCCTTTTGGCCCACTGTCTGAACCGAAAAATGAGGTGTCTCGTGCGCAGGCGACTTCTGAGAAGCGTCGGTTTTGCTTTCTGCCTCTGGCTTCTCGGTTCTCTGGGACTCCAGGCCGGAGAGATTCAAATCCGCCGCCTCTTCGGACCGGAAACTCCGACCGGCCCTTACAAGCATCCCGCTTGCATGACCGAGCTCGATAACGGCGACCTCTACCTCGTCTATTACGGAGGGCAGGGGGAATACGCCACCGATACCTCGGTGTTCGGCTCGCGGCTCAAGAAGGGGGAAACGGCCTGGTCTGCTCCGCAGGCCATCGCCCACGATCCGTTTCGCTCGGTCGGAAACGGCGTCATCTGGCAGGCTCCAGACGGGCTCGTCTGGCTCTTTTACGTGGTGCGATTTGGTGAAACCTGGTCGGACTCGCGAATCCAGGTGAAGATCTCCCGCGATCAGGCCAAGACGTGGTCCGACGGGTCCATCCTCGCTCTCGAAGTCGGCATGATGGTCCGCAGCCGGCCATTGGCTCTGCGTGATGGCGACTACCTGCTGCCGGTCTATAAAGAAACCGGTCACGACCCCGAACGCGTTGGCTCCGAGAGCACGTCTCTCTTCCTGCGATACCACCCCAAGACCAAGACCTGGACCGAGAGCGGCCGGATCCGTTCAGCCAAGGGAAACATCCAGCCTTCAGTGGTTCAGCTCGACGACTCCCACCTGATCGCCTACTGCCGTCGTGGCGGCGGTTATGAGCCGAATGAGATTGGCTACATTGTTCGATCGGAATCAAACGACGGCGGCCATACCTGGGCCGAAGGCAGAGATTCGAGCTTCCCGAATCCCAACGCCGCGATCGACTTCATCAAGCTGAAGAGTGGAAAACTCTTCTTGGTTTACAACGACAGCATGTCGAAGCGGACCCCCTTGACCGTGGCGCTCTCCCCCGACCAGGACAAGACCTATCCATTCAAGCGCAACATCGTTGACGGTCCGGGAGACTTCGGTTATCCCACGGCGTTCCAGTCGCAGGACGGCAAGATCCATGTCGTCTTTACATCCGAGCGGCGATCGGTCGTCAACCACGCGGTTCTCGACGAGGACTGGATCGTGTCAGGAAAGTAAAACGAGCGAGGAAGAAAGACCTAAGGGCGATCACGGAATGACATGCTCCTAGGAGTGTGTTGTTCTGCGCGTGGAGCAGGGATAAGACCTCGGGGGGACTATCCAGGACTTTTCTGGAAGTGTCCCTCCACCTCTCTCCACCCTTACGCGTCCTTCCGTAGCGATCATTCACTCTCTTGTTTGCGTGGCTCAATGACCAACGTATGCACTTCCCCCTGGTCGTCGAGCGCCAGACCGGTTTGACGCTCGACCCAATCGCGGATCTCGGCGATGGAGCCGGATTTGGGCCGGGCGGGCGTCGCCCAGCGTTGGACCAGGCCGTCCTTGGTGCCCGTGGCGATGCTCTTGCCGTCAGGGTCGAAGACGATGCTCAGGACGGCGTCGGTGTGACGGAGCGGAGGGCCGAGCTGCCGTCCCGATTCCACATCCCAGAAGCGCGCCGTGCCGTCGTGGCAAGCCGTCAGGAGGGTTGATCCGTCCGCGTTGAAGGCAACGGCGACCACTTCCCCCGCATTTCCCCGCAGGTCTCGTAAACGGGTGCCGTCGAAAGCATTCCAAAGACGCACCGTGCCGTCCTGACAGCCCGTGACAAACCTCGTACCAGGTGCGTTGAAGGCCACGGCCGTTACGGGATAACCATGCTGAGCGTGGTAATGAAGCGAAGTCTCTGTGTCCTGGCCGATATCCCAGAGGCGTGCTGTTCCGTCGAGGCAGGCCAGCAAGAGGGACTTCCCGTCGGGGCTAAACGCCGCTTGATGAATGGGCGCCGTGAGAGTTCTTGCGAGAGGACGTGGTGTTTGGAGTGAAGAGACATCCCAGAGCAGAGCGCTCTGAGGCTGAGAGTCCCACGTGAGCAGCCTTTTCGAATCGGGACTGTAAGCGACTCCCGCCAGCGGAAGGGGCTGTTCAGGAGACTGGCGGAGCCGTTCCGCGGTGCCGGTGTCCCAGATCTCAGCCCGGCCTCGGACATGGCGTTCGTTGCCGTCCCAGCGGGCCATGGCAAGCGTGAGACCGTTGGGGCTGAAAGCCGTTGCCTCGACCATGTTCACAACTTCATAGGTGCGGCGGCCGTCGGGGCTGGAGACGGTCCCGCCGCCGTCATAACGTTCGCTGGTCATGAGCGGACTGAGGGGTTGGCCGCTGACCAGACCCCACCACTGTGCGCCTTTCGTGCTGGCGGTAAGGAGGCGGCCTCCATCTGGGCTGAAGGCAAGGCTGCGCACGGCGCTCAGGGTGGTTAGAGGGGCCCCGAGAGCTTTCGGCCTGGGGGCTTCCCAGATGCGAATTGTGCCGTCTTCCTGGCCGATGGCCAGGGTGCTTCCGTCGGGAGCGAAGGCTAACCCCGTCACTGCGGTGACGAGCTTGTACGTCTGTCCGATGGGGCCGAGCATTGTCGTGTCCCAGAGGCGTACCACGCCCCCTGCGGTTCCCGTGGCGAACGTCCGTCCGTCGGATGAGACCGCCAAGCTGGTCACGCTCGTTCCTTGAGGAGGCAGGTCGGAGACCCGTGCGGTTTGCGCGTTCCAGACGTGGAGCCCTCCATCGCGGGTACCCGTGATGATCCGCTGGCCGTCTTGCGAAAAGGCAATCATGTGAACGGGAGAACTATGGGGTAGAGAGGGTTCGATCCACTCTCCCGTCTTCAAGTTCCATCGCAAGCCCCGGAGGTCTTTTCCTCCCGTGACCAGCATGTTCCCGTCGGGACTTACCGCGAGTGTGTAGTAGCCGACCTCGGCGCCATGCCAGAGCGGCTCGCCTATCAGCTTGTGAGTGGCCACATCCCACGAACGCGCGGCACCGTCGTCGCAGGTGGTGACCAACCGTTTGCCGTCCGGGGTGAACGCGGCGCCCCAGATCATGTGGCCCGGAGGATGGATCAACGGCGCACCGATTGGCTGCCGCCGTTCCAGGTCCCAGAACTGGGCCCGCCCTTCTTCATCGAAGGTAGCCAGCATATGTGGATCTTTTGGATTCAATGCGATGCGCCCGACCCACTGGTCCTCGCGAAGATCATCGAGAACCATGGGAGGGGCGGACTCTTGCCCCGTCTTGGTGTTCCACGTGCGGATATTATGGTCCTTGCCGGCCGAGTAGAGCGTCCTCCCGTCGGCGCTGAACGCGAGGCAGAGAATGGAGGCAGAATGCCGGCAGCTCAGGCGAGGCCGGCTAAGCTGACCGGCCCAGTCGGCCAGGTTGATCCGGATCGCGCGATCGAGCGTTTTGTTGCCAGCCTCGTCGGCGAGCTCCTGGCTGCGTGAGAGCCACAATAGACCGTGTTCCACCTCTCCTCGGTCGCAAAGAGCCAGCCCTTGGCTTAAGGCAAGCTCGGCTTGCTGGTCGATCGATTTGAAGCGAGCCAATTGTGCCTGGGCATTGGCTGCGTTGGCTTCGCGCCACTTCCAGAAAACGAGAGCGAACCCCAGGACGGTAACGAGGACGACGGCCGAAGAAAGGGCGGCGACCGCGGGGCGTCGTCGTGCCCATTTCCAGGTGGTCTCCCAGGCCCCGGCCGGTCGAGCGAGGATGGTTCGTCCGCTCAGAAATCGCTCGAGATCCTCGGCCAGGTCCGATGCGCTGGGATATCGGCGTTTTGGATCTTTGTTCAGGCACTTCAGGCAGATGGTTTCAAGGTCGCGGGGGACCGTCGGCTGGAGCCTCCGAAGTGGGACCGGCTCGCGAGTCCGCACCTGATCCAAAAGGTTTAGCACCGAGGAAGACTGGAACGGCGGACGACCCGTCAAGGTCATGTACAGAATCGCCCCCAGAGCGTAAACGTCCGAGGCCGGCCCCGAGTCTTCAACTCGGCCGTCGGCTTGCTCGGGCGCCATGAACTCGGGTGTTCCGACCAGGAGCCCTCCCTGGGTTTTGAGGTCCGAACCCGAAAGTTGCTTGGCGACGCCGAAGTCGCAGAGCTTGAGCTGGCCGTCCGCCGTTAAAAGGACGTTGGAAGGCTTGAGGTCGCGATGCAAGATCCCCTGACTATGGGCATGCTGGACGGCTCTAGCTAGCGTGAGCAGCCATTGCGCTGCCAGTTCCGGACGCTGGGGCTTGCCGTCTAGTCGCGTGCTGAGATTGCCGCCGTCTACATATTCGAGCGTGAAGTAGGGGAGCGGAGCTGTGCCTCCTGGAGGCATCCATTCGCCGATATCGAAAATTTGAATGATATTGGGGTGTTGCAGCCGAGCGAATGACTCCGCTTCAGCCCGGAATCTCGCTCGGTAGTCTTCTCTGGCGAACTCGCCGCCATGCAACATCTTGAGGGCGACCACGCGATGGAGCTCAGAGTGCCACGCTTTGTAGACAACCCCCATGCCTCCTCGTCCTGACTCTTCCAGGATCTCATACCCACCGATGCGAGATGGCAAAGGGAGGGGCGGTGTCGAAGGCGTCGTCTGCAATGGGAGAGCGAAGTTCGCGTCACCCAGGTTCTTCAGCGAGTCCACCAACGGGTCGGACGTACGATCAAGCGCGTCCACGAGCGCCTCGCACGCGGGACAGCACTCCAGGTGCTCAGCAATCTCTTCGAGCAGAGACTCTGTCAGCGCGCCGAGATGAAAGGCGGACAGCTCGTCTCGCGTCGGGCAAGCGAGGCGTGACATGGGTTGTCTGTCCTCCTCAAACCCCCACGGGAATTCCTGGTCGTCAACCTGCCTGCAGAGACTCGAGAGGTCACAAGCGGAGCGCGGGAAACTCAGAAATCCTGTGCGTCTCTCATGCGTGCGGATCCGAGGGAGTTGTCGACGACATCTGAGCCGAGCGGTTCCCCACGCGTTCTCCTAATTATCTCCGATAGCGATCGGACTCTTCAACTCGATGTTCTCGTGAAGGTTGCTGATGGAAACATCCTGGCAATCTTCCGAGCTTTTTTGGAGGTGTGTGAGTCTGCCTCGCCTGGGAGAGCCTTGACACATGAGATTAGTCTCTTGATACTAATCTCATGAACCTTTCACGACTCATGGTGCTTGGTCTTCTTGCGAGCAATGGTCCTCGGCATGGACATCAGATTCGCCGTGATGCCGAGCGGATGAATGTCGGCAACTGGGGCGGTGTCAGTGTTGGGGCGCTTTATCGTGAAATCCGCCAGATGGAGAACGAAAACCTCATCGAGCCGCTACGGACCGAGCAGGTAGGACGCAGGCCCGCGCGCACCGTGTATCAGATCACCGAGGCGGGGAGTCGTGAGCTCCATGTGTTGCGCGGCGAGGCGATCCGCGCGCTCCATTTCGGTCCCGATGCGTTTGGCGTGGCACTCCTGTTCGGTTGGACCTGGGGGAGATCAGAGCTGCGCGCGTTACTGCAGGAACGCCGGAACACGCTCGCGGCGGCGATGTCGGGGCTCCAGGCAGAGTGCGCTCGTCTTCAGGCCCAAGGTGAGATTGGAACGCTGGACGTTCTTATGTTCCGTCGCAGAGGGATGCAGTTGGAAGCGGAATTACGTTGGCACGAGGAGTTCGAAACCGTCCTGTCCGAATTGCCCGAGGCCAAACCCACGGCAGATGCGGCCGTATCGGGAAGCGAAGAGCCTTCTCCCGTCGTCGAGGAATCATCCTTGCGGAAGCCCAAGGGGCCGAAAAAACGGAGGGAACCATGACCGTTGCACAAGAAGAGATCGCCCAGGTCATCATTGCCGGGGGTGGTCCGACGGGTCTCATGCTCGCCTGCGAGTTGGCCCTGGCCAGGGTCCCTACCATCATCCTCGAACGGCTGCCGGAGCGCCCCTCGTTCTGCCGAGGGTTCACTCTGAATGCCCGCAGCCTGGAACTGCTGGACCGTCGAGGCATCGTGGAGCGATTCCTCGCTGAAGGATGGCGTGTGCCGGTCACGGGTTTTGCCGGGTTGGACTCACCGCTCAGTCTCGCCGACCTCGAGACAGACCACCGTTACACCTTGGGGATTCCTCAGACTCGCACGGAGGAACTTCTCGAAGACCGTGCGAAGGAACTGGGCGTGCCGATCCGGCGAGGGCACGAGGTAATCGGTCTCGAACAAGACAAGGATGGGGTTACCGTCGAGGTTCGTGGACCAGAGGGTGTTTATTCCCTTCGAGCCGCCTTTCTGGCCGGCTGCGATGGCGGCCGCAGCGCCGTGCGTAAGTTCGCGAAAATAGCGTTCCCCGGCAGCGAGGCCACCGGTTCATGGCTATTGGGAGATGTGGAATTGCCTGATCCGACGAGCCTCTCCGTGGGATCACATCGCGGTGCGAACGGCTCCGTCTTCGTGATTCCCCGGCCTGGTTATGTCAGGGTGATCGCCGCCGAGCGCGAGAGGCCCGCCGATCGTGACGCCCCCGTTACCTTGGATGAACTACGGCAAACCGTGAGCGTTGCTCTCGGCCGTGATGTGGAGATGGCCGAACCTCGTTGGCTGACCCGATTCGGTGATGCTGCCCGCCAGGCCGAGCACTACATCTCCGGCAGGGTCTTGCTGGCCGGAGATGCCGCGCATATCCATCCTCCAGCGGGTGCCCAGGGACTCAGCGTGGGACTCCGAGATGCGTTCAACCTCGGTTGGAAGCTTGCCGCGCAGGTGCAAGGGTGGGCGCCGCCGGGATTGCTGGAGACCTATCACACCGAGCGCCACGCGGCCTGAGCTCGTGTGCTTCTTAACACTCGCGCGCAGGTTGTGCTCGCCGACCCAGCCGAGCGGTTTGAACCGCTCCGCTCTTTGTTCACGGAGCTGGCCGCGTTCGAGCCGGTCCGCCGCCATCTGGCGGAGACGGTTACAGGTATCGGTACACGGTACGACATCGAAAGCGACGAGCCGCACCCTCTTCTGGGGCGTCTCGCACCGAACTTGTCGTTGGAGATTGCCCAGAGGCCCTCAAAACTTTCCTCTCTGCTGCACGGTGGGCGTGGGGTCTTGTTGGACCTCGGCGATCGCGCTGACCTCCGGGAGGCGGCTGGGGGCTGGTCCGATCGAGTGGCCATCGTTGCGGCGGTCTGCCCTCACGCCGTCGATATCGACGCCCTCCTGATCCGCCCCGACGGATACACCGCATGGGTTGCGCCGGCGGGCTCAGATGCGGGAACGCCAGGGCTTCGAGCCTCCCTGGCTCACTGGTTCGGCGCCGAGCAGGAGTAAGGCTCCGCGGTGGGCGTGATCGAGATATGGTTCGGCCACGAGCACAGCTTCAGCAAGAGACCAGGACGTGACGTGGGTCTGTCGCCCTGGCCTCTCCTCGGATTCTCAAGCGTGCGGATGATTTCGCCCAAGGTTCTTGCGGTTGGCAAAAATGTGGGTTGAGCGAGTCGACGCCCCATTCTTGACATTTGTGCCGCGAGTAGAGCCGAAGTGGAGCAGGTGAGCCGACTTCAGAGACAAGGCATGTGCGAGGCCCGCGGAGGTCTTGGCGAAGACGCTAGGGCCGCTCGGCAGGCTCGTGACCGTGGACGTGGGATTGGAAACAACCGGCGCTGTGTTAGAAACCGTGGACGTTGAGGCAGAGGCCGTCGCTACCGCCGGTGGAGTTACAAGACTCACGTTGGTCGAGAGGACCGCGTCCGCATGGATCGATCCTCCCCCTCCGCTCGAACTCTTGCTGCCACTGGCAATGATATTGGGGGAAGATGAGGTGTAGGGAGTGATGACCAGGTTTCGTAGAGCGGCGAAGTTGTCTGGCCCCCCGGCGGCCACTCGTAGCACCAGGTGGCCATTGGTGACGTTGACCACGTAGGAACCCGAGGGATGTGTCCCGGCTCCCGTGGACAGCACGGCCACTTGCGAACCCTGCAAGTAGATCGTCGCCGTATCGGCAGAGTTGGAAAGCGGCGCGAGCTGGGTGGCAACGGTGTATGAGCCGTTGGGCAAATCGACCTGGAACGTCATGTCGGTGGCGTAGACCATCCCGGTCTGAGCGTTCAGGTTGTTTCCAGCCGTGAAGCCATACCCCGAGGCGGCTGTGTATCCTGTGAAGTTGCTGACCGCGTCGTATCCCGAATTGACGGTCGTACCGCTGGGCCCGAACTGGAATTGTAGGGGGAAACTGTGAGGAACGATGCTCAGCGAGTCGAGGTAGAGCACCTCATTGGGCGTCGGGTTGATATAGAAACGGAGCGTCAGGTGGCCGTTGGAAACATGCGCAAGATATGTTTGTGTGACGAGTTGTCCCGAGCCTGTCCAAAGCGTGTCAACATTCCCCCCTTGAAGCACAACCTGGATGCCGTTGGTCGACGCTCCTCCCAGGTCTCCTAGAGTGGGCGTGACGTCATAGTAGCCGTTGGGCAGGTCGACCTGGAACGTCATGTCGGTCGAGAAGTCCGCGCCGTTCGGCGAAGCGTTCAAGTCGTTATTCGGCGCCGCCGTCCAACCGAATTCTTGCGTGCTCGTGTAAGTGCTCAGGTTATTGACCGCGGTTGTGCCGGGCGTCGCGTTCTGACCACCGGCGCCGAAGGTGAAGCTCAATGGAAGGATGGTCAGCGACTGGATTGCGGCGAGGTTGTCGTATCCGCCACCCTTCAACTCCAGCCTAAGATGCCCGTCGACGACGTGAGCGATGTAGGTGACGACGGGATGAGTTCCCGGGGCCGTCGAGACGACTCCAACCTGGGTGCCCTGAAGCGTGAGAGTGATGGTATCGGTCGCGTTGGGGAACGCTGGCAGGGTCGCCGTCAATTCGTAGTACCCATTGGGGAGGTCGACCTGGAACGTCATGTCCGAGGCGTAGACCATGCCGGTTTGGGCATTCATGTTGTTCGAGACACTTGTCCAGCCGTAGCCCAGCGCCGAACTATACTGAGTGAAATTCGTGATGGCGTTAGATCCGGCCGCGGTTGTGGTTCCGCTTGGGCCGAACTGGAACTGGAGGGGAGTGCTCGCGGGCGCGATTGTTAAGGAATCAACATAGATGGTATTGGTGGTCTCAGGATTCTGGAAGAAGCGAATCGTGAGATGACCGTTGGTTACCTGTGCGAGATAGGTTGCCGTCGCGAGTTGGCCGGCGCTCGTCCAGACCAAATTGGCGACTCCCCCTTGGACAGCCACTCGAATGGCGTTGAGGGCGGCGGGACCAACATCGCCAAGTGTGGTCGTGACACTATAGAAGCCGTTAGGGAGGTCGACCTGGAACGTCATGTCGGTCGCGTAGACCGAACCTCGCTGCGTGGCGTTCATGTCGTTGTACGGGACCGACGTCCAGCCGTATCCCGCCGACGTGGTGTAGGCTGAGAAGTTCGTGACGAGCGTATAACCCGTGGGCACCGAGGTGCCGACATCCCCGAAGTCGAAGCGTAGAGGAACACCCGCCGGCGTTGTGGGAGGCGGCGGCGGAGGAGGAGGGGGCGCTGCGTTCGCGAGGGCCGTTTGCCAGTTCGATTGGCCGTAGACGACGGCTTTGCCATTGATCGTCGCCGAAGCCACGTCCATGTACTTCGTGATCGTCGTCCCCAGGGGAGCCACGACCGTATTTCCGGCCATCGTAAGTTGGATCTCATGCGGATCCGCGAATGTGTAGTTGTAGGCAACCCCGTTGATCGTGGTGTCGGCCGCAGGGTCCAGCGAGCCGTTGGTCCGCACCAGGTTTCCGTTGGAATCCACGTTGGCATAGTCAATCGAATAGACCAGGCCGTTGAGGTCGTGCAAGGGATTGACCGAGCGGAAGCCATAATTGCCGATGGTGATCAGAGAGGTTCCGGACGGAGTTTCCAACTTGGGATCGATCGATTGCACCGGGGCGTTGGTGTAGTTGATGAACTGGTTGTTGGAGATCGTCCCCGAAATGTAGACTCGTCCAACCGTTTCGTAAGCCGAGGTGGCAATTGAGGCCGAGATGCCGCCGAGTGTGCCGCTAATGATATTGTCTTCAACCGTGATTCCCATCACCGGATTGAAGGTGTAGTAGAACGGGATCATGTACTGGTTGACATAGCCGAACCCTGAGCCGGCGTTGGCCGTCTCGCTTGGCATGGCGAGGATCCGAATCGCGGCGTTGGTGTTGATGAAACCGTTGCCGTCGATCACATACGACTGATCACCGAGAATGGTGTTTCCGACCACGCTCGTGCCGAACGATCCGCCAGCGATCACGAAGGCGGTGGAGGTCGTGCCTCGCAAGTCGACGGTGTTGGAGCGATAAACGTCTCCCACCTCTCCGGCGGAGATCGAGATCACATACGAACCGGCCGGCAGATCCGAATTGAGCAAAAATTGCGTATAGGTTGACGTGTCGAGCACTTGAGCAATCAGGGCAAAGTGTCCGGCATAAGGCCCTGTCAGAATCGAGACCACGTCTCCCGTCGTGATGGGCCACGTCAGGTTGGCGAACGAGATGCTGGGTGAAGGGATCGTCAGGATCCGATGATCCGCGGAAATCGAAAGGGGCGTTCCCTCGAAATAAACGTGATAGTCCTCATTCAGGAACATCTCCGGAGCATTTTCCGGATTGCCATAGGGGGCAGAGAGCAAGTTGGGATCGTAGATCGAGTCACTGCTCGAGCCAACGAGCCGTCCCATCCCCTGGCCGATCACGTTGTTCGAGGCCACATTGTTGTAGCCGTGATCCGAATAGTAGAGAAAGCGGAAGTTCAATCCCGCCGGAGCCGCCACCCCGTTCGTCACCAGTGGGGTGACCGAAGCCGTGTTGGAATCGATGAATAGGTCGTGCGGTTCCTGGCTGATGAAGAGCGAATACGAGTATGTGGGAATGACGGTATTCGCAAGCGACGTGTTGGCATAGTTGGCCGGGAACCGCTGGTCGGTGGGAACGACCCCCACATAGTTGTTCTTGATAACGGTCCAGGGGCCGCCGTTGATCGTGATGGGGCCACCGCGGAGCGTCGAGTTTTCGATCGTGCCGCTGGCCCCCCAGAACGTCATCAGGTTCTGGGCCGGCAGGCCCAGCGCTGGGAGGTTGCTCAGGTCGAGCGTACCCCCGAGATTCTGGGTCTGATTCGTGGCGAAGGCATAGGGAAGTACGGGAGCCTGCAGGTCGATGTCATTAATCTGGAGATCGACGAGCATTGCGTTGGGATGCGTGTTCTCGAACGATGACGAGTAAGTCGGGATGTAACCGACGATCGCACCCGTGAGGCCATTCTGCGAAGCCCAGTACACCGGATTTGCGAAGCGAACGGCGAAACCCGACAAATGAACATGGCTCGACTGAATTTGGAATGCGGGAGCCATCGCCTGACGCGACGTCACTGAATTCATCGTGAACAAGATCGTCACGCCGGGGTCGGCCGAGAGCATGATCGGGCGGGTAAAGACCAGCGGGTAGGCGCTTGGGGCGCTGTCAATAACGTACGTGCCCGCTGTCAAATGAATATTGTCGTAGAGGTGGATTTCGCCTGAGGGAATGCTCTGGCCGTTGCTATTGAGCCCGGCGATGAGTTGAGCCAACGTTGTGGTGGTTACAGAATTGGGGTTGGCCGTATCCGCGGGATCGTGGAACGAGATCAGATCGTTGCCGGCCGGGCTGACGTTGATCGTCGGGGCCTGAGCGTTGTAACTAGGATAGCGTAGATTAACATCCGTATGCGAATTAATGGTGAACTGCGTGTAGAAGGAATGAAGCTGATTGGAGCTATCCTTCACAGTAATCAACAACGTCATCGGCGTATTGTATTCATCACGCGTCGGAGCAAAGTAGAGATCTGCCACGCGCGACTGCGATGGGTTGTCCTGAGAGGCCGGAGCCTGCACCATCAGCGACTGATTTGAACCGCCACCCGCTTGATAAGTCCACTGAGTGCCATTGAAAGTCGGATCACTCAGTTGGACGGAGACGATCGAGTTCAGCGTATAGGGACTGGGGAGCGAGGTGAGATAAACATGGAGGTCCCCCGCATTGTGAGCATTGCCGGTGCTGGTATTCGAGGCTTGGGCTGAGCTGTATTGACCAGCGTATGCCGCGCTTCCACCTTGGGTCGGAACGAGGTTTGCGGTTTGCGGGTTGACGTCGGCAAGAGTGGGGTTGAACGTATAATTGCCAACCGAAAGTGTATCAGTGTCTGTTGTGTAAACAGTATTATTGTTCGCGTCGGTGTGTTCGTAGGTGATGACCGCGGTCAACGTGGAGAACGAGGTCATTCCGGCCGGAGGATTGATGAAGAGGTCGGCTGTGGGAGACGTATCGCTCATGTAGTACGGGAACTGCGATCCCGGGTTTTGGTTGACGACGCGCACAACTTCTGCGCGTGACACCACGTTCGGGTTCGGACCGTACGACCAATTGGCAGGGGTGCTGGCTTGTGAGCCGATGGTGACATCGACGGAAACGATGTGATACGGCTGAAGGTTGGTGAGCCCGAGGTGCAGGTCTTGAATTCCATCGGGGCCGGCCGAGGCGTCGGGACCAACCATGTCATGGTTGTCCTGACCATACCAGACCATCTCGGTGCTGCTGAGCAAGCGTCGCCCTTCGAGGCGCTGGAATCCGAGTTTGCGGAACTGGCGAGCCGATCGAGGGTTCTTGCGCATGATGGAACTTCTTTGTTCGAGACCGATCCTCCCTAATCGTGAGACGACGAAACAGGGCACGTCCTTGAATGGCCCTTATCCGGTCGACAACGATCGACTCGCGTTCCGCAAATCGAACTGTGTGAACTTCAGGTTTGAGCTGCGAGGGTTGGCATTCGCAGCATGAGATTAGGCAACCTTAGAATTCTAGGATCCATTTTTCGATCGCGTGTTCTTTTTTGTATTGGAATTGGCGAAAACGTTCGGGATTTTAATGTTTGTAATCACCTTTGAATTGTTAAGACGATAAGAGTGTTCCGCAAAACCGATCGATACGATCCCTGGCACGCGAGGGTGTTGCGTGAAGATATAGGCAATTCTATGATGTTTTTAGCTGGAATGTGGGAGGAATCTGGGATCCGAAGCTCTCGCGCCGGAACCGCGATTCTCGAAAGCCTTAGGAGAAGGTCGCTGCGACTGCTTGGGCGGTCGCGTTAGATTAAACCACCTAAACCCCCTAAAGTCAACACGTCGAGGCAGCCTATATTACCCAAATTCAAGAGCCGACTTCACGGCCGTTGACGTTTTGCACGACAACGATCCGTTTTGCTGCGAAATGTTTGTTTTTGACTCGTTGTTTTGGAGCGTTTGGATCTTTGGGATATGCGGGGGATTTGCACCCCCTTGCCGCGAGTTTGAGGGTCGCTTCCTACGTCGTTTTAGGGGCTTCGGAGAGAGGGTTTTCCCCTCCGTCGAGGATGGCCTCGGCAGAGGGGATGGCATGCCAGGAACTTAGGAGAGGGGAAGTCGTTAGCCCTCAAAGACGACCTTGAGGAGGGCGGGGGGACCGGAGGCTTTCCTTAACGGATGGTTAACGCCATTAGCGCTGGGGTGGCACACACCAGGTGGCGAGACAGTGAGAGGCAGGGACGACTCTAGTCGGCGTTCGACTGCCGTTCCGTGGTTTGCAGATAGAGAGCCCCTGGGAAGTGCCCTTCCGAAGAACGAAGACCCTCGTTGTTGCGGGCTGGGATGTAGTTAGGAAGAGATCGCTGCAACCGCTCCGGGTCGGAGTAGTGGAGCATGCTGAGGGACACGCGGATGGTGTACTTCTCGTTATCGATCAAAAACGCATGGAGCAGGGCACTCTCGTTGCTGAAAAAGAGTTCCTCTTCGAGAAGTCCGCGCTGGTAGTCATAAGGGAAATAAATGTCGTGAAAGTGAACCCAACTTCCCGGCTCGAGCCGGGGAAGCACTTCGAAGACCAGCCGGTTGACTTCACTGCCTGGTTTCACGGCGTGGGTGGAGTCGACAAAGAGAAAGCCAGAGTCCCCCAGGTCCGTGAGCGTTTTCAGGGCGACGGTCTGGGCCTTTTCGGCAATGAGGGTGATTTTGCCCGCCTGGGCAGACTTTTTGAGGAACTCCGTGGGGTAGGGCTCGACGCAGATAATCTCGGGCTCATAGTCCTGAACATCTTGCGCGGCGCGAATCACAACGGCCGTCGAGACACCACAACCGATTTGCACGATTCTCTTGGGACGAACCGTCTGGATGAAGCGATACAAGAACTCAGCATCGATCTGGCTATAGCCGGGAACACCGTTTGCGACGCAGGCCTCTTGGTAGATATTGCGATCGGGTTGTGAGGTAACGCTCGTTTGGTGACAACATGTCTCTAAGAAATCGAACTGAGTTTCGGTTTCCGCTCCCGGCACACCGACCATGCTGCGAGCCATCTTCCACTCGCCTGAATTCCTGAGCTCGCGAATATTCGGAATTTCCGAATAGAAATGATGCGGAAGGATGTCGAACCCGCGTCGCTGCCCCAACTCGAAGAGCTTACGAAGCCCCATTTTGCCGAAGTTCTTAATCCGTCGCTTAAGCGTCAACGGCTGAGGGGTAGGACGTTGGTTCGCCGCTGGCGTCTGATCCGGACTCATATTCAGCGATGGCGTGGCATCAGTACGGGCAGATTGGATGACATCGGTGTTCATCGATCCCTCCCTGGAGTTCGTGGCGATTCTCGATGGTGGGATGATCTGATTCGTCGATCATCCGGGAAAAACGAGGGGCATTCTTAGCGTGCACTATAAGTTCCAACGACAGACTTTCAATGCTAATTCTTTAAAATCATGATTGAGACATTGATGGACAAAGACTTCGGCCAAGTCGAAAGCTGGCCTCATTTTCTCGTTTAGGGTTTGCTCTTACCCGGTGGTTGATGACCCGATTTTAGAAAAGGCAACGACACATCTCTTCGGTACAAAACTCCGCCTGAGTGACTGCGCGTATTTCAAGAGAAGGGGGAAGAAACGGAGAGAGTGCCGAATTGGATGGTAAGAAGGTTGGGCAGAATAGCGGATCTACGCGGGAAATGAAAGGAAATATCTGAGAAGGCTGTTGTGTTCACTGGGTGATGATTCATGGAGACTCCTACCTCCTTGTGGGCGTCATCAAGATTCGAGCAACACGGAAACGCCTGGTTTGTTGGCAGGCCGACGTTTTCCACGGCGAGTGTATTGATCAAATGGATGGATGCGATTAGATCCGAAGCCGCCTCTCAAGTCGAGGCCTTTGTCGTTTCCGCTCTCGACCTCCGCGAAGCGACGTCTGGCCAGAACTGTTGCTAAAGCTATTGATCACAAGGTTTTAAGCTCGCTCCATGAGACGCCTCGGGTTGACAGACTTTGGCCGTCTGCGTATATCCTGGCGACTCACCGAGAGAATCCCATCGCTTCGCCTGTCAAAGATGATCGCGTGCGAAACCAACGCCCAGGGACGAGTCGCCGCGTGCCCCCCCGCGGTTCCGCCCTGATTCTTCCCCGGTGTTCTGGGGAAGGGCGTTAAAATCACCGGTTTGTATTGGGGGGCCAGGATTCTATGGTCCCCTTCAAAGAGTTTGGGTGGATTTTCCCGGGATCGAACGCTTGCCTTGCAGGAAAGCGTTTTCCCCGTGGCCAGTCGCGTTATGTCCGAAGTGTCACGGTAAGCGTATGTTAGGGATCTCGCCGGCAGCCTGTGTGGTGTTGGATTTAAGATGTTTGGATGTTTGCGAGCTTCGCGACGCGACCTTTGACGGACGAAGGCTGGATGAGTCGGTAGGCCGGTTCGATCGAAGAACCGCCATTTCCCCCCATCGCAGAGGCTTGAGCGTATGTTGTTTCGCTTATCGAGGCTCGTTGATCGCCTTCCGATTAGCGTCGACGGAGTCCGGCGGGGGTTTTCGCCTCTCGTGGTGGCCTTGATCCTCCTTTTTTCGGTGATCGCCCAGGACTCGACGATCTTCGCGTCGCTCCGGGGAGAGTCGAGGGTCGAAGATGACCTGAAGCAAGGGCCCACGGGAGGGTACTACGAAAACTTGATTGGGGCCAACGAGCCCGTACTTCACAAGGGACCGAGACGTGTCGCGAAATCGAGCGAAAAAGGCTCGGTAGCGACTCCCGCGGTCATTCCCTTTCGCGATGCGGGGATCGTGCTGGACTCTCCCACGTACGTCCGCTGGCGGATGCGACCGAACCTGGCGATTCGCTGGAATGAGTCGACGTTCCGGACCAACAGCCAAGGCTATCGGACCCCCGAGATCGCGCTGCCCAAACCTGAGGGGACGTATCGGGTCCTTTGTTTCGGGTCGTCCAACACGATGGGGCACGGCGTTGAGGAAGAACAGACCTACCCGAGGCTCCTGGAAGGTTGGCTGCGAAAGCGCTTGGGATCGTCCCGCAAGGTTGACGTGGTGAACCTCGCGGTATCGGGGGACTCTCCCACGAGGCGGCTGCAACGCCTCCGCGAAGACGCCGAACGCTACCAGGCGGATTGGTTCCTTTGTGAAGCGACGGCCCTGGATTATCTGCTCGAGGAAGAGCATCTGCAGATGGTGGTTCGCAAAGAAATTCCGATCCCCTTGGACTTCGTTCACGCGATCGTGGTTCGCACCGGGGTTACGGCCGCTGACTCCAAGGACGCGTTCCACCGGAAACTTAAGGGGGAGTCCGACGCGCTGCTCGACGGAGCCTACGCAGGTTGGAGCGACGCGGCGAAGAGCCTCCAGACGCCTCTGGCTGTTGCGATGCTGCCACGGTCTGATCGGAACGTGGAAAGCCCGCGAATGTTCCGCCTCATGCGAACGCTCTGCGAGCGTTATGGCCTTGATTGCCTGGACCTCACCGCAGCCTTTCATGGGTTGAGCGAAAAGCAAATTCAGGTTTCCCCCTGGGATAACCACCCCAGCGCCCTGGGGCACGAGCGGATCTTCGATAGTTTGTGCAACATTCTCAAGCGCCGTGGCGGTCCCCCGGGTTTATCCCTCTCGCGTCCCGAATCGGCCCGCGTTCTGAAGTAGGTCCAGATCACGCCGGACGGCTCGTGGATTGGCGGGTCGCTCATGAGTTGACGTTCCGTGATACCCGCCTCATCACTGAATGGGATTCCGTGCGGCCTCAGTTCGATCGAGGGGGGGAAGACAAACGGTGAGAGGCGTCGAGTATCGCCTGGCAAGACATGGCCATGTGTCGTGTCTTGAGGTCCCAAAGGCTGCCAGAGGACCATCCGCTCCTCAATGATCGGAGTGGCGACCTGGCTGGTCGATAGTCCGCGGAGCTCGTCGTCTCTCGCGGACATCGGCCGCTGATCGAGCTGTTCACGCGGTGAGAAGACCGGAGACACTGCCGCACGGGAGTGTTATTCTCCGAACCTGCGACGTCGCGCAACGCAGGTTAGGAGTATGGTCTCGATGACTGAAACATGGTTCCGCCGCGTGTGGATGGCTGGGGTATTGGTTTCGGCCTTCAACGGTGAAGGCAAGGCGGATGACGCAGCCGGCATTCCGCGCTCGCTCGATCCCCGACTCGAGATCAGGCTTTTCGCGGCGGCCCCTGAGATCGTGCAGCCGATCGCCCTTGATTTCGACTCTCGGGGGCGACTGCTGGTTATCGAGAGTCATACGCACTTTCGCCCCAAGGAGTACAGCGGACCCGGGGCGGATCGTGTGCGCGTGCTCGAAGACACCGATGGCGACGGTAAGGCCGATCGCTTTGGGGTCTTCTTCGAGGGCACCCGCTTTTCGATGGATATTGCCGCACATCCCTCGGGCTCCATTTACCTGGCCACGCGCAACGAGGTCTTGCGTCTCCGCGACCTCGACGGGGATGGAAAGGCCGAAGAGGCTCGCAGGATCGTCTTCCTGGAGACGGCCGGCGACTATCCACACAACGGCATTTCCGGGCTCGCGTTCGACTCTCTCGGGAATCTGCTCTTTGGCCTGGGAGAGAATCTAGGAGCCGAGTTCACCCTGCGGGGGGCAGACGGCGCTGAGATTCGCGGGGGAGGGGAGGGGGGAAGCATCTTCAAATGCTCCTCCGAGGGCAAAGGTCTCCACAAGTTGGCCACTGGGTTTTGGAACCCCTTCGGTGTAGGCCTCGATATCTTTGGGCGCATGTTCGCCATCGATAACGATCCCGACTCGATGCCTCCCTGCCGGCTTTTGCATGTGGTGGAGGGGGGAGACTACGGCTACCAGTTTCGGTACGGGCGATCGGGTAAGCATGTGTTTCAAGCCTGGAACGGCGAGCTGCCGGGTACTTTACCCATGCTGAGCGGCACCGGCGAATCTCCTTGCGAGGTTTTGAGCTACGAGTCCGACGGGCTGCCGCCCGAGTACCGGGGGAATCTCTTGGTGACCGTGTGGGCCGACCACCGGATCGACCGCTATCGCTTGCGAGAGCGTGGGGCTTCCTTCGTGGCGGAAGCCGAGCCGTTGGTTCGTGGAGGAACCAACTTTCGGCCGGTGGGTCTCGCAACGGCCCCCGATGGATCATTGTTCGTCAGTGATTGGGTGCTCAGCGACTACAACCTGCACGGTAAGGGGGGGATCTGGCATCTACGAGCCAAGAACGGAACTCAACGGGAGCGCGTCAGCAATGACCCCCAACTCGCCCTTCTGAGCCTCCATCGACCGACTCGGGAAGCCGCGGCTCGCCAACTGGCGAAAGAGGAGCCTGGACGCGAGTTCCTCCGTCGGCAGTTGACGAACTCCGAAGTGCGGGTCCGTGCCGCGGCATTGACCGCCTTGATCGATGTCGACGACCCGAAGCTTGATCGGAACGTCATCGCCGAGCATGACGCGGATCCGGGCCTGAGAGCCCTCGCGGTACGCTCACTCGCAAGGCAGAGCGTTGCGGCCGCGCGATTCCTCGACGCTGGCAATCCCAATGGGGTGCGGCTTGAAGCCGTGGCTGCCTTGAAGACGGAAGGGGAGCGTTCTCGTCTACTCGGTTTGCTCGAAGATGCCGATCCCTTTATGCGAAGTGCGGCCATTCAGCGGCTGGCCACGAGCTGGGAGTCTCTTGCGTCGATTGATCGGCACGCGATCACATCCCCGAAGCAAAGGGCCGGCATCTTGCTGGCATTCCGCGCCTCGGGAAAGCCGGAGGGACGTCGGCTTGTTGCGGAGTTCCTGGCTGACCCCGACGAAGATGTTCGCTTCCTTGCGGCGAAATGGGTCTCCGACGAGCGACTGACGGACCACGCCGAAGCCATTTCTCAGGCAATGAAGAACCGGGACCTCAACGTCCGCATGTACTCTGCTTATGCGACGGCTGCGGCTCGCCTCCAAGGGCAGGAAGTCAAGGAGTCCACGCTTGCCGCGGAGTTTGTCAAGCGCGCCGCGGACCCCAAGGTCGATCCTGCTCAGCGGGTCTTGGCACTCCGGTTGGTGCCGTCGAAGGACCCGGGTTTGAGCCTAGGCTTGCTCGACAAGCTTCTCGCGGCGAGCGATCCGGCTCTCAAGCTTGAGGCGGTGCGAGCGCTTTGCGATCGCCCCGAGCCCAATCGCTTCCAGCAACTGGCCAGCGTGGCACGCGATCCCCACACGGGAGTGCCCGTTCGCGCCCAGGCCATTGCCGGGTTGGCTGAGCGTGCCCAGGATTTTGTTGGCGACCTGGTTGCGCTGGCCACTAGCACTGAACCCGTTCTTCGGGACGAGGCGTTGCGTTCGTTGATCCAGACGAGCCTCAACGCTGATGAACGTGTAAGGTTGAAGGAGGTCGCCCAGCAGAATGCTCGCGTTGCCCCGCTCGTGGCACGCGCCCTTGGTGAACCATTCGCGGGGGACCGCCCCAAGCTTGACGACCTGGAAGGGTGGGTTAAACGGCTTGAGGGGGAAGCTGATGTTGAGGCGGGGCGCCGCGTCTTCTTCCAGGCGAAGCTCGCGGGCTGTTACCGCTGCCATCGTGTGGATGGCCGTGGAGGTAACGTCGGCCCCGAACTTAGCACGATCGGCCGAACCGATCGCCGGCGCCTTATTGAATCCATCCTCCAACCCAGCAATGAAGTAGGCCCCAGCTATCAGGCCTGGCACATCGAGACGACCGATGGAAAGGTGCTTACTGGTATGCTAGTTGGGACGAACCTGGATGAGTCGACGTATCTCGACGCCCAGGGTGCTTTCTTCAAGATACGCTCCACGGAAGTTTCCGAGCAGCGGGCCGCGGAAGCTTCGATCATGCCCTCGGGGCTTCCCGATACGCTGACCGATCAGGAATTGCGAGATCTCGTTGCGTATCTCAGCTCGCGGCGCTGATGCCGCACTCTGTTCTCCGTTCCGGCATGAAGCTGGGTGAGGGGTTGCCAACTCGCGAGGTAAGACTTCCCCGAGGGAGGTTCCGCACGTGGATGATCAAGTACCGAAACGAAAGTCGTCCACTCTTCGTTTCTTGTTCCTCGATCACAGCGTTCTCAGAACCGAGGCGATGTTGCTCGTTCTGCTGAGCGCCGGGGATCTCTTGATGACCTATCTTCTGCTTTGGCAAGGGGGGAACTTTTACGAAGCGAACCCCGTTGCGTCGTGGATCTTCGCTCGCTGGAACATCGCCGGGATGACGGCGTTCAAATTCGCCCTGGTCGGCTTTATCCTGATTCTGAGCGAAATCATTGAACGGCATCGCCCGGGACTGGGCCGGGCGATCATGGTTCTCGGATGTCTTACGGCTCTTGCGGTGACCATCCACGGCTTTCGGCTCCTGCTCGCTCACGTGGGGTGAGCAAGCAGGAGTTCACCTGTCCGGTCTCTCCGCCTCTCAATGTGCGAGCCGCTTGAGGAGGCCGATGGCGGCCTCAACCATCAACTCTCCGCCGCCGGGGGCGACGCGTGAGTTAACGATCTCATAGCTTCCCTCGCCGAAAGCCTTGCGGGTGGGGATGTAGGAAGGGATGTCGTTGGCGAGCTCCACAACGAGCGTGGTTCGGAACGGCGACGCTTTCTTGATCGCCAGGCCAAGCTCTACGAACACTTCGCCAGGAAGGGTCACAATCGCGACGTTGGGGCTGAGACGGAAGGCTTGGACTTCGAGTGCAACCTTTCCGCTCGGGTAGTTGTCATTGAGGTCGACAACAGTCACCGTGCGGACGGCGTCCAGAAACGGCAGGTCCGGATCCCCAATATGGTCGAGGTTGCCTCGCGCCTCTTTGACCTCTTCGGGACGAACCTTCTGTGTCGGAACTTCGATGACCGTGCGCGCCACTTCCAGCGACGGCGATGCAATCGATTCCAGTGTCGGCAACTTGGCCAGAACGGTTTGCGCCAGCTCGTTTCCGATCGTGTTGGTCTTTCGGACGCCGCGAGTCTTGACGTCAATGTGATTGATGTCACCGCACGTGCCGGCCCCGAAGAGGGACTGGAACTGGGGACCGAGTGCTTCCCGAAGCGCCTTTTCCAGGTGATGAGGGTAGTCTGCGGAATACTCGGTTCCCGAGACCGTGTCGAGGTGGAGCGCGAAGACGGTCAAGGCCGCCGACGGGCGACTCTCCTGAGGCCTTTGAACCGAGAGCAACCCGACGTCCGGATCGATGGGGCCGGCAACGCGCTCGATGTTGGGATTTCCCTGCCCTGGATTGAAGACGACACGCCCATCCTTGAGATGGAATCGTCGATTGAATGAGAGTCGATCCTCGCGACCGACCCCTGCCGCGAGCTTCGCTGGCGCGAGGGCCTTCTGTCCTTTGGCGACCACATCGACCAGATCATTCACAAGCTTCGCGGAGTAGTCAATTTCCTCGCGAGCATCCTTCCCTTGTTTGGCCATCGCTCGTTCGTGAAAGTGCCGCTGGAGGACACCGAAGAAGAGAGGACCCGTATGGCTGTGCGTGGCGCAGATCGCCACGTGGTCCACGGGAATTCCGCTCCGTTCCGAGATCAACGCTCGGGCACGCTCAGACACCGCGTGAGGGATGGCAATGAGATCGCAGAAAACCAGCGCGGCTTGCTCTTTGCCCTGGCGAAGAACCATCGCTTTGGCGAAGAGGGGATCTTTCATCCCTGTATTCGAACGCTCGTTGAAATAGCCCGCCATCCGGTAGCCGCGAGGGGGGGTAATGTCGACTGTGGCGATGCCGACCGCAATCTCGTCGGCTTCGACGAAGGATTCCGACATTCCCCACAATCCGAGGATCAACACCAACAAACGCATCAAACTGTACCTCTTCGAGGAAAGGTGAATTCGCTCGGTGCCTGCGGTCGTGGATGGGCCTTCGGGGACCATCCACGACCAACATGCCGTTCTGCTGAGTGTCAAGGTTTGCTCGCCGGCGGATTCGGAACCTGAAGGACCTTAACCAAGAATCCCCAGCGATCCGCGGCTTCCTCGACGATCTTGCTCGTGGGTTTGCCCGCACCGTGGCCGGCCTTGGTTTCGATGCGGATCAGAACCGGGTTATCGCAAGACTGGGCCGCCTGAAGAGCCGCCGCGAACTTGAAGCTGTGGGCCGGAACCACACGGTCGTCGTGATCGGCCGTCGTGATCAACGTCGGCGGATAGCAAACGCCGGGCTTGACGTTATGCAGCGGTGAATAGGCCAGGAGCGACTTGAACTGCTGAGGGTCATCGGAAGAGCCGTAGTCGTCAACCCAGGCCCAGCCGATGGTGAATTTATGGAACCGGAGCATGTCCATCACGCCGACGGCCGGCAAGGCTGCTCCGTACAATTCAGGGCGCTGCGTGATGCAGGCGCCGACCAGCAAGCCGCCGTTTGACCCTCCCATGATCGCTAGCTTGGGAGTCGACGTGTACTTATGGGAGATGAGCCATTCGGCCGCGGCGATAAAATCATCAAAAACGTTCTGCTTGCTGTGCCGCGTTCCGGCCTTGTGCCATTCCTCACCGTATTCGCCGCCGCCACGCAGGTTGGGCTGGGCGAAGACTCCTCCCATCTCCATCCAGACGAGGTTGCTAGCGCTGAAGGACGGGGTCAGCGAGATGTTGAATCCACCGTAGCCATAGAGAAGGGTCGGGTTCTTGCCGTCGAGGGTGATCCCCTTCTTATGGCTGATGAACATCGGAACGCGCGTGCCGTCTTTGCTCGGGTAGAAGACCTGCGTCGTTTCGTAGTCGGCAGGGTCGAAGGCGAGCTTGGGCTTGCGAAAGAGCTCGCTCTTGCCGCTGGCCACGTCGTAACGGTAGACGACCGGCGGTGAGTTGAACGAGGCGAACGAGTAGAAAGTCTCTTGATCGGTTCGCTTGCCATTGAAGCCCCCCGCCGTGCCGAGTCCCGGAAGAGCGACTTCGCGCTCAAAGGCTCCATCAATTCCGAACACCTTCACCTGTGTGTGGGCGTCCTTGAGGTAGGACGCGATGAACTTGTTCCCCACCACGGCGATGTTGCCAAGCGTTTCCGGGGCTTGCGGAATCAGTTCTTTCCAATCCTTGGGGGCAGGGGACCGCGTGTCGATGGCGATGACGCGGCCGCGTGGGGCGTTGCCATCGGTCTTGAACCAGAAGACCGGACCGTCGTTATCGATGAACGCATATTCGTGATCAAAATTGTCGATCAGCTCGACGATCGGGGCGTTGGGAGCGTCGAGAGCCTTGTAAAGAATTCGATACTTGTTGTCTGTTCCCTTGGCCACCGTGATGATCAGATACTTGCCGTCGTCCGTGACGGTCCCGTGGAACTCCCACTCCTTTTGGTCGGGGCGCTCGTAAACAAGCGGGTCGTCGGCCTGGGGCGTGCCGAGTTTGTGGAAATAGAGCTTCTGGTAGTAGTTGACCCCCTTGAGGTTCTCACCAGGCTTTGGTTCCGGAAATCGGCTGTAGTAGAACCCTTCGCCGTTCTTGGCCCACGACGCTCCGGAGAACTTGATCCATTTGAGGTGGTCTTCGCGATCCGTGGCTGAATTGACGTCGCGAACTCGCCATTCCTGCCAGTCGGAACCGGCGGACGCCAGGCCATAGGCCAGCAACGAGCCATCGTGGCTGATGGAAGACCCCGCCAGGGCCACCGTGCCGTCTTTGGAAAGCGTATTGGGGTCCAGCAGAACCTTGGGCTCGGCATCCAGGGCTGGAAGCGTGTAGAGCACGCTCTGGTTTTGCAGTCCACTGTTACGGTTGTAGAAGTAGCGTCCCCCTTCGCGAACGGGAACGCCGAACTTCTCGTAATTCCAGAGATCCATCAAGCGGCTCTTGATGGCCTCGCGCGAGGGGATGGAACCGAGAAAATCTCCCGTGATCTTATTTTCGGCCTCGATCCACGCGCGAGTAGGCGCAGAGTCGGGGTCTTCGAGCGGCCGGTAGACGTCGGGAACCTTGGTTCCGTGATAATCCTCGACCGTATCGGAGCGAGGCGCCTCAGGATAAGGGAAGGCGTTCTTCTCCGCAGCGTGGGAACGGATTCCAAAACTCATAACCAGCACGGCTCCGGCGAGTCCCGAGACAAAAGATCGAGGCATCGTGAAGTCTCTCTCCTAGACGACATCGAAAAGCAAACGACCTTGTGATCAGGCCCTAAGTCTATCCGAGAAGAAATCTTCGTACCAACCCGAGGGGGCCCGGAAATATACGGATCTGTCGACGAGACTCCTGAGGCCGTTGGAGACCCCTTGAGCGGCACGCCCATGACTCTTTCAGGGGATTTTCACTCAGAGGCTTTCCACGGAAACGCAATTTCTTCAGAAGAGCCTGATATGAAGAGAAGAAGACAAGAAAACATTGAGAAAGAAATGGATCTTGCCGATTGGCGAGATAGGCTTTGAGCACTAAAAATTAAAGAAGTGCCGAATTGACGTGAGCGCTAAAATGGGCGCCGGGAGAATGGGAGACGGAAGGATATACTTTAAGCGCAAAAGTGGAGGACGGCGGGCGTTTCGTTGGCAAATTTTCGGGTCTGAGGGAAGAGGGCCGGGTCACAGAAAGGAAGAACATCTGTCGAAGGTTTTTGGTGAATAGTTTAGTCAAAAATGATGAAAATCCTGAGAGGATTTCGACAGTTGGCGAAAATTCTCTACGCCATGAAATGCGGCTTGACTTGTCCGGAATAGAGAACTTAATTCTTAGCAGGTAGGGAACGTTCCCCTATCTGGCCGGCCTTCAAAATAGGCGTCTTTTCTCGGCTTTTTCAGGACAGGCAGTCTTGAGATTAGCATTTTCTTGAATTTTCTTAGTCACGGATCGAGGGAGCTTAGTCGGTTTCTTCGTCGCACGGGATCAAGGGCCTTTTCCCGGGAATTGGATTCTGAAGAGAAGGCCGGTTGGTGATCCGTCGGCAACTCGTTTTTTCGACACGTGTACGTTCTCGCCTTAGATTTTAGCGTACGCATCGTTTTGATGCGCCCTGGCGATGTCACGGTGGGGCTTCGTGCGCGAACTGCACGGCTTTTCTAGGTTCGACAAAGTCTTAACATCCTGCAGAACGAGGGAATTATGAAGCGCGAGGGCAAGATTTTCCAGAAAAGAGTTGGTCGAAATCTGAAGTTAATTATACATAGACTTCAAAACTACGAGGTTTTGTAACACACCGAAAAAAAGCCCGTAGTTGAGTGTAGTTGATCTGGGATTGGTTCTGACCGATCACCTCTGGCCTTTCGATGACGTGAGGCACACAGGGACTTCAACGATGACGGCAAACGTTCCCGCTCTGGGATCGAAGGACGATCTAGATGCCGCGGGGACGGCTTTCTTACGTCGCCAGAGTCTGTGCAAACCAGCGGGTCGCCGCGAAGGCGGGAATTCTGGGCAACCGTTCCTGGTCGTGAAACGGAATATCCCGGTAGGGTTGGCCGCCGCCAATCCAGAGATCGCCAGCAAATGACCCGGATGGAGCGAGCACGTCGCGAGAACGGCTTGCGCCGCGAATGGCAAAACAAACGGGCTGTGTCGCCCGTCGTCTTCAATCCTATTCCTTAATAATAGAACCATCTCTCTTCGGGTGGAATCCTATCGAGAGGAGGCGAGTGCAATGAAGGTCAATCCACGAACGGTAGGACGCCTGCTGATCGTTGAAGATAATGCGGTCTCCCGACGCGCCATGGAGACCCTTCTTCGTCTAAGAGGATGGCAAGTTTCGTCGGCGGCGACTTTAGCCGAAGCTCTCACGATGCTGGACCCGGCTCCCGATTGCATCATCCTCGACCTGATGCTGCCGGATGGATGTGGTGAGTCTGTCTTGGAACTGGTTCGCGAGCGGAATCTTCATTCACGCGTGATCGTAACCACCGGTTGCCACGATGTGGCGCGGAACGAGGCGGTCGCGAGACTCCGGCCCCACACGTTCTTGCATAAGCCTCTGGACTTTTCTCAAGTTTGCCGGGCCTGCCGTATGGCGGAACCTCGGGAAAGCGAGGCGGGCGGTCATATGAGCAATTCTTTGTTTTCTACGGGAATGCTGGTCCCCCACATCTGAGCCTCGGCCCTGCTGCTCCGCAGAATCCCTTCCCGCGATTATCCCCGGCGATTCGCTTCCGATTGCAACTTCATCGCACGCTCACAGGCATCCATATGAGATTGGATGGATGCCTGTGAGCGTGTCTTCTTGTGCGCTCAGCCTATCGGCAGGGGCTGAGACTTATCGATAATCGATCGTGTGTAAACGTGCGAACACCTGAAGGCTTGCCAGCTCAAGGAGCTTGGAACCTTGGGCAGTCCTGCATAAGGGAATCAGTGAAGATTTTATCGGCGGGGATTTCGATACGAAGGGAGATTTTGCGCGGGCATTCTTGGATTTGAGAAGATGTTCAGGTCGGTCGAAAAAAAGAAAGGCCACGCGACGCTCAAGCGGCGGGAGTCGCGTGGCCTGGAAAGAAACGAATTCAGCAATGCTCAGTCGATAACCGTCTTGACGACCTTGGCCAGCTCTTCGCCGATTTCGGTCAGGGCGTAGAAGTTGTTCTTGCCCTGGCGACGGGGAGCAATGATGCCGCCGTGGCGAAGAAGAGCGAGGTGGTGGCTGACGGCCGGCTGGCTCTGGTTGAGGTGCTCGCTCAGGGCGCCGACGTGCTTCTCACCCTCGTCCAGCATGAGAATCACCTGAAGGCGGGTGGGGTCGCTCACCTGCTTGAGCAGGGTGGCCGCCCGCTGCGCCAACTTGAGACGCTCCGCGGCTTCCTTCTTGGTCTTGCTTGCCTTGGTTGCTGAAGTCTTCCCACCCGTCGTCGCGGTTGCCATCCAATCATCCTCCGATTGACAATGCTTTAAGAGCGAATCGAAGTGACGCTTCGCTCAAACGTGGAGAAACACGGTAAAGGTACGTCAGGCCAGGCCCAACTGGTTTTGGGTCCGGATGAACTCACAACTTCGTCGGTTTATGAAACAAGTAAGGTCACAGCACCGTGGCCTGAAAGAACCTCATCTAGTGAATTGTTATGATGATTGAGCTGCTTGTCAATATCGCTCCGGCGCATGCCGATGGCTTTTTCCAATCGATCAAGATTTACGCGAGTCGGCGTTCAGGATTGAGACATGAGTGCGAAAGAGTACGTGAGGAAGTCCAGCATGGTTGATCTCTTTTTCGAACTGAAATCCGAGTTTTTTCATCACGCTTTGTGAAGCAATATTGCTTGTTAATGTGAAGCAGACGATTTCCTCAAGCCCAAGAGGACCAAAGGCAATTTTCAGGAGTTCACGGCCAATTTCGGTTGCCATGCCACGCCCCCAATAATCGGCCATGAGAGCATACGCCAACTCGATCTCATGAGCACCTCCAACATCCACGTGCCTGATCCCCGCCCGCCCCGCATATCGCCCGTTCTCAGGGTCATGAAAGACCCAGAGCCCGAAACCATAGCGCGTCCAGTGGTCTAGGCTGTCCTGAAAGAACCGCTCAGATTCCTCGTCGGAACGTACTCCTCCAAGCGTCGCCATGACCTTCGGATCACGGTGCATAATCATTAGTTCTTCACGATGCGATTCACAGATTCGCTCACCGGACAACCGTTCAGTTCGCACGCTCAGAATCATGAAAGGTCTCATTAGGCGGGTCGTGTCGTAACGATTTCGTCGGTAAGTCCGACAAAATCGCACGACAATGCCACGTCGTGAAAGCTGGGTCAAGGGACGACCTCGAAGACGTTGATGACCTTCCGGCAAGCAAACTTTACATGATCTTCAGGTTTTTCAAAAAGCGTTCCTCTCACATCATTATCGATACCGTGTGACAGGAAGATGGTGCTTGCCCCCGTGTTTGTCCGAGGCAGGGGGCCTTCTCCCGCTCACGGCAACCGGGAGCCATCCCGGGCACACTCGCGGCCTGGCCATCGAACGCGGGATGATTTGCTTTTTTTATCCGAGGCATAAGAACACGATTCGACGTTACGCTCGATTGCGTGAGGGTGTGCGAAAATTCACATCCGGCGCTATGATCAGAACACTTAGTACAGAGAAAGGCTGGTATTAAAGACCTGTTCCTCGTCAGCCAGGGTCGGTTGCCGCTGGCGACTTTCGCTTGAAACCGCAAAAAGTTAGCGAGCATTTCTAGAGAGTATGACGAATTCCTTGTTCCAGACTCAGAAAAGAGAGTCGACTTGGTGGTTCGGTCGGAAGGGCCGTCGAGGCCTTCCCTTGGTGGTCTTCTTTTCACCTGGGTCCATACGCTAGCATGGCATTATGCTGTGGTTCCCAAGGCCCCAATGTTGTGTCGGCCACCGGGAGTTCGGGACGAATCGAGGTTGTCAGCGACTTTCTGCTCGCGCCCGCTGAAAAAATTCGTCGGGGCGAGACGGTCGATTCGGGTATTCGGACATGAAGCGATTCCGAAGCCTCTGAGAGTCGTGGCTTCACGAAGCGCCTGTAGATCGTCGGAGCGAATTCGAGCATGAATCGGCATGGTTTCGTTCGTGTCACCTGCGCTACTATCAAGACGACCGTCGGAAACCCGTCCGCCAACGGAGCGGAAATCCTCCGCGTGCTGGAGCAGGTCCCTGACAGCGACGTCGTGCTCTTTCCGGAGCTTGCGGTAACCGGGTACACCTGTGGAGACCTTTTCGGGCAGATCAAACTGCTGGAATCAGGGGTTGAAGCCACTCTGCGGATCGCCGAGGCCACTCGAGGTCGAAAGCAGTTGGTCGTGGTGGGTTTGCCGGTTGCTGTGACTAACAGCCTCTACAACGCGGCGGTCGTCATCAGCGACGGACGGATCCTGGGAATCGTGCCCAAGCAATTCATACCCAACTATAAGGAATATTACGAAAGCCGCTGGTTCAGTTCGGCCGTTGGCAAGGAACCCCGCGAAATTTGGTTCGGCAGTGCATGGGTTCCCTTTGGCATCGACCTTCTCTTTCGCGCCGGTGGCCACGTCGTGGTTGGGGTTGAAATCTGCGAAGATCTATGGATGCCCATCCCTCCCAGCTCTGTGCAGGCGATTGCCGGCGCCACCATCTTGCTAAATCTGTCGGCAAGCAACGAAACGATCGGTAAGAGTCGGTATCGCGCCGAGCTGGTCGTCGGGCAGTCGGGCAGGTGTATCGCCGCTTACGCATATGCAAGCGCGGGCCCAACCGAGTCGACGACCGACTTGGTCTTTGGAGGACACTGTCTCATTGCAGAGAATGGCCGATTCCTGGCGGAGTCAGCCCGAGTCGGAGACGGAGGGACCATCCATCGCGAGTCATATTCTATCACACAGGATGTTGACGTCGAGAGGTTGGGGACCGATCGTCGCTCAACGACGAGTTTTGACGACTGCTTGAAGTATGTCTCCTCCTTTCGTTTCGTCGATTTCGAACTTTTTCTCTCCACGACGGGCTTGCTTCGGCAGATAGCGGGAACGCCTTTTGTGCCGGCCGAAGGGCCCGAGCTGCATCGCCGGTGCGCGGAGATTTTTGGAATTCAATGCGCCGGGCTGGCCAAGCGGATCGAGTCTCTCCCCGCGAAAACGCCCTTGAATATTGGAATTTCAGGAGGGCTTGACTCGACGCTCGCCCTTCTCGTTGCCGTGAAGACGTGTGACATGCTTGGGATTGACCGTCGTCAGATCCACGGACTGACGATGCCAGGCTTTGGTACCACCTCGCGGACCAAGACCAATGCCCTGCGTCTCATGGAGCAGTTGGGGATCGCAAGCGAAACCATCGACATCAGCGGACTGGCCTTACACACGTTCCAGGAGCTAGATCACGCCCCGTTTGGAGTGGATTGTCAGGAACTCGATGTCGAGGCCTTCCGAAAGGCACTCTCATCCGTACCTCGGGAGGCTCGTAACGACCTCACGTTCGAGAACGTCCAGGCAAGATTGCGGACATTCTTGCTCATGTCCAAGGGATTTGTGATTGGAACGGGGGACCTTTCAGAATTGGCGCTGGGCTGGAGTACCTATAATGGTGACCAGATGAGCATGTACAACCCCAATTGCTCGATTCCCAAGACCCTGGTCAAGTTCTTGGTCGACTATGTTGCTCGTGAGGAGTTTCGGGAGGGGCCCGTGCGGGACACGTTGCTTTCCATCGTTTCCACGACGATTTCGCCGGAGCTTTTGCCGGCGGGGAACGGAGGAGAGATCGAGCAGTCGACCGAGGATGTCCTCGGACCTTACGAGCTACACGACTTTATTCTCTTCAACACGGTTCGCAATGGCTATACGCCGGAAAAAATCTTGTTCCTGAGCGAATATGCCACATTTACCCGCATGTTTCCCCGAGAGTTGATCGAGAAGACGCTTCGGACTTTCTACCGTCGATTCTTCAGCCAGCAGTTCAAGCGGTCCTGCCTTCCCGATGGGCCCAAGGTAGGAACCGTCAGTCTTTCGCCGCGCGGCGACTGGCGGATGCCGAGCGACGCCGATTCGGCGGAGTGGCTTCGTTGGTCGGAGAAGAACGATCCAAAGCCGGGTTCGGGGGCGTGAGCGGGTCTGTTTCGTGGATTTCTTCCATCATCCCTTTGAGATAGCTCAGCCGTTTTTCCGGTCCAAAGCGCTCGATCGCATACCGCAGGGCGGTCCGAGGCATGCTCCGGCTGTGCCGGCGCAGAAAGCCTTCGAGGGCCGCCTCGTCGCGCTTGCCAACCTCGCGGAGCATCCAACCGACTGCCTTGTGGATCAGGTCATGTGGGTCCCCTAAGAGAGACTCCGCGATGGCGAATGTGTGGGTGAATTCACGTCTTCGGATGAATTCGTGCGTGGCCACGATGCTGATCCGGCGTTCCCAGACGCTGGCGGACCGAGTGAGGGTGAAGAGAGGATCTTTTGCCCTATCAGCGAGGTAGCCTCCGACGATGTCGCGGGCGGAGACGTCCACGAGATCCCAGTTGTTGATATGCTTCGTGTGACGCAAATAGACCTGGTACACCTGCTTTTGGGTTGCCGCCGTTCCCTTCTGAAACTTGGAAACGAGAATCAGAAGAGCGGTCATGCGGTCCTCGTGAACTTCGGAGCGAAGGAGAGCTTGAACCTCAGGGAAAGGAAGTAACGTGAATTCTTTGGCCACCTGCTTCAACGGAGCCGAACGGATCCCGAGAAAGATGTCCCCTTCGCCATACTGGCCGGGCCCGGTCTTGAAGTAGCGAGCGGCTTGTACGGCGTATTCGGCATTCGCCAACGATCTGAGCCGCTCCTGAACACCCTTGGCAGTCATGGTCAAGTGTCCTTAAGCTCGTGATCCCAACGCGACGGGGAATTGCCCAGAAAGTTCTGGCTTTATTTGAGGGTGACTGCGCTTTAGATTACAAATGCGTTCACAATCTCAAGGAAATGCGCTCCCTGTCTTTCGTTTTCGGTGAGTCGACCCGCCACGGATCTTACGCCGAAGCGACCCATCATTTCCGATATCGGGGGAAGCGGGCATGAGCAATTCTCCCGTGTCTTAACAAATCTTTACGCACGATGGTACTTCGCCAGAGGGTGGCCCCAATCGCCGCAGGAGTCAAGGTCTTATGAACGTGTGGCTTCAGCGATTCGTCATGAGTTCCGCATTCATGATCTCGATCATGAACGGTTGGCCGGCGAGGGCGGAGGAGCCGGTACGCATTTACTTTGTTGGTAATAGCGTGACCGACGCGATCAATTACCAGGGGTTGGAGCGACTGGCCGGGAGCCGTGGCACGACGCTTGCTTGGGGGAGGCACATGATCCCGGGTGCGCCCTTGTCCTGGATTTGGCAGCATCCCAAGGACGGTTTCGCCCAGGAACCCTATGGCCGCTATCCGAAGGCGCTGGGGGAATATGCATGGGACGTCTTGAGCCTCGAGCCGTTCGACCGTCATCTTCATGACGACGACTTGCTCATGACGCGAAACTTCATCGATAAGGCTCTCCAACGCAATCCAGCCGCCCAAATTTACATTTATTCACGTTGGCCTCGCCGGCGCGAGGACAAGAACAAGCGGCCGGTCCTCGATTATCGATCGAGCTGGCTCCGAAAATATACGGGCGCCTACGACGGCACCGAAGAGACTAAGGATTATTTCGAGAGGCTCCTCTTCGCGCTTCGCGAAACCTATGACGGTAAGGCAAAGCCCGTACTGCTCGTACCGGTCGGCGACGTTCTCTTCGAGCTCGACGCCCGCATGAAGGGGGATAAGATCCCGGGCTACACCGACGTCACGCAGCTCTATACCGACTGGATCCACTTCAACAATGTCGGTTCCTACGTCGTGGGGCTTACTTTTTTCGCGACAGTGCTCAAGGAGAATCCTCAAGGACTGCCCTTCGAACCGTATAACGAGAGACTCAACCCCAATCAAGGGGATCACCCCTTGAATGCTCCGCTTGCACGTGCCCTTCAGGAGGGGGTTTGGAAGGTTGTAAGCACGCACCCGTTGGCGGGAGTTCGCAAGGAACCTTCCAAATAGCCGGTCAGGTGGATTCGTCGAGCGCGTTGAGCTCGCTACGAGCGATTCCCAGCAATTCGCGAGTCGTTGCCGCCGAAGGTCGGAAGAGAACTTGGTCGACGTCGCCGATTTCGACAATTTGCCCCTGGTCGAGGATCGCGATGCGATCCGCGAGTTGCCGGGCCAGGGGGAGGTCGTGGGTCACGAGGACGTAGGCGGTCTTCGCGTCATCGCGTCGAAGTGTTTGCAGCAGGTCGACGATCGAGGCCTGGACCGAGACATCGAGCGCGCTGGTCGGCTCGTCAAGAAAGACAAGGCGAGGTTGACCCACGATCGCCCGCGCCAGGGATACGCGCTGGCGTTGACCTCCGGAGAGAGCGGCAGGGCTTCGTTCTGCTTGCTCGCGAGAAATGCCGACCCGTTGAAGAGTGGTGACGGCCCGCTCGCGGCGTTCTTGCCGGATTCGCGATAGAAAACGAGACGGCCAGGCGTTGGAGGATTTTCTTGCCGGTTCGAGGGGAACACCCGCAAGCCCGTGAATGTTGAGAGGGTCAGCGACGAGGTCAACAACCTTGCGGCGATCGTTCAGAGATTCTCGAGGATCTTGATGCACGAATCCGAAGTGGCGCCTCTCTCGGCGCCAATGCGATTTCGTTCTGCCGTAGAGGTCGGCCCTACCGTCCGGCGTCGCGAGAGTGACTTGCCCCTGGTCTGGTTTCAGCAAGCCCGCGATGATCGCGAGGAGCGTGGATTTGCCGGAGCCGCTCGGGCCGCAGAGTGCCAGGACCTCGCCATAGCGGACCTCGAGCTCGGGGATCTGAAGCCGAAAAGCAAGGGTATTTGATGAGGACGGGTGTGAGAAAACCACGTCGCGCACTGCTAGCAGGGGTTCAGGGTGAAGCGGTGTGGACGACATGGCAAGCGACCTTTCGGGAGGGGCTGACCTCGAGCAGGTGCGGCGACTCTTCGCGGCAGTGCTCCTGGCGCACTCCGCAGCGCGGATGGAACCGGCAACCAGCCATTGCCGTCGGATTCGCAGGAGACTCGCCGGGAATCGGAAGGACGCGATCGCGCTTCTCAAGTCGGGGCACGCAACCGAGCAAGCCGACCGTGTAGGGATGGAGCGGATGGCGAAGAACCTCTTCCGCGGAACCCGACTCCACAATCCTGCCGAGGTACATGACGGCGACGGAATCGGCCAGACCCGCGAGGGCCGAGATATCGTGAGTCACAAGACAGACCGCACAACGGTCGCTGGCGAGGCGCCGGATGGTGGCCTGAACCTCGCGGCGCGTGGGGGGATCGAGGGACGCCGTGGGCTCGTCGAGCAAGAGGACCCGAGGCTCGTTGACCATGGCTTGGGCGATCAGGACTCGCTGGCATTGGCCCCCTGAAAGCTTGCCGGGCCTTCGCTTGGCGTCTTGACTGAGGAAGTTCTGCGATAGGCCGGCCCGAAGCATGGCCGAGGCGACTCGCTCACGCACGGGCCCGGAACCGCGCCGCGCAGCCTCAAGGACGCTCGCCTCGGCGGTCATCAAAGGGTTCAAACCCGATCGCACGTCTTGAGGGACGTAGCCGATCTGAAGTCCAAGATAGTGCCGAAGCTCGCGCGGACTAAGCCGGAGGAGGTCGATCGGCTTTTCATCGTCGAGTACTACCTCGCCACCATCGACGTGCAGGCCGCGAGGTAGAAGTCCGAGGATGCTGTTCAAGAGGGTCGTCTTGCCGCTGCCTGTTTCTCCGACGACCGCCGTAATTTCTCCCGCGCGGAGAGTGAAGTCGACGTCGTTGAGGATCTGCTGCCCACGGGGACCTTGCACGTTCAGGCCGCGGACTTCCAGTGCCACCGGGCCTTTCATGGGAGCGTGCCTCGCAGGTGAGAAAGGCCCAGAACTCGGAAGACGATCTGGGGCAACAGGGCCAGACCAACGATGACGATGATCGTCGCGAGCATCTGGAAAACGGCTGTCCCAACCCCAAGGTTATTGAAGCTTTTGGTCAGGGTACGGCCGAGTCCTTCAAAGTCGCGGTACTCGACCCCCAGATAGGCGAGTCCAACCTCGATTGCGATGAACCGTGGCAGAACTGAGGCCACGATCCAGGCGATGTCTTCGAGTAAGTGCGGCCAGATGTCGTGACGAAACGTATAAAACGGTGATGCGCCATAGGCATGAGAAGCGGCGACGAAGCCCGTTCTGCGTAAAGAGCGAACGCGCTCGGCGATCAAGCGGGCGCCCGCCGGTACCGCGAAAAGGATCAGGACGGCCAGCATACTCGCGTTGACCCGAAGGGCGGGAGAGGTTCGCGGCCACGCGGTGGCGACGGTGATCAGAACCGCTGCCTCGGGAACGGCCATGACTCCGAGGCTGCTTGCGCTGAGGAGGGCTTCCAGCCCATGAGATCGAATCGATCCCTGGAGAATTCCCAAGAAGATGCAACCAGCGAGAACCAGTGAGGTTCCCAACAACGCGAATCGCGAAGTGTTGCTCACCGCCAGGCAGAGTACCGGCAGAAACGGACGCCCAAGATAATCGGTGCCGAGCGAGGACTCAAAATCCTCCGAGGTCGACTCATACCAACTCGGCGCAAGAAAGCTCTCGGTTCGCCGAGAGGGAATGCGGCTCAGGGAATCCGGTGCGACGACGACGAGCAGCAGCAAGACGACCGGCGCGAGCGAGAGCACCTCGAGTCCTCTACGCACTCTGACGTTCACGTCCGATCTCTCCGTCGGGATCGAGATAAATCACAACGGCCTGGGCCATGAGCACGCCGGCCGCCGTGACGAGAAAATAGAGGAGTGTCGCGAAACCTGCCAATTCCGCCTGTCCGCGCGTTGCTCCTTCAATGAAGACCTCGGCAACGCCGCCGAGCCGGAAAACTCCTTCGACAAACGCGGATCCTACCACGAGTGCCGAGAGACTGAAGACCGCTTGCGTGAGAACCCCCGACGAAACGACGACGTTCGGCATGATGTGCCGGAACCAGAGTGTTGCCGGAGAGACGCCTCGGGCTCTCGCGACGCGAACATATTCGCGATCAAGAATACGCAGGATTCCGTTCAGCCAGAGAGCCGTTGCACCTGGGATGAGCAGCAGCGTGATACTGAGAATGCCCACGGCTGTTCGTAATAGCCGGCTCGGATTGGGTTCAAACTGAACCAGTGCCAGATAGAAGAGGATGACCACGACGAGCGAAGGGAGGGCGTGGACGACAGGGTAGACGCGCTCCTGGTGGAATGCGGCATACTCGCGCCAGCGTGTCGCCAGGAGGATGGCCAAGATCAGGCCGAGGCTCCATCCGAACGACCAACTCAAGAACCCGACCGAGGCTGTGACCGGAAGCCGATCGGCCAGGACATTTTTCACCGGGCCGGTATGCGACTGACCGAAATCGCGGAAACCAGAACCCACCACCGTGCTGACCCAATGGGCGAAGCGAGGGGCGGTGGGTTTCTGCTCCGGTGCGCGTTCACTGCTCATCCGCAGGCGGTCGTCGGCAAGCTCGTCGGTCTGAGCGACGATGAAAAAGGTCGCCGTAACGGCCGAAGCTCCAAAGACCGCCAGAACGAGCAGTGTTTTGAAGAAGCGCTGGAGTCCTTTCATGATGAAGTCGCGACTCGCTTATCGAGGGACCAATCGTCGAAGACGGATATTTTCAACAACCGTCCGTTGAAGCACCGGGTCGATAGCCCGCCCGGTGAGCGCGAGGCCGTTCACCTCGAACTCGCTGCGGACGGCGACAAGCTTGCGGTCGTTGAGAAGATGGAATGCCGGCTGGGCCGCAACCCAGGTCTTCTGCAAGTCCAGAATGGCCTTATCGCGGGTGACGACTTCGGGAGACGTTGCGTAGACCTTGAATAGGTCGTCGACCTTCTTCTCCCAATCCGTGGCGGGAGACTTCTGATAGGGATTCACGAAGTGCATCGGGCCGGAGCTCTCGAAGAAGTAGCGGAGCACCGCGGCATTGGGCATCCCTTCAAGGACCATGACGGCGGCTTCGTAATCGTAAGTCTTGTCGAGCCGCATGACCATCTCGCCGAAACGTTCCTCCACGACCCGGACCCGCACACCAATTTCCTCGAGCTGCGACTTGACTTCTTCCGCGGTCCGCCGGCGCCGGTCTTCAACGTCCTTGGATGTGCGGATTTCGATCTCCAGCGGGACGCGCTTTCCCCCTTCTTCGTAGGTCAGCCATCGTTTGCCTTCGGCGTCAGGCTCTCCCGGGGTGATACCCAGCTTGGCCAGTTCCTCGATAGCCGCCTTCGGATCGGTTTTCGGCGTGACTTCCTGAAGCTCTTCGGAAGAGGCCGCCCAGCGGAAAACGGGGGAAACGGGACCGTAGAGAGGCTCAGCATATCCTTTGTACACGCGACGAATGATGGCGTAGCGGTCGATCGCATGGGCGAGGGCACGCCGGAACTCAACTTTCTGGAAGAGTGCCATCCGTTGAGGATGCGTCTTGCCCCAAGGAGCCTGGGGATTCTGATTGACCCAGAAGAAGAAGCACCCTCCGCCGCGGCCCCGGTCGAGAATCTCGAAGTGCGGGTCTTCGCGAAGTCGCTCGGCCTCCATGGGAGCGATCTGGCGATATACGAAACGATCGTCGCGAACGAAGTCCAGCTCCGAGGTCACATCCTCTTTGCGCAGGATGAGGTTGATCTGCCGGAGGGAAGGGTGAGGCGATTGATCGTCGCCACGACCCCAGAACTTGTCGTTCCGCACGAGATGGGCTTCTTGTGTGTCTTGTGACTCGACGAAGTAAGGACCGAAGCCGCGAAGGTACTTCGTTTCCGGTTGTTGCACTCCGACGGCCTGGCGGAACGTGACTTCGCTGTCGGAAACGCTGGCGAAAGTCCCCTTGGGAACAATGAAGACCTCAGCGATTGCCCAGGGGAAGGAGTGAAACGGCTCGGCCAGGCGAAACGTCACCGTCAACGGACCGGTTGCCTTGGCCTCCACCGGTTTACCGCTGATGATGAAGTTGCCGCGCTTCTTGCAGTCGAAGCGAGAATCGAGGCAGAGATTGAAGGAGTAGACCACATCCTCGGCCGTCAGCTTGACGCCGTCGGGAGTTTCGGCCTCGCGAAGTTGAAAGGTCCAGGTCAGGCCATCGGGCGAGACCTCGTATCTTCGGGCCAGCCCAGGGACCAGTTCATTCTGGACGGGGTCAAAGTGCAGCAGTTGGTCGTGAAGCAAGCTAATGAGCTGATTTTCATACGACTTGTTGCTTTCGATGAAGTTATAACTACTGGGAACCAGGTACATTTGGTTCAAGGTATCGACGTCGCGCCAGGCTAGTTTGCCACTGGGGCTGGATTGGGAGCCTCGGCGGCCGATGGCAAGGCCCGCGACCAGACAGATGAGCCCGATGACGATCGCCTTGAACCAGCCAGAACTTGCGGGACGCTCATCAGCAACCATCATGTTCGCTCCGTAAGACTAAGAAAGTCGTCCTCATGCTAAGGAAGAATAGCGTGCAGGGGAAGGCGTTTGAGGTGGGACTTTCGCGTGGCTACCGCGTGGGTTGGATTGCCGGCGCCCTCTAAGGAAGTCTGCGCCAAGCGGAGATGCCGGAGAGAATTCCCGGCTTAACATCGTCCTCAAGAATCGTCCTGAGATTCTGCCGTGTCGAGCCCTCGGTCATGGCCTCTCTTGAACCTAGACCCGAACCCAGTGCAGGTTCGGGTTGTGAGGGCGGTGAATGCGGAGGCGTCTCAGCGAGGTTCGCTCGCAAGCGGACGCCGTGGTGGGCAGGCAGAGGAGGCCGCCGTCAAATTCGCTTTCTTGCCAAGCTGATGAGGCGGAATTCCTCTGGTAGATTGGGGTGTGGCGAGTCTCCGGCCTCAGTCCGGCCGCGACGTGACGACGTGCGCGTGCGCTGTCGAACACGTCGGCGATCATGATATTCGCGATCCCGAAGATGAAGAGAGCGATGGTTTGGTGTAACCCCGGCAAGAGCCTTCTCCCATTCATCAAGGTGCATGAACCCGCGAGGTATCTGAGAGCTGCCGTGTTTGTGCGGCGACGGGGGTGCCGTTCGACGCGTCATGGTTCAATAGAAGGATCAGTGAATGTTCGAGTTCGGCCGGCTTGAACCCAAACGGGCCTCGTCCGCTCTTGAAAGCGATTTTGCCAGTCCTGTCGATGATGTAGAGGCGGCTGGGAATTCCGCTGTAGAGGTTGTTTACGGTGTCATCAAGTGTGTCAACGAGCATGGGGAATCCGAGCGACATTGTCTTGTTGCAGACCTGCGCGGCACTCACCCGTTCGCGGTAGGTCCGGGGTTGGGAAAGCGCGATTCCCACGCGGTCGTTGGTCACCATGCGCCAGCCGTCCGTGGGATGGGCCTCGCGCACATAGACCATGAGGAATGTGACGCGATCTTTGTAACGGCGATAGAGTTTCTCGAGGTTGCCCGCCTGTCCTCGGAAGGGGCCGCACGTCACGTTACCGAAGATCAAAACCACCGGCTTTGGGCCGACGACTTTGGAGAGTGCGATCTCCTCGGAACCGTCGACCGTCCGTAGCGTGAAGTCGGGGGCCTTTTCGTTCAAAGCCGGCCCCGGGGGGAAAGCCCCAAGCTCGCGACGTACAAGACTTTTGAGGAATGTCCCGCGCGTCAAGCTCCCTGGCCCTCCGGTCCGGTCGCGCATGGTGGGAGACGGTCCTGCGAATGCCTCTTGAAGATCGGACTGAGAGAGGAATCCGGCTCCTCCGCTGTCAACATTCTGAAAGAAGAGATCAAGCTCCTGGCGCGTGAGCTTCCCGTTCCCGTCCTGATCGGCCCTGCTGAAGAGCAGGGCGGCTGGAGAGGGGGAAGAGGGTTGGGTCTTGAAGTCAAAATCGGCAGGCGTGAGCGAGCCGTCTCGATCACGATCGAGACGCGTGAAGTCAGCATCGGGCCCTGAGAATTCCGTGCGTGCGATGACACCGTCGCCATTCTTGTCGAGTGCCGCTCGAACTGCCTTTGCATCAAAACGAGTTTGAACGACCGCCTTAGTGAACCAACCGTCTCCACCGCTGAGCTGGGTCCCCTTGATCAGGATGTCGGCTAGCATGGCCAGCCACTCCGGGTGATCTGGCCACGCCTTTTCCAGGAAAGCGGCCCCCGAGATGTTGGTTGCTGGGTGTGCATCCGGGCCTGGGGATGGTGATCCCGCTGGCGGAGCCGCCTGGGCCGTTGCTGAGAGGAGCAAGATTCCGAGCAAAACAAGGGGGCCTCGAGGTTGTCGGAAAAGCCTCAGGCCACTTGCCCCAGGCACGGAGCGGAAGAATGGATTTTGGCCCATGGGACGATGGCTCCAAGTCAGGGAGAAACAACCTGTTGATCCAAAATAAGACGTCAGGATGTGATCGCCAAACCGGTGAATTGTGGCTCAGCGAAGGATTTCACTAGGCCTGATGTAACCTTGCGTCGCGAGGCGTTCGCCCATGGCGCGATAGAGCTCCAGGTCTCGGGGAGCCCAGGTGGCGAGACCGTCGACATAGCGGTTGTACATGCAAAAGGCAGCGGCGATCAGAACGGTGTCGTGGATAGCCTTGTCGTCGGCTCCCGCCTCTCGCGCTCGAGCAATGTCCGCGTCATTCACCAGTCGGCCATCGCGGCGAACTTTGTCGGCGATCGTGATCAACGCCTTGAGTTTCTCGGACAATGGGGCGCCCTGGAGGTCCTTGAGTGTCTCGTCGACCAGGTAGCAAGCTTCACCGTAAAGAGCTCGCGAAGCGGCCGCGTGCGACTGGGTGCAGAAGAAACACTCGTTGCCCGAAGAGACGTAGGTGGCGATCAACTCTCGCTCAGCGGGTGTGAGGGATGATGGTCCTCGGAGCAAAGCCTCGGCAAGTCCGCTCAGGTGTCGTTCCGTCTCAGGGTAGGCCGTCATCGGCCCAACGATTCCGGGGATGCCGTCGGGGAGCTTGATATGAGCCATCGTTTCCTCTTCGAAAGTCTGTGCCGAGCGATCCACTTTGTTTCCGGCCGTCCACGCTGACAGCTTCAAACAAGCGGGATGAAGAAGGTCTGCCAAGCAGGTTTTGTAAGAACATTCATGTGATCGAATGCCAGGCCGGTCGTCCTTGACCAGCCCAGCACATCTTTAGGCTACGGGCGAGCGCTTCCTTGAGGTGCCTCCGTGGTTCCGGGAGGCTTGGTGTTGTAGTAGTCGTAGAAGACGTTCTCACGTTCCAGTTTGAGCTGGAACCCGTTCGAGATACGGGTCATATAATGGTAGCGGGAAGCGTTCAACACCACGATGAGGGCGCGATCCCCGCCGAAGTCACGCTTGAGGCCGGTGATCTCTTCGTCGGAGACAGCCCAGGGGGTTGTGGTGAGCTTTCGCGCGAATGCGAATGCGTGTTGCTCGGCCGGAGAGAAGCTTGACCAATCGTTGCCGGCCAGCAGGCGGCTACGTTCGGCGATCTCGGGCTTTGTCAGGCCGGCAACTTCCCAGTTCATCTCGCAATGCCCCATGCAATAGGGGCACTTGATGGCTCGCGTTACGATCCAGAAAAGGCTCTGGCCGAAGATGCGGTCCCACTTGGCGCTCGTTTCCGCCCCCGCGGTTCTCATGTAGTATTCGAAAGGGACCGCCAGCTCGGGAGCGTAGCCGAAGCAGATGCGATACCAGATGATGTCGCTCGGCCGTTTGATGAGACCCTCGGGCAAATTCCTTGCGACTTCCTCCCACTCAGGAATACGTAGCCGGGTTGGCTTGCGGCGCTGGTTTTCCAGGCGCTCCTGAAGGGTGTCATAAGAGATGCTTGCCCATTCCGGGGCATCCTCAACCAGGTCGTTGCCCGATGGTTTGAGAAGCGGAGACTTCTGCGTGGGGGGAGGGGGAGTCGTTCGTTTCGCGAAAGCGGCGGGATCGAAGGCGACATTCAGGGGAGCCAACGGACCTTCAGGTTCAACCTGCGCTCCGAGGCACAACAAGACACGGTCCTGAAAGTTGGCATAGGCCAGTAGCAGAACCATCGACGCAGCCTTCTTGTCTCCGAATGCCTTCACCAGATGTGCGAAGTCGGCGTCGGGAATTCCGTCGGAATCGACGGTCATTTTTTGCGCGAACTTGAGAGCCGCGCGATCGTCATCCGACCAACCCGGGTAGCCGGGTTTGGCGAGTGCTTCGAGCTCCTCTTTCGAGAGCCCAGCCCGTTGGGCGTCGGCCGCTGCGTAAGTGAGACCATAAGGACTGTGATTGGCCTCGGCGGCGACCCATCGCATGGCGGCACGAAGCTTCGGGGCGAGCGGGCTCTTCGCTCGCTGTGCATAGTCCAGTTGTAGGAAAGCGGCGGTACTCTTCGGTAGCTCGCCCGCGATCATTCGAGCCCATACGGGTAGGGGTTGATCCTGTCCCTGTTCTGCCTTTGGAAGTTGTTTCCACGCCTGTTCATTGGAGAGTGGCGCAGCGAGCCGTCCCTCTTGGCCGGGGGACGCGGCCGGGGCGGCGTGCGGCAGAACTGCCAAGCCGACCAGCAACCCTATTGTCGATTTCGTCACGGCAGTCATAGACAAGGGTTCCTCTCGTGTCAGATCCCTTCCTCTTACCAAAAAGAGGACGCATGGTGAGAAAGGGAGAGCCCAATGTTTGATCTTGCCGGCGTTTCATTTGATTAAGAAGGTGATGCGATACGACCATCGTTGAGCGACGGAATCTCTTCTCAACGTAGGGCCGATCGCCACCATCCACTCTCTCTCACGGTTTTCAATCGCCAGCTCGCGAAACGGAAGCAGTGCGAAGAGTTCGTTAGAAAAGACGGCGGTGAGAAATCTCACCGCCCATGCTTCAAGTGCCCTGGAGTCGCTCAAAAGGAGGCGAGACGACCTGTGCACCTTCGATAATTAGGTTATAGGATACTTATTATATGAAGATTGCATGTGTCGTTGAATTATTAAATAAGGCGAGCATTATGGCAACGAGTGGGGTCGCTGCCCAGTATCAGGCCGCCGGCGCGATGGAACGAGCCGACGGTGGTGTCTCAATGTCATGGCAAGGTACGCGGGTGTTGGAGTGACTCGCCTCGAGCCGTCAACGGAAGTCTCGATAGATCGTCAACGAGGGACTGGTGCCGACGAGGTACGAGACGTTCTTTTTGACTTCCTGTCCCTTTGGGTTCCGGAGCGTTAGCTTTACAGGGACGTAGAGGATCGATTCCGCCTTTCGACCTTCGCCGTCGACCTGGTAGTCCACCAATTTCGACCCAGTCATCCAGTCCATATCCTGGACCATGATCGAAGGTGTACGCGCCTTGAGTGTCGCGGGATCCTCCCCGTTTTTCCAACCGTCGAGAGCCGTTTTCAAGGCGTCTCGAGCGCGTTCGGAGTCCACGGGGGCGGTACGCGGCGAGCTCGAACAGCCGCCCAGGAGCAGGGCGGTGGCCAGGAGCGCGAGCCTTCCAAGGGCCGATTTTGCGCGGTCAGGCTGAGTTCTTTTCGGCGTCGACATCATGCCGGCTCCTGATTCTTAGAGCGCATCGGCGCTGATGATTTCACCGCCGGCCCGTGTGCCCAGCGCCCGCCAGGTGGCGATGTTCACCGAATCTTTAACGAAGTGAACAGACCCATCTCCGAAGAGCATGTTAATACCGCCGGGGTGCCGGCTGCTGGGGGGCATGATCGCTCGAAGTGCGGTGAAGAAGCCGCAAGAACGCGTGTTGGGGCCAGTCACGTGCAGGCAGACGTGCTGACCGTTGAGCCAGGGGGCGCCCATGAAGAGGGGAAATTGGCTGGCAGGGTCGTAAATGTTGACAGCCTGGCAGATCTGCACAGCATCATTAATCGTGGTGGGCTGGGCAGGGGAGAAGAAGACGTCGGCAATGGGGCTGACCGTGCCGGTGGTGAAGTCCGCCAGGATCCGCTCTCCGAAGAAGGCCGTGTTCGCTAGGCCATCCGTGACGTCTGCAAAGCGCGTGGCACTGTTGCCGTAGAAAACGCCGTTAGGCTGAGCCAGACCAGCGTTCGGTCCATCCGCATACTGCCAGACGATCCAACTTCCCATGTCGGCCATGTAATTCGTCTGGCCGCCGAATTCGGGGTGAGTATCATTGACGTCCGAGGGGCAGATAAAGGTGTTAACACGGGTGGTCAATGCCGTGCTGTTGGTTGGGTCGCTGTAGGTGAAGAAGAAGTTGACCGAGTTGTAGACGGTCGTCTGCTCGATCATCGGGAGCATGTGCGTGAGGGCTGACAGGCTGGTGCCATTTCGGACCAATTCGGCCCCCGGCAGAGCCCCTCGCGAATCGTGATAATTGTGAACGGCCAGGCCGATCTGCTTCAGATTGTTGACGCACTGAGCTCGACGGGCGGCTTCGCGAGCCGCCTGCACGGCCGGCAGTAACAGGGCGATCAAAACCGCGATGATGGCAATAACAACCAACAATTCAATGAGTGTGAATCCGCGACGACGTTGTCTCATGGCACCCCTCCCTCGGGATTACGGCATAACTGATGAATAAGAGATCTTGGACGAAACAAGGATCGCATTGCGATCGGACAACGCACGTACGGCCAAAGACCGTGCGCTCGTGCCTCATGACATTCATGGATAGGAGAGCAATGTTGTTCGGGGCCTAACCCGGAATCGGTAGCAGCAAAGGCCGCATGAAGTGGAAGGTTGAGCTCCACTAGCACCGGCTCGGATTCCCGACGATCGCGTTCAGTCTCGTTCGACGGATTCGCGGCGATGGAGTCGGCAGGGGAGGGAGGCCGGTATGGTCTGCCTCATCACGCGACAGGATTGGGCTTGAGAACGAGCCTCGCCATTCCTTTTGTCGTCACGCGCATCAGGCGGAAAACGCCGAACGTTCCTCGGGGACTCAAGTACGCGCCTTAAGCGAGAAACACCTGGCAGAGCGTTCGCCTGATCCTGGCGTGATGTTGCCGCCGAGATTCGTTGGAGAAAGACGCCGTGGGTTTACGCTAGACCGCCACTCATCTTTCGACGAGTTGGCCGAGGCCTATCGAACCAGGGTGCGAACGCGCTTTCAGGAAAAGGCGTGACGACGAGGGGGATGAAAGACGGAGGGACCCACGTGAATGGTGTGGAGATCACGTGGAGGAGGGGGGAGCAGCCTGGCATCGAGTGCGGGAAGTGATATCAACGCGCCGCCGTGATAGGCCCATGACTCCACAGTGCGCGTTTCCGCCACCGAAGGAGGGGCCGGTATCGCCGGTAGCTTGGAGCAGGTCGGACCCGAACAGGGGCGCGGGAGATCCTGTGGGAGACGAGGGCTAAGTGGCGACTGATCTCCTAGGCGAAAAGCTTGCTCAATGAGATCCGCGCCCAAAGCGTATTCTGAACCATGGCTTACCCGCGAGGAGCAACCGGCCTGGGCGTTCGACGGTGCCACGACGAGGCATGCCAGGAGCGTGAGGCACGCTCCGACAACCGGCCGCAGCAATCTCTCCGAAGCGGAGATTTTCATCGCACCCCAAGTTGGAACCAAGAAACCGACCATCGCGGGAAGTGTACCGACTGACGAAAAGTCCATCAAATCGGCAACGGATCAAGAATCACATTACATTCCCAGATTCCCAGCCGCAAGTGCGGTGTGTTCGTTTCTGCAACGCCACACCTGATCCTGAAGAGCCTCTGGCGGCAGATCCCGGACGATCGCACCTGGCGAACCCCGGCGATGAAAGAGATCGCACAAGTGTAAGGGTGTCTCCAAGTGGATGGAGTGGTCCGGAGTCTCATGCTTTCTTATGGAGTCAAGGGGCATGAAAAGGGCGAATATGGCTTCTTGAGTGAATTGTTTTGACCAATCTGAGGGATGCGATTTTGGCAGAGGGAGCATCGTCGAACTGTGATTGGTGGGAACGAGCGTGGCCGCCTTGAGATCGAACAGGGCCCCGTTCATGGTGCCCACGCAGCAGACCTCAAGGCGTTGCGTGCCTCTGGGCAGGCTGATTTCTCGAATAAAGAACGTGCGGTAGTTGGCGAACGATCCCGTGGTTCCGACGATCCCGCGCGTCACGGACTTGCCCACGCGAATCTCATAGAGATTGCCCGCGGTATCGTCGGAGCACGAGAACTCCAGATTGAGCGAGAACGTGCCGCTCTGTTTGACGCGGAAAGTCCAGACGGCGCGATCGCTTGAGCTGTGCCAGTAGCCGAGATTGCCAAAGTGGTTCTCGTAGGTGAGCGTGCTGCCATAAATAGCGGCGGCTGAGGCATTGAGACGAATAGAACCATCGATGGCTTGAGAGACGGTTTCGGGGTGGTTCCCGGGGATCGATTTGGGCTCGATCAGCCCCGCGCTTTTCAATTCCGTGTAATAGAGCTGCAGTGTGGTGTGGTACCGCCAGAGGATGAGGCCGGTGACGGTGAGCCAGAGCGTGGTGACCAGCAAAAGGCTCGATACCATCTGATGCCGTTTCGCCCATTTGAGGCTTCGTTCGGCGAGCCCGATGGGGCGGGCGAGGATCGGTTTGCCGGCGAGAAAGCGTTCGAGATCTTCGGCGAGTGCCTTGGCGTCGCTGTAACGCTTGGCTGGTTCTTTGCGGAGGCATTTCAAGACGATCGTCTCGAGGTCGCGAGGCAGCCTGGGCTGGAGCTTGCGGGGAGGAACCGGCTCTTGCTCGCAGACGAGGGTCAATGTCTCGAACGAGTTGGCGGAATGGTGAGGGGTCCGGCCCGTGAGCATCTCGTAGAGGATGACCCCCAGGCTGTAGATGTCGGTGGCTGGTCCCACGTGGTTATTGCGGCCGCTGGCCTGTTCGGGGGCCATGTAGCGCGGGGTGCCGATGATGTTGCCGTCTTGCTGCCAGTGGTCGTTTGACTCTCCCCATTTGGCGACCCCGAAGTCGGTGAGTTTCAGAACCCCATCGGGTGTGATCAAAATATTCGAGGGTTTGAGGTCGCAATGGACGATGCCTTGCCGATGGGCGTAGTCGGCGGCCAGGGCCAGCGTGTGGAGTGTTTCGGCCGCGCGGCGAGGCGGCTGAGGTTTTCCCGCGATCTTGGCCTCAAGCGATCCGCCATCCACGAACTCGAGCGCCAGAAACGGTTGCCCTTCGTGATCGCCGATCTCGAAAATCTGCACAATATTCGGATGCTGTAATTGGGCCACCGCTTTGGCCTCGATCTGGAAGATCGCCGAATACTTGCTGGAATTGCCGGCCATCATCTTCAACGCGACGATCCGGTTGAGCTTGAGGTGGCGCGCTTTGTAGACGACCCCCATTCCTCCCTTGCCGAGCAGGAACTCGCCAACCTCGTAGTCGGGCAAGCGCGGAGGGGGGCGATCGGTGCGATCTACCGGGGTTCCATTGCGCGACCACTCCGGGCGCTCCTGGGAGGGCCGGTCGGCGAGGTTCTCCTGGTTGCCCACGAAACCCGTGGTGAGATGCGGATCCCAGACCGATGTTCCCGCGGTTGTCTTGATCTTGCTGGCCGATCGCCGCAGGGTGGCGAGCACGGCGTCGGTCTGGTCATCAAACTGCTGGGCTCGCCGCTCGCAGGACGGGCAGGACTCTTGATGTTTCCGGATCGCGTCGAGGATCGGCTCCGGGAACTCCCCCAGGTGGAAAGCAGCCAATTCTTCATCGGTAAGACAGGCGTCGTTTCGCACGTTTGATTTTCCCAACGTCTCTGTTAAACTGAAGCTTGATACAAGAGAACGTCGATTCAACGGTCCAAGGAACGCCGTACGAATCCTGTGAAGTGATGGCTTGAGGCCATCATAATAAAATGACCAGGTATGTGACAGGATTTCAGGTCGATCGCCGCAAAGGCAAGAGGAGCCACGCCTAACTGCAGCCTCCCCAAAGAAGAGCATGCACGAAATCGCGACTCGGGCTGTTTCCGAAATGCAGCTCCGATCCATGGTCCAGGAGGACGGCCGTTGTCCACACCCCCCCTCAATCCGAAGTTCGTCGACGAACCTGGTCGATCGACTTCGATGACGCTCCTGGAGCAGATCAAAGGGCAAGACCAAGACGCCTGGCAGCGGCTGGTTGGGCTCTACACGCCATTGCTCCGTTTCTGGTGTCGGCGTTGGGGGGTCAGCCGTGAGGATACGGAGGACATTCTTCAGGAGGTCTTCCAATCGCTCACCGGAGGGCTGGAGGGTTTTCGCCGAGAGCGCGAGGGGGACACGTTCCGTGGTTGGCTTCGGGGAGTGGCTCGCAACAAGGTGCTCACCCTGTTTCGCAAACGAGCATCGCAGTCACCCGGTGAAGGAGGAACGGATTTCTATCATCGGTCATTGCTCATTCCCTCGCGTGGTGGAGATGCGCTGCTTGAGGGAGAGGACGCCGAAGAGGAAGCCGTGATTGATGGGATCTACGAGCAGGCGCTGAAGATCGTCCGCAACGAGTTCGAGGATCGCACGTGGCAGGCCTTCTGGAGAACCTCCGTGGATGGCCAGGCGCCTGTCATCGTTGCCGAGGACTTTGGCGTCACGGCGGCGGCCATTCGGCAAGCGAAGTCGCGGGTTCTCCGGAGGCTCAAGGAAATCCTCGGAGAGCCGACCGAGTCCCCCGAGCGAGCGCGACCGGCCTGAACTCCTACCCACACCTTTTCTCCCATCCGCATGTCTTGCAGTCGCCCCTTCGGGCCCGAAGAAGCTCTCCGCTTGGGATTTTCTCAGACTGAAAACTTGGGTGCTCAGCAGTTTGCGTCAATCTTTGAGTTGCTATTCGGTTCCCGCGAAAATCCTGTCACACGTCCTGCGATTTTCCAGAGGGGAGAGCTGAGGACCGGGCGCTCAGCTCTCGACTTCTCAGGGGACTTTGGCAAAGCCTTTTGAGGTCCAGGCTTGGATCACACACCGATTTCGCGACCCAAACTTCATTGGGTCGGCCTTGGCCTCGGATCGTAGACCCACGCCCCAAAGGTGTTCCTCCCGACACCTCGTCACTCCGGCGCGGGAGCAAGAGTCCCGCTTCCATCGTCGCGGATGATTTGTGTTCATCCGCGGTGCTTTGAACGCGAAGGACCATCACGTTATCTCCAAAGGAACCGCACCCGGGGCTTTTTTCCCCGAAGGTGGACCGGAAGCTATTGCCTCCGGCTCAGGGAGCATTGCGCGCCTTGTTTCTGGATGTGGATCGAGCGATTGCGCAAAGGTTCCGCCATTCGTAAAAACGTGGATCAGACGTTGGAAGGACGAGCGTTCCGGCGGGACCGCAAAGAAAGTGATCAGTGCCAGGGAGACATCATTGGAATTTATTCTGAGGAGTTTTTCATGCGTCGACGTTGCGGATTTACCCTGATCGAGCTCTTGGTTGTTATTGCGATCATCGCGGTTCTCATCGCTCTTTTGCTCCCCGCGGTGCAGGCGGCTCGCGAGGCTGCTCGCCGTATGCAATGCGTCAACAATCTCAAGCAAATTGGCCTTGGCATGCACAACTACCAGAGTGCCGTCGGCACGCTGCCTCAGGGCATGAACGGAGACGCCTGGGGCAATTGGCAGGTTGCCATTCTGCCGTTCGTCGAGCAGCAGTCGCTGTTCAACGCCTGGAATTCGTACGGCAACAACTCGGGGCTCGCTGGATACGTGGACGGCAACCTGCGCTACAACGGCATCTGTAATATCACCGTGACTTCGACGCGGGTTTCCGCGTTCTTCTGCCCGAGCGACGGTGGGAATTCGGCCGTGACCGGCATTGGCCAGACGATCAACGGCAAGACCTTGAACGTGACGTCACAGAACTACGTCGTCAACTTCGGTAATACCGACATGGAGCAGATGACCTTCAATGGAATCACGTTCAAAGGCGCTCCATTCACCGACATTGGATCGCCTCTCGTCGATATCGCCGGGGGTAATTATCAGCAGCGCCAGGCCGATGGCACGGCGATGACGACGTATGCCTTTAGTGCAATTACCGACGGTTTGAGCAACACCATGCTGGCTTCGGAGGTGATCGTCGGGCAAACCAGCGGGACTTGGGATCTCCGAGGTTTCTCCTGGTCTGGTCCTGCCGCGGAATACACCGCCTTGATCGGCCCCAACAGTACGTCTCCGGACGTCCTTTGGGCAGGGGAGTGCAATTATCCGTTCGCTCAGAACCCCCCATGCACGACCGCGGACCTCATCTGGTACTTCGGGGCGCGCAGCCGGCACTCGGGCGGAGTGAATGTTGCCATGATCGACGGCAGCGTGAAGTTCATCAAGAGCTCGATCAACCTCAATACCTGGAGCGCGATCAGCACAACGCAGGGGAATGAGGTGATCAGTGCCGATGCGTATTAACGGGAGCGGTCAGGGTGCTTGAATTCCCGTGGAATTGCCACCGCGAATGAGCCCTGTTTTCGATCGGCCCACACTCCGGTCGAAGTGATGGTAGCAGGCCGAATTCGCGGTGACGAGGCTGGTTGGGTGACACTGGTGCGATCCGCCAGTGCCACCCAAACCGCTTCACGACGTGACCTTGTCTCCCTGAGGGGTCCGTGGGCAATTCGGTGGTACATCTCTCGAGCATTGGAATTTGACACGAGCCTTCCTCAAGTCGGGGTGTCGAGCACAATCAAGGGGCACCCCAGGGAGCTGGCCTTCGATGCGAGTTGCCCGATCGATCATGATAAGAGGTATGACCCCGGCGCTCGCGTTGGCGCTTGGGGGCTGTGGCGCGGCCACTGATAACTTGCCCCGCGAGGCCGTATCGGGGAAGGTGGCCTTTGAAGGGGAGCCCATTTCGAAGGGGGCGATCTTGTTCCGGACCTCTCCCGGCTCCGGTGAGACGATGGAGGTCGGCAGCCTGATTCGCGACGGCGAATATGAGATCGCGCAGGCCGAAGGGCCCGTTCCCGGGAAGTATGTCGTAATGATCACCGAAGAACCTGAGCGCGCCTCCGATGACAAGGAAGCCCCCGGGACTCGTCCCAAGGTCAAGCCGTCGCGAGTTACCGCGAAATACAACACGCGCACGAAGCTAAGCGCTGAGGTCAAGCAAGGGGAAGCCAATACGTTCAACTTCGACTTGAAGAAGGATGACGGTCGGGATTTGGCTGTTCCCAGCGTGCGACGTTCACGACGTTGAAAGGTATTCCTTCACATGAGATTCTCTCCCTTTGTCGCACTTGGTGCGATGACGCTTGTTCTGGTCGGTTCTTATGGAAATGGCCAGGAAATTCAAGTCGGCGCCGCGCGCGTGGATATCACGCCGAGCGAGCCGATTCGACTCAGTGGCTACGCGTCTCGAGACGGGGAGTCAAAAGGGGTTCAACAGAAGATCTGGGCCAAGGCGCTTGCCATCGGATCCGATGAGCAAGGAGCCGCGCTGCTGATCACTGTCGACAACCTCGGCGTTCCCGACGCGGTCACCGAGGAGGTGGCCGCACGGCTCAAGAGGCGAGTGGGTATGGTTCGGGAGCGGCTTGCGCTCGGTTCTTCGCACACCCATAGCGCACCCTGTTTGACCAACGTCGCCCCCAATTTATTCGCGAAGCCCATCCCTGCCGACCAGCAAGCGAGGATTGATCGTTACACTCGCGAACTGGTGAATAAGCTGGAACATGTGAGCCTGGAGGCTTTGCGGAAGCGCCAGCCCGGAAGGTTGGAATGGGGACAGGGGCGAGTGAGTTTTGCCCAAAACCGGCGAACTGCGGGAGGGCCTGTCGATCACAGCCTCCCCATGCTTCGTGCGGTTGACAAGGAAGGGCGGACACTGGCGATCGCTGTTGGTTATGCCTGCCATTGCACCACGCTTGAACCGAATGACAACCTCGTTAGTGGTGACTGGGCCGGCGATGCTCAGGAGGCCATTGAGGCCGATCACCCGGGCGCGGTGGCTCTGGTTCTGATCGGATGCGGGGGCGATGCAAATCCCCTGGGACGCGTGAGTCGCGAGGCGGCACGGCGGAACGGAAAGGCAATCGCCGAGGAGGTGGGACGGCTCTGCAAGGGCTCTCTCAAACCACTTGCATTACCTCCCGTGGGGCGGCTTCAGCGTGTTAACGTCCCGTTTGATACTCTGCCCACGCGCGAAGAGTTGGAGCGGCTCGCCGGCCAGGGCGGAGCGCCCGGCTACAATGCGTCCGTGCAACTTGGCCGTTTAAAACGTGGAGAACCGCTGCAGGATCACCTCGATTACGTGGTGCAAAGTTGGCAGTTTGGCGATGACCTGGCGATGGTCTTTCTCGCCGGGGAAGTCGTGGTTGACTACGCGCTGCGTGTGAAATCTGAATTCGACGCGCGCAGGCTCTGGGTCGTGGCGTACGCCAACGACGTTCCTTGCTACATCCCTTCGGAGCGGATCCTTCGCGAAGGGGGGTATGAAGGGGGAGGGGCCATGGTCTATTACGACCGGCCGACGCGGCTCAAGCCAGGCGTGGAAGGACGGATCTTCACGGCGATTCGGGCCCTGGTGCCTCCGGTCTTCGCCGCAACTTCCAATGACATGCCGCCGCCGCAGTCTCCCAAGGAGGCTCTTCAATCCTTTCGCACCAAACCGGGACTCCACGTTGAGCTTGTCGCGGCCGAGCCCCTGGTCCCTGTCTCTTATACACATCTAGATGTGTATAAGAGACAGCACCAAACCGGGACTCCACGTTGAGCTTGTCGCGGCCGAGCCCCTGGTCATCGACCCGGTCGCGATCGACTTCGGCGCAGATGGAAAGCTTTGGGTCTGCGAGATGCGAGACTACCCTAGCGGAATGGATGGCAAGGGGAAACCGGGAGGACGAATCACCTACCTGGAAGATATCAACGGCGACAAAAAATATGATCGCGTAACGTCATTTTTAGAAGACGTTCCGTTTCCAACAGGTGTCATGGCCTGGGGCAAGGGGGTGCTCGTGTGTGCCGCCCCCGACCTTTTCTATGCCGAGGACACCGATGGTGATGGCAAGGCCGATCTCCAACGTTTTCTGTTTCGAGGCTTCGCAACCGAGAATTACCAGGCCAGAGTCAACGGGTTGGCGTACGGTCTGGACAATTGGGTCTACGGCGCCAACGGACTGATCGGGGGAGCCATACGCGAAGAGAAAAGCGGCAAGGAAGTCATCCTGGGCGGTCGCGATTTTCGCATCAAGCCAGACCTTGATATCCTCGAACCGGCTTCGGGACTTACTCAGCAGGGACGCGTTCGCGACAATTGGGGGGAGCAATTCGGCGGGAATAACGGAAACTTGATCCAGCACTATCCGTTCCCCGACCATTATGCTCGACGAAATCCCTATATCGCTGCGCCCGACCCTTCCGTCTACGTTCCTCGCGATTCGGAGAGCCGGCGGCTCTATCCCATCAGCAAGACCATTGAGCGCTACAATCATCCGGAGAGTGCGAATCAAGTCACATCGGCCTGTAGTCCGTTGATTCACCGCGATCCGTACCTGGGAGCGGAGTATTTTGGAAATGCGTTTACATGTGAGCCCGTGCATAACGTCGTCCATCGCGAGGTCATCTCTGATGACGGGGTGACGTTCGCCGGCCATCGTGCGGCCGACGAGCAGACCTCGGAATTTCTGGCCTCCTCCGACAACTGGTTTCGTCCCGTGCAAGTTCGCACGGCTCCCGACGGATCGATTTACGTCGTGGACATGTACCGGTTTGTTATCGAGCATCCGCGCTGGATTAGTCCTGATCGGTTGGCACACCTCGATGTTCGCGCAGGGGATGATCGGGGACGGATCTATCGGGTCGTTCGCGACAACCAGCCGCCTCGAGACGTTCCGGTCCTCGCGCGACTAGCAACGCCTGCGTTGGCTGGTGCGATTGACAGTCCCAACGGTCCGCTTCGCGACCAGGTTCAGCGGTTACTCGTGGAAAGAAAGGATCGCGCCGCGGTTCCGGTGCTCGCGAAGCTGGTGCGGGAAGGCATGAACGCGGAAGGGCGGATGCAAGCCCTTTGCACGCTCGACGGTCTGGACGCGATCACTTCGGCTGACCTGCGCCGAGGGCTTGCCGACCCGCATCCCGGCGTGCGCAGGCAAGCCGTTCGGCTTTCTGAAAATCGCCTGGGCACGGACGCGGACGTCGCCAGCGCCGTCCTGGCTCTGGTCAACGATGAGGAGATCAGAGTCCGCTATCAGCTTGCGTTGAGCCTTGGGGAGTGGGATGACGAGCAAGCAGGGCGTGCCTTGGGGAAGCTCGCCGTTCGCGATGCCAGCGATGAATGGGTCAGGGCGGCGGTCCTCAGCTCGGCGTCTCAACGTCCGGGAGAGGTCATCACGGCGGTCTTGGAAGGGAAACTTGAGCCGGAAGACCGATCTTCATTGCTGGAACCTTTGATTGCCACAATCGCGGCTTCGGCAAGCCCCGAGCAGCTTGCGAAGGTCGTCGACTCTTGCACGGAGCCGGAGAAAGGGGGGATCCCCGCGTGGCGGATGGCCGCGCTCGCCGCGCTCCTTGACGCGGGGGATCGGCCTGGGGAACGAGGGGCCGCTTTCGGTGACGTTTTAAAGTCCAAAGCAGAACGCATTCACCGATGTGTCCTGGCGGCCAGCACTCTCGCTCGCGACGAGCACGCAACCCCGGCGGAACGGTCTACTGCGGTTCGGTTGCTGGGCCGCGAAACGGAGAACCTCGCGAAGGATATTGCGCTTCTCGGGGAGTTGCTTGGTCCCCGGAGTCCAGGGATGCTTCAAGCTGCCGTCGTGAAGGCCCTGGCCCGGCTCCGTAGCGACGAAGGGAATGAACGATTGATCGCATACTGGTCGAACCTTAGCCCTACGCTTCGTGGGACGGTGCTCGATGCGCTTCTGGCCCGCCCTTCGGGAACGTCCGCCGTTCTGGAGGCGCTGGAGACCGGCAAGCTTCGGCCCGGCGAGATTGACGCGGCCCACCATCAACGACTGCGAGATCTCAGCGACGAGACGCTCAGGCTTCGCGCTGCCCGAATCCTGGCGATCGACAAGACGAAGGGCCGTCATGAGGTGCTGGATGCTTATCGCCGCCAGATTGCCGACATTCGTGGCAATGCCTCAAGGGGCGCCCAGATCTTTAGCAAGACGTGCGCGGGCTGTCACCGTGTTGCAGGTAAGGGAAACGTTGTGGGGCCCGATCTCGAAGCCCTGACCGACACCTCGTCGGAAGCGCTTTCCCTGGCGATCCTCGACCCAAACCGCGAAGTGGATGCCCGCTATCTCAATTACGCCGCCGCGCTGGCGGACGGACGTATCGTGACCGGGATGGTCGCTTCCGAGACGGGGAACGCCATCACGCTCAAACGGCAGGACAACCAGTCCGACGTGATTCTTCGCACCGACCTTGAGGAGCTGAAAAGCACGGGGCAGTCGCTCATGCCGGAGGGGCTTGAGCGTGAGCTGACGCCGGCGAACCTGGCGGATTTGATCGCTTTCTTGAATCGAACCGAAGAACCGAAGACGATGCCAGGCAACCGGCCGGAACTGGTCGTTCAATCGGCCGATGGTACGATTCGTCTCAATGCTTCCACCGCGGCGATGTTCGGTGAGTCGATCATCTTCGAACCTCAGTTCGGCAACCTTGGATATTGGCACAGCAGTGACGATCGCGCTGTCTGGTCCTTCCGTGTGGAGCGGCCGGCGACGTTTACGCTCTCGCTCGAATGGGCCTGCCCTGATGGAAACGCGGGCAATTCGTATCAGATCCGCGTCGCCGATGGCAGCATTCGAGGGATTGTGGGGACCACTGGGTCTTACGCGAACTATCGCTCGTTCTTCATCCAGGAGGTGAGCTTGCCGGCCGGTACGCATCGTCTGGAGGTGCGCTCCGCAAAGCCTATACGCGGAGCGCTGTTCGACCTGCGAGCCGTGGTTCTGACTCCGCGATAGTTCTTGAAATTCGCGGATCCTCATCCTCTGAAAAGAGCCTTTTGCGTTGGAGTTAGCGGCATGAAAATCGGGTGGTTGCAAATCGATTCCCTGCGACTCGGAATACTCGTCCTTCTCGTGAGTGGAGCCCTGGCTTTTAACGCGAAGAGCTATGCCAGGGCTTCCGCGAACGAGGGAGCATCGGCTGCCGATCTTGCGGCGCGGATCCTCGACGAATCCCAGGAAGGCTCGGTCCGCGAGGCCCTGATTGGCAAGCACCCCGAGCTCTCCGCGGAATTGGTTCAGGCGATGTCCCGCGGGCTTGGCGGAGATGCGAAGGAAGAGTATCGCCGGATTCCGTGGATCTGGCGTGTGGCGATTGCAGCGGGGCGCCGCAACGATGAGGGAGAACTTCGGCGTCTGCTGTTGGTTTCTCTGCCTGATGAGCAGGGGACCATGGCCGACTGGCAAGCCGTTGTTCTTGGAGGAGGCCTCATCAACGGAATTACGCAGGCAGGCGCCTGGCCGACGGCGCGGCTCGAAGGAGTCTTGCGCGGCACTCCCAAGCTCCCGGCGCGTTGGCGGCATGCCCTCGCGCTGGCGTCGGAGATGGCGGATGATGAAAGGGTTCCCACGGGAACGCGCTATGACGCACTTCGTATCATCGGCATGGAATCATGGAACCGATGCGGATCGCAACTCTTCCGCTACCTGCTGAAAGATGTGCACCCGGAGCTACAGCAGGGGGCCATTTGCGCGCTGGGAGACATGCCGTTTCCCGCCGTGCCGCAGGCTCTTCTGTCTGGTCTCGAGCACTATTCCGAGGGCAATCGCAGATTCGCCATCGAGGCGTTGCTGCGTGACGAAAATAGGCGTGGGGCACTTCTCGATGCCCTTTCCGCCGGTCGCTTGAAGCGTGCCGACCTGGGAAAAGACGTTGAAGAAAAACTGACCGATCCTTCTCAAACCCAGTCTTCGGATCGAGCAAAAGCGATTCTTGCGAAATAGGCCAGAATGAGCGACGGCCTCGCTCAGGCCGACCAGGGCACTCAGTCGGGGGTTGCGGCGGCAAAGGCTCGAGCCGTGTCATAGAACTCGTAGAACTCGGTGGCCTTTCCGTCGCGAAACCGCCAGAAATGCGCGATGGGCGATTGGGCTTCTTTTCCAGTCGCCTTCGAGCGCCAGCAACCACTGCCGAGCACGACAACGCGATCCCCCTCGCGGATGAATTCTTCGGCGGTGAAAGATAGAACCTCCCAATGGGCCCGCAGTTCGTCGAAATACTGTCTGGCCTCGGTCTCCCCTCTCCGCGTTGCGGAAAACTCCATTCCCTTTCCCCCGTCGGCCAGCGAGCGCATCACGACCGAGTCGGACATTAACGAAATCCAGACATCGACGCTTGCGCCTCGCGTCTCAGCCCATGCTCTATAGGCAATTTGTAGATTCTCAACGTTGTCCATCATCGTCTCCCATTTCTGTGCATGCCTCAACAACCGATCATCGGGAGGATATGCGAAATCAAACCCGCTTTCAACCCGATCGTCGCATGGCCACGGGAATTGCAAAGACTTTCGTGAGCCATCGGTCCACGTTTGGTGGCGCAGGAAACGTCGTTATTGTCCAGATGCTCACGTTCGCATCGATGGAAGATTTTCTCTTCTCTTGTGAAGATTCGATGTTCAGGTTCCGCATTCTCTTTCTCAGAGAGTGGCGTGGATTGCAAGCTCGAGCAAGCTGGTATGCGATGGGGCTTCGACCGGCTTCCGTCCCCTCCCACGCAAGAATTCGACGCTTGACTCTTTAGCGAATGCTAAAGTATAGTCGGTTCATGAGTCGACGATCTGCAATATCAGACGTATTTCACGCGATTGCCGACCCGACCCGCCGTCTCTTGCTTGACCGTTTAGCGGAGGGAGAGATGGCGGTGGGGGACCTGGCGAAACCGTTCGCCATGACGTTGGGGGGCATCTCGCAGCACCTTCGCGTGCTACGCGAGGTGGGGTTGGTGCACGAACGGAAGGAGGGGCGGCAGCGATTCTACCGTGTGGATCCAGGTCCTCTACGGGAGGTTTATGACTGGCTTCAGCACTATGAGCGTTTCTGGGGCGAGAAGCTTAAGTCACTAGGGCATTACTTGGAGGAGAACCCGTGAGAATCAAATTCGAGATTGTCTATCCGAGCTCTCCGTCCAAGGTTTGGAAGGCCTTGACCGATCGGCAGGCCCTGGCTGCGTGGCTGATGGAAAACGACTTCGAACCAAAATTAGGGCACCGTTTTCAGTTTCGCACCAAACCTGCCCCAGGGTTTGATGGAATCGTTCACTGTGAAGTGACGGCGATTGAGGAGCCGAGACTCTTGGCATACACCTGGAGCGGCGGGGGGCACGAAACCGTTGTTACCTGGCGGCTCGAACCTGTCGAAGGGGGGACGCGGCTTCAGCTCGAGCATAGCGGTTTCCGCTACTTGCGCGGATTCTTCTTGAGCCGGTTGCTGGGATCGGGCTGGAATCGGATGCTCAAGAGACGTCTGCCGAAGGTGATAGGCCGGATCTCCGACGAAGTGGTTCTCGGTTCACTTGAAGGTCTTGAGGGTGTCGGTTGCCACTCGTAAGCCGGGTCAATTTCATGGACTCACCATTTTCGGAGACAAAGTCATGATCAAAAGCATCGCCTTTGTCAGTATTTACGTCAGAGATTATGATGAGGCTTTGGCATTCTTCACGGACAAGATGGGGCTTGAGCTGAGGGGCGATCGTCATTTCGGAGAAGGGGAGCGCTGGGTAACCGTGGGGGCAAAAGGGCAGCCTGGGATCGACCTTGTGCTTCACGTTCCTCGGGGAAACGGGCATTCCCATGCTTCGGGGATAGGGAAACAACCACCGATTGTCTTCTTGACGGATGATTGTCACGGGGAGGTGGCAAGGTTCAAGGAGAAAGGAATCGTCGTGACGAAAGATCCCGAGCAGGTTCCCTGGGGCATCCAGGCGATGTTTGTGGACCTCTGCGGGAATACGCATGTGTTGGTTCAGCCCTCAGCCCATGAATCCGACGGTGGGGAATAGCTCTAGATGGACAAAGTCTTGGATTTTGATAAGTTGTATTATTAAGAATGATTAAACGTTAATTCCTGCCCATCGAAGGGCCGCAGTTCCGAAGAGGATGAGAACAGCTCCCGTCGTTGAGCAGGCGACCCAGATCCAGAGATCGTCCCATCGGCTTACGATGTAATAGGCCGCGTAAAACGGGATGACCACATAGAGAAAGCCATAGAGAAAATCTTCTGAGAATGCACCGTAGGCTCCTGCAGCATAACTAACCAGGATCATCACCGAGCCGAGGGCTAGGAGGGCCAATGCCGCGATGATGACTCCGTTGGGAACGGAGAGAGCCACGATCGCAAGAATGACGACGAACAGCGCGCCCCCCTGGGCCAACCTGCGCGGCCAGGGAAACCCGGAAGCCCTGCCTTGGGATTGAGGGCGCAGAACCCGGGTAGCCTTCCGTTTCTTGGTCCGGCGTACATCCCCCGCAGGGGGTTCATCACCGCGAGAAGGCACGAAAACGGGGCCTTCGGGAACGCTCGTGTCCAGGTTTGGTGCGACCTTGTCGAGCGGTTCCTGAAGCGTGTAGCCGGTATCGTCGGGTTCGTCGGAGCTTGGCAGCGTAAATCGGTACTGGCACTGCTTGCAACGCACCTGCTTACCGGCGTGCGCGGCGTCCATGGACGCCGAGGCTCCACAGGATGGGCAGATGAAAGTCATCTTCATTCAGTTCCACCTTAATCCTGAAGAAAAGCCGGTGTAAACAAGGCGGCTCTGAAGCCTCTCCGAACCGGAAACCTCGCCATGTTGGCTCCCTTGGCCTATCATGAGCAAAGGGGAGGGGCGAGGCAACTGTCGTGTCTTTCCCATCGAAATGCGTGAAAATCATGTCTTCATGAACTGCGGCAGAGCCCGCGAGGGAGAGTTAGCCGCATGTTTGAGTTGCGAAAGCGGTCCCGCCAGGTTTTTCAGAGGGTTGTCAGGACAGACGTGCTCGTACTCATTGCGATTTTGACGGTCGTTGTGGGGTTGTGGGCCTTTCTGGTGGTCGCAGATCAGGTGGCTGATGGAGAGACTCAAAAGTTTGATGACGGGGTGATCCGCTCTTTGCGCAGAGTGGACGACCCGGCGATTCCGGTCGGGCCGCGCTGGCTGGAAGAGAACGTGCGCGATCTCACCGCGCTGGGGGGGGTGCCGGTCCTGTTGATCGTGACGACCGCCGTGGTTTTGTATCTCGGGCTTTCGCGTACCTATCATGCCATGTGGCTCGTGCTGGGTTCCGCCGTGGGGGGCCAGCTTTTGAGTGTTTGGCTCAAAGGGATGTTTGCGCGACCACGGCCCGCCGTAGTTCCGCACCTGATGCGCGTGGACTTTTCCAGCTTTCCCAGCGGCCATAGCATGAACGCCGCGGCCGTCTATTTGACGCTTGGGTTGCTATTGGCCAGGCTCACCACCTATCGAAGGCTTCAGGTCTATTTCGTTTCCCTGGCGATCTTATTGAGCGTGCTCGTCGGAATCAGCCGTGTCTATCTTGGGGTGCATTACCCCTCCGACGTTCTGGCCGGTTGGACGGCTGGTTCGGCGTGGGCGGCCTGTTGCTGGCTCTTCGCGGGATATCTCCAGCGTCAAGGTAAGGTGGAGAGCCATACAAACGATCCCGTTGACTCCCTGGACTCGGTCGAATCTCCTTCCCAAAAACCCTCATTCTGATTGAGCGCTTGCGCGGAGTTCGCCCAAAAGCCCGAGTATGAATTGTCTCGGAAGAGAGTGGGTCGAAGACAATGGCGCGGTAGCCGAGGGAGGCATAGCAGGCTCACGCGTCATTCGCGAGGATGCGTTCTTGCCCCATTGCTACGAAATCACGAGAAACTTCCTCCGCTTGTGAGATTTCAGAGGTGAGCGGCGAATTATTCTGGGGGTTGACCGCCCACGCCTGAACGGGGGGGACTGATTGTGCTCAGTGGTGCTGAAATCAACACTGTGCTCGACCAAGTGGGTCGAGGTAATCGTGACGTGTACCGGCTGATCGTCCGCGCGTTTAGTCTCCCACTGCGTTGCTACATTGCCAGCCATGTTCATCACCCCGACGATGTCGATGACATGACGCAAGAGGTCTTTCTGGCCGCCTACCGCGACTTGCGTTCGTTTCGGCGTGGAGATGATTTCGGGGCCTGGTTGCGAGGGATCGCCCGCAATAAACTCCATGACTATTTCCGGAGCTCGTCCCGGCGCGATAAAGCCCTGGAGCGCTTCCGTGCCGAGGTGGCGCGGGCCGTTGAGGCCGATCTCGAGCAGGCGGCGTTCGCGGATAGCTCCGAGTCGATTGAAGCTCTATTGAGCTGCATCGCCCGTCTCCCAGAGAAGCTGCGGCGCGTGGTTCGCGCGGGGCTTGATGGCTACAAGCCCGCGGAGCTGGCCGAGGAATTCGTCACCAGCGTGGGCGCGATCTACAACTTGCACTACAGGGCGAACCAACTGCTCCGCGACTGCGTGCAGAAGGAGCTGGGGTAATGGAACCGGACCTCGTCGACTTGATGTCGGCATGGCTGGGAGGAGAGACCAACTCCGAGCGTTGCGAAGCGTTGCTGGCAAGGCTGCGTCGCGACGAAGAGTTTCGGCGCGCGTTCGTCGCCGAGATTCGCATGCTGGGGATGCTCAAAACGGTGCAGTCCCCGGAGTCGCGCTGGCTCCGGCTCGAGGACGAACTGGGATGGAGCGCCGCGGAGCCTGCCTCCAGCAAGACGTTGGAAGATCGGATCGTGGGCCATCTTGGCGAGGCCCCACGCTTGCGCCTGTCCAGGCGGTTGGGCTGGGTCTTTGCGAGCGCCGCGGCTCTCCTTGTCTCCATATCATTGGCATGGTACCTGTGGCAGCCGAAGCCGCGAGATCTCCCGCCCATAACCGCTCGCCCTTATCCGAAAGTTGACACGGCGAACGGCCTGGCGATGGTCATCAAGCTGAACAACATCGAGTGGGAACCGACGGAAGATCCGCGCCCGAGCGTTGGAGATGTTTTGGGGGCGGGGCGCTTTCGAATTCGCGCGGGGCGAGCTGTGCTCTCCATGCTCACCGGCGTGCTGCTTGATGTGGAAGGGCCGGCCGATTTCGAGCTCCTCTCGAGTGATAAGGTCCACTGCCACCTTGGCCGGATCCGGGCGAGGGTGCCGGCCGGGGCCGAGGGATTCCTCGTGCTGGGGCCGAGTTCGGCGGTGGTCGACCTTGGCACCGAGTTTGGGCTGAACGTGGGGGCCGATGGAAAAATGCGCGGGCAGGTTTTTAAGGGGCAGCTTGAGGCCGCCTTACTCAGCCCTACCGGCACCCCTCAACGCAGTTATTCCTTGAACGCGGCCCGCGCCAATGCCACCAAAGCCTTTGAGATCGACTCCAGGGCTGGACGGATCGACGCCGTCGCGACCTCGGCCGACTACATTTCCGTCGCCGACCCCGTCGCCTCTCCCCTAAACCTGGATCCTGAATATCCCGCAGCGATAATGCGCTCTCGTCCCTGGGGTTACTGGCGCTTTGAGGCGCTGGCGGATGGACTCATCCGCAACGAAATTCAGGGACGCCCTTCCTTGCGGGCCAGCGGGCCGATATTGCTGACGGATGGATCGGGGGGAAATCGCTCGGCGGAGTTCCGCCCCGACCAGGGGCGGCAATACCTGGCGATGAGCGAGCTCTGGCATCCTACCTGGGCCCCCGGTTATGCGGTCGAGTTCTGGTGCATGCCCGAGTCGATCTGCCACGCATCCTTGGTGGGGATGATCGCTCCCGTCGAGACGGACCATCATGTCTTTCTCATGGAACTGACTTCACGAAATCGGCTCACGATTCATAAGCCGGCTTCGGTGAGGCTGCTCCATCGCTGGCCGCCGGGATGGGAGGGGGGGGATAACGCCTATTCCCATGACCCCTATGTTCCTTATCGCTGGCATCACATCGTCGGGCAGATCAACGGCGACCGCATTGAACTCTATACCGACGGCAAACCCACCACGTCTCTTTCCATCGCTCCCAAGCATTCCGACATCCCCTGCCAGTTTATCCTGGGGCGCCTCACCACGCTTCCGGGGAGCGGGCTCTCGGTCGACCGCCCCTTCATTGGGCGCATGGATGAGGTTGCCCTGTATGACCGCCCTCTCACCGAGGATGAAATCCAGAATCACTATCGTCTCGGTATGAAGTCTGCGAACGAGGCGAAATAAGCAGGATGCCGAAATCTCCGGGCTTTTTGTGTGAATCCCTGCGCGGAAATTGCATCAAGAACCGGAATTTCGCGGAATCTTTCGAACGTTTTGTGAGATTTTCGCAGATCCGGCAAATAGTAAGGTAACTGTCGACCCTTCAGTCCTTCGGTGGGATGGTCAACCGAGGACTTCTCACGCTTTTTATCCAAAGTTGCATCTGCGTAAGCACCTGGCTTGTGCCAGGGCGCGGGGCAGTGTGCGCGCTCGCCCGAGGAATGGGCGAGCCACTCGTGAGATGAGGGAACCGCTGCATGGACTTCTTGCGAGACGGAGTCCGCGGACATTTTCCTTTCGGGAACATTCGACGGTTCATCTTCGTGAGGCGAGAGCGGAGTAGGGGAGAGAGCTGAAGTGAGTGCGAGAGCGGCTCTTTCTCCCTTGCGGCTCCCGGGTGGAGTTGCACATTGCGGATCTTCGACCTCGCCTTATCCCAATGCCAGGGTCGTACGGCCCGAAAAGAGGAATCTTATGCGTCGACGCGGTTTCACCTTGATCGAATTGCTCGTTGTGATCGCCATCATCGCGGTTCTTATTGCTCTTCTTCTTCCCGCCGTCCAGGCCGCTCGCGAAGCGGCTCGCCGCGCTCAGTGTGTCAATAACCTGAAGCAGATGGGCCTGGGGATCTTCAACTACGAAAGTGCAATTGGCTGTCTTCCCTGGGGCGAGCCGATCCGGGTTGGGGGCTCGAACACCGCTCCCGCGGGGCACGTCATGATGCTCCCCTATCTCGAACAGGCGCCTCTCTACAACGCATGTAACTTCTCGAATGGAGGCCCCGGCTTCTGGAACTATCTCGATGGCGCCAACGGCACCGTGCAGACTACGGTTCTGAATGTCTTTATCTGTCCCTCGGATGTCAATCGCCTCTCTTTCTCTCCGGCTTTTGGAGCCAATAACTACGCCTCCAATGCCGGGTCTGACGCGAACAGCTTCGCCACGAACAGCGCGAACGGTTTCTCCAAGGGAACGACCGGTCCCACCAGTGGCCCGTTCCCCAGCCGTGGGGTGATCGTCAAGCTGAGCAACATCACCGATGGGACCTCGAACACAGTGGCCTTCAGCGAAATCGTCAAGGGGATGGGAACGACCTCAGGTGGTTTTGACGGGATGAAGCCTTCGTCTTCGTTCGCCAAGCTCTCCGTGGCGGCTTCAGGGGCGGTTGTCGGCTCCTCCCCCATTCCTCAGCAAGACTACTCGAATTGCTTGCAGAGCGGTGGACCCACCCCGGCGAACGTGCCCGCGGCTGGCACCGGAGGTTTCCCTGTCGGTGCCGTTTGGTGGTGGGCTCGCTCGGGCCAGACCCGCTACAATCACGTGATGCCCCCCAACACGTTTAATTGCGACTTTGGCGGCGACAACTCAGACAGCGATGATGATGCCATCTCGGCGGGCAGCCGGCACCCCGGCAATGTGAACACGTTGATGATGGATGGCTCGGTCCGATCCGTGAAGAGCTCGATCAGTCCCAACACGTGGTGGGCTCTGAGCACCATGTCCGGTGGCGAGGTCCTCTCCGCCGACTCCTATTGAACGGATCTTGGACATCGCAAGCCGAGATCCCGCGCTCGCGCAGAAGCGGGCTCTCGGCTGATAAGCCGGCCTCGGTCGATGCGTCTTGTGGCGAGAGCCGTTCCCACACAACTCGGTTTGGTCGCTAGACGCATCGACGCTTGCATGTTTCACAGGTTAGGCAGCCTGGTTCCAGGGCATGCGGGCCAGGATCATCGCCATCCCGCACGTGTCGGTCACCCCCGCGAAAACCAGGCCAGCACCTACAAACGCAGGCAGTCCCAGGAACGCGGGATGAATAAACGCACCCAGAAGTGTGCCCAAGAAGACCAGTGATCCCGCGGCAATTCTCACCTGGCGCTCGAGCGAGATCGTCTTCTTTCCGCGGAGAACCGGCAACCCCGCCTGTTCCCAGGCGAGGGTGCCCCCTTCGACATTGATGACGTCAACGAGTCCGGCGGATTCCAGCTTCGCGCAGGCCTGTTGACTACGCCCGCCCGAACGGCAAATCACGTAGAGGGGCTGTGGACCACTTGCGGCCCGCGCCGTTTGCACGGCTTGGGGATCGAGCGTCTCGAGAGATACCAAACGTGCGCCTTCGGCGTGGACTTCGCGGAATTCCGCGGGAGTTCGAACATCAATCAGGTCGATGGTCTTCCCTGCTTCACGTAACGAATGCAGTTCGCGGGGACTGATGCTACGCACGGTCGGATCCCATCAGTTTGGAAGGGAATGAGTAAGAGAGCCTGAAACGATCAAGGCTTGTAATAGGCATAACCGTCTTTGAACTGTTTGCGGATAACCTCGGCGGCACCCGAAGGAACGGTGCCCACGCCTGGCAGGAGGTCCTCCTTCGTCAGCGATTTGGATCGCATCGTGTTTTCGCAGGCGACGAACCGCACGCCACGCTTGATCAGCTCTGCGACTAACTCTGCGTGCTCGGGATGGGCCTTCTCAACCACGACGATTCCCGGGCCGTGACATACCACCTCCACGACGGTCGACTCCCCCGCCTCCTTGAGCACGTTGGAGATGCTCCTGAGGCCGTTGTTCTGCAACTGCGTTTCCTCCACGTTCATGTGGACCACGACGTGGATGGGGGCATCCTTCGGAGAGTCCGCCGCGCGCGGCAGCGCAGTCCAGGCTCCAATGGCCAAAACGAATGCGAGGAGCAAGATGTCTTTTCTCTTCAACATGGCGGTTCACTCCGTGTGCCTGGGGTTCGATTCGACGCCGCTGATTGACTATATGACCGACTAGCAATATGCTCAACCCCATCACGGCGATTCCTGGGGCTGACGGCTGAGAAATTCCGGATGTTCTCGGTCGCAGCGAGCCGGGCGACCTTGCGCGCTGTGTGGAAGCGGAACATAGCGTGGGGTGGGTTGCGGAGGAAGCAGAAAGGGCCAAGCCAACCTCTCGAAGCCCCCCAGATGTCCGCGGCCCTCCGCGAGGCTGCGCTCTTCTGGATAGAATGGACAGAAAAGAGCCGGGAGCGGCAAATCAAGGAACTCCGTCATGTCTCTCATTCGCCTGGCCACGGTCCACGACGCGGCGCAAATTCAAGCGATTTATGCCCCTTTCTGCGGCGAGTCCTCCCCCGTCTCGTTTGAGGTAGAACCCCCTTCCGAGAAATCCATGGGAGAACGGATAGCGAAGACCCTTCTTCAATATCCGTGGCTCGTCTGCGAAAGAGGAGAGACGATCCTGGGATACGTCTACGCCGGCACACATAACGAACGGTCGGCGTATCGCTGGTCGGTGAGCGTGGCCGTCTACATTCGGGAGGACCAGAGAGGGACCGGTGTTGGGCGGGCCCTGTATACGTCGCTCTTTAACGCCCTCCGGTTCCAGGGCTATTTCAACGCTTACGCCGGAATTACTTTGCCCAATCCGGGGAGCCTGCGGCTTCATCAGGCGATGGGTTTTGAACTCGTGGGAACCTATCGGGAGGTTGGTTACAAGGGGGGAAGTTGGCACGACGTCTCGTGGTGGCAGTTGCCTCTCAGGGAGCGGATGAGGGCTCCTGAGTCTCCCTTAAGCGTTCAGGTGGCTCGGAACCAACCAGAATGGGACGCCGCGTTGGCGAGTGGTCTGCCTCTTCTCCGACCTGGGCAAATCCGATAGCCTCCACCACTCATCGATCTTGGACCCGGCGACTCATTTGTGGCGAACCTGGTGAGGCTCCCTTGCGCGGTGGAACTCCAAACAGCCTGTCCGCCTCGCTAGGGAGAAGCAGGCTCCGCTCGAAGGGATCAGGCTGTCCAACGCGGGATTGCGAAAAAGTCTTGGCCGCATGTCACACACGGCTTTTCCATCTCGTCAGGTTTTCAGAAATCGCCCCTGACGAAGGAGACTGATGATGACGCCGAGACTGAACCCGTTTGCCGCCGCGCCTGGTTTAATGCAATCGTGGCTTGAGTTTGGCAAAGGCGTTCTCCAGAGCGACCTGGAAGACAGCCTTATGGATCTCGTGAAAATCCGCGCGTCGCAAATCAATCGCTGCGCCTTTTGTCTCCACATGCACACGGCGGCGGCCCGTAGAAATGGCGAGACGGAGGAGCGTCTCTATCTTCTCGATGCCTGGCGCGAATCGCCTCTGTACGGCGATCGCGAGCGGGCGGCGCTGGCCTGGACGGAATCCTTAACGCTTCTCCCGGAGGCACACGCTCCCGAGGACGTTTATCAAGCGTTGAGAGCGCAGTTCACCGAGGAGGAGCAGGTTGCATTGACCTTGTTGATTGTTGCGATCAACGGATGGAATCGGATCCAGGTGGGTTTTCGTTCGGTTCATCCCGTTGACGAGCGCCAGGTGGCTTGATGGCGGAAACGTCCCGTGAGAGTGCGGCTGCCACGTTTGACCCGTTGCGTCCACGTTTGATCCACGTCGCCTACCGGATGCTGGGATCGGTCGCGGACGCTGAGGACGTGGTGCAGGAGGCGTTCCTGCGGTGGTTTGATACGGATCGCGAAGCGGTGCGCGAGCCGGAGGCATTTTTGCGCCGCGTGGTGACGCGTCTTTGTCTCTGTCTCTTATACACATCTAGATGTGTATAAGAGACAGGGCCCGGCGCGAGACCTATGTCGGGCCCTGGCTGCCCGAGCCCGTGGTCGAGGGCGCTGAGGAAGTGGAGGACGTCACCTTGCCGCTGCTGATGGCGCTCGAGCGGCTCTCGCCGTTGGAGCGAGCTGCCTTTCTCCTGCACGACGTGTTTGGCGTGGGTTTTGAGGAAATCGCCGAAACGATCGGTCGCGAACCGGCGGCTTGCCGCCAACTCGCCAGCCGAGCACGGACCCATGTGCGGGCGGCTCGTCCCCGCTTTCAGATGGCCAGGGAGCGCGGTCTGGAAATCGCCGCCGCGTTCTTCGCCGCGACCCGCAACGGCGATATGCACGAGCTTCAATCGCTTCTGGCGGCGGATGTCACTGTTTACACCGATGGAGGGGGTAGGATCTCGGCCGTGGGACAGCCGATCGCGGGCTCAGACCAGGTCGTGAGCCTCTTCGCGTCGCTGGCGCAGATCTTTGCGAAGACGATGTCGCGAGTCGTGCGTCACGGCTTCATCAACGGCTTGCCTGGATTTGTCACGATTGAACAGGACCGTACGTTGCAAACGACCGCGTTGCAAATCGAAGACGGCAAGATCGTCGCCATCTACGTCACGCGAAATCCGGACAAACTGCGGCATATCGAGGGGGGCGGCGCTTCCTGATCGCTTCCCCTCATCCTCGCCTGGATTGCAGACCTGGCCCTCGTCATGCGATCCGGCAGGGCTCTCTTGCCAAACAAAATGTGTTGCTATGCAAGCGGCGGCATTTCTTAAGGAGATGAGTCGATGTCGAGTCTGCGCATTGCCATCGTGTATCACAGTGGTTATGGCCACACGGGGCGGCAGGCCCAGGCCGTGAAATCGGGCGTGGAGCAGGTGGGAGGGACCGAAGCTCTTCTCCTGACTGTTGAGGAAGCTCAAACTCGCTGGGATGACCTGGCTTCCGCCGAGGCGATCATCTTCGGCGCACCCACTTACATGGCCGGTGCCACGGCTCAGTTCAAAGCCTTTGAAGAGGCAACCTCGCGTGCGGTCATGGCCAAGGGGTTTCTCTGGAAGGACAAGATCTCGGCCGGCTTCACGAACTCGGCCGCTCGCGCCGGTGATAAGTTGGCGACGTTGATCCAAATGGCTCTCTTTGCCGCGCAGCACGGTATGCACTGGATCAACCTTGGCTTGCCCCCCGCGAACAATTCGTCAACGGGCTCGGAAGATGACCTGAATCGACTCGGTTTCTGGCTGGGGGCTGGAGCGCAGTCGAATGCGGACCAAGGGCCCGATATCGTCCCCCCTGAGGCTGACCTCGCCACCGCTCGCCATTTGGGAAAGCGCGTGGCTGAGGCGACTCTTCAGTTTGTTCGTGGTCGCGCCGCGCTGGATCGACCGGAAGGTGTGCTTGTGGGAGCCGGTTTAGAGAGATGAGGGCCGAGAACGTCTTTTCGTCTACAGAAACATTCGCGAGGGCTGATGATATGGCATCATCAGCCCCCGCGAATAAGTCGTTGATGGGGAACCTTTGAAAATCGGGGGAGGCCTCAGCCTCTCTCAAAGTCCGTTGACTTCCCACCCTTCACGATACTGGCGGCGGACAAACCGATTCGCTTCGGCGACGTTAGTCACCTTCAAGCCGGGACCATCCCACTCGAGGTTGGTGTCGGGGAATCGGGTCGCGAGGCAACCGAGCAAGACGGACTCGGTCAGGGGACCGGAATACTCGAACGGTGCCGAGGTCTTGCCGTTGCCGCGGCAGGCTTCGACGAACTGGAGGTAGTGGTCATCACCTTCCGGCTTGGGGCTCTTGTACTCTTTGAACTTGTCGGCCGGGAGCAGGACGGGATCACCGATGTAGGGGGAGTAAAGGACCCCGTCGGTGCCGATGTAGATTGATCCTTGACTGCTGAGGTGCAATTCGCCAATCAGAGCCTTGACCTCGGCGGGGGGCCGCTTCTCGCCGTTGTACCAGGCCAGGGTCACGTTGTCGGTCGAGTACTCGGTCTTGGGGAAGGTGTAGTGGACTTCCGAGTCCAACCCCCAGCTATCCTCGTTGGTCGGGTCGCCGACCGATTTGACGGAGACCGGGGAGGTCAGCGCCAGTGAGGCGAAGACTGGGTCGAGGATGTGGCAACCCATGTCGCCGAAGGTCCCCGTACCGAAATCGAGCCGCTTGCGCCACTCGCCGGGGTGGTAGTAGCCCGAGATGAAGGGGCGCTTCGAGGCCACACCCAGCCAGAGATCCCAGTTCAAGTCGGAGGGAATCGGGTCTTCGCGCTTCGGGCGAGGGTCCTTATCACCCCACTGTTTGCCGCTCCAACTGTGGACGGCCTTGACCTTGCCGATCGCTCCGCCGTGGATGGTTTCCACAACCGCCTTATGGACGGGATGGGAGTGGATCTGGATACCCATCTGCGTGACAAGCTTCTTCTCGCGGGCCACGGTGGTGAGCTGACGCGCCTCGTAGATCGTTTGCGTCAGCGGCTTTTGCGTGTAGACGTGCAACCCTTGCTGCATCGCCCGCATAGTGATCGGAGCGTGCATGTGGTCGGGGGTGGAGACATTGACGGAGTTGAGGTTCTTCTCTTTGTCGAGCAGCTCCCGCCAGTCTTGATAGACTTTGACGTCGGGAAATTGTTTCTTGATCTCAGCGACGCGGCTGAGGTCAACTTCGGCCACGGCAACAAGCTTGAGGTGCTTGCTTTGTGTCAGTGAACCAATGTCGGCGCCCGCCATGCCCGAGGCTCCGAAGCTTGCATGGTAGAGCGTCTCGCTAGGAGCGGCGGCGTGAAGCCGGCGGGCCAGGGGCACCGCCAATCCGGCTGCGGCCATGCGCTTCAAGGCTTCACGACGAGTCAAGCGGGAATTTGTCATGCGTGCGTACCTCTCGTGTAGACGCCAACGGCAGGAGGGTCAGGGGGGAGCCGACGGCTTCAGGATCTCGGAAGGCAAGAGCTTGGCAGGGGTCGCGGATCTCAACTCGACAGGGCTCTGACGGCGAGATCGGGATCTCACCCTTGGCCAAGTTGCTCTTCCGACGATTTCACGCCGTCCGCGTTTCCCGGTCGGACATTGCGCCTACCCAAACGATGCGCTCCGCGAACGCCAGGGATGAGCGGGACCGGGCTGAACGGAGTTTACCTTACCACGATGGGACGTGCGTCGAAATCGGGGCCAACTTTTTTCGGCCAGGGTCGAAGCGGCTTTGTGGGGTTCCTACTCTTCTTTCGGAGAAGCTTTCCGGTCGTAATATGATAAGTTTTCTTGTTCTGACTCCTGGGCGAACACGTGGCGAAGCACCGTTCAGGACGGAAGAGTCGCGAACGAAGCGAGATCGATGAGGCCCGCTCGACGTGGCCGCTCGATCGGCGGCGACATCGAGCATCGCGCTGAAACGTCAAGGCCAAGGGCGGGAGCGCAGAGCATGGAGAAAGACGCGATCGAAGCGAAGTTCCGAGCGGCCCTCGACGCGCTCATCGCGCAGGCGAAAGAGGACCGCTCGATCCTGGCGGCATTACTGTGTGGCAGTTTGTCCCATGATAAAGTGTGGGATAAATCGGATATCGATCTAGCCTTTGTGACGGTCGACGACAAGAAGATCGAGATGGAGGATCGGGCTCTCTTTGCGGATGGGCTAAACGTTCATGCGTTTCTCATCCCCCGGGCCCAATTTCGCACGATGGTGGAATCATCCATCCGTAACTCATTCATGCATTCGTTCCTGGCCAAGGGACAACTCCTTTATACCCATGACGACACCATCGCCGATCTCTGCGATCGGCTCAGAGACATTGGCGATCGCGATACCCAGGTGCAACTGCTGCGAGCGGGCGTGAGCGCGCTGGGCCCGATCTACAAAGCTCATAAGTGGATTCGCACTCGCGGAGACCTGAACTACACCGCTCTCTGGATTCTCTACGCGGCAACTCCGCTGGCCCAAATCGAGATCATAAGCAGGCGGTTGTTGGCCGACCGAGAGGTCATTCCCCAGGCCATGACACTCAATCCGGCCTTCTTCAAAACAGTCTATGGCGACTTACTCAACAGCAAGAAAACACGGAAGAACGTGCAGGAGGCGCTCGACGCCATCGACCAGTACATGGCCGAACGCGCAACCACTCTTTTCGGGCCGGTGATCGAGCACCTTCGAGAAGTCGGTGAAGCGCGATCTTGCACGGAGATTGAAGATTATTTCCGAAGAAATCTGAATATGAGCTGCGTGACCTCGGCCTGCGAATACCTGGCCGACCAGGGCCTGATTGGTAAGGCCGCCACGCCTGTGAAGCTCACGAGGAAGAGCAATATCGAGGTGCAGGAACTGGCCTTCTTCTATCTCGAGGAGCGAGCGGATGCCTTCTAGGTCGAATGCCAAGAAGAGCGCACCACGAGCTTCGGCTCGCACGACGATCGCGGTGCAGGGCGCCCGTGTGCACAACCTGAAGAACGTCTCGGTCCAGATCCCTCGCGACAAGCTTGTGGTAGTCACGGGGCTTTCCGGCTCTGGCAAGTCAAGCCTGGCCTTTGACACCATCTACGCCGAAGGACAGCGGCGTTACATGGAGTCGCTCTCGAGCTACGCCAAGCGGTTCGTGGGCCAGGTTGCCAAGCCGGATGTGGATTTTGTTTTCGGACTCTCGCCGGTCATTTCCATCGAGCAAAAGACCATTGCCAGCAACCCGCGCTCGACCGTCGGCACGATGACGGATGTTGCGAGTTACCTGAACCTTCTGTTTGCCACGGTCGGCGAGCCGCACTGTCCGCGCACCGGGGAGCCGGCCCCGAGCCGGACCGCGCCCCAAATTCTCGAAGCCATCCTCTCGTTGCCTGAAGGAACGGAAATCGAGTTTCGAGCTCCCGTCTTCAAGATGTATGCCGAAGAGCTCGACTTTGTCTTGACCGAGGTTCGTAAGAAAGGGTGTCGGCGCCTCATCATCGACGGCAAGATGGTAGATATCTCCAAGGAGGTCGAGCTCGATGAGTCGACCATCCAGCACATGGATGCCGTAGTGGACCGGCTCGTTGTGGGGTCGAAGCATGTGAAGGCGATCAAGGCTGCAATCGCCAGTACGCTGTTGGTTGGAGATGGGCTTCTAAGGTTGGAGGTGATCAAGGGAGCGAGCAAGGGGGACGTGGACCGGCTCTACCGCGGGCTATGCAGTGAGACGCACCACTTCGTTTACGGCGATATTCAGCCCGAGTATTTCATGTTCAATAACCCCGAGAGCGCTTGCAGAACTTGCGGAGGGCTCGGGGTTCATAAGTTGACGCACCCGGAGCTGCTCATCCCCGACCCCGCGCGGAGCATCCGCGGCGGCTGTTTTGTACGCGAGGCATTCAAATATAATCCCGACACATGGGACGGGCGGCTGATGTACAGCCTCTCGAAGGCCTTGCGGTTCTCGCTGGATGTGCCTTGGGAGAAGCTACCGGAGGCTGCGCGGCAGGCGATTCTCAACGGCATCGACTCCAGGAAGATCGTGCTCTCTCCACCACCGGAGACGAAAGTCAGCCGCGCCGATTGGGAAGGGAAAGAAATCGGTTTCGGCGGCATTGCCCGGAGAATCGAGCGGCAATACCGTCGTTACCGCCAGCGCGGGGAGGCGAACTCAGGCATGGAGGCCTGGCTCGACAAGGTGATGGTCGAACATACCTGTCCGGATTGCAAAGGAGCGCGGATCCGAGACACGCGGTTGCTTTTCACGATCGCCGGCAAGACCATCCACGACTTCGGTCAGCTCAACTTCGATGAACTCCACACGTTCCTGGGAACGATCAAGCCCACCGGCCGGGGTGCTGATGCCGGCCGGCAGGTGATCAAGGAAATTCGCGGGCGGTTGGAGTTGCTCCTGGGTATCGGCCTGGACTACCTCAACTTCAACCGGCGCTCGGGAACGCTATCGGGCGGCGAGTCGCAACGGATCCGCCTGTCGACGCAGATCGGTTCCGGGCTGATGGGAATGCTCTACGTGCTCGACGAGCCCAGCATCGGCCTCCACCCGAAAGACAATGTAAAGATGATCGCCACGCTGGAAAGCCTGCGCGACATCGGCAATACGGTCATTGTCGTCGAACATGATGAGGACACCGTTCGCGCTGCGGACCATGTGGTGGAGATGGGACCGGGACCCGGCGTGCACGGCGGTACCGTGGTGGTGCAGGGGACCGTCGTGGATGTGCTGGCGTGCAAAGAGTCTCCCACGGGGCAATTCCTATCCGGCAAGCGTGCGATCACGATCCCCAAGCAGCGTAGGAAGGGCAGCGGGAAGGCTCTGACAATCCACGGAGCTCGTGAAAATAACCTCAAGGGCGTGAATGTCACGTTTCCCCTGGGCAAGATGGTTGCGATCACCGGCGCTTCGGGATCGGGCAAGAGCACGCTGGTGAATGACGTGCTTTACAAGGCGCTTTGGAAACGCCTCGTTGATACGCGTACGTTGCCTGGAGAGCACGATCGCGTCGACGGCCTTGAGCACGTGCACAAGGTGGTCAACATCGACCAGTCACCCATCGGCCGCAACAGCCGGTCCAACCCCGCCACATACATCGGATTTTATGACACAATCCGCGATCTGTTCACGCAAGCACCTTTATCCAAGGAGCGGGGCTACAAGGCAGGGCGATTTAGCTTCAACGTCAAAGGAGGGCGTTGCGAGGAATGCCAGGGGGAGGGGGTGATTACGACGCAGCTCTACTTCATGCCTGACGTCGAAGTCACCTGCGCCGCGTGCAAAGGAGCCCGTTTCAATCCGGAGACGCTGGAAGTCACCCTGGGGGGCAAGACCATCGATGACGTCCTGAACATGTCGGTGGAAGAAGGGGTGGTGTTCTTCGCTTCGGAACCGGCGATCGGCAAGAAGGTCGAGGTGTTGAACGACCTTGGCCTGGGCTACCTGACCCTGGGGCAATCGGCGACCACACTCTCAGGGGGTGAGGCCCAGCGAATCAAAGTGGCCACGGAATTGAGCAAGCTGCAACGCTCGAAACACACGGTCTACATCCTCGACGAGCCGACCACCGGATTACACCTGGCGGATGTGGAGAAAATGCTTGAGTCGCTGAATCGCCTCGTCGACACCGGTCACACGGTCATCTTGATCGAGCATCATCTGGACGTGATCAAGACCGCGGACCACGTCATCGACCTGGGGCCCGAAGGGGGGCATGGTGGGGGGGAAATTGTCGTGACGGGAACACCTGAAGAGGTCGCCGCGTGCAAGGCTTCGCATACAGGGTCGTTTTTGAAGGCGCATCTGCGAGCGTGAGGACCAATGGCGATCGACAAGAAAGTGAATGGTATCATGCCGGTATAATGCAGGGTGAGCGATGCCCCAAGGCTCGTTTCGAAGCGAAGCTTTGGGGATGTACCCACCCTGCAGGAAGCTTACCAACGGACGAACCGATTCTGAGGAAGGATTACCGCGAGGCCTGCACGGCCTCGTGCTTCGGCTTGAGGACGCGAAGGAGAACGGGTTGGGTTGAAACTCCACCGGCCGCGCCGGTTGTGAGATGGAACAACCGGGTCTGCTCGGGAGTACTCCGGTCAGCTGTAACGAAGAACTCGCGCTCCTGGAGGTTTTCCAGGACAAGGAGGCCGTTGAGGCCGATGTTGTCGACGAAAACGCCGAAGGGAAGGTTACGGCCGGAACCGTCGTTGCCGAAGAGAACCTGCCCCTTGAAGTCGTGACGTTCAACCTTGACCTTGAGCATGATCGTTTGCCCTGGCTCGATCGCGAACTCCAGGGGGGCGTTGGGGGATTCGTTGAGCGGTTTCGCTCCCCCCTCGGCCGTGGCGATGATCGCTTTCAGCTTGGGCGCCGGACCCAGCTTGAGTGTGCCCAGGTTGTTGACGGGATGTGTCACCTCATGCCCGCCGATTCGGCCTGAGGCGGTGACCACGCTGGCCTTGGCTACTGCATCTGCGGGAGCGGCGGCACCTGGCTCGGCCATGATGATGCCGAAGGCCTCGAACTGTCCCTCCTGAATGAGGAGGGGAGACGTCGTGCTGAAGCCAGGTGGAAGCCCCGTGATGTCAACGCGGATTGGACCGTCGTAACCGTCGATCCTCTGTGCGGAGACCTTGAACTCGCGTGCGCTGCCTGGGCCCACGGTTGCATCGGCTCCGGTCAGAGTGACCTTGAAATCGGGACGGAGTTCTCGGGCGGTCAGCGTATAGCGAAATTCCGGCCCCTGGAGTCCCCGAACGTCCTTGACCTTGAGCAAGTATTCACCGTCGGCGGGAGCGGTGAAGACGAGTCGCGAGTCTTTACCGAGTTCCCTGTGTGCGTCGTCGTCGTTCTCGAAGTGCAGCGTGAATACCGGCAACCCATTGGCGACGAGCTTGGTGCCTGGAGGGTGAGGCTCCACGATGTAGCAAGGTTCTCCCAGGGCGTGGGCCAGCGGTGTCGTGTCGTAATAGCCCCAGCGGAGTCCCTGGCCAGGGTAGACGACGAAGCCCGAGTCAGGGCCTCGCGGGAAAAGCCAGAATTTGACCACCTCTCCGTTGGCATAGAGGTAGTCGTTGATTTTCATTTCTTCCCAGTTGAAGACGCGGAAGTCTCCCGCCTCGTTTCCGTCCTTACCGCGGAAGGTGAAATACGAGTCGCGAACAGCCTGGAGGAGAACGCGTGGCAGGCGATGCCCCTGGTTATCGAGAACTTCAAGGAACGAATCGAGCTTCGACTGCGAGCGGGCGGCGTTGATCTCGAAGACCCATTGTTCGCCGGCTTTGGCGGAGAAGCGGAAGAAGTCAGCATCCACCTGTCCGGCGGGACCACCCGCAATTGCGCCGGTGACCTTGGCGGGGAGCTTGATGAGATTTCCCTGGCCGACTGCGTTGTTGGGTTCTTGCTCCGCCGACTCGTTGACAGTGCTCAGCGCTCGCATGTCGACGACCTCCGTCGCCGGTCTGAGGGGAGCCGTCTCGGCCGGACTCGATGCGGAGATCGAGTAGGCTGCCAATGATCCGTCCATCCTCCCGATGTTGAACGACGCGCCATCGGGAGCGAACGCAATAGCCGAAGCGACGTCAGGCTGGTTGTCCCAGAGCTTGATCTCGGTGTAGTCGCTCGTCCGCCAGGCTTTGATCGTACGGTCTTCGGCCAGGGAGATGAGCCTGGAGCCGTCGGGGGTGAAGGCCAGCCGGACAATGGCCCCTTCATGGGCGAATCGCGCGATGACCATCGGGTTGATGTCGGGCTTCTCGCGGGAGACAAATCGCCAGACGCGGATGTTGTTGTCGGCTCCTCCCGCCACGATCGCGTTGCCGTCGGGGCTGAACGCGCAGGTGTATTCCGCTTTGAGGGGCTGCGGCAGAGTGTCCATCCGGAACCCGTCCGCGGTCCGCCAGACCTTGCAGGTGTCGTCTGCGCTGGCACTCACCAGGAAACGGCCGTCGGGACTGAAGGCAACGTCGTAAATCGCCCCGGTGTGTCCTTCCAGGGTGCGCAGGTGTTTGCCGAACTCCGTGTCCCAGAGCTCGATGTTCTTGTCATAGCCGCAGGTGGCGAGTGTTTTGCCGTCGGGTGACAACTCCGCGTCGTAGAGGATGTCGCGATGGCCGTCGAAGCGGCGAATCAGGGCTCCGTCCGCGACGTTCCATAGGGCGGCGACTCCCCCCAGGCCGGCGACTCCTGAAGCGGTGACGAGACGAGAGCCGTCGGGGCTGAAGTGCAGGGCGGTGACTTTGCCTGGAAAACTCCCGAGGGTCCGGGCCGGGTGATCGGCATGAACCGCTTTCTCGCCGGTTCCGTTGTAGAGGGCAACCTCGGAATCGCGAGCCACGGCGAGCCATTGCCCGTCTCGTGTCGCATCCATGGCCACCACGGGGCGAACCTTGGTCTGGCTGGCGATTTTCGGAACGATCAAGGTCAAGCGGTCTGGCTCTTTGCCTTCCGGTCCACGCGCGCCAGCCTCGATCCAGGCTTCGATGAGCGAGATCTCCTCGGGCTGAGGTTTCAGCTCATCCTTGGGGGGCATCGCCGGTTTGGCCGCACCGGTCAAGAGGCGGACGATGAGGCTCCCTTTCGGGTCGCCCGGCAAAAGCGCGGGGCCATGCTTGGCGCCCTTTTGCAGCGAGGCGTAGCTTTCGAGGGAGAATTTGCCCTCGCGATCCTCGTCATTGTGGCAGCCGGTGCAGTACTTCTTGAAGAGAGGGGCCACTTGCTTCTGGTAATCGGGGCCTGGCACCGACTCTCCCCGCGCGACGGGGACCACGGCAACCAGGACCGCCAAAACCATGAGTCTGAACATGGGGAACTCCCCCTCAATGGTTGAACAGGAATTCACGGCTGCTCATCAGGCCCCAGAAGAGATCTTCCACGATCTCGGCCTCGGTCTTATCGCCGGGTGTTGGCAGCAAGGTCAGAAGCTTTTGCCGCTCCGCCTCGGTTGGGTAACGAGACAAACACGCCAGGTAGATTTCATCGACGAGAGCTGCGCTAGACATCCCCTCGCGGCGGAGCTTGAGCAGCTTCTCGAGGCGGTTTCCGGGCGTGCGCAGCTTCTCGTTGAGCGTGATACCGTTGGAAAGATGTAGCACCTGAACCATCGTTGGTTCGTCGGAACGCTCACATTCGCAGACGATCCGGCGTGGGTTGCGGCCAAAGGTCTGGAGGAAGTAGTTCTCGACCGCCGCGTCGTACAGTTGCACCGCACGCGTTCCCAGCGGGTAGAACTCCGTCTTCTCTCGGTCGGCTCCAGGGAAGGCAATGAAGTCGAATTTGCTCGGCACCTCCGTCACTTGCACGATGGCGTCATGGAGCACCTCGGCCATCATCCTGCGCGGGTAATAGCGGGAATAGAAGCGACGGTCCAGCCGATTACCCTCAAGAGGCTTGCTCGAACGCTGATAGGCGTTTGATTGAAGGATGACCTTCATCAACGCTTTGAGATCGAATTGACTCTTCACGAGATGCTCAGCCGCCGCGGAGAGCAAGGCCTCATTGCTCGAGGGATTCGAGACGCGCATGTCGTCGACCTTCTCCACGAGCCCCACGTTGAAGAAGCTGGCCCAAACTCGGTTGGTGATCGATCGGGCGAAGTATGGGTTCTCGGGAGAGGTCATCCACTTGGCGAGGCTGATGCGGCGGTCGCCGGGATCGTCGAAGGGGAGCGATTGGCCGTCCAGGGGAGTCGGCGCCTGAGGTTTGCCGGTCCTGGGCTGGACCAACTCCCCGGACTCGGCGACGTAGAGCGTGCGATGGCCATCACCGGCGCGTCCTTCTCCCCCCCAACCCTTCGCCTTGACTCGCGAAAACAGGCTGGCCATGCCGTAGTATTGATCGTTGGTCCACTTCTCGAGGGGGTGGTTATGGCATTTGGCGCAGGCGATCGAGAGTCCCAGGAAGGCCTGGCAGACATTCTCCGTCATATCCTCAGGTGATTGACTGAGGGCATAAAAGTTCGTGGGGCCGTTCTCGACGCTCTCCCCCGTGGCCGTGATGATGTCACGGACAAAGCGGTCCCAGGGCACACCGTCGGCCACCTGCTTGTGGATCCACTGATAATAGGTTTTGAGTGCGTCGGGACGAAGTCGTGTACCGTTCAGCAGGAGCAAGTCCGACCATTTGTAAGTCCAGTAGTCGGCAAACTCGGGCTTGGCGAGCAACTGGTCGATCAACATGTCCCGCTTCGTGGGGGCGGACTGAGCGAGAAAGACGCGGGCCTCCTCAATCGAGGGGAGCCGCCCGATCGTGTCAACGTAGGCCCGGCGGACGAACTCCGCGTCGCTACAGGCCGGTGAAGCGGGAAGGTTAAGTCTTGTGAGCTGTTTATCAATGTGCTCGTCGATGAATCCTCGAGGCTTGCGCTGATCGACTACCTCTGCCGTGGCTTTACCTTCGTAAGGAACGGTGACGCGGGCGATCGCCAGCTTGCTCGCGTACCAGGCCACGATTGCTCCTTCCCCCGGGCCGATGACCTGCGTCTTGCCTTGCTCATCGACGCGGCAGACGGACTCGTCAGCCGATGACCACTTCACCCAGCGCGATACGTCTTCCACTCGGCCATCCGAGTAGCGGGCACGAACCAAGACCTGCTGGTTTTGCCCAACGTGTTGAATGGAGCGGGAGGGGAGGATCTCGAGCTGGTCGACGCGAGCTTCAGAGTCTTGCGGAGGGCGCGCTCCGGTGGCAATCCATTGAGCCAGGATCCGGTATTCCAGCGATTCGGTCGAGAACTTGACACCCCCTTTGTGGGGGATGGCCCCGGACGGCTTGGCAACCAGGAGGCTTCGGCCCGGATCAGCCAGTTCGACCCGGCGGCCCCGATCTTGCTTGACGATGTTGAAGTAATCGCTTGGCGGGTCATAGCCGCGAAGCGAAAGCCGAAATCCCCCCTTGCCGGCAAGAGCCCCGTGGCAGGCCCCCGAGTTGCAACCTTGCTTGGCGAGGACCGGCTCCACGTGGTTGCGGAAGCTCCAGTCGAACGGAGCGCTCATTCCGCTCACGATGACCTTGGTCATCGCCGTCTGCCCGGCAGCCTTCACGGTGATCGTGGCCTGGCCGTCGTGCACAGGGCTGACGAGCCCGTCAACCACGGTGGCCACCTGAGGGTCACTCGAAGTCCACTCGATTCCCTCGCTGATTTGCCGGCCGACCTCGCCATGTTCAAGCTGTTGCACGATCAAGTGCTGCCGGCTTTCGGGCGTGCTCAGCGTGCACTCCGCAGGCAACAGAACAACCCCGTCGGCAGCCTGCGCGGGGCCCGCGAGAGCGAGCCCGGGCAGGGAGATCCATAAGAGGACGAGAGCGTGTCGAGTCATGATCGCGTCACCTCGCCTGACAAACGACGGAGCCGAAGGGCCGATTCGTCGCGGAGCGTCGGGGCCAAAACCGGCACGCCGCCGTGCCGCTACCTGATTCACTCAGAAGAGCTCGTGGATTTCACGATGCCCGAAGTCGACCAGCGGAAACGGGCGACCGGCGGGCCCGGGGAGCTTGGTTTCCAGGTCGAGGCCGAGGCTGTGGAAGATCGTCGCCGCGACGTCGGCCGGTTCAACTGGGCGATCCGCGGGAACCGCCCCGAGTGGATCGCTGGCGCCGATGACACGCCCCCCCTTAACACCGCCGCCCGCGAAACCAACCGTAAAGCAGAGAGGCCAGTGGTCTCGGCCCCCCGCGGGGTTCACGCGGGGTGTCCGGCCGAATTCGGCAAGATTGCAGACGAGCGTCGAATCCAGCATTCCTCGTTGGTCGAGGTCTTCCACGAGTGCGGTGTATGCCTTGTCGTACATCGGGCAAACGATGTCACGCATCCCTTCGATCGATGTAAAGGGCTTCGATCCGTGGATATCCCACGTGATTTCATCGAATACCGTCAGGAATGCATTCACTGTAACGAATCGCACGCCGCTTTCGACGAGCCGTCGCGCCAGTAGCAAGCACTGGCCGAACCGTGACATGCCATAGCGGTCGCGAGTGGCCTGAGATTCCTGCGCGAGGTCGAAAGCCTCACGAGCCTGCGTGCTGGTCATCAGGCGGAAAGCGGACTGGAAATTGCCGTCGAGAAGCGCGGCATTTTCCGAAGCCTCGAACGTGGAGACGGCGTCATCGACCATCTCGCGGATCTTCCGCCGGCGATCGAGGCGAACGCTGCCGATCTCCTTGGGAGGGAGCAGGTCGGGAACGCGGAAGCCCGGTTGCGACGGGTCGGCGTTGAGGACGAAAGGGTCTTGAGCCTTACCCAGGAACCCCCCCGCCTGACCGTTGGGCAGGTTGCCTCCCCCTCGCCCCATCAGCTCGGGCAGGACGGCAAAGGGGGGCAGGTCGGTCTTACGCCCCTCGAGGTAGCTGACGACCGAGCCGATGTGAGGGGTGTTGACCCCTCCGGAGAACAGCCGCCCGGTCTGCATCATCTGCCACCCGGCGTCATGGACAGCCGCGCCGCCATGGTGAACCGAGCGGACGAGCGAGATCTTGTCCGCGATCTTGGCGTGCCTCGGGAGGATCTCGGAGAACTGGATCGCCGTGGACTTGGTAGCGATTGGCTTGAATGGTCCTCGGACCTCGGCAGGGGCATCCGGCTTCATGTCCCAGAGGTCCATGTTGCTGGGCGCACCGAGGTTGAAGATCATGATGCACGCACGGTCATTGGCTTCCGGCTTCACGGCTCCCGCGGCCTTGGCCGCGAACCATTGGGGAAGTCCGAAACCGATGGCCCCGAGTGTACCGGCCTGCAAAAAATCGCGACGGGTTACCCCGTTGCAGGTCGCCGCCTGGCCTTTCCCGGTGAACTTGAGCATAAAGAGACTCCTGTTCGACCATACCGGCACGCTCCTGGACTGGGAGGGCCGGAGAGTTTCGACCTTCTTCGAGCCAGGAAAATGCGCCGAGCGACATTGTCGAGCGCTAATACCGCGGGCTTGTCTTTCGGTAGGCGGGTCCGCAGTGGGATTGACCCAGTGGGGTCAAACATACATCCCCCATCAACGTCTTGCTAGGACATTGTCCGCATCCCTTGGTATTATTTGCGCATGACCGATCCCCAGCGATTTCAACGGCGATTCTTTGAAAGGCTTGAGACCAGCCTCTCCTTGACGCCGTTGTTCGATTATTTGCCCGAAGTTTACCTCTATGTGAAGGATCGTCGGAGCCGCTTCGTCAAGGTGAACGAAGCGCTCTGGAGGTTGCGGGGATGCGCGGCGGAGTCCGAAATGATTGGGCTGTGCGACCTCGATATGCACCCTCAGCACCTTGCCGAACAGTACATGGCCGAGGATCGTCGCGTGATGCGCAGCGGCCGGCCGCTCCCCAATCAGATTTGGTTGGTTCCCGGCAGTGGTGAGGAGCTGAAGTGGTTCATCTCCAGCAAGATCCCCTTGTTTGACGCGCAAGGGCGCGTCATCGGCATCGCGGGTGTGATGCGCGACCTCGAAAAGGCGGAATCCTTGATTCGTCCCTATCGCGAGATGGACGAGGCTATTACCTATGTCTTGCATCACTACGCCGAACCCATCGAGGTGATGCAACTCGCCAGCCTGACTCATCTCTCCGTCAGCCAGTTTGACCGTCGCTTCAAACGGCTTTATCAGATGACCCCGATGCAGTATGTCCTGCGCGTGCGGATCAACGCCGCCTGCCAGGCTCTTACCACGAGCGACCGCACCATCGCCGAGATTGCCCTGGCGACGGGTTTCTACGACCAGAGCTATTTCACCAAGCAATTTCGCAAGCAACTTGCCCAGACGCCTACCGAATATCGCGCTCGGTACCAGGTGACCAGGCCGCTTTCATGATTGAGCGTGACCTTTCCCAGCCTGAGAACGGCTTGAAAGAGAAGTCCTCTCAAGCAGGGACAAGCCATCGAAGACCCCAAGGACTTCAAAGGCAGGACGAAGGAAATTGGCCACGGACGTAGCAATTTCCGAGAGATCGGCGGGGATACTCGGATCGGAACGCTCCCTGCGGAATTTCCTCCACTTAAGTCGACTTCCTTGGCTCATTCCAAACTCACCGCGGAATAGCCGCAAAGGGGCGCTGAGGCATGTCCCGCGGCTTGCGAAGGCGACTTTCAGTGATTCGGTGAAGAGTTGCAAATCAATGTGTGTATGCTTCGAGATCAAGAAAACATCATGAAGATCCTTGGCACGCCAGCGAGCGGACTCGAAAAGTCCTTGCACTTTCCAGGCAAGCCCCAACTCGGGACGGCATGCCAGAACATCGCAGCTCAGCCCTCGAAGCAGACCCGGATAGCGAATCCATACAGGCGGTGGAATCAAGGGATCGTCATACCCAAGGTCAACCTGCACTCTGACCACGTACGGGCCGATCGATGCAGGAAGTTGAATCCTTGTGCCCGGAAAGGGGGTGTCTCCCCAGGTCTCGACGTGCCGGATGTCGCGAGCCGGGAAAACCAACTCATCTTCAAAAGCCGGATTCGTGCATGCGTTCACAATCGTGGCCAAAGCACGTCGAGGCTCGTAGGCGTAAGCCGCCACGTAATCCACGTCGACCGCCGGGCGATAGGCTGGGTGAGACCAGAGCCTGGTCAGCAGGCTTCCCCGGAGGACCAACTCGTTCCCCGTGGGCTCTGCCGAAATACGGTGGACCAGGCCGTCCATGGCATACTGGTGCAGCAACGTCTCAAGAGGACGCCCCGTGTCCACTGCCAGGCGTGTGAGTTCGGAGAGGGGCTCTCTCATTCACTCAGCCAACCGTTGTCGAGCGAGAGGTTGCTATCGAAGACGCAATACTCCGACACGACCTTCACCGGGGGAAAGCCTGAGACCTCGAGCGATTGAAGGAGGGCGCTCAAACGGGAATCCGCGCTCTGCTTGCCGACGCCTTGACAACGGAGCGTGACGAATCGCTCGAGCTGTCCGTCTTCGCGTTGCTTGAACGCGTTTATCGAAAGATGGGCCTTGTGGGGTTCGCACGCGGCCAGAAGATCGTCAAGAGGGGCTTCCGCCTCAAGGACCAGCTTGGCGTGGTATTCGAAATAGCGGCTGGGCGAGTGCCCTTGCGCCTGTTCGTCGGTAAGGGGAATGTCCTCGTTGTGTGGGGCCGCCTCAATCTTGATGCGCACCACGCGGAAACCTTCACGACGCAAGGTTTCGGCAAACGCAAACACTTCCCTCCGCGCTTGTGGCAGATGCCCCACGTGCACCAGGTTGGCCATCGGCTGGGTTTGCGTTATTCCTCGGGGCAGCTTGATCAAGATGCATTTGACGCCAAGTGCTTGGCACGTCTCCTGAAATCTTTGAAGTGAGGTGCTGTCCAGAGCGTCGATGGTGATGTGAGACTCGAAGAGTCCCGCAAACATCGGCTCATCGGGGGTGGGCCCGCAAGGGTCATCGATAATGGCATGGTCTCCTGGAAGCCGCCGTATCTAACGCATGATATCTCCTCCGCAGAGTCTGGAGAATCGGAAGTCAAAGGTCGAATCCGCCCTGGTTTTCCTGTCGCGGAAAGACCGTGGCGCTCGCATGAGGGCCATCGCCTGGGACACGTCGTTAGGTCGCGAGGTTCAGGAGGGGCACGCCTTGCTGCGAACTTTCTGTGAGCAAGCGAGGCATTTCCTCAGGAAGGATGGGATCGCAGGAAGACTGGCGTGAGGGCGCTTATGCCGCGTTTCGAGGACGTGGGGTAGGGGCGTTTGCCAACGACTGGCCCCCTCGCGGCCGTCACGGCTTCTCGAGCACGTTTTTTAAGTTGGTGAGGTTCGTCTGCATGTCTTGACCAATTTTGTCTTCCACAAACAGGCAGAGCAAATTCATGGGGTAGGGCATCTTCCCGAAGTAGACGGACTTCACCTTGGTTTTCTGATCGGAGATCGTCTCGGTCGCTGTGTAGGCAGGGTCGGTCGATTGGAAGGGTTCCCGAATGCGGATCTCGACGTCCATTCGTTCCCCGTCGACGATCTTCTTGATCTCCTGTTCCCCTTTGCCCACGTCAGGATTGTCACTCTCCCAGGCCATGATTGAGCCCACAGCGCCGTCGGTCCCTCGATAGGTGATTTTCGCCTTGGGATCCATCATGGTCCATTTGCTGTATTTTTCCTGATTCTTGAGCTGCTTGATATATTCAAACACTTCTTGCTTGGGACGGTTGATGGTGAGTTCTCGTTCAATGACAAAGCTCTTCTTCAAAAATAAGGCCGCAACGAAGGGGAGTGCCAGAAGGATCGCGAGACCCATTGCAATACGCTTGGCAATCTTCATGTTCGGTTACCCTTCTTATGCAAGAGGAATGAAAGCCCCAGGCCGACGGAGAAGAGTCGCCCACGCACGAAGCAGGGCGGACCGAAGGAATTTCGCCTGGGGCTCGGAGGATCTGGCGTGCGTTATGAGCAAGAAGCGCTGGCGCTAGGATCGGGTGAGAAGTGGTTGTTCAACCAACTTTGCCATGTGGGTTCTTCGCTAGCGACAACGGCCGAAGCCTGGTTGCCGTAGAGATAGAACCGGATCGAGATGCAGACCTGTCCTCCCATTGGCATAGCGAAAAGGTGAACAATCCCCGAAGTTGGCTCATCGAGCCGAATGAGGAACTGGTGGGAATGTCCCTTCGACCCTTCTTTCTCGAGGACCCCAGCGAGTCGAGGAGAACCGGGGGGCGACGTCCGATGCTCTCCGCGAGTCGCACCCGCCAGACCTAGCGAGTCCTCGATGGCCTGCCAGGCTGTCGCGGCCGGCTTCGGCGTAAAAGTCAGCAGTTGAAAGGCCGAGCAGGGCTGGCCCGCGAAGTGAGAGAGGTAGAGCCGCAGGATATCGAAGTAATCAGGCCAGCCGGCTTCGATCATTTCGAGCTGGTCATCCCAATCGTCGGTGCTTGCGAAGAGGCTGTGCACGACGCGAACGACGCAGGTGCTCCCTGAGCGAGCCTCCACGATCCACTCCGTCGCCAGCTTGGGTGCGCCGGGGCCCATCTCTCCCTCGGCGGCGAATCGGCGAGGGGGATCCCAGACCGTCTCGGTCGCCACGGCGTCCATCCCTGGGCCGAAGTGAGAGACCACCGTGCCGTCCTCACGCTTCTCCGTTGGTACGAACCAGGAGGAGACTCCGGGCCCTGTCGCGATGGCCTCCCAAACCTCCTCCGGAGTGCCGGGGACTTCCACTTCGACCTCGACCCACCGCCGCCCTGAGTCGTCTTTTTTTAAGCTCATGTTTGCTCTCTGCTTGTGGGTTGATGTGGCAGTGGGTGAGCCACGACCACCAGGCGATGCCACCGCCCGCCAGGGGCTGTTTCATCGTGATAGCGTGCCACCAACTGGGTAACAGCGTTGGTCAGGTCTCGGCTGAACTCCGCGCGGTCCGCCGCCGAGCGGAACCGAATCTCGGAGTCCAGCGACAATGTCGCAAGCCGTTTCTCTGAATCCTTGGTCAGGCGAAGGAATGCGCTGACCTCACGAATGATTCGTGCGGCCAGGGCAATCAGATAACTCGCCGAGAGGCGGTCAGCACTCTTCTCGGGATCCGACGCCACGGGTCCCATGGCGCTGGGCGAGACGACGTAAGAGGCCGCCGTCGCCACGAGCAAGCGTTCCGTCAGCCCTCCCCACTGGCGCTCCTCGGCAACCTTGACCAGTCCATAGGCCTCGAGCGTTCGCAGATGGTAGTTGACCTTCTGACGGGTCAGCCCCACGCGCGTCGCAAGCGCCGCGGCGGAAACCGGCTCCGCCATTTCCGAAAGCAGCCGACACCTCATGGGGTCGAGCGCGATCGTGGCAATTCCAGGGTCATCGATCACTTCAAGTTCGAGCATGCGATGATTCTGCCTTTGACAAAAAGATTTGTCAAGGACGCCCGACAGATTCTCAGTCTCCGATCTGTATGAGGAGAATCGTTGAGAGGGAAGCGGCCGAGACCCTTCGGAAGCCACCCATCTTGGTGGGTGGACGGGGCATGGATCGCTTTGCACAAAGGCGTAACCCCGTGACGGTTGCCGAAATTCTTCGGCGAGGATCAAAATGTTTGGAAGGAAATGTCGGCGCCGAGGCATTATGGAGAATGGGCAGATCTCGGCTTGGGAGAAGACGGGGATGGCGAGTCGAATTGGCGAGCGCTCGATCCAGGAGATTGAAAGCCTCTTCAACTGGGGGGCTTTGGGGTCCCGTTCCGATGGTCAGCTTTTAGACCAATTCTTGGCCGGACAGGATGGGAGCGAGGCTGCCTTTCGTTACTTGATCCAGCGCCACGGACCCATGGTGCAAGGAATCTGCCGGCGGATCCTTGGGAACGACCACGCAGCGGATGATGCGTTCCAGGCCACGTTTCTCGTCCTCGTCAAAAAAGCGGAGACCCTCCGCGACCGCGATCTCCTGACCAACTGGCTTTATGGTGTTACGGTTCGCATTGCCAAGAAGGAACGGAGCAAGGCGATTCGCCGGGGGGTTGTCGAACGTCGTGCTGCCGATGCACGTGCGACGGGGGAGGGGAGTGATGCCGACCAGATGGAACTGCGCTCCATCCTTGATGAGGAGATCCGCCGGCTTCCTGAACGCTATCGCCTTCCCTTGATCCTCTGCTATCTCGAAGGGCTCAGACACGAGGACGTCGCGCGGAGGTTGGATTGCCCGGTCGGGACGGTCGAGAGCCGGTTATCGAGGGCGCGCGCTCATCTACGTTCGCGCTTGGCCCGCCGCGGGCTAGCGCCGACGGCATCGCTCCCCGCGATGATCCCCGGGACCCTCGATTCGTCGGCCCTGTCTTCGCTGATCGAGCCCACCCTCGAGGCGGCGGTCAAGCAACTGGCCCGGCCGGCTGGTGTTGTCGCATCCGCGGGCAACGTCCTGATCCAGCGGGTTCCCGTACTCGCGTCTCGGTTCTGGGTCAGCATTATTACGGGTACGCTTCTCGCTTGCCTGGGTGTGGGGGCGATGGTCGCTACGACGTTCCCATTCGATGCGCGGCGACCAGGGGAAAACCCTCCTGCGATCGAGCGGCCGCATGAGGAGGCCGCTCCCCCGGTCCAGAAGGAAGTTGCCAAGCGGCCCCTCGCGGTGCTTGCTGATACGGCTCCCGAATCGACTTTGGCGGAGGGACCGCAACAGGGTGGTCCTTCGGAATCCCACCGCTCCTCCCTGGTCCACGCCGCTCCGCTTCAAGGTATTACCATCGACGGACGCCTCGACGATTGGCCTGCCGCGATGCCTCGGTATCCCGTTGAGAAGCTTCTTGTTACCAATTCCGAGACCACTCTGGGATCGGGCGGCCTCGAGAACGCCAACCTCTCGACCAGCGCCGACCTCAGCGTGGCGTTCTCCGTTGGATATGACCTGAAGGATCAGGTTCTCTACGTGGGCGTGATCGTGCGCGATGACGCGGTTGTGGTGGGGCACACTAGCCACCTGGATACGGACGCTGTTGAAGTGTATGTCGACGGGCTGCTGAGCCTGCGGTCGATGCAGATTGATGGCGACGAAGATTTCAATCGCCTGGAACTCGCCAACGTTCCCGTCCAACAATATATCGCCATCCCCGGTAAGGGGCCGGTGTATGGTCAGGCGCAGGGAACCAATCCGGTCTTGATCGCGGGTGACATGAAAAAGACGCGGACCCGTATGGCGTTCACGCGTCAGGGGGACGTGATCACCTACGAGTGGGCCATCCAGGTCTTCGACCGTTACCCGGACCAGCCCACCCAGCTAGTTCCCGGAAAGCGAATCGGATTCGATCTGGCCATCGCCGATAAAGACGTTCCCGCCACCTCGCCAAAGGGATTTGGAGAACCGCAAGCGGCCCGAAGCGCCTGGATCTACTGGGGACCCCCTTGGCGCGGAATGAAATTGCTCGATGCCGGCGCGCTGGGTGAGTTGGTTCTCGATCGGTGATCGGGGGAGCGAACCTCTCATCGTCTCCTCGTGATCGCGTGAAGCGCTCGAGCTCCGTCGCGGGGACGGCGCCCGAGCTTTCTCACGAGGCTCCGAGATTCTTAAAAGCCGGGGTTCATTCTTCGAACGAATTCCGAGTTCTCTCTTTCCTTACCTATGCCCCGGCGGCCTACTTCAGGGGGTCGGGCTAGTAGGACTCGGCTTGGCGGCCGTTGCCGGTTCGATCGTCCAGCGCATGTGAGTGTCACCAGGGTTGTAGCCCCAGAGGTCGATGACGGCCTGCGGTGTGCTGTTTCCCGCGAAGTCATCGAGCGCGAAATTGGGGGCGCTCACCGGGATGAGAACGTAGGTGCTGGCAATCACATCCCGGGTGACGAGCCAGGACTGGGAGTCTACCTTCTTATCAGGGATCAACTCCACGCGCGTTCCGTTCTTCGGCTGTTCTTCTACGACAGTCAAGATTTGCGATGGTTGGTCCGAGGGGTGGATGCTGAAGAATCCATCGCCCCGCTGAGTGAATGTCCAGGCTTGATTGCTGGTTCCCCCCGGAGCGGCCAGTCCTATGGCCGGTTGCTCTTTGGCGACCGGTCGACGCGCTTCGAGGACAAGTTTGGGCGCTGAGATCGGGGTCAATGTGTATTGCCCAGGGGCGAGGGGAGGGACGCCAATAGACCCGGACTCAGGCTTGAGAACGCGGGAGAGAAACTTATCAATCTGATGCATCGCCAACGGTGAGAAAAAGCCTGGGCCGCCATGATTGGCCCCCGGCATGATGTGGAGTTCGGTTTCCACCCCCTTGGCCTTGAGCGCCTCATCCATTTCTTTGGCCTGTGCGATCGGCACGAGCTCGTCTCGGTCGCCGTGGAAGAAGATGATGGGAGCATCCCCTTCTCCTACATAGCGGATCGGGCTGGCCTTCATGGCCTTCTCCCGATTCTTCAACACCGCGCCTCCAATGAGCATCGATTGTCCGCTCCCCGGCGCTCCTTCCGACTCGTACCCGGGCGTCTGCACCCGCGCGACGAAATTGCCGACCCCGGCGAACCAAAGCACCGCCTGCACGCTGCTGTCGACCTTGAGGTTCTTTCCACGCTCGAATCGCTTCTCGCCATTTGTGACGCCGAGGAATGCGGCGAGATGACCGCCTGCGGAGTGTCCTCCGATGACGAACTTCTGAGGATCGAGGCCGTAGGTGTCGGCATGGGCGCGCAGCCAGCGGACGGCGGCCTTGCAGTCCTCGACCTGCGCGGGAAACTTGGCCTGACGGCTAAGGCGATAGTTGAGCGAGGCCGATGCGTAGCCGTGGCGCACAAACTCAGCGGCAGGACCCTCGAACGCTTCCTTTTCTCCCGCGTTCCATCCGCCGCCATGGACCAGGATCACAAGTGGCAACTTACCTGGGAGGGGGATCTCAGGAAGGTAAAGGTCGAGCAAGTGTCGCGGATCTCGATCACCGGCATAGGGGATGTCCTTGAGGATCTTGATGCCGGGGTTCTTGTTGACCGCGGCTCCGTCTTCAGCTTTGCCGGTCGCCGAACCCAAAAGGTAAGCGATTGCCACGCAAAAAGGTGCAATCGCCCGGGTTCTTTGGCCGCTTACCTGGGGGGCGTTGCTTCGACGGAGCGCGCGGCAGAGTTCTTTAAGACGCATCGGGATCATCCTTAGACGGTTTGACAGCGAGAGCCGTTTACCCGGCTTCCGAGAAAGAAGAAACGTCCTGTTGGTTTGAAGTACCCATTGGAATCGAGTCGGTGGCGCAAGGCCAGAGTGAACTCGGACGCCTTCCGTAGGGGTGTTCTCAAAAACTGAGAAGTGATTTCCAAGAGTCTGATCGCCGAACGCCAAGTCGGCATTGACAGAACGGTGCGATTTGCAGACTTTGTGCGGTCTTAATGAATCGCTGGTTAAAAACCGTGCTGATCTCGGGGGTGTTTCGACGATGAAATCAGAAGGAGGTCTCGGGCTCCGTGGGGCCGGAATCCGCGACCACTGTCCGCTCGATAACCTGAGGATTGCACGCGATCGGTTCTGCCCGGGTTAATCCGGCAGGCGGAAGTGGCGGACCAAGAAGGACAACGATCACGTCTCGCGTCGTCGTGTCCCACCGCCACACTCTAGGAAGCATTAAGTCGGGGCCTAGCCTAAGTTTTTGTTTGGTAAGCCGTTAATTAATTTTTGGGTCGGAGAGATCGAGCTCCTGAGCGGTCCGCGGTTGCGTGCGGGTGTGCGCCCGGAGATCGCCTGAGCTCCAAGTGGCCGTGGTTCCGTATCCACTTAGTAAGTGAGGCGTCTGTTTGTCATGGAAGACAACCAACAGGCTCGCGCTCGCCGAAGAATCCCCGCGGGGTTCGTCGGAATGCTGGCACTCGTTCTCGTGACCGAGACGATTGTGATCCAGAGAGGAACCGGGCTTGGATCAGCGCTTGCTTGGCTTTGGAATGACTGTGGTCGGGCGGCTGCCAAGAACTCCAAGGAATGCCAGGTCCTTTGCTTGGGGGATAGCCAAGTCAAGCACGGGATGATCACCAACGTCCTTGAGGATCGTCTCAAGCTTCGGACGATGAACCTGGCGTTTAGCGGGGGACAGGCGCCCACAAGCTACTTCCAATTACGACGAGTGCTGAACGCCGGCGCCAAGCCAGCCGCCGTTGTCGTCGACTTCTATCCGATCCTCCTGAGCCACGGCCTCGAAGAAAATACCTATCGCTGGGCTGAGTATCTCACCACGGCCGAATGCCTTGACCTCGCGCGGACGGCCGGCGACGCCAATATGTTCGCCTGGGTCATGACGGGACGCCTATTTCCTTCAGTGCGCTGTCGTCAGGGACTCCGTGAGCTTGTGATCTCCCGTCTCAAGGGAGAGAAGGAAAACCTGACCGATCGCATCCATGTCTTCCGGCGGAATACCTGGAAGAATCGAGGCGCATTGATTTTCGAAAAAAATCCGACGTGTTGGTTACCCAAAGACTTAGATGCTTGGGTGCGATCGGGCTTCCTTCCCGACCGGGTCGGAAACGATTGCAATATGTCTTATGTGAATCGCTTTCTAAAACTCGCCGCTCAGCATGCGATTCCGGTGTTCTGGATCATCCCGCCGGACCACCCAACAATCGAGGCTCGCAAGAGTCTTGAGGGGATCAACGCGCGATACACTCGCCTGATCCAACGCAGCCTTGTCAAGTTTCCAAACCTCACGGTCCTGGATGCTCGACGTTCGAGCTATCCCGCGAACGTCTTCTATGACCAGTCGCACCTCGATCGTGAAGGGGCCGCCACGCTGAGTTCGGATGTGGCGAACGCTATCGGGAACCAATTGAAAGGACAGACGACGACGCGTCTGGTCGATCTGCCCGTATTTCGCGCGGTGGAACCGAATGTCCCCATCGAAGACACGCTGGAGACTTTCTTCGTGATGAGGAACATTGAGGATCAGCGCAGACGTTAGACAGGAAGACGCGTCCAACGTGGACGCGCGTCGAAATGAGGCTTTGAGAGGACACCAAATTTCTGTGTCAGCGGCTTGACAAATTGAAGATCGTGTTTCGCCGCGGCGGCTAGGAAATCTGTGAGGAAGTTGGCTGCGCACGATTGAGGAATTTCCCTCCCTCTCGCGGCAGAAATCACGAAACTGTGTCTCTTCGCAGGCTACATTTCATAAGCAGTCTGGGGTGGTCGTGCTGACGCCATGGTGACACTGTGGTGTCCAGTTTGCCCAGCGATTCCTGATCTCCGATCCGAAGGGGGGGATGAATATATCCCGAGGCGACTCCCCCACCTTTCGTCGGCGCCGATTTTTCGCTACCGACCTTCATGTGCATAGATGCTGAGATCCCAATGCACCGACCGGTCCGATTTGCGGTTCCCTCAACGGGCACGTCGCAATGGGAGGCTGCGTTGGGAAGGAGAGGTTTGACGTCAAAGGGAAGGACGGAAACAGGGAGCCGAAACCATGTTGATCCTCCTTACGAGTCGGTTGCCTTTCGTTGCCTGGCATGTTGAGAGGGAGACCCGTCAGCCGATTTCCGACCTAGGTCTTCTCCTCCACCTGCCCGGTCGTGTTTGCCGGAATCCGTGTCGTCAATCTTACTTGCGCTTAGGCACCTAAGTCAGACATCGGAAACCTATCCGGCGTTTCGGCGCCGTCAAAACGTCATCGATGATCGCCAAGGAGGATAGGCCTTTTACATGGGCCTTATCTTTCGGGGTCAGGGATATCTGGCTTTCGCCTTGGCCACGGTCTCTGTCATCTCGCCGCTGCTGGAATGCGCATACGACAGAAGTCGGCGGTATGCGGAGAGCCCTGCTTCCATGTGTCGCCAACTCCAGTGATCGCGGCGCATCTTCAGAAAGGAGAAGACTTAGAGTCTCAGCTAGCGACGCAGCACATCGATCCAACGGTGCTCTGACTGCGAAAGAGGCTTTCCTGTGAGAGTCGACCCGTCGAAGGTAAGGACACGCACGCTCTCCATCGTGGAGGTTGCCATGCACGTCTTTGCGGAGACGGCCTCCCCAACTGGCGAAGGCCGTGCCGCTGGGTCAACCTTTGACAGTGGTGCGACATCACAACAGGCCGCCTCTCTCACTTGCGACCGGCTTTGCCGTCCATGGCCTCCCTTGGCTTCAGGGGATGGCCGCGCTCACCGGAGGCTACAGGCAAGGGCGATGGGGTTGCCGTTGGTGAAACGTTCTGCTCAAATCGAGAAAATTCCACCTTATGATCTGTCAAAGCCGATGACCGCATTTTGCGGCATCATTTCTGCGAGCGCAGATGTGACGTACCCGAGTGATGTCTGGTTACAACCAGTGTCACTCGTTACCAGCACCATCCGAGGCGTACGGCGACTACCTGGTCAAGTCTGGCGAGCTATCTCGCTGGAACCCAGGGAGCCCGGTCGCGGTACGGGGTCGGAAGGTGGTGCTGGGGGACTCTTCTGTTGGGTGGAGGTGGGGCCGCGATCTCCTGGAGTCCGTTTGGGACGGATGTGCCGGGAGTGACGAATCCTGTTCTCCGTTCACGGCTTTCGCGAGGTGCCGTGGAGCGAGGAATGGGCCTGTTGTCTAGCTTGTTGAAGCTTTGCGACAGCAGCCCAAGGATTCTCTAGAAAATTTCCAAGATATGCCGATTGCCTTGATCCGCCCGAACCGAAGATAAATAATAAGCATAGCCCTCTCTATCTTCAAATCACTTGATATTGACGGCTCAAATCGAGCTCCGCCGGGTGGTCTCTGACCAGGCTCCCCGGGGGTAGGAGGGTCCATCGCATCTCTCGAGGAGGGATCGAAGATGGCTACCATGTCTGTACGTTGCTCCCAGCGCACGTCACGGGGTTTCACGCTCATCGAACTCGTGGTCGTGACCGCAGTCATCCTTGTGGTTCTTGCGATCCTGCTCCCGGCCGTGCAGAGTGCCCGCGAGTCCGTGCGACGGCTACATTGCGGCAACAATCTGCGTCAGATCGGGATTGCACTCCACTCCTATCATTCCATTCATGACTCATTTCCTCTTCTTTCCATTGGGGCCCGCGACGCTGCCAATTACAACAATCACTGGGAACCCTGGGGACCTGGTGTTCTCGTTCATATCCTGAGCGTGATGGACAACCAGCCGCTCTACAATACGATGAATTTCCAGGTGGCCTGCCTGACAGGCTGCGAGGCTTCCGGGCGGGCTCAGAATCTGACCATTCGTAACACCGCCCTCGCGATGTATCTGTGCCCTTCTGACACAGGCTCTCGGGTTTATCCCTACGGTGGGAACTACGCGGCGAGCGTGGGACCGCAATTCAACTGGGGGACCACCAGCGCGGCCTCGGCGGTGGGGGCTTTCGCCAACCACACCTCGTACAGCATTCGGCACTTCACGGACGGCACGGCAAACACTCTGGCCTTCAGTGAAGCGCGGATCGGTTCCAATCGGCCTCTCAGTAGAACAGGAATCGAATACTATACGGGGCTAGGTTGGCCCACCGACGGTATGCAAGGAACCGATTCTGATCAGCAGGCGACGAATCCCACGGGCATCCAGGCGTTTTACACCTACGTCCAGAAGTGTGACCATTTTGCTGCCACGAACTCCGCCGCAGCGAACGACAACGTCTCTTCGAACTGGTCTTTCTGCCGCTTGGGGGAGGGGATGTCGTTTTCGATGTTGCTGACTCCGAACCCAAAGCATGCGATCTGCACGCTTTACCCGGCAACTAACGGAATGTTCGCCACGAAGAGCCGGCACCCTGGTGGAGTCAATAGTCTCTTTGTCGACGGAAGCGTCCATTTCGTCAAGGACGCCATTAATCAATCAACCTGGTGGAGTCTCGGAACACGAGCGGGTGGTGAGGTCATCGGGTCCGATGATCTTTGACCCTTGGTGTTTCCCCGGGTTCCCCCCACGCCCTCTTGCAAGATAAAATCTTGGGTTCGTCGCCTGGAATTGTCAGGCTTCAGCCATGGTAGCGTGGGGGGAACTCATTCCGCGGATCTCTGTCAACATCTGTCGCCGCTCGCCCAGAGACATCGAAACGGGAGGTCGCAAGAGGCGGTTCTGAACACGGAAGCAATCGCTATTATCTTGGTTCGAAAAAGTCTAAATCCTTCGAAGAATTCACCTCTGTGTTTTTGAAAGCGATTCTCGGCTTTCTTTTGGTGCGGATACAAAAATGGCACCTTCTTGGGTTCGTGAATGGAAATACCTTGATGTCTTGAAATACAATTTTGTGGACCTCAAGGACCGGGCCCGAGTCCGTGGCTGGTCGTCAAGCGAATCTACGGAAGCAAGCCCTCGCGGTGAGCATGAGATTGTGAAGCAAAGCCTCCCTGGTCGCGAATCCCTGGTTTCCATGGCCGAGTCAACACTCAAGGTTCAGTAACTCTCTCCCTAGAATCTCGGTAGCCCCATTCGTCGTTTGCGATTCCGGCGAGCGGGGATTTCCCGATGCGGAAATGACCATTCAGGAACAATCTCCTTTTTTCATTTCCTGCCATTATCCTGGCGCTCCGCCTGCTAATTCTCGGTGTGCTCCCTAGAGCAAAAGTCTGGAGTGTCACAACAAGAGGGTGACTCCGTACGGTCAGCCCTGACACTCGGCTGGAGCGGAAATCCCCGAGCCGCGCGAGGAGTCACACGTCCTGTTGACGCCGGTGGAAGTGGAGCTCCGCGTCCGGAAATCTGAGAGGCTCCCTTCATGCCTTATCTAGGGCCGGTGCCTGAAGATCTCCACGCGATGACGGCGATCTTGGGGATACTTCAGGCGGAAAATTCAGATATTTCCCTTGTGGATGAGTGCTTAGTGTTTCTAAAGTAGCAGATCCTGGGCTGTTCCCCCCATTCGATTGACAGCCGAGGGTCGTGATCATGCGAGTCAGGGGCAATCCGTTACCGGTGATTTTTCCTTCGCCGATGTGAAATAGGGATTCTCTCGCCTGGCAGGATTCTCACCTTGAAATGTCTTGTGTATCGGTCCGATGAAAACGGTTCGCCGTTTGAACACCATTCGTGGCGAATGGCATGACCTCGCTGATTTGCCTTCGTTGCTTGTCGCGTTTGGCAAGACCCACCGTAACCGCCGTAGTTGTCGGAAGACGGATTCCAGGGCGAGCTTCTTGCAGTGCTGCCATTGAGAATGACGAACATCAGGCCGTTCTTTGATCGAACCTGCCCGATGAAAGGGAACGTCAAGAGGTCCCTCCGCTCGCCAGTACCCACGGAATCAAGACTTCATTATACCATTGACACGGGGTCGATGAAGGTACGGTTACGCGGGCGGTTTGTTGGGATGTGTTGGTAATGAAGTGGCAGAGGCCTGACATACCGTTTTGTAGGTCCTAAGTCTCGGAATCGGCGATACCCTGGCTTCGGATTCGGGTTAACTCAGCATCTCCTGGCCATCGCACCTTTGAGGGATACACCATGCGGCTTTCCATCTTTAAGCGGAACCTTCGGCACCTTGCGTCATCTTCAGGCGGGAGCCGACGAGATCGTCGCAAGCACCGGAATCGATTGCCCGTGCTGGAAATGATGGAATCGCGTGTCGTTCTCTCAACGAGCACATGGACCGGCGCCGTCGACAACTTGTGGGCGACACCGGGTAACTGGACAACTCCTCCGACAGCGGGGTCCGACCTGGTTTTCCCCGCGAATGCCGCGAATCTCAATAATACGAACAACACATCCATCACGACTTTTGGATCACTGACGATTCAGAGCAATGGCTATAATATTACTGGAAATGGCATTGGAGTTACGGGCGTCATCGAAGCCACGCAACGGGCGGGATCATCAACGCTAGCGCTGCCCTTAACGTTCTTTACAGACACGACCGTGGAGGTTGACCAAGGTTCCGCCACGCTCGTGATTAGCGGTGATGTCAATGGGCCGGGCAGTTGGAGTGTGAACCCCATCATCTCGTACCTCGCAAAAGGCTATTTTGGATCGGTGGATTTGACGGGGACGAACACGACGACCGGTGGATTCACCGTGGACGGCGGGGCGTTTTACATTCACGGAGACCAAGGATCGAGCTCGCTCAACGTGGGTGCCTACGGCACTTACTACATAACGTTCGGCGGTACCGGCGTTATCGGATCGATCCTCGCGTCGGAGGCCAACCTCACTCCTGGCGACGGTGGTGTACCGGGGATTCTGAGTGATACCGGTGACCTCCATATGAAGGATAATACGATCCTCTCGACTCGTATCAATGGTCCGGGTGCCGGTATCGGTTACAGCCAGATGCAGGTGGGAGGGCAGGTCACCATTTCCGCGGGTACCGTGCTGAGTGTCGTTCTAGGCCCTGGCTTCGCGGACTCGGGGAACGGTCAATACGTCATCATCAAGAACACCGGTTCGTCCCCGATCAATGGTACGTTCGTTGGACTTCCTCAGGGAGCGATTTTCTCGGTCGGCGACCAGCAGTTTCAGATTAGCTATGCGGGCGGCAGCGGCCATGATGTTGTATTGACACATTTGAATGGGACGACGACCGCATTGACGGCATCGCCGACGCCCTCCGTTTACGGACAATCGATCACTCTTACGGCGACCGTGAGCGCGGCGGTGGCCAACTCGGTAGCTCCGGGCGGTACGGTGGAGTTCTTCAGCGGCGGCTCCCTGATCGGCGATGCTCCTTTGACGAATGGAGTGGCAACTCTTTCGACGGAAGCTCTACCCGCGGGCACGACCTCGGTCATGGCCCAATACATGGGTTCGAGCCTCTATGGATCAAGCGGTTCGACGGCGAGTGTCTCAGTCAGCCAGGCGTCGACCTCCACGACCCTCACGGCGGCGCCTAACCCCGCCCAGGTCGGGCAGCCGGTAACGCTAACCGCGTCCGTTCTACCGGTAGGCGCCGATCCCAAATCGCTGGTTGGGACAGTTCAGTTCAAAGATGGATCGACCTCGCTCGGATCCGCAACGCTCGTCAACGGAATCGCAACCCTGACGACCACGGCGCTACCTGCGGGTAGCCACTCGATCGTCGCGTTCTATATTGGCAACAGCAACCAACTTCCGAGCGTCTCTTCGGCGTTGACAGTCACGGTCCAACAGGGTGTTACTACCACAACGGTGACGGCGTCACCGAATCCGGCACCCTTGGGTACGGAGGTGACACTTACGGCTACGGTTGCCCCGATCAGCCCGGCGACAGGCACCCCCACAGGCACGATTGAATTCTTCAAGGGCAGCACGTCCTTGGGGGCGGCGACGCTTAACAACGGCGTTGCGACGTTCCAAACCAACGCTCTACCCGTGGGAACCGACGCAATCACGGCGCAGTACTCGGGAGACAGCACGTTCCCGACGGACACTTCGCCGCCTGCAAACGTGGTGATCGCACAAGCGAATGCAACAAGCACGACCCTGGCGGTGAGCCCTGGTAACGCGACTTACGGCGTTGGTGGAGTGACGCTCACGGCAAACGTCGCGCACCTATTCTCGGGGTTGGCAACGCCCACAGGAACAGTTCAGTTCTTCAGCGGCTCGACCTCACTGGGGACGGCCCGCTTGAGCAACGGCGCTGCCACACTCACTGTCACCACATTGCAAGCTGGCGACAATACGATTACGGCGGTGTATTCCGGTGACGCGAATTCTTCATCAAGCACTTCGGCACCAACCATTGAGACGGTCGCTCCCGCGGCGACCACCACCTCCTATTCCATCGTTTCTGCGAATTCGCCTGTCATCGGCCAGTCGATTGTGCTGGAGGTGAAGGTCGCCAATGCGAATAGCAGCCAACCCATTCCCTCCGGCATCGTGGAGTTCTTGGCGGGCAACGTCTCGCTCGCAGTTGTCCCTCTTGATGCCGGCGTTGCCTCGTTTCAGACGGTGGTTGTTGCTCTTCAGCAAAATATCACGGTTCAATTCCTTGCCGATGGGAACTATCTACCAAGCTCGGTACAGGCCGCGGTGTACGCGTCCCAATCGCCCCCGTCGACGATCTTGACCGCGTCTCCCAATCACGTTGGGGTTGGTGGAACGGTAACTCTGACGGCTACAGTCGCCGGGGTGAGGCCGGGAGCCGAAACTCCTACGGGGATCGTCCAGTTCTTTGATGGGCCGCAGGTCCTGGGTGAAAGCACCCTGAGTAATGGTGTCGCGTCCTTCACGACGAGCGCACTTGCCGCTGGTAGTCACGACATCTCGGCGGAATACAAAGGCAACAACACTTATGGCTCTAGCAATTCTTTGGCGGTGACGGTCGTCGTATCCAACTCACAAAGCACCACCACGCTGGCGGCGCTCCCGAACCAGACGGTTTATGGTCAAGCCGTTGCTTTGTCGGCAGACATTAGTGGGACGAATGGAGGCTCAAACGTTCCGACCGGCACCGTGCAATTTTGGAATGGCACAACGCTGCTTGGGACTGTGACTGTCAGTAATGGTGTAGCAACGCTTCAGACAACGACGCTTCCCATAGGAATCGACGCCATTACCGCGCAGTACTCGGGGGATTCTAACTTCCCTCCGAGCAATTCATCGCCGGCCACTGTTATTATCACATCCTCGGCCACTGCGGCAACAACGACAGCTCTGACGGCGAGCCCACTGACACAAGCGGTTAACGGTCCCGTGACTCTGACGGCAACCATTGCGACGTCAGGCTCGTCCACAGGCACGCCGACCGGCATGGTCGGATTCTTCTACGGAAGCACCTTGCTGGGGAGCGCCCCCATCAGTCAGGGTGTGGCTACCTTGCAAACGACGCAGCTTCCTCTTGGCACTGACTCTGTCTCCGCGCAATATCTCGGCAGTTCCACGCTCGCGCCGAGCGTTTCGTCGCCAATCAACTTCACGATCGTGCAAGCTGGGCCTGCGACGATCACCACGCTTCAGGCTTATCCGGGAGCCGTGATACCTGGTGCGACGGTGACGCTCGCCGCGCATACCGTCCTGAACGTTCCAGACCCGGCGGATTATGGTCCGCTTAATGGCGCCGTTGAGTTCTTCAATGGAACAACACTCATCGGTACGGCCGCAATGACCAATGGTGTTGCCACGCTCCAGACCAGTACTTTGCCCCTAGGAGCCAACTCCATCACCGCGGTCTTTGAGGCGAGCGTGAGCGGCGCTTCCAGTACGTCGAGCCCGGTGACGGTGAACGTTGCAACGGCCGTTGCCTCCACCACGGTTACGGTATCCCCGAATCCGGCAGTGTATGGTGATGCCTTGACGTTCACAGCGACGGTTGCGCCAGTCAGTCCCGCGACGGGTATGCCGACGGGCACCGTTCAGTTCTATGCTTTGCTGCCTTCGAACGGCCAACTCGGCCTTGGATCGGCTTCGATCGTTAACGGTGTCGCGACTCTCGTGCTCCCCGCGCCCGGCCTGATTAATGGGACATATTCCATCGTCGCTCAATACTCAGGTGACAGTGCTTACCCAGCAGGGAGTTCTGTTCCTGTGAGCCTCGTGGTGAATGCTGCCCCTGACGCCACCACCACAACGGTGACAGCATCGGCGAACCCGGCAATTCTGGGTAGCCCGCTGACGTTGACCGCCCAAGTGAAATTGTCATCTCTCAATGGTGGAAGCCCCAACTCTGGAACCGTTCAGTTCTTTGATGGAGCCACGTTGCTGGGAAGTGCGGCTCTTAGCGGTGGGACCGCCAATTTCACGACAACCGGGCTCGTCTTGGGTAGCAACACGATCACCGCAACGTACGTAGGCGACAGTTCGTACTTGCCGAGTACATCACCCGCGGTGACAGTGACGATCACACAATCCGCCACGTCCAGCACGTCGGTGACGGCATCACCAAACCCAGGGGTGTTCGGCAGCCCGGTCACCTTCACGGCGACTGTGGCCGCGGTGAGCCCGTTGACCGGAACGCCCACAGGTAAGGTGCAGTTCTTCTCGGAAGGCGCTTCGATTGGCCAGCCCGTTACCCTAGTGAACGGCGTCGCGACGTTCGCGTTCTCCGCCCTGCCGATTGGTAGCTCCTCGATTACGGCGGTCTACGAGGGAGACAGCAACTTCACGCCAAGCACCTCGCAGCCCCTCACCGAGAATATCAATGGTATCGCCTCGACCACGACGTTGAAGGTAGCGCCAACTCAGGCAACCTTGGGGCAGTCGATCACGCTGACCGCGACGGTGACGGGCATCAATCCCGGGATCTTCACGGTCAAGGGCAACGTCCAGTTCTTCAATGGGACGACATTCATTGGTGCCGGTCAGGTCGACAACAATGGAGTGGCGACGTTGCAAACGTCGGACTTGCCGGTAGGTACGAACCAAATCACCGCGCATTACTTGGGAAGCAACTGGTTCGCGCCGAGTACATCAACGGCGGTGGCGGCAACTGTGACATCTTCGGTGAGCTCGACCACGACGTTGACGGCGTCGCCGGGGCAAACCACTTATGGCCAAACCGTAACGCTCCACGTGACAATCGCAGGGCCGAGCGGTGGAACCAAGGTGCCGACGGGAACCGTGCAGTTCTATGACGGAACAACACTTCTGGGATCGGAGACTTTGACCAACGGCGCCGCCAGCTTCCAAGTATCGACGCTACCGATCGGTACCGATGCGCTCACGGCACATTACCTGGGGGATAGCAGTTTCTCACCGAGTGTTTCGCCCGCGGTGAATGTCACGGTCTCGCAGGCACCCACGGAAACGAAACTCATTTCCTCTCCGAATCCTTCGCTCTCAGGCCAATCCATCACCCTCAGCGCCACTGTCCTGACGGACGCCTCGCACACACCGAGCGGCGCGGTGCAGTTCTATAACGGCACCACGCTACTCGGTACCGTGACTCTGGTGAACGGCGGGACCGCGGCTGCAAGTCTGACGATTCCCGGCCTGCCGGCCGGATCATATTTGCTGAGGGCTCGCTATCTCGGGGACGCGAACTTCAGCGCAAGCACCTCGTCGACCGTCACGCAGCAGGTGGTTCAAGGTTCCACGTCACTAAGCCTCGCGCTGTCCAGCAATTCCCCCGCGGCGTATGCCCCGGTGACATTCACCGCGTTTGTGGGGCCTGTCGCCCCAGCTTATGGAAATCTGACGGGTAACGTGGTGTTTGCTGTCAACGGAACCACCGTGGGATTGGCACCCGTGGTGAATGGGGTGGCCACCATGACGGTGGGGGGCTTTGGTATCGGCAGCAACGTGGTGACCGCGGTGTACCAAGGGAACGGGAACTTCGCCCCGAGCGCCTCCGCGGCGACAGCGAATGCCGGCACCTCGACTCAGCGGTTCGTGAACAATGTGTTCCTGACGTATTATCATCAGAATGCAACGCCGCTACAGCTCACGAACTGGACCACCCGTTTGAACAGCGGCTATTCGATTTCGCGGTTCATCCGCACCGTCCGGCAGAATGCTCGGCACTCTCGGTAATCGAGGACTCGGTAACGTCTCGCCGAAATAGAGTGGCCTCCCTCATCCCGTTGAGGGAGGCCACGTCGCGCGCAGCTTCATCTTGCGACTCTCCTTAACCCGGGCATCGAGCCTGCGAGATCGATCGACCCCTCAACGTGACTCTGCCGCCAAAGGCTTTTCCTCGTTTCTTTCGGGTTGAGAAAACGAGGTTTCAGGTACGGCGGCGAACACGGCGCGTGGCCAAGCGAATTGTGCTGATGAGAAGGCCGGCCTTGGACCCGTTGGATGGCTTTTCCCGACGAGTCGAGAAGAGCCGGACCTATCGCCGCTGAGAGCGAGAAATTTTTCGCGGTCGCTGTCGAAATAGCGGGGGACGGAGGCGTCATTGCTATAGTGGCGGGGCATGGTGCCCTTCTTATCAACGATCCCTCGGCGAGAATTTCCATGCGATACGCTTTGCTGGACTACGTGAATGAGTCAGGCTGGCCGGAACTGTCTCGGGCCGAGCAAGAGCACTGGTTGGGAGCCTATCGGGCCTACATGGAGGCGATGACGAACGCGGGCGTTCTCAAAAGCAGCGGCGGCCTTCAACGGACGTCCACTGCCACGACCGTGCGTGTCATGGATGGCAAAACCCAGGTGCTGGACGGTCCTTACACCGACTCGAAGGAACAGTTGGGAGGCTTCCATATCATTGAGGTCGCCGACCTCGATGCAGCCATCTCGTGGGCCGCTCGTTCCCCAACCGCCCTCCATGGCATTGTCGAGGTGCGTCCGCTCTGGGAAGGCACGCTGCTGACCCGGGACATGAACGACTTCATGAAGCCGGAATAAGCCGGTCGAGGGAAGGTTTTGGGAGTGGGCTCGTTCACCAGAAACCATGCGAGGGGAATCATGCCGACGCTATGCGCTTTCGTTCAAATGTCTCTGGATGGTTATTACGTCGACGCGACCGGCGACATGAGTTGGGCCCATAAGAGCGATGCGGAGTTCCAGGCTTTTACGGAGAGCAATGCCAAGGGGGGAGCACGGCTTCTCTTCGGACGGTCGACCTACGATCTGATGGCAAGCTATTGGCCGACACCGCACGCCGCCGCGAACAACCCGGTCGTGGCCGAACGGATGAATCAGTTGCCAAAAGTGGTGTTTTCTAGAACACTCGATAACGTGTCCTGGAATAACACAACGCTTGTGAAGGGAAACCTGGCGGCGGAAGTTCGCAGGATGAAAAAGGAGGCTGGAGAGGATCTGGTGATTCTTGGGAGCGGAAACATCATTTCCCAACTGACGCAGGAGCGTCTGATCGACGTCTACCAGATCGTCTTGAATCCCATCGTTCTTGGGCAAGGTAAATCGATGTTTGACGGGGTCAAGGAAAGGCTCAACTTGAAATTGACGCAGTCACGAGTCTTTAACAACGGGAATGTCTTCCTGTCCTACGAACCCGCCGCTTGATCGCGGTTTTTGTCCTGGGTATACCATGAACTCACAAGAAGGTGACGCGCAGGCCCGTGGCATGGCAGAGTCGGTTGCTCGTCGCAGCTATGGCAAGCTCGTCGCTCTTCTTGTGAGTCGCACAGGCGACCTGGGGGAGGCCGAGGACGCTCTGTCGGAGGCCTTCCTCTCGGCGCTGGAAAGCTGGCCCCGAACGGGATGCCCAGCCAATCCGGAAGCTTGGCTGCTCGCGGTCGCCCGACGAAAGGGGATCGATTTCATCCGCCGTCGCCGCTCGCTCGAGAATGCCGTGGAGCAGTTGGAACTGCGAGGACAATGGTTCGGCGACGCTACGTCTGACGCGGCCATACCGGATCATCGCCTTGCGTTAATGTTTACATGCGCACATCCTGCGATTGAGCCGGGCGTGCGGGCTCCGTTGATCCTTCAGGTCGTACTTGGGCTGAACGCGGCGATGATTGCCTCGGCGTTCCTGACTTCCCCGGCGACCATGGGGCAGCGGCTCGTACGGGCCAAACACAAGATCAAACAGGCCGGGATCGCCTTTCGAATTCCTGATCGCGAGGATCTCGCAGGCCGGCTCGATGCCGTGCTGGAAGCAATCTACGCGACCTTCTCGGAAGGGTGGACTGACCCTGGAGGGACCGACGCCGCTCGTCGCGATCTTGCCGAAGAGGCTCTCTTTCTCGGAGGTCTCGTGGCCGAGGTTCTGCCCGAGGAAGCCGAGACACTGGGACTGCTCTCGCTGATGCTTCACGCGGAAGCCCGGCGCGGTGCGAGGCGGAACGCGCAAGGTGATTTCGTGCCACTTGCCGAGCAAGACACCTCGCTCTGGGATCGAAAGATGATTCACAAGGCGGAGGAACTGCTGACGCGCGCAAGTACGCTGGGCAACCTCGGCCGCTATCAACTCGAAGCCGCTCTCCAGTCCGCGCACGTTTATCGCCTCCTTACGGGGGAGGCCAACTGGTCTGCGGTCGTGCAGCTCTATGACGCGCTTTGGGGCCTGTCGCGATCACCGGTCATCGCGATCAATCGCGCCCTGGCCCTCACCGAGATTCAGGGGGCTGACGCCGGCCTCAGGGCAATCGACGAGATTGCCGCCGACACGCGACTCCGCGAATATCAACCGTATTGGGCCGCTCGCGCTGATCTCCTGGCCAGAACCGGCGCCAATCGCGAGGCCCGACACGCCTACGAAATCGCTATCGGTCTCGAACGCGACACCGCGGTTCGTCGCTACCTGCAGCGGCGACAGTCGGCACTGCCATTCTAAAGGTCCCTGTTTGGGTATTGCTGTACTTTCGGGGAGATCATACACGTCATGTGGCCAGGTTGAGCAGCCTGTCGGCAGTCGCCTGGATTTCCGCCTCCGTCGCTCCGGAGCGTGGAGCCGCACGAGTCTCCTCGGCCAGCATTTCACTTCACTACGCCCAACGCTTATCCGCATGGCTCGGGCTGTATCAAGCGGGGATGCTCAACGAAGGGGAGTGTGCCCTCTTTGAGGCCCAGTTGCCCGGGTTCATGTGGCAGCACTCCGAGCGATTCACCACGCACTGAATTCGCGACGAAGACGCGGGCGAGTGAAGTAGCGTCCACCTGCACTTTCCGTAACTTGAAGTACGCGAGTGGATGAGGCGTGGCGAGTAGACGAGAGGAGGCCCGAGCAGGCCGATGGCGGTTGCCACACGGTCTGACACTCTGAGCGGAGCCAGCCCGCATGATGTCCTCGCACTCGACGCTGTGACGAAGTCCGATTCCGCGCGATACCCCATGATTTCAACAGGCTGCTAGATCAGCTTCACTGGAGCGCCAATGACCTCTGCAAGATGGGGATCGGGCTCCTACCGCTGAAGAAGGGAGATCTCAAGCGGCTCCTTGACGAGCCAACGAGCCAAGTCACCGGCCCCCCAGAGACCGACTTCTGGAAACGCCCCGGTTGCAGATCCAAGACCCGACAATTGGACCGCCTTCGGCTGAGGAGGATGCAGTTATAGCTTCAGGGGTGGCCGCCTCGTGATACGGACGCGAGGGGGCGGTGTCGATCGAAAGCCGATCGCCACCGCCCATGACAACGTGAAACTCCGCCATGATGACTTCCGAACGACGGAGATTGATACAAGACTCCTCGTCGCCGGACTTCACTCTGACCCGGGGCCCTTCGTGACCTGGAAGTTCACGCCCTCCTTCGCCTCGCCTTTGGTGAGGGTTAAGGTGCGGCTGCTCTTGCCGGGCGCGTTCCGCGCGTCGAGCCAGAAAGGGCCCACCTGGATGAACTGCTCGCCGGGTCGGATGAACTTCAACTCATAGCTGCCATCGGCCGAGGTCTTGACGGTCGGGTCGTAATAGCGGTTCTCGGCGCGATCGGTCGCGCTGGCTCGGACTTCGAGTTCCGCGACAGCGCGGCCAGCGGCGTCCGTCACGCGGCCGCGGACGGTGGCGGGCTCGGTGAGGCGGAGTTCCACGTCGCGGAGTTCCTCGCCTGGCTTGGTGTGGATGGGGGGGAGCACCCCGTTGGCCCAAGTCCGCCACTCGCCGTACTTGCCGTCGTGGGCGATGAGGTTGTATTCGCGCTCGCCGCTCGCCGGCAGGATCACCTTGAACTTGCCCCCCTCGCCGGTTGCGACGCTGAAGCGCGTGTCGCCCGTCAGGGAATTGCCGCTGCCCGTGAGGGCTGGAGCGACGGTCGCGCCGACGACCGGCTTGCCCTCGGGGTCGAGCACTCGGCCGCTCACCGTTACCCCTCGCTCGACGATGATCGTGACCGGCTTCATACCGACCTTGAGGTCGAAGTCGAGCTGGTCGAAATTCCGCTGCCAGCGCCCGCGGCTCTCATCAATCTGGCGGCGGCTCCACTCGCTGAGCGCCTCCTCCGACCACCAGCGTGTGTAGCCGTCGATGTCGACCTGGAAATCGAACCGACCGGGCATCATGCCGGCGATCTCCACGACGCCGTCCTTGCCCGAGCGGCCCTCGATCCCCTTGTGTTGCCAGTGCCAGAGGCGAACTCCCGGTACGGGTTCGCCCGTGAGGCTGTCGACCACCTTCGCCCGGAAGGCCACGCCGGGGTCGAGGCGGATGTCGAGGTGCTTCGCCTCGTCGGCCTCGAGGAGCGTCTCGGGAAGCCTCGCCACGCCAACGCCGGGGATACGGGCCTGGATGTCATAAACATCGGCCTGTGCATACATCCGATAGCGACCGTCGTCGTCGGTCGTCGCCTCGGTCCAGATCGAAGTGATCTGCACACCGTCGGCCTGCTTGGGCCCGCGATTGGCCCGGAGCAGGGCACCGGCGACGGGCTTGCCCTCGGGGCCCGTGACGCGCCCCTCGAAGTACGTCTTGTTCCCCAGGACCACGACCCAGTTCGGCGCCCCGGTGGGCTGGGTCAGGAAGAGTTGCGGCGCGTATCCTGCCTTGCTGACGATGACCTCGACCCGGCTCCCCTTGTCGAGGCCCTTGACTCGGAAGAACCCCTTCGCGTCAGACTTCGCCTCGTTGCCCGGATACCAGGACCAGGCGTCGACCTCGGCCCCTTCGATCGGCTTGCCATCGGCGTCCACGACGACCCCGGCCAGTTCCCCCGGCGCGACCTCGGTCGGACCCTGGAGCCCTTTCATGGCCTTATCGACGACGGACACCTTGACCACGACCTCGCCATCCTTCCCCGGGACGACGGCGGCCTCTTGCTCGTCGCCGTCGCTGAGGCGAACCCGCAACCTCGCGAGCTTGCCGACCTCGACGGTGTTGTACGATCCGGCCGGCAGGCGGAACGCGCCCTGGGTGTCGGTGATAGCCTCGCCTCCCTCGATCAGCCGACAGGTATTCCCTTCGCAGACGCCGACGATCTTCGCGCCCACGACCGGCGCCCCGGCGGTATCGATCACCTTGCCTCGAACCGTCACGGCGGCGGCCAACTCGATCGGTGGGACCTCGAAGCGAGAGGCACCCTCGGGGATCGTCACGGTGCGGCTGGATCTCTCGTTCGAGAGCCTCGTGTAGCCCTCCGGCGGACCCATGACGTAGAAGTAGGTCTCCCCCGAGGGCAGGAGGTAATGGTAGCGACCCTTCGCATCCGTCCCCGCACCGGTCGTCATCCCACCGGTCTTAGGCCGGAACGGCCCGTAGACCCCGACCTCAGCCCCGTAGACCGGAGTAGCCGTCCCTTTGACGACGACCGTACCCTCGACCTCGACCCCGCTGATGATCTCGAGCGTAATCTCGGACGTCGCGCCCGGGGTCAACTTCACGTCCTTGGCCGCGCGGTAGGTCCAGGTCTTGTTCTCGCCTTTCCCGTGGACGAAGACGTTGACTGTCCCTTCGGCCAGGCCGTCGAAGGTGAATCGGCCCTCGGGGTTGACCATGACCTCCGCTCCGGAGTTGCCCGACGGTTTGTACTGTCCCCTCTGATGACTCTCCTGAAAACGGGCCATGAGCCCGGACAGCCCGACCTCGGGGAGTGTCGAGACGACTCGCCCGGAGATCCTCGCTCCCGGGACTGCCACCAGCCGGGTTGTCTCGCCGGCCTGCGCGATGGAGAACCCCTGACCTTCCAACGCCATCTGTATCGACTCGCGAGCGTCCGTCTTCGCCCTGATCCGCAGCAGTTTCCCGCCCGCGTCGGTCGCCTCCAGCTTGAGGCCAGTTCGGGGCCGGACGGCGTCGAACGTGAACGTTCCGTCGGCTCCGGTCGACGTCGTGAACAGGTCCTCGACCGGGCTCCCGGCTACGACCTCTCGAGGGATCTGTTCATAGCTCATGCTGACTGTCGAACTCGTGCCTTGCTTCGTCTCGGTGGCGGACGACATCGTGGTTACTCGGACCTTCGCCGCGGCCAACGGCTTGCCATCGCCGTCGACGAGCATCGCGGCGAACGGTTCGGGCTTGGCCAGGCGGAGCTTCAGGTCGAGCGGATTCACCAACGCATTGGCAGGGGCCGCGATGAGGGCGGCCGCCAGGCCCTTCTTGTAGGCGACGAGGCAGGTGAACTCCGCCCCCTCGGGCAAGGGCCAGGTGAACCGCCCCTGGCCATCGAGCTTGACGATCTGGTGGCCCGACCGCCCGGTGTCGTAGGCTCCCGCCACGAGGATGGCGTCAGGGACGGGCTTGCCATCGGGGCCGAGCACCACGCCTCGCCACTCCTTCGGCTTCTCTCGTTCACGCAGAGGCGTGCGAGGTTTCGCGGCCCCCGGCGCGTCGGGCGAATCCGGCTGCGGCTTGGCCTTCGGCACCTGCGCCGCGGCGTAAAGAGCTGGGTTCGGTCCCGCCGCATTTCGAACCTTGGCCGCCTGCTCGGACTTGATCCTGGTGTCGGAATTCGCGCTACCTATTTGAGTGAACGAGTTCGCTATCCCCCGGGGCGCATTCTTCGGAGCTATGCCGGCGCTCGTCACGACGTCCGCGAATTGCCTGTTGGGGGATCTGCCCCGTGCGCTTTCGTCCTGATTTTTAGCGGGTGCGGCGGCCTGAGCCGGCTCCTTGCCGGCGCGGTGAGTGGCGTAGGAGGCGAGGCCGACGCCGGCCGTCGCGACGGCGGCCGCGAGGGCCGTCGAGGCGAGTATGACTAAACGGGTCATGAACATTTGAGTGAGGCTTCCTTCCATTAAGGCGATGGCGCCGGCCGAGACCGTCCCGGCCAGCGCCTCCGGTCCCAGTCCGATCCGCATGGCCCCCGAGATGGCCCCCTCGGCCAGGGCTACGGGCAGGGCCACGGCCGACGAGGCCGCGAGCCTCGCCGACGACGCAACGAGCCACTCCAGCGGCGCGGCCGAGGCGATCCCCCTCCGCGTCAGGCGCCCCCTGAGGCGTTCGCGAGCGGTCGCCAAGCGGCTCCGGATCGTCCCGACGGGGCATCCCAGCTCCTCGGCGGCCATCTCATGGGTCCGACCTTCGAGGTAGCAGAGCACGACCGCCTTGCGGAACCGCTCTGGGAGCCGCCCGACCTCATCGTGGATCGCGCGGGCGACGTCGCCGTCGATCCCAACACCGACGCCACCCCTCTCGTTCGCGGCCATCTCGGTGCGCCTCCGCTCGTGGAGCCTGCGTCGTGAGGCGTTCGCCCTGGCTCTCGAGGCGACCCTCAGCGCGACGCCGTGAAGCCAGGGACCGACCGACTGCCTCGACCGGATCGAGTCGGCTCGCCCCGCGAGGACAAGAAACGTGGCCTGGAAGGCGTCCTCGGCCTCGTGCCGGTCGCCGAGTGTGGCGAGGCAGACGGAAAAGACCATCGGCCCGTGCCTCGTGACCAGCGCGGCGAAGGCGGCCGCGGCGGCATGGTCATGCTCGTCTTGACGCGCGGCGAACCTGGCCACGAGTTCGTGGTCGCCGAGCCCGACGACGGTCCCGGAGTCGAACAGGGTATTCAGGAACCGGCTTGCGATCTGGAAAGGTCCGCTAGCCACGACACAAATCCCCCGTCGTTGTCGCCGAAATTCCAGGGCTCACTCCGGCCCGTCAGGTCAGCCATCGCCCCAGGCCCCGGCACGTTATCGCCGGTCTGAAACCGGGCGGTGACGCGTTCAGCGTCATCCTCGAGACTCGTGAAGACCTGCTTAGTGTCACGACCCGGCGTCGCCAATCGATTTTTCTCGACCCGCCCCGCGGAATTTTTCCCGACGGGTCTCCCGGCTTCCTCCTCCTCGGCCGCACTCGTTGATACCCGGCCACTTACGACGAGTCATCGAACCGCAACGCGATGGCTTCGCCGGACCGATCTGCGTTCTTGCTTCCTCTCCGGTCCATGGACAGGCTAACACGCCGCCGCCTCCGTTTCCCAAGCCATGCGCCGCCAACGCGCGGCATCTCCGGCGACCTGGCGTCCGGCCGTGGGCGCGATCCAGGTAGTGCTGGTGGACGAGCCGACGGGTAGCGGGCCCACTTCTGTACCGACGTGTCGGCCTTGGTCGCGGACTTCCTGACGGCCGTGGTGGACCGCTTTTCACTGGAGGTCGCCTTCCGCTCAATCAGGCTGCATAACATCAATCAAGTCGGGGAAGGTACAGTCTTCGAGACAGGCTTGCTCAAAGGGACGAGGCCCTGTTCTCTGATTGCCCGGTTCGCTATGTTTCTTGGATTTGCAAGAGCGTTATGAGAGAAGATCCATGATACCCATCACTCCTGAAGCGAATGCTGAGGTCAAGCGTAACCTGTTGGTCGTCCTGGGTTCGCTTGCAGCCTTCGTTCTTCTGGTTGTTGGCGCTCTCATGTTGTTGATTGCGCCCTCAGCTCCCCCCGTGGCCCTCCGAGTCGGGTCGTTGCTCACCTTCGCGTTTTCTCTTCCCATGATTGCCATAGTGGGGACAAGCTTCACTCTCGCTTACGGGCTCGACTGCTGGCCGGCCTTCATGCGAGGTAGGGTTCTGGAACGACTCTATGGAATCAAGCTCGAGGAGGTCTCCAACAAAGGCATGCGGCGCTGGATGAAATCCGCCGGTTTTTGGCGAGCGTTCTCCAAAGGTTTGCTCGTTGCGATGGCGTTCGTCATCCCGTGGCTCGTAGCGGCCACCGCGATGAAGAAGGGGGCGATCCCTGATGGTTTGGTGATGCCCGCGGCATTGGTTGTCGTTTTCGCTGGTGGTCTGGCCGCCAAAGCCTGGGTCATTGAGCGCCTGGTCGTGGAACGGAATGAAATCTCGCACGTGTGAATGAAGATTCTTGCCCGTATCGTGAGAGATCCTGCCGCACGACATCACGGGCTTGTGATCGCCGATCGGGGGCGAACGCTGAGGGGTATGCCCGGCTACACGGAGTAGGTCAAGAGGAGAAGGGAGGGATGGGCCAAGAAAATCACTCGAGACGGATGAAAATTCAGTTTCTTGAAAAAAGATTCAACCGCCAGAGCGTCACGTCGCACTTTGCCCAGAGACGGTCTGATCCAGGAACGAGAAGAGATCTCTCTACGGATGCCGTGGATTGGGGATTGAACCCTTCCGCGGAAAACTCCACAGGATTGGAGAAACTCGATGAAGGGCAAATTGCGTTTTGTGGTCGCGGTGTGGGCGGGAATGGCGTCCTCAGCGTTCGCCGGGCCGGTGGTGGATCCCACGGCCAGCATCGAGAGCACGCCGCTCGGCGGAGGGGAATTTGATTACAAGATCACTCTTACGAATTCGTCTGGTAGTCCCGCTTCGATTGGTACATTCTGGTACGGGTGGGTTCCCGGAAAGGATTTCTTGGATGTCTCACCCCTTTCTGTAACGTCTCCTGCCGGATGGACGAGCGCCGTGACGAATACTGGGGCGAACGACGGATTCGCGATCCAGTGGGTTGGGAGCCCCACGAGCACGTTGGCAGCCGGCCAGTCGCTGACATTCGAATTCTCGAGTACCGAAACGCCTTCCCAATTGATGGGCAACTCTTCTTTCTTCCCGTCATTTCCGCAGGCAACCTCCTTTGTTTACAGTGGTGCGCCGTTCTCTGACGCGGGTACCCCATTGGTCGTCACGGCGGATTCGTCTCCATCTGTCGTTCCTGAACCCTCTTCACTTCTCCTCTCACTCTTTGGCGGCCTTGCTATGATCGCCCAGGGGAGATTTGGCCGCCGAAATCGCGTCTGAACCTTCTTCCTGTTCCTGCGAGTTCGCCTCGCAAGGTTCAAGCCTCGCAAAATCCTTTTCCCCCCCATCCGCTGATGGCTCGCGGCAAGGACCGATTCACCCGAAACCTCCATAAGGAAGAGCCATTTGCTGTCACGGAGGATTTTTTGAGCGAGAGTTGTTGTTTAGTGATCGAATACGTCATCGATTATGAATGGGTTCTTGATTTGACCTTTGTAGTCTTGGTGTTCTCTCACTGAGTTGCGGATCAGAAAATCCAGAAAAGCTCAGTGCCTGCTCATTCCTTCTGTCTCAATTCTGCCGCTCTTCCGCATCATTCTCACGCAAATTTGACCGGACGACGCATGTCTGGCCAAGGACTCTCAAGCCCGGAACTTTCAGCGCCCTAATAGCGGGTCCCTTGATCGGCCATGGCGGCGTGTTGCCTTGTCTCGACAAGCCCTTGCGGTTTGACGTCCGGCGCGGCATCTATGGTCTCCGCACGAGGTGGAGGAGGGGGCCCCAGGGTCCCCAACCTCACAGCGACACGGGGAGATCCGCGTCACTTGAAGGATTAAGTCAGACCAAATCGGAGAGGTCGAGTGCAAGTTATACAAAACGTGGTGGCTGTGCTCGCCGGAATCGTCGGACTTCTGACCGCTCTTCTCACGCTCTATGCCAAGTACCTCGATGTGAAGAAGGGTGCTGCAGACAGTTCAAAGGACGCTCCCATTGTGAAGGAGGGAGCACCGGTTGAGGCCGCGCCGGATCCTGTTTGGGTGGAGGAGCCGGTCAAGCCTAACGTGCCTAACGTTCCGCCCCCTCTCCACACGCCGGATGCCCTTGAGCGAGCGAGAGAGGCGGTCAAAGCCCCCGCGACCACGCTGCTCACCGCGGGGTTGGTGTGCATGCTCTTTAACCTGGTGATAGCAGCGTTTGGATTCGTGGATCAGTTCGTCACGCCTCTCACAACAGAGTCGAAAAACAAGCAGGCCTTCAAAGAAGCCATGCAGAGAAATGAAGTGCCGTCCCCGTTCTTAGAAAAGGCCGAAGCACGCGACGGCCTGTCCGACGAAGCGACAGTGGTGCTGACGATTGTCACAACGATCAGCCTCTCCGTGGCAAGCGCCTCGGCCGCCTGGGCCGGGTATAGCATGCTCAGGCTTCGGAGTTACTGGCTCTCGGTCGCCGGCAGCTTCGCCATCATGGCCGGGGGATGCTTCTGCTGCATGTCGGGCATTCCCATCGGTATCTGGTGCCTCTCCGTTCTCTACAAACCCGAGGTGGCGGCGTCATTCAAATGACGTTTCTCTCCCAAAAAAGGAGCCGTCACGCGCGAGGAACGACGCGTCAGCGATCGAAGAACGGCGTGACTTGCTCCTCTCGGTAGGCCCATCCGCCCCAGAGAGACGGCTGAGAATGAAGGGCGAGTTTCTTAGATCTGCATGATTCTGATACTGCTCGCCCCTCGCGAATCTCGCGCTCGACTTCTTGACTCCCCCACTTCAGCTTAGCGGTGTGACGTCGAGGGATCGCGTCGGCGCCAAGGAGAATGCGCCATATCACCATGGAAGGTGTTACTCACTGCTGGATCGCTGCGACGTTCTTTTGGTCTTTGGAAGGGATGTGCCTCAACGGTCAGGCACGAGCAAGGTAAGGTCCTGGATGTCAAACTGGCACGGCTTGTTATCGGGCTGGATACGTAGGCGGTCGATCGTCGCGTTGATCCAGATCGTGGTGGTGCGATCCTCCCGAGTTTCCAGCGTCCAGATTGCGTGGCGGCCGGGGGGTAAGCGACGTGGACTCGATTCATTGCTCCACGACATGACGAAGCGACCGGGCAAACCCTCGGCATTGGAATGACGGTAACGGAGCCTCACGCCGGCCACCGGTGTGGGGGAGGGGAGGGTATAGACGAGGTATGGATCCACGGTTACGGCTTCGTAATGACCGTTTTGACCTCGCATGCCAATCAGCCCGGTTGGTCCCTGGGAGAGTGGTATCTCACGAAACCGCAGTTCGTCCACCATGTTGGCATAGATGCCCAACCTGGCTTTCTTCATCTGGGGCATGCCGCGGTTCAGAACCTCGTGGGAATTATGGAGCAACGAGAGGTGGCGAAGGATCAATTGAGACGGGGGCATACCTGAATTGATGTCGATTGCTAACGACCCGGCCCTCGCACGGTTCTCGAAACCGACCCGGAACGCGGCTTGCACGTTGGGCCAGGTGGTGATGCAGGCCAGGGTCAACAGCGACATCTGGGCGAATCGCATCGTGGCTGGTCCCGCCGTGCACCAGGCCAGGTAGGCCGTTGTTAAGGCCGGTGCGGCGAGCGTTACGTAGCGGGTCTCAAAACCTGCGAGATCGCCCCAACCGGCTCGCCCCGAGCCGATCCCCAGCGCCAGCGATCCCACCGCCGCAAAGGCCGCGATCAGCCACGTAGTTCGCATCCGGCAATCGGGTTTCTTGAGCCATGCGACCATCAGTGTCGCGAGTCCGCTGCCTAGTACGAAGGCTTCAACCCAGCCCGACCAGGGCCACGTTTGGAAGGCGGCATCTCCCCAGCCGGACGACAGGAATTGGAGAGTGATTCGCAACCGCTCATCGACGGATGCCACCACTTCGCCATACCCCGAGGAATGCCAACCCCGGAAATAGAGGACGACCAGGGCCATTCCGAGAATCGCACCCAGTGCAAGCATAAGAACTCTTGCCGATGATTCTCTGCGATCAACGACAGATTGCGCGATCATCGCGATCGCGAAGGCCGGTACGAACGCCACACCGTTTGCGCCGCACAACGGCAGCAGCGCCAGGATGCCCCCCATGATTACGGCGGATCGGGTTCCGAGGCCATTCGGTCGACGCGATAGGAGTGCCACCGCAATGGCATAGAGCACGGTGGAGATCACCAATTGAATTTGGAATGCGACGAGTACGTTGCGCTGATGAGATGGGCCGCAGAAGATCATCGGCAGAAAGGCGTCGGCGTAACTGGTTGCCCCTCGCAGGTTCTTGGCCGCGAGAATCAAGCTTCCGGCCGCCATAATCAGCAGACTGGCATTGAGCAACGACTGAGCCCGATAACTCCCCCCGGTCAGTTTTGCCATTCCTAGGAAAATCAGCCGGGGTAAAGGGATTCTATGCTCATTGTGTTGGGACCAGAGCCATTCCCATGTCACGGGCTGTTCACCCGTCAGCGCAGGAACGTTGGCCCAGTCGTCCCAAACGGGAGTCTCGATCGAACAGAACCAGGCGAGGCCGAGGAGGCTGGCTGCACACGCCCCCCAGACCCAAAGAACAAAAGTCGTTGCGCCAGGCTCGCGGTCGATCATCAATGGAGTTCCCGATGGATGGGGGGATTAACGCATTCTCGAAACGCTAAGTTACACCATTTTGCGATGTCAGGCAGTCCCTGATTCGTGTCCCCGACGGCTTTTGCCGGTGGAGAACGCGCGAGGCCGAGTCAATCCACGAGAATTGAAGAAGACTACAATGCCTCATGTCGTTGCGAGATGCTGTCCTGGTAAATCCAAACAGCAGCATGCTCGACGCGCCGAAGAAATTGCTCAGGACGTACCCGAGGGCGAGGAGCTGCTTTCGCTTCCGTGGTTTAGCTGCCCAATAGGGTCTGAACTGCCACCTCGGTCGCGTTCGGCGAGGTGAGCGTGGTAACGACGTTCGCGCTGTACTGATTTCGGGAGTCGCGGATGAAAAAGGAAACTCACGTGCATCGCTCAGACGCTCGTGCTCTGTGGCATGTCGTCGCCGTTGAGATCAAAAAGCGGTAGGCCGAAGTTCATCGCGCTAGGCTATGCCCCTAACGCCCTAGCTCCTCCTGGGACAAAATCTGGGAGTCGGAACGAAGAGCGGCCACGGCCGAGGGAAGCGATGGCCTAGAAAGTGCGCAGGCTCTAAGCCAGAGGAAATCGGTAGAGGCATATCCTGAAATCGCTACGGTCCATGTCTTCCACGCCGAGATTAATTTTTACCCGGGTGTTATTGACTTCGGGTTTATACCCGGGTAAATTGTCTTGGGTGTGGTCATCGAAGTCTGCGGTCGGGACCATGCGGCGCCATTCACTTTTCTTGCACGACCTCCGAAATATTATTGATATATCATGATAATAAAGATGTGAATGATGGATTGTGCGATAGGGCCGATCTGGCTCGATCGATGTGCTACCGCCCGCTCGTGCCGGGCCTGTCTGGCTAAAGGATGTCTACGACTCAGGGTGCTTCATGACCGGAGGGCTCGCTCCCTTGGTGGCGTGGATGCTTTGCGCCTCACTCTGCGACGCCTTTTGGGCGCTGTTTGGCATCGTTGCCGGCGGGTAAATTTTTTTCTTTCCTGAAATAAGGAGATCTCAATGCCATCATCTGATGCGCCACTCATTCCCGGGGGTTACTTTTCTCCTGTTTCCGAGGAGATCACGGAGCACAGTCTCCCGGTCGAGGGTACGCTTCCCCCGCAGCTCAACGGGCTCTACGTGCGGAACGGCCCCAACCCTAGGACAGGTCCGGCTCCTCATTTCTTCGCCGGAGAGGGCATGATCCATGGGATTCGTCTTGCTGGTGGTGAAGCTCGCTGGTATCGCAACCGGTATGTCAAAAGCAAACGAGAAGGCGGCATCCGTGGCGGCGGCTCGTCCAACACGCATGTGTTCGCCCACGCCGGACGAATTCTCTCCTTCGTGGAGTCGGCCTTGCCAATCGAGCTCGATGCGCGCCTGGAGACACTCGGCCCGGTCGATTTCGGAGGCGTCAGTACAGCCTTCACCGCGCACGGAAAGGTTGACCCCGGCACGGGAGATCTCATGGCGTTCGGCTACCAGTTTGCGAGTCCCCATTTGACATTCTACCGCATTGATCGCGAGGGCCGTCTCACGGAGCAACGCGTCATCGAGGTGAGCGCGGCTTGCTATTTTCACGACTTTGCCATCACCAAGAATTACGCCATCTTTTTCGATACCCCGGCGCTGATGCTAAAGGAGTGGGGGCGCGGTGAGGTGCCGTTCCGATGGCAAGAAGGGAGAGGCACGCGCATTGGTGTGGTTCCCCGGACCGGGGGCGAGACTCGCTGGTTCGAGGTGCCGCCGTGCCAACTCGGACACACGGCCAACGCCTTCGAGCGAGACGATCGTATCGTGGTGGATGGAATTCGCACCGACCGTTTCTTGGTCGACATGGCCGCCGATCCGCCTTCGCTGTATCGCTGGGAGATTGACCTCGGGCAAGGCATCGTGATGGAAAGGGCCCTGGGCCGCCACGCGGTAGAATTCCCTCGTATGGATGAGCGACGTAACGGCCGCCCGTATCGTTATGCTTATGCCGTGGAATATCGCGATTTTAGTCCCACGAGCCCGCCTCAAAGCTCCTTGCTGCGTTGTTATGATGTCGAGGCCGGCTCTTCGATCACCAAGGATTTCGGCCTTCGCTACATCCTCGGCGAACCCGTCTTCGTCCCCAGGTCAGCCGATGCGGTTGAGAACGAGGGATGGGTGCTCTCGCTTCGCTACGACCGCGAGCGAGACAGGAGTGATCTCGTTGTCCTCGACGCCAACGAACTCTGTGCCGATCCCGTGGCCATCGTACATCTACCGCAACGCGTTCCGTTCGGTTTCCATGGAAGTTGGATACCAGACTGACCAGTAGCCGCCTCATTGGCGTGCGTTGGTTTCCACACCAAGCCGCGGTTGCAGCTTTCTCTTTTCAAAAGCGCACGTTCGTTTGCCGAAGTTGCGTTTAATATAATGAGGGCTCACCCAATCACTCCAAAAGCCGACCCCTCGGAAGCGAGGAGGGAAATGCGGGGAATATTTCCCACGAAGGCCATCGGATTCCATGATTGCATCCAGTCGTGCGGCTGGCGACGGCGGAAGTGATCGGAAACCTGTCACCGCGGTCCGTTTCTTGCGTTATTCTTTGAACGGGTTTCTTTACGGCGAGAGCTTACGGCATACTTAGTAAGAACCACAGAAGCCAGGCGGCAAGCGAGAGCCGTCTTCCTTACCTAGGAACTGGGGTTTCTTTTTCTTTTGCCTGAGCATTCGCGACCGACTCGGGATTAAGTTGAGACATACGGATTGCATCCTTTCACGAGATCGAAAGGATATTACCTTGAGAATGCATCTGCATTTCACTCCGGGGTCTCTCCTCAGCCTGATTGCTCTGTTCGCATTTTGCTTTGCCATGTTCAAAGATCCTTCGGGATTCTTTGCAAGAAGTTCTTTCGTCTTCATTTCCGAAATTCTGCTCATCACGACCTTGGGATCGCTGTTCGAACAGACTGATCGACGAGATTTCCAGTCATCTGGACGTCTTTCTTCGAGAGAGTCAACAGATTCAGCGAAAATGCGTCGTGATATGTGAAGCGATTGGCTTTGTGGCAGAGCAAAGAAACGCCTTCTGCTGTCGACCGCAAACAAGGCCTTGTTTGCCGAGACTCTCATGATTTCCCATGAGTTGCCCCGGCAGCGTTTTGCTTGGCAGTAGTTCGAATTCCGCGGCCGTTTGCGCGGCGAGAAGACCGGTTCTGTTGTCGGTCGCCATCTGGTGAGGCAATGAGTCGCCCCCGTTGCGATCGTCGAGCAGATGTGGCGGTGTGCGCCGCGTCGCGCGCTCACGACCGTAATCGGTGAGGTGTTCACAGTACGCGCCCCCCTTATTCAAAGGCTTGGCTTACGGCCGTGAGCCAGAGCACGGTGAAATCCCCGGTCTTGGGAATTGTCCGTGGGAAGCAAAATTCCGTGTTAACACTTCCCCTCTCTTAGCGGTTAGGAGGACAGTTCGTCTTATTCCCTGCTCGGAGGTACCAACGATGTCAGAGACCCCCGCAAGAGGGCGAATTGTCATCGCCGGAGGCCGTGGATTTCTGGGGTTATCCCTGGCGACGCATTTGACGAGCAGGGGTTGGACGGTTGTGATCCTCTCTCGCAATCCACAGCGGTGCGATGGGCCTTGGCAGTACATCGGCTGGGATGCCCGCGACCGAGGAGAGTGGAAACAGGCTCTCGACGGCGCGCAAGGTCTGGTGAACCTGGCAGGTCGTAGCGTGGATTGCGTCAAGACCCCTGACCATCAGGATGAGATTCTTCGCTCTCGCATTGAAGCGACGCGTGCCCTCGGGTGGGCGGTCCGTAGCCTGGATGCCCCGCCTCCAGTGTGGGTGCAAATGAGCACGGCGCATATTTACGGCGATCCGCCCCATGTCACCTGCACCGAGGATTCCCCCTTCGGAGTCGGCCTGGCGCCGTTTGTGGGACGATCGTGGGAGGACGAATTCCAACGGATGGTCCTGCCCACACAGCGAGGCGTTGTCCTTCGTACCAGCTTCGTCATCGGTCGCGACCGCGGGGCAGGGGGTGGTGCGCTCGCCCGCCTCCGGTCTCTAGCGCGAATTGGGTTTGGGGGCAGGATTGGCAAGGGAACGCAGGGGATGAGCTGGATTCATGATGCCGACATGAACCGCCTCTTCGAACGAGCATTAACCAATGATTCTATGAATGGAGCTTACGTTGCGTCGTCTCCCCATCCTGTCTCACAACGGGAATTTATGAAAACGTTACGCAAGCTCGTCGGCATGCCGATTGGGCTGCCGGTTCCCTCGTGGATGGTCCGTGTCGGCGCTCCGTTGTTCATGCGGACCGATCCGGATCTCGCGCTTTATGGCCGATACGTTGTTTCGAGCCGTATTCAACAAGAGGGGTTCACATTTGAATTTCCGGATTTGGAGAACGCATTGCGCGATCTGCTCAAAGCCCCCAGGCCATAATTTTGGAGTGACCTCCACTGCGGAAGATCGAAATTCTCGCGAAAGAAGCGGCCCCTCGTTGCTGCGGCGTTGTTGCGGAATCGTCGCGGAGATGACGGTGGAAAGCGAAAAGGGTCACACCAAATTCGCGTAACCCTTTGTTTGGATCCAGGTTTTGAGATTGGGGCGAGAGGCTGGCTATTGAATTTTTTGTCGCCGGCGTCCGAGGTTGGGAAGCCGGGTTACGGCGGAGAATGGATGTCGACCAGCATGCTTGGTTCGCATGACCGTCTGGAACGTTCCCCAAGGCTTAGCAACTGGATTCATGCTTCGTTGCGCGAGGAACCTTGCGGATAAAGAGATCACATCGAGCGGCCATCATCGAGCCTTTCCCGTGGGGGACTTTTGCTGGGAAACCGGCTAGGGAACGCCAATAGGCACTTCCCGATAGCGACAAGTTCGAGAACCAAGCCGCACTCCCCCACTGTCTCGGCGTCAGCCGGGCGACGGCAATGCCGTGCTGCGGCCACTAAGCGTGGTCTCCGCCGTTGGCGATCCTGAGTAGGCTGCCATGACGATCTCGCGAGGATTACATGAAGATCAGAGTCTTTCTGGTGATTCCGTCCACATCCGTTACAGTAATAACGCGTTATCCGTCATTCAGATGCCTCGGGCGCTTCACGCCTAACGTCCGCCACAGACCTTAACTGCGAGGGCATCATGCCTGCACCCGGTTTCGTTCGCATTCTGTTTGCAGCCGCTGTGTTGTCCGGCATCCTGGTACAACCCTCCTCTGGCGAGCAACCTGCTCCCGCGCCCGCCATCAAGGTCTCGCACAAGACCGTAAAGGTCGGCGACCTCGATATCTTTTACCGCGAGGCCGGTCCGAAGGAAGCGCCTGCCATCCTCCTGCTGCATGGGTTCCCGACCAGCTCGCAGATGTTCCGCAACCTCATCCCGGCCCTTGCCGACAAGTACCGCGTCATCGCGCCCGACTATCCGGGCTACGGCCACAGTTCTATGCCGACGCATGACAAGTTTGCCTACACCTTCGACAACCTCGCGAAGGTTATCGACGAGTTCACCGAGAAGGTCGGTCTGGCCAAATACGCAATCTACGTACAGGACTATGGCGCACCGATTGGCTACCGCCTGGCGAGCGCCCACCCCGATCGGATCACGGCCATCGTCGTGCAAAACGGCAACGCTTACGAAGAGGGCCTCGACAACGATTTCTGGAAGCCGATCAAGGCCTACTGGAAAGAACCCAAGAGCAAGGAGAAACGTGAAGCAATTCGCAACCTGCTCACGTACGAGGCAACCAAATGGCAGTATACGACGGGGGTGAAAAATCCCGAGTTGGTTAGCCCGGATGGCGCGGCCCACGACCAGTTTCTGCTCGATCGCAAAGGCAATGACGAAATCCAGCTCGACCTGTTCCTGAGCTACGGCAGCAACCCACCGCTCTATCCAAAGTGGCAGGAGTACTTCCGCAAGCAACAGCCACCGATGCTGATTGCCTGGGGGAAGAACGACCAGATCTTTCCGCCCGCCGGGGCCGAACCGTACAAGCGAGACCTCAAGACGCTGGAATTCCACTTGCTCGACGCCGGCCACTTCGCCCTCGAGTCGAATGGCGATGAGATCGCCAATCTGATACGGGAATTCCTCGGCAAGCACGTGGGCAAGAAGTAAGTGAAGGGCCCGAGGGCACGACAATACCCGGGCGATGTCGCCTTTACGCCGGCCGTGAAGGCGACTCCCATGCGGAAAGGTTCCCGGGCGAGTTACGCCCGGGTGGTGCGTCCGGTTACGAGGTATCGAGCCCAAAACCTCTAGTAACAGGAGCGAAACAATGAATATCATCACAACCAAGGATGATGTTCGCATCTTCTGCAAGGACCGGGACCCAAAACCTCGCAGCCGGCTGTGTTCCATCAGGGCTGGCCACTGAGTTCCGACGACTGGGACGTTCAGGTGCTGTTCTTCCTTGGGAGCGGCTAGCGTCGTCGTCCACCCCGACGCGGCCACGGCAGGGGGAGAGTCGCGAAGCTGGTGTTCGCTGGGACCTGCCGCGCGGGTGCCCGAAATGGGCCGCACGGATCAGTGTGAAGTGTGCCGAAGACCAAACAGCTATTCAAATCGGGGCGGCGGGATTTGAACCCACGACCTCTAGACCCCCAGTCTAGCGCGCTAGCCAAACTGCGCTACGCCCCGTTACTCATCAAGAGTCTGCTTTTGAAGGTCAGCTAAAAGCTCAAATCCCATCAGCAGTCGCCTTGGCGACTGCTGATGGGATTTTCTTTTAGAAGAATCGGGGCGGCGGGATTTGAACCCACGACCTCTAGACCCCCAGTCTAGCGCGCTAGCCAAACTGCGCTACGCCCCGTTACTCATCAAGAGTCTACCCTTGAAGGTCAGGGTATTGTAGGATCTTCGGGCGTCCTGTCAATGCGGACTTCGAGGAGATTGGGCGTCGTGAATTTTGCGGATCGTTTGAACCAGTTGATTGCGAAGGTCGGGAATCCGGTTTGCGTGGGAATTGACCCGCGCCCTGAGGATTTGCCGCCGGGGATGCTCGACGCCTTTTCTGCGGATCGGGCCGGGGTTGCGGAAGCGCTCCGAGTGTTTGGGTGCGGTGTGGTGGATGTGGTCGCGCCCCTCGTGCCCGTCGTCAAATTTCAAGCGGCGTTCTACGAAGCCTATGGACCCGAAGGGGTCGGCGCTTTGCACGCCACAGCGGCGTACGCCCAGGAAAAGGGACTCATCGTCCTGCTGGACGGTAAGCGGAACGACATCGGATCGACTGCCGAGGCCTATGCCCGCGCCTATTTGGGGAAAGTGCCGATCGGTGGAAAGTTCGAGGCGCCCTGGCAGGCGGATGCTCTCACCGTGAACGGCTACCTCGGGAGCGACGGGATCGCCCCGTTCATCAAGGTGGCGGCTCGCGAAAACAAGGGAATCTTCGTGCTCGTTCGGACGAGCAACGCGTCGGCGGGGGATTTTCAGGATCTCATCGCCGACGGGAAGCGGATCTACCGCCACGTCGCCGAGCGGCTCGTGGGATGGGCCGCGCCGCATCGTGGAGAGTCGGGGTATAGCCTCGCCGGCGCGGTCGTGGGGGCGACGTACCCGGATCAGCTCGCTGAACTTCGCGAGGTCATGCCAGGGATCCCCTTCCTGGTTCCGGGCTATGGGACGCAAGGGGGATCGGCCTGCGATGTCGCTGCTGCCTTCGATGCCAATGGGTTTGGAGCCCTGATCAACAATTCCCGGGGGATTACCTTCGCGTACAATCGCCCCGCAGCCCGATCTCAGTTTGGCGATGACTGGCAAGCCGCGATCGAGCAGGCTGTCCACGATATGATTGCCGATCTCGCCGCCCACACCACGGCAGGGCGACTCCGTTCCGGCCCCGCCCAATAGAGGCGGGTTTCGGCCGGGTCGAATCCGCGTTGGACTTAGGCGAGGTCCGATGCGGTCTGTAGCAACTGAGGCAGAATCTCGCCGGCTTTGCCGAAGAGGGGGAAATCGACGAATTGGCTCATCGGGGTCTTTTCCAAATTGACCTCGATGACGGTTCCTCCGGCAACTTTCGACGCCGTGACCAGCCCCGCGGCGGGATAGACGACCGCACTCGTCCCAAGGACGAGCAGCACCTCGGCTTGCTCGACGGCCTTTTCGGCGGCGAGCCAGACGTCATGCGGCAGAGATTCTCCGAACCAGACCACGGCTGGACGAAGTAAGGCTCCGCACTCATCACAGTGGGGAAGGGGGGCGAGGGAGACTCCCGTGCGGTCGAAGGTACGGGAGCAGCCTGTGCAGCGGACGTCGAAGAGGTTGCCGTGCAACTCGAGGACGTCCCGACTTCCCGCACGCTGATGGAGGCGGTCGACGTTTTGAGTGATGAGCGTGAAGTGCGGGGAACGATCAGCTAATGCGGCGAGAGCGCGGTGGGCAGGGTTAGGTTCTGCCTGGCTGACGAGATCGCGTCTCCACCGGTAGAACTCCCAGACCATGGCCGGGTTTGCGGCAAAGGCCTCCGGCGTGGCGAGACTCATCGGGTCTCGGCCCTTCCAAAGCCCGCCGAGACCTCGAAAAGTCGGGACTCCACTTTCGGAAGAGACCCCCGCACCCGTCAAAGCGGCGACTCGTTGGGCCTTCGCCAAAACGGCTGCGGCCTGCGGCAGGTTGGGCATGAGCGTCACATCTCAGGAAGGGCGCCTCGCTTCACGGCGCGAGCCACCATCAAGCTCCCCGTCCCCAGCAGGACGAAGGGCATGGCCATCATGAAGAGGACGCTCCAGTTGTAGCCGTTCTTCATAGCGCCGGCTTCGCTGGGCTGAAGCGCCACGGCTTCCTTGCAATTCGGGCAAGCCGACGCGAAGGAGGCCGGCCCCAGGAGAAGCCCTACAAGCAGCACGATCCGGCCAAAGCGTCGCATGGAAGGCTCCTCGGTTCTCTCGCCCGTTTTGGGGACTCGGTATTCGGCGGCCGTTCAAGGCGAGAGGCGGAAGGAATGGGTCGAAGCGCATTTCCGGCTTCGCTTACGTTTTGACGATAGCCGTCTCTCGTCTTGCGGTCAACCGGACGGGGACCAAACGTCGAAACCTATTGATGCAGGCCATTTCCTTAGGATGTTGAACTGCGTCGCAGGTCTTTCGCACGCAGGCATGCCCCTCTCATGGAAGGGCACGAAAATCAGGGCGTACGTGTCCGACATTCCTCGCGATTCTGATGAATCTGGCGGTGGGAGCGTGAACTCGGCTGTAACTGATCACCACGAGTTTTTTCAGAGGTTTCCCGTCCCGGGGGATGACATTCATCACCATTCCTGGGATATTGTTCGAGATTGATAATCGTAAATCTTGACTATTGTGATTGGGAAACTAAATTAGAGTGCAAGCTCGATGGTCAGAAAGTCGATTTTCTTCTTCGGGTACTTACGAAGAAGGGCATGCTCCAGGGCTTGATCGAATCTGAGGTGAGGTAGACTCCCATGAAGGTGAAACTATTCAGCGGTCTGATGGCGGGGTTGTTGTTAGTGGTGGCGTCTGGAGCGGCGCCGGTGCTTCAAGGAGATTTGGCCAGGTTGCAGGGCCAGTGGGAGACCAAGGTTGGTCAAAAGAAGGCCACCGTTGTGCGGATCGAGATCAAGGGGACCACGGTCGCCGCGACGATCTCCACGCCGCATGGAATCAAGATCAAGGCAGATGGCGAAGTGAAGCTCAACGAGACGGCTGTCCCCAAAGCGCTCGATTGGGTCAAGTTCACCACGCTCGACGGTGAGGAAGTTCCCGAAGTGCGGGCGATCTACCGCCTCGACGGAGACCGGTTGGTCATTCGTAGCGGGGGATTCAACGATCAGCGCCCGAAAGAGTTCAATCCCGGGGAAGGGGTTTGGGCGAGTGTGCTGGTTTTCGAGCGCCCGGCTCAGTGATTCCCTGATGCCCCCGCTGTCTGGGGGCAGAATGCCGATTCTTCGGGAGTCGCGGTTCACGACGACCCGGGGAACGGACTCAAGCGTTCCCTTAGAGTTGTTCCTTAGGGAACGGCAACGGACTCCTCGAAGCCGGTCGCGAAGTTGCGGCCGATCTTCCGTTGCTCACACGATCATCGATCTCCCGTGTGAATCCGCTCACGCGACAGGGAATTCCTGCGCGTGGAGTGGGAGTCACACGGGGGATTTGTTGCCTCACTTCCACCTGGGCATCACCCGGCTGATGAGGATGCAAGGGGAAGCTGGTAGAGCATCAGGTAAATCACCACCCCGGTGACGGATACATAGAGCCAGATCGGGAAGGTAACCCGGGCGATTTTGGCATGACGGTGCCAGTCGTGGCGGAGCGCTCGCAGAACAGTCAGCCCGACCAGGGGGACGATGACCACGGCGAGGACGACGTGGGAAAGCAAGATCGTGAAATAGACGAGCCGGATCGGCCCGGTTCCGCGGAACGGCACGCCCCCCCGAATTTGGTAGTGATAGACGAGGTAGCAGGCGAGAAAGAGGCCGGAAACGATGACTCCCGTGATCATGCAGACGGAGTGTCCTCGAGCCCGGCCGGTGCGAATCAGCAGCCAGCCCACGAGGAGAAGCACGGAGGCTATGCCATTGAGGGTCGCATTCACCGCCGGGAGCTTGCGGGCCCAGGTAGGAACCGATGCGGAGCCGGGGGCGAGTTGGCTGGCTCGTTCGACGAGCTTTGTCAGGGCGTCACGGTCAGTTGAGTCGAAGTACCCGAGAACCTTGTTGCCTCGGTCGACAAGCGCAAGTCGATCGCTGTGTGAAAACGCTTCGGCTCCGGCTTTCTGGTCGGCTTCGCTGGTGTTTGCGAGGCCGAGCTTAAAGCCTTGCACGATGAGGCTCTCAATCTCCGGTTTCGACCCCGTCAAAAACCACCATCGCTCCGGGTCGGCGGAGAACTTGTCTGCATAAGCGGAGAGAACCTCGGGGGTATCTCGTTCGGGGTCAACGGAAAGGCTCACGAGCTGCACGAACGTCCCGCTCAGCTTCTCCTGCAGCCCCTTCATGACGCTGGTGATGCGGGGGCAAGAGAGGGGGCAATGGGTGAATATGAACGAGGCGACCCAAACGCGGTCTCCCAGTTCGGCGTTGGTAATCACCCTGCCGGACCGTTCCGTCAGACGGAAGGAGCCAAGAGGAAAACCGCTGGAGCCGAGATCCTGACCTGCGCGCGGGGCGGAAGGACGGATCGAGACGGCGGCGGAGCAAAGGGCGAGGGACGCCATGACGGTCCCAACGACAGCTAAGATTCCGAGGCGGTAGGAGGGGTGCACAGTCGGCAAGCCAAGGGGTTTCAAGGAAGGGGAGACTCAAGCCGCCCGGAGGCGGCTCGGGATGGATGCTGCTCGTACGGTCAGGGCCTTGCAAAAATCACCCAATCACATTGCGAGTCCAGACCACCGACGCCGCGGCTCCCGGCTGAATGGGCGCCGTCTTGATGTCTTCGAGGTCGGGGTTCTCTTCGGTGACGGGCTGGAGGACGACATCCGGGATGAGCCCGAAAGTCAGGATCAGGGCCAGGATCCCTGCCGGGATCAGCATGGCGTAGACCCATTTTCCCTCAAATTTGAGGTGCATGAAATACATGCCCACAAGTGCGGCCTTAGTGATCGCCATCACCATCAGTCCAAGCACCAGGGCGATGAAGCCGATGGGAAGGAATGACGCGTAAGCGTACTCCGCCGCCGTGAAGAGAGCCAGGAGGCCAAAGATCTTCATGTAGGGGGCGTGCGACTCGACGTGCATCTCCTGGTCGTGCGTCAGGTTCGTCTCGGCCATGAGCGGAGTCCTCAATCAAAGGGGCGACCGGGCCTGGAGCGAGCGCCGCGGTCACCCTTGGTCATCGGATAGATCAGATCAGGTAGACGACCGTGAAAAGCAGGATCCAGACGAGGTCGACGAAGTGCCAGTAGAGGCCCACCAACTCGACCGAGCTGTAATTGTTTCGATTATAGGCGCCGGTGACCCATGAGCGGAGGCTCAAGCAGGTCAGCATGACCACCCCTCCCGCCACGTGCGCCCCGTGGAAGCCGGTCATCGTGAAGAAGCAAGACGCGAAGATACTCACATCGGGGCGGAAGTGCCCGTTTGCGCTGATGCCCGGGGGATAGTGGTGTCCGAACATCAATTGATAATATTCGTAGACCTGAACTCCCAAGAACGTCGCGCCGATCAAGGTCGTCGCCGTCAGGAAGACCGATCCCCGGAACCACTTGTTGTTCTGGAACGCGCTCAAGGCAAGGACCATGGTCACCGACGAACAGATCAGGATGAACGTGTTCATCGCGGTGAGGTCGATGCTGAGCGGGTTGGTCATGAAGTCGTAGGGCTTCGGCCAGTTGAAACTGGCCAGCGGTACGATGGTGGCCTCAGCCCCGGCCGCCAGGAGTTTGTCGTGGAGCGTCTTCGCTTTCTCGGCCGACGCACCAAACAGGACACCGGCCGGTAGCGAAGCAACGAGGTGCTCAGCCTGGTGGTGCCGGAATTCCTTGGAGGCTTCTTCTTTGAGGCGGGTCGCTTCTTCCGCGGCGAGCTTGCGATTCTCGATCTGAGCGGAGATGGCTTCGAGTTCTCGCAGCTGCATTTTGTCGAGGGTGGTTGCAGACTCAATGAGGGCGACGATCTGCTCGCGGTTTGCACCGGCAGACTTGAGGATGACCCCCTTGGCGTCTTGCTTGCTCTCGAGGTTTGTGGTGGGGGGGAAGAGATTGTTGAACGCGTTCGGCGGGCTGCCGGCCCTCAACACGATGTACGACCCGATCAAGCCCGTGAAGAACATGATCTCAGTGGCCAGGAACAGCCACATGGCAACCTTGCCGGGGCTAACCGGAGGGTGCTGGATGGCCGTCCGGCCCGCAGGAGTGACGTGACCGGTCAGGTCTGAGCTGGGCGGAGGATCGGCGACGTGTGCCATCTCTCATCCATCCTCGGGGAAGGTTTTCACCACGGAAGCTTGCGGAGCCAAGGGCGAGCGTGAACAGCGATTGTCAGTTGCGTTGCTCGTTCGCTTCTTGGCGTCCTGTCACTTCAAGGAATACTTAGTCCACCATCAAGCCGGCATCGGGTTGAGCAGCAGCAACAACAAGATGGCCGGCAAGTAAACGAAGGAGGCCCACATCAAGCGGCGGGCCGACTGGTCTTCGACGCGGAACCAAAACCGGACCGCGTTGACCAGGTAGAAGATTCCCAGGGCCAACGCCCCGGCGAAGTAAACGGTTCCTGCCAGCCCGACCGTTGTGGGCAGCAGCGCCGCGGGGACGAGCGCCAACGCGTAGAAAGCCGCCTGGCGCCCTGTCATGGCTCCAAGGGGGTCGACGGTCGGCAGCATCTTGTGTCCGGCCTTGGCGTAGTCTTCGCGGTAGATCCAGGCAATGGCCAGGAAGTGCGGGAACTGCCACAGGAACACGATGAGGAAGAGGGCCCAGGCTTCCACACCGAGCCTCCCCGTCGCGCCCGCCCAGCCGATCACCGGGGGCAGGGCACCTGGGATGGCACCGATGGCCGTGTTCAGCGTCGTCTTCGGCTTCAGCGGCGTGTAGACGAAGGCGTAGAGCACGAACGTGACCAGCGCGACCCCCGCGGACAGAAGATTCACCCCCAAGGCGAGCATCACGACGCCGAGAAGAGCGGTCACCGTTCCGAAAATCGCGGCTTCGGCGGGGGCCATGCGCCCGCTGGGGAGGGGGCGGTTGGCCGTCCGTTTCATCAACTGGTCGCGGAACCGTTCAAGATACTGGTTCCAGGCGCTCGCTCCGCTGGCGACGAGTGCCGTGCCAAAAACGGTGAGCAGCAAGGTTGAGGGATGAGAGGCTCCTCGGGCACCAAGCACAAAGCCGGCCGCAACGGTTACCAAGACCAACGTGGCTACGCGCAATTTGGCCAAAGCGGCGTAGGACGCGAGCCGTCCGCTCGCGTCGGCCCATACAGAGACTTCCGGAGATTCCACCAGGGCCTGTCCTCCCAGGGACGCCGCCGTCTTCACGCCACTACCTCCAAATCAAACGCACCGCGAGGGGCTGATGAGGGTTCGCCAGCCGGAGAAAGGTGCCGGAACGATCGCAAAGTAAGCACCACGATAGATCCCAAGAGCAGGGCGCCGTTGGCCTGGTGCCCCGTGCGTACCATGGCCTGCAAAATGCCTACGGTTCGCGGGATGCCATCGAACGGTCGCAACATCCACCATGCCGCGATGCCCAAAACCACTTGCAACGTTACCGCCAGCGCGAGTGCTCGCGCCGAGGGGATTAAGGCCGGATGTTCGCTCTTTCGACGTTCGATCCGCCAGGACAGAAGCGCCGCGTGGCTCCAAACCGCAAGAGCGATCACTGCGTGAACCCAAAGGGCGGTGATTGAGGAAAAGTGCCGCAGCCATGCGCCAGCGATGATTTGGGCGAATACCAGGATCAAGGTGACGAGGGCCCGGCGCCTCAGATGCTCTCCATCCAACTGCCGGGTCTTGGTCTCGATCCAGTCGCGCCCCGTCAGGACGCAGAGGCTCACCATGAGGGCGAAGAACGATTGGCCCATCACGCCGTGCACCGCGGCCAGCCTGGTCGAGTTCTGGGTGACCCGGGTTCCCCCAAGGATTCCCTGAACAATAACCGTAACCAGTGCCAGCACACCGAGCATCTTCAGGGCGGGGCGCCGGTCCGCGGCGAGAAACCAAACCGTGAGAATGATCGTGGCGAGCCCAACGGCCGCGCCATAGAGCCGGTGCGTGTGTTCGACCTGAACGCCGAAGGGCGCATTCCAGAAGTCGTAGAGGAACATGTTGATGCCGAACGTGGTCGGCCAGTCTGGCACTGCCATGCCGACGCGGTAGGTCGTCACCGAGCCCCCAACGAAGATGAGGGGCCAGGTGAAAAGAGCGCCGAAGACGGCGACCCAATGCGGACCGCGCCGGTAAGGGGTGGGCGTGCCAGGAGGAAGATCGTGTGTGGTGTCGGATGTCATTGAGCGACTTTCCATCACGAACCCGGCGTTTCGAAGACCACCGAGTTTCTTTCTGAGAGAGAACGGGAGGGTCTCGATGTGACGACCCTCCCTCTTTGAGGCCAAGCCGTGCGACGCGATCAGGCCATCACGGGGTCGAGAGGGCCGGCTTCCACGGGTCTCGGCTGGGTTTGTGGTAGGTAGTCGTCCGCCATTCCAGGAAGGCTGTATTCGTAGGCCGCATGATAGACGGTCGGGATCGCCTCAAAATTATAGTGCGGCGGGGGCGAAGGGGCCGCCCATTCGAGGGTGTTGGCCTTCCACGGGTTTGGTCCCGACTTCGCACCGAAGGCGAGGCTGTAGAAGAAATTGATGACAAACGCGATTTGAGCTAAGCCCAGCCCGAACGCGCTGTAGGTCATGATCTTGTTCATGCCGACGATCCCTGCTCCCTGTAAGAAGGGGTAGATGGAGGGATCGGCGATTCGCCGCGGGTGGCCGTGCATCCCGATGATGTGCATCAGGAAGAACGTGCCGTTGAAGAAGATGAAGGTTAGGAAGAAGTGGATCTTCCCGAGCCGCTCATCCATCAAGCGGCCGAACATCTTGGGGAACCAGTAGTAGATCGCGGCGAAGAGCCCGAAGGTGCTACCGCCAAAGAGAACATAGTGAATATGCGCCACGATGAAATAGGTGTCGTGGATGTGGATGTCCACCGGCGTCGCGGCCATGAAGATGCCCGAGAGGCCGCCGATGATGAACATCGCCACGAAAGCCATTGCGTTGAGCATGGCGGAGGTTAGCTGGAGACGTCCCCCCCACATCGTGCCCAACCAGTTGAAAACCTTCACGGCTGAGGGAAGGGCGATCATCATCGTGGAGAGCATGAACGTGGCGCCGAGCTGGGGATTCATGCCCGACTGGAACATGTGGTGTCCCCAGACGATGAAGCCAAGTCCGGCGATGCCCGCGATGGCGAAGACCATCGGCTTGTAGCCGAATAGGGGCTTCCGCGAATAAGTCGAGATCACGTCGGAGACGAAGCCCATCGCCGGCAGAATCATGATATAGACAGCCGGGTGGGAGTAGAACCAGAAGAGGTGTTGCCACATCAGCGTCTGGCCGCCTCCCACGACGGAGGGAGCGTTCGCAACCCCCCAGCCCACGGGGCTGAAGAAGTTGGTTCCCGCCGTGCGGTCGAGCAGTTGCATCACCAGGGCCGAGGTCAAAACCGGCAACGCAAACGCTTGAAGGATTGCCGTGATGAACAGAGCCCAAACCGTCATGGGCATCCGGAACATCGTCATTCCGGGAGCTGTCTCTTATACACATCTAGATGTGTATAAGAGACAGCCGTGCGGTCGAGCAGTTGCATCACCAGGGCCGAGGTCAAAACCGGCAACGCAAACGCTTGAAGGATTGCCGTGATGAACAGAGCCCAAACCGTCATGGGCATCCGGAACATCGTCATTCCGGGAGCCCGAAGCATGATGATCGTCGTGATGTAGTTGATCGAACCCATCAGCGAGGAGATCCCCACGAACAGGAGGGCGATCAGCCACCAGGTTTGTCCGTTGAGCGAGCCGGGGGTTGCCCAATGCGCGATCGAGAGGATGGGGTAGCTCGTCCAGCCTGCCTCGGGAGCACCCCCTTCCACGACGAAGGACTTGAGGATCGCGAGGAAAGCGAAGGGCATCGCCCAGTAAGAAAACATGTTGAGCTTGGGGAACGCCATGTCGCGCGCCCCGATCATCAACGGAATCAAGAAGTTTCCAAACGCCCCCGTCAAGAGCGGGATGATCACAAAGAAGATCATCACTGAGGCGTGCATGGTAAACAGCTTGTTGTAGAACTCGGGGGGCATCCGGTAGCCCAGCGCCGGATCGGACCAAAGCTGTTGGCTTAGAATAGGAATCGGCGACCAGGGCCAGGCGAGCTGCCAACGAATGGCCAACGCCAGGAGACCGCCCAGCACGAAGAAGATCAGCCCCGAGAACAGGAACTGAATGCCGATCACCTTGTGGTCGGTCGAGAAGACGTAACGCGTGAAGAAGTTGCGTGTGTCTTCGTGGACGTGGTGATCATCATGGCCGTGCGCGTGCGTTGCGGTGCCATGACCGTGATCGTGGCTAGGTCCGTGGCCATTGGCGGCATGTTCGGCGTTCATCGTGGTGTCATCTCCCCTTGGGGACCGCTGGCCGCAGCGAGTTGACCGACGTTCTGTGCATTAATCGCTTTCTGCATCCACTCGTCGAATTCTGCCTGCGACTCATGAACGGTGACATTCCCGCGCATCTTGTAGTGCCCCCAGCCACAGAGCTCGGCGCACACCAGCTCGTACTTTCCGGCCGTATCCGAGTCGAACCAGACGGGGATGGTCAGTCCGGGAACTGCGTCTTGCTTGATCCGCATCTGGGGGAGGAAAAACGAGTGGAGGACGTCCGCCGACTTCAGGTAGATCAGCGCTGTCTTATCTTTGACGAAGTGGAGGTCGTTCACCAAATGGAGGTCATCGGCCGTGTTGAGCCGGCCATCCGGACCCGGGTAGCGCATGATCCACTGGAATTGCCTTCCCGTGATCTCGGCGACGGGCTGGACCTTGGGGGTTGAGCTCCGGAACTTGATGGCGGCCCAGGTCCCCATCTGGTAGAGGGCGATGAAGACGAGGATCGCTGCCGGGATGATCGTCCAGACCACTTCCAACCGTTGACTGCCGTGGAAATAAGTGGCCGGCCGGACCGGACGCCCTTCGGCATCCACGCGATCGACATAACGGAAGGCGACCCACACCAGGGCGACCTGCGTTCCGATGAACGTGATTCCCGTGATCGACAGAATGATCACGAACAGGCTGTCGATCTCGCGCCCAAACGTGGACACGACGTGGTGAGGATTACTGGGGTCGTTGGGGAGCCACCAGTCCGGGGAGAACGGTGAGTACAGGAATGCCGCGACGGATAAGATCGCGGCCAAGGCAAAGAGCAAACTCCAGTAACGCACGGGATCGCTCCCTTAGTCGGACTTCGTGTGCGAATGGTCGGACAGCAGCGGAGGCGTCCGGAACCTAACGTCGCGGGTCCGAATCGCTGAGACGTTTCGCGCGGGCCTAGCCCACACTCTGAGATTCAACCGAAGCTCGGTGGCAACACCCACCGTTCGTCATGAATTCAAACATCGAAACCAAGTCGAAGAACCCGCTTCATCATGCCTTGCGGCTGATGACGAAGCGGGGATCCGAGGCGCTCAACGCTCGGCAACCGCGGGCGCCGAAGTCGGCGAACTCGGGTTGGGGAGCGGAACTCCTTCAAGCAGCTTAGGTTCATAGGGGAGCGCGAGCACAAAATTCACGAGGTCCCAGATTTCGTCGGCCTCGAGAGTTGGATAGTGCCCGGGCATCTTGGCTCCCGTGATTCCCTTGGCAATTCGCCAGTAGAGATCGAGCGGACGCCGGCCCCCTTTGTAAACACCGCGGTTCAAGTTGGCGGGGCGAACGGGGTTACCCCAATCGTCGAGCGAATTCTTCCAGAGGTCACGGGTCTTTTCGGGGAATGCATCCAGCCGGGCTTGCTTGGTGCTGGGATTCCCCGAGAAGACCACTTCATTGAACACTTCTTGAGAAACGAGGCTAGGGCCGTCTCCCAGGGCCTGAGCTCCGTGGCAACCGACGCAATCGACCGTGTTCCCCTTGCGTGACTTGTATCCGAGGAAGAGATTCCGTCCTCGAACGACGCTTTCACGGGTGGAGGGAATACGGGCAACCGGAGGGTTGAAAACCTCGGCCTCAACGGTCTTCCATTTGCCGAACACGCCCTGAGTGACGTTACCGACCACTTCGGCAGAGAGAGCCTCTGGATCGTTTTCGTCGGCGATCGCCGCTTCGTCGATCAGCGCCAGCTCCGTCTCTCCCCGAAGGCTCAGGAAGATGACGTAGTCGAGAACCTGCTCGATCTCGCTTGCCGACATCAGAGCTTCGAATGCCGGCATGGACGTGCCATGCAGACCATCGCGGATGGTCCGGCGAAGGTCTTCACGAACTGGCTTGGCACCATTGGGCGTCGACGTAAATTTAAACTTACCAGGACGGTAGTCGCGCGGGCGTGGGAAGAGGAAGTCGGCCGTGGGACCGTTCCCCGCACCTGAGACCCCGTGGCAGTGGAGGCAGTGAAGCCGATAGAGAGCGTATCCCCCCTTTTGTTCCTCAGTGACAGGGGGTTGTCCCGAAATCGGCGTTTGCTGGATAAGGATCGGCTGTCGCTTTTGCGAAGATCCCTCGCCACTGAGAAGGAAGTTGGCGAGACGGATACCCCCACCCGGCAAGCCGGAGCCAGGGGGAACATGGATCTCCTGAGGATTGGGGCCGTAAAGCTTCTCGAGCGCTTGCCGAACCCCTTGCTGGAGCTTGGTCTTCCCCGCGAGGTTGGCTTTGGTTTTATCCGCCAACTCTTGGGTCAGAGCCTCAGCGTCCTCGTACTTCAACGGACCGGCGTTGAAGGAGTCGCTACAGCCAGCCAGCAATATCACCGGAGCGATGACCAGAGCGAGGCCAAACCGCAAAGTCACGCGCCTACCCTCCCAACGCGGGCGTCATTTAAATACACCCGTCACGACCCCGGAACCGGCGGGCCTTCGGAACGGAGACGTCTCGATTCGGAAAGTCGAATCTCAACCAGATGCCGAGCAACATTCTCGGATCGCCCGTGTCCCAAAGGTGGGGAGGCGAATGGTGTGAGACTGACGGAGATGCTTGCCGTAAACCTGATCCCCAGCCCGCCTCAGGCCCGTAGCATCTCGGTAACGGGCTTATCCTAGCGGCCTGAAAGGGGGGGGACAAGATTCGACAGGATTTCGTTCTTTTCGGTTCTTACGAAAATTTCGTCGAATTTGAAGACTACAGAATCATCGGAAGCAACTCAATCTCGAACAATGTTTTAGCCGATTGCTAAGGGCGTGCGAACCAAGACGCGAACCCCACCCGCTGCGCCCACCAAACCTCGTCCCAAGTTCGGCTACGACCACCACTGGTGGGGCGAAGCCGCAGGAACGAAGGACGCTCGCCTCTCGTACTGGGATTCCACCCGCCGTCCGCTACCCTGCCTGGCATTCGTCGCTCCCTTGTTATTCCTCTATGAATTCGGTGTGATCTGGTTTGGAGGCCCCTCCTCGGAGGCGTACCGCACGGGCGCCGACGCCTGGATGCGGCAAATGCTTGGCAATGCGGGACTTAGAGATCACTGGTTCTTGCCCTTGGTGCTGGTTGTCGCGTTGCTGGTCTGGCATGCTTTTGACCGTGGACAATGGCGATTTTCTCCAGCGACGCTGCTGGGAATGGCCGTCGAAAGCCTTGTCCTCGCCGTCGCCCTCATCGGTCTCAGCCGCGTTGTCGACTTCGGGTTTGCTCACCTGGAGCCTCCCTCGGAGACGCTGGTCGTCGATCCCGCATCCGGTACTCATCCATTGGTGCCATTGATTGGCTTTCTCGGTGCGGGTGTGTACGAAGAGGCACTCTTTCGGCTGGCGCTCGTCCCTCTCATTTTCGGCACCCTGCGGCTCTTGCAGGCCCCCGGATTATTGGCGAGCACTCTGGCGATGACCGGCTCGGCATTGCTTTTCTCAATCGCGCATCACGCAGGATCCCCTGGCGAGTCATTCACGTGGTTCGCATTCATCTTCCGCTGGCTGGCGGGGGTCTTTTTCGCATGGGTATTCGTCGTAAGAGGCTTCGGCGTCGCGGTCGGCACGCATTCTGCTTATGATGTCATCGTCGGCTGGCTGGGCTGGCATCTCTGAGATCGGGACTGCGCGAGGGAAATAACCTTGGCGTCTCGGCGGTGAGGATGCGAGCCTCCCTAGGGATAGCCTGGGCGGCATCAAAGTCATCACGCGCCGTGAATGAGGGTGGTGAGTTTGCGGATCATCCATTTGTCCGACATCCACGTCTGGCGCTATGAGTTCAACCCGCTTCATTTGTTGAACAAGAGAGCGATCGGCGTTTTCTCGTTACTCGCGGGGCGAGCCCGCAAGTTTCGGCTTGAGCGTCTGCAGGATGTGGTTTCGCGGGTTCTCAGCCTCTCTCCCGACCACATCCTGATCAGCGGCGACCTTACGACGACGGCACTCACGGCCGAATTTCGGGATGCCCGAAAGGCGCTCGGCAGACTGCTGGTCGACCCCTCGCGCGTGACGGTCGTTCCTGGCAATCACGACCGATACACCACGGGGTCGGTTCGGCATCGCCAGTTTGAGGCCTGGTTCGGGGAGTTCACATCGGGTTCGACTTATCCTTGGCTCCGACCGATCGGCGGCGACACGGCGATTCTTGGACTCGACCCGACCCGTTCTCACATCTCCGCCCGAGGTGAATTGCCTGCCCAGCAACTCGAGCGGGCCAAGGACATCGCGCAGGGGCGTCCCAAACGGTTGATCGTGGCCTGCCACTATCCGGTGGAAGCGCCCCCACGCTACGCGTTGGAGTTGGCTCCCAAACGGATGGTCAACGCGGCCGCCGTGGCGAAATGGCTTACGGGCATTGGGCCTCACCTGTACTGTTGCGGCCATGTTCATGCCGCGTGGGCGTTTGTGCCGGCTAGCGTGCCCAATCAGATTTGCTTCAACGCGGGAGCGCCGTTGCTTCGCGACCCCACGGGTTTGCGCCCTCCCGGCTTTCTTGAAATCGAGCTTCGAGGCCATGACGTCGCGGCGATCCACCACGCCTGGAGCGGGTCCGATTGGGTCGCTCGCCCCTTATACGAAGCCCCGAGTTTTTACGATACTTCGCAACCTGCCCCCGCCCGAGCCACCTGAGAAAAGCTCTGCGAATTAGGAACAGTGGTGTGGACGAGTTTGTGGGTGTGCCAGCCTTGATGGTAGAAAGTCTCGGGGTGGTGCAGGGACGGATCGCTTGGGGCAAATGCGGATGCTCACGGCCGCGATTGGGAAAGACTCCTTTCGACTCTCCGCGCAAGCGAAAGGGCGGCATTCATTCACGGACCATAGGGTGTAAACAACTCGTCTTCCGGATCATGTTTCTTTGGCTCCTCCGTCCTGATGTCTTCGAATGCCTTCCTCACAAAGAGTACCGTGCCGGCAAGTGGAGCAAGCGCCGTCAAGTACGCCAATCGGCAGACGAGTTCATCCATTTTCACAAAGAGCACGATTGCCGCCATTTGCCGGAGATTCACATCCGCCGGTTTCGTGGTGCTGGGCTGGTTCTTTACAAGCCCCGACAAAACCCATCCGTGTTAAAGTAAAGCTTGTTGAAACACTCGGATGCGACGGCGAGAAGACGCTTTGCACCAGTGGGACTGAGCGGATGCGGAAGGAGACGGCTGTGCATGCGTGTAGCGTGAGGGGGCTCCTTCGCGGCACTCAACGGAGCGTTGTCGCCGCTGCCGTCCTTTTGGCCTGGGACGGGGCATTGTACGGAACTTGCCTCATGGCATGGGTCTTCTGTCCGATTTGGTTTCTTGTCAGTCTCCTCAAGAACGCGATCGAACGCCCCGGTTGGGGCCTCGCGTTGGTAAGGATCGGGATTCACGCCATGACGTTTGGTCTTCTGTGGGCCAACAATGCCGTTCAACTCGAGGTCGCCGAGGCGAACGCTCAGCGAGTCGTGGCAGCCTGCGAGGAGTGTCACGCCGCCAACGGCAGGTTCCCCAAGAACCTTGATGAACTGGTGCCGCGATATATGAATTTTATCCCACGTGCGAAGTATTGCCTGGCGGGCCGCTTCGCTTATCACAACTTTGGAGAGCCCATGCTCTATTGGCAGGTTGTTCCGCCGCACCTCCGGAAAATCTACAACTTCGAGACACGAAGCTGGAGCTACCTCGATTAGGAGGCCGGTCAAAACCTCCGCGAGAGCGTCGCGATCCCGGTGATTGGCCGAGCTTTAGAGGCCCTCACAAACGCTGCTCTTTATACAACATCGTGATGCCGGATACGGAAGCAGATGACGCCGGCGGCCAGCGTGGCCCAGGCATCCATTCACGCCCAGCGGGTCGTAACGCGCTCGCAACCGATGCAGCCCCTTGAGCCCGCTGATCGTCCGCTCGACTACCCAGCGGACTTTGCCCAACCCGCTACCATGCGGCGTCCGCCGCTTAGCGATGTGCGGCTCAATCCCCAGCCAGATGTTGAGACTGAGCGTTTGGGTGTGGCTGGGGAATGGCCCATCTCGCTTGTCGGTCCGAGGGAATACCAGGTCTGGAGAATGCCGACGTGCGAGTGGGGTCTGGACCGCGAATTGGATCACGGCGAATCGTCGTTAGGTGAAATCGAATGTTTTTATATTTGTTATTCTCGAACAAGAAGAAAGTGCCCCGACAAGCATTAAATCGCCAGAATGTGAGTGGAAGGCGGAGAGCCTATCTGGTCGAGGCGTCGAGTGCTACGCATGGCGCGAGCGGTGGGGGTTGAAGACAACCGGATCGCAGGTTGAAAAGGGGACATCGATGCTAAAAGTGCGTCGCAGAATCAAAATGGTGTTTGTGGGATGCCTGGCATCGCTCCTCCTGTTTGTCTCGGGGGCTGGTGGGGTTGCTTTATGGGGTGTGTTGAATGATCTTGCCGAGCAAGTCTTTGCCGTTTCGTTGCTCTTGCTTGGAACAATGGCTGGTATTCTGGCGGTGGTTGCCGCAATGACGTCGTCGTTCGAATGGGGCGCGCTGGGGCTTCGTCTCTTGCCTTGGATTATGAGTCTCTTTCTCGCTCGCTTCGATTGATCTTCGTCGAATTGCCCTTGTCCAATCACAGGATCTGGCGTGGCGTCGCAAACTTTGATCACCTCGATTTTACGACGTGGGGACGGAGCTATGAGCGAAAATACGAACGTGGGAACATCCGTAGCGTGCTCGGTTTCGCCCATGCTGTCGGTTCGGAATGGTGCAAGGGCGGTTGAGTTCTACAAGTCCGCATTTGGAGCCATTGAGGTCTACCGGGTCGAGGCCCCCGACGGTGCGGTGGTCTCCCGGCTTTCCATCAATGGAGCCGAGTTCTGGCTCGGTGATGAATCCCCCGAGCATGGCAATTTCAGCCCGGAATCTTTAGGAGGCGGCTCGGCGCGGATGATTTTGACGGTGCCCCACCCCGACCCTGTTTTTGCAAAGGCGGTTTCGGCCGGTGCGCGCGAGGTGTACGCCGTTCAGGAAGCGCACGGGTGGCGCCTTGGACGAGTGGTCGACCCCTTCGGCCATCACTGGGAAATCGGCCGTCCGCTTGCTCCGGAGAATGGGTGATTCCTGATCGGTCCCCGTGAAAGGGACGCATCTTTCGTGAGAACTCTCGGGCAGACCCATCTCATCGAGGTCGCGAAATCACCCTGGATTTGCGCGGCCGCGATCCTTGCTTGTCTCCGGCCGCTGTTACTTCCTCTGAGGTCGTTGGATCGAACATCGCTCGGCTTCGCAGGTTGACAGACGCCTGCGAAGCCGCAGTCATAGGTGAGAACGTTAAGCGTCAAGGGATGTCAATAATCTGAAGAACTGATGACTTCGCCGCCGTTGCGAGTGCCGAGCGCTCGCCACGTGTTCAAGGAGATGGTCTGCTTGATGAAGTGGACGGACCCATCTCCAAACAGGACATTCACACCGCCGGGATGGTTGCTCGACGGTGGCGATTGGAACGACGTGTTCACCATCGCGGTATTGCCCATCATCATCATGCCTTGCATCCCGGAGCACGAAGTACTGTTCGGGGGACCGACGTGGTTGTACATCGTAAACGTCAGGTCGCCGGCCGCCCATGTGCTGCCCATTTGGCTGGCGATCACCATTCCCATCCCCCCGCCTGGGTTGAGAGCAAGACAATTCTGGTACATCTGGTCGATGGATGTCGTTTCCGTGACCCAGAACAGATCGCGAATATTGTCGTAGGTGCCCATGCCTCGCAATTTTTCGCTGAAGAACGCGGTGTTGCTGAGCCCGTCGGTGACGGCGGCGAGTCGAACTCGGCTGCGATTGTAGAACGGTCCTTGCGGCATACCGGAGCTGACGGCCGGCGGGTATTGCTCGCAGGCGTCGCTTAGCCAGTTGCCTCCGTTGGCGACGTAATTGTTGACGCCTGGCCAGTTGGTTCCTGGGCCGGCGGCGTCGGACGGACAGATGAAGACGTTCACAGCGACGCGAGACGATGTTGAGTTCTCTCGATTCGGATCCTGGTAAGCCATCAGCATGTTCATGCCCATGGCCATTCCCATGGCGCCAACGTCGGGGGTCTCCGGGGGAAGGCTGAAGTTGATGGAGTTGAGCAGGGGCATCTGCTCCAGGTAACCGAGAAGTTGGCTCTGAGCCGACCATCGCGCATAAAGGGGCGCTGAGGGAACGACCGACATATAATCTCCCCCTTGGCCGAAGGGGAGAACTCCAATGGTATTCTCATAATTGTTGATCGCAAGACCGAACTGTTTCAGATTGTTGACGCACTGCGACCGTCGGCTTGCTTCTCGCGCCGCTTGCACGGCGGGCAAGAGTAGAGCGATGAGTATGGCGATGATGGCGATAACGACCAGCAACTCGATGAGAGTGAATCCGCTTCTGTTTCGAATCATGGGGACCTCCTGGATAGGCAATCCAGCTTGAAGCCAATAATGATCGTAGAAATCCTGAATGGTTCGATCACCGCGCACACGTGGTCGAACAAGCGGAGCCAGATAGCTCGCGAATGAGAATCGAATGTTAAAATATGATTGTGAGCGATCTGATTGGCTGCGCAAGACGGCTATGCCCTTTGGCTGGAAAGGCGCCCGTCGTTATGGCTCGCGATCAACGCTGTGGTGATTAGCCGATGGGTAAACGCGGAGGAGGGCTGTGTTCCGAGGTGCGTTGCGGCGGCCAGAGAAGAGGACGATCGAGGAGCCCCGCCGTGGGCTCAGGGGCTGAGCTACGTAATAACCAGGTGGTATCGCACCAGAGTTCGGCGGTTATTGCGCCCGGAGGAGGTATCGGGATGGGAATACGCTTCTGTCCCGAGCAAGTGGGGCCGGAACAGGGGAGCGGGGTCCCGGGGAAATCCCTGCGCTCCATGCCGTAGAGCATCGATTTGCTCTCGGAGCGCAACTCGCGTGTGTCCAGGACCGAATGATTGCTCGACTCGCGCCGCGCCGTGGAATCACCGCAACTCGCGGCCACGGTGTGTGGCGCGATCGCCCAGGCAAACAGAAGCGTCATCATCGTCCCTGCGTGGAGGACCGACGCTCGTTGAAAAATGCGACGCTTCATAAACAACCCAAGCCGGAACGCGCGGGACGGAGTGCCTCCGGCGAGATTTCTCGATGTCATTTGAGGTTGCGTGCGAAAGCCAATGAGATCCGATTTTGGATCCGGAGTCAACGCCCCGTCCATACTCATGAAGATTCCGCTCATTGGGTTCGGGGGAGATTCCGAAAGGCTTCGGAGACTTCTTTGCTTTGGTGTGTCCACTCGCAGATGATTGAGGCAGGAGATGGCGAGGTGCACCGAGAGCAGGCGAGGTTGCGGCAAATCGCTGAAATGTAGGAGGAAGGAAGTTATATGGCACGATGTCCCCGATGTTTCGATTTCACCGTCGTTATTGCCGTCGGCGACACCTACATGAGGAAAGCACGTCGGGGCGTCTGAGCGATCGGGGATCGGACGTCATGCGAGGGTGTCGAGGTCGCAGGCGCTGGGATGACGCAAGGTCGAGAGACCGGGAAGTCACCACGGAAGGGCGCTCGGGAGCCGGGCGCGAAGGGATGGGAATGGGCTGATTCATGCGATGGCCGAGGGAGGACTCTCGCCGTTGGTGCGTACGACACCTGCTGCGCCACGTGCGTGGTGGTTTGCGCAGAACTGAGATCTTTATAACAGTCTGTTTATGGCGTTGTGCACGGGTACCACTTCTTGGGAGGGGTTCTCATGTCAGAATATACCACAGCACGTCGATTCCAAATCAGCGATTCCGTCGTCCTCGTCGTAGCGGCGGCCCTGATGGCCTCTGCCAATCGTCTTATCGGTTGGCTCTGGACCTCCCACTACGCGAACGGCGGAGTCCTCGTCGCCCCCTTCACAGAGCAGGAAAACATGCCAGTGGTGTGCTCGATGGCCCTTATCGAACTGAGTTTGTGCCTACTCTGCTGGATTCTGTTGCGGCCCAAAGATCGGACTCGACTTCGGGACGGCGCTCCTGGCCTTCTCGTGCACTTGGTTATCGGGGCGGCCGTAGCGGTGCGGGTCGCGGATAGGGTCGCCGGTGCGGCTCTCTTTACCCTGTTCGGGGACAAGATACGGCGCTACGGGGTTGGATGGAGATTGTCGGTGCTGTCCGTCCTGAGGTTGGAATTTGCACGAGACGCCACCATCGTCATTCTCGCCGGATGGCTCACTCTGGCGGTTGTCGGGAAATGGAAACCCGAACGCGCATGGGATGACCGGTTCGGGCGGCTTCTGGGAATCGCCTGGGTGATCCTCTACCTCGGAGGCGACCTGTTCATGCTTATGAAATATTGATGAAGTTGGATGTTGTTGTGAAAGCCCGCACGGCTGGCGTAAATGGTGGCGGCATGAGCAACAGAGTGTGTGCGAGCCTGAAGGGCCGAGCTGCGGTTAGCCCGGGCCCTTCAGCGATCGCCTCCCGCTGCCAGTTGCCGAGCCTCTCCGATCGACTGAAGCCAACGGCGTCGAGATCAAGGAGAGCCCAGGCCGAGAAAGCCAGGATGGACTGTGAATGGCTATGCCAAGGGCCTACTTGGTTGCGTCGGCCTTCGGCTCGTTGAGCCGTTTCGCCTTGGCATTGCGGCCCTCGCGGTACACTTCCATATGAGTGATCTTTCCTTGGTCATCCTTGACGAAGGTGATTGTGGAGTCGCCGCCCGGCTTGAAGAAGAATACGGTTTCCGACTCCGGGAAGACCTCGACTTTGCCGTCGTTAGTGGCTTGGGCCATGAGATGGTCCCCCTCGCGAGTGACCGTCACGATGGTTTCGTGACCGAGCTCGTAGCGACCGAGGTAGCTGTCGTAGACCTTCGGGTCGACCTTGGCCAACTTATGGGAAATGGGCTTGGTATTTTTCAGGCCCGATTTTCCCGTGATCAGGAATGCGTTCAGGACGTTGGCGATCTTCATCGCGTCGTCGTTATTCACCAGAAAGACATAGCCGAAGCCTTGGTCTTTATACATCAGGGAATGACTCGTGAACCCAAGATTCCTACCGCCGTGGCCGTAGTTTGTACCGACAGGAGTTTCCTCGATCGCGATGCCCAAGCCCCATGACGCTTTCGGCGCTTCGGGAATCTTGATTTGAGCGCGGAGCATGTCCTTGTGGGTAGGCTCGGACAAGCCTTTGCCCTGGAGCACGGCGATCAGAAATTTGGCATAGTTTTGGGCATCGATATGTAGGCTGGCCGCCGTATTGGGGGCGGAGGGGCGGTCTTTGGGGAGCGGTACGGTGCCGCCGTGGCCAGTGGCCGTTACTTGGGCGATATGGTCGTTCCAAACCAAGGACCCGTTGTCAACACCCAAAGGAGTGAAGACCTCTTCCTGGCAAATCTGCACGAGTTTTTTGCCGGTGAGATGTTCGACGACCATACCAAGATAGACAAAGCCCTCTCCGGAGTACGAGACTTGGGTGCCGGGGGTGAATTTGATGTCCAGCTTCCCCTCCCTCCAGTTTGGAAACCCGGTTCGGTGAGTCAGCACCATCCTTGCCGTGATGAGCTTGTATCGGTCGTCGTAGGCGATGTCTTCGTAGGGGAGATAGGTGTAAAGAGGAGTGTCCAGTTTGAGGACACCTCGATCGACGAGCCTGAGCACGGTGTAGGCGAAGAGRGGCTTGGTCATGGACGCGGCTTCGAACACGGTGTCTTCCTTGACCGGTTCGCCGGTCGCCGTATTCTTCAGGCCGAACCCTTTGTGATAGACAACCTTCGAATCTTTGATAATGGATAGGGAGATTCCGGGGATTTTGTAGTAGGCGAGATAAGCCTGGATGAAGTGATCAACCTCTTCGGGGTTCACCGGTTGGGAACTGCGAAGGATCCCCTCGTTGCCGATCAAGCCGGGCCAGGGGACGGGGGTGGTACGCAGGACGTCGGCCGTGGTCTTGCCGTTGGCCTCGATCTGGACGTCGATATGTGGCTTCTCATCGACGCGGACATCCGAAGAATCGACAGCATGAATCGTGTAGGGACCTGCAGGGAGCAACGTGGCTTCGTAGGTTCCCGAGGGATCGACGGACACTTCGCGCCAGAGAGGTATCGAGCGGGTTGACCGGATCCGTACGTGGGTAGGGAGAGCCGAATCCGGCGAGTCTTTCCAAGCCACGCTGCCGGCGACCTGTCCGAATTTCGTTTCCGGGCTGACGATCAGGATCTCTCCGCATCGGCCGGGCATTTGGGCCTTCTGCGTACCGCTTCCCCAGGCGGCCCAAGAGAACGAACCGTCTTTGTCCTTGTCCGCCACCGCGACGTCGAACCCGATCACGCGATCGGGATGGAGTGAGGCGCTGGTCTCGACCCTCCATTCGTAGATGATCGTAGAACCCGTTCGAGCGACGGCGACCTTAATCGCTTTCTCGGACGTTCCCAGTGGGCTGACGATCCGGTTCTGATTGCCATATCGTGCGAATTGCTCGACGGGCGATCCTCCCCCGGTGTGATTCGCGTCGACGAAGAGCTCGCAGCTATCCTGGGTGTTCCAAACGGCCTGTCCTGGCCCGTCGAGCACGATGGAGTCGTCTTTGACCTCAACAGCGACGTAGAGGGCATGTTCGGGCGCGTTGTAAGCGATGCGGAAGTGGGCTTTCAGATCCTCTTTGCCAGCGAGTTTGTCGCCGAACTCGATGAGTGCGATGGGATAGGTTTGCTGGTCTTTTGGCCAGTCGCTCAGATCACCGTCGATCACGATCCCCTTCGCCGGATAGGCGACGCCGACAGCGCCGTTTTGACCGTAGGTTGGACTCGACTGGGCGAGCATCACCGCGGCGAGGAGAGCAACGAGCCTCCTGTCCATGGACAGTGCCGTGCGACACGGGTTCATAAGCGTCTGTTCCTGGGTTTTGTGGTGAAATGGAGATTGCCGTCGACTACGTGAGCCGATGCGGCGAGCGGCTATCAGTCTCGGGAGGCCGAACCCGGCGGGCGCCGGGAAGAAAGTGCTTGCCGTGGCTCTTACGCGGGTACCTGGCGAACCCGACGAGTCCGCCATAATCCGCACAGGCCTCGGGCCAGACTCTGAAGGGGGTTTCGTCGTTTTGACCGCGTTATTTTTGAGAAACTGCTGTTCCGCTACCCTTCATCCAACATTCAACCCGGCAATGGCGAGCCGAACGTTCTGAAGTGGTAGGGGCGACCATGGACGCGATGGTGAGGATGAAGCGAGAGCCATTAAAGGCAATACCCAGCCACGTCGATGCGACCGATCGACGTGGCTGGGACAGGAGAGGATTGGGCAGCCCGGCATGTTGTGGCCGGGAAGAAAAGACGAGCCTGTATCAAAGACCGGGATGATCGCCCTTGCGCAGGGTGTCCCTCTTCCCCCTTACTTGGTCGCGTTGGCCTTGGCGTCGTCTGCCAGGCGCTTGGCTTTGACGTCGTGCCCACCTTCGTGCGCAGCGGCATGCGTGACCTTTCCCTGGTCATCCTTCACGAACGTAATGAGGTCGTTAGCTCCTTGCTTGATGAAGAAGACGGTCTCCGACTCCGGGAAGATCTCAAACTTGCCTTCGTCTGATGACTTGGAAAAAGTTAAGAAGACCGCGGTTGAGTTCTCTCGATTCGGGTCCTGATAAGCTATCAGCATGTTCATGCCCATGGCCATCCCCATGGCGCCAACGTCGGGGGTCTCAGGAGGAAGACTGAAGTTGATCGAGTTGAGCAGAGGCATCTGCTCCAGGTAACCGAGAAGTTGGCTCTGAGCCGACCAGTGGGCATAAAGAGGGGCCGAGGGAAGGACCGACATGTAATCTCCCCCCTGGCCGAAGGGGAGAACTCCGATGGTGTTCTCATAGGTCATTCAGGGCGAGACCGAACTGCTTGAGGTTGTTGACGCATTGTGACCGCCAGCTCACTTCGCGTGCCGCTTGCACTGCGGGGAGTAGAAGAGCGATGAGTACAGCAACATCAGCAGCGGATGGGTTCTTCTGATTGGGCCGGATGGGAAGTGGAGGGCTCATAGCTCGATACGATGACGGCCAGCGCGGCCAGGCCGGCGAGGAGCCAGATGCCGTGAGATGCGATGGCATCGACGAGGGGGGCGACGGGGTTAGCCCATCCGAGGGCCCGCTCCACGAGCCATGCGGCAGCGGCGAGCCCGGTGGCGGCGGCCCCGGCGATGCGGAACGGGCCATAGGCGCGCGAACGAGCCAGCAGGACAAGCCAGGGCATCGTCGCCAGGATGACCAGGAGTTGAAAAACTTCGATTCCGAGGTTGAAGCCCAGCACGCTTGAAACCAGCGTCCAGGAGTCAAGCCCGAAGTCCGTCAGCGTCGCGGCGAACGCCAGCCCGTGCACCAGCCCGAAGCTGCCTGCGATGAACACCTCCCAGCCCCGGAAGATAGGGACCAGGGCATGAATGGCCGAGACCAGGATCGAGAGGGCGATGGCCGACTCGACGAGGGCGGTGGGCAGTCTTGCCCACCCCAGCGCGCCAATAACGAGTGTGATCGAGTGGCCGACGGTGAACGCCGTCACGACTTTAACAATCCGCCCGAGAGCCGTCTTGCCCCCGGCATAGCCGCCCCAGCGCCACCCCTGCGCGACGAGTGGCGCAGGGAGGATCAAGGCGAGGAGGAACAGCAGGTGATCCGTCCCCTCGGCAATGTGTCTAGCGCCGAGGCGGAACATGGCGGTGAACCCTCTGAGCCAGCTCCCACCGGAACGGTCGATCTCAATCGCCGCGTTTGTGTCGCGCATCGTGCCGAGGATCACCGGATCCTCGGCCGTCACGCCGTTGCGCCAGTCATTTGCAAGTGTGACGACTGCTGTGTGGGTCAGCAGATGGTGGAAGATCACATCGTAGTGGAAGGTGAGATGGTCGGCGGAGGCGCCCGGAGGTGGGATCAGCGTCAGCCGTATCCGCACGTCCGGTTTTTGCTCGATGACAGGGCTCAATTCAAGCACTACCACTGTCCAGGGTCGGCCGTCGGGAGCCACTGGGCGAACGTGGGCCCGGACGTAATCTTTTAGTTCCTCGCCGTACTGCTGGACCGTGGCAACAGGGTCGGCGGGCAACGGCTTTTCCCAACCCGTCGCCAACTCGCTGATGGGTAGCGTCAACTCGGCGTCGATCGCGTTGCGATGAAGACGCAGCACGACGGCCGAGTTGGGCATGGGGTGCCCCCACGCGGGGGATGTGACCATCAGGATCAAGAGGGCTAGGAAGAGCCGTTGCATCGTTCCCTCAGAAAGAGAACTCGGCGCCGTAATCGGTCAGCCGGTCTCGCCAGATCGTGTGATAATGGTCATTCCCCTGCGTGGCGAACTCAATCCAGACGCGGGGGCCGTCGATGCGCACGTAGTCTCCCCGATCGCCCCCGACGTTTGTTGTGCCGGAGTAGGCCACCTTGGCCTTATCGAGTTCGGCCTCGTAGATCTCACGATACTTGACGCCCTGGGGCGTATCGCCCGTCCACGCCGCGATCGCCTTCCTGACGAAATCCTTGGAGGTATTGGAAAGCTCCGAGACGGGCACTCCTTCGCTCTTGGCGGGGAACTTGCCGTCTTTGCCGGGGCCGACATAGACATCGTTGAAACGAGCCTCGAGTTTCGCCCGTGTCGACTGCTCAGGGGTAAGGGAGGCGAGCAAGCTGTTCAGCGAGTCGCGCATCGGGGCGAGCGGGTCGTGCGTCTTGCCTTGATCATCCTTCCACACCGTCGGCTGTGCGGCGACGTGGTAAGGGGTTGCGGCGCCGGTCGTCCCCTTATAGTAGATGTTGATGGCGAGGTGATGTCCCCCCAACTGCAGAATCCAGGGATCGGTCTTTGAGGGCTTGCCCAGGAACGCGATCATATAATTCGCCGACCCGAACATGGCCCTTCCGCCTGGGCCTCCCCCCTTCTTTTGAGCCGCGCCACCAGCTTTCTTCTGGTCTGGACCTCTGTCGGCCTTCTTCTGGTCAGGTCCGCCCGGTCCCCCGGGGCCTCGCCCGCCTCGTCCTTTGGCGAAGGCATCATCGGCGGCGCGGACTTCCTGATATCGCGAGAAACCTTCCTCACCGAGGGCAACCTTGGCGACTTTCAGAGCCGCCTCAACTTGCTCAGGCTTGAGGTCGCGGTAGAAGACGCCGTTACGTACGTTGGAACCGCCCGGAAAATTCGTCCAGCGGACGGCCAGTTGCGGCTTGAGTTCGATCTGGGCGGTCGCACGCTGCTCCGCCGAGAGCGTGGCCAGGAATGCGTCCGCGGCATCCACGACGTCGGCCGCCTTGGGGGAGGCGAGCAATTCTGGCGCGGTCGATGCCGCGGGGGCGGCCTGAGTCGCGGCACGGGTTGCATCCGAGCCGAGGCCGACCGCGAGGAAGCCGAGCGGCAGAGCGCTTGCGGCAGCCAGAACGAGATAAGTTTGTTTGTTCATGGGATGTCCTCTTGTTCTCCTTGACCCGAACGAGGTGAGCGCCTCCCTCGAAGCGCCTCGCGTGTCCGTCGGATACCGCTCTCTTCCGCCACAGGAATCCGCCATCCGCGTGGCCAGCAGGATGGGCGATCCCCGGCACCGGAAGGCCCTCGCAGCCTCATCGACGGTATCATCGACCGACACGGGACCGGAAATCGTTTCTCCTAAAATCCCCTTCATCCTCGCCCCAGGGAATGACTCAGGCGAGAGTGACAGAAGGAAGAGGCTCTGGACGATCGCTGCGAATTCCACGGACGAGAGGGCGTGATATTGCACGCCCTTCCGGTCCTTCCCTCTGACTTGCGCACTGCTCGACTGCCCCCGGAATCTCAAGGCCTCTCCTTCGAAATAGGAAGAGGGAAAATGGGCCTCGATCGGGTGGTCGAGGAGGATCGTTGCGGCGGCTCAGGAGCTGCCTGGGGAGTCGGGCGGTCTAAATCACGGACTCAGACAACCCCCGAGTCGCGGCTGTTGACCGAGGAACCCATCAATCCCCGACCACCACGATCACAAAGGAACCCGGGACAGTGCCTCTCCGACCCCCCTTGGTCTTGGGCGCGGCGTCGGTCGGCGGGGGCAACGGTGTGGCCGCCGAGAGGTAGAGCCGGTGCGTTTTGCGGTCGAGCGTCATGGTTCGGGCGGTCGCCTGGGTCGGGATGGTCGCGGCCACCTTGAACTTGCCCGTCCCATCTTCACCGATGACGGTCAAGGTCCCGTCTCCGCCGTTGGCGCTGTAAGCGAAACCCCGCGCTGGGTCGAACCCGCAGCCGTCGGAGCCTCGACCAATATCCACCGTGGCGAGCACGGTTCCTTTGTCAGCGTCCATCACGACCATTTTGGAGTTGCCGTTGCAGCCGCTGAAGAGGCGGCGGTTCTTGGCGTCGATGGCCAGGCCGTTCGGCCTTTGGCCAGGCGCCAGGGGCCAGCGATTGAGGATCTTGAGCGTGAGGGCGTCGAACTCGGCGATCTCACTGGAACTACGGATGTTGACAAAGACATGCCCCTTTCCGTCGGCCACGGCTGCCTCGGGCTCACCCCCGAAGGCGATTGTCCCGACAACCTTTTCCGACGCGGGATCGATCGAGGTTCCATCATTGGTGCCGTGGTTGAAGGTGATCACCCGCTTGCTGGCCGAGTCGTAGAGGATCGCGTCGGGGACGCCGCTGGCCTTGATCTTGCCTGTCGCTTTCAAGGTCTTGAGGTCGAAGACCGTCACGCTGCTATCGCCGCCATTGCTGGTGAATCCTTTGCCAAGTTCGGGGACGATCGCGATGCCGTGGACCCCGGGGGTGTCCGCCAACTCGCCGACAACGGACTCTTTGTCGAGGTCAATCACGATGACCCGGTTGCTCCGTGAGACGTAGAGCCGCCTCGCGTCGGAGTCGACGGTGAGATAGTCCCAGCCCCCGTCGCCACCAACGGCGATCTTGTGGACCTTGGGCGAGGAGGATGCTGCTTCCTGGGCTGGAGCGGGGGCCTGGGCGAAGATCGAACATGCGATCAGAACGAGGTGTGTCATCGACGCTGAACTCCTTGTTGAAGGACTGGCTTGTCGACATGCGTGAGCGATTCGCGTGGAAAGATGAGCCCGATGAGAATTGTTTTCCCCATCCCCTATCGCGCGGGGCGGGCAGTCATTTGGCGGCCGAGGCTGAACTGATTCTGGCTCGAACGGCTTGGATCTCGCATCGCGATGTCCCGGCTGACGGGACGCGTGTCGGAACGGTCTTCCCTGGCCGGGAGATCCCGTTCAAGATCGGTGATCACTGATAGTGGACGCTCCGGTTTGCGAGATGGTAACCCACGTGTCCCACACCGAGGGGCGGTGAAACCCTAAAATCTTGCTTATCATGGCCGCAGGTTCGTCTTGGTCGAACATGTGCGTCATCTCAAGTAACTCATCGTCGAAACTCGCGGGCGCAACGCACTGTTGGCCGAGAGGGGCGAAGCTGCCACTTCCCACGGAGCATTGATCCACAGCCCGTGGGTGTGTCCGTGGCGAAATGGTCCAACCCCGCGAGCGGGTGGGGGGGGGGAAGGACTCACGGCGGCGGTCGGCCGATCGACGCCGGCGCGCGGGAACTCTGCGTGGACGCCAATCCGGGTCGTCAATCGCCGGATCTGCTTTTGATCAATCGACGAGTTATCGCATCAATAGGACGATGTTGATCGTCGATTTTCGAGCGTCGGCCTTCAGTGAGGATGGGCTAGTGCCGCCGGTCGGCCTCGGCGTGACCTTTGAGGCCAGCGAGGACTTCAAGAACGACCGGGCTTTGAGCGGAGGTGTGAAGGATCAACGTTGGTGCTTGGGTATCGAAAGACGCCCCTGAGATGGCCTGTACCGACTCTTGTACGGGTCCGATCCCAGGAGCGCGCTTTGGAAGGCACACACGAATCCACTTTGGGCGACGATCACCTTCGGGGGATGTCTCCCTTTCTTCGTTTACTTCGTTGCTTCAGCCTTGGCATCGTCTGCCAGGCGCTTGGCTTTGACGTCGTGCCCACCTTCGCGCACAACGGCATGCGTGACCTTTCCCTGGTCATCCTTCACGAACGTAATGAGGTCGTTAGCTCCTTGCTTGATGAAGAAGGCGGTCTCCGACTCCGGGAAGATCTCAAACTTGCCTTCGCCGGTTGGCTGGAGGAAGAGGTGGTTGCCGTCGCGCGTGAGAGTGATGATGACTTCATGTTCGAGCTCGTAGCGGCCAGCATAGGCGTCATAGAGCTTCGGGTCGACCTTGGCCAATTTGTGGGAGGCCGTCTCGAAGTGACGCAGGCCCGATTTTCCGGTGATCAGAAATGCGTTGACAACGTTGGCGATCTTCATCGCGTCATCGTTGTTGACGAGCAGGACGTACCCGAAACCTTGATCTTTATACATCAAGGAATGGCTTGTGAAACCGGTGTTTCGTCCACCATGCCCATAGTTTCTACCCACCGGGGTGTCCTCAATGGCGATGCCCAGACCCCAGAAGTTCTTCGGTTCGTCAGGAATTCCGATTTGAGATCGGAGCATGTCTTTGTGGGTGGAATCCGACAGGCCCTTGCCTTGAAGGACTGAGATCAAGAACTTGGCGTAGTTCTGGGCATCGATGTGCAGACTTGCCGCGACGTTCGGTGAGGAAGGGCGTCCCTTCTGCAGAGGCGTTGTGCCGCCGTGCCCGGTGGCCGTGACGCGAGCGATATGATCGTTCCAGACCAGGGATCCGTTTTCGACGCCCAGAGGCTTGAAGACCTCTTCTTCGCAGATCTGCACGAGCTTTTTGCCCGTGAGGTGTTCAACGACGTTACCGAGGTAAACAAAACCCTCACCCGAGTAAGACACCTTGGTACCGGGGGTGAACTTGATATCGAGTTTCCCCGTTCGCCAATTCGGGAATCCGGTTCGGTGGGTCAACACCATTCTGGCCGTGATGAGCTTGTATCGGTCGTCGTAGGCGATGTCTTCGTAGGGGAGATAGGTGTAAAGAGGAGTGTCCAGTTTGAGGACACCTCGATCGACGAGCCTGAGCACGGTGTAGGCGAAGAGAGGCTTGGTCATGGACGCAGCTTCGAAGACCGTGTCTTCAGCCACGGGGTCGTTGGAGGCTGTGTTCTTGAGGCCAAATCCGCGGTGATAGACAACCTTGGAATCTTTGATGATCGAGAGGGACATCCCTGGGATTTTGAAGTAGGCGAGGTAAGCCTTAACGAAGCGATCGACCTCCTCGGGATTAACAGGCTGGGAACTGCGAAGGATCCCCTCGTCACCGATCAGGCCGGGCCAGGGGATGAGGCTGACGCGGAGGTTGTCGGCCTTGGCTTTCTGGTTGGCCTCAACCTCGACGTTGACGTGCGACGTTTCCTCAACGCGAAGTTCCGTAGAGTCTACGGGATGAATTGTGTAGGGCCCTGTCGGGAGCATCGAGACCTCGTAGGCTCCGGAGGGATCCAAGGATACTTCGCGCCAGAGCGGGGCGGTGCGGGTTGATTGGATTCGGACCCGAGAGGGAAGGGCCGAGTCCGACGCCTCCTTCCAGGCCACGGTACCAGCGACCTCGCCGAACTTGGTTTCCGGTGTGACGAGGAAAAGTTCTCCGCATCGGCCGGGCGTCTGGGCCTTTTGCGTGCCGCTTCCCCATGCGGCCCATGAGAACGTGCCGTCTTTGTCTTTGTCCGCCACGGAGACGTCGAACCCAATGACCCGGTCGGGATCGAGAGAACCTGGGGTTTCGATCCGCCATTCATAGACAATCGTGGAATCCGTCCGAGTCACCCCGACCTTCATTGCCTTTTCCGAGGTTCCCAGCGGGCTGACAATCTGGTTCTGGCTACCATAACGGGCGAACTGTTCGACGGGAGATCCACCGCCGATGTGGTTCGCATCCACGAAGAGTTCGCAGCTATCTTGCGAGTTCCAAACCACCTCTCCCTGCGTTTCGGTGAGGATCGAGTTGTCTTTCACTTCGACCGCAACGTACAAGGCATGCTCGGAGGCGTCGTAAGCGACCCGGAAGTGAGCCTTGAGATCCTCTTTGCTGCTGAGCTTGTCGCCGAACTCAATGCGCTCGATGGGATAGGTCTTCAAGTCTTTCGGCCAGTCGCTCAAGTCGCCGTCGATGACGATTCCCTTCGCCGGATAGGCGATACCGATCGCGCCATTCTGACCGTACGCTGGGCTCGACGGAGCAAGCGACACCGCAGCCAAGAGGACCGTCAGCCCTCTGGCAATGGACAGTGACGTGCGGCACACGTTCATGAGCGATAGCTCCTGCGTTCGTGGTGATGGGGATCGTCGCCGATCATGAGAATCGATGCGGCCCGAGACTGTCGTCCCTTGACGAGGACAGATCAACGCCGCGAGCGCGAGAATGAAGACGACGGGCGCCCTTGGTTGGAGTCCTCTCAATCAAAGAGGCCGACATATTCCACACAGGAGGCGGAGCAGACTTTGAATGGGAATTCGCACTTTTGCGAGCGTTTCCTTGAGAAGTCGTCCATCCTCCACGCCCTCATGCGGATCTTCGTCGAGAGATTGACCACGCTTTGAATCCCGAAGTTGCGTTCTCGATCAAGGATTCGGCGTATCAGGGTCAAATCGCCCGATCTCCTGACTCAATAGGGAGTTGCTAATCGGGTGAAGTCACCCTCCGCGATCTGATCACAGAGGTTTGACCCCCCGCGCTGAGGGTGCCGGGATTGACTTGAATCGAATCGCAACTACCATGGTTTCAATTAAAAGAGGTCTACCGGTGGTCGGTGGCTGCCGGTGGTCTCTACGAAAGATCGTGCCGATTCGGGCAGGGATCGGCACGGGTTTGGTTTGGGGATTCGCCGCCTCGACCCGGGCAAAGCAATGCCTCGGGGCGCTGCCGTTACGCGCATTGATTTTCGGGAGGATTGGGGGCTATGAGAATCTTCGACCTAATTCCTTTGCGCATGGCTCGCTACGTTGTCGGGGGCTCTCTGCTTGCGCTGGTGCTGGTAACGCAGTCCGGCTGTGAAAAGACGGCCGCCAAGGCGGCTCCGCCGGCACCGACGGTTGGTGTGGTGGAATCGCGGCGGATGAACGTGCCGATTGAGGTGGCGCCCAACGGCACCACCCGCGCGCTGGAAGATGTGACGATTCGGGCCCGGGTCCGCGGGTTCTTGACCGAGCGCCACTTCGCGGAAGGGGCGATGGTTAAGAAGGGGCAGCTTTTGCTGGTGATCGACGAGGAGCCGTACCAGATTGCCCTCCAGTCGGCGCGGGCGCGGCAGACAGAAGCGGATGCGGCGCTGCGCAAGGCCGAAGAATCGAAAGGGCGTGAGGTCTCAGCGGCCCAACTCGAGCTCGATCGAGCCCAGTTGCTGCTCGCCCAGATCATGGAGAAGCGAAACCGGGTTCTCGTCACCCGGAAGGCAGGCTCCCCCGAGGATCTCGATAAGACCGAGGCCGACCGCAAGCGTTGGGAGTCGCAAGTCGAGGCTGACCGCGCTCACCTGGCTCAGGCGAAGTCAGACTACGCAGTGGGGATCGCGTCCGCCCAGGCGCAAGTCTCGGCCGCCAGGGCCATGGTTCGGGATGCCGAGCTGAATCTGGGGTACTGCCGGATGTATGCCCCGCTTAACGGCCGGATCGGCGAGGCTCGCGTCAAGGTGGGCAACCTGGTCGGACCTGATGCGGGTGGGGGAGGAGCGTATAGCGACCTGGCCACGATCCAGCAGCTCGACCCGATTGGTGTCGACCTGCGGCTCAGCTCGCGCGACCTCGACCGAATCACCACGCTGATCGAAGGAGGTCTGCCGGTCCGCCTGCTTCGTCCTGGCCCGGCCGGTCCCCAGGAGCATCCGTTCGAGGGACGGTGCTTCTTTATCGACAACGTTGTCGATCAGACGACTTCCACCTTCCTCGTCAAAGCAAGGATTCCCAACCCAGGAGGCAAACTCCTGCCCGGTGAGTACGTCAAGGTTCGGATGGTTATTGACCGGCTCGAGAACGCTGTGGTTGTTCCGGCTCCCTCGGTCGTTGAGTCGGACGCGGGCGCGGTTGTTCATATCGTCGACGCCGAAGGCAAAGTGGCGGTTCGCAAGGTCCACGCGGGGCAGGCTTACGAGGGGATGCGGGTCATCACCAAGGGGCTCGATGCGGGGGCATCTGTCATCGTCGAAGGTTTGCAGATGATCCGCCCCGGTCTTCCGGTCAAGGCCGAGCGGGCCGCCCTAAGCCGGCGCGACGCAGACGGCACGAAGGTCACGACGTCGGACGTCGTCGCTTCGCCGAAGTCGTAATCCGTGGTGTGAGTTGCCGACTCCCCAATGCCGTCCATTCCTCCCTGGGAGCCCCACGTTCATGGTCGACTTCTTCATCCGCCGGCCGATCTTCGCCACGGTCGTTGCTCTCTTGATGATGCTCATCGGCGGAATCTGTGCGGTTCGCTTGCCGATCGCGCAGTATCCGCAAATCGCCCCTCCCCAGGTGCAGGTCACGACGACCTACACCGGGGCGGATGCCTTGAGCGTGGCCCGGACCGTGACCACGCCGATCGAGCAGCAGATCAACGGCACCAAGGGGATGATCTATTACAACTCGGACAGCACCAGCAATGGCGTGTCCAACATCGTGGCTACGTTCGATGTAGGCTACTCGCAGGATATGGCCGCGGTTGACATCCAGAACCGGGTGCAAACCGCTCAGGCTCAGCTTCCCCCCGAAGTGAAACAGTACGGCGTGTCGATCAAAAAGACGTCAACCGACATGGTGTGCGTCGTTAACTTGATCTCTCCCGACGGCCGATTCGACGCCAATTTCTTAGATAATTATGGGCAAATCTATGTTGCGGATGTTCTGAAGCGCATCAACGGCGTCAGCGACGCCAACGTGCTCGGACGCAAATATGCGATGCGGATCTGGATTGATCCCGACCGTCTGTCCAACATGAAGATTCCGCCCAGTGAGGTAATTCAGGCAATCCAGCAAGAGAACGTGCAGGCGGCGGCGGGCAAGATCGGCGGCCGCCCGGTTCCCAGCGGGCAGGACTTCGAGTTGCCGATCACCCTCAAAGGGCGGCTCGAGAAGGCCAGCGAATTCGAGGAGATCATCGTCCGCCGCGGTGATGACGGCTCGATCGTTCGCGTCAAGGACGTTGCCCGCGTAGACCTCTCGTCAGAGAACTTTGAGTCCGCCAGCTACATCGACGGCAAGCCGGCCGGTGGTATTCTGATTTACCAGTACGCTGATGCCAACGCGTTGGCCATCATCCAGACCGTCCGCGAAGAGATGGATATCCTCAAGACCAGCTTCCCGGAAGGCCTTGATTATACCATCGTCTACAACACGACGGATTATGTGGACGAAAACATCAAGGAAGTGGAACACACGCTGGTCGAATCCTTCGTCTTGGTCATGATCGTCGTGTTCGTGTTCCTGCAAGGGTTTCGCGCCACGATTATTCCCATGTTGGCGATTCCCGTCTCGCTGGTGGCCACGTTCGCGGTGATGGCGGCCTTCGGGTTTTCGATCAATTCGTTAACCCTGTGCGGATTGGTGCTGGCGATCGGCCTTGTGGTCGATGACGCGATCATCGTCGTCGAGAACGTCGAGAAATACTTGCATCGCGGCTTGCCGCCCCTTGAGGCCACCCGGGCGGCGATGGCGGAAATTACGACGCCGATCGTCACGATCACGCTGGTTCTGGCGGCGGTGTTCGTTCCCGTTGCGTTCATGCCTGGGATGACGGGCAAACTGTATAACCAGTTCGCGATGACGATTGTCTTCTCGTTCGTGTTCTCCGCGTTCAACTCCCTTTCCTTCAGCCCAGCCATGGCGAGGCTATTCCTCAGGGAGAAACACGGTGAGACCAGGTTCTTCTTGTTCCGCTGGTTCAACGCCTGCTTGAAGTGGATCGAAGATTCGTATGATGCCGTGCTCGAATGGACGGCACATCACTGGTGGTCGATCGTCGTTCCCTCCCTGCTGCTGTTAGGTCTCACGGGCTGGATGGTTGCGACTCGCCCAAAGGCGTTCATTCCGACGGAAGATCAGGGTTACCTGATTTGTGTCATCCAGACCCCGGACGGCACTAGTGGTGAGAAGACCGCCGAGGTCATTCAAAGGGTCGTGGGGCTGTGCCAGGGGCAAAAGGGGGTCAAGCACACAGTTGCCCTGGAAGGTCTCAACGTCATCACCTCCACCAACCAAACCAACTGCGGCGTCGTCTTCGCTCGGTTGGAGGATTGGCAGGATCGTACCACGCCGGCTCTTCGCGCCGCGGGGCTTGTGGAGAGGCTCCAGGGGGAGATTTCTTCCAAGGTCCGTGACGCCATGGTCATCGTCTTGCAACCTCCGCCGATTCGCGGTTTGAGCCAGACCGGCGGCTTTGAGCTGATGATCGAGGACCGTGCGGGCAAGGGGGTCGACGCTCTTCAGAAGGTGGTCGATCGGTTCCAGGATGAGGCCCGCAAACGGCCTGAACTCGCCGGCGTCTTCTCGACTTATTCGGCTCGGGTGCCTCAACTCAAGTTCGACGTGGACCGTACCAAGGCTCGCCGGCTCGACGTGCCGATCAGCGACCTCTTCGCCACGCTCCAGACCAACCTGGGGGGTTACTACGTCAACGACTTCGACCTCTATGGCAAAGTCTGGAAGGTCATGGTGCAGGCTGAGGGGAGTGTGCGAACCAAGCCCGAGGATATTCAGAATCTCTACGTGCTGAACCGCAAAGGGGAGCGCGTCCCGCTCAGCTCGCTCGGGGAAGTCCGCTACGCGCTTGGGCCGATCGACGTTCCTCACTACAACCTGTACGCCTCGGCCAAGATGAACGGCGGTCCCGCGCCGGGCTATAGCTCCGGGCAAGCGCTTGTTGCGATGCAGGAGGTCGCCGCCGAGGTTCTGCCGGAAGGCTTCCGCACGGAGTGGACGGGTACGACGTTCCAGGAACAGAAGACCGGTAACCAGGCGACGTACATTTTCGCCCTGTCGGTCATTTGCGTCTTTCTGTTCATGGCCGCTCTCTATGAAAGTTGGATTCGCCCCGCGGTGATCATCTTGACGGTTCCTCTCGCGACCTTCGGCGCGGTGGTGGGGCTGTGGCTCTATGACATGCCTCTCGACGTGTTCGGCCAGATCGGCCTGGTGATGTTGATCGGACTCGAGACGAAGAACGCCATCTTGATCGTCGAGTTCGGTGTGGAGATGAGACGCGAACGAGGTATGAGCATTTTGGAATCGGCGAAGGCGGCTTCGCGTGAGCGGCTTCGTCCGATCCTGATGACGTCCTTCGCGTTCGTGATGGGTGTGCTTCCCTTGGCTCGTGCCACGGGGGCAGGGGCGTATAGCCGGAACTCGCTCGGGATTGTGATCGCGTTTGGAATCGCCGTCAGTACGATTCTCGGCCGGTTCGTCATCCCGATCTATTACGTTCTGGGTGAACGGCTCATCGACTACTTCTCGAAGGGCAAAGACAAATCGCACCCGTCGCATCCCGCGGTCGTAACAAATCAGGTCAGCCATCCCGTGTCTGCTCATGAGCAGATTCCGGTGGCGGTGCATTGAGTCATGTCCGGGGGTTGAAGGCCGGAGGTTCCGGCCCTAAGCTATGCGAGGTCGTGAGGGGGCGCTGACTGACCGTCCCCCTTTCTCTCGAACGAGGTGATGCCGTGTTGAGTTCGAAGCTGAGCGTCGGCATCCACATGATGACCATCTTCGCGCTGCACCCGGGGGAGGCCCTGACCTCCGAGTTCATCGGGTGCAGCGTGAATACGAATCCCGTGGTGATCCGCCGGTTGCTTGGCTCCCTCCGCGCCGCTGGCATCGTCGAATCGAAGACGGGGGTCGGCGGTGGCTGGTCGCTCCTCGTCGACCCGGAGCGGCTGACACTCCTTGATATCCTTCGCGCCGTCGAGCCTCAGGATGAGATCTTCGCCCTGCATCGTAGCGAACCCAACCCCGAATGCCCTTGCGGGCAGCACATCCAGAGCGTTCTGACCGAGGTCTACGACAAGATCCAGGACAGCATGACGCGACAACTCGCCGACATCACGATCGCCCGCGTGAGCAACAAGATCAGGGATCGGCTGGAGCTTGAAAAGCTTATTTGAACTCGGCTCGGTTGTCTTCGGGCAGAGAATTCCTCTTTTCGGCACGCACCACAGTCGTCTTTCACTGTGAGGTACTCGGCGGTCTCTATCAAAGAGGGTCTGGATGCCGATCGCCGATGCCTGGATGGCGTGACCTGAACGATTCGAGGATTGGCCCCGCTGTATATCGCCCTCCGGTCGGGCCACAAAGATCTCAGGATAGGCTGACGCTCATCTGTGAGTCCTCCTGGGCCGCGTCGAACGAAAGAAATTCTGGCAATTCACGCCGCACGGCATGCAGCGGTTCCTCTGCCGCGCCTGCTGGGACGCCGGCGCCGTCCGTGACGACAGCGGGTTTATATCGGGGAACACCTTGGCGAACCCACCGGCATCCTCAGCGTCGACGAGACTGGCTTCCTCAGAAAGACGGACCGATCCATCTGCGTCTACGGCAATGCTCACGCACAGTGGGGCGAATCGAGAACTGCCGGGGCGGCGGTGTCCTCGCCTACTGTTCGGGCCACGAGGCTGCCTTCGTCGATCGGACTCTCTGCATATCTAAATCATGGGCCGACGACGGGCCTCGCCGCGGCGACACTTGTGTCCCTCAGATGCTGTCTTGGCGAGCATGCCCGGCTAGCCTGGGCGTGCGACGTTGCGCGTCGAAGGCCGGCGTGCCGTTGCAGTACATGGCTTCGATGTCGAGTTTCGTCGCCTGGCCGAGCAAGTCCGGCCTTTTCTAAACTGTCATCATCTCGTCAGTTCAACGGCTGTTTTTCGGCGGCTCTTGAACCTGGGCCGCCGCTTTCGCCAACGAATTGTGGGTGAGGCCTGGAGTCGACTCACTTGCAGAGCCGGCACCAAGGGCCAGAGGCTCCACGGCGGGGGCTTCATCAGGTGGCACTTGCAGCCCGACGCGGCGGCGATTAAAGGCATACTCGTCCGCTGTTCCCTCGCCAACCCGTCGAAGTGAATCCACGACTTCTTTCCACCTCCGCAGGCATTTGTCGCAACTCTCGCTATCATATAATCAGCATGCCGTAATATTCATGGCTCATCACCGAATGCTCCGGCGTCTGCGCACATTGAGCGGAGCCGCCAGGCGGCTTGCTGCCGTGATTCCACCTGTCAAGAAAATCCCAGGCCGTTGCCCAGGACTGAATTCCCTGGGCTGATCACGCCAGGGGCACCCTTCCTCAAGATCCAGAAGATCGCGTTGACGATCTGGCAATGAGATTGTGGAGGTCGTTACGTCTTTGCGGGAGCCGGGAATGGGTCTGTAATCCATTTCCATTGATCGCGGCAGAGTTGATACCGAGCACACTGACCTCCTCGACCAATCGGCAATGCGCAGATGCATCATCTGAACTTTAATCTTCGTGCGAAGGGTGTGCCGATTTTTCGGAAAAGTCTGTTCTTTTTACCTGCTTAGCTTGCTGTTGTAAGGCGGCTACCAGGGCGCATCGCGTCAACTCTCGCCCGTCTCGCAGTGCAGCAAATTCTGATGCCGTAAGCACTTGGCCATTGGTAGTAGCTCCGGTGGCGGCTTCCAACACGGGAGCCATGGCTAAGCCCAATCGACCAGAAGGAATTCCAACTCTGTCCGCACCGTGATTGCGCGTTCTCTTGTGAGGTCTCCTGAAGTGTTTGACTTGCTCACTCCTGCCCATACGACTATATACCGTGAGCGAAGCCGAACATTCGGAACCGAGAACTACATTTTATGGCGTTTGGGAATTTTTTCGTTGACATCTCGACGAAGCGGGGGTTAGATCTTCACTTAAGGTTGAGGATGATTTGTCCTTGTCTTCGATCGAACCTATCCATCAGCTCGTCGCCCGAAAGGCCCGGTCAGGCCTGGGCATTCCGTCTGGATTATCTCGATCTCTTTGTCCGCAAGGCTTGTGATCCAGGCCGGCGGGGCTGTTGGCTGGCTCCAAGGCTCTCTTTTTTTTGCCGGGTGCTGGCTGTGTTTGAGTTAGAGGCGGATTCGACTGGTTTCCAGTGTTATTAATAGATGTGATGAGGAGGTAGGCATGTGGATTTTGCGTATGCGCCGTCATGTCGTAATCGCGTCAATGTTGCTCATCGTCGTCTCGGTGGCTCTCTGCAATGGGACGTGTAGCGCACGTCTCTTGGCGGAAGACGAGCTCGAGAGGATCCAGGGAGCACAGTCTTTGACCTGTAATGACAGGTATTACTCTTATAAGTGCTTCCAGGTGAATTTTGGCGGATCTCCTACCACATGTGTCGGTAAGACGCCTACCACTTGCGCAGGTACTTGCTCCTTTTGCTCGGCAATATGGGACAATGACTTCTGCGACCAAGCTACTCCGCTAAACGTCTATGGCTGTACCGTTGGAAACGACCCCCAAGGCTTCACTTGCGGTCGCGAGTACGACTGTACGTGTCATCTCTCGAATGGCGTTTGCGCATGTTATTCCACCAATTGTGGTCAGTTGTCTGGCAATAATTGCGGGGCCGTCCAGGTGGCGAACTACACCGTCCCCTGCAAGTAGCCCGTACATCAGGCGTTTGCGCTGGTGGTCGCGAGGACCTCATGGGCCTGTCGGCGGCGCAGGAGTACCACACGTTCTCCGCTGTCCAGGATACTTTGCGGGCATTGGGTCGATGGTCTTGCGGAGTTCCTCGGCGTTGATTCTCACTCCGCTGTTCGCTGCAAACATTGAGGGAGGGCTGGCGGAGCTTGCCCTCCCATTTCTTGTCTACCTCAAGGTGGCCGCGATCGCCGATTTTCGACGGATTCAAGACCCTTGCGGTGTCGATCAGCCGCGAGAGGTCCAGGGTGGCGCTGTACGTCGCTGATGCCGGAGGTGTGCGGTCCTACTCGATATGTAGGCACTGTCCGGTCCATCGTCCTATGTAGCTGCTCAAGTTGTTCGCGAGAAGCCCGGAGTAGGAGTGCCAGCCAATCGGCAGAAAGCCTGTCATCACCCGGTACCTTCGGGTGGTCATACTCGCGGTCGTCTTCCTATCGATGCGTTTAGCTCAAGTTTCGCGGATTCTGAATCGGAAGCCGATCGTGAGCGGTCCGAGAACCGCTCGGCCATGTCCCGAACGGACCAAAGACTGGGTACGACTACAGATGAGTGGGTCGTTGTCTATACCGGCACCGCAGAGTGCCAAGCCGCGCCACCGATTGAGCGTGTCGTCCATGGTTTAGAGCAACGTTACTCTGGGAGGAAGGCTCCTGGCAACGATCTTGCCAGCGACATGGATGGATTCGCTTCTTTAGGGGGACGTGGCTGAAGAAGCGATGAAGTCTCGACCAATGACCCTTACCGACCTTGTTGCTGGGAAAGATGACCTCGGTCGTATCGCGGTGTCACGGAGGCAGAATTTCGGCCAGGTGTAATCTGCTGAAAGGCCCAGCATGCCGGAATGGTGGGGATTGATGCGAAGCGCTTTCGCGCAACCGCGAACCAGGAGGTGAGTTCCATGAAGTGGCTTTCTTGCTTTGGTGCTTTATTCATCTCGGAGAACCTAAGCAAGCGCCCGATTCGTGCAAAGTAAGCAGACGTACTCACTCGGCAATTTTATATTAGCGAAACCTGATTTTGGAATTGAAGAGTTCATATGTATATAGCAATTCTCGCTTGCCTGTTTGCCGCTGTCGAAGCGGAATCGCCGACAGTGGAAGATATCCTAGGAGCCTGGGAGCAGGGGTGTGATTCGCTTCGGTCGTACGACGTCTACCTGGCCGCGAAAAATACGACCCTGCTCGGCCCACGCAGCAAGGGGTGGAAACCCCTCGACAAGCCCTTGGTCGTCGAAGGCGTCTCACGCGAGATCTTCTCCGAGGGGAAGCGCCGCGTTGAACCGGGGGTTACCGGTCCCAAGCAAGGTTCTGGGGTAGTCCTGATATGGGATGGGGAAACCGCGAAATCTTATGCGCCGCAGGCCAAGCGGCTCATGCTGGAGTCGGAGCTCGTTGTCATTGCGCCGAATGGTCCGCCGCAGTTGGATTATGAATCACTCCGCAGGCGGGCGACGGGAACCTTGGATCGGATCAAGATCATGAGGGAGCGGCCAGGGACGAAGCTCGAGCGACAGGAAGGTACGCACTTCGTCCTATCCACGCCCCCCACGAGCGAGCCCTTTGACTTCAGCCCGTATGGGATCAGAGTATGGCTCGATGCTTCCAGGAATTTCATGCCGACCAGGATTCAGCATCTCCTGGAGGAGTCCGGCGAAGAAGTCGTGGCGACGGAATGGGAGAATACGTTGGCGGAGGTCGGGCCGAACGTCTGGGCGGTTGCATCGTCGCTCGTCTCAGGTTATGCGCCGGTCAAAAGCGAGAAGGCAAATCCGCTGAAGACTTTTACGACTGAAGTGTCTGTGAACATGGCGATATCTAAGTTTAATCCGGCCATATCGGACTCCGTATTCACGATTGACATCCCGATTGGGACGATGGTTTCCGACAGCATCACCGGGAAGCGGTATGTCTTTGGCAAGGCCAACGACCCAGCCGCCCACTTGTCGGAATTGGTCCTCAAAGGCAAGGCCGCCGTGGAGCAACTCAAGTCGGCCGGGGCGAGCGCGAGCCAAGGCCAGCGGAGTATCAGGCCATCGCGTGGTATGACAGTGTTGATCGCGAACGGAGTTACGCTGGCGTTGCTTGTTACAGTGTACATGTATAGACGGCTTTCGGCTAAGAAATCCGGCGATGTGACCCAGGGAGACCGTGACAGATGATCGGATTTGCGCAGGGTATTGTGGCGTCGTTGATCCTCGTGGGAGCCCTAGACACTCCTGCGGAACGAGGCGCCGATGGTCCCGGGTTCCAGGCCTGCGGTCCGAATTGCCTCTATATGGTATGTGTCGCCAAGGGTGTGAAGGCGGATTTCTATTCGCTGATGAAGTCCTTCAAGCTGGGTCCGGAGGGCGAGACGACGCTTTCCGACCTCAGAAGAGTAGGGGCTTCGCTCGGCCTCAGGCCGATCGCCGCCAAGGTTGATGCCGAATTCGCAACGACACTCCCCAGTCCTTTTATTGCGCATGTCAAGAGCAGGCATAAGCACGCGGACCACTTCGTGACCGTTCTCTCTTCGACGGAGCAAGAGGTCATCTACGTCGACCCACCGAACACGGCGGTCCGCGAAAGCGTCCAGTCCTTTGGGACTCGCTGGACAGGGAGTGTCCTCGTCTTTGCAGATTCGGCGGCTGAGGCTCGCTCACTCACGAGGCGGATTGTCTGGTCTTCCAGGGAGCCGCTCGTGCAGGCGGCACTCGGGGTCACCCTCGTCGTCTTGCTCGTAATCTTATGGCGGGTGGCGAGCAGGCCAGTTGCACTCGGGAATTGACCATTATAACAAAGCCGCAAGATATGATATTTTTAGGTGATAAAATGAGTCGACGCTTGCCGATTTTCGGGATTTCCGCGGTCATCCTTACTTTCGTCGCAGTGGCATGCTGGCTGGCTCTCGCACCTCGCCCCACTTCGCCGCAGCCGCCGGGGATCATTATAGAATCGAAGTTTCTTGATATGGGTGCCGTCGATGCGGGCGTCAACGAGTTTCAATTGCCAGTGAAAAACCTGGGAAGTAGCCCTGTCGAAGTTCGCGCGGTCCAGGCCAGCTGCGGCTGTACCACGTTGGAGAAATGCGACACCATCCAGGCTGGCGGCGTCGGCATCATCCGAGGAAAGGTGACGGTCAAGCCAGGCAAGGGATCGGCTAATTTGAGTATAGATATCGGCGACTCTCATGGTTGGCACGTTTTCTTGCTGACGTGGTTCGGCAAGAGACCGCCGTCCTTATTGTCGCCCGTCGTCCGCATGACCGCGAGGTCCGGCGAGCCTTTTCAGAGTGAGGTCCAGGTCATCTACGACGCGGGGAGCGAGTTGGTGTTCAAGGGCGCCGCGAAGACGAAAGGCGAAGTGAGAGAAATCAGGTTCGATGTGGTCGGGACAGCCGGCAAGCGGGGAAGCCAGGAGATCGTTTCCGAGAAGGAATCCATGGATATCCTAACGTTGTCTCTGAAGGGCCGGGCGCCGATGGAGGTTGGCGAGCATGCAAGCGAGTCCGTGTTGCAGTTTCGTCGGGGTGACGTGGATTACAACCTCCCGTTGGGATTGAAGATCGACGTGATCGGCAAGGTTCATGCGAAGCCGCGGCAGGTGATCATTGGAGGGGCAAACCGAGAGAGTCTCGTGGGGAAGACCACGAGTGTAAAAATTCTTACCGATCCCGTCGTTAAAAATGTCGTCGCCGCGTCCTGCCCCGGATTTCTCAAAGTCGCCATCCGCCGGGACCGCGCGAATGAATACCACCTCGAAATTGCCGTGGTCTCGGTCCCCCCGGACGACGTGCGGTCGTTTTCGATCGACCTCCAGGGAGAGGGTACGAATGAGTTGTGCAAGATCGCGGGCCGATTAATCTATGGCAAGTCATCATAGCCTACACCCACGCCGTCGGGACAGCGCCTTTGTTGATGCTTTCGTCGCGAGCAAGGACGTAATGCCCAATGGCCCAGTGCAGGACCCTTGGTTTGGCCCGGGCATAGTCTTAGTTCTTCGCGAGGCGGCTGATACGACTCCGTTGGGCGGCGAGGGAAGGGCAATCTCATTGGGCGTGCGGGGCCGTTGAGCATTCCTTTGTCTGTGATTGCGAAGTCGCGCCTCCGGGGCCGCTCCGACGGACTCCTTTGCCCAATTCCGCCACAATCCCGACGGCATTGCACGGGGCCATCTCTCCCTGGGAATATCTGCACCAATGATCGCGAGGATGGACCGCTGATGCTGCGGCCGACCCTCTGCTACGCTCCGCCGAAGCCCCACTCTGTCGGCTCAGAAGAGCCACCGAGATAGATGTAATCAAGCGACACTCGGAGCGGTGCTTCGCGGACCTCACCTGGCGGTGTCAGGGACGGCTTGAGGCGGCTCGGCGGGAGGTGTAGCCGCAAGGAGGCAGTGGCCGACCGGTGGATCTGGTGATGGTCGACCGTGAGAATGGGGCGGTCATAGGGCCTTCCTCCAGGATTTGACCCTGTGACACAAAGTCACTCGCGGAACGCCTCTCACATGTCGAGGGGACACTTTCCGTTGACTGAGCGATTTTGGGAACTGCCGAGCTCTCCTCGGGCGGTCATCGCCGCTCTATTCCTTCTGTGGAAAGCTTTGCAGCCTGCCTCCCGGGTATTGTCCGAGGACATCGGCCCGAGATGTCCGCTGAGCGCGTAGATGCCGTGAGATATTGGTATCTATCGTCGAAATTCTCTGCCGCTCTCCTGTTTCTTCCGCAGGGCCGCTCTCATTGCACCCGCCCTTCGCATAGCCTCCCTCGTCCTTTTCAGAAACAATCCAATCAGTAGAAAAAAGAATACCGAACAAATGATAAGCATCGAAAACACAAAACTTTTAAATTTATCGCTGGCACCGACGTCCTGGAGTGCGTCCGAAATGATCCCCCAAGTCGCCACAGCGGCCCTCGCCAGGGAGGCTGCGAGAGCCGCGAGGACGACGAGACGCATCAGTTCTCCGAGGGAGAACAATAGAGGAGGGCGTGGTCGCTGCATAACTCAGCGTTCGATGGATATTGATCTCAACCTCTTGCCCTGGGCTGACAAGACGTATCATGGATATTTTTAAGTTATTGTCCAGCCGAGTGGTTGACAAGGGGTCGACGACAGGGCTGTCGTGCCGGGTTAGGTCAGCGGGGCTGGGATAGGCAGGCAGGCGATACGTAAGCTTCCAGCCGACCTTTCAATGGCCCACAAGTCTCAGTGGTTCGCTTGGCAATCTCACGCTAGAGTCACGCTTTAATTGACGCGCATATTTGCGTATTGGCACTCATCAGTGTCACCTGCATGGAAAGTTGGTGGAATCCGAACCGGCCGGAGGTGCGTTCCCGGGCTTGCGGCCGAAGGCTCACGTCGGCAAGATCCTCGGTGACTTGAGGAGGAGGATCGGTGGAACACTTCCGGCTGCGCGCCGAGACTGGGCCCCGACCTGAGATCCTTGAGGTCGAACCGAGTGTGACCAACTCCTCGAATCCATCAGGCCATGAGAAGGCGTCGGCTGTCGGATCCAGAACCATCCTTGGTGGAGGCCGCAGAGTACCTCAAAGTGAAGCGAGGCTTTGGTATCAAGGCGTTTCTTGGCGGAACCGCAGGACCAAGAGAGCGACTCTCCGTTCCGCCGCTTTGGCGTGAAGGGTGTCGATCAATTTGCGAACGGTCTTGTCCACGTCGTCACGAACTTGGAGCGGCTCCTGACCTTGCTCGAGTGAATTGAGGTTTGCTTCCAGCTTGGACATCCAGGCGCGGCAGCGCTCGACCAGCCAGGCACGGTCGGCGGGAGCCAACGCGGTGTGAGGAGCGGCGATGAGCTGACGGCAGCCGGCCCGGAACTGCTCGACCCGTTGGGTAAGCCCTGCCCGGTCCTCGGGGCGTACCTTGAACCAGTCTTCCGCCGCCTCGGCAAGTTGATCGAGGTAGAGGTCGGGGCGTCCGCTGTCAGCCAGGGCCTCGGCGCGGTTCCAGCCCCAGGGGGATGAACTCTTTGCCGTATTGAGCTGCCAACCAATGATCAGGGCTATAAGGATCATTGCGGCCGCGGCCATCGCCAAGATGGCCGGACGCTTCCACCAGGGGGTTTCCAGGATCTCCAGTCCAGAGTCGTCCAGGTCTGGCTCGATGGCCAGGCTCTGGAAGAGGGCATTCACCCGCCGCGTGCCGTGGTGGATCAGGCCAGCACGCCTTGGTGTGTCTTGAGGGATGCGATCCCAGTAGGGGCCGCCGGAGAGAAGAATCTCGTCCTGGAGCTCGAACAGAAGCTGCGGATGTCGCAACAGGCGTCCGAGTATCGCGTGCGGAAGTACGGAAAGCCCTTGGGAGAGAACAGCCTTGCGACGATCTCCCAGCACAGCCTCCAAAGGAACATCTTTGGGAGGGGTGTTTTGCTGGATCGCCGAAAGCTCCGCGACGAGTTCGGCCAGCTCTAGCCCGGCGATGTGCCGGTCGAGCCAGGAGGCCAGCTCGTTGGGGTCTTCGGGAATATCCAGCACATGGGCGTTCATGCCAGCGCGGCTTCCACACAGGACTTCAAGAGCTTTTTTGCCTGATGCTGTAACTTCTGGGCACGGTTGGCTGTCATCGCTCCGGCCTGGCAAATCTCGTCGTAGTCACGCCCACTCAGCCGTGCCCGGAAGACGCTGGCGACCTCGGGGGGAAGACGATCGAGGCAGCGCGCCAGGATATCCCGGCGCTCTTTTTCCAGCAGGTATTCCTCGGATGGGAGCATGCGAAGGTCGGCAATCGGGGCATCTTCACCCAGCCGCTCGGGCTTGCGACGACGTTGTCGATCCAGGATCAGATTTCTCGCGATCTCGAAGAGCCATGCGCGGAAATCTTTGCCGTCGAACCGGCTGGGGAGCGCCTTCCAGACGCGGAACCAAACCTCCTGGTGAACGTCATCGAGGTCATGCTTCTCAACGCGAGAAGACAGAAAGGCCAGGAGCCGTCCGGTGTGACGTTGATAGAGCTGATCGTAGGCCACGCGCGCGGATGCCATGGCCTGTCGCGACTCCTCGCGGCGGGCAATGATCTGCGTCAACTCGGCATCATTAGGTTCGATGTCAGTTGTGGTTGCGGCCATGCCACGATTATCGGAACCTGCACCCACACGATCAAGCTCAAGGCTCTTATTCATGAAAGGGGACTTTGGGCGGAGCGCGTGCGCTACCGCCGGCCCCATCAACGTGGAAAAGCCCATCGACTTGAGGGGCGTATTCTCCCTCCCTCCAAGACCTTGCTCGGCATGGACCGTTTCCATGGTCCGGCGTGAGGAAAACGCATGAGAATGCGAAATCTTCCTCGTCAGCGCTCGCGTGGGCATGGGCGCAAAGAAAAACCCCTCGAAGTCTGCCCTAATGGGGAGCTTCGAGGGGCTTGGATTCAGAAAATCTACAGACTCAATCCGTTAGGCACCGGGCTTGGATGCAATGTGCAACTGAGCACGAGCGCGGCTGACGGCCTTGTTTTTCTCGTCCTGCTCGAAGTCCGAGGTGGTACGTCGGCTTCGGGCCTGGGTGAGTTCTTTTTCCGCGGTCCCGGCATCGAGCTGGCCGGCGGGGATTGCGCGGTTGGTCAGGACGGTGACGACGTCGTCGCGAACCTGAACGAAGCCACCGTCGACGAAGTAGCGCTTGGTGGTGCCGGCTTCCCTGGTGCGAAGCTCGCCGTAGCCGAGGCGGCCGATGAGAGGCGTTCGTCCCGGGAGGATGCCGATTTCGCCGTCGAATAGCGGTAGGGCCACGAAGTCGACGACTTCGTCAAAGAGGGTCCGTTCCGGCGTGACGACCACGCACTGGAGCCGGTGGCCCCCTTTTTTACCGGAGTTTTCGCCGTCGAATAGCGGTAGGGCCACGAAGTCGACGACTTCGTCAAAGAGGGTCCGTTCCGGCGTGACGACCACGCACTGGAGCCGGTGGCCCCCTTTTTTACCGGAGTGGTCCGGCTCCAACGTGTCGTGGGTTGCCATGATGAGTCAAGCTCCTCGTAAGTCGACCTTGGGGGTCGGTCCCTGCTTATCGCGCCATCTTCTTGGCCTGTTCTTCGGCCTGCTCGATCACGCCGACGTAGCGGAAGGCGCTCACGGGGAGGTGATCCCACTTGCCGTCGCACAGCTCCTTGAAGCTGCGGATGGTCTCGGGCAGGGGGGTGTACTGGCCTTCCTTGCCGGTGAAGACTTCGGCAACGATGAAGGGCTGCGAGAGGAAGACTTCGATGCGGCGAGCACGCTCGACGACGACCTTGTCATCTTCCGAAAGTTCGTCGATACCGAGAATCGCGATGATGTCGCGAAGTTCACGATAGCGCTGAAGGATCGACTGCACACGGCGAGCGACTTCGTAGTGTTCCTCACCCACGTATTGAGGATCGAGAATACGCGAGGAAGAACCGAGCGGGTCGACCGCCGGGTAAATACCCTTCTCAGAGATCGACCGCGACAACACGATGAACGCGTCGAGGAAGCCGAAGGTGGTCGCCGGAGCGGGGTCGGTCAAGTCGTCAGCGGGAACGTAGACGGCTTGCACCGAGGTGATGGCACCGTTGGTCGTCGAGGTGATGCGCTCCTGGAGAGCACCCATTTCGGTGGCCAGCGTCGGCTGGTAACCCACGTTCGACGGCATACGGCCCAAGAGGGCCGACACTTCCGAGCCGGCCTGGCTGAACCGGAAGATGTTGTCGATGAAGAGCAGGGTGTCAGCACCCGTCGAGTCGCGGAACCATTCGGCGTTGGTCAGGGCGGAGAGAGCCACGCGAAGACGGGCACCCGGCGGCTCGTTCATCTGACCGAAGAACATCACGGTGCTGTCGATAACCGACTTGCCGCTCGCGCCGACCTTGGTTTCCTGCATTTCGAGCCAGAGGTCGTTCCCTTCACGGGTTCGCTCACCGACTCCGGCGAACACGGCGTAGCCGCTGTGGACCTTGGCGATACGAGCGATCAACTCCTGGAGAATGACGGTCTTGCCCAGACCGGCACCACCGAAGAGACCGATCTTACCACCGCGGACGAACGGGGTAAGAAGGTCGATAACCTTGATGCCTGTCTCGAAGACTTCGGTCTTGGGAGAGAGGTTATCGAACGAAGGGGGCTCGCAGTGGATCGGGCGATGCTCGGTGGCCGGAACCACACCGCGGCCGTCGATAGGCTTGCCAAGCAGGTTGAAGACGCGTCCCAGGGTCTCTTTGCCGACGGGGATGGTTACCGGGGCACCGGTATCCACCACCGACATTCCGCGAACCAGCCCGTCAGTTGATCCCAAGGCCACGCAACGCACGCGGCCGCCGCCGAGCTGCTGCTGGACCTCGCCCGTGAGCTGGATGTTGACCCCCTTCTCGTGGGCCTCGACCGTCAGGGCGTTGTAGATGTTGGGAAGGTGTCCTTCATCGAACTCGACGTCGAAGGTCGAGCCGATCACCTGGGAAATCCGTCCGGTCGCGGTGGCCATGAGAAAAAGCCCTGTTGGGAGGAAAAGAATGCGGGGTTGACCACAACGTCATCACGTCACGAGATTCGGCCGAGCGTTTTCCGCGTCCTGCGCGCCTTCGTGCCGCCGTCGTGGGAATCTCATTCCAAAGCCGCGGCGCCGCCGATGATTTCAGCGAGTTCGCGGGTAATCTGTGCTTGTCGAGCGCGGTTGTAGAGCCGGGTCAGGTTCTTGATCATGTCGTCGGCGTTTTCCGTGGCTCCACGCATCGCGACCATTCGCGCGATCTGCTCGCTGACCGCCGCGTCCAGGAAACACTTGAAGAGCCGTACTTTGAATGACACCGGAACGATTTCTTCAAGAATGCTCTTCGCATCGGGCACGAATTCGTAGGGAACCCGTTCCCCCTTCGTAGGAGCGGCCACCTCAGCGGTGCTCTTCGGCTTGGCCTGGCGAACCGACCCTGCCGCGTCGCCGACCTGCGCGGTCGTCATCGGCAGCAGGGTCGAAACCACGGCCTCCTGACGAGACGCGTTGATGAAACGGGTGTAGGCGACGTCGAGCCGGTCGATCTCCCCCTTGACGAACATGCTGATGTACTTGTTCGCCAGAACCTCGACGTCGTCGAACTGAGGACGATCCTCGAACTGCGTATAGGTGGCCGCGGCCGTAATGCCGCGGAACTTCATGTAGTTAATCCCGCGCTTACCGGCGACCTCGAGAACCGGTTCGACGTTCTCAAGCTGATAGTCTTGGTGGGTGCGGGTCGCGATCCGGACGACGTTGCCGTTGTATCCGCCGGCAAGGCCGCGGTTGCTGGTGAGGACAAGTAGCAGAGAGCGTTTGACGGGATCCCGGACTTCCAGCAGCGGGTGCGAGACCGTCAAGGCGGTCGACCCGAGGTCGGCGACCAGCTCGGCGATCTTGCGGGTGTAGGCCTCCGCCTCGGTCGCGCGGTCAAGCGCTTTCTTGAACCGCGCGGTGGCGATCAATTCCATCGTCCGGGTGATTTTCCGGATGTTCTGCACCGACTTGCGGCGCTTGACGATCGCTCGAGCCTTGGCCATCGCTGTATCTCGCGAACGCGGGGGGTGATCCGCGGGGAAGTCAAATTGCCGATCAGCAGATTTCGCCGATCAACACGTATACGCTTTTTTCAAAAAGGATGTATCCGCGTTGCTCCACGAAATCTGCGGATCACTCTTCGGCGGTTGCGGGTTTGCCTGGATCTCAAGCACCAGCCGCGGCAGCGGCGGGCTTGGGAGCCGAGGTCGAACGGTAACGGGTCTTGAACTCGTTCAGGGCGGCCTTCAGGTCGTTGATGATGGGGTCGGTCAGCTTCTTTTCAGCGAGCAGGCGATCCCGAACTCCCGACTTGTGGTCGCGAATGAATTCGAGGAACTGCTGCTCCCAGCGAGAAACCTCTTTGACCGGCACATCGTCGAGGTAACCTTCCGAGCCGGCGTAGATGCTCATGACCTGGTCGGCAAAGACCAGCGGGTTGTATTGCGGCTGCTTGAGCAGTTCCACCATACGATAACCGCGATCAAGCTGAAGCTGCGTGGCCTTGTCGAGCTCCGTACCGAGCTGAGCGAACGCCTCAAGCTCACGGAAGGCCGCGAGGTCGAGTCGAAGGCCGCCGGCCACCTTCTTCATGGCGGCTGTCTGGGCCTTGCCACCCACGCGGGAGACGCTGATACCGACGTCGACCGCCGGACGAACGCCCGCGAAGAAGAGGTCGGGCTGAAGGTAAATTTGCCCGTCCGTGATCGAGATCACGTTCGTGGGAATGTAGGCAGAAACTTCCCCTTCGAGCGTTTCGATCAAGGGGAGCGCCGTGAGCGAACCGCCGGAGGTGGTCGTCTTGGCGATCTTGTGTCCCTGGGCGTAATGCTCTTTGAGGTCGTGGTTGGCCTCTTCGAAGCCGGGAACGCCAATGTAGGTTTTCTTATTGACGCCCCATTCTTCCGTGACCGTCTCAACGTCGGTCGGTGCGTGATCGGGGACGATCACGTACTTGTTGGCGAGCTTCGCCGACCGTTCGAGAAGGCGGGAGTGCGCGTAGAAGACGTCGCCAGGGTAAGCCTCACGACCAGGCGGGCGGCGGAGCAGCAAGGAGAGTTCGCGATAGGCAACGGCCTGCTTCGACAGGTCGTCGTAAATCACGAGGGTGGCTCCCCCCTTTTCGTACATGAAGTACTCGGCCATCGTGCAGCCGGCGTACGGTGCGATGTACTGGAGAGAGGCCGGGTCGCTGGCACCTGCCGCAACCACGATCGTATAGTCGAGAGCGCCATGGCGGCGAAGGACTTCCACGATGCTGGCGGTGGTCGATTCCTTTTGGGCGACGGCGACATACACGCAGATGACGCCGGTTCCCTTTTGATTCAGGATGGTGTCGATGGCGATGGCCGTCTTACCGGTCTTACGGTCGCCGATGATAAGCTCGCGCTGACCGCGCCCGATCGGGATCATGGCGTCGATAGCCTTGATACCGGTCTGCATCGGTTCGTCGACGGGCTGCCGCTCCGAGATACCGGGGGCGGGGGATTCAACCAGGCGGGTGTGCTCGGTATGAATCGGTCCCTTGTTATCGATCGGCTGGCCGAGCGGGTTGACGACGCGTCCGATCATGGCCTCTCCGACGGGCACCCGAAGGAGCTGGCCGGTGGCGATGACGGTCTCACCTTCGTGAATCGTCGTGTAATCACCAAGAACGATGACACCGACCGACGACTCTTCGAGGTTGAACGCCAGTCCGGTGACCTTGTTCTGGAACTCCACCATCTCGCCGGTCATGACGCCTGAAAGGCCATGCACCCGCGCGATGCCGTCCCCCACCTCGAGCACTCGCCCGACTTCGGTCCGGGTGACCTCGGACTGGAATTGCGCAATCTCATCCGAGATGACTGAAACGATCTCGTCGGCTTTGAATTTCATTGGTCTTCCCTTCGATCAGTCGTTGGCGAAGCTGTTCGAGTCGGTTGCGGGCCGAGGCGTCATAGACATCGTCGCCGACCTGGACGACCAGGCCCGCGATCAGCGAGGGGTCGACCACCAGTTGGAGGATCGGAGTCGCGTCGAGCATCTTGGCGAGGCGTTCGCGGAGCGAAGCCTGCTGGGCATCGTCCAGCGGGACGGCCGAGCGAACCAGGACCGGCCGTCGATTCTGGCGGCGATCCCAGAGCAGGCGAGCGGTCCGGGTGATTGGGCCGCAGGCACCAAGGCGGCCGTGCCGGTTCAAAACCCGGAGGAACCGAACGACTGTGGGCTTCGCTTTCCCGTCAAAGGCCTTTTGAAGGATCTGATCCTTCTCATGCGCCGGGATCAAAGGCGAAGCCAGGACGTCCGCGAACTTGGGGTGCGCTTTGAGGACTTCGGTGCCGATGGCATCGAGCTCATCGAGGACTTCATCGACCTCGTTGGATCGCCCCGCGGCATTCAAAAGCGCTTCGGCGTACGATCGAGAGACCTCGGGTTGCTCGTCGTCCCCTACGGTATCGACGATGGCGGCGTCCGCGCTCATGCGGATTGCCTCCCGTGGCCGTTGGCCCCGACGGGAGCGCTCGGAAGCTCGTTAATCGCCGATTCGATGAACTGGCGATGGTCGGCCTCGGTCAGATTCTTGGTGAGAACCTTACCCGCAACGGAGACCGCGAGATCCGCAGTCTTGGACCAGATTTCCGTGAGGGCGCTGTCGCGTGCCGTCTCGATATCGCGGCGAGCACGATTGTGCTCGGCTTCGGCCTCGGCTCGGGCCTTGTTTACGATTTCCTCGGCACTCTTCTGGGCCTGCGAGCGAGCCTCTTCAAGGAGGGCGCGGGCCCGGTCTTCAGCTTCGGCCATTTGGCGACGGTGCTCGGCGAGCAGCCGTTCGCTTTCGTTGCGGGCCTTCTCGGTGTCGAGCAGCACGTGCTCGAGATGCTCTTCACGCTTGTGGAGCGCCTCGATTAAAGGCTTCCACGCATATTTACCGAGGACAAAGAGCAGGCCGAGAAAGACGACCACCGTCCAGATTGCCAGGGAAGGCTGAGGCTCGAGAATGTCGGGTTGAGCCGAGGCACCGTGGCTCGACGACTCCGCACCGGCATCTCGTTCGGCGGCGGCGGCCAGGTCATGGCCTGTCACTTCCGCCTCACCCTTGGCGGGGGGATCCGCGGCGAAAGCCAACCGTGCCGGCGCTCCCAGGGTCAATACCAGAGCGAGGAGTCCGAGGGCCGGGATCAATTGCCGGGGCATGGATGAGGACCTCGTCTAAAGATAGGCTCGGATCGATACGCGGTACGGAGTAACAACTGACGATCCGACGGCCCCGACACGGGTCAAGGGCCGTCGGCTGGTCTGAACTCGTTCCCTGCGTCCCGCGAATCGCGCGCTCTAGGTCAATAGGATTGGAGCAGGATGATGATCAGCGCGAAGAACGTAACACCTTCGATGAGCGCGGCCGAGATGATCATGGCCGTCTGGATGTTCGCGGCGGTTTCGGGCTGACGAGCCATGCTCTCGACGGCCGAGCGGGTCAGACCGCCGATGCCGAGGGCGGCTCCCAAGATCACGATACCGGCGCCAATCGCGCGGAGATCGGCGAACGGGGCGCTCGGCGCCCGGACCGGCGACTGGGCCGAAGCCGTACCATGGGCGAGCAGGATCATGCCGAAGGCGAGAACGGCGGACTTGACGAGTTTCATCGGACCATTGTCTCCTAGAGTTGGCCTCACGAGGGGGGAATATCTGCGGGACCAGACTACGGCCCGCCGCGTTGAGAACGAGGACCCCCGACCTCGCCCTGGGTGAACCGACCACCCGAAACACCATTCCAGCGCGGGATCAGTGCGGATGGACCGCCGACCCAATGAAGAGCGCGGACAAGAAAGTGAAAATGTAAGCTTGCAAGAACGCCACAAACAATTCCAAAAGGCTCAAGAGCACCAGGCCGACCACGCTCGCTCCCATGACGGGATAGAAGATCGGTCCCTTGGCCATCACGATGAATCCCAGAATCACCGCCAGCACCACGTGCCCGGCAAACATGTTCGCGAAAAGTCGCACGGCCAACACAATGTGCTTGATGAAGAGTCCGGCCACTTCAATCACGAACATCAGACCCCAGAGGGGAGGCTTGAGCCAGGGGGGAACGTCAAGGTGAGGCACGATTCCCTTCCAGAATCCGGCCACCCCCATCTCTCGGCTACCCGCCAAGATCACCGTGCCGAGCGTCATGATCGCCAGGACGCCGGTCACGTTGGCATTTCCCGTGGCCGAAGCCAAGCCCGGCACAAGTCCCAACAAGTTGTTAAACAAGATGAAAAAGAAGAGCGTCCAAAGGTAGGGCAAGAACTGGTCGGCCCCATGTCCGCCGATGGCGGGGCGGGCAACCTGATCTCGGATGAACAAAAGTAACGACTCAAACAGATTCATGAACCAGCCGCGAGTCACATGATTCTTACGCACGTGAGCAGCGAGCAAGGGAAGAACTAAAAGCATGAGCAAGGCGGCAATGATTTCCGTCACCATGAACCGCGTGAGCTGGAACACCCCAAGGTGCGGCAACTCAATTTCCAACCCGTACGGGAACTTCCAGAAAGGAAGCTCAAGCGTGGGATGATCGACAACGTGGTCGAGAGGGCTGTGGCCGTGCTCGGGCATGATGACGAAAGTCCTCGTTGACTTAACAACCGCAATGCCTTTAGCCTTCCGGGGGGACGAAGGCGCACAACCGGTACCCACCCCGAGACAATTCGGGACCGGCAAAATGGACTGGACCGACTTAGTGCTTAAGGCCTCGTATCGCGGCGAGCGATCCGGAGGATGTGCATCATGCCGACTGCAAACCCGAGCACGGCACCGAAGACCGTTGCCAAAGGCCGCAGCGCCCACCACTGATCCACGTACGCACCCAGGAGGGCGGGTAGCGCGAATTCCATCCCGATCGTCGAGATTCGTGAGGCCCACTGCATGCCGACCGAGAGCGTTGAGCGCGACTCAGGCCGGGTCATACATGCCTCCGTCGCCTCCCGTAAGAGGCTGCTCCGAAGATCTCAGGGGAATCGGGGAGCCTCGCGGTAGGGCGAACCACTCGCGATCCATTTATACCCGCCCAAAACCCGCTGTCAACTACCACGATCCTATCTTCGAGAAATTTTTCACAAAGTCGCGAGATTGCATGGATTGATTCACGTTTTGAGGGGGAGTGCCGACGTCAATGCGGATCTCGCACAAAGCGATCAAAAATTTAACAGATATGCACCGGTAGCCGATGCAAGAAAAAACTTTTGAGACGGGGCAGACAGGGTGGAGGAGGGGAAAATGCCGGGAAAGGGAGGGATTTCTGGGGGTGTTACAGAACGGTTCAGGTGTCCGTTGGCGGACACTCGTAGAGGATTTTTCGTTGACAGTCGATGAGGGATTTGTTATGACCTAAGAAGCGACCTGTTATGCAACGCGACCGGCGAGAGCCAGAGTGGGGCCAGACTATGCCGTCTCCCATGAGCTCAGAGTCCGACGATCAAGTGTAGGGCGGCCCTACCCGCAATCAAGCGGGTTGTAGGCCGCCTTCTTTATTTTATCGTCTGGACATGAGTGGAGGGGTTACGAAGGTAGTGATGGCCACATGACGAATTGGCTCGATTCTGCAGTCCGGGAGGCATGGAGTTTTCCGGATCGGCCTACTCAGGGATGATCTCCCGCGTTCCTTGTCCGAGTCCGCAGTTGGCGAAATGCGCCGCGGATGGAGAGACGGAGTGGCCCCGCATGACCGTCGAAACGCTCAAGGACTGCAATAAGAAGTATCTGGCGCAATTGGCCAAAGATCAAGGGATTGTCGGGTGGCATGCGATGCGCAAAGATCAACTGATCCGCGCTTTATCCGTACCCCCGGCCGCTCCCAAGAAATCGACCCGGAAATCTACGGGTTCTGCCAAGCCGGTTGAGAAAGTTGAGGCGTCATCGTCTCGTAAGGCCGTGGCTGCCGCAGCCCCCTCGCGGCCGCTCACCGTGGTACCCCCTCGCGCACTCGACCACGGTTGCGTTAAAGATCGTATCATCGCGATGGTTCGTGACCCCTATTGGTTGCACGCCTATTGGGAACTGAGCCGCTCGACCCTTGCCCGCGCCCAGGCGGCGCTCGGCCAGGAGTGGCACACCGCACGACCGATTCTTCGCGTCGTGGACGTCACGAGCGAAGACACGACTTCCGCCTCGGAACGACATGTTCGTGATATCGAGATTCACGGAGGTGTGAATAACTGGTATATCGACGTGGCGACCCCTCCGCGGTCGTTCCGTATCGACATCGGTTATTTGGCGCGCCGCGGCAAGTTCTTTGTCCTCGCCCGCTCCAACGTGGTCGGTACTCCCAAGGCCGGTTCTTCCGACGTCCTTGATGAGAACTGGGCCAGCGTTCAAGAGCAGTTCCAGAAGATCTACAGCCAGTCCGGTGGTTCCTCCAACGGCAATCATGGCTCGACCGATCTTCGCGACCTGTTCGAGGAACGGCTGCGTCGCCCGATGCAGAGCCTCTCGCTTCAGAGTTTGGGAACCGGCGCTCTGGCCGCTTTGGGACGAGAGTTCCACTTCGAGCTCGATGCCGAATTGATCGTTTATGGAACCACCGAGCCGAATGCCCGGGTCACCTTGCAAGGGGAACCGGTGCAGCTTCGACCCGATGGAACGTTTACGGTACGGTTCAGCCTTCCTGACTCCCGCCAGATCATTCCGGCGGTCGCCGCTAGTCCAGATGGCGTCGAAGAGCGAACCATCGTGTTGGCCGTTGAGCGGAACACGAAAGAACTTGAACCGATGATTCACGACGGCAACGAGCTCTAAGCCCCCCCCGGCTCGACGTTCGTTGGTCTGATACCTTTGGCCTAGCACGCCGCCGCTCTTCACCTCGATCCGGTTCGGGGAGTAGAGCGGCGTCGTGTTTTCCAGAGCCTCGCGGATGGGACACGGGAGTGTGTGAGAAGAACCATCGAGTCACCTCGGATGTAGAGGCTCTCGACGAAGTTGAATGTGCGGGTGGCCGGCCCGAGACAGGAATCGACCGGCCAAATTGAGGGGCAATTGAGGCCGAGGCGAACCAGGGCTAGCCTTTGTCCGTAAAATTGCTAGATGACAGGAAATCCGATAATCGCCCCTGGGAAACGAGGTCCGTCCCTTGAGCAAGGATATTACGCCGATCTTGGATGGTTGGGAGTACGACCCCGACGATATTCAGGTGCGCATCATCCGAGGCGATGATGGTCGAGATAAGATCCAGATGCGGAGCGACCTCGGGTTGATCCAAATGGAGACAACTGGCCGGCCCGATGCACAAAGGCCCGCCGGCTTTGAGTCGCTATTGGACGCTTACGAGTCGCGCTCGCAGGCCGGTGAAGAATTCGCCTTGGACTCCGCTGCCTGCGCCGACCTGATGCGGGAAGGACTCCAGTATTACCATCGTTATCTCGCGTCATTCCACCTTCAAAAGTATGATTGGGTGGTCAACGATACGGCTCGCAATCTGCGGCTGTTCGCATTTGTGGTTCGTCATGCGACTCGCCAGCGCGACAAGCTCCAGTTCGATCAATATCGTCCTTATGTGACGATGATGCACACGCGTGCGGCGGCTGCCCAACTGCTGGCCCGGCATGATCATGACGGGGCGCTGGTGGAGGTCGACCAGGGCATCGCGGCGATCCGCCGTTTCCTCGACGAGTATGATCGCGCGAATCAGGAAGCCGAGTGTATGGAGCTTGGCTTCTTGCTGCGATGGCGTCGCGAAATTGAGAGCGAGCGTCCCAAGGGTCCAATCGAACGGCTCGAGCAGCAGCTTCAGCTCGCGGTCGCTCTTGAAGACTATGAAGAGGCCGCGCGGATTCGCGATCAACTCCAAAGGCTGCGTGGGAATGAGGTTGCCGCCGATCCTCGCGGATCCTGAGAGTCCCACTTGAAGCCCGGAGCTTGGGCGGTTAAATTACCCTTGTTCGGTTTCGGTCGAACACACCTCTGCCATGTTCGAGATAGGGTGTACTTTTGGCGAACCAATGAAAACCCGTTGGGAACCGATTTACGACCTCTGGGCATGTCCCTGAAGGGCTAAGGTTCCCACTTGAACAGCGGGTTCTCAAAAGCGCTCTGACGGCATTGCGGTGGAGGTGATTTATCGTGCCCGTGTTCTTCCCTGGTTTTCCAGGGAAGAACACGGGCACGATTGTTTAATGAGCACAAACAGGAAATCATGGATCTCAAAACGGAAAAGCGATCGTTACGCCGATTGCTGGTGGAGCGAATCAACCAACTGACGCCTGAAGAGCGGGCCGAACAAGAGCGTCTGCTGCTCGCGGCCTTCCCGCGTTTACCGGGATACGACCAGGCTCAGACCGTTTTGCTATACGTCTCCGCGTTTCCGGAAGAGATCCAGACTCGGCCTTTGCTTGAAAATGCGCTAACGATAGGCAAGCGGCTGGTCTGCCCGCGCGTCGATCGGACTTATCGCCGGCTTAAACTCTACCTGGTCAAGGATTTGAACGCGGACCTGGAACCCGGCACCCTGGGCATACTCGAGCCCTCGATCACGTGCCTGGAGATCGCACCGGCGGAGGTTGATTGGGTATTGGTGCCAGGCCTTGGCTTTGATGATCAGGGGTATCGGCTGGGACGAGGGGCAGGGCATTACGACAGGCTCTTGCCGATGCTCCGGCCCGGGGTGCCTCGATGGGCCCTGGCTCTCGAGTGCCAGCATGTGGCCGCAATGCCCGTCGAGCCTCACGACATTCCGCTCGATGGCATCGTGTTCCCGCATCGACGTGCGGTGCGTGCTCAGGTCTGAGGCCGGACGCTTCGTCGCGAGCCTGCAACAGCCGCCATAATGAGTGCGGCGCCGATCGCGTGAAGCCAGAGTCCTACCTGCAGACCTTTAGGTTGGATCGTAAGTACGAGCCTGCCATTGGAGTCGGCCTGCGCATCGAACGGCTTTTGACACTCCGCGCACCGCCAACCGGCAAACGTGTGCTGCCCATTCACTTGCCACCAGGATCCGGGATTCACATTCAAGTGAATCCTGGTGTAAGGCTTGGTTTGGAAGACAATACGGTTGGGGCTCCAGAATAGAGGGTCGAGGGAACGGTCATCGGACCAGGCTTCCCCTCGATATTCCGGGTGCCCTCGCCACAGGCGGGCCGTGGGTTGGTTACGGTCATAGCCGAGCAACGCTTCGTGGGCATGAATCACGCCGTACCCCCGGAGCAGGGCGGGATAGGCCAGGGTGCTTTCGACATTCACTAACTTTGGGGTGGGAGGACCTGGAAATTGGTCCTCTGTAGGCGCAACTCGCCTCGCCACGGGAATGATTTGATGACCGTAGACGACGTAGTCCACTCCGACGATCAGCACGACAGCCACGGCCAATAGGCGTTGAATCCTGTTGCCGTCTTGCCGCCAGGCGGTGACGAATCCCGCCACCGAAAGACCGATGCCGAGCATTTCCACGATCCGCCAGCGCGTGACGACATGCATCGAGCTGAAGACCGGAACCTGCGATAGCCAGTAGCTAGGGTGATAGAGCTGGACGGCTCCCAACGTGAGGGAGAAGCAGAGAAGCGTCAGTGTGTGCCACCAACGCCAGTTCTGAAACATGCTCACCACGGTAATGGCGATCACGAGCAGCCCGATATAACAGGCGCACTCCCAGAAGTACGGGCTGGTCATGGTGCCTACGACCGTCGCTCCGGGACGCAAATAGAACCAGCGCAAGGCGTCGAAAGGGGTGAGTTGGAGCATCGATGCCCAGACTCGAGGGTAATCGAGCATCACCAGCCCCGTCGTGGCAATTCGCCAACCAGCCAGAGCGAGGACCGTTCCGAGTGCCGCAACGCTGTTCAGAAGGAACCGGCCCCAATGTTCGCGCGGCTGGACCCGAAGCGCGCGGGACCAAACCAACCCTGCCACAACCAATCCGTAGATGCTGGGATATTGGATGCCACTCAGGAGGTCGAAGGCGACCCAAAAACCCAGGGCAAGGCCGTTGGCCAGGCGGCCGCCTATGCGAGAGGCGTAGTAGATCATCCAGGGCGTGGCGCAGTAGCTCATGGGGATAAAGTAACCCGCCACCGTATAAACGAGGACGCCGCCGTTGATTCCGTAGATGAGACCCGCAACTGCGGCCCCCCACGGTTCCCTGAGCCAATGCCAGGCCAGTCTTCGAGCCCCCTCGACGGCGATCATCAAGCTTAGAACGGCCGCGATTCGCAACCCAACGCCCGTGCCGAAAACCACGACCAGGGGTGTGGCCAATGAGATCGCTCCGCACTCCGGCTCGGAGGCGAGTGGAAATCCGCCGCGGACCCATGGGTTCCACCACGGGAATTGGTGCCAGTAAACGATGATCCGTCGGACCGCCTCGAACATCTTCAGATGATGATCCCAGTCGCCGAAGCCGAGCGCATCGGGATGCCGCAAGAGTGGAAACGCGAAGGAGGCGGCCGCGAGCTGGAGGGTGACGGGGAGTCCCCAGCGGCGAGTGCTCCAACCCGATGGGATAGGGTTCGCCTCATCAGGAGCGGGCCAATGATCCTGGGGACGAATGATCCAGAGACGCCTGAGCCCAAGGATCACGAGGCCCCAAAAGATGGCTTGCCCCATCTTCTTGCGATACCACCATGGTATAGCCAGGAAGAAATCAAACGCGACGGGCAGCAAGACCACGCTGAAACCGATCAGGCCGAGCACGGCGAAGAGCCAACGTGTCCGGTGGAAGAAACTCGAGAATTCGGCTTTCCGTCCCATCATCGATCTCAAATCATTCCGTGGTCGTGGTTTTCTCGACGTCCGCGGTCGGGCTCATTGCCAGGCAGTCGGCAAACGCTTTTGGGTGTCGCACTCCCTCACCCCTCATTTCACCAGTCTCTTGCGGATCATGGCCATGTGGTTATCGTGGAGTCCAGGTGGTCGTTCGTGCTGCGTTGCTTTTAGTTGTGCTAATATCTTGGCTTGAGAGACCTTTGCTTGCCATGAAGTGGGTCCGACGGTTGTTAATCGGCTCGATTCTCATTCTCACGGTCGCCCGGCTGTTGTTTTACTTGATTTATGTCGTGTTCGACCTGGCCACGCCGTTCGAGGCCTTCCATCTCGAGGCGAAGATGGTCTTGCTTGCATACCGGGTTCAGGCAGGCGATCGTCTTTACCCGGACTGGCAGTCTTATCCTTACGTCGCTAATTTCTTTGGCCCTGTTTACTTTACGATTGTAGGGCTCATCGGGCGACTTACGTCCGCAAGTATTCCGAACCTGTTCATGATCGGCCGGCTTGTGACCTTGAGTGCGGCGTTTCTGACCACCCTGTTTATCGCGATACCGCTTACGCGGCGTTATGGGTTAGGGGCGGCGTTGCTTGGCGCGTCGCTGTCGATTGGCGGCGCGCCAATGTACGGCTTTTCGGCGATGGTCCGCTCGGACCTTCTCGCGGAGACATTCGGAACCGCCGGTTTCTTGCTCTGCGCGCAGAGTGTCAGGCGTTGGCGAGTCCTGGGTTGCATCTTGCTCGCACTCGCCGTACTCACGAAGCAAACCACAGCCATCTTTCTTGTCGCCTCGGCACTCGCGCTCTTCCTGCAGGGAGCCAGGCGAGACGCCTTGCTGGTTTTCGTTGGGGGGATGGTTCTCACCGTACTTTCGATTGCGGTGATCACGCTCGTCAAGGAGCCTCGTTTTGCGATCGATTTTCTGGGGGAAGGTAAGACTCCCTGGCTTTTCGACCCCTGGCGCCAGACCCTCAGGCGTATCGTCAACGCGGCTCCCGACCTGATCCTCGTTCCGGTCATCGTGCTCATCCTGGCAAAGTTGCGAGGAGAGTGGGAACCCGCGCTTCTGGCATTAACCCTCGTGGTCTTAGCTGCCAGTCTTGTGTCGTCCGCCAAGCGTGGAGCCGACCTTAATTACTATTTAAGCCTTCGCGTTTGCGAGGGCCTCGCGGGAGGGATTCTCTGGCGCTACCTGGTCTCGACCAACACGCCGAAAGAACGTGTGGCGTCCGTCGTGGCGGGCTCGCTTGTGATTGCCGCCCTCTCCCAGAGTACGATTTTCGCGGCCATTCCCGCGGCGAGTTCCATGAACAAGTATGGAATCCGGACGAGCCTGTCATGGAAGCCCGTCGAACGCACCTATGACAAATTGATTCAGCTTGCCGAGAAGCCGGACCTGGAACTGCTCACCGATTCGGGACTGCTCGACCTCTATCGGCGAGAACGTGCCGCCTTTGGCGACCCCTGGCTCTTCCGAATGCTCGTCGAAACGGGGCGGATCCAACCCACGAAGATGAAAGAATGGATCGAGTCGGAGAAATACGACCTGGTGGTGACGACCAGCGACCTGATGAAGCCGACATACCGAACCTACGAGTTCGGTCTGCCGATGGTCCTGGTTGAGAGTGTTCAATCTCACTACGTCCCTGCCGGGACCCTGGCCGGTTTCTTCCTCTACGCTCGGCGAGGGGCGAATCCTACGAGCCTCTCCGGTCCGTTCCGAGCTCCACCAAAGCCCTGACACGACCGCGAGGAAGCGTCTCTCGTCTCGAAGCCGGTGATCCCTCGATGGGGTCACCGGCTCCTGTCCAAATCTCACTCACGCTCGACCACAATTCGCGGCGCGTTGGCATAGGCCTGGAAGGCCGTCTCAAGGTGAGCCCCGGCGGTATCACCGGTGTGCAGAATCACCCGATAGCGAAAGTCGACCGAGTGTCCACTCGGGAGCACGTATTCGCCGGAGGTACCCTTGCCGAAGTCATGCCAACCGAATGGATTAGCCGCGAACAGTCCGTAGGTTCGGACGTGCCAGGTTGTGGGATAGCGGAAGCTCGAGGGATGGTTCAGAATGGCAATCCCCACCGTCTGGTCCTGGACGGGACCCGTGTAGTCAACCCAAGCAGAGGGCTTGCCCCAGGCCTTGTCGTCGACCAGCCCCTCGGCATTGGTGATCTTGCCCCCCTTCTTGCGAACGACATCCATACTCGATGCTACGCGAAGGCCGAACATGCCTTCTTTCGTATCGCCGAAGGTAAGGTCCCCAGCGGTTGCGGTAAGCCTGATGTCAAAGTCGATGATGCGGGTCTTCGAGGTGTCGAAGAACCGAACCACGCGCACGTCGTCACAAACTTTCTTCCCATCAGGGCCGAGCCATTCGTCGGTCGTGCGGATCAGGCCGATGGATGATCCCCCGGCGACAGTTTTACGTGATGTTTCCTTGATGAAGCCGTGATTTTTTCCTTCCGACCAGAAGTCGACGCCGTTGACCTTCCCGTGCGTGAACCACATCGATCGTTGGTGGGGATGGTCTCGGTCTTCGCCGGCAACGTCGTTCATGGGATAGGACCGGGTGTGGGGAACGCCGGTGGGTCCATAAATCGGAAAATAGAACGGCTTGGGGCCCGCGTCCGTACGGTAAACCGTGAACGGTTTGCCGCCGGTCGATACGAGGAGGTTGTCCCCTTCCGGCTTGAGGTCGATTTGTCCGCTTCCTCCCTCTCTCTTGGGAGCGGGCTCCAACGAATAGGTTTCCTTGGCGTGCGCAGGGAGGTGATCGAAAATCGTTGCGAGGAAGGACCGGCCGTCATCGACGAAAACAGTGGCGGCGAGAGCCTTGTCCCCGGAGCTTGTCCGGAGCAGGTATTCTCCCGGAGGAACTTTCGTTTCGAGCTCGGTTACAACCGGCGCAACGTTGAGGTCGGTGTTTGAGCCTTCAACCTTGATGCGCCAAGACTCGGCAAAGGCCGAACCAGGAATGAGGACGAGCAACGCCCAACTCAGAAGGCGCATCCTTGAAAGCGACAACGAAACGAACATGACATACTCCACTGAGTTGAAACGGCGGAAGAGAAGGTTCTTCCGTGAGTCCAGGTAACGTCGTAATTGTTTCGTGCAAGGGTTTCAAGGGTGCAGGGCACGCGTGAATCCGGTGATTCGTGCGCGAATGTATTTGCGTTGAAGCCACAAATCGTCGTGTTTATACTGCCGGGTGACAGCGATCTGAAAGCGTGATGGTAGGGGATCGGCCTCGACGATTTGCTCCTTCGCCCTGGTGGAGAGAAGGAAAAAGAGACGGGTCGTTGCCTGCGGGGTCGATTCGATGTTCGAGTTCGCCCTCATCTCGTTGGGTCCGACTGTTCGCGGTGCTAGGGGGGGCCTGAATCAGGCGTTGAGCGATGGCCAAGCGGCTCTATGTTGGAAACCTGAGCTATGGGGCTACCTCGGAGGATCTTCAAGAACTCTTCGAGCAGTATGGCCAGGTGATCTCGGCACAAGTGCTCAGTGATCGTGAAACGGGGCGGAGCCGTGGCTTCGGTTTCGTGGAAATGGAAAACGATGACGAGGCTGACGCTGCCATTAGCCAGCTTGATGGCAACGATCATCAAGGCCGTCGCCTGATGGTCAACGAAGCCCGTCCTCGGACCCCCGGCGGAGCCGGTGGCGGCCCGCGCGGAGGGGGAGGCGGCGGTGGCCGAGGTTACGGCGGTGGCGGCTACGGCGGAGGAGGCGGCGGCGGTCGCGGTTATGGCGACGGTGGGGGTTATGGTGGTGGACGAGGCGACTATTAATTCCAAAGAGAGAAGGCCTCATCACCCCCACCTCCCCAACGAAACAGCGAAACGTCGGGGCGACTGCCGAGGCCTTCGCTTCTTCTGATAGAAAGAATTCCAGGACGAACTCCATGAGCGACGCAGCCACAGTCCGCCAGGATCTTCGCGATCGCGTTGAAGGCGTGCTCGAAGAACACGTGCGCCCCGGACTGCGAGCCGACGGTGGCGACGTCGAGCTCCTTGGTATCGACGAAGACAATATCGTCCAGGTTCGTTTGCTCGGGGCGTGCCAGGGATGTTCCTCGTCCGTCTACACGGTGACGATGGGGATCGAAGCCACGGTAAAGTCGCACGTGCCCGAAGTCCGTTTTATCGAGGCATTGCCGTAACCCGGCGGTTTGTACGAAACTAAGAGGAGTGGTGAGAGAACTCCCAGGGTATGGCTTGTCCTGGGATTCTTCCCTTTTTGTGCGGCCTTTGCCGAACTTGTACCTCCTCTTTTCGATTTGAGTCGGCCATGTCCGATCCCTGGGTTTGGCCACGTGCCGCCTACATTCACATCCCGTTCTGTGCACATAAATGCGGTTACTGCGACTTCGCCTCGCTGGCTGGAGTCGACCACCTCGCGGATCGGTATCTCACGGCATTGGAGCGTGAGATGGCGGCGATGGGGAAGCCGGCGGAGGTGGATACAATCTTCGTCGGTGGGGGGACTCCCACGCGCCTCTCGGCTTCACAACTGAAGCGGCTGGTGGAGATGACCACTCGCTGGTTCCCTCTGTCACAGGGGGGAGAATGGACCGTCGAGGCCAACCCGGGCACTCTTGATGAAGAGAAGGTTGAAGTCCTGGCCGCGGGAGGAGTTACGCGGGTGAGCCTGGGAGCCCAGAGCTTTCAGCCGGATCTTCTCCGGGTGCTCGAACGGAACCATCAACCCGACGAGGTTGCGCGGGCTCTGGAGTGGATCCGGCCGAAGTTCGCACAGTGGTCGTTTGACTTGATCTTCGGCGTTCCAGGGTCGAACCTCGCGCAATGGCAAGATGATCTCGAACGCGCCCTGCTTTTAGGGCCTTCCCACCTCTCGTGCTACGGCCTCGTCTACGAAAAGGGGACAGCTCTCTGGAAGCAGTGGAGCGCCGGGCAGGTTCATGCGGTCGACGAGGAAGTCGAACGGGCCATGTATGCCTACACCATCGAGCGCCTTGAGCGCGAGTCGCTTGCGATGTACGAGATCTCGAACTTCGCACGAGCCGGTCATGAGTCGCGCCATAACCTGGTGTATTGGGCGAACGATGCCTACTTCGGTGTGGGTGTTGGTGCGGCGCGATATGTCTCAGGCGTCCGTGAAGTCAACACCCGAGACCTCCAGGCTTACCTGAAACGGATCGAGGCCGGCGAGAGCGCCACGGGCCCAACGGAGAGCCTTGAGCCCGAAGCCAGAGCGCGCGAGACGGCCGTCTTGATGCTGCGCAGGACGATCGTGGGACTCGACCGGGCGTACTTTGCATGGCGCACCGGCTTCGATCTCGACGCGCTCGCGGGGGAAACGGTCGCCAAATATGTGGGCCAGGGTCTACTCGAAGACGATGGTCAACGGATTCGTTTCACAAGAGAAGGGCTGTTCCTCGCCGATACCGTTCTTTGCGACCTCGTCTGACGATCAAGTCTCCCGGAAGACTGAGGCCGAGCCGACGCAAGGGGCGATTCGGCTTTGCGCAACGAACTGAAAAGACTACACTCCGGGCCAAGACTGCGGCGCCGCGCTGAGGCTGGATCGAGGATCGATCGCAACAGCCTCTCAGGTAAGACTTTGCGGCAACTGTTCCGGAGCAGGATGCGCCGGGATTGAAGAGATCGGGAGCGATCTCGGCAGAGCGCGATCAAGGAGCGAGGGTACCCACGATGCGACGGATCGCCGTGTTGAATCAAAAGGGGGGAGTCGGCAAGACCACCACCACCGTCAACCTTGCCGCGGCCCTTGCGGCTGAAGGGCATAAGACCCTGGTCCTTGATCTTGACCCTCAGGCTCACGCCACACTCCATCTCGGATTACTACCAGGGCGTTCAGGGCCTTCTCTCTATGAAGTGCTGACGCAGGGGATGGCCCTGGAGCAGGTCCGCCGCGAGGTGGCCCCCAACCTCTCCATCTGTGGTAGCCACATTGACCTTGCCGGTGCCGAGCTCGAATTAATTGGCACCGTCGGGCGCGAGGTCATCCTACGCGATCAGCTCGAGGCTGATACGGCAGGGTACGACTATATTTTGATGGATTGTCCGCCGTCTCTCTCGATCCTCACGCTCAACGCGCTGTGCGCGGCTCGCGAGGTCTTGATTCCGCTGCAGGCTCACTTCCTGGCGTTGCACGGGCTCTCGAAGCTGCTCGAGACCATCAACCTGGTGTCGAAGCGGGTTAATCGAGACCTCAAGGTCCTTGGTGTTTTGCTCTGCCTGTATGACGCCGGCACGCGTCTTGGCGGCGAAGTCATCGAGGATCTCGATCGGTTCTTCGAAGGGCGGCGATCGGCGACGGTGCCTTGGTCCGACGCGCAGCTCTTCCGCTCCCGAATCCGCCGCAACATCCGCCTGGCGGAGTGTCCCAGCTTCGGCCAGTCCATCTTCCAGTACGCTCCTAGCAGTCGCGGGGCCGAGGACTACGCGTCGTTGGCCGCGGAGGTCCAGGGCCGTGAACCTGCCCCAATCTGGAATGTCGCTGAGAGCCGTTCCTCGGAATCCGGCGGGTCGGTCGATGAATCGGCGCCGGCGTCGGTGGTACAATCCTGAGTCTTGATGAGAAGGCCGACTGGCGAGCGCGGCTCGAATCGGCCTTCTCGTTGGTTCAGGGGCGAAATTGACCGATGCGCTGGGTGGGGATTGATGAGGCGGGGTATGGGCCGAACCTGGGTCCGCTAGTCATGACGGCCGTCGTGGCTGAAGGCCCCGATGATTGCGTTCTTGACCTTTGGAACGACCTGGCCGGCACCGTTTCTCGGGCTGGCAGGCATGAATCGCGGCTCTGGGTTGACGACTCCAAGGCGATCCTGAAAGCCGGAAAAGGGCGAGACCGTCTTGAGGCCGCCTGCATGGCCGTTCTGGCCGCGACGGGACGGGGCATTCCGACCTCGTTCGAGGAGCTTCTTCTGGCCGTTCGCGCTGGGAGCTTCGCCGACGTTGAAATCGAGCGCTGGCTGGAAGAAACGCCGGCATGGCCAAGTGCCCGGACCGTGCCGCCTCCCGGCGACTCGTTTGATGTGGTCAGGGCGTTCGACGGAGCCCCCTGGCGAATCATCGACGTGCATTCGGTCGTCATCGGCCCCGCGCAATTCAATGACGGCCTCGCCAAGTTTGGCTCGAAGGCCAAGGTTCACTTCGGGGCGTTCGCCAGGTTGCTCGAATCCGTCTGGGAACGCGCGGAGGATGGTGTTACTACCTCTGTGCGTTCCGACAAGCACGGGGGGCGGCATTTCTATCTCGAGCCGCTGCTCGACCTCTTTCCCGATGCCTGGGTGGATCGCGGGCCGGAAGGTCCTTTGCTTAGCCGCTATACTATTCGTAGTGGTCCGCGTCGGCTCGAACTGAGCTTGGTCCCTCGCGCGGATGCCGAAGATGGCCTTGTGGCTCTCGCCTCGATCGTTAGCAAGGCGATTCGTGAGTCGTGGATGGACGTGTTTAACGCCCACTGGACCTCGCGTATTGCCAACCTCAAGCCAACCGCCGGCTATCCTGTTGATGCGCTCCGATTTCGTCAGGTGATCGAGCCCTCTTGCGAGGCCGCGGGACTTACCCCTCATCACTGGTGGCGCGCCAAATGACCAGACTCGCGACCGATTCCTTGTTTCCGAAAGACTCCCTTATCTTTGTCACTGGGGCAGGGGGGTTCGTGGGGGGGCATGTTGCGCGAGCTCTGGCAACTTCGGGGTATCGGGTTCGCGGGCTGACGCGACAAACGCCCAAGCCGGAACCTACCGATCCGCCCATCGAATGGGTGGTCGGCGACATTCGAGACGCCAAGGTCCGCGAAGGAGCCATCGCCGGAGTCAGGGGTGTGATCCACACCGCGGGATGGGTCAGTATGGGAGTCGATCGCTTTGGCGAAAGCCGGGCCGTCAACGTCGAGGCCACCAAGGATTTGCTGGACTGTGCAGAGAAGGCGGGTGTTGAACGTTTTGTTCATACCTCCACCCTTTGGACTGTTGCCGCCGGAACTCCGGAAACCCCGGCCGACGAAGACTCCCCGTGGAACCTCGAGTGCCTTCGTTCCCCCTATTGCGACGCCAAACGCGAGGCGGAGAAGGTCGTACTCGAACGATCCCGCCCTGGCTTTACGACGACGGTGATCTGTCCGGGGCTGGTCGTCGGGGAACGGGACGTGCGTCCCACCTCGACCCGCGTGCTGCTAGAGATGTCAAGGGTCCCGGTCGCGGTTCTGCCTCGCGGTGGAATTCCGATCGTTGACGCCCGGGTGCTTGCGCACGCTCACATTCGCGCCCTGGAGAGTGCGGAACCTCAGCGCCGCTACATCGTGGCGGGTAACTACATGAGTTACCATGACCTCGCCTCGCTCGTCGCGCAGATCGCAGGGTGGCCCCGACGCGTCATCACGGTCCCTGACCCGCTCGAAAGTGTGATGCGTTGGTCGGCAACTCAGATCAGCCGCGTCCTGGGGCAACGGTCCAGCGAGATTTCCGCGGCCGCTGTTTCTGGCGGTTTCCTGCGTCTTCACGTCACCGGTGCACGAGCCGATGCCGCTTTTGGCCTGACCCATCCCTCTCCCGGGCAGTCGATCTTTGAGGCGCTCGATTATTCCCGCCGTTCAGGGCGGGCTCCCTGGTTGAGGTCCCTCAGGCCGATCGCCGAATAACGAACGGCTTGGCGACGGTCGAGAGTCGCCCGTCTCCGGTAGGATCTCTCGGATTTTGGCGGGGCGTTGCCGCGCAAGAGCAAGGGGAAGGGCCTTCGACATTGTCGATGGTCCTTCCCCTTTGATCATGGGTCCAGAACTTCTCGAGCGATCGTGATCGCTCGCGGGAATCAAAGCACCGAGCGGAAGTACTCGAGGGTTCGGCTCAGTCCCTCGGCGCGATCGATGGTCGGGTTCCAGCCGAGGATTTGCTGGGCTCGGGTGATGTCCGGCCGGCGACGCTTGGGGTCGTCCTGGGGAAGATCCTTGTAGATGATCGTGCTCTTGGTGCCGGGAACCATGGCAATGATTTCCTTCGCCAGTTCCAGCACCGTGATCTCGGACGGGTTTCCGATGTTGACCGGCTCGCTGAAGTCGGAGAGGAGGAGCCGGTAGATGCCGTCGACCAAGTCGGTGACGTAGCAGAAGCTTCGGGTCTGCTCGCCTTGACCGAAGACCGTCAGCGATTCGCCGCGGAGCACCTGACCCATGAACGCGGGCAACACACGGCCGTCATTCAGCCGCATGCGAGGCCCGTAGGTGTTGAAGATGCGCACGATCCGGGTCTTGACCCCGTGGTAACGGTAGTAAGCCATCGTGATCGCTTCGGCGAAGCGCTTGGCCTCGTCATAGCAGCCGCGAGGACCGATCGAATTGACGTGCCCCCAGTAGTCCTCACGCTGAGGATGGACTTCCGGGTCTCCGTAGATTTCGGAGGTGCTGGCGAGAAGGAATCGGGCGTTCTTGGCCTTCGCGAGACCCAGGGCGTTGTGAGTGCCGAGAGAGCCGACCTTGAGCGTCGGGATCGGGTGAGCCAGGTAATCCGCCGGACTCGCCGGACTGGCGAAGTGGAGGACATTGTCGATCGGTCCGTCGATCTCGATGGGCTCGGAGATGTTGTGTTCGACGAATCGAAAGCGCGGGTCATCGAGCAGATGGGCGATGTTGCGTCGATGCCCTGTCAGAAGGTTGTCGACGCAAATGACCTCATGCCCTTCGGCGAGGAATCGCTCGCAAAGATGCGATCCCACGAAACCTGCTCCACCCGTTACGACTGTCCTCATAGCCATATTCCTTTCGCGTTTAGCAATTCCTCGATCAGCGAGGATATCGAAGTCGATCCCGTACGAAGTGAAGATCCTGGGTAGGATTTCATAAAAGCACTTGAAACAGATCCAAGAGCACGCTGCAAAATTGAGTGAAAGAACGTAGGCGGGTTCAGTGACCGCAAGTCGGCAGCCCAATCAGAAGCACCCGCCTCGGGGGGAGTGAAGCCACGCTTCAAGAGGAGAGATGGGGGTGCCCTATCGATACCTAGGAAGGACGGCGCGGAGAATCTCCGTTCAGTGTGCGAAGGACGGTTGCAAGCATTCCCAGGAGTTTATCTCCGAATCCTCCCCCACTTTTCTTGGTGGCGGGCTTGGACTGGAACCAAGGGTTTGCTGAGCCGAAAGAACGTCCCTCAACCTGAAATCCGGCGGAGTGTATCTGCATCACCATCATGGTGGCGGCAGAGGGGTTGTGGCTGTGAACGAAAAACTTGGTCCCCTTCAGGTGGGGACGGGGAATCAAGCAGAGCCAACGAACAATTTGCATTCCGCAATCTTCGCGCTCGAAGTCGACGTAACGTTCGCCCCCGAGGTCGTGATCGAGATGCACTTCATCCCAGGGCTGTTCGAGCTGAGTGAGACAGTCGTCCACAGTCTCAACCCAGACAGCCTCGGGATACATCAGCAGAAACTCCTCGGCGCGACTGCTGTCGTCGTCGAGAAAGAGAATTCGTGTTCTGCGATAGGCAGTCCCGGCTGGGCCTCCAGCGGGAGTTCCTGTGGGACGTGACATGGGCTTCATTCCGTCCTGTGACGCGAGGGGCTTCGATGAGCCGGGGGGACCGCCTCGACCCGCGAATCGCGGGAGCCAGCGGCGGGAACAGGATCCTGCCACCGGCTTCGAACTTCGGGAAGCGGATATTCGGTAAGCGGGACTTCCTGCGAGGCCAATTCGAACAGCCTCAAGTAAGCACGCGTGACGCGCTCTTCCTCGGCCGCAACGAACGCGGGATCGAGCTCCCCTTTGGCGAAAGGCCCTTTGACCACCACGCTCGAGAACCCTTCCGCGACGATGAACTGAGCCTGTGTTGGATTACAGCGCAGGTGTCGTTCGGGCTGAACGTGGAGTGTCTCGGGGTCGACTTCCCCGAGAACATAACGGAGGTAGAGGTCGGAATCCGTGATGTCGGCGACATCTTGGCCGCAAACTTCGCACAGATATCCTTGCTCACAAATCGCCATGAGGAGTTCAATCCTAAGAAGCAAACTCAAAAGTGCTTATGCTAGCAGGTCGCTCATCGTATAGAGCCGGGGGGGCTTACCGGCCAGGAACTTGGCGGCGTCGAGCGCGCCGAGCACAAAGCCGTCACGGTTGAGCGCTCGATGGGAAAGTTCCAGGCACTCTCCCATAAGGCCGAAGACGACCGTGTGTTCACCGGGGTTGTCGCCGGTCCGCAAAGCATGCAGACCGATCTCGCCTTGAGGGCGTTGGCCGACCAGCCCATGCCGGCCGTGCACCAACTGGTTGGTGCCGATTCCCTTGGCCGCGATTTCCGCCAGGCGGAGGGCCGTGCCGCTGGGGGCATCCTTCTTGAAGTGGTGGTGCCGTTCCACGATCTCAATGTCGGCGGAAGGCCCCAACGCCCGTGCTGCCTCGCCGACGAGCTTCATCAGCAAGTTCACCGCTCGGCTTAGATTGGGAGAAACCACGAGAGGGATCGATTGCCCGGCCTCTTCCAACACCTGCTTTTGCTCGGGCTCGAATCCGGTGGTACCGACCACGAGCGGAATCTTGCGTTCGACGCAGATGTTCAACAGCTCCAGCGTTCCCTCAGGCTGAGAGAAATCAATGACGACATCCACCGGCTGGTCGAGTTTCGACGACAGGGGTACGCCGAGTTTCTCGATGCGGGCGAGTTCACCGGCATCTTGACCAATTTGCGCGTTGGAGCCACGAGCGATCGCGGCCCTCAGGCGCAAGGTGGGGTCGACATGAATGAGCTGGATGAGCCGCGTGCCCATCCGGCCCGTAGCGCCGTGAATGCCAATGCTGAGAGCGGATGCGGACACGTCGAAATCAGCCTCTCTCAAAGGATCGATTCTCAGGGAGTCAAATCGCCCTATCATATCCCCGGCCAAGGGGCCCCGCCAACTCCAAGGTGTGCCACGGTCCGAACGATTTCCGAATCACGCCTCGGTGTCTGCCGTCACGTTCATGCTCCTGAGAATTTGTACACAGATGGGGCGATCTCACCACCGTCTATGAACAAAATGCCAGGAAGCATTTCTGCAAGTCGAGCATAGGACACGAAAGACGTTTCGACAAAGAACGGAAGGCAGGTAGGAATTTCTAGGTGACACGTCTTGGCGGAGTATCTTTCAAGGAAGAGTTGCCAAGGCAATTGCTCATCACTTTCAGAGCGCTCTGTGTAATGAGAACGGGGGCAAGGGACACCCCAGCTAACGAGTCTCAATTCGCCATGAGTTTGTTCGGGGGGCCTTCACGTTGGGGTTGACGGTAAGCGGGAAGGAATCGTGATCGTGAAGAATCGGCTTGTGTCCTAAATTGGAGTCGGCGGCGAGCGAGCCTGTCCTTGCCTTCAAGGCTTCCCCCGTCGAACCCATGACGATCAATCCGCGGCTTCAGAGTCGGAGTAGAGAGCAATCGTTCGAATGATATCATCAAGATCGTTGGGAACGATCACGGGGCGGTTGGCGAAGCCGGCGCGGCGGACACCTCGGCTGCCCAGGACTTTCTCAAAGTTCTCCTGGTCGGTGCCGTGGTAGGCGACCGTCGCTGTGGGGTCTTTGAGCTGGTGGCCGGTCAGGATGCAGACGACTCGATCGCTTGGGGCAATGATGCCTTCTTCGCGGAGCCGCTTGGCTCCCGCCACGCTCGCCGCACTGGCAGGCTCGCAGCCGAGCCCCCCAGAACCAACGCGGGCCTTGGCATCCATGATCTCTTGATCGCTTACTTGTCGAACGACCCCATCGCAGAAATCGAGCGCTCGCAGGCACTTTTTCAGGTTCACCGGGCGATTGATCTCGATGGCCGAGGCGATGGTCGACGCCTTCGAGTGCTCCGCGTCGAGCCGATCGTAGTAGGCCTGGGCACGGCTCATGTCGGGTAGGCCATTGCTCCAGCTCAGTCCGTGATGGCCGACCAGTTGTTCAAGAGTGCGGGCACCGGCGGCGTTGATCACCGCAAGGCGAGGAACACGATCGATCAGCCCGAGATGCTTGAGTTCGATGAACGCCTTTCCGAAGGCGCTCGAGTTGCCGAGATTTCCCCCCGGCACCACGATCCAGTCGGGAGGTTCCCAACCCAGACCTTCCAGGACTCGATACATAATGGTCTTTTGACCTTCGAGCCGGAACGGGTTAACCGAGTTCATTAGATAGATATTGAGCCGATCGGCGACCTGCTTCACGCGATGCATGGCATCGTCGAAGTCTCCCACGATCTGGATCGTGAGTGCGCCATGATCGAGGGCCTGGGCGAGCTTGCCGTAGGCGATCTTGCCCGAGCCGATGAAGATGATCGCCTTGAAGCCGAAGTCGGTCGCGGAGCAATAGACGGCCAGAGCCGCCGAGGTATTGCCTGTGCTCGCGCAAGCGACGCGTCGCGCCCCCACCATCCGGGCGTGGGTAAAGGCGGCGGTCATGCCGTTATCCTTGAAGCTTCCCGAGGGGTTCATCCCCTCATATTGAAGCTTCAGCCCCCCCGGCGCGAGACCCACATACTGGCTGACCTTGTCCGCGGTCTGTAAGAGCGTTTGTCCTTCGCCCACCGTGACGACCATTTCCGGCGGGGCGAACGGAAGCAGCTCGCGGAAGCGCCAGACCCCCGAGAAATTCAGCGGGTTGAGCCGATCGGACCACTTCGTCTCGAAGTCGGCGAGCCTGCGCGGGACGGGCAGGTGATCCCAGTCGTAAACGACGTCCAGCAGATCACCGCATTCCGGGCAGGCGAAGTGGGTTTGACCAACAGCAAACGTCGCCCGGCACGCCGGGTTGAGGCACTGCTGGTACGCCAGGTCGGTCATTGCATGAGTGGTCACGGACATCAGTCACAGATCTCAGCGCAATAGAACGCCGCCTTCGGCCAAGATCACCGGCGGCGGCGACGGTTCTTAGGGGAGGCCCCAGGCCCGCAATGCCTACTACTCTAACGGTTGAGGCGGGAAGGGGACAAGCGGAATTGTCCACCCCTCGTTCTCGGCCATTGAGGATCAAAATCCAATCAACCCTCACGATCTCGCAAATGTGAAACCGCGTCGAAAAGAGGATTTCAAACGAATTCTCACGGAGATGTCCTGGCTAGGGGTTGACCTCATAAGCCATTATCCTATTATACGAGAAAGCGAACCATGAACCCTGCTTCAAGTGATCTTCTGGTTCGTTCACGCACTGTTGGTTTGATATCTGGGCTATTTCACACGGTTTGAGGAGTTTCATGGCCACCACCTCGCCCAAGTCCTCGGCTACCAAGTCGACCAAGTCCGCGAAAGCGTCTGCTGGCTCCCGACCGACGGCGGAAATTCGCCGGGTTGCTGATTTGCTCAAGCAGGTTTCTGATCCCACTCGGCTCCAGGTTCTCATGCTCCTCAATGAAAAGGAGCGGAACGTCTCGGAGCTTTGCGCGGATCTCGGAACCCAGAGCCAGCCAGCGGTGAGCCATCACCTCGCGCTTCTTCGCCATGGTCGTTTGATCGAGCCGAGGCGAGCCGGTAAGCATAATTTCTACGGCTTGACCGAGGCTGGCAAGGAACTCGCTCACGTCGTCAATTCTGTCGTGAGCTGAACGTCTCTTGGAAATCAAGATCGATTTCGTCCGCTCGGTGACGATATCTTTACTTGCGAAGTCATGATACTTAATGCCAACGGGCCGGCTCCTCAATGAGGAGCCGGCCCGTTGGTGTTTTTGTTTTCAATGGACAAACGCAGAGGCGACAACGTTTTCACGTTTCACTTGGAAGTGGAAGATGACGTGGTCTCTGATGTCGTTGTGGGGGAAATCGTCAATTTGTCGACAACCGAAGACACGCCAACGGTGTCTCGCGTCAGGTCCACAGCCTTGGCTTTCAACTTGAGATCCGAGACGGTTCCCGTCAACGTCGCCACTCCGTCCTTATGGACTTCGACGTCGATCTTCGCGTCGGCGAGGGCCTTGTCCCAATGGATCCGTCCGTAGATTCGGCCGGCAACTCCCATGTCATTGACGGCGGTTCGCATCTTGTGATACTGGTCGCGGATGGCCTCGCCAGCGTCCTTCGCCCCTTTCTCAAGGGACTGCACCGCGCTCTTCACCTTATCACTGACCGTCGATCCCGATGGTTTTTCCTTGGTATCCGGCGGAGTCTGAGCTCCGCAGGTTCCCACAGCCAGAGTCAATCCCAAGACGGCCGCACCCAAGCTCGCAAGTTTCGGCATCATAGGTCGTTCTCTCATGGCAAATACCTCGGTGTGGAGCACATTTTCCCACCGTCCCCAGTCTAATGAAGCAAATCCGAGACCGAAACGGGGAACCCTGGCCATGAGAACGATGCCGATGCCGAGCCTTGGGCACAGCCGTTCGTCCTCAAAGCTCAACCGGCCAGACATTCCTTCAGGAAAGCCAGGCCGTGCGCCACGTCCCGAAGCCTGCCGGCCTGGTTGCCGACCTCACGCTCGACCACGAGCGGACCGGTGTAGCCCACCTCTTTGAGCTTCTTGACGAACGCGCGAATATCGACTTCTCCCTCACCGAGAGGAACTTCTTCGCCCCACTGGCCAGGAACTTTCGGCCGTTTGGCGTCCTTCACGTGAACGCTGCGAATGTCCGGCCCGAGAATCTCGAGGGCGCGAATCGGATCTCCCATGTCGTAAAGCAGCATGTTAGCGGGATCAAAGTTGACCTTGATGTTCGGGGACTGCAGATCATCAAGTGTCCGTCGGAGTAGATCCGCGGTTTCCTGTCCGGTCTCGAAGGCCAGCGTGATTCCTTTTTCCTTGGCGAGCTGGCCGGCCTGCGCGAGCGTGTCCAGGAGCGCTGAACGGGCGGGGTCGTCGACTTCAGGAAGGAAACCGGCGTGAAGCATCAGGTCGGTCAGCCCCAGGGCCGCCGTACGGTCGAGGGCCCAGCGGAGCCGTGAAAGCCGTTCGGGACGATCGGCGGGATTTCCAAAACCCCCCGTGACCTGGATCGTTTGCGGGGTGGTGTAGTCTTCGCCGGGAAAGCCCAGCATAGCTCCGGAAAACTGGATGCCTGATGCCAGGGCCACTTCGGGCATCGAATCCCCTTCTTCCCAACTGGCGTGGTGAGGGTCTCCACAGGCCACTTGAGCAAGGTTCACGCCCAACTCGCCGAGAAACCGCTTCAGCTCGGCGATGCTGCCCACTTGCAGACTCCAGCTACAAACACCCAGCGCCAGCGGCGGCAACGACGGTTTCGCAGATGAGGACACGTAGCACCTTATGGTCTTGGGGTCAGGTCCAGTTCTGGAACCCAATGTTCCTATTCGTGAGAGCCGGCCTGATCATAGCTCGCCGTCTCCCGCCTTGGCGACCGAGAATTTTTCGCAAAGCCTATTTCACGGACGACTTCCCTCACACCATGATCCCCCACGACCTTTCTGCGGGTCATAGCGTTTAGGCGGCGCCGGAAGGGAAGGAATTGATCTGGTACGCCCGGTTCTCACTCGGGCGCAACTTTCGAGCCGATTCTTCGCCCCGGGCTCCCCCGACGCCGGAATCGTCAAGAAAGGGGCCGGCTCGTCGAATATCATCGCGACGGTCGATCGGGATCACCGAAATGGTGTGAGGAGCGAATGACGACGGCGGAGAAGCTGGTGAGCGTGGCGGAGACCGACTCGACTTTCACTCGCAAAGGGGGAGACTGGGTCGGTAAGTGTTTGATTTGTAACGGCCCGATCGCTTTCGACTCCAAGACGGGGGAGGGGGCGACCCTCGAGCACATTCGTGCTCGGGGTCGAGGCGGCGCCGACGCCCTGGAGAATTGGGGGGTCGTTCATGGCCGATGCAACTGGGAGAAAGGACGCCGCTGGGATCCGAAGCGCCGTCGTGCCGATGCGGAATACGACGAGTTCATCGCGCGATTACTCGAGCGTCGCCGCCAGCGTTGGCGCGAGATGTGATGATTCCTTCGCCGGGAAAAGGGCCGACTCACGTCACACGTGGGCCGGCGTTATGATGTCCGCCACGTACCCTTGGGTATCCATCGAAGCATCGGAGTCTGCTCATGCCCACGCAACCGTCGCCGAAAGGACCGAAGCGTCCCGCGCCGCCGCCGGCGCCGCCGACCAAGGCCGCAAAACCCCCTGCGAGCCGGCCGGCATCGGTCCCTTTGCCCGGCGTTCCCCCCGTTACGTCGGTGCCTTCGACCTCGGGTGATATCGGCCTCGGCGTTGCCGTTGAGGCGGGGTCGGGAGGAACGGTCACCGCCCGAAAGGCCGGTGGTCTTCGTGACATGTCCCTGGAGGTCGATCCTGAGACGATCGGAATCAAAGGGGCTCTGCAACACCTGGCGAAGGCGGTCAATATTGCCTTCCAGACGGACTACGGCGAGAACTTTCTCGAGTCGGTCTATCAGGCCGCCATCGTCCGGCACGGCGAAGTGCAAATCATCCACCGAGAGTATTTCGGCTTCCGTGACACTTGGTTTGGGCAGTTCGGCAAGCTCATCCGCTCCATGCAGTTGACGCTCGAGGGCCCCGACCCCGCGTCGCCCGAAGGGCAGAAACGCATCACCGAAAAAGGTCCGGCGACCATTCGCGGACTCCTCAACTTACTCGCTCGCAAGCTTGACCTCGTCGCCGAATATGAAGACCGTGTGCCCGCCTACGTCGAGCAGATGTTCGACCGGCTTGAGGCCTCGGGGATTATCGTGGGCTGGGATCGCGAGGATTGGGACATTCGGACGACGAGCATTGGCCTCGATATTCGGATCTGCCCCAAGAAGGGGTAGGACCTCGAGCCGCAACTTTCCGGAAAGGCCGAACGGCGGTGAGTTAGGTTTTTCCTCGGTCCGTTCTATGGACCGGGAATCTCAATCTCACCACGGTTCCGGCCTTTCTTGGTCTTATCGGCGGGAGCGATCGCGATGCCCGTCGTGAATCACTTCTTCTTGGCCGGCTCGTCGTCGACCAACCCATCGAATGACCCGTCGTCCTTGCCGACCTTGGAACCCCCGGTCTTCGCGGATGCCTTGGCGGTTCCGGTCTCGGTCATGAGGGCCGCCTTCTTGGCATACTTCTCGGGGTTGTCATTGAACTCGTCACGGCACCCCGAGCAGCAGATAGGATAGGACTTGCCCTGGTAGGACACGGTCATTGTCGCGGCGCCCCCGGTGAGGATGCATTTGGGCAGATCCGCGCTCGATCCTCCGGCGGCAAAAGATTCTCCCTCCTTGGTGAGTCCCACCTCGACTGTTCGTTTGAACTGAGGAGCGCCCGGCTCCTGGTGATCAAATTCCAGCGTGTACCGGATCATGTTGCTGTTGGGGCGGATGGTCAGGCGATCCTTCCCCTTATCGACCGTGCTTGTTCGCGTAAGAACAAGCGCCTTTCCCGCTTTATCGAGACCGCCAACGAAGGCGAGAGGCTTGCCGGAGGCGTCCGACCCTTCGAGGCGGTATTGCTTCGTTGAAGGATTGTAGGTGAGCTGCCCCTTGGCGAGAGACCTGTCTCCCTTCCACTCCAGAGTCATTCCGACGGGGCTTCCCTTCACGAATTTCCAGGCCCAAAGATGATTCTCTGACCATCCTTTGAGGCGATTGGCCGCGGGAACGCCGGTGCCCTTCCAGGCGCCGATCATGTGTTCAAAACGCTCAAACGCCTCGGGGATTTCTCGCTTCTCCGAATCCGCGGCGATCGCCCAGAGACCGCCCATCAGGGCGAGACACACCGCACCCCCGCACAATCCCCGCTTCATGATCGCTCTCCCCCAGGGCTGATGCTCTCTCATCGATGGAAATATCCCATCATCCATCATTGTATCGCCTCGGATCGACGTTTACATCCCTGAAGTCGCTGTCGAGCTATGAGCGGATCGAAGGAGGGCGGCCTCGAATCAAGAGCTCGATGGTTGCTCCGGCGGAAGCTTGGAGATAGCTTCAAAAGAAGCGTTTCGGAGATAAGGTTGAGATGTGGGGGAGTGCCTTATGAATCGAGGCGGAACAGGAACCGAAACTCGGCGATCGACGTTGAGGCTGGGGCAGATCATGGCCGGCATCTGTGTGGCCGGGGCCGTGTTCGGCCTAACGGCGACGGTCAAAGCTCTCAAGGGGGGAAGCACCGAGGTTCAGTTCGTTCTCGCCTGGATCGGTTGCTACGGCCTTTATCTCGGCTTTCTCTTGATGCTGGCCTCGTCGTACTTCACGAGAACCCAGAGGCTCATTCTGATCTCGAGTGCCGGAATTCTCTCGGTTCTCTTGATCCAGACCGTGGCGACCTCATCGGGAGAGTGGGCCTTACTGGCGATGCTCACACTTCCCGTCGTGCCCTTCATTTTGGGCCTGCTCATGCTGCGATACCAGCGAGCCCATTACGAGCCTCAAGAAGAAACGCCGGAAGAATCCGAGACACTGACGACCCTGGTCCGCAATAAACGAAGCCGTGGGCTCACGCCTCAGGCTGACCAGGACTCGGGAGTCTTGGATGGAGCCGGACTTCGGGAGCAAAGGCGGACGATCCTTACCTGGTGTGGGATTGTCCTCTTGATCGTGAGCGCCCTGGTGGCGCTTTCGGGGCGGACCTACCATCTGCGGCGCGCGGAATACCACTCTCAGCAGGAGAACCGCTGGTCAGAGAAAGCTCTGGCGCTGCGTGACACCCTCCGCGAGGTTGAGGCCAAGCTCGAATCGGATTCGTCCCCATCCCTCAAGAAGGAAGCCGAGGACCTGCAAGGTCAAGTCGACGAATGCATGCGCAAGGCGGAATGGCATGCGAAGCGGAGCGAGCAATATGCGAACCGCTGGCCCTGACCTTAAACGCCTTCAACGACGCCGGTAGGTACGAAGCGCTTCCAGTGTGGCCGCCATGTCCGGGGGGAGAGGAGAGGTCAGGTCGACCTCTTGATTGGTCAGCGGATGAGGAAAACGAAGGCGATGGGCATGCAGCGCCTGCCGCTCGATCAGAACCTGCTCCGGGTCTGGGGCCTTGGCTCCCGCCACGTCCCCCAGCGTGATCCTGGCGCGGCCTGAGTACGCCTTGTCAGCCAGGATCGGATGCCCGACGTGGGTGAGGTGCACGCGGATTTGGTGGGTACGTCCCGTGGCCGGTTTGCAACGAACGAAGGCATAGCCGTCGAAGCGTTCCATCACCTCGTAAAAGGTGCTCGCCTCTTTGCCGCCGTCTTCGGGAAGGCGGATGGCCATCTTCTCCCGATTCGTCGGATGAAAGCCAATGGCGCGCTCGACATAGTCGCTGTCGCGCTGGGGAACTCCGGAAACGAGGGCGAGGTATTCCTTATGGATGGTTCGCTGCTCGAAGTGAAGCGCGAGGCGACGATGGGCAATGTCGTTCTTGGCAACGATCATGAGCCCGGTGGTGTCGCGGTCCAGCCGGTGAACAATCCCCGGGCGATGCTCTCCGGCGACGCTTGAGAGATTGTCGAAGTGAAACTGGAGAGCGTTGACAAGCGTTCCGCTCCAGTTTCCTCGCGCTGGGTGAACCACCATCCCTGGGGGCTTGTTGACGACGGTGAGTGCCTCGTCCTCAAAAAGAACCTGAAGGGGAATATCTTCAGGCTTGGGGGCATCATCACCAAGGTCCGGCAGCCAGACGCGGACCTCATCCCCGGCCCGAACTCTGTACGACGCCTTGGTCGGCTCACCGTTGATGAGCACGGCCTTGGCGTCGATGAGCTTCTGGATCACGCTTCGCGAGTAGTCGGTGAATCGGCTCGCTAGGTACGCGTCAACCCGTTTGCCCTCGAGACGGGCCTTGACCTGAAAATCGCAAGGCGTACTTGAGAGCTCGGGGGGAGACATATCTCTGGGTCAGAGACGACGCGAGCCCTGATTTGAAATCAGGGCTTCTTCGCTTCGCTCTTCTCATCTTTCTTTTCGGCCGGCGCCGGGTTGACCAGGTCCAAAGGCAACTCGGACTTGGTGCCTTTTTCCTTCGCGGCGGCGTCGGCGGTGGGAGAGAAGACATTGGTGGGGAGTTCGGGCATCGAGGGCGTTTCCGCCTTCGTTGCACCCGAAGCCGTCGGTGGCGGCGGCGGGATCATCAAGGGAGATCCCTGCAAGAACGAAGAGGGATTCGTGGGAAGGTTGAGTTCCCCGGAGCCCAGCGGCGGGATTGTGACCTCGGCCGGTTTGAAGGCGTAAAGTTCCTTGTAGAAGGCGACGCTTTCGGGGCGGCGAAGCACCTCTGCCTGGCGTCCGGCTTGCTTGGCTTCATCCGTGTCGGGCCAGTTCTTGACCACGTACTCGTATTGCGTGATCGCTTTTTCGATCTCGTTGCGAGCCTCAAGGGTTCGTGCCTTGCCAAGGGCCGCCGCTCGTGCCTGGGGCGAATCCTTCGGGGATTGCTCGAGCACCTTGTCGAAGAGGCCGAGGGCCTTCTTCAAGTCGGGCAGGGCGACGTCGCGGTTGTTGGGAAGGTCGGAGAAGCCCTTGTTGTAAAAGTCGGTCGCCGCCTGCAAGAGCGCCCAACGCCCCGCGGGGGTGTTCGGGTATTTCTCGGCAACCTTCTCGCGCTCGGCCGCCGTCTTGACCAGTTGGAGCTCCGTCCATGCCTCGTCGGTGCTCGCCCGTCGCAACGACAATCCGCTGGACAGAATCGTCAGTCCGACGACTGCGGCGAAAACGATCCCGAGGAACGTGAAGAATCGCCCTCGGTCCTCCGTGATGTAACGAAACCAGCGCGCGAGCACCGGCAGGTCATCCTCGGGGTGGTGGATCACCGTCGGGATCTCGTGATCCAATTGATGCTTCACTGCGACGCGCGGATCGTCTTTCATCCTCGTCCCAATCCCTTCGTTTCCACCCTCGTACTGAAGCCCGGACCGGGGATGACCTCTTAGCAGTCGCGAAACCCCAACCCCCTCGGCATCTTACAACCCCGTGCGGGGCATGGTCAAGCGAACCCGCCTTGGCCACGTAAAGCGAGGGTTCTCACTCTGCTTATTGCGAATCCCCCCTCACTAGGCCGCCCCATAACAGCTCGGTTCTCAGAGTTTTCCACCCGGAAAAGCGATTTCAAATTCTTGCGGCAAGAGCACACCCAGAAATCCTGGTTCTGCCCCCTTGACGGTCGTGAGACCCTGGTTACTATAAAACCAGAACTAGAAAACCAAATCTTCTTTCTCGTTGAGCTGGATTGGACTTGGGAGGAGTGAATGCCTCTCTGGGGATCAGTGCGCGCCCAGGGCTTGTTGAGGGGGCGGCTCCGGATACTCCCCAGGCTTTCAAAGCGTTCCGGGTCTGGTTGGCTTCATCGGATCTTGAGGAAGGGAGGGGGAGATGGCTCGACCGCCGGCCAAGGAGCTGACGGAGCGGGAACTGGAAGTGATGCACGAATTCTGGAACCGAGGTGAGTCGACCGTAGCCGAGGTTCGTGACGGCTTGGCGGCCTCGGGGCTGGATCGTGCTTACACCACGGTGGCAACACTCGTGCGAATCCTGAGCGAAAAGGGATTCCTCGAACAAACCAATGAAGAGCGCCCTTTCCGGTATCGTCCGGCGCGTTCGTATGAAGAAGTCTCGCGGCGGCTTCTCGGTGAAATCGTCGACCGAGTATTCCGAGGTTCGCGTGAACAACTGTTGGTGCGATTGTTGAAGGAAGAGCGGCTCTCCGACCGCGAACGAGACCTGCTCCGCGAAGTCTTGAAGGAGGGAGAGCCATGAACACGGTAGGCCTGGCGCTTGTGGGACTTGTGTTCCGCTCCACGGTCGTCGCCGTGCTTGGGGTCATGTGCGTGGCGCTTTTGCGACGCCGTGGCCCCGCGGCGGGGTCGCTTGCGGCGTTTACCTCGCTCTTGGTTCTCGCCGGGGTGGCCGGCCTGGCGGTTAGCCCATGGCCCCGTTGGTGGACGGTGGGACTCCCGAAGGTCGACCCGCGACCCTCCGAGATCAAGACGGAAGCTCGCTCGGCCGAGAGCGTGCCGGAAAGCGCTCCGCGCGGCCTTTCGAAAAAGGCAGGGGCTGGCCCCACCCGCACGTCTCCAAAACTCTATGCATGGACCGACTTCCTCTCGCTGGATTTTTCGGGGGATACGACGTCTCCGTCGGCCGCGGAAGCCAAACTATCGTGGCGTTGGCCATCCTGGTTGGCCCTGGCCTATTTTCTGGGACTTGCCGCGAGTCTGGGATGGTTGCTGCTGGGGTTGCAGGCGATTCGTTCTCTCCGTCGCGGGAGCCGCCGCGTTGACGACGTCGCCGTGCTGGATGAGGTGGAGTTACTTCGCGCGGAGATGGGCTGCACGCCGAGGATCACCGTCTTGGAGTCGGACCATGTGACGGCTCCGGCCACGATCGGTTGGCGACGGCCGGTGATTTTGGTTCCCGCGGGCTGGAGTGCCTGGGACGAGCAAGAGCGCCGAGCAGTTTTGGCCCATGAATTAGCCCACGTGGTTCGCGGCGACTACCTGCTCGGCATCTTGGGACAAACGAGTCTCGCTCTGAATTTCTATCACCCCCTGGCGTGCTGGCTTGCGGGCCAGCTTCGGCTCCAGCAAGAGCTCGCCGCTGATGCCTGGGGAGCCGGTGTTGTCGGGGGAATTCGCCCCTACCTGACCACTCTGGCGCAGATTGCTTTGCGACATGACGCTCAGCGAGCGGTTCACGGACCGGCTCGCGCATTCTTACCGGCTCGAGGAACCTTTTTGAGGAGGATCGAAATGCTGCGCGACGCGAAGCAAGTCCGCCACGCTCCACTCTCGAAATGGTCGAGGATTTTGGTGGTCGTGGCTTTGACGGCCACGGGGTTGGTTGTCGCGGGGCTGCGAGGTCCCGCGGGGCTCTCGAGCAGTCCTGTCCAAGCGCAAACGACCAGCCCTCGAACGCCTGGGCAATCATTGGATCTCTCTTATCTTCCGGGTCAAGCCTCGATTCTGCTTGGGATCCGCGCGGCCGACCTGAATGCCCGCCCTGAACTCAAACCGCTCATCGCATTTCTGATGGAGCGAGTGCCTTTCAAGGGGACGATAGGAGACCTCGATCATCTTCTCGTATTTTGGCTCCCCACGAAGGAAGAGCCAGGCGCTCCCGCGCAAGGCAGAGAACCTCTCATCGGGGTCGTTTCCGGGCTAATTGCCAAAGCCAATCGACCACAAGACTGGAAGAAGGTCGCCGCCGGCTTCCTTAACGATTGGGAAGAGGTTTCTTTCGAGGGGCACACTTATGCTCGCTCGAAGTCAAATCGCGCGGGGTTTGCCTACTTCACTCCCGACTCCAAGACTCTGATTCTTGCGCGAGAGCAAGACCTTCAGAGCATCATGAAAGCGGGGCCGAATCCGAAGTCGGCACACGCCTGGGATCGGGTTTGGAAGTCAGTCGAGCCTGGGCAAGTCGCCCTGGCTGTGGATTCCACTTGGATCCGAAGTCGTGTTCACATGCTGACGCAGGCTCAGGGTCCACAGGCTGCGTCGCTTGCGATGTTTGCGCCCCTTTGGGAGAAGAGCAAGGCGTTTGCCCTTGGCCTCAAGGTGGACGAGGGTGTCAGAGTCAACGGCGAAGTGGACTGTGAGTCAGACAAGGATATCAACAATGTCGTCCGCACGGTCGACGCCATCTTGACCCTCGGACGCAACATAGCGGACGGTCTGCGCCAGCAAGGAGGTAGCCAGATTCAGGCTCGCATCCTCGAAGCCTTGCTCGAGCCGCTTTTGAAGAACGCAAAGATTCGCTTCGAAATGTCGAAGAAGGAAAACCTTGTGCAGCTCGAGTCTGTGGCGGACATCGAGCTCAAACCCTTCGCGGAAGAGATGGTGCCGGCCTTGAAAGCGGCCAGAGCGGCGGCCAGCAAGGCTCAAAGCATAAACAACCTGCGACAGATCGCGCTGGCAATGCACCAATTCCACTCCGCGAAAGAGCACTTTCCTCCGGCCGTTCTTCTGGGACCAGACGGAAAAACCCCTCATAGCTGGCGGGTTGCTCTTCTGCCTTATCTTGGGAGAGACGATCTCTACCAGCAGTATCGATTCGACGAACCCTGGGATTCCGCCCATAACCGAAAGTTGCTTGACCAGGCTCCCACGTTCTTTCGTTCTCCGGTGGAGCCAAATTCTTCAGCGAATGCGAGTTATTTCGTACTTACCGGTCCTGAGACCCTGTTCTCGGATCAGAAGGGGAGCACCGTCTCTTCTGTTCGCGATGGAGCCCACATCACCCTCATGGTGGTGGAAGCGAAGCGGGACATTCCCTGGACCAAACCCGAGGACATCCCCTGGGCGCGAAACGGCCCACTTCCGAAGCTGGGAGGGTATAGCCCCGGAGGGTTCCTCGCGGCTTTCGCGGATGGATCGTGCCTGTTCCTGAGTGAGAATCAGGGCCCCGAGATCTTGAAGGCGATCATCACTCCGGCCGGCGGTGAAATCGTGGAAAGGGACGCCCTTCTTGCTCGGCCGGCTCCGGGGGCTGCCCCAGGAGATCCGCAATGAACGCTGGTCCAACACCCCCTTGCTGAGCGTCAGGCTCCTCTGCGAAGCCCTCAACCGGAATGCCGACGAGCGGGCTACCTCCTCAGGTAGCCCGCTTGCGTTGCCGTTCAGGGCGCTTTCTTGGCGGAGGGTTCCTCGAGCAAAGACCAGAGCGTCGGCTCCATCGCCTCGGCCCAGATCCGATACCCCCTGCGTGAGAGGTGGAGGTAGTCAGGCATGACCTCCTCCGAGATCGTGCCGTTGGCGTTGAGGAAGTGTTTGCCGAGGTCGAGGAATTTGACGGTCTTTCCGTCATCAAGCTTCGCGATTCGGAGATTGACGGCGTCCAGCTTCTCACGATAGGCGTTGGGCTTGTGACCACGGGGAAAGACACCCAGCAAGAGAACCTTGGTCGCGGGAAGCTTAGTATGGATCGTTTTGACGATCCGTTCGATTCCCTCGGCAATCTCGTCGGCGGAGTTGTCGTGCGCGTTGTTCGTTCCGATCATGAGAATCAAGACCTTGGGGCTGATCCCTTCCAGCTCGCCGTTCTCGATTCTCCAAAGGACGTGCTGGGTTCGGTCGCCGCCGATACCAAAGTTGGCGGTGTGGCGGGGTGCGTAGAACCGTTCCCAGATCTCCTTGGGTCCCTCGCCGTTCTTGTCTTTGCCGGCCCAACCTCGGGTGATGGAGTCACCAAGAAAGAGCAGGTCGATGTTTCCCTTCTTGGCCTGCTCCAGGAATTTCTTGTGCAGGGTCTCGGCTCCCCCTTCGCGCGGAACGGGGATGACGGTACTCGGCGCCTTTGCCGTGCCTGGAGCCTGAGCTCTCGCATCAGCGAAAAGGGCGATCGCCGCCAGAATGCCCACGATGGCCAAACTTGCCGCCTGCCCAGGCAGCGGTCTCCTCAACGTCGTTCGCATGCGTCTGAACCTCTTCAGGAAACCTCGTCGATCCCATCGATTCTCGTGTGAGTCCGGGTCGGGGGGCGGTCGTACCCGGCGCTCGAGCTTGCGCCCAAGGTGCAGCCAAAGTTGCTCATTCTCTCGCCATGTGCAAGAGGTGACCTCGAAATCTTTAAGGACCCTCGGTGTTCCAGGGCTGACCGAAATGCTCCTGGTAACAAATATCCCGCGGCAAGAGGCGAGGGGGGGAAGGTTCAACTGAGGAGGAATAACCCAAGGCTACCACGCCGCAGGGAATGTGGTCGTCGGGTATGCCGAAGTTTTCGGCCAATTTCGTCGCGTCGAACTCCTCGATAGGAGCGGCTTGAACTCCGAGGGCTTCGGCAGCAATCAGGATTCCCGTTTCCGCGCGGATGGTCGCGTGCATCGTCCAGGTCGAGAAACCACCGATTCGCTCGAGCCGGCGCCGAGCCGTTACACGCGTCTTGGCCGCTTCGTCCGGGGTGATTTGCCCGAGGGTCAGTTTTTGCTGGAGGAGGGGCTCGAGGTGAGTCTGGTGGGGATGAAGATACGCAAGAACGATGACGGCGACCGGGGCTTCGACCACTTCTTGGCGATCGAAAACGCAAGCGCGGAGCCGCTGGCGGTTGCGCATCTCGCGAATGATAAGGAAACGCCAAGGTTGCAGGTCGTTCCAAGAAGGGACCTGGGCCGCGAGTTCGAGGATCCGGGCCACGGTGTTTTCAGACAACGCCTGACCAGAGTCGAAAGAGCGACGGCTACGGAGCCGGCCCATCGCATCAGCGAGTGGGAGGGGGAGCGGAGTCATCAGGTCATCCTGTACTCTTGAATCGACGATCCGGAAAACTTGTGACCCATCTCACCACTAACCCCTAGCCACACGCCATGTTTCGGGCTTAATATTCGCCTTGCCAGGGGAGCGCATTCCCCCATCGAGACCGATCGGCCGAGGGGCCGCGTTCCGTTCACGGTTCCGACCAGTACCAGAAGGATTTCACTCAATGAAGCGGCTCATTCCAATCGCTTGCGGGCTGACCCTGGGAATTCTCTGCGTGGGCCTCGTTCGCGCGGAAGAGAAGGGGGAAGGGAAGTGGGTTTCGTTGTTCGACGGTAAGACCCTGGGTGGTTGGACGATCGCCGACGGCACCACCGGCGAATGGAAGGTTGTCGACGGTGTGATCCACGGCTCGGGTCCCGCCTCCCACCTGTTCAGCCCCCGCGGTGATTACAAGAACTTCCGCTACCGCGCTGAAGTCAAAATCGCCGATAAGGCCAACTCCGGGATGTACTTCCGCACCAAGAAGGAACCCGGCTTCCCCCACGGGTACGAGGCTCAGGTCAACAGCAGCCACCGGGATCCGCTCCGTACCGGAACCCTTTACAACTTCGTCCCGGTCCGCGAGCAGCTCGTTCCTCCCGACACCTGGTTCACCCAGGAAATCGAGGCGGTCGGCAACCACATCACGATCAAGGTCAACGGCAAGAAGGTCGTTGATTTCACCGATCCGAAAAACACCTTCAAGGAAGGGCACTTCGCCTTCCAACAGCACGACCCGGGCAGCCAGGTCGATATCCGTAAGGTTGAAGTGCAAGAATTGCCGTAAGGTTTCTTCTGCTTCAAAAGTCAGCTTGCTCTAAGATATCATGACGCATCGAGCGCCGGACTCGTCCAAGAGTCCGGCGCTCGATTTCTGTGATTGAGAACCGAAGCCGATGCCAGGAACGCGACGCGAATCTCACGAGAGGCAATGATGGCGAATCTGTTTGCGCGGAAAACGATTGCGGCTCTTAAGGCCGAGGCAGCGGCGAGCGATGAGGGGGGACCGAAACGAGCCCTCACATCCTTCGACCTGACCATGCTTGGCATCGGCGCGATCATCGGTGCGGGCATCTTTGTGCTGACAGGGCACGCGGCCGCGTCGAACGCCGGGCCGGCGATTGCGCTCTCGTTCGTTCTGGGAGGGATTGCCTGCGCCTTTGCAGGCCTTTGTTACGCTGAAATGGCGTCGACCGTGCCCATCGCGGGATCGGCCTATACCTATGCGTACGCGACCATGGGTGAGTTTATCGCCTGGCTGATCGGCTGGGACCTGATCCTGGAATACTCGCTGGGGGCAACGACTGTCGCGATTGGTTGGTCGGGCTACGTTGTGAGCTTCCTGCACAACATCGGGATCAACATTCCGCCGCACTTCGCGAATGCGCCGGGAACCGAGATGATCAACGTCCCTGATGCCATTGCCGCCAAGCTCCATCTGGCATCCGGTTGGACGGCTCTTTCCGGTGTCAAGGAGCTGTTTGAGAAACAGCATGTTGACTGGCAAGGCTTCGCGCATTCCACAGCCTACATTAATATACCTGCGATGTTCATCGTCGGGCTGGTCACCGCGCTCCTGGTCCTGGGAGTGAAAGAGTCGGCCCGGGTCAATAACGTGATCGTTGTCATCAAGATCGCGATTGTTCTTCTGTTCATTCTCGCCGGTATCGGGTATGTCTCGACCGCGAACTGGGGTGGCTCGTTCATCCCTCCCAATAACGGGAATTTCGGTGAGTTCGGCTATAGCGGCATCCTGCGTGGCGCGGGGGTCGTCTTCTTCGCCTTCATTGGCTTCGACGCCGTGTCGACAACGGCTCAGGAAGCCAAGAATCCGCAGCGCGACATGCCGATCGGCATCCTCGGTTCGCTGGTCATCTGCACGATTCTCTACATCCTTGTCGCGTTCGTGCTGACGGGGGTCGTGAACTACAGGCAGCTCAACGTTCCGGACCCCATCGCGGTTGGCATCGATGCGATCGGTTTCAAGTGGCTCGCCCCCATCATCAAGTTGGGAGCCATTGCTGGGCTGAGTTCCGTGGTGCTGGTCATGCTTCTGAGCCAGCCCCGTATTTTCTACACGATGTCTCGTGACGGGTTGCTCCCCAGCTTCGTTTCGCGAATTCACCCGCGATTCGGCACGCCTTACATCACCACCATCATCACGGGGCTTGTCGTGATGGTCTCGGCTGGGGTTCTTCCCATTAGCCTTGTGGGAGAACTCGTCTCGATTGGTACCCTCTTCGCGTTCGCGGTCGTCTGCGTCGGGGTGCTCGTTCTCCGGATTACGCAGCCCGAGGTGGTTCGCCCGTTCAAGACTCCTGCCGTCTGGATCACCGCTCCGCTCGGAACTGCCTTTTCGCTCTTCCTGATGTCGGGGCTTCCCCTCGATACCTGGATTCGGCTGGTCGTTTGGATGGTGATCGGACTTGCCATCTATTTCGCCTATGGCGCACGCCACAGCCGGATCGGCGAAGCCAAGGAGGCGATGAGCCTGGTGGGCGACGAGGTTGCCTGATCCCGTTTCATCGATTGCCGTACAAGCCATAAAGACTTGGACCGTTCCCAGAGCCTCTGGGTTCGGTCCAAGTCGTTTTTGTTTACGGGGTGCGACGAATCGGAGTTAGGAAGTGACGGTCGCCACTTCGGGCTTGCGGCGAGAAACGCATCTGACGAAGGCGGAGACCAGGATGACCGCGACGCAGGTAAGGAGCATCGCCGTCAGGCCGATGTTGAGCCATCCCTGGAGCACGCGTCCTGATTTGATCATCGTCATGAACTTGCCCGTGATCTCGTAGTAGCCGGTTGTGGTCGTCGTCGTGGCTACGAAGAGCATGGGCAAGAGCGTAAACGGGGCGTAACGGCCACGCCCTGAATTGACGAGAGCCGTTGTCACCACGCAGAGGGCGATCACGGCCAGAAGCTGGTTGGCCATGCCGAACATTGGCCAGATGGTCTCCACCGAACCCGACCAGATGAAGTAAGACCACCCGAAAACGACCAGGGCGGTGGCCAGGATCGAGGCGGGAAGCCAGTCGAGGTTCCCGAGCGGTTTCCAGAGCTTACCCAGGAACTCCTGAAGTAAGAACCGGCCGATGCGCGTCCCCGTGTCGATCGTGGTCAGGATGAAAAGCGCCTCAAACATGATGGCGAAGTGGTACCAGTATTTGATCAGCCAATCCATGTTGGGAATCGCGCGGGAGAAGATCCTCGCCATGCCGACAGCCAGGGTTACCGCCCCGCCGGTTCGGCCGTGGAGGGACTCTTGAACGTTCTTCTCCATCGCGACCAATTCGCTGGGCTCTCCAGCGTGTCCGTCGTGGTCGGCAGCCATTGCCTTGAGGGCCTGCGAGAATTGGGGCCGTTTCGCGAGATCGATGTTGATGTCGTAGTACATCGAGTTGGGCAGGGCGGCGGCCGCGATGAGAGCGACGATCCCGACCAACCCTTCCATCAGCATGGCGCCGTAGCCGATCATCCGGATGTCGCTCTCTCTGTCGATCATCTTGGGCGTGGTGCCCGAAGAGACGAGGGCGTGGAAGCCCGAGATCGCGCCACACATGATACAGATGAAGACATACGGAAAAATGGGGCCGTTGAAGTAAGGGCCGCCCCCGTGCTGGAAGTGGTGGTTGATTGCGGGAGCTTCGAGCGAGGGATTGGCGACGATCACCCCCACCACGAGCAAGACGATCGTGCCGATCTTGAGGAAGCTCGAGAGATAGTCGCGAGGGCAGAGCAGAAGCCAAACCGGCAGGACCGAGGCGATGAACCCGTAGATGGCGATCGCGGCGATGGTCTGGTCGCGGCTGAGCTCGAAGTAGGTTCTCAGTCCGGAATCAGGGATCCAGGCGCCGGCGATGGTTGCTCCCAAAACGCCAACCGCTCCCACGAGAGAGGCCTCAACAACCTTTCCCTTGCGGAACCGATACATGTACCAGCCCACGAAAAGAGCAATAGGCACGGTGCAGGCGATGGTGAAGGTTCCCCATGAGCTTCCCGGCACGAGCCGCTTTGTTCCCTCGGGCAGGATGAAACCAATCTCCTTGGGAACCGACTTCATCGAGGCCTTAGGGGGGACCGCCAGTTGGAAGGACTCCTGGAACTCCATCGACTGATCCGCCCCCTCGCCGAAACGATAGGTCGCTCCGTGCGGCACTGCGAAGATCGTCGGATGCCCTGGCCGGATCGTTTTCTCGATGGTCGATCCTTCGGGGTAGACCAAGACGCTGGAGGCCTTCATGGGAACCTCTTCTCCCCCCAGCGCCTTCACAACCACGATGCCAAGACCCGCCAGTGCGATGATGATGATATAGAGGATGGCGATTGTGGTCGCGACCCCTGCGATCGAGCCGATTTCCTGACGGGCGATGGCCGCGAGGCTTTGTCCTCCTCGGCGGACCGAGGCGGCGAGGACCATCATGTCCTGAACCGCACCCGCCAGACAGACACCCACGACGAGCCAGATCAATCCCGGCAAGTAGCCAAACTGAATTGCCAGTACCGGCCCAATCAATGGACCCGCACCGGAGATCGCCGCGAAGTGGTGTCCAAAGAGAACCCAGCGATTCGTGGGATGGAAATTCTGGCCGTCATAGTGAAGATGCGCGGGGGTTGTTTGCGCATCGTCAAGCGCCGCGACCTTTGCCGCCAAAAACGCGCTGTAGTAGCGATAGGCGACGGCCAGGATGGCCAATACGCCCAACATCACCGGCATGGCATGAACGGTCATTAGCAAATCTCGGTATTTAGGGCCTGGAGCCATTTGCGGACGACTTGCCTACCACGCTCCCATCGATCTCAATCACGATTAATAGGCAGTCGACCCCAAAGGGTGTCTCAGGTGTTGGTGTCAAAAGCGGTATCCCAAAGCCGTTGCTCGGAAGCCGAGAGTCTTCAGTCTCTCGGCGTTCTGCGAGAGCGTCAAGCAAGGCCTCTTGACCGAACCCTTCTTCAAGCGTCATCCGCGCCGAGTCTTGAAGCCTATTGTCTGCAAGGCGGCCTCCGCAGCGTTCAGGTGATCTCCCTGGAGCTCGATAAGGCCGTCTTTCACGGTGCCCCCGGCCCCACACTTGGTCTTCAGTTGCGCGGCGAGGGACGCGAGATCATTGCCGTCGGGGTCGAGATTGGCGACGACGGTGACGAGCTTCCCCTTCGCTCGTTTCTCCAGGCGGAGCCGAGCGGTCTGCTTCTCGGGGGGGATCCGGACCGGTTCCTGAACAGGAGGAGGGCATTGGCACTCGGATTCGAGTTTGCCACAGCGCTCGCAGGTAGGGGGGCGATCCCAGGGGGTTCCGGCGAAGAGGCGTTGCACGTTCGTTCCTCGGTCCTGTCGGCGGTGGATTTCCTGTCGGTTGGTCGCAAGCACCTGGACGCACTCATCAGAAGGGCGGGCAGGCAATCACTCGGGAGGGGGAATGTCGGGAGGAACCATTCTCCATGGTGTTTGGGCTGCGGCCTCGTACTTTTGCCTTATAGCGCTGTGATAGTTCGCAAGTCGCTCAGCCTTTTCGGCTGCGGCCTGAAATCCTCTTGCATGATTCCGAAGCGCCTCGGCTTCACGCTGGTAAGCGACGGTCAAGCTAATCCGGGTTATGAGATTCTCGTGCGGGAGCGCAAGCCAGACGAATTCGGCCGGCGGCCTGTCCGACGCCCCTTGGCCTCCCCAAAAGAACGCCGCACCCAACCGCAGGCGAGTCGAGGTCGCTTCTTGCGCCCTTGCGTTCTCACGATATCCCCGTTCATACCGCGCGGCCATGTCTGCGCGTCGGCTGCGATCGCGCACGACCCGAGCGATTCGCGAGCCTTCAATCGCAAGTCCCATCACGATCCCCACGACCGTAATCAGAGCCAACAGTATTCTCGTCGTGATCCGCGGCATGGAAAGCGCCAACTGGGTTCATCGACGAAGGCTCCCGGGATCGACCGGACAGAGAGATTCCCCGAAACTCAGTCGTTTGTATACTTCGGAAGCAAGGAAAGACCGAAATTGGCCCGCTTCGCATAGAGAAACGGCAAGTGATGGTCGATGTGGTTGACCGTCTTGACCAGCACTGACGCCAGGGTCATCCGTCCCAGTTCGGAATGCTGGCCGGCGCGGGCGAAGTCAGCCTCGGTGCACTTGCGGAGGATCCGGATCATCCAATGCCGATGCGCAACGAAGAGGTTGACCGCTTCCTCGACAGGCATCGACTGTGAATCAAGCCTCGTAATCCACGCATTTTCATCGAACGCGGTGAGAATGGGATCTTCTTCCGCGATGATCCGCTTCATGCGGTCGCCCATCACCAGGTCGGCGTCGAGAAGGTGGGCGACAAGCTCGGCGATGCTCCAGGCTCCCGGCCCGGGCTTGGCTCTCTCTTGCTCGACGGTCAAACCCGCGGTGGCGTAGGCGAGGATCGGCCCCGCGGCCTCAAAGCGATCGAGGATGTCGGAAACGCTGCTCATCAAACTTCGTCCTCAACAGTGTGGTCTTCGTTGGTTTTACGCCAGATGGACAGATGCGGGTGGCTATACTCCAGGAACCAGATTTCTTCCTCGACACCAAGCTCAGCGGCAAAGCGGTGCGCAACCAGGTGATTGACCACCTCAAGAGACGCGGCCAAGAAGTCGGTTTTCGGTTCCGCCTCATCTCCCGGGTTATGAAAGATGAAGCGAATCACCAGCACGCGCTCGTCGATCGGTCCCGTCGGCGAGAGATAGCGTCCGTCCATCTCGTAGATCGAGTAGCCTCGCGAGGCCCGACAGAGCGTCTTGACCCAGGCCTCTTCATCGAACTCCGGATCCCTGCGCCGGTTCTTCGCGATGGACTTTTTCACGAAGGGAACCGTGCGAATGGCATCTTCATCGAAGATGCCTTCGAGGACCTCCTGAATTTTACCGAAGTAGCCTAGCTTCTTCGGCAAAATGACCTCGTACATCCGGGCCGGCTTGGGTCCCTCCAAAGCGTATTTGGACATATCTAAGGGTCCCAACCAAACTTCGTGGACCAGTGATGAGCCAACGACGATTTTCAAGATAACGGATTCGCGACGAAATGTCCCCGCCCCCATACTCAGGCGCGAAGGGGAGGGGAGACCCAATTCGGATCGTATGTTCAGTACGAGTTGATTCCCTGGACGACAACGGTTAGAATGTGATTCTGACAATCTTCATGTAGATACCGACCTTTCCCCAAGCAAAGTCGCCTGGCGGAGTGCGTTGGCCCGGAGGTTGAGTGCGATGGAGTCGAGTGGCAGTAGCGGCCCCAAGCCCAGCAAGGTCGAGGCCATCAAGATCGCCAGTCAGTATCTGCACACGTTCATCGCCGACGAAGCGAGGAATGGTCAAACCCATTTCAGCGAAGACGCGGCCACCGTGCTCAAGTTTCACGGGTCGTACCAGCAAGACGACCGCGATGTTCGCACGCAGATGAAGCGCGAGCAGAAAGAGAAGGCGTACCAGTTCATGGTCCGCGTGCGGATGCCGGGGGGGAAGCTCACGGCCGACCAGTACGCCGCCATCGACAAACTGGCCTTTGAGCTTGGGAACAAGACGCTACGGATCACGACTCGCCAGGAGTTTCAGCTCTACGGGATCGTGAAGGAAGACCTGCCGACGACGATCCGCAAGATCAACGAGACGCTGCTGTCTACGCTGGCGGCCTGCGGCGATGTCGAGCGCAACGTGCTCTGTTGCCCCGCTCCGATCCGCGACTCCATTCGTGACGCATTGCAGGAAGATGCCGATCTCTGGGCGTCGCACGCCGCGCCCCGTGCGTCGAGCTACTGGGACATCTGGCTCGACGGCGAAAAGATTGAGAATACGTTGCTTCCGCCACCGGGCCCGGTCCAGGTCCCCACGGCTGGAGACGACGCGGTGGAGCCGCTCTACGGCAAGGCCTACCTGCCGCGCAAATTCAAGACGGCCTTTTCGCTTCCCGAAGACAACTGCACCGACATCCATGCCAACGACCTGGGGTATCTGGCCGTCGTCGACTCCGGGAAATTGATTGGCTACAACGTGCTGGTTGGCGGAGGCCTGGGAACAACGCCGAGCGCGCAGAAGACGTTCCCCTTCCTGGCGGTGCCCCTCTGCTTTATCGCTCGGGACGAGGTCCGCAAGATCGGCGAGGCGGTGCTCAAGGTCTTCCGCGACTTCGGCAACCGTTCCGATCGCAAGCGAGCCCGGCTCAAGTACATCATTCATGACTGGGGATTGCCGGCCTTCCGGGCCAAGATCGAAGAGTACCTTGGCCATCCTCTGAACGATCCTCGTCCCATCGAGGTCTCGGACGTCGACGATCACCTAGGATGGCACGTCCAGGGGGACGGCAAGCTCTTCCTGGGGATTCCCATCGAGAACGGCCGGATCAAGGATTACGGCACGTTGCAACTCGCCAGCGGCCTTCGCACCTTGTTCGCGAAGTATCACATGACGGGCCGCCTGACCTGCCAACAGTCGATCGTGCTTTCCAACCTCGACCCGGCCTGGCGCGAAGATATTGACGCCACCCTGGTGGAGTACGGTATTGCAACCGTCGAGCAGGTTTCTACGGTCCGGAGATGGTCGATGGCTTGCCCCGCCTTGCCCACCTGCGGGTTGGCGGTGACCGAGTCCGAGCGAGCGCTCCCGACGATCCTGGATCAGCTCGAGGCCGAACTCGAGAAGCTCGGATTGAGCGAAGAGCGATTCACGGTCCGCATGACCGGCTGTCCGAACGGCTGTGCCCGTCCTTACAACTCCGACATCGGCCTCGTCGGACGTTCAGCGACCAAGAACCCCGATGGAACGCCGGGCCCAGGGACGTATACGATCTTCCTCGGTGGACGGACGACCGGTGATCGTCTCAACGTCGAGTTCAAGGATTACGTGCCGTTCGACAAGGTTGTCTCCGAGCTGGTTCCGGTGTTCGCTCGCTTTAAGTCCGAGAGACAGAACACGGAAACGTTTGGCGATTTTTGCAATCGCATTGGCGTCGAAGAGCTCGCCGGGGCTGCTACCCCCGTGTGATTGAGGAAAAGCAAGGATCATCCCGGTTTCGGCGCTGGTCAAGCCTGCGCCGATCGATTATTCTAAAGCAGTTCCGGAACGGGGATGACGTTGATTCCTCGCGCTCGATCAACGAGGCCTACGGGTCACCGTGGGCCCCGTTGCCCGAGATGATGTCGCCGTTCCGGAGGAACTAACTACCCAGAACACGACCTCGAGGAGTGCCGGTCGTCCCAGGAGATCCGCGTGGCCAAAGAGGAACCGATCCGGACCGAGGGCCGTATTGTCGAAGCCCTACCCAACACTCAGTTTATGGTGGAACTCGAGAGCGGACACCGCATCTTGGCCCATATCGCCGGCAAGATGCGCAAGAATTTCATCCGTATCGTCCCGGGAGACCGGGTCACCATTGAAATCACTCCGTATGACTTGACCAAAGGGCGGATCATCTACCGCGAGCGTTGATGACGTCTGCTCTGGGCCTGCGCCGTACGCTTCCGACTTGCTGCTTCGGCTCTGAGACGAACACCCCGCCGAGCCCCGATAACCAAGCTGCGCACCGGCATTTGCGGCGTGGATAGATCCCACCGATGTTCCGGCCTCGAAAGAAGATCGGTGGGCTTCGCCAGTCTCTGGCGAAGTCTCGCTGAAACCCCCCCAGGGTTGAGGCCTTGAGAACACGGCCACAAGAGAAGCACTCCTTGGTCAGCGGAAGAGTCAAGACTCTTCCGAGGGGCGTGCTCTCGTGCGCTTCTTGACAAACAGCTCATAAGCTTCGGCAAGCAAGGGCTGAAGCGTTTTGAAGGTCTCCGTGCTGGGGTTAAGCACGCAGACCCAGTACATCGATCCGTAGACCGGATGCGGCATAAGCCGATCGAGCGCGGCGAGGTCGAAGGAGCTTTCGGCTGAAGCACTTTCTTCGGCGGAAGACTCCTTCGAGGGAAACAGTGCGCGGAACGTTTGCTTACTGACGCCGATGTTCAGGCGAAAGACCGAAGGCCGATTCAAGTGCGAGGCGTTGTCATATTCATCGTCTTTGGTGACGATCGTGGCGAAGGGAAACTTGTGTTCGGGATCGTAGAAGAAGAAGGTATCCCCGGAAGCGACGACGTAATCGACCCCTTCAAACGTGTCCGTGATGTATTGCGTGATTGAAGATTCTTCCATAAGTCCTCCTTTTTAAATCCTTTGTGGCGAGGATCGAACGACAGCGCGACCCTGATCGCGATCGCGACCGGATCTTGCTTCGGCCTCAATTTGTCCCACGCCCCGAGCCAATGGATGGATCCGCCGACTCAATCTAACCCCTCAATCTTTCGCCAGACAGTCTCTTTTCGCAAGAGAGCGGTTGGCGGCGACGCCTCCATGCGAAAAATGAAGAGGGGCGCCCAACGGTCGTGCGAGAAGCCCTGGCTGCGGTCAAACTGATTTGAACGGCCGGCAAGCCGAGCTTCTTTTTCGTGTTGTTCCGATTTCCCTAATAATGTCCTTCGCCAACGGGCGAAGTCATGGTATAGAATGCGTCCGGCGCACGTACGCCGCATCTCACATCTCTGGATTCGCGCCAACGCCGGTTCGCGAGGTCAGTAACAACTGACCTCATCGGCTTGAACTCAACGGCCTCTCCTCAAGTCGAACGTAGGAGAGAAGTTCGAACGCGTTGAGGCTGAGAGTATCAGTGTCGACAGGTAGCCGTCACCTAGGATGAAGACGGTTGAACGGAGTCCATTCCAGGAAGGAGGGGGCTTTGGGACCGACCGAAATCCCCGTGCAGACTCAACGTATGACAGCGCCGGGACGCCGAGCGGTCCCTGTTGTGGCTTCGTCGTCCAATCGACTCGAACGGCGCGAGCTGCCGGCTCCTCGGAAGACATCGTTCTCCTGGTTCGGCAATCTCGTAAGCCTGTTCCGAACCCGTCGCCGCGCCGACCATCGCTCGGTTCGACGTCCGCGCCCTTCGGCCCTCAACGCCAAGGTGGGTACGGAATCGCTGGAGCTGCGAATTGCGATGTCCGCAACGCCGGCCGTCGTAATGGAGTCAGCCACGACCACGGACTCGAAGAGCGTCACGATCGACTATAACGTCGTCACTCCGCCCGATGCCCAGCACCCTCTCACGTTCGGCATTTACCGCTCGGCCGACGCCACTTTCAGCAGCGATGACACGTACGTGGGACGGGAGACCCTCGTCCTGCCGGGGCAGGGAACGGCGACGCTTGATAACCAGGGGCAGCCTGCGAGTGCGGTCGGTCAGCACCAATTAACCATTCCGCTGCCGGACGGATTGCCGCTCAACCCAGAGCATCCGTACGTGCTCGTGACCGCCAACCCGTCTGACGCAACAGCGTCGGGGGATCCGAGCGCAACGGCCTCATTCCGCGTCTACACCCTCGGTGTGGTAACTCACGGCGGGATTCAGAACACGTCGTGGAAGAACGGCCCCCCCTGGCAGTTGCAGACAGCCTATCTCATGAAGACGGAAGGTTATGACAGCGTCATTCCTTTCAACTGGGTCAAAGAGAGCAACACCCCAGGAGACGCTGTTAAGCAGGTCCCGCGACTCTACAACCAGGTTCTCAAGGCTCTCGACCAGTTCCCCGCCGACGCCGTGGTGGACCTCCACCTGATTGGCCATAGCGAAGGAACCATGATCAACAGCCAGCTTCTTCTCCATCTCGAGAAGAATCTACCCGCTCAGTTCAAGGCCGGCTGGATCGAAGACACGTTGCTCGACCCGCACGCCGCCAATACGGGTGGTCCAGGCACGCAATATAGCGTTGCGAGCGGTCCCATCGGCTGGATTACCAAGGGGATCCTCGACGTCTACCAGTCCAAGGCCAAGGATCCGTTCGTCGTGGTTCCCTCGATCGTCGACCAGTCTCAGGTCTTCTATCAACAGACACTGGCTTCGAAGGATCACGGGACAAACAGTCATATTTATAATCTCTGGGGTCAGGTCCCCGTGAAGGGGAAGACAGACTACTTCAACCTGACCGCGGCGGGGGCGACGCATAGCGGCAAGACGGGTGTTTCGGTTTGGTATATGAAGAACGTGGCTCCCTATTTGGGTGATGGAGACGCATTCCTTTCGGAGGACGCGCTCCGCGGCCAAATTGATGCCAGCAGTGGCAGCACGCTGCCGCTTGGCGGTTCGTATACAAGCATGAGAAACCCGACGTTCAGCGGAACCTCGGCTCCTGGCTCGAAGGTCTACTTCTTCCTCGCTCCCGCGTCCAAGCCGCTCGACCTGGTGCCGGTTGGCAAGGATACGGCCGACAGTTCGGGCAACTGGTCCATCACGACACGGACCCTGGGGGACGGCCGCTACCGAACCTATGCGTTGGCCGTGCTTCCGACAGTTGCCCACCCTCACCTGGTCCATCCCCGGCTCGCCGTGGTTCCCACCAAGCCGATGGGCGTGCTCATCGTGTCAGCCTCGGGAAAACACGTCTAAAGCGCGAGCGGCCACGCCTCCGGAGCTCAACTAAAACGGTGCCGTCGGAAGTCCGACGGCACCGTTTTTCTTTGATGGGTTGATGTGTTGCTCTGGCGACGTGTCAGAAATCTTCGTCGGCGTCGAGCTCGCGGAGAAATTCGAGGGCCTCGCTCAGCTCGCAGACGATGGCCCCAGGCTGTCGGCCTCGGACGTCACATTCGCGAAGGAGCATCAGGTCTTCGAAGAACTCGGACTGCTGCAATCGCGTTCGTTTGCGCGCCCCGAGTGTTCCGCTGCGATAGGCATGGGCGTCCATGTGGTGGGCGATCAGGCACTCTGTACGTTCGGTGATCGTCCCTTCCAGTGCCTGAAGACCGGCGACAACATGATCCGAGGGATCGATGGCCTTGCCGACGTCATGGAGGAGCGCCGCGAGGAGGAATTCCTCGTCGAATGCTCGCTCTTCACGGGCTAGCTCGAAAACCTGAAGGCTATGATAAAGGGCATCCCCCTCGGGATGATGCTTGGGACTTTGCTTGACCCCCTCGAGTGGCAAGAGCAAGAGGCGGTAAACCTCGAATCGGTCGACGTGATCCTCAACGCGCTCAACCTCGTGATCGAGGTCGATATCGGGATCCTCGTTCTTCAAGAAGGCTTCGAGCTCGGCGATCGAGGCCCGTTCGATGGCCTGGCCCGTGATCGAACTCTTGAAGACGTAATGAGCTTTGTCCTCAGGATAAAGCGTCAGTTCGTAAGGGTATCGGTCCGCGATGTGGATGTGGGTGAAAAGACGTTCTTCGGAATGCTTGACGATCCGCTTGCGCTCGACTTCATAAGGCAATCCGAGCTCATCGAGCGTGTTGGTCACCAGCGCGAGGCTGTCGCAAAAGAGATGGATGTCGATATCAGAGCCTTTTCGCACGTGCCCCGTCCACACGCTGCCGATGAGCCTGGGACGGAATCGTGTCAGCTTGCGCATCAGGCGAAGGGCCTCGATCCGCATATCGCGGAGGTGGTCGAGGCGTTTGTCCCCTTCCTGCATTCGCGCCATGGCTTGAATCTGGTCGCGGATTTCCCGGTTGGTGGGGAGGTCCGCTGGTCGGAAACGGTATTCCACGCCAAGCTGCCGCGCAGCCTTCCGCTTGGCGGTGAAATATTCGGTCTCGAGACGTTGATACATCAACTGTGCGGCGAGGAAGGCGATCTGCCGCCGGATTCGGACATCAGGCATGAGGTGGAGGTGCGCCGATTTGAGCCCATCGATGCGGCGCCGGGCTTGAAGAGGAGCGCGTTGTGCAACTCCTGCTTTGGACCATACCAGCGAGCGGGAGCCGAAGTCAATGTGTGAACCTCGCCTAAGAGGGGCCTCTTGTCGAGCGACGTATCGTTGGGCGGAAGATGGGACTATTCTGGAAGCGCCTGCTTTCTTGCGCGGCGATGGCCTTGAGGCTTATCGTTTGTCGTGAAAACTCCTGGACGTCCGGAGAAGGGATCGGCTCATGTCTGTAACCACGATCGAGCCTCGCAAGATTGCCCCTGGGCCGAAGGGGCACTGGCTTCTGGGCAACCTCCCCGGATTTCGCCGCGACCGCCTCGGTTTTCTGACCGAATGTGCACAGACGTATGGCGATGTCGTGGCACTTCGCTTCGGTCCCAGGCGAATGTTGGTGGTCAATCACCCCGACCTCGTTGAGGAAGTCCTGGTTACGAACAACCGTCATTACATCAAGCATTTCGCACTCCGGATGGCGAAGTCGACGCTCGGCAATGGGCTTCTGACCAGCGAGGGAGACTTCTGGCGCAGGCAACGCCGATTGGCGCAGCCTGCGTTCCATCGGGAACGGATCGCGGCGCACGCGGCCATGATGGTGGATTTCACGGAACGAATGCTCGAAACCTGGAAGCCAGGGCAGATCAGGGACATCCAAAACGACATGATGCAGGTGACCTTGGTGATCGTCGCCAAGGCCCTTTTCGATGCCGATGTCTCGAACGATACGGCGGATGCCAGCGAGGCGATGGAGACGGTCCTCCGCTGTTTCACCGCGCGTGTGGGCAAACTGGTGCGATTGCCGGAGAGCATTCCCACCCCTGTGAATCTCCGGCTTCGCCGGGCGATCAACAGGCTGAATGCCATCATCTTTCGGATCATCGACCAGCGCAGGACTTCAGGTGAGGATCGAGGGGATTTGCTCTCGATGTTGCTCAACGCGCAGGACGAAGAGGACGGCGGTCGCATGACCGACGTGCAGCTTCGTGACGAGGTCATGACTCTCTTCATGGCGGGACATGAAACCACGGCCAACACGCTTGGCTGGGTCTGGTACCTTCTTTCCTTGCACCCCGAGGTTGAAGCTCGACTGCATACCGAACTCGATGAAGTTCTGGGAGATCGCCCGCCGACCATCGCGGATGTACCGAGGCTGACCTACACCGAGCATGTCATCACCGAGACCTTGCGTTTGTATCCCACCGTTTGGCTTCTCGGCCGCGAGGCTATCGTTCCGACGGAGGTGGGAGGGTACCCCGTCTCCGTGGGAATGACCGTTTATATGAGCCAATGGGTTTTGCATCGCGATCCTCGTTTCTTCGACGATCCTACCTCGTTCCGTCCCGAGCGATGGATGGACGGTTTCGCGAAACGGATCCCCCGTTACGCTTACTTCCCGTTTGGCGGTGGCCCGAGAATTTGCATCGGCAACGGTTTCGCGATGATGGAGTCCGTACTTCTTCTCGCGACGATGGCGAGACGATTCCGTTTGAGGCTGGCGCCTGACGCCAAGGTAATTCCTTTGCCCACCATGACGTTGCGGGCCGATGGCGGGATCTCCATGGTGGTCTCGTCCCGACGCTGATCGTGAAGCCGGCTGAATCGCTCAATCGAACAGTTGAAGCTGCCGCTGTTCACCAGGGCGTCGAAAGGACGCGGCGGAGAGTTGAAGCCGTTTGTGCTTGAGTCCGGCTTGCTCGCAACCGCTTTGAAAGAGCTGCTGGATCATATCCGCGAACGGGCCCTTGCCGCGCATGCGCTCACCGAAACGGGGGTCGTTGAGTTTTCCACCGCGAAGCTCTCGAATTCGGTGCAGCACTTTTTCCTTGCGGTCAGGGACGTGACGCTGCAGCCAGTCCTCGAAGAGCGGCGCCACGGCATGGGGGAGCCGTAGAATCGTAAAACTCGCGAACTGGGCTCCCGCCTTGACTGCGGCGGCGAGAATCGCGGGGATTTCATGATCATTTAACCCAGGAATAATGGGAGCCACGAGAACCCCAACGGCGACGTTCGCCGCAGCCAGGGTCTCGATCGCCGCGAGTCGGAGAGCAGGGGGAGAGGTTCGCGGCTCAAGCCGGCGCGCAAGTCCGGCGTCGAGTGTTGTTACGGAAAGAAAGACTGCCGAGGCCTGGTATTGCCCCAACTCACTCAATAAGTCGGCGTCGCGCGCAACGAGCCGGTTCTTGGTGACGATGGCCACGGGATTGCGGAACTCGGTCAGCACTTCCAGACATCGGCGCGTGAGACGAAGCTTGCGCTCTACAGGCTGGTAGGCGTCGGTCACTCCGCTGATTGCCAGCACCTGCGGTTTCCAACGCCTTGAAGACAACTCCGCACGCAACAACTCGGGCGCGTCTTCCTTCACCAGGATCCGCGTCTCAAAGTCGAGCCCCGCGGAAAATCCCAAATATTCATGTGTGGGTCTGGCATAACAGTAGATGCAGCCGTGCTCACACCCGCGGTAGGGATTGATACTGGCATCAAACCCGATGTCGGGACTGTCGTTGGTTGCGATGATCGTTCGCGTTGCGTCGCGAAGAAACTGGGTTCCGGGTGCGGGGATCTCATCGTCTTCCCCCACGGCATCAGGATCGATCTCATACCAACTGGACTCGAAGCGATTCGGCGGGTTATCAGCCGCCCCTCGCCCTTTGATGGTCGTTCGGTCATGGCTCATCTTCGATCCTCCCGCGGGATCATACCACACAGAAGTTCACTATGTAAGTATGATCAGGAAGAATCGCTTTCTTCGTGAGAGCTGTTAATGCGTGGGCAGGTCACAACAGGTGGAGAGTGAGGAGGGCTGAGTTCTGTGCTTGGAGGCCGTTTTGTGTGGTGTTGGTGGTCCCCGCCAGTGAGCCGAGGCTTTTTTTGGCACTGTGGCGACCACCCAACCGGCTCGTTCATTGACGACAATACAGGTTCTCGATCTGCCTGGGTGCAACGGGCTCCAGAACCGCTTTAGAGAAGTCCCCCGGTCCAGCCTGGCTCCAGCCGGCGCATCAGGGACGCGTCGTCTCGGCCGCGCACTCCGGACTTGTTGTAGCGTTCGAGGCCCAGCGCCAGTTTGTCGCGATCGAGACGGACGCCAAGCCCAGGACCGCTGGGAACACTCATTTTCCCGTTCTTGATTGGAATTTTCGGCCCTTCGATGATGTCGGCATCGTCAGGGAGCCAGGGGTAATGGGTATCGCTGGCCGAGGTCAGTTGCGGCAAGGCTGAGGCCAGGTGGATCATCGCCGCCATGGTGATGCCCGCATGGTTGTTGCTGTGCTGGCTCAGGACCCATCCGGCCGCGTCGGCGATAGGGCCGAGGGCCAGATTTCCCGCGAAGCCCCCCCAGTAATGGAGGTCGGTCAAGAGAACGTCGATAGGTTTGAGCCGGAAGGCCTCCGGGAGGTGATCGAAGCGGGTGACGCACATATTCGTGCTCATCTTAAGGCCTGTCGCCTTGCGGATGTCTGCCATTCCTGCTTGTCCGAGCACGGGATCTTCATAATATTCCAGCGGCAGATGTGTAAGTGTTTTACCGATTCGCGCGGCCGTCTCGAGCCGCCAGCGGCCATTGGGATCAATGCGAAGAGGGCAGTTCTTTCCCAAGGTTGCATTCATTGCGTTGAGAGTGTCGCGTTCCAACTCCGGGGAAAGCACTCCTCCTTTGAGCTTGAAGACCCGGAACCCCCAGCGGTCGCGGAATTTCTTGGCCATGTCAGCCATTGCCTGGGGTGAACGCACTTCCCCCCAACTATCGATAGCTTTGTCTCCTCGCCCCCGGGCGTCCGCTAGGTGAGGGTCAGCCAGGATGGTGGGGTGATCCGCTGCGTAGCGATAGAAGAGATAGGCAGCGAACTCGACCGGATCTCGCACGGGACCGCCGATGAGTTCGCAGAGCCGCCGCCCCGTGGCGCGGCCGACCGCGTCGAGACAGGCAATCTCAACTCCCGCGTAGCACGAAGGGTTCAAGGCCATGAGCGGGCGAATGAGCTCGCGGTATGCGAAGGCGTTGTGCCCCACAATCAGCTTGCGTGCTTTCTCCAGGGCCTGAATGATTCGCTCTCCCCCGTTGGTTTCTCCAACGCCGACAATTTTGCCGTCGGTCTCGATCTCGATGATGTTCCGCAGAAAATAAGGGCCATGACAGCCGCTTGCGTTGAGTAGGGGTGGATCCGGCAGCGCGATTGGCGTGACCTTGAGCCCAGTGATCTTGAGAGGGGCTGGTGACGGGCCGGTCTCGTTGGCCAAGAGGGGCTTTTGTGAGTCGGCCCCCAGGACGCCGAGGATGGCCAGGCGAAGCCAATCACGACGGTGCAGAGTCATGGCACGGATCCCTCGTGAGGACACGGCGGAGAATTTTAGGGAATGGCCGCCACCTTACAACGGTTCATTCACGTCCGCAATTCCGCCGTCATCCGCGCACAACTCAGATCCGTTGATCAATGAGCACAGGCATTCTGGTGGAACGTGTCATCACCTGGTAATAGTGAGTCGGGGGTGCACAAATCATATAGACGACAGCCTTCCCGTATTCGTCGGGAACCAGGAGTCCGCGGATCCCCTGGCGAATGCGATACCAGATTCCATGATCAAGCCCCAGAGAGGCGGGGATGACAACCTCGACCCCTCGCGCATTGCGCCAGTTTCCTTCCTCAATGGTCGATTGCCAGGTCCATCCGGTTTGGGGCAAGAATCGACTCTCTCTTCCCGCATTCCCCCAGCGCACGATCTGAAACCGGCCGTGACGCCAGACAGGAAGCCTGGGGCGGCGATCGTGATACAAAAAGCGAATCTCGCGCTCGCCTCCACGCTCATGGACGCGTCGCTCCAACCCGTATCGCCCGATCGATTCCGTGGGCAACTCACTCCATTCCAGCGCGATTCCAACGCACATGATTTCGAGACATGGTCTCCCGCGAAGGACTTCTCTGAAGAGAGCGAAGCCCAGGTAGTTGGGAAGTTGATATTCTTATTAAGTGAATTTGATCACTTGTTGTGAATAGATTGTTTGGCGGTTTCACGAGTGGTCGCGTTGGGTCGCATTTTGAACCGTCGTCGCCCCGTGGCTCCAAAAAGTCGCTTCAGATCGCAGGGATTTCTCGGCCGTCTTCTATTCAATGAGCCCGTTCAATCGTGACGAGGCGGGTCGGTAAGGTTCCGAGTCATGAACTCCGCGATCTTATGAGCTGACCTCTCCTATTGGGAATATGGGGCTCCTCTGTAGAGCGGGCACGGCCCACGAAAGCGTACACCACCAGGTGGTACTCATCTTGCTAGAAGCAAAACTTTCCGCGAATGTCGCCGATGTCATAGTCATTGGCGGAATCGCGATAGACAGTATTAATCGGTAGCGTGGCGGCGCTGCGAAGGATGAATCGACCATGCCGTGTGTTGACTTCACGCTTCAGTTGAGCGAGTGTTCGGGTGCGATCGTCAGGGGGATCGAACAGGCTTAGCGGGGCATGACGTGAAGGAGTCAACCCATCGGCGATCAGGTGCATGTGCGTGGCGGCGACTTCAGGTCTCCATGCCTGGCGAAGACCGGAACGGAGAGCCTCTAGCAAAATGTCAAAGCGATCGCTGGGGACGGTCAGGGTGGTTTGGCCGACTCCCGATTCCCCATCTTTGTAACTTAAGCAGACGGTAACTTTCCCTGCGAGGACCTCATAATATTCGAGTTCTTCGATCAGGCGTTCCAGGTTCCGAACGAGCCAGGCGTGAAGAGCCGTCGGGTCGGACGTGCTACCGCCGAGGCTTCCTCCGCGCGACAGCATTTTGTGTGTGGTCCGCTGAGGGTGGATTGGCTCAACGGGATCGCCATTGAGTTCCCACCAGAGTTTTTCGCCCGAGGCTGTCAGAAGGGAACGGATGAGCCTGCGGTCGGCGCGGGCGAAGTCGAGACACGTCCGAATTCCCCAGTGGATCAGCCGCGCGGCCCGGCGGCCGGCGATTCCCGTGATGTCGGTCACCGGGCGTTCCGCCAGAAGTGCCGTTTCAGATTCGAGATCCAGGATCACCTCTGCTGACGATTGTTTAGCCGAGTCCGAGATGAGCTTGGCCAGAGAGCGCGTCCGCGCGATTCCCACCCTCACTGAGACCTGGACCTCGTTCCTGATCCGGTCATGAATCGTTTGAGCGAGCTGCTGGAAGGTTTGATTTTGGCGTGGCGCCGCCAGAAAGAAAAACTCGTCGATGGAATAGTATTCCACCCGAGGCGACAGGTCCTGAACGATCGCCAGCATCATTCGACTCAGGACTTCATACCAGTGAAAATCACGTTTGACGTAAATCGCTTCCGGACATTTCTGAAGAGCCTCCCAGATCGGCATGCCAGTCTTCACGCCGGCCTTCTTCATTTCATGGCTCTTGGCGATGATGCACGCCCCTTGATTGCCGAGGACCCCGACAGCCTTTCCTCGCAAGAACGGGTCGCGCACCCGCTCCGCCGAAACATAAAAACAATCGGCGTCGAGATGTCCAATTGCTGTTGGTCCGTTCCTCATGAACGGAAATATAGACTGTACGAAAAGCTAGGTCAAGGATAATTCAGGAGGGTTGCTAATCGCATCAACAATGATTGACAAACCAATTCAGGAGGGATGTCTCGATTCCCATGTGAAGGAGCGCCAGGCGCTCGCTCGTGGTCTCACTTAGCCGTTGCTTCCATCAGGGCCGGAATTCGATAAGCGAGCCATTCAGCGTGCCGAGAACGGCCGGCGATGGGTGGGATGCCTAGGGAAGGAAGACTCGCTGTTGGGGTGGCGTTCGTCGAGCTTACGCGCGAGTTCTTCGTATTGCAGTTGGAGCCGGATCAGGTCGCGCAGAACACTGTTGAGCATGGGATTCATTTCGCGAATCAGGTCGCAGTCGTGCTGAATGGCTCGCAGGGCGCGGATGGCCTCGGTTTGATCGGAGAAGTCTTTGAGGGCCCCTGGAGAACGGCTGATGGTGAGGAACCGGTCCATCTTCTCGTTCAAGAGGTGGAGCTCGGTCTGCGTGGGTTCGAGTGCGACGTTCAACAGGTGATTGACGCGTGCATCGAAACGGCGGATCAAGGCCCGGCGCAAGGGGGCCGTGATTTTTGCGACGGGGCGAAGAACGAGCTTCATGATCTGAGACAACATGGCTACCTCTTCAAGAGGCCCGGAGCAGTCTGGCGTAAACCGTTTCCGCGTCGTTTTCAGCCGGGGCCATACCGGGGGGAGAGCCGGACCCGTTACGCGTTGTGACATGGTGGATCGGTGTCACCTGGCAACCCTCGGCCAAGTTATTGAGGCGATCCCGAAGCCACACGGAATGACAGGCCACGGCCTTGGCGTGATAGACCACCTGCCGCAGCTCGTCTTCGATGCGAGCGTCTGGCGCGAGGGGGCCGGCCCGTTCGGAGACGAGGTCCGACCAGGAGGCGATCCGGTCATTGCAGAAGGCGACAACCCCGGGAAATCGGCGGAGGTCGTCCAGAAGGTTGCCTACACCGTCGAGTGTGTCGACCAGGTAGAGAAGCGGAGGATTCCCCACAATGGGCCGGATCCGTCCCATCAATTTCTTGTCATGCCAGTCCGCACGAAACGGGCAAGGGGGGAGCTCCGCCACATTCTCCGCGTCGTAGAAGACCACGGGCTTCCATGATTGACAGAGACGCGCAAACAGTTCGACGGAAGGAGGGTCGAAACCAAGCTCCGCGGGGGACGGATAAGGGACGATTCCCAGGGGCGGATCATGCCGGGGGAATTGGGACACCACGGCCGTCTCGATCGCCTCGCAAAGCTTGCGGGCGGACTCCTCCCAGGTGAACAGAGACGCTTGCTTGATGGCCGCGCGGCGGAGTTCCGCGATGCGCGCAGGGGAATGTAACAGCTTGGCGACTTTCTCAGCCCAATCCCTGGCGTTTCCGGTCTTGGCGAGGACCCCGGCTGGACCAACGACCTCGGGTTGAGACGAGTTGTCCGCCGCCACCACGGCGGCGCCGGAATGCATGGCTTCCAGCAGAGGAAGCCCGAAGCCTTCGTAGAGCGATGGGAAGAGGAAGATTTCCGTGCGGCGATAGAACGCTCGGATCTCCTCATCCGAGACCGGACCCGTCAAAACCACACTCTCTTCCAGGCCGTATTGGGCGATTCGCTCTCGGAGGCGTTCGAGATACCAAGGATTGTTCTGGCAGGTGAGCACAAGCTGATGGCGTCGCCTTAGGTCCGCGGGCAGAAGCGCGAAGACGTCGATGAGGCCGATCGTGTTCTTACGCCAGTCGACATTGCCCAGGTAATAGAGAAATGGCTTCCGAATTCCGTGCCGGGCGAGCAGTTGGGCATCGTGCTCAACGTCCCAAGCCGCGTCCGAGGATGGCCGGAAGAGTTCGGTGTCTGTCGCGGCCTGAATATTGGCGATCCGCCGCTCGGGGATGCCCAGCAGTTTCTGGGTATCCTCACGCGTCGCCTCGGAGATGGCCAGCACCAGGTCATAGGTCTGGAGCCGGCGCAGGTCGCGATAGTACTCACTGGCGACGTGCTCGTCATCGAGATAATGGCGGGGGAAGAGCGCGGGGATGAAGTCGTAGACAACGGCGGCAAGCTTGGGGCCCCAGGGGACCGACTCGGGAATGGCGAATCCCCGCCGCTCAACGATTGGGTTCAGGATGAGCAGCCAGTCGAGTTCGTGTGGATTCTTCTGGACGAGGTGCTGGAGCGTGCCATCTGCGTGGCCAGGCGGGTCAGGCTCCACGACAATCCATTCGGCGAGGTCCCCCACGGGCTCGTCGTCCCAATCGAGCTCGAGATCGGCTCGATAATAGAAAACGAAGTCCCAATGGTTTTCATCCTGCAGCAAGGCGCGCAACAGCGATTTCGCGTAGCGCCCAATACCGCGCCCGCGACAGCTTGGGGCCTGAATCGCGTGGAGATCCACTCCCAGCCGCATGATTGACGATCCCCGTGATGACTTCCATGCCGAGGGGACGCTCGCGGTTTGCGGAGCGCGAGACTCGGTCAAGGATGGGGTTTACCAAAATTCCGGGATTTCGAGAAGTCCGATGCCAGGGTCTGCTCCACAGGTCGATCCCTCAACGGTGCGACTCGAACCGAAAGATCCAAACGGGTTTACACTCATTACTCCGAAGAAATGCGTTCTGCCTCTGAATTTGTCAGGAGATTGGCCGGTGGATCGAGTCCGTGGGCTTTGGGAAGGCTCCCGGAGTTCTCACGGTGTGATCGCCGAGAAATCCGTGGGATGTCATTGGCCAAGGAGAGTTGAAAGCTTGGTTGTGAATCGCGGAAACGTGTAATTGTTTGCGAATTTGCATGCTTATGGCGTGTTGACGCGTTGCGATGCCCACCGGCTTTTTGAAGAGGTCTTTCTCTTCCCGACCGTAGATACCCTTGCGAATCCCCTCTCTCGCGACGAAGAAAAACCGGCGACAGGCGTCGTCATTGATTCTTGGTTCCGCCGTTTCTCGGAAGGTGCTGGGGGGGAGGAGGACCGGGAAGTGCGCTCGACCCTCGGTTCGGCTGTGGAGGCGGCGAGTCGCCTTACAACGAGAAACGCAATGCCGGGCATGTCGCTGACCGTGGCGTTCGATGACATCCTCAAGCGACCTCCTCGAAACCTCGGAATTCTCGCGAGAAGACCCACTTCTTGGTTGGCGCTTTCAATGAAATGCGACGATTACGCAACCCGTAAGTGTCGAAAGTAAGCTTTTGGGTCCGAAAGTTGCGTGGGAATCTACCGATAAACTCAGTCATGCCGCAGCAATTCGTGCTAGACTGTAATGGATTTACTGCTTTTGCCGATCTTGGTTGGGCTCGGAGAAATCCGAGCTGGTATCAAGGCAAGGGCACGTACGAGGCGGATTCCCACGACTTTTTCCGGCGGTGACATGTTCCTGTCATCGGGGAAGCCGAACCCCCCGGCAGACTCCGCGTGTCCTTGGCGCGCGAGCCATTGAGGGATGCTGCGCACCCACCTTTGATGAGAGGTCCAGTGACTCATGCAGATCCACATTTGGCCCCGACGTCTTCCTCAGTTTCGCTCGCAATACCAGGTACGCCGCTTGGGCGGTCGCCGGCGTCCCGGGTTTGAGGGGCTCGAGTCTCGCGAATTGCTAGCGATTCTCTATGTGGCCCCCACAGGCTCGGATTCAGGACCAGGCACCACCGCGAGTCCTTTCAAGAACATTCAAGAGGCGGTCACCGCCGCAAGCTCCGGCGACCAAATTCGAGTTGCGACAGGCACGTACACCTATAGCCCCATCTCCGACCATTTCGGCAATAACAACCAGTTCAGCTACTCAGGAAGCTTGGGCACGACCGCTGTTGTTTCCATCATTGGAAAGCAACTGAGCATTTTGGGGGGTTACTCAACGACGAATTGGGTAACAGCCGACCCCACTGACAACCCAACCGTCATCAACGGGCAAGGGCTCTACCGCGGTATCATGGTTCTGGGAACGAGCTCGACGACGGGTCTCGACCTCGAAGGGTTTACGGTGGAAAATGGTCTGGCCACCGGGATCTCGACACGTAGCGGCCTAGATTCCATCTATGGCTTCGGCGGTGGAATCTTCGTCGATATGGGAGGGGCGCAAGGACAGACGAGCCCCTTTGCCTTCAGCAACGTCAACTTCATCAACAATCGGGCGGTGGGGAGTCCTTCCAATAACGCCGATGGAGCCGACGGTGCGGGGGGTGCCATCGCGCTTCGGTACGTGTCCAACAGCGTTTTCGCCAATGACACGTTCACCGGCAATCTGGCTGTGGGGGCGACCGGGCAGACGGTCGGCGGAAACGCTCTGGGAGGAGCGATCCACATTGACCACTCGAACATGCTGGGTGCGAATCTGACCTTTACGGGGAACATCGCGGTCGCGGGGAGCGCCCCGGGAGGCTCAGGCGTCGACCCCACGACCAAGGCTACGGCTGATGCACTCGGAGGGGCCATCGCGGCCATCGCCGCGAGCAACGTCGCGCTCTTCAATGTCACGGCGACCGGTAACCTGGCCTTGGCCGGAAGCGCTAGCGCGACCGCGACGAGCCAGGGAGGGAGCGGCTACGGCGGCGCGTTCTATACCGAGGGCGCTGATGTCGCGTTGAGCCTCACGTCAGCCTATATCTACGGGAATCAGGCCTGGGGAGGCAGTGGTGGAACTGGTGGCATGGGGGCCGGCGGCGGTATCGAAACCACCAGCTCGGCCTTGAACCTGAACCAGTCCTACGTAGTGGGTAATGCCGCCGCGAGCGGAAGCTCTTCCACCAATGGAACGGCGGGAGGCGGAGGTGGTGGCGGACTCTATCTGACACGCTACACAGGGAGCGCCGCGAGCAACGTCGTGAACTCGGTGATCGCGGGTAACACCGTCATTATTGGCAGCGGATCGGGAGCGGCCAATGGTGGTGGCGGTGGAATCTGGGCACAGGGAGTGCCCCTCACGTTGACTCAGGACACGATTGACAACAACAACCTTGATCCGCGGTTGGTCTATGGCCAGGCCCTCCTCGCTTTGAACTACGGTGTTCCTACCGCCACGGTCGTTAATATCAACGACAGCATCATCTCTAATGAGACGAGCACCAACGGAGGGGCGATCGAGGTCTTCCAGGGGAACCAGGTCAACCTGAATCACGTCCTGTCCTGGAACAACCATAGGCTGAGCGGGATTACGGAAGGGGGCATTTCCGGGCTGGACAGCGTGATCACGGCGAACCCTTCCACGGCGGTTCCCAGCATTTATCAGTCGGCGGGGTCTCCCCAGTGGAATTATCACCTGAACACGAGCGTGCGTAACCCTGCCATCGGAGCGGCCAAGGGCTCAACGGTTGCCGTGGACATCGACGGTAATCCGCGAGGTTCGTCCCCCGACCTCGGGGCGGCTCAAGCCACGATCCCCAACGTTTCGTTCTCGGGAGGGGCGATCGTCAAGGCGGGCGGTAACGCGGTGGTGACGTTGGTTCGCCGCGGCGACCTTACCAATGCGGCAACGGTCTTGGTGTCGATCACGGCGGGCAGCTCCGCCCGGTCGGGCGTCGACTATCAGCCGTTTGGGACCAATGGTGTGGCGACGGTGAACTTCGCCGCGGGGGCGTCCACGGCAACCGTGGTGCTTCCCACGATCGCCAACGCGACACTGGGAGCGAGCCGGGTGATCAACCTTTCGCTCAGCTTGTTGCCCAATGGAGGAAGTGGCGCGCAACTTGGCGCCCTGACGCAGACGTCGGTGACGATCGTCGGAACCGTCTCCGTGACACCGCCTCCGCCGGTTTCCGGCTTTGCCGTTACCGGATTCCAGGAAGTTTCGGGGGCGCGAGGGGTGAGCGGAGTCTTGCTCCAATTCAACGCGGGCCTGAACGCCAGAGTGGCGAGGAATCGCGCTGACTACGTGTTGGCGCCCCTCACCGGGGGGCGCGCTCCGCGCATTAGCCAGGTCAGTTACTTCGCGGCGAGCAACGCCGTCTTCATTCGATTCTCGGCACCCCTACGCCGTGGTTCCTCGGCTCTCCTGGCGCTCAACGTCGGTCTGTTGAAAGACACGTCGGGACGGACCCTCACCGGCACGACGACGTTTACGGTCACGGCCTGAGGCTTTTGCGAGGKTTTGGAACCGCCACTGACAACGACGAGACCGCCAAGCTCTTACTTGTTGAGAGCTTGGCGGTCCTTCGTGCGTTGGGGCCATTCCACGAGAGCCGATCAGGCCGCTCGGATCGAGTCGGTTGTTACCGTGGTTCCTGGCTGGGCCTCGAATCGAGAGCCATGCCAATGGGCAATGACTTCGCGGTAGAAAGCTTCGGAACGTCGCGCGAATTCGTCTACCGTGAAATGAGACCCGAACCGCGCCCGTCCGCTTGCCCCCATCCGCGCCCGGAGGGCCGGGTCGGTGGCGAGCGCGGTTATGGCCTGCTCCAACGCGACGGGGTCGCCGGGAGGAGCGAGAAGGCCCGTGGTGCCATCGACCACGATTTCGGGAATGCCGCCCGCGCGACTACCCACCACCGGTTTGCCCAGCCGCATCGCTTCGAGGAAGACGATGCCGAAGGATTCATAAAGAGATGGGGCGACGAAGATATCACACTGCTCGATGAGGGCGGTTTTGACGCCGTCGGACACACGGCCCAGGAACCGAACGCGCTGGGAGAGTTCGGGACCCCACATCGCGAGTAACGTTTCCTGATAGGTCTGCCCGGTCCGTGCTCGGTGGCCGTCAGACTCGCTGTTGTCGGCTCCTGCTAGCCAGAGGACCAACTGGGGGTGACGTCGCGCCGCCTGGGCAAACGCTTGTCCCAATTCGAGAATTCCCTTGCGCGCCTCGAGGCGGCCGACATAGAGCAGGCGCGTGGCCTCGGAGTCGAGAGTTTCCGTGGCTTCCCGAGGCAGCTCATCAGCTCCCGGCAGGCCGATGGGGATCACGGTGGCCAGCCTGCCGTGGTGAGCCAACTTTGCGTCGTAAATATCGGCAATCGTTTTTGCGATGGCCTGGCTGATCGAAATGACCCCGGTCGCGTAGCTCAGCTCGAGCCGCTCGGCGGCGATCCCCGAAACCATTTCCGGAGAGAGAGGAAGGCCCGAGATCTGGCGAATGACTTCCGATGGCGTTTCCAGTCTCACGATCAGTGGGGCGAAGTTACTCACGGCGACGGCAGCCCCCTCACCGTTCCAGAGAGGAGCCTCGACCACATCGAAGGGAGTGGCCTCGTTCATCGAACGTAACCAGCGAAGCACGGAGAGTGAGAAGGGCTTCTCCGCTTCGTGAGGAATGCCGACGACTTGATAACCGACCGGTTTTGCGTTTCCCGGTCCATATCCGCCGCGCAGAACAACAACCTCGTGTCCTCGCCGGGCCAGTCCTTCGGCGAGGTATTCGGTATAAACCGCGATTCCCCCCGGCGCGGGGCCGCCGAGTTCACCGCAGACCAGGGCGATGCGTAGCTTCTGGTCTTTTGGCAAATCCGATGCTTTCCACAGCGGGGTCGAGCGAACGCCCATGAATTCCGATGCGGGCGCGGCCTTGAGGGTGTGCTGTGACACCTTGCCTCGCCGCCAATTCCAGCCCAGACGCAGCCCCTTCGCGTAGCCGTTGAGCCACTGCCCGAAAAATCGCACGGCGTGCCAGGGAGTGATTTTGAAGCTAAGGGTCCAGAGGACGAACCATTTCCAGTAAGGGACGAGGGCCCGGAAGACACGGGCCGATGTTTTGAGGGACGAACCTCGAGAATGCTTGAAAGCAAAATAGGTATAGCTGCGGAGGATATTGAAGTAACTGATGTCGTAGCCGTTGCGGCGAAAGTGGCTCGTTGCCGGGAAGTGATCGACGAAGGCCCGGGGGTGATGAACGATCCGGTACCCCGCGCGAATCAAACGGACGCAAAGGTCCGTTTCTTCATGCTGATAGATGAAAGTCTCGTCGAACCCGCTCACGGCTTCGATGGCTTCGCGGCGGAAGGCCATATTGCAGCCGTGCAGCCGGTTGAACCAGGGACCTTCAGGGCTGTTCCAGTTCCCCGGCTCGAGCTGCACGCACTTATGCGTATCTCCGAGCTCATTGATGATCGCGTTGCGGTTCTGTATCAGGGGAGCCGGTAGAGCGTTGGCGTGGATCGTCGATCCGCCGACCCCGGCGCAGGAGGATCCCTCTTGCTCGAAGGCCTCCACCAACTCGTGCAGCCAGAGGTGGCTGGGCTCGGCGTCATCGTCGATGAACGCGAGGATCTCGCCCGACGCCATGCTGATGCCCACGTTACGCGAGTGCGCGAGGTTCAGCGCGGGGATGTGCCGCACCTTCACGTCGCTAAGACCATCGGCGAACCGCTTCATATCTTCGGGGCAGGGGCCCAGCACGAGGACGAGCTCGAGCGGCCGGTACGATTGTTCGCGAAGCCGAGCGAACAGCCTTTGTACGTAGTGAGCCGGCCGATTCGCCGTGCTGACGATCACCGAGACCGAGGGGCGTTGGCGGAGACGATCCGTCGGCATGGTCGGCGATTTCCTCTCACATCGTCAAAATGAGCTGGGGATGAATGGCCGTTGGCGTGGAAGCGAACGCGCTCACGCACGACCGTGGGGGAGTATCCGAAGAAGAGCGGCGCTATCTTTGCGTTCTCAAGGCGTCGCCGTCATCCGAGGCTCGCCGAGACTCGTTCTCTTTGCGGAGTTCCGCCAGAGAGAACTCCACGCGGCCGAGCACTTCGGCAAGTAGAAGGTTGTAGCGGATCTGCGGCCGGAAGAACGGCTGTCCCAACCGCGCCACCAGGCGCTTGACCCAGCGCAGGCGGCCGGTTTGCACCCGTTCCCAGTAGTCCCCTTGCTCGCGCAGCACCCTGACCAGGTCGGCCACCGAGCCGGCCAGCGAAGTGCTTGCCTGCTCGTGATCCCAAGCTCGGATCTGTTGATCGAGCTTGACCGCCGCCTCATGCGTCGTCTCGAGGTGCCCTCTCTCGAGGGAAAGCATCCGCCGGCCTCCTTGCCAGTTGAGACGAAGCCCCTATTCCTTGGCGCGACACTATAGCCATCCCCCGAAACCTGTCAACCCGGCCGGCGGATGCCGCGAATCTATGTGACCAGACCTCTGGAACGGCTCCTTTGGGCATCTGATTCCGAAAGATTCCGTTAGTCATGGTGCGTTCGATATCCAGCAAAAGGCGGTGCGTCCTCTGTCTGGGCTCGGCTGTAGCGCCTGCTCGTGGCCGGCACTCATGCGGGCTTCATGGTCTGAAGGGGCAGACTGGGGAGTTGGAAGGACAGGAAAAACCCCGCCGAAGTGCGGAGCTCTATCGCATTACGCCAAATGAAAGCCAGAAGCCGGCCACCCGAAAGTGACGCAACTCCTGGCCGTTTCTTCGGCTAAGCGAATTTGCCGCGGCTCGGACTAATGCGGATTCAGTTCGCGACCTCTACCTTTTCGGAGCGGGAAAGTTTAATAATGGCCGCATTCCTCATGTCCGCGCCGAAGGGCAGTTTGTTGACCGCAAATCCTTGAGGAACTGCGTAGACGGTCAACTCAATCCTATATTTGCCAGGCGGCAGCGTAATAACATCGGAAAACTCCGGATGAATGTCGCCAGGCTCCTGGACCACAACTGCTCCATCAGGGTAATGTTGTTCCTTGAAGAGGGCCTTTTTCCCTCCGGCATCATAGACGCGTAGGAGCCATTGGTAGGCATTTCCGGCAACCGATTCGCTGACGCTAGCTTCTCCCTTGACCACGACGAACTGACCGTTCACTTCAGCTGTCATTTGACCGAATGCCACATTCCTCAGTACTGGAATAGGCACCCCCGGGAGTGGAGGGGCCACCTCCTCTTGAGTAAACACTCGTTCGGTCACCCCATGAGAGGGCTCGGGGTCGTTTGAGACTTGTGCATTTGCGTGCGGCCGACTAGCCAATGCCATAGCAACAGCAGCGACAACGACGACCGTTGCCCCTGGGACAACGAATCGGGTGAGCCTCAATGTGACCATAGCGACACCTTTCCCGTTAGGGTTGCTTCAGGATCCGTCAGCGGGAACTACAAATTGTGCTGATGTCAATTCGTCATACGCCTCTCCATTGTTGCAATCACCAATACTGGGATCGAAGAGAGCGGCATTCCATACGCACTGCACGGTTGTACCCGCATTTATCGGGAAATCGTATCCTATTTGGCTGCTCTGGGTAATTGTTGATTGACACGGACCTGAATCGGTCCTGTAGCCTACAAATCCCGACGGGGCTTGGATCCATATATGGTTTGTTGGACTGAAATAGTTCACTTGGGTCCATCGACAAATTTTGCAAATAGAACTGTCATTCCCACCTCCGCAAGTGAATTTATATTTCATTGTAAAATATAATGTCGTCCAATGATCCGTAAACACTCCATCCGGCACATGTCTTGTAAGCGCACGATTCGTGCTCCAAACACCGGTTGGGTTTCCTGTAGCGGCTGAATTGGCTACGAACTGCGGCTGACACTTCAGCATTTGAGCGTGCGACCAAGTCGTCAAGCTCGCGGCAATCATGACACACACTGCGGAATAAATAACGGCAATCCTGCTCATGAGTGCTTCCCCTCTTGGGGAATTAGATAATCTCTTAAACTCTTAATGGACATGTAACTTTTGGTGAAAGTTCGTTTGTCATATGCCGAAAGACTCTTCCCAGTCAAGCTTGACAATCGGCTAATTCTACAGCCGCAGAATAGTTTTGTGGAATTTGCTAGCATAAATGGTTAGAGAACTCTCAGGTGTAAGAATCGGCTGGTTCGTCGTTGAGTCTGTCTTTGTCGGGAGGGATTCCCATGAAACGGGACGACGTTCGCGCGGCGGCGGATCAACTGGTCGAATTTCATGAGCGTTTCGCTCTTCTTTTTGGCAAGCAGCCGGCCCGGGATCACGCCCTGACTTACGTTGCGGAACTGATGGCCTGTCCCGAACGCAAGAACATCGAACCGATCGCCCTGAACCTTGGAGCGGGCCGGGTTAAAGGCCTTCAGAAATTCATCGCGGTCGCTCCCTGTTCCTACGAGGAGGTCCAGGCCGAGTTCGCCCCTGAGCCGTCGGTCGGCATGGTCGGCGTCCTTGACGAATCGGCGTTTGCGAAGAAGGGAATCGAGAGCGTGGGCGTCGCACGGCAACACAATGGGCGGCTTGGCAAGGAGGACAATTGCCAAGTTGGAGTCTTCTTGGCGGGCGTGGCCTTGCCGGGGACGGCGTTGCTCGCTCTCCAGTTGTATCTACCCCAATCTTGGTGCGAAGGAGAATCGGCCGCGGCGCGGCGAGCGAAGGTCCATATCCCTGAGGAGGTCCCGTTCCGCACCAAATCTCAAATCGCTGCCGCGTTGGTTCGCGAAGTCGTGGTGCAGGGAAATGTGCGATTGGATTGGATCACGGGGGACGAAGAGTATGGCAAGAACGGGGCGTTGCTCGATGAGTTGAAAGGTCTGGAACCGCGCTACGTGATTGAAGTGCCGCGGAACACGACGGTCTGGATGACCGACCCGGGTCCGTGCCTGCCGGAGTACTCGGGCCCTGGCCAACGGGGTCAACGCGAGAAGCCGTCCGTCCTGTAGACCATATTGCGGCCGACCTGCCCGGCGCCGCGTGGCAAGCACTGCAAGTTCTTGAAGGAGCCACGGGGCCGTTGGTCTTCGAATTCGCGGCGGTGCGTGTGTGGGCAGGACGTCACTGCAAGGCGGGGCCGCCGATCTGGTTGTTGATCCGTCGTTCGTTGGAGGAGACGCCGGAGATCAAGCATTACATCAGCAACGGCGAGGGGGAGACCTCTCGGAAGGTCCTGGCCAGAGTGGCCTGCTGTCCGCATCGTATCGAGGAATTCTTTGAGGCCACCAAGAGCTACCTGGGAATGGTGCAGTATGAGACGCGATCGTGTGTGGGCTGGCACCATCACATGATAAGACCTGGAGGAGGAAGCGTGGAGGCGTCATTTTCCTGCGGCTGTAGAACTAATCAATTGGGGGTGAGTCTCATCCATTTCGGTTGCATTGATGCATCGGTACAGGGTTCGCTCACAGGTTCAGATACAGCTCTCGACTCTTAATATCGTTCGAGTCACCAAAAGAAAAAGGTCCTGACCGGCTAATCTCCGATCAGGACCCTCGCATGCGACGTTGCTAGCACCGTGAGCAGATTGCCATCACGGCTTTCGGCTCATCAATCACTTGATGAACAGCATTTCCTGATAGGTCGGCAGCGGCCAGAGGTCGTCGGCGACGACGCCTTCGAGTTTGTCGCCGGCGGCGCGGACGGCGGCCATGGCGGGGACGATGGCGTCGCGAGCGTGCTTCGCGTGCGCCAAGGTGTCACCGCTGGCGTGCGTTTCGAAGACCTTGGTCAAGGCCGCAGTCTTGGTCCGAAGCTCATCGATGGTTCCGGCCAGGTCGGTGAGGAGGTCGGTCTGGGACTGGGGAACGGCAACGCCGGCAGCCTTCAGGTTGGCGATCGACTCGGCGATCTGCGACTGGTAACGCAGGGCCGCGGGCAGGATTTGCCGGCTGGCGATCTGCGCGGTCAGTTGAGATTCGATGTTGATCGTCTTGATGTAGCCTTCGAGCAAGATCTCGTAGCGCGAGTGAAGCTCGCGTTCGGAGAACACGCCGTACTTGCCGAAGAGAGCGATCGACTTGGGAGCGATCAGGTCGGGGATGCTGTCGACCGTGTTCTTGCGGTTGGGCAAGCCACGCTTTTCAGCTTCCTTGTGCCAGGCTTCGCTGTAGCCGTCACCGTTGAAGATGACCGACTTGCTCTCGGCGATGAGCTTGGGCAGGAGGGTCTGGATCTCGGTGTTGAGGTCCTTGCCAGCGGCAACGGCCTTCTCGAGCGCGGTGGCGATCTCATCGATCGCTTCGGCGACGATCGTGTTGAGGACGATGTTCGGGCCGGCGATCGACTGGCTGGAACCGACGGCGCGGAACTCGAACTTGTTGCCGGTGAAGGCGAACGGGCTGGTGCGGTTGCGGTCCCCCGCGTCGCGAGGCAGGGGAGGAAGAACGGTGACGCCAACGGTCATCGTGCCCCCTTGCTTCGTGCTCTTGGCTCCCCCCTTCTCAATCTGGTCGACGATGTCCTGGAGCATGTCTCCGAGGAAGACCGAGATGATGGCCGGCGGAGCTTCGTTCGCGCCGAGGCGGTGATCATTGGCGGCGGTGGCCACGGCCACGCGCAACAACTCAGCGTGAGTGGAGACCGCCTTGAGGACCGCGGCGAGGTAGATGAGGAACTGGGCGTTTTCGTGCGGCGTGTCGCCCGGCTTGAGGAGGTTGTTGCCGAGGTCGTCCGACATCGACCAGTTCAGGTGCTTGCCCGAGCCGTTGACACCTGCGAAGGGCTTCTCGTGAAGGAGAAGCTGGAGGCCATAGCGGCCGGCGACGCGCTTCATCGTCTCCATGACCAGCATGTTGTGGTCGGTGGCGACGTTGGCGTTCTCGAAGAGCGGGGCGATTTCGTACTGGGCCGGCGCGACTTCGTTGTGACGGGTCTTGACCGGAACGCCGAGCTTGTACAGTTCGGTCTCGGTCTCGAGCATGCAGGCGAGGACTCGCTCAGGGATGGCACCGAAGTAGTGGTCTTCCATCTCCTGCCCCTTGGGGGGCTTGGCGCCGAACAGAGTGCGGCCGGCGTTGAGGAGGTCGGGACGGTTGAAGTAGAAGTTCTGGTCGATCAAGAAGTACTCTTGCTCGGGGCCGGCGGTCGTGTAGACGCTGGTGGCCTCGGAGCCGAAGAGCTTGAGAACTCGCAGGGCCTGCTTCGACAGCGCTTCGATCGAACGCAAGAGCGGGGTCTTCTTGTCGAGGGCCTCACCGGTCCAAGAGCAGAAGGCCGTGGGGATGCAAAGGGTCGTGCCGTTCGGGTTCTCGAGGATGAAAGCGGGGCTGGTGGGGTCCCACGCGGTGTATCCGCGGGCTTCGAAGGTCGCCCGGATACCGCCCGACGGGAAGCTGGAGGCGTCCGGTTCACCCCGGACGAGTTCCTTGCCGCTGAACTCGGCGATCGCACTGCCGGCTTCAGTCGGGCTGAGGAACGAGTCGTGCTTCTCGGCCGTGAGGCCGGTCATCGGCTGGAACCAGTGGGTGTAGTGGGTGGCCCCCTTCTCGATCGCCCATTCCTTCATGACGGTGGCGACGATGTCGGCCACGCTGGGGTCGAGAGCCAGGCCCTTCTTGATCGTCTTACGGATCGCTTTGTAGACGTGCTCCGGCAGCCGAGCCCGCATCACATCGTCGGAAAAGACGTTGATTCCGAAGAGGGTACGAGCTGGTGTCTCTTTGAAGTTCAAACGGGTACCGTTCGACGACCAGCCGGTGACGGCCGAAATGGCGCTCTGGCGGGCGGATGACTCTTGCATCGGAAAGGCTCCAACGAGAACGATGTCAGGCTGCGAAACGCGCCGAACCCCGCTCAATCGGTCCCGCGTGACGGAACGATCGAGCTGAACAGGGACGCACGAGCCCATGCTCCGTCGCGTGGGACACAAGCACGGCTAGCGCTAAGAGGGCGGATCCTGGGAGCACCTAGTTCAAGGGAAAAGCCGGATCCTCAATCACTATCTGCACCCCGGAGTCTATACGGAGATCCTCCCGACAGAAAATCGGGCGGCCTGGTAAGGTGCGGGGACAATAAGGGATGGGGATCGACTCGCGGGTCGGAATACGTCTCGTGCTTGAGACCTTACGAACCTCGAATCAAGAGGGATGTCAGGTCTACTCGTGCTCGAAACCAAACCGTTCACCGCCTCAGCGGGAGAGACGCCGGTCCTGCATTTCGGTCGGAGGCTACCCCTTGACGAGGCAGCCTCACAATCCCATTCTCGCTTCAGGCGAAATTATAATGAAGCACTCGTCACACCGCCAGACCCCGCCGGCCACCGATTTTCACAGCCCAACGCATTTTCGGAATCGTCCGTAAAGCCTTGGCAGTCGCTAGCCGCAAGCGTCTGGCGTGAGAGTTTGAACGAAGCGTCTCCTCACGTCATTTTGGAGAAAACGTCGAGAACCAAGAAAGTGATCACTTCTTGGTGAGCTTGGCGACGACAGCTTTGGGATCCTTTTTCACATCATCCTGGCAGCTCTTGCAGCAAAGCAAGAACGATTGGCCTTCCGCCGTCACCTTGACGGGAACCCCCATCGACCCGAGGTTGGAGCCGCTGACCGGGCAAACGATTTGCTTGATGGCGATGACCTTGTCTTCGCCGGGCAGTTTTTCGATCTCGGCGACCTCGTCGGCCGAGAGCTCCGCCTTGGCGTCAGCCTTCTTTTCGTCCTTCGGGGCTTCTTTCGGCTCTTCACCCTTGGGGGCTTCGGGTTTGGCGGCATCCGCGCCTTCAGCCGGTTTGCTGGCGGCGGGGCCGGTCGCGGGGCCCGGGGGAGGATTGTCACCGGCCGGCTCTTCACCACAGCCCGTGAACGCCGCGAGGACCAACATCGCCCACCAGATCTTGCGCATATTCAACATGATGGCCATCTTTCTAGTCGTAGCGGAAATTGACCACTCCCCAACGCGGTTAGGAAACACGTCGAGGAACTTGGGCATTGTAAGTTCTAGGCGATCGGCCGCCAAGAATCTGGTGATGACCACCGGCCGGCGCCCCACGCGACACCATCGCTAAACCCAGGCAGCCCAGTAAAAGGTGATCGTATGTTTGAATGACAGCCATGAAGTTCGGCCGGTGCCCGCGTCAGATCGGCTCCATCGGTTCATCATCAAGGGGGGCCTCGCGGGGAATTCCCTTATAGAGGCGGCGATTCTCAAGGGCGAAGACCTTGTCGGTAAAGTCCCCCTCGCCGGTCGAACGCAGGCGTTCTCGAGCGGCGATATTCATCTTGGCATCAAGGTCGTCGATGTAAGAAACGAGTAACGCCTCAATCGTCTGAGGAACCACCGGCGCTCCGAAGTCACGCTTACCGTGATGGGAAAGGATTGCGTGTTCCAGGAGGAGCAATGTCTCCTCGGGAAATCCTTCTATTTTGCGCGCCGTCTCACGAACGAGGTCACGCCCCATGAGAACATGGCCGATCAGGCATCCTTCTTTCGTGTACTTGGCCTCGACGGGGTGGTAGTCGAGCTCCCGCAACTTGCCAATGTCGTGAAGGATGGCCGCGGCGACGATCACCCCCTTGTTGAGCGGGGGGTTGAGCTCGTCATAGTACGAAGCGTAGTGATCGGCCAGGAAACCGGCGATGCGCGTCATGCTCCAAACGTGCTCGAGCAAGCCTGCCGTGTAGCTGTGATGGAAGTTGGACGCCGCGGGCATCTTCCGGAACAGTTCGTCGTTCTCTCGAAGAATCGTACAAACAAGTTCTTTGAGATGAGGGTCGTCGATGCAGCGCGAAATGCGATCGTGGATCGACTTGAGCAGAACGTCGGGATTGTAGGCCGAGCTGTCGACGAGGTCAGAGAATTCGTAGCCCTCGGCAGCGTCTTCTTCCGTCGCGACGCGTAGCTCGATGACCTCGAGCTGGAAGCCGTATCTGACCTTCCAATCGCCGCGAGCGCGAATGCGATAGGCCAATCCTTCCGTCAGTGTCTCGGCCTGTTCGCGCAAGGCATTGCCGGACCAGAAGGGGGCGACCATCACAACACGGCGGTCGCGAAAGTGGCATTTGACAAACGGTTTGCCGTGTTTGTCGACGCCGATGTCTTTCTTGACCAATGCTGCAAAGCAAACGGCTTCCTGGCCGTGAGCGAGGTCGGAGAGTCTCACCACCGCCGTATCTGTGCCGGCCATGGGCCGTTGCCCCTTTTTTTCAAGCTTCGCTGTCAATCGAGTCGCGATCACGTCAATCTTTTATGATCGACAAGGCGAGGGTTTTCTCTAAACTAATCATCTGGCGACTACGGTTCAAGGAAATATCAATGTCCGTCTGTTCCCCTTGTCATCTCACTCGGTAAACCCGCGTGCAACCGCGCAGTTTGCCCAAAGTTGATGACAGGTAGAGCCCTCGGACGTTGCTCGATCCAGGTGGCAGGATCCGACCATGACGATCCAACAAGGCGGAACGCGTACGGCGGACACCCTCGGAATTCTGGACCTGCCCATGCCGGTCCGCGACCTGGCGGCGAAGCGCTGGGACGTGATCGTCGTGGGTGCGGGGCACAACGGCCTGACCTGCGCGGCCTACCTGGCCCGGGCGGGGAAACGTGTCCTGGTCCTGGAGTCGAGAAAGAGAATAGGGGGGGCCTGCACGATCGACGCGGTGTGGCCGGGTTTCCGGATCTCCCCTTGCGCCTATCTCGTGGGACTCTTGCATCCGCTCGTCATCGAGGAACTCGACCTCCCTGGGCATGGTTTCGACTGGGTTCCCGCAAGTGCCGGAATGTTCGTTCCCTTTGACGATGGGGAGAGCATTCAGCTATGGGACGACGACGAAGCCTGCGACGCGGAAGTCAAGCGGCTCGCTCCCCAGGATCTCAAAGGTTGGCAGGCGCTGGGAGCCACCAAACGCCGTTTGCGCGATGCGCTCCGACCTCCAGGGGCAGCCGACCTTTGGATTGGGCCCGCCCCCTCGCGGGAAGCTATCGAGGAACGAATCGGAAACGATCCCGAAGCTAAAAAGCTGCTCTTCGAGTGGTCGATGGTCGAGTTCGTCGAGCATTACCTGACCGATGAGCGATTACAAATTGCGCTGCTGGGACAGGGGGTGATCGGGACCAATGCCAGTCCTCACGACCCGGGGACGGCGTCGATTCATTTTCATCATGCCTCGGGCCGTTTGGGAGGATCGCCAGGCCTATGGGGATACGTCAAAGGGGGAATGGGCATGGTTTCGTTCATCCTCTGCGACATTGCCCGCGAGGCCGGGGCGGTGGTGGCCGCGGGAGTTCCGGTCGCTCGCATCATTCCCGGCCAGGGGGTCGAGCTTGAAGGGGGAGAGCGCATCGACGCACCTTGCGTAGTCTCGAACGCCGACCCTCGCGTGACGCTTCGTCTTTTGGGAGACGCCGCCGATTCCTCGTGGCGAGATCGCGTCGAAGCGGTTCCCATCAAAGGATGCACGGTCAAGCTCAACGTTGCGCTCAAGGAACTCCCGAGCTTTCGGGCCCGGCCAGGAACGCGGCAACCCCACCACCTTGGCCAGATCAACACGCCTCTCAGCAAAGAGGAGTGGCGCACCGCCCATCAAATCGCCCGCGAAGGGAAATTGCCAAAACGGCTCTGGACGGAGCTCTACTTCCACAGCGCCCACGACCCCAGCGTGGCCCCGGAAGGGGTTCACACGATGAGCGTATTCTCTCAATACGTGCCGCATGAATTTGCGGAGGGAGACTGGGATTCCCGACGCCAGGAAGTGGGCGACCTCGCTCTCGGTTCTATCGCCCGCTATTGTGAGAATATGCCCGGGGCCGTCATCGATGCGCAGGTTCTCGGTCCGCCGGACATCGAACGCGAAGTCGGGCTGACCGGAGGACACATCTTCCAGGGCGAGTGTCTTCCTGAGTACATGTGGGATCGGCGTTTGCAATCGCGAACCCCCATGCCCGGCGTCTTCCTCTGCGGGGCCGCTACGCATCCGGGAGGGAGCGTCATTGCAATCAACGGCCGCAACGCCGCGATGGAGGTTCTTCGGGGGGTGTAGAAGGACTGAAGCAATCACTCTCGGATTGCCGCAACAAAGCAATTAATCGTTGATGAGTTGCCGTAGTTGAATGTCGCGGAAGAAAATCTCCGCGCCTTCCGAGACGAAGTGGATCTTGCCTCGAGACTGGCTGAGCTTGCTGGCCTCGAGGACCTTCCTGCCGTCCCAGACGATGGTGATGCGCTCCCCCGCGCAAATGCACTCCAGAGTATGCCAATGGGCATCTGTGGGGGTCTCGGCACTCGCGGCTTCGGCAGGTGTCGGGGCGGTTAGCGATGCTCCTCGGCGGTGAATCAACGCATGCCCTGTCACTGTGACAAGGGGCGCTCCCGGAACATAGTCGTAGCGCACCCCGCGATGTTTGGCCCCGACTTCGTGAACGTCCGCCTCTACGGCCACGCTTAGCTTTGTGGTCCCCACGGGGAAGAGGGCCAGGTCACCCGTCCCTTGCTCGTCCATGATCCGAGCGCGAAAGCCAGGCCTCCACGTGTGCGTATCGTTGGGGGACTCCCCCGGTGCGCTGCAATGCACGACCACGCCACTCAAACGCTCCATTTTTTCGCGGGGAGGCCAGCGCAGGTCGCCCCACTTGTATTCCAGACGGAGATGATAATTTTCATAGTCATCTTCCGTTTCGAGGGCCCCGAAGACCTTTCCCGAGATTCGTAACCAGCCTTCGGGGGTGACGTCGAACACCTTGTCGGGATCGTGGTCGCGGCCGAGAGGTTTGCCTCCGGCCTTACTTGGACCGAGGAATGTATGGAAGCCCGCCAGGTTCTTGCCGTTGAAGAGTGAAATGACCGGTCCTTCCGTGGGGGCCTTGGGGCGAGCAGGCTTGCTGGGTTCTTGGTCCCGAGTGTCTTCCGCTTTGCGCGAGCTTGCCTCTGCGTTTGTCGTTTTCCCCGGCGCGGCCTCGGCCTTTTCTGGAGTGGCACTCTGATCTAATTTCTTCTGAATGAAATTCGAGGCGATACCGGCAACGATCGGCGCGATGATCAACGCAAAGAGTCCGCCGATCACCTTGGCCGCGAGATAGCGGTGCGCTTCGTGTATCTTCATCGTTTGTCCCCGACCCATTTTCGGATCGCTCGCAATCTACGGAGACTGACATATTACACCTCAAAGATCATTGAGTGCACCAGAAAAGCCTTTCCTGTTGTCGAGCGATAACAGCCAAGTCCAGGGCTCGCTGAAACGTGATTCGAGTTCGAGGTTCTCCCGAGTCTCCCCGCGGTCAAGATCTTTGTAGGTTCTTACGCCTCAAGGTCCGGCACCTGGTTTGCGTGAAGTTCTTCCATCGTCGAATCAATTTCTGATTGACGATTTGTTCCAAGATTTTGCAACGGGAGACGACCATGAGCGAAATCAAACGCGACAAGGTGCGTTCAACCGACCCTAATTTGGACCCCATCACCGGCGAACCCGGTGCGCATCCCGTGGGAACAGGGATCGGGGCCGCTGCGGCAGGAGCTGCGGTCGGAGCCGCCGCGGGCGCTGTGGCGGGACCTGTCGGCACCGTGCTAGGGGCGGCCGCGGGAGCGGTTGCCGGTGGTCTGGCTGGCAAGGAGATCGCCGAGCACTTCGACCCGACTGCCGAGGATGCTTACTGGCGTGAACGGTACTCCTCGACCCCGTACTACGATCCCGCTTTTACTTACGAAGACTATCAACCGGCCTACAGGCACGGCTGGGAATCGCGCCAGCGCTACCCCGACGCGAGTTTCGACGTTGCGGAATCTCTCTTGCAGCGCGATTGGGAAAGCGCCAGTGAGTCCGATCGACTCGACTGGGAGCGGGCGCGACATGCCTCGCGCGATGCCTGGGTGCACGCGGATCAGTCCGCGTGTAGTCGCGAGCCCGCGGGCAAGGCCTGACACTTTGTCTCTGTTCCTTGTGGGAAGAGGTTGTCACGACTGTCTTCCCTGGGAAAGCAAAGGTCGCTTGATCTCGAAGAGTTTTTTGATCCCTCTCTTAAGAAACCGGCACGCTCATTTCCACGGAAATGAGCGTGCCGGTTTCTGGCATTCTGTTCATGGGAGAACGGGCCGTTTTGCGAGACTCTTTGTGTTCTCGTCGATTTCTCTTCGTTCTGGTGAAGGGGCTGCAATGCTCGTTTGCGAGTAACGAGTTTCTTACTCATGCTGATACTTAATAATCCAGGGATCGTTGGTTGCCTTTTGCCAATCCTTGAGGCGGGTTCTCAGGTCATTAAGCGCCGAGGCGTGCGCTGGATTACCGGCCACGTTCGTGGTTTCTCCGGGATCTTGCTCGAGGTCGTAAAGTTCCTCACTCGGGCGATGCCGGTATTGTTCGACGGTGCGTTGGCCGAACGTGGTGTCCTTTCGGTGAAGGACCCCTTGCCAGGTCTTCGAATCGTAAAGGTCTGACGCGAACGGAAAGTCGAGGTTCGCGGCGATGTTTCGGATGTACTTGTAGCGCCGCGTGCGAATCGAGCGCATGGGGTAGTAATTAGTAATTTCATGAAAAACAAAGGAGCCGAAGATGGTATCCCACCCTTCGGGTTCCGGCGTTTTGAGGATCGGCAGCAGCGAGCGGCCGGGGAGGGGATAAGACGTTTTGGTGCCAGTCCACCCAAGAACGGTGGGAACGATGTCAACCCAACTCACCATGGCACGATTCGTGGTGCCTTGTCGCTTTTGTCCGGGGGCGGCGACGATGAGCGGGAGATGCACTCCGGGATCATAGAGCGTGGTCTTGGCTCCCGGAAAAGGGGCGCCGTTGTCGCTGACGAAGATGACGAGGGTATCCTTGTCATGCCCGGAAGCAGCCAGCGCATCCAAAATCAGCCCCGTTCCGCGATCAAGCCGGCTTATGGCCTGATAGTACTCGGCGAGCTCCTGCCGAACTTCGGGTTGGTTAGGCAGGTATGCAGGTACTTTCAGGTCTTCAGCATGGTATCGGACTTCCGATGGATCGGAATGATTGGATTCGTTGCCGAACCCTCGGCCTGAGCGATGGGGATCATGGAAGCCCACGACCAGAAGGAAGGGACGGTCGGGAGAGGCGTCAAAAAAGCGCCGGGCCTGGCGGCCGAAGGCGTTAACGTCGCGCGGATGTCCGCCGCCCGGATCGTCGGCCTCGGGTTGAGCATCGAAAGGGTAGACGGACGGGGGAAGAACATGCAGCTTGCCAAGGATGCCCGTCCGATAGCCATGATCGCGAAGAACGCGGGGAAGGCTTTCGACCCAGGTATGGGTGTTGAGGTCCGCCGGAGGATGGGCGTGGCCGAATTGACCGTTCGTATGCGTAAACAGCCCCGTGTAGATCACCGCGCGGCTGGCGCTGCAGGAGGCGACTGTCGCGAAGGCGTTCTCAAAGCGGACGCCGCGTTGAGCCAGCCCGTCAATCCGAGGCGTCTTGACGGTGGTATTGCCGTAGCAACCAAGATCACGCCCCAGGTCATCGGCCACGATCAAGAGGACGTTTGCTTTCGATTCCTTGCCCTGGGTGGGAAGGCACGCAAGAAGGGCGGTGAAGAATCCCGAAAGAAATAGCCCTGAGGTCGATCGTGCCATTTCGTGTGTTTTCCTAACCATGTTCCACAAAAGATTGACCGGCGCCGGCGCGTTCATGGATAACGAGCACGACCGGAGAAGTCGAGAGGTCAGGTTGTGGGCGTTCGATTTGCCCTTCGGTCTCGAAAGTCTAGAATGGAGGAGATCTCACACCAGGGAAATCTTGCAACCCCTCCTTCTGGTCAATGAGGGTCGCAACTCGAGCGCCGCGGAGATTGACAATGGGGACACCCCTTGAGCAAGTTGAATCGGATACCCAAACACTCCATTGGCGCAAGCGGTTAGACGTAATCGTGACGACGATGCGGGAGATGAGCCGTCAGACCGATCCCCAAGCGATGGTTCGTGCATACGGTTCCCGAATCCGCGAGATTTATCCGGCGAACAGGTTCCTCGCATTAAGTCGGCGCGATCTTGCTTTCCCGAAGTTTCGGATCACGCGCAACAGCCAGTGGACTGTCGAGATCAACCCTTGGAAGGAAAAGCACCTGCTGCCCATGCTCGAGGGTGGGATCCTAGGAGAGCTTCTCTATGGCGAAGTCCCCCGGCTTATCGATGACCTCGAGCTCAGTCCCGACGATCCCGCCGCCGAGCTCCTGGCGGGGCAGCGCTCGCTGATGGCGATTCCCCACTACAACGGTGGGCATGCCTTGAACATGACGGTCTTAATGCGAGAAGCTCCCTACGCCTTCGATCGCGAGTCGTTTCCCGAGCAGGTCTGGATGAGCAACCTCTTCGGGCGAGCGACACACAACCTTGTTCTTGCGGAAGAGCTGAAGCGAGCCTACGAAATCGTTGAGCGAGAACTCAAAGTCGTCGCTGATATCCAACGTTCGTTGCTCCCCAAGACCATTCCTCATATCCCGGGGCTGGATCTGGCTGCCCATTACCAGACGTCGCAGTGGGCAGGGGGGGATTATTACGACTTTTTCCCTCTGCCCGACGGACGATGGGGAATTCTCATCGCCGACGTCAGCGGTCACGGCACACCGGCCGCTGTGATGATGGCAATCACCCACAGTATTGCCCATGCCGTTCCCGGCCCGCCGGACCCTCCGGCGAACATGCTCAATCACGTCAACCGGCAACTCGCCACCCTCTACACTGAGCGGAACGAGGCGTTCGTGACGGCCTTCTACGGCACTTACGATCCGGCGCGGCGCGAGCTGACCTACGCCAGCGCGGGGCACAACCCTCCGCGGCTCAAGCGGTGTGAGGATGGTTCGATCATCTCACTGGATAGCGTGGGGAATTTGCCGCTGGGGGTTTTCGCCGACCAGGAATACGAGCAATCGACGCAGGTATTGCGCCCTGGCGATCAGATCATCTTCTACACCGACGGGATTACCGAGGCCACCAATCCCCAAGGAGCGATGTTCGGGCTCAGCCAGCTCGATCAAGTGCTTGAGAATTGCCACCTGAGCGCGAACGGCCTGATCGAAGAGGTTTTGGCGGCCCTGGAACAGTTCACTGCGGGAGAACCCCCGGCTGACGACCGCACGTTGCTCGTCGCCAAGGTCTCCTGACGCGACCGATCACTTGGAGTCCTCCGCGACGGGGGCCGCGAACTGTTCAACCAGCGCGTGAAAGGCGTCGATCCGAGCCTGGGGAACGTCGGGAAAGCCTTCCCATAAGAAGGCTTTGAACCCCGCGTTGCCGGTGTGGTCGAAGAACTGGAACGAGTATGTCGGGCTGGTCGTGTCGTGCCCCCATTTCTCCACAGCGAAGATCGCGCCGATTTCGTCGTGGAGAATGTGCATGTCGAGCGTGTCGGTCTGCACGTTAGTGAATGGACCCGTAACCGAGAGTCCTCCAAAGAGCCCGACCGACTCGATGACCGCCGCCCGGCTGCGGACGAAGACTCGCATGATCCCCAGGTTGGCGAGCGCTTCGAGTAGTTCCGCGAAAATGCCGTCCCGCAGCCGCACGATTGGCCACTCGCCGATCAGGGACTCGACGACGGCCTGTTCGGACACCTCGAACTTGCGTGCGGCCATCATGGTCATGCGAGAGCGGTCATCGCGAAAATAGTCGCGGATCGCTTCGCGCTGATCGTGGGAAAGGAGAGAGGCCGCGTTCATGAGGGTGCTCCTCTTCCGAGGAAGGTCGTGGCGACGCAGATCCACACCATCCGCAAAGAAGGGTGCGGTCACTGTCCGTCCTGTTACCGTACTGCCGGCTCTCCCGCGGCGTCCAGGCCTTGCGCGGTGCGCGGGCCGTTTAGTGAGAAGGGGCCGGTCGGACGCGCGGGGACAGAATCGCGGGAAGGCCGTTCACAGCGGCGAGGTAGAATTCCTGGGGGTAGGGCTCGCGGAAGGCGATTCGGACCTCATGCTCGTGCTCGGATATCTCAATCGTTTCGACCACGATTCCTTGCACGTCCTCGATGGGGGCGGGCCCTTCGAGTCGCAACCAAACGGCCTGATCCTTTTGAGGCGAGGTCTCGAGTACGAGCAGGGCACCTGTTCGGCTGATGTTGATCAGCCCGGCTCCCGTCACGAAGAAGGTCGAGTCCTTGGGCCAGCCCACCCAGAGCTTTGATTCGCTGGGAGACTGGCGCGGGGCCCCTCGGCGTTCCCAGCGCTCGGCTCCCGGACCAGCCGCTTGATTCTCGGTCGGAGGATTCTCGGATTGGCTCATAGTTGGCCGCATTCAGATACGAGGTTGCGCGTCGCACGCGTTGTCTATTGGCACATAGTATACTGCGTGGCTGTCGCCAGGAGGAACCCTGGGTGGGATTGTGGGGTAGGATTGCAACGGAAGCGGGCCGTGGCCTGAGGTCTTTTTTATCGTTCCGTCGCATGCCTGGCCGGGCATGTCCTCACCCGAAACCGCCATGTCACTCCCTCTGAGAGAACCCTCCTCGGAAAGGAAACCCGGCTGGCCCAACCTTGATGGCGTTGAGCCAGCCAGGAAAACGGGGGTGCTTTGTTCCTGTCGCCGGCCTGCTGGAGCCTTGAGAGCTTCAATTCCAGGCGGACCGTCGGCTCTGATGCCCAAAACCGATTATCCTGGGATCGGTTCGAGCTTTCGAATGCGTCACGCGGTGCTGATCACCGTCAGATAGCCGGTGCTGGCATAAAACGCGATGGCGTTGGCGGTGGTCCATTCGTAGGTCCAGCTTCCGAGGGGATAGCTTGTCTCCGTTAGGGCGGTGGTGTTCACGACCGTTAGGGACGAGCTGGACAAGAACACGAGGCTGTTTCCCGCGGCCTTCTCCGCGGACCAGCTTGGGAGAGTGAAGGTCCCCGCCGTCAATCCGGCCGTGTTAATCACGGTCAGAGTTGAGCCGTTCAAGAACGAGATGCCACTTCCGGAGATAAATTCGGTGCTCCAGGTGCCGACGTTGAAGGTTCCCGCCGTCAGCGTTGCCGTATTGATCACCGTCAGTGTGGAGCCAGAGCTATTCAAGAAGCCAAAGCTATTTCCGGCCGTGACTTTCGTGCTCCATGTCGGGAGCGTGAAGGTACCGGACGTCAAACCCGCGGTGTTGATCACGGTCAGGGTCGAACCGTTCAGGAACCCGATTCCTGTCCCGGCTGTCCATTCCATGGACCAGCTTCCTACGTTGTAGGTATGTCCTGTCAGATTCGTGGTGTTGATCGCCACCAGAGTCGAGCCGTTCAGGAAGCCGAGGCCGCTTCCGGCGGAGATTTCGGTCGTCCAGCTACCGACGTTGAAAGTGCCGGCCGTCAATGTCGCGGTATTGATGACGGTCAAAGCTGAGCCATTGACGAAACTCAGGCTATTTCCCGCGGCTTTCTCCACGCTCCAGGTTGGGAGCGTGAAAGTTGTCCCCGTCAGCCCCGCCGTATTGATCACGGTCAGGGTCGAGCCGTTGAGGAAGCCGAGGCCCGTCCCAGCGGTGAATTCGCTGGACCAGGTTCCCACGTTGAAAGTACCGGATGTCAAGTTCGCCGTGTTGATCACGGTCAAAGTCGAGCCGTTGAGGAAGGCGAGGCCGGTTCCCGCGGTGAATTCCGTGGTCCAGCTCCCGATATTGAAGGCTTTTTGCGTTGATGTCGACGTGTTCACGACCGTCAGGGTCGTACCTGACTGGAACGCCAGGCTGCTTCCGGCTGTGAATTCATTGGTCCAGCTTCCGACATAAAAAGATGAAGGAAGCTTGCGATCTTCCAGGTGTTCGAGATGAAATGCCGATTGACGAGTGCGGAACCGTCTTCGACGTGAGGTTTTCGCCTCCGATGGACGTCGTTCGGCAACTTTTGAAAGCTGGTTCTGACCCCATTGCAAGAAACCCATACCGACCTCCCTAACTGATGTTGGTGTCGTCACGAGGTGAAGAGAGATTGTGGTAGCGTGATCATGCGAAATGCGGCATGCGTCCTTCCCATCGCCGAGAACAACGGCGACAGCGAGACCACCCCGGCGCTTTAAGGCCGGCAAAACGATGCTGACAAGGGATTCGTGTGGGACGCGCTTTGCCGGTCCCTAGTGGGCCAGGTTGGCCCTGATCTTCTCGCCTTCTGCTTGCAGAACCGTCCCAATTTGCTCGATCTGGGCCGGGCTGAGCTTGTGCGAGGCCTTTTTCAGCATGCTGACAAAGTGTTCGATCTCTTGAGGCTTGGTCGGATAACCAATATTCCCCTGCGGCCCGTTGGAAGTGACGATCGCCTTCCCTTGGGAGTCGAGGAATGCAAACCAGGGAATGCCCTCTGATTCCGTGGGGGCGTACTTTTTGAAGATCTCGTCGCTACCAATCATGCGTTGCAGGTCGAGCTTCACATCCACGAATTCACGGCCGAAGATCGGTGCCACGTCTTCTCGGGCCAGGAAAGCGTCAAGTCGGCGGCACCAGCCGCAGGTTGGCGAGCCGAAATGTAGGAAGATGAGCTTGTCGTCTTTCGATGCCTTGGCCAGGCCCTCTTCGAGGACTTTCGACGCGACAGTCTTTGGGACGACCCACTTGTCCAGGAATGTCTTGACCTTGACGGGGTCGTGATGGTCCTTCACCTCAAGGGACTCGGTCCGCTGAGCCGTGATGACCTTACCGTCCTCGTCGAGTACGGCGAGGAACGGAAAGCCAACCCCTTTCTCGAGTTCCTCTGGGCTGAGCGCGGCCTTGCTCTCCTTTAGCAGAGCCTCGGCGTTGGGTGCCTCGATGTCGACCATGGTGAGAACATACTCTTTGGTGAGTCGCTCGTGAATTTCTTGGTCGGAAGTGAAGAGATCGTGAAGTTTGTGGCACCAACTGCACCCATTGAACCCGAACATGACCAGCACGCGACGTGCGTCGCGGTGCGCCAAAGTTGTGGCCGTCTTAACCTGCTCCTTGGCATCGGCCTTCGTGTCGTAAATCAAAGGACGAGCAGGCTTCTTAGCCGGGTCTTTGACCTCCTGGGCTTTCGAGACAAGCGGAATAGGGGCGAGGACTAGGAGGGCAGCGACGACTAGACGTGCGATTCTCGTCACGGATGTAGTCTCCTTGAGGGGAGTCAAGAGGGACACAATTTATACCTGGTGAGATAAAGACACAAGGAAATTCTTCTCTCCTCTTCCTTAATAATCCGTTTCCATGCGAGGAGGCATGCGCTCGAAGTCGGCAGGACAATCCCAAATAAGGCCGCTCGCCGCATCAACGCACGGGGATCGAAGTTGGCTTAAACCTCGGTCGTGTTTCCACGCTTTTCCGTTGACCTACGATGGGTTGCAACTCGCGACGTCGGCGAGCGGCCCCTCTTCGGCGATGGGGGATCGGCCATCGAGCTAAAACTATGTCAGTTTGATATGTCTCGTCGAGGCACAAGCGTTACTGGAAAATAATAAAATTCAGATGAGAATTTAATGAAATAGTCGGTACTTCTGGGGATTGCCGAATCCCACCTTGTGTTAACGCCCTTCGTCGAGCGTATCGAGGTCATGGACCGCGATGAGGCGAGCGCGAAGGTTTTCGTCGTAGCGGGCGCTTCCCCGAACACCGACACGGCGGGTCACGAAAGGAGCCGGGTCGAGGCCGGGCGGAATGTCGAGGTAGGCGAGGGTTGTCCCCTCCGGGCCGATCAAGGCAAAGACCTTCTGACCGTCCACCTTTTTCGAGGAGATCTGGACCAGGCCCTCTGCATCATACGGGCGATCGTGGGGTTCCGCGGCTTGTGAGAGCCTCCGCAATTCCATGGCGAGTTGGTGGTCGCGACGCCGGCTTCGCGCCAGGATCGTCTCGATGGATCGCACGGAGGCCGCGGTTTCCTGGTGCTGCTGGACAACCCGTAGCCTCGCCTGAATGGCCTGGACGGCCTCGGGGTCGGATACACGTTTGAGAAGCGCCTGGTATCGGTCGTGAACCGAGCCAAGTTGCCACTGTTCGACGGGGCCGAGAAGGATGGCCCGGTGGCTGGCCTCGATCCGAGCCACTTCCGCGGCGATCCCTGGGGGGACGGATTGCGAGGGAGGAGCCATGCGCTGGTAGGAGGCCTGTGTTTCCTGGGGAGCGGGGGCGGCGGCCGCTTTGATCCACGAAATGCCTTCGACCCGGATCCATCGCTCTTCGCCGGGGAGTGGTGAGATGGCTCTCCAGATCCTCCGGCGATTCCCTTGTCCCAAGACTAGCGGTGGTCGATCCAGGAGCGTGATCGACGTGTCCTTAGGTAAGGTCGAGCAGCGCGCGCCGGGGAAGAGCGTGCCGACGTGTCCAGCCCTAAGTTGGGTTGGCGCAATAACCTTCGCCTTGTTTCCGGAGGCTTCGTGTTGAATGGTCCGCTCGTCGATCCAGCGGAACGATCCGCGGGGCGGCTCGATCGTCAGCCAGCCGTCCTCGGCCACTTTGCGGACGACGACCTGGTCCCCCTTGGAAAGGGTTCCTGAGGAGATGGATCGCTCGTCGGCCTCATCGAATACGTCGAGGGTATCGACCGTGACCTCGGCCGGTGCGGGCAGGGCGGACGGAGAGCCCGAAGGCCCGACGAGCCCTAACACCAGCGCGATGATTCGCGGGTCGAATCGCAGCAACGGCTGAGCCTCCCGACTCGGCAGAAGTGGAGATGGGAGCGTGGCGGTAAATAGCCGAGAATGGGCAAGAGGTCAAGTCAAAGGTTCGCGGACTCGACGCCTGGGCGCTCTCCGCGTTAAGCTGAGGAAACCCGAGAGGAACCCGCCGAGGTCGGCCATCACCCCAGTTTGCCCGGAACCCCGCGCCATGACCTTTCAGCCCGCTTCCGGTTATCCCACGCATCGCCCTCGCCGACTGCGGAGCCATCCCCGGCTGCGAGATATGGTCCGTGAGCACTACCTGACGCTCGACGACTTGGTCTATCCCATGTTCGTTTACCACGGATCGAATCTGCGCCGCGAAATTGCATCGATGCCTGGCCAGTATCAGCTCTCGCTCGACCGGCTTGGTGAGGCCATCGACGAGGTGGTCGCATTGGGAATTCCCTCGGTCCTCCTCTTCGGCATTCCCGAGCACAAAGACGCGCAGGGATCCTCTGCATGCCGCGACGATGGGATCGTTCAGGAGGCGATCCGTCTTGTGAAACGTCGCGCCCCCGAACTACTGGTGATGGCCGATGTCTGCTTTTGCGAATACACCGACCACGGCCATTGCGGGCCTCTCATGGAGGTCGGCGGGCGAATTGATGTGGACAACGACGCCACGCTCCCCTTGCTGGCCGAGCAATCGGTAAGCCTGGCACGGGCTGGGGCCGACATGATTGCTCCCTCGGGCATGATGGACGGCATGGTTCGCGCGATCCGGCAGGGATTGGATGAAGCCGGTTTCATTTCCCTTCCAATCCTCTCCTATGCCGCCAAGTTCGCCAGCGGCTATTACGGCCCGTTTCGTGAAGCTGCCGAAAGCACGCCGACCTTCGGCGATCGCCGGACCTATCAGATGGATCCCGCCAACGGAGACGAGTCCATTCGTGAAGTCGCCCTTGACCTTGCGGAAGGGGCCGACATGGTGATGGTCAAGCCTGCGCTGGCCTATATGGATATCGTTCGTCGCGTCAAAGAGACGTTTGGCGTTCCCGTTGCCGTCTACAACGTCTCGGGCGAATACGCCATGATCAAAGCGGCGGCCGCCAATGGCTGGATCGATGAGCGCCGGGTGGTTCTCGAAACCCTCACCGGCTTCAAACGAGCCGGCGCTGATATGATTCTTACCTATCACTCATTGGATGCGGCGCGGTGGATCCGTAGCGTATCGATTTAGCGAAATATGTTCATCTTTATTGTGATTCCTTGCAGGGCGGCCGCGACCCGCGGGGAAGAGCCTTGGGGTGTTTGCCCTTCAAAGAAGAGAGATTCTCATAGAATTGGGAATCGGCGAATGTCGAACGCATAACCTTGATAGGCGATTTGTGATGACCCAAGCCAGCACGCCTGCAAAGTCGAAACCCGAGTACCAGCTTCCCAAGAGCCATGAGGCGTTCACGCGCGCTTGCCGGGTGATTCCGGGGGGAGTCAATAGCCCAGCGCGGGCGTTTGGGGGGGTAGGGGGAGAGCCGCCGTTCATGGCGCGGGCGGCGGGGCAGTTCCTCTACGACATCGACGGACATCAGTACATCGACTACATCGGTTCGTGGGGGCCGATGATCCTCGGTCATGCCCATCCGGAAGTGCGCTCGGCCGTGGTCTCGGCCCTGGAGCTCGGCTCAAGCTTTGGGGCACCAACGTGTCGTGAAGTCGAGATTGCCGAGGCTGTGGCGCAGGCTGTTCCTTCGATCGACAAGGTCCGGTTCGTTTCGTCAGGCACTGAGGCCACCATGTCGGCCATTCGGCTGGCGCGGGGTGTGACGGGCAGGAATCGCATTATCAAGATGACAGGGCATTACCACGGTCACGTCGACGCTTTGCTGGTGGCGGCCGGCTCGGCGGCGACCACCCTGGGCACTCCCAATAGCCCGGGCGTTACTCCCGGGGCCGTCGTAGATACGGTTCTCTGTCCGTTCAACGATGCCGCGGCTGTCGCGAATGCGTTCGAGCAATATCCTGGCGAGATTGCGGCGGTACTACTCGAACCCGTCGCGGGAAATATGGGACTCGTCCCTCCTCGGCCCCATTATCTCGAGCAGCTCCGAGAGATCACCGCGAAGCAGGGAGCCATGCTCGTGTTCGACGAGGTGATGACCGGCTTTCGGCTCGCCTTTGGCGGCGCGCAGGAACGGTTTGGGATCAACCCCGACATGACTGCGCTTGGCAAGATCATCGGCGGTGGGTTGCCTGCCGCGGCCTACGGCGCGTCGTCGGGAATCATGGACTTCGTCTCTCCGGCGGGTCCCGTGTATCAGGCGGGAACCCTCTCAGGAAACCCCCTGGCCATGGCCGCGGGTTTGACGACCGTCCGGCTGCTACGTGACAACCCTCCTTATGAGCGGCTGGAAGCCCTTACGGCTCGGCTTGAAGAAGGACTAAACCGCGTGGCGGCCGACGCCAAAGTTCCTCACGTGGTCCAGCGCGTGGGGAGTATGATTACACTCTTCTTCAATTCCGCACCTGTGCATAATTACGAAGACGCCAAACGGAGCGACACCAAGCTGTTCGCCCGCTTCTTCTGGGAGATGCTGGCGCGGGGTGTCTATCTGCCCTGCAGCCAATTCGAGGCGGCATTCATCTCTGATGCCCACACCGAGGCAGATATCGATCACACGATCACCGCAGCGGCGGAATCGCTCCGAGCGATTTTGGGCTGAGAGTGTCTCTTGGAAAGTGCGTAAGACTAAGGATAGGCCTTGATCGGCTGGCCGGGAACTCGTCTGAGTTGGCGCTTCAGGGCCTCGAACACTCGTTCCCGGCCAGCTCTAGCTCGTTGGACGGACCCTGTGAAGCGGCCTTTGAGACCAGGTGGGTGTGCCTTCGGCCCCTGTTGACCGCATTGAGCGCGGGTCGTGAGCGGGAGGAAAGTTGACCGGGCAAAAACGAGTATTTTTCTGGGGTTCGCATGACTTGAGTCAACCCATGAAATTCAACTCAAGTTCGCTCACAGGAATACCGACGGCCCGAGTTGACAGTCTCTGACGTTCCGGCTAAAGTTCCGCCGCACGTCGCGACCATCGCGACCTGAGACCGCGAAACTTGGCATCATGAGCACACATCCCGAGATTGGTTTCGCCTTGAACGGGTCGCCGATGGTTCGGGCACGTGCTCGGGCGATCCCAAGGACGGGGACGCATTCCGGCGCGTGTCCGCAGTTTTGACGGGCGAGGGTGGATCATGGACGATGTCCCCGCCGGTCCGGCGAGCCCGGGGCCGCGGAGGCCGCTGCTTTCGGTCGTGATCCCCGTGTACAACGGAGGTCGCGATTTCGAGCACTGCCTCCGGCGGCTTCGAGATTCGGACCTGGCTAACTTTGAACTGATTGTCGTCGACGACGGCTCGACGGATGGTTCGGCGGCGCTTGCCGAGTCATTTGGAGCGAGTGTCGTTCGGCACCAGGTTCCCTTGGGGCCTGCGGCGGCACGAAACCTTGGTGCGCGCGCCGCGACGGCACCACTTGTCTTTTTCCTGGACGCCGACGTTGCCGTCCATCCCGAAACGCTTTCCCGAGCTCTGGCCCGCTTCTCCGGCAACTCAGAGCTCGCCGCGCTCTTCGGGTCTTATGACGCCACGCCCTCGGCCCCGGGGTTGGTCAGCCAGTTCCGCAACTTGCTGCACCACTTCGTACACCAACAGGGGGACTTCGTCGCCGATGCGCGGCCGGCTCGAACCTTCTGGACCGGCTGCGGTGCCATCCGGCGTCAGGTCTTTCTCGATCTCGGCGGGTTCGACCCTCGGCTCTATCGCCGTCCGGCCATCGAAGACATCGAGTTCGGTTACCGGCTCACGCGGGCGGGTTTCCCGGTCATCCTGGCCCGCGATATTCAGGCCACGCACATGAAGCGCTGGTCGCTCACCGGCATGGTGAAGACCGACATCTTTCAGCGCGGTGTTCCCTGGATGCTTTTGATGAACCGGTCGGGCATCGTTGAGACCGACCTGAACGTTCGAAGCGACCAGAAGATTTGCGTGGCGATGGCCGGCCTTATTTGTCTGGCAATCGCGGCTTCGCCCCTGTGGCCGGTGGCTTTGGCCTCGGTCATTCCCGCGTTGTTCGCCATCGTGGGCCTGAATTTTGGCTTCTACCGTTTCCTGGCCCGAGAGCGGGGATGGGCTTTCGCAATCGCTGCGATCCCGCTACATTATCTTTATTATTGCTGTTGTGGAATTTCCGTGATTATTGCGTTGGCGCTGTGGAAGCTATCTTTGCGCAACGCATCTCGAGCCGAAACGCCATCCGCAGCCGCGGGGGAAGTTCGCAAGGATCCGGCCAGGGGCAAGAATGTGCCTCGGCCGAAAACGTCCTGGGCATGGAGGCCTTCGCGATGGATCAGACGGTAAAAGTCGCCGTCGTACGCTCGGACAACCGCCGCGGAGCCGTTGCCCAGGCGCTGGCCCTCATCGCCGATGATGTTCGAGCACGCGTCAGCCCCAACGTCCTGATCAAGCCGAACCTCGTCAGCCATCGCGACCAACTCCCCTCGACCCACGCCGACACCCTCTCCGCAACCCTTGACGTTCTTCTTGCCGCCGGCGCACGCCAGGTCACCGTGGCGGAAGGGGCCAGCGATGCCACCGCCGGTTTCGCTCAATTCGGATATCACCGTGAAGCTCACGGCCGCCCGGTTCGATTCCTCGACCTGAACCGGGACGAGTCGGAGTGGGTTCCCCTGGAACTCCTGGGAGTTGACGGTTCTTCACGAACCGCCCGCCTCTCGAAGACAATCGCCGACTCAGAGTGCCGTGTCTCGCTCGCACTCGCCAAGACTCACGTCAACGCGATCCTGACGTTGAGCCTAAAGAACATGCTTTCGAGCATTCATCAGTCCGACCGGATCATGATGCATGGGCATGCTTCGGGGGGGAATGGCTATCGCGGGTGGAAGAAGCTCGTCGTCGAGTTCCTGAAGCAAGACAACCTGCTGGTCAATCGGCTCACGCGTCTCATGGGGCGAGTGAAGAATACTCGCTCCGCTTTGCAGGCCCTCGCGAGGAGAGATGCGTTCGAGGCGCTCTCCGTGGCCGATCTTGGCTTTCTGCGCTCCGTCGAGGCGATGAATCGCAACCTCGTGGCGCTTACGGCGAGAGTCAAACCCCATATCAGCATCGTCGATGGCTTCGTGGCCATGCATCGTGAAGGGCCGCGGCATGGCACCCCTTGCCGGCTCGGCACGGTGATCGCCGGTACCGATGCCGTTGCCGTCGATGCGGTCGCGGCGACGATTATGGGGTTCGAACCTCGTGACATCGGTTACTTGCATTACGCCGGACAGGCTGGCCTCGGAATCATCGATCTTGATGCCATCACCATCGTTGGCGACCCCGTCGCAACGGTTCGCCGACGCCTGGTCCCCCACTCGAACTACGTCGTTCAGCGCCATTGGAACCGGCTCTCATCGCCGGCCTATCGCGGACCCCATGCCTCGGTGAGTATGCCGGGGAGGGTGTCGGCTTAATGAGCACGACGTTTCAACCCTCTTCCATTTCCGAATCAGATGAGAAGAACGTCGAGCTTCGGCCGGCGTTCGTTCCCTGCGCCTCGCCGATACACGGAGCGGTTGACTCCTCGCTTCGAGCGACCGTGATCGTTGCATCGATCGACGCACGCGCGACGATTCAAGCGAGCCTCACCGCATTCCTTCGCGAGGTGCGAGACCAAGGCGAAGTCATCCTGGTCGATGCTTCGCGAGATGGTACGGCCGACGAGGTGGCACGGCAGTTTCCTTCGGTCCTCGTTTTGCGCCGTCCCGCAGGTTGGCTGGCTCCGGAGCTTTGGCGCGAGGGCTTGCTCGAAGCTCGCACGCCGCTCATCGCTTTCTCGACGGCTCAAATGGTTCCCTCGGAAGGCTGGCTCGACTCCCATCGCATGTGCCTGGCAAAGGGTGGCACGGCGGTCGCCGGAGGACCGATCGTTGCCTCGGGAAGACTCTCCGGTGGCGATCGAGCGGTCTACCTTTTGAGGTATGTGAATTACGGGCCTCCGTTGGGTGGCGGGCAGGCATTTGAGCCCCCTGGAGATAACGCACTCTATCGTCGCGATTTGCTCCTCGAGATTCCTGAGACCTGGAAAGACGGTTTTTGGGAGGTCGAAGTCCATCGCGGGCTTCGTGCCCAGGGGCACCAACTCGGGGTTGCGGGCGAAGCTACCGTAGAATTCCGGGGAGGCGCGAGCCTTTGGGGAATGCTGCGGCAGCGCCGGCTCCATGCGCGGCATTATGGAGCGGCACGAGCCAGGCGGATGAGTGGCTTGCAGCGGGCGGCCAGATCCCTCGCGGCGCCGCTTGTACCAGCGGTCTTGCTGCGACGAATCCATTCCGCACTCAAGGCACGTGGCCGGTCGTTTGGTCCCTGGGTGGGAGCGTTACCAACGCTCCTCCTGCTGCTGGCGGCCTGGACGACCGGAGAAACGATGGGGACCTGGTTGGGTCCCCCGACGTTGGCAAAGAACAAGGGTTTGACGGAAGGTTGACGGCTCTGAACCAGGGGAGGCGCACATGGTGACCGATGGGCTGGGAGTAGGGTTCCTGGTAGTGGGCGCGGGGTTCCTCGGATCCCAGCGAGCCGCGGCGGTCATGGCCTCGAAAGGATGCCGCCTGGTCGCCGTCCATGATTGTCAGGTCGAGTCGGCTCGGACCGTAGCCCGGCAGCATGGCGCCCGTGTCGCCGAGGATTACGCCGAGGCTCTCGAATACGACGATGTCGACGCCGTCATTGTCGCCACTCCTCATTCGGATCACTACGAACAGGTCCGTCTCGCTCTCGAGGCCGGCAAGCACGTTCTCTGCGAAAAGCCGCTAACAATCACTCCCGAGCAGGCAAGGCGTCTCGCCCTCCGCGCCGATGAACTTCGGGTTCGTCTGTCGACCGGGTTGAACCATCGCTTCTATGCTCCGATTCAGGATGCCCTGGCCCTGGTCGGGGATTGGGCCATCGGCCGCGTTGAGTCGGTCCGAGCCGTCATCGGCCATAAAGCCTCGCCTGAGTTCCTCCGGAGCTGGCACACCGACGTGGAGCGCTCGGGAGGAGGGACGTTGATGGACAACGGTCCCCACGCCTGTGACCTCATTCGGCGATTCCTCGGCGAAGTGGTCTCGGCGGAAGGCAAGGTATCAAGCACCCTGGACTTGCCGGAAAGCTGCGAGTCGGAGGCTGTGGCGACCTTCCGTGGTTACGAACGCGGCGTCGGCCAGATCGTTTCTTCCTGGACGCTGCCCTCGGGCTACCTCACGATCGATATCGAGGGGACCGAAGGAAAACTCCACGTCGAGACGGCCCCCTGGAAGTTGACGGGCGTTCTCGCGACCGGCCGTCGCCTTCGCAAGTTCTATCTTACCGAGCGGGTTGCCGAACGGCGGTTCCGCGGACTCTTCGGTTGCGAGCGCTCGTTTGTTCGCGAGCTGGAGTCATTCATCGCCAAGCCGAATACACCGACGTTCCGGCTCGGAGCAACTGGCTGGGACGGCTATCGGATCACCGAGATGATCGACGCCGTCTACCGATCGGCGACGGAAGGGACCGAGGTCTGCCTCGAGCCTTCGCTTCTCCACTTGCCCGCGGAGTCTGGAATCGAAGTCTCCCCCGGGGTTTGGGCATGAGGCCACATGGCCTACCCATTCTCACTTACCATGACATCGACGCCAACGGCGCGGTCACGTCGACCGACCCTGCTTGGTTTGCCGAGACCCTGCATGCGCTCCACGAATCCGGCTACCGATGCGTGGATTTGCAGGAATGGATCTTGGCGGGACGCCCTCCTGTCGACCGAGGCTACGCCCTCACGTTCGACGATGGATACCGCTCGATTCTCGAGATTGCTGATGTTTTGGTTCGTTACCAGGCGACGGCCACGGTATTCCTGGTCTCCGACCGGGTAGGCCAAGACAACGACTGGCCAGGACAGCCGGCCTGGGTGCCTCGCGCCGCTTTACTCGACTGGTCGGAGATTGAGGGACTTCATCCCCTCGGCTTTGGTTTTGCGGCCCATGGCAGGACCCATTGTCGGCTCGACCGTTGCGACGATGTCACTCTCATCGAGGAAATTCAAGGGAGCCGCCTCGCGCTGGAAGATCGCCTAGGAAGAGCCTGCCCACTCTTTGCGTATCCGTATGGAATTTCGACGCCGCGAGTCCGAGATGCTGTCGTTCCTCACTTTGATGGCGCATTCGGGACGCGGCTGGACCTTGCGGATGCACAGCAGTGTGTTCATGAGTTGTCACGTGTCGATGCCTATTACCTTCGATCAGAACGTGCCTTGAGCCGTCTGATCCACGGACGTCTGCAAGCCTGGCTAAGCATGCGTCGCGCGTTGCGCGAGATCAGGCGACTTAGCTCCGACGCCATCGCCTGCTTCTCGAGAGACAGATCAAGCTTCCGGTCTGAGCCCACATTCACTTCCGCACCTGGAGAGTCGCCCCAGCAGAATTCCGAGGCGGGTCAACATCACGTCCGACCCAGGCAGGCCTCGGCCGCACTTCACCTCTGAGTTGTTCGCCCGGATGTCTTTACCCTTTGTCAGCGAGACCGTCAGCGAACAGGGTGCGAATCGTATCTGACCTATGAAAACCTTGGCGACTGTTAACACCAGCCTGGATCCGGTGTGTCCGGCATGTCGGGGCGAATGCGTCGATGTCGACGGCGGCATGATTTGCCTCGCATGTTCTCGCCCTTACCCGGCGGTGGCGGGGTTACCCGACTTGCGCCTGGAATCCGACCGATACCTCGCGCTCGACGCCGAGCGAGCGAAGGCGGAACGTTTGCACGCCCTTGAGCCGACGGCCAACCTCATGACTTTGGCAGGGGCCTATTACGACATCACCGACGACGTCGTCGACGATCGCCGGGACCGGTTCTTGCGGCACATCGGGACGGCGGAAGCCCGCGGCGAAGCCCTGTTATCACGCGTCAGCGCGGAAGGACGAATTCTTGATCTCGGGTGTGGTACGGGGGGCTTTTTGCTCGCGGCGTTCCGGAACGGACGATCCGCCGTGGGTGTTGATATCGCCTCTCGATGGCTGGTGGTGGCGCGACGTCGCCTTGCGGATCGGGGACTTACCGGCCAACTCGTTGCGGCCTCGGCCGAGCGTTTGCCCTGGAACGACCGCGAATTCGATGTCGTGGTTGCCGACAGCCTGCTCGAGCACCTGGATCATCCCCTGGCGGCGCTTCGCGAGTGGAACCGCGTACTCAAGCCGGGCGGTCAGCTCGTCCTTTGGTCCCCGAACCGCCTGATGCTCACCACCGACCCGCACGTGGGACTCTGGGGAGTCGGCTGGCTTCCCCGTGCATGGGTTCCCCGCTATCTGAGGATGCGGCGGCGGCACGTTTGGCCGCCGCGAACACTCTCAGCGCGGGAAGCGTGCCGGCTGGCGCAGGCTGCTGGATTTGATGCGGTCGACGTGGATATTCCCCCCATTCCCGAGTGCTGGTCACGTGGGCTTGTGGGAGCTGCCAAGTTGGCAACGAATGTCTATTCTTCGCTGCGACTCTTTCCTCCAACCCGATCGCTGCTGCGCCTGGTAGGGCCCCTGTGGGAACTCCGCGCCACCAAAGGGGAGGCGGAATGAGCGTTGCGATACCACGCGCCCCATTCATTGAGCGCAGCAAGAGCGAGCCCAGGTCCAACGTGGTACCGTCGCGCCCCACGGGGCTGCGCTGGGTCATGGCAGCCGAGGTCATGGCGAGCGCCGCTGGCTTTGGAGTTATGGTCCAGATGGCTCGCAGGCTTGGTCCGGCGAGTTTCGCTCAGGTCGAATATGCGGCGGCGGTGGCGGCGTGGCTGCTGGTGATTGTGCGAGGCGGAATCGACGTGATTGTAGCACGCGAGGCCGCGCGGCGCCCTCGGCTCATCGCTCCGCTCACCGAGATGTTGATCGGTCTGAGGTTCACAGCCGCAATTCTCGGGTATGGCATCGTTCTTTGTCTGGCGATCTTCGTCGGGCAGGGGAGGGGATCGGTTCTGGCCGTTGCCGGGCTGCTGCTCTTCCCATCGGCGCTTGTGGCGGATGTTGGGCCCCGTGCGCTAGGAGCCTTGCGAGTGGTGGCGGTGGCGCAAGTGGTTCGTGTCCTGGGCTATGCCGCGGCCGTCCTCAGCCTCGTTCGTGGGCCGAATGATGCCTTGGTTGCGGCTTGTTGTCTCGTCGCCGGCGAGTTCTGCGGCGCTCTGGTTCCGCTGGCCTGGCATGTTCAAAAGTACGGAGTGCCTCGCCCCCGTTTTCGCCGTGGCACCTGGTTGGTACTGGCACATCGCGGGGCGATCGCCGGCTTGATCCGGTTCGGTCGAGTTAGCCTCTACGGCGCGGACTTGCTCGCTTTGGGATGGTGGAGTGGCGCCGAACTCGGCCCCTACGCCGCTGCGCGACGAGTCGTTTTCGGACTCGTGGGGCTGGGACTCGTCATCCCCGCGTCGTTGGCTCCTGCCATTGCCCAGCGCTGGGCATGCGGAGCCTCGCTCGCTCGGACCTTGATCGAGGACTCACTGGCGAAAATCTGGGCCTTCAGCGTGCCGGTGTCGCTGACCTTGATCGTGACCGCGAATCAGTGGATGCCGCTGCTCTTTGGCGAGAGTTACCGCCGGGGTGGACTTTGGCTGGCCCTGATCGCGTCTCGGCTGCCCTGGTTGTTGACGGCGAGTTTCATCCAGACCTCCCTGATCTCATGCCGCCGGGAGACCTGGGTTCTCGACCAAATGACCGGCCTCTTGGTCCTTGCGCTGGTTTTTGTGCCGGTGGCGGTCATTTGGGGCGGTCCCTGGTGGGTGGGGCTGGTTTCGCTCGCGTTGGAAGTAATCGCCGCGTTGGGGAGTTGGCGGATGCTTGGGCAACTCGGCCTCTCCCCTCGCTGGCGGGAGTGGCGGCGTCGCTGGGAGCTCGCACGATGACACCGGGACTTGCGATCGAAAACCCAGCCTACTTCGACCGGCTGGCCGAGATTGAGACTGGGCATTGGTGGTCGCTCGGCATGTGGCGGTTGGCCTCGTACTGGCTCACGTCCGCCCTGAAGGGACGGACCGGGCTCGAGGCGCTCGACGTGGGTTGCGGCACCGGCTTCACCATGCTTCGGCTCCGGAGTCTGCCGGAGATCGACTGCGTTGTCGGCCTCGACCCAAGTATCGAAGCACTCGAGCATGCCAGAGGCCGACACGACATGCCCTTGTTTTGCGGGAGTGCGGTGGCTCTCCCCTTTGAGAATGCCTCGTTTGATGTGATCACTTGCTTCGATGTTCTCCAGCATGTCCCCGAAGGCGAAGACGGTCGAGCCGTCGAGGAAATGAGCCGCGTTCTCCGCCCTGGAGGAGTGGTGCTGATTCGCTCGAACGCTCGCCCTTCGTGGTCGCGGACCCCTCGCGCGACTCCTTGTTATCGTTTGGTGGACCTTGTGAGCCTGTTTGCTGACACTCATTTCTCGGTCCGTCGGGCTAGCTATGCCAATGCGCTTCCCGCATTGGGGCAAGAAGTTATCGGGCGAATACCGCGATCTCGTGGCGGGGTACGTAGCCATCCCTCGGGGGGAGGGCTCAGGATTCGTCTTCCGCATCCTCGGATAAATCGGATGATGGGGGCCGTTTCGTCCTTGGAGGCGATGATCGCCGGCGCGTGGGGGATCCCACTTCCTTTTGGACACAGCACGATGCTTCTGGCCCAGAAGGACTCAGACTCGGCGTTGGCCGTTAACGATCGACATCGTGCTCCGCAGGAGGGGAGATGATGCGGATCGGAATCGACGGAAGTTGCCTGGCTAATCGTCGCGGCTTCGGACGTTTTGCGCGCCAGGCACTCGAGGCGCTCGGACGTATCCCTTGCGCCCACCAGTTCGTGGTTTTCGTCGACGCTCCGTCCGTGGCCAGTGTGTCGGTTCCTCGTGGCTTCGAGGTTGTGAAGGTCGATGTAGGCGAAGCCCCCACGGTAGCGGCCTCGGCGGCAGGCCGACGCCGTTTGCGCGATATGCTGGCGATGGGACGAGCCGTGGCAAGTTCCGGGCTCGACCTGATCTACTTCCCCGCCACCTACAGCTTCTTTCCGGTCTGGAACGTCCGCCACGTCGTCGTCACGATGCACGACACGCTAGCTTTGGCTCATCCGGAACTCGTCTTTCCCCACTGGGCGGGACGAGTCTCCTGGGCGCTCAAGGAGCATGTGGCGGCACTCCTCGCGGATCGGATCGTAACCGTTTCTGAGACGGCTCGGCGCGACCTGATCGACTGGTTCCGCTGGGAGCCCGATCGTGTGGAGGTCGTCACGGAAGGTCCCGATGCCGTTTTTCGTCGACTGTCGGAAGGCGCTTCTTCCGACGCAGTCCTCGCTCGTTATGGAATCCCCTCCGGCTCCCCTTACTTGCTGTACGTGGGGGGGCTGAGTCCTCATAAGAACCTGCCTCGCCTGATCGAGGCTTTTGCGACCGGAGCCCCACGGGACTTCCGACTGGTGCTTGTGGGTGATACCGGCGACGTGTTCCATACGCACATCCCAGAGTTGCGCAGTACCGTCGCGCGTTATGCGCTCGAGAGCCGAGTGCTGTTTCCTGGGTTTGTGCCCGACGGCTGTCTCGTGCACCTCTACAACCGGGCGTACGCGTTGGCTCAGCCTTCTTTAATGGAGGGATTTGGCCTCCCTCCTGTGGAGGCGATGGCCTGCGGCACCCCCGTACTGAGCAGCACGGCGGGGTCCCTCCCGGAGGTCATTGGCAACGCCGGCGCTTATTTCGATCCGACCGACGTCGTCGCCATGTCAGGGACCATCCACCAGCTCTGCTCCCATCGCGAGGAACGCGATCGGTTGGCCGCCGCGGCCGTCGAGCGAGCATCTCACTTCACGTGGGATGCCTGTGCACGTGGTCTCATGAAAACATTCGAACAATTCGACGCAAAAGGATCGGCTCGTGGTAGCGAGCGTTTCGACGCTGGGCATTCGAGCCTTGAGCCTGCTTTGCGTTTACCCTTGCAGAGGCAGGAGTCTTTGCCTGTGCCGTAAGTAAGGGGTGATCGTACTCTCCCTGCCGTCGATGGCTAGTTGTGGCAATTTCTTTCAGGAGGAAAGCAAGGACCCGGAACGTCGCGGATCTGGCTGGCTATGGCGCTGGTGGCCTGCTCATCAGTGGCGAGGCCCTCGTGGGCGCGCCACCAATGCCACCCACACAGAGTCTCCCGAACATTTCTTGGCCTTGCAGACCTCCCGTTATTCGTTATTCCTCACGCGACTGGGGATGTCGGCATGAGATTTTGCATGCTCACGACGTTTTTCGGCACGCACAGCTTCGGCGGTGACGCGGCCTTCGTCGATCGTCTGTCGCGGGCACTGGCTCGGCATGGTCACGAAGTTCATGTGATTCATTGCCGCGACGCATTCGAGGTCTCGCGGGGTGATCAGACGCCTCGTCCCTACGAGCCTCCGCCCGGCGTCATCATTCACTCGCTCGAAAGTCGGGTGGGCAATCTCTCTCCTTTGGCGACCCATCAAACCGGCTATCCTCTTTTCAAGGCGCGGGCGATCCAACGGATTCTGCGCGAAGTGCAGCCGGACGTCGTCCATTTCCATAATCTTTCGCTGATCGGTGGACCGGGCCTCCTTCGTATGCCCACACCCGGCGCCGTGAAATTCATGACGGCTCACGAGCACTGGCTCGTTTGCCCCATGCATGTTCTCTGGAAATTTGACGAACGGGTCTGTGAGACCGAGGAATGCGTGAAGTGTTGCCTCAAGGCAAAACGTCCGCCTCAACTCTGGCGCTCGACACGACTCATGGATCGTTCCCTTGCCGCTCTGGATGCCCTAATCTGTCCCAGCATGTCCACGCTTCGCGAGCACGCGCGTCGCGGAATTAAAGCCCGCATGACGCACTTGCCTTACTTTCTTCCGCACGACTACACCGGGCTGCCCCAGGCACCGGCGCCGAGGCATGAGCGTCCGTACTTTGCCGCGGCAGGGCGTCTTGAAAAGATCAAGGGATTTCAAGACGTGATTGACGTGATGCGGCGACTCCCCGGAGTCGATCTCCGCATCGCCGGTTCAGGACAGTACGAGGAAGAACTTCGCGAGCGCGCACGCGGGCTCGACAACGTGCGGTTCGAAGGTCGTCTCGACGCCGCGAGAGTCGCCGCTCTATTCCGAGGCGCTCGTGCCGTCGTGGTCCCTTCATTGGTCTATGAGACCTTCGGCTACGTTGTTCTCGAAGCTTTTGCCGAACGGTGCCCCGTCATTGTCCGCGACCTGGGGGCTCTGCCAGGGCTGGTAGCGGAAAGCAACGGCGGGCTTGTGTTCGACTCCGCCGACAAACTTGTGGCCTCCATGGAAAGACTGGCCAGTGACGACCGGTTACGGCGAGTGCTGGGAGAAAACGGTTTCCAGGCCAGGGTCAGCAGTTGGTCCGAAGACGAGCACTTGGATCGTTACTTCGCACTCATCGAGGAGCATCGCCGCCGCCGTCGCCTTCGTGTCGATCGCGCTCATACGCTCGGTGGTGTTCCAAGCCGTGTGTCCCAGGACTCGGTCGACTCGGCTCAGGGGCAGGAGATGTTTGTCGAGGCCTGATCGTGCTTTGGTCGGGCACCCTTCGGCAATCAGGGACCGGTTCACGGAGATCCCCTTTCCCCGGGGGAAATCAGTGGTTATTGGTGGCTTCGATAGATTTTTGGAATTTGATGGGTGCCCGGGTTACGCAGTAGGTTGAGGAGACGAGACAGAGCCCGCGGCCTCGATTAACTCAGCTTTCACTTCGCTGGCATAGCGGGAACGGCTGAACTGGGCAACATGCTCGAGGCCGAGAGTGATGTGGTGTGCGCGCACCGTGGAGTCGTGAGACAGGACGGACAGCGCCCGAGCGATGGCATCCGCCGTGGGGGCCTCGAGATACCAGGGGGCTTCTCCTCCCGCTTCCGTCAGCGCGCTGGTGCGAAGCGTGATGACCGGGCAGGCACTTGCGAGTGCTTCGACCACGGGGAGGCCGAAGCCTTCGTAATCTGAGGGGTAGAGCAAGGCGACGGTGCTCGCGAGCAGACCTCGCAGCACCGCCTCGGAAACGTGGCCGGCGCGTATCACTCCCTGATCCGGACCTGGCAGAGATTCTCCATCTTCCGGTCCCACAAATACCAGGCGGTGTGACGGGTTGGATCGCAGGTGTGCCGCGAATCCATCGAGAATCGCAGGGATGTTGCGCCTTCGCGATCGCTTGCCCACGAAGAGAAAAAACGGGGCCCGATCCAGGCCTACAGACCTGTGGGCGAGCTCGATCTCGGGCGAATCCATGGGAAGCGGCCGGAATTCGGGCTCGGGGCAGGGGTAGATGACGCGGATCGTGGTGGGCGCGATGCCATGCACCGTGATCACGTCGTTTGCCGTGGACTGCGAGGGGACCAGTACACGAGACGCCTGCCTCGCGGCGGCTCGGTAACGCCAGCCGAACCGTAAACGCACGTGCCAGGGAAAACTCTCCGGCACGACCCAGGGCAGGGTGTCGTAGATCACGAGCACCGTTTTGCCACGCCAGGGGAGCGGCGTCAGGTTCGCCGGCGCGAAGAGAAGATCATCACGTCGAAGCTCGCGGGCGAGCCCAAAGCACTCCCAAATGATGCCAGGCCAATTCGAGCCTACGACTTTGGCGGTCAGCCCAGGCACTCGCGGGATACGGTCGAGGCCACTTGGGTCGCGCAAGACAACCACGGTCTCCTTGAGTGGAAGTCCGCTCTCGGCCCACTCCGCGAGCAAACTCTCCAGGCAGCGCCCCACGCCCGTACGCCCAGCCGTGAGCCTTTGGCCGTCGATCACTAACCGCATGAACGATCCCTCCCGGACAGTTTGGAGGGATTTTAACGTCTGAGACTCGATCGACCAATCCTGCGCTTGAGATTGAGATGATGTAAGAAGGCTTGGAAACGGGAATGACCGGGAAGATTCCACTCCCTTTTGGAATCGTCGCGACCGTCAAGAGAAATGGGTTTGGCGAGGGTGGGCAAGGGACCTGTCTTTGACTTGTCCGTTGGGGCAGGGGTATATTAATGACGGTCCGGAGTTTTTCGGGACCGACCGCCGGATGCTGCGCTCGGCGGCATCTACCAGCTCCGCCCTCCTGTTCTGGCGTGGAGATTGGCCTGCCATGTCGCGTTTTTCTTCGCCGCTCGTCTTGTTGGCAACGCTGTCAGTCGGTGTCGCTTTGGGCGTTGTCATCGATCGAGGTGAGCGGTTCGTCTCGGCCCAGGCAACCCGTGGAGCACATGGGGAGTCGCCTCGGACTACCATACCCGCGTCGGCTCGCGAGGCGCAGCCTAAGGCCGCTGATGAAAACGATCTCTACCAAAAGCTGGCGCGACAGTACGAGCAATTCGCGCATGTGAACCGGACCTTTGAGCTGGTTGCCGAGGCCGTTTCTCCCTCCGTCGTTCACATCGTGGCCCAAAAGACCGGCCGAAGTGATGACGCGCCCCACATGCGGCGCTATGAGGAGACCGGCTCCGGCGTTATCGTCCGTTCCGACCGTGGAAAACAGCTTTACGTCCTGACCAACAACCACGTCATCGAAGGGGCCAAGCCTGAGAAGATCAACATCTTCCTCAAGGACGGCCGGGCGATTCGCCCCGATCGCGTGTGGCTCGACGCCAAGGCGGACATCGCGGTGCTAGGGCTTTCGCGTGAGGATCTGCCGTACGCGCGGTTTGGCGATAGCGACTCGGTCGCGGTCGGCAGTTGGGTGCTCGCCCTGGGAAGCCCCTTCGGCCTCATGCACTCGGTGAGCCAGGGAATCATCAGCGCTCGCGGCCGGCACATGGATGAGCTGCAGGATGTTGAGAATCAAGACTTCCTTCAAACTGACGCGGCGATCAATCCGGGCAACTCCGGCGGGCCGCTCGTGAACATGAAGGGAGAGGTGATCGGGATCAACAACTCGATCGCGTCCAACGGGGGAGGCAACGAAGGGGTCGGGTTCAGCATTCCGATCAACCTCGCCCGCTGGATCATGAACCAGCTTCTCCTCAACAATGGCCGGGTCACTCGCGGGGCTCTCGGAATCGATCTCCATCCCGACTTCCGCCCTGAAGACGCGTTGGCCCATGGCCTTGATCGTCCTCGGGGGGCCTGGGTTGATGTCGTACGCCCTCTGATGCCCGCAGCTCAGGCTGGGATGCATGACGGAGACATCATCATCCAGTTCCGGGGTGTGGAGGTTCAGGATCTCAACCATCTCATCAACCTGGTCTCGATGGCCACGGTGGGAGAGACGGTTGACGTTGTCGTGCTTCGTGATCGCAAGCGGTATACCCTGAAGGTGACCGTGGGAGATCGCGACCGGACCGTGGCCCAAAGCGCCCCAGTCGAAGAGGCTCAGCACGCTCCCGCCGGCGGTCTTCTGCGGCGCCCGGATCGCCCCAGCCCGACCTCGTCTTATGCGATGGGGCTTGAATTGATCACGCTCGACGAGCCGACGTCGCGCCGCATTGGTCTGTCGGCCGAAGATCGAGGAGCCGTGGTCGCCAAAGTGGTTCCTGAAAGCCCCGTGGCCGCGTTCTTCAAGCCCAATGACGTGATCCACACGATCGATGGACGTACGGTCGCGTCGGCCGAAGAAGCAGTCAAGGTCCTGAACAGTCCTCCCACCCATCCTCCGCTGATTCTGGAATACTTCCGGATGGCGCGCGGTACTCTCGAGCGACGATCGGTTCAATTGCCATGATGTCGGATTTGGCGGCCGCCCTGTCGGCCTTGGGTAAGGGCCGAGATCTCACCGCGGAAGAAACTGGCCGAGCAGTCGGCGTGATCATGTCCGGGGAGGCCTCCGAGGCCCTGATTTCAGCCTTCCTCACCGCCCTTCGCATCAAGGGGGAGACCGCCGAGGAACTGACGGGAGCCGTCCGAGCCGTGCGGGCTCAGGCGGCCGGATGGGATAGTGCAGGGCTGCCCGCAAGCCTGGTCGACACCTGCGGTACCGGTGGAGATGGCGCGAATACCGTCAACGTTTCCACCGCCACCGCCATCGTCGTCGCCTCGTGCGGCGTTCCTGTCGCCAAGCACGGCAATCGCTCGGCCTCGGGCAATTCAGGAAGTGCCGAAGTTCTGGCAGAGCTTGGGATCGCGATCGAGGCCAAGCACGAGAACGTTCGCCAATGGTTGGTTGAACTAGGGCTGACGTTCCTCTTCGCTCCAAACTTCCATCCCGCCCTGCGGTTCGCGGGGCCGGTTCGGCGCCAGTTACCCTACCGAACGCTCTTCAACCTGGTCGGCCCTCTGGCCAATCCCGCCAAGCCGGCTCTACAGCTTGTGGGGGTCGCTGGGGAGCGTCAGGCCGAGCTCGTGGCAAATGCCCTGAGTCTCCTGACAGAAACGCGACGCGCGGCCGTTGTGACGGGTTCTGACGGCCTTGACGAGATCACCCTGGATGGTCCCACCCGCGTCCGCTGGGTTGAGTCGGGACAGGTGACCGAGAAAACCTGGACTCCCGAAGACTTCGGCCTCCCTCGAATCTCTGCGAGCGAGCTCCGTGTTTCCGGGGCAGGGGAAAGCGCGGAACTCCTGCGTGGCCTCTTCGCCGGCGAAGCAGGTCCCGTCCGCTCGATCGTTTTGGCCAACTGCGCGGCAACGCTTCTGGTCGCCGACCGGGTTGACTCGCTACCGGCGGGAGTCGAGCGAGCCGCCCATGCGATCGACTCCGGCGCTTCGTCTCAACTCCTCGACCGCTGGCGGCGCTTGAGCCAGGCCTGAGCTCGGCTCACGTGAGAATCGCTGCCGAACGCGTTCTCGAGACGTTCTATCGTCGCATCCATTCGAAATAACACAGCCCCGGCGCTTGCAAGAAAGCAAGCACCGGGGCCGCGTGTGACGCTCATGGGATGGCTGGGAAAGCTCAGGCGTTCTCAGCGGGATCTTGCCCGTTGATCCAGTCCCCTTCGAGCTTCATGTAGGCGGGGGGCTCGAGGAGCGATCCCTCGGTTCCAGCCTTCCAGCCGGCGACTTGGTTCGGCTTGCCACGCAGCTTGCTGCGTTCTTCCCAGCGGGCCGCCCAAGACTTGTCGGCCTCGGTGACCGCTCCGGTGTCCTTGTCGAAGAACAGGGCCTTGCCTTCGCGGTACGACTGCACGCCCATGTTGACCGTGGAGATCGCTGCGTAGCCGAGGTCGGCCGGGCAGAGGGTCTCGGGGTTGCGGGAGCGAACGCACTCGAGATAGTGCTCCCAAAGGGCGCGGGTGTCGTCGCGGGGCGGCTCGCTCTTGATGTGCTCGACGCCTTCCTCGGCACCCGTCTTGTTGGCGCCCGGAGGGGCCGGACGGTTCGACAGCTTCTCTTGCTTGACGTCGAATCCATCGGGACGGAAGAGGATCGAGGCCGTGTGGCCGTGGATGACCTCGGGGATGGCGTACTGCTCGGAGCACATGGAGGCCGTGATGATGACCTGCAGTCCCTCATCGTAGTCGGCCACAACGGTGGCGACATCCGGCACGTCGCGGCCATCGTACTCGAGGTAGAGACCGCCACCACCCACCACGCGGCGCGGGAAGCGAACGCCGACCGCCTGGATCAGGTGCGTGAGCTGGTGAACGAACAAGTCGGTGTACATACCGCCGCCGAACTCCCAGTAGCAGCGCCACTGAGCGAACTTGGCACGGTTGAACGGCATGTCCGGAGCCAGGCCGAATTCGGTTCCGAGGAACATCTTCCAGTCGACCGTCTTCGGGTTCATGTCTTTGCTCAGTGGGTAATAACGCCACTGACCGACCGAACCGTTGCGATAGTACTGGGTCTGAGCTTGCATCACGTGGCCGATCTTGCCCGCCGTGATGAGCTCATTGGCCTGCTTCCACTTGGGATCGGCCGTCGACTGGACGCCCACCGTCATGATCTGACGGGTCTTCTTGACCGTCTCGGCCACGCGACGGGCCTCGTCGATCGTGTGGGTCATCGGCTTTTCGCAGTAGACGTCTTTGCCCGCCTCCATGGCGTCGATCGACATCTTCGCGTGCCAGTGGTCGGGGGTGGCGATGACCACCGCGTCGACATCCTTGTTCTCGAGCACCTTGCGGTAGTCGATTTCAGCCTGCTTGGCCTTGGTCTTCTGCTGGGCTCGTTCGCGGTTCTTCTCGTAGACGTCGGCCACGGCGACGATGTCGACCGGCTTGCCTTCGTCCTTCATCGCCAAGAGCACGTTGATGTGTGCCTGGGCGCGGCCGCCGGGGCCGAGAATCGCGAAGTTGAGCCGATCATTGGCTCCCTTGACCTTGCCAATGGCGGGGTGCGCGAAAGTCCCGGCGGCTACGACAGCCCCCGTGGCCACGCCCGCGCTCTCTAGGAAGCCACGACGGGTAACCACATGCTTCTCATTCATCACCATTCGCTCCGGGCAGGTTAGGGGAGTGAAATCGCTGTCCAACATGGCTGAATGCGGACTTCAGACTTGATAAACAGACCGTCACCTTAACGGCGTAACGTCGTCCAGGTCAAGCGGATGGCGGTGTTCAATATCGATTCAACGAAGTAATTCCGCCTGGAATCTGTGTTGGTGTCAAAATGGTCGGTGCGACCACAAGATCGTCATTCATGCTAGCTTGCATGATATTTCTTGGACTTGACAAACGTCGGGGATTTTTTCAGACTATTTTTGAAGAATGAGCGTGTTGAGACGTTGTCATGTAGGGAGTGACGTCTCGACGCCTGACGCCTCGAGAAAGGCTCCATGAAATCAACGCCGAGGTTGTCATGCATTTCGTCAAGGAATCGCGTATCGCCGCTTCGCCGAAAGTGGTCTACGCTTTTCATGCGAGTGCGGGAGCTCTCGAACGGTTGACACCTCCGTGGGAGCGAGTGCGGCGGATCTCCGGCGGCGACTCGCTTGCGGTAGGGACTCGCGTTGTTCTCACGACGAAGGTTGGGCCCGTTTCTTTGCGCTGGGTGGCCGAGCATACGGAGAATGAGCCAGGGCGGCTCTTTGCCGATCGGCAAGTCCGGGGTCCGTTTGCTCGTTGGTACCACCGCCACATCTTCGAGGATGATGGTTCGGGGGGGACACTTCTCCGTGATGAAGTCGACTACGAACCTCCGCTAGGTTGGATTGGGCGCCGTCTTGCAAGCACCTACCTGAGTCAAAAGCTCACGCGCTTGTTTGACTACCGCCATGATGTCACGCGCAAAATCGTCGAAGCGCATGACTTTGTGAGTCCAACTCACGAACAGAGCGCCTCTTATACCGTAGAGTAAGGTCAAAGAGGCTTCATGCGAGCGGTTCCGAGAGCCGGTTGCGCATGGAATCCCGATGATAGGCTCGCAAAAAATTGACGAAGATCTATTTTTTCGGAACGCGTCGCCTTTGGCGCGGGTTATACGTTAGATAGCGAGTCTTGATTCGTTCTTGATTTCCTTCGCAATGGATCTGCGTCAGAGACGAAAGGCTCTTCATCTTGCGAGATGCGGCGGTGGGAATATCAAGCGAAGATCGTTAAGGGTAATCATTAACATGCCAAAAACTATCCAATGTGTTCAATGTGGGGTCGTGCTGAATCTGCCCCCGCAAGCCGCGGGGAAACGGTTAAAGTGCCCGAAGTGTGGAACCAAGTTCCAGGTCGATTCAGACACGACGAAGTATCCCTCGACGGAACACAGCGCGCATGATGCGACTCCTGCGTCGTCTCAAGAGCTTCCGCGGAAGTCCAGCCACGATCTTCCGCGGAAGTCCAGCCATGACTTGCATGATTTACCGCTCCCGTCGGCCCCTGGTGATCTGCGGGAGACGTTTGATCTTCCCTTGATGAGTGAGGCGGCACCGTCGTCAGGCGTAGCCCCAGGAGCTCAGGCTCAGGCGGCGGATGCGCTGGCTCTCTTCGATGAGAAGAAGCCCGCTCCTCGGCGACCCAATGCTGCGGAAGCTCGGGCCAAGAGTCGGCGTTGCCCGACGTGCGGTGGGGGTGTCCCCGCCGGCATGTCGATCTGCTCGACGTGCGGACTTGACCTTGAGACTGGGACTCGGATCGTCCTTGATGAAGACCTCATGCCAGAGGCCCCCAAACGCGCCGCCGGACCGCCACTTCCCGTGACCGTTATCGCACTCATCTCTCTCGTCGGCTGTCTGATGCTCGCGGTCTTCTCGTTGATGAAATGGAAGGGGGGAGAAGACGGCTGGCAGTACTTCGTCCCGATCTGCCTCTTCGGTGCTTTCGCCTCGGTGCACCTGCTCAGAGGTCATACCGCCAAACTGCTGATCGTGGCCCTCAGCCTGGGAGCCATGGTCAACGTCGCCGCCTTCATCGTGATGCCGATCTTCCAGGCCAGCGAAGAAACCAAGATCGAGCAGCGACCGGTCGCGGTTGACGACCCGAACGTTGAGAACGTTGCAATTCAGCCGATGACCGAAAGGCTCGATACCAACCGTTTGAGCTTAGGCATCGTGAATCTGATTGTTTACGCCTTGGTGGCCGCTTACTTGTCGTCCCCCGCGGTTCGTCGACACTACGCACGGAACTAGACGGGATTTCGCGTTCGCGGCTTCCGTGACGCAAGCCAGAATTCCTCTCCCCGGGAAGTCTCGAGGGGGCACGGGCAAGCAGGTTTGCTTGCCCGTGCCCCCTTCCTGCTTTTGGCAAAGCCGGGCATGTCGACGTGAACGCCTCGGTCGCTGAGGACTACGGCTTCCGCGAGACTCGCGAAACTCCTCCATTGGATTCGCCCGGGCCGGGGGAGCGGTCTCAAGCCGTGGCGCTGTCGAGCGGGCTCCGCCACACGGGTTGTACCGGGAACAGCACACGTGCGGCGTCGATGGCCGTCCCCGTCGAGGACTCGAAGCCGTCTTCCGTGGCGGCCTGGTCGATCCCGATGTGGCCGGAGAGTAAACGCACCAACGTCGCCGTGGAGAGAGTGAGATGCCGTCGGCTCAACTTGTCGAGCTCGATGCGTGACTGCTTGGACTCAATGTGGATGAGCCAGCGTCTTTCTCCCACCGTAAGGCCCAGCTCGAGTGGCAAGGGAGTTCCCGCTTCGACCGCGCGACGGGTGAGCTCGGGCAGTATCGCTTCCAGGAAGCGGTCGATGTCGGGGATGTGATACATCGACGCGGTGCCGTCATACTCGTCCTGGTCGATCACCTTGCCGGATGCCGAGCGAAACGCGTCCAGCACGGGATGGTGAGCGGGGGCATGAACGATGACTTCAGGGTAGGCTCGCTCAAGAGCCTCGGCCCGAACTCGCCCCAGGAGTGCTTTCAGCGCTTGAGGATAGGCCGGGTGATACGCGAGCTCCAGAATCTTGTGATCCTTGACGAACGCGTAGCCGCGCACCGTCTCTCCCTGGCAGGCAACCCAGATCACGTGAGCGTATTTTCGCCCAATCATCCAACGCCAGTAGTCTTCGGAGCGGACGATGGTGCCGGTGGTCTCGGCGTACTGGAGTTCGTAGAGAGCCATCAGGTCGTTGAGTTCGACCTGCCTCCAAGGGCGGACGTGCCAGAAGCCGCCGCGCGCCTCGATCGTTCCGTCGCTGACTTGCGGGAGGTTTCGACTTAGCGTTTGAGCGACGGTCTGACGTCCGCAGATTCCCCAGCCAAGCGGGCGGTAGAACTGAGGCATTCCCGTGGTCAAGGCCTGGAGCACGGTCCCGGTCTCCCGGGCCCGATCATCGGCCAGCCGCATGAGGTTTTGCGCGAAGCCGAGGCCGCGATATTCGGGGAGGGTTCCCACCCACATGACGCCGTTGAGCGCCAGTTGAGAGCCGCCGAAACGAACTTTCCGCTCGGTCAGGTGGATATGGCTGACGACTCGGCTGTCAACTTTGACGAGCAGGCGTTGCTCGGGGCGGTAGGCGGGGTCTCCCAGGGCACCCAGGAAGGAATCGCGATCGGGCCCGTGAAAGACATGGAGCAAGGTTTGGTAAACCGCTTCATGGTCAGCCTCGGTGCCGAGACAGAACTCAACGGAACCGCGACGAAACGGGAGCCGGATGGCCGGCGCGGGAGCTTTCATCGGGACGAACACCTTGACGACGCGTCGCTCGCGGTTCTGTGAAGGGCGAAAGACCGCACCACAAACCGTGGCCACGGCTTCACGAAATCCTCTCTCTGAAAATCATTCTAAGGCGAAGGTCATCGATTCGCCGCAAGCAAACGCGCGGGATTCCGCCAAATTTTTTCCGAGGTCTCAGTGCGGCCAGGCCCCCGCCTCCGCCAGGGCCTTCCGAAGCTTGGCTTCAGAATGAAGCACGAAGGCGTATTCCCGATTCCGCGCCACGGTGTTCCAGCGCAGTCCGCTCTGCAAGCGAGCGTGCTCTTCGACCAATTCCTCTCCGGCTCGTGATACCCAGGGCTGCAGGATTTCGTTAATGCGACGAATTTCTTGGAAACGCTCGAGACGTTCTTGATGAGTGGCTTGAGGTGCGGCGATCGCCTTGCGCTTGGCGTCGATCCAGCCTTGCACTTCGTCCGGCGGTGTATCTGTAAAATGCCGATCGGGATTGTAGATCAAGTCGCGTTTTGCCCGTTCAATCTGATGAAGCTGATCCAAGCTCGCCGGATTATCGCCCAGCCCCAGCCAGAGTGTCATCGAGAGTGTCGAGAACGCAGGGGGCTCCGTTCCGAAGAACTGCCGCATGACCTCGTCCCCCAGCTCGTCGTACTTCGCTCCGCCGATCCCGTGGATAAACAAATTGCCCAGTAACAAACGGGCAAACATTGTAGTCGTCAGCGCACGGCTTCGCAAGCGTACTCTGCGTCCAGGGAGTTCGAGCAATTGCTCGACGGCGCAACAAGCCTCCCGGTCGGGAGCGAGTGGGATCTCGGTAAGCGGGTCCGCTTCCCCTTCGATCCGAAGCAGCATGGTGCTCCGAAGCTGTTTGATTAGGAGAGGACGCCTTCTCGGCTCGTCGGCTCGCCAGATCCAGAAGGGGGCTTCCAGCCAGTCGTCTTTCCGCCCCAGAGCCGGCACCGGGTGATGCTTGCTCCGAATCCCATATAAAGCGCGATAGCGTGAGAGCGCGCTGTTGTGAATCGCCTGGAACCGAGGCAGGTTGGCGAGGAGGTGCGAAGTGAACCAGAGAAAGGCCTCGGTCTCGCAAAGGGAGCTGAGGGGGACCTCGAAGTTGCGAATTCCCCACGAACCTTCAAGCGCTCTGCGGGCGGCGGCAAACCTGAGCCCGAGCCGCCGCGTGTTGTGACGTTGCTCGAGCACCTTGGGCCAGTAGGCGTCGATAATAGGGTCGGGCACCTCTCCGTTGAGAGTCTGCCGGACCCGTTCATCGAAGTCGGCAAAGCGCTCTTCGTCCACCACGTTGAGGTCCTCGTACGGGGTCTCTCCCCCCCACGAGTCGAACTCGACGCGCTGAATTCGAAGCTGGTTCTGATCACGTACGGGAACCCGTGCTGACGTCGCCTTGGGCAGGTCATTGTCGACGACCAAGTTCAGCGCGGCCCCTTTTGCCCTCTGAGCGATCGACGCGGTTGCGAAGTTCTTGACCCAAACACCCGGATGGAAGAGCTCGGGTTGATGCCCTGTCACCACGAGAGGGGTGGACGCCTCGGGCAGAGCGGGCACGTCGAGGCCCACCGAAGCCAGGTAGTCAATGGACTTCTCAAAGATCTGGTGCCGCGCCATGGCCCGCAACCGGGCGGCACGCCTTCCTTGAAAGTCGTGATCCCACTGTTGCAGGCGCTCGGTATTTTGAGCGAGGAGTGAACTCGCTTGATCCAGAGGAGGTTCCGCCAGCACGGCGCCGTCGCGTGAGGGGGCCCGCAAGCGGTGGGGATTCATCAACGACATCCCTCCGCCACTTCGAGCCCAGCCTTCTTCATCGCGGCTTGGAAGACACTGCGATAATGATTGAGGCGGTATTCCGCGTTATCGAGCGCTCCACCGAACGCACGCGACTCATCCAGGTAAATCAAGGGGACCGGTACCTCAACGATCGACATACCATGCTCGACGGCCTGGGCCCACACCTGAAGCGGCATCGCATAACCTTCATCAGTAATCGAGAACTTCGCGAGCGCTGACGAACGGTAGGCCTTGAACCCGCAAAAGGCGTCGGTCACGTTCAGCCCGAGGCATTCCACCAGCCAACGCGTCACCTCGACGTTGATCCGCCGCCGCTGTTCGGGGGGAACCTGGGTGGCATCGAATACCTTGAGGTACCGGCTACCCGAAACGATATCGGCTTCCGAGAGGTGGGAGCAGATCTCCGGGATCATCGAGGGTTCGTGTTGCCCATCGCAGTCGAGGGTTACGAGACCATCGTATCCTTTTTCCAGCATATAGGAAAAGGCGCTGATCAGCCCGGCACCGTATCCACGATTCTTGGGATGGCGGATGACCTGGACGGTGGGGAAGCCCTTCAAGAGCTCGGGAGTTCGGTCCGTCGAACCATCATCGATCACCAGCACGTTGTCCGCGTAGCGGAGAACTTCGGTCAGGACGGGTTCGAGGTGCGCCTCCTCGTTATGGACCGGGATGGCGGTGAGCACTCGCATCGTAAAGCCTGACTGTGGAAACGGTTTTTACGAAAGGTTCTCCCTGTAATTACGGGACCTTCGCATTTTAGATGGGTGGATAGCGAAGTCAACGTACACCCGTTTCACGATGATTGGGGCACCCCTTGACCGCATCCCCAAACGCCACCTAGCATAGAGGCGCCTTCCCAGCGAAGCGTGGGCGCGAGCGCCTAACTATTCTAAACGATCCATTATCCGCGATCCCTCTGATGACCGAACCTGAATCGCACGAATTGCATCCGGAGTCGTCGTCGGTCTCTACTCCCGTGGGAGAGCTTCCGGACGAGTCCGCTGAACACGCCGAGCCGGCGCCGGAGCCCTGGACGGCCGAACGCGTGGCGGAATGGAACTCCTACTACGACATCTACGTCGTTTTAGGGGTGCTTCTCTTGGCGTTCGTCGCCTCCGCAAACAAGCTTTCGCATTCGAGCATCTGGACTCAGCTCAAGCTGGGAGAGATCATCGCCGCGAATGCTCGACCCGTTACCACCGACCTCTTTTCCTACACGGAAGCGAACCGCTCTTGGGTGAATATCCCTTGGTTGTTCGAGTGGGGCTATTCTGTCCTCTACAAGGCGGCCGCCGGCCTCGTCCCGGTTGATCCTGCCGATCCGACCGCGTCTGCGCCTCGCGGCGAACAGCTTGGGATGGGGGCGCTCGTGGCCCTCACGGCCTTGATACGCGTGTTGACCGTCCTGGTCATCCTCAAAATACGACGGCCAGGGCCCGGACTTTGGTGGTCGGCCGTGTGCGCGGTTATTGCGCTCGGCTCTATCTACAGCCCGCTGGGGGTTCTGCTCGGCGGTGTCGGAGGACCGGCCAAGGTCGACCCCGAAACCTGGGGACAACTCTTCCTGGCCATTGAGCTCCTGCTACTCCACCGATCCATGAACCTTGGGTTGGGAAACTGGCTTTGGGGTCTCATACCTCTCTTCTTGCTGTGGGCCAATGTGGACGAGTCGTTCTTGATCGGCTTGTTTGTACTGGCAGCCACGGTAGTCGGTCTCTTCTTCACCAAGCGGGAGGGTTCCGAAGGGGTTTCGCCGGTGCGTGCCGTCGGTGTGCTCGTCGCGAGCGCGCTGGTTTGCCTGGCTAATCCCTCACTATTCCGGATCTTCCCCGCCGCCCTCGAGCCGATTCTGCAACTCTTCCGCCCTGAGGCGGGAACTCTCACGGTGGATCAGCTCTCCTACTTCGGCAAGGGGCTTCGCGAGACCGAACAGGGACAGACTCGAGCCCTCTGGACCTACCTGGTCTTCTATTACTTCCTGGCCGTGGGTTTGGGGATCGGATCGTTCCTGATCAATCGCCGCCGTTTCTCTCTGGCCCGCTTTCTCCCCTTCGTACTGGTCGCGGTGCTCTGGGGAGCGCTCCTTCGTTACAACACGATGTACGCCCTAGTTCTGGCCGCGGTGCTCGCGCTCAACGGTCAGGAGTGGTACCACGACACCTTTGGAACCAAGGGAAAACTGGGACGCGGCTGGGCGGTTTGGTCGACCGGCGGACGCTTTGTCACGATCCTTCTTGTGTTTGCCTTCGTCGCCCAATGCTTGACCGGCTACGGTCGCACCGTGGGAGAGTCTCGGTTCGGTTTTGGTTTCGACCCCTCGGACTTCGAGTTCGAGGCAGCCGAATATCTCCGAGGCGCGAAGATCGAAGGCAACGTCCTCAACACGAGCGTTCGCCAGGGAGATTCGTTGGTTTGGAAGGGTTATCCCATCCGTAAAGTCTACGTCGATGGACGACACCATCTTTTCCCCCCGGAGATCCAGAAGGATCTCCAAGAGGTGCGACTCGCCCTTCGCGAAGACGCCATCGATCAATGGAAGCCGGTGCTTGATCGCTACGAGATCAGCGCGGTGATGATCGACGAGCCGAATGCTCCCAAGACCTATCAACGCTTGATGCAGAGCTTGAACTGGATTCCGTTCTATGACGACGGCAACGTCGTGATGTTCGGCCGAGCCGATGCGGGGGCCAACGACCTGGCCTACTTCAAGGCGAACCGATTGGACTCGGAATCGCTGGCCTATCACAAGAACAAGCCGCTGCCTGCAGCCGACCGCCCGCCGACGGCGATCAATAAGCTCGATACGATCTTCCAGAACCGATTCCTGGATGGGTCTCAGCCGCACACCGAGGCCGCGCGACGCTGGTTGGCGGGGCCGAATTTCGATCCGAGTGCTCCGATTCTCCCGAGTCCGGCCCGGTGCATCATGGCGATCCGGGAAGCCCGCATCGCTCTGTCGAAGAAGCCGGACGACACTCGGGCGTATCGCATCCTGAGCGCGGCTTATCGAGACTTGATGATGCAGGAGAGCGCCTTGCTCGCCGGCCTCACCTTGACCCCCAAGGATCAGGCTCGCATCCGCCAGGTGTCGCCGCGCACCGACGTTTTGATGAACCGGTTCCGCCAGCGCGTGACCGCTCTCAACTTCGCGATTCAGACGACGCCCCCCGCGAAGACGAAGGACTCGCGTGTTGAGCTGTTCCAACAAAACTTCGAGCTGTATCAGCTCTACTTGAGTGTGAACTTCATCGATCTTGCCCGCGACCGCCTCCAGGTTATCCTTTCGCTGATCAAGCCTGGCGACCTGACGGACGAGTTGCGGACCCATCTCTCCGAAGAGTCGACCCGACTTCAGGAGCAGATCAAGCGGGTCGAAGAAGGCATGAGCGACATGGTGGCCGAGCAGCAGGGGGGACCGCTCCAACGAGCGGAATTCGCCCTTCGGCAAGGCGCGCCTGGGTTGGCGATTCAGGAATTGGACGAGGCGCTTCAGATCAACGTCAGCCCTGCCATCGTGACCCCGAGGTTGCTCGACCTCTACTGCGATACGGGTCAGCCTGAGAAGGCTCTTGACCTCTTGACCAAGAGCAGCAACGTGGACGACCCGACTTTCGGCACCGAGCCGGGGACTTCACCGCTCCGTCAGGGGCGCGTCTGGTTCTTGCTGGGAAATTACGAGTACGCCGCGACGCTCTGGAAGCGAAACGCCATTTCCGCACTCCGGTTCGAGCGCAGCGCCAAGTCGCTTTCCGCAGCGCGAACACTTCTCTACGGTGAGGCGAAGGCTGCGACCAATGCGTTTGAGTCGCTTCCGTCCAAGATCACCACGCAAGGCCTCTGGGAATTCGAACTCGGCATTTGCCGGCTCGAAGGGGGTGAACCTGACCTTGCCGCGGAAGCGTTCACGGATGCGTTGACGCTTGCTCCGGCTCTTCCCACGCGCCTGATCGCCGCTTATTACCTGGAGAAGCTTGGCAAGCCGGTTCCGCCGATCCCTGACGAACCTGCCGGCGAGGACGCAAAGCCGGCTTCGACCGACGCCAACGACAAGCCGGAAGCGGCCGCGGCCAAGCCGGAAGCCTCGACAGCGGCTCCTAAGCCCGAAGAGGGGGCGAAACCCGCTCCTGCCGAAGCGAAGGATAAGCCAGAGGCACCTAAGCCGGAAGCACCGAAAGCGGAAGCACCTAAGCCGGAGGCCTCTGCTCCGGCTCCGAAACCTGAAGAAGCCGCCAAACCTGCTCCATCCGAGGCCAAGGACAAGCCGGAAGCGGCCAAGCCGGAGCCCGCGGCTCCCGCTCCCAAGGCAGAGGAAGCCGCCAAGCCCGCAGCTTCCGAAACGCCGAAACCGGAATCCTCCACCCCGGCTCCCAAGGCGGAGTCGGGCGGGGATTCGAAAGATAAGCCGCAATTCTAAGGGCGGTCTGTTTCGGCTAAGGCTTCGTACCTAAACACCGAGGGGCAGGGCATCAACCTACGCGAGGTTGATGTCCTGCCCCTTTCTGCTACGAGCGTCGTGTCTTGACATCAGGCTTTGTCGGTTTGTTAGTCATCCGCACCGACCTGGAAGGAAAACGCCGCCGCGCGTGTCTCGCCGAAGCCGCTGTCAGCGTCAAAGGTAACCCAAAAGTGGTAACGGGCCGGCTCTGAGAGATCGAACCATTCGTTGATGTTGAGCCGCATGGCCTCGAAACTCTCAAGGGGTTCGAGTGTACGTGAGGCTTCAGCCGGCTCGAAATGGTGTACGTGTTTTGCCGTCAGGAGCTCGCCCTCATGCGGGGCATTCGAGCTGGGCTTTGTCCCATTCTTCTTCCAGCGTTTGAGGCCAAGGTTGATCCCTTTCCTCAACATCCCTTTACCATCGGGGCTGCGACGCATGAGCTCCGTCGGGCTGGAATGGGCGACGCCAAGACGGTTGCGGATCCGGACCACCACGGAAACGGGCCGGCCCGGTTCGTAGGGCGTGAGGGAAGAATCAACCAACATGACCTGAACATCCAACCCTTCTTTGAAGTGGGCCCAGGGCGCGAACGGTGTCTCGAACTCGATCTCGGAAGCCGGCACACGCGCAATGACATGATGGCCGACGAAACCGTAGAAGCGTTCCCATCGATCGCCGTTGCGAATCTCTTCAACCTGCCAGACGTAGCCGTTCGAGTCATATTCCTGGTGCGTGACGCCGTTCGAGTCCGTGATGTGGACGGGGACGTCCTTGAGGGTGGTCCATCGCGCTGGCTGTGGCAACTTTGGCATGGCGGGAACGCGCACTTCTCTCTGCCCTTCCAGCGAAAAGATCGCGCGGTTTGAAGCCACATCGTCCGCGGTCGCTGGCTTCTCGAGGATCGGAAATCTTAGGTGGAGTGCGGAATTAGGAATTCTGGTGATGCCGGGCTCGCTCTCGGTTGTGAGTTGCCCGCCAAAACGCTTGAGATAGGCTGCGCAGGCGGACACACCTTCATCGCGTCGTGCTTCGGGCCAGAACAGGTCGAGTTGAGGGCAGCCTTCAAGCTCAGAGAGCTGCAGCGCGAGATAATCACATCGCCGGAAGGCATGTTCGGTACCCGCCGTTACTCCACTCAGATTGAGGTGAGAGGAGGAATAAGTGGTCACCGGAAGGTTCTTGATTCTGCGACAAACCTCATTCTCGCCCGTTTTCTCGATGGTCCCCAGTGGAGTCTTGTCCGAAAGGCTCGCGAGCACCCCTTCGCGAAAACCGGCGACGGCAATGAGTGGTGATGTGAAGAAGTTGAAGAACGCTGAGGACTGTTGGCCTCGGACCTCGGGGAGGAGTGGAACCCAGGGGGACTGAGGGTCGTTGAAGAGCCAATGCGCGGCCGAGGCCATTGATGGTCGATCGGCATGGGATAGGAGCGGTTCCAGCACATTTAGGGGGTTATGTTCAAACATTTGCGGATCGGTTGTACGAAGCCAGTTCGCGTATTCGTCGAGGGCCTCGAGTTCGCCGAGTCTCGCGCGAATACGCGTAAAGCCAACCAGAGATAAAGTTATTTCACGGTCGACTCGCGGCGGGGAGTCTTTGCCGCGCCACCGTTCATAGCGCTCAAGGCATACTTTGTTGAGCCTCTTGATGAGCGGCAACGCGGCTTTCTCGTCCCATTGGGCCAACACCATCGCCATCTTGCAGGCACTGTTGAGTCCCTGGTCGTGGAACGACTGGGCGTATCCCGATCGCTCGAGCTGTGCGGTCCTCCGGAGCATCAAGGCCGTGACGCTCGGTTCCTTGCCTGTGCGGAGTGGCTCCCCTTGTAAGGGGGGGATGCCGGGCCTTGGAATGGTCCTGTCATTTTCCGTTTTCGGCTGCACGATGGCGCGGGCGGCTGTCAACCACTGCGAGGGCTGGGCTGAGTCGTCGAGTAGCGTCTGGTACCAACGCTCGGTGAGCGGGATCGATCGTGTCCTTTCCCAGAATTGTCGCATGGAGCTGGCGAGCGTTTTTCGCGCGGCGAGAGCGGCGGCATCTGATGTCACAAATCGCTGAGCGGCGAACTCATTGGTCTTGAGAATGCGGCACAGGGCGACAATGGCGGCCTCATGGACCGGGTGAACGATGCTGTCAACGCCATCGCCCTGAGAGCTGGAGACGGACCGGGTGAGCCGGCTATCGGATTCAACCAGCTCCAGAAGAGCGGGCACGGCCAAATCCCCCTCGGCGATCAGCTCTTTCATCGTGGGTGAGTTGCTGAGATCAACCGATCCAGGAAAGCTCATTTGATGTTCGTTAACCAGATCCAGGTCACGTACGAGGGCCGCAATCCGAGCGGTGGGATCTCCCCCTTCACGGGGTACGGGAGTTCGGGCCGGCATTTGCGCCCGGCGTTCCTGGTCGTGGACAATCTCGTCGAGGTGGTAAAGGAAGCCGAATCGAGGTGCGAGCTCGATATTGTTGACGTTACGCCCTCGCGGGCGAGGGAAGCCCAAAACGTCGAACTTATCCCTGACCAGGTCGCGGAATCTCGCGAGCTGGCGGCCGGTCTGGAGTGCGACTACATCGTCGCCTCGAGAGTGAGCGCTAACCAGTCGTGTGAACGCCGATCCGGCCCAATGATTAGCGAGGGTCGTGTAGCTGATTCCATAGTCGGTCAGGTCGCGGGCGCGAGGTTCGGGGGTCCAGTTGGTGGCGGCGGCGAAGAGGGACTCAGCAAGGTCGGCGCGGCCCAGGCGGAGCAATAGGCAGAGTTTGATTGGTGAATAGTCATCCCCCACCAGAAAGTCGTTGTTCCGATTGTCCCACGGAAAGCTCCAGGACGGTCTCCTCGCGAATTGACCGAGATCTCCTGCTTTTTCTCTTGCCTGTTTCAGATGGGTAGCCAACTTCTGGATGTCGTTCTCGAGGTTGGCAGGCTCCCCCACGATCCGCGTGGGATAGACCAGGCCGTTCCAACACACCGCGTAGCGGCCGGGTACATCGGCTCGCTTGGGCAAGACGAAAGCATGCCCTTTTCTCTTGAGGATTCCATCAACCTCAACCTCGCGATACTCGCAGCCTCGCGGGTCGGCCACCCCTTGCTCGAAAAGGACGCCCGTCGCGTTTACCAGAAACTTGGGCAGCGTTGTCTGAGGCGATGTCCAGGGTTGTCCTTGCTTCGGCGGGTCGGGAAGGGAGCCCATGGCCGCAGATTGTGGATCTGGCTGTGCCGCAACGAGGATAAACGAGGCCAGGAGTCCTAGCGAAAAACCCTGTAAATAGAAAACGTATCGACGTAAATTGGGATTAACAAGAATTTTATCGAATGAAATGTTCATTGATTGTGTGTCCTGGAAAGTTTGATCGACCGAGGGGGGCGTCGTCAAAATCAGGCCTCAGTCCGATGGTGCGAGAGAATGAGAGCCGTTGATGAGATATCGTGTGGCCATCGCTCATGCCTCTCGCTTTATACGGCGACATCATCGGGGGAAGAACATGAGTGGAGCCGACTCTCCCGCCGTGGAGCTTGCCCCACGAGGCTTTAGTCAGTCGAGATCGTAGATACCCAGGCTATTGCCGATTCGGCCAGCCTCCCGAAACCTGGCCTGGCGTGGAAGGCCGAGGATCTCGGCGGTGGCCAGGCGAAGCTGATCGTCCAGGTTCAAGGGATCCCACGATCCGCCGTTTTGAAGCGAGCGACGAGAGAGCTTGGGCAGGTTCGGAAGTAAAGGAGCAATGCACCTAGGATCGTAGGCCGCCAGGCACTTGAAGGCCGTGGGAAGCTCGTTGCCGTAGTATCCGAGGAACTCGGGGACCATGTTCACCAGGCGTTCCATGGCGGAAGCGGCAACCGCGTCGGCGATGGCCCGGTCGTAAGGAGCGAACCTCATGGCCAGCGTTGCCCCCGCTTCGACTTCCCGGGAGGTCGGCTTCTGAAGGAAAGGTGGGCGCGAGGCTGCGGCCAGCCAGAGACGTTCCGGGAGTCGATCGGCGTCGACCCGTTCGACGACCGAAAGCAGGGCGGCCATCAAGGTCGATAAGGAAGCTTGCCTCGGAGTTAAGGGTTCATCGACGGCGATCTTGCGCAGTCCCGTGAAAGCCTCGTCAAGCAACGCCCGGGCCTGGACTGGGTCGCTTCCAGACAGTTCGGCGGCAATGAGGCCGAGACCGAAGAAAACCAGCGCGCGGTCTGAGGAAATTCCCGCGTCTGAGGGGGCATCAAGGCTCTTGAGAATGCGCCGGGCCCTCGCAAGATCCACTCTCGCCATTTTGCGAGCGACCTTGAGAACGATCGCCGGCCGTTGATCGAAGGACGGGGACGGGGGACCGATCAGCCGCTCGGCCTGCTCAGGGGCTAACGCTGCCAGCCGGATCGCAGCCTGCCCCTTGTGCCGATGGATCGACGCCTCGTCGGCGGGCGAGACAGTGGTTTTCCCTCGTCGCTCGAAGAGCGCAATCGAGGTAGGGAGGTCGATCACGGCCAGAACTTCACCAAAATCCTCAGCCTCTTGCGACCAGTCGTTCTTGGGCCATTCGGCCACGATCTTTTGCCCTTCCTGCAAGATCGATTTGGCCTTGTCGAGCACCCCGAGCTCGAGCCAACGATCGGCGATCTGGCCGATTCGCTGGATTTTCAAAGGGAGAGGCATGGGCTTTCGCGTATCGGTCAGGGCTCGATTGAGGAGATCCTCCCGTTGGGCCCGTTCGGCGACGGGACGAAAATCGTGGAGTGCAAGCCAGGCGAGCGGTCTTGAGTCGGGGTTGAGGTCGGCCTCGACGGTGGCGATGGCCGCAGCCGGATCATCTTCGTACTGCCCTAGCGCGGCTTGTTGTAGCGCGCCGGAGAGGTCGCTGATGACGCGGTTCTCGATCATCTCGAGAACGGCTTCGGGCTCGACGCGAGCCAGGATGAGCAGCGGTGAGGCCTGGTGCGGAGCGATCGACCCGCTCCGATAGGAGCGCAGGACGGGTTCGAGTAACTCGCGGGCCAGGGCTCTTTCTTCTTTCCTTGTCAGGGGAGGGGGGAGGGGCTTTCCCAGGGGAAGGGGAGGTTCGGTCTGGCGGCCCAGCCGAATTTCCACAGCGTCTTCTTTGCTGTGAACAACTGTGCCTCCGAAGCGAAATGCGGGAGCTTCCGCGAAGATCAGGGCCTCCCCTTCCGCCACACCTGTCAGACGAAAGCGGCCATCGGCGTCGGTCTTGGTGGATGTCCACCTTTCCCCATCCCCAGCCTGAGACACCAGCGCCTCCGGCACCGGTTGGCCATTTCGATCCACGACTCTCCCGGCGACCGAACGTGCCTTTCGCTGTGGTTTGAGGACGACGTCGGGGACAGTCAGCAAGTCCCCCTCGGATGCGGGAACCCACTCACTTTCGGCCGGGAAAAACCCTTCCGCCGACACCTGGATCCGAAATTCTCTAGGCTTACCCTCCAGTTCCTTAGGGGTTCGGAACGAACCGTCGGGCCCGGTCTTGATCTCGGGGTTTCCCTCGAATTGAACGGGCTGCGGAAAACCAGGAAAGTTGTTTTTCTCAACGCGAAACTGAATTTTGATGGGTATGTCCGCGACAGGCTTCCCCTCGGGGCCGAGCAAACGACCATTCAGGGCGAGAGTCGATATGGGGTTGATGACGACTCTTACGGCCTCCGCGGCACCGGCCTGCGTTTGCAAAGGGGTTGTGCTCTGCCGGTCTCGAAGCTTCCCGGTGATGGTCACTGTCGAGTCGGGACCAAGTCCCCCGAGAACAAAGTTGCCTTGTTCATCGGTTTTGGCTTCGACGTTGCCGCCGCTGGTGCCCTTCGCTCCACCGAGTAACCACGATGCCCGCACCAGCGCCCCGGGGACCGGCCGCCCCTGCTCATCGACCACCTGGCCACGGAGCGGGCCGGCGGCGGGGAGGGCTTCCCTCGTGGCCAACTGCACCGCCCCTGGCGGCTCCGGAACGGTGAAATCTTCCCAGCCCTGTGAGGGGGATTGAACGTGAGTGGGCGGAAAGTTGAAATGCCCCACACGCACTAGCCCCGGTAGAGCTCGGAACGTGTAGCGCCCTTGTTCATCCGTTTTGACCGTCTGACTCTCTCGTCGGTTGCCTCCCAGATCGATGAGAGTGGCGGATATTCCAGGAACCGGCTTGCCGGTGCCGCGCTCCACGAAGATCCCCGTGACGGTGACCCATTTCTTGAGGGGAATCTCCAAGGTACTCTCGTGCCGCTCCCTGACCGTCAAGACGGGCGGGGATTCGGGCAGAACAGGGAGGTCCCCCGGGGGTTCGAATTGAAGCTGGAGCCCGCCGATGGCGATCGGAGCCAGGGTGAATCGGCCCTCATCGTCAGTCGTTGTATCGACGTACCCCGTTGTTCGAGGGGGAGATCCAGGGTCGCCCCCCATCCTGGTCCAGGCTCGGACTCGCCACTTCCGCGCGTGCGTGGGATCTGCCCCGGTGAGTCGTCCCTTGACGGTTGAGACTGGCCGCAAAGCGATCTCGACGGGTCTGCTTCCCTGGGGCGTGACGAATTTCCCCTGGATGCCGAAATCATGCGAGTGAATGTCGACGTAGACAAGTTCTTCCGGAGGTACGGCGTCAAGAATGGCCAGGCCATCGGGCCCCGTTGTGGCCGACGCGAGCTCAGCGACCACATTGGGAAAGACCGTGTAATGGGTCTTCAACCGTTCGGGAAGAACACGCACGCCGCTCAGCGGCTGACCGTTGGGTCCTTCGACGAGAACCTTGGCCTTGCCTGGGGGTTCGAGGACGATCCTGAGCGGTTCATCGGGCTTGGGCAGCGCCTCGGGAAACCGCGTGACCGAGACGCGAAATCCAGGTTTCACGGCCCAAAGGATCGGTGCCCGCTGAGGATGATGATCCCCGGCGAGTGACGAGGGACGATCGAGCGCAAACTGTCCCCCCTCCCGCGACTTTCCTCGGGCGACAATCGGCGGGTCGTAGCTGGGCAGCCCCACGAGAATCAGGTCGGCCCCGACGACAGGCTCTCCGCCAGGACCGACGACCACGCCGGTGATTGTTGTCATCGGCGTCTGAGAAAGCAGAATACCGATGAGCGGCGCGACGAGCATCATGAGTCCCTCCATGTTGAGTCGATGGTGACGCGTCCAAGCCGCCTAACTTGGTGCGGCCTCGTTCCGCACCAAGGTTCTAGGAATCACGATACTCTGACGATTTTCTCAGGCCAAGGATTTTCATCCCCAAGCGTAGGTGAGGTTGGAAGATCGCAATGCTGTAGTGACAGGATTGAGCAAACGTGACAGTTGCTGAAAGCGATCAAGACGAAATCAGGGTGCGAAGAGGGGCTGTCCTCAAGAGGAATTCGCCCCTCGTGTCTATCTCAACGTGTTGGATCATTGACGGCACGACGATGGTGCTTTAGCAATTCATCAACTTCAGCGTAGCCCGAAGGAAAGGGAGCGGTGTCCGCTGAGGCTCCCGCTTGGACGAGCGCCTGGACCGATTCCGGCGTGCGTCGGTTGACCCAGTACGAGTCGACACAGGCGCGAACAGCCAGCGAGAGGGGGGTGCGTCCGCGACCATCAACGGCCTCCACCTGCGCGCCGCGCTCGATGAGCAGCTTGACGACATGAGGGTGCGCACGCCAGGCTGCCACGTGGAGGGGCGTACTGTCTTTGGCGATTCCGAAATACCCGTCGCCTTCGTGGTACGGTGAGTTGACGTTCACGCCGAGGTCGAGGAGTTGCCGGACACCTTCGACGTTGCCGGTCCCGGCGAACTGGGAGAGCAGCGTGCCCCCTTCCGCGGTCAACTCCCGCGCGAGCTCGGGCTCACGCTCCACGAGCGAGCGGACCTCCACCGTGTCGTTCCGAGCACACGCCGCGATAAGCCGTTCAACACCCTGAAATTCCATCGGGATTGTCCGTTGCTCAAGCAACTCGAGGACGTCGCGGCGTCCTCTGCGTGCTGCAATCGAGGCTGCCGATGCGCTGCCGTCGCGGGTCTTTTGCGACGGGTCGGCCCCCTGGTCGAGCAGAGCTTCGATTTTCGTCAGATCATTGTCGCGGCGGAGTGCATGCTGAAGAGCGGTGACGCCCCAGACCGTCATATGGTTGGGATCGGCACCGTGCTCCAGGAGATACTTGATACCTTCTCCATCATGCCAGTCAACCTTACGAACCAGCATGGTCGCGAGGCTTGCGGCTGTCAGCTTGCCGCTTTCCACAAGGAGCTTTAAGGCTCCATTGTCATAGGTTTCCGGCGAGTGGTAGGACACTTCATCATCGTTGGGATCAGCCCCCCACTCGAGCAGCAGGCGCGTGAGACCGGCATGATGCGCCACGCCTGTCGCACCGTAGAGAGCACTTTCCAGCATGGCTTTGGGTTGCTCGCCTTTCTCGTACCATCCCGTGTTTGCGCTCGCGCCTGAGGTCAGCAGGGTTTTGGCCGCTTGAACGAAGCCGTCCGATCGCGCGGGATCGAGCCGAAGATATTTGGAGAAACACAGATAAGTGAGAGCGTCCCAGTCGTGGGGACCTCCTTTTGCCGTCGCGTCCCCGGGGTCGGCGGTAAGGAGCTGGCGCACGGTGGCATCGTCTCCGAGGATCGCGGCCGTGTAGATGTTAGCGCTCGCGACTTCAGGATGTGCCCCCAGGATTGCTTCAGCACGCTCGAGCGTTCCCGACGCGTGCGAGGCGTTGAGCGGTACGCAAGCCGCCACGATGAAATCTGCCACCAGATCGATCGGGTTCGTCACCTTAGGATCCCTGTCGTTTGACGTGTTGGGTTCAGGGTGCCCTGGACTTTTCATCCCGGATTTTCGGCGAGAGTTCTCTCAAATGGTGACGAGCTTCGAAGAGTCAGTCAGAAAGTTGGTGCTCGTCTCTTTGCTCAAGGCATGTCAGGGGTTTTGAATGGCCTTGCCATCCTGGCTGAGCAACTCGACGTTATCGACGCGACAGACCACATCCTGAAAGTCATCATTGGTGGAGTATTCCCAGCCGATGAGCAGACTGTTAGGAACGCGTTTCCCCGTCGCTTTATCGCGGTTGGGATAGATCATGACTTTGTAGGGCTGAGCGGCGAGCCGGCGGTTAATCGACGCGACGAGGCCGGGTTGCGTGAAGACTCCGCCATCTTTGAATTCATCGTTCGAGATCCAGAGGCCGAACGGCTTCTCTCCAGGATCAAAAGTTGTTGATGATCCTGTCGCGAGTGGCGGCGGAAGGTTCTTGCCCGTTTCCAGGTCTTGCGTCGTGTTTTTGAAGCGGTAAGACCAGAGGTCATGAGATTCCGGAGTCGGCTCCTGGGTGCGGGGCAGGTACCATCCGCCTCGCGTCGTGTTGGGCAAGCCGAGTGCGATCACGGGGGTAAAGGTCACCGGCCCGGAACCGGCTTTCTTGAAGAGGCCCGGCGTGGCCTCCGCCGTGGTTTTCACGGGGTTCAACAGGTCGCCGAACATTGAGAGGCCGTACTGCTGTTTCAGCACGACATCCCAGTTGGGCTCTCCCGGTCCCGGCGCCACTTTGGGCTGCTTGGGCGTCTGGGCCTGAGCGACAGCCGCCAGGGCCATCACGCTCCCGCCAAGTATGGCCCAGATCCGTCGTGTCGGTTTCGAGGAGGAACGGTTCATGGTACGCCTCTCTCCTGGAGTAAGTCCGGGCCTCTTGACTGAGGCCCTCGGTCCCGACGCAAAGTGCGTTGAGACTACCAGGACTATTCGACAAAACGAGTGGCCACCGGCCACCGGGTGAAGGCCACCCCAAGCAAGACCAACGCCCCCAGCGCGGCAAGTGAAATCTTACCCCCGGTGCGGAAGGAATCAGGATCATAAGTATACACGAGCTTCGATTTGCCCGCCTTGACGGTCGCTCCTCGCATCATCCGGTTCGCGCGATAGATGGGTGTTTCTTTGCCGTTGATCGTCAGGCGCCACCCGGGGTAGTAGATATCGGCGAGGACCACGAATCCCGGGCGCTCGAGCTCGGTCTCAATCTCCACTCGCTGAGGACTGTACTGTGTGATGGTCACCTTTTCGCCTGCGCCTGGCGCCGAGCCTCGGAGGTAGGGGGCCAGAACGTTGGCCTTGTCCTCGTCGACCCACGCCAGGATGGCAGGGTCATAAGCCCGCAGGTTGGGGTCGTTCCAGAATGGGTCGTTTTGATAGAGGATCTCCTCCATCGGCTGCTCGCGATCCGAACGATCCATGCGCGTGATCGGCTTGGTGTAGCGCCCCTGATGGACGACCCAGGCTCGAGGTAAAGCCGCCTTGTTGCGATAGATCCGGAAATCCTCCTGCTCCATCCATTCCCGTTCCTTCTTTTCGTCGCGGGGGTTGAAGAAGGACGGTGGGGGGTAAATCAACTCGGAGTTGGGCAGGAACGCCGCGAAGCCTCGATCTTCATCATTCCAGCCGTTCGGAAACGCGGGAACGATGAAGTAACGTGTATTCCAGAGGTCAAACGACCGGCGTGGGTAATAAATGACTTTTTGATTCGGCTGGGCACTCAGCATTTTCGCCGTGCCCGCATCGATCTGGCGAGGGAATCCCCCGAAGAACCAGTCGAAATCCCAGAGCTCGGCAACCCCGAGCGTCCAGGTGTAGTGGATGTTATAGGGCAAGCCGTACTTCGGCTGAATCGTCGTCCGCTCCCACTCCACGAAGTCTTTGACGCGGTCGGGTGATTTCTCACTGAACCAGATCGTCGGGTTCCAGAGTGGCATGCGGTGGACGCGATAGGGACCATCCGCCGGCTTTTCTCGTTCGGCGGCTTCAAGTAGCTCAACCACCTTGGGTTTGACGTCCATCGCCGTTTGATCGACGGTGAAGACGTAACGGGAGTTCGCCAGGGCCAGGTCCGCCGTCATGGTGATGATCGCCACGATCCCCGCCGCAAGGGGAGCTCGGCGTCCCTTGAGGCTCAGGACGAGTGCGACCAGGGCCACGACGGTCGCCTGAGCGAACGCCCAGCGGAGCTCGGAATAGGCCCCCACCGTGTCAAAGGGACCGAAGGGGGAAGCGCTTTGGCCGACCGCGGATCGCATCATGGCAAGGATTGAACTTTGATAAACCATGGAACCGATGAGCGCGATCAGGCTAACTCCGAAGACGGAACCCGCAAGAATTTGGTTGCGTTTTCTTCGCATGCCTTGGACCAACTCGTCCCAGCCAATTCCCGCGAGCCCCGCCAGGGCAAACGCGGTGAAGCCCACGAGTTTGCTCGGGAACCGAAACTGGCGAAAACCGGGCAGGGCGGTTGCCAGGAACCAGTAGGCGCTTCCGTCACCGTCGCGGAGCAAGCGATCCTGGCGTAAAGCCGTCACGTGCATTGGATCATGAGGACCGAGTCTGGCTTCCATGGAAGGACTCCAGCGTGCCCACCAGAGGGGGCTGGTGTACTCTCCCAGTCCCGCGATCAAGCTGAAAAAGGTGATCGCCGTGAGCCACGCACGCCATGGGGGGCCGTTACGGAAGCCCAGTGTGCCGAGCGCGAGCAGTGTGGTCAGGCCGCCGAGATAGAGTGACGGGATCCAGATCTTGGCGTGGAGCTTGCGAGGGGGAACGGCGTCGAGCCACGAACGATTTCCCTCGAAGTGGGTACCAAACAGGTTGGGCCAGACGAACTCGACGACGCGAAGCGGCTCGAGGCTAAACGGATAAATATCGTGCGGGCTTCCGCCGACCGCTCGGCCGCTTTGCCCGGTGAACTCGAAGACCGGCAGCAATTGCGCCGCCCCCAGCGAGCCGGATAAGGCGGCGGCTCCGCAAAGGCCGGCCAACATCGGAACGAGGAGGTGTTTTCGTCCGGTGCGAATCCAGTGCACTAGCAGGCCAAGCCCCACGAGACCCCACACGCCGAGCACGACCGTCGGCGCCCAGGTCATCCACGGGAGGGGCAGCGGCACCTTGTGACGGGGGCGAAACTGCGGAAGCCATTCTCCCAGGGCGATTGTCGCCACGACCCAGATGGCCATTACGACGAGGGCGCCCGCGACGATCGGCAAGAGACGCCGGGGCTTTGCGCCATTTTCCTGTTTTCGGAGAAAGGAGAGACCAATCGCGTATCCCCCCGCGCACATGCCGATGATGTAGGACGACTCGGGATCCCCTCCCAGGGTCTGCATTGCCAGGATGACGGCGAGCTCAAGCAGTGCCCAACGTCTGCCCAAACGGAGCCAGCGATCCACCGCGCGGAACCCGAGCGGTGTCCAGGCGGCCCCCACCAGGTAAATGATGTTGCAGTACTGGAAGAGAACGGGCGCTCCAAAGGCATAGGCCAAGGCGCTGAGCGTTGAACCGGTCCAACTGATTCCCCAAGAGCGCGATAGAGCTGCCATCCCCACAAACGCGAGGATGGTGTGAGCCACCACGTACAGACGCGCTCCAAGCTCATACGGGAAAAGCCGGTAGATGATTTTTCCCGGGTAGAGGACCGCGGCGGTCGGGTTTCCGAGCAGGGGCATGCCCCCGTTCTCCTCGGTTTCCCAGAGGGGCCAGCGATGCTCGTTCCATTCCCGTTCGACGAGCTGATAGAGGGGGTAGTAGAAGTGCGCAGCGTCTCGATACGCGAATTGCTTGCCTCGGAACAGGGCATCGCCGTAGCACGAGGCCAACATCGCGAGTAGAGATCCCACGATCACGAGTGGGATGACGAACCGACGTGACATCTCAACCTCCAAGTCGCCTGCGTGGGCTGTGCCGATGAAGGGGACGAATTAATGCGGCCCTTGCCCCACGACAGCACCAATCGTAACACGCCATGCTCATACTCAGCACCGGCGCCTGGGAGGATGCAGACAGAGGACGATCCGTTGGTGATAATCGTTAGCTCCGATATCGGGGGCGCAACCCAAAAACCTCGCAAGATCGCTTCGCTCGCGCTTCAGTTGTGGTTAGGTGCACTCTTGATTCGGCGCGATATTGTGGTAAGTGTAAGAGATGCCTAGGTTCCTGCCTCGGTCAGCAGGCCCGTCGTTACCCGGTCCTGAACCCGACAAGCTAGTCAGGGGAACCGGCCAAGAATTGCTTGTCCACTTCGACCGGTGGTATGCGGTTCCGATCCAGGACAGGAGTCTGTTCGATGTCGCAAGCTTCGCGTCGCCATCTTCGCTTGGAAACGATCGATGGGGTCACGGTCGTAAGCTTCGTTGATACGAAGATCGTGACGGAAGAAAACATTCAAGAGGTTGGCGATCAACTTTACAGCCTGGTGGAAGACGAAGGTCACACCAAGCTTTTGCTCAATTTCGGTAACGTGCAGTACCTCTCGAGCGCCGCGCTCGGCAAGTTGATTAACTTGAAGAAGAAGGTGGGTGCCGTGAAGGGCAAGCTCAAGCTTTGCTGCATTCACCCCGACCTGCTCGAGGTCTTCCGCATTACCCGTCTCGACCAGGTTTTCGAGATCTATTCTGAGGAACAGTCGGCTCTCGACAAGTTCTAAGGTTTCGAAGCGTGTTTGTCTTGGCGAATTGAATTGATTTGTTAATTCCAACGTGAGCGGCCGGGACGGCCGCTGCCGTCTCCTTTCGAGGAGCGGCGGCCGTCCCGGCCGTTCTTCCTTAGGTACTAATCTCTTCGTTCCTCTCTCCGCGGCAGCACGCTACTTATGAATGAGCCAACGCTGACCCCGATGATGCAGCAGTATCGCGAACTTAAGTCACGCGACCCGGACGCGCTGCTGCTGTTTCGCATGGGCGACTTCTACGAGATGTTCGGAGAGGACGCCGAGCGGGGCGCTGCACTTCTGGGGTTGGCTCTCACGACGCGAGATAAAGGGCCGAACGCGGTGCCGATGGCCGGCTTTCCCCATCCGGCCCTGGAGAACTACCTGGCCAAGTTAGTCCAGGCGGGGCAGCGAGCGGCGGTCTGCGAGCAGGTGGAAGACCCGAAGCAGGCCAAAGGGCTTGTGCGCCGAGACATCGTCAGGGTCGTTACCCCGGGAACCTTGACCGACGATGAGCTGCTCGACCCCAAGAGCGCGAACTATCTGGCGGCCGTCGTTGAAGTGGGGTCCAAGCTCGGACTGGCCTGGGTTGAGATCTCGACCGGCCGATTTTCGTTGACGGGGGTCTCGCGCACCGAACTCATTGACGAAATGGCGCGGCTGAGTCCCGCGGAGATCCTCATTTCAGAGACGTGCCTGGATGCTCCGTGGCTGCGCCTGTTACGAGGGCAGTCCAACGCTCCGATCACGTCGCGCCCGTCGTGGGATTTTGTGGGCGAGCAGGCGCGGACGGCTCTCTTCCAGCATTTCGGAACCACGACGCTTGCCGGCTTTGGCGTTGATGACTCCGCCCCCGAGGTCCAGGCGGCCGGGGCACTCGTTGCCTATCTGCGAGAGACACAGAAGGGGGCCATCGGGCACCTCACTCGGCTGACTCCCTATCGGCGGGACGACGTCCTTGCGCTGGACGAGATGACGCGCAGGAGCCTGGAGCTCACTCGCACCTTGCGCGACGGCAAACGTGAAGGCTCGCTGCTCCAGGTCATCGACCGGACCTGCACGCCGATGGGGGCCCGGCTGCTATCGGACTGGCTGACGTCTCCTTTAACGCGGCTCGAGCCGATCATCGACCGGCTCGAGGCTGTTTCCGAGCTGCTTCGCGACTCAGCGCTTCGCACCGATCTGCGCGGTTCTTTGGGGGATGCTTATGACCTGGAGCGACTGGCGGCTCGGGTGGGAACAGGGCGGGCGACGCCTCGCGACCTGGTCGCCCTGGCCCGAACGCTCGCGCTCCTGCCGAAGATTCGCGCGCGCCTGACAGCCCGATCTTCCAAGCGGCTCAACGAACTCGAGGCCGCTCTCGAACTTTGCCCCGAAGTACGCACGGCCATTGAAGCGGCTCTGGTGGATGACCCGCCGCTCGCACTCAAGGAAGGAGGGCTGATTCGCCCGGGCTACCATCCCGACCTCGACGACCTCCGCGATACCGCGCGAGGGGGGAAGTCCTGGATCGCGAAATTCCAGGCGGAGCAGATCCGTCAGACCGGAATCGCGAATTTGAAGGTCGGCTTCAACAAGGTGTTCGGCTACTACATCGAGATCACGAACTCGCAGGGCTCAAAGGTTCCCCCCGAATACATCCGCAAGCAGACCGTCAAGAATGCCGAACGCTACATCACCCCCGAGCTGAAGGAATACGAAGACAAAGTCCTTCGCGCCGAGGATCGGGCGTGTGAACTGGAATATGAGCTGTTCACGTCACTGCGCGACCGTGTGGCCGCGGAGGCTCCTCGGCTGATCCAGGCCGGGGCGGTGCTGGCACAGGTTGATGTTCTTTCGGCACTTGCGGAACTCGCCGCAAAGCAAGGCTATTGCCGCCCTGACGTTGTGGCGGAGCCTGTGCTGGAAATCGAGGGGGGGCGGCACCCTGTTCTCGATGTCTTGATGCCGCCGGGGCAGTTCGTGCCCAACGAGACGAAGCTGAGTCCGGAGTCGGGAACGGTCGTCGTCATTACCGGCCCCAACATGGCCGGTAAGAGCACGTACATTCGCCAGGTGGCGCTCAACGCGATCCTGGCGCAAATGGGTAGCTACATCCCCGCGAAGGCCGCACGCATCGGCATTGTCGATCGACTTTTCGCTCGGGTGGGAGCCACGGACGAGCTCGGGCGCGGGCAAAGCACGTTCATGGTCGAGATGACCGAGACGGCCAACATCCTCAACAACGCTTCGCCCCGGAGTCTTGTGATCCTCGACGAGATCGGACGGGGAACGAGCACATTCGACGGCATCTCGCTGGCCTGGGCGATCACCGAGCATATCCACGACGCCATTGGCTGCCGCACCCTTTTCGCGACCCACTACCACGAACTCGTTGAGCTGGAAAAGACCAAGTCCCGCTTGCGCAACGCCAACGTGGCCGTGCGGGAGAGCGACGGAGAGGTTGTCTTCCTGCACCGAATTCTGCCCGGAGGGGCTGACCAGAGTTACGGCATCCACGTGGCGCGGTTGGCGGGGGTGCCCGGTCCCGTCCTTGCGCGTGCCCGCGAGATTCTGACCTTCCTGGAAAAGCAGCACGGCCCCGATCCCGGTCCTCCCGTGGGGCCGATCCGCAAGGTAAAGACCGGCCGCGCGTTGCAAAACAGCCTGTTCGCGGCGCTTCCGGATCCTCTCCTCGAAGAACTGCGACAGGTTGATCCTTCGCAGCTCTCCCCCGACCAGGCCTTCGAACTCATCCGCAAGCTGCAAGAACTGGCGGGCCACTGAGTTTCTCGCGTATCCTCTCGGATGAGAGGAGCGTCGCGTGGACCGAGAGGAAGGACCCCTGACAGAGAACGCGTGCTCTTTTGGAGGCGGAGTGCCTCCGGAAGTAGAGGCGAGCGTGCTCATCTGCCCTGCTGGTGGCTCAGGGTAAGGAAGGTTCACTGACCCGCGAATACACGCCTTGCCTCGCTCCTCAATGCATTTCTCCTGCTGAGCTCCCCGGAATGCCTTGCTCCTTTTTGGTGGGAGCGCCGGCCAGTTCGAGAACCAGGGGAAGACGTATTCGGAGAGCCGGCGGGGAAATCCGGAACAATCGGATCCAGATTGGCCTCATTCCCTGTAGAAGAACCCTCCACAATGTGCGGGAGCCGTTCCATGGGGAAAATGACGGGTGCCGGGGAACTGGTCCTGGATGATCTGCAAACGCTCTACACCTTGGGCGTTGTGGGGACGCATACCGACGGCCAGTTGATTGCCTCGTTCCTCGCGGGAGATGCTGATACTTCAGGGCAGGCCTTCCGAGCCCTTGTCGATCGTCACGGGCCGATGGTTCTGGGAGTCTGCCAGCGAATTCTAGGGGATCGCCACGAGGCTGAGGATGCCTTTCAGGCGACGTTTCTGGTCCTTGCCAAGCGAGCGCACGGCATTCGCCGTAGCGATTCCGTCGGCGGTTGGCTGCATCGCGTGGCCCGGCGTATCGCGGTGAGAGCTGGAAAGCTCGCAAGTCGGCGGCGTCCCACCAGGGACGTGTCTGAACTGGACGAGGTTCTGGCGGAAACTCGAGACCCGGGCCAGCCTCTCGAACAGGACGAGCTGGGCCGAACTCTGGATCAGGAAATCGACTGCCTGCAAGAATCTTGTCGACAGGTCATCATCCTTTGCGATCTCGAAGGCTTGACCTACGAGCAAGCCGCCGAACGGCTTCGATTCCCTGTGGGCACAGTAAAGAGCCGGCTTTTTCGAGCACGCGGCCGCCTTCGCGAACGGCTGAGCCGCCGTGGAGTCACGCTGGAGAACGTGGGAGGCGCCGCGGCTTTGTGGACCCGGAACGCCGTGGGGTCTGTTTCACCGGCTCTCGCCGAAGGGACCGTCAAGATCGCATTGGGCCAACTTGCGGGAAAGAACGTGGTTCCCGACCTTGTTGAAATGCTCATGCGTAAAGAGATGCGAAACGCGGGACTGAGCCTCCCCAAACTTGTGATGGCGACGGTACTCGTGCTGGGAGTTCCCCTCGGACTCTGGGGGGCGGGGTTCTTCAGTGGGCATCGTCCGGGCCGGCAAGTAAGACTTCCCGAGAACACTCCGCGTATGCTGGTCATGCGTGAGCAAGAAGAGAGCAAACCGGCCGCAAAGAATGCCGGTGTGGCCGCGACGATTTCGGCGACGGGGCGCGTGGTTGACGCGCAAGGGCATGCCGTTGCCGGAGCCCGGATCTTCATTCGGGAGTGGGCGGTCAAACGTACGTCCTCTCTCACCCCGGCCCAGTCCAGTGAACTGGTTCGAGTTGGCGAACTGCCCGATATTCTCGCCCAGGGGGAAACCGATAAAGAAGGGCACTTTCAATTGAAAGATGTGGTCGCACCTTCATTCCCAAGCCGTGAGAATCAAGGTCAATTCGAAGATCGGACATTTCCCTGGGACATGATCGTATTGGCCAAAGGGCATAGCCTTGCCTGGGTGAGGCTGACTCCCGAGAAGCAACGCGAGCCGCTCACCGTCACGCTGGGGAAAGAAGCTTCGATCCGTGGTCGTATCACGCGCGTCGACGGCAAGCCGATCGAAGGAGCTCGGATCCGGGCGATTGAAATCGCCGAGACTTCGGCGGGAATTCGCGAGTTCGGCTCTTCGGATCATCGACTTGATCTTGGATGGTCATCGGTTCCGGTTGACGCTAGGACCTCGAATGATGGACGTTTCGTCCTGGCTGGTTTACCACCCGACCGGCGGATAACCCTCCACCTTCGCGCGGACGGCTATCAGTGGAAGACGGTGTATGCCTCAACGACCGCGCAGCAATTGCCGGATCTGGTGGATACCACTTTCCACTTTTCGCGCCGGGAGACCACAAAACACCCGATTCACACCGGCGATTTCGTGGTGCAGATGAAGGCGACCGATCATCGTCTTCAAGGGACATTGGTTTTTGAGGAGACCGGAGAGCCGGCCGCTGGAACACAAGTGCTTGTTGGATATACACCCAAGGGGAAAACGGATAGCAATGGGCGATTCTTGATCGAGGATCTCGCCGCGGGAACGATCCAACTGCATGCCTATGCGGACCGAAAGGACTACGCCCCTCTCGATCTGACCGTGGAGATTCCCGAAACAGAGAAGAGGATCGAGAGAACCTTCAAGCTTCCTCGTGGTCTCGCCGTCTCGGGGCGCGTCGTCGACAGTGCCGGGAAGAGCGTCGAGGGGGCAAAACTGAGATATGAAAATTCGCCACAAAGTAAAGGAATCTCGACTCTCTTCGGTCTCCAAGCCACCACGGATTCCACCGGGCGATTCCATCTCAATGTCCCAGCGGGACCAGGGTTCATCGTGGTCTACGGCGCTCCTCGCGGCCTTGTCAGACCTGGGCTTCGTTTTGTCGGCTCGGCCCCTGAAGACCGGCTCGCCAGACCTTTGGACGGAAAATCCGGAACCATCATCGATAATCTCAGTTTCACGCTCTATCGGGGGCGAAACGCCACGATTCATGCTCTGGATCCGGAAGGACACTCGCTCGCTGGAGTGGAAGTACGTTCTTACGAATTTCAAAGTCATCCGGAAGAGCCACTCCTTACGAATAAGGATGGCCTTGTCGAACTCTCCGGGCTTGCACGTGGAGGAACCATCACGCTGGATCTGATCCACCGAGAGAAGAAGCTCGGAGGGAGGGTCGAATTGCTCGACAACCAGGGCTCAGAGTTCTCGAAAGTGATCGACCGAAAACTGTCTCCTCTGGGCTCGCTCACCGGATCGGTACTGGACGAGAACAATAAGCCGATCAAGACACCCTCACTTATCCTTTACGTGGACGCGAAAACGCCCGAGTCTATTGGCAAACCCATCAGCCAGCGCAATGCGGTCGCCGTGGACGGAGCGTTTCGCTTCGATGAATTGATTCCTGGGGCGAGCTACTACGTCAGCGCAAACGCCGATGGCCACGCCTGGCAAAACAGCAAGAGGATCACGGCGGAAACGGGGGCGACACAGCAACTTGAGCCTTTACGCCTGCCGTCCGCCCTCCGCTCGCTTTCGGGGGTTGTTGTCGATCCTCGAGGAAAACCCGTGGCAGGAGTTACGGTCGGTCTTGATCAGCACCCGGGGCGCCTGTTGTACAACGCCAGCGGACGTTGGTTCATGACCACGGACGTGACTGGCCGTTTTGATTTGAACAAGCTTCCCAGTGGACCGCTTAGCATCAGAGCCTTTCGTAGTCCCAACGGCCCGGACCGCCAAATCAGGAATTCCGTGCGCGAGGACGTCGGCGAAAACCAGACCGAGATACGAATTGTGATCCCTGACCTTCGGCGTCGCCTCCAAGGCATCGAGGACTGAAAGGAGAGATGACGATGAACTTCGTGACCATGGCCGCCACATTGTTGGTAGTCGCCTCGCCGGCTCGTCCCGACTTGAAGGGAACCGTGACGTCGGAAAACGGGACGCCGGTTGCGGGAGCCGAGGTGTTCGTCGCAGCGGCAGGACCGCGAACCGGGAGCAGTTCCCTTTGCCCCTCATGCTACGCCGACTGCGCCAAGCATACGACGACGGATGCACAAGGACGCTTTGTGATTCCCTCGCTCGATCCCACGCTGCTCTTTCGCATTCTTGGCGTTCGCAAGGGATTCAAAGGAAAATATGCGTCCAAGGTAGACCCCGCCTTGGGAGAGCTGACGCTGGTGCTCCCCTCCTTTGATCCGGACTCTCTTCCCGCGGATCGTCTGGTTCGAGGCCGGATCCTGAACCCCGAAGGGGGACCGGTGATCGGAGCCATTGTTGAGCCCTATATGTTCGACACCGTCGCCTTCAGCGGCTTCTCCCCTGATATCTTCGATCCCGTGGCTGTCAGCGACGCTAGCGGCGAATTCAGTCTTACGTCGACGTCTCCGGTTCGAAAGCTCGACGTAAAGGTCGAGGGGCGTGGATTGGCCTCGCGCGTGTTCCGAGATCTCAGGCCCGGCAACGTGCCGGAGCTTCAACTGGTCCGAGGAGTCGAGGTCTCCGGCCGACTTGTTCAGAAGGGTAAGCCCGTGGAAGGAGCCGTCATCGGGATCGTGCAGGTGAGGCGAGACCTCGCGAACTCCGGATTTCTTGGCTCGCGCGAGACGGCTACGGATCGAGAAGGCCGATTCGTGCTTTCCAATATCGCACCGGAGGACGACTATTATATTTACGGGACCATGGCGAGCCTTTCCGAGCATGGAGCTCTTGCCAGCAAGGAAATGCGGGTAGGCCGTGATGGTAGCCGGTTGGAGCTGGGGGACCTCAACGTTCAGGCAGGCCACCGTTTATCCGGGAAGGTCGTTCTCTCGGATGGAAAACGGATACCGGCAGGAACCGAGCTTAGGATCTCTCGTCGCGAGGCCTGGGATTCGCGATCGACGACTCTGGATTCCGAGGGGCGGTTTTCGATGCCCGGGATTCCCGCGGAGGAAATCTCCGTGAGCGTCGCGCTGCGAAACTACGGACTGTCTCCCAAGAATAAAACGAGAGACGCTGACAATCCTCGGGTCCTCTGCGGGTATGTCGAACAAGACATCGACGGGTTGACGATCCTGCTCGAACCTCAAGTGGAGTAGAATGAAGTCGGTCAAGCGAGGGTAAAGGGACCACCAGGGGCACGAAGACGAGTTTCCCGATGACTGATCAACCCGCGGATGGGAAGTGGCTGGTCCGCGAACGATACTGGCGGCGAAAGCTTGGGCGGATCCGGCTAGGGGTCGAGCCGATCGAAGAGCAAGTGACAAAGTATCGCAGGGCGACCTGGGTGCTGACGTGGGTCTTGATCGGCTTGGCGGCGATCTTCGTGGGGTTGTTCGCGGCCTTTCAGCGGCCGGACATCGGCGGAGTGCTGGCGGGAGTGCTTCTGTTACCAATCGTGATTCTGGCCTGGGCTGAGTTTGCGTTGACCAAGGCCCGCGTAGCTCGCTACCTCCGCGAGATGCGCGCGGAGGCCGCACGGCAAGCGGACTCGGGACGAACGTAAAGAACGTCCCGAGTGTCCGCTTACCAGGAGCTCATACTCCGGGGCCCCGCTCCGACCAACTCAACGTCGTCGTCCTCCTCGAGTGGTCCATCGGACCACTCGTCGGAGTCGCTGACGCTCGCCTCAAGTTCAGTCTTGAGGCGCTTTCGGGCGGTGTGGAGACGCCGCTTGACCGTACCGATGGGCGCATCGAGCGCTTCGGCGATTTCGATCAGCGACTGCCCATGGATGTAGAAAGCGACCAGGACCTCTCGGTCGATGGTCTTCAACCGATCGAGCGCCTCCCACAGGTGGTGGGCGCGTTCGCGGCTGATAAGCGTATCAAGCGGCCCGTCCTGTCGCTCCGTGGCCGCGCCTTCGAGCACAACCGCCTCCACGGTGGGAGGAGCGCTGCGCCGAGTGGCCCGGTTGATCGCCATACGCACGGCCACCTGACGGAGCCAGCCGGCGAATCGCTCGGGCTCGCGGAGCTGGTCGAGCCGCCGCAAGACGTGCAGGAAGACTTCCTGCGTCATTTCAAGGGCCTCGCTGGTGTTCCCGAGCCGTCGCAAGCAGATTGCGTGGACAGTCCGCTGGAACTGCTCCACCAACTCACCAAACGCCTCGCGGTCGCCAGCCTGGGCCTGCCGCACCAAGATCGCCAAATCGGTCCAGGCTTCGTCCCGGACCGCAGAATCACGCAAAGTCGCCAACACGGTGGTCGCTCCCCCACTCGTTGGGGTTTCAGCTCCGTCGTGCCCTGGTCGTATGCAGAACGACGCACGGCGGGGCTGCTTCGCAGTCCACGAACAGGCGCCGGGTCCTTAGTACGAGCGTCGATCGAGGCTCCCCGATGGGCGCGAAGAGCGCTGCCATTCGGGGCGAGCTCGAGACGTCGCGCCAAGGCGCGGCGGCCGACGGTGACGGCTGGGGCGCGGTGACCTTTGCGATGGCAAGAGTCGTCCGCACGAAGCCGACCGCGAACTCAACTGGATGTTGGGGTCCAACCAGACGCGTTCAACCGACACAATCGAGCGCGTTTGGCGACGTTCCAACGAGTATGAGCCGGGGTTCGGCGCTCATCCTCCCGCGGCTGCTGTGGCAGCAGCGGCGGTGGTAGCTAAGGTCGCTCGGGCCAGTCGTGATCCAAGGTCATCACCGCTGAGCAACCGTAGACCTTTAAGCGGTATACCGTTGCGTTTCGAGCATTCTTGCTGTTGCCAGAGATGCTCGGGGGCGTGGCCTTGGAACTCCCCAAACTGACAATGCCTGTCAGCCTGAGGAAACGACACTGCCGCGACGTCGACCCTGCGTCGTACTACCGGGGAACTTGGGACGTGCCACGGTGGTACGGAGGACGAGCTCGAAATCGGGGGAATTGATTCCTGTCCAATAATCATGGGCATGGATTGATACCCCCGCATTTCGTCGCGCAAAACGACACGATGGACGTGGCGGGTGCGCAGGGTCTTATCGCCAGTGTTGACACCCGCCAAATTGGCGAGCGACCGCGTGCCGAGGTTCAGCCGATTCAGATTGGCCGACAGCGTCCGGTTCGTGCGGTTCAACATAGCAAGACCCTCACATCCGCCAACATTGGGCGGGCTTTACGAAGTGAGGCGACTGAGAGCGCGGCGAAAAAAATCCGCCGGTCGGACCATTCCCAAGGGAATAGCCGTCGCGAGTGGAGACTATATTAGGTGCGTCTCCGAGCACTTACGAGTCTTGGAGTCCGAACTGGCTCCCGATTCCTCGTGACCGCCGAGACACATTCCCGGCGTCTTTTCCGAGGAGCGACTTTATGAGAGTCACCCCCCTTGTGCGAGCATAGACATCGTACCCGTACTAAGAGTTCGCGCGAATTCTAAATTTATTTCGGCTCGCGAATCCGGCGCGATTTGATCTCTTGCGGGAATCGGCAAAAACCCCCGATTGACGCGAGAGTTTCCCACCAATTCGCGAACGTCAGGCCGCCCTCGATTCGTAAGCGAGAGGCTTCTCCCGGAGTGAGGGCTGTTCGCCAAAGGTACGGACCCGTAAGGAGATGAGTGGCCGCGCTCGTGCGACGAGACGGCCGGACCGGTCTCCTTTTCACGGTTTGCCAGGGGGCCGCGCGATGAGCGGAGCGCGCGTTCGACGTCTCAAAGTCCCACGGGGTTTCTTGGGGCTTCTCCGAGCAAGATGCGGCGAATCTCTTGGGCTGCCTTGGTGCGAAGCTCGACAAATCCCTCGACGCTGTAGAAGGCCGAATGGGGAGTGAGCAAGACACGAGGGTGCCTGCGGAGCTGATCGTTGTCGAGCGGCTCACGCTCGACAACGTCGAGACCCGCTCCGGCGATGTGCCCGGAATCCAGGGCGGCCAAAAGCGCGTTCTGATCGACGATCGGACCGCGCGCGGTGTTGACCAGGTAAGAGCCGGGACGCATCGCGGCCAACGTCTGGGCGTTGATCAGGTGGTGAGTCGACTCGTCCAAGTAACAGTGCAAGCTCACGAAATGGCTTTGTTCGAGAAGTTCCTCGAGCCGATAGACCCGTCGCACGCCCAGAGCCTTGTCATGCCCCTGGGGCAGATTCGGATCATAGAAGACCACGTCGAGTCCAAATGCCTTGGCCCGAAGGGCGGTTGCCGAGCCGATCCGGCCGCAGCCGATGAGCCCCAGCGTTTTCCCTCGTAGGCGAGGGGTTCCGAGGGCCGTCCGGTAATCCCAGCCTCCGCCGCGAATGTCCTGGTGCGAGGGCATGAGGTGCCGCACGAGGGCGAGAAGAAACATCACGGCGTGATCAGCAACTTCCTCGGTCCCGTAGTCGGGAACGTTACAAACCACGATGCCGCGACGAGCTGCGGCCACGCGGTCGACGTTGTTGTAACCCACCCCTGCTCGTACCACCCCCTTGCAGCGCGGGGCTCGGGAAAACGTCTCCTCGCCGAGCAAGGGAAGCTCGTGAAACATGATCAGGGCGTCGGCTCCGGCCACACGGTCGAGGATCTCCTCCTCGCGGCTGGCCCCCAAGGTCTTGATCTGCGCAATGTCGTTGAGAACCGGATTCTCGATGGAGGTTTCATCGAGAAAATCCGTCACGATCACGGTGAACCGTGATGACATTCGAAACTCCTTGTATGTCGGTTCAGGACCGGACGGTATGCACGACCACTTTCGATGGTAGGGGCTTCAGCCAGGACGCTACCGAAAGAGGCTCGGGAACCGCGAAAATCTCCCGCGAGTCATCGGCGACCCGCACTGCGATTCGCTCCGGCCAATTTCTGATGAGACCCCAACCAAGCCCCGGGGCGGGCTCGAGATCAACGGCCTCGAGAGTACTCAGCGTACATGACCAGACATCCGCTTCGTAGGCCCTTGGGAAAAACCAGAATCGCTGATTGGTTCGCACCAGGACTCCCGGCGGCCATCGCCACCCCCGCCCTCGTCGAGCGGGAGAGGACTCCACGATCCACTCGTTGGCCGCCAGATGGAAAGGACCGAGCGAATCATCGACGACAGGTGTGTGCCACTTGGCAACGAGCGGGCGAATGACGAAGTTGACCAAGAGGTTGACCAGGATCGTGACCAGAAGCCCGAGAGCGACCGCGAGGATGAGCGAGCTGGGGATGCTAAAGAGAGCCAAAAAGATGCGCTGGCCGGGACGTCCGCGCCGGGGAAAATTCAACCACAAGAGCAGTTGAGTCATGAAGAACACGAAAGCCACTGTTCGCCAGAAGAGCGATTGATGATCGAGCTGGATACGAGGTGGTGTCATCGCGCTTTCCGCCTTCGCGCAGGAACTGTGGAGGCGACCCTCTTGGTTCCGTGAGGCGCACCGAGTAGGTTCAACACCGAAGGAGCCCGTCGAGCGAAACTTGGGGGGTGAGGATGGCTTGCCTGGCCGCTGTTCAGCTTGGACGAGCAACTATTGTGAAACATTAGCCGACGCGGGGGAAGGCGTATGCCCAGGATCAAACAACTCCTGTCCGAAGGAAAGATTGTGCGCTTGTTTGGAATCGGACAGTTGTTAAGTCCAAAGCTGATCGAGATCGTAGGAGAGCATGGCGACTTTGACGGTCTCTGGCTGGATGCCGAACATGCCGGCATCGGCATGCGAGAGATCGAAGTTGCGACTCTTGCGGCCAAGGCCGCGGGGCTCGATCAGTTCGTTCGCCTTCCCGCGACGGACTATGCCTCCATTATGCGCCCTCTGGAGGCCGGAGCAGGGGGGGTAATGGTGAGCATGGTGCGTTCGGCGGCGGACGCCGAGCAGGCGGTCCGGTGGGCCAAGTTCTGGCCTCGAGGCGAACGGGGCATGAACGGAGGCAATCGCGATGGCCGGTTCGGTCTCATGCCGTTGAAGGACTATGTCGAGAAGGCCAACCGGGAGACCTTCGTCGGCGTGCAGATCGAGACAGCCAGCGCCTTGGCGTCGGTGGCGGAAATCGCCTCGGTTCCCGACATCGACCTTCTCTTCGTGGGACCGGCTGATATCAGCCAGGTGCTGGGCGTGCCGGGAGACTTCGAGAACCCGCGCTGTCTCGATGCAATCGAAGGGATCGCCCGAGCTTGCCATGAGGCCAAGAAGCCCTGGGGAATCGTTCCCCGCGGTCCCGAGTACGCGGAAAGGATGCGTGGCTGGGGCTGCCAGATGTTCGTTGTTGGTTTCGACATCCACGCGTTTCACGCGGGGATCAATGCCGTCAAGCAACGTTACAGCGGCTTCTTTCCCAAGGCTTGAAAACCCAAGAGCCTTCACGAGGGGAGCAAGCGATTGCTGCCCCGTGAAGGCTCTTGAGCGAGTTAGCGGCGGTCGAGGGAAGCTGGAGGACTAAGGCCAGGGGAGAGACGTTTCTCAGCCCTCGCCGTCGTCTCCTCGGCTCGTCGAGAGGTCGCGGTTTCGGCTCTGTTCGACGGCTTGTAGCACGCCGAAGCGAACGCGGCGAACCAAGGCCGGTCGTTGTTCTCGGGGCACTTCGCGAGCAATCCAATCCATGGCGGAGTTGGCGGCTCCTCGGAAGCCCTGCGCTTCGGCGATGGCTCCGAGCGCGGTCATCTTGCGGAAGTCTTGAGAGTACAGGGCCACGGTGCTGCGGGCGTCCTCGAAACGTCCGACCGAGATCAGGTTGTCGATCAGAACACCCGTGAGGACGGCCCGCGGATCGTCGAGAGGAATCGACGAGACGGTCTCGGCCGCGAGTTGGTACGTGCGCGTGGCACCGGCGTCTTTGGTGCGAGCTTGGGCTTCGGCAAGCCGCACGAGAGCGTCAGTTCGCACTTCCGGCTGCGGAATCGTCATTGCGATCTGCACGCCTCGGTTGAACTGCCTGGACTGGGCCGCCGCATAGGCGATCGCGACGAGCGCTCGGTCACGCCAGACGGGACGCTGAATCGCCCTCGAGATCTCGGCCGCGCCCACGAGCAGTTGATCTGCTCGCCTGTCGATCGGGTGGTTGGGGCGTCGCTTGATCGGGCCGTCGGCCGGCTTCTTGGTGATGTCCTTGCTCGTCGCATCCCCGTCGTCATGAGGAAACTCGAGCACGATGGACTGGCTGCCGAAAGCCTGGCTGTCCACGACGCGGTAGAGCATCTCATTCCGATAAGTCGGATTGCTCATGTGAGAGGCCAGGTAGGCGGAACGTCGCCATTCCACCTCGGCCCGGTCGATCAGCTTGAGCCTATCCGTGGGGGTCGCCGGAATGGGCGCCACGGGATCGTCGGGGCCTTGGTTCCCCTGATCCCCTTTACCCTCGCGGAGATGCGCTTCGCTGAGGTGGTCGAGTGTGTAGATGATCGCCATGATCCGCAGGTCGCGGGTTAGCGAATCCGGGATCTGGAAGGCCGACTTGGCGGCCTCTCCTAAGGCTTGGTGCGAAATATCCAACTGATTGGTGAAGATCGCAACCGCACCAATACGCTGGTAGGTCAGCGTTCGTTCCGAGGGGTCGCTGATCGTGGCGGTCCGGCTCAGGTCGCTCGGCTTGATCCGGGCCGACCCACTGGCGTATTTGCCCGAAGCCCCTTCGGTATCGGGAACGAAGGGAAAGAGCGTGGCGTCGTCCGGGAAGCGGGTACCGACGCCGGGCCCGTAGGGAACACTAAAACCAGGAGGCAGCGCGTTCAGATCCCCCGGTCGTAGGCGGGGTGAATCGCCGAACGGGCCTGTGCTGTAAGCGGGTCCGGGGCCCACGCCAGAGGCTGATCCGGACCGGTTGTTCTGGACGCCGGAAGAATAACCGCTACCTGTCCCTTCGCCGCTGCCGGAGGAGAGCCCCGGCCCGACTTGGGCGGATGCCGTCAGGGGAAACACCACGGCGAACCCCAGGCTCAGGGTTGCGCGCATGGCGATATCAAATCGCGTTCGAGTCATGGGTGCCCGTCCTGGGGGCCGGCTCTTGTTAAGAGTCCCGAAGCCCGAAGAAGGAACTGGTCCGGCCGGATCGCGACGGTGCGCGGGCTCAGACACTCTCACGCTGAATCATGCCCCGCATTCGGCAACTGGTCAAATCGGGGATGCCCCTTCCCCCTTTCCGCGACCAAATATTCGGCGTGGATTGTCGAGCAAGACCAGGCGAGCCAGCTCGATCGCTCGTTCCAGCGACCATCCCTGGCCACGAATGGCCTCCTGCGAGAGAGTCTCCGCGAGAACACGCCGATACATGTTAAATTTAGGTAAAATGAATTCGAGCTTGTAGGCGTCGGAGTAATATCCCACCTGCTTGACCTTGGGAACCGCCTGGAGCCGAGCCCGCAAGTCGTTGGCGATGAACGCGGGGATGTTCGAGTACCACCAGTGCCCTAGCGGAACGACGTTGGGGAAGATCCAGGAGTAAGCAACGAGCTCGCCTCCCGCGTCGGGAGAGAGCGTTGAGATCGGGAAGGTCACGCTCGAGAAGTGGTTGAACAGTTCACGATAATCCGCCAGGCTGACGCGCCGGTCGAAGAGGTCGCGCCCTCCCGCAACGCCTGCGGGGTAGATATTCCGGATCGGACCGATCATGAGGTCGAAGGGCAAGCGATAGTCCGCACAGAACTCGGCCAGGGTCCAGAAGACCAGACGGCGAATCTCGTCATGTTCGTCCGGCCGAAGATCCAGGTGGTGCAAGGCCCGCCGAATTGGGGTCACCGCTCGCTTTGGTGAGGCCGGATGTGGGATGAAGTCAGGGGGAAGGCTGATGGCGCAAGCCTTGGCGCCGCGCTGCACGAATCGCTCGAACACCACGCCGATCGCCTTCTTCAGCGAGGCGAGGTCTTGAATGTCCTGCCCCGAGACTTTCTGCAGCCGTTCCAGCGTACTTGGCTCATGGAGTTTTAGGACCAGGTCGTCGGTACGCAGGCAGGGCACGTAAGCCTTGGTGTCCCACCCTTCAAGCGGGTCATCGAAGTCGTTGGTGAGGAACACCGCTTCAAGCCGGGTCTTGCTCCAAACTTCACGGTCCCAGGCGGATCCGAGGCTTGAGCGCTCCGCACGATCGTACAATTCCCCAATGTTCTGGGGGGTGATTCGTTCGTGTGGGAAGTCGTGAAACGTATGCGCGATTTCCAGCAGCCAGGAGTATTGGACCGTGTTGTCGATGCGATCGAGGAACTCGGCCAGGTTCTGGGCGCGGACTTTGGGGGCCAAGTCGGCCGCGACGCGCTCGATCGGCATCCCCGCCGAGTGAGCGAGTTCGGTATAGTAGTGGTAGCCGAGCACCTCGTCGAAGTTTCGCGCGGCGGGGCGATGTGGATCGATATGCGAGTGCGGGTCGAATATCGGCCAACGCGAGAATTCGTCGAAGAGTTCACGTGCGGTCGAGTCGTGCGGGATGGTGGTCGGCATCGGTGCGGTTCGTCGGGAAGGTCTTGTCTTGGGCGGATTTGGTTGGAATTGATCCAAGGCCAACCTAGCCGCCAGGGTCGGAACACGCAAGAGAGGAGAGCCGGCCGGGATGAATGTGGTGGTGACCGGCGGCGGTACGAACGCGCCGATTGATGATGTCCGCTCGATCACAAATGTGTCGTCGGGACGGTTTTCCGCGATGATCACCGAAGCCTGCTTGAGGCGGGGAGCGTCGGTTTGGCACATCCACGCTCCGTCCGCTCAACTCCCCTTCAAGCGGCTCGCTCGGTTCGACCTGGACACCCAGGATCCGCGTGCTGAGCATGCGCGGCTGGATCGGCTTCACGATGAATGGCGCGAGCTTTCACCTCGGCTGAACTTCCTTCCCCTTCGCCACGGAACGGTGGGAGAGTACGCCTCGGTGCTGGAGAAGACGCTTCGGTCTCAGTCGATCGACGTTGCCATTCTGGCGATGGCGGCTTCGGACTTCGAGCCCCAGCCGGTCCCTGGCAAGATCGACTCGGAGGCCAAGTCTTTTTTGATCCAAGGGCGACACGTTCCCAAAGTGATACGCTCCGTTCGGGACTGGGCGCCCAACGTCTACCTGGTGGGATTCAAGCTCCTCTCAGGGGCGCCGAAGCTCGAGTTAATCCGCCAGGCTGAGACCGCCTGCCTGGTGAATCGCGCGGATCTGACCGTCGCCAACGATCTGTCGACTCTTCAAGCCGGTCAACATACCGTTCATTTGGTTCGAACGGGACAAGCGCCCGAGACGCTCCTCCCCGGTGAGGATCTCGGCGACCGGCTGGTGGAGCGGATCTTCCCCTGGGTCCAGGCGAAAGCATGTGGTGAGCTCGCCGCTCCGACCAGCTCGTCTGTTGACTGACCGCCAGGGAATTCCTGGGCGTCCTCGCCAGGCGCCCAGGGCTCGCCGCAAGTTTCGCAGGCCGTAACGACATCGGGCCGGCCATATGAATGGCCGGCCCGCGTGTGCGCTGAGCTATGGGTCTCAAACCGATCTCAGGATCGGCCAGCGCCCTGCGTTTCGCGATCTCGCCGACGGCGAACGCCGGAGTGCGAGGGGGCGCCCCGCTTGGCGAAGCGGCCGGGGCGGCCAGGACCAGAGCGGTATCCCTGGCGAGGTTGAGGACGGAAGAACGGTCGCGGAAGGGTCGGAACCCCTTCCACCTCGTCCCGCTCGATTTCGCGGGAGATGTTCCGCTCGATCTGGTCGAGCAGCTTGCCCTGGTCGGGCATTACGAGAGAGAACGCGACACCGTCCACACCCATTCGCCCCGTGCGGCCGATTCGGTGCACGTAGTGGGTGGGATCTTCGGGAAGGTCGAAGTTGACGACGTGGGAGACGCCGCGAACGTCGATACCTCGGCCGACCACGTCGGTGGCCACGAGCGTTGTCAGTCGGCCGCCGCGGAAGCCCTGGAGAACCCGGTTCCGCTGAGCCTGGCTGAGATTGCCGTGAATCGTGTCCGCCGAGATTCCTTCGGAGCGAAGCAGGGTACCCACTCGGTCGGCCCCTCGCTTCGTGCGGCAAAACACGATCGCTCGAGGGGGTTGCTCGCGGCGAAGCAGCTTGACCAGCAGCTCGAACTTGCGCTCGGCCGCGACCATGATGTACGACTGCTTGATCGCCGGGATCGTCGCGTCTTCATTGTCCCGGATCAGGCGGACGTCAATCGGGTCTTTGAGGTACGTGTTGGCGAGGTCACGGACATCCCGGGGCATGGTCGCTGACAGGAGCAGCGTCTGACGGGTATCCGGAACCGCCTTCAAAATGGTTTCGACCGCGGGGCGGAATCCGATGTCCAGCATCTGGTCGGCTTCGTCAAGGACGACGATGCGCACCTTGTCGAGCCGGATGGCGTGCCGGGCCATGAGATCCATCAAGCGACCGGGGGTGGCTACCACAAGCTGGCAGCCGGCGCCGAGCGCCTGCTGCTGGCGATAAATAGATTCGCCGCCAACCACGGCGACGGCGCGAACCCGGCGTCCGAAAGAAATCTTGTCGAATTCACGGCAAATCTGAATCACCAGCTCTCGCGTCGGCGCCAGGATCAGGGCCTGGGGGCGTCGCTCGCGCTCATCGATCCGCTCCAAAATGGGGATCAAGAACGAGGCGGTCTTGCCCGTGCCGGTCGGCGCGTTCCCCAAGCAATCACGACCGGCAATGGCCGGAGCGATCATCTGCGCTTGAATTGGACTAGGCTCGTTGAAACCGTTTCGAGCCAAGGCCTTCAATGTGGTCGCACTTACACCTAGGCTTTGGAACCCTTCGGAAACCTGGGTCCCATTCGTCGTCGTCTGCAAACTGATCTCCTTGTAACCCCGACTTGCGGCGCGGACGGTACAACCCGAACGGTCGTCCGTTTTGCTTTCGGACGCGGCTTGCGTGAGTCGGCCTTGTCGCGCCAAGGGGTCCGTTCCGGAGAAACCGGAACCGGAAAAAAGAGCCAGCGCAAAGAGACCAACAGGCAGGTGGCTCGCGAGGTAGGATCTCGGCCTCAAGCCGGTAGGGTAGAACCCTCCTAATATTTTCAACGGGTGCATTCTATCACGGCATCCCAAAAAAGCGAACCGGATTTCGGCCATCTCGACAAAAACGGTCCATGAAAATTCCTTGAAGCTGTCATATCCCTGTCATCTTGCCCGATCGATGAAAACGTCCTTGACGATTCTCCTTTTCGTTCGGTTTTGTTTGACCTCTTTTTATCGTCTACGTGTAAAAATGAATATTAGTTGCAAGAAGACCCCATGCGATGAATCCCTGGCGTGATCAAATTGAGGCAGCCTCGAAATGAAACGAAGGCATGGTTGCACGCAGTCGTACTGAGGCACTTTTGGGTGGAGCGACGAAAAAAGGCCGCCGGTATGTACCGGCGGCCTTGTGAGCATTCCCCAAAGGGGAGTTCATGAACCGAGAGGGCGAGAGGGTTTAGCGGCCCGACTCGCTCATATCCATTTCGAAGTCGCTAAGATTGATGTCGGAATCGCCGTCCGCGTCTTCGCTCGGTTTATCGTAAATCTTCGCCCAGCGGTGATCATCGGCTCCCGAGCCAAACGCCTGGCCGTTCCGCTCATTCTCGCGTTGGCAGTCGATGCAACTATTGGTATAGGGGAGGGCGTTCAGACGAGCCTCGGCGATCTTCTCGCCGCAGAACTCGCAACGACCGTAGGCTCCCTCTTTGATCCGCTGCAGAGCGTGCTCAATCTGTCCCAACTCGCGGCTTTCGATCTCGACGAGCTGCGACGAAATCTCATCATTGGCCGTGTCGACAGCAGCGTCGACATTGTCGCCGACCACATCCAGTTTGGCGAACTCACGGAAACCTTCGAGATCTCCGTTAAGGGCTTTACGAAGCGCGTCGCGGCGAGCCACGAGCCGCGAGGTAAGTCGAAGCAAAGCGTCTTTGCGGGCCATGTTACACCTCCAGGTGTACGTCGAAGCGGATCAACGGTTCCCTAGATCGGACCGACGGACCCGCGGTTTCCGAAAGTGCCGTGACAAACCCAGTCGCGTGGATAGTCACCCTCGTAAAAGATCCGGGATCAAAATGATGATTGACCGGGTCGTCACCAACACCCCCAAAGGTCTTGGCGTAAAGATTGCCACCTCAAGAGTACATCGTCAGATCGAGGCAGTTCGCGTCACCACAGGCAAGCACATTATGCGCCATGGGCAAGGCCTCCACCATTTTTTGACGATCCTCACGAATATTACGTCGAGCCGGGACAAAGGTTTGCCGAAAGCGAAGCATTTTTCTCGGCTCCATTCATGCCCACGCTTTCGATCGGACACTTCTGCGAGTTTCTCCAGTCACGAAGTCCGATTCTGACTCTGGACTCTCGCTGTTGAGCCTTCAAACCCCCTGGTATTTCGCTCGACGCATCTCTACGGGGCCTAAAGATTTTTCGGGACTCCCCGAATCTGCAAATTGGACAATTTGCCGACCGAAAAGTTCCCAAGGAATTCGTTAGATCGTGGGATGGCCATTTCCCAATCCATTCAGAGATGAAATGGGAAATGAAAAGTTAGGTGCACGGCCGATCATGCGCCGTTTTGGAAGGTCGGGGGTCTTAGGGGGGCAGGGGCGGTTTGTCGTGGGGCCCGGTCCTCTATCCACATCGATAAAAATGCGCTCAGCGTCGCTCAGAGCTGAGGAGGGCCGGGGAAGGAGCGAGCGACGAATGGCTGATCACCGTCGGAATCGCGTCAGATCCCGCGCGCACAAAATTAACATATTGCGTCTGACTAGCGGAGAGATAAATCCACTGTTCGATCAACTGCCCCTGTGAAGCCGAGAAGACCTTGCGGTTCGCCTCGCCAAGGAGAGCCCGGACCTCCTGCGCTGTTTTTCCCTTGAGGAGCTGTCGCTTGGGAATGGAAGGAGGAGCTGCGGGACGTTCTTCGGCAGATGCAGATTTGGCCGACGAAGCGTCGCGCGCATTCTCAACCCACTCGTCATTGACCTTGCGAAATCCTCGGCGGCGGAAAGCGTCGGCGATTTCCGCCGATTGGGGGTCGATCTTCCAGGCAGCCTGAAGTAATTCGATTGCAGAGGCCTTATCGCCGATCAAACTTTCATACTGGCCAGCCAAACTGATTCGTCCCTCGGCATCCGTGGGGCTGAGGCGATGGGCCCGCTGATCATTGAGCCACTCGCGTAAAAGCGCGGTCCCTCGCTCCGGCTGGTGCAGTCGTTCCTTGTAAAGTTTGGCCAATGCTTGAACCTCACTGAGCCGAAGCGTTCCGAGGCCTCGAGCGGCATCCTTGATGCCGAGCTCCAGCAACTGTTCGGCGACCGCGGGGCGATCGGGAAGTTGGTTAGCGGCTTCTTCGGCGAGTGAAAGGGCCTCTTTCGGTTCCGAGGCGGCCTGTCGTTCCAGATATTTCTGGGTGACGTCCGCCCAGAGCCGATGGTCGAATGCTGCGCGGGCGGCGGAAGGGGCGGTGCGATAGGCTGCGGCCGGATTCTCCTCGTACGAGGCTTCCCAGCGGCTGAGGTCTACGTTCAGCACAGCGCTAGGCGCCGCGGCCTTCGGAAGAAGATCATCGATATCGGCGCGGAGCGACTGCAGTTCGTCGGCCGTTTTCGCATCGCGCAGGCGTCGGCGAAATGCCAGATGTCCCAGCGCCGCGGGTTCGGGCTCGGGGATTTGCTTGTCTCGGGCGCGCCGGGCCAACTCGAGCCAGTGCTTGGCGGGGTCGAGGGCCGGGCGTTCTGCTTCAATGCGAATTGCGTCTCGCATCAAAGCGCGACCACGCGTGAGTAACTCCTTGTCGTCGAAGTCCAGTCCTCGCTTCTCGGCCCAGGTAGCCCACGCTGTGCGTCTCTCGAAGTCCCCCGGCGAGAGCACAGCGATCCCCTGGTTCAGCCGGTCCATATCCTTGGGCATGAGCTCAACGGACGTCACGTCGCAGGCCCAGAGATCTCCTTCGCGTTTCAAGACCCCCTGAATGCGAACAGCCGTGGCGTTGGGGGATTGGGCATAGCGGAGCCGCGCGGGGAGTCGAAACGGCATCGGCACTCGTTTGAGCCAGATCTCATCAAAGCCACGCCCCTGGTGCAGTTGGAAGCGAGCCACGCGATCGTCGACGATGACTTCGTGCCCGATCAAGTCGGGCCGTTTCACAAGTTCCGAGGGTTCGACAGGCACCGCGGCTGCTCTGGCGGCCGACGCATACATGAGCACGACAAGTAGAGTGGCAATGGTCGTTTGGATTCTGGTCATTGCTCAGCCTCCCGCGTGACTGTATCCGTAGGCCAGCCGATCGACTCCAGGGCCTTGGAGTGCCTGATCGAGACGCCGCTCTCCGGGTCGAGGTTGAAGAGCCACTCTCCCGTCACCGGGTCCAGGTTTAGGCCGCCGAGACGGGCCCCGAAGATGACGTGATCTCCGACCTTGGGAAGAGAATCCTCAAAGAGCCGGAAATGGGAGAGATCGAGGCGGCCGACCCGCTTCGATCCCTCGGCCGTGGGAATCACGCGATAGTCGAGTTCATAGCCGCCGCTACCATTGGACGTGGGCGCCGCCACGATGTTGGCGTCGATGATGATGGAACGCCCCTTGTAGATGGTGCTGAAGCGGGACTCTCGTTCTTTCGGGTCAGCCGAGGCGTCGGCCAGGATCGACTCCAGCGAGTCTGGACTCAGGTTCGTGAAGATGGCGGCCTCGCGCGCGCCCTGCCGAATCTCTTCGGCCTTGTCCACCTGGCCGCCAAGCGCATCGACGGCCCGGCTGGCCTCGGACAGAAGTTCCTGCGCCGTGTCAAATCTCCCCGCGTCGAGAGCGGGCAACCCTTGCTCGCTGCCGATCTTGGCGATCCGGGGAAGATCCTGAAATCGCGATCGGCCGACCCGGTACCCAATCGTGCTCAAAACGACGAGCCCCACGGCGGCAAAGATCAGCGGATTTCGATGTTTCCTGACCCAGTCCTTTAGGATCTCGCTGCGAGATACGGACTCTTCAACCACGATTGTGGGAGCGGGCGTACGAACCCGAGGACCCTGTGCGGGACGTGCTGGCGCTGGTTTCGAGGTCGCGGGCTTGCGCGGCGTGTCGGCCGCGGGGGCATTTGTTGCTTTCGGACGAGGTGTGCTGGCTGGTTTCTCTTCAACGGCAGCAGGAGCAGCCTCGTCGATGCTGCCGTTCACGGTCTCTGGGACGGGCGCGGCCTCATCAACCCATTCGATTTCGGCAAGCGGTTCGAGCTCGCCACTCGTGGAAGAGAAGGCCGGGGGATCTTTGAGGGTGATGGGGCCTTCGTCGAAGGACGGACTGGACATGGCCGCCTTCGCGGGGCGTTTTTCCGTCGCGGAGGCGACGGGCTCCGGCAGGGGGCTCCTGGGGAGGATGAAGATCCCTTCCCCGCAGGTTGGGCAGCGGAGCGCCTGGTATCCCTCCGTGCGTTCTCCCCGAAGGTGATGTCCTTCGGGACAACTCACATGATAGTACTGCGTTTTGGCGGACGGAGCCGGAGTGAATCCTTGCAGCAGCCTCCGCGTGCGATCAAGGAGGTTCAACAGAACTAACCCTCCCGCCCTGGGGATCGAAGCGCCCCTGACCATTCCCGAGCCACTGGCGTCCGCCACGAAATGACATGACAGTTGTCATGATTATGGGGTAATCAAAGCCGATGGTCAACCGCCGCCGACTCGCCTGGCAAACTTGACCCCTAGAGGAACGAGGCCCTATCATGAGCACACGGGCGGTTCGAGGGGGACCCCCAACCAAGTCGCGATCATGAATTAGGATGGCAGCGAAACATCATGCGGGTCACAGTCAATTTTCAGGACGAGCGACTGGACCTGGAAGTGCCCGACGATCGCTTGATCGCCTCCTGGCAAGGCCCCGCGGGGTTATCGACGGCCGACTTCCGTGAACATCTGCGAGAGGCTCTCGAAAACCCGCGAGACTATCCTCCCTTGAGGCGAGCCGTCGTTCCGGGCGATCGCGTGGTGATTGCTCTGGATGACGAAACTCCCGAGATCAAGGTCGTCCTCGAGGTCGCCTGCCGGATCCTTTTGGAGGCAGGGGTCGAGTCTGAAGGGATCACCGTGTTGGTCCCTCAAAGCGCGTCCGAGCGTCTCGCGGGCGACGTGCCCCCGGGCGTGACACTCATCGGCCACGACCCTGATGACCGAGATAGTCTCGCCTACCTGGCAAGCACCGCCGAGGAACGGCGGGTTTATCTGAATCGGCTCATTACTGACGCGGACTTCGTCTTGCCCATCGGCCGCCTTGGTTTCGATCGCGTCCTGGGCTATCGCGGTCCGTGGAGCACTCTCTATCCGGGGTTCAGCGACACGGAAGCGATCCGGCGATATCGGGCCAAGGTGCTCGATGAACTTCCTTCCGTGGAGCAGTCCGCCAAGGTTTTGAGCGAACCCGCGGAAGTGACCTGGCTGCTCGGAAGCCAGTTTCAGGTCGGAGTCGTCGCAGGGACGTCGGGCGCGGCGCAGGTGCTTGCCGGGCTGGAGTCCTCGATTCGCCGTGATGGCCCCGGGGTCGTTGACGGCCTCTGGAGCTTCCGGCCCGACGAGCGCGCAGAGTTGGTTGCGGCGGGAATTGGGCGGGCTGGCGTTCCCACCGATTTGCTCGGACTCGCTTACGGTTTGGCCGCTGCCTCCCGATTGGTGCGCCGTGGGGGCAAGATCGTGGCGCTTTCCCGCGCTGAGGGGGAGATCGGACCCGCGTTGCGGCGGTTGATCGACACCGACGATCCGCGCATCGGGCCTTCCGCGTTACGCGGACGCGAGGCCGATCCCGACTACTCGGTGGCGCTGCTGCTGGCTCGCACTCTGGCCTGGGCCGATGTTTACCTGTTCAGCTCACTCGACCGTGAGGTCTCGGAAGGGCTCTCGCTGGTCCCGCTCGATCGCCCCGAAGAAGCTCGGCGCCTGGTTGCATCGAGCCCGTCTTCTTTGGTGGTGAGCTTTGCCGATCAGACCAAGACAGAAGTGATCGACGAATCTTGAGACGTTGACTTCGTGGAGTGAACAAGGCTGCATCACCATGACCGATACCGCTAACTACCAACAATTGCTGCACGGCGCCGGTTTCTTCGATCACTCGTCGCGCCGTCGCCTCACGGTTTTGGGACCCGACCGCGCGAAGTTCTTGCACAACGTCACGACCAACGACGTGAAGAAGCTTGCCGTCGGTCATGGGCACGAAGCGTTTGTCACCAGCCTTCAAGGGAAGACGCTTGGATATGTGAGTTTGCTCGCGGACGAGGATCGGATACTTCTACGATCCGATCCGGAAAACTTCGCGACGCTTCTGACTCATCTGCAGAAGTATGGAGTTTTCGACGACGTAACTCTTGAGGATGTCTCCTCGGAGACATTCGAGTTTCATGTGTTCGGCTCGGGCGCTGAGTCGATTTTGAAGAGCCTGGGAGTGGCTATTCCTCCGGTCGGCGACTGCAACCACGTCGGGGCTCAGCTTGGAGAGGACACGGTTCGCGTCGTGCGAGAGTCTCCCGCCGGTCTTCCCGGCTTCACGATCATCGGTCCATCGGCCGCTGCCGACCGTGTTGCATCAGCGATTCGCCAAGGCGGAACCGAGCACGGCGTGGCCGAGGTCGCTCTCGATCTCTACGACGGGCTGCGTATCGAAGCAGGCACACCGGTCTTTGGCCGCGACGTCACGGCCGACAACCTACCCCAAGAGCTTGGGCGTGATGCCAGGGCGATTAGCTTTGTGAAGGGCTGCTACCTCGGTCAGGAGACCGTCGCGCGGATCGACGCGCTGGGACATGTGAACAAGTGCCTGAAGGGGCTTAGGTTTCCCGACGCCGGTTCGCCTGTCGAGGAGAAGTCGGAAATTACCGTCGACGGCAAGAAGGTCGGCACGATTACATCGTCGGCCATCTCTCCGTCGACGGGGCTACCGATTGCATTGGCTTACGTCAGAGCGACGCACTCTCAGGAAGGAACCGAGGTGAGCGTGGCGAGCTCGGGCGGCACCGTTTCGGCGATCGTCTACGATCTGCCCATGACTTCCGCCTCGAAATCGTGACGCTTCTCCTGCTCCACCTGCGAGCCAGCTCGCTCAGGACCCTTCGAGAGGGTGCAACCCGCCCTCGGGGATATCGGCGATCTGGAGGATCGTCTCCGGGGCGGGGCCGAGGCCAATGCTGTTAAGAACGAGCACGCCGTAGGGAGAGCTACCGCTGCGGCGCTTCTGCTCATCACTATCTGATCGGGACACTCTTCCACGGAAGATTGCCCCACCGTAATCAACACGGACGAGAGGACAAGGAGTGCCTTGCTCGTTGCGAATCGCCGTAAGGGTTGCGTGGCACTGTTCGAAAGTCATCGGTATTCCTCCTGAAAACCGAAGAATCCGGCTCAGTCTTGCCGGCTTTGGCGATCGTCATTGATCGCGTGAGCTGCCGGGCCCGTTGCTCGCAAAAGTCGCAAAACGGATCATGGCCCGTTAACGTTGGCAGGTCAAGCCGGATTGGCCAAATGCGTGCGTCCGAACCGTCATCTCATCACGAAACGTCATGACAAAAACGGACGCTTGCCCTTTGAGAAGAGAAGATCCGTCCTCGTACAGCATTTCTTAGGCCGATTTCCACTCGGCGCGGATCTCGTCCATCGTGACAACGCGGCGTTCGTCGACCGCTTTTCGCACGAGAAGTCCCGTAAGTGTTGCGTCGCGAGCATCCTGGAGCGAGATCGGTCTCTCGGTCGCCCCGTGCGAACGAATGCCTTCGAAGAAATCCGCTAAAGCCAAACGGGTGTCCGACTGATTTCCGGGGTGCAGCGTTTGCCGGGGGCGTCCTTTCTCGCGGAACGTAAGAGCTCCGTTTGAAAAGTCGAAGCCGCCGGCGGCCCCCATCACCTGGAGCGAGATCCCCGTAAAACTATCGTCCGCGGGGGCTACCCAACTGTGGAGGAACGATACCTGAAAGCCCTCGGGCCATTCGAGCTGCACGGTGTAGTGGTCGGTCACGTCTCGCTTGGGCTGTTGATCGTTGAAGATGTCGCGCCGCCCCTGGCCGTAGGCGCGAAGTGGCAGGCTGCCGGCGATCCAGTTAAAGACGTCCCAGACGTGTACGGCCTGCTCAACCATCCAGTCGCCCGATCGGCTGCGCTGGGCTAGCCAATCGCCATGGCCGTTCATCGGACCATTGCTGCTGACCCAGGCGGCCCGACCTTCCACGAGAGTGCCGAGATCCCCACGGCGGATCAACTCGACCCCCGCGCGAAATCGCGGGTTGGATCGGCGCTGATAACCCACCTGGACCAGGCTATCAGGATGGCTCTCGGAGACGGAGATGACCTGCTCGCAGGCCGCGAGGGTCAAGGCCAGCGGTTTCTCCGCGTACAGGTGCTTCCGGGCACGAATGGCGTCACAGTAGACGTCCGCATGCAGATCGCAAGGAATTGCGGCGAGAACCGCGTCGACGTCAGTCCGCTCGAAAACCTGCGAGGGGCGCTCGCAAGCGTCGGGGCGATGCCCTTTCGCCTTTTCAACGATCCCCTGACCGCGTACGCGGTGCCTCGGATCAGCGTCGCAGATCGTCACGACCTGAACGCCAGGGAGTTCGAGGGCCGTGCGGAGCAGGCTGGTGCCCCGCGTGCCAAGCCCGATGATGCCCAAACGCACCAGCGATCCGTCGGCCAACGCCTCTCCGGGAATTCCCTGGGTAAGGGCCATTCCCGCCGCTGCCGAGTATCCCAGAAACCGCCGGCGATTTAAGGTGATCGGGGGCATTCGGCCTCAAGCTTCCCGGTTGGGCGATAGTCAGGATCAAATCGAACCCTGCAATATTGTAAGCACCTTCGAGGATTTTCGACAAGCGACCGTGCTATACTGAGGCGATTGTTCGATCGCTACGTCGCGACGACCGGGAGCTGGGCAGGAATCACGATGGCGAAGCATATTTTCGTGACGGGCGGAGTGGTCAGTTCTCTAGGCAAGGGCTTGACCTGTGCCTCGATTGGCATGTTGTTGGAGCACCGCAACTTGCGGGTGCGGCTGCAGAAATTCGACCCTTATATCAACGTCGATCCGGGGACGATGAGTCCCTACCAGCATGGCGAAGTGTATGTCCTGGATGATGGTTCGGAAACCGACCTCGACCTTGGCCATTACGAGCGTTTTACCAACGCGCCGCTGACTCGCGAATGCAACTACACCACCGGCAAGATCTATCTCTCAGTCATTCAGAAAGAGCGAGAAGGGAAGCACTACGAAGGTAGGACCGTTCAGGTCATTCCCCACGTCACCGATGAGATCAAGGCGGCCGTTCTCCGTTTGGCCGATGATGATGTCGACGTTGTTATCACCGAGATCGGCGGAACTGTCGGCGACATCGAAAGCCTTCCCTTTTTGGAAGCGATTCGCCAGTTCGCTCTCGAAGTCGGCCGTGAGAATTGTTTGTACATCCATTTGACCCTCGTCCCGTACCTGAAGGCGGCCGGCGAGCTCAAAACCAAGCCCACGCAGCACTCCGTCGGGGCGTTGCGCCAGATTGGTATTCAGCCCGATATTCTCATCTGCCGAACCGAGCACGCGATCAGCAGCGAAGACAAGGACAAGATCGCGCTCTTCTGCAACGTCGACCGCAAAGCCGTCATCGAGGAGCGGGACAAAGAATACAGCATCTATGAAGTGCCGCTCAGCCTGGTAAACAACGGCCTTGATGAGATTTTGGTCAAGCGTCTTGGGTTGAAGAGCGCTCCGCTTGATATCTCCGACTGGCGCGAGCTGGTTGACCGCGTGCTTCGTCCCGACCACGAGGTGACGATTGCCGTCGTGGGCAAGTACATGAAGCACCGCGACGCCTACAAGTCGGTCTACGAGTCGCTCGATCACGCCGGAATCGCCAACCGAGCACGGGTGGTGATCCGCCGCATCGAAGCCGAGGAAGTCAGCGACCGCGGGGCCGAAAGCGTGCTGGCCGGCGTTGACGGCATCCTCGTTCCGGGCGGCTTTGGAATGCGCGGCGTCGAAGGGAAAATCGAGGCCGTTCGCTACGCACGAACCAAGAAGATCCCCTTCTTTGGGATCTGTTTGGGTATGCAGTGCGCCACGGTCGAGTTCGCGCGGAGCGTCCTCGACATGGACGACGCCAACAGCACCGAGTTCGACAAGGGAACGCAGAACCCGGTCATCTCGTTGATGGAAGACCAGGCGTATGTCCGCCAGCGCGGCGGCACGATGCGGCTTGGTTCGTGGCCGTGCTCCCTTGCTCCGGGCAGCCTCGCCCAGCAGGCCTATGGAACGGAACTCATCCACGAGCGCCATCGACATCGCTACGAATTTAATAATGCCTACCGCAAGGCGTTTGAGGACAATGGGTTCCTCCTCACCGGCCTGAGTCCCGACGGCTCGCTTGTCGAAATCATCGAGTGGCCCGATCACCCCTGGTTCGTGGCTGTTCAGTTCCACCCTGAGTTCAAGTCGAAGCCGACGAAGTCTCACCCCTTGTTCCACGACTTCGTGGCGGCCGCGCTTGCCCGCCACGAAGGAAGCCGCCCCGAACTCGACTTTCGTTGATCCTTGGGGACGTTGAAAGGAGAGGGGAGCCTCGGGATTCTTTGCCCGTGGTTCTCCTCTTTGTTTTGAGTTGGCGCCAGGCCTGAGGCCGTCTTGATCGCCTGCGATCTCGTGCTCGAATTCGAGGCGACTGGAGGATTGCGATGGAAGTGGTCGCCCGTCATTTCGAGTCGGGGCGATGGACGCGGCTCGTCGTTGAAGAGGGGCGCGTCGCCTCGATAAGCGACACGGTCGGAAGCAGCAACGTTGAGCCCTCGGACGAATGGGTTGCCCCCGCGTTTTGGGATATCCAAACCAACGGCCGGTGGGGCATCTCGTTCTCGTCGCCCGACTTGACGGTGGAGCAGGTGGTCGAAATCGTCCGCGCGCAAAGAGCGCTGGGAACGGCCCGGCTATGCCCTACGTTGATCACGGCTCCTGTCGCAGCGACCAAGCACGGACTTCGCACGATCGCCGCCGCCTGTGAGTCCACACCCGACGTCGCGGCCATGATCGTCGGCATTCACCTCGAAGGCCCGTTTCTCTCCGAGGTTGATGGCTACCGTGGCGCTCATCCTCTGGACGCCATTCGCGACCCGGATTGGGATCTCTTCCGCGAGTTTCAGGACGAAGCTCATGGACGTGTTATCCTGACGACCGTGGCCCCAGAGCGCGCTGGGGCCATGGATTTTATCCGAACGGCCGTCGCTTCAGGCGTAACCGTAGCCCTGGGACACACCGCCGCCGACGGACCCACTCTCCGTGCTGCCGTCGACGCTGGGGCTACTTTGAGCACTCACCTGGGGAACGGTATCGCGTCCCCCTTGGCGAGGCATCCCAACCCCATCTGGGAACAGGCCGCGCTCGACGCTTTGTCCGCTTCCTTGATCGCCGACGGCCATCACCTCGACCCCGCCACGCTACGCGTCCTGGTACGGGCGAAGACTCCCGCTCGCACCATTCTCGTGAGCGACGCGAGCCCGCTGGCCGGGTTACCCCCCGGCACTTACGGAGCCTGGGGAGTCGATCCTTCGGGAAAAGTGGTCGTCAGTGGAACACCCTATCTCGCCGGCGCGTACCGTGGATTGGACTTCGGCATCGATGCACTTCTGAAGGGGACGGAACTCACGCTTGGCGAAGTGCTCGCCACCGCCAGCCGAAATCCCGCCACCCTTCTCGGCTTCCCATCGCCCGCATTGGAACCGGGATCCATCGCCAACCTTATTCTTTTTCGGCACAACCCTCGGGAAGGTCAACGCTCCTTTGAATTGAGCCGTTCGCTCATCGACGGACAATGGGTTCCTGCTTCCGATGCGCCCCGCAACCCACTCGCATGAACCTTCTCGCGACGAGCGCCGCGTGATTCCGGGGGGCTTCGTCATTCCGTGGGGATCGGCTTGGCCCGGTCGTTGCCTACGAGAACCGTGGTGGTCGAGTGCGTTCGTTTCCAGTCGCCCCAGAGAGTAGGGGACGCCTTGTCTCGCGGCTTGGCTACACTCCCTTTGAGGGGACCATTGACACAAACGAGATTGTCATTTTGAAGGAGCCAGAGGCTCTTCGTCTTGCGGTCATAAAGCAGAGACTGTTGCTGACATGAATAGCCCGTGGTGCCAAACGTGGTCGCCGCTCCTCCGAAGACCCGTTCAAATGCCACCACGGCCTGGGCCTTGCGATCGTAGACGATGACGATGGGAGTGGCGCCGTCCTTGTCATTAACGACTTCGATTTTGGTCATCAGATCGTGCGGATAAGTTCGCGGCCCCTCCTTCAAGTTGAGCCCGAAAACCGATTGCCGATCGCGAAGGATTCGCCCGTCTTTTCCCCCTGGCGGATCGATGATGGGATAGTCGATCCCTGGAATCGAGTCTCGCCCGAATCCGCCTTGAACGGTCTGAGGATCGAAAGCGGCGTCGGTCACGTCGTAGACGTCGATGGTTCCGCTCTCCGTCTTGGCTGCGAAGAGGGTTTTGCGGCCTTCGACGACACCATGAAAATGGAGAGGGCGATCGTTGTAGCTGCGTCGATAGTTGAGGCCAATATATCCGACCGGAACGGTATCTTCTGACAGCCTCGACTCCCTGACCAGTTTGCCGTACTCCGCCCAGAGCACCTTCCCGAAAGCAAACCAGAGTCCGACGGCCGCGGCCGTAATGACCAACGCGTATAGACCAAGATGCCGGGCGAGCCGAGAGCCCGGTCGTCGCGGGACCGCGACCTGGGCCGAGGGTTCGGTCATGGGTTGGTTCTCCAAGAGGATCTGAAAACGAGACCTTGCCGGATGATATGGTTCACTCCGGTGGGTGGCCGAACACTCGTAGCTCAATGCTTCTTTTTCTTGGGGGCGTTCGCCCTTTCGACGGCCTTTGACCCATATTCTTTGGCAATGATTTCTTCACGTTTACTCTTGGCGCTATCAAATTCTTCTTTCGAGAGCGTGGGGGGCGTCGATTCGCCACATCCGAGCATGGCGATCGTGATGAGGGTTCCCGCGGCGAGCATCGTCGTGCCCATGCGGATCGAACGGTGCAGCGGAGTCATCGACATTCGTATTCCGTCCTTTGGAAGTATGAAAAAACAAGAGTTTGGCGATATTGTGCGGTGCCCCCGGCGTGTCTTGGAACATGAACAAGGGGGAGCGCTCGAGCTGTCTATCGACATCGCGTGCGGCGAAGGTTCTGTGGCCGAGTTGCGAGAGGCATTGGCGGCCCCGCCAGGGGAGACTCCCAGCACTGGCGGGGCGTAATCCAACGGGGCTTTTCGCGCGAGGCCGGCTCCTTCCCGTCACCAAGGGCGGGGAGGAGCCGAGCATACATGACGTCTAGTACGCGTCGGAGGAGATGACCTCCGAACCGGCCCGGGTGCCGAGCGCCATCCAGACCTGCGGATTGACCGACTCCTTGAAATTCTTGACGCTGCCATCGCACATCACCGCGTTGGCGATGCCCGGGTGATAGCTCGAGGCCGGTTTCATGATGTACCACCAACTGATGCTATCCATGGTGCAGCAGACCTGGTTTGGAGTGCGGATGGTGTTGAACCAGTTGCGCCACATGCTTCCCTCCATCCAGGGGTAGCCCTTGTAGCGCCAGCCGCCACTCCAGGGGATGGGGCCGGTCGTCCAACTGATGGCATTGCACTGGCTGATGACCTGGGCCAACTGAGCGGCGGTGGCTCCTCCCGACCCTGGCGTGATGCCGCTAATCGAGTAGCAGTCGGAGACGCGAGTTCGAGGAGCCCCCGAGTTGCCATCCGGCCCCTGGGCCACTTCGGCACTCAGCAGCGTGTTGCTCGTTCCGTCGAGTAGCGAGGCGATGGTGATGACGGTGGGGCGGTAAGGGTCGACGCTGGGGTCGTCGTCATAAGTCCGTCCCACCACCCCATCCCAACTGGCGAAGCGGGGCCACCATGAGCCGGAGTTCCACGCGTAGTTGGCACCCCAAAAGCTATAGCCGTCATTGTTGTAGTTGGTGTAGATCTCCGAAGGGCACACGTATGAGGCCACTCGAGATCGGCCCGCCGTCAGGCTGGAAGAGTCGGTCCAGATCCAACGGCTCGGGTTGTTGAAGTTGATCGAGTTATAAATCGGGCTCTGTTCCAGGAAGGGAAGAATGGCAATGTTGGGGTTCAGAGCCCCCGTATTCTCGCCAGGGGGGATCACATTCCATGTGTCCACATAATTGTGAACGGCAAGGCCAATCTGTTTCAGGTTGTTGACGCACTGTGTGCGTCTGGCCGCTTCTCGCGCCGCCTGCACGGCGGGAAGCAGGAGTGCAATCAAGACGGCGATGATTGCGATGACGACGAGCAACTCGATCAACGTGAAAGCTTTCTGTCGGGTCCTACTGCGCATGGCACTACATACCTCCGAGCGAAGGACACGGAAAGCAAGGCCGTCGATGATGACGGCTTCGCCGTGAGAGAGAGGTGATCTTTGAGCGGCCGTTGAATCATGCAAACCTCCCTTCAGCGGGGGCTGCGGGGCGTTGCTTGGGTATGAAGTTTGTGTTCTATCAGCGCTCAGAATTCGTTCGGACGAGCGAAGCTCGATCGTAAAGCCTTTGGCGGATAGCCGCACTAACTGCGAACTATGGAGTGCTTAAGAATGCGTTTTGAGAGCGGCGAATCAGTCGAGGGCCTTCCTTGCCGTCCTGCGTGCGTGAACGCAGGGACTCGGAGGCCAAATCAATGCGGAAGGCGGCTCAACCGACGATGGCGGACCTTGGTTTTGAGGAGAGCGTGGACAACGTATCCCGACGGTAGATCGAATTTTTTGGCGTTTGACTTGCGGTGAATTTCGTTTATCTGGCGAAAGTGGCCCTCTGTCAAGAGGCGAGTTTAAGAACTCTTTTTTAGCACAGGGAATTTGCGACAGGCGGTCCCATGTTTCCGGCAACGGAACATGGACCTCGGGAGACGCCCTCGTGGGAGATCGCGGTGACCTTATTTCTGTTTCTGCCCTTTTGGCAGGGGGGCGAGCGGGCCTGTCTGTTCCCTCTCGTTGTCGGCCGCTGCGACTCAACCGGGCTCTCCCTGGTACCATTTGAAGGGGGAGATCCAGAGACGCGGGGCATCCTTAGTTAGGCTCCGAACGGAAGTTCCGACGCCCTTGGTTTCTGCCTGCGTTCTGACCTTCGAGTTTTACTGCTTGAAAATAACGAGACATGATTGTCTTCTAAAATACGGCGGTCGAACACCCAAATGAAACTCGCCGGGTCCGATTGGCGTATTCTCTTACGGATTTCTGGCGGCGGCTCAATGGGTTCAGGAGGCTTGGCGATGAAGCGGGTGACCGGCTTGGCGATGATGGCACTCGTGGTCGGATTTGGGGGCTCTCCCCTGGGATTCGCCTCGACGCCGACCTACCACAAGGATGTGGTGCCGATCCTCCAGAAGAACTGCCAGGAATGCCATCGTCCGGGGCAGGTGGCTCCATTCTCCTTGCTCTCTTACGAGCAGGTGAGCAAGAGGGCGAGTGACATCGCCACGGTCAGCGAGAACAAATCGATGCCGCCGTGGCCGGCTTCCGTGACGGAAGGAGGCCCCTTCCGCGATGCCCGGGTGCTCTCCGAGGCCGAAATCGCCACGCTTGCCGCCTGGTCCAAGGCGGGGAGTCCGGAAGGGAATCCCGCGGATGCCCCTCCTCCCCGCACCTGGAGTTCGGCCTGGGCTCTGGGGGAGCCTGACCTCGTCCTCAAGGTGCCAGTTCCTTACACCATCGCCGCGGAAGGGCGCGACGAACTCCGCGTCTTCGTGTTGCCTTCGGGGCTGACGGAGGGCAAATGGGTTGCGGCCGTTGATTTCCAACCCGGGAATCCTCGGGTTGTTCACCATGTACTGGGTGCCTTCGATATTCGAGGGGCCGCGAAGAAGCTCGACGAGGCCGACCCGCAACCTGGGTACAAGGCGTTCGGGGGATTCGCGATCATTCCGTCGGGATCGCTCTCTGGCTGGGCTCCGGGCAAACGCCCCGTCCGCTATGACGATGGCATCGGGCGATATGTTCCGGCGGGAGCCGATATCCTCCTCCAGATTCATTACCACAAGAGCGGTAAGGTTGAGACCGATGCCTCCTCGATCGGACTCTATTTTTGCAAGGCGCCCGTCGACAAACAGCTTCGAGGGGGAATGGTGATTCCTCCGACTGCGGGAATCCTTCGACGCCCTAAGCTTTACATCCCCGCCGGTGAGTCTCACCACGAAGTGACCGGTACGATGACCATCGCGCAAGACTCGCACCTACTGGCGATTACCCCTCACATGCATTGGCTCGGAAAGGACTTTTTGCTCAAAGCGACGAAGCCCGACGGTTCAACCGCGACCTTGATTCGGATCAACGACTGGAACTTCAACTGGCAGGGGGCCTATGACTTTGTAACCCCGGTGAGCCTGCCCAAGGGGACGAAGATTGACATGCAAGCCCACTTTGACAACTCAGCCAAGAACCCCTCAAATCCCAACTCTCCTCCCACCGACGTGAGCTGGGGAGAAGAGACCAATGATGAGATGTGTATTGGTTTTCTGCAAATGACGTTCGATGACGAACATCGCAAGAATCAGCCGCCCCCGCGGTTCGCCCCCAAGCGGAGCGAGTGAAGCGCCGTTTCAGGAACCCTCGGAGCCCATCGCCATTTCAGGAGGGATGGGCCCGGTGCCAGGCCGTGGCCATTTGAAAGGCGTTGGCGAGGGCGAGGAGGCGATTCTCAGAGTAGGCACGACCATCGATCTGGAGCGCCGTTGGCAATCCCTCCTTGTCGAGTCCAGTAGGGACGACGACGGCCGGTGTGCCGCAAACGTTGCCTGGTCCCCCCATCGATTTCGATTGGTAGGCGTTGTCGAAGGAGCCTTCGGCGGTCGGAGCCGTGTCGGCGGTTGGTACGGTGAGCACGGCGTCGAAGGGCTCGAACCAGGCGTCCAGGGTCTGGCAGAGCTTGGCGCGGATCCGTTGGGCTCGAAGGTAGTCCGTGGCCAGGATCGCCTGATCTGCGAAGCCGCCGATATGGTCTTCGGGGGCGGTCAGCTTGAAGACATCGCCGGATTCGAGCATCTCTTCAAATGCGGAAGCCGCTTCCGCTGAGAGAACCGTAGAGGCGACGCGGCTGAACGGAAGGTCGGGAAGTTCGACTTCGGTGATCGACCCGAGGCTCTTGAAGACCTCGAGTGCCCGCGCGAAATTCGCTTTGAGCTCGGGCTGGGCATGCTCGACGCCGTCTTTGAGAATCGCGATCCGAAACGGGCGGCTGGGGGCGTCCGTGGGAGGATAATGATAAGGGCGATGGGTTGCCGAGGGGTCGTGGGCGTCAGGTTTGGCGATAGCCGCCAGAATGAGGCCGCAGTCGTGTGCGGAGTGGGCCATCGGGCCGATCTTGTCGAGAGTCCAGCTCAGGGCCATGGCTCCCGCGCGCGAAACCCGCCCATACGTCGGCCGAAGGCCGGTCAATCCGCAATAGCTGCTTGGGCAGGTGATGCTTCCCCAGGTCTCCGTTCCAATCGCGAAGGGGACAAGTCCGGCGGCAACCGCCGAGCCTGAGCCCGACGAGCTCCCGCCACTCCATTGCGAGGGTTTCCAGGGGTTGAGGCAGGGCCCGGTCCAACTGGCGTTTGCCTGGCGATATTTCATGCCTCCGGCCAGCTCGATCATGCTGAGCTTGGCAACGAGCACCGCTCCGGCCTCGCGTAAGAGCTGAATAACCGTGGCGTCGTGATCGAGGATTCGATCCTTGTACTGAGCGCAGCCCCACGAGGTCGGGTATCCCTTGGTGGAGAGGAGATCCTTCGCACCATAGGGGATGCCGTGCAGCGGGCCGCGATCTCGCCCCGCTTTGAGGTCGGCGTCGGCCTGTGCCGCCTGCTTGAGGGCGAGTTCGCGTGTTAATGTGGTGATACAATGATACTTGGGGCCGTGCTTCTCAAGCCGATCGAGAAAGTATCGCGTGAGTTCAACCGAAGACAACTCCCCCGCCCGGAGCTTGCCCCCAAGCTCGGTCAATGACGCGAATGCGACGTCAGAATCAGGCATGAAAGGTCCCCAGATGGTTCGCGATTCTCAACTCGGTCACGCAGAGATCGACTTCAAAACCGCGGGGTCGTGAAGATCTGCCCCTGGCGTTGCGGGGAGGATCCGCCAAGGCAATCCCGGACCCCCCGGCGATCGCCGGCATGCTTTGCTCTCGCTTCCCTGAGTGCTTCCGCCGCGCTCGTTCGTGACTCAAGGGAAGCGGAGAGAGGACGAACAAAGGGAGCAGTTTGGGGGGAGTTCTTTCAAACCACAAGCCCTCAGGCCTCATCCAGTGGCGCTCGGTAAGGAGTGAAGACGGGAAAGGGGCCGTCTCCATTGGTGAGGGGGAACTGGCGCAATCCTTCGGCGCGGTGGACGATCCCTTCAACGGCGGCACGAACCTTCTGACGTGCGTCAGCATCAAGGTGCTTGCCGAACCGGGCCAGGATGAGGTCCATTCTCGCATCGGTTTCGGACGGGGCCGGTTCCGTCTTGGGGGGCTCGTCCTTCTTGACGTCGTCCTCGGCCGCGAGCTCGCCGGGGGCACTCAGCGTGGCTGCTGATGCCCCCAGGGTGAGCGTACGCACGAAGTGCCGGCGGCTCTGTTGATCGGACATGAGCGAACCCTTTCGTGAGAACGAATCAAGCGTCTAGGCCCGAGATGCGGCCTTGCGGGAAAAGCTCCAGTAGGCCGGGAGCCCGAGCGCCACGATGAGAAGTCCGGCGAGGGATTCGGCGGGGGTCTGGTAGATCATGTTCCCCAGCAGCAAAACCGCGGCGACGACGTAAATCAGCGGGGTGATGGGGTATCCCCAGGTTCGGTAGGGACGAGGAAGATCGGGCTGCCGTACACGCAGTACGAAAACGGAGGCGATCGCCAACAGGTAGAACAACGTCGCCCCGAAGATCACGTAGGTATAAAGAACCGTGTAGAGCGGGGTGTGATTGAGCTTGGTCCACATGGCCAGGATCGTGGGCGGGAGGTTGCCGGGGATCGGCGCCACGATCAGTGCGGTTCCGAGCACCGTCAGCGTGATGGCCCATCCCCCCTGAGCCATGACGGCATTGGCGGGAGTTTGAAAGCGGGGATGAATGCGGCAGAGCCGCATGGGGAAGAGCCCGTCGCGAGCCATCGCGAAGAAAGCGCGAGGGCCCGTCAACGCGTTGCCATTCAAAGAGACGAAGGTTGACGCCATCACGAGTAAGGAGATCGCCGTCCCCCCCTTGGGACCCAGTAACTGCCGGCAATAGGTGGCGGCCACCGCTTTGTCCGCTGCGTTCGTCTCGCTGAGAGACGCGATCTCCGGCAAGGGAAGAACCAGGTGATACATGACGGTCATCACGAGATAGAGAACGATCAGCGTTCCCATCCCCAGGATCAAGGCTCGCGGGATGTTGCGCCCGGGTTCACGGACCTCCTCGGCGAGAGGCGTGACGTTGATCCAGCCGTCGTAGGCCCAGAGGACGCCCACCATGGCACCCATCATTCCACTCAGCAGTCCCACCGAGGCGTTGGCCGGCCAGACTGGGGTCAGCCTGGCCACGTCTCCCCCTCCCAGTAGAAAGGGTAGGGAGATCAAACCCAAGACGCCGCCTACCTTGAGAGAGGTGCCGACAACCTGGAGCTTGCCACCTAACTTGGTTCCTAAAACGTTGATAATGGAGACCAGTGCGATGGCGGTAACCGCGGCTCCTGCCTGCCAGATCTCACTTCGGATCCCGGGGGGAGCTGCCACCTGCTGAGCGAAATAGCGGGCGAAGGCCGCCGCCAGAGTCGCCATCGAACCCGCGCGAACGATCAAGAACTCGGTCCAACCGAAGAGGAAAGCGGGAAGGGGGCCGTAGGCTTCGCGCAGATAGACGTAAGGGCCTCCGGCTCTGGGAAGCATGGCTCCGAGCTCGGCCAGGGTCAGGGCGCCGGCCGCGCTGAAGACTCCTCCCACGATCCAGACGAGCAGGATCGTCCCCAAATAAGGGGTGTCGCGCGCCACTTCCGCCGGAACGATGAAAATCCCGGAGCCGATGACCGAACCCACCACCACACACAAGGCTTCCACCGGGCCTAAGACCCGCGGTAACGACGCTTGGCCTGCTTGCGACTCAGAACTCATTGGCTGATGGTCCCTTTGGATGCGCGTCGTTTCCCATGAAGGCTGGCTGCGTCGAACCGAAAAAGAATGACGAAAGGCTCACCGGCAATGGAGGTGTGCTGTGTCACTGCGCTTCAGGATCGTACCCTACGATGTGGACTTCGTGAAAGGCAAAGCAGAGAACCTGGCAGAGCCAGGCTCTCTACGAAGTCTCTTTTCGTTGAGACAGCATCCGTCAGAGCCGTGTCCCGTGACACGCTTCTAATGATAAGCACAACCCCTGGGAGGGCGTGGAAGCCTCGCGAATCAATGAGCGGCCTGCGCCGCGGTGTGCATGGCCTCGGTCGCGGCCTTGAGACGGCCCACGAGTGCGGGAACCTGCGTGGTGAGCATGTCGTTGTTGCCGTCGAGGATCGCCTGGCGCACGCCCGGCAGAGGCCATGACGCGTATCCGGTCGTTACACCAGGTGCGTAAATGGCATGCTTGAACCAGGGGCGTCCGGGAAGGCCCTCTTTGAGCAGGAAGGACCGCTCGACTCGATTCAGGGCGTTGTTCACCTTCGCGAGCTCTTCGCGGGAGATGTCTTCGCGCTTTACCAAAGCCCTGGTTGCCTCGTCGAGGCTCTCGGCCTGGCTTTGGAACTGTTTGATCGCGTCGACGAGTGAACGTAAGCCCTCGAAGCTCTGCCCGTCCTTGCCCGGTTCCTTGTCATTTGCCTTGAGCCGGCGTTCCACAATTCGGCGCAGGTCGTCGACTTCGTCACGGAACGCTTCGGCGTAGGGGACAAATGTGAATGGGAGCACGTCGGCCGCGGCCGCGCGCATCAGCAGCACCGTGTAAAGACGGGCGGCCATGGCGTGAGTCAAGAACTCGGGATCACCGAATCGCTCCATCCAGGTGAAATTATCGTAGGTCGAGTGATAGACCCCGTACCGCCCACCGAAACCAATGTCGGCGGCCGGTACACCAAGATGATCGAGGAACGCGGTATAGTCCGATCCCGAGCCCAGCGAGTCCAGCTTCGGTGAGAACTTGGCCGGATGCCCAGAGGGCTTCGAGCTGTTGCCCCGTGGTTCATCCCAGAGAGGGTCGGGCAGGTCCAACGGTGCCTGGCTCGCCCATTGGGCGCGGCGCTTATCGATAAAGATTTGCCGCAACGATCGCCCCGAGCGCGGGTCCGTGATCGCTCCGAGCGAATCCAGCACCCAATCGCGAAGTGAAGGAATCCCATCAATGTCGATATCCTGACCACCGACCGCTGAGTCGACGTTGAGCATGAGGACGGCTTTCTCGTCGATCTCCTTGGCGTGCTCTTCAGCCCACTCCGTCGATCCGACCAGGCCGTACTCTTCCGCATCCCAGCTTGCGTACACGATCGACCGGCGAGGCTTCCACCCCTGCTTGACAGCTTCTCCCAGAGCCCGGCATGTTTCCAGCGTGGCGGCGGTGCCACTTCCCGGATCGACGGCTCCATAGACCCAGGCGTCGCGGTGGTTGCTGAGCATGACCCAACGGTCGGGCTCGACGCTTCCCTTGAGCGTGGCGATGACGTTCCAGATCGGGCGGATTTGGTAATTCGTATCGGTCGACATGTGGACTTCGGCGGGACCGGGGCCGACATGATACGCGAAGGGGAGGCCGCCTTGCCATCCGTTCGGAGCCGCGGCGCCCGCCAGCGCCTCGAGAATCGGGCGTGCGGAGTCGTAGCTGATCGGAAGCGAGGGGATGGTTGCGAAATAATCAGAACGGACAAGTCCGGTGGTTTTTTCCCACTCTTCCTGACTCATCTCTTGATGAAAATGCGATTGCTCTTTGGGAAATGCGAGGGGAAAGCCGTAGAATTGATCGAACGGCAGGCGCTTAGCTCCTTTGACCGACGGGCCGAAGGGGGTGGATGGATCCCCAGGCCCAAGCGAGAGGAATTGCACGCTACCCCGCTGAATTGCTGAGGGGGAGCGGAATGGCCCGTTGGGATAAATATCTCCCTTCGCAAAACCATCGTCGGCCGGGTCGGAGTAGATCAGGATCCCTTTCGCGCCTCGCTTTTGAGCGTTGCGGACCTTGAGGCCGCGAAAAATCTCTCCGTAGCGAACGAGGACGACTTTGTCTCGGAGATCGATTCCGAGTTTTTCGAGTGTCGCAAAGTCCTCGGGGCGTCCGTAATTGGCGTAGACGACCTGTCCGTCGGCACTGCCGGAGATGCCGTAGCCGTGAAAGGCCGCGAAGGCGAGGTGGCTCGCGGAGTCTTTGTCAGAGACGATTGTGTCTTCGAAGGTTGCTAGTGGCTTTCGGACCGGCCGCGTCAACTCGAGATGAGGAGGTTGAAATTCCGTAAGCGGGCGCAAGGGATAGTTCAGAAGGACTTCATACTCGGAGAGTTCGGCGTCCCATCCCCACTCGCGAAGCCTGTCACGCACAAAGAGTGCGGTTTTGTGATCGGCGGGGGTGCCCGCGGCGTGAGGTTCCTCGGTTAATGTACGGAGCCAGGAGCGGGCTCGCTCGGGAGTCGGAACGGCGAGAGCCTTTGACTCGGCTTTGAGCTCGTCTGTCGCGGAGCGTGAAAAAAAACCAAGAGGTGAGTGGAGCGAGGGATCTTCTCCGAAGCCATTCGAGCCCAGCAATACCACCAGCGCCGCACTAAAGAGCGGCACTCGTGACCAAGGTCTCAGCATAAATGTCCGCCTTCTGAAAACAGATGCTTGACAGAGCAAATTCGCGGGGGCACACTCGGGTGCGCGTCGGCAAGTTGCTGGCCAGCGAAGATACGACCTATCGGGTCTTGATTCCAGACCCAATCGATTCAAACCCTCTTGAATGCGTGAGTCGAGCGGGCCAGAAACGAGGAGGGTTATGAGCGGCCTGTTCTCGCAGGAAGACATGCCCAACCTCACGTTTTCGGCTTGTTTCCTGGGTTGGTCCGCTCTTCCACGTCGTCAACGAAATGCGGAAATACGTTTGCGGTGATGAGCTTTCGACGTTCTTATCTTTTGGCGATCCTCGTTGTGGGATTGATTTTCTGAGAGACCGGCTGAGTCGAGTTTCCGAACGATCGTCGGCCACGGAAGTCCAGCGAGCAAGATGCAGACAGCGTTGCGCCCCGCCGTGGCTGCCATTGGAACTGTAAACCGTGCGCAGAGGAGATCCAGGACTTCTCCTGTTAGCAAGGATGGAGCCATTCGGTTGGGTCCTGACAGCTCCTGAATTGTTTTCCGTCGGGGGCCACGTGTGAAGCAAGAGACTGCGAACGTGGCGCGGGGATTCTAAGGAGAAGCTCCATGGGTTTGTCATTCACGGTAGGCGGGACCCGAGGAACGTTCGACGAAGGTTTTGCTGTGGAAGTGGCGGGCTTGCTGGACCATGCCTTTGGGGCCGAGGGAGACTGGGAGGTGGGGTCTCCTTGCCACTTCGGTGAGCTTGCTGACAGCGGTTGGCGTGACTTGCAGCGCCGCGCCGCCGAGGAGTTGGGACCAGACGCGGTTGCGAATCTCCTGGCCCTTGGAGAAGACGGCCGGGGAGTCTACCTTCCGACCCATGTTCAGGCGGTGTCTCTCCCCCTTTCAGCCGGGAAGCCGCTTGAGTGTGCGAGTTTGCCCGGCCTGCGCCGTGAGCTTGCGGACCTTGCCGAACGCTGGGACCTCGCGCTCGATGACGAAGCACTCAAGGATGTGCTTGTTGTTCATCACGATCCGGATGACGGCTGGGTGGACGATGCCCCCGAAATCGTCGCTTTCGCAAGGCTCGCACTCGCCGCCAACGAGGCTGTTCGACGCGATTGCCCTCTCTGGCTTGTCGGCGTGCGGCCCTGAACACCTTGCCCTTCTGCTGGCTTCAGCCTCGCTTCTATGCACGCGTCCTGGACGAGGCTACGAAGGGAAGCGCAGGTGATCGCAGTTGCGGAACGACGCAGGAGCCAACTCGTGGAGAGCCATGCCTGGTGAGCCGGCGCGTCAGTCGGACTTTGGCTTCTCCTGAGCCCGGAGTTTCGTGGCTTCCAGATAGAGGATCCTGTACGCAAGCAGATCATGAACATCCTTGAGGGTATGAACCATGGGGATGTCTGCGTTCGGCTGCGATGCGACCACTCCCCGCACGGAACGAGCCTGGTCGAGTGCGGAGCGAGCTTTTTCGGTGTCTCCGAGACGTTGGTAGGCCAGCGCTAGCAGCAGATGATCGGTTGCGTGATCCTCCGACTTGGAGCTGGTTTGCAGGGCCTGGCGGATCCAATGCACGGCCTCCTCACAGTGGCCGGCTCGATAGCTCATCAGGCCGAGCAAGTGGAGCATTTGAGGGGAGTCCGACGCCACGGCCTGCGTCAATTGCTTCCATCGGGCGAGTGTTCCCGGATCGATCGATCCGTCGGGGGGCACCGTGCAGGCACGCGCTGCGAACAGGGCGGTTACCGGGTCGGTCGTCGTGGCGAATCTCTCCACGATTTGAGAGCAGGCTTTGCTGTACCCTTCGTGATCTTCCATCAGGTAGCGAAGGCAGGCATGTTCGTACCATAGCCGGACATCGGCGTTCGAGGGACCGTTGAGGACCTGAATGATGTCGGCGTCGGCCTTGTCCCATTGCCCCAACCTGCTGAAAAGGCGCGCTCTCTTAACCTTGAGTGGTTCGTCGGGGGGCTCGGTGTTGGTCACGATCTTGAGATGGAACTTATCGCCGAATTCACGATCGACCAACGGGTTCAAACTGGGATTGGCCCCTCGGAGGTGCCAGGCGAAGGCGCGTTTCCGCGTGGCTCGCTCTTCCGCCTCACGCTGGTCAACGCTTTCCTCGGGGGCATCCCAGACGTTGAGGCGACCGTCCCAGCCATTGGAGACGATCCGAGTTCCATCACGGCTGAAAACGACGCGCGCATCGAATTCGCTGTCACCGGGGCGTCTTGGACCGAAACCTCGAAGTGTAAGAACATCTCGGCCCGTTTTCGCGTCCCAAAGCTTGACCACTCCTTCATAACCCACGGAAGCCACCAGTCTTCCGTCGGGACTATAGGCGACACTCGTGAGGGGATGGTTATGTTTCTTGAGGGCGAATTGACAGCGTCTGCTGGCGAGGTCCCAGATTCGTAGCGTGGGATCGGCGTGGTCCACGGAGGCGAGTTGGCGTCCGTCGGGGCTGAAAGCGAGGTCGTTGATGGCTTCACGATGCCCAGGAAGTGATCCGTTCGCCCTTCCCGTGGCGGCGTCCCAGACTCTTAGCGTTCCATCCTGATGTCCTGAAATCAGAGAAAGGCCATCGGGACTGAAGACGAGCCGGCGGATGACGGAGCCCGCGGGAACCGTCCAGGAAGTGAGGACCTGGCCCGTGGCAATCGACCAAACCGTTGTCTCGACGGTTGAAGCATGCTCAGCATCATGGCAAGCGGAAGCAACTCGCTTGCCGTCGGGGCTGATCGCGACACTGGTCACCGTCGCACGATGTCCCTTGAAGATCTGGATCTCCCGGCCGCTTGCGACATCCCAAACCTTAATCACAGACGCATCGCCCCGCGTTACGCCCACGAGGATTTGGCCGTCAACGCTCAAGGTCGTATCGGTTCGCGGGCAAATATCTCGTCCGGTGATGTCGATCGGGTATTCGGTTTCCAGGATGCCGTGCGCGGTGTTCCAGGTTAGCAAGATCCCCTTGTCATGACGTACCTGGTTCAGGCGATTGCCCTCGGCCGAGAAGAGGAGGTTGCCGACCCATTCTCCCCCTTGGCGTTCTCTCTGGTAGACAAGTACCGAAGGATCCCAGGTCACATCCCAGACTTTGACGGCGCCGTCTTGACCCGACGATGCCACGCGTTCACCGTCAGGACTGAAGGTCACGGCGCGCACGCCGAAGGTGTGTCCGCGAAAGACGCGGCGCTCGGAACCATCCCCTACGGCCCAGAGTCGCACGGTCTGGTCCACGCCCCCCGATGCAAGCTGGCGTCCGTCGGGGCTGAACGCGACACAGGTGGACTCTCCGCTGTGCCCTCGAAGGCGGTGGGCAACCTCGCCACTTTCCGCGTCCCAGATCACCACGTGCCCCGTGGCGTTGGAGGTCGCCAGCCGATGGCCATCGGGGCTGTAGGCCAGGCTCTTGATCCGATCGCGTGGACTCCGAATGACGCGGCTCACCTCGCCTTTGGCCACGTTATAGACCTCGAGCATTTCGCCATCGATCGCAGCGGCGACAAGCCGTGTGCCGTCCGGGCTGAATGCCAACAGGCTTTGATCGGTCCCCTGGCTGAGGCTTCGTTGTTGGCGGCGGCTTTCGACATCCCAGAGTGTAAGCGAGCGATCGTCACCAACAGCCAGGGTCCGGCCATCCGGCGAAAAGCGAACGGAGACCGTGCGAATCGCGGTCCCCTGTCGGAGCAAGACACGGCGCGGTTTCTCGGTGTCCCACAAATAAATGGAGCCGTCCGCATGCCCCGATGCCAGTTGCCGGCCATCAGGACGATACGCCATGCTCCAAGCCGCACTGCTCGATCCATTAAGCTGGGAGAGCGGCGTGCCGCGAGTCGAATCCCAGACCTTCACTGCCCCGGGAGCTTCCGGGGTGGGGCGCGTTCGTGAGAGGTAAGGGGAACCAACCGCCGCCACGACGTGTCGCCCATCGGGGCTGTATTCCACGTCATGTACCCAGCCCTCGTGTCCCCTCAGCGTCATGAGGTCGGTGTGGCAGAGTCGCTTGAGATAGCGCCACTCCCAGCCGCGCGGGTCGGCTTGACCGGAGCGTGGAAGGCATTCATCCAGGATCAATTCCGCTCCCGCCACGTTGTCGTTGCGGAGCTCGCTCTCGGCCAACCCGATCCGGGAGAAGTAAAGAGCCGCCTCCGCCTGTCGGCGCTGCTCGGCTTCGGCCAGGGCATTCTCCTGCGCTTGCTTGCGAGCGGCTTTGGCGCGGTCCGCCTCGAGTTTGGCTTGCTTGGCCGCGACCTTCAACTGGCCGTTATACCAGCGGAGCATGGCGTTATAGCGCCAGCCGATAAAGCTCGTTGTCGCCAGGCCCAAGGCCGCGACCAGGATCAAACAGGATAAGGTCGGGTGGCGTTTGGCCCATTTGTATCCTCGCTCAGCCCAGCCCACGGGGCGAGCCAGGATCGGTTTGCCCGCGAGGAATCGATCCAGGTCATCGGCAAGATCCTTTGCCCTGGAATAACGCTTGGCGGGTTCTTTCCTGAGACACTTCAAAACGATCGTTTCGAGGTCAACCGGCAACCTGGGTTGCAACCGGCGCGGGGCGACCGGCTCTTGCTCGCAGACCAGTGCGAGTGTCTCCCACATCGTCGCCGCCTGCTGGGGCACGCGTCCGGTGAGGAGTTCGTAGAGAATGACCCCCAGGCTGTAGATGTCGGTCGCGGGGCCGATCCGTTCGGATTTTCCGCTCGCCTGCTCCGGCGCCATGTAGCGCGGAGTGCCGATGATGTCGCCGTCCCGGCTCCAGGTGTCATTGAACTCGAGGCGTTTCGCCACGCCGAAGTCGGTGAGCTTGGGCACCCCTTCCGGAGTCAGCAGAATATTGGACGGTTTGAGGTCGCGGTGAACGATACCGTGGCGGTGGGCATAGTCGGTCGCCAAGGCGAGCTCGCGCATGAGCGCCGCAATCGGCCGAGGCGGCGCGGGGGTGCCCACGTACTTTTGTTCGAGTGAACCCCCTTCGACGAACTCCAGCGCGAGGAAGGGTTGGCCGTCGTGATCGCCGATCTCGAAAATTTGCACGATGTTCGGATGCTGGAGACGAGCGACCGCCTCGGCTTCCACGCGGAACCTGGCGGAGACCCTTCTTGCGTCTCCCGCCATCATCTTGAGAGCCACAACGCGATTGAGCCGGAGATGGCGTGCCTTGTAGACCACTCCCATGCCGCCGGATCCCAGAATGCCTCCCACCTCATAGCCGGCGAGGTTCGGTTTCACGGCTCCCGAGGTTGGTCCCGCGGCGAGCGTTTTGCCTTCGTCGTGGTCGACGTGCGAAGAGCCGTTCCCTTTCCAAGGCGTCTTGTCCGCAAGTACGTGTTGGGTTCCCTCTTTTAATTCTTCGTAGATCGCCGCGCCGACGCGCCCTGTGAGTGTGCGCCGAAGGGTCGCGATGACCGGGTCGACCTTGTCGTCGGTTCGGCTTGCCCTGGCTTCACAACGTGAGCAGGCATCCATATGTAGGGCGACGCGCTCCAACAACTCGTCGGAGAGGTTGCCGAGGTTGAAGGCGGTCAGAATTTCATCGTTCGGGCAGTCGTCGATGGGCACGTGGGACTTCCCGCCACGGAGAAAAAGTTGGGCCCGGGGTTGTTTGAGCGTGGACAAGGTCTGAGGCCGGCTCTATTTTAAGGTATGGCGGATTCGTGACACGACTTGGGTGTCTTCGTTTCTGGTCAGAGACGTTCTCGCGGCGTCATGGGTGGGACAGCCCAAGTGCAGGCCGTACCGCGTCTCACGGGTTCCGCGGAAATTGCTCCTTCGCTTCAACCGATAAAGATGACGGTCCTCCCCGACCGTCGATCTCTTGCCTGATCATACCGCTCCGCCACACGGACTTCTGGCCGGCGTATCATTCGCGGGTGCCGTCCGACGTCCTTGAGGAGTGCTTGCTTTGCCGACCCCTCTCGCCCAGGCCAGCTCGGGTTCCGATGAGGAACGAGCCACCTCGCTGACTCTGATCGAACGGATCAGGGGATACGACCAGGACGCGTGGACGCTCTTGGTTCGGCTCTACACCCCGTTCGTTCGCTACTGGTGCCGGCGCTGGGGGATAAGGGGTGCGGAAACCGAGGACATTCTCCAAGAGGTTTTCCAGGCGGTCTCGCTGGGCCTCAAGAACTTTCGTCGCGATCGGGAAGGGGATTCCTTCCGAGGCTGGCTGCGAGGAATTACCCGGAACAAAGTGCTCGACGTCATCCGTCGCGGGGGCACGCCGGGACAGGGGGGGACCGACTTCTACGAACGCTCGCTCTTGATCCCCGAACGGGAATCTTATCCTTTCGATGAGGATCAGGAAGGCGAAGAGGCCGTCGTCGGAGCTCTTTACGAAGAGGCCGTTCGGCTCGTCCGTGGCGAATTCGAAGACAGGACCTGGATGGCCTTCTGGCGCACCGTCGTGGAAGGGCAGTCCCCCGCGCTGGTCGCCGAAGAAATTGGAGTCACTCCCGCGACGATCCGCCAATACAAGTCGCGCGTGCTGCGCCGGCTCAAACAGGTTTTGGGAGAACCCCCCGATCCCATTTCGCCTCAGCCGGATTCCCAGTCTGGTTGATCCCGTCAAGCGCTCCCGGGGCCCTTGCGGATTCGAGTGAGCCAAAGATCTGAGGTTGATCGGCGCTCTTACAGCCGGCATTCGCGCTTATCCTTCGTACCTTGCGCCTGGTCTCTCCGGGATCAGGGCCTGCTCACCATTCAACCCTCACGCTGCTTTGAAGTAACGCCCGGAGCGCCCCGTTCGATCTTCGCGATGGGAATTTGCTCTTCGTGCCGCTCCGGCCACGCAGTTGTGTCTTCCATAAAGAGAAAGCAAAAGAGCTGTCGCGCCCCTCGCGATGCCACTTTTGTACGCCGACCGAGTCGCCACAAAGGCCGTTTTGCCGCTCTCAAGCCGCACCGACCGTATGGACATGACGGCAGTCCCATCCCGCGGCGACGGCTCTTCGGGTTCTTTGTGCGCGAACCGTTTTCGACCCTTGGTCTCCCGCCCGATGAAGGGCTTGGAGCATCGCTGGGATTGAGATGGCTCCCAGGTTACGGCTACGAACGAATCCTCTCCAGGACTCCTTTCATCTGTTTTTCTTAAGGACCTGTCCTCCATGCCCACTCGTTCTCAACGTGGCTTCACGCTGATCGAGCTCTTGGTCGTGATCGCCATCATCGCGGTTTTGATCGCCTTGTTGCTGCCGGCCGTTCAGGCGGCTCGCGAGGCGGCGCGTCGGGCCCAATGCGTTAACAACTTGAAGCAGATCGGCCTGGCGCTCCACAACTACAACAGCACCAACAATGCCCTTCCGCCGGCCAAGATCTATTCGGGGAGCTGTTGGTATTCCAATGGGTACAAGGGACTCGTGCTGAGCACCACCGTGTTCACGATGATCCTGAACTACCTGGAGCAGACCACGATGTACAACGCGTACAACTTCAGCCAGGCCTCAGCCAACGATGGCTGGGAGTCGAGCATGAGAGATGGCGGGCCCCCCAACACCAAGGTCGTCGGCACGGCGTGGTCGAACACCACGGTCGTCAAGTCTCTCGTCACCAGCTACTGGTGCCCCTCCGACGTTCAGCCTCAGGCCGTGACGTTGACAGGCGCGACTTATGACGGTCAGGACGCGATGCAGAGCAACTACCTGGTTAGCGTCGGCCCCTATTACGAATACTATTGCCCCGGAGGACTGAATACCTGGTCTCCCACGCCGAACTTGCAAGCGGCGTTCTGCAGCGACATCTCGGTCAATTTTGCCGCGATCACCGACGGACTCAGCAACACATTTTTGGCGGGAGAATCTCTGAACTCCACCGAGCATTATTCTAGTAGTTACGGCCCCTATTGGGGAGCGGGAATCCACACGTCAACGCACGGGGTGATTTACCCTCCGAACCAGGGGGGTGCCCTGGCGTTCGCTCCCAACGGCCGCGCTGGCATTCTTTACCCCAACGCTACTCCCACGCAGAAGCAATCGCCTTACGCCTGGGTCTTTAGCAGTAAGCATCCCGGCGGCCTCAACATGGTGATGGGGGACGGCTCAGTCCGGTTCATCAAGAATACGATCAATTACTACAACTGGTGGAGCGCCGCGACCATCGCTGGGGGAGAAATCATCAGCGCGGACTCATTCTAGAACGGTTTTCGCTCGCCTTGCGCTCGCGGATTTGGGAAATCCCCGGGTTTGTTAAGTATCCATGGGTGGCACTGCAAGTGTAATCGCTTGTCAGTGGCTTGGATACAGGCCCACGGACAAGTGGGTACATCTTGACCGTGCCACCCAGATTGTATTGCAGTGGAAAACCCAGCCCATTGAGGCTTTGTGCGCTAGCCGAATGAAAACCGCTCTAATCGTTCTGGTGCAATGACAACGTCAGCCGGAGGGGACAGACTCTCCCCGCAGGAACCCTGTCCTCTTCCTCATGTGGGTTATGCAACGAGACCAAATGAGGCGCGGCTCATCTCATCGATGGACGATACTCCGAGATTATCACGCATGAAATGGATTCATACTCTGGGCCTTCTGGCCCTGGCCGGAATCGTTGGTTGCGAGGAGGGAGTCGACCTTGTACCCATCACGGGAACGGTCACTCAGGAGGGGCAGCCGCTTGCTGGAGCTTCTGTCTCCTTTATGCCGGAACCCGGCAATCAAGAAAACACCCCTGGTCACGCCCAGACCGGATCTGACGGTCGTTACCAACTGAGCTGGGATGACCAAGACGGTGTCGCCCGGGGCAAATACAAGGTTCTGGTCACACCTGCCGCCGTGATTTTACACGACACGACCGCGCCCCCGGCGATGAAGGATGACCCTTTCATGGCTCAGCTCACCGTTGGCTCAGGCAAGGGGGCTGGAAAAGGGAAGCCCGCCGAGGCTCATGGGGAGTTTGATGCTCATGTGACCGACAAAAATGTACAATTCGACTTTGACATCAAGTCCTCTCCGTCTGCCGATGTCAGCAAGAAGTCTCGAAGACGATAGTTCCCCCACCTTCGCTCAACCCTTCCACCACGTGGTCTTCGACGTCCCTTGACGATCGAGATCGGTGCCCCAGGACGCTTCCGCATGCGACGCTCTCCGCTCATTTGGACCTCGTTATTGGTCCTTGCGCTCTCTCCTCGCTTGAGTGGGGCAGAGAACCCCGACCTGGCCAGGGAACTACCTCGGCTTGCTCCCAAGGAGGCGGCCGAGGCTCCCTCCACGTTCAAGATCCACGCCGGCTTCAAGCTCGCACTATTGGGGGCCGAACCTCTTGTGCGGAGCCCCGTCGCAGCCTGTTTCGATGCGAACGGCCGCCTTTACGTCGTCGAAATGCGCGGCTATCCATTTCCGGAAGCCCGTCCGACGGGCGGAGTCTGTCTTCTGGAAGACGTTGACGGAGACGGCCGCTTCGACAAGCGAACGGAGTTTCTCACGGGGCTGTCCTGGCCCACGGGGGTCGTTCCTTACGACGGTGGCGTTTTCGTCGCCGTGGCTCCGGACATCCTCTACGCCAAGGATACTGACGGCGACGGCAGAGCCGATTTCAAGGAGACGCGCATCACGGGATTCGGCACCCAGAACGTGCAGGGGCTTCTTAATGGCCTGCTCTGGGGAACCGATGGCTGGATCTATGGCGCCTCGGGTCCAAACGGAGGCGTGATCAAGAATCTCATGCGCCCTGATTCACCGCAGGTGACCGTGCGCGGACGAGACTTTCGATTCAAACCGGATGGCTCGGCTTTGGAAGCGACCTCCGGGGGAGGGCAGTTCGGGCATAGCTTTGACGATTGGGGGCACCGCTTTGTCTGCAATAACAGCAACCACATTCGGCAAGTGGTCTTATCTTCCCAGGATCTCGAGCGGAATCCCGCGTTGACGGTGTCGAAGGTGACCACCGATATCGCCGCGGACGGCGGCGCAGGGCCTGTCTTTCGGATCAGTTCCGCGGAACCCTGGCGTGTCGTGCGCACGCGGCAACGAGTGACTGACCCCTCCTTCGTGAAGCGAGCCATACCTTCTGAGTTGCACGCCAGCGGCTTCTTTACCTCGGCAACAGGAGTGACCATCTATCGAGGTTCCGCCTTCCCCGCGGAATACCGCGGCAATGCGTTCATCGGTGACGTGGGTGGCAACCTCGTCCATCGCAAGGAGATGACGGAGGCAGGCTCCATTTTCCTCGCCAGGCGGGCGGATGAGGGCGTTGAGTTCCTTGCCTCGACCGACAACTGGTTCCGTCCGGTCAACTTCGTCAATACGCCGAACGGCACGCTCCTTGTTCTCGACATGTATCGAGAGACGATCGAGCATCCCGCGTCGATTCCTGAACCCATCAAGATGCACCTCGATCTGACAAGCGGGCGCGACCGCGGGCGCCTCTACGAGGTCATTCCCGACGACTTCCGCCGTCCCGCTGTTCCTAAGTTGGAGAAAGCCTCGACCCGCGAACTCGTGGCCCATCTCGATGCTCCTAACGCCTGGTGGCGCGAGACCGCTCAGCGGCTTCTGATCGAACGGAAAGATCCGTCGGCGATCCCCCTTCTCAAGGAGATGGCCAGGACTCGTCCCTCGGCGCTCGGGCGGGTTCATGCGATTTGGACTCTCAATGTCCTTGAGGCACTCGACCCGGATCTCATCGTCGCGGCCATGCAGGATCTGGAGTTCCGTGTACGCGAGCAAGGGGCCAAACTTTCGGGCCGAACGGCCGCCGGAAACGCTTCGGTGCGTGATTCTCTTCTGGGTTTGGCGAACGATCCCAACGCGGTCGTGCGGTTTCAAGCGGCTCTCGCCCTGGGAGGAATCGCCGATCCGAAGGCGGTCGAGGCCCTGGCCACGATCGCCGTACGCGATGCGGCGGACTCATGGACGCGTGTGGCGGTTCTCAGCTCTGTCTCAGGTCGGGTCGGCCCCTTGATTGATGCACTGGCCGCTCGGCCTGACTTCTTCAAGTCCAGCGACGGGCGAGCGTGGCTAACCGACCTGGCCTTATTGGTCGGCGTCGAGAACAAGCCGGAGGATGTTCAAAAGTTGCTCGATCGCTTCGCCGTCCAGGAAGCCGACTCGAGCCGGGCCCTTACGGTGCTCCTGGGACTCGGCAGTGGCCTCAGACGTTCGGGGGGATCCTTGGACTCCGCGCTCGGCGGCCCAGTTGGGGATCGCGTCGCGCCTCTCTTCGCGAAAGCAGCGCGGACTGCCGAATCAACCGAGACCGCACCGGCTCCTCGAATCGACGCGATCCGTTTGCTGGCACTCGGAGCCACGAACACAGCCTTGCAAGTGCTGCCGACGTTGCTGGATGCTCGAGAATCGTCGGGAGTTCAGGTGGCATCGATCCAGGCATTGGCGGGACTTCGCGATCGTCGCGTTGGCCCGGCGATCATCGGACGTTGGAACGCCATGAGCCCGACGGTGCGCCGCGAGGCAGCGGAAGCCCTTTTCGCTCGCCGCGATCGAATCGAGGCTCTGCTCGATGCCGTCGAAACGAAGACAGTCGCTCCGAACGAGCTCGACCCCGTTCGACGAAAAGGGCTGCTTGCCAGCTCCGATCGCGTTGTCCGGGAACGTGCCGGCAAGCTGCTCTCGGGTGAGTCCACTTCAACCCGAGCAACCGTTCTGGCGGACCTTCGCCAGGCATTGGAGCTGACGGGGGCACCGGAGCATGGCAAGGGGGTCTTTCTCAAGACATGTGCCACGTGCCACCGCGCCGGAGGGCAGGGGGTCCAGGTTGGTCCCGACCTGGCCACGGTGGCCGGCCGAACATCGGAAGATTTGCTTGTTCATGTTTTTGATCCTAATCGAGAGGTCGCGCCGAACTACATGAATTACATGGTGTTGACCAAGGACGGAAGGACGCACACGGGAGTCATCGCCGAGGAGACTTCTGGGGCGGTCACCCTGAAGCGGGCCGAAGGAGCGGCCGACACCATCGCTCGCGGGCAGATCGAAGAAATCCACTCCGTGGGACTCTCGCTGATGCCCGAGGGACTTGAGCAGGGGCTGGATCACCAGGCCTTGGCGGATCTCATTGCGTTCATTCACTCACTTCAGCACCCGGTGAGTGCCCCTCCCGTGAAGGTTCATGAGTGATCATGCCGGAAGGTAAGGGCTCCTGAGAGCTCATTTCGGCTCTTGCCTTCGACGAAAGGACGCGAGTCGCATGAGGCCGCGATGTCCATTGCATGCGATGGGCGTCACGGTCTTCTCTTTCTTCTTGGCGGAAACCGGTGCGGGGTCAAAGTGTAGGCGTTTCGTTTGTTCATTCTTGTTCTGCTTTTGCCCTGAAAATCGTGAGGGGAGCTGGAGTGGGGGTTGGTTCCGAGTGAGTTCCCGCATAAAGTGCGTGAGTTGGTTTTGGCCTTTCTGATTCGCTTCGACAGAGCGGGGTCTCCGATCTTCTGGCGAGGCAGAGCATCGTGTTTGCCAACCTGTACCCCATGCCGAGGTCTGCACATGTTCTCGACGGTCGTCGCGATGACTGCCCTCCTGGTGGGCGCCGAGGGGAAAGTTCCCGAAGAGCTCAAGACGGTCGCCGAGAAGAGCCAATACAAGGCCACCGCCCGCTATGCCGACGTGGTGGCGTTGGGACAGCGGCTTGCGTCAGCGTCGAAGTCCGTCTCGATAGCCGAGTTGGGTAAGACCGTTGAAGGGCGAGCCATCCCGCTCTGGATCCTGGCCGATCCTCCCGTCGCCACCCCGTCTCAGGCTGTGCAGTCGGGAAAGATGGTCGTTCTGCTGGTCGGCAACATTCACGCAGGTGAGGTCTGTGGTAAGGAAGCTCTGCCGATGTTGGCTCGCGAACTCATTGAGCGTCCCGGGCATCCTCTCTTCAAAGATCTTATCATTGCGATGGTCCCCATCTATAACGCGGACGGCAATGAACGCGTCTCGAAAGACAACCGCCCCGGTCAGGTCGGCCCCGAAGAGGGGATGGGCATTCGCCCCAACGCCCAGGGGCTCGACCTGAATCGCGACTTCATGAAGCTGGAGGCTCCCGAAACGCGAGCTCTGGTGAAGTTCCTCAACGAGTGGGATCCGGCCCTCGTTGTCGATACGCACACGACGAACGGCTCGCACCATCGCTACACGATCACCTACGAGGGGCCCAAGAACCCCGCGGGGGATCATCGGCTCATCGAATTTGCGCGGGGTGAAATGTTTCCCGAATTGACGCGGGCCTTCGAGTCCCAGACCCATCTTCGGGCCTACTTCTACGGCAACTTCAACGCCGAACATACAGAGTGGACTTCGTTCCCGGGCGTGCCTCGGTTTGGCACGACCTACATTGGGCTTCGCAATCAGCTTTCGATTTTGTCGGAAGCCTATGCTTATGCCCCATTCTCCACGCGAGTCTCAGCCACGCGCGATTTTGTCCGGGCATCCCTTCTTTTTGCCTCGACCCATCGCAAGGCCATCGAGCGCCTACTCTCTCAGGCCCGATCAGGCTCTATTGCTTTGGGAGAGTCTCCCGCCCCTCGGGACCTGGTGGCTATCCGATCCGAGCCCCATCCTTTCGTGGAGCCCGCCTCGGTTCTGGGTTATGTCGAAGAGATCAAGAGTGGCAAGGCCGTCTCCACGGGAGTGCCCAAGGACTATCGCGTCTCAGTGCTGCAGGACTTCCGTCCCAGCGCCACTGTGCGGAGACCCTTCGCGTATCTCGTCCCGGCCAGATACACCGAGGTTCTCGCAAATCTGAAGGCTCACGGACTTGCTCTTGAGCCCTTGTCAAAGGAGCTGGAACTCGAGGTCGACGTTTACCGGATCGAATCCGCCACCCGATCCAAGGCGCTTTTTGAAGGGCACCACACGCTCGATGTTTCGGTCAGCGCGCGTTCAGAAAAACGTCGCGTTCCTCTGGACACCGTTGTCGTGCGAACCGCCCAACCTCTTGGTGCGTTGGCGGTTTATCTGCTGGAGCCTCATTCCGACGACGGTCTTTGCACCTGGAATTTCTTCGACGACGCTATCGATGTGGGAAAAGACTTCCCTGTGTTTCGCGTTGCGACCCGGGTTGCGTTACCGTCGAAGTGATAGGCCGAATCGTATAGAATTGTACGGGCGTGCCGGGGGAGGCTCCCTCCGGCTTTCTTGGCCTGGGGAGCACGCCCGAAGGGATGCGATTCCCTCTCCAACGCCCTTTCGGGTGCGAGCCGAAGGTCTTTGGGACGAACCGATGCCCGCGCATCCTCTTGATAATCCGATCTGGAACGCCCTATCGACGCGCCAGGGTTACTTCGCGCAGGGGGGATCCCTGGCGAAACGCTATCCCGCTGATGTGGCGCCCTTCATCGCGGCTTCGGAGACCGGCATGGTAGGTAACCCGGCTCTCGCGAGCCTGGCGACCGCCGGGGAAGTTCTCTATTTGATCGGAAGCGAGACGATTGCAGCCTCAGACTGGGAGGTTGAGCAACAGGCGTCCGTCGTACAAATGATTCACGAGCGTCACGTCCTTCCCGCTGGGACCGGGATGGACGCCATGGTTCTTGGGCACGATGATGTTCAAGATATGTTGGAATTAACCTCAGTCGCGTTTCCCGGCTTTTTCAAGTCGAGAACCATCGAGATGGGGACCTATCTCGGTATACGGTGGGAAGGGAGGCTGATCGCGATGGCCGGAGAACGAATGTTCGTCGGTGACTATCGTGAGATCAGTGGCATTTGCACACATCCGGAATACCGAGGGCGAGGCTACGCGCAGCAGCTCATTGCGCGATTGGTTGAAAATATCCTCCAGCAGGGACTGAAGCCGTTTTTGCACGTCGGCGGAGCGAATGCCGTTGCGGAGAAGGTCTACCAGAAGATGGGATTCGTGCGCCACAACGAATTGCCGTTACTTCGCGTGAGAAAGATAACCGGTGCATGACAAGGCCGGGCGCATCTGGCAACGAGACCGGCACGGTCACTGATTCCGTCTCCTCGTCATCTGGAGGAGTATTCCTCTAGAAACTTAGCAAGATGAACCTTGTTCACGAGCTAGGGGCGTTCCCACCATGAAGTTGAATCATCTCAATCTCGCGGTTCCCAACGTGCCCGAGTCACGCGCGTTCTTCGAAAAGTACTTTGGGTTCCAGATACTCGGAGATCAAAAAGCGAATCATGCGATTGCCGTCTTGCGAGACGATGATGGCTTTATTCTCACGCTGAGCAACTTCGAGAAGGCCACCGAATTCCGTTATCCAGAGAGTTTTCATATCGGTTTCAGTCAGGAGAGCACGGAGCGGGTTGACCAAATCTATCAGCAATTGAAGGACGATGGATTTGAGGCGCAAGCACCGCGAAGGTTCCACGGCTCGTGGACATTCTACTTTCACGCCCCGGGCGGAATCCTCGTCGAGGTCTCGTGCTAACTCGTCACGCAGGGTTGCGACCCCCCCGCGATGGAATTCAGTCAGGAAACGTTACGGCTGGGCGGTCGCGGGCAGGGATTTGAGCTTCTCCTTGGCCATGCTCGCACCGGTGCCTGGGATTTCGGAGAGCCAGGTCCAGAGCCGCCGGGCCAGTACCAGATCTCGGTTCTTCAACGCGGCGTCGGCCTTCGTCGCGGCCGCCTCGACGTCCAGGGCGCCCGGTACAGTCCGCGCAACCTGGCGAGCACACTGGATTTCAATTTCGCTCAGGCCGGTGCCGTTCGTCCCCGAAGAGAGCAAGCCCACTTCATCCTTTCGGGTGGAGAGATTCAGAGCTCGACCCAGGCCCTGGGCCGCGACGCGTGCGACGAATTGGTCGGTTCCCCCTTTCACGCTTCTGAGATCGGGGGTCTCGAGCACGAGGGCTGCATCAGCCGCATTGATGTACGCTCCGTTGAGTGGCAGCTCGTGGAAGAGGTACACATTCAGACCGTCGAAGACGCGGCTCGACAGAGGGAGGAGATAGGCGTAGACATCGAGATTTGAGAATTGCCCCTGGTTCAACTCCACGAGCGCTTTGAACCGTTCGATCTGCGCCGGCTCCTCGTGGACAATGGACTCAAGGCCGAAGTGGATTCCCGCTTTGCTCCAGATCGCGTTGATTCCGGCAACGGCCTTGGTCAATTCGGCGTCCATGATCGTGCAATTGAAAGCCTCGAACTGTTTCGACTTGAAGACATGAATTCTGAGTGGGACGACAATGAATCCGTCGTACGAGGGCACCTTGGTCACGTCGGCCCTGGCCGTGTCAAATCCGCCGCCGAAAATGACTGAGGTGATCACGAGCAGCCTGATGGAGGTTCTCATGGGGCGGCTCTGCTCCTGAGTGGACGCATCGATGTCTTCAGAATCAAGAATCACCAAGAGCCGGCCATTCTCACGAGGCAGATCCGTCGACGCAAGATGCTCCGTATATGCTTTCAAGTTTTCTCGAAGACGATTTCATAAATAGCGGTTCTGGTTGGCGCTGGGCCTTGGTCGAGAAGCCACGCTGGGTAGCCGGGATGTAATGTGGAAACTCCCCGGGTTCGAACCCTACGGAAAAGGCTTGGGTTTGTGTTGGCTGATGAGGTCCCACGAGCGTTGACTTCGAAACAAATCGCAAGGATGGTGAGCCTATCGGATCGAAGCAACCCTAACGTAACGAAGGCGGCCGAGCGGCAGTTGATCGGGTGCGCTTCCCGAGCGATGAGAAAGGGAAAAGGCAAGGGTATTGTAAAGAGGCAGGTTGGGTGGCATGGGTGGCCCCCACCCGTGTCGAAAGCCGTGACTCACGGTTGGGCACCACCAGGGTCGCCCAAGACACTTCTTTCACGATGCATTTGGTTAAGGGATGTCTGGCGGATGTCATTGGGTTAGCTTCTTAACGTCTCCTGAGAGGCTCCGGCCGAGGTCATTCCGCGATTTTTTCCAAAGAGTTATGCCATCGAGGGTATCTCGCGGCTTAGGACAGTAGGAAACAACTCTCGCCCAAGGGACCGGGGAGATTTCGACGATGGCAACAGTCTCGAAGGGAACGGCGTCACAACAGATTGAACGGTTGTTCGCCGGCGGAAGCATGGCGGGGCTCACTGACGGCCAGATGTTGGCTCGCTTTCTAACTCACCATGATGAGGTCGCCTTCGCGGCGATCGTGGAGCGGCATGGGCCGATGGTGCTCGCCGTCTGTCGAGGCGTTCTCCGCGATGCGCACGACGCGGAAGACGCGTTTCAGGCCACGTTTTTGACCTTGGTCCGCAGAGCGTCCAGTCTTTGGGTGGGAGACTCACTGGGGGGCTGGTTGCATCGAGTGGCGTTTCGGGTGTCCCTCCGGGCGAAAAACGAGGCGGCTCGCCGTCGTGTCGTCGAGCAGAAGGGGGGTGAGCTGGCGGCGGCTCGAGGCATGCCGGAGCGGAGCATTGAGGATCTCCGGCTGGTGTTGCTCGCGGAGATCGACCGTTTGCCCCAAAGACTCCGGCTTCCGCTCGTTCTCTGCGACCTGCAGGGGCTGACACGTTTGCAAGCCGCCGACCAACTCCGCTGGACGGAAGGAACCCTTCGAGGCCGTTTGACAAAAGCACGAACTTTGTTGCGTGATCGACTCGGCCGACGCGGAGTCACGCTGGCCTCGGTGCCGATCATCACCCTTCTCACAGGGGGATCCTCGCTCGCTGCGGTGCCGACGATTTACGTGCGCTCCTTGATGAAGGCACTGACGGATTCGGCCATACCAGCCACGGCCCTGGCACTTGCCACACGCATGGCTCATTCGCTCAGCCTGGCGAAGTGGAAGGGATTCGCCGTGGCTCTTGCTTCGGCGGCGGTGATCGTCGGCGCGTTGGCAGAGCCAATGGCTCCGGCGGCGCAAGAGAGTGAGCCCGCTCGCAAAAAAGGGGCGGAAAAGCCCACGGCCGCTACGGCCTCGTCAAATCCCAGGAAGAACGGCGAAACCGCGCTCCAGTATTCCGGCCGGGTCGTTGATCCTTCCGGCCGGCCTGTCGCGAAAGCCAAGCTCTATGTCATGACCAGTGAGGAACCGGGGGCCCCGGCTTCGCTCAGGGGAATGACTGGTGCGGATGGGCGCTTCGCCTTCGAGGTGCCGGCGGCCGTGTTCAAAGACATCCCAGAGCAGTTTCGCACCCGAATGCCGGTGGTCGCCTTTGCTGACGGTTTCGGCTTCGCTTTCACCGATCCCAAGCAGCGAGTGGCGGGGCGTGAGCTTACCATCAAGTTGGTCGAGGACTTTCCCCTCAAGGGCCGAGTCCTCGACCTTGAAGGACGCCCCGTCCCGGGCGCCAAGGTCCGAACCCGAATTGTTTGGACTTCCCCCGAGGAAAGCCTCGATCCCTGGATTGCCGCCGTTGATCGAAAAGAGGGGGAATTCTATGCGCTCTTCTACAAATACCTGAGAATGGGATTTCCCGTACCTGATCAAGCCCAAGGCCCGATTCCGCTAGTGATGACGGACGACCAGGGGTATTTTCGTCTCGCTGGTCTGGGGCGAGAAAGGATGGCCGAGCTCCACATTCAAGGGCCCGCAACGCGTCTCGCGGAAGTCCGCATGGTTACTCGGAAGATGCCGTCGATGCGTGTGGCCTATGATCCTCAGTCTCCGGAGATGGGGGGAGTGACAATCCAAGGGGCCGATGCGCAGTTCGTCATTCCACCCGAACGAAGAGTCGAAGGTGTGGTGCACGATCGCGCGACAGGCGCTCCTTTGGCCGGCATGACGGTGCAAAGTTATAGTCTTGCGGGTGATCAACTCAGCAATAATCCCGCCATTACGACGGTCACGGATGATAGAGGGCATTATGTGATCAGAGGAATGCCGCGAGGATCGGGAAACCAGCTTACGGTGAAGGGCCCCGTTGGCTCCCCCTATTTACCCGCGCTAATCAAGGTCGAAGACAGCCCCGGCATCGGGCCGATCAAACACGATATTCGCATGACGCGCGGAGTTCTTGTCGAGGGGCGTGTCCTTGATAAGGTCACCGGTAAACCTGTGCGTTCCTCGATCAGCTATCACGTGGCCTTGAATAATCCCCATCTGGCCGACGCACCTGAGTTTCGCGACGTGCCGGGCCATGTGTACAACCTTCAGTGCGACACCGATTCCGAAGGCCGTTTTCGATGCCCTGCTTTGCCCGGTCAGGGCCTCTTGAGGGTCGAGGCGATGGCGAACGCCTATCCCAGGATGGAGAAAGATGCGCAGCAGGCGGAGAAGGGGTATATTCCCGAGGCTTTCGGCCTCTCCCATGCGTTCTCCAAACTTGACATCGTCGACGGCGTGTCGCCGAAACCGCTGGAGTTCCATCTCGACCCGATGCGGACACTGTCGGGGACAGTGCTGGACCCAAGTGGCAAACCCCTGACGGGATTTCTCGTCTATGGGCTTGGCAGTCTCGGAAGTTGGAGCGAGGATCTCGCGGAGGAGCCTACGTTTCAGGTGCTAGGAATCAAGCCGAATCGAAAGGCTGCGGGTCCCAATGAGAAGAGTCGGAAGCCCGAACGCACGCTCGTCTTTCTTCACGAGAAGCTGAAGTTGGCCGCTTGGCGAGATATCGAGGGGGATGAAAGCGAACCGCTATCGATCAAGCTCGAGCCCTGGGGGGCGATCTCAGGTCGTGTGCTTGATCAGGAAAAGAAGACTTGTACGGATGTTGTGATCCAAGTCGAAATCGCGGGGAAGGGGCGTATCGGCGGCGGAGAAATCGACCACTCTCCAAACATGGCGCGGACCGATGAGCAAGGACGATTTCGCGTCGAAGGACTCGCGCCCGGCCTCTCCTACAGACTCGGTCTCTGGCGGACGAATTCAAGAGCCTGGGCCCGGTCGGTCGTCGTCAAGCCTACCGGCCCCGGAGAAGCACGCGACCTGGGTGACTTGATCACGGTTTTCGAGAAGGTCCCACAGCCGTAGCCTCTTTCCCACGGATGTTCAAGGGAGACCAACGTGCGCGGCAGGCAAAGCAGGGGAGGCCGGTAGCCGATCTTCTTTTGTGATAATGATTTGAGCCGGAACGGCCTGTCTTGCCGACGCGGTCGAGCCGCTCCGGGATTTGAAGTCTGAAGTGTCGGTACCGAGAATCGCCCACCTTCCGTGGTTTACGGGAACGTTGTGATCATGAGTGTTGCTTGACCCTTCGGTCAGGAATTCACTGGACCGACGGTCGGCAAATGTTAAACTTTTGTGGGTGAGATTGCTCGCGGGGCCCTCTCGACTGTGTGAGCGGGCTCCTCCGGTTAAGGAGAAGCGCGTATGAGCCGGCATGGTCGTAATGTTGACGCGAACGGGCAAATCGCGCGAAGGACCTTTCTGCAAGTGGGCTACTCGGGGTTGCTAGGGCTGGGGCTTCCCAGTGTGCTGGCGGCGCGGGAGGCCAAGACCGCCAAACTGACGACGGGACGGGCAAAGTCCGTGATCGTCATCCTCCTCAGCGGCGGATTGGGGCAGCACGACTCCTTTGACATGAAGCCGGAGGCTCCCGAGGGGATTCGCGGCGAGTTCAAGCCGATCGACACGGCGGTTCCGGGCATCCGGATGTGTGAGCACCTTCCCGGGCTGGCGGCCAGGGCGGATCGCCTGGCAATCGTGCGGTCGATGTCTCATCCCGAGGGAAATCACCTGGTTGCGGTTCACCACGTGCTCACGGGGCACCCGTCCAGCCCGCGAGGTGCGAGTGACCTGGATCGCGTGGCGTCGCGTGATGACTTCCCATGCTACTCGGCCGTGGTTGACCACCTGAATCGGCGGAACGACGGTATTCCCAACGGCGTGGCTCTACCGCTGCGGTTGGTCGAAGGGCCGCTCACCTGGCCCGGGCAGGACGCAGGGTTCCTGGGACCGCGCCACGACCCCTGGCAGCTTCGCGTGGATCCGAACCGTCCGGATGCTCGCGACGACAGCCTAGCCTTGCCTGAAGGACTCGATGCGGATCGGCTCCATCGCCGCCGCCACCTCTTGAGCCAGGCCGCGGTGCCGACCGTCTCGGATGCCTTTGCCGACCAGCAGGAGTCAGCCCTGGCGCTTCTTTGCAACGGGCGAGTTGGCAAGGCTCTTGACCTTGAACGGGAAGATCCGCGGCTCCTCGATCGATATGGCCGGCACCTATTCGGCCGCTCGTTGCTCATGGCGCGACGATTGGTCGAGGTAGGGGTGCCGATCGTTCAGGCGACGATGGGGATCGTCCAGACCTGGGATACGCACGTCGCCAACTTCCCTCGCTTGAAGGACGACCTTCTGCCACCGCTGGACAAGGCGGTCTCGGCGCTCCTTGACGACCTCGCCGTCCGGGGGCTTTTGGACGAGACTCTTGTCGTCATGCTCGGCGAGTTCGGCCGTACGCCCAAGATCGCTCGGCTGACTCCTGACGCTGTCCCCGGGCGTGACCACTGGCCAGCCGTTTTCCCGGCCGTCTTTGCTGGGGGCGGGGTGATTGGCGGCCAGATCATCGGCAAGTCGGACAAGCTAGGCGCCTATCCTCTTTCACGCACCTTCGGCCCTCCCGATCTGGCGGCCACGATCTACCACGCCCTTGGCGTCGACCCCGCCACCGAACTTCGCGACCGCCTTGGTCGTCCCTTGCGGCTTTGCAACGGTGAGATGATGGCCCCGCTCTACACCGCCGCGGCGATTTGAGGTGACGAGGGGAGGGGAGGCCTCCCCTTAGCTCCTCGCTTTTTTCTCGGCCAATGGCGAAGGATTTCGGCCGCGTCCGGCAATAGTCTGGTGGAGCAAGTGATTCCACTGGGGCCACCGGACGATGGACGACGAACTCCGCCTGATACGGGCCGTATCGCGACGCGATCGGACGGCATGGGCCGTCATGTACGATCGTCATGTCTCAGATGTCTTCGGCCTGGTCTTTCACCTTCTCGGTGGGGACCGCGCCGCCGCCGAAGAAGTAACACAGGACGTCTGGCTGCTCGCCATCGAGAAAATCGAGCAGTTCAATAGCCTGCGCGGTGACTTTCGAAGCTGGCTGCTAGGGATCGCTCGCCACCGTGTCTTTCGGCACTATCGCCGGTCCTCGTCGGAATACTCGTTCGAGCAAGCCGATGGTCCGTCTGGCATTCTCTCTCCAGGCGAACTCATTGAGGAACTCGAGCGCAACGACGTCGTCCGCGCGGCCTTGCTCGCCTTGCCGGATGATCAAAGACGAGTGCTCATGGATAAATACGCCGACGGGATCTCGGTCGCCGAGATTGCCGCTCGCACAGGGCGCACGCTGAAAGGGGTTGAATCCCTGCTCTCCCGCGCACGCGCCCACTTCCGTGCGTTATTGCAGCCCTACTTCTCCACCCCCATGGGAGGCGACCGCCATGAACCCAGCAACGCCCGGCCCGTTTGATCCCGACGACCCGGCCGACGAAGAATTGATTCGACGTATTATCATCGAGGCAGGCGATGCTTCGGTCTCGCCTCGGCCCGAGTTTGTCTCCGAACTTCGCACGCTCGTACTCAGCCGTTTGAAGCCCCCCGCGCAACGGTGGCGAAGAACAATGCGTTTATGCGTGGGATCAGGACTCGCCGCTATTCTCGTGGCTGCCGTTGCTTTTGGTCTCACGACGCTTCGTTCGGCCAATGCCTGGGCGCAAGTGGCCACGGCTCTGCAAGGACGCTCCTGGGTTCACTCGAAGACCGTGGGGCCGGACAACAAGGTTTTCGGCGAGAGCTGGTTTAGTCCCAAGCGCCGAGTGATCGCGTTTCGACATGACGCGGACGCCGAATACCATGACCACGCTCTGCGTGTGTTTTCTAAGTACGTCGCCTCCGAAGGGGTGATCTATCACCTGCCCGAGGGGAGCGAGCGAATGTCCATGGATCTTGGCTTTTTTACGCAGTTGCTCGGCCCCCTGGGACCGACGAAATCTCCCTATCCCGGGATGGAAATTGTGGCCCAGACTCGTCGCGAAGTCGGGGAAGACGGAAAGAACTGGGTCGATGTCGAACTGACGCTTCGAGTGATCGCGGGAGACGGCGAGCAACAGGTACGGTTTCGGATTGATCCCCGGACGAAGCTGCCGCATTCCTCCCTGGCCCGTTCAAGGGAAGGGCAGGTGATGACGACCTTTTTCGATTATCCCGACCATGGTCCGGGGGACATTTACGATCTGGGTGCTCCCCGTACGGCCAAGCTGATCGATCGCATTCCTCCTGGCGATCTCAATCGCGTTCTCGCAGGCCTCAAGGCCGGGCGTGTCCGATTCGACGACTACCTAGCCATCATGGACTGGGGTGATGGCCAGAATGTCTTCCGGGTCTGGCGCAAAGGTGTGAAATGGCGCGTCGAGTCACTCTTCTCCGTGGCAAAGGGATGGCCGAGTTTTCCCCGCGATGCGGATGCCGCGTGGTGGAAATTGCATCAGGCGGAATACCTGTCCATAACCCAGGCGATTTGTGATGGGGAGACAGTCTTTTACTACCAAACCGTGGGCAACGTTTTTGAACGCGGCCGCAAGGAGCCTCCGTCGCTAAAACTCAGCATGAGGCAGGCAATCAATCCGTCGGACGATCCGTTCATGCCGTGGCCCTCTTATTTCGTTGAGCACCTCGGTCATCCGGATGTGTATCAGCCCACTCATGACCGGGATTTTCAGCTCGAACCGCGACCGGATGACGGACCCCCCGAGACCATTCGCCTGCAAGTCCGCGATACGCATAACTCCGGTCCAACCCGCCCCGACCTCTATAGGCTTTGGATCCGTCCCGCGCAAGGCTTCATTTCGATGCGGTCGGAAACGAGCGTTTTCAACGCGGGCAATCCGCCGAAGGTTGCCTACGTCGACACGATGATCATGGAAGACCTGGCTCGCTCGCCAGGTGGATATTGGTATCCAACCAAGATTCGTCGAGTCACGTCAAATTCAAAGGGCGAGCAGATATGGAAATACCACCTTGCCTTTGATGTGCCAATCCCCGATGAGTTGTTCCGGAAGCTTCCCTGAGTGAGATGGGGAGAGCCTCGATCGTCCAGGGTGGGGGAAGCGTGCGACGATCGGGCATCGAGCGCAGTGTCGCGTTTATTCGCGGACAACCCTTGAGAGCCACTGCAGGCAAACTCTAAGCGGGCTCGTGGGTTGAGGGGTTGAGGTTGTCGACCTCGGAACGCTCGAGCCAAAGCTCTTCATAAACGTGGTAACCGCCAGGGCGCATGCCGAGGGCGTGGTACGTGGCCTGTGCTCGCTCGTTCTCGACTTCCACGTAAAGCCGCAGTCCGATGACCTCGGCGGACGTGAGAGCGAGAGAGCGGATATGCTGATGGAGAGCGCGGAACACTCCCCTGGAGCGATATTCCGGAAGCACGTAGACGCTCTGGAACCACCAGATCCAGCCGTTCCGCCAGTCGCTCCACTCGAGACTTACGGCCGCCTGGCCGACGATGGGCCCGCCGGAGCCACTCTCGGCGACCCAGTAGCGGAGACGATTCTCGCTGGAAAGGGCAGCCGCCACCCCTTTCGTCAGGATGGCGAGGTCAAGCTGTTTGTGCTCGGTTTCTTCGGCGAGGCGAGCATTGAAGAGGACGATCGTTTCACAATCGCTCGGGCGCGCATCGCGGACGAGGAGAGGGGGCATCGATGAGTCGCTCAAATCCGGTCGCTCCGTCGATTGCGGGCGCGGCGGCTCGCTTCGAGCAAGACGCGATTCTCTTCCTCCGTGAGTCCCGAACGCCCTTCCCGAGCAATCTTGGCGAGCACTTCGTCGAGCCTGGCGTCGAGCTGCTCTTCCGGCAGGACCGCAGTCCCCGAAGGCTTGGGAGAGGTCGCGGGGTTCGGAGACCAGGTTGGGCCGGCTGGGCGTGCGGCCGGCTTTTCGCGAGTCTCGGGCATGACGACCCGAAGGCGGGGCCGGCCGACTCGACCGGAAATGAGCCGCGTCCACCGAAGGTCGAAATATTTATACAGATATCCGTAGGCGGCTCCGGTCAAGTGCGAAGCCACCGCGGTTCCCGTCACTTCTCCCCGGCCTAACAGTTCCCAGGCGTCTCGAGCCAGGAACAGCACGACGATCAGCCACATCTGGACGGGGAGCACGAAGAAGAGAAGCAATTCGCGGTGCGGGTAATAGAGCGCATAGAGCACGACAATCGCCATCACCGCTCCGGACGCTCCCACCATGGGGAGGTGCCCGCTCGAGAAGTAGTCGACAGTCGCCCACCCCAGCGTGCTGATCACCGCCGCGCTCACGTAGAGGGCGATGAAGTTCACCGTGCCGTAAAACGATTCCATCTCGCGGCCCACGAACCAAAGGAACAGCATGTTCCAGAGGATGTGGGAGAAACTCGCGTGAAGGAACGTCGCGGTCAGCAACTGCCAGACGTGGCCCTGGCGAAAGATGCCGTAGCTGCTGGCCTCGAGCATGTCCGTCAGGGGACTACGCCCCTGACCGGAGTTGGTGAGCACGAAAACAATCGCATTTATCAGGATAATGGTCTTACAAGCCGGGGCAACTCCCGACAGCCATCCCGACCCGCTTGTTTCGTTTCGATAGTATTCGCGGTCAGAGATACCCATGCTCGCTCCAGCGAACATCGCGCTCCGCGGTGAGGGGAGAAGGACCGGCGTGATCCAGTTCTTATCATCATCGAACAGGTTCGTGCACCTGTCAACGGGGGGAGGCGTTACTTTGCGAGGGCAACGCACGCTCCAGCCGATCGACAGGTATTTCGGCAGTGCCGAAGGCTGTAACGGGTAATCGAATGATTCAACCCGTTCAATCCGCCAGCAATGCCTCCATGGCTTCGCCTCGGGTGGAGTAAATCGGCCAGACGATGTCCAGAGACGTGAGGCGAAGCAACTCTCGAGCGTGGGAGGAAACCCCCGCCAACGCCATCATTCCGCCTCGGGCCTGAACGAGTTTCCAGCATCGCAGTAGCAATGCGAGGAACATCGAGCCGAAGTAATTGACACGGCTCAGGTCGAAGACCACGAGAGGATTATCCTGATGGCGCAACGGCTCGATGATGAGACCAGCGGCCTGCTCTTCGAGGCCAAACTCGAGGGTTTCGAGAGCTGGTGTTGCTGAAATCAGCGTCAGCTCACCATGCATCTCGATAGTAAAAGCGTCTTGAGCATGAGGGGTGTTCATCAGCGATGATCCGAGAGTCCCTGGCCGCTCTTGTTAACCCAGGCGGCAGGTTTCAACCCTGCTTAGGGTAGAACGTGGAAGTGTCCCCAACAAGGTCAATCTCGCGGAATCGCGCAAGCGAGGAGTGCGAACCCGCTCGACCTGGTCGAAAGCGGGCTCGCCAGCCTAAGCCGAGGGGCGGCAGTTAGAAAAGGCACGAATGACCTCGTACAGGTCTTTCGTGACCAGCAGTTGGTCTTCCTCGAAATCGCGAAGCCAGACGTAGTTGTCGCGGTAGGCTTGGGCGAGAAGAGGGTATAGGTCAACGAGTCTTATCGGAATGGAGGGGGTGTGTTCCTCTTCTCGCAGATCTTCTTCGGGGCGTGGGAACACGCGCAGTCGTGCGGTGGCCATTCGGATTTCCTCCTCCGTGCGCTCCGGACGCAGCCGGGCCGTTCACAGAAGTGAGGCCGGGGCTGTATCCTGTTCTTGAGGCAATCAAGATTGGGCGTGGGGGTCTCGATGCGAGGGTTCCGCGCCAGCTCCGTCATCCCCCACGCTAACCAATCGGCCGCGAGGGGGGGGGAGCATCAGTGATTTCCCCGAGAGTTGACGGTGCCAAAATCGATTTTGCCGGCTGAGTCGTTTGGTGGGTCGGAATCGTTTGGGGTGAAATTGAACCCTGGAAATGGAAACTGGGAAACAAAAGAAGTTGCGTTCCGGGCAACGGCTTGAAACAATCTGGGATCTCGGAAACGCCCCCAATCCTAAAATGATTCTATCCGACCTGCGTATTTCCTAAGAGCGGGGGACGAGTTTCCCTAGAATCTGAGATTGGGTGCGCACCAAAGTCGACCGGCGTCTTCCGCCAAATTTGAGCGACAGGGTCGAAGCGGACCCGTTCTCTAGCTGATTTGGTTCTGGATTCGTGGCGGTTTTCTTTTGCAACAGGATGTTCCCCCCCACCCGCCTCGTCGCAACGAGCCTGATCCCACCTGGAGTTCCCCTCGATGGTCTTGCCCCGCCTGCATGGCATCGTTCCTCCCCTGCCGACTCCGCTCCTTTCCCAGGAGACGATTGACACAGAGGCGCTCACGCGACTCGTGGACTTTCAGATCCGGGCCGGAGTTCATGGGCTCTGGGTACTGGGGACAACCGCCCGTTTCGACATGATCCCTGATGACCGGCAGCGCCAGGTCGCCGAAGTCGTTGCAGAGACGGCCGCGGGACGTGTGCCGCTTGTCCTCAACGTTTCCGACCAGGGCACCGAGCGCACGCTCGCACGAGCACGCACGTGCGACGATCTTCCCTACGAATACTATGCGGCGCTACCGCCCTGGTACCAGCCGATGAGCGGGTCCGAGGTGGTCGACTACTTCTTGACCCTGGCCGACCGGCTGAGCCGCCCGCTGGTCATCTACAACGCCCCTTGGGTTTGCAACCAGCTTGGGTTCCAGCAACTCCGCCAGCTTGCCGACCACCCGCGTATCGTAGGATGTAAGGATGTGTGGACCGGCGTGAATCGCTCGCTGGATTGGCCGGTCGCGGAGCGCCGCCGCCAAGATTTTAGCTATTTGCACGGCAACGACCTGGTCGGTCTGTCGACCGAGCTGGGGTCGGACGGGTTTGTGAATAGCCTGTCGAACGCCTTCCCGGAAATCGCCGTTGCTCTTTGGGACGCGGCGCGCAAGGGGGATGCCGGCCGCGCTTTCCGGCTCCAGTCTCAGTTTTCGCGCTTGGCTCGTGCCACCGGCCTTGGGCCCATGCTTGCCTGCCTTGAAGTGATGTGCCGGCACCGTGGTCTGCTCGACCGAATGCTTCCTTCGCCCTTGCGATCGCTCGAAGGTGAAGCGGCCCGTCGCGTGGTCGACGCTGTGGAAGCGGTGGGGGTTCTTCCCGAACCCATTTCCACGCCCGCCGGTAACGGCGCTGGTTCGCTCGCGCTGTAAGGGCAGACACCCTCCTGCGTGAACCGGGTTCACGGGGGTCTTGAACGAGGGGCTTTCTGCGATTCCTAGAATAAGGAAACGCCCCTCGCCAAGAGCCCAGGAATCCGGGGGCGACAAGAAAATGAGGATTTGCTAAAGTTCGCCGCCGTTTGAGCCGGGGGACGAAAGCGTCTCGGGTCTCGAAGCGGCCTCTCGTTTCGATGCGGAGGGTGCCGGGAAGGCATCTCCTCGAAGTAGATTCTGCATGGAGGAGCTGAGAGCATGGAGGCTCGTTGCGTTCGCCCTGCGCCGAGGTTTCGCTGCCTGGCGGCAATCGCCGTGGTACTCGTGCCGTTTCTGACCGGCGCCTCGTATCGAACGACAAATTTCGTGGTGGAAGCCTCATCGGTCGAGGTTGCCAAGAGTGTGGCGGAACACGCTGAAGTGTGCCGTGCCACCATCGCCAAGCAATGGTTGGGTAAAGAGCTGAATGCCTGGGGGGCGCCCTGTCCGATCCGCGTCAAGCTGACGCGCGGGGAAGCTGGCGGACTAACCTCCTTCGGGTTCCATCGAGGCCGTGTCTCGGATCAAAATATGACGGTCGAGGGGCGGCTCGACCGGATTTTGGCCTCGGCTCTTCCGCACGAGGTCACGCACACCATCTTCGCGGCCTACTTCGGCGGGCCCATGCCACGCTGGGCCGATGAGGGGGCGTCCTTGCTGAGCGAGGACCTCCGCGAGCGTCAACGGCACGACCGGATTGCCGACGACCTCCTGCTGCGCCGAAGCGATATGCCTCTCGCCCGACTCTTCAAGGTGGAAGAGTATCCGAACGACCTGATGAGCTTTTACGGGCAGGGTTACTCGATCTCGCGGTTCTTGGTCGAAATGGGGGGCCGTCCTCGCTTCCTGAAGTTCGTCAACGACGGTCTTCGTACCAGTTGGGATACGGCCACGCGCACGCATTACGGGCTGGCTGACGTGAGAGAACTCGACCGCGCCTGGCGGTCCTGGCACAAGGTTGTCGCCCGCTCGGCTCCCAAGACGGACCGGGTGGTGGTGCGTGCTCAGTCCTCGACGGAATCGGAATGAACGAGAGACGGCTCCTTGGGGTGGGTACGAAGCTATCCTTGCCAATAAGGGGTCGAATCGATTAAAATCGCTCGATCTCGAGTGGGACTGGGGTGCGCCCTGAGGTCGCCACATTATTCTCGCATCGTCCGTTATGAGGAAGGTCAGGGAAAGTTCGATGGCGAAAGACGCGGCCACCGCCACCAAGAAAGAGACGGCCAAGGACGCCAAGGATACGAAGCCGCAAGCCCCGGCCGAAGTGAAGCCGGCACCCGAGGCTAAAGTGGAAGCGGAGCCGAAAAAGCCCGCCGATCCTCGGCTCAAGGTGCTCAAGAAGTTTCACGGCAAGTTCCTGCCGAAGGGCGTCCTGCGTGAGCGGCACAAGTCGATCATGGATCGCTGGAATTCGAGCGATGACCATGGCGGAGTGACGGTTGACGAGCTCAAGAAACTCCTCGACGACTGGAAGGGAACCCGCGAGAAGCCTCCCCGCCTGCCGAAGGCTTGAGCCTCGCCGTTCCGCTTCGAGGGGTATTTCCTCGAATCATCATTTCGACCCCGGCTCTTTTTGAGACCGGGGTCGTTTTGCCTTTTGAGGCTCCAAAAACTTTCGAGAACCCTTCGATCGTCCAGGGAACAGGTCTCGCCTCCCCTCAGCCTTGCGGTCCGCGAGCGTGAACCCCTGGATTGAGCGCCGAATCAGGCCTTACGCAAGGGCCTCGGCTGTCTCACCTGGCTCGTTCCGGCCATGTGGAACAGGTTGTCCTCGTGAACGTGTGCAAGAACTCTTGCACAAAGATTCAAAAAAGGGTGGTTTGCCTTCCACCAAGAGCCCGGGACGAGCCCCTCGCGGTACTCTGTCCGAGTCAATCGGCCGGTGGGTTCCCTTGCTTCGCTCGATGCTCTTTGCTCGAATGAAGATCAGACAAACGTTGACCCGGGTTCGAGAGGCTCACGAAAGATTTCGGTTTTGCATCGGCGTGGTGGGCTTTGTGAGGGGAATTTGATCAATAATTTCCGCAGGGCAGACGAAAACCGATCAAAACATGTGATCTTTTTGCCGAAATCGAGTGAACCTTTACTTCGTTGTGATTTTCGTTGAGTAGAGATCGCGTATCGCGAGCCCATAAGCCAGGCGGCATCTTTGCTTGATGGGAAGCGTGATCAAGTCGGTTGTCAGGAGCCAATCAAATGATCGTCGGCGTGCCCAAGGAGATCAAGTCGGATGAGTATCGAGTTGCTCTCCTACCTGTTGGCGCTGAGGAACTGACCGCCGCTGGTCACAAGGTGCTGGTCGAGGCGAACGCGGGGCATGGCAGTGGCATCGCCGACTCGCAATACGTGGCGGCGGGGGCTGAGATTGTTGCCAAGGCGGAAGAGATCTGGGCGCGAGCCGACCTCATCATCAAGGTCAAAGAGCCCCAGGCCACCGAATGGCCGTTGCTCAAGAAGGGGCAAATCGTCTTCACGTATTTCCACTTCGCTGCCGATGAGGCGCTGACGCGGGCGATCGTGGCGAGTGGCATCACGGCCATTGCTTATGAAACTCTGCGCGATGCGAAGGGAACCTTGCCTTTGCTGACGCCGATGAGTGAAGTAGCCGGCCGCATGAGCATTCAGGAGGGAGCCAAGTATCTGGAACGCCCTCAAGAGGGGCGTGGGATCTTGCTCGCGGGAGTGCCGGGCGTGGCTCCGGCAGAGGTCGCGATTCTCGGTGGCGGAGTGGTGGGTGCCAACGCGGCCAAGGTTGCCGCGGGGCTCGGGGCTAACGTCCGGCTCCTCGACGTGAATCTGGATCGACTCCGATATCTCGATGACATCATGCCCCCCAATGTGACGACCCTCTACTCCGATCGCCACATGATTCTGGAAACGATCGAACGAGCCGACCTTGTTGTAGGGGCGGTCCTGGTGACGGGGGCCCGGGCTCCCCGGCTGGTTCGGCGTCAAGATCTGGCGCGGATGAAGCCGGGCGCTGTGATCGTTGACGTGGCGATCGACCAGGGGGGCTGTATCGAGACCAGTCGCCCCACAACCCATCGCGAGCCGACTTACGTGGTCGACGGAGTGGTTCACTACTGCGTGACCAATATGCCGGGCGCCGTCGGCCGAACCAGCACCTATGCTCTCTGTAACGTCACCCTGCCTTATCTCCTGCAGCTCGTGAAGCATGGCTGGAAGAAAGTCGCCGCGTCTGTGCCAGGTGTTGCGGAAGGGGTCAACATCGACCAGGGCCGAGTGACCAACCAAGCGGTGGCTGAAACGTTCGGACTCCCTTATATCCCCTTGAGTGCGCTGGCGGAATAAGCCTTAGCCATTCTGATACAGACCACGGCGCGACGCGTCGTCGCAAGATTTCCCTGCCACGTCAAAGCCTTTGGAGAATTGAGCCATGAGCGAAAACGAATTGGATAACGGTCACGAGCACGACCATCACGACCACAGCCATGAAGTCGAGGAAGCCTTCGAAGAGGCTCTCGAACTCGATACCCAGAGCCAGATCTTCCTGGAAATGCGCCGTCAGAACGTCGACCTCCTCAAGGTTGCGGTCGAGGTTGCCGGATTCGGCGGGCAGCACCCACCCGTGAAGCCCGGTGATCTGAAGCATGCGATCCGAGGCATCTGGGAGATCTACTCCGAGTTCTACGCTTGGGTGGATCCCGAAGAGTCGGACGAAGATGAAGACGAAGAAGAGGACGACGACCTGTGAGCCAACTCAAGGATGAGTCGTTGCTAGAAACCGTAAATTGGGTCGGCAGCGCGGAGGAAGGATTCCTCCGCCTGATCGATCAGACTCTCTTGCCAACCGAGTTCTTGCGGATCGAGTGTCGCGACGTTCCCAAGGTCTGGGAGTCGATTCGCTCGCTCCGCGTCCGAGGGGCCCCCGCCATTGGTATCGCCGCGGCCTACGGCGCAATCATTGGTGGACAGGCGGCTCACGGCCAAAGCTCGGCTGAGGTCCGCGAGGCGGTGCTCGAGGCGACGAAATATTTGCGAACGAGCCGACCGACCGCGGTGAATCTCTTCTGGGCCTTGGATCGCATGGATCGAACGCTCGAGGAGTATCGAGCGCTTGACGCCACGGCACTTCTTAGCCGCCTTCTGGAAGAAGCCCACGCGATCGCGTCCGAAGACAAGGCCATGTGCCGGGCCATCGGCCGATTCGGTGCGGAACTTGTCCAGCCGGGGCATGGGATTCTCACCCACTGCAATGCCGGCGGCCTCGCGACGGCCGACTATGGTACGGCTCTCGCCGTGATTTTCTCGGCTCATGAGAGCGGCAAGCCGATTCATGTCTTTGCCGACGAAACGCGCCCCTTGCTGCAAGGCGCACGCCTGACGGCCTGGGAGCTTCAGCGCCGAGGGGTTCCAAGCACCCTTATCTGCGACAACATGGCCGCACAGGTCATGAAAGAGGGAAAGATCCAGATGGTGGTGGTTGGCGCCGATCGCATCGCCGCCAACGGCGATACCGCCAACAAGATTGGAACCTATGGGGTGGCGGTTCTGGCAAAGGCCCACGGGATCCCATTCTACGTGGCAGCTCCCTCCAGCACGTTCGACCTCACGCTGGGGGACGGGACAGGGATTCCCATCGAACAGCGAGATTCTCAAGAGATCACGCATGGGATGGGAAGGCAGACCGCTCCCACGGGGGTTGCCGTCTACAATCCGGCCTTTGATGTGACGCCCGCGTCGCTGATCGCCGGGATCATCACCGAGCGTGGGGTGATTCAGCCTGTCACCACCGAGGCGATTCGAGAGACTTTGGGAGACGCCGCCGGCTCTCCCGCCAAGGGGCGTTGAGGGTCGAGCGTTACGATGGACCCGAAACACCTCGAGGAACTGATCGCCGTCGAGCGTGGCTACTGGTGGCACGTCGCCAAGCGGGAGCTCGTGCTCGACCTGCTACGCCGGCATTTTCCGGCTCCGGCGCGCCTCATTGAAGGGGGCGTTGGCGGTGGTGCCAATCTGCTGGCCTATCGCGAGCTCGGCTACGATGTCTCCGGCTTCGACTTGATGCCGGAGGCTGTTGCGCACTGCCAGAGCCTGGGCATTCCCGATGTCCGGGTTCTCGACCTGGAACAGCCCTGGCCGGTCCAGAACGGCCCGGCCCGCGTCGTGGTGTTACTCGATGTCATCGAGCATGTGGCGGATCCCGTCAGGGTGCTCCGCAACGCCGCGGACACCCTGGACGAAGGTGGAGGGATCTTGGTCACGGTCCCCGCGATCCCAGCGCTCCTGGGACCCTGGGATCGCATGCTTGGCCACCACCGTCGTTATTCCCGCTCCCTTTTCCGCGAGCATGCGCGCGATGCGGGGCTCAAGGTCGCTTGGCTCTCGTCCTGGAATGCGTTCACGCTTCCTCCTGCCTTGGTGGTAAGAACGCTCGAGAAACTCGGGCGAGCGCGTCACTCGGCGGAGTTTCCACGCGTGTCGCCGGCTATCAACCAAACGTTGATCACGTTGGCGCGGGGCGAACGGGGCTTGATTCGCACGACGGGCCTGCCGGTCGGACTGTCGCTGGTCGGAGTGCTGAAGCGATGAGCGAAGCCGTCGGGGCGAAGCTTCGAACGCGCGTTGTGCCAGGGCTCGTCTCGATCGTCCTGCCGGTCTACAACGAGAAAGAAGTTCTCGAGACCCTCGCCCAAGGTATTCTCTCCGCGCTCGCCAAAACGGGGAGCCACGGCGAGCTGATCTTCGTTGACGACGGTTCGCGGGATGGCAGCAGCGAGGAAATGGACCGGCTGGCCTTGGGAGATCCCCGGCTCAAGGTTTTGCACCTTTCCCGAAATTTCGGCCATCAGGCCGCGCTCCAAGCGGGGCTGGCCCACGCTAAGGGAGATGTCGTCGTCGTGATGGACGCCGATCTCCAGGACGACCCCGCTGCGATCGGCCGGTTCATCGAGAAGTGGCAAGAAGGATTCGATGTTGTTTACGCGATCAGGACCGCGCGCAAAGAGAGCCTGCCCAAGCGCCTACTCTTCCATCTCTTCTACCGGTTCTTGAACCTGATCGCGCGCATTCCGTTACCCTCCGACGCCGGCAACTTCGGGCTGGTTGACCGGCGGGTCGCTCAGGAAATCGTCCGTTTGCTCGATCGCGACCGATACTACGCGGGCCTTCGCGGGTGGGTTGGCTTTCGCCAGGTCGGCGTTGAAGTCGCTCGAGGCCAGCGCTATGACGATCGCCCCCGCGTCTCACTCTTCGGCCTCGTTCGCCTGGCAAAGAGTGCCATCTTTTCGTTCTCGACATTTCCCTTGATGGTCTTTTACGCGATCGGCTCGCTATCGCTAGCCGTCTTCCTCGGCCTTGCGAGCTTCACTCTCTACCACAAGCTCTTCACAGGCCTGGCCATTCCCGGCTGGACGTCGATCACCATGGTCTCCAGCTTCTTTGGCGCGATGAATGCCTTGGGAATTGCGGTGCTGGGGGAGTACGTCATTCGGATCTACGAGCAGGTTCGCTCGAGACCGCTCTACCTGGTGGAGCGCAAGGTCAATTTCATCGAGCAACCATCCCGAGACCAGGCAGCCGATCTCCTTCCAAGCCCGTCGGCCGAGTGATTGAGTGGCTTCCGCGCCTGCGGACGCTGTGTTAGCATCAAGGGCCTCGACCGGTAACTCTTCACTCCTCAAGAGACGTGCGCATGCTTGCACATAACGTGTACTTTACGTTGAAAGACTCTTCCGAGGCGAGCATCCAGAACCTGGTGACCGCCTGCAAGACGTACCTTTCCTCGCACCCTGGGGTCGTCTTCTTCGCCTGCGGAACGCTCGAGAAAGAGCTCAACCGCCCGGTCAATGTCGTTGACTTCCATGTCGCTCTCCACCTTGTGTTTGAATCGAAGGAAGCTCACGACGTTTACCAGGACGCTCCCTTGCACCACAAGTTCGTGGAAGAAAACCGCGACGGCTGGGCGAGCGTTCGGGTCTTTGATTCCCAGGTCGCATCGGCCTGAGTGAGATGCCTTTCAGGCGACCCTGCACAAACGCCGAGTTTGGATGGTAGAGAGCAGGCCGAGGGATGTCCAAGTCCCTCGGCTTTCGTTTTTTCTTGGGGCTCCTAATGGGGCATTCCGCTTACGGTCCATTATCGCGAGAGCGGAATTCATCCATTCAGGAGGGACGCCACGATCAGGGCCGTCCGGGTGCGCCGGCGTTCTTCTTGAACGTCAGAGGTCAGGCTTTTCAGGCCGGCGAGGGATTGATCGATCGCCGCCGAGACGACCGGGCTCTGAGCCGGACGGGTCGATCCATCGACGGCCAGAAGGGGCTGAGAGTTGGTCGAAGCGTCGGTGATGAGGCGTTGGCCTGATACGATTCCGAACTCCGCAAGAGCGTGTGACGTCATCGAAGCATCGATTGCATCCGTCGATGTTGCTAAGGAACCCGACTGGCCCGATCCCTGTGGCAAAAGCCCTTTCCCGTCGAGGCCGTTGGAATGCGACCCGCCAGGAATGACGGTACCACCGGAGCTCACCGCCGCGTTGCTGATTGGACTGGACCCAGCAGTCAGTGCACGGCTTCCACTTCCACTCACCGTGAAATGGGCCGTGAACTGGCCGATCTGCTGGGCTCCGGAGTTATCGACAACTCCCGCGATATTGCCCGATGGCCCGTAAGGATTTGTGTTGGCGAATCCGTAGATGACATAGTTGCCGGGGGCCAGCCCACCGCTGACCTGCGGAACGAGAATCGCTGCTCCCGGCCATGGGTCATAGGACACGACAATGGGGACGTACACCGGCTGTTGCGGGTTCGAAATATTGAAAATGGAAAATGTGTTGACGTTAATCGATGAGCTTTGATCGCCATTGTATTTGGCGAGGTAAATCCAGATCGCCGCTGGGCTGGCGCTTACGGTCCCCTGACCATTTCCGGGAACGGCCAACCACGTGTTGGGATTGACGACGGGTCCGTCGACTTGCTGCCCTTGGCTGTTGGTGCCAACGTAATTCACGAAGGCGTAAGGAATATCGTCTTCGGCCGTCAACGCCCGTCCCGATGTGTCTTTCACTCCGGTGGTAACAACGATTTCATAGTTGTTGCTATGGGAGTTCAGTGTTCCCGATGCCGTCAGACCGTTCTGTGGTATCAAGTAGACGCGGCGAAGGTCTGCGTTGTAGGTCACCGTAACGGGAACTTGAACCCATTGCCCGGCAACCAGGTGCTTCAACAGGACGGTGCTGGCCATGACCGTTGACGGATTCATGGCATCCGAGAACGCGACCTGGATAATTGGAGACACATAGTCGGCGGAGTTTGCGGTGGGGAAAGAGCCGACGACGCTGGGAGAATGCGCGGTGTCATTTTGGCCGTTGGCATAGGTCTCAGTCGTTGGGACGTTGAAATCCAGCACCTCCGGTTGAGCCAGCACATTGCCCGAGGCGTCGATAACATTCTGCTCGATGAAGCGATAGTTTCCCGCGGTAAGGGCCTTCGCCAGGGCGATCTCAATGGAGGGGATCTCGGGGTCGTAAGTCACGGTGAAGTCGGTGCCGAACGTGAGTGGGGTACCGGGACTTCCGTTGACGAGAGGTTCGACGATGATGTTGGAAGACGTCAACGACGAGGGAATGATCGGTTCAAACTGGTCTGCCACGATGACGCCGCTACCCGGCGAATTGCCGACCTGCGGGAATGAGGGGGGGCTGGTTGGGTTGGTCACCGTGTTATTGAGGTTGACGGGGCTCTCGCCGGTGTCGCCAGCGATGACGTTACCGTCTGGAGCGAAGACGGTGACGGGTGGATTTCCGCTGGAACCCCCAAAAGTGTCATTAAGATAATAGGAAATGTAAGTGGCTTGCTGGCCAGTCGGAGGATTCAACGTGTCGCCCGAGGCGCTTTTCAACCCGGAATAGAGCGCAACCAGGTAGATCCCGTTGGGTTGTATATAGCTTTGACCCGCGGGTGGATCTGTTGGTGTAATGACGATTTGATCATTATTACTGGTTCCTCCGCTCCATGCCACGGTGTCCGGGACGAAGACCCATTGGTTGTTGGCACCATAAGGTTCGTAGACCAGTTGCACATTCGTGTACTGTCCTTGGGAAGTCGCCGTGACCGTGCTTGGATTTAACGCCTCATTGAATGTCACTTCGATGAAGCCAGGGGTGGTTGAGCCGGTCAATTGCGCGCTGTTTTGTGGATAGCTTCCCACAACAGACAACGAGAGAAGCAAGCGGCTCTCAAGTTCGTGGACGTGGAAGCGTGACAGCCTTCCGCACCTCCTGGTCGACCCCTGGCGAGTCCGGTCACTCGAAATCCGTTGAACGCCTGCTACGGAGAAGATCTGCCGTCGAAGCATGTGCATTCCTCCGGGTGAGTTACGAAGATGACTAGGCCGATTACGCGAACTCTGTCGTCCTTCCGTGCGATAGCTAGCCAAACCAATCCATGGTGAGAGAGCTGTGGAATACCATTTTGGATATTAATAAATCATTGCTAGTGATTGTGTTTGGTCGTTTGTGGTGCCTGAGTGAGCCTTGCGTGCTTGGAACGGCTGTTGCCGATTGGCATCGAGTGCAATTCATGGGCTTTTGCCGTACGCGTCCTCTCCATCATGGAATTTTCTGGGCTCTCAGTCCCTCTTTGGCCCGGCATCCGAGCACGATGCTGCTGCCTCGACTCCTTGGAACGGCTTTCTGGCCCTGGTGGGCATAGTAGGTTCGATTATATCCTTTTCTTGCCATACGCAATACAAATAACGAGTTTATGAATTATCCAAGATTAACGATGAATTCTGGGGAGCATCATAAAACGTACACGGAAGCCGCTGCCCGTCGCGTGCGACATTCGGGTCGTGATGAGATGAACAAGCACGCGAAGATGTTGGCAGTGCCACCGAATGAGTTTCGCAATCCCGCTCGCAGGGAAGAGACATTTCTGAGGATGTCGAAAGGCCTTATTTCAGGGAGGGACGTTAAGATGTGCGTGTGCAAATGAAAGAGGCCGAGGACCTTGAACGTCCCTCGGCCTCCATTGACTGCGATCAGATTGGGTGTGCAGCCTTCTTACTCAGCGATGTGCCCGTGGGGCAGAACGTAACCGAGCTCAAGAAGTGTATTCGCAATCGTATCGACACATTCCTGGACGGAGAGCTTGCTGGTATCGATCGTGACTTCGGGGTTCAGGGGAGTCTCATACGGATCGTCGACACCGGTGAATCCCTTGATTTCCCCGGCCCGAGCCTTGGCATACAAGCCTTTGACGTCGCGCTTTTCGCAGATGTCGATGGGGGTGTCGCAGAAGACTTCGACGAAGTTGCCCTTCGACAACTTGCGAGCGTTGTCTCGCGTCTCGCGGTAGGGGCTGATGACCGAACAAAGGGTAGTACCGCCGTGCTGGGCGACTAGGGCCGCCACGTAGCCGACGCGGTTGATATTGGCGTCTCGATCTTCTTTGCTAAAACCGAGTCCCCTGGAGAGGTGGGTGCGGATCTCGTCGCCGTCGAGGAACGAGACGTTGCGCCCGAATTCGGCCAAGCGTTCGACGAGAGCGTGGGCGACGGTGCTCTTGCCCGATCCCGAGAGGCCGGTGAACCAAATGGTCAGGCCCTGGCGGAACTTGGGCGGGTTGGTCTCGTTCAGGATCTCGGCGACGGCCGGACGGCTGAACCATTCAGGGAGTTGCAGCCCCTTGGCCAGGTAGTCGTCATGAACCTGGGCGCTGGAGATGTCCGCGGTCTTGGCCCCGGCTGGTACTTCGTCGACCGGCACGTAGCGCTTCTCGTCGGGCAGGTAGACCATCTCCTTGAAATCGACCATTTCCATGCCGATTTCTTTCGCGTGGGCATCCATCGCTTCTTGCGCGGCGTGGGGAGCGTAGAAGGGCTTGCCGGCGCCGTCGTTGCCTGGCCCGGCGGGGTCGCGGCCCATGATGAAGTGGGTGCAGCCGTAATTGCGGCGGACAATCGCGTGCAGGAGCACTTCGCGAGGGCCAGCCATACGCATCGCGAATGGCAAGAGGCTCAAGACGGTGGAACTCGGCTCATAGTGGTTATCGACGAGCGCGCGGTAGCAACGAATCCGCGTGTAATGGTCGACGTCACCGGGCTTGGCGACACCGACGACGGGGTGAATCAAGAGCCCGCCGCCGATTTGCGCTGCCGTGCGTTTGGTGAGTTCTTCGTGAGCGCGGTGCAGGGGAGCATGGGTCTGGAATGCAACGACCTTGGTCCAACCGAGCGTGCCGAAGTGCTCGCGGAGTTGTCGCGGGGTACGGCGGAGCTGGGCGAAGTCGTAATGAGGAGGCGTACGAAGGACCTCGAGCTTGCCGGCGGCGTAGTGGCCTGGCTGCCGGTCGAGGTAGGCAACGGCCGGGTGTTTAGCGTCGGTCGAGCCGTACGCTCCCTTCGCCTCGGCTTGCTTGTCGTAGGTATAGATTTCTTCGACGTGGAGGAAGGCAAGCAGGTTGCCGTAGACATCTCGGAGGGCGAGCGGCTTGCCTTCGGCGACACCGTTGCCCGGGGTCACCGGCAAGGTGATGGGAAGGGGCCAGAGGGTGCCGTTGGCCAAACGGGACTCAGCCACAACCCGATCGTAGTCGGCCTTGCCCAGGAAGCCTTGGAGAGGGGAAAAACCTCCAACGGCCAGCAGCTCCAGGTCGCAGAGCCCGCGTTCATCAAGGGTAAGGCTGGCGAAATCCTTGGCGGTTGCCTTCATCTCGGCGCCGCGAGTATCGTCGACCAGCAGGTTGACGAGAGCGCCGCCATACGGGCTGTTGAGCCCGCCGGCGGCGGGAGTTTTCGAGGCGGAAATCGGCGAACTCCTTTCAGGAATGTCAAAGCGGGCGCTGATTGGCGCCGCAAAATCGACGGGCGATGCCGCCGGTTCGGTTCAAGCGATGCGGGCCGAGCGCTCAGATCACCCATTCCCGGGGTGAAGTGCGTTCGGCGAGCTGGGCAATCGTCGTTCGGTCGAGCACGGAGCGTTCGGCGGCACGCACATCTTCCCAGACCGTGGCCAGAACCTGTGCGGCGGGCTCGAGTGAAGGGCGGGGAGGACCTTCGGGGCCATCGATGGCTGTCAGAACTTCGCCCAGCGAAATCACCGATGCCGAGCGGGCCAGGCGATAGCCCCCCGCAGCGCCCCGCGTGCTTGTCACCAAGCCCGCCCCTTTGAGCTGAAGCAGAATCTGCACGAGGTAACGTTCGGGAATTCCGTGCAGTTCGGAGATCTCGCGAATCCGGATCGGAGAGTCGGTCGGTCGTTGTCGCGCCAAGGCCAGGACCGCCAAACAGGCATATTCGGCCTTCGCGGAAATCTTCATAGCGGTTCGTCCCGGTCGGCTCTGCCTGACAGGAGGTCACTTTCTCCAGAGCCATCGTCGCGACTTGCTAGAGCGGTTCTCAAGCGGGGTGTCAACCGAGGTGTCCGGGGCCTACGTACTTGTTATAAGTCGACCGGACATCGATTCACGCCAAGCTTGGCCTCTCTCACTCTCGCCGCCAGGTGTTTAGCACCCAAGCGTTAACGACTCTAGTTGAATCGCTCGCACGATCGCGAGCGAGTCTATCGTCGCGTACCTCGTCCGGCCTTGCAAGCGGAACGTCGTCTTAGAGTTGGCTGCTATCAAGCGAGTGAAGACCGCATTCCGTCTTGGCCTGCCCAGCCCAGCGCCCCGCGCGCTCGTCCGACTCACCGGCTCCGACGGCCCGGGTGCAGGGCCAGCAGCCAATGGACGGATAGCCGCGATCATGCAGTGGATTGTAGGGAACTTGATTGGCAACCACGTAGGCCCATACGTCCCGATGAGTCCAGGACAGCAGTGGGTTGACTTTGACCAGGCCGAACTTGTTATCCCAACCCACCACGTCAGCCTTCGCTCGGTGCGCTGACTGATCGGCGCGAATCGACGAGATCCAGGCGTCGTAACCAGCGACCGCTCGGCGAAGCGGAACAATCTTGCGATCAAAGCAGCACTGGTCCGGCTGACTCACATAAAGGGGGCCTTGGTGCTGCGCCTCGTACTCGCTCACCGTGGTATCAGGATGGATCAGCTCGACCTCGATCCCATACCGTTCCGCGATGCGGTCCCGCAGTTCCAAAGTCTCGGCAAACTGATACCCGGTATCGAGATTGAAAACCCGAACCCGCGGCTCGATCTCAGATAACATGTGCAAGATTGCACAACCTTCAGGTCCAAACGCCGTTGCCATGGTCAGCTTGGGAAAGAACGTCTCGACCGCCCACTCCAAAATCTCATGAGGAGTCGCCTTCTTGAGCTGTAAGTTCGTTTCAGTCCAGTCAGGGCGGATCAACGTCTCGGCAGACATGGCGGCAATTGTTCCCCTTTTGTTAGATCAATGTGAAGTATCTTACAGAACATGGTGAACAAAGTCAACTTGCCGGGTGGGAAACTCGCAAGCGAAACCGCCGGACGTAAGGCTCCTTCTTAATCACTGCGATCCTCGGGGAATCTCAACGCATCAAGACATCGATGCTGCCCTGCTTCCCATCACGGCCTCAGCCGTGGCCGCGAAGGAGGTCTTATGATAACGGACCGTGAAGGCTTGGTGAAAGGGAATGGATCCAGGGATCCCTTTGCGACAGATGAGTCGCGAGCGCACCCGAAGTGCGCTCGTGCGTTTCCGTGGGGGAGAGAAACAAGAAGGACCCCGAAGCGTGCGTTCTTGGCCCTTGTTTTCAAGAGCCCGGGGCGGGGCGAGGTTTGAGGAACATCACCACGACGGTGCCGCGAGGTGGGATCTTCTCGGTATTGGCCACGAATGAGCGGTCCGCGTCGTTGGCCGTGCTGGCGAAGGGGAGATCGAGGATGGCGTTCGCGAAGTTGGCCACGGTGATCAGGTCGCCGTCGTCGGCGGTGTAGACCCGCTTCTTGGTGACGGGATCCTCGACTAACTCGCTGCCTGCGAAGACCCAGTCGATGGCGAGGGATTTCTTGGTACGGTCGTTCCGTACCCAGGTTCGGGCGTCAGCAGTATGGACCTTGCCATTCTCGGTCCATTTGACCTCGATGGCGATGGCGGAACCGGTGGGCGGGGCGAACTTGGGCAGGAATCGAACCGGGTGCCCCGTTTCGGCCCCCGTCAGCAATAACCCCGCATGGATTTGCCGGGGGGCGGCGTCGGTGGCGAGGACGGCCTCGTGTTCCTTGGTCCCGCGAAGGCAGAGGAGATGTTCCAGGGGTCCTTCACGCAACGCGATCCGAGCTCGGATCACGAGCTGCTTGGTTTGTGGGTCGAACCAGAGGTGGGTTCCCAGGGGTTTCCAGGCGGGATCGGGCTGAAAGGCTTCGGCCGGAGGAGGTGCGGGCTTGTCGTCCGCAGAGGTCGCCGCGAGGGCAAGGGCCGCGAATAATGTGATTGTCATGGACACGTCGGCACTTCTCCCTTCGAACATGTTCAACTGGAGCAGGGGGGGACGCGAGGGAAAAGGCGTTAAGGGCGTTCTCGGAGCTGTGACTGTCCGAGGCATGCGGACCTAGACTCCTTCCCTCTGCCAGTAGAAACGAAAACGCCCGCCGAGGAAACAAGTTCCTCGGCGAGCGGGCGCGTCGGGCGTAGGGAAGTTACCTCGACAACAGCGAGTTACTGGGCCACCGTCGGGATGCCCAGTCGCTCTTCCTCTTCTTCGAGGATGATGATCCGCGGGGTGACCATCAGCATCAAGCTGGATGTCGTTCGACCGATGCCGATGTTGCGGAAGAGGCGGTTCAGCAGCGGGGTCTTCGAGAGAACCGGCACACCGAACTCCTTGCGTTCCTCGTTGAGTCGCTTAACGCCACCCAGGAGGACCGTTCCGCCGTCGGGCACGGTCACAGTCGTCTGCACCGTGGTGAAGTTGAACTGAGGCAACTGAATCGTACCGTTGATGGACGACGACTGACCGCCGAGACCGCTACCACCGACCGCCGCGGGCACCGTGATGGTGTTGAAACCTTCGATGACCGTGAATACCGGGCTAAGGGTCATTCGGACGTAACGACGGTCGGCGGAAACCACCGGCGTGACCTGCAAGTTGACGCCGTTCGGGAACGACTGGACCTGCGGGAAGAACGCCACCGAGCCGGGACCGACGATCGGGGTGAGAGACTCGACGAAGTTGATCTGCTCGGTGTTCTGGATGAACGCCGGGGCGCCGTTGAAGGTGGTGACCTTCGGAGCCTGCAGAATGTTCGTTCGCGTGTCGCCTTGAGCCGCCGTGAGGAAGAGGTACACCTCAAGGTCGCTCAAGAAGGCCAACCCGAAGGTGGCACCCGCACCTGGAGTCGCGTTTGCAGGAGCGATCAAGCTCGCACTCTGCTGCTGGAAGGGAATTGCCAGGTTGTTCGAGAAGCTGCCGATACCACCGCTACTCGTACCGACGACCAGCGGTAGAACGTTGCCAAGCGAGAAGTCGCGGGCCGAACTGACGGTGTAGACCGGTGAGCTATTGCCTGTCGTTCCCCCCGTACTTCCCGTGCTTCCCGTCGATCCTGAGCCACCACCGAGACCACCGAGACCACCGGCGTTTTGACCGCCGAGACCGCCGGTCGAACCGATGCTTCCTCCCGAGCTTCCTGAGCTTCCCGTGGAACCTGTCGATCCCGTGGAACCTGTCGATCCCGTGGAACCCGTCGTGGAGGTGTTACCGGTTGTGGAGGTGTTACCGGTCGTGGAGGTGCTACCTGTCGTGGGGAAGAGCGACTGGCTCTGCACCGCGAAGGTACTGTGCTTACCGACCGTCTTCGAGAGGATGTCGAAGTCGAAGTCGACGCCGATCTGCTCGAAGAAGCTATCGCTCAAGGTGATGAACCTCACCTCGATCGACACCTGAAGGTCCTGGAGCCGGCGGAGCTGACGCAGCAGGTCAGCAATCTGATCGTGAATTTCCGCCGTGTGACGGATGATCAGGCTGATGCTGAGGAAGAACGGCGTGATCGAGCCGATCGGTCGAGCCGTGTCGAGACCTGCGTCTCCTCCACCGCCGCCGAGACCACCACCGAGACCATAGGCCGCGGAGTTGTCCGTGTTGGTCGAAGGATCGATGACTTGCCAGGTGCCGGGCGCGATCGTGGCCGTGATCAGCGAGATCAGGGGGGTCATGTCTACCCGCGGCCGATTGCCTTTGACCCACTGACCATTGGGGGCGACGGTTGCGCCTCCGTTCGCCAGAGGAATCGTCTGCATCTGCTGCTGGGGCATTTGCCCGTCGGTCGGAGGATAATCTTCGGCAGGGTCGCCGTTACGCAGCTTCAACGGGTCGAGCGGCCCCTTGTGGGTGGGGGGCAGGATTAGGTCGCCCACGTAATAGGGCTTGGGATACGTCGAGGTCAGTGAGGCTTGAGGACTCGTGATCATGAGTACCTCGTCCTCAACCTTGTAGTTCAAGCCGAGCGGACGAAGCAGGAGCTTGAGCGCTGACTTGAGCGTCACGCCCGAGACCTGGAGCGAAACCGGGGTCGCGGTTGTGATGTCGACGTCGGTGAGAGCCTTGGGATCGAGAACGATGTTCAGACCCGTGTAGTTGGCCAGGAACGCCACGGCCTCGCTCAACGGCTGGTTGTCCATGTTGAGGGACACTGTGTCCTTGAGCTTGCTTTCGATCTCGAAGGTCTTGGGATCCTTCTTGATCTCGAGCCGTGCGTTCATCCGCAGACGTTCACGAGTGAGATCCTTGAAGTTCTTGGCATATGTGATGCTATTCGCAAGAACTTCGGGATTCATGACGGCGGAGGCATCAACGTCCTGCAGAGCGGCAAGCGCGCCTTCTTCCTTGTCCGACTTGTTCTCGAGATCCTTCTTGTAGTGACGCTCGGCGCGGGCCTTCCAGGCCAGGATGGTGGCGGCGACCTCGTTAGGGTCAACCTCGCTGGCCATCTTGGCGAACTTCTCGGCCTCTTGGTATTTACCCTGGGCCATCGCCGTGGTGGCGCGGTCCATGAGGTCCTTCATGCGGTCCTTCTTGGCCTTGTCAGCCTCGAAGATTCGCAGACGCTTGTTCTCGATCTCAGCCCGGAGGGACTTGTCCTTCATTTTGAAGTCGAAGGCGACTTTGTCCTTCTTCGCCAGTTCGATCGAGACTTCGAGGCGGCGAATCAAGGTTCTGGAGACTCCCTCGGGGAGTTCAGCGGCCTTGATCTTCACGGCCTGAAGGGTCGACTCGTAGATGGCGATGGCCTTGTCGGGGTCGACCTCCTGGAGGCGGCGGGCCTCGGCGATCTTGGTGCCGACTTCGGCGTTCAGTTTCTGGGCGGCCAGGGTTTCAGCGTCGTTGGCCGTTGCCGGCATGCTGCCGCCAGCGGTGGCCTTGCCTGCCTCATCACGAGGGAGCTTCATGAGAAGGTCTTGAACCTTCTGCATTGTCGCTTCGTCGAGCTGAGCGGTGGCCGCTTCGGTCAAGAGGGCATGGGCGTGGCGAACGTCACCCTTGCGGATGGCGTCGAGAGCGGACTCATAGAGACTGAGCGCTCCACCCTGTTCGGCCAGGGCGATCTGAGCCAGAATGTCGTCCGCCTTGACGTCAACACCGTGTCCACCCGACTTAGCGTCGTTCGCCATCTGTCGGGCCGCGGCGTAGTTGCCGTTGGCATAGAGCTTCTGGGCCTCGGCCAGCAGTTGGTCGCCGCGACTTGCGGGAGGAGCCGTGGCTGGAGCGGCCTCGGCACCGATCGGGGCAGGGGCCGAAGCCAAAGCCGCGTCGGCTCCGCCAGGAGCGGGTTGAGCGGGGATGAGTTCAGGGCCGGCGGCAACCGGAGCACCGCCGGTCTGTGCGGGAGCGCCTTCCGCGGCGGGCAGGCCTTGCAGTTCTTCAGAGTTGGCGCGGGCCTGTTGGACGCGAGGATCGAGCGATCCGTTGGTCGAGGCAACCGAAGCTTCCTGGGTCTTCAAACGCTCGGCTTCGGCGAACTTGGTGGCCGCGGCGGCATTGTCGCCACGAGCCAGAAGTTCGTTGGCCTGGCGTTCCACCAGGGTGCTGGCCGGCTCGCCGGGGCTTGCCGTGGCAACAGCCTGTCCAGGACGGTACGGCGGGGGCACCTGGCCGGCGCGGACCATCGCTACGTCGTGGAGAACGGCTTCGGCACGATCCGCCGTCAACGGCGGAACCACGTTCATCCGTTGAGCACGCTTGGCCTTCGACTCAGCCTGGTCGATCTGGCCATTCGAGAGAAGTTGGCGGGCTTCCTGAACCAACGTGTCATACACACCCTGGCTCGGGGCTTCTTTGGAGTTTCCCTTGCGGAGGTCGTCGCGACGACGCAGAGCGCGGGCCGCGGAAGCGACCTTCTCGGGCGTGTCATCAAACAGGCTGTAGTAGAGCTTCCACGACTTGACGTCGAGGGCGATCGCTTCGGCCTGCTCGAACTGATTGTTCGCGAGCATGGTCCGCGCTTCCTTCAGCTTGGCCTTGGCCGTGCGTCGGTCGCGGATCTCGGTGGTTGGGGACGTGGCAACCGTCTTGGGGCGGGCCTTCTCAATCGACTCAATCACCTTGCTCGGCGTATCGTCGAAGAGACCCCAGTGCACGTCCATGCCCCGGGCGTTCGCCGCGAGTTTGGACGCTTCTTCGTAATTCCCAAGTCGAAGTTGCTCACGGGCTTGGTGGAGCAGCCACCGTGCCGACTGCTTGGTGTCGGTTGTCTGAGTCCGAGGCGAGCCCGGCTGAGCCGGTGCCGCGGCGGCATCAGGAGTTCCAGCCGCAGGAGCAGCGCCCTGGGCAGGAGCCGTCTGGGCCGGCGTAGCCCCCGCCGGTGCGGCCGGAGCAGCAGCCGGTGCGGTCTGAGCCGGCGGAGCCGACCCATCGGCCGGAGCCTTCGACATTTCCTTCAGGTAGGCGTCGAGAACGATTTGTTCGCTGGCCGTGAGCTGGTCGCGATACGCTTGGGCAGCCCCAAGGTACTTCGAGGCAAGTGAGAACTTGCCGCTGTTGTACAGCCGTGCTCCGGCTTCGAGATAACGGATGGGCGGCACCGGCGCAGGTGGTCTCGTTGCTGCGGACGGTGCGGCCGCGTCACTTGGAGGCGCTCCGAGCGTAGCTGCTCCCCAAGCTCCGAGGATCAAAAGGGTTGTGACGGTTCTAAGCCTTCCCAACGCGACCTCCTTTCGCCACTCGCGGAGACGACCGCCGACTTCCCTGGCGACGGTCTCTGACGTGCCTCCGCGGCGGGAGACGTGAATCCGGTGCCTTCGCACGTGCCGCAACCTTATGTGGGCGGCGGCAGCTTCACCCGCTACTCGGGGTAACGCATGAATCGAGTTGTGTACGCAAAGGTTGGCGCGGCCGAGAACGGTGAGAAGACGAGGCGGTGTAGTATCCGGAACGATCTTTCCGGTCAAGACGATTTCGGAAGATTTTCCGGTCAACGGATCGGATTGTAACTTCCTTCCCGTTGGCAGTCATCATCAACATGCCACAAGAATGCGATTATCGGGCTCAAAGCTCTGTTCATATCGAGGGGATCGACTTCGGTATTATCCGGCTTTCGAAAGCGAGCCGGCCCCCAAAAAAGGCTTTTTGGGGGCCGGATAAGACGGTCTATGCTGATATCTGAAACTGACGGCAGGGTGAGAGCTTAGCGTGCGCCCGCACGGGCACCGCCACCCATCATCGATCGTGCGCCGGCCGCGCTCCCCAGGGAGCTCTCTCGCTTCTTGCCCGACTCATCGAGTTCGCGTCGATAGTTCGTAGCGATCGTCTTGCGAACCTCGTCCTGCAGGTCATTGGCCTGCGTTCGGACCACCACGGTTCCGTCGGGCTGGAAGAGAAGAGAGACCGCCGGTTCGTCGAGCCTTCCCGGCACGCCGAGGTCGCGGGGAATGGACTGATTACCCCCGGACGTGTCGAGCACCAAGGTGTGGCTGTCGAAGTCGACAGGCTTGCTCTTGGGCTTCGTGTCGGCACCTGGCTTGGGGTCGATGACCGGAACCGGAACCGACGTGGTTTCACCAATGATGTCGCCGGGACCTGCGTCAAACGGCTTCACCACCGTGATTCCATCTTCCGGAGTCCAGCGCGTGACCTGGAATTGAACCTGTTCGGCTCGGCGGCCAGGGCCAGGAGACTTGTGCATGGCGTATGCGGCGACGTCGGCAGGCATCGTCACATCATTCGTCGGCTCACTCCATGGTCCGTTCAAAACGAGCGACTTCGAGTCGACGCCGGGGCTGATGTCTTCGCGCCCTCGGTTCGGGTTGAAGACGACGATCCGGATACGGAAGCGGTAAGTCTGGTCCGGGTCGATCGAGAAGTCGAGCGAACGAACCATCAACGTATCCGCTTCTGAAGTCTCGAAGTCGATCTTTTCCGCGGCTCCTAGACTTCCCATACCCATGCCCATCATCTCGCCGCCCATGCGTCCCATCATGCCGGGCATTCCGCGGCCGGCCATGGCACCCATGTCTTGTCCCGGCATTTGCGGGGGCTGCATGCGGCCCATTTTGCCCATCATTCCCATCATGCCATCGTCGTTCCCCAGCATCGGCTTGGCGACTTCCTTCTTCTCCTTGGGGACGAGACTGGCGACGTGAACTCGCTCCCAGTACCCGGCCTTCAAGAAGGGGAGGGGATCGACCAGGGCATCAATGCGGACATCGTCGGGAGTCAGTTCCTCTTCCTCTTCGGGGAGGTTGTTGAGGATTTCTGAATTGCGATCGTAGTCCACGTCGGCCCAATCGGACCATTGCCCCCCAGGCTGGAGAACCTGGCGCTGAACCTCGAGTTGTTTGAAGTGCGGGTAGGCCACTTCGGGGCGTTTGAGGGCGCGAAGGTAGTTATCACGCAGCTTCTTGTAGTCGAGCACGCCGGTCATCACGACCCAGCGAACGCCCTTGTTGACTTCCTGGAACGGCCCCTTCTGCCCTTCATCCCCTTCGACCTTTTCGGCTTCCTTGTCTTTTTCTTCCGGAGCTTCCTTTTCAGAACCGGCGAGAAGACCTTCTTTTCGCTTCTTCTCGAACTCATATTCTTTCTGAGCAGCCGCCTCTCGTTGTGCGGCGGACATTCCCGGCCGTCTCCTGCGAGCACCCATCTGCCCCATCATTCCCATTCCACCGGCCGGCCGGCGACTTCTTCGCCGTCGGGGGTTGTTGGGAACATCCGCGACATCCTTGGTCGTGTCGGGGATCCGCTCTCCATCCTCGTTGAGTGCGAAGAGCAGAGCACTACCACGTCCGGGATAAGCGTAGACGTCGGTAACGGCGATGAGCTCGGGCGTGTCGCGGATCAAGCCGGCGCCGGGTTCGTTCGTGACCCAGGGGTTGGCAACCTTGTAGTTGGCGGCGACAAGCTGGTTCTTGGACTGCTCGTCGACCATCTTCTCAAAGTTGGGATTCTTGATATTGGCCTCTTCCAGCTTCTTGAGGATGTCCTCAGGATTCTGTTTGGCCGCGAGGTTGGATTCGGCACTCGAGGCGGCTTTTTGAATCGCCTCCGGCGTCGTCTCAATCGTCTTTTGAGAGACCGCCATAAAGAGGAGTAGAAGGCAAAGAACCGAGGCGATCGCCATCACCGCTTTCTCGCCGTGGCGAAGAGCCAGGTTCTTGAGTTTTTCCGCAGAAGCGTTGGCCATTGAGGCAACTCCTCATCAAATGCAATGTCTAAGCAACTGGAGATAGCGGGCAGGCGCCTGGGCGCTCTTGACTAACTCACCTGGCAAAGAGGTGGAGGATCACACTCGTTACGGTTTCGGCGTCGCCGGTGCTCCGGGAGCCGGCGCGGCCTTGGTGTCAGGTCCAGGAGCCGCCGCCTTCGTCTCGGCAGCTCCCTCGGCCTTGGCGGCAGGCTCCGCGGCTTTCGGCTCTTCTTTCTTCGCGTCGGGAGTGGCTCCCTCCGCCTTGGGAGCCTCTTCCGTCTTCGCAGGAGCGGTTTCCCCTGCCTTAGGAGCTTCTTCCGTCTTGGCGGGAGCAGCCTCACCTTCCTTCGGGGCTTCAGCCTTTGCCTTCTCGGCGTCCGCTGGAGCCGCCGCGGGGTCATTACCTTCCGGCTTGGGCTCTTCCTTCTTGGCTTCTTCGGCCGGGGCCCCTTCCGTCTGGCTCGCTTCAGGCGGCGGCGGAGGCGCGTTGTAGAAACGAGCCTGGCCGTAGACGCTGACATCCACCAGGTAGTAATAGGGGTCGTTGACCGACTGGAAGACGGTGCTGGCGACCCGGTCTTCCTCTTTCTTTTGGTTCGCGCCGCGATCGATTTGACGCTTGTCGACCCCCTTGCGGGTCTCGACGGGTGCGAAGCCCCCTCCCATCATTCCGCCTTGCATCATCGACATACGAGACATCGATTGCATTTGCGACATCATGCCGCCGTAACCGGCCATGGGGCCCATCATGCCGCCCCGCATCGGGCCGCCCATCCCCATCCCCATTCGGCCACGTCCCATCATGCCGGCCATGCCCATCATGCCCCCGCCGAAGTTCATGTTCGCCCCCTTTTCGGGTTTGACAACACGTGTACCAGGGCGAGACATCTCGAATTCAACGACCTGAATGGTCATTGGCGAGTTTTCGAGGGCGATGAGCAGGTCTTGAATGCGGCTTTGGTCGATGAGAACCGAAAGGTGAACCGGCAAGATCTTGTACTGATCGCTAGGGGATTTGATGTAGAGAACTTCTTCAACTTCTCCCTGCGTCACTGCGCCGCCACGCGCCATTCCGGCTCCCCCCGCCTCGGTGCTCTCTTCCGGAGCGGGAGCCCCGGGGGCGGTGATGGGTTCAGCCTCGACCAGCGCTTCTCCCTTGCCGAGAGAAACCTGGTCTTGCGCAAGGGTATTGCCAACTTCCAGGGTGTTGATCTGGCGGATGATCGCGGAGTCCCAGTCCTTCGCTTCTTTGTTGACCTCGGCGACGACGTCGAGCAGAGTCCGCTGAATCCAGAGTCGTTCCTGGGCGGCCCAGACCTTGCCAAGTTCGGGAGGCGTGTCTTCTTTGAAGGCCGCGGACTTGAGCAGCACGGCCTCGGGAGGAGAGGCCACCACACCGGTCCCTTCGATGGGATCGAAGGGGCGGAACGACTGGTAGACCTTGGTCACGTACTTGGGATATTCCGTGACGTAGTCGATGATGGCCAAGCGGACGCTGCTGGGGTCAACGGTCTCCGGCCACTTGCGGCCCCAGGCGTGGAACTTGTCCTCCACGTTTTCCGGCCAGGTGAGAAGGTCCTTCTGGCGGTCGTAAAGCTTACGCCAGGAGGCGTCGACGTCTTGGCTCAGAACGTTCTTCTCGGCGTCGACGATGGGTTTGTATTGGTTGTTGGGAAGCACGCCGCTGGTAAACGGCTGAACCCCTTTTTGGGCGCTCTCAATGTCGCTGGTTCGCTTCTTCGCTAGTTCCTGGACAGGTCCCGAACCCACGGCATAGGCGATCGCGCACATGAGGGTCGAGATACCCACAGCGATCCAGAAGCGATATTTGATCAACTGCTTGAGGATTTCCTTGACTTGGTCCATGGTCGCGGTGGCCTTCGTGGTTCAACGAGTCCGGATGAGGGACTCGCCGGCGGCCGCGAGTGCCGCCGGTCAAGTCCAGTTGGGGACGCTGGTGTTACGAAGCCTTTGACCCTGCGTCTCATTCGAGACGTTGCAGGATCGGCTTATTTGGGGGCCGCTCCCGGAGCGGGAGGAACCGCCGGTTTTGCGGGTGTGCTTACGCCTCCCGCTGGCCCGGCTCCCCCGGGCGCTGCGCCGGCGGCGTTCTGGGCTGCCCCTTGAAGCTTCTTGGTGATTTCCTCGGATTGCAGGCTCGAGGCTTTTTCAAGAGCCTTCTCGGCTTCCGCCTCTCGGCCAGCGGTCACCGCCGATTTCTTCTCACCTTCGGCCTCGCTCAACTTCTTGGCCATGTCGGTAAGCCAAGCCTTCTTGGCCTCGTCGTCCTTGGGCATCTCGTCTTCCTTGAGAGGCTGCCACACGAACTGAATCAAGAAGTCGGTACGGGTATGGGTGACCATATTTTTGGTGAGGTCGTTCTTGCCCAGGCCGGGCATGCCTCCGCCATAGCCTTCCATGCTCGACATCATTCCGGCCATGCCCCCCATACCAATACCGGGGCCCATCATGCCAGCCCGCTCGCCACGGCCGCCCATTGACCCGCCACCCATACCGCCGCGGCCTCCGGCTCGCTTCATCATCTCGGCCATACCGGCCATCATGGAGCCAGGGCCTCCGCCGCCACCTCCTTCACCTCCACCCCCTTCGGCCGGAGCCTCGGCACGGTCGAGGAGAGGAACCGTCTTGCTGGCCAGACCGTTCGTCACGCTCCCCTTCTGGTTCGTCCAGGCCGAGTCGGTGGTCATCCAGCCCAGGGTCACGTTCTTGACGCCGTAGAGACGAATCTCGGGGGTCATCAACCCTGGCAGGATCTTGTCCACGAGGTATCCGTACGGGCCGTACGAGGTTCGCTGGGCCTTGGGGTTCTGGATGGCCTTCTTCATCTCGTCAGCCGTGGGGCGTGAGTTGTAGTGGTGGCCCACGATCTGGACGATCCACCCTTCGCCCTTGGGCGCTTCTTTGCGGTCGTAGGGGTGCATCAGGTCCTTGGCGACTTGGCTGGGGCCGGTCGGCTCCTCAGCGCTGAACCACTCGGCTCCCACATCGGCACGCCAAACAGGTTTGATCGCGTCGACATGAACACGGAGCTTGTCGAGAATCGGTTGATTCTCGGGCACGCTGGGGTCGAGCTTGTACTCACGAACCGGGTCGGGCAAGTGAGCGCTCAGAGTCTTGAGGAAGATCGGCCACTTGGCGCGGTCGGTTGTTCCCTCGACGAGCGATTTGCCAACGTCGTAGGTCTTCTGCCACTCGTCTTTGGCCGCCTTGTAATCCGACTGGTATTTGGACCCCTTGTCGGTGGCCGCCTTGGCGCTGGAAATGGCCTGGTCGAAGGGGAGCGTGTTGACCTTCGCCAGCACGCGGTAATCCCCCAAGAAGAGGCCTGAAAAACCAAGCATCAAGAGGGCGGACGCGGCAAGAGCCCAGGGCTTCTTGGCGCGGATCAACCGAACCTGTTCGATTTCCGGCGGGAGCAGGTTGGTGCGAATGCCGCTCTTGTTCAGCCCCTGCAGTGCCAAACCATAGGCAACGCCGAACGAAGGAAGGTTTTCCTGGAACTGCGGCGCCGTTTTTACGTCGTCGCCAACCATCCGGTAGAACGTTTCGAGCTTCTCGATCTCGTGGCTGAGGTTCTGCTGAAGGAACTTCTGGAGACCAGGAAGCTTGAAGCCATTACCGAGGCCGACGACCTTCGCGATCTTCGAGTTGCGATTCACGCTCGAGTAGAAGCCGATCGAGCGGTTGATTTCGCTGGCGAAGTCGTTGAACACGCCGCGCATCGCGGTGAAGATCGACCGGGGGTCCGGGGCCTTCGTAGCGTTGCGCTTGAGGTGTTCAGCCTTGGCGAAGGTGAGCTTGAGTTCCTTCGTCAAAGCTCGCGTGAAGTGGTTGCCGCCAATGGGCACGTTGCGCTGCCAGATCCGGGTGCCGTCGGTGATGATCAGGTCGGTGTTATCGGCACCGATGTCGATCAGCACGATCGAACCCTTGTCGACCTTGGCGGGGGCCTTCGCCTGTCCGGCGTCGGTCTCCGCATCGGCCACCCCGCCCCCCTCGGGAGCGGGAGCCGGTCCCTCTTTGATCTGGTCGAACGTGATGTAGTTGTAGAGGGCGATTGGACCCATCTGAACGATGTCGACCTCGATCCCCGCCACGCGGAATGGCAGGATGGCCCGGTTGATCTGATCGCGCTTCATGGCGAACAAGCCAACCTCAGCCATGGTGAAGTCTTCGTCGCTCTCCTCGGTTTCGTCGCCGATCTGTTGGTAGGCCCAGACAACTTCTTCGAGGGCGAACGGAATCTGCTGCCGTGCCTCGAACTTGACGATGTCGGGGATTCGCTTCTTCTCAACGGGAGGAAGCTTGATGAACTTCACCAGCCCGGCCTGTCCCGGAACGGCGATGGCCACCTTGGATCCCTTGAGTTCGTTACGCTCGAGGAAGGTCTCGAAGGCTTCGCGAACCAATTGCTCGGGATCGGCATCAGGCTGGCTGAGGATCTTGGGATATTCGATGTAGTCGAAGGCCTCGGCCACCACCTGTTCGGGAGTTTCTCCCGGAACAAGCTTGAGCGCCTTGAGGGCGGCCTGGCCAACGTCGAGTGCCCACACGGGCTGGATCTTCGCCATGCGGTCAGTCTCCCGAGGCGCCCCAATGAGCAGCGCCCTGTCGCCGTAAATCTCAAACGTAGCGAAACGTGAAGCTGTCTAGTCTCTACGCAGGATCGATGCAGTCGAGTCGAGATCGTCAATCCGGCCCCATGCAGAACGCCGGGCCGCTGGGAACGGAAATCGAATCACGCTAGCACAGTGGTCGATTCCGAGTCAACGCAACGCAAGACCACCCCCGAAACGGAAAAGCCGAATGGCGTAAGGACCGTTGCCGGAGGTACATCGGCCAGACATAGACGATCCGAAATCTTTCCTATGATTGGACGTCAGGGGTTCTGGAAAAGTTCCGCGTGCCCGAGGATTTTCCCCCCGAGCACGTGTACAATCCCGGAGTCTTTGCCTGGTCCGAGTCTTTGGTCGGATCGTTGAAGTTTAACATACGGCCGAGGATGACGCGCGAATTGTGAAATAACCGAGGTGGAGCCGTGTCGAACCCTGAGGCCGGCCTATAAAACAAGGGGTTTTTCACCTCGTCTCTCCCCTCAAGTCGGCCTGATCCGTCGCTGTCGTCTGAATCCCTTTTCGCTTTGGCCCGAGCATGCACCTCCGGAGCTTTGAGCGTTCGATGGAGGGTACCGGCTGGAGACAATGCTGCAACGACGGCTCGCCGCGGAGAAGAGCTCCTTTTCCCATCGCGGCCTACTCCGAATTCCTGCCCCCCATTCGCTTTGGCCCACTCCCTTATGGCCGGGCCGATTACTCAACACTCAAGAACGACGATCCCTGGGGCTGGTACATCAGCGAGACCGAGGAGGCCGATGAGCTCGGGCCGGGGCTGGCCAAGCTGGCTCATCATGTCATTGAGGCCATGCTGCGGCTTGCGGACGGATCGAGCTCACAGGGAATCTCCCGCGCGAAGTTGGCCAATAACCCGTACTGGCCCAGGCTGCTCGCGGAGCGCTCAGGGAGCCTGAAGCACGAGCGCTTCGTGATTCTCATGCCTTTAGCTCTCTCCCGCACGCAGGACGACAAGGGCCGGAGGCGTTGGACGGTCTTCGGGGGAAGTGAGCAAGGACCGTCGCGGGCCTTCTGGCGCAGCTTTCAGGATAGCCTTGGTCATCAGGTTCCCGAGGGCGCGGGGGTTCGGTTCATCACGCGCCTGCTGGACGAAGTCTACGGAGATTCAGCCGAGACGGCGGCCGATCTCCTTGCCCTGGGATTTCGCATCTTGCCCCGGGACGATGAGGGGGATTTGCCCGGCTGGAGCCGGCACCTCTTGTGGAAGGGAGACGATGAAAGACGGTCGATCCGCCATCTCCTGACCTTTCGGCCTTTCTCTCTGCTCCCCGAGTCTGTTCAGCACAGCTACTTGGAGGGACGCCTTAACCTGATTCCCTTCCCGGGAAGCCTCTTGTTCTGGGGAGTCGAGAGCTATCGACGGCTCGAGTTGACTTTACCGTTGGCGTCGCAGATCCCCTTGCTCCAACTTGTCTCGCGACATGAGGGACCGCACGGCCTTCGGGTGCCGCAATCAGGTTGGCTCCACGAACCTCATCCCGAACGATCCTTTCCCGTCGACCACCATGGACCGCTGCGGCCGACCTTCCAGCGAACTCATCGTAATGCGCGGGTCCACCGCGATGTTGACGAACTGGCGGACGCGGCACGCCAGGATCATATGAGCCGTGTGCTGTTCAGTACGGCTCCCGAAGACGTGGGACTCTATGGAAAGCCCATGGCCCGCAACGTTCAGCTTTGGACCCACGACGAGCGCGTCTTGCTCGACGGTCCCCGCGCCACGACCACGGAGCTTCGCGAGGCTGAGACTGCTTTGAAGCAGGGGGGACTCTTTGGCTATCGCTTCCTCTATCCGGCGATGCGCCTCGGATCCCGTGAAGTCTACTGGCACCGTCCGCTCGCGGCCTTTCGCGATTCCTCGTCAGCGGTATCTCGCATGATCCCCGACGCGCCCCTGGGGTATCTCACGGCCTATGACGCGACCGCTCCTCAAAGATCCGAGGCGGTTGAACTCTGGCCCCGTCTTCTCCGTCGCGAGGAATACGCGCTGGCCCAGCAGGCCCTGGAGAGCCGACCCTTGGCTCCTCCTTCTCGTACCCTCGTCAACGTTCGGATGGTGCTCGACGTGGGAGAAGAGCTTGGAGACACGCGACTCTCCCGGGATTTTGCCCGTCATCTCGTGAACCTGTCTCATTCTGCCTCGTTGGAATCATGGCTCGAACGCCTTCCCACGCATGCGAACGATCCCTCGCAAGGGCGCAAGCTTGTCGAGTTCCTTGAGCATCGCCTGGACCTTTCCGTCGACAACGAGACAAGACTCGAAGAAACTCCCACGCTGACCTTTGGGCGAACCGCGCAGCGACGTTTTGAGGTCGAATACTGGAAGACGATCGCCACGCTCTCAGACGGGCGCTACCTCAATAAGAACAATGCGGACTGCGTACTAGATGTCGCCACGCAAAAATCACTTCGGCACCACGACCGTGATCTCGACCCATTGTGTGAATATTTGCTTGCGCGACATCAAAAGGCGATCGCCCTGGCTGGGCTTCAGGGCAAGGCGTTCGCCGGGAGTTTTCCCTTTTCCTGGCAGACCGACTTCGCCTTTCCGTGGATGGGAGGGTGGCTCAGGAACCAGGAAAGAGGGGCGCAGGAGCGCAACCTTATCGTCGTGATTCCCGGGCGCGATCACCGCCGCGCGATCGTGATGGCCGACCACTACGACACAGCCTTCCGGGGAGACCGTTACGATCGTCGAGAAGGAGGAGACGGTGCCCGCATTGCCGCTCCCGGCGCTGACGATAACGGCTCGGCAACGGCCGCTTTATTGCTGGCCGCCCCGGTCTTCCTCGAACTGAGCGCGGCGGGAAAGCTTGCCTGCGACATCTGGCTCGTTCATTTGACGGGCGAAGAATTTCCGGCTGACTGCATGGGGGCCCGACATCTCTGCCAGGCCCTGGTTGAAGGTTCGTTACGTGTAACCTCCCCTCAAGGGGATCACCACGACCTATCATCCACGAAGGTAGATGGGGTCTACCTGCTCGATATGGTCGCCCACAACAACGACCATGATCGCGACCGGTTTCAGATCTCTCCGGGGCGAGGGAGAGAGTCTCTCTGGCTGGCTTATCAAGGCCACCTGGCTGCGTTGCTTTGGAACCGGACCGCACGGCTCCGGAACCGAGGAGGCTCACGGCGGGGGCGTCCTCGGGGCGTGCGAAGTGGCGATTCGTCCCGGGTTCCCGCCATCGCTCCGCACCTACCGCTGAGTGGAGACGTTCGCCTCCCGGACGACCCAAGAAGCACGCTCTACAACACCGATGGCCAGATCTTCTCCGATGCCGGGGTTCCCGTGGTCCTCTTCATGGAGAACTACGACATCAACCGCACCGGTTACCACGATAGCGCCGACACGATGTCGAACATCGACCTCGATTATGGGTCGGCTCTTGCGGCGATTGCCATCGAAGCGGTCGCCCGGGCCGCGACACACCCCTACGGCCTCTTTTTATGATCTTAGGCGAACGGTAGTTGGATTGCTTGCGATCAGAACTTTTCGGTCAAGCTCGATTCTTTCCTGATAAAAGGGGAATAACGATTCGCATGGGGAAGGGGGGATCCCGAGGGGATGCAATACCGTCGCCTTTACGCTATGATGGGGTCGGGAGAATTGACAGCGGGAGGTGTAATCGATGGCGTTTGAGACAGAACGGGCAGTCTACCACGCGAACCTGGATGATCTCCTGGCTCACGAAGGTAAGTTCGTTGTGATTAAGGGAGAAACGATCGCTGGAACCCGGGATACGTACGAGCAAGTGCTCGAACTCGGCTACCAGCAGTTCGGTCCTGTCCCTTTCCTTGTGAAGAAAATCCGACCTGAAGAACGCGCGGCTTACGCGGCGAGCTTGGCGTAAAGAAAGACCGGTCTGAGGTACCCGCGGTTTGCAAGCCCTTGCTTGAATTCTCGCCTTTGGTTAATCCTGACTCGCCGGTTTGGTCGTTGGTTCATTCCGCTTCTTGGTAGAAGCTTTACGCTCAAGTTAGAAGTTGTGGCGAGTGGGATTGCGCATCGCCAGGCGCACCCACTTGTCAATCTCCTCCTTGGGGGCTAATTTGGGCATGTTCGCTGGCGTCGACCCACCCCACAACGGACTTCGCCCCCTCGATTCTTGATCCACAATGCTTATGAGTTCCAGACGCTCTTCGGCCTTCGCAACGGCCGTCCGAGGAGTGATTCTGCGGGCGATCCAACTCCGCAACAACAAGCCGGCCGTCTTTTTACTTAAGACGGCGATTGGCCTCCTGGTCTTGTTGGCGGTTGGCCGTCATGCCTTTCAAACCTGGCAGAAGCTTCAAGCGAAGGGGATCTCAGTCCACCCCAGCCCCTTTTGGATCGTCTGGGCCATCTTACTGTACCTGGTAGGACTGACCGCCTACGGTGTCTTCTTCTGGCGGGTGTTGGGGGACAGCCAGAGCCCTGTACGGCTCTTCCCTGCGCTGCGGGCTTATCTGATCAGCCATCTCGGAAAATATGTTCCGGGCAAGGCGCTGGTGGTTGTGATGCGGGTGGCGATGGTCGTTCCGTATCAGGCCCGGACGGCGACGGCGGCTTTCGCGACACTCTATGAGACGCTCGTGATGATGGCCGCGGGGGGGCTTCTCGCCGCGGTCGGTTTTGCCTTGGGCTCTGCCGAGCGGTTGCCGCTTGTTGTTTCGTTGGGGCTTGGCCTGGCTCTCTTTGTTGTAGTCCAACCGGCGGTCTTTCCCCGGATCTCGCGCATCATCAGCGCTCGCCTGCGCGGTGTGGAAGAAGACGCGCTGCCCCGGATCACGCGAAGGCTGTTGCTGGAGGGATGCGCCTGGTCGGTTCTAGGTTGGTGCTTTCTGGGGATGAGCCAGGTGGCTGTCGTCTGGGCGATCGCCCCGTCGGGGATCTCGCTGGAGCTCTGGCCGCTCGTCATTGCGAGTGTGGCCCTGGCAACAGTCTCCGGCTTTGTTGTTGCGGTTCTTCCTGGCGGACTGGGAGTTCGCGAGGGGGTTCTCATGGCCACGCTGGCTCCCGCCATCGGGGCTGATTCCGCGGTCCTCGCGGCGCTTCTCTTTCGGCTCGTCTGCGTGGCCGGCGAGTTGATCGTGGCTTTGCCGCTGCTCGTTGCCCGTCCTTCCGTTCCTTTGCCCGAGGCCCCCGTGCCATGATCAGCCTTGTGGTGCCGGTTCGCAACGAAGAAGAAAGCCTGGTCACGCTCCACGCGGAGCTCGACACTCTCGTTTCCGATCGAGGCATCGGAGACGTCGAGTTTCTCTTTGTTGACGACGGCAGCACAGACGGTTCATGGAAGGTCCTTCGCAGCCTCGCGGAGACGGATCTGAGAGTGCGAGCGATCAGGTTCCGCCGGAATTTCGGCAAGGCGGCCGCCCTCACGGCCGGTTTTCAGGCGGCACGCGGTGAGATCATCTTCACGCTCGACGGCGACCTCCAGGATGACCCTCGCGAAATCCCCAGGTTCCTCGAACAGCTTGAACAAGGATTCGACCTGGTCAGCGGTTGGAAGCGGACCCGGCATGATCCCTGGCACAAAGTCTTTCCCAGCCGGATCTTCAACGCTCTGGTCTCCGTGGCGACGGGATGCCACCTTCACGATCACAACTGTGGATTCAAAGCGTATCGTCGAGCCATTATCAATGAAGTTCACATTTATGGGGAACTTCACCGGTTTGTACCCGCCTTGGCCTATGCTCGGGGCTTCCGCGTCGGCGAGATCGAAGTGCATCATCGTCCTCGCCGTTTTGGTTCCTCCAAGTACGGGTTGGCTCGCTTTCTGAAGGGGCTGCTTGACCTGGCGACCGTGCGATTCCTGACGGGCTACGGCCAGCGCCCCTTGCATATCCTGGGGGCCTGCGGGCTTGGCTTTGGGGTGGTCGGAGTTCTTGGGTTGGTCGTGGGGATCGCGCGATCGATGACCAACCCCCTCTCGGCATGGAGAGCCGCATCCCTCGTGCTCTCCGGCCTTTCGTTGGTCGTGGGGATCCAGCTCTTCGCCATGGGGCTGGTCGCCGAGCTGGTCACCATGTATCTGCTCCGCCCTCGCGACACATTCAGCATCGCCGAGAGGCTTGAAGCCTCGGGCCTTCTTCCTGTCGAACATCTGGAGACGACCGAATGACGACCGAATCGATCGTGCCCGAGGCCATGCAGGGCCGTTCGCAGGCTCGCCAATTCATCGCCCTGATCATCATCGGCGCGGCCACGGCCCAGACGCTCGGCACGACCTTGAAGATGCCCTCTCAACTGGGGGCCAATGACATCTCGCGCTGGGCCACGATCTGGAGCCTTCTCGAGAAGGGCACCTACGCCATTGATGACTGCCCCTGGCAGGACAAGACGCAAGACAAGGTGAAGAAGCCCAACAAGCTGACTCCCCCCAAGCCCGAAGATGGGCCTTTGCAGAAGTTCGAATACGCAATTGGTCCGAAAGCCTGGAAGGAAGGGGAGGTTGTCGAGCACTTTTACTCGAGTAAACCTCCGCTCTTGCCCACGATGATCGCGGGGATCCTCTATCCCTTTCGTGCGGCGACCGGCGTCCCGCTCGATCAGTTCGTACCTCAAGAGCGGCTTCCTCGCTATGTGCAGAAGGAAGGGGCTAACAAGCCGGTTCTCGAGACTCCCAAGGAACCCGTGAAGTGGCCAGTGTATGTGCTTTACTTCAAGCCGATCATCGTTCTGCTTAATGTCATTCCTTTCTGGTTCATGCTCATTAGTTATGCGCGATTCCTCGATCGCTATGCACTCAATGACTGGGCCTGGTTCTTGAGCCTTGCGGGGGCCGCGTGGGGAACCTACCTGGTCGTCTTCGATCAGACGCTCAACAATCACAATGTGGCGGCCTCGAGTGCGTTCTTTGCGCTGGCGGCCTTCATCCGAATTTGGGATGAGGACAAGAGGTCTCTGGTTTGGTTTGCGTTGACCGGCTTTTTCGCGGCCTTCTGCGCCTGTAATGAGCTGCCGGCCGCGCTCTTCGGCCTTTTGATCTTCGGGATGCTTCTGGTCCGCTTCCCCAAGTCCACTCTGGTAGCGTTTGTTCCGGCCGCGGCGATTCCGTGTGTCGCGTTCCTGGTGACTCAGTACCTTGCCTTCGGCCAGTTCAAACCGGTCTATGAGGAGTTTGGAACCAAGAGCTACCAATACGAGGGGAGCTACTGGAACGCTCCGCTCGAGATGGACTGGTTCAACGTGAACCCCGAATCGTACTCCACCTATGTCTTTCACATGACATTGGGGCATCACGGGGTGTTTTCGCTCACGCCTCTTTACCTCTTTTCCATGCTGGGCGCTCTTCGCCTGATGTGGCGGCCGCAGAAGCTTCGGGCGCTCGCGTGGCTCACGATCATTCTCACTGTGGCGATGTTCGCCTTCTACGCCTGGAATCCCAAGGCGCGGAATTACGGCGGCTCCACGCAGGGGCTTCGTTGGCTCTTTTGGCTGATCCCCTTCTGGCTTTTCTTCTTGCCCAAGGGCGTAGAGAAGGGGCAGGAGAGCCGTTGGTCGCGAGCACTCTCGCTGACAGCCCTCTTGATCTCGGTTTTCACGGTCGGCTATGGACTCAAGATGCCCTGGAGCCATCCCTGGCTTCTGGATGCCATGGAACATCTCAACATTTATTTGCTCAAGCGTTAGAACGCCACTTTCGCGGGGCGAGCTTCGACGTCTTTGCTCTCTCGTTGATTGTTGGTGCGAAGAGCCTCAGTGCGTTCGCGATCAGTCGCGAGCCGCGGAGGCCCTTTCATCGCGATAAGGTGAGCGGGACGGTCGTAAAGGGAAAACAACCCTGAAGAAAGGGTGCAGGTCCCCGAGGTGATGGCGCCTGCGCCGTCGCAAACTCAAGAATTCCGTGCGGAAGTGGCAACAAGCATCCCTCAGGACGAACAAATTCTCCGAGAATCTTCAAGGATCCTTCACTGGGGGCTTGCGAGGTGGGAATGGAACCGATAATATCAAGATCTCTCATGCGGAAAGAGATCCCCGACCGGTCTCGTCCGGTCGGGGATCTTGAGCACCTTCGGCTTCTTTAAGCCAAAGTTCCGAATGATGTGGGAAGGGAGAGCGGGAGGGGTCGTGCGAGGCTACCCGCTCTCCCCTTGGCGGTTGGTTAAATCAACCGAGGTTGATTAAGACCGTCGCCAGTAGGGTGGTTCCGAAACTGTAATGACAGAGCTTTAAGGGAAAATTCGTTTTCCAAGAAGCTTTCGTTTTTCCCGTCGCCATCCTTCATTCTCTTAACGCTATTAATTAAAGGCAACTGCGATGCCAGAAGCCTTTCGGCTTTTTGGGTCGCGTGTTTCTTTTTACCCTAATTCTTTTGCCCTCATCTTGTTGCGGAAATCTGAAATTGCTCGCCTAGACGATCTCACCCTCCTGTCATTCGCATGCTTTTCTCCTCACTCCTGCCTGTTTCGACCAATATCTGAGCAAACGCGGCCCAGCGATCGCGCATCGTGGGAACTCACCCAAAGTAAGTGGCCTCCGCTCCCTTGAATGGGGAAGGGCATTCCGCGCGGGGAGGCCAGTCGCAGGAACGGTTCTCGAAGAGGGGTGGGCGTGACCTCGAATGTGTCCGTGGAGTGCGGAGCTTCGCGATCCCGCTGGGCGCGTGGTGGAGTGGGCGCCGTCGCCTCTTCGAATTCCGAGGCCATGGGAACGCTTTCTTTTTCCCGAAACCCTGCAAGGGTCGACTGCGCCGTTTCCAGGCGAGGCATGAGAACCTGCCCGCCATTGCGACATGAGGAGGGATTGCCGGCTGAAGGGAAGGGAACGAATGCGGGAAGATGTGTGAGAGGATGGATCAATCGCAAATCAAGGGACGTGAGTGAGGCCAGGAATAAGAGGGGCTTGAGGGCTGCAGGGCGCACCAGACGCCAAGGTCCACGACTCGTGGTTCCGTTGACCGTCTCGGCTGCCATGAGCCCTCATGAAAAAGCTGCCGTTGCGTCGGCCTGGCTCGGCTTCTCCGATGAAGATTAGTTGACCTGCTTACGGAAGTAGGCGAGCCAGGGTTTGAGGTTCGCGGGAAGATCCGTGAATGCCGCGTCGATATCGGCGGCCTTGGTTGCCCCGGTCTTCTCAAGGGAAGCGGCCTTGGCGGCGATCTTCAGGGTTTCCCCTTGCCAGTTGCTCGTGGTGAGACCGTTGACGAACGCTTCGTAGTAGTAGATTCGGGCGTCGTTGGGAGACTCAGCCTCGACCTTCTTGAAGGCTTCGCCGGCTTCCTTGTACTTCCCCGCTTTGAACAGGTTGATGCCTTCCGTGAGGTCGGCTGGAGACTTAGGCGCCTCCGTCGAGGCGGTCGACTCGGATGCCGCGGGGCCTGACGAGAGCTTTTTGACGTCGGTCGCGAGCTTCGAGACTTCGTCATTGGCCGACTTGAGACTGGTCTCAAAGCCGTCCATCCGCTCGGTGAATTTGCCTACTTTCTCAGTGATCGGTGTGAGCTGTGCGACCGACTTGGCCAGTTCATCGATCTTACCTTGAATTCCCTGGGTGTCGGCGGCCGGCCCGGGTTTGGGGAGGCCGTCCAGCTTCTCCTGAAGTCCCTTGACCTGCGCGGAAAGCCCTTCCAGCGCGGTCTTCAGCTCCTTGATCTCGGCATTCGCTGCTTCGCTTGTCGCTGCCGGAGCCGCCGCAGGGGCTTCGGCCGCTGCCGGTGCGGGAGCCGCCCCGGCCGTGGGAGGCGCGTCCTTTGGCTTTGGGGCCTCGTGCTGACCGACGGCCACTGCCGCAGCAAGCAATGCGCCGATCATGATCAGACCGACGATGAATTGAGGGATGTGCCCCTTGGTCGGCTCGGCCTCGGGAACTGGCGGCGGCGGGTAGGACGAGGGGGGAGGCGGCGTCGGGGAAGGGAGTTCCTCGACTTCCGCCACGGTCTCCGGTTCGACGAACTCGGGGAACTCGGGGAACTCGATATTGTCGGTCATGGCAGACTATCTCCCAACAGATGAATCGGCAGGGGGGCTTTTTGTGAGGCCCAGCCGCGGCATTTCGCGCGGCTCGGGCGAGCACGGCCTTATTGATGCGCAAGTGAATCTGCATTGTTCCGGCCCTTGTGGAAGCCGGAACAACGCATGTTTCCACGCCGCAGTGATCTTGTTAGACGGCCACGGGCCGTCATCGCGTCCGAGGTCGCTTTGATCCGGACACGACCATGGTCAGTGCGACCCGCTGGGAACCTTGGTCTCGAACTGGGAGGGAGCGGAAGCTCCTGTTGAGCCGAGGCTGTAAGAGACGGGAGGCTCGTGCGTGGAGGAACCAACGCTCGAGATGACGTACTCCGGGTAGGCCGAAATACCGTGCTCGTACAGGTCGAGGCCGTGAAGTTCCCCTTCTCTTTCGACGCGAAGGAGGCCGAAAGCGTTGGTGACGTACATCACGATCAAACCGACGACCAGAGTGGCCCCGGTGACGATTGCGCTGCCGATCGCCTGGGCGATGAGCACCTGCGTGCCGCCGCCGTAGAGAAGACCCGTGAGAGGAGCGGAGTTGTCCGGCCCCGCGGGGCCGGTCACGCCGTATTGCCCGCAGGCGAACAGGCCCAGCGAAATCGTGCCCCAGATGCCGCACATGCCGTGAACGGGCACTGCGCCGATGGGGTCGTCAATGCGGAGCCGTTCGAGGAGTTCAACGCCGAGCACCACGATGACGCCAGCGATCGCGCCGATCAGGATGGAGCCGGTCGGGCTGACCCAGTAGCAGGGGCAGGTGATGCCGACCAATCCGGCGAGGAATCCGTTCACGGTGAAGCTGACGTCCCACTTCTTGTTGGGAATGTAGGCGGCGAACATCGCGGTCAATCCCGCGGCGCACGCTGCGAGGGTGGTGTTGGCGGCCACGCGGCCGACACCAGCGGCGTCCATCGCGGAAAGCGTGCTGCCAGGGTTGAAGCCGTACCAGCCGAACCACAAGAGGAGACCACCGGCCGCGGCGATTGTCAGGTCGTGGGGCAGCATGGGGCCACCTCCATCCGGCTTGAACTTACGGCCAATACGCGGGCCAAGCACGATGGCTCCCGCCAGGGCGACCATGCCGCCGATGGTGTGCACGACTGTCGACCCGGCGAAGTCGTGGAAGCCCGTTCCGATCGAGGGGAGGAAATGATCGGCGCTTCCCATGAGAGCCAGGAAGCCATCGGGTCCCCAGCACCAGTGACCAATGATCGGATAGATGAAACCTGACACGAAGAAGCTGTAAATGAGGTCGCCGACGAACCCGGTACGGCCGATCATCGCGCCCGAGGTAATGGTTGAGCACGTGTCGGCAAAAGCGAACTGGAAGAGCCAGAACGCCAGGAAAGCAACGCCCGTGGCTTCATAGGTGGCGGGGACGCCCTGCAGGAAGAACCACTGGTAGCCGATCAAGCCATTGCCATGGCCGAACATGAACGAGAAGCCGATGGCGTAGAACAACAGTCCGCAAAGGCACGTGTCGACCACGCATTCCATAAGCACGTTCACGGTCTCACGAGAGCGGCAGAAGCCGGCCTCAAGCATCGTGAAACCAACCTGCATCCCGAACACGAGAAACGCGGCGACCAAGACCCAGAGGGTATTGAGGGGATTGACGATGTCGCCAGGTTTCACCGCGGGATACAGAACCTCAGCAGCCTTGGCTTCTTCCGCGGCATGGGCGGCCGTGTCAAACAGGCTGACGATGCTCGGAAGATTGGGGCCGACGGTGATGATGAGCAGCAGCAGGCCGATACCCATCAGCTTGCCGGCGACCAGGAGCTTTCCATAACGACGCCACTCGGGACTTCGAAGCCGAACGGCCAGTCGAGAGAGCTTCCCCCCCAGGGTCAGCCGCTCTCCCTGATGCACGATAGCGCTCACGGCACTCACCTTTCAGAAGAGAGTTAGTGCGAGTCTGTGCCCGTCCTGCTCAACTTCGCGGTTGTCGAATCATCCGGCGAACAACTCGAACTAGGGAATTTCCCAGCGGGCGAGCGCTACGTTGGCTGAGTTCATTGAATGGGGGGGGCTTCCTGAGCTCAAAACCGACGTTCTTCCTCCTTCGGGACCCAAGGGACCGAGGGGCGGACAGCGAACGATTTGGTTGTTGTGCGAATCACTCGATGCACCCTGCGAATTGTGCTGGTTGCAAATTGCAGGATGAAGGTTGCAACTTGCAACCTGCAGGAACGGCCCACCGCCTTGGAAATCAAACATCGTGCCAAGACGGGGCGAGGAACTCGATCTTCCACGTTTCTCTTTGAAAAACTTGGATTTAGGACGTGGTCCCACATCAAGACGGCTCATCTCCATGAACTATGAAGACGGTCGACTGCCTAGTTCCTGGGTGATTTGCCTATTGTTTGGGCGTGCAGATTGCCCCTCCTCGGGATCCCGATGTGGCTTTTTGCCCTACGCATGGTGGCCAAGAAAGGGCGTTGGTGTGGCAACGTCGCCCCGCCGATCGATCAAAGGCTTGTCTGGAACGCGGCGCTCTCACGGGCTCACGGACGGAATGTGAAGAAGAACGACGAGCTTTGAGGTCGTCGCCACGACGGCCATAGTCACGGGTCGGTGGGCGATCGCAGCCGCCTTCACCGCACGGCTTTGGGTTATCGCTTAGTTGGGGCCGCCATGAGGTTTCCTTCGCGAAGAGGTTCGTAGGTGCATCTGCGGGACCATCTTCGCATGCACGCGGAACTAGACGAGGGAGGTCACTTTCCTCGGGTGGACGTGCTCTCATTTCGCCCCGAAACTGGCGGCCGACGAAATGCGTTCTTGGGGAGATTTGGCAAGGGCGCTCAACGACTTGCGAATACGTAGGCGGACATTCTCAAGGCAATGACCCATCGAGAATTGCCTAGAGCCTAGGCAATTCTGGAAGAGTTGGCGGTCCTTCGTCTTCAGGCGTTGGTCTGACGGCTGTTCGGCCAACAGGCGAAGCATGGATGACTGATGCCCCCATGGGGCATCTCGAAGTCATCTGGCTGAGCCCTGAGGGGGGCAAGTGCGAGGCATCAGGCGTGGCCGGGGGTGTCGCTGTGCTCCTTGCCGGCCACGCGGCGCCAATGGAAGCGGCTGTCGCAGACAAGTTCTCAGACGTCGCAAAGAGTGACGGCCTGCTCGAGGCCCGCCAGCGGATCGCGGGTGGGAATGAACTCCTGTCCCACGAAGCCGTCGTAGCCGATCTCGATGAGGGCTTCCATGATCGGCGGGTAAGCAATCTCTTGATGCTGGTCGAGCTCGCCTCGGCCTGGGTTCCCGGCCGTGTGGACGTGGCCGATGTAGTCTTTATGCTCTCGCAAACGGCGAATCACGTCACCATCCATGATTTGGACGTGGTAGATGTCGAAGAGCAGCTTGAGATGGGGCGAACCCACTCGCTTGATAATGTCGATGCAATACTCGGTGTGGTCTCCCTGGTATCCCGGGTGCCCCTTCATCGGGTGAGAGCGATCCCGGGTATTGAGCATTTCCAGGCAGAGGGTCACACCCTTTTTCTCGGCGTAGCCCACGATCTGCTTGAAGCCTTCCACGCAGTTGGTGGCGCCGACGTCGTCAGGAACGTCTTCACGCATGCCCGTGAAGCAGATCACGTTCTTGAAGCCATACTCCGCGCACGCGTCAATCGAGACTCGCGTGGCTTTGATGACCTGCTCGCGGTACTTGGGATTATTGAACCCCTTGACGAACGGGGCATCCGGGCTCATGTCGATGCCCGCGATGGCGCACTGAAGGCCGTTTTCCTTCAGGAGCGGGAAATACTTCGGATCAATGATCTCAATGCTACCGCAGCCGAGCTGCTTGGTGATCTTGATCAAGGTAGGGACATCCCAGTACTTTTCAAAGCACCAATGGACGATCGATTGCTTGATCCGTCCCTTGGTGATCCGTTTCGCGCTGGAACCCGGTTCGGCGGCTTCTGAGGGAGATCCCATTGCGGAGAGTCCTAGGGCGACAGCCCCTGCAACACCTTCCAGAACTTGCCGACGGGTGGGATTGCCGTCGTCACGCTTGTTGTCGTCGGTCATGGCGGATTCTCTCTGGGTTGGGTTGGAAAGGTGCGGGGCATCAGGGTTTTCCCACGATACGCGGAAGGCCGGCGGAATTCGAGCGTTCACCTCTCGGTCTTTATTCGATGCCATAGTTGCGGAGCTTTTGCCGCAGGGTTGCGCGGTGGATTCCCAGTCGTTGAGCGGCAGCCGCGCGGTTTCCTCCGCATTGTTCCAGAACGGTCTTCATGAGGGGTGTCTCGGCCAGTTCAAGAAACCGTTCGTGGAGCGTGTGTGTTTCCGTCTGCCCAGGTGCCGTTCGGAGCTCCTGGCTAACCCATTCGGCAATGCGATTCTGAACGTCGCGATCAAGGCTCGGCGCGGGGCCCGGCGTGCCCGTGTTGGAAGGGGGGGGCAAATGAGCCACCCGTATTTCGCGCCCCCGCGCAACAATCGCCGCGTGCTCGATCGTGTTCCGGAGCTCACGTACATTGCCGACCCACGTGCGTTTTTGCAACTCACTGAGTGTCTCTTCGGCCAGAAGAGGGCAGCCATCGTCTCCGCCACGAGCCTGTCTAAGAAAGTGTTCGGCCAGTGCGGGGATGTCTTCGCGGCGTTCACGGAGGGGCGGCACATGGATCTGGAAGACACTCAGCCGAAAGAACAGGTCTTCGCGAAACTCTCCGGAAGCCATGAGTTCCGCCAGAGGACGGTTGGTCGCCGCCACGATACGGATATCGGTGATCCTCGGGCGGGCGTCGCCAACCGGCGTCACTTCGTGATGTTCGATGGCTCGTAAAAGTTTGACCTGAAGAGCAAGGGGGACGTCGCCAATCTCATCAAGGAGAACGGTGCCCCCGCTGGCCAATTCGAGGAGCCCTTTGCGATCTTCCCCCGCGCCCGTGAACGAACCGCGCAAATGACCGAAAAGCTCGCGCTCGACCAGGCTCGGGTTGAGTGCGGCGAGGCAAACGGGAAGAAAAGGGCCTCGATTTCGCCGGCTATGGCGATGGATCGCTCGCGCAACAAGCTCCTTGCCGGTTCCACTTTCTCCCGTGATCAATACTGGAACATCTGCCGGGGCAACGAGAGCGATTTTCTTGAAGAGATCCTGCATGGCGGGGGATGAACCCAGCAGGCTTCCGGCCAGGTCGGTCCCTTTGGAAACCTCCCCCGGCTCCGTTGGCCTGGCCTTTTCCAGAGCCCGCGACAGGATCGACGAGGCCTGGTCGAGGTCAAATGGCTTGACCAGGTAGTCGAACGCCCCCCCCTCCATGGCCTGGACGGCGGTTTCCAGATTGCCGAAGGCCGTAACGACGACGATGGGAACGGGGCCGATGACATCCCGAAAGGAACTCATCGCCGTGAGGCCGTCCATACCAGGAAGACGCACGTCAAGAACAAGGGCGTCGGGCTTGGCGGCCTGCGCGGCTTTCAAACCTTCCTCAGCGGATGCGGCCACATCGACGACATGTCCCTCATCCGCGAGGAACTCCCGGAAGGCCCAGCAGATGCTCGCTTCATCGTCGACGATCAAGATCCGGCTCATGGCTACCTCAGGATCGCCCGAAACTTGGGAGACTCAGGAAATCGTTCGTGCTGCATGTTGTGAATGACTCGTCTCCCCCCCGAATGCCCGGCTTGGGCCGCCTCTTTTGGTCCTTGAGGGTTACCCAGTCAAGTTGCGGAGGCTGAAGGACCAGGGGAGAGAATAACGACCTCACACATGTTGCCAGGGGAGTGATTTTGATCTACGCGGTTTCTGGTTTTTCATCGGGGCAAGCTTTCCTCAAGAGATCGACATGGGAGCGACTAGCAAACCGTTTCCAAAATAGCGCGGAAGCGTCAGTTGGAACTGCGTCGTTTCGTTGGCTCTCGTCCAGGATAGCCTTCCTCCATGCTCGGCGGCCACCTGTTGCACGATGGCGAGCCCTAATCCAACCCCTTCCGCTTTGCTCGTGACGAACGGCTCGCTGATCCTGTCGAGCAACTCATGAGGAGGTCCGGGCCCGGTATCGCTTACGGCAACAATGACCGAATCCTTCCGCGTTTCTGTCGAGAGCCAGACTTCACCCCCGGAGCCGGCGGCTTCGATGGCGTTGATCGTCAGGTTCAAGAGCGCGGCCCGAAGGCTTGCGGGGTCGGCGACGACAAGTGATCCGGGTTCCCCTTCGGGGCTGTGCAAGCGGACCTTCGAATGTTCGCAAGAAGGGCCCACGAGCAAGGCGACGTCGGTCATCAGCCCCAGGATATCACAGGGGGCCGGCGCGCGGGGTTCAAGCCGCCCGAGAGAAAGGATGCCGCGAACTTGCTCCTCGGTCATGGCCAGTTGCCTTAGCGCCACCTCCAGACTGTGATCGTCCCTTGGAGGAGGATAGCGCTTGGCATGCAATTGAACGCTCATCCGTGCCCCCGTCAACGAGTTGCGAAGCTGATGGGCCAAGCCCGCCGCCAGTTGAGCGAGGATCTGCGTGCGCTCCGAACGCCGGATGGCAAACTGCATGTCGCGAAGCTGTGTGCACATGAGATTGATGGAGCGGACCAGCTCTCGAATTTCGTCCTGATACCCTCCTTCGTGGAGTGCCGTGAAGTCTCCCGAGGCGACCCTCGCCACTTGCTTTTGGACGATACGAAGGCGAAGGCTGATCCGATGGGCGATCCAGCTTGTCATCGCGATCATCGCCAGCAGTGTTCCCCCGCCGAGAGCCAGTGGGGGAAGGGCGGCCTCCCATCGTGCCTGACGCCAACTCGCTTCGGGATAAAGGACCAGCAGTGTCGTCGCCTTGGGATTCGGGTCGGGGCGAAGCGGAACCGCGAAGTAACGTTTCGAGCTCAGGGTCACTTCCGCGGACCTTCCCAGCGATTCCAGGCGTGAGGTGGAAGGGATTGATGCGATCTCCGGCAGTGGATCGCTTGAAGTGGGAAGTGTGGAATCTTCGATCTTCCCCTCGCCGTTATAGGTGACAAAGTGCGCCCCGGAGAGTCCTTTCATTTGAGCGAGAACATTGGCGGTGTACGGGAAATGAGCACGCCCCAGCGCGTCCACCACGCCATCGAGTCGATCGATGATCTGGCGTTCAACCCGGCGAGCAGCGAGCGCCGCGGCAACTAGCGTCATGGCCACGACCGCAACCACCTGAATGGTCACCAGAGGAAGAAGAATCTGATTGCGGATGGACCATCGCATGCGAACGGCCTGAACCTCGGAGTGACGTCGAGCGGCCGCGCGGACCGCGAATTTTCCTCCATCAGACGATGCCGTCACGGTGCAACGCAAGAGAACTCCCCCGGATCCTCGGTTCCTGCGGCGCCAGCCAAAAACCGTACAGCGTCTCCTCGCGTGTTTCGCCATGCGCTGGCGTAAGGACCTTGATCGGTAAAGGGGAACGATCTGGCTAAACTTTCGCCGCGTGTGGTGAAACTCTCGCCGGATGAATGCCATGCCCTAATGGGTTTTTGGTTCTAAGGTGATCGCCGGTAGCGAGATGAGCCTTGGATGCCTGCGGGCACCGGCTTTGCCTATGAGATACGGAGTGTCGTCGACGCGATTCTTCAACCCGATTTGTTTCGTTTCGCATCCCTGGGAGACGCATTCTGATGTTTACGCCCAGCTCTCGTCGGAGATTTCTTGGTCGCAGTTTCCAGGTGGCCGGATTTCTTGGCCTGGGAATGCGCCCGTTCCGAACACGCGCCGACGAGTCGGCGACTTCGGCCGAGCTGACGGCGAAGGCCGTTGGGTTCTTGAAGCCCAGGCAGGCGGAAGACGGAAGCTGGTCCGCCACACGCAATGAACCGGGAATTACCGCACTCGTCGTCACCTCGTTGCTTCGCTCCAAGGTGGTGACCCCCAGCGAGCCCGTTGTGACGAAGGCGCTGACCTACCTCGAGCGGTTCCTCGGCCCCGAGGGGGGGCTCTCCGAAGCTGCGCACGCCAACTATGCGACCTCGATCGCCTTGCTTGCTTTCCACGAGGCGAACGTCGGCGGGCGTTATGACTCGGTGATTCGCCAGGGGCAGACGTTTCTCAAGTCCAAGCAATGGGACGAGAAGGAAGGGAAAGAGCCGCATGACGCCTTCTACGGCGGAGCAGGCTACGGGGGCAATAATAGCCGTCCCGACCTCTCGAACACGACGTTCATGATCGGCGCTCTCCGAGAAACGGGGGTGCCGTCCGACGATCCCGCGTTCAAGCGGGCCCTGGTTTTCCTATCGCGATGCCAGAATCTCAAGAGCGAATTCAACGACCAACCGTGGGCCAGCAAGGTCAACGACGGCGGATTCGTCTACACCGCCGCGAATGGAGGCTCGAGCGTCGCCGGCACGAATGCCGACGGCGGCCTTCGTTCTTACTCGGCCATGACCTATGCCGGGCTGAAGAGCATGATCTACGCGGGGCTGACGAAGGACGATCCTCGCGTGAAGGCGGCATACGCTTACGTGACGAAGCACTACAGTCTCGACGAGAACCCGGGGCTCGGGCAGGTCGGACTTTACTACTACTATCAAACCTTCGCGAAAGCTCTGGCCCTGTGGGGACAGCCCGAACTCATTGATGCCGAGGGGAAGAAGCACGACTGGCGAGCCGAACTCGTCGCGGCCCTGGCCAAGCGGCAGGCCGCGAACGGAAGTTGGGTCAACCCGGCCGATCGGTTCATGGAAGGGGATCCGAACCTCGTTACGGCCTATGCACTGCTCGCGCTTGCCTATGCCCGACCCACGTCCGGGTGATTCAGATTCGTCAAGCTCGCACTTCTCTCGCTGCCGGATTCCGTCTGGCCGAGAGAAGTGCCTTCAATCGAGGGCCCAACCTCGCTCGGCGAGTTGGGTTCTCTTTCGTTTTGCCAGTCATCATCCGTGTTTGTTTTCTCGGCCCGCGGCGCGACGGGCAGGCAAACTGTAAACGAAGTCCCCACCCCTTCCTGGCTTGTGAAGCTGATGGTTCCGCCGTGAGCCTCGACGATCCACTTGGAGATGGCGAGTCCAAGCCCACTACCACCCAACTCCCGAGAACGGACCGGATCGACGCGGTAGAAACGTTCGAAGATATGCGGGCAGTCCTTTTCGGGAATGCCAACGCCGGTGTCGGCAACGGTTAGGAGCGCCACATTGGCTTCAGCACGAAGCTTGACGAAGACCGCGCCTCCAGCCTGGTTGTAGCGGATCGCGTTGGTGACCAGGTTCGTAAGCAACTCGCGAAGCCGCTCGCGATCCCCCAAGATCAAAATGGGCTCAGTGTCCAGATCGATGGAGACGTTTGTGGGGGTCGCCAATGGGCGGAGCATGGCGACACTCTCTTCCACGACCTCATCCAGCGAAACCGGCTCGAGCTCCAGGTTCACGGCCGAGGCATCCGCTCTTGCTAATGTGAGAAGACCTTCGACGACGGCCCTCATCCGGCGAGAGGCCTTGAGCGAGGTCTCGAACAGAGAGCGATAATCCGCCGGTGATCGTTCTTTTCGGAGCGCGAGTTCGCAGTGGGACATCACGACAGCCAGCGGCGTCCTCAACTCGTGAGAGGCGTCCGCGGTGAATTGGGTTTGCCGCAGGAATGACGCCTCGAGGCGCTCAAAGGTCACGTTGAGTATCCGCGCGAGCTTCCCCAACTCATTTTCCGTTCGGGTAACGTCGATGCGTTGTGAGAGGTTGGTGGCCGAGATATTGGAGGCCGCCGCGCTGATCCTGCTGATCGGCGCCAGGGTCCATTCCGCCAGGAACCATCCGCCGACCATCGCGAGTGCGAGAGCGCCGGCGCTCGCGGCAAGCATCGTCATCAGAAAATCATGAAGATGTTGATGTTCTTCACGGCCGCTCTGGCCGACGAGCACCGTCGCGCCGGGAAATCCGCGCACGATCACTTCGTGCCAGGGGCCTCGGTCTCGCGCGAGGGGAGTTTTGAGCAGGTCATCAACCGGGGGGCGCCGATCCTTCGTCCAGAGGTGGCGTGGGAAAGACCGGGGCCTGTGGGCGGGGGCGGGATGTTCCGCTTCGTTTGCGCTCGTGTGTGCTTCTTCGGGAGGATGAGGGGGGGCAGAGGGGCGCTTTGGGGGCTCGGGGAGGCGAAACTCTTCGGGAAAAACCACGTCGAGCCCCGGTCGAGATTGGGCGGCCACCTTTCCATGAACGTTCCAGACGACGTAATAGGGGCCGTGAGGATCCGTCGTTTCCAGGACCCGAGCATAGGGCTCTGGGAGAAAAACTCGGCGATGTTCTCCGTGGCGTTCGTCATAGCCCCGAGCCACGGCCTGAGCCCACTCGCGAAGCCGCGTATCGCGGACCTTGCGCACTGAGCTCTCGAGGTGGAAATAGAGGGTGCCGCCGAACCCGGCGATCACCAGGACCAGAATCAGGCCGTACCAGAACAGGAGCGTCCAGCGAATCGACCTAAACATCGACGATATACCCTTGCCCTCGGCGGGTCGTGATGAAGTCTTTCCCCAACTTCCTTCGCAGGTTGGAGACGTAAACGTCCAGCACGTTTGAAAGTGTCTCGTCGTCTTCCGCATAGATGTGTTCGTAAATCGTCGTGCGGCTGACCAGCTTACCACGGTTTCGCGCCAGGAGCTCCATCAACGCGTACTCTTTGGCGGTAAGGTCGACGGTCTGGCCATTCTTTTGGACGACGCCAGCCACCGTATCGACGACAACGTCTCCCAGCCGGAGCCGTGGTGTCGGCTGTCCCGCCGCGCGTCGAATGAGGGCCCGGAGCCGTGCGAGCAGCTCCTCGATTTCGAAGGGCTTGGTCAGGTAGTCATCGGCCCCTTCGTCCAAACCTCGCACGCGGTCCGTCACCGAGTCGCGCGCTGTGAGCATGAGGACAGGGGTCTTTCGCTCGTCTTCACGGAGATTTCTGAGGACGCTCCAGCCATCAAGCTTGGGGAGCATCAGGTCCAGGACCATCGCGTCGTAGTTTCCGCTTCGGGCCTGGTACAGGCCAGCCTCGCCGTCACGGGCGAGGTCGACCGAGTATCCATCTTCTTCCAGTGCTTGCCACAAACCTCTCGCGAGGTCGACTTCATCCTCGACGATCAACACCCGCATCGCATGTCCCCGGGAGTTCGGGCCGGCCGGCGAGACCGACTTTCCAGAGGCGCGTCTTCAAACACCTCTTATTAAGAGGTAACGAAGACGACGAGTTCCAGGCACCATCTGGAAGAGACAGTTTTTCGCTTCGGTCGGCAAACCGAGTCATCGTCCGACGAACCTGCTCACGTTTCGACGGACATGGAAGCGGCTCCCCGTTACCTCGCTATGTGCTCTCAGAATCGTGGGAGCCGAAGAATCGCACGACGTCCGCCTCGCGTGCCAAGACATTTCCCAGCGAGCCAAAGCCGCTGTGGGTGCCGGGACCTAGAGGCGAAAGTTTCCCCGATTCTATTAAGAGCGTCGAAGTGCGGGTTGAGGCCCTCGAATTCTGCTCAACGGAAGCGCTCACCGGTCACAAGCGATGGACAAGGCGGCCGATCAAGGTGTTTGTCGCGAGAGAAAGACCAAAAAGGAAGGGTCGAGGTCAGGCACTTCCCCGAAGGGCCGTGCTGACCTCGATTCCTCTTAACACGATGGAACGCGAGCCATTCAGCGATCAGTCGCGATCGTGGTGGCGGTCACCGTGATGAGGACCGTGTCCCGGGTGGTGGGAACGACCTTCGTGACGGTCGTGGTGGGAGCCTTCATGCCGGCCCTTTTCATGGCTTTCGCCGTGGCCCCGGCGATGTCCCTCTTCGCCGCGACCATAGTGTTCCTTGCCATGCCCCCGGTGAGGGGCGTCATGATGGCTGAACTCCCGCTTGCCGTGATGAGCGTGAGCCGGCGGAGGTCCATCGTGGCCGCCGAAGTGGCGAGCGTAGGAGTGCGGTCCTTCTCGGTGTTCGCCGCGCTTCCCTTCGTGCTTTTCGCTGAACCGCTTGTGGGGTCCCTCTCCTCGATGAGCAAATCGGGGATGGTCTTCACGCGGGCCTCGACGGCCTTCGTTGCGGGTTTCGGGACGGCGGGGGCCGTGTTCAGGCCGGGCCTTGTGGCCAGACTCGCCATGGTGCCGGCGGGTCCATTCGCGAGGTCCGTCCGACTCCGGCTTCGGGCCGGGACCACGGCGGCGGCCTTCAAATTCGTGACGGGGAGCAGGGCGGTCCTTGGCGGCCAGACGGTCTTCGTGCGGCCGTCCTTCGGGTCCGCGCTCACGGCCTTCGTGCGACTTGCCTTCGGGTCCGCGCTCACGGCCTTCGTGCGACTTGCCTTCGGGTCCGCGCTCACGGCCNTGCCTTCGGGTCCGCGCTCACGGCCTTCGTGCGACTTGCCTTCGGGTCCGCGCTCACGGCCTTCGTGCGACTTGCCTTCGGGTCCGCGCTCACGGTCTTCGTGCGGCTTGCCTTCGGGGCCGCGCTCACGGTCTTCGTGAGGTCGTCCTTGAGGTCCGCGACCATGTTCACGGTCGCCAGACTCGCGGTTCCAGCGAGGGCGGGGGCCGCCAGGATGATCTCCGCGAGGTCCGTCTTCCTTCTTCTTGGGGCCGTCCTTGTCGTGCTTCGCCTCTTCACGCGGCGGCTCGGGGCGCCGCTTCTCGTCCTCGAAGAACGAGGTAAGAGCCAGTTCCATCGCCCGGTCGGCGGTCGGCCCACCCATTGCCAGCAAGTTGCTGGTCAACGCTTGACTCTCGCTGACGGAAGACGGTTTGTCGTCCCCCCAGGAAACGCTTGCTGGAAGTAACAGCAAGGTGATTGCGCAAATCGACCTGACCATCGCGTCATCTCCCTGATCGTCGTGCAGATTCGAGGATACCTGCCCCCGACTTCCGGCGGCCACGTAAGCACTCTACGGAACCGCACCTTAAGCGAAGATGAAGCGCGAAATGAGAGTCACCTCGATCAATCGTAACCGACCATACGGCAAAGAGATAAAATCCAATGAATTCATCCGTTCCGCGAGACGTCGCCCCGAAGGATTCGGGTTCGACCGTCGATGGCGTGCCGGGGATTCGTTCGGGTGTGGTCTAGGTCGGCTTGGAAATTCCCAGCACGTCGCGAATAACCCGCTCGAGCTCCGAGGGTTTGACGGGCTTGCTGAGGTAGTCTTGCATCCCGGCGGCCAGGAACCGTTCACGATCCCCCTTCATGGCATGAGCGGTGAGCGCCACAATGGGGAGCATCTTCGAGGGGTCGGTCTCCCGGGCACGAATCGCTCGAGTGGTTTCCAGGCCGTCCATTTCCGGCATCTGAACATCCATCAGAACGAGATCGAACGTCTCCTCTTCCAGGATCTCGAGCGCCAGGATTCCGGAGCGAGCCGAACGCACGACATGACCGAGTTTCTCGATCATGTAGGTGATGACTCGGATGTTCATGATATGGTCTTCGACAAGCAGGATCCGCAGAGCCTGTGCGGAACTGGAAGTCGAGGGCTTGGCTTCCGGAGCGGGGAGCGGGATCGCCGGGCGCCTCTGGGCCGCCTGTTGAAGCGTCCGCTTGAGCTCGGTGGGATTGATCGGTTTGATCAGGCAGGCCACGAAACCCAGCTTACGCAGTTCATCGAGATGCACGGGCCGATCCGCCGAGGACAACAGAATGCACCGGGGCGCTCGCTCCTTGGCTTCGAGGATGATCTGCGCGGCGAGATCCAGGCCGTCGACATCAGGCATTTGAAGGTCGATCAGAGCAAGCGGTACAGACTCACCCGCCCGAATGCGATCGCGGATCAGCTCCAAAGCCTGAGCGGCCCCGTTGGCCATGAGGGGTCGGATGTTCCATGCCGTGAGCATCTCCTGAAGGATGCGGCAGTTCGTGGCGTTGTCATCGACCACGAGAACCAACATCCCCGAGAAGTCGTCGATGTTCGGCTTGGCTGTTTCGGTCTTCGACGAGTCGGTCCCTACGTGTACCGTGAACGTGAATGTGCTGCCCACGTCGGGCTCGCTCGTCACCGAGATTTCCCCTCCCATGAGCCGGACGATGCGATCGCAGATGGCTAGCCCCAACCCGGTCCCCCCGTATCGCCGCGTCGTGGAGCCGTCCGCCTGAACAAAGGGGTCGAAGATGGCGCTCAGCCGGTCCGGCGCGATCCCAATTCCCGTATCGCGTACGGCGAATTGAAGCAGAACCTCGCGGGGACCCATGGACTTTGAAGTCACACTGACGTGAACTTCTCCTCGCTCCGTGAACTTGATGGCGTTCGAGATCAGGTTGATGAGAACCTGGCGAATCCGCAACCAATCGCCGATCAGTGCGTCAGGAACGTCGGCCGCGACCTCGTGCAGGAGCTCCAGCTTCTTGCCGTGAGCACGCAGGGCTAGCGAACGAAGCATCTCGGCGAGCCGGCTCCGAAGCAGGAAGTCCGTATCGTCCAGGCTCAAATGCCCAGCCTCGACCTTGGAGAAGTCGAGGATGTCTTCCAGCACGGCGAGCAGATCTTCTCCCGAGGAATGGAGAATCTCCACGAACTCGCGCTGGGTGTTTGTCAGATTGGTGCCGAGGAGAATGGAAGCCATGCCGAGCACTCCGTTCATCGGGGTGCGAATCTCATGGCTCATGTTGGCGAGAAACTCGCTCTTGGCGCGATTGGCCGCCTCGGCCGCGTCGCGCGCTCGTCTCAGTTCCTCCTCGATTTTCTTGTGCTCGGTGATTTCCTCGACGACCACGTTGACGCCGGCCACCGTCGCATCGGAGCCGCGCAGCGGGTGCAGGCTGACGATCCAGGTTCGTTCGACGTCAGGGGGGTGCTCCGAGCGGGTCTTGAACTCGACTCCGCTGATCCGCTCCCCGGTGTTCAGCACCTTCTGCGCAAGGGGCACGAACCAACTCGCCATGTCGGGGACGATGTCGGCGAAAAGGCGTCCCATATGCTCGGCCACCGTTCGTCCGTTGGCCGCGGCGAGGCGCTCGTTGATTCTGAGGTAACGGAGATCCCGGTCGAGACAGCAGAGGCCCACGGGGGCCGTCTGGTAAATCACTTCGATTTCCGCGAGGCGGTCCTGAAGCTGAACTCCTCGCGTTCGTACATCTTCCTCGGCTTGCTTTCGCCGGGTGATGTCCGCGCTGAAGAGCAAGAGACCTCCCACTTCCCCTTCATCCGTAAACCAAGGGCGAATTTCCCAGGTCAGCCATTGGATGCGGCCATCGGCTCGCACGAAGCAGTCTTCGTCGCGACGAAACACCGCGCCGGCGAGGCAGCGTTCGTGAATCTGCTTCCACTCCTCCGTGCTCTCGGGAAAAACATCGTAGTGATAGAGGCCGGTAAGATCCCGTTGCTCGAGGCTGAAATCCACAACCCACCGGCGGCTCGCCGCAATGTAGCGGAGCTGGTCATCGACCATCGCGATCGCCGTCGGGGCCTGCTCGATGAAGAGGCGAAGGCGTTCCTTGCTGGCTCGTAACGCGTCTTCCGTCAACTTCTGGCGAGTGACGTCCCGCGCGATGATCAAGGCCATCGGGTCGGGGTCAAGATGGAGCCGGCTGACGCTGAGCTGGACGGTCCGAAAGGAGGACTCTCCAACCCGAATCGTCAGGTAATGGGCACCCCGCGTCCACATCGTGGTCCGGCAGGCTCGCAACAAGTCATTCTGAAGATCGCCATCGTCACGCGCCAACAAGTCAACAAACGAAAGTTGTTGAAGCCGCTTCTGCGAGATTCCACACAACCGCTGCGCAGCCGGATTCGCCTCCACGATTTGAAGCGTGTCCGGCCTGACGAGAAAAAACGCGTCGTTGGCCTCGCGAAAAAGGTAAGGACCGATCGAATGTTCCAGCTCGGCCTTCATGGCCTGTTCCCCGTGGCCGGCTTGTTGAGCGATGCGAGGATAAGTTGGTCAAGCAGAGGGTGCTGGTCCACGGGGGCCAACTTCTTCGATTCTCGATAATTCTGAATGGCGAGTTCCTGGTTTTGGTTGGCGGCATACGCTCGTCCCAAGATCAACAAGGTTAACCAAGAATTACCATTGGATAGCTCATTGGCGCGCTTGGCTAACTCAAGAGCGAGGGGGTCATTTCGTGTCTCTCCCGCGGGAATATCCAGGAGAAACCCCGCGGCCTGCGTGTGAATCACGGGGTCCTTTGGGCTCAGCTTCATGGCTCGATCGAGATCTTCCCAGGCTCCCCAGTAGTCCTTGGTCTTCGCTCGTGCGGTTGCGCGGTAAACATAGGGAAGCCCCTCGTTGGGCGCCTGCTTGACGCCGAGATTGAGGTCGGTCATGGCGAGATCGAGTTGTCCATTCTCTGAATAGAGCCATCCTCGCGCGATAAGGGCGGGGGTCAGTGTGGGATTGAGCTCCAAACACTTGGTGAAGTCAGCGATGGCGCCCTCGCGATCCTTAAGAGGCCAGCGCGTCTGGCCCCGGGTGAGATAGAAGTCCGCGTTCTTGGGCTCTAGGCGAATCGCTTCGTCAAGGTCTACAAGCATGAGATCATATTTTTGGAGAGCCTGATGTCTTAGTGCGCGTTTTATGTAGAATTGAGCGTATTTGGGATTCTGCTGGATTTCGGCGGTGATTCGCGCTACCTCGGCGTCATTCACAAGAGGTTCTGGGGCCTTGACGACCGGGGCCACGGTGGGTTGACCTGCGCGAGGCTGAACTGGGGTTTGAGGGGCCCGACGTGAACCGGCAAACCAGAGCCAACCACCAAGCCCGACCATCGCGGCCGCGAGAGCACCTGCTGCGAGCATGTGAGGAAGGCGTAATCGTTGCGGAGGCCTGGAAAGAGCCCTTTGGATCGCGGCACCGAAGGCCGAGATCGACTCGAACCGATCCTCCGGTTCGGCTTCCAGGGCCCGAGAGAGCACGGCATCCAGTTGGGAGTTGAACGCCGGATTGGCGAGCTTGACCGATCGATATACACCGACCAGCACACGCCCGGTAAGCATCTCGTAGGCCATCACCGCCAGGGAATATTGGTCGGCTCGCGTATCGACATCGAAACCGGCACGCTGCTCAGGCGCCATGTAATCCGGCGTTCCGAGAATCTGATCGGTCGGCGTGAGCTTGGGGTGATTGCCGAGCGAGAGCGCGATACCGAAGTCGGTCAGTCGAGCGTGCCCCTCGGGGTCCAGAAGCACGTTTTCAGGCTTGAGATCGCGGTGAACGATGCCGGCTTTGTGAAGTATCTCGAGCGCAGCCACGAGCTCGGAGATAACACGGCGGGTGAGTTCAAAATTCGCCGGCTTGCGATAGGGCAAGAATTCACGGAGGTTCGTTCCCTCCACGAATTCCATCACGGTGTAATACTGCCCCGCCACGAAACCGCGGTCGAAGACCGTCACGATATTCGGGTGGCGGACTTCGGCCATCAGCCGCGCTTCGCGAGAAAACATCTCGGATTCGGTGGGAAGTTTTTTTTGAGATAAGTCCGTCCAGAGGGGAGTGGAATCAGGAAACGGGCTGACGTAAAGAGGACGCTGAATCTTGATAGCGACGACACGCCCTAGTGCTCTGTCACCTCTTGATTTTGGGGTAGACGGATTTGAGTTTTGTGCGAGCGTCATCGACTTTCATTTGCCAGTCGACCCCGCGTTGGGCATCGTTCACGTCCTCAGACCAAGCCTTCGTTTCCTTTGCCAAGGTTCGGATATCGGCAAATCGCCTCCCCGAAACGCATTGGCGAGTCAATGAACTCAGTTCGTTCTCGGCGATGTTCAGCCAACTGCCATGCTTCGGGGTATGGCGAAACTCGATCCGACGGACCAACTGACGGGCTCGCTCAGGCTCGAACGCCTCGTACAACGCCCCCTTGGTATGCGTGTTGAGATTGTCGCAAACGAGGATGACTTTCTCGCAAACCGCGTAACGCCCCTCAAGGATTCGAGCCATCTCCACCGCCCAGTCGACCTTAGTCTTGGTCTCTCGGACCGTCACCTCGCGCCAGCCCGCCAAGGGTTCTGTGAACATGAAAATATTCGCGGTCCCTGCACGCTCATATTCGTAATCAATCCGTTGGGCATGCTTCGCTGTGGCGGGAATCGGAGTTCGTGTTTCCTTGAACAGTTGGATTGGCTGCTCGTCCATGCACAACACCGGACGTGCGGGGTCGTAGGCTTCTGCGTAGGTGTCGAGAACCTCCTCCATGCCAGCGACGAATTCGGCGTCCGACTCCGGCGGGATCACCCAGTATTCGATCTTACGGTTCGTCATTCCGTTTTTTTCAGGGTCCGCCGGATGGTTTCGTGGCTGATGGATTCGACGATCTCAAGCTCTACGACTTTACGTGCCAGCAACCGCAAGGTCCAGTTGGCATACCCTTTCGGTGCCGACCCCAATCGCATAGCGATGATCTTGGCTTCCTGTTCTCCGGTGAGCAATTTTTCCACGGGCGGTTTCTCGCGTTTGGCGCCATCGAGCGTCTCGCGGAAACCACGTTCGACCAGACGTTGACGAATGTTCTCAACGGTCTGAACTCGACAGGAAAACGCTTCCGCAATCCGAGTATCGGTCCAGTGGGGACCGTCGGCATCCGCCTTCAGCAGGATTTGGGCACGGCGGACCTTCTGGCTGGTGCCTTTGAGCTTCTTGATCACCTCCCGAAGCTCCCGCCGTTCTTCATCCGTGAGCCGAACGATATATTTCTTCACCATGATGCACCTCCATGTGACACAGAGGATGCCGCTCATTCGAAATGATGACAACCCCAAAACCTAGGCGTGACAGAGCACTAGTGACAGTTGGCAGGCACGATAGACATCCCCCATGCCCCCGCTGCCCAGCCAGTCGATTAACTCGTAGCCGGGTATCAAGTCGGTCGGCGGCATCGAGTTGGTGGCGTCCCGCTTGAGAACGAGTGGGATGGATGACCGCTCCGCCATCGCCGCCGATCCTCTCTCACCGGGTGTTGCCAAACCACGCGGGTTTTCGAGTCGATTCCTACGCAATCGGCTCGATCTTCCGTTCCGAGTCAGTTTTTCCAAAGCGTCTGGATTGCCGTCCCTCGGCAATTCGACTCTCTACTATAGCTTGGAATCTGTTTTCGGACCTCATCAAGCTTTTTGTTGGGATTACACAAAAAATCCACTTCTCGCAGAGCCCTTCGGTTACGGTCTTCCTCGATCACGCACATGCCATCCACACACATCGGAACGAAACCAAGCGGATCGCGAGAGTTGCCCTGGCCGGGTCTGCTGACCATGTTTTCGCCAAAGACCGAGTGCGATGGAAAACTAAGCCGACTCGCGTCTGTCGTTCAATCAAAAAAGGTTTCGGGCTTGAAGCAAATGTCCGCGGCGAATATATTCGTCACCGGATATTAGCTCCCGGAGTGTTTGCAGCATGAGCGAATCAGGAAAACAGACCAATCCGCTGGCGTTGGCGGTGCTGGCTATTTTGCTGGAGCGCCCCATGCATCCTTACGAAATGGCGGCAACCTTACGCCTTCGTCGTAAAGAGATGAGCATCAAGCTCAAGTATGGTTCGTTGTATACGGTGGTGGAGCAGCTTCAACGCGACCAACTGATCGTTCCGCTGGAAACAGTTCGCGAAGGCAAGAGGCCTGAGCGAACTGTCTACGGATTGACGCCCGCCGGTAAGACACGGATGCACGACTGGCTCAGCGGGATGCTTCGGATGCCCGCCAAAGAATACCCCCAGTTCGAGGCTGCGCTTTCACTGATCGCCGCGATTCCTCCCGACGAGGCTCTGCTGCTGCTGGAAGATCGAGGGCTGCGTCTGGGGCGGCTTTCCGAGGAGCTGCGTGCCGGACACGACGTTGCACTCCAGATGGGTGTTCAGCCGCTCTTTCTCGTCGAGAACGAATTTCGCATGGAGATGGTTCGAGCCGAACGAGACTTCGTCGCCGAACTGACGCGGCGGATGAAGGACGACAAGAGCTACACTCGGGTTTGGACGGTATTCCACGAAGATCTTGCCAAGCGAGACCGCGATCAGCCTGATGATGGAAAAGTGAGCAAGTGACGGGTTGTTAAGTGTGTCCCTGGCGAAGTGGTGACGCACCTCGCCAGGGACGGTGACCTTGAAGTTGGGTTCGCGGAGCGAAACCTGGCCTCCAAGCGTGCCAAGGCAAGGTACCAGGTGAAGCTCCGCCCGGCAAGCCGCGGCGCGGCCGCGCTCGTTCCACGTGCGCAGGTCGTTCCGTTTGGCGAACAGGAGCTTCTCCATGCCTCAATCGCCATTGCACGTCCTCGTCGTCGGCGGAGGCCTTGGCGGCCTCTGCCTGGCGCAGAAGCTGAAACAGAGCGGTGTGAGAGTCTCGGTCTACGAACGAGATCGTGCTCCTACCGATCGGTTTCAGGGGTACCGGATCCACATCGACCCGCAGGGGAGCCGGGCTCTTCACGAGTCTCTTCCCGCCCCTCTCTTCGAGAAATTCGCGGCGACCTGCGGCCGCCCCGTGCGCGAATTCAACTACGTCACGCAAGACCTTGAAGAGTTACTTCGCCTCGATTTCTCTCTCGCATCGCCGAACATTGACGATGTCGCGAGGCACCGTTCGGTGAGCCGGCTCACCCCTGTCTCTTATACACATCCTCTCGCATCGCCGAACATTGACGATGTCGCGAGGCACCGTTCGGTGAGCCGGCTCACCCTGCGCCAGATTCTTCTGGAGGGGCTTGATGAGGTTGTGACGTTCGACAAGAGGTTCGCTCGCTACGAGGAAAGCCCCGACGGCCGGGTGATTGCCTACTTCGAGGACGGAACCGCCATGTCCGGAGACGTACTCGTCGCCGCTGATGGGGGCAACTCACGCGTGCGTAAGCAATTCCTTCCTCATGCGGAGCGGGTCGAGACGGGAATCCTGGCGGTGGGAGGCAAGGTGCTTTTGACTCCCGAGACGCGCTCATGGCTCCCGCGTGCCTTCCTCAATGGCCTCACGGTCGTAAAAGGGGCCAAGGGACGCGCGATGTTCTGCGCGCCCATGCAATACGACGAGGAGACACGGTCCGCGGTGCTCCCTTATGCGAGCACCGATGAGGCAGACCTCACGAGTCCAGGCCTGGTCTTTGACAACTCGAGCGATTACGTCTTCTGGGCCTTCTCGTCGAGACGCGAGGCGTACCCTTCGGGGCGGGCTCCGGGGGAAGTTGGAGGAGAAGATCTTCGGGCCACCGTACTGGAGATGGTCGAGAATTGGCATCCGCGTTTGCAGCGAATGGTGCGCGAGGCCGACCCTTCCTCTTTGCTGGCCATTTCCATCCGCACGTCGGTACCGATCACCGCGTGGAAGACCCGGAATATCACGCTGCTGGGAGATGCGATCCACAGCATGACCCCCTATCGGGGTATTGGCGCGAATATCGCCCTGCGCGACGCGTCGCTCCTGGGGCAAAGGCTCGCCATGGCCTCACGGGGTGAGTGCTCTCTGCTCGAGGCGATCCACGATTACGAAAAGCAGATGCTCGTCTATGGATTCGAGGCCGTTCAGATGTCGCTCAAGAGCATGGAGCAAATGCATGCACAGGGGAGGATCTCGGAGTCGGTAAGCCGATCGGTCTTAAAGACGATCAACTCCGTTCCCATGCTCAAGCGGCGGATGTTGAGAGCCATGACGACCTGAATTGGGAAGCGAATAAAAGGCCACGGCCATGAGCTCGTCCGCAAGACGAGGCTCATGGCCGCGGTCGTGTGAAGCGGAGGGGCCTGTTCAATCTTCCTTCTTCGTGTTCTGTGCAACTTCGGCGGGCGTAAGCTTCCGCACGGCGATCTTGCGAACGGAGCCAGCCGACTCCCAGGTGGCGAAGCCGAGAGGTTGATTGGAACGGGTTTCGAGTCGCGTGCTGATCTGGCGATGCTGGTAGTTGACCGCGGCGACCTGGCGGTCATCCACCCAGCAGCGAATCGTGTCTCCGGTAACACGGACGCGAAAGCGATACCAGGTTTTATTTTGATATTTGATGTAAAGACTCGTTTCGTTCTCAGAAGCATCGGCCCCGTTCAGGCACGAGAGCCCGGTCACGCTGCCTCCCCAGCCTCCATTGACGAGCGTGATGTAATCATTCTTCACGGGGAAGGTGGCCGCGGCGAAGAAGTCGCTGCCGGTGAGGCGCTGGGCTTCGTACGTCAACTCGTAGTCTACCTTGGGAAGGTCGGCCCGCGTTGAAGTGATGCCGGACATGGGATGGCCGGGAGCCATCGCGATGGCGCCCTCTTGAACCTGGGCGGCCCCTCCCCGGAAAAAGTCGGTCTTCTTCCAGCCGTCAAGGCTCTTACCGTCGAAAAGGACGAGAGGTTCCGGCGTTTGAGGAGCGTCCTTCTTTTCGTCGGGGCCGGCACCCACCGCGAAGATGACGGCGACGGCCGCGAGCAAAGGCAGCCAGGGGGAGTTCGGCCGTCGAAATGCCGTCACGAATCGAGTTGCGGTCTGCATCGTACGCTGTTCCTGAAGGAGGATCTCGGTACTGGAACCCGAATTCGTCCCGACGCTCGGAGGCTCACGATGGAGCGGGATGCTCCGAGCGCGAATGGACCTCATTCTAAGTGGGATTCCGGGTCGTTGACACCCCCTTGCGTAGCCGCGTGCTTGGCCTGGGCAGGCGTCGGAGACGTGCGCCGGAACTCTCGGTTTCTCCCGAAGAATCGTTCAAGTCCGCGTAATCGTTCGTCGATGAGGGGAAGTGGTGCATTCGCCCATTTCAAGGGGGGATTCGTACGGCTATTCATCGCGGGAGGTAGCAAGGATGAGCCGATCCCGTTCGTTTCAGGTCGAGATTCTTGAGGAGAAAGTGCTGCTGTCGGGTGCTCACGTCGGTCACCCGCTTCAAGGTGCGTCCTCAACCACAACCCCCCTGGTGGTCGATGGCACGCTGAATGTTTCGTACAAGTCAACGACGTCAACCATGAACATCGATGGCACCTCAACCATCACGGCTCCTGTCTCCGGCAAGTTGGGTTCGCTGGGGTTAGTTCGTGGGATATGGAACGAAAGCAAGGACAATTACGGTAACCTGGTCGGTCTCGATACGTTGCGTCTCACGGGTTCGAAGGGAACCTTCGCGCTGGCCTTCAACAACAACAATCCCGGCCCTGGTCATGCGACCGGTCACGGCGGCGTCTACTACGTGCATGCCCAACACTTCGTGCTTGGCACCAAGGCCTATGCTCATGCCTCGGAGTCCGGCTCGATTGTTCTGACGACCAACGCCAAGAAGTCCGAGGTCGTAAGCCTGACGCTTCAGACCGCGACCACGTGAGATGTCCGTTAGACCATGACACGGGCCTCGTTTGGTCGCCCCCGACGAAGGCGACGCCGACCAACTTCTCTCGGAAAAAAAGAGAAACGGTTGGCGTCTGCCGCCACCCGGCTACGTCCCCTTGAACTAGCGGCCGCTTTGCAAGGCGTGCCGATATTTCTCTGGCATCGTCCCGGAATCGCCGTAGAAGTGGACGTCGAGGGCGGCCTCCGGGAGGCCCACGACCTGTGCGAGTTGCTGGAATGCGGAGCCCGCGAATGCCGGGGTGACCTTGTAGCACGTGCCGCTACGGTCGGCTGTGTATCCCTCGCGGTGGTAAGGCTCGCGGCTTTGCTCGTACTCGATCCGGACATCGTGCACCTCACTTCCGCGACGACAGTTGGCTTCATGGATCGACTTTGGTCGCAAAAGCAAACGAATGCTGATGAAGTTCATCTTGTTAAGGATTGAGGAAGAAGTCTCCATAAAATGGTCAGCAGGGCTGAGCGATACCGGGCCGCATGCAGGGGATCACTGAAAAAAAACGATACTAAGATGCGTGCATTGATTTGGCTCGCTGAGGTCTTACGACCTCGGAAATCCCGGGGATTTCAGGACGTTCGGGCTCGAACGGGCGCTGTGAGAAGTATGTTTGGGACGTGCTTTGTCCATTTGCTATAGCGTGGCCAACTCGGCCATTGGTACGTGGCACAAGCGGACAGCGCATGATGACCACGCTGATGGACTCATGGCGCCAAAGGGCGGAAACCTCAGGCTGATGCGTTCGGGCTTTGCTCGTCCTTCGGCGGTCGGCTGGGCGTACGGAGGCATCGGCCCCGAAGGCGTGGATGGGTTGGATGCGTCTCAACGGCGGCCGGCTTTTCGGCCTCTCGCTAGCAAGGACCCGTAGGCCATAGCCAACGGCGTCGGCTGCTTGATTGCATATCCGCCCCGCTTGCCTCGTTATCCATTGGGTTCGAGTCGCGCTCGTAGCGATGGTGTATCCTGGGTCTCCGTACCCGCTGTTGTTATGGCCATAGTTGAATCATGCGGCCTCGGTCTCGAAGGCCAACAAGATTCCACTGAAAGCCTACCTAGGTGTCTGAAGGGAGAACGACGTTATGTCCCAGAAAATCACCGTGGAAACTACTGTTGTTGCGCCCATCGATGATGTGTGGAGCGCGTACACGACACCCGAAGACATTGTGCAGTGGAACGCAGCGTCTGACGACTGGCACACCACGAACGCCACTGTTGATCTTCGGGTCGGAGGCACCTTTGCTTCACGCATGGAAGCAAAGGACGGCAGCATGGGCTTCGATTTCAGCGGAACCTACACGAAAGTCGTCGACAAGAAACTCATCGAATATTCGTTCGGCGACCGTACCGCTCAGGTCGAGTTCTTGCCGTCGCAAAAGGGTGTAACGGTGCGTGTCACGTTTGACAGTGAGGCAACACATTCGCTCGAGCAACAGCAGCAGGGCTGGCAGGCGATCCTGAGCAAGTTTGCTCAGCATGTGGAAGCCAAGGCCAATCACGCCTGACAGAAGGAAAGGTTTTCCGCGCCAGGGTGCTCTGGCGCGGATTCTTCCGAGCCGATGGGGCAGGATTGCCCCAACTGCGGATTAGGTCCGACGATTCGGGGGACCACTCGACGCTCTTTTGTGGACAATCGCCGCGTGCCAGTCGCCCCATGATCTTTCCAGGTTGCTAGACGGCGAAGAAGTTGGCGATCTTGCCGTCCTTGAATCGGAAGGCATACTCGCCGTGGTCTGCGACGGTGAAGTTCAGCGTTTCGCCCGTGGTCTGATGAATACCCACAGTCGGCTGAATTCCTGGATCGACGACCATTGTGAATGACTGCGCTTGTCCGGGGCTCAAGCTTGTTTCCAATCCGCTGCCCCCGTTCAGGAAGAATGCGACCACGAGGGGAGTCTCGTTAGTGAATCTAACATGAATATTATTCATCATGAAATCTCCTGTTATCGGGTGGGATCGTCTCTTTCCCCAGTCACAAGATGTCTGCGACCGAGTCAACGTGAGATCTTGTGCCCTCGTCAAGTCGCTTGGGGGAAGTGCCATGAAGAAGGGATTCGCTTGAACTTAGCAGTGGAATGGCGGGTTAACAATAGGCAGCATTCAGAAATCGATGACTCACATTGATCAGAATATTCGCTATGGATGGTCTTGTGACGTGAGTGCAGGCAGGAAAAGCAGGGCCGAAGCCAACGTCAACGGCGAAGCTCGTTCGTAAGCTCGACGGTCTCGGCAACCGAATCCAGCGTCACTCCCGGTCCATTTCTAGGGAATCCGCACGGGCTCGGACACTTCTATTGGGGTGGCCGCCTGAATATGGTCGTCAGGCTGTTAGGGAGTTCCTTACGGTTGATGTGGGATGTCCGGCGGACGAGGACGAGGAGTTGCTGGCGCATCGGTCTTTCGACGACCACATCGCTCGACGCGATAACGATCCGGTCCGACGCCTCGACGGAGAACTTGACCTTGGAGTCTATGGCCCTTCGGCCGCCGCAAGTCTTTCTTCGCCTGTCGGACTTTCTGGTTTCGTCCGCGAACCCTGTCGAGGACCGAGGCTACCCCTCGATTGTCCGAAGTCGACCACGGGCTCAGTGATCCCCTGTTACATGATCAAACGAAACAACCCTCTGACGAGCAGAGGGTTGTCGTTGAGAATCAAGATTGTCAGGGACTTATCAGCGGAGGAGGTGGGATTCGAACCCACGGTACCCCGGAGGGGTACACCGGTTTTCGAGACCGGCCCTTTCAACCACTCAGGCACCCCTCCGATGGGGATCAATCAGACGGACTTCAGGCGAGTGGGGCGTCGACTCTGGAAAAACTCGGAGAGCAGGGCACCACACTCCGGGGCCAAGACACCTGCCGTGAACTCGACCCGATGATTGAATCGCGGATCGTCGATCAGGCGATAAAGGCTGGAGCAGGCCCCAGCCTTTGGGTCAGACGCCCCGTAGACCAACCGGGCTATTCGACTCTGAACGATGGCCCCCGCACACATCGGGCACGGCTCCAAGGTCACGTATAACGTGCACTCTTCGAGCCTCCAAGTCCCTAGAGTCCGTCCCGCACGTGTCAGGGCGAGACGCTCGGCGTGTGCCGTGGGATCGTTGAGGGTTTCGCGGAGATTGTGGGCCTGCGAAAGGATCCTTCCCTCCCGAACCACAACGGCACCAACAGGCACTTCGCCCAGGGCCATCGCGTCTCGGGCAAGTTCGAGAGCCGCTTTCATCATCGAGAGATCCGAAGAGCTCACGACGCGCTCGAACGATTCAGAGATGGCTCTTCCTCACCAGCAAGCCCAGGGGTTCCCGAAACCAGTACACCCGAGAGGATTCGAACCTCTAACCTTCGGTTCCGTAGACCGATGCTCTATCCAGTCTGTCTCTTATACACATCTAGATGTGTATAAGAGACAGGATTAAGTACACCCAGCAGGAGTCGAACCTGCAACCTTCGGTTCCGTAGACCGATGCTCTATCCAATTGAGCTACGGGTGCATTGCGATTGGGCTAAACCCCACGCGAATTATCCTAACGAGGGCAGGGGGCTGACGAAAACCCCAAACTCTTCAAAATTTCGGAAGTTGGTTCGGCCTGGGCGTTTTAGGCCCGGGAGCACGGCCTTTAGCGATTGGCCGCATCTCGTGGGCCGTTGAAGCTGGGGACGACCAGGGTCCGCCGCTCTTCGGCGGATTGGTAACCCGTCCATACGACGTCCATGGTCTTGAGCGTGTCAACGGCCGAGGTCTCGTGCGGAGCTCCGGTTCGTAAGCCCTCGATGAAGTGGCGCTGGGTGGCGACGTAGCCGCCGACGTAGACCTGGTCGTCAGGGGGGAGATCCACGGAGATTCGCTCGCGCTCCCCCGTGAGGCTTCGGCGTTCGAGTGAGCCGTCCGGAAGGAGGCGGAGCGTCCCTTCGGTTCCCTCCACGACGGTTTCGTTCAAGGCCCACTCACTTCGGTCGGCCTCCGAGGGGGCACACCAGGTCATGTCGAGGAGTCCCAGAGCCCCGCTCGTGAATTCGAGGGAAAGCGTTGCAAGGTCTTCGCCAGGATGTCCGTTGCCGAACCGCTTGGCTGTGGCGGTAACGGTCACGATTTCTCCGAGGAGGAACCGCGCGGTGTCGACAAGGTGGCAGCCCATCTCGAGCAGGATCAACTGGGGCATTTCGGCAAAGTAGGGCTGGTTTTTGAAACCGTCGAGCCTGAGCGCGCGGGGATCTCGATGAAAGAGCCGCAAACGGATGGGTTGTCCGACGACTCCGGTCTCAAGCTGCTTCCGAAAGATGCGATACCAGGGGCGGAAACGCCAGTTTTCATGGACCATGAGTCGGATTTTGGCCTGTTCGCTGGTGGCGATCATCGCGAGCAGATCATCACGTCTTGCTGCAACAGGCTTTTGGCAGAGCACATGCACTCCGTGGGCGGCGGCCTCGGAAACGAGCGGCCGATGAGAGTCGGGGCGGGTACATAGCTCCACGAAGTCGAGCGACTCTTCCCGGAACATCGCTGAGGCATCGGTATAGAGCCGGACTCCGCTCATGCGAGCGGCGGCGTGCTCGAGCCGGGATGGGTCGAGGTCGCAAAGCGCCACAATCTGTGCGCCTGGGACCGATTTCCAGCCCTCGAGATGATGCTGCGAGACGAAGCCGCAGCCGATCAGGCCTCCACGAAGTGGCGATGAGTGCATTGGCCGTTGAGATCTCCCTGCTCTGAAGAGGGCCAGGTTTTCCCTGTCGACGGTCGAACAGACTCCCGCGATTCACGGGGAATCTGTGCTACGGCCATCTGAGGGATTTCGTTCACTGAGGATGAAACGCCCACCTTTGTTGAGGTTACGACAGATGGGGCGACCGAACCACCTTGGGGCCTGGTACGTAACACGAATCGAGTCATTGGCGGATGTATCTCGTTGATAATACGTGGTTCGTTACCTCGCCAGGGTTCGGCGATTTTCGGCTCCGAAAGACTTCAAGGATGCCGGGCCGTGCTGGTTGCGTCGCGTCCGAGCCATCGGCATAATGTGGCCAATTGATGGTCCACGGTCTGATCCCGGGCGGCGGGACGACGATTTTCGGCTTGGTCTTAGGTCGTGCGGCGAGTCCATCGGCTCGAGCGCCTCGAGTTCTTCTCTCCGTATGGCACTCGTCCGAGTAGTCCCCTGAGGATATGGCAAGTATGTCCACGCCGGTAATGATTGAAGCCCAAGGGCTCTACAAGCAATATGGCTCGTTTCTAGCAGTTCGAGATGTCACGTTCTCGATTCCCCGGGGCCAGGTGGTCGCGTTTCTCGGCCCCAACGGAGCGGGCAAGACGACGACGATGCGGCTGCTCACGGGTTTCGTTGCCCCGACCCATGGTACGGCCCGAATCGCGGGCATCGACGTGCAGGCCGACCGAATCGAGGCGGCCAAACATTTGGGATATCTTCCCGAGAACGGGCCGCTCTATCCGGACATGACCCCTCATGGCCTGCTGACGTTCTTTGGCGAAGCCCGGGGGCTTTCCGGTAGCGCGCTAGGTCGTCGGATCGACGCTGTATTGAGTCAATGCTCGCTAACCTCTGTGGCTTATAAGCCGGTTGGCAAGCTCTCAAAGGGGTATCGCCAGCGCGTGTCGATGTCGCAGGCGCTTTTGCATGACCCCGAAGTCCTCATTATGGACGAGCCCACCAGCGGTCTCGATCCCAACCAGATCCGCGAGGTCCGCAAGCTGATCCGCGAGCTCGGACAGTCCAAAACCGTGCTGGTCTCGACCCACATTCTGCAGGAGGTTGAGCCGGTCGCCGATCGTGTGCTCTTCATTCATGACGGCAAAATCGTGTTCGACGGCGAGCCCGCGGCTCTGCGGTCGGAAGGACAAACTCTCGAGGATCAGTTCCACCGTCTCACGGCGCAGCCGGTTTGATTCCAGGAAAGCCGGTTTGACGCGGATTGGATCTCCCCTGAAACTTCTGAACTCAGGACTGACACGGTGACCACGCTCCAAGAAAAACCAACCAGCCCTCCCCCGGCGGGCCGCGGTGCCGAGGCCCGAGGCGGTCTGCCGTTTCGCCCGGAAGCGATCAAAGCCATCGCGAAGCGTAATCTGTCGAGCTATTTCAGCAACCCGGCAGGCTATGTTTTCATCACGCTGTTCGTGTTTGTTTGCTCCGGGGCCGCGTTCTGGCAGCCGCTCTTCTTTGCCAACAATCTGGCGAACCTCGCCACTCTGAACGACTTGATGCCCTACCTGCTGCTCTTCTTCATCCCCGCGATCACGATGAGCACCTGGGCGGAAGAGCGCCGGCTTGGAACCGACGAGCTTCTCTTTACGCTTCCCGTCCACGACGTCGACGTGGTCCTTGGCAAGTTTCTGGCGGCCGTCGGCATCTACACGGTATCGCTCGCATTCTCACTGACTCAAGTGGCGATTCTGGAATGGCTTGGCGAGCCTGACTATGGCGTGACCTTTGCAACCTACCTGGGCTACTGGCTCATGGGGGTGATGCTCATCGCCTTGGGCATGATTGCCTCGCTTCTGTCTTCCAATGTCACGGTGGCCTTCATCTTGGGTGCCCTCTTTTGCGTGGTGCCCGTTTTTCTCGAGCTCATCGCCTCGCCGGTTGGCGGGTCGTTCAAGCAGGTCATTCAGGAATTCCCAGTTCCGGCCCAGTTTCGGGACTTTGGCACCGGGGTGGTTCCCCTGGTCGGCGTCTTCTACTTCCTCTCACTGACGGTTTGCTTCCTCTACATCAACATGGTGCTGCTGGGGCGGCGTCATTGGGCAGGAGGGGAAGATACGGAAAAGAAATTGGCTCACTCCGCCGTTCGTGTACTGGCGGTGATCGTCTCAATCCTGAGCCTGAACTCCCTGGTCGGACGGCTTGGCGTTCGTGCCGATACGAGTTTTGAGCGATTGCACACGCTTTCCAAGGAAACGATTGCCGCGATTGATCAGATTCCCAAGGATCGTCCTGTATTTATCCAGGCGTTCTACAGCCCTCAGGTCCCGCGCGAGTTTGTGCCGACCAAGGCCGACTTGATCGGTCTGCTGAAGGAATATGCCGCGAAGGGGGGGGATCGGATCCGCCTCAATCTCGTTGAGACCGATCTCTATTCCGATGCCGCACGTAAGGCGGAGAAGCAATTCGGCATCGAGCCACGGCGGGTGCAGACGGCCGACGATGCGCGTCAAACCTCGGTGGAATTTTATCTAGGGGTGGCGTTCAACTCAGGAGTTGAAGAAATCGTCATTCCCTTCTTCGACCGCGGTCTGCCCGTTGAATACGAGCTCACGCGTTCCGTCCGCGTTGTGTCACGAAGCGGCCGCAAGAAAGTCGGGATCCTCAATACCGACGCCAAGCTGATGGGGAATTTCGACTTCCGCTCGATGGGGCAGAGCCCTGAGTGGTCGATCGTCACCGAGTTGAAGAAGCAATACGAGGTCAGCTCGGTCGCGCCTGATACGACAATTCCCTCGGATCTGGATGTTCTGCTTGTGGCGCAGCCCTCTTCGCTCACCCAGAAGCAGATTGACAACCTGACTGCGCACGTCCGCAAGGGGGGGCCGGTCTTACTGTTCCTGGATCCGTTCCCGTTCGAGAATCCGCAGATCGCTCCGGAAGTACCTCGTATGCCACCGGGCGGCCCGTTCGGCGGTGGCCCACCCCCGGAACCGAAGGGGGATTTGAAGCCCTTGCTGGAGTTGCTTGGCATCGAGTGGCCCGCCAGCGAGATCGTCTGGAACCCGTACAACCCGCACCCGAGCCTTTCGGATCTTCCGCCTGAGGTGGTATTCGTCGGCAAAGGGAGCGGGGCCGAAAATCCCTTCAACCTCGATCAAACCATCAGCGCCGGGTTGCAGGAAATGGTCATGATCTTCCCGGGATTGCTGCGAGAGAAGGGAGGGGCCGGACTCGACTTCACCCCGCTCTTGCGGACCAATAACTCGGGCGGAACACTTCCGTTCAGTGAGGTCTCTCAGCAGAGTTTCATGGGGCCCTCCGGTTTGAACCCGAACCGCCGGCATTTCCCCTCGGGAACAGCCTATACCTTGGCGGCTCGCATCCAGGGCCATCCGTCCGCGGCGCCGGCGAAGGATCAAGCAAAGGGCAAAGACGAAGCGAAGAAAGAGGAGTCGAAATCGCCGGCCGTCCATGCGATTGCGATCGCCGACCTCGACGTCATCTCTGAGCAATTCTTTATGCTTCGCCGCCAGAAGGCGGAAAACCTGGAGCTCGATAATGTCACGTTTGTCTTGAACTGCGTCGACGTGTTGGCGGGTGACGATGCGTTCGTTGCTCTCCGGAAGCGCCGTCCCGAGCACCGCACGCTGACGAAGCTCGAGGACAAGAATAAGCGGTTCATTGAGACCCGGCAGAACGAGACGAAGCAAGCCGAGGAAGAGGCCAAACAACAACTCGACAAGCTGCAGGCTCGCCTCGACAAGGAAGTGGGTGCGGTCCGCGCTAGCAAGGACATGGACGAGCGGACGAAGGAGATCCGGGTGCTTCAGCTCCAGGAGATCGCCAACCGTCGCCTCGAGGTTGATAAGGCGAACATCGAGGACCAGAAGCGCAAGAAGATTCTTGAGATCAAGGGGGACACCGAGCAAGAGATTCGCCGAACGCAGAATGAGGTCCGCGCCGTCGCGATATTTCTGCCTCCGCTTCCTCCAGCGATTCTCGGAGTTGCGGTCTTCTTGATTCGGTACCGTCGCGAGAACCAAGGGGCGAACCCGAACCGTCTCGCCTGAGCCTTCGCCGTTGATCCTGCTGGCCTCTAACGACGAGCATCGCGGTCTCCTGTGCCGCCGATCGGAAGACCGGTCGGCGGCCGCCTGAGAGGGGGCCGCTTTTCGAGGAATAATTCATGAAAGAATCCACGAAGACTTTGGTGATGGTAGGCATCGCCATACTCCTGACCGGCGCGGCCTTTCTGCGGATTCCCGACCGTAGCGGCCAGAACATCGCCTTCGATGACCAAGGGCAGCCCTTCTTCCCTGAGTTCAAGGATCAATTCGCCTGCTCCGACCTGCAGGTGGTCGACTACGATGCTTCGACCGCGACTGCCTCGGAATTCCAGGTGAAGTTCAAGGACGGCAAGTGGGTCATTCCGTCGCACTATGACTATCCGGCGGACGCCAAGGACCGGCTTGCGAAGACGGCCTCCGGGGTGATGGACCTCGTGAAAGACACGATCCGCTCGGACCGTGCGGAAGACCAGGAGGAGATGGGGGTCGTCGACCCTCTCGATACCAAGTCGACCAGCCTCAGGGGACGCGGCAAACGCGTGACCCTTCGCGACGCGTCGGAGAAGATCCTGGCGGACTTCATCATTGGCAAGGAAGTCCGGGGCGATCGTACCGGCCAGCGCTATGTTCGGGTGCCCGGGCAGAAGCGGATCTATGGCGTGAATGTGAAGGTCGACCTCTCGACCAAATTCCCCGACTGGATTGAAACGAACCTTCTGAAGGTCGACGCCGGCAAGATCCGGAAAGTGGCCTTCGACGGTCACAAGGTTGACCCCGAGCAGGGGACGATCACGCCGGGCGAGCTCCTGATCATCGACCGCAAGGATTCTTCGGGTCCCTGGTCCCTCGATGGCGGACTCCCTGAAGACAAAGAGCTGAACGCTGAGAAGCTCACGGCGCTGACCTCGGGATTGGCCGACCTCAAGATTGTTGGGGTTCGTCCCAAGCCCGAAGGACTCACCAACGACCTCAAGGTCGCCGGCGGCGAAGAGATCAAGCCGACCACGCGTGCGGCGTTCAACTCCCTGGTCAGCAAAGGCTTCTACCCCACCAAGAAGGGGTTGATGTCAAATCAGGGGGATGTGCTGGTCACCACCGATGAAGGTGTTGTCTACACGCTTCGCTATGGCGAAGTCGTGCTTGCCAGCGGCCTTGACCTCACGGCGGGAACGGACGAGTCGGAGGCTGCCAAGGTGGCTTCCAAGAAGGATGCGAAGAAGGCGGAAGGGGCGACCGAGAGCCGCTACCTCTTTGTGACCGTTGCCTTTGATCCGAGCGTGATTCCGCCTCCCAAGGAGCCGGAGCCGTCGGATCCTCCCAAGTTCCCCGCCGACCCGTTCCAGAAGGCGCCTGACGATCCGAAGCGGATCGCCGAGGAGAAGGAAGCCAAGGACAAAGCGGACAAGCTCAAGGCGGACTATGACAAGAAGATCGCCGACGGCCAGAAGCGGGTCAAAGAGCTGAACGACCGCTTTGCCGGCTGGTACTACGTGACTCCTGGAGACAGCTTCAAGGCCATCGCCCTCAATCGAGCCGCTTTGGTTGGGCCGAAGTCCGAGAAGCCCGCGGTTCCTCCTGGAGGACCTGGAGGAGGACTTCCTCCCGGCTTCCCTCACTCGGGGATTCCGGGATTCCCGGGACCTCAATAAGGCCGGTCCAGAAACCCATGGATGTTCTCAGTCACTGGGGTAGGGCCTGAGAAGCTGACAGATTTCGGAACCTGAGAGGCTGTGGTTGCCCGGCATGGGTAGCCGCAGCCTCCTTCCTTTTCGAAGCGTTGGGGACCGGCGAGTTCTACGCGCGGGATGGCCATCCCCCTGGGATTAGCCGCGAGGGGTGCGAACTTGCCTCGGACTCATTCTGTCTGACGCGCAACGCATGAGGCGTCGGGAAGAGATCATCGCGCACGAAGTGACGCCGGCGAGGGGAAGAGCTGTCCGTATAACTGCGGAGCAACCTCTTGCGATTGCGTGGCCACAATTTTACGATGTTGAATTCCTCCGTTCGCTCCGCCCGTTGTGCGAGGGACGGGTGAACGGGCTTTGGGAGGGTGGGATCGGCGATGGCGACCGTGGCAAGCGCAGGGGGATCGGGGACGGCTGTGAAGGGGACGGGTCGTATGCGGCATGTCCTTTCGGCTTTGGTGCAAAATCAACCGGGCGTGCTGGCTCACGTTTCGGGGATGTTCGCCTCGCGCGGATTCAACATCGACAGTCTCGCGGTAGGCGAGACTGAGGATCCCCAACTGTCACGAATCACCGTTGTTGTTATGGGAGACGACCGGTTGCTCGAGCAAGTCCGAAAGCAGCTCGAGAAGATCGTCACGGTCGTGAAGGTGCTCGACATTTCTCGTGAAGACTATGTCGAGCGCGACTTGATGTTGATCAAGGTGGACTCCAGCCACGAACAACTCGCCGGAATCAAGGCGCTGGTCGAAATCTATCGCGGCCGGATCGTGGACGTGAGCCCCGACCAGGTCATGATTGAGATCGCGGGGCAGGAAAGAAAGATCGAAGCCTTTATCGAAGCCGTACGCCCCTACGGCATTCGTGAACTGGCGCGGACGGGGCGAATTGCCCTGGTCCGCGGAAGCAGCCCCGTGGCTTCCGACGAACCGCCTCTTGCCAATACGGATGCCGTTGAGGCAGCACCCGCCGTCCTGGGACATTCCAACCTGTAAGTTTGAACGGTAGCAAGGGGCTGGGTCGCTCGTTGCTCGACCAGAAGAATGCCGATTTATGAGCGATGAACGCGGGCCGCACGCGTGCGGCCCGCCGACGGTGGATCGAGTATCTCCGTCGGCCATCGCTCCGGCCTTTTCCCTGGACTCGAAAGACGGTACCTGGTCACGAGCCACTTTTCCGAGAGGATCTGAAGATGCCGGCCACGATGTACTACGACCAGGACGCCGACCTGAGTCTTCTCAAAGGCAAAAAGATCGCCATCATCGGCTACGGCAGCCAGGGGCACGCGCAGGCTCAGAACCTTCGCGATTCAGGTTGCGACGTCGTCGTAGGCCAGCGCCAGGGGTCGGCCAATTATGACCTCGCGGTTCAGCACGGCTTCAAGCCGGTCTCCGCGGCCGAGGCCGCCGAGGCAGGCGATCTCGTCAACATCCTCCTTCCTGACGAAGTGCAGGGGGGGATCTACGCCCGTGAGATCAAGCCCAAGCTGCGCCCGGGTAACCTGCTGCTTTGCTCCCACGGCTTCAACATTCACTTCGGCCAGGTTGTTCCCCCGGAAGGGGTCGACAGCGCCCTGGTGGCTCCCAAGGGCCCCGGCCACCTCGTCCGCAGTGAGTTCGTCAAGGGGGGGGGTGTTCCCTGCTTGATCGCCACCGGCGACGGTTGCACGGCTGCCGGCAAGGCGCTTGCCTTGGCTTACGCCAAGGGGGTTGGCGGTACTCGTGGCGGTGTGCTCCAGACCACCTTCGCTGAGGAAACCGAGACCGATCTCTTCGGTGAGCAGGTCGTTCTCTGCGGCGGCGTCAGCGCCCTCGTGAAGATGGGCTTCGAGACTCTGATCGAAGCGGGCTACCAGCCGGAGAGCGCCTACTTCGAGTGTCTGCATGAGCTCAAGCTCATCGTCGACCTGATGTATCAGGGCGGCCTGAACTACATGCGGTACAGCATCTCGAATACGGCTGAGTACGGTGACTACACTCGAGGCCCCCGCATCATCAACGAGCAGACGCGCGTTGAGATGAAGAAGATTCTCCATGAGATCCAGAGCGGCCAGTTCGCTCGCGAGTGGATCCTTGAGAATCAGGCTGGCCGTCCCGGCTTCAACGCCACCAAGCGGCGCGAGCGCGAGCATCCGGTCGAGCAGGTTGGCAAGCGCCTTCGCGGCTTGATGTCCTGGATCGACGCCAAGAGCGTCTGAGCGATCCCGCACCATCAACTTGGAGTCGAGAAAACGGCCTGCCCATCCTGCGTGACGGCAGGCCGTTTCTCTGTCGACCATGGCCGACAAGTCGCAAAAAGTTCCTGAAAATATCGGCGGCCGCTATTATGTCGATGTCACCTGCATCGACTGCGACCTCTGCCGCGAGACCGCGCCCGGCAACTTCACACGCCAGGACGCCGAGGGGCATAGCTACGTTGTCCGTCAGCCGGCGAACGCCGCTGAGGAAGCGTCATGCATGGCCGCGATGGAAGAATGCCCCGTCGAAGCCATTGGCAATGACGGCGACGATTAAGGGCGGTTCATTTCCCTTCGTACGCCCGAAATCTCGCAAACCATGACGAAGCTCTCGATTTGCTGCGACTCGCTTGCCGCGAGCCCGAGTTTCGGTATGCGCACACCGAAGAATTTGGAGGGCGAGGGCAGTCGCCGGTTCCGAACCAGCAGGGTGTCCTCGCCCTCGCCTTTGCGAAGGTGAATGCTCAAAGGTGAGAGCCGCGGAGATATGTGTTATCTCAGGGCCGGGAGTGACAAGTGGCCTGGGCGAGGTCTTCGACGGTTCGGACGCCGGGAAAGAGAACGTCAGGGGGGCGAAAGCGTCGAAGAGGCTCACCCTGGCCACTCTTCTATCGAAAAAAGGGTTGCTGAAGGGAGAGGCTTCAGCAACCCGGCTCGCGTCATCCTTTACCGCGATTTTTGAGGAGTGGATGACTCTTTATTGATGAAGATTTCAAGATTCGACCGCTTGTCCCACAAGGGCGAGTTCGGCGGTGTGCGGCTTGGCGTTGACGAGCACCGGCGAAGTCTCGACGAATCGTAGAACCTCAGCGATGACGTCGTCGATTTCCTTGGGCTGAATCACGAGCAGGTCTCCCGGCTCGAGCGAGCGGAGAGCCAGGTCGATGGCCGAAGGTTCGTCGGGATTCTCGAACGTGTCGACGATCCGTGAGCCGGCCGCAAGCCCCTGCTTCATGAGGGTCATGATTTCGCCCGCGTTCCTCCCCCGAAGGTCGGGGTATTCGTAAAGGAGGACGCTGTCGAACGACTCGCCCAGGATTTCGGTCTGGCGAATGATGTCCTCATTGCGGCGATCTCCCTCGCAGGAGAACACGATCGACCGGCGCTTCTGGGGGAACATCTCGATCGCATCAACCAGCGCGGCCACCGCCGACGGGTTGTGGCCATAGTCGAGAATGATCGTCGCCCCATTGGCTTCGAGGACGTTGAAACGCCCGGGGGTCTGCTGGGCACTGCTCGAGAAGGTTGCCAGACCCTGGCGGATAGCGTCGAAGGGAACCTTCAGAGACCACGTACCCGCGATGGCAGCCAGGACGTTTTCAACCTGGAAGCCAACCCGGCCGTGATAGGTGAGGGGAATGCGAGACAGGGAGATGAAGATCGTCTCCTGGTCTCCTTCCGCCAGCACCACATGGTCGTCGCGGACGAAAACCACCCGTCCACCTTGCGCACGAGCGGAGCGAATCACTTCGTGCTCGCCGTCGCGGCAGAAGTAGATGACCGAGCCCGGGCACTTGGGAGCCATCTGAGCAACCCAGGGGTCATCTGCCTTCAGCACGGCCGTGCCGGTCGGAAGGACGACGTCGACGATGGTTCGCTTGACCAGGGCGAGCTTCTCGAGCGTCTCGATGCCGGAAAGGCCGAGGTGATCCCCCTCACCGATGTTCGTGACGATGGCCACGTCGCAACGGTCAAAGCCGAGGCCTTCGCGGAGAATACCTCCACGCGCGGCTTCCAGAACCGCGGCCTCAACCTTCGGGTTGATCAGGATCGAGCGGGCGCTCTGAGGGCCGCTGCAATCGCCGGCTTCGATCCGGCGGTTGCCGACGTAAACGCCGTCGCTGTTAGTCATGCCGACCGTTTTACCCGTTCCACGGAGGATGTGGGCAACGAGTCGGGTCGTGGTCGTCTTTCCGTTGACGCCGGTGACGGCAACGATGGGGATGCGGCCGTTCTCCCCCTCGGGGAACATCATGTCGATGATCGCCTCGCCGACAGGACGAGGCTGCCCCGAAGAGGGTTCGAGGTGCATCCGGAGGCCGGGGCCGGCGTTCACCTCGACAACCACTCCCCCTTGTTCTTCCATGGGGCGGCGGATGTCGAGGGCGACGATGTCGATGCCCGCGATATCGAGCCCAATCACACGAGCGGCGTCGACCGCACGAGCCGCCACGTCAGGGTGCACTTCGTCGGTAACGTCAGCGGCTGTTCCGCCCGTGCTAAGGTTCGCATTGCGGCGGATCAAGACGCGAGTACCGGCGGCAGGAATCGAGCTCGGCTCGTAACCTTGCTCGGCAAGTACACCAAGAGAGATGGGTTCGAGAACGATCTTGCTCAGGGCGGTTGCGTGGTGATCGGCGCGGCGGGGGTCTTTGTTCACGTCCTCAATCAACTGGGCGATGGTGCTTTGCCCGTCGCCGATGACCTGGGCTGGCTCTCGCCTCGAGGCGGCGACGACGCGCCCCCCTACGACCAGGACGCGATAGTCGGCCCCCGGAGCATAGCGCTCGACGACGACCTCATCCCCTTCTTCGCGGGCATTGGCGAAGGCCGTTTCAACCTGCTCGCGCGTCACCAGGTTCGTCGCGACCCCTCGTCCCTGGTTGCCGAACCGCGGTTTCACCACGACCGGCGCGTTGATTTCGCGGGCTGCTTCCCAGGCGTCTTGTGCGTCTCGGACCGGCCTACCGTCGGGAACGGGCACGCCGACGGCCCTAAGCAAGGATCTGGTCAGATCTTTATCCTGAGCAATTGATTCGGCGATGGCCCCGGTGCGATCGGTCTCGGCCGTGAGAATCCTGCGCTGCTTGGATCCGAAGCCAAGTTGAACGAGGCTACCGCTGTTCAGTCGCCTGGAGGGGATGTTGCGGGCCTTGGCGGCCGCAACGATCGAGGCGGTGCTGGGGCCAAGCTGAACTTCGTGGGCGAGGTTCCTGAGCTTGTTCACTTCGCCGGCCACGTCGAAGGGGCGATCTTCCATCGCGGCCAGAACCAACTCACGGGCCGTGTAGAGGCAGGCCCGGCCGACTTCCTCGACGCGGTACTGCACAACGACCTTGTAAACACTCGAGTCTTCTTTCATCTCTCGGGCCCGCCCGTACTTGACGGGCATCCCGATCATTTCCTGAAGCTCCAGCGTGACGTGCTCGAGAATATGGGCAGGATAGGTCCCTTCGCGAAGCCGCTGGAAGAAGCCTCCCCGGACGCCTTCACTGCATTGGTGCTCGATCATCGTAGGCAGCCAGGTCATCAACCGGTCGTTGAAACCCGGGATCGAGGTGGAGGCCGAGTCCTTCAGCACACCCAGGTCAACCCAAGCTTCCAGAACCGGGAAATTCGCCCACATGTTCGGCCCACGCAGGGCCAGGACCTTCAGGAACTGCATATCCGTCGAACCTCCCAGACTGGATTAGCTTCGCGACTTCGACGTAGAGTGACTCTGAGAATGCGCACTTCGCCGTCCATCTCCGTCCTGGTGTGGGCGCAGACATCCACACGAGGACAGACCGTTCCCGCCGGGACTCACCCCGCCTTTGTTTCGGGAGACGAGCGAAAGGAACGAACGCCATCCGAGTTATTGAGCCACGCCCGCACGAACGACCTGTTACCTTGGCGTTGGCCTCGAACACATTCGACTATCGGTTTAGTACGGAGATTTCTGCCAGATCGTTGGAACCTCTCTGAAGACTCATGGCCGCTTCATCAAAATTCACAGACGGCCACGAATCGGAGGTCACCTGAGAGCAACTCAAAGGACGCTAGCCCCTGAGTATGCAATCTCCGGTCCCCCCTCGAGAGGGAATACGAAAACAACAAATCGAGCACGACATGCGCGGATGATCCGCTGGACTGCGAGAAGTGACAATCAGAAGGGACGACGAGGCACGACTCCCGTTCGGAATCTTCGGAACCACTTTACCCCCAGGCGTTCCTAATAATGGAACGACGACAATTCTCGAGTCCGTCCCTGGAATACACACGACCACAAATGCCAACCAAAGAGAATGAAGTGATTTAATCTATGCCGCTGTCCCGTGAAAATCAACCAGCGGATGAGAAAGATTTCGACGTTCCCGATTGATTAACAATTCGATAACAAAATTTGGATGATCGGCCCCCTACCGTCGAGCTTTTCGCGGAAAAATGCAGGAATTTGGGCATTTTTTGCGACGCTGGAATGAAGGACTCGTGTTGTCTCTGCGGGGATTTTGCAACAGCACGTTGCCGATCGTCCACACATGGAGTCGTGGGCGCCGGCCTGCGTTACATCCAGGCCGCGTTGAAGCAGAATGAGAGAATGCGTGTTCAGAGCCTTTTGTGTGGGCGCGAAAATCCTTCTTTTTGTCGCGAAGCTTTGCTGGGAAAAGAGGTTTCGACCCTTACAATGAAACGTCCGTACTAGGAGGTACTTCCTGAGTTTCGCCAGGCAGAATCGTGCGCACAATCGGTCCGATCGGTGCCGTTTCGGAAAATCGGCCGGTCCCTGAGCATTAGAAGCGGGACGATCAGGCTCTTTTTCAAACGCCTTAGGCCGACAAACTTTTTGGTCGATCGGCTGTGAGGCGGGAACCTCCCGCCGGCGCGGTCGAGGCTCGGAGCCGGTGATCAAAGTCGAGCGATTTGTTTTGAAGTACCTGTTCACAAGTCGAGATCGCCAACAAATCTGAAAGATTTGTTTGTTTTGGGAGAAGGTTTCGTCACGTGTTCACTGAGAACGAGGGAACAGTTGCGGATCGTGGTACTCTGCCGGCCCCCTGGCGCTTGACGGTCGAATCGCGGCTGGCGAACGGCGAGCGGGTTCTCGCCTGGTTTCAACCCGACCTCAGCGCAGAAATGCGATATGGCGAGAGCCTGATCCTCCTCACAGACCGTCGTGTCATCCATTTTCCCGCGGTCGACAAAACGCCTTCTGCCGAGGGAAGCCAGAACGCGGCAACCGTTTCAGAGTGGCCGCTCGTCGCGGGTCTGGAACTTCGAGTCAAGGATCGAGCGGGCATTGGTACTCTGGAGTTGACCGATGCCACCGGCCGGCTCGCGGCCTGGCGGTACACGATTGTTCGAAGCGCGACGGCGCGAAGATTTGTCGACCGCTTTGAGTCGGCCTCACGGCAGGAAGCGGGAGAGTCCGAAAGTTCGGATGACGTTGTCTGTCACTCTTGTGGCGGAATTCTGGCTCCGGGCGACTCTTCCTGCTCCACCTGTGCTCCGGCTCAGTCTTCCAAGGTGGCGTCGGCGCTCTTCAGATTGTCTCTGTTTGCGCGTCCGCGAGCCCCAATGATTCTGCTCGGGTTCATCCTGACGCTTTTGAGCACCGCGGCCAGCCTTGTACCGGCCGCACTCACCGCCCCCTTGGTTGACAATGTCCTGATCCCCTTTGAGAAAGGGCAGGGGGGAAGTTTCAGGATGGTCGGTTGGTACCTTTACGGGATGACCGCGGCCGCCATCCTGGCCTGGCTCCTGGGGTGGGCCCGCACCTATGTCCTGGCGTGGGTCAGTGAGCGGGTGAGTGCGGACCTGCGCAACCAGACCTATGCGCACCTCCAGCGCCTTTCTCTCGAGTTCTTCGGAGGAAAGCGGACCGGCGACTTGATGTCCCGGCTCACCAGTGACACCGACCGGATCTGTAACTTTCTGTCGATCAACCTGCTCGACTTCGCCACTGACGTCGTGATGATCATCATGACGGTCGCCTTCCTGGCGCGAACGGATGTGGCGTTGGCTCTCGCCGCCCTGATTCCGTTTCCGATCATCATGTGGCTCGTACAGTTCGTGCGCTATCGGATGCTCCGCGTTCTACAGCAAGGAAGCCGAGCCTGGGCCGCGATGTCGAGTGTCCTTGCCGATACGATCCCAGGCATTCGAGTCGTAAAGGCGTTTGCGCAGGAGCGGCGGGAAGTCGGCCGGTTTCGTTCGAGCAATGACCACGTGCTCGCGGTCAACGATCGCGTAAACACGATCTGGTCTTTCTTCGGGCCCATGACGACGTTCCTCACGCAGCTAGGAATGCTTATCGTCTGGGGGGTTGGGGCGTGGCTGGTCTTCTACCGTGGCCTTACGGTCGGCGTCCTGACGATGTTCTTGACCTACATCGCGCGGTTCTACATGAGGCTCGAGTCCATGCTGCGCATGGTCCAGGCCACGCAACGAGCCGGGGTCAGCGCACAGCGAATCTTTGAGATTCTCGACCGGGTGCCGAGCGTTGCCGAGCCGGTTCGGCCGGTTCATCCCGATCATCTCGAAGGGGAGATCACCCTCCATCAGGTTTCATTCCGCCACGGGAGCCGGCAGATTCTCAGCGGTCTCGACCTGACGATTCAGCCCGGGGAGATGATCGGCCTGGTCGGAGCGAGCGGCGCGGGGAAAAGCACGTTCGTCAACCTGGTTTGCCGGTTCTATGACGTGAGCGACGGCGCGATCCTGGTCGACGGAGTCGACATTCGGTCGTACGCCGTCCCCGAGTACCGTCGACACATTGGGATTGTGCTCCAGGAACCTTTCCTGTTTTACGGCACGGTGGCCGAGAACATCGCCTACGGCCGGCCGGACGCCACCCGTGCCGAGATCATCGAAGCCGCGAGGGCTGCAAGGGCCCATGACTTCATCCTTCGGCTCCAGGATGGCTACGACTCGGTGGTAGGTGAGCGTGGGCAGGCTCTTTCCGGTGGTGAGAGGCAGCGGATCTCCATCGCGCGGGCGATCCTGATCGACCCCAAGATCTTGATCTTGGACGAGGCCACGTCTTCCGTCGACACCGAGACCGAGCGCGAGATTCAAGAAGCTCTCGATAACCTGATCCGAGGGCGAACGACGATCGCCATCGCTCACCGGCTCAGTACGCTCCGGAAGGCGGACCGCCTCGTTGTGCTCGAGCACGGCAAGATTGTGGAGGTGGGGCCTCCCAACGATCTGCTCCAACGTTCCGGCGCGTACTCACGACTCCACCGCGCCCAGATGGAACTCGCCGCGGGTATCAGCATTCCTTGAGGCTTCTGAATCCAGAAACCCGCGGCCAAAGACTTTGTCCTAGAGAGTTGCGAGCGACCCACGTGTCCATGCCGAACCATTTGCAAACGGAGCCTGTTGTGTCGAAGAAGGCGTCCTCCTTCAACCTGAGCCGAGACGCCTGGGGACGACTCGTGCTTGTCGACGAGCAAGGGGAGCGTCACGTTGGGGTGGAGCCCGTTCGTGCTTTCCCACTCTCCGACCCGACGCACTGGATCTCTTTGTGCGACGGACACGGACGTGAACTCGTTCAAGTCGCGTCTCTGGACGATCTCGAACCCGCGTTGCGGCAATTGATCGATGAGGAACTGCAGACGCGGGAGTTTGTCCCCACGATTCTCAAGATCGTCAAGGTCCACGGCGAAATCTCCCCGGCCGACTGGGACGTTGAGACCGACCGTGGCAAGACGCGCTTTACCCTCGACAATGAAGACGATGTGCGGCGCCTCGATCCGCAGCGAGTGTTGATCACCGATGCACAGAAGCTGCGTTACTACATCCCGAACATTCGAGCGCTGGACCATACCAGTCGCCGGATTCTCGACCGCTATCTTTGATGAGGCGATTTGGCACCTGATTTTGAGAGGCTTGAGACTTGAGGGATCTTTTCATGACACGTCCTGATATCAGGCGTCTTCGATCGAGATCGCCTCGGCAACTGAAGAGAAGAACCCCTAAAGTCCTTAATTCTCTCGAAATTTTTATGTTTGAATTAGATGTCTTTTGGGTGGCTTTCCTTATGAAAGGTTTGAAAAGTACATGGTTTTGATCTGTTTTTCGCAAATCTTTTGAGCTTTGGGCCGGCAAGCAGAAGTCGACTCTTGTGTGTAGCACGTGATCATGCGATGGTGGCGCGCAATAAAGGCGTGCATCAAGCCAGGGGGGGATGATTGGCATCGAGGCCCCGGTTCGCACGTCGACCGGCGCGAACGAGGATGAAGCGCGTAATCCCCCCTGGCGTTTTGGCCCAGGTGAGCCGCTCTTTTGAATCTCTCGGAAAGCGGTTCCTCTTGGGTTCCCGCAAGCACGAGCCGTTCGCTGTGTTGCGAGAGTACCTCACGGCCCCCTACTTGGTTGGCTCAGCGATCCTGAGGTCGAGGTAAACGAGCCGGTGGTCGGAGCTCGCCACGGGTTTCATCTGAACCAGTCGCGACAGGGGGTTTGAACTCTCGGGCCAAAAGACGCCACCGTTCACGACGGTAAGGTCCTTCGACGGCAGGACATAGTCGACGCGCAGATTGCCCACCGATTCGTCGGAAAAGTCCGATGTGTCGTTCTCCGCGGGCCCTTGGTGCCGCGCGTTGGCCCCTCCTTGAAGTCGTGAAGCTTCCGCGGCTCCTCGCGATCGAGGGATGAACGACGCGTTGATCTTGGGATGGGAGAGAAGTTGGTCCGCCGCGCCGGTTACACTTCCCCCATCGATCGGGTCGGCGTTGAGGTCTCCCATCAGCACGAAGGAGTCCGGGGCTTTGAGCTCGGGGGTTGCCGCGGCGTCCGCCAGGTAGGTGGATGAGGTGCCCCCGGTCAGGTAATCGGCCCAGAGGCGGATCTCATCATGATTGCGCTTCCCATTGCGATCTTCCGGGCCATCGAAGGCCGGGGGTGTCGGATGGCTCACGAGCAGATGCACAACGCGCCCTTCGATGCTGATGGGTAAGTCCCAATGCCCTTTGGAGGAGAGCCGGAAGACGCTCAGAGCATCGTTGGAGTACCAGGACTTGCCATCCGGTTTCGTCGGCAACAAAGCCCGAGGCATCTTCTTCCAAAGAAACTGTGAGAACTGCCGAACGGAGTCGCGATTGATGGGGAACTTGGAGTAGACCACCATCCCGTACTGACCGGGGAATTGGCCGAAACCAAGGGCATCGTTTCCATGTCCGCGCGACCCTGGCTCGGCGACGGTCTTGCCATCCCCATCAAGGTCGTGGCCGCTCGGTACTCCCGTGTTCACTTCGGCGGAGAAGCTGTGGGGAAATGTGATGGGCTCGGCGTCATTTTGCGCCCGGCTCAGATAGTTTTTCTGGAAGAGCTTTTGGGCTTCGCCAGCCGCGTCATAATCAAATTCGTTGATCAAGAGAACGTCGGGCTGGACGCGCTGAATGATCTCGGCAACGTTGCGAGCTTGAACGTTCTCAGGCGTCGACAAGTCTCGAATCAGGGTTCCTGCCTTGTCGCGATTGAGCGAGGCATTGAAAGTGGCGAAGCGGATCGTGTGAGGCGGCTTGGGTTCCTGCGCTTCCACGAGGGAACACACTGTCACTGCGATGACGCTGAACATCACCCCGATCTGTCGCATGGCTCGCCTCGCGGTTGCTCTCGGCCTTCGTACGTTCGCGATGTGAGGGCCAAGGATAATAGGCGCGTGCGGATTTCGCCAGCGGATCGATACGCCAATCGGCACTGGCAATCAAATCCTCATAAAAACTTCATTCGACGTCGCGTCACTTCCATCGCGATGATCTCTGAGAGATTCGTCGAGTAGCCGTCGCGAGCTTTGGCCCGATCCGTGAGATTGAAAGGGACGAGCATGGCACGTCGAGAAGCGATCGTTGAGGTTCGGCGGGTTACCGCCTTGACTGTTCTTGTTTGGGGCGGTTTGGCCGCGTCGGTTTGGGCGCAACAGCCTCCGCCGGACGGGACGTGGACGGCCGATGCGATTGTTGCCGAGTCTCGGTCTGTGTCCGACCCAACGCTGGGGGCGGCGCAGGGGGTTGCCATTCGCGACGGCAAGATTTACGCATACGGAGATGTGCACACCGTTAAGCCTCGTGTGGGGGTGATGCGCGAGTTCGGGATGGATCTGGTGCCGACAGGCCGCGTCCTTTGGCTTCGCCGAGACGGAGCCCCTCTGATCATCCACCCGACGGGGCTGACCTGGGACAAGCGCTGGGGAACATTTCTCGGTGACACGATCAAGTCGCCTGAAGACCCGCGCAGGACGAAGGCGAAGATCTACCGTCTCGATTGGGAGCGTGCCTGGTCCGACGGCAACCTCGACCACGCCGTGCTCGATACGATCGACGACGACGCGGCGATCAACGGATGCCGTCCCACGTTTGTGAACGTGGCGGGGCGAACCTTGCTCGCCACGGCTGACTACGGATCGATTCACCCTGAGATTCGGCTCTATGATCCCGAAACGCTGTTGGCCACACGCCGGAGCAGCTCGCCGGGTGTCGTTGTGGCCACGATCTTGAGCGGTCCCTATAACCAGAACCTCTACTGGGATTCAGAGCGGAAGCGTCTGACCTGCGTGCAAAACGTCATTGAAGGGAGAGGCTGGCGGCTCGATATTCTGGACCTTGCCAAGGGAGTCGCCGATGGGCGAGCAGACGGCCCCGGCGTTCGCGTCCAGACATATACATTCTCTCCGCATAATGAGCTGGAAGGATATTGGCCAGTTGACGGAGAAAAGGCGATCCTCGTCACGTCGAGCCCGCGCGATAACCTGGTGGTGGGGACGATCCGTACGACGCCCCCCGCAATTTCTCCCGCGACCTCGGCGGCGTCGGAGACTCCGTAAGGCTCTCTTGGGGGATGAGCGGAATTCCCCGCTGTCAGCGGGGAGGATTCCGCTCACCCGTCGGCAGCTCAACCGCGATGGTGGCTCTCGCCCTCGGCGAGGGTTTCTTCTCGGCCATCCTCCTGGTGGCTCATCAGGTGCCCCGCGGCGAGTTCCTGGTTGACTTCGACGACCTCGTCGCGGAGGTGTTCCCAGTTCTCCGCGACCGGGGGGAGAGCTTCCGCCTTTTCCTGAGTGTCGACCACGACGTTATGGCCGACAAACCGCCGAGGGGGCAGGCTTACGCCGATCACCACGGCTCCCATGCCGAGAACACATCCCTCGCCAACGATGGCGTCGTGAACCGTCGACTTGAATCCGATGAAACAGCGGTCGCCGATGTAGCAGGGACCGTGTACCAGGGCGTGGTGGGTAAGACAGACGTTTCGCCCCACGTAGATCGCGTAAGGGCGGCCTCGGACCAGGACGACCTTGCCCTTGAGGGCATGAAGCGTCACACCGTCCTGCAAATTCGTGTCGGCCCCGATATGGAAAGGGGTTCCCTCATCGGCGCGAACCGAGACTCCTGGGCCGATAAAGACGTTTTCACCCACGTTCACTTCGCCGATCACCGTGGCGAGAGGATCGACAAATGCGGAAGGGGCGATCCTTGGGAGAATGCGCTTGCGGTTCCAGGACGTGGAGGGGCTGGGACGTAGCGACTCCGACGTAATGGCTGTCAGCGGGCTCGACGGGCCTCGGTCAGCGGCGACCTCCTGCTCGGCCTCACTATTTCCCGAACCCGCCACGACGGCTCGCACCCGAGGCACTGGCGTCCGCTCCAGTGTTTCGGTCGTTCCGATGGCTTGCGCGAGCGCGGCGCAGCGGCCTGGCGCGCGGCAGGACTTGCAGAGGTCTTCCGAGCGCAATTCGGTCGTGGCGTGCAGCATCGCATCGCGGATCTCTTCATAAATCGATGCGGCGCGCAAGGCAGGGAATTGTTCCTGAGAGAGTCCTCGTAGGCGCTGGTAGACGGACTCGGAAAGGTTGGCAAGAACCACTTTGACGCCGCGGTGCTCCATGTCCTCGAGAGTCTCCTCAAAGAGCTCGGCCCCGGTCATGTCGAGGAATGGAACTCCTTCCAGATCGAGAACGAAGCAGCGAACGCCCTGGAGCCGGGTCAACGAGCTTCTGAGGTGAAAGCCCGACGCGAAGAAAAGGGGACCTTCCACGCGGAGTAGCCGGACGGCGGGGCAATCTCCTTTCGCCCCTTGCGGAGATCCCTCCGGCGAAACGGGCAGGGGGAGGAGCCGGATATCAAGCCGCGACGTTTCGTGCACGACGTAGAGGAGCGCCGCAATCATCCCGACCGGGACGCCGACGATGAGGTCGGTCACGACGATTGCGGCCGTAGTGACCAGAAAAACACCGGCCTCGGCGCGGCTACCGCGCCAGAGGGTTCGGAGCAGGCGAACCTCGATCATCCGGAGCGTGATCGCCACTAAGACGCCCGCCAGGGCTGCTCTCGGAATTCGCGCGGCCCATGGAGCGAAAAAAACCAGCATCGCTAACAGGATGAGTGCATGAATGATCGCCGCGAGGCGTGTTCGCGCCCCGCATTGCAGGTTCGTGGCTGAGCGGGCGATAACACCGGTGACAGGCAGCCCTCCGAAGAGGGCGGACGCCAGGTTTCCTATCCCTTGGCCTACCAGTTCCTGATCGTTGTCGGTTCGTGGTTGGTTGGCCATGGAGTTGAGCACGGAGGCGGAGAGCAACGACTCAATCGACGCAACCACGGCGATTGCCACGGCCGCCATCACCAGTTCGTTCCAACGCTCCCAAGGCACATAAGGACGTACGGGAAACGGGAATTCCGAAGGAAGATCACCCAGTCTCGGTACCCCTGTCCAGCCGAAGAAAACGGCAACCAGACTTGCGAGCGCAACGGCGATGAGAGGGGCCGGCAGCCTTCGAGAGAACCGAGGCAGGACGTACATCGTCACCAGGGAGGTCAACCCAACCATGAGCGACTGCGCGTCCGCCCGATTGGCGCGACGAAGCACCTGCCAGAGTATGCCGAGACAGCCCCCTTCTTCGGCGTGCGAGACGTCGAAGCCGAGGAATACCGGCAATTGCGCGCAGAGAATCGTGATTCCAATGCCTGTGAAGAAACCGGCGATCACCGGTCGGGGAATCCAGCGCATGAACCGTCCCAGCCGGATCACGCCCGCCAGGATCTGAAAAAGCCCGGCCATGATTGTGGCCGCCACCAGGCCGGGAAGGCCGTATTTCGCCAGGATTTCTGAGACCAGAAACGACATGGCAATGGCCGGCCCTGAAACCTGGAGCCGGCTGCCTCCGAGCAGAGCCACGACGATCCCGCCAATGATGGCCGACGCAAGCCCCGCGATGGGCGTAACTCCGGAGCCGCTGGCAACGGCCAGGGCCAGCGGAAGAGCGACGAGTGCCACGCCGGTGCCGGCGAGGAGGTCGGGAAGCAGCGTCTGCGGCTGAAACATCAGCCGCCACTCGTTCTTGAGATACGCCCATTGTTCACGAGGTTGGAGCCATGTCGGCTCGGCGTTAACGTCTTGCGCACTCATTGTCGGGCCGTTTCCCCTTCGTTATTGGGTTTTGCGGGGTCCCTTCCCAAAAGGAAGGGAGAATGTGCTCTGAGAATCCAACGTTGTATTCTTTTGCTCAGCGATCTTCCAGACCAACTTACACAAAGAGCTATAGAAAAATGTCGATGAGCTGGCCTTGACCTTTTCGGGTAAATGACATCCGATGTGCGACCGCGCTGGCCTCCTCATTTTGGGGTTCCCAAGGTGATGCGGCCAAGCCCAACGGAGTCGTTTCGCGCGAAGGTGCCACAAAGAAGTCGCGATTTCCCTCAAAGACGAGACACGATCGCGAAAGTGGAACGGAGATCTCGAATTGAAGTTGATCGCGCGACACGGCTGGGTTCGATAATCCTTGAAGGGTTTGTGCGTGCATCTAGAATAGTCGGTGACGCGAACCGAGACACTTAGCTGAACGTACATAGAGTAGTCTTGGAGAACACTTGGGGCAGCCAATTGTTCTCGGCGTAGAGCCTTGGTTCGCCCGACTCCCGTGACGATCATTCAACGACCCGACTTCGGGCCGGCGGGGTCGTCGTCTCAACATTATGCTGGGGAGTCACCTCCCATGCTTACGAGAAAGATCGTCGCCATGGCGGCATTGATCTCGGTCGGCGCGTCGATTGCATCGGCCAGCTCGAAGACACTTGGGCCTAGCGATCGCGACTTGCTCTCCACCTATGCCCGCGACACGTGGCACTCCATTGATGCCATGGCGTCCAAAGGGGAACTCCCGGCTGACGCCATGCGGCGCCAGGGTGATGGTTGGGCCGCCAATGAGTTGACGTCCCCCACGAACATCGCAGGCTATCTTTGGAGCGTGATCGCGGCTGAAGATTTACACCTGATCTCCCATGAGGACGCGGGACAGAGGCTTGGGCGTACGCTTGCGGCGCTTGGGCGGATCGAGCGTTCTCACGGCTTTTACTACAACTGGTACGACGCCAACACCGGTGCCACGGCACGGGTTTGGCCGGGTGGTGGAACCCTCCGCCCTTTTCTTTCATCGGTCGACAACGGCTGGTTGGCCGTGGCTCTGATTGTGGTCGGGAACGCGAGGCCGGAGTTCCGCGATACGACGGAAGCTCTGCTCGCCCCTATGAATTTCGCGTTCTTCTACGACGCATTTGATCCCAACGATCCGGTGGCCCACCCGGGCCTGCTTCGAGGGGGGTATTTCACGGATGATAATACCTACACCGCGTTCCACTACGGAACCCTGAACACGGAACCGCGGATCGCGAGTTACGTGGCTATTGCCCGTGGCCAGATCCCGGTCGAACATTATTATCGGATGATCCGTGCCCACAATCTTGGATTGGGGGGACATCCCGCTCCGACGCGCACCTACGTCGGTGTGACGGTAGTTGAGGGGAATCGTTCCTATCGAGGGTTGAATTTCGTGCCGACGTGGGACGGCACGATGTTTGAGGCTCTCATGGTCCCTTTGTTCGTGCCTGAGGTGGAATGGGCTCCGTCCAGTTGGGGAACGAACCACCCGCTTTATGTGCGTGCTCAGATTGAATATGGCCTTCGTGACGCTCGCCTGGGTTATTGGGGGATTTCTGCCTCGACCGACCCGGGGGGAGGCTATCGCGCCTACGGCATCGCGGAATTGGGGAGTCGCGATCAAGATTCGACCCGTCGCCACGAGAGCATCATAACCCCTCACGCGACGTTCCTCGCGCTCCCCTATTCTCCGGTTGAGGCCGTCGCAAATCTCAGGATGCTGGCGGAGCATTTCCCGCTCTATGGGCCTTACGGCTTCTATGACTCGGTGGACGTTCTGACGGGGCAGGTGTCCGATCAGATCCTGATTCTCGACCAGGCGATGATCATGGCCTCCTTGAGTCATGTCATTGGAGGCGACGCGCTTCGTCGTGGTTTCTCCAGCGGCTCAATGGAGGCGGTGATCCGCCCCTTGATCGCTCCTGAACGATTCGAGGCAGGCGAGACCGGCTCGCATGAGCCTGAGGAACCTTTCGCCCACCAGGAACCGAGCGTTCTGCTCGCCTCGGGTTGGCGTCTGGACTCGCCCCAGGTTGTACCTCCTCGGCCGCGCGGCAACGTTCCTGATACCATCGCCGCCGCTTCCCGCACGCGCGACATGGAAGTGAGTCCTCTACACAGTCTCTCCGCGACGCTTGAGGACATCGTCCGCGACTTGACGCCGATCGAGCCGTGGGTCCGTCCGAAGTCCGGTAGCACGCCGGATGGCTCGCAAGAGGACGTCAATAAGTCCAAGGCGGCCGCTCCACCCTGATGGAGCCGCGCAGCCGAACCACTCGGCTGTCTCGAAGAGAGGCGTCTGTGAACAGCCAGGAGTCGTTCCCCGGCCCGAGAGACGCCCTCTCTTCCTGGCGATTTACCGCAGCCCAGACCTGGGCGCAATATATCAAGAGTCGCGGAAGACCTCTCACAAGGCCTCCAGGTCGTGCGGAAGCCCTGCTCGCGTAGCCTTGTTTGAGTCATAGGCTCCAGGAGGGGTGCCCATTCTGCCGTGTCTATACAAATCAACCGATCAGGGGAACAAGCTTTCACCCAAGGAAGCCATTGCCTACAATTCGGGCGTCGAATTCCGCGAACATGCGACACGCCAGAGAGTAATCAGGCGGACCCATGCTTGAAGAGATTCTTGAGGTTTCCACGTCCGACGACGTCATGAGCGTGATCGCCAAGCATCCTAGTGGCGCAGGCCCATGCCCGGTCGTCGTTCTCTTCCATGACGGTCCCGGCGTTCGAGAGGCGACTCATGAGGTTGCTCGCTTTATTGCTCGAGCAGGCTACTATGTCGTCGTCCCGGATCGCTATCACCGCCACGGCCGATTTGTGCACTTCGAGCCCGAGGAACTCATCGCGGCCGGGCCGAACTCCGACCTGATGAAACGTTTCTTCGGGATGGTGATGAGCACGACGGACGAACATGTACAGGCCGACATCGACACGCTGCTCGAGCACCTGGCATCCAGTCCTCTGGCCAAACCGGGAGCAATGGGGTGCATCGGCTATTGCAATGGCGTGAGATCGGTCCTTCGCGCCATGTTCGACCACCCCGAGAAGTTCGTCGTTGGGGCTGGCCTTCATCCCTCGTTTTGCGTCTCGAACGAGGACGATTCTCCTCACCTCTGCGTATCGAGCTTGAAGGGGAGCCTCTACATTGCCATCGGCGAAGAGGACCGCCTGTCGTCGGTCGAGCACAACCAACCTTTGATCAACGAACTTCGCAAGTTGGGTAATCGAGCGACGGTAGAAATTCTCCCCGGCGCGGATCACGGCTTTGCCGTGCCCGGTCCGAACTATCATGAAGCCGCCGCGGCGCGAGCTCATGAAAAGGCTCTGGAACTCTTCCGGCGAACACTCATCTGAGAGAGATCGTGGCAAGGCACGGCCTATTGCGGAATCGCATCCGGCCATGACTGGAGAATCGCATCAAAACTTGTAGGAAGCAAGTAGCAAGCCTCATGATGGTGGTCTCCAGGCGATGAATGGCTCAAGGTGTCGCGCCCGAGTATCGAGGCTCAAGACGCGACCCTTGAGGTCGAGGGAAGTTCGGCTCGGCGTTTTCACCTCCGTTCAAAAGCGATCCGAGCCAATCGCCTCGCCGCCATTACGGGTCGAGAGAGCCTGATAAACGCCGAGATGAGCACCCGGCAGCAGGGTGTAGAGCGTGGAACCGTCAAAGCTGCCGTCCCCATCCTTCACACCTGTTGGGAACCCTGTCAGGGGATTGACGGGCCAGCAGTCGATGGTCTCCTTCAGGAATCGAACCGAGCCGTCGGCAAAGGCGAAGTTGGCGCCTCCGGGATGCCGACTTGATGCCGCGTTCAAGTAAGCAAAGTCCTCGAAGTTCGGAGGTCCGCTGATGGGACCTCCCGGTGCGCCCGCCGAAGGTTGCACGACGCGCCAAGGGTTGATCGGCGCCATGGTTTCGAAGAGTCCGTCCCCCATCGTCCCGGAGTACCACCAGTTCCAGTCGGTGGCGTATTTCTCTTCCATGCGACGCTCTCCAAGAAGGAGCGTGTTACTGGTCCCGTCCGTGATTTCGGCCATCCGTGTATGGCTGTTGGTATAGAAGACCCCGTTGTCTTGGGCTGAGAGAGTCGCCTGTGAGGGCGTGGAGTTGGGGCCTTCCGCCTCATGATGCCATGTGCCCGTACAGGCCGAATAGCTGCTGTGGGCGACTCGGAACAGGCTCAAAGGAAAGTCGATACTTCCCATGTCGGGTTGGTCGATCTGCCACGCCCGAGAATCGCTAGGACAGAGGAAGCTATTGGTCTGGGTTCGCTGAACCGTCAGGTTGGCCGCCAGGTGAATTCCCGCGGAGAAATTCACGGTGTTGTAGAGGCTCTGCAACTCGAGGTGCGGCAGCATGGCGACGATCACGCTGTGATTTTGAACATAATCACCGACCTTGAACCAACCCGAGTTGAATGTCGCGATGGAGAGCGGACTTCCCATCGGGAAGCAGCCGTTCGCGCTCTCGTAGTTGTGGGTGCCCAGCGCCAGTTGCTTGAGGTTGTTGGTGCACTGGACGCGCCGGGCCGCTTCTCGGGCTGCCTGCACGGCGGGGAGCAGGAGCGCGATCAAGACGCCGATGATCGAGATGACGACCAACAACTCGATCAGCGTAAAGCCTGTCGCGGTGGATCGGCACCGGCAAGGACGAGCCATTTGAGCCTCCGCCTTTTTCGAAAGTAACGCTCGGAATCTGGCGACGACCCGAGCGATGCTACTTTCGTGCGGATGACACCTTCATGACGTCAGGATGACGGTTTCGTCATGTACCCTGTGTGGGGAAGGTCAGGGTGACCACTGTTCCGGCTCCGTTCGCGCTTTGAGCAGCGGCCCGGCCTCCGTGCAACTCGGCGATGCTCAGGACAATTGCCAGGCCAAGGCCCACTCCTTGCCCAGGCGTGCGAGCCGTGTCGCCGCGATAGAACCGATCGAAAATGTGGGGGAGGTGTTCCGCCGCAACACCGGAGCCGGTGTCGGAAACCGCAACGACAAGCCCTTCGGGCTCCTGGCGGGCTGAAACGGTGACTCGGCCGCGTGGAGGTGTGTGGGCCAGTGCGTTGGTGATGAGGTTCCCCATGGCCCTCTGAAACAGGGTGCGCTCCAGATCGAACCGGATCCGCGGGGAAGTCTCCACGGCAAGCTGAACTCCCGCTTCGAAGGCTGCCGCTTCGTAGAACTCCCGCACCGTCTGGAGCTCCTGAACCACGTCAATCTCTTCGCGTACGAGCACCCGCCGAGGGTCATCCGCTCGCGCGAGAAAGAGTAGCCGCTCGATCAGTCGGGAAAGGCGGTCCGCCCCCTCAAGGCACGTCGCAAGTGCCTCCCGATCGGTTTCTCGCGAGCCGTTTCCCTGAAGGGCCACCTCGGAAACGTTGCGAAGCGAATGAACCGGTGTCCTCAGCTCGTGAGCGATGTCCGCCGAGAATCGTTCGAGACGGATAAACGAGGCCTGGAGCCTACCAAGCATCGCATTGAACGTTGTGGCCAGGTCGTACAGGTCGCTGGGGAGTCCGCCGGTCGCAATACGGTCGTCGAGCCGTGAAGGGCCGATGCGTTTGGCGGTCGCGGTGATCTCACCGAGCGGGCGAAGCCCTCGCTGGGCGATCAGCACACCCACCCCGGCACTCGCCACCAACGACGGTACGAGTACGAACCACATGTTGCGCCGGTAGCGTCCCAGGACCTCGAATTCCCGGGTACGGTCGTAAGAGACCTGATAAGTTCGGCCGCTGATCACTTGTGCCAGGGAGCGCGACCACCGGCCGTTGAGGGTGACATGATTCACGCCGATCCCATTGGGGACCAGAGACGCGGGAATTTGGGTGGCAGCCCTTGGTGTGGCAAAGAGAACTTTGCCGTTTTTGTCCAGGATGCGAGCGTCTTCGAAGTCCCAGTCATCGTCTTCGAACGGAAGATGACCGGACTTCAGCATGAACTTGTGCATCGACGCAATGCTACAGCGGAGCCACTCGTCTCCTTCGGCATCGGCTCCCTCGGCGATCGACCAGTACAAGCTCGTCGTCGCGACGATCAGCAGCACTGACGCCGACACGGTGTACCAGAGTGCCATCCACATTCCCATCGACCATCGGCTAGGAGCGGTCTTCAAGGACATAGCCAGCTCCTCGCACGGTGTGAATGAGCTTGGAAGCAAACGGTTCGTCAACCTTGGCGCGCAATCGCCGAACATGGACGTCGACCACGTTGGAGTCGCTGTCGAAATTCATGTCCCAGACCTGCTCCGCGATGAGTGTCCGCGTCAGGACTTCCCCTGGCCGGCGTGCCATCAACGCCAGTAAAGCAAATTCCTTCGGAGTGAGGTCAAGTTTTCGCCCCGCTCGGGCCGCGACAAAGCGTACGGTGTCTACATCCAGGTCGGCTACTCGGAATACCTCGCTTTGACGGGCCGCTCCTCGCCGTAAGACCGTCCGGATCCGCGCCAGGAACTCCGAGAAGGCAAAGGGTTTGACCAGATAATCATCGGCTCCCATCTCGAGGCCGCGGACTCGGTCCGCCACGGCATCCCTGGCCGTCAAGAAGAGTACGGGAGCCTGCCCACCGCTGGCCCGGAGCGCCGACAGGATTGACCAGCCGTCGACCCCCGGCAACATCACGTCAAGCACGATGAGGTCGTAGCTCCCGCTGAGAGCAAGTTGTAGCCCGTCCTCTCCCCGATCGGCGGTATCAACCGCAAAGTCTCGCTCCACTAGGCCTTTGCGGAGATAGGCCGACGTTTCCACATCGTCCTCAACGATCAAGATCCTCATGGTGGACCCACCGTGCGACGCGAACTCCAGGCTCTTTCCCGATCCTGTAAATCTATCCTCCGTAATTCGACGCCCAGACCATTCCCTTTCGCTGGGGGCGCTCAATTTTTTCGAGGAATCGGACACCGCGCCGCATAGGGGGATCTCGGGAGTGCCAAATTCGTCTTGAGCAGCTAACGAGGAATTATCCGAAAAAGTTCTCCAATTGGTCCACCCCTTCGTGAGAAGGATTTGTCTCGGGCAGGGGCAACCGGAGAGGGCGGGGCGTGACCGGAGGGCAGGGGCCTCTCTTCTGTGGATCGGACCGCTTGCGGCGAATCGGATCCGAGCGATCAAAAACTTTGGGCCGGTGAACGTGACAAGATGCGTCCACCGGCCCTTGAGATACAAAAAATATTTGCGCGATTAAGATCAATAAGCGTCGGCACTGATCACTTCGCCCGAGGCGATCGTGTTCAGCCCAATCCAGGTGAGCGGATTGACCGAGTTCTTGATGAAGTGAACCGAGCCGTCTCCGAATCCGACATTGACGCCGCCGGGGTGGCGGCTTCGCGAACCAGCGAAGGCGTCGGTATCGCCGGCATTGGGGGTGCAGGGCAACTGCTGAACCGGCTCACTGGTGCAGAAAAGGCCCGGATTGTTGTTCAGATAGTCGCCGCCACTTTGGAGATTCAGGTAGTCGTTAACTCCGTTCGGCGTGAACCGGGTCATGAACGACGCACCTCCGGAAACGCTTGACCACATCGCCCCACGAATATCGTTGAGCGAGCCCTGGAGAACCTCGCCAACGAAGACCGTGTTGCTTGTTCCGTCCGTGATCGACGCGATCGAGATGCTGCCGCTATGGCCGAAGGCTGACTTCTGGTATTGAGACGAAAGTGTGCTCGCGTACTGCGCGCCCCAGTTGGTGTTTCCCCAACTGACCGCGTAGTTCCCCTTCGTCATGATCGGGCCGCTCAAGGCGCCCCCCTGATAGTTCGTGTTGATTTGGAACTGGTTCTGACGGTCGCTGGGGCACTGGAATGTGGAGATCTTGGTGGCCGTCACCGTCGAATTGGCAAAGTAGCCCGCCGCCACTGCGAGCCCGCTTCCGGCAAATCCCTCCGCGCCGAGGGTAAAGTTGAACGAGTTGGCCAGATTGCCTTGCTCGATCATGGGGAGCATGAGACAGAACCACGTCGTGTTCTGTGCACCTGAAAAGACCTTGGGAAAATCCGTGCTTCCCTTGCCGGGCCGTGGAGCCCAGATACGCCCCGGGGGAAGCGAGTTGTGAATGTCATGATAGTTCTGAATCGCTAGCCCAAGCTGCTTGATGTTATTCACGCACTGGGCACGCCGGGCTGCCTCTCGCGCCGCCTGCACCGCCGGCAAGAGAAGGGCGATCAACACCGCGATGATCGCAATCACCACTAGGAGCTCAATCAACGTAAACGCACGACGACTCATTCGCATCGACACAACCTCTTTGACGTTTGGGGGGGACACAAAGCAGCGAGCCTTCCGCAACCTCGCGGAAGGCTCTTATCGGCCAGCTATAGAATTACCGAAAATAGCCTAGCTTTGTGAAGTATGTATGATTTCGGTGTGAAAACAAAGAGCAAGTATCGCAAGACCAGGTGGGAGCGGTTTTGTATTTTTAGGCGAACATGTCAAGAGTGCTAAAACTGTCTGTCGTGACGCCACCTTGGCGGCCGGCCATGTCTCTCTCAATAATGCGCGACGCGAACGAGGATCGCGATAAATCAAAGAGATGCTTTGATATTAAAGCAATGGGTAAGTGTGCCTTGCCAGGCTACAGCATTTCCATTCGTTTCGTTCGATGATGCTTTTCGCGAGAACCCTCTCCGGAAATCACAGTGCGTTTCACAAGATGTGCTATGAGACGCATTGTCGCGGGGTCGTAGTGTCCTCTTCTTTATCCAATCCACCGTTCGAGGCCAGGAGCCGGCACCAGCTCTCGCTTCCCTCGTTTGCATTGATGGATCTTATGCATTAAGATCAAGAATCGTTGGCTTGGGCAAACACTTCCATGGTCAAACCAAAAATGAATAACGAACGTGGTATCAGAAAATTTGCTTCGCAAGCGGCGTGCTGTTGTCTTGTAATTATCCCTACATCCTGATTAGCATGATATCGACCTCTTGCTTTGCCTGTCGCCTTGGACTGTGACGGAAGGCAGCCTTTCGATCCACCTAGGAGGAGGGAGCACTCGTATGAGCCTTCATAAGATTTTTGAGATCCCCTCTCGGCTGTGTGTTCATATCGAGGAAGAAAAGCGGTTGGGGCATACGATCGTTTTTGCGAATGGTTGTTTCGAGCTGCTTCATGTTGGTCACATTCGCTACCTGCGTGAAGCAAAGGCCCTGGGCGACAGACTAATCGTGGCTGTAAACACAGACGATTCACTCCGCCAGTTGAAGCCCGACCGATGCCCAACGATTTCCTACCTTGAGAGAATGGAGATCCTCGCCGCGTTGGAATCCGTGGACTACGTTGTTCCTCTCGCGGACCGAACGCCCGCAGGCTTAATTGCCATGTTCCGGCCCGACGTTCACACGAAAGGAACGGACTACACGCTTGAGCAAATCCCCGAGCGGACGGTCGTTGCTTCCTACGGAGGCCGAGTCGAGTTGGTTGGAGGTCCCAAGGAACGAAGCACCACGGAAATGCTTCGCGCCATTCGTTCGGTCAGTGTTGATTTTGCTCCTGTGGCCGCTTTTGAATCGGTCCTCTCGAAATCATGACACGATGTTCTGTCATCTTGTCGAGATACGAAAAAGAGCAACAAAGTCCGTGTAAATAGCCTGCGTAGCCCGGAGTACAACCGGGCGATTCCTTCCCTATGGCTTCACAAGAACTCCCGTCTCGTTTTCGATGAACGCGTCGCATGCGGGTAGCCAATGCTTCGTTGGCTGTTCTCGCTGCTCTAGACTTTTCCAGGGTTGCCGCTCGGTGTTGTTGCTTTCGGCGACGGTGCGGAGAAGCGGCCCCCGCGTGACAATTCGTCAGCCGGACGTTTTCGCAAGATGAATTCCAGGGCGCACTCTCCCACGCGTGAAAGTGTTTGGTCGACTCGGGGTATTTCAAAGCGGAAAGCACTGTCCAGTTGTTCGACTTTGATCGTCTGCGCGCGGTCGGACAGCTCCGAGAGGAGTGTCATGAGGTTAATCGACTTGGGAGACCAACTCCGTGCCTTATGCATGGTGAAGGTCCACTTGTGGTCTTTATTGAAGGTGGAGGGGAACACTCCCTGCTCATACAAGTCCTCGTCCGGGATCGTACAGATCATGTGGCCGCCCGGCTTCAGCACCCGAAGCCAATGATGGAGCGCCTCGCGAGGGTCTCGCATGTGTTCCAGGCAATGGCTTGAGTGTACAAAATCCAAAGAGATATCGGCCACTGATGCAAGATATTGAGCATCGCCGTCCTTCAGATCCCAATCGCGGCAAGAACGCATGAGCGGAAACAGTTCAGCGTACTGGCTCAACGGATCAGGACCCGCGCCAATATCGATACCCTCACCCACGAAATAACGGGTGACAAACCGGCTATCGTGCAGCCGGCGTAGGAGAGCTTTGCTCGCTTCGTGCATGGAAGTTCTTGTCTAGAAAGGAACCTGATGAGAGATTTGAGCGTCGAAGAGTTTCAGCAGGACCCTCACGTGGTTGTTCCCCAAGCAAAATAGAGATCCGTTTCCTCGCAGGCTCGCTGCTTTTGGAAAGACGTTCAATCCTTACCCTGAATTGTTCTCGATAAGACAATGATTTGCAACGTGTTATTTTCAAGAACCAATCGCAATTTTGAAGACAGAAGTGCTCCTAATCTCCTGGCTTCTTTTCATGGGAGCTTGGTGATCATTCCCGAAGTCGTGGAAGTAATCACTCTTTTGTCGCTGTCTTCTTCTCGCTCACATATCAAGTTCATTGATTCCGCCAAAAAAACCATCCGGCTCGAGCCGGTTTTTTACAAACGAGACTCTTTTCTTAATGCGGGCGCAGCTTATGGGCTGTCATGGCTTTGCGCTAAATCGGCAGTTGCATTGCGCGGCCCGCAATCCGAATTAAAGCGGACTCCTGAAAAAACGCCTTGCATTCACCTTGCGGAGAATTCTAAACTGACCTTTGAGCTACTGAGCTCGCCGTTGCAATCATATGAGAGGATGGGAAAGCGCACTTTCGAGCGTCTGATAACAGCAACGTTGCTGGATATCGATGTGCCATCCTCATGGGTGATATACACCGTTCCTGGCTCTTACAACCGCAGCTTTTTCGCTGATTTCCGCGTTCGTTTCGAGGCGTCCCCCCTCCGCCTTAAGCGAGCTAGGCGAGTAAAGCTACGAATGATTTTGACTCCGACGTAAGCACAGGGAGGTATTACAGCATGCGATTTGCATGTTGAGTACGATAACGCTGCGCCCTGCGCTTGGCTGAAAGATCTCAGCCTGGTGCAATGGCCACGCGTTGGCTAAACGCTTGAAGGGATAAGTGTTGAATTTGACCTCAAGCGAATCGCTTGCGAGGCGTGGAAGCTGTGCGCGCTTCGTTGTGGAATAGGCGTGCGCTTCAGCGATGTGGTTAAAGGATTCTGCTCCAAGGCGGGAGTATCGGAACGCTTGGCCGTTTCATCGAATGGGTATTCGGCTACGAAAAGCGTTCGAAAAGGAATCTCCTCTTCTATAAAACACCAAGAGAATAGCAACGATGAGTAATCGACGCCCTTCTAAAGGCCGGCGCAGGGCCCTGAGGTTTCGTCCCGAATTTGCGCCCCTGGAACGTCGTCAACTTCTCAACGTCGACTTGACTATGCTGGGCGTTGCTCCTCAAGAGGAGCAAGTGGCGACGGGGAATATCAATCTTGCCTCGTTTACTTTCGATAGCGGCAGCGCGAGTGACTACTCCAGCACGATTTCCTGGGGCGATGGGACCACTTCGGTAGGTGCCATTACATCTTTGGGCTCGGGTAGTTATGGGCTTTCGGGAAGCCATACGTATTCCAAGAGCGGCCAAATGGCTGTCAGCGTGGCGGTCTCTGGAGACGGTGCCACGGCGTCTGGTGTCATTGATGTCAACGTAATCGACACGAAACCTGCGACACAGCCCGACGAATATTCAGTCGTCCACGATCAGACTCTGACCACCACGGTCGGATCGTCCGGGCAGGGTGTCCAGGGCGTCTTGGCTAATGATTCCAATCCCCTCAGCGGCGCTCTGACGGCCACGCTGGTCGGCAACGTGCAGCATGGGACGCTCACGCTGAATAGCAATGGTTCTTTTACTTATGTGCCCTCGGCAGGCTACTACGGTCTCGACGAGTTCACGTATAAGGCCAGCAATACCCTTGCGGCGAGCGATCCGACTGTTGTCACTCTCAACGTGCAAGAGCATGCGCCGATTGCCAGCAACAATTTCTACTCGATGGCGCATGACACGCAACTCAACGCGGGTCAAGGCGCTGGTGTGTCAGGCGTTTTGGCTAATGACAGCGATAGCGATGGAGATACGCTGTCGGCGGTTTTGGTGACGAGCGTGCAGCATGGCACTCTCACGCTCAATGCCAATGGCTCGTTTACCTATGTTCCCTCGTTGCATTTTTCTGGGACGGACAGTTTCACGTACCGCGTGAGTGACGGGCTTCTCACGAGTAATCTTGCCACGGTCAGCATTGCCGTCACCGAAAGTGCGCCAATTGCCGGGAACGATAGCTTCTCGATCCTGCATGGACAGACGCTGGTAACCAATGCGACCAATGGGGTGCTATTAAACGATAAGGATGCCGATGGTGATACGTTAAGCGTAAGCCTGCTCGCGAACGTCCAGCATGGAACCTTATCCCTCAGCTCTAACGGATCGTTTACCTATACGCCAAATTCAAGTTTCACAGGTACCGACAGTTTCACCTACAGCGCAAGCGATGGAATCCTCTCGAGCAATGTGGCCACGGTGGCGATTGCGGTTACGGATCGTCCCCCTCTTTCGTCGAGCAGCAGTTTCAGTGTCTCACATGACAAGCCGCTCGCGGGCACTTTGACCGTCCCGGACTCCGATGGCGATGCTTTGACCTACAGCCAGGTTACGGCGCCGCAACATGGCACCCTCACCCTTAACAGTAACGGCACCTTTACCTACACTCCGGCTTCGCACTACTACGGCACGGACAGCTTCGCTTATAGCGCGAGCGACGGGATTTTGACGAGCAATGTTGCCACGGTAACCATCGCCGTGACCGAGAGCGCGCCTGTCGCGGCCAATATGCTGCTTTCGGCGGTGCATGACAAATCCGCGGCCGGGACCCTTCAGGCCACGGATGCGGATGGTGATGCTCTGACCTTCAGCCAAGTCTCGGCGCCTCAGCACGGCGCGTTGACCCTGAATGCCAATGGAACTTACAGCTATGTTCCGGCGGCGAATTATTCGGGCTCCGACAGCTTCACGTATCAGGTCAGCGATGGCGTTCTCACGAGCAACGTCGCCACGGTGCTCATCGCCGTCAACGAAAGCGCTCCGCTCGCGCTGAGCGACACTTACTACGTAACTCATGACCGCACCCTCTCTGTGACCTCCCCCTCGGGCTTTGGCACGGTCGGAGTCCTTGCTAATGACACGGACTCCGACGGAGATTCGTTGACGGCCCATCTTTCCACGGGGGTTCAGCACGGGTCGTTGACCTTGAATTCGAACGGCACGTTCACGTACACGCCGAACGCCGGATACTATGGCACCGACAGTTTTACGTACTTTGCAAATGATGGCGATCTAAACAGCGCTAATGCCGCGACCGTAACCATCACCGTCGGTGAAAGCGCACCGACAGCCAGCAATAATAGCGTAAATGTTAATCATGATAAGGTCTTAACAGGGAACGTCGGTGCGACGGACCCGGATAGCGACGCGCTGACTTTCGCATCAGTGGCGGCACCGCAGCATGGCTCCTTGACGCTCAACAGCAACGGCTCCTATACGTATACGCCGGCAGCCCACTTCTATGGCACGGACAGTTTCACTTATCGGGCCAGCGACGGTGTCTTGACGAGCAACATCGCCACGGTACTCATTTCGGTCGTTGAGAACCCCGCGACCGCCAACAACAATAGTCTGAGCGTAACTCACGACAAGACACTGAGTGGCTCGGTCTCCGCCTCCGACCCAGAAAATGACGCTCTGACGTATGCGCAGGTGACGGCTCCCCAGCACGGCACGTTGACGCTGAATTCGAACGGCACGTTCACGTACACGCCGTCAGCTCATTACTACGGTGCGGATAGTTTCACGTACCAGGCGAGCGATGGCGTTCTGACGAGCAACGTAGCGACGGTGTCGATCAACGTCGCGGAGCAAGCCCCGACGGCGACGAGTGACGTCTACAGCGTGACGCACGACAAGGTTTTGACGGTGACGTCCGGTGGTGTGCTGTCGAACGACAACGATTCCGACGGTGACACACTGACGGCCTCAGTGGTAGCGAATCCGCAGCACGGCACGTTGACGCTGAATTCGAACGGCACGTTCACATACACGCCGTCGGCTCATTACTACGGTGCGGATAGTTTCACGTACCAGGCGAGCGATGGCGTTCTTACCAGCAATGTAGCGACGGTGGCAATCAACGTCGCCGAGCAGGCCCCCACGGCCAGCAACGCCAGCTCGAGCGTGACTCACGACAAAACGCTCACTGGGTCTGTTTCTGCGAGCGACCCCGACGGCGACACCTTAACTTATGCGCAGGTGGGGGCACCGCAGCATGGTACGTTGACCCTCAACGCCAACGGAACCTACACCTACACGCCAGTATCGCATTACTACGGCACGGATAGCTTCACATTCCAGGCCAGTGACGGCGTTCTCAACAGCAACGTTGCCACAGTGATTCTTGCCGTTGGGGAAAGCTCGCCCACAACGAGTAACACAAGCGTCAACGTGGCGCATGATAAGACGCTCAACGGATCCGTCCATGCCTCCGACTCCGACGGCGATACGCTGACCTACTCCCAGGTAGCCGCCCCTCTGCATGGCACGCTCACCTTCAATAGCAGTGGGTCTTTCACGTACGTGCCAAGTGCAGGCTACACAGGCAGTGATAGTTTCACGTATCAGGCCACGGATGGCTTGTTGTCGAGCAGTGTGGCGACGGTGTCAATCACCGTAACGGAACGCGCTCCGACGGTAGCCAATGACAGCTTCTCCGTCGCTCATGGCAAAACGCTGACGACGTCGACCTATAACGGGGTGCTATCCAACGATAGCGATCCTGACGGCGACACGATGACGGCGTCGGTCGTGACGAGTGTTCAGCACGGTACGCTGACGTTCAACAGCAATGGGTCGTTCACGTACACACCGACGGCGGGTTTCAGCGGCACGGATAGTTTCACGTACCAGGTGAGTGACGGTTTACTGACGAGCAGCGTAGCAACGGCGACGATCGCGGTGACAGAGCAGGCGCCTGTTTCGTCGAACGGTCTTTACAGCGTGAGCCACGACCATCCGCTGAGCGACTCGGTTCACGCGTCGGACGCAGACAATGACACGCTGACGTATTCGCAGGTGACGGGTCCYCAGCATGGCACGTTGACGCTGAGTGCGAGTGGTAGCTTCACGTACACGCCGACGGCGGGCTACTCGGGTACGGATAGTTTCACGTACCAGGCGAGCGATGGTTTACTGACGAGCAATGTAGCGACGGCAACGATCGCGGTGACGGAGCGAGCGCCGACGGCGACGAACGATAGCTTCAGCACGTCGCATGATAAAGCACTGACGACGTCGACCTATAACGGGGTGCTATCCAACGATAGCGATCCTGACGGCGACGCGATGACGGCGTCGGTGGTGACGAGCGTTCAGCATGGGACACTGACGTTCAACAGCAATGGGTCGTTCACATACACACCGACAGCGGGTTTCAGCGGCACGGATAGTTTCACGTACCAGGTGAGTGACGGTTTACTGACGAGCAGCGTAGCAACTGTCTCTTATACACATCTAGATGTGTATAAGAGACAGTAACTCACGACAAGACGCTGAGCGACTCGGTTCACGCGTCGGACGCAGACAATGACACGCTGACGTATTCGCAGGTGACGGGTCCCCAGCATGGCACGTTGACGCTGAGTGCGAGTGGTAGCTTCACGTACACGCCGACGGCGGGCTACTCGGGTACGGATAGTTTCACGTACCAGGCGAGCGAYGGTTTACTGACGAGCAACGTAGCGACGGCAACGATCGCGGTGACGGAGCGAGCGCCGACGGCGACGAACGATAGCTTCAGCACGTCGCATGATAAAGCACTGACGACGTCGACCTATAACGGCGTTCTATCCAACGATAGCGATCCTGACGGCGACGCGATGACGGCGTCGGTGGTGACGAGCGTTCAGCATGGGACACTGACGTTCAACAGCAATGGGTCGTTCACATACACACCGACAGCGGGTTTCAGCGGCACGGATAGTTTCACGTACCAGGTGAGTGACGGTTTACTGACGAGCAGCGTAGCAACGGCGACGATCGCGGTGACGGAGCAGGCGCCTGTTTCGTCGAACAATCTTTACAGCGTGAGCCACGACCATCCGCTGAGCAACTCGGTTCACGCATCGGACGCAGACAATGACACGCTGACGTATTCGCAGGTGACGGGTCCTCAGCATGGTACGTTGACGCTGAGTGCGAGTGGTAGCTTCACGTACACGCCAACGGCGGGCTATTCGGGTACGGATAGTTTCACGTACCAGGCGAGCGACGGTTTACTGACGAGCAATGTAGCGACGGCAACGATCGCGGTGACGGAGCGAGCGCCGACGGCCGCGAACGATAGCTTCAGTATCGCTCATGACCATACCCTGACATCTTCTTATAGCGTTCTGTCCAACGATAGCGATCCGGACAGTGATTCGCTGACCGCCACATTGGTCACGGGTGTGCAGCACGGCACGCTGACTCTAAATGCGAACGGAAACTTTACCTACATCCCAGCCGCTGGCTACTTCGGCACGGACAGTTTCACGTACCAGGCGAGTGACGGCTTGCTGACCAGCAATGTCGCGACAGTCACACTCGCGGTGACAGAGCATCCACCGACGATCGCCAACGTAAACTACCGCACGGTCCACGACACAACGCTAACGGCCACCAGCTACAACGGTGTCTTGGCCAACGACAGTGACCCGGATGGCGACGCATTCTCGGCTTCGCTCGTCTCCGGCCCCTCGCACGGAACTTTGACACTCAATAGCGATGGGACATTCACATACGTCCCGACCGCGGGTTACGCGGGACCGGACAGCTTCACATTCCAGGCGAGCGACGGCTTGCAAACCAGTAGCGTGGCGACCGCTACCATCGCCGTTACGAATCTCGCTCCGATTGCCAATAACGACTCATACACGGTCTCGCATGACAAGTCGCTGACGACTTATACGTATACGAATCCCATGGGGGTTCTTTTCAACGACATCGATCCTTCTGCCAACATCATGACCGCCACACTGGTCACGGGTGTACAGCACGGAACGTTGACGCTGAATAGCAATGGTGCCTTCACGTATACGCCGACTGCCCACTATGTCGGGACCGATAGCTTTACCTACTCAGTCAAGGACAGTTCGTATACCGGCAACGTCGCGACTGTCACGCTCAATGTCACGAATCAGGCGCCGACGACGACCAACGATAGTTTCAGCGTGGCACACGACCACACGCTTACGACCTACAGCTACAATGGCGTTCTATCCAACGACAGTGATCCTGATGGCGATTCTCTTACCGCGACGCTGGTCGCCGGTGTGCAGCACGGCACGCTCACGTTCAACAGCAACGGGAGCTTTACCTACGTCCCGAATGCTCACTATGCAGGTGCGGATAGTTTCACTTACCAGGCCAGTGACGGGCTCTTGAGCAGTGCCACGACAACCGTGACCCTCAATGTCACGGAGCAACCTCCCGCTGTTGCCAATGATAGTTATAACATTGGTCATGATAAAACGTTAACGACGTCAACCTATAACGGTGTCCTGTCCAACGACAGTGATCCGGACGGCGACACGCTCACGGCCAGTCTGGTGGCGAACGTCCAGCACGGCACGCTGACGTTCAACAGCAACGGAAGCTTCACATATACGCCGACTCCCGGATTTTCAGGTACGGACAGCTTCACCTATCAAGCCAGTGACGGCTTAATGACCAGCTCGATAGCGACGGCCGTCATCGCGGTCACAGAGCAGGCCCCCGTGGCCTCTAATGGTTCATATACGCCAGGACATGATCGGACCTTGAATGGTTCCGTCCATGGATCAGACGGAGATGGCGACACCCTCACCTATTCTCAGGTGACGGCCACGCAGCACGGTACGCTCACGTTCAACAGCAACGGCAATTTTACCTACGTACCGAACGCTGGCTATTCGGGCACCGACAGCTTCACTTTCAAGGTGAGCGACGGCCTTCTCACCAGCAACGTCGCCACGGAAACGATCGGTGTGACGGAGCAGGGGCCCTCAGTCTCGAGCGACAGCTACACCGTAGCGCACGACAAACCTCTCACCACGGCGACGTATAGCGGTGTGCTGGCCAACGACAGCGATCCGGATGGTGACACCCTCACGGCCACTCTAGTTTCGAGCGTGCACCATGGCACGCTCGTCTTCAACAGTAACGGCACCTTCACGTATACCCCCAGCGCTGGGTTCTCGGGCACTGATAGTTTTACGTACCAGGCCAGTGACGGTCTGCTGGCCAGCAGCGTCACCACGGCGACAATTGCGGTGACGGAAACGGCTCCGGTCGCTTCCAATGGCACTTCCAACGTAGGGCACGGCCGATCCGACAGTGGCTCACTTTCGGCGTCGGACGCGGATGGGGACACGCTTACCTATTCTCAAGTCACCGCCCCTCAACACGGTACGTTGACGCTGAACGCGAACGGGACGTTCACCTACATCCCGAGCTCGACCTTCTCAGGCACTGACAGCTTCACGTTTCAGGTCAGCGATGGCGTTCTTACCAGCAACATCGCCACGGAAACGATCACGGTTCTGGAACGCGCTCCGCTGGCTACCAACGACAGCTACAGTGCCCCGCACGACAAGACGTTCACAACGGCCTCTTATAACGGCGTTCTCGCCAACGATAGTGACGCAGACTCCGACACGCTCACCGCGGTTCTCGTCACGAACGTACAGCATGGCACGTTGACGCTCAACAGCAATGGGACGTTCACGTACATTCCCAACGCCGGGTTCTCCGGCACGGATAGTTTCACCTATCAAGCCAGCGACGGTACGCTGGTCAGCAATATTGCCACGGTCGCGATCGGCGTCACCGAGACCGCCCCTGTTGCGAACAATGGCGGGTTTGCTATCGGGCATGACAAGGCACTGAGTAACTCTTTGTCCGCCAGTGACGCGGACAGTGACACGTTAACCTATGCCCAGGTGGCCGGCCCGCAACACGGCACCCTGACGCTCAACGCCAATGGGACGTTCACGTATACGCCCACGGCTCATTACTACGGTAGTGACACGTTTACGTATGATGTGAGCGACGGTTTGCTGACGAGCAACATCGCTACGGTGGTCATCAACGTCACCGAAGGGGCGCCGACAGCGACGAACACGGCGCTGAGCGTTACCCACGACAAGGTTCTGAGCGGCTCGTTGTCAGGCAGCGACCCCGACAACGATACCTTGACCTATGCCCAGGTGGCCGGTCCACAACACGGCACCCTGACACTCAATGCCAATGGAACGTATACGTACACGCCTACGGCCCACTACTACGGTACCGACAGTTTCACGTTCCAGACCAGCGACGGAATTCTCACCAGCAGCGCGGTCACGGTCGTCCTGACCGTCGTTGAGAATGTGCCGACGGCCAACAACAACAGCGCGTCGGACACGCACGACAAACCGGTGACCGGAACGCTCTCAGCCTCGGATTCGGATGGCGACACCCTCACGTATTCCCAGGTGACCGGTCCGCAGCATGGTACGCTGACACTCAACGCGAACGGCACCTACACCTATACCCCTGCGGCCGGCTACTACGGCACGGATAGCTTCACCTATCAGGCCAGCGACGGTGTTGCAGCCAGCAATACTGCCACCGTGATCGTAGCCGTTGCTGAACGCGGCCCGCAGGCGTCGAACGACGTTTACTCGGTCGCCCACGACAAGACGCTAACTACGCCGACGTATTCCGGCGTCCTGAACAACGATAGCGACGCGGATTCCGACACGCTCACAGCCGTTCTGGTCACGAATGTGCAGCATGGCACGTTGACGCTCAACAGCAACGGGACGTTCACCTACGTTCCCGCCACTGGTTTCACCGGGATGGATAGTTTCACCTACCAGGCCAGTGACGGCGTTGTCCTCAGTGGCCTGGCGACGGTGACCATTAACGTCCTTGATCACGCGCCTGTCGCCGTCAATGACACTTACACGGTGGGGCATGATCACACGCTGACGACGACGACAGCTTGGCCGGGACCGTTTGGCGTCTTGAACAACGACACCGACGCGGACTCCGATGCGCTCACGGCTGTCCTTGTCACGAACGTGCAGCACGGAACATTGACCTGGAATACGAACGGCACCTTCACGTACACACCGAACGCCGGCTTTTACGGGACCGACAGTTTCACGTATCAGGCGAGTGACGGCCTGCTCTCGAGTCCGGTCGCCATCGTGACGATCGCAGTGGGCGAGAGGGCTCCCACGGCGAACAACGCCACGGCCAACGTCACGCATGATCGATCCCTCAGCGGCAGCGTGTCGGCATCAGATCCCGACGGCGATGCGGTGACCTACGCCCAGGTCACCGCGCCTCAGCATGGCACGCTGACGCTCAATGCCAACGGGACTTACACATACACGCCGGCTTCGCACTTCTACGGTACCGACAGCTTCACGTACCAGGTCCGCGATGGCATCCTCACCAGCAATATCGCCACGGTGACGATCAGCGTGGCGGAAGCCTCGCCGCAGGCCAGCAACAGTAGCACCAGCGTAACGCACGACAGAACACTAAACGGCTTGCTGTCGGCTTCGGACTCCGACGGCGATACCTTGACCTATTCCCAGGGGACCGCTCCCCAGCATGGCACGCTGACGGTCAACGCCAACGGAACGTATACGTACGTTCCTGCCTCGCACTTCTACGGTACCGACAGCTTCACGTACCAGGCGAGCGACGGCGTCCTGACGACCACCGCCACTGTGATTATTGCCGTAGGGGAGGGGGGGCCGACCGCAACCGGATCCCATACGAGCGTCACGCATGACAAAACTCTCAATGGCAGCCTGTCTGCGTCGGACCCCGACAGCGATACGCTCAGCTACGCGCAGGTTGCTGCTCCGCAGCACGGTACGCTCACACTGAACAGCAATGGCACTTATACGTACACCCCATCGTCGCACTACTACGGGACGGACAGTTTCACCTTCCAGGTCAGCGATGGGGTCCTGACCAGCAACGTGGCGACCGTGCTCATCGATGTGACGGAATCACCGGCCACCGCGAGCTATGCCAGCGTGAGCGTTGAACACGATCATTCGCTGAATGGCTCGGTGTCCGCAAACGATCCGGATGGCGACTCGCTAGTCTTCACCTCGGTGGCCGGCCCGCAGCATGGCACCCTAACGCTCAACGCCAACGGAACCTACACATACACCCCCTCTGCGCATTACTCCGGCACCGACAGCTTTACGTACCAGGCCAGCGATTCGATTCGAGGAAGTAACGTCGCCACGGTCATCATCGCCGTGGCGGAAAAAGCCCCCTCTTCGACCAACCTCTTTGTGTCCGGTGCCCACGATAAGTCTCTAAGCAGCGCGGTGAGCGCCAGCGACCCCGACGGAGACACTCTGACCTACACCCAGGTCGCTGCTCCCCAACACGGCACCTTGACACTCAACTCCAACGGAACCTTCACCTACGTACCGTCGTCCGGCTTCACGGGTACAGATGCCTTCACCTATCAGGCCAGTGACGGAATCCTCACAAGTAACGTCGCCACGGTCACGATCGCAGTGACGGACACGGTGCCAGTCGGTGTGAACGATTCCTATTCGATTGCCCACGACCAAGTTCTATCAGAAACGACGGTCTCGGCAGGAGTTCTGGGCAATGATAGCGACCCAAATAGCGATGCTCTGGCCGCCACACTAGTCACTGGTCCCCAGCACGGTAGCCTCACACTCAACAGCAACGGAACCTTCGTCTACACGCCCAACGCCGGTTACTCCGGCACTGACAGCTTTACCTACAAAGCCAGTGACGGCGCCCTGCTAAGCGGTCTCACCACCGTCACTATTGCCGTGACAGAGGCGGCCCCGATTGCCGTCAATGATGCTTACTCGGTATCGCACGATCAGATTCTTGCGAACAGTATCTCCTCGGCAAGCGTGCTAGCAAACGATAACGATTCGGACGGTGACACTCTAACAACGTCACTAGTAGCAAGCGTGGCACACGGCACTCTAACGCTTAACAGCAATGGGACGTTCGTCTATACACCTGCCGCCGGCTTTTGGGGAACAGATAGCTTTACCTATACCGTAAGCGATGGTCGCCAGACGAGCAACGTTGCGACCGTTATCATCACGGTTCAGGAAACGGCTCCCCTGGCCGGCAACAGCTCGTATTTTGTCGGCCACGATCACCCTCTCATTATCTCACCAGCCCCCTTTGGACCGAGCGGCATCCTGGTGTTGGATAACGATGCACAGAACGATCCGCTCACGGCGGTACTCGTCAATAACGCGCAACATGGCACGTTAACCCTCAATGCTGATGGAACCTTTACATATATTCCTGCGGCCGGTTTTGTTGGAACTGACTGGTTCTCGTATCGCGCAAGTGACGGCCTGCTCACCAGCGATCTAGCTATTGTGACCATCGCCGTGACGGAGGCGGCCCCAAATGCGGCGCCGGATACATACTCTATCGCGCACGACCACACCTTGACGGTTTCTGCCACGATTCCAGGAACGAGCGGCGTGTTGTTTAACGACACGGACGCCGACGGCGACGCGTTAACAGCTTCGCTCATCTCAAGTGTCCAACATGGTGCGCTCACATTTCATTCCGACGGAACCTTCACGTACACTCCGATTGCCGGATTCACAGGCACCGATAGCTTCACTTATCAGGCCAGCGACGGATTACTCGCGAGCAATGTCACCACGGTGACGATCAATGTCGGTCAAAGTGCTCCGGTCGCCTTTAACGACGCGTATTCCGTTATTCATGGCCATACGCTGAACGTCACAGTGGGTGGTGTTCTGGCGGACGACACCGACCCCAATGGCAATTCCCTCACAGCCATTCTGGCCTCGACCGTTCAACACGGAACCCTAACGCTCCATGCCGATGGAACGTTTATCTACGTTCCCACGCCAGGTTTCTTCGGAACGGACTCGTTTACCTATCAGGCGAACAACGGTTCTCTTCGTAGCTCCGCGGCAACGGTAACCTTGTCCGTCGTCGACACAGCGCCAGTGGCGGTGGACACGTCTTATTTCGTCATGCCTGGCCAAACCGCAAACGTCACAGCCAGCGTCCTAAGCAAAGACACGGACGCCGAGAACGACGCACTGACGACATCGCTTGTCAGTGGCGTTCAGCACGGAACCATTACTCTCCATGCTGACGGAACTTTCGTTTACACGCCGGCCGCAGGGTTTTCAGGCACCGATAACTTTACGTACCAGGCCAGTGACGGAATACTCACGAGTAACGCCGTTACCGTCACATTGACGGTGGCTGAGTCAGCACCCGTCGCCGTCAACGATCAATATGGTGACGTCCCCGGCCAGACCTTGAACGTACCTGCAGGAGGCGTCCTTTCGAACGATAGAGACGCCCAGAATGATCCGCTAACCGCGATACTGGTGACGGCTCCCCAACACGGGACCCTAAGTCTAAATTCCAACGGGGCTTTCATCTACATCCCCAAATCCGGCTTCACGGGCACGGATATATTCACGTACGAAGCCAGCGACGGCACTCTGACAAGTAGCGCAGCTACAGTCTCGATCAATGTCACTCCGCAACCGCCCAATGCCACCGCCGACACCTACACGGTCCAACCTGGCCGAGCCTTGAACACCACCAGCCATAACGGTGTGTTGGCCAATGATACGGACGCTGCCGGTGATTCTATCACTGCAACGTTGATCACCGGCGTTCAGCATGGAACTTTGAGCCTTAATTCCGATGGCAGCTTCTCTTACACTCCCGCCGCAGGGTTCGCGGGCACGGACACCTTTACCTACTCGGCTGTTGATGGAAGCTTGCGGAGCAACCCGGCGACCGTAACAATCACCGTCGTCGACCAGGCGCCCGTGGCTAACAATGACAGTTATTCCGTTGCATACGGCCAAACGTTGCTGATGTCCACCGCGAGCGGAGTTCTGTCAAACGACACTAGTTTTGTCAGCAATCCTCTGACGGCCGTTCTGGTTGCGAACGTACAACACGGCACGCTCCAGTTGCTCTCCACTGGCCTGTTTACTTATACACCCAACGCGAGCTTCACCGGAACCGATACCTTTTCCTACGAAGCCTATGACGGAACGCTCTACAGTAATATCGCCGTTGTAACGATTACAGTGGCCGCTTCTACACCATCGGGGACAACCACATCTTCCGCTCAGCCTCCCATCGCTTGGAACAGTTCGGCTCCTGGCTTGGTTCCCGAGGCCCCCAACGCATTTGGGCCACAGCCGTCTTCCGGTGGAGCGACTGTGGGAAGTTCGACGATGAGCGGCATCCCCACGCCCGGCGAAGACCTGCAAGGCTTGAACTCCATGAGCGGAGGGGGGATCTCTGCCACCTTCCAGGGCGGCGGATCACTCTCCGGCATGTCGTCGGGCGCCGCCTTCCATGGTGTCGGGTCAAATGCTGCGAACGCCTTCGCGACAACGTCCGCGCACATGTCAGTCTCCCCTCAGGACATTCCATTCACACGGCCTGCGCTTGCCCCCTATGGCATGGTGTCTCCGCTAGACTTCCTGAACCAACTCGAAGGATACTCGGAATCAAGGACAGTGATCACAAGTTTCGGCGAGAATACAGTGACTCCTCCAGGAGGTGGGCTGCAAGCGCAAGAAATCGATAGTTCTGCGTCTTTGAATTATATTGAAACACTAACTTACCAAAATGGTACATCTTGGTTTTCGGCAGAGGTCTCATATTCATCTTATGGAGAAGGCCACATGCATGAGGTGGTCGGCCTTACTCCTGGTAGCGCTTACGATTTAGCCGTTGACAATACTGATGGCCATGATTCCGTAGAAGAAATTGTTGACTACCAAGGCAACGACGGGTCTTTCAACGGTACATGGACGGAGTCCGACAGCGCTTCATTCTCCACACCTTCGCTTCCATCTAACACTGTGGTTTCCGGAAACTGGCTTACTTACAACACGGACACCTGGGCCTCTGCATCATGGGACTCCTCGAGCGATTTCCAAGAAGATCCCTCCGGGGCGGCGGGAGATCTGGGTGAAGCCAAAGGCAACGCATCATCATCGTCCATGGGCGATTACTCAGTACAGGCTGAAGGCGGGACTGCCAGCTTGTATTCGGGCGACATCAGCCAGTCGTCTCTTTATTCAGGAGTCACCACAGAAACTGACAGCACAACGGGCGGCCAGTCCGCGTCTTATATGGGGATCAGTTCCACGGACAACGGACAAGGAAACTATAAAGAAAGTTGGGATGGATATGGAAACATTGAGACTCAGCAGAATATTTATTCCGACCATTTGACTGCATCAAGCAATGCATACGATGCGAATGTGGCCGCCTTCACCTCTTCTGGCGGTGGTAATTTCGTCGGGTACAATACGCAGACTGCGACAGGAGATAATGGATCGGAATCTTATTATAATAATTGGAACGACTCAAATGTGACCAGCACGACAAACCGTAGTGTTGAAGACACCGCCCTTGGGTCCACGTCGACAGCGACGTCGCTGTCCACCAATGCATATGCCTTTGCTTCGGGAGTTGCCGGGGCCGACACTTTCTCAAGCCCCTCCGCTCGCGGCGCGGAATCGTTTGGTTCGGGATCGAATGGCTCTGAGTATGCCTTCCGAAGCAGCAACAGCAGTGGAAATTCGGGGACGACGCAGCAGATCTTTGGGGCAACCGTCAACTCTAGCTGGTTCGATAAAGGAAACGACACGTTCTCAAGATCGAGTTCCACAGGAAGCGACCAGGGAGCGGAGACTTTCGCTCAAGGCAGAAATTCGGCTTTAACGTACAGCAGCCAGAGCCGTTCGCAACTCAATGGTCCGTCAAGCGCCTCAACGATATCTCAGAATGCGGACAACGCTAGCTTCGTTGTCAACGGGAACGACACCTACAATCTCGGTGCACCAGGAACGTCGGTTGGCGAGACGGACTCCAAGAATGGCTCGGAAAACTACTTCCTGAATACGAAGTCGTCAGGCGGATCAATTACTCGGTCCTCGAACACTAGCAGCCCCGGCCAGAATCCGACTCAACAATCGACGGTGACCGACCAAGGCACTGTCGTCACCCAGTCCGGCGTATCGGGCCAAGATACCTTCATCGAAACCATTCCGAACACCAGCACGCACGAAGTCGACACGGATCGAGCCTGGAACCAATATAGTGACGGAGGCACGTCCTCCATCAATTTCGGCGACCAGACCGTAGCGAGTTCTATAACCAGTTCATCGACCGTCGTAACTCACACGGACCAAGGCAGCGATAGCACTTACGCTAACGGTCTATCGAACGACGTCGACTCGGCGTCGACATTCAACCCGACCACGGGAGAACAGACTCTCGAGAGCGACTCCGGTAGTATCTCATCGAAGTCCTCGTCCTCCGATCAATTCCGCGACGCGGTCACGGAGAACATCGTTGCATCGGGACTCACGTCGACCACTGTGATCGGTTCCAATCACAGCGAAAGCGTCAGTGGTACGGACAACGATTCGTCATCGTTCCAGGCCGCGCTGACCGATACATTGCCGACGAGCAACGGTGAGACCGTTTCCGACTGGGAGAACTCGACCGACCAGGAGACGGATGGGGACTCGTATAGTGACAACGCCTCATGGGGATCGTCCTCCTCTCAGGGTGTAACCACAAACAGCTCTTCTAGCCTCAATCAAACGAACAGCGTCTCGGACACGGAAGGTTACTCCGATACGGGTGCCGACACATCCTATGTAACCAACTCTGGCGGCGGGACGAGTACGGACACGGATAACTATTCCGACCGCGAGAGCCTTGGCGACCAGTTTTCCGACCAATTCGTGGTGACTCAGAGTACGTCGAACGGCATTTCGACATCGAACACGCTGGAATCTGACAGCGGTTCCGACTCCGACTCCAAGTATAGCCAGGATATCGACGCGGACTCGGGCAACTCGCCTAATGATGGTTCCGTCTCATCGTTGGAGACGATCACCGACCAAAGAAACTCCACCGACCAGTACGGCGATCAGGAGACGGCGAACGAGACCATCTCCGGCGGTCAGACAACGTTGGGCAGTACGGTCTCGGACTGGGACAGCGGATCAGACTCGGAGACGGACACTGATCAAGGTAGCGATACCAACTCGTCGAGCCTGTCGGACGGTGAGGTTGACAACTCGAACGACAGTTATGGCGATCAGGACATCTCCAACGATCAGTATCGGGATAATACCGGCACAACGCTGACCAACGGCGTGATCACGGAAACAACATCGAGCTCGATCAGTGGTTCGGATTCCCTCTCGTCCACAGACCAGGGCAATGACGACAACACGTGGAGCCCGTTGAATGGTGACTCCCGCAGTGACACCGAGAGTTACTCGGATCTGGATTCGTCGAACGATACCTATAGCGATCAGTCGGGAACCACTCTCAGTAACGGAGTGACGGTCACCACGGGCACGAATTCCGAGAGCGGCTCCGATTTCGACTCGTCAACCGACCAGGGGAGTGATTCCGAGTCGTCGAGTCTCACCGATGGCGAAACGACCGTGGATACGGATAACTACGGAGACCAAAGCCGCTACAACGATCAATATAGTGATCAAGCCTCGACAAGTACGAGCAACGGAAATATTCTGACGACGGGTACGGCAAGCGAGAGTGAGTCGGATTCGGAAACCTCGAATGACCAGGAAATCGATACCGACTCCTCAACCCTTGCCGGCGGCGGACCGGAAACGACTGGTTCGAGCCTCACCGACACCTCAATCACCTCGGATCAATACAGCGACCAATCCAGCTCGTCGGGCATCAATGGGGTCACCCAGACCACCACGACGGGAACCGATAGCGGATCGGACTCCGACTCGTCAACCGATCGAGAGACGGAAACGAGTACGCCCAGCACGTCCGCGGGTGTGTCGGAAAACGATTCCGAGACCGATGTCGAGCAAGACGGTTCAGGCGATCAATACAGCGATCAGTTCACCGTCAGTGCGACGACAACCGTCACCGGCAACCAAACGATCACGACCAGTTCAGGCATAGACACCGGAACCGAAACCGGGACATCCTTCGATTCAGGTAGCGACACCACTCTGTCAAGCCTCTCTTCGAGCGGCACCGAAACCGACTCCGACACGTTCACGGATCAAGAAGCGTCGAATGATCTCTATACCGACCAGTCCTTTGAAAACACGACGGTCGTCCTGTCAGGCAGTTCGACACTGACAACGGCGAGCGGTACAGACCTCGCCTCGGACAGCCATTCGGAAAGCGACCACGGCAGCGACACAAACTCCTCGGTTCTCTTCGGGGGAGCGACGGAAGGAGATTCGGAAAGCTATACGGATCAGAAGACCTCCGGCGATCAGAGTGGCGATCAATATACCGACATCGTGAACCTCACGGTTTCCAGTGACGCCCTCGTTGTCACCAACCTCGACAGCGACAGTAGCTGGGACGAAACCAACACCACCGACCAGGGTACCGACACCGATACCTCCAACCCTTCAACTGGCGCCACCGATACTGGCACCGACAGCCACCTTGACCAGGTGACTACCGACAAACAGTTGAATACCCAATACTCGACCACTGAGTCTTCCTCGTCGCTCGGATTCCTGATTTCGTCCAGCGCCTCGGACAGCGAAATCGATTCTCTGGCTGCAAACAATCAGCAAACCGATACCGAAGCGGACGTTAATGGTTCCGCACAAGACACGATGTCTTATACGACCACGGGCCTGGTAAACTCGGGAGGCCAGTCGTCTGATCAGTCTGTTTACTTCGAGCAGCTTTCCGGAGGCTTCCTGACCGGAAGCAGTAGCGACAGCGGTTCCGAAAGCGACCTGGACGTGACTGCGGATCAGAGCCACGAGACCGACACGTTTTCGTCTCCGACCGGAACGCTTACGCGAACGGACGTCGGCAGCGATGGCGATTCGAGCCAGTCGAACGACAATTTTCAGGACTCCTCTGAAGATACAAACGGGGCGATCACTGGCCAGTCAAGCGACAATACTTCCGATAGCGACAATCTCTGGTCTAGCTATGTCGATACCGGGAATTTCACCTCGACGGCTCCCACGTCCAGCGGTTCAGAGACGGTCTCCGGAACATTCACAACTTCGGAAAATTCCAGCGCGAATGAGCACGACACCGCAAACGACGTTGAGGATGACAATAATGGAGTTTTGACCGACGATCAGTCGATGAGCGACTCCGAAAGTGATTCCAACACGGAGTTTCAGACGCGCTATGGAACGGACGTATTCAGTGGTGTTGCCGTCGCGGGATCGACCTATGGCGGCACCGGCACCTTCAAGGAGGTTTATAACGACACGGACAATTCCTCCCTTAGCCAGACATCAAATACAAATACGGGTGCCGATGGAAAACCAACCGGTAGTGAACTTACCTCTATCGAAGAAATTAATACATGGAGCACTGTTCGCGACGATTCCGACACTTTGGTTACAGGCGGAACAGCCTCGGATGGGGTAAGCCTACACGCACAGGATTCTGGGACAGGGAGTACAAGTGGGATCGATCAAGAATCTACCCTTGATGGCGTAGTCAGTGAACAGGATAGTGTCACGATCCAGGATGTCGAAACGGCCAGCCTCTCGGAGAATGATCCCACTTCGAGCTATGGGGAAGTCACTAGTGAAGACACCACGACTACTAAGACGGGGCCGTTGGTTGGCGGGAGCAGTCAAACCACTGGCAGTCCCACCACGATTCAGACCGGGAACCAATCCGGGCCACTAGGAGCCGCATTCACAGTGGATTCTGTCTGGAGTGGCTCTCAGCCGGGAACCGTCTCCTCTCCGGACACGGGTAATGAGAGTTCCTCCACGACCGGCAATGGCTCTATCACTTCAAATTCCTTGCAAGCTCTGGACGGAGGGGGCGATTCCGCCGAAGGAGAGGGTTCTGGCTCAGGAACAGGGTTAGGGGACGAATGGTACAAGCTACAAGACACGCTGCGAGCAGGAAGCCATCCGCTCAATGAGCGAGAGATTGATGATTTGATATTCCTTAAGGTCCCACCTGATAAAATTCAGGAGATGATTGAGAATGGTGATCCGGCATATGCGGCCGATGCATTTATTCTTCCGTCTCGCTCGTCATCACCTAAGCCACTACCCGCGAACACTTTGGGCGTTCCGGATCCCCTGGTAAGCTTCATCGAAGGTATGGAAAAGGCCTTGGGTTTTGCCCAACCCGTAGTCACGGTGGTAGGAGTGGTGATGGACGCCGGAGGCGTGGTCACGGGTGTGGTGTTACTTGCCGCTCCCGACCCTACGCTGGGGACAAAGGTCGCCGGCGCCTCGTTGATATTCTTGAGCTTAGACGGGGCACGTGCTAAGATCGGTTCGTTGATGGGTCGCCCTTCCTCGACTCTCCTCGGAGCGGGCGCCGAGAAGCTAGGTCTCGCCCTCGGCATGAACCCCGATTCCGGTGAATTGGATCTCTTTAAAGCGGAGGTGGAGGGTTTCACACAGCTTGGCTTGGGCGCCTCGGCAGGAGTCAAATTTCTAAGTTCGGATGCCCAAGTTGAAGTTCCCCTTTCAAAACTTCAAAAACTCGAAAGCCTCGGCGCTAAAGTCGAATCTATCGCCGCTCCAAAAACTGTCGGCAGACTTTTGGACCAATCGTACAGACTCGGTGCCGAGGCGATTGAAATTCTTGACGCCGAAGGCACAGTCGTCGGTCGAATCCCATATGTCCGAGGAGGTGCTCCAAACGAAGGATTGACGACACTCGACCCATTTGATGTTCGGTACAGCCAATCAACTCCTAGACTTAAAGGAGCCACTGTCCCCGACCTCGCCGAAAGCATGCGTCAAAATGGTTTTATAGCGGAACCCGAACCAGGTAAGTTCCTGGATGTCGTACGCATGCAAGACGGAGGATTGACCAGTCTGGACAACACCCGTATTCTTGCTGCTCGCCGAGCTGGAGTGAATGTTGAGGCAAGAGTTTTCAACTTCGATGATCCACTACCTAATGACCCGGATTTCGTCGGCCGATTCATTGGTAGAAAAGGCCAGGTACCCACGACATTTGGGGAAGCCGTCCAAAACAGAATTGGCCGTCAAGAGCCATCACTATACAGACGTTTGTACCCATTAGGGTCACCTCTTACTGGCTCTGAATATTAAGGGCGATAGCAATGGAAAATCTGACGGCATCGGGATATCAGCCAGATCAGCAAGAAGTTCCCAAGGTTTCGCTGATCCTGCCCAATGAACTACCTCTGGGCTTCACCTATCCGCCGGAATTTCTATTCTTGGTGGACAATCGAATTATCTTCTTTCCGCCGTGGCAGCTTCTTTTCGGCGAATGGACAAAGGTTCGATTTGATGGAATGAGAAAACGATATCCGAACCGCCGATTAATACCGTTTGCGCGCAGATTCACTTCCGATGATGTTGCTTGTTGGGAAGGGAGTGACAACAAAAGCGTAGTCGTCATTCATGATTTCGCTTCTGCGGGATGGGAGGATCGAAAGGAGGTGTATGCAACCTTTTGGCATTGGTATCGTGCAGCAGTAGATGAAATGATCGAGCTTGAGTTTACCGACCGGCAGGAATAAGGTCGGAACAGATTTCAATGTTTGCATTTGCTTCAGAGGCTTCAATCACAGGCCCGCCCACCCCGTCCGTGCTCCACCCCCGCGCCGACCACCAAGGCTTCGGCATGCCTCTCGCCCCTGCGAGCGAGCGAACGAACAAAGCCCCCAACTCGCCGATGTTTGTTCGCACCGTGCTGAGGCGAGACATCGCCTCCTCCGACCACGCAAACCATATGCTGCCAGCGTAAGCGTCCGGAATAACTATTCTTGCGGGGTTTGGTAGCCTGCGAAGCGGATCATTCTGTCTCTTCCCCGGAGCCTACCCATGGCGAGGACTCCGGATCTCCAGCTCCACGCGCTGTGGCGCCAGCGTCTCCATCGGCAGGTCGATAGCGGACTGACGATCGCGCAATTCTGCGCCAAGAAAGGTCTCAGACGGCGACGTTTCATTCCTGGAAACGCCGGCTTCGTCTCCGTGAGCTCGCCGACACTCTCCCCACACCGCCGGCTCCGCCGGTCTTCCTCCCCGTCACTGTGCGTCTCTCCGAGCGGGCCCCCGCCGAACCACTCCTCATCGTGGCCGATCTCCCCAATGGCATCCGCCTTCGCATTCCCACCGCCGACGCCCGTCTCGCCTGCCGCCTTGTTCGTGCCGTCGCCGCGGCCAGGACCGACTCCGGAGGCCCCCGGTGATCCAATTCCCTGATTCCGTCCGAGTGTTCGTCCACATCCCACCGACCGACCTCCGCAAGGGCTTCGACGTCCTCTCCGGCCTGGTTTCCACCGCCTTTGGCCAGGACCCCACCTCCGGCCACCTGTTCCTCTTCTTCAACCGCCGGCGCGACCGCCTCAAGATGCTCTACTGGGATCGCGGCGCCGGGCTGGCCATCTGGTACAAGCGGCTGGAGATCGGCTCGTTCCAGATCCCCGCCGCCCCCGATCGGGCCGTCGCGATCGAGATGACCGCCACCCAATTGGCGCTGATCCTCTCCGGCATCGACCTGAGTTCGGCGCGGTAACGCAAGCGGTACCGACGCCCGGCACTCGAGGCCGAAAATCGGCCGTCTTTCCCTTGAAATAGGGCATAAACATTCAATAATTGCCATTATGAGTGATCCCGCCGCGTGGCCCACGGATCCTGGCGATTGTCACGACCTGCTCGACCGGCTCAGTCAGCAGGTCGAGGACCTCCGGGCTGCGCTCGAAGAGGCCGCCAAGATCCACGATCAGGCCGCCCGAGAGCACGAGCGGACCGTCGAGGAATTGCGGCGGCAACTGGAACTCTACCGTCGCTATGTCTTCGGGCCGCGGCGGGAGCGGCGGATCGGGGCCCCCGGGCAAGGGCACCTCTTCGAGATCGACCAACTCGGGGACGTCGTGGTGTTCCCCGAGCCACTGGCCCATGCCCCGGACGTGGCGTCACGGACGCGGCCATCGCGCCGGCCCGATGACGACCGGCTGCCGCAGGTCCGCATCGAGCACGATGTGCCCGAGGCCGAGAAGGTCTGCTCACACTGCGGTGAGGACAAGGCACACATCGGTGAGGATGAGGCACGGGTCCTGAAATTCATCCCGGCTCGGTTCAAGCTCCATGTCCACGTCCTACCCAAGTACGCCTGCTCGCACTGCCGTGAGGGCGTGGTAGCTCCCGAGATCCCACCACGACCCCTGAGTGGCTGCATCGCCGGGGCGGGTGTGTTGGCCGAGGTGGTCGTCTCCAAGTTTGCCGAGCACCTACCACTCTATCGATTTGAAGAGATCTCGACCCGTTATGGTCTGCATCTGTCCCGCAGCACGCTCTGCGATTGGATCGGCGGAGTCGCCGACTTGCTGCGGCCGCTGTATGAGTTCGAGAAAGACCTTGTCCTCAAGGGGCCGGTGCTCTGGACCGATGATACGCCGGTGACGGTGCCGGGCGGCCCGCCGCTGGGCAGCCACAAGGGGCGATTCTGGGTCTACATCGGCTCGGACATGGCCCCCTACGACGTGTACGACTTCACGGAGGATCACAAACGCGACAGGCCGGCGCGGTTCCTGGCGGGCTATGCGGGGTACCTGCAGGCGGACGCCTTCAGCGGGTATGACGGGATCTATGCCGGTTCCGACGGCCGAATCCTCGAAGTGGCCTGCTGGGGGCATGCGCGTCGGAAGTTCTTCGAGGCGCGGTCGTCGTCGCCGGCGGAGGCGTCGGTGATCCTCGCGATGATCGGGCGACTCTACGAGGTCGAGGATCAGGGCCGAGGGTTAATGACGAGGCGCGACGTGCGCTACGCCAGGCGGAGGCGATGCCCGTCCTGGATCGGCTCCGAGAGGAGTGGGATCGGCTGTCCTGGCGATTGCTGCCGAAGTCGGCGCTGGCCCAAGCGGTGACGTACGCCTTGAAGCAGTGGAAGGCGTTGTGCCGGTACGCGGAGGAGGCCGTCTGACGATCGACGACAACGTGTCGGAGCGTCGGCTCCGCGATCAGGCGATTGGTCGTAAAAACTGGATGTTCCTGGGGAGTGCCCGTGCGGGTCGGCGAGCCGCGGTGCTGCGCACGATCATCGCCGGGGCGAAGCGGCACCGGCTCGAACCCTGGGCATACGTGCGCGACGTGGTCTTGTAGCTCTCCGTGGATGCAAGTCCGGAGCGACTGGCAGACTTGCTCCCGGATCGCTGGGTTTTGGCACACCCCGAGCACGTGCTGAGCCATCGGCTCGAGGAGTCGCGCCAGAAGGCCCGACGCCGTGACCAACGGCGGGCGAATCGACGCGGGGCCAAGTGAGGCTCAGAAGAAGCGATGTTCTCTCGAAGTTGGCACGGTCCTCTATGGGACCGCCCGCGCTCCGCACCTGGTAATCTCGAATACTTACTTATCCGCTGGGAAAAATGCGAGGCCACAATTCATGGCTGAGTGTAACCGGCCCGGGTTACCTTGGCCGTGTTGATGAGGGAATTGTACCTGGAGACATCGACCAAAGTCGGGCAGTGCTAATTGGTGATTTGGGACCGGATCGGCTCATGGCCTTAGATTATAGATAGTCTGAAACTCGGCCATCGGTTGTGACGTTAGCGGGCGAGGATCATTCTTGTTGGCGGCGAGTGGCAGGCGACATTGAATTGTTCATGCGAGCAATTCGTTTGATCAATTGAGGTCTAGACATGGGACCGAGATCGAGCACGGAGCCAATTATTTGAACAATAAACACATCTTGACTAATGAAAAACTAAATATTATATGTATTGATTGTCTAATTATACGTCGCCACATCCCGAGTTGCCAGGTCTTCTGCTTTGCGACCACGAGACCAGATTGCTTTTTGTTGGGCCAACCATCATCGATCCTCCTCGGAGCGGGTGCCCATAAGCTACGTCTTGTCCTCGGCATAAACCCGGATTCCGGCGAATTAGGTCTCTTTAAGACGGAGGTGCAGGGTTTTACACAGCTTGGCTTGGGCTCGTCCGCAGAGATGACACTCCTGGGTTCGGATGCACAAGTTGAAGTTTTTTTTCGAAACTCCAAAAACTCGATGGTCTCGGGGCTGAAGTTGAAGTTATCGGTGCTCCAAACAAAGGTGCCCCAGGGAATGTAGGTGGCTTTAGCGAGCTATCCAACTCGGTATCTAATCTCGGTCCTGGCTTGCGGGGCCTTGACGAATTCCTAACTGACGGACGAACGACCTTTTCAGGAGTTTACGATCCCAGGACGAAGCAGCTTCTCGCCTATCCCAGTGGCCGGAATTTTCCTGTCGAGCCGATCGAAGCAATGCTCAAGGACGGTACCATCATCACAGAGAATATCGTCTCTATAACGCAGGCCACGAAGCTGTTAACGAGGTTCTGAGTCGCTTGACAAAGCACCTAAACTTAAATGAGACCAACGTCGGCTTTACAATCATTCCTAAAGCAGATTGAAACCTTTGATTGGAGTGGCCTTCCCGTTCGGTGAATGGCAACAATCCCTCCTTCAGGGGCAATGTCGTGCCGAAGAACCTGCAAGCCGAAATCAGGCGCGTGTTGAAGGAGATGTACCCAGGGAAAATCATCGAAGGGTAATCATGATTGGAAGTTTTGTCAACGGTCTGCTCTTACCCCCCGCTCTTGTCATCGCCATTGAAAGTGGTGTTTGGCAGACGCCCAAAAAACATGAAGTCTGGTATTCAATGTTTCCGGAGAAGGAGGTTGTTCAAACTACTCTCTATTCTTTGGCTGGGATGAGTGGAGAAACGTCGTGGCTAGCCAAAGCTGGACAAGCTTATCATGGTCGATCGGGTGAGACATTCGTACCCGGAGACATCGACCCGAGCCGTGCGGTACTGATCGCTGATCTGGGACCGGATCGGCTCATCGCCTTGGATTACAGGGAGTCTGAAACTCGGCCATCGGTTGTGGCGTTAACGGGGGAGGATCATTCTTGTTGGCGGCGAGTGGCTGATGATATCGAGTCCTTCATGCGAGCGATTGGATTGCTGGAGGATTTAACCTAGGCTTAACCACCCACCCCGATCTGCCCTTCACCCCCGCTCCGGCCACGCCGGCTTCGGGACGTCCCTCTTCTCACCCCTACGTGCGAACGGCCACCCCTGCGTGCGGGTTGACGGTGAGCGATGTTAGCGAACGAACAAAGGCCTCTGCGAGAGAGTTTGTTCATTCGTTCGTAGAGAACCTATCTCAACCAACAACCCCCCAATGTTATTCATGTCATCGGCACTCGAATGATCGCACAACGATGCTCGTAGGCGGGCACGTGATAGGAAAAACATAAGTCGTTACTGAGCTGTGAGCTAGCTTCGCTCGCACCAGCCAATGGTTTACTGTGGGACGGCGATGACTGGGATTCCTTGCTACTTCCAATGTCGATGCCCGCTAGTATGGTGCGTCAAAGATAGGGGAACTTAATTGATGTCGTGTGTGTCCAAGGGTCCGAGAGGGAAAGGGAGCTATGGGGATCGCGCCTGGCATCGCTGTAACCGATAAAGGCCGATCAACCCTCGAGCGAGGGTCGCTAGATTTGTGACTTGATGCGTTTTGGGACTATCAGGATGGGTGATCTACGAATCGTTTGCCTGGACGTCGATTATCGCAACACGGTTGCCGTTGCGGCGGGCATTTGGTTTCGCGGTTGGTCGGCATCGGAGCCCGAGGCCGATGTGGTGGTGGTTTTCAGCGATGTTGCCTCTTACCAATCAGGAGAGTTTTACCGTCGCGAGTTGCCTTGTCTGCTCGGCGTCCTGGCACGCGGCGATGAAGCCGATGTCGTCGTTGTCGACGGTTATGTTTGGCTTGCTCCGGGCCGCCCTGGTTTGGGCGCCCATCTCCATGATGCGCTCGGGGGCGACGCAAAAGTCGTCGGGGTTGCAAAGACGTGTTTCAGAGGCGCCTCCGATTCCATTGCGGTCTGCCGTGGCAATAGTCAGTCGCCCTTGTATGTTACGGCCGCAGGGCTTGACGTGGGCGAGGCGGCCGTTTCGGTGGCCGCGATGCATGGCCCCTATCGAATACCTTCCATTCTCAGAAAAGTCGACCAACTCGCTCGTATGCACAAAATTGAGACGTGATATTGTCAAGCTGTGAATAGTGGCGAGCGACGTCGCGATGATAGGTGACAGGTCTTTATATCTAGCTGATCGAACAGACTCCGGACCTCTGTCGACACTCTTCTCGTGGGGCGTTCCTCAACCTAAGGCAATCTCTCCAATGAGCTTGGCGACCTGCCCTGAGGTGAAGCGAAGTCCTACTTAAAATGCAAGGTATTCACAAAGAAATGCATTGATCAACAGCAGAATGTGAGGGTGATGGCCACCTGCGATTGCGTTACTCAGAGAGTCCGTCGTCCAGACCTGATTAGCCGCTTCCTCGGGAAGCCTATCGTTGGGAGGGCAAGAGCTGACTTGTCGCCGTGGGGTCTTCCTGCGCATGGTGAGCCGCTGCAGTCCATGGAGGCGAAAGGCATGCTGGAGGTTGATTGTCCATCTTTCGCGGCGGAGCAGGAGGTGAAGCTGACGATTGCCGTACCGGACGCGGTTGGTCGCCAGGGGCCTGGGGGGCCACGGTGGACTTGGTATCGGTGTGTCAAACGGGGGAGCCTGTCACCTCACAGGCCAGCCGCACGCTGACGCCATGGCGGACCGTTTGGTGCGCTAAGATCCTTCAGCCTTGTGGCGACGTTAGTCTTTTTCGCTAGGAGTTCCTGGGCCATCTGTAGTCCAGGCTGGGTCGACCAGGAACGGTTTAAGCTTCTGATTCTCCTCTTCAAGCATTTTCAATTGCCTCACCTTGCGCGTTACCAGGTCACCATGCTTGACCTTCTCACAGAGGAGTGTCATCGTATCCGTATTCTCAAATCCGATGGCCCGATTTCTGGGGAGCAGCTCGATCTCAAATCGACTGTAACAGTTTGTGGCCCAAGGGATTGAATCGATCAGGCGTGCAAGTGCGATTCCTTCATGAGGTCCGAAACTTTCTTTGGCGGGGAGGGATTGCTATTTTCAAGAGGGCCCCAGCCTGTTCGTGGCGGGTTCGCAATGCGGCTGGATGGAACGAGGAAATCCATAGCCAGCAATTCTTAGTGAAATTCCCGTGATTTTATTGGATATCGATGGACAATCAGAGCGTTTCGGTAAGCCAAGCTAATACATCGGGGCAGGGTGAGTCCGCCGAGGCCTTGTCTTCCTTGGGCCATGCAGCTCACCGCGAAGGGAAGAGTGAACGGGCGATCGAGTTTTTTTCGCAAGCCGTACTCCGCGATCCCCAGGACGCTACTCTGCGCTGGAATCGGGCGGCGTGCTATTTTGCGGTTGGGCGATATGACGAGGCCGCTCGAGATTATCGCGAGGCGAGCCGGCTGAAGCCAGATTCGGCGGCCTATCAGAATGACCTCGGAGTGGTGCTGGCGCGGCAGGGGAGACCTGAGGAGGCCGCGGTCTGCTATCGCGAGGCGATTCGCGTCAATCCTGAGTTTCCGGACGCTCATAATAATCTTGGGAACGCGCTTCGCATTCGGGGAAAGTCGGACGAGGCGATCGATTGCTATCGTGAGGCCTTGCGCCTCAGGCCGAATTACCCGGAGGCTCACAACAATCTTGGTATTGCTTATCGAAGCAAGGGGAAGCTCAACGAAGCTGTTGCGTGCTATCAGGAAGCTCTTCGCCTCAGGCCGGCTTACCCTGAGGCTCATCATAACCTCGGTATCGCGCTGGGGGCACAGGGGAGACATGACGCCGCGGTGGCCTGCTTTAGGCAGGCGATTCGGCTGAAGCCCGATTATTCCGAGGCTCTCGTTAGCCTTGGTGGCGCGCTGGTCGATATGAACCGCCCTGAAGAGGCGGCGTCGGCTTATCGTGAGGCGATTCGCATTCGCCCTCAGGATGCGCGTGCCCATAAGTGTCTCGGCATCAGTCTCGCGAGGCAGAACAAGGTTGAAGAAGCGATTCCGAATTACCAAGAGGCGATCCGTCTCAGGCCTGACTATTCGGACGCACATAACGACCTGGGTATTGCATTCGCTCGACTGAATCGCTTTGAGGACGCGGTTGCGAGCTACCGAAAGGCTCTCGATTTCCGGCCGAACTATGCCGAAGCCCACAACAATCTGGGGAACGCACTTCGGAATCTCGGGAAGTTTGATGATGCGATCGCTTCTTATGGAAGGGCTCTCGAATTGAAGCCCAACTATGCGGATGCTTATAACAATCGGGGGATTGCGTTTGCTGAGGTAGCGCGCTTTGACGAAGCGGTTGAAAGCTATAGTCGATGCATCAAGCTTCGTCCTCATCATGTGGATGCTCATTTAAATCGCGCTCTGACGTGGCTCCGGCAGGGGAACTTTGCCCAGGGGTGGGCAGAATATGAGTGGCGGCTCCGGAAACGGAACGTGTCGTCGCAGCCCCCGACGCAACCGTTGTGGAACGGATTTCCTATCGCGGGATTGCGGATTCTCCTGATCCACGAGCAGGGGTTGGGAGACTCGATCCATTTCATTCGCTATGCTCCTCTACTCAAGGAGCGCGGGGCGACGGTCTATTTCGAGTGCCCCCCAAGGCTTGTGAAACTCCTCGAGCGAATGCCTGGTATCGATAAGCTGATTCCGATCGGGCAGGAACGCCCCGAACATGACTTTCATGTTCCTCTGTTGACCTTGCCCGGGCTGTTGGGGACCTCACTGGAGGCGATGCCGGCGAGAACTCCCTATCTGGAACCCGATCCCGAGCTTGTCGCGTACTGGAAACGTGAACTAGCCGTGTATCCCGAATTCAAGGTTGGGATCAACTGGCAGGGTAATCCTGGGTACGCGGGAGACTTTCATCGTTCGATGGCGCTTCGATTCTTTGCGCCGTTGGCCAAGGTGCCTGGTGTCAGGCTCTTCAGCATTCAAAAGAATGATGGGCTTTCACAGCTTGATCAACTCGACGATGCGTTTTCGGTGGTGAATTTGGGAAGTCGCCTGGATGAAACGAGCGGGCCGTTCATGGATACGGCCGCGGTGATGAAGAATTTCGACCTGTTCGTGACGTCGGATACGGCGGTAGCCCACCTGGCGGGTGCGCTGGGAGTTCCCGTTTGGGTCGCGCTCTCGAAAGCGCCGGGGTGGCAATGGATGTATGGCCGAGAGGATAGCCCCTGGTATCCCACGATGCGCCTGTTTCGCCAGGAGCAATTGTTGAACTGGCCACCCGTTTTCGATCGCATCGCTCAAGAGCTTACGAAGTTGGTTCCTCGCTCGCTCCGGGCCAGGTCGATTGGGGTCAAGGTTTCGCCGGGTGAGCTCTTCGAACGAATCGCGAAGATGGAAATCGAGTTACAGCGGTCTTCCGATGAGATGAGCCGTCGCGCTTATCAGGCGGATCTTGCGTTACTCGTGGAGACACGAGACAGATTATTCCCAAAAAATGAGGAAATTGAAGCGATTGCGGTTGAGCTTCGAGACGCGATCTCGACGGTGCAGACCATTGAAGAAGCCCTGAGTGGCATGGAGAGCGCCGCGGATCTGGGTGGGAATTTCATCACGCAAGTACGCTCACTTGCTCATGCCAGGGATCGTTGGAAACAACTACACGCGAAGATCGATTTGCTGCTGCTCAACTCGGATCCCGAAATGTAAATGAGTCTTTGCATAAGGCTTGAGGGGGCTGTGAGCGGGCATTCTGCCCAATCCTTCCGGGCTTTCGACCTGAGAATGTCGCGAATGCCTGGCCCTGTTGAGATTTGGCCGGGCGTTCGCATTGAGGATTGAGGAAAATCGTTGCGGATGTGTCTGCGACGGATTTTTTGTGCAGGTCTTTCCGGCAAATCGCGTCGTTGTCATTCGTCGTGGGTGTTGAATGCCCGAAGAACGGCTCGAGATGACCAGAGCGGGATTCATGGGGAAGAACGGTGGCAAAAACTGAGCGGTTGTTTGCAGTGATCGACACGCTTCGGCGTCATCGCTCACCGGTGACGGCTGCCCAACTTGCGAGGGAGCAGGGGGTTTCTCTACGGACACTCTATCGCGACGTGCAGACTCTGCAGTGTCTCGGTGCCCCCATTGATGGTGAAGCCGGGATCGGCTACTTGCTGCGTCCGGGCTTTTTCCTGCCGCCTCTTATGTTCAGCCGAGAGGAGTTGGAGGCGCTCGTCCTCGGAGCCCGCTGGGTTGAGGCTCAGGCGGACGATGAGCTTGGCGAGGCCGCCAAGAATGCGTTGGGGAAAATCGCCGCGGCACTTCCTGACAACCTGCGCGATCGCATTGAGGACAATGGCCTTTGGCCTATCCCGATCCGGAAGAAAGGTGAAAGCGTACCGATCCTGAAATTGATACGGCAGGCGATGCGGCAGGAGAAGGCCCTGGCCATGCGCTACGAAGACCAGGCGGGCAATTCCTCCGAGCGGAACATTTGGCCGACGCTCCTCGCCTACTTCGAAGGTAAGCAAATCATCGCCGCCTGGTGTTGCATGAGAGGGGCCTTTCGTCATTTCCGCGTGGACCGTGTTATCAGCTTGACGCCTACGGAGAGCCCTTTCGGCAAGCCGCGGAGAGTCCTTGCGCGGGAATGGCGGGTCCAATGGGAGCGGGAGAATCCTTGCTGGTCCAAGGAGTCGGCCACGAACTCCTGACACAGACTGTCAGCAGGGGTTGCGTAGAATTCTCTCGACGGGGGAAATGCCTCCGGTGGGGCGTGCCTTAGTCACAGTCCTTTGTGGAGAGAATGATGAGCATAAGCCTATCTCTGCTGCCTGAGTTCGACCAAGAGATGGCCAACACGCGCCGGGTTCTCGAGCGGATTCCTGAAGACAAACTTGACTGGAAGGCCCACGAGAAGTCGAACACGATTGGCTGGGTCGGATTGCATCTAGCCGAGATTCCCGCCTGGCCCGAAATGGTACTGACAAAGGACTCTCTGGATCTCGCGCCTCCTGGCGGCGAACCTTATCAGAGACCGAAGGCCGAGTCCGCCAAAGCGATTCTGGAACGCTTCGATCTGAGTGTGGCCTCGGGGCGCGCGGCGCTCGCGGGGACGAGTGACGAGGAATTTCTCAAACCCTGGTCGCTACTCGTCGGCGAACGGCTGATCTTTACGAAGCCACGCCTGGACGTGGTGCGTATTTCGGTGCTCAATCACAGCATCCATCACCGTGCCCACCTGTGTGTTTATCTTCGTTTGAACAATCTGCCGGTCCCAGCGCTCTACGGTCCATCGGCCGATGAGCCGGATATGTAACCGGTTCTGAGGTTAGAAGTTTAGGAGAGGTCACTTGATCCTCTTCCTCGTCAAAGAGAAGCCGCCCCAACGATCAGCGATCTTCGGGGTATATCGAGGCGAGGAAGAGGATTGGTCGAGCTGTCAGGGTTTGGGGCTGAACGGCAGAGTGAAGCCTGGCTGGTGTCACCTCCGGACACAAAGTGACGTTTCCGGGGAAATGGGTGGTCTTTTCTCGAAGGGCACCCTCCGGATCCGGATTGACAAGACCAAAGGACATCATATCCTGCGCCGAGCTATTGTTAGACCTGGCGTCGGTGAGAGAGGTCTGGTCATGCGTCGACTTCGTGGATCGGCCGGTTTTACGTTGATCGAGTTGCTGGTCGTCATCACGATCATCGGACTCCTCATCGCCCTGCTTTTGCCTGCGATCCAGGCGGCTCGCGAAGCCGCGCGACGTATGCAATGCGCTAACAATTTGAAGCAAATTGGCCTGGCGTTGCATGGGTATCACGACGCCTGGGGCGCCTTTCCTCCGGCCTATTTGTCTCAACCGCTGGCGGGTAATGAACTCGGTTCGGGCTGGGCATGGGGAACGCTCGTTCTGTCCTACCTGGAACAGAGGTCGTTGTACAACGCCGCGAACTTTGATTTGGGCTTCGGCGAAGTCCAGGCGAGCAGTCCTGGATTCCCTGGCGGTCTCTTTGCGAACAAGACCGTGAGAAGGACGAACGTTTCGATATTTCTCTGCCCAAGCGGCGGAGGAGGGGAGGGACCCCTTGGGTTAGGCCTCGGCTCTCTATCAGTCGATGGAACCGCCAGTCAGTATATTGCTTCGGCGGGGTGGTTGGACTCCTCTCAATTGCCGATCCAGGGTACCGGTGTCCTCTACCCGAACAGCCGGGTTGCCATCGGTGATATCAGCGACGGGACCAGTGCGACCTTGATGATGGGTGAGCGTTCCCGCAACGTTGCAGACTCCGTGTGGTCCGGCCTCTTCTGGAGCGGCGCAACGCCAGGCCCACTCTGTACCAAGGTAGGTTGGCCCATTAAGTCTTGCGTCGATGTCCTCTTCATGCTGATGGGCAGGACGGGACCTTCATCCAACATTGCTAGTGGGAGTATCCCGAACGGGAACACTCCAAGTTACCCGGGGGCGGGGGCGGACAGTTTCTGGAGTCTGCATCCCGGTGGATGCGAATTCCTGTTCTGCGACGGCTCCGTCCGGTTCCTGAAGCAAACGGTCACACCTCAGGTCTTCCAGGCCCTGGCGTCGAGGGCCGGCAGCGAGGTAATCAGCTCTGGCCAATATTGACGCCATGAAGGCTATCTGAGACGTACTTGCTGGTGTCCGCGGCTGGGGACTATGGCGGTGGCGGCAACGCGAACACAGCCAATCGACCTCAATTCGGCACTTGCGACGGACGGTCCTCGGGAAATCTGGCTCCGAAAAACTATTGTCCTTCTCCCGCCGGCATCTCGAAAAGCTGGTAGATCTCCCAGGTTCCCTGGCCGACGTTCTCGAGGAAACGCCGCGTGTGTTCAACAACCTCTTCCTTGCTCGCGGCGTTGAGGAGGGCGTAGCCGCCCAGAACCTCTTTAGTCTCGGTGAACGGGCCGTCGGTGACCGTGAGCTCGCCGCCGGCACCTTTGTGCACGCGAACCCCCGTGGTGCCAAAGTGCACGCCTTCGCATTCGATCAGCCACCCCGCCTTCATGCCCTCGCCGATGAGCTTGCCCATGGACGCCATCTCGGCCTCAGTTGGCAGGCGATCCGTTGGTTCGTACGTGAAAATGCTGACGAAGCGCATATCCATTCTCCAGGGTTAGTATTTTGCTGTCACTGCAATATTGTCATATAGCACTGAAACGAATCGACATGAAGCAGAAAGTCTCTTCCGTACCAGCAGCGATCATCTCTTCGTTGAGCAGGTCGATATCGCGACCTATCGCTGACGAGTCGTAGTCGTCGGGGTGATGAATATCGACCAAATACTGCGGCGTGACTTCTTTCGTAATGGTCTCTGGGCGGGCCGATTGCCCTGCCTTCACACCCTAGTCGAACGGCTGGTCCGGAATTCGACAAATCGTCCAAAGAATTTTTCGGCCGGGTCCGTCTTGCTCAGACAGGCAATGGGATGTGAACTCGTCAAGTTGTTACGACGAAAGAAGTTGCACTGTAAATGGCGAAGACTCAACCTTGCGATTGAGGCGGGTAAAAACTTCGAAAAAGAGTCGCAAAACAAAGATGCGAGAAGAATAATCCGGGCGACAGGACGCCAATAGACCTATTTTGGACGGGCCTCGGAAATTGGCCTGGTTTAGCACAGCAACTGCCGTGCTCGGCCGGGTGACGTTTTGCGCCGTCGAAGAAAGGCGTGTAGTCCGAAGCTCTCACGCAGCGATCGCCGCAGTTCTTCAACTCAACGACGATCGCAGCGCCACCGTTTCCTGGTCCGTCTGTATCTGGCTCGCTGATCCTGCGTTCAGGCCGAAAACCATCTCGACAATCCTTGTGATCAAGCTCTTGTCCATCCCGCTTAGGATTCGGGGCGCCGATTCTTGATCGAGGCTGTGAATTATCGGCCGTAGCCGCTAGGGGAGGATACGATGGATTATCTGCGGACACTTTGTGGCAGTTTCGGCCTGGTTCGTATGTAGGACGCACGAGCCTGGTTTGTTCCCACGGATTTCGCGTATCGGTCGGAACACCGATGCAAGTTTGAGACTTCGCTTCGCATCGGAAAATTGTCCAACTTAGCTCAGTTGCACAAGCTTTTAACTCGCGCCGGGCGATGAAGCCGACGCACCAACGACTGAGCTAAGCCGTCCCGAAGGCCGGAGGGGGCGGCTTGAGCGATTTGTTAGACGCCCTCAGACGGGCAACTAGCTACCGCGAGTGTGCACTCTTATCAGGTCTACACCTGTCGCTGGAACTCATCAGGAAGTCTGCTGCCCGAGCTCTTGGGCGAGTCCGATGAGAATTCCTTCGGGGCCTCGGATGTAGCAGAGTCGATATGAATTTCCGTACTGGACCACTTCGCCGACGACCTCTGCGCCGTGTTTGCCGAGCCGGGCGAGCGTATCGTCGATGTTCTCCACGGTGAACATGACACGTAGGTAACCGAGAGCATTCACTGGGGCGTTGCGGTGATCGGCGACCACAGCCGGCGCGAGGAATCGCGACAACTCGAGCCGGCTGTGACCATCCGGCGTGCGCATCATGGCAATCTCGACGCGCATGTTCCGCAATCCAGTGACGCCATCTGCCCAGTTTCCTTCGATGGGGGCGCGCCCCTCGAGGTTGAGACCAAGCTCGGTGAAGAACTCAATGGCGGCATCAATGTCTTCTACCACGATGCCGACGTTGTCCATACGCTTGACGGTCATGATGTCTCTTTCGCGATAATTAAGATTTCTACGGCGCAGCGCCGCAAAGGGCTTGAAAAACAGAATGCATACATCTGTATGCAATATCGCTGGCTAAAGCCATACCAATTACCGAACTCCCATTATGGCAATAGTTTATCGTCGACGAACCGCCTCGGTAAGTATCGCTGAAGACGGCGCAGCGCCGTGCAATTGGCCTTTGAGGGGCGCTGACCATCCGTGGGTGGCTACCCCACGGATCTTTTATCCTGCGAAATCCATCGAAAAAAGGCGACGGATTTGAACTCGCCAACAGCCTGCTGCCACATGACTTAGAACAAGGCGTCGCCGGGGCGCGCCGATGTCATAGGGACGTTTGAACTTTGAACGTAACTGCCGAAAATCGTGCTAAAGCGTTACGGATTAACGAGAAACAGCTCGGCACGAATCAACGCGGCGAGCTGTATTCACTCAAGTCAGGGCGGCGGGATTTGAACCCACGACCTCTAGTGCTACCGTTGCGCTTTGGCTCACGGCGAGTGGCCGCGGCTCTTATGATGGCCGCCCATGGCCTTGGCCTGATGGCGGCGTCGCCACTGCGACCAGTCCAGCCCGTGGGCAGCCTCGTACGCGATCGGCCAGACGAGTCGCGCCAGCAAGCGATGCATCTCGGGAACCGTCAGCGGGATCAACGCGACGAACTGGCGCCGCTTGTTTTTGGGGGTGGCGGGGCTTCTTCGGCTCGTAGAACCTCCAGAAAGGCATGTGCTAGCAGTGAAAGCGTCACATGCCGATTCCATCCCATCCAACTCCGCACCTCATAGCCGTCGAGGCCGACCTCCTGCTTGGCCTGCTCGAAGGCCGATTCGATCGACCAGCGGCATCCCGCAACGTGGGTCAGTCCTGCAACTGTCGTCCCTTTCGGACCTCAACAGAGATAGTAGGCTCGCTCCGATGGGTCAGCGAGCGAGCGGCGGATGAGGAGACCCTCGACCAAGGCCTTGGAGATACGTCTCGGGCCGCCGCCTGAGATCCTTGCGGCCGAACCGCGAGGCGATGCGTTGGGTCAGTTCCTGGAATCGTTCTTGCCGTGCGGCCTGGGCGTTGGCATGAGGCATCGGGGACCTCCTTCATCGAGGTCCCAATTACCTCAGAATGACGCGCGACTGTAGGACTAGAATCACCAAAGGGCGCTACAGTCCGGGAGAACGCGCTCGAAATCAGAGTAAACCATGTCAGACCCCAATGCCGCGAAGTCATGTGCCTGACGTTCCACAAGGCGATTACTTCGAGGAAGGGCACGAAGGACTGTGCCCGTCGAGCAATCGAAGCTGGGATTCCGACCTAGCGGCTTAGCGGTAATGAATGTAGAGGTGTCGGATTCCCCGCGAGGAGAAGGACGGATCCATATGCACGCAGACCACCGAGTGATCTGTCGGCAAGGGGACGAAGCCCGCCGCGAGCAACGGACGCCAGGGCCAGGGACGGAGGCGAAGGAGTAAAACAAGCTGAGCCCCTTCCGCCGCCATCTGTGCAAGGGTCATCGTCAAGAGGGTCGTCGCAGCCGCCGATTCCAAGTCGTCCAGGGTCAAGAGGTCGATCATGGCGACCCGCAGCAATCCGTTAGCCCAACAGTCCAACAGATAGTAATTGACGAAACCTCCGACTGAGCCGTTGTTCTCTGCAACAATGGTTCGCGCGACGTCCTTGTAATGGAGTTGATGTCCCAGTTGGGCAGAGGTCCAGGAGTAGCCAAGATCCACTTTGTTGAGGACGTTGCGGGTAAGACGGAGGCAATCGGGCAGGTCTTCCGGACAATAAGGGCGGATGGCTTGCCGGCCGTGTCGCGGTTTCGGAACCCCCTGCACGAGCCCGAGGGCGCGCGTCCCGTAACGTTCAAAAGAGGATTTCGACCAGCGGGCGACGGCCGAGGCATCGAGGATTCGCACCCAGTACCCAATTCTGCCGAGGTTAGACGTCAGTTCGGGCATGGCCTTCCGCAGCCCGGTCCAGAAGGCGCCGCTTGGTGTCGTTACCCCGCCTAGAGAAAAGCCGAGGCAGAACTTGTACCCCCGGTCGATGTGTCGTTTCCGGAACTCAGACAGGAGTTGAAAGGCGACCAGTTGGGACCGACAGTCAGGGTGGACAGTGAGATGGCGGCCGATCGTGCCGCAGGTCTCGCGACCGCGAAGGCTGAAGCGAAAAGGCTCGGCGAAGAGGATGCCCACAAGCTTCGCCTGGTCGTACGCTGCCACGAGGTAATCGCGGCCTCCTAACTCCTCGGCGAGCAACTGCCAGTCGATCAAGCGTTCACCCCATCTCGCGACCGGGACCGTCCCCTGATACTCGGGGGTCCACACATCGTTCATTAGGCGGTCGACAGGCCCGGCGTCCCCATCATAGGTGCGTATTTCCAGCATCTCGATCGCTCTCCAACATGATATCTTTCTATTATTTTGCGATATTTTGTTAAAAAACAATATTTTTTGACGTTTGGGATCGCGATTGCCGGGCGGTCAGGGGATGGGTGTCGCGGAACATCGCGCAAGGGCCCTCGGAAATGCCGGCCCATGCTTCCCCTCTGTGTTGGCTGTCCCGATCTGGAGGAGGGACGAACGAGCATCATGCCGCCGATGAGCACCCTTGCTGGGTTCTACATCCTGCTGCCCCTCCTGACTCGCTCGATCATAGAGCCGATCGCATCAATGGTGCGCAGGTTGGCCGGCGTGATCTGGCCCAGGCCGAGGTCGATGCCGAATTCCTCTCGTAAGAATAACACCAATTCTAAGGCCGCGAACGAGTCAAGGACCGAAGAAGTCAACAGGTCCGTGTCGTCTTCCAACCCTCTCCCGTCTCCGCGAAGCATCCTGGTGACTATGTAGCGCCGGATCTTGTCGTTGATCTCCGCGCTCACCCGTGAGATCTCGTGTTCAGCCCGTGTCATGAGAACGACCCTCCCCGTAGCTCACGTTCGATACCTTGGCGGTCAACCTTCCCGTTGGAGCACCTGGGGAACGAGTCGACCAGGAAAATGTCGCGCGGCACCATCGGCCGTGGAAGTTGCTCGGCACAATGCCGCTTGACAGCCAGCACAGAAAGGTCCGGAATGGCGGGGGCTACCAGGGCCACCAGCCGTTGATCGAGGGCCAGGGCAACAGCTTCCTGGACTCCGGGATGGCGGCAAAGGGCGGCCTCAACGTCTCCGAGCTCCACCCGGACGCCTTGGACCTTGGCCTGGTGGTCGCGGCGGCCGCGGAAGAGGAATGCCCCGTCGGCTCGTTGCGTCGCGCGATCGCCCGTCGGGTACGGCCGAACCGCCGGTTGCACCCGGCCGTCCTTCCAGTAGCCAAGCATTACCGTCGGGCCGTCGACGAAGAGCTCGCCCACGCCCCCTCCGTCAACGTCGCGCCCGGCGTCGTCCCTGAGAGAGACGCTCGCCTGGCAACACGGCCACCCGATCGGAAGCTCCGGCTCATCCCCGAGCGGAATGGACTCCACAGGGTAATACAGGCAAACGTTGGTCTCCGTTGGCCCGTAGAAGTTGAACAGCTTGGCGTCTGGGAACAACCCTTTCAAGTCACACAGGGCCCGAATGGGGAAGACCTCCCCCGCGAAGATCAGCGTCCTGAGCTTGGGAAGGTCGGTCGCGCTAAAGCAGCCGGTCTTCATCAGCAACAGGTAGATGGAGGGGACGGTGTAGAGCACGGAGATCCCTTCCCGGCGCATCAGCTCGATTAGCCCGTCAGGGGCGAGCAAGGCCCATTCGGACGCGAGGACGAGTGTGGCGCCCCGGTCGAAAGACGCGTACAGGTCGAACACCGAGAGGTCGAAGTGTAAGGGGGCCAGGCCCAGTACCCTGTCCCGCTCCGACAATCCGATGGCGTCGGCAGCCCAGTGGACGAATGCCAGGGCGTTGCCGTGAGAGAGCACGACACCCTTGGGCACGCCCGTGGACCCCGAGGTGTAGAGGATGTAGGCCGGGTCGTCGAGACCGGTAACAGGGCGGGCCGAGGCGCCCGGATCGGACGGCGCCCTCAGAACGGCGTCCCAGGATAGGAGCCGGGTTGCCCCCCAAAGGTCCGGGCCGTCCCCTTCGACCAACACGATCGTAGGGACCGACGGGACTTCCTCCAACCCCTGCCAGGTCTGCCACTTCGCGGACGACAGCACCAGGACTTCGACCGCACTCTCGCTCGCAATTAAGGCCGCACGGCGAGGCGGCGACTCCGGGTCAATCGGGACATACACCCCCCCCGCCCGCAAGGTCCCCAGGAGGACCGCGATGGCACGGGCGCTCTTCTCCATGGAGAGACCGACCCGCGACCCAGGGCGCAGGCCAGCCTGCAACAAGACTGTCGCGACCTGATGGGCAAGCTGGTCCAACTCCCGGTAGGAGAGCCGGTCCTCCCCCGATACCACGGCGGTCCGGTCCGGAAATCGCTCCGCGGCGTGAGAGACCAGTCGATCAAGTGGCATCATCATCGAATTCCCATGTGCCGAGCGATCAGGCTACGCATGACCTCCGAGGTGCCGGAGGCGATGCGCAGCGGCAGGGCGTCGCGGAGGAGGGCACCGACGCCGGTCGATTCCGTAATGCCGGCCGCGCCGAAGACCTGGACGGCGTCCAAACCCAGTTGGACCGCCGATTCCGAGACCGAGAGCTTGGCGAGGGCGGCCGCTTCTCCACACGGCTTTCCTTCACGGAGCAGCCAGGCCGCCCGGTAGACTAGCAGACGGCTGGCCTCGAGCCGCAGCTTCATGTCCGCGAGCCGATGCGATACTCCTTGGAACGCGCCGATGGGCCGGCCGAATTGCTGGCGCTGGGTGGCGTGCCGGACGCAACGTTCCAGCACACGCTCCATGGCTCCGAGCCAGACGGCAAAAAGGCAGATCCGTTCCCAGTCCATTGCATCCTGAAAGATCGCGGCGGCCGCACCCTCCTCACCGAGTCGTTGCGAAGCCGAGACAACGCAATCTCTTAGGTGAATCGTCCCCCAGGGGGAGGCCCTCAGCCCTGTCTTGACGGGCTCGAGTTCCACGCTCAGCCCGGGGGCGTCCCGGGTGATGAGAAAGCCACTCAATTCCAGGGGACCGGCGCCCTCTCCCGTCCGGGCATAGACGAGAAACACGTCGGCATCTGGGGCATTAGTGACGTGGCACTTCCTTCCCGAGAGGACGTAGTCCGTCCCTCGGCGGACTGCGGTCGTTCTCATGGCGAACAGGTCTGACCCCGCCTCCGCCTCTGTAGCCGCATTGGCGCCCACCCAACGACCCGTCGCTAGCGGGCCGAGGAATCGCTCCTTCTGATCGTGGGACCCCGCTCGCCAAAGGGGGACGGCTGCCGCGAACATATGAGCGCAAAGCGAGAACATTAGGCCCGAGTCCTCGCACGCGCTTCCCAGCGCCTCGAGGACCAGCGCGGTGTCGAGAGCGTCAAGGCCGCCGCCGCCCCACTGAGCCGGAATCGGCAGCCCTGCATAGCCAAGGGCCGAAGCACGATCCCAGCATGCCCGCCAGATGTCCGCCTCGGAGGCGTGGGTGGGAGTCGCTGGAAGCGCTTCCCAGGCTAACGAGCGGACGCGCCGCAATCGCTCGGTTTGCACGGCCGTTAGACTAAAATCCATGGCTCGGTCCTCCGGGATGGCCGTCTGTAGACCGGCGCCTGGCCATCCGGGGAAAGCCCCAGCCGCTCCCTGCGCCGCCAGGCGTTGCGCGAGAAGGGTACGGAGACTCCCGTCTGTCCCAGCGCGAAGGCCTCGGCACGGAAGTCCCCCTTCTGGGGCAAGAGGACTGCCGCGGTCATGAGGTCGACGGGAGATCTAAGCGTGGTTGCGCTGAGTGGGCTGCAACACCCTTGGAAATTCCGGAAGCCGGGACTCTCGGGATGGAAGGCCGCCGGGACAAGCGAGCCACAGAGCAGCTCATCGAGTTTCATAAGTGTTGTCCACTCATATATTCTCAAGGAGTGTTAGACCGAGTTTCCTGATGGTTTCCTTGCGGATCATCGTCTGAAAGGGGGGGAGCGGTCCGGGCCGCCCCCGTCGGAGGCCGGACCTCGACTTCCTGCATGACCTTGGGTATTCCCTCGTAGAGGGTCGCCAGCCGCTTACGCTGCTCGACGAGCGGCTTGTCGAATCGCCCTAACTGAGCACCTCGGAATGATGTGCTCATATCGGCCAAGCTCTCAACCAGGCGACGGTCGAGCTCGAACTCGTACCGGACCAATCCAACGAGTATCAGCCGACGGAGGGCATCCAGTCCAAGGGAACCCCAGGGTTTCATGTTGCATGAGTAACGGCCGATGAGATCAGTCTCGGTCTCGCTCACCGGGATAAAGAAGATGACGTACTTGAGCCGGATCCGCCGCAACCGGCCGTCGGAACGCGATTGCCAGGCGATCTGGTAGATGGTGTGCACGGGCGAGAAATATGTCGTCCAGTCGCAGGTGAAGGGGTCGTCTGTTGACGCACCCAAGAGCGGGGCCCCGATCCAGGGGATCGCCTTTTGCGGCCCAATCGTGACCACCCGCACACTGTCGCTGGTGACCTCGGTCCGCATCTGAATGTCCGGCATGGCCTGGAGGGGATAGCCGAAGGTGCGATGCGCGGTGGCCGCGTGCTCCATTTCCGTGAAGTTGTCCAGCAGTAGCAACTGCGGCACCTTGACCCGGCGCCTGATCGTGAGGAACGGGTAGAAGTCCGGGAAATCGAGGTCGGGAATGGCCGCCTCGGCGCCTTCTGCTTTGACCCAGACGAAGCCGTGTCGCTCCGCCACCTCGAATCGGTGGGCGGAGGGGCAAAGCTTGGGAGTGCCCGGGCTGTGTCCTCTGCCGCAATCGTCGAAACTCCACCCGTGATAAGGACAGACCAGCCGCCCCTGGGCGACCCAACCCTTGCTGAGACGCATCGCGCGGTGTGGGCAGCGGTCAGCCAGGGCTCCAATGCGACCATCGCCGGCCCGGAAGAGCACGACTTCGTGGCCGCAAAGGCTTACGCCCCGAGGCTTCGTACCGAGCTGCCGGCTTTGAAGGACCGGGTGCCAGTGGTCGATGGCCGCCATCTTGGGTCTGACTCCTGCTTGAGATCGGGACCGCCGGCCCCCAAGGGCCGACACGCCTTAGCGGCTCTTGACTCAGAAGCCTGCCTACGAGCAAGACTGGGGGGCAGAACGCTCGGCCGAAGGACTCTACCGACCCTCGGCCCTTGCGACGTTCGCCAGGCTTGGCCCACTCGGGCGGAATGCGTTCGCGGTAAGATCCCCGAGCAGCGCGTGCCAAGGATGCGACTCGTTCTCTTCAACCTCCGTCGCGACTCCCCGCATCACACGTAGCACCTCCGGCTGATCCTCGTCGTAAACGTCTCCCTGGAGCAAGCGAAGCACATCCAGTCGATAACGCGGGTCGTTGATGAAAGCGGTAAAGAGGATATTAAGTCTATAGTATATTGAGATAAATTCATACCAATTGTTCGTGCCGCGGCGGATCGTCGACTCGTAAGTGCGGAAGCGGTCCTTCCCGAAATCCCCCGCCTCCGCCGCAGCGAGGATGTCCCGGCTGGCGAACCGCGCGCTGTTGAGGGCGATGCTGACGCCGGTCGAGAAGATGGGGTCGACGAATCGGGCCGCGTCGCCGATCAAGACAAACCGGTCGCCGCAGATCTGCGTCATGGCGTAGCTGTAATCTCCTTCGTCTTTCAAGGGGCGGAGCTGCCGACTGTTCTTGATGCCCTCGTATAATTCGGGGCGGTTGGCCAAGCATTCCCAGAAGAAGGCCTCTCGCGACTGCCGCGACGAGGCGAAGTGTTTTTTCTGAGTGACCACCCCGATACTCGTCACGGCCGGAGTGATCGGTATCTGCCATACCCAACTGTTCGTCAATGGCAGGAAATGGATGTAGATATAGTCTTCTTTTCCAGGGTCTCGCAGCGCCGAGTTGCGGTCGTACCCCTCAAACCACGTGTGCAGGGCATACTGGTCGAAGACGGGGTCGCGGACCTTGAGCTTGAGTTGGTTGCCCAGCGTGGTGTTGCGGCCGCTTGCATCCACAACCATCCGGACCTTCACGCCGACATCCTTGCGGCCCATCGGGAAGTGGACCTCAGGAAACTCTCCGCTGAAATCCACCTTCTGGACCCGAACGCCCTCGTAGACCGACGCTCCAAGGCGGTTGGCATGCTGGAGCAGCAGAAGGTCGAAGAGTCCCCGGTCAACGTGGTACGTGTAGTCCTGGTGGACGCCGGGCTGCTCACGCTCGTTGAACTTGACGCCAGCATTGGCGACCTCCATGCCCTGCCAGGAGTGGTCGAACTGGCGGCGGCTGGTACTGGCGGTCCAGACAGCCCCCTCTTTGCGCGGAAACGCGTGGGCCTCCATCTGGTCGAGAAAGTCCAGTTCGCGGAACACCCGCGTCGACGAGGGAACCAGCGACTCGCCGACGTGGGGCCTCGGGAACAATTCTCGCTCGAAGATGACACACGTCAGCCCGCCTTTGGCGAGGTAGGCCCCCATAGCGGCGCCTGCCGGGCCGCCGCCGATGATGCCGACGTCAAAATTCGGTTCCGACATTCGTTGTACCCTCTCTCACCTTAGACAGCCGCAGACGCGCGACGCTCCGGGGGTGCCTCAAGAGGCACGCGATTGAGCCGGGGGACGACAACTTAGGAGGCCCGCGCCGTCGGACGAACCGGCCGGCCCAGCCAGCTCATTGCGTCGGACCAACGGGATGGCAAATGCCGGGCGACGCGAAGGAACTGCCGGTAACCCAAGAGGGCCACCAGACCGAGGCTCCCGTACGCTCGGGCCAGGTTCAACATCTCCTCGCCCAGCGGACTGCCGGTGCGCAGTAGGGTGTATTGGTCGTCCAGTGAACCGAGCACGCGGAGATTGCTCAGACTGTCCATGACGGGGAGCAAGTGGAGCTGCATCTGGTTGTACCAGAGAGTTCCCTCGGCCTCGATTTGCCAACCAGAGTCCCTCCTGCCGACCAGGCCCTGCTCTTCCCAGCGGCGGAAGCTCCGCTGCTCCGCCGCCGATTCGACCAGGGAGGAAGGGACGAACAACTGAGCGATCGACAGCAGAAGGGCCCGCCGGCGCACTTCTTTCTGGCTCATCCTCTGCATGGCGCTGATCGGTAGCAGACCCTGGCGGACCTCGCGATGATACTGGTTCAGGTCGGGGATATTTCGATAGAGGGTGCCGTCGATGTGGCCGAGCGCCGATGGGCCCATTGCCAGGACGGTGTGCATGCCGTTGCCGCTCGCACCGTAAAAACTGCGTGAGAACCAGCCTCGGTCGTTTTTCTTGAACATCTCGGCCGCGGTCTGCCGGTAGCCCGATTCCGCAAGGATGCCCTGGGCCAGCCGCCGCTGGTTGAGCATATCCTCGCCATATCTGGGCAAAGGACTGGTCCCCTGCAGGACCTTGCGATACAGGGGTGTGCCCGGCATCATTACATAGCTGAAAACATCGATGCTTCCCGCGCCCCACGCGATGAGTTGACGTAGGTCGGACTCGAACGATTCCGTGCTCTGCTCGGGGCAGCCGTGAAGGAGTTCAACGTTGACCGGCAATTGAGGGTCGAGCGCGTGCGAGATTTCGAGCGCCTGGGCGTAGTCCTCGACGTGGTCGCCGGTCCTTCCGATCGCCCGCCGGACGTTCTCTTCCAGGCTCTGGATTCCGAAGCTGATCCGATTGAAGCCCTCGCGGACGCATGCCTCCAGATAGCCGGGGGCGTTCAGGTGGCGGGCGACCGACTCCAGCGTGACCTCAACGTCCGGCCGGACGTTGAAGTTGTCGCGCAGCGCCCCGAGGATCCGCCCGAGTTGCTCTGGGCTTAGCTCGGTTGGCGTCCCGCCGCCGAAGTAAATCACCGAGAACTCGCGATCCGCCAGGGCCCTTTGCCTGGCGTACTGTTGGATCTCCTGGATCAAGGTGGTGGTGTATTCCTCCGTCACCTCCGGGCGGGGCCCTTTGATCTTGTAGAACGGGCAGAAGTCGCAAATAAACGGGCAAAACGGCACGTGAATGTAGATCTGGTTGACATGTCGCGCCAGCCCGTCCGTCTTTTCTTTCCACGCTTGCACGCCGGGCCGCATCGGGGGGGGCCATTCGCCAGCGGGGCGGGGGGGCGCCAGCTTCATGAGCTGGGGCGGAGGGTAGTTGTACATCACGGACCAGGGGAGCAGCGTTGCGAATGGCCAGGAGGATCGATCGGATCGTGTCACGTCATGGTCTCCCGCGCGGGTTATGTGAAGTGTCCTGATGGCCGTGGCCACGTCCTCGGACAGGTGGATCTTGGGTTCCCTGTGCGATCACGCTTCGACGTCAAATTCTGCGAGACCCTTCTAGAAGCATGGCGAAGAGGGTTGTCTTGGACCCGCTCGTGGCGCCGGCGCGTCGCGAAGGGTTCAGAGGGGCACGGTTAGTGGCTCACGGTCCTCCTGCCTCGTCCCCACCACCGGGGTCTCCTCGATGCGATCCCGCCAGGGGGAGCTCCATGGTTCGCTCGCGGCAGGCCGCTCAATCGGCGCGGCGGCTGGCGCCACCACGGCCGGCTCGCGCGGCGCGTCTTCATTCCACGAGCCTCCTGGGTGCAAGGTGCTGATGTCCTGAAGCCGCTCGCGGATCTCATCTGCCGGAACTCGTTTGGCGCGAAGGATCGCCACCAATTCGGCCAGCGCGTCGCGCATTTGGACGGGGTCGGGCGCGGCGTCGCCCAGGGCGGTCTGAGCCTCGCGGAGACGCCGAGCGCGGGGGAGCACTTCGCTTTCATACACCCGGGTGTCGGGGTTCAGGTTCGGCGTGCAGGCGATGGCCTTGAGCACGGACCCGTAGAACGTCGGTGGACGGATCGTCATCGTGTGGCCTCCTGAGAGCTGAAGCGTCGGGGACGGGGGTCGAAAATATCGGGGGCGAGTTCCAGCCCCTGAAGGGCAAGGAAGCGGGCGCGGAGCAACAGAGCCGCTCCCTCCATCAGGTTGCGACCGACCTCCGCCACCCGCCGGTTTTCCAACGGCTCGAGGAAAGATCCGGCGGCCCACTGGTTGAAGGCGGCCATGGCCGGGCCGCACCAGATTTGGTAATCCGCGGTACGGTTCGGATCGCCATCGCGGGCCCACCGCGATGACATCAGCAGATACCAGCGAAAGACCAACCCCATGCGGAAGTGAGGGTCGCGGCGGCCGCGCTCGAGTTGCTCGGGGTAGCGCGGAGCAAGATACTCCTCGATCTCGCGCCAGACATCGTCCAGCTTCATGCCGAAAACGCGTTGTTCCAGCGACGCTCGCTCCGCGGCGGGGATTGCGTCGATGGCGTTGTAGCGGTTGTAGAGGTCGTAGAGCTTGCCGGCTCGGGCAGCGAAGAGCGTCCGCGTCTTGAGCACTTGGACCCGCGCACCGATCTCGAACATGTCGCCGGCCGGTGCCATGGCGACGCCTCCGCCGCCGTCGACAGCGGCGAGCATGCGTTTGGCGGTGTCGGAAGTGGCGGCCTCTCGGCACGCCTGGTTGATCGACCCGGTGAGGACGTAGTCGGCCCCGGCGATGAAGGCGGCCGCCACCGCCGTGGGCGTGCCGATCCCGCCAGCACAGCCGACCCAGGGGGGCTGCGCATAGCCTCGCTCTGCAACCACGCGACGGCGCAGCGCGCAGAGGCTCGAGAGCAGGGGCACGGTCGCCTGCTTGTCGGTGTGGCCGGCCGAGTCTCCCTCTGCGGTGATATGGTCCGCCACGGGCACCGATGCCGCCAGCTTTGCTTCTTCGGCGGTCACGTCTCCCGATCGCAACAGCCCGTTCACCAGGGAATCCGGAGCGGGCTCCAGGAACTCGCGGGCGACCTCCGGCCGCGATACCTTGGCGAAGACGTGGTGCCGCGCTTCCACCGATCCGTCGCGCCCTCGGCGCAGCCCCTTGAGGCGATAATAGACGACCGGCGGCGTCAGTCTCGCGTAGCCCGAGGCCGAGACGCAGCGGACCCCCTTACGGACATAGAGCCGAGCCGCCTCCCACTCGCGGTCGGGAAGTAGGGGGCTGTGCAGCAGGTTCGCGCCAAAGCTCTGGCCGCCCGGCAACCGCCGCCGGATGTCGTCGATCGCTTCCTCGACCTGAGCGAGCTCGACCCCGCCAGCCCCGTAGAATCCAAGCATCCCCTCGAGCGCCATGGCCGCAACCAACTCCGGCGAGCTGATGCCGCCGGCCATGTCACCCGCGATGTAAGCGTAGCGAAGGCTGTGGGCTCGGCGGAAGCCGGGGGCGCCCAGCGACTCGGCGGCCAGGGGCGGCGACCAGGCCATGGCTCCCGCCGGAGCGCCAGCGGGGCCGGGCGCTGGCACTAGACCAAAGCTTCCATCGGCATCGCCATCGCGGCCGACAACGGCCCACAGACCCACGTCGAGCCGTTGGAGCATCTCGGCGTGGCCCGAAGGCCGGCGCTGGGTCGTGCCGTGGTGCCCTGTCACGCGCCGTCCTCCCGCGCTGACAGCCCGAATCCGTGCTGTTGGGCCAACTGGGTGATGTTGTGGACATTCTCCCGGCTGATCGGCCCGAAGGAGAAGTGGCCCTTCCAGTCGCTGAGCCCGACCAGCAGGGTCTCAGCGACGCAGGCGAAGACCAACTCGGGCGGCAGATGGCACCCACAAAGTCCCGGTCTCTGGCCCAGAGGGAGCCGTACCTCGCCTCCGGGGATCACGAGCACATCCGGCCGATCTCTGGCGACTTCCGCTGCGATGTCTGTCGGCACCGCCACGTCGCAGATGACCACGGGTCCGGAGGCGAGATGCCTGGGGAAGATGATCGGCTCGGGTGCGTTGGACGCGGTGAGTACGGCCGGGCAGAAGCGGAGGTCGTGCAGGTCATCGGAGACACGCAGCGGTGCGTCGTCGCCGCGCTCGCGCTGGACCTTAGCCAGCAGTGTTATGGCCTCGCCTTCGGCAAGCGGCCCCCCAGACAGGCGGGCACGGATAGATTCGCTCTGCAACAGCTCGGCGGCAATCCCCGTGGCGGGTCGACCATTCGTGGAGGTCAGCCGGTCCCAAGCGTCGTGAAGGAGCTGTGCCGCCAACTCCTGCAATCGCGGCCTGGACTGCGGCCGACCGATCAGCAGGAGGCGCCCGGCCTCCTCGGCGACCAAGCGAGTGTAGGTCGAGCCGATGTTTCCATAAGCACCGACGATCCCCACGCTACAGTCGCGTAGGTCGATGCGCCGATCACGGCAGGCGCGCCGCCAGGCCCCCAGCCCAGCGCTGACGGTCAGGGCATTGCCGGTGGTCAGGCTGATGTCGGCGCGGGCGGCACGGACGGCGTTGTGCGTCACGATGGACAGGTAGCCGCCGAGACCAACGGCCCGGGCGCCTCCCCGTACGGCGCGCTCGATCTCATCATCGATTTGAGCCCGGAGCCAATCAAGGTCGTCGGCCTGCAGCGCCTCGGCCAGATGGTCGCTTGTGACGAGGAAACCGACCATCTCGAAGTGGACTGAGCCCCCCGCAGAAGAACGCACCCGCGCCCGCCGCGCAATCGTTGGGGGCGTGACTCGGCTGAAGCGCCGAATAAGATCTCCGAGTCGCTCGCGCGGTACCTCCTCAAGCGACGGATCCCACCAGACGATGTCCTCGGGCCCTACGAAGTGACTGAAGAAGGAGACCTTCGGCTCTCCCGGCAGCGGGAAGACATCCTCGGGGATCGGGAGATTGCTCCAGTCGGCGACGGGGCCAAGGGGATCCTCGTCACTACCGACAAGGTGGCGGACCAGCCGGCCAGCGTTCGCCCTTGAGATGATCAGGCAGAGCTGCCGGAGTGCGGCCAGACAGTACCGGCCTTCCTCGCGGCTGACATAGGCCCATGGCTCCAGTCGCAGCGTCAGGGGAGCTGACGTGGTCGGCAGCAGCCGGATCCGGTGGACATTCAGCAGGTAACTGGCACCGAGCAGCCCAAGATACGACCCCGCCAGACGAATCAGCGCTGAGGGTGAGCGCGACGGCGCCGCGAGCTCGATCCCAATGAGGCAACCTTGTCCTCGGATTTCATCGATGACGTCTGGGAATTCTCGGCGCAGGGCGTCGAGCCCAGCAAGCATCTCCTCTCCCCAGGCGGCACATCGCGCCGGCAGGCCGTCGCGGTCCAGTAGGCGAAGTGCCTCCAGCGCGACCAGCGCGCTAGGGTCGTCCTCGGCGAAGGTCGAGGAATGCACGACGTCGAACTCCGGCACGTAGCGGTCGCTTTGGATGAGCAGCGCGGAGATCTTGGCAAGCCCCCCGCCCAGAGCCTTGCCGAAGGCATAATAGTCACCGCGCAGACCGGCGGTCTCGGCCGCGGTGAAGCGGCCGCACCGGCCCAGGCCGGTCTGCACCTCGTCGACGACGACGGGGAAGCCATAGCGGTCAGCCAGGTCGCGCAGCTCGGCCAGTAGCCGGGGGCTCAGCGGGTAGACACCTCCCTCACCTTGCACCGGTTCGACGAATGCGGCGGCCACCGAGCACCAAAACCGTCGCCTAAGCGCCAGTCCACCTCGGCCGTCGTCGACCACGGTCAGCAGCGGGCGGACCTCTCCAGCCACCGCCTCGCGCAACCTTTGAGCGTCGTCCGGGTCGAGGAACTGGACTTCCGGGGCCTCGGGAGCGCCGGCGACCTGGTAGCCGGGGTTGAAGGTTAAGCGGAGGGCACCGGCGGTCTTGCCGTGAAAACTACGGCGGACAGCGAAGAAGCGGGGCGGAGCGTCGAGCGCCAGCGCATTGTGGCGGTCAAGCAGCCGGAGCAAGCCGGAGAGATGGGACGGGACATCATCTTCCCCCACAACGGCGACGGCGCGACGGAGGTCATCGGAGAGAGGCGCATCGTGCATGGCGTGCAGTAGCAAAGCATCGGCCTGACGCTGCCGGCGGCGCCACACCTCGACTCGACGGCGAGCCTCCATCCAGGCATGTTTCAAAGCCGCCTCGATCGCCTCGGCGCCGCTATTGGCGAACACAGCGACATAGTCGCGGCCGGTAAACGCGCGGACCCGCGCCGAGAGCTCCCGTGCGAGCTGCCCGCTTGACCCGCGTAGCGATGCCTGCGCATGGGTTGGGACGCCTGCCTGCAAGGCGCCGTGCAGTGCCGCGACCAACTCTGGGTGGTTATGCCCGAACAACGTCGCGCCGAAGCCACCCAATAGGTCGAGCACACGGACGCCACGCCCGTCTTCCTCGTATTCGAGGTGGCCGCCGGCGCCTCTGAGGAAGCGCTTGTCGAGCCGAAGCGCCGCCAGCCGGCGAGCGAGCAACGGCTTCATCCAGACCCCATAGTCCTCCGCCCCGTCGCGCAGGACCGGAGCCATCGGGGCAGCGACCGGCGGCGTATTAGACTCCGCATGGGGAGGCTCCGCGAAATAAGTTGGGGGCGGCGCCAGGCTCTTCTGCAACGGTACAGGGGTGTCGCGCAGCAGGGCCTCGAGTTGCGCGGAGGGGACAGTCTCGTACAGGTAACTGGCAAGCGACGGAAGATCGGCGTGGTCGAAAAGGAGCGTCGGCGGCAGAGAAAGGCCGGTATTGTCCTCGATCTGTCGAAGCATCTGGACCGCCGAGATCGAATCGATACCGAAGTCCTGGAACGGGGCATCGGGGTCGATCTGGTCGGCGTCGATCTCCAGAAACTCGGCCAGGCGTTCGGTGAGGTACGCCTGGACCTTGGCAGCCTGAAGTCCACCGTCTGGGCGGCCTGCGAGGCCCTGCGTCGGCGCTGGGACCGAGGTGGAGAACATCCATTCGGGCACCATGGCGATGCTGAACTGCGCCGCGGGGGACGTCAACGTCTGGCCCAGGGCGTCGAGAGCCGCGTCTGGCTTCAGGGGCTCAATTCCCTGCGCCCGTAGGATCTGCTCCATCCCGGCGGCCATGCCAACCTCGCCCCAAGGCCCCCACGCGATGCTCCAGGTAGGCCGGCCCTGGGCAGTGCAATGGACCGCGAAGCTGTCCAGGAGTCGGTTGGCCGCCGCATAGTCCGCCTGGCCCGCGTTACCCAACCAACCCACTACAGACGAGAACAGCACAAGGGAGGCATCTCCCCGCGCTGCGTCCAACGCCAACGCTGCTGCAACCTTCGAGTGAAATACCTCGTCGGCCCCCTCTAGCGGCTTGCGCTGGAGCAAGGCGTCGCGGAGCACCCCGGCCGAGTGAAAGACCGCGTCAAGCCGGCCGTGTCGGGTGCGAATATCGGCGATCGTCCGGCGGACGACGTCCATGTCTCCTACGTCGATCGCTACGGTTTCCACCCTCGCTCCGCGCGCCTCGATCCGCCCCACAGCTTCAACCCGGCGCCGGGCTAAGGGGTCATCGGGTAGGGCGAGCGACCCACCTGGAGGGAGCGGAGTCGTCCTGCCGGCAAGCACCAGCGTCGCTTCACTGCACGTTCGAGCGATCCACTCCGCCAGCGCCAGACCGATCCCGCCGAGGCCGCCTGCGATTAGGTAGACCCCACCTGGCCGCATTGGTGAGGGGTGGAGACCGAGCTCGGCGGCGGGCACCAACTCGGGAACGGCGACCAGGCGCTGGCCAGAACGGAAGGCGACCTCATTCTCACTAGCTGCGGAGGTAAGGTCCTCCATCAATACGGCCGCGGCCTCCTCCGGGCCCGCCTCAGCGAGTGAGATGTCGAGACACTGAATTCGCCACGGCCGGTATTCCACCCCGAGCACGCGGCCCAGCCCCCAGGCCAGCGCCGCGGAAGGCCGATCGCAGCAGTCGGACGGTCTGGTGAATTGACAATCGGCAGTTACCACCCTGAGTGCCAGCTCGAGTCCGGGCTCGACCGCACGCAGCGTCCGCACCAGGTGCGCGAGCGAGAAGAACGCGTCGCCGGCCTGCCCCCGGAGGTCGGCCATGGCTGGGGTGCCGCAGTCACATGCCCAGCAATGGATGATCTCCCCCGGCCGCACCCCTTTAGCGAGCAGAGTCTGCCAAAGCTGGGTGTAGTCCTCTGGGGTTTCCGGTCTCAGCTCGAAGCGCTGTTCGTCGACGGCTCGGAAGTGCGAGCCGCGGACAATCACGATCACCGGTCCCCACTCCGCCAGCCGTTGGGCCAACTCGGCGCCGACGCCCGCAGTGTCAGCAAAGATCAGTCGCGGCAGGTCTGTGCCCGTCGCGTTCGTACGCAAAGGGGACGGCCGCCACAGGGGCCGGAATATCCGCGCAGGGGGGCGGTCTGGCGAGGCAGGGGCCGGCCGAGCCGGCGACGCGACTGCGGACATTAGCCGGCTCGGCACGCGTCGGGCGCTAAGCCCGCGCATCTCCACGAGAATGCGGCCGGTTTCGTCGGTCACCGTGACTTCAGCCGTATAGCGCCCGGCCTGGTCGCCGTGAAACACGCGGCCGTGTCCGAACGCCCGCCCCTGGAGAGGAGCATAAATCCGCACTTCCTCGGCGGCGAAGGGCAGGAAGATCCCACTTCCGTCGTCCGGCGCAGCCATGGCCAGCCCGGCCAGGGCCTGAAGGGAGCCATCGAGCAAGGCGGGGTGGCAGCGGCAGTGAATCGCCTCATCATCATGGGGCGCGAGGACGCACAACTCGGAAAAGACCTCTGACCCGTTGACGGTCACGCGCTGCAGGGCCCGCATGCTCGGTCCGTACTGAAGGCCGTGCGCCGCAAGCCGGCCGTACAAGTCTTCGACTGCGACTTCGTTGGAGCAACGTTCGCGTACGGCCGCTAGATCCAGGGGCTCGGGAACGGAGACAGGGCCGGCTTCCGCCACGGCCGAGGCTTGCTCGAGCCAGGTGCCCTCCGGGGATCCCCCCTCCGACGCAATGAACAACTGGCAGAGAACCCCTCGCGGCTCCGGGCGACAGCGCAGTTGGGTGCGGAGCGAGCCGTCCTCCTCGGCCCAGGCCGGCCGATGGAAGGCGAGACTTCGGAGGCATCCGACGGAGGTGCCGAGAACCTGGCTCGCCCCGGCCAGCAACATCTCCACCGAGAGAACGCCTGGCATCAATGGTCGGTCGTTCAGACGGTGGTCGCTCACGTAACCGGCCAGGGTCATTGTGCTCATCTCCTTCCCCTGTTCTTGAGGGGATCCACGGAGGGGGCCACCCGCCCATTGCTTCCCAGGTTCATCTCGAACACCAGCTCTCCCCCAGCCCCACGGCTCGGCGCGCCCAGGAGGTGGTGTGGCGGCGGCAGCGGCGATCTGTCGCGATTCGAGACCGGGGCGGGCCGCGACGGCGCGACGGACTCGGCGGCCTCCGGCCGGCACGTCACCTTGTCGAACGGATAGGTTGGTAGCGAGACCCGCCGGACGCCTGGTCCGCCCAGAACCTCTATCCAGTCGATGTCCGCGCCGGCGACGTAGGCACGGGCGACTTCGGCGAGGTCCGCAGCGCTCACCGGGGAGATCACCTTGGGGGCCGGCGGTCTCGGCTTCGCCGCGATTCCGCGCCACACACCTTCGAAACCGCTCGCCCCCGTCAGCCCTCGCCGCAGCCCCTCGCGCGAGGAGGCGAGCACCGCCAGTCGGAACGCGAAATGGGAACGCCCAACAGCAGCCGTGAAGCAAACGTCCGCCAGTGCAAGCGACGGATCCGCGTCAAGCCGTGCCGAGAGTGCAGAGGCAAGCCGCTGCAGAGCCGTTTCCGTCCGGGCGGAGAGCACCAGCAAGTGGCACGGCCGCGGCGGCGCCTCGGGGCGGAGCATGGCGGGAGCCTCCTCCACAACAACGTGCGCGTTGGTCCCACCAATTCCAAAGCCGTTGATGCTGGCTCGCCTCGGCGCGCTCCGGCGCGGCCAGGCTCTCAGCCGATCCACCGCGTAAAACGGCGTCTCCTCGAACGAAATCATCGGGTTGATCTCGGCGAGGTGGAGGTTGGGAGGCAGTTCGCCGGCCCGCATCGACAACAGCACTTTGATCAGCGACCCCACGCCCGACGCTGGCTCCAGGTGGCCGACGTTTGTCTTCAACGACCCGACCCCGCACCGTTGGCTGACCCCCGGTGGGAAGAGACGGTTCAGCCCACCGACCTCAATGGTGTCGCCCAGGGACGTCCCTGTGCCGTGCGCTTCGATGTAGTCGAGGTCGTCCGGACACAGTCCGGCGTCGGACAGGGCGCGGCTGGCGACCTCCGCCATGCACGATGGGCTGGGTACCGTCAGTCCGGCTGTCTGGCCGCTGTGGTTGACCGCGCTGCCGCGCACGACGCCATAGACTTGGTCGCCGTCGGCCACTGCCTCGGACAGTCGCTTGAGCACCACCACGCCGACGGCCTCCCCGGGAACGTAGCCGTCGGCATCGCGGGCGAAACTCCGGCAGCGGCCCCCCGGCGAGATCGCATGGAGCCGACTTAGCGCTTGGTAATACAGCGGCGACATGCCTGCGTGGACCCCGCCGACGATCGCCGCGTCGCATTCGCCACGCCGCAGGCTGGCCACCGCCAAGTGCAACGCGACCAGCGACGACGAGCAGAGCGTATCGACTGTCAGGCAAGGGCCGCGGACATCCAAAAAATACGAGAGGCGGCTGGCCAGAATCGCGTTGTGGTTGCCCAGGGCGACGTGGGCATCCGGTAGCGCGTCGCCGAAGGTCAGCAGTTGGTCACGAAAGTGCGTGTGGCTGGCACCGATGAAGATGCCACAACGGTCGCGCGGAAGGGTCTGGCCTGCATGACCTGCATCCTCCAGGGCCTCCCAGGCCGTCTCCAGCAGCAGGCGCTGCTGCGGATCCATCCACCGCGCCTCCCTCGGCGATGAGCGGAAGAAGAGGGGATCGAACCGGTCGATGCCTTCGAGGAAACCGCCATAGCGGCCGTACGTCGTCCCCACGCGTTGCGGATCTGGGTCGTAATGGGCGGCTAGGTCCCAACGCTCGGGAGGCACCTCGGTGATCGAATCGACGCCGGACCGCAGGTTCTCCCAGAACGTTTCAAGGTCGGCCGCGCCAGGGAACCGGCCCGCCATGCCGATGATCGCGATCGGCTCATGCCCCGCCGCCAGGGGCTGAGGAGCACCGGCATCCCTCCCTGGCAGAGCGGCTGTGCGGCCACCGGCCAAGGAGACCTCAATTAGCCGGTCGCCGTAGTCGCGGACAAGGGTCTCAGCCAGCTTTTCCACGGTCGGCGCATCGAAGAAGAGCGTCGGTGGCAGCGATACGCCAATCCGATCCTCCAGACGACGGTGGAGGTCCAGACCGGTGACCGAGTCGAGGCCAAGCTCGTAAAACGGAAGACGGTAATCGATCTGCTCGGCCGGCAGCTCCAGCGCCTCGCCGAGGTATTGCGCCAGCACGCCCTCGACCACCTCGACCGAGACCGCTGCCGGAGCCGAGGGGGGCGTTTTCGTCGGCAGCAGCGCCGGGGGCGGCGGCGCTGCGAACTGCACTGGGAGCAGGGCTGGCGGCATCGCGGAAAGATCCGGACCAGCGGCGACGTCGAGCCAGCACCGCGCATTGTCGAATGGATAGGTCGGCAAAGGGACGCGACGGCCGCGATCGATGACGTCGGGCCAGTCCGGCTCCGCTCCGCCGACGTAGGCCTCGGCGGCCTCCGCGAGCGATCCTGGGCTTGAGGGGAGGCGGACCCCTGTCTGCGCAGGCGTGCCCGTCCATACCTTGCCCACGGTTCGCTCTCCAGCCAAGAAAGCATCCAGGAGGCGGGCCAGTTCACCGGGCGTCTCGGCGATGACGGCGAGTCGCGAGGCGTGATGCGCCCGCGCCGCCGCTGTGAAGCAGACGTCGGCCAAGCAGGCATCCGCCTCTATTTCCAGATGGGCGTGGAAGCGCTCGGCGTATCGCTTCAAGGCGTCTTCGTTGCGGGCTGACAGGAGAAACAATGCCGGGCCAACCGGGACGACTGCCCGGCGTGGTGGGTCGGGAGCCTCCTCGACAATGACGTGGCTGTTGGTTCCCCCCATGCCGAACGAACTGATCGCCGCTCGCCTCGGCCTGGCGCCTCGCGGCCAAGGCCGGGGCCTGTCGACGAGGTAGAAAGGGCTGTTGGCGAAATCCAAATGAGGGTTCGGCGTGCGGAAGTGCAAGCTCGGGGGGAGCACGCCATGCCGAAGCGCGAGGATCACCTTGATGAGGCCGGCCATCCCCGCGGCGTACTCCAGGTGCCCGAGGTTGCTCTTCACCGACCCCAACCCGCAAGAGCCTGGGCGCGCCCCGTTCGAGGCCAGCACCAGGCCCTTAAACTCGATCGGGTCGCCCAGCGCGGTGCCCGTGCCGTGCGCCTCGATATAGTCGATCATCTCGACGCGAGTGCCCGCCCGCTGATGGGCCAGCGCTATCACCTCGCGTTGCGAGAGCGGGTTGGGAATCTCGAGGGCGTTCATGCGGCCATCGTGGTTGACGGCCGTTCCTTTGATGACCGCGTGGACCTGGTCGCCGTCTGCCATCGCCCGGCGCAACGGCTTGAGGAGGAGGGCGGCAACCCCCTCTCCCCGCACGAAACCGTCCGCCGAGGCGTCGAACGTGCGGCATTGCCCGCCCACCGCCTCCATGCCGTCCTGGCGGAAGGCGGCGAAGACCGCAGGTGAGAGGATCAGGTTGACGGCTGAGACGATCGCACTTTCGCAGTCCCCCGCCTTGAGTGCCTGGCACGCCAGGTCCAGGGCCACGAGTGAGGAGGAGCAACCCGTATCCACGGTCATCGACGGCCCAGTCAGGTTCAGCGCATGCGAGATGCGGTTGGCCAGCACCGACGGCATGCTCCCAAGGATGAACCGGCGCAAGTCTTCCAGGCCGGGTACGTCCCGGGCGAGTTGCCAGTACTCGCCGCCACCCCCCGCGACGAATACCCCCGTCCGGGCCGTTGGGGGCCGGCCGCCGTAACCGGCTGTCTCCAGCAGCTCGTGGCAAGTCTCCAGCAGGAGCCGCTGCCCCGGGTCGAGTCGCTTCGCCTCGCGGGGCGAGAGCCGGAAGAACTGCGGGTCGAACAGTTCGACATCGTCGATATACGAGGCTCGAAACTCCTCCGGCGCCGCTGCGCGGAAGCCGGGCACCAATTCGGCGCGCCGCTCGGGAAGCGGCCGGACCAGGGCCTGACCTTCGACCAAGTTCTGCCAAAAGCGATCGAGGTCGGGCCCCCCGGGGAAGCGGCCGGCGAGGCCGATCACGGCGATGTCGTCAACCCGTACCTCGCATCCATTGACGTGCGACGCCGGGGCGTTCAGACCGGCCAAAACAGATGTCGCGGTCAAGGGCAACGCCAGAACCTCTTCCTGCTTGGCTGCGACGAACTGCGCCAAGTCGGCCAACGTGCTGTAGGTGAACAGGTCGGTGACGTTCACCTCGACCCCAAAATGGTCTTGGAGCCCCGTCATCAACTCCATGGCCCGTACGGAGTTGCCCCCCATCTCGAAGAACGATGCGTTGACGTCCACGACCTCGACGTCCAGGGCTTCCTTCCACAGCCGCACCATCTCCGCCTGGACTCGATGCGCGCGTGCGCTCAGGTCCGCCGGCACCGGGACCACCAAGGCTGATGCGGCGACCGCCGGCAAGTGGGCATGGCCGTTCTCGCGGGCGGAACCGTTACTTGTCGCATAGACCGAGGGGGCGGCTACCGGCAGGGACCCACCGACAAGGCTATGGAGCAAGACGTGGTCCGCGTCGAGCCGGAAGGCTTCGCGCACACTGTCGATGTTGGCCATGCCGACCTGGCACAAGCCGAGGTCGTATTCTGGCGCCAGTGACTCGAGCAACTGGGCCATCAAACCGGCTTCCAAGGTCGCAAGGTGGCGTCCCGAGTCGCCGTACAGCGGCGCGATCGCGCGCATCTGGCCCACCAGGAAGATCGAAAACGCCGCCCGACGTACCAGCGGACGATTGGTCGGGAAGTGAACCTCGTCGCCGAGCTCCGCGCGGCCGGCCAGGGCGACCAGCCGATGGGCATCGGGATGGTAGTAATAGGTACCGGCTCCGAGCCCTTCGATCGCACCGCGGCGGACGTGGAGGTAGACTTGCACGGGGTACGCCGAGCCCGCCGAACCGTAAAAGTACTGCGCCTCGTCACCACCCACTCGCGCGCTGAGGCCGTGCAACAAGCCGCCCAACTGCTGGAGCGGGACCGGCCCGGGCGAGAACTCCCGATAGCTCCGCCGTCTCTTGAGCCAGGCCGGGGCCTGATCGGCTCCAGGCCGCGGCAGCGCGGCTCCCGGCTCCGCCTTGAGGTCTTGGCGCAAACCATGGCGGGCAGCCTTGAACTCCGCTCGAAGGCGCGGATCCCACAACACCCCAGCGGGCGGATACTGCGGCGAGGTCGTCGGCACAGAGGCCGGTCCCGCGGTGACGGGACGGCCGTTGCCCCGGCGCAGCCCCTCACGGTCGACCTTTCCATTGGATGAGTAGGGCAGGCGCTCCAGCTCTATCCAACGGTCTGGCACCATATAGTCGGGGAGACGCGACCGGAGAAAAGCCCGAAGCTCTTCCGAACGGACCAACCCGGCCGCCACGTAGTAAGCCGCCAGCTCGCGAGGGCCCGGCGCCTCTCCAACCAAGACCACAGCGCACTCTTTCAGGGCAGGGTGCCGCGCCAGCGATGCCTCAACCTCGGCCAGCTCAATGCGGTAACCGCGCACCTTGACCTGCTGATCGGCGCGACCGAGAAACTCGAGGTTGCCATCGGGCATCGAGCGGGCGCGATCTCCCGTGCGATAGAGCCGCTCGCCGGTCCAAGGGGCCGTAATGAACGCGGCCGAAGTCCGCTCGGGGTCGTTGAGATACCCAAGGGCCAGGCCCCGACCGCCGATGTACAAGTCACCGGCCACACCTTCGGCGACCGCTTGCAGCCCCTCATCCAGCACGTGGAGCGTCTGGTGGGTGAGCGGCCGGCCGTAGGGAATGCTGTTCCATTCCGGCAGCACGGCCCCGATAGGGTAGTAGCAGGACCAAACGGCGCACTCCGTTGCACCGCCCAAGCTGATGACCTCGGTCCGCGGGAAGCAACGGCGGACGCGATCAGGCAAAGTCAGCGGCGTCCAGTCGCCGCTGAGTAGTACCAGCCGTAGGTCGTTCTCGCCAGGCGACCGCTCGGCGACCGCCACCAGCATCTCCATCGCGGAAGGGACGGAGTTCCAAACGGTGACCCGGTCGCGACGGACCAGATTCAGCCAGTGCCTTGGTTCCCGCCGCGACGCCTCGGGCAACGGGACTACAGCGGCTCCCGCAGCCAATGTGCCGAAAATGTCATACACGGATAGGTCGAAGCCGAGTCTCGAGAAACCGAGGACACGGTCCTGCGGTCCGACCCCGAACCGGCGGTTGACATCCAAGAGTGTGTTTACAACGGCGCGATGCGTCATGACCACACCCTTGGGAGCGCCTGTGCTGCCCGAGGTATAGATGACGTAAGCAGGGCGGTCGGGGTCACCCGCGACCGCAGGTGCGGTGCCGGCATGGACGACAAGGTCGTCCAGCCAGAGAATTCGGCCAAAATCCCGAGGGAGATGCTCAGCCAAGGCGCGGTCGGCAACGACCGCGTCGGGCCGGCTGTCCTCCAGCAATTGGGCAACGCGCGCGGCCGGCAACTCGACATCAAGCGGTAAGTAGGCGGCCCCGACCCTGAGTATGCCCAGGAGCGCGGCGATCTGGTCACCCCCGGCCGGGCTGCATACCGCAACGAGTTGGCCTGGCCCGATGCCGGCCTTTGACAGACCGCCGGCAATACGGCCGGATCTCTCTTCCAACTCGCCATAGGTCAGATCGGCATCTCCGAAAATCACAGCGGTTCGGCCGGGGGCGTTCCGGACCTGTTCCAGGAAGAGGTCGACTAGGGTTACATCCGAGGGGTGCGTCTCGGGGGCAAGCTCGGGCGATGGGGTCTGAGCATCTCCCGGGGAGTGCCCGACTTCACCAGTGTCGGCGAGCTGTTCCAACAGCCCTCGGAGCTGGTCAAGCCGTGCTTCCACCTCGCCGGAGTCGAACAACTCGGCGACGTAGTCCCAGCGGACCCAGAGCGCTCCCCGGTCTTCAAGCACCTGGCAATCGAGCCACACGTGCGGCGTCTGGCTCGAGGCACTGATGACCTGGCCTGGTGCCCCCCGCAAGGCTGTGTACAGACCGGGAGTGAAGACCACAGGCGCAACTGGGCTCATACCGGTCTTGCGGTGGAGGGCCAGCAGGCGGGCGAACTCCACCCCGCTGAAGCGCCCGTGGTCCAGGCCCTCGAGGAGGTTGTCATGCAGCCGGCGGGCGCTTTTCCAGAACTCACCGGACATATCGACATCCAACAGGAGGACGGATGTGAAGGCTCCGATCAGCGGCTCGCCGTCGGAGGGCCGGTCGTTGATTGGCAGGTTAAGGGAGAACCGTTCCGCTCCTCCCCAGGAGCTCAAGATACGGCCGAAGGCTGACGCCAGCAGGGCCGATGGGGTGAGCTGGTGCTCTCGGGCCAGCGCTCGCAGCTTCGTCCAACCTTCGGGTGAGACGCGGACCTCCGCGGACTGGAAGCGCGGCCGCCGCAACTGGGATGGGTCGCCACGCAGGGGTAGCGGGGGCGGCAGCGGGAAGGTGGCGACGCGGGCGGTCCAGTAGTCGCGGTCGCGAGCGTACTCCGGCGTGCTCCGCTGTTCCGCCAGTCGCAGGGCATGACGGCGGAATCCGTCGCCCGCGGTGGGCAGGGACTCTCCGGGCGCCAGGTAAATCCGCTGGATCTCGGTCACCAGCATGTAAACACTTTGCAAGTCCACGATGAGCATGTCAAAGCTAATGAACAGGGCGTACCGCGCGTCCGCTAGCCGCGCCAGGCGTACCTCGAAGAGTGGCCAGACAAGCGGGTCGAACACCTGGTGCGCCAGCCGCTCACGCAGGTCGTGGAGGCGCTGCTCGGGTTCCGGATCGACGCGCCAGTCGTCGATCGCGATCTCGTAAGGCGGAACCTCCGAAAGGACCCGCTGCGTCAGGTCGCGAGCGAAGACGAGCCGCAGAGCCTCGTGGCGGGCGATCAGGCGTAGGAAGCTCTCGCCCATCCGCGACACGTCGAGGGAGGTCTGCAATTCGAGCTCAAGGAATACATGGCAGCCACGCTGCGCCAGTTCGGTGTTGAGCCAGCGGGCGGCCAGGTATGCGGACTGGAGCGTGGTGCAGGGGAATGGTTCGTCGACCACCAGCGTGGCTGCCTCTTCCGACGATTCCGACGTCGGTTGTGGAGGAATCGACTCTGGACCGCTATCGGACTGGGGTTGCTCGACAGGTTCCGGAGCGGCATCGCTCACGACGACGGCCTCGGCGGAAGTTTCGGCCCCGTTCTCCGCCTCCGCGGGGTTCAAGTGTACGAGCAGGACATCGGTAAGCTGGGCAATGCTCGGGCCTCGGATCAAGTCGACGATCGGCAGGCTTATGCGCATCTCGCCTTCGATCCAGTTCCGAAGCTCGACGGCCATGAGCGAGTCGATGCCCATATCCAAAAGGGGCTTGTCGACCTCGATCTTCGCCTGAGACGTGCCCAGCACTCGGGCCAGCCGATCGCGCAGGAGTGACTGCAAGACCTCTTTACGTTGGGCCGGCGGGGCGGCCAGGACGGCCGCACGCACGGCGACGTCTTCCGAACTCAAGGCGGTCGCTTCGCCCGCGGCTTGCTCGACAAGCGGGCCGAACCTCGGCGACACATGACCGCCGGCCACCGCGCGCTCCAGCCTTGACCAGTCGACGCTCATGACGCCGACCTGGGTCACCTCTTGCCGGAGGAAATGCCCCAGCAGCGTGAGCGCCTGTCCCGGAGTGAAGCTCTTCACCCCCAGCGCTGCAAGCCTCGCGCTGACCTCGGAATGCTGTGAGACGTAACCAACCTCACCAAGGTAGCCCCAGTTAACCGTCAACGCGGGCAAACCCATCCCCCTGCGATGGTGGGCCAGAGTATCTAGGAAGGAGTTGGCCGCGGCGTAGTTAGCCTGCCCGGGATTGCCGATCACAGAAGAGAGCGATGAGAACAGGACGAACATGTCCAGAGGCAAGTGCGCCGTTTGAACATGAAGGTTCCAGGCGCCTGTCATCTTCGGCGACAGTACGCGGCGCAGTCGTTCCTCGTTCAGGTTGAGCAGCAGACCGTCGTCCAGAACCATCGCCTGATGGAAGACGCCTCGCAACGGCGGAAGCTCGCCGTCCAACCGCGCCAACAGGTCGGCGACCGCCCCGGGCTGAGACACGTCGGCGGCGATGACTTCCACGCGGGCGCCGGCGTCCCGGAGCGCGGCGACCTTGCGTTCTGCCTCCTCCGAATGCAGTCCTCGCCGGCCCGCCAGCACCAAATGTCTTGCGCCGTGCTCGATCAGCCACCCCGCTACGACGAGGCCGAAGCCGCCCAGTCCGCCAGTGACGAGGTAGGTTGCATCGTGGCGGAACGAAGGCGATGCGCTCAGTGCCGGGGAGATGAACGATGGGCGGTCTTGCATGTTCACAACGATCTTGCCGACATGCTTGGCCTGGGCCATGCAACGGAAGGCGCCGACCGTGTTGCTCGCCGGGAAGACGCGGTGCGGCAGCGGCGACAGTGTGCCGTCATGAAACCCTTGCAACAGGTTGCGGTACAGCGTGCCGACTTCCGCCGGCCGTTGGCGAAGCGCCCGGTCGAGATCGATGGCGATGAACGAGAGGTTTTTGCGGAACGCCCGCAACCCGAGCTGGCTGTCGAGGTAGATGTCGCGTTTGCCGATCTCCAGGAAGCGTCCGTGGTCGGCCATCACGGCCAGGCCACGTGCGATCGCCTCGCCCGACAGCGAGTTCAGCACCAGGTCCACACCGCGGCCGCCGGTACGCTCGCGCACTTCGTCGGCAAACGCCAACGACCGGGAGTCCATCACGTGCTCCAGGCCCAGCGTACGCAGCAATTCTCGCTTCTCCGGGGTGCCGGCCGTCGCGAACACCTCCGCCCCGGCCAACCGCGCCATCTGCGTGGCGGCCAGGCCGACGCCTCCCGTGGCTGAGTGAATCAGCACCCGGTCCCCCGCGGCCATGCCCCCCAGGTGGTGAAGCGCGTAGTACGCGGTCAAAAATGCGATCGGGATCGTCGCGGCCTCTTCAAAGCCGATCGATCCCGGCTTCTTGGCAACGCATTGCACCGGCGTGGTAAGGTGTGAAGACAAGCTAAAGGGGGCGATGGCCATCACCTCGTCCCCCACGGCGAACCCCTCGACCCCTTCACCAATCGCGCTGATCCTGCCGCTGCATTCGATGCCCAGCGGCACCGGGCCCCGGGGCAGGCCCGGGTAGAGGCTCAGCGCCTTGAGCACGTCACTGAAGTTCAGGCCGGCCGCGCAGACCTCGATCTCAACCTCGCCGTGCGCCGGCGCTCGCCGCCCCTGCTCGCGCAGGGTCAGGCCGTCGAGAGTGCCGGATCGAGACATCTCCAAGCGGAACACCCCCGCCGACGGACGACTCGCGCCGACGTTGCGGGCGTGGCGGTCAAGCGAAGTTCGCGTGTAGCGATGGACATAGCGATCCGCACCGCGCAGGGCGATCTCGTCCTCGTTGTCCGGCGACCACACCTCCTCCAGGAGCGACAGAGCTTCCGACTGCGAGTGGTCCACGCTAAGGTCGATCAGCGTGCAGCGGAACTGAGGCGACTCGCGAGCCATGACCCGGACCAGGCCCCAGGCGGGCGCTTGCGCCACCGCCAGCGGCGCCGTGCTGGAGCCGACAGGCTGGACTCCGCATGTGACGACCCACCACCGCGTCTGCTGTGCGGCGGCCACCTCGTTGCAGGTCTGGAAGAGGTGGATGAGACTGAGACATCCCGCCGTCTGGGACGCCTCCAGGTCTTCCGGCGAGAGGCCGTCCATCGTAGGGGTGTCGAGGTTCCAGAAGTGCACCAGGCCGCGGCAGGGCAAAGACCCCTCTCCAAGGACCGTCCGGAGGAGATGCTTCAGGTCTTCCAAACACTCCGGGGAGGTCGAAAACCGGTCGTCGTCCAGCCGCTCGAACTTCCTGCCGGCCCAGACCAGCGTGCATCGCTGACCCCGTGAACGAAGGTCGGCCGCGAGCCGCTCCGCGACGCCGCCGCGGTCGGCCAGCAGCACCCACTGGCCGGGTGACTCCACCTCACCGGGGGGAAGTTCGGACGCAGGCGGCTCCTTCTCCAACTCCAACGCAGGCCCGCGGGCGAGGATTACTGCGGCGTCCATCGCCACGTCCCGCGGGGTCACATCGACCACCGCGCGGAAACCCGCCTCTTCCAGCAAAGCGCACCAAACGGGGAAGGTTACCAGAGGGTACGAGGGCCGCACGTCGTGGTCCTCGAACCGCCACCACCCCTCCAGGAGGCCGAAGACCAAGTCGTACCATTGCCGGGGTTTGACGGCTTCCACTATGCAGAGCAAGCCCTCCGACGCCAGGAGCTGCCGGATGTTGGCGAGTGTCTTGCGAAGGTTCGCCGTCGCGTGAAGGGCCTGTGAAATCAGGATCAGGTCGAAGGCATGCTCCCCGAACCCTTGCGTCGAGGGCTCCGCCTCGATATCGAGACTTTGGTAGCTCACGAAGGGGTAGTCGGCGAACTTCTGCTTCGCTGTGCCGAAGAAGTGGGCGGAGACGTCCGTGAAAACGTACTCGGTTCGTCCCGCCGGCAGCACCGGCAGCACGTAGGTCGTCACTCCCCCCGTGCCAGCGCCCAATTCCAGAACGCGCAAGGTCTGCCCCTTTGGCAGATGCGACACCATCTCGGCGAGGGCACGCTGCGCTAGGAGATTCATGAACTGGTTGTTGGGCGAATCTTGATAGAAGTGCTCCGCGGCCGTAAGCGAGCCGCCCGGGAAGAGCAATTCCAGCGCGACCGCCTCGCCGCGGAGGACTTGAGCCAACTGCGGGCCGCCTCGATGGATCAATTCCAGCTCAGAGACGAAGGCCGGATAGCGCTGGAGCAGGGCGTTCCAACCCTCAATTGGGTCGCGCATCGCCGGCACCTCTCGCACCTCCCAGAGCCCCTCCTCGATGCTGAGCAACCCGTCTTCCGCAAGGGAGGTCATGAAGCGATCGAAGAGCCGCCGATGCTGAGGAACGACGCCCAACCCTTCGGCGAGGGAATCGGCTGGGAACCGCCGCGAGGGCAGGAGGTCGGCACCGAGCTCCTCGAGCGCCTTCCAGACGAAGGCCTGGTAGACCGGCACCATGGCGCGAGCGAACCGCTCTGCGCGCTCCTGGACCCGCCCTTCCCGGTTCCGCCGCGCGGCCTCGACCTGAAGAGCAGGGGCAACCTGAACTGGGTCGGGGAAGAACTCGGCCCCCCGGCGCTCCTTTTCTCGGCGCTGCCGGGGGTGGAGCGGCCACTGAGACTCGTAGAGCAACCCGTTCAGCGTCGCGGTCTCGTCACCGCCGTCGCCGACGACCTGGCAGCGCAGCCCTCGCGCTTCCCAGACTAGCCGCCCGTCCTCCCGCGCGAACACGGAGACATCCGCTGTGAGACCTTGCCGATCGAGCTCGACAAGGCGAGCATGACTCCACAGCTCCGGGGTGGCAGGGCCTAGTAGTCGAACCCGCTCGACTCCAACGGGGAGATAGAGATCCCGGCCCATGCGACTCGCCCCATCGCCGCCAGCGTCTGGGAGAGTCCCGAAGATCACCTGGATACACGCATCAAGGAGGGCTGGGTGGAAGTGGTACTCTTCCAACTGGCCAGCGATCGACTCGGGCGCACTAACCAAGCCCAGAGCCTCGGCCTGGCCCCGCCACAAGCACTGTAGGCCCTGGAAAGCGGGGCCATATTCCAAGCCGGCCTTCCGCATCTGGGCGTAGCAATCGCTGCCAGGAATTTCCTCGAGGCAACGCGCTTTGATCTCGTCCGCGCAGAAGATCCCGCCATCGCTATCGTCCGGTGCGGCCCGCAGGAAACCGCTAGCGTGGGTCGTCAGCGGCCGGCCTGTGGTGGATCCGCCACTGTAGACTCCGAACGTCGAGGCGGTCGGGTTGTAGGCTGTTTGCAGAACAGCGGCCTGCTCGTCGGGCAGGAAGCACGCTTTGACGAACTTCACGTCCTGGAGGGTATGGACGCCGGCCTGGGCGGCCGCCGCCGCCGCATGGGCTATCTCAAGGTAAGCCATGCCCGGCAGCAGCACATGACCCATCGCCCGGTGGTCATCCAGGTACGCCAGGCGATGCCGTTCCAGTCGACTCTCCCAGGAAGGGCACGCCGCCAGGAGGTCGAGGCCCAGCAACGGATGTCGCGCCCCGGCCAGACGGTTGATCCGGGACTCTTCGCTCTCGTGCCAGTACCGCTCGTGCTGCCAAGCGTAGGTGGGCAGCCGGATGAACCGTCCCCCTTGGGGGATCAACCGCTGCCAATCGACAGGGTAACCGAGCGTGTACAAGATACCCAGCGAGCGCAACAACGTCTCGCGCTCGTCTTCGCCAAGGCCGCTCTCTTTGGCCGCAGGCCGCCGTAGCGAGGGCAGCACGCGCCCTTTCCGCTCTCGATGACGCAAACATTCCAGCAGAGAGCTTCCCAGCACCGGGTGCGGACCTACCTCCAGGAACAGGGCGTAATCGAGGTCGATGAGCCGGTCGACAGCCTCGGCGAAATGGACCGTGTTCCGCAGATTGAGCCACCAGTAGTCGCCATCCAACTCCGAGCCGCCCACCCGCTGACGGGTGACCGTGGAAACGTAGGGAACGACCGAAGGCCGGGGAGCAATCCCCTCGAGCGAACTGAGCAAGGCGCCCCGGACCGGATCCAGTTGCGCGCTGTGAAACGCATAGTCGACCATTAGAAAGCGATGGAACACGTCCCGTTGCCGTAAGGTCTCGGCCAGGTCCTCGAGGATGTCTGCCGGTCCCGACAGGGTTAGCGACGCCGGTCCGTTGATCGCGGCGACGGCGACCTCGCCCGCAGCGCCGGCCAGTAGGGGCTCGACCTCCGTGGCTGAGAGACCGACCGCCAACATCTTCCCACGCGCATTAGCCAGCTCCATGCAGCGGGCGCGATGGAAGATGACCCGAACGGCGTCTTCCAAGGTGAGTATTCCGGCGACATAGGCGGCCGCCACTTCCCCGACGCTGTGGCCGACGACCGCGTCGGGTCGGACACCCCAGGATTCCCATAAGGCGGCCAGGGCCACCTGGATGACAAAGATGGCGGGTTGCGCAATCGCCGTCTCGTGTAACCGGGAGTGATCCTCGTCGGCCATCAACTCCTCGTATAACGACCAGGGCGCTAGCGTTGCCAAGAGCTGGTCACACCGACGCACCATGTCTCGGAAGATGGGTTCCTGGCTCAGGAGTTGGCGGCCCATGGCCCACCACTGCGCCCCTTGCCCGCAGAACACGAACGCCACCCGAGGGGGTTGCGAGGCGGCCCGCTCTGGCGCCTGGGACTCGGCGGACGCGTCCGACCCAAACGCCTCGAGCCGCTCGGCCAGTTCCGCGGTGGAGCGGGCGACGACGGCCAACCGATAGTCTTGGTGCGCCCGCCGCCGAATCGTGCTGTAAATGACATCTTCCAGAGAAGGGCCGGCCTCATTCGCGGAAGAGGTGAGGAACCTTGCATACGATGCCGACAACGCCCGCAACGAGCTCGGGGTGCGAGCCGACAAGGGAATGAGGAAGGCCCGGCCCGGGTCGGGCTTGCTTGTGAAGCCTAGGTCGACGGCGACCGTTGGCGCCTCTTGCAGCAGGGCGTGGGTGTTGGTACCGCCGAATCCAAAGGAGTTCACGCACGCCAGGGCAGGTCCTTGTCCTTCAGGCAAGGGCTCGAGCGTCAACGGCACTCGTAGCCGCAACTCGGCGAAGGGGATCTCCGGGTTCGGCTCTTGGAAATGCAGGTTGGGCGGGATCTCCCGGTGGCGAAGAACCAGCGCCGTCTTGATGAGGCCGACGATCCCGGAGGCGGGCTCCAGGTGGCCCACGTTGGTCTTAACCGACCCCATGACGCAGTAGTTGCCGACGGGACGGCCGGCGCCGAGGACCGTGCCGAGCGCCTTGGCCTCGATCGGGTCGCCGACCAGAGTCCCGGTTCCGTGGGCCTCAACGTACCGCACCTGCGCCGGGGAAACCCCGGCTTCCCGACAAGCCTCGCGCACCAGTTCTTCCTGGGCCTGTTGGCTAGGCACCGTGAGTCCCTGAGTGCGGCCGTCCTGGTTGACCGCCGTACTCCGGATGAGTGCATAGATCCGGTCGCCGTCGGCCACCGCGGTGGCGACCGGCTTCAGCACCACGAGGCCAACCCCTTCGCCCCGAACGAAGCCGTCGGCGCGGGCGTCGAACGCTTTGCAACGGCCCTCCGGAGATAGCATCGAGAGCCGGCTGAAGCCGAGGAAACCCGCAGGGCTGATCAGGACATTCACACCCCCGGCCAGAGCCAGCGAGCAACCCCCTTCCCAAATTGCCTGGCAGGCCATGTGAACCGCCAACAGCGACGACGAGCACGCCGTGTCAACGACCGCGCTTGGCCCCTTCCAGTTAAAGTGGTAGGAGATACGGTTAGCCGCTAAGCTTAGGGCCGCGCCTGTGTTCGAGTAGACATCAACTGCCGTCGGGTCGCGGAAGGATGTTTGAATCGTTGCATAATCATAGCTGGATAAACCTATGAAAACTGCGGTCGCGGTCCCGGCGAGTTGACCGGCCACGAGTCCGCCGTCTTCTAGTGCCTCGTAAGCGACCTCAAGGAGAAGGCGATGCTGGGGGTCCATACGTGCCGCTTCGCGCGGCGACACCCCAAAAAAGCCTGCATCGAATTGATCAATGTTTTGGATAAAGCCACCCCAGCGCGAGTTGGTCTTGCCGGACATTGCTGGCGCGGGGTGGTAATAAGTGTTGGTATCCCAGCGGTCTTTCGGTACCTCCGTGATGGCGTCCCCACCGTTCTTGAGGCTCTGCCAGAAGGTGGCCGGATCGTTTGCTCCGCCGGGGAGCCGGCAGCCGATTCCCACGATGGCGATCGCGGGCTTGATCGCGGCCGAAGTCCGCGGCGGCGGTGGACTGCTTTGCACGGGGTTAATCAGCGCGTTGCCCATCTCTTCGACTCCCGCTTGGCTCAGTCACTGGCTCAATGAAATTGCCCGGTCCAGGCAGGATGGACGTCGGCCCCGGCGATTGGCTCCTCCCACCACATCCACTGAGCTGAAAGGGGCGCTCACAGTGGCGATGAGGCGAGTAGGACCGACGTCAGGGCATTGAGGCCGCCGGGCGTTGCGGTCCCTCAGATTCGTCGCGAAAGAGCTCATGGCTGGGGCGATTGGTCTCTGCAAGCTGCTCGATCAGGTCACATGCGCGTTCAATCCCACCTCGGGGGTCCACTCGCAACTTCCAAGCCTCGCAGCTACGTGCGACGGCTTCGGAGGCCAAAAGACGCGCAAGGTACCGGGCCAACTCGCGCCCTCCTAGGTTTTTGCGATAGTTGGGGATGGCAACTCCAAGACGTGCGAGTCGCCGGGAGTTGTCGAATTGATCAAACGCCGATGGCAGGACCAGTTGAGGAACGCCGGCTGCCAGCGCCTGCGCGGTGGTGCCAATCCCGCCATGATGGACGATCGCCCGAGCCCGCGGCATCAGCTCCGACAGCGGCACATACGAGAAATAACGAATATCATCAGAGAGACCAGAAGGAATCTGATCTCCGTGACGCGCTAGTAGGCACCCCGGCAGGTTGAGACGCCGGCACGCGTCCACGGCATCCCGGAAAAAGCCCTGGGCGTGCATCATGCCGGTGCCTGCGGTGAAAATGATCGGCCGCCGATTGGAGGCCCACTCCAGAGCCTCCCGGCCAACCTCCGGCGAGGTCGCGTCATGGTCGTAGAACGGGAACCCCGCCAGCACCGTCTGCTTTGGCCAGTCCGGTTGGGGCGTACCATACCATTCGGGCCAGCATCCGATAATCTGTTGCGGTGAGCAGATCCAAGGATAGACCCGTCCAACCGGCCCCAGCCCCAGCGACGCGCGGAACGCGTTGACGCCTGGCCTGAGCATTAGGTCGATTCCTTGGTCATGGAAGAAGTAGAAGACTCGCTTGCCCAAGCCCCCCGTCCAATCGAGAAAGCGTTGCTCGGGGAACTGCAAGGACGACTCGTACACGCTCCTGAGCCAACCCGGCGCCAGGAGGACCGTAGCCGTGGGAATCCCCAGCTTGTCCTGAGCGACCCGCGCGCCCAGGCAAGGGACGCCCGCCGCCACGACGGTCCCGGTCGAGTTCCCAAGCTCGGCGATCAGGCGGTAGAAACGCTCGATGTTGGGTAACAGGAAGTCGCGCACATAGGTGCCGATCCCCTTGCGCGGATGCCAGAGATCGGGGTTCGCCAGGATGGTCTCGAAATCCCCCGGACGGTCGACGGCGTGAAAATCGAGCCCAGCCGACTCCGCGTGCGGTTGAAATGTGGCATGACTGAGCAGGGTAACCTGGTGGCCGCGCCGGCGAAGCTCGATCCCCAGCCCGATGAATGGGTAGACGTTCCCCCCGCTACCGGTCGTCGCCAGCAGGACGTTCCTCGGCGCGATGTCGCGTGGAGTCGCCGGGTCGGCCTCATGAACGAGATGTCTGTGTGTCATCGGATCACCTCGAGCATGGGACTTCCCTCGCAAGGGCCTCGACGAGATCGCAGGTGCGGCTAAGTGCCTCCTCCAGGCCGACCTGAGACTGCCAGTGGCGGCAACGTTCCGCGACGGTCTCGGATTCCAGCAGCTCGCGCAGCATCCGTGTCAGTTCCTCGGGGCGCATCACCGAGCGATAGTTCGTCCGGGCGACGCCGAGCCGGCAGAGCCGCCGGGCGTTGTCGAACTGATCGACAGCGTTGGGCAAGATCACTTGCGGGATGCCGGCCGCCAGCGCCTGGGCCGCTGTCCCGATGCCACCGTGGTGAACGATCGCCGCGCAGCGGGGCAGGAGCGTCTCGAACGGGGTATAACTTACGTGGGTCACCCCCGAGGGCAGCGGCGCGGGGAGTTGCTCAGGGTACTGCGTCACAAGCAGGCCCCGAAGGCCCAGAGCTTGGCAAGCCGCCACCGCCGAACCAAAAAACTCCCGCCCATTGACCATCCCGGTCCCCGCAGTGAAGACGACCGTAGGCTTACCCTCGAGATCGGGGAACTCCGCTTCTCGCTCCGAGCCGTCAAGCCGCCCCGCACTTGCGAGAAAACCCGTGAGACGGACCTGCGGCGGCCAGTCCGGCTGGGGCGCAGCGTACCACTCCGGCCAGGGGCCGATCACCCGCTGCGGCGAGTCGAGCCACGGATGGACCCGGCGGAGCGGTTCAAGACCTAGCTCTTTCCGGATCGCGTTGAGGCCCGATTTCATCTTTCCGTCGATCATCGCGTCCACGACCCTGTAAGCGATGGCCTTTGCGAGCGCCCCCCGCCACCAGACCATCACCGCGGGCGGGAAATGCAAAGGGGTGTCGTATACGCTCCGGATCCAGTTCGGGGCCATCTCTACGGTCGCCGCCGGAACGCCGATCACCTCCTCGGCCAAACGAACTCCCATGGTGACCGGATGGCCCACGACTACCGTCCGGCCCGGCCGGTGTAGCTCCACTACCTTGCGATAGACCGGCATTACGTTGGGCAGCAAGAACTGCTCGACCGAAAGGTCGAAATTTTTCCGCCAATTCCAGTGGTCCGGGTGAGAAAGAAAGCGCTGATGGGCCTCTATCGTATCGACCGCATGGAACTCCAGTTCGATCGCCTCGGCGTGAGCCGCGTAGACCGCGTGAGAGATGAGGATCACTTCATGGCCACGGTCGCGCAGCGCAGCGCCCATTTTGAGAAACGGGTCGAAATCCCCGCGCGTGCCCAGCGTGACGAGCAAAATCCGGAGCAAGGGCCCATCCTCTTTATATTCAAATAGAAAGCTTCAATTGCGTATCTGAGGATTCGGCGGCGTCCGTCTCGGCCTCCCGAATGGAATGCCCCCGTAAACGTAGAGGCTCGGCGCCAGCGGAATTGTTTGAGCAAATTATAGATACGGTAATTTTTTGAGGCGGAAGACATGTTAAATTAACAAGGTCTTGGCCTCTGTTAACGATAGGTGCTCGACTTGAGCCTCACGGTCCCTGAAGAGACCTTGCTTGCAAGCTGTCCACCACCGATGGCCGAAAGGCTCTGAAGGACGATCTCTGCAAGTGTTCGTGCACACCAAAAAATGTGTGATTACGTTCGGAGATCAACGTCGAGCGGCCGGAATTGAGCGGACCGAATCAAGACGCCTTCATTTGGTGACTTTAATAAGACGATTGAATGATGAGACGCCGGCTTCGTGTTGTCAAGCTTTTTCTGACGAGTTTTCTTTGGAGGTTTACTGCTTTGCGAACAGAGCAAGTCCTAACATTTTCATCTGGGGACTCTAATAAAGCCATTTAAATGGTCGGACGCCGATCTCGGGGTGTCAAGCTTTTTCTGGCAAGTTTCTCCGATCGGGGTGCCCGTACGGATTCCCTCGGTTTGGTTGCGGGATCCGTGGGTAGGCGGCCGGCTGTCCAGCAGACGAGCAGGTCCCAGACTCTCGCTAGGGCACAGATTCCGGCCCGTTGAATGCGACAACCCTTTAAGCGATCTCATTGCCATTACAAACGTCGATCCACCCTTAGTGGCAACCGCTGGGCCCGGTTGCTGGTGATCGCTATGCGCATCGGTTTGCCGGCGTCGCCATGGGAGTTCACAGCCGAGGTGCCTTCATGATATTCGCCTCGTTGTGATCTACCGGGGACGGTGCGTTTCTTCCGGAGCAAGGCCGTGTTTCACCCACCTGCCGGACCTTGAGCAGACAATTGCCCCGTCCGATCCGGGCCGGCGGCCCGGCGTGCAAACATCCGCAGCGCCGGTGTCGTCGCGATGGTCGTCACCACAGCCATTACCACCATCATAGAGAAAAGGGTTGGCGAAATAATCTTCATGTCAATTCCAATATTCAGCACGATCAACTCAACCAAGCCCCGTGTGTTCATCAATGCGCCCAACTCCGCGGACTCGCGCCAGCCCATCCCAGTGAACCGGGCAGAGATGAGAGTACCGCCGAATTTGCCGGCGGTAGCCACGAGAACGATCAGCCCGCAAAGCAGCCACTGCTCAAGGCCGGAGACCAGATCCACCCGAGTGCGCATGCCGGTAAAGGCAAAGAAAGCCGGCAGCAATAAAAGGGTTACGACATCATTCAGCTTCTGAAATAACACCGGTGCAAGCGTGCCGTCGTGCGAGATCACGGCGCCGAGCAAAAACGCTCCGAAAACGGCGTGGATCCCGATCGCCTCCGTGGCCAGCGAGGACAGCAGGAGCGCGGCAAGGATCGCGGTGAAGACCCCCTGATTCATCCTCCGCTCGTCGAACCGGCCCAGCAGGCGGCCAGCAATGGGCCGCGCGACGATGATCATGAAACCGATGTAGCCCGCTGTCAGCCCCAGGACCAGGAAGGCCTCGCCCATTTTCGCCCGCGCGACGCCTGTCACGAAGGCAAGTAAACACCATGCCGTCACGTCGTCGACAGCTGCGCAACCCAGCGCGATCGTGCCCAGTGGCGTCGATTGCATCCCTCGGTCGGTCAGGATCCGCGCAAGCACCGGAAAGGCTGTGACCGACATGGATGCGCCAATGAATAGCGCGAAGCTGGTGAACGACACGCTCCCGTTGGAGAGCTTCGGGTAGAGGACCAAAGCCAGGCCCGCGCCCAGCAGGAACGGGACAATAATGCTGGCGTGAGAGATCGCCACGGCAGCGTGCGCCCGGACACGGAGGATCCCAAGGTTTAGCTCTACCCCGACCAGGAACATGTAAAGGATCACGCCGAGTTGCGCGATTAAGCCTAGAGGAGGCGCGATGGAGGTGGGTAGAACGACCGCCGCTGCCGCCGGCCAGGCGCGACCCAACAACGAAGGCCCGAGGAGGATGCCGCCAACAATCTCGCCGATCACGGGTGGTTGCCCTAGGGTGCGGAACAACATGCCCAGGAGCCGACCAACGACCAGAACCGTCGTCAACGTCACGAGGAGTTGGGCCAGGGTATTAGGAGCGCCTCCCACCGGAGCTCCGTCCTTGGCCGCCGTGGATCCGGACTCAGGCACCGCGAGGCCCCGGCCGCATGCGTCGATGAGGAGAAATAGGATAACGGTTCCGGCAATCATCGCCCCATAGAACACAATCGCTCGGGGACGAGGCACGCCGAGATGCCGCCCGGTGGCTTCACGTTCCTCACATGCGTACGACATTGATCCTCATTTACGAAGGAGGAATGGATGAAATCACTCATTGGGTCCGTTCGCCATGCCTTCGACCGCACCACCTGGTCCGCCCTTGGTCTACCGGCACCATGTCGCATCCCACGCTCGCCGCAAGTGCGACCTCAAGGGCCGCCACGCCATCCCAACGACTACGCTTCCAGGCGGGAGTGGTTCCCTTCGGGCCTCTCTTTTCGACAAGCAGCGTGGTCACCTGGTCGAGCGGGTCGCCGGCATCCTCGGCCGAGGGCAAGCGTCACGCCGGGGTTTTGACGAGAGAGATCATATTGAAATTCATCGGGTCTCGGCCACGATCCATCAAAGGAGAGGTCGCTCAGGAAGAAATCAATGCCTGCAACACGTTTTCCCCTGATTGGGGGCCCACACCTGGTATGTATGGACTTTCTTAAGCATACATGAAGCTCGGTATGAGGGGCCATGGAAAGCCGACAGCGTTCCTGGAAATTCCGTTCGGTTTTTTTCTTCTTATGCGGCCAACGCCCGACTAGAATAAGCCTCGTCCTCTTCGGAATGGGGATCCGGCAACAGGCCAAACGGTCAAGGCTCGTCGCGATCGCTCACCAGGGGTGCCTGTCCACCAGCCGCCGCCTTCAAAGGAACCCGGCGGCCCAACCCTGGCCCGAGTCTTCGTCAGGCCCGACGGGTATTGCGGCTCCGTAAGAAGTCACAACCCAAGCTCACGCGGCGACCGTTCGTGTCATCTCGCCTGCCGCCGGTTGCACCATGAGGCCGACCTCGAGCACCGCGTCCCCGCCCCCAACCGGCTGCCCGCCGGTCTGGAGACGTGGAGCGACGGAAACATCTCTATGAAAAAAGATGCGCATATTTTGAGGCTACGCGTCGCCTTATCGACTTTTACGGAACCCGCACTCCGGCTCGCCAGGATCATGCGGGACAACGCCTTACTTTGGCCGCTGGCTGCGGCGTGCTGCCTGATCATCGCCGACGTGGCAATGTGGGCGGGGGCCGCCGTGATTTACCGGCTCGATACGACCGTCCCTGAGGGATCGATCGTTTACTCGATTCTCAAGGTCGCGCACGGGGGCGGATTGTATAGAGACTACAAGGTGCAGCCCTACGCGACCACGCCGTACCCGCCCCTGTTATACCTAGTAAGCGGGGGGATCACCGCGTTGCTCGGGGGCGGGATCGATGCCGCTTACTTTTCAGGCAGGCTCATTGTGCTGGCATCCTTGGCCGTCTGCATGACGGTGTTGGGTTTATTGGCGCGGCGGATCGGCACGACCCCGCCGTGGATCATCGCGATGGTGATCGTCGCCTTCACCGTGGGACCACTGCGTCCCTGGTGCATCACCTGCCGGCCGGACCTCCCCGCCATCGCCTGGACATTGAGCGGGGTCTATGTCTTGCTCGCCCAGCCGACCACACGCGGCGCGGCGATCGCAGGGCTTCTTTTTCTGGCTGGGTTATATACCAAGCAGACGGTGGTGAGTGCTCCGATCGCCATGGGCTTAACTTTGCTGGGGCGCAGGGCGTGGCGTCCGCTCACCGTCCTTTGCGCGACGGTGATCCTCGGCGGTGCCGCACTGTTCGGGGCCACCGATCTGATCACGCACGGACGCTTCATCGAGAATGTCATCGGCTCCAACGCAGCGCCCATGATGTGGGACCAGCCCCAGCTCTTCTTGGAAATCTTTTATCTCAAGGGGGCGAGCATCTCGCTCTTATTCGCGGCCCTGGCGATGTTCGGAGTGGGGCGCAAATGGTCAAGTGAGGCGATCCCTCGCTGGTCCACGGACGCTTACCCTTTGGCTTTGTACGCGCTGATCTCGCTGGCGGTGGCGCTCGCTCTCTCCCCCAAAGCGGGCGCCGACGCCAACTACTTCATCGAGACCGGCTTGGCCGTATCCGTCTTCGCCGGGCAAGGGCTGCGGCACTTGAAAATCCTCATGCGCCGGAACGTCGTCGCCAAAGTCCTGGGCCTCGCGTGCTTGCTCTTCACTTTCGACACGGTCCGCCAGAGGTTCGTCGGCATGTGGTTTTCGGAAGCGATGAACCGGGCCACGATGGCCCCGGAAACCGTCCTCAACGGCCTGAAGGCGATCGATGGCCCCATCCTGTTCAGCGACTCCGGATTCGCCCTCCGGTCCGGGCGGGAGATCCTCTTGCTGGACAGTTTCAATGCCTCCTATCTTTCGGACAAGAAATTGATCGATTTCCGCCTCCTCGCCACGAGGCTCCAGAACAAGGAGATCGCCGCCGTCGTGGCCGAGCGGGGGCCGTACGCGAGCATCCGCGGCCAACTTTGGTGGCCTAAAGACATCGCGAAGGCGATCTTCGAGAATTATGAGTTTCAATTCACCGTCTCTGATAATGCTTATGTCTATCTCCCTAAGAGACCGTCGCTACCGGCGCCCGCGCCCATCGGTCCAGTCCGGGCATCGACGCCGGGCATGGGGAAACCCGCAGTCGAAGTCGCCGGGCGACACGCGGCGCCCCTACCCGAAGAGTCGGCCCCTGAGATCAATCGCTGATTGGGACCGCTCGCAGAAGCCTCTCGACGGCACCGGCCGGGCCCGCGGTCAACTTCGGCGCGGGCGTCGGCCTTTGTTTCCTTAATAATCACCCTCGGAGATGGGGTCCTTCGCCGCTCGGGTGCCCAGAGCTTGATAGGTCGCGAGGTCGATCGAGCTTTTTAGGAAGTGTGCCGATCCGTCGGCGAAGAGAAAGTTGGCGCCGCCGCGATGCCGGCTACGGAAACCCCACTGGCCAAATTCCCTGTAAAGGGCAATGGTCTTTAGCCACGCCTTGTAGTCCGAGTCGTCCGGCCAGGCTGTCTCCGGTGGCAGTCCGATGTAGTCGAACATATAAAGATCCGCGTTCACTCGAGGGACCTCAAACCCCAAGCCTTGCGGCCGCGATGTCCGGCTCGTGGGATCGACCGTGGAGACGAAGTAACCGAAGCGGCTCCATTGGTTGTAATGGGAGTCCGGGTCGTTTCTGAACCGGGAGGCCTCGCCAACGGCGATCGTATAACTGGTTCCGTCCGTGAACCCGGAAACTGGGTAAGCGCCGCTGGTGTCGAAGGCGCCGTTACCAGGGTTCTGGCTCCAGCACTCCGGCCCGGAGTAGTAGGCGATGGTGTTCCATGTCCCTCCCGAAGGGAAGTACGACGTCTGCGAGTAAGCGTTGGAGAGCCGCAACGGCGAAGTCCCGGAATCGAGCGGACAAATATATGAAGAAACACGTGTGTTCAGCCCTGTGAAATTGGAAGCGCCCGCGTGGGGGTATGGGGTATTGCTGCCACCGGCCCTCAGGTCGAAATTGATCGCGTTGTAGGCTGCGTTCTGGTTCATTTGGCCAAGAATCAGCGCAAACGTCGTGAAGTCGCGCGTGTTGCCGTAACTCATATCGTCGCGGTGGCCGCAGCCGTTCGCTGCATCGGACGGGCTATAAAGGACCGCTCCCGGCGGGAACGTCTGATGCGCCGAGGCATAGCTCGCCAACGCCGCCCCTATCTGCTTGAGATTTGAGGCACACCAGGCCTGCCTCGATGCTTCGCGGGTCGAACGCAGGGCCGGTGCCAGCAGGCAGAAGGCTGCGGTAAGAAGAGAGATGCCGACCATCGCCTCGATGAGGGTTACCCCCCTTCGCGCAGCACACCGATTCGAACTCTTCCGCATGATGTAACCCTCGATCGGACCGAGCGCGCCCGGGACTCCTCCCCGACGGAATCCTGACCGGCTCGACTCTGTAAAGGAGACAAGCGTTCGTAAGTCTCGCCCACGAAGCCGGAGTCATCTCGGCGTCCGGTCACGATCGACCCGGACGCCGGAACACCATCGCCACCTTCGAACGAGCCGGCGTGGCGTGCCGCTTCACGGCCGCCCGGCGCCGGCGTGATCGGCTTGGGGTCGTTCTCGCACCGCCACCGACGCACTCCTGGCAGGAACAAGTCGATGAGAATGCACATGACGACAAAGACCACCAGGATCGGGAGCAGGACAAACCCGCGCCGATGCCGCGCTCCCTCGATTGACTCTGGTTTCGCTGCGACTCGAGAGTCGCTCGAGGACGTCGTCTTCTCACGTCGTCTCGTGCGGGTGCACCAGTACGTCAAGCCAACGACGAACGCGACGCCATGGCCGATGACCACCCGCCGTAAGTCCCCCGTGTTCGCGCGATGATGATGAGGAGGTTCGAGCCTGACCAGACGATCGGCCTTGATCGATAAACGCTCGAAGGTGACATCGAGCGCATCCGGGCTGTTGAGCGCGAGAACCTGAAGTCCAAGCTCAGTAATGTGCGTTGTACAAGTCCGCGTGGATCCGAATTCGATCATCGGCCCGTGCGCGTCCCCGTATAGGAACAAGAGTCTTTGCCCTACGCGTCGCACGCCAAGTTGGCCTGAGGTCCCGCCCTTGAACGGCTGATGCCCCACCGCCGAGTCTCCCTGGGGACACTTCGAGAAGTAGCCGATCCCCTCGCCAAGGCCAATGCGTTGGTTGCGAAAGACCGTGGCGACCAAGTCCTTGCCTGCGATGGCGATCTCAAGATTATTGCTCGGCTCCGGCGCCTGAGGGGGAGGCGTGCTGGGACGAGGCAAACTGTTGACCCGATACTGGACGATGATCTGAAAGTCGCCCTCAAGGTTCACCCGGGCAGAGAGGCGGCTCGCCTGTCGACAGGGAAGGCCGACGGGGAGTGTCGCGCGCAGGCCACCTTCCGTCATCAGCCATTTCGCACCGGTCAGCCCGGCGGACGGAGAGAAGAGAGCGCCAGCGGATTTTGGGTCGGCGACAAAGTCGATCTCGATCTCGTTGTCCGAGCCGACGGGCAAGACCGAGAGCGCCAGGAAACATAGCAGTGGAGTCATCGGCACGGCCCCCCACCGAACGCCGGTAAGACGGCTCGTCGATGCGTCGACGACCGACGACCTCGGCGAAAACTTGTTTCGTAACCGCATCTATATCCGAGGAATGATCGTTCGTTGCCGATCCTTCTTCAATAGCGCCTTTGGAGTCTCCCGAAGACCTCCTGGTGTCCGCGAGCATCATCCCAAGTCGATCCGCAACCGGCCTGGCACAAAGGCTGATGCCTTATTGATCTCCGCACGGCCAGACTCCAGCACCCGCTTGACGATCCGGCCGGCCTGTGAGAATCAAAGGGATTTCGGGCTCCGGACGAGGGATCACCTGTCCCGGAGGGAAAACCTACCCAGAGTTCGGTCCCAGTTGCGGGCATAACGCTACGGGCGGATTGGACTTTGAGAGGAAGAACTGAAAGCGTTTCGAGAACACCCCTGGCCCCACCGCCCGCCCACTGTCAACTTAAACGTCATGCCAGTTTTTTGAAGAAAGGCCGTGCTCGTGAGTCGAATCCCTGGATGCGGACATCTTTTACATCGTGAATGCTTAAGCCAAACAACTATATCGCGAATGCTTAAGCCAGACAACGCACAAGTTCAAAATCCCCGAACGTTGCATTTTTAGCTCCCGAGTGTGTCGACATGACCTTCCATGATTCTCGTGATTGCCCAACGTAAAGACCGCTTATCGCGGACGCGCCGTTATTCCTCGCCCCGGAGGTGGATATCGAAAGGCAGCGGTGTTTCTCGAAGATCGCCGCCACCTTGGGACTCGAATCTTCTGGCATTCGGCTCTCGTCTCTTGAGGTGTTCCGTCGCGCACCTCAAGGCCAACGCTGGTCTCGACGTCGGCGATATCGATCCGATAAAAGAGGCGCAGGTGGCTGGCTCTGCCGGGGCCACACAGGCTCGCGACGCCAAACGTATGAAAAGAGATCCAAGCTTCGTGCCCACCTAACAAGACAAGGCGATCGCCTTGCGGCCCATCATCGCGGACAGCGGACGCCGTCTACTCCAGGCACCGCACAGGTCGCCAATCTCTTCGAGATGGTCTATTAATGGACTAAGGGTTTCTAGGACGGATGACGATCCAGACCGCCGTTATTGTCATCGTCCACATGGGATATCAATATAAGGACCATCCATTCATTGATCCTCGTGGCGAATCCTAAATAAGTCGCCTAAGATTTTCCTGTTTTTTTGCTTTATTCAGAGTTTTTCCTTAAACGACTCACGTGGGGCACGGTAATAATAAAACGACCTGTCCGGAATCCAGTCCTAAGGCCCTGGGGTTCGTGAGGCCAAGTTTGGCCCAAGTTCTCGGCATCCGCTCCTGGGGCAAATGATGTCCTGCCTGTGTCTGGTGGGATCGTCGGTTGAGTTTAGCCGGGCATGCAGAGCTAGTCTCAGTTTGCACCATCGATGTGCGATCCGAGCGGGCGCGTTCCCCGGCTGGCCGTTCTTCACGAACGGCCGGGACGACCGGACTGCGATATCGCAGACGGCAACCATACCGAGTTCTTATAGGTCGTCATCAATAGGTACGTTAATCATGGTTAAATTATAGGAGTGTAAACATGGAAATTGATGTCTCGGTCGTGATCCCGGCATACAACGAGTCGAGACGACTGCCACCCTATCTGGGGGATGTGCGCTCCTACTTCGGCCGGGCGGGGCTTCGAGGTTACGAGGTCATCGTCGTTGACGACGGCAGCGATGACGGTATCGGCGACCTGGTCGCGGCGATGTCGGCGACCTGGCCGGAACTGCGGCTCGAGCGCCAGGAGCGCAATCGGGGAAAGGGGGCTGCGGTACGCCGGGGCGTCCTCGCAGCGAAAGGAAGGTTGATCCTGTTCACGGACGCCGATGGGGCCACTCCGATCGAGGAGGAGGCGATGCTTCGCCGGGAGATCGAAGCTGGGGCCGATCTGGCGGTCGGCTCAAGGCTGCTGGAAACGGGAGCTACTAACACCTATCGCCGTTGGCACCGAAAGCTGATCGGACGGGGTTTCGCGACGCTCGTTCGGCTCTTGCTGGCTGTCTCCGTGCGGGACACGCAGTGCGGTTTCAAGATGTTCCGGGGTGAGGTCGGGTACCGGCTCTTTGAGTCGTGTCGCGAGGAACGGTACCTGTTCGACTTGCATGTGCTGTCACTTGCGACTCGGCTGGGCTACCGGATCCGCGAGGTGCCCGTCCGCTGGCGCGATATGCCTGGGTCGAAAATGCACCTGCTGCGGGACTCTGCGCGAATGTTTACTGGCTTGCTGCGACTGCGAGCCGAGGTGATCGCCGCGGCACGCGCGGAAGTCCGGGCGGAGGCCCCGGCCACTCCGGCTGTTTGATTGAACCGTCCCGTCGAGCCGCCCACTCCTCTCTTGCCAGGGATGATGCGTCGCATCATTAAGGAGAGAGGTCTGTACGGAAAAAAACGGTATCGCGGAGTGAAGCGCCGTCGGCGATGCGTCGCCGCGGTATCTTAAGCCCAGTAGCGGAAGCTCATATAAACGGCGATGCCCAGGCAGGCGACTGAGACGCCAACCCTGGGACCGTCCCAGCGCGTCAACGCCGCCATGACCGGCCATGCCATGTACCACGGGTAATTGATGACGCACGTCCAGCCGATTAGGGCAGAGGAGAGGAGCACCCATGCGTCGAGCCAACGGCCAGGACCGCGCCACCAACAGAGCCAGAACGTGAGCGCGATGTACGCGTCAATGACTGGCCATTGCTGGAGCGCCGAGCGGGCCATGGAGGCGAGCGGGGCGGGAACGCCGCTGTTCGTAATCCAGCGGTTGATGTCCTCTTCGTGCTGTGGGTCGATACCCCATTGCGATCGGTTGCGCAAGCCAGAAAAGGTGTCGGGCCCTCGCCACAGCGGAGCCAGCGCGACGGCACTCGGTGCCAACGCTAGGACGATGGTCGCGATCGCCACGTAAGTCGACCGGGCCGGTCCTTTGCCGCGCGATTGCTCGATGATAAGCCAGGCTACGACCGCGAGCGGGAGGTATTTGATGCCGATCGAAAGCCCGAGCACGACGGCGCCTGTCATCACCCTGCCTCGATCGGCGAGCACGGCGACGGCAAGCATCAGCGCCATCATGAGGATGTCGTTATGGCCGTTGATCGGTCCCTCAATGAGAAGAAGCGGGTTGAGTCCGATCGCCAGGCTCGCCAGTTGACCCCGTCCCGGGAAGAAGCGGGCAGCAAGCCTTCCACCAAGCCACGCCGCTAGCGTCAGCGCCAACGCCTCGATGATCTTGAAGGCTGTGACCTGCCACCAAAGGCTGGTAGAGTACATCACCCTCAGCAACATCACGGAAAGTTGCGTCCAGACCGGCCCGTAAACCGTCACGGTGTCGAGCCCGTGGATGAACCGGGTCGTGGGATCGCCGAGCGGAACCATGGCCTGGGGCGTCCAGGCGTAAGGGTTGAGCCCGTAATATGCTTGCATCCGCCCGTAAGCCACGTAAGCATACACATCGGTCGAGAGGGAGGGAGGAGCCAGGAACGCCATCAGCAGGCCGAGGCCCGCCATGACGAGCTGCGTTCGGCGCGGATGCATTGCTCCCCCCATCCAGCCCGCCGCAAGAATCACGCTATACCCCCCCCATGCTCCCCCGAGAAAGACCCGAGACCAGGCTTGATAGACCCTCGGCTCGAGTGTTCCAATCGAGCGCCCCAAGACCGCCTCTTGGAAATGGCCGACGGTCGGCGCGTTCAATCCTAGCGGTGACCAATGCGCCGGCATCACGTACTGAAGCGCGGCGAACGCCAGGATGCTGCCGACGCAAAGAGCCATCCCAACGTTGGCCCACAGGCTGGCCGAAACCGTGGTGGTGTTCACAACTTCGACATGTTTAGGGATCATGGCCCGCCTCGATGCTGATGGACAGGCAACTCCAGTTCGCATGAATTCCAGCGTTTGACCCACCCGCCAGATCGTTGCGGCTCCGACGCACTCACACGGCCTAACTCCTCACGGTCGACCGACGGCCACGCAACAATCGGTCATCCGCGTCAGCGCACAAGGATTACTAGAGGGGTCGGACTTCGGCGAGGAGACCCTGCCGGAATAGAGTGATGTAGATCAAAGCTGTGGCGTGACAAGTGTGCAAGCAGAATCTTGGGACAACGCTGAAAAAGGCGGTCTTGGAGTTCCTTTCAAGGCAACCCCGCGATCCGATACGAGGCGGAAGGGAGCTCCTCGAGTTTTACCGTCAAGGCTGGACTCGGCCGCGCCGAGCCTCGTTGTGTTCCGAAAGGCTGGCGGTGCGCAGACCCCTCCGCCGGTCGAAGGACTCCAGGGCGGGTCAATCGTCCTTCGACGATTTTCCCCGGCGCGAAGTCCTCCTTTCGAGTTTACACGGCCTTACCGTCCTCGCCTCTAGCGCCGCGGCAACGAACGTGTGACTATCGCTTCACACACTTTCGCGCTTGCTGGCGTTGGTCCCGTTGCCCAACCTGATTGGGATGTCGGCTTACGTTGACCGCTTGGCCCTGGTGATCGGGCGTGATGGGAATCTTGTTGACAATCCAGCCTATTCAGGAATACCTTCACATCCACTCCGATCACACAAATCATCTTGGGGCGCCAGCGGCTCTCTTGGCGACCCTGCTGGGACTCGGAATGATTAATGGAGGATCGACATACCGCGGCGTAATCCACCGCCATTGGCCCGTGGCGGTGCGCGCCCTACCGTGGCTCTTGGTAACCGTCGGGGCTCTGCTGAGGCTGGCCCAGTATCTCCACAACCGCTCGCTCTGGATCGATGAGTGCTTCCTCGCGCTGGCCACCGCCGACCAGTCGATCACCGAGATCTTCCAACCCCTGTCTCTTAACCAGGCTGCGCCTGTGGGCTATTTGTTCCTTCAGAAGATCGCGGTCTCCGCGTGGGGGTCGTCGGAGTATGTCTTACGACTGATCCCGCTGATTGCTGGGCTCGCGTCGCTGCCGCTGTTCTGGTCGATGGCTCGACATTTCGTGAGTGGGACGGCACTCTGGTTCGCCCTCGGACTTTTCGCCACTTCGGATTCACTAATCTATTACTCTTCGGAGGCAAAGCAGTATTCGAGCGACGTCACCGTTGCGCTAAGTTGCTACCTCCTGGCAGAGCACCTCGGGGGGGAACTTCCTGTCCGGAGGCTGTTGGGTGTGGGAGTTTTAGGCGCGCTGTTGGTTTGGTTCTCCCACCCCGCGATCTTCGTCCTGTCGGGCATCGCGCTGTCTTACACCCTCGGCCTGGGCGTGAAGGGGGAATGGAAGTGCCTGGGGCGCCACACTCTGGTGTTCGCAACATGGGCCGTCTCGTTTGCGCTGCTCTACCATTTCCACCTGTCGCACGCGTCGGCGAATGCTTTTCTGCACAAATACTGGGCGTTTGCCTATATGCCCCTGGATGGCTTTCCGACCACACAGGCGTCGTGGTTGATGCGGATGTCCGCTGGGCTATTTTATATGTTGACACTCTCTTGGCAACCTGTCCCCGTGATGATCGCAGGGGTGGGGGTTGCAGTCTTGTGGCAGCGGAGCCGATTGCGATGCCTGTTGCTCGTGTCCCCGTTGCTGGCAGTGTTGGTCGCCTCGGGACTGCACAAATACCCCTTCAACGGCCGGCTGATCCTGTTCCTCACGCCGAATCTCACACTGCTCCTGGCCGCGACGATCGAGGCCATCGCACGGAGAAGCGCGACGGTTGGCGTCGTCTCAATGGCGCTCTTACTCGCCCATCCCGTTGCCTTTGCCTTCGACCGCCTGATCGACCCAAGAGAGCGTGCGGACACCCGAGCCGTTGTCGCCTACGTGCTCCGAAACGTCCAGGACGAGGATGTTGTATACGCCGGGTGGGAAGCTCAGTTCCACGTTGACTATTATGTGCGGCTCGCTGGCGCTGACTTCAATTACTACGTTTGCGGCACACGCTTCGACGACGAAGATACGGGACCATTTCTAGAATCCCTCGCCTCCTTGAGAGGCAGCCGGCGCGTTTGGGTGATCTTGTCCTCCGTCCTGGAATGGGATCCATCCTGGACTCCGAAACCGAGTGTGGAGGAGGCCAAGATTCTGGACTACCTCAATGCTTCGGGAACTCAACTGCGATCGTTTCGGACGAGGGGTGCGGCTGTTTTCCTGTACGACCTTTCGCAGACGTCACACCCTCAGCCCGGATCCGAGCCGCCCGTGCAAGCGCCTCTATCTCCGGCGTCCGGTCCATAGCCCTCTTTTCATGCATGATCTTGGCCTTGCCAATCGGCCGAGATAAGGCCATCGGGTCCTTGGGAAGGAAGCATCCTTAAAGATGTCCGGCGTTGATTACATTCACGGGAAGCTACCCTGCCGGCCGTCAGTAAGGAGGTTTTTGATGCGTTTCCGGCGGTCTTTCGTAGCCGTGTGGCGGCGCATCCGGAGCACTCCGGTTCGTTGCCCTGGGTGAGTGAACGGCCCCTCTCGCTCAGAGCACGCGGGATTCCTTGACACGATCTCGGCCAGGAGAGGCTCGACGATGTTCCGCAATTTAATCCGGCTGGTTGTCTCAGTGCTTCTCGGACTCGGCGTGTGCTGGCATGTGATGGGCTTGGACGATCGGAGCCTCTGGTTCGATGAGGCATTCTCCTGGAGATTGATCAGCTTCTCGTGGACTGAGATGATTGCGAGGGCACGGCAGGACGTGCACCCCCCTCTGTACTACATCATCCTGAAACTCTGGACCGGGTTACTTGGCGACTCCGTCTTGGTGATGAGGCTTCTCTCCGTCGCCTGGTTCGGCATCGCATTAGGGATGGCCTATTTGCTTTGCCGTGAGGCCGACATCTCCCCTAGGCAATCGCTTCCCGACAAAAAGACACGCCGATATGGAAACGCCGGGCTCTTCGCCATCCTGCTGCTGGCGTCCAGCTCCTTGCTTTATCGCTATCATCAGGAAGCACGGATGTACGCCCAGGAGGTGGCTCTTGTCTTGGCGAGCAACTGGCTACTGCTCCGCTCGCTCCGGGCAACTCGGCCTCAAGGGCGTTGGTGGATCGGCTATGCCCTTACCGCCACGGCCCTGTGCTACACCCATTATTTTGGCCTGTTCTCCGTGGCCGCGCAATTCGTCTTCATCGCGGGCCTGCTCGTGTCCGAGCCAAAGGTAGTCGATCCGTCTCGCGACCAACCGAGGCCCCTCCCAACGTGGCTCTGGGCGGCCGGGGCCGCCTTAGTCATCGCGGCGACCTACCTCCCCTGGGTGCCCACCCTGCTGCAGCAACAGGCGCGAGTGACGAAGGACTATTGGTCCAGCACGACCGTGGAGTCCTCCCCGATCCGCCTCGATTTCTGGCGGTCGATGGCCCTCCAATCGTTGGCCTACAAACCGGATCAGACGACGTCGTCCTTAACCTCCGATCGGTCCGCCGGCATGGTTGGTCAAGGCCTTCTGCTTGCCTTCTTTATCGTCATGCTCATACTAGCGTCGCGTCGCGACCGCGTAAGATGGCTGGTCCTCACCGGGACATTGGTCCCCATCGTCTTGTCGATCGTCGCCTCGTACAAGAACGATCGAAACATCATTGAGCCGCGGTTCTTGATCCCATCGTTCACCCTGTTGCTCGTGGGCGTCGCCCTCATCCTGAGTCGCGTCGAACTCGCGTTGGCTCGGTGGCTCGCTTTTGGATTGATTTGGTTCGGCCTGGCTTCGGGGACCTGGCATTACATCGAGGCGCTTGGCCGGCCGGTCCGCTCCGAGTATCGAGGAGTCGCCAACCGCATTGCCGGGCGGTTGCGGCCCGGGGACCTTGTCCTCTGCACCAGCCATTCTTCCTTCTTCCCGCTGATGTATCACGCAAGGGGAAGGTTTCCAGTCTACCAAGCACGATACCCTGGGTTCGTCGTCAACCACTACACGGGAGGACCGATCTTTCGGAGTCAGGACTTCCGGGAATGGGAGGATGTTGTGCAGGCCGGTGGACATCGTCTCTGGATTGTCGGGCCGTACACGTCCCACGAGGCGTTTCGGATGCCCAAGGGATGGGAACGACGGGACCGCGCCCGCTTCCCCGAAGCGATCCATTGGGTAGGAGACATCGTCGTCGACCTCTGGGAGCCTGACGATCGACGGGAGCACCCCGCCCAGGACTCCACGCCCCTCCAAGAAAGCCGCCACCAAGGGCCCTGATATCACCTTGACGGAGCAGGATGCTTAAAAAGAAGAGGGCATTGAATCAACTCTTACGACAATAATCTTAGAAGTTACGCGGTCATGAAAGTTTGTACAAGGGTTGAGCGATATAAGCCCTGACAGCTCCGCAGATGATTTGTGCCTTGGCCTCGTGCCAACTCACCCCAGTGGCATAGAAATAGCACTCCAACCGCAGGAAGGCCCGGATCGCCGTCCCGATGTGGTTGCGCTGAGCCCGCCCGTCCGACACGGGCCTGTCACCGGGGAGGTTTGCGGCCGCGACCGAAACTAAACGCTTAAAATGAAAGGGATCCGGCCTTCAGGATGCCCGAGCCTGATCAGACGGGAATCGGCCGTCGGTTAAAAATCGCTACGGTTGGCTTTTTCTTGTTGATTCCTTGAAAGTCACATCATATTGTCTCGTTGATGTCTATCAGCGTTTCCATAGCAACGCGCGCCTAAGGAGGACCCGCTGGTTCGGACATCGGATCGCATCCAGATCGTCCACAAGGGCGGGAAAAATGTTTAGTAATCATATCCCTTTGCCATAAGTGTCTGCTGTAGGCTGGGGCTAACGTCTCCCTAACAACCATCGCCAAGCTTCCGGGCGTCGCTGACGACTTGCCGCATTCGTCCGGCGGTCCCCCTTTGTTTTCTCGGTACTCCCCGTTGCACTGTGATTCTCGTTCCCTGGTCCCTCTGGCAAACGAGGCTCCCGGTGTTCGGGGAGGTTCCGCTCTGAGTCTCAGTTGAGTCGTAGCCCAGGCAGTGTGAGGAGCCCAGGCGTGATGCTGCCTATTGCTCCGCGCCTCGTAGCCTCAGGAACGCCTGAATAGGCTCACGGAAATGGCCTTCAGCTCGATCGCGTCGGTTGGCCAAGGCGTGTGTCGGAACGGAGTAGGTGGGCCGTCAATTAAGGCTGGGTCAGGATCGATCATACACCTTTCGCAATGCGTCACAGCGGCTTGGATCTCTCATTGCTTACGTGTTCCGTCAGTGCGTCATCGCACAGGGCCTATGGAAGCGTGTTGACCCCGGGGTTCACGTCGAGGGTAAGCACGGGGCCAGTACAACCTGCCCTCTCTTCGGAAGGTGTGATGAGGAGACAGATACCGATGAGTTGCATCACCTGTTTAACGCTCTTTTCCGTCCTAGCGGCCGCCTCGGAGAGCGAGCTCAAGGTAGACTTCACATCACAGTCGGGCTACGACCGTATGCTCTTCCGCGCTGAGGCGGGTTCAACCGGCGGGCGCTGGGAAAGCAAAGGGGATGGGCTTCGGGGTGTGCTTCCGGTGGGTCCGGCGAACCGGCAGCCAAGCAAGTTCTTGGCTTGTGTACAACTCGAAGGCGACTTCGAGATCACAGTCGATTATCGCTTAATTAAGCTTCCGCGTCCCAAGGTGACCTCGGCGAAGTCGCCCGAGGCGAGCAACAATGTGGAGATTGCAATCGGAGGAGGCGATCTTGTCGCCACCGTCTTTCGCGATCGGCGGCCGAACTCCGGTGATGAGATTGGCTACTTCGCGAAATCGCCCGAAGGGGGAGGGATCGTCGAACACCGGCCGATCAAGAACACGGCGTCTGGACAACTCGGCCTGCGTCGTGTTGGCAAAAAACTCTCGTTCCTGCATAGTGACGCAAGCGGGTCGTTGACCGAGACCGGCACGACAAGCTTTGGCTCCGGGCCAATCACCCAGGTGGCGATACAGATCCTCGCACTCAGCAGCTCCAATGCGCTCGATGTGATGTTCAGCCACCTGAACATCAAGGCCGACCGGCTTGTCCGAATTCCTCCTCCCCTTGAGCCCAGCGGTTTGAGCACGACGACGTGGATCATCGGACTCCTTCTCCTGGCAATCGTTGCGGGCCTCGCATATTGGTATCTGCATTTCGCCCGCGATCGCGTTGGGACAACTGAAGGCGTTTCCACCGCCCCCACACCTTCGAAGTCGAAACCCGCGGCGACCCAAGTACATCGGCGCGGCTTTACGTTGATCGAGTTGCTTGTGGTCATGGTAATCATTGCGGTCTTGATCGGCCTTCTTCTCCCCGCGGTGCAAGCCGCTCGCGAGGCCGCGCGACGAATTCAGTGCGAGAACAACCTCAAGCAGATTGGATTGGCACTTGCCAACTACGAAACAGCGCTCCGGGCCTATCCCTTCGGCGTCGGTGGCAGCGGACCTCCGGGGCAGGTTCCGCGCTGGTCTGCTCAATCGCAATTGCTCGCCTACCTCGAGCAGTCCAGTGTGTACAACGCATTGAATTTCTCCGGTTTGCCGTGGTTGCATGATCCGGTCTTCAGCCCGATGAATCAAACCGCACTGGTGACGCGGATCTCCGCCTTCCTCTGCCCGTCGGATAACGACATGATCATCGAGCTCAACAACCTGGCGCACATCAGCTATCGCGCCAACGCGGGTACCTTGCCCTACAACCTCGCCGCCGACTCTCCGGACGGAACAGGCCGGAATACCGGCGCATTCTGGTACCAGAGTGCCGTCCGCATCTCATCCCTCACCGACGGGACCAGCAACACGGCGATTTTCAGCGAACGCTGCCTTGGGAGTTCGAGTTCCCCTGACTCACTTGCGGACTATTACTTGGTTAATGACCAGATCAATTCATGCCTCGCAGCATCACCACTGACCACTCCCCGATTTACGCTTCCCCGTGAGTGGTCGGGTGAGCGCTGGGGCGATGGTGGCATGCTGTATACGCGCTACCACCACATTTTTCCTCCCATGCGCCCAAGTTGTATTCTGGGCGGGACACAGGATTACGATAGTCCTAACTTGGTCACCGCAACCAGTCGCCATCCTGGCGGTGTGAACCTGATGCTGGCTGATGGATCGGTGCGATTCGCCAAGCAGACCGTCAATCCGGTGATCTGGATGGCCCTCGGCACGATCGCAGGAGGTGAGGCTATCGACTCGGGTTCCTTCTGATTCAGCGCGTGCGGCCGCTCTCTCAAATATTTTCTTGGAGCTGTTTGAATGATATGGAGAAGAATAAGTTGGACCCTGGCTGTGACGGCAATCCTTGCCGGCTGCGATTCGGAAGGCGAAGGGCCGTCGGTCTCCGCGTTTCGGGCACCCTCCAAGGCCATCAGCCAGGCTCCTCAGATCCAACCGGTGCAACCGTCTCCGCCACTGCGAGGACTCGATTGAATCCTGTTCCGGCCGTGAGCGGGGCACTCGGAGCTGTGGGCGATTGTTCTCTGGCAGTGTGACGGGATGGAGCTTTTCGATTCTACTGAGACACCGTTGGCCCTGACGGGTCCGGCAGCCCGAAGAGATCTTTGCCGCTTGATGCACCAAGGGCGCAATGAAGGCCGTCGACATCGATTAGTGCAACATATGAGCGAAATTTACCGCAACGAGGATGGTCATGCAGGGCCAACCATTCTGGGTGAATTGCTCGCGATCGCAGAAGGAACCGGAATTTCACCTATTCTGCTTCCCACACGCAGGGGGTGGAACGGCCGTGTTTCGAAAGTGGGCCGACATCCTTCCCCGAAGTATCCACCTTTGGGTGGCGCAACTCCCGGGAAGAGAGAGCCGCATCCAGGAGGCTCCCTTTCGGGATTTCGTCCCTCTCGTGGAGGAATTAACGGCGTCGTTGCAACCGCTCGTCGATCAGCCCTTTGGCTTCTTTGGCCATAGCATGGGAGCGCTGCTCGGATTCGAGGTCGCGCGGATGTTGCGGCGACGCCGAGGCCCGATCCCCGAAATCTTGTTCCTCTCGGCCGGGCGCGCGCCTCAATTCACGTCCACGGAGAAGATTCACGGTCTGCCCGAAGGGGAGTTCCTCCAGGCCGTCGCACGTTATGGTGGTATACCGCCAGCGCTTCTCGGCGTGCCCGACTTGCTAGCGGTTTTCCTGCCGATCCTTCGCGCTGACTTCGAGATCCTCGCGCACTACATTCACCAAGTTGAGCCGCCGATTTCCTCGCGGGTTGTGGCGATGGGAGGAGTGCACGATCAGGAGGTCAACGAAGCACATCTTATGGGATGGCGCGAGCACACGCTGGGAGCCTTCGCTTTGGAGATGTATCCCGGTGACCATTTCTTCATCCAGGGTTTCCAGCAGCCCGTGGTCGGATCCATCGCCAAACATGTTGGCGCTATAATGCGGGATCGTTGACGTGCGTTTGCGATTCCTTCCTCCGAGTTGCCGATCGGAGATTAAGCTGATGCAACAGCCACTACCGACCTCTTCCCGGCCCGCAGACGCCCCGGCGTCCGACATTCCAGACACGTCAGGTTCGTCGCAAGTCCGGCAACGAGATCAGTCGTAGCCTCGCAAGTCCGGCCGGCTGTTCCTCAGGACGTCGTCCCCGGTGTTGGGAAGTAAGGGAGTCAACTTCGGGACCATTTGGGCTCAACCTTGGAAACCAAGGAAAGCGAATGCGAATGTTGCGAGTCTTGATGTCATCACATACTGTTGCCATCGTGCTCCTGGGCATTCACGCCGGTCTCCTCTTGGTGTCGATCCCGAGGAATTTCGTCACAATCGACGAAGCCGGTCATATCGTCGCCGGCCTGAGCTACGTGAAGACAAGAAAGTTCACGGTCTACCGGGTCAATCCACCTCTGCCCAAGGTCCTCGCGGTTCTGCCCATTTTGCCCATGGATCCCAAGGTCAATTTCGACAAACTGGAGGACGACCCCCGCCATCGACCGGAGTACACACTGGGGCCGGCGTTCGTTCCGGCCAACCCGTCAAGGTTCTTCCATATGATTTGTCGCGCCCGAGCGATGGGAATCCTGTGGTCGATCCTCGCCGGCACCATTATTTATTTCTGGACGATTGAGTTGTATGGCGGCGTTGGAGGATGTGTCTCCCTGGCGCTTTGGTGCGTCGAACCGTACGTCCTTGGGCATGGCGGCCTGGTCACGTCCGACGTTGCGGCGGCAGCGGCGGGTCTGGCTGCCTCCTTCGCCTTCTGGCGCTTCCTGAGGTCTCCGAACTCCCGACGCGCTTCGTCGAGGCATCGTGCCATCGTCGCAGGGAGCTTGCTCGGCTTAGCAGCGCTGACCAAGTTCACGCTTCTCTCCCTCATCCTAATCTTGCCGATCCTTGGCGCCCTCGACCGTTGGCTCGAATGGCGTGGTGGCGCCACGACGATGCGGCATCGTTCGGATACTGCGAACTTGCTCCTCGTGATCTTGGTCAGCCTCCTCGTCATCAACTTGGGGTACCTGTTCCAGGGAAGCTTCCGTCCCTTGCAAGATTACCCGTTCATCAGCAAAGCGCTTGCAGGAGACAACGTGGCGCAGAGTCCAACCAACGGCGTGGGAAATCGGTTCCGAGGCACGCCGCTCGGCATGATACGCGTACCGCTCCCCGAGGACGTGCTTCGGGGAATCGACATCCAGCGCTTCGACTTCGAGTCACGCTGGCGCTCCTACCTCAGGGGCGAGTGGCGGCAGCAAGGATGGTGGTATTACTATCTCTATGCCATGGGGGTGAAGCTGCCCTTGGGCAGCATTGGTCTTGTGATCTGGGGTAGCGCACTGGTTATCATCGCGTGCAATGATAGATCACGGATCCGCGACGAAGTGATGCTTTTGTTGACAGCATTAGCACTTCTGATAGTCATCAGCTCGCAGACTGGCTTCAGTCACCACTCACGCTATGCAATTGTGGTTCTCCCATACCTCTTCATCATTGCCGGAAAGACGGGGCGTTTTTTCGAGGGCCCGGGCTGGCACTTCACTCGCCTCGCGGCGTGGGGCCTGCTGCTTTGGTCGACGGCGAGCAGCCTTTGGGTCTATCCGCACTCCCTCTCTTACTTTAACGAACTCGCCGGCGGCCCCGAGCGTGGCCACAACCACCTTCTCGACAGCAACATCGATTGGGGCCAGGACCTGTTGAACCTGAAGCACTGGCTCGACCGTCATCCGAAAGTCAAGTCCCTCAAATTGGCCTACTTCGGCGCGGTGGACCCGCGCCTCATCGGGCTGAGCTTCGAGATTCCGCCGCCAGGTCCCGAGGTGGCTGGCCTCATGGATCGTCAAGCCATCGGCCCGCTTCCGGGCGATTACGCGATCAGTGTCAACTTCCTCCGCGGCTTCAAATACTTCATCTACAACGGCCAAGGAGGCTCCCATCAGGTCGCCCCGAACGAGTTTGCCTATTTCCAGGCCTTCCAGCCAGTCGATCGGGCCGGACACTCAATCTACATCTACCACATCACCCCTGAACAAGCCGAAACCGAACGGAGGCGGCGAGGACTCCCTCCAATGCCCCGGTAAGCAACACGTCCGCCCGTTATACGGTCTCTAGAAATATTGGCGCGCCCTTGCGCTTTGGATGCGTGCAAGGGACACTGACGATGGTCTGGGCACAGCGAGGTTCACACGACCCACCCCTGTGCGGCAGACGCAGTACGACTATCTGTGGGTGATCGCGGCGGCCTGTCCCGCCAGCAGGGCGGCGACGGGGATCATCATGCCGAGCCTGGATACCGAGGTGATCAATCGGTTGCTCGTGGAGTTTTCGCGTCAACTGGCTGCCGATGTTCACGCCGTGCTGACCTGGGACGGCGCGGGGTTTCCCATAAGCCGGTCGTTGGTTGTGCCGGTGAATGTGACGCTGCTGCAGTTGCCACCGTATTCACCGGAGTTGAATCCGATCGAGAACCTGTGGCATTACCTGAGGTCGCACTTCTGGTCGAATCGCTCGTACGCGGATTGGGAGGCCTTGAAGTCGGCGGCCATCTCAAGCCTCCCGGTGGTAGGGACGGATGCCGAACGGATCAAGACGGTCTGCGCTGCACCCTACCTGGCACGTCCAAGAAGCGCGGATATTACTTAGAATCCGTGTAAGTTGTCTTGACTGACGTTGCGACCCTCTTTTAACGAGATCGGAAAGGGCTCTTGGAGGCAAGCTCACGGCCGAGCTACATGATCGAACATAGCCAAGTGTGCCGTTTCTTATCCAGGAGCTCCCCAGTTGTCTGCCCGCCGAAATTTAGCCAAAGAGGTTTGGCCAAGAAAAAAAGCCAGGATTGCGTGGCTCGACGCAAATCCTGGCTAGCTTTAGTTTTACTCAGCGGAGAGGGAGGGATTCGAACCCTCGGTACGTGTTACCGTACACAGCATTTCCAGTGCTGCACCTTCGGCCTCTCGGTCACCTCTCCGAGGCACGAACAAACAAGAAGCCCGTCCGGCACGTCGCAGGGACGTAAGACGGATTCTCGCAGAGGATCGCTCGACACAACTCGTTGAAGTCGCGTGGGCAGGCGTCCTTATGCCGACAGTTTACGGCGCAAATCGGTTGCTGGCAATGTGGATTATTAGGTGCGTCATTACGTTCTTGCAAACAGCGGGTTAAGGACCGGAGGGACCCCTCCAGAAAAGTTGGTCGAGAGGCGAGATCAAGGGCGCGAAGCGTCCTCCCTTGGACAAGCGTCCTGTTGCGGAAGGGGACGGATGCCCGGTAGGGTCGACGAGTCGCCTGGAGGACCTGACAAGATTTCAAGCTTGTGGGAGGCCCCAATCCGATGAGCGTGGTAAAGCGATGGCGCTTGTCTGAGATCGAAAACCGGGTCTGCGACATCGTTGGAGAGCAGCTTAGGTTACCGCGAGAAAAAATAACCCCAGGGCTTTCGCTCTTCGAGGATCTACACGTCGACAGCCTCGATGTCATCGAACTGGTCATGGAAATTGAGGAGGCGTTTGACGTCTCGTTACCAGATGGCAGCGACGGGAATCCGGTCTACAAGACGGTATTCACACGTCAGCCTTTCCGTCTCAGCGATTTGGCGGAACTCGCCTACCTCGAGCAGGGACAACGAAGAGACCGGCGGGAACACTCCTGGTGGCAGTCACGTCGTGAGAAACCTCCGGCGGCCCAGTCGTTGGCGTTCTCACAGCTTGATGGACGCTGGGAGCCGAAGGCATCCGGCAACACGGGGCTTTTCGAACGTCTGAAAGGAAGAGATGCTGAATCCTATCGGCGGCGAAGCGACGGTATGAGGTGCATCAAGATTCCTTCGGCAGCCGTCCAAATCGGCGACGAGTCGGAGATGGCACTGGCGGATGAAAGGCCGCGCCATGTGGTTGAGCTCGACGGGTTTTTCATTGATGCCGAACCCGTGTCGACCACGGCATTCTGTCGGTTCCTCAATTCGGTCGGCGAAGATGATCCCGCGGTTCTTCGAGATTGGTTTGTGCTCGATGCATTGGACGACCGTGAGGAGCACACCCTGGTTCGTCGCGAGCCTGGGGGGACCGAGTGGCGGCCGGTACCAGGGACCGAGACGTGGCCGATGATCCTGGTTTCCTGGTTTGGAGCGAACGCTTACTCGCTCTGGGCGAACGGCTCCGATTGGAGAGCCTATCGCGGGGAATGCGAGAGTCAGGCGGAGAGCTACCTTCCCAGTGAGGCCCAGTGGGAGTACGCGGCTCGCGGCGCTCAATTTCATGCGTTCCCTTGGGGAGAGGAAAACCCGACGCCGGAGCACATGAGATTCGCTTGTCATTCGCGATCGGCGAGTTATCGCGCGGAGACCCTTCCGCTGGCGAGCGTCAATGATGCTTTGGGAATGTCGCCATTCGGGCTTCACCACATGGCTGGCAACGTCTGGCAGTGGTGCCGGGATTGGTACGAGCCGACGTTCTACCGGAGGTCAGAGTCGAAGCGCGCAAACCCCTGGAATCACGCCCCGACCCTGGTCAGGAGTGAGCGAGGAGGGAGCTGGATTGGTCCCGCGAGCTTGTGCCGAAGCTCCTATCGTCGCGGACGTCCCCCCTTTGCTCGGGGCCGCTGCCTCGGATTTCGCTGTGTGAGTGCGGTCTGAAGCCTCGACGAAACTGTTTGTAAAGAATTTTCAGATGTGAGCATCATTGGAATTAGTAAGTTAAGGCAGGGTGTTGACTCAGGCTCAGGTTTTTCGTGATTCCAAAAATTCTGGTTTCGTTTCATGAGATCTGGGAGCGATACTACGGGCGTTAATATGCATGGGAACGACCTGGAGGCGTCGCATGAAGGTCACCAAGATCCTGGCCCCGAGTCTGGCACTTTTCGTGTTGGGTTTCCATGGCTTTGCCCTGGCGGCGGACAAGAGCGACCTGGTTCCGCTCCAGGGGACATGGACGATGGAGTCGTTCATTCTCAACGGTGAGACGATCCCAGAAGAGCAGACCAAGACGGGGCGCCTGGTGATCTCGGGAACGGAATATCGGGCTCAGTTTGGCGACAGCGCCGCGTCGGCGACCCTCGGCGTCGATTCTTCGAAGAATCCTCGCGCCATCGATTTCACTTTTAATACCGGACCCCTCAAAGGAAAAACGATCGAAGGGATCTATCGACTGGAAGGGGACAAGCTGACCATTTGCCGCGCTCTTTTGGAAGGAGAGGAGCGACCGAAGGAGTTCGCCTCTCCCGCCGAGTCCGGCGTGTTGGTTGTCATCTGGAAGCGGTCCCATTCTAAGCCGAGCCCTCGTGAGATGCTCGTTGAGCAGGAATTAACCAGGTTGAGGGGGCGCTGGCTTCTTGTCTCTTCCGAGACCGATGGCAAGGCAATGCCCGAAGAGCAAGCGAGGAAGTTCCAGGTGACGATTGCGGGAACGACGCACACGGTTCGCTTTGGCGATAAGGTTGTGACCGAGAACGTTCTCTTCGAAATCGATCCCACGGTTTCTCCCAAGAGAACGACCGATACCCTGGACGATGGCCCTTATCGCGGGAAGAAGATTCGTGGCATCTACAAGGTGGAGGGGGATACTCTGACCTCGTGCGTGTCTCCGCTAGAGAAAGAGGCTCCCCCTGAGTTTTCCGCGAAGGCGGGAACCGGCCGCACGCTTCGCGTTTTCAAACGCCTTTCTGATCCGAGCGAGTCCAAACAGGCGACCATTGAACTCGAGCGCAAGAAGTTCGAGGGGACATGGAGTCTCGCGTCGATCGTCTCGCAGGGAGATCCGGTTCCCGCCTCTTCCTTTAGGGGGGACCGCCTTATTCTCAAGGGAGAGCGGTTCGTTTCACGGTCGGGTGGCGAGGTCGTGGAAGGAACATTTTCCATCGACCCGACCATGGTTCCCAAGACGATCGACGTCACCGTCACAGGCAAAGACGGTGGAACCAAAAAGTACGTCGGGATCTACACGCTCGATGATGAGACCTACACCGTGTGCATCGGCATGGAAGGAAAGCCCCGTCCCACCGTGTTTGAGAGCAAGGCGGGTGATGGGGCCATCTTCGAGGTACTGAAGCGAGAAAAGCCATAACGCGGCGAGGCCTAACACGGGGCCAGGGGGCGAAAGGGGAATTTGGGCCCTTGGTTCAGGTCTGCACTCGCCGCCTCCGAGCGCGGCTTCATAAGTCGCTGGAGAATTGCTCAACTTCGGGGCAGGAAGGCGGAGGGGGACATTCTTCGATGTTCCTTCGATCTCCTGCACGTTCGGCCTCGTGTGATTCATTCCACGTCTGGGCACGGCACCGCTCCCATCAAGCATGAGCGAAGCGTGCTATCCACCGAGGAGAGCGCTTGCAGGCGGTCTCCGTGGGAGGCCACGCGAATGTCGGGGAAATACGTGTGGGCTTTGACGGCAATGCCCACATAGTCAAGAACCCCTTCATCCATGGTCTTGCGCAGTGCTCGATACATATCGAGCTGGTCGTACTCGGCCTGCGAATTGCCATGAGGTGTCCAGAGTAGGGCTTGCTTCCCTTCGAGAAGCCTGTCCACACCCTCCGAATGGCGCTGATAGGCGAAACCGGGTGCGAAGACGCGGTCGAAATACCCCTTGAGAATGGCGGGGAATCCCGTCCACCAGAGGGGATAAACGAGATGCACGACATCCGCTTCAGCCAGGTGCGATTGCTCGCGGCGAACATCGTCCGGGATCTCGCCTCGGAAGAAGTTCTCGAAGTCCCGGGCTGATAGGACCGGCTGGAAGTTCATGGCGTAGAGATCGCGAACGACGGTTCGATGTCCAAGTTCGTGCAAATCGTGTTGAATTCGATCTTTGATGGCCGCGGAAAAGCTCTGCGGGTTGGGGTTGGCATAGATGATCAAGTGGTTGAGCATTGCTAACCTTTCGTGTCGCGATGGGTCGAGAACCTTTGGGGAAGGCATGATCTTTTGGATTTGAATCCGCTTATCTATCTAAGATAGATTCGGGCTGAAAAAAATTTATCGGGGAGGCGGAGGAAGCCGCCAACCCGAGAGCAGGGTGGCGACGGCGGTTCTCGCGAGCCGGAGCGGCCTTTGATCCTCACCTCCAAGGCGATCGGCCAGGCCGAGACAGGTGATGCCGTGGAGTGTGGCCCAGAGGATTTCCGTGGTTTCCAGGGGGTTGGCGAGTTCAACGTGCTCTGCGTTGGCCCAATCAACAAGCGCGGTCATGGCCAGCTTGCAGACCTCTTCGGCTCCCCGGGCGGTTTCTCCTTGCTCGATGGCCACTCCTCCCATGCCGTGCATGATCTCGTAGACCTCAGGCTTTTCCTGGGCGAATGTCCAATAAGCTTCCGCCAGCGCGAGGAGGTAGAGCTCCGGGGTCCGCGAAGCGGGCTGGGTCGATTGGAGAGCCGAAGCAAGGTCGAGAAACCCCTGACGCATCACCTCAGAAAGGACTTCTTCCTTGTTGCGAAAATGTTCATAGATAATCGGCGAGGTATACCCCAACTCCTCGGCGATTTTACGGATGGTCACCGCTCCCCAGCCTTCGCGCCGGGCAATCGAGCGCGTCGTTTCGAGGATCTGGGCCCGATTGGTGGGCGCATCACGTTGCCGGGGAGAGGGCATGAGGATCACTCCTTGGCTATCTATCTAAGATAGATTCTAAGGGAAGAGCGTTTCGCGTCAAGGAGCAACACGTGAAGATCCCGGTTCCGGAGGGGGAAATCCGGAACCGGGGAGGGGAGAGGGGAAGGGCAGGCCGGTGTTCCCGTTCCGTCATGGGGTGACGGGTTTGATCGGCTCCGTGGACGTTGCGGCGGTCCGGGTTCCTTTTTTCCGGTCGGCTGCGACTTGCCGGCGTTGTTGCAACTGTTGCTTTTGGGAGTCGGTGAGAACCGTTTCGCATTCCGCGAGCATGGCGGCTCGGAGTTCGGTGATTTCTTTCTGAAGCGCGGTGATCTTGGCCTGATGTTTGCCACGGATCTTGTAGACCGATTCTTTCTGCTCCGGTGTGAGTCCCAGTTGCCCATAGTAGGGGGGAACACGGCGAGAGGTGTCGTACGTTTTCTTAGCAGGGGTGCCTGGGTCGTTGTTGGCCGGTTCTTTGACCGACCCTTCCTGGGCACCGAGTGATAAGGCGCTTAAGAGGACGATCGACGCGGTCGCAATACCGAGGGACGAGATTCGAGCAGGTCTCATCATATGGCTCCATTTGACATGGTTATCACACAAGGAAGCCCGAACGCGTTGAGTACTCTACTCGTCTTTTGTCCACATGTCCAGATGGATACTCGAAATTTGTTCCCTATCGTATGAAGGTGTTTGGCCCTGGGGTTTGCTTGGGGGACATCGGTTCTTCTCGAGACCTCCAAAATGAAGAGCTTTGCGTGGCGAACACCTTCTGTCGGACGAGGTCGACGGAGCGGGCTGGCTTCGGATCCCCTTAAGCCTGGGGACTTTACCGAGGGTTTTAGACTCGTTACCATGCCCCACACCGGATGTCCTTGTCGCCCGTTTTCCGACGCGGCATGTCGCCGTTGCCAGAGCCTCAGACGTACCCGAATGTCCGGTCTTGGAGATCTTCTGTTATGTCCTCGGACTCGAAACCACCTGTTCCTACTCCCCCCGCATCGGCGGCCAAGCCTCGCGAGCAGGGCATTCGCATCTTTACGTATCCGAAATTGATCTTCATGTTTCCGACGCTCGTCGCGGCTTTGATTTGCGGTATCGGCATGACCCTGATCGGGGACAAGACGGCCGATCCCATCAAGACGGAGAAGGCCGCCATCAAGGCGAAGGCGTTGGAGCATCCTGAGGCTCCGCCGGAGAAAACGGCTCCCCATTTGCTCAAGCATGAGCGGTTTGTGCAGCCTCAGAATCTCCTGGGCGTTCTTTTCCTGGGGATCTTTGCGTTCAACCTTTTGATCATGGCGATCGACTTTCCCCGGTTTACGGTGATCGCGATCTTACTCGTCGTGCTCTTGAGCTTGTTCGTTTTGTTGTGGGTGGGGGCGTACTTCGACTATGACCTGATGAAACCCGCTCGGGTTTTCTTCGGGAGCATCTATACGGTGGCCAACGCCGCGTTCTACTTCTGGATCACGGGCATCATGACGTTGATGTTCCTGATCATTTATGTGACGCGGTTCCTGGACTACTGGGAGATCATGCCCAACGAGATTCTCCACCACCACGGGCCGCTCAGCGACCTCGAACGTTACCCGACCATGAATCTCAAGTTCGACAAGGAGATTCCGGACGTCTTCGAGTTCCTCTTCCTCCAGTCGGGAAGGCTGGTCCTTCATGTGACGAACGAGCGCAAGGCCATCGTGTTGGACAACGTGCTCTTCATCAACAGTAAAGAGGAAGGACTGAAGCGGTTGATGAGCCGCCTCGAAGTCCGCGTGACGACCGACCAGGAAGTCGCCGGAACCTAATTGCCGCTCCAGGGCAGCATTGGCCTTGCCCAGACGGTCACCACTACGATGAGAACTGCGGCGCATGGAAAAACCCGCCATCAACCTGGGTTGATGGCGGGTTAAGATTTGGTGGACAGCGTTCCGTGGTCGAGGCCAAGCTCAGCCCCTCAGCATGATAAATCTGAGGGGTGAGGCGTGCGCTCAGGCCGTTTCGTGAGCATCATCCGTGCGAGTGGTCACGACCCGAGGGTTAGTCATCTCACCGTTGTGATGCGGTGTATGAACCTTCCCGGAGGCCTTGTGGGCGGATGCGGCGGTGGTCTTCGCGTTAGGGACGCGAATGTCATCGCCGCGCTTCAGTTCTTCGAGGATCGTGGTATTGAGCACATCTTCGATATCGCGGAGCCGGCGGGCGATATAGGCGCCGTCGAGTACACGGTGATCGTAGATGAGCTTCACGATCACTTCGCCGGATGCTGAGATCGGGCCGAAAGTGAGAGTGGTAGTGAGGGGTGAGATCGGGTGGAGCGACTCCGCGCCGAGCGCACCGTAGCTGGTCAGGCCAAACGTTCCGAATCGTTTGGCCCGCTTGAACCCAGAAACGTTCAGGGTGGCCCACCAGAAGAGCCGTCGAATCGGTCGAGGCACGCGGCTGAACTTGAGGGCTCGCCGGTAAACCCCGACTCGTTCCAAGGGCTGATTCTTATAAAACTGGAGCGCTTCCTGAAGTTGGCTGATCGACTGTTGTTCGGGGGCTCGGAAGAGCCCGACGAAAACGCCTTGGTCCCCCTGGAACTGTCGCTCGATCGCCAGGGCACAGTTCATCCACGGATGTTCGTAGATTCTGGGCCAAGGAAATTCGAGTAACGCCCTTCTTAAGGGCGGATGTTCCATACCGACCAGAGAGTAGGCCTTCATGAACAAGACTGCCCATGAAGGTCTCATCGGGTGATTGACGCGCGGCTCTACGAGCGCAGACACGTCGACCGTCCGACTGACCGGTGTTGAGGGGACCATACGGGCAAAATGCACCAGATCGATGATAAATCGTCTGGGGCCCGAGATTGGTAGAATCCTTCCCTTCGGCTCGTGCATCCATGCACCTCGCCCAGGCTGAACCGCCGACCCAGATCCACGAGCGGACCGGATGGGAGATCGGATCGGGTTGAGGCCGGGACATTAACGGAAATCTCGGAGTGTGGGAAGGCGAACGTCTGGGATTGTTAAGAAGTCGCCTCAAACTTCTTAACAGAGGCTGTGAGCGTGAATGAGCAATGAATCCGGACTCCCCAAATACCGGGCTCCCGTGCGATAATTGCGAGGAATTGACGAGGATGAAAACAGTACGCCCGAGGGGTGATTTCTGATGCCCGAGACTGGCCGGCCGGCGGTATTCGTGCATTTGCTTCCGAGCCTGATCCCGATGGGGGCGCTCAAGGGGAGCGTGACCGTTGTCCTGGACGTGCTTCGTGCCACAACGGTGATGGTGCAAGCGCTTGCGTCGGGAGCGAAGGAGGTCATCCCTTGTAAGGAGATCGATGAGGCGCGGGCCGTCGTATCCGAGCTCCCCACTGGTTCCGCTCTTTTGGCGGGGGAACGGCAGGGCTTGCCGATCGACGGATTCGACCTGGGGAATTCTCCCGGAGCGTTCACCCCCGAGGTCTGCCAGGGAAAGTCCCTGGTCATGACCACGACGAACGGCACCAAGGCGATCCTGGCGAGTCTCGATGCCGATCGGGTCATGGTGGGAGCCTTTCCGAATTTCGCCGCGACCGTTCTGGCGCTCCACAGCGAAGAGCGGGATGTCCACATTGTTTGCGCGGGGACGGACGGGCAGGTCAGCTTCGAAGACACTTTGCTCGCGGGGGCGTTGGCCCAGCACCTCAAGGATCTGGGGGCGACTCTTCAGAATGACGAAGCGGAAATCGCCGCGGGAGCTTGGTCAAAGATTCACAACTCACTCTGGTTCAAGAGTGGGGATCCGGACGTCGAGAATAATCCCCTGGTCCGTTATCTCTTGAGGGGGCGGGGGGGACGCCGAGTGACGGAGATCGGCCTGGAGGCCGACATTGCCGCCGCTGGGCGTTGGAATGATCCACGACAGCAACTGACGGCGGAACTGAGGCGCAACCCACTTCGGATCGTTGCGGTTCCCAAAGCGACCGAGAGCGCCCGCCGCTAAATATTGATCCACGATCGAACGCTAAGCTGGGGCTCTTCCCTTGCTGTAGGCCCCGTTTTTCCGAGGACGACGTCGCGATGGATATGGACAAGTTGGTTTCGCTTTGCAAACGCCGAGGATTCATTTTCCCGTCGAGCGAAATCTACGGCGGGATCAACGGCTTTTGGGACTACGGGCCGCTCGGCGTTGAGTTGAAGCGCAACATCAAAGATGCCTGGTGGCGCGACATCGTTCAGAGCCGAGATGACGTGGTCGGGCTCGACTGCTCGATCATCATGCACCCTCGGGTTTGGGAAGCGTCGGGACACGTCGGGGGCTTCAGCGACCCCATGGTCGACTGCAAAGCCACCCAGCAGCGTTATCGCGCGGACCAACTTTACGTCTTCGGACTTTCGGCCAAGAACCAACCGCCGGCTGATGCTCCTCAAGGAGCCGGACGCAGGCTGGGGGATTGGGCCGACCACTGGGTTTCCGCTGTCGGCGCTTCGTTGGGAGACGCCTGGGAGGCCGTTCGGCCCCGCGCGGCCAAGCTGTTGAGAACGAAGCCGGATCGCGTGGAGACTCCCACGGCGGCCGCGACTTTCCTCTATGTCGACATCGTCCCTGACGATCGGGCCAAGATCCTGGGGCCGAACGCCGATGAGCCGGGCACGTTGATGGCCCCACGGCAGTTCAACCTCATGTTCAAAACGAATGTGGGTGCTCTCGAAGATGCGTCCAGCATCGCCTATCTCCGCCCCGAGACGGCGCAGGGGATCTTCGCCAACTTCAAGAATGTCGTGGATACCGGCCGCGTGAAGGTTCCTTTTGGAATCGCACAGGTCGGCAAGAGTTTTCGCAACGAAATTACGCCGCGCAATTTCACGTTCCGCTCGCGCGAATTCGAGCAGATGGAGATCGAGTTCTTCTGCCATCCCGACGAGGCGGTCGAGTGGTACGCCTACTGGCGCAAGACTCGATTCCAGTGGTACGTGGATCATGGATTGAGGAGCGAAAAGCTTCGGCTTCGCGATCACGAATCGGACGAATTGGCTTTCTACTCGAAGGCGACGGCCGACATTGAGTACGAGTTTCCGTTCGGCGTGAGCGAGCTGGAGGGGATCGCGCACCGAGGAGACTACGACCTCAACCAGCATCAGAAGTTTAGCGGTAAAGACCTGAACTACTTCGACGAAGAACGCTGGGAGAAGGACAAGGCGGGCCTGGGGTTGAATTCGTTCAAGGAGTATTTAAAGAACCGAGAGTCGGAGTCCAACCCGGGCTATCCCTATCAGTACATTCCCCACGTGATCGAGCCATCCGCGGGGGCGGATCGCGCGACCTTGGCGTTCCTTTGCGAGGCGTACAAGGAAGACGAGGTTGCCGGCGAGACCCGCACGGTTTTGAAGTTTCACCCCCGGTTCGCTCCTATCAAAGCCGCGGTTTTCCCGCTGGTGAAGAAGGATGGCATGCCGGAGAAGGCGGAAGCGATCTATCGCGAGCTGAAGCGAAATTTTGCGGTCTTCTATGATGAGAAGGGGGCAATCGGCCGACGTTATCGCCGTCAGGACGAGGCTGGAACTCCGTTCGGAATCACGGTGGACGGCCAGAGCCTGACCGATGACACGGTCACATTCCGCGACCGGGACAGTTGCCGACAGTGGCGGATCCCGGCGGCGGGTGTGGTTCAGGCGCTTCGCGACCTTCTGGAAGGTGGGGCCATTCCTGCCGGCGACGGATCTTGACGAAAAGGCCACCGATGAAACCTTGCATCAGCCAGGCCACGACTCTGAGCACGACCTTCGAGAACGACCTTCTCGCCTATTCCCGGGCTGGTTGGACCGCGGTCGAGATCTGGCTCACAAAGCTTGAGACGTTTCTCGAGTCGCACTCGTTGGCCGAGGTCCAATCGCTGCTGGACGAAAATCGCATTTCGGCCGTCGCCGCGGCGTCCCAAGGAGGGCTCTTGCTCTCGCGGGGCGCCGAGCACGACGTTCATTGGGAGCACTTTCGGCGTCGGCTCGAGATCTTGTCGCAGCTCAAGGTCTCAACCTTGGTTGTCGCGGCCGATTTCGTGCGCGAGCTTGTGCCGGACGACTATGGGCGGGCCGCGGAGGCCCTGGCTGAGGCGGGGAAGCTTGCCCAGGCCGCCGGCGTGAAGATCGCGCTCGAGTTCCAGAAGTCAGCGACCTTTTGCGCGAGCCTTGACACCACGCTGGCGTTGATCGCTCAGAGTGGTGCCGATGGGGTCGGGGTCTGCCTCGACCTCTTCCACTACTACACGGGGCCGAGCAAGTTTGAAGACTTGGGGTATCTGACCCCTGAGACGATCGCTTGGGTCCAACTTTGCGACCTGAGCGGAACCCCTCGTGAACTCGCGAGCGACGGTGATCGCATTCTGCCCGGCGAGGGGGATTTCCAGATCACCCCCATTCTCGACTTTCTCGGGGGATTGGGGTACGACGGGTATGTTTCGCTCGAGGTCCTGAACCCGCAGCTCTGGGGAATCGCTGCCGACCGTGTGTCAGACGCGGCCTACCAGGCGATGACCCGAGCTCTCGGGCGTTGGAACCAGGCCGAACCTTGGGGAGGGTCCTGAGCGTGGCCCTGGTGGCATTTCAACCTGCCGTCGTTGTCTATCGCGAGGAACAGAACTTCGACTGGCGAGTGTACGCCCTGATCGCCGCGACCGAGATCATGGTGTGGCTGGGGTTAGTCTGGTGGCACCAGAATCCTGTCCAGGGAGGGGAAGTTCAGCGCCTGAGCACGGGAGAGACCGCCGTCGGCCTCTTGATCGGCCTGGTTCTGCCGGTCCTGGTCATCGTCGGCTTTTTGCGCATGACCACGGAGGTGGGGCCGACCGACGTTCGTGTTTGGTTCGGTTGGATCCCCACGTATCGCCGGGTTGTTAGCCTCGGTACGATACAGCGGCTTGAGGTCGTGAGTTATCGTCCTCTGCTTGACTACGGTGGGTGGGGTATCCGTGTGGGAAGAGACGGCGTGCGAGTCTTGAGCGCGCGCGGCAACCGCGGAGTCCGCCTTGATTTTGCAGATGGCAGCAAGCTTTTGATCGGGAGCCAGCATCCGGAGCATCTTGCACGAGCTCTTGAGCGCGCGATGAGGCCTGGCATTTAAGCCCAGAGGCGGTGCGCTTTCGAGGTTGTTCGAGGGGGTTTTCGCAAAGGAGCCCACGAATTCCCCCGCGGAAATCGTAAGGACCTGCAACAACTTGCTCATCCCTTCGTCCGCTTTCCCAAAGAATTCCGTACGAGCAGTGGATCTTCAACAGGGATCGCGCACCCATTGATCCATGGCGATCGACGATGAACCGGTTGACACGCACGCAATTGAGCTTAGACTAACTCTTTCAACGTCTTGCGCAGGATTGTCGGGACGAGTCTGGGTTCGGCCCGAAGGAATAGTCGACGCGAGCCTCGAACACTCCGGCGCGGCGGTACGTAATCATGATGAAGGCACTTGGCACCGATACGACCGAGGACCTCGCCCAGCTCACGGACGAGGATCTTCTCAGCCGTTATCGTGACTCGGGCCGGACTCGAGACTTTGATGAGCTGGTGCATCGGTATGAGCAGGAACTGTACCGATATCTAGCTCGTTACCTCGGCGACAAGTCGCTTGCGGAAGATGTGTTTCAAAACACATTTCTCCAGGTTCATTTGAAGCGAGGGTTGTACGAGGACGGTCGTCCAGTTCGCCCTTGGCTCTATTCGATCGCAACGCATCAGGCTGTGGACACGCTTCGCAAGATTGGCCGTCACCCGACGGTCAGTCTCGATCAGCGCGTTAGCACCAATGAGAACGATTCGGGGAGCCTTGTTGACCTGCTGGTGAGTGACGAAGCTGGGCCACTGGCCGATTTGCAAGGACAAGAGCGAGCGGATTGGGTCAGGGAGAGTGTTGCCAAGCTTCCCGAAACGCTCCGTCAGACGCTCGTCTTGGCTTACAATCAAGATCTAAAATACCGCGAAATTGCCGAGATTTTGAAGATCCCCGTGGGGACTGTCAAATCGAGGCTCCATGCCGCACTTGCCAAGCTTCAGCAGATGGCCCGCGCGGCAAATCGAGATGGAAACGGCTGAACCCATGAACGCCACCCAAATGATCGATTACGCGCTCGGCAAGCTGGAAGATCCCGCTCGCGAGCAAGTTGAGATCGAGGCTTCCTCTGACCCTCAGCTTGCGGAGTCGCTAGACCGTTTGACGCGAGCCGTTCAACGCTTGCTGGACGATGGCGACACGATTGAGGTCCCCAAAAACCTCGCGCAACGGACCATCGCCTTCGTTGCCGAGAAACGCGCCGAAGAGAGACGCCCCCGTCGCTCGATTCTTGATTTCGTTCCGGTGTCAGTTCCTTTTCGGTGGACGGACGTCGCGGTCGCGGCGAGCATCTTTGTGGCGAGTCTTCTGACGCTGGTTCCAGCTCTGCAACGTTCGAGAGAGCGAATGGACCAAGCGGGATGCGGGTTCAACCTGCAGCAGCTCGGCATTAGCCTGGCTCAGTATGCGGCACGCCACGGTCATTTCCCGTACGCTCCGCCGGGGCGTCCCAACGAGGCGACCGGGTCGTTCGCGGTCACGTTGCATGATTCCGACCTGTTGCCGGATGTGGCGATGCTTGACTGCCCCTGCAACGGGACGCATCACAAGCCCGAGCCCTTGCCCCCGCTGCACAAGCTCGCGGAGCTTCGGACGAAGTCTCCGGATGCCTACAGCAATATGGTGCGATGGGACTACGCCTACCACGCTGGGTATCGCCAGGGATCTGGTGCCGCGGGACCCGTGCCTGCCGTGCTGACCTCTCGGGTGCCCTTGCTTGCGGATCAGCCTCCTCATCAAGCAGGCTTGATTCTGGAAGGGAACAGTCCCAACCACTCTCAGCGCGGGCAAAATGTCCTATTCACTGACGGCCACTCTTCCTGGCATGTGACCCGACGGGTTAGCCCGGATGACTCTGATATCTTCCTCAATGCCGAGCATCAACCTCGGCCCAGCCTGGACATCCGCGACGCGGCTCTCGTCCCCAGCCTCTGCCCGTTCACGGGCTGGTGAGAGACCGTTGAGGCGGCGTCCGATCGATGAGGTAATCAAGAGATCGCCGGTGGCTCGCAAACTTGCGGGCCACCGGCGATCTCTTTTGAATCCACGCATCTTTTCCGGCGTGGCGTGAAGTTCCGGTTTCCGGCGTTCAGCTTCGAGAGCGGAGCTCGTCGCAAATCATGATGGCGAGCATCGACTTGGCGTCGCAGATCCGGCCGTCATGAACCATTTTCACTGCTTCGTTCCAGGGGATGACGACGGGCTCGAGTTTCTCGTCAGGCTGGTGTGCCGTCGGCCCCGGCTTCAGGTTTTCGCACAGATAGAGGTACATTCGTTCGTTCATCACACCTGGCGAGACGAACCATTCTTTGATCTTGACGATCTTCTCCGCGACGTAGCCCGTTTCCTCAGTGAGTTCGCGAGGAGCCGTTTCGTCGGGAGATTCACCAGCATCGATCGTTCCCGCCGGGACCTCGAGCAGGGTCTGGCCGACGGCGTAGCGGTAGTTCTTGACGAGGCACACGTGATCGGCGTCCACCATCGGAACCAAGGCCACGGCGCCCCGATGAAGGACGACTTCACGTTCGGCCACGCTACCGTCGGAGAGCGTAACAGGCTGGAGGGCGAGGTCGATCTTTCGACCTTGATAAATGAGTCGGCGACCGGAGGCGGGATCGCTCAAAGCAGAGGTCCTTGCGAAGGAAGGGATCAGTCCAAGATAGGAAGTCGGCCTATCGCCGTTCGAGAAAGAGCCTCCCCATGGGGCGGACCCTCAACGGAGCGGCTGGGAGCGAGCCTGCGAATCCTTTGAGCAAAGGCCTGTGCGGTCTCCCTGGACCCAAAAGACTCGTTCCTGGCCGCTCGCAGCCTTTCACCTTAGCTTTGCCTGACGGCCTTCTTGCTCGTCTGGATCAGGAGTAGTCGCGGTCGCGGATGGTCAGCACGGGGCAGGGGGCCTCGCGAACGATCCGTTCGGCTACGGACCCGAGGAGTACGTGGCTCAGTCCTGTCCGGCCGTGCGTGGCGATGACGACCAGGTCGACTGCCTGCTCACGAGCCTCGTTCGTCACTTCCTCGACGACGTCACCCCATCGGACGCTCGACTTGACCAGCGCTGGTTTTCCCCAGGAGGGCTCGATCACCTTTTCCAGGGCCGAGAGAGACTGGGCCTGGCTTTCCCGGTAGAACTCAGGCGTGATGACCGGGGTCAAAAGGGGCTCAGGGCTCGCGGGAATGATATCGCTGAGAACATGGAGCAAGTGCAACTCAGCATTGAGCCGCTCGGCCAGGCTGCAAGCGTAGCGAAGCGCCTTCGCTGCGTGGGCACTGAAGTCGGTCGGAGCGAGGATCTTTCGAATCTCGATCACAGGGACAGCTCCGTTTCAATTCAAGAATCGGGGGAGGAAACGATGCCGCCGGGTTTCCTGGCGAGCATCGCTTGAGTTTATCCGGCGCGAGGGAGGACCCGTAAGGGAGCCTCCCACAATTCTTACCCCTGACGTTGCGATCGTTTGAGGGCGGACGGGCTCAATCAAGGCAGCCCTCTGCGCAAAGAAATCGCCGGTCGGCTCGTGGCTGAGCGACCGGCGAGTGGAAAGACTCAGGGCGTGCGGAGCATCCGGCCCTGGTTACCGTTCTTCGCGAACGAGAGAGTGGAAGCGGCGGCGAAGTTCCTGAGTGATCGGGCCGGGCTTGCCGGTGCCGATGGGGCGGGCGTCGCACTCGACCACCGGGATCACTTCGGCCGCGGTTCCCGTGAGGAAGCATTCGTCGGCAGTGTAAACGTCGTGGCGATCCATCGAGCGCTCGACGACGGTGTACCCGGCCTCACGGGCCAGTTCGATCACCGCGTCGCGCGTGATCCCTTCGAGGATGCCCGCGTCGATTCCCGGCGTGTGAACCTCTCCCTTGCGAACCACAAAGATATTGTCGCCGGTGCACTCGGCAACTTCCCCCTTGTGATTGAGCATCAACGCTTCGAGGCAACCGGCGTTGGTGGCTTCAATCTTGGCGAGGATGTTGTTCAGGTAATTCAGCGACTTCACCCGTGGACTCAATGCGCTGGGGTGGTTGCGCTGGGTGCCCGCGGTAATGATCTTGAGGCCGTGATCGTAGAGTTCTGCGGGATAAAGACTAATGGCGTCAGCGATGACGATGACCTGAGGGTCGGTCGTCTTGCGCGGGTCGAGGCCGAGGCTACCGGCTCCTCGAGTGATCACGACGCGGATGTAGGCGTCTACGAGACCATTGGCGGCAAGTGTGTCCGTAATGGCCCGAGACATCTCTTCGCGCGAGATGGGGATTTCGAGGTGGATCGAGCGAGCGGATTCGTACAGGCGATCAACGTGCTGCTTGAGTCGGAAAACACGTCCCGAGTAGGCGCGAATCCCTTCAAAAACACCATCGCCGTAGAGCAATCCGTGGTCGTAAACGCTGACCTTCGCATCTGCCTTGTCGTAGAGCTTACCGCCGATATAGATCTTGAGGCTCATCCAAGTCGAACTCCGCCGAATCGGGTCGAGTTTTGCATCGCCCCGGCTCGGGGCGAAAGGCCCGCGCGATAGGCCGACGTTTAGGTCAAAGCGGGGGCCCACTCCTCGATGCGCCCCTCTGCGAGCCGCACAACCCGGTCGGCTTGCTGGGCGATATGGGCGTCGTGAGTCACCATGATCATAGTGAGTCCGCGCTCTCGGTTCAAGTCGCGGAGGAGTTCCAGAACCCCTTGTCCCGTGGCCGCGTCGAGGTTGCCGGTCGGTTCGTCTGCCAGCAAAATCGACGGGTTTCCCGCCAGGGCTCGCGCGATGGCGGCTCGCTGCATTTCTCCGCCGGACAACTCCGAAGGGAGGTGCGTCAGTCGATGGCCCAACCCCACGCGCTCCAGGAGCGCGGCGGCCTCATTGCGAACGCGATGCCTCTTGGAGAGATACTTCCAAAAGCCATGGCGAATCAAACTGGGCATCATCACATTTTCAAGCGCCGAGAGTTCGGGCAGGAGGTGGTAAAACTGGAAGATGAAGCCGAACGTGCCGTTGCGCAGCATGTCACGCTCGCGATCGGGCCGGTCGTCGATCCGTTGTCCGTCCACCTGTACGATGCCCGCGTCGGGGGCGTCGAGCAACCCCAGGACGTGGAGGAGAGTGCTCTTACCCGAGCCGCTGGTGCCCACGATGGCGACGTGTTCGCCGTGTTCGATCTCGAAATCGACGCCCCGAAGCACCGGGACCGGACTCTTTCCTTTCCGGTAGCTCTTCTCCAGCCCGACCGACGATAAGTGGATGGACATGGATCTCTTTCCTTAGAGAAAAGGTGCGGACCAATCTTCGCTGGGTGGGAGCCCTCCCACCTTGTCTTCCTTGGTGATGACGCGTGCTGGGGTGGGTTAGACCCACCCCAGAGCATGCTCACTCGAACCGGAGGGCACGTACCGGGTGCAGCCTTGCGGCTCGTTGCGCGGGCCAGACGCTGGCGGCGGCAGCGATCAGGAGGGCGCCCGACACAACACCAACGACGGTCCAGGGCTCCACGAGCGTGGGAATTTCGTTGAAGTAGTAGATCGAGTCGTCAAAGACCTTGCGTCCCGTGACGTAGCTAAGCGCCTTTTCGATCACGTTGATGTAGCGAACGAACAGCAGGCCGCCGATCATGCCGACCCCGCTGCCCACGGTTCCGAGAAGCAATCCATAGCCGAGGAAGATCCCCCTGACGCCGGATGTCGACGCCCCGAGCGCCTTCAGAACGCCGATGTCCCGGGTCTTTTCCACCACGATCATCGAGAAGATCGCGAGGATGCCGAAGCCGGCCACGGCGATGATGAAGAACAACAAAATGTTGAGAATGCTCTGCTCGATCGCCACGGCGGAGAGGAGCGGCCCTTGCTTCTCTTCCCAGGTCTTCACCTGGAAATACATCGGGCGCATCCGTTCGAGCGCCCCCTGAAGCTTGAACCGCAACATGTCCAGATCGACCCCTTTTTTCACCTTGATCTGAATCTGGTTGACCGTGCCTCGCCCCTGGTCCGCATCGAAGAGGAGCCGCACCTTCTGAAGACGTTGCAGGGGTACATAGACATGCAGTGAATCGTTTTCACTCATGCCGCTCTTGAAGTAACCCACCACGGTGTATTCGTCAGAACCGGGTGTTCGACTCTGCGAGGACATGGGGAAGAGGAGGCCGATCTTACTTCCCGGGGGGATGAGGATCTTATCCTCGCCATTCTGGTGGAACGTGGCGGATGCCCAACCGATGATGGCTCCGAAGTCGGGAACCTGGTGTTTGCTTTGCTCGTTGAGGACATCACGCATGGCGTCGTCGGGAGGCAGGTCATCAAGAACCTGTGCAGCCGGAGACATTTTGCGGCGAAGGCTTTCCGGCACTTCAAACGAGGGGGTGATCTTTTGCCCCTTCGCATTGACGCAGTAGTTGGCGAAGTCTCCGAGCTTGGCTCGCATCTTGGGATCGATGCCGATGATCTGAACCTGGTGCGGAAAGGACTTGCTGCCGATCCGGAAATTCATCAGGCCGAAGGTCTCGAGCGCTGGGGACATGGCCTCAACCATGTCTCCGCCGGCCTCCTTGATTCGCGCCATGACCTCTTCAGAGTCATAGAAGCCGTCGAGGTCATAGGGGGATTCGACGACGATATCAGCCAGGATGCCGTGCAGCCGGTCGCGCATTTTGTAGGAGAAGCCGGCCATCACCGAGTTGACCACGATCATCGTGGCAACCCCGAGCATCACGCTAATGACGCTTGCCAGGGCAATGTAACGGGTGCGGAGATACCGCCAACAGAGCATATACTTGTACATATCGGGCGCCTCCGTTCGCCTTCGCTCTCGACTGGGCTCAGTGACGGCGTGCTCTCCCACGCCGATGTTCCCACGAACCCTTCTTGGAGTTCGTGGGTGAAAGGGAGCGGCCACGATGAGATTTCGGAGCCGGCCCCTTCTTCAGCAATTAAGTTGATTGCGGCCGCATCAGAGGAAACAGGACAACGTCCCGGATGCTCGCGCGGTTCAAGAGCAGCATGCAGAGTCGGTCGATACCAATGCCGAGGCCTCCTGCCGGCGGCATTCCGTGCTTCAGCGCACGGACGAAGTCGTCGTCCATCTTTGCCATCGAATCCTCTTCCTTTTGACCGGCAAGCTGGTTGCGGAAGAGGGCTTCCTGCAAGAGCGGATCGTTGAGCTCGGTGTAGGCGTTGGCCAGTTCCATGCCTCGAACGAAAAGCTCGAATCGTTCGGCCACGGCGGGGTTGCCGGTCTTTCGCTTGGTAAGAGGGCAGATGGCCGCGGGGTAGTCGATCACGAAGATCGGACCCGTCAGGCTGTCTTCCACGAGTTCCTCGAAGACTTCACTGACTACGACGTCGTGATCCTTGCCGGCCGTCGCAATTCCGAGCCCCTCGGCACGTTGTCGCACAGCCTCGACGTTCGTGGGGTCAACCCCCGTGTGTTCCAGGAACAACTCGGCGTAGGTTCGCCGTGGCCAGGGAGGAGTGAAGTCGACGGTCACCTCTCCCCAGGGACGTTCGTAACCCCCTCCGATGGCGTCGATCGCTCCGCAAATCAGCGACTCAGTCAGGTCCATCATGGAGTGGTAATCGCCGTAGGCCTGATAGGCCTCCATCATCGTGAATTCCGGGTTGTGCTTGGGGCTGATCCCCTCGTTGCGGTACACCCGGCCGATCTCGAAGACGCGTTCCATCCCGCCCACCATGAGCCGCTTCAAGTGAAGCTCAAGGGCGATGCGAAGGAACAGGTCGATATCCAGTGTGTTGTGGTGGGTAATGAACGGCCGAGCCGCGGCGCCGCCGGCAATCGACTGCATCGTGGGGGTCTCGACCTCGATGAATCCCTTCTCCGCCATGATGCGGCGGAAGGCCAGGATGATCTTGGTTCGACCCAGGAACGTCTCGAGGGATTCAGGATTGCTGTAGAGATCGACATAGCGCTGGCGATAGCGCTGTTCTTGATCGGTGAGGCCATGCCACTTTTCAGGCGGTGGTGCCAGGCTCTTGCCCAGGAACGTCAGAGCCGTGGCAAAGACCGTCAACTCTCCCGTCTTGGTGAGTCCCAGCGTACCGTCAACGCCGATCCGGTCACCGAGGTCGAGCTCACTGGCCAGTGCCCAGGCGGCGTCTCCCACTTGGTTCTTGCCCAGGAAGATCTGGATTCGGCCGGTCCAGTCACGAAGCTCGAGGAAGTTGACCTTTCCCTGGCCGCGTTTGAGCATAATCCGTCCGGCCACGCGAACGGTCGGTCCCGGAACCTCTCCTCCCTCGGTTGCTTCCGGCAGAGGCAGATCACGAACTTTGGAGATCGGCTGATGGTTGTCGAACCGTTGCCCCCACGGATCGAGGCCGAGCGCCTCGATCTTCCGCAGTTTCTCCAACCGGACCGACTCTAGCCCCTCAAGGGATTCTTCCGACATCACACGCCTTCAATCCAATTTTGATTTGCAGTTTTGAAGCAAACTTGAGCCAAATTTTAAGAAAATCTCTACTTTGGTCAACGCCAACAACCCTACACGCCCCTCTCGCATTGGGTTCCGGTTCGTGCCAAAATCGTTGGCATGTCCACCACGCCAGGGGTCGTGCAACTCGACTTTACGGAACTTTGCGTCGTTGAATGGCCGGTTTGCGTCGCCTGGTACCGTGAGGTTCTTGGGCTCAAAGTGGTTTTGCTCGATGAGGAACGCTGCTTCGCCCTTCTGGAAGGGGGAGGCGGCCGGCTCTCGCTCAAAGGAAGTACCGCCGAAAATGCCAGCAAGGGCGTTCGGCTCGTTTTCCGCGTGGACAACGTCGCGGCCACGCGTGCCTGGCTTGCCTCTCGGGGGGAATCCGTCTCTCCCCTCCAAGAAAATGAGCGAGAAGGCTATCGCGAGGTTCGCTCACACGACCCCGAGGGAACGTTGTTGACGTTCTACGAGTGGGCCGCCCGCACGAAAGAAATCGATGCGGAGGGTGGAATCCCTGAAGCCATTGATTAGACTCTGAAGCTTACCGGCGCCAAGCGCTTCCTCCCGCCAAGGCTTGTTCCTACCCGCCGACCTAACTGATCGAGGATCTGGGGAAAAACTGATGCGTTTCGTGCTCGCACTCTGGCTTTCCAGCCTGGGCCAGAATCCGGCCCCGGTGGAGAACGTTTCTTCGTTCCCACCTCGAACGGCATTTGAGGAGCGGAAAGCGCTCCACGTTCCGGAAGGATTTGAAGTCCAGTTGGTCGCGGCCGAACCCGCGATTCAGAAGCCGATGAATATTGCCTTTGACGATCGAGGGCGGCTCTGGGTGACTGGAACGGTCGAGTACCCTTACCCAGCCCCCGAGGGGAAGGTAGGACGAGATACCGTCAAGATCCTCGAAGACTTTCAGCCAGACGGGCGGGCCGGCAAGATCACCACGTTTGCCGAAGGACTCAACATCCCGATTGGGCTCTTGCCGCTACCAGGAGGGCAGGGGGCCATCATCTTCAGCATCCCCAGGATCGAGCGGTTCCTGGATACTGACGGCGACGGCCGCGCCGATCGCCGCGAGCCGATGTACCAGTCTTACGGCTATCGCGACACCCACGGCATGACCGGCTCGTTCTCCTGGGGTATCGACGGCTGGTTGTATGCCTGCCACGGCTTCAACAACGACTCGAAGGTCGAGGGAGCCGACAAAGATGCGATTCTGATGAGTTCAGGTAATACTTATCGGATGAAGCCGGATGGCACGCATGCCGAGTACTTCACCCACGGTCAGGTGAACCCCTTCGGCTTGACCTTCGACCCGCTGGGCAATCTCTATTCCTCGGATTGCCACTCGAAGCCTCTTTATTTGCTCTTACGAGGGGCCTATTACCCCAGCTTCGGCAAGCCTGATGACGGGCTTGGTTTCGGACCCGAGATGATCGCTCACGACCACGGCTCGACAGCCATCGACGGAGCGACCTACTACGCGGCTGACCAATATCCCGAGAAATATCGCGGGTCGGTTTTCATTGGAAACGTCGTCACCAACCGCATCAATCACGACCTCCTCGAATGGCACGGCTCGAGCCCCAAGGCGATTGAGCAACCCGACTTTGTCTGGAGCGAAGACAACTGGTTCCGCCCCGTCGACATCGAGCTGGGTCCTGACGGCGCGATTTACATCGCCGACTTCTACAACAAGATCATTGGCCACTACGAAGTTCCCCTGACACACCCCGGCCGTGACCACGATCACGCTAGAATCTGGCGCATCGTTTACCGTGGGCCGGACAAGAAGGGGCAAGCGGTCAAGCCTCGCGCCGATTGGGCGAAGGCCACCATCGACGAACTCATTGAAGATCTCGGGAACCCCAACCTTGTGGTTCGAACCCTCGCGGCCAACCAGTTGGTCGAACGGCTCGACGGGCAGATCGATCCCAAGCTGACGTCGCTGGTCGCCTCGCAGGAAAACGTCTGGCGCCGTGTTCACGCGCTCTGGGTGCTCCAGAGACGCGGCAAGCTGGCCTCGCCGGCCTTGGAGAAGGCGGCGGCCGATGCTTCCTTTGAAACGCGTGTTCATGCGATGCGAGTTGCGGGGGAGCGGGATTCGGATCGTGAGGGTTTGAATCGGCTAGCGAAGCAGGGGCTGAAGGATGCCAACGCCTTCGTCAAGCGCTCAGCCGCGGAGGCTCTGGGCCGCCACCCGGAAATCGGCAACGTTCGTCCGTTGCTCGACGCTCGGCAGTCGGCTCCCGCCGAAGACACGCATTTGATCCACGTTGTGCGAATCGCCTTGCGAGATCAGCTTCTCCAACCCGTGGCCTGGAAGGAGCTCGAAGGGGTCTCTCTGAACGAGCGCGACCGTCGTGATATCGCGGACGTCGCCAACGGTGTTCCGACGGCGGAGTCGGCTGTCTATCTGCTGCGGCATCTGGAGAGCTTGAAGGAGTCGCCTGAGAACGTTACGCGTTATGTTCACCATATTGCGCGATACGGCAGCCCGGAGACCTCCAAGGCCCTAGCGGCATTCATTCAAAGCCGCGCCAGCGAAGGACTCGTTCGCCAGTCCGACTTGCTGAAGCAGACTCAGCAAGGCTTGCAGGAGCGAGGCGCTCCCCTTGGTCCCGACCTGACGGCGCTGGCGTTGGAACTCACTCGATCGCTGCTGGGTTCCAGCAAGCCCGAAGAGATCCTGCTGGGTATCAATCTTGCCAGTTCGTTCCAGCTCCGCGATCTTCGAAGCCGGCTCGAGTCGCTTGCGACCGATTCCAAGGTGGCGGAAGCTCCTCGCGGCGAGTCTTTGACGGCCCTCGTGGGCCTCGACCCCAAGGCGACAATCCCCGTGCTCGGTACCGTGTTGACCGATGCCGCCGCGCCGATCGGCTTGCGGGAGAAGGCGGCCACATCTCTCGCGGCGATCGACCAGGGGGAATCACGTGAACAACTTCTCAAGGGCTTGCCGACAGCTCCAGATCGGCTTCAAACGACGATTGCGGCCGGGCTGGCGGCGCGTAAATCCGGGGCTGAGGCTTTGCTCGAGGCTGTAACAACGGGCAAGGCGTCGGCACGCTTGCTTCAGGAACAGCGGGTGGCCGGACCTCTGGCGAACGCGGGAATTCCCATGCTCACCGAGCGGCTGGCGACCCTCTTGAAGGGATTGCCCCCTGCGGATCAGCGGCTCAAGGAACTTCTGGAGCGTCGTCGTGCGGCGTTCCTCAAGGCGCCCGGAGATGCAACGCAAGGATCGAAGATCTTCGAGAAGAATTGTGGCGTGTGCCACCAACTCGGTGGGAAAGGAGCCCGCGTTGGCCCCCAACTCGACGGCGTGGGAAACCGAGGTGTCGACCGCCTTCTCGAAGACGTCCTCGACCCCAGCCGTAACGTTGACCAGGCGTTCCGCGTCACCAACCTCGCTTTGAGCGACGGGCGCGTGATCACGGGACTCCTCCTCAAGGAGGAAGGAGCCGTCCTCGTTCTGGCCGACGCCCAAGGCAAGGAAATCCGCATCCCCACCAACCTGGTCGAGGAGCGAGCCACCGCGCAGATCTCGCCGATGCCGGCGAACTTCGTCGACCAGATCACGGAGGCTCAGTTCTACGACCTGCTCGCCTACCTGCTCTCACACAAGCAGGAACTTAAGGCGGAGAATCCCGCTCCGAAGTAAGCGAGACGTGATGGCAGGCATATCATGAAAAGTGCAACGGGACCCGGAGACGGGTCCCGTTCTTATTGATGATATTGGTCTTTCTACGGGAACGCTCCCCGGGCTTCGCATCCTGAGTCATTGGGCCAAGACAGAATGCTCCGCGAACGCTGTTGAGCGACGAAACCTCTGTGTTCCAGGACGAAGTCGATATCAACATCAGTCTCAAAATCGACTTGATGTAGATGGTCAAAGGGCGGCATGCTTGCGTGTTTCGACTCAATGTTTTGACCGGATTTCAGCTCTTCTTCTTTCTTTGCTTTTGCCATTCCCAAAAGCTCGTGCCACTGTCTGATCGCACCCAGGTCATCCATTCTTTATGCTCTTCGACGTGCTTGGCGTAGAACTTGGTCCACCACTCCTCCCATGTTCCTGGAAAAGCCGCGGCTTCCCACTTGATGAGCGCTGTCACCGTGAGACTGCCGCGATCTTCGTCATCCTCGTCAAGCCGGTCGTTAAGCGTTTTCTCGTCAGTGAGGCTCTCGAAGAGAGCCTTGGCGAGGAGTGGATTCTTGAAATGCTGATACGCCCTCATCTGGGTGGATGGGGGAAGTAATTGGATGGGGTAATGGCCGGAGCTGCAGCTCACGGATAGGGGCGTACCCATGAGGGTGCGGGTATATTGGCAAGTCCCTGCCTCCCAAATGTGAGAGTGCACCGGCTCGACATGCTTCGGATACCACTGGCTACACGCATTTGGGTAGTAGGTGGAATAGGTGAGACCAAGTCCTTTGGCATCAAGCCGTGTCAAGCGGCAGACAGCACAGGTATAGCCGAGCCGGGTGATCCTGATAGAGGAGGCGACCACGAAAGCGACCAGGCCGAACGCGATTAGACCACAGAGCTTTCGCATGTCTGGCTCCTCAACCCGGCATGGACCGAGTGGGCAGGCCCTGACTGGCGCGATTGGAACAATGGCAATTAGCAAGCTAGCCAGGTATTCCCGAAGAGTCGGTCCCTAATAACATCTTCTCACCGGTCGCCCGTCCCACGCCAGTGATTCTTCGAGCCCGACACACGGAATCGATGAGCCAACCAAATCGAAGAGGTTCTCGGGGAGTTCAGTGTCTCTTAAAAATTCCGTATATCCCATCCGTTGCGCCATTATGCTGGTGGCGTGTAGATCGAGGCGATGAATGAAAATCCTCTTGGCCGAGGAAAAAAAACAGCCCATGTCTTGAGATGATGAGGTGGATGGGTTGGTGTACCCTGTGAGAGCAGGGCTGTTGCTGGAGCCGCCGAACGCGTCACTCAGACCAATCAAGGAATTCGAGCAATGTTGAGAATGCCGCTGCGATTCCTCGCGGTCGTTGCCATTGGTTTTGGGCTGGCATCGGGTGGAATAGCGGTCTTTTTGCACGCCGCTCAAGAGCCTGAGGCGAAAGGCAAGCCGTCTGACTCGCCGTCAGCAGCCACGCCGCCTGTGCAATTGCCGACGCCAGAGGATTCTGACAAAAAGAGTGATTGGCCACCGGTGGGTACTCCCGAGAATCGGCAAAGGGCTCTGCAACTCCTCACGCGTAAAGCCCAATTAAATTATGAAACAGCCAAATTGAACCGAGTGCTCGCAGAGATTTCCCTCGAGGAATATCGTGAGGTGACTTATTACCAAGATCTGAACAAGGCCGATGATGAGATAAGGCTTGCTGAAAGTCATCTCGCCGTATTCGAGGAACGCCTTGAGCGTTCCAAGAAGCTGCTGGCGGAAAAATCTATCTCGCAGGATCAGAAGCGTTCGGAAGAGCAGGCCTTGCAGAGAGCCAAGAATGCTCTCGAAGAGGCCAAGATTAAGCGCCGGATTCTGGTTGAGTTTGATAGCAAAAGAAGAATCCTGGAACTTCGAAGTGAGATCGAGCTTGCTAGGGTGAAAGAGTTAGAGAAGCAAGGAATTTGGGAACTCCAGAAGAGCGACGAGATCAAGTGGGAAACCCTCATCCGGTCTCGGCGGAAATCATGAGGCGGGAAAATGCCCAAGGGCCAAATCATCCTGGGCCACGTTGCTTGTCGCAGCTTCAGGCCCATGGACTGGGAAGGGTGAGTTATTAAGAGAGGCTTGCATGTAAGGCGTTAGATCCCCTTGCTGAGACCTAAAACGAGGAGAACTTTCTTCGGCGCCTTACATGCATTCTTGTCGATTCGCACGAGCCGATGCGTCGGCATGGCCTAGGGGATTCTTTTAGGGAAGGATCGCGATGATTCTCGTGGGGCCGCCGCTTCCGCCTTTGATTTTCATGGGCAGGGCGATCACGGTGGCTCCGACTTCGGGGACCTTCTCCAGGTTTGCGACGTTTTCCAGGCCATAGATGCCGGCGCCGTTCAAGGTTCGGTGGGCGTTGTACTCACGAGAGGGGCCGTGATCGAGACTGGCCGTGTCGATTCCCACGCCAGACACCTTGCGTTGTGCGACGAGCCACTTGGCTGCTTCGCTCGAGATGCCGGGGAAGTGGAGATTGGAGGTGTCTCCTTGTTTGGCATCGCCAAGGTACTTGCTCTTCTCCGGCCAGAACTTGCCCCAACCGGTGTGGACCAGAACGATCGCTCCCGCGGGAATCGCGTGGTGAGCTTTCTCCCACCGGAGCAAGTCGTCAACCTTGAGCGTGTAGTCGCGATCCTTCGCGCATGCCTCACGCACATCAACAACCACGGCTGGGCCGATGAGTTTCGAGATGGGGATCTGGTCGGCGGTGATTTGCCCCTTTCCAAAGTGAATGGGGCTATCGAGGTGGGTTCCGCCATGCTCGCTGGCGGAGTAAATGGCCGACGCGTACCAGTGGCCTTGCTCGTTGAGTCCCCAGCGGGTCTTTTCCCAGTGGAACGATTTGTCCGCCGGCCAGTAGACCGTGTTCTCATCGAAGGGATAGGTGAGGTCGATCGCCTTCTCCCGCAGTTCGGTACTTCGATCGGGCGGAGCTGGTTTGTCAGTCTGAGCCTGGGACGTGATGAGCGTCCCTGTGAGAACCAGGCTCAAAGCGGCAACGGCGCGCATTCGCTGTCCCATGGCGTTTCTTCCTCGACGAGTGGTCACGGGTTCCGGTCGGATCGAGATGAGTCGACACGGCCAGGATAATTCGTGAGGACGAAGGGCATCAAGGATGGGCCGGCTCTTTGAGGCGAGGTTGCTCCCTAAGGGTTGGCGGCATATCCTTGCCGAATAAGAAAGAAGTTTCTGTCTGCTGCGTGAGGGAGATGTCTCCGTGCGATCGCCATTCTCCATGAGCCCCGAATTTCAAAAGCTGCTAAGGCGGGATGCGCCGGCGGATTTAATGCGGATCTCATTGGAGATTGCCCGCGATGCCTACCCTGAACTCGAACCTGAACCCTATTTGGCCCGGATCGAAGGTCTGGCCGCTCGTATCCGAGAACGCTGTCCGGCAGGCGCCAAGCCACGCGGGATCCTGGGCCAAATCAACTGGGTTCTGTTTGTCGAGGAAGGGTATCGCGGAAATAACGACGATTATTACGACCCCAGGAACAGCTATCTGAACGAGGTTGTCGATCGCAAGCTGGGGATTCCGATCACCCTGTCCGTGCTTTACTGGACGCTCGCGGAGCGGCTGGGGTTGCCTATCTTCGGGGTGAATCTTCCGGCTCACTTCATGCTGAGAACCGGCGAACGGGACTCCACCTTATTCGTGGATCCTTATCATGCGGGGGTGATCCTCGATCGACGAGGCTGCGAACAGCGCATTTCTCAGGTGATTGGGCATTCCGTTCAACTGACGGAACAGCAACTCGCCCCTTGCAGCAGCGAGCTCGTGGTCGCACGCATGCTTCGCAATCTCAAGGCGATCTATCTGCGGAACCAAGAGTTCCCGACGGCACTTCCCGTCTTGCGGCGTCTCGCCGCGCTCCAGAGCGCCGATCCCGAAGAGCAGCGCGATTTCGGCATCCTCTGCCTTCAGCTCCATCGTCCCGCCGAAGCCATCAATCCTTTGCAAACCTATCTCGACGCCGCTCCGCATGCGAACGATGCCGAACAGGTCCGCACCCTCCTGGGTGTTGCTAAGCGGGAATTGTCGCTTTGGAATTGAGCCGCGCCCGATGGCGAGGGGACTCTTGTCCCACGCCGCGCTTTAGCTTGCGCTGATTGGTGGAGGAAAGCGGACGAAAAATTTTTTGCGTGGAGCGCAAGAAACTTTCAAGTTCGACGCGGGAGGGGTCGAAACGAAATATGTGGCGCTCGCGAGCGATCGTGTCGCGCCCCTCGTGGTGGCACGTGATCCTTGGAAAGAGAGCGAGCGCAGGGTCGAGTCGGAGAACTGTCCTGTTGCATCGTTCTTGGGGTCTTTAAGCGTCTGCCAGATAAGATCGGTTATCAGGAGGAGGAACTGAAGTTATGCGCACCTTGCGAACAACGACTTTGATCCTCATCCTCCCTGGGCTGCTTACGGGCTGTGCCAGCACCTCGGGTGTTGCACCACGGATCCGGACGGTCGCGTCGGTTGGGGATAAGCCCCTGCCGGTCGTGACGGGAACCCCTGGCTCGTCAGTCCGCGCGGAGGTGGCCACTCCTGATCGACCGCGAAGAACCGACGGCCGTATTTCGGGACGCGTGGTGGATGACAAGGGTGAGCCGATGCCAAACGTCCGCGTGCGTTTGGCAGTCGAGAACACCAGCGCCGGCAAGATCATCACGGCCAAGACTGACCACACCGGGGCCTTCACCCTGCGGGGAGTGCGCCCCGGCAAGAACTACACGGTGATCGCCGAGGACGAGGAAGCCGGGCTGAGCGGCCGGGTCGAGGCCGAGGCGCCCGACACCGACGTTCGTATCAGTCTGGTTGCCGCTGGGACGGAGGCAGCGACTCCTACCAGGACGAGCCGCAAGGCCCACGTCAACATGGCCTCGGACCGAGAGCCAATCGACGAAACGGAAGAAGAGCCGAGTTCTTCCAAGCCGAAGGTCAACCTGGAAGATATCGAGCCGCCCCCCGCGACTGCGGCTGAGGCGATGAACGAGGAGGGGAACTTCCGTTCACCAACGCGGGCCCAGCAAACCGCAGCACGCTCTCCACGCTGGCGAGCCGGAAGCGCGAAGCCGGCGGATACGGGGAAGAACGAGCCTAACCTCGATGGCGGCGGAGGAGGTTCCGCCAAGGAAGGGGGAGGCGGATCGTCGGACTTGAACCATCCGACGGCAAGTCCTCCACCTGATGACGACGGCAACAATCCACTACCTCCGGCTCGAGAGCCTGGCCACACGAATCAGACGAGCCAGGCTGAGCCTGGCCGAGAAATGATGGCAAACGCATCCGCGGCAGTCGTGTCAACGACCGCCGCGGATTCTGGCGTTTTACCGACCCCGGCTGAAACGGCTCCGACGGCGCCCGCGGAGACAACAGCGCCAGCCACGGAACTCGCGAGCAAGGAGCCTGCCAGTCTGGCACCAGCCTCGGAACCCGCAACCCAAGAACCCGCGGGCTTGATACCTGCCTCGGAACTGGCGAGCAAAGAACCGGAAATTGGCGCGGCTCCGCAAGAGGTAATGGCGCCTCAGGGGGGGATTGTCGATGCCTCCGCCGCCTCGGATTCGGGCCTGCTGGCGAATCCTCTTGCGGAAAACGAAAAGGTCGCGGCGGCTTCCCCGGCGCCCGCGGTCAGCGAGGCGACTCCTTTGCCTGAGACCAACACCAAGGCCAACCCCGTCGTCATCAATCCGGCGGGGTCCTCTCTCGAGGACCTCGAGAAGCTGGCGGAGGCAGCCTCAACAGACGTCGTGCCTCCGGCTGCCGCGGCGCCCGCGGCCGTTGCCGCCGCTCCCGCAGCCGTTGCTGAGGTCGCAGCGGCCGAGGAAGATCCCTTCATCGCCGCTGCGAAGACACAACAACCGGCTCCGCCAGGCGAAGTTGTGACGGCCGCGCAGCCGCCGGCCGGCGAGCTGATCGAGGCTCCCGCGGCTGCGCCGACCCCCGCTCCCGAGAAGCCGGCGCCGGCCGCCAAGAAGCGGCCAACCTGGCGTGAGCTGGCGAGCACCGCCAAGAGTGCAAGTGCGGCGGGCGCTGCTTCCGCCACGAGCGATGGCTTCGAGGGCCGTCCTCGGCTCAGTTCCATTCCGGGAGCCGGCGGCCTCCGGATGCGCTCAGGACCCGCGCCGATCGCGCAGGATGATGGCAAATCGTTTTGCGACTTTGACCCCAAAACGCACCGAATCAAAGACTTCCGTCTGCCCGACCTTGAGGGGAAGCCGGTGCGCTTTCAGGACATCGACACCGATCTCGTCCTGATCGATTTCTGGGGCACCTGGTGTCGGCCTTGCATTCGGACGGTCCCCCGCCTGGTTGAGCTCCAGAAGAAGATGGGGGGGCAAAAATTGACGGTCGTGGGAATCGCCTGCGAAGAAGGACCTCCGGAGCTCCGAGCGCAGAAAGTCGCCAAGGAAGCCAAGCGTCTCGGGATCAACTATCCGATCCTGATGAGCGGCATAGACGGCCCTTGCCCCTTGCAGGAAGCCTTGGACGTGAAAGCCCTTCCCACTTTGGTGTTGGTTGACCGCCAGGGACGAGTCGTTTGGCGCGACCAGGGGGCTACCCCCATGACCCTCGCGAAGCTCGACCGGTTCCTCGCCTCGACCATCGCGTCCGAAGGGGTTCGCCGTTACTGAGGAGGGAGCGTGCGAAGCAACGCTTCAACTTCCTCGTAAGGGTAAATCCAGATCAGTGGCACATCCCATTTCCGCACGACATAAGCAGGATGTCCTTGATTCAACAAGGCTCGATCGATCGGTCCCAATGCCCCGGGCCGATTCTGGAGCACGTACCAACGGTAGTTGCCCGGCCGATTGGGCAACAAATCCATGCGTAACTTCCCGTGCGCTTGCAGATACAGCCAGGAAGTGGGGAAGGTCGAAAAACGGACCTTCTCCGCGCGCGCGGTGTGCTCGTTCAACCAGGTGAGTGCTTCATCCGAGAGTCCGTCCCAGAAATAAGTCGGCTCCATTCCGAGGCGAGCGGCTCCCGGCAGTCCTCCAACGATTGGGCTGAAATAGGAGAGCGGGACGGGCATCATCAGAGCGATGCTCAGAATCCCTTCCGTTGTGGCCACGGGGATGAATGCTTTCCCCCAGCGCTGAAATCGCTCGGCGATGGAAGCGGCCCCCAATCCCGCCGCCAACGCAAGCACGCCGAACGCAGGCAGCATCTGCCGAACGCCGTCATGGCCGGGAGTATGGGGCATGGCGCGGAGCAACAAAAGAAACGCCCAGTTGCCGGCGATCAGGATGCCGACCGGCTCTTGACTCCACCGGCGAATCACGCGCCCCATGCCGACGAGCGCGAACCCCAGAAATCCGACCGGTGTGACGAGAACCGTCCAGACCAGGGTGTTGTACCAGGGAAGCGACTGGTTCGGAGTTTGATAGATCTGTCCCAGGAAGAGGACCGGGATGGGGATGGTCCGGCCTCTTGTCAGGTTCGAGACGAAGAATCGCCGTACTCCGTCGATCGGTGCATCCCACCAGCATGGGTTGAACGCGTAGAGGGTCAGAATCGCCACGATTCCTCCGACGACCAGCGTCAAGAAACCGCGACGGTCGCGCAGGATGATTGTCCAAACGAGCATGGGTATGGGAAGAAACCAGCCGGTGAGCTTGGTATCCGCCCCCCATCCCGCGAGGATTCCAAAAACGACGACCCACCCCCAGCGAGGATTTCTGCGGAGCCCCTCCTGGCCTTGATCAACCGCCTCAGCGAAGGCCATGAGTGCCAGCAGCCAGAGGCTCGAGAGCAAAGCATCAAGAGTGGCGTAGTGGCCGTTGGCAAAGAGGTTGGGTTGAAGCACCCAGGCCGAAGCGGCCAGGGCGGCCGGCCAGAGTCCCCATCGGCGCGCGACAAAAAGGAAGAGAGCGCCGGCGGTCAGGCTGAAGGCGAACATCGGGCCGAGACGGGCGCGAGGGAGCGTCTGCCAACTCGGGGTCAGATAGTCACCGACCATCCCCAGAATCGCGTAGAAGGGAGGATGGCCGTGAGGTTCCTCACGTGCGAAGGGCCAGAACCACTGAATGACCTCCGGCTGGAACAGCTTACCTCTCTCGTTGATCTGGTCGGGTCGAGGAGGAAGCTGACCGTCCTGCTGAACGAGCTCGACGGATGGCGGCTGCCAGCGGGCGGCGAAGGCGGGGGGATCAGCGAGGGCTTGAAGCCAATAGCGGATCCGAGCTTCTCGTCCGAGCGTGTACCCCTCGTCCCACACGATGGCAAGACGAGGCTCGGTGACGATCATCACCAGCAAGGTGACGGCGAAAACACCAAACCCCCAAGCGCAGAACTTCAAACGGCTCGGAGGCGTGGAGTTTGTCACGAGGCCCTCACCATGGGTTGTAAAGCGTGATGTTTGAGGCTGGGCCTAAGCCCGCGTCGCTGACCGGGGTCAGCGACGCGTTGCGGGGAGGCGATCATCACGATTCCGTCTGCGGAACGCGGTCAGACAGAGACTGTTTCCAGCACCGTCGCTGGGGTCTGCCATTCCGGGTCCACGGAACGGATCAGTGCGATCTCGTTGCAGTTGGGGAAGAGGGGGCAGCGCACGCACTCATTCCAGATCTTGTGCGGCAGGTCCGCTTTTTCGATCCGGTGGTAGTCACACTTCTCGAAAAAACCGGCCACGTAGGTCAACGTGAACACGGTGGGGATCTCAAGCGCCTGCGCGGCATTCCAGCAGGCGTCGACCAACATTCGGCCTACTCCGCGTCCTTGAGCATGCTCCGCAACGGCCAGACATTTCAATTCCGCGAGGTCTTCCCAGAAGACGTGCAGGGCAGCACAGCCAATGATCTGGCCGTCATCCTCTGTCACGACGAGAAACTCGCGAATTGACTCGTAGAGCTCACCCAACGACCTTCGGATCATCAATTTTTGATCCGCGAAGGTCCGGATCAGTTCCTGAATGGCGGTAACATCACCAACGCGAGCAGGGCGTATGTTCAATCGAGGAGTCCCCCAAACCCCGGCTTTGAACCCGGGCGTTCTTGTCTTGACCCAACGGTGCGCACGAAAATCCTGAGCCCCCTGTGGGCGAACGGATTATTCTAAAACAGGCGCATTGAGAATCAAGGGCGCGCAAACATGGTACGCGCGAAAATCGCGTACGGTTCGCGAGTGTCTCAACCCGCCGGTCTTTTCCGTTCGCCGAGCGGGACGGCTCGGAGATTGGTATATCGTCTCGACGCCTTGGGCCGGTTGCGTCGAAAGTGGTTATGCGCTGGCCTTGGGGGTCAGTTTGGCCGGGTTCTGCCGGAAAGGAAGCACCCTCTCCACGTAGAACGACTCCATGTGCCGGTAGTCAGGTCCGTGCGAGACCTCGACCAGTCCGAACGTGCGGGCGATCTCGTCGGAGGCTTCCTGAAGGGTCCAGTCGCAGAACTTCGTGCGGTAGGCCATCTGAACCATCGATGCCCGGTTGATCCCGTGGTGGCAGTGGAAGTACACGGGATGATTCTTGGGATCCGCGAGGATCGCCGCCGCCTCTTCGAGGTGGTCGGAGATCACGCGCCAGTCCCCGAGGGTTCGCTCGTCAACAATCGGGATATGTACCCATCGGTACCCGAGCTCGCTTGCCATGGCTTTTTCGCGAACGGCAAGGGGATGGGTTGGCGGATGAGCGAGAGCAAGAACGGTCTTGATCTTGTACTGGTGAACCATGCGACGCATTGGCCAAACGTGTTGCCAGGCACCCCGGTAGATCTTGCCGGGCACAACTTCAGCAAACTGTTCGACGAACACGTAGTCGTGACCGTGGCGCCAGAGCTGTTCGCTCAACAAGACTCCAAGGCCGGCCGCCAGCCCCCGTCGGATCCAAGTGCGCCGCGTCGTCATGAGAAAAAACTCCGAGCCGTTGGGGCGAGTCCGTTTGCCCGTTCAGGGTGCGGGATCGTAGCAGAGGCCTTCGGAACCAACAAGGCCGACCGCCTTCTCGCCCTGTCTCCCTGTTTAGTTCATCGACCGCGCGCTCACTTTAAGTTCAACCGTGCGTTTTCATTGTGGGAAGTTTGGCGTCGCAGGATGCCGAGCGGACGTATAAGATTGCCGGTACCACTCAGAGGAAGAGGGCCGGTCCCCCCCTTGTACAGGACAGTCAAGGATGACACCGTGTTATGGGCTACCCTTACTGATCGCGATCTCCTCGCTTTTGAGACTCGTATGGGCCGCCGGAGTGGGTTTGGGGAACGATGAGGCATACCACTACCTCTTCACCGTTCATCCCGACTGGAGCTACTTCGATCACCCTCCGCTGCTCGCCCTGGTTGAGCGCGTAGGGGTTGCTCTGACCGGGGGACATGCGTCTCCCTTTGCATTACGGGTTGGCTTCATCATCCTCTTTGCCGGTTCCACCTGGTTGATGGCGCGACTGACAACGCGCCTCTACGGTCCCCGCGCCGGCTTCTTTGCCGCTCTCGCTCTCAACTTGACGGCCTACCACACCGTGGCGGCCGCGACCTTCGCGCTTCCGGACGGCCCGCTCTTGTTCTTCTGGCTCTTGACGCTCGACCGGCTCGTCGTTGCTCTCGACGATCCCGATCGTCTGAGCGCGTGGCTTATGGTGGGGCTCGCATGGGGGGGAGCCATGCTGAGCAAGTATCACGCGGTCTTCCTCCCGGCCGCGACCCTTTTCTACCTCCTCTCGGAGCCCTCCGCGCGAAGATGCCTGATGCGGCCGGGACCGTATCTTGCGATGGCCGTGGGCTTGGTTCTGTTCTCACCCGTCCTGTTCTGGAACGCCGGGCATGAATGGGCGTCGTTCGCTTTCCAGGGGGGGCGGGCGATGGGAGACCTCCGGTTCCGTCCCGAGGCTTTCCTGGGTGCGATCTTGGGACAGATGCTCTACATGTTCCCCTGGATCTGGATTTCACTCCTCGTGATCCTGGCCCGTGAAGGGCGCAGCGTGCTTCACGGCGAAAGTGAAGTGCCCGTCGAGCGCTTTCTGCTTTGGCAAGCACTTGTGCCCCTCGCCACCTTCATGGCGGTGGCTTGCACTCGGGCGGTGTTGCCGCATTGGACGTTGGTCGGCTTCTTGTCGCTCTTTCCCATGCTGGGGCGTTTTTGGGCCACGAGACCCCCTCATTTTTCCAAGCGATTGAGAATCTTGGCGTCTGTCACCCCCGTGATCGCCGCGTTAGTCTGGATCCAATGCGTGACGGGAGTTCTCCAGAAGGGGGGGAATGGGACGGTAGGTTTGCTCAAATTATCCCGCGACCCGACGCTCGACCTCTATGGGTGGGATGAGGTCGGGCGAGAGCTGGCGCGGCGAGGGCTGCTTGATCGTCCTGATACCTTTGTTTTCACGAGCGCCTGGTATCACAGCGGTCACGTCGGGCACGCGATCCGGAGGTCGAAGACCCCGGTGCTTTGCTATAACTCCTGGGACGCTCGGAGCTTTACGTTTTGGAGTAAACCCGAGGATTGGTTGGGCCAAGATGGTATCCTGGTCTCGTTGAACGGCCATGCGGCGGAGCCGCACTGCTATGATCGCTACTTCAGCCGGATTGAACCACTGGGAGAGTTCAACGTAGAACGGGCCGGAATTCCTGTGCGCAAGGTGCGGTTGTTCCGTTGTGTCCGGCAGGTCGAACCGTTTCCTTTCGATAGTTTTCCGAAATCTCCCAAGGTGCGACAAATTGCCCGGCTATCTAAAAAATGAGCGTCGAGGGGAGTGACTCGGCCTTCCACGCTCGGTAGCTTTGCCCTTTCCCCTACAATCGAAGGGGATCAGGCGCAGAAAAATCCGACGGAGAGCCGGCGAAGAAGAACCCCGTGCCGGGCGCTTTCTCCGAATCGTGAGGGCGGAGTCGGAGGATGAGCGGCATGAATTCGGAAACAATCACTCTGGCAGACCGACCCGTGGGGCCTATCTCCAAGGTCGTCGGGCTGTATCAAACGCTTCTCCGACGCAGCCTTGAACACTTCTTCCCCGACGGGGTTCTCGAAAGCGAAGGGGATCGGAGCTTCATCAACTGGGACGGGACACCCCTCGAGGGGCATTTCCGCGTTCGCGACGAACCCGACGGTCTTGGCGTTCAGATCGACTGGTTCCGCTCGCACTATACCTTTTTGCCCGGTAGTCCCGCCCCGTTCCTGCCGGCCGAGCGCCGGCTGATCCGGATGGTGCTCCAGGCGCTCGACCTTCGGTTCCGAAGTCTCTTCGACCTGGACGTCGCACACCGGATCGAGCGATTTCAGTTCCTGCAAGAAGACCTGATCATCTCGGATTATCTCAACTTTGAAGACACGTTTCGGATTCCCGCCGCACTCGAGGCATTGAGAGTCGCGGCCCTCTCAACCTATGAGAACCGCCGCGTTTCTCTGGGAGCGTTGCTCCTGGGCACTCCGGTCGACCCGGCCGTGCCCAACTGGGTTAATCCTGAGGGGGCGCCCAGGTTCAACATCCGTCTCACGGCCATCAAGGGGTTTCACAGGCTTTGCGACGGGGTGAAAACGGTCTTCGTCGTGGATCAGGCGGGGGACCTCACGCGGGTCGTTGACATCAACCGCTGGGCTGACCGTTGCCACGGGGAGACCCCGCTCGAGAATCCGTGTCCTCGCGACTACGTCGGGCACGCCAAAGCCACGCGCGATGGAGGCCACGTCTGCCTGGTGCTGACCCCTTCCCAGGAAATCAAGGTCTTCGCCGAGGGAACCCTGGCCTTCGCCTTTAGCGACGCCCGCTGGCGCTTGCTTGACATTCCGACCAAGTACGCCGCCTGGTGCAAGGCCGTTGGCAAAGGCTGCTCGAGCGACCTGGCCCACCGTATCTTCCAGGCCGGTCTCAACCTGAGCGAAGATCGCCGCGGAGCCCTCTTCGTCGTTCTCCGCGATCCCGAAGATTCGATTCCTCGCCTGGTCGCGCCGACCGATCGCATCGCCGACGAGGTTGCCTTCGACGATCCTCAAGACCCCGACAATCTCTCGCCCCGACTGGCGAAACAGGCCCTTCACCACGTGGTTCGAGGGCGCACCCTGGTCGACCTCGACGACACCGTGCTTGAGGCCATCGCCGGTATCGACGGCGCGGTGGTGACGGACCTCGACGGGCGACTCGTCACCTTCGGCGCCATTTTGCGAATCACCTCCGAGGCGCAGAAAGTCGCAAGAGCCGTGGAAGGTGCTCGTACTCTCGCGGCCCTGGCTGCCTCCTATCACGGACCCGTCCTCAAAGTCAGCGAAGACGGCTTCCTCACCATGTTCCTCGGCGGCCGCCGCGTTTGGGAACTGTGAAAGAGAACCCAGGACGTGACCTGAGTTCGAAGTAGAAATCTTCACAGGCAGTTGCTCTGACCTCAGTAATCGCCGTGCTCGATTGGTTGACACACCATTGTCACAGTGTGGAGACGGGCGGTGAGAGTTGTCGCTTGAACGATGCACGGCGGCGACGTTCGGGATCGGTGGGGCAGAATTGAACACACCGAGCGGCGCTTGCTATTGAACAAAACACGAAGGATGAGGATCGTCCCGCGGAGTAGACAACGGGACGGCACCTGGTTGACTCCTGTCTATTAGTGCCGCGATTTTCGATCGAGAAAGCGATACCTCTTTCGACCGGAAATCACAAAACGGCAATGGAATTCGATGTCCACAACAAAAGGCCGCGCCACGACCTCGAGCGACACGAACTTCGGGACGGGCCACCTCCTCAGAATACATGCTAATACTGCAGATATTAATCAGATGATAGCTCTCCGTTTGCGCATGGGTGTGCGATTGGTTTTCCGCATTCTATTGATTAACCGAAGATAATGCCGAGCTTTGTACCCGGAGTGCTATGAGCCAAGCCCCGCCCTACGAAGGGCCGTGGCGGCACTTCGGATACAAGGGATTGGATCGAACCGTTGGGGGTGGCCGTCGCCTATGAGGATTCAATCGAAGGCCCGTGCCTAAGGAATTGAAATCGAACATGCTTCAGATTCTGCTTGGTGCATCTTTGCTTCTCCCCTCGGCGCTCGACGACCCGAATTTGCCGAAGGGCACTCCGGCGGAGCAGATTGCCACGATCAGGGCGCGTCTGGATGCCGCTCGCGCGGAGTACATCGGCAAGTTCGAGAAAGCCGAGACGACCGCCGATCGCAACCGCTTGATGAAGGAAGTTCCACGCCCGGAGCCCTTTGCTGAGCAGATGCTCCGCGTGGCGGCGCTTCACCCGAACGATCCTGCGGCCGTCGATGCGCTTTTATGGGTCGTCGGGAACACTCCGCCTGGGGACATCGCCTCACCGAATGCCAAGGCGAAGGCGGCGCTGATTAAGGACTACGCCGACAGTGATCGTCTCACGCCGTTCGCCGTCTCGCTCTCGTATGCGGCCAGCGCCTCGGATGAGGACATGCTTCGGCGACTGCTCGCGGGGAGCAAATCGAACCGAGTCCGAGCGGCCGCGACGTACGCCCTCGCGCTCCAACTGGTCGCCCAGGCAGGGTCACTGGATTTTCACAACGTTCGCTTGGAAGTCGCGCCGACCGAGGCGGCGAAACGCGAAGTTGCCGAATCGCTCGACCAGTCATTCGGGAAGGAAACGGCCAGCCGTTTACGCAAGAGAACCTCGAAAATGCTCACCGATGAGGCGGAGAAGCTTTTCGGTGCGATCCTTTCCGACCCCCAATTATCGGCTGCGGAATGGCCCGTCGGTGGGTCCGCATCGCGTCTAGGAGAAATCGCGAAGCAGGACCTTGTGGAGCTGCGCACGCTCGTCCCCGGCAAGCCGGCGCCCGCGACCACGGGGAACGACTTCTCGGGCAAGCTGTTATCGCTCGCGGACCACAAAGGAAAGGCCGTGCTCCTGACGTTCTCCGGGCACTGGTGCGTGGCGTGCCGCAACCTATACCCGTTGGAGCGAGAGCTGGCAAGGAAGCACGCCGGCCGCCCTTACGCCACATTCGGCGTGAACAGTGACGCGACGCGGGAAATCGTCAAAAAGGTGATCGAAGAGGAAAAGATGACGTGGCCGTTAGTCTGGGACGGCGGTAGCACAGATGGACCTTTGGCTGAGCTTTGGAATGTACGAGGGTGGCCTCTCGTGGTGCTGATCGACCATGGGGGAATTATCCGGTACAAGTTTTTCGGCGCTCCGAATCCGGAGGTTCTCATGCCTCTCGTCAATCGTCTGGTCGATGAAGCCGAGGCGGCGGGCCAAGGGAAGAAGTGACCGTACCAGGAAAGCGACCGCTTTCCTTTCCTGGTTGTGGCGGGTGGTCCGTAGAGAGTGGTTTGAGCCAAATCAATTTCACCTGTCGTCAGTGCTTGATAACATTCTGTTGATCACACTCAAGGACGGTTGCCGTTTCATTGCGGCCTACCGCCGAGTTGCACTTTCTGAATCCCTGAAGTTGCTAGACCGCGAATAGCAGCAATCGCTGGTCGATCTCTCGAATTTTCGACGAACTGCGATGCGCCGCGGAAAGCCACGAATATTCGTTTTGCAGAGTCTGGCAGTGGCTTTGGAAATTACATATGAACAAGCGAGTACTATTGGCCGTGCCACCCTGACTTCACGGAAAAGCACAACACACCAAGGCTGTGTGCATTGGCCGAACTAACACAGCCCTAATACGTAGTCACGGCGAAATCGTCAGGTTGAGCTTTCTTGTAGGGTGGGCACGGCCCACCGAAAGCGTTATGCCGTAAGAAGATCGGTGGTCTGTGCCCACCCGGCAAGAAAGCCGAAGCACCTGTCAATTCAATGTCGATAAAATTTTAGATGTCTAGGCAAGATCGCTTCTTTGTCGAAAGGCCAGCCCTTCGGCCTAGAGGTGAAGGGCTGGCCCAGGTTTTCTCGGGTCAGATCGTTTCCATGATCGTCTCCAGCGCCTCGCGCGAGGGGCGAAGGGCCTCGTCTGGCAGGAGGGCCAGGGGGGTGTCGTGTAAGGTCTGCGCCGTGACGAAATCGGAACGTTCCGGGGCGACGTAGATCAGACCGGTCAAGAACTCGGATCGCTCCTGGCTTTCGATGAGCAGGCGGATTGCCGAAGCTCGATCCAGCACGCGATGCTCGTCGTGGCGGAGGGCGCGGAGGACGATCCAGGAGCCGTCGTGCAATTGCACGCGGGTGGATTCACCGGCCTTTTGTTCCACTTCGATTTCGGGGAGACGCGGGACGAAACCGATCTCCTGAAGGGGTTCCTCGTGCTCGCGGGCCCAGTCCCAGCCCTTGGTGGACGAGGCGAAGTCGTTGAAGGTTACGCATGGGCTGATGACGTCGAGCACCGCCAGACCGCGATGATTCAGGGCCGCCTTGAGTAGAGGAACCAGTTGCTTTTTATCTCCCGCGAACGAACGGGCGACGAAGGTTGCGCCGGCGGAAACGGCCTCGAGGCAGAGATCGAAGGGGGGGATGTCGTTTTCTTCGCCGGTCTCGCGGCGGAGATGCGCGTGGAGATCGGCGGTCGCCGAGAACTGTCCTTTGGTCAGGCCGTAGCAGCCGTTGTTCTCGATCAGGTAGAGCAGGGGGATGTTGCGGCGGCAGGCATGTTTGAATTGGCCCATGCCGATGTTGGCCGTGTCGCCGTCGCCGCTGATGCCGAGGCACAGGAGCTTGTGATTGGCCAGGGCCGCGCCGGTCGCCACCGAGGGCATGCGGCCGTGCAGGGCGTTGAAGCCATGGCTGTACTGGAGGAAGTAGGCGGGAGTCTTGCTGGAACAGCCGATCCCGCTGAACTTCACCGTGGTGTAGGGATTGACCGCGACCGACTTACAGGCCTCGACGACGTAGCTGGTGATGCTGTTGTGGCCGCACCCTTTGCACAGAGTGGATGGCAGTCCTTGAAAGGCCGCCAAAGGAAGGGAAAGGGTGTGTCCATTGCTTTGAATCTGAATGGTCGCTTCGCTGGGCATGTGTCGCTCACCTCTCTGGGGGGAGGACCCGGGAATCTATCGGCCAGGAAGATCGTGAGAGAAAGGGAGAACGAGTGCCGGTGGAATTCCCCAGGCCAGGCTGAGGTCAACCGGCAGCCGGTCTCCACGTTCATGACGCGTTTTTATTCGGGGGAAAGTTCGGGCTCGTGTGGCACGTCGGGATTGTCTGTTTCGACGTCTCCCGTAGGCCAACCGGGACCCGAGGGATTCTTCTCCCAACCCAGGATCGGGGGAACGATGTTGGCGGCGGCGATGGGGGTGCCGTTGTAGTGGGGGACCGAGAACAGCCGGTCCGCAAGCCTCGCGCTGATGGACGAACGCAGAAGCGTTGCCACCTGGCCGTCGCGGTTTTGTTCCACGACGTAGACGCGTTCATGCCGAGCGACGAAATGAGACATCTCGTCGGAGAAGGGCAAGGCTCGCAGCCGGCAATACTCGGTGGGAATCCCCTGTTCGCGGAGCAGGTCGCGGGCTTCGACCATCGCCCAGTGGGTTGAGCCATAGGCGATCAGGCCGACTCGGGCACTTCGATCCCCCTCGAAGATCGGCGGGGGAAGCTTGCCGCAGGCGGTCTCAAGCTTGAGGGCGAGCCGGTCGAGGTTCTTCTTCCAGTCCTCGGGGCGTTCGCTGTACCCAGACTTCTCGTTATGCCCCGTTCCTCGCGTGAAATAAGCAGCCAGAGGATGCTCGGTCCCGGGGATTGTGCGGTAGCAGATGCCGTCGCCGTCGACGTCCCGATACCTTTCGAAGTGTCCCAGCCTTTCGAGGTCCGCCGCGCTCAAGATTTTGCCGCGATCGAGAGCTTTCTCAGGGTAGGGGAATGGATCCGACAACCAGAGGTTCATCCCCAAATCGAGGTCAGTGGCCACGAAGACCGGGGTCTGGAATTGCTGGGCCAGGTCGAGAGCCTCAATGGCGAACGAGTAGCATTCGCTTACCGAGCCAGGGATCAGGACGATATGGCGGCAGTCGCCATGCCCGAGTTGATACAGCTTGAGGATATCCCCCTGGCTCGTGCGCGTGGGCAGGCCTGTGCTCGGTCCCATCCGCTCGACGTCGATGATGACCACGGGGATCTCGGCGAAGTACGCCAGCCCCACGAATTCCGTCATCAAGGAGATGCCAGGTCCTGATGTGGCCGTCAGTGCGCGTGCGCCGGCCCATCCGGCCCCGATGGCCATACCCACGGCCGCAAGCTCATCCTCGGCTTGCACCACGGCGAAGGTCTGCTTTCCATCTGCTCCCGTTCGGTACTTCTTGAGGAATTCCTCGGTGTATTCGGCCAGGCTGCTCGATGGAGTGATGGGATACCAGGTGAGCACGCTGGTTCCGCCGAATACCGCCCCCAGAGCTGCGGCTTTGTTCCCCTCGATAAGGATCTTCTTGTTTGTGGTGGGGATCGGCTGAACGCGATAGGGGAGGTCGTCAGGCAGATTTTCCTGGGCCCAGGCGTGGCCGGTGCGGGCGGCGTTGATGTTGATTTCGGCGGCCTTGGCCTTTCGACCCGGGAACTCGCGCCGAATCGCTGTCTCGACTGCCTCCATGTCGATGCCGCAAACGTGAGCGACCACGCCGACATAGACCATGTTGATCACTTTGCGGAGCTTATCTCGATAGGCCTTGTCACGGTTGTCCGCGGGATAGGCCTGCTCGACCAGTTTTTGAAACGGCACCGGGAAATAGCGAACATCGTCGCGGATGCCGTCCAGGTCGATGTCGTCACGATAGATAACGACGGAACCGGGATGAAGTTGACGGACGTCGTCCGCCGCCGTGGGAGGGTTCATGCAAACGAGAATCGGGGTATCGAGACGGTGTCCCACGTAGCCTTTGGCGCTTGCCCGGATGTGAAACCAGGTGGGAAGCCCCTCGATGTTCGACGGAAAGACGTTTTTGCCGCTACACGGAATTCCCATTCCGTAGAGGGCACGCAAGAGTACAAGGTTGGCCGACTGGCTACCGGAACCATTCACGGTTCCCACGCGAATGGCGAGATCATTGACCGAGGCCCGTGACAACGCAGCCCCGTCCGAGACGACAGCCGTCTCGATCAAGGAGACATTAGGTGACATGATGTGCCTCGAACCGGCCGGGCACCACATCGGCGGCTTCCGCGCTCGCAACTGTCGCTCGCTTCGGCGACCCTCGCGGAGGTCTCAGGGATAGGTCTTATCGCTGTGCATGCCCTGACCTATCCTCACTCAAGCATAACCGTTCCAGGACCGCAAGATCCCTCCTGATTTCCCGGCCCCTCCGTAGGACCGGCTTATGGATACGCCCGTCCGAAGTCCCCTTACACCGCAACAGAATCAATTTTCGCGCGGGTTGTCTGCGACAGAGCGTGCTTTGTGAAGAGGCCTCGGGGAGGCGCGGAGTCGACCCCAGCGCGGGGTCGATTCCTCGTCCGGCCGTTGCCTCAACCCGAGATGCTTCCGGGGGATACGGAGCGCCCGATAGGCTTTGATGGGCTGAAGAGACCTTTGGCGTGAAGCGTGTTCCCTAGGCTGGGGATCGCTGGCTATAATACTCACTCTCGAGAGACGCACGCCGGGCTTTTCCACAATCAACATGCCTATCAATACGTTACGTCAATGGCTCCGCCGCCGTCCCTGGTGGCTGGCATTTCGTGAGATCGGCCGAGAAGGATGGGGAAACGCCGCGAGACGCGTCTGGTACTCGCGCAAGATCCTCCGTACGCCACCCGTCCGCACCAGCCGAACGGGGCCGGTTGAGATTCGCGTTCTGACATGGCGCCGCGATTGGTTAAACCTGCTCTGGGCGCTGAAGAGCTTCTATCACTTCGCCGAAGTCGATCTACCGCTCTACATCCACGACGGCGGATTGCTTCCGCATCAGGCTGAGCTGTTGCGGCAGCATTTTCCTGACGCCACGTTCGTCCCCATGGCGGACGCCACTGTGAGGATCGCCGAGGAGTTTGAGCGTCGGGGCCTGAAGCGCTGCCTCGAATATCGCAAGGTCAATGTCAGCACATGCAAGCTTTTTGACTTTTTCGCGTTTTCGACGGCCGAACACCTGATTGTCATCGACTCAGACATCGTTTTCTTCAAGAAGCCCGAGCTGCTGCTGGTGCCTCCGGAGGGGGTGACCGTCAACCGCTACAACGAGGACGTGGCGCATTGGTACAGTATGGAAGTCGACGAGCTCCAGGCTGCCTTTGGCATCCGGCCTCCCGACAAGATCAACAGCGGCCTGGCTTTGATCCGGCGCGAGTCAATCGACTTCGACAAAATCGATCGTTGGCTTGAGAATCCCAAGATGTTCGAAAACAAGTGGGTCACCGAGCAGACCCTGCACGCCCTCTGCTCAACGATCTACGGCGTGGAACTGTTGCCGAAGACGTACCTGGTCGACGTTGAGCCAGGGCTGTCGCCTGACCTCGTTTGCAAGCATTACCCCGGTTTCTTTCGGATCTGGCTCTATCGTGAGGGAATGGGGCACCTGGTGCGCACCGGTTTCCTGAAAGCCTTGCGGCGAAAGGCGAAAGCGCAGGCTCATGCTTGAGGAAGAGCGGTTCAGCCTTCTTCAGGCCAACGTAAAGAACCGGTTCTGAAGGGTCAGGTCGTCCTGGAACGCCGACTTGTCGACGTCGCGGAAGCCCGCGTCGATGATCGTGTCATAGAGCTCCCGTGAGGAACTGTCGGCAGCCCGAAGGTAAGGGGCGTTAAACTCGCATAATAGCGCTCGAATCCGTCGCGATTCGAGCGCTCTGCGGGCTCCGCGTAGAATTGCCGGCTCATGCCCCTCCACGTCCATTTTCATCAAGTCGATGGTGCCGGTGTTCCATTCGCTTAGCATTTCATCGAGTGTGCGGACGGGAACGTCGACAGGTGTCGACTCGTTATCAGGCCAGGCAATCATGCTGGGGGAGTGGTTACGAGCGTCTGCGGGCGGAATGTGGAGCGTCTTCACCCCTTGCTCGTCACTCAGTCCGATTCGTTCGACCTTCACATTCGCGAGCTTATTGGCGTTCACAGTATTGGCGAGACGTTGGCTGCAACTGGGACTGGGCTCCACGGAATAAATCCGGCCGGTTGACCTCAGCAAGGACGCGGCCAACAACGTGAAATAGCCCACGTTCGCCCCTACGTCGAGGAACGTCATGCCTGGCTTCAGATGGGCCCGAACCATATCCGTTTCTTCGGGCTCGAAGCAACCGACATAGATCCAGCGCTGGATATCGTCCGATAAGTCAAGGTTAATGTTATAGCCGAAAACACGGGAGCATTTCTCACCCTGTTTCGGCACAAGTCTTTCACACAACCGGAGCTTGCCGCGGAAACGCACATCGCGGATCAAGGCAATCGCGTTGTTAACCATGGACGACATTCTACTGACGCGGAGACCTAAAGAACAAGTACGTGCAGAGATTCAAGAGCGTCGATAAGATTTCCCGGAAAAGTGCGACACGAAGCGCTCGCGGTCTTCCGACCGCTCACAATGTCTAAGCTTTCGTCATGGGGGATCGAACACGAAGACGTGTAGGTCTGGACCCGCGAGAACGGTGAAGTTCACGCAGGCGAACAGGCGCCGTCAGGACGATATCCGGACGACAGGGTAAGGGCGAAATTGGGGATGGTGGAAAGTGTAAACGAGCCCCGGCCTTAGCGATGGGCGAACGAAGAGCGCAAGCCAAGCCGCGTCATCGGCTTGGGATGGCGCGAAGGCTCGGGCACGTATTGATTAAGCGATCGAGAACGCACCTGGGGTCGCGGTCGTGACGGCCGCGACCGAAGGGCTCAATTTCGAGAAACCGCTTCAAGCGTTTCCCTTGGACGACGAGCGGAAGCGAGCGCGAGTGATTCCCTTGTGAACCGTGACGGTTCCCGTGGGGGCCGAGGAAGGACGCGGAGAGGGGGAACGTCGCTTTTCCTCGTGAGCAACACTCAGGAATTCACGAGCGGCCTTCAGGTCGGATTCTTCGATTTCGGGCAGTGAGTTCTTTTGCATGGGAGCGAAGGGTCATTCCGCAGTGAGATGAAGAAAAAGGGTCCTGGGACACCATGTCCCCGGGCACAGCCTAGGAAGGAAAGGCCAAGCCGGTCCAGGAAAAGTCCGGCCGCTGGTCTTTGATTCATCAACGTACTCGTGAGGGATCCGTTACAAGGATCTTCACGATACCCCCTAATGGTTGGGTGAAACACGTCAACGCGATCTTGGTCTACATGGGGGCGGGAAGCAAGGCATCGGAAAGGGTTTCTCAGTGATGCGGGGCCTACTCTATTCTATCGGATGTCGCCTATCCCACACGTTCGATTCTTTGGGGCGGGTGTCATTTTTCTGGGCTAGGAGGCTTCTTGTCGAAGGATGAGCCCGAAACGACAATGCCTAACAAGAATATCTCTTGCCTTATAGACGTTCGACGGCGACAGGGCAAGAGGGAACTCAGTATTGATTCGGACTTGCAACGCATTTCAGGCCGATTTCTGGATGGGACTATCGCCTTTGTGCTCGACCGACCCCTCTTTTCCATTTCACCGTGCTGTTTATCTGACAGGTCCCACAGCCTCGGGCAAGACGGCTGTGGGTGTTGCCCTGGCTCGACTCATCAACGCCGAGGTGATCGCGCTCGACTCCATGACCCTTTATCGGGGGATGGATATCGGAACAGCGAAACCGACGCTTGAGGAGCGCGCGGGAATTCCTCATCACTTGATTGATGTGCTTGACCCCTGGGAGTCGGCGAGCGTTGCCGAGTATCGCGAGTGGGCGTTGCAGACGGCGGCAGAAATTCTCGGACGGAACAAGCGGGTCGTCTTTGTGGGAGGAACCGCCTTGTATCTAAAGGCGTTACTACGAGGGTTGTTCGAGGGCCCCGCGGCGGTTCCCGAGCTGCGGCAAGAACTCGAGGCAGAGGCCGTTCGGGGCGGCCCTGAAAGATTGCACGCCCGTTTGGCCGCAATGGACCCTCAGACGGCGGCGCGGCTTCATCCCAACGACCGTCGGCGTGTGATTCGGGCTCTCGAAGTGATGACCGTGACGGGACGTCCCCTCAGTGAGCTCCAGATTGAGCACGAACGCCCCGCCCCGGCGAGTGTCGCGGTGTTTGCGCTCCAGAGACCCCGAGACGAAATGCACGACCGCATCAACCGCCGCGTGGTCACCATGTTCCACGACGGGCTCGTCGAGGAAGTACGCCGGCTCGTTCACGGGACCCGCCCGATCGGTCCGGTCCCCGCGCAGGGGGTTGGGTATCGAGAGGTGCTTGAACATCTGGAAGGGCGTTGGTCCTTGGAGGAAACAGTGGGCCTGATTCAGGCGCGTACCCGGCAATTCGCGAAGCGGCAAGAGACCTGGTTTCGCGGGCTAACTGAGGTAAAGCTTTGGCCCGTCGAGACATCGGAACTCGCCGAGGTGACTGCGCAGGCCCTTGCGGCCAGGTTGGCCGAGGGAAACTGACCTTCCTCGTTCGAAACGGATCTGTTATCTAGCGACCCGAATCTCGATCTGGCTGACGGATTGCGCCCTAGGGCCGACCGAGAAGAGTGTGCCTGTCTGCTCCGACAAAGACCGCGTGCGGCATCGTTCGGGGCCGTTCCCAAGGAGGGGACCGATTCCCATGGGCCGGCGACTCATCTTCTGCATTGCGACGGTGTTGGCCGTCGGTTTCTGGCTTCGGCCTGCCCGAGCCCAGTCCGACGCTGCGCTCCCCACAGCCTCCGAAGCCAACGACTCGGCCGGGAATGCGCCGCAGGAAGGCTTCACGGAGTTCCAGCAGCTTCCTCCCGATCCCACTGTGCAGGAGTCTCCTGCGAAACCTAAGGGAGTGAGGCGAAGAACGCCGACGTACGGCAAGGCGTTCGGAACGCAGAGGAGGGTCGTCAGAAAGGCTCCCCCGATACCCGTTGGGGCGGAGTCGATCGAAGCCTCGTCCGAGGACGCCACGGGAGCTGCCGCCACCAAGAACCGGCAGTTACGCGCCGCCGGTGAGGCTCCCGCACCTACCAAGGCGGAAGGGGAAACGGCGATCCCCAATGATGATGCGTTAGACAAGCCTCCGGCCGAACTACCCGCTGTGAAGGCGTTGCCACCCCCCGGTGAAATGGAAGGGGCTCCGGCCAAGCTCGACGAGGATGTGGTCCAGACCCAGGCTCCGCCCGCGGCGCAAGGAGCTGCTCCTCCGGTAGMCCCACAGAGTCCGCTCCCCGCCGCAAAGGGATCGACCGCTGCCGCTCCTGGAGATCCGGCCGCGGGCTCGGATGTCGAGTCCTTCGTGCTGCCTCCCGACCGACTTCCCAAGGGGAAGCAATCCGTCGGTTTGACAGTTGAGGTGATCGGCCCCGAGACCCTGAATGTTCAGCAAGACGAGAAGCTCAAGATCGTGGTCAAGAACACGGGAAGCACCGACGCTCTCGGCGTGGTGGTGCGAGACCGGCTCCCCGCGGCCCTCGAGTTGGTTTCCAGCCAGCCCAGCCAGGAGCCATCATCCGGCTCGCTGCTTGTCTGGAAGCTCGGAACCGTGCCCGCCGGCTCCGAGCGGTTGATCACATTGAACGTTCGGGCCACCCAGGTGGGCGAGATCAACCACTCCGCGACGGTTTCGATGCTGGCCGGAAGCAAGGCCCGCACGATCGTTCGCCAGCCGAAGCTCAAGGTTGAGCAGGTCGCCACGACGGGTAAAGTGGTCAAAGGCCGCCCTGTCGAGTTCCGCATCACCGTGTCGAACGTTGGCGATGGATTGGCGCGAAACGTGATCGTCCAGGCGAAGCTCAGCCCCGGTCTGAAGGCTGTTGCCGATGGGTCGAACGAGCTCAACCTCTTCGAACTCGCGCTGGGTAACCTCGAACCCGGTCAGCATATCGAGCTCGATCCCCTTGAAGCGGACACCATCATGGGGGGAGAACAGACCTGTCTGGTCGTTGCCCATAGTCCCGATGTTCGGCCGGAGCTCGAGGGGTCGAAAGACACGAAGTCCGTCACCGTCATCGAACCGAAGCTGAAGCTCAAGATCTCGGGTGATGACAAGCGGTTTACCGAGACCCTGGCGTCGTACAACATCACGCTCGAAAATCCAGGATCAGCGGTGACTCGCAACGTCCAGGTCGTTGCCCTGCTCGCCACGAGCGGCCGTCCTCAATTGCCCATTCCCGCGAATGGCAAATGGGATCCGCTTCAGCGGCGCATCAGTTGGACGATCCCGCAACTCGAGCCGGGAGATGCCGAAAAACTTTCCCTGGGATTCCAGGTCTTGATGGGGAGCGGTACGGGAACCTTCCAGGTGACCGCCGAGGCCAAGTCGGCCAACCTCTACGACAAGGGCAACTTCATGACCACGATCGATGGCATGCCGCTGGTCGACCTTGAGGTCGAGCAAGGCGGCAAGCGCATCGTCGACGTCAACACCCCGATCACCTACAAGATCAAGATCCGGAACACGGGAACGAAAGAAGCGACCAAGCTCCTGGTCAAGGCTTTCCCCAGTCCTAACCTGAAAGTCCAAACGACGCGAGGTACCGACCAGGAAGCCCACTGGGATGACACCAACAAATGCGTGGTCTTCCCGCTGATCCCACGGCTTGAGGCCGGTAAGGAACTCAATCTCGGGATCCTTGTCGAGGGCATCAAACCGGGATCGGGAAGCTGCCGAGTGTTGGTCACGCATGATAGCGAGGAAGATGGCCGAATCGAAAACGCGGCCTACACACGCGTGACCGAGAGCCGTCGTCGCTAGGCTCGTGGTAGGCGGTTGTCGAGAAGGAAACTTAAGAATTCGTGTCGCGAATGAGGCACGGGATCCGTTTCCTTCTCGAGGCGTCTCGATGCGCCGGACTGCTGATTCCGCGACCTCGCCGGGCGCAGGAGGGCGATGCCTCTGCGTTGGTATGACAGGTTCGGAGAGCAGTCGGTTGGATCTCGCACCCGCGTGTCGTAAAATCTCGGGACACGGAGGGCCTATCGGCCTGCGTCTTCGAGTCGACTGAGGCGAAGGACCTCGCGATGCCACGATGCCGCTATTTGCCGACTTGCGCGGGCTTGCTTTGGGGATTCTTCTTCGCGGCCGCCTTACCTGGATCTCGGGTCCAGGCTGATCCCCCCGCGCAGTCTCCCGCGAATCGATTAGCGAAAGAGACTAGCCCTTACCTCTTGCTCCACGCCCACAACCCGGTGGACTGGTATCCCTGGGGCCCCGAGGCGTTCGCGAGGGCCAAGGCTGAAAAGAAGCCGATCTTCCTGTCCGTCGGCTACAGCTCCTGCTACTGGTGCCACGTCATGGAGCGAGAATGCTTCATGAACCCCGAAATCGCCGCGATGTTGAACGCGAATTTCATCAACATCAAGGTGGATCGGGAAGAACGTCCGGATGTTGATCAAGTCTATATGTCGGCACTTCAGGCCTTCTCAAGTGGCGGGTGGCCGATGTCGATGTTTCTGACCCCGGAAGGGCGGCCGTTCTACGGGGGGACCTATTTTCCTCCCAAGGATCGCGACGGCATACGCGGCTTTCCCACCGTCGTGAAGGGGGTGGCTGAAGCCTGGCGCGACGAACGCCCCAAAGTGGAAGAGGCGGCCAACCGGCTCTCCACGTTCGTCCGGCGCACCCTCTCTGGAGTCGACCTCCAGCGCCATGCCCCACTGAGCCGGGACTGGGCCACGAACGGACGAAAGGAACTCGCCGAGCAATTCGACCCCAACTATGGCGGCTTTGGCTTCAACCCGCAGGATGCGCGCCGGCCGAAGTTCCCGGAGCCTGCAAACCTGATCTTTCTGCTCGATCAGCACCGTCGCGACAAAACTCCGCGCTCCAACGATGCTGACCCCAACCTCACGCCGCTTGCGATGGTCGTGAAGACGATGGACTGCATGGCCCGCGGCGGCATCCGCGACCAACTCGCCGGCGGCTATCATCGTTATGCGACGAGCCGATACTGGATCGTGCCGCACTTCGAGAAGATGCTCTACGACAACGCTCAGCTTGCCTCCGCGCATCTCATCGCTTTTGAAATCACCAACGACCCTCGATGGCGCCGCGAGGCCGAGGCGACCTTCGCCTTTGTGGCGCGAACCATGACCGCGCCTGAAGGGGGCTTCTACTCGGCGCTAGATGCCGAGACTCAAGGGGAAGAGGGGGGATACTACGTCTGGACCCAAGACGAAGTGAAACGCGTGCTTGGCGAAGGCCCCGACCTCGAAGCGTTCATCCAGGTTTATGGGATGAAACGCAGCCCCAACTTCGAGAAGGAACGCTACGTCCTCCTCGAGCCTCGTACCCGTGCCGAGCAAGGGGAGACGCTCAAGACTTCACCGGCCATGCTCGAAGCTCGCCTGGCGCCGATCCGGGAGAAGCTCTTGGCCGTTCGCGACCAACGCCCCCCTCCACTCCGAGACGACAAGATTCTGACCGCCTGGAACGGGCTGATGATTGCGGCCTACGCGGACGGCTTCCGGGTTCTCAAGGAACCAAGGTATCGGGCCACGGCTGAGAAGGCAGCGGACTTTCTGCTAGCCAAGCTCAGGACCCAGGAAGGGCGGCTGCTCCGAACCTACCGGGCCGGCCAGGCCAAGTTCCCCGCTTACCTTGAAGACTATGCCTATCTCGCACACGGCCTCTTGCGACTTCACGCGGCCACCGGCGACCCCAAGCGCCTGACGCAAGCTCGCGAGCTCTCCGACCGGATGATCGCCGACTTCGAGGATGCCAAACAGGGGGGGTTCTTCTTTACGGCGGCCGATCACGAGGAGCTTCTCGCACGGCCCAAAGACCCGGTAGATGGCGTTTTGCCGAGCGGCAACAGCGTAGCGATCCGCAATTTGGTCGCACTCTCCAAGGCCGTCGGAGAGCTTCGCTACCTCGAGATCGCCGGCAAGGCGCTGGATAATTTCAGTCCGGCCCTATCCCAAAATCCCGCATCACTGCCGTTAATGCTGGTGGCACTTGGCGAGTATCTCGACGCCCGCTCCAACGTTCCCCTGGATGTTGCCGGGGCCTCCGTTTCCGAAACCGGCCAGTCGATCGTTTCCGCACGAGGTTCGCTCGCCTCCCCGGCCGAGCCGAAGGCCGGGAGCGATGTCGACGTTGATCTCACCCTCGACGTGAAGGAAGGTTGGCATATTTACGCCAACAGGCCGGGCGTGGAGAATTTGAAGCCGACCGTCGTGACCCTCGCGCCCGACCAATCGGCCACGCTGCTGAAGACAGATTACCCCGAGGGAGAAACCCGCGTGCTGGCTTCCAGCGGCAGCGAGAAAGTCGCCCTTTACGAGGGGAAGACCAAGCTCTCGATTCGGCTTCATCTCCAGGAACCCCCCGCGAAAGTTCCCGGTCAACTTCTCCTGAAAGTCGCCTATCAGGCCTGCAACGATCGGGCCTGCCTGGCGCCGACCACACTGATCGTCAGCGTTCCGCTCGAGAAGTCTCACTGATTCTTGGGGATCGGTTCCCGGGTCACGGCATCGTCATGCTTCCCGATCCTCCGAGACCGGCAGGCATGCGGAAAGGATAGCTGAAGCCTGGGCCGGTCGGCGATCGCCGCGATGAACTCATCGGTGCCGCGCCCATACCGCTCCCCATGCCGAGTCCCCCTTCATACCCGTAGGGGATGAAGGATCGGGGCTGTGAGGTGGTGCGCATCCCCATTGAGGATCGGGAAGCTGATCCCATGGATCCTGGCAAGGAGCTGCCTCCAATCGGCGTGGTGGTCATCATCATGCCTCCCACGGTCGTATCTAAAACGCGACGCGAGACCGGGGCAGCAGACGCCCCCAGTCCCAACCCCGGCCGTGAGGCAATAAAGCCGCTCCCATTGCCGTTGTACGGAAGGTAGCCCGTGTTTCCGCTGCTGTAGTACGAACCGATCGCCGAGGCACCGTAACCCCCCAGAGATCGGCCCGCCCCTGACCCTGACATGGCCATTTGAGCGCGAACGTTCGTCGGAACAACGGAAAAGGCAAGACTCAACAGGAAGAGTCCCGCGATCGTTCTTGGCCGGGTTGTCATAATTGAACTCCCTCTCGCCAAAAGGGGCGTATCCGTAGCACCGGAAATGATGCTCGGGCTGTGGCTTCTCGACGGACTACGGACCGAGTATCGCCTTCAAGAGGCAGAATCTTCAGCCCAATCCGCCGAGAAGCCTCGCGCGGCAATCTTGTCTACACCTTACCGCATGGGAGGTAGCCAGGGCCTAGCCAACGGAAGGTTGGTTCGCCCTGTCGACCAGTCGCGATAGCGCTCGCCGATGTTGCTCACCTGGTGATGGCCGACGTGTGTCCTCGGCCTTGCGTGTTCCGGGTAAATCAACGGGGGATAGGAGAAGCTGGGGACCAAACCATAACCCGCGACATGCTGGCCGGTCGGTGCGAAGCGCGGCGGGAGTATGGGCGAGACTCGACCCGGTAGGACCGGGCTCTGAGCCCGTGCCGTACTCTCCCCAACGACGTACTGTGACACGAGCATCATCAAAGCGAGCGCGAACATCGTCTTCATGCGAAGCATGTTAGTTTCTCCGTCTACTGCTGAAATCTCGATCCAAGGACCGCGATGTGCGGACCTTCTTCCTCGGCCCGACAACAATGTACGGACCGTCGCTTGAACGCGTGTTTTGACGTTGACGCATAGAGTTGCGAGCGCCCGACGTCTCTCAGGTGACGGAGGCCGCGTCCCACGCGTCGACGAGGAAAGCGAGCGGGTTTCAACCGCGCTCGGCGGATCTCAAAACAGCAAACGGGATGTGAGCAGGTAGGTAGGACGATCGACGAACTGGCTTCTCGAAGCGTCCTTGAGATGTGTTACGAGGCAGGGGGAGGGAAGGCACAGCCGTGCCCAGTTCAACGAATGAACCGTCTCGTAGGATTGTTTGAGGCGACGTCCGCCTGAGTCGGATTGCGGAGCTGAGGGCTCGGGTGTACCGCACAGGCATGAATGGCACGAAGCCCCGTCCGTCTCGGGAAGGGCTACGGCCTCCGTCGTTCGCGAGGAGCCGGAGTCAAGGTGTAGAAAATGAGGACGGCCGGCGGAACTCGAACAGCAACCACCACATGCGGGGGCCAGATTGATGCAGCAGGCCTCTGTTGCTCCCGATCTCTCGCAATGGATTTCACGGAGGCGTGAAGCATTCGACGTGCCGAGCGACGCCATCGCGACGACGACTGCCGTCGCGGCAAGCCAAAATTGACCCAGGCGGTAGGAGCGGCCAGTCATCTTCATACCTCTTCTGACGTATAGCTCTCTCTGTTTATTCGAATAAGGAGCCGTTTTATTTGTGAATTTTTTGAGGCGAATCAAGAGGTCTGATCTCATACACGTTCCGCCGCTGGGTGCCAACCTTTGGGAGCGACGCTCGCGAGCATTCCCAAGGATCCGCGGTCTCATCCCCTCTGCCGTGTTTGATCAAATCCCTTGTGCGGGGCTCAACGCGCAACGAAAGGATTTCCACATCCCCGGCTGAGGGGACGAGACCGCGGATCCTTGGGCCGTCCTTTTCTCCTATAGGTTGCGTAGCTCGCGGAAACATGAGCATTAACGCATCATCTCGTGGAGCGAAAATAGCGGCTTGGATCGGCCTGTACCTTCTTGACGCAGGCGTTGCAGCAAAGAAAAACGGCACGATCGTTTTGCGTGAGCTTGATAGGCACTCCCATCGATGTCAGGCCCTCGCCGCTAACGGGACAAGTCTTCTGGGCTTGAATGGCAGCCTGATCGGCCTTGGTGGATTGAGAGACCTTAATCGGTCCTGATACGGGCCTCGTTTTGGCAGCCGAGGCGACCGTCGGCTTGAACAAGACCGAGAAGTTCGTGGAAGGCTCAGCCAGGTCGGTTAAGCCTTCGATCTTGAAGTCCACTGTCGTTCCGTCCGTTGGCACGCGGCTCAAATCAACGGCGACTTCAAGGATCCCCGACGGGCGTCCGTCGGCCGCGTTGGCCGGCGTGAGTTGGTACACGAAGGGCTTGGAGGCGCCTCGTATCGTGAACGTGACCGTTCCCTTGAGTCTCTCGGCCGAGACTGGGGCGCCGGCGACGTTCGTAGGCAACACCTTGACGCCTGTCTTGTAGAAGAAAACATCAAACTGATGTCGCTTGGTTTTTGCGGTCGTTCCCTCACGGCCGAGAGCGGGGACCGTGCTCTTGGGAGCAGGTTGAGCCCAAGTGAAGTCTGGCATTGCCGCCATGATCGCGGCCACAATCCCAAAAATAATAATGCGGTTGTTCGTCATGATCGTCTCTGTGTTGGAACAAAAAAAGGGAGTTGATTAAGAGTCCTCCGATACGCTCTATCCAACAATCTCTCTTGAACGGCTGCAAAGAGAGATGTTCATCAGTTAAAGCGTTGGAGGACTCTCATCATCGAGTCCTTATCGAGGCGATAGTGCCATGCCACAATAGGGGCACGAACCAGGGCCTCGGCTAACGACGCTCGGGTGCATGGGGCAGGTGTAAGTCGCGCTGGGAGCAGGGCGAGGTGTTGCGGGCGCAGAATAGTAGTTGGGCGAAGCCGTCTGAGTGGGTGCTGAGTAATACGTGACGCCAGGCGCAATCGTGTTCGCGTACGCTGGATACGTTGGTGCCGGTGATGTGTACGAGGCAACGGCTGGTGAGGCTGCCGCCTGCGAGACAAGAACGGGTGCGGGGGCCGTATAACCTCTCGCGGTACAACCGCTGGTTTGTCCTCCGCATGTTTGTGCCGACGTGCCACAGGTGCCACCCGCGCAGCCTGCACTGTTGACTCGCCCCCAACCCCATCCCGCCGTTGCGGCTAACGGCGTGCAGATCATCGTGGCGATCGAAAGAACACTTGTTGCAAGCCACTTCCACGTGCTCGATTGCATCGCAAAAAACTCCAATCGCTTGAGGCATTCCTTGACTGAAATGGTCGACGCGATGATTCCGTTCGTCACGTTCTCGGACAGTCTCTTGGCTGACATAGCCAAGTCTCGGCCTTCGGGGCGTGATTTCGCTCGCCGCACCGAAAGGATGTGTTTTCAGTGAGGGATCAGATCGCCCCAGTAGGCACTTGTGATCTTTCAGGCAAAGTATGATTGTTAAGAAGACTTATGTGGTGCACCTTGCGCCACCGTCTCTTTTGAACGGCAAAATAGAGGACAGGCAAAAAGACGTCGATGACTTCATCGGCGACAAGCAAGCCCCCCAAAACAGGCGCGGCCATCGGCCGGATAACCTCGGCACCGACACCTGTGGCCCAAAGCATGGGAGCGATTGAGATGATGGCCGCTCCCTCGGTCAACAGCTTGGGCCGAAGCCGATGCACGGCCCCTTCCAGGATGGCCTGGCGGAGTTCCGCAATGGACCCGATCCGCTCCAGCCCTCCTCGCTCTTCGATCGCTTCGCGAAGATAAACGAGCATCACGACCCCTGTTTCCACCGCCATCCCAAAGCAGGCGATATAGCCGACCTGGACGGCGACGCTGAAACGGAAGCCGAAGAGCCACTGAAAAATCGCTCCTCCGGCCAGTGCACCGAGCACGCTGGTCATCAACAAGATCGCATCGATCCAGCTCTTATGGGTGAGATACAAGATCATGATGATCGTGGCGATGACTGCCGGAAAAACAATCCGCAGAGTCTTCTGGGCCCGAACCTGATGCTCGAAGGTTCCCGACCATTCGAGATACATCCCCGACGGCAGTTTGACCTTCTCCTGAACAACCCGCTGAGCCTCTTCAACGAAACCAACCTCGTCACGTCCTCGTACGTTGAGCTGGATATAGGAGCGCAGGAGACCGTTCTCGCTCTTGATCATGGAGGGACCTTCGACAACCTTGATCTCCGCGAGCTCGGCCAGCGGTATCTGCACAGGCTTTTCCCCTCCTGAGGCGGCCGTGGGTGCTGAGGCCGACCCCATGGTCCCCATGCCCCCTCCGCCTCCGCCCATCCCTCCCGAGGGGCTCATACTCTGGCCGGTTACCAGGATCCGCTTGAGGGCGTCCAGGTCGTCTCGGTAGGCGCGGGCATACCGCACGCGAACGGGATAGCGCTCGCGCCCTTCGACCGTCATTGTCAGAGGCCGCCCTCCCATGGCCACCTCGACAACGTCCTGGATGTCTCCAATCCGAATGCCGTAGCGCGCGGCTTTTTCTCGTTGGATATTGATCTCAACATAGCCTTTTCCCGTGATCTGATCGGGGAAGACGTCGGCCGCACCTCGAATTCCCCGGAGGATCCCGGCGATCTCCTGACTGACGCGCTGAATCTTGTCGAGGTCGGAACCAAAGACCTTCACGGCCACAGGCAACCGAACCCCCGTGGAAAGCATTTCGATTCGATTCGCGATCGGTTGGGTGAAGCTATTCCCCCAGCCCGGGAATTGCAGCGCGGTGCTCATCTCTTCCACGAGGTCGTTCTTCGTTTTCTTCCAGAGCAATAGCCTGTCGCTAAACGGCTTATCGAGCGCGAGCGAGAGGTTGTGAAGCTCGTCAGGGGTCGACTCCTTATCGATGAGCTTGTGATCCTTGGCGATGCGGGCGAGCTCGGTGACAGCCGTTTGATTGGCGACCCGAACGGCGTTGTCAAAGAGTTCCCAATTGAGACTCTTGGTGCGCTCCTGGAGGCGGTGATGGTGCGCGGCGGCCAGATGATCGAAGCCCCGCGTGAAAAGAGTCGGCTGTGCAAGGCCGAGAATATCACCGGCCGTCTCGACCACCTGTTCGGCGAGAGTGGGCGAGGGCGTGAGTAGGTCGGGGCGGTTGCGTAAGACACCAAGCGCAACCAGGCGATGAGCCATTTCATGAAGCAACTCGCTGACGTCGCTGGGAAGCACGGAGGTCGCGAGGCGATTGCCGTAGACCGGTGATAATGCGTCGAGGAGACTCTCACGTTCCTTAGCCGTAGGCTTGCGGACCTGCGCACCAGAGACGACGCGGGCCAGCAGGAAGTCCAGCGAATCTCCCACGAGCTCACGTCCCAGCTTGGGATAAAACTCGGTGAGCTGTGTTCGCGCGAGATGGCGGAGCGCCTCATCCACGTGGGTCGAGACCGACATGGCCACCTCGTTGATCGCGCTTTCTCGCTCTTCCTGTTTCTCGGCGCGGCGAACGACACCCTTTGACTCCAGCACCTCCAGTGCCTTGCGACTCTGGCTCAGAGCATCATCAAAGAGCAACTTGCGCTTGGGCCAGATTGCGCGATCGTGCAGGTTGATGATGGTTTCCACCATATCGAGCGGGGCCGGGTCGGTAGGCGTTTCGGCTCGCCCCGACTTACCCACGACCTGCCACACTTCGGGAAATCCACGAAGGATCTTGTCCCGAGCTCGCAGATCGTCCCCAGCCTGGATGATCGAGGCGCGAGGCACGGTCGTCGGCATATCCATGATGCTTTGCTCGTCGAGGTCTGGCATGAACTCGCGCCCGAGTTTGGTGGAGGCGACGTAGCCGAGCCCCACGATCACCACGAAGAGCCAGCAGACGAGCGTTGTGCGATCCATCAGCCACGAGAGCATGGGCTTGAAGATCTCAATCATCGTCCGCACGAGCCAGTTCTCGTCTTCTGACTTGATCCGTCCCTTGAGAAAAATGGGGATGAGTGCGGGGACGAGCGTGATTGAGAGGAAGGCAACGCCAACGAGGGCAAACGTCTTGGTGTACGCCAGGGGATGAAACAACTTCCCCTCGCGTCCAGAGAGCGCGAAGACGGGAAGGAACGAGAGGATCGTGATCATCACCGAGAAAAAGATCGGCCGGCCCACGGTGCGGCATGCCCGGATCACGATCTCGGTCGTGTCGCCGCTGATGCGCTGGCGGCCGTAATGGCGGGTGAGGTGGCTGTCTCTTATACACATCTAGATGTGTATAAGAGACAGGAAGAGAATCGCCATCGGTAGCGTCACGGCCACCACAAAGGCGTTGCCCACATGCCCCATGACCAGCAGAATGGCCACGGAGCAAACAATCAGCTCTTCTTTAACCGTTCCGCTGACAGTCTCAAGCGCTTTATGGATGAGCGGCGTGCGGTCGTAAAAGGGAACGATCCTCACTCCCTGGTCACGGAGTCCGGCTTGAAGCGCGGCGATCTTGTCCTTGATGCGCTGGGTGATTTCCAGCGGATTTTCCCCGTAACGCATTAAGACGACACCGCCGACGACCTCCTTGCCATCCTTCTCGAGAATGCTCCGTCGAAAGCCCTGTCCCACCTGAACAACGCCAAGGTTCCTGACGAAGATCGGCGTTCCGCTCCGCTCGGTCACGACGGTGTTCTCAATGTCCTGCAAGTTCTTGATCCAGCCGACGGATCGGATCAGATATTCGGCATTTCCTTGATGGATTACGCGCCCACCGACGGACGAGTTCGACCGAGACACGGCCGAGTAGACGTCCCCCAGGCCGATGCCATAGGCGCGGAGTTTGTTGGGGTCGACGTCAATCTGGTACTCGCGCGGAGCACCTCCGACCGAGGCGACTTCCGCGACACCGGGCACGCTGCTGAGCTGATAGCGCACGTACCAGTCTTGAATGGACCGCAGTGCGCCCAGGTCCTTGTCATCTCCTTCGACCGTGTACCAGAAGATCTGTCCCAACGCGGTGGCGTCAGGGGCCATGTAGGGAATCACGCCGGGAGGCAAGAAGGTTGTTGCGATCGCCAGCTTTTCCTGAACACGCTGCCGGGCAAAGTAATAGTCGGTTTCATCCGTGAAGATGATTGTGATCATCGAGAAGTTGAATTCACTCGATGACCGTACAACCTTCACCCCCGCGAGCCCCTGCAAGTTGACCGACAGAGGATAGGTCACCTGGTCTTCAATTTCTTGCGGGCTCCGACCCATCCAGTCGGTGAACACAATGACCTGGTTCTCCGACAGGTCGGGAATGGCATCAACGGGCATCGTCATCAGAGCGCGGAACCCGGCCACTCCCAGCGCCAGCGTGGCGAGGATGACGAGGTAACGATTTCTGATCGACCACTCGATGATCGCTTCGATCATGATTCCCCCGGTTCCTTCTCGGACCTGGAGCCTGTGAGGAGGCACATGCCGTGCTCTCCTCTTCGTGAATTCTCCCTATTTATTGATGGGAGTGGGGTGTCGAGCCTTGAGGCGCCCGCGCCGACCGGGTATCCACGGCGGGCATTGTTTCCGTGGGCGGTGAGTCTTGCTTGGTGTTTCGCGTGCTCGGATTGAGGCGGCTCTCCGCGTCGACGAGAAATGCCCCGTGAGCAACGACTCGTTCTCCCGGCGTCAGTCCCTCAAGCACCGGGAATCGATCCCCCGTACGAGGGCCGAGAACGACCTTGCGTCCTTCGTACACCCCGGGATCAGTCTCGACATAGACCATCTTGAGCGTTCCCGTATCGATAACGGCGAGCTCGGGCACGCTCAGCACCCCGTCCTGGGGAGGCGGCGCCAATCGTGCAAGATACTTCTTGGGATTGGCCTTCAGCTTTGGCGGGCAGGCTGCGCAGCAGGTGAGGATCGTCCGCCCCTCGATCACGACCGGGATCGGATCTCCCATCGAGCCGAGCTTCGCTCCTGTTACCGGGCAGTTCGTCTGCGGGCTCGCCGCTTCCGGAGCCGATGTCGTGACGAGCTTCGCCAGCTTCGCGAGATACTGCGTAGAGTTGGTTTTGAACTTCGGAGGACATGCGTCGCAGCACGTCCACAGGTTCTGTCCGTTGGCCGTCACCGGGACAGGAGGGCCCATCGTTCCAAGTTCCGCGTCCGTAACTGGGCAGACCTTCTGCTCCTCGATGGTAAAGCTCGTTCGATGCACGGGAACCGGGGCGCGTCGGGTCGAGGCGAGCCGGTTGCGGAACATGGGGGTGTCCGCAACGGGCGTCTTGAGCGTGACGGTTGCGAACATGCCCGGGTGCAATTTGTGCTCTGTGTTATCGACGTCGTAGCGGACTTCCACCGTGCGCGTCGCCGAGTCAAGGTGGGGTTGAATGAACGCCACTTTGCCAGGGAAAATCGCGCCGGGGAACGCCTCCACGGTCGCTTCCACGGTCTGACCAAGATGTACGAGTCCCACCTGATCTTCATAGACTTGTGCTTTGATCCATACCCGGCTCAGGTCGCCGATCTCGAACATCGTCTGCCCTTCAGGGACGTACTGCCCTTCGAAGATGTTTTTCTTGAGCACGTGTCCACTAATTGGTGAGACGATGGGCACCTTGTAGTCGGAACTTCCGCGGGTCAAGATCTTGTCGATTTGCGCCTGTGTCATTCCCCAAAGCTTGAGCTTGTCCACGGAGAGCCGAGTCATCTCGCTGGAATCCCCCAGGAGCGATTGTCCCAGGCTGGATCGGGGCGCCGCGGACTGAGCGGATTGCCGTGCCAGAAGCAATTCCTGGATCGCCTGGTAGAGCTCCGGGCTATAAAGCTCGGCGAGAGTTTGCCCCGCGGCCACGTTTACGCCCGTGAAGTTGACGTAAAGCTTCTCAACGCGAGCCATGCCCCGGATCTTGGACGCGATGTGAGCCTGCCGTCGTTCGTCGAATTCAACGGTGCCTACGGTGGTCAAGGTCTCGGAGAGTGGAGAATACGCCACCTCCGTCGTCTCGATCCGCCCTTGCTCGATGCGGAAGGGAGCAAGCTGAACGCGAGCCAGAACTCCCGCCGGGAGGGTCTCCTTTTCCCCCTTGGCCCGCTTCGATAGCGGCATTCCGCAAATCGGGCAGCTTCCCGGTTCGTCTCGTACGACGCTCGGGTGCATGGGGCAATAGTATTCAACATGGCTATGAGCCGCCGCCGCTTTGACTTCGACGGGGCGTTGCCACTTGTCGATCCGGTTCCAAATGGTATCCCAATAAGCAAAAGTGAGCGCAGTCATTGCCATAAGGGCAATGAATCTCAACCGCAACTCGACCACTTTGACGACGAGGCGGATCTTCTGCCAACGTGTCATCGTGGAGTCGCTCGACAACGAGCCCTGGAGCGCACCCCCACTCGGGGCGCCGGGATGGCCGTTCGAAGACATGGCACTATCTCCCACACCGGTCCTGCCGGATCGAACGCTGGGAAACCTAAGCCGATTCGAGATCGAGACGAAACGGAGGTTGGTTGGAGTGGCGCCGAGCCAAAGGCGATTAATGCCAATGCGCGTGCGTCAGCTCGGGACGTAGAAGTCCCTTGATGTGAAGAGATCGACTTAGATTAGAAGGCGAGTGGACTGCAGATGGAGCGGAGAATTGAGCAGATGGCACGCCAGCTCGGCGGGCCGGCCTGCCTTCGGAGTGGTTTGGGGCGTGTTGATCGCAATCAGGTCAGACGAAGAGCTTCGCCCGACGTCGTTCCGTGTTTCGTAAGAGCGGGCCTTGGGCCGTTCCACGGGGGCAGGGGGGGCGGACGAGCGGCAGTGGCACCCCTCGGCACCAGACGAGGAAGGGGACGCCGTGCGCCCCGCGTCTTGAGTCTGCAAGAACAAGGGAGACGAGATCTGGCCCCGAGCCGAGGCCTGATTCATCGCTGGAGATTCGCAGCAGCAACTGTTATCTGACCGCATGACGCAGCAGCAACCGTTGCGGCGCATCTCCTCAGCGCGCTCACGGGAAGGGACCGTAGATGCCATTCCCCCCTGCGCAGCCAGCAGCAACATCGCGATTGCCGCGAGGGCGATCGAGTGAAGCCGGTGTGGCATTGAGGAGATCATGGCCAAGGAATCCCATAACACGTGACGAAGGCGGAGCGATCTCGCCATCGGAAGTATCGACTAACTATACGCTCGAACTTTGCGCGAGACAAGCGATTCACATGTTATGCGGAGTTTGTACCCCAACTTCGCCATTTTTTGCGAACCGAATTCTTTGAGCACGCTCTGTTAACCTCAAATGTCGGGTCGCAAATCCTGATTCGAGGGGTCGCATTTCCGGGGCCACAAGCACGCAAGCAGCCTTGTCATCGATTCTTCGGTAAGGATTGCTTTTTTCTCCACTTTCCTCTTGACGTAACGGGATCGGGATGCGTTTAGTATTATGAAATCCAATATCACCCTTGGCGCAGTATCGAGGAATTGCCGGAAGGCAAATCGGCATGCAGTTGGAGTCTCTCAAAATCTTCTGTGATGTCGTCCGGTGGGCGAGCTTCTCGCGGGGGGCTGCGGAGAATGATATCTCCCAGTCATCGGCGAGCCAGGCTGTCCACCAGCTTGAGGTGCGCCTGGGGGTGAAGCTGATCGACCGATCCAAGCGGCCGTTGGTTCTAACACCGCATGGGAAGGTCTATTACGAAGGTTGCAAGGATTTGGTCGGCCGCTATCTCGAGATCGAGAACCGGGTCAAGGCTCTCGAGAACGACCGCAATGTGGTGGGAACGGTGCGGGTAGCTTCGATCTACTCGATCGGGTTGCACCACATGACCCAGTACGTGCAGACGTTCGCCGCTCGTTATCCGGGGGCGGACGTCCGGCTCGAGTATTTGCATCCGACGCGTGTGATCGAAAGTGTGTCTGAAGATGGAGCCGACCTGGGTTTGATTTCTTACCCTCGCAAGTGGCCGGAAATGACCGTGACCCCTTGGCGAGAAGAAGAAATGGTCCTGACGGTTCATCCGTCCCATCGCTTTGCGAGTCTGGCGAGCATCCCCATTAGTAAGCTTGATGGGGAGACGTTCGTGGGCTTCGATCCGGACCTATCGATTCGTCGTGCAATCGACAGGTTCCTGCGGCACCACGACGTCCAAGTACGTGTTGCGCTTGAGTTCGACAATATTGAGAACATCAAGCGAGCCGTCGAGATTCCGGCCGGCGTGGCGATTCTTCCCGCGCCGACGGTTGTTCGCGAGGTTCAGGCGGGAATGCTCGTGGCGGTGCGGCTTGAGGAACAGGATCCTACCCACCGTTTGACGAGACCACTCGCCATCGTGCGGCGGCGCAGCCATCAATTGAGTGTGACGGCGTCGCGGTTCTTGAAACTGCTGACGTCCGACGAGGGCGCCTCGGCGGCTGCGGCCGGCGCCAACGGACACGCTCACGCGAAATCTTGATCCTACCGGTTCGGCCTGATCCCAAAGCGAGGACTCGGCCTCTACGAAGGGGACGAGGTGGTTGGGATCAAGTAAGGCCAACGTGCCTGCCCGATTCAACTGTCCGTGATGCTCGTACCCACGGAAAACGCCGTGAGGGGTAAGCTGATGATGAGTCCAGGACTTCCCAAACCGCAAGGCCTTTACGATCCGCAATTCGAACACGACAGTTGCGGTGTCGGTTTCGTGGTGGATTTGAAAGGTCGGAAATCGCATCGACTGGTTCACGACGGGCTCACGGCACTCAGGAACCTGAACCATCGCGGCGCTTGCGGTTGCGAAGACAACACCGGCGACGGTGCGGGCATTCTCATCCAGATTCCTCACGAGTTCCTGGCCGCTCGCTGCAAGGACGAGCTTGGCATCACCCTGCCCGAGCCCGAGCAGTACGGCGTGGGAGCTTTCTTCACTTCACCGGATGCCGAGCAGCAGGCCTTTGGGAAGGCGCTGTTCGAGAAGATCGTCGCTGAAGAAGGGTTGACCTTCCTGGGCTGGCGCAAGCTCAACACCGACAACTCCCTGCTCGGCAACAGTGCCAGGGCCGTGGAGCCGGCCATGTACCACGCGCTCATCGGTCGCGGGCAGGCCCTGGCTCAGGCCGATGCCGATCGATTCGAGCGGAAGCTCTACGTGATCCGGAAGATCTTCGAGACCCGCATCGAACAATCGGGACTTGATGATCACAAGTATTTCTATTTCTCGAGTCTCTCGTGCCGCACCGTGGTCTACAAGGGGATGCTCACCCCGGACCAGCTCGGCCCGTACTTTGCCGATGACCTCGATGACCCCCGGCTCTCCAGCGCGATCTGCCTCTTCCACTCGCGCTTCAGCACCAACACCTTCCCGAGCTGGGAACTAGCGCATCCCTACCGGATGATCTCTCACAACGGTGAAATCAACACGTTGCGAGGAAATATCAACTGGATGCGTGCTCGCGAGGCCCTCTTCTCTTCGGACCTCTACGAGCCGGGAGATGTTGCCAAGCTTTTGCCCATCATCCGCGAAGGGTTGAGCGATACCGCGTGCCTCGACAATGCCGTGGAGCTGCTCGTTCGCTCCGGCTACAGCTTGCCGCACGCGATGATGATGCTGATTCCTGAAGCCTGGGAAAATCATGAAACGATGTCCCAGGTGAAGAAGGACTTCTACGCCTACCATAGCTGTCTGATGGAGCCCTGGGACGGTCCCGCGTCGATCGGCTTCACCGATGGCAAGAACATCGGCGCCGTGCTCGATCGCAACGGCCTCCGCCCGAGCCGATACGTGGTTACGAAGCAAGGGCTCGTGATCATGGCCTCGGAAGTGGGCGCTCTGGACATCGCTCCCGAAGACGTCTTGCTCAAGGGACGCCTCGAGCCGGGCAAGATGTTCCTCGTCAACCTCGAAGAGGGACGGATCGTCGACGACGAGGAACTCAAGCACGAAATCGCCTCGGCCAAGCCCTATGGCAAGTGGCTCCGCGAGTACATGGTCCCGCTCGCCGAGGTTCCGAGCGCTCCGCAGGTCCCTGGTCCCGACCACGAGACGCTGCTCCATCGCCAGCAGGCGTTTGGATACACGCTCGAAGATCTCAAATATATTCTCGGCCCGATGGGAAGCAACGGTGAGGAAGCGCTCGGCTCGATGGGGACAGATACCCCCTTGGCCGTGCTCTCCGAGCGGGCTCAGCCACTCTTCAGCTACTTCAAGCAACTCTTCGCCCAAGTGACGAATCCGCCGCTCGATGCGATCCGCGAAGAGCTGGTGACCTCGGTCCTCACCGGCGCCGGTGGCGAAGAGAACTTGCTCGCCCCGGTTCCCGAGAGCTGTCGCCAGATCGGGCTCGATATCCCGGTTCTGGATAACGACGACCTGGCCAAGCTCAAGCAACTCGACGGCTGGCGCGGCTTCAAGTCGGCCACGCTCCCCACGCTGTTCCCGGCCGCAGAGGGGGCGAAGGGGCTCGAACGGTCGCTTGAAGTGATATTCGAGCAGGCCACGCGTGCCATCGAGGACGGAGCGAACCTGCTGATCCTGTCGGACCGGGGTGTTGACGCCAATAACGCGCCGATCCCTTCGCTCCTGGCCTGTGCGGGGCTGCACCATCACCTGGTGCGAAAGGGCCTGCGAACCCGGGCCGGGTTGGTAATGGAATGCGGTGACGCTCGGGAAGTCCACCACTTCGCCCTTCTGCTCGGCTACGGTGCCGGCTCGATCAACCCGTACGTCGCGTTTGAAACGCTTGACGACATGATCAACCAGGGGTTGATCAAGGGGGATATCGACCATGCCGAAGCTGTCTATCGCTATCGCAAGGCGATCAAGAAGGGCGTGGTCAAGGTCATGTCCAAGATGGGCATCAGCACGATCCAGAGCTATCGAGGAGCGCAAATCTTCGAAGCGATCGGGCTGAACCAAGATTTCATCGATAAATATTTTGACAAGACGGCCAGCCGGATCAGCGGCGTCGGCCTCGAAGAAATCGCCCACGAAACGCTGGCGCATCATCACCGTGCCTACCTCCAGCGCGAGGTCGGACCCCTCCTGCTTGAAGAAGGGGGACAGTACCAGTGGCGCCGGGATGGTGAGTTCCACCTCTTCAACCCGGAGACTGTCTATCGGCTCCAGCACTCCACCCAGGCGGGGCGCTACGAGATCTTCAAGAAGTACACGAACCTCGTTGATGACCAGAACGAGCGGCTTTGCACGCTGCGTGGTCTCTTCCGGTTCAAGTTCGAGGACCGTGCTCCCGTTCCCATCGAGGAAGTGGAGTCGGTGGAGTCCATCGTCAAGCGGTTCGCCACGGGGGCGATGTCGTACGGCTCAATCAGCGGCGAGGCCCATGAGACGCTGGCCATCGCGATGAACCGGCTCGGCGGCAAGAGCAACACCGGTGAAGGGGGAGAAGACCCCGCCCGGTTCCATCCGCTGCCGAACGGCGACAGCAAGCGAAGCGCCATCAAGCAGGTGGCCTCGGGACGGTTCGGCGTGACCAGCGATTACCTGGTCAACTCAGACGAGATCCAGATCAAGATGGCCCAGGGCGCCAAGCCCGGCGAAGGCGGCCAGCTACCCGGACACAAGGTCGATGCGACGATCGCCAAGGTTCGTCACTCGACACCTGGCGTGGGTTTGATCAGCCCGCCGCCTCACCACGACATCTATTCGATCGAAGACCTGGCCCAGTTGATCCACGACCTCAAGAACTCGAACCCTCGGGCGCGGATCAGCGTCAAGCTGGTGGCCGAGGTCGGGGTGGGAACCGTTGCGGCCGGTGTGGCAAAGGCGCACAGCGATGTTGTCTTGATCAGTGGATATGACGGCGGAACCGGTGCCAGTCCGTTGACTTCGCTCAAGCACGCGGGCATCCCCTGGGAGCTCGGGCTTGCCGAAACGCAGCAGACCCTGGTCTTGAATCGTCTTCGCGACCGCATCGTCGTGCAGGCGGACGGTCAGATGAAGACCGGGCGGGATGTGGTGATCGCCGCCTTGCTTGGAGCCGAGGAGTTTGGCTTCGCGACCGCGCCGTTGGTGGTGATGGGCTGCATCATGATGCGGGTCTGCCACCTGGACACCTGCCCCGTCGGTATCGCGACTCAGAACCCCAAGTTGCGCGAGAAGTTCGCGGGCAAGGCGGAACATGTCGTCAACTTCTTCCGATTCATTGCGGAAGAGGTTCGCGAGCTGATGGCCAAGCTCGGCTTCCGGTCGATCGATGACATGATCGGACGAAGCGACTTGCTCGATATGAACAAGGCCATCGGCCACTACAAGTCGCAAGGACTCGACTTCAGCAAGATCTTCTATCGCCCCAATGTCGAAAACACGGCGGTGCGACGGATCATTGATCAGGACCACGGCCTCGACAAGGCGCTCGACCAGCAACTGCTGGTGCTGGCCGCCCCGGCGCTCGAGCGTGGCGAGTCGGTCGAGATCGCGCTGCCGATCCGGAATGTGAACCGGACGGTGGGGACGATTCTTGGCAGCGAGCTGACCCGCAAGTATGGCAGTGCGGGGCTCCCGGACGACACGATCAAGATCAAGTTCAACGGGTCCGCCGGCCAGAGCTTTGGTGCGTTCGTTCCCAAGGGGATGACGCTCACGCTCGAAGGAGATGCCAACGACTACGTGGGCAAGGGACTCTCCGGCGGTAAGATCATCATTTATCCCGCGAAGACGGCGACCTTCGTGCCCGAAGAGAACGTCTTGATCGGTAACGTGGCTCTCTACGGAGCCACCAGCGGCCGTGCGTTCTTCCGTGGCCGTGCGGGAGAGCGGTTCTCTGTCCGAAACAGCGGCGCACTCGCTGTTGTCGAGGGAACCGGCGATCATGCCTGCGAGTACATGACCGGCGGCGTCGCCGTCGTGATCGGCCCGACCGGGCGAAACTTCGCGGCCGGGATGAGCGGAGGCTCGGCCTTCGTGTTCGACGAAACCGGGGATTTCCCCCAACGCTGTAACCTCGAGATGGTTGATCTCGAGCCGCTTCGCGAGCCTGAGGACCTTGAACTCGTCCGGGACCTCTTGATCCAGCACGCCGGCTACACCGGAAGCACGGTTGCCGCGCGAATTCTGGGAGATTGGGATTGGGCGGTGAGCAAGTTCGTCAAGGTGATGCCCGTTGACTATCGTCGCGTGCTTGAAGAGCAGAAGAAGCTGGCCGAGGCCAAGCGTCTTGCGGAGCAGATGGAAGAACCCATCTCTCGCTGATCTGGCGATTGCAAACATCTTCAAACGACCAAGCGAATCGAGTTGAGAGAGACAGCTTAGGGAGGTGAGAGGTGGGTAAGCCGACCGGTTTCATGGAGATTCCCCGCGAGACGCCTAGCCGGCGGCCGATTCCGGAGCGACTCCACGACTATCTCGAAGTCTACAACCCGTTCCCGGAGGACAAGCTTCGAGCCCAAGGGGCTCGGTGCATGGACTGCGGTATCCCGTTTTGCCATCAGGGATGCCCGCTCGGGAACTTGATTCCCGACTGGAACGATCTGGTCTTTCGTGACCAGTGGCGGGCGGCTCTCGACCGCTTGCACGCGACCAATAACTTCCCGGAGTTCACCGGGAAGCTCTGCCCCGCGCCATGCGAGGCGTCGTGCGTTCTCGGTATCAATAACGACCCGGTCGCGATCAAGCAGGTCGAGGCCACGATCATCGACAAGGCCTGGGAAGAAGGGTGGGTGGTTCCGCAGCCCCCCAAGGTCTTGACCGGCAAGAAGGTCGCGGTGGTCGGCTCCGGGCCCGCGGGGCTTGCCGTGGCTCAGCAATTGGCCAGGGCAGGGCACGAGGTGACTGTCTTCGAGCGAGCGGATCGCATCGGCGGGTTGCTCCGTTACGGCATCCCCGATTTCAAGATGGAGAAGCGCCACCTTGACCGCCGTCTTCAGCAGATGGAGGCCGAGGGGGTTATTTTTCGAGCCGGTGTGAATGTCGGGGTCGACCTACCCACCGACAAGCTTCTAGCTGACTACGACGCCATTTGCCTTTGCGGTGGGGCCACGCAGGCTCGCGATTTGCCCATCCCGGGGCGTGAGCTGGCGGGCGTTCACTTCGCCATGGAATTCCTGCCGCTTCAGAACAAGCGGGTCGCCGGGGATGAGATTGGGGAGGACGTCTTCATCTCGGCCCAGGGCAAAGATGTCATCATCATCGGCGGCGGTGACACCGGGGCTGACTGCCTGGGGACCGCTCACCGCCACGGTTGCAAGAGCGTTCATCAGTTCGAGATCGTTCCTCGCCCTCCGGACAGCCGGACCAAGTCCAACCCCTGGCCCCAGTGGTCGAACGTCTTCCGTGTCTCCTCAGCGCACGAAGAAGGGGGGAAACGCGAGTACGCGATTAACACCCGCCTCTTCCACGGTGAAGGGGGGAAGGTCACCGCGCTCGAGACCGTGCAGGTCGAGTTGAAGCAGGTCGACGGCCGTTCCCAGTTCGTTGAGATCCCCGGTACCGAGAAGATCTATCCGGCAGACCTCGTTCTGCTGGCCATGGGTTTTGTCGGGCCCGAACGTAAGGGGCTGCTCGAGGGACTTGGCGTCGAGCTCGATCGCATGGGGAATGTGAAAGCGGGAGCCGATAAGCGCACGAGCGTGGACAAGGTCTTCACCGCGGGCGACATGACCCGAGGACAGAGTCTGATTGTTTGGGCTATCGCCGAGGGGCGTCATGCCGCCTACTCGATCGACGAATATCTGATGGGAAGCTCCGACCTCCCCCGTCCGCTCGAATTCGGCAATCACGCTCGCCCGTTTGCGTGAGGCATTTATTTCAGGGCGGCTCGATGCGAAAAATCATCGGGCCGCCTGCCAACGGATCCACATTTCTTTTCGGCCAGCCAATTTTGCCAGGTGCTTCCCACCCGGTCCCCCATCCTTTTCTCAGATTGAGACTCGCCGACTTTCATCTTGATCGGCGGCGTCGCAAAAAGGAATTCTCGTATCAAAGTTCGCGAGGAGATTGTTCGGCCCAGCGCCGAACGGTCTCGGCGATGGCGGTCACGTCTGCCATGGCACCGACGCCAATATCTCCACAAGCTAATCGCTTGGATTGGGGCGGAACCAGAATGATGCGCGGGGCGTGGCACGCGAAGATTTCGGCCGCCTCTTGTAGTGTCCAGGATTTTTCGGGAAGCCGTTCGCCGCGATCTTCCAAAAGTTGACGAAGATGGCGCAACGTCACGGGGCTTTCCCACATCAACGTGTTCATTGCTGGTGCAATAATCAGCGGCTTGTCGAAATCCCAGGCACGGTAGAGACATGTCAGAAAGTTGTCGGAGAGGCCGATTGCGAACTTGCCGAGGGTGTTCGCATCAAGGGGCGCGACGATAAAAAGGTCCGCCCAATTTCGGAAGGCGATGTGGAGAACGGGATCGTCGCGCTGGTAGCGGGTCCCCGGCCATTCGTCAGCGTCGTGAAAAACGGGACCCCCGGCGGGATCTGCGTCGTCGCGCGCTAATTCGGCGGGGTCGAAAAAATAGAGTGCGGGCTCTGTGGCAACCACCCGCACGGAATGGCCGGTTTGCCTGAGACTTTGAAACAGAAGTGGTGTTTTGAGAGCGGCCACGGAGCCCGTGACGCCCAGGACAATTCGTAGCGGATTCGCGGTCATTCGTGGGCCTGACCTACATGGTCGGCTTATGACACGACCATCAAGGTCGCACCGAAGTGTGGCCTCTTAACGACGGTCGGCGGACAGGGGTTCGACCGCATCGTTCACGGCCTGCGCGAGATTGTTCCACAGCCTGCGGCGAAGCTGCTGTGTTTCTCGCCGGGTCAAAAGCAGGCGCTCACTGGCCCGCTGCGTGATTGCGGCTACGACGACCTTGAGGTCGATTTGCATCATGCCCGACAAGTCTTCAAACTCGTTGGGAAGATCCAGAGACAGAAATGGAGACTCTTGCTTGCAGGTGGCCATCAAAACCCTCCTTGGCTGAGGGAAACCTTGCGGGCCCGGAGTCCTCCCTGGCTTTCGCCAAGGCTAAACGCCGTGCGTACCCCCAGTCAAGTCTTTTCCAAGTTCCTTCGCTTCAGCACCATCGCTCAGGGAATGAAGAACGCCATCGCCTCTCCACCCCAACTCCTGCAACTGATGCGCCAATCTTTACTGCCTTTGGACGAACATGTGACGCGATACCATTGATGTCTTTGTTCGTCCCTGATGCGTTCTTTCACCATTTCAGAACCAGGCCGGTTCGGGCTCACGATGGGCTCCCGGTCCGATGGCGTCCTGGACGAGCTCAACAAGACGTGGGCCGTCGATTAGCTCGATCGGGTGATCGGCGACGAACTTTTCGGCGGCCAGAGAGAACGTTCGCGTGGTCACGAAAAAACCTTTGTGGCTCTGCGTGTGGTGAATAGTGCCGAGGAACTTCTGAAGCTCCGGAGAGCCGACAACGCCCCGGCTGTGATACTTGCACTGAACGACGGCTCGCATACCGTCGCGTGCGACCTTGAGGTCGACTCCTTCGTCTCCGGTGCCTCCCACCACTTCCACGGCATATCCAAGCGCCTCGAACACTTCTGCGACGAACTCCTCGAATCCCTCTGGCGTGAGAGAAGCCAGCTGGGCCAGTTTGAGGTCCGCCCGCTTCGCCTGCCGCCGAAGCGTTTCGGTGCGCTCGCGTGACTCGAGGATCCGCTCGCGGAGGTTGCCGAGCTCCGCTTCCAGGCGAATTCGTTCGTTCCCTTCAAGCCGAAGTCCGTAACGCTCGATTTTGTAGAGCGTATTCTTGATGGTGTTGTCGAGACGGGCTCGTTCAGCACGGGTCAATTGATTTTGATACCGGCGAAAAACGACGAACTCGAGGTGTTCGAAGGCCCCCGCGCACTCGGCGTCGGTTCGGATCAAAGGAGAGTCTTCTTGATAGGGCACCGTCGACCAGAGCAAGGGCTGTTTGTTCGGGGAGCCTCCGGCACTCTGCTGACCGGCAGCGGTCCCCAGATGCTCCTTGAGCCATTGCACCAACATCGATGCCCACTCGGGTTCCAGACACTCCATCGTCGCATTTCTCCTGGGATACGATGTGGTTGTCGTACTCGCGCCGACCGACCACTTTTGGCCTCACAACTTCAGCATGCTCGGCCAGGCAACCGACAGCAAGTAAATTCCTCCGTCATGGTCTGATTGAGCCAACTGGAGTCGGCGTTGACTTCAGATCCGTTTAGGGCCAACAATCAGACAGAGAGAGTCGTGCAACAAATGGGTTCGCGAGGAGTCCGCCCGATGGGACAATTTGCCGTCATCCTCCCCGCCGCCGGGCGTTCGACGCGGTTCGGAGATCCGAAGCAAAAGAAGATCTTTGCCGAACTCGATGGCCGCGCGGTCTGGCTCCGCGCGGTGGAGCCGTTCGTCAACCGCGATGATGTGATTCAAACGATCGTGGTGATCGCTCCCGAAGATCGTGATCTCTTCGAGCGCCGGTTCCGCCCGAGCGTCGCGTTTTTGAATATCCAGGTCATCGAAGGGGGGGCTGAACGCTCCGACTCGGTGGCAAAGGCGCTCGAGATCCTTCACCCGGATTGCGAGTTTGTCGCTGTGCACGACGCCGCTCGCCCCTGCTTGACCGGAGATCAAGTCGACTCGGTTTTCGCGGCCGCCCAACAACACGGTGCGGCGCTTCTCGCGATTCCGGTGGCTGATACCATCAAGCGAGTGGGAGCCGATCAGTTCACTTCGGAAACGGTGCCGAGAGCCGGTCTCTTCCTGGCTCAGACTCCGCAAGTCTTTCGCCGGGAACTGCTCCTCAAAGCCTACGCCAACCGCGCTAAGTTGGGGGCCGCCGTGACCGACGACACGCAACTGGTCGAAGCCCTCGGTCATCCCTGCGCCGTCGTGGAGAGTTCCAATTTGAACCTCAAGATCACGACCAGCAGTGACCTTCGTCTAGCGGCGGCCGTGCTTCAAGCTCTCCCCAAGCCGAAGCGAGAAGGTCCTTCGCATCCCTTCGCGGATGAGAACGCCATGTGGGCCAACCAGCCCAAGCCGAAGCTGCACGAACTCTTTTGAGCGGTCGGGGAGGCGGCTCAATCTAGGCTTCTTGTAGGGTGGGCAGTGCCCACCGATCTTCTTACGGCATCGCGCCTTTGGTGGGCAGTGCCCACTCTACGAGTTGGCCGAGGCTTTATCCATGGAAATGTTGTTGCGATGCGGCGAGAGATCAAGCCGCCTATCGAAGCACGTCTGCGGCGATTATCGCACGGTGAAGAGTAAATGATCGGCCGTGCGATGGAGCAGCCATTCCTTGTCGTCAGCGCTCAGGAAGTCGAGATGCTTTCGGATCAGGTCGACGCTCTCAACATATTTGTCGCGGACGACCTGGAAGGGGCAGTCGCTCTCCCACATGCAGCGGTTCGGGCCATAAGCACGCACCACCTGGCGGATCATGGGACCTAGATCCACATAAGGAGGTGTTTTCTTCCCCAAGGCGTAAAAAGCTCCGACTTTCACATACAACTTGGGGTGCTTGGCCAAGGCGCAGAGTGCTTCCACGTCTTCCGGTGAAATTTTGCCATCGACTCCGATGCGCCCCAGGTGATCGATGATCACCGGAGTTTTCGGAAACCGCGTGCACATGCGATTCACTTCAGCAAACGCGTCCGGACCAATCAGGCAACTCAGAACCTGCCCCGTCTCCGCCGCCGTCGCGAACATGGTTTCGTAGCCGGCGGGCTCAAGCCAATGACTGGGCTCGCGCTTGCTATAGTTGGGGGCGATGCGAAAAGCGCGAACCCCCTTGGGGAGCAGGCTCCGCATCGCTTGATCCGGATGCGGCCCGTAGGGATCGACGATCGCCGTTCCCACGAAGCGGTCGGGATAGAGCTTGATCATGTCGAGCATATAAGAGTTGTCAAACTCATAATAGCTCATCTGGATCAAGTTCACTCGCCCCACTCCCGCGGGTCGGCAGAGGGCGAGAAGCTCCTCGGCCGTGAACGAAGGGGGCTGCATGTCGGCCACCTTGAACCCCTTGGCGAGGGGATAGTGGGCGACATCCGGAGTCCAGATATGGGAATGGGCGTCGATATAGGGTTCGAGAGCCACGGGCCCGTCTCGCGCGTTGAGTGAAAAGAACTTCGCGTTATCAACCAATCACATGCTGGATCACTTCGCCGTCAGGGATCAGTGCCAGAGGGCGCCCCTGGCGGTCGACCAGCATGGTGTCGAGGTCGATTCCCAGCAGGTGGTAGATTGTGGCCAGGATGTCCTTGGGAGAGACGCGATGCTCGACGGGGTCGCTGCCGATCTTGTCTGACCGCCCCACCACGCGTCCACGAGCAATGCCTCCTCCGGCCATCAGCACGGAGTAGCATCGCGACCAGTGATCGCGGCCTCCCCCTCGTCCCAGGCTGAGCTGAGGGGTTCGGCCATGCTCGCTCAGGCAGACTACAAGCGTCTCGTCGAGCAGGCCGCGAGCGTCGAGGTCGATCAGCAATCCGGAGAGAGTCTGATCGAGGCCCGGCAGAAGCTCGTCCTTCATGCGAGGGAAGTGGTCCCAGTGCGTATCCCAACCGGTGCCCGCCAGACCGTATTCATCCCAGAAGGCGGTCACGAAGCGCCCTCCGGCCTCCACAAGCCGACGCGCGGTAAGGGCGGCTTGGCCGAAGAGGGTCATGCCATAGAGTTCGCGAGTTTGCGGCGTTTCGGCGTCAAGATCGAACGCGCGTCGCAGCTTTTCGGAGCCGAGCAGCGAGTACGCCATGGCCCGGTGACGATCGATACCCGAGCGCTCGGCGGGAGAATCGATCTCGCGGCGGGCCTGCTCGAACTGTTCGAGCAGGTTGCGCCGGGTGTCCAGGCGATCGAACGTCAGATCGGGACCAAGCGTCGAGACCGCGCCGAGTTGAAAACGGCTCTCCGGGGTGATTCCCCGGTAGGGCTCGAGGTCAGACCATGTCTTGTCCGCGAGTGTTTTGGTGGCCTTCTTCGTCGCCTTGCCGATGAATTCCGTGCAAATGGGATCGTAGGCCTGCCCGAGGAATCCTCCATAGGGGCCGGCTCTGGCGACTTCCCCCACGCGCTGGCTGCTGAAAGCCCAGGGAAGCGCGAGGTTGCGCGGGACCTCGGGGCGATCGACGCCCCCTTGCTTGGCATCGATGTAATCAACAACCGAACCAATGAAAGGGTATTGGCCAGGATCTTTGGGATTGAGCTCGAGGGAGACGTCGATGCGAGGGATGCCCGTCGTTGCATACGCGACGCCGTGGATGGGGTAGGGGTGGGACACCGATCGAATGACGGTGACCTTGTCCATCACCTTCGACAGTTTGGGCAGGAGCTCGCAGACATCGAGGCCCGGAACACTTGAGGAGATCGACTTCAACTCGCCCCGAATTTGCTCTGGAGCTTCGGGCTTGGGGTCGAAGGTTTCAAGCTGGCTGGGGGAACCGTACAGGAACAGGAAGATGCACGACTTGGCCTGCCCAAACCCACCCCCTCGACTCGGAGGGGGAGCGGCTTTCGCCTGGGCGAGGGAGGAAGCGTCAAGCCCCAGGCCGAGCAGGCCCAGTGAGCCAACGTGAAGCAAGTCGCGTCGTGTCAACCCGTCGCAAAGCCGCTTCGGGCTTCCCAGGACACGAATCAAGGGACACCTCGTTGAGGGAAGGTGTGGAGGGAGCGACGGGACCAGCGTTCGATCGTCCCGTCGCGAGACAGCCTTGTCCTCACGAGACTACGCCAGATTCAAGGACTGTTCAACAACAAAGTCTCCCGAATCTGGCCTGGTCCCTTTTCTTATTAGCGAACGAGCGCTTTAAAGGAGACGTAACCTTCGGAACCCGGGGCCAAAACCCCCGGCAAGTCCCACCGCAGCTCAGTCGAGCCGACCCGATTTTCGCCTGCGGTGAAGGTGGTTCCCTTGGGTCCCTGGGCACTACCCGCCACGTACCCGAGCCGAGGCAGGAGGCTGTCGATGATGGAGACCGCGCGGATCGGCGTGTTTCCCATGTTGCGGTACTGGATCACGAACGTGACCGTGTCTCCCTGTTCGGCCTCGCCCGCGCTGACGCGTTTGATGACGGCGAGTCCCGGCTTGTTAGGCGGAACCTCGACACCGACCGTTTCGCGTGCGGGCCAGCTCATGACTGTTTCGCCGGCTCCCTGGACGATACCGGTGACCACCGCACTCTCGGCGGTCTTGATCGCCAACGCGGGGAGCGTCTCTTTGATGTTGCCGGCTTTCTGTCGATTCTGGAGTTTCATCGGGACGTCGACGTGGACGTGTCCCGCGAGGTGCGTCATGGTGTCAAAGCCGTTGAGGACCCGGATCTCACTATGAGCGCCCGCGAAGACCTTACCAATCATCCCTGAAGCACGGAGCCGCTCTCGGCTGGCCTGCGCACCCTGGTTTTGAATGAGCCGGTTGATCCGCATCTTGTTCTCAAAGGCGAGTTGCCCCTGAATCTTCTCCGCACGCAGTGGAGCGAGCACCGTCAACGCTTCGTTCGGACCCACGCTCACGCGGACGGTCGCGAATCGAGGCGCGTAGATGCAAACCATGTTGGTGGGGAGGACCCGGGCCCGGCGGTTGTCGCTGAACTGGATCACCGCGTCTCGCGGATCGATGCCGAGCAGACCGCCGTCACCACCGAAATGCGCGGCCTCGGCGTGGTCTCCGCCGTCGCAGAGGTATTCGTCCTTGGGAACCCAGGGGCGCCCCGGAGGAGGAGGGGTTCCGCGCACCGGACCACATGGAAGGCCGCAGGGGTTGCCGCTATAGGTCGTGAAAGGGCAATGGGCCGCTCCCGGAGGTGCTTCGTAGATCGCCGCTCCGTTCAGCTCTTCCGGAGCCGGCTTGCGTCCGCCGATCCGCGCAATGGCCATCACCCGTCCCAGCGCGGCCCCCACCTTGAGAGGTTCTTCACTGGGGCTCAGAGTCACGACCGGGATTTCCCCTTTGGGAAGGGCGAGCGGAAGGGCCTGCTCGGGATCCTCAATGTAGGTCACATGCGTCACGAGCCGCCCGTGATCGACGGCGTCGACGAAGTCATCTTCGGTGAAAACGATGCGAATCGGGAACTTGCTGACATCCAGGCCATTGGGACGATGAAGGTGTCCCACGATCTCAATGACGGGATAAAGTTCAGCACCCGGTCGACCAGGAAGTTGCGAGATGCGAAGCCGATAGCCAACACCGACTCTCAACCCAACCAGGGCTGGCAAAGGGCCTGCGCCAAGGGGGCTGGGAACGGACTCTGGAGTAGGTCCGAGGACTTCCACCAGGGCTCCTTCGGGAGCCTGAAAGCCGACCACCTGGATGTCTGGTGAAAGAGGCTCGGCACCTCCACCAACAACGGCCGCTCCCGGCGCTTGAGGCAGATCCGCCACCGGGGCGGGAGAGATCACGGTGCCTGCCGGAGCCGGACTCACAACGGAGCTCGACACCGGGGCAGGGTCAGTGGCCGGAGCCAGAGTTGGGGCGGGGGGAGGCGTTGCAATGCCGCCTGCCGTCGGCGCGGGGGGCGGGCTCGTTGCAGGCGCGGGAGCCACATTCGTCGTGGGGCTCGGCACGGGAGGCGTAGCGGGAGCCGGACTTGCAGCATGGCCCGGCGCGGGATCCTGCGACCAGCCTGACGAGGGCGCCGCCATGACGAACGTCACGGCCAACGACCAGGCAAGGCGCTCTGCGCGGCCGAAGATTCCTGGTTTTCTCATATCCATAAACCCTTCGACATTCAGGGTATTGATCATGTCATCCTGACAGCTCGCGCGGGATGCCGGTCGACTGGTCCAGGAGGCAACCGGGCCCTCTCTGCTCATTCGATGGTCAGCAGAAGTCTTCGATACCCCGGAATCTCGTTCGCGAATGATGGCGATGACGCCGGGGCATTGAGGACTTCTCCTTGGCCTCTCGCGGCTGGACTCAACTATCGGCGAATGCTTCGAGCAAACCTCGGATTCTGTGGTTGCGGATGCGGAGATTCGTCGAGGAACTCGAACGGGAGCCATTTGTCTGTTAGCGACGTTGGTTCTGCGGCTTCGCTTTGCGGAGGACCGTTCCCGGGTGATTCTGCAAATACGCCCCGATGGATCGCGGATCCATCGGGGCGTGGTTCGAGCGTTGGATGTTAGGCCGGTGTCATGTTGCGGCCTTTCTCCAAACGTTCCGTGACCAGGTGCCCGGGCTTAGCTCAGGCCTTGGGGGCTGGAGCATCGCCAGGAGCAGCCGGAGGAGGTACTTCGGGGGCCGGCTTGTTTTCAGCCGGGGCTTCGGGAGCCGGGGCCGGTTCCGGCGTGGCCGGAGCGGCTGGTGCCGGAGCCGGGGTTTCCGCAGCCGGCGGCTCAGGAGCCGGTGTCGGCGGAGGAGTCGTGGTCGCGGGAGCCGGCGGAGCCGGAGCCGCGCTACCGGGGGTGACCGGGGTCACCGGAGCCGCTGCTGCCGGCGGCGGTGCGCTGTTCGTGTCGACGGGAACGCTCTCGGTGATCGTCGGCTGACCAACGACGCCCGGGGGCAGGGTTCCTGGAGGCACGACCACCGAGCCGGGAGCCGTCAAAGTGGTGCCGGCGGGGGCCGAGATCACGGTGCTCGACGGAGCGGAGACTCCGCTGTTGGGCATCTCGAGGTCGATCGCACCGAGCCGCACGATCAAGAGAATGGTGCCTCGCTTGTCGGCTTCGAGGATCGGGTCAACGCCCGGCTCAAGCCTTGTCGAGACGAGGGTCTCAACCCCGGCGATCGCCAGTTCCTGGTACTTGGCGTCAGGAAGGTAGATCACCTTCGTGACGAAGTTCCCACCGTCGACCACCTGATCGAAGTCTTCCGCCGTGAACTGGACAGGAATCGGGTTGTGCGTCAGGTAGGCGTCCGTTGCCGGCGTCGAGGGGGCCACTTCGATCGTGGGATAGAGCTGAACGCCGGGGCGCCCCGGGATCTCGCTCAGCTTGAGCCGATAGATGTAACCCTGATTGAAGTTGTAACGAGCAGGAACCGTAAGCTGGCCGGGGACGTAGACTCGCTCTCCCCCCGTCGCTCCCGACTGCCAGCCGATACGCATCCCATCCGGATCGAGGAAGTAAATCTGGCTGCGCGTGTTGGGGAAACGACGGCCGGCCTCAGGTCCCGCGGGGCCCGTCGGACCTGCGACCATGGGGCCTCCCGGAGGAGGGGGTCCGTACTGAGTGACGTGAGGGCGGAAGAGTTTCTTCAACCCCACGCCGGGTTTGCTATATCCAAATCCGTCCCCGGCGGTCGCCGCCGCCAAGAGCAGCACACCGATCGTATGCATGGTTATCCTCCACCACCCGCGACCGTAGCCGGCCTTCACCAAGGCAAGGGCGCACGCCGATCGGGGAAAACGTCTTCCACCGTTTAATGACTACCACCACCGCGACCATCTCGGCCTCGGTCGGGGCAGGGGCGCTTATCGAAGCCGGTCGGCTCTGGCAAGCCAGGCCACGTCTTCGACCGGCGACTGCGCGACCCGAGCCGCACTTGCGTCCGGAGACGCCTAACGATATGATCGGGCAATCCTTTCCTACCCTTGAGGAAAAGCCCTACATCCCTACCATGCCCAAAAACCGGATCTTCCCCGCGATTCTGATCACGCTCGCGGGCCTCAGCTTAACCTCGCGTCCGACCGGGGCGCAAGGACAGGCTCCTCCGGCTGTCCCCGGTGCCGTGCCTGAAGCGCCACTCGCCGCAAATCCCGCGGCGGCTCCGGCCCCTCTGGCCAACGAACCGCCGACGGAAGCCGAGAAATTCTTGGATGAGATCATCAAGAAGGTCGCGGCCATCAATTCTGTCTCGGCCGACCTGCTTGAACAGGTCGAGATGCTTGGACAGAAATTTTTCATTGAAGGACGTTACCTCAAGGCGCCTCAAGATCGCTTCTACGTCAAGCTCACAGTCAAGGGGCTGCCCGACGCTAAAGGGATCATGCAGCAGGTCTGTGACGGAACGACCTTCTGGGACTTTCAACAGTTCTTCGAGACCCAATTGTTCCGGCGTCTCGACGCGAAGCCGATCCTCGAAAAACTTCGGACCGCCGATATCGGCGACGATCTTCGCGATAAGGTGATGGAACAGATGGGCTTTGCCGGCCCGGATGTTTTGCTGTCCGGCCTGCGCAAGACCATCAAGTTCGAGCAAAAGGAAAAAGGGACGCTCGACGGCCGCCCCGTCTGGATTCTGACGGGGGTCTGGAAGAGCCGTGAAGGGTTGCTTGGTCCGAACTCTCAGCCCCTTCCCGCTCTCGCCCGGCTCCCATCCTACATCCCGAGCCTCGCCAAGATTTACATCGGCGAGGAAGATAACTGGCCGTACCGCGTCCTTTTGACGGGGCAGCAATCCTCGATCATGTTCGAGGACACACGCCCCATCGGTCCTGACGGGCGCCGAATTGGTCCCAAGAACCTGATCCAGAAGCCCTTACTTACGAAGATCGACCTCGCGTACAAGAACGTGAAGTTGAATTCGACGATCCTGGACCAGGAGTTCGCCTTCCAGGCTCCCCCGGGTGCCCAGGTCGAAGACGAGACCAAGCGGATTCTCGACGGCCTCGAACAGGCGGTTACGATGCGAGCCGCCCAGAAGAAGGCCGACGGCTCCAAGTCTGATGACACGATCATTGGCGATCCCATCAATATCACGAAACCGCCGGCTCCACTCGAAGTCGAACCGCCGCCTCAGGCCGCCGCTCCGAAATAACGCGGAACCAAGGTCTTGTGCGAGATTCAATGGGGCACCTGCTTACTAATGTGAGCAGGTGCCCCTTGGCATTTCCGGATGGATTGACAGCGCAAGAGACTACGGACTGGAAGCCGTTCGAGTTGGCTCCCAGGTAAGTCCGCGAGCGCGGAGGATTCAATCCGCCTCGTCGGCAAAACCTTCCGGCTCGATCACGCCGCCTGGAGGGAGGAAAGGCTTGAGAGGACACTGTTCGCATCGAGGAACCGACGCCTTGCAATACTCTCGTCCGACTCTTTGCAGGCCCAGGGAGAGACGCTGCAAGCGAGTGGGGTTGTCTTCGCCAACCCTTTCCAGGATCGCCTGGGCTTCGGCATAGTCCGCCGATGTATCAGTCCAGCCATGGCGGATCAGAATCCGGTAGCTCGCACGATCCACCGGATAGGCGGGGCGTTGAAAGGCATAGAGGAGGAGCGCATCGGCCGTCGCTGGGCCGATGCCGTTGAGAGACGCAAGCCCCTCACGAAGCGAGCTCGTCGCTTGAGTGATGTCGTCTGGTGCCGGGGTTCTCTCTCCAAACTCTCCGATGAACCAGCTTGCCAATCTCTTGAGGGCGGCCACGGCGCGCACGTTCAACGAGACGCGAGAGGCCTTGAGCGTCTCGCTGATCTCGAGATTCTCAACTTCGGCAAGTGTGGAGGAGGAGAGCAGACCCGCATCGTTCAGGCTGCTGATTGCTTTGGCAGCCTTGGCGGCGTCGGCCGAGCGGCTCAGGAAGACGGAGACCATCGCTCGAAAGAGATCGTCTTCAACCTGAGGCTCGAGGTGGCCGTACTGCCGGAAGAGCGCGGCTTCAAGGGCGGGGAAGGACTCGTCGAACGTCGGCATCGCCGAGTCCCTTGAACCCGTCGGATCGTGATTAGGCCTTCGCCTTGGCCACGGCTGTCTTGTAGTCTCGAGCCAGCTTGCTCTTGCGGCGAGCCGCCGTGTTCGGGTGAAGGACGCGGCGAACGCCGGCCTTGTCGATCTTGGCGGTCGTGGTGCGGAAATCAGCCTCGGCCTTATCAAACTCCTTGGCGGTGACGGCAGCCAGGGTTCGCTTGGCGTAGGTCTTGATGATCTTCTTCGTGATTCGGTTGTGGAGCCTGCGCTTGGTGCTCTGCTTGAGTCGCTTGATGGCGGAAGGCGTATTCGGCATAGCTGAGTCCAGGAGTCTCGGTCGGGTCGTGAGCCGGCATCCGAAAGCGGCCCGGCCGATGTATCAAGTTTCAACGAAACGAGGATGGTATCACAACCCCATGGTGGGGATCAAGTTCACAAATTACGAAGCCGTTCCGCCACGTCGAGGTACGTATAGTCGTTGGCGGCCACTTCGTTGTAATGCTCTTCGGCCTCGGCGGTATTGCCCTGAGCCTCCGCAACGCGGCCGAGCCGATACCGAATGCCGTTGGTCAGGGACAGATCCTTGGGATCGGCGATCTTGAGGGCCTCTTGCAGAGCCCGCTCCGCCAGCTTGTGAATGCTCCGCGCCTCGAAGCAGAGGCCCAACTGGTAGAGGGACTGCACCTTGAGAGCGGGAGTCGTGCTCTTGCTCGATTGCTGGAAAGCTCCGATCGCTTCGTCGTAGCGCTTATCCTGGGCCAGGCGGGCTCCGAGTTGATATTGCAGATTCAAATCAGTCGGCTCGAGTGCGATCCGCCGCTTGTATTCCTGAATTTCATACTCGTTCAGCTTTCGCGTCAAGTCGTCGAGCAGCGTCTTCGCCTTGTCGTCTTCCGGGCGCTCCTTGAGCCGTTGCGTGCATTTGTCAATTCCCGCCTTGAAGCGAGCGATTTGGACTTCAGCATAAGCGAATAGGAGGTCGGTGTTCCCCGGCACCTGCTTCCGGCCCCGGGCGAGCACTTCTTCGGCTTCCTTGAGCTGGCTCCGCTGCTTGTAATGTTCGGAGAGTTGCAGGTAGGGGTAGACCTTGGTCGGATCTTCTTTGATCTCCTGGAGGTAACGCTCCTCAGGGCTCTGCCTTTGGACCTTCAGCTCTTCGAGCTCGGTGGCAGCGGCATTAGCAGCGAGGCTTTCTCGCTCATCGATGGCGTCGCCGATGCCCGAGCGATGGATGGTTGCGGCCGCCGAGAGGGCGTTGATCTCGCGGTTAGCGATTTGGTTGTTGGGATCGAGCTTCTTGACCTTCTCCCAACACTGAATGGCCTTGGGGAAGCTATGGTTCGATTGGTGGATCCTGGCCGCGAAGACGAAGAACTCGGTGTCGTTGGCCTGAGCCTGGACCGACTCCACCAACCATTGCGCCATGAGCAGGTAACCCAATTGTTCGGCGGCCTCCGCGGACTCACGCGCAGCGGCGACGTCCCACGGGTTATTAACGAAGGCCTCCTCACAAATCTCCATCGTCTCCGTCCACTTCGACTTGGACTTGGCCATGCGGGCCCGGAGACGAATCGGTTGATTCTTGGCGCCGACGAGACGACTTACCTTCGCCGGGTCATTGTTGAATTTCTTACGTTCGGCTCCGCGCAAGGTCTGGCGATAGAGCAGGTTATCCGGCTGAAGCTTGCACGCCATTTGGTACATCTGAATGGCGTAGTCAAAATTCTGCTTCATCGCGGCGTCGTTGCCGGTTTGAAAAAACACCTGCGCTTTGCTTGCATCCGCCGTAGACATCAGGGGGAGACCTCCGATCCGAAACCGCGATGTGGTGCGGTCAGGACCGCGACGTGAACGCGACGACCTACCTCGCACAAAACGACGCGAGGCACCATCCCAACACTATCTAGTGAAACCTTACGCAATCCGGCATGCAAGAGCGAACTGCAGAGTCCGACAGAACCCGTGCAAAACCTTGAAGACAAGCCTGATTTTTCAGGGATGCGTGCCGTTATAATCGCTCGAGGCCCGCGCGAGAATACCGCCTCCCTTTTCGCGTCAACCCGCCGATCCGTCCTGAGAGGATTCGACGACGTGAAGATTCAAGGAATGTTGACGCGATCAGGGACGACTATTTTATGATGACTTGCTTGTGTCCCAGCGTTTCCGAGACTTGGGAGCCGTGATGAATCGTTTCTTGAGAGACTCTGGGGTATCGAGCCTCGTGGCAGACGACCCGCTTGAGACTTTAGCCGAAGGATTCCAATTTACCGAGGGACCCCTCTGGCTTCCTGATGATTCGCTTCTGTTCCAGGACATCAAGGCAGAGCGGACTTATCGCCGCGCTTCTGACGGCTCCGTCAGCGTGGTTCGCGAAGGGACCGAGGCGGCGAACGGCCAAACCTTTGGGCCCGACGGATGCGTCTATTTCTGCGAGCAAAACGGTCGCAGGATTTCCGCGATGAAGCCCGACGGGTCGGACTTCCAGGTTGTTACCGAGACCTGGTCCGGGAAGCGGCTCAATAGCCCCAACGACATCGTCGGCCGCTCCGATGGCCGGCTCTTTTTTACGGATCCACCGTATGGAGTGGCTCCGAACGATCGCTCCTTGCATTTCCAGGGTATTTACGCGCTGGACAAGGGGAGCGCGGAGCCGCGCCTTCTGGCCGATGATTTCGAGAAGCCGAACGGGCTGGCGTTCTCTCCGGACGAGCGCACCCTCTACGTCTGTGATACCGCTCGCTATCACGTCCGGGCGTTCGAGGTGGATGCGTCGGGATCCATCAGAGTCGGTTCAGGGCGTGTTTTCGCGATACTCGACCCGGAAGCTCCGGGGGGACCCGACGGCATGAAGGTGGACCAGGAGGGGCGCGTCTACGTGGCCGTGGCCCAAGGGGTCTGGGTTTTTGAGCCGGGCGGGAAGCTGCTGGGAATTATTGCCGTGCCCAAGCGGCCGTCGAATCTTGCTTGGTGCGGCACGGACGGAAAAACGTTGGCGATCACGGCGGTGGATGCCGTTCATCGGATCCGGCTTCGGGTAGCGGGGATTCTCCCGCGATTTCAGCCGTCGTCGATTTGACGTAAATGCGCGCGATGGGGAGTTGATGCGGACGGACCTTCGTAAAACGAGGGAAACAACGGATCAGCAGAAGGCACAGACCAGGGAGACACGAGTCACTTCACGGTGATTTCGGGTCTTCGCAGGGCTGCTTCCTCTGCTGATCTTTGTTCGCGATCCTGCGAATCGGTAAGCGACGGAGTCATTCAAGTGGGCAGTTCCTTGGGGGACTTCGTGGGGGATGACCAGTCGATTGGACTTCGTGTCGGCTCAGGCCTTACGCAGTTGATCCGCGCGGGCAGCGAGCTTGATCACGGCGGTCTGGAAGAGGCCACGGGCGTTTCCGCTGGCTGCGCGATACGCTTCGAGGAACCCTTCAGCTTGCGTCCAGGTGATCATTTCCATGATCTGCTTGGTCATCAGGGCGAGCATCTCGTCGATCGTGGGTGCCGCTGAGGGAACCGGATCGGAGAGGGCAACCGTCTTGGGATCGGCGGATTCCCAAGGTGCGCTGACCGGCTCATGATGAGAGACGGCGGGCAGGGGAGTGACGGTGTCGTCCCACGGGGGAGCGTCGCTTTCGCGGCCGCCATGATCGCGTGGGTCGTCTTGCTGGGCAATGGGCTTGCCCTTGGGGGCTCGCTCGTTCGGATCCTTGGGCAATCCGGCCGACGAGTACATTTTGCCGTCCGCGCCCACGCGACCGGGGTTGTTGGGGATCTGTCCCCCCTCGATCAAGTTGCGCCGGGTTTTGGCCACGAGCTCACGGCTAACGCCGAGCTCTTCCGCCATGCGACGATCGGACCAATCGTGATGCAGGCGAAGTTTGACATCAACGGCCCGTCGGCGCTCGGCTCGCGTTAACGGTAAGCCGTGAAACAGGTTCACGCTCGCCACGAAGTCGAGCGCTTCCTCGAAGGTCCCCTCCAGGACCTCTGCCTTCAACGTTTTCTTGCCGAGCATCACCGCCGCGGCATGGCGGTGAAAACCGTCGGCCAGCAGCCACTTGCCGTCAACCTTGAAAACCGTCACCGGTGGTAAACGTTGCCACGATTCCGCATACCGCTCGACGGTGAAGTCGTCGAGCCGATCGCGGAGATACAGGTTGGGGTCGAGGATCAATTCTCCCAACGGCAGCTCTCGAATGTTCATCTCGACCGCTCCCTTCCCAGGCCGACCCGTCATCAAAGATGAAAACCTATTTCCCCGATCCACTCACCGCCCTATCATCGGCAGCCGAAACTCTTAGCTTGCGGCGAATTTTTGGAATACGAAGCTTGCGTGGTTGGGGAGAAATGGGAAATGCGGGTTGTTCTGACTGGAGCGAGCGGCCAGCTTGGCGCCTACCTCATCGAGGCGTTGAGACGTGGTGGACATGAGGTCATTGCCTGGAGCGGAACCGACGCGGGAGACCGGTCAGGCGTTGCTCTCACCCCGGTTGATCTCACCAATGAAGAGGGGGTTAAGCGTGCCCTGGAAGCCGCGGATCCCGAGGCCATCCTTCACGCTGCGGCCCTCAGCTCCGCGGAGGGGGTGAGACGGGAACCGACCCTGGGCTTCGCGATCAACGTCGACGCGACGGCTCGGCTGGCCCGGTGGTGCGCGAGGAACGAGCGGCGCTTGCTTTTCACCTCGACCGACCTGGTCTTTAGCGGCAGGTCCTCGTGGAACCGCGAAGACGACCCCGCCGACTCGATTCTGGCCTACGGAAAAACGAAGCGACTCGCGGAGCCGCTTGTAACCGCCGCGCCCCGGGGACTGGTCGCGCGCGTGAGTCTTCTCTATGGCCACTCACGATGCGGCCGGCCCAGCTTCTTCGAGACGACGATTGCAAAGGTAAGGCGAGGAGAGGTGCAAACGCTCTTCGAGGATGAGTTCCGAACTCCGCTCGACCTGACGACCGCGGCGGAGTTTCTGACCGCGCTGCTCAGTTCCGAAACGACGGGAGTCGTGCATGTGGCAGGCACGGAACGGATCAGCCGTTTCGAGCTGATTCGCCGAAGCGCCCAGGCCCTTGGGCTCGACCCTCAGCTTGTTCGTTCCAACCGTCGCGCGGAGGTTACCCTGGTGGAACCTCGGCCCGCGGATGTTTCGCTCGACACGAGTCGTCTCCGGAGCCTTCTTCCCGACATCTCCGTGCCGAGCATCGAAGCCGCCATCAAGCAGGGATGACGTCGGCGAGGCTCAAGGCTGGGGGGCCCCAACCAGGCCGGAGGCCGTCGTTGGACTGAACGTGCAGGGGCGGCAACGGGCGGTGCTCGGGGCCGAAAAAAAATCGTCTAAGAAAGTCGATCGCCGCACGTAGTCAGGATGTACTCGATACAGTTCCTCTCCGAGCGAGCCGAATGCCAGGGCCTTTGAACTCCACTGACAACGGTTCGTGGGTACTCGCCGCCGTCGCCCGGTTCGAGTCCCCCTTGACGCTTTACGCCGCGCGCCTCCTGGGCGACGCGGAGGCTGCGCGCGACGTCGTCCAGGAGACGTTTTTGCGGCTCTGCTCGCAGGATCGGACAGCCATCGATTCTCGGCTTGCCGAGTGGCTCTTCACGGTCTGCCGCAACCGGGCCCTTGATGTCTTGAGGAAGGAGAGCCGCATGACTCGGTTGAGCGACGAGCAGGCCCACCACTGCACGAGTCCCCACCCAACGCCGACCGAACTGGTAGAACGACGTGACTCGGCCGAGCGAGTTCTCGACCTTCTTGAAACACTCCCCCCCAACCAGCGTGAAGTGATCCGGCTGAAATTTCAAAACGGGTTTTCCTATCAGGAAATTAGCCGGATCAGCGGCCACAGCGTGACCAATGTCGGCTATTTGCTTCATGTTGGGCTCAAGTCCCTCCGCCAACAACTGCTCGACGGCCGGCCGGCCGAAGCGACCTCGTGAATCGAAGGAGATGCGTGATGACTTTCGACGCCAGTGATCCCCGGCTGACCGCCTACGCGTTAGGCGAGCTCGCCGGCGCCGAGCAGGCGGAAGTCGAAACGTTGCTCGCCGAAGATACGGAGGCTCGGCAGTTCGTTGAGGAGATTCGTGCCACAGCCTCCATCCTCACCGAGCAGTTCCAGCGCGAGCTGGGCCCCGGCCTTTCCGCGACGCACCACGAGGCGATCGCTTCGGTGCTGAAGTTCCCCACGCCAGCCCCTCGGCGGTGGTACTACTGGAAGCCGATTGCCGCGGCGGCGAGCCTTCTGCTGGCGGGGACCGTTGCCTGGCAGATTTATCCCAGGACTCGTCCGGCTCAACCGAAACTCTCTGTGACCGTCATCGATAAAGATAATCTTGAGAATCGTTTAGCCCTCAATGACAAATCCTCTCAGCCTATTGGCGGAGGGGATGAACTTCTGCCTAGAAACGCACCGGTTGCTACGACTTCCCCTGTTCCTGCGATCGTGGCATCGGCTGACACCACTCCTGCTATGGCTCCGGTCGCGGCGGACCCTCTTATGCTGGGTCGCGAAATCACGCCTCCCTCTTTAAGACCGGTGGATTCCAGAGCCCAACAGTCGAATATGTTGGTGGGTCAATCAGGCATTTCCAGTCTCAAATCGTCTGCCAAGGTTGGGGCAGGCGGGTCCGTTGGGGCACTGGCTCTGGAGAATTCGCCGGCAAGATATTCTTATAACAAGCTCCGTCAAATGGCGGAGTCCGAGACCCTGAGTGAGCCTTTGGTCCAAAGGGATACGCAGGTCACCGACGGCAGCTCAACGGTTTATAAGCTTGGGGAGCAAGCAAGGTCCGCAGCTTCGAGTGCCGCGCCTCGCTCTCCCCAGGCATTCAGGAAATATCAGCAGTTGAGAAATCGAGCGGGTAATGACTCGGCGGGGCAAGGGCAAATGCCTCAAGTTGCTCGATCGCCGACGAGGGAACTTAGCTTGGCTGCGGACGCGACAATTGTTAGACCGAATGCAAAGCCAGCCCCCTCTTTACCACCGGGTCCGAACTCGGCAAGTCATTTGGGAACGGTGGCGATGGGGGACAACGCGAAGCAGGAGGCATCCAAGGAGAACGCCGTAGTCTTCAAGAAGGAGTTTAAGTCGCTTCCACAGACAGAGTCTCCAGGCAGAAGTGAGCAACTGCTTGTTGATTCCGATCGCTCAAAAAATAAAGATTATTTCGTGGCTCAAAATTTTGCGTTGAATGGCAAGGGGGAGGCGGCTGAAAAGTTGTCTGCCTCAGGTCGTGCCGAGTCGAAGCCTATGGATGGCAAAGCTGTGGCGGGCGAGGTTAACGGCGAGAATGGGGCATTGGTTGCTCTTCAGGATGTCGATAACAATAATGCTGCTCAGAATCAGATGAATGGCGTTCAGAATCAGGTGGAGGTCTTCGCCCCGATCGTTGACAATCCGTTTGTGCGTGCCAGTGATGAGCCGCTTTCAACCTTTTCGATCGACGTCGACACGGCCAGCTATTCCAATGTCCGGCGTTATCTGACGCAGGGGCAGTTGCCTCCTCCCGACGCCGTTCGTATCGAAGAGCTTTTGAACTATTTTCCGTATGATGATCCTTTGCCGTCAGGCGGCGATCCCTTTTCGGTGCGAGTGGAGATCGCCGGGTGCCCTTGGAATTCCGAGCATCGGCTCGCCCGAATCGGCCTGCAGGGGCGTCCGATCGCGGTGGATAAGCGGGCACCCAGCAACCTGGTTTTCTTGATCGATGTCTCCGGGTCGATGGAGCCGGAGAACAAGTTGCCGCTCTTGAAGGCCTCGCTCCACAAGCTGGTCGAGCAGCTTGGCGAGAATGATCGGGTGGCGATTGTCAAATATGCTGGAGAGTCAGGACTTCATCTGCGGTCCACATCCTGTCTCCATAAAGCGGAGATTCTCTCGGCCATCGACCAGCTTCAGGCACGAGGCTCCACGAATGGTAGCGCGGGGATTCAGCTCGCCTATCAGACGGCGCGGGGGAACTTCATCAAAGGGGGGATCAACCGGGTGATCCTCGCCACCGACGGTGATTTCAACGTAGGGATTACCGACGATGTTCAACTCACTCGCCTGATCCAAAACGAGGCGAAGTCCCAGGTCTTTCTGAGCGTGCTCGGGTTTGGCCGAGGCAATCTCAAGGACGCGAAACTCGAGATGCTGGCCGACAAGGGGAATGGCCACTACGCCTACATTGACGATCTTCGTGAGGCCCACAAGCAGCTTGTCGAAGAGATGGGGGCGACCTTGGTGACGATCGCCAAGGACGTGAAGATCCAGGTGGAATTCAACCCGGTCAAGATCGGTGCTTATCGCTTGATCGGTTATGAGAACCGCATGCTGACTAAGGTCGACTTCAACGACGATGCCAAGGATGCCGGTGACATCGGTGCCGGGCATCATGTGACGGCACTCTATGAGGTCATTCCTGCCGGCAAGGCGATCGATGTGCCCATCGCGGACGCTCTCGAACTTCAGAAGGCACCGGCGCCCGATCCCTCGCGAAACGAGTCGCTCCTGGTCAAGCTCCGTTTCAAGCTGCCGGAGGGGGAGACGAGCAAGCTGCTCAAATACCCGATCGTCGACCTGGGAACCGACTATGCCCGTGCGAGCGACGATTTCAAGTTTGCGAGCTCGGTGGCCGGCTTCGGCATGCTCCTTCGGAATTCTTCGCTAAAGGGAAGCCTGACCTACCCCGGCGTTCTCGAATTGGCCGGGGGCTGTGTGGGCAAGGATCCGTCCGGTTACCGTCGCGAATTCCTCGAGATGGTTCGCCAGGCCGAGCAACTCACCCGGCAACCCATATTGACGAAGTAATAGGTGAGCAACGGCTTGAGGGGTCGAAGGAAAGGATCACTCCCGGATCTGACCATCACCATAGACGACCCATTTGGTGCTGGTCAGCTCGCGGAGGCCGCAGGGTCCTCGGGCGTGATACTTGTCCGTGCTGATGCCGATTTCGGCCCCCAGGCCAAGCTCACCGCCGTCGTTGAAGCGGGTGCTCGCGTTGACGACGACCGCCGAGCTATCAACCTCCGCGACGAATCGCCTGGCAGCGCTCAGATCTCGCGTGAGAATGGCCTCGGTGTGTCCCGAGGTATGCCGCATGATGTGAGCGATGGCGTCGTCGAGTGAATCGACGACGCCTACGGCCAGGATCTTGTCCAGAAACTCCGTATCCCAGTCGCTGGGTTCGACAGGGGTCATTGCGGGGACCAGTTTCTTGCTGGTTTCATCCCCACGGAGCTCGACCCCCAATCCCATCAGCGTATCGGCAATTTTGGGAAGGAACTCGGTGGCAACCTGGCGATGGACCAAGAGGGTCTCGACGGCGTTGCAGACCCCGGGGCGTTGGACCTTGGCGTTCACGATGATACGAGTCGCCATTTCCTGGTCCACGTTGGCGTCGACGTAGATGTGGCAATTGCCCTGGTAGTGCTTGAGCACCGGCATCTCAGCCTCGTCCACGACGCGCCGGATCAGGCTTTCGCCACCGCGGGGGATGGCCAGGTCGATGCGGTCGGGCATTTTGAGCAGGTGCCCCACCGCGGCCCGGTCGGTCGTCTGGACAAGCTGGACGGCGTCGGCGGGAAGTCCCGCCGGTTCAAGTTCGGCCGCCAGGATTTGGTGCAGGGCGCGATTGGAATGGATCGCTTCCTTGCCCCCTCGGAGGATCGCCGCGTTGCCGCTCTTGACGCAGAGAGCCGCCGCGTCGAGCGTGACGTTAGGCCGGCTCTCATAGATCATGAAGACCACGCCGATGGGAACCCGAAGTTGGGTGACGTCGAGGCCGTTGGGGCGGCGGCTCGATGTGATGACCTCACCCACGGGGTCGGCGAGTGCGGCCACTTCGAGAAGACCGCGGGCCATGTCGTCGATGCGCTTGGGGTTCAAGGTGAGCCGGTCGATCGCCGCCGCGTTCAATCCCAGGCTGGGGCCGGCAGCGACGTCCTTGGCGTTCGCATCGAGGATCTCGGCGGAACGTTCCTTGAGAGCTGCGGCTGCGCGCGTGAGCCAGGCGTTCTTGGCTTTTCCGGAGGCAACCGCCATGGCTCTCGAGGCGGCTTTCGCGCGATCGGCCAAGGATCGGCATTCGGTCAAAAGATCGTTGGCCTCAAGCACTTGGCTCATGGCGTGTTGTCCCAACCCTGGGTCGCAGTCCAAACTTTGATGGCATCGACCATCTCCGCGACGTCGTGGACCCGAACGACGTTCGCTCCCTTCACGGCCCCCGCCAATGACGACACCACCGAAGACGTCACTCGGTCCGCCAGGGTTCGGCCCGTCAGTTGACCCAGCAAGCTCTTGCGTGAGGTGCCGAGCAAGACCGCACATCCCAAGGTGGCAAACTGATCAAGGTTCCGCAAGATCAAGAGGTTGTGCTCGAGCGTCTTGCCAAAACCGATTCCCGGATCGATCGCGATCCGCGATCGGGGGATGCCTAGCGGCTTGACGGCGTCGATGCGGCGGGCCAAATAGTCTCGTACCTCACGAACGACATCGTCGTAATGAGGGTTCACCTGCATCGTCCGTGGCGTGCCGGCCATGTGCATGATGACCACCCCCGCGCCGGTCTCTGCCGCCAGGCCAGGGAGAGCGGGATCGCTTGCGAGTCCGCTGATGTCATTGATGATCGAGGCTCCTGCCTCGATGGCACGGCGAGCGACCTCGGCCTTGGTGGTATCGACCGAGATCGGGACCGAGACCAGTTTTGCCAGGGTTCCCACCACCGGGACAACCCTGCGCATTTCTTCCTCGACCGATACGGGGGCCGCGCCGGGACGGCTCGACTCGCCGCCGATGTCGATCACGTCGGCGCCCTGTGCGATCAACCGTTGGGCATGCGCCACCGCGTCATCGTGAGCCAGATTCCGCCCGCCGTCGGAGAAACTGTCGGGAGTGACGTTGACGATTCCCATAACCTTGGGAACGCGATCCCCCACAATGACCCTTCCACGTGCCTCCCAGACCCTCATCGATTCTCTACCTCATCGTCGCCGCCATACAATTGTCAACATGACGCCCCTCGCTATCTTATACCCCAGTCGACAAGAACGCCCACGGAGAAGCGATTGCCATGGCCCACGACCTCATCGTTACAACCGACTGGCTAGAGGAGCACCTGCGGGATCCGAACCTTCGCGTGGTCGACATGCGTGGCTATGTTTCGACGCGCCCCGTGGCTCCCGGTGTCGAGGAGGCCACCTACCGCGGCGCCCTCGACGAATATCGGGCGGGGCATATCCCGGGCGCTGTGTACGTCGATTGGACGCGCGACATCGTGGATCTTAACGACCCCGTCCCCGCGCAGATCGCTAGCCCTGAAACGTTTGCCCAGGCGATGGAGCAGCGGGGAATTGGCGACGATACGCATGTTGTGGCTGTGGACCACATGGGGGGGCAGTTCGCCACCAGGCTTTGGTGGGCCCTTGGCTATTACGGCCACGACCGGGTAAGCGTTCTCGATGGCGGCTGGAACCGATGGGTCGACGAGGATCGGCCGGTGGAAGAGGGGGATGTGGCCGTCCCTCGCGCGACCTTTCATCCTCGCCCGAGGCCTGAATGGCGTGTGGCGGCTTCCCAAGTCCTTGAACGATTGGGAGATCCGAACCTCCAGTTGCTTGATGCCCGCGACCGGGGGCAATACACGGCCGAACGCCGCCGTGGACCTCGAGGCGGTCATATCCCGGGCGCCATGAGCCTGCCCCGCGAGCTCTTTTTCGCCGAGGGAGGGGGATTCCTTCCTGAGGCTGAAATCAGACGCAGGCTTGAGGAGCGGAATATCCGCCCTGATCGTGCCACGATCGGCTACTGCAACGGCGGTGTCGCCGCCACCGTCGTGCTCTTCAATCTCTACCGTCTGGGATATCCCAACCTGGCCAATTACGACGGTTCGTGGAACGAGTGGGGAGAACGACTCGACCTTCCTGTGGAAGCCGCGCCAAAGCCCGTCTGACCTTGGTCGAATCCATAGCCTCTTGTGTGAATTTCGGCCGGGGACCCAAATCGCAAAGTCTTGCCATTAGGGTAGATTCGGCGAAATTGAGCTCCACTCGGACCTTGTCAATCGAGCCTTCACCGACCATAGTGCAACGTGACCGACTCGGTCGAGGTGGAAACCACCTCCCGTCGAATCGGGACGAGACGTTGTCACGATCTTGGGAGAAGCGCTCGATGTCAGAACACGAACCAAAACCCAAGGGGTCACCGGCTGGACCGAGTCGCCGCGACTTTTTGCGAGGGTCGGGGCTCGCGGCGGCCTCGGCAGTTCTAACTGCGCCGGCCACGGCTGCGCTCGATGAGGCGAAAGCCGCCGAAGCGGGGCCCAAGGTTCTGGCAGGGGACGTGAAGATTACGCTTCAGGTCAACGGCGAGGCCAGGACCTGCACGGTCGAACCTCGAAGCACCTTGCTGGATACGCTCCGCCACCGCCTTGACGTGACCGGGCCCAAGCGCGTTTGCGACCGCGCAAGCTGCGGTGCCTGCACGGCGATCGTCGACGGTGTGCCCATCTACTCCTGCACCACGCTCGCCGTCTCCTGCGAAGGCAAGACGATCGAAACGCTCGAGAGCTTTGATACGGGCGAGAACGGCGTGCCTCACGCCTTTGTTCAGAACGACGGCCTCATGTGCGGCTATTGCACACCCGGCTTTGTCACCGCCTGCAAGGCTTACCTCGACAAGAACAAAGGTAAGGAACCCACGCTTGAAGAAATCAAGCGAGGTCTTGACGGCAACATTTGCCGTTGCGGGACGTACGTTGGTGTGTTCCAGGCGGCTCTTGCCGCGGCCAAATCCTTGAAAGGAGCCTGACCGATGGCCGCCTGGCCTGAAAACCCCCGTTTGATCGGCTCCCGTATCACCCGGCTCGACGGCCTGGCCAAGGCCTCGGGACGTGTGAAGTATCCTTCCGATGTTCGTCCCGAGGGAACCCTCTTCGGGGTTATCCTCTACAGCCCGCACGCGCATGCCAAGATCAAGTCGATCGACACTTCCGCCGCCGAGAAGATGCCGGGCGTGAAGGGTGTGCACTTGATCGCCAGTGTGGGAGCCACCCTGCATTACCAGGGGGACGACATCGCCGCGGTTGCCGCGGAGACCGAAGAACTCGCTCGCGACGCGGCCCGAGCGATCAAGGTCGAATACGAGATCTTGCCGCACGTGGTTACCGAGCCCCAGGCCATGGCGCCGGGCGCTCCCTTGATCATGAAGCCGAGCAACGTCCGCAAAGGCCGCGCGATCGTCAAAGGAAAGCCTGAGGAAGCCTTGGCCGGGGCCGCCGCCACGGTTGAGGCCACGTATTCCCTTCCGGTCATCACCCACGTCTGTCTCGAGTCGCATGGGTTGACCGCCAAGTGGGAAGGGAGTGAGTCTCTCGTCGCCTGGGCGAGCACGCAGGCGGTGGGAGCCACAGCGAGCGAACTGGCTCAAACGTTCTCCATTCCCGTGGGGAACGTGAAGGTTTTGACCGAGGTCATGGGGGGCGGTTTCGGATCCAAGTTCGGTCCTGATGTTTGGGGAACCGCCGCCGCTCACCTCTCGAAGAAGGCAGGCGACCGCCCGGTTAAGATCTTCCTCGACCGGATCCAGGAGCACCTTGCCGCGGGCAATCGGCCCAGCGCGACCGGGCACGTCAAGCTCGGCGCGACGAAGGAGGGCAAGATCACTGCGATCGGCCACGAGAGCTGGTCGGGTGATCTGAAAGGCGGTGGGCCGGAGCTGTCTCTTATACACATCTAGATGTGTATAAGAGACAGGGGCATCCCCAGGGGTGCGCGATCATGGAAGCGGCGATGGACGACCTGGCTGACAAGCTGGGTATCGACCCCGTCGAGTTTCGGCTCAAGAACCTGCCCAGCGGTGAATCCCGCACGCCCGTCTACGAGGCCGAAGTCAAGCTTGGAGCCGAACTCATCGGCTGGAGCGAAAATCGCAAGCCGCGAGGTCAGAACGGCAAAGGCCCCATCAAGCGGGGCCTGGGTCTCGCGCTCCACCAGTGGGGTGGAGGGGGCCAGGATGACAAGCAAGTCACCTGCATCATCAACCCCGACGGGTCGGTCGAGGTTCGCAGCGCCACTCAGGACATCGGCACCGGCGCACGAACGATCCTGGCGATCATCGCCGCTGAGATCCTGGGATTGAAGGTCACGGACATCAATTCCAACATCGGCAATTCGACCTTCCCGATCGGTCAGCCCTCGGGTGGCTCCACAACGACGCCGTCCATGAGTCCCCCGGCGTTTGCCGCGGTGACTCAGGCTCGCGACGCCTTCTTCGCCAAGATTGCTCCGGCCCTCAACGCGGCCGTGGAAGACCTGTCGTTGCAAGATGGCCAGGTTCTGGTGAAGGGGGAACCCAAGCTCGCGTGGAAAGACGCATGCCGTAAGCTGGGCATGACGCCGATCTCCGAACTCGGCAAATTCGAGTCGGGCCTCTCCTCCACCGGAGTCGCCGGCTGCCAGTTCGCTGACGTCACGGTCGATACGGAGACCGGGGTCGTCAAGGTCAACAAGATCGTCGCCATCCAGGACTCGGGTTTGATCCTCGACAAACTGACCTGGGAGAGCCAGGTCTATGGCGGCGTGATCGGCGGCCTCAACTACGGGCTCTTCGAAGAGCGGATCATGGATCCGGTCACCGGAGTGATGCTCAACCCCGACATGGAGCTATACAAGCTCGCCGGGGCATCCGATATCCCCGAGATCATCGTCAGGGCCTATGAACCCCCCGAGCAAAAGAAGCGAGGCGTGATCGGAGTGGGGGAACCTCCGACGATCTCGACCGCCGCCGCGATTGGCAACGCCGTGACCAACGCGATCGGCGTCCGCGTTCCCGAATGGCCCATGACTCCGCGAAACGTCCTCAACGCCCTGGCCAATCAAGCCCAAAAGAATGGGGAGGCGTGAACCATGAAAGCCTTTGAATACGCCGGCCCATCCAGCGTCGACGACGCTCTGAAGCTCCTGGATGTTCCGCACAGCGCGGCGCTTTCCGGGGGGACCGACCTCATCAGCCGGATCAAGGACGACGTCGCCCACCCCGATCGGGTTGTCTACCTCAAGGACATCAAATCCCTGGCGGAAATCTCCGGTGATCCCAGCACGGGATTGACCCTCGGCGCCGGGACTCTGCTTGCCTCGGTCGTCGCTCACAAGGGCCTGCATGAAGCTTACCCGTCTCTTTGGCAGGCAAGCTTGGAGGTTGGCACGCCGCAACTTCGCAACATGGCAACTGTTGGCGGCAACCTGCTGCAACGTCCCCGCTGCTGGTACTACCGGGCGGGGAACGGATTGCTCGCCCTGAAGGACGGTAAGAGCATCGTTCGCGACGGAGACAACCGCTACCACTCGATCTTCTTGACCGACGGAGACGCCCTCTTCGTCAATCCGTCGAGCCTGGCCGTTCCTTTGATCGCCCTCGGGGCCAAGGCCGCGATCGTCGGTCCCAAGGGGGAAAGGGTTATCAAGGTCGAAGAGCTCTACCAGGTTCCCAAGAAGGAAGGGGACCGCGAGCTGACATTGGCCCACGGTGAGTTGTTGACGAAGCTTCTGATCCCGGCTTCCCGGGGCAAGAATGCCTCGTACGAGGCGCGGCAGAAGCAGGCACACGACTGGCCCTTGGTCATTGGCTCGGTGAATCTCGAGTTCGATGGCGAAAATGTCCAACGAGCGCGGATCGTGCTCGGGGGAGTGGCGCCGATTCCCTGGGTAAGCCTGGCCGCCCAGGAGGCGATCGTGGGCAAGCCGATCACGCTCGAAACGGCCGAGGCCGCCGGCAACGCCGCTATCAAGGAGGCAAAACCTCTCTCGATGAACGGCTACAAGGTGGCTCTTACCAAAACGGTGGTCAAGCGGGCCTTGCTGGCCGCGGTCGGCAATCGTTACTGGGAGGGCTGAGTCATGGCATCCGACGACAACAGCTCTGAAGAACTTCCGGTCGTCGAGCTTTCGGAACCTTGCCGCCACCTGCGCAGCAAAGGGATGTACGTCTACTCTGATGGCCGAAGCGGGGATTCTCACGGCGACTACGACAACACCATCTATTGGTGCCTCAAGACTCACAAGGGCTTTGGCCCTGACGAAGAGTTCGTTGCCGGGGAAGACTGCCGGAACGCTGCGCGTTCCTGCTATGAACCCATGTAATCGCATGGCCTCTTCATGAGCCAGGCAACAAGGGCCGGTCCCGAAGTGATGCACTTCGGGCCGGCCCTTCATTTTGGAACGCCTCACCGGCCGATGCTCGCCGAGACTTGAATGAGTGCTTGCGCGGACGATTGCGAAATTGGCACCATTCCCTATCTCCAAAATGGCACCTTTCTTTGGCGTCATTTCCGCTTTACTTCTTCTGGGCGGCTTGCTTAAAGACACTTGACGTGTAGACTAGACCTCCGATGAAAGTCTTGCTCGGAATCGATCCGAATAAGATCTCGTCAAGAGTTCTCTCATCTCACGGTAGATTCGGAAGCAAGACATTCCCGCGCGGAGATGAGAGGATCGAACCAATCCTCGGGACGCAGTGCTGCGCTCTCATACGTCCGGTCGTAGCTCAAGAAGGAGCTCACTCACCTTGGACCCCCTCGAAGAGAGTATCCTGTCCTCGACAGAACACTTGGCTCAACAGCCCGCCTCGATCGTGACTGATCAAGACACCGCCGCGGTGGTGACGCAGAGTCGGGCTCTTGTACTCGCCGTCTCCGCGGGGGCGTTTGCGGGCCTGGTGGCCTGGGGGATCGGTGAACTGACCCTCAACGCGTTCACACCCCGGCCTGAGCATGCGGGTTTCTGGACCAATCAGTTCTTGGTTCCCACGCCGGCGAGCAAGCGAGTGGCTGAAGCCCAGAACGCGACGTTGGCCTTTGGTGTCCTAGGAGGGCTCCTTGGGTTTGGGCTTGGGCTCGCTGGTGGTATTACCGCTCGCATTCCACGGCGTGCGCTTACCGTGGGACTGATTGGATTAGGACTGGGTGCCGTTCTGGGCGTGGTGCCCTCGCTTGTGGGCTTGCCCTATTACAACGAATTGTACTTCCAGAATGTCCCGGTTAAGGACCTAAGCGTCTCCATTCCACTTCATCTTGGAGTTTGGGTTCCTCTGGGCGCTGGGGCGGGTTTGGCCTTTGGACTTGGTCGCGGTGGAGGACGAGCCTGGCCGGGAGCTACCGTTGGAGGTGTGCTTGGCGCGGTGCTTGGGGTCGTCCTTTTCGATCTCCTGGGCGCTGTGCTCTTTCCCATGGCGGAGACCGAGAAACCTCTCTCCGTGACATCTACGTCGCGGCTTCTCGCTCGGCTTATGGTTGCTCTTCTTGCGGCTCTCGGAGCGGCGGCTCTCTCTGCTGGCTTCCAGTCGCGAGCCAAGGTCGTTACGCAAGCGGGGAGTTGATGGTAGATCGATCGCTAATTGGGAATGGACGTCAAGATTCGATCGAGGAGAAGAGATGGACGCCACGTCTTCTGTCCGCAGCTCGCACAGCAAACTCGCCAAGTCATTGCTGAAGAAGAAGAGTCTGCTTGCCTGGACCGGGGGGCTTCTCATTGCGGCCGGCGGGTGCGGTAACGGTGTTCCCGCGGTCGACACCACCACCGAAGAGGCCACGGTCAAAGGGGTGATCACGGTGCACGGGAAACCCGCCACCAAGGGGACGATCACCTTCAATCCCTCCAACTACCGTCGTGTTGTAATGGCCCGATCGGCGGAGATCGGCAGCAGCGGCGAGTATTCCATCAAGACACTCGTTGGGCAGAACATCGTCGTTCTCAAGCTGCCAGGGGCGAAGCTCAAGGGGTTGGAATACGAAGAGTTCCCGGTCAAGGTTCAGAGCGGCGACAACAACACGTTTGATCTCAAATTGCCGCAGGATACGTCGACCCCCGAAGCCGCCCCCGCGGCTGCCTCGGGCTCGTCTCCTCGCCGGCGAGGGTCCAAGTAACCAACCCATGAAATGGAGCCGGTCCGACTTGCACTGCGCAAATCGGACCGGCCTCACCGCACGGGCGACGCGACGGCGAACCGTCGCGTCCTGGACTGTGTTCTTCTTAGTACGAGTCGCTGGAGATAACTTCACCCCCCGCGCGAGTTCCGAGCGCCCACCAGACGGTCACGGCGACGCTGTTCTTAACAGCACGGACCGAGCCGTCTCCCATGGCGACGTTGACCACGCCCGGGTGGCGGCTCGATGCCGTCCATGCACCACAGATCAAATGGCCGCCGGTGGCATCGCTGCAGGACCAGGAGTTAGGAGGCATCACGTGATTGAACGTGGCACCGTAAGGCATGACCGCCAAGAACCAGTTTGAGCCAACGGCTCGAGTCGTGGGGATCGTGGCGCCCGGGCTGACCGGAGATTGGGCCTTGCACAAATTGTAATAAGGGCCAGGAGTCGTCATGAACGGATCAACGACCTGGACGTTATTACCCGGGAAGCTCGGCGAAAGCACCTGGACTGCGGTGGCGGTCGGATTCAACGTGTCGATCGCCGTGTTGTTGTTGGTCCCAATGCCTTTTACGCGTTCGCTGAAGGCTGCGGTGTTGCTGGTTCCATCGGTGATCGCGGCGAAGGTAATAACACTCTCGTCGGGGCCGTAGTTGGTCACGCTGGAAGGCATGGGGAGATTACTTGCGGTTCCGACGTGGCCGAAGAGGCCGTCGGGCAACCCTCGGCTATGACACTGCGGCTCCGAACCCCAATCCGCTGCGTAGTTGATGTGGCCGCTGGGAGTCGTGAGCCGGTCAATGTCACTGGGGCAATTCAAGGTCGCGATGTTCAAGACCTGGACGGTGAAGTTATTGGCGTCGCCAGGGCTGGCGGCAGAGCCTGTGTTTGCAAAATTGATCGCGTTGTAAATCTGAGCCTGCTCCATTTGCGGCAGTAGAAGAACAAATGCATTCCAATCGTTCCAGCCGAACGGGCCGTGCCCCCAGGGGAGCGATCCCACGGCCGAGGCGTAGTTGTGCATGGCCAAACCAACCTGCTTCAGGTTGTTGGTGCACTGCGCTCTCCTCGCCGCCTCCCGTGCTGCTTGCACGGCGGGCAGCAGCAGGGCAATCAAGACGGCGATGATGGCAATAACGACAAGCAGCTCAATCAAGGTGAAGCCAGGGCGTGTTCCCCGCTTGCCTTTGCGCAAATCAAACAACGTCATGTTGAAGCCTCCTAATACGGAAGAATGACCGGCGCAAACCAAAAGACCACCTGCGACAAGCCGAATTGGCTGCCTTGGCGAGGGACTGGTGTAAGCAAGCTTTCGACAGACAATTCGGACGAGAGAGATGAAAACAACAACCTGCGGACGGCGTGACGGAAGCCGGAGAGAGATCCATCGACCGAAGGTATTGTTTGAGCAAGATTAAGCGACAGCGAATTATAGATCGGAAGATTTCGTCGCGTCAATCACCTATGTTCCGAGGATTGAGAACTTAAGGAAGATTCTTGGCAGACCCATGGAAAATTGGGGATATCCATCACCACAACCGACCTCTATCTGGACTCCTCGTAGAAATGTCGACAAGAAAGAAGTCCCCAGCCTTGAGTATGCATGGGACATTGGTTGCTATGTGCCGATGAACAACCTAAGCGAGGATCTCGAGAACTGTTCATGGGAAGGCGCGTCTCGCGCGGAAGGGTGTTGCTCTCTTGATGCGGTCGTCGTAGCCTTCATGGATCCTGGGTCAGACTTGAGGTTGATCGAGAAACGGTCGATGGATGAAGACCATCGGTTATCGCCATCAAGTGGAATGGGCCAAGCTCTTTGCGCGGACCAAGCGCTCTCTCCTGACCAGAGAACCGTATCAAAGCCAGGGATTAGGACCGGGGGAATGATGATCGGATCCAAGACTCTCGCCTTGAGATCACAGGGTGCCCAAAAGCGGATATTTGGGCCGCTCGCCTTTTTCGCGGCCGTGGCACTCGCCGTCGTGGGGCGGGGCTCCTCTCCAGACAAGGAGCCGGCCGGGCTCGTCGATCTGACTATCGCGCAGGTCATCGTTCCCGACGATATGACGGGGCCCGAGAAGAAGGCCGTGGATCTACTGATCGAAGAGGTTCGGAAGCGATCACAGGCTGCTTGGAAAGTGAGCCACGACTTGCCGGAGCGGGGGCATCCCGCGATTGTTGTCGGTCGTGGCTCCGCCTTGGAGAAGCTCACAGCTTCCCTTCCCGCGGGGCCCGCGGGCGAGTCTCTTCCCGCGGCGGCGGAAAGCTATCAGATCCGTTCCGTCGATCGGGGACCAACGATCATTGTCGCCGGGCGCGATGCTCGGGGCGTGCTCTTCGGTGTGGGACGCCTGTTGCGCGAACTCAGGATGGAGCGGGGGCGGGTGCAACTCCCCGGAGGCTTCCACCTCGCGTCGTCTCCTCGCTACCCGCTGCGCGGTCATCAGTTGGGCTACCGTCCCAAGACCAACTCTTATGACGCATGGGATCTGCCGCAGTGGGAACAGTACATTGGCGACTTGGCCGTCTTCGGCACGAACGCCATTGAGCTCCTCCCTCCCAAGACGGACGACGAGGGAGATAGCCCTCACTTCCCTCGCCCCCCACTTGAGATGATGGTGGGGATGAGCAAGATCCTCGATCAATATGGTCTGGATGTCTGGATCTGGAACCCGGCCTCCGAGGCCGACTACACCGACCCCAAGGTGATGAAAGCCGCGCTCGATGAATGCGGGCGTATTTTCGAGGCACTGCCGCGTCTCGACGCGGTCTTTGTTCCCGGGGGGGATCCCGGTCACACGCGCCCCAAGGTCCTGATGGCCCTGTTGGAAAAAGAGACCGAGCTGCTCCATCGTTTTCATCCCAAGGCCCAGATGTGGGTTTCCACTCAGGGCTTCGACAAGGAATGGCTCGACGAGTTCTACGCCATCGTCAAGGAAGAACCGAAGTGGCTCACGGGGATCGTGTACGGTCCCCATATTCGAGACGACCTCCACACGACGCGAGCGGCGATCCCGAGCCGCTATCCGATCCGGCACTATCCTGACATCACGCATACCCGCGAGTGCCAGTTCCCGGTTCCCGAGTGGGACCTCGCGTTTGCTTCGACGGAGGGGCGCGAACCGATCAATCCTCGGCCCACGGAATACGCCACCATCTTCCGCGCCATGCAGGACGAAACGGTCGGGTTTCTCACCTACTCCGAAGGGTGCAATGATGACGTGAACAAGATTATTTGGACGGCGCTCGGGTGGGACCAGGATGCCGACGTCGTGGAGATCCTCCGCCAGTACGGCCGCTACTTCATCAGCAACCGCCAGGCCGATGGTTTCGCGCAAGGGCTCTTGAGCCTGGAACGGAACTGGCAAGGCCCGCTCTCTTCCAACGCGGGCATTGAAACCACGCTCCACCAGTTCCAGGACATGGAACGTGCCGCCTCTCCGGCCGAACTGCTCAACTGGCGTTTCCAGCAGGCACTCTACCGGGCCTACTACGATGCCTACATCAAGGATCGGGCGGGCTATGAAACCGAATTGGAAGCGAGGGCTCGGGAGGCTTTGCGGGATGCACGCGCGGTAGGGGTGGCATCGGCCATCACCCGTGCCGAGCTGATCCTGGATCGAGCCACCACCGACGGAGTCTCCGCGGATCGCCGGGCTCGTGTCTTCGAACTCGGAGAGGCTCTCTACCAGAGCATTCGGATGCAGTTGAGCGTCGATCGCTACCAGGCCATTGGTCTTGAGCGCGGCGCGAATCTCGATGCCATCGATGCCCCCCTCAACGATCGGGTCTGGCTCAAGACCCAGTTCGCGGAGATCCGCACGCTCAATTCCGAGCCCGAGCGGCTCAAGGCCATTGAGTCGATCCTGCATCGAACGGACCCCGGCCCCGGGGGCTTCTACGACGACCTCGGTAACCCCGCCCGGCAGCCTCACCTGGTCAAGGGGCCCGGGCTTGCCAAGGATCCCATGCTGCGGAGCACGCGGGTTGGGCTCGGTTCTCGACCTGGCTGGCTACTGGCCTGGTGCCAGAACGCCGAGAGCCTGTATGACGCCCCCCTCCGTGTGCGCTACGATCACCTCGACCCTTCGGCGCAATACAAGGTGCGCGTCGTCTACGCGGGGAGCAGCTTTGCGCCGAAGGTGAAGCTCGAGGCAGACGGCATTGAGGTGCACGCGCCCCTCAAGAAGCCCGAGCCGCCGCACGCCCTCGAGTTCGATGTTCCCCGGAAAGCATCAACCGATGGTGAGATCGTTTTGACCTGGACGGCCGACCCAGGGCGGGGGGGGAACGGCCGAGGATGCCAGGTCGGCGAGGTCTGGCTCATCAAGGCGTCACGCTAATTGGCGATCGCCTCTTCCCTGGAGACGAAGCACCGGGAGGCTTCGATTTTGGGGGTTGGCACCCATAGGCGCAGGCTTGTTGGTGCGAACCCCTCCTTGTTTTGGAAAAGCCATCCAGGGGAACGCAACCAGGAGAATCGTCTGAGATTAGGTGGGCCCACGGGGCCGGATAGCGGCAAGAGCCCATGAATTCGGTCATGGGTTCATTTTTCTCGCACATTTTCTCTTGATGCACTACGAAGGAAAAGGCACCTTGTTAGAAGAGTCTCCTGCAAGTCACTTCGGGGCGACTCAATCATTTCCAGCTCCGTCAACATCTCAATGAAAGGAGAGCTGTCGTGGGCGACAAGGCACCGAAAGACAAGGCGAAGCAGAAGAAGATCGACGACAAGAAGAAAGTCGCGCCGATCAAGGCGGCCCCGGCTGAGAAGCCCGCAAAGAAGTGAGTGTCGACGCGTAGAACCTCAGTTCCGATCGCCTGAGGTTCGGGTGACGTGATTCACTCCTCCTTTTTCTTTGGCGGCCGTCTCGGGTCGAGCCCACCTCGCAGGTTGACCTGAGCGGCCGCCAAGCTGCGTGTCGTCAGAGCGATGGTAAAAGGATGCGCGGGGATTGCGTGCTGCGCTTCTGACAACTGGCTGGCAAACGCGAGGGCCGATCGCCCCAAATCGTCAGCGCCGGACGCCTGCCAGAACGAGGCCATCCAGTAGAGCATACGCCGGTACATTTCGAGCTGGCTAAGCAGGCGATGCTCAAACAGATAGCGATAAGCTCCCGCGTCGCGCTTGGGGTCGGGGGTGGAGTTCCCTTCGCGAAGATCGATCTCTTCCGCAATTTCGTACGTAAGCGGGGAGAGGTCGGTCCAGGTTGGGCACGCGTCCAGCACGGCCTCAGCTCGTTCGTGCATTTCGTCGAACAAGAGGCTCGACGGATCCCAGCCAGGGTAGGGGGCTGGGAAGGGTAAGGGCTGGAAGCCAGGATGAACCGCTTCCTCGAGCCAGTACCTCAGTACCGGCGAGGCCTCGGCTCCGCAGAGCATGACACTCCCTCCCAGGAGCCTCAAGGCAAGCTCGTGCGAGTCTTCAATCACCTCGAATTCGTTGCCACCGGAGAAGGCGCGGAAGGTCTCATCTCCCTGGCTCGCATCCGTGTCGACCTGCCCGAAGACGTCGCGCACGCCTCGTTTGAGGTCGCAGAGAAAAGCTGCGGTAACGCGGAACCCGTCGCGGTTTGACGAGATGACAATCGTGGCCTGTCCCTTGCCGTCCACGGAGGTGACCAGCGATCGCACACACAGCGGGGCGAGCCGGTTGGTTCCGGGGAGCGTTGCGATCTCCCGCTTCCGAGTTTGCTCCAGACATTTCTTCGCCGTGGACACGACTTCGTCGAAAGGGTTGTCGGCGACGAGCGATTCCCAGGCGGCGACCAGGTCTGCGTTATCCGGCTCGGGGCGAGCGATCGCGTCAAGCGCCGCTGAGCGTGCGGCCGGATCATGAGCGAAGCACAGCAGTCGAAGGAATTCAATCAACCCCTTACGCAGAGGCACTCGGGCCAATCCCGCGATGATCTGCGTGCGAACCTCCGGTTCGACGGCTCCCAGCCCCTGAAGGGCCAACCATGTCCCTTCCGGACTCCCCTCTAACTGCTCCGCCAGTTCGTCCAGAGAACTCTCTTCATCGAGGTTCTCTTCCAACTCCGCGCGGAGCTCAAGCAACGCCGGGTAGTTCGAAAGCACGCCGGCTTCTTCGAGGAGCAGCATCGCATCCCAGATGCGCTCGGGAGGGATTTCGTCTTGGTCGAGGAGAGATTCTGCGAGGTGGTGCAGAAGGTCAGGCGTCGCGTAGGACTCGAGCAAACGCAGAACCGCTTCACCGTCCGCGCCGCTCAGATTGTTGAGGCGGGGGGCAATTGCCGCCTGAAGACGTTCGACGGGAAACGTGACGATCAATCGCTCCAGCTGTTGAGCACGCTCACGTTCCGACCAGTCCGGGTGTAGGCGGAACTCATCGAGCATCCCTTCCGGAGTGTCCTGGGGTGTACCCGATGGGGGGTCTGACTGTCGTGATGTCATTCGAGCTCTCGTGGCGCTCCCTCGATTGTCAACGGATCAATAACCTGCCAGACGAGGCGTCCGACGGCAAGATGAATCGTGGAGGGTGTTGCCTTTTGGGTCAACGTATCAGAATGCCTTTTACAAGCTCGTGGTCGAGTTTCCGGTAAGCCATGGACCCGAGTGATTGTGCCCAGGAGGGCTCAACGGACCATCCGAAAAGGTTTTCCGCCGTGAAGTCCCGTTGGAAGCTCGCGCAAGAGGCGGCGTCTGTCCGTCATCCGCTGAGGTCCACAGAAAAGCGAATGCGCTTCTCCATGCCTCCTTGCCGACCTGGTGCCAGTCGAGCACTCCTTATGCTAGAAGGGAGGTTGGTTGTCGTCGGAGTTGGGTTGTGGCCAAGTCCGCAAGGTGTCGAGATCGGTTTCGGTTTCAAGGATGGCGGGCTCGAACAGCGTGGGATCAACTTCCGTGAGAAACCGGCTGGGCGTGGTCAACATGCTGGGGCCGCGCCCCCCGCGAGCGATCATGAGGGGGTATGTCAAGAAGAGTTCATCCATCGCGCGTGTCACGGCCACGTAGAAAATCCGCCGCTCTTCCTCTTCACCCCCCAACTCATCGAGCGAACGATAACTTGGGAAGCTATCCTCGATAAGCCGAGGGACGAAGACGCGCGACCATTCCAACCCCTTGGCCTGGTGGATCGTGCTCAAGACAAGCAGATCTTCAGCGTTACCTGCGTCTGAGAGATTGTCGACGCTGTAGACGTCGCCGGCGAGGAGGAGGTCTCCGATCAAACGCTCCAGGCTATCGTACTTGGCCGCGAGGACGGCGAGCTGATCGATGTCGGCGAGCCGGTTCTCCGCGCGGTCATACTTGGCGCGGAGCGTGGCGGGATAACCGCTCTGGGCAATCGCGGCGATCGCCAGGGCGGGTTGTGAGTGGGGTTCGGCAGCGTGAATCCTCATGAGGTCGGCGACAAAGCCCGCGAAGAACCCCTTGCTCTTCGAGGGAATCAACTTCATGGTCTCAGCGCTCATGAGCGCTTCCAGCGGTTTGGGCGATCGGCCGAGATGTTGATAAATGGCCGACGCCTTGGCGGGGCCGATTCCCGGCAGCAGCAAGAACAGCCTTCGCCAGGCGGTCTCATCCTGGGGGTTCACGACGATTCGCAAGTAGGCTAGCACGTCTTTTACGTGTGCCTGTTCGAAGAACCGCATGCCGCTGCGAACTGAGTAGGGGATACCTCGGGCGACGAGATCCGCCTGAAGCAGGATGCTGTCGTGGTGGTTCCGATAAAGAACCGCCATCCGATTCAAGGCGATCCCTTCTTCGTGGAACTCGAGGATCTGCTGGCAGAGAAACTCGGACTCTTCGTAGGCATCGGCCGCGGGGATGACCACCGGCCGCAGGCCTGCCGGACGCGCCGAGACCAGGTGTTTTGCAAATCCCGAGGTGTTATGTGCGATCGACGCGTTGGTGAAGGCGACGATTTCCGGGGTCGAGCGATAGTTGACCTCGAGCCGGAACATGCGGGCCTGCGGGTGACGGTCAGGGAACTTGAGAATGTTGTCGTAGTTGGCTCCCCGGAAGCGATAGATCGACTGAGCGTCGTCCCCCACGGCCGTGAGGTTGCCGGAACCCGCCTGGGCGAGTGACTCGATCAACCTGATTTGCACCAGGTTCGTGTCTTGCATCTCGTCGATCAGAATGTGGCGGAACATGCGCCCCTGGGCCGCCTTCTGATCGGGAAACTCGTCGACGAGCCTGGCCCACTGCTTTAGCAGGTCGTCGTAATCCATACTGTTGGCTTCGCGTTTTTTGGTCGCATAGACCTCTGCGGTCTTTTCAAGCTGGGGCAGCCACGCGAGGAGATCGGGATAACGCTCGGTCACGAGCTCATTGAGCGGGCTCGCGAGATTGAATGAGTGACTGAGTAATTGTTGAACTGTTGCGGGCTTCGGGCTCATTTTTCCCGTGCCAAAGAGGCCCGTCTCGTCCATGGCCAGCCGCACGAAGTCGAGCTGATCTTCACTGTCCAGGATGGTGAAATTCGGCCCGAACCCGAGAGCCTGCGCGGATCGGCGGAGGATCCGATTGCCGATGTGGTGGAAGGTGCCTGCCCAAACCGACGAGGCTTGCTGCCCTCCGATCAACTCCTCGAGACGTACCATCATCTCTCGCGCTGCCCTACGCGTGAACGTCACGAGCAGAATCGACTCGGGAGCCACGCCCTTTGCGATCAGGTAGGCCACGCGATAGGTAATGACCCGTGTTTTGCCGGACCCGGGACCTGCCAGAATGAGGTTGTATCCGTCAGGTGCGGTGGCCGCCGCGAGCTGAGACTCATTCAGTTCTCGAGCAAATCGCTCCGAGAGTCGATCCTGAACGGGCTTCTTGAGCGAGATCCTGCGCATGCCATTCCGTTCTCAAGGGAGGTCGTGAGCTGAGGGGAGCTCACGATCACCCACTATAGCCACCGACCGGAAGCGGTTTCAAAGCGTCGAATCTCGAACGGCACCGGTCAACCCGCCCGTTAGGATCAATCTCGACGCTGTCGGTCGTAGCGCCGGAACAACGCGGGATGTGGGTTTTTCTCGTCCGGGGGCCAGACCTCTTCATCCAGGCGCCTCCAGCGCTCCTGCTCGAAGACCTCGAGAGGGAATCGCACATCCCCCTCAAAGGTCCCCTCAACGATCGTCAAGTAAGCGCGATCGGCCAACGGAAGAGCTTCGCGGAAGACCTGGGCGCCTCCAATGACCATGATCTCGGGCTCCGAGTCCTGCGGCAGACGATGAGTCGCAAGCTCGATCGCGGCCGGCAGGCTACTAACAACCTCCGCGTCAGGAGGACGAAAGTCCGCCTGATGTGTGAGAACAATGTTGCAACGTCCCGGGAGGGCGCGTCCCAACGAGTCAAAGGTGCGGCGCCCCATGATGATGGGCTTGCCCCACGTGATCGCGCGAAACCGCTTCAAGTCGCGCGGAAGGTGCCAGGGAAGCTTGCCCCGGTCGCCGATCAAGCCATCGCGGGCGGCCGCCATGATGAGAGAAATGGTCACAACAGATTCCCTCTACACGGCGACTTCGCCCTTGATCGCGGCGTGGCTCCGGTAGCCGATCAGCTCGATCTGGCTCCGTTCGATCTGCCGGAGATCCGTGAGGCTGTCTGCGATCTTGAGCCGGGGCAGGGGAAGAGGTTCGCGGGTAAGCTGCTCGTCCACCTGCTCAAGATGGTTGGTGTAAATGTGAACGTCGCCAAATGTGTGAATGAAGTCGCCGGCGTCGACGCCCGTCACATGAGCCAGGAGATGGGTGAGGAGCGCATAGCTGGCGATGTTGAACGGGACGCCCAACAGGAGGTCGGCCGAGCGCTGGTAGAGCTGGCAAGAGAGCCGGCCCTCCGCCAGGGAAAACTGAAAGAGGGTATGGCAAGGCGGAAGCGCCATCTTGGGAACGTCCACGGGATTCCAGGCCGAGACGATGAGCCGACGTCCCACCGAAGCGGTGGGGTCGCGCTTGACCGTCTCGATACCGTCGACAAGGCGCGTAATCTGGTCGATGGTCTCTCCGTTGGGAGCTTCCCACGACCGCCATTGCTTTCCATAGACGGGGCCGAGCTCCCCTTCCGCGTCAGCCCACTCATCCCAGATGGTGACCTGATTCTCGCGGAGGTAGGCGATATTTGTTGCCCCGCGCAGAAACCAGATGAGTTCGTGAACGATGGGATTGAAGGCCAGCCGCTTGGTTGTGACGGCGGGAAAACCTTCGGAGAGGTCGAACCTCATCTGGTAGCCGAAGACACTCAACGCATCAACCTTTTGCCCCGTGGAAAGGAGGACAGCCCGCGTGGGCTTCCGCACTCCTGACTCTCGCACGTGCCTCAAAAGTTCGAGATATTGCCGCATGCCTTCACCTTGCAGGTCACCACTCAACGTGACGCGAGAGAACGGGAGAGCCTGAGTGCCTTCTTCCTCGACCAATCCACACTCTATGCTCGCATGAATTTTGGCATTCGACCACCGCAACCCCTGGCAGTTCGGCTTGCGATCTTTTTTTGCGCCCTCCCGCTGTCTCTCCGAGTTGTTCTCAAGTAGAGCCATCGAAACGACTTCGGATGGCGTATGCCTCTGAAAACATGAGCGGACGCCTGTACGACTTGGGGGATCTTTTGAAATAGAACAGTCCTGAATACGAAGGCTCCCCCGGAGTCTTTCGTAGATTGGAGTCGCTTCGCCGCGCGACGGAATGGAGATGTCGCGGCGACGCACGATGAGGAAGCAAAAAAGTTCACGGGAGGTGATTTTTGGGCTTCGGCATGGACGCGAGCACGCCACGTGGGTAAGTTAAAAGTTGTTGGGGTCCTCTCCGATACACGCCCTGACCAGCTCTTCCGTGCCTCGGCGCTTTCTCCTAGGGAGCACCGTTGTTCGTTCCATTTACTGAGCGGTTTTAGGTTCGATGGAACGGCTGGTCCAACTATATCGCCTACCTCGATAATTGTGGGTTCCCGTTTTCCGGGGCCACTATTCCGAGCGAAATATCATCGTGTTGAGACGTGTATGATCGCGTCTCCTGCCACCGTCCACCGCTCCTTCCCTTCTCCCGAGCTACCGCCATGAGTACGGCCGAACTGAGTTGTTCGGGTGTCTTGGAGATCCATCCCAGGGGGCATGGTTTTCTTAGAGATCCCGCTCGGAATTTTAAAGCGGCTTCAAATGATGTCTATGTAGGCGCCGCGCTTCTGACCAAGTTCCGGCTTCGCCAGGGGGTCCATCTTGCGGGGCGGGCCCAGGCCGCCTCCAAGGGAGAAGGCCCACGCCTTGCGGAGCTTACGGAGATTGAGGGTCAAGATCCCGACCACTATTTAGGCCTGCGCGTCTTCGATGAGCTGACGGCCATCGACCCGCACGATCGGCTTCGGCTCGAGCTCGGCGCGGAACCGATGGGCATGCGGGTCATGGATCTTCTGACGCCGATCGGAAAGGGGCAACGCGGTCTGATCGTGGCTCCTCCGCGAAGCGGTAAGACCATTTTGCTCCAGCAATTGGCGGCCTCGATCGCCAAGAACCATCCTGAGGTTGAGCTCTTCGTGCTGCTCGTTGACGAGCGTCCCGAGGAGGTCACCGAAATGAAGCGGACCGTGCAGGGGGAGGTCATCGCCTCCTCATCCGACCACGCGCCGGAAGAGCATATCCGTCTTGCTCAATTAACGATCGATCGCGCCAAGAGAATTGCCGAGGCGGGAGGCCAGGTCTTAGTTTTGCTCGACAGTTTGACCCGGCTGGCCAGGGCCTACAATAAGGGATCGAACTCGGGTAGAACCATGTCCGGCGGCATGGATATCAAAGCCATGGATGTACCCAAGCGCCTCTTTGGTGCAGCCAGGAGCTTTGACGAAGGAGGATCGCTCACCGTCATGGCGACCGCTCTCGTGGAAACTGGGAGCCGGATGGATGAGCTGATTTTCCAGGAGTTCAAGGGGACCGGCAACATGGAACTCGTGCTCGACCGCCGCCTGGCGGATCGTCGCGTCTGGCCGGCCATTGACATCCAGCAGTCGGGGACCCGCAAGGAAGAGCGCCTTATGGATCCCAATGTCTTCGCCACCGTGAGCCTGTTGCGCCGGACGCTCGCCGACATGAAGCCCATCGAGGCGATGGAATCATTGATCAAGCAACTCGGCAAATACTCAAGTAATGCGGAATTCCTCGAACGCATCGGCCAGTTTCAGAAAGACCGATGACGGGCGCAGCATGCCTCTAGCAATAGAGCACATGGCGTCGAGGAAGGGTCTTCCTGTTTTGTGATTGCCGCTTTCGTTAGTCGATGACCTTGATCTTGATGTTTCGGAAGTGGATGGGATTTCCTTCGGACTGCCACCCGATCACGCCCCGGTCGGGCTCCGCGCCCGTTCCTCGGCTAACCTCGACACCGTTGATCTCGCACACGATCGAACCGTCGCGGCAAAGAACCTTTTGCTGGTTCCACTGCCCGACAGGCTTCACTGCCCGTTTCTGGGCCTCGGCATTCTTGCTCCCCTGAAATCGCGCTCCCCGAATGGCAAAAACATGGCCGGCGTCTGGATGAAAGAGCTGCGCTTCGATCGACTTGGGCCAGATCTTGTGCGGCTTCTCGATATGAATGAGTAAGCCGCTGTTTCCATGAAAGGCGGCGTCGGAACCGAGGTCAGCGGGCCGGTCGTATCGCCATTCGAATTCGAGGAGATAATTGCGGTACGGGGTTTTCGTCGCAAAATAGCCGTTGGGCCGCCCTGTGAGCGTGACCTCCCCGTCCTTGATCGCCATGTGCTCGGGGCTGATGCCAATGAGCTCAAACTGGTGGGGGTCGTCTCCCTGGACGAGGTTGGTAAACTCTCCGGCCGAAGCGATTGGGAGGCCCAGCAAGAGAACACAGAAAAAACGGAGCGTCACGACCAAATTGAGTCGAGCGTACATAAAGGGTCCTTCGTGTAGCTGCGCCGAGAGACTCGACCTGTCCGCTTGTCTTCGTTCGCGATCGTTCGATGCCGTCAGCCACCGTGAAACGGGTACTCTAACGCGGTATCAATTCCACTTCGAGAGTTGAGCCGGCCCGTCTAAATTCTCCTTAATTTTTCGGTGTAACGGCTTTGCTACGAACGGGCATCGGTTGGCGGGGGGTTGCGTTTCCGGTAAAATCTAAAAGTTGGTCCTGAGTCTTCGACGGATCCTGCCAGAGGGAATGACAGTCGCTCGGGAGCGTTTGCATGTCTGAGCCTCTCGATCCTCGCCGGAAGCAAAAGAAAACCGGTCCCGTCGGCGACGAGGACGTTTACGGCCTCGCGGACAGCGATGCCGATGATCCGGTCGAGGATCCTACCTCCGCCTCTCGATCATTCTCAGACGATGACTCGGGCCTGGATGAGGCTGAGTCTCCGGAGCCTCGAAGGTCCACGGGAGCCCCTGTGGCTCCGTTACCTCGGCTTTGGAAGTCGGAGCCCGACCCCGTTCCCGAGCCGGTGGCAAAGAAGGCCGCCCCTGAGCCCGAGGCCAAGCGAAAGTCGGCGCCCCCCTCGAGCGGTGGAAGGCCAAAGGCTTCCCGGAGTGGGGGAATTGAGCGGGTTGGAACCGTTAAGCGGTCGAGCGATCAACCCGCGGCCTCCAAGACGGAAGGCCAGCGCAGGCGCCCCACAGAAGATAAGGGGTCGTCCTCCAAAGAAGGGGGAGGCGTCCTTGTCGAAGAGACTCCCAATCTAGACACCTACGCCGCGCGCAAGACGGCTCGCATGATCTTCGGATTCGCCGCGCTGGCGTTTTTCCTCGTTGGCGGATTCATCTTCATCCGCGGATTGATCTCTCGCGCTGGGGGCAACTCCGAGGCGGCCAAGACAGACGCTGTGCCCGTGGAAGGCCTTGCGCCTCAGCCGACGCGCAACCTGGAGGCCGAGGCGCGAATGATGTTCCGCCGCGCTGAGGACCTGGCCCGCAAAGGAAATGTGCCTTTGGCGGTGAGCTTGCTCACGAAGGTCACCGAAAGCTATCCCGGCACGAACTCGGCACGCGAGGCAAAGGAAGCACTAGCGCGGCCCAAGAAGAACCTGCCCTTGTTCCTGGATGGCCCCGCGGTTGTCGCAACGGCTGCTGAGACGAAGACCAAAGCCGTTTCGACTGAGGTTGCCGCTCCCAAGGGAGTTGTGCCGGAGCCGAGCCCGAAAGCTGCGGTCGCGAGCGTGACTCCTGCCCCCACCCCCGCGCCCGCGGTGATGCCGGCCGAAGAAGCGTTGCGTCCCGGTCAGGCTGCCGGTCCTCCTTCGGCGGCTGTTTTCGCTCCCGGTACTCCCGCGGCCGAGCCTTCCGTGGGGCGCCCGCTGCCCAAGGGTTTCCGTTCCAAGCCGGGGACCCAGGTGGACGCCTCGGGGTGGCCGCTCGAGATCGTGGGGGACCGCGATGATAACACCATGGTCCTTGTCCCTGGCGGATCGTTCGTGATGGGGCGGGACGATGGCGAACTTGCCGAACGGCCCGCTCACCAGGTCAGGGTCTCCACGTTCTACATCGATCAGCACGAAGTGACGGTCCGGCAATACGAGAACTTTCAGAGAGCGGCCGGGCGGCGGGCCGATCGTGACCTGGCTTTGGCGCGAGAAGAGTCGACCCCTCCAAGTTCGGAGGATAGTCCCGTTGTCATGGTGAGCGCTAAAGACGCTCGCGATTACGCAGGCTGGGCCCACAAGAAACTGCCCACCGAAGCGCAATGGGAAATGGCCGCCCGTGGAACCGACGGCCGTCCTCATCCCTGGGGATTGGCTCCTCCCGACTGGGGTAAGAAGCGCGAGCCGCGAAAACTCACCCCCGTGATGTCTTATAGTTCCGACGTCTCCCCCTATGGCGTCTACGACATGGCCGGCAACGCCTGGGAGTGGACCAAGGACTGGTACGACTCTCGCTATTACCAGGTGATCAAAGGCAAGATCCCGGACGATCCGGCGGGGCCCTTCAATCGTCCCCCCTCCCAAGAATTGGTCGTGAAGGGGGGATCGAAGAACTGGTTCATCACGAGCCGTGAGGGACTTCGGCACGAGAAACGTTTGAAATACGTGGGCTTCCGGTGCGTTCTCGCCGTCGAAGGACCGGACAATGCCTTCGATGCCGGCAAGCCGGCCACCCCGGCTCCCGAGGGCAACCAGGTTCTTCCTGGCGGGGTGCCAGCGGGAGGGACACCCTTCTAGGGTCTTTTGGTCGAGGTTGCAGAGATACCCAGCCCAAGCAGGCCTAGCCGCGAGGACGAGGGCTTTCGAGCGGCTGCCGGGCAAGACGTGTGGTGCCCGTTCCTGGCAAGTTGTCCGGGTCGCCGTGCGAGAGTATCAGCCATTAAGAAGACATTCTATTTCCATGTTTTCACTTGCCATTCCCTTCGCATGACGTGCCGTGCCCATACAGGAGTCGCTCGATAGGCTTCATGGCCGCCAAGGTGAAATTCCGGGGCCTCCTCCTGATCCTCGAGACCGATGTCAACGATCCTCCGTCCCTTCGGCGTCAAACGATACGCGATGCTCGTTAATGTGTTCGCACCCCCCGAGAGCGGTTGGCTGACCAGACTCGGTTCGTGGGATTGATGACAGGCCCACTCGTTCAAGCGATGACTGAATAACCGATCTCCAAAGCAAGGGAGTATCTGACTTGCGCGGGAATCGGCAATCGCCCTTACCAACACGTCATAAGGGCGGACCCAATTCTGATCATCCAGGCCCTCGAGTAGCCATTGGTCCAACTCGGACAATCGCAACCGCGAGTTATCCTCGTCAATGACGCGAGGCAATCCCCAGAAAAACAGGGTGGCAATCACGCTCGTGTCAGCGGGTTCGAGCGTTCCGGACCGCCGCAGCTGGTCGAGTGCTTCAAGACAAGGACTTGCGTATTTCGTCCAAAGGGATACGCCTGTACAAGCTTGCATTGGAGTCAGCGAACTAATATCTGCAAAGGTGTCCTGGATCATTTCAGGAGTATGTGCACAAAGTGACTCGACGACCGTCGAGTCGCTCTGAGGATACCGCGAATCCGCCACCCAGCATCGGGTTCTCGCGATGCCGCCGTGGTCCAGTGCGTCGAGCATCCACCAGAACGCGATGCGGTCGCCGGGGTTAGGGGAGGTCCAAAGCACAATCGGCAGCGATTCGGAGAAGCGCGCCAGGGCCGCGATGAGTTGTTTGGAGGTTAGAATCTCCGACGCTCGTGCGTCGCGGAGCGCCTTGCTGCCTTTGCGCGGCTTGCGACCAGAAAGGTCGGCCTGGTCGCGTTCGCGTCGACTCCAGTATTCGCTTCTCAAGGTGCTGTGGACTTCGGGATCGGAATGACAGGGCCCCAAGGTCAGTGAGTCGTACAGGACGATGATGTCGCGAGCCTGAGCGGGAGCCCATACTCCGCGCACGATATGGATCGCCTCGGCGGGCGACGCCGGTTTGAGACCGTGAGGTTTCATGGTTTCGGGCCGCCTTCGTCAGTCCTGCATGCGTTTGGGGTGAGGCAGGTAGACTTCCCGCGCCTGTGGCTCGCTGGTCAGGCATGAAATGCCGTCGTCCTCGTGCGTGTCGGCTGGCCAGAGTCCGAACGGACTTTGCCGATCAGGGAGGCTATGAGCCGTTGCGCGTAGCGGAAAGCTACGGGCCTCGGACGAGAGGCTGCCCGATGGCTGCTCCTCGATCCGAGGCCCTTGCATGTCGAGTTACGGAACCGAGTCAGGCTCAGGGTTCGTTGGCCTGGATATCGGCGTCGAGAACCTTGTTGATGCGATGGCGGCACTCTTCGAGGTGGGCTCGCGTCGTGTCGTCGGTGGTCAGGTCTTTGCGTCCCAGGGTGGCGTCAATTCGGCCGCCGATCTCCTTCAGATGCAGTCGAGCGAGGCTCTTCGCATCCGCGGGGTAGGAGCTACCACCGCTGGAAATGAGCAGGAAGCCGTAGAGATCCTCGATCCCACTACGGCGGTTGCCGAGGACGATCGTGCAGAGCTTGCGAACATGCTCGCGCTGAAGGTTGCGGCGAATGGTGGAGAGGGCGAATTTGTCATCCGGCTTAGCAGAGTCAACGCGACCCGAAGCGACCTCCGACCAAATGCCATCGCTCAAGATTCGGAAGACTTCGGCGAGTTTGAGGGCTTCGCCAACGCCGTCCGTCTGAAGCTCCTGGTTCTGAATCCGAGAGAGAACGCCGCCGGAGAGGCACTGGTTGAGCACGATGCTCTGGATTCCGAGGATCCGCTGGTGAAGTGGGAATTCGGTTCCGCCAGTCCCAAAGAAGAGGGATTCTTCTCCCCAATGATACCAGCGCTCGGTAGTTAGCCGTCGCAGGAGGGAGGGAGAGAACTTGAACGCGCGATCGCTCAGGATCTGCTCGGTTAAGAATGTGAGCGCCTCGCGTTGCTTGGCCCCCTTGACCGGAATGACCGGGTCTCGCTCTCCCTTCGATCCCTTGTGGTCGCGGGAGACGGACTGTCCGCCGATGTGTGATGCCGCGAGATACGCCGCGTTGCCCCATTGCCCGAGTAGCATCGAGAAGGCTTCGCGGACTCGTGCCCACGACTCACCGTCCTTCACGACCTTATCGTCCAACCCCTTGAGCAACTCTGCGGAGAGGGTGATTCGGTCCTTGGCGAAACGGAGGGTGTCGGAGGTGAGGTCGTATGTATTGACATACGGATCATCATTGAGAAACATGTCCTCGTCCGTTCCATAGACGAGGTCGGGTTCCGGAGAGCGAGCGGCGATCTTCTTGAGTTCGGAGATTTCGTCGCCATCGATGGGCTTGTAGGCGTATTCAATGGCCCAGTAGTCGTAAGGACCGATCGTGGTGGTGACGTAGTCTCCTTGCTTCTGCCCCTTGGCGACGATGTTGATGGGGTTGTAGTCCATCACGCTGCCGCTCTGCCCCTTGACGCGGGTGATCGACGTGTCGTTCACTTGGTCGGCGGACAGCATGGTGCTCGCCTTGAAGTTGTGACGCAGGCCCAGCGAGTGGCCAACCTCATGCATCACGACTTCCTTGATCATCTGCCCCAAGAACTCTTCGGGGAGCTTCGGTCCGTCATCGTCTTTATCCTTGTCCTTATCCTTCGAGTCCCCTTCCTTGTCGGCCAGGGCGATCGCCGCGAGCCCCATCTCCGGGCGCATGCCGAGACTGTACTGGCAGGATGAAAACTGCCCGGAAGCCTGGCGCTGCTTGAGCTTGAGTTGGAGGGCATTCCACTCCGCGGGAACGGCCTGGGGAACCGGGGTGTTCGTGAGGACCGCGTCGAGGGGCAACGTGCGACCCGGAAGTGGGTAGGGAAGCCCGAAGCCTTGCTTGGCGGCCATGATCGGGCTGATGATCTGCCCGACGGCCAGGGGCCTGGCAACCTGCCCGGTTCCCGAGACAGGAAGTGAACCGGTCAGGAAGGCATACTGCTCTTTCCAGTACTTGACAAAGCTTCCATCAAAGATCACGTCGCCGTCGATCATTTCACCGGTCAGCGGGTTGGCGCGGAGGCAAGACATGGCGAACGTGCCGCCAGTGGTGATCCAGCGGAAGGTGCAGTAGTTGATATCTTCGGGGTCGAAGTCATCGCGCCCGTCTTCCTGCCAGCGCACCGCCAACGCGTTGCGGATGCCGATCTTCTCGAAGGCCTTGTTCCACTCGAGGATGCCCGCCTCAACGAACGGCCGGTACTCAAGCGGAACGTTGGATTCGACGTACCAGATGAGCTGCTTCTTGGGAGGCGAGAGTTTCCCCTTCGAGTCGGCTCGCTCAATGCGCCAGCGGTTGATCTGCCGCACGAAGGAGGTGTCGGGATTGCCGAGTCCAAAATCCTTGACGGCGCTCAGGAAGTGACCAACGCGATCATCGGCATAACGCGGGTGGTATCCAGATTCAGGGAGCTTGGCCAGGCTGTAGTGAATGACGATCGTACGTCCTCGGCTGTCGGCGACTCCGTCATCACCAAAGGATACGAAACCAGACCCGCCCCCTCCGCCGAACGTGGCCTCGACCTCAAGCTCGAGGTTGTTGGGAAACCCCTTGATCTTGTGCCAGTTGGTTCGGTTCCGATCCAGAAAACCGAATCCGAGCTGCGCGAAGTCGGTGAAGAAGATATCCGCCAGGTCAATCACAACGGTCTGATTAGCCTGGTTGAGGCTCTGAATTGGCAGGGCCATCAAGACAGAGTCGGTGTAATTTTGCTTGACGGCTCGCTCCAGCGGCGAACCGGCCGGAGCCTTGTAGTGGATGTTGCGGCGGATAAGTTGGACCTTGTCGCCAACCCGCTTGAAGATCAGCACCCATTCATCGCCGAAGTTGAGTGGCTGTCCGGCCATCGCCATGCCCCGCGCGATGGCGATGGGAGCGAGCAGGGGGTGGTCAAACTGGTGAGGGCGGATTTCTGCGTAGAGGTGGTCGTCTTTGTGGTGAAGGGTGAAGAGTCCGTCGATTTTTTCCGAGCCTTTGGTCAGCTCAGCGAAGTCGCGGAACTTCTTTTCCGAATCATTGTGTTTGGGGGTATTTCCCGACTTAGTCTTCGTAACGTGAACTTCGTGGTCGCCATCGGCCGGAGAGTCATCGTCGTCATCGGCGCGGAGGCCCGCGGGACCGATCGCAACCGCCAGGGCTGCGACCCAAGTCATGGCAAGGAGTCGTCTCATACGGTCCCTCATCTTATTAGGTGGTCGAGGCCGGGCGAACGTCTGATCGGATAGGGTGAGCGCGCTCGAGAGGTGTCAAAGCGACCGCGATCACGGGGCCATCAGTCTTCGACAGGTTTGCGAACTACCCGTGCCGATTGCCCAACCCGCCTAATTTTATCATGACCGAAGAGATGAGTACCGGCAAGCCCCGACGAAACCATCGGGGTGAAGGAGGGCGCGAGAGGGTTTTTGGAAGGCTTTGGACCTCGAGCCTGAAAACGCACGAACGGCGCTAACGAGGGCCGTCGACTCACGGACCTCCTCGGGATGAGCGGAACCGGCTCATGCTCCCCGGCCGCCAGCCCCATGAAGAACCGTGAGCGGATTACGGGATGCGGGCAAGCTGGATGTCCGCGGGTTTCTGCTCACGGCCAAGAAACCAGCGAACCGCGAGCTCGATGCTCTCGCGATAAGAGTAAGCAGGCTTCCAGCCCAGTTCCTTCTCCGCTTTTTCCGTGCTGTACGCAAGGTATCGCCCCATCAACCAGGTGGCGTATCGGCTGATCAGCGGAGGATCTTTGCGGGCACGAAGCCGTCCTTGAGCCTCGAACAAGAACGCCGCGCCGAAGACCAGGCGATAGGGGAGCCGGCGCTTGATCCGAGGCACTCCGCAAGCCTCGGCGAACAGGTTGAAGAACTCAGCCTGCGTGATGGGCCCCTGGTTGGTGACGTTGTATGCCTCACCCACGGAATTCTGGTGGGTGGCCGCAAGAATCGCCGCATCGGCCACGATCCCGGCGTACACAGCGCTCAACGGATTGTCACCCGTGCCGATGAGCCGAACCTGTCCTCGACGTAAACGATGGATTAATCGTTGAGTCGTTGTTCGGTCTCGCTCGCCGTAAAGCCAGCTCGGGCGAATGATGGTGAGGGGCAGTCGATCACGGTCGGCGGCTCGCCATAGGATCCGCTCGCACTCCACCTTGCTCCAGGTGTAATAGTCCCAGGGCCGCCAGAGATTCTGCCCCAGGGGGGCGCTCTCCGTGATGGGAGGTCCCCCTTCAGCGGGATGGCCGTAAGCACTCGTCGAGCTAATATGAACGAAGCGGCGAATACTCGCCCGGGCGGCCGCACCCGCGAGATTCTCCGTGGCGTCGAGACAGCCTACCTTAAACTCGGCCCATGTTCCCCAGTCGCCGACTTTTGCCGCCGCGTGGTAGAGCGCATCAACGCCCTCCAGGGCTTTGCTCAATTTAGGCTGGGGATCGGAGAGATCTCCACGAACCAGCTCAACGCCGAGCGACTCCAGGAAATGAGTGTCGCTACCGGGTCGTACAAGGGCACGGACGGTCCGCCCTTGCGCAACCAGACGCTCGGCTAGATGGCTGCCGAGCAATCCCGTTCCACCTGTAATGAAGTCGCACTCGGGCACCGCCGTTCCATCCCTTCCGCAAAACACTCATTTTATCCCTCGCCATGATTTTTCGACAAGGATGGGCCCTATTCCCCAACAAGCTTGCCGAAGTTGCCGCCGAACGCTGCGAAATGACGCCTTTTCTGCTCCTAACCTCATTGCGAAAAAAATCGATAGGGAAGATGGGACAATCGCCTGTCCGGTTATCAGAGTGCCGTATGCGCCGCGCCTAGATGTCCTGATGTTCAGTGTGAGCGCGAGACGCGTTGGCTGGCCAGTCGAATCAGACTCTGGCGCCCAATGGCGGGAACCACCATGCCGGAAGAAACCATTGATCCAGGTCTGCTCGAGCAGACAAAGAACCAGATCCGCAAGCTGGTGGCGGAGATCGCCGATCTCGCCGAGTCCGACATTCAGCCCGCTGATTTTTACGTGGAGTTCCTCAACCGCGCCGTGGCCGCTGTGGCGGCATCCGGTGGTGCGTTTTGGCTCCTCGATGGTCGGGGCAGCATCAAGCTGCAGCATCAGCTTGAGTTCCGCTTGACCGGACTTCTTGACGGCCGAGTGAAGACTCAACCGCACGATGCCTTGTTGGGCTGCATGATCCAGGCCTCGCAGCCGCAAATCATCCCTCCCGGGGCGACGATCGAAGGGATGCCCAACGCGGGTAATCCCACCCCGTTCTCGTTGATCATCGCTCCCTTGATGGTCGACAAGCAGGTCGTCGGTCTGATCGAGATCCTCATGGATCCGACCCGGCGAGCGGCCACGCAAAAGAGCACGCTGCGATTCGTCAGCGACCTTTGCGACCTCGCGGGAAACTACCTCAAGAATCGCCAGATGCGACAGATGATGTCGCAGCAGCGACTCTGGAACCAACTGGAAGGGTTCACCCACCAGATTCACGGTTCGCTCGACCTCAAGGAAACCTCGTACGCAGTGGCCAACGACGGCAAGCGCCTCGTGGGATGCGACCGCTTGAGTGTTGCCCTCAAGGTCGGCGGCCGCGTCATGGTTGAGGCGGTCAGCGGTCAAGAGGTCGTCGAACAGCGTGCGAACCTGATTCGCGAACTGACCCGCCTTTGCAAGGTGGTGATCCGTTCGGGTGAAGACCTTGTCTACACGGGCAATACCGAGGGCTTCGCTCCCGACATTCGCGACGCCCTGGAAATGTACGTCGACGAGTCGGGTTCCAAGGCCGTCATCGTCACGCTGCTGCACAAGCCGGAAAGCGAGCCGAACAAGGAAAAGGTGCCCTTCGGCTGCCTGGTGGCGGAGCAGATCGGCGACGAGATGGCGCCGACGGATGCCCACGCGAGGACCGAAGTGGTTTCGAGGCACTCCTCGACGGCCCTTTGGAACGCTCGCGAGCACGACCGCATTTTCCTGCTTCCCATGCTCAAGGCGATTGGTTCGCCCTGGCGGTTCTTCCGCGGGCGGACCTTGGCCAAGATCCTTGCGGTGATCTGTCTGCTTCTGGGTGTGATCGCCGCTCTTGCCTTCGTGCCCTGGAAGTTGACCATCGAGGGGCGAGGTTCATTGCTCCCCGAGCGTCGCCGGATCACTTATGCACCTCTTCAAGGGACGGTCGTCGAGGTCCCTGTCTCGCACGGTCAAGTCGTCCATGAAGGGGACTTGCTGGTGCGGCTGGAGAGCAAGGAACTCGAAAAAGAGCTGAAGCAGCGCATCGCGGAAAAGCAGAAGGCCGTCTCGCAGCAGACCCACCTTCGCCAGCAGGCCCAGGTTGCCCGGACCGGCCGGCGTGAGGAACTGATTCAAATCAGTGGTCAGGAGCAAGAGGCGAAGATCACGGCGAAGAGCGCCGAGGAACAGATCGCGATCATCAACGAACAGCTTGAAACGTTGAAAGTGGTCGCCCCCCAGACCGGGATCATCACCACCTGGGAAGTTAAGAAGAACCTCGTCGGCCGTCCTGTCGAAATCGGACAGGAGCTGGTCACTGTCGCGGCCATCGACGGCGAATGGGTTCTCGAGGTTGACGTCCCTGACGACGACATGGGACCCATCTTGGCTGCCCAGAGCCGGCTCGAGAAAGAGATCAAGGCGGGTAAGAAGCCCGTGGGTTCACGGCTTTCCGCCTACTTCGTCACGGCGACCGATCCGGAACACCGGTATCAGGGGTATGTCGTGCGAATTTCGTCCAAGGCCGAGTTGGTGGAAACCAAGCACGTTGTCAAAGTGACCGTGGGCTTCAGCAAGGACGTTCAAAAAGACTTCCTCGCCCACAAGGTCGAGCTGCGAAACGGAGCCGAAGTCCGGGCCCGCATCAACTGCGGTGAGGCTCGCCTGGCTTACGTCTTGCTCCGAGACGTGGTGCACGTCTTCTACGAAACGGTCCTGTTCCGGTGGCCGTTCTTGAAGTGACCTTATCGTTCTGGTGGCGGAGCCGAACCCCTCGCCATAGGGAACCTTGGCGATGGCTGGCTCCGCCTATCCAACCGCTCCGTCTCCGCATCAATGATCAGACGCTTATTCCAAATGAATGAGTTCCGGAGGCTCGCCATGTTCTTCCCGAAGAAATCCGCGGCGTTGGCCGTGGGCTTCGTAACCACGCTGTCACTCGCATCACTCGGCCAGGACTCTGCCCCGGTGACTCGTGGTGGAGAGACCCTGATCGTCGACGATGCCAACATCGACTGGATTGAGAAGTCGGATGTGGCGGCTCTTCGCGAAGGCGTGATCGAGACCATGGAACTCGACGCCGGAATGACGGTCGCCAAGGGGAAGGAAATCGGCGCACTCCATCGTGAGACTGCCGACCTCACCGTGCGAAAGGCCAAGCTGGCCGTCGACGGTACCGCCGCCGAACAGAAGGCCATCGCTCAGCGCGACCTGGCCGTGGCGATCGTCGCCACCAACGTCCGCCTCAACCAGCGCGGCAAAGACATGGTCTCGCAGGAAGAAATGCGCAAGGCCGAGGCGGAAGTCAAAGTGGCCGAGGCCATGCGGCTCGAAGCCATTGAGAAACGCAAGCTCGACACGGCCGACCTCGCGTTGGCCAAGCAGGCTTTGCTCGAGCACACCATCGTCGCTCCGTTCTCCGGCGTGGTTCTGGAGCGGCTCAAGGTTCCCGGCGAAAGCGTGCGAGCCAACGAAGCAGTCGTTCGCCTGGGGAACCTGGATCGAGTGAGAGGTTGGGCGTTTGTTCCCCTCGAATATGCCTATCGCGTGAAGGAAGGGCAGATCGTCGAGCTGCAACCGCGACTGGTCGGTACCCGAGGTGCCCAATTGCCCATCGAACAGAAGAAGTTCCGGGGCAAAATCACCTTCGTGGACCCTCAGATCCAGGCGATTGCGGAGACGGCGGTCCGTATCTTCGCGGAGTTCGATAACAAGAATCATGAGCTTCGCCCGGGATTGAAGGCCGTGATGACCATCTACCTTGACGATCCCCCGGCCCCGGCGGTGGGAGCACGAACGAATCCTTGATTCGTTCGCGCTGTTCTCGACTAACGGGCTGAAGGCCGAAGCAACTCGCTTGGCAACAAGAGAGAATTCGGCCCTCAGCCTCTGGAAAAACGACCGTCCACTGGCCTGCTTTTGATGCTGTTACGGTGATGTCCGCCTTCCCACCTGAGCCGAGGGCTGCCGACCGATGAGTTCCGCCCCTACCATGTCTCCCGGGGCCCCGATGGGGCAAGCCGCCGAGCACCTTCGGGTTAAGCTCCGGCCCGATCTCATCGTGCAGCCGCAGTTCTATGAAGGGATGACGCACTACGTCATCAAGGACCCCATCGCGCTCAAGTACTTTCGATTCAAGATCGAAGAATACTTCCTTCTCCAGCAGCTTGACGGCAAGAACAACCTGCAAGACGTCAAGCGCGCCTTCGAACGGAAGTATCGTCCGCAGACGATCTCCATCGACGACTTGATTCGGTTCACCGCTCAGCTTCACGAAGCCGGCCTGGCCCTGATCGATAGCCCGGAGCAAGCCAAGGTCCTCATCCGGCGCCGTCGCAAGAACCGTTGGAAGAAGGTCTGGCAGTTCCTGGCGAACATCCTCTACATCAAGATCCCGGTCATCGACCCCGAAAAGCTTTTGACCGGGATGTATCCCTACTTCCGCTGGATTTACACCCCGTACTTCGTCACCTTCAGCGTCGGCATGATGCTGGCCGCACTCACCTTGGTGGTCAGCCAGTGGTCGACCTTTAGCGCTCGTCTTCCCGACTTCCAAAGCTTCTTCAATTGGCGAACGATCTTTTACTTCTGGATAAGTTTGGCGATCATCAAGATCATCCACGAGTTTGGGCACGGTCTTACCGCCAAACACTTCGGTGGTGAAGTTCACGAGATGGGGATGCTCTTTCTCGTGCTCACACCCGCGCTCTATTGCGACGTCACCGATAGCTGGCTCTTGCCCAACAAGTGGAAGCGAATCTGGATCTCGGCGGCAGGTATCTACGTCGAGTGCTTCCTCGCCAGTCTTGCAACCTTCGTCTGGTGGAATACTGAGCAAGGCCTGTTGAATAGTTTATGTCTTGCGACGATGTTCATCTGTTCGGTGAACACGATCTTGTTCAACGCCAACCCGCTCTTGCGCTATGACGGCTATTACGTGATGGCCGACTGGCTCGAGGTTCCGAACCTGCGAATCAAGAGTGCCCAGTTCTTCACCTATCTGTTTCAGGAGAAGGTTCTCGGCCTTGAGATTCCGGTGCAGAGCTACATGCCGCGGGCTCGCCGGATCTTGTTCATCTTCTATGCGATTGCCAGCTATCTGTATCGCTGGGTTGTGACCTTCAGCATCTTGTTTTTCCTTTACAAGTTTCTCCAGCCCTACAAGCTGGGATCGATCAGCGCGATCATGGCGGTTGGTTCGCTGGTTCCGCTTGTTGGTATGCCGGTGTATCAGTCGATCAAGTTCATCCGCACCCCTGGGAGGTTGCGAAAGGTGAAAAAGGCAAGGGCGGCCGGCTTCGCGGCAATCGTCGTGGCTACATTGGCCGGAATCCTCCTGATCCCGACGCCGCTTCGGGTCCAGGGGACGTTGGTGTTGACCGCGGCGAGACCTGAGGAAGTCTACGCGGAATCCCCAGGCCGACTTGTCGAGTTGAATGTTCGCGACGGTCAGTGGGTCAAGAAAGACACCATCCTGGCGAAGCTCTCCAACCCGGAGAAGTCTCGTGAGCTGCTTCAAATTCAGGAGCAGCAGGGGACAAACTTCGTCAAGGCGGTATGGTTCAAGACCAGCCCGAACAACGAGCATCGTGCAATTGCAACACAGCACGACGCGATGGCTCGCGACCTCGAGCCGGCGATCGAAAAGGTCGTCGAGCAGATTAGCAAGCTGACGCTGGTGGCTCATCGCGACGGCATGGTCATGGGGGTTCCTCACCCCGAGACCGTGGGGCAGTGGGTCAAGCCAGGGAAGCCCTTCTGCGAAGTTGGCGATCCGCACAACTTGGAAGCGCACTTGATCTTGGATCAGTCGGACATCGACTTGATTCGCGTCAATCGTCGAGCCTGGATCAAGATCTACGGCGACTCCGAGATCACGTTCAAGAGCCGGGTGTCGGAAGTGGCTCCGAAGAATCGTGACGAGATTCCGCCCGAGCTTTCAAATCTCGCGGGGGGAGAAATTGCCACGAAGCAAGACCCCAAGACGAACGCCGCCAAACCGTTGACGGCCGTCTGGGAAGTCATCATCCCTCTCGACAACCCTGACCTGCTGCTTCAGCCTGGCCTCCGAGGCTTTGCCAAGATCGACGGCGGAACCTCCACGCTCGGCTGGTGGCTCTGGCGGCTCATCGCCAAGACGTTCCACTTCACGCTGTGAGACTCCGAGAGCCGCTTATCGGTTGCTGGCAGATCTGACCATCGAGCCCGACGGACGCCTCATTCGAGTTGTCCGTCGGGCTTCCTTGTTTGGGCGGGAACGGTCGGGGCTTCCTCGGTGGCGTGGACCTCTCGGTCCCCATCCGGATCACCTGGGTGCGATCCCCATTCTGCGGAACTTCATGCCTTCGGTTTGCCCACGCCGATCGCAACCGACCACGTTGTTGAGGCGTTGAAGGTTGCCTGGCCGAGCGCATCCGCCTCCTCAGCGAGAGCCATATGATAGAGCGTCGAGGCGATCAATGAGGCTCGCCCCGCGTCGCGCTTCAGTTCTCCATCGAGCAGAGTCACGAGCAGCCGGCCGACGTTGGCCTTGTCCGGTGTCCCGGCGCTCTGCCGCAACATGTCCGCGACGTCCTGCGGATAGCGGTTACACGCGAGCGACACGTCGTAGAGCACCACGAGAGGCGATTCCTCGCGGAGGATCTGCGCGTCGGACCATGCGATGACCTCATCGACGTCGCATATACCGAACTCCAACGCTTTTGCCAGGGCCTCGGCCTCATCGCGCAATCCCGGCATGGCAAGGGCTCTCCGACGTTTCACGGGCGCTAAATCTCGGAGCAGACGGGGCATCCGCGGCCGGGGTGATCGCGGTTAGCCTGTGTGCTTGACAACCAGGGCGGAGCCAGCACCCGAGACATCCCCGGAGCCGACCCGCGACCTGTGCGGCCAGGCCGTGGATGCGGCGACATAAATTCCGGGTGAGGGGAGGAACGGCCAAAGCGCACGGACAGAGAAGTCCAGACCGTTGCTGGGAGGTTACTCAGCCTAAAACCGCCGTGAGACTGAGAGCGCGTTGAGCCCCCTTGAGGAGGAGCTGTCTCTCGGCCGCCTCCCAGCGGGGAAGGAGGGACGTCGTGATAGGCTTCACGACGCTCCCGATGCGCGGGCCCTCGCTCGGCAGCGCTATGGCGCCCGAGGTGGCCCTACGCTTCTTCAACGGCCCATGCGACTTCCATCATGTCCACGATCTGCGTGGCCAGGTTTTGGCACGTGTGATAGAAAGCCGTGAGGGTCGTTTCGCCAACTTCGGGGGCGAAGTTCACCGTTTCGGCGATGACCGTGGGGGCTCGATTCTTCTCGAAGTCGAGCGGCGGGTTGTGGATCCAGTTGACCGTGGCGTTCACCATGGTCGTGAGCTGACGGGGCATATTGTCGGGGTTTTCGACAACCGTGTTCTTGTCGGCGTAGTTGATCGTTCCTTCGAGGATCGTGTCCCCTTCTTCGAGAGTTCCCACGACCTTATAGGGCGTGCGCTTCTCGATCTCCTTGATCGTCAGTTCGGTGAGCTGCAACTGGATGTCGCGTCGGAACGAGAGCGATCGGAAGACAGGGACATATACCGTACGAATGCTGGTGTCATAGGGAGCGCGGATCGAGTAGCCGCAACCTGCCTCGCCGGCCAGGAAGAGAGCAGCGAGTCGAAGTAAGTCGCGACGCGAGGGATGAACGGTCGCATTTTTTCGGGAGCTCATGCAGACCCTCCTTGGAGATCGAGCCGTTGGTCCGAAGACATCAACGAGACGATCAATTCATGCCGCCCATTCCACCCATACCCATGCCGCCCATACCCATACCACCCATGCCCATGCCATTCATGCCGTTCATACCGCTGCTGAAGGGGTCGGTGGTTCCTGGCTGAGTCATGATCTTGCTGGGGGAGAACTCCTTACGGGGGAGCTTGGCGAGCGAGGCGAGCTCGACCTTGGACTTCGCGGCCCACGAACTCTTCGGCCAGCGCTGACGCACCTTACCGAAGTAATATTCCGCCGAGGTGACTTTGCCGGTCCGGCGATAGTAACTGGCGATTGTGTATGTTTTTTCGGCTTCAGCGTCGTTGATGACATCAAGGGTGTGATAGAGCTTTTCGTTATCGGCTGGCCGATCCGGGAAGCTCGCCATCGTTTGCTTGATCAACTCGCGAGCCTTCTCCAGGCCGCTTCCATCGTATTCGGGCCCGAGGTAGGACTTGATTCTCGCGTCGATGGATGCGAGCTGAGCCTCCTGGACGAACGGGCTCTTGGGATGATCCGTAGAGAGTTGGTCGAAGTGCATGGCGGCCATTTCGTAGTCGCCATCGGACACATACTGGTTGGCGATTCGAAGTACGGCATCGTCAGCCAGCGGGCCGGTCGGGTCGTGGTGGCGCACATGCTCAAGAGCCTGAAGCGCGTTGCCGTGTGTGTCGAGAAAAGGCTGCCGGCCGTCGAAGCGAGAGTACCAGGGGAATTTCTTTTCCGCAGGCGTCTTGGGGTCTGCCTGAGCGAGCCAGATTTCGGCGATCGCGTACTCGCGGCTCACCATCTTCTCGATATATTCCGTTCCAGGATAATCGTGGAAGAGTTGTTCGAAGCTTGTATGAGCGGAGACATAATTGCCGCGCTGGTATTGGGCTTCCGCGACGTAGAACTGGGCCTGTTCTCCCCAGGGAGAACCTTTGCGATTCTTGGCGATGGTCTTGAAGGCGGTCTCTGCTTCCTGGAGCTTGCCCTGCTGGAAGAGGCGCTCGGCGGCCTGGAATTCGGCGGTCGCCTTGGGGTCGGACACCGTCTTCAAGGGGCTCCAGCCATCGGAGCCGAGAACGAGTGTGGAACGGGGCTCGGCGGCGGACGAGTAGGGGGTCTTCTTCGGCGTGAGCCAGCGAGCCATCAGGTTCCGGTCATCGCCGACTTCTTCCTTGGTTGGGGCCCGGGAGAGGGAGGAGTCTCGCCCCATGCGCCAGGCTGTCCACGTACTACTGCTACTCTGGCACCCGGAGGCCATCGCGAGGACCGCGAGCACAGCTCCGAGCCAGAGCCGTGGGCGCCGAGTACGGCTGAGTTCGGGATGCTGGTACGCCAAGTCCATCAATCAGACTCCGAGAAAAGGCAAAAGTCGGGGGCGGTGACCCATCAGATGGCTGATGATGCTCCCCAGAGTCGTCCGTACGGGAGCCAGGGTCGCCGGACTTGGGTCAAGTTCTCGCCAGCCTGCTCCTGGGCTGGCAAGAACTCGAATGGCCTCGAGAGTCCGTCCCGAGAGAGTCGCCACATGAGGTTGGCCTGGGCGGCAGTCTGGACAAAGGATTCCGCCCGTCGCCAACCCAAAGGCGAATGTATCTCCACGCGCCTCAACCACTTGACCGCAGTGCGCGCACGCATCGAGCACTGGCATCGAGCCTAACTCCCGCAGGCAAGCCAGTTCGAACCGGAGCACCCGACGCGACCTTAATAGCGAATCACCCAGTTGCCGCAAAGTAATCGCCGCCGCGTCGAACAGCTTGGGATGCGGATCGTGGAAGTCGGTCAGGTCCGACAACAGCTCGGCGATGTAATAGCCGGCATACAGGGCCGCCAGATCGCGGCGAAGTGATCCAAAGCGTTCGATAGGCGCGGCCTCTGTGATCAAATCGAGCGCCTCGGACGCCTTGTGCAACAACACGATATCGGAAACGCCTAGGAGGTCAAGGCCACCCTGGAACGGGGACTTCAGACGCCGGGCCCCTTTGGCTAGCCCCGAGACCTTACCGAGCTCACGCGTAAACAGGGTGACAACTGAGCTCGTCTCGAAGACGTCGGTAGAACGGATCACCAGCCCCAACGAGCGAACGGTAGCCACGAACCGGACTCCGAACGACGGCCCTCCCCGGCGCGGAAAGCGCGAGAGGGCTCGATCAACACCTATAAGAAACCAACAACCGAAGCATCGCGAGAACCCCGACCGCGGTTCTCGCGATGTATCTTACGGTCCGTGTTCGGCCCACGATCCTATTTCGGCCGCAAAGTGACCTTAAACCGCGGTCCTTTTCAAGGCGAAGTGCTGCCGACCGCGGCCGAAGGTTGAAGGTCCACGAGGACGCGACGGATCGTATGGTCGGCAACCTCGAGGATCGTGAACTCGACTCCGTCTTTTCGGAACGAGGCGCCGGGCTCGGGAAGGCGCCCCAAGGCATGGAAGGCCAGCCCACCGAGCGTCAGGTAATCGGCGTCGGTCGGCAAATGCAAACCGAGCCGCTCGTTAACGTGCTCGAGGGCCATGGTTGCGTCGATTTGATAACGGCTGGCTCCCAACGAGACGACATGGTCCGCGGGAGTCGGCGGATCATGTTCATCATCGATGACACCCACCAGTTGTTCGAGCAGATTCTCGAGCGTGATCAATCCCGACACGCCGCCGTACTCGTCGAGAACAATGGCAATCTGGGTGCGCCGGGATCGAAATTCGTTCAGCAGTTCGAACGCGTTCTTCGTCTCCGGGATGCAGTAAGCCGGGCGGACGAGCTTGCGCGGAATTACGGAATCCGGATCACCGTCCTCGGTCATGCGAGGGAAGAGATCCTTGGCATAAAGGATTCCAATGATGTCATCCCGGTTCTCTCCGAAGAGCGGGATGCGGCTGAGGCCCGTTTGCCGAAAAGTCTGCGCGGCTCCCCGCGCCGAGATGGACGAAGGGATCGACACGATCGACGCCCGGGGAGTCATGATCTCGGAGATGTCGCGCCGCGTGAGCTCGATGGCGTGTTGGAGCAACTGTCGCGCGGAGTCGGGAAGGTCGGCCTCGAGATCCTCGGGATCGTCTCCGTCCGCGGGAATCTCGACCTCGACACTGGCCGGCCGAGGGGTTTTGTCCGACGAACGGGTGAACTGCCGCACCAACTGCTCCACCAGGTTCCATCCAGCCGTGAAAGGAGCCGTGACCGTGCGGAGGAACCGGCAGCCAGGCCAGAGGGAGTCGATGACCCCTTCCGCGAAAATACGGCCGCCAACTCCGGCCAGCACGTAGCCAAGCGCTCCGACCGCGAGGGCGATCGCCACGACGGCTTCGGCAGCAAGATGAGGCGCAATGCGATCGGCAGTCACTCCGAGCATGGCGGCCAGCGTCAGACCGGTCACAACGGCGAGTGACTCGGCGGCACGTTCGGTCCGCTCATCGTAATGAGCCACTTCATCAGCGCGTTCGGGACGGCCACGCGCTGCGCACAGTGCCTCGAGCCGGCTTCGCGAATAAGTTCGAAAGGCCTTGGCCAACATGACCGAAACGAGGTGCGCTGCCAGGACCAAGAGGCCCAGGAACAACGTCGCGCCCAGATTTAGAGCGGCCACCGCGTACTCTCCCGTCCTGGAGTGTCGGTCTCGGCGAGTCCGAGCAGGGAAAACGTATTGGTTAGACCTACGCTGGTCAGGATCGCGTTTTCCCGCATACGGATCGTTTCACGATCCTCGACGGAGTGATCATCGTAGCCACAAAGGTGAAGCAAACCGTGGACCACATAGAGGGCGAGTTCCGGCCAAGCGGCGACCCCGGCCCGTTGAGCCATGTCCACCGCCATTTCCACCGAAACGACGAGCTCCCCCGTGAGGAGGGAATCTTCAGGGTCGGACATTGGAAAGGTTATCACATCGGTCGGCCAGTCATGTTCGAGATGACGCCGGTTGACTGAGTGGATTGTTGCATTGTCTACGAGAGCCAGGGAGATCGATGCCCGCTCAATTTTCTCTTCAACGAGCACCTGATGTACGAGGTGCACGAGAGCGTCGGGGTCGACCTGGAGGAAGCCCTGGGTATCGCTGATTTCGACATCGAAGTCGTTCACGATCGCGTCGGAGTCCATCAGGCGGTCCGCTGTTCGGGATATTTGACACGGCCATGGTAGATACCAATCAACGACTTGATCAGGCTTTCGCGAATCTCGCCGATCTCGCGAAGCGTGAGACCACATTCGTCGAACTGGCCATCTCGGAGGCGTTTTTCGATAAGGTCGCGAACCAGTCCTTCAATTCGCGCGGGGGTAGGCTCTGAGAGCGTGCGGCTGGCACTTTCGACAGCGTCGGCCACCATCAAAATCCCTGCCTCTTTGGTTTGAGGTTTGGGACCTGGATAGCGGAACGCTCGCTCCTGGATCGCGGCAGCGTCGGGGTTGCCGTCATTGCGGCGGTTGGCCTCGTGGTAGAAATACTCCACGAGCGTTGTACCGTGATGCTGCTCGATCAAGTCGATGATCTGCTCGGGCAGGTGGTGCTGACGTCCCAGATCGACGCCGTCCTTCACGTGTCCGATGATAATCAACGTGCTCATGGCTGGGGCCAAGTTCGCGTGCCGGTTGGCTGCGCCAGCCTGGTTTTCCACGAAGTAGTGGGGCTTGAGCATCTTGCCGATGTCGTGGAAATAGGCCCCGATGCGAACCAAGAGAGCATGAGCACCAATGCGCTCGGCGGCACTCTCGGCAATGGCTCCCACCGTGATTGAGTGGTTGTGGGTTCCCGGAGCGCGGCGGACGAGTTCCTGAAGCAGTGGGTGCGTGATGTCGCCCAATTCAAGCAAACTGATGCCGGTCACGATACCAAACGAATTTTCAACGAACGGCAGGCTACCCCCCAGGAAGAACCCTGCCATAAGCCCCCAGCCGGCACGCCAAAGGCTATCGCTGGCGATCAGGCTCAGAGGCTGGTCTTGCCAGAGTCCTGTTGCCCAACTGAGCAAGAAATAGCCCATGGCGGCGGTTGCGCCGACCTTAATGAGCTTGGTGCGAGTGCGAACTTCGTTGAGTGTCAGGGCTCCGGCCGCCGTTCCCCCCATCAAAACGAGGAAGTGAGCGATGCCTGTCCCCAGCGCGAAGGTTGTGAGCAGCGAAAGTGCGAACGTCACCATCAAGGCGAAATGCGGGTTGTAGGCGATCGCGAGGATCATGGTCGCGATCGCCACGGGTATCAACTCCGCATCCCAGGGCTGGAGCGAGACGAGCCGCACCAGGGCGATAGAGACCACAACCAGGCCACAGAGCGCGGCGATCCGCCGGAGGTCGACAGCGATTTGGGGCTCGTGCCGGACGATGTAATACCCGGTGAGTGCGAACAAGGCCGCGACGATCAGCACGATTGAGCCGGCTCGACGAATCTTCTCTCCAACAGTGAGCCTCGCCTTCGCGGCGTCATGTTCGAGCCGTAGCAGGATGAGCTGCTCTTCCTCGATCTTTTGGTCCTGCTCGACGAGCACGTCTCCCTGACGGTAGGTGTCGTAAACGTCCTTGACGCGATTTCGGGAAAGCTCGCGTTGGCGGTTCGTGTACTGCTCTTCGTAGGTCAGGGTAGGAGTTCCCGCGAGCTTTTCCGCCAGCAGGCGGAAGAGGATCGAGCCGAGTTGCTGCGAGCTGAAAGCCGAGACGAACTCGCGATAGACGGGCCCTTCGGGCTTGGCGACCCGCTCGGGCACGACCCGTTCGCGAGGGACGTCGTGAGCTTCGTCGGGACCTTGGCCCAGCGAGCGCACGGAGAGAGTCCGGCTCGACTCTTCGTGCCGGGGGAGCGTGTCATAACCGAGAACACCGTCGCGAAGGAGCGGGACAAACGCCTGGGTAAGCTGCTTATGAACGGCGTCTCGCCGTTCAGGGGTTTCCGTCGCTTCCTTAATTTCCTCGAAGGCCTCGGCGTTGAGCTTCCAGGTCGCCCGAAGATTGCCCGGCAATGAGTCCAGGGCGGGAGCCTTGGTGATCGCCACGATCAAGTCGTCGAGCCGCTCGGCAAGGTCGCGGGTTGGCGCCGGGTCGTTGACCATCGACAGCGGCACCTGGTCGATTTCCGCTTGGCGCTCGGAGTTGGTCTTCTTTTGATTCAAACGCTTGAATTCGGGGACGTTGACCCGGACTTCGCGGTTGGGACGCTGACCGAGACGAAACGTGAAAGGGGGCCCGGAGCCGTGTACGATCGCGGCGGTGGCCAGTACGGCCACGCCGACGACGGCTAAACGTGCAAGCCGGTTTCGCTGCCTGGCTTGTCGTCCTTGTTGGAGGGCGATCGGGTTGGTGGGCCGGAGTTGGGCCCGGGAAAGTTTTGAGCGACGTTTACCAAAGCTCATGGAAGCATCTCAAGCATGCGTGGTCAACGGGAGCAATTCCCATCCCACGCCGGGATGCACCGGGCCGACTCCGGCACGGCTGCGGCAAGGTGATTCACCTAGCCCCGTCTCATCCCGGGACGGAACGGCCTGCCTCAGGAGTTTGCTTCGGTTCGCCGGCGCTTGTCGCGCCGGGATCGAACTCCCTGGCCGGCTCTGTGTTTTCGTAAGCGTTGACGATGGCTTGGACTAAGGGGTGCCTGACGATGTCTTTTTGGTCGAGCCAAACGACGCCCACTCCGGGAACATCGCGAAGGCGGTCAACCGCGTCCGCGAGACCGCTCGGCGTGGCGGGAGGGAGGTCCACTTGCGTGACATCCCCCGTCACAACGATGCGGGCATTCTGTCCCATGCGCGTCAAAAACATCTTCATCTGCATGACTGTGGCGTTCTGGCCTTCATCAAGGATGATTACAGCGTCATTCAGAGTCCGTCCCCGCATGTAGGCCAGAGGAGCGATCTCAATGAGGTCGTTCCCCATGTAGCGACGGATCTGATCGTAATCCATCAAATCATGAAGCGCATCGAGCAGTGGGCGAAGGTAGGGATTGATTTTGGCTTCAAGGTCGCCGGGAAGGAAGCCGAGATGCTCCCCCGCCTCGACGGCCGGGCGAACCAGGACGATCTTCTTGATTTTACCACGACGCAGCGCGGAAACAGCCATGGCGACCGCAAGATAGGTCTTTCCAGTTCCGGCAGGACCCACGCAGAAGACTAATTCTCTGTCGCGTAAGGCTTTGAGGTATCGGGTCTGACCGTCGGTCCGAGCCCGAACAATACGGTTGCCCTCGCGAATCTCAACCTGGTCCCCCTGTTCGGGGTCGTTGGCTCGCTGGGCCTTTTCGATGGCGTCGGCCACTTCTTCCGAGGAAATCGCACGCTTCTTCCGGTGAAGGGCGCGGAGCTCTTCGAAAACAAGCTTCGCCTGGTCAACCCGATCACGCTCCCCTTCGACTCGGACCTCGCCATGCCGGGCGAGAACCTTTACGCCGAGAGAGTCGCGAATCTGTCGGAGAAACTGGTCCCGGCTGCCAAAGACGGCAAGCTCTTCCTCCTGACCGTCGAGACTAATTGTAACTTCCGACATGCCTCGCCTTTCGTCGGCCTTGACCTGAAGGCTCGGGTCGCATTCGGGTTTCAAAAACCAAAGGACCCTCAACCGACGGTCTCTATTATGGATCATGAGCCTCGCAAAAGGCAATGTCTTGTCGGGGGGCCATAGGTGCACTCCACGACGTCGAGATCACGCACGAAGCTCACGCGTGCGGAACGCACGGAACGGACCCGAGACATCCCTTGACCCGGGGAAGCTCGATGAACGACACCCGAGATGGTTTCAAGGACCAAATACGAGCCAGTAAGCGAAGGCCACAGGGGCCGCGAAAAGGAGTGAGTCGAGCACGTCCAGGACGCCCCCAAAACCGGGGACGGCGGCTGACGCGTCTTTGCGTGAGCAATCGCGCTTGATCATCGACTCCATCAAGTCCCCGAGCTGGGCCGCGGCCCCCACCAGGAGTCCAAAGCCTGCCGCGGCGGACCAACTCAATGTCGGAACCCCCAGCGCAAATCGGGCCACCGCCGCGACGATCAAGGAGGCGATCACCCCCGCGATCAAGCCGCCAATGGCTCCTTCAATGGTCTTGTTAGGGCTGATCTGAGGCCAAAGCTTGTGCTTCCCCGCGATGCGCCCCAAGGTGTAAGCACCCGTGTCCGAGCCCTTGGCGGTCGCGATAAGAAACGCGAGCGGCAAAACCCCGTGAAACTTCCCATCAAACCACCGCAGTTGAATGATGAAGCTTCCTAAAAGCCCAACATACGTGATCGCCAGAAGGCTCCCGGCAATGGAGGCCATGGTCGTACCCGGCTTGCGGAACTGCACGCTTTGAATCAAGAAGGCTCCCATGATGACCCCGGCAAACGCGAAGAGAGGCCAACCCAGGGCGCTTACGGGAAGGAGCGGATCATAGGTCAGCCGCTCGGCTACCTTTGGCTGGCTTCCCGTCCAGTTGGCGAGATGCGGGCCCCAGTTTGCGATCACGAGGGCCATTACCCCGCCGAAGACGGTGTTTCCCGACGAACGGATGCCGGTCCCCGCGAGCAGGCTGACCAACTCCAGCGAGGCCATGCCAAGCGACACGACGGCGAGCAAGAACCAAAGCGGATACCAGGGGAAGAGAAACTCGTCCGCACACAAGATGAAGAGGATCGCTGCCACCATCGAGAGGCCGAACGTCAGACGAGTACTAAGCATGGGGTACGGCTCTCGGACGAAAAGGACCCAAGGGATTCCACCGCGGGTACGCGGGGAGCGTTCGGTCGAGGAAGGAAGAACCCACTCCCGACAAACCGACCGCGGAGCGCGGTCTCAGGCACTCGACTCCCTTCAGAATCCTCCTTCGGACGGCTTGCACACTTACGTCGTGATGGCCGAAGGAAGGCCACCGAATTTCCGTTCGCGAGCGGCGAACGCCTGGCAGCCAGTGAGGAGATCATCTCCCCGGAAGTCGGGCCAAAGAACGTCGGTCACCCAGATTTCCGCGTAGGAAACTTGCCAGAGAAGAAAGTTGCTGAGTCGCATTTCCCCCGCGGTACGAATGAGGAGGTCGGGATCGGGCTGCCCGGCGGTCGAAAGATACGATGCAAAGATACCCTCGTCCACACGCTCAGGAGAAATTGTTCCCGCGCGAACATCCTCGGCCAACCTGCGAGCGGCGTCGGCGATCTCTGTTCGCCCTCCATAATTCACGGCCAGACAGAGGTTCATCCCCGTGTTGTTGGCCGTTTCCGAGGCGGTGCGATCGAATTCGTCCAGAACCTCGGCGGGCAGCCCTTCCCGGCGGCCGATCATCGTCAGCCGAACGTTCTGTTCCATCAACTCGCGACGTTCCACCACAAGGAAGTGGCGGAAGAGCCGCAACAGGAACTTGAGCTCGCGAGGAGGGCGCTTCCAGTTCTCGACGGAAAGGCAGTAGAGCGTCAGTTGCTCGAGTCCGAGACGGCAGCCTTCCTCCACGACGGCACGGACGCTCTGGATACCGCGACGGTGCCCGACAATGCGCGGGAAGCCGCGATTTTGAGCCCAGCGCCCATTTCCATCCATGATGATGGCGATGTGCCGGGGCAACTGCTCTGGTCGCAGCCCGACCGCAGCGATTCGCGTTCGCCCTTCTTCGGAGATCGAGACGTTCGTCATGGCTCCTGTCAGTTCCGTTCGTCGGTGGAGGAGAATCGGGGAAATCACGACGCCGAGCCCGAGTCGCCCTTACTTACTGCCATTCTCCAACACGATCGTTTGCCGGCGGTCGGGGCCGACGGACACGATCGAGACCGGCACACCCACCTGCTTCCCAATGAAAGTCACATACTCGCGGGCCGCGGCGGGAAGCTCGTCCCAGGATCGAATACCCGTCAGGTCGTCCGACCAGCCTGGGAAAGTCTCATATACGGGGCGGCATCGCTCCAGGTCGGCAAGTTGCCCTGGCATGTCACGGACCGTTCGCCCATTGTCCCTTTCGTAGGCGACGGCGACCCGGACCTCTTTGAGACCACTCAGAACATCGAGCAGCATCACGGAGATCTCGGTCGACCCGCTCACCTGGGCGGAGTACCGAGCGGCGACGGCATCAAACCAGCCGCACCGGCGCGGACGCCCAGTCACGGTTCCATACTCGCGGCCGATCTTGCGGATGCGCTCGCCGATCTCGTCGTTGAGTTCCGTCGGGAAGGGACCACCGCCGACGCGCGTGGTGTAGGCCTTCACGATGCCGATCCAGCGGTCGATATGGCGGGTCGGCATGCCTGACCCCGCCGCAATGCCTGCTGCGCTGCTGTTTGAGCTGGTTACGTAAGGATAGCTGCCATGGTCGATGTCGAGAAGCGAGCCCTGGGCCCCCTCGAAGAGGAGTCGCTTCTTGTCGCGAACGGCCTGGTGCAGCCAGCTCGTGGTGTCGCACGTGTAAGGGCGGAGGCGCTCGGCATATTCCAGATACTCGTCGGCCACGGCCGTTGCATCCAGCGGCTCGTAGTCAGTGAGCATGGCGGACAGCAGCCGATTCTTGTATTCGATGATCCGCGCGAGGTGCTCGCGGAAGCGGGCGGGGTGATAGAGATCGCCCACTCTGACCCCGTGGACCCGGCCAACCTTGTCGCGATAGCAAGGTCCAATGCCGCGCCGGGTTGTGCCGAGGTGGTCCGCCGCCGAGGCTGATTCTTCGGTCAACCGCTCTTCGGCGAGGTGATAAGGCAGGATCACGTGGGCGCGGTCGCTGACGTGCAGCCGGTTGCCGAAGTCGACCCCTTGGCTCGAAAGCGTTTCCACTTCACGGAGCAGGGCGGGGGGGTGGATGACCACGCCGTTGCCGATGACGCACTCGATCCCCGGCCGGAGAATACCCGTGGGAATCAGCGAGAGCTTATACGTCACGGAATCCACGACCACGGTGTGGCCGGCGTTCGCGCCTCCCTGGTAACGCACGACGGCATCGTGTTGGTCACAGAGCAAGTCGACGATTTTGCCCTTGGCCTCATCTCCCCACTGCAAGCCCACTACGCAAGTCGAAGCCACGGCAAGTCATCTCCATTGCGAAAGCGCGGCCGCCTTAAGAAAGAGGACCGCTTTGGATTGCAAACTCAAAGTAACGTCATCGCAGAGCCCCGTCAATCCGCGCAAGAGGCGGGGCTTTGGAAGGAATTTAACGGCAAGTCACTCGCCCAGCGGGCGAAGATTTTCTCGCACGACCAAGGGATTCTTCAATAGCCAACACCTGAAACGAGCCGCGACCCCTTTCTCGCACCGGCTTTGGCAACTCAGCCCATCATGCTGCGGAACTCGTCAAACAGGTAATGGCTATCGTGAGGACCCGCCGAGGCCTCCGGGTGGTACTGCACGCTGAAGACCGGAAGTCGAGAATGGCGCAGGCCTTCCAATGTCTGGTCATTGAGATTGACGTGACTGGCGATGACGTCGCTGGGGAGCGACGCCGGATCGACGGCGAACCCATGGTTCTGCGTCGTGATCTCAACCTTCCCACTCTTCTCGTTCCGAACCGGATGATTCGCGCCGCGGTGGCCGAATTTCAGCTTGAAGGTCTTCCCCCCGAAGGCCTGGCCCAAGAGCTGATGGCCGAGGCAGATACCGAAGATGGGAATCCCTTGCTGGTCGGCGGCCGAACCAATCAGGGTCTTCAAGGTGGACGTTGCTTCCGCGAGCGCACCGGGATCGCCGGGGCCGTTCGAGATGAAAATTCCGTCCGGCTTTCTTTCGAGGATCGCGGCGGCAGGGGTGGAGCCCGGAACCACGGTCACTCGGCAACCAATGTCCACAAGGTGGCGGGGGATGTTCCACTTCATGCCGAAGTCGAGCGCCACCACGTGCGGCCGCCGTTCGCCGTTCTTCGCGTCAGCGCGATTCCGAGCGCTCTCAGGCGCGATCGCGTAGGTGGCCTCGAGGCCGGGCTCCCAGGCTATCGACTCGCGGGGCATTACTTCGCGGGCGAGGTCTCTGCCGACCAATCCCGGGCTCGCTTTGGCCTTGGCCACCAGGCTTGCGTCGTCCAGATCGCTTGTCGACAAGATCCCCTTCATGGCCCCTTGCTCTCGGGTGAGCAAGACCAATTCGCGTGTATCAATGCCTTCGATGCCAATAACCCCATGTTCTTTGAGGTAGGCGTCGAGCGAGGTCTTCGAGCGATAGTTGCTGACCACGCGGCTGAGTTCGCGGATGACGAAACCCCGCACCCAGGGATGTGCACTCTCAGCATCATCAATGTTGATGCCGTAGTTGCCGATCTGGGGGTACGTCATGGCGACGATCTGGCCGTGATAGGACGGATCCGTAAGAATCTCCTGATACCCGGTCATGCTCGTGTTGAAGACGACCTCACCGTCTATTTCCCCGTCAGCACCGAAGGCTCTTCCTGTGAAGACCGTGCCGTCCTCCAACGCAAGCTTCGCAAGTCCCATGGATTCGTCCAGTTCCCCCTGTTCGACGCAGGTCGAAAACCATCAAGCGATCCAAAGTTCGCTGCGCAAGGCGCAGGCGTAACCCTCAAGGCGCTTCTCGCGCTCGTCCTAGTATAGAGGATGGGGATCGCTGGAGACTAGTAGGAGATGGGATGTGTCGCCGTTTCTCGCCTGGTGGCAGGGCTTGTGAACGATGCCGACCAGGCGAAAACGTCAGTCAGGCGAGGTCAAAGAGCAGGACGGTCGAAGGCTCGAGCGCCTTGAAAGAAATTTCCGTTTCTTCGCTCACGGCCAGTCCATCGCCAGCCTTCAATTCGGTATCCCCCAGGCTGAGGGTTCCCTTCACCACTTGCAGCCAGGCATGCCGCCCCGGCTGCAACTCATAACGAAGTTCTTCCTCGGGCTCCAACACCGATTGAAAGAGCTTGGTGTCCTGATGGATCGTGACCGACCCCTCTTGGCCGTCATGCGAAGCCAACGCCTGCCATCGGCCTCGAGCCTGAGCTGGGTCGAACGGCTTCTGTTCGTAGCCCGGAGCGATCCCCTTGCGCTCGGGCAGGATCCATATCTGAAGCAAATGCACGGGGGCTTCGCTCGACGCATTGTGTTCGCTATGCAGGATCCCGGACCCAGCCGTCATCCGTTGAACTTCCCCCGGCACGATGACAGACCCGTTACCGAGGCTGTCTCGATGCGCCAGGGAACCTTCGATGACGTATGTGAGGATCTCCATGTCGCGGTGACCATGCTCAGGGAATCCCGCGCCGGCACCAATGTGGTCTTCATTGATGACCCGCAACGAACGGAAGCCCATGTGGCGAGGGTCAAAGTAGTTGCTGAACGAGAACGTGTATTGCGTGTCAAGCCAGTCATATCGTGCATGCCCACGCTCTGACGATCGCCGAACGGCAAGCATTGCTCGGTCCTTTCTCAAAATCCGCCCGCTCATTGACGCCAGCGTGTGACGCTCGCTGAGGAGCAGGTCCTAAGCGGGTAGTCAAAGGGGAAGCCTCATCGGTTCCCTTCCACCTCCACTCGCCATTAATTGTACGTCATAACGATTATTGTTTCAACAGGCAAATTGCAATCGGCTCTTTCTGACGGGTTTGCAAGCCTGCTTGTGAGGGCCCCGCATTTCAAAATCGCGCTTGGTCTGAAGAACTCGATTCTGCTACAGTTGTCATACGATTGGGAGGTCGGTTCGTAGGTTGTTCCAGGGTGTCAGCCCTTAGGCCAGGCGCGAGGTTCATCTTATGGCTCTCAGTTTCCCGAGGCTGCGCTTTAATCTCCGCACGCTCCTTGTGCTGGTTGCTTGCTGCGCCCTTTCTACCTGGGTAATGCTCTTCTTTCTCAGCCCGACGTGGCGATTCGCTCGGCAATTGCAAGCGAGCCAACCCGCGACGGCTCGGCGCGAGGCTGCGATCGCTCTGGGGTATCACATTCCCCCTTGGGAAAGGAATCGGGCCATTCGCCTCCTCGTGAATGCCATGAATGATCCCAGCCCTCGCGTTCGTGAATGTGCGGCAGCGGGACTGTCAGCGCACGGCAGAGCTGCCGAGCACACCGCTCCCCAACTCGTGGCGCTCTTGGGTGATCGAGACTCTGGAGTCCGTTTCTCGGCGGCGGCAGCCCTGGGGTTGGTGATCGGCTCCGAAGGAAATGGGCATGCCATCGCCGTTCCTGGACTGCTTCGCACGTTGCAGGATCCCAAGTCGGAAGTCCGCCTTTCCGCCGCTCTTTCTCTCTTCGACAACGGCGAGGTCCAAGCGGCGACCCAGACGTTCGCTTCGATCATGGGGGGCAAGGAAGCCCATCTCCGCTCGCGAGTTGAATCGCTAAAACCGCGCCTCATGGGCAAAGCACTTGTTCTCATTCCCGGCCTGATCCAGATGACAAGTGACGAGGATCCACAGACGCGAAAAGGTGCCCTCGAACTCCTCCTGCAACTCGCTCCTCCCTCGATCGTGAGAGCCGCTTTCCGGCGTGCGTGTGATGATAAGGACGCTGATATTCGCGCGTGGGCCCTGGAAAAATTCAGCCATCTGGCTCCAGCGGCCTCTGCATCGGAACCGAACGACGATTGACGTGCCGTGTTGGCAGGGAGTCTCCAGTATCACAGGCTTGTTTTTGTTTTATAGTTATTGAATTGAGATATCCTTTTTGATGAAAGTGCTGGAGGCCTTGCGGCGGGTAACCCGAGAAGGTGGATCCATCCGCCAGCGCCGTGAGGTTTTTCTAGCAGTGATTCCTGTACCAATCAGCGATCTCACCACCGGTCGTCACCCAGACATTGGGGTGAGACGTAATATGGCCCAGTGCGCTGGCAAGATACTTGCTTCGGTGGGGATGCCCGATCAAGAACGGATGCAAGCAGATGGCCATCACGCGCCCTGATTTGGCTCCGTCTTCGTAGAGGCCGTCGAACTGGTCGCAGATCCTCCTAGCAAAGGCCTCACCGCTCTGGCCCTGCTCGAGAAACGCCGTGTAGTCGTTGATCTCGATCGAATACGGCAGAGACAGTAGGGAGCCGCTTTTCACCTTCATGGGGTAGGGCTGTTCGTCGTTGACCCAGTTAGCCACGTATTGAATTCCCGCCTCGGCAAGGAGATCGAGAGTGCGGTGGGTTTCGCTCAGTGCCGGGCTGAGCCAGCCGCGTGGCGAATTCCCTGTGCTTTTTGTGATCGTCTCGACCACCGAATTGAGAAGCGCTTGCTCCTCGGTCTCCGACTGGTCATTGATTGGTGTCGAGTTGTTGGTGCCGTGCCCCATCCACTCCCAGCCAAGCGCATTCCCTTCGTCAATGATGCGAGGATAGTGCCGGCATACGTCCGAATTGAGCGCGGCGGTTCCCTTGACCCCGTATTTCTCCATCACTTCCATCAGCCGCCAGATGCCGACGCGGACGCCATAGTCGCGCCAGGAATAGTTCAGGATGTCTGGTACGAAACGAGTGGTCGCCTCAATGACGGAACTCGAAGGGCGATCGAACAAGAAGTGCTCGATGTTGGGAATGACCCAAAGGGCCACCCGTGCGCCGTTCGGCCAACGTAGTGGCGGACGGTCGACGATCGCGGAATACAAAAAACGATCGTGGTCTTGGGGCGCGGCTGGTGCGTGCGGCATGATTCTCTCCCTGGCTTGGGGACGCGATGTTGCGATCGATGGAGCACCGGCATTTCGGCGTTCGCGAGAGCGAGGCCGAGTCGATGATTTTGGCGGTCTCGCCGGACCGGACCTTTTCGGTTGCGAAGAGGAAGACCCTGGCAATCACGAGATCATTTCATGTTATTGACACAAATTATTGAGTTGTCAATTCTGGATAAATCTCGCGAGCTTCAAGCGAACCCCAGGCGTGACAGGAATGGACTGCGCGAGCGATGTCCACGCTTGGCCCACCGTTACGGTAGCAGTCTCCGGCAAGGCGCTCCGAAAATTTGTCTTGTTGAAATAACAAAACATCTAAATGGAATGAATTCTCGCGTCGTGCCCTTCGCGTCAAACGCCGGAACATCAACAAGGGCTACGATATTTCTCTACATCCCGTTTGTCGAGAAGGCACCCAATCGTGTCGTAGTCACCAAATAGTACCTACAAGCCGTGGAGGGCGAGGGATTTATGAAACGACGGGCTTGCTGTCGTGATGTGTGGTGACGATGTAATGACAAGAGAGGATGATTCGATGCGAGAAACGGCTGACGCAACCAAGTGGTTAGTTGAGGAGCGGATTCGCGCTTCTGCTTTCTTGCGACGATGCGGTGGCCTGTCCGGTGCTCTCCTTGGGGGGCTCCCTGAATCGATAGAATTGGCTGCCCATGTTCCGGTCGACATCGAGATTCGATCGATTCCGGCTCGCTACCGAGCAAACGAGAAGGAAAACGATGAGTACAATTCTGGTTACAGGGGGCTCAGGCTTCATCGCGAGCCATTTGATCCTTCAACTCCTGGCCGCAGGCCATGAGGTGCGAACGACCGTCCGAAGGCTCGATCGCGAAAGAGATGTCCGCGCTCTGTTGAAGGAAGGGGGCGCTGAACCCAGTGATCGCCTGTCTTTTGTTGCGGCCGACCTTGAAAAGGACGAGGGGTGGGCGAAAGCGGTCTCGGGCTGTGAATACGTGCTACACGTGGCCTCTCCCTTTCCTCCGAGTATTCCCAAGGACGAGGAGGAGTTGATCCGTCCAGCGCGCGAAGGAACGCTGCGCGTTCTTCGAGCCGCGCGTGATGCAGGGGTCAAACGAGTGGTACAGACATCCTCTTACGCCGCGATCGGCTATGGGCGCGGGCCTCAGGAAGCACCCTTCAATGAGACGAACTGGACCGATCCCGATGGGGATGACGTGCTTCCGTACCTGAAGTCGAAAACCTTGGCCGAGCGCGCTGCATGGGATTTCATTGACAAGGAAGGGGGACCGCTGGAACTCTCCGTCGTTAATCCGGTGGGGGTGTTCGGCCCAGTCCTCGGATCTGACTATGCGACCTCAATACTCCTCGTCCAGCGCCTGATGGATGGCGCTATGCCTGGTTGCCCTCGGCTTTACTTCGGCGTTGTGGACGTGCGCGACGTTGCTGACCTGCACATCAAGGCGATGACACATCACGCAGCCAAGGGGGAACGTTTCCTGGCGATTGCCGGCGATTTTATGTCGATCCTGGACATCGCCAAGGTGCTGAAGAGGCGCCTAGGAGAGTCTGCCAGGAGGGTTCCTTCGCGAGAATTGCCAAATTGGATGGTGCGCATCGCGGCGATTCTTGATCCGGCCGTGAAACAGATCTTGCCGGAGCTCGGCAAGCGGCGGAATGCCACGAACGAGAAGGCCAGGCGCATCCTGGGCTGGACACCTCGCTCCAGCGAAGATGCCATTGTTGCCACCGCTGAAAGCCTCCTGCGCCTCGGGCTCTTGAAGGAGAGTCCAAAGTACCGCGCGAGTGTGCCACAGACCGTCTAACGGCCTCGGCCCGGAGAGGAAAAAAAGGCCGATCGAGTGCCGACGTGATCATTCCCTCACAGCGCGCATCGTTCAAGGACCTGGCGGAAGTCCAGAGGTTTGCGCAGTAAGGCGTCAGGCATCAAACCGTTCACTTTGCGAAGACGTTCAGGATCAGAACATCCCGTCGTCACGACGACGCGCGTGGAGAGTTGGGCTGTTCTGATTCGTTCCAGGACAGCCTCTCCGTGGCCGTCAGGCAGCATCAAATCGAGGATGACGCAGGTTGGTGCAGGCTCCAGACAATCGAGTGCCTCGGCGACGGTTGCCGCAGTGTGGACTTCCCAGCCCTGTGTCTGAAAGAGCGTTTTCAAGGTGCGCCGACTGATGTTACTGTCTTCGACAATCAAGAGTCGCATCGAAATTTTTGAGTTGATTGATGCATGTGTTCCTCATGTCAGGACCCAGATCAGGCTCTGACCCAAAAGCGGGTGATATCGAACGTAGCTTAGGTCATAATCCGCCCTGCGCGGCGTTTTGGTCACGCGTCCCTACGATTACGCCCGCGCTAGTAGATAGCAATGATGCGATATTGTGGCTGCGCCAACTTCACGGATGCCCAAGCCGCGGCCGATGTCACACGTCCAGCAGGTTGCAGGTTGACCCTCCATGGTCGGTCTTTCTTCGGAAACTTTGGTGTTTGCAGCGGTCTTCTTTGCTTGGTTTCGCCAGGCTTTCCAGCCTCTGGATATCGGTTTCGTAAAATTTCTTTGCGCTCGCTCCAAATGCCGAGCACCGATTTTTGGCGGGGCGCCCTGAGATCTTCTGGCTTTTGTTCCGTGGACCGCCATCGGAACTTAGAAGATGGAAGAGAAGAGACTTTTTGTTTGGAGGGTCCGGATCGCGTGCGCACTCTCATCGAAAGGTTGGGGCGATCTCGGCGCCTCGACCTGACTAAGAGAGGGTGTGTGGCCGTGGAGTTCACGGCTGAGGGTATGCTGAGCGATGGCATGCCGCTCCGATGTACGTGGCCGCGAGCTAGGCTCGGCGGAGAATCCACGCGATTGCGGATGGTGGTCATCATCCTTCCACGATTTTATGAGACTCTCGAGCCTTTTACATGTGGGTGCCTTATCTCAGGCGTATGACTGCAAACCCTGTCACCTCGCATGCTTTCCCGCGACCGGCACAAATGCGGGAGATCTGGGGAATGCGTAGACGGGACTGGCTTTGCCTTCCGTTGTCTTCTCGAGTGACTGGGGCTTGTCTTAGCCTGGTTGTGGCGATGAGACCCCGCCGCCGCGCGATCTTTACGGACGGGGCATGTATTCCAAGATGGTGATTGCACCAGTTCATTGATGCGAGGGGTATGGGGCAGGGGCAGGTTGCTGGAGCCTAGAGAGGTGAGCTACCGTTCGAAACGCAAAAGGCCCTGATTCCTCAGGGCCTTACGTCTTCAGAGGCGCCGCCCGGATTCGAACCGGGGGTGGAGGTTTTGCAGACCTCTGCCTTACCACTTGGCTACGGCGCCGATAGGCGAGGGAACAATCCTAGCGGGGCTGAGCTTCCTGTTCAAGAGAGATTCTAAAGGGTTCGTCGGGTGCCCGGCTCCCGGTAATCGCACGAGGGGACTTCTGGTCCTGTCGACATGATTGAGTGGACAGATTCAAGCCTGGAATGACTTCGAGTTGGATCGGGCTTTTTTCGGAATTTATGTCTTGCAAAAGCCGCCAGGTGACAGATAATACTTACGTTCTCGGTCGAGATTACCTCTATCTTGGCTCGTCAGTAATTTACTCATGGCGTCGTTCTACAACCTTATCTCCTGCATAGTGCTGCTCTTGCCCACCATGGGCACGTGGGAGACGGACGCGCCATTGGGTTCTTCGCCTATCTTGCTTCGGCTTGCATCGTCTCCCATGGGGGGCGACTTGCTATACTGTCCGCTCGACTTCCCGTCTCCGGCTGCTCCCATCTTCAATTCGATTGATGAGACGGCCCTGGACGAAGAAGACACGGATGGAGAAGAAGACTCGACTCGCTTCGGCAGTTCGGCGGTCTTCTCGTATCTCTTCTATGCGTTTCCGCGCTACGTTTCCGATCCTACCCTCGTTCCATCCTCTCTTGGAACGCGTCCGCAGCAGCTCGTGGTCTCCCCCATTCTGCGCTGCTGATATTCCCCGGTGATAGTGGAAGTCCTGCGGCCTTTGGTCACGCTCGTAAGTGACAAGGTGCGTTAGGATTTCCCACGGTCCACGCGCGGGCTTTGCGAGAGATTCTCTCGGCCCTCTTGTGTACAGCACCGGTGGAGTCTTCGCATGACCCGGCACTCTCAGTCTCGAGACTCCCGTGCGCAGACCGATTGGATTTCGGCCATTCGCCCGATCCAGCAATCTGGGTGCTTGATATCGTCGTCGAGGCGGTCTGAGGATCCCGGCCTAGGGCTAGACCCATGTTCCCGGGGGGGAAGGCATAGGCCTTCTTTAGGTCGGGATCCCCGGACCGCCGAAATTGGCTTGCGAATGACGTTTATTGGCGTAAATCAGGAGATCCGAGGATCCCGGCCTACATGTAGCTTTGTGTTCCCGGGGGGGAAGACACGAATCGAATGTGGGCCGGGATCCCCGGGTCTCCGAGAGAAGGCGCGAGAGAGCGTTACTGCAAGTCGTGGTATTGGTCAACGGTCTGAGGATCCCGCCCCGCGGAAGGTTGATGTTCCCGGGGGGGAAGACATGGACACTCTGCGGGACGGGATCCCCGGACCGTTGACCACGATGGATCAAGGCTACTTCTTGGGCTCCCTGGCGGTCCGAGGATCCCGGCCTAAAGTAAGTTCCACGCCCCCGGGGGGGAAGGCGTGGCCCTTGCTTGGGCCGGGATCTCCGGACCGCCCAAAAGGCCCCTTGTTTGTTGCTATGCTGATGATTGAAGGACGACCCGAGGACCCCGACCTAGGTAAGGGTAGTTGCTCCCGGGGGGGAAGGCATCAATCCTTCCTTAGGTGGGGATCCTTGGGCCGTCCTGAGACTCTCTCCTTGCACCGCAGTTTCCAGGGTTAGGTCTCGCACTCGACCTTGGTCACTCTGAGTTTCTTGATGATTTGACAATTCGACGGCTCGAGGACCCCGGCCTAGGTAAGGGTAGTTGCTCCCGGGGGGGAAGGCATCAATCCTTCCCTAGGTAGGGATCCCCGAGCCGTCTTTGAATACACACCTCGTTAGAGGCCTCACGGATCGGTCCTACTTCCGATCCGGCCGAGGCACGAACTTTGCGGCCCGAGGTTCCCGGCCTACATGTAGGTTCATGTCCCCGGGGGGGAAGGCATGAGCTTGCTGTAGGCCGGGAGCCCCGGGCCGCCTCGTCGCGCACGCTTCCCTACTATCCAGTCGAGCTTGCCTGTCCTCTGACGACACCCCTTCAAGGCGTTTCCAGTCTTGATAGCCTGCCGGAGTTCCCAAAAGCAGGGAGTGAAGGAAGCAAGTGCCTCGATCAATGACCAGGCGACCCAATGGCGATCGCCCCCGGTAGCAAATTGAGCCATCACACGAGCCTGACTGCGGGAGGACAAACGGAAGCGCACCTTGCTGGAGGACTGCGCGGCCGTGGAGCGCGGGCCAATCCCAATGCGATCCCGAGGCGTCCTTCAGGGCGGAAGAAGCGCCGGTGGCCATCGGGTTGGTCGAGTTCAGAGCGAAAAGGAGGGAGGGATCAAAGCGAAGGAGACTTTCGGGAGTGACGAGGTCACTCCCCTTCAGCCTCAAGCGCGTCGACAGCTTCGCGAAGTCCGTCGCTGTAGGGTTGGAGCCTCAAGGCGCGCCGGAATGTCTTGAGAGCCTCGCGACGCTGTCCCATGCGGAGCTGGCATTGGGCCAGGCCTGAGAGAGCACCGAAGTGGTAAGGGTTGTGTTCCAACACCCGGCGGCAGTCTGCGGCGCTTTCCTCGTAATGCTCTTGAGCGAAATGGGCGATGGCTCGCTGGTTGTAGACCTCGGCGAACTTGGGCGCCTTTTCGATCAGCCGCGTGGCCAGCTCCACGGCCTGCTCGAGCCGCTGATGGCCAATGAGCTGACTCACCTGCTCAAGGATCTTGTTATTTTCGGGGGTGTCTGCGCGGAACCAGATCGCCCAGAGGGCATCGCTCGCGAGCCGTCGGACCGTGAGGTCGGTATCGCGCAGAGCACGAGCCACCGCGGCGTTGACTTCGTATGTTCCTGAGAGGCCGAGAGCCAGCACCGCAGCGCGACGGGCCTGGGTATTGCCGGACTCGATGAGCCGGGCGAGCGTTCCTTCCGTGTAGCGCGTGGACACGTGCTGACGGAAGTTCTCGATGTTCTGATCGCGGAGGAATGCTTCGTAGTAGTCGACCAATAACGACCCGGTGTGAGGTTCCAGCATGCCGGGGGCTCCGAAGCGGGGGGAGTCGAGAGAGACACCTGCCAGGGTCGTGGAAGAGACCGCGGCCAGGATGAGAACTACGGGCAGGGTAAACGCGAAAACTCCTGGACGCTGAACGAGTCGATGAGACACGCGAGCGGGGTCAGGAGCCTCGTCACTCAATGCGAGGAACCTCCGGACCGGGAGGGGATCCATTGGTCTTTCTCCGAATCAGGCGGGATGACCTTTCGACCATGGCGTCGAGCCTCAAAGCAGAAGCGCGAGGCCGAAAGGGCATTTTCTCTGGCGAGTCTATCAGGCTTATGTCGCTGAGGCCAACAGTTTCATGGTCGTCATTCTATCAAATATTTTCTTACGGGTCGGGAGCATCGATAATTCGCATCGCGACACGACCGATTCCGCTCAAAAACGAGAAGATCTTACCGAATTCACTCGTGAAGGGTTCCATGTCTGCATTGAGGAACATTCCTCACTCGATGTCAGAACCGCCCATGCTCCGGCCCAGAGAGAGACTGAATGCGTTCGGCAGGGACGCGTTGCGCAACGCCTTCGTTCGAGGTCAGTGTGAGGCCTGTGATCAGGTCGAGGTCGTCCAACCTTCCTTCCACCACGCCGTCCGGCGTATTGGCCCGGATTTGGCGGCCGAGGTGCTCGCTGCGGTTGCGCCAGGGGAGATTCAAGCTCTCCGGCCCCTGATTGAGTCCGATCTCGTACCAATAATCGAGGCGGCGAATCAAGTCGCGAGCAAGCTCGGAGCGATCGACCTGGGAACTCAGAAGAATGCGCAACGATGTCGCTGTGGCCTTGAGCTCGTCTGGTAGATCAGACTCCGCCAGATTGGCGTTGAGCCCAATGCCCACCACGGCGCCAACGTTCCGTTCGACGAGAATCCCCGCGATCTTTCTCTCCTGGATGCGGACATCGTTGGGCCATTTGATGGCGGCCCGTAGGCCGGTCCATTGCTCGACGACTTCCGCAGTAGCGACAGCTCCCAGGGCTGTCAGCCAGCCAGTTTCGGCCAGGTGAGCCGGTGGAAACAAAAGGACGGAAACAAGAAGCGATGAGGATGGGGGGGCCATCCAGACCCTCCCACGGCGACCGCGGCCGGCCGTCTGTTCTTCGGCAAGCACAACGAGTCCCGCGTTGGCCGTGGAATTCGCGGCTCGAGCCGCGAGATCGTTGGTGCTGCCAACTCGGTTCCAGACCATGATCCGGCGCCCGATCTGGTTCGTCCCCAACTCAAATTCAATCTGATCGGGACAGAGCCGCGTTGCCGGTCCGCGGTATGCCGCACCACGGTAAGGGTGGTGCTCGATACCAAAACCGAAACTCTCGAGTTCCTGGATCTCCGCGCGAACCTGTTCGGTGTCTGTTCCGAGCGCCGAGAGCGAGACAAAGTCCCCGCCTGCCTTGCGGAGTCGATGGAGCAGGGGGATGTTCATCTTGGATTCACCGTCGGAGCTCGCCTGTTCTCGCGTCCATTCGCGAGGTTCATCATCATAAGTTAGGCTGATTCGCTCTCGTAATCCAACCCGATATCCAGGGCAGGGGCCGAGTGGGTCAGTGCGCCCACGCTGATTCGATCCACCCCCGTGCGAGCGAGGGCGTCCACGGTGGCCAGGGTAATGCCACCGGAGGCTTCCAGCAGGATCTGCGGCTGCCGTGAATCGCGCTTACGGACGGCCTCCTTCAGTGCATCGGCACCCAGGTTATCGATGAGGATGACGTCCGGCCGGCATTCGAGTGCGCGATCAAACTGCTCAAGGGAATCGACTTCCACAATGACCTGCGTGCCAGGAGGGGAGTTCCTTCGGGCTGACTGAATGGCCATACCGATGGGATCCCCGCTTCGAGCCAACCAGGCCAGGTGATTGTCCTTGATCACGATCGCGTCATAGAGGCCAAGGCGGTGATTCTGACCTCCTCCGCAACGGACGGCGTACTTTTCGAGAGCGCGCCAACCAGGCGTCGTTTTACGGGTGTCGAGGATCTGAGCCTTGGTGCCGGCGATCGCAGTCACATACTTCGAGGTCAACGTGGCGACGCCGCTGAGACGCTGAAGGAAGTTGAGTGAGGTGCGTTCCATGCCCAAAAGCGCTCGCATCGAACCTTCGATCCGGGCGATCTCAGAACCTCGTGCGAGTGCGGAACCCTCCTCCACCAAGCGTTGCCAGCCTCGCTCCAAGTGGAAGTGCTTGAGAAGCTGTTCAACAACCGGCAGACCCGAGACGACCCCAGGCGTGCGGGCCACGAATCGGGCGGAACCACGCGCGTCGCTCGGAATCGTGGCGAGCGCTGTGAGATCACCCACGTCCCGCAGATCTTCTTCCAGAGCGAGGCTGATCAGAGTCTCGGCACAGCGAGATTCGTAGGCTTCAAACGTAGGAGCGGGCATGGTTCTCAATCACGCTTTCCTGTGTTTTGGTGAAGCGCCCAACGAGACCCTAGCTCGCGAGACGAACCACGGACGATCCCCGGATTAGGATAACGACAACGGCCGGATCATAAAGCACAACAGGGCTTGGCTCGAGTGACAACCTGCCCCGAACCGAGGCCGGGCCGGTCCTCTCCCACTCAATTGGGCTTTGCCCGACGTGGTCCCTTCTTGCCACCCGCAGCCTTGGCTTTCGCGCGAGCGCTTGTGGCTTGGGGACTGGCTGTGGCACGCGGAGCGTCTGGCGAAGAACGCAGTTGCATGATCCGATCGCGAAGCGCCGCAGCTCGCTCAAACTCGAGGTTCTCAGCGGCCGAGAGCATCTCGGCCTCCAGCTCGTTGAGATATTCTTCGGAGGCGTCGGTCGCCTCATCACGTCCCACGGCCTTGCGTGCTTCCGATTTTGCCTGAACCTCTTCTTCAATGCCACGCCGGATCGCCTTCACCACCGATTCCGGGGTAATGCCGTGCTCGAGGTTGTAGGCAAGCTGCAAGGCGCGGCGGCGTTGGGTCTCGTCGATGGCTCGCTGCATCGATTGGGTCACGGTGTCTGCATAAAGAACAACTTGGGCGTTAACGTGTCTCGCCGCGCGGCCGATGGTCTGAATCAACGAGGTTTCACTTCGCAGGAATCCTTCCTTGTCTGCGTCAAGGATGCAGACCATCGAGACTTCGGGCAGGTCGAGTCCTTCTCTCAGAAGGTTCACACCGACGAGAGCATCAAAGGCTCCCTCGCGAAGCTCTCGAAGGATCGTGACCCGCTCAATCGCGTTGAGTTCCGAGTGGAGCCATTTGCATCGCAGTCCTTGTTCCTTGAGGAACCGCGACAGGTCTTCGGCCAGGCGCTTTGTGAGCGTGGTGATCAGGACCCGTTCCCCCTTGGCCGCACGCTTTTTCACTTCCCCGAGCAACGCCGGGACCTGCCCGCGCGCCGGCTCGATGCGAACGTCGGGATCAAGAAGCCCGGTCGGCCGAATGACTTGCTCAACGACTTCTCCTTCCGACATGGTGACTTCATAGTCTCCAGGAGTCGCGGAGACATAGAGCCGTTGCCCGAGCTTTTTCTCCCATTCGTCGAAGCGAAGAGGGCGGTTGTCGAGTGCGCTTGGGAGTCGAAAACCGTGCTCCACGAGGGTGCTCTTGCGACTAAAGTCCCCCGCGAACATCCCGCGAACCTGAGGAACCGAGACGTGGGATTCATCAATAAAGACGAGGCTGTCTTTGGGGAAGAAATCGAGCAACGTATTGGGAGTTTCTCCCGGCTGCCTGCCCGCGAGGTGGCGGCTGTAGTTTTCAATGCCGGAGCAGTAGCCGGCCTCGAGCAGCATTTCAATGTCGTAACGAGTTCGTGCCTGAAGCCGCTGTGCTTCGAGCAACTTCCCCTGGTCCTTCATGGTCTTCAGGCGTTCATCGAGTTCTTTCTGAATGGATTCCACCGCTCCCTGGATTCGCTCCTCGGGCAGAACGAAGTGTTTGGCCGGATAAATGTACATGTCCGGCTTTTTTTCCGTGACGGAGCCGGTCAAGGGATCGATGACGGCGAGCGTTTCGATCTCATCGCCGAAGAGTTCAATCCGGTAGGCCACCTCTTCGTAGGCTGGCCAAACTTCCACGACATCCCCACGGACGCGAAACTTGCCGCGCTCGAAACTGACGTCGTTGCGGTCGTACTGGATGTCGACCAGCTTGAGGAGCATCTCGTCGCGGTCGATGATGTCTCCCAACTTGAGGTGGACCATCATCTTGCGATAATCGTCCGGCGAACCTAAACCGTAGATGCAGGAGACGCTCGCGATCACGATGACGTCGTTTCGACTGACGAGGGCACTCGTGGCCGCCAGTCGAAGCCGCTCGATCTCGTCGTTGATCGACGCATCTTTTTCGATGTAGATGTCGCGCTGGGGAATGTAGGCTTCGGGTTGATAGTAGTCGTAATAACTCACGAAGTAGCGAACGGCGTTGTGAGGGAAGAATTCCTTGAATTCACCGTAGAGCTGCGCCGCGAGCGTCTTGTTGTGTGACATGACCAGAGTGGGACGGCCGACCTGGGCGATGACATTCGCCATCGTGAAGGTCTTACCCGAACCGGTTACACCAAGGAGCGTCTGATGGGGCCGCCCGTCACGCAGGCTTTGGACGAGTTGTTCGATGGCCTTGGGCTGATCGCCGGCCGGCTTATAAGGAGACACTAATTGAAAGTCAGGCATGGTCGACCGATCCGCTCAGCGTTTCTACCGATCCTCGCCGGATTCGGAGGGGGTTGACGAGGAATCCCCTTCCGTCACGTTCGATTCGATCCGGAGGTAGGGCCGCAGCGACTCCAGGGTCGCCGGGCCGATCCCCCGGACTCTGCCATTGAGTTCGTCGACCGTCTGAAACGGGGCCTGCTCGCGCGCTTCGACAATCCGTGCGACCAGGGCCGGGCCCAGTTTCGGAAGCGCCACCAAAACTTCAGGCCGCGCTGTATTCGGGTCAACGACAAGTGGAGCCGGAGCCAGAATGGCTTCATCACCTTTCGGAGAGACCGAAAGTAGTCCTACGGCTCCGAAACCAAGGAGGACAATGAGAACCGCTCGCACCGGGGGAGTCCATCCCCAGAGGAACTGATGCGAGGCCGGGGCCATACGAATCCTCCTAACCCTCAGGATGCAACCTGGGGGTCACGTGTTCACGATGTCGATTAATATACACCACTCCCGTCACCCTTCACAAGCCAAAACACGTGCTTCCTATTTCGGGAGAAGCGTGGGAATGGAGCGAATTTTGGCCGACCCCAAAATCCACGAAATCATGATGGCCGTTTGCTTTTAGGTGATAAATTGGGTAATCTGGATAGCTAATGCCGTGGTTTGGGCTGACGATCCGACCTTGATCGGAGAGAGAGCCTCCGTAAGGCCGTGGGGCGAAAGCGAACCTCGTTGCGTACAGAGGTTAGGGGATCGGCGCGCAACGGGCGACTGCAAACTTGGGCAGGCCGGTGGTTAGGAGTGTTTCATGAAGCGGATTGCAGCATGGATCCTGGGTCTGCTCATCCCGATCGCCGCGGGACTTTACGCGTATTACATCTATGACGAAGTCAGCCATCCGATCGTCGTGGGCATCTTGCATTCCCATACGGGGCCCATGGCGATCAGCGAAAAGTCCATGATCGACGCCGAGGTCATGGCTCTTAAAGAGATCAACGCTCAGGGGGGCTTGCTTGGCCGCCGGGTCGAGTGGATCGTCGCTGACGGCCGCTCGGATTGGCCCACCTATGCACAGCAGGCAAGAAAACTCATCCTCGATGATCATGTTTCTGTGATCTTTGGTTGCTGGACTTCTGCGAGCCGCAAGAACGTTAAACCTGTCGTTGAAGAGAATAACCACCTTCTCATTTATCCCATGGCCTACGAGGGGCTCGAGCAGTCTCCCAACATCGTTTACACCGGCGCCGCGCCAAATCAGCAGATCATTCCGACGGTGAAATGGAGTTACGACACCCTCAAGGCTCGCAAGTTCTTTCTGGTAGGGTCCGATTATGTTTGGCCGCACTCGGTCAACGCCATCATTAAGGACCAGCTTCGAGCGCTCGGAGCGCAGCTCGCTGGCGAAGATTACATCTTCTTCGGAAGTTCCGATGTCGAAGATGTGATCACAAAAATCAAGAAGGCCAATCCCGATGTCATCTTGAGCACCGTGGTCGGCGACTCCAACTTGCCATTTTACGATCATTTGAAGCGGGCCGGGATTCGCCCTGATCGCTGCCCCGTGATCTCGTTCAGCATCGCTGAAGACGAGCTGCGGAAAATGGCGATCAAGGACATGGTCGGCAACTACTCCGCATGGAATTACTTTCAGAGCATCGACCGCAAAGAGAATCAAGATTTCGTGAGGCGGTTCAAGGCGATGTACGGTGACGACCGCGTCACGAGTGACGTCATCACGGCCGCGTACAACAGCGTTTTGCTCTGGGCGCAGGCGGTTCGCGAAGCGAACACCACCGATCTCAACGTGGTACGCCGATTCATTCGCCGCCAGAGCTTGAATGCACCTGAAGGAGTGGTGTCGGTCGATCCGGAAACCCAGCACACGTGGCGGCCGGTCTACATCGCGAAGATCGGCGCTGATGGCCAATTCGAAATCGTCTGGACGTCTTACAAGCCGGTGCGCCCGGTTCCGTATCCCATCTCAAGGTCCAAGACGGATTGGGAAGCCTTTTTGAATCAGATGTATACAGAGTGGGGAGGCTGGGCCAACCCCACTAAGAAGCCCTCTTCTCCTTCCTCCGGCTAATCGATCAACACGACGAGCGGCCTCGCAACGGCGTACTGCACCCTGGCTTTCGGCGCGGTGGAATGAACACCCATGATGACTCCCCGGAAATGGCTGCTTAATCGCACGATCCCCGGTCGATTGCTGTTCTGGTTCCTGGCAATCTCGCTAATTCCGTGCGCCATTCTCACGGCAGTGATGACATTGCTGTCGGGGGAAGTGCTCGAGAAGTCGATTCGCCGAGAGCTGATGGTCATTTCGGAATCCAAGGCCGCGGCACTCGAAATCTTTGCCGTGGAGCGAATCCGAAGCGTCACCGCCCTGGCGCGAACCCGCACGATGGTCACGGCTTGCAAGGCGTTCGGGGATGCGATGAAGGAGGGAAATCGCTCGGAGGCGTACCGCAAGGTTGACCAAGATTTTCGAGATCTTCTCACCTATATCGCCGAAGCATTCGAGTATCCCAATTTCTATCTCCTCACCCCCGAAGGGGAACTACTTTTCCGGATTCACGACGATCTGGACCTGGGACAAGCCCTTCCTGCGGGGCCACTCAAGGATACGGAGTTAGCCGCGGTCTTTGATCGCTCACGAACGTTGCTGCAGTCGGAGATGTCGGATTATCAATTGTATCCAGGACTCAAAGAACCTGCCATTTTCATCGCCAGCCCGGTGCTGGACGGTAACGGCAAGGTCTCGGGCGTGATTGTTTATCAGATCAGCAACGAGCAGATTTATCAAACCATTAGTGATTACACCGGACTTGGCGACACGGGTGAGACCCAGGTGGCCATTCGGACGGGAGACTCCGTCACGCTGGCCGCGCCCATTCGTTCCGACCCCGACGCGGCCTTCCGGCATAAGATGCCGATGGGGGGGAACCGTTCGCTGGGGCTCCAACTCGGAGTTCAGGGACAAAGAGGCTATGGTGTCGCCTTGGACTACCGAGGTGAAAGCGTCGTCGCTGTCTGGACCTACATTCCTTCGTTCCGATGGGGAATGGTGGTCAAGCAGAATCTCGACGAGGCCTACCGGCCGATTCGATTTCAGCGACGAGCGAGCATCGGCTTTCTAATACTTGCCGGCCTACCGGTCATTCTGGTGGCTCGATCCGTGGCGAGATCGCTGGCGCGGCCCATTCGTGACGCGGCCACCGTGGCTTCTCGCGTGGCCTCGGGAGATCTGACGGCTCGCGTGACCGAACGAGCGACGGGAGAACCGGGGCAGTTGCTTCAGGCCATCGAGACCATGACGGAATACCTCTGCTCGCTGATCGGGCGGATCCAGAAATCCAGCGTTGCCTTGATGTCAACGGCCACCGAGATCGCGGCCACCTCGCGCCAGCAGGAGCAAAATGTCAACGAGTATGGTGCGTCAATGCACCAAGCGGTCGCTGCGGTGCGGCAGATTTCGGCAACGAGCCAAGAATTGCTCAAAACCATGAACGACGTAAGCACCGTGGCCGATCAAACTGCGGCGATGGCGTCGTCTGGTCAGGAGAGCCTGTCAGGCATGGACCGGACGATGCGGCATCTCGCGGACTCCACCAGCTCGATCGGTTCCAAGCTCTCGGTGATCAGCGAGCGGGCCGGTAACATCAACCTGGTTGTGACCACGATCACCAAGGTGGCGGACCAGACGAACCTGCTTTCGATCAACGCGGCGATCGAAGCTGAGAAAGCAGGGGAGTACGGTCTCGGATTCTTGGTGGTTGCTCGCGAGATTCGTCGTCTGGCCGATCAGACCGCCGTGGCCACGCTCGACATCGAGCGCATGGTCAAGGAGATGCAGTACAGCGTTTCGGCGGGCGTCATGGAGATGGACAAATTCAGCGAGCAGGTTCGCCAAGGGGTGGGCGAGGTCAACCACATCAGTGAGCAGTTGGGGCAGATCATCACCGCGGTCCAGGCGCTCACGTCGCGATTCGATCAGGTCAACGAAGGGATGCGGGCCCAGTCCCAAGGGGCCGAGCAGATTCGCGAAGCGATGATGCGACTCAGTGAGGGAGCGAACCAGACCGCCTTGTCGCTCCGAGAGTTCAACGAGGCGAACACCCATTTGCGAGAAGCGGTCCACGGTTTGAAAGAAGAAGTGTCGGGCTTCACGCTCGCGTCGAGCGAACCAGCCCCAGCTCCCGAGCTCCGAAGCCTCACCTGAGGCGTGTGTCGAATCGTTTCGGCTCCTTTGCCCTGAGGCTCGCATGCTCCTGCTGACCTTCCGAGTCGCCGAAGACGCCTATGCCGTCGACGCCTCACAGGTCGTTGAAGTGGTTCCCAGGGTCGACCTGCGTGTGGTTCCCCACGCCCCAGCGTTCCTCGCCGGACTCTTTCACTATCGCGATGCGATTGCTCCCGTGATTGATTTGAGCATTCTTATGGGCGCGGGGAAGTGTGCGAATCGTTTGAGCACCCGAATTATCCTGGTCCATGCTCCCGTCGCAGGACGTCCCACAGGGTTATTGGGGTTGATGGCTGAGCGTGTTGACGACCTGAGATCGGTGAGCAGCGATCGAATCGTGTTTCCCTCGATGCCGCTTCCTGAAGCTCCTTACCTCGGGCCTATCGTGCAAGCCGACGATCTCTTGGTACAGTTAATCACCGTTGATCGAGTTGTCCCCGACTTACTTCGGATGGCTCTCATCGGTGAATCGCCGGAGATTCAATGATGTGGCAGGATGGCGTCGAAGATCTGCTGGGACGCGTCATCGGGCTTGATCCTGTCACGGTGGGTAATGGCGCGATCCGAAGGGCCGTCGAGATCCGCATGGCCGCCCTTGGACTGGCTTTTGTCGGCGACTATCTCCCCCTCATTCGCAGCTCCGACGAGGAAGTTCAGGCGCTTATTGAAGAGGTCGTTGTTCCTGAAAGCTGGTTTTTCCGTGATGGTCAGCCTTTTGCCCTGTTGCAAAGGTTGATACGTGAGGGTTGGCTTTTCAATCGCGATCGCGCTCCCGCACGCATTCTCAGCCTGCCTTGCGCCGGAGGGGAAGAGCCGTACTCGGTGGCCATGGCGTTGCTGGAGGTTGGTCTGCCGGCGGCCCGCTTCACGATTGACGCCGTCGATGTTAGCCATCGCTCTCTCGAGCGAGCCAAGCGCGGGCTCTATGGTTTGAATGCGTTTCGCGGCCAGGACCTTCCCTTTCGCCGACGCTATTTCCGCCCCGTCGGATCGCTTTATGAACTCGACCCGGCTGTGAGGGGGACGGTTCGCTTCCATTGCGGGAATTTGCTCGATCCGCAGCTTCTCTGCAAAGAGGCTCCGTATGACTTCCTCTTCTTCCGCAACCTCTTGATCTATCTCACGGCCTCGGCTCGCAAGCAGGCGATGTCGACGCTCGAGCGGCTTCTATCCCCCACGGGGGTTCTGTTCTCAGGGCATGCGGAGTCCCTCACGCTCCTCTGGCCTCGGTTCGAGCCGATGTCGGACGTGGGGACGTTCGCCTATCGGCGAGTGCAGGAAAGTCCCGGTGTCAAGGCACCTGATATGAACGGGGCGGCATGTCTCGCCTCGCTCCCCGCGCCTCGCCCGCGTGATTTGCGGTTCGCCGTGGCGCCCGCGCCGGTCGCACCCCCGAAGACCGTGGCGAACTCACGGCCGCACATCGACGTATCGGCCCCCGCAAAGGCTCATCGTCCTTTGCCTTCTCCTCACCTGGAACGAGCCGCCGAGCTGGCCAACCTCCGCCGGTACGATGAGGCGGTCGCCCTTTGCGAGCGTTCCTTGCGGGAATGCAAACCGACGGCTGAGTCTTTCTATTTATTGGGGACGATCCATCAGGCGGCGGGAAATCTGGTGCAAGCGGAAGCCTCGTTTCATAAGGCTGTCTATCTCGACGGTCTGCACGACGAGGCCCTTCTGGCCCTCGCGTTGATCTCTCTCCGCAAAGGGGACTCGGCCACGGCCGCCGGGTTTCGTCGACGTGCCGAGCGTGCCGCGCGCAGTAAGGGGACGGCATGAGCGGAGCTCTGGCTACCTTGGCGACGGAAGACGATTGCTGGCGTCGGATCGGGATCAACGGTGATCGCAGTTGCCCCGAGCTCGAGACCCACATCCATTGCCGGAGCTGCCCGGTTTACGGCAAAGCGGCGCGCACGTTCTTCGACCGCCCCGCGCCTGAAGGATACAGGGCCGAATGGACGAAGCTGCTCTCGCACGAGAAGCAGGTCGTAGAGTCGGATTCGGTCAGTGTCCTTCTCTTTCGCCTGGCCGGAGAGTGGTTGGCCTTGCGGACCAACGTATTGTCTGAGGTTACCCACCCGCGTCCCGTGCACCGAATTCCCCACAAGAGTCACGATAGCTTGTTAGGTCTCGTAAACATTCGTGGTCAGTTGCAACTCTGTGTGTCCCTTCATGGACTGCTGGGTGTCGCTGCCCTCGAAGGTAATGAGGCGGAGTCTCTTGCCGCTGATGAGATCGGCAAGATGGTTCATCCTCGATTGGTGGTGATTGAACGCAAGACGCAGAGGTGGGCGTTCCCCGCCGATGACGTTCGAGGCGTGGGACGGATTGCGCGGACCCAGTTTCAGAGCGTACCTTCAACGTTGACCCGGGTCAGCAGCTTCAGCCAGGCGGTCTTTCCCTGGAGAAACCACACGGTGGGTTTCCTGGATGACGACCGAGTCCTCTCTGCGTTTCGGAGCGTAGGACTGTGAGCGACGACCTCAGCGGCTTCTCAATGATGGAGCTGTTCCGCGCCGAGGTCGAAGGTCAGGCGGCCGTACTCTCCGCGGGACTGCTTGCTCTGGATGGTGGCGATCATTCGCCTGCTAATCTCGAAGCGATGATGCGTGCGGCGCACTCCATCAAGGGGGCCGCGAAGATTGTCGGTATCGAGGCCGGCGTTCGGATCGCCCATGCGCTTGAAGACTGTTTTGTCGCCGCGCAGAACGGCGAGATGCAGATTCTTCCGGCTCATGTGGATGTGTTGCTCCGTGGCGTTGACCTTCTTTCCCGGAGTTCAGAGGTTGCGGAAGCGGAGGCGGAAGCCTGGCTCGCCGCGCACGAGGAAGAGATCGCGACACTCGTTGCAGAGATCTCGGGACTTGCCCAGTCTTCCCCTCCGGTCGAGTCTGCCGCCCCCATTGAGGTCGAGGCTTCTGTTCCGCCAGCAGAGACCGAGGCGGCGGCCGAGCATGTTCCGCCTCCGCCAATCCTCTCGGAAGAGCCCAAGCCCAGCCCGCCCGCTGTTGCCGCTGCGTCTGCTCCCGCCCCCCCACCTTCGCCCGCTACGACACCGACTCCGACTCCGGAGGCATCTCCCGTCGAGCAGGTCGAGCGCGTGGTCAAGGTCACGGCCGATAGTCTTAGTCAGCTCATGGGGCTGGCGGGGGAGTCACTCGTCGAGGCGAAACGCTTTCGCCCTTTTCTCGATTCGCTGCTGGCTCTCAAGAAGAACCAGACCGAACTCTGGGAGAACCTTCAGGCCATTGAGGACCGCTGGTCGGTTTCGCACGCGGATGTCTCCGCACGCGAGCGCGAGGTCCTCTCGCAGGCGAAGCAACAGGCTGGCCGGTGTCGTCAGACTTTGAGTGATAAGCTCGAAGAACTTGAGGATTTCGGGCGGCGCATTGAGGACCTCTCCGACAGGCTCCATCACGAGGTGCTCGCCAGCCGTGTTCGGCCGCTGGCCGATGGCGTAGCCGGCTTTCCTCGAATGGTTCGTGATATCGCCCGGCAGCTTGGCAAGAAGGTCCGCTATGAGCTTCGGGGAGAGAAGACGGGGGTCGACCGTGATATTCTGGACAAGCTGGAAGCTCCCATCAATCACCTGATCAGAAACTCGCTTGATCATGGTCTCGAGTTTCCCGACGATCGTGTGGCTGCCGGTAAGCCGGCCATGGGAACGATCCGGCTCGAAGGGCGCCATCGCGCGGGGCGTCTCCAGATCACGGTCTGGGACGACGGCAAGGGGATCGACACGGAAGGTGTAAGGCGCAAGATCGTCGCGAAGGGACTGACGAGCGAGGCTCTGGCCGCCCAGCTTGGAGAGGCGGAGATCCTCGAATTTCTGTTCCTACCAGGCTTTTCGACCAAGGAAGAAGTGACGGATCTCTCCGGCCGTGGGGTCGGCCTGGATGTCGTTCAAAGCATGGTTCGAGACGTGGGCGGCACCGTTCGCGTAACGACTCAGCTCGGACGTGAGACGTGCTTTATTCTGCATTTGCCGATTACGCTCTCGGTCATCCGAGCCTTGCTCGTGCGGATCAGCGGCGAACCTTATGCATTTCCCTTGACCCGCATCGACCGTATCCTGGTTCTGCCTCGAACGGGTTTACAGTCGCTCGAGGGGCGGCAGCATTTCCTGCTCGACGGCCATCCCGTGGGACTCGTCTCGGCCGCCCAAATCCTTGAGTTGCCCCCAAACGACACCGAACCCAGCGAAGTTTCGGTGGTGGTGGTGAGCGATCGCGGTCAGCGCTTTGGCATGGTTGTCGACGAATTTTTGGGGGAGCGCGATCTTCAAGTTCGGCCGTTGGATCCCAGGCTGGGCAAGGTTGCCGACATCAGCAGTGCCTCCGTGCTGGAAGATGGCTGGCCGGTGCTGATTATTGACGTGGAGGATCTGGTCCGGTCGATCGACAACCTGCTCGCAGGCAGGCGGCTCCGTCGGCTGGATGCCGTGGCACCCACCCAAAAGCAGCGCGTGGTTAAGCGGATTTTGGTCGTTGATGATTCCATCACCGTGCGCGAGTTGGAACGCCAATTGCTCGAAAGTCGGGGTTACCTGGTCGATACGGCCGTTGACGGAATGGATGGGTGGAATGCCGTGAAGGCAGGGCGCTACGAGCTCGTCGTCAGTGACGTCGACATGCCCCGGATGGATGGAATTGAGTTCGTCCGTAGGATCAAACAGGATCCCTTGCTCCGAAGCCTGCCCGTGGTCATCATCTCGTATAAGGATCGCGAGGAAGACAGGATGCGCGGCCTTGACGCGGGGGCGAACGCTTACCTCACCAAGAGTAGCTTCCACGACCAGACGTTCCTGAACACAGTGGTTGACCTAATCGGTGAGGCCAATGAATGAGAATTGGGATCGTCAACGACATGTCGATGGCCCGCGAGGCGCTTCGACGCGTGGTGGAAACGATTGCTGAAAACCGCGTCTGCTGGATGGCGAAAGATGGCGCAGAGGCCGTCTCGCTCGCGAGGAGAGAGCCGGCCGACGTGATTTTGATGGATCTGATCATGCCGGGGATCGACGGTGTCGAAGCGACCCGCCGGATCATGTCCGAAAGCCCCTGTGCGATTCTTGTCGTGACCGCCACCGTTAGTGGTCATATCAGCAAAGTCTATGACGCCATGGGGCACGGCGCGCTTGACGCGGTGGATACGCCGGCACTTGGTCCGCAAGGGCAATTGCGAGGCGGGGCCGCCCTGCTCGAAAAGATCGCCACCGTTGGCAAATTGATTGACAAGCCCACGTCTTACGCCGGGCTAGGACCTCACAAAGGGAGGTCCCATAGCGCTATCAAGCCGATGATGGGAGACCTCGTGCTTTTGGGAGCGTCCACGGGAGGCCCCAAGGCCTTGGCAGACATCCTCTCCGGCTTTCCGTCCGACTGGAATGCAAGTGTGATCATCGTTCAGCATGTCGATGTCGCATTTGCGCCCAGCCTGGGGCACTGGCTTGGCGAGCACACCGGGCTTCAGGTCGAACTGATCAGGGAAGGGGCGAGTCCTACCCCTGGCCGGGTCATGCTGGCGGCGACGAACGACCTCTTGATCATGACCTCTGACCGTAAACTTCGTTACACGGCGGAGCCGCGAGAGATTAACTTTCGACCATCACTGGATGTGTTCTTCGCCAGTGTCGCCGCCTACTGGCCCGACCCTGGCGTTGCCGCCCTCCTGACGGGGATGGGACGGGATGGCGCTGATGGTTTACTTCGCCTCCGTCGCGAGGGCTGGCACACAATTGCCCAGGATGAGAAATCAAGCGTGGTTTGGGGGATGCCCAAGGCGGCCGCCGAAATGGGTGCGGCCGTCACGGTGTTGCCCATCAACCAAATCGCCAAGGAAATCGTCAGTCATATTCCCGGGCCGTGAGGCCCGTTGAGGAGGTCCGTAGGATGAGTCAACAGCCTTCGCTGACTGAACATAAGATTTCGGTACTCCTCGTCGACGACCAGCCAATGATTGGCGAGGCGGTGCGCCGCATGCTGGTAGGGGAAGTTGATCTGGCCTTTCATTATTGCAAAGACGCGACTAAGGCCGTCGAGATGGCCAATCAGCTCAATCCGACCGTAATCCTTCAAGATTTAGTCATGCCCGAAATTGACGGGCTTGAACTGGTCAATCATTTTCGAGCTAATGAATCGACGCGCGAAACCCCCTTGATCGTTCTCTCCACCAAGGAGGAGCCGACGACCAAGGCAGAGGCCTTTGCTCGGGGCGCTAACGACTACCTGGTCAAGCTGCCCGACAAGCTCGAGCTGATCGCCCGCATCCGGTATCACTCGAAGGGCTACATCAACTTACTTCAACGTAATGAGGCGTACGTCGCCCTTCTCGAAAGCGAGCGGCGGCTGGCGGAGGATGTGGCCCAAGCGGCGAAGTATCTTCGATCACTTCTGCCGGAGCCCCTCCGTCGTGGTTCCGTTCGAGCCGACTGGCGGTTTATTCCATCGGCGGCCCTGGGTGGGGATTCCTTTGGTTACCACAGTCTTGATGACGAGCATTTCGCCTTCTATCTGCTCGACGTCTGCGGCCACGGTGTAGGGGCCGCGCTCTTGTCGGTGTCCGCTCTCAATGCGCTCCGGTCGCAGTCGCTGCCGCAAACTGATTTTCGCAAGCCGGCGCAGGTGCTCAACGCGTTGAATCGCGCGTTCCCCATGGATCAGCAGAACGGCAAATTCTTCACGATCTGGTACGGCGTCTATAACACCAAGACGCGTCGCCTCGAACATGCCGGAGGGGGACATCCCCCCGTCCTTCTGGTGAGCGGACCAGGTCCGGACCAGCTCTCGGTGAAGCTTCTCGAGTCACAGGGACCCATGATCGGCGCGGTCGAGGACCTCGAGTTTCAAGAGGCCTCCCATCAGATCGATACGTGTGCCAAGCTCTTCCTTTACAGTGACGGCATCTACGAGATCGAACAGCCGGACGGCAAGATGTGGCCCTTTGATGACTTCGTCAAGTATCTCGGCGAGGGGGCCAAACCAGGCGTTTCAGACCTTGATCGTCTCCTAACGCACGTCCGTCAGGTCGGAGGACGCGACGACTTCGTGGACGACTTCTCGATCGTTGAATTTGATCTTCCCGCTTGATCGTGTCGATAGCCAGCTTGGAAGCGGCCTCCTCCATTGCGGGTGGTCGAAAACTTGCTCTCGGCCACCACCCTCCACGTGCCTCCCGCACTTGTCGATCATCGGCTCTCCGCAGCTTGGAGTCGCCACCCTCACCCCGTTGCAAGACTCCCGGAAGGAATGATTCCTGAAAGCCCTCTTCCGGAGATAGCTTCTCTCCCTCCTTGCTGCCGCCTGGGTGCGTTGTTGCCAGCGCTTCCTCTGCGCTAAATCACAGGATCAAGGATGCAAATGCTGTTATCAGGCTTGTGATCAGGGAGGGTCTCTCGTCGCCGGGGGCCGGACTCCGCAATTAGAGAGGTCCTGTCTTGATGCTGTAAATCATTGGAACAAATTGGTTTTCGACGCATGGAAGGAAGAATTCTCGCCTCTTTGATTGGAGATCACGATCGAGCTTGTATGATCCTGTTTCTCTAAAGTGCCCTTTTTACCACACGGAGTGCGGTTCGAATTCTAAGATAGGTTTTGGAGGGACTAAGTCGGTTTAAGGAAGGTATTCCAGACGTCTCGTTATTTTGAAAGCGACAAAAATAATGCTTTCCCGCATCCATCTGCTAGAAATAATTTTTGTATTCGCACTCTACTTACTCATGATAGGTCTTTCGATTTTATCGTTAGGCTATACCAATCGAGCTGTTCCTGGAATTCGCCGATGCGGAGCAGGAATTATGCTCCTGGCGGGTGCCTTTGTTTCGCTTGTCTTGCGAGACTATTTTCCTGAGAAGTGGCTCATCTTCCTTTCGCACGTCGTGATCCTTGTCGGCGCTTTGGTGGTAACCGAGGGTTTGCGGGCCTTTCGAGAACGCCCTCCTTATGATCGACGGCTTTTGTTGGTTGCCTTTGCTGGATCGCTTGGGGCCTGTGGTTACTCCGTCTTTGTACTGAACAGTTTGTCGGGTCGAATTGTCTCGGTGTCTCCCTTGATTGCCACGCTGATCTTCATGTCCGCAGCGACAATCGGGTACGGGGTACCCCTTGAAGACCGTCCCGCCTATTGGGGGACGGCCCTGGCTTTCGGTCTCGATGGTCTGGTGATGGTCGTCCGTTTTTTTGAAGCGTTGTTCACGAATATTGAAGGGAATTCCGATTCAACGAATCCGCTGGAAATCATCAACGCCCTGTCGATTAGCCTGGCCACTGCCTTGGCTGTTCTCGGATTGTTTGTGTCCATCAACCTGAGACTGCGCCGCGAGATCGAAACGCTTGTGCTTTTCGACCCGCTCACGGGGCTTCCCAATCGTCGTCATTTCGAACAGCGCTACGAGGCGGCGTGTCAACGGGCGGCGCATGGAGCGCGGCGAATCGCGCTCATCTACATGGACCTCAATGGCTTCAAGGGAATCAACGATTGGCTGGGGCACGAGGCCGGTGATGAGGCCCTCAGGATTGTCGCCACACGGTTGTCGGGCGTGGTGCGGCGAACGGACTGTTTGGTTCGGCTCGCGGGTGACGAGTTCGCGCTTCTTATCGAGGATGTAAAATCGCGCGACGAGGTAGCCCGACTGGCCCGGCGTATCCGCGAGATCGTCCAGTGCGACGCGATCCTCGCCGGACAACGGGTGTCTCTGTCAATCAGTTGCGGATTCGCCACCTTTCCTGAGGACGTCGAGGACATGTCCCATCTGTTGAGACGAGCCGATGCGGCCATGTACGCGGAAAAACGCGTTCCTTACGCGCAACGCACCGGCTGAAGCATGCCCTGGCTCGCGAACGATTTCCGATAAACTCGCTCAAGACAAGCCGGCGCTTCGAAACGAAACGACCGCGGCGAAATCGCCGCGGTCGCTTCTTTGGTATTGGGTTGTGACTTTGATCTCACCAGCGGCGGTAACCATACCAGCCGCGGTAGACGGGGGCGTATGGCCGGGGAGCGTAGTAGACGGGGGCGGGGCGATAGACGTAGGGTACCGGCCGCGCGATGGGATAGGCGCCATAAACGGGGGCGTAGCCGTATCCGGGAACAACGCCGTAGCTCGGGTAGACGCCCACGGTGGGCACGCCCACGCCGACGGAGATTCCAGGGGTTGCGACAACGAGTTGGGCCTTGGCTTCGTTGCTTCCTGACACGAGCATCATGCCGGCCACCAACGCGCCCGCAAGCGTCCCTGTCCACAGTTTCGGTCGCATCGCTCAATTCTCCTGTTGTCGCCCCGATTTCGATGGAGTCGGACCCGGTGGGGTGACCGGGCCTCTTGTGATCGACAAGGTCAAACGACGATTCCGCGAGTCCGTACCTTGGTCAACTCCGAAGAGATCCGTTGGCCTCTTCATAAAAAACCAAACGTCCGATCCTGGCAAGCGAAGTTCGTGCCGCCCACCGAAGATTCTCGTTGAAGTGTTTCGAGATGCTCATCCGCGTTTCTTACGAGCCACGCACGCCGCTTGTTCAAAGCCCATAAGGCGGATCGCGAACCTCGCTTCGCGGCAGAGATGTAGGGGCACTGGTCGGCCACGTTCCCGAAATCAACAAACGTAACCCAAAACCCAAACAGGCAGGGACTTGGCATCGCGCCCAGCACACCGTTATAGTGATGAAAAGGACTTGTCATCACGCGTTCCGCCGCCCAAGTCGAGGGTCCTGCGAGCCGGCAAGGAAGGGGTAGCAGCCATGCCCACCACAATCCGAAGACCAGCCTCGTTCTTCCTACTGGCGACTCTCGTGTTCGGGGGATTGGAGAGGGCGCCGGCCTTTGCCCAAACCGAAGCTGAGGCGCTCTCGACCAGCTTCCGCAATGCCACTCGCAAGGTCCTGCCCGCGGTTGTCACCGTCCGCGCGATTGGTGGCCTTCGCCAGTGGGAACCTGTTCCCGGGGCCCTTCCGTTTGGTTTCGGGAATCGGGGATTCGACCCCGAGGTTCTTCCACGCATCCCTGAAGGAGGGGGCTCCGGCGTCATCATCGATGCCGCCAAGGGCTTTGTCCTGACCAACGATCATGTTGTCCAGAACGCCACGCGGGTCGTTGTCGTGCTCCATGACGGGCACGAGCGGGTTGCGTCTCAGGTTCGCCGCGATCCGAAGAGCGATCTCGCGCTTCTGGTGATCGACAACAAAGGACTCACCCAGGCAGAGTGGGGAGATTCGACGCCTCTGGACACGGGAGACTGGGTCCTCGCGATCGGACAACCTTTTGGTCTCTCCGGAACCTGTCTCTTATACACATCTAGATGTGTATAAGAGACAGGAGCGATCTCGCGCTTCTGGTGATCGACAACAAAGGACTCACCCAGGCAGAGTGGGGAGATTCGACGCCTCTGGACACGGGAGACTGGGTCCTCGCGATCGGACAACCTTTTGGTCTCTCCGGAACGGTGACGGCCGGGATTGTCAGTGGCAAGGGACGTGGCATCGGCATGGCCATGTATGAAGACTTGATCCAGACCGACGCCGCGATCAACCCGGGAAATTCCGGTGGGCCGCTGGTCAATCTCAAAGGAGAGGTTGTCGGCATCAACACCGCGATGAAGACGGTCCGTGGAGGCTATGACGGAATCGGCTTTGCCATTCCTTCAAGCCGAGCCCGCCGAGTCGTGGCCGACCTTGCGGAAACCGGACGTGTTCGTCGTTCATACCTGGGCATCAACATTGGTCCGCTCGACCGTCAAACGCTGGAGCGCGTCGATCAGCCGGGGGCCGTGGTGATAACCGCCGTGACATCGAACAGCCCGGCTTCCGACGCGGGACTACGCGTCGGTGACATCCTTCTGCAACATGATGGCAAGCCCATCAATGGTGCCAGCTCACTTCAGAATGCAATCGAGGTTGCCCCGGAAGGGCAGCCGATCACGTTATTGATCGAACGGGACGGTCAGCGTCGTGAAATCAAGGCGACCCCAAAGACCCAGCCCGAGTCCTTTGGGCTTCGCCGAGGGAATCCCTTCGAGGAATCTTCGCCACTGCCGCCAGCGCTCGGTGATGACCTTCGAATTCGCCCTCCCCAAATGCCGAAGCCTTTGGAGATTCCCGGGGCCGGAGTAAGCAGCCCTTCGGAGGGGCTTCGAGAAACTTCGCTCCGCACCACGGATGTCTGGTTCCCCACGTTGGGTTTGAGGTTGAGTGAACCCACCCCCGTCCTGGCCCGCCGGTTTCGTGTCGGTCGGCCGGTTTCTGGACTCATCATCGTGGGAATCGATCCTGAAGGGCCGGCCGATCGTGCTCACTTGAAGATGGGTATGATCGTGACCGATGTGGACAAGCATTCGATCGAAACGCTGGCCGACTTCCGTGAGGCTGTGGCCAAGTGCCCGCCGGATCGGGAATTGGTCGTTCGCGTGATTCATGATGCAAAGGCAGAATTTCTGACGATTCCCAAGGCACGAGAGAACCAAGATCGCGACAAACCCGCTAGTCAGGAGCCGAACGCGGAGAAACCCGCGGCCCAGCCTGACCAGCGCTGAGGAACGACGTGGGGCAAGCGTCATCGAAGGGACTTAGGATCGGCCCCCGTCCAAGGAATGGACCAACAACCTCAAGACGAGCAACGACGGAAGGGCCCGATCGATGAAACGCCGTATCTTGGTGGTGGATGACACGCCGCTGATCCGTGAGCATCTGCGGGTGATCATGGAGATGGACGGTTTCGAGGTAGAAACCGCAAACGACGGACGTTCCGCCTTGGCTGCGGTTCGCGAGCGGCTCTTTCATCTGGTCATTACCGACTTGCGTATGCCAGATATGAGCGGCATCGACCTGCTCACCACGGTCCGCTCAGAGAAGCTTCCCTTTGGGGTGATCGTCCTCACCGGTCATGGTGATACGCAAGTCGCGCTCGATGCCATGAAGGCAGGGGCCGATGACTTCGTTACCAAGCCCTACGAACCCGATCATCTCCGGCACCTCGTTCCTGTCTCTTATACACATCTAGATGTGTATAAGAGACAGCCACGGTCCGCTCAGAGAAGCTTCCCTTTGGGGTGATCGTCCTCACCGGTCATGGTGATACGCAAGTCGCGCTCGATGCCATGAAGGCAGGGGCCGATGACTTCGTTACCAAGCCCTACGAACCCGATCATCTCCGGCACCTCGTTCAGCGCATCCTCGAGCGGCGGCGGCTCATCGACGAGCTCCAGCAGCTTCGCAAACAAATGAGCGAGGACTACAGCTTTCACAATATCGTGTCGAAGAGTCCGAAGATGCGCAAGATCTTCGACCTCATCGAGCAGATCGGGCCTCTCGGCTCGACCGTCCTGATTTACGGTGAAACAGGCACGGGCAAGGAGCTTGTAGCCCAGGCGATCCATGCCGCGGATAGCCAGCGCAAAGGGCCGTTCATTGCCTTGAACTGCGCCGCACTCCATGAATCGCTTCTTGAGAGCGAACTCTTCGGCCATGAGAAGGGGTCGTTCACCGGCGCGGATCGCCGCAAGAAAGGCCGGTTTGAACTGGCTGACGGCGGCACCTTTTTTCTTGACGAGGTTGGTGACGTCTCCCCGGCCATGCAGGCGAAGCTGCTGCGCGTCTTGCAATCGGGGACGTTCGAGCGTGTGGGGGGAACAGAAACGCTGAAGGTCGACGTTCGGATCGTTGCCGCGAGCAACAAGCGACTGGAAGATGAGGTGAAAGCCGGGCGGTTCCGCACCGATCTCTTCTATCGGCTCAACGTCATTCGTATCGACCTGCCTCCCTTACGCGAGCGAGCCGAAGACATCTCCCTTTTGGCGATGCACTTCCTTGAGAAGTTTACTCAGATGAGCACGCCTCCCGTCACGGAGATTGACTCGGAAGCGATGCAGGCGCTTCTCGATCACTCCTGGCCAGGGCATGTCCGAGAGCTTGAAAACGCGATCAAGGCGGCGGTGGCCATGGCTGAGGGGTCGATTATCCATCGTGACGCACTCCCCGCGACGGTTGCGCCCCGCGCCCGCAAAGCCTCGAACTCCTCTTCACTGATCGATATCGAGCGCCCGCTTCCCGACCTGACGAACGACCTGATCAGCCGCGTCGAGCGCGATTATTTCACCCGCCTACTCGCTCGCTACAAAGGCAACGTGGCCCGTTGCGCCAAGCACAGCGGCCTTTCGCGGCGAAGTGTCACGCAAAAGCTTCAGAAGTACGAGCTCGATCGCACCCGCTTCAAAGACTCTGGGGCGTACGTCGAGCCCTCGGAAGCTTGAAACATCAATAAAGGCGGCTCTTCCTGCCTACGCCGCCGGCCGCGACAACAAGCGCATGGCCGCCAATCGGACGTTGCCGTTTAAACGTGGGCAGGGGGTGTAAGGCGTTCGTGCCGCGCGCCGACGGATTCGCGTCTTGGGAGGAACGTGCAGGGGTACTGAAAACGACCTCGAGGTCGTTTTTCCCAAGACGCTCGAAACTCGGCACACGGCTCTAACACCTTTGGGATCTCAGGATATGGCGAAAGTGAGCGATGCTGAAATTCTTGAGAGCCGCGCTAGATACCCAGGCTTGAAGCGTACCAGACCCATGCAAAAACAACCACGAGATAATACACGAGTCCGCCGAGTAAGATAAATTGTGAGCGGCGAAGTGAAGGGTGGTCTTCATGTGCCCTGAGTATGTAGAAGAGAAACGCCAGGCCGGGGATCATCCACGCCCCATCTTCTCTCGCCTGGAGAGCGAGAGTCATCGTATGCCATATCACAAAGGGCATTGGAATATAAAATACGGTGAAGATTAAACATCCGACAAACTGTGGAGAAAGACCTAGAGCGAGATAAGAACCGAACGCCTTCGCCGCAATCGGCTCTCCGTCTGGCTCAAAGCCGATCACACCAATGAACATGACATAGAAGGTGATCGAACAAAATGCAGTCGTCCTCAGGAGCAACTTTCGTTTCTCTGCCTCGGTAAGAGTTCTTCTCGCCGGTGTCGGAGTCGTGTTGATAGGGGACGCCGGATCGAGGAAATCGGGTATTTTCATCGAGCTACCCTGAAGTTAACCTAAAATTTGATGATCAACATCCGACATCTTCATCGGTTCCTTCAAAGGCGGGACCGATCGGGGGAGAAGGGGAAACGCTTGCTCTTAAGCGAACCGGTAGTCTGATTTTCTTAAGAGACGAGACATATCTCACACTTAACGATCACGCATGTCAAGTCTGCCGTTATGCCCCAACGAGCCCCGGGTAATTCCAGGCGCAACAATATCGGGTCCTGTTTCTAGGAAGTCTTGAGGGGCGGCGGGTGTCCGAGCCGGGAGTTCGCTTCGTGGCTTAGGGGCAGCCCGAGTCGTCTTCGTCCGTCTTTTCTTCAGAGAATTGACGCTGCAGGAATGTTGAGGGGGCGTTCGACGCAGATCCTGAGGCAGAGAGTATCACTCGTAGGACCTCGATCATCGATGGACCCTACGAGTGATCTTTGTTTCACCAGGCGATGCTTTGAAGGATCTTGCGGCTCAAGGCAGTGGCACGTCCTTGAACTCGAACTCCAGCGGAATGGTCAGGACTTTGCTGGGAGTTTCATAGACGAGTTGGTAGTCACCGGGTTTGCCGGGGGCGTCGACAAAGAGGTATTCAAAGCCGAGCTTGCCCTGGTCGGCCGAGGTGTTGGAGAACCCGCCGTTGTGCTCGAAGCGAGAGCCGTCCTTCTTCTGGAGCCAGATCCGGTTGTTGAAGAGTCCCTGGCGGTAGCTCTCAAAAGCTTCGCCCCCTCCCGGATAGGCGAGCACGATGTTGACCTTCCAGACCTGCTCGTCGACTTCGGTCCCCTCCAGGGTCAGGCCGATGTCTCCCTCTTTGAGCGTTTCGTTCTCTTGGGTGAGGGACGGGAAGCGGAAGGTCTTCAAACCGGCGGGAATCGTGACGTCCGCCTTCACTTTCATCGAGGCGATTTTCTTGGCTGTGCGCTCGGGGGCCATCAGGTTGACGTTCATTTCGACGGCCGGGTTTTCCGGTCGGAGCACGACGTCGGTTGACTCCATCATCACCTGTGGTTCGATCGCCTTCCCCTGGTCGTCGGTGATCTTCAGGTCATCCACTTTCAGAGCCAGCAGCATCGGCCTGAGGCGGGGTTCCCAGGCCACCTCGAACTGCGTGTTCGCGGTGCTGGTGCCAGCCTGAAAGTCGCGGAGGGCATTGATCTGTTTGAACGCGACACGAAAGGGCCCCGCGTACTGGACGAGCTGGTTCTCGGGGGGCTTACCCCCCATGACCCCCACCGAGCCGTCCCCGGTGTAGTAGTTCAAAGTGATCTCAGCCTTGCGCGCGACCTCATCGAGAGCTTGGAAGAAGGGGACGTCTTCCAGCTCAAGGTCGAGGCCTGGATTGGTGACCTCGGCCCCCTCCGCTTCGCGCAAGTCGGAGATCATGTTTCCGCTTTGCGTTTGCAACTTCTTCAGCGCTTCCGAAAGACGAATCCCTTTTCCCTTGAGAGTGACCTTGGACGCGCCCAGGTTGGTCTGATCCATCGACTCGCGAATGGCCTTGCGGATGCGTTCGAGCCGTTGTTCTCGCTCGCCACCTCCTGCTTTCGCACCTTCGGGCAAGAGTGGGAGGACGCGCTCTCCCAGCTTGATAAGGGCGTCTTCGGCGGTCTTTCGCGCCTCCATCTTGGGGGCGTCGAGTTTGGAAACCAACTGGTCAACCCGATCGCGAAGCGCGGCGTCGGAGGTCTGGCTCCACGCCGTCCCTCCTGTGGCCAAAATTGCGAGCAATGTGCCAAATACTGACCTTATCACGTTACGCATGGAGCGACCTCCCGAAGAATTCGAGCGACCCTCTGAGCAAAGATCACGTTGGTATCGTCTTTAAAGAAGAGAGGCTTTGCCGCCCCTCGATTTGCCTAGCGATAAACTCCATCGCTCTCAGCCAACCATCCATCGACCGTTTTCCATCACCACCCGGCCATCCGCGGTGATGCGGCCATTCTTGCGCGTGTCGACGATCAGGTCCCAATGCAAAGCCGACTCGTTAGTACCTCCAGTCTCGGGATAACTTTGTCCCAAGGCGAGATGGATGGTTCCGCCGATCTTCTCGTCGTAAAGAATGCTCCCCGTGAATCGATCGATTCCCGAGTTGAGTCCAATGCCGAGCTCGCCAAGCCGCCTCGCTCCCGGGTCCAGGTCGAGCATTGCGTTGAGGTAGTCCTCGCTTCCATCCGCACGAGCCGAGACCACGGTCCCGTCTCGAAATTCAAGCTCGATGCCCACAACCTCGCGCCCTCCCCGGCAGACGGGGAAGCCGCACCGGAGCCGGCCGTTAACGCTACTTTCGACGGGGCCCGTAAAGATCTCTCCCGAGGGCATATTCCGCCGGCCGTCGGAGTTGATCCAGGTGCGGCCGGCGACCGAGAGCGTCAGATCGGTTCCGTCTGCCTCAATTCGTATGTCGCGCACGCCGGTCATGAAGTCGACAAGCCCTGACTGCCGCACTCCGAGCGCCTGCCACGCCTCGACCGGGTCAGGACGATTCAGAAACATCGCGGAGGCGACGTAGGCCTCATAATCCGCCAATTTCATTGCGGCGTCATTGGCATAAGCCTGCGTCGGAAACTGCGTGAGAACCCATCGCTTGCGGCTCGCGGCCTTGCGGATCGGATCATAGGCCCGATTCATTAGGGCCTGCCGCGCGGGGTCGACTTGCCGCATCGATCGAGTGTCGCTGTCCGCGGAGATGCGTATGCGGCCATCCACCGTCTCTGCCTCGTAGAGGGGGACGGGAGGCACGTGGCTAAGCTGAGCGTCCGAGGCATGCTTGACATAGAACTCGGACAATCCGGGAAGTTCCAGGCGAACCAGCGGATGGGCTCCTCTGAGAACCACCGCCCTGTAGCAAGCCTCGACCAGGGGACGCCCTTCCCATTCGGAGGCGATGAGGATCGTTTCTCCCGCTTGTACTCGCAAGCAGTAGTCCACCAGCAAATCGGCCCATCGCCCAATCAATTCATCCGTCACGAGACTGCCCTTCGAAAATCCTGTCACGGGACAACTGTCAAAGACTGACAGAATTCAGCTTAACCATGTCGTCATCCCCTGACAATTCGAGGGAACCGGGAAACCCTTCGAATTGCGAGAGCCGGCACGCAAGAAAATTAGGATTCCGGATCGGCATGGCGGAAGACCTGGATTTGTCGTGGTCGGTGAAACGGCACGCGACGTCGTGTCCGTTTGGCAGTAAGGGGGAAAATGGGCTGAACTTTCATTCTTGTATAAGGAATTGATGTGTCGAAAACGGCTGAAGTGGAGGGGGGTCCCTTGCGGTCGCGACATGGGGGGCGTAAAATTAATAACGTAAGGAAGTCAGGACGATACGTCAGAGTCCTTTGCATTTTCGCACCCGGTGCCCCGTATCAGAAGAGTGCGATTGCACGGAGGCTCTGATCCTTGATGCTGAGGTGAAGCCCTCGGCGTGAGCCTTCAAAGGCATTGTATCCCAGTCTGCACGAAGAAATTTCTCGTGCCGGCCTGTATCGATCTCTGCACACGATGGTCCTATCTGTGCGGAAGTTCAGGAGCTTGAAGGTCGAGGCGTCACCTTCCTCGAAATTGGAGGGGCTTGACGTTTCTCCAGAGCCTGGCTCAAGAAGGTAAGGTTCTTCGAAGAAAAAGCTTGTTATGCACATGTTTTTTCTGGTTGTCGCGATTCTTTCCGAGGTTGTGGCGACAACCGCACTGAAGGCCTCGAATTCCTTCACGAAGTTAGTGCCCAGCCTGGTGGTGGTTGCCGGATATGCCTCGGCGTTTTACTTTCTCTCGTTATGTTTGAAGAAGATTAATCTGGGCACGGCTTATGCGATTTGGTCCGGAGTTGGTATCGTTTTGATCTCGATTGTGGGTGCGGTTTTTTATAAGCAGAACCTCGACCGGCCAGCGATCCTGGGGATTACGTTGATCGTGGCTGGCGTGGTGGTGCTGAATCTCTTCTCGAAGAGCGCTGCCCACTGATCTCGCCGAAGACTGGGATGCCTGCCTGACTTCCCCCCAACGAGTTTTCTTCGGTCAGTTTGTTGACCATGCCTTGCCTTGCATGGAATCGCCCTCATGCCAAATGTCGATGGTCTGTCACTCGGGTTTGGGTTTACGTTCGAGGATCTCTACAGCCGCGAGGGTTTGGTCTCGCTCGACACGGTCTTCTTGACCAAGTTGCTCGAGCGTTCGCCGGATCTCCACGCGCGGCTCGAGGCGGCGAGGCGAGAGCCAGGGGCGGCCCCCCGTAAGCAAGAGTCGGAGCTGATCGTCGAGCTGGCTCCCTATGTGGAAGATTTTGTCGGCGAACTCTTCGGCATCGAGGCGGAACTGCGTGCTCTTCAAGCGGAACATTCTGCTCTGGCGCCCCTCTATTCCGTGAAGCGAAAGTTCGTTCAGCGCAAGGTCACCGGACGGACGGTTGAGCAGGCCTGCGACATCGACGCCGTGGCGATCACGGCGGAACTCGAGGCCCTGTTTCACGGCCCCTTGACTGAGATGAGCTTCGCGACTCACGTCGCGGGGTGGCTCGAAGCCGAAGCGGATCACGCGAAGTCGCTGCAACTCGCCGCGGATTATGCCGTCTGGGCAGTCCTGTCTCCCGAGGGACACAAGAAGTACCACCATGGGGTGCTGTTTCGCCTGCCCGAAAAGCTAGTGATGGAGCGACTGGTTCCGATCGAGGTCGTTCAGATCCAGGGGATGGACCAGTTCGTCCTGGGGGAAGATCTTCAACGCCATCGCGAGGGGTTCCACCTCACCGACCCTGGAACCGACCTGGCTGGTGCCCTCGATCAGGCTAACTACTGCATCAAGTGCCACAATCAGGGAAAAGACTCGTGCTCCACGGGTCTGCGTGAGAAGACCGGAGCGTTCAAGTCGAGTCCGTTCGGCGTACCTCTCGCAGGTTGCCCGCTGGACGAGAAGATCTCCGAGATGCACCTGGTCAAAGGACAGGGGAACGCCATCGGAGCCCTGGCGGTTATCACCGTCGACAACCCGATGGCCGCGGCGACCGGGCATCGTATCTGCAATGACTGCATGAAGTCTTGTATTTATCAGAAGCAGACGCCGGTCGATATCCCTCAGGCGGAGACACGTTCGCTCAAGGACGTTCTCGAGCTTCCTTGGGGGTTTGAAATCTACGGCCTGTTGACACGTTGGAACCCCCTGAACTTCGCGAGACCGGTGCCTCGTACCCTTACGGGCAAGAAGGTGCTGGTGGTGGGGCTGGGGCCGGCAGGGTTCACGCTGGCGCACCACCTTATGAACGATGGCCACACCGTGGTCGGTGTCGACGGCCTCAAGATCGAGCCTTTGCCCGAGATGCTCTCCCGCGTCGATGCTCACGGCAAGCGCTATCCATTCAAGCCTCTCAAGGACATCTCGGATATCTACGAGCGGCTTGACGCTCGCGTGATGGCTGGGTTCGGCGGCGTGGCCGAGTATGGGATCACGGCACGCTGGAATAAGAACTTCTTGAAGGTCATTCGGCTCCTCCTCGAGCGTCGCGCCGAGTTTTCGATGTTCGGTGGGGTCCGCTTTGGCGGCACGCTCACGGTCGACAGCGCCTTTGAGCTTGGCTTCGATCACATCGCCCTTTGCATGGGGGCGGGGCGTCCCACGGTCATCCCGATGAAGAACGGGTTGTCTCGCGGGGTTCGTCAGGCGTCTGACTTCCTGATGGCGTTGCAGCTCACCGGGGCCGCCAAGGCCGAGTCTCTGGCCAATCTGCAAGTGCGGATGCCCATCGTCGTGATCGGCGGCGGCTTGACCGCGATCGACACGGCGACCGAGTCGCTCGCCTACTATGTGGTGCAGGTGGAGAAGTTCCTTCGCCGCTACGAAGAGCTGGCTGAGAGCCTTGGCGAGTCCGCCATTCAGGAACTCTGGAACCCCGAAGAGACTGAGGTCGCCGCCGAATTCTTGGCTCATGCCCGAGCGATCCGTGATGAACGGAAGACCGCGGCCAAGGAGGGGCGTTCTCCTCGCCTCGTCGACCTACTCAACAAATGGGGCGGGGTGACGGTTGCTTACCGCCGCCGGCTTATTGACGCTCCAAGCTACACCCTCAACCACGAAGAAGTTCTCAAGGCGCTCGAAGAGGGAATTCGCTTTGCCGAATGCCTCGTTCCTGTCGAGGTCGAAGTCGATAGTTGGGGGGCCGCCAAGGCCCTGCAAGTCGACAAGCAGCGCTACGACGAGGCCACGGGTAAGCTCATCCCCGTTGGAGAGTCGGTGGTCTTGCCGGCTCGCACGATCCTCATCGCCGCGGGAACTCAGCCCAACACCGTCCTTGCACGTGAAGATGAGCATAACGTCAAGATCGATGGACGTTTCTTCCAGGCTCTTGACGAAGAAGGCAACCCGGCCAAGCCCGAGCGAATCGCCAAGCCAAGCGCTGTGCACGTCTTGATGTCGCTCCGCCCCGATGGCCGGGCCATCAGCTTCTTCGGCGACCTGCACCCCTCGTTCGCCGGCAACGTCGTCAAGGCGATGGCGAGTGCCAAAAAGGGGTACCCCACGGTCTCACGCGTGCTATCCCGCGTTGAGCCGAACGGTCCTCCAGCGGATGAGTTTGTCGATCTGCTCAACGATGAGTTGCGCACCGTCGTTCATGACATCATCCGTTTGACCCCCACGATCGTTGAAGTGGTGGTCCGCGCTCCGATCGCGGCCCGCGCCTTCAAGCCGGGGCAGTTCTATCGGTTGCAGAATTTCGAGACTCTGGCCCTCCAGACGTGTGGCACGAACCTGACCATGGAGGGACTCGCGCTAACCGGGGCTTCGGTCGATCTGGAAAAGGGGTTGCTTTCCACGATCGTCCTCGAGATGGGGGGCTCCTCGAATCTCTGTGCGCTATTGAAGCCGGGCGAGCCGGTCAGCCTCATGGGGCCAACGGGAACTCCCACCGAGATCCCGAGCCAGGAGACGGTCCTTCTCGCTGGGGGTGGTTTGGGCAACGCGGTCTTGTTCTCAATCGGCCAGAAGCTTCGGGAACAAGGCTCACAGGTTCTCTACTTTGCCGGCTACAAGAAGATGATCGACCGCTACAAGGTCGAGGAGATCGAGAAGGCGGCCGACGTCGTGATCTGGTGCTCAGACGAAGCCCCGGGCTTTACACCGACCCGCGTTCAAGACCGCGCGTTTGTGGGTAACATCGTCGAGGCGATGGCAGCTTATGCTCGTGGCGACCTGGGTGAGGTGACCATCCCCCTGAGTGCCGCTAATCGCATCGTGGTGATCGGTTCCGACGGTATGATGCGTGGTGTTCAGCAAGCCCGCGGCGGCATCCTCCGTCCCTACCTCGACCCCAACCATCATGCGATCGGCAGCATCAACTCGCCGATGCAGTGCATGATGAAAGAGATCTGTGCCCAGTGCCTTCAGTTGCACGTGGATCCTGAAACGGGCAAGGAGTCGGTGGTCTTCTCCTGCTTCAACCAGGACCAGCATCTCGACCACGTCAAATTCGACAACCTGCGGAGCCGTCTCTCGCAAAACGGCGTCCAGGAAAAGCTGACCAAGCTCTGGATTCAGAAGTGCCTGCAAACCATCGATGAAGAATCGGCCGAGATGGCTGCCAGCTCGTAGATCTGGAAGTTCTCGACTGATTTCGGGATCGAAGTTGATTACCCAGCGATCTGCCTCCGGGCAAGATCGCTGGGTTGCTTTTCTTCTGTCTTGTGAGCTTCTTCAGAAGCGGGACGAACGATTCGATGGGCAGCTCGGACGGAGTTCACGGATTGCCCCATCATCGCCGCCACTAACCAGGCCAAGACGCCCATCAAGGCGCCGAAGAGGGTGCAGGCAGCGATCGAGAAGACCGCTTGGATTGGGCCACTCGCAATCAGGGAAGGGCCGGGATGGGTGAGCATCCAGATCAGCAAGGCGATCGCAAATGCCGCCCCGCCCAGAGCTCCGCCGACCACACCTCTGCATCCCCGCCATCGATCCCACAAAATACTCAGGAGTGGGCCGATAACAATGAAGAATGGGCCGGGCCTGCCGGGCGCGGTCCAGGTGATCCAGCCCAAGGTCAAAGCCGCTGCCGTGACCGTAGCTATAAGGTCGACCATGGTCAAATGGTTTCGGGGCCGTATCATGGTGTGGCTCCGATCAGTCGAACTGTTCGCAAGGGCATCGGCAACCGCGCGTGGACCTGAGCTCGTTTGCTACCGTGTCTCAGAGATACCGCCATTTTCGCGGAATCACGGAACTCTCCCGATCGTTGCTGAATTGTTCGGGAACGGCCTCATTACGCAAACGCCGTGGGATTTGCGCCAAAATCCAGCGAGTGTCCGGTGATTTTCCCACAGCTTGACTGTGATCGTTGAAGGCCAGAAAATCAATGTCTTGGTCGGGAGGACCGCGACTGGGCGATCCTTGGTAGGAGGGTCGTCCGCTCCTGGAGCGAGAATCAAGAGGTGTTCTGATATGCGATTATGTGTTCGTGGGGAGTGGCGGCGGATCTTGCCGTTAGCCGTCGCGGTTTGGGGAGCGTCGGCCTTCGCGGCACGGGCGGAGGATCGAAGCCCTACCGCGGCGGAAATTCGGATTCGCGGAGATGTTTCGTTCCTTGCGGACGATGCTCGCGAGGGGCGAGCGCCGGGAACGTCTGGAATTGAGGCGTCGGCCGACTATCTCGCGTCGGCCTTCAAGGAGTTGGGACTCAAGACGGCGCCAGGAGCCCAAGGATATTTTCAGCCGTTCACGATTGGCGGTTTTCCCACGCTGGGAGTGAATCAGGAACTCAGCTTCACTGGACCCGAGGGGAAGAGCCTCAAGGCTGAGCCAAAAACAGACTACACGCCCCTGGCGATCGGGGCGGCGGGGACCTTGGACAATCTCCCCATCGTGTTTGCCGGTTATGGAATCACCGCCAAGGACGATGCGAAGAAGCTTGACTACGACGACTATGCAGGGGTCGACGTCAAGGGAAAGGTCGTCCTCATCCTGCGCAGAGAGCCGCAGCAGGATCGCGACGATAGCCCCTTCGATGGAAAGCGGGACTCCCCCTATGCCACGTTCCGGCACAAGGCGACGAACGCTTTTCAACACGGAGCAGCCGCCGTACTGCTAGCCAACGATCATTTCAAACTGCAGGGCAAGGCCGACGAACTGCTCAAGTTCTCCGAAGCCGGGAACGAGGCCAATTCCACGATCCCGTTCCTGATGGTGACTCGCGCTTTCGCGGACAAGCTGCTGGCTACGGCAGGGGCGCCGACCCTCGAACAGTTCGAGAAACTTGTCGATAAGGATCTCAAGCCAAACAGCCATGAACTCGTAGGATTGTCCGCCCACGCCAAGGTCGAGATCGAGCGGAAGACGATCGCGACCAAGAACGTCGTGGGCGTGCTCGAAGGGGCGGGACCTCTTGCTGATGAGACCATCGTGATCGGAGCCCACTATGACCACCTGGGACACGGCGGTCTCATGTCGGGCTCGCTCGCCTTCTTGTCGAGGGACATCCACAACGGCGCTGATGACAATGCTTCGGGAACGGCCATGGTCGTCGAGATGGCGCGTCGACTGGCTCGTCGGCAGGACCCGCTGCCGAGGCGCGTGGTCTTTATCGCGTTCTCCGGGGAGGAACGGGGGCTACTGGGTTCGAAGTATTATGTGGATCATCCTCTGATCCCGCTGAAGTCGACGGTGATGATGATCAACTTCGACATGGTGGGACGGCTGAATGACAAGAGCGAGCTCACCGTCTACGGAACAGGCACAACGCCTGGCATCGACACCCTTGTGGATGCCCTGGGGAAGTCGTCAGGCTTCACCATCAAGAAGATTGCCGAAGGGCTTGGGCCGAGTGATCAGCAGTCGTTCTACCTCAAGGATATCCCCGTGCTGTTTACCTTCACGGGAACCCACCGCGACTATCATCGCCCCAGTGACGACACCGAGCGCATCAACTTCGCGGGTATGACCCGGATCGCCGATTTTGCCGAGTTGCTGCTGCTCGACATCGTTCGTCGCCCGCAGCGCCCCGAGTTCACGCGAGTGGCTCGCAAGGGGGGGAGCGGACACGGTGATGGAGACCCTGGCCGCGTTTCCATCAGCGCCTATCTCGGCTCGATCCCTGACTATGACGATAGCGTCAAAGGGGTCAAACTCTCCGGAGTTCGTGAGGGAAGCCCCGCGGAAAAAGGGGGACTCAAGGGGGGAGATATCGTAGTGGGCTTTGGCGGAAAGCCGGTCGCCACGATTTACGACTACACCGAAAGCCTCGGGCGCTACAAGCCGGGGGATGTCGTGGATGTGGTCGTTAAGCGAGACGAAAAGGAAATCACGCTCAAGGTGACCCTCGGCGCGCGGCCGAGCGAAACGCCTTGACCATGCGGACCGGTGCCCCTTCGCCGCACGGCTCTCAGGCTTTTCCCCGAGAGAGCCGTGCGGAACGCCTGATTCCGAGACGGCAACATGTGAGGCGAAAGGTCCAAACCCACATAAGAGTGTTTGGATCGCGCGCAAAGTTCCGAACGACGATCACTTCGCAACTCTTTGGCCCGCTCGGGATTGGTTGGAAGTTAGTCATTTCTGGATGAACGAGTGAGCGTTTCTAAAAATTATCACCTTGGATTGCTTTGGGTATTGGCGGCAAGCTTGTTGCCTCTCACGGCCTGTTCACGGCTGGGAGGGAGTGGCGATCGTTTAACCGTGGCCACGCCCTGGGTCGATGAGGAGCGGCGAGGGATCCAGATCGCCTTCACGCGCTGGATGGAAGCCAAGCACCCTGAGCGAAAGGCCCCCGCGAGCGGTTGGATTTATTGGGTGGCGATCGAACGGGAAGAAGACCTGGCGTTCTTGAGGAATCCGTCGGTTCCTCCTTTTCGTCGTCTGGGTACCTCGATTGATGTGGTACTAGGGGTGTCGGCACGACGGCTCGCGGCCCTCCAGCACGTTCCGGGAACGCATTCCGTTCAGGCCCCCTCCTGGTTTGTGACAAGACGCTCTCCCCTGGGGTTGGCTTCCCTCGCTCCCCCCTCGAAAAATGCCGTACCCAAGGGGGAACATGATGCTGGAGCCGTTAAGGAACTCGCGGATCGAGATGCTTTAACGTTTGACGATCCGCGACATGATTCTGTGGCTTTGGCTTGGGCGAAACACAAGCTGGAAGCAAAGGAGTGGGGAGAAGGATACGCCCAGCTTGTTCGAGACGCGGGGGGGGGAAGACGAATTGGCCGGAGACCCGGTTCGGCGTTAGGGGCGGTGGGTCGAGGGCTTGCTCTTCAAACACCGGCCTCCCTCGCGACGATGGCCGGTGTCGGGACGTCGTTGACGTTTGTTGCGGCCGTCGACGGTGGTGAATGGCTCGAAGGAGTGTCTCTGGTCGCCGGCTCGCGGCATTCCGAAGTGGCGGGATGGTTCCTCGATTTTCTCAAGGAACGAGGTGAGGCGCAATCGCCGGAAACTCGGGCTTCGGATGTCTCCGATGAGTTGTTGGCGGACTTGTTGGGTGCGACCCTCGTTGACTCGCAAAACGAGCTCTGGGAAGCTTGGCAAACTTTGGAACAAACGGGACGTCCCGAGCGGCCCATGCTGTGGATGCTACAAGCGCCTCCATGGCCGCCGGCTTCGATCACACAACTGGCCGAGCAAGATAAGACGGGTACCTTGATTCAGACTTTGGCTGAAGAGTTTGCCCCCGACGCCCATGCAAGGGCCTGGCTGTTGAGAGATTGGTTGGGAGCGCCCCGACTCGTCAACAGTGAGGTTTTGGAACAGATCTGCGCCGCGGCCGATGGCCGGTTAGTCCAAGAGCCTCGATTTCGGGCCTGGTTGCGGGCCGAGTGGACAGCCTGGGCTCGGCAACGGTACCGGCGCGTCGCCAGGATGGCGCGAGGGTGGGAACCATGATCCGAGTTATCCTCGACGGCCTCACCAAGCGCTGGGATCGCGAGGCCGTCGTTGACGAAGCGTCGCTCGAGATTCCACCCGGGGAGCTGACGTTCTTGCTAGGACCTTCGGGGGCCGGCAAGACCACCTTGGCTCGCTTGATCGCTGGGCTCGAGACGCTGGATGGCGGGGAGGTTTACTTCGATCAACGGCTCGTCCACAAACTCCCCGCGGCTTCGCGCCGAGTCGGACTCGTCTTTCAAGAGGACGCTCTCTGGCCCTTGATGACCGTGGCGGAAAACGTGGCCTATCCGCTCAAACTCCAGGGTCAGACCCGAGCCGAACGCCGCGATCGTGTCGCGGAGATGCTCAGCGCGATGCGAATCGACAGCCTGGCGGACAAGCAGCCGACTCAGCTCTCCGGCCTTCAGCGCCAGCGGGTCGCCCTGGCGAGGGCCCTGGTGGCCAAGCCGGAGTTGCTGATCCTGGATGAGCCGCTGGGCCGGCTCGAAACACGCGTTCGTCAGGAATTTCGCGACGAGATCCGCCGTGTCCATGCCGAGGAGGACGTTACCACGCTCGTCCTAACGAATGATGCGCGTGAAGCTCTGGCGCTCGCGGATCGTCTGGCCGTAATGGATCTGGGCCGGATCGTTCAGGTTGGAACGCCTCAAGACGTTTACAATCGTCCCGTCGATGCGTTCGTCGCCCGATTTCTGGGGGCGACCAACTTGCTTCAGGGACACGTGGAGACATCGGATCCGAAGGGGGATGTGGTGGTGCGCACTCCGTTCGGGCGCATGGTGGGACAGACCCTTCCGGGGGGAATTGCTTCGGGCTCACCCGTGACGGTTTCGATCCGGCCCGAGTCGATCTCGCTAGGTCCCGCGATTCCCGCCGACTCCAACCGCTTTGCGGCGACCGTTGAACGCATGGTGTTTCTGGGGGAGACCCGGCAAGTGCATCTCCGAGGGCCAGGAGACTGGCCGGTCATCGCGACGACCCTTCAGAGCCAGTCGCATCATCTTCGCGAGGGGCAGAGTCTCACGATTTCGATACCTCCATCGCAGGTGGTCGTCTTGCTGGGCAAGTATGCGTTGACGAAAGCCTAGATTCAGGCCTTTTCCCCGTGACCTCAAAGCGCCGCGGGGAGGGCCGATCGTGGGCATTGCATGCGATCATGACTTTGTCATCGTCACGAATGAGATATTGACTCTCCATCGCCTGCGCCTGTCGCTATGATACGATGCCTGCGATCGAGGTAGGACCAGGGGGCGCGTGGGCATGGGGTTATTCCAGAGACTGGGGCGTTGGGCGGGGGTTGGCCTCTGGCTGATCGTTCCCACGGTTGCGCTGGGATTACTTCCGGCGTCCGTGCTCGACCGCGGTCCATCAGGCGATGTGCGGCCCACACTCTTCCCTTTCGCACTGGGAGCCCTGGATCCGTTCCTTTGGAACTGCACGCGGAATAGCCTGGTGGTGGCCGCCTTTGTCTCGCTTCTCTCCTTGATTCTGGGCGTCAACCTCGCCCGGCTCGTCACCCGGCGCAGCTTTTGGGGACGGCCAATCCTCATCGCCCTGGGGGTTGCTCCCCTGGTGGTTCCCCCGATGGTTGGGGCTTTGGGGCTCCGATTGCTCTTTGGTCCGTGGCTCGAGACCTGGCGCTCAGGGAGCGTGGGGAGTTGGTTTCCCTGGCTTTGCTGGGTCTGGGTCGCGATGTCGACCGGCGTCCCTCTCGTGGCGTTGGTCACGGGGGCGTCTCTCTCGAAGCTCGAACCGGGCTGGGCCGATGCGGCTCGGCAGGTGGGAGCCAGCCGATATCAAGCCTGGCGTAAGATGGTTTGGCCGCTGGTTCGTCCGTCGGTGAGTCACGCCACGGCCACGGTCTTCACACTGACGTTGCTCGACCCGGGCGCGCCCCTCCTGCTCGGATTGCGAAGGACCCTGGCGTTCCAGACTGTAGAGAGCCTAAGAACGGCTCACCCTTTTCCTCGAGCGGCAGTTCTCGCGTTGATGTCGTTAATACTCGCGGTGCCGCTGCGCGTTCTGCTGCGTTGGTGGGGAGGCCCATCCGTACCCCTGGCGGCCCACCCGGAGCGGGCTCACCCTGAGTGGCTCTCCTGGAAGTTCGCGGCCGCGGCGATTTTCGCGCTCTTGGCATCCGTTGCGCTCGTCTGGCTACCGATCTGGGGCGTCATGATCGCGGCGGTTCGCCCTGCATGGTTCGGGCTCGCGGGAACAGCCGGCCGGCTCGATGGTATTGGCCTTTGGACGTTCCTGGGCAACTCGGTTGTTCTAGGACTCGGGGTCGTGGCCATGCAACTCTTGATGGTTGCGGGACTCACCGCGAATCGAGGGAGCCGGAGGCGGCTGCCGAGGATCTTGATCAACTGGCCCGAGGTGTTCCCTCCATTGGCGCTGGGGGTAGGAGCACTGGCGCTTCCCTGGCTACTGGGGCTCCTGGCAACCGAGCGGCGAGCGAGTGGGCAGGGGGGAGCTCTCGTGAACGCTCTCCATTGGCTTGAAGCCGCCCTTGAGCCTGGCATGGGGCCCGGACTGCTGATGGTTCTGGCCGTCTCCACCTCCCTTCAACCACTCCTCGCCGGGGCGCTGGGGGTAAAGCGCGGGGGCTTTCAACCTGATCAGTATGACGCCGCTCGAGCCCACGGCGCTTCGGAGCGTCGAGCGAGGCGCGTGGCAACCGGCCTTGCCCTGGCGAATTCGCCGGGGGTGCTCTGCTTAACCTTTTGCCTCGCCGCGACCAGCCTTGCGCCCGCCCTTCTTTTCACACGTTTTTCAGGGAGTCGCACGATCGCCGTAGGGCTCGTCGAGCTCGTTGACGAACCGGGCGGAGGGACCGCTTTGGCGTGCCGCCTCGCGATGTATATCATCATCGCCAACGTTTTCTCCCTGGGCCTGGCACTTCGGGGCCGGCACGATTCCGCCGGCCAGTGGCTCCGTCCTGCCTCATAAACGGGGTTAAAAGACCCCTGTGATCAATCCGTTCGTCGGTTGTGGACAACCGTGTACTGACACGTGTATAGTAGGGAACTTGTCGTCTGTTCAGATCCCTATACGCTGGCTGATCGCCTTGAGGACTCACCAAGGATGGCCACGACGGACATCGTCATCCGAGGCGCCCGTGAGCACAATCTGCGGGATGTCTCGCTTAATCTGCCTCGCGGTGCTCTGATCTGCTTCACGGGAGTTTCCGGCTCAGGGAAGAGTTCGCTGGCTTTCGACACGCTCTACGCGGAGGGGCAGCGACGTTACGTCGAGAGCCTTTCGAGCTATGCTCGCCAGTTCTTGGGGCAGATGCCCAAGCCTGAGGTCGATCGCATTGACGGCCTGAGCCCGTCGATCTCGATCCAGCAGAAGACCGGTGGTCGCAATCCCCGCAGCACCGTCGGCACGATCACCGAAATCAATGATTATCTGCGCGTCTTGTTCGCCAGGGTCGGGCAGGGGCATTGTCCCCAGTGCGATCGTCCCGTCGCCGCGCAGACGCGCGAGCAGATCCTGGCGCGGGTGCATGATCTACCTGATGGAACCGCGTTCAGCGTGCTGGCGCCTGTCATTCGGGGACAGAAGGGGGAATACAAAGACCTCTTCAGCGATCTTTCTCGCGCGGGCTATGTCAGGGCTCGGGTGAACGGGCAGGTGGTTGCCCTGACAGACAACCTGGCGCTCGATCGTCAGACGAAGCACACGATCGAGGTCGTCATCGACCGGCTCAAGGCCAGTGCCTCGGCTCGGTCGCGACTCGCCGAAGCGATCGAGGCGGCTCTCAAGTTGGGGGAAGGGACCGTCATCATCGCCAGGGACGGGCAAGCGGACCTTCTCCTCTCGTCCCATTATGCCTGCACTCATTGCGGCTTGAGTTTTGATCCGCCGAGCCCGCAGCTCTTCAGCTTCAATAGTCCGCAGGGGATGTGCCCCTCGTGCGATGGGCTTGGGGTGCGGCATGACTTTGACCCCGCCCTGTTGGTTCCCGACCCGTCGAAGTCGGTCTGGAAGGGCGCAATCGAACCGCTGGGACCGGTGTCGGCCGTCGGGCGTTGGCGAAGACATATCTTCGAAGGAGTCGCCGCGAACGTCGAGGCTGACCGCGATGGTCCGGCAAAGGGGACGATGCTCAAGGGCCCTTGGAAGGACCTTGAGCCCAAGTGGCAAAATGCCTGGCTCTATGGGCTGGGCGAACGCGTGATCGTTCATAACTGGAAAAGTCGAGGTAAGCGCTGGTCGCATGCCGAGACATGGCCCGGCGTCGCCACCGAGCTGCTTGCCAAGTTCCGTTCCGCCACGAGTGGGCCGCATCGCGCCAAGCTCGAACCCTACATGCGGAGCATGACTTGCCCTGACTGCCAGGGCGCGCGGCTCAACGCGCGAGCGCGAGCGGTACGCGTCGGAGGTCGCTCGCTGGTCGAAATCGGCGGCATGCCCATTGGTGATGCGGCCCTCTTCTTCGACGCCCTGGCCGGCGCCAAGCCGAGTGCGGGCGTCCTTCCCCTCGATTCCCTCTCACAAACGATTGCCGAGGAGCTTTTCAAGGAGATCCGGGGACGTCTGGGTTTCCTCACCAATGTCGGTTTGCATTACCTCACGCTCGACCGCTCGGCTCCCACCCTTTCCGGTGGAGAGGCGCAGCGGATTCGGCTCGCCAGCCAGGTGGGCGCTGGTCTCGTCGGGGTTCTCTACATCCTGGACGAGCCTTCCATCGGGCTTCACCCGCGCGACAATGATCGCTTGATCGCGACGCTCGAACGCCTTCGAGACGCGGGCAATACCGTCATCGTTGTCGAGCACGATGAAGACACGATGCGCGCGGCCGACCACCTTGTCGACTTTGGTCCAGGACCAGGCGTCAAAGGAGGGGAGATTGTCGCCGAGGGGTCTTTGGCCAAGATCTCCGACGCGGCCGACAGCCTCACCGGGCAGTATCTCTCGGGGCGAAAGAAAATCGCCGTTCCAGAGCTGCGCAAGTCGCCGAGCGACAAGATCCTCAAGATCGTCGGAGCCCGGCAGAATAACCTTAAGAATGTTGATGTGGAGATTCCCCTCGGCGTTCTTGTTTGCGTGACCGGGGTCAGTGGTTCAGGTAAGAGTTCGCTGATCGGAGACATCTTGCGTGATGTCCTGGCACGCGATCTCAACGGAGCGCAGACGGCTCCTGGGGTACATGACCGGATTGAAGGTATTGAGCATCTCGACAAGATTATCGACATCGATCAGTCGCCGATCGGACGCACGCCTCGCTCAAACCCTTCGACGTATATCAAGCTTTTTGACCTGATCCGCGATCTGTACACCAAGCTGCCCGACGCCAAAACGCGGGGCTACAAGGCTGGCCGGTTCAGCTTCAATGTTTCTGGCGGCCGTTGCGAGGCCTGCGAGGGGAACGGCTCGAACCGGCTGGAGATGGACTTCCTCGCCGACGTGTGGGTGACCTGCCCTGTCTGCGAGGGGAAGCGCTTCAACCGAGAGACCCTGCACGTTCGATTCAAGGGAAAAAGTATCAGCGACGTCCTGGAAATGGACGTGCAAGAAGCCCTGGAACACTTCGCGAATGTTCCCAAAATTGCGGGGATGCTCCAGACCCTGCACGATGTCGGGCTCGACTACCTGAAGCTTGGGCAAGCTTCACCCACCCTCTCAGGAGGAGAAGCCCAGCGGATCAAACTCGCTCGCGAGCTCGTGAAACGAGGGACGGGACGAACTCTCTACCTGCTCGACGAGCCTACGACGGGACTTCACTTCGAGGATGTTAGGAAGCTGCTCGAGGTACTCCACGGCTTCAAGGCCCTCGGGAACTCGGTGATTGTCATCGAGCACAACCTGGACGTTGTGAAAACGGCCGACTGGATCATCGACCTCGGTCCGGAGGGAGGGGCAGGAGGGGGCCGCGTCATTGCACAAGGAACTCCCGAGGATCTCGCACGGATCGAGGGAAGCCACACCGGGGTCGCTTTGCGCCGTCTTTTCGAGAACACCAGGCCTTCCAAGGTGAAGGCCCGAGAGGTTGCGCCTCGCAAAGGGAAGCGAAAATCGTCCGAGGAAGGGATCGATTCGATCTCGATCCGAGGCGCTCGGCAGCACAACCTGAAAGGGGTCGACGTCGACATCCCTCGTCACAAAATGACGGTGTGCAGCGGTCCTAGTGGATCGGGAAAGACTTCGCTTGCGATCGACACGCTCTATGCCGAAGGGCAGAGACGCTATGTGGAGAGTCTGTCGAGCTACGCTCGGCAATTCCTCGCACCGCTGCAAAAACCCAAGGTCGAGCGGATCAGCGGACTTTCTCCGGCCATCTGCATCGAGCAAAAGACGACGAGCAAGAGCCCCCGTTCCACGGTGGGAACGGTCACAGAGATTCATGATTATCTCCGAATTTTGATGGCGAGATTGGGGCAACCTTACTGCCCGAGTTGCGGGTTGGCCATCGGCACGCAGACGGCGGATGAGATCGTTGAGAAGATTCTCCACCTACCTGAAGGGACCAAGGTTTACGTCATGGCGCCCGTAGAGCGCCGAGACGGGGAAGCTTATGACGCACTCTGGGATGACCTCAGGGGCTCCGGGTTTACGCGCGTTCGGGTGGACAATATTTCCGTCAGCCTCGATAGTCCGCCGAAGCTGAGCCACCGACGCAAGCACCGGATCGAGGTGGTGATCGATCGTGCGATCGTTCGTCGTTCGACCCGCTCTCGTCTGGCGGATTCGATCGAGGCCGCGCTCGACCTGGGTAAAGGAGTCGTACAGGTTGCTCGTGTCGGCGACGAAGACAACGAGGCGAACTGGCCGGTCGATCGCTACAGCCAGCATCGATCTTGCGATGGCTGTGGCCGGAGTTTTGAAGAACTCTCCCCTCACCATTTCTCTTTCAATAGTCCGCTCGGCTGGTGCCCGGTTTGCGAAGGGCTGGGAACACAGCATGGGGCGAACCCCGCGATCTTGATTCCGGATGGGACGCGAAGCCTCAACGAGGGAGCCGTCGCTGTCTGGCCGGACTTTGCCGAGAACCCCTTCTTTGGTCGGATGATCGCCGCGATGGCTGAGGCACGCGGTATCGACATGGATGTCCCCTTCGATGAGCTGGAGGGGCGCCATCGCCGGGCAATCTTGCACGGAACCGAGGATTCCTGGTTCCAGGTTCCCGCTGCCGAGGGACAACCTCCGTTTGCCTTCCAGTACAAGGGGCTTTTCCCAACCATCGAAGAAGCGGCTCGCGTCTCTTTCGTGTATCGCTTCAAGCTTCAGGGCATGGTGGATGACGTCCCTTGCGCCGCTTGTATGGGGGCGCGCCTACGTGACGACTCGGCCGCGGTGCGATTCCGTGATTACACGATCGACCAGATTGGGCATTGGTCGCTGAGGCGGGCTTACGAGTTTTTCCAGGGCCTGAAACTGGGGACCGATGAGCGGCATATCGCAGGAGACCTGATCCGCGAGATCCGCGACAGGCTCAAATTCCTGGTCGATGTCGGTCTCGATTATCTATCGCTGGCGCGAGGAACACCGACTCTCTCGGGAGGCGAAAGTCAGCGCATCCGGTTGGCCAGCCAGATTGGCAGCGGACTTACCGGCGTGCTTTACGTCCTCGACGAGCCGACGATCGGTTTGCACCCTCGCGACAATACACGACTTCTCTCCGCCCTCTCGCATCTCCGCAATCTCGGGAATTCGCTGGTGATTGTCGAGCACGACCGCGAGGTGATCGAGGCGGCCGATTACCTCGTCGACTTCGGGCCCGGCTCTGGGCACGGCGGAGGAGAGGTGACCGCGGCGGGAACCCCGTTGAAGGTCAAAGGCAACAAGAAGTCTCTGACCGGCCAGTACCTGAGCGGGAAAGCCGCGATCCCGGTGCCAACGAACCGCCGTCGTTGCGACGGCCTTGCCCTTTGGATCCGAGGCGCTCGGCATCACAACCTTAAGAACGTCGACGTTCCTTTTCCTCTCGGAGTGGTCAGCGTCGTGACCGGAGTGAGCGGCTCCGGTAAGAGCTCGCTGATCGAAGACATCCTCTGGAAAACCGCCGCGAAGGCGTTGCATCGGGCCCAAGTGACTCCCGGCGCTCATGGCGCGGTTGAGGGGCTGGAACTCGTGGATAAGGTCATCAGCGTGGACCAAACTCCCCTCGGGAGTACGCCCACGTCGACGCCTGGGACTTATTCCGGCGTCTTTGACCTCATTCGCGAACTCTACGCCAAGCTGCCGGAATCCAAGGTTCGCGGCTACACTGCGCGTCGATTCAGCTTCAACCAGGCCGGGGGCCGTTGCGAGGCCTGCGAAGGGGCAGGGCAGAGGCGCATCGAGATGCATTTCTTGCCCGATGTCTGGGTCACTTGCGAAGCGTGCGAAGGTTCGCGCTACACCCGCGAAACCCTAGCGGTCAAGTTCCGCGGACGCTCGATCGCCGACGTCCTGGCCATGACAATCGATGCGGCACTGGAACTGTTCTCGGGCGTCGCGCGGATCCGCAAGATCCTTCAGACCTTGCACGACGTGGGACTCGGCTATCTCTCACTAGGACAGGCCGCTCCCACTCTCTCCGGCGGCGAAGCCCAGCGCGTCAAGCTTGCCGCCGAACTGGCCCGGCCCGATACCGGCAAGACTCTCTATATCCTTGATGAGCCGACAACAGGACTTCACCTGGACGATGTTCGAAAGCTCCTGGAAGTGATTCACAGGCTGGCTGACTTGGGCAATACGGTTGTGGTCATCGAACACAACCTTGAGGTCATTAAAACGGCCGACTGGCTTGTCGACCTTGGCCCTGAAGCGGGAGCGGCTGGCGGAGAGATCGTGGCTCTTGGTGCTCCCGAAGTCATTGCCGCGACCAAAAAGAGCCTGACGGGAGTGATTCTCAAGGGTGTTCTGGAATCAAGTCCACGTGTGGAACGCGTCAAGTTTGACCGCAAGGCGGCGGCCCGCAAGGCGCTGGCCGAGGTCAAGGCTTCCAGCCTTGAAGAGTTCGCGACCAGTGTTAAGCCCCCCTGGGAAATCGATGGCCGACGTTGGCATACACGCGACCGAGTGAGCCGAAACGGAAAGCCGGCTCGTTGGGAGGGGCGCGGGTTGGAGCGGGTCGTCGACCGAATCCAGGAACTCGGTTCCTTCGGATCCACGGACTGGTCACAACGCGCCACGGTCCGAATTGCAGGTGCCGAGAAAGATGCCCCTGTCTTTTTCCAGGCCATGACAGGGCACGAATGGGTTTTGACGCTCAAATTCACGGTGGCCAAGAACACCTTCAAGTCGGCCGTCTTGGCCGGCAAGCTCTCTCTCGTTCCCTTCCACGAAGGGTCTCCTCCGGTACTCAGCGATGCCGAACGACTGGAGGTCGCCAATGGTAAGGGGCCGACTCAGGAAGTGACCATCACGTGCCACCAGGCTGAAGACCTGGAGACTCCCGCCTTCGAGAGCTTCTTGAGCCAGGCGGTTGCTTCGTATCAACGTATGGGAACAACGGGCGTTCTTGTTACAGCCAGCAAGCTGCGCAAAGCCGACTGACGCCCTGCAAGAGCGAAGGCGCTCTGGAGCGATCCCAAGGTTTTGCGCCTGAAAATTACCAAGACGCCCCGACTCTCGCTTCCAGAGAAATCTGGAAGTAAGAGACATCCCGCGCAAGACCAACAAGTCGCCCGGCCTCCAAGATTTGGCCGTCGACCAGGCCTTCGCGCGGCTCTCAAACAGGTCGCAACACCTATCGAGGGGCTGCACCCTCGTGAAATAGTCGACCGGGTGGCGCTGAGGACTCCACCAGCACCGGCAGAGTCTGCCTCACTGGTGAAGACCCGCAGAGCTATCCAATACAGCCTTTTACACGAGGCTTTGCTTTCCTCAGCCACACCGCAGGTGTGAGCTGCCCGAGCATTAACGGCGCTACGTCATAAAAAATTCCCACACGAGACCTCAGAGGCAGCATCCCGTGTGGGAACGGATTTTTTCTCAATTAATAAAATGAAACAGTGCGAACTGTGATCATTTAGATGTATGGCTTAGTTTAGAAGCGGAGTGGGACTTATCTCAATTCGGCTGCGGGCAATAGGCCGAATTGGAACAGGAGCCCACATATTTATTAATTTAGACCTTAAGATTCTTGTTATTCATAGTTAGAACCGACCTTCCGAGACTCGGGCCAAGTGTCGCGATGAACGCGGACTTGGCCGGGAGTACTCTCGAGGGTTGCTATATCTGTCTTATTTATTTAGTTAAGTGGAAGACTGGGTGGGATAACCTAACTTACCGCACTTAAATTAGGAAACTATCCGGAACCGACCATACTTAGGTTCTACTTACCTAGTTTGGTGGTTAGGGTCATGTAGGACCTTACGGCGTGCCTATCCAAATAAAAGTACTTACCCCGCTTATTGATCCGCAGCGGCAATGCCCGCGGGTCACAGTTCGCCTGATGTTCACTCCCTCGAATCCCGAGCGGAGCCGAACTCGATTTTCGGGCTAAGATTCCTTCCTCATACTTCTAGGCAACTTTCTGGCGCGTTTTTGAACCGGCTCTTTGAAAAAATTTGACAGAACCCCGCCCAATGTTTTTTTCTGTAAACATTCCGTCGCGGCGAATCACGCGTAAGTTGGCCATATCATTCATGTTATCGCCAGAGAATGGATGTGTGTTTTTGCCGAGAAAAATGAGGTTCAAAGCCTTAGATTGTGTGGATGATTGCATGAATTATTCGTGGTTTTGCCCTGGGAGTGAAGCCATCGGGAAGCGAAGTCATGACTACGTTTCACGGAGCCGAGAGCTTGGGGTTAGAAAGGCTGGGCTTTCCGGTGAGGGCCTCTTTTTCGTATGATTTTCCCATGAGGATTGAGAATACCGATTGAGGTCTGACGCGGTTCGACCGGTATCGAACACGCAGATGATCGTGGGCCCTGATAGGCAGCCATGACTCGACGTACCCGAGGACGAGAGATCGCGCTCCAGGTTCTCTACCAAACGGAGCAGAACCCTGGGCTGGCTCCCGCAGAGATCCGGAGATTCGTGGAACGTCGGCTCAGGGGGGACCGCAAGTTATGCGAGTTCGCCGAGAAGCTGATCGCCGGGGTCCAGGAGCATCAGCCCCGTATCGATAGCTTAATTTCGGGAGTCGCCGAGAACTGGCGGCTCGACCGGATGGCGGCCATCGACCGCAATATCTTGCGACTTGGGGCCTATGAAATGCTTTTCTGCCCCGATGTGCCAACGAAGGTGGCGATTAACGAGTCGCTTGAACTCGCCAAACGCTACAGCACCGCACAGTCCAGCCGGTTCGTGAATGGGATCCTGGATCGCCTTCAGGCTGCGGAGGCCGCGGCCTCCACCACGGCTGAGGGAACGGCGACAGCTGAGGGAACGGCGACGGAACCGCCCGCTGAGGACGCCGCCCCCGCCAAGCCTGAAGCTTCGCTCCCCGAAGAAGAAAAGGCCGATCCTTCCCCTGAGGCTCTCTAATGCGTCCTTATTCTTCTGTCCTCTTCGCCGCCGATAGAAGGAGTACGGCTGTGAATTGGAAATTGGGTTTCATCCTCGCCGCCGCCCTGCTTTGTGGCGGTATCTCCAGTAAGGCTGAGGAAGACCGCGACGTGATCCAAGGTACTTGGATACTCGACTCCAGTGAGCGCGACGGAGTCGTCACGAACGCCGATAAATCCAAGGCCCGCGATGTTCGCCTCATTTTCGAGGCGGATCAAATCATGGCCAAGATGGGAGACAAGTCGGTCTCCCTGGGATCCTTCAGTCTCGATCCCTCTAAAGACCCCAAGATTTACGATCGAACGTATCCTGATGGCAGCAAGCGTTTGGGGTTGTACAAGCTGGAAGGCAAGACCCTCACGATCTGTGTCGCCGACCTCAAGAAGGAGCGTCCCAAGGAGTTTGTGACCCGCAAGGGGGACGGTATGACCTTGGTCATCTATCGGCGTGAGTAAAGGAAGGTCGCGGACAAGTCGAGCTCCGAGAGGTGGCGTATCTTCGGTCGAGCGGCCGAGGCTTGCCGACCTTCACGTCCATACGACCCATTCCGACGGTGTCTGCTCCCCCTGCGAGGTTGTGGTTGCCGCTTCTCGCGTGGGGCTCGCCGCTCTGGCAATTACGGACCATGACACCCTCTCGGCCATCGAAGTCGCTCGACCCGAGGCAACACGCCTTGGGATCGAGCTGATTCCCGGGGTGGAACTCACGACCGAGTTTGAGGGGCGTGAGTTCCATATCCTCGCCCACTTCATTCAACCGGATGATCCCGCCCTAAACGCCGCGCTCGATTCCATGCGCCAGGGGCGAGCGACGCGGCTCGCGGCGATGGTCGAGAAGCTGAACGAGCTTGGCCTCACGGTGGATTTAAGGGCCCTTGCCTCGGCCTTTCCTCGCGCGACGCTCGGCCGTCGCCACCTGGCGGACTGGTTGACCCGCACTCGGCAGGTTTCTGGGCCTCGCGAGGCCTTCGTTCGGTATTTGGGAGATCAGGGGCCGGCGCAGGTGTCCAAGCCCAGGCTTGCCGTGGCCTTGGCCATCGATCTTGTACGCAAAGCGGGCGGGGTTGCCGGCTTGGCTCACCCTCCCTATGATCTGCGGGAACAGACGTTACGCTCGATGGTTGAGGATGGCTTGGGAGCGATCGAGGTCGCCGGGCCCGCGATCGATGGCACTCGAGGACGCCGCTGGCGTGACTGGGCCGGCCAATTCGGTTTGGTCCCCATCGCCGGCTCCGACTTTCATGCCGCCGATCGCCCTGGTCGTTGGATCGGAGCCATCACGACGCCAGGGGCGGATCTCGAACAACTGAGACAAAGGTGCGGGCTCTGACTCGGTTTTCTGAGTGAAGCCTCACTGAGGGACAAGGCTGAACAGTACTCCGAGAGAGGGTAAGAACCCCGAAGATTGGAAGTCCCTCTCCGCTTTTTATTGAGGCTTTCGACGACGCGACTGGGGAGAGTCATGGCGATCAAGGATATTCTGGGTAAGCTGCGAAAGGGCCTGTCGAAAACGGCCCAACTTTTGAATATTCGTTCCTGGTTTAACCGCAAGGTCGATCAGTCGTTTCTGAACGAGCTCGAGTCCCGTTTGATTCAGGCGGACGTCGGTGTGAAGGCGACCCAGCGAATCATCGACCGCGTTCGCGAGGCTTATAGCGACAAGACAGTCGACGAGAATTTGCTCCAGTTCGTCAAAGACGAGTTGAAGGGGCTGCTCGCGGATCCGAGGCCCGGTGAATTGACCGTGGCGGCCACGCGCCCCACCGTCTATTTGATCGCGGGCGTCAACGGTTCCGGCAAGACTACCTCGATCGCCAAGCTGGCTCAGCACTTGAAGGACGAGGGAAAGACCATCCTTCTTGCCGCGTGCGATACTTTCCGCGCTGCTGCCGCCGATCAGTTGACGGTCTGGGCCACCCGTTCAGGATCCGACATCGTGCGAGGAGCCTCGGGCGCGGACCCGGCGAGCGTTGCTCACGACGCCTGCGATCGCGCCCTGGCCCGCGGCGTTGATATCCTGATCGTTGACACGGCAGGCCGACTCCATACTCAAACGCACCTGATGCGCGAGCTCGAAAAAGTTCGTGGCGTTCTTCAACGCAAGATTTCCGGGGCACCCCATGAAGTCTTGCTCGTGCTCGACGCCACCAATGGTCAGAACGCCATCAGGCAGGCGGAGGTTTTCTCGAAGTCGATCGGCTGTACCGGGGTGATTCTGACGAAACTCGACGGGACGGCGAAAGGGGGAGTGGTCGTGGCCGTTCGCCAGTCAATCGACCTCCCGGTGAAGTTCATCGGTGTGGGTGAGGCCATTGATGACCTTCAGCCCTTTGACGCCGACACGTTCGTCGAATCCCTTTTCACGTAATCCTCTCGTCTCAGGGCGAGGAGAAGCGTGGACTGGCCGCTTGCCTCTGTGGGGTGATTGACGTTAAGGTCGAAACCCTGCCCTCAACATCGACGATGTTGCCCACCCCACGACTCCCAAGGAGCCACCCATGATTCCACCAACCCTGAGAATCTCACTGTTCGGTCTTCTCGTGGGATTGCTGACTCATTTCCAGGCGGACCAGGTTCTTGCCGGACCTCTTCCCGACAAGAACCTTGAGACCGCAATCCGTGCCGTTTTGAAGGTTGAGCCCAACGTTGAGCTCACGGATGAAAAGCTGCTCAACGTCTACGTCCTGGAAGCGATCGGCAAAGAGATCAAGGACCTGACCGGCCTTGAGAAGTGCAAGAACCTTGCGTCCATCCGTCTTTCGAAGAATCAGGTGGTCGACCTCAAGCCTTTGAAGGACCTCCTGAACCTCCAGTCGCTGGACCTGGCCGACAACAAGATTGTGGACGTCGCGCCTTTGGCCCCGTTGAAGAACCTGCAATACCTGGAACTCACGAACAATGAGGTTGTGGATATCGCCCCGCTCGGTGGGTTGACAGCCCTCTCGGCCCTCTACCTCAACGGCAATAAGATCGCAGACATCGCTCCGTTGGGGGGCCTGACCAAGCTGGCGTCGCTTTGCCTCGGCAAGAACCAGTTGAAAGACATTTCTCCTCTGGCGAAGATCACCAAGCTCTCTCTGATCGAGCTCCAGGACAACCAGATTGAGGACATCACGCCGCTCGCCAAGCAGACGGAAGTACGCATCCTCATCCTTGAACGAAACAAGATCAGCGACCTGACCCCTCTGGTGAATTCCGCCAAAGAGGATGCCGCAGGACCGAAGCGATTTGCTCCCTACCTTCGGCTGTACCTCTCCGGCAATCCTCTGTCCGACGCAGCCAAGTCGAGTCAGTTGAACGCCTGCAAGGAAGCCGGAGTTCGCGTCGAAAGCTGAACACGCACCTGCCGCCAGAGCCAGGCGGCCAGATTAAGGATGGGCACAGGCCCTATGGTCAGGCCCACCGATGGGTTCATCCTGGATGAACCCATTGGTGGGCCCGCTCTTTTTAGGTCAAGAAGAACCGTGTCCACATCGCTCGCTCGATGCCTTCGCCTTCACATTTCTCCCTGTCGCCGCCTCGATTTCACCACGTCCTCCCGGCCAAACGGTTTCCCTGTCGTTGGTGTCCTTAAGGCCGCTACTCGAGCGAATTCGCGATGCAGGGATTCCTCCATGCCTACGGATTTTACGCAAGGCAACGTTTGGCGCGGCTACGGAGCGTCAGGTAAAGCTTTTGGGTAAAAACGATTTCGGGAGGAATGCCGGACACGTGCTAAGATAAGGGATAAGGAGGGAGCGTCGCCGTTAAGGCCGAGGAGTCCTCCCGGGGTTTCACGACTGTCGATTTCGGGTCATTGCCGTGCACCGAGTCGGGCGGGATATTCTGGTCTTCGAGGTCGGGGGCAGACGCTACGGTTTACCGGCGTCGAGCGTTCGAGAACTCGCGCGTGCGGTGGCGATCATTCCCTTGCCGGCGGCTCCGCCGAGCGTTGAAGGAGTGGTCGACTTCCGAGGGCGCGTGGTCCCCGTCTTGAATCTTCGCTTTCTCCTCGGTCTGTCCGCGAAAGCGATTGAGCTTGGGGATCATCTCATCATCGGCGAGATCCGCAAGCATCTCATCGCGGTTCGCGTCGACCGGGCCGTCGAGCTGGTCCAATATGACGATGCGTTGGCAGGGGCCGATTCACCTGATGCTCAGAGGGGTCATGATGAGGCAAGGGTCGCCAAGCTCGGGGAGGGGCTTTCTCCGATCCTCGACCTGAACCGTCTCTTCCCTGTGAGAGATGCCAACGCTCTTGCCTCGTTTCTTCCCAGGTCATGGGACCTCTCGGAGGAACGACAATGAGTGTCACCTGGTCAGATCCGGATTTTGCCTTGGTGGTGCGCGTCGTCGGGAGCCAGGCCGGCCTGGACTTCATGCCCGAGCGCCAGTCGGGGGTGGAGAATGGCATTCGCAGGGCGATGCTCCGCGCGAACATCGACTCCCTGGCCGATTACTCCCGAGTTGTCGCCACCGATGAGCAACGGTTGAAAGATCTGATCGGCGAGCTCACTGTCGGCGAGACCTATTTTTTTCGAGAACCAGCTCACTTCCAATTTATCCGCGAGGTTTTGGTTCCCGAATACAACCTTCCGATCAACGCGGATCGCACGATTCGGGTTTGGAGCGCGGGGTGTTCGTCGGGTGAAGAACCCTATTCGCTCGCCATGCTCTTCGACGAGATGGGGATGAGGAATCGGTTGTTTCTCTTGGGGACGGATCTTTCACCGATCGCCCTCGAGAAGGCCCGGCGAGCCACTTACTCGGAATGGTCGTTTCGGGGGGAGTCGGGCCGGCTGGCTCATCGCTACGTAACGCGGCTCTCCAAGGACTACCAGGTCGTCGAAGCGATTCGTAACCGTGTGAACTTCTCGTCTCTGAATCTCGCAAGTGATTCTTATCCGGTCTTGGGTTCGGGTCCGTCGACGATGGACCTCATTTTTTGCCGAAACGTCCTGATCTACTTCGACCGAGAGACCGTTCGCGGCGTCGCTCGCCGGCTTTATGAATCGTTGAAGGTCGGCGGATGGCTGATCACCGCCTCGTGCGATCCCACCCTTTCCGAATACGCTCCGCTTGAGGCTGTGGTCACCGCATACGGAGTTTTCTACCGGCGGGCGGAAACCTCCGCGTTCGTGAGCCCGCCCCGCCATGTTTCACCCAGCCCGCGCCGGCAATTGCAGTCCACGGTGACGAAGCGAGTTGCGATCACAAGCCCTCCCCCTCGCAAGGCTCTAGCCCCAAGCCCCTCGTCTCCGAGTCCCGCGGCGAAGCAGCGGCAAGAAATGCTGGAATCCGCCAAAGAGGCGCTGACGCGAGGAGAGTATCAACGCGTCGTCGACCTCACGGGGCCCGCACAGGAAAGCGCCGAGGCTTGCGTGCTCAATGTGAAAGCGCTTGCGAACCTGAATGCCGATCGAGCGGAGAAAGCCTGTGCGGAGTTTCTGATCCGCTTTCCACTTTCCGCGGAGCTCGGCTACCTGCATTCGGTGCTCCTGGCTGACCTTGGCCGCATTGAAGAGGCGTGTGTGTCGGTCAGGCGCGTCATTTGCCTTGATCGTACGCTCGCGATCCCTCACTTCTTCTTGGGTGGGCTCTTGGGCCGACGAGGTGACCGGGACGGGGCTCGCCGTTGCTACCGAAATGCCCAGGAACTCTGCATGGCAAGGCCCCCCGGAGAAGAACTTCCTCTTTCCGACGGTGAACATGCCGGAGCCCTGGGGGAAGCGGCCCGTCTACAGTTCGAGCGGCTTGCCTGAAGGTGTCCCGATGAACGCGACCTTTGCAGGTAGGTGATATTCATGATGAACGAACATGATTTCTTGGGTCGATTGGCGAGATAGAATCCGCACAGAGTAATGAGGACGAACTGCCGAGCCGCAGTTTCCAGTTTCTTGGATCGTGCCTCCGCTGCTTTCTCCTGGTCGGCCACTGAATATTGAACCCCGTGGGAATCGCTCCCTAGCTTGAGCCGGAGTTACCGTGGACAGGGAATCCTTACGCGCCGATGAAGGTATCGATTGGACCCGAGTGCGTGCGCTTGTGAAGCAGGCCAGCGAGGCCAACACGAGCGCACGGGATCCCGAACGTGTGCGCGAGATTCTCGAGGAGCGCGCTCGAATTCTGGCGGCTGTCCCGCCGCGCGAACCGCTGGCCTCCGAGGTTTTGCAACTGGCCACGCTATCTATCAGGGGAGAGCGATATGCGATCGAGACTCGCTTCGTGCGGCGCATTGGCCGGCTCGATCACTACACTCCCGTTCCCGGTGCACCTCCTTTACTTCTGGGGGTTTTCAATTCGGGGGGCGAGATTCTTCCTCTCTTTGATCTGGCCTCGCTCTTCGGCGCGAACGGAGGAGAAGGAAGCGAGGGAACTCACCTGGTTGTGTTTGGCGAAGCCGATGAAGAGTTCGGAGGCCTGGTCAACGGGACGGACGAGGTCTTGACGCTCGGCCTCGAAGAGATCCTCTCTTCTTCCTCTGTGGCCGAAACGGCGGGGCGAGCCTTGATTCGAGGAATCACCGAAGACGCACTCATCGTGATCGACGGGGAACAGCTCCTTTCTGATGATCGCCTCAAAATCGATCAAGGGACTGAGGGGTGATTCTCAGACCAAAATTACTCCCTCGGTTTCCACGAACCTTCGCATCCAGACGCATTCAAGCGGTTTTCGTTGCTGACAAGCCCGGGTCGGTTAGCCTCACCGAGAGCGGATGAGGTTTCCGGCGAATGGCCAGTTCGATTCCCTTGCTCCAGGTTCTTTCTTCCTCCGAACACACCTAGGTTTATCGCCGAGACGAGACATGAAAATTCGATGGAAGCTATCACTGGGTTTCGGAATCGCGCTCGCGCTGCTGATCGTGGTCGGTTGGGTCTCTTATGTTGGTACTTTTCGGTTGATCGACACGAACCATCGCATCACACGCGCGCATGACATTCTGCAAGGGATCGAGGCGGTTCTCTCGGCGCTCAAGGATGCGGAAACGGGCCAGAGAGGTTATCTTCTCACCGGCAAGGAAGAGTACCTCGCGCCCTATACGTCCGGTGTGACGCAGGTGGATAAGGCGATCCAGGCTCTCCGAGTTTTGACCGAGGGGGAGGTCTCGCAAGGGAAGCGCATTGATGAGATCAAGGAGTTGAGCGAAAAGAAGGTCGCTGAGTTGGCCAAGACGATTGAACTCAGGAAGGACAATAAGAGCGAGGCCGCCCTTGAATTGGTCAAGACCGACCAGGGCAAAAAGATCATGGATGACGTTCGCGCGATTGTGGATCAAATGAGGAACGAAGAGCGGGTTATTCTTCAGGAGCGCGATCGCGAGGCGAACTGGACGGCGAACTTCACCACTTGGTGCATTATCCTCGGCACACTTGCGGCGTTGGTCCTGACCTTCTTCACCGGTTACCTGATCGCCAGCAGCATCACCAAGCCCATAAATGCGCTCGTTCATGCGGCGGCTCAAATCGGCCAGGGAGATCTCGACTTCCCCATCAACGTTCGCTCGCGAGACGAGGTAGGCGTCTTGGCGGAAGCCATTCGCAGGATGACCAACGACCTTCGGTCGAGTATGGTCAACGTGGAGGTTGAGAAGGCCAGCCGTCAGCGCGTTGAGTTGCTGTTTGAGAGCATCCGCGAAGCGGTAACGCGGCTGACTTCCGTCAGCACCGAGATCCTCGCCAGCACCAGCGAGCAAGCCTCCGGCGCACAGGAACAGGCGGCCGCGATTACGCAGACGGTCTCCACGGTTGATGAGATCACACAGACGGCTGCTCAGGCCGCCGATCGCGCCAAGGGGGTCGGCGAGTCGGTTCAACGCACGCTCCAGATCGGGCAGGCCGGGCGCGACGCGGTCGAGTCCTCGATTAACGCCATGAACTTGCTGAAGGAACGCGTGGAATCGACGGCCGAAAATATCCTCATGCTGGCCGAGCAGGCGCAAGCTATTGGCGAAATCATCACCACGGTGAATGATATTGCCGACCAGACCAACATTCTTGCACTCAACGCGGCGATCGAGGCTTCCCGCGCCGGGGAACATGGAAAGGGATTTGCCGTCGTGGCGGGCGAAGTCAAGGCCCTCGCCGATCAGTCCAAACGGGCCACGCAGCAGGTTAGGCAAATCCTGGGAGAGATTCAGAAGGCGACAAACACCGCCGTACTCTCAACCGAGGAAGTCACCAAGGGAGTGGCCTCGGCAATTCGAGCCGGATCCGAGTCGGGAACCACAATTAATTCTTTAGGTGATACGCTTGCCGACGTCGCTCAAGCCTCTGCACAAATCGTCGCCTCGGCAGGACAGCAAGCCACTGGTATGTCCCAGATCAACCTCGCTATGAAAAATCTCGACCAAGTCGCGCGTCAATATCTCGTGGCGACGCGGCAAGTCGAGCAAGCGGCACAAAACTTGAATACCCTTGGGACACAACTAGCCGGGCTCACTCGAGAGTAACAGGTGCGATATCATGGATCGAAGCAAGTTGATCGAAAGGTTGATGGCGACCTATCTCGGCGAGCTCGTCGACCATGTACGTGCGCTCAACGAAGGGCTTCTTTTTCTCGAGAAGAATGCCGAGAGCCCGGACCGGCCTGAGCAGTTTCATTCGCTCTTTCGCGCAGTTCATAGCTTGAAAGGAGCTTCCCGATCGGTGGGGGTGAGCCTGATCGAACAGGCCTGCCACTGGCTGGAAGAAATCCTGGGAGCTGCACGCGAGGGAAGAATCCAACTCGACTCGCCGATATTCGCGGTCCTTTTTGAGTCGGTAGATGGTCTCGAGGAAGCCGGCGCGAGGTTGCGAGAGCGGCAAGAGCTTGGCGATTCGCGTCTCTCCGCGTTGCTCCCGAAGCTTGAGGCGATGGGTGGGAGCCTTTCTGCCGATTCGGCTGGCAACGGAGAAAATAACGCTTCGGTCGAGGCCGATTTCGTCGTTGATGAGGCCCCTCGAGTCGTCATCGAGCCGAAGGTGATTGCGGAGTCGCGGGTCATTCCGGTAGACGACGGGAGGGAGCCGGTGGCTGCCTCGCCCGTGGTGGCGGCTGCGCCTGAGAAACCCCAAGAGTCGGCCGTCCCCTCCGCCACGGAACCCGAGCGCACCCTGAATTCTTCGTTCGTTCGGCTGCCTGCCGAGAAGCTCGACCTGATGTTGGCACGGAGCGGTGAGCTGCACGTGGCGCGGAGACGGGTCGAGACGCATTATGATGATTTGTCAGATCTGCGCGATTCGTTCAGTCATTTTATGCAGGAGTGGCGCTCGGTCGTCAGACCGTTGCGCAAGACGCTCACAAGAGTGGAGGCTCGGGGAGAAATCGTCCACCTCCCGATGAGGCAACTGCAAGCGGTCATGCGTATCGGCGACCATTTCGCTCAGTTCGAGAAAGAACTCGAGGCGATGGGAGCGAAGATGGCAGGGGACCGTCGGCACCTTGCCCGCGCGGCCGGTCTGCTGGATGAAGAAGTTCGCCAGGTTCGGATGTTACCATTTGCCGATGCCTGCCAGGGACTCGACCGTACCGTCCGCGACCTTGCGCTCAGCGAAGGCAAAGAAGTCAACTTTGTGATCGAAGGAGGGGACGTCGAGCTCGACCGGTCCGTACTCGAGTGGCTTCGCGACCCCTTGCTCCACCTCGTCCGCAACGCCGTAGACCATGGTCTGGAGTCGCCCGAGCAGCGGCGTGCGGCCGGAAAGCCACCCAAGGGCCGCCTGATCGTGAAGGCCTCGCTGAGAGGGGACCTGGTCGAGGTCGTGGTTTCCGACGACGGCGCGGGCATCGATCACGAATCACTGCGTTCAGCAGCCCGGCGCCGGGGAATTTCGGAGCCGGCGGATCCCCGGGATCTCAACGAGCTGATTTATCTACCGGGATTTTCGACCTCCACGATCATCACCAACATTTCCGGAAGAGGAGTCGGACTCGACGTCGTCAAGAATCGTCTCGAGGCACTCCACGGCTCTGTGGAGATGACGTCGGAGCCTGGTCGCGGAACACGATTCACGCTCACCGTACCCTTGACGTTGACCACGCTGCGCGCCTTGCTCGTACAGGCAGGTGGACATACCTTTGCGCTAGCGAGTACCAATGTTCAGCGGCTTGTACGTGTCGATTGGAGCCACCTGAGAACCGTGGAAGGGCGGCCGATGCTGATATTGGGGGGGCCGCCGGTTCCCGTGGCCACCCTCTCTTCGGTTCTCGGAATGCCGCAGTCCGATTCTCCCGCCAAGGGAAAGCTTCCGGCCGTCATCGTGTCCTGGCGCGACCGCCGCGTCGCGCTTGTCGTCGACGAATTGATCTCCGAGCAGGAAGTGATCGTCAAAAACCTGGGGGATCGTATCCGTCGCGTTCGGCTGGTTTCAGGAGCGACGATTCTGTCATCCGGGAGGATCGCCCTGGTCCTGAACTCGGCCGGCCTGGTTCGCGCGGGACTGGGACGTCGTAACGGCCTGCCGGCGATGGTTCCCACACCCTCTCCGAGCGCTCCGGTACGTAAACGGCTCCTGGTGGTTGACGACTCGGTCACCACGCGAACGTTGGAGAAGAGCATTCTTGAAGCGGCGGGTTACGACGTTTCAACAGCCGTTGATGGTGAGGCAGGCTGGCAGCTCCTCCAGGAGCAAGGAGCCGACCTTCTGATCTCCGACATCGAGATGCCTCGAATGGATGGATTCGAGCTTACGGCCACCGTGCGTGCGTCGGCTCGCTTCGAGTCGCTTCCCATCATTCTCATCAGCTCACGTTCGAGTGATTTGGATAAGGCGCGGGGAATTGAAGTGGGGGCTGACGCTTATATTGTAAAAGGAGCCTTCGACCAGAACGACCTTGTTGCTACGGTGGAGCAACTTCTTTGACGCCGATATGCGCAATCGGTCAACCGCTAGCTTTCAAAAGTGGGATTGTTGTTTTACAATGCCACACTCCCCACCTCTGCCAGAATTCTCAATGGTCGATCGAGATAGTCTGAGGGGGCTATCGCGGGGGTTGGCGATTTCCACTCGATCCATCCGCGTTATCGACGTTCTGGTCACAACGTCAGTATTCGCGGGGTATATCGATCAGTCATCGGGTGCGCGCAAGAAAGAAATGCGGTAAAAGTTCGCGGCTTTTGCTGGCATCGTGGCGCTTCCTAAATTCCTGAAAGTCTCTCGACCCATGCAGGAGGGATGGAAGTCGTGATTCGTGTGCTTGTGGTCGATGACTCGGTGACGGTTCGCACACTCTTGGTCCAGATCTTAAATAGCGATCCTGAGATCAAAGTCGTCGGGCAGGCGTCCAACGGTGTCGAGGCGATCGCGCTAACGGAGTCGCTCCGCCCTGACCTTGTCACGATGGACATCCTGATGCCGCAACTCGATGGGCTTGCGGCGACCAAAGAGATCATGATCCGGTTTCCGACGCCGATCGTTCTGGTCACGTCGACTTATCAAGCACGCGAGGTCGAGTCCTCTCTGGCGTCCCTCGGCATCGGTGCGCTCGACGTCCTGGAAAAACCACACGGACCACTCACGACAAGGTTCGAGGAGTCGGCAGCGCGGCTCATCTCCACCGTCAAGGCCATGTCGCAAGTGAAGGTCATTCGCCATTGGCGGCAGCCGGAACGTTCTCCGTTGGTCAGTCCTGGTACGTCATCCTTCAACATGGGTTCGAATGTTGAGTTTTCGACCCCCAGAAGCGTCCGCCCCAAGATTGTGACAATCGCCGCTTCGACGGGGGGACCCGCCGCGCTTCAAACTTTGCTGTCGGAGCTTCCACCGAACTTCGCATTACCCATTCTCGTGGTTCAACATATCACGCCTGGTTTTGCCTCGGGCCTGGCGTCCTGGCTGAACTCCTCGAGCAAGCTCGGTGTCAAACTCGCGGAGCAGGACGAGAGTCTCTTGCCCGGAAAGGTGTACATCGCCCCCGATGGCCTGCATCTGGGAGTGACGAAGATGGGCAAGATCGCACTCTCGAACACCGATCCGATACGAGGATTTCGACCTTCGGGAACGTTTCTCTTTGAGTCGGTGGCCCAGATTTTTGGTTCCGCAACCCTGGCCGTGATTCTCACCGGCATGGGAGAAGACGGGGTCAACGGTCTGTGCACTGTCCGCCGAATGGGGGGACGAGTCATCGCCCAGAACGAGGCCTCTTCGGTGATCTTCGGAATGCCAGGAGCTGCGATCGCTGCCGGGGTGGTGGATCTCGTACTCTCGATCGACGACATCGGCACCAAGATCACAAGCCTCGTCTGACCCGGGCCGAAAGCGGTCGCTGCCGGATCGCATGGGTTGTCGCCACTTCACATGTTGAGAAATGGAACAGGCAGCAGGAATGCGTGCTGCTCGTAGAGACTCCAGATTCCGCGCCAGGCCGTATATTGGGTGAAGAAAACGATCAGGGCGTAGAGTAGGCCGATCGGAAACATGGCGAACCGGCTCGTCCATCGGAAGAACCCGTGCCGCGGTTTCTCCCGTCGCGTCGATAATGCGTAAGCCCACGCGGTCAGAGTTCGAGCGGGCAGGCTGAATGCCAGGAAGATCAAACTCGGAAGCCAGGCCACTTCGCGAGGGATCATTTCGATCTTGAGCAGGTAGAGCGGGACGGCGAACGTAAGGGTGAGTAGAGCGGAGACTGCGAACGCCCAAGGGGCGTGACGGAATCGTTCACGAATGGCGCGATATTCGAGGAACGCGCAAAATCGAGTCTCCGCGGCGAAGCGAATTTGAAGGAAAGGCAAGGCCAGAGAAACGATCCCCAGCAGGAGACCTCCGATGAAACCAAGGAGGGTTACCTTTCGTCCCAGCGCGATGAGTGTCACGGGGATGATCAGCCAGGCGAGGGTACCGACAAATCCCATCGAGCCGAGGCGGAAATAATAAGGAAGCCGGAGCGCGGCGACAAAGTCCCAAACGGCGTCGCGTGTCGAGACGAAGATGCGTCCTTTCCGGCATTGCCGCCAGAACCATAGCGGGTTGCCGAAGGGCCAAAAGAAATATCGCAGTCGCCCCCCTCGCGCACAGGCGGCCAGCATGTTGCCCACGAAGAGAATGGTGAGAACAACGAGGCCGATGCGCCAGCGGCGTGGAGTTATCCCGTGAGGGTCGATGATCTCGGCCGAGTTGGCCAGGGAGGCGATCAGGCGAAGGGGTAAGAGCGTCAGCCAGCAACCAATCACCATGCTGCCGAGTTGCGCCGCAAGCCGGACGCCGACGAACGCGTCCCGCAGTCTCCCTGAGCGCGCCACGCGCCCGGCCGACTCCAAAAGGTAGCCGAAGCTCAGCAACTGGAGTAGGGGAAGGGCGGAAAGGGTGGCAAGGCCCGCGATGATCGCCAGCGCCCCGAACATCCACTCCGAGGCCTGAGCGATGGCCGTACCGAGTCTCCGCCACCATTTCCGTTTCGGTATGGCGGGCTGAGCCGGTTCTACCGCCGTCCCCTCAACCGTTTCCATTTCGGTGTCGGGGACCGGAGGATCCGACGGCTCGGTGAGCGTTGGAACCGTTTCGGTCAGCATGGTTTCGTTCATGCTGATCAATACAGCGTTCGGAGCAATCATGTTTCAACAAACCTCGGGGCGAGGTGCATGCCTTCCAACGACGTTCGAAAAAAACCTCGAAGGAGTCCGTCGATCGACCAGGGCTAGGTCCGAATTCCTTCGAGTATGGCGAAAGCGCTCTTGGAGTGGCTTGGAAATTTCGTTGAAACGCGGAGCGGTCTTCCTTGGTAACTTGTGCCAGAAACCTTGGGAGGGATCGCGATGTGGAGCCGTAATATTCTGCTGATTGGTCTGATTCTAGCGGGGAGCGTGGCGTTACGATCGCGCCTTTTCTCGCTACATGGTATGACGCGAGGAACCTCGAATCGCGCCTTGGCCGTGGCCTTGCCAACGCCCTCGATCGTTGAGGGGGTCAATCAGCAATTCCGAAGCGAATGGGCCGCGGCGCAGAATATTCGGCCGGCGACCCAGGCCTCCGAACTCGCGCTCCTGCGGCGAGCATCCCTGGCTCTTACTGGCTCGATCCCCTCCCTCGAGGAAATACGCAAGTTCGAGGCCCTTCCCGAGGGGCGCCGGCTGTCTTATTGGCTATCGGGCATCCTTGGTGATCGCCGCTACAGCGATTACTTCGCGGAACGGCTGGCCCGCGCCTTTGTGGGAACCGAGGATGGTCCCTTCCTTCGCTTCCGCCGCCGCCGATTCGTGACCTGGCTCAGCGATGAGCTCATGAAAAACAGGCCCTACGACAAGATCGTGCGCGAGATGGTCGCCAGCCAGGGGCTTTGGACTGACCGTCCCGCCACCAATTATGTCACGGTCACCTTTGATCCGGAAAAGAAGGTCTTTGACCCCGAGCGGCTCGCGGCGCGATCCGCGCGAGCATTTCTCGGGCTCCGCATCGATTGCGCTCAGTGCCATGACCATCCCTTCCAGGCCTGGAAGCAAAGGGATTTTCAGGGACTGGCGGCCTTCTTCGGCCAGGTGGAACCCGGCTTTACCGGCATTCATGACGCGAATGGAAAGTTCGAAGTGACGGATCGGAAGTCTGGAAAGTCGGTCACCATCGAGCCGGCGGTTCCGTTTCTTCCCGAGCTCTGGACGAAGGATGGAACGCGTCGCGAACAATTCGCCCGTTGGATCGTCGACGCGAAGAATCCGCACCTGGCTCGAGCCACCGTGAATCGAGTTTGGGCCTTGATGTTCGGGCGTCCTCTGGTCGAACCGGTGGATGACATTCCTTTGGGGGGAGATGTTCCGCCGGTCCTTGACCTCCTGGCCCACGACTTCGTCGCTCAAGGGTTTAATCTGAATCAACTGATTCGATCGATCGCCCTGAGCGAGGTCTTTCAACTCGAGAGCGCCAGCGATGCGAAGGATAGCGAGTCTCAATCGCGAGCCTGGGCCGCTTTTCCCATGACCCGCCTTCGCCCTGAGCAAGTTGCCGGTAGCCTTTACCAGGCCGGATCGATCGAGACGCTCGACCAAGACTCCCACGTTCTCGTGCGGCTCGTTCGCTCGTTCGGCCAGCAGAATTTTGTGCAGCGCTATGGGGATACCGGCCAAGATGAGTTCTCGGAAGGGGCGGGGACCATTCCGCAACGATTGTTGTTGATGAACGGCGAACTGGTCCGCGAGAAGACCAAAGACGGTCTCCTCAACGCTTCGCAACGCATCGGCATATTCGCTCCCAATGACCGGGCCGCCGTCGAGGTGGCGTATCTCTCCGTGCTGACTCGTCGCCCTTCTCCTGAAGAAAGCTCTCACTTCGTGAAGCGGCTTGAAAATACAAAGAAGGATGCTCGACGTCAGCGGATGGCTGATCTGTTCTGGACACTGATCAATTCGACAGAATTTTCATGGAATCACTGATAGATCTCTTTGTGAAAGCATCTTAAATCATAAAAGACGATTCAATTTATCAAAAATATTGATGGATAGGCTGGGCATAAGCGCGGCGACCCCTTCATCCTGACGTCATGGCATAGGTTGGCCATGGACGTACGGGAACGCCGCGTCGAGACGACGCACATCCTGGCGATCGCAAGTTAGGGTGCAGCGAAGCTTGGCGCCGCTGGAAATGCGGACCGCTTGCTTATTCGACGGGACTGTGTCGAGGGGGGAAGCTTCAGCGAGAGGTCGCCGCATCGCACGAACGGATCAAGCAAGACAGGCTGCCGCGAGAGCTGAGGTCATATTGCTGTATTCCCACCAGAAGATGGGAGCCTTCCAGTTCTTGGCGTAGTTCTCGCCCGCCGTGATATCTCCCGTGGGAAGAATGCCGCTCGACGTGTAGATCGAGTAGATCGACAGTTCGGGGGCGAGAGGGAAGTTCGCGCCGAAGACTTCGCCGCACTGAGCGTCTCCCCAGTTGATGGCAGCCTGCACTCCGTAGTTGTGGTATTCAGACCACTCACCGTAATACCACTGCGGCGAGTAGGCGTCCGCCCAATACGCCATTTCCGAGAACGGCCAGCCCCCCGAACCAAAACGCGTGACGGGATCACCATATCCCGAAACAACGATTGGTGTGTTGGGGTTGTACGAGCGGAAGACGGAGCCAAAGTTCGCCATCGCCGAATTGGCGCCTGCGTACTCGTCTTCCATATCCACCACGACGATGCCGCAGTCGTTGCCGATCTCGGAGCAGATCTGCGCGTCGCGCGTGCTGGAGCTGGGGACGGAGTAAATGAAGGGGACGAACCCGAGCCCCACGCCGTGGGCCCAATTTCGCCAGTTCTGAAGCTGGGCATCGCTGGAGTACCAGGTCGAGCCGTATCCCCCGACCTTGGGGCAAATGAAGTTAAATCCCCAGTTGGCGATCTGCTGAAAGACGTTCTGGCGTGTGGTGTCGCTCCATCCCTGATATTCGTTACCGATAAACAATCCTGTTCCCCAGAGGACCGACGTAACGGCACTCAGGTTTCCTCCGTGTCCTCCGCCTACCGCTCCGTAGACCGAACCGGGCCGGACCAGGCCCGCCGCCGCAATTCCAGCGGCCCCCGCCGCCGTGGCGCGAAGTAGCTGGCGACGCGTCATCGTACGACCCACGGAACCTGGCCTCTGCTCCCGACCACCGACCACGGACTTTCTCGGACGCTGTGACATGCCGACTCTCCTGGTTTGGTGTGGAAGTAAGTGCAAGACCTTATGGTATGTCACCCACGTACCCGGTCTTGCCGACGGACATTGTTCCGATGACGAGTGATCAATGCAATAAAAAAGCATGCAGGAAAAAGAAAAGCTTGCGACGCCAAAAAAAGTTGAACGCTTGCTGGAAAGTACAGCCACACTTTTTCGTGTGATAGCGATCGTCTTAACAAGTCATTCCATTGCCCGATGCTGATGCGGAAACCGCGTGGGCCTTGAGAACGGCTCTGCGGCCCCAAGAAGAAAGCCAAGCTTGAGTTACGATTTAGAGAGGTGATCTTGAGAAAATCGGGACATATTTAGGTTTAATTTTTGAGGTTTAAACTTTGCGTTTCGTCCCGAATCTCCCTTTTCAGGCGAGCTCGGAGCGGTGTGGTTTTCACGGACGATCGCATTGACGGCCGCGTGCGAAATCCTCAATCTTACTAAGGAATGAGAAGCCGATCATTTGCTGGAGCCGACATGTCACCGACGTTGCTTGCGATGGGAGCTCATTTTGATGACTGTGTTTTTGGGGTGCCTGGGGTTTTGCTTCAGGCCTTGAAGAAGGGCTACCGGGTTGTCATGTTGGCCATGATCGGCGACTACACGAACTGGCCGCCCGTTCGAGGACGCGAGTCGACGCTGATTGACGGGACCATTGAAATTTGTCGCGAGCTGGGAGCGGAGCTCCGTTATCTCGACTTCAAGTCGCATAGCTTTGACGTCGACCAGGCGCGAAAACTCGCTGTGGCCGAGGTGGTCGCGGACGTGCGCCCTGACATCGCGTTGATGCTCTGGCCGCACGACAAACACGACGACCATCCGGTCGCTTCCAAGCTGAGTGAGATCGCCCTCAGGTACGCGGGCATTCTGCTGGAAGATCCGAGCATCAAGCCACCGAAGCGGATCTACGCCTATGATAATGGTCCGCGGCATACCATCGGGTTCGACCCCGACACGTACGTGGACATCACGGAAGAGTGGGACGCCGCGCTGGATTGGCTGGGCCGATTCATGGCGCTCGTCCGTGACGAACCCTATCGGAAGGGAACGCTCGACCACGCCCAGCAAGGAAAGCAATCTCTGGCCATGTATCGAGGGCGGGCCTGTGGCCGACCCTATGCCGAAGCTCTCAGGGCCGTCGACGCATACCCTCGCGACATCCTTGATGGGAAGGAGATCGGCCTGTCCTGAGAGCTGGAGCAGGCCGGCCTCTCGCAGTTAGTGGACGCGCCTAAGAAATGGGCGGCCGGCCCGGCTGGCCATCTTTCGATGGCGGCGATCCATGAGGGTGAAACCGGGGTGAGCCCTGGGAGGTAGTAATTTGAAAGAGCAATGCCCCGGCTGTCAGCGATCGCGTTCTGGGCCGGTCCGGCCCTATCCGTGGTCTCTGGCCCCTGGCTTTTGAGTGTGAGAGGAGCTTTCCCGTGGAATCGCGAAATGGTATGCCCCTCGCGCATTGGCATCGGAGTCGGCTCGACGAGAGCTTGGTCTTTGGGAACCGAAGAAGCTTTCTCAAAATGGCCGGTGTGGCCTGGTTGACGCCGGTGGGGCAGTTGCTCGCCGCTCAGGCGGAAAAAGGGCGCGGGCCTGCTCAGTCGATCATCTTGATCTGGCTTGATGGCGGACCGAGTCAACTAGAGACGTTCGACCCGCATCCTAACACGATGGCGGCCGGGGGAACCAAGGCGATCGCCACCTCGGTCAAGGGTATTCAACTTGCTGAAAACTATCCCCGACTCGCTGAAGTGATGTCTTCCGTGTCACTGGTCCGTTCCCTCATCAGCAAGGAAGGGGACCACGAGCGAGGGAGCTACTACCTCAAGACCGGCTACCGTCCCGATCCTACCGTTGAGCATCCCTCGTTGGGGTCGATTTGTTGTCACGAGCTTCCGGCGGGCGAAACGGGGATTCCTCGTCATATCTCGATTTTACCGGGGCAGTGGCCGTCGCGCGGAGGATTTCTTGGGGCCGAGTATGACGCCTTCAAGACGGGAGATCCCGCGGAGAAGCTGCCCGATGTCATCGCCCAGGTGCCTACCGCCCGTGACGAAGATCGGGTGCGCGACCTTGACGTCGTGGAGCGAGCCTTCTCGCGGGGGCGTCTCCAACGCGTGGAAGCGACTCTGCATCGGGAGACCATCCAGCGCGCTCGCAAGATGATGTCTTCGGAACAACTCAAGGCGTTTGACATCACCCAGGAGCCCAAGGCGCTGCGCGAGGCTTATGGCGATACCGCGTTTGGACGGGCCTGCCTGGCCGCCCGGCGACTGACTGAGGTTGGTGTGCGCTGCGTCGAAGTTACCCTGGGTGGTTGGGATGCTCACGTGAATAATCACGTGATTCACCGCAACCGCGCAAAGGAGCTCGACCCGGCTCTCAGTTCGCTGATTCGCGACTTGAAAGACCGAGGTCGGCTTGAGAATACCGTGGTGCTTTGCACTGGGGAATTTGGTCGGACGCCCAAGGTGAATCTCGCGGGGGGACGAGATCACTGGCCCAAGGGCTTCAGCCTGGCCATTGCCGGAGGAGGGATTCGGGGGGGAACGGTCATCGGGGCCACGGATCCTGAGGGTATCAAAGACCCTGTGAATCCGCTAACGATCGCTGATGTTCATGCCACGATCCTGGCGTCGGTCGGTTTGAACCCGAAGAAGGAGAATATTTCCCCCGTTGGTCGACCGATCGCCTTGAGTGATGGCAAGCCGATTACTTCACTTCTGTCCTGAGTCCGGGAGAGCCGGCGACGCCGGGGGTTCCATGGGCAGGGCAGCCGGTGCCGCATCAGCGGGAGGAGCCGGCACTACGGGCTCAGGAGCGGCCGGTGCCGCATCGGCGGGAGGAGTCGGCACTACGGGCTCGGCAACTGCCGGAGGTTCGAGGGCTGCGGGGACGGCGTCCACGAGAGCGGCAGGTGCGGTGGCTTCAGAGGCGGCAGCCGGTTCGGGAGTCATCGMGACAGCATCGGCGGGTGGGGCCGGGGCGGCAGCCGCGGGGGCTGCGGATTCACCAGGAAGCGGCGGCAGAGAGGGATCGGGGATCGCGTCCGCGACTGATGTCGACTCTGGAGAGGCCGTTGACGCCGCGGAGGCATTCACGATTCTCGGGTCGCCAGGAGGCTGAACCGTGTAGGGCGGTTGAATCCGAGCGGGGTCGGAGGCCGCCGCAAGCTGATCCTTGTTCTGCCGGCTGCTCCATGCCCAGACGGTGGATTTGCCTCCCAGGTCGCCATGCGGGTTATTCGCAGGGGCGCCGTTATAAGTGGGAGGGAAGAACGCAGCCACGCCCATGCTGCTGTAGGAATTGCCGGCGGCCAGCCCCGTCGTTCCGGTGGGAGCAGGAATCAATTGGCCGTTCTGAGTCGCCGGAACCCGCAAGACTTCGCTGCTGCACCCGAAGCTGGCGCTCAGGGGGACGAACGCGAAGATCACGGCCCGAATATTCCAATTCCGGCTTGTTACCGGTCTGTCGTCGTGACGTTTCATGGTCATCCTCTCGACCTTGGCAGCTCGAAGCGCAGCGCGCCATCGACCGCACCCAACGGTTTCCAACCGACGCAATCACGATCGATAAACGATCGTGACCTGAGCCGACGCGAATCCTACCCGCCGGGCTCAAGCCTCATATCGGTTGTGGCGAGAAGGGGGATTGAATCCTATCGAGGGATTTCAGCGAAGTGTGGAGAGAGAGCGAGTATAACACGCTCACAGAGAGTTTGGGTGCCTTTGGCGAGATAAGGGACATGCGAGAACTCTGCCCGGATGCCACGTCTGTCATAAAGCCGGAGATCTCGGCGTCAGCGAGCGCTTTTACCATCACCTGGGCCTCTTTAAGAGGCAGACATTCGTCTTGTCGTTCGTCGCTGACGACAGTTCAACCCGGGGCAGGTCGTCGTCCCCAAAGGCTCAGTGTCGAGCCCACAATCGTCAAGAGTTTTTGATCGGAGGCAAGTTCGACGAGCCGATCGAGTTGCCATCTCGGGCGAACGGTGTTTCTGCCAGCAACGGGCGGACGGCTTGAATCGTTCCGAGGAATGCGGCTCTCGCGTGGCTTCCGTCGAACTGGGAAGTCAACTCACCGGCGATCGCTGTGAGGCCCACTTCTTCCAGTAGGGCCGGGAGACGGCGGTAAAGGTCCAGTTCGATGGCGTTTGTGCGTTGTTGCAACGATTGGAGAAACAGCTCAGCCAGTCGATGAAACTCTGCGATGCGAGGGTTTTCTTCGCCCACGGCGGGGAATCGGCTCTCACCAGGCTCTTCAACGATGAGCCAGCCACCGGGCCGAAGAGAGTGGACCATCCGTTGCAAAGCAAGCCTTGCGTCTCCGACGTTGATCAGCAGGAGACGGCAATGGACCAGGTCATAGAAGTCGTTCTCGAGCCCTTCCGCGAGGATGTCGTGGCGGCGGATCTCAAGCTGGGGGAGATCCTCGTCGAACTCGATCAACGGATTCAGGTCGATGGCGGTCACCTTGCCCTCGGGCCCGACGCGCCTGGCCATCCAGCGAGCGACGCCCCCGGCGCCCGTCCCCACTTCAAGGCATCTCCAGCCCCGCCCGATCCCCAGCCGATCGATCCTGCCTTCCGTGGTCGGCCCCATGAATTCGTCGATATTCTGAAGCCGCCGCATTTCAGGAGAGGATGCGGTTGTGGATAGCAAATAGGCATGTTTGGAGCCTGGCATATCCTGGTCCTCGCAGCGCGGTCGTCGAACCTGGCAAGTCGTCGCTTAACGACCTGTTCGGGGTAGGGGAGCTAACCTGGCCTTCGCCTTGAAAAGGGGGGAGAAGAGGGGGGGAGGGGTGGCGGAGAGGGCCTCAGTCCTCGTCGACTTCCTCGATCTCGACGGTGCGGCCGTCGGGCGAAACCGTGACTTCCACTTCGTCCCCCTGGGCATTCTCACCTTCAAATTCGTAAGCAATCACTTGTCCGTTTCGCGTGACGACCTCTGCCGAGTCGAAATGAATGCTCCGGGCCTTGGCGCGAAGGGCCTCGATCACGACCTTGGGAACTTCCTTGGCCGCAATCGTCGTCTCGACCCCCAAGATCACGCCTCGCCCCGTGATTTCGACTTCAACGTCGCGATTCTGTTCGTCTTTGCCGCACACTTCGTAGATGGTCTTGCCTTCGTCCAACTCCTTGTAGGCGTGCGACAATCGGAGTGCTGGCAGGGCTTTCTGCACGATTTTCAAGACCGGGGCAGGGACCTGTGACAGGGCGATTCGATCGTCATCCGGTTCCGGAGCGGCGAGCGTGCTCGCCGTGAAGCTGAAAAGGCGCAGGGTGAGCAGGCTGAGAATGAGCGTCCGAGCCGACAGCATGCGAACCTCCTTGAGCCGAAATTGGGGAGAGCAGGCTACCAGTCTCCCCCGGATATCCTTCCCACCAGGGCAGCGTAGCTTTCCCGCGGGAATTCGGCAACCGGAGTCGGTGAGCTGAACTGTGCGCCGAGCGCTCGGCGATCTTAAGGGGCCGCTTCCAAACATGACGGTCTCTGGGTGTCCAAGCTTGGCGTTGCGGACACTCTCGCTATGAACCTGGAGCACTCCCGAGCGGCCACCCGGGCGTCTTGCACGTCGCGGGCACAACCCCCGACTTCATTACGTTAGGGGCTTAAACAGGGAAAGCATGCATCGCGGCCTTTGCGACCTGGATGTAGAGCGGAATGCCAATCGTGACGTTGTAAGAGAACGTCAATCCTAGCGAGGCCGCCAAGGGCAGCGTGGGACTGGCTTCGGGAATAGCCAGGCGCTGGATGGCGGGCACGGCGATGTACGACGCTGCCCCGCAGAGCACTGCGAACAGAACGTATGTCCCCAGGTCAAAGGCTTGCCCAATGAAATGGCTGTACCCCAAGGCGACGGAGATGCCCATTCCCGCGAAGATGTTGGGGGCAATGATCCCGAACATGACGAACTGCCAACCGGCCGAACGCAGATCTTTGAGCTTTCGCGACGCCGTCATTCCCATCTCCAGGAGGAAGAGGCAAAGCAAGCCCTGGAACATATTCAGAAAGAGAGGATCATCAACGGCTGTTACTTTCGCCCCTTGCCTGCGGCTCACGAACCCGATGATGATTCCTACGAACAGGAGGTAAATCCCCGGATTGAGGAAGACCTCGTGCAGTAGCTGTGCGTTCAGGAAGCTCTGCGGCCGAGGCCCGAACTTGGTCGGATGGCTTCGCTTTTCCAGTGAAAGCTCGCGCTCGGTCTCGATGGCTTCTGCCTGCGATGAAGACAGTTCAACGTGATCCGCCTCGACGGCATGTCCATTCTCCAGCCCGGAGGCGAGGAGAGGTAACGCGTTGGGATCAAATCCCGGCTCATCCGGCAATGTACCGGCTGGGTCCATTCCCTGGCGGCGGAGGCGAGAAGCGAGAAACAGAGCCACGAGGCAGCCGGGGATCTCCATCACGGCAAGCATCACGGGCATGTAAGGCTGATATTGGATCCCGGTGGCCGCAAGAACTCCCAGGCACGTCACAAACGTGCCGGCCGAGTCGGACCCGTAGTAGCCCGCAACGGTCGCCGCGTCGATCCTCCGCAGCTTCGTAAAGGCGCGGAGAAGCAGGTAGGCGAGCGTGCCGATCACGAAGTTCGTACAAAAGCCTACCCCCATGAATCCCACGGCCTGCCCCAAGGTTCTTCCGGGCAACGTCGCAAGTTCTTCCCCTCCGTGCCAGCCTATCGCGATCAGCAAATAAAGCGTCAACCCCTGGTAAATGACATAGGGGAACTCGAACTTAACTCGCAAGATTGGAATCAAGAAGCCGGCGTAAAAGAACATCAGCAAAGGTTTGAAGAGATTGTGTCGAAAGTTCTCCCAGAACTCGTGAACCATCGACATCTCTCTCGGGCGAACCGAGACCTTGGTCGCAAAACCAGCGGAGTGAAGTACCGTGAGGAGAGTTCCCGGCTCCAGGTCGGAAAGTTCCGCCGGACCTCCCTTGCTGTTCCCTGTGACAACGCTCGTTCGATCCGTGGTTTTCAGGGTGAATTCGCGATGATCCTTGTCTCGGTACAGCGAAAAGCCTTGTCCCGCTTCCTCGACGGACTTGAGCGATCCCAGTAATTCTTCTTCCACAAGGATTTCTGACGCGACCGTTCGTTCATAGACGATGACCGGCGTTCCAGGCAGGAGGTTCGCGAGAGCAATCGGTGTCTTCGTTGAGGACACGATCCCCGTCCTGTCTCCGAGCGTTATGGAGATCGCTTCGCTGCTTCCGGCCGGCATCACAACAACGGTTTTTGTGCCAACATCAACCGACTTGACAACCCCCACCACACTCTGGGCACGGGCAGAGCTTGTCGCTCCACTCGCAAGCACCAAACCCACAAGGATGAGCCAGCCTAAACGTGGTTGGGGTTTCATGGAGGACACTCCTTCAATCGGTGGTGCGATGGGGCTTTCTCGGTTCTTCGGCGTGAAAATCATTGGCAGATGCAAAATCACAAGAATGAACCATTTTTAAAAATCATGGTGTCTGATTGCGGAGAGCCTTTTCGGGCTCTCGGTTGACGATTTCAGGGGACTCTTCTCTTTGGGAACGGCCTTGTGCCGCCGTTCCGTGGAAAAATAGGAACGTTGTCGCTCGCAAGGCGTTTCTGGTTGTTGACAAACGTGTCGCCTTTTCTAGTATTGTCCAAAGATGTCACTTGGCGTCAAGAATGTCTCTTTGTCCCATTTTTCGGAACGAACTGCTTAGCCCGGGTGACCTTAGAGAGGTAATTGCCATGCCGGAGACGGTGGTCCACTTCCAGATTCGCATGCCTCCCGCCATGCACGAACGGTTGGCGAGCCGGGCGCGAGAGAGTAAGATCTCGCTGAATGCAATGGTCGTGACGATATTGATGCAGGCGGTCGAGAATCGGCAGGGGAACGAGCCTCAACCGGGAGGAGAGGCGGGGCGTTCCTGAACGCTTTGCCAGAAACGACGAGTGTGCAAGAATGGGGAGAGTTACGACGGAAAGCCCGCTTGCTCCGTATCCGTAAATGTCAGGAATCGTTGGAAACGATTCGGCAATCCATTCCTCCGGCGAAGATACCACCTGCTATGAATCTTTCCGTCCGTGATACGGCCGGTCTTCTCAAGGTCTCAGAGAAGACGATCTACCGCTGGATCAAGCAGCAGACGATTCCGGCTTACCGTGTCCAGGATCAGTATCGCTTCAATCGGGCGGAGATTTTGGAGTGGGCCACTTCGCGCAGGCTGAATGTCGCCACGGAGATCTTTGTCGAGCCTGAGGCGGAGGGGCAACCTGTGCCTTCTTTGCTGGCGGCGCTCGAGGTCGGAGGGGTTTTCTACCGGGTCTCGGGCGAAAACAAGGCGGATGCTCTCCGGGAAGTCGTGGAGATGCTCCGCGTTCCCGACGAGGTGGATCGTGATTTCCTTCTTCGAGTTCTCCTCGCTCGCGAGGCGATCGCGTCTACGGCCATTGGGGGGGGCATCGCCATCCCGCATGTCCGTAACCCGGTGGTGCTCCATGTCGGGCGTCCTTCGCTGGCCCTTTGCTTTCTCGAGCGGCCCATCGAATACGGAGCCCTTGATGGAAAGCCTGTGCATACCCTCTTTACAATCATCAGCCCCACGACTCGCGCCCACCTTCACCTCATGGCGAAGTTGTCGTTCGTCCTTCGTGACGAAGGGGTGATGAATGCGGTCCTGCAACAGGAATCACGTCAGGAGATCCTGCGGCAGGTGGGACGTGCGGAGAGCCTACTCGTAACGGCCGAAACCCGGGCCGACACACTCGTAGGCGTTGGTTCTTCAGATTCAACACCCGCTTGAACAACTTGCGCAAAGAAACAACACCAAGCGATCGGCTGTTAGCGAGGTGTGGGCTGGTGGTCTGCAGGCCTCCCTTGAGGCGGTGTTTCGCGAAGTTCTAGAAGCTCCTACCACATCAGGATCACTGGTCCGTAAGCACACTTCTGCCTTCCTCCTATCTCAAACTTGGTGTCGCTCTTACGTCTGCATCCGAAGGATACAACCCGTTGGGGCGCCGTGGGAATCGTACGAGGCGGAGAACGTCGAACCGATCGATCAAGAATGGGCTAAGGATTCGCACAAGATGCAGAAACTGCGGGTGCTTTCACTTCTTGACCGGGGCGCCATCGGATACACTGAGTCCTCGTCACCTCAAATCATGATGGTTGGTCGACGATGAATCAGGGATGGCGATCCTGCGATTCTACATCGAAAAATTGACGGGGAAGCTGAGACGATCGGGTTGTGATGCATGTCGGGCGATGTGGAGCCGACAACGATGGCGATTGCGTTCTCGTGCGAGAAATGTGGCAAGGCTTTTCAAGTGGCCGCCACGCTGGCGGGTAGGAAGGCCCGATGCAAGAACTGTGGCCAGATGATGCGAATTCCGGCCGGTTCACCCCAAGTGCTTCCCATCGACATCGGCGATGATGGAGAAGGTGATCCCGCGCCCCTTCCTCCTCGGGGTCGAGGCAAAGCACTGCCTAGCCGCCCGATGAGCCATGCCAGGCCGGGTGCCGCAGTTCAACCGGTGCCGAAAGTCAGAGTCGATAGCTCTTTGGCGGTTCCCCTTGGCGTTCTTGCCCTTTCGCTCGCGCTCGTCGGGTTAGCGGCCTTTGCCACGTTCGTCGGGGGCGCAGAGACTCGTGTCTTCGGATTGACCCTAGGGATGATCGGACTTGGCTGGGTTCTTTGGGGTGCCCTCTGGACGCTCATCACCCCGGTGGAAATGAGTGTCTCGCGCCTGGCCATCATCCCCATCAACCTCGTACGCACTGGCTACTTGATCCGTTTCTTGTTCGAGAGCTGGAAGAATGACATTCGTCCCTTGGGCCTGATCCTGGCGGGATTCGCGGCGTTCTTCGCGTCGCAGCCGTTTGTTCCCCGGGGGGGCCATGCCCCCGGCGATTTCGGGCGTTGGGGTCGAGACGGAGGGGAGGTCCGTTTGCCGATCCCTCCTCAGCCTGAACGTGACGAGCCGCCCCCCAAGCAATCCTTACCCCCCTCTCAGCTTCGCGTCCCGATCCTTGAGCCAGGTCCTGAGCTCGCGGCATTGCCGCACTCGTCAGAAGCGGGCCCCTCCCTGGAGTCTGACCGGCTGGTCGAGCTCCGTGGTGTGCTTGGCAATAACCCTCGCGAGTTGTTCCGAGACGCGGCCCCTCGAGGGGCCGTGCTGGTGGGGGTGCGCGTCAGCTACGGACCTCAACTTGACATGAAGAACATCGGGTCCGTCCAGCCGATTTACCGCATGGGAGACCGGCACCTGGCCGGACCGCGGTTTGGTAACCAACAGGGTGAGCAAATCGAAGTGGTCGCCGAGCCTGGATACGCGGTCGGTGCCCTTCGAACCCACACCGGGATCAAGGTTGATGGCTTCGATCTCGTCTTCATGCGATTCGACGGCAAGGGACTCGACCCCTCAGAAGCCAAGGCATCGCCCTGGATCGGTGATCCCCAAGGGGGCTATGCGACCTACGTGGTCACGGAGGGGCAGCCTGTGGTCGGGATCATGGGGCGTTGTGGCGACCAGGAGGTCTATGCCTTAAGCCTACTCGGCCTTAAGCCTTGAAGACGGCCACGCCCGTGTTCCCTCCAATGCCCGTTAGAATGACTCGCCGACATCCTGCAATCGCCCGGGAAAAATTGGTGGTGGCGAGTTGAGGGCTGTTATGGGGAAGCTGTCATGATCAGGCTGGGGGCTTCCTTCGCAGTCATCCGGTTTCGGATTGAATCAAAGTAATTTGAAATGCACGAGCGATTCAAATGAACCGGCCAAGGAGAGCAGGCGCAACCGTTGTCGCTGTGAACGATCTGCGGAGCCCATGAGAAATAGACGATGGGATCGTTCTATGTCAATTATCAGATCCGCGCGCACTCAGCCGCGCCCGTCATAGCGGCGGCCCGTCGCGTATGTGTCGGCCTCGCCTACGTCGCCCCTGCGTGCAATGGCTGGGTCGCTCTCTACGACGAGGCTTCCGACGGCCAGGATGAGGCGATGCTTCACCACGTCGCTCAGAACCTCTCCGCAGAGCTCGCCACAAGTGTGTTTGCGTTCCTGGTCCACGACAGCGACGTCTTTCGTTATATGCTCTACGAGTGTGGCGATCTTGTGGCGGAGTTTGATTCTTGGCCCGACTATCAGCGACGGACGTCGGAACTCGAGCACCATGACCCACCAGAGGCAACGCCCCAACCTCGCTCCGATCAACTTATGCTCTTCGATGTAGGGGATCCGCAGCCTGCGCCAACGTCCAAAAGCGCTGAGGCTGTCCTGCGCCTTTGCAGACCGGGGACCACGCTCGGAGCCATTTACCAACTGTTGCGGCAGGATCGCTGGTCCGACATCGATGAGGCGATGCGAGAGGACTCATGGATGAGCTGCCCTGGGAACGTACGGCTCGTCGGCCTCGCCAGGCTGCTGGGAATCGAGGAAAGGCTGGTTTGTACTGCATTCAAGTATCTCGAAGAACACGTGTATCAAGACGGGCGCCAAGCCCTCCCGGGTGTTCGAAAAGTCCGTGGTAAAGGAACTGTGCGGCCGCGGAGAAACGCCGGGCCGCCTGGTTCACTGGCCGCCGCCGTGGCAGCGGGTGACGTCGTAGCCGTCAGTCGATTTCTGGCCGAGGGCCTCGATGTCGGTATCCCAGACAAGCGGAACTCTCTTCTCAGGATGGCCGCATCAAGGGGACACTTCGAGATTGTACTGGCTCTTCTGGGTGCGGGTATCTGGCCCTCGAACGGCGAATCTGCAGAGCTCTTGATGTGGGCCGTCTCTTTTGGCCGGCCCGATGTCGTGGAGCAACTGGTAGCCGCCGGCGCGGACGTCGCTGCGATGGGGCATTTCGCGCTCTTCGGTGCCGTGACCGCGACCTCTTCAGATCGGCCTACCCACGCAACGGTCGAGGCCCTGGAGCTGTTATTGCGAGTCGGTGCTGATCTTCACGCCAGGAGTGACCAGGGAATGACGCCCTTGGGGCAGGCCGTTCTGGAGGGGCACCGGGAATTTGTCGAGGTGCTGCTGCGAGCTGGAGCGGATATCAATGCGCTCGATGGGAATGGTCGTACTGCTCTGTTCTGGGCCGTGCTGCGGGAGGCCCGATCTCGCTCGAGGCGCATTGTCCGATTCCTCCTCCAATGCGGGGCCGATCCCAACATCCGCAACGAACAGGGAATGACGGCGCTCATGCTAGCGACCGCCCATCCGATGAGCGACAGGGTGGCGGCGAAGCTCGTCGCAGAATTGATCCGAGCCCAGGCCGACGTCAATATGTCGAACACCGAAGGGGACACGGCGCTGTCCATAGCTCTCCGCTATCGTCATCACGCAGCGGCCGAACTGCTTCGCGCCGGCGGAGCGAGATAGGCGGGTTTACGATTAGGCGGCAATAGAGATCACGATGCTCGGACCTCTCTGCGCACTCCAACGAAGGGCCCTGCGCCAAACGAGCTTGAAAGTCTCCGGTATCGTGCGCCAATGAGGGTTCGCTCGACTCACCGTAGCCACTTCACGGCGTGGCCTCTAACGGAATAGTTGATCATAAAGTTGCACCTTAGGTTTTCCTTCTTAAAATCTAATGAAAGTACATCGCATTTGAGTGGTATAAAATAGGTAGCCACATTGAATCACGGATCAATCCGCATGGCTGACGTGGCCGTGCGGTGGTGATTCAACTCCCGTCCTTAGACCTATTGCCCTTGGACGCTATTCGCTCTCAAATCTTCTCAAACTGAGCTTTCGTCATCCCCGCCCTCGAGTCATCCAAATGTCGGCGGCCCTTATCTAGGGAGCATGCAAACCCCAATGCCATCAATGGTTAGAGGGCTGCCAAGACATGGGCGATGGTGATCCACGGTGTTATGACGAATCTTACCGGCAGGACCGACAAAAGCTAGCGGTTCCCAAAGTCTCGACGATCGATATAGAGACAACAGGTTTTAAAACGTTAATATTAGCGCGACCTCCCTGGCGGAATCAGCGGTGGAAGGGAATGCTGGCCGGCCGCCTTTCTCCTGTCTCCACAGAATTTGGCCCCGCTGGGAGCAGCTCTCCGTTGTTCAGCGAAATGAGCCCCGGCATTGGAAGATGAGGATGTTCAGAATCTCAACGGAATGGTGCCCTCGGCATCGGCCAGGGTGGGGGCCTCACTTTGATGATAGCAGGGCAATCTTCGGGAAGCTTCGCATGCGTCGTTCGAGGTGTCCCATTTCTTTCTACGGGCTTGCATTCTTCCACGTGGCACTATATATAAACCTCATCACCGCAATCCTCAATGCTTCTTGAAGACCATAAGATTATGAAAAAATTGTGAATCTAAAACCAAGAAGCCAACGCACCCTTGATGTTGCTGTGCATTTCGTGATCATGGCGCGGGGTTTTCACAGGGATGTGTTCTTGGGAAAACGTCCTTTCCAGCCTCGGTGTTGGATCGCTGCAATGACCGTCAGGTCTTTGTTCTGCAGCGCCATGGTGCCTTTTGCCTGGAGGGTTGTATGACCGGGGTCCAGGATGAATCGTCACCTGAAGGCTTCATCGAGCTCTTTGTTCGCGTGCTCCGGAACGTGGAAAGAGACAGGCAAGAGTTATCATTGCGAACAGATGTTGAAAGGGACGCAGGCGATATCGCTGCGCTGATGGAGACACCCTTAGAAAGTTGCTTCGGTTATCTCAATGACACAATTACAAAAGATAGTCCAATAGACATGATAACTCTGCAGTTTATAAGGGGATTTGTGCCAGCGATCGAGGGTCGGCCCATAGCGCCAATTGTAAAGTCTCGAGTCGGTCCATTAAGCAGTCTGTTCGGAACTAAACCTGATTTTTATGAAGGTAATTATCCTTTCTTGAATTGGACGCACGATGCTTACTTGAATGTTCGTATTTTTGGAAATGCCGAGGAGCACAGGAAATGGGAGAGGCAGAGGCTTAAGGGCGGCCCAAGAGGCGGGCGGGTGTTCGCTACAACGTTGCCGGCTCTTCATCTCGCCCAAGAGGCCATTCGATTGAGAAAAGACGTTGAGAACGGCGCCGAAGCGCTGCTGGCGAGAACTCCAAATGACGGATTCTTTAAGGGATCGGCTTCGCGCCGCCACGCATTAATGGCGGCTGCGAAAATTGTGCTTCTGTCGACCAAGCATACTGAGAAACTGATGGATCCGCTTTTCATTGAGGAAATCAAGGAGCGAGATCCTAGCGCCGTCTCGCAGTTTCATTTGCCGCATCTTGACCAACGTAACATTGTTTATATTCCGGTACGTGTTGCAGGAGAAACGATTGGCGGCGCAGCGCTTCATTCGCATTACCGACTGTCATCTAGAGCGATAAAAATAATCGATGTGGCGATTCATCATCTTCTATATCGTATAAGATTATCAGATGAAATGATCTCTTCAAGATCTTATGCTAAGTACAAGGCTCAGTGGGACGTTACGACGAGCTACGTGCTGCGGCTGGCGCATGACGTTCGAAAGCCTGTGGCTCGCATCAAGGTTGTCTTGGGTAACCTAATAGCTCGCGTGCGTGATCGTGGAGGCAAGTTACCTGGTGATGGCCCCCAGATTTTGCAGGAAGTTTCCGAACAGGTCTCCACGCTCAACCGGCTTGTATCGACACGCGTGGGCGCCTCAATCGAGGAGTTGAAGGAGGACGCGAGACGTGATGCGCATGCCGACAGTCTCGAGCGCTTGGTGAGGCAGTCTGTTTGGTTGTGGGAGCCTGATGCTCGATCGCGCAAAATTCGCATTCGTACCTCGGTCCAAGGCCAAGGCACGCTAGTCCGCGTTCCTCGCCATCTGGTCATAGAAGTATTAGGCAATTTGATCTCCAACGCCTGCGAATTTGCTAAGAGCTTGGTTGAAGTCAACGCGAAGATAAGCAGCACACCATCACAGACGCCGAATGCCGCAAGGACCGTCACTTTCGAAGTGAAAGACGACGGGCCAGGAATGGCGGAACAAGCTCGGGCAACAGCCATGATCGGCACATTACCTGAATTAGGAGCACCAGCCGGAATTGGACTCCGGCTTTCGGAGTTCATTGTCCGCGAACTTCTCGGTAGCGAGAGGGGCTTGGTTTTCGACTCGACTTCGGTGGGAGTTACCGCGAGCTTTACGATACCGGAGGTCACCGAGTAATGGCATCTTCAGAGACAATACTTATTATTGATGATGAGCAGAGAGATATAGATCAGCTAACGGAAGCTTACCCGGGGCGAGTTGTCGGTTTTCTCATTCCAAAACCGGATGAGGGCTTGGCGATCTCAAGTTGCGTTGAAAGCGCGCTGGAATTCTTATCGCAAGAACGAGACAGGTCTCAGATCCTCGTCTTTGACCTTCAGTGGATCAGCGGGGCCAGCCATTATGATGGAGAAGGGTTTCTCTACGAGGCAACAGAGCGAGGATTGCTTAAGGACATATTTTTGGTCTGCTGGACCCGATTTCCCAATGTTGCTTCGTCTCTTTTCGCTAACCAAAAATTTATCGATTACCTGCGCGACCAAGGCGGGGTCTCTCGATTCGTTTGGCGATCTAAGGCAGACATTCCAGAGAACCTCTAGGTGACGGATGGCCTGATGGAGGAGAGTTATGGTCGAAAAACCACGAATCGTGGTATTTGATGACGAAGCAAAATATCGCATTGAGGTGATCGAGCGCTTGCTCCGTGGCAAAATTGACATTATCCGCATCGACTATTTTACGAGAGAGTCACTTAAGAAAGGAGAGACGGGAGTTGCTGTGGATCCATCGCGTGTCCTGAAACTGGATCCGGCAGCTATTGTAGTTGACCTAGTATTGTTCCCAACGGAAAAGGATTGGACAAGGGGTCTCGAGCTGTTGAGAGTACTCTACGGAGGGGATGATGTTAACAAGCGAACCATGATGGCAAGCCTGACTAAGGAGGTTCTCATTGTGTCCTCGCAACTGGAGGAAAGCAACTGGGGATACAAGCGCAACATAAAATCGTTGCAGGAGTGCTTTGGTCTTAAAGTTCGTCGTTTCTTTTGGAATGATCTTGTCGAATCCTATAACAACGAAGCCAAGGAGGGGTTTATTAGCGCGATAAACGACGCGGTCCGAGCTAGGCAAGAGATTCGAAGGAATTGAGAATCACTCGGTGGACGAAGCCCGTGACTTGATCGATGATGATCAACAATATCCGATTTTAAAAACTTATTCGATGCGATGAGAGCGTTGTAATCATCTGGGTCTACTCTGAACTCGCGATGTTCCGGTATGCCCGGCAGAAGAGAATTCGCCAGTCATTCGAGAGCCGTTTTCGGCGTCATCCAAATTTCCATTGGAAATCAATTAAGGTCCGATATTATTGCGAAGTAGAGAGATTTGTATTTTATGAAATAATGAGAATCAAGTTGCTCAAGGGATTGAAAGCAATCGTCGATCATGCGAGATTTCTGACGACTTTACCCAAGCTGTTTTCCAGAATGCAGTGAAAGAATCCGGATGTATGTAATACGGTTAATTTGGCTAGGATAAATCTTGTGCTAGGAATTTCATTCTTGCGGTAACAGTATGCGGTTTGAGACTTGCCAATGAGTGGGAGATCGTGAAGCGATGAATAGCCAAACGACAGAGTATTTTACGGCCTCGGAGAATGTAGCGAGCAAGTTCGCGGGCCGTGGGCTGCTGAAGTTGGAAGAGAGTGTGCGAGTTGTACTTGAAATTATACATAGAAGAGTATTTACGACGGATTGGTCGCTCGCGTCCAGCTATCTCTCGATGTTGGCCGCCTTGGTTGTCTTCGTATTTCCCGATTATCCGGCCCTCGGGGCTTCTCTCCTTGCATTCTCAATAGTGTGGTTCTTTTTTCGCTGGAGTTTCCGCTCATGGCGACGTATTTCTTCTGTGTGTGCAGCCGTGGCGTTTATTCTTCTCCTCCTCGCTGATAGCCAAGCTGTGCGTATGGGACTTTTCTTTGCTGCCCTAGCCTTCGAAACCATGGTGCTCTGTTACACGATGCTTTGGTTTATTTTTAATCATACATTTAGGCCAATGAGTGAGAAGTATGATCGCCTTCGTGCAAAATATCGATTGGGCTTTCCTAATGACGATGACTCAAAAGGTGAAAAAGAAAAGTTAGAAAACACTATTGCTGCCTTTTTGTATGAGCACTATGAACAAGCTGGTTTGGACCAGAAGGAAGCCTTGTTTCGCGTACGCTGCTTCGCGGGAATCTGGTTGCGGATTCTCCTGGTCTATAGTGCCGCCACCATTTTCCTTATCTATCATCACCCGGGCAAAGTCGTTTTCGGCGAAAACGGAGCCACGGCAAGTGCCGGACTGTTTTCGGTTGTTGCTGATTCCTTGTATGCTAATATTGTGACGCTTGGAACAGTGGGATTTGGCGACCGTGCTCCGAACAACCCGCCAGCCATGTTTATGGTCGCGATGCAGATTGTTTCGTCCACCGTTTTTCTCACTTTTGGGATTAATACTCTCGTGGGCATGGTTGCTGAATTCTCGCCATCAACCTGGCCCGCTCGCAAGGAGCAAGTCACCAATCATATCAAGAGGGTGATCGAACAGAACCAGCAGTTGCCTAAGATATAAGCCGTCTGTCTTTCTCCGCCGCTCGGCTTCTCGCAGGCCAGAAGTTTCGCGAATGATTCGACCGCGATCTTGGCATGTTCCGGGCCGGATTCCCGCGCGCAACCTTGGCTCGGAACAATTGAATGGATTTGCATGTTAGGATGCTAAAGGTTTATTGCGGTTCGGCCGGCGGGCTGAGCTATTTGAACATCACGCTCGCGTCTCGTGCTGAGATCGGCAATGTCGCGTGCCACTGAGGGCCGCCGCCACTTAAGCGGCATCAACGCCTCATACCTCGCCGCCACAATGTGTGTTGGGAGGGTGTCCATCGACGAGGAGTAAGCGCTCTGCCGAACGATGAACGAGTATTCCTCGCTGGCAAAGGGTACGGTTGCGCCCGAGGATGGTCTTGGCGGCCCTCCCTTTCGTCCGGTCGCGGCGTCGCGTAGTCTCGTGACGAAGTGACCGGCGCGCGACCGCTGGGTGTTGCACTCGCAGATGCCGCGACGGGCCACGCCCAGTCAGCGCGAAGGTCTGTCGTGATCCGGCTCAATATGGAGTGGCCGCACGATGAGCGAACTGATTGAGGCGATCCGCAGGGGGGACAAGGATCGCCAGAAGGCACTCCTGAAGAAAAAGGCCGAACGCGCGAACACCGACCCTCTTGGTGCAAGCCCGCTCGTCTGGGGAGCGAGGACGGGCGCATCGGCCGCGGTGCAGGCGTTGCTCAAGGCGGGAGTGGATCCGGACACCTCGACGATCGCGGGGGAGTCGGCACTTGCCGCCGCCAGTCGCACGGGGCATGCGAAGGCGATCGAGCTGATCCTCGCCGCGGGTGCCCAGGTCGACGCCGTCGATCGTGCAGGCACCCGGGCGCTCGTCGCGGCGATCGAGGAAGGGCATGCCAAGATCGTGAAGATTCTCCTCGACGCTGGGTCCGATCCGGGACTGGCCGACGCTTCAGGCATGACACCGTTGATGCACGCCGCCGAATGGGACGAGCCCGAAGTCGCGCGAGTTCTGCTCGATCAACACGTGGACGTCGACGCACGCGACGCCGAGGGGCGCTCGGCCTTGTTCCACGCAGCTAGGGTCTACGGCTCCAGGACCGCGAGCCTGCTGCTCGCCGCGGGTGCCGACGTGAATGCGCGGACGCGAGACGGAGAGACTCCGCTCATGGCTGCGGCCGGGTCGGGCGACGGCAAGGTCGCCCGGGCGCTGATGTCCGCTGGCGCCGATCCCAGCGTCAAGGATGTGCGCGGGCACACCGCGTTGGAGCTCGCCCAGATGGCCGAGCACGACAGCGTTTACTTTGCGATCACCGGCCAGGATGAAGACGACGAGTATGACGAGGACTTCGACGACAACGGGTGAGCGGAGATCGCGCTCATGACGCTTTTCGAGGCGGCCGAGGCGGGTGACGTGCAGGCATGCCGGGCTGTTCTGGCGTCCGGATGCGACGTAAATACGCGTTCGCCGACGGGCGTGACCGCGCTTCACCTGGCCGCCGGCAGGGGGAACGCCGATGTTGTGCGTGTGCTGCTTGATGCGGGGGCGGATCCGAATCTGCCGTTGCATCGGCCCGCGGCGGTATCGAGTAAACCGGCCCTGGGGGTCGCAGTCGCCGACCTGTCCACGCCCGAAGGGGCTTCGATGCTCGCCAACGTCGTGTCTGCGATCTTCGAGCAGTCGCAGGGCCCGAAGCCGCAATTCGAAGGGCATACTCCGCTCACCGAGGCGGCGGTCGGCGGCCATGACGCGGTCGTGCGCCTGCTACTCGAGCGCGGGGGGCACGTCGACGCGCGCGATCGTGAGGGGATGACAGCGCTTCATTTCGCGGCGAGCGTCGGGCACGTCGGCGTGCTCCACTCACTCATCGCCGGAGGCGCGGAGGTCGACGCGAAATCGGCGGCCGAGATGTCCCCCCTGATGCTAGCGGCCATGGGCGGGCACCGCGATGTGGTCCGGGCGCTCCTGGACGCCGGAGCCGCCCCGAACGCCTTGGCGAAGGTTTTGATGTTCACTGCGACGCCTCTGGCGCTCGCGATGCAGCAAGGCCACCGCGAGGTCGCTCACGACTTAATCGCTTCCGGCGCGAGCGCGCGGCAGAGCCCGCTCGTGACTGGCATCAACCTGCGCAATGCCGTGGCCGAAAGCCGGCTCGACGACGTCCGAGCTCTGGTGCAGGCGGGCGCTGATGTGAACTCGCCGGTCGGCGGCGGGCATTTGCTTCATGTCGCCGCGGAGCGCGGAGATGTCGCCTTAATCCGGTTCCTGGTCGAAGCGGGTACGGGTCTGGAGACCCGCGACGGCTTCCTTGGGAAAACGCCACTCATTGTCGCGGCCGAGCACGGTCACGAGGCGGCGGCCGCCGCGCTCCTCGCGTTCGGTGCCGATGTGCATGCCGAGGTTAGCGGCGAGGGACCGTTCGTCACTGTAGAGATCGGCTCAACCGCGCTCATCCTCGCTGCACGCGCGGGCCACGCGGCCGTGGTGCGGATGTTGCTGGCGGCGGGCGCCGATCGCCATGCCAAGGATCGCGAAGGCCGCACGGCTGCCGTGCTGGCGGCGGGCGCGAGGCATGCCGAGGTTGTCGCCTTGCTCGCGGGTCGGTCGGACATTCCGTCGGCTGACGATTTGGCCATCACCGACGCCGCGCTCTGCGGGGCCTCGGCCGAGGGGGATGCCGCGGGGGTCAGGGCTGCCCTCGCCCGGGGTGCGAACCCGGACGCCGTCGGACAGCCGACGAGCGAGCACCTAGCCCGCCATGCCCTTGCCCACGCCGCCTCCGGAGGGCACGCCGACGTCGTCCGCATCCTCCTGAAGGCCGGCGCCACTGTGAACACGCCGTCGCCCGACGACGGCTTCACCGCGCTGATGACCGCAGCCGAAGCCGGGCATGGCGAGGTCGTACCGATCTTGCTCGCCGCTGGGGCCGATCCCAACGCGCGCGGCTGGCCGACGGGGCAGCGCAACGGCGGCATGACCGCGCTCATGCTCGCCGCCGGGTCAGGGCACCTGGCCGTCGTGCAGGCGCTGCTGGAGGCCGGCGCGTCGATCCATATCAAGGACCGCCCCTCGCTCTGGGACGAGGAGACTGGACCGGCAGGTCTGACGGCGCTCGTGCACGCGGTTAACGGCCAGCACGAGGCCGTTGTTGACCGGCTCCTCGACGCGGGGGCGTACGTCGACGCTCGCGATCACTCTGGCGGCACGGCGCTGCTCGCGGCGGCCACCATCGGCAGCGTTCCACTGGTCGAGCGGCTGCTCGCCGCCGGCGCCGATGCGAAGGTGAAGACGCGCCATGGCCAGACCGCGCTCAAGGCGGCTGCCATCTACGGCAACGCAGCGCTCAACAGGCTGCTTACCCGAGCGGGGATGACGGCCCAAGACAGGAAGTCGCTCGCCGACGCGATGAACATGGCGATCTTCCAGGGCAAGCTCGACGCCTTCGACGAACTGCTCGCGGCAGGCGCCGACATCAATGCCGCGAACAGCGATGGGGTCACTCCGGTGTTCTCGGCCGTGATGCTGGGCAAAGTCGAGCTCGCCGAGCGGCTGCTGGCGCTCGGGGCCAACCCAAACGCTGCGAAGAAAGGGGGCGAGGCCCCACTGCATCGAGCATCAATGATGGGTTACGCTGCGTTGGCCAGGGCCCTGATCGGCGTGGGCGCCAACGTCGACGCGGCGGGTGAGTGGGGGCGCACGCCGCTCCTGGGCATTGCACACGAATTCGGCCGCTTCATGGCTAAGGTGCCGGGCGGCCAGGTGGCCTGTGCCCGCTTGTTGATCGAAGCGGGCGCGGACCTAAACCTTCGCGATGCGGAAGGCCGCACAGCGCTCCGGGTCGCCGCCGAGAGTGGACATGTCGAGCTCGTGGTGATCCTGCGCGACGCCGGTGCTGATGTCGCCGGGCTGTGCGAGGCCGAGCTCCGCCACGCCTCGAGCAAGGGGTATCTCGACCGTGTCCAGGCGTTGATCCGCGCCGGGGCCGATGTGAACGCCCGCGAGATCCCGAACGGACGAACCGCCCTTATGTCTGCGGCGACCGCGGGGCATACCGCCGTCGTGCAGGCCTTGATCGAGGTTGGCGCGGATGTCCTTGCACGGGCTCACGGCGATTACTGTGCGCTTTACTGTGCCGTGTGGCACAGCCATCCCGAATGTGTCCGTGCGCTCGTCGCCGCGGGCGCCGATGTGAACGCCGCGCCGGGGGCCCCTCCGGTCTCGCTTCTCTCCAGCGCCATCTCAAAACGTAACGTGGACATCGTTCGTCAGCTCCTCGAGGCCGGAGCGAGCGTCACTCGCAAGGACCAATTTGGCGGCACGGCACTTGGGCTGGCCGCGTCGCACGAGGAGCCCGAAGCCGTGCGCCTGTTGCTCGCAGCCGGCGCCGATCCCAACGAGAGCCCTCCGCCGTTCCATCGGACGCCTCTGCATATCGCGGCCGAGCATGGTCAGTTCGAGGCCATTCTTCTTCTGCTCGTAGCCGGCGCCGATCCGAACCTGCGCGACAAGGACGGCCACACCCCCGCCGACCTTGCGAGGAACGCCGGTCGCGTGAATATCCTGCTACTGCTCGAAAGCACCGCGGGTGAGACGTCTCCGTGAGCCAAGGCATTGCTTGCCTTTGAGGTTGAGATCGTCGAGTAGAGGCTTCGAAAAAGAGGATTCACTGATTGCGACAGGACCAGCGGATCGTTCGGTGTTTTGTGTTTATTTCCCTCTGAGTTCGGGCGACGGAGAGGCAGGATGGCTACCGCCTCTCCGTCGTTTCCCGGTGCCCGATTTAGAACTGGTCGGCGCTGACAATTTCACCGCCCGATCGTGTCGACAGAGCGCTAAAGATCTGGGGATTGACCGTTTCTTTCAGGAAACGAACCGAGCCGTCGCCGAAGAGGAAGTTGCAGCCCCCGGAGTGCAGGCTCCAGAAATCATCGGCGCCAGCCCCCTTGTAGTTGGGGACATCGACCCAGGCCTGCCCTGGGGCTGGTCCCGTATGGCCGAGAACCATAACACTGCTCGGCTCACAGTTGGGAATTTTCCAGGTGGGGCTGGTGCATATTTGAGCGCTCGCCACGACTCCCACCCATGTGGCATCGGCGAGGTTGCGCGAGCGTTCTCCCACGAGAAGTGTGGTACCGGATCCGTCTCGCAGGTCACGCAGGCCGACGGCACTGTTGCGATAGAAAACCCCGTTGTTGTCCGCCGGTGAATCGGCCACCTCCATCTGCCCGGCGCAGGCCACGTACTGTCCGGGCGACAGGTCGGTGGGCAGCCCCGTCTGCCCGTTGCCAAAAACGACAGGTCCACTACCGACGGAACTTGGGCAAAGGAAGACGTTCAGAGTGGCCGAACGCACGGTCTGAGCACTCATATGAGTGATGGATAGACTGAAGTTCGACGCCTGATACAGCGGCTGCTGCTCGAGATAGCCGAGGATCAACGTGCCCCACGCCCATCCGGGGCCGATTTCGTTACCTCCAGGGTTCTGCACCTGGCTGAGGTATCCCGGAGGGAACAGGCCGACCGTCGAGTGATAGTTGTGGAGGGCCAGACCCATCTGCTTCAAGTTGTTCGTGCATTGCATTCGCCGGGCCGCTTCGCGTGCGGCCTGAACCGCCGGCAAAAGCAAGGCGATCAGCAAAGCAATGATTGCGATCACGACCAACAGTTCGATCAAGGTAAAGCCACGCGTTCGCAAGCGCGGAGAGATACTCTTCATGGAATTCACTCCTCGAAAGGCTGCATTGATCTCAAAACCATGGGGCGTTGACGAACAGCTCGCGAGCCCGCCGATGCGAGGCACGCAGCCATGACAGAGACCGTGAGATCAACACCCGCCTTAAAAGAGGAAGATCTGAAGGAGAGCTTGCTGGCGCGGACCGGAAAAGGGGCGAACTGGTTGGATCTGCGGAAGACTTGGCGAGGAGGTCGGAAAAAGAAGGGCCGGCGAAAAGGTGGGAGGCGTGGCGAAGGGATCGACCATGAGCGAGGTGGCACTGCTGCCCCCCTCGTCGAGGCGGATGCCTCCTTCAAAGGCGACGACCTCCGCCCCCGTGTCGTTAGCGTCGGAGGTTTCGATATCTCCGGGAGCACTGAGCTCCGATAACGACCGCGCAAGAGCGCACGCTGCTTCCGCTCGCCCCAGAAGTGGGGCTGCGAGCATGATGAGCACACCGGCGATGGGAAGGAGTCGATGCATCGCTTGCACCTTTTGCCAGCTACCGTTACGATCCTAACCGAAGTTGAGAGGTCGTCAACAGACCTCATCTCCGTCCGCTCTCGAATGAACGAGGGCCGGCGCATTGCTCCCCCGATGCGAAACCGGAACGGATTGGATCCCATGGAAAAAATCAGCTTTCACTACCAACCGATTTGCTCGGCACCGGGATGCCAAGAGGCCGCTGTTTACAAGGTGGCCGCACCGTGGAGCAATGGGCTCAGCCACGAGCTCAAGAACTACGGATTAGCCTGCGCGGATCACCGCGAGTCTCAATTGCTGATCGCGCAACAGCATCGAGAGTTGTTGAAGGTCGCGGAAGAAGAGACGGTCGGTTCCGTACAGCTTTACCAACTTGTTCCCGGGCGCCGGGATGTTGAGTTGAGCAAGGTCCCGGATTAAGGCAACGACCAATCTGAGGCCGCGCTCTCATCCTGTGAGCGCTTGGGGTGCGGGAGGGATGTCCGCACCATGCGCGATGGCCCAACGCCGGTCGCAAACCTCGAAAGGGATGGATCCCAACCATGCGTTATTGGCGTGGGACGGCTTGCTCGATTCGGGCCCTCATTTCGGCTCTCGCGATTTTGACGGCATTCGCTCTTTTTGCCGAGGCCTCGGAGCCGCAAGCCAACAACCTCTTCGAGCAGTTCGACCTTCCCGACGAATGGGAGCGCCGGTTCTGGGCAGAGCCCGGCGTGGCCGACCTTCTCAAGATGGAGCCTAAAGCGGTTGCGGAGATGGTCCCCATCCAGGCGGGGGTCCGCTATTGCCGTTGCCCGGCGTGCGACGCCACGGAATCCGAAGATCCCCTGGGATGGTCCGTTGCGAAGCCGAACGTTCTGACCTGCCGCCGTTGCGGTGTGGTCTTGCCGAATGACAAGTTTCCTGCGCCCGACAAAGACAAGAAGATCCCCGAAGAATCGATCGAGGTTCTTCCTCGCCTCTTTCACAAGTATCCCTACCACGCTGTCGAGCCGGAAAAGCAGCGATATCCCGACGAGCGTCTCTACCTGGCGGCCAAGCGCGATTACGAGGTCAAGCAGTTCTTAACCAAAGCCGCGTTTTACGCGGCGGTTCGTTATCACAAGTCTCCGCCGGGGCAAAGGGATCGACGACTGGCACGATTCGCGGGCGTCGTGATGCTAAGATTCGCCCAGGTTTATCCCGCCTATGCGACCCACTTCGATCAAGTGGATTGCCCCAAGGTTCTTCAGCAGGCGGATCTCCCTCCCCCATTTCGCCGCGGATACAAGACGGGGAAATGGGATTGGACGGCGAGCCTGAATGTGCCCTTGAACCTTGTGATTGCCTATGCGCTCATCCAGGACGACCCCGCCCTCATGGAGGCGGGACAGTCTCTTGATGACCCTCACCCTGATCGCACGATCGAACGCGACCTCTTCCGCGCTTCAGCCGAGTTTGTTCGCCTGCAACCGGAAGAGTTCAGTGAGATGTCGCTTCAGGCTTACCGCGGGCTTCTTGCCGTGGGGCGGCTTCTTGAAGATCCGCTCCTGGTGCACGAAGCCCTGGGACGGCTCGACGGCTTTGCGGAGCGAGGGTTCTACCATGATGGCCTGTGGCGCCAGGGGGATGTTTCTGCCCATCGGCGAGTGATGGGGCTCATCGACGGTTGGATCGATCGGCTGCTGGCGGGATACTCAGATCCCCCCGGATACGTCGAGAAGGAAGCGGAGCGCCGGCTCGACAGGGTCTCAGGCATCGCGGAAATTCCGGTGCTTTCCCTGGCGCGGTCGGCTGGGGCGATCGTTCTGACCGACCCGCCCACACCGGAGATTCAACAGGCCGCCTGGCCGGCCGTCGTTCCGGCCACAAGTGCCAGACGCCCGGCTCTTCTGGGGGGAGCAGGGCTTGCCCGGCTCGCAACGGGCGCCGGGGTAGGGGCTCTCGACCTCGAACTTCGCGGCCAAGACAACTTTGGGGCTTTGCATTTCCAGCGGTTGGCGTTCCGAATGGCCGTCGGCGGCAAGTCGGTGCTCGGCGACCTCGACGAGCTGACGACGACCTCGACAGGATGGGAACGCTCAACGGCAAGCCATAACGCGGTGATTGTCGATGGCCTGAATCAGCGCGAGTCTCTGGCGAAGGCGTCCATTCCCACGCTTGGAAGCAACTTCCTCTATTTCGCGGCGGCTCCGGACTTTCAGGTGGCCTGCCTGGAAGATCCGAATGCCTACCCGCTGTCGACCAGCCGCTACCGCGAGACGATGATCGCGACCTCGAGCGGCAAGGTCAGCTATGGGGTTAGCATCTTCGAGGTGCATGGCGGTTTGCAGCACGATCAGATTTTCCACGGCATGGTGGGCTCGAATGCTCGCTGGCAATTGGCACTTCCAACGTTTGCGGCCCCTTCCTCGCTATTGCCGACGACGATCCCGTACGTCCCAAACGCCCGAGGCGAAGACGGGCGGTGGTTTGTGCAGGCCTATGGCGAATTCGCACCCCTGGCTCAGGCCCGGCTGGCGAAACCCGCGACCGCAACGTTGACTCGTGATGACGGTCCCGGCGTGCGGCTTCATTTCCTGGGAGACATGCCGGCCTCGATTGTGACCGCCGCGAGTCCTGATCCGACCTCGGACGGACGACTGGTGGACGGGGAACAACCCGGACGGGCAAGTCTGATCGTTCGGCGCGAGTCCGAGAACGGCTCCACGCTGAAGACGACGTTTGTCACCGTGTTTGAGCCCTGTCTTGGGAAGATCGGGACACTCCCTCGCGTGGGGCGGGCCATTTCGCCTACCAATACGATCGTTCTCTATATCGAGACATCCGCCGGTCCCGAACACCTCGTCGTGAATCTGACCGCGGGGCACGAAGTCGAAGTCGCTCTCGCTGATGGCCGCCACATCCGGACCGACGGGCTCGTGGTCCGGATCACTGAGAGCGACATGGTGTTGGCGGGAGGCACGTTCGCTGAGTCGAGCGATCGCCGGGTTGTGCAAGGAGTGGCCGAAGGACGGATTGTGGGAAGCGTAAGGAATTCGTCCGGAAATAGCCGAGGGTGGTTTCTCTCAGACACCTCACTCCCCACGCCAGAGGCTCTCGCCGGCCGGGTCCTCCTGATCCGACACGGAGATGGAAGCACGCACGGTTGGACGATTCAACGCGTCGAGAATACCCGGGAGGGAGCTCGTATCTTCGTGCAAGAAGAACCCGGTTTCGAAGTTACGTCGAAGCGGGACGTGGCGAAGTATTACCAGTTCCCGAGGAATACGGCCCCTGCGCCCCATCGGTTTCGCGTTTCACGGTTGACCCGGTTCGCGGGCCAATAGCGACCGCGAGAGAATTCGGGCGAATTTTTTGGGGCAGCTTGTTGACATTGGCGGCGAAACGGTTATTTTACCACTGTCGGTCGTGCATGCTTCTCCACACGGCCTCTCCGACCGGCCGGGACATCGGTCTCGTTTATACGGCCTTTTTCTTAGATCCGCCCCGTCGACCCGTTCTATTCCACGGGTCGACGGGGTTTTTTCAATGGTCTCGTGCTGAGTCTGGGGATCGGGAATGCCGCGAGCCTGGGAAGGTGATGGTCCCGAATTCGTTGTTCCCTGGGGAGGACGAACCTGGACTCTAAAAGTCGATGACCCCAATCCCGGGTTGCGCCTTCCGGGCGGCCTGGTTGGCCCACTGCTAGGCCTCGAAGGGGTCGCGGTCAGGGGACTCAGCTCCACGGACGTCTTCTCATACAAGACCTTGGTCTCGTGGGAACGACGGGCTGAACGAGTTGAGGCGATCTATACCCTGCCCACTTGGGGGGAGCTCTCGGTCCGCGCGACTTGGTCGCTCTGGAAGGAAGAGGGCATTGACCTCAAGGTTCAAGTTTCGGCGCGATCCGTCGGCGAGTTGAAGGCCCTGGAAGTCAAGCTCGTGAGCGCTCTGCCCGAGCCTTCGCCGAGTTCGCGCCCCAAGCGGTGGGTCGAGCCCCGGGACGCTCGCTCGGCGGGGTTCAGCTATGACGGGCGGGAATCGGACCTTCGAGGATTGACCACGCTACCCCCCAATGACGCCGGGCCTTTGGCGCCTCGGGTGCTTCCCGGACCCTGGGATGATGGCTGGTCGTATATCGAAATGGTTCTTCCCCAGGACGTCGCGCGGCGAGTGACCGAGACCGGTAAGCCCTCGAGTTTGGGGCACACCACGCGCTATGGCTTGTTCGGCCATGACCTGGAACGGGGGGTCGTTCTCAGGGCTCGCCTCAGGTCGCTGTGGACACAGTCGGCGGATCCTAGGCAGGAAGCCCTCCAGGAGGATGAGCTCTTCCGAGAGGAACCTCCTCCGCTCGGGCCTTGAAGGGCAGGGGCGGAGCCTCGCTCAGGATCATCGCGATCACCGGGGCATCAGCCCCAACGCCAACTCCAGGACGACTCGCCATCTGGAAGTTCCAGGCTCCAGCTCAAGTGGCTGGAGCGTCGATCGTATGCGGGCGGGGGCGTCTCGGGCGCGGACTGCCACGGTCCCAGATCGGTGAGCCCCGGGCAGGTCAGGCGGGCCTCCAGCTTCACGGGGTGATGTAGCTTGGCCGTGAGTGTGAGTTGGTGCACGGCTCCGCCGATCGGTCTTTCGAGCCGATAGGTGACCTCACCGCAAGGGAAGATCTGGCTTAGGCCGACATGAGGCCAGGCGCTGGGAAGAGCGGGCTTGAGCGTGAGGCACCGTTCGACGGCGTCGTAGTCGACCCCTGCGAACTCAAGCATCGTGTCGGCGAGCATCGCGTGCAAGCCCCACACCCCCGAGGCTGTCCCGAGGGCGTAGCGGGCCGAATCGTGGGTGCGAGCCGCTGAACGAAGCAATAGGCCCAGTGGGAAGAGCCGCGCGAGGATGCCGTCGAGCATCGTCAACGCGCGATTCCAGTGGCGAACCTGCCCGGTTTCGCGTCCAAGCTGGATCAAGTAGCGAGCCATCCAAAGGGTCGCCAGGCTCGAGATGTCGTGGCTGTGCGACTCACTGGGGGCGGGGCTCTTGCCCGCTCTCGTCGGATCGACCGCCCATCGGGCGAGGACGTTTGGATCTCCGCTAACGGCGTTGTATCGCAAAAGGGCCTCGGCCGTTCGCACGAGGCGAGGGTCGGACGCCGGCATGAGGCCGAAAGGGACGTTGAGCCCTAGCAGGCTGATATCGAGTGCGCGTGACTTGTCGAGAAGATGCTCGGGCTTATCGGTCCAGAGGCTTCGAATCATCGAGAGCCGTCGCGCATCAAGGAACCGCCCGGTCTCGACATCAATCAGACCAGGACCATCGCTCGCCGGAGTGGTTCCCTGGCCGAGGATGCCGACTTCCCAGATTTGCTCCGCCAGGGCGCGCCAACGTACCGCCTGCTCCCCTCGATCAAGGGCCTCCGCCAGTCGCGCCGCGGATCGGAGGCCAGCGACGGCACAAACGTTCGAGTACAGGAACGCCCCATAGTGATGATCCCAAAGACCGGCCGAGGTGACGAGTTTCAACTCGTCGACCCAGCGCAGCCCCGGATGTCCCGACGTACCCCCGCAGACCATCGCCGACTGCTCGATCATCGGCCAGAGTGAGGCGATGAACTCAAGGTCGGCCGTTCTGCGGAAATGCTGCTCGATGCCCCAGGGGATCATCGCCGTCTGGTCGACAGCCGGCGTCTCCCATTCCGGACCGCCATCGATCGTGTACTTCTGGAACCAGTACGAATAAGAGCGGTTTTGCCCTCGCACCCGCGAGAGCCATTGAAAGACACCTCGCCCGATGCTCGTCTGCCCGAGGCGATCCATCGTTCCGGCGACGGCGATCGCGTCGCGCGGCCAACAATAAGCGCTCAGGCCGCGATCAAAGCCGGAAGCGATCGCGCCCCACTGGACGTCCGAGTGAAGCGCGGCAGCCAAAGCAGAGCGTCTCAGGCTAACGGCGTAGGTCGGCTTGGCGAAATGAAGGCTGGGGAGGGGCTCGACAAAGGCATCCCACTCCTGTCCGGTCGTTTGCTCGACCTGGTCGAGATCGGCGGAGCGAAACCAGGCGAGGGCGGGTTTAAGCCAGTGCTCGAACGTCCCTGGATCTCCCCGCCAGCCCGTGAAGGCCCCGCTGACGAGGAGGTCGACCGTCACCGTTTCGCCTGCGGGCAGATCCAGCCAACGCAGGAGAACCGCCTCATTGGCTCCGCTCGGTTCGCAATGGACTTCCCCTCGATCATCAAGGGCAACGGCGAACTCGACGGTGGCGTCTCGGGCAAGCTTTCGGTTCGCGTGTCCATGCCCCCGATTGGTGGCCAGCAGGGTGCGGTCACCGTCGTGCCAGCTCAGGCCCGGCTCGCCGATTCCTCCGTTGACCTCCGCCTGAATGTAGACGGCGAAAAGTGCCCTGCGGGGTTCGGTTCCCTCGTTCTTGACACGAAAGCGTTTGAGATATTGACCGGGAGACTCCGTTCCACCGGCCGTTTTGGGAAGGCTGCCTCCCATCGCGACGAAGTCGGTGATGAGAACCCGAATGGGGCCGGCTCGCCACGAAAGCTCGGTCATCAAAAGGTTGGTGGCTCCGAGGTAGTGCTGGAACGACTCCCAGCTCAAGCGCTCGGTAAACCAATCAAGCCGACGTCCTACCGCCAGGCCTCCGACGATGGTTCGGAAGTGAGAGCGGCTCTGCGGTCGATCTCCTTCGGCCGGGCGTACATCAGAGTGCAACCCGACCGTCGGAAAGTAGACGTCGTAGGTGGAGCCCCGGGCGTCGACGCGTGCCGACATCTGGCGGTTTCCCACGAGGCCTTCCGGCCCGATACCCACAATCTCGGCGGTCTCAATCCGGTCCGGAAGGTTGGGGCGAACCGTGGTGTCTTGGGGAGGGCTGTAGACGATCTCCGACCCGCCAATGCGCGCAGCCGATCGATAGTGGAGGCGCACCCCCACTGGCTGAGGGGGGATGGGGACGTGCCAGAGGCTGTTGACCCCCTTGTTTTCGATCCAGAAAGCAGGGAGCTCTCCGAGCGAAACATCGTCGGCGAACACTTCCAGCCAGACGACCTGGTCGGCTTCGATGGGATGCGTTCCGACGACCACGGCCGACCACATACCTGCCCGCACGAGCCCACCGTGACGTCCCTTAGCCGCCGCCTCGATCCAAGTCGACATCATGTTGAAAATCGCCCCGCGCCCTCGTCGCGCCTGCCAAGAGCCGAAGGATGGTACAACGAGGCCGATCCCTGGACTCAGGTTTTTGATTGTGAGGGCTGGCAAGGATGGCGCCAAGGGCTGCGTTTGCACCTGCGCTTGGTTTGCAGAGTCCCAGGGACCACAATAGGTACATCGTGACGATCAAAGTTCCGTGCCAACGGTCCGGGCACTCGCAATCTTTCATTCTTTTGGCCGCTTGTTTGCCCCGCCGGGCCCTCTTCAGGAAGGACGCCGAGACGCCATGTATCCGAGCTTCAATGCGCGAGCCCTGGGGCTCAACCTTTCCGCGCGAGAAACGATTGAGCTGGCCCACTCGGCAGGGTTTCTTGGTGTCGACCTCCTGGTTCGTGATCTCCTTGAAGCGAACGATAACCCACGCGAGCTCCGAGCGCGCATGGACGACCTTGGTCTCCAGGGAGGGGCATTTCCTCTTCCCGTCGACTGGAAAGGAGACGTCTCAAGATTCGAGGCTGACCTTGCGCGCCTTCCACTGCACGCGGAAGCGGCGTCGACTCTTGGGCTTTTGCGCACAGCGACCTGGGTCCTTCCCGAAACTCCGGGACGACCTGAATCGGAACAGGAATTCCCCCTTTACCTCGATTCGGTTGCCGCTTGGCACATCGAGCGTCTAGGGAAGATGGCTCGTATCCTCGAGCGCTATGGAATCCGGCTGGGTTTAGAGGTCATCGGTGTCGAATCGTTCCGAAAAGGATCAGGCATCCCTTTCGTGACTCGGATGGCCGATCTAGAGCCTCGGCTCGCACGCGTTTGGCAAGAAGCCTCCAATCTTGGAATCCTCTTCGACTCCTATCATCTCCATGCTGCGAATGAGCCGGCGGAAGCCGGCCTCGCCTGGGGGATCGAGCGCGTGGTCTGGGTCCACGTCTGCGATCTCCATCCCTCCGCGCCAGAGGATCTTCGGCTTATTACCGACAACGACCGGGGATTGCCCGGTGAGTCTGGCAGGGTGGACTGTGAAGGCCACCTGCGACTTTTGCAAGAAGCAGGCTACCAGGGGCCAGTCACGGCCGAACCCTTGGGAGGAAGCCGATCTCTGGCGGGTCTAAGCGCCGAAGTTGTTGCCTGCAACGTCGCGGCAACCCTCCGTTCGGTCTGGCCGAAGGCGATAGACACGCGGTAATCGCAAAAGCCAAACGAGTCGTTTATCGGTTGAAGACCGGCTCGTCTTCCACAGCCTTCACCGATCGATTCGGAGCGATTTCTTCGCGGTAGACCGGAACTTCGTGGGGGGCTTCAATTCCGATCCGAATCTGGTTGCGATCGATCTTCACGACGGTCACGACGATGTTGTCACCGATTACGATCTTTTCGCCTAGCTTCCTGCTCAAAACCAGCATGGATATCTCCCTCTTCTTAGGTGATTGCCGCGATGTCGAATCCCTGCCGGCGACCCAGCCGACCCTGAGACTCTGATCAACTATATAAGCACTCTGCGTACCAAATGGGTCATCCGCCCTGTGAGTCAAGCCCTAAGTATTTATCTGACAGCCGGTTGCATTGTGTATTGTCTCAAAAAACGGCAAAGAGGGCTTGCCATCGAGTTGTCAACATTGCCGCCCTTTCCTCGTCCTGTATTGTAAAAATGGGAGGCTGAGTTGCCACCTCGTGCTTCGCAGCTCTTGCCGTGAGACGACCGGTTGTCACTTGCGACAACCGAAGGAGCGACACGCTGACCGTTTCTTTTCATCGCGCCCTCCTCCTGGCCGGCCTCGCGGCTTTGCTGAGCTCTCCTGTTGGCTGTCATCTACCAGCTAAAATACCGGCAAATCGGCGCCTCACCAAGAGCTCGCTTTCGAGATTTCGTCGTGTATAGCCCGTAATCATAGACCAAGAGTTCAACCACTTGGATGGAATGGTCCAGTTGCCACTGGTTGTCAGACCACTTGCAGGTTGGATGTCACTGAGCCGGCAAGTCCCATGAGGTAACGTTTATGCGCCGTCGCATAGATTTACTAAGGCGAACAAAAAATTGCGTCACTCGAGGCACCCGCTCATTTTGGCCATTTCTGTTCAGGTGCGCGAGGCTTCTCGAAGTGGAATTCGCCGCTCCCATTCTGAGGCAGAAGGGGGCACAATCGCCACTTTGGGCAGCGATGTTGGGCTTGCGGAAATGGTTGGGGAGCCTGAGTTACCACGAAGTGGTCAGTGGCATGCTCAGCGAACGGAGAGAGGGATCCGCAAGGGGCGAAAGCCAAGGGCATCGGCGGCCACGCAATAGTAGCGAATCCCCTGGACGGCTCCCTGCACGGCGAGTGACCATTGGGCCTGGATGTGAAGGTGCCCGTAGACGCAGATGGTCACGTTGGCGTTCTGAAATTGAGCGACACAGGGCCCAGGACGTCGGTGCTGATCGAACGGCGGGTAGTGCCAGAGCACAATGAGCGGTTCGCTTCCCGTTCGAAGGGCCTGGGCTTCCGCGAGCGCGGCCGCGAGTGCGTTTGCCTCGCGCTCGGAGGATGCGCGATCCTTGGCATCCTCCTCCTCCACGGGAACCGGCGCTCCGAGCGCTCCGCACACGACGACCCCCTGGACCTTGGCCGCCCCGCCGCCAACGGCGACGATCGAGTTCCGCATGAGAGGGCGAACACTCTCCAGGCCGTTCCACCAGAGGTCGTGGTTTCCCGGCGACAGGACCTTGGTACCGGGGAGTCTGTGCAGCCATTCCAAATCAGGCTGGAGGTCGCGGTGGTTTCGCGCCATCGAGAGGTCGCCAGGCAGGAGAACGAGGTCGTCCGGGCGGACGACCGTTCGCCATTCTCGCTCGATCTTGTTCGCGTGGTCGCGCCATCGCTCCGCATAACGCTCGCGGCGGTCAGGGCGAGCGAAGGAGAGATGGAGGTCTGAGATCGCCCAAAGATTCATGATCGCCCGATGGTGTAACGTCCCGCGTTATCCCCGACGAATGGATTCGAGCGCTTCTCGACCTCGATCGTGGTCTCAGGTCCGTGACCTGGCAAAACGCGCGTGGCTCCGGGGAGGTCGAAGAGCTTGGCACGAATCCCGGAGAGGAGCAGGGGGCCATTTCCTCCGGGAAGATCGGTTCGGCCGACCGAACCTGCGAAGAGCACGTCCCCACCAAACACAACGGCTGGGGCGAACTCTCCACAGATATAGACCACTGAGCCAGGGCTGTGACCCGGGATTTCGCGAATCTCCATCCGGATGCCCGCCAGCTCGATCGTTTCTCCCTCGTCCACCAGTTGGTCGGCGGGAGGACTTACCAGGGAGAAGCCGTAGAGAGCGCTCAGGTTCGCGTGCGGATCGGCCAGAAGCTTCGCATCATTGCGGCCGATCACGAGCGGTGCGTCGGGGAACGCAGACTTCATGGCGCTGTTGCCGGCGATGTGGTCGATGTGGCCGTGGGTGTTCAGGATGGCGGCCAGGCGCAGGTTATGGCTTCGGAGCGTTTCGATGATGGCTTTGGAGTCGAACCCCGGGTCAATCACCAGCGCTTCATCTCGGTCGGGGAGCCAGGCGACGTAGGAGTTCTCGCCGAAAGGGGCCGATTCAATCGGGATAATCGACAGGTTGCGAACGGTCATCACGAATCTCCATCTTCCATCAATCGGATCGGCCAATTTCGAGGGCCCTGTTGTAAAATCGAGGACCCGGTTGCAATAATAACAAAATCATTTTCTCGACGACCTCATGCACCGCACGAGCAATCGTCAATGTCGGAATGTTTTGAAACGAATCCCCCGGCTCACGACATTTTTTTGATGGCCCCAAAGTTGCGAGGTAGAGTTCTCTCTTAGAGGGAAGTCGCTCAGCCGCAGCACTTCGTTGGTGTCTCCGCGCCTCATTGCCGCGGCAGAGATCCGCTCCTTCGACACAATCTCCCGTCAGCCTGATCGGGCTCCTGCCCGCCATCCGCCGGTCTTTTGGCCGGTATGAAGGATAGTGTATGAACATCGATTTGAGGTCACGGGTTATCGGCATCGATCCGGACCGGCGATGGATTGTCCGGGGATTGGTTGTCTCGTCGTTGATCAGCGGAGTCTGTGTCCTCGGAGAGCGAGGGGGCTTCGGGGGCGAAACGGGGTCTTCATCGGAAACTCGATCCTACCCCACTCGGAGCGCTTCTGGGAACTCTGCTTCCTCCGAGTCGATGACGATGGTTTTACGGGATACCTCCATCCCGACTCCCGACGCTGAGAAGAGCCTCGACCAGGCCGTTCGGCGGACAGGGGGAGGGGAGGGTGTGGAAGGCCCTGGCAAAGCGGGAGTGACCGGCAAGGGGGATGCGTCCCCCGCGCGAGTCGCGAGCATCGCGGGGCGGAACAATCCCACGAGCCTTCCGGTCGCCTCCGGCGCGGCGGCCCCGGCGACAACCATTGCCTCTTCGTCTCCTGAGGCGATCGCCTCCGCACTCCGAGCGATCGAGGAGTGTAAGGAGCGATACAGCAAGGTCAACGACTACACTTGCACCTTCTATAAGAGAGAGCGAATCGGCGGTCGGCTCCATAACCCGCACGTGATGTCGATGAAGGCGAGGACCGCCCCATCGAGCATCTACTTCAAGTTCGTTTCCCCCAACAAGGGACGAGAAGCGATCTACGTGACGGGCCAGAACCGAGGCCGGATCGTGGCGCATGACGTGGGACTCGGCAAATTCTTCGCGGGAACCATGCATCTCGACCCGCGCGGCACGATGGCGATGGAGGAGAACCGGCATCCCATCACCGAAGCGGGAATCGGGTCACTCATCGACACGGTCCACCACCGGTGGAAGGTCGAGTTGAAGCCGGCCGAGTCGGTGGTTGCTCTGCACTCGAATACAAAGGTTGGCGATCACCCTTGCATCATGATCGAGTCGATTCACCCTGACAGGCACCCTGACTTCCTGTTCCACAAGGTGAAGCTCTACATTAGCCAGGAGCATGGACTCCCCGTCCGCTTTGAAGCCTACGACTGGCCGAAGCACCACGGGATTCATCCTGAGCTGATCGAAGAATACACCTATATGAACCTCAGGCTGAACGTGGGGCTCCGCGATCACGACTTCGACCCGGCCAGCTCTCAGTACTCTTTTGGCCGGTTCTGACGGGAGCGATCACCGAGGACTTTAGGTTCCACGATCGAAACAACTCAGGCCCGCCGGCACCTCTGCTCAACCAGAGAGTGATCGGTGGGCCTTGTTGTCGACAGAAGTCAGAGGTCGGAGTCGCGATCCTGGAGGGGTGGCTCGCGCCTTCGCTATGGTCATGTGATCACGAGGCGAGAAAACGAGGGTCTTCGTACGATCCGCAGCACGAGAATAATCCGCACATTTCTCACGCGAGCAGCCAAAACCGGCCGATAGATACACGCGGCGAGGTGGGGAAGGTGACTGGGTCGTTCCCCTCCGCATGACGCGATTCGGCCTCACGGCCGGGTCGGGAATTCGGTCTCGAATCGCCGAAGGAATAGGCTTGGAAGCGGCCTTGGCAGGCAGAAGGGCCTTCGCTAGAATCCGCCTCGCCTCGGGGAGATCAGCTTAGTCCCTAGACTCCCGGGGACAGAGGCCCCCCAACGGCCGAGGCGTCACTTCCAGCCTGGCGATTCGCGCCGATGAAGATGCGGGTCTGATTTTGCCGACCGCCCCCAAGATGGGGGATGGTCTCCGTCCGTCCGTTCCATGGAAGGAGGCTCGATGAGCACGGTCCCGACCGCCAAGGCTCAGGTCCGCGTCCATATACGCTGGATGATTCGCCGCGACATGCCAGAAGTCTTGGCCATCGAGCACGCGAATTTTGAGTTCCCGTGGTGCGAAGAGGAATTCCTTCGCGTACTCCGACAGCGGAACTGCATTGGGATGGTTGCCGAGTATGGTGAACGGGTTGTCGGCTTCATGATCTATGAGCTGCACAAGAACCGGCTCCATGTTCTCGACTTCGCCACCCACCCCGAATTCCGTCGCCAAGGGGTAGGGCAGCAAATGGTGGCAAAGCTTGTGGGCAAGCTTTCCAACCATCGGCGAACCCGAATCGTGCTCAGTGTCCGCGAGACCAACCTCGCTGCCCAGCTCTTCTTCCGGATGCAGGGCTTTCGGGCCATGGAAGTCGTGCGGGAGCACTACCAGGACACTGGCGAAGACTCCTACGTCATGCAATACGTGCTGGAGGAGTCGATTCTCGAAACGCCGGTGCCCACGAATCGGATCGCCAAGCAGTTCGAGAACTGACCTTCGATCGCGACCGAGCCAAGACCTGTCATCCTTCCAGTCAGAACGAGACAAGCGCGGACCGTGCAGGCCTGGCAAGGATGCTGAGCCCGCCCGGTCCGCTCGGCTTTACCCCCCCAAGCCGAGCACCGTCTGCCGCGTAATCTGCTCACCAGCCCGCTTGCCCCTTTCTCATCCCCCACAACCTCTCTCCCCAAATAACCGCTCCAACAGCTCCGCTTGCTTCTCGCAACTGGCCTGATGGTTCGCTCCCTGGGATAATAGAACCTCGGCCCTCGACGTTCCGATTCCCATCAGACTCTGAGCATCCATGAGCGACGAAGACCTCTCCCTCTCGAAGCCTGAGGAGCAGACCACTCCTCACTCTGACTCGTGTGAACAGATGGTCCAGCCTCTGAAGTCCATAGGGACGAGGCTGCTGAGGGTCGCACCAACCCTGAAGCATGGGCTCATGCTTCTGGGCCTTGTCCTTGGCGTCGGTCGCTCGGCGACGACCCTCGGTACGAGTTCCAACGTGTTCGCCGTTGTGGGAGCCGTCTTTGAGCTCTTGATTTGGACTCTGCTTCTGGGCGGGCTCGGTTGGTTCCTCAATCACTGGCTGCACGTCGTTGCGGATCTCTTCGATTTCCTCGAGCGCCGAAGTCTTGCCGACGCTGGTCGCGACCAACGACTGTTGGCGGAGCTCGAACGAATCGCCACCAAACTGGATCGGCCCGCTGAGCCTAGACACGTGGTAGCGGCGCCCACGTCGACGGTGGAGGACGCGGAGATTCGCAAGGCCATTCGCCAGGGGCAATGGAGGCAGGCGGAGGAGCTACTTCAGTCGCTCGAAGAGGAATCTCCCGGCGATCCGCGTATCGCACATTTTTCGGGCGAACTCCGGCATGGCATGGAGGCTGCGGTTGGTCCCCTTCAGGCCAAACTTGCGGCCGCGCGCGAGGTCAGCGATACGGATCGCGTTCTCGAGTTACACGAAGAACTGGACCTTGTTCTCTCCCCGGACGCCAAGAAGACTCTCAACGTGGAGCTCGCTCGCTGGTTCATGGGGTTGATTCAGAAGCGTCTGCGGGCCGGAACGGTGAGACCTGACGTCGTGGTTCTTTCCGGCAAGGTCGCGGAGCGTTTCGACACCACCTCGGAAGGGGCAAGCCTTCGCGCGGCCCTCCCCACGCTGAGACGGAGTGCGGGACTGTGCGCTCGCTGTGGCGACCCTTACAAAGGAGTTGCCGATGCTTGTCCCAAATGCTTGGGAGCCAGCGCCCATCCGGCAGCCGACGGCGAGGAGCTTGCTTATGGAGATCCGTCTGCCCGGGAGGACGTGTGAGACAGTCCAGGAGTTTGGATCCAAGAGTGCATGGTGCTTCTCAGTGTTCAAATTGGCTCCTCAGAATCGGCGTACGTCGCAAACTGATTGTCGCGGAATCCTTGCTTCGCTCTTATTCGTGAAATTCCCAGGGTTCCCGGGCTACCTAACTTGACGCGATGCCAGGCGTCGGATAGGGATGAATTGAGGACTTCTTTCCGGAAGACCAGCACCCAGAGATCGCCCACGAGCGGAAAGGAGCGGGCCGATGACCCGCCAAACGATATTCGGTTGGTTCGTGGTGGCACTTCTAGGATCCACCGCGCATGCGCAAATGCCCTTCCCTCGGGACCTCCTCCCGACGCGAACAGCCTTGGGTCGGGTTGGCCTTGAGCGTCAATGGATGGCCATCATCCCTCTGACGGCGACTGAGCGTCTGAGCGAGTTGAGCATTTCCAATAACCTGGTGTTTGCTCAGACGAACTTCGCGAACTTCTACACCATTGATGCCGAGACCGGTAATCTCCTATGGACGACGAACCTCGGCCATCAGACCGGTGACGTCTTCCCGGCTGCCGCCAACTCCAAGTTGGTCTTCTTGACCAACTCCAACTACCTCTACGCTCTTGATCGCAACACGGGCCGGACCGTCTGGAACGCGAACCTCGGTAGCCTTCCCAGCGGTCCCGTCTCTTGCGACGAGGACTATGTCGCGGCCGGGCTCCAGTCTGGTCTTCTCCGCGGATTTGACCTTCGCGAACAGGACAAGGAAGGAAACACGATCAAGACGGAGAAGGGGGGAACGATCCTTGCGACTCGCCCGATTCCCATCTGGAACTGGCAGACCAACGGTCCGTCCACTTCGCCCGCGATCTTCGCGGGAAAACTGGTCGCTTTCGCGGCCCATGACGGCAAGCTCTACGTGGCTCTCACCGAATCGCGCACGCTGCTCTATCGCTTCGCGACGGGAGGGGGCGTTGTCGCGCCGATGGGCATTCACGACACGCGAACCATGTTCATCCCTTCTGAAGACCGCAACCTCTACTCGGTAGACCTTTTCACCGGGAACGTGAATTGGACCTCCCCCACGGGGGCGCCGATCATGCAGCAGCCCTTGGTTTCCGGAGACGAGGTTTTCGTCGTCAACGCGGCGGGTATCTTGAGCTCGCTGGACTCCAACTCTGGGCGTGTTCGGTGGTCGATCTCGACGCATGGCGGCCGCCTGCTTTCCGTGAGCGGCACACGCATCTACCTTGAATCTCATGATGATGACTTGTTCATCGTCGAACGGAGCACGGGTCGGATCGTCGCCGAACCCCGGGACACCGTCAACCGCGCCGGCCTGAAACTCCGCCCCTATGAACTCGGGGTTACGAACGAATTGAACGACCGGATCTACCTGGGGACCAAGACGGGACTGATTATCGGCCTTCGAGAAATTGGCCAGACGAAGCCCTATCTCCACCGCGATCCGAACTTGAAACCGTTCGGTTATATTCCGCCTGAGGGTCTCCCGGATACCTTGACTCCTCCCGCGGTTCCAACCCTGGAGCAGCCTCCGGCGGACCGAGATCCCGCGGAGGTGCAAGACGCAGATACCGCACCCGAGGCCAACAAGGAAATGCCGAAGGAAGAAGAAGAGGCCAAGTAATCTCGAGTGCAGCCGCGGTTAGGAAAGAAGCGATCAAACGAAGGAACCGGCCGTACTCCTCATCGCGAGGGGGGCGGCCGGTACTTTGTTTGGGGACTCATAAACCGTACGGTGGACAGAATCACCGTGATGGAAATCGCGCCGGGAAACTATCCTAAGAGAGGAGACGGGTATGTCGACTGTTACGACGGAGAGGAAGCGAGGAGAGAATGGCTGATCTCGTCCCGGTGCGCCGGGCTCTGCTGAGTGTGAGTGACAAACGAGGCTTGATTGAACTAGCGCGCGTGCTCTCCGAGAAGGGGGTCGAACTGCTCGCCAGTGGCGGGACGAGGACCGCGATTGCCGACGCGGGACTTCCGGTGACGGAGGTCTCCGCCTACACCGGGCAGCCCGAGATTCTCGGGGGTCGCGTGAAAACCCTTCATCCTAAGCTGCACGGGGGGATTCTCGCGCGTCGGGATGTCCCCGGAGATCTCGCCGCTCTCGAGGCCCAGGGAATCGAGCCTATCGACCTGGTGGTGGTGAACCTCTACCCGTTCGAGGCCACGGTCGCTCGCCCCGGCGTTTCCATCGAAGACGCTATCGAGAACATCGACATCGGTGGTCCTAGCCTGATTCGAGGTGCCGCCAAGAATCACGCTCACGTGGCCGTGGTGACCGATCCCGACCAGTATCCGCAACTCGCGGCGCTGATCCAGGAGCAAGGGGGCACCACGCTGAAGGCTCGCCAGGCATTCGCCCTCGCGGCGTACACGAAGACGGGGCAGTACGATCAGGCCATCTCGGAATACCTCGGCCAGGTCTGGGCCTCGGACGAAGGGGAGAAAGAAACCTTCCCGCCCGTGTTGGCTCCCCGGTTCGAACGCCGAGTCGTTCTTCGGTACGGCGAAAACCCCCACCAGCGTGCGGCCTTCTACGTCGAGCCCCACAGCCAGGGGCCGAATCTCGCCACGGCGCGCGTGCTTCACGGCAAAGAGCTCTCCTACAACAATTTGCTCGACCTTGATAGCGCCCTCCGGCTGATCCGGAACTTCGCCGAGCCTGCCGCGACGATCCTCAAACACAACAACCCCTGCGGCGCTGCCGTTGCCGATACCCTGGCAGAGGCCTTTGAGCTGGCCTACGAGGGGGATCCCGTCAGTGCGTTCGGTGGCATCGTTGGGGTGAACCGCCGTGTTGATCGCGCGACGGCCGAACGTCTCTGTGTTGCGGGACGCTTCATCGAGGCGATCGTGGCGCCAGGCTATGATGAAGATGCGATCAAACTTTTAACCACCAAGCCAACTTGGAAGAACAGCGTCCGTCTGCTCGACCTGGGTAAGGACCTTGGCGAGGGGCTTCTCCCGGCCGCGGGTTTCGATCTCAGGCGGGTCGAGGGAGGACTTTTGGTCCAGGATTGGGACACCATGGAGGCTGATCCGGCGGCCGGCACCGTGGCGACGCGACGCGCCCCAACAGAGGCGGAGCGGCAGGCTCTCGGTTTTGCCTGGCGCGTTTGTCAGGCCGTGAAGTCCAATGCGATCGTGCTTGCCAAGGGGCGTCAGCTCGTTGGCGTAGGAGCCGGCCAAATGAGTCGGCTCGACTCGGTTCGCATCGCAGTGAGCAAGGCCGGAGACCGCTCCCAAGGAGCGGTGCTGGCCTCCGACGCTTTCTTCCCATTCCGCGATGGTCCCGACACGGCGGCGGCGGCAGGAGTCACCGCCCTGATTCAGCCGGGTGGATCAAAGCGTGACGATGAGACGCTGAAAGCATGTGACGAGCACGACATGGCGATGATTCTCACGGGCCGTCGCCATTTCCGTCATTGATCACATCGTCTTTTCCGAACCCGATAACGCCAACGGCCTGCCTCGTGACGAAAGCACGAGGCAGGCCGTTTTTCTTGATCCACAGGAAAACGAGCGAGCAAAGGTTAGTGGTGGCCGCCACCGTGGCCGCCACCGCCATGGGACCCGCCTCCCATGTGGCCCATCCCGCCACCGTGGAAGCCGCCCCCCATGTGAGCTCCGCCGCTGAACCCTCCTATGTGGCCGCCGCCATTGAACCCTCCCATGTGGCCGCCACCACCATTGAATCCACCGACGTGACCTCCGCCAAAACCTCCCATGTGTGGCGCGGCCCCGTTGAAGCCGCCCCCCAGGGCATGCTGCGAGGGAATGCCACCGGCGTAACCGCCGAGGTGATGGGTCGGCATGCCTCCGAGCCCGCCACTATAAAGATGCGGCGACGACGCTCCGGAAAGGTGAGGGGTGGACATGCCGGACAGGTGATTGGCCGGCACTCCTCCCATATGGCCAAGGCCCGCTGCGCCGAGCCCACGATTCAAACCAGCCCCTCCCAGGGCATGGCCGCCGAGAGCACCAACGCCACCGTGATGAGTCGCGGCGCCGATCCCTCCCAGTCCGCCGTTGTGGAGCGCTCCGTTCGTCCCGAGCGAGCCGATTCCATGTTGAAGGCCTCCCACGTTCCCGCCGTGGGCCAAGCCGCTGTGGTTGATTCCGTTGAGGCCGCCCAAATGGTTCATCGCGCCGGCGTTGCTGCCAACGCCGTGATTGAACTGGTTCACGCTGGAGGAAAGTCCACCGTGGTGATTCAATCCGTTGGTTGCGAAGTTGGGGCGAGCCGCCGCATGAGAAACCGGCGTATGGTGGACGCCATTGTAGCCCGCTCCCCAATTGGACCCACGCAGACCAGAGCCATGATTCGCCATCGAGGCGTTATGGAAGGGGCTGCCGAACGGGTGTGAAGACGGAGGAGCACTCACACCATGATGGGCTCCGCCCGACGTCAGAGACGCGTTCCGAATACCATGATTGGTACCCATGAACTGGTTCGTATGTGAGGCGAAACGAGTCTGACCACCGGCGAAACCGCCGCGGTGAATGCCCCAGTTGGCATGGTTGTTCCAGTTGCCGTTGACCCCGCGATTTCCACCGCCGGGATGGAACGGATAGTGACCGGCGAAGCCGCGGTTATTGGCCCAGCCGCCATGTCCCCAACCGCCGTGTCCCCAGCCCCAGCCATTATGTCCCCAGCCATTGTGGCCCCAACCGCCATGTCCCCAACCGCCCCAACCGCGACCCCAGCCACCGCCCCAACCCCAGCCGTTACCCCAACCCCAGCCACCCCAGCCACCACCCCAGCCCCAGCCGCCCCAACCGCCGAAGAAGGGGAATCCAAAGCCGAGATAACCGAAGCCAAACGGGGAGCCGAAGCCATAGCCCAGATAGGGGTAACCCAGGCCATATCCGAACGGATATCCGTAGCCGTAACCGAAGCTACTGAAGGCCAGGGACGGATAACCGAGGCCAAAGCCGAGCCCGTATCCTAGTCCAAACCCGAACGACCGGGCGAGCAAGCTGCCGTAGAAGCCTGGTCCATAGCCGCCGCCGTACCCATAGCCGCCGTAGATTCCTCCGTATCCGTAGCCTCCATACCCGAGTCCTCCGTACGCATAGCCCGAGGCATACGGCCCGTAGGGGTAATAGGCGCTTCCATAAGCATAACCCGAGGCATACGGCCCATAGGGATATCCATAAGCGTTGGGTTGAGAATAGCCGTAGGTGCCGGGATAGGTGGAGTATGGATAGCCGAGCGAACCACCGTAAGGATAGTCGAGGTAGCCGTAGTAAGGGCTGATCGATCCATACTGGGCGTAACCGTAGTACCGCCCGTTCGGGTCGTAGAAGCAGCCGGGATATCCGTCGTAGTAAGAGTTAGGGCGTCCGAACGCTCCGTAGAGCAACCCGTAGCTCTGAGGAGAGATCTGGGTGTAAGGCTGATACACGGTGCCCGCTGTTCTCGCTCCCTGCGCGACCTGCGCCGGGGCGAACAGGGTTCCACGGTCTTCGAGGATCCGGTCCCAATAGCCTTCCTGAAAAGCCCACCCTTCGGGCTGACGAACCCACTGCGCGGGCACCCATGACCAACCAGGCTGGCTCTTGGTCCAGAAGCCAGGCTTCCAAACCACGCCATCACCATCGGGAACGTAGGTACCCGGGACGTAGAAGAATTCATTGCCCGGCGAGGCGCCGGCTTCATCGGGAGGGTGGTCGGCCGGAGGACCATTCTTGCGGAAGTCGATGCGGTCGGTCTTGCGATCGCTCCAGAATCCGGGGACGCGATACCAGCCGGTATCGTCCCGCTTCCAGTATCCGTTGACCCAAAAGCGCCCCGGAGGGGCGACGCGCCAGGTGCCGGTTACCCAGACGAAGTCTTTGCGCCCTTCATCCCAAACCCAGTAGCCTTCAATCCACTGCGCTGAGGGATTCGGAGCATCAACGCCGGGACGTTCGACGACGGGAGGAGGCGGAGCCTTCTCCACGCGCTGAGCTTCACGATCCTTGGCCGGCGAAAGAAAAGCCTCGTGAAGAGGACCGTCGTTCAGCGGTTTGACCGGGGCCTGGTTATCCGGGGCCGCGGGGGCGTTATTCGCGTCCTCATTGGGGATCGGAGTCAGAGCGGGAGCTTCAACGGGTGCAGGGGCTGCGAACGGAGACCGTCCGTCGTCCGCCGCAGGTGCCGGAGGGGTCGCCTGAGGTTGTTCGAGGGGCGGAGGATTGACCTGCCCGACAGTGATGCCGGGATGGAGCACAGACATCGACACTAATGTCACGAGCCAGAAGCCTAGCCCGAGGACTGATCGACGCAACATGGCGAACACTCCGGCTTGCGGTTGGTTCCAACGAGAGGATCTGGGGCCGAAATTCACCTCTCCTTACTATCTACGAGAGGGAGACCGGCATGGATCGGCGACACCCTAGTTTTCATCTTTATGAGCAGGCGTCGCGCACAACCAACGTTTCAAAAATGACGACGGGGGGAACTGTCTCTCGAAAGCCACTAGGGAAAACTAACACCTTCAAGCGGAAGTCGTGGCACCTTCAAAGGTTCGTGTCGGTTTTTGTTATCGCCTAACGCGAAGAAAACCTAGGAGACGTAAACTCGACGATATTTGATAGAACCCTGATCGTTTGCGAAGGCTTTCAAACAATTGCGGCCCTAAGTTGTGAAATTCCGGACGGCCGACCAGGACGTTTACACGCGCACGACGTTCCTGGCAAGCTCAACGAGCGGGAGGTCGGGGCCGTATCGCCTTTCGTCGAACCTCGACGTGGCTAGCTTTCTTAACATTTTTGAATTTTATGTGAGAAGGAGCCACGCTGGCAATTGTCCGCCGGGACCGAAATGTTTGAAAGAGATGCCTAAAATCTGCATCATTGCGTGCTTGCAATTGCTGTGTTATCTTGTAGTGAACAGGCGAGCGAGGTACGATACCTCGGTTCATCAATGAGGATGGGGAAGCGTCGCACAACACCAAGACCTGGTATGACGCGAAGGAATCGACCATGAAGGCTGAGTTGGTTCCCGAAAATGGGGATCCGCCGATTCCAATTCTGCGGGATTTGACTGTTGTCGGGCGTCGATCTTATTGCGACGTCGTGATCGATCACGCTGGTTTGTCGAAGCGTCATTGCATTCTCGTGAAGACAGATGGGCTTCTGGTCATACGCGATCTTGCGAGCACCAACGGAACGAAGGTGAAGGGGCAGAAGATCCGCTGGGCGGCGTTGCTTCCTGACGATCGCGTGACCTTCGGAAGCTACCGGGTACGCATTTACCTCGGACCGGACGACGCGGCTTCGCCTTCGGAGACATTCCAGCGGAAGGGTGCCCAGCGCGGGCCGGTGGTGGGTTCTGCGCCTGGCGCCAATGCACGCGGGGGGCTGCCCGCCGAAGAATTTCCTTCGCCGACACCTTTGGGAACTCCGGCGGTCTCGCCGGCTGCGTCCTGGGTGGTGGATTCGGAGTCGGACGGAGATTCCGGCTGGCGAAACATGCTGGGGCCGGAAGACGAAGATGACGTGGTGATCGAGCTCGATTGAGCGTCTTGAGAAACTGCTCGTATCAACTCAGAGAGACGTCTTCGCTCAAGCACATCCTGGTCTTCAAGGTCGCGGTCGAAAAATGCAGAAACCGGACGCGCCTCCGCGAGAGATGCGCGTCCGGTCGGATGCGACTCTGGATGAGCGGGGCGAGGGGGTTTGGGCGAAACCCGTACCCCCTTCCATTCGTCGCTGCTCAATCAGATATCGTCGGTTCGGGGGCGACGGATGTCGCGTCGAAGCGGCGGATTGAGGTGTTCGAGCTGGCGAGCGTCTTGGGGATCCAGTCGGCTTGCCTGTCGATTTTCGCGCTGAATGGCCTCGTACACCTCTTGGCGGTGTACGGAGATCTCGATGGGGGCCGCGATCCCCAATCGAACCTTGTCACCCCGGATATCCACCACGGTGATGACGATGTCATCCCCGATGATGATACTTTCGTCGCGGTGTCGGGACAGGACCAGCATATCAGGCTCCTTCCTCCTGCCAACGAGACCCGTGACCGTCCCTGATCACGTTGCCCGGGCTCTCGGTTACCACGACGGGGCGGACGACGAGGGATGTTACGTCGCTAGTTGTGTTGCCCCTGTCCGACTAGTCACGCTGTCGCTCGAAGCGGCGACGGACCAGGCAGCAGGGTGGGTGCCGAAGCCTGATTGGGTTCGAGCGGGTACCGCACCGCGTAGCGACTGGAGGTCAGCACCAGTTGTCGGCCGAGCCGACGAACGGGATTGATTACCAGGGGCCCCTGGAGGTTGACGGTAAGTCCCCCTCCCTCGCCGCGATTGAGAATCACGTAGACGAGCGCCGAACGCTCTTCATCCAACTCCAGCGCCGTCCGGTCGCCCGGGCGAAGCTCGATTCGATAGTCACTGATAGCCAAGGGGGGGGCGATCAGTCCGAACGCCAGTTCCGGCGCGGTTACACTTTGCAACCACGACAGGCCAGCCACCACCGGATCTGAGAATTGAACGTACTGCGTGAATGAGCGGAACCCGACCAGTCCTTCCGGAATGCGGATCAGATCCGATTCCGAGGCTGGTATCAGGCCGAAGCGGGTCGTGACGATGTTCACTTCCTGTTTACCTCCTTGAACGTCGGGCTTGGCGTCGCCACAGCCCGGCGCGACACCTGGTGTCCCCGGCCGAAGCTATTCGACCCATGGGGTCAAATCAGCGGCCAGCCATGAAAGGCAAGTAGCTAGCCCGGGACCACCGAACTCGGCCACGACGCATCCCGCGGACACTCCTCGCCCCGTCCCTACGGCTCCCACCGAGGGCCACGAGGCAGGTTTGACCGACCGTAATATCGTCTCCCCGCCTCGGCCGGTCTGAGCCCCGCTCGCCGGAAAAGATGAACTGACGCCCTGTTGCGATGGCTGCGCCAGTCAGTCCGTTCGTAGCGACGGCACCCGGCTACCAACCGCTTGAATTCGTCGCATTCTTGCGACATGACGCCGTCATTCTTGGGACTCTCAATCCCCCTGTACGACATGCCAGGTCGACCCCTCTCGAGAAGGCGGAGGACCTACGTTTTGGCCTGGAATTGCCGGAAAAACCCGCGCGAAGAGATCGCGCCGGCCGGACCGTGAGGATCGGATTTCGCATCGGGGCGAAGGAGTGCGCGATGATCAACCCGTGTTGAATCGCTACGGCCGCCGGAAATGATCAAGAGATGCGCCGCGTCGGGCGTCAGAGGAGAGCTGACCAGACTGTTGGATCGTGACCCACGCAGAACCCCGTCAAAAGCTACGACCGGTAATTCTCTTCAAGTCCCCAGAGCCTTTGAAGCTGCCTGTCACGCTTGCCCTGTTCGTAGCGATAGATAGCGATCTCCTCAACCGTCTCTCCGATCGAGGGCACGTAGTTAGCCTTACGTCCTTCGGACTCACGAAAAACCATGCCGAGATGATCAGGGCATGCAAAACCGAAGGTTTTCAGTTCCGAAAGGCTGCCGCCGCTCCAAAGCGCGGCGATCTTGTAGGAGGCAAGCTCCTGGCAGCCGTGATAAGAGCATTGAACCTCTTTGATAGACATTGATGAATTCCTCGCCGGTCTCGAGCGACGTGATACGCTCCCTGGCGATTCGGGATGCTTGCTCGGGTCGTTCTCGTTCAACGTAGAGGACCGTAAAATCCGCACGACTACGATACGTCGGTCCCGCGTTGATGAAAAGCGTTCGAGCGAGAAATCCCCTCCAAATCGATTCTGCCGAGCGCCTTGAGGATGTCGCCTCAAAGCGGGATCGGGTCAGAGTCGACGGAATTCGTGGGGCCTCTCCGAGTTCTTCCCTCTGCGCCCCACCACGTTGAACGGCTGGTCGACTTGAGAATCCGGCGCAAGCGGAGACGCGTACTCCCTTCTCACGGTTCCGAGCCCGCGATAGACCCAGACATCGAAGTGCTTTGTCGCCTCGCGCTTTTCGTAGTGTTCCAGGAACAGCCTGCGGAACGACGCATCGAAGAGGGGTAGGTCGCGGGACGGAGTCTCCCCCCAGCCGTAGTAGGAGTTCATCGAGAAGGGACGATTCCCGGTGGGAATGAGCCAGATCCCCGTATTGCCGGACCGGAGCCAGGCCAATGTCTTTTCCGGAATCGAGGCTCCGGACTGCTGCATGTCCATCAAGGCTGCGGCATCGAGCGTGTAGCGATTCCCGAGGAAGGTGAGGAGTGGGCGGCAAAACGTGAGCTTGTAATGGGAATCGTCGCCATAGCCCATGGAGATCGTTTTATCGGGATATTTTTGAATCAACCGCTTCATTTCATAAGAGAGCTCACTCATTTGAGCTTCATAGGTTCTTTCCAGGCGGTAGAGGTCAAACTGTTTTTTTCCACCGAAGAGTGCTGCCGCGATGGCCACCCCTGTTCCCACGGCTTGCAGGGTTCGGAGTCGGACAGGCGAGGCGTCAAGCTTGCTCGGTTGAGAAGCCAGGAAGAGGGTCTTGCCAAAGAGAAACGCGAAGATCGTGACAAACGGAAAAAGATGGTGCATGCCAGCTCCCGCTTTGGAAGCCGGAGCGAACATGAGGACGACCGAGCCTGCAAACACCACGACGAAAACACGGTTCTTCCAAAGCGTGGTGAGAAAGACCTCGCGGCCACGGACCATGAAACCCAACGCCGCCAGAACGCAGGGAAGGGCGAATTGAACTCCCCCGATGAGTAACGACTGGAACATCCCGGCCGTTAGGTTTCGCTTGGTCGCTTCACGGAGCCAGCCCAGATACAAGGAGAGGGGGAACTCTGAGGCCAGAGCAAAGGGAAGCACGGCGACGACCATCGCAGTGAGTGCCGCGGTCGCCATGCCGCGGTACTGGTGCTTTTGCCACAGCAGAACGAGGACCGGTAGAAAATAAAGAATGGCATGAATCTTGAGGTCGACGCTGATCCCAAGCGAGAGGCCGCAGAGCACGCTCGCCCAGAAAGGGTGTGATAGGCGTGAACTCAAGAGGCCAACGCCCACCCAGAAAATCAAGTATGGGTCTGGTCTCACCCAGAAGGGACAGGGGCAAAGAGAAGGGAAAAGCATCTGCTCCAGCACACAGTAAGCCATTCCCAAAAAGGCAATCGTTATTGATGTCTCACGTTTCAGCGTGAAAAATATGAGGAAAGGCGTAGCAATGGCAAGGGTCGCGCTTGGCAGTTTCGCCGCGTAAATGCTTGGACCAAGCACAGAGAAGACCAGCTCGTTTGCGAGGTAGAGGTAGGGACCGTAAGGAAGGGAATACCGTTCCGCGGCGGTTGTCGCGTGATAAACCGAACTCCCGGTTTTGCTCATCCAGGAAAGGATAGTGACGGTCGGTTCGCCATGGTCAGCAAAATAGCTTGAGCATGCGTATGAAAGAGCCGACGCGAAGAATGTTATCGTACAAAGAACCGCAAAGCTTATAAGGACAAAGGTTTGCAGCTTTCGTCCCTCTTTGCGTAGGACACGGCTCTCCAGAATCCACAGAAGAAACCATGCACAAAGTGCGCAGAGAGACACGATCGTAAGAGTTCGCACGACAACCTCCTTGCTGTCCGTCGGGATGGATGGGGAAGGCTGGCCAGGTCCAGCTTCGTCGGAAAAGTGATGAGCCGACCGAAGCCAGGCGGAGAATGAAGCCGGGCCCACGCTATCTCAAGACCGACGCAATCACCCCGGGGAACGTTCCATCACTACCGGCTCGATCGACGCGAAAAGGTGTTCTTTTCGGCGCAAGTTTATATCTACTTGAGCTTTGCGAAATCATGCTTTCGAAGGGTTTGGCAGAGTTAAGGATTGTAAAGTCGACAGAAGTTCTTGGCAAGATGGATTTACATTTCCAACAGATGGTACGAGGCCCCGAGCGGTTTCTCGGGGGTTGTCCCTGGAAGTGATGATGTGGAAGTGTGATGAGCAAAAAGACCTGATGTGAACAGGCTTAGGTGGTTCGAGAAGAGCCGAGGAACCTGTGCGGGACGCCGACCGGAAGGGGCACTTCGAGAAAAATTTGCTCAAACTTATCAGTATCGATGGAACGCGTAGGCCGGATTTGCCGGGTCGAAGTCGAGGGCGGTGAGCGAGGCGCTTAGATCGAGGTTTTCGTACGTGTAACGTTCGGCAAGCAGCAGGTCCCCCTGATGGCCGGCCTCGGGCCAGTCGTAGCTGCTGATCTGGAAGGGTATTCGCGTCTCCGGTTCGTAAAGAACCTCAACACGCATAAAAGGCCGGTCGGGAGTTCGATGCTCGTGGAGGTGAACCGAACGAAGGCAAGGCTTGCCGGCGCGGTCGCTCGTGCGGTCGAGAATGGTGGAGGCTAAAGGGTCGATCATGTCCTTATGTCGGAACCCTTCGAGGCGTTTGATGAGGTTGCCCAACCCCGCTTCCGTCACGGGGTGCCGTGAGTCGGCCAGGGCCAAGGGATGGTCGGGCGCTACCGAAAGTCGAGGAACCAGCAAGCGCGACACCCCTGTCGAATGTGCGATCACCTTGTTATCGCGGAAACCCTCCGCGTAAACGACTTCCTTGCCGGCCTGAGGTGCCAGAAACTTCAAATAGACGGCGAAGGGGTGTTGGCGAACCTTCATCGCCAATGTTTGTTCAACGCCGAGTTTGCCTCGAAGCCGTTCCTGCTTGAGAAACGTCGCCGTGTAACCTTCAACTCTCCCGAAGCGGCGGTTGACGAGGGTCAACGTCGTGAGGAGCATTTCCTTGGCGGCCCGACCTTCGAGCCGGCTTTCGGGCCAGGTCGGAAATGGATCGTCGGTGGACGGAAGCACGCTCCTGGATACGGTGGTCGGAGTCGTTGTCTTGTTGGGGGCGGCGGAGGGCTTCGATTCCAGAGGAGCGGTTAGCCACCAACTTGCGCCTAGGACCCCGAGAATCGGCGCTACGAGGACACACGTCCACATCACGCGTTTTCTGCGTGGGGGCCATGATGAACCGAGGAAGTTCGCCGCCATGCAAACGACTCCGCAGCCGGCAGGGATTTCAGGGGAGGGGGCTTCAAAAGCAAATACCCGCTCATGTTGAGATCCTTAGGTAAGGATATCGAACGAGTCTGAGCCGCGAGTTCACTCTCGTCAACCTTCGCGGACCAAAATTGGCGAGGATGGACGGGACGCTTCCGGGGGAGAAGAGTCGGTCGTCTGAATTGACCGATCTAGGGGCGCCTGTCTACGATAGGGCTAGTTCGACGCCCAGTGCTAGAGCCTGGGTCGGCCGTTGCAACGAGCCCGGGAGCCGATGGTCTCGGCCCTCGGTGGAGGATACCGATCAGATGACTCAGATCGAACAGGCGCGTCAGGGAATCGTCACGTCCGAGATGGAGTTTGTCGCTCAACGAGAGCGACTGGAGCCGGAGGCGGTTCGCGCGGAAGTCGCGCGGGGACGGATGGTGATCCCGGCCAACGTCGAGCACCTCAAGCTTGGCTTGCAACCGATGGGGATCGGCATCAAGGCCGTTTGCAAGATCAACGCGAATATCGGGAACTCGGCGGTCACCTCGGATATCGACAACGAGCTCGCCAAGCTCAAGATGGCGGTCGATCTCGGCGCTGATACTGTGATGGACCTCTCGACGGGCGGCAATATCGACGCCATCCGCCGAGCCATTATTAGCGCCAGCCCCGTCCCAATCGGTACGGTCCCGATCTACCAGGCCATTCAGAAAGTGAAGAAGGTCGAGGACCTGAGCGAGCAGGACCTTCTCGATATCGTCGAGCATCAAGCGAAGCAGGGGGTCGACTACATGACTCTCCACGCGGGGATCCTGCGCGAATACATTCCGCTGACGGCTCACCGCATTACGGGGATTGTTTCGCGTGGTGGTGCCCTGATGGCGCAGTGGATGATCGCCCATCAGAAGGAAAACCCGCTCTACACGCGATTCGACGATCTATGCGACATCATGCGGCAGTACGACGTGACCTGGAGCCTGGGAGATAGCCTTCGCCCCGGGTCCATCGCCGACGCGTCCGACGCCGCCCAGTTCTCCGAGCTCAAGACCCTGGGAGAGTTGACGCGGCGGGCCTGGGAGCGCGGCTGTCAGGTCATGGTTGAAGGTCCCGGGCATATCCCGATGGACCAGATCGCGATGAACATGGAGAAGCAGGCCGTCGAATGCAGCGAGGCCCCTTTCTACGTGCTTGGCCCCCTCGTGACCGACATCGCCCCCGGCTACGACCACATCACGTCCGGCATCGGCGCGGCGATGATCGGCTGGTTCGGCACGTCGATGCTCTGCTACTGTCTCTTATACACATCTAGATGTGTATAAGAGACAGGCCTGAGGTTGAAGATGTTCGCCAGGGGGTGATTGCCTACAAGATCGCCGCGCATGCGGCCGACCTCGCTCGGCACCGACCGGGCGCCCGGGATCGCGATGACGCCCTGAGCCGGGCTCGGTACACGTTCGACTGGGAGAAGCAGTTCGAACTCTCACTCGATCCGGAAACCGCCCGTCGTATGCACGACGAGACGTTGCCTCAGGATGCCTTCAAGACCGCTGCTTTCTGCTCGATGTGCGGTCCGAAGTTCTGCTCCATGCGGATCAGCGAAGACCTCCGCAAGCATGCGGCCGAGACCGCCGCACTCATCCAGCTCGGCGAGCCCGAGCCCGCGGGTGCTGGACGCTGAGCGATCGCCGTTCGCGATTCGCCGAAATCCGAAGGGCTGGCCCACGGTTGCCGTGGAGCCAGCCCTCTCTATTTGGATGAGATCCGTTTCGAACTCTCGGTCCATCGTCAAGCCGAGGGGGACTCCTCACCCTCCTGGCCGTCGGGCGCGAGGGCCTGGTGCGGTCTCGCATCAGCTTCCGCCGTTGACGTTTCTGACGGAATCTCGACCGCTTTGATCACGTTCGCCATCTCAGGAGACACGCGGAGCTGCTTTGTCAAAGGAATGATCTTCATGGCGTTACCGCGTTTCACACGATGCGAGATGTCGGCGAAACTCTGCTCGCAATGGGGGCATGAGTGAAGCGAGACCCCCACCAGGCCGGTCCCGTCGTTCACTTCGATCTTGTTGATGACAGCCTTGGTTTCCTCCAGGTTGTCTTCGGAGACCGCCTTGACCAGGGGTTCCGACAGCACGCCTGGCAACACCAAGAGGTCGGGCTGGAAGTGGCACCAGTAGCCGCAGTCTTCGCAGTACGGCTTGCTCGCCGCCGCCGATGCCATGGCGGCTCCTGTCCCTGCGACGAGTAAGGCTTCAGCTCCCCAAAGAAGCCAGAGGAACCAGCCTGTCACATGGGCCCCTTTCACTTGAACGCCCAATTCGTTGCGTAGCTTGAGCGTGCCAAGCAACCCGGAAGAACCGGTGCGCATCACCAGAAACGGATCGACCATCGCAGCCGGGTCGGCGTCGATTTTGGCGAGGAGTTCGCTTTTCTTCTCCGCCGGCACGCTGGCATCCGACTCGATGCTACTTCGCAACTCCGCGGCGATGGAGGAGACCGCTTGAAGGTGGTGACCGACGTGGACGAGGCTGTAACTCAGAAGTCCGCAGGAGAATGCGACGACCGCCGCGATTCTTGGGTTTCTCATCTGAAGGCGCCCGACCATGTAGCCGAACACGCCCCCGACGATGATTCCCTGAAGGATTGGTGTGATCAACACGAGGGTAGGGAGAGGGCTGATCTCCCAGAGCCAAATGAGCACCGCGCCAAGGATCGCGGTTACGGTACCCAGGATGGCGGTCACCAGGATGGAGCGGAGTTCGAACTGTCCGGCAGGACGGTACGTCTGACCGACGGGAATCATGATGAGCCAGCTCCGGAGGGAAGAGCCTCAAGTCGATTCAGATGACGCCGAGATGAGGGTAACGAGAGGACTCGGCTCCTTTCAAGGAATTCCCCTGAGAATCACATTCATGAACGCATTTACGATCGGCCTCCCGTTGCTCCAAAAGGAGAAAACGAGAACCTGAGAGAAGAAACCGTACGCTCCTCGCCTCGGAATTTCGTGTGATAGAGTTGCGCATGAGGTGCAAGCATGCGAAATTTATGGACAGAACGCACGAGAATCGCGTTGGATCAGGGCGGGGCCGATGTGTCGGTTCGTCGCGTAAGGCGCAAGGCGTTACGACCGTTGTGTGAGCCGATCGAAAGTCGCGTGCTCCTGAACGGAGCCGCCGCTCATCTCGGGGCCGTTCACGCTCGGCAGTCTGCGGCTCATGTGGAAGCGCTCCCGTCGTCAGCGTCGACTAACCCGTTTGACCATTACCGGATCTTCATCGGTCAAATTACAAGCGGGCCCGACAAGGGAGTGGTCCTTGAGGGACCGATCGTGCTCGGCATCGCCGGACGAATTCAGGTCTCCGGGGTCTTCTTGCCCAAGCGCGGTCCGGCTGTCTCGGTGGTGGGCACCGTTGCCGAAGGCGCTGTTTCGCTCCGTTTGGTTACGGCTGGAGGGGGGGCGTTCGAGGCGTCCGGCAGCGGAGTTCTCCAAAACGTTCGCGGGGGCTTCCCGAATGGTGAGAACCTGATCGGCTCCGGGAATCTGTCAGGGCCGTTTGGCAACGACTCGGGGACTTGGGCGACCTTGCCTCGAGCGAGGGTCCCTGGATTTTCTTCCTCCTGAGAGACGTAGAGCCGCGTGAAATAAAAAATGCGGCCCACGCCATCGAGCGTGAGCCGCATTTTTATGAACATAGTAAGATGAAGCGATCTTAGCTTGCCTTGGCCAGCGTCAGCGCGCTCTTGGACGACAGAGCGTAGGCCGAGGCAGCCTCGGTGAAGGCCTCGATGAGCTGCATGTCGAGGGAGATGTTCCCTTCGTTTTCGGGGTGCCACTGCACGCCGACGACCCACCAGTTGGGGTCTTTGCCTTCGAAGGCCTCGATCAAGGTGTCCGGGGCGACCGCACCCACGCGGAAGATCGGAGCGAGCTTGCGGATCCCCTGGTGGTGGTAGCTGTTGACCCGAATTTCGCCGGGTCCGTAGATCTCTTCCATGCGAGTTCCCGGTTCCATGATCACCGTGTGCCGGTGGGCACCCCCCTGAGGGTCGCGGTGAGGGATGGAGCGGGGCAGGTCTTCGGGCAGGTGCAGGTAGATACCTCCACCATGCACGACGTTCAGCTCTTGCATGCCCAGGCCGATTCCCAGCACTGGCATGCGTCGCTGATGCAAGAGCTTGCAGAGAAGCCGATCGGCGGTTTCTCGGCGTTCGGGCATCACGCTCACCGACGGGTGAGGAGATAATCCCATCTTCTTGGGATCCAGGTCGTCTCCACCCGTTAACAGCACGCCATCGAGCCGGTCAAGAATCGGCGCCAGATCATGCTCTTTTACGAGCGGAGGAATCATGACGGGCAGGGCGTTGGCCGAAAGGATACAGTCGAAGTAACCGCTGTGCATGTAGCTGTGCGGAGTACGGCCCTTGGTGGTGGCGCGATAGTCAGTGTTGATCCCGATTAGGGGTCGGTCCTTCATGGCGGGCTTCCTTCCTTGCGTTGGCGTCAGCGAAATCCGTTCGTTGACCGCCCGGCGGCACCTCCGCGGTCTTCCTTGATCGTCGGAGTCGGTCGTACCGTAACTGGGCGGCGGCCAAGTGCGCGACGATGCTCATCCGGATCGCCGCGTCCGCAACTTCCCGAGATCTCCAGCCGCATCTGGGTGCAACATATCCGTTGCACTCAATGCGAGAAGACCGAACCAAATTTTTCAAAAGGTGTGACGCAAGAGTTGGGTCAAATCCGTTTGATCTTGTGGCCTCCTTGCCGAAGCTGTGGCCCAAGTCTAGCCAGCGCCCCGGACGGACTCAAGAAAATTCTTAGTGTTTTTGGCTGATTTTTCGAGGTTTTCGAAGTTTTTGCCGAGAGGGAAGCCAGGGTATCGAATCGGTGCCGGCCGATATGTTTAGCAGTGTTCAGCCGTCTCGCAACACACCGCTTAAAGGGATGCCCACTGCCCATTTTTTTGAGAACACGAAGACACACGCATGGCGAAAAACGCCCGATCCCACCTCGTGGTCTTCCAGTTCAAGAGCGAAAGGCGCGCGGGACCCCTCGCCGATCTCCGCAAAAGAGAGAGCCAAGGATCCAAGAGGGATGGACCTTCCGCGCAAGCCGCGGTAAGAGAAGCCCTCTCATTTCCGGCTCTGGCTGGGTGCTCGGTCTTTTGACGTCTCAACGTCGAGACGCAGCTTGTGGCCCCTACGACCGGGCGGCGGATGCGCGCGATCGTAGGAGCCGGGGGGGAATTACTTGGCGGCCGTCTTGGCGGCAACCTCGGGGGAACGCTTCTCGCCCTGGGTGGGGGCGCCGAGGTAGTCGTTCCGGAGGAACCGGATCAGCGTGGTGACATCGTTCGGGCTCAACTGGTCGGGCGAGAACGCGGGCATCCGGTCTTTCTCTTCGACGTAGCCGTAGAGATCCGTTGAACCCGGTTTATGGATCATTCGCTTGATCCAGCGGGGAGATCCCCAGGCGAAGAGGTTGGGAGAATCGCGCAGTCCCCCCTCGCTCAAGCCATCCACGACGTGGCATTTGCCGCAGTCTTCGACAAACGGCTTGAAGCCCGGGTGATCGCTCAGCCCCGGCCGGTTCAGCCATTCTTCGGGCGTAGTGTCCGCCTCGATCTCGGCGAAGGACGCGACGAATTCAGCGACGTCGTCAAGCTGCTTGGGTGTTAGCTTGGTTCCCTTCTTCCACTCGACCATACCGTCGCAGCCGGGGGCCTTTCCAAAATAGGTGTCGGCCTTGGGATTTTCGAGGAGGCCTCGAATCCAGGCATAAGAGCCGAACCCCTTGAGGTCCGAGGCAACCTGCGGGCTTGAAATCTCTTTGCCGTCCGCCTTGGCGGTGATTTGTCCCTTGCCGTCGAAGTAGTGGCAGCTCAGACACTTCTGATCCAGGACGCTATGTCCATGGGTGAACGGGTCTCGAAGCAGGACGTAGGAAGATCCTTCAGGGGGAACTCCTACCGAAGGGTCGGAGGCCAGCAGAATGGCGCGTTTGCGTGATTCATCGGCCCGGTTGCGGTCTGCCTGGAAACCCTTGTCCGCGAGATCCTGACGCACGGCGTCGATGGAGAGGTACACGGCGCCTCCTGCCAGGCCGAAGACGAAGGCACAGGCGAAGAAGTGAGCGACCGACCTCGGCAAGATCCGATCGAGGAGCGGAATCACCGCGAGAACCGTCATGATCGACACGGGGATCACGACGGTGGCAATCACTTCAAGACGCCCGGGAAAGACCTTCAGAAGCTGGAAGAGGGAGAGGAAGTACCACTCGGGGCGGGCTGGGTAGTCTGAGCTCGACGGATCCGCGGGGGCGTCCAGGTTGGCGCCGTGCCCGTTGAGCACTACGAGCAGAAGGACCGCGAAGACGCCGAAGCCGGCCACGGCGTTCATGAAGAACTGTTCAGGCCAGTTTTTGCCCGCGGGATGGCGCTCGGCGTTTCGAGGCGGGGTGAGGCCGTGACGTCGGGCCAGAGACACGTGGGCGGTGATGCAGAGGAAGGTCAGCATCGGAAGCAAGCCGACGTGCAGACCATAGAAACGGGTCAGCGTTTGGTTGCCATAGTCAGGCCCGCCGACCACGAATTTCTGAATGTAGGGACCCAGGACGGGGGTTCCCCCCATGATTCCCGTGGCCACCTTGGTCGCCCAGAAACCCTTCTGATCCCAGGGGAGTAGATACCCCGTCAGGCTGAAGCCCAGGATCAGGAACATGAGGGCCATGCCGAACCACCAGTTGACTTCGCGAGGGCGGCGATAGGCACCCGCGGCGATCACCTGCATCAGGTGAAGCGCGAGTAAGGTCACCATGGCGCCCGAGCCGAAGTGGTGGATGCCTCGAATGACCCATCCCAGGGTCATCTGCTCATTAATGTAGAAGACGCTTCCCCAGGCCGTTGAGGACGACGGCGAGTAAGAGAGCATCAAGAGCAAGCCGGTCGCGAGCTGGATCATGAACGTCGACGTCAGAGCCGCGCCGAAGACGTAGCGCAGGTGTGCACCTCCGGCGAGGGGCTCATCCAGGATCGACTTGACGATGTCGCGATAACCGGTGCGGTCGTTGAACCAGTCAGATAGTTGGTTAGTCAAGGGAGACCTTCTCCTCGCTCTGGCACCGGAATCGCTCGAATTTCACCAGGACCATCGGGTCCGGGTCCGTCGACAGCTTGACCTGGAGGCTGTCCATGGGCCGGGGAGGAACGTCGTTCATCGGCTTACCCGAGAACTCGAACCGGCTCGAATGGCAGGCGCAATAAAACGTGGTGCGATCCGCCGCCAGATTGATGGCGCAGCCGAGGTGAGGGCAGGTCGTGGTGAAGGCAACGACGGGCTCCTTCGACTCTTCGGGCTGCCGGACAAGCCAGACAGAGCCGATCGGTTCCTTGGGATATTTTACCCAGGCGTCCTGACGCTCCTGAACGACCGGGACGGCGACAGGGACGCCGATCTTCAGCTCATTCAGCTTCGCCATGGGCTGAAAGTCCCCCTCCTTCGATTTCCGCCCAAGCGGGTCGAAGAGGTAAGCAACCCCAGGAATAGCGACTGCCAGGGCCGTGAGGTTGCCCAGCAGTATCGTGCCGTAGCGGTAAAGATCGCGACGGTTCATCGAGGATTCTCCAGTGACTGTCGTGCGAGGAGGTCTGACGTCGTCATGGCGGGAGAACAATCCGAGGTCTTTTCGTAAGCAAGAAGGCGGGAAGTCTGGTTCCGGGGGGCAGGGGCAGAACACCCGCGGGGGTTCTGCCTGCGCTCGCACGTTTCAATCGGCGGGTCCGAAAGTCAGCGGGTCGCGTAACGGGTGGGCATGAAGCCTTGGTTTACGTTTCCGCGGAGTCCTTCAGGATTGCTCGCAACGACGATCGTCTCGCCGCGGCAATCCCCGAACGACTCAGGCAACCACTTCGTCTTCCCTATTAGTACGTCAACAACGCCATTATCTGCGAATCGTTATCGTGTGGGAATGACCGATTCTTGCGTCTGCAAGGTTTCTCTAACGGCCGTGAGAACGTTTTCGACGCTCGAGCTGAGAGGATCCGGCAAGGTTGCACCGGCCGCCGCACGGTGTCCTCCCCCTCCGAAACGCCCCGCGAGCTTGGCGCAGTCGAGCCCTTTCCGGGACCGGACGCTCAACTTGATGCCCCCGCGCGACTGCTCCAGGAAGAGCAAGCCAACTTCCACCCCGGTGATGCTGACGGTGAAGTCCACCAGGTCTTCCGTGTCTTGCGGAATGGCCCCCGTCCTCTCAATGGCTTCTCGGGTCACCATAGCGTAGGCAATCTTGCCGTCCGCGTCGGTTTTTAGACCCGAGAGAGTCTCACCCATCAGCCGTAGCCGGCCCAGGGTGCTTCGCTCGAAGAGAAGACGGTAGATGTCGTCGATGGCCGCTCCCGACTCCACGAGATCGGCTGCGACTCGAAACGTCTCAGGCTTGGTGGATGGGTGGCGGAACCAGCCCGTATCCATCGCGATCGCCGTTATAAGTCCCGTCGCGATCTCAGGCGTGAACGTCCCGCCCAAGGCACGCATGAGCCGAACGACCAACGTACCGGTCGCCTCGGCCGTCGTGTCCTTGAAAAAGATCGCTCCCAGATCGTCCTGGCTCACATGGTGGTCAACGACCACCCGAGGCCCCTTGAAGCCGCGAATGTAGTCGGCCATGTCACCCAGTTGGCTCCAGGCCGAAAGGTCGAGGATCACCGCGACTTCACGGTCCGCCAGATCCTCGGGATTCACCGAGGTCCCGAAATGCCCGAACAGCTCCCCCTTGGGATCCAGAAAGTCATAGCGGGGGGGCGTTCGGCTCGAGTTGACGACGCGAACGTCTTTCCCCTTCTGTCGAAGAAATCCCGCCATGCCCACCTCGGAACCCAGCGCATCGCCATCGGGGCGAACGTGCGTGGTCACAAGGAAGCGGTCATGCTTCTCAATGAGGTCAGCTAACGGGGTCCAATCCATCGGCATGGCACAACTCGAATGCTAGCGATTTTGCGTAAAAAACCCAGGATAACGGATCGCTGAGATGATCCGCAACCCACGCCCAAGAGGGCCCGCGCCACTCGTCGATCCCTTCGGCAGCCTATTTATCCATTTTTCCGACTGAATAAATCGAGAAAAAGTTCACTATCTGCAGGGGGATAGTTGGCATAGCTCGGCGTTCATAAATTTGTCGATGTGGCTTGAAAGAGCTGCACGAATCCGCTCGAATAGTGGGGAAAGTCTTGGCAAAGGACTTTCACCCTCCCTCGTTACTCCCGTCTCTGGTCGAGGTTGTTCACGATGATGCGAAGAATCTCTAACGCCATGGTCTGGGTAGTGCTCATTTCTGGAATTTATATTTTGATTTCTCTTCAGTCGAACGCTGTGTCCACCAACAGGGGGGCCGCTCAGTCTTCTCACATTGCCGATCACGGCAAGGACTGTCCGGTCTGCCGGCACTCGGGGAAGTCTCTTCCTGATGAGATTGGTGCCGACAACGTGAGCACACGGTTGGCGGAAACCGACGAACCCCTCTGAATTCGGTGAGCAACGCTCTCTCGGGTTCAGGGATCGATCAGGTGGTGTAGGTATCGACGCGATAGGCGTTGAGGTGTTCCCGAATCCACGCAATGGTTTCGTCGAGCGCTTCGTCCAGCGTGTATTGAGGACGCCATCCCCAGAGGTCTTGAGCGAGCTGGGTTCCCGCGAGCAGACGCCCCACTTCGCTGGCGGCCGGTCGAACACGTTCCGATGAAGTTTCGACCTGAATCGCTCGACCGAGCCTTGCCCCGATCCGGTCGACGAGATCCCCGATCGAAAGGTCGTCTCCGCGACCGATGTTGACCGTCCTGCCCAACGCGGCGTCGCAGGTGGAAATCGAGAGAAAGCCGGAGACGGTATCCTTGACGTAAGTCAGGTCGCGCCTGGGATCAAGGCTTCCTAGGCGGACGACGGGGCGCGTCAATGCCTGGCTGATGATGGTCGGGATGATCGCCCGCGCGGATTGCCGCGGTCCGAAGGTGTTGAAGGGACGAAGGATCGCGACGGGAAGACCAAAGGCTCGGTGATAGCTCTCGCCTAGAGCGTCGCCGCCGATCTTGGTGGCCGCGTAAGGGGATTGCCCTCTCAGAGGGTGCAGCTCATCGATCGGGACGTACTGCGCGGTGCCGTACACCTCGGATGTGGACGTGAGGATGACACGGTCGAGCGTGTCGCTGGTGCGGCAGGCGTCGAGGATGTGGGCCGTCCCCGCGACGTTCGTCTGCACGACGTCGTACGGGTTTTGATACGAGTAGGGAATCGCAATCAGCGCACCCAGGTGGAAGACCTGTTCCCGCCCGGCGACCGCTCTGCGCACGGCGTCAGGGTCCTTGAGGTCCCCCCGATGGGTTTCGAGGGCCTCCTGAATGGACGGTTCGAGATGATCGAGGTGCCCTCGGTCATCGCGACCGTTGTAGCGAACAAGGACTCTGACTTCATAGCCGTCACGAACGAGCCGTTCGGTGAGGTGGCTACCAATGAACCCCGCCGCGCCGGTCACCAGAACCTTCTTGCCCATCCTTGGCCACTCCCTCGGCGGATGATTCGCGCGACGTTAAGGAAGAGTCTCACCGACAAGTCGGGAACTCCTCATCTTCACCGCGGATCTTCTCCATTCTCCGTTTCCGATCGCTGACACAATGCTCCAACTTTTGGCCATCGTACGAATATTCGACAAGCTGACAACGCGAACCCGTAAAATCGAGTGCATGCAGCCAATCGAGGAGATGCCCGGCCGCATTCAGCCGATCGTATCCTCCTTATCTTCCATCCTGGACCTGGACAAGGAGTTGAACCGGCTTGAGATAACAGCAAAGTGTGCAGGCGTTTTCAGGCCTTGCAAGAGAATTGGGCTGGGCAGCGCGAGCGGGGCAGGGGACCGTCCTCGGTGAGATCGAGTTATCGATCCCCGTTCTGAGCTCTTGTTCGCCGGAGCGAATTTCGCGAAGGCTTCACCGACTGATGGGAAAGGTCGAATGCGGACGCGGTCGGCCCAGAACTTTCCGTTTGAGGTCAGTCGGACGTGGCAAGCAGGCGGGGTCCAGCTTTTGCGATCGTGAAATGCAAATCTGCGCAAAAGTCAATCATTGGGGCATTTGCGATAGCCCAGTTTTTGGGCGACGCTCAGCACATCCCCAAACGTGGGGAAGGCGCGGCCGGTCTGGCTCTTGAATTGCTGCATCGCGTTCATGAATTCGATTTCTTCTTCGGTGTACTGCTTCTCGAAGGTGGTGGGATCGACGCGACGTCGACGTTCCTTTTTCATGGGGCGCTCGGCCGCCTCAGATTCGCCGATCGTTTCTTCGATCTCGGAACCTCCTTCGTGCTGCGCGGATTTTTTTTGCGATCGCCGATCGTGGAGCAGAATGTTTTCAGGAAATACGGGCGGATCGAATTTTTGCAGGAGGTAATCCGTCTCTTCAGACAGCGCCATGATGAACTCTCGATTCCGGAGTTGGTCGTCACTGGTCGTTCGGGGAAGACCCCGTAGAGCATTTGAGCGCGAGTTAACGCGTGCTGTTTCCGATGACAAACACCAACTGATGAAGGTGACGAGTCCGCTCCGTCGGCTCTTGTTCTACCATTGGCTTAGAACACACCTAGAATTCTGTCAAACAGGCGGAGACCGGGAGCTGTCTGATGTGGCGCGGGGCGGCTTCAAAGAATTCCTTTCTCTTGGCAATATCGAGAGGCCTTGAGTTTGGCTTGGTTCGTTTCCGTGTGGCATAATAATTTTCAGCGTGGAAATCGCATTCCACGATTCCGTCGGCAAGTTGATCGCGAAGCGTCATGGTTGTGGTGGCTTCAGCAGGGCGATGCGATGCCGGGCCGGGCGGGTTGATACTGCTCGGACTCGAATAGAGGTGTGATCGCCCGCTCCGTCTGGTCATCTTGTGAGCCAATCTACCGTGCCGTAGATTAGATAATGCACCCAAGCGCCCGTGCCGGTCCGAAAGCCGGTCTCCTTTCTTGAGAGGAACATACATGTCTAGAACCGCGCGATTGTGGAAAGGCGTCGGGCCGTTGACGCTGGGCGGCCTGGTCCTGTCCGGCGCGCTCTGCCGAGCCGCCGAGCCGCCGTCGATTCCCGACCAGTTGAACAAACTAGGACAGCAAGCTCTCGCCCAGGGGGAGAGCGAGCAGGCCAAGATTTTCTTCCGCAAGGCTTTGGCTCTTCAGCCGAGCAACGCGGAAGCGAAGCGTGGATTGTCCCGCGTCTCGGGGGTGCGCCGCGTCGCGTTGCAGAACCCGGATCAAGCTCCCGTACCGGCTCCCGCTGTTCCGGGTAACGTCGTTCCCGCCGATGCTCCGGTTGCCGGCGCTCCCGTGACCGTCGTTCCTGGTACTGAGGTCGTGGCTCCCGCTCCTGGCGTTCCTGGTGAGGCGGTTGCTCCGGCTCCCCCGACTCCCGCTGGACCGATCACGACCATCGAAGGAGCGGCTCCTGCTCCCACGGTCATCGCACCGGCTCCCGAGGCTGGTGCACCGGTTGAGGTTGGCGTAAACAAGCCCCACGCCACCTTGGAAGAGGCCGACCGCACTGAGGAAGTCATGCGGCAGCAGCTCACGGCGGACATCCGCCAGCGTGAGCAAGCGGCTCGTGACCTCGTGGCTGCCGGGCAGCCCGAAGCGGCTCTCAACACGCTCCGCTTGGCGCAGAACGTCATCCGCGCCGCGACGGACGTGAAGGAGTCGGTTCGCAACGCTCTTGACCGCGAGATCCAGGCTCAGATCCTTTCCACCGTGCGTTCGGAAGAACGGATCGTGCAGGATCGTGCCGAGAAGCTTCGCCTCGAAGCGGCCGCCGAACAACAGGTTCGTGCTCTCGACCTGCTGAACCGTAACCACGATACGGTCAGCACGATCATGATCCAGTTCGACAGCCTGATGGCCCAGGGGCAGTACAACGTCCTCTTCAACGGCGGTACTGGCGACATCGTGGCCACCACGGCTCCGTTCTACAGTGCTCGCCTTTTGGCTCAGAAGGCCCGCGCTCTGGTGCCGAACGATCCCACGCCGCGAGCCGGTGTGTTCGTCGCCTCCACGACCGGCTTCCTCGCCCAGGAACTCGCCTACGAGCAACTCAAAGAGTTCCGCTTCATGCTCTCGATGCAAGACGCTGAGCGTGCCGCGGTTCCCTTCCCCGACACCATCACCATCGAATATCCCGATGCCGACCTCTGGCGCACGCTCTCCGAGAAGCGCATCAAGAAGTACGGCAAGGCCGTCGACTTGCTCGACCGCGATCCCAAGACGAAGAGCATTATCGAGAAGCTCAACGAGCCGATCACGATGTCCTTCCCCAACGAGACTCCTTTCGAGGAAGTCTTGAAGTACATCAAGACGGCGACCGTCGGAGCCAATGATCAGGGCATTCCGATCTATGTCGACCCGGTCGGCTTGCAGGAAGCGGAAAAGACGATGACCTCGCCGGTCACCCTGGACCTTGAAGGCGTGCCCCTCAAGACCACCCTTCGCTTGATCCTCAAGCAGCTCACCCTCACCTATACGGTGAAGGACGGCCTCTTGACGATCACCTCGGAAAACGCCGAAGACACCCCCGTCGAAATCCGTGTCTATCCCGTCGCTGACCTTGCGATCATTCCGATGTCCCTCATGGGCATGGGTGGCCGCGGTATGGGCGGTATGGGCGGCGGTATGGGCATGGGTGGCGGTATGGGCGGTGGTATGGGTGGTATGGGTGGCGGTATGGGCGGTATGGGTGGTGGTATGGGCGGCATGGGTGGCGGCGGCATGATGTCCGTTCCCCCTCGCGATCCCAACGCTGCTGATGAGACCCCTGCCGCGTCCACCTTCGCGGAAAAAAAAAGCAACTAGGGAGCGCTAACGCAGCCGGCGCTAAGGTTACAGCCCAACCAATTTACCGGGATCAGCGGAGCACTCGCTCCGCTGATCCCGTTTCAGTTTCCCAGGCCGGCAAACCTCGGAAGCCCGGGCGTGATGACGAACCAACCATCGAACCGGCCAAGCCCGGTTCCAGCCCTCCCTCACTGCTCGACATCAAGCCGCAAAACGCCACAAAGGGAGCGACCACCAAGAAGGGAGTCAGCACGGCACAATACTGGTTGAACTACTACAAGACGCACGACGAAGATGCCGCTGACCTCAAAGAGAAGATCACATTCTTGAATTTCTACAAGAAAACGAAGGACACCGAATCTGCTCTCAAGGGCTACTTGACTTACCACTCCAAGAATGCGGAAACGTGGATGTATGAAGCTCTCGCCCTTGCGATCAAAATGAACAAGGGCAAGGAGACGGACATCCAGACGGCTCTCGGTTATGCCGCCGACCTGGCTGAGACCAGCCAGAACCCCAACCACCTCGTGAGCGTGGCGGACTTGATGTTCATCAACGGATATGATCAGCGAGTCGGCAAGCTCCTGGACCTGGCTGCCGACAAGGTTCCCCATCGCGCGGAACCGCTCATCATGTCGATCAATCTCGCTCAGCGAACCAAGGATCCCGTCCGGATGGCGACGGCCGTCGATCGGCTTCTGTCACTGGGCTGGCCGGGGGCCGACGAGCAGGTCCGCCGTGACGCCAGGCAGCAAGTCGAGACGCTCGCCAAGGCGCTTCGTGAAGAAGATCGCGGCGCCGATGCGGAAACCATGCTCAAGCAACTGACTGACTCGGAAACCCGCGACCTCTTCGTTCGGCTGACGTGGGTCGGAGACGCGGATATCGATTTGGTTGTCGAAGAGCCGCTGGGAGCGACCGCACAGTATCGAACGCCGCGAACGGTGTTCGGTGGCTCGATCGTGAAGAACGGCTATGGTAACCACCCCGAGGAAGTCTACGTCTGCCCTCGAGGCTTTGACGGCGACTATACGATCCGTTTCGACACGATCTACAACAATCCGGAGAAGCCCGCCCTCCAGGCAACTCTCGAAGTGTTCACCCATGAAGGGGCGAGCGATGAGCACAAGGAAACGCGAACGATCAACTTGAGCAAGACGCCCGCGCCGGTGGTGATCACTCTCAAGGGGGGGCGGCGGAAAGTTGCGCTTCCGTTCCTCTCGCCGGCGGCTCCGCAGCAAGAGATTCAGGCCAAGACGCCGAAAGCGGCAAAGCCGGATGCGAAGGTTTCCACCAACAAGAAAAAGGGACCCGAATCCGCCAAGCCAAGGGCCGCTGACACCAAGTCAGCGGCCCCAGCGTCGATCAAATGACCCCTGCGGCGATCTCGGTGAGAGCGGAAAGGAACGTCTCGATCTCATCCGTCGTCGTGAACGGTCCCGGGCTGAGCCGCAAGGTTCCGTCCGGGAACGTTCCCAGGGCACGGTGGGCGTAAGGAGAGCAGTGGAGGCCCGGGCGTACCGCGATCTCGAAGCTCGCATCCAGAATGGAGCCGAGGTCTTGAGGAGTGAGGGCGTCCGGGACGATGAGCGAGAGGGCCCCCACGTGCGTCGCGGGATCCCAGCGCCCGGCGATACTCCAGCCTTCCGCGGTTTCCGCCCAAGCAACAATACGCTCGAGCAAATCCACTTCGTGACGGCGGATGGTCTCCAGCCCGCGTTCTGCCACCCAGGCGACTCCCGCAGCCAAACCCGCGACGCCAAGTACGTTGGGAGTTCCCCCTTCATAGAAGTAGGGAAGCAACGTGGGCTGCGTTTCGCTTGAGGAATCACCCCCGGTTCCCCCTTCTCGCCAGGGCTGGAGCTTTGCTCGAGAGCCGACGTAGAGGGCACCCGTTCCGGTGGGGCCGTAAAGGCATTTATGGCCTGGGAAGGCAAGAAAGTCGATCGGTGTCGCCTTGAGATCGATCGGAACCACCCCGGCAGATTGTGCGGCGTCGACCAGGAACAGGGCCCCGGCTTCCCGTACGATCGGGGCGATAGCTTCGATCGGCTGCACCGTACCCAGCACGTTCGACGCGTGAGTCAAGGCGACGAGCGTGGTTTTGGGAGTCAGCGCTGCGCGAACGGCTTCGGGGTCGAGGTAGCCCTGGTTTGAAGTAAGCCTCGTGAGTGTGATAACCCCGGCCTTCTCCAGAGCGACAAGGGGGCGGCTCACCGAGTTGTGCTCGAGATCCGACGTGATGACATGGTCGCCGGGCCGCACGGTCCCCTTGATCGCCATGTTGAGGCCGTCGGTGCAGTTGAGCGTAAAGATCCAGCGCTCGGGGCTCTCCCCGCGAAAGAACTGGTTCAATGCGTGCCGTGCGTCATCAAGAGTGCGCTCCGCCGCGACGGCCATTCGGTGCCCGGCTCGCCCCGGATTCGCCAGGCTGGTGCGGGCGAAACGATCAAGGGCCTGATAAACGGGTTCGGGCTTCGGAAAACTGGTCGCGGCGTTATCGAGATAGATCATGGCGAGATCCCGAGAGAGAGTGACCCACGGCTGGATGTGAATGAGGCCGAAGCGTCGTTCATCGACGCCTTCTCCTCCCTTCATTTACCAGCCCGGCTGAGGTTCAGCTCCCCACAAATTGGGCGTAGAGGGTTCGGGCTTTGGCGATGTCGTTTGTCCCCTTGATGATGGCTCGGCCGTCGGGGAACACCGTGAATTCGTGGCCTTCGGTCGCGAAGCGGAGCATGAAGTTGTTGTGGCGTACGTCACCGAGCGGGGCCAGGCGTGTGGCCAGCTCACCGAAGTTGAGCGGCTCCGTGCGGCGAGTGGCGATCTGAACGGCGTTACGGCCGCAGAGCGTGGTGGTGTGCGAGCCGAGCGCGCCGTCGAGCCATTCAAACTTGCGCTGGCGACAACAGGGACAATCCACCTTGCCGAGCAGCCCCGCCACTTTGAGACGGCGGAACGACCACTCCCAGATGTCGATCATGATCAGTTCGTTGTTAAGCGCCTCGGTCGCGCCGCTGAGGAGCTTGATGGCTTCGATGGCCTCGAACGAAGCGATCACCGCGACCGCGGGCCCAAGTACGCCGGCTGTCTCACAGGTGGGAGTCATCCCCGGAGGGGGACTGGTTTCGATGAGGCAGCGGATGCACGGGGTCTTGCCCGGCACGATGGTCATCGTTTGCCCTTCGCTTCCGATCACGCCGCCAAAGACCCACGGCTTGTTGAGCTTCACCGCGGCGTCGTTGATGAGGTATCGGGTTTCGAAGTTGTCGGTGCCATCGAGGATCAGATCCGCATCCTGGACCAGGTCGAGGATGTTGGTGTGGTCAATGTCGGTCACCACCGACTCGATCGTCACCGCGCTGTTGATCCGACGGAGCTTTCGGGCCGCGGCTTCGGCCTTGGGCAGGTTGTCTGCGACATCCTGCTCGTCGAAGAGGATCTGGCGTTGCAGGTTGTGGGTTTCGATGAAGTCGCGATCCACAATGCGGATGTGGCCAACCCCTGCCCGAACCAGGTGGTTCGCGAGCACCGTTCCCAGGGCTCCGCAGCCACAGAGCGTAACGCGGCTTTCCATCAATTTGCGCTGCCCCGCTTCTCCCAGGGCAGGGAAACGGACCTGGCGGCTATAGCGATCGAGCGGGTCTGGCGAGGCGACGGACATGAGCGGTTCCTGGGCTGTGCCGTTCGTTGGCGATGCAGGGGAGACGAATGTGGCCAAGACGACGTTTTGAAGGTGTTTCCGTCGGGGGTAGTGGAGAAAGGCTTCAGCCTCCTGCCACTGCCGGAATGATATCGATGACGTCACGGTCGCTGACGGCCGTCGTGAGATCATCGAGGTAACGGATGTCTTCGCTGTTCACGTAAACGTTGACGTACTGCTGAAGGTCGCCGTTCGTGTTGAAGATCCGCTTGTGAAACTCAGGGTAGCGCGTGCCGAGGTCGTTCAGAATCTCACCGACCGTGGTGCCTTGAGCTTCAACCTTGGATTGGCCTCCGGTGTGGGGACGGAGCGGCGTGGGGATCGTAACGGCGGGCATGATTCCTGGATCCTTTTTGGACTCGAGAAACGACACAAACTCTAAAGAGGCAGTGGGGCCCTTCCCGGACCCGACGCGCTCGGGATCTCTATTCTACGCAGGACCCACCGCGCTATCGGCAGGTGAGTCTCATTTTTGACGATCAGGCGTGGCGACGACATCCATGATCGGGCCGCGGCCTTCGCAACGGCCCGATCGATCGATGGTCGCTCCAATCCGCCTATCGTTTGGCCTGCCTCGCGAAGGCTCAGGCGGGAGACGCAGTGAGCTCGGCGGTGTCGACCCCAACAAGAGCCTCGAACTCTTCCAGGCTGGGCTTGATCACCACGGGGCGAGAAACCTTGCCGTGCAAGGCCTCTTGCGTCTTGAGACCGTTGCCGGTGATGCAAAGGACGGTCGAACCGTCGCGATCGATCTTGCCTTGGGCGATCAGTTTCTGGGCGACAGCCACGGTCACACCGCCAGCGGTCTCAGCCCAGATCCCCTCGGTTTCCGCCAGAAGCCGCATGGCGTTCACGATCGATTCGTCGTCGACGTCTTCGCTCCAGCCTCCGGTTTCGCGGATGAGTTTGGAGGCGAAGTAGCCGTCGGCGGGGTCGCCAATGGCAAGGCTCTTGGCGATCGTGTTCGGGTTCCGAACCGGCTTGACCTTGAGGGCGTCGGTCTTGACCGTGTTCGAGATCGGGTTGCACCCCGTGGCCTGGGCTCCGTGCATCTTGGTGTGGACGGGGCCTTCGATGAGGCCCAGGAGCTCCAGCTCTTTGAAAGCCTTGTGGAGTTTGCCAATAAGGCTGCCGCCGGCCATCGGAGCAACCACGTGGTCGGGGAGCCGCCAGCCGAGGTCTTCGGCGATCTCGAAGCCCATCGACTTCGAACCTTCCGCATAGAACGGGCGGAGGTTGACGTTCACGAAGCCCCAGCCGAAACGGAACGCGATCTGAGAGCAAAGCCGGTTCACGTGGTCGTAGTTGCCTTCGATGGCAATGACCTTGGCTCCGTAGATCGTCGCCCCGAGCACTTTCCCTTGCTCAAGACCGTCAGGAATAAGCACGTAGGCCTTCAGCCCAGCCGCCGCGGCGTTGGCCGCCACGCTGCCGGCGAGGTTGCCCGTCGAGGCACAGCCGACCGTCTCGAAGCCCAGCTCAACCGCCTTGGAGAGCGCGACGGCGACGACGCGATCTTTGAACGAAAGCGACGGATGGCTGACGGCGTCGTTCTTGACATAGAGTTCGCGAACGCCGAGAGCCTCCGCGAGCCGGTCTGCCTTGATCAAGGGGGTGCAGCCCACGTGGCGGCCCACGGTCGGCTCGCCGTCGACGGGGAGCAGCTCGCGGTAGCGCCACATCGTCCTGGGGCGGGCCTCGATGGCCTTGCGATTGAAGGACTTCGCAACCGCCTCGTAATCGTACGCGACTTCGAGCGGGCCGAAGTCCTCCGTACAGAAGTTCAACGCTTCCTTGGGGTAGAGCTTACCGCAGAGGCGGCACTTCAAACCTTGAACCAGGTCTCCAGACACCGGCGATTCTCCTGTGGTCCCGGTCGCAACAGCGAATACGCCGTTGCAAATCAGAACGATGAGAAAGAACGGCTACTCTTTAAAATTCAAAAGTAGGCGCCCTGACGCGCGATAATCCAGAGCTAGCAAGGGGAAGCTTACGAGGGGAGAGATAAGGCAGGCCAAAAGCGATCACGCCGAAAGACGAATGTTCGCCGGAGACCATCTTATCTTTCCCATCGGCAGACCACCCCGTTTCGGTAGCGATCTGCTGGGAAGGAGTTAGCACCAGCATCCACCTTGATGGTGGACCGGTTGCTGTGGCGTCACAGGGCCTGTTCCCTCAGCCACTCTGGATAAGATTGCGCAGCCAAATTGTGATCGACCCAATCTAAGCGGCAGAATGACATCCCGTCAAGTCCATCACCGGAAGGCCCAGCGAATTTCTCCGGTTACCCAGGCCTTATTGATATATCCGTAAGCTCTTTGCAGCTCAGTTTCCTTGGGGGAAAAACCGAACAGGGGCGGTCACACGTAGAATGTTAAACGGGGATGAGTCAAATCTAGTGTTCTCCTACTTCTTTGGTGGAGGATCCTTAGCGATGACGTCTCTCAAGGTCGAGCGAGCTGGCGAGGCCAACACGATCGACCAGCGAACTCAGCAAATCGGCCGAAATCTCTTCGAGCGTATCGGCCGAGGCCCGACTCCCTTGCAGCGCGGGTGGTGGGACGACCGTCTCATGCAGATGACGGTAGGTGACCCCCTTGTCAAAGTCCAACTCTTTCGATTTGTCGATGCGATGCCCGTCTTGCACGAGCCTGAGACCATCGGCCGGCATCTTCGCGAATACCTGGCCGAGGCCGGCGAACGCGTTCCCTGGTGGCTTCAATTAGGCGTGACGCTGGCTCCTCCTGGAACGGCGGCCGAGCAATTGCTAGCCGGTGTATCTCGCTGGGGCGCGACGCACATGGCGCGTCGGTTCATTGCGGGAGCGACCCCCAGCGAAGCCCTCAAAACCGTCCTCAACCTCCGCAAGCATCGGCTCGCCTTCACGGCCGACCTGCTGGGCGAGGCCGTCATCAGCGAGCATGAAGCTGAAATCTACCAGCAAACATGCCTGGAAGTTTTGCGCGGGCTCGCCGGCCCTTTGAACCAGGCGCCGGAAATCCCTCAGATCGACCGCGACCACGACGGCCCGATCCCCCGCGCCAACCTCTCGCTGAAGCTGACGAGCCTCACCGCGCGGTTTGACGCCCTCTATGCCGAGGCCACTCAGGAACGTGTGGCGGCCAGGCTAAGACCCATCTTTCGCCTCGCGCGTGAAGTGGGGGCCTACGTTCATATCGACATGGAGCAGTATGTCCATAAAGATCTGACGTTCGCGATCTTCCGTTCCGTCCTCAACGAACCGGAGTTTCGCGACTGGGCTGATGTGGGCATTGTGGCCCAGGCCTATCTCCGTGAGACCGAGGATGACCTGAAAGCCCTGGGAGATTGGGTCCGAGAGAGGGGCACACCGATCACGATCCGGCTCGTCAAAGGGGCGTATTGGGATTACGAGGTCATCCTCGCCCGGCAGCTCGGATGGCCCATTCCGGTCTTCCTCCACAAGTGGCAAACCGATGCCTGCTACGAGCGCTGCGCCCGCTTCCTCATGGAGAACTACCAGAGCTTGCGCCCAGCGCTTGGCAGCCACAATGTGAGAAGCCTCGCTTACGCAATGGCCACCGCGGAATCGCTCGGCGTACCGCCCGATGCGTATGAAATCCAGATGCTCCATGGCATGGGGGAGCCGATCCAGCAGGCCCTGGTGGAAGATGGTAAGCGCGTGCGCGTTTATACCCCCTACGGAGCCATGCTGCCCGGAATGGCCTACCTGGTTCGCCGCCTGCTCGAAAACACTTCGAACGAATCATTTCTCAAGGCGAGCTTTACCGATCGCGCCCAAATCGATGAGCTGCTACGAGACCCAGAGGAGATTGGAAATATGTGGCGTCGGAAGTCTTCTTCTTCCTCCCGTTCCGAAGCGTTGGAGCACGACCTGCCGCCATTCCAAAACGAGCCCCCCACCGATTTTTCGCGTCCCGAGGAACGGACGGCGATGCGAAACGCCCTCAAGGAGGTTCGTGGCAAGCTGGGACGTTCGTATCCTCTCATCATCGACGGTCGCGACGTGGCGACAGGAAAAGACCTGGTTTCCACGGATCCCAGCGATGCCACGAGAGTCATCGCGCGCTTTGGGCAAGCCGCGTCCGAGGACGCTGGGAAAGCCGTGGAGGTGGCGAAGAAAGCCTTCCCTCGATGGTCTGAAACTCCGGCTCGGGAACGCGCCGAAGTTCTCGTCCGAGCCGCCGCGATCATGCGTAAACAGAAGCATCTGCTTACAGCCTGGGAAGTCCATGAGTGCGGAAAGCCCTGGAGAGAAGCCGACGGAGATATCGCCGAAGCGATCGACTTTTGCGAGTTCTACGCCCGGGAAATGCTACGACTGAGCGAGCGAAAGCATCGTGATGTTGCCGGCGAGACCAATGCGATCGAACACATCGCCCGAGGTATCGCGGCCGTGATTCCTCCCTGGAATTTCCCGCTGGCGATTCCCATGGGAATGACCGTCGCCGCGCTTGTCGCCGGGAATACGGTGGTGCTCAAGCCGAGCGAACGTTCTCCCATGATGGCCCAATTGCTCGCCGAGACCCTCGAACAAGCCGGGCTTCCCGCAGGTGTGCTGACGGTCTTGCCTGGTCTTGGGGATGTGGGACAGGCACTCGTGGATCACCCGGATATCGGCCTCATCGCCTTCACCGGCTCGAGAGAAGTGGGGCTGACCATTAACCGCAGGGCCGCGGAGATGGCACCTGGGCAGGACCATGTGAAGCGGGTCATCGCCGAGATGGGAGGCAAGAACGCCATCATCGTGGACGATGACGCCGACCTCGATGAGGCCGTGGTGGGGGTTCTGCAGAGCGCCTTTGGGTATGCTGGCCAGAAGTGTTCCGCATGTTCACGCGTAATTGTGCTCGACGGCGTCTATGACGCCTTCCTGGCAAGACTCGTGGAAGCCGCGCGCGCCCTTCCGGTGGGGCCGGCTGATGATCCGGAGACGGCCGTCGGTCCTGTGATCGACGCCAAGGCCAAGGAACGCATCCTCGGTTACCAGAAGATCGCCGCGGAGGAAGGGGATGTCGTGCTGGCCGTCGAGATCGGGCAACTTCCGCGAGAAGGGCACTTCGTGGGGCCAATGATCGTCGCTGGAGTGCAGCCGACTGCACGAGTCGCCCAGGAAGAGATCTTCGGCCCCGTGCTTGCCGTGCTTCGCGCTCACGACCTTGATGAAGCACTCACGATCGCGAACGGGACCCTATTCGCCCTGACTGGTGGACTCTATTCCCGAAGCCCCGGAAATATCGATCGGGTGAAGCGCCAGTTTCGTGTGGGAAACCTCTATATCAATCGCCCGATCACCGGAGCACTGGTTGACCGCCAGCCGTTCGGAGGTTTTCGTTTGTCGGGGATCGGCACCAAGGCGGGGGGATCGGACTACCTGCTCGACTTCTTGTTGACCCGTACAGTCACCGAGAACACCCTCCGCCGTGGGTTTGCTCCCGACCCTGAAGGGGAAGGGGAGGCCTCGCGCTCCACCGCCGCCGTCGTGGTTTGATGGGAGCGGCCGCGTGAAACAAAAAATCAGGATCCCACGCTCTGGGGCGCGGGATCCTGATTTGTTTCCGCTCGCGAGCGAATCCCAATGCGGTGGGAATTCACTTCTTCTCGGCGTTCTTCTCTTTCTCGACAGCTTTCTTGTACTGTTCCAAACGATCGTTCATTTCCTTCACTTCCGACTTCGTCAGGCGGACCGCCTTCTCCTGGATTTCCACCGCGCGGCTTTGCAGACCCGAGTCGAAGTAGACCTTGGCCAGCGTGTCGAGGACGGCCGCGTTTTCATCCTTGGTAAGGATGTTCGCCCGCTCCGCCGCTTTCCGGGCCAGGGCGAGGTCACGCTTGTCCGCCGGTTGGTCGCTCTCCGGGTCGACGATCATCCAGGCAATGGCGTTAAGGCCGTTGGCGTTGTCGCGCAGAGAACCTTCGACGAGCTTCGTTCCATATTCGGAAGCTTGCTTCGTCTCCTTGCTCGCCAGCAAGAGCTTGAACTTGAGACCGCCCAAACGGTCTTCGAGCTGGGCATTGTCAGCGAAGGCCTCATTGAGGACACCCAGCGCTTCCTTCGGCTTCTCTTCCTGGAGGAACTTGTTGAGCTTGGTGATCACCCCCATCAATTTTTTGTTGAGGGCTTTCTCTTCTTGATACTTGGATGCAGCGGCGGCGATGTCCCACTTGCCTTCGACGACCTTCGTAAGGGGTTCCTCAAGCTCAGACGGATGACCGATCCAGGCCACCTTCCCCGTCTTGACGATGAATGCCGTGGGGATTCCGTTCGATTCCGAGGCACTCATCCAGGCCAGGGCCATCTTGCCCTCGTCCCCTTTACCGTCCTTGGGAACGTCGTCCATCGCGACGCTGTAGACCATCTTGTCCCCCATCTCCTTGACGAAGGGCTCGACTTCAGCCTGATCGCTCTCCCAGACGCTGATGCCCAGGAAAGCAACGCCCTTGTCTTTGAACTTCTTCTGAAGTTCCGTCAGATGGGGGATCGAAACGCGGCACGGCCCGCACCACGTGGCCCAGAACTCGACCACATAGGTTTGCTCGGGCTCCAGCTTGTCGTGCTTCTCCCCTTTGACCCATTTCGAGACGGTGATGGGGGGAGCGGGGTCTCCGATGCTGAGGGTTGCAGCCGGGGTGCTCAGGGTAATGCCGAATAGCAGCGCCAGCGAAAGGCCGAGGATTCGCATCCGCATGACAAGACTCCGTCTTCTCGAGGTGGTCGACGTGGTCATCCTCCCCCGAAGAGAGCCCGCATGAGGTGGCGGGATCCTCAGGAGTTTACCGAATCGACTCTATCCTCGCGGAGACGGGCTCGCAACCGATGCGAGTGCGAATCCAACTGCGCGTAAAGCTGTTCACGCGATGGTACGTACGGGTTTCGACTTAATGCTCTCGTTTTGTTCGGCAAGCCGTGAATTTCTTCAGCCTGCCTGACGATCCGTCGGCCGGCGCCTCTTCGGGGTCGTCGTCGCAGCAAACCGGGCGCGGATCGGGTCTTCGAGGGCAACGTAGTCGCGGTAGCGCATCCGCATTCCTTCGTGCCGGGTGTTTCCGACGAAGACGATCTCCGAACCTCCCGCCAGGCTCGCGTCGACAAAGGTTGTGAGTCCGTAGAGTCGGCCGAAGGGGGGGAGGGCGCCCCGTTCACAATCGCCGAAGACGTGCTCAACCTCATCCTCCGTGGCGATTTCCACGGCGGGCGCGCTAAGGATCTGTGCCAGGCGGTTGAGATCGATCCGAGCCGTGGCGGGCAAAACGGCCAGGGCGTAATTTCCATCCCCTCGAACGAGAACTCCCTTGGCCACGCTGTGCCCCGGGACATGGATGGCTCGGGCCAACTTCGTTGCCGAAGGAACAGGAGGGTGAAGAAGGGTCTCGAACCAGACGTGACGGCTCTGGAGATAGTCCCGAATGTACATCGCTGATGTCCCCCAAATCTAGGTGCTTACCGTAGTATAGGGTATTTGGGAAGAATAAGCAATCTGTGCGGAAGATACTCCGAACATCGTCTCTATGTGACTCTTACGGAATCTTTTCGATCTTTGGGGTAAGAACGGTCCACTTCATCAAATTTTCTTGGTCAAACCCTGGGGTACGGTTATGATTAACATGGGTTGCAACGTATTGGATGATCGCTTCGGCGCTTGGACCCATGGAAACATGAGGGATAAGGTCTGCCGATGAGGAAAGTCCGGACTCCCCAGGGCGCGGTGGTGGGTAACGCCCACCGCCCGAGCAATCGGGTAGGGAAAGTGCCACAGAAAACAGACCGCCACAGTAGACATTGTCTGCGTGGTAAGGGTGAAACGGCGAGGTAAGAGCTCACCAGCAGGCCGGGTGACCGGCTTGGCTTGGCAAACCCCACCGGGAGCAAGACCAAATAAGGAAGCAACGAGGAATTCCTTCTTCGGAAAGAGTTTCCCGGCGGATTGGTCCGATCCGCGATGACTTCCGGGTAGGTCGCTAGAGACGTCGGGCGACCGGCGTCCAAGAGAAATGGTCATCCGAAAACTCAGAGTTTTCGACAGAATCCGGCTTATAGATACGCTGCAACCCTCTTCCGATTCGCGTTAAGTTTGGCGAGAATAGGCCTGCCTTCTCCGATCTCGGCCTCTTTTGCCGGGAATCTGTGTCTTTTTAGTAGCCTCGTCTGTTTAAATCTCGGATGCGGTGTGTGCTTTTTTCCCGTGCTGGCTGGCGCTGGCACGAAATCCGCTTGCCTTCACGTACTTCGCTTGCTATGATGGATGCATCTGGTCACGGTTTCATTCCCTCCGAGCTCCGCGACCCGATTCGCGGAGAGGAGCGAGAGATGGAAATGGAAATCGTCGTTAAAGGCGCGATCGTGGATTCGTGGGTTGAACCCCCGGGAACGGCCGGTGACGGTTCTCGTTTGGTGCTTCAGGTTGCTCCTCAAGGGCGGCCGAAGGATCTGATGATTGTCGAAGCCGAGGCATCCTTGGTTCCCGACCGAGGTTGGCTGCAAGACCTGGGTGAGAACCTCTGCCATGGCAGCCCGGTCGCGGCCGTGGGCCGGCTGACTCTGGGCGGCTTTTTCTCCGCGACGCAGATCCAGCTCGCGCGCTGAGTTTGGGCGTGAAATCACGCCCATTCGATCGTTGCGCGAGCCGCTTTGATCGAAGGTTTTCTGGACTGCCCCCTTGACCCCACCCCTCGCTCCCTCTACAAAATCCAGAGAGCTGTGCTAACGCGGGGCTTTACCCAAGTAAGCTTGTCGCATCGAAGCATGCGGCAGCTCGCAGCACACATTTGTCCAGGCTTCGGGACTAGTGCTCCCGCCACACGCTTGTACGCCCTCCTCGGGATTCCGACCCTCATGTCGCAAACACTTCGAAGTCCGCGGTATTACCGTCGCGGGCCTTGGGCGCGTTTTATCGAAGGAATGAATTACGGTGGAGGGATTGGCCAGTGGTCGTGGCTCGCGCACCGACTGACCGGACTGGGCATTCTCCTCTTCCTCGTCATTCACGTCATCGACACGTTCCTCGTCGTCGCGTTTCCCGCGGAATATGACTTCACCGTCGCCATCTACGGGGGGGTTCTGGCGGGCCATTATTATTGGCCGCTACGTTGGGGGTTCCGGTTGGCCGAGCTCGGCTTGATCGCCTCGGTCCTCTTTCACGCGGTCAATGGAGTCAGGATCATCCTCTTCGACTTCTGGCCCAGCGGAATAAAATATCAGCGGCAGTTGTTCTGGGCCGTCATGGGCATCTTCCTGGCCACCATGCTTTTCGTGAGCCTGTGGGTGATTTCTGCGCTGTTCGTGGCACCCGCGGCACATCACGGAGTTTAAAGCGTGCCGAGTGGGCTCTTTGGTCCTCAAGTGGAGTGGCCAAGGGGTACTCGGAATGAGTGTTCTTCGCGGAACGAGTCGATACGACCAGGGGGCTGAATTCGATGGGGCGACGCGTCAAGCCGGCGGGAGGGTTCGAGCTGTCGGCATGGTATTTCATGCGTATCTCGGGGCTCGTTCTCGTCTTTCTCTCGCTCGGCCATTTGTTCGTGACTCATATTCTCAACAACGTTGAAAACATCAATTACTATTTCGTGGCATCTCGCTGGGCCAACCCCAAGACGGGCGTCTTCTGGCGCCTTTGGGACTTGACCATGGTCAACCTGGCGGTACTCCACGCCCTGAACGGGCTGAGGCAGGTGCTTGACGAATACGTCGTTACCCCCTCACGACGCGTCTTGGCCCACACGCTGATTTGGTCGGCGGCAATCTTTCTGATCGGCATCGGGACGTATGCGATCCTGCTGTTCCAGAAAGACGAAAAATATCTCGAAGAGTGGAAGAACAAGCAGACTGGCCCAGTGGTTGCCCAGGGCTCGGTTACCCCTACCGGCACGGTGCCGGGCCGCTGACCAGGCCGGCGGATTCCGACCGAAACCGAACACGGAACGCAACGACAACACGCGGACGACCATGAACTATCACAGGTTTGACTGCATCATCGTAGGGTCCGGTGGCGCGGGTTTGATGGCCGCGCTGGAGTCGAGCAAGCGTGTTGGCACGGCGATCGTCAGTAAGCTCTATCCAACCCGGTCACACACCGGCGCGGCTCAAGGGGGCATCGCCGCGGCGCTCGCCAATCTCGAAGACGATTCGTGGGAAAACCACGCCTACGACACGATCAAGGGGGGAGACTTCCTGGTCGATCAAACGGCGGCCGAGATTCTCTGCCGCGAGGCTGTGGAGTGCATCTACGACCTAGAGCACATGGGGTTGCCATTCGACCGAACCGCCGACGGCCGGATCTCTCAGCGCCGGTTCGGCGGACACACCAAGCCCAACCCCAAGTACGACCCTTCGGCCCCCGCCGGGACTGATGCGGCCAAGCCCAGACTCCCGGTGATGCGCGCTTGCCACGCTGCTGACCGCACGGGGCACATGATTCTTCAGACCCTCTACCAGCAGTGCATCAAGCAGGGGGTCACGTTCTTTGATGAGTTCCACATGCTGGATCTCATCATGGTCGATGGGGAGTGCCGGGGGATCGTTGCGATCGAGATCGCGACGGGGGAACTCCACGTCTTCCACGCCAAGTCGGTGCTGCTGGCCACCGGCGGCTTCGGCCGCATGTTCAAGGTGTCGTCCAACGCCTACGCCTTGACGGGTGATGGTCCGGCGATCGCATACCGGCACGGTATCCCGCTTCAAGATATGGAATTCTATCAGTTCCATCCCACCGGCATTTATCGCCTGGGCATCTTGCTGAGCGAAGCCTGTCGTGGTGACGGCGGTGTGATGTTCAACGGCAAGGGGGAGAGGTTCATGGAGGTTTACGCTCCGAACCTCAAGGATCTCGCCAGCCGCGATGTTTGCTCTCGCTCCATCTATCAGGAAGTTCGTGCCGGCCGAGGGGTCAACGGGAAAGATTACGTTTACCTCGACATCCGGGCCGAAACGATCAACAAGTACAAGACGAGCCCCACGGGTGCTCCCGTCGACAGCGCCTGGGTCGAGAAGCGGTTGCCCGACATCATCGACTTCGCCCGGACGTACCTCGGCGTCGATCCGATCCACGAACCGATGCCTATTCAACCCACTGCGCACTACGCCATGGGGGGCTTGCCTACCAGCCTTCGAGGCGAGGTGATGCGTGATGCGTCGGGTGCGCCTGTGCCCGGGCTTTATTCGGCGGGTGAGAGTGCCTGCGTTAGCGTGCACGGGGCCAACCGTTTGGGGACGAACAGCCTTGTCGACCTGGTCGTGTACGGAAGGCGCACGGGAAGGGCGATGGCCGCCTACGCTCTCGAGCGAGACTTCCAACATCTCCCCTCGAATCCCGAGGCTCCGACCAAGCAGGCGATCGATGCCCTTCTGGCTCGCCCGCGAACTGAGCCCTGGGTCAAGATTCGCGACGAGATGCAGCAGACGATGATGGACGACTGCGGCGTCTACCGAACGGAAGAGACCCTTACCCGCGCTCGTGACACGATCGCTCGCCTGAAGGAGCGGTATAAGACGGTAGGAGTGGCGGACAAGGGCTCGGTCTTCAACACGGGCCTTCTCGAAGTCCTTGAACTGGGCTGCCTCCTCGACCTCTCCGAAGCCACCGTCGCCTGTGCGTTGGCCCGGCCTGAGAGCCGCGGAGCCCATTCCCGCGAAGACTTCCCCAACCGAGACGACGCTCGCTTCTTCAAGCATAGCCTGGTCACCAGCACCGGCGACTCTCAAACCAGCGTCGACTACAAAGATGTCGACGTCATCATGGTCGAGAAGAACGGTGAGCAGGTGCCCAAGTACCCGCTTGAGATTCGAAAGTACTAAGACGGGACGGAAGCGACTCCCCATCTCATCGTGGGTGAAATGCCCCACGTGAGTGACCTGAAGGGAGTCGCGAAGCGATGTCCGGCGCCTAAAACGACTCTTTCAAGACGTCTCCTCCAAAGGTCAGCGGATCTATGACCACAGCAAATCTTCATCATCGAAAGCTTACCGTCAAGATCAAGCGCTATAACCCCGAGAAGGACGACGCTCCGCGCTGGGAGCAGTTCGCGGTGGAAGCGGATCCGATGGACCGCGTTCTCGACGTCTTGCAGGGGGTGAAGTGGAATCAAGACGAGACCCTGGGGCTCCGCCGTTCGTGTGCTCACGGGGTTTGCGGCTCCGACGCGATGCGGATCAACGGCGCCAATGGCTTGGCCTGCAAGGTCCTGGTCAAGAATCTCCCGACCGATACGCTAACGGTTGAGCCGATTCTGGGTCTCCCGGTCATCAAAGACTTGATTGTGGATATGAAGCCGTTCTTCGACCACTACAAGTCGATTTTGCCTTACCTGATCAACGATGATCCGGTTCCGACCACGGAGCGGCTTCAGTCGCCGGCCGAGCGGGCTCGGTTTGACGACGGCACCAAGTGCATTCTGTGTGCGTGCTGCACCACGGCCTGTCCTCCCTTCTGGGGGGACCAGAAGTATGTCGGGCCGGCGGCGATCGTCAACGCGCACCGTTTCATTTTCGACTCCCGTGATCGCGGGGCAGCCCAGCGTCTTGAGATTCTCAACGACACCGAAGGGGTCTGGCGCTGCCGTACCGTCTTCAATTGCACGTCGGCTTGCCCTCGCGAAATCAAGGTGACCCAGGCGATCCAGGAAGTGAAGCGAGCCATGCTGACCGGGGATCTCGACCTCGAAGTCGCGACCGCCGGCGCCGAGGCTTGATTTACGGCTTGCCCATGCACCGCTCGAATGTGGACGCTCCTCATGGACGTTGCCTGCTCCGGGCAACGTCCGCTATCACTGGCTGATTCCTACCACGTCACCTCCCGACGCCAGGGTTCTCGAGAGCACGCAACCGGCACTTCGAACAACATCGACGGTCCTTTACGACCCATAGGGGCGAGGTGTGTTCTCATGGTCTCGCGACAACTTTGCCTGGCGGCATGGTTGGGGCTCGTTACATGCGCTTCGGTTCTGGGGGCCGAGCCCTGGGAGTCGCGGCGGGACGCCGTATTCAAGGCTTCAGGCTATGAAGGTGCCCACTGGGGACTTCTGGTCGTTGACGCCAAGACGGGCAAGACCGTCTATGAGCTCAACCCCGACCAACTCTTCTGCCCAGCCTCCGTCACCAAACTTTTCAGTTGCGCAACCGCCCTCGTCGATCTGGGCGCCGACTATCGGTTCCAGACCCCTGTCGTCAGGCGCGGTGAGGTTGAGAGCGATGGGACGTTGAAGGGGGATCTCATCCTGGTCGCCCAAGGGGACTTGAGCCTGGGTGGGCGTACGGCCCCCGACGGAACCTTGCTCTATCGCGACAACGACCACACCTACGCCGGAGGGGGTCTGAGTGGCGAGATTGTCGCAGGCAACCCCCTCGCGGGCCTGGAGTATCTGGCTCGCAAGGTCAAGGACGCGGGGATCAAGTCGGTAACCGGAGACGTCCTGATCGACGACCGCCTCTTCGAGCCGGCTTCCAGCACGGGGAGCGGCCCCTCTCGGCTTACGCCGATCCTCGTCAATGACAACCTGATCGATGTCGTGGTGACTCCCGGCAAGACCGCGGGGGAGCTCGCGACCTGGAAGCTGGTCCCGGAAACCTCGTTTGTCTCCATTGACGCTCGCGTAGAGACGACTGCGGAAGGAAAGGCCCCTTCGCTCTCTTTGCGGTCTGTCGGACCTCGCCGGTTCTCGCTCCGCGGGCATCTCCCCGTGGGGCATGCTCCGGTCATCAAGGTCTACGAGGTTGAAGAGCCCGCCGCGTTCGCGAGGTCGCTCTTGATCGAGACCTTGCTAAAGCAGGGTGTTCGGGTCAACACATCCGCGCTCGGCGATAATAACAGTGACCATCTCCCGTCCCGAGCCGAGGTCAAGGCCCTTCCCAAAGTCGCCCAGTACGATTCTCCCCCCTTGAGCGAGTTCATCAAAATCATTCTCAAGGTCAGCCATAACCTGCACGCGAGTACACTGCCGTTGCTGGTCGCGGCCCACCATGGTGAGCGGACCCTCGACGATGGCCTGCGCAAGGAAGGCGAGATCTTGAAGTCGCTGGGGGTCAACGTCGAGACGATTTCCTTCGGCGGCGGGGCAGGGGGAGATCGAGCGGACCTCGTGACTCCGAGAGCGACGGTCGCGCTTCTTCGGGCCATGGCCGAGCGGTCGGACTTTCCCGCCTACAACGCGGCTCTGCCGATCCTGGGGAAGGACGGAACACTGGCGAAGGCCGTCGACAAGGATAGCCCTGCCCGCGGGCATGCGCGAGCCAAGACCGGCACCTACTGGGTCGACAACGGGCTCAACGGCAACATCATCCTGACGAGCAAGGCGCTGGCAGGCTACATGGAGACTGCCTCGGGGCGTCCCCTGGTCTTTGCATTCTTCGTGAATGAAGTCCCCATTGATGCTCGCGGAGGAAAGATCTCCGAGGCGACCACGCGAGCGGGGAAGCTCCTCGGTTCCCTCTGTGAGGCCTTCTATGCCTTGGACGCCGCTGAGGGGGGAGAGGCGGTCGGAAAGTAACCAAGTCCTGCCGGAATCCTCGACTCAAAAGAGATCGCCTGGGCCGCACATCGGTGTGGCCCAGGCGATCTTTGTTTTAGGGTTCAGGGGAGAACTGATGCGTTGGCATCCCTCTCGAAGGGCTATTCCGATCGTTACTCGTCGACGCCTCGATGGCAGTCGTCAAGGGGAGCGGGTATCGGCACTTGAGAACTGGCGAATTTCGGGGCCGGCGGCATGGTCGCGGCCTCGTCGCGGCGGACGAATTCGCCGACAGGAGGAAGTGCCCGGCTCGCCGATTCGGGGAGTGGATGGACCCGCAGTTCGTGCGTGGGCACCGGGATCTCAATGCCCGACTCGGCGAATCGTTTCTGAATTTGCGAGAAGAGCCTGTGCCGGACGCGACTGCCAAGGCTGGGGTCAGGCACATGCACGTGTAAAACGAAGGTGAGGGCCGAGTCGCAGAAGTCTTCCATGAACGAGGCCGGCATCGGGTTGCGGAGCACGTCGGCATCTTCCCGGGCGATTTTCAGCAAGAGATCGGAAACGCGGTCGGGATCCGTGCCATGAGAAACCCGCATGCGGATTGAAACCCGAATGATCTTGTCCTTCAGGGTCCAGTTCACCAGGTCGCTCGTGACGAAGGCTCGGTTGGGCACGATGATACTCTGGTTGTCGCCGTTGATGATCGTGGTTGCTCTAATGTTGATGCGATCGACCTTGCCGCTCATTCCGGAGACGGTCACGGTATCGCCAACGCGGATCGGGCGCTCGAGCAGCAAGATGATACCGCAGACGAAGTTGGAGACGATCTCCTGGAGACCGAATCCCAAACCGACGCCTAACGCGGCCAACACCATACCGATCTTTTCCACGCCCAGGTGAATCGTCGAGAAGGCCGCCAGCAAGCCCACGGCCAGCACGGCGTAGCGAGAAAGCGTGACGACCGCGAAGCGAATGCCGGGGTCGTCGCTCATTCGAGGGAAAATTGCGACGGCAAAGAAGGTGCTCATGTGATGCCAGATCGCCGCGGTGAATGTGATCATAATGGCACATTGAGTCACATTACCGACGGTGATCGTCGCCTTATCGTCCACGCGGAAGAGCTGGAGATTCCCCACAAACTCGAAGAGCGCCCAGTCGATGTCCCACATCCAGGCGGCGGCGAGGAGGCCTCCAACGGGTACGAGGTAGGCCACGACTTGGCGCAGACGGTTCGCGAGATCCGCGGGGTTGGCCGCGTCGCTCGGAGCATCGGCTGCCGCAACGCTTCCGCCGACGCGAATCCAGCGCCAGGCATGTTGGTCGATGAGGCGGAGGAAGAGACGGTAGACGACCCAGCAAACCGCGACTAGGACGATCACCTGGCCGGTCGCCATCGTAAGGCGCTGGGCCGTGAAGCTGTAACCAATCGTGTCAAGAACGACGATGCCCCCTAGGGCCACAAGCCAGGTTGCGCAGATGGCCCGTCGGCGCCTGCTCAGCCAGCCAAACCGCTCCGGGAGTTGGAGGAGCCACTGCATCACGTTGGACTTGCCTCGTGTGAGGTAGAAGACGACACCCCAGAGAAGCAATTCGATTCCGAGGCCCAACAGCCGCGTAACGGAGGGGACAACCACGGGGCGTCCGCCCGGTGCGATGAGGCTCTGATCGAAAAGGACATGCAGGATTGCCAGGGGTGCTCCGACCAGTGCCATCACGAGGCTGGCTCGCGCGAACTGCCGAGTCACGTCCTGGGGCACTCGGAGTTGTTTCTCAGCCCACCCTTCGGATCGGAACAACCATCGCGTGAAGCTGACGAACGACATCGCCGGGGCAAGCATCAGGAAGACCGAGGCCATCGGGAATGCGACGTTTCGCGGCCAGGGAGCCTGGCGCGCCACATAGGCCAGGAGCACGCAGTAGCTGGGCCAGAGCAGAGACGAGGCGACGCCCAGGAGCAGAATGCGGCAGGAAAGAACCCACGTAGTCGATGGGCAAATCTCCGCCGCGCTCGGCTTCGACCGGAGGTAGGCCCGGAGGCGATACAGGGGGTAGGGGAGGGCCAGCAGGAAGAACGAGGCCGTCAGGAACTCTGCCGAGATTCGCCCCCAAAGGGAGCGGTCCCCTAGCTCAAACGCCAGGCGGAGCATCGACTTGAGCGCGATGTACGACCCTCTTTGGGCGAGCACGAAGGTCGCGAATCCCAGAGGCTCTTGGTCACGAACCCAGAAGATGTGGGTGCGAATGAACCCATACTGATCATCGAGAATTCGCAGACGCCGTTCGATCTCGGTCTGCGTAAGCTCGGCGCGGCTGGCCAGGCGAGTGAGGACCGCCCGATTCTTCATCAGGAGCTCTTCGTGCTGGGCATCCAGGTCCGTGAAGATGGCCTTGGCCTTCTCGTGCCGTTGCGCGGGAAGCTGCTCCAAGAGCGTTTCATGCTCATATTGGTCAATACGCTTATCGTTGATGAGGTCGAATTCCACCGAGCTCAAGAGGTTCTCAAAGAAGTTGAGCTGCTGGCTTGCCATGGCCAGGTCGCGGCTGATGATCTTGGCTCGCTCGGGGCCGATTCGGCGGAAATTGGTGTTGAATTTAAGGGTGTCAAGGCGGCTGACGCGGCCGTCGTCGAGAAGGCTCTTGATGTTCTCAAAGTCGGTATCGGCGCGATCCGCCAGGTTGCGTTGTTCTTCGGGAGACGGGGAGGGGCTCGACGCAAGAAGTTTTTCGTGTTTGATCACTTGTGCGCGCAATTCGAGAAGCTGCGCTTTGCAACGAGCCTGGTAGCGCTCGAGCGGATCATCAGAGCGGTCCGCCCGAGTCTGCTCGGCGTCGGCGTCTTTCTTCAGTTCATGCTCGAGGCTGTTGGCAAGCGTCTGGTAGCGCCCTTGCATGGCGCCGAGCTTCTTGGAGCTGAGGCTGACGTGGGCGTCACAGGCCTGTTTGTTGAGGTCTGGGAAACCGAGAAGCTTCATTTCCAGGGTGATTCGGGCATCTTGTAAGAGAAGACGCTCGGTTTCGACCCGAGACTCCCACTCAAAGTTGGCGAGTCGCTCGGTTGCCAAGGTCTTTTCATCGGCCGATTTGGCCGCTGCGAGGTTGGCTTCCAGCTCTTTGCGGCGAGGTGTTAGCGCGGCGACCCGCTGGTGAATCTGGTCTCGTTCCGAGCGGATGCTGGCGATCGTTGATGTGGTGCTTCTGGTGGCTTCGACGCCACGAAGCTTTTCGAGCTTGGTCTTCCATTCTTTGACTTCGATCTTGGCGGCTTCGATCGCCTCTTTCATCTCGTTGGCTACCGCTTCATTCACCTCACTCGCGGGGTGTCGAAAGGCTGCCGGCAAGAGGATGGACGGATCTTTGGCGGTCTGGCTGAGTGTGGCTTTGATGGTGGCCAGATCGGTCTTGATCTCGGCGACTTGGCGCTCGGGCGTAGGCTCGGGGTGTTCGGCCTCGCGGCGAGCCTTCAGGGCCTTGTCCCATTCGTCGAGGAGTCGGAGCCGGTCCTCGAGGACATCTCGGACAGGTTTGGGTATGATCGGAGTGGCGTTTTTGCCGGTTTTGTCCGATGTATCTTTTAGCCGCTTCGTGAGTTCGTCGCGAAGGGCCGCGGTATCGACGGGAGTGGCCTCCGGATCCGCGATGACTTCGGCCGTCGCCTGGCTGCTCGATGTTGCAGAGGTGGGGGGCGAAGTCTGTGAAGCTGCCGGTCCGTCGGCCCCGACGAGGAGGGGAAGTCCGATGATGCCTAAGACCGCCGCCAGGCGTCCTGCCCAGGTCGTTCCCATCCTTGGTTTACTCCTCAATTGATGAAGGTCCGAGGGTATCTCGGCTGCCCGCGCTTTCACGCAAGAAGCTTGGCTGAGCGCCGTTCCGGATCACGGTGGGGATGGGTTCGCGAGGTGTCAGCGCACGCCGGTCGGACGGTTCACCGAGGCTCTCGGTGGACTCGGAGACACAGTGGTGCGGTAACCTAGCCGATGAGTCTCCAACGGACAAGCCGAGATCCGGTCTGGAAGACGGTTGCCTGATCTTGACGGATCTTGACCGAAGCGTCTTTCCGCCTATCATTCAAACACCTACGACTGAATTGTGGCTCCCGGTCTGGGGGTGCACAAAATGCTGCTGCAATCAAGCCTGTGTGCAATGAAACTGATCGAAAGGACTCGCGGCCTTTGGATGGGCCGCCGGGGCCTTTTTGACCGTCCCAGGGTATTCGAGTTCGTATGTCTATGACCCACCTTCCTCGCCTTGCCCTGGCGACGTGCGCATCCGGGCCTGAACCTTCTCTTGCCAGCCTAGCATGGCTTGCCGGCATGAGCGACCGGCGTTTCCGTGTCCAACATTTTCGCTCGCGAGCTTGCCCGCTTGCGACGGGAATCGTGGGGCAGGTCACGGGACTTCCCGGCCGGCATCTCGATGCGTGGCTAATGCCCCATGATGTCTGCCGCAAGGTTTTTGAGCGGGGTGCTCGCAGCGCGGATCTCGCGATCGTGGAAGGGACCCTCGAGGAACCGTGCTTGGTCTCTGACGGCGCGGCCTGCGATAGGCCTGGCGAGCTACGGCCGATCGCCGACGCTCTCGACCTTCCCGTCGTCGCGGTCGTCCCCTACCAGCCTTGGAGCGAATTCCACCTCCCGTGCCTGACCAATCGCGTAGACGCCATCCTCATCGACGGGCTTGTTGATCCCAATGAGTTTGACGCGTATCGGACCATGATCTCGATGGTCGCGAAGAAGCCAGTGATTGGAGCCGTTGAGGCATTGCCGGAAATTCGAGCCGCACTGCGAGGAGCTCACTCGGATCAGGCTCTTCCTGAGGAAATGGTGGCGAGGCTTCGCGCAAGCTTTCTCCGATTTGCCGATCTAGGTGCGATTCAAACCCTCGCACGCAGCCGCCCTTTTCCCGGCCGGGTGACTGAACCTGAAGAGCCGAGAGGACTCTATCGGTTTCGGGTTGCTTACGCGCAGGATGATGCCTTCGGATCTTATTTTCCGGACACGTTGGAAACGCTCGAATCACTCGGTGCGGAACTTGTTGAGTTCTCTCCCCTGACCGACGAGAGATTGCCGCAGGGAATTGACCTCGTGATGATCGGCTGTGGATTCCCTGATAAGTATGCCGATCAACTTGCTGAGAATTTGAGTCTGATCTCGGCGCTTCGATCCCACGTATGTCGTGGTCAAAGGATCTATTCCGAGGGGGGCGGAACCGCCTACCTTTGCCTTTCCATGCTCCTCGACGGCCGACGAGTGCAGGGAGCAGGTATCTTCCCTTTCGACGCCGAGCGGCTTACTCCCCCGAGTCCGCCGACCGCCGTTTCCAGCACGATTTGCCACGAGGGTTGGATGGGACCCAAGGGCACGGTCGTACGTGGCTACAATCCGGGACGCTGGCAACTTCATCCTAGCCAGGAACCGGTCGACTGCCCCTCATGCTCGGGCATGCTCACCACGCAGAACGACATCGCCTATCATCATCACGCCATCGGCAGTCTCGTCCACCTCCACTTGGGCGCCTTGCCCGAAGTGATCGCAGCGTTTGCCGTTCCCCATCGCCCTTCCTTGACGCTTCCTTCCACCCGCCCCTGATCGACTCAATCCTAGGTGTTTGTCCAGGCGGCTACGACGCATACTGTCGCTTGCAATAACGATATGCTAGTTTGCCTGTGTGAGCGACTGTAGGTGGATGCCTTCCTCGAGATGTTCAAGGCAAGAGGACGGATCGCCTGCTCTCGAAGTCGTGAGTCGTGCACGCGTCGCAAATGGCTTGTGCGATCTTGGCGCCTCCCGCCAAGGAAGGCTCGATCTCGTTGGCGAAGTCCGCGATCTCCGTGCAGACCGCTCGTAGGTCGATCACGGGGAACTTGAGTCGGCGTCCAACCGCGATGATCCGGTCGTTGAGTAAAGAAAGTGCCGCAACCGCCTCCTGCTGGAGCTCGTCGTCAGGAAGCCGGGGGTTGTAGACGGCGCACAGGACGATGGGGAGTTCCAGAGCGGCCATGGCGTCTGTGAGGCGGTGGTAGTCCTGTTCCGCTCGCCGTATGGTGTCTGCCAGAAGCCTTAGCCCTTCCCCCACGGTCGCCGTGGATTGCCGCAGGATCCCGATCTCGCAAAGCAGGTCGTTTCCCCCCGCGCTGAGGATGAGATGGCTCGCATCCGCGGGAATCCGCTTGAGCTGCCGATGTACGTCGTCAATCACGCTCCCGTCCTGGGCAAGCAACGACGCCTTCCAGTTCTCGGGGAGCCGGTTGCGGACCTGATCGATCACCGCGGGGCGGCCTGGCACGTACGCTGCGTTATCGAGAATCGAGTCCCCCAGAAGAATCAGGTGTTGGCTCATGGAGTACCGTTTCCCACGGACGTCGTGACTGTTCACGTAAAATGAGCGCGTTCCACATGACATCCCGAGTCCAACATCTTGATCGTTGGGCCCAGGCGCTCTTTCATTCTGCTGGTGTTACCAAGAGCGCGTCGAAAATACTCCGGCGCTACTCCGGCTTTTCGACCCGTTTTCGCTCCGCGGCGATGACGTCGGCGGCCTCTGTCTGTTTCAGGTCCCGCTCGGCTGCTTTGAGGCGAGAAGCCCATTCGGTCTTGCGAGGAGGCGTGTCTGCCAGGGCGCCCACTTTCGCGGTGATCAACTCCACGTAAGGCCGTGAGGGGACCGCGCGGACGGCTTCGCTCCAGAGCTTCTCCGCGTGGGTGAAGTCTCGGGCCTCGCTGTATCTCTCGAAGAGAGCCGCACGGCAGGTCTCGAGAGCGCGATTAACGGCGGGTGTGCGATCGGCCTGGGGAATCGCCGAGAATCGTTCATGGAGCTCACTGAGACGATTCGCTTCAAGGAGAGTGTCGGCGAGAAGGGAATCAAGGATCGGCCGAATCGGCTCGGACAGGCTATTGCGCGGGATCGACCGCAAAACGATTGAGAGGTCTCCGCGCGATCGGACGAGGTCTTCACGCTGAAAGCGAGAGAGCGAGGTCTTCACCGCCCACTGGATTTTTTGCTCGTTTGTGGCGCTTTCCTCTAGCGACGGAAGAGGGGAATAGCGAGGCCAGTTTGTAACCACAGCCCAATCTTTGGGGCGGATTCGAGCGATCGGAGCCCCGGCCTTCACGCGATAGAGAGGGTCGCCAATGTAGAGGAGCCGCCAGGGCGTGCCGAAGTCCTCGGCTGTCGAACGTCGCAATGCAGCCCCTAGGGGATAATTCTCCGCGAGCAGAAGCGAAACGAGCGTCGGAGGGCGGAAGGCTTGCAACGAGGGTTCGTTCATCGAGCCAAAGTACACATATGCCCCATTCGCCAGCCAGCGCCCGGCGATCGTCGCGGGGTCGTTGGGATTGGCCGCGGAGAAGCTGTGGATCATGACGACGGCCGCCGGATCGGTCGGGGGAACGTCGCTGGTATTCGCGGTTCCATCAGTCACGTGAAAGTGTGTCGGGCCTCCATGAGAGTTGATCATTACGAGGCCAAAGCGATTGACCGGGTCGAACGTATGGTGCCATCCCGTGATATTGGCGGCCGCACCGGCGTGGTGGGTGATGGTCCACGAACTCATGGCTTTCTCAAGGACTTCATTCGCCGTGGTCATCGTATAAAAGGACCAGGCTTTATCTTTTTCATCATAGGTGTTGACCAGGACGGCGGAATGGGGCTGGAGAAAGAGGCTGCACATCGCGCTATAGACGCTGGCTTTGGCGTCTCCCAGCAGCCGCCCCGTGAAGGCCCATCGCGAGTCGTCATCGGCCGCACGGCCCACCAGATCGTCGATGGCGAGCGGTCCGCCGTTGGTGTCAAAGAAGGGTTTGACCCGAGGGTTGCGCATCTCCAGCTTCCCGTTGGCTTCGTACCGGTAGGGCCAGTCTCCCGCCAGGGTGATGAAGTCGCAATCATCGTTCATTCGAGCATATTTGGTGACACGATCGGCGATCCGCTCCTCGAGCGAAAGCGCGAAGGCCTGGGCCTGATCCCCTGAGAGGATGTCGTTGTAGCCCTTGCCCGGTTCCCAATTCAGCAAGGGTTGAAATCTTCCCGCGGCGAGGGCAACCGCGCCGGCCAACATGGGAGCCGAAGGAGATGAGAGGACCATGCTGGGGGGCGTTGCTCCCAGACGCTTGGGAATCGTCTCCGCGATGCCCGGGGAGGCCGGGAGGGTGTCGTCCGTTCCCCACGAACGAGCAACCGCCAGGCTTGCAACCTCCCACATCTTGGAAGGGTCGATTGGCTGGGGTTTGCGAGGAAATCTGACGATTCGGGCGGGCTTAAAAGCCCTCAGAAACTTGAACGAGTAGTCGATGTCATCGAACAGGATCGGGAAGTAGTGGCCTTCATCCCATGTGGCGATAACTTCGAAAAAGGTCGCGAGATCAGGTACGAGGCAGACCTGGTCAACGACGCGGCGATTCGGGCCCGTTCGTCGTTCCCAGGAAACCGAAGCTTTACGGATTTCTTCCAGAGCAGGGGGGAGAGTCGCCCGTTTCGGGGGTGTTTGACCCCAGAGAGGAGACGTGCTGAGGAGTGATCCAAACGTTACGGCGAGAATCCATGGCCTACCAATCGACCGCCTTGGCATTGTGACTCCTTTGCACGCGCCGTCACTCCTTCACCGTCGCCCAATACTGTAGAGGCGGGGGCAGGGAACGGTTATACTCAACTCTAGGGCGTGGTTTCTCTTCTTCTTCGTGCGCCTTCGATCAGGAATTTACGCGTGGCCCTTGGGCCTACGCCGACAAGGGTTTGGTCCGATGAAAAAAGGTGGCATCCTCAACCCCGCGATTTGCTCGCTGCTCGCTGAGCTGGGACACATGGACGAGTTGCTCATCGTGGATGCCGGTTATCCTCTTCCGCCCGATGGACATGTGATCGACCTGACCCTGACGCCAGGCATTCCCCGGTTCCTCGACGTTCTTCGCGCCGTGGCCGAGGAACTTGTGATCGAGTCTATCAGTGTGGCCAGCGAGATTACGGAATATAGCCCGAAATTGTACCAGGAGATCCTCAAAATCGTAGGCGATGTGGACGTCGACGAGGTTCCGCATCACGAGTTCAAGGAGCAATCGATGGGGGTGAAGGGGATCATCCGCACGGCGGAATTCACGCCGTACGCGAATGTCCGCATCCTGTCCGGTTCGGCGTTCTAATGTTCGTCGGGCCCCTGTCGTTTTGTGTCTTAGGCTAGGCCTAGGGAAGAGGGTCGGGTAGGGGCACCCGCAGCTCTCGTGCAAGGTCGGCCAGCTTGTTCCAATGGGCCTCCTCCAGGGGAATTCCATGGTTCGTGCGCTCGCCGAGCGCGCGGCGTTCCGGATCTCCGGGAAGGGTAATAGCCTCGACACCTTCGCGGCGCTTGGTTTGTCGAACGTATTCGGAGAGTCGCGAGGCCTGGCCGACCAGCGACTCGTGCCCCGCAAACTTGGCGGGGTCAATCACCAGAAAGAAGACATTATTGCCGCGAACGGGGGGCGCGCCGGGGAAGCTCGCGTGACCTCCGGAGAGACCGCCTGCCAGGATGTCAAGCACGAGACCAAGCCCGAATCCCTTGTAGGCCTGATTTCCGCCCATCGGTAGGATTGAACCTGTAGGGGATTCGTAGAGCACCGAAGGGTCGTTCGTCGGCTGCCCTTCGGCGTTGAGCAGCCACCCATTGGGAACAGACTCTTTTCCGTTGATGTAATAGCGGCGCACCTTACCCTCGGCCACCACGCTGGTGCCGAAGTCGAGTACGATCGGCTGTTCATCGGTGGGAACGGCCACGCAAAGGGGATTGGTTCCGATCCGGGGTTCAATTCCTCCGGGTGGAGCGACGCGCTGTCCCGACCCCCCGTTGTTGACTGTCGCGATCAGGATCATCCCCTCTTCCGCCGCGCGCTCGGCATATTCGCCGAGCCGGCCGATGTGCCCGCAGTCTCGCGCGGTTCCGGCCGCCAGACCGAAGGCTTTCGCCTGCGGGAGGATGAGATCAAGAAGGCGATGGGCCTGGACCTGCCCAAGGCCCCAGCCGGCGTTGCAGACGACCGTCACCGGGGTCGAAGACTCGACCGTGAGGGGAACTCCTATTTGGTAATCTCCGCGACGCAGGAAGTCGACGTATTGCGGGATTCGCATGACTCCGTGCGAGTCGTGTCCGCGTAGGTTGGCTCCCACCAGGCTGCAAGCCACGGTCCGAGCGTCTTCTGGAGGCACACCCACGGCCGAGAAGAGGTTTGAGCCCAATTCGATCAGTGCCTCTGCCGAGAAGGCTCGCATGGAATGCCCCCGGGTCCCAGGTGAAAAGAGGTTTTGATCTTACGCGTTCAGTGGGCATTTGCAATTGGCAGGCAATCGGTGTCGAATGGTCCCGAAGGGTCGGCGATGGCCGCCATCCAAGTCGAAGGAATAGTGCGACGAACGTTCGCGAGGATCAGTCAATCATGGCGTATCGGGTGACCACCGAAGCTCGGGGCGGGGGCAAGGTCTACACGTTGCATGACGATGTGTCGGGGGCCTCGGCCTCGATCCTGCCCGCTTATGGTTTCAACCTCTTCGACTTAAGGCTCCCGGTGGCGGGGAAGGTCCGCCCCATCCTGGCGTCTGCCGAAGACTGGGCTGACAAGCCTGGTGGAGGGGCCGGGAACGGAACGCCAATCCTCTTTCCCTACCCCAACCGAGTGCGCGGGGGAGTCTACCAGTTTGGTGGCAAGACCTACCATTTGCCGGTGAACCTCGGCCCAAACGCGATTCACGGTTTCGCCCTCGACGCCGCCTGGGACGTCATCGACCAGAAAGCGACAAACACCGAGGCCTCTTTGGTCGGGCGTTACCAGCTCTCCAAGGATTCTCCCAAGGCCATATCCAATTGGCCCAGCGACGCTATCCTGGAGGTCGGTTATGCACTTTCGGGCCGCAAGCTCACGATGACCATCCGGGTTAGCAACCCGACCGCTGAGGAGCTCCCTTACGGCTTTGGAATTCACCCGTATTTCCGGCTCCCGTTCGACACGGACGGCGACGCCGCCGCGACGCGTGTGATTCTCCCGGCGTCGAAGTACTGGGTTCTCGAAGAGTTTCTGCCCACCGGTGAGATTCGGCCCGTTGACAGCCGGCTCGACTTCCGGGTCGGGCAGCCGCGTAAGGGGCTGAAACTGGACGACGTCCTGACCGGCCTGGATTTCCAGGGGGATCGCGCGGTGGCTCGTCTGGTGGACGACAACCTCAAGGCGGAGTTCCGGCTCGGATTCGATCGAGGGTTCCGCGAGCTTGTGGTCTACACTCCCCCCAGAGACGGGATCATTTCGCTGGAACCTTACACGCAGACGACGGACGCGATCAACCTCGAAGGCCGAGGCGTGGACGGTGGTTTGAGAAAGCTCAAGCATGACGGCCTGGACACGTTTACCATTACCATGGAAACGGTCGGCTAAGGCATGAGTCGCACGCCTCTGGAGGATGAGGCTTAGTTTCTCTGCGTGCAAATCACCTCATGCTTCTGGGCTTTGACGCGAGAGGGCGCGGGCGCGATTTCCACCCATCGCGTCCTCTCGCCACGAGCGCATTCTTTTCCGCGGGGCAGAGCCAGCCTCGTGGGCGTTGAGCCCGCAGCGTTGGGAAACCGTTTGATTGTAGAGAAAACTCAGCGCATCCAGCCTTTGTGAGCCGGTTGAACCAAAATCGCTTAAGGGTCACCCTACCGCGCCCAGCTTCTCAACGGCCTGATCGCCAAGAGGTGACGAGTGGGGGCCCGTGCGGGAAAAGAGGGGTTCCGCACTGCCTGGTAGTTTGGAACGATTACTCCAGGAGATTTCTGAGAATTGGTGATGCGTTGGAAGCGCCTACGTGCCTATCATGGGGAACGTATGGAAAGTCTCTGGGGGGCGGATCAACGGATTGATACAGAGTTCACCGCGAGCATGTCGGCCTTGCGGTGAGCATGAGCCCCGTTTGAGAACGGCAAGGCGACGGTGAGATCGATCAATGGAGTCGTCTGGTACGGCTGAATCATACGACCTCCGTCGCCTAAGGATCGATATCCTGCGGCAGGCCGCCGAGATCTACCTCAACCTGGCCTATTCCTCAGGATCTCCCCCCGAGGTGGTTCATCGCCGGATGCAATGGGCGCCCGATGTCGACGCCGCTACGCTCCTGGCGAAGCCTCCGTTCGAGCGGGTCGGCAAGGCCGTCGACGGCAAGCCCCCGGTCTACGCTCTTCGCCTGGGTAACACTCGTTACCCGCACATGAAATTACAAGTGCAACCCTGGCCCAACGACGCCGGGTTTATGCTCTCGGTCAACACGCACGACCAGGTTCTCTCGATTGATCCCAACTCGAGCGACTCCGCGGCGTTCCGCGAGCTTCAAGCGGAGAATCAACGAGTCAAGGAAGCGATTGAGGTGGCCTGGGCACAGGCGGGGCTTCCCACGTTTCTCAGTTACCTGCGGAAGTACATTGAGGACCGGACCTCGGCGGGAGCGGCCGGAGAAACAGAGCCGCCGAATTGTCCGCCGGCCTGAAGAAGGTATTGCCTCATGCGGATGAGGCCGTAACCGCGGCGAATTTCTTCTTCGCGGCGGGAGAGCGGGGAAGAGTGAAGCTGAAGGTCGAGCCCTTGCCAGGGGTGCTCGAGACGTCGATCTCGCCGCCGTGCAGGTCCACGAACGTCTTGACCAGGCAGAGCCCCAGCCCCATCCCTTTCTTGCAATACTGATAATCGCCCGACGAGTGGTGCTTGGTGTCGAACCCGGTGAAAAACGGCTCGAACAGGTAGGGACGTTCGCCTGTGCCGATGCCGATTCCCTCGTCGCTGATGCGGAACCGGACCCGATCTTCCCCTTCAGGACCCGCTACGACATGGATCACACTGCCATCAGGCGCGAATTTGATCGCGTTGATGAGCAAATTCGTGAAGATATCAGAGAACTTGGCAGGGTCGACTTCGGCCTGTCCGAGGTCGGGGTCGATGTCGATTTCCACGGTTTGCGAACGGGCCGAAAGATAGGGCTCGATCTCCTGCACCGTCGTGCGGATCGAGGCTTCGAGATCGATCGGCCGCAGGGATAGGGCGTTCGCAAACTCGCCGGAGCGGGCCAGCTTGAGCATGCGGTCAACCGTCGTTGCAAGCCGCTTGCCCGCGCTCTGGATACGCTCCACCCAGCCGGCTTCGTTGGCGGTGGCCTGACGTCCTTGCTGGGTCATCTTCCACAGCTCGGTCATTCCAAGGATCACGGTAACGGGCGTATTGAGCTCGTGGCTCGCGACCTCGAGAAAGGCTTCCTTGAGCCGGTTCGCCTCGATCAGCCGCAGGTTGCTCTCGCGGAGCTCGCTCATCAACCTCGACTTCTCGACGATCAGGTTATGATGCTCGACGGCCTGGCGAACAAGGGCTTCGAGCTCTTCGGGCTCCCAGGGCTTGGTGATGTAACGGTAGACGCTTCCCTGATTGATCGCATCAACGACCGCACGGATGTCTGCATAGGCCGTGAAGAGGAGCCGTGTCGCTTCGGGGCGGATCTCGCGGGCACGACGGAGGATCTCAACGCCGCTCATTTCCGGCATGCGTTGGTCGGTCATGATGGCGTGAATTTCAGTCGCGGACTCAAGGAGTTTCAAGGCATCCGAGCCGCGGTTGCAAGTGAGAACCCGATACTCCATTCGCAGCAGGTCATGAACCGAGCGGAGAACCTCCGGTTCATCGTCGACGACCAGGAGCGTGGGACGGGGGAAACTCATCGCGAAACGGGCCTCGAAGAGAGGATTTTCCGACCTATTAGATGGGGGTACTCGCGGCGAATCGTTTGATCAGCGTCACTTCATTTCCCGCGTCGTTGTAGCGCAACTCATCGACCATTCCCTTACAGATCATGAGTCCATATCCTCCTGAACGGAGGCCCAGCTTGTCTCGGACATCAAGATGAGTAAAAGGGTCGTCGGCCGCGGCGGCATGTGGCAAATTGTTCATGTCGAAACCATTCCCCTGGTCGCGAACGACGATCTCAACCCGGTCGTCGAAAACGCGATAGGTGATGGTCACGAGCAGGTCGGATTCGTGGCGGTTTCCCCACTCGATGGCGTTCTGAGCCATCTCCATCACGGCCTGACGCAGTTGCAAAACTTGGTTGTCTTCGAAAGAGGTGAACTGCCAGAGAGACATCAGAAAATCATTGAGGTCCTGAAGGAGTGTGACCTCGCTATTGAGCTCGACGTGGATCTCCCCCTGCGTTTCCCCCTCTTTGAGGTTGGCTCGCCAGGCCGTCGCGGAGTCGATGGCGTTGAAGAGATCCTGGATTCCGTACGGCTTGGTGACGTACGCGTTCGCTCCCACGCGAAACCCCTGAGCTCGGTTGCTCGAGTCTCCAAGGGCGGTGAGCATCACCACGGGCGTGCGCATGGTGGACCGCTCACTACGGAGCTTGCGACAAACGTCGAATCCATTGATATCGGGGAGCATCAGGTCCAGGACAACGATGTCCGGAGCGACCGTCCGCGCCAGCTCCAACGCTGTCGTGCCGGTCAAAGCGACGATCGGCTCATAGTCGTGGAGCCGCAACAGCCGCGCAACCATTTCGGCCTGGTCTGGATGATCCTCGACAATCAGGGCCGTGCCCATGTCGATGTCCTTGCCCCATGACGGGAGATACGAGACCAAAAGCGGTTGAACCGCCCTAGACGTGCAACTCCACAACATCAGCGTCGTGAAGCTCATGGTCGCGTTTGACCGTTTGCCCCTCGAAAACGCCGGTTCCCCAGACTCTCGCAAACTTCAACGTCTGCTCGAAATCGCGATGGATCTCCCGTGCCAGATCCAAAACTGTTGCTCCGATCGGAACTGTGAACGGCTTGGTCCGATCCGCAGGCTTACCTGGGAGTTTTGTATAAATCCGCATCACCCCTAATAAATCGTATGAAGCCCGGCGCAGCACGTCTAGGCCTTCACCGTGATTCGCTGATATCGGTAATATGGGGAATTTGGAAGAGAACCATTCTCGGACCACTTCGAGACGATCATCGGCGCCCTTGGCATCCGACTTATTGGCGACCATCAGCGTTTTGACGTGCTGGATCGATTCGTCCTCGACGTCGAAAGGAAGTTCTCCCACAAGCTCGGTATGCGAGTCGGCGAGGCGGGCGAGGGCCACCTCAAGACCGTCGGCGACATCATCATCAGACAGATCGGCCACCAGGAGAGCGGCATCCGCCGAGCGTACCAGGGTACTGACCCATGGCTCGTAGAAGTCGGCTGAGATCGGCGGGAGGTCGACAAGCTGGAGCCGAACGTCTTCGTAGGACATGATTCCCGGGTATGGAGCCCGGGTTGTGAACGGGTAGGCCGCGACCTCCGGCTTTGCATTGGTCAAAGCCGCCAGGATCGAACTCTTGCCTCCGTTGGGCGCTCCCACCAACACCACCTGGCCGGCGCCATCAGGCGGAACGCGATAACTCACGCCCGACTTCTTATTACCACTCTTCGCGCCTTCGATCTCATCGCGCGTTCGGCTGATCTTTTTCTTCAGGTCCGACTGCAGCTTTTCAGTTCCCTTGTGCTTGGGGAGCAGCCGGAACATCTCACGGAGAACTTCGAGACGAGCGCCAGGAGTGGTGGCCTTCCGAAACTCTTCCTCAGCCTTGCTGTATTGGGGAGGAAGATTGGCGGGCATTGAGGAAGGAACTCCAAAACCGAAGGCCACACGGTGATTACGCGCAACGTAATGATTCGCCCCGTTGAAATCAAGTCCCAAAACGTTCAGTATTCTCGATCTGAACCGAAGGGCTAAGGAAATGTGCTGTGGATATTTCTGGGCGCAAGGGGGGCCTCACTTATCTTTGGCGAAGCATGTCTAGGGTCTCTTGCGGGTTGCGGCACGCTCTCCCGAGCACGGTTCACGGAGCAGGAGGTCCCATTTTTCGCAGAACCTGAGCATTTTCTCCGTTCCAGAGGAAGAGAAAGCTATCTGCTCCTCCCGCGGCGATACGCTTACCATCCCGCGAAACTCCCACGCCGAAAACATAGTCGGAAGGGCCTCCATAGTTTCTGGCGATTCCACCATTGTCGGAGTTCCAGAGCCTCACCAGGGAATCACCCGAGGCACCAATCACATCGGCTTTCCCCGCCAGCCAGCGGACAGCGGTCACTTGCTTGCCGGCCGGTTGAAGCGTGCGGAGCTGTTCGCCGGCTTCATAGTCCCAGACCTTGATGACGTTATCTGCTCCCCCAGTAACCAGCTTCTTTCCGTCCGAGCTCCAGTCCACCGCCATAACATGGTGCGTGTGTCCCTCGAACGAGCGAAGCTCCTTGCCGTCGGCCACGTTCACAACCTTGAGAAACTTGTCGGCGGCAGCCGTGGCGAGCTTCGAGCCATCCGGGCTGAAACGGATCCCGAAGACCGTGTCCGAGTGCAACGCATCCAGGCTCCGGACCAGCGCGCCGGTCTGCACGTTCCAGATTTTGACTTCTCCCGAACGCGACGGATCACCGCCTCCGGTGGCCAGCAGGCTTCCGTCAGGGCTGAAGTCCAGCGCCAGGACTCGGAAGACGTGAGGTCCCAGGGGCTTCAACTCGGACCAGCTTCCCTCGAACGTCCACTTCTTGAGCGTATGATCAGCAGATGCGGAGATAAGAGAATTTTCGCCGGAAAAGGCGAGTTTCAGAACCGGTTGCATGGGACCGGCATTCGGCGCCGTGTGACCAAAAGCGATCACCCCCTGGCCGGTCGCCACGTCCCAGACCTTGAGTCCGCCGTCGGCTCCCGCAGACGCCAGGCGATCCCCCTTGGGCGAGAACGCAACGGCATTGACGGCCCCTTCGTTCGCTCGCAGGGAATGCCGAATGGTTCCCGTGGCGAGATCGAAAATCCGGACCCGATGGTCGAGCGAGCCTGTCGCCAGGGTTTGACCATTTGGGCTCAGGGCCATAGCCAGGATTGGGCCGGAGTGCCCTTCGATCACGCGAGCCGACTTGCCGTCGATCGCGTGCCAGACCCGCAGGGTTGTATCCTCACCCCCAGTGACGAGAAACTGCCCGTCCGGGGAAACGGCCACGGCGAGTACCGCGCCCTTGTGACCGTTGAGCATGAGAGGTTCGGCGAGCTTGACAGCGTCGAGATTGGGAGCCGCCTTGACGGCTTCCTCGGTGGGGAGCATCCAGATCCTTGCCGTTCCATCGGACGAGACCGATACCAGACGCTTGGCATCCGGCAAGAAGGCCAGGCCGTTGATGGGCCCGGTGTGGCCTCGCAGAGAATAAAGCGGTTTGCCGTCTGCTCGATTCAAGACCTGAATAAGACCATCCTGGCCCCCTCCCGCGAGTAAACGGGCATCAGGGCTCAGGGTGAGCGAAGCCACGGGAGCCGGGAAGGACCACCGTCCTGTCTCCTTGCCGTCGGCCGGATTCCAGGCGCGGATGGTTCGATCGAGGCTGCCAGAGAACGCGGATTTGCCATCGTCCGTGACCGCGATCGCTTTGACCTGGTCCCCATGACCAGAGAACGTGGCGGACATCCCTCCGGTGGGAACGTTCCAAAGGGTCACGACCTGGTAGCTGCCGGCCGCAAGGCGTTTGCCATCGGGGCTGAAGCGGATCGATTGGATGATGTCTTTGTGCCCGCCGAGGGAGTTGATCACGAGCCCAGAGTCGGCATCGTGAACTTGGACGACGTTGGCCCGTCCCGCGGCGATCCGTTGCCCATCCTGCGTGATGTCGACCGCAACCACGGGCTGAACGCCGGGAGGAAGGTTGCCCAACTCAATGGACTTGGGGCCTTCGTCATTCTCGGCCGAGTCATCCTTCGCCCCGGCGTCGATCCAGAGTTTGAGAAGACCGAGCTCCGCTGAAGTAAGCGCCTCGCCTCCCTTTTTATCTTTGGGTGGCATGACGGGGTCGAGACGATGGGCCGCAAGCTGGAAGAGGGGACTCTCATCAGCCTTACCCGGAATCACGGACGGTCCCCGTTTGCCCCCCTTGAGCATCCCCGCGACGTCTTCGATATTCAGCTTGCTCTCCGCGAGGTTCGCGCTATGGCATCCGACGCATTTGGCGTCAAGGATCTCCGCGACTTCCTTCGCGTAGCTCACGGGTTCCTTGCGCGCCGGGATGTTGACCTCGATTGGCTTGGGAGCCGCGGAGGCGACGAGCAGGGCGCTGAGGCAGAGGGAAAACGTCATTCGAGATCTCCGGCAGGCGTGATTCGAAGCCGCAGCTCTATCTGACGGCCGTCGAAAGGGAGAGCTACTTGGCGATCGTAAGGGGGAGTGGCTCGTCCATAGCGATCGGTTCCGAACGAACCTGGGCCGTCGCGCGAACAAAGACGCCGGCGACGGCACCCGCGGGGCTGTCGGCCGCTGCGGTCACCACGAGCTTGGCCGTCGTCTGGCCCGGTGCAATCGCAACCACCGGCGCGGAGAGCTTTAAAGGGGGAGGGGCGTCGAGTGCGATCGTCAACCCGTCAGCGAATCCATTTTGACGGGTCAGCGTGACGTCCACTTCAAGCGTCGCTCCCGCTTTTAAATTCCCCCCCTTGTTGTTGAGAGCGAGGCTCAACGGGGCAGGGCGGACCACCAGGCTGACTGCGTTTGAGGGCTCGCTCAGGTTGATATTGGGCTTCGTCTTGGCGTTGGGATCCTTGCTGAACGGATAAGGACCCGCCCCGCGCAACAAGAAGGTGTACGTTCCCGGGGCCACATTCTTCGCGACGAAGAGACGCAGGTTTCCCGTTGCGCTTGCCTTGGGGATGGTTACGGATGCATTTGTGACATTGGGTGGTAGGTCGGTTGCTGTCACCGCAACATCCGCGTCAAAGCCCACGCGACGGAGCACCGATAGGTCAAGCGGCAGGCTATGCCCCTGGGGGACGACGTATCGTTTGGCCGCGGTCGCCACAGCGAGAGGTGCCGCGGATGCGACCGCCACGACGAAACCGCGAGTCACACGCGCGGGGGCGATGGGAGGCGTTTGTTGTGGGTTGGCAGGTGGCCAGATGATGCCACCTCCCAGGGCCTCATGCGAGACGTCGGGGACAAGAGCCGTCACGCCCGAGACATAGTCGAGCACGTCTTTTCGATCGCCGCTTCGCGAGTGTCCCACAAGTCGGGCGAGTCCGACGCTTGGCGGACACTTTTCGTCGGCCTCGAAGACGACGGGGGCCATGACTTGGTTCGCCGCGATGGTCACAGGGTCGCAGTGGACTCCCGCGGGAAGGCTCTGTGCCTCCACGCGGATCGGGCCGGTGAATCCATCGATTCGCCAGGCGATGACGTACGCCGAGGCTCGTCCCCCTGCGCCAATCGTGAGGGAGTCTCCCCCGGCGGCTCCTTCGGGCACGACATACAAGCGGAAGTCCGGCCTTGCGGGACGTATGTTCAAGCGATAAACGAGTCGAGGATCGCCGCGCTGAGACGAGTAGAGGTCGCTAATGACAACCTGATACGTTCCATCTTCGGGAACTTGCCACTGCAGAGACGCGTCGACGGAACTCATCAAGAATCGAGTTCCCGCTCCTTGGTCGGGCGAATCTTCCCCGGTGGCGAGATCCTGAGGAACTCCTTTATCAATAACTTTTTGAATGACAAACACGGGGTCCGCGGGAGACCCCAATCGTTCGGCGCTGGCTTCAATCCACCAGACCTGCCCCTTCTTGGCGGTGAAGCGGTAGATATCCGTGTCATTGGGAGCCTCGAAGGTTCCCGAAATGTCGCAGGGCAATGTCAGGCTCTGGGCACGCGAGTCTTCGTCATTCGGCTCGTGTTCGACCACGACGGGATCGACGGCTTCTCCCACGAAAACGGCGTTCGAGTGTCCTGAGGGGAGCGTTGTCGCGAACTCGAACCCGCGCCTTGAGGAGGCGCCCGAGGCAAGGAGCTCAAGAGACGGGTTGGTCGCGTCCAGATCCCCCGCGGGGGGCGTTAACGTGATTGACTTTCGTTCGAGCGGAACGCCGTCGACCACCAGTTCAGGCGCCGGGACGCCCCCGATGTTTCGTCCGAGAAGCGTGAACTGCGTACTCACGCCGGGTGTGGCGATCGCGGGAGTGATCGCGTCGATATGCGGGCCGTCGCTCACCGTCAAACGGTAAGGATGGTCGGCAGAACCGTTGTAAACGACGTCGTGAACCTTGAGCACGTAGCGTCCGTCGCTTGGGATCGCGAGGTCGAGGAACGGATCCGAATCGTGCGAATCGCGGCTCTCGGCAACCTCTCGGCCATCGGGACCCAGGACACGGATCGTGGCATCGAGACGGCTCTCGAGCTTCTCCGCCGCGAGGTTGATGCGAAGCCGCTGCCCAGCCTTGGCCTGAAAGGCAAAGCAGTCGACGTCCGTCGGGGCTACTTCGCCGTTGACCACGGTGCCGGCCGAGATGGGCGTCGCTTGCTCGGGATTGTTATTGGGCTCGACTTCCGCCCCTTCGGCGAGGTTCCCCACAACGAAGGTTCGCGGGTTGCTTACCCCATAAAGGCCGACGGCGCGAACGTCGTGTTGACCGAGCGGAACATCCATGGCCGCCGCCACGCGAAAGGTCGTTCCTTTTAGGTGGAATGCCCTGAGCCCAGGGTGATCGAACCAGAGGTTGTCTACCCCCTCGAGATCGGTGCCTCGGAGCGTGACATCGACGGATTCGCCGGCTTTGACACCGAGCCGGGAAAGGCTCGTGAGTCGCGGCTTGGGTAGCTGAGCGAAGCTTGCTCGCTCGTTTTGGGTGGCGGCCAGCCCAATGAGGACGACCGCGAGCTTCCAGCCGGCTTTTGCCATCGTTGAATCTCCAGCATGTCGGTGCGGGGTCATCGCCTTATCTGGAGCCCGTGAACTCGCGCTTCGAGGACAGCAAAGCTGAGCCTCGGGAAACGCGAGACAAGGGAAGTTGTCAGGCGATCCTCACCACGATTCCATCTTTTCGCAGCACGACAGTCGCAGGGGGCCGGGAGTCGGCCGGACGTTCATCGTCCGTCTTAGCAAATTCTATTATAACTGGCAGGTTGGTTGGTGGCGGTATTTGGGAACACGCGTACCGGTGGGTCCAGGGCCGGAGAGGCAGGAATTTACAGCAGCTCTGCAATAGGTCGCCCGGAACTCAGAATCGGCAGAGGACGACCGGCTTCGTTGGCGAATTCCCGATCGGAATCGATTCCGAGTGCAAAATAAACTGTACGGAGCAAGTCTTCGGGACGCAAGGGGCGTTCAACAATGCGCTCCCCCTTCCGATCCGTGGCGCCCAGCGCGAGCCCGGCCTTGAGCCCTCCGCCGGCGAGAACCACCGACATGCAGTCGGGCCAGTGATCGCGACCCCCTGAGCCATTCAGTCGAGGCGTTCGCCCAAACTCCCCCCAAACGAGGACGAGCACTCTTTCGTTCAGGCCTCGGTTGTGGAGATCTTCGACCAGGCTAGCGATTGCGGCGTCGAGTGCGGGGAGTTGGCGGCGGCAATGGGTAAACAACTCTGTGTGATGGTCCCAGCCGGGCTCACTCACGGTAACGAACGTCACACCGGCTTCCACTAAACGCCGCGCCAGGAGACAGCCCTGGCCGATCGTGGTCCGGCCGTAGCGGTCACGCGTCTTGGGATCTTCCTGTTCGAGGTCGAAGGCACGCCGCGTTTCCGGGCCGGTGAGCATTCCGTAGGCTTCGGCGGTGAACTGGTCCATGGCCTCCATCATTCCGGAGGCGTCGCGCGCCCGCTCGATCGTGTCAAGGCGGGCGAGCAACGACCGTCGATCGTCGAGCCGACCCAGCGTCAGTCCCTGGGGAACTTCAAATCGAGTCGGCCGCGAATCCCGAGCCGGATCGCTCGCCATCGAGAAGGGGTTGTAGCGAGGGCCGAGGTAGGCCGCCTGTCCGAACGCCGGGGCTTCGGGAATGCCGACATAGGCGGGCATCCCCCGACGACGAGTCCCCTCGATCCGCGCCACGATCGAACCCACGCTCGGGCGTTCGTTAACCCGTGGCGTTGGCTCGACGGGAGAGAACCCCGACATCATCCAGTGCGTGCCCCCCGCGTGATCGGCCGTGGCGTGGTGCAGGCTTCGAATAATCGCCAGTTTATCGATCACTCGAGCCTGACGCGGAAAGTGTTCGCAGAGTCGAACGCCCGGCAAGCGGGTGGAAATGCTTTGGAAGTCTCCGCGAAATTCCCGAGGGGCATCGGGCTTGGGGTCGTAAGTCTCGATCTGTGAAGGCCCGCCACTCAAGTGAATTTGAATAACGGCTTGGACCTTGCTGCGGCTGGCGCGAACCTCTCCCCGAGCCGGCCGGCTCGTACCTGTCATTCCAGCGAGGCCGAGAGCGCCGATTCGCAAGAACGCCCGCCGGCTTGCCGGTTTGTACGCGTTAAGACCTGCAGTAATCCATAGCTTCTCCATCTCTCGAATCGTAACGAGCCTGGGATGAATTGCTCAAGGCGATTCATCTCGCGACGACCTTCTGGATTCTCAGATCAAGCCACCCTTTAATGGTTGAACAGAAATTCTTTGGTATTCATGACGGTCCAGAGCAAGTCTTCATAACCCTCGCGAAGCCTTCGCTCCGCGCGACGGCGAGCGAGATGTGCGAGACAAGTTGCGGCCTCGGCGTTGTCAGGAAGACGCGAATAGGCGAGTTGATAAAGCTCGCGGACTTTTTCCGCGTCGCTTCGCGGATCATTGGCCCATCGCGCGGCGCGTCCTTGCGTATCGGCTAACTTGTTTTGCAGGCCGGCGGATCCGAGAAGGAGGAGGCCTTGCGTCAAGTCGGGCTCCGAGGTCCGCTCGCATTCGCAGACGCTCTCTCGCTTCGGGCGCCCGAAGGCGTCAAGGAACGGAGAGGCGAGGCCGTCGTCGGGAACCTGGATCGCCTTGAGTGTTGCGGGCAGCCCTTCAAACGACTCGTGCGAGCCCGAGACGGTGTCGATCGCATCCAGGAGAACTTCTGCGGGCAGGCGCCGGGGATAGTAGCGGGCGTAATATCGGCGGTCGAAGCGATTGTGCGGCGTTGGCAAGCTCGTGCGATCATAAGTACGGCTTGTTGCGAGAACGCGGATCAGATGCTTGAGATCGTAGCCATGACCGACAAAGTCCGCAGCGAGCGCTTCGAGCAAGGCGGGATGAGTGGGCGGGTTACTGGTTCGGAAGTCGTCCTCGGGTTCGACCAATCCACGTCCGAAAAAGTGTTTCCAATAGCGATTAACGATGGCCTTTGCGAAATAAGGGTTGTCCCTTGTCGTGAGCCAATCCATGAGCCTTTTTCGAGGATCCTCTTCAACACCCAAGGTGAGAGGCTCTGGGTTTTCGGGGATCCGGGGCGCGTAGGACTTACCCGTGAATGGATCTGTACTGGTTCCATGATCCTGGACAAACAGCCGTGGAGTCACGGGGTCCGGTCCTGGTTTGCGCCCAATGCGGCTGAAGAATGCCGCGAAGCCGTAGTAATCGGCCTGGCCCCACCGCTCGGCCGGATGGTGGTGGCAGCGGGCGCACTGAAGTCGTAGACCCAAGAAGAGCTGGCCTGAGTCGTCGGCGAGCTCTTCCGCGGATTTGAAGCGCCGATACCAGACGACCGGTGGACACCGAGCAGCGTCTCCTTGAGCTGTAAGGATCGCCGCCACGAATCGGTCGTACGGCATGTTGCGGGCGATAGCCTGACGAATCCAGGCATGTAGCCCGAACGTACCGGGCTGCGAGAGAGGCCCGAGGGCTCGCTTGTTCTTGAGGATCGCCCCCCACTTCATCGCAAAATTGTCCGCATACTCCGGCCGTTCGAGAAGCCGATCGACCCAACGAGCTCGCTTATGTTCGTCTGTCGATTTTACGAAGGCCGCGACCTCGTCCAGATCGGGAAGTGTTCCGCAAATCTCAAGCGACGACCGCCGCGCGAACTCCGCGTCAGTGCAGGGGCCCGAGGGTGAGATCCGCAGGTCGTTGAGGCTCGCCAAGACATGACGGTCGACGAGATTGTCTCCGAGAGGCAGAGTCGAGGCGGCGAGGGGGACTTCGCTGGGAACCATCATTGAGGAAACCGCGATGTTCCCACGATAGCGAGCCACAATAGCGGCGACGCCCACGCCTCCCCGAGCCTCGATTCTTCCGTTGGCATCAACCACAGCCGTCTCGGGAGAATTGGCCTGAAACTGCGCCCAGCGCGTGACGTCGACGGAAAGACCATTGCCCTCGTGAGCGATGACACGGAGTTGCTGTGTTCCCAGAGGGAGGAGCCGTCGGCTCGCCGGGAAGACTTCCAGGCCCTTGAGAGGTCTTTCCGACTGCGTGTCGTTCGGCGAGCCCTGGGCAATCCAACGGCTCAGGACCTGAAACTCAACGGAACCAACGGTGAAGCGTTGGCCTCCGCCGTGAGCAACCTGGGCTGTGGGTTTCTTCAGGAGCAGGCTTTCGCCGGGATTGGCTGGAAAGACGCGGCGTCCCCGCCCCTCGAGAACCAGGCTCTCAAAATCCCTGGCTGGATCAAATCCGAGTAGCCCCAGTCGAAAGCCGTTTTGCCCGCTGGTCTTTCCGTGGCAAGAACCAGAGTTACATCCGTGCCGGGTGAAGATCGGCACGACGTCCGAGACGAACGAGATCGAGTCTGCTGAGCGTGGCTGCTCCACCAAGACGCGGATCGTCGCTTTCCGGGTTCCCTCAGAGACGACGATCTCGGTTCGACCTGACGACACTGACCGGACTCGTCCGCCGACCTCGACCTGGGCGATTCCAAGGCCGAGGCTTTCAAAACGGAGAGCCGGCGCATGGGTCAGGTCGATAGCGTTCCCGGCATGGGTTCTCAGAGTGACGACGAGCTGCGCGGTTTCATCGGGACGGCGAAATCGAATCTCGGTTGGCTCGACAAGCAGGCGGTCGTCTTCCGCCGCGGAGACAGCGAGGGTCCAGGCGGTGAGTGCGATCCGGGCGAACGTGGCCATCTCGACGTCTCCTCGGCCTTCTACTCTGATGGACCTTCGACCTGACCGCAACCGAAGGTTGTTTCCGAATGAAGGCGGAAAACATGAGGATTCAGAGGAGGCCTTACCTGGGAGCATGAAGGGTTAGGGGGGACAGGGATTGTCCTCAAAGCTTACAATAGATGAGGCGAGGAAGGGCCGGGGTCCCAAGGTGCGAGTCGACGAGGCGAGGAGAGCAACGATGGGGTATGAATTCTCGAAGATCGAAGACGCGCTCCAGGCTATGGCCGAGGGGCGGGTCGTGATCGTCGTCGACGACGAACAGCGCGAGAATGAAGGGGACTTCATTGCCGCGGCCGATCGCATCACGCCGGAAACGGTGGAGTTCATGATCACGCAGGGGCGCGGTCAGCTATGCATGCCCATCATGCCTGATCTCGCTCGGCGCCTTGAGCTGCACCCGATGGTCGAGCGAAATACGGCGCCTCACGCCACGCCGTTTACGGTGATGGTCGATCACAAGTCGTGCCGGACCGGCATCAGCGCCGAGGAACGAGCCCGCACGATTCGTGCGATCATCGACCCGTGTACCAGGCCCAGCGATCTGGTTCGCCCAGGCCACGTGCCTGCTCTGATCGCCAAAGAAGGAGGCGTGCTCCGACGCGCCGGCCATACAGAGGCGACGGTCGATCTGGCTCGCCTGGCGGGGCTTTCTCCGGCCGGAGTTTTAATCGAGATCCTCGACGGGGTAGGCGTGGCCAGCCGCGACCGGCTGCACGAGATCGCCAAGCGCTTTAACCTGCCGATCGTTTCCATCGAGCTTTTGATCGGCTACCGTCGGCGTCGCGAGAAGCTGGTGTACCGTCTGGCCGAGGCGGACATGCCAACCCGTTACGGGCAAGGGCGGATCATCGCTTACGGAGTGCGCCACGAGCCTGAAAATAATCCCATCGTGTTCGCCATGGGGGATTTGAAGTCGACTGAGGCTCCGCTGGTGCGGTTGCACTCCTCTTGCTTCACGGGAGATTTGCTCGAATCGCTACGATGCGATTGCGGCGACCAACTTCACATTGCGCTCGAAATGATCGGTCGTGAGAAAGTGGGAGCCCTCATTTATTTGCCCCAGGAAGGGCGGGGTATCGGTCTGATTGAAAAGATCAAAGCCTATGCTCTTCAAGACCAGGGGCTCGATACCGTCGAGGCGAACCAGGCACTAGGCTTCCGGGCCGACCTGCGTGATTATGGTGTAGGCCTTCAGATCTTGCAGGACCTGGGACTTAACAAGGTCCGCCTGTTGACGAACAATCCCAAGAAGATCGATGCCTTTGTGATCCAGGGGCACGGACTTCAGGTTGTCGACCAGGTTCCCATCATTGCCCCCGAGGCCGTCGAGAGGCAGAGGTATCTCGCGGCCAAACGGGATAAGCTGGGGCACCTGCTGCCGCGGGGAACGGTCAATGGAGCGTCGGAATAGCGCGCGATATCTTCCATGAATTCGCCTTGATGGGGACCTGCCATCGTGATTCGCAACCCTCTGCCTTGGATGCTGGCTGCGTTCGTGGGGGCTACGTTCATCCCCGATCCGTGCCTCTGTGCCCCGAATGATCTTGATCCCAAAGGGCTTCATCTTCTCGAAAGCGTTGCGAAGGCCTATCAGGCTCTCCCCCATTACACCGATCAGGGGGAGTTCACCTCCATTTACAAGGTGGATGGGAAAGCCGTCAAAATTGCGGTACCCGTTCACGTTACCCTTAGCCGGCCCAACAAGTGGAAGGTAGACGCCGGGGAAGTGCGCGCTGTGAGCGACGGCAAGAACGTGACCTCCGTCGTCTTGCCTTACAAAAAGTTCTCTGTCGAACCCGCCTCTTCGACGATCGGTCTCGAAACGTTCCGGCAAGGGGCCTTGGGATCGGTTCTCTTTGGAGGCCCCCAGGGCGCCACCGCCCAGATTCTCTTCGAGCTGCTCGCGGACGAGAGGGCCGTGAACGAGCTGACGAAGGGGGGAACGCCTCGCCAGGAAGAGGACCGGAACGTTGATGGGACAACGTACCAATCGCTCTTGATCGATCGAGCGACCGGGCCGGATCTGCGGCTGTTGATCGACCCCAAAACCCTGCTTCTTCGAGCCATTGATTGGGTGGTCGATCCGAGGGATCTCGCCGCGGACATCCCGCCCGGCCGGACGCTGATAGTCGAGCGTATTGGATGGTCGTCGGGTGTCATCGCCACCGAGGCGCCGAAGGACGATGCGTTCGCCTTCTCGCCCCCTGCCGGTTTTTCGCGGGTCGAGGAGGGAGATCGGAAACGCCCCGACGCGCCAAAGTCCCCCATACTGGAACTCATGGGAAAGCCTGCCCCTGAGTTCACTCTTACGGTGTTCGATGGCCCCGGAAAGACGCGGACGATTTCCAAGGCCGACCTGGCTGGGAAGGTCGTCCTTCTCGACTTTTGGGCGACCTGGTGCCCCCCTTGTCTGGAGGAGCTGCCGGACGTCCAGAAGCTGATCGAGTCCCTGGACCAGGGAAAGAAGGAAGCCGTCGTCATTGCTTTGAGCGTCGACCAGCGCCCTCGCGAGTTGGCGGAGCTACGCACACTGATCGAGAAGACGCTTCGTGATCACAAGTTCGACCTCGGGGCCTCGAAAGCCGGCCTGGTCGGCCTCGACCCGAGTGGTGCGGTGGGGGAGTCGTTCCAGGTGGAGGCCATCCCATCCTTGGTGATTCTTGACGCCAAGGGGGTGGTGCAATCCGCCTACGTAGGGAAGCAAGAACGCGAAACCCTCGCGAAGGACATCGACACGCTGCTTGAAGGGAAGTCGCTTCTGGCACCGAAGGGAGACGCCCTCCCGCCCAAGTGAAAGAGGGGGCCTCAGCCGATCGCCTGTGAAGTCGGTCTGCCCCGCTGGACAATTCCGGAGAGCCCTTCCAAAAACCACGGAACAATCTCCCTGCCCCACGACACTACTACACCGTGACAAGCGGACGGTCGGGGGTCGCATCCGTGATAAATCATGGTCAGAGTGTTGTGCTGAAGGACTTACGCTCTCTCTTCAAAGAGGGAAGCGTGGCCGGCCTTTCCGACAGCCAACTGCTGGAGAGGTTTCTCACTCGCTATAGCGACGGCGACGAACTCGCCTTTGCGACCATCGTTGAACGCCACGGCCCCATGGTGTTACGGGTCTGTCGTCGCGTACTGGCCGACCCGCACGATGTGGAAGATGCCTTTCAGGCGACTTTCCTCGTGCTGGTGAAAAAGGCAAGTACATTGCGGCGCCAGGATTCTCTCGCCTGCTGGCTCCACGGAGTCGCTTTCCGTGTTGCCTCATGCGCCCGTGCCGCCTCGATCCGCCGCCGCTTGCATGAGCGGAAAGGGGGGATCATGCCGGGCTCCGAAAAGCCCGAGATTGGCGACGATCTTAGCACGGTTTTGCATGAGGAATTGACCCGGCTACCGGAAAAACTCCGGGCTCCGGTCGTGCTTTGTCATCTTCAGGGCCGCACCTACGAGGAAGCCGCCGCTCGGCTCCGATGCCCCATCGGCACGGTCAAGAGCCGCCTGGCCAGAGCTCGAGAGCGGCTCCAGGCGCGGTTGGCTGCGCGTGGTTACGCCCCCGCAACGCTCGCGATTGCTTCGGCATTCGCCACGGAGGCCGAGGCTTCCCTCGTTTCCGGCGTTCTCATCGAATCCACGGTCCGCGCCGCGCTTCAGTTCGCGGCAAGACCTGCCGAGGTGACCGGCGCCATCTCGGCGACGGTCGCCGCTCTGACGGAAGGAGTTCTCAAGACCATGGCTATGACGCACTGGAAGTCGCTCGCCGTCATGGGACTCTCCCTTGCGGCCATGATTACCAGCGGGGTCGCCGTACAGGCCCAGTTTGGCAATCCGAATACCGCTTCGGCGTCCGCGGACGATGATTCCGACGCGACACCGCGCAAGAATACCAAGACGCTCGATGCGCCAGCCCTCGATCGTCTTAAAGAAGTGGAAAGTAAGCTCGACCGGCTGCTTAGGGTGCTCGAAAACCCCTTGCAGACTCGTCCGCCGCTGAGCCAGCCGGTTCGGGACACTGCGGATGCCGCTCCCTCCGCGGCGCCGTCAGCGCCCGCTGGTCTTCCGCCTGCCACCGTCCCGGCTACACCTTACCCTTTGGTTGTGACGCCCGCCGCGCCAGCGACTCCCGCGGCACCGGTACCGCCGGCACCTCCCGTTGCCGCGGCGCCTCCCCTTGCTGCGGCACCCCCTGTAGCTGCGCCATCTCCCGTTGGTGCGGCGCCCGCTGCCGCGCCCTTGCTTCCCCAGCCTCCAGGTCTTCAACCCGTTCCGGAGCCGAGGCCGGCCCCATCCGTACAACCGCCGGCGGCCTGGGCCAGCTCGAAGTCACCGCTCGAAATCCGGATCGAGTCGCTGGAGCGCGAGTTGGCTGGACTGAAGCAGCGGCTTCTCAAACTGGAGAAGACGACCGATCGGCCAGCGAGTACCTTTCTTCCTGCCACGGCATCGAATCCCAACAATCCCGCGGATGTCTCCCCTCCTGCTCGAAGGACCCCGCGCCGTCCGCAAGCATCCGACTCGTTACCTCTTCCCACGAATTCTCCCTTCGACTCGGATCTAGCGGAGCGCGTAGACGATTCGTCATCTGCGGATGACTTGCCTTTACCGACCAGGTCCCCATTCGACAGCTCTCTCGAGAACGCTCCCGTCGAGGATGACGAAAACCCCTTGCCTCGCGCCCAGTCAAGCCGCCTCAAAACTCCCAAGCGGCATCTTCCGGTCCCGACCGTGATGCCTGTGGGGAATTCCTGATCTGAGTCTCGTCCGTTGCCCATGGAAGTGAGACCTGGACGAAGAATCAAGTTCTCGAGGGATCGAACGTGGATGGCAAACGTCTGATTTCCGCGAACTTGTGAGGTCATGATCAGGAAGATTTCGTGAACCGCGAGCTCTCCTTTTCTGAAGGAGAGCTCGCGGTTTTTCGTTGGGCAGGACTCATGCTGGTAGGTGTCCCCCGCCTGCTTTGGAGGCGGTTTTGCATTCAGGACTCGATGTTGCGAGGCATCAGCCCGCGGCGCTCAAGAAGAACTCTCGAGTGGGATTGGCTCAGAAGGGCCGGCGGGAACGTCACAGGCAAGCAAACTCACCTCTTCATGTTCGTGCCCACCCTCGCCGATCAGGTCTGGGAAATGGAATCTTCCAGGAACTCGCGGCGGCACCCTTTGTTGTTGGCTTTGACGACGAACACTTGTCGAGTGATTGACGAATGACTAAAATGTTGTGCCTTCCCTAGGGGTTGTCCCCAGAGCGGAGAGGGTCCGCGCGAACGGCCCGAGCTTGGACGACCCATCTTAAACGGCTTGCCATTCCCGCCAGGACCCGGTTGGACCTCGCGACCCCGGCCTCGGCAACCCGAGACCTCCGAGATCCTTGTCGCCATGATTCGACTGATTAACGCTACGAAAAATTTCGGCCGCCAGACTCTCTACGACGCGATCGACGCTTCCATCGTCAAAGGGGAGCGGATCGGCCTCCTCGGAAAAAACGGCGCGGGGAAGTCCACCCTGTTCAAGGTCCTGATGGGCCAAGAACATCTCGACGGCGGCAGCCTCGTTCGCGATCGCAAGTGCTCCATCGGTTACCTGCCGCAGGAAATCCACCCCCTGCGCGAGGGGACCGTTTTTGAAAACATGCTCAACCACCTCGGTCCCTGGACCGCGGCCGATCGTCGTTTAAAGGAAGTCATGAAGGGACTCGAGGTCGGCGACCCGAAGGCCCTCGAAGACTACGACGATGCGATGGAAGGGTTCCTCGTCGCCGGCGGCTACGAGATGGAGGCCCGCGCCAAGGCGATTCTGCTTGGCCTCGGATTCTCCGTTCCTCAACTCGATGCCCCTGTGGCAACGCTCTCCGGTGGGTGGGCTATGCGGCTCGCGCTGGGGGGACTACTCGCATTCGAGCACGACCTCCTGCTGCTCGACGAACCGACGAACCACCTCGACCTCTTGAGCGTGAAGTGGTTCGAAGACTTCCTGCAGTCTTACCCAGGCGCGATCCTGATCACCTGCCACGACCGCGACTTTCTGGACCGAGTGATCAACAAGACGTTTGAGCTCGAAATGGGCAAGCTGCACACCTATTCGGGCAACTACTCGGCTCACATTCCGCAGAAAGAACACCGGCTGGCCGTTCATCAGGCGTCTTTCGACGGCCAGCAGAAGAAGCTGCGGCAGATGCAAGACTTCGTGGACCGCAACCGCGCCAATGCCGCCACGGCTGCCCGCGCTCAGAGTCGTCTCAAGGCGATCGAGCGAATGGAGCGGATTGATGCCCCGCAAACCGACAACTCCACGATGCGGATCAAGCTCCCCGAGCCTCCTCGCAGCGGGCAGGTCGTGACCAAGCTGAACAAACTTGGTTTCTCGTACGGCACGCGGGTTGTCTATTCCGGTCTCGATCTTGAGATCGAGCGCGGAGACAAGATCGTACTGGTCGGACCGAACGGCGCCGGTAAAACCACCCTCATGAAGCTCTTGGCGGGGATCCTCGAACCGACCAAGGGGGAGCGGGGGATGGGGACGAACGTCTCGCCGACCTACTTCGCCCAGCACCGCGTCGAAGCCCTGGATGCCAAGGCCACCGTTCTGGGCAGCATCCGCGCCGTACATCCCAGCTCGAGCGAGGGAGCCTTGAGGCACCTGCTCGGCTCCTTCCTATTCAGCGGCGACGCGGTGGACAAGCCGGTCAGTGCGCTCTCAGGTGGAGAAAAGACCCGGCTCTGCTTGGCCAGGATCCTTACGGTCTCGCACAACTTCATCATGATGGACGAGCCGACCAACCACCTCGATATTGCGAGCCGAGACATCCTTGAAGATGCTCTACGTGATTATGAAGGAACTCTCTGCTTCATCTCGCACGATGAGCACTTCATTCGAGCGGTTGCCACCAAGGTCATCGAAGTCGATACCGGCAAGCTCACTGTCTATCCTTGCGACTACGATAGCTACCTGTACATGCAGTCCAAGCGGCAAGACAACGACAGCCCGTTCGCTGTCTTGACCCGTGGAATCTCTACTAAAGCTGTCAAGGAAAAAGACAAAGGCGGAGATGGGTCCAAGCGTCGCGATGCTTCGGTAGCCTGAACGCCGATTTTCCTGTCGTAAAGCTCCGAAGTGAATGAGGCCATCAGGGTTGCTTGCAACCCTGATGGTTTTTTCTTTGGATACGTTCCTTCCACGGCTTCATGTTCACTGATACTTGATCACAAACTCTTTGCCAAGAGGTCGCTTATCGGTGCGCAGCATCTCGCGTCAATGAGCCTGGGTGGAGAGGCCGCCCATGGAAGGACGATGTAGGAAATGGTTGGGATGATCGGCAAGGCGATGCTCAGAATCGCATGATACCTTCATGGAAACCAGGGACGCGAATGTGCCGTTTGGAGAAGCGCTGAGGTCATTTTTTACCAATTGGTGGTGTTGACGATTTTCTTCGGCCATAATGCTCATCAGGGACGCACAAGGATTGAAAGTGGTAGAGTTTATTCCGTGGGTCAGTACGGTTTGAGTGCCTCGTCGTTCTGAGACGGCTTCGGTTTCCCCCCTCCTCCCTGCAGCGGTCGATGCCCAAGTTCTGACGACGAGATTAAGCCTCTCCGTCGAGGCGGCTTCTTCCGGACCGAGTCGGCCCATGCGCTTGACCTCGGACTTCTCGAGGAGCATCGGCAGTGATCTCGCGATTTTTTATTGACCGGCCCATCTTTGCCTCGGTGCTGTCGATCGTCATCACCCTGGCAGGGGGGATCGCCTTCTTTACGTTGCCGGTTGCGCAGTACCCTCTGGTGGCCCCTCCTACAGTTCAGGTCGATTGTACATATCCTGGTGCAAGTGCGCAGGTCGTATCCGAGTCCGTTGCGACGCCGATCGAGCAACAGGTGAATGGCGTCGAGAACATGTTGTACATGTCGTCTCAATGCACAAACGACGGCGCTTACAACTTGACCGTGACCTTCCGGCAGGGGGTTGACCTCAACCTCGCGCAGGTCTTGGTCCAAAACAGGGTGAGCCTGGCGTTGCCCCTTTTGCCGGACGTGATCAAGCAGACCGGCGTCAACACCCGCAAGAAATCCCCCGACATGTTGATGTCCATCGCCATCAATTCACCGGGGGGTGTTTACGATCAGTTTTATCTCAGCAACTACGTGTTGCTGCGCATGAAAGAAGAGATTGCTCGTGTGCCTGGTGTGAGCGATATCACCATGCTGGGCCAACGCGATTACAGCATGCGAATTTGGGTCGATCCGGACATGCTGGCCGCGCGAAGCTTGACCGCGGGAGATGTCGTTAAGGCGATCCAAGAGCAGAACATCTCGGTTTCGACAGGGCAGATCGGCCAGGCCCCAGTGCCCAAGGGGCAGATGCTCCAGATTCCGCTCTCAACACTCGGGCGCCTCGTGACCGCGGAACAATTCCAAGCCATCATCATCAAGTCGACGGCTGACGGCCGGGTCACTCGCCTCAAGGATGTTGCGCGCGTCGAACTCGGGCCTAAAAATCAAGATATCAATTGCCAGGTGAATGGTAAGCCCTCGATCAGCATCACGCTCTTTCTGCTGCCCGACGCCAATGCTTTGGAGACTGGCGACCTTGTTCGAGCCAAGCTCGACGAGCTCAGTGCCGATTTTCCGGCCGGCGTCGCGTACGAGATTCGATACGACACGACTCCCTTCATTCGAGAGTCGATTAAGAACGTCTACAAGACTCTTGAAGAGGCGATTTTGCTCGTCTCGGTGGTCGTTCTCCTCTTCTTGCAGAATTGGCGTAGCGCGCTTATTCCCCTCGTCGCAGTGCCGGTCGCCATCGTCGGTACGTTTGCGGTGATGGCCTTGTTTGGGTTCAGCCTCAATAACCTGACACTGTTCGGCCTCGTGCTCGCGATTGGAATCGTGGTCGACGATGCCATCGTCGTGGTGGAAGCGGTTGAGCATCATATCGAGCACGGGCTTTCCCCTCGGGCGGCAACTCTGCGGGCGATGGACGAGGTTTCAGGACCGGTCATCGCCATCGGACTGGTCTTGTCGGCCGTGTTCGTCCCCTGCGCTTTCATTTCGGGAATCATCGGGCAGTTCTTCCGGCAGTTTGCCCTTACGATCGCGGCATCCACGCTGATCTCCGCGTTCAACTCCCTGACGCTGAGTCCCGCCCTGGCCGCCATGCTTCTTCGACCGCACACCGCAGCGAGAAGGCGATCGGTCCTGCCGCGACCGTTTCTGGCAATTGCGGGGGGAGCAGCCGGGTATGCGTGGCTGCAACCTTACCTGCTTCGTTATCACATCACCGCTTCCGCCGTTCCCTACGTGGCAGCCGCTCTGGGGCTTGTCGCCGTCTGGCTCGTGAGCGGGCTTTTCAATCGCCTTTTGAGCGGCTTCTTCTCTCTCTTCAATAAGGCTTTCAACTTCTCGACACAGATTTATACGAGATTCGTTGGCTCCCTACTTTGGATTAGTCCGGTCGTTGTGATCGCTTACGCCGGGCTTGTTTACCTGACCTACTGGGAATTCACCAAAACGCCGAAGGGTTTCATACCAACCCAAGACATGGGTTACGCCATGGGCAACGTGCAATTGCCCGACGCAGCGTCGGCCGAACGCGCATGGGACGTTCTCAAGCGCCTCGAGAAGATCGCCAAGGAGACGCCCGGGGTTCAGCACACGCAGATCATGTCGGGGCAGTCGTTCTTGCTCAGCGCGACCGGCTCCAACTTTGGCTCGATGATCATTAACTTCGCTCCCTTCGAGGACCGCCCCAACCCGTTCATCAATCGCTTCTTCCAGTGGCTCGATCGGCCCGTGACCGAGGCCAAGATTCGGAAGTGGTTGAACCAGCCAAAGACGCCTTCACTCAATAGTGAGACGATCATTGCCGACCTTCGGAAGCGGTTCATCGCCGGCGCTCCGGGAGCCATCACCGCCGTACTTGGACCGGCTCCCGTCCGCGGCGTTGGACGCGCCGGCGGCTTCAAGTTGATGGTGGAAGATCGAGGCGAGTTGGGCTCCAGGACCCTTCAAGAGCAGACGGAGAACCTGGCCCAAGTTGCCGGCCGGCAACCGACTCTTGCAGGCATGGCGTCGGTCTTTCGGGCGAGCGTTCCGCAACTCTATGTAGACGTCAACCGGACTGAGTGCCTTCGCAAGGAAGTTGCGATTGCCGACCTCTTCGACTCGCTTCGCGTCTTCCTGGGGTCTCGCTACGTCAACGACTTCAACTGGATGGGGCGTACCTGGCAGGTCATTGTTCAGGCTGATAGCAGGTTTCGTAACCGCCCCGAAGAGATTCATCGGATTCGCGTAAGAAATGCCAGGGGGACCATGGTGCCCCTGGGCTCGCTGGTCAATATCAAGGAACAGACGGGGCCTCTTGTCCTCACCCGTTACAACATGCATCCGGCCGCTCCCTTGAACGGCACGGCGGCCCCGGGGACCAGCTCTGGCACCGCGATCGACGTCATGGAGAAGCTCGCACGCTCCGAGCTCCCTGACTCGATGTCGATCGAGTGGACGGAACTCGCCTTCCTGGAACTCCAGGCGGGTAATACGGCCATGATCGTTTTTGGTTTTGCGGTGGTCATGGTCTTCCTCGTGCTGGCGGCCCAGTACGAAAGCTGGGCTCTTCCGTTGGCCATCATCATGGTCGTGCCGATGTGCCTGCTCGGCGCGTTGACGGGCGTGATCATCACAGGCTCGGAAATTAATATTTTCACGCAAGTTGGATTTGTCGTGCTCGTGGGGCTCGCCAGCAAGAACGCGATCTTGATCGTCGAGTTCGCCAAGATCCGCCGCGAGCAAGGGGTGTCTCGACGTCAGGCGACACTCGACGCCTGCAAGCTCCGCCTGCGTCCGATCGTCATGACCTCAATGGCGTTCATCCTTGGTGTCGTTCCTCTCTTGCTCTCGGACGGGGCAGGGGCCGAGATGCGGCGCACCCTGGGAACCACGGTCTTCAGCGGCATGCTGGGAGTTACCCTGTTCGGTGTCTTCCTGACGCCCGTCTTCTTCTTCATCATCGACTGGGCCGGAGAGAGCAAACTCTTCACGTCCCGATGGGCACGCCTCATTTTCGGCATTCCGCTCGAGCTGATCTCGCTGCGTTCTTTGCGGCACCGGAACGGGCGGTCCCGCCCAGGCCTCAAGATCAAGCCGGCCCCCGGCCTCGCCAGGCTTCCCGTGATTTTCGAGTCAGAGACCGAAGCGACCGTCGAAGTCGCCGAACTGGTCGAACAAAAGTAAGGCGTTTCGCCGAATTGGAGAGGAATCATCGCGCGGAGACCCCATTCCGCGCGATGAACGTCGGTCGCGAAACCGTCGCCCGAAAAAACGTCGGTTGCTAACGCTCGTCCACGCCCAAGATCGTCGAAGGGTTACCTCGGGGATTTGACGCAACGCCCATTGTTCTCGGGAGGGAGCTCGACCATTGGTCTCGCCTCCCGAGCTGGGCGGCATGCAACAACCCTACTTCCTTCCGGTTGCGGTGGCGACTCTCTGAAAATGGCGATGACCTTATCCTCCGTCGCCCAAAAAACCGATACCCTTCTTGACCATTCCTTACTAACACGATAATCTTTATAGGGTATTGAGGATTTGGGCCGGGAGTCGCCCGATAACAGACGCTGAGCGTTACGGGACGACCCTTTGGCGAACGAATCGCGGAGGGATGAGAACAGAGTAAGCGTGAGCTGCTAGCTCTGGTCTCCGCGTGTTGAGACAGTCGAGAGGGGGAACCATGTCTCTGTTACGAGCGGATCGGTTGCAAGCGTGGCAGAACTACGAGGCGACTCTCGCGGCACTGCAGGCCGACCCCGAAGGGAGAGCGGAGTACGAAGCGGCGCGGCTTTCCTGGGATTCAGCCCGGCTCAATAGCTCGAGCAGGAACGGTCTCTCCAGCCAGACCAGCTCGATCCGCCCCGCCGATCCCCAGTCTCACCAGTGTAACTGAGGTACGCTCGTCACGAGCCTTGGGGTTTGCCGGCTGATTGAGCTGCCCTGGCGCCCGCGAAGTTCGAACACCAGGGCAGACGTCCGGCGTTGAAGAATCACCTATTGCGAATTACGGGAGCATCCCGATAGTTCAGCGGAGGTTGCTGGCCTTCTCCGAGGAGGGGCTGGTAGGCCTGTTTGATCAGCAGACGCTGATGTTCGGCCTTGGCTTCCTCAAGCAACTTGGCGTTTTGCAGCAGATCCCACGCGGATGCCGCAAGAACACGCGCGGCCAGTTGCATGCCTTTCCGGCCGATGCTCGTCCCCCCTGCGGCGACCGCTTGCCAGGAGTGCGGAGCTGTTCCCGGAACCCAGCACGCCACGTCGAAACCGGCTGTGGGGACTACCCACGAGACGTCGCCGACGTCCGTCGACCCTTTCCCAAGCTGTCCGCTTCGGTTTTCGACCTCGGCAAGGTTCGTCAAGGGCACTGTGCTGGGGAGAGTAGGCTGAATCGTTGCTGCGAACGCTTTTTCGCGCTCGTCGTAACTCAGGTCGTTGAGGCTCGCGAGATTCTCGCGAGTGAGCCGAGCCAATGCCTCGTTGGGCAGGAGCTCGAGCGTTCCTCCCAGATACTCCGTCTCCAGCTTAGTTTCCGTGGCGAGCGCACCAGCCTCCGCACACTTCAGGAGGCGAGGGTAAAGCTGCCGTACGACCTCGGCCTTGGGGTGGCGGATGTAATAGAAAACCTCGGCGAAGTCGGGCACGACATTGGGGGCTCCCCCTCCGGCCGTGATGACGTGATGGATTCGCGTGAAGTCGGGCGTATGCTCACGCAAAAGTTCGGCTGCATGATTGGTGAGAGCTACCGCGTCGAGAGCCGATCGCCCAGATTCCGGTGACTCCGCCGCATGTGCGCTTTTACCGTGGAACCGGAACTTGACGGCGACGCGCGCCATACAAGTTTCAGCCCCTGCGGAATTCTTGCTGGAAGGGTGCCAGTGCAGCACGGCATCACAGCCTTTGAAAAGGCCGGCTCGCACCATGAATGCTTTGGCGCTTCCCCCTTCTTCGGCCGGGCAACCGTAGAGCCGAATTGTTCCTTTCAGGGTTCCCGCACGGATCTGCTCGGCCAGAGCGAGCGCCGCGGAAGTCGTCGCGACGCCGAAGAGGTGATGTCCACATCCGTGGCCTGAGGTTGTTTCCGGCCGGCTCTTTCGCTCCGGCGTTGCCTCCTGCGAGAGACCAGGCAACGCGTCGTACTCGGCGAGCAACCCGATCACGGGCTGCCCATCGCCGATCGTTGCAACGAACGCGGTGGGGATACCGGCGACCCTCGTTTGCACGTGGAATCCCCCATCTTTCAACGTTTTGGCCAGCAGCGCGGCCGAACGATCTTCGTGGTATCCCAACTCGGCCCATCCCCAGATCGACCGGGCCATCTGCCAGCTCTCTTCGCTTCGTTTTTGAATCGATGTATCAAGAGCGGTCTTCTGAGCCAGGACAGGGTTCGTGGTGAACCCAAGAAGAAGGCCCATCCAAACCTTGGCGTGTTTGAGCATGAACGGATCTCGAGGGATTCGGAGATGAGGGTTCCCGCCGACTTGTACGTTGAAGGGAATCAGGAACGGGCATGAGTCAAAGCGGCTTTAATCTGCTGGGGGGATTTCGGGCCTTTGACGCGCCGGCGTGTCTTCAAGTCGAAGTGTTCTCCCGGGGCAAGAAAGTAGTATGACTTGCCATCATGATCTTTGCCGTCATAAATGCCGACGACGCTACGGCCGATCACCTCGAATTCGTCGCCATGAACGACGATGGCCGTGGTTTCGTCGATCCCCAGCCCGAGAATTGTGGGACGCTCGGCAATCACGTCAACAAGGTCGTCTTCGCGATCGCGTGTGAGGAGATGTTGATCGATGGCGACTCCCTTGAGGTAACCGAGTCCTGCCTGATAGTCCTTCGCCACCATGATGTGATTACCCTCCCGGGCTCCACGGACGAGGAAGGATCCCATGATTGTGGCTCCCGCCGAGGATCCGCCAACGACTCCGCCGCGGTCGAGCACCCCCTGGATTGCGGCCTGAGTGCGCGTTCCCAGGTAAGAGTCCACCAGCCGCCAATGTCGTCCCCCTCCGAACCAGACCCCTTTGGCATTCTTCAAGGGGGCGACGAACGCCTCGGTGTCGGCTTCGGCCCGGTCGCGTGTGTGGAGTATGGTGATCTTTTGGAGGCCGAAGACATCGAAAATCTGTTTGGAAATGGCGTTCATGCTTTTCAACTCGTCATCCTCGGCCGCCGTGGGAATGACGACCACCTCTTCTTCGGGCCCTCCAGCCAATGAGACAAAGCGATTGACGATCTGGGGAGTGAGAGGTCCCCCGCCGACGATCAGTAAGGAACCCTCTTTAAGGCCTGAATTGGGAGCCGTTGGCGTTGATGGGTCAGAGAGCTGTAAGGCGTACGATTGCCGCGTTTCTGGACGAGGGGGGGAACCGGTTGTTTCCGCACCGCCCGCTTGAGATGAAGTGAAGACGACCGCAAGCATCAAGCTCGACTGAATCGACGAGAATGAAGATCGCATGTGAGCACCGACTCCTGGAAGCAATGATGTCGGGGAGTTCCCACTCACGAATGAGCGGCCGTCGTTCGCGAGTGTCTATCTTAAGCGATCAGGCTCACGGAGATGAGAGCCCGGAAAAAGGATGGCTTGAACATTCGACTCGTTATGAGTGTCAGCGTTTGGAGATGGCCGCCGGTCCGTCTTCCCGGAAGTTTCGATCCTAACTATGATGAATGGTTGGCGACGATTGTGTGTATAAAAGGATTCCTCGTCGCCGGATGAGGCAGAGGCCGATGCGAATCATTGCCGGTCAGCGTCGAGGGCACAAGTTCGATGGACCGCGGGGAACGGCCACCCGGCCAACTTGCGACCTTGTGCGTGAGTCGATCTTCAACATTCTGGGAGAGGCCGTCGTCGGACGGGTGGTCGTCGACCTCTTCGCTGGGACCGGCGCTCTAGGGCTCGAAGCCCTCAGTCGGGGAGCCTCTCGCGCGATTTTCGTCGAACGGAACCGAGACAACATCGCCCTGATCTATCGCAACGTGGCGACCCTGCGTTATGAAGGGCAATCTCGCGTTCATCTGGCCGATGCTTATCGCTGGGCCCTTGGTTTCGAGCCGGACAAGAATGAACCGGTGATCGTTATCGTTGACCCACCCTATCGGGATTACGAAGTCCACCAAGCGAAGGTAAAGCGCCTCCTCGAACGCCTTGCATTGGCCTTACCCGCGGGGTCGGCCATCGCGGTCGAATCAAGGCGCACCCTCGACCAGGAGATCCTGCCGGACGAGACGTTATGGGACGTGCGCCGGTATGGTCAGACTCAGCTTGCGATCCGCTTCCTTTCGGACATCGCGACGCCGACGCCTGGAGATTCCCTGGCTCCAGGAGAGATCGCGCAATGAGTGATGCTGAGGCACGCCGCACATTCGCGACGGAAGTCGTTGGGCGAATTCGTCAAGCGGGTTTTCATGCCTTGTGGGCAGGGGGATGCGTTCGCGACTCTCTTCTCGGGTTGGCTCCGTCGGATTACGACGTGGCGACTGACGCGACGCCCGAGCAGGTGATGGGGATCTTTCGCAATCGGACCATTCCCGTCGGGCTTTCCTTCGGGGTCGTGCGAGTCCGTGATGGGCGTGGGGCCGGTCAGGAGGTTGAGGTCGCGACTTTCCGGAGCGATGGCGCCTACATCGACGGGCGCCATCCGGAGTCCGTCGTTTTCAGCTCTCCCGAGCTCGACGCGGCCCGGCGTGACTTCACGATCAATGGGATGTTCCTCGATCCCTTCTCGAACGAGGTGATCGACTATGTCGGGGGACAGGCCGACCTCAAGGCTGGGATCCTGAGAGCCATTGGGGACCCCAGGGAGAGATTCACCGAAGACAAGCTTCGGCTCCTCCGCGCCGCGAGATTTGCGGCTCGGTTCGAACTCGCGATGGATCCCGCGACTCGCGCCGCTGTGGTCTCGATGGCGTCGCAAGTAAACGTGGTGGCCGCCGAACGCATTGCTCAGGAGTTGCGCAGGATGCTTGTGCATCCCAGCCGCTCCAAGGCTGTTGATCTGATGCTGGAATTGGGGCTGGTCGCAGCCATCATGCCACAGCTTGTGCCCATGAAAGGGATCTTTCAAGGCAAGCCGGTCCAGCCTGAAGGCGACCTCTGGGATCACGTTCTCCTGGTTCTCGACTTGCTGCCGAATGAACCTAGTTTCTCTCTCGCATTCGCAGCACTCTTGCACGACGTCGGCAAGCCGACGACTAGGGCTGTGCACAACGGCCGGTTCAGCTTTCACCATCACGAGCAAGAGGGTCGGCGAATCGCCAACGACCTTTGCCGCAAGTTGAAGCTCTCCAATGCTGAGCGCGAGCGCATTCTCTGGCTGGTGGAATATCACCAGTACCTGGGGGAAGCCAAACGCCTGCGCGAGTCCAAGTTGAAGAAGATGCTCGCGATGCCTGGAATCGAGGAGTTGCTTGCGCTCCATCGCGCGGATGCGCTCGCATCTTTCGGAGAATGTTCACAGGTCGAATACTGCGAGTATTACATGCAGGCCCAACCCACCGGGCCGATCAACCCGCCTCCACTGGTAACCGGGCACGACCTTGTAAGGCATGGCCTTTCACCAGGAAGCCACTTCGCGACCTTGCTCGAACAAATTCGAGAAGCTCAACTCGACCGCGTCGTCAACAGCAAGCGCGAGGCGCTTGAGTGGCTCGATCGGCGTCTCACGTCACAGGGGCACGCGGGGGCCTAGCGCAAACTTTAGCGCATCGAGCAAGTTCCTGTTCAGATCGACCACCGCTGATGTCCGTCCGCGTGAAGGACCTCGATTTGAGGAACGGTCTGGCCGAGGATGAAGCTGAATCCAAAGCGGAGGGGTAATACGACGCTGGATAATAGTTCAGCAGGTTGATCGACGGAGGTCTTGCCGGAGAGGAGGAGCTCGCCATGACTGAGCCGATAGAGCTCGAGCGCCCAGGGTTCGCGATCGATAACTAGTAATCCGCGAACGCCGACCTTGGAGTAAAAACCGAGTTTGTCGCGTGCTCGATCACCTCGGCTGATAATCTCGACAGCGAAATCAGGACCACCGAACCAGTGTGAACCTCGATCTTCCGCGGAATTGCCTACTAAGAAAATCGCCAGGTCGGGGATTCGATAGTTCGACTCCCAGGATTCAGGTTGATCGGTGATGTTGACACCAGGGAAGACTTGACCGAGGCCTGGCAAACTGATGGCGTGGTAGAAGATGCTTCCTAAAGCCAGCGTCAGTCGTTGATGTTGGTTATTCGGGTTGGGCGACACAACATAGACCCCGTCCCAGACCTCGTCGAAGCGATCGGCGCCGGTTTCCCGGCGCCGTCGGATCAGGTCGGCTTGCACGGAAGGCTCGAGGATGAGAGCGGCCATCGTCGTCTCCCGTTCCTGATGGAGAGATCCCCTTTACTTCGTTTCCGGAGCAGGGGGGATGATGCTGGGCAACTCGAGGTGCGTTTTGCCCGCGTTCTTGAGCATCTGATGCTTGGCCTGCGTCGTCTGGCCGAGTCCGTGGATCTTGATGAATCCTTGGGCGGCCGAGGCGTCGTACTGGTCCCCTTCTTCGTAAGTGGCCAGTTCGTGCCGATACAGGCTGTGCTCGCTTTTGCGGCCCACGATCATCGCGTGCCCCTTGAAGAGCTTCACGCGGGCGGTGCCGCCGACATACTGCTGGTTGGAAACGACGAACGCCATCAAGTCCTGGTGCAGAGCGCTGAACCAGAGGCCGTTGTAGATGAGGTCGGAGTAGGCCTGGCTCACCAAGGTCTTGAAGCGAAGTGCCTCCTTGGAAAGGGTAAGGAACTCGATCTCGCGGTGCGCCTCATGCAGCACGAAAGCGGCCGGTGCCTCGTAGATCTCGCGTGACTTAATGCCGACGAGACGGTTCTCGATGTGATCGACGCGGCCGACGCCATGGCGCCCGGCGATCTTGTTGAGCTCTTCGATGATCTCGGTGCCGTCCCGGTCCCGGCCGTTGAGGGCCACAGGCCGGCCGCGGTCGAAGACGATTTCGACCTCTTCAGGCTCATCAGGAGCGCTACGCGGGTCGACGGTCCACTGGAAGGTTTCGGCCGGGGGCTCGACCCAGGGATCTTCGAGAATTCCCGCCTCGATCGAACGGCCCCAGAGGTTCTGGTCGGTGCTGAAGATCGATTTCTTCGTCGCTTCCACCTCAATGTTGTGCTTGGCCGCGAACTCCAGTTCCTGGGTGCGCGTCCACTTCCATTCGCGGACGGGGGCGATGATCTTGAGGTCAGGGGCGAGCGTCTGGAAGGTCACGTCGAACCGAACCTGGTCGTTTCCCTTGCCGGTGCAACCGTGGGCGACGGCGACCGCGCCATGCTCTCGCGCCACGCGCACCATCAACTGGGCGATCAAGGGGCGGCCCAGGGCGGTCGCGAGAGGGTATTTTCCCTCGTACAGAGCGCCGGCCATGAGAGAGGGGAACGCGAAATAGTCGACGAAGAGGTTCCGCACGTCTTCGGCAATCGCCGTCACGGCGCCGGTGCGCAAGGCCTTTTCGCGAATCGCCTGGATGTCCTGTCCTTGTCCCAGGTCGCACGTATACGCGATCACGTCGAGACCGTAGGTCTCATTAATCCACTTGACGGCGACCGAAGTATCCAGCCCACCGCTATAAGCCAAAACCACCTTGTCGCGTGCCACGGGAATCGTTCTCTTGCTCGAGGATATTGCGCCAGACCGGCTTCGGACTCCGGTCTCATGCGGGAAACGATCCTTCCATTGTCGTTCAACATGCCGCGCCGATCAACCCCCGCCGACCCCTGAAAAACCAAGCGACGACGCTTGCCTTTTTGATGGAGCAGAACTATCCTTTGATATCTGTTACGAAACTAACAGGAGGAGCAGATCGTGCCTCGACCTCTCTCCGAGATCTTGACGGAGCGTGAGGCTCAGGTGATGGACGTCCTCTGGCAGCTTGGCGAGGGAACTGCCGAGCAAGTGCGGGAGGCGCTTCCGGACCATCCTCACGATTCCACGGTGCGTACGCTTTTGCGGTCGTTGGAGACCAAAGGGTACGTGACTCATGGCTCTCAGGGCAAAGCCTACACCTACCGGGCCGCCTTGACTCGCTCCGGAGCCCAGCGTACCGCGATCCGCAAGGTTTTGACCCGGTTCTTCGGCGGTTCCGCGGAAGACCTGGTGCTTCGACTCCTTGAGGATGAACAGATCACTCACGAGCAACTCGAAGAGATTCGCCAGGCCACGCGCCCCGCGGACCTATCTCCACCGTCCCGTCCATCTCGGCGCAATCAGCGCCCATCAGCCGGAGGAACCGACTCATGAATGCGATGCTCTCCTCGTCTTCCGAGTGGGGTCGTACGGTTGGAAGCTTCGGCTTCGACCTCGTCGTGCGATCCTCGGTGCTCATTCTGTTGGCCTTTGCACTTCACGCGCTGCTCGGGCGCCGCCGCGTTTTGATCCGCTCGGTCGTCTGGAACGCAACGCTCGTCGGCTTGCTGCTGCTCCCGGTGGCCATGATTCGGTTTCCCCGGATTTTGTTGGCGTTGAGAGCCGCGCCGCCGACCTCTCTCAGTGTCGACACGGTTAAGGAAAAGATCGCGTTCGACGACGCACTGGTGACTCACGCTCCCTTGCCTCCTACGGCGTTTCGCACCGAGCCATCTGCGATTAAATCGACGCCGCTTTCCGCGAAGCCCGTCGATCTGAGGCCCTCGATGATGCCACGGGTCGGTGCCGCGGAAGTCTTCCTCTGCGGATACGCATTGGTGGCGTTGGGGTTACTCACGAGGCTCGGAGGGTCTCTCCTTGCAGTCCGGAGGCTGAAGAGAAGCTGTGATGCCGTTACGGAAGGGATTTGGCATAACGCTCTCGAGAATTGGAGAAGGACGCTCGGGATCAGCCGATCGGTGCGTTTAGGGAGGACGTCGTCCGTTGGCGTCCCCATGGTGGTTGGCTGGTTCCGGCCAATGGTTGTGATTCCCGAGAAGATGATGACATCTTCGTCACAAAAGGCAGTTGATGCGGTCCTGATTCATGAGTTGGCCCACGTTCAACGGGGAGACTATGCCTGGAATCTGGCGCGAAAAATCGTGCAAATCGCCTACTGGCCCCACCCGTTGAGTTGGCTGTTGGGACCCGTTTTCGCCTCGGTCCGCGAGCAAGCCTGTGACGAACTCTGCGTTCATTGGATGGGAGGGATCGAGGACTATCGCGCCACTTTGCTGGAAGTGGCCTCGAGCTTGGTCCGGCGTCCCGACACGGCCCTCGGGATGGCCATGACACGCTCGACGCGGCTTCGCAGACGCCTCACGTTCTTGACGGCCACCCCGGGAAGGAGCCGATGCGTGCTTCGCGGGCCAGCGCGAATCACCATCGCGGCGGTCTCACTGGCGGCGGTGGTGGTTCTTGGTTCCGTCCAGGTCGCTCGGGAAGCCGCGGCCCAAGTCGTGTCCCCCGTAAAAGATGACAAGGATTCTGCAAAGTCCTTGAAATCTGCGAACAAACCGGTGGCCATCGCCATCGCGGCCCCGGTGGATGAAAAGAAGGCAGCTTCGGAAGAAGGAAGCGCTCAGCCGTCTTCAGACACCTCTGGAGCCGTTCAGGTCACGGTGGTGAAGCCCAAAGTCGAGGAGTGGCCGATCCAGATCTCGGAAGTCACCATGCTCAGGCCGATCGAGTCGGTTGAAGTCGTTCCCGAATCGCAGGGAGTTTTGATGTCCGAAGGGCTTGCGCGAGTCGGTGATCGTGTGAAGAAAGGGCAAGTCCTGGGCGTTTTCGAGGATCGGGATCTGCTCGATCAGATCGGCGCGGCTCGTATCAAGGCGAAACGGGCCGAGTCGCGCTGGAAACAGTCCCAGGCTGAGTTGAAGGTTGCGGAACTGACCACGGAAGAAAAGAGTGAGGAGGCAAGGCGCGCATCCCAGGCCCGTCAAGCTGCGGAGAGTCAATTGGCTTCCACCAAGAAAGCCCGGGAGGTCTTGAAAGAGGCAAGGGAATCTACGAAGGAAGCCCCCGCCGAGAAGGAGGACGACCTCAAACGGCGAGCCCTTGAGGAGGGACTGAAAAACGCGGAGTCACTTTTCGCTACGGCGGTGGTCGCAGAACGTGCCGCTAGCCTGGAGAAGGCGAAGGCCATGGCCTCGCTTGAGGTTGCGAAGGCCGAGGTCAAGAATTACGAAATCTCCTGGGAAGAAGCTCAAAGGGGCCTTTCGAAACTTCCCTCAAGAGCGGAGATCCGCCCTGAAAGTGCTCGGGTGCCTGTTGTCTCTCCCATGGACGGCATCCTTCTCGCACGAAATATCACACCGGGACAAGGTGTGGTGCGAGTTATGGGAGGCGAAGGCTCGCACTTCGTGGTCGCTCGAACCGACGTGTTGCTTGCGGACATCTCTGTTCCCGAAGCGAGCGCTTTGTTTGTCGCGGGAGACTGTAAGGTTACATTCCGGTTGAAATCTCAGCCCGAACGTAACATCAATGGCAAGATCCATCAGATCAGCACAGTTGTTGATGATGAAAAGCTTCAGGTTCAAGTAGAGATTCCCAATTCAGACGGCAAACTGCGCCCCGGTATGAGCGGTATCGCTTCGGTTGTCTTGCCCACGCCTCGTAAGGTCCTGACCATGCCCTATCAGGCGATGTGGTTCTCCCAGCCAGGTTCGCGCAACGACTGTCTCCGAGTTGTGAATGGAAAGACAGCGCATACCTTCGTCAAGCTCGGGGCCGTGTCGAGAGGACGAGTCGAGATCCTCGAAGGACTGGTCGAGGGAGATAGTGTCATCACCTACAGGCTGAGAGAGGGACGACTCCTCATCCCTTCTGTTGGGTCATTCGCACCGGGCAACGGATTGGATAGTCTTGGGCATGGCGTTCCCGTGGAGGTCATCGACACCCCGCAACCATCGCCTGACGAGCGTTGGGATTTCTATGGTACACCGCAGCATGAGAATGGGAATGTGGGGTTTGGTGGGGGTGCGTCGGCGGGATTCTTTTAAGTCGCCGGGCGGCATTTCGGGGCTTCCCCGTGGTCCTGGATCAAGGCAGTCGTGAGACAACGACAAGGGTTTCTCTGAACGAGGAGTTGATTCTCTTTCTCCTCGAAGTTGCTGGACAGGGTCCGCAAGAGCCAAAAGTAACGGGTCTGCGTCGACGGAATTTGGCGATTCGGCTATTCTCCGCCCCGTTCTCCCAAGAACGAGGCGGAGAGTTTCGACCCATCGGCGCTCATCGCGAAGGAGTTGCGATGATTTACGGCGGGATTCGGCGCGGAATCGCCATTCTTTTCGTGGTTTTTCCCTCCTGGGCCCTGGCTCCGTCGGGAGCCCGTGCCCAGTCCGTGTCTCCAGGAGATGGGGAGCGGCTCTTGCGGCAAGGGGAAGCCGCCTATCGCGAACGACGTTTTGAGGACTCGGAACGCCTATTTCGCTCGGCGCTCGTACTGCGCGAGAAGAAGTTCGGACCCTGGCATCCAACCTTGGCCGCCGACCTCAACGAGTTTGCCTTGGTGGTTGCCGCTCAGGGCAAATTGGATGAGGCGGAGTCTCTCTTTCGGCGTGTCTTGGCAATCAAGGAGAAGAACCTGGGCGCTGAGCACCCAGGAGTCGCTGTCACCTGCACGGATCTCGCGCTCTTCCTGGCTCGAAAGGAGCTGAGCTCCGAGTCGATCTCTCTGCTCCTTCGGGCCTACACCATTCGCCGCAAGGCTCTGGGGCCGGAGAATTCGGAGACGGGCAAGAGCCTGTACCACCTCGCCACGTTCTTGCTGATGGCCCACGACCTCGGGGCTCCTGGCTCTTCCGACGGGCGCGTGCAACAAGCGAGTCGCTACCTCAAGCAAGCACTCGTGATTCAAGAGAAGGTGTTTGGGCCGCATCATCTTGAGGTGGCGAATACGTTGGAGGCCCTTGCGTCTGTGGCCAACCAGAAGCAGGACTGGGATGAGGCCGAGAGACTCCTGAAACGCGTGCTTGAGATTCGCGAGAAGCGACTTGGGCTCGAGCACCCGGAAGTCGCTGAGACGATCGATGAATACGTCTCCTATCTCTCCACCAATCATCAGGACCGACGCATCAAGAAAGAGGTCGATCGCCTCAAGGCTCGAGCCGAGGCAATCCGGGCCAAACACAGGAATTCGTGACCCGGCTGTTCCCTTGACACCCTCTCCACGAGTGGCGCTATAATAATGGGACTCGTCTCGTCCCATGATTTTCGTGCGATTCCGGGGAGTTTTCTCGCTGTGTATCGGGCGCAGCATTCGCATTGGTGCCGTCTTGCCCTGGCCCTTTTGGGGGCGCTTTGGGTGGGATTCGGCACGAAAACCGCGAATGCGATGGGCTGCCATGTAGAAGATCGGCCCACGCTCGGACTAACTCAGCCGTGGGAAACCTCGGTTTATGAGCAAGCGCTTTCGCTGAACGAAGCTCAGGAATCTGCTCCCTCCTACACGCCACTTCCTTGTTCATCGGAAATACCGGAAAGGTCCCAATCCAAGGCGACCATCGGTGATCTTGCTTTTGATCCAACGGCCAAGTTGGCGCCGGCGATGGAGCCGCGCCCCTTCGACTTCAGCGCCTTGCTAGGAGCTGGAGTCCAGTTCCTGGCTCGAATCGATCGCCCGCCTCGCGATTTCACTCGTCCTTGACAACCGACGTTCGACACCGACGGGCTTTCACGCGAGCCGGGCGGTGAAATTTCTCGTTCTTACAGTCATTCACGGGACAAATTACGACATGCGCGGTGGATTTCAACCCGCGCCGAGCCGGTCCTGGGTGGGATTGGTATTGGCCTTTTCAGGGTTAGTCGTTGGCTGCGAGCCCTCTTCACCCTCAGCGCAAGCGGGACTCACCTATACCCTGCCAACGACCTGGCAGCCCGCTCCCTTGACGAAGTGGGCCATGCCTGGCACACCCATTTCCGCATGGTCCGGGCCCCACGGCTCATCGTTGGTTGTCTACAAGGCGTTGCCGATTCCCGGAGGAACGGCCTCTATTGTTGTCGAAAGCCTTCTCCATCGGCTTGAGAACCTGCCGGACCTGAAGGTGATCAGCCACCAGGTGGAGACCGTCGGGAATGCCGAAGCCGCTCACGTCGAAGTGGTGGCTCCCGGGCTGGGTGATGCCCTGGCGCCAAGCGGGATCGGGAAGGTCGTTGCTCCTGAGGGGCGCACCCTCGTGCCGACCCGGCGCGTCATGATCGGGTTTTCTCGGCCGGCCGACACGCTCTTTCTCGTGTGGCACTCCCCCGAATCGGCGAATGACGCGATTCACGAAGAAATTAAGAGTGTACTTAAGAGCCTGCGCGTCGAGTCTCCGCGAGCGCAAGTCTCCTCTTATTGAAATATCGGACATTTTCTATATCTTATCGTGACGGAGCCAAGGAGCCTCTCCTCGCTCGCTCCGTTTTCCGGAGTTGACCATGTCAAGCAACGTCCGCCCCATGAAGGACCGTCGCGGCCGGGTTTACACCCCGGCAGTCGGTCCGCGGCTTCGGCCGCTACTTTGGGTGATCCTGGGGGGATTCGCTCTCCTGGGAGCCAATGGGTTCTACCTTGCCAGCGTCACCGCGCTGACGTGGTGGCAAAAGACCACGCAGCAAACGCCATTTTACATGCTGATGGTTTTTCTCCATCTCATGCTTGGCTTCGCCCTCATCGTCCCTTTCCTGATTTTCGGTTTCATCCACCTGGTGACTTCCTGGAAGCGCCCTAATCGGGTGGCCGTTCGCTACGGCTTGATCCTTCTGGTGAGTGCCCTGGTGATTTTGATCTCCGGGTTGATCCTCGTTCGTTTTGATGCGTTCGAGGTCAGGGACCCGGCCGTTCGAGGCGTTGGATACTGGCTCCACGTGGCGACACCTCTCGTGGCCGTTGCCCTCTATGTGAAGCATCGCTTGGCGGGTCCTCGCATTCGCTGGGAATGGGCCCGGAGCATTGGCGGTGCCGTGGCCGTCTTCGTCGTGATCATGGGGGTCTTGCACTCGCAGGATCCGCGCTCATTCGGGGTCAAAGGACCTCGTGAAGGGAAACGCTATTTCTTCCCGTCCGAAGCGGTGACGGCCAACGGTAAGTTCATCCCGGCCGAAACGATGATGATGGATGATTACTGCCTTAAATGTCATCAAGACGCTTACAAGGGGTGGTTCCACTCGTCCCACCACTTCAGCTCCTTCAACAACAAAGCCTACTTATCAAGCGTGCGTGAGACGCGGCAGGTCTCTTTGAAGCGGGATGGGACTACGCAGGGAGCCCGCTGGTGCGCGGGATGCCACGATCCTGTTCCTTTCTTCTCGGGTGAGTTCGACGACCCCAATTACGATGATGTGAGCGCGAAGTCGAGCCAGGCAGGCATCACCTGCACGGTCTGCCACTCGATCACGAACGTCAACAGCACGCGGGGCAATGCCGACTACACGATCGAAGAACCCCAGCACTATCCGTTTGCCACGAGCAAAAATCCACTCCTCCAGTGGGTCAACAACACGCTCGTGAAAGCCAAGCCGGAGATGCACAAGAAGACCTTCTTGAAGCCGGTGATCAAGGACTCGAAATTCTGCTCAACCTGCCACAAGGTTGGCATTCCCTACGCCCTTAATCACTACAAAGACTTCTTACGAGGGCAGAACCACTACGACACGTTCCTGCTCTCCGGAGTCTCCGGGCACGGAGCGCGTAGTTTCTATTACCCGCCCGAAGCCAAGGGGCAATGTGTCAACTGCCACATGAATTTCGTCGCCTCGTCGGACTTTGGAGCCCGGGACTTTGACGGCAAAGCGGGGCGTGAAATTCACAACCACCTGTTCCTGGGCGCGAACACCGGCCTCGCGACGTTGGTGGGAAATAAGGAAACCGCGGAGGCCCACGCGAAGTTCCTCAAAGACGCCAAGGTACGAGTGGACCTTTTTGCGTTGCGTGACGGCGGAGGAGTTGACGGGGCCTTCCTGGGACCTCTTCGCCCCGACGTTCCCACGCTCAAGCCGGGGCACGAATATCTCGTCGAGACCGTGGTACGAACTCTTGGCTTGGGGCACCCCTTGAGCCAGGGAACGGTGGACTCGAACGAGATCTGGGTGGAGCTGATTGCCAAGGCCGACGGCCGCGTGATCGGGCGTTCGGGAGGTATCAGTGAAGATGGTGTGGTCGATCCCTATGCCCACTTCATCAACGTCTACATGCTGGATCGCGACGGCAATCGCATCGATCGCCGCAATCCCCAGGATATTTTCGTTCCCCTCTACAACAAGCAGATTCCTCCTGGGGCAGGGCAGGTCGTCCACTTCGGGCTCGAAGTCGGGGCGCAGGTGAAGGGCCCCATCACGCTCGAAGCCAGGGTGAACTACAGGAAGTTCGACCGAAAGTACATGGACTACATCTTCGGCAAAGCGAAAGGGCCTGAGCTGCCGGTCACGGTCATGGCCCGCGACTCCGTCCAGCTTCCGGTCGAGGGAGGTCCTTCCGTCAAGAATGAGCCTTCGCCGATCAAGGAAGTCTGGCAGCGATGGAACGACTACGGTATCGGCCTCTTCCTCGAAGGGGCCGATAAAGGAGGGCAGAAGGGAGAGCTGAAACAGGCGGAGCCTATCTTCCAGAAAGTGGCCGAGCTCGGAAAGGCCGACGGCTGGGTCAACCTGGCCCGAGTCTACCTCCGAGAAGGACGCATTCCCGACGCCCTGCAGGTCCTCGAAAAGGCGGCGAATCACAAGCAGCCGGCGGCCCCTTGGGTCATCAACTGGCTCACGGGACAGATCAATGATCGGAACGGGATGCTCGACGAAGCCATCGCGAACTATGAGTCGGTCCTCGCCACGAAGGTGCCCGCTCGCGGGTTCGACTTTAGCTTGGACTACGAAGTGCTCAACGCTCTGGCCACCGCAAGCTATTCTCGTGCTCGTATTGAACCCATCGGCAGCGCGACGCGGAAGGACTTTTTGACGAAGACGATTGCGGCGTATCGCAGGACCATCGCGATCGACAGCGAAAACGTTCCGGCCCATTACGGGCTTGGTCTGGCCTACGGCGATCCCTCGTGGAAGACCGAACCGGCGGTGCCCAAGCCAACGACGGCTCCCGCGGAAGGGAAGACGGTGGAGCGGATCCTGGAACTGTCCGAGGCCGTTGCCGACGCCACCAAACCCGCCGCTACGCGTACCGCTCAGGCATGGGAACTCGTGACGCTGGTCGATCGTCTGATGAAGGAAGCCCCTCCTGCCTTTGGATCGCGGCTCGAGCCGCTTCATAAAGCGGCCGAACGGCTTGGTCCGGTTTGGGAGAATGAGGGAGACGCCGGTCTGCGATTCGTCCTGGCCGAGGCGCTCGAATCGACTCACAAGACCTTGCATAAGCTCTTGAAGCCCGATGAGACCGCGGAAGGACGGGCGATTTCAATCGCTCGCCGGGCAAATCCCGCAGCGGACCAAAATGTCCAATCCATCGTGATTCACCCGTTGCATCGCCCGGGTGCGCCGGGTGTTGACACGGCGACTAAGACGGTGGCCGCCCCCGTTACCGGACGGAGGGAGACTGAAGAATGATCCATCGCATACTCATGACACCCCGCGACGATTCCCAGGTCCCGTCAGCCCCCCTTGCGCGAAGGAGAGGACGATTGTCCGCACACCTCAGAGAAGTCTTCGAGGCATTGAAGAGGGGCTGTTCGGAAAGGAGATCCTTGGTCGCGATCATGATCGTGCTTGGCGCATCGGTATTTTCGGGATGCAACTCGAAAACCGAACAGGCGGTTGTCGCCAAGCCGGTCGCGCCCACGAAGCCTCCCACGGTTAAGGCCGAGACCCTGCCTACCGTGAAGTTCGTAGATATCACCAAGGAGTCCGGACTCTCGTTCGTTCACACAAACGCGGCGATGGGGGAAAAGCTCCTGCCCGAAACCATGGGGTCGGGGGTGGCGTTTTTCGACTATGACGGCGACGGCGACCAGGATCTCTTTTTGGTGAACTCGGCTCCCTGGCCGGGTGGCAAGTCGGAATCGAAACCGACGTCGGTCCTTTACCGCAACGATGGCAAGGGGCGTTTCGAGGATGTGACGAAGCAAGCGGGACTGGACCGCCCGGTGTTCGGAATGGGGGTCGCGGTCGGCGACTACGATAACGACGGCGATTCTGATCTGTATTTGACCGCCGTCGGGGGAGGCGTCCTTTACCGGAACGACGGAGGAAAATTTGTCGATGTGACCGAAGAGGCCAAGGCCAAGGGCTCGGATGGCTGGCTTACGAGCGCTGCGTTTTTTGATTTGGAAAACGACGGCGACCTCGACTTGTTCATTTGCTGCTACGTGGCGTGGTCAGCGGAGATCGACCGGGGACAGAATTTTCAGCTTGCGGGGACGGGGAAGGGGAGGGCTTACGGACCTCCCAACGCGTTCCAGGGGGCGTTTTGCGTCCTCCTACAGAATGACGGTGGGAAGTTCACGGATATCAGTGAGTCCTCGGGAATCCGCGTACGAACACCCGACCTGAAGGTCCCCGTCGCCAAGTCGCTGGGGGTTGCCCCTTACGACGTCGATGGAGACGGCCTGGTGGACCTGGCCATTGCCAACGATACGGTGCCGAACTTCTTCTTCCACAACTTGGGCGGAGGGAAGTTCGAGGAGATGGGGCAGGTGACCGGGATCGCGTTCGACCAGGCGGGTTCGGCCCGGGGCGCGATGGGAATTGACTGGGCCCATTTCAAGAACGACCAGTCCCTCGGCCTGGCGATCGGGAACTTTGCCAATGAGATGACAGCTCTCTATGTCACGGACGAGCCGCCAAGCCTCCAGTTCTCGGATCTGGCGAATCTGTACGGGCTAGGAGCACCCACCCAGCCTCCTCTGAAGTTCGGCCTCTTCTTCTTCGACTACGATCTCGATGGTCGGATGGATCTCCTGTCGACGAACGGGCATCTTGAGAGTGACATCGCCAAGGTGCAGGCGAGCGAGACCTACGAGCAGGCGGCGCAGCTCTTCTGGAATACCGGCCAGCGAGGGCGTGCACTGTTCGCCCTCGTGGGGGCAGAGTCGGCGGGCCCCGACCTCTTCCGGCCGATCGTGGGGCGTGGGAGTGCCTATGCCGACATCGACGGTGACGGCGATCTTGATGTCGTACTCACGGCCAATGGTGGACCTGCTCATCTCTTCCGTAACGATGGGGGAGATAAGAACCATTGGGTTCGTCTGCTCTTGAAGGGGAAGACGTCAAACCGTAGCGGCATCGGCGCCAAGGTGGTACTCAAGACGGGCGAGGTCGAGCAACGGCGGCAGTTGTTCCCGGCCAAGGGCTACTTGTCCTCTGTCGAATTCCCGCTCACTTTCGGCCTTGGGGCTTCGCCGCAGGCCGACTCCGTCACGATTACGTGGCCTTCGGGGACGAAGACGGATCTCGGCAAGCTTGAGGCGGGGCGGGTCTACACGATCGATGAGGCAAGTGGTCTGATCAAGTAGGCTCTGAGCGTATGATCTTCGGCGGCCGGCCTGGGTTTACCCGGAAATTCTCGGGTATCCTCGGCCGGCCGTTTTCCTTTCGCGAGGCGGCGCCTTACCATTTAAGACAGGGTGTTGTCAGTATCTTTGGGGAGTGCTGATACGGCTGAATGTCGGGGATATGACTTTTTTTCTTACAATGTCGAGGATTTTTAACGGGTTCTTGTCGGCATTTCATCAACAATTTCTTCAAAGATTAGGGACTTTTTTCAAAGCGATTTGGAGGCACTTGCCGGTCGACAGGGTGTGTTATAATTGCATCGAACGCGTAGCCCGAACGGAGTTTGGGCCTCTTGTTCCGGACCGACGAGGAGCAAGCCGTTGGCAAATCATGCCCGGTTCTCCGTTGTCGTGCCCGCCTAATATGAGCAACTCCAACGCATGGCATCCATGGAGCGGCGTGCGGGCGGATCTCGGCGACAATGGGACGGTCCGGTCTTGCGAGTACGATTCGATGCGTAGCGGCGTCCTAAAGGGCGCGTCGCGTCGGGTCTGCGCATGACCGCATATCCAACTCGGCGTGCCGCGATTCCGTTCCATTGCGCTCCGCAGTGGGAGGATCGAAGGCGATGCGATCCCTGATATCGTATAAAGCCGCATGGGTTTTTTCGCTTGCCTTGTCTTGGTCGAGTAACTCGGTCGCCTGGTCCACCCCTCCCCAGGACACCTCTCAACCAGCGTCAACCAAGTCGTCAACACCGGCTCCGGCTGATCCCGAAACAGCTCTCCAGCGTGCGCTCGACCTCGAGCGAAAACGAAACTGGTCGGCCGCGATTCACGCGTATGACGAAGCGCTCGAACACTGGCCGAGTCGCGTTGAGTTCAACCATCGGCGTCGCCTCTGCGAGACCCACTACAAACTTACGCGTCGTTACCAGGACCAGAGCTTCCGCAACATTCTGCTGAGGCTCCCCCGTGACAAGGCGCTGGCCCTGTATGACGAGCTGCTGGAGCGCATCCAGACCCACTATGTCGATCCCGTGCCCATCGAGCCGCTCGTGCGACGTGGCCTCGATAACATGGAGGTCGCCTTGCGGGATGCGGAATTCCTGCGGGCCAATAACGTGTCGAATGCCTCGGCGGATCAGATCAATCGGCTCCGCGAGGAGTTGAAGTGGCGGCGTTACAGCCTGTATGCGACGGATCGGGCGGCAGCCAAGTCCGAGGTTCTCGCCGCGTGCACTCTGTCATCGCAGACTCTGCACCTGGCATCCGCGCCGGTCATCCTGGAGTTCGCATTCGCCGCCTGCGACATGTTGGACGACTACACGAGCTACCTCACCCCCGACAAGCTTGAAGATCTCTACGCGATGATTGACGGCAACTTCGTTGGCCTTGGGATCGAGCTCAAGCTCGACACCGAAGGGCTTAGGCTGGTCGGCGTCATTCGTGGTGGTCCCGCGTCGGAAGCCGGCCTGAAGGTTGGCGACCAGATCGCGAAGGTTGATGGGGTGTCGGTTCGTGGCTTGAGCCTTGATGAGGCCGCGGGGCGTTTGCAGGGGGCCGAAGGAACCACCATCGAACTGACGGTGCTGCACGCGAGCGGGAAGGCCGAGATTTATCGGATCGTTCGTCGCCACGTCGAGGTCGATAGTGTCGCCCAGGCCAAGATCATCGACCCAGCGAATGGCATCGCCTACATCCAGCTCACCGGATTCCAGAAGAACTCGACCGAGGAGCTTGAAAACGCGATCTCTCAGCTCAAGCGAGAAGGGATGAAGTCCCTCGTCCTCGATTTGCGAGGCAACCCGGGGGGGCTCTTGAACGTCGCGGTTGAGATCGCCGAGCGGTTTATCGACAAGGGAGTCATCGTCTCCACGCGAGGCCGCGCCCCCGGGCAGACCCAGGTCTACCGCGCCCAGGCGAAGGCCTACTGGACCATGCCCGTCACCGTCCTTATCGATCGTGACAGTGCGAGTGCCAGCGAGATTCTCGCGGGAGCGTTGAAAGACCACAACCGTGCGACGATCCTCGGGCAGAGAAGCTACGGCAAGGGATCGGTGCAAAGCATCTTCTCACTCCGTTCGGCTCCCGCGGGGCTGAAGCTGACGACCGCCAAGTTCTACTCTCCCAAGAATCGGCCCTACAGCGAGCAGGGGGTGGAACCCGATATCCAGGTCCGACTCGACGCGAAGCCCGCCGCCGGCGATGACGGAATCAACAGCGAGCACACCGTGTCCAACGACCAGGTTTTTGGCGACCCTCAGCACGACGCTGTTCTCGATCAGGCACTTCTCTATGCCAAGCGTCGTCTCAATGCTGTTCGATAATGGAAGACGTCCTGCTACCATGGACATGGTCATGCCCTGAATGCGTCCCCCGAAGCGAGGGATCAGGGCAAAAATGGGGACGCCATTTTCTTCGTCGCACGATGGGGCGGTGCTCCGGTTGCAACCCTGAGACTTCTTGGGGAGGCAGAACCAGAGACTCGCCCCATTTGTTCGTATGCAGACATCCCCGCCCTCGGTCAGATCAAAAGGGTCGATGATGAACGAGTTTACCGGCCGGGGACAATCCCGGCTCGAACCCGCGCCGGCCTGGGTCGTTCTTACCGATGCTCCGCTGAAGGGTTTGGCCTTGGCGCGAGAGGCTGGAACCATCCTCGCGTGGGATGAGCGGGATCGCCTCTACCTCTTCGACCTTCTGGGGCAACACCGCTCGGTGAGCCAGGCCCCCGGTTCGCTGATCACGGGCGCGATCAGCGATGATGGGTCACTCATTGCGTTGCTGGGGGCGGGAAGTCGACTCTGGCTGCTCGACGCCGACCTGGGAATCATCGCTGATCGCACGGCTCCTCCTGACGCCCACTGCGTCAGTATCGATCCGCATGGCCGTTACGTCGCGGTGGCAACCCGGCTCAGCCTCACGCAGTTCTTCACGCGGCACGGAAAGCAGGCGGGACGCTTCGAGACGTTGCAGGCACTCTCTCACGTGGTCTTCGTGGCGAATCGCCCGATTCTCATCGGTGCCGCCACCTATGGGATGATCGTCGGCCTGGAACTTAGCCCTGCCGGAGGAGGCTCCCGGCTTGAGGCCGAGGTTCTTTGGCAAGAAGCCCTCATGTCCAATGTAGGAAGGCTCGCCACGACCGGCGACGGCGGCGTGATCCTCGCGAGCTGCTTTACTCACGGGGTTCAGCGCTACGATCTGAAGGGACGTAACGAGGGGGCGTACCATCTGGGGGGAACGGCCTCGCACGCGGTTCCTGACTACGCCGGTCGCGTGTTTGCGGTGACGACGCTCGAGGGGGAACTCGCGGTCTTGAACTCGGGTGGAAACATCCGTTGGAAAACCGTTTTGAGCCGTCCCGCAATCGGTCTCGAGACCGACCCTCTTGGTCGGTTCCTGATCTATGGCCAGGCGACGGGGGAGATCACACGACTTGATCTCTACGCCTCCGAGCGGTCATCCGTCGCGCCGAGCACGCAGGACATCTCGGTGACACCCAGGGCGGGGGGCTCCCCGGTCCGCCCGTCGGACTGGTCCGTGTCAATCGCCTCGAGCGACGAGCAGGCCGAGTCGGCCGTGCTGGCCGTGCTGGATGACCCCGTGCGGGTCGGCTTGATGACCAATACGAACCGGCTTCAGATTTTCACGGGGGAAGGCAAGAATCTGGGGCAGGCGCCGGACATTCTTGGTATGGGGCGGATTTTGAGGACGGGGGGCGGTTGGATTGCCGCCGCCACCGATAAAAATATCGTCCTCTATGACGCCCGTCGTAATACGGCAACCCGGCTCGATCTTAGCCTGGTGGAAGTCACTCACCTGGTTCTTCGACCGGAATCAGTGGGGCTGGCCATCGTTCAGGAGCGCGATCGCCTTGGGCGTGCCACCGTGGGCGGCCGCTGGGTCTGGAAGAAGGAACTTTCCTCCCCCATTGAAGAGCTCGCCGCGGGGCCTGACGGATTGGTGGCGGTGACCACCAATGACGGCCGCCTCGTCATCTTTGATCCTGCCGGGGAGTCGTCGAGCGTCGAGCTGGGCGACGCGACCGATCCCGCGTGTTTGATCGATGCTCCCGATTCCGCGCCGAATTCGGTCGTTTGGCTCTCGCTGGCCCGGCGCGCCCAGGTCTTACGCGGACACGACCGCGGAGGCCGCGTTCTTTGGCAGTTGCCCGTACCCTGGGAAGCCTGGCAGCTTCAAAAACTCGGAGCGTTGGCCCTGATTTCGGCCCCGGATGGCCGGGCTCTGGCCGTCGACGGAGCAGGGCACGTTCGGGCGCAAGGACGAGGTTCGGACACCGTCAATGACGTTTACACCGTAAATACCGCCGGCGAACCCCTCAGAATCTCGCGGCAGGGAGTCCACATCATCTGCTCCGACCTCGCCGGTCGCGTCAAATGGCGGGCCGTTGCCGATGGCTTGCTCGGACCGATCGCCGTGGGACGCGGCGGCGTCGCGGTGCTCATTGGACGGTCGCTAACCTGGTTTGGTGCTCCCTGAGGGGGCGCCTCGTGGCAAAACCGCCTCATGCGCGAGGATTGCTCGTCGTCGCCGTGGGATCGCTGTTATTGGTCGAATGGGTCGAGGTATAACGAGCAGAAACTCGCAAATTCGTGCGGCTTTCCACGACGCCTTCATCCACTCAAACCGTTTGGAAACTGCCGAATCCCTTCCTCACCTGGGGATGATATCGGCTAATTCGGTCGAGTTGATCTGCACACAGTCCGCGGATTAACAAACGCCTTGCAGTCCTTCTCCAGTTGGGCTAATCTATTCTCTTACCTTCTTTACTGGAAATTCTCGAAGTCTTAAGTGCGTTATTATTGACAACTGTTGGGCATTGAAAACAATCGCGAGTGACAGCTCATCGACGTTGTTGAGTTGCTATCCTCGAATGTTTCGAATAGCTTATCCACACGCCCTATAGGCGGGTGAATGACGAGACTACGTCCTTGTGGAGGTCTCGATGTGTCAATGTAGCCCCCCCGCATCAGCCCCGCCTCGTGCCAGCGTTCGCTTGAGCGTACACGACCGCGGCGCTCTCGAAGCACTTCGGCACAAATGGATCGAAAGTGAGAAGGCCGGTCGCGATCTGGGCGAGTCGGCCATTCGCTTTTGGGTCCGGGAGCATTGGAACGGATTTCTGCGAGAGCGCTGGCTCGAGCATCTTCAGGGACGAACCTTCTGGATCGAGCTCGACCATAACGACTTCGGGCTGTTGCAAAGAGCCTTTCAAGACTCTCCCCTGATCGACGAAATTCTCCGTCAATTGAAGACAGGGAAAGAGAATTTGGATATCTTGAATTGGGCTCTTGATGAATCCATCGACATGGAGGAAGTCTTCGAGATTCTCGAAGCGCTTGATATCAACAGCCGCCGTATCGAATGCTTGCTAGCCTCGCGCCTTTCCCACGCCAGTTGATTTCCGCCTTTGCCACTCTAGCTCGTTTCAGGGTCGTCCCTCGCCTCACTCCTTGAGGCTATGGGGGTTGGTGTTCGTTGAGGTTTCAATCAGGTCGACCAGGGTTCGCACAAAGCAGCCCGTGCCTCCGGCGTCTCTCGCGCCTGAGTCGGAATCCGCCCAGCTCGGTCCGGCAATATCGAGGTGAACCCAGGGGGTCTTGCCGACGAATTGCTCGAGGAACTTAGCGGCAGTGCTCGCCCCTCCCCAACGGCCGGCGACGTTTTTCAAGTCGGCCACCTGGCTCTTGAGCCCATCCTTGAAATCGTCATCAAGCGGGAGGCGCCAGGCCCGTTCCCCGGTTCGCTTGCAGGCGGCGAGAACGTCGCTGGCAAAGGAATCGTCGTTGCTAAAGAGCCCGGCGAACTTTGTGCCGAGGGCGACCATGCAGGCCCCCGTCAGTGTGGCCAGGTCGAGGATTCTCGCCGGTGCGGACTCGAGGGCGTAGCTAAGGGCATCGGCCAGGATGAGCCGTCCTTCGGCGTCGGTATTGAGCACCTCGACGGTCTTGCCGTTGCGGATCGTGAGGACGTCACCCAGCTTCATCGCGTTGCCGCCGGTCATGTTTTCCGTCAGCGGAAGGTATCCGATGATATTCACCGGCAATTCCAAGCGTGCCACGGCCTGCATCGTGCCGAGAACGACTGCGGCGCCGGTCATGTCGCTCTTCATGTCTTCCATCGACGCACTGGGCTTGAGCGAAAGGCCGCCGGAATCAAAGGTGACTCCCTTACCAACCAACGCCAAGGTGGGGGCATCTCCTCCCTTGCGATATTCGAGAATCACGAAGGCCGGGGGATTCTCAGAGCCCGCGTTAACGCCGAGCAAGCCGCCGAACTTCTCGTGGCGGATCGTACCGAGATCCCAAACATGAACCGTCAGCCCTGCGCCGGCCCCTGCTTCTTGAGCGAGAGCCGCGAACGTTTGTGGCAGCTTTTCCGACGGAGGAGTATTGGCCAGGTCGCGGGCCAGATTCACCGCTTCACCCACGATTTTGCCGTGCTGAATGGCCTGGGTGAGTTGTTCACTTGAAATATCTTTAGTGGACGCAACGATCAACAAGGTTTCGAAAGCATGCCGGTTCGGCTCGGACTTGCGCAAGCCGGGGCCTCGCGTGCCAACGAGCAGGCCCTCGGTCCAGGCCGAACCAATGGCGGAGATGTCGGCAGACTCCGGAAGAACGGCGGCGACTGTCTCCCTGGGCTTGCTCGCCAATCGCTTGGCGGCCGCGACTCCCGCGGTAAAGGCCCCTCCGGCCGCGAAGCGTTCGCGGCTCCCCAATCCCACAAGAAGCACTCCGCGTTTGGCTCCCGTGTTCGCACCCGGCAGGACTAACGTATCTCCCAGGCCGCCGGAAACGTCCTTGGATTCGATAAGGCGGCTGACCTGGTCTCCCAGAGGAGAACCTGCGACAGCGACGGGGGGCGTCACCTCGTCATCGAAGATCCCCAGGATGAGCCACTCGGCGTCGAGTTCGGAAAGGGAACTGAGGGTTGGCTGAACGTTCATCATGAGACTCGACTTGGGAGAAACGCGATAATTGCCGTTGCGGAAGGGGGTTACTTCCGGGGCTAAACGAGTTTCACATCATCGCAACACCAGCTTGGGGCGCCAAGCCAAGCCGTCTTGCCCCAAATTCGGAGAAACGCTACCATCCCGCGACACTCATCTCTGCCATGCGGAAGAGGCTGGCTTTCCGTAGCCCTCCGCTTACCACCTCGAACTCTACGATTTTCCATCGCGCAGGTTGAATGCCTGTAGCGCGACGGTCGTCACGATGCGTTCGGTAGGGCTGAGGCCAGGACGGTCTCGAAGTAAGGAGTGCCAAGGATGGTCAGGCCTCGTGAACCGCGCCTGCGAGTGTTTCTCGTACTGGCGTTCGCCTCAGTCGGTATCTTGTCCGGCTGCGTTGAGCGACGGTACACGATCCGCTCAAACCCCCCCGGGGCCTCGGTGATCGTGAACGGTGAAGAAATCGGACCGACCCCGGTCTCGCGCAGCTACACCTACTACGGCGATCGCGAAATCACGCTCATGCTGGACGGTTACGAAACCCAGACCGTCATTCAGCCCATGAAGGCCCCTTGGTGGGACAACATGATCACGGAGTTCTTCTCCGAAAATCTCGTTCCCTATCAGATGCGTGATGAGCGTGAATATACCTATCAAATGAAGCCCGCGACCGTTCCCAAGCAAGAAGAGCTAGTGGGACGTGCCCAGGACCTGCGCACGCAGGGCCAAACTCTTCCCGCGCCGCGCCGAGGGGGGATTTTGGGCTTCTTCGGATTCTAAGCACGCCCTATCCAGGGAAAGACGGCCTGGAGGTTGTCGGGGCGCCGCTCCTCGCGCTCAACGATGTGATGAAAGCCGTGGCGGACGTTCGAGGATCGACCCATCGCAGGTGAACGATGACCTCAAGCTCGTGGAGGACCTGGCTTAACCATCGCTCGTTACCAGCGCCCCATGCGCTTCGGCCGGAACGGCAACGCCGTGTGGTCTGGTGCTGGGAGCAGTGCGAACCTCGAACACTGCTCGCGGCGGACCTGAGCATCAATAACGTCAGCGTGGTCGAGCCCTCCTCGGGGAATACCAACGCCGTTTTCACGGTGACGCTCAGCGAGGCGAGTTCTCAACCGGTCACGGTCAACTACAACACCACGGATGGTGTGGCGGTGGCCGGCGCTGACTACACCGCCGAAAGTGGAACCCTGACCTTCGCGCCGGGCACGACGTCCCAGACGGTGTCAATCCCAGTCCTGGGTGGGGAAACGGTGCCCGCGAACGACACCTTCTCCGTCAATCTCAGCAACCCCACCGGGGCGGCGATTGCCCCCAACGGCGGTGTCGGCACAGGGACGATTCTCAGTGCCTCAGCGCTTTCGATCAACGACGTCACGGTTGTCGAAGGAACGAGCGGGACCACGAACGCGGTCTTCACCGTCACTCTGGACCCGCCCAATATCGAAGAGCCCGTCACCGTTGATTACTCCACGCAGGATGGAACCGCCAAGGCCGGCGTCGACTACGAGGCGGTCAGCGGTACGCTCACCTTCGCCCCCGACCAAACCTCGCAGAACATCCTCGTTCCGATCATCAACGGTACCACGTATAAGCCGACGGAGATGTTTTCGGTAAATCTCTCGAACGCGACTAACGCGATCATCGAGAAGGGGCAGGGGACCGGCACGATCGTCGACAGCAACACGCCGGGCTCGATGCAGTTCAGTTCGGCGAATTACAACGTGGCTCCTTCGGACGGCACCGCCACAATCACCGTTACGCGGACCAGCGGTACGGCCAGCGACGTGGGGATTTCCTACGCGACGTCAGGAGGCACGGCGGTCGCGGGAGTGGACTACACCCCCGTGTCGGGAACGCTCGACTTCGCGGCGAACCAGACTTCCAAAACCTTCACGATCCCGATCCTCTCGAACCTCCTGTTGGGAGGAAGCAAGACCGTTGGACTCACCCTGACACAGCCGACGGGAGGAGGAACCCTCGGCTCACAGAGCACGGCGACTCTAACGATCTCGGATCCCAACACGCTGGTGGTCTCGAACACGAACGACAGCGGCGCGGGTAGCCTGCGCCAGGCGATGCTCACCGCCAACGCGAATCCGGGGGGGAAGACCATCACCTTCGATGTCCCCGGAGGCGGCCCATTCACGATCGCTCCCACTTCCGAGCTTCCTCTTCTCACGGTTCCGGTGACGATCGACGGCACGACGCAGCCGGGTTATCAGGGAGCCCCTCTCGTCGAGCTCTCGGGAGCCAATGCCGGTTCTCAGGTGAACGGCCTTTCGATCACGGTCGGCAATACCACGATCAAAGGGCTGGCGATCAATCGTTTCAGCGGCTCGGGCATCCTGCTGCAAGGGGGAGGTTCGAATCAGATCCTGGCCGACGAGATTGGCACCAACGTCTCAGGAACCGCCGCTTTGGGAAATGCTTTTGACGGTATCGCGATCAACGACTCCTCCAACAACATCATCGGTGGCACCAACGCTTCCTCGCGCAACGTGATCTCCGGAAATGGAATCACCGGCGTCCAGGTCACGGGCACGTCCTCCACCGGAAACATCATCGAAGGAAACTACATCGGCACCGATCGCACGGGGCAGAAAGACCTGGGCAACGTCAGCGGGGGAATCTATCTCTTCGGAGTCTCCGGGAACACCGTCGGTGGGTCGGTTACCGGAGCAGGGAACGTCATCTCGGGAAACGACGGTTCCGGCGTTCAGATCACCGGGGCCAGCGCAAGTCAGAACATCATTCAAGGGAATTTGATCGGGACAGATGCTACCGGTGCCAAGGCACTCGGAAACGTGCACGACGGTATCTACGTCGAGAGTGCCCCGAACAACACGATCGGTGGCACCGAGGCGAGCCAGGCGAACGTGATCTCGGGAAATCAGCTCACGGGCATTCGCATCAACGGAACCTCGGCGACCGGTAACCAGGTCGAGGGGAATCGCATCGGCACCGATCAGACCGGTGAGAAGGCCGTTGGCAACACGTATGACGGTATCTTCGTCAACGGCGCGCCGGGCAATACGATCGGCGGGCTCACGACCGGAGCGGGGAACCAGATCTCCGGCAACGGTGGGGTCGGCGTCCAGATCTACAGCACGGCATCGACCGGGAATCTGGTCCAGGGGAACCTGATCGGGACGGATGCGACGGGGCTGCGAGCGTTGGGCAACGTTCATGATGGTGTTTATGTCAACGAAGCTTCGAATAACACGATCGGCGGAACGGCGAACGGCTCGCGGAACATCATTTCCGGAAATCACATCGTAGGCGTACAGCTCTCACCCAGCGGAGCGACCGGCAACGTCATCCAGGGGAACTTCATCGGAACGAACATCAACGGCCGTCCGCAACTGGGAAATGCCTACGGTATCTTCCTGGATGGGGCTACTGGTAACACGATTGGCGGGCCGGGCGCACAGGCCAATCTCGTCGCGGGAAATCGGCAGGCCAACGTGCTCGCCGGCTCCTCGACCATCACGGCCAGCGGCAAAACCTCGGTCCGCGCTGCCGCGACGGCGCTCGCGGTTCAGCAGGCGAATCTCAATACCAGCGGTTCTCAAGTCACCTCGGTTACGCTCAACTTCTCCGCGCCGCTCAATACGGCACGGGCGCAAGATATTAGCAACTATCGCCTGCGGATGACGGGAACCTCGGGACGGTCGGCTCCGCGGAGCGCCACGTCGATCCCCCTTCGGTCGGCGACTTACGACCCGGCTTCCAACTCCGTGACGCTTAACCTGGTGGCACCCTTGAGCCTTGGTGTGTCCTTCCAGCTTCAGGTCAACGGTAAGCCGGGCCGAGGACTAACCGATGCCTCAGGCAATTATTTGAGTGGGCGTAGCTATGTGACGACCCTGAACGACGCCGGTGCAACGAATTCGCAGTCGAGTTGATGATGATGTCGCGTGTCCGGAGGTTATTTTCGGTTGAAGCTGCTCAAGCTGGGGAAGGAGCGTGGTCGTGACGAAAAACGATCGACTCAGAACCCTGACATGGGTCTGCGCGCTCCTCATTCTCGTTCCGGCTCGCGCTGAAGAGCCGGTCGAACCGGAGGCGAGTCTTCCCCCCGTTGTGGAATATCCTCGGGAAGATGTGAGTGTCACGCGATCATCAGCCGTCTCCGATCGTCGCGATGACGATACCGCGGAAAGCGAGGATCAGTCCTCGCATGAACAACCCGCAACGCGAACGCGTTTACCCCGGGCGGTGATCCACGCGCGCATTCCCAAGGCCCTACCACGGCTGCCAGGGAGCCGACGCGCACGCGACGAAGAGGTCCGTCAGGCCCAGGTCCCTGCGCAGCCGGCGCTCCCTCGTCCACGCGCTCCCAGAGCGCCGGTGCCTGGAGATGCGGCGACGAGCGTCCCCCGGGCCCGCCCGGTCCCTTCGCCCAGTGCCGCGTCACCGACGCCCGCTCTCACTCCCGCGCCGACTCCAGCTCCGTCGGTGCCGAGCGCCAACCCTGTAGCCGCCGCCCCCGCGGCTCCCGTGGCGGCCGCCCCCACGAATGACGCGTTTGCCCGCGCTCCCGCCACGGCTCTGGCCAGCGAAGGAACAGGTTCGGGCGCCGCGGACGTCGGTTTCAACTATGCACCAGCCATGTTGGGAGACCAGGCGCCAGCAGCCTTTCATCTGCTCGCGGTCGGTGGCCAACCACCTGTTCCCCAGCCCGCGGTTCCCGGCAAGCCTCCCACGCCGCCGGTCCCCCGATCGCAACATCACGGTTCCGCGAGTGCCTTTCTCCCCTGGGCCCGCGGATTCAAGATCTCCGACAACCAGAGCCCAGTGCCGCAAGATCGAATCTTCTATACATTCGATTATTTCAGCCGCATGAACTACGCCGTCAATCGGGGCATTGGCTCGCCGATCTCCGATATGGAAGCGTATCGTGAGCTCCTCGGCATTGAAAAGACATTTCTCCAGGGGAATGCGTCGATTGGACTACGGCTTCCCATCAATACACTCTGGACCAACAGCGTTGACGCCGCGTTCAAGAATAACAGCACGGCCATGGGTAATATGACCATCTTTTCGAAGTTCGTGCTGCTTCGTAACGCTAGCACGGGCAGCCTCCTATCGGGAGGCCTGGCGGTCACGGTACCCAACGGCCCCACCACCTTTGCCGGCTCTCCGAACGCGTTTGGCTTTCACGACGCCCAGATTCAGCCCTATCTCGGCTATTTGATTCGGCGAAAAGACTGGTTCGTCCAGGGATTCACTGCGATTGATACGCCGACCGATCCCCACGACGTCACGATGTGGTACAACGACGTGGCCGTCGGCTACTACGCTTATCGCAGCCCCGATCGCCGAGCCTTCCTCACGGCGGTCATTCCCACGCTGGAATTGCACCTTAGCGACCCGCTCAATCATCGAGGGGCTTTTCGTCCCAACGATCCGGTGGGAACCCCCGATGTGCTCGACATGACGTTCGGGTCCAGCTTCGTTCTCGGTCAGCGCGTGATTGCCTCGTTCTGCGGTAGCGTTCCTCTGACGGGTCCCCGGCCATTCAACATCGAGGCAATGGCTCTCCTGAATATCTACTACGGTCGCATGGGACCAATTCAGGCGAGTGCTCCGCCGCCGGTTGGCGGCGGTTGAAAGACTCAGGCTGGCCTGACTGGAGTCTGAAGACTCGATTTGAGTCTTTGAAAATCCTCTCGCTCCCGCAGGCCATCGAAGACACGGTCATTGAGCCCATCCGGAGGGCGATAACCCTGGCCAATCGCCCGCTTGAGCCCGGTCATCGCCGCTTCGGCCGTGGCTCGGATCTTCGCCCCCTTCACATCAGCGGCGAGCTGAGGGTCTCGCGCGACCAGAGACGCTGCCAGCGCCTGAAGGCGTGCGGCGCGGTAGAGGGCCTTGGGCTCGTCCGGAAGTGTGACCAGAAGCCCTTCGGCGGCTCGCGCCAATCGCTCGTAGTGTCCTAGATAGCCGAGCATCTTCTCAAGATATTGATAATCGGTCATCAAGTATTGTTGATAATAGGCGTTACGCGTCGCGCCTTTGAATGCCTTCTCCTGATGGAGGATCGCTTCCTGGACGAGCTCAACGGCCTGGGGCACTTGCCCGTTGGCGTCGAGCAGTAAGGCGAGACTGTCGAGGGCAATCGCAACTTCACTTTGATACTCAGGCACCTGAGGATACTCTTGCGCCAGGCTCTGGAGCGTCGCGAGTGAGGTTCGGAAGCCATCCTCCGCGTCGGCCTTGCGATTGGAGTTGGCTTGTACGATCGCGAGCGCCCGTCGGATCTGTGCGGTCTTCAGGCGGAAATCCGGCCGCTTGGGAAAGCGTTCCGCAAGTTGTCCGAGGATACCGAGCGCGGTTCGGAGATGCTGCTCGGCTTCGGCGACGGCGTTCTTCTTGCGCCGGAGGACCATGCCGAGGTTGCTGTTTACGATCGCGAGCTCACTCTGGTAGTCGGGCACGGTCGGGAAAGCGTCAGCGAGTTGTTGGAGCCGGCTGAGAGCTTTGCGATAGGTTGTAGCGGCTTCCTCGAATTGCTGATCGAACTCGAGCGGGGTTCCTAGGTTGCAGAGCGTTCTGGCGAGTTGCCACTGGTAGGCGGCAACTGTGGGAGAACGGTCGGCGAGTTCCTGCTGGATCGCCATGGCCTCGCGGTAGATTTTTTCCGCCGAACGAGGCTCATTGCGCGCGAGCAGGATGCCTTGATTGTTCATGTATCGCGCGAGATCGCTTCGATAACTCGGCCGATCGGGATGCTGTGTGGTGAGCGTTTTTTGCTCGTCGATCGCTTCCTGGTAGGCCATCTCGACTTCCGCACGCGTACCTCCCATGCGGGCGAGGAGGGCGCCCAGGTGGTAGACGGTATTCTTCTCAGCCTCGCGATCGTCGGCCGACTTCGGGTTCTCCTGGACGAGTTGTTTTCGGATGACAAGGGCGGAACGGAATGCGTGCTCCGACTCGCTGAAGCGATTCAGCTTTCGAAGCAAGAGACCGCGGCTGTGCTCGGCCCGGGACAGGTCGCGACGAATTTCGACGTTGTCAGGGTGCGTTTTGCTCAGTGTCTCGAATTCCGCAACGGCCCGGCCAAAACCAAGCTCGGCCTCGGAATAATCACCGAGCATTTCCAGGATGCCCGCAAGCCTGAGGCGGGCCCGCGTGGTCTCCTGGCGCACGGTCAGGTCGTTGGCGCGTTTCTTGAGAAAGGTCTGATAGAAGAGGAGTGCCTGCCCCAACATCCGTTTGCGAACTGGCTCCATCTGGGGAACGTCAGCAAGATCCACTTCACCCAGTTGTGTGAGCATTTGATCGACGGCCGCGCGAGCCAGCAGAAAATTCTCTTCCGTGCGTTGTTGCTCGCGCTTGATGAGCACCGAGCCAATAGCCAAGGCCGTGGTCGCAGCGAGCAACAATGCGGCCGACGATGTCACGAGGGTTTTGTGTCGCTTGGCCCAACGCGCCATCCGGGCTGGGAGGGGTTCACGATAGACCGAAACGGGCTCGTCGGCGAGCCAGTGCTCGATATCGCTCGCCAGGGCTGTCACCGTCGGATATCGCTCCGCGGGCTCTCTGGCCATGGCTTTGAGGCAGATCGCTTCGAGGGGGCGCGGGACGTTGCTCTTGCGGGTACGAGGCGGGATCAGATCCCCTTGGCGGACCTTATCGAGAAGGACCGTGACCTTCTGCGCCTCGAATGCCGTTGTTCCCGTCAGAAGCGTGTAGAGCGTCGCCCCCAGGCTGTAGATGTCGGCGGCGGGCCCGAGGATGTCGAGCCTGCCGTCAGCCTGTTCCGGACTCATGTAGTGAGGAGTACCGATCGCCGTGCCGTAGAGCGTTTCGCTACTGCCGGAAGCGGACATCGGGCGAAGCGGACGCAAGTTGGTAATCTCATCCACATCCGGGCGATCGAGAGCCTTGGCGAGGCCCCAGTCAACCACCAGTGTTTCGCCGAATGACCCCACCATGATATTGGCGGGTTTGATATCGCGATGGATGATCCCCCTCGCGTGGGCATAAGCCATGGCATCGCAAACGTCGATGAATCGGCTGAGCAACTGTCGCAACTCGAGCTCCCGCTCGCCGGGGTCTCGGTGGCTCTTGTCTGCCTCATGGAAGGCCGCGATCGCTTCCTGGAGAGAACTGCCGTGAATGAAGCGCATCGCATAGTAAGGGCGGCCGTCCGCATAACGGCCAAGACCATAGACGGGGACGATGCCGGGGTGCTCAAGCCCCCCGGTCACCTCCGCTTCGAGCAGAAACCTCGACCGGCTCTCAATCCGATCGGCGTGCCGCTCCTGAATCTCCTTCAGGGCGACCTCGCGGCCGAGTTCCTCGTCAAGCGCAACGAAGACCTCGCCGAGTCCGCCCTTGGCGTGAGGACGGAGCATGCGATATCGGCTCGCGGCCGTGTTACGATCGGTGAAAGGCCTCTCCGGAATTGCCAGGTCGGAGAGGCTCCGAGGAAGTTCGGGCGGGTCGCAGGTTACGTCAGGATTCGTTGCGATCGTCCCGGGAAGCCCGGCGCCGTGAGACGCGACTGTGTGGGCCTGAGTCGCATTGGGATCGAGAGCGCGCGGAGAAGAAGCCTGATCGATTGTGGCTTCGATGAGAGGGAGTTGCCGAGCCTCAATTGGGGCTGTTTCCAGGCCGGAATGATCGGCGATGGTCGCTTCGAGCTCGGTTGCGAATGGACGCGTCGCGGCCAGGTCTTCAGGACTGCCGTCATTGCGAGGCGTAGTCATGGTTTCTCAAACGAGAGACCGTGCGGCGAGCCACTCCGTGGCCAAGAACCCCAAGCAATCCAACGCCGAGGAGAATGCCGGCAGAGGGTTCGGGAACGATCACAAACTGAACATCGTCCACGCCGAAGACGTCCCGCTGCATCGAGCTCACGTTACGCTCTTCAAGAGTGATGTCCTGGATGTTGCCACCAGGGTCGGTGAAGCCAAAAAACTGAATGCCCCCCGAAGAAGACCCCGTCAGCGCGATGTCGTGGCTTGAGATCCCGTCGTTGAAAAGTAAGTGCAAGTCGTCGTTGACGTTGCCGACACCCGTCAAATAGAACCCGAACGAGTTGATCGGCGCCTCGAAGTGGAACGTCATCGAGGCCGACGCCACTCCAAGCTGGGGAACGAACTCCAGAAACTGCGAGCCGCCGGGGGTTGTGTTGTACCCGTCGTTGACCGGGTTCGGACTCGCGTTGCTGATACCGAAGGGATAGTTCGGGATCACGGTATGATCGGTGTTCGTCAGCGACAGGGTCACCCCGGGGGCAACCGTCAGGCTGGTGCCCGCGGCAGGTGTGCCGAGTGGTAAACCCTCAAACGTGACCTGGTTCACTGATCCGAACGCTGAAGCACTCGACGCGAAAGAAGCCTGTGCGGCGGTCGAGTTGGGGTCCGCGACTCCGGGCCCCACTCCAGGATCGGAATTCGCAAACTGCGTGATGCCTGCGTGTGCCAAATTACTGAAGCAGAAGAGAACCACGAACACGGCGAGCGCAGGGAGGCGCTGAGCGGATCCAGTCCGGCTCCGACGCTTCGATAGCATATTAGACAGTGATAAATGTTGCATCCTGCATCCATGTTTAACTCATGGAACCAACGAAAACAACACTCCCTATCGTATCCGCGACGGAGCCGACTGACAATCGCTGAATGCATTCTCGCAGGGGCGTCAATGACATTTGCGCAAAGCAAAATCAGGCCGAAATGCTGCTAAAAAAGGGCCTTGGCTCGCGCCGGCGAAGGCATTAAGCAAGAATGTCTTTAACAACGTGCCCCGCCACATCGGTGAGGCGCTCATTGCGCCCCTGGTGGAAGTAGGTAAGCTGTTCGTGGTCGAGACCGAGGAGGTGGAGAATCGTTGCGTGCAGATCGTGAAGATGCACGCGATTGACGGCGGCCTCGAAGCCGAGCTCATCCGTTTCGCCGTAAGCCATGCCTCCTTTGACCCCGGCCCCAGCCAGCCACATGGAAAAGCCGTAGGGGTTGTGATTCCGTCCGGGCTCACCTGGCCCTTCACTGAAAGGCATACGCCCGAACTCTCCTCCCCAGACGATGAGCGTGCTTTCCAGTAGACCACGACGTTCCAGGTCGGTGAGAAGCGCCGCGATCGGCTGGTCAACCTCGGCGGCATGCTTGCCGTGATTGGTTTCGATATTCGTATGGGCGTCCCACGTGTCTTCGAGGTGTCCCCCTCCGGAGTAGAGCTGAACGAACCGAACGCCCCGTTCGACCAAGCGCCGCGCGATCAAGCAATTGCGGCCGAACTCATCCGTGGGTGCTCGGCCGACGCCATATTCTTCGAGCGTCTTCGGGGTTTCCTGACCAAGATCGACCGCTTCAGGAGTTGCGGACTGCATCCGATAAGCAAGCTCGTAGCTATTGATCCTGGCGGCCAACTCCTGGCCGCCAGGCCGTTCATTGAGATGGTTCTGATTGAGTTGCGCGAGGAGATCGAGCTGCTCGCGTTGCGCCTTGCGATCGATGAGTTCAGGGCCGCGAAGATCGAGGATCGGGTCCCCGGTGGGGCGGAAGAGGGTGCCGGAATAGGCCGCGGACATGAAACCGCTCGACCAGTTGGGCTGCCCGCTGATCGGCCCGCCACGCTTGTCGAGGAGGACCACATAGCCCGGCAGGTCCTGGTTCGGCGTACCAAGCCCATATACGGCCCAACTCCCTAAAGAAGGGCGGCCGATGAACGTCTTGCCGGTATTCATCGCCACCAGGGCCGAGCCGTGGGCGTGGCTGTCCGTGTGGCAAGAACGAATCACCGCGAGCTTATCCGCGTGTTCGCGAACCCGTGGGAAATAGTCGGAAATCAAGAGTCCGCTTTGGCCGCCAGGACGGAACTTGCGGAAGGCCGGGGTCAAGTAGCCGACCTTTCGTCCTCCCGAGTTGATGAACTTCTTGTCCGCCGGTAGCGGTTTGCCAGCGTACTTCTCGAGCACGGGCTTGTAGTCGAAGGTATCAACCTGGCTCGGACCTCCGTTCATCATCAGGAAGATGACGCTCTTCGCCTTGGTCGGAAAGTGAGACGATCGCGCTACCAGGGGATTGGACGGCTTCGCGGATTCAGCCGCCTGAAGATGGCGGCCGAAGAATCCATCGGCCGACAGCAGAGACGTCAGCGCAAGTCCCGCGAAGCCGGAACCCATCTCCCAGACGAACTCGCGGCGCGTTCGTCCACAAGGGAAGTGACCAGGCTGCTGAGAGGAGGTCGGCATCGTCGTCCTCATTAGTCGACGTACAGGAATTCATTGGAGTTCATGAGCACATGGCATAGCGAAGCAAGAGCCTGCACCGAAGGATCGACAGCGCGAGGCCGATCCAGGCCGTACTTGCCCATGAGATAGCGTGAAACCGACTGTCGCTCTTCGTCGTTGAGAGCGCGGTCGAAAACGAGCAGTTCGGCCAGGTCTCCCTGCCACCACTCCCCTTGGATATTTCCCTGCTGCCCAATGACGTAGGGGGTCGTAAGTACGCGGTGAGCGAGGGCCTCGGGTTTACGGGAAACCTCGCTCGTATTCCGATAGATGGTGGCGGCCGAAGAACTCGCGACAGCCGAAAGCAAGAAAGGAACCCGCCCCACGTGAGGAGCTCCGGCCGCCGTAAAGTCGTCGCTCAGGCGAACCGAGTCGGCCTCAGTCACGCCGAAGAACACCGAGGTGGTCGAATTACCGGCTGCTCCATTCCAGTTCGAGAAGAGCGTGCGATGCGACTCGGCACCACGGTCGTCCGCCACGGCAAAGATGCTGAATTGCTGTGAGGTGATTACCTGTCCGGCGAGGTCCAGGAAAGTACCGCGATCCCGGAAATGGACGACGGGTTTGCCAAGCTTGGTGCTCTCAATCATTTCGGGACGAGCGGCAGGGTTTTCCTGGGAGGCGTGGTGGTCGAGGCCCGACGAATCTTCCCAGGTTCCAACTCGCCCATTCTCGTCCAGGCTGACCCCTGAGTCGGCCTGGAGGTGAAGCGCGAGCCCCTTTCGGAGGGGCAGGGCGGCGGCAAACGTTTGGGCGTCATGGGAACCTTGTCGAAGGAAGTTCCCCCTCTGTCGCTCCAGGTGCGTGAGAGCCGTGCGGATTTCCAAAGGGCTTGGTTCACGCCGGAGGATGCGTTTCCAGGCCTCCCGCACTCGCGCCGCGGGGTCCGATGCCTCGGCGGCGACTTTTGTTGCCACGATCTCGCTCTGCTGATGAACGAATGTGTTGTTGAGCAAAGCGAGAGCCTGGGGAGCCACGAGCGTAACGTCCCGTTGGCCGCAGGGGAGTGTCGTGTCGGGCATGTCGAAAGCGGTCAAGAGCGGGGGGAGAAGGCCCCGTTTGGTGAAGACATAAATTCCGCGGCGAAGTTGCTCCCCCGGAGGTGAGGGTTTCCAGGCGTTGCTCTTGGTCGAGAGCCCTTCGAGAGCGTCTGCGGAAATATCCGGGAGAAAGCTCGGGCCTCCAACTCTGGTCAGGTCGAGCCGGCCGCTGGCGGCGAGCAGGCCGTCACGCAACGTTTCCGCTTCGAGCCTGCGACGCTCCGCTCGCCACCAGAGGCGATTGCCAGCGTCCGTCTGGTTGTATTCTTCCTGGCGCGGATGCAACGACGATTGTTGGTAGGTGGAAGAGAGCAAGAGTTGCTTGTGTAGTGACTTGGATTTCCAGCCCCCTTCCATCAAGTTGGCGGCGAGCCAATCCAGCAGTTCCGGATGAGTGGGCGGATCCCCTGTAAAGCCGAAGTTGTCGGGAGAGCGCACAAGTCCCTGGCCGAAATGATGCTGCCAGAGCCGGTTGACCCAGACCCGAGCCGTGAGAGGGTTGCGAGAATCGACGGTCCATTTGGCGAGTTGGAGCCGGCGTTGCGTGGTCCTGGACCCTCGGGACGGAGCCGGGAGAGGCTGGTCTAGCGCGGGGACCATGGAGAGTTGGCCCGGCTCGATCACCGGCCCCGGACGGTTGGGATCCCCCTTCTTGAGCAGGTGTAAAGGAGGGACTTCGCGCCCTCGGTCGGTCCAGCCGAAGACATCGTAGCCGAGCGTTTTTTGATCCGGCCCCCCCAAGAGTTCTCTCGGCCCGGGCTCGATGAAACCGGCCCAGAACGCGGACGCCATGCGGTAGTAATCGGTCTGCCGAATCGGGTCGAACTTGTGATCGTGGCAGCGAGCGCATTTGACGGTCATGGCCAGAAAGGCTGTGCTCGTCGCATGGACCATGTCCTCAAGACGCTCATATTTGTATTCTTGCGGATCGTTAGGTTCGTCGTTCCAGGTGCCGAGCCGCAGGAAGCCGGTCGCCACGACGGTCTCTTCCGAGCGGTCCGGCAGTTCGTCGCCCGCCAATTGCTCGAGAACGAATCGATCATAGGGCATGTCTTCATTGAAGGCCCGAATGACCCAATCGCGATACTTCCAGGCCTTCGGTTTGGTCTGGTCCCGTTCGTAGCCGCTGGTTTCGGCATATCGAGCCACGTCCAACCAGAATCGAGCCCAGCGTTCGCCGTAATGGGGTGACGCAAGTAATCGATCGACCAGACGCTCATAGGCGTCCGGAGACTTGTCCGCCACGAACTCTTCGACTTCGTTGAAGCTTGGAGGAAGGCCGAGGAGATCGAAACAGACTCGGCGAATAAGGGTACGCCGGTCCGCCGCCGGGGCGAGCTCCCATCCCTGTTTTTCCAGGCGGGCCGTGATGAAGGCGTCGATCACATTACTGACGCGGTCTGAGGCGCGAACGCTTGGCACGGCGGGGCGCCGTACCGGTTGGAGCGACCACCAATCGCGCCCGCCGTGGACCGCGCTGGTTGCCTCGAAGGGGTCGAGTACCCGCCCTTCAGGCCACGAGACACCTCCGATGATCCACTTGCGAAGCTGTTCGACATCCTTACCCGAGAGAGGACGTGGCTTGCCTTGCTTCTTCGGGGGCATCTCGCCGTCGACGACGCGTTGAATCAGGAGGCTCTCATCGGCGTTTCCCGAGATGACAGCCTCGCCACTGTTCCCGCCGGCCATAAGGCCCGCGCGTGTTGTGAGGTCGAGTCCGCCCGCCTTTTCCGTGGCGTTGTGGCACTCGAGGCATTGGTTATTGAAAATTGGCGCGATGCTTTGCTCGAAACGAGGCCCCGTATCCGCGGCCTGAGAGGCCGAGAGCGGGACCGTAAGGGCAATCGCGGCCCAAGTGCCCGCAATTCGCCACAAGCCGGTGATGAAACGCGACACCCGCAGCCCGCTCGCGAGAGCCTTGATGTCCATACCCTTCCCTCGGTTCTCTTGTCGACCCTCGTTGTCGATCTTGCCAGGCCGAAGAAGCACGGGATCTCTCAATGGTGTCTGACCTGAACCCCACACCCGAGATCGAACTCGCGCCCCTGATAAAACCGTCGCTGGTGTATTTCTAAGGAATCTTAAGCAATTGTGCCAGAAGCACGGCGGGGGAGCCAGTGTCTAAGCTCCAAGATTTGCGAATTGTCAAACAAATCGCAAGTGTCGCTTTATCCTTCGAGGTATCCGTTCAGCGGATCGTGCGTTCGATCGCCTTGTTGTTTATGAGCGTTCTTAGTGTCGGCAGTGATCTGGTGATGAGGTAGGAAACCTGCACACGGAAGGATGCGATGATGAAAGTCGAAGGCCGAGAAACGCTTGAGAAATGGCGGTTTTTTGGCGTTTGAATCCAGGGTTGACCGCCCGGGAGGTTCTGACCATACTGCGGCGATCGATTCAAGGCGGAGTCTTTCGGCTGCACGCGCTGGAGCCGACACCGCCTTCATCACAATGAAGTCAGCCTTGCCCTGGACCCTTTAACGTTATCGGCGTTCCGAAGGGGAAAATCGACTTTTGGGGCGAGCGCTTTTTCCGCGAAGAACAACCGTCAAGGACGACGTCGATCGTTTCACCTCAAGATGAGGGGATGGTCGACTCGAGAAGCAGGACACGGATGGTCATGCACCGACCTGGGCCGGCGGCCATTCTGGTCGCGCTGTTCCCCTTAGCGTTCCCTTGGGTTGCAACAGCCGGAACCCCTGAGTCACTTGCCAAGGCCCGCACGTTCTTGGAACAAAAGAACGGGCGAGCCGCCGTGGAAATTCTCGAGCTCAGCCTGCCGGGAGAAGACTCTCACAAGGCTGAGTTGTTGGGCCTTTTGCGTCGCGCTTACTCCGAAGCCGCCCAGCAGGCGGAGTCGGATGGGAAGACCGACGAAGCGGAGTTGTTTCGCGACAACCTCGAAATCCTCAATCGAAAGCCCCAGGCGTCTTCCGCTCCCTCACCCCCCGCTGCGGAACCTGAGCCGCAGCCTGCGCCCGTGGCTCCCGCGCCGGCGGAAGTAGAGCCGAAGGCGACTCCTCCGGAGCCGTTGCCTCCCGTTGAGGAAAAGACGACTCCCCAGGTCGGTTTAGCTGTCGACAACAGTGAATCGAAACCGGCTGCTCCGCCAGCGCAGAAAGAACCGGATCCCGCACCCGCGCCCCGCGAGCCCCAGCCGACTAAGCCCGTTCGACCCGTTTCCCTGCCGTCGAATCCGGTCAATCAGACTGAAGAGGCCGAAGCTCTTCCGGCCGCGGATTCCGGAGTCTCCGTTGTTGCGGCGGATACGGCGTTCCTGTCCAAGCAATACGACCAGGCAGGAAAGATCTACGGAGCCCTCGATGCTCAGCGGAAGCTTCCCAAGGATCGTCGCGATCACTGGGCCTACTGCCGTTCGGTGGACGTGGTCCGGCGCATCAATGCCAAACCCAAGTCGACACAGGAGTGGGAAAGCATTGACGCGGAGATTCGCCAGATTCAGGCCCTTAGCCCCAAGAACTGGTTCGGCGACTACCTGAGCAGCCGAGCCGCCGAACGCTCCGGGGGGCGACAGACTAGCCGGTCCAACAAGCTGGTTGTACGAGGATCAGCCCCTGAAGACGCACCCGTTGCGGCTCCCACGCCAGTTTCTGCACCTCCGGCGCAGCGAGCTCGCCCCGCTCCTGCCGGGGAGCCCAACAGAGCCGGGGGATCACATGCCGGCGTGCCAAACTGGCAAGTGGTTCAAACCGCGAACTTCCGGGTCTTTCACGTGGATCCCGCCCTGGCGAGCCGAGTCGCCCAGGGTGCGGAGGCCGCCCGCGAGCTGCAGCTCAAACGATGGAGTGGCGCGGCGCCGAAGGCTCCCTGGACGCCACGTTGTGATATCTACATCTTTCCCAGTGCCGGCGTTTTCAGCCGGATGACCGGACAGCCCGAGGATTCTCCCGGCTTCTCGACGATGGGGATGAACGGGGGGCGGATTGTGACCCGGCGCGTGAACCTGCGAGCCGATCACGCGAACATCGTCGCGGCGATCCTGCCTCACGAGGTAACCCACGTTGTGCTGGCCGACCTCTTCCCTCATCAACAAATTCCGCGTTGGGCGGACGAGGGGATGGCCGTGCTTTCAGAGCCTGACTCGGAGCAGATGTTGCGAGCCGCCGACCTTGAGAAGCCTCTGTCGACCGGGCAACTGTTCAAGACCAACGACTTGATGGCCATGGACTACCCGGACGGCAAGTTCTGGAGCTTGTACTACGCCCAGAGCGTCTCTTTGACGCGTTTTCTGGTGGAGCAGGGGACTCACGCCCAGTTCGTTCAGTTCGTTCAGGGAGCGCAACGCAACGGGCTTGAAGGCGAACTTCGCCGTGTCTACAAGATCGAAGGGTTCGAGGATCTGCACACGCGTTGGCTCGACTACGCTCGAACGAAATCAGCCGAACTCACCGCGGAGGGCGGGCCGGCGTCGAAAGGAACGTCCGTTCGACGCTGACCTCGCTGATGAACGGCCTGCAGTGAGACTTGTGTTGCGTCACTTGATGGTGACGACCTGAGGCGCTTGCTGATCGAGTGCCAGCACTTGCCTCACCTCAGGGGGAGGGGCGAGACGGCTCTCCTTGGTCGTCGAGGTCGGTGTCGGCTTGCCGAGGTAGGCCCGAGCACCCAGAACGCCGATGGCCAGAAGAATCAGATAGACCGAGAAGTACCAGAGGCGGCCGTTCCGCACGATTTTCACGAGCCAGATAATCGCCCCGTAGCCAACCGCTCCCGCAACGACCGTCGCGGCGATGGTCTGAGCGATGCGATCGGGGGTTAGAGTCGATCGATCGACATCTTTGAGTTCGAGCACTTCCGCACCCAAAATCGCCGGAATCGCGATCAGAAGGCTGAAACCAACCGCCCAAGACCGAGAGAGCCCGAGTGCGAGAGCCATGGCCACGGTCATGCCGCTTCGGCTCACGCCGGGAAGGGGAGCGAAGGTCTGCGCAACTCCGATCAGAAGGGCGTCGTACCACTTCATCTCGAAGGGGCCCTTTTCGCCGCCGGGGAGCCGGGTTGTCACGAGCAGAACCGCGGCCGTGATGAGAAATCCAATCCCCGAGTAGAGAGGATCCTCAAGGGTCGCCTCGAGGTAATGCTTGAGGAATTTCCAGGGGACCAACGGCAGGATCGTGAGGGCGACGAAGAAGCCGAGCCGAATCAGCGCCGAGCGACGATAGGTAGGGGCGACCTCCTGGGAACCGAGAAGCCCTTTCAGGCCCGTGGCCGCCACCGCGCGATAATAAATCACGATCGCCAGTAGCGTTCCCAGGTGAAGGACCACGTTAAAGAAGAGGTTCTCTTTTCCCGATCGCGCATAGCCATTGATCCATGCGAAGACCTGTTGAGTGATCGTCAGGTGTCCGTCGCTGGAGACCGGGAGAAACTCGGTGAGGCCTTGGACCAAGCCCAGCGCTAACGATTCAATCCATTCCATAGTCGGCCCTTTGGTCGTTTTGTCGAGTCGCACCGGAGCGTCTCGAGACGATCGCGACAGTCGGTGGAAGGTTCAGGAAGGAAACCAGAGTCGGTTGGTGATGCGCTTCGTCAAGCGAAGCGCGGCGAATGAAGGAGTGTCTTCTGAGAATGCTGGATCGGCTGCGAGAAGACGGTTACTCATCTCGAGCCGAGAGCGTACCTAAGGTCACGCGCATCTTCAAGGACGGGGGGCGCTGGGTTTGAGCAGGGCGATGGCACTCATGAGGTAGCCAATGCCGCTGTAAATCGTCAAACCTACGGCCGTCCACGTTAGAAGATCGCGTGCGAAGAGCCAGGGGGGAGAGGGCTGAACTGCCAGAGCAAGAAGCACCGCGCAAATGGACAGGCACTGGAAGAGGGTTTTTAGCTTGCCTGCCATCTTGGCGCCAAACGCCTGTCCTTGCCCTTCGAGATGGCTGCGGAGCCCCTGGATCAGGAGCTCGCGAACGATGATCGTCGTCACCATCCACGGGAAAACGCCCGTTCCGGGAATGGTCACGAGATAAATAAATGCCCCGGAAACGATCACCTTATCGATGAGCGGGTCAAGCTGCCTGCCCAACACCGTGGATTGATTGAGGAGTCGGGCGAAGTAGCCATCCAGGGCATCTGTCGCCGCCGCGATGGCGAAGACGACAAGGGCGGCAAAGTAATGCTCCAACGCGATCAAGGCAAACACGACGAACGACAGCGCGAGACGCGCCATCGTCAACGTGTTGGGGACGTTCCAGAAGCGGGGAGAGGGGGTCTCCCCGATAATCTCAGGGCCGGCGGTATTCATCAGTTCAAAATCGTCAACGAGGACGACGCCGGCTTCTTGCGCGGCTTCGGGCGGGCCCGGCGCCGACGCGGAGGAGCAACCGGAGCCCGGGCGATCAGGTCATAACCTTCCGTCGCCAGGATATTACACGAGACGATGTCCCCAGGCTCGAGCCCGGTTCCTTGTACGTAACAAACGCCGTCGACGTCGGGAGCATCGGCATAAGTTCGGCCAACCCAGAGATTCTCACCCACGAGGGCCGGGCCGTCGATCAAAACGTCGAGGTCGCGCCCGACAAGGCTCTGATTGAACCCGAACGCAATGGGCTGCTGGGCCGCCATAACGCGGTCGCGCCGCTCGTTCTTGACTTCATCCGCGATATGGTTCGGAAGCTTGGCGGCCGGGGTGTCCGGCTCGAAAGAGTAGGGGAAGACCCCCAATCGTTCGAAGCGGGTGGCCTCCACGTATTGCAGCAGCTCCTCGAACTCAGAGTCGGTCTCGCCAGGGAAACCCACGATGAAAGTGGTCCTCAAGACCAGCCCGGGGATCCGGTCGCGGAGACGAGTGATGATCGTTTCGGTCTCGGCTCGTGTGTGCCGCCGATTCATCATCTTGAGCATGCGATCGTTGATATGCTGGAGCGGCATATCAAGGTAGGGAACGATTCGCTTCGAGGAACCGAGGACGTCGTACAACTCGTCCGTGAAGTAATTCGGATAATTGTACAGCACGCGAATCCAGTCAATTTCCTCGATCTGGTCGAGCTCGCGAAGCAGGTCGGCAAGACGAGGGCGGCCGTACAGGTCGACACCGTAATAGGTCATGTCCTGTGCGACGAGGTTCAGCTCTCTCATCCCATCCGCGGCGAGTTCACGAGCCTCTTCAACGACCTTCTCAATAGGCTTTGTGACATGCTTGCCACGCATGTAAGGAATGGCGCAGAAGGTGCAAAGCCGATCGCAGCCTTCAGAGACTTTCAGATAGGCCAGATGCTTGGGAGTGATTCGCAATCGCGCTCGGTCATCCTGAGCCTGGATCGGCGCGGGGCGGAAGACGGTCCGTTGCTCGTGAAGGTCTCCCATGATGCGGTCGGCGACCTTGACGATCTCTTCTCGGCCGAAGACGCCGACGATCTGGTCGACATCGGGCACTTCCTCGAGCAACATTTCCCGCTGTCGTTCGGCGAGGCACCCCGCGACCACCACTCCTTTGAGCTCGCCGGCCTTCTTACGGTCGAGCATCTCGCGGATGACGCCCAGAGACTCCTGACGAGCGGCGTCGATGAAGCCGCAGGTGTTGATAATCACCAGGTCCGCGCGCTTGGCATCCGGGACCAGGACATAACCGTCTTGAGCCAGGAGCCCGAGCATCCGCTCCGAATCCACCAGGTTCTTCGGACACCCGAGGCTGACGAAGGAGAATGTGGCTTTGGTATCGCTCTCGTTACCCATCAATCAATCGCCTTTGGCAAATTCAAAATGACCGCGGATTCCCGGTGATCGCCTATCCAAGAAACCGAAATCCTCGCGAAACGGCCCGCCATCACGGATCTGGGAACCAAGGACCGCGAGGTGAACGGGTCGAGTTCCACCGGCATTCATCCTTCGCATTTCATGCCCGGGCCAAGGACACGATTGTACCCTACGCCAAAAGAATTTGCCCGCCGAAACCCACGGCTGTTTGGAATCCTAAGAAAAGAGCCGGGGCGGCCGCCTAATCCCTCATCAATGCTAAATGAGGTTCGCTGGAAAAAGAGGCTCTTTGGGAAGGCTGGGGCTTGTATTGACTGCGCGGGGAGGCCAGAACCAAGCTTGAGGGTTCACCGCTTTGTGTGTGGCAGGTGAAGCAAGACCACTCTGCCTCAGATCGGTCCCGGGGCCGGTAGAGACATCTTAACGAGGACGTCAAGCCAGCCCAGAGTCGATCCCGGGCTTTCTCCTCACCGGCCCCGCTCATTCAGGAGTCGCTTCGTGGAACCCCTGCCACCGTACTCAGAATTTCCTTGAGATGCGTACGGAGCAGGAAGTGCCCCTCCCCGGGGACCAGGTGCAAAGTCTTCTTGGGAAGCCGGCTGCTTAACCATTCGGCATGGGAGGGAGGAATGACCTGGTCTTTTTCCCCATGCCATAAGTGGACGTCCGTCTCAATCGGCTCGAGCTCGAACCCCCACCAGCCTCCCAGAATGCGATAATCGAGGACGGTCCCCGTGGCTCCGTAGAGCAGGGCCTCGCGAAACGGTCCGACGATCTCCTGAGGCGGAAGTGAACGTACGAGGGATCGATCGGCCGGTGATTTCAACCCTTTCAGAAGTCCCCTCCGCAGGAGCAAAGAGGGCAAGCGGCGTGAGGCGTTCAGGCGGAAAGCCGCGGAGTCGGGAGATCGATCCGCCATGCGAAAGAGCATGCGGTCGAAGGCGAGGCCGAGTTGCTCGGGCGTCCGCGTGCGATCGAACGGAGCAAGCCCCGCGACAATGCCGATGCGAGAGATTCGCTCCCCCAGCATATAGGCACACGCGAGGGCATAAGGACACCCCGCTGACCATGCCAGCAGGGCGAAACGCCCCACGCCGAGATTGTCGGCAATCGCCAGAACGTCGTTCGCCCAATCAACCAGGCGACGGCTTGGTTGAAATTCGGAGGCACCGATGCCTGGGCGATCGACCGCGATCAACCGGATCCCTGCTTGGTCGCAAGCGGCAGAGGCGAAGTCGACGTCGAGTCGACAACTCCTCATGCCATGAAAGTAAAAAACCGGTTCGCCGTCGGAAGGGCCATACACGGTAAAACCAATCCATCGGCCATCCGGCAGCAACATACGGTCGGCGATCTTCATGTAATCCGCAAACCTCTGCTGGTCGTCTTGTAACGATCACCGAAAGCTCGGGAGGCAGCGTTAGCGCGGGGCGCGCTGGTACCGGGCCACGAGCGGCGGGCGGCGATTTTCCCTGGCCGAACAATCGAAGCGCAACATCGAGCCGATTGGATCGTTGGCACACTTACTCACAGTACGGACAAAGGTCCCCGTGTGACCCCGTATCGGTTTGTCGCCTTCAAGTCATGCCAAAGTGTTTTTGCGTCGCGCGCGCCGGTGAGAGCTTCGCGATAGAGTCCGATGGTCCGTTGGACCATCTCAGGGGAGTCGTCAAGAAATTCGATTCGGAGATGGCGAGCTCCCCCCGCAACCAGCCTGGGAAGAGATTCGGCGGCCGTCTGGGGAACCGCGTTAAAGAGGGTGTTTCGGCAGCCCACGTCGGCCTTGAGGGGATGTTCCTTCCCCACGCGGTCGCGGAGCTTCACATCATGCTCATCGCAGGGGCGGCCGCAGTTGGTTTTGTCCGTGCCCGGCGATAAGAAAGCGCAAAAAACACAATGCTCCATATGAAACATTGGAATTTGCTGATGGATGACGATCTCGAGCCAGTCGCGAGGGACCCCGGCGAGCAGATCCGCCAGTTGATCGACGTTGAGGTCGTACGAGGCCGTCACGCGCAAGGCGCCTCGCGACTTCAACAGTTCTACGGTGAGTTCATTTGCGGCATTCATCGAAAAGTCGGCGACGAAGGGGATGGCTCGCTCGATGCAAAAGGCCAACCCTCCAGCGTTGCGGATGAGCAGTCCATCGGGGGCCTGCTTGTCGAGATACTTGAAGAGGTTCCCCTCATACGGTTTCTCGATGCGAGGCGTCGCCAGCAGAATGGAGGCCCCTCCGCGATGCGCAGCCGCAACGGCCTCTTTGTAGCCCTTGATGTCCTGGTAGTCGGCGTAGATCGTTGAAGCGCCCGCGGCGATTGCGGCTTCGATCTGAGCCGTGGAGCGGCAGAGGACCGAGATTTCCGGGGTTGCGGAAGCTTGCTCGCTGGTCAAATGAGCCGCGATCGCCGCGCGAAGAGCCGGCACAACGGGCGCTTCTGCGAGAGCTCGCGAGGGAGGGCGTAACATGTCCGCATCGAGTCGTTCCACGAGCTCGCGGCGCAACGCGTTCAGCAGGCTCTTGGGGACCATCGGACTCCCCTCGAAGTTCGCATGCAAATCGCGAAGCTCGTAATCCGTGGCGCCGAGCCTTCCCAGTTGTTCTCGAAGGAGATCATCGCCGGTCTGGAGCCGCTCGGCTGCGACGAGTGGACTGTCGGACTCCACGCGGGCGGAAGCGCCCGTGGATGTTCGCCCCTCAATTCGAAGGGGTTCCCCCACGACTGCATGGACGGTGAGGTCGAGCAGGGCCTTACGTCGCGACGCTCCCTCGAACGACTTTCGCAAGCGGCGAGTCAACTCTGGGTCATCGGTTTTCCAAACGCGTTGCCCTGGCCGAATCTGGCGAGGGTCGAGGTCATTCTGGCCGAACCGGAGCTCGACAGGGCCGGAGGAGAATTCCCCGGACTCCTCTCGCGCGAAACGCGGGGAAGTCTTGCCTCGATTCGCACGCATCACCTCATAGACCCGGCCCCCTTGTTCGGGAATTCCGCGGGCCTCATCGCCGTCGAAAACGAGGCCATCTCCCGGTTTCACCGGCGCCAGGAGCTCGACCTGAATGCCTCCCGCGGCGATGGATTTCACCTGTCCGAGAAAGATACCTCGTTTCTTGCCATAGTCGCCGCGCACCAAAACTTTGTGATTGTTGCCATCGAGAAACCCGCGGCTGAAGCCTCTCGAGAACGAGAGTTCCATCTCTTGGACGTCGCGAGGCGAAAAGTCGACCGGCCTCCCTTCCCAGGCCTCGTCAATCGCGCGACGGTAGTGGGCTGTGATGTTCGCCACATATTCGGGGGTTTTTAGCCGCCCTTCGATCTTGAGACTGGCCACGCCCAATTCAATCAACTGGGGAATCAGGTCGTATGCGGCGAGATCCTGAGGACTCAGCAGATACTGCGTGGCGCCAAGCTCCTGCGGTTCGCCATCGCATATGATCTGATAAGGCATGCGACAGGCCTGCGCACATTCTCCGCGGTTCGCTGATCGGCCGCCGAGTGCCTCGCTGGTGAGGCATTGCCCCGAGTAGGCGACACAAAGGGCTCCGTGCACAAATACTTCAACGGGGAGCTCAGAGGATTGACGGAGCTTTCCGATCTCGTCCAGAGACAGTTCGCGTGCCAGGATGACACGTGAACAACCAAGTTCGCGAGCCAGCCGTATTCCCTCGTGGCTGGTGATCGACATCTGGGTGGAGGCGTGAATCTCCAGGTCGGGGGTCAAGGCACGGATGAGGCGAGCCAGACCCAGATCCTGAACGATGACGGCGTCTACACCCGCGTCGATGATCTGGCGAAGCGTTTCCTCGATATCATCAAGCTCTGCCGGGAAGACGAGGGTATTGAGCGTGACGTAACCGCGAACCCCGTGGCGATGGAGCAACCCCATGATCTCGCGGAGATCGGTGCCGTCGAAGTTGCTCGCACGGGCCCGCGCATTATGGCGCTGGAGGCCGAAGTAAACGGCGTCGGCGCCGTTTTCGATAGCGGCGACGAGGCATGTCCGGTCGCCGGCAGGCGCGAGGAGTTCCGGCTTCAAACCTGTCTTCGGGAAGGATATACTCGTTTTTTGTTCAATACTTGCCACGCGCCACCTGCTAACAAAACAGCCCAAGGCTCTCTCGAGATTCGTATTGATTATCGTTCCCGAACCCCCAGCCGACAAGGTAAGCCGCTGAACCCACCGACGACTCTCCCCAGTCGCCAATGTGAGCAGTTCGAGGCGCTTGGCTCTTGTCGAATTATTGTTTTACAGTTAGGATGCTCGATGACCTGCCAACTGCCGAGGCTTCTCGCCCGAGAGGCTTTGTCGGCTTTCGGAGTTTCCTGGGAGTTTTGGGTCGATGGATGTGCCTCGTAGAAGAGGCCTGCTCGGACGGCGTTGAGCGAGCGAGTTTCACCGAACCTGAGTTTTGACGTTCTCTGTCCCGGCGACATCGTTCAATCGGATCGTCGACGTTTCGATTAACAAGCGACCTCGCGACGAACGATGCGAGTTGTGGAAGGATGTCTATGCTACGAAAAACGCGTCGTTTGCGTTGGGTCGGTTTGGGACTCATGATCCTCATGGCGTTCGGAGCCTGGATATTGGCCCCTCGCTATGCGGAATGGAGTAAGCAGAGCGCTCGCCCGATCTGGAAGGACCTGCCGCGGGCCGCCGTGCGTCGTTCTGATATCTGGACGTCGGTCACCACGTCCGGCCTGGTGCAGAGCATCGAGCGCACGGTCATCGAGTGCAAGCTACAAACCCTGGACGCCGGAGTCTTTGGCTACAGGATGAGCGCCGGTGGAGGCTCAACGATCTTGAGCGTCATCCCCGAAGGAAGCTCGGTCAAGGAAGGGGATGTGCTTTGCCGTCTCGACTCCTCGGCCTACGAAGAGATTCTGCATCAACAAGAAATGACCGTCCAGCGATGCAAGGCGGACCATTACCAGGCCGGTCTGGATCTCGACGTGGCCCGAGTGGGAGTGACCGAGTTTCGCGATGGCGTTCGCCTTCAATCGCTGAAGGACTTCGACGGGCGGATTGCCATGGCTCGCTCTGAGCTCGAGCGAATTAGCGATCGCCTGCGTTGGACTCAGCATATGCTTGATAAAGGCTATGTGTCCGCGGGCCAGCTTTCGGCTGAGGCCGTCAATGAGAGGCGAGCGGCCTTTTCCTTGGAACAGTCGCAAGGCGCGTCGGAGCTGTATCGGCGCTATGAAGCGCCCCGGATTCTCCATGAGCTGCAGAGCAATGTCATCTCTGCCGAGCTCAATTTGAAATACCAGAGTTCGCGGCTCCAGCGGAACCTGGAGCGGCTTGAGAATATCAAGAAGCAAATTGCCAATTGCACGATCAAGGCACCTCACGATGGTTTCGTGATTTACGCAAGTGATCCAATGCGGCAAGTGCGCATCGAAGAGGGACTCGCGGTTCGGCAGAAGCAGCCCCTCTTCTACCTGCCTGACCTCGCGAAGATGGAGGTCTCGGCCATGCTGCACGAGTCGATCGTGGATAAGGTTCACGATGGCTTGCGTGCTCATATTCGCGTGGAAGGACTGGCCAACCGTCTTCTTGAGGGGCATGTCACCTCGATTGATGCATTGCCCACCCGCCATCCTTTCAGCCAGGTGCCTTATTACCTGGCTCGAGTCATGATCGACTCGCCTCCTCGCGGGCTCCGTCCCGGGATGTCAGCCGAGGTTGAGATCGACACGGCACGCCGTAACCGCGTGTTGACCGTCCCACCCACCGCTGTCGCTGTGGAGGATGGCCATGAGTTTTGTTATGTCGCTGATCAAGAAAACCTCGAACGTCGCGAAGTCACGGTTGGACACCTGAGCCAGGATCAGCTCGAGGTTATGGGAGGGCTTAGCGAAGGGGAAGAGGTCGTTCTCAATCCCTCGACCCTCGACGACAGCCCGGATCGGATGGGCCTAAGCCTCGCCGAACGGGATACGACCGAGGACGAACCCGTTGCCGTGGATACGAGCGCAGCCTCTCAATAGGCCCGTAGAGAAAGCCTGGTTCGTCTCTCCTCCGAAGCGAGAATCTCACCTGCCTGGACTCTCCCTCCCGGTCCGCTGAGAGCGTCATTCCCTCCTCCCTCCGCATGGCCCTTGGATCATTGATCCCAAAGCATCACCCCGATGCCTGATCGCCGCGAACAGTCAATGCAGGGAAGACGGAGGGATTCTCCCTCGTCGACGCATCCTCTGAGAAGCTCACCTGGCCTCTTCACGAACTTGGGAGGAATGATGAGTCGAGAGATTAGCATCTCCGCGGGAAGCCGTCGCGCATTTTTTGGGCAAGTTGGCCGGGGAGTCGTGGGGGCGGCAGCCCTTCATGCGGGAGGCCTGAGCTGGGGCGCGTCGGCCCCGTCCAGGCCCCGAGTGGCGGCGGTGCTTACGGAATTCACCTACCGCAGCCACGGTCACGTCATCCTCGAGAACTTTCTGAACCCTTATCTCTTCAACGGCAAGAAGACCGATCCCCAGGTCGATGTCGTGGGACTCTACATCGATCAATTCCCCGCCAACGACATTGGTCGAGAAATCGCGCGGCAGTGCAAGATTCCGATCTATCCGACCATTGCCGGAGCCCTTTGCCTGGGAGGAAAGAGCCTGGCTGTCGACGCGGTCCTCTCCATCGGCGAACACGGCAACTATCCCGTCAACGTCAAGGGGCAGCGCGAGTATCCTCGCAAGCGTTTTTTTGACGAGATCGTGGCCGTATTCGCTGATAGCGGCCGAGTCGCGCCGGTTTTCAATGATAAACATCTCTCTTATCGATGGGACTGGGCGCTCGAAATGGTGGAAACTGCCCGGCGCATGAAGTTCCCATTCATGGCCGGAAGCTCGGTTCCCCTGGCGCAGCGGCGGCCTCCCTTCGAGCTTGCAAGTGGTGCCGAACTTCGTCACGCGGTTTCCATCCACGGCGGACCAGTGGAGGCTTATGACTATCATGGTCTCGAGGTCCTCCAATCGATGGTGGAAGCACGAAAAGGGGGAGAGGCCGGCGTCAAGGAGGTTCAATTTCTGACGGGAAAGGCTCTTATAGACTTTCTCGACAGTGAGGCCTGGCCACTCGAACTTGCCCAGCTCGCGATGGCGGCTGAGCTCGGCGCAAAGACCCCTCCCGTTCGCGAACTGGTCGCGAACGCTTCGTCCGGCCCTGGGTCACATGGAATTTTGATCCGCTACGTTGATGGATTGAACGCGTTGCTGCTCAAAGTCGGCAATGATGCCACTCGGTGGAATTTCGCCACCAAGGTTGAAGAAGGAGGCCATTCTCAGGGGACCAGCTTCTATGTGGGCCCCTGGAATAATCGCAACCTCTTCAAGGCCCTTGCCCATGCGATTCAGTCGATGTTTGTTACCGGTAAGGTTCCCTATCCGGTCGAACGGACCTTGCTCACCACGGGGATTCTCGACGCGGCCATGGACTCGCGTCTGCGCCACGGTGAAGTGGTCAGCACACCGCAACTCCAGTTTGCCTACCAGCCGACTGACTTTCGTTCGATGCGCGAGATGGGGGCTACCTGGGAAATCATCACCAAGAAGGTCCCTGAGCCGAAGGGGCTCGACCTTTACGGCCTAACCCCACCGAGCTGATTCTCCGGGACACTGAATGGATCAAGGGTGAGACGGCTTGCGGGCGAGCGTTGTGAATCCGCGCACCTTCTCGGCGCTCGTTCCCCGCTCATCGCAGGCGCTTGATCCGATGTGGAGTTCGCGGATCCCCAGGTCGATCAGGTGCTTTGCGTCCGCCTCAGTGATTCGTCCTCCCGCCATGACCACCAGGCGATCACGCGCCTGAGAGGTCAGCCTGGCGAGAAGTTCTGCCCCTTCCGCGGCCGTGGAGCGCTGACCCGAGGTCAACACCCGGGCGACGCCGAGCTCGCATAGAGTCTCTAGCGCTTCCTCGGCGTCGGGGCATTCGTCGAAAGCCTTATGGAAGGTCACGGACAGGGGGTGAGCGAGTTCGATGAGTCGAGCCGTCTGCTCGCGGTTGATCGTTTGGTCGGTCTCCAGGATGCCAAGCACGACGGCCGCCGCCCCCAGAGCCTTGGCGGTTGCGACGTCGTGCTTCATGATCTCGAACTCGACTGCGGAGTAGACGAAGTCTCCACCTCGTGGACGAATGAGTACTTGAACAGGAATTTCCAGCTTGCGGCAGGCCAAGGCAATTGCCCCCGCGCTCGGAGTGATTCCTCCAACTGAGAGATACTCACACAGTTCGACGCGGTCCGCTCCCCCTTCCGCCGCTGCAAGGGCCGATTCGACACCCACTACGCAAATCTCGACGGCGGTCCGCATCAATTCATCGACTCGCTACGAGTCGTCCTTTGCCTGGCTTACCATGAGAATATGCCCTAACACGGGGGCATTCGGCCGGTTCTTCAGCATACCGTGGATTGGCGGGTCTCAGTTTTTTTTCGTTGCAATGCGCGCGAAAGCGGGAGCAGGATAGACTTGAGAGGAGTCGTGGTAAACTGCGTTTTGAGCCCATTCTCTGTCCGCCGGAGCAGGTAGGGGCCCGCCGATTTCTCCGCCGGTCCGCCCCCGTCTGCAAGGCCTCACTTCATCAAGGAGGTCCGCGTGTCCGACACGGCGAGCCTCGACACGCAGGAATTTCCTATCCCGCCCAAGAGACCGTCGGCACTCCCGCCGCTGCCGGGAACGGTGGCCGTCGAATTTGGGGCGCGGTCGCATGTAGGTAAAGTTCGTGACAAGAATGAAGATCATTTCTTGATATCACAGATTGGACGCACGCTAAGAGTGCTCCAGACCAGTTTGCCCCCGGGAGAAGTTCCTGGGGAGATTGAAGAGGCGGCCTACGGGATGGTGGTCGCCGATGGCATGGGAGGCATGGCGGGAGGTGCGCGCGCGAGTCTCCTCGCGATCCGCACCGGGGTGAAGCTGGTTCTCGAGTCTCCGCGCTGGGCTTTGCGGATCGACGAGACCGAAGCAAAGCTCTTGATCGACCGGATGAAAGAATACTTTTTGAAGGTCGACGAGACGTTGATCGAGGAAACGAAAACGAATCCTCGGCTCACCGGGATGGGCACGACCTTGACGGTTGCCTATAGTGCCGGCTCGCACGGTTTTATCGTTCATGCGGGGGATTCCCGGGCATATCTCTTCCGCAACGGCGAGCTGCGCCAATTGACGCGCGACCACACTCTGGCCCAGAACCTTGCGGACGTCGGCGCTATTCCTCAAGGGGACGTCCGCACGCTTCCCACCCGGCATATTCTGACCAACTTCGCGGGCGGTCCGATCCGAGGGATTTCTCCAGAGATCATCACTTTCGAACTCGTCGACGGCGATCGGCTTCTCCTCTGTACGGACGGTCTGACCGGAATGCTCAGAGACGCGAAAATCGCGGAAATTCTGATGCAATACGATCGCCCCGACGACGCCGCGCAGGCCCTGATCGATCATGCGCTCGACAAGGGAGGGAAAGACAACGTGACCGTGATCCTGGCGCAGTATCGCATGGTTCCTCCCCAAGCATCGACGGAACTTGACGTCAACGTTTTTTGATGAAGGGGCTGGAATCGGAGAGCAAACCAGGTTACTTGACACCAGGAGGCAGGTTCTCCGGCGTGCGTGAGAACCGGCTCAAACCGTCCCAGACGGTTCCGGAGGCCTCGCGGATTCGAAAAGAGGCGACGAGGTCGGAGTGACGCCCGCCCGCGAGGCCGTCGGCAAGGAGTGCCGCCCCTTGGGCTGCATGCTTGACCCACGCGCCAGGGAGGGAGGGGAGAGGCATGATGGTTGCGAGCGAAGTGAGAGCCCCATCGACCCACGGCACGATGGTGGGATCGGAAGACAAAGCACCGGAAAGATAAACGCGTTCAAAGGACGTCACGGCTTTGAGGCCCGCGACGTGCTTGCGCAGTGATTCGCGAAAGGCATCCGGCCCTTCTGGCCCCAGGTCGCGCAAACCGCCCCGAAACAGGTCGTTCTTGGTTAAGGAAGCAAACCAATAGGCGGTTTCTCCATCCCAGCTCCCTCCAGAACCCACGCCGATCGGGCCCCGCGTGCCCGCCGCGGCGTCGACCAGTTGGCCATTTTCGACCACCAGAAGCGCCGTGAAGACCGAGCCAACCTCGAGGACGCAGCAGGTGACTTGGTCGAGGGCCAAACCCCGCGACTGGGCGTCGAAGTGGGCGGCGAGAGCAGCCACGGCCACCTTGTCGGCGGTTCCCATATCGATGGTATTGGCCTTCCGGTGCCGCGGGATGCCAGGGAGGTGAACTCCGCCGGGGAGAAAGACGGTCGGCAACCCGGTACTGATCAGGGCGCGAACCCAGGCCCGGAAACCCAGCACCCCTTCGTTCTTGCCCCTCTGGTCGGGACGAACGAGGCTCATCTCATCGAGGTGGGCCTCGGTAAAGTCGGCTCCCGAGACGAGGGGAACACCATAGCCAGAGGGGCCCGCGACGAGATCGACGGGTCCGAAGCCTTGGAGCGTCGTGGTGAGAACCTGGGGATCAGCCGCGAGACGATCGGGAGTGAGCCGAGCCTGGTCCACCACTGCCCCATCCTCGAGAAGGAGGAGGTCGAGGCTGCTTGTACCAGGGTCAGTTCCAATGACTCGGACCACGAATCAACCGAGGCTCTGGCCGAGCGCGAGGATTTCCTCAGCGTCAAGGATCTTGTCCTTGGCCGTGAAGAGTTCCGCGATGGCTTTGCGATGGATTTTCATCTTGGTGCCGCCAACGCCGAGCGCTCCCCAGCAGCGAACCCCGTCTCTCTCGCTTCCCTTGTCCGTTACGGAAATGCCGGAAATTCCCAGAGGGGGAACCGCGTTGAGGTCGATCGCGACTTTGAGGTCAGGGAGCGAGCCACGAATTGCCGAAGGAAGGAGCTCCACCCCCGCCGCGCCGGCGGCCACGACAATCGAGACACCCTCAAGAGCCTGTTGAAGTGCTGTTGCATCAGCCGTGGCAAAAGCCGAGATATGAGCGCCGGTGACCGTCTGTAAGGACTCGGCCGTGGCTTGCGCTCGCTCCAGGCTGCGGGAGCCGACGGCAACCTGAGCGCCGAGCCGAGCCAGTAGCCGGGCCACGCGCTGGCCGACCGGTCCCGTGCCGGCGAGGATCGCCGCGCGAGCACCATGGACCGAGCCGCCGGCCCCCTCCAGGGCCGCAAGGACCGCAGCCGCGGCCGTCGTGTTGCAGCCGTTGGCGTCAAAGAGAACCGAGACGCGGAAGTCGGCGAAAAAGGTCTTCTTCACCGCCTTCAGCAACGCTTCGCCCGCGGCGACGTCAGATCCTCCGATGAAGATGGCCGTCCGCTGCAGGTCGTTGCCTCCTCGCGTGAACAAAGCTCCATAGACCAGGTCGCGCACAGCGTCAGGGAGCACTCCCCCGTGACGGAAGAGGTGGTCGACACCAGCGTCGACCGCCACCACGCCATCGAAGACGCTGGGATGAGGATCAGTATCAAATTGGAGGAGGATGGAGGGCTTCATGGGAGGTCAAGCGGAGAGGGAGAGCGGGGAAGTTTCGATCCAGCATTAAACACACGAACCTCGCTTCGGTTCCACCCAGGCGATCAAGCACCATGGTGAAGAGTTACGAAGCGAGGGCCTGAAATAATGCGGCGGGGGACCAGGTCAAGGCCTCCGTGGACGACCCGATGATCCCCCGAAGTGGAATCATTCCGACCGCATTACCAGGGGTTTTCCTGGGCGGTTGCCCGACGAAATCCCAATCAAGAAGCAAACGGGTGAGTGACCGAATCCTTCTGTGCGGTGATCTCGTCGATGTGAGGCAGGTTCTTCATGGCTCGCTGAATCGAGAGCTTGGTGGCCTCGTAGTTGTACTTGAGGATCTTGGCATTGTCCTCGGCGCCCGGGTGAATGAACACACCACAGACGATGACGAGGTCTTCGGCCTTGTCCTTGGGGATGGTGCCGTCGCCGACGCTGTCAGCCACGGCCTTGGCCACGGCGTACTGAGCGGGGCCGAACATTTGAACGGCCTGCTTCATCCCCTTGATGGTGACCTTCGTGACCAGGACGGTCGCGGGCTTGGCAACCACGTTCGGGGTCAGAACGGCGAGGAGATTGGTGTGACCAGCCGACTGATTCGCCAGCGCATTGGCGAAGGCAGTTCCAACGGGGCCCGTCTTGGTACCGATCAAGAGATCGATGTGGGCGATTTCGTTGCCGTCACCCACCAAGGCTTCGCCAATATTCATGGTCAAGTCGCTGGCCATCGGGTCTGTTCTCCTTGGGTATGGTCGTGATCGAAGGCCGCCGCACGGCCCGTAACCTCGAGAATGCGGGCTCCGGCCGGATCTATGGACCCGAATCATAACAGCCCTAACGTGGACCGCAACCCCCACGCTCGATTGTTAATCAATTGCCAAAAAAAAGGTTGTTATGCCTCCACCAAGCTGATTCAATGACGGCGTCGGCACGACAACTGCGCGCCGAAATTGTCGACGACCCAACAGGTCGTACTTACCTAAATCCGTTCCTGGAGACCGGCAAATGCGTAAGGTATTCCCGCTGCTGGCCGTGGCTGTCCTCTTCTCGGGTCTGACGGTGGCTTTCGCCGCCGAAGAGATCACGATCACGGGCGATGCCGTCTGCGCGAAGTGCGCTCTGAAGGAAACCAAGACCTGCCAGAACACGATCACCGTCGAGAAGGACGGCAAGAAGACCACCTACTACCTCGCGGACAACAAGGTCAGCAAGACCGCCCACGGCGGCCTGAAGATCTGCTCCGCCGCCAAGGATGAGCCGGTCAAGGTCAAGGCGACCGGCACCGTTGAAGAGAAGGACGGCAAGAAGGTCTTCACCGCCACCAAGGTCGAAGCCGCTGAGTAATTCCCTCCGCGCCCGATCCTGGGGCCTGAGCTGATTCGCACCACCGAATGCTCCCGAGGGGCGACCCCATGGAGCATTCGGCACCGGTCTTGCCAATATCTCTTCATGCTCTTGATTGCTGGGGCAACCGCTCGCGCCGCCGCCTTTTCCGCACTCCGTGCGGGATTGATTCCCTTCTGCATCGACCTTTTCGCCGATCTCGACCTCTCCGCCGTCTGTCCCGTCCACCCCATTCCTCGACCTGACTACCCGTCGCGCATTCCGACGATTGCCGACCGATTTGCGGCCGGACCGTGGCTCTATACCGGAGGGCTCGAGAATGAGCCCGAGCTCGTCGCCAATCTGAGCGCGCGACGAACGCTTTGGGGCAATGATGCGAAAGTCCTCAGGCAAGCACGTGATCCTCAAAGGGTTCGCTCGAGCCTGGTCGAACAGAACATTCCCGCCCTCCGTGTGGCCTTGTCCCCAGACGATTTGCCATGCGATGGAACATGGCTCGTGAAGCCGCTAAGCTCCGCGGGAGGAGAGGAGATTCACGTGCTCGACGACTCCTGGCCGGGCGCGCAACGCCCTTCGTACTTCCAGGAGAGGGTATCAGGACCGAGCTTCGCCGCGATCTTCGTCGCCGCGGACTCGCAATGCACGCTTCGGGGCGTAACTCAACAGTTGATCGGGCGGCCCGATGCCGAGTTCGCTTACGTGGGAAGCCTTGGTCCCTGCGCGCTAGGTGACGTCGTCTCGGCCCAGCTTCAGAGCATCGGAGACTCCTTCTGGCAGTCGCTAGGCTTGAGGGGGCTCTTTGGAGTCGACTTCATCCTTCACAGGAATACGGTCTGGCCTGTCGAGATCAATCCCAGGTACACCGCATCGGTGGAAGTTCTCGAACTCGCCTACGGCCACTCCCTGATGGACGAGCACCGGCGTGTCTTTGACCCACTCCCCACCGTCGCGAATGTTGTTCCCCCTCTTCCTCGTTGGGAGTTCGTTGGTAAGCGGGTGCTCTTTGCGACAGCACCGCTCCAGTTTCCAGGGATCGATCGGGATCTTCTTCCGCCGAACTTCGACCCGCGCGAGTTTCCAGTGGTGGCGGATGTGCCATACCCGGGCACGCTCATCGAGAAGGGGGAGCCGATAATGACGGTCTTCGCTCGAGGATCAAGCTTCAACGACTGCGAGGCTCAGCTTGAACGTAGCCTCGACGTCTGGCGACGAAGGCTCCTGCTCTGAAAGAGGGAGCGGAATCTGACCTGGGACAATTCTTCGCTCCGAGCGGTCATGAGGCGAGAGCTTCATTCTTCTCCGTCAGCCCAACACGCCTTGCGTCTATACCAGGACGACAGATCAAACGGGGTTGCAGCCCCTTTGCGTCTTTCTATAATTTCAATGTGTTCTGAAAGTCCGAACCGAAAGCAATTGTCCGGCGCCGCGATGGAGCCAAACGACCGTACGTTTGGCGCCGCGTGACTCCGATAGACGCTTGCGGAGGCTTATGGGATGGGCACTCCGGTTCGCGTTGGGGCGGTCAGCTATCTGAACGCGAAGCCCCTCTACCATCGCCTGACCGAGTTGGCGCCTGACGTCGATCTGGTGATGGACGTTCCGAGTCAGCTTGCCGAGCGGCTGAGCCGGGCGGAGTTGGATGTCGCGCTGATTCCCTCGGTGGAATACTTGCGAGGGGCGGCTCGGGGCTATGAGATCCTCCCCGGTTTCGCGATCGCCGCGCGCGGCGCGGTGCTCAGCGTCAAGCTGTTCAGTCATGTCCCGTTCGATCGTATTGAGAGGCTCGCGCTCGATGCCGGTTCGCGCACCAGCCAGGCGCTGGTCCAGGTCTGGCTCGATGCCTGCCATGGTGTCCGTCCTTCCGTGATTGAGCCGTTGCCCCTGGGTACCCCCGTTCAGGAGAGCACGGCGGATGCGGTTCTCGTGATCGGCGACCGGGCAATGAAGGTGGCCGATGACTTGTTTCATGCGGTCGCGGACATGGGGCAGGCCTGGAAGACGCTCACGGGCCTACCCTTTGTTTTTGCGCTTTGGGTCGTCAGGGCCGGGGCCGAATTGGGCGACCTGCCGCTGATCCTCGAACGTTGCAAGGCCGAGGGACTTACGCAGGCGGCCGACTTGGCCGCGATCCATGGTCCAAGGCTCGGTTTAGACGTCACGACTTGTTACGATTATCTGACTCGGGTCCTCTCATACGACTTGGGTGAGCCGGAGATCGCTGGACTTCGTCGCTTTGCCGCGATGGCGGCCAGACTCGACCTCGCACCAGAAGGAGTTGAACTTGTCTTCCACCGTCGCCGCGATCTTGCAGCGCGTCGTTGAAGGGGAACGCCTTTCATTCGACGATGGAGTCACTCTGCTGCGTTCGGCGGATCTGCTCACGCTGGGTCGCGCTGCCGACGCCGTTTGCCGCCGACTGCATCCCGAGCCCTACCGCACTTATAATATCGATCGAAACATCAATTATACGAACGTTTGTACGGCCGTTTGCGACTTCTGCGCTTTCTACCGCAAGGTCAACGACTCTGACGCTTACGTCCTCGATCGGGACGTGTTGCTCGAGAAGATTCGCGAAACCGTCGCTCTTGGGGGCGACCAGATCCTGATGCAAGGGGGACTTCACCCACACCTCAAGATGGAGTGGTACGAGGATCTGCTTCAGGATATCAAGTCACACTTCCCTCAAGTGAATATCCACGGCTTCAGCCCGCCTGAGATCCACCACTTCACGAAGGTGACCAAGCTTCCGCTCAAGACGGTCTTGGAGCGGCTTAAGGCCGCGGGTTTGGGGAGCCTTCCCGGAGGCGGAGGAGAGATCCTCGTCGACCGGGTCCGCAAGGCGATGACCCGTGGCAAGGTGATGACTGATGACTGGCTGAACGTGCATCGGGTCTGGCATGAGCTTGGGGGCCGCTCCACGGCGACCATGATGTTCGGCCACATCGAGACTCTCGAAGAGCGAATTGAGCACCTTGAACGTGTTCGGCAGCTTCAGGATGAAACGGGGGGACTCACCGCGTTCATCTCCTGGACCTTCCAGCCCGAGCATACCGACATGGCCGACGTGCCGGCTGCCGGCTCGTTTGAATACCTGCGCACGCAGGCTTTGTCGCGCCTCTATCTCGACAACGTTCCCAACATTCAATCCTCCTGGGTCACTCAAGGCCCCAAGATCGGCCAGCTCGCTCTCTACTTCGGCGCCAACGACATGGGCAGTCTCATGATCGAAGAGAATGTCGTGGCGTCGGCCGGCACCGTGTACTACCTCTCGCTCGAAGAAATTCGGCGCGCGATTCGGGAGTCGGGCTTCATTCCCCGGCAGCGTAACGTTTTCTACGAGTACATTGATGAGGATGTGAGAGAGTCGTCCCTCGCCCTGTCGGCCGGCTGATCTTTCGTCGACTGCCAGGAAATCGGCGCGAGTGCCGTCGCCTGCCACCGAGAGGGGCGGCGGCAATGAGCGGAGGTGGGCTTCCCGAGTTTTCCCCGGGCTCGGGGTTGCGTACGAGAGTGCGCTGCTCGATGATGAATGTCCTAGTAGCGGGATGTTACCGCGACCTTTTCTGGTCCGAGCGAAAGACGGCCTCTCTCCCATTGCCTCGAGTCGTCGCGTGATCCACGTCGAGAATCTGCAAAAATCCTTCCTTGACTACCAGCGCGGCTGGGTGTCGGCCGTGAGCGGTGTGAGCTTCGAGTGCCATCCGGGGGCGATTTATGGTTTGCTCGGCCCCAACGGCGCGGGCAAAACCACCACGCTCCGGATCTTGAGCACCGTGCTTCGACCCACGGCCGGTCGAGCGGTTGTCGCTGGCTTCGATGTGGTGACACAGCCCGAAGCGGTCCGCGCGCACATCGGCTACATGTCGGCCAGCACGGCGATCTACGACCGGATGACCGCGTGGGAGCTCGTCGAGTATTTCGGCAGCCTCTACGGGCTCGGGCGAGACCGGCTACGTGAACGCATGGAGACGATCTTCGACTGGCTGCAAATGAACGACTTCCGCGACGTCCTCGGCTCGAAGATGTCGACGGGTATGAAGCAGAAGGTTTCGATCGCCAGGACGATTGTTCACGATCCTCCCGTCTTGATCTTCGACGAGCCAACGTCGGGCCTCGACGTCATCGTCGCGCGTAACGTCTTGCAGAAGATCGCCGAGCTTCGTGATCAGGGGAAAACGATCGTTTTCTCGACGCACTCGATGCACGAAGTGGAGAAGCTCTGCTCCAGGGTTGCCATCATCCACAAGGGGCGGGTTCAGGCCGAGGGGGAGCCCGCTGCGCTGCTGGAACAATTCGGCCAACCCGACCTTGAGGAACTCTTCTTTCACCTGGTTGAACGCGCCACCCCCGTTCCGACGGCTTCACCCGACCAGCTTCAGACATCCTGGGATGGCTGATCACATGCGAAGGGTTGAGAAACCTGGGGTTGTGTCGATCGTTAAGCGATAAGAGGTCTTGGATTCATGCGCTGGTCGAACGTCTTCTTGATTTTCCGCCGCGAAGTCCGCGACCAGGCCCGCGATCGTCGCACCCTGTTCATGATTTTCTTACTGCCGATTCTGCTTTATCCGATCCTCGGGATTGGGATGATCCAGTTTTCGGCGGCGTTCGCGCAAAAGCCCCGAACGGTGCTGGTGATTGGCGCCGAGAACTTACCCGCCGAGCCTCCGCTTCTCGGCAAGGCCCGCACTTCGTTCGATCCCTCACTCTTCGATAATCCAGACGAAGCGCTGCGGCTTCACGTTCGTCTAGAGAAGGCTGAGGGGCGTTGGCTTGACCTCGCTCAGCGCAAGAATGTGGTACGCGCCGGAGAGGCTGACGCCGTGGTCTCGATTCCGGCGGACCTGGTCTCTCGTTTAGATCGGTCTGATTCCGAAGCGGTTCCGATCGTCTATGACAGCACCGACGAAACCAGCCAGGTGACCCAACTTCGCCTCAAGGAGCTTCTCGCGCGGTGGAAGGACAAGATCGTTTCGATCCGGCTCCAACGTGACGCAAAACCCTCCAGCTACGTTGAGCCGATCACCATCAATTCAGAAGACGCGGCCACCATTGCCGAAGTGGGTGGCAGTGTGTGGGCCCGGCTTTTCCCGTTCCTGTTGGTGATGATGTCCCTCACCGGAGCGTTCTACCCCGCCATCGACCTTTGCGCGGGGGAGAAAGAGCGGGGCACGATGGAGACCCTTCTGATCAGCCCGGCGTCTCGTGCCGAGATCGTGATCGGGAAGTTCTTGACCGTCGTGCTCGCCAGCATGCTTACCGCCCTCCTGAATTTGGTGAGCATGGGGCTGACGGGGCTGCAACTGGCCAGTCAGATTGGATCGATGTCGGCGGCCAACCCGAACAGGATGGCCGCGGTCATCGCCCCGCCGACCTTCACGGCGGCGTTCTGGATGTTCCTCCTGCTGATTCCCCTCTCGGTCTTCTTCAGCGCTCTCTGCCTTTCGCTGGCGGTCATGGCCAAGAGCATGAAGGAGGGGCAGTATTACATGACCCCTCTCTACCTCATCTGCATTCCGCTGGTTTTCCTGACCCTGATGCCGGGCATCGAGCTGAACCTTTTCTATAGCCTTGTGCCGATTTCAGGAGCATGCTTGCTTCTGCGAACGTTGATTCTTGGGGACTACAACGTCGCGTTGCGGTATTTCGTGCCGGTCTTGGTGCCTACCGTGATTTACGGTGCGCTGGCTCTGCGCTGGGCGATCGCGCAATTCCAGCGAGAAGACGTACTCTTCCGAGAAGGGGAACGGTTCGATTTGAAGAGCTGGTTCCGGCACCTTCTGCGTGACAAGGGACCGTTGCCGACTCCTGGTCAGGCTCTGCTCTGCTTCTTGCTGATGTTGTCGCTCGCCTGGTTTCTCATGCAACTCCTCAGCTCCACCGGTTCGACCGTGAGCATGGTGATTGGTCAGGTCGCGTTTATATTGCTTCCCCCTTTGGTGATGGCCTTTGTTTTGACGTCGTCGCCGCGGCGGACCTTGCGGTTGTATTGGCCGAGTGCTCGCTATCTCGGTTTGGGGGCGGCTTTGGCGTTCTCCCTCCATCCTTTGGAAAGCGAATTGCGGCCCATCATCGAGGGACTCTTTCCCATCTCGGAGCAGGTCAAGACGATTCTGGCTCAGATGATGGGCCACCTGCCGAACCTGGCCACGGCCGTCTTCGTGTTCGCGTTCATTCCGGCCATCTGCGAGGAGTTCGCATTCCGAGGCTTCATTCTCGCGGGACTCGAGAATGGGCAGAGCACACGAACGGCCATCATTGGTTCCGCAATTCTGTTCGGCTTTCTCCACGTGCTGCTGAGTCTCTTCCAGCAACTTTTCAATGCCACCTTCCTGGGACTTATCCTGGGGTTGCTTGCCCTAAGAAGTGGTAGCATCCTGCCGGGGATTTTGTTCCACTTTCTCCACAATGGAATGGCCGTCACCTTCGGCCAATGGATCGAACGAAGCCAAGGCAAGGGGCTCGTCACCTGGTTTTGCCGCGATCCGGAGCATCAACTCTACTATCCGTGGATCGTCGTTTTCAGCGTTCTGGTGTCGAGCTATTTGCTCTGGATTCTGATACGCGAAAGAAGCCAGGTGTCGATCTCGAAGGTGAAAGCCGCGGTGGATTCTCTCGACGTGACAGGCGTGCCGAGCTGAAGATTGGGGAGCTGTTTGCTCTCCCTCTTTTCGTCCAACAACCCTGGTCCTTCGCATGCGATCGTCAACGCAGACCCTCTCCGCACGCTATATCTTCCCCGTGGAGGGGGAGCCGATCTCCGATGGTTGTATCACGATCTCGGATGGGCGGATTGCGTGGGTTGGCTCAGCCTCGGAGCGGAGCGCCGACCTTGATCTGGGGAACGTCGCCATCCTTCCTGGGTTTGTCAACACCCACACGCATCTCGAACTTTCTTCGTTGCCGCCTGACGTTGAGAAGGACCAAGAAGGGGCGGAGGACGAGGTCAAATGGCTTCGTCGGGTCATATCGCAGCGCAGAGACGGTTCGCCCGAGACCTTGAAGGCGGCGGTCACGCGCAACCTCCAGGAAAGTGTCGCGGCGGGGACGACCACCCTTGCCGACACCACGACTGCAGGCTTGAGCTGGAAGCCCATTTCCGAGGCCCCCGTTCGGGCGGTCGTCTTCGCGGAATTGATTGGTCTACGGCGGTTCCGTGGGCTCCAGACCAGCGAAGAGGCGTGGGAGTGGTTGAGCTCGATCACTCCAGAAGACCAGGTGATCGCTAATGCCCGTCCCGGGCTGAGCCCGCATGCGCCCTACAGCACCGCCGGCTGGCTTTATCACAAGGCCGCCTTGAGTCACCTGCCGCTTTCCACACACCTCGCGGAGATGCCGGAGGAGCTCGAACTGCTCGAGCACAGAAGCGGGCCCCTTCGTCAGTTCCTCGAAGAGCTCGGCGCCTGGGATGATGACTGGGAACCCATCGGTGAGCGTCCCGGTGAATATGTTCGCAAGGGAGAACTGCGGCAGGCAGACTGGCTGATCGCGCATGGAACGTACTTCGATCCGTCGGAGTTCTGGCAGTTACGCCCGGAGGCCGCCCCGAACGGCCATCGAGTGGCGGTGGCCTACTGCCCAAGAACTCATGCGCGTTTCGGCCATGCTCCTCACCCCTTTCAAGCCATGCTCGAACGGGGCGTTGTCGTTTGTCTGGGTACCGATAGTCTCGCCTCGAATCCAAGTTTGAGCATTCTTGACGAGATACGCTTCCTTCATCAACGGGATCCGTCGCTGGGTGGCCCGTTGCTTCTGACGATGGCAACTCTCTTTGGAGCCTGGGCGCTCCGGGCGGAAAACCGCACTGGGAGCCTCAAGCTGGGCAAATCGGCCGACCTCGCCATCGTTTCTCTCCCCGCGAGAGAATCGTCTGATCCTCACCTGCTGCTCCTCGAGTCCGACCTGCCCGTTCGGGCCACGATGTTTGAGGGGCGATTCGTCGCGGGTCCATGGAGTACGGCCAAGACTCGCTGAGCCCCGTGTCACGGGGACTCAGCGATGGAGTAGGGGAGTGAGAGAAGGGCCGGCGCCTCCTAGGAAGCGGGCGTGGCGACAGGCGCGGCCGATTCAGAACCCGGCTCGACTGCGGTTGGCGTCGTGGGCTTGGGGAGCGCGGCTTCGTCCACCGCGACCTGATGCAAGTCTGTGCCGTCCACGCTTCGGCGCAAGAGCAGATAAATCAGAGAAGTGGACGTCCAGAAGTAAACATAAATCCAGCCGTGAAGAAGAAGCCCCACGGCCGAGAGCCAGAAGCTATGAAGGCCGCTCCCCCCTGATCCCGCATCAGCGCTCGTCTGACCAAGGAGGCTGTTCAGGAGCGGGCCTGGCGCAGTGAAGGTCAGGCTCCAGTGGCTTAGGTGCAGCACGAGCTGCGTGAAGACCTCAACGAAGAAAAGGCCGACGCATCCGATGAGCCAGGCGATCACGAGGTACGCCGCGTAACGCCCGGGGCGCTGGTGTACGTAGGCGTATGAGCGACTCAGGGCGTCGAAACCGTCTTCCGCTTCCGCGGCGACGGTGGCGTGGATTAGAGGCCAGGCCACGGCCAACGCTCCGAGGATGAACGCCAGGAAGAGCCCCCCAAGAAGCGGCACGAAGAAGAGCAGGCCCCCCAGGGTGGTGCCAATGGGATCCGGAAGCCGGTAAACCAATCCGAACAAGGCAACGGAACCGGCGACGAGGGCCACCCCTAAGAAGGGGCACAAGGGGCTGATCGCCAAGGTCAAGCCGTGGACCATAGCAAACTTCAGCGCCTTGACGAAACTAATGTGCTCACCGCGCGCGGCCTGAAGAAGGGCGATCCGGCTGATCGCCCCTCCGAAAATCCCCCAAACGACAATCGCCCAGATCGCGGCCAGACCGGCGTGAAGAAAATCCACGGTCCGGGCGTTGAGCGAGAAGACCGCAAAGAACGGCTGCAAAATGGTCTGAGCGGGTTCCGCCAATTTCACCGGAATCGGACCGAGCCCGGGGGCGAACAGGCTGAACGTCTCAGGAGAGACGGATTGACTCGGCCGCCAGGCCCGGGGGGGTACGTAGCTTGAACCAGGCAGGAGCCGGCCCAGGACACCCCACCCCAGGTTGAGGACAATCAGTCCCAGAGCCGCCAGGATCAGTTTGCGGCCGTCGATCGACAGGCCGACGGCTCGAAAGAGCCGGGTCCAAGGCAAGAGCCGGCTCCATGAAATCTCGTCCGTGAAGCTTGCTTCAAGAGCCATGACTCATCTCCTCCTTGAGCTGGGTCAGGGAACAACGCAGGTGATAATCTCGGCCTCGCCATGGGGCACCAACTCGCAGGCGCCGATCGCGGCCGGCAGGAGGACCGTTTCGCCGTAACCGAGCGCGGTTCGCTCTCCTCGGTAAACGACGTCGGCCGATCCCTTCAAGCCGAGCAGGATCGTGAACCGCTCTCCGTCGCCGACATGGGTAGCACCCGTCAGGCGGAGGCGGGCTAGTGAGAAATAGGGGCAATGCGAGAGTTGTTCACGCGTGCCCCCTTCGATGGGTTCGGGAGACGCTTTCAGAGGCTCGACGGGGCCTGCCTCGAAGTTGGTGGACTCGAGAGCCTCGGAAAGATGAAGCTGTCGCGGCTGCCCGTCGGGACCAACGCGCCCCCAGTCGTGGACTCGAAAGGTTGCGTCCGACATCTGCTGAATCTCTGCAAGCAAGACCCCAGCGCCGATCGCGTGCATCGTTCCCGCGGGGATCATGATGCAATCGCCGGGCTTGGCCTCGAACTTGTGGAGCAACGGCTCGACATCGCCACTCTCGAGTGCCTTCGCGAAGTCGTCTCGCGTCACCCCCGCGCAAAGCCCAGCGTAGATCAGGCTACCCGGCTCCGTGTGCATGACGACCCACGTCTCGGTCTTGCCGTTGTCATTGGCAAGGCGCTGCCCCAGGGTGTCGTCGGGATGAACCTGAACCGACAGGACCTGCTGAGCGTCGATATACTTCACGAGCAATGGAAATTGATCGCGCTGGCCGATCGCGGTGCCCAGCACTTCCGGACCTCGCTGGCGAATCAGGTCGCGGAGCGAAGCTCCTTTGAGGGGCCCTTCCGAAACCTGACTGACGTCATTGCGATGGTCGGAGAGCTCCCAGCTTTCGGCGTAACGCGTTCCCGAACCCAGTGACTTATTGAGGACTGTCCCGAGGCGGCGCCCTCCCCAGATCAACTCTTTGATGATCGGCTCAAAACGGAGGGGATAGAGCGACTCCGAAGGCATAAAAGGGTCCTGGGAAAGCGGAAAGCCGTGATGATCGCCTGTAAGAGGTCTCTTTGTAACGCCATGGGAGCGGCGATGTCCACCCGATTCGAACAACAAGCGGGTCCGCCAGAGAAAGTTCTACCTGGTAGACAACTCCCTTCCTGTGCTAGATTATTAGCCAGGAACGCTCCCGCCTGAACGGCCGTCCCCGAGAGGCCGAGGGCGGTGCCGCATCAAAAGGGTCCCGGCTTCGGGAACGGCCGACGCGACCCGCGTCTCCTTCTTCCAGCCCGCTCAATCGGCGCACCCCTTGGTTCTGACAGGGTGGTCTCTCTCCATGCCTACCGACAAAGACCTCTTCACTGAAGAACAGTCGATGGCCTCGATGAGTTTCGGGGATCATATCGAGGAACTTCGCACACGCTTGATCCTGGCGCTGACCGGCCTGGTTGTGGGCGTCATCCTCACCTTCATCCCGCCGCTCAACCTCGGTAAGCGGATCATGACGAAGATGGAGGAACCGGCGACCGCGGCCCTCAAAGAGTTCTACACCGACCAGGCCAACAAGCGAGCGACCGAGGCTCAGGAACAGAAGCAGGTTTCTCCCACGTTTCAAGCGATCATTCCGGCCGAAGTCTTCTTCAAGGAGCTCGGAAAGCTTGCACCCGGACTGAAACTTCCTAAAAGCGAGGATCTCGCCAGCAAGAAGTTGACGCTCCCGATCCAATATGAGCAGGCATCGATCATTCAGTTGGTTGACAGCGGCAGCCGTCCCGTGAATGCCCTGGTGTCGCTCGCTCCGCTGGAGACGATGACAATCTTCTTCATGGTGTGCTTGGTCGCGGGACTCGTCATCGCCAGCCCATGGGTCTTCTATCAGCTCTGGGCGTTCATCGCGGCGGGGCTTTACCGGCATGAGCGGCACTACGTGCACAAGTTTTTGCCGTTCTCGCTCGGTTTGTTTCTTGCGGGGGTCTTTCTTTGCTTCTTCGGCGTGCTGCCCATCACGCTCAGCTTTCTGTTGGAGTTCAACGTCTGGCTCGGAATCGAGCCGACGCTTCGCCTGTCTGACTGGATGAGCTTCGCGTCGATTTTGCCGCTCATCTTCGGCCTCTGTTTTCAGACGCCGCTGGTCATGTTCTTCCTGAGCTTGATCGGGGTCTTTTCGGTCGATGACTACCGCTCGAAGCGAAAAATGGCGATCCTGATCATTGTGGTGGCGGGAGCAGTGCTGACTCCGGGGCAAGATCCATTTAGCCAGTGTTTGCTGGCGGTTCCCATGATCATCCTCTATGAGCTGGGTATCTTGCTCGTGGCTCGAAGCAACATCACGACGCCCACCCGGTTTGCGGATTGATCGTCCTTTTCGGCACGCAAAGACAATCCGCCAGGTTTGGTGAGGTCGTCGGGGCAAGCGATCGGCGAATGAGAATGGATCAAGGCATTGTGTATCTCGTGGGGGCAGGGCCCGGGGATCCTGGGCTCTTCACCCGTCGGGGAGAGGAACTGCTGGCGAAGGCCGAAGTCGTTGTTTACGACCACCTGGCGAGTCCTCGGCTCCTCGACCTTGCTCCGATCGACGCCGTTCGCATCTGCGCCGGGAAATCGATCGGTCATTGCACCCTGTCGCAATCGGCGATCAATGACGTCTTGGTCGAGCATGCCCGTGCGGGGAAGCGGGTGGTGCGCCTCAAGGGAGGAGACCCCTTCGTTTTCGGACGAGGGGGCGAGGAAGCTGAGTATCTTCGAGCGGCGGGAATCCCCTTCGAGGTGGTTCCGGGCGTTACAGCCGGCGTGGGAGTGACCGCCTACGCTGGTATTCCCATCACGCACCGAGACGCGGCCTCGGCCGTCGCCTTTGTGACCGGCCACAACGACCCCGAGGCGACCGACAGCCGGCTCGACTGGCAGGCCCTGGCCCAGTTCCCCGGAACTCTCGTGATCTACATGGGAGTGACCCGGCTCGAGGGACTCTGCCAGGCTTTGATTCGGCGCGGTAAGCCGGGGACGACTCCCGCGGCGATCATCGAGGCGGGAACCCTTCCTGTCCAGAGGACCGTGACGGGTACACTCGAAACTCTTCCCTCCAACGTTCTGGAGGCGGGGCTGGGTCCTCCTGCGCTGCTGGTGGTCGGCGAGGTTGTCAAGCGGCGCACGAACCTTCGCTGGTTCGAAAACCTTCCCCTTTTCGGGCAACGGATTCTCGTAACCCGCCCTGCCGATGAGGCCGGGAATTCCAGCAAACTCCTGGAATCTCTAGGGGCCGAGGTTCTGGTGGCGCCGACCGTTGAAATTCGCCCACTCGACGACTTCACCGAGCTCGATCACACGATCGGCCGCCTCCGTGACTTCGACTGGCTTGTTTTTACCTCAAGCAATGGCGTGAGGTCCTGGTTCGAGCGTTTGGACAAGCTGGGGCTGGACCTTCGCGCGGTGGGACATCTAAAGTTGGCCGCGATCGGCCCAGCGACCGCCCAGGCTCTTCGGCGCTACCACCTGAATGCCGACGTGATTCCCGAGAGCTATCGCTCCGAGTCGCTTGCCGCAGCGTTGTTCGAGCGCGTGCGAGGGACCCGCGTCCTGCTCGCGCGAGCGAGCCGCGGGCGAGTCATTCTGAAAGAAGAACTTGTCAAAGTGGCTCATGTTGAGCAGGTGGCCGTCTATCAGAATCTCGACGTAGAGAACCTGCCCGCGGGAATCATGGCCCGTTTGGAGGAGGGGAGCGTCGACTGGATTACGCTGACGAGCTCGGCCATTACCGAGCGGCTTTACGCCCTCTTGAGCCCCGGAGCACGCGAGCAGGTCGGGCAGAGAGTCCGGTTGGCCAGCTTGAGCCCCGTCACGTCGGATACCGCGAGGAGCCTAGGGTGGAGCATTGCCGCTGAGGCAGGCGTTTACACCTGGGAGGGGCTTATCGAGGCGATCGTCGCCCGCTCGGCTGAAACGAAGGAACACCGCTGAGTTACAGCGGTGTTCTCCGATTTCTTCGACGATATGTGTGACCGAGCCCTCGGGCCGGGGTCAGCGAAGCTCTCGGCTGGTCTCGAAACCCTGCCAGAGCACCAAGGCGGCTCCGATGATGAAGAGAACATCCAAGACGATGTTTCGCCCCAGTACGCCGGCTGCCGCGTCCAGGATGAAGATCAAGGCGGTGAGACCCGCAATGGCCATCGCCACGTAACAAAGCAGCTTGGGCAGCTCCATCGTCCACATGCTCCAAGACACGGGGTAATCGTCAGACTAGATCCAATTTACCATACGGAGCCAGTGCGGGCGCTGGGAGTCTTTCTCAGGGATTTCCCCCAACCTGCACCGGAATCGTCCTTGGCTTGACGGCTTCCTGCTTCGGGAGCCTGACTTTCAGCACTCCAAGACGTGCTTCCGCCTGGGCTGCGTCAAGGTTCACGGCTTCGGAAAGCGTCAATTGGCGATGGAAAGCGCCGAAGCGCCGTTCCCGCACCGGGCCTGAAGTATCATTAGGCTCCGCCACTTTGACGCCTCGAAGCGACAGGACGTTCCCTGTCAGCGAAAGATCGATGGTCGCCGGATCTACGCCGGGTACTTCCGCGAAAATGATGATCTCATCGGCGGACTCATAAACATCGATCGCGGGGCTCCACGCACTCGGCTCGAGATCGACCACTGGGCTGGAAGTGGCGTTCAGCCGAGTTGGGCTCCAGTATTCTTCGACGATCCGGCTTAACTCGTTCTGGATCAGATTCAAGGGCGTCGAGAGATCTCGCCGCCAGGGGGTAGGTCGTGCCATGGTTCGTCTCGCTCTCTGAATGAGTTTGAGGTCCGACGCGGGCCACCATTCTCGAAGGCTCAGACCCGCCCGTGGTTTTCGCGGACAATGACGGATTCGCGAGTCGTCTGTAAGTACTTCGCGAAGGGCTACGACTTGATTTCGATCCGGCGGGTTTTTGCTCGCTCGGCCTTGGGTAGTGTCAGACGAAGCACGCCATTCTTGAATTCGGCCGTGATCTTGTCCCGCTCGACCTCGTCGCTCAGGATGAACGACCGCTGAAAATCCCCGAGGTGATACTCTTCGTGGAGAATGCTCGAGCCTTCAGGAGCCGGAGAGACCACCTGGGCATGTAAGCTCAGGACATTGTCTTCCAACTGAATTTTCAGCCCCTCTTCCGTCGCGCCGGGAAGGTCGGCCTCCAGGATCAATCCCTCGGGCCCTTCATGAATGTCGATAAGAGGAGTGAGACGGATCGCAGGACGGCTAACCTCTTCATGGGGCGGAGTTGCCGCTGCGGAACCATCGTCCGAGCTGGATCGATCGACAGAAACCTGAATGGGACGATTCTCAGAGCTCATGATATCCGCTCCCATATTCGAAGGTTTGACTCAGCCCGCGTTCGTAACCGAGATGTGTCTTGGCTTCGCGCCCTCAGCCTTCGGCAAGGTGATGGTCAGGATACCATGAGCGAAAGAAGCCGAAACCCGGGTGCCATCGACGCGGTCGGGCAGGGCGACCGTCCGCGTCCAGCGACCAAAATGGCGCTCCTGCCGGCGATAACTCTCGTCCGGAACCCCCTCAGGGCGTTTCCGCTCCCCTTTGAGCGTCAGCGTTTCCCCCGTGATTGAGAGTTCAAGGTCTTCACTGGACATGCCGGGGAGCTGCGCAGACAGCACATAGCGATCGCCAGCGTCATAGAGATTGATCGCGGGAAACTGCCTGACCAGCCGCCAGGGCTGAAAGGGCTCGAGTGTCTCGAACAGTCGGCCAACCTCGCGCTGAAGGTCCCTGAAGGGATCCCATCGCCGTTGCTGCCAGTTCATGTTGCTCATGAAGCTGTCTCCCCCCGGATTGATCGGAGATCACGATCTCTCGAGGTTTGCAGGGAGCGTGCCGGAGTCAGAGTATTTTTTCAAGGCACCCGAATTGGTGCCGTAACTCTGGTTCCAGTAATGGATTGCAAGAATTGGCAGATTGGCCGTGAGAGAGGAAGGAAGAAGGTGATATCAGAGCCTGCTGCCAATTTGGCATCAAGACTCTGATGCCTTGGCAGGTAGAGGATGAGTCTGTCAAATTGGCAGCAGCGGATTTACCAGTGGACGATGAGATTTTCGACATGGGTGGCCACGCCCGGCGGGGTCTCGATGCTCAGCCAGCGGGTGAGAGGAACTCCCGGCTCGATGTTGATGGGTTGGCCATCGACACGGACGCTGATTCCTTGATTGTCGCGCTGAATCTGCACGTGGTGCCAATCTTCCAGGGTCGTCACCCCGGAGGGCGCTGGATGGGGCACTTGGAGTTGCTGCCCCAGGATGCGCACCTTCGAGATCGATTCATGTCCCCCCCACAGATCCAGCTCGACGCGGAATTGGTCGGTCATGTGAAAGGGCAACTCGAGAACCGTGTTGCGATTCCGTGTGATCTTGGGGTCGGGCTTAAGCGTCAGTCGAGGAACGGAATAAGTACCGGCCCATAGGTTGAACTTTTCCGAGGTGGTCTCGTTCGGCGTGGCACTCCGTGAGTTCCGAAGCGAAAGGGATGAGGCTCCCACGGTTCCCAGGAGAAGGAAGCAGACGAGAAACCAGGTCCACCATAGGGGCGGGCGAGACTCCACCGGAAACGGGCACTGGATGAGCATGAGTACGCGTTGGAAGAGAGCCGACCCCGTTGTTGCGATCCCAGCGCCCTTGATCGCTCCACCCCCGGTGCCATTACTGCCGGTGCCGCCGCTCGATGAGGCCTTGGACGGAGCGGCGAGGTTCATCAATGATGAGGCATAGGTGGGTGTCGGTCCGAATCCGCTGGCGGCATGGCGATCGGCCAGGAATTCTTGATCCAGACGCATCTGAGAGCGGATCCACCACAGGGTGGGAATGAAAAACCAAAGGGCTTGAGCCACTTCACTGGCGAGGCTGAACCAGGGATCGCCACTTTGAGAGTGGGCGAGCTCGTGCAGCAGACTAAGGCGGAGTTGCTCATGCATCTCCGGCGTGTCGTAAGACTCGGGGATGAGAATCGTCTCGTGAAAGAGCCCCAGAAGGACTGGCCGTCGTACGCGCGAGGTGATGCGAAGGTCGGGCCACCGGCGGCCGTCCGTGGTACGGATGATGGAATGATAGAGGCTCATGGCCTCAGGCGATGGGCTTCGTGAGCGCCGGGTCAGCCATCCCACCCCCCAATAACCAAAGAAGAGCCAACCGAGAAAGGCACTTACCCCTAACAAATAAATGAGGATCAGGCATCGGGATGGGTAGCTTCCCGCAGCCAGCTTGGTAATTCCCTCGATCACGGGACGAACGGACCATCGGCTGTTGCCGCGCGCCGGGGGGGTGGAAGGATGCTCCTCGATGTTCGTCAACAGCGGATGATCTTTGAGTACCGGAGCTTCAAAGAGACGTCGAAACTCAAGCCGGGGGAGGGGGGAAAAGACAGCCAAGGGAACGATCAGCAACGCTCCGAGGATCGCCGCACGTGCCAGCGAAATTCGGCGCGCAGGTTGACGGCTGGCCACAATCACCAGGGAAAAAACACCCGTTAAGAGCGTGACGGCGAGGCTTGCATCAAGCAGCTTCAGACCGAAACGATCAACCCAGGCGCCCATGGCAGGGCCTCTCAAGGATCTAGATGCGATCGTGTTGTAGCGAACTTAACTGCGAAAGAAGGGGAAAATGCGACGGCCGAACGGAGCGAGGATCGGCCTCTCGTCGGCCGCCGCAACCTCTCCGAGGACTCCACATGCCTGCAAAGTCCATTTGGCCCAAAAGGCGAACTACGCATGAACGAGTAGTTCGTAGCCCTCTTCAGGCCTCTTCAACCATGAACGTTTCCGGCGTATCGACCCGTGACGCCGTCAATCGTTCTGCTTCGTCGATCATCGCCCGCAACCGGTCGAATTCTTCCGGCGTCGGCGACTTCGAATCCAACAGAGCCACCATCACACGATCCAGAGCACCATCGAAAACACGATCGACGAATCGCTTGGTCAACTCACGAATGGTGCGATCCGACGACTTCTTGGGGATGTAGATGAAGGTTCGCCCCTCCACAACGTGGCGGACGAGACCCTTCTTGTCTTCCATGATGTTCAGCAAGGTTTGCACGGTGCTGTAAGCCACCGGCCCGGCGGTCTTGTTAAGGTCGTCCTGCACCTCACGCACGCTGGCCTTGCCGCGGACCCAGAGAATCTTCAGGATCTCCAGTTCCCGATCCGTCACCATCTGGACTTTGCGCATGATGCCCTCCCTCCGATAAAACGAAAAGGATCATCCCTGTAAGCTAACAGGTGGTTTGGCTCACAGCAACCCTAAGGTTATCGGAATCCACACCCCGGGGCCCTTCCGGCGCATTTTTATGCTGAAGCCCCTCCCCGGATAGCATGGCCAAAGCAGTCCCATCGATGTGATTGACCACTATCCGAGGTCTGATCAAGATGCCTCGTTTTGAGCCGTAGTCAAGCGTTTTTCAAGCAATTCCGGAAACCGAGCGTACCAGCGCCGGTTCAGCGGAGAGGGGTGTGGCAGGGGCATCAGAACCAGACGCTTATGAATGATTTTCCCATCGCTGGTCGTCGTCAAATCACAGACAAATTCCTGTTCGTACCGTGTCTCTTGTGACCAAAACTCCTCAAATGCCTTGATTTCCGAATAAGGCTCGAACCACTGGAAGGCCTCTGTTCCCAGGGTGATCAGCCGGTTTCCCTTCCAAAAAGCGGTCAGGAAGTTGGCAATGAAGGGGCGGAAACGCTCCTTCACGGCCGGCGAGTACGCTTTATTTCCCGGCGGCTTAAATGGGACGGTATTCGTGAGCAGCACGTGGGAAAGCACCGACTCGAGCTTTCGATCCGACTTGGGGGGCAGGTTGCCGTTTTGTGCCACGTAAACGCCCGTCCGAACGAGGCGGCCGCCGGCGCCGATCAACGGTTGGCCTTCCGCGACTTCGTCTTTCCCGAGGTCACGGCCAAAAACACAGAGGGGAGAGTCGAGTGAACCCGCGTAGAGGATCGGATACGTCGGATCTTTGCCCGCGCGTTCATAAACCGGAGTGTCTACCGGGAAGTTTGCTCTCAAGGCCTCTTGGTGGATGGAATCGACCAACTGTTCGAGCGGTTGCATGTCGTCTCACTTTTGCCTGGGGACTCTTCCGGTTTTTGCTCTTCGACCGGGAATGTGCGGTAGCCTTAACGGGGCGAACCCACGCGAGGCAGGTGTGTCCAAACTGTCGCCGAGACCCGCCTTTTTTGCTAAGATCTTAACGCGAACAAGGATTCAGAGTCCGAGGGATTTCCTCGGGCGGCAAGGCGAGCATGTCATGACGCGAATTGCGACCTACGATACGACGTTGCGCGATGGAAGCCAGGGAGAGGGGGTCAACTTCTCGCTCCAGGACAAGCTGCTGATTACGGCGCGGCTCGACGCGATTGGCATTGATTACATCGAAGGGGGTTACCCACTCTCTAACCCCAAGGACGCCGCCTATTTTCGCGCGGTCCGAGACCTCGAGCTCAGCCATAGCAAGGTGTCGGCCTTCGGGATGACCCGCCGCAAAGGCGTGGCCGCGGAAGACGATACCGGTCTCAAGGCCCTGATCGCCGCCGAAACGCCCGTCGTGACCATCGTGGGTAAGAGCTGGGATTTTCAAGCACAGGAAGTCCTCGGTGTTTCACTCGAAGAAAACCTGAGGATGATTTCTGACTCCGTGGCTTTCTGCGCGTCGCACGTCTCGGAGGTTGTTTACGACGCCGAGCACTTCTTTGACGGCTACAAGCGAAACCCCGGTTACGCACTCCAAACGATTCAGGCCGCGGCCTTTGCCGGGGCGGCCTGGATTGTGCTGTGCGACACCAATGGCGGTACGCTACCCGAGGAAGTCGCCCAGGCTGTTGCGGCCGTCCGAGCGAATGTCGCCGTGCCCATCGGCATCCACACGCACAATGACTGCGACCTCGCGGTTGCCAACACCCTCGCCGCCATTTATCAGGGGGCTACCCAGGTTCAGGGAACGATCAACGGCATCGGCGAGCGCTGCGGGAACGTCGACCTTTGCAGCGTCATCGCCAATCTGGCGCTGAAGCTTCGTGGTTACGAGGTGCTCTCTGCGGAGAAATTAAGGCGCCTTACGGAACTGTCTCGCTACGTCTATGAAACGGCGAACATGAATTTCCGGCCGGGGCAGCCATTCGTGGGGGGGAGTGCCTTTGCTCACAAAGGGGGAATGCACGTCCACGGCGTTCGCAAGAACGCGTCGAGCTACGAGCATATCGATCCGACCCTCGTGGGCAATGAGCGGCGGGTTCTTGTGAGTGAGCTTTCAGGCAAGTCGAATATTGCCGAGAAACTCGGCGAATATGGCCTGGAGCAAGACTCCGAGCTGCTCGCCAAGGTGCTCGATCGTGTCCAGGATCTCGAGAACGAGGGATACCAATTCGAGGCCGCCGAGGCGTCGTTCTTGCTGCTGGTCGAACGGTTGGCGGGACGCGAGCGATCCTGGTTTGAGCATCTTGGCTACCACGTGAGCGTCGCGGGACGTTCCCAGGGCGCAGCGGTGACCGAAGCCACGGTCAAGCTTCGCGTGGGGAACGTCGTTGAGCACACGGTGAGCGAGGGGGATGGCCCCGTCAACGCTCTGGACGGAGCGCTGAGGAAGGCTCTCGAGTCTCACTTCCCTGGCCTTCGTGAGCTCCAACTCGTCGATTACAAAGTTCGCGTGATTAACGGTCGCGAAGGCACCGCGGCTCGGGTCCGCGTGGTGATCGAGAGCAAGGACAGTGATTCCATGTGGGGGACGGTTGGCGTCTCAGAGAACGTGATTGAGGCGAGCTGGCTTGCCCTCGTCGACGCTTTCGAGCACAAACTCGCCAAGGATGCTCGACAGTCCGCGGTTGGGGTATCAGCCCTCGTACCCACATGAGGCGCGGCCGGAGTGCGGCGGGGCGGGGGCGCGGAACCCATCCCGGCACGTCGACCAGGAAAGCCCAAGGCGCCGCATCGCTGGTAATCCACCCCTCGCTTTGAGCTTGCTTGTGGAATCCAGAGGGGTACCGTACACCGAATGAAGGCGTGCCGAGTGTGTGTAGCACATGCTCGGCTGCGACCGTCAAAAGAGACCGATTTTTTCAAAGGCTTTAACGCGGGTGCTAACCTTCCTCTCACGATCACAACGATCGTGGGCGATCTTTCGTGCCCCCTTATTCGGATCCTGTATGAGTATCGCCGACCTCCCCAAGCAGTATGACCCTCAGGCCGCTCAGCGGCGGTGGTATGACTTCTGGCTTGAGAAAGGGTATTTCCACGCGGACCCTTCGAGCGCCAAGCCTCCCTACACGATCGTCATCCCACCCCCCAACGTTACGGGGGCCTTGCACCTGGGGCACGCGCTGAATAATACGATTCAGGATATCCTGATTCGTTGGCGGCGCATGCAGGGTTACGATGCGCTCTGGATGCCGGGGACCGACCACGCGGGAATCGCCACTCAGGCCGTGGTGGAAAAACGGCTCTTCGAAGAAGAGAAGAAGACGCGTCACGACCTTGGCCGCGAAGCGCTCGTGAAGCGGATCTGGGACTGGAAGAACGAGTACGAGGCCAGGATCCTGAGCCAGTTGCGACTGATGGGTTGCTCCTGTGACTGGGAGCGCACCCGGTTCACGCTCGACCCCATCTGTGCGGGGGCCGTGCGCGCGACCTTCTTCCGGCTCTTTCAAGACGACCTCATCTACCGTGGCAAGCGGCTGGTGAACTGGGACACCCATCTGCGCACGGCCGTCGCCGACGATGAGATCGAATATGAAGATGTGCAGGGGCACCTTTGGACGATCAAATATCCAGTGACGGGTTCAACGGAAGGGGAGGCGCTTCACGTTGCCACCACCCGGCCGGAGACAATGCTGGGGGACACCGCCGTGGCTGTCCACCCCGAAGATCCCCGTTACAAACACCTTATCGGCCGAACGGTCACCTTACCCTTGACCGGGCGAGAAATTCCGATCGTCGCCGATCCGATTCTTGTGGATCCCAAATTCGGCACCGGTTGCGTGAAGGTGACCCCCGCTCACGACCCGAACGACTATCAGACGGGGATCCGGCACAAGCTGCCGATGATCAACCTGCTGAATCCCGACGGCACCTATAACGACAACGCTGGGGCCTATGCGGGCCTCCACACGAAGGTCGTACGCAAACGCGTGGTCGCCGACCTCGAGGCTCAAGGGTGGTTGATCAAGGTGGATCCCTACGCGACACGCGTGGGAATTTCGGACCGCAGCAAGACGCCGATCGAACCCTACCTGTCGGATCAGTGGTTCGTGCGCATGGACGACCTGGCGCAGAGCGCCATGGATGCGGTGACCTCGTCAAAGGTGAAGATCCATCCGGAACGATATGCCAAGAGCTACCTGGATTGGCTCGGAGAGAAGCGCGACTGGTGCATCAGCCGGCAACTCTGGTGGGGGCACCGGATTCCGATTTGGTACAGCGCCGAAGCCACCGAGGCCGACCTCAAGCGAGCCTTTGACGGTCGTAGCGATGTCATTTGGCGGCAAGCTGAAGCGGGCGGCTGGCTGATCTGCGCCGAGACCGACATCCCTGCCGACGCTCTTGGCGGTGGTATCGAGCTTGTTCAAGATCCCGACGTTCTCGACACCTGGTTCAGCTCGGCGCTCTGGCCGCACTCGACCCTTGGTTGGCCCGAAGAGACGGCCGAACTGAAGAAATATTACCCGACGAGCGTACTCTCCACCGCGCGTGACATCATCACGCTCTGGGTGGCGAGGATGGTGATCTTCGGTCTCTTTAACCGCAAGGACGTGCCGTTCCACGACGTTTTCATCCACCCCGTGATCCAGGACGGCAAGGGGGAGCGGATGTCGAAGAGCAAGGGGAACGGCATCGACCCCGTCGACATCATCGACCTCTACGGGGCGGACGCTCTGCGGTTCACGCTGGCGATTTCCGCGACGGAGACCCAGGACCTCCGCATGCCCGTCGAGAAGGCCACCCTTCCCGATGGTCGGCAGGTCAACACGTCGGAGCGGTTTGAACAGGGAAGGACCTTCCCAAACAAGTTTTGGAACGCCGCGCGCCTGGTTCTTATGAACCTGGAAGGCTATGAGCCCGAGTCTGTTTCTCCAGAGAGCCTCACAATTGAGGATCGTTGGATCCTCGGCAAGCTCGAAGAAACCGCGCGAAGCACAACGGCGCATCTGGAAGCCTTCCACTTCTCGGAGGCGACCAAGGGGCTGCGTGAGTTCACCTGGGACGACTTCTGCGACTGGTATTTGGAGTTCGTGAAGGGGAGGCTGCGTGATCCTGCTTCGCGCCCGCTGGCGCAACGTGTCTTGGCGACGGTCCTCGATGGTCTTTGCCGGCTGCTTCACCCGATCATGCCCTTCGTGACGGAGCAGGTTTGGCAGGCTCTAGGAGAGATCGCTCCTCAACGCGGCCTGCCTGAGCCGGCTATCGCGGCTGAGAGCGTCTGCATCGCGCCCTGGCCCGCGTTCCCGGCCTCCTGGGCCGACGCCGACTCTTCGCGTGTGGTGACGCTCTGGCAAGACGCCATCAAGACGATCCGAAACCTCAAGGCCGAGCACAACGTTCCCCGCGACGCCAAGATCGAGCCGGTTATTGAAGCCACCGGGGACGTTGCCACGGCAATCCAACGAGGAGAGGCGTTCATCCGAAACCTGACCAATGCCGCCTCGCTCGCGGTTGTCGGGCAAATCGACCCGCCGGAGGGGAGCGCCGTGGCGGTCCGTCCGGAGGCCCGCGTGATTGTGCCACTCGAAAATGTGATCGATCGCGGGGCCGAGCTGGCTCGACTGCGCAAGGACCTGACGGATCTCACCAAGCAGCGTGATTCCGTGGAGAGCAAACTGAACAACGAATCGTTCGTCAGTCGGGCTCCGGCTTCGCTGGTTGAACAGCAGCGAGCCAAGAAAGCCGAGCTAGAATCGCGGATAACAGAAGTCCAGGCGTTGTTGACGAAGCTCGAAGGGAAGTCTTGACGTTCCTGGTTGCGTTGACGGGGTGGACTCAGCCCCTTATCATCAATCTGATAGGGGACTTGCTCCCTGCAATCTGATCCGCAATCCCGCCGTCGGCCAGCCCGGCGGCGGATCCGTGTCGTCGGCGTCCAGGGAGACCACCGCCGTGCCCGTGCAGATGGAACTTACGCGGATCATCATCAACGAGAACAATGAGCAGCAGATCATCTTCCTGAAGGAAGTGGACGGTGAGCGAACCTTCCCGATCGTGATCGGAATTTTCGAGGCGACCAGCATCGATCGCCGCGTCAAAGGGCTGCCGGCGCCCCGTCCTTTGACTCACGACCTTCTCGCCAACACCATCGAGCTCTTGAACGGAGAGCTGCAGGACATCTATATTAGCGAACTGCGCGACCACACCTACTACGCTAAGCTTCGAATCCGTCACAACGGCGAACTTATCGAGGTCGACTCGCGTCCAAGTGATGCCATCGCTGTTGCGGTGACCGTCGACGTTCCGATCTTCGTTGCCGAAGACATCATCGACGAGGTCGCGCAATAGCCTAACGCTTTTCGTCTCCTGGAGGGGTGCCAGAGTGGCCGATTGGGACGGTCTTGAAAACCGTAGTAGGTGCAAGCCTACCGTGGGTTCGAATCCCACCCCCTCCGCTTCGCCAGTGTCCCACAAGTCCCGCCCATAAGAGTCGGACCCCGTATTGAGCCGAGTTGCTTTGCTGTTCGGATCAACGATCGTGTCGACATCACCTCACTTGGGCCCATCCCATTTCGCGGGCAAATGGTGAAGAAAAGGGCTGGGTATGAGAACCCAGAGCACCTACCCAACGTCTGCCGTGGAGTCCGTGCAACGCGCTGAAGGTGGCCGGTTCATCGGACTGACCTGGCTGAAGACTCCCTCCGCGAGAACGGGAGAAGCGCGGTGCCATGGTCTCAAGCCTCTGACTAACGAGTGAATGCATCGGATTGCTAGTCGGTCGCCGGGATCGTTTCGGACGAGCCTTGGCCGGTCACATTGCGCCGGATCCCCAAGCTGGATACGCGTCCGTTCCAGCAGAAGGGTGGATTCTTGCTGCAGAAATCGCGATTGTTCGTAACCCAGGATACGCGAGAAATTGTGTTTGCTTGGATGGCGTATCAGCCAGGCGGGATCGCCGCCCAGCGAGCGGCGACATTTTGCCGCAGTGGACAGGGTGTCTGGATATAAAATCGTCCCGAATTTAGTCGGGAGCCGTTTTGCTATTCGAGATCGCGTCTCACTTTTATGATATCGAAATAATTGTTAATGAAATTGAAAATATGTTATTTATTATTTATTTTGTATATATTCAAATGATTTATTTATTTTCGATGCTGTATTTTACGTGTGTCATTGTGGCTTTTGGGAAGGCATGGCGGGGATCTGGTTTTGTTGCACCAAGGGTTGGCCGAAGGCTTATGTTGAACATGACGTTGGCTAGCGCGATGATGGAACGCGACGGGGGACCATTGGGCGTTTCTCGCGTTTCCGCAGTCTGCGCGAACCCGGCTCTGCGATGATGCCATTGACGTGGTCCAACGGCTACCGTCATGGTCAAGCGAGGGAGCGCAGGCAGAGGACATGGACCTTGAGATCGGAACCAATACTCGAGTTCATGGTGGGCTGAGTCTTCTTGCTGGGCCAGCTCCGCCTCCATTTGATCACCTACGTCTGGTGGCGGGGATAACACCATGAGTGCCGTTGCGTATTACCTTGAGAGGGGAAGGTCCGGCGATCTTGGGGGGGCACTTTGTGGTCTCCGAGAACTGGGGGACGAATGCCTTCCGGCCATGCAGGAGGCCTATTTCCGCGAGCACGACCCCGTCTTCGATCGATGATCGTTGAGGCGATCTGGCAACATCGGCGGCCTTCGACTATGACCTTTCTCGCCGACGCACTTCGTGATTCTGGCTCGATCGTTTGGAAACAGGCTCTCGACGGCCTGGTCACTCTCGCGTCATCGGAGCCGATTCAAGTGCTCCGATCGGCGATGGAGGAAGGGACTGACATCGAGCGTCGTGCCTGGATTGAGGAAGCCATCGCCCAGGCCATTGATGCCATGGACTATCAAGAGCTGAGTTGACTTGGCGCATTCTGCGGTGGCACGTCCCCATATCCTGTGGAGACGGTCTTGTGTCATGGTCAGGACGTCAACGAAAAGGATCGCGTGACGACCTGAGCCGGCCACGAAACGTTGAGAGAGGCCTGTCAAAGCACTGTCATCGGATCGGTGTGGCTCTACGTCAGCGTCCATAGAACTAGGACTGCCTCTCGACCACCAAGTCGCGTATTATTGGCACGCGGATTGAGAGCCTTTGTCAGGATGGACCATCGCGACGGCGTCTACGAGCTGGCGTGTGACCTCCCGATGCTCAGTGAGGCCGACTTCCTTTTTCCCGCTCTGCGCAGAGCGGCAACGATCAAGGGAAGCGAACCTCTCATGGGCATTCGGTGAGCCACATTCACCGATTTGTTCGATCGATACGAGGCGGCCGTCCTCCGCTCTGCTGTGTGTCGGGGGCAAGGGGATGAGAGATAGCGATCAACCGTCCAATTTCGAGGACGACTCCACCCAGAATGCAGGTCAGGAAAGGCTGCATGACGGCGAACTTAATGGGTTGGCGAGTCGCGATGACGTGATCGCGAACGGTGGAACGGATCCGCATGCGGTTGACGCGACCACGCCGAGCGGGAATGGAGCCGGCGGGTCGATGGGAAACCCGTTGCCATCGCGAGACGATATTGAGCGGAGATTTGCCGAAGAGGCTCAGGCTCGCCTGGCAGCGATCGTCGAGTCATCGGATGACGCGATTATCAGCAAATCGTTGGATGGTACGATTCTTTCATGGAACGCGGCCGCGGCGCGTCTCTTCGGCTATAAGGCCGCCGAGGCGATTGGGCGGTCCATCACGCTGATTATTCCCGTCGACAGGTTGGACGAAGAGCGGGGCATTCTGGAGCGGCTTCGGCGCGGGGAACGGATCGAGCATTTCGAAACGATCCGGGCTGCCAAAGACGGCCGATTGATTGATATCTCCCTGACTGTGTCCCCGATCCGAAACAAAGACGGATATGTTATTGGCGCATCGAAGATCGCCCGCGATATCACCGAGCGAAAGCGCGCTGCGCAGGCTCTCCGAGAGAGTGAAGAACGCTACCGAATTGCGGCGGACGAAGCCGCCTTGGCCGTCGAGGCCAGCGCAAAGTTTCGCACACTCTTTGAGCAGGGGACGCTGTTCGCCGGAATCTTGACGCTCGACGGTGCCGTGGTCGAAGTGAATCGTCTGGGGTTGGAGGCCTGCGGCTACACGCGTGAGGAGACCATCGGCCGGAAATTTTGGGAGGGCCGATGGTGGAGCTCTTCGCCTTCGCTGATTGCGATGGTGCGCGAGGGGTGCTCTCGCGCGGCTAACAGCGAGATCTTTCGCACGGAGTCCACTTATTTCGTGGCCGATGGCACCGAGCGGTTCCTCGATCTCATCATCGCGCCGGTGAAAGACGCTGGCGGACGTGTGCTCTTCCTCAACCCGGCCGGAATGGACATCACCGAGAAGAAACGCGCCGAGGAGGATCTCCGGAAGCAGACCGAGCGGATCCGCCTCCTCTGGGAAGCGGCCTCGGTACTCCTGACGACCGAAGAACCGGACGCCATGATGCGGGGGCTTTTCGCCAAGGTGGCTCCGCATTTTGGCCTGGATACCTACTTCAATTTCATGGTCAATGAGGTTGGCGATGCACTCCGCCTAGAATCTTGTGTAGGCATTGCCGACGAGTCCCTGCGCGCGATCCAAACCCTCGAATTTGGCCAGGCTGTTTGCGGCGCTGTGGCCAAGACCCGTCAGCCGATCGCGGCCACCCATATCCAGCAGTCTGCCGACCCGCGCGTGCAACTGGTCAAAGGCTTTGGAATCCGCGTTTACGCCTGCAACCCCTTGATTGCCGGGGAAAGGCTGCTCGGAACACTCTCTTTCGCCAGCCGAACTCGCGACGCATTTGACGCCGATGAATTGGAGTTTCTCCGCACGATCTGTCGTTACGTCACGGTGGCCTACGAACGTCTGCGATTAGTCCAGGAACTGCGGGACTCGGACAGCAAGAAGGATGAGTTCATTGCACTTCTGGCGCACGAGCTCAGGAACCCCCTTGCGCCGATCAGGAATGGTCTCGAGGTGATGCGGCACGCCGCGGGCGACGTGGCGCTCGTGGACCAAACGCGCGCCATGATGGACCGGCAATTGACACATATGGTCCGGCTCATTGACGATTTGCTGGATGTTTCTCGGATTAGCCGCAACAAGATGGAACTGCGCCGCGAGCGTATTCTGCTGACCGACGTGGTGAACAACGCCGTCGAGACAGCTCGCCCTTTCATTGAGGCTGGAGGGCACGAACTTACGATCTCATTGCCTGGAGGTCCGATTTATTTGCACGCCGACTTGACTCGGCTTGTGCAGGTGTTGGGGAATCTCCTGAGCAATAGCGCCAAATACACGACGCACGGTGGTCATATCTGGCTTCTTGCCCATCGGCTTGAGAGTGCTGTCGTCGTCTCTGTTCGGGATAACGGCATCGGAATTCCTAAAGACTCGCTCGATCATATCTTTAATATGTTTAGTCAAGTGGATCGAAGCATCGAGCGTGGTACGGGCGGGTTGGGCATTGGGCTGGCACTTGTGAAGGGGCTTGTCGAGATGCACGGAGGATCGGTCACCGCGGAAAGCCAGGGGCTTGGAGAGGGCAGCATGTTCACCGTCACCCTTCCCATCTCTCAGGATCAGCCCGCGTCGACGGCTCCTCACGGCGTTGCACGACCTGGGAAAGGACCCTCGCGCCGAATCCTTGTCGTCGACGATAGCCGCGACGGTGCGGACAGTCTGGCCAAAGTTCTCAAGTTCATGGGGAATGACGTGAGAACCGCCAACGACGGGATCGAGGCCATCGACGAAGCCGAGGGCTTCCGTCCCGACATCATCCTTATGGATGTCGGACTACCACGGCTCAATGGACTCGACGCCACGACACGAATTCGGGGGTACGAATGGGGCCGAGACATCATCATCCTCGCCCTGACCGGATGGGGGCAGGACGGCGATCGAGAGCGTTCGCGCGAAGCCGGGTGCGACGGACATCTCGTCAAGCCCGTGGATCTGAGCGAGCTTGAGCAACTTCTACTCTCCCTGCGGAGATGATCAGCTCCGATTCTCTCTCGCGGATTTCACTCACGCTCGGTCTTTGAACCTCCCTCAATCCTCTCGGCGGACGCCAAGTGTCTCTTGATCCCAGGAGGATAGGGGCGTTGGTGATTATTGTGCTGAGAATTGTTGAAATGAGAATCTTAGGATTACATTGATTGGATCTTTTGGGAATGGTCTAGCACGATTCATCGCAAAAACAGACGCTACTCGTCTCTTTTTTTATCATCGAAGATTGAAAAATTAAAAGATTTGTAGTTGATGATATTGTGGATTAGAACATGAAATCTGGCTGGCATTCTTGTTCTCTTCCTACAATGCGCAGTGCGGGCGGGTCTTGCGCACGGCCGTTGATTTCTGGTGAGTGCTCGGGTGGAGAGTGACGGGAATCTCCCTCTCTTTGCGGAGGCTTTCCTGGACGGACATCGGCTTTCAGGTAGCCCTACCGATCGCCGCATTTTCTTGGCGAGGCCGTCACTTGCCGGTCATAATCTGGGGGCTGGCCGGTGGAGTATCCCGAAGAAGCCAGGGATGGGAGACGCCCGTAATATCGAAGAAATCACACGATTATTCGTTTCCATGCAGTGGTGCTGGCTTCGGGATCTCTGCTGAGTCGAACATGGTTATTTCCCTTCAGCGGAGACGGCTTGATGAGTTCGCTCGAATCGGATTCTCCTTCTTCCAATCCTTCCTTTCAGCCGGCCTTCGGTGAGACTTCCGTAGCGACCGAAGAGATGAAATCGATTGACTCAGGAAGGCTGGCACTTTTCCTCGCGATGGGGGGAATTCTCGCGGCCCTGCTTTCCTGGATATCTGTGGAAATGGCGCTCAATGTGTACCACGACCAGATCTTTCCCAAACTGAAGCCGATTCAGGATCAGGAAGACGCTCGCAAGTTACTCACGGCTCGTGTCGCATGTGGTCGACTTGCTTACATGGCGATGGGCGCCATCGTGCCGCTCAGTCTCGGCGCTGCGGCCGGATTGGCGCGGAGGTCATCGCGAACGGCCGTTCTCGCCGCCGTATCAGGGGCCATTCTGGGCGCGGGGCTTGGAGCTGGGGCGTCCAGCGTGGTCATTCCTATCTTCTATAAGAACTGGGATCCTTCGTCATTCGACATGGCGCTCCCACTCCTGACGCATGGCGCACTCTGGGGGAGTGTGGGAGCCGCGGCGGGGCTGGCGATCGGACTAGGAGTCGGTCTTGGTGGAGGGCCGGCGGCTCTGAAAGCCCTGTTTGGAGGTCTCTTCGGAGCCCTGGCCGCGACCGCGATTTACGAGGTAGCGGGGGCCGTCGCATTTCCCACGAGCAAGACGGAACTTCCTATCTCGAATTCCCTGGTGACTCGAGCGATTGCGCCAATGCTTGTTGTGGCATTAACCGCAGTGGGAGCCCTCGTGACTCGGACATTGTCCTTCACGCGGCCAAAGGTCGAAAAGCCGGACACCAATGCCAGCGGCGCGACCGCCTGATACAAAAAAAGTCTCCGCGATCCCGGGTGGCGGGGTCGCGGAGACTTTGCGAGAACGCATTCTTCGACAGCGGTGTTCAGGACAAAGACCGTATCCTGACGCGTTGATATGCGTCGATCTTAGTAGCTGTCGGAGCTAATGACTTCGCCGCCGTTCCGTGAACCGAGCGCCCAGTATGTCTGCATGTTCACCGACTCCTTGATGAACCGCACACTACCATCGGCAAAGGTGAAATTGGCGCCGCCGGGGTGATTGCTGTTGGCGTTGATGAAGCTCGACCCCTCCGGGGCGCAGTCGAGACACGAGCTGTCCATACGGCAACTGTGCCAACGGTACTGCTTCGAGTTCGGGGGGACGACCAGGTTGAAGAGGGTGAAACCACGCTCTCCAAGTGCCCAAGTCTGCCCTTCATACTGCTTAAGACCGGTGGAGTCGGAAACAGCCGTTCCCGTGGCCCAGAAGGTATTGCACGACTGCAGAGCTTGAAGGATGGCTGCGGGAGCCGTTTTGGCGTCGAGAACTTCCGCGGCCGTGATTTCATTCGCGCCGGCCATGCCGTTGCCGGCATAATTGTTCGTCTTGCCGTAGTCGCCAACAAGACCTTCGCTGAAGGCGACAGTGTTCGACGTTCCGTCCGTCACGGCGCTGATCTGAACAGAGCCGCAATGCGCGTTCACGTCGTAAAGCGAAAAGATTCCATTAGTATTTCCGTCCGTGGGATACGGCTGGGTCGACGTCCCAATGCTGCCGTAGTAGCTGTTGATGTTTTGAAGGCCGGCAATACCATCGGAGGGGCAGAGGAAGCTGCCGATCTTGGTGGTGTAGACGGTCGAGTTTGTGGCGTCGGCCTGGGCGCTGTCATAGCAGCAGCCCCAGTTGAAGTTCGCCGCGTTGTAGAGGGGGGTTTGCTCGAGGTAGGGAAGGAGCATTGCCTGCGGGCTCCAGGCGGTCCAGGTGGCGAGGTTGCCTGGAGGGGTCGTTCCCGGGTAGGAGATCGTGGTATCGATCCCGGGCGGGAACGCGTTAGACGCCGTGCTGTAATTGTGCAGGGCGAGTCCAAGCTGTTTCAGATTGTTGACGCACTGCGCGCGCCGGGCGGCCTCGCGCGCGGCTTGGACGGCGGGAAGTAACAAGGCAATCAATACGGCGATAATGGCGATGACGACCAGAAGCTCGATCAACGTGAATGCACGTCGCGTGCTCATCAGCCTGCACTCCTTCCGCTAGGAAATGATCAGAACGAAAGCGCTCTGCACATGCATGAGAGAACCCGGTGACGATGGATTCTGTGTCGCGGAATCAGTCCCTTCGAGACGAACCCTTACCTCGCTTGGGCGAGGCAGCCTTCGGCTGGTTCTTTTTCTGGGCCTGCCGCGATTTGTAGACTTCGCGGCGGGACTGAATCTGTGCTTTGGCTTCTTCGCTAAGCTCGACATGCGTCCCCGATTGATTCGAGCCGCAGCCCAAAGCAAGAGCGAGTAGCGGTGAGCTCGCCAGCAAGGCGGCCTGGAGAAAGCGTCTTCGGCAGGGGGGTGGTGTTGTCATCGTGGTGATTGCAGAAGATGAATGTAGATGACCACTCTCTTTGCGAATAACCCTGTTGCTACGGAGCATGCGCTCCCCGTGTGACCATCGGTCGTTCGCTTTGCATTGCTCTAACAGGAAAGAATAGTTTGAGCAAGCAAGTTTCTATCCTCTCGGGCCGGAAATAGAACCCACGCGACCCGGTCAAACTTCACAAATAAAGCGAGGCATTGGCCCGCTTCGCCGCCGCCCAAAATGACTTACGTGCCTCGACGCCGAATAACAAAAGGATTAGGAGTGTTGCACGTTTCTTGAGCATCCCTGACCAGAAATGTCACGAATTAGCTGACCTCGCGGGCAAGTTGCAGATGCACCTAGGCGAAGCTCTGGTACGGATCATGGCGCCTAAAGTCTTGCCTGCAAGAGAGTAGCTCACGACATTCGGCGCCGATCATTTTCCAAGGGGCTCAGCACCACGCATCTAGCACCATGAATTGCAGATTCCATGCCGTCAGAGAATCACGAAATGCACATGCGGCCACTGATGAATCTCCGCGGTCGGCTGGGGATTCGTTTCAAGGCCTGTTAAGTCGTCGGCGCAGGGGGGAGCATGCGCCTCAATGGGGTGACGTCGTTACGCAATTCGTTGCGAGCCACGCCCTATTGAGAGAAAACGGAATTTCGTCGAAGAGTCCGTCGAAATCGAGCCGTGTCTTAATTTTGAAATCAACGTAAGTTCTTCCGACGCTCCGACATCTCGCACAAATGCCGGCGCCAGAATCTTGGCGATCACTAAGTGGCCTGTCGCCGACCTGTCATCTCTGTGAGCGGTCTCGGGTGTCACTGAGGAAGCTTGAGGACCGGCGACACGTTCGCCCTGGCCTTCGCATGAGCGGATCTTCACAAATCACGAACCGGAAGGAGGTCGGTAGGTTTGTGAAGACGCTTATCGCCTGGCATAGGCCCGCACGTAATCCACGAAGAGATAAGACGGGTTTGGAGTTCGATCGATGGGCCAGCCGCCGCCGAGCGCCAAGTCGACCATGAGATAGAGCGGAACCTTTGCCTCGTTGGGAGTCTTGTCTTTGCGAAGCTGTGCCCCATCGAAATAGAAGGTGATGAAATCGTCTTGGACCATCACCCCGTACGTGTGGTAGTCGTCGGTCATCCCCGAGACGATAGAGGTGTCTCCCTCTCCCCAGTGGAAGTCGCCCGGGCCCCAGAGGTGAAGGGTAGTGTGAAGTGCGTTGGGGCCGACACCATATTGTTCCACAACGTCGATCTCAATTTGAGAGATCGTTTTCTTGTCCTTGGGTTCCTTGAGTTGCGGAATTCCCATCAGCCAGAATGCGGGCCATGTGCCTAACCCTTTGGGAAGTTTGGCGCGCATCTCGAAGTAGCCGAACTTCTGAGAGAAGCCCTCACCTTGGGGGTCGACCGAGCAGAGCAGGCCCGACCGCCATTTACCGTCAACCTGCTTGGCCTCGATTTGAAGGATGCCATCCTTGATGGTGAAGGGGAAGTCTTTCACTGGGTCGGCGAAGCCCGCATCGCCGAAGTCTCCGGCGTAGGGAGTATGAGCAATCCAGCGAGTCCCGGGACCCCACGCTGAAACGCTCAACGGTTCGCGGAAGTCTTCATCAAAGGTGAGGCGGTAGCCGCTGAGATCCAGGGTGGGGGACGGAAGCTTGGGGAGTGGGGCATCGGTCGCGATCTCGAGCGTCCCAATGCGGCAAGCGTGATCGGCAAGAGCCACGAGTCCGGCGCCAACACGAAACGGTCGTCGACCGCCGCCTCGCTCGGCCGGCCGACCGTCCCAGAGCCCAACGACGACATCATAGCGGCCTGGAGGAATGTCTGTTGGAACGATGGCCGTTCGAGCGTACTCGACGCGTCCCGACCACCGGATCGTCGGCGCGGGGGGTTGATGGTCAGCTTGGAAGACCATCTGCCCTTTTTCGTTCACGAAGTGGACGAAGATGCTGCAATTCGATCCTAGAGGCTCGGCGTCCCAAACGTAGGAGACCCGCGTCCCGTACCCCGGACGGCATGCGGCAGGGTCGATCGAACAGGACCGGAGCAGGGGACGCCCCGGAGTCACCGGCACAACGCTCAGGTCATCGATCCAGAGCGTAGCCTTCCCCTCGGAACTCTTGCCGACAGTGTCCTTGCCGATGTTGAGACCGAGCCCTTTGGGCGGACCATGCCATGCGCCGTCGTTGGCTCCCCCCCAATGTTCACCTCCCACGAGGTCTCGTATGTTGAGAACCAGTTCTTGCCAACCCTGAGACGATCCGGCGGGAAGGTCAACGCTCTTCTGGTGGCACTGCCCGGTATCGTCCACCACCCGCACTCCGATTGTCCCGATATCCTGAGCTCGGACCCAAAGGCGGAACTGTGCCGTGTCTGGGAGATCCGAAGAGGGAAGGTCCTTCCAAATTCCGACGTAGGCTCCGCCACCACGAAAATCGGCGTCGAGCTTGCAGGAACCTTTCCCTCCGTGCGACCGGCTTGTGTCCTGTCTCATTGCCCCTTTTGCGCCAGGGAACTCTTCACCCCCCACGAATTTCCAGCTTTTCAGCTCCGTTTCGAAGTCGTCGAGAGGTAAGGCCGGCGTGCCAACCTGAGCATAGGCCCGTTTCGATGGACTCGCACTGATGCACATGGCCAAGGTGAAGACAAGAAAGAACCCGCTCCAGCGCATGAATATGTCCTCGCGAGAAAGAATCGCAGGGTGAACCGTGGCCCGTGAACGTGGCGGATATCAAGTTCAACTCGCATGCTTGTGTTTTTGTGGAAACACCGCTTCCACGTCGAAACCTGATGGGTTGAGCGGAAGGCCGCGGGTTTGTTGCGTCAGCCTCGCCTTTGATAGGAACAGTTCATGTGTTACCGCAGACAGCGGGACCTGCTGGAACGTTAGCTTGAACCTGGCTATCGAATCAAGAAAAAAAGGGATTTTTCTTTCGATGAAATTGCTAGTGACGTCTACCATCTCCTATGATTCGTAACTAGATTTTTCGATGAGGTGAGCTAGAGGGCGAGGGACGAGGCTGATGTTGGGAGGATCAAGCCGATGCTAGACCATCCGGGCGCGCGACTCCTGTTGATTCTCTTTTTGGTCACGGGAGCCGGGGGGTTTGGGGGATTGCTCAATGCCGTTGTGAGCGGCGTTCGGCCGGATCAGCCTCCCGCGGCCATGCTGAACGGACAACCGGTGCTCGTTCCGGGCTCATTGGGGAATGTCCTGGTGGGTGCCGCGGCAGCATTAATCTCGTTTGGGCTCTATGGACCCTTAACCAATCTCACCGTCATTTCGCTGGGGTCTCGATCCGACCTCCCGTCACAGGGACCGATGCCTGGGCTCACCGTTGCGGCTCTCGCCGGCGCGATCCTCGTTGGCTTTTCGGGGGGGCGCTGGCTGACGTCCGAGGCCGAGAAGCAGTACAGCAAGGCGACTTCCGCGGTGCTGACGCGAATCGCAGAGTTCCGGACCACCGCGCCGCAGGCTTCGGAAACGGGGACCCTCCGTTCGGCAGCGTCCGAGAGTCTCGGAACGCTGGCCGACAGTATCCAGACCCAGCCTGCTCATATCTCCTATGCAAAGGCGCTCCAGGTGCTCAGCCAAATTCGTCAGGGGGGCGGAACTTCGCATTGATTCACGGAAACGCTGCGTTGAGATGCTTTCCCTTGATGTCCGTTATCTCGTGGATTTGAAGGTCCTCAGCCGGTGGGGAGTCCTTTCCCCAATTTACTTGATTGGCGCTTCTTGATCGGGAATGAGAGGCTAGATGATGGCGAAGCCGCCCCGCCCCAAGTCGAAGGCGCATGAACCGGAAGTATACGACGTCGCTGTGATTGGTGGGGGCATTGCGGGGGTCTATACCGCGTGGAAACTTCGGGGCGCGGGGCTTAGCGACCTGGACGATCGCCTGAGGCCCTTGGCGGAGGCGAGATCTGATCGCCGGCTTCGGGTAGGGCTTTTCGAGAGTAGTAGGCGGATCGGGGGCAGGCTTTTTTCGGTGACGATGCCTGGCGTGCCTGACCGCCCGGTCGAGTTAGGAGGGATGCGATTCTTAAACACGCATACCCGCGTGGTTTCGCTCGTCGACACTTTCAAACTCAAGTGGCATAACTTGCCTGTTACGGATCCGGAGAAGAAGAACCTCTATTACCTTCGGGGCCATCATTCGACGGAGGCCGACTGGTCGCGGCCTGACTTTGTCCCCCCGTACCCTCTCCAACGGGACGAGCGGCTGCGGTCTCCCGGAAGTCTGCTCATTGAGGTCGCGCTGCGGCATCGCAAACGACTCGAGGAAGACCCAGTCCACTATCGCAAACGAGGCTTCTGGAATCTGCTACTGGATGAATACAGCGATCAGGCCTATCGCATGATCCGCGACGCCGGCGGTTATGAGACGATCGTCAGCAATTGGAACGCTGCGGACGCCATTCCCTTCCTTCTGGCGGACTTTGCCCAGGGACTAAGCTATCGCGCGCTCGACCTGGGCTATATGGAACTTCCGCAGTGCATCGAGCGGAGCTATCGGGTCGACCTCGAGGGAGAGACTCTGCCCGAGCATCGGCTCTTTCGTATCAGCCAGGAGACGAGCGCGACCGGACCGATCTTGAGCCTGACCTTTCAAAAGGGGGCGGCCAATCCTTTCCTTCACCCACGGAGGATGGTTGGTGGAGAGCCCGTCGAGATCATGGCAAAACACGTCGTGCTGGCACTCCCTCGCCGCGCGATCGAGTTGTTGCACCAGGACAGCATCCTCTTTGATGACCAGGAATTTCAGGCGAATCTGTCGGCCGTGCTTCCCCAACCTGGCTTCAAAATCTTCGCGGCTTACAAGACGCCCTGGTGGTACAAGGCACGTGGCATCACGGCGGGGCGTTCGCTGACGGATCTGCCGGTGCGCCAGTGCTACTACTGGCACACCGCGAATTCACAGTCGCCGCCAGGCCAGGGGAGCAGCAATTCGATCCTCATGGCCAGCTATAACGACGGAACGGCCGTCGAGTTTTGGGCTGGCCTGGCGCGGCGGATCGAGCGCTACGGGCCGCCCCCCGAGGCCTGCCCGCCGGGCATCGCACTGCCGACGGAGATGGACGACATCGTTGCTCCAGAGGCGCTGGTTACCGAGTTACAGCGTGAGCTGCGAGAGATGCATGGAGTGAGCGCCGTGGAAGATCCGCAGATCCAGTCGATCGTCCCACCTTACTTCGCCGTTTTTTCCGACTGGACGCGCGACCCGTTCGGCGGGGGTTGGCATTTCTGGAAGATCGGGGTCGATAGCCCCAGAGTGATGCGCCGAATGCTCAGACCTTGTTCCCAGATGCCGTTGTACATATGCGGTGAAGCCTGGTCGTCTCAACAAGGATGGGTTGAAGGCGCACTTGAGACGGCCGACGCGGTTCTTGCCCAGTCTTTCCTTCCCGGTCTCTAGCCCTTCTGAACCGAAGATCCAAGCTCGATGGGAACCGCGGAGCCAAAGTGATGGCTGCTATGACCACGCAAACTGAAGCCGAACGCCCCTACACGGTGGCCCGCTACATCGTCGACCGGCTGTATGCCCTGGGAGTGCGACATCTCTTCCAGGTTCCCGGCAACTATTCTGCTCAGTTCCTGCTCGAGGCACAGCAGTCGGGCAAGATCGACTGCATTGGAACCACGAACGAGCTCGAAGCCGGTTATGCCGCGGATGCGTACGCTCGCACCTGGGGTTTGGGAGTCGCCTGCACGACTTACGGCGTTGGCTCCTTCAGCCTATATAACGCGATCGCCGGCTCTTATGTGGAGCGTTGCCCGGTCGTTTTGATCAATGGTACGGCCAATGCGTTTGCGGCCGAGGAACTGCTCCGTTTTGGCGTCTTGTTCGCCCACGCGATCGACACGATTCGAACCGACGAATCAATCTTTCGCCACGTGACCGCCGCAACGGCGGTCATCACCGATCCGGCGGATGCGCCTCGGCTGATCGACCGAACCCTTCGTGCGTGTATCACCGAGAAGAAGCCCGTTTACCTGGAAGTCAGGGACGGGGTTTGGGCGAGCCCCTGTGATTTACCGACCTCACCTGGCCCCAACGGTGTGCTTTCTCCGTTCGCGCTGGATGATGAGCGTGAGGCTGTCGTTGCTCGCTCGGTGGACGTGGCCGTGGCTCGCGTTCTGGATCGCCTGAGGTCGGCCAAGAGCCCTGTCCTCTGGGGGGGAGAGGAACTTCAACGTTACGCGGGTTTGCAGGATCTTTTCGCGGAATTAGTGGATCTTACGGGCCTGCCGTATAGCACGACCCTGATGGGTAAGTCACTCCTGGCGGAGGTTGATCCCGAGTATCCCGGCCAGCGGCGAGAGAAGTTTATTGGCGTCTACGACAGCGGATTCGCACCCAAAGAGGTGAAGTTCGTGATCGAGCAATCGGACTGCGTTCTGGCCTTGGGAACAATTCTTAGCGACTTCTACAGAGACATCCACCGGAAGACCGAGGGGACTGGAGCCTTGATTCTTGCCGCTGGTCAGGCCGTGCAGGTCGACCGTGAGGCTTATCCCAACACCCCTCTACCCAGGTTTCTCCCCCGATTGGTTGAGACTTTGCGGAGCCAAAAGACCCTGGCCGGCGTGGATCACACTCCGCCTCAGGGCTTTGAGGTTCTCAAGAAGGTACCCCTCGCCGAACCCACTCAAGGTCAGCGGAGAGCCCTGAAACATGAGGCCCCGGAAGGTGATTCTAGCGGTCTCGGCTGGGCGGAGGCGTTCGCGACAATCCAGCGGCATGTCAACGTATCTACGTTTGTTCTGGCTGACACAAGCCTCTGTCTGTTTCCCGCGGCTCAACTGCTCATGCCGAAGCGCGATAGCTTCATCGCACAGAGCGCCTGGTTTTCGATCGGCTACACGCTCGGCGCCGTGGTCGGAGTGTGCTCTCGGCTGGCCGAGGGAGAGCGGGCGTTGGTGCTTATTGGCGACGGCGGCTTTCAGATGATTGCCCAGGCCTTCTCCACGTTGGTCAAACTCAACAAACCCGCGACAATTGTGGTGTTTGATAATAACGTCTACGGCGTCGAGCAATTCCTCGTCGTCACGGCCACCAAGAAAGAGGATCTCGACTACTACCGCCACGGGTCAACGAAACCGGCGATCTTTTTCAATCAGCTAGGCATGGGTGCCGACGCAGGCACCGGCGTTCATCGGCGCTGGGATTATGTGAAGCTCGCGGAGGCTTTCGGGGGCAGGGGAGTGAGCGTCGATACCGTTGATGATTTCGACAAGGCTTTAGCCACGGGTGGAGGTCTCGAAGGACCGTTGTTGATCGCGGTTCGGACGGACGCGAGGGATGTGCCGCCGGAGTTGGAGTTCCTCGTGCATCCGAAATCCGCCGTCGAGAAGTTGTCAGGCAATGAGACGGACGGCAAAGCGGTGTCCCCCTTCGCGGCGATCGCTTTCGACTGAGTGACCTTTGTTTGGAGGTGCTGCACTGGACGGCGGGCGGATCGGCGGTGGTTGGGGCGATCCTCCCTCAGGGATCTCCGCCGGGTCACGAAGATCTCATGGCGCGGTTCTAGAAGCTCAGTGGCGGCCGTGCAAATCGATGAGAGGAAAGGCCTGCGTAGAATCGCTACCTTCTGAACCTGAATGTTGTCGGCAGGGACTACCGTTCGCCCGTGGTGAGCGATAACATCCGAGAAAGGGGATCGTTTCCAAAAACGAGAACCGTGAATTGAAGCCAACCCGATCGAAGGACGCTGCAAAGGCGTCACCTCCACTTCCGTTTGGGTCAACGCCTTTATTCTCGGATCAATTGGGACCTGTTGATGAAATTTCGTACACTGGGACGAACGGGGCTCGAGCTTCCTTGGCTAAGCTTTGGTGCGTCGTCGCTTGGTCAAGAGTTCCGACAGGTTGACCTTTCTGAAGCGATCCGCTCAGTGCATGTCGCGCTCGATTTGGGGATGAATTTCATCGATACATCCCCTTTTTACGGACGCGGGATGAGCGAATGCCTTCTTGGCGTGGCTCTGCGCGGAATTCCTCGGGATAGCTATCTACTGGGGAGCAAGCTGGGGCGCTACGACCGCGCGCACTTTGATTTCTCCGCGAAGAGAGTCATTGAGAGCGTTGATATCAGTCTCTCGCGCATGGGGGTGGACCACCTGGACATCATGCTCTGCCACGACATTGAGTTCGTGGAGATGTCGCAGATCGTTCAGGAAACCCTGCCGGCTCTGCGTGCCATCCAGAAGCAGGGGAAGGTTCGCTTCGTGGGTATCAGCGGCTATCCCATGAAGATCTTCCGGTATGTCCTCGATCAAGCCGACCTCGACGTGATTCTGTCTTACAATCATTACACGCTACAAAACACGATGCTTGGGGACTTGGTTCCCTATCTCAAGCCCAAGCACGTCGGCATCATGAACGCGGCTCCTTTCTCTGCGCGTTTGCTCACGAACACGACCCTTCCTCCGTGGCATAAGGCCACGCCCGAGGTTCGCGAGACCTGCCGCCGCGCCGCGGAGCATTGCGCGGCACGCGGGGTAGACATCGCTCAACTCGCGTTGCAGTTCTCGATCGCCGACGAGGACATGGCAACCTGCATTGTCGGTTCGGCGAACCCCGAAAACGTCCGGAAGTGGGTCGAGTGGGCAGACCAGCCGATCGATCAGGTTCTCCTTGCCGAGGTTCTGGAGATCCTGAAGCCGATTCATGACTGGTTCTACATCGAAGGCCGTCCGGAAAACAACGACCCTCAACCCGTCTCAGTACCCACGTAATCGGCCGTTGCGATCGATCCAGTCTGTCATCTCTCCCTGGAGAATCGCTCATGAAGGCCCTGTTGCTCGAGTCTCCCAAGAATCTCTTCCGCGTCGACGCCGACTTGCCCGCCAAGCCCAAGCCAGGCGAAGCGCTTGTACGTGTTCACAGGATCGGTATCTGCGGTACCGACATCAGTGGTTATCTGGGGAAGATGCCGTTCTTTAGTTATCCTCGAATCCCGGGACACGAGTTGGGAGTCGAGGTGCTTGAAGTGGGTCAAGGGGTCACCAACATTCAGCCGGGCGATCACTGCTCGGTCGAGCCTTATATCAACGATCCGAACAGTTACGCCAGCCGCGGAGGGCATCCCAACTGCTGCGAAAAGCTGGAAGTGCTGGGGGTCCATCGTGACGGTGGGATGCGGACGAAGTTCGTGCTGCCCGCGCGGAAGCTGCACCCCTCCAAGAAGCTGTCGTTCGACCAACTCGCGCTGGTGGAAACCCTGGCGATCGGTTGCCACGCCGTCAACCGAGGCGCTCCGCTCCCGGGGGAAGCCTGTCTGATCATTGGCGCCGGGCCCATCGGGCTGGCGAGCCTCGAATTCGTGAAGTTGAGCGGTGCCAAGACCATCATCCTCGACGTCAACGATCAAAGGCTCGACTTCTGCAAGAAAGTCATGGGGGTGGAGCACACCGTCAAGCCGTCCGACCACCTGGACCGCGACCTCCGCGATCTGACGGACGGCCATTTGCCGGATGTGGTGATCGACGCTACCGGTAACAACAACTCGATGTCGAATGCCTTCGGGTTGGTGGCTCCTGGCGGCGGCCGTCTCGTTTATGTCGGGATCACGACAGAGGAAGTCCACTTCCGTCACCCGGTCTTCCATAAGCCTGAAGGAACGCTTCTCTGCTCGAGAAACGCGCTTCCGGAAGACTTCACGCGCATCATCCAACTCATCGAAGACGGTCGTATTGATACGCGTCCATGGATCACCCATCGCGCGGCGTTCGACGAGTTGCCGGCACTCTTTCCGACTTACATCAAGCCTGAGAACGGGGTCATCAAGGCGATCGTTGAACTGGACTGACCGCCTGACCCCAGCTAGGTTTAGGGAGCCTTCTAGACGATGACGCAGCGACTGAATGAGGGTGCGGAAATCTCTCCATGCGTAGCATTGGGGCTCAGCCCGAGCTTCGGATTTGGCGATCGAATCGGCCTGGCAACTCCTGGCCATGTCGAAGCCATGCGCCGTTCCGGCTCGGGCATTGAGCCCATTTTTCCGCAGCAGTCGATTCGTGAGATGGCTCGAACTCGTCGCACGCCGCGTCAGGTCATGGACGACGCTCTTCAGGGCGCGCAAAAAGCCGGCTGGACAGGAAGGATCGGCGCGGATGCCGATCACCTCAAGACCCCGCAGGACGTTGATGTCACGGCCGCTGTGGGATTCACGTTCTTCACGATCGATCCGTCTGATTATGTCGATGCCCACGCCGATGACTACGATGAGGCGACACTACGGTCTCGCTACAGCCAGGTCGCAGGTGAAGTCGGTTGGGTGGACCAATACCTCGGCAAATCGATCACACTCACGACGGGGACGAAGGTCGTCCTCGATGAACCCGTCTGCCTTCGCGCGGCAGTGAAATATGGGCGGGCCCTTAATCACGCATTGTCGCTGGCGGATCACATCGCCGCCGTGAATAAGCAGATCGGCCGCGACTACGAAATCGAGCTCAGCGTCGACGAGACCGAACAGCCCACGACGTTGGCGGAACACTACATCATTGCGGATCAGTGCCTCTCAGGAGGCATGAAGTTGGTCAGCCTCGCTCCCCGTTACATCGGCGACCTGGAGAAGGGGGTCGATTACAAGGGGGATGTCGCCGCGCTTGAGCGCTCGCTAGGAGACCATGCCGCGATCGCGACTCTGCTGGGACCGTACAAGCTGAGCCTCCATTCCGGCTCCGACAAGCTCTCCATGTATGCAGCGCTCTCGCGAGCCACCAAGGGATGCTTCCATGTGAAGACCGCCGGTACAAGCTACCTCGAGGCGCTCCGCGTGGTTGCCCGGCATGACGTGCCCCTCTTTCGCCGCATCATTGACTTCGCACGAGGGCGCTACGACAAAGACAAGGCGACCTATCACGTCTCAGCGACGCTGCAATCAGCGCCACCGGCTTCGGAGATTGCCGACGCGGCTGACCTGGAGCGAATCTACCTCGAGAATTGGTCCGAGGTGCCTCAAGGTTTGGGTTTCACAAAACCTGGCCGCCAGATCCTGCATTGCACGTTCGGGTCCGTGCTTACCGACGAGGAACTTGGCGCGGCCGTCCGGCAAGTGCTCGAGGCCCATCCCGAGACCTACACCGAGGTCCTGGCCGACCATTTCAGCCGGCATCTCGAAGCCCTTCGAGCCGGTTTCTAACCACGATCCACTCGATACATTCCCGTTGTGAGGGTGCGCGCTGATGTCGGAGAGTTACCTGGAGCAGTTGTTTGGCTTGAAGGATCGTGTCGCCGTCGTGATCGGAGGCACCGGCGTGCTCGGAGGCGCGCTGGCGGAAGGGCTGGCCCGCGCGGGGGCGCTGGCGGTGGTGTCAGGACGTGACCCCGAAAAAGGGGCCGTTCGCGTTCGAGAGATCGAGGCGGCAGGGGGGCGTGGCGCCTTCGCGCCTGTTGATGTGACCCGCCGGGAATCGATCGCCGAGTTGCTCGAGAATGTGGTCAAGACCCATGGACGTGTGGATTTCCTGATCAACGGCGCCGGCGTGAACAGCGCCAGTCCTTATTTTGATATCAAAGATGAAGACTGGGACCGCGTCTTTGACAGCAACCTTAAGGCCGTGCATTGGGGCTGCCAGATCTTTGGTAAGTACATGGCCGAAGCAGGAGGGGGATCAATCGTCAACATCGCGAGCGTCTCGGCTCACCTGCCTCTCTCGCGTGTGTTCGCCTACTCGGCCAGCAAGGCGGCTGTGATCAATTTGACCCAGAACGTCGCGCGTGAGCTGGCCCCTTCGAAGGTGCGCGTGAACGCTCTGTGTCCGGGATTCTTCCCCGCCGAGCAGAATCGCAAGATTCTCGATGCGACTCGCACGGAGAACATCATGCGGGGAACGCCGATGGCCCGGTTTGGCGAACCCGAGGAGCTTGTGGGGGCCACGCTGCTGATGCTCTCTCCGAAGGCCGGAAGCTTCATCACGGGGGCGGCCTATTACGTTGACGGCGGCTTCACAGCCATGCGGTTCTAAGCACCAAGGGAATGAACGCACCGATGTCAACGCGATCCAGTGTCACGATCAGTCTTGTCTCCGAGGCCCGCGGCGGCCCCTTCGTCTTCTGGGATGACCTCCCCCTGGCATGCCGTAAGGCCAAGGAACTTGGCTTCGACGCGATCGAGCTTTTCCCGCCAGGACCCGACGCCGTCGATCCGTCCGAGCTGAGGGGGATGCTAAGCGACCATGGCCTGGGGCTGGCGGCGGTGGGAACCGGAGCGGGATGGGTCAAGCGCAAGCTCCATCTCGTGCTCCCAAACGCTGAGGATCGAGCCAAGGCCCTGGCCTTCATCAAGGCGACGATCGATTTCGCCGGCCCGCTCGGAGCCCCCGCGATCATCGGGTCGATGCAGGGGCGAAGCGGCGGTGATGGGCTCGACCACGCCACGGCTCGAGGTCTCCTGACCGATGCGCTGCAGGAACTCGGGGAACACGCCGAGCAATACGGTGTCCCCCTGATCTATGAGCCGTTGAACCGGTATGAAACGAACATGGCGAACACCTTGGAAGGGGGGGCGCAGTTACTCGACGCACTCTCGACCAAGAATGTTGTTTTGCTGGCAGACCTCTTCCATATGAACATTGAAGAGGCTGATATCGCCGCGTCCTTTCTGGCTCACGGGGCGCGAGTGGGGCACATCCACTTTGTGGACTCAAATCGCCGGCCTGTTGGTTTTGGCCATATCGAATACGCTCCGATTGTCGCGGCCTTGAACACGATTGGCTACGATCGCTACATTTCTGCCGAGGCGTTCCCGTATCCGGATTCGGACAGCGCTGCGGAGCAGACGATCAAGGCCTACCGCCAATACTTCCCGCGTTGAGCTTGGCTCTCGGCGGATTCTAGCCACTCAGGAGTTACGGACACGATGCTGAAGCACCAGCTCATTCATCCCAAGATCAACGAGGTCATTGGCCGGGCCGGTCACCACTCGACGATCCTAATCGCCGATGGCAACTATCCTGCCTGGTCGAAGAAGGGACCCAACGCGGAAGTGGTCTCTCTGAATCTCATGCCTGGGCTCGTTTCCTGCACGCAGGTGCTCCAGGCGATCTTCTCGGCCGTGCCCATCGAAGAAATCAATACGATGATGTACGAGACCGAGGGACCCTATGCCCTCAAGGCCGACCCTCCCGTGTGGGATGAATACCGCAAGGTGATTGAACAGGCGGGACTCGACCTCGCGCTCAAGCCGATCGAAAAATGGAGCTTCTACCAAGCCGTGGCCACGGCGGACCACGTGTTGACGATCCAGACTGGCGACCAACAGCGCTTTGCGAACGTGCTGTTGTCCATCGGCGTTCGCATGGATTGATTCACCATGGCTCTCACGATCGACGCGCATCAGCACTTCTGGAAGCGAAGTCTGCCGTTTAACTACGGCTGGCTCGATGCGCCGCAGAATGCGGCGATCTCGCATGATTTTCTGCCGGAGGATCTTCGTCCGCTCCTGGAGTCGGTCCACGTCGATCAGAGCATCTTCGTTCAGACCCAGCACAACCTCGAGGAGAACCGGTGGGTGCTGGGACTTGCCGAACAGCATCCCTTTCTCGCGGGGGTTGTCGGCTGGGTTGACCTCGCCAGTGAGGAGTGTGAGTCGCAGCTCCTGGAGTTCAAGGATCATCCGAAGTTCGTCGGCATCCGCCACGTCACCCAGGATGAACCGGACGATAACTTCATCGTCCGAGAAGATGTGCTTCGGGGGCTTTCCGTGCTTGAGAAACACGGGGTTCCTTTTGACTTACTCTTTTATGTGAAGCATCTGCACCATGTGCCGGCGTTGGCGGCTCGCCTTCCGGACCTCCCCATGGTGATCGATCACTTGGCCAAGCCGGAGATCAAGGCAACTCGTACGGATAACTGGCTCCCGAATTTCCGCGCGGCGGCCAAGTTTGCCAATGTTTATTGCAAACTTTCGGGGATGATCACCGAGGCTGACTGGCTGCATTGGACGGCCAATGATCTGAAGCCTTATGTCCAGTCTGCGCTCGATCTCTTCGGTCCTGAGCGGCTCATGTTCGGTTCGGACTGGCCCGTTTGCGAACTCGCGGGAAGTTATCAACGCGTTTATGAGGCCCTGGTGGAAGCCCTGGGACCCATCACTCCGTCCGAGCGCGAGCGCATTTTCGGAGGGACCGCGACGGCCTTTTACGGCTTAGCGAATTGACACATTTTCGATCCTGCAGAAAATGCGAAAAGGCCAGCACCCAAGGGTGCTGGCCGTTTTTTTTGATCGACGACATTGGCAGATCAACAACGTCACGCAGCCGTTTCAACGCGTTGTCCGAGAGACCTGCGCCATGCGGCGGCACCTGTCAGGGCGAGGACGCCAAGAACGACGGCTCCGACCACGCCCTGAGATCCCCCTTCCACGAAGCCGTAGCTGTGCAGTCCCACACCGAGCACGAAGTTAACGCCGTACCAGGCCATGATGACTGACAGGAAGCAAATCACCGAGGCGATCACGAGACCGAACGTGTTGACCCAGCCGGCGAAACGTCCGTGCAGCGGAATCAAGTAAACGAGCAAGGTGATCAAGGCCCAAACTTCCTTGGGATCCCAACCCCAGAACCGACCCCATGAGGCGTCGGCCCACACTCCGCCGAGAATGGTTCCCGCAGCGATGAGGAGAACACCCACCTGCATCGTGCGGTAGATGAAGTTGGAGAGGGGCTTGATCTTTCCCGCGGTGGCCTGCATGGCCTGGGCTCGCGCGTCGAGTTGAGGCCGAGTTGCGGCGGCCCGAGCGCGGATCTCAGCGACGGTCGGCTTCGTCAGGGTCGCCACGGCTCCCCCTTCTTCACCAACGGTCACCGTTTGCACCGAGGTTGCCGCGGGGGCCGCCAGCTCCGCGGTGGTCGCGTTGACCCCTGCCAGAGCAACGACCTCTTCTTCTTTGAACAGGAGCCGACTTACCAATTCACCAAGCGCACCACCAAGCCCCACGATCGAAAGCGAGCCTCCCACGCCGGCCAGGGCTGCGGAAACGTAGTAGAGGAGCGAGGCCCGGTCCGCCGGGAGGTTCATGCCCATTCCACCGTAGGAAGCGGCGATGCCGAAGATCCCGACGCCCAGCATCGGCAGGCCCGGCAAAGCTGGCGAGCTGACTTCGAGGTAGCTGGGTGAGCGACGGTAGGTCGCGGTGAGGTAATAGAAGGTGGCGATCAACCCGAGCATCATGGCGAGAGCGAACGCGGCGTAACTTGAAACCTCGGTGAGCACGTGAATCGTCAGCCAGTAGTTGCTACGCAAGACGGGCTGAAGGGCGTGGATTCCCGGGTCGAGCAAGGGGACGTTTGCGGCCAGGACGGTTCCCAGGAGAGCCGCCGCCGAGCCTGCGAGTGCGGAGAAGGTCTTCCGGAAGATGAGCTCGAACACCAGGCCCAGGACCGCTGCGACGAGCGAGACCCAGATCACCGTCTCATACATGTTGGTGACAGGCGCCCATCCCGAGATTTGAACTCGCAGCGCGAAGCCCACCACTTCCAGCGCGATCCCGGCCAGGAGGCCCAGAAGCCCCGCCAGGTAAACCGCGGAAGCGAGGAGGGCGACAGAGGAGCCCTTTCGGGACGAGGCGAATCCGAGGCTTACCGCGAGGAATGCCACTGCGACGCCATACCCGATAGGGGCCTTGAAGAAGGGGTTCGTCGCGTTGAAATAGGTCTCACGATCCATGTCCTCGGTCGTGGGATACTCGCCGGAATTCAGCTCTTCGCCCAGAGACCGTGCGGCTGTCACGAAAGCTGCTGTGCTTGCCTCGTCAATTTGCCCGGGCTTGGCGTTTTCGTTCTTCTCCAAAGCGCGGAAGCTCGTGAGGAACGCCTCGGTTTCCTTAGGAGGGAAGCCCGCCTTCTCAAGCTCTCCCGGCTTTGCCTCGAGCAGCGAGACCAAGGGCACCCACACTGAGCGATCCTTGAGCCACGCAGTGAAGTTCTTATCGAACTCCGGCTTGGTTCCCGGCATGGCTCGCTCATCACCCGGGATGTCATTTTCATACGTCATCAAGACGTTAACGACATCCTTCTGAAGCGGAGTGAGTGTTTCAAATCCTTGGGTCTGAGCTTGCTTGAGGGCCTCTGCGCTGTAGCTGAGGTAGGCGTCGTTCGCGGGGCGAGGCATGACAAGCAAAGGCTCGATCCGCTTGACGGCCCGGTCGCGATGAGCCTGGTAGTTGAGGATCTTGCTGCCGACTTCCAGGGCTCGCTTCTCCACGTCGTTCAGAGCGGCGACTCCCTTGGCTTCACCTTCCTCCTTGCGCTTGGACAGTTCCATCAGCCAGGACATGAAGGGAATGCGTTGTCCTCCGACGGTGACTTCCGCGTGTTCCAGCTCGCGGGGAGTGAGCCATTTGTGCGACTCGACCAGCTTGTTCGCGAGTTCCTTGATCGCCGTTTGATCGATCGTGGACAGCTTGGTTGTCGCCAGCAGGTGCGTCAGCGAAGAGGATGTGATGTCTTTACTTGTCGCGACCGCCTTGATTGCCGTGCGATCGGCCGCCGAAGTCTCCGCGCGATCGGCCGCTGCTTTCAGGCGAGCCTGGATCACATCCGCCAAGAGCAATTGCTTGAGCGGAACGTATTCCACAAGGATAAACGACTGATCATCCCAGAATTCCGGGCGAACCGACCAATCCGTGAACGCGGCCACCGGACCCCACGTGGCGGTGGCTTCGTTGGCGTCATTGTGCAGGGTGATGGTTTCGCGGCCGAAGAGCAGTTTGACGACTTGGCGAGCAAGTGTATCGACGGGTTTTTTCCGTCCGCCGTTCATGATCGGAAGCTTTGCCAGGGCCTCGTAGGACTGCCCCTGGCCGAGCTTGTCCGGTTCCTTTGCTTCGGCTCCTACGGCAGGGAGACTGGCCAACCATGACAGGGGCAGGCCAAGAATGAGCCACCCGAATCGTTTCATATCCATCTCCGGGCTCCAGGAGCCATTGCAGGGTCGATCATCAGAAAGCGACGGTCATCGGTACGACCTGTTCGTAACCGAGATCCCTAGAGCAGTGGTCTCGCCATCGACCGACTCGATCCGTCTCGATCTTGAATCACTTTGTCAGAGAATTTCTTCCGACTCTGTTACGTACGACACATCGTTCGCAGGTGAAGCCGTCCCATTCACATGCACCGCGTTTCTAATCTTGGCGTCGGCCCGGGCGCGCTCCCGTTTTCCTCCATCCGTGAAAACGCCGGCCCGCATGTAGAACTGGACGAAGGCGCCCAGCACGATCAGGATGCACCCCACGTATTTGGTGACCCGTCCTGGGTCCGTGGCGACTTGGAAGACCGAAGCGAACCGGCCCGTGTCGCGCCCCGTGGAGGGATCTCGCTCTCGCGAGTAGCTCGACTGATAGAAGGTGTACCCACGATGAGTCAGGGGCTGGTTCATCGTGATAGTGTGCTTCTGGTCCTTGATCCCCGCGATCTCGTCGGTGAGTCGCACCTGGCTGGTGTAGGTCGACGCCTGGTCCGTTCCGGGGTCGAACTCAACCTTGAAGTCGTCGAGCTTCACGGAGAATCCCAGAGGCTTTCGGTCCAGGTCATAAACGATGTCGTAGGTGCCACTGGGGAAGGTCACCCGCTTTGTAGAACCTTCGGGGAAGCGTTGAATCCAAAATTCCTTGGTGAACGGCTTACCGTCACTATCCTTGACCGTCATCTCCACCAAGCTGGCGGCCACCGCACGATCCTGTTGCCCCTTGGGAAGCAGTAGGGGTTCGTAGATCTGCTCTTCCCGGCCAGCCGGGAGATACTGATCGACGATGAAGCTCAGCGTCATCGGTAAGTTCGGATTGCCCCCGAACGCGACGATTTCCTTGCCGGTCTCAAGACGAGCCGGCGAGCCCTTGAGCTCACCGAGGCCGCTCTCACTGCGGCCGAAAACCCGGTAGTAGAGCGAGCCGTCTGGTGTCCCCAAAACCTCAACCAAGCCGAAGCGGCCGTTTGTCTTGGGGTTAACCTCGGGGGGAACGAAGTAATTGATCGCGACGAGCGGCTTGGGATTGGGATTCTCTTCGGTGGGGATGACGTTGGGACCCATCGGCAGAGATCCCCATGCGTGGTGGATCTGCTCGGGGTTCGACCCCTTCTTGACGTGGAAATTCGCCACGGCCAATGCCGGTTCACCGAGAACGCTTTCCATCCCCATCTCTTGAAGTGGGATCTCAGCGCTTCCCTCGAATTTCACTGTGAGATCGCTGTCGGGCAGACTCACCGTCTTGGATTTCTGCCCTGTCAGGTTCCAGTCGTAGACCCGCGTCTTACCGGCGTTGTCTTGGTAGCGGAATCGCGCTACTCCCTCTGGCCCCCCCCCCTTGGGAGGGTTCAGAAAATCGTCGACGAGTTCGGGGCGATCGACGTAGAGGAATGCGAACTGAGCGGGACCCGCCTTGCGAGCAAACCGGAGGAACTTGCGGTACGTCGCGTGATCATTCCGGCGCCTCGGGGCAAACCACGAATCCGCCTCGTCCTCGAAGACCTCGATCGCCTCACGAGCGTTCGGCGGCTTGGCCTTGGGGCGGATCTTGATCATCGGGATGCCGGCCGGGTCGGCCACATGCTTGAACGCGAGGGTCGAAGAAGGCAGGTGGGACTTCACCCGAAACACGAACGGGTCGCCCGCGCTCGTCAGTACTTCTCCTTCTCGAGCCTCTTTCCCCGCTCCCCCCGTAAGGGTCGAGAAAATCGAGCCAAAGATGCTCAGCGGCCGAGGACTGCCGGATCCCCAGGCAAAGTTTCCTGGAGCAAAAGGAAGTTGATATTCAACATCTGTGGGTTCTTGCGTATTAGAGTCGATTGGCAAGACGCGAATGACGGGATGCCCCGGACGAAGGAGTTCCTTCTTGGACTCTCCCTCCATGGCACTAACCTGTCCTTCATCCGCGGTCTTCAGACTCCAGAAGGAACCCGCCAGAAGAATGAGCAATCCTGCATGGGTGATCAAGAAGCCGGTCTGACGACGCTTCCAGGGATATCGAATTAAAGCGGCGCAAAGAATGTTGATTCCCAGGAAGGCGAGCAAGAGAGCGAAACCCCGCGTCTGGTAAATCCATTCCTGGACCGCGCTCGCGCCATACCAAGACTCGAAGAAGGTCGCGTATGCGAGAACAGCCGAAAGCCCCGCCAGGCAAATGACCGCGAGCTTGAGCGATGCGAGGAACCGATAGATCGCGTCAAAAACGCCCAGAATGTTCTGGATGAGTGATCGCTTGGAAGTCTCGGCGGAGGAGGAGGGACGCGGGGTTGGCGAGGGATTATTTTTCGTCGCGGTCGCCATATGTTAAGCACCTAGCGAGGAGGGGGCACGCCAAGGGTGGGACCGAGGGGGGCGGGTCAATCGATCCAAGTGTTGCACCATGCCGCCGCGACACTATTGTAGTCGGGCCCGAGGCTAAGAGCCAGTGCACGAGGCTGGCTGGTAGGTTGGTCTTCAGGAGCGTCTCGACGCTCGCGGTCGCCGCCTTGGGTAGGTTCAATCACATTCTTAGCGATTTCCTCACGAATGGCAATTCCGAATCCGTGGAAATTTTGAATTTTTGTTGTGCACGTGCGACTTCATCCCTCAAAAAGAGGCTGAAGTCGCATGAGTTCGACGCGCAATGTGGTAAAAGTTTGTGCAACTTCGCTCGGCTGCCGCACCCAGGAAAGGGAGGACTGGCACCTCAGGCGTAGTGGAACGTACCGTCCCACAGGCGGTCGAGCTCCTGGAGGGCCTGATCAATGGACCTGGCTTGGAGCCGCCCCTGCGCGTCGCGCGTGATCAGGTTGTATCTCATCAGCTTTCCCACCGCGTCGGAGACTTCAAAGTTGATTTCGATGCCGGTCTTCTGAGAAAGGTAACGCTCGATGACCAGGTCGAGCTCATGCGCTGTCAGCGACTTTCCTCGGATAGAGGCTCTCCAAAGGAAGAAGTAGGCGAGCATGGTTTCCTTGTAGTCTTCGTCCTCGGCGGAGTCGATCAAGCGTGTGAGGACGCTCGCATTGTTGGCCAGGCTGAGGTAGTAAAGCCGTCGAATCATTTCGTTGAGGTGACGCTGTCGGGCGCGATGGAAACCGAAGAAGGAATTCACGCCGGCACTAATGGGGGCAAGCAAAAGCCCACCGAGCGCGACCGGGGTGAGGACCGCGCCAAGGACCTTGAAAACCAGCGTGGGGATGCCAATCACCAGAGGAGACGCGATCTGGGCCTTGTCGATCCAGCGCATCCGGACCTTTGTCCCCTGTTCGGGAAGGTGCATCTCCATGTCGACATGCGGAACGTCTTTGAACATCCGGAGATAGAAAACGTCGGAACGCACGAAGGGACCGAGTCCCCGGCCGTTTCGGAACTTCAACGCCACGACCAGTCTTTGGTAAGCGTCGAGCCGGGCCGTTCGTTTTTGAAACCGGGTCTTCATCGAGCGGCAGTCGCGGGAGACCCGTGTATAGCCTCGAACGTAGACTCGAAGGTGCTCAAAGAGAGTGAAGTCGGGAACGTACGTGAGCCCCATCTCGTTAGGGGCGGAAACGGCCTTCTTGATGAGGTCCAGATTCAGGGGACTGTAGTTGGCCCGGATGAGGGCTTGCTCAAAAGGGACGAGAAACTCTTCATCCGAGAGTGCATGCGCCTTGGGCGAGTGCTCGTCGAGCGTCACGAAGTCTGAGTCTGGGTCGAGAGGCGCGTACAGCTCCTTGAGCTCACGGAGCTTGTCAAAATACTCACTGTGGAACGAGGCGCCGAGGATCTTGCCGAACGCCGCCAGGGCTTCTCGTTCGTGGGGAGTCATTCCCTGCTCGGCGAGCAGCAGCCTCGTCAGGTCTCCCTGGCGGATGGGCAGAGCGTGCTCACGATTATCGATACCCGCGAGCTGAAACTCGAGCCCGTCTTCCCCCTTCGTTTCGGCCTGCACCGAGTCTGTAATCGCGTCCGCTCGAACATCATCCCGAGGTTGTTCGTCCTCAGGAACCGCCGAGACCATTACAGGATTTGCCATGGGACGAAGCTCAAGCCTTCCATGCGGACCGAGGGCTCGGATCTCGCATCAGGTATCGGAGGTCAGAACCTCGGGATTCTATTCCCAAGTAATGTCGTCGCGCCGACCACAATATTTGCAGATTATACACAAACAACCGTTGCTTGGGGGCTCATCCTCAATCTTCGCAGACTCTTTCGACACCCCCTGGGTTCGAGTACCATGCGTCGCATGGGATATCCCTGGATCAAGATCGGTTCAAGGTGCCCTCCAGATTGGGGTCTTAGGCTACTTAATTTGATGAGGATCGCTACAGTGTTGCTCGCTAACCACTTCCGTCTCCGTCCGCAAACGTGCGCCATGGGGGCTTTGGCATTGGTTCTCGCACTTGGATGGGCTTCGCGCGAGATCGCGTTCGCCAACGAGAAGGCGAAGGAAGTCGCCTCGGATACGATCCTGCTTGATCAGGTGAAAATGGTCGAGATGCGTGACAAGGGAGTGTTGGTCGGCAGGAACGGCGTGTACATCAACGGTGAAACCCCCGGCAGCTCGAACTTTGTGACCGGCCGTTTCATCATTGAGCCGGGCAAGACTCCTCACCCCCCTCACACGCATCCGGAAGAAGAAGTCATGGTGATCGAGAGCGGTGAAGGGGAGATCTTCGTCGACGGCAAGACCACCAAGATCGGGCCCGGCTCCGTCATGTACACCACGCCGAACTCGTCGCACGGTATCCTCAACACCGGCGATAAGCCCGTCGTTTTCTACTACATCAAGTGGGCGACGAAGGGCGGCAAGTAACCGAATCGGGGCTTTGCAGCCTCGACCGTCAGTCTCCCGTGCCTGAAAAGACGAGGCCGCGCCGGTTGACCATAACCGGCGCGGCCTCGTTGTCGTTTCGGAGGCAAGATCGCGAGGACCGTGCTTAGTATGCGAGGAGGTGATCCATGCGTTTGACGACGTCTTTGAGAGACTCGAGATTTCCCTTGGGCACTTCGGCCGTGATCCAGCCCTGGTAGCCGGCGTCGAGGAGCGCCTTGCGGACATCCGCCCAGTCAATCTCTCCCTCACCAAGCCGATAATCGAAACGCCGGTCTTTCTTGTATTCCTTGATGTGGATCTTGAGAATGCGTTTGCCTAGTTCGCGAATCCACTCTTGTGGATATCCGTACTCGACGACATTCCCGACGTCGAAGTAGGCTCCGATCCACGGGCTCTCAAATTCGTCGATGTAGCGAGCGAACTCGATCGGGCTGAGGAGGAACTTATTCCAGACCTCTTCGATGGCCAACTTGATTCCGTGCTTCTCCGCGTCCGGGAGCAGCTTTCGAATGTTGTCTTGCGATCGCTTGTAGGCTTCGCGGTAAGACACCTTCTTGTTCACGACGGCGGGAACGACCAGCACCGTTGTACCGCCGTAAGCTTTGCAGTCTTCGATTTCTTTGCGAATGGCGGCGAGTCCGCGCTCGACCACTTGCGGATCCGGGTCGGAAAGCGTGTCCTGCCAGTGCCGGGACCCGCTAACGCCATGAATGATAATTCCGGTCTTGTCGCGAGCCTTGAGAACCTCTTCCTGGTCCAGCTTATTGGGGCTGAGCAGCTCGACTCCCTGGAATCCGGCCTGCGTGAGCAGCTCGAACTCGGGAAGAATCGGCCCTTCGCTATGGCCGAGCATGAACGCCTTTTTCCAGGGGCTCGACCCGGGAGCCGCCGCCGCCACGGAGAGGTCGGCGGCCAGGGTTGCAGCCATGGCCGTGCCGGCGCTCTTCAAGAAAGTCCTGCGGTCAATCATGGTCGATCGCTCCCGGAAAATCTCTGAAGGGGGCTTCCAATCCCTGAAGCCCCCTTGCTTCGACGTGATGTTTCGGGAACTCACTCCGTCATTTCCCGACGTATTCAACGGCTTTAGCCGGCAAGTTCCGCGAGCTTGGCGTCGAGTAGCTCACCAACAAGGGCGGGGTCGGCCTTGCCGCCGGTCTGCTTCATGACCTGGCCTCGCAAGAAGCCTTTCACGGCATCCGGCTTCTTCTTTCCCCCCTTGAGGTCCTCGAGAGCCTTGGGGTTGGCTGCGAGAGCCGCTTCGATCGCGGCGATGAGGGCGCCCTGGTCGGACACCATGCCGTAGCCGCCGGCCGTGATGATCGCATCGGTTGGCTCACCGGTCTCGATCATCTTCGCGAGCACTTCTCGCCCCTGATTCGTGTTCAATTCTTTGCGCTTGACACGATTGATCAGGTCGGCGAGACGGTCGGGACCAATGGGGAATTCGGCCAGGCTGATCTTCTTTTCCTTGACCGTGCGGAGCACGTCCTGCTGGATCCAGTTGCTGGCCAGTTTGTACTCGTCCGTGGCCTTGGCAACCGCATCGTAGTAGTCGGCGACATCCTGTCCCTGCTCAACCAGGACGTTCGCGTCGTACGGCGGCAATCCATACTCGGTTTCAAACCGTTGGCGTCGGGCTGCCGGCAGTTCTCCGATAGAAGCCTTCACGCGCGCCACCCAGGCTTCATCAACCACGACCGGCACGAGGTCGGGCTCGGGGAAGTAGCGATAGTCAGCCGCTGTTTCCTTTTGCCGCTGAGCTTTGGTGACTCCTTCAGCATCATTCCAGCCGCGCGTTTCCTTCGGGGCGTCCTTGATGGTCAGCCCGTCTTCTTTCCACTTGGCATACTGACGCTCGGCTTCGTGTTCCAGCGAGCGCTCAACCGAACGGAAGCTGTTGAGGTTCTTGATCTCGACGATGGGGGTTGCGATCGTCTTCCCCTCATGCTCGATGTGGAGGTTGACGTTCGCGTCGCAGCGCAGGCTTCCCTCTTGCATTTCGCAGTCGGAAACGCCCAGGTATCGCAGCGTCAGCCGAAGCTCTTCCAGGCAGGCCTTGGCGTCTTGCGGGGTGCGGATATCGGGCTCGCTCACGATTTCCAGAAGGGGGATGCCTGCTCGGTTCAGGTCCACCTCCGAGAAGCCCCCCGCACCGTGGGTAAGCTTGCCGGTATCCTCTTCAAGGTGGACTCGCGTCAGGCGGCATCGCCCCCCGCCGGAGCCATCCTTCTGCGCGGGGATCTCAAGCCAGCCATTACGACTGAACGGCAGGTCGTACTGGCTGATCTGATAGTTCTTCGGCAGGTCAGGATAATAGTAGTTCTTGCGGTCCCACTTGGTGAACGAGGCGATCTCGGCGTGGAGTGCCACGGCCGTCTTGAGCGCCAGCTCAAACGCCTTGCCGTTCATGACGGGGAGCGTGCCCGGTAAACCGAGTGAAACCGGGTCCGTTTGCGTGTTGGGAGGGAGTCCGAAATCGGTTCCACACGACGAGAACATTTTGCTCTCGGTGAGAAGCTGAACGTGGACTTCCAGGCCGATGACGATCGTGTAGCTCATTGATGATATTATGATAGGTCAGAACGGTCGGGGTATATGGTCCAGTATTCGCGATATTCGGGGCCAATCTCATAGATCCCGCCCTGGTTAACCTGCTCCTGACTTCTCGTGACAAGGCTGAGACTCGCCAGGACATCTGCGTTCGCGTTGAAAGTCTGCTTCAAATACTTCAGAACGCCCACGTAGTTTAGGTATTCAGTTCGTGAGTCAAAATGTTCAGAAACAAAGATGATATGGACTCGTCCCCAATCTTCGTTGACACGGTAAAATATTCCAAACGTACCGGGTTGCCAGCCCTCGTCGTTTGCATACTTCGTAAGAGCCCCGACGACGAGTCGGAGACAGCGCTGAAGTTCGTTGGCTGAAAAAAACGGTTCAACTGCGGTCACTGTTTTTTTAGCCATCGGAGAACACCCTCTTTAGGATGATCGATCTGGTCTAAGATCTTTTTTGCTTGTTCCGATGTCCAAGAATTCGCTGGCTTGTAGCGAAAATCGCTAACATCCAATGTTGTTAATTCGTCCCAATTGGCTTTGATCGGGGACGTTCCAAGCGCGTCCATTCTCCTTCTCAAACCGGAAAGAACCAGGAGACCGTCGAGATCGTGAATTTGAAAAGCACGAGGGAGCGCCTCGAGGTCGAGGGTCTCACAGATTCGAACTTTCAGATAGATCTCGACGGCGTAAATTCCATAGGCTATTGCACTTCCGAAAGCCCCTCTCCTCAATAGGCTTTTGGCCTCCTTGAGACGTTCTTCATGCGCAATTCTCAGGTCGGCCAGCTTAGTATGGAGTTTAGCGAAAGAGCCGCCCCCTTGCATTTATCCTAACTCCGGCCGTCTCGAGTGCCAATCCGTCGCGCGCTCGAAGACACGTGCCGTACGGAGCAGATTCTCTTCAGCGAATGCAGGAGCGAGGAGTTGCAAGCCGATCGGAAGGCCCCCCTTGGTGAGTCCGCAGGGGATGCTCAAACCTGGAATACCGGCGAGGTTGGCCGTGATCGTGTAAATATCCGACAGATACATCGCCAGGGGGTCCGCTGTCTTTTCCCCCAGCTTGAACGCGGGGGTCGGCGATGTTGGCCCAAGCAGCACGTCAACTTCGTGGAACGCCGTGTCAAAGTCGTTGCGAATCAACCGGCGCACCTTCAACGCCTGGTTGTAGTACTGGTCGGCATAGCCCGCCGAAAGAGCGAACGTGCCCAGCATGATGCGCCGCTTCACCTCAGCCCCAAACCCTTCGGCACGACTCGCCATCATCATGCGGATGAGCGGCGGGAGTGACTCTTCGCCAGGGAACTTCGCGGAGAAATCCTCAGCACGGTGGCCGTAGATGGTGCCGTCGTATCGGGACAGATTGCTGGAGCACTCAGCCGGAGCCACGAGATAATAGGCGGGAACACCATACTTCGAGTGAGGGAGCGAGACCTCTTTGATTGTGGCCCCCGCCGCCTCGTAAACACGAATCGCTTCGCGGACCGCGGCTTCGACCTCGGGATCCAGGCCTTCGCCGAAGAACTCGCGTACCAGACCGATACGCAATGTCTTGGGAGGCGTGTCGAGGTTCGCTGCGTAATCGGGAACCGGCGTGTCGACGCTCGTCGCGTCGTGCGGGTCGCGTCCTGAGATGACGTTGAGCAGCAATGCGGCGTCGGCCAGGTCGTGGGTAAAAGGCCCGATCTGGTCGAGAGAGCTCGCGAAGGCGATCAGCCCATAACGGCTGACGCGCCCGTACGTCGGCTTCAAGCCCACAATGCCGCAAACCGCCGCGGGCTGCCGGATCGATCCACCAGTGTCGGAGCCGAGAGAGAGCGGGGCCAGGTCCGCGGCGACGGCGGCGGCGGAACCACCCGACGATCCTCCAGGAATTCGCTCTTCGTCCCAGGGGTTGCGGGTCGGGCCGTAGGCGCTGTTCTCGGTGGACGATCCCATGGCGAATTCGTCCATGTTCGTCTTACCGAAGAGAATGGCGCCCGCGTTCTTGAGCTTGGTGATGACGGTGGCGTTATACGGAGGGCGGAACTGCTTGAGCATGCGGCTGCCGCAGGTCGTCGGCTCGTTCTCGACGCAGAGCACATCTTTGATGGCGACGGGAACGCCGGCGAGCGGACCCAGCGGGGCTCCGGCCTTGCGTTGGGCGTCAATCGCCTTGGCCTGCTCCAGAACCTTCTCAGGTTCCAGGTGCACGAAGACGTTGAGCCTTTCGAGCTCCTTGGCGCGGCTCAGGTACCCACTAACGACCTCTTCGGAGGTCACGGTCCCTGCGTTCAACTGGGCGAGCAATCCCGTGGCGGTCGTACGAGTCAAATCCATCAGCGTTCGATCCCGGTTTCGCGTGACGAGGGCGTCGTGATTGCGTTGCAGAGGGTTTTATTCAAGAACCGGAGGGACCAAGAAGCTCTCGACGTTTCGCTTGGGGGCGTTAGCGAGAGCCGCCTCACGCGGAAGGGACTCGCCTCGCACGTCCTGGCGGAAGACGTTGCGAACCTCGACCCCATGAGCAAGGGGTTCCACATTGTCGGTGTTGAGTTCTTGGAGTTGAGCGACAAACTCGACGATCGAGTTGAGCTGTCCCGTAAACATCTGAAGTTCTTCAGGGCTAAGGCGAAGTCGGGCAAGCAGTGCCACCTTCGCCACCTCGTCAAGCGACAACGCCATGAGCCAGTACGTCCTCTTTGAACTTGCCCGTGAGCGGGAAGCGTTCTCGAGAATTTTCGGAGACCCCGGGAAGGGTATCGAGCCGTCACGGTGAAGGAAATCGCCGGGACGGAAGTCTCCCCAACCACCTACGGCCGCCAGTCTGACAGATTGTGCCCGATCGTTCAAGGTTCGCGAATTCTCAGCGAGCCCGGGACGTATCGTTCCCGGCATCAGGCCGGCAAGAACGACTCGTTCGACCGGGAAGGTGCGACCACACGACGAGGATCAACGTGAGGGGGCTAGTTGACCCGCTTGATCAAAGTGAGGTTGGGCTTCTGAGCGATGACAACCTCGGACTTGTCTTTCTGAAGAGTTGCGATCAAGCCGGATTCCGGCTTTCCGAAAACCAGGAACTCGGCATGAGAACTCTGGAAGGTCCGAAGATCGGTGAGATTGAGGGGAACCCAGCGGTCGAGCAGCCCCAATTCAAGCTCCGCGGGTTGATAGATCGACGACCCCGGCTTGTTCTTGGCGAAAAAAACGTGCCGTGCGAACTGTTCCGGAGCGGTGTGATGGACTTCCACATAACGCAAGGGATCGGCGACAAGAATGGGGGGACAGCCGTCCCGGTCACTGCCGAGCGCCTGACGCAGCTCATCGTACGCATTGCGATCCCGACTGACCTCACGATAAAAATCGAACTGCACGAAAGCGAGCCAGCCCAGGAAGATGACTCCTACCGCGGCCTTGGCCGTCCAACTCCAGGTTTGTCTGTCGACGAGAATCGCGGCCAGAAGGCTGATTCCCATGATTGCGGGGAGACAATAGCGCTGAACGAAGGCGCCCGTGGCGAAAACGGCCAAGAAATAGCCCAAGGTGGGAAAGAGAACGAACACGGTAATCGCCACGACTTCATGCAAGGGAAACGACCGCCGAGATTCCACGGCCGCCGGAGGAGAGTCGGGACGGTTCCGGCGGTAGAGGTAGACGAGGACGACCCCGGAGAGCACCAGAAAAATCGTGGGGTTGTTGGGGAAGAGCCAGGGGTAAAACTCGGTGAGATTGCCTTTGCGCGGCTTGGACCAAAAGTCGGGAATACGTCCGCGCGCATTGGCGATCAACGGGAGGAGCAGGGCGATTGGCGCGGCCCCGAGCGCGAAAGCCCCCCAGATTGGCAGATCGATCCGTCGCCTGGAAATGGTGCGAACCAGCTCGCCGAGCGCTAATGGGAAGAAGAGCAGTACGGCGTAATAGTGGCTACAGATGCCGGCGGCCAGCCCCAGAGCCAATCCGACAAGAGCTAGCCTGCGTCGTTCCCCTTCGGCGGCCGCTTGCCAGCAGACCAGGGCGATTCCCCCCGCGCCGAGCACCAATCCATAAGGCCTGGCTTCGATCGCGTAGCGAAACGCGCTGGAAACAAACGGCAGGAAAAGCGCGGCGAGCGCCGCATACGAACTGCCTCGACGGATGGCGAAACGGAAGAGGCACAGGACCATGACACCAAAGCCGAAAATCGCCGGCAGCCGCAGAGCGACAGGCCCATCTCCAAACAACGGGCGTAGCGTCCGAACACAGATGTGATAGAGAGGGGGGCTCAGATCCGGCCCGCTTGCCAGCGCCCTCCAAAATGTCGCAAAATCAGGCAGGCGCACGAGATGATAGGTCAGGATCTCGTCGTACCAAAGGGGCTTCCGAGCTGCCAGCAAACACGCGATCGCGAAGTATCCCAGACAGATGATGACGATCAGGCATGTCCAGAATTCTTGTTGGTAAGCTGTCAATTTTATGTAGAAACGTTTTATCATTGCCATGGCATTTATCTGTGGGGCCTTTATGTTCCGTAGGCTGACGGTCAACGATCAATCTCTCTCTTGATGAGAGACTCATCGAAAGCCTTCAGTGCCGAAGGGCCCGGCGCACAGATTGCCTGCCTAGGAGGCTCTCTCCCTGACCCCCGTCGCTTTCACCGTCCCTTGGCGACTCCTCAGAATACCCGAGAGAGGAAACTTTACAAAGATTTACTATATCCGAAAAGAGCGCATTGAGCCTCGCAAAGGGGACATGTTGATGCGCTTGAAGAATGCTTTACCGCTCTTCGCATAAGAAGTTGCGCCGTGAATTCACGCCGAGTCCCGGCGTGAAGAACGCGGAAAATTCCAAAAAGGCCTGTTCTCTACACTCTTTGGCGCCGGGTATCCGTCTCAAATATCCCGCCTGTTTGAGACCATTCCCAACCCCTGTAAAGTGCGCGATAGAAAGCGCTCCTATAACGCCTGTGATATCCTGGTGTTAAAGTATGATGAATCGCGTGTAGAAGAGGCTGTGCTTGATAACGGGGCAACCGCAATGAAATCCGAAGGGAATTCGGCCAATTGTCAGTAGATTCAAGATTTCGATGAGTTTTGAGAAGATAGAAATTTGAAATGGCGGCAAATTTATGCAATTATCGAAAAAATATATTGAGATAGTTTTAGTGACCTTAAGCAAGTTGCACATGGAGCGGGTTGACGCAAACGCTGCCGCGGAAAACGAGGGCAAATCCGCCAACGGGTCCATGGGATTCCGAAAATGAAGCCAATGCGATGGAATCTTGAAAGCCAGGGAAAGAGAGAATCCGCACCGCGCTACCGTGACTCGGCCTGAGCTTGAGAGGTCTCCCTCGCGAAGCGAGGGAAACCTGGTCCTATTGTTACGTGGCTTCCCCCGTTTGACGTTGGCGCTCTGCACGTTCTAAGATCTAGCCAGTTGAATCACAGGCTCACGAGCGAGCCTTTTACCTCCGTTCTAAAGAATGAGCGTCGATATGATCGAAGGACCGGTGGCGATCATCCTGGCGGCCGGCCACGGGAAGCGGATGAAGTCGGACACGGCCAAGGTTCTTCACGAAGTTTGCGGAAGGCCGATGATCCGTTATGTGGTGGAAGCCGCGCGCGGGGCAGGGGCCAAGACGGCCATCGTGGTCGTTGGATACGGCGCTGACCAGGTACGGAATTGCCTGGAGGGGACGCCTGACATCCTCTTTGCCACTCAGACCCAGCAGCTTGGCACGGGGGACGCCGTCAGGGCCTGCCAACCTTTGTTGGAAGGATACCGCGGACCCGCGCTCGTGCTTGTTGGGGACGAGCCCTTGATTCGCCCTGAACCTCTCTCCGACCTCCTGGAGCGTCAGCGAGAAGACGAGGCTGCCTGCCTGTTGGGAACCGCGGTGGTTCCCGATCCGACCGGCTTCGGACGCATCTTGCGGGATTCCGCCGGCCGATTCCTCCGCATCGTCGAAGAGCGTGACTGCAATCCCGAGGAAAAGAAGATCACCGAGATCAATCCGAGCTGTTACGTCTTCGACTTGCCCGGCCTTTGGGATGCACTCGACCGTCTCGATACGAGGAACGCCCAGGGGGAGTATTACCTCACGGATGCTCCAGACTGGCTCCAGACCATGGGGCGCAAGGTTGTGGCTCTGCCGGTCCTCGAGCCCGACGACATTCTTGGCGTGAACACGAGGCAGCATCTGTCGCAGGCGCACGCGATTATGCAGGCCAGGATTCAGGATCGACTGATGACGGAAGGGGTCAGCATCGTCGACCCGAGGAATACCTACATCGACGGCCGGGCGACGATCGGCCAGGACACGGTGATCTACCCATTTACCGTGATCTCCGGTACCGTGACAGTGGGGTCGAACTGCCGGATCGGTCCGTTCGCGCATCTGCGGGACGGAACGGTGCTGGATTCCGGTGCGGAGGTCGGGGCTTTCGTCGAAGTGAACCGCTCCCATTTTGAAGCGGGAGCCCGCGCGCGACATCTTGCCTATCTGGGGGATGCTCACCTCGGGGCAGGTGTGAATATCGGTGCCACGGCGGTCACGGCGAATTTCGACGGCAAGCAAAAGGGACGCACTGTGATCGGGCCGGGAGCGATGGTGGGGTCGGGGGCCGTTCTGGTGGCTCCGGTGAACGTCGGTGCGGGAGCGACGATTGGTGCGAACGCGGTCGTGACCAGGGGGCACGACGTTCCCGATGGTGCGACGGTCGTGGGTGTGCCCGCCAAGCCTTTCTCGAAAAACGAGGCTTAACCCTCTCGAGAAAGAGCCGGACCGCGACGTCTCCAGCCACGTTCAACGTGTGCCTTCAAGTCTCGGCCTAGGCTCTTGATCTCGGGTGCTGGTAAAGAACCTCTTGGAGGGAATGGCTTATGTATCGGCGAGACGTGACCTGCGGGGTTCCTGAGTGCGAGAATGTCGCGGCCTACAAGATTGCCGCGCCCTGGCAGATCGGCAGCTTCAAGGAGTTGAAGAGCTACGGGCTCGCCTGCTCCGAGCACATCGCTCAATCCTATGCGGACGCCGTCCGTCGCGCCAGGTCGCACGCCTTTTCTGCGGACGAGACGGTGGGCGAACTCGGGGTCTATGCCTTCGAGAAGGGAAGGCACGACCGCGAGTTAGTCCGGAAAAAGGAACTCGAGACTCAGTAATTCCGCTCGAGGTTCTCTCACGGCGCCCCGTTTCCGCTAGCCATTGAAGGCGTGATACGTGTCGATGTAGCGGTCATGAAGTTCGTCATAGATCGCCGCATTGGCGGGATTCGGTTCGACGAGGCGTTCGATCTTCACCATGGATCGGGCTGCCTCGTCGAGGTCTTGATACCAGCCGGCAGCCAGTGAGGCGGCCATAGCCGCCCCGAGCGCGGTCGATTCGGTTTCCCGCGTCAACGTAATCGGGCGCTTCAGGACATCCGCGTGTATCTGGAGCCAAAGCGCCGACTTCACGCCCCCCCCACCCAGGAAGACCCGCTCGATTTCCAACCCGTGGCTGGCGGCGTCTTCGAGAATGTGGCGTGTTCCCAGCGCGGTCGCTTCATAGAGCGCGCGGAAGAGATGGCCGGGACCATGCGCGAGAGACAGGCCGGCAATGACCCCGCGTGCCTTGGGGTTTTTGTAGGGAGATCGGTTCCCCTGCCAATCATCGCGAACGATGAGGCCGTCCGAGCCCGCAGGGACCTGTGAGGCTTGCTCGTCGAGCACCTGATAGACATTCACACCCCTGCGTTCCGCCTCGGCCTGCTCGCGGCCGGCGAAGTGGCGGCGATACCAGTCAAGGATCGAGCCGGTCGCGGTCTGGCCTGCTTCCAGGGTGTAGAGTCCCTCCACGGTTGCGTCGGGATAGCAGCCGGCCATGCCCGAGCCGAAGACCCCTTGGCTCGACTGGGCGAGGTGGCACGTGCTGGATCCGACGATCACGGCGACGTCGCCGGCCCCGGTCGCGCCCAGGCCGATCATTCCCAGGTACGCGTCGATTCCTCCTTGAGCCACGGGGGTTCCCGCCCGTAGGCCGAGCTCTTTGGCGGCGGTTTCAGAGAGTCTTCCTTGGCCTCTCCCCAGAGGGACGATTTCTTCCGGCCACTTGGAAGGGAGGTCGTCCAGCCCCACGGCACCCATGAGGCGGAGCGGCCAGCCTCCGTCGGGGCGTGCGTAGTTCCACTTCACAGCGACGTGATTGAGTGCCAGGGTCCATTCCCCTGTCAGCCGATGCATCAGCCAGTCGGTGCACTCCACGATCCTGTCGGCTCGCCCGTAATTTTCAGGCTCGTTCCGTTTGAGCCAGAGCGCTTTGGGGAGCATCCATTCCGGTGAGACCTTGCCGGAGACGTAGCGGAGCGATGCGTCTCCGGTTGCGTTGATATCGTCGGCCTCCTGGAAGGAGCGTTGATCCATCCAGAGAAGCGCCTTTCGAAGCGGCTGCCCGTTGATGTCGCAAGCGAGCACCGTGCAGGCTGTGCAGTCGAGGCCGATCCCCGCGATCTGGTCAGGCGAAATGCCGCCGCTTGCGAGGGCGCGGCTGACCGCCTGCTGGGCGGCCGACCACCACTGGTAGGGATCTTGCTCCGCCCAGGAAGGGCGGGGGTAGCTCGTGTCGATGGGAGAGACCCCAAAGGCTACGGTTTTGCCGTCACGATCGACGATCGCGGCCCGGAGACTTTGGGTACCAACGTCGAGACCTAGTACGTAGGATGGCGTCGACACGAGAGTCCTCCGAACGACCGAGTTAACGGTCGCTCTGTTGAAGTCATGGCAGAGCTTGCGCGCTACTTGATCGATTCTGCCAAGGCGGGCACGTCGCGGGTTCCTGGCGTAGGGCGCCTCAGGAGGGACGTCTGGCTTGGCGGCTCGCTATTTTGGGGGAATCCAACTTCAAAAGAGTTTACGGCTATCGAGGAGAAGAGTCACCGGCCCCTCGTTGACGAGTTCCACTTTCATCATGGCCCGAAAAGTACCGGTCGCGACCTCGAGCCCGGCCTTTCGAATCTGATCCACGAAATAGAGGTAAAGCCGCTCGGCTTCCACTGGATCGGCCGATTCGATGAAGCTAGGACGCCGCCCGGTGCGGCAGTCTCCCAGGAGCGTGAATTGGCTCACGACCAGAACCGCACCACGAACATCGATAACGCTCAGGTTCATTTTTCCTTGATCGTCTTCGAAAGCTCGCAGGTTGACCACCTTTTCCGCGAGACGGTCGGCATCTGCGGTGCTGTCGCCACGCGCGACGCCGAGCAAGACCATCCACCCCGTCTCAATCTTTCCGACGCAGTTTCCGTCGACTTCGACCGAGGCCCGGGAAACGCGTTGCAATACGGCCCGCATTCGCTTCTCTCCCACCACCCATCCAGGAGCCATCGGGTTCCCACTATAGCGAGCGACCAGGGCCACGTCGTCATCCTTTGATTTGGGACGGGTAGGCTAGATGATTTTGGAGTTGAGTGATAGGCTGCGTAGTACGGGTGGGCTTCGTGTCTGCCTGGGTTCAATGCGATGAGGTGAGGCGCGGGAGGCGCAAATACGCGTGTCGAGGCACGTTCGGCTCAGGGTCGGTGTCATCGGATTGGGACGGCTCTGGGAGGCGCGGCACAAGCCAGCCTTGCTTCGGTTGCGTGATCAGTTCCAGGTAACGGCCGTCTACGACCAGGTCTTGCGGCGTGCGGAGATCGAGGCCGCGCAGCTTGGCTGTGTCGCCGTCGAGGGAATTACGGCGTTAATCGAACGCTCCGATGTGGACGTCATCTATCTGTTGACGCCCCAATGGTTCGGGTGGCACCCGATCGAGATCGCTTGCGCGAATCATAAACCGGTTTACTGTGCCTTACCGCTCGTGGGGGATCTTGACGAATTAGAGGCGATAGCCGGCCTGATCCAGGCCAGTGGCATCCCCTTCATGCCGGAGTTCGCGCGGCGCTTCTATCCGGCGACTTTACGGCTCCGGGAATTGCTCGCGACTTCGCTCGGCGCTCCTCGCCTGATTTTGGGACAGAATCGGCTATTCGGCTACGACCGCTATGGGCAGCCTGGCCCAACGACGCAGATGGCTCCCGCTCCTCTCATGATTGACCCTGGCAGTTACCTGCTGGACTGGTGCTGCTTTCTTCTTCAGGCGGAGCCGAAATCGGTCCAGGGCTTCGCGGGGGTTACGTTGCCACAGGCGGTGGAGCCGAGCACGGGATCCGATTTCGAGAGTTTCGTTGCCGAGTTCCATGACGGAACGCTGGTGCAAATCGCGTTCAGCCGTTATCATCGGGCGGTCTGGGGAGAAGCAAGCCGCTTTTTGCCCCAGCCCGGCTTTCAGATTTTTGCGGAGCGCGGCGCGGCCTGGCTAGAACTTCCGGAACGGATTCAGTGGTCGGACTCACGGGGCACTCACGAAGAGAGGCTACCGCTTGAGCCGACTGTCGGTGAAGTCTTGAGCGACCAGTTTCATCGGCTCGTTCGCGGAGACCAATCATTGGCTCCCACCATCGATGATGCACTGTCCGTCGCCCGCCGCGTGAGTGACCTGCGATTGAGTCAACGTGAGGGGCGGAAGATCTCCCGAGACTGAGCCCCTGGCCGACTGAGAATGCAACTCAAGGAGGAGCACCCGTGAGTAAGGATCTCACGCCCAATGTGTCCCCAGCGCCTCTCTCCGAGGTCACCCCTGAGCCTCGCTGGTGTTTGCCCGCCGTCATTTTGGCTCTCATGGTCGGCTTTGCCTTGATGATCGACTCGATCGGTCAAAGCTCAGCGACCTATGACGAAACGACTTACCTCCAGATCGCGACCCGATGGTGGCGCACCGGCGATCAGTCGATGATTTCGCGCATGGGCTCGCCAGTCCTCTTCTGGAAGATCCAGCAGGCTCCCGTGCTCTGGGTTCTGGATCGGCTGGGCCATGGCGATTGGATCGATGGCTACTCTGCGCATGAAGAGCAGTTGCTCCTTTGGGTGCGGGTCGGATCGTTGTGGATTTGGGGCCTTGCGCTCGTTCTCGTCGCTGTCTGGAGCCGTTGGCTCTACGGACCCCGCGCGATGGCGCTCGCGGCGTGGATCTTCGCTCTAAGCCCAAATCTCCTGGGGCATGGCTCTCTGGCCACGATGGAAACGCCGTTACTTGTCGGAACGACAGGTATGTTCATGCTGTTCTGGAAGTTTCTCCAAACGGGTGACCGGCGGTTCTTCTGGGCAACTGCCGCGATGGGAGGGCTGGCCTGGTCTCTGAAGTACACGACCGTACTGGTGCCTCCCATGTTGGCCGTCGTCTGGTGGCTGGATCGCTGGCGCAAGGGAGAACGCGAAATTCTGCGGTTGACCCGGAGCGTAACCCTCAAGATGGTCGCGTTTTTGGCCGTCATGGGGGGAGCGAATCTCTTGCTCACCCAATTCGCGATGCTTCCGCTTAGCCAGTCGCGGGGGAACCATCCTGGAATGGAGAGCTTGATTCCTCCCCGGTTCCGCCCCTGGGTGGCAAGCCTAATCGAGGTGCCCGTTCCCCAGGAAATTGTTGGTTTTGCCAACCAGATGCTCATGCAGCGGAACGGCGGGCCGAGCTACTTGATGGGTGAACGGCGTAATACCGGCTGGTGGTACTACTACTTTGTGGCGATGGGAGTGAAGGTCCCCCTGGCTTTCTGGGCCTTCGTGGTCGGACGCATGGCCTTGGGACGTCGCCTGACTTCCGCGGGGCACGAGACGATGCTCCTGATGATCATGGCGATGTTCTTGACGATCACGGCGCTGGCCTCGTCTCGAAACTTTGGTGTGCGCTACCTCTTTCCCATCGCTCCGGTGGCGATCGTCTGGGTCTCGGGACTGGCTGAGTCCGTGCGGATCTCGTCGCTGGGAATGAGACGCCTGGCGGCCGCCTTTGCCGTGGTCGGCATCCTGGGGCAGGCTACCGCGATTGTGTCGATCCACCCCTATGAGTTGAGCTATTTCAATCAGCTCGCCGGTGGTCCCGTCGGCGGCCGTCGGATCCTTTCCGACTCCAACTTGGATTGGGGGCAGGGGCTCAAGCCGCTCGCGCAGCTTCAGAAATCCCATCCTGAGTTTCAGAAGCTCACACTCTATTACTTCGGAAACACGGATCCCCGAAGTTACGGGGTTGTCGGTGTCTGCCATTGGCTGACGGCGGATTCGATCCCCTCCAGCATGCCGTCGACACTGAGTTCCTCTACCCCTTACGTGGCCGTCTCCACCTCGCTCGAGTGGGGCCCCTGGGGACCCGAAACTTATTTCCGTGGACTTCGTGGCAAGAAGCCCGTGCAGATGACGGCCGACTACACGATCGCCATCTATCGCGCCGAAGACGTGATGAGCAGTCTCACCCTCCGCGCGAATTGAATGTCCTAAATCAGCCACGTTCAATGGGTGGAGTGTCGTCTCAGACGAGGGGACACTCCGCCTTCGCATATTAGCAAGGCATATACCTGCGACGATTTAACGACGTGAACCGCCTGTCTGTCGGGCCCGGAGCGCATGTCCTTTAGGCTGTCCGAGATATAGCCGTGCTCCTTGTTCATCCAGAGGCTGTGGGAGTCGCTTTCGCGGGCGACCTCTCAATAAATGTCCAGCCCGCGTGACAGGCGATCTTCGAGCCCATCGGCGGCTTCCGCGATTCGGCGGACGAGCCCCGTAGCGTCGAATGCGCTCACGGAATCGCATGAGAGATTCTGGATCACGACGAAGTATTCTTCACCCCGGAGCACTTTGATTGCGAAGTGCCACTCGACGCTACGTGCGTTGAGCTTCAGCAAGATTCGAGTGTCGCGATCGTTGGCGGGGCCGCAAACGGAAACGAGCGACAGAATCGAACGCCCTTCCTGATCGGTTCCGGCGTGTCCGAGATAGACCGCCTGTTTGCGATCGAGCTGAAGGGGGACGATCATTCGCCAGCCATGACTTGAAGGGCCCGCCTCGTAACCAGACCGAGCGACCAGACCCCGGATCAAGCGCGTGACATCCGGATCGGCAGGCTCAGGGGCCTCGTAAGGACCGAGGGCATCACTACCTGCCTCGACGTCTGGCATGGCGGCTCCAAGCGGAAGCCCGCACAGCATGCAGAAGCGGCTGGAGACGTGATTACCTGTTGTACAGCGTGCGCAAGCGAAAATCGAAGCGGACATCGGTCGAGATCTCCCTCGTCAGAGGGTGTGCGGACACGAGGCGAGAGCGCCCCGTGTCCTTTTTCTCTGTGAGGAACTGTTAGTCCAACGTCTTGATACGGACGTTGCGGAACCGCACGATCGACTTGGGGTCGTGGTTCTGAAGTCCCACGTAACCGCGAATTCCTCGCGAACCCTTGTAGGAGTTGATCACTTCACCGTTGAGAGAGACCGTGTATTGCTGCCCCTTCACGGTGATCTCGTAGGTATTCCACTCCCCGACCGGCTTGGTTTCCGGGGTTTTGTCCACGGCCTTGAAGCTGTAGATCGAGCCGGTTCGGTGTTCGGGGTCGGCGTCCTGGCAGATCTGAATTTCGTAACCGTCCTTAACGGCGTCCCACGGGCTCTTCGGCTGGTTGGGGAACCTGACGAAAACACCGGAGTTATTGCCCGGGTCGGAGAGCTTGTACTCGAGCCTCAACGTGAAGTCGCCGAACGGCTGCTTGGAGAACCAAAGGAGTCCCATTCCCCCCTCGGTAACGAGCACGCCATCCGATTCTTCCTTGATCGAGCCAGGCCCGACCATGGACCAGCCTTGCTTGATCGGATCACCGTGAGCATAGAGCGAAGTGAAGCCCTTTTCGCCTTCCTCCTTTGCCGCATTGACCGAACCGGCGGGGATGGCCAACGCGGTGAGGAGGAGAAGAGGAAGCATTCGTCGCAACAACATCAGCGCATTCTCCAGGATCGAGATATCAGAGTAGACGCACGCGACCGGTTGAAAAACGGACGTCAGTCACCGGACTTGAACGTCGTGAGAGCCTCATCAAACGCCGGACGAGCGGCGACCATGGTCTTTTCAGGACCGATCAGGCGGATGAAGTAGCTCGTTCCATCGGCGCTGACCATGGCGCCGAGGAGTCGGTAGTGGGGCTTGTTGTGAGCTTCGGGGCTGCCGGGGAACACGGGAGCGACATAGCGGCCCGCGGCCTCGACGCGAACGACTTCCACGTTCTTTCCCTTCACCTTTTTGGTCTCGATCTTGGCTGTCTGGTCATTCTCATCCTTGAACCAGGCCTGCCATCGCTTCAGGTTGGCGTCGAGGCCGCCGGCGCCACCGGGAAAGGCGGTGACAACCAGCTCGGCGGGTTCTTCATCTCCCTTGACGGCGTCGATCTTCAATTGCGCCCGGCGCATGGAATTGCTGGGTTTGCTCGCCTTCCAGGTTGCGGGAACCTGAAAGGTCAAGCCTCCTGCATCAACGGTCTGGGGCGGGGCGTCGGCACCAATCCCCACCACAACCGCCGCGATGGCTCCCAGTGCGATGGCCCCGATTCTGCTCTTCTTGGATGACATGGCGGAGTCACTCCCTGTCGCTCTGTGTGGGCTCGAATGTTGCCCGCCCGGCTTGCTTGCGGCCGGCACGGGGTGAGACTACGATGCGGGCGTCGGACCCTTACCGAATCAACGACTCTGCCCCGCGGAGAATGATGCCGTGAGTAATCCCCGTCTGATCAGCATGGCCTTGAGCCTGCTCTTCGTCTTACCCTTCCACGCTTGGGCCCAGAAGAAAGGCGCTCCCGGCTCGACCAAGGTCCTTATGCTTACGGGGGGAGCTCGCAGCCATCACGGTTACCGCGATCAGGCATTTTACCTGGCGAGTGCGTTGGAGGATACCAACCGCTACGAAGTCACCATCGTCGAAGACGGCGCCTTCCTGGAAAGCCCGGCTCTGGCCAAGTACGACCTGATCATCGTCAACGCCGATCGTCGCGACGATGAGTTCAAGTTCACCAAGAGTCAGCAAGAGGCGTTGCTTGCGCACGTGAAGGCTGGCCATGGATATGTCTCAATCCATGGCGGAGACAATGCCGCCAAGGATTGGATTCCCGCCTGGAGAGAGATGCTCGGAGGGGTCTTCTCCCACGTCGGTTTGCCGGATTCGAAGACCAAAAAAGGGACATACCACATCAAGATCACCAAGACTGATGACCCGATTGCCCGTGGAGTGCAGGATTTCGATATCAAGGACGAACTTTATTACAACCTGCAGATGGAACCGGGTGTGGATCCCATCGCGACCACGGAGCATGAGGGAAAGACCTGGCCCGTGGCATGGACCCGCGTCTATGGGACCGGACGGGTCTTTCATACGCCGCTCGGCCATCGCGACTTTGGCCCCGGTAAGGACGACCCCATCCGTGACCCGAACCTGCTCAAGCTCGTGATTCAAGGGGTGGACTGGGTCGCCGGAGCCAAGTCCGCACCGCGCTGAGGCCTACGGGGCGGGGAAACGCTTCGCTGGAAAGCGTTTCCCTTATCCGAGAGTCACGTCGACACGAGCCAGCTCGTGCGGTGTCAAATCAATCAAAACCGCGGATCCGTCGACGGACAGGTCGACGATCGGCTCGTGGTTGAAGTCGGTTTGGCAGGCCCAGACGGGATCTCGGAAGACCCGCAGGCGGCAGCGCGCGGCTCGGCCGGAGGTTTCCAGGAGGTGGAAGACCACGCCCCAGCCTCGTCCGTCGTTTGACTTTCCCGTGTATTCGAGCCGTGTCACGGCAACGGCTTTGTTGTCGAGATCGAAGATCCATCCTGTGGGTCCAGAGCGAGGAACGCCTGCATCGGTGGCAACGACGTACGCTGGAGACAGGAAGTCTGTCGACGCATGGAATGGGTGCTCCAAATCCAGCGCCACGCCAAGACGGAAGCGTCGCCCCGATTCTCCCCCTGCAATAAGTAACGTATCGAGCATGCGCGTCCCTTGCCGGCGATGGTAGGCGAGCCCGCCGAAGAGCAGGGCCGTTCGCTGGCGCCGGGTCGAGATGTCGATGGCGTCCGGGGTTTCCGGGTGTTCCACGTCGGTGACCTCGGGGCTGAGCAGGCAGGTCCGACGCAGCATTGAGTTGGGATCAGGCCAGGCCCAGCGACATGCCAGGAAATGAGTCCAGGGGTCCGATCGGCCGTTTCGCGACAACCAGGCCTCGTCGAGATCTGCTAGAGTGATTTCCAGATCCAACTGCGGCCGGCCGCTCCAAAGGCGGTAGCGCTGTTGAAAGGACGCGATAGGGCGGTCGTCCTGCGTATTGACAAGGCTCCCCTTGGCGATGGCCTGAACGAGGGCCGGACCGCCGTAATCGACCTCGAACGAGTCGCAGCGCATTCGCGAGGGGATCGTGCTTCCATCGGCCCCTTCGAGGCCGGTGAGAACGAGCTGCTGACCCAGGCGGGCCGTTTCTTCGGACGGCGAACGGAGGCTTCGAATACCACCGGTGGCCTCATCGATCTCAACGCTGATCGACTCATTTTGCAGAACTCGACCTCGCGCGGAGACCTGGCCGATGGCTGCGGGAGGCCGATCCATGTTGGATTCGCGCGGCACCCAGGCGTACCCAAACGCGGGGAGTTCGACGACGGCCCAGACTCCTTCGTCGGTGAATTGCGATGCTCTGAGAGGTCCCTCAGGGCGAAGGTCGAGAGCCGCGTCGGGCAGAAGAACCGCGGCCCGCCGCGCAATCCCCAGCGGGTTCAAGACGAGGTAGCCGGCTCTCTGTCCCTGATGGCTGCCGCAGATGGCTCTCGTGAGCGTGGCTCCCCAAATCGGCTCGATCTGGTCGAGTGCCTTTTCGACTTCCTCGAACTGGTGCGTTTCCAGCGAGCGTTCGATCTGCGCGGGAGAGGGGATCTCACTCTCCAGGTCCGGCGAGACCGAGGAAATCGCAACGGCGATTGCCCGGGCGGTTTCGCAGGCATTGAACCGAGCCCGGAGTTCCGCATGTGCGGCACGTTGCGAGATTGGACGGCTTTCGCCTCGAGCCACCGCTTGCGTCAGATAAGGAGTGACATAGGAGTCGCACTCGGGGCGCAACTGGTCGTAGGGACGGTCCGTGATATGAAAATAGTCGTTGAGCGTGACCCATCGAGCCAGAACCGGGGAATAGGCGGAGATCCGGCGGAAGTCTCGAAACCATGGCGCGACCTGGTCAGGCCAATGCACGAGGGGAAGCGTAGCGACGTGGTCGTCCTTCATCGTGGCGGCCAGGCGCCAGGGGATCTGGAGCGCGGAGACCGCTTGATTCACGCCGAGGGGCGGCTTTGTGAGGGTTTCCAGCGAGGTCCCTTCGGGACTTTCCCAGAGCCGTTTCGCCTCGTCGCGAATCGGGAATCGCCCGTCATCGAAAGCAACGTGGAGGCCGAATCGAAATCCGAAACGCCTCGCGATCTGAGGGAGCTGCGGGTACAAGGCGAACCGGCGCCGGGCGACGGTCTCGACGTTGCGCTGGTCGAGATGTTTGCGATAGGCGGCTCCCCCCTCGCGAAACTGCCAGAGGATCGACTCGAGGGGTGCCAGCGACTCGTCTGACTCCGCGTACGTCCCGCCGACCACGTCGGCCCATCCCTCGGCGATCGCTTGACGAAGTAAGATCATGTCGTCGGCGTTGCGCTGGGCGAGTGACTCAATGGCCTCCGCCGGCCCCAGGAAGGTGATGTGGGCGCGAGCCGCTAGAGAGTCCGACAAGGCATTTGCGGGGCTCGATCGGTCCAGAAGGCAAATATCGAGGAAATGAGCGTCGACTGGGTAGTAACGCTCTCGAGCCTGGGTGAGCAGCTCGAACGCCGCACGCAGCCGATTAACCGCCGTGGCATGATCGCCGCTTTGCCAGGCCGAGGCCCCCGCGAGCGCTTCTCGCGTCAGGTTCTCATAGTCCAGGCAGTCCGCATGGTTCATGGCGACAGTCAAATCGCGGACCCACCAGCGAGCCGCACCCAGCACCATGAAGTCAAGGGCCGCGGCGTCAGTCTCCGGGCCTGACGGGATCGTTGCGGCCCCTTCCGGATCGAGGTGATTGCGGATCTTGGCAACGAGAGCAAGCCGGTCTCCCGGATCCTCAATGAGGATCGTCCCCGCCTGCTCGCAGCGCTCCCGGTAGTCTTTGGGGAGCCGGGCCGACCAGCCCTCGGCCACCACGCGTATTTCGGACGCGGCTGGCGACGTAGGGGAAGAGACGTCCTCGAGACGAGGGATCGAATCGGTGAAAGTCAGAAGCGAAGGGTGCCAGAGCGCGGACACCGCGGTCCAGACTCCTTGTGCTTCTTGCTCGGTGACATACCGCGACGGCTCCATGGAGTCGAAGCCAATCAGGGCGACGAGCGTCGGCTTTTTTTCGGAGGGAGGCGCAAGCGTCTCGGTTGCCGGCTCTGCGTTAGGATCTTCGCTCATCGGGTCAGGCTCCGAGCGCTGCTTTTAACTCACGGACTTCGTCGGAGAGCGCCTCGACGGTCGCTCGCAAGGCGGCGATTTCGGCATGAAGGGCCGCGGCCTCCGCCCCCCAAGAGGGCGCGGAGGCGCCCGCATTCAATTCGGCGCGAGCCGTTGAAAGTCGCGCCGGCCGCTCTTCTTCTTCGACGGAGACGGCGACGGCACTCTGCGCAAAAGCATTGCGAACCTTCTCGAACTCTTGCGGCGGATAGAGACCGTGCGTGACGACGACGCCTCTCTTTTGCCCGGGTGGCGAGAGATAAATCACGAGATCGCGTGCCGTGAGGGCCTCGAGCACGGCCTGAAGCTGAGGAAGTTCCGGGAATGGCTCCATGCGGCTGGCGCGGGCACGCAGATCCCCTTCTGTTTGAGGACCGCGGAGAAAGAGCTCTGCAATGACCGCCAACTCGTTTTTGCTGACCTTCAGCCAGTCGTAGAGCGTGTGCTTCCAGCGGACGACTCTGCCTCCCCCCTCAACCATAACCACCGCGCCTTTGTGCCGAAGGTCGTGGAGGATCTCTTCCACGTCATCGGCATCGTAATTCGTCACGGGGTCGCGATTCGACTTTTGGTTGCACCCCGTGACGAGTGCGGCCTGGGTGAGCGGATAGTATTCAGGGGTCGTCTTGGCCTTCTCCACCAAAACCCCGAGAACTCTGCGTTCTCGGGGAGACAGGGGGACCCACGATCGCTCGGCGACCGGCGAACTCATTGCTAAGGCCTCATGCGTGTCGATGACGTCGTCGCGTGAAATTCCAGAAGGTTCTCTTCGGTTACGGTCGTGAACCCCGGCGTTGCGAAACCAGTGGTCCAAGGCGCTATGGAGATCGCTATCGAGATATTTTTACCAGAGGCTTGGAAAGCGGCGGCTTCCCGCGGCTGCCGATGGCCTCTCGCTCTCCGTAACACCCTTGGTCCGGCGTCTCGCTTCGTGGCCCGGCGATCAGGGGAGCTCAACCTTCAGGGTCTCGGTGACTCGGTTGGTGAGGTTGGCGATAGCGACGGTCATCGCCAATTCCACGATTTCTCGTTCGGAGAGCTTGGCTTTGAGCCGGCTGAAGAGGTCTTCACTGGCCTCCACGTGCCGAGTGACTTCCTCAGCGTATTGGAGCACGTCTCGCTGGAGATCGTCGTAGGCGTCGCTGGTCTCGAAGTTGTTGACCTCGTTGATCTGTCGTTCCGAGAGCCCGGCCTTGCGTCCGAAGCCTTTGTGGTGATGTAGGCAATACTCGCAATCGTTGAGCTGCGATGTCTTGATGTAGGCGAGCTCTCTGAGTTTGCCGTCCAACTGCGTCTTGGCGAGTGTGGCGTTGAGCCCGAGAAAGGCTTGAAGCATTTCGGGGCTGTGAGCCATGGTCCGAAACACGTTTGGCACGACGCCGAGCTTCTGCTGCATCCCATCGAAGATCGAGCGGACAGCGTCTGGAGCCTCTTCCGTCGAAACGTAACTCACGACACCCATGATCGGGCCTCCCTCTGCGAACGCCTGTTTCCCCTCGAATCGACCGATGAACCACATCGTAGCCACGTTTTACGGTGGCGTTCAAGCATCACGCTCATGAACGCGGGATACCGTCAAAATTGCTCGAGGTGTGTCTTCAATGACTGGAATTGGGCGGCTGCATCGGCATTTGGGTCGGGCCAGATCGTGAGAAAGCCGCGATAGTCAATTTCTTCCAGTGACCCCAGATATTCTTCCCAGTCGAGCACGCCGGACTGAAAGCCTACGCTCCGCGGCCGTACCGTCGGAATGGCGCTTGACGGCGAAGATGACTCCGTGGCATAGGCATGAGCAACCCAGGGACCCAGGTCTCTTGTGGTCGTCAGGGGGTTGAATCCGTGCTGAAGAAGGGCCGCCGGATCGATACTTGCCGCTAAACCGACGATCCTTAGCTGGTCGAGAATCGTTCGTAGATCCTGTCCCGTCTCCGTCCCCGTCTCGATGGCCAGCCTGATGCCGCGGTGATCGGCGCGGTGGCCCAGCTCCGAGATCGCTGAAGTCCAGGTCTCTCGCCTGAGAGCTTCGGCCTCCGGCGGCAAGGCTCCCACTCGAGCAAGAACAAGCCTTGTTCCCAACTCGTACGCGAGGGTGAATGCACTCTCGGCTCGTTTGAGACGGTCTTCGAGTTGGTCGATCGTGTCGAACGAGCGACGCGTTGGTAAATGCAGCGCGATCAGCGAGAGCTCAACGGAGCGGAGAAGGTGGCGCATCTCGCGCCTGCCCGTCTCCGATAAGCGGTCGGGAGCAATGTCCCCCACGGCGTCGATCACCACCCCCTTGGCCCCGATTCGAGCGGCCGCACGGATCTGGTCGCGTATCGACCGCGACGGGTTAAGGCAGATTCCCAACGGAGAACGGATCATGGATCACCATCTTGCGGATGAGAAAAAGCAGACTTTGCTCTCGGCTCGTTCGACCCAGCCTACCGGAATAGGATGCTCTTCTCCCAGGCTTACCACAAGACGAGCCGTCAGTTGGCCGGTGCCTTCGGCGTTGCGAGAGCCGCGCGGGAGAGATTGCTCTTCAACTTCGATGACCGCCTCAGGTTAAATGGTAGCGACGCGGTTCCGTTGACGTTGATCTGACTCGCTTTGACCGCCTTCGAGAAGATTCGTGCCCACCCCCGTTTCCCCTCCGTTGCGCTGCGCACTTCCTCATCACTTGATCGAGAATCTCCCGGCTTTGGTGGGGACATGGTCGGAACCGGCCATGTTGGAGAGCGGTCCCGGGTTTGGATCTGCGGGACGCTGGAGCTTCTACGCGGCCAATCCTCGCCTCGTCTTCGAGTGTACGGAGGGATGTTGGACGGTCGTAGGCCCTGGCGTTTTTTACTCTGGGAGCCAGGACGAACTGGACGCTTTGGGAAGTCTGCTGGATCGTTTTGGCTTGTCGCGGGCCGAGGAGACTGTTGACGGTCGCGAGCCTCCTTTCACCGGAGGGCTGATCGGCTATTACGGCTATGATTTCGCTCCTCGACTGGAGCGGTTGCCACGTCAAGCCGCGCGAGATTCCAGACTCCCCGATATCCGCTTCGCCCTGTACGACACGGTGATTGTTGTCGATCGCAGCTCACAAGAGGTCGAACTCTGGGCCCATGATTTCCTTGGTGAAGGGGCGGAGGCTCAGGCCAGCCGATTTCAGGAGGCTCAGACCAGGCTGCTGGCTAATTCCTCTCCGCCTCAACCCCGTGCGTCGGTGCTTGGACCGATTGAGAGTAACTTCACGCGTGAAGACTATCTCGCGGCCGTTCAACGCTCGCTCGACTACATCGCGGCGGGAGACATCTTTCAGGTAAATCTCTCGCAGCGTTTCAGCGCCTGGGGATCTCCCGTTCCGCTTGATCTCTATCTTCGTCTCAGGAGACGAAGTCCCGCACCGTTCGCAGCCTACCTGCAATGGGAAGACCTTGCGGTTGTGAGCGCAAGCCCGGAGTGGTTCTACCAGACAAGAGACGATCTCGTGATCACGCGCCCCATCAAGGGAACTCGGCCCCGTGGCGCCACGGAAGCCGACGATCAGAGATTAGCCTCCGAGCTCGCCGAGAGTCCCAAGGACCGAGCCGAACTCACCATGATCGTCGATCTTGAGCGGAACGACCTGGGACGTGCGTGTCGTTACGGGACGGTGCGTGTCCTGGAACCGCATAGCATCGAGAGCTTTGCTCAAGTTCATCACCTCGTCGCGACGGTCGAGGGGAGGCTGCGCGCGGGCGTCGGCGCCATGGACGTTGTTCGAGCGCTCTTCCCAGGAGGCTCGATCACGGGAGCCCCCAAGATACGGGCCATGGAAATCATCGATGGTCTCGAACCGACGCGTCGCTCTCTGTACACCGGAGCGATCGGGTATTACGGTCTTGGAGGGGCGAGCGGCTTCAACATCGCGATTCGTACGATGATCGTCGAAGGGAATCGAGTCAGCTTCCAGGTCGGCGGTGGAATCGTATCGGACTCGACTCCGACCGGGGAGTATCTCGAAACGCTAGACAAGGGGCGTGCCCTTCGGGCTGTGCTTGAAGGCGAAGGGGATTTGCGTTGATCTGGCATAAAGGACGAATCCTCTCAGACGACGAGCTGGCCATTGGCGTCGGCGACCGAACATTTGAGCATGGCCTTGGCCTGTTCGAAACGCTACGGACCTGGAATAGCCGCGCTCCCCTTCTGGATCGGCACCGGGCTCGAATGTGCCGGTCGGCCCAGGACTTGGGACTTCCGTTTACCCCCGAGGACTTCCCGGACGACGAAGCCGTCTTGTCTTTGTTGCGAGCCACTGGTGCCGGAGCGGAAGTGCTCCTCAGGATCACTCTGACCGGAGGGAGCTCTCTATCGGCCGGTTCGACCCTATGGATGAGACAGGCGCCAATGCCTTCTCCGGCTCGGCCGGGCGGCCTTCTTGTGGACTTCGGTCGCTGGAAAGTGGACAAGGATGACGAGCTCGCCAGGTACAAGTCATTGAATTACTGGAGCCGCCGTCTTGCGCATCAGCGAGCCGTCGAGGCTGGCTATGATGAGGTGTTAAGCATCTCGTCCGATGGCAGCCTCTGGGAGGGGAGCCGTACGAGTCTTTTCGCCGTCAAGGAGAGCGCTCTCCTAACCCCCACGCTCGCGGGGCCGATTGTTCCCGGCGTGATGCGAAGCGTTGTTGGTGAACTTGCGGAGAGCGTGGGACTGGTATTTCAGCAGATCGAGAGTCTTACCTGGGATTCGTTGCAAGCCGCCGACGAAGTTTTTCTCACGAACTCTGTTCGTGGCATCCTGCCGGTTGCTCGCATCCGAGAGACAGCGTGGCCGGCGCCCGGTCCCTGGACACAACGGCTTCAACATACCCTTTTGGATCGATTCCGGACGGAGACGCTTCGCCGATGACAACCGTGGCTGACCTCGCCCGTTGGCTCGATCACTTTGCGCCCAGCCGGCTTGCGGAGAGTTGGGATAACGTCGGACTGCTGTGGGGTGATCCCAATGCTGAAGTCTCGCGTGTGATGACATGCTTGACTGTCACCACCGAAGTGGCGAGGGAAGCGATTACCGAGAGGGCTCAACTGATCATGAGTCATCACCCCGTTCTGTTCAAGGCCGTCAAGCGGGTTCGGGCCGACCAGCCGGACACGGCGATGCTTTGGGAATTAGGACGGGCCGGAATTTCGATTCTTAGCCCGCACACATCTTTTGATAATACGGTTGATGGAATTAATGATGGGCTAGCGCGTCGCCTCGGCTTGGAGGAGGTTGTTCCACTTCGGGCTGTGGCGAGTCCTCCCTCATTCAAGGTCGTTGTTTTCACGCCGCGAGCCAGTCGTGACGAGATACTCGCCGCCGCCTTTGATGCCGGCGCGGGTCGGATTGGTGCGTATAACGAGTGTTCGTTCACAAGTTCCGGTCACGGAACGTTCTTTGGAACGGACGAAGCGAATCCGGCTGTCGGTCAGGTGGGCCGGCGTGAAACCGTGCGCGAACTCAAGCTGGAAATGGTTTGTCCGAAGAATCGCCTGAGCGCTGTGCTCGCCGCGATTCGGGCCGCGCATCCCTACGAGGAACCGGCGACGGACGTTTTCCCCTTGCACCCGGCATCCGGTAACGAAGGGGCCGGGCGGATTGGCTCATTGGTCGAGGAGACGACCCTGGCGGCATTGGTGAGCCGTTTGAAGTCTCTCTTGAGTGCTTCGGGCATTCAGTACGCGGGAAGGGATGAGCATCGTGTGAAGCGCGTGGCCATCGTTTGCGGGGCAGGGGATGACTTCATTGGTGATGCCGCTCGGGCCGGAGCGGATGTCCTCCTCACGGGGGAAGCTCGCTTTCATCGCGCTCTGGAAGCAGAGTCGCTACAGGTTGGCTTGATCGCCGCGGGGCATCACGCGACGGAACGCCCAGGGGTTGAAGACCTCGCTGAGAGAGTCGCCGAGGCATTTCCCACGCTCGAGGTTTGGCCGAGCCGCCTTGAGCATGATCCTTGGAAATTCGTTGTGTAACCGTCAGGGGCGTGAGCGGCCGTGGCGACGGCTTCGCCGATCACCGTAGTGGTTGAGAGGTGAGGCGATTCCGGCGCCATAAAAAAACCCCCAGGAGATCCTGGGGGTTGAAAAAATCGACAAATCGGTCAAACCATCGGAAATGAATTTGATCGTACCGAGAGCGGACCGACGTCGAGGAAGCTCAGGGAGTTGCCGGAGCGGCTTCGGGGCTGTCGTTCGCGCCTCCCTTGCCGCCACGCGTGGCAGGGACAGCGAGATAGGTCTGGTGTTCCCACTGTCCGGCCCAGGCCTGTCCGGCCCAGCGCTGCAAGGAGATCGCACGAACGGTGGGGCGATCTTCGTCGCGAATCACTTCACCCCAAGCACCCGCGTAAGCGGCACGAACCTGCGAAGAACTCTCACCAACACAAAGCAATCGCTCACCGCCGGGGGCCAGGCAGGCCACCGCGCGCCAATCCTGAGCGCCATTTGATTCGGATATACTCATGATTCAAGATTCCCCGCCCGGCGGTTCCGTTCTTGAAGGATTGACCCCCGGGGGTGCCAAGATCGAACGAAGCGCCGGGACTTCAAAAGCCAAGTGGCAAAATCACGATTTCGGAATCCAACGGAGAATCAGCAGCATTCGTACCGATCCCAAGAGAGGCTGGGCGGGTTGCCCTCTCTTATTAGGATCTTATGCCGCTACCCCCGCTACGACAAGCCCTTCCGATCACAGGCCGCTCATATTTCAACCAAGCGAAGCTCGGTGTCGCATGGAACGCGGATGATCCATTCAGGAGGGACTTGCGGAGGTGCAACCATCTATGTTCAAGACAGTTCGGCGGAGGAGCCGCATTGACCCCTCGCCAATCCTCCACCTTCGTCGGATTGTACAGCCGATCGGGTTTTAGGGCGAATGAATTCCTTGAAAAATCCCAAGAAATCCTTGGTTTACTCTTGCCGACGATAGACACCCGATGATGCGATCCAAGAACGTAAGAGAGCAACCATGAATGCGTCGCCCCTTCCCTTCGTGAATCCGCGTCACGCGGAGTTCTCTGATCGGTCTCGCTTTCGCTAAGGTTGAGACTTGAGCTCATTTTGGCCAAGATTAGGCGCGCAGTAACACCTTTCCGATCCGCCCCACAGCCTCAGCCTCGCGAACCGCCTGAGCGATCGAATCCAGCGGGAATGAGGGACCGATATCGGTCGCCAAAGTTCCCGCGCGAATCTGCTTCGCGACCTCGCGGAACATGAGCAGGGCGGCCGGAATGCTTCGCTCGCGCATCCAATGCCCGAGCCAAAATCCTTCGACCACGCGTTTGCCGGCGATCATCAGGCGAGGGTCGATACGAATGGGCTCTTGCGAGAGCGTTCCGTAGACGAGCAATCGCCCGTCCGGAGCGAGGGACTGGAAGACCTGTGTCCCTGTGTCTCCTCCGACAGGATCGAGCGCATATCGGACCCCCTCGGGACCAACGATTTTGCGAACTTGCTCATCAATCGGGCCGTCGGACGAAGAGATCACCTCGTCGGCCCCCAGCGCCTTGAGCTCCGCGATCGCCTCGCGGCGGCGAACCACGCAGAGCGTCTTGAAGCCATCCTGCCGGCCCAACTTGATGATCATGCGGCCCAGGACCGATCCCGCCGCCGACTGAAGCAACCAGGCGCCCCGAGGGACGGCCAGCACGTGTCGCACCATGGCCAGCACCGTAGCCGGATTAACGAAGAAGGAAGCCACTTGTTCATCCGGAATATCCGCCGGAACCGGGCGAGCCTGCCGCGCCGGGATGACGGCGTATTCGGCCCAGTTGCCTCCGGCTCCGTTGATCACGGTGACACGTTTGCCTTTGACCAGTTGGCCCAACAGGCCCGGTCCCACCTTGTCCACGATCCCAACCCCCTCGAAGCCGGGGGTTGCCGGCAAGGAGGGAAGCACTCCGTATCGTCCGCGCACAACAAGAAGGTCCGAAGGATTGACCGGACTCGCGATCATCCGAACGCGAACCTCCCCCGGTCCCGGCTCGGGAATCGGAACGTCACGAACCTGAAGGACTTCCGAGGGCTCACCAAATCGTTCGAAGACGATCGCTTTCATTGACTGAGCTCAATTTCGTGAGGAAAAAGGAAACGCGTACGCACGCTTCTTCATCGGCCGAAAAGCGTCGAACGCGAGGCTTCGCGGAGATTTCAGTTACGCGTATCTTTGATCACGACCACGGATTCAACGAGCACCCCGCTCGGATGCTGAGAATTCGCCGCTCCACGCGTACCTTGAGGCATCTTGGTCGACCACCACTCCGCCGCCTCGTCACGCGTCCAGGTGGATTCGAGGTTGCAGCACATCAAGGCTCCTCGAAGTGCCTCAGCGCTTGTGGGGCGGTTCTGCCGGTCCTTGGCAAGGCAGGTGAGAATCAGTGCCTCCAGGTCTGGCGAGATCGGCCGTCCCAATCGCCGCGAAGGAGATTCGGGCTCGGAGCGAACCTGCTGCATGCAGATCTCGAGTAAGCTCGTTCCCCGGAAAACGGGCGTCCCCGTCAACAGGAAATACCCCAAGGCTCCGACGGCGTAAAGGTCGGACCGAGCATCCACGGTCTCAGGGTATTCAATGGCCTCGGGAGAAAGGTAAAGAGGGGTACCGGTGAGCGCTCCCTCGGCCGTCAAATTGCCGGCTCGATCCACATCGACCGCCTTCACCAAGCCGAAGTCGAGAACCTTGACGAAGTCGTAGATCCCGCCACGGTAGCTCAGCAAGATGTTCGCCGGCTTAATATCGCGGTGAACCAGGCCTACGCTGTGCGCTTCGGCGAGCGACCCGCATACCTGCTCAAGAATCTTGACGACTCGCCCCTCGGGAACGGCCCCGAAGCGCATGACCAGCTCTTCGAGATTAATTCCTTCAACATATTCCATTGCGTAATAGAAGAGGCCTTCGGGAGTCCGGCCGTAATCGTAGATGGCGATCGTGTTGGGATGATTGAGCTGGCTGGTCAGTTGCACTTCGCGCTCGAAGCGAGCGGTTGTCGACTCCGAAATCTTGTCGATATCGAGGAGCTTGATGGCCGTGGGGCGGGTCAAGAGGTCGTGGTGTCCCAGATAGACCGAGCCCATTCCCCCCGTACCGATCTTCTGCTCGAGCACGTAGTGGCCGATCCGCTTGGCATCAAGAGCGATGTGCCTCAGTGTGTTGCGCTGGCGTTCCAGAAGAATGCCAAACGCAAAGATCACGATCGTGGTCAACGTCTGAAGGGACATCAAACCCCAAAGCATGATCCGCAAGGTCCGAAGCGGCCGGAAGGCCTCCCAGACGTCGACCTCGGTGGCGATTCCCATCTCGTACTCAGGCAGCCACGTCCAGGCCCCGACAACGTACATACCGCGATAATCGCGGTATCCGCCGACGTCGAAATTCGAGTTCCCGGCCGTGGCATCGGCCGCCATGCGTGTAAGAGGTTGATCGGCCCTGCGCTTCTTGGGCCTTTCCCCCTCGACCATGTTCACGCCTGGGTCGCGGAGCACGATGTTCAGGATGGACCAAACATCCTTACGATCCGCGAGCAAGCCGATCTGTTTGAGCTGGTCGTCGAAACGGCTCAGCGAAAGCAAGACCCCCTGGCGGTCGAACGCGTAGGTTTCGCCGGAGAGCCCCGACCGAGCAACCTTGAGGATCTGTGTGAATTCCTTTTCGGGTCTGAGACGAAGGGCCAGGATGGCAAAAGGCTTGCCGTCACTCCCGGCTACGGGAGCGGCGGCAAACATCGTGGGAACGCCCGCTCGGTATTCTCCATCGAAGTCCTGGAGAAGCATCCGGCTGGGGTGGGGGAGGGAGATGGCTGCGCGGTGCGCGAAGACCTTCTCCATGAACTCCCGTTCATATCCCCCCAGCACCTTGCCCAGGAGCAGGTCGTCGCTGGCGGCGACCACCCGCATGGAGGGGTCGAGGATCAAGAAATCCTCGTATCCCAGGATCTTGAGCTGAGGGGCGAGGCTCCGTCGAAGCTCAGCAAGGGGGGGAGCCATCAAAAGCAATCGTGTGGCGTCCCCTTGGGTTTTGGAGATCTCGATCAAAGCCTGAATTTTGGAACGATCCCCCGGATGCTCGGCAAGCGAGGCGGCATCCGCCCGAGCCGAGGCAAGCCAGGATGTTAGCGCTGTCTTGTCCGCGTTCAGGATCGTGGTCAGCTCACTGACGAGCTGGGCACGCATCGCTCCTTCGACGGAGCGGTGGACCCACCAGCCGAAGATGATGAGAAGCAACGTCCCCAGCAAGGGGGAAACCCATTGATGACGGACGAGAAACGTGCCGGTTGCATGCAAGGTACCCGAAATATGACCCAGAGGCCCCGAGTGCGAAGGGCTTCCGGTCGCAATCACCATGGGCTACCTCTCAAGGATGAGCACGCCAAACCGGACCCAAAGGAAGTTTCGTCGCCGGTCTCGTTTCGGAATCACGAAGACAGAGATCAAAACGGATCTCGCCTTCAAAGGTAAGATCTCCAGCGGACGGGATCTACGGCGTCCGACGTTCTGGGTTGAGAGCTTCTATACTATTTTTTTCGGCCGGGTCCCTGGAATCAAGTCTCTTTTTCTATGCGCAAGTGTGGAATTTGCGAGAAGGGACTCTTGTGTTGACGCTCCTAGACGACTAGGATAAATCTGGCCGACGACGTTTGTCATTTCTTAACGAGTCCGGCCCTCGCATGGTGTCCAGTGAGGAGGGCATATGTTCGGTGCGCGGTCTGGCCTGATCGCAGTCGTGTGCCTGGGAACGTGGCTGAGTGGGTGTGGGCCTTCGGGAACACCCAACGCGACTCCGGTCGCAACACCTCCCCCCACGTCGCCCCCTGCTGTTGCCAAAGTGAGTCCCGCCGCCAAGGCGAACGCCTCTTTGCCGCAGCCATCCTCGGCGCAAGAACCATCCAGCACTCATTCTCCCTCGTTTTCGATGAGTCCGAGCGCCTTGAGCTTGCAGCCGGACGACTTCGGCTGGCAACTCCTTGTGCAAGGTAAATCGGCCGGGGAAGGGAAAGGGCCCTCGACCTCGTCCGTCACGTGGAGTGTCGAGCCTGCTGGCGTCGTCGACGTGGACAAGGGGGGATACGTTCGGCCGAAATCGCCGGGCAAAGCACGCGTGGTTGCAACGTGGCAAGGGGAGTCGGTTGCGGCCGAAGTTACGGTACAACCCGGGACCGAGAGATCTTGGGATTTTGGCCAGGACATCGTTCCGATTCTGACCCACTCCGGCTGCAACACCGGTGGGTGTCACGGAAAAGCCGAGGGGCAAAACGGGTTTCACCTCTCCCTCTTCGGATACGACCCCGATGGCGACTACCAGGCCATTACCCGTGACGACGGCGGTCGCAGGCTTTCGCGCCTGGGCGCTGCGCATAGCCTCTTGCTGCAAAAGGCCACGGGACGCGTGCCCCACACCGGGGGTCAAAGGGTTTCGCCGCAGTCCCAGGAATACCGCACGATCTTGAGCTGGATCGAGGCCGGCGCACCGCGGCGCATCAACAAGACTCACGGAGACCTGACCGAACTCAAGGTGGAACCGGGGGACGTTCAACTCGGTGAACCCGGCCCTTGCCAGTTGCGCGTTCGAGCGGTCTTCGCCGATGGCACCAGTCGCGATGTCACCCGGCTCGCCATCTATCGCGCCAACGATGATTCGGTGTTGAAAGTTGACCCGCAAGGCAAAGCCGTTCTGCTTCGTCGCGCGGAAACGGATTTGATCGTGCGCTACCAGTCGTACGTCGTGAGTACGCGGCTAGCCACACTGATCAACCCGGATTTGAAGTTTGACTTCGCCAAGCGAGCCCGCCGCAATTTCATTGATGATGAATTGTTCAAGCGGCTTGAGTCTCTCAAGGTTCCTCCCAGTCCGCCGGCCACCGATACGGCGTTTCTGCGGCGGGCTTCTCTCGACCTCGTGGGAAGGCAACCCACCCCGGAGCAGGTCCGTCAGTTCGTGGCGGACAAAGATCCCGAAAAGCGCATCAAGCTCGTGGACCGGCTGCTTGCCGACCATGACTTCGTTCGCTTCTGGCGCATCAAGTTTGGAGACATGCTCCAGATCACGACCGGCCGGCTGGGCAATGGCGCCTCGAAGTTCCAGGCGTGGGTCGATGAGAACCTCGAAAAGAACACTCCTTGGGACGTGATGGTCCGGACGATGATGACCGCCGTGGGGGCGCCTGAGGAGTTTGGCAATGGTCCGGTCAACTACGCCCTTGATGGCATCGACGCGACCGTCAGGGCAGAACAGACAGCCCAGCGATTCCTGGGGCTGAGGATCCGGTGCGCCCAGTGCCACGACCACCCATTTGATGTCTGGACCCAGGATGACTACTTCGGGTTGGCCGCCTGTTTCGCCAAGGTTGAGCGAACGGGAGGGGGCGCGATGATGGGGAAGACCCTCGTCAAAATCAACGCAAACGGAAAGGTTCAGCATCTTCGCACCAAGAAGCCGGCTGAGCCTCGGTTGCTCGACAAGAAGCCCGTGCAAGTGGCTGAGAAAGAGGATCCTCGCAAGCCTCTAGCGGACTGGATGACCGCGCCCAGCAACCTCCTCTTTGCCCGCGCGATGGCTAACTGGGCCTGGGCTCAGTTTTTCGGCAAGGGGATTGCCGACCCTGCCGACGACTTGAGCCGGGCTAACCCGCCGGTCCATCCTGAGCTGCTTGACGCACTGGCTAAAGATTTTGTGAAATCAAAATATGATCTTCGTCACCTGATCCGGACGATCGCTGTTTCCGAGGCCTATGGCCTTTCTTCGGCGACCGTTCCCGGCAATGAGAAGGACGTGCGGCTCTTCTCGCACCAGATGCCTCGCGCATTGAGTGCGCACCAGATGGCGGACGCCCTGGCCCAGGTGACGGACGTCCCCAACCGGTATCCGAACCGGGCGGCGGGGACGCGTGCAATCGAGGTGGCCGATCCCACGACCGCCAGCACCATTCTCGACACCTTTGGACGTTGCCCCCGAACGATCGGATGTTCGTCAGTGGCGACTCCCGCGTTGAGCCTGCGGCAGTCCTTGCTCTTGATCGGCGGAGACGCGATCGAAGGGAAGGTTTCGCATCTCAACGGTTACCTCGCGAATCTGCTCGACCTCAAGCCGGAACCCGATGAGGTCGTGGAGAATCTCTATCTCCGCACGCTTTGCCGAACGCCGACCGAGGAGGAACTCTCGCGCTGGTCGGCCGAATTGAAACAGGCCCCTTCGTTTCGCGAGGCGGCTGAGGACCTTTTCTGGGCCCTTTTGAACTCGCGCGAATTCTCTTTTAATCACTAGTCGCTAATTATCGACATGAGACAACCCGTTGAGTCCGAACAAGGAATTCAGCGATTGGTTCGTGTCGATGAGAGAGTCTCGAGGACAAACAACCATGTCCGATCCGACGAAATCCGAGGTTTGTCGCGGTCCAAGTCGTCGCGCAATGCTACGGGCGGGACTCTTCGGTGCATGGAGTCTGGCCTTCGAGGATCTGCTCCGTCTGCGGGCTCGAGCCAATGGCCCTGTTACGACGTTTCCCCCTTCGGCGACCAATTGCATCTTGATCTGGTTGGCTGGCGGCCCCTCGCACATCGATACGTTCGACCCCAAGCCCGAGGCTTCCGTCGACGTTCGTGGTGAATTCAAGCCGATCAGCACCAGCGTTCCCGGCTTGCAGATCAGCGAGGTCTTCCCCAAGCTCGCGCGCGTCATGGACCGCATGACCCTGATCCGGGGTGTCACCTCGCCCGAGGCCGATCACGACCGCGCGGCCCATCACATGCTCACCGGGTATCGCCCGACGCCTGCGCAGGTTTATCCGGGTTACGGCAGCGTGGTCTCCAAGACGCGCGAAGCGTATCACGGCGCTCTGCCGACGTACGTTGCGATGCCCGACGCCCCGCTCTTCTCGTCGAGTGGCTATCTCACCCCCGCGTATGACCCTGTCTCTTATACACATCTAGATGTGTATAAGAGACAGGGTTTATCCGGGTTACGGCAGCGTGGTCTCCAAGACGCGCGAAGCGTATCACGGCGCTCTGCCGACGTACGTTGCGATGCCCGACGCCCCGCTCTTCTCGTCGAGTGGCTATCTCACCCCCGCGTATGACCCGTTCACGGTTACGGGAGATCCCAATCAGCCGGGTTTCCGCGTAAGCAACCTGACTCCGCCGGACCGTCTTACGCTCGACCGGTTGCGTCGCCGTCGCGATATGGTACGTACGCTTGACGGCTTCGCTCGCGACGTTTCGCCGACTCCGTTGACGGCGGCCCGCGACCAATTTTCCGATAGGGCCTACGATCTGCTGACCTCGAGCGCTGCCCAGGCGGCCTTCAAGGTCAGCGAAGAGCGCGAGGACGTGCGCGACCGGTTTGGGCGAACCCCGTTCGGGCAGTCCTGTCTTCTCGCCCGGCGCTTGATCGAGTCGGGGGTCTCCTTCGTGACGCTCAACGATCGTGGCATGGGACCCTTGGGGTGGGATACCCACCAACAGAACTTCCCCACGATCAAGAACACCCTGGCACCACCGCTTGACCAGGGACTCTCCGCCTTGATTCTCGACCTGGAAGAGCGGGGGCTGTTGGACTCCACCCTGATCGTGATGATGGGCGAGTTCGGACGAACACCGAAGATCAACGGCAACGCGGGGCGAGACCACCACGGACGAGCCAACACGGCCATCGTCGCGGGAGCAGGGCTTCCTCAAGGACTCCTGATCGGCAAGAGTGACGCCAAGGGAGAAGCTCCCGTCGATCAACCCATCACCCCTTCGGACCTCGCGGCCACCGTTTACAGTACGCTGGGAATCAACCCGAACTTGCAGTTCGAGACGCCCGATGGCCGGCCTCTGCGCCTTGTCGAGAATGGAAGGATACCGCGGGAGTTGCTTCGCGGCTGAGCGCTCGGGATAGGCACGAGAGAGACGTGAGATGGGAAGAACATCTCCTCGTTTCTTATCATCAATGCAATCGTCGTAAGATCCAACCTACGACGACAATGAAGCCGACAAGCACCAGGCTGAGCGTGACGATGAAGATCGTCACCAGCATCAAAACGAAGCGGAGCGACGACCGTTCCACGGTCGTCGCTCCGATAGCGACCTCGCGCTCGTAATCTCGAAGCAGATGAAGATTTCGGGTGTTTGCCTTGAAAGCGACGTCGAAGAGATCCCCAAGAATCGGGATCACCCCGACCGCAACGTCGAGCAAAACGTTGCCAGCCATCCGAGCGGCGACCGCCTTGGGGACTCGGTAACGCGTCATCGCCACGAGCACGATGCCCACCTGGACGATTCCGGTCACGAAGTCCCCTCCCAGCGGAACGAGTCCAAGAATCGCGTCGAGCCCGACGCGGATCTGGGTTCCGGGGACGCGTAAGGCATGATCCATCAGCCAGACCAGGAGTTCCAAACCAGGAGCCTGAGACGTTGCGGACGAATTGAGCTCGGACGGCTCCTTGGTGACATCCACGGTCTTACCCCATGAGGCGTCGAATCATCGAGCGGGGCGAGGTTGAGTTGCAAAGATCCCCATCGACAGCAGCACCACCGCCCCGATGACGGACATGATCCAGCCACCCGGCTGGTAAGGAGTTAGGCCGAGCCGAAGAAGGTAAGCCAGAGCCCCTCCAACCAACGAGCCGAGTATTCCCAGGAAGATGGTACCACTGACGCTCAGGCGATCGTAAGTAGGGTAGAGAAATCTCGCTGCCGCTCCTGCGATGAGCCCAAACAAGACCCAGCCAATGAGTGTCGCCACCGTGCACCTCCAAGAACGGGTTCAGGGAGTGGTCCATAACTTTCCGTCCCTGCTTTGATGGACTGAAAGCCACGAAGTTAAAGCACGTTTACGCACGTTGGGTGCCAAACGAAGCCCAAGAAGATGGTTTCGTGGAGGCGTCATTGCGTCGCGAGGCGTTTCTTGCTGCAATCGACGGCTCGACGCTCCTCGGAATGGAGAGGTGGCCGACCAGAGTGATGACGACTCCTGCCGCGAGATCACTTTCATGCCTAGCGCTAGCACGGACGATCGCTCCTTCCTCAAACTGGTGGACGTTGCGGACGCGAGCCTGTTCGACGTCAAAACCAAGGCGGATGGCCCCTCGGGTGTTTTGCCGTTGACCGATCAGATGCTTCGAGAATGGCCCTCCGGAGACCTGTTTGGCCTGAGTCAGAATGCCGGGATGGGTTGGGCCGCGTCAGAGGTGGATCGCGACCCCTACCTGATTCTGAGCACTCAGGGAGGATTGCGGGCCCCGGATGGCACTCCGATCGCCCTGGGGTATCACACCGGCCACTGGGAGATTGGACTTCTCGTCCAGGAAGCCGCCGAGGAGCTTCGCGGCCTCGGCCGGGCTCCGTTTGCCGGGATGGTTTCCGACCCTTGCGACGGCCGAACGCAAGGGACGACCGGGATGATGGACAGCCTTCCCTATCGCAACGACGCCGCGATCGTCTTCCGCCGCTTGATCCGGTCACTTCCCAGGCGCAGGGGCGTGTTGGGAATTGCGACCTGCGACAAAGGGCTGCCCGCGATGCTTTTAGCACTCGCGGGTAGTGGAACTCTTCCCGGAGTTCTTGTTCCTGGTGGCGTAACATTGCCACCTGCCGATGGGGAAGACGCAGGCAAGATCCAGTCGATCGGCGCTCGTTATCTCCACGGAGAGTTAACGCTCCCCGAAGCCGCGGAACTTGGCTGCCGCGCCTGCGCCAGCCCAGGAGGTGGTTGCCAGTTCCTGGGAACGGCCGCGACTTCGCAGGTGGTCGCCGAGGCGCTTGGTCTGTCGCTACCTCATAGCGCTCTCGTCCCTTCTGGCCAGCCCATCTGGCGGGATGTCGCTCGCCGCTCGGCTCGCGCGCTCGTCAACCTGGCAGAAGCGGGGATCACAACGCGAGACATCCTCACCCCGGCCGCGATTCGCAACGCCATGACCGTCCACGCAGCGTTTGGAGGTTCCACGAATCTCTTGCTGCACATTCCGGCGATCGCGTTCGCGGCGGGTCTGCCGCGGCCGACGGTGGAAGACTGGCACGCGATCAACGTCAAGGTGCCTCGCCTTGTCAGTGTTCTCCCGAACGGACCCAACTACCATCCCACCGTCAGGGCGTTTCTGGCGGGGGGCGTCCCCGAAGTCATGCTTCACCTTCGCAAACTCGGGCTTCTCGATGAATCCGTTCTGACGGTGACCGGCAAGCCCTTGGGGAAGACCCTCGACTGGTGGGAAAAGAGCGAACGGCGGTCGCGTCTCCGCGAACTCCTCGTGAAGGAGGATGGAGTCGAGCCCGAGTCGGTGATCATGAGCCCGAAGCTGGCTCACTCGAAAGGATTGACCAGCACCGTCACGTTTCCTCGCGGCAATTTGGCCCCGGAAGGCTCGGTGATCAAAAGCACGGCGATCGACCCCTCGGTCGTCGATCCCGATGGTGTCTATCGTAAGGAAGGGCCCGCGCGGGTCTTTTATCGTGAGCGCGACGCCATCGCGGCGGTCAAAGGACTTGGTGACAACCCCCTCAAGCCTGGGGATATCTTGGTCCTCATTGGCCGGGGGCCCATGGGCGCGGGGATGGAAGAGATTTATCAAATCACATCGGCGCTCAAGCACCTGTCATTCGGCAAGGAGATCGCCGTCATTACCGATGCGCGGTTCTCGGGCGTTTCGACGGGGGCCTGCATCGGTCACGTGGGACCCGAAGCGCTTGCAGGCGGCCCCATCAGCAAGGTGCGCGACGGCGACCTGATCCGAATCGTCGTTGACCGCGTTCGCCTGGAAGGATCCGTGGATTTGATCGGCGCCCACGGGATCGAGATGGCCCCTGAGGAAGCCGACGAGCTCCTGCAAGAGCGCGAGCCGTTCCCCGGACTCTCTCCCGATCCCGACTTGCCTGACGACACCAAGCTTTGGGCCGCGCTTCAGGCCGTGGGAGGAGGGACGTGGGGGGGATGTGTTTACGACCCTGAGGCCATTATCGCCCGACTCCAGGAGAGGCGGAACTGATCCTTGTTCGTTGCCAGACCCGGTAGTGGCTCAACGGTCCGCGAACTCTCCATGCGCTTGTGTCTCGGAGACGGGCTTGGAGGGGGTTGCGGGCTGTTGAGCACTGTCGACCCGCACCTGGGACAGGGAACGGGCGGGAACCGCGGAGACTTGTTCCGAGGGAATGCCGAACAACCCCTTGATCACACGAGCAATTCTCGGGTGCTTGATCGCCGCGCACCGAAGTGAGCAAGCGGCCCAGGCGCGGACCAGTTCGAACTCGCGCTGAACCGTGTCGCGAAACCGGACCTTCTCGGTGAGCAAGTCACGAGTGTCCGGTTCATATCCATGCTCGACGAGCCAGGGGTCGCAGAGCCGCGCGAGGATGGCTCGCTGGCGGCTGGTGGCCTGCTCGCGCCAGTTCCCCGGCCTCCCTTCGCGGAGGTGGTTCCAGTGGAGCAGGGTACGCTGATCGTAGTATTGGAGGTTGTTGGGATCGTTGAGATCGACCCCCTGCGCCCGCAAGCGATCGACCAGGTCGAGTGTTCGCCGCCGATTGGTTTGGAACGAATACTCGGTGGCGATCTCGTTGGCTTCCGCTTGGCTGATCTCGATCTTCAAATGGCGGGCGATCTCGAGCACTCCCCCCACGGGATCCTTCACGAGGCTCTCGTACCGCTGGGTGAGGACGTTGGGCTGGTGCGACCAAAAACGATCGTTCACCAACACCTGGTGGATCATGCCCTGGCGCACGAGCTGCTCGAACGTGACGCCTCGCTTGTGCATCAGCGAGAAGACGACGTCGCGAATGTCGCGATGAGCGTAGATCGTGATAGCCCGCCCGGAAGCGATGGCTCGAGAGAAGCTCTCATGCCCTTCGTGCGACTTGAGGACGCCCCATCCTGGGTTTGCGCCCGTTCGCTGATCCTGGACGGCAAACTCTTCGCCAGTCAAGTAGCCCAGGCGCTGGCCTTTCCGATGACGCTCGAGCAGGTGAGCTATCACCTCGTATTGCCAGGTGGAGCAGGCCCGGTACATGCCGGCGCAGAGGACGTACATGCGTGCAATCCTTCGTGCAGGCCGCGAGGAGACGTCCGCCCCCTTCCATGGGAGGGACTCGATGACGACCCAGCTTTCTATCGGCGACGTGCGAGATCCGAGGTGAATCAATTTTCCGGATATGCCATCTTTTTCGCAAAATACCAGGGCGATTCCAGAGACTTGAGGTTCGTGACTGGTCGAGCCAGAAGACGAGATGAGCGATCTCGGCCAAGTGATCTCGTTGAGAAACAGAGACAAGGGAAGTCGACATCGGCTTCCCTTTCAAGACACAGTTGAGCCAAGAGCTGTGGCGGGAGGTGTCCCCGCGGATTTCCGGCTCACAACGCTCCGCCAAAGTGCGGCCAGGAACAGCCCCGTGGTGAAGGTCAGGCACAAAATCCCTAACCAGTCTCCCAAGGTGGAATAGAGGCCCTGGCGATCATCCAGGGGGACGACCACCGTCAGCACGTCTTCCTTACTCTTGGGAATGCTCGCGAGCACCTTTCCATTACCGTCGATGACCGCCGAAATCCCCATGTTGACGGCACGTGCCAGGGGAACGCGGTGTTCGACGGCCCGGAAGACGGCGATGGCGAGATGCGTATCGTGCTCTGCTGAACCCTGGAACCAGCCGTCATTCGAGATGTTCAGTAGCACGTCGGGCTGACGTCCACCATCAGGCGCACTGAAGAAGGGACGGACCGCCTGAGGGACCGTGTCTTCAAAGCAGATGGCCGTGGCATAGCGGTAAGGCCCCAGCGTAAAGCTCGTCGGCTCCCAGCCAAACGTCAAACTAGGGACCGTCGAGCCCTGATAGGGGGTCAATACCTTGATCCACGGGAAGATGTCGATGAGCGGGACATACTCGCCGAAGGGCACCAAATGCATCTTGGCGTAGCGCTGAACGGTCCGCATGGTCGGCTGCAGAAGGAGCGCTGAGTTGAATTTGGAAAGACCTCGCGAGTGGAAGTCATAAACCAAGACCCCTACCAGCATTGGAATGCGGACCTGGTCCACGAGGTTGTGCAAGAGGTCGGCCGCCCGCTTTTCATGGTCGGTCCAGAACGCTGCGGGATCGGGAATATTGGGGGCGAGGCGTTTCGCCTGATTGGCGTATTCCGCGGCGCTAAGGGCTGGTTCTCGAAAAATGTAATGATATGGGTAAGAAGTCTCGGGCCAGACGATGAGGTCCGGCAAAGGGGAGGCCTCGAGACATCGATTGATTAACGTTCGATAGATCGCATAGATATGAGCCTCAGAATCATGCATTTTGCGATCTTGTCGGATGTTCGACTGCATCAACGCCAGACGGGGACCATCGTGGAAGCGCGCGGTGGTAGTCCGAAACAGGCCGTACCCCAACGTCGATATCACGAGCGTGAGGACGACCCCGGCTCGGATCAGGTGGGACCGGCGGATCTTCTGGCCATCGACGGTCGGCTCAAATAAAGGGATCGACCTAAGGTCGGCCACCCAGGCGTTGACGACCATGACCAGGAAGCTGACGCCAAGAGCGCCTGTAATGTCGGCGATCTGGATGACGGGCAGGCTCTGATGTTGCGTGTGGCCGACGTAGTACCACGCGAAGCCCGTCAGAATGTGTGCGCGAACGAATTCAAGCCCTACCCATAAGAGGGGAGCGGCAAGCATGAGCGGCCATTTCTGCCGGAGGACCGCAAACCGAGCCAAGGCGAGAAACCCTGGCCACCATGCGGACAACGCCAGCGCCATGACGACCCAGGCCAACCAGGCTTCACTGTCCGTCAAACTAACCCAATAAATCGAAAGCAACCAAAACAAGAATCCGCCGGCCCACGCGCTCAAATAGATCGAGAGTCGCGAGCGAGGGCTTTGAATGAGAAGGAGCAGGGGGGCGAGTGCCACCCAAGCTAGCCATCCCCAATTGGCGGGAGGAAAGGCGCACCAGAGACCGACGGCCGACGTCAACGCGGCAAAGAGAGGGGGAGTGTCATTGCGCGTCATGACGCTCTCCGCATCCCGGGACGAGGGACCAGCCTGTGCGACCGCTGGGGTCGACATGATCGTATCCCTCTTCCGCTAAGAAAGAGGGCCCGTCGAGAAAAGAAGTCTGGCGCTTCGCGGCTGTCCAATCCCGATCGAAGAGCCGCACGATTCGCCCTAAGAGGCGATTCGATCATGACATTCGATTGTTGAGACCGAATTTCGGCGAATTCCTTTCCGCCGGAAGCCCGCTCTCGGATCCGGTTGGCCGGCCATAGGTTCTGTGAACACAACCGCCGGATCACTGCATGACAAAGTCAGGCAGGGAACCGAATCTTGGCGAATCCTAATCCAAGTCGAGAAAATCGACAACATCGCCCTCGGCATAGTCGTAATCGCCGGCAGGGAATACCGCAAAGCCGTCCGCGCCGGCCACCGTTCGAAGGTCGGCGGAGCCGGCCCAGGCGAGCGGATCGATGAGGCTTCCGTTCTTGGAGCCAATGCGGCGAGCCGGAAAATAGGTGGGCCGATCGCTGGAATGGCGGAAGGGGCGAGCCAAAGGCCAACGCGTTGCCGCGACCTCCGGCAGAGGCTGTCCGATCAATGCCGCAATCGCCGGCCGCACAAAGAGCAAGAAGCCGACAATGCCGCTCACGGGATTACCGGGAAGCCCAAACACCAGGGGCCCCGATTGCGCACCCTTTGGGGAACCAACCCCGAACCAAAGAGGCTTACCCGGTTTCACTTTTATCTTATGAAAGACCCGTTCCACTCCCAGGCTTTCGAGCGTGTCCGGAACAAGATCACGATTTCCGGCGGAAACTCCTCCGGTCACAATGAGGACGTCCGCCTCCAACCCGTCTTCCAACGATTGATGCAGAATCTTGCGGTCATCATTGGCAATAGGGAGGACCGTCGGAACTCCTCCAAACCTCTGGGTCAGCGCGGCCAGCATCGCCGCGTTGGAGTTGCGGATTTGGCTCGGTCCCGGTTTTTGGCGAGCGTCCACCAACTCGTCCCCCGTGGGCACAATGCGCACGATCGGCCGGGGAATCGTTTGAACCTGGGTTCGCCCCACGGAGGCGAGCAACCCAATCCGAGATGCGTTAAGCCGGTCGCCTCGTCTCAAGACGACTTCGCCGGTCTTGAGCTCGCGCCCCTGGCGCAACACGTTCATGCCCGGGCGGACGTCACCGTCGTCGATCACGACGTCCGGCCCGAGTTGCTTCGTGTGTTCGATCATCACGACGGCGTCCGCCCCTTGGGGAATTGGGGCACCCGTCATGATCAACGCGGCCTCTCCCGCGCCGAGATCGCGCTTCGGCGTTTGGCCCGCGGCGATCTCCTCGCCAATCGTGAATCGGCGAGTGCCCGATTCGACCTCCCCCGCGCGAACCGCGTAGCCGTCGACCAGGGCCTTGTCGAAGGGAGGAAGATCGAGGTCCGCCGAGACATCCTCGGCCAGTAAGCATCCAACGGCCTCGAGCGCGTCGCAAAGCCGAGGAGGAAGAGGCGCGGCTCGCTTCAGCACTTCACGGAGCGCCTCGTCAACCGAGAGCATGCGGGTCTCCGCGTATTGGGTCCTGTTCGGTCCAGTCGAGAGGGCCGGATTTCCCTCCACGTTACCACTCACCGACTGATGAAGTTCTTCAGCAACTGAGTACCTGCAATTGTCAGGAAGCTTTCCGGGTGATACTGCACCCCTTCGAGGGGGTATGTCTTGTGCCTCACCCCCATGATCTCGTTCTGATCGGTCCAGGCGACCACTTCGAGTTCCGGCGGCAACGTTCCGGGCTGGATCACCAAGCTATGGTATCGCGTGGCCTCGAAAGGGTTCGGGAGGCCCTGGTAAACCCCTTTGCCATCGTGGTGAATCAGTGAGATCTTGCCGTGCATGATCCGGTCGGCACGCACCACCTTGGCACCCAAGGTATGCCCGATGCACTGGTGTCCCAGGCAAACTCCCAGCAAGGGGATCCGAGAGGCAAATCTTTTGATGACCTCGTTGGAGATCCCGGCTTCCAGCGGAGTGCAAGGCCCCGGCGAGATGATGAGGTGGGTGGGTCGCTTGGCCTCGATCTCGTCGAGGTCGATCTGGTCGTTGCGGACGACGAGTAGATCGATGCTCGGATCAATCTCTCCAAGGCGCTGGACCAGATTGTAGGTAAACGAGTCGTAATTATCGATCAGAACGATCATAGCGAATCCAGGTCAGCGAAAGGCGCGCGGCTTTGCCATTACCTTCGGATCGTAACCGCTTTTCCGCGTAATCGGAAGGGAATCCGTGTTGAAAACCCGCTCCGCGACCTGCGGCGCGAGTAGAGTTGTGGAACTCAAGGAGAAGCGCGAGTCGCGCGACCGTCTGCGCGTCGCCGAGGTGTCTCCTTTCCGATTTTCCGACTCTTCTTTCGTCAGGGAGGTTGCGGGGATGACGTCCACGATCGTCTCGATGACCCTGGCCATTGCCATCAGCTCGACCGGCGGGCATTTCCGAAAATCTTCCGTTCCCCGGATCTTGCCCGATGGACCGGGGTATGGCTGGGGTTTCCCCAATGGTAATCCGGATGGCTATGGATGGTTTGACTTCAGCACCTGGGTTCCTCTTGGGGCCAACCGGACCGGGGAGTACTACTTTCCTCGGTACTTCTCGGTACCTGTCGAACAAATGTTCTTGCCCAATTATTACAACCCTTATTTGACGCGTGGTCAGCGTTACGTTGCCTTTACGGGATGTGGAAGTGATCACCCGGCCGGCGGACCGCCGTTGGGATCGGCCGTCACGCCGCTCCATCCCTATAACGAAACCCTTGGAAACGGACCTCGCGTGCCGATTCGTCCGTTCACCGGACGTGTCGAGGCGCCTCCGATCAACTCGGGAGCGAGTGGTTTGACTCCTTGATGGAGCGCTCCCCTCGGTTTCGCGGAGAAGAGACTTTCCAAAGGACCTGTCCCGGCAATTGCTGGGGCGGGTCCTTTTTATTGGCAAGGTCAGTGCCTTGGTCTTTATCACGCCTATTTTGGATTGCGTGGATGAATCGTGAAGGAAGGGAAAAGAGGCTCGACCTGGCTCTCTCGTCTCGGGTGAATGACATTTCGGTGCTGATTTTCAACGGCTTACCTGGACGTGGCTATCCGATGCTCTCGGCCTTGCCAACCTGCCTTCCCGTCCTTTACCATACCCGTTCCGTAGTCTCGATCTCGGGCGACTCCCGATATCGAAAAGGGCGGTCGAATGAAGTGGTCGCATGAGACCTTCCGAAACTTTTTTGGCGACCAGCCGAACCCTTTTGCCCCCGACTTCGTAGCACCGGCGGTGCTCGCTCTTTTGCCGACGGCTTTCTTGGCGAAAAAGAAGTGCGTGCGGCGCGCCGGACTCATTATCTGACTCATTCCGAGACTGGATTCACGAACCCGCCGAGGTGCTCGACCGGCGAATCGGGTGGTTCATCGTCGAAACTACTTCTCTCGATTTTTCTTTCGTCTTTGCACAAGGCGCCTTCCTGATGAGCCGTGATGTCATTATCGAGACACGCAACCTGACCAAGGTTTATCGCGACTTCTGGGGACGGCCTAAGGTCCAGGCGCTCAAAGCGCTCGACCTTCAGGTCTACCGAGGCGAGATCTTCGGCCTCTTGGGACCTAACGGCTCCGGCAAGACGACCACGATCAAGCTCTTGCTCGGTCTGCTCTTCCCCACGGAAGGGGACGCCCTGATCTTCAACGAGCCGACGAATAAGGTCGCCAAGAACGAACGAATCGGCTACCTGCCGGAAGAGTCGTATCTCTACAAGTTCCTCAACGCCGAGGAAACCCTTCACTTCTACGGCCGGCTGTTCAAGATCTCATCCGCCGAGCGGACCAAGCGCGTTGGTCAGCTCATCGACATGGTGGGGTTGAACGCCGCCAAGCACCGCCAGCTTCGCGAATATTCCAAGGGTATGCAGCGCCGTATCGGTCTCGCCCAGGCGTTGATCAACAACCCCGAGCTGATCCTTCTTGACGAGCCGACCTCGGGACTCGACCCGATCGGTACGGCTGAAATCAAGGAGCTGATCCGCGACCTCCGCACCCAAGGCAAGACGATCGTCTTGTCCGGCCACCTTCTGGCCGACATGCAGGACATTTGCGACCGCATCGCGATTCTCCACCGTGGCGAGCTTAAAGAGCTTGGCAAGGTGACGGATCTGCTCACGGTGCAAGACGTCACCCAAATCAAGACACGCGAGCTCTCCGAGCCGGCCTTGAAAGAGATTCGCGACGTGATCGCTCGCCACGGAGCCGAGCTTCTCGCCGTGGATCACCCGACGACGACCCTGGAAGAACTCTTCTTGCGAATCGTGCGCGAAAGCGATCAGCACCCCGGTCGCCGGCGAGTGGCGGAAGGAAAGACCGACGCCCTCTCGGCCCAGGCGAAGTCCTGATCAATCGTTGTTTTGTCGTGAACCCGGCCCTATCGGTTTTCTCGGGGCCGGGAGAGCGAAAAAACAACGGCCGTCGATCGCACGGAATCCGACATCTTGGCGCCCCTGAGATCCTTGGGTCTTGAGGAGCGCCCGCAGTGGCCGCCCCTCGAGTGGAAAGTGGGGCCAGATCACTCGAATACCTCATCCGCTGGCCCGGCCCAGGACCTCGATGTACTCCTGAGGAGTTTCTTCCGCAATGTCTGCGCTCTCATCAATTCCCTTGCTCTGGTCCCAGGCAATCTTGCCTGGCGTTCCGGATTCGGTTCGCACCATAGTAATGTGGCTGCTCTTCTTCGGCGAACCGACGATGACCTCCCGTGGTCTCCTCGGCGCCGTCATCTTCTGGATGAAAGTGCTCAGCCTTTTCAGCCTCCTCGGCTGGGTCGTCTCCTGGGTGTCGGCGGCGCTCAAGGAGCGGACCGTCGCCCGAGGTAACTGGCTCGACTACGCCGCGGTTGTCGCCCTGGGACTTGGCGTTATCGCCATGGTCATCCAGGTGCTCCAGGCCACCAGCACGCCTCCAAAAATCTACAAGTTTGCAGGTATTCCCGGCGTCACCCTGCTCGGGGGAATTTCCTCCGTCGTTCTATTGGCATGGGTGGAATGGGCGCTTTGGCGGACCATTCGGAAGCTCGGAAATGCCGCTGACGTTTTCGTACTTCTCGGGATCCACCTGGGTCTCGCGCTCGGTCTCGGCTTGGGCATCTGGCTGCAACAAGCAAGCCTCAGCCAGCCGGTTCCTCCGGGCGGCCCGCCGCATTCCCCCTGGCAAGACGGCGTGATCTTCGGTGCCCGCTTCAGCGCGACCTTCATGGGCTATGTCGTCTTGCTGCGAGTGATCCTCGCGGTCCTCGCGGAACTTGTGGCCGTTCGTTGGCGGCGCCTCTTTTCGATCGCCCGTCTGACGGTGATCGAAGCCAACCGGCGTATGTGGGCTCCCTGGGTCGTTTTGACCGTTTTCCTCGTGGTTTTGGCGTTCACTCACTGGTTTTTGCAGCCCCCGCGTCCCGCGGAAATGGGACGTCTCTTCGTGGGAACGCTCGCGCTGCTTTGCTCCTTGCTCTTGACCGTCATGATCACGATCCTGACGCCCCTCAGCCTGCCGACGGACATCCAGCAGCAAACGATCTACACGGTCGTTTCCAAGCCGGTCCGCCGCATTGAGCTGATCTGGGGGCGCATGATCGGCTACATGGCGATCGTCACGGTGCTCGTTGTTCTGTTCGGTGGGATCAGCCTCGCCTACCTTTGGCGAACGATCAACATCGGAACAATTCTCGTGACCGAAGCCCAGGCCGAGAAGGAAGCGAAGTTGGATCACAAGCGTCAAGCGAACCACCTGCGCGAGGAAGCTGCCCAGCTTCGCTCCCGCATGTCGGCTCGCGAGCCTATCCACGGCTCATTGACGTTCCTCGACTCTCGCGGAAACTTCCACGTGAGAGGGATCGACGTCGGCCAAGAGCAATCGATGCGAGAACCACGCAGCCACATTGAAGGGGGCACTCCGGCCACCGCGATCTGGCGGTATGGCGTTGTGGAAGACCCCTATCGACGGGGCGTTCCGCTTGATCATCGCATTCCGGTGGATCGCCTTCTGAAGCCCGATTCCATCGAGGGTCTGCTCAACCGCGTGAAGATCCTGGAAAACCAGATCGTCGACGCGGAAAGAAAGCAAGCGGCCGGCAAGATCTCTCCCGCCGAGGCCAAGCGGCTGAGCGACACTGTCACCCGCAATCGCGACGAGCTCAAGACGGCGAGAGGTGCCTACGAGGCTCTCAACACGGAAGCCAAGTCGCTGAAGACCAAGGCCGACGCCGCCACGAAGGCGGGCAACACGGCAGAGGCTGATACGTTGCTCAGACAGATCGATGCGCTGCATACCGAGCGTATTCCGATCGAGATGACCTTCAACGTTTATCGAACGACGAAGGGGCGAATTGGCGAGCCGGTGTACGCGGAAATCGTGGTCACCAATCCGTTCAGCCAGGAGAAGCCGTATACCAACACCCTGGCCATTCGTGAGTATTACACGAATAAGCACTTGATTCCGTCGAGCTTGCTCGCGGGTTCAATGGGGTCGTTGAAGATCGAGGTTCGCTGCCTCAGCCCGACGCAGTATCTCGGGATGGCGGAGAGCGATCTCTACATCCTCGCTCGTGCGGGAGACTTCGGCACCAATTATATGAAGGGGCTCTTTGGCGTTTGGCTCCAGGCCATGGTGCTGACGGCCATCGGTGTCTTTGCCGGTACCTTCCTGAGCTGGCCGGTTGCCTTGCTCACCACGATCGCGTTCTTCGTCGCGGGGCAGGTCGCCTTTGCGTTCCTCCTCGAGTTCACCCGGCAAAGCTTGCTGGGCGGCGGACCCTTCGAGTCGTTGATTCGTCTTTTGACCCACGACAACCAGATGTCGGACCTGGCGCCGACACTTGCGGTCGTCACGGCGAAGACATTCGACTCCATCGTCATGCCGGTCATGTCTCGCTTGGTCTACGTCGTGCCGAACTTCTCGGCGCTTGACGTCAGCAATACCGTGGCCGACGGCTTCGAGGTGCAATGGTCGCTCCTCGGGTCCAATCTACTTCTGGCTCTGGCCTATGCCTTGCCTTTCTCCATCGCCGGATACTTCATCTTGAAGAATCGTGAGGTGGCCGCATGAGATCGAATAATGTTCGCAAAATCATTTACGGTTTGATCATCGTCGCCATCTTCGGCGGGATGATTCCGTATACGAACTGGCTCAACGAAGAGAAGAAGCGCAAGGACCTCGGTGAGGCGGCGATCGGACAGGTCGACACCGGGAGCTTCATGCTTAAGCTCGCCCTCTTGGGGGGAGCTCGCGGTGTCGCCGCGAATGTCCTCTGGACCCGCGCCGAGGAGCTGAAACGTGAGCAAGACTGGGATCGCATGAAGGCGACGGTGGACTTGATCACCAAGCTTCAGCCCCACTTCTTGTCGGTCTGGACGTTCCAGGGCTGGAACCTCGCATACAACGTCTCGGTTGAATGGGATGCCCCTGAAGACAAGTATGACTGGATCAAGAAGGGGATTCAGTTCCTCCAAGACGGTGTGAGCAAGAACCGCAAGTCTCCCGACTTGATCTGGGACACCGCCTGGACCTACTACCACAAGCTCGGCTTCTCCGACGAGAGCATCATTCTTCGCCGTCTCTTCCGAGACGACGATGATGAGACTTTCAAGACCTATACCGACTATTCGGATCCCCAGCGCACGATCGTCGTCGGCAACGACAACTTCAAGCTGGGATTCGGTTGGTTCAGCAAGGCCGTTGCCCTGGTTGACGAGGGAGAATCCCGCGTCGCCACGGGTACGGAAGCCGGTCTCGATTACGTCGACCCGGTTCCTCAGCGCAAGGGACGCCCGGGCGACCTGGCTTTCCGCTCGATGCCGGCTCACGCCCAGACGCGCTATGCGGCGGGGCTTGAAAAGATGAGCGTCCTTGATATTCAGGCGACCTTTGGTGAAGTGGCCAAGAACGAGTGGGCCAAGGCGCTCGCCGAGTGGGTCAAGTTTGGCCGCTACACGTTCATGACGCATAACCTCGTCATGATCGACGGCAAGGCCCAGAAAGAACCCGTTCAGATCGACGACCAGACCGATCTCAAGCGATATGAGAAGCTCAGCGAGAACCAGAAGTACTGGACGAGCCGCTGGGGTGATCAGATGAACTATCGCTACTGGAAAGATCGTTCGATGTCGGAAATGACCAACGAAGGGGTGCAGGCCCGCCAGTTGTTCTATGAAGGAACGATCGCCTACAAGAGCGGTGATCCCACGAAGGCCTCGGAGAAATTCCGCGACGGTCTCGCCATTTGGGACAAGCTTTTGAAGGATCACAAGGACTATCGCAACGACGACTTCAACAAGAAGGATACGGGACTCATCGTGAAGCGCTACGTTCTCGCGTTGCGTCAGATCGGCGAGCCTCAGCCTGATGAATTCCCTTTCAAGGATCTGCTCAAGGGAGCTCAGCAGGACAATACCCTGGATCCTTTCGACGCGATCGAGATGTTGGGAGCCTCGCGAGAAGGCATTACGCCTCCTCAGCCGAAGCCGGTTCCGACCTCGTCCGCTCCGAAGCCCGTTCCCACGCAGGCGGTTCCCCAGCCGAAGTAAGTTCGCTGGGGTGAGGCTTGCGGTCAGCTCGAATGCTTAAGAGTCCCGGCTCTCCTCATGAGGAGAGCCGGGACTTTTGCTTGGAATGACGGTTTCTCTTGGTGAATCTCCTGCCCGCGGGGGCCCCTCTATCAATTGCGATTGCAAATGAGACCGCCTCCTGCCGAGAATGGCGTCACGTAGTGAATGCGGGGTAAACAGGTAGCAGACGATGGCTACCGCTTGGATTGGGTGCCCCGTTGCCGCAGGTATTTTCCTCGTCAGGAACTCGACCAGCCATGACACTCACCGCCGGCCGCACGCTCCGAGTTGGGCACAGCCCTGACTCCGACGACGCGTTCATGTTCTATGCCCTGACTCATGACAAGCTTGATGCCGGCGGACTTCGCTTCGTTCATCAGCTCGAAGACATCGAAACTCTGAATCGTCGAGCCCTGCAAGGAGAGCTCGAGATTTCGGCTGTCAGCATCCACGCCTTTGCCCACCTTACCGACCGCTATGCGTTGCTCGCTTCCGGGTCGAGCATGGGGGACCAGTATGGTCCGACCGTGATCACGCGCGAGCCCATGAGCCTTGAAGACCTGCGTGGAAAGACGATCGCCGTTCCCGGGTTGTTGACCACGGCCTACCTCACGCTTCAGCTTTGCCTCGGCAAAGACGTCCCCGTGACGGTCATGCCTTTCGACCAGATTCTTCCCGCGGTGGCGGAAGGGCGCGTTGAGGCCGGTCTGATCATCCACGAAGGACAGCTCTACTACGGCGATCGTGGGTTGCACAAGGTTGTTGACCTCGGTCAGTGGTGGTTCCAGCAGACCGGACTCCCCCTTCCCCTCGGCGGAAACGTCGTTCGCAAGGATTTGGGGGAAGACGTGGTCAACGAGGTTGCCCGCCTCATCAAAGGCAGCATCGTCTTTGCCCTTGAGCACCGTCAGGAAGCCCTCGAGTACGCCTTGCGTTACGCTCGCGACCTCGATCCGGCGTTGGCCGACCGGTTCGTGGGGATGTACGTGAACGATTGGACCGTTGATTATGGTCCGAAGGGGCGCGAAGCGGTACGTGCGCTTCTGTCCCGAGCCTATGAGGCGGGTTTGGTCCCCGGACCCATCGACGTACAATTCGTGGGATAGTCTCTGTTTGACAGTGTAGGTGCGAGGCGGCAGGCACTCGATCTCTCGCCGAGGGTTTCGGCATGAGGGACGCCGCTAGCCGCCTCGGGTTTTTCCAGTCGGGCATGAGCACATATTGGGGTCACGATTAGAAAGCCTCCCCCTGCGGATTGGGGCGGTAGGTTGAAACCGGTAGGCTCGCGCCGGATGATAGGGATCGATGGCCCCGAACTCTCCCTCCCATAGGCGCAGCGAGAACCCCCGGTCCAAGGTTTAAGAACCGATGCCCAACAGCTTCAATTCGCTTACGACACTCCAGGTCGGTGAGCACTCATTCCGGATCCACAAGCTCGGCGCTCTCGAGGCGGCGGGGCTGGATATCTCAAGGCTTCCCTTCTCGCTCAAGATTCTCCTTGAGAACCTCCTGAGGAACGAGGACGGTCATACGGTGACCGTTGACGACATCAAGGGCTTGGCGGCCTGGGATGCCAAGGCGATTCCCTCGCGCGAAATTGCTTTCCGCCCCAGCCGCGTTCTCCTGCAAGACTTCACGGGCGTGCCGGCGGTTGTTGACCTGGCCGCCATGCGCGACGCTATGAAGCGCATGGGAGGAGATCCCAAGAAGATCAACCCGCTGCAACCCGTCGAGCTCGTCATCGACCACTCGGTTCAGGTCGATGAAGCGGGAACTTCGCTGGCCTTCCTCACGAACGCCGAGCTCGAGTTCGAGCGGAACGGCGAACGTTACGCCTTCCTGCGTTGGGGACAAGACGCGTTCAAGAACTTCCGCGTTGTTCCCCCGGATACGGGAATCGTGCACCAGGTCAACCTCGAGTACCTGGCGCGAGTCGTGTTCACCACGACCGACGTGCACTCCGCAACCTCTGAAAAGATTCCTTTCGCCTATCCGGACACCCTGGTGGGAACCGACTCCCACACGACCATGATCAATGGTTTGGGGGTACTGGGCTGGGGGGTCGGCGGTATCGAAGCCGAAGCGGCCATGCTCGGTCAGCCGGTGTCGATGCTCGTCCCTCAGGTGGTTGGCTTCAAATTCACCGGAGCTCTTCGCGAAGGGGCCACCGCGACCGACCTTGTCTTGACGGTCACGGAGATGCTTCGCCGCAAGGGAGTCGTCGGCAAGTTCGTCGAATACTACGGCGATGGTCTCGCCAGCTTGCCGCTCGCCGACCGCGCCACGATCGCCAACATGGCCCCCGAGTATGGTGCGACTTGCGGCATCTTCCCCGTTGATGCGGAAACGATTCGCTATCTCGAGCTCTCGGGCCGGCCGGCCCCGCTGATCCAACTGGTCGAAGCCTATTTCAAAGAGCAGGGGCTCTTCCACGCTCCGGGAGCCCCGGAAGCCGAGTACTCCGACACGCTTGAACTCGACCTCTCGACGGTCGAGCCTAGCCTTGCCGGACCGAAGCGGCCGCAAGACCGCGTGTCACTTCATGAGGCCAAGGCGTCTTTCGAGAAGGCGCTCAAGGTCATGCAGGAAGCCCACGCCGGCAAAACCGCGACCAAGGCGGCTCCGGCGGCCGTGCCGACCGACATCAAGAGCGAGCATCGGCTCGAAGGGGAAGGGGGGGGCGGAACCGCGGTCGGTGTCGAAGACCCCACGGCCCCTTCCGCGGCCTATCGACCGCTTCGGTCCGGGTACATCACCAATGGCTCAGTGGTGATTGCCGCGATCACGAGCTGCACCAACACGTCGAATCCTTCCGTGATGGTCGCCGCCGGCATTCTCGCCAAGAAGGCCGTGGAGCGCGGGCTATCCACCAAGCCGTGGGTCAAGGCGAGCCTGGCCCCCGGGTCCAAGGTGGTCACCGACTACCTCAAGGACGCCGGTCTCGACACCTATCTCGACAAACTCCGCTTCAACCTTGTCGGATATGGTTGCACCACATGTATTGGTAACTCCGGGCCCCTCTCGCTCGAGATCTCCAAGGCGATCCACGACGACGACTTGGTGACGGTCTCGGTTCTTTCCGGCAACCGTAACTTTGAAGGCCGCATCAACTCCGACGTTCGCGCCAATTACCTGGCTTCCCCGCCGCTGGTTGTCGCTTACGCCCTCGCGGGCACGATGGATATCGATCTCACCACCGAGTCGCTTGGTGAAGACCAGCATGGCAAGCCGGTGTTCTTGAAAGATATCTGGCCCACGCAGAAGGAAGTTCAGGACACGATCCTCAAGTCGGTCCGCTCCGAGATGTACGAGGCGGAATACAGCGAGGTCTTCAAGGGGGACGAGCGCTGGAATTCTCTCTCCGTGCCCAAGGGGGACGGTTACGAGTGGGATGATCACTCGACTTATGTGAAGAATCCTCCCTACTTCATTGGCATGCCCGACCAGCCGCCCCCGGTCGAGGAGATCAAGGGAGCGCGTGTCCTTGCGGTGCTGGGTGACAGCATCACGACTGACCACATCTCGCCGGCCGGCTCCATCAAGGTGCAGAGCCCGGCGGGACGCTACCTGATCGAGCATGGGGTTGGGGTTGCCGACTTCAACTCGTATGGCTCGCGCCGGGGCAACCATGAAGTCATGGTTCGCGGAACGTTTGCCAACGTGCGGCTCCGCAACAAGCTGGCTCCCGGGACCGAAGGGGGGGTGACCCGCTTCCTGCCCGATGGCGACGTGACCTCGATCTTCGAGGCCTCCGAGCGTTATCAGCAGCAGGGGGTTCCGCTGATCATCCTCGCGGGCAAAGAGTACGGCTCGGGGTCGTCTCGCGACTGGGCGGCCAAGGGACCCAAGCTACTCGGCATTCGTGCGGTGATCGCCGAGAGCTACGAGCGAATTCACCGGTCGAACCTCGTGGGCATGGGAATCTTGCCGCTCCAGTTTGGCGCGGGAGACAATGCCGAGAGCCTGGGGCTGACCGGGGAAGAGGTCTACTCGATCGAGGGGTTGGCCGAAGGAATCGCGAACGGCTTGAGCGGCAGCCGCGAGGTCACCGTGGTGGCCGAGCGGGCTGACGGCGTGATTCATCGGTTCAATGCAACCGTACGCATCGACACGCCTCAGGAAATCCGCTACTATGAACACGGTGGTATCTTGCCGTATGTTCTCCGGCAATTGCTCGCAGGTCGGTGATCGCCACTGACGCTGGGCTTTTTTCGACGACCGCGGTTCTCGCGGTCGTCGAGGCTCTCGCGGTGCTCGACTCCGCGGGGTTCGCCGGTTTGACACGGGCCACTCGGTCTTGGTTCATCGCCTTTGTCATAAGGCGAGAACTAATTCCGCTTTCTGCCGATTTTCTTTGTCAGCCGCACTTGTGCCGGTCTCTCCCCGAGCCCCGGATTAACTTTCCCAGCCTCCCTGGCTGGGAACTTAAAGTTTTGGGTAAGATACGCTGGTCGAAGGAGTTCCTCAAATTCCCCCTCTCCGACGACCGCTGAGATGACATGGATGTTCACAGGGATTGCCAGGTTTTTTCGGGATGCAGCGAAGCGCAAAAAGCGCTCTGATCCCCTAATGGCCTCGCAGCCTTCTTTGAACTCTAATGGCCGCGCCGCTGACCCGATCCATCCCATTGTTGCCGCGCCGGTCCGCGATGTTCCCCGGCAACCGCCCGGCCCCGGAACTCTTCAGGAGTCGCACGATATGTCGCAAGTTCAGACCGAAGCCAAGCCGGTCGTCACGCGAAACCAGGCGCTTGGTTGGCTGCGGCAAATGATGTTAATCCGCCGGTTCGAAGAACGGGCGGAGATGATGTACCAGAAGCAGAAAATCGGCGGCTTCTTTCACCAGTACAGCGGTCAGGAACCGGTGGCGGTCGGCTCGATCGGCGTTCTGCGTGAAGACGACTATGTGATCACCGCCTACCGCGACCACGGCCACGCCCTGGCCCGCGGCATGGAAGCCAAGCCCGCCATGGCCGAGCTCTTGGGCAAGGTCACCGGCTGCTCGAAGGGCAAGGGGGGCTCCATGCACTTCTTTGACGCTGAGAAGGGATTTCTCGGTGGTCATGCCATCGTAGGCAGCCATATTCCCTTGGCGGCCGGCGTTGCGATGGCGGTGAAGTATCGCGGTGGAGATCAGGTCTGCCTCTGCTATTTCGGCGACGGGGCGATCAACCAGGGATCTTTCCACGAAGCTCTCAACATGGCGGCCATGTGGAAGCTTCCCGTTATCTACATCGTTGAAAATAATCAGTACGCGATGGGAACCTCGCTGGCTCGTTCCTCAGCGGTTCTTGATCTGACGATCCGCGGGGCGACGGCCTACGGCATCCCCGGTTTTTCGATCAACGGGAACGATATCGAGCTGATGGCCGAGACGACGCGACAGGCCGTCAAGCGGGCCCGCGCCGGCGAAGGGCCGACGTTCATCGATGCCCAGACCTACCGCTTCAAGGGGCACTCGATTAGTGACCCGGGCAAGTATCGTTTGAAACAAGAGCTTGACGAGGCTCACAAGAACGACCCGATTCTCGTCTACCAGAACGTTCTGAAAGAGCGCGGCTGGATTGACGATGCGACGATTGAACGCTTCGCCGAAGAGGTCAAGCAGGAGATCGAAGAGAGCATCGAATTCGCCGAAGAGAGCGAACAGCCCCCTCTCGAGGCGCTCTACCAGGATGTGACCGTGGCCCCCTTCATCCCGCAGGAGTGATCATGCCCGTCCTAGCCTTTCGCGAAGCGCTCAACCAGGCCATGTCCGAGGAAATGGAACGCGACGAACGCGTCTTCCTCATGGGCGAAGAGGTGGCCGAATACGACGGCGCATACAAGGTCAGCCAGGGAATGCTCAAGCGCTTCGGGCCCCGGCGTGTCATCGATACGCCGATCTCTGAAGAAGGCTTTGCGGGAATGGGAATTGGCGCGGCGATGGTCGGCCTGAGGCCGATCGTCGAGTTCATGACCTTCAGCTTTAGCTTGGTGGCGATCGACCAGATCGTTAACAACGCGGCCAACGTGCGGTACATGAGTGGCGGACAGTTCGCCGTCCCCATCGTGTTCCGCGGTAGCTCGGGCATGGCGGGCTGCCTGGCGGCGACCCACTCGCACCGTCTTGAGGCCTGGTATGCCCAGGTCCCCGGGCTCGTGGTGGTCATGCCCGCGACTCCCGCGGACGCCAAGGGGCTGCTCAAGAGCGCCATTCGGTCAGATGATCCGGTGGTTTTCATCGAGCATGAAAACCTGTACGGAGAGAAGGCCGAGGTCCCCGAAGGGGAGCACCTGGTGCCTATCGGCAAGGCCGACATCAAGCGCCCCGGTTCCGACGTCACCCTCATCACCTACTCGCGATCGCTCAAGACGACCCTCGCCGCTGTCGAGAAGCTCGTCGAAGAGGGGATCGACCCCGAAGTCATCGACCTCCGAACGATCCGTCCGCTCGACATCGAAACGCTGATCAACTCGGTCGTGAAAACACACCGGGCCGTGATCATCGAAGAAGATTGGCCTTACTGCGGGCTCGGAGCCGGAATCTCGGACCGCATCACGCAGGCGATTTTCGACGAACTCGACGCCCCGATTCGCCGAGTGGCCTCGAAAGACGCCCCGATCCCGTATAATCGTGCAATGGAAGCTTCCATGCTTCCGACGGTCGATCGGATCACGGCGGCCGTCAAGGACGTGCTTTACAAGAAGTGAGCGGCAGCTTCCCTGTCGTAATCACGATCGAGACATGCCGTCTCCTCCGTGTGGGTGCCGTCAGCCGGCACCCACGCTCTCGGCTGTTCGCCGAAGGGGCCGGTGTGTCTGACTTTCCTTCGAACCAACAGAACAGAGACGACGGCGGCAGCCGCGGGAGACTTGCTCGTGCCGATCGAAGTGACGATGCCCAAGCTCAGTCCGACCATGGAAAGTGGGGTCTTGGCCCAGTGGCTGGTCAAGGTCGGCGACCAGGTCAAGGAAGGGGACGTCCTCGCTGACATCGAGACCGATAAGGCCACGATGCCCATGAAGGCGTTCGACGACGGCGTGGTCGCCGTGCTCGACTACTCCGTGGGCGAAGAGGTCAAACTGGGCGACCGCGTTCTGGTTCTCGCCAAGAAAGGGGAAGACCCCAAGAAAGTCGCCGAGCAGCTCGGCGGTAAGAAGGCCGGATCGAACGGCAGTGCCGCTCCGGCGGAGCCCGCGGCCCACGGCCAATCGCTGGGAGCCGGTAGCAACGGTAAGGAAACCGCCGCCCCATCCAGCAACGCGGTTCACGAAGAAGTCGCGGCCTCGGCCGGTGGCCGGGTGAAGTCGAGCCCGCTGGCCCGAAAGATCGCGGCCGCTTCGCAGGTGGATCTGTCCGGTATTCGAGGCAGCGGCCCCGGCGGCCGCGTGGTCCGGAGCGATGTCGAGCAGTTCGTGCAGACTCGCTCGAAGGCCCCCGCTTCCGCGCCGGCCACCGCCGCTCCCAGCCGTTCGCTGGCCGCCGAGCGAATTCCGCACACACGGATGCGCAAGACCATCGCTCAGCGCATGGTCGAGGCCAAGAAAGTTGCTCCAGAGATCCACGTCACCGTCGACATTCGCGTCGACTCCATCGTGGCGATCCGCGAACAGCTCAACAAGCAACTCGCCTCCTCCAAGATCAAGCTCTCGCTCGGCGACTTCGTAACCAAGGCGGTGGCCTTGGCCCTGCGGCGCCATCCCGGCGTTAACGCCTCGTACGAGCCCGACGCCATTGTTCGTCATGGTGAGGTGAATGTCGGGATCGCCGTGGCTCTTGACGGCGGCCTGATCGTTCCCGTGCTCAAGAACGCTGATACGCTCGGTCTCCGCGAGATCCGCCAGGGCAGCGAAGCCTTGGTCGAAGCTGCACGGTCGAACAAGCTTGTTCCCGAGCAAATGTCCGGTGGGACCTTCACGATCAGCAACCTCGGGATGTACGGCGTGCGTCAGTTCGACGCCATCCTGAATCTTCCCGAAGTGGCGATCCTTGCCGTGGCAGCCGCCGAGAAGCGGCCGATCGTTGTTGGCGACTCGCTAACCATCGGGACGATCATGACGGTCACGTTGACGGCCGACCATCGCGCGGTCGACGGGGCCTTGGCTGCCGAATTCCTGCGGACCTTGAAGGGACTGCTCGAAGAACCGGCTTCCATGCTCCTATGACGACATTTTGACTCTTTGCAGGATGGGCATTGGCCTCTTTTTGTGGGGGGCCAATGCCTTTGCGTTCGCTCACCGGTTCTCTCATAAGGCAAGACCGCCGTGAGCCGCGCTCCCCTCCCAAGAGAATCTTGTCCGTCCATCCTTCGATAACGGTGCCGTATTTGACGCTCGGAGCGTAAAATGATTACTCCGGGCGAATGTTCTTTTTGTGGATCCGCGAGATCAAGGCTCCCATGGCATACGACTATGACATTGTGGTGATTGGCGGCGGCCCAGCGGGATATGCCGGAGCTATCCGAGCGGGTCAACTGGGCAAACGCGTCCTCTGCGTTGAGCGAGACAAAATGGGAGGGATCTGCCTCAACTGGGGGTGCATCCCGACCAAAGCCCTTCTGACCAATGCACACCTCGTCGAGCTGATCAAGGACCACGGCAAAAACTTCGGCTACAGCGGAGAGGCAACCTGGGACTTCGCCCAGATGATCAGCCGTAGTCGGGGCGTGGCGTCGAAGCTGAACAAGGGCGTTGAAGGGCTCCTTCGCAAATATAAGGTGGCGTCGAAGTTTGGCGTCGCCAAGGTTGTCGCGCCGAACACGATCCAGGTCGGCGACGAGAAGGTGACCGCCGAGTCGATCGTGATCGCGACCGGTGTTCGCGCTCGTCCCTTGCCGGGGGCCGAATATGATGGCAAGGCCATCATCTCTTACAAGGAGGCGATGAGCCTTCCCAAGCAGCCGAAGTCGATGCTGATCATCGGCGGTGGCCCAATCGGGCTGGAGTTCGGCTACTTCTACAACGCGATCGGGACCCAGGTCACGCTCGTCGAACTCATGGACCGGATCCTCCCGGGTGAAGACGAAGAAGTCTCGAAGGGGCTACTCAATAGCCTGACGAAGCGCGGGATGACCATCCACGTGGGGTCAAAGACGGGCAAGGTCGAGAAGACGGCCAACGGCGTGAAGGTTCAGATCGAGACTCCCCAGGGCCCCAAGACGGTCGAAGCTGAGACGATGCTCGTGTCGATCGGCGTCACGGGCAATGTCGAAGGGCTGTTCGCCGACTCGGTGAAGGTCGAGCTCGTCAAGAACCACATCAAAGCCGACCCCAAGAACGGCTATCAGACGACCGTTCCCGGCATCTATGCCGTGGGTGACGTGATTGGTCCCCCCTGGCTTGCTCACGTCGCTCACCATGAGTCGATCTGCTGCATCGAGCGTTTGTGCGGCTTTGCCGACCACACGGTGGATTACGGCAATATCCCGGGATGTACCTATACGGATCCCGGTGTCGCCAGCGTGGGGCTGACCGAGAAAGCGGCTCGAGAAGCGGGCTATGAAGTTCGTGTCGGCCGGTTCCCGTTCATCGCCAGCGGCCGTGCACTGGCCGCTGATGAGACGGAAGGCTTTGTCAAACTCGTCTTCGACGCCAAGTACGGCGAGCTCCTGGGCGCCCACTTGTTGGGTTCGCAGGCGACGGAACTCATCGCTGAGCTGGTGATGGCCAAGAAGCTCGAGGCGACCGAAGAAGAGATCTTCCACGCTATGCACCCGCACCCGACATTCTCGGAAGCGGTCATGGAAGCCGCCGGGCAGGGACTTGGCCAATCGGTTCATATCTGAGCCCGCAGAGAATAATCCTTCCAACGGCGCCCCGAGAGATTGGGAACGCCGTTGGATCAAATAACACTCATGCGACGAGGCCAGGGGGGTGTCAAGCGCATCGAGCCCAACCGGCTCGGAGTAAGCTTGACTGAACCCTGGCTTTGCTGCGCGCTGGGCCGTAGGATCTCAACACGGGTCGGGAATCCGTCGAATCCCTTCCGCCGCGATTGCCGGGGTGACCGTTGCGAGAGGTCCCCTTCTGCCCAGGGTCCGAGAGTCCTGTCCCCGATGACTTCAGCAGCTCCTCAGCCTCATCCCCTCAAGCTTTCCGCGGTAGCGCTCCGTTCTTCGGCCGTGGCGGCTCTCGGAGGGCTACTCTTCGGCTTTGACACGGCGGTCATCTCGGGCGCTGAGAAGGCTCTCCAGGGCAACTTCTCGCTCGATTCCTCCTGGCTTGGGTTTACAGTCGCGACGGCGCTCATCGGAACCATCGTCGGATCGGTCGTGATTGAGAAGCCGGCGGATTCGATCGGACGCAAGGGGACCCTCTACATTCTGGCTGTTCTCTACCTGGTCTCCTCGCTGGGATGCGCGATCGCTCCGTCGTGGTGGATATTGGTTGTTTCACGGTTCGTTGGCGGCCTCGCCATCGGCGGAGCGTCGGTCGTGGCGCCGATGTACATCGCTGAGATCGCTCCATCACACCTACGGGGGCGATTAGTTGCGATCAACCAACTCAACGTTGTTATCGGGATTCTCCTTTCGTTTATCTCCAATTATGTGATCAGCCTTTACTTCCCGGCAGACCAAGCTTGGCGGTGGATGTTGGGGGTTGTCGCCATACCGTCAGCCGCGTTCTTCGTCCTGATCCAGGGGATCGTCGAGAGCCCAAGATGGCTTGTGAAAGTCGGGCGAACCTCCGACGCCAGCGCTGTTCTGGCCAAGCTTGGTCATGATGATGTCGCGCGAGAACTCGGCGAGATTGAGGCCTCTCTCGCGGGCACTCAGGCCGAGGATCGGCTTTTTCGCCGGCGCTACGCCTGGTCCATCTTCCTGGCCTGGTCGATCGCGATGTTCAATCAACTCTCAGGCATCAATGCGCTCATGTATTATGCTCCCCGGATCTTCGAGATGACCGGCGTGGGCTCGGGGGCGGCTTTGCTACAGAGCATTGCGGTGGGCGGGACGAATCTCATCTTCACGCTCGTCGGCATGGCCCTGATCGACTTCGTTGGCCGGCGTAAGCTCATCATCTGGGGATCTTTCGGCTACATCGCGAGCCTTGGGATGGTGACCTGGGCATTTCAGCACTACGGCGGCAATTTTGATCGTAGTGGCGGCCTTCTCGTTTTGGTCGGGCTGCTGGTTTTCCAGGCCTCTCACGCGTTCAGCCAGGGGGCGGTGATCTGGGTCTTCATCGCCGAAGTTTTCCCCAACGCTGTCCGGGCCAAGGGGCAAGCCTTTGGCAGCTTCACGCACTGGTTCATGGCCGCCGCGGTGAGCTGGTCCTTCCCAATTGTCGCCGCTCGGTCGGGAGCCTGGGCGTTCGGGTTCTTCACGGCCATGATGGTCCTCCAACTCCTCTTTGCCTGGAAGCTCATGCCGGAGACCAAAGGGGGAACCCTCGAAGATATCGAGGCGCGATTGGCATCCTGAGATCGCCGAGAAAGGGTAGGCATGACGACCATAGCCGGGCCGGAGTCGACAGCGATCCTCGAGGCATTGCGAGATCGGAGTCCGGCTCCCTGGTTGATCGCCATCGCCGGAATCCCCGGCGCCGGTAAGAGCACGATTGCCTCGGCCGTCGCTGCCCAGATTCCCGGAGCGGTCGTGGTTCCCATGGACGGCTACCACTTGCCGCGAGCGGTGCTTTCAGACGATGGCCTCGCCCGCAGGGGCGCTCCTGATACCTTCGATCCCGAGGCGTTTCGGAACGACCTGACCCGTCTTCGTGAACTCAGGCAAGGGGTGTTCCCCGCGTTCGACCATGCCGCCAAGGATCCGAAGCCGGGGGCCGTCATCGTGCCACGAGGAACACCGCTGGTGATTGTGGAGGGGCTTTATCTCCTTCTCAGCTCGTGGCGCATAGCTGACCTCTTCGACTACGCGATCTTCCTCGATTGCGACCTTGAGGTTGCCTTGAAGCGCGTGGCCGCCCGGCATTTGGCCTGCGGACTCGTCGCAACGGAGACCGAGGCCCGCGAGCGAGCCAACACCAACGATCGGCGAAATGCCCTCAAGATCCTCGAGGATGGATGCGCGTCACGCGCCGATCTCATCATTCCCTCCGGATCTTGAATTCGCCTCTTTTTCAGGCGAAGCCTGTTCTCCTGGACCTTGGCTTTGGGGTTCCCACACCTTTGCCAGGAGGCCAGGTTTCGCCTTGCGGACAACGAACGCCTCGTTTGGCAACGACCTCCTACTTTTCGGCGCCCCCTCGGTTGTAGCGGATCGTGACAGTGGCCCGAGGACGTCCGAAGACGCGCTTGGCGCCGCGAACATCCAGCTTTTCCTCTTCTCCGAGCTTGGTCCCCAGCTCGAATCGTCCCGCGACCTGAACGCTCTGCACCTTGGTTCCATCAGCCAGCTCGACAACCTGTGTCTTTGGATCGTTCACCGCGACCATGGCTCTGACAGGGACTTCGTCGTCCGGTGGGTTGGTTTTCCCTTCTTCCCAGCAGGCCATGAATGTGGCGGTAATCGTGCCAATGTCGTCGACGCGTCCCAGCTTGAATGCCGCGGCCTCCTCAAGCGGAGCCGTCGTAAATTTGTTGATGCTTCCCGGTACGTTGACGCCGTTGACGGTCACGCTATCGCGTTTGTGCCATCCTGGTACGGAGAACGAGACGGCCGAAGGGACGGTCCAATATCGGTAAGCAGGCTCACCTTGGTGCCCAATCTCGCGGGATCGAAGTTCAGAGAAATGGAAGACGCTAAGCCCGTCAACAGCGACGGCGACGGCGACCTCGAAGGGGGCGTTGTTGACAAGGCGAACCTTGTAGGTATCGCCGAGCTTGAGATCCACGAACGGAAACTTGTTTTCCGCGTCGATCGGTAGGAGTTCGCCTCCGACTTCGACCCCAAGAGCGAAACGGCTGTCCTCCGAGGCTTGAGCGAGGTTGTTCTTGGTGAAAAACGCCGGATTAAGGAGTGCAGACTTGATCGCGGGACCGCGCTGTTCGTCAGCCTTGCGATCCAGATCGACGGTGGTGCCGAGTAATTCGAACAATTTGCGTTCGTCAGAAACGAAACCGACGAAATCGATGTCGACGGGAGAGTTTCCAAACGCGTCGACGATTTTCCCATTCAGTGCGACACCGATCTTCTTGGGATTGACTCCAGGAAAGAAATCGTCAGGTGCTTGTTCGTCGGGCTTGAAAGTTCCCTCAAATCCGAACTTGGTACCGAGTTCGACGCGTATTCCCTTCTTCTTGAGAATGTCGGAGACAATCTGGGTGAGTGCATTCGCGGCCGAGGACTTGATTTGAGGAGGGCCGTTAAAGACAACCGCCACGCTGCTTTCGTTTTGGCTTTTGAGGAAGCGAGCAAGGTCTTCGGCGACTCTGCCCAGGTAGTCACGCACCGGATCTGCACTCGATGGTTTGGGGACCAGGAAAAGCCCCGAGAAAAGCGCGATCGTAAGAATGGCATGCTTCATCGAACGCCTCCTGTATGAAACCTGACAAGCTTAGGTTTGCCCAAATCGAGAACGTCGGCGGTGATCTGATAGAGAGAAATCAGACCTTCCTGAGACTCCCAGGCTCTTCGACTGAGTGTTCCCCCCTCGTTCAACCAGGTTCGTAGGGGCCGCAAGCGATCGTTCAGACGAATCGCCGTGGAGAGACTACCCGTGTCGACCCCGAGCTCTCTGGCGGCGTCGGCCAGGGTCAATTGTTTACGTAGGAAGGGTTTGGCAAACGAGCTTACGGGTTCGGGGAAGTCAAGAATGTCTTTGCCAGCGTCCGCTCCGACAAGCAGGTAGGGGCCGCAAGTGGCTTTCATGCCCTGGCGGAACCGCTCCTCATCGGTATCCATTAGAGAAAGCACCTCTTCGCGAGGCGGGTAGACTTCTTGAACCTTCGCGTAGACGACGCCTCCAAAAGCGGTGCCGTCACGGATCTCGTCCTTGACGTCCCTGCGCATTCCCCGCGAGTGACATCCGATGCAAGACAGGCCATTAACAATCAGGGTGTTTCGCCCCGCCGTTTCATCCTTGTCGCGAACAACGTCGGCGGGACCTTCGGGAATCGCGTCCCCCTTGGCGTTGATGAGCATGTACGCCTGAAGTCCGTTCGGGAGATTGAAAATGATCTCCCCACCGTCATGCTCGAACGCTTGGCCTGCGAAGCGTTCTCCCGCGATTTCCAAGGGGCCGAGGGGAAAGAGAGGCAGTCGCTGCCGTCCTTCATCCGTCTTAAAATCCCAACTGATCCAATAGGCGCCATGGATCGATCGGTGGCGTTCGATCACGCGGCTTTGATTGGAAACACCACTCTTCGCCATCCCCACGCGTGCGGTTGTCCCCCTACGAAAATCATCGGCGAGATCGACATTTAGCTTCTTTTCGAGTTCCCGGGCATTGTCGGGAAGATCCAGGAGGCTCTCGTAGAGCGGACGTCCCAGCTCCTGGCCACGCTTTCGGTAGGGTTCTTGCCCTGCGAACGAAGAACCCGGCTGGCTCGCGTTCGCAAGAAACCAGTCGAGTCTGATGACCGGCAATTCAGTGCGGGTCTGTTCGTAAGCTTGATGGGCAGCGATCGCGAGATCGTGGGGACTCTTTTCGCCGTCAAACTTCAGGCCGTAGGGATAGTTCGAGAGGATCTGATCCCAGGCATGCATCTGGTCCCAGTTCAGGTCGGTGAGGTCGATCGCGAGGAGTGCCCCGTCGAGAAGGACCTTGGGTAAGACAGGTTCATGACGCCAACTGAGGCTGTTCAGAAGTTTCGATAAGCCCGCCTGCATCAGGCGAAGCTCAGAGCCAATCAGTCCCCCCCGAACTTGGATGGCAAGCGAGAAATAGCGCCGATGACGACGGCGATGCTGCGGGACACCTTGGAGATCGCGCGCAATGGCTTCAAAGATCGCTCGGTCACTCACATCCAGAGATCTACCGTCATTCTTTGGGGGATGGGCCCCTTCTTTTGCAGGCAGGAAAGGGGCGGCTCCCGCCTTGATCCATCTCTCCAGCAAGGCGATCTCCGCCGATGAGGGACGCGACTTGACCCGGTCGTCATCAAGGGGTGGCATGGGCTTCCGGCGTGCCGTCATCCGTTTCAGGAGAAGGCTTTCTTCGGGTTTGCCGGGGATGACCTTTTTCTCAGAGACCAATTGGTCTCGATCGACCACATAATCAAATCCCCCCTCAGCCTCGCCGTCTTTCCCATGGCAGCCGAAACAATGGGCTGTGAGGATCTGATGCGCCCGCGTCTCTAGAGATTCCTCTTCCGCCACGGTCCCCCAAGTCGAGACCAGCGACAGCACGAAGATAATTGGCGTGTTCATTTCTTAAGAACCAGGGCGTTGCGTCCCGGCGCCATAGCGGCAGGAGCCACATGGCAACGAGACGTCCACAGGGGGGCGCCACCAAGGAATGTCGTTAGCTTAAAGGTAACCGAGGCGTAACACCATTAGCCGTACTTCGAGTGTTTCCGATTTTAACCATCGGGATCTCGGAGAACTCGGGCATCACGGGAATGTCTCAAGATGCGCACGTGTGGGGCGCACTTTCATGAGCTAGCAGCTTCCGAGGAGTGAACTGAGCCACGAGACCATGAGGTTTCGTCTCGGTTGCTGACGTCTCGACTGGCAGCAAGAAGAGGGGAAGTCACACCGTCCAGAGCCAGTCGGTCTTCCCGTACCAGAGGGCGACCCAGAATACGAGCACGCAAAGGTTGCCCAGGGAGTGAAGGAGTATCGGCGTGAGGATCGAGCCACTCTTGAGATAGGCCCAGGCCAGGAAAAAGCCGGCCACGATGTTGTCAGGGCCTGGGTTGCCGTAGAGCACATGGAGAAAAGCGAACAGGACTCCGCTGAGGGCAATGGTTTGCTCGGATCGGAGCAGTGACGCGGACGCGGTGCATAAGGCAAGCCGGTATGTTGCCTCCTCAATAATGGGCGCAAGCACGCACATCCGCACCAGTGCCGTGGGCACCAGGGAAAGAGGTAAGCCGTGGATGGGAATCTCAGCTCCCAGTGACACGAAGGCCACGGCGGATACGAGAACGACCGCGAGCACGACTCCACCGATCAGGCCGCTGGCCTTGATCCAGTATCGAATCCCTTGCCGCCCGCGCCAGACCAGCCCCAGCGAGGCCAAATCCCCGCGATTCAACAGGAGGAAGGTCGCCAGCGCAATGAGAGGCAGCAGAGCCCGCGCGCCGGTGTAAGAATGCTCGCCCCGCCAGACAAGGCGGAAGTCCGCGACCACGACGAGCGTTGCCACCACGAACGCGGCGACCCGTCTCGTCTCGGACCCGAAGAGCTGTCCAATGGGGGAGGGGATGGTCAGCCGTCTGGCGTAACGCTGGTGCCAGGACTCCTCGCGCTCTCCCTGGACTGGTTGCATGCGCTCATAATCCCCAGGGCCTACCACTCAGTTTGCATTAAGTCATCGAGAGAGGAAACCGCAATCCACCTGTGTCGGTGATAGAGGCTCCCATAGAGAACAGACGGAACATGTGTCGATAAAGCGACGGAGCACCCCTTGTTTTGAGGGACCTTCGGCCTCGATCGCGGTTCAGGAGCTTTCCTGGCCGACTGCCGTAGCAACGGCCGGGGCTGATGGTGAGATGACCTGACGATAGAAGTCGAGCGTTTGCGAAGTCGTCACTTCGAGTCGATACCTCTCATCGATCAGCGCTGTTCCTGCTTCCGCAAGAGGGCGAAAACCCTCGGTATCATCCAGAACGCGGAGTGCCTGCCTGGTCAGTTCATCCACATCGTGGAAGTCTGCAAGCAAGCCATTCACCTCGTGGGCAATCATTTCGGCGACGGGGGGGGTGTTCGATGCCAGAACTGTGCAACCGCAAGCGAGAGCGTCCATGAAGGACCAACTCAACACGAAAGGGGCCGTGAGATAGACATGGAGGTCGCTGATACTAAGGATCTCCACAAGTTGGTCCTCAAGGACCTGTCCAGTGAAGATGAAACGATTGAGATCATAACTGTCTTGCGCCAGGACGTGCTCGCGGAAAGAACGCCCCGTCGCACTATTGCTTGCCGCATAGTACGACCGATCGGCCCCCACGACAACGAAAATCACGTCGCTACGAAGTTCGCAGATGCGGTTAGCCATGCGCATAAAGACATCAAACCCTCGGACGGGTTCGAGACCGTAGGCGCAATACGTGACGATCTTTGTCTTCTCGTTGATGACCGGATGGTTCCCCACCCTTCGCGGCACGTTGCGGCGATACCAGAAATGCCGGTCGATCCCATCAAAGATCGTACGAATCTTTGGCTGGTAAACTTTAGGAAAGAGACTCTTTTGCCACTCGGTTGGACAATAGCATGCGGTTGACTCTTCGAGACCGAGCAGATTCAACGCGTTGAAGGCATGCCGCGTGAGATAGTCTTGCTCACGAGGTGGATATTCAGGCCGAAAGGAGAGATGAGGAAGGTTCGCGGGAATGTAGAATTCGCAATAGTTGATAAAAGGACAGCCGTAAATTCGTGCGAGATGAAGGGCGTTGCCATAACTCCCGTGCCCCACGACCAGATCGGGGCGGATGTCTGGACGAGCCAGAAGCGTTTGAAGCACGGCATGGCTATGCCAGGTGCTGATCTCGTAGTGCAGACTTGCGGGATGGGTGTCTTGGGAAGCGCCCCGGGAGAAGTAGGGGAGCAGGCGCACCCCGTCGGCGTCCCATTCGGAAATGATGGCTTCGGTTCTCTCGCCGCGCTTCGTGACAAGGTTGCGGATAGGGCGAGCGGTGGGGGTTGGACGACGTCCGAGCACCTGTTGCAGCCGAGCGGGGACGTTGTTGTACACAACGGTGCACTCAACCCCCGGCTCCTTGACGAGCTCGGCGGCGACGTGACCAAAGTGACCAGGATACTCCTTATGAACGAAAAGGACGTGCACAGCCGTGGGTCCTCGGCGCCGGGCGGATGCCTTCCTGAAGTAGAAAGCCAGGTGATTTCGTCACGATCCGCTTCGGAGCCGAGAACTGGCAGTTGTCAGGCGATCGCCGTCAGAAGTTGATCGTTCGGCGGTCGACGGCCAACGCGGCCTCTCTTACGGTTTCCGAAAGGGTCGGGTGAGCGTGGCAAATCCGTGCGATGTCCTCGGCGCTACCGGCGAACTCCATGGTTGTCACCGCCTCGGCGATGAGATCCGATGCGCGTGGACCGATAATGTGAACTCCCAAAACGCGGTCGGTCTTGGCGTCGGCGATGATCTTGACGATCCCCTCGGTCTCGTCCATAGCCTTGGCGCGGCCGTTGGCCAGGAAGGGAACCTTGCCAACGCGGTATTCCAGGTTGCGTTCTTTCGCCTGTTCTTCCGTGATTCCGACACTGGCCATCTCGGGCCAGGTATAGATCACGCTTGGGATGGTGTTGTAGTCGACATGCCCCGCCTTTCCGGCCAGAAGCTCGGCGAACGCAACGCCTTCGTCTTCAGCCTTGTGGGCGAGCATCGGCCCGTCGATCAGGTCGCCAATGGCCGAGATGGTAGGAATATTGGTGCGGTAGTGGGAGTCCACCGCGACCTTGCCGGACTTGGGATCCGCGTTGACGCCGACCTCCGCCAGACCCAGGCCATCCGTGTAGGGGCGGCGGCCCACCGCGACCAGCACGCGATCGCAGTTGAAGGAAACGGCCTTGCCGTCCTTGGTCTCGGCGTTCACCGTCACGCTCTTGCCATTGACCTTGGCTCCCGTGACCTTGGTCTCGAGTTGGAAGTCAAACCCTTGCTTGATCAAGCTCTTATGGAGCAGGGTTCCCACCTCGAGGTCGGCCATGGGAACGATGCGCGGGAGGAATTCAATGACGGTGACCTTCGCTCCGAGCCGGCGCCACACCGATCCCAGCTCCAGGCCGATGTAACCGCCGCCGACCACGACGAGGTGCTCGGGAACGCTCGTGAACTCGAGGGCTTCGGTCGAGCTGACGATCATCTTCCCGTCGAACGGGATGAACGGCAGGTTCACCGGAGAACTGCCGGTCGCCAGCAAGATATGCTTGGTCTCGAGCGTTGTTTGACCGTCGTCGTTTTTGTTCCGGACTACGACCGCCGTCGGCGAGGCCACCCGGGCCGCGCCGAAGATGGTTTCGACCTTGTTCTTCTTGAAGAGCCCCTGAACGCCGCTGGTCAGGCTCTTCACGACTTCATTTTTGCGGGAAAGCATGGCCGGGATATCGAGGCTGAGGCCACCAACCTTGATCCCGTGCTTGCCGAACCGTTCCTTGGCCAGGTGGTAGAGCTCGCTGGAGTCGAGCAGAGCCTTGCTCGGGATACAGCCGATGTTGAGGCACGTTCCACCGAGCGTTGCCCGCTTCTCGACGCAGGCGACCTTCATGCCGAGCTGCGCTGCTCGAATGGCGGCCACGTATCCACCGGGACCCGCTCCGATGACGACCAAGTCGTAAGCATTCGACCCTGATGACATGAACCCGCATCCTCAAGAAGTAGTCAATACGAATACGCAAAGGACACAAAGTTGTTACATAAAAAACTTTGTGTCCTTCTTGCTGTTGTTCCGGCCGTAACTCGGGTAGCGCGTCAGATCTCGAGCATCAGTCGCTCGGGATTTTCGAGCGATTCCTTGATGCGAACGAGGAAGCTGACGGCCTCGCGTCCATCGACAATTCGATGGTCGTAAGAAAGTGCGAGGTACATCATGGGACGGATCACGACCTGATCATCGATGGCTACCGGGCGTTTCTGGATCGCATGCATGCCCAGGATGCCGCTCTGAGGAGGATTCAAGATCGGCGTCGACAGCAGTGATCCGAAAACTCCCCCGTTCGTGATCGTGAAGGACCCTCCCTGAAGATCGTTGACGGAAATCGTGCCTTCGCGTGCCTTCACCGCATAGGCTGCAATCGCCTTTTCAATGCCCGCGAAGCTCAACTGATCTGCGTCGCGGATGACCGGAACCATCAGCCCGCGTTCGGTACTGACAGCAACACCGATATCGTAGGCATTATTGAAGACGATGTCTGTCCCATCAATCCGGCCGTTGACTGCGGGAAACGCTTTGAGCGCTTCGATAGTCGCTTTGACGAAGAACGACATGAAGCCCAAGGCCACGCCGTGCTTGGTCTTGAACGTGTCTTTGTACTTGGCGCGGAGGTCCATGATCCGCGACATGTCGGCTTCGTTGAAGGTTGTCAAGATCGCCGCGGTGTGCTGGACTTCCACCAACCGCTGGGCGATTTTCTGGCGGATTCCGCTCATCCGCTGCCGCGTTTCCCGCGGTTTGGACGAGGCAGACGCCGGGGCGCTCACCGTAACCGCGGGCGGAGCGGCCGGCGCTGGGGCAGAGCTGGGAGCTGGCTGAGAGGTGGGAGCAGGGGTGGGGGTTTCCAGGTGGGCAATCACATCCCCCTTGGTAACGCGCCCGTCTCGTCCCGTTCCGTGGATCTTGCTTGCGTCGACATTCTCTTCGGCCACGATCCGACGGACCGCGGGAGAAAGAGTCGCGGAGACTCCGCCATTCGAGCTCGGCGCACTCGCGGGGGCCGAGCTTGCAGCCTGAGCTTTGGGGGCCGCTTGTGCCCCGACGGGAGCCGCCGCGGCCGTGGCCGGCTGAGCGTCGGGGTCGATCGTTCCCACCGAAGATCCGATGGAAATGGTGGTCCCTTCGGCCACGCTGATCTTGAGTACCCCGGACGTTGCCGCCGGAATGACGTTGCTCGCCTTATCGGTCTCGAGCTCAAACAAGGGCTCGCCCGATTTGACGAGCGAGCCATCGGCTTTGAGCCATCGCGAGAGAATGCCTTCGGAGATCGACTCACCAACTCCGGGAACCGTGATGGCCACCGCGGGCATGATCAACTCACTCCTTGCTTCACGGCCATTGTCACAGCCGGATGGACGTGGTGGTGGGCGGAGACGAGGTGGGGGATCGCCGCTCCAATCGCGGCTTCCACCAACTCCTCCTGTTCGCGGTCGTGGACTTCATGCGACCCGGTTGCGGGACTGGCGCTGGCGTCGCGGCCCACGTACTGGAACGGGATGTTCATCAGCTCCTGAAGTCTCGGCGCGACAAACGTCCACGCCCCCATGTTTTGCGATTCTTCCTGCACCCAAACCCACTCCCGAGCCGCGCGATAGCGAGAAAGTGCGGTCTTGAGAGCCTCGGCGGGCCAGGGGTAAAGCTGCTCGATACGCACGATGGCGACTTCGCGTGTCTTGCCGGCCGCTTCCCGCTTGGCGATCAGGTCGTAATAAACCTTGCCACCGCAGACCACGACGCGACGGACCCCCGCGGCATCGACCGGGTCGTCGATAACCTCCTGGAACCGCCCCGAGACCAGGTGTTCGATGGGAGAGACCGCTGCCTTGTGTCGGAGCAGGCTCTTCGGCGTCATCACGATCAACGGCTTGCGGAAATCGCGGCGTACCTGCCTCCTCAAGAGGTGGAAGTACTGAGCCGGGGTCGACGGCGTCACGACCTGAATGTTCTCTTCGGCGCAGAGCTGGAGGAACCGCTCAAGGCGGGCGCTCGAGTGCTCCGGCCCCTGTCCTTCGTAGCCGTGCGGTAGCAGCATGACCAGGCCGCTGGCGCGATCCCACTTGGATTCGGCCGAGACGATGAACTGGTCGATGATAACCTGCGCACCGTTGGCGAAGTCACCGAACTGGGCTTCCCAGAGAATGAGCATGTGCGGCTCATCCAAAGAGTAGCCGTAGTCGAAGCCGAGCACCGCGGCTTCCGACAGGAAGCTGTCATAGACGCAGATCTCAGCTTGCTCGGGGCTCAGGTGATTGAGCGGAACGTAGCGTTCTCCCGTCCGCCCATCCACGAGCACCGCGTGCCGCTGGCTGAAGGTTCCGCGGCGGCTGTCCTGACCGCTGAGCCGAACCGGCGTGTTCTCGATCAAGAGGGTGCCGAACGCCAGGGCTTCGGCAAACGCCCACTCGACGTTCCCCTTGGCCTCGACCGTTTTGACGCGGCCGGACACGATTCGCTCGATCTTGGGGTTGATGGCGAAATCCTGGGGCACGGTCGCCAAGGATTCGGTCATTTTCCGCAAGGTTTCGTAGGGAACGCCCGTTTGCACCGGTGCAAAAGAGTGGCGAGACGTCAGGCCCGCCCAGTGAGCGGCGAATCCTCGCGTCGGCGGCTTGAGCGACTTCTGCCCCTCGTGAACTTCCTTATAGACCTCTTCCATCTTATCGCGGAAGGTCTCGGCAATCGTCTCGACCTCATCGGTTGAGAGGTCTCCCGACATCACGAGGTGCTCAGTGTAGAGCTCGCGGATCGTGAGGCGATCGCGAATCTTGCCGTACATCAACGGTTGCGTGAACGCCGGCTCGTCCCCTTCGTTGTGGCCGTGACGGCGGTAGCAGACCATGTCGATCACGACGTCCTGACCGAACGTCTCTCGGAAGTCGAGAGCGAGCTCGGCGACGTAGACGACGGCTTCAGGGTCTTCACCATTGACGTGGAAGATCGGCACTTCGATCATCTTGGCCACGTCGGTGCAGTACCGGGTCGAACGCCCTTCATTGGGAGCGGTGGTGAAGCCGATCTGGTTGTTCACCACGACGTGAATCGTGCCCCCCGTGCGATAGCCGGGCAATTGCGACAGATTCAACGTTTCGGCAACGAGCCCCTGGCCAGCAAACGCGGCGTCGCCATGGATCAAAATCGGCACGCCGAGTTTGCGGTCGCGATCCTTGAACCGCCGCTGCTTGGCCCTCATGCGCCCTTCGACCACCGGGTTCACAGCCTCGAGGTGGCTGGGGTTGGGGGTCAAGGAGAGGTGGATCAAGTGCTTGTCCGAGGTCTCGTAGTCCGCCGAAAAGCCGAGGTGGTACTTCACGTCGCCGTCACCGCCGACGGTCTCGGGCATGTTCCCCTCGAACTCGCCGAAGATCATTCCGTACGGCTTGTTGAGGGTATTGGCGAGCACGTTCAACCGGCCGCGGTGGGGCATTCCCATCACGATCTCGCGAACGCCGAACTGAGAAGAACGTTCGATAATCGCATCAAGTAAGGGAATGAGCATTTCACCCCCTTCGAGCGAGAATCGCTTCTGCCCCACATAATGGCTATGAAGGAACGTCTCGAAGAGTTCCGCCGCGTTGAGCTTGAGAATGATGCGCCGTTTCTTGCGGATGTCGAAGTTCGGCCGATTGCGGTTCGGCTCCATCCGATCTTGAAGCCACTTACGGACTTCGGTGTTCCGGATGTGCATATACTCGACGCCGATCTTGCGGCAATACGTTTCGCGCAGAATGGCGATTAGCGCTCGCAACGTGGCGCGAGGCGGATCCGTGAGCTTGGTATAAAACTCGCGGTCGAGGTCGGCTTCGGTCAAGCCGAACGCCGCAGGCTCGAGCAACTCGTGAGAGTCGCGGGGGGGGGTGAGCTTGAGTGGATCAAGGTCGGCCAGATAGTGGCCGATTTCGCGGTAGGCGTCGATCAACCGAGTGACAGCGGCTTGGGCTTCCGCGACGTCATGATTCACGTCGCACTGGGGCTGCGCGTTGCCGGACTGCCCCAGTTCAAAGCCCTCGAAAAAGATCCGCCATGACTCTTCGACCGTGGCGGGGTCGGTCCGCCAGCGCTGGTAGTTCTCCTCGATGAGTTCGAGGTTCCACCGGTTCGCGACCGTCGAGCGATTCATTGGAAAAGATCCCTAGTTGGGTTGGGCAGATGTCGCCGAACCCTTTGCCGGACTGGCAAACCCAGGACGATGGTGGGTCTCGCGTTGACGTTCAAGACCACGCATGGTCCCAGCATAACTCAAACACACAACGTCCCAAACCCCGAACCGATCCGCTCTCTCCAATATTTCAGTATAGGCGTTGCGTCGGACCGGTTTTCTCCGCGACCGCAAAATTCCCAAGAACGTCGCGGAGTCCTCGCCAATCATTCGCGGACCTTCCCGAGGTAAGTCTTCCTTCGGCGCTTTTCCCTCTGCAATTTGAGAATCACCCGGAAAAGTCCTACAACCGCTCGATCCAGGCCGGGTCGGCAAATTTCGATCGGACGAGCTCGGCGATCAGATCTCCAGGTACACCAACATCTTCAGGGGAAGTTTGGGCCCCAGGCCAGGCCCGTTGAATGGCCTCGATCAGCCGGTCTCGCGGCAGGTCGATATTGACCAGGAAGTCCTCGTGCGACCGCCCCTCGCGGTACGAGGGCTGCCTCCGAGGCAAACGGGTGTAACGAGGAATCAGGTCGAGAGGAAAATCGTAGAGGATCGTCGAATGGACAAGAAAATGATCCCGGAGGCGTCGCTGCGCGCTCCCCGAGAATTTTCGTGCTCCGATCGTCAGATCACCACTTCCGAGCATCTCCACGGGAGAGCCGGCGGCTCGAAATTGCTCGGCGAATTTTTCGAGCACAAAGGCCTGCGCCCGGTCTACGGCTCCAAGTCCGGGTTCGTGGTCCATCGGGAGGACGACGGCCACATTAAGCGTGCCGGGACCGATCAAGACGGTCCCCCCGCCGCTCGAGCGCCTCGCCAGCAGGATCCCTTCGTCGCGGCATCGATCGACGTCGATGTCCTCATGCAACCGCCCCGACGCTCCGAGGACCACCGCGTACTCGCGCGGCTCCCAGATTCGCAATGCAGCCCCCGCGCCTCGTTCGTCGGCCGTGATGAGGAGCGCTTCATCCAGCGCGAGGTTCTCGGCGATCGTGGCTAGGGTGAGGTCCAGGTAACGCATGCCAGCTCAACTGCAAAGAGACGAGGTCTCAGCCAATGAAAAAGACCCCGGCATCCCAGGCTAGCCGGGACGCACAGGGTCTCGAAGCTTGGGACAGAACTCTCGTCTGAGAGTCAGAACTTCTCGTCTTCAACGCGGAAGACGTTGTGGCAGTCGGTGCAGGTCTGGTTGACGAGTCCCCAAGCCGACTTGGCCTTGGCCTGGTCGGTATCGGGCTTGGCGACGGTCTTGGCGAACTCCTCGAGCTTCTTGGTCCAGGAGTCGGTGAGCTCTTCCCACTTCTTGACCGGTTCCTTCACATCCTTGGCCTTCTTGGCGGCTTCCTTGGCGAGATCCTTCGTCTCCTTGGAGAGCTTGACCAAGTCTTCGACGATCGGGGCGATCTCTTTCTGCGACTTCTTGTAGGCAACGGCCGTGCGCGTGATCTTCTTCACGGCGTTGGTCTTGGAGCCCACCTTTTCCATGAGCTTGTGCAAAGGCGACTCATCATCGTCGGCCATGGTGAAGCCGGCGGCTAGCACGCTGACCGAGACCATCGTCGCGGCGAGCACCATCCACTTGCGAAGCATGTCGAGGCTCCTCGTTGGCAGAAATCGGGAAACACGACCTCGGTGGGGAACCCAGAAGGCCACTCGCCCCGGGGTCCATACGTGCGGAAGGCTTTAAAGATAGCCCTCGCCTGGCGGTTGATCAAGCGGTGAGAACGATGACATTCGCAGTTATTGGCACAGCCATGCCCCTTCGGTGAATCGCCTCATCACCTTTCTCTCCCGGCATTGTGAGAATTCGACCAAATGTTCGACCTGGCGTCGAGATCGACCCTGCGCGGATCGGCTCCAGCGATGGTACAATTCTGGTTGTGATTACCCCCGCGAGCCAATAAAGCGGACGCAGGCATTCGACCGACGATCTCTCCTTTCCTTTTGGATTCTCTCATGGCCGAGTCGATCGACTATAAGGCGGCTGGCGTTGACCTCGATACCTACGAGGAGACGATGGCCCAACTCCCTCCGCTGCTGAAGCGGACCCACCCCCTCACACCGGCTCGCGTCCTCGAGTGGAAAGAAGGGTTCGCCGGGTTGTTCCGGCTCGACGCCAACATCGGGCTGCTCACAAGGACCTATCGCGACCCCGTGCTGGTAGCCTCGACCGATGGCGTTGGGACCAAGCTCAAACTGGCCTTCGCCACGGGGCGTCACAACACGGTCGGTATCGACCTCGTCGCCATGTCGGTCAACGACTGCCTTTGCGCCGGTGCTGAGCCGCTCTTGTTCCTCGATTACGTCGCCATGAGTCGAGATGATCCCAAGCTCACCAAGCAGGTGGTCCAGGGCATCAGCGACGGCTGCATCGAAGGCGAGTGTGCCCTCCTGGGGGGAGAGACCGCCATTCTTCCGGACTTCTACAAGCCCGGGGAATACGACCTGGCCGGCTTCTGCGTCGGAGTCGTCGAGCGCAAGCATGTGCTCAAAGGGGAGGAAATCCGCGTCGGCGACAAGATCGTGGGCCTGGCCAGTTCAGGGCTTCATTCAAACGGCTACAGCCTCGCTCGCAAAATCGCGCTCGATCACGCCGGCCTGCAGCCCGACACGTTCGTGCCGGAACTCGGGAAAACGGTTGCCGATGAGTTTCTGGAACCGACCCGGATCTACGTGCGATCCTTGAAGACGGTTGCGCGCCACTACCGCAAGAAACGCGTGATCCACGGTATCGTGCATATCACGGGGGGCGGTCTGATCGACAACCCTCCGCGCATCCTTCCTGAGGGTTGCGCCATTCAGCTCTACCGCGGCTCCTGGGAAGTCCCCAAGGTCTTCCCCTGGCTCCAACAGCTTGGCAAGGTTCCCGATTCGGAGATGTTCCGCGTCTTCAATATGGGGATCGGCATGGCCCTGGTGGTCGCCGACTATCACGCGGAAGCGATCGCTCGCTACATTCAGCGCGAAGCGAACATCCCCACATGGGTCATTGGTGAAGTCGTTGCGGGGGATCGAAACGTGACCTGGGCGCCCAGCAGTCACTGAGCGCTTCCCCTTCCATGGCACTGAAAACTGCGTCGTTTGATCAGTCTGGAGCGAGGATCGGGATTCCGTCGTCTCCCCGTTCGCGAACCGTGTTTTGTGGCTTGGCCCGTGCTTGCAACCTGCCACGCGCAGGCGTAGCATCCGTCAGGCGGGCCTTCCACGTAAACCCTCGCGATGGAGAGTTCAACGGCGATGCGCACGGGACTGAGATTGAGCGTCTTTTGCTTTGTTCTCGGCCTTGGTTTCGAGGCGCACGCCCAGGATCCGGTTCCACTCGAACCGGGAGTCCGCGGCCTGGTGACGAAGGCGCCTGCCAAGGTGCAGATCGATGGCAAGCTCGATGAATGGGCCCAAGCCTTTTGCACGCCGGTTGCCTACAACCACGGCGACCTCGAAAATCGCGCTGGCCAGTTCTTCTACCTGTGGGATGAAGAATCGTTCTACATAGGTCTTCGTTGTCTCGATAAGAAACAAGCGAACGACGCATCACTTGCCGCGACATACAACGGCGATGCGGTCGAGTTCTACCTCGACACCCGCAAGGGGGAGTCGCTTCGGGCCAAAGACTGGTCCACCGGGGCAATTCACTTCTTCTACTCTCCGTTTCAGGGCAAGGACGTCAACCCGCGGTGGGTCATTCGCGGGGGGATTGCGACGAGTGACGTGGTTTTGAAGGGCGTTGAAGTCGCCGCGTCGTCGGATGGGGTCACTTATGAGGTAGAATTTCGGCTCCCCTGGGCGAATTTTCCCGACTTCACACCCAAGCTGGGGGCCGTTCTCGCACTCGATGCCGAGCTTTGCAGCGGAGACGGCAAACAACGCACGGACCGCACCTTTGCTTATGGATCTCCTCTCTCCGTGCAGCAGCCCGCGTCATTGGGGAAGGTGCAGCTCGTGAAGTCGTTTGATCCCGATTATGTGGGAACGGCGGGTCAGGCGGCGTTTCCGCTCTGGGTGGAGACTCCCTGGAATCAGGCGCAACGAGCGCAGGTTCAGGCCATCCTGGCGATTCCACCGGAGTTCATTGATGTCGTGGGCCGTGTCGAAATCCGGATTCACGATACCGAGGGACAAATCGTTAAAACGATCCCCGCCTCTCTAGAGTCGTTTGGATCCAAGGAAGGCACGTTTGAGCGGGCTGTGAGCCGGTGGTCGATCGACGACTTCGCCCCAAATCGCTATTTCGTGACAGCCAAGGTGTTTACGCGGACCGATAAAGCCTTACTGACAGTCGCACCTCGGATGGTCCACGAAGCGATCATTCAGGGACGCTGAGCACGCGAAATTCGCAGAATCCGGTGATACGGCGGCGGTTTCATCGCGGAATGCTTGGCTTTTCCCGAACCACGAAACGTATAATGGATCGAGCGCCCATCCACTCAGCGCGATCACGTCACGGGGAGTCCGCGCCATGAGTTCGAGCACCCAGCCGTACGGCAAGCTGTTGGAATACGAGCAGTACATCGACCATCAGTTGAGTCTGACCCGGGCTCGGATCAAGATGACCGACGTACTGACGGCAGGCATGAGCTTGCTGGCTGGTGTGATCGCCGTCCTCTTCCTCGAGATCGTTCTCGATCACGCGGTCGGTTTGCCGATTTGGCTGCGGCGGATCGTGTTGATGTTGGGATTGGCAGGAGGAGGCACCTTTGCGTTGCTGCGCATCGTGTTCCCGCTTTTGGGCCGGGTGAATGGGTTCTACGCAGCCAAGACGATCGAAGAGGCCGATCCGGCTTTCAAGAACAGCCTGATTAATTACCTCGACCTGCGAAAACGCCGCGAAGAACTGCCGAAGTCAACTCTCGCCGCGATCGAATCGAAAGCGGTCAACGACCTGACACAGGTTGAAATCAATACCGTCGTCAATCAGAAACGATTGATCCACGTTGCCTACGCTCTTTCGGCGGTGGTGGTGGTTTTTTGCCTCTACGCAGCCATTACCCCCAAGAGCAGCTTTGACTCGGCTCGCCGGGCGTTGCTGGCGGATGTGGTGCGGCCCACCAACACCATGCTGGTCAACATCCAGCCGGGGGACGATCCTGAAAAGAGCCGGCTGGCTGCGGGGCAAGACGTCACATTCAAAGTTGATGTGAAAGGCATTCAGCCTAACCGCATCGTGCTGCACTACAGCGTCGACGGTGGCAAGTTCTTTTCGACCAAGGAATACACGCCCGGCCCCAATCGCTACGACCCGTGGGAGACCACGCTTCGCAATGTTCAGCAGAGCATGGACTACTACTTGACGGGGGGGGATGCCCAGTCGCTCAAGTACCACCTCGAGGTTACGGCCGCCCCGATGGTGACGTCGGTCACGCACGACTACGATTTTCCCCCTTATCTCAAAATCCCTCGCCGGTCCGGCATCGAGAATGGAAACATCGAGGCGATTGAGAATACCGTCGTCACGATTCACGCTCGCACAAATGAACCTGCGAGATCCGCAGTTCTCGATTTCGTGAAAGATGCCCCGATTTCGATGGAGGTCTCCTCGTCTGACCCCACGGAGTTGATGGGGAAATTCACCGTCCGGAATTCGGGCAGCTACCGGATTCGGTTCCGCACCACCGGCCAACCCCCACAGCTTAATCCGGACCCCGTGGTCTACGACATCATCGCCCATCGCGATGAAGCTCCGAAGGCGTCGTTCCTCAAGCCGGACAAGCCGGATATTGAGGTTCCCAGTAACGTCAAAGTCGTCCTGGTTATGAAGGCCAGCGATGATCATGGCGTGAAGGACGTCACGCTGCACGTCCAGCAGAAGTCGGAGAATCTCCTCTCCAAGAATCTCCTGGAACAAAAAGAACCTACCCTTGCGTTCCGCGCCACGGAGGTCCTTGACCTCGCCGCCTGGCGTGTAAAACCTGGCTCGGAAATCGAATATTGGCTCACGGTTCGGGACACCAAGGAACCCCAATCCAATAAGTTCGAGACGACGCGCCAAAAGATCAAAGTCATTGCACCGATTGCTCAGGCGCAAAAGAAGGCCTCAGACCAGAAGACCGAGCAGGAGAAGACCCAGGAAGAGAAACAGGCCGCTCAAGAAAACGCCGAACAGGAGAAGCGAGATCGCGAGCAGCAGGTTCAGCCTGAGCCGACGGCCAACAACGAAAATGAGAAAGATCAGGGAGAACGGAATCCGCAAAGGGAAAAAGGGGGCAGCGATTCCAACGCGCGGGACGAGGGGCGAGCCGAACAGCAACAGGGCCAAAACGGGGAGAACAACAACGACCGCACGGCCCCGCAGCCCGGCGACCTCACGCCTGAGCAACAGGAACAGTTGAAAAAGCTGGAAAAAGCGCTGGGGATGAATAACCAGCAAGGGGGACGACCCAATAACAATCAGACCCAGCGCAACGGGGCGTCGGCGCCACCGCAGCCGGGAGGACAGCAACAGCAAGGGCCAAATGGCGACGCCAGTTCGTCCGAGTCCCCCTCGAGCAACGGCACGAACGATCCTCAGACGGCTCAAGGGTCGAAGGGCGCTGGTAATTCGGGGGCGAAGTCCTCGGGGAATCCCAATACCTCTCCCTCACAGTCCCCTGATCAAAGCTCGGACACGCCGGACGTTTCTCGCGCGGAGAATAACGCGAATTCTCCGTCCTCGGGAACATCGCAGCCGAAGTCCAAGCCCAATAGTGGTTCGTCGTCGCCGAACCGCCCCCAGACTAAAGGGACCGATCGATCCCAGCCAAACGGGCGCAACAATTCTTCCAATGACGCGTCCTCGTCGGAGAACAACGCCTCCGATGAGCAGGGCAGTTCGTCCAACGCGCAAGGGCAGCAGGGCGGAAATAAGAACACTCAAGCCGGAAATCGCGGCAGTAAGAGTTCGCCGACAAAGCCTAATTCCAATACCGGCAGGAACGGTGAAAATTCGGCTCAGTCCAAGTCGACCCAGGCCAAAGATGAATCCACCGGTTCGCCCGAGAGCGGTGCGGGATCGAACGACAAGGACGAGCGGAAGAATGAAGGATCCGAAGGGTCGGCTAAGGAGAAAGAGCAATCCGCATCAGCGAATAAGGATAGTTCCAACAGTCAGTCCAAGGATGCTCGTTCGCAAGGGATGAATGGCGGTCAGAATCGCCAGGGCACGTCGGGCGAGGGTTCGCAAGGACAACCCGGTAAAGACCAGACGAACTCCTCCGATAAATCGCGCGATGGGGCCGATCAACAGGCGGGTTCCGAAACAGGGCGGAAGCAAGGAGACTCGAGCTCGAAGAGCGCGGGAGAAGGCTCCTCAGGAAGGTCCGGAAGTAATAAGGACGAGAATAACGCCGACGGCTCGAAGACCGGCGATCGATCGAATGACGGAAAGCAGGACAACACCGGCTCGAATGATTCCGCCCAGCAAAAGGGGACGGGTTCGAATCAGAAAGGCATGAATAACGGCGTCGACCAGAAGAACGCCGGCCGAGGGGGAGAGTCGTCCCAGAAGAACGACGGACGATCGGAATCGGGGCGTGGGACGCAGAATAATTCCGCAAAAGAAAAGGGGAATTCAGGGGAAGGCTCCACCTCGAAGAACGCCTCGAACGCCAACAATAACGAAGCGGGCGCGAGCTCAAAGGAGAACTCGGCCAAGAACGCCTCGAATCAAGGCGCGAGCTCTAAGGACGCCAACAATAGCAACGAGGAAGGGGCAAGCTCGAAGGAGAACTCGGCCAAGGGCAACGGGAACCAAGGCTCGACTTCGAAGAATGCCTCGAACCAAGGTGGTACAAGGGACTCTTCGGCGGCCGCTAAGGATTCGCGGCCAGGGCAGGATCGAGGGGGGAAGGAAACGTCCGAAGGCGCGTCTTCGGAGCGAGCCGCAAAGGAATCTTCGGGCTCGCCGACGGGGACGAATCGCCAAAACCAGAACAACTCCATGCAGAAGGGGACGGGGCGTCAAGGGTCGCCGAACCAGCAAGGGAAAGCTTCGGACAAGGAGCCTTCCAGGGGGAATTCGGCAGACAACCCGCAGAGTTCCGCTTCCGGTGATCAGAACTCGTCCCAGAACGCGAGCAATCCTCAAGGTGGATCTTCCTCCCCCAATGCCAATAAGCCGGGAAATTCCAATTCCCCGATGCCGCCCAAGGGAGGCAGTCCTTCCTCGAACAACTCGAATTCTCGAAATCCGGGGCAGGAGGGGACGCAGCCGAATCAGGCCTCCGGAAATCCGACGGAAAATCAAACTCCCAACGGGACGCAAAATCCCAACCAGCAACCCGCGGGCTCGCCTACGAATCGCCCAAACACCACGGATCCGAGGCGCCAGCAAACAGACCAAGCGGGCCGAGATCCGCAGAAAGATATGCGGCGCTCGGACGAGGCGACTCCGAAGTCCGACACCGCGAACCGTGAGAACGGCTCGCAGGACGAGCGTGCCGAACGGGCTGAAGACCGCGCCGGTAAGGAAGCTGCGAACTCGCCGGACGGAAAACCGAACGACAAGGCCGAGGCCGCGCGTGGCAATGAGCGCGCCATGGAGAAGGGCGCGCAATCAAAGGCTGGTGAACCGAAGAACCAGGGTGCTCAGCAGAAGAACGCGCGGGCTGGCGATCAGGACAATCCTCAGCAGTCCAGGCAGGACGGCGATCCATCGAATAAGTCGTCCAAGACGTCCGCCAACGCGAAAGACGAGCGTTCCGGCGAGATGAACGAGAAGGATGGAGCTGAAGGAGACAAGCCGGGAAGCGGCCGCCAAAAGGATAACCAGGCCAAGAATCAGACGCAGCGACGAAACCCCAATGCCGAGGCGAAGAAGGGGGACGCTCGAAAGAAGGATCAGGAGAAGGAAAAGGAAGAGGCGAAGAAGGGGGACAAGTACACGATCCCGAAGAAGAAGGAAGAGACGAAGAAGCAGAAAGAACAGGAGCGTAAGCCTCAGGAAGAAGAGGCTCCCCCCGAGCAAGAACAGACGCCGGATCAACAACAGTCGACTCCGACAAGCAGCGCCGATCCCGCAGGACAAGGAGCGGCAGGGAATCCGCAGGGGGGATCGCCCACGAATCAGCACAATCCGGGGCCCGGTTCTTCCTCGATGCCTGGAAGTCAGAAGTCTGGAGCAGCGGGCAGTCCTCCTCAAACCCGCAGCAACCCCTCTCAGACGTCCGAGTCTGGCGGGAACAATGGGGACGCGGGACAGCAGGGCGGACAAGGAAAGGGCCCCTCTTCGGGCAGCCCGTCGGGGACCTCTCCTGGGCAAGGGGCCAGCGGAAAGGGGCAGTCTCCCTCAAACTCAGGTAACCCAGGCTCTTCTTCGACAGGATCTGGTGCCGGCAATCGCGCCGGGGCGGGACCGCGACCTGGAGCTCAGAGCAAAGGGACATCGAGCGGCGCCAACGCTTCGTCGGGTACCTCGGGAGGTCAAAACCAGCCTGGCGAGCCTGGCACGAGCAAGGGTGAGCGACAAACCTCATCGGGGTCGAAGCAAGGAGGGACGCCGGGAGAGGGGCAGCCCAATTCCCAGGAGCAGGGGAACGGCGAGCAAGGTAAGCCATCAGACCGTGAGGGCAACCAGAAGGGACAACCCGGTCGTGGCGCCAATCCAAGACCTGGTGGGGCTCCGTCCTCCAGCGGAAAAGAGCAGTCGGGGGATCAGTCTCCGGCAGATACCAATTCGCCAGGAGATCAAGGAGGGGGGCAAGGTCAGCAAGGAACAGGTAAGTCTCGCGGGGGAGGCCTGAATCCCCAGGGTGGCGGAGGCCGCGATACGCAAGGAGATGCCGGGCGCCCGATCACTCCCCGGGATCCCAAGGAGATCAAGGCGGAGCCCCATGCCGACTCGCCTGCCATGAATGCTGACGACACCGTGGCGCCGGATCGAGAGCAGTCGAACCTGGTGCTGAGAAAGCTTGAAGACCTGTTGAAGAATAACCAGGTCACGCCGAAGCTCGAGCAAGAGACTGGGATGTCTCGCGAGGAGATGGAGCAATTCGTAAGGAAGTTCAAGAGTGCGCCGAAGGCAGAGCCGGGCCAGGGGCGCGATATCACGATCAAGCCGGGCACGGGCTCCACTCCCAAGTTCGACCCCAACCGCACGCTCCCCGGGCTCAATGGCGGAAGCCGGGTGACGAGCCAGACCATACGGAATCGTGGCGCGGTGGTGCAGGACCAGGTTCGAGATAACGTGGAAGGGGCCAGGTTCCAGGTGCCCGCCGAGCTTCGTGCGGGTATCGAAGCCTACAAGAGCAGCCTTTCCCGCTCGAAGGTTCTCAATCCGGCAGCGGCCCCCGCCAAGCCCCCGGCCGGTGGTGGCGGAAACTGAGACCGCCTTCTCTGGCCAAAGAGGACACGAAACGCGTACGCTGGAGCCCGCAAGGGCTCTATGCGTCGCGCTTCGGTCGATCCTGCCCGGAGCGTCACTCGTGGGAATCCTTCCGGCTCCATCGAGGACCGGAAGGGCGTCGAGATGAGACCGAGAAACATGATCGCTCCGCTAGTGCTGCCGCGCCGTTATCTTGTCGGTTTTGACCTTCGTGAGCTTCCTCACCACTTCGCCGACGTCTTGATCATTGGTGGAGGAGTCGCGGGATTGCGGGCGGCTCTGGGAATTGCGGATCCCTATCGCGTCTTGGTTGTAACCAAGGACGGCGTGCGCGAAAGCAACAGCACGTACGCGCAAGGGGGAATCGCGGGGGTTCTCGACCCCGAGGATCACTTTGACGACCATATCGCCGACACTCTGGCGGCGGGGAAGGGCTTGTGCGACCCCGAGGTCGTTGCCACCGTCATTCGCGAGGCCCCGCAGCGGATCGCCGAGCTCATCGCCTGGGGAACGGTCTTTGACGAGGTTGACGGGCAGGTTGCGCTCACCCGTGAAGGAGGGCACTCCCACCGTCGGATCGTTCATGCCCTCGGCGATGCGACCGGCCAGGAAGTTATGCGGGCGGTGATCGAACGCGTTCGAGGGCGGCGGAACGTCGGCGTCTGGCAAAACAGCTTCACCATCGATCTACTGACGCATGAGGGGCGTTGCCGGGGCGCCCTGGTTTGGGATCGGCGGCGGGGCCCGGCTTTCGTCTGGGCACGCGCTGTCTTGCTGGCGACAGGAGGAGCAGGGCAGCTTTATCGCGAGACAACCAACCCGGCTATTGCCACGGGAGACGGGCATGCCCTGGCTTACCGTGCCGGGGCGGAGCTCCGCGACATGGAGTTCATGCAGTTCCATCCCACGGTCTTGTACATTGCGGGGTCCGCTCGCCACCTATTGACCGAGGCTCTGCGAGGGGAAGGAGCCTACCTTCGCGATCGGAACGGCCATCGCTTCATGCCGGAATATCATCCTCTCGCTGAGCTGGCTCCGCGAGACGACGTGTCGCGGGCCATTACCGCGCAGATGGCCAAGACGCAGCACCCGAGCGTCTATCTCGACCTTTCACACCTCAACGCTTCCTACGTCCGCGAGCGTTTCCCGGGGATCGACCGTCTCTGTCGTGGGTTTGACCTCGACTTCACGCGCGACCCCATTCCCGTGCGCCCCGGGGCTCACTACATGATCGGTGGCGTGACCATCGATCAGGACGGACGCACCACATTGCCGGGGCTCTGGGCCGCTGGAGAGGTCAGCAGCTCCGGTCTGCACGGCGCCAATCGGTTGGCCTCAAACAGCCTCCTGGAGGGGCTCGTGCATGGAGCGCGAGCCGCCGAGGACATCGGACGCACCTTGGCAAGCGAGGGGCCTCGGTCGCTTGAGGTTCCGCCGATCTATGGAGTCTCGGTCTCCAACGGACGCGAAGAGCTTGACCTCGCTGACATTCGGGATTCGCTGAGGTCCCTCATGTGGCGCTCCGTAGGCATCACTCGCGACGCAAGAAGCCTGGCGGAAGCTGCGGAACAGGTTGACTTCTGGTGCCGGTACGCTCTGAACCATGTGTTCCCCGATCCAACCGGTTGGACCATGCAGAACATGCTGATCGTCGCGCGACTCATGATCGCCGCCGCGTTGGCACGTCAAGAGTCGCGGGGCGTGCATACGCGGCGCGACTTTCCCAACCCGGATCCCGCCTGGGTCAAGCATATCAGCCTGGAGCGAGCCCCGTTCGATATCGGGGACAGGAGCGATCAAGGACTCTCGCCAGACGATGCCTTGCCCAGGCAATTGAATTGAACCAGGTTCGTATTTCCGCGGTGTGGGGCGTTCAGCGAATTTCCGAAAGCCGCTGGAACCAGTTTCCCTGGCGAACCGGGGGGTCGAGCCAGCGCGTTTTGGGGAGCACGCGGGGAGCGAACCCTTCAAGACGCTTCATGTTGAAGTTTAGGATGTGTTCGAGCTTTGACTCAATGAGCGGGCTTGCCGACTTGCGAAGCTTTTCCATCACCTGCGTGTCGTCCGTCAGTAGGTCTTCCTTGGTGAGAGTGCCCAAACGGAAGCCTTCGCGGAGGACATCGGCAAATTCATTGTAGATATAAGATTCGGTGTCGCTAGCCCACCAATCGCGATTCATAACTGCGAAGGCCGTTGCGGCTTCATGGGCGATCGCGGCATGTTTGAAGACGATGGTATTGTCCATCACTTCAAGATCGCCAAGAAATCGTGCGATCATTTCCGGGGATGTGACATTGCAGGCTCGGCTATCCCGAAAGAAATAGTCAAGACGGTCGGCGCAGAGTTCGGGAAGAGGCCGTTCGAGCAGCGGATAGATCGCGTCGTCGAAGAATTCGTCGGGGCGAAACCCGAGGGCCGCGAGCGCGCCAACGACGTCTGGTCGGTCGAGGAAGAGGGGCTTGAGCCGCTCGTGATGATCCTGCTCCTCCGACGAAACGACGAAGTCGACGGCATGAGAGAACGCGGTGTGCGAAATATCGTGGAGCAGGCCGGCGACTTGCTCGCGGCGATCCGCTCCCAGGCGTCTCAGCAGAATATAAACGCCCAGAGAATGTTCAAACCGCGTGACCGTTTTAAAAGGAAAGGCAAACGCGGAGGGGCCGGCCTGGCGAATCTGTCGAAGTCGCTGGAACGTGGGACATTCAATCAAGGCGAGCAGCTCTGGGTCGTCGATGGACACATCGCCGTACACCCTGTCGTTCCACCGCATCGAGACGACCCCACGACCTCGGAATTGGCGCGGAAGTGTTCCACGCTCTATCCTTTGATCATGGATTTCTTAGGGGATAAATTCAAGGGGAGTCGGCATCGTAACTTGTCGCGGCCCTTGGGGAAGGCACGGAGCAGCGGCCAAGCGGCGACTCTCAACGCGTGACGATTTCGCGAAACTCAGGGAACGGGGATGTGATCGAGGATACGGCCGAGCAGGTCGTCAGTCGTGAGACCTTCGGCATCAGCCTCGTAGCTCGCGATGATTCGATGCCGCAGTACGTCTCGGGCGAGGCTTTTCACATCATGGGGAGTCACATAATCACGCCCAGAAAGGAACGCATGCCCTCGGGCGGCACGGATTAGCGCGATCGTCGCGCGAGGACTCGCTCCGAGCTCGAGAAGCGCGGCCATGTCCAGGCCGTAATGTTGCGGCTCTCTTGTGGCGCGAACCACGTCCACAACATATTCCTTGATCGCCGGAGCCACACGCACGGCGTTTGCGCGAGCCCGGAACGTGAGAACGTCTTTGGGGCCGAACAGCGGAGCTGATTCCGAGGCAACTGATTCTCGCGAAGACGCCTCACTCACGCTTGGCAGCTCGAGCATGGCGAGCTCGGCGTTGCGATCAGGATAGTCGACAGTCAATTTCATCAAGAAACGATCAAGCTGAGCCTCTGGGAGGGGATATGTCCCTTCGTGCTCGATTGGATTTTGTGTGGCGAGGACCCAAAAAGTCTCAGGAAGCACGACGGTCTCATCGCCGATCGTGATCTGCCCTTCCTGCATCGCTTCCAGGAGGGCGCTCTGGACCTTGGCGGGAGCGCGATTAATTTCGTCGGCCAGCAATACGCTAGTTACGATGGGGCCGGGACGGACGTCGAACGTCCCCGTCGCCGGACGGTAAATCTGGGTGCCGGTGAGGTCTGCTGGAAGAAGGTCCGGCGTGAATTGAATGCGCCGGAAGGGTAAGCCCAAGGCATTGGCCAGGGCCCGAACCGACCGCGTTTTTGCGAGCCCAGGTACCCCCTCAATGAGGACATGCCCCCCTGTTAGCAGGGCAATGACGAGGCGCTCGAGCAGCTTTCGCTGCCCGACCACACTTGCCTCCAACCGCTCGATCAGGTCCGAAAGACCACGCTCCGCAGTTTGCGGCGGACAGTCGAGATCTTCGGCCATGAGCGAACGACTCTCCTCAAGGAACGAGTACCTGGCTTGCAAATAGACTAACACACCCTTGCTGGCGAAATCGAGCAAGGATTCTTGTCAGCAAGACTTATCTGGAGCGGCGACGCTCCATCATCTTGCGCAAGATGTCCGAGGCGGCATCGCTCGAATCCTTGTAAACCGGCTTGGAAGCGACTTCTTCTTCCTTCGGTTTCTTTTTCACATAAAACGGATTGGACTCGTCGACGAATTCTTCCATCATCGGCTCGTGTTCTTCCGTTTCATCCTCATCATCATTCTCTTCGCGCTCCTCGAAATCTTCGTCCGGTTCGGTATCTCCCATTCCTTCAGGCAGCCGCTCGTATTCCATGTCCTCGAGAGACGGTGGGCTCACGGCGGCCGCAGGGGTCGGGGTTGCTACCAAGGGTTTGGGAGGAGGAGGAGTCGCTGCGGGAGGCTTTGCTGGAGCGGCTGCCACCTCGGGAGGCTTTGCTGGAGCGGCTGCCACCTCGGGAGGCTTTGCTACCGCTGGTGTCACAGCGGCCGGGGGAGGCGGTATCTTCTCTTTGGCTGGCTCCTTCTCAGGAGCAGGCTCTTTCTCTTTCTGCGCAGTGGGGTTTCCCGCCACATCCTTGAACGCCGTGATGGTAATCGTGTCGCCACCGTAAACGCCCGAAGGTCGCTCGGGGCGAGGGCTGGCATTGTCGGCGATGAGCCATGACTCAATGTCATCATGGCTGACATCATCAGGTGACGCCGTGCGTGCGGCAGATCCGGCCGCAGGTGCACTTGGCTTGCTCGCCGGGACGGGAGCATCCTGGATGGAAACGGCGAAGGTCAAGGTGCCAATGGTCACCAAATCCTGGTCGTTTAACTCAAGGTTGTCGGAGATCACCTTTCCATTCACGAGCGTGCCGTTTCGACTACCCAGGTCACGGACAGTGACTCGCGTCGCTGTCACGTTGAACTCGGCATGTTCTCGGCTCACAAGTTCGCTATTAGGACGAAGGTGACAGGTCTCGCCACGGCCGATCCTGAAGACGGGTGCAGCCAGAGGAATAATTTTCCCCTCTGGTTTACCCTGAACAACGATTAGCTGCACTTTCATGTAGGAACCGTCCCGACCTTTTTGGGTCAACAGCAAGTAGCTGGGGAGAAGAGAGGCTCCACACTAACCCACCTCCTCCCAAGCATGGACGGACAACACCGACGTATCGCGCAAAGGGACGAACTACGCGACTGACGCTACCAAGCGGCGCTTGGATATGAAAGAGAGACTTCCAAATTGGTAGTCAGATCTCGGGCTCTGAAGTCAGTTTTTCGCGTGGTCAGAGCGAGTGGAAGGTAAAGATCCCATCACGTCACTTGATCATGCTCGAAGCTGACAATTTCTACCGAGGCAGAAGCTGAATGAATTTTATCCAGAATGGAAAGACTTCCAAGACATCAGACGGCAACATCCCTTCGATTTCTGAATCGGCGAGAGTGGGACGGCGAATGAGAGTTTTCTTTCCTCCTAAATTTACCTTTATCTTCGGTTTGTCCATGAAGTATTGCGGTAAACGTCATTGGCAAGCGCGTGAATGTGTCGTGTTTCTTCTTCACTAAGAACGTCATGTCTCGGACTCAGCTCAAGCGCTCTCAGAATTCGCTCGCGAAGCAGGTCCGCCCAGTCGATCGCGGCTGTTTTTGTGCCGCTCACTTCCGCCAATCCGGGAAGCTCGGGAGCCAAATTAGACTGTTCTAGTAGCACGGATCCATGCTGGAGAACAGCCCGCGCGCGCCGTCGTTGTGCACTCCCCACAACCTTGTGATTTCCCATCACGAGGTCCTCGGGATCGCGATCCGCGAAGCAAAGAAAAGGGCGTGACGCATGCAAGCCGGAAGACGTTTCTCCTCGGCGCTCTACTGGCGCGAGCCGCTCTCTGAGTGTCTCCGCGATGACCGCGTGCACCGCGCGATAGAACTGTCCCCCTCGTCCGGACTGGTGATGTGATGTCGGGAGAACAATCGCGTAGGTGATCTCATGATGATGTAAAATGGCCCCTCCGCCTGTCAGCCGCCTCACGACCGCGACATCACGCCATCGGGAGTCGGCTTCTACCTCCTGAATGGTCTGGAAGTAGCCGAGACTCAACGTGGGTACCGACCACTCGTACGTACGAAAGATCGTCTGATCGGGCGCCTTGGCCACGATGTCGAGCATCATCTCGTCCACGGCCATGTTCTCGGGGCCGTCGGCGATCGTGTGTGGCAAGACTCGGCAGTCCTGGGTCATGACTCGTTCAAATCCGTGGGGGAGCAAAGCGGAGTTCAAAGGGCGTTTGCGCAAATCGAGAGCCGAATCTCGCTCGTTTCCGAAGATATTTTTTGAGAAGACAAAAAGAAATATGGTCAAAACTTGTGTGTTGCAGTGAACTCATTTGCAGCTTATGGGGCCGGCACTCCCTTGAAGGTCCAAGGGAGTGCTTGAGGCCTTTGATCACTCCGTTGGCAACGGCGTTGTGGGGGGCGCCCACTTCAGAATCGGGGACTTGGCGGCCTTCACCTCGTCGGGCCGGCTGATCGGCGTATTTACCGGGGCGTCGTGAAGCACTTGCGGGTCTTCTTTGGCGATGTCGAGCAATACTTTGGCGAAAGCCTCCAGGGTCTCTCGGCTCTCCGTTTCGGTGGGCTCGATCATCAGCGCTTCCGGGACGATCAATGGGAAATAGACCGTCGGCGCATGGATGTTATGATCGATAAGTCGCTTGCCGATGTCCATCGCGCGGACCCCGCGGTCGCGGGCGAGGCTGCGGGCGGAGGCCACGAACTCGTGCATGCAATTTTCGCCGAACGGAACCGGATAGGTGTCGCGCACCAAGGCCAGGAGGTAGTTCGCGTTCAGAACCGCGTGCTGAGCAATGCGCTTGAGTCCGTCCGGTCCTTGCGTGCGGATGTAGCAATAGGCGCGGAAGAGAACCCCCGTGTTACCGAAGAAGGACCGGACGCGCCCGATCGACTGGGGACGATCAAAGTCGAGCCGGTAGGTGCCGTCTTCGCTCCTGGCAACAAGGGGGGCCGGGAGATAAGGGGCCAGGTTCTTCCTCACGGCAATGGGGCCCGCTCCTGGTCCGCCTCCTCCGTGCGGTCCTGAGAACGTCTTGTGCGGGTTGTAGTGCATCAGGTCCGCACCCATGTCGCCAGGGCGAACCGCCCCGAGAATGGCGTTCATGTTGGCCCCGTCGAGATACAGAAGCGCGCCTCGGTCATGAAGGAGCTGCGCGATTTCCCCAACCTGAGGGTCAAAGATCCCCACGGTATTCGGGTTCGTGATCATGAACACGGCGGTCTGGTCATCAAGCTTCGTTTTGAAGTCGTTCAGGTCGACCAGCCCGCGGGCGTCGCTCTTGATCGTGACGGTCTCGAAGCCCGCCAACTGGGCGGAGGCGGGGTTCGTGCCGTGAGCGCTATCGGGGATCAAGACCTTCGTGCGCCCCTCACCCCGATCTCGAAAGTAGGAAGCGGCCACCAGAAGGGCCGTAAGTTCACCCTGGGCTCCCGCCGCCGGTTGCAGGCTAACGGCATCGAGGCCGGCGATCTCACCGAGGATCGCCTGGAGGTCATACAGGATCGCCAGCAGCCCTTGCAGCGTGCTCTCATCCTGGTACGGATGCTGCGCCCCCAATCCGGGATAAGCGGCAAGACGCTCATTCCGCTTGGGGTTGTATTTCATCGTGCAGGAGCCGAGCGGGTAAAAATTCGAATCAATCGACATGTTGAGCGCCGAGAGATTCGTATAGTGACGAACGACATCGAGTTCCCCCAACTCCGGCAAGGGGGGAGCCGTCTTGCTACGATGACTCGCCGGGATCAGATCGTCGAGGGCCTTCTCGGGAACATCGCAAGCCGGCAAGTAGGTTGTGGCTCGGCCAGGGCGGCTCGACTCGAAAAGAAGTGGAGGGGCTTCCAGCTTGTACATGAACTCATTCCTAGCAAGTAGGCCGCTTGATTGATTCTCGTCTAAGCAATGTTTTTGTGAGGGGCGTTCTGGTTCGCGAGTCGCTACCAGGCGGAGCGGATGCTTGGGAGCAGGGGGGGGAAGGTCATTCCGTGCGCTTTATCCCCGTCACGCATCCCAAGCAGTCGCCTCGATTTCTCTAGATGGTGCCGAGAGCCTGGCGGTAAGCGGCGGCAAGTCCATCAATTTCCGCCCGCGACCGTTTCTCGGTGACGGCCACAAGAATGAGGTCGGCCCATTCCGGGGACCAGCGTTTCAACGCGATCCCACCGTGGTAACCAAGCCTTCCGACTTCGGCGAGCAGCCGAGCTGGGTCTTTCTTGGAACGGATCACGAATTCCTTGAAATAAGGTCCTGAGAATGCGAGCGACAGGCCGGGAACCGCGGCCAGTTGCTCCGCGGCGTAATGAGCCTTGCGTGTCGAAAGTTCAGCGACCTGGCGAAGTCCCTGCGGTCCGATGGCTGCGAGATAGATACTGGCTCGGAGGGCGAGCAATCCTTGGTTGGTGCAGATGTTGGAGGTCGCCTTTTCGCGCCGGATGTGCTGTTCGCGCGTCTGAAGAGTCAGGACCCAGCATCGCTTGCCGTTGCGATCGGTGGTTTGTCCCACGATTCGGCCCGGCATCTTCCGCACATACTCTTCGCGGCATGCCATGATCCCGAGGTAGGGGCCGCCAAATGACATGGGATTTCCCAACCCCTGTCCTTCGGCAACCACGATGTCGGCTCCATACGATCCCGGAGCCCGCAACAGGCCGAGGCTCACGGGGTCGACGCTGACAATGGCCAGGGCTCCCTTCTTATGGGCCGCGTCCACCAGCGCCTCGATGTCTTCAAGCTGGCCGAAGAGGTTGGGGTACTGAAGAATCACCGCGCAGGTCTCGTCGTTGATCGCCGCCGTGAGATCCTCGACCTGGACCTGGCCATCGCGAGCGGGAACTGTCACGAGCTCGGGCTCGAGGTTCGCCATGAACGTGGCAAGAACCTGGCGATATTCCGGATGGACGGTCCCCGCGACCACCACGCGCCCGAGCCGACGCGTGATCGTCATAGCCATGAGCATTGCTTCAGACACCGCCGACCCGCCGTCATACAAGCTGGCGTTGGAGACGTCGAGGCCGGTGAGCTCGGTGATGAGAGTCTGATATTCGAACGTGGCTTGAAGGGTTCCTTGGCTTGCTTCAGGCTGGTAGGGGGTGTAGGCCGTGAAGAATTCACCGCGACCCGCGAGTTGGTCGACCACGGCGGGGATGAAGTGGTCGTAGCTTCCTCCGCCCAGGAAGCAGGGGCGCAGGTCCCCTCCGATGTTCGCGGCGAGCAATCGGCCTATTTCTTCCGTCAGCTCGAGCTCACTCAACGCCTTGGGCACAGCCAGGGGACGTTGGAGCCGGAACTGCTCGGGGATGTTCTGAAACAGCTGATCGATCGACTCGAGACCGAGAGTCCCAAGCATGACGCGAACGTCATCGGGAGTATTCGCAATATAGGCCATCACTCAATCCCTGTATCCGCAAAATGGGCAGAGCCGTCCGTCCCCGACGGATTGTCTTCAAAGACTGGGGGAATAAGAATCGAGGTTCCGCGGGGCCGGAACTCGTTGGGCGACGTGTGCCGATGGGCGAGATCGGAAAAAGAAGCAGGGCGGCTTCCCTGAGGAAGTCGCCCTTGAGAATCAAACATTCCTCAATCAGTGAGGTTCCTCGGCGACCTTCTTCTCATAGGCGTCGTAATCCAGCAAGCTCGCCGCCGATGCGGGATCATCCACGCGAGCCTTGATGAGCCAACCCTTGGAATAGGGATCCTCGGCAAGAAGTTGCACGTTGCCCGTGACCGCCGAATTCACCTCAATCACCTCTCCGCTGATCGGCGCATAGAGGTCGCTCACCGCCTTGACGCTTTCGATCTCGCCAAAGGGCTTACCTGGGGTCAGCTTGGTGCCGACGGCGGGGAGGTCGATGACGATCAGGTCGGTCAACTGATCGACGGCAAATCGAGAGATGCCGATCGTTGCGACGTCGCCTTCGAGATGGACCCATTCGTGAGACGACGCAAACTTGAGGGTCTTGGGATCCATAGAGGGATTCATCCTCGTGATTTGAAGTGAGAAGGACCACCAACGAGTCGCTGTCTATGATTAAGAGCGGCGATAGAAGGGAAGCTCGACGACCTGCGCGGCTTCTTCGCGGCCTCGCACGTCGATTTGAAGGGGTGTGCCGACGGCCGCCGTTGCCGGCTCGACCAGGGCCATGGCGAGACTCTGCCCCAGGGTTGGGGAAAAAGTCCCCGAGGTGACCAGGCCAACGTCCTTACCATGCTGCCGGACGATCGAACCCTGACGAGCGATGCGCTTCCCTTCGAGTCGAAGGCCGATCCGAGCGAGCCCCGGGTTGGTCTTGAAGCGCTCAAGGGCCTCGCGGCCGATAAACTCGCCCTTACGGAGTTTGACTGCCCAGCCGACCCCAGCCGCGTAAGGGTTGGTCGTCTCGGAAAGCTCGTGACCATAAAGGGGCATGGCGGCCTCGAACCGGAGCGTATCACGCGCACCAAGGCCACAAGGTTGGATCCCGTGCGGCTTGCCGCTTTCGAGCAATGTGTTCCAGACCTGCTCGGCGTCCTTCGCGGGCAGGATCAGCTCGAGTCCATCTTCGCCGGTGTAACCCGTGCGGCTAATGACCGTGTCGATGGTGTTGAACAAACGGCCCATCGTCGCGTGATAGTACTTCAGTGAATCGAGTGATTCTGCAAACAAAGGTTGAAGCGTCTCGAGGGCTTTGGGACCCTGAACGGCAATCATCGCCGTGTCGATGGTCCTGTCGTTGAAATTGGCATGCACTCCCTCGCGATGCCGCTCGAATTGATCGACCACGGCAATTCGGTTTGACGCGTTGCATACCACGAGATGGCCGTGCGGGAGCCGGTATACGAGGATGTCGTCGATCAACCCGCCGCCACCGTTGGCCATCAGACTATATTGAATCTGATTGGGCTGGAGACGGGAAACGTGGTTCGTGGTCAGTCGCTCGAGCCAGCCGACCGTATCGGCCCCGTCGAAAGTAAGCCGACCCATATGACTGATGTCGAACAGGCCCACGCGTTGACGAACCGCATTGTGCTCATCGACGATGCTCGAATACTGGACGGGCATCGACCAGCCGCCGAACTCGACGAGTTTGCCGCCGTGCGACTGGTGCCAGGCGTGCAGCGGTGTCTTCAAGAGATCGTCAACGGACATCGCGTGTTTCCTCGGCGCCGGCGGAGGGCGAACAAGACATCAATTTCCGAACGGGCGTTATTGTAGAGACTCGAACCCTCCGGCGACAACACCCGTTACCTGAGACATCGCAAACGGTATCAGGCCTTGCACTCCTTGAGAAACTCACGGCAAGGCTGGTTTAGCCGGACGATTTTCGTTATTCACAGTACCTCCCCGAGCTTCGCACGGTGGCGGAGTCGAGTCTTGGCTACGACTGTCACCGTCGCGGCTGCACATGGGAAAACGCATCAACAATCAGGGTTGCGATGATGCGGTCAACCTTTGAGTAATAGCCTACGAACCGCGAGAAAGAAGACCCGATGACCATCGCCGAAGTCTCCAGCGAACCAACACAGACCGATGCGCGGTCGGTATATCAACGACGACTCGCGGAGCGGCGAGGAGCCCTGGCTCGCATGTCGTTACGAGAGCGGGTGATCACCGAATCTCGCATGGTTCTCTTTCTCGCGGCTCTGGTTCTCGCCTGGGCGATCTGGGGGGCTAACCTGTTGCCGTACGGGTGGATTCTTCTTCCGTTCGCGCTCTTCGCTCTCCTTGTCGTGTTGCACGAGCGTGTTCGTCGCGAGGAGTCGTGGTTGCGTCATGCCGCTGACTTCTATGAGCGGGGGTTGGCTCGCATCGATGGCGAATGGGCCGGCAAAGGGGTTCAAGGGGAACGGTTCCTGGACGTCGATCATCCGTTCGCCGCGGACCTGGACCTGTTCGGACGTGGGTCGTTGTTCGAACGTATCTGCACGGCTCGAACACGTTCCGGTGAGGAAACACTGGCCGCGTGGCTCCTCAACCCCGCCTCGATCGATGAGATTGACGCTCGTCAGAAGGCTATCGCGGACCTCCGAGAACGATTGGATCTGCGAGAAGACCTTGAACTCCTCGGCGGAGATGTTCGCGCAGGTATTGAGCCCGCGGTGTTGATCGAATGGGGAACGCAGCCTCGCGTTTTCAATGGGAAGATCGTTCCCATCGCGGCGGGATTGATGTCACTGACGACCATCGTGACGATTGCCGCATGGTCAGAGTCGTTGATCAGTGGCCAATGGCCTTTTCTGGCGTTGGTCGCTGAAGTGGTTTTCGCCAAGCTCATTGCTAAAAAGGTCTCTCAAGTCCTGACGAATTTGGATCGGCGAACCCAGGACTTGGTTCTGCTCTCGCAGCTCCTCGAGCGGCTCGAGCGCGAGTCTTTTCAAACACCAAGGTTGGTGCAGCTCCGCTCTGCGCTCGACAAGGACGGCGAGGCGGCTTCTCATGCGATCGCGCGCCTGGCGAAGCTTCTCTCCCTCCTTGATGCTCAGAAAAACCAGTTCTTTCTGCCCATTGCGGCCGTCTTGCTCTGGTCGGTTCAGTGGGCGGTGGTCATTGACGCCTGGCGGGGCCGCTACGGAGCGGGAATCGCTCGTTGGCTTTCTGCCGTGGGGGAATTCGAGGCTCTCGCGGCCCTGGCGTCTTATTCGTGGGAGAACCCGGACGATCCGTTTCCCACCATCGAGAAGGATGGAGCGGTCTTTGAAGCCGAGGCGCTGGGACATCCCCTCTTGCCCTTGCCGACCTGCGTACGCAATGACGTCACGCTGAACGCGGATCATCGTCTGCTGCTTATCAGCGGCTCCAACATGTCGGGCAAGAGCACGCTGCTTCGCGCGGTTGGGGTCAACACGGTTCTGGCTCTGGCGGGCGCTCCGGTTCGCGCCGGCCGGCTGAACGTCTCTTTGCTCTCACTGGGAGCGACGCTACGGATCCAGGATTCACTCCAGGCGGGGCGCTCGCGCTTTTACGCGGAGGTAACGCGTCTCAAGCAGCTCGTGGATATCGCCCGAAGTTCTCGCCCTCTCCTGTTCCTGCTCGACGAAATCCTGCACGGAACGAATTCTCATGACCGGCGCGTGGGAGCCGAGGGATTGCTGAAGGGTTTCCTCGAGCGGGGCGCGATTGGCCTGGTTACAACGCACGACCTGGCGCTAACGGACGTCGTCGAGACGATCGGCTCTATCGCGGCCAACGTCCACTTTGAGGACCAGTTCGAGGAAGGGCTCCTTCGCTTTGACTATCGAATGCGGCCTGGCGTGGTTCATAAAAGCAATGCTCTCGCTTTGATGCGAGCGGTGGGACTTGATGTTTGAGGAACGTGTCGAGTTAGGGGAGTGCGGCGGCGTACCCTCTCTGGCTCGATTCGTTCACATGGTGTAGGCTACCGGATCGAATGGCGAGTAACCCACCTACCTTGGGAAACCAATCCATGCCGACGACACTTCTAACCGCCGAGCAGCTCGAGGCGCTGAGGCGCTACAACACGCCGACGATCTCGAACGCGATCGAACTGTTCAACGTTCGACCTCGCCACGTCGGCTTCCTGCCTCACAAGGTTCGTTGCCTGCTCCCCGAACTGGGAGCGATCATCGGCTACGCGGTGACGTCGCAGACCAGTGCGACCCCCCCGACTGGCGGCGAGTCTCCCGACCTCCTCGATGGTTATCTCAAATACGTCGCGGCGCAGCCGGGCCCGAAGATCGCGGTGGGGCAAGACATTGACGATCCCGCGGGGCTGGGAGCTCAGTTCGGCGAGGTGACGGCCACGATTCATCAAAAGCTTGGTTGCGTCGGACACATCACCGACGGTTGCCCGCGCGACCTGGATGAAGTGAGGGCCCTCGGCTTTCAGCTCTTCGGTTTGAATCCGTGCGTGAGCCACGCCTACGTGCGCCTCGTCGACTTTGGTAAGCCGGTGCATCTGGCCGGCGTCGAGATCAAGCCGGGCGACCTGATCCACGCGGATAAGCACGGGGTTTGCATCATCCCGCACGAAGTCGCGCCTCGGCTCGCGCTGGCCTGTGCCGAGGTTGAGCGGATCGAGCGCCCAGTCCTCGAGATCTGCCGGTCCGAACACTTCTCACTTGAGCACTACCTGGAGCTGCGCAAGGCGATGAAGCCGGAGCTTCACGAGTGAGTTGAGACGAGGTCTCGCCCCGATCCCCTTCAAAACGTGCGTGCTGGCGAAAATTGGGGTCAGACGGTGCGGCGGGGGTGAACGACGACGGGCTCGAAACGGTGATTGTGGAGAACCGCTTCATCGGGTCGAGTCTCGTCGATTCGCTTGCCCTCGGCAAACCAGCGTCCTTTGCGGAACTCGAACAAGGCCGTCGAGTGCCTCGGCATCGACTCCGAGATGTCGAAGGGGTCTGAGTCAAAATGGACGCAGATCAGCGCGAGCAAGCGTCGCGTCTGGCGGTCGCGCGCCCAGAGGACCTCATTGTGCCAGTGGGCTTCTTCCCAGCGGGAATGCTCTTCGGGGTCGATCTTGCTGAGTGCACCGAGGAAGCGAGCCTCGAGCCATTCGCGTTGTTGCCGGAACAGGTCACGTGCGTGGTCGACGTGCATCTCTTCGGCAAACTGCCGCGCGGGCCGGCGGATAATGAACCAGGCGGCGATGAGACAGGCCGGTAAGATGCCACCCCAGATGATCAAGCCCATCGGTCTGTCCCCGCCGATCGTGAAGAATAAGAGAGCGGATACCCGTCAATTCTAGGTACGAGATCGAGAAATCCGCAAGATTACGTTTGAGATTGATGGGGTTTTAACGAAAACTCCATGCCTCAACGGAGGTAGGTGAGACGATGTCTTTGAAGTTCGGCGCCCACATGTCCATCTCTGGAGGCTGTGATCGCGCCGTGCGGTCTGCGAGCACCTTCGGATTTGCGACGGTACAGCTTTTCACCAAGAACAACAATCAATGGAAGGCTGTGACACTGACCGAGGATCACATCGCCGCATTCCGCTCCGCAATCAAGGAAACCGGAGTCGTCTCACCCGTTGCGCACAACTCGTATTTGATCAATCTCGCGAGTCCCGACGATGTCCTCTGGAACAAATCGATCGACGCGATGGTCGTTGAGCTTGAGCGTTGTGAGTCACTTGGCATCAAAGATCTGGTGATTCATCCAGGCGCCCATACCGGTCTGGGAGAGGAAAAGGGCCTGGAGCGCATAGCGACCGCGATCGACATTCTCCATCAGCGAACACCGGGGTACGAAGTAAAGATCGACCTCGAGAGCACGGCAGGCCAGGGTTCTTGCCTGGGACATCGGTTGGAGCATCTCGGCGCGATCATCGAACGGGTCGCAGATCCTGACCGGATAGGGGTTTGCCTCGATTCTTGCCATCTTTTCGCCGCAGGCTATCCCTTGGCGACTCCCGCGGAGTACCATACTACGATGGAAGAGCTCGACCGGGCTGTCGGCGTATCCCGGGTCCGAGTTTGGCATCTCAACGACAGTCTTCGCGAACGAGGAAGCCGGGTCGATCGCCACGCCGGGATCGGCTTGGGTCATCTAGGACTGGAGCCGTTCCGGAACATCGTCAACGACCCGCGTTTCCAGGGAATTCCCATGATCCTGGAGACGCCCAAGGGTACGGACGAGCACGGCGAGGAACTGGATGCCAGGAACTTCCGCGTCCTGCGCGAGCTGGTAACGCGATCTTCCGCCTTGAAATGAGGGCTTTGCGGAAGATTGCGGATCAAGGATACCCGGCCCGCCATGTCTCACCCACAACTCAACGGCGTTGGCGCGGTTTCGACACAGTCGGGACTCGAACCTAGCCATTTTATTAATCGCGAGCTGAGCTGGCTCGACTTCAACGAGCGCGTTCTCGAGGAATCACGCGACCCGTCGAACCCCCTCCTCGAACGGCTTCGCTTCCTCGCCATTTGCGCCTCGAACCTCGACGAATACTTCGAGGTTCGCGTCGCCGGGTTGCAGGCTCAGCTTTACGACAACCTCGAACCGCAAGACGCCCCACCGGATGGTCTCGGGCCGTTAGCGCAGCTCACAGAGATCGCTCGCCGCGCACATGACTTCGTGTCTCGGCAATACGATACCTGGTGGACCCGGCTGCGCCCCGAGCTCAACGAACATGGAATTCACGTATGTGGGCCTGATTCGTTAACAGCCTCTCAAAATGCTTTTCTCGACCGTTATTTTGATAGCCAGGTCTATCCGGTTCTCACGCCGCTGGCCATCGACCCGGCCCATCCGTTTCCACACCTCCATAATAAGAGCTTGAACCTAATCCTCCGCATCGAAACGATCGGACAGGATCCGCCCCGGCAGCTCTACGCCGTGTTGCAGGTTCCCTCGGTCTTGAGCCGCCTGGTCCCGCTGCCAGACGAAGGGGACGGACAGCGCCGTTTCGTCTTGCTCGAGGATGTGATCGGGCCTCGCCTGGATGCATTGTTTGGGGGTTTCCGGGTCGCGGCCTGGGTCGCCTTCCGCGTCACGCGTAATAGCGATTTGACGATCCAGGAAACCGAAGTCCGGACCAGTTTGCTCTCGACGATCCAGGAAAATCTTCGGCTGCGGAAATGGGGTGCGGCGGTCCGATTGGAAATCTCAGACCGGGCAGACGAAGGGTTCCTGGCGCAGTTGCAAACGGCGCCCGCGCTCGACCTCGACGATCGGGACGTGTATCGCGTCCCCGGCCCGGTGGACCTCACCGCGCTCGTGGCCCTCTACAAGCTTGAGGGATTCCGCGAGCTCAAAGAGGTTCCCTTCGAGCCGCAGGTCGTGGCGCCGCTCGCCAATCGGGCCAATATCTTCGCGGCCATCCGTGAGCAAGACTTGCTCGTTCACCACCCGTACGAGTCGTTCGGTTCGGTCATCCAGTTCATCGAGCAGGCGTCCGAAGATCCGCAGGTCCTCGCGATCAAGCAAACGCTGTATCGTACGGCCGATGACAACCCGATCATCAACGCGCTGGCCCGTGCCGCTGAGAACGGCAAGCAGGTGACGGCGCTTGTTGAACTTCAGGCGCGGCTCGATGAAGAGAACAACATCGTCAAAGCTCGAGCCTTGCAGAAGGCTGGGGTGCACGTCGTCTATGGCATGGTTGGGCTGAAAACCCATTGCAAAGCCGCGCTCGTGGTCCGTCGCGATCATGACGGCATCCGGCGATATGTTCACCTTGGCACAGGGAACTACAACCCGACGACCGCTCGGCTTTACACGGATCTTAGTTTCTTCACCTGCCGTCCCGAATTTGGTGAAGATGCGAGCGCGCTTTTTAACCTCCTGACAGGGTATTCGCAAGGGCATACCTGGCATAAGTTGATCGTTGCTCCGATGCATCTCGCGGACCGGCTCATCGCGTTGATCGACCGCGAGCGCCAGCACGCGGAGGCCGGGCTGCCGGCGCGCATCATTGCGAAGATGAACTCGCTTGTCGATCCGAGCGCGATCGAAGCTCTCTATGCAGCCTCGCGTGCTGGAGTGCGGATCGACTTGATCGTCCGGGGCATCTGCTGCCTCCGTCCTGGGGTGCCTGGTGTCTCCGAGAATATCCGGGTCATCAGCGTGGTCGATAAGTTCCTCGAGCACTCGCGAATCGCCTACTTCGAGAATGGCGACGAGCCCGAGGTCTTCCTTTCGTCGGCGGACTGGATGCCCAGGAACTTCCGTCGACGGGTGGAGATCATGTTCCCGATCGAAGATCCCCGGCTTCAGAACCGGATCGTTGATGGGATCTTGGGGGTCGTCTTGATGGACAACGTGAAAGCACGCGTCCTTCAGCCCGATGGCTCATACCGTCGGATTCCGCCGCCGCGTCCCGGAGAGCCCGTGATCCGGTCGCAGGTTGAGTTTCAGAACATGGCGCGCGAGCTTTCAAGTTCTGACCCGATTCGCCCCGCCGCACTCGGGTCTTCGCCGGCAGGGGTGCTTCGCGCCCCTGGCCTTTGACGCTTCGACCCCGAGCGTTTCGCGCTCCGGTTTCCGCATGGCGAGTCTTTTGCGACGGGTTTCGGAGACAAGGCGAGGAGGGATGATTTGGAATCGATGGGCTCACCGAGACCTAAGCCGAATCGCCTCTGGATTCCCTTGTTTCTGGCCATAACCGTCGTGGGACTCGCCGCGCTCTATCAACGCTACGGGCTTTGGCTGGGAATGGACGCTCCGCCTGCCGGATCGCCCCACATACGTTTGGCGTCCACAAGTGAATATCGCAACACCAAGCCTGGCGTTGCCTATGTGGGGGACGAGGCCTGCGCGAAGTGCCACGCGACGATCGCGGAAAGCTATCGCCAACACCCTATGGGCCGTTCGATGGGCCTGGCGTTTGAGGCAGTCCCTAAGGACACCGGCAAGGTCCTTGAGGTTGGCGACCTGGCGTATTCGATCGAACGCCGGGACAACAAGGTCTACCATCGCGAAGAGCAACAAGGAGGGAAGGGGGGGACGTCCAAGGGCGTTGAGGCGGAGGTGAAGTACGCCCTGGGCTCGGGCACGCACGGGATTTCCTTTCTGGTCGAGAAGGGGGAAGGGATTTATCAGTCTCCTCTCTCATGGTACACCGAGAAGGGGGTTTGGGACCTCGCCCCGGGCTACAGCGAGCGCAACCTTCACTTCGGACGCAGGATCACTGTCGAGTGTCTCTTCTGCCATACCAATCAAGTGCAGGAGCTTCCCGGTCGTCCTCCGGTTTTTGTTGGGCTCTCCATTGGGTGCGAACGATGCCACGGTCCTGGCGAGCTCCATGCTCGAAACCCGGCCATTTCTGCCGGCAAGGATAAGACGATTGTTAATCCTGCCGATTTGAGTCCTGTCGCTCTTCGTGAGTCGGTTTGCGAACAGTGCCACTTTCAGAGTTCGCAGCGCATCACGATGCCAGGGCATTCCCCTTTCGATTTTCGGCCCGGCTTGCTGTTCGAAGATTTTGTGCGCGTCTTTACCAATCCCGGCGATCCCCTGCGATTCAAGAATGCCGTGGGGCAGGTCGAGCAGATGCGCCAGAGTCGCTGCTACCAGAAGAGCAAGGCTCAGCTCGGTTGCATCTCGTGTCACGACCCTCACCAACGCCCCACGAATTCGGAGAAGGCGGACTTTTATCGAAAGCGGTGCTTTGAGTGTCACGCGGGCGCAGGCTGTTCTCTTGATCGTACCGAGCGCCTCGCGCGAAGCCCTGAGGATAGCTGCATCGAATGCCACATGCCGCCTGCCAAGGTGATGGATGTCGCGCACACATCCAGGACATTGCATAACATCCCTCGCCATGGCCGGGAGGGGGCGGCGAATCCGGGAGCGATAACGCCAGCTCACTCCGCTTCGAAGTCTTCTCCCGTGGTCGCGCCCTAGTTTTGCCGACGTGATTTTCCGTGGAGTGGCCGGGCGGCAAGCGTCGTCTCCCCATCTTGAGCGGCCAAGCCCCCAACCGTGCGTGTGCGCTCATGAAACAAGAAAGGGGTACGAAGTCCAAGGACTTCGTACCCCTTTTTGATGCCTTCGTTGGAGGTTGTCTCAAACCGTGACGATTCGATGGTCGATCGAGTGCCTTCGCCCCAGGTGGGACTTGTAATCGATAACCCCGAGGCCAAGGCTTGCGGCCAGCGCGATATGCTGGGGTTGCCGTACGTCGAAGCCTTCGGTGCCCAGAGGGTCGAGGGCCAGACGTCCGGTTGACGCGACGGGGGGAAGGCTCTCGGCCTTGCGTTTGGCGTCGATAATCGTCCACTCGACGCGGTCCAGGGCCACGGGGTCCGTCGCGAAGAAGAGGGAGTTATATTCCCAGGCGAACTCAGGATTAACCCCAAACGGCCCCTTCTGGAAGATACCTCGGATCCCGTCCATGATTTGCAAGACGCACTTGCTCCTCAGGATGGGATGCTTGACAACTTCCGGAATGAACATGTTGCACGCGTTCGTATCCGGCGTGCTGTGCGAGCGCGCGACGTTGTTGACAGAGCCATGGCTCATGTTCTTCAAAGCACCCGTGACTCCAGCGGAGCCGTGGTCCTTGAGAACGGGGAGCATGACGAGCTTATTGACGCGCTTGGTAATGAACAGCCCCAAATGCGAACGATAGTTGCGATCGTCCTTGGGATCGTTGCCGCGATTGATGAGGTTCATCTCAACAAATTCATCGCGATCGTAGCCGGCGAAGGGGTCTTTCCGCCAGGACGGCCAATCGATCACAAGCTGCGAACCGTCATCCTCAGGGGTCAACGCCCCCCACCGGACGCCGTCGGGAACAGCTTCGTGCATCCGCGCGTGCATAAATTCACCGCGGTATCGGTCATACACGAAGATATCGTTCGTCTTAACGCCGGCCGCCTTGAGACCGTCGATGACCTCAAGCATCAACTCGGGGGACGAATGAGCCAAGGGGTAGCCGTTGGGGACGACCTTGATGCCAACAACGTCACCGGGCTCGAAGAAGGCTCGCCAGGCCTCGACCGCCTCATCGGCCCCGGTGAGGTTCTTCATGCCTCGCTCGACCGAGAGCTTGATGGCGTCACGGCTCTTCTTGCCGTTCTTGATCATCTCCTTGTTGCGGATTTCGACGACGCGGCCCGGGAACGGACCAGGTACGCCGAGCTTCTCTCGAAAGGACTTGGGGGGAGAAGTGGTCGAGCTCGGTGTCTGGGCCGAAACCTGACGGGCCTGGATCAGAGGCACGGATGCCGCAACGCCCGCTAGGAAATGGCGACGGTTCATGCCCGCGCAGGGATATCGAACGCTCACTCGGAAAGCCTCCATTTTTGCAGATCAGAAGTGATCTTCAAACGCCACGGCGGAGGATCTCGTGCTCTATCAATTCTTCGTCAAAATAGGGGCTTCGCCTTCTTTAGGAGAGCGGGCTCTTGCACGCCGATTTTCGTGAGAGGGGGGGATCGTCTTGGTGCGCAGGTCCCGCTCTGGGAAAAGCCTCTCAATCCAGCAAGGGCACCATGGCAGAGCACCAGCGGCGATTCAGACAGGCGATTGCCTTCAGTCAGCGAGGTCGAAGGGAATCTTATTGGTCTCGGCCTTAACCTCCGCCGTCAGATTCGAGGTGCCCACGGTCGAGTACTTTTCGGGCACTGCATTTTTCGCTTTCCGATACGCTTTGACAATCATGTCCTGAGGAATCATGGCGCTCTTGGCCCCCTTGGCTTTTCCTTCGGCCTCGGCCTGGGCCATGTCAGCCGTCTTGGCGACGATGGTCACCTTGTAGGTGCCGGCGAACGCGCCGTCTTCGGGAGAGAGCGTGGTGAGCGAGTAGTAGCCGTCTTTGATGCTTCCGGTCGCCGAGCGCCCGTCCGGCTTATCGGGCACGAAATTGATCACCCCTTTCTCGAGGGGCTTGCCCTGATAGTTCACCATCCCTGTGACGGGATAGCGCTTTTCCAGGCCGTCATCGGAGCAGGCGATCGCCAACGAGCATCCCACCGTAGCAGTCACGAGGAGCTTATAGAACGGGCGGCTGAAAGCGTTCATCGATTGATATCCGAGAAGATTGGTATCGTGGGTACGCACAAGCGAAGCTGCTGACAAGGACGATTGCGTTGTCCCGTCTTCAGCTCTACCTGCGCGCGGGAGATGCGAGCTATACACCCAATTCGGGCCGCGGAATCTACGCGGTGCTCGCGGTGACTTGATGAGGGCTTTGAGACCATTTCCAGGCGGGTGAGTCGCAAGAGTGCCCTACTTGCCTCTTCCACGGTGAGGGCCGCTAGGACCAGATCTCGTACCGAGAGGCCGTTCTTGTTGAGTGCTTCGGCGAAGACGCCGAAGCGGAGAAAACCTGGAATCAACCCCTCAGGGACGCGTGTGATGACGACATATCCACGCTCCCCTGAGGGTGATTGGCTTTCGATCAATAAGCGTCGGAGCTGATCACCTCGCCGCCGTTTCGGCTGCCGAGGTTCACATACGTGACTTTGTTGATCGAGTTCTTCAGGAAGTGCACCGAACCGTCAGCGAAGAGGAAGTTGGCTCCGCCGGGGTGACGGCTCTTGAAACCTCGGGCCGCATAGCTGACGCGGCAATTCCAGGCGGCATCGCCGAAGCTGCAATTCGACTGATCCGTTCGCCAGTTGAGAGGGATCGTCACGCCCGAGGCCGCGCTGGTGGCGGTCCAGAATTCGTTGTTGGCGTCTTGGTCGGGCAGACCTTCACCCGCGAGGATGGTGTTGCTGGTACCGTCGGTCACACCGGCCATGTTGGTCGTGTGCATCGTGCGGTAGTCAGAGAATCCACGCATCACGCCACCACCGTTCGCGGTCGTGATGCCGCAATCGTAGCTGGTGCCCCAGAAACCGGCGAAGCCAATCTGGGCCTGACCGGCGGCGAGCGTCGCACCGCAAGGGGTCTCCCAGGGGTTGTTGCCGCCGTTCGACAAGTTGCCGATGGCGTAGTTGTCGCCGAAGCTGAGGTAGTAGTTAACGACGGGGCAGGCGGGGGTTCCACCACCCGGAGGGGCCGGCGGTCCCCACATGGGGTAAGAGCCGGTGCTGATGTTGGCCGGCAGGAAGCCGTTGTTGTGGTTGGCGTCGGAGGGGCACAGGAACGCCTTCACGCTCGTGTACCAGGCGGTTGCCACGTCGGAGCCGCCGTCGCCGTGAAGGCTCAGGTTGACCGCGTTGTAAAGGTTAGTCTGCTCCATTTGGGGCAGAATCATCACGCGCCACGAGTAACCATTGTTGGACCACGCACCCCAACCCTGGCTGGGGTTGGTTGCCATGGCACCCGGCACGAAGATGTCGAATTGGCTGTGGTAGTTGTGGATGGCCAACCCGATCTGCTTCATGTTGTTGACGCACTGGGCACGACGAGCGGCCTCGCGGGCAGACTGAACCGCGGGCAAGAGCAATGCGATTAAGACGGCGATAATCGCGATCACAACAAGCAGTTCAATCAGGGTGAAGCCAGACCTCGATCTCCGACGCTCGTTCCACACCATCGAATGACTCCCGGAGCAATGAAGAGAGGGACGAACCCACGAGACTGCTCAGGCAACTTCGGCTGAGCTGTAAACGATCCAAGCATTAGGCGACGATGCGCCTAACCCCTCAGTGACTGGCGTAGCCCCAGCCAAACCCGATTCGAAAACGACTTAAGACGATCGGACTAATGAAGGCAAAAGCTAGAACGGGCCTTTTGCGAACCCACGAAAACTCAGCGAATTTGGCTTAAGAGCAAACCCAACGCTGACTGAGGAAATTGAGAGAGGGTGACCGGCTTTCGCAAGGGTTCGAGTGTCCTTGCCGAAAGTTCCTCAAAACTCTAGATCGTACGGGTGTGACATGAAGTGCACATTTTCGCGGATGTCGCGCGCAACAGATAGGCAAGAATGGAATTCGTCTCTTTGATTGGATTGTCTAAGTCTTTTTGAAGCAAAGTATTGTGTCTTTTGGGGTGCCTCGCCACTTGCGCAGAAATTCTCCTGAGCAAATGGAAAAGTTCGCCAACTCCATGATCGGTTGTATCAAGACATTCCCCTATCCCCCTTTCCCTTGTTCCGTAAATATCACGGGTCGGGACGCGCCAATAAATCCTAGTCCACCGAAATGATTAGGGGATGAAGAGATCGACTAAAGAATTCAAACTTAAGATGAAGCGATGTGATTTGGATGCGTTGAAGGGGAAACAGAGCGTTGCATTCTCGGTGGGAAAGACTCGAATGGAAGGGCGAGCGAACGACTCTGGGCGGAGCGAATCTTTACAATGTTTTAAGATTGAGCCTCGCTAAAACAGCGGAGCAGCTTCGGCCTGGCGAGCCAATCGAGGATCATCTCCGCGCCGGAAGACGAATGAAAGGCGGCGACCCCTCCCTTCCGGAGCTCACAGTTGAGCGGAGTTTTACCGTTCGATGCGAGGAGACCAATAAGATCGGAGAAGGCGGGATTATGTCCGACCAACATCAGGTTGGTCTCGGGGCGAGACTGAAGCCAAGCGCGGATCGACGCGGCGTCTCGACTTGCGAGGAGCGCGTCGTTTCGCTCGATCTCGGCCTCGACCTTGAGCTCTTCCGCGACCAGCTCAGCCGTCTTCGCGGCCCGAGGCAAAGGGCTCGTGACAATGAGGTCAGGGGCCACTCCGAGCCGGCGTAGGGCTCGGCCGATCTCGGAGACACGCCGTTCTCCCTTGGGAGTGAGGGGGCGTTCGTCGTCGGGAATGTCGGGAGTTCCGTGCGGGAGAGCGATGCCATGTCTCAGTAGGTACAACTTGGTCATTGAGAGGCTCCTCCCCCGCGCGAAACGTGGGGCATGAACTTCGGAAATTACCGGCGAGCTCCGGCCAGTTCTCGGTTTCGCCTCCAGCCTGCCGCCTCTTCGCCGTCAAGCCGCAGGGTAAGGCATTTGGCGCTCCCCCCCGCCTTAAGGAACTCGGTGAGCCGAACCGTTCGGACGTCGTAGCCGAAGTCGCGCAGCGCCTGCGCGAGCTTGGGGGCTCCATCGTTGAGAATAACGGTGTGTCCAATGACCACGGCGTTGCAGCAGAAGGTGACGGCCTCATCTTCCGAAACGGGAATGAGTGTGGCAATGCGCTCACGCAGAACGTGCTGTCCGTAGGCGTCGAACGCCCCAGGATAGTAGATCGCGGCATCCAACGACAGCGGACAGAAGCACGTGTCGAGATGGTAAAACCGTGGGTCGACCAATTCCACAGGGAGCACTTCGACGCCCAAACGATTACCTACCCAGTGGTGGCTGCGGGCGTCACTCCGAAAGCGATAGCCGGCGAAAAGCGCGTCTCCGCAAAAGAGTGCGTCCCCCGCGCCCTCGAAGTGGTAACCCGGCGGCAGAGAAAGAACCTCGAAATCATGGTCGCCCGCCCACTTGTCGAAATGAGGAGTCTCTCCCTGGCGAACGCCATGGCGGAACTGCGAGCTGACGAAGGTCTTGCCGTAGACCAGGCCGGCGTTTGCGGTGAAGACGAGGTCCGGGAGGCCGGAGACGGGCTCAAGAGTTTCGACTCGGGCTCCCAGTTCAAGAATGGTGTGATAGAGGGATTGCCACTGTCGCTGAGATTCCTGTGGGTCGCTCGTGACCAGACGATTCATCCAAGGATTAATTTCGTATTCGATTCCGAAATAAGTCGGGGCGCACATAAGGAGTCTGGCAGTCGAAGACATGCTTCTGCCTCCCTCCATTGAGTAGAGAATTTGTGCCGAAGGATGATTTCGGTGATTGTCCGAAGGACAAGACCGGGGAACTCAAGAGATGTCAGGCACTTCCGGGCATTAGATCGGCGACCAAACTGCGCAGAAAGGGCTCGACGTCGGTGATCAGGCCAATCGTTTGAAATGTGCCGCGGTCGCTCAGCTTGGTCACTGTCGCCGGATTAATATCGACACACACGACCTTGACCCAAGCAGGCAAAAGGTTGCCCGTCGCGATGGAATGCAGCGCCGTGGCGATCAAGAGCGCAAAACCGACCCCCTCGATCGCGAGCCGCATCTTCTTCTGGGCTTCTAAGGTATCGGTCACCACTTCGGGCAATGGGCCGTCATCTCGGATCGAGCCTGCGAGCACGACGTCGACCCCCGCCTTCGCACTCTCGAACATGATCCCTGACTTTAATACGCCCATTTCGACGGCTTTGTTGATGCCTCCCAGCCTTCTGATGGTGTTGATCGCGCGGAGGTGATGGGAGTGGCCGTGCTCGACGGACTCTCCATGAGTGAGCGAGACCCCCAGGCTCGTGCCGAAGAGAGACTGCTCGATGTCGTGCGTGGCCAAGGCATTTCCGGCGAAAAGGGTTTGGATCCACCCCCCTCGAATGAGCTGAGCCACGTGAGGAGAGGAACCGGTGTGGACGATCGCGGGCCCACCCACAAGGAGGACCTTTTTTCCCTCCGCCCGCGTCGTCCGAATCGATTCAGCAACCCCCTGGATGCTGATTGCCTTGGGCTTCTCGCTCGAAACGCTCGAGTTCATAAAGCCAAAGAGGCTGGAGTCGCGAGGGCGCTCGACCGGTACCACGCGAACGCCGGCATGTCCCACGACGATCGATTGCCCTGGGCGGACCTCGGTCATGGGAATACAGCGGGCAGACCGGGTGGTCGGATCAACCTCAATGCCGCAGTCCATTTCCTGGTCGGCCACGTCGATCCATTGGCCGCCGAAACGGACCTGGGTCCGTTGGTTCGTTGTGCTGTAGAAGTCTTCGGGAAAGGCCCCGGCGATATCGGCGGGGATGGCCCGAGCGTCTTCCGGATCCACGGCCGATGCGCCATGCTCGACGAGATCACCAAGGATTTCATCGAGCTTAGCCGGAGTGGCCGCGCGAATCGCGATGCGGGCATAGCTCGGGTCGACGCGGCGAGCGCCGATTCGGCATTCCCGAATCTCGAAGGTTCCTTCCATTTGAAGGATCCGATCGAGGATCTTCGGCAGGAGGAGCGAGTCGATGATGTGGCCGCGAACCTCGACCTCTTCTGCCACGCCCGAAGGCTCTTTCTCGCTGGGAGAACTTCCCCACGATCCATTCATGGCAGGCGCATCCTTTCTCCAAGGTCTTCTCGTCCTCGGAATGCTCCCCGTGAAAGTATTGTACGCCGAGCTCGGAATTCGACCAACCCGGACTCTCGCGGACCATGGTATCAAAGCCGCTCGCGGAGATATTATGATGACGGGTTAGCGAATCCGAGTGAAAACCAGTCTCAGCATCTGGCCTGTCGAGTTATCCGACGGAGTTCATGGTGCGTTGCTCCGATTAGGCGGAGGCGATCCCTCAATGCCAGTCCCCGCGGCTGAGTCGGCTCATGAGAAGAGCCCCACACGTCGGCGATCGATGCGCATCGCTTTGTCCGCGCTTGTCGGCGTCGCGGTCATTGCGGCCCTGGCGATCTTTAAGCCCTGGGTCCCCCGTGCGTCGGCGGATGAAAGGGAGGCTCGCGAGGCACTCAGCCGGGGAAACGCGACACGCGCCCTCGAGCCTATCGAGCGCTGGCTCAAAGCGTCTCCCAATTCCGCCGAGGCGCATCTGGCCAAGGCCCGAGCGATGCTGGCCCTCGATCGAGTTCCCGAGTTTGCGGCGAGTTTGAAGCGTGCCGAGGACCTGAAAGCGTCGAGCAATGAGCTCGAGCGAATTCGCGCGATTCTGACTACCAAGCAAGGGAAGCATCGCGAGGCCTGGGGAGTGCTCACGCGTGAGTACGAATCGGAGACAGATGCTGATCCTTTGCTGTCAGAGGCGGTGGCCCGCGTTTTCCTCGAGAACTACGAGCTCAATAAGGCGGCCCAGGTCATTGATCGGTGGATGAAGCTCTCTCCCGAAGACGCGAAACCTTACCTCTGGCGCGTCGAGATCGATTCACGGGTTCCTGGCGAGAAGATCCGCTTGGTCCCCGATTATCTGGAAGCGATCAAACGGGACCCCAAGCTGGCTCGTGCTCACATCGGTCTCGCTGAGGAGCTTCTCAAGCTTCATCGAAATGCGGAAGCCGCGGAGGCCTACAACGCCTACTTCGCTCTGCGTCCGGACGATGCCAAGGCTCACGTGGGAGCGGGAGCGAATTCACTCGAAATGGGGGACGAGGCGGGTGCCATTGCCCACCTCGATCGCGCGATCTCGCTCGACCCCAAAAATGCCGAGGCCTTTCGAGAGCGTGCGGAAATCGACATGCGAAGGGGAAATTACGCGGAGGGACTCGCTCGCTTCGATCGCGCCGTGACGATTGATCCCTTTGATCTGGATGCGCGATACAACCGGAGTATCGTGCTCAATCGGCTCGGCCGCCAAGACGAAGCGAAGAAGGAACGCGAGATCGCGAACAAGATTCGGCTCGACAACGAGGAGCTGAACGTGATCAAAGAGAAGCTCATCCATTCACCGCACAACATCCAGATCCAATTGGAAGTCGCGAAGTGGATGTTCGACCATGGTCACGGTTCGGACGGTGAGCGTTGGGTCGAGAAGATCTTACGAGCAACCCCGGGGCAACCCGACGCGTGCCGGCTTGTTGCCGACTATCACGAGCGGAAAGGCAACCCGGGGTTGGCGAATTTCTACCGGCTTCAGATCGACAACACTCCGCCGATGGCGCGGCGGTAATGGTCAGCGAGCCACTCTGTTAGGGCTCAACGTGGAGAGCGGCGGTCACCTCGAGGGGAGCCTCGCCGGGAAGGTCGGTGGTGACGCGGAAGACGCGCCGAAGATCGCCTCGGCTCGTTCCCTCTTCAGGGCGATAGCTGATGGTCAGCACGTGCACGTTCTTGCGGGCAGGCTCGAACGGGGCGATTCGAAAGCCGTCGCCGGCCCCTTCAATACTTTGAATCGCGAAGGGCTTCGAGGACGTCACCAGGATGCGTCCCTGGACCCCTCCTGCCGAGGCAACATTGCCCAGGCTGAGCAGGCTTGGCTTCGCGGTCAAGTCACCGCGAATCTGACCGCTAATCAAGATTGGGATCGTCGAAGTCTCCGGGTCATTCGTAACGAGGCGGATCTCGTCTCGAACCGTGCCGGACGGGGCGTCGGGCTTGAGTGAGACCTTCATGATGTAGCTGACCGACGAGCCGTTGCGGGCGGTCTCCGTCAGCGTGGCGCTGAGGATGCGGCTGGCTGAAAGCATGCGCTCGATCTTCCAGCTCGGCTGTCCCACGCGCTCGATGGTCAGCATCTGAACGGGTGCTTGCCCTCGCGTGACGGTGCCGAAGTCGATCCCGCCCGGGTTCAGAACGACGTCGCTCAGGATCATCGAGGAGACGCCGAGCTTCGCTTCCCCTTCGCGCCCGCTAGCCGTGACGATGGTCACGAAGAGCGTCGTGGCCTTGGGGCCGACGAAATTCCGGGTATCCATTTCCGCCTCAACCGCACCCGATTGCCCGGGAGCGAGCTGAGAGACCAGGGCGCGGCCCGACGTGCAGCCGCACGAGGCCCGCACGTTTACGATGGAGATGGGTTCTTTGAGCTGGTTAATGAGAACAAACTGGTGTCGGAATTTGCCGCCGCGGGGGACGGTTCCAAAGTCATGCGCTTTCTCAACAAAGAGAGAATCAGCCCAGTGGGCCGCTTCCCCAACGTTTGCCAAGCTCCCAAATATCACCACCGCACAGAATGCGGTCATGCCCCAAGGACGGTGCATCGTGGCCTCCTGCCAGCCTCGCGACGATGTTCTTTCCCTTGCCAACCACAGACAAAGTCCAATCCTTCGTATCGTCAGCGCGACGAATCGGCGCTCAATCTTCTCATTCGCTACGATTCGAGCGTAGATCATCACCTTTCCCGTTCAAATCGGCGCCAAACCACTTACGACGAGCGTGGGGAGGCTGACGTGGCGGCGACTTGTTTCTAGAATGATGAGGAGTTCTTGAAGGGAGCTCGCGAATCGCTCTCAGGAGAGCGCGAGCTGAGAATTTGAGGGCGATCGCCAAGGACGTTTTAGACGCCATGCCAACGCGAAGACTAGAAGGCTCAGGGATGGAGTGGCACGCGACAACCATCCTCTCGGTACGCCGCGGGGGGCGGGTCGCCATCGGCGGCGACGGCCAGGTCACGCTCGGCACGTCGGTGATGAAGGCTGATGCCGTCAAGATCCGCAAGCTGCTTGATGGTCAGGTACTCGTCGGTTTTGCGGGAAGCGCGGCGGACGGATTCGCGCTTCTGGAGCGATTCGAGACCAAACTGCGCGACTATCCCAACAACGTCCCCCGCGCGGCGACCGAACTGGCCAAGCTTTGGCGAACGGATCGCATGCTTCGCCGGCTGGAAGCGATTCTGATCGTGGTCGATGCGCGCCACAGCCTGTTATTAAGTGGCTCCGGGGATGTGATACAGCCCAGCGATGGAATTCTCGCGACCGGTTCCGGCGGGAGTTACGCCTTGGCCTCAGCCCGGGCACTCGTGGCTCACACCAACTTGAGTGCCACGGAGATTGTGCGTGAGTCTCTGAACATCGCCGCGGGAATCGACATCTATACGAACGGAAACTTGACCGTGGAGGAACTCCCGTGCGCGACCTGACGCCTCGACAGATCGTGGCCGAGCTGGACCATGACATCGTCGGTCAGAACGAGGCGAAGCGCGCGGTGGCGATCGCTCTCCGAAACCGCTGGCGGCGACGTCAACTTCCCGCGGATCTCAGCGCCCAGGTCACCCCCAAAAACATTCTCTTGATCGGACCGACCGGCGTCGGAAAGACGGAGATCGCCCGCCGGCTGGCAAAATTGGTCGGGGCTCCCTTTGTGAAGGTGGAGGCGACCAAGTACACCGAGGTCGGCTATTACGGCCGCGACGTGGAGAGCCTGGTTCGCGACCTTGTCGAGGCCGCGGTCTCTCTCGTCCGTTCTTCCGAGCGGGAACGCGTTGCCGACCAGGCCAAGGGGCGAGCCGACCAGCGTTTGCTCGATCTTCTTTTGCCACCTCGCCCGAATCAGTGGGTCGATCCCGACACTCCGGAAGCAGCCGAAGCTGCGGAGAAGCGCCAGCGCTCCCGTGAGAAAATGCGTGCCCGGCTCGAGGCTGGAGAGCTGGAAGGCCGGGAAGTGGAAATCACATTGCCGGGCAAAAACATGGCGCCTGTGTCGATCCTGGGCGCGGGGAACCTCGAGCAGATGGAGATGGATCTCCAGGGTATGTTCGAGAAGATTATGCCCAAGGCTCCACAGACGCGGACCATCACCGTGGCTGAGGCTCGCCCTCTCCTAATCGCCATGGAAATCGAAGGACTGATCGACCCTGAGAAGGTGAACCAGGCCGCTGTGCAGCTCGCGGAAGAGTCAGGAATCGTCTTCCTCGATGAGATCGACAAGATCGCTGGAGATGAAGGAGGAGGACGCGGCCCCGACGTTTCACGACAGGGGGTCCAGCGAGATCTCTTGCCCATCGTGGAAGGGACGACCGTGACCACAAAGTACGGTCCGGTCAAAACCGATCATGTCCTTTTCCTCGCGGCCGGAGCCTTCCATCGCTCGAAGCCGTCCGATCTCATGCCCGAGCTGCAAGGGCGGTTTCCCATCCGAGTGGAACTCAAAGATCTCACACGTGATGATTTCGCCAGAATTTTGCGCGAGCCGCGGGCGTCGTTGATTCGGCAATACCAGTCGCTGCTCTCGACCGAGGGAGTGACGTTGGAGTTCACCCCCGATGCCATCGACGCCATGGCCGACCTTGCGCATCAGGTGAATCTGTCCACGCAAAATATCGGCGCGAGACGTCTTCATACGATCCTGGAAAAGGTCGTGGAAGACCTGAGCTATGAAGCCCCCGACCTGACTGAAAAGAAGGTCGTGATCGACGGAAACGCTGTCCGTAGCCGGCTGGAAGAGCTTGCCAAGGACGAGGATCTCAGTCGATTCATCCTTTGAGGCATCCCCTCGCTTTGTGATTTACCCTCCGAGTTCCTGGTGAGCTGATTCGATGTCCTCCCGCGAGCTATCCCTTTTGAACCTCTATGAAATCGAGACGGATGGCCGGCGACGCCATGTCGTTTGCCTTCTCGATCCGGTACTCGCGGGAGCGGTCGGCATCGATTCGCGTTCGGTGATTGGCGAGTTCACGCCTGGGCCGGAGGGAGGTTTCAATGCGGAGACGTTCGCGCTCAACCCCGCGTTTATCACCGCGTTCACCTATTACATGAACGCCGTGGCAGCCCAGGCCGACGAGGTCGTCGAGTCTGCCAAGGGCCATCGTAGCGATTGGCTCTACGTACTCGACCCACGTTATCGTCCGGTCGACGATGTGGAGCCGCCGACCCGAAATCTGCTTGGCTGTTTTGCCGTGGACGATACCGGCCAGGTTGTGCCGGGATCGTTCCAGTACAACGGCAATCATATTTGGTTTGATTCCGAAGACGGCGTGTCGGGAATTCTCCACGACCGCCGCTTCTACGACTGGCTCCATCGCGCCCCCGATCAGCGAGGCGCTTCCCCAAGTTCCTCCAACGGGACTTGAGCGGGGGAGATCGACTCACCGACCAGCCAGCCCATGCTCCAGGCCCCCTGAAAGTTGTAGCCGCCGATCAAGCCGTCGAGGTCGAGTACCTCCCCAGCGAAGAAGAGTCCAGAACACAGTCGGCTCTCGAGCGTTTGCGAGTCGACCTCGTCGAGGTGAACTCCGCCGCTTGTAACCTCCGCCTTGCCGAAGCCGAGCGTTCCCTGCACGGGGAGCCGTAGTCGCTTGATGTTGGACACGAGGCGACCCCGCTCTTCTCGGGTCAGGTCGGGGCCGACGCGATCGCTGGGGATTCGTGACGCGATCAAGAGGGCGTCGGCCAGACGCCGGGGAATGGCGCTGGGCAAGAGGGAACTCACCTGTTTGCGCCCTTGCCGTGACGCCGCTTGAAGCTGCTGGTCGAGAGCGTCCAGGCGTTCCGTTGGGACGAGGTCGATCACCAGGTCGAGGCTCTGCGGATCTTCGCTCCGTGCGATCGCGCGGCTCACGTCGAGGATGGCCGGTCCCGTGAGGCCGAAGTGGGCAAAGAGAATAGCCTCACGCCGCTCGCAAAGAGCGGGACCTGTGGCCCCTTGGATCGACGCAACCACGTCCGGTAAGGTCAATCCCTTCAAGGTAGGGACCCAGTCGGTCCTCACCTGAAGGGGAACCAGGGCAGGGCGGGTTGGAACGATCGTATGCCCAAATCGGCGGGCCATTTCGTAACCATCGCCGCACGTGCCGCAGCCCGGAAACGATTGCCCCCCCACGGCGATGACGATCTTCGACGCTCGGAACTCCTCGGTTTCCGTCGCGACGGTGAAGCACCCCTGGTGATGATCGATGCGTTGCACAGGAGCATTGCAACGAAGAACGGCTTCCGTCCTCTCGAGACGTCGCAAGAGCGCGTCGAGGACGTCTGAGGCTCGGTCCGAGACCGGGAAGATCTTGCCGTTTCCCTCGATCTTGGTCGCGACTCCTTCGCGTTCGAAGAACTGGACGGTGTCTTCCACGCTGAACGCGCGCAATGCCGGGCCCAGGAATTTTCCACCGGTCCCGAACGCGTCTTGAATGCTCCTCGCCCCGCGTCCTTGCTGGGGGTTGTAGGCGGGATCGATCGGCCCGCTGAGCACTCTCAGGTTCCGAAGGCCGCGCGCGTTCGTAATATTGCAGCGCGTACCGCCGGACATCAGGATCTTGACGCCCGGCCGTCGATTCTTCTCCAGGAGCAAGACGCGGGCCCCGCGCTCGGCACCACGGATCGCGGCCATCAAACCTGCGGCACCTGCCCCAATAACGATGGCGTCAAAGTCTTTGTGGATATCGATCAAAGTGCTGGCATTCCGTTTGCGTCATTAACAACTGCGTGAAGGTCTCCACAGAATAGTAACAGAGGCTCGTCATTAGATGAACGCTGCCGCACCGCAGCCCACCCACCGACCGTCTATTTTGCCGAGAAAACGAGATCTCTTTGAACGGATAGCCGGCTGGACGATTCGAGCAACGGGGGGCCGCTGGGGATTTCTCACGGCCCTCGCCGCGGTTGTGGTCTGGGCGATTACGGGGCCTTTATTTCAATTTTCTGAGGATTGGCAGCTTGTTATCAATACGGGCACGACCATCATCACGTTTCTCATGGTTTTTCTGATTCAGAACGCCCAGAATCGCGAGTCACGGGCCATACACATTAAGCTCGACGAGTTGATCCTCTCGCTCAATCAGGCCCGTAACGAACTCATCGACATCGAAAATCTCACCGAAGAACAACTCACGGAAGTCGCGAAGCGCTACACAAAGGTTGCTGAAAAATATCAATACAAACTTAAGGAATGCTTCCCCTTGGAGGATTGTGGAGAGGCTCTTCTCAAAGCGGAAGCCCATGCTTACTTGAAACAAAGGAAAGGCCGGCGTAGGGTGACTCATTGTTCCCCTGGCTCTTTCAACATGATCAGGCGTAGCCTGGCTCGTTCTCGCAAACCAGAGAAAACGAAGGGCGGGGATACGTCCGCACCTCCGAGCCCTTCTCTAACGCCCCGCAATGGGACGATATCAAGATAGACAAGATCGGTGCCATGCTGGCAGAGCACCAGGGAGGGGACCTACCTTCCCCTCGAAAAACGAACGCTCTTCATCGACCGTTCAGTTTCTCATGGAGAGCTGTCGCGTTTGGCAAGACCGCTTTGATCCGTCGGCTTGTTGGTCCCGTGGCCTCGAAATGGAGAAACCACGTATCGTGAGGCAGGCGATCGACGACGAGGTCGGCCCATTCAATAAGGCAGAGGCCGTCTCCGGAGAAATAGTCAGCGGCGCCCAGGGCCTCGAATTCGTCCGCGCTGCGAAGTCGATAAGTGTCGAAATGATAAATAGGAAGACGACCTTCGTATTCATGGATAAGCACGAAGGTTGGACTTGCAATGGCCCCCGGGTCGACGTCGAGGCTTTCTGCCAGTGCGCGTACGAGCCTTGTTTTCCCGGCTCCCAGCGTACCGATCAGGCCGATGACCGTTCCCGGCTTCACCAACTCTCCCAGTGCCCGACCAAGTAAGGCCGTTTCGGCCTCGGTCTCGACATCGATCGTCACGTGGGTCGCGGCCAATTCGCTTCTCATACACTTCACCAGGGGAGCGAGTCGTCCGGCTGTCAGCGAAGGTGGTTGAAACCTCGGGGCTCAATTTCGGAACGACGCCCCTCAGAATCACGGAGTCGAATGCCTCGGTCGCTCGTCACTTCGCCGATGCGATGGATGTGGACGGATGCGGGAGGGTTCGCGAGAAGGCGCGTCGCATCTTCAGGGGATACGGTGAAACAGAGTTCGAAGTCTTCACCGTCATGGAGCGCGTGTTCGAGTGGGGTTCGTCCATCCCGTTGGCTCTCGGAGACGGCGTCGAGGTGAACGGGGATGAGGTCTGCGTCAAGAATGGCCCCGAGATTACCGCTCTCCTCCAGGATATGCCCGAGGTCCGAGGCCAGGCCATCAGAAATATCAACGAGTGAGTGGAGAGAAACCATTTCATGCAAAGCGAGCGCTTCGGCCACACGTGGCTCGGGCCGAAGGTGGCGCCCCGCGAGACTGCCGCCTAAAGGACCCGTCACGAAGATCACATCTCCCGGTCGGGCTCCTGAGCGAAGAACCGCGCCTCGCGGCGTGGTCTCGCCGAGAAGCGTCACGCTGATCACGAGAGGGCCATCCCAGGCGTTGGTATCTCCTCCCACGAGATCGACGTTGAAACGTTTCGCCAGGTTCGCCATGCCGGCGTGAAGTCCCTGCGCAACGTCCACGGCGTTTCCACGGGGTAAGGCAACAGACGTTACCGCGGCGAAGGGGACGCCCGCCATCGCCGCGATATCCGAGATATTCACACCGAGTGCCTTGTATCCGACGGCCTCGGCGCCTGCGCCCTCGAGAAAAAAGTGGCGCCCTTCCATAAGCATGTCTGTCGTGACAAGGAGCTCGCATCCAGGGGACAGTCTCAGTTGGGCGCAGTCGTCCCCAATGCCTCGGACCGTTCTTGCTCCTCGCTCAGAGCGGTCACGGATCCAGGCAATCAGGCCGAATTCATCGAGAGGTTTGTCTGTGCTCATACGGTATTATTTCGATGGGCTTGACGGCCCACCAGGAAGGCTCGGAACGCCTGTTCGGCTGCGCTTTCCAGGAACTGAGCCCCCTGAGCCATGGCTGTTTCGAGCGAACATGGAGCCGGGCAGATGCTGAAGTAAGCATCGATACCGTGTTTCAGAACCTCTTCGGCTTCAGAGCCAATGCTGCCGACGAGGGCCAACGTGGGACAGCCGAGTGACTTGGCCAGCCGTGCAACTCCCACAGGGGTTTTGCCGAAGGCGCTGGAGCCGTCGATGGCTCCTTCGCCGGTGAGGCAAAGGTCCGCGTCACGGAGTCGTTCCGCGAAATTCACCGCGTTGAGGACCAGCGTGACCCCCGCTTCGAGCTTTCCCGAAGCGAAGGCGATCAGGCCCCCACCGAGTCCTCCCGCAGCTCCTGCGCCGGGGACGTCGCGGATCTTTTTCCCGAGATCGCGCTCCACGATTCGTGCGAAGTGCTCGAGATTGCGGTCGAGCATGGCAACGAGTTCGGGGGACGCTCCTTTCTGGGGACCGTAGATGGCCGAAGCACCTCGAGGACCGCAAAGCGGGTTGTCGACGTCGCAGGCGACGGCAATTTCGATCCCCTCAAGGCTGGGGTCGCGCTGGCTCGCGTCGATGCGGTCGAGGTGCTCGAGTCCTCCACCTCCAGGATCGATCTCCGTGCCATCTTTTCGGAGCAGCCGATAGCCGAGCGCGAGCCCGAGACCGGCCCCACCGTCGTTCGTGGCGCTGCCGCCGATGCCGATGATGATACGGCGAGCCCCCGCCTGAGCCGCGGCTAAAAGCAATTCGCCGGTCCCACGTGTCGTGGCGCGGGACGGGTCCCGTTGCTCTTGGGGGACCAGCACAAGGCCCGACGCGGCGGCCATCTCGATCACGGCGGTTTCGCCATCACCAAGAATGCCAAAGCGCGCAACGACCGGCTGCCCAAGCGGGCCCGATGCTTCGATCTCGTGGAAGCTTCCGCCGGTTGCCGTGACGAGTGCCTCGACGGTCCCCTCTCCGCCATCCGCCATGGGGACTTCGTCGATGATCGCCTGAGGCAACGCCTTGAGGACCCCGCGCGCAATCGCATGTGCGGCGGCGGGAGCCGTTAAGCTTCCTTTGTATTTGTCAGGGGCCACCACCACTCGCATTGCCCAGAATCTCTCAGGTCGTGCTGAGACGGCTCGCTCACCCTACATGAGCCAAGATACCGAATACGGTAGGGTACCACCAAACCGCAATCAAGCGGCCGAGCCGGGGCAAGATATTCGCGAGGGGGGAAAAGGTGACCGGAATCGGTCCGAGCCGCAACGCGCTTCGGTGAAGCTCGCGTCCGGAAAGTGACGGAGGATTGGGAAGGGCGCGTTGCTCGTTCTACCGAAAAATCAGGCGGCCGGTACGTTGAGAGGCCGCTCTTCTTCCTGCTCCTGAGGAACGATCTCTTCGCGGTAGACCGTAACGTCAGATGGGGCTTCGATTCCGATGCGGACCGAATTGCGGTCGATCTTCACGATCGTCACTCGGACATCTTGTCCCACTTGGAACCGTTGACCGAGCTTCCTGCTCAGGACCAACATGGCTCTCTCCTGGTTGAGGTTATGCTGAACTCCGAGGTACTCACTCACCTGCTTACCGAACTCTTGATTGAGAGCACCTCGTGTGCCAAGCCGTTGAAAAAAGCTGCCGAAGCCGAAGTAAACACGCTAAGGGCCTTAGCTATAGGAATTTATTTCAAAAGAGCGTCAAGTCGTTCTCAGCCAAAAAAACTGCCAGGTGTAAAATTGGGGGTCGGGTTTGTAACTTTTTCCTGAAGGTCTGTGCAAACTGCCAATCAAGAACACGCCCAGGGGCTGCGGCTCGGGTACGGTGCTTTCGCCAAGGGGATTGCGGGTGGATGAATCTTCGAAGTCGTCGCGGTTTCAATCCTCGCTGGCGATCGGCGCCGTTGCCCTTGGCCTGATCGTTTGGCTCTGGCCGATCGGCTTTGGGGGGCAGATGCCGGTCGGCGGCGACGTCACCCAGTTTTCGCTTGGGCTCATGGCGTTTCTCGCCAAGGCCTATGAAACTGGACGTCTCCCCGCCTGGAACTCCCTCTGGGGTTTCGGATTTCCCGGCCTGGCGGAAAGCCAGATGGGGGTGTTCTACCCTCCACATGGGGTCCTTTACAGGTTCTTATCCCTGGAGCGGGCGTACACGGCAAGCCTCGTGCTTCACACGCTTTGGGGTGGGTTCGGAGCTTACTGGGCGGCCAGGCGATTTCAGGCCTCGCCCGCGGGTTCCGCTCTCGCCGGCTTTGCGTGGGGAGCGTCGGGCTTCTTTGTGATCCATATTCCTCACCAGTGGGCCTACACCGTCGGAAGCTGGATGCCCTGGGCCATTGGCCTCTCGTGGATACTGGGAACTCAGGCATCTCCGCGCAGGGCATGGCTGTTTCTCGTGCTGGTATTTTCACTCCAGGTCCTCCCAGGGCATTTTCAACTCGCGTTTTGCACTCAGGTCGCCGCGATCCTGCTGGCTCTTGGCGGTTTGGACCGTGAGAGAGCGAGCCTGCGACGACTTGTCCTGGTTCTCCTGGCGATTGCCGCAACGCTTCCGCTCGCCGCGCTCCAACTCTGGCCAACGTTTCGATTGGCGCAGCTCGCCGAGGCCCGCCGCGATTTCGAGTACCTCTCAGGGTTCGCGGTTTCCCCCCTCCATCTGGTGAGCTATCTGGCACCTCGGCTCTTTCATCTGTCTCCGCTCTGGCGTCCCCTGGCGTGGGATCCCTTCCACACCTCCCCGGAAGAATATCTTGGCTATGTGGGACTGATCCCGTTCTTCCTCGCGATCAAGACGATCCTTACCGGTGCCAGGCGCGATACGGTCGTCCGTGCATTGGCCGTTCTTGTTCTGGGAACTCTGTTTTTTAGCCTGGGACCTTATTCGCCAGGCTTCAAGCTCTGGATTCGGCTTCCCGGTTTCTCGTTCTTCCGCGGCCCCGCACGTTGGACGTTGGCGACCGAACTGGGCCTCTGCTTGCTGGCCGCTCGAGGTTTCGATGCCTGTCGATCCTGGAACCGCCCCGGCCTGTCGCTCGCGCGATTCTCCGTGGTGGCGGCGCTTCTAATTGGAGGGATCGTTCTCTCCGTGGAATTGGCGCTCGCGAGTTCGGAGCGACAGGGCTGGCCTGCCGTGGAGAGCCTGTATCAGAGCGGGCTGAATCTCCTTCCGTGGTCGGGGGGTGGAAATTCCACGTTGGCGAATGACGGGGCTGAGCGGAGGCCTCCGCCGGCGCCTGAGCCTTCGTTCCGCGAATTGATGGTCATGGCTCGCCAGCCTCAGAATGATGCCAGAATCCCGACGGCATTAGCCCGTCAGGGAGAGCGCGTGGGTCGAACCTCCGACTGGAGATTCGCCTCGAGGCGGGTGTCGATCTACCACCAAGAGCTTGCCGCAACGGGAGCGATTCTGGTCGGACTCGTCGTTCTTTCTTTCTTCGCCCACCGCGAGAGGCTGTTTCTTGCAGGAATGCTCGTATTTTCACTCGGGGATCTCTGGCTGCTTGGTCATCAACGTCCCTTTGATCTCGGACCGATCCGTCCCCTGGCCACCCAGAGTCCCGTGCTTGCTAAGTTGGCCAAGGAGGCGGGGCAGAAACGGAGTGTCGACCCTCTCCGCAATCTCCCCATGGTGGTGGGTGCGGGGCCCGTTTCGGCCTATCGGACCCTTGATTTGCCGATCCTCACGGGACTCACGGAATGGATTCAGCGCCCTGTGGGAGCTGGCGCCAACGATGCCCAGATCCACGCGGGCCTGCGTGCGGTCGGTGCGGCGATCCGGGTGCTCGACCCTTCCTACACGGCCCTCGCCATGACAGGCGCCTCCCCGATACCAGGTTGGCAACAACGAGCCACCATCGTCGATCCCGTGCTTGCTGGTTGGTTGTCCGGCGTCGACTGGGTCAAGCAGCAAGGGGCTCGAGCCGCCACATTCACGACCTGGCGGCCCGCCGAGGAACCGGCCGAGGCGTGGCTCGTTTCTCAGACCTCGACACCGCTCGAGTCTATGCTTGGTCTTTCGTCGGGTGATCCTGCCCGCGTTTTGAAGACGCTGGAGCCGGCAAAACCTTTGAGGTTGCAACGGTCCCGGCCGGAGCATTTGACCTTGGATCTTGCCGTGACTGAGAAGAGCGTTGTGATTGTCTCACAACTCTCTGATCCGCAGTGGATGGGGCAGTGGGTGAACGCGTCCGGAAGGGTTCCGGCCACCATTCACCCTGTGTTCCGCCAGGGGTCGGCATTTGGTTGGCAAGCGATTGAAACACCTGGCCCGGGGCGATGGACCCTCGAGATGACGTACGATGCCCGTGACGTGCGTCAAGGGCTGGCCGTTACGATGGTCGCCGGCGCTCTCTGGACGCTTGGCTTCGTTGGGACGGGACGGCGAAAAGCCCCCATCGAGAACGGGAAACCGTAGAGAGAGCCTTTCCAGTCATTCCCTCGGCGATGAAAGCGCATGAAAAAGCCCCATGGCCGCGAAGGCTCGCAACCAGGGGCTTTTCTCTGGGCCTGGGGCAAGGATGATTAGAGGCGGAAGAGGTCTCCGCCATTGCCCAATCCTCCCTTGAGGGGGACCTTGCGAGCGGGCTTGGGAGGAGCCGGGGCTTCCTCCTCTTCTTCCTCTTCCACTTCGGGCTCAGCGGGAGTCACGACGGGCAGAGGACGCAGTGAAAGGGCGATCTTCTTGGTCTCAGGCTCGATCTTGAGGAGCCGAACCTCGACCTCCTGCTCCGGTTTGACGATGTCCGCGACCCGTTTGACGCGGTTGGGCGACAGCTCGGAGATGTGAATTAGCCCTTCAATGCCTGGCTCGAGCTCGACGAACGCGCCGAAGTCCATCAGCCGAGTGACTCGCCCCTTGACGATGTCGCCACGTGAATACTTGTCCTCGACGAGGTCCCACGGGCTCGGGGTAAGCTGTTTGAGTCCAAGGCTCAGCTTGCTGGTCTGGCGGTCGATCTTGAGGATCTTGACCTGAACTTCCTGGCCGACCTTGAGGAACTCGCCGGGGTTGGAGAGTCTCGACCAGCTCATTTCGGCGACGTGGAGCAATCCGTCGACACCGCCGAGGTCCACGAAGGCGCCGTAGTCTTTGATCGAGCGAACGACTCCTTGGCGGATCTGCCCTTCTTCCAGGGCCGCCCAGGTCTTCTCGCGAAGTTCCTCGCGCTCTCGCTCGAGCAGGTCACGTCGCGAGACCACGAGATTGCGCTCCCGCTGGTTCGCCTCGGTGACGACGACGCGAAGCTTCTGATTGACGTAAATCGACGCGTCCTCGACACGGCCGAGTTCGATCTGGCCGATGGGCAAGAAGCCTCGAATTCCATCGACGTCGACGTCGAGCCCGCCCTTGTTCGTTTTGGTGACGCGAGCCTCGACGATCAATCCCTTGCGAAGATTCTCCCAGTTGGCCTCAACGGCCGCACCCTTGAGTGAAAGGATGAGCAAGCCTTCGTCGGTATCGAAGTGATCGACGACGACCTCGATGGTGTCGCCGGGAGTGGGAAGGGTGCCCTGGAACTGCTCGACAGGGACGACTCCTTCACTCTTGGCTCCCAGGTCGATGAAGACGCTCTTGCCACGGATGGCAATGACCTTCCCCTCTTGAGGCCCCTTGCGGGTCTCCTGGCCTCGCTCCCCCTTGGGAGCCTTCGCACGGTCGTTAGAGCGCGTGCGAGGCGTGGGCACTTCGAATTTCGAGGCGTCAAACCCTGCCAGGGCGGCCTCGAGTTCGGCCTCGAGCTGGTCGTCCCACTGCCGCTTCAAGGAGACATCCTTGGCAGGGCCCGGGGGACCTCCCGAAGTTGCGGCTTTGAGGGCCTCGTCGATCTGCTTGTCGGTATTCGTCGGATTCGAATGAGCGTCGGCCATGGGGAAAGATCCCGTGCAAACGGAAAGTTGGTCCGTTCCGGACCAGTGGACGACCTTGAGCCTAGCAAGTCCAGGATGAGGAAAGCTAGCCGGATCGGGACTTGGGACGGAAGTTGGAGCCGGGAACCAGGGCCCCAATCATCCTCGGCGGCCTCGTGGACTCTTGCCCTCTGCATTCTCCTGAAGCTCGAGGGTGGCCCAAAGACTCGGGTTCTCGCCAAGCGGGAACTCGCGGCCTACGCCGAGAAACTGTGTAGGAAGATCGGGATCCGTGACCTGATAGGTGAATCCAAGCCGTCGGTTCGTCTCAGGGTCGAAGCCGTTCAGTACCTCCGCCGGGAGGAAGATCTCGACGCGCCAACCATTCTTGAGCCGCTCGGCCCTCGATTGGATGGCTTCCGGCCGGCAAAGAGGCGCATCGGCTGTCGCGCGGGCGATGGGCTTTTGCGAAACCGCAACGCTCAGGGGAGATCGCGGACTCTGTGCAACGAGCTTGGCGTCAAAACGATGGCAAAACCGTGTCGCTCGGCTGACATTGCGTGTGTCGCGCGTGTCGACCCAGAGCTGCAATCCGTCCATGCCTTCGGGACGGTCCCCTGATCCGACGCTGCCGGAAGTGCCCACTGTCTCGATCTGAACCGCGAGGCCCGCTTGATTCCAGGCCACTCGCACGTCGGCCCAGGGTTCCCCGCCGCCTAGACGGGTCATTTCCGGCAAAGCACATTCGGCCGGGAGGTCGAGCAGTCTGGATTTACCCCCAGCGCGAGGAATGTCTTCAATGCGCAGACAACGAACCGAGAGCCGGAACCAGAAGGCCTGGGCTATGAGTGGTGTGGACATCGAAGAACCTTCCTTAATCGCCGCCTCAACTGTTCCGGAAGTCTCCGATTATACCGAGGGAACGTCGGCACGTGGATCAGCGCGTGCTCTTCGCTCCCTTTCCGGAGGCGATCTGGCCGAGCAGGTTCACCATCTCGATCGCGGCGAGAGCCGACTCACCCCCCTTATTACCCGCCTTGAGGCCCGCGCGGTTCAAGGCTTGCTCCACAGTCTCGGTCGTAAGCACGCCGAAGATCACGGGAATTTTGGCATTCAGACCCGCTTGCAGCACTCCCCCCGCCGCCTGCCCTGCGACGTGGTCGTAGTGCCCCGTTTCTCCCCGGATCACGCATCCCAAGCAAACGATGGCGGCATAGCGCCCCGTTTCCGCGAGTTGGCGAGCGACAAGCGGAATCTCGAATGACCCGGGTACCCAAGCCACGTCGATCCGATCGTCTCCCACTCCATGGCGCACGAAACTGTCGCGGCATCCCGCGAGAAGGGCCTCGGTCACCAACGAATTGAAGCGAGCGACGACGATCGCGAATCGCCCTGAGGGTGGGGAGAAATCCCCTTCGTAGATGGTCATGAGAGAGGTACGTCCATCTCGCTTGCAAATGGCGGTCGCGCGACCGCAATGACTCGACGGATGAATTTAGTCGGCGATCCAAGGCATCACCGAGGGGGCCTTGGACGCGTCTCCTTCAACCGACCTGAATACGGATTCAGGATTGGCAAATCGGAGAGCCGTTAACGCTGGGACAGCTCATACCGAAGGGTGAAAGGGAGCGAAGGCTGAGTTCTGTAGAGCAGGCCGTTTTGGGTGGCACTGGTGGTCTCCACCAGTGTCACCCAGCCCGCCCTTTACAGCGACACAAGCCCTCGCTACGTCTGCGTGCAACACGTTTGAGCATCGGTCTCATGCGAGCGGAGAAGAAATTCTCGCGTCGTTAGGACAGATTCATGCTCATCAAGAACTCTGCGTTGGTTTTGGCCTTCCTCATACGACCGGTGAGGAGTTCCATGGCCTCGACGGGGTTCATGTCGTTGAGCACGCGGCGGAGGATCCACACGCGACGCAATTCTTCGGGATCCATCAAGAGCTCTTCACGGCGGGTACCCGAGCGGTTGACGTCGATGGCGGGCCAGACCCGCTTATCGACGAGTCGCCGATCAAGGTGCAACTCCATGTTGCCGGTTCCCTTGAACTCCTCGAAGATGACGTCATCCATGCGGCTGCCGGTATCGACGAGGGCGGTCGCCAGGATCGTCAAGCTACCCGCCTCTTCGATCTTACGGGCCGCACCGAAGAATCGCTTGGGCTTCTGAAGGGCGGATGCGTCGATACCGCCGGTCAGGATTTTGCCCGAGTGAGGAGCCTCGGTGTTGTAGGCACGGGCGAGACGGGTGATCGAGTCAAGCAAGATCACGACGTCACGACCATACTCAACCATCCGCTTGGCCTTCTCGATCACCATTTCGGCGACCTGAATGTGCCGCGAAGCCGGCTCGTCGAAGGTCGAGCTGATCACTTCGGCGGTGGGTCCCTTGACCGACCGCTCCATGTCCGTCACTTCTTCAGGACGTTCGTCGATCAGCAAAACCATCACATAAGCGTCTGGGTGATTCGTCAGAACGCTGTTGGCGATCTTTTGCAGCAAGATGGTTTTGCCCGTACGAGGCGGAGCGACGATCAAACCGCGCTGGCCTTTGCCGATCGGAGTGACCATGTCGACGACCCGCATGTTGATCTCATCGGAGGTCGTCTCAAGCTGGATGCGGCCGAGCGGGTGGAGCGGGGTGAGGTCGTCGAACCCGACCTTCTCGCTGAGCTTGTCCGGATCTTCGTAGTTGATCGCTTCAACCCGCAAGAGCGCGAAGTAGCGTTCGTTCTCCTTGGGCGGGCGGATCTGGCCGGCGACAATTGCGCCGGTCTTGAGGCCGAAGCGGCGAATCTGGCTCGGCGAAACGTAAATGTCGTCGGGGCAGGGGAGGTAGTTGTAGTCTGGGCTGCGAAGGAAGCCGAATCCGTCCGGAAGAACTTCCAGGGTCCCCTCGCCGAACATCAAGCCGTTCTGCTTGACCCGCTCTTTGAGGATCTTGAAGATCAGGTCTTGCTTCTTGAGCCCCGTGTACTCGATGACCCCTTCCGCCTTGGCGGTACGGATCAACTGAGGCATCGTCATTTTCTGAAGCTCGGTGAGGTGAATCTCACCGCGCTTGATGTCTTCATACCGGTCATGGATCGCGGCATCGCCGAAGACGTCTTCACCTTCGTCGCCGAAACCGGGCAGAGGGGCGCCCGCTGCGTCGTTGGTGGCCGCCGGTGCTTCTCGCTCTCCGCGGGCCGAGGGCGCTTCTCGTTCCACTCGGCTCACCGGCGAGTAGTCACGGTCGCGATCGCGTTCACGATCAGCCCCTCGTTCCCCTCGTTCCCCTCGCTCGCGAGTGAACGTGGAGGGCTCTCGCTCTCCTCGCTCGCGGCTCGAAACAACCAGGTCGTGGTCGCGAGCACGGTCACGGTCACGGTCACGATCGCGGGAAATCGGCGTGGACTCTCGGTCGCGCGAAGCGGGAGCTGACTCTCGGTCGCGCGAGGCGGGGCCCGAGTCTCGCTCGCGGGCGCTCACGCCCGTTTCACGTTCGCGAGGAGCGGCGGTTTCGCGATCGCTACGGTCGCGAAGACGTTCGCGCACCGGCAAACCCGGCTCACGCTCACGTACGTAACGGATCGGCTCTCGGTCGGCGGGACGTTCCTGGGGATACGGCTCCCGTTCGAGGCGATCGCGATAATCGTTGGCGGGGACCGGAGAATCGACCGTGTCCGAACCCGAAGTGTTGGAGACGGAAGGGGTGGTGCCGATCTCGTCGGCCACCGTCGAGGCAGGGGGCGGGCTGCTGGCAGCGCTCGCGGCCTTGCGAATGCGGGAGCTGCTGGAGGACTCCCGGCGGGGGCGAGTCTCATTGGCCATAGCGATCGATACTCCTCGTTCGAATCGGACTCTCGGAGCCGCGGTCAGCCTTCGGGCCACGATTCGGGCTCGGCGGCGAAACCGACCGTGCGGGGGGACATCGATTCGTCCGGCCGCGCGGATGATGAGGTCATGGATAGGAGGGACTAGCGTTTCGCGACTCGATGTCGCAAACCGTCACATCCGACAAAAACTTGTGATGAATTCCAAAATTCTGCAAATCACACCAATTTCGTTACGTCGCTGAAGTTGAAGAAGGGGATACGTCCCCGGGGGGATCTGGACCGTATCGATCAACCACAAATGGACCAGGTACCGGATTAGACGACGAAGAAAGAAGCCAGTTCCAAAGAACAAGTAATTGAGATTCGAGCGCATCAATTCCGCCGTGATTTCGCACGACCGCGTCGGCCTCGTGCTTCTTCTTGGCGGCAGGCCACTGGGCGTTCTCACGAGCGGTCAAAACTTCCGCGTTCCAGCCCCGCTGTTCCTCAACGCGAGCAAGACGTTGCTCACGGGGGGCATCCACATAGACGATCCGATCGCAAAGCGACTGCCACCCCGCTTCAAAGAGTATCGCGGCGTCAAGGACGATCGCCTGATATCTCTCCTGACGCTCCGCTCTCGAGATCGCTTTCTCCACGGTACGACGCATACGGGGATGTACAATGGATTCTAGATCTTTCCTGGCGGCCGGATCCGAAAATACGATCCCTCCCAGGGCGCGGCGATCAATGACCGGTTCCGACTCCCCCTCATCACTCCCTGGTACCAGGATCTTGGCACCGAATCGGGCGATCACCTCGTCCCGCACATGCCTTTGCGTCAGAAGTGCATGACCCACGACGTCAGCGTCGAGCACGAACGCTCCCTGCTTGGCCAGGTACTGACATACGAGACTCTTGCCGCTGCCAATGCCTCCGACGATGCCGATGACGGGGAGCGAACCGTGCTTCCATGAAGGATGCATTCGCCGTCGTCGCGAAGAAAAGTTCGTACGAATCCGCGAGTCCATGGTATTCCTTGACCAGCTTTGCGCTGCGCCGCTTTGTCGCTCGACTACGCGTTGAGAGAAAGGATTCTCGTCGGTTAGCGAGTCACAACGCTCAGCATGGAGTGAGATGAGGGCAAGGCCCGCTCCGCGAAGCGTCGCTTATTCAGCAATGTGCGTCGATCCTGTCGAGGATCGGCCAATGATCTTCCGAGTCGGGTTTGCGTGACGGATCTGATTCAGGTTGGAGGATTCCCGAGGGTGTATACGAAACCGATTCTTCTCGCCCAAGGCGTCCGACGGCTCGCACGGGCCGTTGGTAGAAGAAGCCGGAACCGTGAAGGGGGCTTTGATAGAGCGAGAGCGGATCTCAGCAAGACGGTCACTATTTATACGCCATCTCTACTTGTTCTGCAATGGGATTCGCGGGTCTCCCGAGCAAATTCCCATCGTCTCATCCACTTCGTTCGCTTTATTACGGGCCGTATTCTCTTCGAGAATCACCGGCGTAAAGACCCTTGTTAAGGGTGTGGAAATCAGATCGCATGCCAAAGCGTTCGTTATGTACGCTCCTTCGATTAAAATGGATTCGACGTTAAGGTGCGGTGGAGGAGCACTTACATCAGGCTGTCTCCACATCCAGCCAGTTTGGCCCTACGGCCAGGTCTACTTTAAGCGGTACTTGAAGGTCGAGTGCCGACGTCATGGAGTCGCTCACTAATTCTCTCAGCGTCGAGACCTCCGAAGGCGGCACCTCAAAGACGAGTTCGTCGTGAATCTGAAGCAACATCTTGGCCTGAAGCCCTTGTTCTCGGATGCGATGATCGACGATGAGCATGGCCTTCTTGATGAGGTCCGCCGCGGATCCTTGAATAACCGTATTGATGGCCGTTCTCTCGGCGAGATTTCGATTGTGGCCACCGGTGTTCTTGATGCCGTTGATCGGCCGGCGCCGCCCCAGAATCGTCGTGACGTTCCCTGAAACCAGGGCGTTCTCCAAGGTCTTGGTGATGAACGCGTCGACGCCTGAGTACTCCTTAAAATACGACTCGATGAAGACTTCCGCCTCGGATTGAGAGATGCCCAGCCGACTGGCCAGACCATAGGGGCTCAATCCGTAGATGACGCCAAAATTCACCGTCTTGGCCACGCGTCTCATCGACGAATCGACTTTGTCTTCCGGAACGCCAAAAATCTGCGCGGCGACGGCCTGATGGATATCACGATCTTCTTCAAAGGCGCGGCTCAGAGCGGGATCACCGGAAAAATGCGACAAAATCCGGAGTTCGATCTGCGAATAATCCGCAGTGAGGAGCATCCACCCTTCGTGCCCCGGAATAAAAGCTTGGCGGATCTGCCGGCCGTCTTCGGTTCGGACAGGAATGTTCTGAAGGTTGGGATCGCTCGAACTGAGTCGTCCCGTTGCGGCGACCCCTTGGTTGAAAGACGCGTGGACACGACCATCTGCCGGATGGACGAGCTCCGGCAAAGCGTCGAGATAGGTATTCTTCAGCTTGGCGAGCTGGCGATGCTGGATCAACAGCCGAGGTAGAGGATGCCGGGAAGCCAATTCCTCAAGCACTTCCTGAGAAGTGCTCGCTTCACCACCGGGCGTTTTCTGAAGCGAAGGGAGCTTAAGCTCCTCAAAGAGCACCTGGCGGAGCTGGGGTCCCGAGCCAAGGTTGAAGGTGTGACCTGCTAAATCATAGACCTCACGCTCGATCGCGTCTAGTCGTGACGCAAAATCGGCGGAGAGCCGAGCCAGGAGCGGAAGGTCCACCTTGATTCCCGCAGTTTCCATCCGCGCCAGCACGTGGATCAAAGGACGCTCGAGATCAGCATACAAGTCCCAGAGACCTTCACTTTTCACCTTCGGGTTCAGAATGGCCTCGATCCGCCAGGTGGCGTCAGCGTCTTCCCCGGCGTAATAGGCGATCTTGGCGATGGGCACCTGGTCCATCGTCTTCTGGGTCTTACCCCGTCCGATCAGGTCGGTGATCGGAACCATGGTGTGGTCAAGCAGCCTGTGGGCCAGTTGGTCGAGGTTGTGGTTTCGCTCGCCACTCTCCAGGAGGTAGCTGAGGACCATCGTGTCGGTGACCGGGCCTCCAACCTCAATCCCCGCACGCTGGAGCACTAGCATGTCGTACTTCAGGTTCTGTCCGATCTTTTCGATCTTGGGATCGGTCAGGTAGGGACGAAGCGCTTCCAGCGTACTGTGCAGCTCGAGATGCTTTTCGCCGTCGGGACCGAGAACCGGCAGGTAGTAGGCGACCCCTTCTTCCCAGGAAAAAGAGAGGCCGACGAGGTCGGCTCGCAAGGGGTCGACCGCCGTAGTCTCGGTGTCCATGCAAAACCGAGGCTGGCGGCCGAGCTCGCTGAGGAATTTCTGAAAGAGTTCCGGCGTATCCACGACCCGGTAGTCGGCTTTCCAGGCGTCTTCGGCCTCCTTCTCCTCGCTGGGCAATTCCGCAAGGAAACGGTGGAAGCCGCACTCGATGCAAAGCGCCTTGAGGGCCTTGACGTCAACGCTCTGTGTACGGAACTGGTCCCAGTCCAGCGCGATCTCGACATCATCGCGCAGCTCGATGAGTTGGTAAGCCTTTCTCGCTGTCTCGGCGAAGTCTCGCAGGTTCTCCTTGCGCTTGGCGCCGGAAACCTTGTCCACGTTCTTGAGCAACGTTTCGAGGTCGCCGAACTCTTCGAGAAGCTTGGCACCCGTCTTGAGGCCGATCCCCGGAACCCCAGGAACGTTGTCCGAAGTGTCCCCCGTCAGAGCGAGCAGGTCGACGACCTGCTGGGGAGTGATGCCCCACTCCGCCTTGAGCGCGTCGGCATCCAGGATCTTTTGCGTTCGGAGGTTCAGGATCTTGATGCGGTCGTTGAGTAACTGCCTTGCGTCTTTGTCGGCCGTGCAGATGAAGACATCGAAGCCTTGCTCCTCACCTCGGCGCGCCACCGTGGCGATGATGTCGTCGGCCTCGACCCCTTCATGGATCAGAACGGGAACGCGAAAGCCCTCGAAGACCCGGCGAATCACGGCGATCTGCGGCACGAGCTCTTCGGGCATGGCCGCGCGCTGAGCTTTGTACTCCGGCAAGATCTCGGATCGGAAGACCGGCCCGGCGCCGTCGAAGGCCGCGACCAGGAGGTCAGGCTTGCGGTCGCGCAGAAGATTGACGAGGTCGCGGAAAATGCCGAAAACCGCCTGCGTCGGCTGCCCCGCGGGCCCTGTCATGAGAGGGATCGCGTGAAAGACCTGGTAGATCAGCGAGAACGCGTCGAGGACGTAGAGCGTCGGCCGACCCTTCTTGGCTGGCGGAGGCGGAGGGGGTGGGGGCTCATCGAAGAAGGAGGCCTGAGTTCGTCCCTGATTCATTATAAACGCGACCGGAGGGGTGGAGGTTCTCTCTACGCATGGGGTCGAGAGAAGAAAAACGACGTGAGCACTTGCAGGAATGGTGATCAGCGTAAGGAGCAGGAAGTCGGCCTGTCAAGCTTCCACTCCAAGTCAAACATCTTGCATCATTGCTTGGCCGAATCTTCTTTGACCGCATGCATTCGATGACGTAAAATTGCGTAAGATCGGAACTTTCGAGTCGAGTTGCCGTCTAAGGCTGCAAGAAATTTGACGTTTTTTTCTTGCCTTGCCCCACATGGCTCATCCCGTGTGACATAGTTTCCTCAAACCGGCGGATCGGCAGTGCAGTTCGCCCGCGATCCGGTCGGAGGGAGTGCTGACCCATGGCTGCTGCAAACGAGTCGCAAGGCCTCAAGATTGCCGTGGCGGCCTTCGTGGCGCTGACGGTCATTCTGGCCGTAACGTCCTACTTCCTCTATTCGAATTACGACCAGACGGCTGGCAGACTCGCCAAGTCGGAGGACGATCTTCGGAATTCGAAGAAAGTGCAGGATACTCTTCTTTCGCAATATGACGAGCTGAAGAAGAAGATTGGTGCGAAGACCGAGCAACCTGAAGAAGTAACAACCGAGATCAAGACCGCCGAGAAGAAGATCACCGACGAAATCGGCTCGATCGGACCTATGGTGGCGGATCTCGTCGGTAAGGTGCAGGCCGCAGGCGGCACTAGCCCGACCCTCGAAGAAACCAAGAACGTCGCTCAGAACCTTATTGGTTCCTACCAGAGCGAGCCCAACAAGAGCTTCATCGCGACGGCCGTGCGCCTGACCGAACTGCTCAAGAACCAGGCGAAGCTTACGTCGACGATCGCCACCTCGTATGTTGACCTCAAGCGCAGCTTGGAGTCGGTTAACGTGGTGAACAAGCAGCAGCTCGACGTGGAGACGAAGGCGAAGAACCAGGCACTCGCGGATGTGGCTGACGAGCAAACCAAGCACACCGAAGCGCGTGCCGACCTGATCACCAAGCTCGAGCAGTACCAGACCGACATCGCGAACAAGGCCACCGAGATCGCGACGTTGACCACGCAGATCCGTCAACTCAAGGAAGACACCGGCAAGAAGCAGGGGGACCTGCTGAACGTGATTCGAGAGTTGCAGGACTTCAAGGCTCAGAAGGAGTCGGTCCTCGACCGTCCCGATGGTGTCATCACCTACGTGGATCCAGGTCGCAACGAGGTCCGCACGAACCTGACGTTCTCGATGGGTGCCCGCCCGCAGATGAAGATGACCATCTTCGACGCTGGCTCGCCTGGCATCCCCACCGAGAAGCCGAAGGGAACGATCGAGCTGACCTATGTGGGTGATCGCTACAGTCTTGGCAAGGTCACGGAAGTCAGGAACCCGATCAATCCGTTCCGGGCCGGCGACATCGTCTACTCTCCCGCCTGGTCGCCGAACGAACCGATGCGGTTTGCCCTCATCGGCCGGATGGATGTGAACCGAGACGGCAAAGACGACCGTGCGGATCTGATTCGCATGATCGAGGCTGCGGGTGGAATCGTCGACTATGACCTTCCTCCCCCGTACGCCGGCAAGGAAAAGGGTAAGATCTCCGGTCGCGACGCTTGGTACATCATCGACGAGCGTACGGCGTTCCGTAACTACGAAGGTGATAAGGAAGACACGACGCCGGAGAATGCAGAGTTCCTGAAGAAGCGGTCGGCCGCGATTCGCGAAGCCCGCGACAATGGTGTCCGCCCGATGATGCTGGAACGACTGTTGAACTTCCTCGGCTATGACTTCCACGCCCCGATCCATGGACGCGTCGAAGCCGTGGATAAAGAGGCTCTCAAGAGCCTGGCTCGGCCCAAGCAAGACGCCAAGAAGGCCGCCACGCCAGCGGCACCTCCGGCCGGTGACACTCCGCCTGCCAATGAGGAGGCGATGCCGAAGGAAGAACAGAAGTAATCTTCCTCCTTTCCTGGCATAGAGCGAGCACCAAGCCAACCCCCGGGCTTCGCACCTGCGAAGCTCGGGGGTTTTCGTGTTGGCAGAAGTGACATGTGTTGCGGATAGCGATATGCGGGTGGCGTTCCGCCATCTCCTCGATAGGGGCTTGAGGCGTCTTCGTCTCACCTTCTGAGAGAGAGATGGTGTGTGCGGGCCCAAGGGGCGCTCGGCCGAGAAGGGTCCCTATGCTCGAAATGGCCTAAAACGCATATAAACGCAATAATATAAATTTATGGATCAGGCCGCTTGGGAAGGCTGCTGAGGCCTGGAACTTGGGTCGCCTGTCTTCGGCGGGTTGTGACGATGGGGCGGTGCATCCCCTGAAAAGACTCACAGCCTCGTTCCCGGTCTAAGACCCGGAACGAGGCTGTGAAGATTGATCGCCGAAAGACCTTGCTGGGTTATCCCTCGGCTTTCGCTGGTCTTTGACTTCGGGACCCGCTCTTTGGGTCCAGCAGGGAGGAGAGGGAATCCCGGCGTTCTCGTTTCTCAACGACTCTTAAGCGGCGATACGGAACGGTTCGGCGGCCCGATGTACCGAGCGCGAGGCCGCATGAGCCGATTGTGGTCGAGTTGCTCGACGATGTGGGCCGCCCAACCGGCGACGCGGGCCATCGCGAAGATCGGCGTGTAGAGCTCGAGGTCGAGCTTCATGTAGTGGTAAAGACGGGCACTCGGCCAATCAACGTTCGGGGGAAGGCTCTTCTGAGTGGTGACAGCCTGTTCGATCGGCTCAGCGATCCGTTCCCAGCGGTCATCGCCGTATTCGGCGGCGAGTCGGGTGCAATATTCCTTGAGGATGTGGGCGCGGGGATCGCCGGTCTTGTAGACGCGGTGCCCAAAGCCCATGATCCGCTCCTTGCGAGCGAGCGCATCCTGAATCCAGCGCACGGCGTTCTCTGGGGAGCCAACCTGCTCCAGAACCTTCCAGGCCTCTTCGTTGGCTCCGCCGTGCAACGGCCCCTTCAAAGTGCCGATGGCCGCGACGATGCCCGAGTAGATGTCGGAGAGCGTGGAGACGGTCACGCGAGCCGAGAAAGTCGACGCGTTCAGCTCGTGCTCGGTGTAGAGCACCAGAGAGAGGTCGAAAGCGTGCCGCATGGTCTCCGAGGGAACTTCCCCGTTGACCATGTTGAGGAAGTTCGCCGCGTGATCGAGATCCTCGCGCGGAGCGATGAGTGGCAACCCCTTGGCGATGCGCTCACGATAGGCCACGGCCGTGGGCATCTGGGCGATCATGCGCTCAGCCTTGCGGACATTGGCGGCATGATCGGTGGGCGGGGCATTCACGTCCGGGTCGAAATGAGACAGGACGCTGACCGAGGTCCTGAGCGTATCCATCGGGTGGACCGTGTTCGGAATCTTGCGGAATAGGTCGACCAGGGCTTCGGGCAGGGCCCTGGCCTTGCGCAGCCGGGCGTCGAAATCTTTCAGTTGAGCGACCGTCGGAAGATCGCCGTGGAGCAAGAGGAAGGCGGTTTCTTCGTAGGAGACGGCGTTCGCCAGGTCCTCGATTCGATAGCCTCGGTACTCGAGGCCCCCTGAGCCTTCCTTGCCCTCAAGGTTCGCAATCGCCGTTTCGTTCGCGATCACCCCCTCCAGGCCGGGATGATATTGATCCGCCGACTCTGTACTCATACGCCTCTCCGCTGTGTGAAAAGCTCGTCCTGCCACCTCGCTCGGCAAGCCCGAGCAGAGATCACGATCTCAGAGCAAATCCTGGCACCGCAGCCTTGAATCCCAACGAAGTTTAGGGACAGGCTTACGCTTGAGGAGGGAGGGAAGGACGCTCCGATAAGGAGGGTCATCGGCAAATTCATCGACATCCTCAACGGGCAACGAGGAAAATCGGAAAAGATTTCCTCTTCGGGAGAGCGACCCTCCCCAAGCGCGAAGACTCTTTCCGAGAATCCCTGGCCCACCTTCTTAGTTTAGAGAAACGGACCGACCGGTTCCATCCGGCGCCTCCAAAGAATTGGGGCCGTTGATCGCACCCATCCCAAGGATCAACACACTCCCTTTGCCTCTTCCCGTACTTGGCGCTCCTTGGTCCCGCCACCTGGCTGGTTTCCGCCAGGTTCCACCCGGGCAGGAAAGTCCCGATCGGACGCAAAAGCCTTGGGAGGCTCGCGGCTCCATGGAGCAATCTCGATCGTCCTCAAGAGCTTGCCGGAGGAGTCTCCTCGTGACGCGCCAGCAGTTGGCGGAGAACGTCCATGTCTTCACTCTCGAGAGTTAACAAACGCGCGGCCAAGGCGTCGATAAGGCCGAAAAAGTTCTGAAGCGACGTAAGGCGTTCTTTTAGGCCGAGCAAGGTGGGGTCTTCATTAATGTGTTCAACGCTCTTGCCCAGGACGAGCAGGGTGGGGTCGAGTTCGCGGCGCTTCCGTTCCGACAATATGCGTCGAAAGAGCGTCCATACGTCGGTTTCCGCTCGATAGAATTCGCGACGCTCCCCTTGGTGGTGGATTTTATGGACGACTCCCCATGTCATGAGCTCTCGCAGGTTCATACTGACGTTACCACGCGACACCTGTAAGCGGTCGCATAGCGCTTCAGCAGTCCATTCAATTCCAGATATATATAAAAGGGCGAAAAGCTCCCCCATCGTGGCGTTAATTCCCCACGACCGGGCCATCATTCCCCAGTGCTCAACGAACTCACGAATTAACTCGTCGCTACGAGGATCGGAGTGGCTAAGCTCGGCGGGAGGAGGCGCCGCGAGCTGGTCGTCCAGGTCGTTAATAGGCATTAGTAAGGTCCCGAGAGGGGATCGATTGGACCAGGCAAATGCAGAAAGTTCCGACGGTGGACGAACGAGCGATATCAAGGGACGTGCCCGGGATTTTCGAGGAAATCCCCACCGGCTTTAAGAGCGAGGGACGCCACGACCCAGTCCCTTCCCTTGGTTGTACGCGTTCGGGCCCGTGCGAACAACCGAAATCGGCTAGATTGAGGATCTTGCTGGGAAATTACTTAAGTTTCGGTGGGAATTTCAGGTACAATAAACTGCATGCTCCAACGCTCGGTCGGCGACCGACGCTAATGAGGCTTTGAGACCCGCCCGCGATTTTTCGGACGGTCACTCCCACTCGAAGAGAGGAGTTTCGCCCATGCCTGAGACCGTGGTCCACTTTCAAATCCGTATGCCTCCAGTCCTGCATGAGCAATTGGCAAGTTGGGCCAAGGAAGACAAGGCTTCTCTCAATGCCTTGATCGTCGGCATCCTCGAGAAGGCGATCGAGACTCACGAAGCGAAGTCGACCGCCAAGGAGTAAGCGTACTCCCGGAGCTCGAAGCCCCGGCCGTAACGGCCGGGCCCCTCTCCGGTGAGTGGGAGGGTATTCGCTCTCGTTCCGGTTTTTCCGAGAATCGCGACGATCGAATGACAGTCCCAAAGAAATGGTCTTGAGCCCCGCGACCTCTCTCGGTATTCTCAGTGAACCAAGTCCCCGATAGCTCAATCGGTAGAGCGAGCGGCTGTTAACCGCTAGGTTCTAGGTTCGAGTCCTAGTCGGGGAGTTTGGAAGCGATCGACTCCGGTCGACGATGCTAAAAGGGCTTGTGGGTAACACCCACAAGCCCTTTTTTCATGCGCGGACGCCGATGGAGAAAGCTTACCGCCACAGATGCGACGCGGCATCAAGTGCGGCGTTGAAAGACTTCTCGCAATCCATTCTCCGCTTCGCCGCCGGCAACTATCGCAAAACGGCGGCCACGGATAAAATCCGCGCGAGTGTGCGGAAAGAGGAAGCCTCCGGCGTTAGGAGCGGAACAACCATGCGGCGATTTACGTCCCCCCTCGTCACATTGGTTCTCGTGGCTCTGAGCGTGCTGTCCGCCTCGACCCCATTTTCCTCTTCAGCCTGGGCGCTCGCGGGGGACTCCACGGAACAGCAAATCGTCGACCTGGCGGGGGAGTGGGAAGTCACCTACACCAATGGATCGACCCGCCTTTATAAGATCGACAACGAGGGGCATGTGACCTTCGGCACGGAAGGGCAGAAGGGACAGATCAAGCGAAAAGGAGAGGCCCTGCTTCTGGAATTTGATGGTGATGACAAGATCGAGCGGCTGACCATGGGCACGGACGGTCGGATGTTTGTGGAACACTTCCCGCAGAAGCAAGACCTCCTGGATAAGAAGGCCACGATCATCGGGATCGGGATTCGCCAGAAATAGCGGGCTCCCGTGACGATGATTCCCTTTCATTTCATGCAAACGTGATGGTCTCGCCACTCGTAACTCCTGAGTGGCTGAGCCAGGATCGCGAATCACTCTTCCTGCCCGCGAAACGCCTGAGGCCAGCCGCTTGCGAGCGCACTGGCCTTGGAGAGACGATAGCGGCAAGCTTCAGGGCTTCGCGGGGCCGAGTCTCTCGAGGCTCGTTTTGGCAAGGATCCGGATCCATTCGTTGGTAGCCGTCGAGTCAGCACTTCGTTCCAAGTAAGGGCGGCCGAGCTCTGGTTTGCCGTGAAGGGTCAGAAATCGTCCCACGAAAAACTCGAGGTTCCCGCGAAGGGTAGGGGAGAGGCCCTTCATCTCCTTGTCGATGAAGCGCTGGTCCAGCGGGCCTTTGGCTCCATCACCGAGCCAGGTTCGCAAAACGCGACAGACCTGGACTCCTCGAGGCGACTGAGATTGATGCTTGGTCCAGAGGGTTGTCAGGAGTTCGTCCCGACGGGGTATCTCTCCCAGCTCATCGGCGATCAGTGCCAAATGCATGAGCGTTGTCGTTTCGGCCGGGTCAGCCTCAGCGAGTGCGAGCAAGCCGTCCTGGGCCTTTTCGAGAGACCCTGCGGACCATAGGAAATAGGCGACGGTTTCTTCGTCGATGAGGTCAGGCCGGTTCCCGATCTCGGCCAAGCGCCTCTCGGCCTCGTTTTGGGCGGCACGCACATCACCCTGTCCCGTCCGTTTACAGAAACGGTACCAGGTATCCCATGCTTTCTCATAACGTTCGGTAATCCGGCGAGCCCAGAGTTCAGCCTTGGGCCAGTCCCCTATTTCCTCGCAACAGCGTTCCGCGCAGCTCATGGCCCAATGAGCCCAAGTCTCTGCCGCGGCTTCCGCATAGGGGCGTGCTTCCTGCCAGCGTTTTTGTTCCATCAGGTCGTTCGCGATCTGGACGCGCACCGAGGCATGTCCCAAGCCCTGGTCCTCGACATTCTTCAGGTAATCGTCCAGCGTGGTCTTCCAGCGCTTGCGGTCTCCCATCGCCTTATAATTGTCCGCGAGCATTGCGTACGCCCATTGCTCGGGATTTCGCTGGATATACCGCATGAGCATATCCTGAGCTTGGGGGAATTGCTTCTGATTCGTGTAATGCGTCGCCAAGGCGCCGAGAAGTGCGGGGAATTCGCCGACCGTTTTGACCCAGTCAGGAATCTTGTCTTTGACCCCCTCCCAATCGGAGGTAACCAACACGGCCATGGCGGTGGGGGATCGCGGGTCAATTTCCAACAATTGCCTCGCCCATTTTGCCTGGTCAACCGGCTGCGGCCATCCCAGGCTCATGTTCATGTCACGAACAACTCTATCGCTGTGATAATAAGCTAAGTCCCAGGCATTCTTGACTCGATCGATACGAGACGATGCCAGCATCATGAGCATGTGTGCTCCGGAAGCCTCCACATCGGTAAGATCGATTCTTGCCGCGAATCTCGCAAAAGACCGAGACGATTCTGAAGGAATCAGCACCATGGTTTCCAGGAAGGGGAGATACCGATGGTTTTCGACGAAAAGACGAGCGTCGACCCAGAAATCGTCGACGGGCACGCCCCAAACTTTGTACATAAAATAGAGCCGACGGTAGATTTGGACAAAGCGGGTCTCTCGTATCAAGTGGGCGAGAACGCTCCAGGCAGGCTCTCCACTGCCCTCATGGAATGAGCCGGCCCGCTCAAGAGTCTCGAGCAAGGCCAGTTCCCCTCCATTCTGTTTGAGACCGGCACGAACATTCGCGGGAAGTGTCTCCAGCGCCGCGAGCTTTGCCGGCAACAATTTGGAAAGAGCCGACATGCCAACCAGGGTCGCGCTATGCAGGTTTGTAACGCCACCAATACGGCACATGGAATCATGAGCACGATAGCATTCGACATCGAGCGACACGACCTCCTTGGCGACCTTGAGTGTCAGATTGTTTCCGCTGGCGAATTCCATCGCGATCAGCCGCAAGAGTGCGCCCAGTTTTGGGTGAGGGGTCGCTTTGTCCTTGAGCCGATCCAGGTCATTCGTGAGAAAGGCTTCCAGCAGGGTGGCCCAGGTCGGAGGGGCGGCGCCATCTTTCAGGGCCCCTGCTTGTTTCTTGGCCTGGTCCAGGTCCGCTCGGGCCGATTGAGGAAGGCCCACAAGCGCCTCGGCAAACGCCCGATGCCATAGCCCCCAGGGATGCTCCGGCTGGCGCACGGCAAGACGCTGTGCGTACAGCAAGGCTCTCGCTTTGAAGACCTTGTGCGCGGGGTGCCAGTGGAACTCGGAAAGGACGCCAAGCTGAGAGTAGCCTCGAACGAGCGCCCCGAGCCTGGCTGGCGACTCCCCATCCGTTCGAATCACGTTATGCAGGTCTCGAACGGCCGCGAAATTCTCGACGAACCCTAGCGTGTTGAGCCGATCCTCCACGTTGGCGGGAAGGCCCCCATCCTTCCTCCAGGCGTTGCGCTCCCCCTTCAGTCCCAGCGCCTTCAACGTCCGAAGGAACTCTGATCGCGTCATTTTCTCGGCGATGGAGGTGAGCTTGGGCAGTGATCCGATGGCTCCCAAGCAGTCGGGCCCCAGATTGTGACTCAGAAGTGTTTCCGCTTTCTCGCGGAGGCCTCGACGCACAAAGATACGGCTCACATCCTCGCGCAAGTCCGTGATAAAGTCGACCTCAGCGTCTTCCCCCGGGCCTGGAGATACGTTGTCGAGAACTTCGTCCCGCGTGTGGAGGCCAAGCTCGTCTCGAGCGGAGATCAGTAGCCCTTGCCTCATAATTTCTCGGTACAGCAAGTTCTGCACAGAGCCAAACGTCTCTTCGAAGACGATGGTTCCGGTAGGCTTCGCCAGCGCGACCACCTTCTCCGCCCCTTCCTTATTTCCAGCGCGGAGAATGACCAGGCGGGTATGTCGTGCGGCCTTGCTCGGCTCGATCGAGCCTGGAGTGTCTTCGGCGACCGCGCCGAGCTTCGTGCTGGGTATGAGGACGGGCCCTCCAAGGGCTGCCGTTAGATAGACCGCCGCCGTAAAGACAAACTGGCGGGCAAAACGGACACGATCGCGAAGGTCTTCCATCTCGTTCAGCGACATGTTTTTTCTCTCATATGCGAAAACGGGATGGGACAGGACAGCCAAGTCCGATCTGCGCTCGATTTGATCCTCTGTTTTATACGATTCGGCAGACGGGAACTTCAAGGATTTTGGACGACCCTCTCGAATACGTGCTCCGCACCCAGGAAAACTGACGCGGTCATGAGCATCGGCGCACGGGTCGGTTGCGTTTCGGGACCGGGTAGAGTCTTCCCGGACTCTCCCTTTCGCCACTGCTCGGCCGGATTTTCTTGCCTTAAGAATTGTTGTTGAATCGACCGTCTTTTTGTTGGCCAAACGGCTGCCAAAACCAGACGATGGCTAGGGGTCGTAAAACCGAGTCACCGAGTCTACCCCAACGGCCATCCCCGGCCTGGCTCTAGAGTCTCATGCCGATGTCTATCATGATGCAACGCCTGCGCTGGCTCTTCATCCTTGGCGCCGCCCTTCTGTCCTGCCACACCCTACAAGCGGGTGATGACCGGCGCCTCTACGTCGCGGTTCCCGGGATCCGCAATTATCTCGAATATGGCGGACACGGCGTGCTGGTCTTTGACATCGATCACGGGCACCGCTTCGTGAAGCGAATCCCCGCGGCGGGGCTAAATCCCGACGGCAAGCCCGACAACGTCAAAGGGATTTGCGCAAGCGAAAAAACGAAACGCCTTTATGTGAGCACAACCCAGACGTTGACCTGCTTCGACCTGGTTACCGAGAAAATCCTCTGGGAGCGTTCCTACGAAGGGGGATGCGACCGGATGTCGATCTCGGCCGATGGCACGCTCATTTACCTTCCCTCATTCGAGAAGGCACACTGGCACGCGGTGGACGCTGGCGACGGCCGAGTCCTTGGCAAGATCGTTCCTAATTCGGGAGCGCACAACACCGTCTACGGCCTCGACGGCAAGCGCGTCTATCTCGCCGGTCTTCGTTCGCCGCTACTGACCGTGGTGGATGCGCCGGCGTACAAAATCGCTTCCACCGTTGGCCCCTTCAGCGCCAGCATTCGCCCGTTCACCGTTAATGGCAAGCAAACGCTCTGCTTCGTGAACGTGAACGAGCTTCTCGGTTTCGAAGTGGGGGACATTACTTCGGGGAAAAAACTTTTCCGCGTGGAGGTGGAGGGTTACAAGACCGGTCCGATCAAGCGTCACGGTTGCCCGAGCCATGGCATCGGTCTAACTCCCGACGAGAAGGAACTCTGGGTTGTCGACGCGCACAACGAAAGCCTTCACATCTTCGATGCCACCGTCATGCCTCCGAAACAGGTCCAAAGCCTCAAGCTACGCGATGAGCCCGGTTGGGTCACCTTCTCGATCGATGGTCGCTTTGGATATCCCTCCACGGGTGAAGTGATTGATACGGCCACCCGTAAGATCGTGGCAACCCTTGCCGACGAGCATGGCGCTGCCGTCCAGAGCGAGAAGATGCTTGAGATCGATTTCTCGGGCGATCAACCTGTTCGCGTGGGAAACCAGTTCGGCGTGGGCCGCGTGACCAGCCCCTGAAGTGCAAGCGAAGAGCAGGGGCGGTCTACTCAGCCGCCCCGGTCTCCCGGCGAGAACTTGATCGAGCCAGGGTTCACCAAGGTTTGTGTTTCCTTGATCAGGGATGAGAACTTCAGGACCGTCAGCGTGAACTCGGTCAAGCCTTCAAGTCCCTCAGGCATGACCCAGACGTAGAGGTCGCGGCTTCGCCCCACATACAAAGCGTTCTTGGGTACGTCCCGCTTACATCCCACCTGAAACCATCCGGGTTGGATTCGAGCCAGGTCGCGTTGAAGCCCCTCCACCTGGCTGAGGACGCTCTTTGCCAGAGGTGTTTGGTATCGGCCCGGGCCAGGGTGATCTGTCGCGACCTTGTCGTCATTGGTGCTGACGAGCTGCGCATCGTAAGAGGGGATACTCGGAGATGTCTCCGCCAACAGCGAGAAAAAGAGCTCGGACTCGCCGCTGAGGTCAGCGTTGGTCGGCGTCTGGCTCTTGAGCTCGTGCGCCACGTCGTTGAGAAACTCGCCATCCGGCATCTCGGGAGACCCATGGGCGCGTCTGTAGGCCATTCTCAGCAGCCGTAGCTCGAGATGATCGATGACCGGGCTCATGCCCCATTGGGCGACGATCGTCCTCGAGCCGAACAGTTGCGGCTGTGTCGCGGGGGGAGGTCCCAGGTCCACGAGCGCGCCGCCACTCGCTGAATCCGTGATCTGCGTCGTTCCTTCGCGCAAGTTCACATGCCAGGGGAGCGCCGCCGGATTAACGGCGAATAGGGCCAGATTGTCCAGAACCTGCTGATACTGCAAGTCGGAGAGCGTACTCGCATGTTGGATCGTCCGCTGCCGCAGACGCGCGCTCATGCAGCCACTCAAACCAAGGAGCAAAATGGCAAACAGAAGTGAAGCTTGGCGCATTTTCCTCTTTGGCGTTGGAGGAACTCCGTGCGCATCTCGACGGATCCAACGAATGTATCGACCGAAGGGGTTGGGGGACATGAGAGGTGTCTTCCCAACCCAGCCGGCAAACTTCGTGGTGGTCGTGGCGACGAACTCTTCGAGCCAAGCTCATTAAGAGGAAGGGCCGGACACGTTCGCGGACTCAAAGGTCGCCATCTCGCGAAGGATGTCCGCTGACGCGGCAATGATGGGAAGGGCGAGCGTCGCTCCTGTCCCTTCTCCAAGCCGAAGCCCCAGGTCGAGAAGAGGGGCAAGCCGAAGATGGTCGAGCAGAACGCGGTGCCCCGGTTCAGGACTAAGGTGGGATGCCACGAGATATCCGCGAAGAGCCGGACAGAGACGGGTCGCGATGAGCCCGGCCACACTGCTAATTAAACCGTCGATCACGACCAAAGCGCCATGGTGGGCAGCTCCCATGGCCAGGCCCGCCAAGCCCAGGATCTCGAACCCGCCAAGGCAGGCCAAGGTTTCCCACAGGTCGTCCATGCTCCTGGCATGTCGCGCGAGGGCTTGCTCTACGACTTGGCGCTTGTGAAGCAAGCGTTCTTCATCGACTCCCGTTCCTCGGCCGACCACGCGTTGCGGAGGGGTGTTCGTGAGCGCGGCGAGCAGTGTCGACGCGGTGGTCGTGTTGCCGATCCCCATCTCTCCCAACGCAACCACTCGGAACGGATCTGTTGAGAACCACTCGTCGGCAAGCGCCAGGCCGACGTGAACAGCCTCGAGGGCCTCGCCTCGAGTCATCGCCGGGCCTTCGAGGAAGTCGCGAGTTCCGGGGCCGATGGGTCTGCGAATCAAGCGGCTATCCGTGGCGATGGCCTCAGGTAGAGAAGCGACGCCGAGGTCAACGACGCGCAGCGTGGCGCCTGTGTTCCTTGCGAGAACGTTGACGGCAGCTCCTCCGCCAAGGTAATTCGCGACCATCTGCCCCGTCACCTCCGGCGGATAGGCGCTAACGCCGCGACCTGCCACGCCGTGATCAGCAGCGAAGACCGCAATAAGTGCAGGTCGAGCCTGCGGTTGGTCGGTCTTCTGAAGCGAGGCGAGCTGCTGCCCCAACTCCAGAATCCGCCCCAGGCTTCCCGGTGGCATCGTCAGTGTTGCTTGCCGCGCGGCAGCCCGCGAAGCCCACTCCGGCGCGGGGGGAGATACGCCGGAAATCGCACGCTCGATCGATTCCGCAAGGGCATGATGCCGAGAAGACATGTCCATCAGATTTGAGCCGACTTACCGAGTTTTCGGCGAACGCCGACGAATTGCCCCACATGCATCAGATGGTGAGTTCCCACGAGAAGGAGAACAGAACCCACCGTTGGTGCAAACTTGGCCAGGGGTTCGGGGCTCGGGGTGTCGAGATCGCTGCTGCTCAGCTCCGAGAGAACTTTCTTGGTGGCTTCTCGTTGGATCGAGGCCAGGCGCACGTATTCGGCCTTGGGAAGGAAGTTCTTGGGATCGTCGGAGGCGGCTTTGTCCTTGCTATGGGCCTCCGCAAAGCCCTCCGGCAAGGCAGGGCACGCCCCGGGACGGATCGCCCCGATCATGCGCCATTCGGAGGCGATCAAGTGACCAAGCTGCCATGCGATGTGGTTCATCCCCTCGACGGGGCGTATGAGAAGGTCGCTATCTTCGAGGCCATCAAGGTACATGCCGATGAACCGATCGCCGGAATCCAGCGTTCGGCTAATGACATCCTTCGCTTCCATCGCGGTTGCTCCAACGTTAGCGGGACCGATCTACCGTCGACACCCTCGGCCTCCACCGTCAGGGAGAGGCCATACCACCCAATTCGGGGCGCCGGGATGTACGTCCATTGTGGCGACGAGTCAAGGGGCGCTGGCAACCGAGCCGTTCAGAATGAAATCCGCGAGGAAGAGTTGGCTCTTCTTGTCCGAGGTTCGCCCGCTTGAAGTCCACATGAGTTGTTTCCCGTCAGGGCTGAATACCGGCAGGCCGTCAAACCCCTCGCGGAACGTGATGCGTTCCTCAGAACCTGAGTCAACATTCATCAAGTAAAGCTCATAGTTCTGGTGGCCGTGGCGGCTCGTCGCGTAGATGATGTGGCGGCCATCGGGATGGAACGACGGTCCCCAGTTGACGAATTCATTGTTCGTCAAAGCTCGTTCCGCGGTTCCTTCGGTGTTGTTGATGTAGACTTGAAGAAGGTCGTTGTCCTTGCGGTCGCTACGATAAATGATGCGCGTGCCATCCGGAGAGAAAAAGGGACCGCCGTCGTAGCCTTTCGCATGCGTGATCCGCTTGGGATTTTTGCCATCGGCATCCATCACATAGATCTCACCGTCACCATCGCGGAATGAAGTGAAGACAATTTTCTTGCCATCTGGGGAGTAGCTTCCCTCGGCGTCATAACCCTTGGCGTCGGTGAGGCGAACCAGATTCGACCCGTCCAGATCTCCTCGAAAGATGTCCATTCCTTCCGGGAATTCCCACTTGTAACGCTCGGTACGGCTGTAGGCCGGACTCCGGGGACCCGAAGGTTTTGACGGGTTCAGATGTGTGGAAGCAAAAAGTATCGACTTCCCGTCGGGATGATAGTACGCGCAGGTGCATTGGCCCTGGCCTGTGCTTACGCGCAGGGGCCGCGCATCCTTCGCAAGATCCGCGGTAAAGATCTGGTAATCATCTTGATTGGGGGCGGGAGTCAAGAAAATGGAGGGCGGGGGGTTGGATACCGCCTGGAAAATAATGGCCTTCGCGTCGGGCCGGAAGTAGCCTTCACCCGCCCGGGCGAACCCAAACGTCACCTGGCGAATCTCTCGCAAATGCTTCGCTTCATGCTCCGCAACCTGCTCCGGCGTCAATCCGGACGGGGCCTGGGCCGCGAGAAGGGAAGATATGATCAGTGAGATGAGCATTCTTGGAAACTCCGTCAGTTGTCGAAGGAGCGAGAGGTGGACCTACCCCTTAGCCTTTCCCGTAGGCTGACTCTGGCCTAGTATAAGACGAGGGCTCTCCTCCGCCAATGGCTGGATGCCTGGCGAGGGCAGGGCGGAGTGAGCACGCTTGAAATGGTCTGGGACCCGCGTTTTGCTCGAACGGGCGTTTTGGTCTCTTGCTTGCTGGGTTCTATGCCGGATAGAGCAGGGAGAGTTGCGCGTTGAAGATTTACACGAAGACCGGGGACGATGGTTCGACGGGAGTTCTCGGCCCAGGGCGATATCCCAAAGATGCGCCCCGCATTGAAGCGTATGGAACCGTCGACGAGTTGAATGCGGTCCTGGGAGTTGTCCGTACTTTGGGTGTCGATGGAGCTTGCGATACCCTGCTCGCGACCCTTCAAAACCAACTCTTCGTCGTTGGGGCCGCCCTGGCGGATCCCTCGCCAACGGGGCCCTTTCATAACGAAGTTAAGGAAGATCTTGTACATCATCTTGAACATGCCATTGATGAAATGGAGTCAGAACTTCCTCCCTTGACTCAATTCATTCTCCCTGGCGGCGCTTCTGCGGCGGCGCAGTTGCACCTGGCCCGAACGGTGTCTCGACGCGCGGAGCGAAAGGTGGTCGAACTGGCCCGCGAGCCTGGGGAGGAGGTTCCTCGTTTGCTCCTTGTTTATCTCAATCGCTTGAGCGATCTTCTCTTCGTGCTCGCGCGTCTCGTCAATCAACGGGCGGGAGTTGCCGACGTGCCCTGGAGGCAGTCATGACTTTGCGTGATTCGGTCGTCTTGATCACCGGCGGACGTCGGGTGGGAAGGGCGTTGGCAAAGCGGCTCGCCAAGGAGGGCGCCTCAGTCGCGCTGACGTACCACACGAGCCGAGAGGTCATCGAGCAGGCCGTGGCCGAAATGGAAGCCGACGGCGGCAGGGCTCTTGCGATTGCCGCCGACCTCTCCTTAGCCACGGAAGCGGAACGAGCGGTTGAGCAGGTAGTCCAGCGCTTCGGCCACCTCGACCATCTCGTCAACATGGCGAGCGTTTACCGCCGTACGCCTTTTGCAACGCTCGCCCCCGCGGACTTTGACGAAGCCATCGCTGCAAATTTGGCTGCTCCCTATCACACAGCGGTCGCGGCTGCGAGGCAAATGCTGAGGCAAGACGGAGATGACGGGATTCAGGGACGCATCATCAACTTCGGCGATTGGGCGACAGAACGCCCCTACAAGAATTACCTTCCCTACCTCATCGCCAAGGGAGGGCTGACCACAATGACGCTCGCCTTGGCGAAGGAGTTGGCTCCGAGCATTCTCGTCTCCATGATCCAGCCCGCCATGGTCGATCCGCCGTCCGGCTTCACCGAAGCCGACTGCGCAGCGGTCATCGCAGCCACGCCGCTCGCGCGAGTCGGCACGCACGATGACGTTATCGCGTTGGTCCTCTATCTTCTTGCGGGAACCAAGTTCGCAACGGGGGCCTGCTATAGAGTTGACGGCGGGCGATTCCTTGGGAACGACTGACGCGTCTCCTCTTTCTGGAATGCCCATCAATTCGATTTCGCTTGAGGAGCCGACTTGAATTCCGCAGCGGTCATTGATTTGATCGATCCATCTTGCATCAAGACATCTCCTCCTTGGTCGGCAACTCGCTTTTCATAGGCGAGTACCGTTGAGGCCGCTTCCGGTGCATCGGAGAAACCGGATCCCCACTGGACGCGCAGCGAACCGTTTTGCAGCATCGCGAGGGCTGTGGGAATGGCTTGCTGCATTGACCTCAAGTCCTTGACGCTCTTGGGTGCAGGCCTCTTGCTTTTCTTATACGCGCGAAAGAGGGTAGCAAGCTCGGATAGAGCAGGGGGGCCTTGAACTCGCGAGGTCGTGGACGGCGAAGAGCCGTCACATCCTCCGATTACGAGGCCCCCAACCACGCATAAGAACAGGCGTTGAATTCGAGAACGGTGCATATTTTTTCTCAAAGTTCGCGAAGTCGTCGCAAAGCCGGTTTGGATGAAATAGAAGCGCGCGCCCCTGCGGTTGGCACCTCTCGACTGGTTTTTATGGGGCGCGTTGCCTTTTGCCAGCAGTTGATCCGAGAGTCGGAGATTGCCTTGATCCCGCCGTTTCTCTCGTCGGGATCAAGGCGAGTCTGGCATTGCCGCCCGATTAGAACGAGTCGGCGCTGATGACTTCTCCCCCCGCGCGGGTCCCCAGGGCATACCACACACGCAAGGCAATCGAATTCTTGAAGAAGCGTACGGAGCCGTCGCAGAAGGACGCGTTCACTCCTCCTGGGTGATAGCTTCGCGCGGCAAGGTGAGCGGCGAAGAAATCGAAGGTGCCGCAGTCGTAGCCCGTGGAGTTGGGCGTCATCGTGTGGGTGTAATAGCCGCAGATAGGCAGGTTGCGGTAGTACTCTCGACCACGATAATTGAGCAAATCCGCCACTTGACTATTATTCCAATTGTTACAGGTGACGGGCCAGACATTATTGCTCCAGGAGGGTTCTCCGTCGACGACGAGATAGACGTTGTCCATGCTAAACGGAATTTGTCCCTGGTATTCGGCAGGGTAGCCCACCTGGGTCAACGTGGACCGCTTGGTTTCGGACCACATCGCCGTGTTGGAAGTTCCATCCGTAATGCTCGCGACCGTGACCTTGTTGGTCACCGGCATCTGCTCAAGCCCGGGGCTACTGACGCCCGGAGGGTTCTCGTTGAGCGAGACGTTGAACACCCCGAGTACCCCCTGATTGCTCTCCTCGTTCGTCGGCGCGGTGCCCAGTGAACCGCCGAAGAGTTGACAGGCCGTTCCTCCCAGGCTGCCGAAGTAGTTGGAATAGCCGCAATTTCCTTCCCGGGCGGACGAGCCATCGGAGGGGCAGATGAAAGAGCTCACCAGTTGAAATCCAGCGGTCATATTGACCGTGGGGCTCGTGGCCGAAGATCCATAAATATTATTGACACCCCACTGCGTGTTGAACGCGTTGTAAAGATTCGCGCTCTCGATGAAGGGCAGGATCAAGACCTGCATGTTGACTCGGCCGCCTCCTTGATTTTGCGGAATCACCGGCCCGATTCCCGGCGGATACTGCGAGTAGGAAGACTCGAAGTTCAGGGTGGCCAGGGCCATCTGTTTGAGGTTATTGGTGCATTGCGCTCGCCTGGCGGCCTCTCGTGCTGATTGGACCGCCGGCAGCAAGAGGGCGATCAGCACGGCAATGATGGAGATCACGACGAGAAGCTCAATCAGCGTGAAGGCTCTCCTGGCAGAACCCAACACAGTCTCTCGGCGACCGATCATACAAAGGCTCCTTAAGGGACCGGATGATAAGGACTCGAGATTCACGGACATTTGATTGCGTGATTGAACAAAGACCTCAACCAACGCGCATCAGGGAGCGTGGACGGCCCCGTGCCTGGGTGGACTTCCCAGTGTAGAGTTGCCGTGTGCAAGGACGTCTAAATCGCGATGCCGTCTTCCTGGAGGAAGACGAGACCGATCATGAAGAGAGCGCGAGGGATCGCCTCTTCACATCCGAGGAAGATACGGGATGAGATCTTTGCGGCGGCCCGCCGTCCAGGGCGAGGCCTATTCCTTCACCTTGTGCCTGCGATCACTCGTGTCAGGATCCGGAAACGTGCCCAACGTCGCATGCGAGAGCGCAAGGGCTTGCGCCGGCGTTATGGTGGACGCCTGAAATCAAGCCGCTCTGGCAGAAAACTCCGTGGATAGACAGCGAACGCATTAGCCCATCGGGCTGTGTGCGTTCATTTCGTCCGTGGAGTTGATCTTAGATTCCGCGGCTCAGGCCCGCGAAATTTCATGAGACCAGGTTGACGTTCTCACCGAGCATCGACAATCGTCTCACGGCATCTTGATTATATCTCGCTCCCGGGAGAATCAAGTGAAAACCAGGGTTTTCTCGGATTTTCTCCGAACGCTCAATTTTCGTAACCTCCTACTCTGCCTTTACATCTGTAACCCGAATTCTTTAGAAGAGCGGCGAGCTTTTCGGAATTAAATCGAAATAGCATGATCTGAAATCATGTTTGTTTTGAATGGTTCCGAACCAAGGCCCTCGTCTCGGTGCCGGAGCAGCGGACAGGGGAAAGCAGGTGCAGACGTCTCTGGGAAAGGCGCCTCGAAGAGGGGGAGAGGCGCGACGAGGCAGGGGAGCCGATCCCTTGAACTCAGGTCTACGGGCCAGAGCCATGAACGAGCGCGATGAAATCGGCCGCACGGCCAACAGGCTTGTTGAGGTGACGTGCCAAGCCCTGGGAGGCGCCCATGGTCGAGATGTTCGTGTGAGGAGGCGCTTGCCTTCGAAAAGGGAAAACACCGAATCTCTCGAGGATTCGAGAAATCCGGTGCTTGAGGTCGACAGGCCGTCACTCAGGCAGGCTCAAGAACAATCGCGTCTGGAGGGCGTGCGAATGCCATCATTTCTTACGCTTGTTTTGATATTTCTGAAGGACCTTCTGCATCGCGTCATCCGTCTCGCGAACCTCAGGCGCTCGATGGTCTCCCGTGGAGGCAGCGGGCTGAGAAGAACCGCCGCAACCGGAGATCAGGCCGATTTCTCCCAGCAAGATGGTGAAGAGCAAGATGCGACGCATAGGAATAGACGCTCCAGCGAAACTCGGGAAGTCGAAATCGATCCCAGCAAAAATGCGCCGCTCCAAAACCGGTTCGTTTTGAAGCGTGCGCCTCGAAAGAAACAACAGAGCCAGACCTTAGTACGCGTCTGAGCTGACAACCTCGCCGCCTGATCGGCTTCCCAAAGCCCACCAGGTCACGGGATTGACGCTATCCTTCATGAAACGGACCGACCCGTCGGCGAACGCTTCCACCACGCCGCCAGGATGGTTGCTGTTAGGCGGCGCGCTTCCAAGCGGTCCCACGTAGTAGAGGTTGCTGTCACTGAACCCGCCTTGGTAGCCGGATTCGGCGGGGTTGGTGCACGCGATTTGGTTCGGCGGTCCAAAGTGGTTGTACGAGTTGGTCACGAGATAGATCGGGAACGCGGCGATCCACATCTGCCCCGCAGCTCCGCCGTAGCGGTTGGTGGTCGTGCCGGCGATGCTGTTGCAGCCCTGTACGTAGGAGAGGAGGGTGGCCTGCGTCGATGGATAGGGTGCGGTGACCGGGCTATGCCATTCGCCGCGTTTGTAAAGGTTGCTGTTGCGAGTGAAGTAATAGTTCGTTGTGCCGGTCAATCGCTCGCTAATCAGCGCGGTGTTCGAGGTGCCGTCCGTAATCGAGGCAATCCGCACCGGAGCATACGTCGGGCTAAGGTTGGTGGCCGGAGTCATCCAGTGATTCATGATGGGAACGATGGTCCCGCTGCAGGTCGTGAGGGGGCCGGGCCCACCGTAGCATCCCACGTAATTCGTGGTTCCATAGTAGTAGGGGGTGCTCATGATCTCGCGAAGCGGATCCGAGATATTCTCCGAGGGGCAAGCGAGGATGCTCAGCTTCGAGGCGGCCACCGTCGTGTTCGCCCAACCATTTCCGCTGGCCGAGGCCGTCATCGGGTCATCACTGAAGTTGTAGGCGTTGAACATCGGCGTCTGCTCGGTGTACTGCAGCAGCGGCAGAATCCAACTGATACTCCAGCCGGTTTGCGAGCGATCCTGCGAGGCCAGGGGAGGAATCATTGACTGGGCAGGGAAAGTCCCGTTAGCGCTTTCATAGTTATGGACGGCCAGCGCCAGTTGCTTGAGGTTGTTCGTGCACTGGGCACGGCGGGCCGCCTCGCGGGCCGCCTGTACGGCCGGCAGCAAAAGGGCGATGAGGACGGCGATAATGGCGATCACAACGAGCAGCTCGATCAGCGTAAAGCCCCGAGAGCGATGCGAAGTTTGAAGATGTTCGTTCTCTTGCATGTCTGACTCCTTGCTGAGAATAAGACCGGTCGGAGAGGCCAATTTGGGGGAGAACTCTTTAGCAATAGGCGCAGAAGACCCTCTATCCCCTGTGATCACCTTGCGTGATCTGAAGACAAGGGAATGAGAACCCTACGCTCCAATGTGCGCACAAGCCATGACGACGGCGCGGCTCGCTTCAGCGGCCCGCATCGTTGCAACCAAGAATCAAATGCCGTTCTCTTTCACCTCTAAGGCGCGGATCATCGTTACAAGTAAAGAGCGTCTATTCCTTGGTGAAGGGACCCACAAGTATTTCACCGTGAGAACAAACGTAGTCGCATTCTGTTTTCGCGTGGACAATCGCAAGACCCCGAAGCTCTGGAAGGACCGCAGTACTTTCGGATCGAGCGCGGTGACCCTCGATCGCACGAACTTTTGCTCACACAACGTCGTAAGCGTATCTACCTTTAGGCAATTCGGGTGCCATCCTTCACTCGCAGAACCTTGATCGGCCGACGCGAACGTTCCCGGGACTCATTTCTCGTCGTCCCGCGGCTGCCATTTCCCCGAATGCAAATTTCTCGAACTTTCGTCGGGAAGAGGGGTAGGGAACCTACTCATCCCGATGTCGCGATATGCTCCCGTGGATTCTGTGAGAAAACCGTAAGCACTTTTCTGCATGGGGGTGGCGACGATTGCCTGTTCTCTTATGGCCGATTCCAGCCGTCATTCTGGGGGAGAATGGGACAGCGATTCTCAATTTCTTCATTATAGCTTTGCGGACGAATGGTCAAGCGTTCGCGGTCCAATCCCGCCTCAAAATGCCCGCTGCAAATCGACCTAAACTCACCCCAATTAGGGACATCTGTAGGTTTAATTCATTAGGAGATAGCGTGCCAACGAATTAGGCGGGAGCTGCCCATGAAGTTGGCTTTCACACGCTGTTAACACAAAAACGAAAGGCTTCGGTTTGGGCGCAAAACAGGTCGGACCACCTACGTTCCGGGCGCTGAGAAGCGAGGGGCCACGGGCGTCGTACCCTGGTCGTGGATGCAGCACCATTCCTGGCGACGGGTCCGGAGGCTCATCTCGCCCGGCAGTTTTCGAGCGGCATGGCGAGTCAGTGAGGTCAAGAATCTTGCCTGCATGAAAGAATCAGAGAGCTATCAGGGTATTTGAATGCGTAAGACCGTTACTGATGGTCAAACTATGGGTTGTCATCCGAGCTCCGTGGAGGCCTGCCGCAGTATCATGAATGATCACAGGGAGTTCCGGACGGAAGCCGGGAGAGAGGGGTTCCGTCTGGGGGTTTCTCTTAATTTATTAAACCTACAGATGTCGCGACCAGCTTTTACTTTAGGGCGAGAACTTGTCGCGGAGGAAGTCGTTTCCGACGTGTATTTTTTTCTTGACACTCCCCTTCTTCTGTTATACTCATGACTCTTGTAGTTTGAGCAGGTCTGGTCCGCAGTGAACGCGGTCTCCGGATTGCAAGATTCGGATTTACGGTCACCCCGCAGCGGTCCCTGTCAATCGTCGGATCTGATTGCCCAAGCGCAAACAGATCGGTGATTGGTTCCAAAAGTCTTACCGGGAACGGCGATCTCTCCCTTTCGCTGTTCAAACGCGTCACCAAGTACGTTCAAGAGCCAAGGCTGCTGGTTTGCGTGCGCTCGTGTAGCGCGAAGTGAGTCTTCATTTCGCGCGGGCCGATGATGCGCTGAACTGGTCAATAAGTCCTACCTGCCCTCTCGTGAGGGATTGATCGGAGGACGAGGGTCGCGTTGCGCGCCCAGTATTTAGGGCCTCAAAACCCTTGGTTTAGAGAACACGCGCTTACGAGCAGTCAGACATTTGACGAATATTGCCTTCTCGTCGAATTCGCAAGGCAATTCGTGTGATAGAAGTTGACAGTGATCGATTTTTTGATCCGGAAGAATCATTAAGCAAAGAGAGCGAGTTTCGGATCAAGCCAGTGGAGCCGACGCGTCGTGAGAACCGCGGGGGCCCGGGATTAGGCCTAGCCTTTGCTTGGGTTGGTGTTCTCCGTTTTTTACCCCAGTTCGCGACCGCCGTTTTCTATGTTTTCTTTTGCTATTCCTCGGAGGTCAGAGCGATGAATGAGTGTTCCAGAATGAATGGCCGGCGAGGGCGTGCTGGCTTCACCTTGATCGAGCTTCTGGTCGTCATTGCGATCATCGCGGTTTTGATCGCCCTTCTTCTCCCGGCTGTGCAGTCCGCCCGCGAAGCGGCTCGGCGGGCTCAATGCATCAATAACCTCAAACAACTTGGGTTGGCGGCCGCCAACTTCGAGTCAACCAATTCCTACTATCCGCCCTGCTATGGGCCTTACCCGGTGCAAACCATTTTGGGCTGCCCAACCAGCCAGACGTTCAACTGCCGGCTCGGTGTGCTGGGAACCATTCTCCCTTACATGGAGCAGTCCGCCGCTTACGCCGCGTTCAATACGCAAGTAAGTATTTGCACGTACGGGACGGGCACGATCAACGATACCGCCCAGACCACGCTGATTAACCCGTATGTCTGCCCGTCGGACGGGGCAACTCAGCGAATCGGCGATAATATCGCCTACGGCAACTATTGCGCGTCATTGGGTACGACGGCCGCGATCGAGGGAGGTTCGGCCTACACGAACATGGAGCCGATCACGTCCCGTTGGGGGGTCTATACGGCGGCCGTCGACTATGGGCAGGCCTCCTGCATCAACGGAACGCCGAACCCGAATTACATGAAGGTTGCCCCCGTGACCGTCGCGGCGATCACGGACGGAACGAGCAACACGGCGGCTTTCTCCGAGGCCTGGCGCGGCCACGAGGTGGGTTCCACCCTTCCTCCGATCGGCGACAAGACCATCATCATGGTCTATAGCTCGATCGATAATTTCATTCCTCCCAACTGCAACCCCGCGGGGCGTGACACGACCTACCGGTACCGGAACCAGGAGTACTATCGAGCTTTCGGTCCGACGAACTACTACAACCACACGCTGCCCCCCAACTCGCCGCTCTATGACTGCGGCACGGACCAGGACAACTCTGCCCCAAACAACTACTCCCGAACCCACCTGGCAGCCCGAAGCTATCACCCGGGCGGCGTCAATGTGGGGATGGCGGACGGCTCGGTCAAGTTCGTCAAGAACTCGATCAACCTCATCACCTGGAATGCGCTTGGCAGTCGTTCCGGTGGCGAAGTGGTCAGCTCAGACGCCTATTGAAACTTGAATCCGTCCAAATGGGATGTGCAATCGTGGGGCCGGGCATCCGGTCCCACGTTTTTCAGGGAGAGACTCATGCGAAAATACATCCTGCCTGTCTGCTGCCTGGCGATTCTTACGGCAGGTTGTGGGGCCTCGAATAAACCCCTCACTCCGGATGAGCGCGAGGACGACACACTCGTCCAGGTCGGCGACCTGTGCCGCTACTATCAGCTCGCCAAGAAGAAGGCGCCCGAGAAACTCGGCGACCTCGCGTCGGTCATGTCGTTGGCCGGCAATGGATATGAAGCGCTAACCTCAGGAAAGGTCGTCCTCCGTTACGGGGCGATGTTGACAGACACCCGCGACGAACCGGGAGAAGGAGACTCTGACGAGATCCTCGCTTACAAGAAGGACGTGCCTGAGAACGGGGGCAAAGTGCTCATGCTGAACCGGTCGGTCAAGACGGTGACCGCGGAGGAGTTCAAGGCCGCCAAGAAGGCTGGTAAAGAACCGCCTGCTCCTACGAACGGCAAGAAGGCTGCCTGAGCCCGGTCCATTGGTTTTTTCCAGCTAACAAACGACCCCCTCTCTCGCTGAAGGCCGGCTCGGTTTCAACCCCAATTCTCCCTGGCGGGGCTTTGGGGTTCCTTCCTTGGAAAGGCAAGAGGCCTCGTTCTCCTTCCACTGGGCCTCCCATCCTCTTCTCAAAATCGATCTTGTTGAAATGCACGAACGCCTCATGATTGTGAGGCGCAAGCGATTCTTCGCGGTCGTCGCGCTACCTCAAGGCTGAGCTACCACCGGCAAGATGAGCTGCGAGGGATGTTCGCGGTCGTGATAGATCGTGTTGTCCGCCTTAACTCGGACTCTTGACGCGGAGAGTGCCTCTCCGGTGTTGGGGTTAACGTCGAAGCGGGGAAAGTTGCTGCTGGAGACATCGAGCCGAATGCGATGCCCCTTCTTGAAGACGTTAGACGTTGGGTAGAGGGTGATGGTGACGGGAACCACCTTGCCGGGACTCGTGAGCTCGGGATGATCGAGCGACTTGCGGTAACGCATCCGTAAGATCGAATCGCTGAGGTTGAGATCAAAGCCAAGCGGATAGTCCGGATTCGGGGGAATCTCGTCGACGAGCTTCGCGGTAAAGTCGGTGTCAGAAGCCGTGGAAGAAACCCAGAGCTTGACGGAGATGGGGCCGGTCGCTTCAACGTCCGCCGGGAGTGGCTCGGTTCGGAAAACGACGACATCGCGCCTGGCGGAAAGAGGCAGACGGTCCCTTGCGCCATGCGTCTCATCACGCGAGCGCTGATCATACCCGCCGCTACTCATCAACTCGGATGCTGATGAGATGTTGCCACCAATGGTGGGAACAGGCTGATCGGGATCGAAGGTGTAAGTCGTGTGGCTTGTGGAAACCTGGGGAGCCGTTTGCGAGAGGGTACCGTCTCCGTTGAGGAAGAAGGGGGTCTCCTTGGCTCGCGCAAGCGGCCACTCGCGCTCGGTTCGCCAGTAGCCACCGTGTTGGAGCCGCCCGGCCTCGGAACGACGGTCATCGCCGGTTCCCATGATGTAGAGGGAGATCGGGGGATCTTCATCAACGCCGTTCTTGTCCCCTCTTAGCCAGCGGTCGTACCAACGAAGCCGCCAGGCGAGAAGATCGATGCCGGCGTCGCGCGTGAACTCGACTTCGCCGGCAACGTTGGATGTCTGAGAACTATGAATCCAGGGGCCAATCGTCAAATGCTGGGGTGAGCGTTTCACTTTGGAGAGCGCTTCGTAATTGAGCGTGACCTGGCGGGTCCAAGAGTCGTACCAGCCGGTGACGTGATGGACCGGCACATCCGCATAGTCGGTCACATGGTCGACCACCGACATTCCCTTGATCTTCCAGAAAGGGGTCTCGGGACCGCTTCTCAGGGCTTCCACGAGCCATCCTTCGTACTCGGGAACGACGCGAAGCGGGGTCGTGCCGGCTCGTAGCGGCAATTGATCCACATATTGGCGAATCCTTTGGCCATTGGCGACCAGAGCAAGCTTCAAGGCCGGGTCCTTCATCGCCGCGTGGCTATTCGGGGCTCCGATATTGAAGATCCAATTCATAAAGCGAAGTTCAAATGCACCGCCGTGGCGCATCCCGCTGATCCCGCAGTTGGACAGGGCATCAATGGGGATCATCGTCGTGAGGTGCGGAGGGTTCATCTCGGCGAGTGCGTGCTGAGTGCCTCCCGGGTAGCTTGTTCCAAACGTTCCGATCTTCCCATCAGACCAGGGCTGCTGGGCGATCCATTCAACGACGTCGTATCCGTCGTTAGGATCATCGGCGATCAGGCGCCAACGTCCCGCGCTGGCGAATCGGCCGCGAACGTCGTTGGCCACAACGTTGTAACCATGCGCCGCGTAGTAGCGCCCTTCGCCAGTCGCTCCTAATTTGTTGTAGGGAGTTCGCGTCAAGAGCGTGGGAAATTTGCCGGGTAGCGGCTGGCCATTGCGCGCGGGGCGGTAGATGTCGGCGGCAAGGCGCGTCCCGTCGCGAACCACGATGGGAACGTTTCTTTCGACGATCCACTCGTATTCAGCGGTCCTGGTCGCGACCTTGGGGGGGCCGGCCAATCCCCAGGAGGGGGAGAGGCAGGCGACCAGCGTGACGAAGGGAAGTAGTAAGAGCCGCGGCAATCGGCGCATGGGGATGGCCTCTGGGATGCGTGACATCGTGGCAGGACTTCTTGGTCACGATTGTCGCGGGGCCGGCGGCGAATGCAACCGGGTTTACGCAGCCGGGTGGCCCTTGGGGCACCGCACAGGTTAAATAATGGAATCGTTCCTAAATCTGCATGCGGAGGAGCGCCGGTGATTGGCGCATAACCTAGAGTTTCCGAGGACTGGAGCCGAAGGGGGTAGAATCGCGATGAGGGAAGCCAACCGCCGCACGTTTCTTCTTTCCACTGGGCTGATGGCGATGGCCGGGCGGGCGAAAGCCGCCGCGCCGAGTGAGAAGGTCAGAGTGGCCGTGATTGGTGTCCGCAGCAGGGGCACGGATCTGGCCCGCGAATTCGCTCGCCAGCCCGGCGCCGAAGTCTTGGCGCTTTGCGACATTGACGACGCGGCCTTTGCCAAACCGTTGAAAGAGGTTGAGAAGATCGCGGGCAAGGCTCCCAAGGCAGAGAAAGACTTTCGCCGGCTGCTCGACGACAAGACGATCGACGCCATCGTTGTGGCAACTCCCGACCACTGGCACGCGATGCTCACCGTTCTGGCCTGCCAGGCTGGAAAGGATGTGTATTGCGAGAAGCCTGTCAGCCACAACGTGGTTGAAGGGAGGCGGATGGTCGAAGCCGCCCGAAAGTACAACCGTGTCGTGCAGGCGGGGACCCAGCGCAGGAGTTTACCGCACATTGCCGAGGCCATTGCTCTCGTCAAGGAGGGATCACTCGGCCAAGTGGGCATGGCTCGAACGTGGATCCATCAACAGCGCCCCAACATCGGCCACGGTCAGCCGGGCCCTGTACCTGAGGGAGTAGACTACGCGATGTGGCAGGGGCCCGCCCCTGATCGTCCTTTTTATGCCAATCGCTTTCATTACAACTGGCACTGGTTTTGGAACTGGGGGACCGGCGAGATTGGCAATAACGGGATCCACGGCCTGGATGTGGCTCGCTGGGGACTCGGCGTTGACGCACCTCTTACGGTGACCTCCGCGGGCGGAAAATTCTTCTTCGACGACGATCAAGAGGTTCCCGACACACAGGTGGCGACCTGGGAATTTCCCCACGCCTGTCTCGTCTGGGAGCATCGCATGTGGACCAAGCACGGCGAGGAAGGGGCCGGCTTCGGGATCGCGTTCGACGGTGAGAAAGGAACGCTCATCATCGACGACAAAGGATGGCGGATCGAGCAGGGCAACGAGGTGACCGAGCGTAAGTCTCCTCGAGGCGGCCAGGCCGATCACGTTGCCAATTTCCTCGAGTGCCTGAAGTCTCGCGCTCGCCCGAACGCCGACATCGAGATTGGGCATCTGAGCACGCGGCTCTGCCATCTCGGCAATATCGCCCAGCGCCTTGGCCGCAAGCTCAAGTTCGACGGAGCGACCGAGTCCTTCCCCGGGGAGTCCGAGGCCAACGGTCTCCTGTCCCGCGAATACAGTGCTCGATTCGAAATGCCTTCGCAAGTCTAACCGGCACATAAGATCCTTCACGGGTTCCTCGTCCCCCGTTGCAATCATCCAGCGGGGGATTCCTGTTATGAACGATCCAGCGGCAACGCATACCTTACAAGACATCAGAATTTCATCGAAAAAACCCCGTTTTCAAGCAGAGCGGCGTTAGCCTCTTTTCTAAGCCTGGTCTTGCTCTCGCCGGCCCATCACTCCGAGCGCAAGTTCAGCGCGGTGAGGACGAGGGCTTCTAAGTCCTCCACGGTTGCTTTTTCGCAGCAGTCTCGCGTGTCAAGAGATCGGCAAACGTCACGGATTCTTATCTCCCGCGTACTTTTGAATAGGGCGACCGCTCATCAACACCTTCTCAAATGGAAGGTTGTATTGCTTCATTCCGCCCATGTCTCGCGAACCTTTGGGGGATTCTCATCGAATCTTGGAGGAGACAGGTTGTTGCGGACGTCAGAAATGGGTGAGGCCCTTGATTGGTAACAATGGAAGCATGCCATCGATCCATGGATTTCTCTTGTGAAAGATCGAGCCCATCGGATGAGTGCAGCGCAAAAGCAAAATGGGACTTCAAATCCCGCGCCGGACTCTAGGCTGCCGATAAGAAAGAGGGCGTGGCTTGGGTGATCTGCAAAAATGCTGCCGGCAATCTACGTGCGGCCGACTTCACCGCATCAGGAATTCTTTCTTAGCCTACGCAAAAATGGCAAACATCCTGAGTTCACTAGGGTGCGTAAATCTCTTCGATTTTCAAGCTGTGAGAAATTCGAGGAGGGGCGGCCTTGGCGAGCGGCGTGGATTTTTCATGATCTTGGCTGAGCACTACTTTGCCTTATCTTGAGGAATATCAAAGAGATCGGAATGCACCTCCGAGGGACTGCCGCGTGTGAAAAAGAAAAATGGAAAAGCGAGAAACGAACCTATGCATGGATGCAATCGTAGGATTACACTAGTAGGGAATTGGCCTCGAATGGCTGGGTGATTTCGTTTAAGTTGACGGTTCAACCGGAGTCGTCGAAATCACCCCGCAGATCGTTACGCATGACAAGGTGAGGACCATGAGGGTCTGAAGCCAACCCGTGCGTGATGAATTTCCTTTCGCTCTCGTCGTCGATCCGGAGGAAATACCGTTGGCAGGTAGTCAGGGGAAAGGCAAACGGCGGCAGTCCTATCGCCCAGAGGTGGAGGCGCTCGAGGCGCTTCGCCTTTTGAGCATCGCCGCGCAGACTCTCCCGGATCTTGCCTTCGAGCAGAATCTCCTCACCCCAACGACGACCGATGCGAATGCGACCCCGAGCGCGACCTGGGACTATGCCCTCAGCCAGACGCAGGTGGCCGACCTGCTGGGGCCTTCACTTCAGTCTCCCGACGCGCAGCAGATCACTTCGGGGCTTACACAATTAAACCGCTATTTGCAGCGAGCCTGGTATCGAGCGGGAATTCCGCCACAGATGCATGACGACTGCAGCCAGGCGGTTTATGTGACGTTACTGCAGAATCTGGGACGCGCTCGTTTCGATACCCTTCTGGGGGAAATCGGACGACAGGGAATTCGGGACGTCCTCAGCCGCGAGACGGCGGACGGTCCTGACTTCTTCCGCGCGATCGACACGATCAAGAAGCGGGCCCAGCGAGAAAGAGCCTTCCAGCCGCTCGACGGCGTTGCGTCAACCGCGTCGTCTCCGCAGGATGAGGCGGCGGAAAGCCGTCGCGGAGCCCTTCAGGAAGCGATCGCCCTTTCCCTCAATCCCCGTGAGGCCGCGTTGATCCACGCGACTCTGAAAGGGGAAACCCCCGCCGAAATCGCCCTGCAATGGGGTGTTGCTCCCAAAACGGTGAGCAATGAGAAGACCCGCGTCATTCAAAAGCTGCGTGAAGCGCTTTTTGAAGACTCGCAGAACTGAGAGTCTGTCTGCGAAAGCGCCTTCCGCGGGCTTCGGGCGGGGAGAAGCGTAGCAGTATGCCGTAGCGGAAGCCTGAGATGTATCCCGGCGCGTCGCTGCGCTCCTCTCCGGCCGCCCTACAAGGGTATGTCCTTCGCTCTCGTCCTTTCCCAGGCACGCTTTGCGAAGCGCTCCTGGAGGACTCCCTTTCTTGCGACGCCAGCCTGCGGCGTTCAGCTCTTCTTCGTCTTCGGCTTGCTGGCAGTCTTCTTGGCAGGCTTGGCGGCGGCTTCCGGTTCGGCGGGGGCTTCGGACTCCTCGGTTGTTTCTTCGTCGACGCCGTGGTTGAGGTTCCGTTCGCCGAAGATCTGCTCGAAGTTGGGAAAGCCGTATTTTCGGATGATGGGCCCGCTCATCGTGAGATTTCTCCAGGGGTGGGGGCGGCCGGACGCGGCCAACTTCGGAGGAGAAGGCTCGCACGTCGCGGCATTCGACTCCCTGTAGTATTTCGCGAGCAAAATGCCTGCGTCAAGCTTGAGACCGGTCGGGTGGGATGTTCCGACGAGAGGCGGCTGGTCTCGGCATGGGGCTGGAGAGGCCGAAGGAATGACCTTGAGGCTGTCCAATTCCCTCGGCCTACAAAAAAAGGAGGAGCGGCTCTCCTCCGGTGCGTGGGGAGAGCCGCTCCTTCGAGATCACCATTGCCAGCGAGGGAACGCTCAGCGTTGGTTCGCGGCCTGCGCTTCAGCGAAGGCGGAGTCGAACCCGCGTCCCGAGGCAGGGAAATCCATTTTCTCTTTGACGAAGCGAGCGGCTTCGGCTGCGCCGTATTCGCGATCCATGCCGGGATCTTCCCACTCGACGGAGAGGGGGCCTTCGTAGCCGATCTGGTTAAGCGTGCGGGCGATTTCCTCGAAGTTGACCTGGCCGCGTCCCGGCGAGCGGAAGTCCCAGCCGCGTCGGGGGTCGCCGAAGTTGAGGTGTGAGCCCAGGATGCCGGACTTGCCGTCCAAGGTGCGGGCGGCGTCTTTCACGTGCACGTGGTAGATCCGGTCCGGGAAGGCGCGAAGGAAGGCGACCGGATCGACCATCTGCCAGAGCAGGTGGCTGGGGTCGAAGTTGAACCCAAACTCGGGGCGGAAGTCGAGCGCCTTGAGGGCCGTCTCCGCGGAATAGATGTCGAAGGCAATTTCCGTGGGGTGCACTTCGAGGCCGAACTTGATTCCGCACTCACGGAAGACGTCGAGAATGGGGTTCCAGCGCTCAGCGAGCAGCTTGAAGCCATCTGAGATCGTCGAATCAGGGACGGGCGGGAAGGAATAGAGCAGGTGCCAGATGGAGGAGCCGGTGAACCCGTTGACGACCTTCACACCGAGCTTCTGGGCGGCCCGGGCAGTGTCCTTCATCTCCTGGATGGCCCATTCACGCTTCTTGTCAGAGTTGCCTCGGATGTTGGGCGGAACCCAGTCATCGGTGCGGGCGTCGAGGATGTCGAGAACCAGTTGGCCCACGAGGTGGTTGGAGATCGCCCAGCACTTGAGACCGTAGCGCCCCAGCAGCTCGTGCCGCTCCTTGCAGTAATTATCGTCGTGGAGCGCTTTCTGGACGTTGAAGTGATCGCCCCAGCAAGGAAGCTCGATGCCGTCGTAGCCCCACTTGCTGGCCTTCTGGCAGATGACTTCCAAGGGTAGATCGGCCCACTGCCCGGTGAACAGTGTGACGGGTCGCGACATAATTTCGATTCTCCCAGCTAGGGTTGTCGGATGCCCGGACCGAGCCGAAAGGTCCGGCTCGTCGGCAAAGACGCAACCATAGGAGTCGGGGGGAGGAAAGTCAACGATTTGACGGCTCTCCCTGAGCGAGAGATAATCCGACTTTCCGGTGGTCCCAACGATTTCACCCAGGCACGCGGCGCACTCCATGTCTCCATTAGCCGTGTTTTTCGATTTCGACGGGGTCATTGCCGACACCGAGAATATTCATATCGCGGCCTGGCAGCGTACCCTCAACGGTCTGGGCTGGGCTTTGACCGATGAGTCGGCCCGGCGCGCGGTCGAGGTCGATGACCGGCGCTTCCTCAGCGAGATTTTCGAGAAGCGGGAAATCGAAGGGGGAGATGTCGAAGGTTGGGTCCGTTGCAAGCAGCAACTCACGATCGCCCTGATCAAGGATTCGCCTCGCCTTTACCCAGGAGTCAAGGAACTCGTGGGGTCTCTGCGGGGCCGCGTCTTTCTGGGGGTGGTCTCGACAACGTGGCGCGAGAATATCCTCACATTGCTTGAGGTTGCGGGCCTTGCAGACGCCTTCGGCGCGATCATTGGCAAGGAGGACGTGGCTGCTCCCAAGCCCGATCCCGAGGGATATCTCAAAGCGCTGAAACAGGCGGGAGTCCGCGCCACCGAGGCCATTGCCATTGAGGATTCGGCAACCGGACTCGCCGCGGCGCGGGGAGCGCAGATTCCAACTTTGGCCGTGGGGCATCGCGTCTCACAGGGAGAGTGGAGCGGCGATTCCCTCTTTATCGAGAGCCTGGCCCGGCCGAAAGAGACGCTCGCCAAGCTGGGAATTCTCTCTCGCTGATCGCGATTCCCGATCGCTCCAAATACTCCCTCGTTGAGCCCACATCACGGCTTCGCCAGAGCCGGCAAATTGCTTTGTCGGTGGGGCGCGGATATCTTGGCGTCTCTTATCCAAAAAAACCGCGCGATTGCGAGGAGAAGACGCACGTGATGGAAGGCCTCCCTTCCGTGGAGCTCGAGGAAACTGCGCCCACGAAAGCCACGCGAGTTCGCTATGCGGTCTTGATCTCCGCCTGTCTCGTCGCGCTCGTGACCTATGTCCATCGGCTGGGATTCGCGGTCGGCGCCCCCGAGCTTAAACGCGAAATCGGTCTCGGCGACCAGCAGATGGGATACCTGCTGGCCGCCTTCTTCTGGGCCTACGCCGGTTTCCAGGTTTTAGGGGGATGGCTCGGAGATAAATTCGGATCACGGCATCTGCTCACGTTTTTCGTTTTCGCATGGTCCTTGGTTACCGGGGCCGTGGCGCTCGTGGTCTACGTGCCGAATCGGTACCACCAATTTTGGTTTCTGCTGGTGCTCCGCTTTCTTTTTGGAGTGTTTCAGGCCGGTGGGTTCCCTCTGCTGTCTCGTATCAGCACGGACTGGATGCCGTTACGGCTTCGAGGGACTTCCCAAGGGCTGATCTGGATGTCCAGCCGGCTGGGGGGGGCTTTGATCCCCTTGATCTTGGTGCCGATGTTCGGCTGGTTCGGGAACTGGCGGGTTCCGTTCTGGATCCTGGCGTCCGTGGGTTTCGTCTGGTGCGCGACGTTCTGGCCCTGGTTTCGCGACAAGCCTCAAGACTGCCGCCTCGTCAATGACGATGAACTCACGTTGATTGCCGAGGGAAGAACAGCGGTCTCGAAGAAGACGCACCGAATCTCGTGGAGGCGATTGCTTGGGTCTCGAAGCGTCTGGTCGCTTTGCCTGGCTTACGGCTGCATGGGCTTCACCTCGAACTTCTTTGTAGGATGGCTACCCACCTATCTCCGCGATCAACGAGGCTTTTCGGCCGATGTCACCAAGTGGTTGACGAGTTTACCACTGGCCTGCGGAGTGTTCGCATGCCTGCTGGGGGGGAGCCTGTCTGATTGGTTCATCATGCGCACGGGTGATCGAAAGTGGGGGCGCCGGCTGAACGGAACGATCGGCCTGGTCATCTCGGCCCTGGCGTTCAGCGCGACCATTTGGGTGCATGACCCCGTTTCGCTGGCGATACTCCTCTGCGTAAGCTTTGCCGGCAGTGACATTGCGATGGCACCGGCGTGGGCCTCGTGTGCCGACATCGGCGAAAGTGCGGCGGGAACACTCTCGGGAGCCATGAACATGATGGCCAATGTGGGAGGAGCCGTCGCCGCCATGGTTGCGGGCTACTTTTTTCAGCGCCAGCGCCCCGATCTCGTCTTCTTGATCGGCGCTGCCAGTTATTTGTGTGGCAGTCTGAGTTGGCTCGGCGTTGATGTCACGGCAAAGTTAAGTGCGCTCGAGCCTGAACCTGACTGGGGCAGCGAGGCCTAAGGGGATCATTCCTCGCGAGAGCCGAAGAACTTGGCTGTTCGGGCGCCGGGGGGCGGGGCGGAGTCGAGACCAGCATGTGGAACCGAATCCATGGGCTGTGGCGGGCGCGTCGAACTGGTCTGGCGTCGCGTGAAGAGCGCCTGGTCGAGCGACAACGGGTTACGCCCTGTCGGCGAGAACCAAAGAACGACGGCCGTAAGCAGGATGTTGGAAGACGTATTCCCTTCCATGAGAAATTGCAGCGGTCCCCAACCTCGGCCTGGTCCGAAACCGCCGCCGCTCAGCATGAGGCCCGTCATCACCAGAGGTTTGAGAAGAAGGAAAAGAGCCGCTCCCACCGTGGCACTCGTTGTGAAGAGGCCGAAGATCAGCGCCAGCCCGAGCATGATCTCGATATAAGGAAGGACGCCGTTGGGCCCCCCTGGACCTCCTGTCATCTTGAGCGTCATATATTCCAGAACACCATTATTCAAAATACTGATCCCTAGCGCGACTCGCAGGAAGACGATGACGAAGACACGAATCCGAGGATCGGTCTCCGAATCCGATATCGAGAACTCGCGGAACAACATCGGTCGACTCCTGGGACACCCCAAAGGACTGCGTAAGGACGAGAGAAGAGAAGACTGGCGTGCTGGTCGCCAAGCCCCGTCAATCGGCAAATTCCTGCCAGGGAAGCACGTATTTACTTTTCGCTCACGCCCCTCATTTTTGCAATGATCGGCCCCACAACTTCCGGCGGCACAAATCGGCTCAAGGCCGTTTCCCCTCCGTAGGAGGCCACTTGCTTGATGAGCGTGCTCGAAACGTGCGAATACTCGCCGTCGGCCATCAAGAAGACGGTCTCGACACTGGGGTCGAGGCGGTTGTTCGTGAGTGACATGCCGAACTCGTATTCCATATCAGAAAGAGTTCGGACACCGCGGAGAATCACCCGCGCGCCGATGCGCTTGACGAAGTGGACAGTCAAGCCATCGAACGACTCGACCGACACGTTGGGGAAACACGCGACCACCCGCCGTGCCAACTCCACGCGCTCGTCGATGGAGAAAAGGGCAGCCTTGTTGGGGTTGATACCTATCCCCACCACAACATGCTCGAAGAGAGTCATCCCACGGCGAATGACATCGAGGTGGCCGAGTGTCAGGGGGTCGAATGTTCCCGTGAAAACGGCCGTTCGCGAAGGGTCGGTGGAATAAGAGTGTTGTGTACTCATAACGGTTCCAGGGGTGGGGGTGCCGTGATTCCCTCGACGCGTTTGCGAAGCCCTAGACGGACGCGAGTCCGTCCTTGAGACGGGCCAGGTCATCTCCGTTATTATAAACGTGGGGACTGATGCGCAACCGCCCTCTCCGGCAAGCCAGGGCGATCCCTTGAGTCCGGAGATGACGCGCGACGGCATTGGGGTCAACCCCTTCTCGCTCCAGCGCGACGATCCCCGAAAGGTCACCCGGCCTGCGCGATCCGTGAACCGACCACCCCGCGGATGCTGCCACCTCACGGACCGCCTCGGCCCGATCCAGAATCCGGCGCGAGACCAGCTCGGGGCCAATCTCAAGGATCAGGCCCACACTCGCCCCAAATCCATGAAGGCCGCACATATTCATGGACCCTCCTTCCCATCGCTGGGCGCTGGGCTTGAGCACGAAATCGTTGGTCGTGGAGTTGAACGACCCGATCACGCTGTGCCAGCCAACACCTAGGGGGCGGAGCCGCTCGATCCAATCGCGCCTGACGTAGAGAAAACCCGCACCTTCGGGGCCAAGGAGCCACTTGTGGCCATCGGCCGCCAGAAAGTCGATGGGGGTTTTCTTCACATCCAGGACGAATGGACCAAGCCCCTGGATGGCATCAACGAAGAGGGCGACCTGATGCGCTTCGCAGAGCTCGACCAGCGCATCCAGGTCGTTGCGGAAGCCGGTGGAGAATTCAACGTGGCTAATGGTCAGGACGCGCGTGGAGCGATCCATGGCCGCGGCGAGGTCGCGGAGCCAAACGCGGCCGTCGCGGCTCGGGACCGTCCGGAGCTCGACCCCTCGGCTCGCAAGATTCATCCAGGGATATAAATTTGAAGGGTATTCTTCGGTCGCCGTGACGACGCTATCCCCCTCGCCCCAGGGGTAGCCCTCCGCGATCAGGCCAATGCCGTGTGTGGTGTTCGGGATGTAGGCAATTTCATCAACATCGGCATTGATGAGCGTGGCGATGCGCCTCCGGTTCTCTTCGATCTGGCGTTCCCATTCCGGCCAGTGATTGGAGCCGTAATGTTCCTGGTCTTCCACCTGGTTCCGAATGGCCAGCGCGGATCGGCGGGGCAGGGGAGCGACCGCCGCATGGTCGAAATAGGCCAGGTTGCGGCCGATGGGAAACTCGAGCTCTCGCAATGCGTCCCAATCCAAAGGCGTCCCCTTCCCCTCTTTTTTCGTGAATCGCAGGCTCTCTAAAGATTTGCCTCGAACAGACTACCGTACCTTGGATGGAAGAGCCATCGTGGGGGCGAGGAGAGAAGGAACCTCGATCGGCTTCAGTGCTCCCAAGCGGGTTCCGGCGGTTGAAAGCGACTCAATGACCGGATGAGATGTGCGAGTACCTCAGGGTTGTGATCGGCCGTCAGACTAATGCGAAGCCGGGCCGTCCCTCGAGGAACGGTGGGCGGTCGGATCGCGGGTACGACGAGTTCGTCATCTCTCAAGCCTGAGGAGATCGCAAGGGCCTGCTCTGGATCACCGATCATGACAGGTACGATCGGCCCCATCGACGGAGGCACGCCCCAACCTCTTCGCGCCAGTTCCGTGCGAAGTTGCTCCCCCAGCGCCTGAAGTCGTTCTCGCCGCTCCGGCTCAGCGATGACAATTTGCAAGGCCGCGTTCGCGGCGGCGGCTGCGGCGGCGGGGAGGGACGTCGAAAAGATCAGGGCGCGGGCCTGATGGATCAGCCAATCGATCAAGCGCTGAGAACCGGCGACGAACCCTCCCACGGAGCCGAGGGCCTTGGAGAGCGTTCCAACCCGGACCGGTATTCGGTCACAGACTCCGAAGTGCGAGGCGGCTCCTCGGCCGTCGGCGCCGAAGACTCCCGTTCCGTGCGCTTCATCGACGAGTAAGACCGCCTCAAATTCGTCGGCCAGGTCGGCGAGTTCGACCAGAGGGGCGAGGTCTCCATCCATACTGAAGACACCGTCGGTTGCGATCAAGGAGCGGCGATAGCGCCCTCGGTCACGTTGCAAGGTGATGCGTAGCCGCTCGGCGTCTGTATGCGGATACACCCTGAGGCTCGCGCCGCTGAGCTTGACCCCGTCGATCAAACTGGCGTGGTTGAGACGATCGAGGTAGACCGCGTCTCCCGGTTCCACGAGAGCGGCGATTGTGGCGAGGTTGGCCGCGTAGCCCGTGGGAAAAAGAGCGACGGCCTCGGCATGCTCGAAGCGAGCGAGCTCCGTGGCGAGACTTGCGTGTGCCTGAGTCCATCCGCTTACGAGGGGCGACGCTCCGGCTCCCCAGCCGTATTCTTCCATCGCTTTCGCCGCGGCGGCCACCACAAGGGGGTGTGCGGCGAGCCCAAGGTAGTCGTTCGAGCTGAAGTCGACCGGAACTCTCTGAGTGGTCCTGACGATCAGCGAACGTTGCAGACCTTCGCGCTGCCTGGTTGCAAGTGCCTCATCGATCCAGGCGAGAGGATCAGGCATTGGGCGTGTTCCTGGGTAGGCGACGCTCTCCCTCGGGCTTGCCGAGGACGAGCGCGGCGAGGTGGCCGCCGAAGCCCAGCGAGAGCTTCAAGGCCGTCCCGATCGAATGCGGCCGCCCCACGTGCGGTGTCCCATCAAGATCGCAGGCTGGATCTGGATCGTCGAGATTCAGCGTAGGGGGAATGAAGCCGTCGCGGATCGAGAGGCAAGTGAGCGCAAGCTCCACGGCCCCCGCCGCACCCAGTAAATGGCCGATCTGGCTCTTGTTCGCGGAGCAGGCGATCCTTCTGGCGTGGGCCCCGAGGACCAAGTGCAGGGCCCGGCATTCCAAGGGGTCGTTGGTTCGGGTCGCGGTGCCATGAACGTTGACATAGTCGAGGTCGGACGGGAGGACTTGCGCCTGCCGCAGACCGCGCGCGATCAGGTCGGCCAGCCCGGTTGGGTCAGGGTTCAGGTCCGTTTCATGGTAGGCGTCGGCACCCAGGGCCCCACCCTTAACTTCGGCGTAGGGGAGCGCCCCTCGCTTTCGCGCGTGCTGCTCACTTTCAAGGACGAGAATGCTTCCGCCTTCGCCGACAACGAAGCCGGAACGCCTGCGATCCCAGGGGCGCACGGCTGATTTCGGCTCCCCTTGCCAGCGAGCGAGGGCTTTCATTTTACGGAACGCCGCCATGAAAAGGGGCTCGATCGAGGCGTCGGCGCTCCCGGCCAGGACTACGTCGCAAACCCCGCGTTGGATCAACTCCGCCCCTTGGATCACGGCAACCAGCCCGGTCGCGCAGGCCGCGACCGGCGCAAGGCAAGGGCCTTGAAAGCCGTAACGCTGGGCGATCCACGATGCGCCGCTACTGGGCCAGGCTGAAGCCCAGTGCCGCGACGCGGTTGGGCTTTCATGGTTCCGGAGCGCCAACTCCTCGCTGAGAAGCCGAAGGCTACGCACGCCTCCCTTGCTGAGTCCAAGCAACACCGCAACGCGATCGGGGGCCGGGGTATGAGCTCGCGGACCCAGACCGGCGTCAGCGAGGGCCTCATCTCCAAGGAGCGTCAGGAGGTCATATAAAGACTCCCTCCCGGGGTTCTGGCCCAGGCTCGCCGGCGCCCCGAGATAGGGGGGCGCATCGGGGGGGGACTCCGGCCAGTTGAGCGTCCGCACGGCGCTCAGTCCAGCCTTGAGGGCCTGCCACGACTCTTCTCGGCAGGAGCCCAGGACCTCAGGAGGGCTCGCCGCGTTGAAACCTGTGACGAGCCCGATTCCCGTGACGACAACAGCCGGCCGAGGCGAGTCCGTTCGAGGACGGAGAATGGCAGGAGACGCAGACACGCGAGAATCTCTGGGCCGGCGTTGGGCTTCAGACGTTGGAAAAGATCGTTATCGGTACCGACATCGATATCGGCATCAATGGGCCGCGGTAGCATCGGGTTCGACCACGAGCGGCTTTGGCTTCAACCCCAGACGCTCGAACAGGAGCTGGTCCTTGTCCGGGCCGGGATTCGGGGTCGTGAGCAGCTTGTCCCCCGCGAAGATCGAATTCGCCCCCGCGAGGAAGCAAAGAGCCTGATCAGACTCGGACATATGAACGCGCCCCGCCGAGAGGCGGACCATCGACTGCGGCATCAGGATTCGCGCTGTGGCGATGGTGCGGACCATGTCCCAAATGGAAACACGGGGCTGATCCGAGAGGGGCGTTCCCTCCACCGCGACCAGCGAATTGATCGGAACCGACTCAGGGGGCTCGGGCAATGAGGCGAGGGTGTGCAGAAGTCCGATGCGGTCATCCTCTGTCTCACCCATTCCGACAATCCCGCCGCAGCAGACCGAAATGCCCGCCTCGCGCACGTTCTGAAGCGTATCGAGGCGATGCTTGTAGGTGCGCGTGGAGATGATCTCGCTGTAGTATTCCTCGGAAGAATCAAGGTTATGGTTGTAGGCGTCGAGCCCCGCCTCTTTGAGGCGTTGGGCCTGGTGAGGCGTTAGCATGCCCAGTGTGCAGCAGGCCTCGAGTTCGAGCGCCTTGACCCCTCGCACCATGTCGAGCACGCGCTCGAACTGATCATTATCGCGCACTTCGCGCCACGCCGCTCCCATGCAAAACCGCGTCGCGCCTTCATCCTTGGCGCGGCGAGCTGCGGAAAGGACGTCGGCAACGTCCATCAGGGGCTGCGCCTTCACATCGGTGTGATAGCGAGCGGCCTGGGGACAGTAGCCACAATCCTCAGGGCATCCTCCGGTCTTGACGGAGAGGAGCACGCAGACCTGGACGTGGGACGGATCGTGATACTGACGATGGATCTCAGCCGCGCGAAAAATGAGTTCGAGTACCGGGGAATGATAGATCGCCGCGACTTCGGCTCGCGAGGGCGTGGACGTGCTGATCGACATCGACAAAAGACCTGAGGGTGAACGAAAAGAGTTTAGCACTCAACGCCGGGCCGACTTGCCCACAACGAAAAGGGCTCCAGCCGCGATAACGGCGACCCCAATGTAGCCGGGAACCGCGTCTCCCGACCCCTCCCCCTCGGCCTGTCCACCGGCGGGCGCCTCTTGGGCGCGGGCCGAATCGACGGCAACGCTGAGCGAACAAAGGGTCGCCAGCCCGAGACTGGCCAGCAAATGCTTCCAACGATTCATCGCCCGCGCTCCCTGAGTGGCTTCGGTCGTTTGGGAGACTCCACCGACATCGGTAACCACTCTCTTAAGGGACGAACTCGACGCCGGAAGGCCTCTCGCGCCATGGCGACTGCCTTCCAGGCTGGGCCTCGAGAACGGAGGTTGGCGATGTAGTCATCCAACCCGACCGCCCAGAACCGATACTCGAGGCCGCGAAACTCGAACGCTCCGTTTTCTCTCGGCAACGGAAACGGCTGGAACGGCTCCGCATAGGCGAACGCCAGAATCGCGCGAAAGCCAGGTCCAAACATTTCCTGCCAGCGAGTTAGTCCGTCAAGGTCGTCGGTCGTGACCCAGTTTTCCCACGGGCGACGGCCTTGCGCATTCTTGCCGCGCTTGCCTTTGACCTCGACGACCAGGTTCGGACCCATCCTAGGATACAGCAGAAAGTCAGGATTTTTCACCCCCTCGTCGCCGAAAAGCGCGCGCTTGGCCTCATCGACCGCGACACAGGGGATGCGGATCGAGCGGATATAGGCTTCGAAGGCTGCCTCGTAATGGTTTGAGCGGTTTGCCATGAGGCCCTACAACCGAAGGTCAGCCAACGGTGATGATCGGCAGTGACGAATTGCTTTCCTGCGTCCGCCTTCGAGGGGGTAACACCGCCTCGGCATATTCCCAAAGCTGTTCCGCACTCTCGAAAAGCTTCCCTCGGCTGTCCCCCATCCGGAAATCATCCTGCTCCAACGTGCCTCGGCGAGGACGAACTTGGAGAAACCATCCCCACTTGCGAACGAAGACGCGGGTCTCGCCATGGGCGAGATACCACCGGATCGCGTCGTAATCGTCCCAGGTTGTCGGGGTGTCGATCCGAATCGTGAAAGAGCGTTCCCCCAAGGAGCCTTCATCGAGGTCCACTGGAACCGATTCGGCTTCGGCCATCGACATGCGCGACGGGGGCAGAATGGCCTCCACGTATTCGTCGAGCTGGGCGGAGTTTTCGAAGACCTTGTCGAAGCTCCAGTCGGAATCATATTCGCAATCGGCCGTGGTGTATTCGCGGCACACCTTGGGCCGGGTCCAGTAGACGCCGCACCGGTTCTCCTTGGTGAGGTACTTGCAAATCGTCATCACGACGAGATACCAGGTCCCCTTTTCGACGTACACCAAGGTCTTACCGTAGTCCAGGTATTTCTTGATTTCGTTGTAATGCGCCCTGCGGGTTGGAGAAATAATCGGGAGGGAGAAATAGCGGCAGCACTTGCCGACGCAGAAATCGCAAAGACAGGCGTCGGGCGGTACGTCCTCGCGCCGAATCGGCTTTTTTTTCAAGGGGACATTCTCCCAGAACCGGGGAATCCTGAGATCGAAGTGAGCTAGGAGAATCGGCGAGCGTCGCCTGCAACTTCGTCTACTTCCCCGCCGAGTGTGCTCCGGCCAAGACGCCTCTTACGGGAGACCCCTCAGAAGTTCCCCAGCGCGGGGGGCCGAGCGGTCGTCATGATACCAAGCGGCTCGCAAAGCGGCCACGTGCGCCTCGGTCGTTCCGCAACAGCCTCCGACCAATACGGGCCCCAGCTCGCAGAGCGAAGCGGCACACCGTGAGAAAGCTTCAAGATCACCCTGATCATCTCCCTCCCGCGAACGAGCCGGCTTAACCACGAGGGGGAGCGAGGTTCTGGATCGAAGCTTCGTTGCCGTAGCCAGCGCGAGGTCCATCCCGAATTCGCAATTCGTGCCGAGGGCGTCTGCCCCCAACTGCTCGAGCTCTTCCAACGGCTCTTGTAAGGAGTCAGGCCAGGTGTAAAGGCTCACGAGCAGAGGGAGGGATGTGCCCCGTCGGATTTCCGCGAGAGCGACGCACGCTTGATCGATTCGATGAGTCTCGAAAAGCAAGGCCGAGGCTCCCGCCTCAAGCAACGCATCCGCCTGTTCGCGGTACGAGCCTGGCTGCTCCGAAGCCGTCGGCCCGATGGAACCCACCACGAGGCCGTCAACACCCGCAGCCTGCCGCGCAAGCTCCACGGCCCGCCGATTGATCTTCTCGGTTAGGCCCTCCTCACCATATCGGGCTAGCCAGACGCGATTTGCCCCGAACGTGTTGGTGAGAATGGCCTGCGACCCAGCCGCAACATCTCGCGCATGGACCTGAAGGACGGCTTCAGGATGCGACAGGTTCCATCGGCAAGGGTCGTCCTCATTCAGGTCGAGTCCCTGCGCAATCAATCGCGTTCCCATCGCCGCGTCGAGCAACAGCGGGCGGCTCAAGGCATCTCGAAACCGATCAGTCACTGGCTTTGGGCCGATTACGATATTTGACACTCACACGAACGAGAAAACGCTGCTCTTCATCGGTCAGGGCCGTAGATCCCTCGCGATGCAGTTTTTCCAGAATCTCGTCCATTCGTCGATCGTCGGCGGCCTCTCTCGCCTGCCGGCGCTGCCTGCGAACATCGGAACGCCGGCGCCGCCAGCGTTTGATGGCACTTTCACGATAGGGGCGGACCTTGGCGGCACTCCCCTCGAGGCTCGTATATCCCTCAGAGAAGTCGTAGCCGAAGACCCCATCGTCGTAGAAACCACCGTCTTCCATCATCCGAGTCTCGGAGCGAACGATTAACTCGATGAGGAAAGCGAGCGCGATGAGCGTCACGCCATCGCCGGGAGGCATCACGAGGCGGATGACGCCGACAATAGCCAGGATCACCGCACAGGTTCGAGCAACATAGGGCCCGAACATGCCGTCCTTGGGCTGGGTCACCGCGGCCGTCGCCAGATGGCCACGGAGGATTCGCCCCATATCGAACGGCAGAGCCGGGATCAAGTTGGCCAGGAACAGCAAATAATTCAGGTATCCGAACCAACCGAGCCACCAAAGCGGGCTCGACTGTTTGGCCGTTTCCTTGAGGCTGATCCAGGGAGCACCGGAATCCACGTCGTTGCCGAACGGATTCCAGACGAAGTGTGCATTGGCGAGCATCAATACAAACGACGAGACCAGGACCACGGCCAAATTCGCGGCCGGCCCGCTCATCGCAACGGCTGCAGAATCATTGGGCCGGGCCAGGGCGGCCGGCCCCACCATATTCCCTAGGGGCCAAAGGCGAACATCATCGGGTTCGACCCCCGTCCAATAGGACGCAAGGGCGTGCCCGGTTTCATGGACGAGCAGCGCTCCTAACAGCAAAACCATCCACGAGGCCGTGTGTCCGACATGCGGAACGGTCGCGAAGAGAGCGCCGAGGAGCTCGAGAAAAACGAAGAGGACGAAAAAGATGTGGACGCGTACCTGAATCCCGAACCAACGGCCCAAGAAAATCGGCGACCACATTAGCGGATCGGTCATCATCTGCCACCCGCGGTGGGTTGCGGACGCTTCGGAAGGAACTCATTCCCTTGAGGATTATAGTCTAGCAGCCAAGGAGGCAAGCCGCAACGATTCGGAAACATCGGTTCGCCCTCTTCTAAAGAGTGGTACGGACTGTTAGTTTGGTGATTCATCCCAGACATAAGGAACCAACGCGGTGTCAATCTCCTCGAACTCGTCTGAGTCGCAGACCCACGTCCGTGTCGAACTTGGACCCAGGTCCTACGAGATCCGTGTCGTAACGGGACACGCGAACGGGTTTGGCACGTTCGCACGCGAAAGTCTCGACGCGACCTGGTCGGGCCGAAACTGTCACCGCGCTCTGCTCGTGACCGACGAAAATGTCGCGGCGCTTCAAGCCTCTTACGCCGCGGAGCTCGCTCGCGTCGGGATTACGGCGAGTCTCGCGGTCATCCCCTCGGGAGAACCGTCGAAATCCTTGGCAATCGCCTCGGATCTCTACGATGACCTCGTCCGGCTCCGTGCCGATCGTCACACAGCCATCGTAGCCCTCGGGGGAGGGGTTGTCGGGGATCTCGCGGGCTTTGTCGCGGCTACCTATGGTCGAGGCCTCCCGCTTCTAATGGTGCCGACGACCCTCCTGGCCCAGGTCGACAGTTCGGTGGGGGGGAAAGTCGGGGTCAATCACCCCAGGGCCAAGAATATTATTGGCGCCTTCCATCAACCGGTCGGAGTTTGGATCGATACGGAGACACTCCACTCGCTGCCGGACCGAGAATATCGCTGTGGGCTTGCTGAGGTTGTGAAATATGGGGTGATTCTCGACGCCCCCTTCTTTGCCTTCCTCGAGGAGAACGCCGACGCCATTTTGGCTCGGTCTCCTCAACCGTTACGGCACACAATCAGCCGCAGTTGTGAGCTCAAGGCCGATGTCGTGTCCAAGGACGAGCGCGAGGAAACCGGGCTCCGGGCCATGCTCAATTTCGGCCACACGATTGGTCACGCAATCGAGTCGGTCGCGGGATACGACGGCGATTATTTGCACGGAGAGGCAGTGGCTGTGGGAATGGTCGCTGAGAGCCGACTGGCAGAACGGCTCGGCTGGATCAAGGACGACGTGACCAACCGGCTCCGCAATCTGCTCGAGAAATTCGGCCTGCCGGTCGCCCCCGCATCGCTCGACCCCGATGCTCTGGTTGAAGCCATGACGCGGGACAAGAAGAACCAGAAAGGGCGCACCCGGTTTGTTCTTCCGCGCAGGCTGGGACATGTCGAGCTTACCGACGCTGCCGATGACGCGGCGATACGAGCCGTTCTCTAAGGCTTTTCTATTATCCCACCTTGCGTGAGCGGATGTGCTTAGCCACGATTCCCGCTCGCTCCCGCACGTTTTCATCGGGATCGCGCGCGAGCTCCGCCAGTGCGAGCAAAGCCGCACCGACATGGTCCTGGCCGCATTGCTCGAGCTTCAGAATCGCTTCGCTCCGGATCCGCGCGTCCGGATCTTTCAGCGACCTCCGAAGTTCGTCAAAGCCTTGGGAGGTTTCTGGGGCCGAAACGAGAACGACCGCCAGCCGTTCCGCGGCGTCGCCATGGCGGAGCGCTTCGAGGGGGCGGAACGTCGCCGGCAATTGCCCCGTTTTGAGCAACTGCTTGAGCGTCTCTCCGGCCTCCGTTCGAAGCGCGAAGTCGTGATCTTGGAATGCCCTTTGGATCGTAGGAAAGCTGATAGAGATCCCTTGATCAAAACTCGCAAGGGCTTTGATCGCCTTGCGGCGGACCCACAAAGGCTCAACATCGGCAAACTGACAGAGCATTGCCAGGGCTCTTGGATTGGGAGAACCGACTTCACCCAGCGCCCCGGCAACGGCCCCGCGGACTTCGACGGCAGGATCCCCCCCTAGTTTAATAAGCAGTTCCGTCGCGGCTCGGCCGTCTCGGCCAAGTCCACCGAGGGCATCGATGAGAGCGCATTTTGTCCGGACAAGGGTGTCGTCCGGAGGCCAGGACCTCCTGGAAAAGACCCTTGCGTCTGCCTCCTCCGGCCGCCCCGTGAAAGGGGTGTTCGTCTCAATGGCCTCGAGTGCCATGATGAAAGCGGGCAGCGCGAGCTCCGCGGGGGGCTTCATGACGGCAAGACCCTCGGCCGCATTCCTCGCGACCATGGGAGACGGATCGCCAAGGGCTTCGAGCAGCCACGACTGGACAGCCTTTCGATCCGCTTGGTCGTTCTCCGGCACCTTTTGGTTCTGTAAGTAGATGCGAGTCCCGAAGCCGCGTGCGGATTTAAGGGCTGCGGCTCGAACACCTGGACTCGAGTCACGCCTGAGAGTATTCAAAATCGCGAGAGCACGAGAGTTGTCATAACTCTCGCTGCCCATGCTGGATGCGACTCTTGTTCGAATGTCTTGAGCGGGATCGCCCGTGAGGGATTCAAGCACGGCCTGGTTATCAGAGTCTCTGATACTAATCAGTACCATTGCATGAATTAAATCGATGCGAGCTTGATCCAGCAGCGTCAATGCGTAGAAGGTGGCGTCCATCTGGCCCACGGGTTTCGAGGGATCGCGGGCCTTTTTGAGTGCCACCGAGCGCGCTTCTAGAGACTTAAGCGAGGCCAGCAAGGGTGGGACCGCGATTTCCGCGGTGGGGGCCATAATCGGTAAGGCACGCGCCACGGACGAACATACAGTCGGATCTTTATCTGAGAGTGCCTCCAAGAGAGCCTGCGTCGCTTCCTGCGGCCGCTGAAGCCTTCGTGCAACCTCACCGATTCGCATCGCGGACGCGCCACGCACGACCGGTGAGGGACTTCCTTCCAAGAGTTCAAGGCACATGTGTAGGAGTTTTTCTTGCCCCGAGCGATCGTCGCCAAAAGGTTTCCCGTAGAGCAGGACTTCCGCGACGTCGTATTCATTGCCCTCACGAAGTACCCGCTGTTGTTGGAGAGCCACGTCGCTCTGGTCGCGAATGAGAACGTAGACGAGAAAAAAAGCGAGGCAGGAGCCGGTAACGGAAACAACCTTACCAGTGAGAATCGATTTGATTTTTGAAGAGATTTCCATATTGAACCCTTAGTGGCTTTGGGTTTTCAGTGTGAGCGGTGACTTGCCCGGCGATACGCGCTTCCGGATGCGATCCGCCACGATTTCAGCCCACTGACGCACGGGCACTCTGGGGTCGTCGGCCACTTCCTTGAGAGCGTTCAGTGCGGCGGCAGCATGCTCCTCGGGGCATTGGTCGAGCTTGACGACGGCTTCGCTACGGACGCGAGGGTCCTTGTCCTTCAAGGAGCGGAGGAGAGTATCGCATCCCGACGAAGTTTCAGGATCGGCCGCCAGGACGAAGACCAGCCGTTCCGCAGGCCCGGCCTGCCATAAGTCTTCCAGAGAAATGAAACCTGCCGGCACGCGCCCTGGCACGAAGATTTTCTTGAGTAGCTCAAACGAGACCTTGCAAACATTTTCCGAAGTGTCTTGAAAACCCGAACGGAGAGCCGAGAAAACGGCGAAGTCATCCGGGTCGAGGTCGGCGACGGCTTCGATGGCGACCGCGCGAATGGACGGTTGCCAGGCGTCCGTGGTTAGCCGGCGCAAGGTGGAGATTGAGGCGGCATCCTTCTTTGCCAGATTCCATAGAGTCGTTGCTGCGGCCAGTCGAATCTCATTGTCGGGATGGCTCCCTAACTGGATCAGCAGACTTCCTACGGGCTCGACATCACGGGCAAACTTGCTGATGTGGCGGATCACCCGGGCTCTGGCTTGATTGGGCGTGACGAGAGGAAGATCAGGATCCTGATAGTACGAATAAACATGCCTGATCAGGTCCGTCTTTCCTGAAGTGGGAATAGTGCTGGGGCATTCTTTCCCGGCGAAGGCGATGAGAGCGGGCAATGCCGCCCTGGGAGCAGGTTTAAGCTCGTCGAGAATCGTCACCACTTCAAAGATGACCACCGGCGAATCGTCTTTAATCGCTTCGATGAACCAGGCAAGAGCGGTTTTCTGAACGTCCGAGGCGTTGGAAATGTAGGCTCTTGGGGCCCTGCTGCCGAACGCGAGATATTCCACCGAGCTCAGCGCCCGTGCACGTACCCCAGGGCTCGGATCGTGCCGCAGAATATCGAGGACGGCCCATGTTTTGGGACTTCCAGGCTCGCATCTCCACAAAACGCCCGCCACGATGGAACGAATATAACGATTCTCATCTTGGGCGAGTTGCTCCATCGCTCCCATCATTTGCTCGTCATTGCTGGCGATTTCCGCAAGAGTGCTGATCGCTTCCATTCGAGCCCGTTCGAAAAGCATCCATTCGTGAGCGACTTCGCTCCAATCTCCGGAGGTCTTCATGAACCAAGAAGATTTCGCTTGATCGAGTTTTGGACCTTCTTGCGCCATGGCCAGAGCGATCAGAGGGGGACCGACGACCTTGGCGGGAGGTTTCAGCTCACGTAGAGCAATCGCGGCGGCAGTCCGAACCGTTGGGTCTTTGTCGCTCAGAGCCTCCAGGATCGCACGCGTAACGCGAGGTTTCAGGCGATGGCCCTTCGGGATTTTTCCCAATATGGGAACGGCCTCCCTACGCACAAGGTAGGAAGGATCACTCGTCAGCAGTTGCAAATCCAAACTCAGGACCTTGTCCTGGCTGGCATAGGGTTCATGGGATTGCCAATGCCGACCCATCTCTTGATTTAGATCTTGAAGAACGCTGGCTCGCTCATTCGCGTCGCCAGTTTTCAAAATCCTTAACTTCTCCTGGAAGGGGTCCCACTGGTCGCGGATGATCGCGTAGGCCAGGTAGACCGCCAGAATGCACGCGATGGCAGAGAAAATCTTGCTCGAGAAGAAGGCCTCAAATTTTAATGGCTTTTTCATTCCCTTCTCCTTGATAAGCTCTCTTTTTAAATCATCATGATGATAGCGATGCGATACATGGTCGTTGAAATGGGTTTTGCGAAATCAAGATACTTTGGTGCAGAATCATCTCCAACGCAACTTCTTGATTGATGATCGCCGCCAACGCGCTCTGCTATAGGGTAGAAAAAAACGAAAGGGAAGGGGAGGGGCCGGAGGTCTACACACTTGAATTCCGTACACTGGTTGGTTAGCATCATTCGGCTAATGGGTAAGGCTATCGAACGTCCTTCTCTTTGACTGCGCGGAGTCGAGCGCGTGACTGAAACCGAACTCCGCGACCTGGTCTGTCTCACGCTGATTCCAGGTGTCGGCCCCCATACGAGCCGAGCACTTCTGGAGCGGTTTGGAACGCCAGGCAAGGTTCTCGACGCGTCGCTTGCCAGCTTGCGTGAGGTTCCTGGGGTGGGCCCCAAACTTGGCGAGCGTATCACTCAAGCTCGTCGCGAGCATGACGCGGATGAAGAGATTGCCATTTGCCGGAGCGCGGGGGTGAGCATCGTCGCGCGTGAGGATGCAAATTATCCACCGCCGCTGGCCGAGATTCCCGATCCTCCTAGCCTTCTCTTCGTGCAGGGCAAGCTCGAATCCCGTGACCAGTTGGCGATCGCGCTTGTCGGTTCAAGACGATGCACGCCGTATGGGATGAGGGTCGCGGAGCGGTTGGCCAGTGCTTTGGCTCGGGTTGGGTTGACCGTTGTCTCGGGGCTGGCGCGGGGAATTGATGCGGCGGCGCACCGAGGGGCCTTGAAGGCCGGCGGGCGAACCATTGGCGTGATGGCCAACGGCCTCTCTCAGATCTATCCGCCGGAACACGAGGAGCTGGCCCGCCAGATTTCCGGGGCGGGGGCCGTGATCAGCGAGATGCCGATGAGGCAGGGGCCCCTGGCCGGTCTCTTCCCGCAGCGCAACCGGATCATTTCCGGGCTTTGTCTTGGCGTTGTCGTCATTGAAGCCACTCCCCGCAGCGGCTCACTCTCCACGGCTCACCACGCCATGGAACAGAACCGGGAGGTTTTCGCCGTCCCGGGGCCGGTTGATAGTCTATCGAGTCAGGGTTGCCATCGGTTGATCCGCGATGGAGCCAGGTTGGTCGAGACGGTGGACGACATTCTCGAAGAGCTTGGACCTCTTGTTCACGAGGTCCGCACGTCCGACGAAGAACCGGCCGTACGCCATCCCGTGGAGCTGACTCTTTCCGAACACGAGCGGTCGCTCTTGGGACAATTAGACGATCAGCCCCTGCCGGTCGATGCACTCATCGCCAAGACTCGGCTGTCTGCCTCGCAGGTGCTTGCGACGCTCAGCGTGCTTGAAATGCGCCGGCTGATCCGCAGGCTTCCCGGGCAGCACTTCGTCCGCGTCTGAGAGCGAGGCGAACGTCGCCGGCGTCACGATCAAGCCGGAGCCGTCAGGGGGGCGAGCCGCTCGTCAAGCCAGGCGATCGTGTCGTTGAAGACTTCCTCTCGCCCGAGTTCATTGAGAGGCTCATGCCGCATGCCCGGATAAATCCTGAGGGTTTTGTCCGGAGAACCCAGGCGTTCAAAGACCAGGCGAGACTCTTCGGGATTGGTCACGCCATCATCCGCGCCGAGGATCATGAGGATCGGGGTTTCCATGGAGGGAGCCCCTTCCTTGACCAGGGCGGCGGAGTCGGCCATACCGAAGAACAAAGGCGCGCTGATGCGGCTGTGACGTAGCGTATCCGTTCGATGTTCTTCCTGCATGACCGGGTCGCGAGTCATCATCTCGGCCGGCAATTTGCCGGAAAGCGTCACGCCCGGAGCGAAGCGGAGCAAGAACCGTCCCGCGGCGATTTTATAAGCCGGAACGTGGGCGGCCAATTTCAGGGGAGGGTTGGAAACGATGAGGCCGTTGAGGTCGTGCCCCCCCTCAACGGCCACTCTCAGCGCGAGCAAACCGCCGTTGGAGTGGCCGAGCAGAAACCGTGGAAGGCCGGGGCGTTTGCGAGACATCCAATCGATCGAAGAGCGGACATCCGAGACGAACTCCGCGTAGTTCCCGACCACGCCTCGACGTCCTGGGCTCCTTCCGTGTCCGCGCAGATCGGGAGCCACGAAATCGAGATCCAGAGCGGTGCCAATCGCTTCCGCGACGTGGCCGTAGCATCCACCGTGCTCGCCAAAGCCGTGCACCACCGCGACAACGCCCCGCGGTTGCGGGCGGCTCCAGTAGCGGCCCCGCAGGACGATTCCCCCGTCGGTCGGAATAGCGACATCTTGAGCCTTTGACTGACCGGTGATCATGGATTGCTTCCGAGCCTCGAAGAAAGTAATGCGAACCGCGGCATGCGTTACGGGGGCGTTTCAGGAAGCTCGGTGCCAGGTCCAGGTCCAGTGCCGATCGGAAGTCATCGCGACGGAATCCCCCGACATCCCGCAACCCTTCACAATCTGTCTCACCTCTTCGAGGGTCAGGGCGGCGTGGAGCGAGGCGGCGAACAGATCCTGTGCAAACTGGGGTTCAGTCCCGGCGTACGTGGCGACAAGGCGGTTGATTTCATCCTGGCTCTCAGGACGCACGAGATCTCGCACGAAGAGCGTTCCCCCTTCCGCCACGAGCTCGAGCATTTGTTTCATCACGGGGGCCGGGTTGGGAATGTGGTGAATGATCGAATTGCTGATTACGGCCTCGAACGCGCCGGCTCCCACTTCCATGGCCTTCGCATCACTGAGCAGGCAGCGAATTCTTCCATCGAAGCCAGCCCGCGCCACGTTCCGGCGGGCGTGCTCCAGCATGGCTTCGGAAACATCCAAGGCAATCACATTCGCCTGAGGATCCGCCTTGCAGAGGACGATCGGGATATGCGCGGGGCCTGAACCAACATCGATCACGTTGCCGCCGCGACAAGGTCCGTGCAGACGCAGGAAATCGGCGACGAATCGATCGTTGACTTCCGAGTGATTCATGTTGTCGTACGATTCAGCCTCTTCGACGGTCTCCATCCCTTCGGGTTCCAGCACGCGCGACAACATCGTTCACCTCGTTGAGATTCTGGCCCAGCCTGAAGCGGAATATGCCGATTCCAGACTTGTTGATAAGCTGAGGCGGCGAGATCCAGAACGAAACCGCCGCCGTTGTGAATAGGCCGGTTGGGTAACGCTGATGGGCTCGACCTGTGTCGAGAGCCTCTGCCCATGGTGGAGGCCACCAGCGCCACCCAAAACGGCCTCTTACACGGAACGTAGTCCTGCTGCGTGAGCAGCCGGAGCGTTAACGGCTCTAGAATACCCCGTAATCACGAAGCCGCCAAAGGGACTCAGAGCGTTGCCGCGGCAGCCTTGACGGCCGTCAGACACGCGCGGAGGTCGTCGATGGGGTTTTCCGGATGCTCCTCGTATTCAAGGGCCAGGCAGTAGGGATAGTGGATCTTCGCGAGCGCCTTGAAGAGGTCGGCCGTGCGGAGATCTCCTTTGCCCAGGATCGTGAAGTGCTCAGCATCCTTGACGTCCTTGAGGTGGACGCCGAAGACGCGCTTGCCGAACACCTCGACGGCGCGAACGGGGTCTTCCTTCGAGCGGAGGAAGTGGCCGGTGTCGACGCAGCATCCGACCTTGGGGTGGTGGTCCTTGATCACGGCGGCGATGGTGTCGATCGCGGCGTAACGGTGTCCGGGACCATGGTTGTGGATTCCCACACCGACGCCGAACTCTTCGACGAGCTTGTCAAGGCTGGCGAAGCTATCGGGATCGGGGTCGGCAGAGAGGTAATCGATCCCCAGTTCCTTGGCGAACTCAAAGAATCGCTTGTTGGCGTCATGATTCTTGGTGAAATGAACGACGCCGTAGCCGATGACCTTCACCCCTTCGGCCTCGACCTTTCGCTTGTAGCTCGCCACTTCCTCGGGCTTGGTCACCGTCGGAATATGAGCCGGGTAGGACTCCCAGAAGTGGAGTCCGAGTTCCTTCGTTACGGCCAGGGCCTTGTCAATGTCGGCCTGTCCGTTCTTGGTATAGCCGCGGAGGGAGTAGCTCTGAAGGCCAAGCTTGAAGGGGCCGTAAGGGCCTTCCGCTGCCTGGCTGATATGGGGAAGAGCGCCCAGGGAGAGCGCTCCCAGGGCCCCGAGTCCGCCGGCGAGCACTTCTCTCCGCGTCATTCCGTACGTCTTTTGCGATGTCATCTGCGATTGCCTCGCGAACGATGAAATTCGAGCCACCGGGCTCGCTCGATTACCCCGGGCGGAGGTGGGCAACTTCGTCCCTGATTAAGGGGCGCAAAGTTGGGAGAAAAGGTCCGGACCGACACCGATCGCTGCGCAAGGCATGGTCCAGAAAAGTGGCACGACGCCCTTTCTCGAGCCAGCGTCCCTCGCGGAGAGAGTTCCCGCCTGAGCCGGGTTTGGCCCGAGGCTATCCGAATCGGGGATCGCAAACCAGAGTGCGGTCGGAATAGGAAAGTGGGGGGATCGCTCAGGACTTGAGTTGTCGCGAAGCTCTTTGATATCATGGATTGCGTGCTGGTAATCACCCAGCCATCTCGCACCTCTGCTCGGTCCGATGCGAGGAGCTTCTTATGTCTCCCCACAATAACGTCCTCGGTGTGCTGCGGCCTTTGGGTGGCGGCGACCCGGTCCCGCTTCTGAAGCAGGAACTCGTGGTGGGGCGCCGCGCGTCTTGCGACATTTGCCTTGATTTCAACAATATCTCCGGCAAGCACTGCAAGCTACGACTCGTGAACAACGTCTGGCATGTGCGTGACCTGGGAAGCACTAACGGTACGACCATCAATGGCGCGGGGATCGCCAGCGAGCATACGGTCATGCCTGATGATGAGCTCGGAATCGCGGGGCACCTCTATAATCTTGATTACGAGCCCGCAGGTCCTGAGAGCATTATCCATAAACATAATGTGCTGGATGACGAAATCGTCGAAACCCGCCGCCGCCACTCCCTCATGGAGCTGGCCGGTCTGGACACCGACGAAAACAAGCCCAGGCAGCGCTCTCGCCCCACCAAGGCTCCGGAAGAGATCGAACGTCTCTCCGTCGATGAAGCCGAGTTTGAGGACGCGCTTCCCGACCACGTCAAGGACGAAGCACCACTCGCTCTGCCCACGAGCGATGAGGACTTCTTCAAGATGATTCAGGACGACGTGGATAAGCCGTCCTGAGCCTTCTCAAGAGTCGCTTTTCGAGTAAACGGATAGGGGACCGACGAGCTTTGGCTCGGGCCGGTCCCCGTTCTTTTCCTTCCTATTCCACCGTGACACTCTTGGCGAGGTTGCGCGGCTTGTCGATGTCGCAGCCGCGGATGCGGGCGACGTGGTAGGCCAGCAACTGAAGCGGCACCACCGCGAGAAGAGGCTGTACGACCTCGGGAACATCCGGGATTGGTAAGAAGACGTCCGAGAGCCCCTTCAGCGAATCGTCCCCCTCGGTTCCCACCGAGATGATGGTTCCGTGCCGCGCCTTGACTTCCTCGACATTGGCAAGCGACTTGGCGTGCAGCGAGCCTCGGGGAGCGACGAAGATGCACGGCGTTTCGCGGTCCACCAGGGCAATGGGACCGTGCTTCATCTCGGCGGTGGGATAGCCCTCCGCGTGAATGTAGCTAATCTCCTTGAGCTTCAGCGCCCCTTCGAGCGCGACGGGGAAGTGTAGGTCTCGACCCAGAAAGAGGGCGCTCCTGGCAGGCGCGACGCGCTCCGCCGCTTGAGCGATCTCCGGCTCCGTGGCCAGTACGCGAGTCAGCGCTGCCGGGACCTCTTCCATCGCCTTGATAACCGCCATTCCGTCGGTGAACGCAAGGTGGCGGAGCCGGCCCAGATAAAGTGCCAGCAGTGTTAAAACCGTGACCTGGGCCGTGAATGCCTTGGTGCTGGCCACGCCGACTTCGGGGCCGCAGTGGAGATAAATGCCTCCATTGGCCTCGCGGGCGATCGTGCTTCCCACCGTGTTGACGATCGCCAGCGTGGGATGTCCCTGCCGTTTCGCTTCTCGGAGCGCGCCGAGCGTGTCGGCCGTTTCACCGGACTGGCTCAGGACGAAGACGAGCGTACGGTCATCGAGAGGGGCGTTGCGATATCGGAACTCGCTGGCGTACTCAACCTCCACGGGGAGGTGTGCGAGCCGTTCGATCAGATATTCTCCCACAAGTGCCGCATGCCAGCTCGTGCCACACGCGGCGAACACAACTCGGCGAACCCTACGCAACTGCCGCGGGGTCATATTCAGGCCGCCGAACTGTGCGGTGGCTTCCGCGAGACGGAACCGCCCTCGACAGGCGTCGACGACGGTATCCGGCTGTTCGCGGATTTCCTTGAGCATGTAGTGGGCGTGTCCGCCAAGCTCGACCGCGTCCGGCTTCCAGTCGATCCGATCGATCCGAGGGGTGATCGGCCCGTGTTCGCGATGACGAATTTCGAAGCCGGATGGAGTGAGGCGAACGACTTCACCGTCTTGAAGATAAGCAACCTTGGCCGTATGCGTACCAATGGCGAGTGCGTCGCTGGCGAGGTAGTGCTCACCGTCTCCGAGACCCACGACAAGGGGGCTTCCAAACTTCGCGCCGATGACCTGACCGGGGCAACGGGGACTCACCACGGCCAGACCGTAAGTCCCTTCAAGGCGGGGCAGGGCACGTTGCACCGCCTCATAGAGCCCCGCGCCGTCTCCTAGCTCTCGCGCAATCAAATGGGCAATCACTTCTGTGTCAGTCTGGCTTAGGAAGGAGTAGCCCTGAGACGCGAGCTCGGCACGAAGGCTTGCGTGGTTCTCAATCACACCATTGTGCACGACGGCCACGGCACCGTCTTTCCCCCCGAGATGAGGGTGAGCATTGGCATCCGTGGCCGGTCCGTGAGTCGCCCAGCGCGTATGGCTGATCCCGCACGTGCCGACGGCAGGCTGCCGCTCCAGGGTTTCTTCGAGCGCACGAACGCGGCCGGCCCGCTTTCGCAGCTCGAGCCGGCCGTCGCTCAACGTCGCCAGGCCTGCGCTGTCATATCCACGATATTCGAGACGCCGCAAGCCTGAGACCAAGATCGAACTGGCCTGATGTCCCCCCGTGTACCCCACAATTCCGCACACGGCAGCCTCCCTGATAGGATTCGCATGGTCGTCCGTTGATGGCGAAGTCGGAAATGAGCGCACTCATTGAACCGACTACGGCCCAAACGTTCAACCTGTGGTTCCTCAACCAGGAAGGGAGGCGACGGTCTCATTGCCTGTGGTTCGGGTCTCCATGGCCGTTGACTTCAAGCCCCCGGCTGTGGGATTCCCCTCAGGGTCGGGGTTCAATTGACGAAGGATGGTTTCGGTGGCATCCGTCAGTCCGTAGACGACTTTGGTTGCTCCCATTTCCACGAGGCGGGAGGCTGTTCGCTGCAAATCGCCAAACTCCCCCCAACGCCCGACCACGATCGGCAGCCCTGGGAACTGGGCTCGGAGCCTCTTCACCAGGTAGCGAGCGCGTGTGAACCCCCCCGAAGGGAGATAAGACATCATGACAATTTGCGGCTCGAATCGAGCGATTTTCTCCGCGAGCTTGAGTGGGCTATCGGATTCGGCCACGATCTTGAGATGAAGATGCTCATGTGACAACAGGCTGGAGAGCATCTTCAGGACGAGGATGTCCGCGCGGTTGTTGGTTCGGACTCCGAGAATTCTCAGTTTCTCTTTGTCATCCGTGGTCTCAGCGGAATTGTCGACGGAGAGATCCTCGATGATGTCCGATACGAACCTTAATATGAAGGCTCGCTCACGCATATCAAGTTCGTCCCGTCCGAAGTCGCGCTCAACGCGAGCGAGAGTCGGTATGAGAATGCGATCGAAGACTTCAGGAACAGGGGATTGTTTGAGAGCCGTTTCGAGAATTTCGGAGGCGCCGTCGGGGTCTCTCGCCAACAGACGTTGATAGAATCGCACCCCCGGCTCGAGGGCCTCCTCCTCTCCCAGAAGCGTCGCGAAGACTCTGAGGCCGGGAACCGACTTCCCCAGTACGGCCAGACACACGGTCATCGGCGTCGACAGTAGAAGTCCCATCGCCCCCCAGAGCCAGGTCCAGAACATGGCGGCAACAAGGAGGCCAAGAGAAGAGACTCCCGTCGTCTTGCCGTAGATCACGGGCTCGATAACGCTGTTCGCCAACACTTCCATCACCGCGAACAGCCCCGCCACCATCAACGGCTCGCGCCAACCCTCGAAATTCGCCACGGAGAAGAGGAAGGGAAGCACGAATGCCGTGGCGGGACCTACGTACGGGATGAATCGCAAAATACCTGCCAAGAACCCCCAGATCGCAGCCAGAGGAACGCCGATTTGCCAGAGACCAAGAGATACGATCAAGCCAAACGTGGAATTAACGGTCGCGAACATGATCAAATAACGGCTGATGCGGCGTCCCACCTCTTCCATCGTTTTGGTTGTGAGGCTAACTCTCCCCTGGCCGACCAGGCGAATGACGCGATCGCAGAGATCTTCGCGGTTCGCCAGAATAAAGAGGACAAGCACCAGAACGAAGGCTCCGACCCCTACGCTTTCAAGGTAGGGCCCCACCGCGGACTGTAGACGCTGGGTGAACGACGGCTCGGTCACCACGTTGACGGGAACCGCACCGTTCTTGCTGGGCGGAGGATCGAACGTTTGGGCCAGGTTCGAAGCGGTCTTCAGGAGCCGTTCGATCGCCCCTTCTTCCTTGGGTTGAAGGAACCGGAACTTGTGGCGAATGTTGGTTTGAAGCTGCTCGGGATTGACGTGTCTCGCCAAGGTCGTCAATTGCTCGCCGACCTTGTAGCCGACGGCTCCCATGACTCCGAGGGCCAGCAGCAGCGTCAAAACGACGGCCAGGAAACGGGGCACACGGAATTGTTCGAGAAACTTTGCGATGGGCGCGAGCGCAAAACTCAAGAGGATGGCGAGCGCAAGCGGCTTCAACACCTCCGAGGCCAGTGACATGAATGCGATCACCGCGAAAATCAAGAACGTGGTGACGATCGGTTGGCTAACGGGTAAGAGGCGATTTTTCGCGGCCAATGTGGGGATCCTCGAGACGGATGAGGAGTGCGCGATCATCTGAGATCGAACTTTGATCGGCGATCGATCAGAGAGGCGACTCGGGAATCGTCGAACTCTGCTTCACGTCTCTTGCGAATCACATGCCCACTTCGGGGCGCGGGACTTGCGACTCCTTGATTGAGCAAGGGCCTGCACGCACAATGTGGCTGGCAGCGAGCGCTCCTCAGCAACATGCCTTGACGGGAAGCGAGGATTCTCATGAATGCCGACAACAAGCCAACTCCCAATCGACGCGAATTCATACAGGCGGGTGTGGCTGGCCTGGCCATCGCCGGCATTTCCTCCGGCGCGGCACCAGCCGGGAAGAACGAAGGAGGGATCCCTGTTCGCCCCTTGGGGAAAACTGGCGAAATGGTCAGTCTGCTCTGCCTGGGAGGCTATTCGAGCACGGTTCCCCAGAAGATGTCCGAGGCTCAGAGCCTGGCGTTGATCCAGCGCGCCGTCGATGAAGGCATCACCTTCATGGACAACGCCTGGGATTATCACGACGGCCTCGCCGAAGAGCGCATGGGGAAGGCCTTGGCCCAGGGAGGACGCCGCAATAAAACCTTCCTGATGACCAAGTGCTGCGGCCGAACCGCCAAGGACGCTCAGTCCAACCTTGAGGATAGCCTCAGGCGGCTGAAGACGGATCGAATTGACCTCTGGCAATTCCACGAAATCGTTTATGACAACGACCCTGAATGGATCTTTGACGCGGAAGGGGCCATTCACACAGGGCTCAAGGCTGTCAAGGACGGGAAGGTTCGTTACCTGGGCTTCACCGGTCACAAGGACCCGTCGATCCACCTGAAGATGCTTGGGCAGCCCTACGATTGGGCCACCGTCCAGATGCCCCTCAACGTGATGGATGCTCACTACCGGAGCTTCCAAAAACACGTTCTTCCCGAACTCAATCGACGAAATATCGGGTGTCTGGCGATGAAGAGCCTGGGGGGATCCGGGAACATCGTCAGCCAGGCTGGCATCCCGGTGGAAGAAGCCTTGCGTTATGTTTTGTCCTTGCCCATTTCAACATTGGTCTCGGGCATCGACTCGGTCCAAGTTCTCGAGCAGAACCTCAAGATCGTCCGGGAGTTTACCCCCCTCACCGAGGTCGAACGCAGGGACATCGAAACCAAGACTCTGAAGCTGGCTGGTGATGGGCGCTTCGAACTCTTCAAGTCGTCGAAGGCCTTTGACGGTCCCGTGCATCGGAAGCAGCACGGATTCTCGACGACCCAGCCTGTCTGAGACACCGACAACGGATATCTCCTCGACGAAAAAGTAACCCCCAGCGGAGCCTCGCCGGCGCCACTGGGGGTTTTGCTTTTGTCGAGAAGGTGAATTCCTACTGGCAGGCGGCACGATGCCGGAGCCTCAAACGAGCGTGAAAGAGCAGGGGGGTCAGGTAAGCCCGGTGATGATGCCCGAGGAGTCGAGGTCGATACGCTCCGCGGCCGGAATTTCCGGGAGGCCGGGCATGCGAACGATCTCACCCGTCAGAGCCACGAGAAATCCCGCGCCCGCTGCGATTTCCACGTCGCGAACGGTCAGCGTAAAACCTCGAGGGCGGCCGCGCAGCTTGGGATTGTCCGAGAGGGAGTCCTGGGTTTTCGCCATGCAGAGCGGTAGGTTCCCATATCCGAGCCGGCGAGCCTTGCGCAGCTTGGCCTGCGCGGCGGGAAGGATATTCACGCCATCCGCGCCGTACATGGTTTTGGCGATGGTCTCGAGCTTGCGCTCAACAGGCCACTCGAGAGGGTAGAGGGGCTTGTACGGAGTCGCTTCTCCCTCGGTGGCGGCAACGACCTTGCGCGCCAGCTCGGCGCCCCCCGCGCCGCCTTCGCCAAAGACGTTGGCCGTGGCGCTGGGGATATTCCGGCCCGCACAATAGTTATGAATGACGGCCAGCTCTTCGGGGGTATCGGCCGTGAACTGATTCACGGCGACCACCGTGGGTTTGCCGAAGTTCTGGGCGCTATCGAGGTGAGCAGCAAGATTTTCCAGCCCGCGCTCCACGGCGGCGGGATCGGGGGTTTTCAGGTCCGCCAGGTCGAGACCGCCGTGCATCTTGAGGGCGCGAACGGTGGCCACGATTACGATCGCGGCCGGGTTGAAGCCTCCGGAGCGGCATTTGAGATCGAAGAACTTCTCGCCACCAAGATCGAAGGCGAAGCCCGCTTCCGTGACGGCATAGTCGGCGTAGGCCAGGGCCATCCGGGTCGCCAGAACCGAGTTGCAGCCGTGGGCGATGTTAGCGAAGGGGCCGCCATGCACAAAGGCCGGCGTCCCTTCTTGTGATTGAACCAGGTTCGGCTGGATGGCCTCGTTGAGGATGGCCGCCATTGAGCCAACGACCCCCATCTCCTTGGCGAGCACCGGCCGGCCGTCATGGTCGTACCCGACCAGGATTCGCTCGAGCCTGGCCCGAAGATCGGACGGGGAGTCGGCAAGGCAGAGGATTGCCATCACCTCGCTCGCCGCCGTGATGTCAAAGCCGGACTCCCGAGGAACCCCTTGGCTCGAGCCACCAAGGCCGATAACGATTTTGCGCAAGGCACGATCGTTCATGTCGAGTGCGCGCTTCCACAAGACATGACGGGGATCGAGGGTCGTGTTTTCAAAGTGGAGCTTATTATCGATTGCCGCGGCAAGCAGGTTGTGCGCGGCGGTGATCGCGTGAAAGTCCCCCGTGAATTGGAGGTTGATTGTATTGGACGGCTCGAGCCGGCTCGCTCCCCCCCCCGTGGCTCCCCCCTTGCGTCCAAAGACGGGCCCCATGGAGGGCTGACGCAACGCGAGGGCTGACTTCTTGCCGATCTTCCTGAGCCCCTGAGCCAGCCCGATCGAAACGGTCGTCTTCCCTTCGCCCGCGGGGGTCGGAGTGATGGCCGACACCAGGATCAGCTTGCCCTTGGGCCGAGCGACCCCCTCCAAGGCTCCAAGGCGAATCTTCGCCTTGTCGCGCCCGTAGGGCTCGAGGTGTGTATCCGCAATGCCCAATTCGTGGGCCACTTCTTGGATCGGGCGAAGTTCGATGGCTGATGTTCCCATGCGGGCGAACTCACTCTAGCTAAAAGAGCGGGTGGCTTCGCTCCATCGACGAAAATCCACCCGCATGTGAAAACAACCTATGGATACGTGAATCAGGTTAGGCTACACCGCTTGGCAGGTCGCGGCTAACCCCCGGCCAGCCAAACGGTGGGAATTGCAGTTTCTCAGAGCGATCGAAGTCACTATGAGACGTCACTACACCGCTCACTGAGAATGTCCCAGGTACTTGTCGAGCCACCCCAGCACTTCTCTCCACCAAACGATTCGGTTGGCGGGCTTGGTGATCCAGTGCCCTTCGTCGGGGAAGAAGACGTACCGACTGGGGATCCCTTTACGTTGGAGCGACGTGAACATTCCCAGCCCTTGTCCTTCGTGCACCCGGTAGTCGAGCGCGCCGTGGATCACAAGCGTGGGGGTCTTGAACTTGTCGACGTAGGTGCTAGGGGACCGTTCCCGGTAATGCTCGGGCTTTTGCCAGGGGGCGCCGCCGAACTCCCACTCGGGGAACCAGAGTTCTTCCGTTGTTCCATACTTGCTGGTCAGGTCAAAGACCCCCGCATGGCTGATCAGCGCCTTGAAGCGGTCAGTGTGACCGGCGATCCAGTTCACCATGAAGCCGCCGTAGGAACCGCCGGCCGCGGCGACGCGCGAGGCGTCAAGGAACGGATAGGCCTTCAAAACGTGATCGAGACCGAGCATCAAGTCTTCGTAGACTCGCCCTGTCCAGTCCTGGCTGATCTGATCGGTAAACTTCTGGCCATATCCCGTGGAACCTCGGGGATTGATCGCGACGACGGCATAACCTGGAGCCGCGAACAATTGATAATTCCAGCGATTGTGCCATTCGTTGTGCCAGGCCCCTTGCGGACCTCCATGAATCAGGAAGACCACGGGGTACTTCTTCTGGGCGTCAAAACCAGGCGGCTTGACGAGCCAGCCGGAGACAGAATCGCCATCGGCCCCCTTAAAGTGGAACTCTTCGGCCTCGGCGAGCGCGAGTTCTGAAAGAACCGCCGCATTGTGGTGAGTCAGGGCCTTCAGGCCGCTTCCGTCCGTCCTGGCAGTGTAGATCTCACCGGGATGAGCCGCGTCACCACGCACGAAGACCAGGTCTTTACCTCCCGGCACCGCCTGCACGGCCGTGTTGACGCCGCCATGAATCCGGATCTCTTGCCGGGGCGACTCACCCGCCTGGATCTCAAGGATAGGCTCTCCCCCCAGGTCATCGATCACCGCAAAGAGATGGGCGGGCGAGGGGGGCTCCGCCGTCGAGAGGCCCTCGGCCCAGGCGTACGCCAGGACGGGGCGATCCAACCGCTCACTGCTGTATTCGAGACTTCCGGAGGCACGATCGCGGATCTTGAGAACCCATAGGTCCGACTCAAAGCCGGCGCGAGCCTGGCTCGTATAACCAAAGCGCTTTCCGTCGGGCGAGAACGAGGGCTTTCCATCCGCGCCTGGGCTGTCCGGGGTCAGGTTCTTGCGCTCTCCTCCCTCGACGGAAACAGTCCAGATGTCGGTGTTGGTCGACCAGGCGAGATCCTTCTCTGGCTCCGCGGTGAAGGCGAGTTCCTTACCGTCCGGAGAGAACGCATAGTCGTCCGAACCCCCGAATGGGGCAGGGGGGGAATTCACCTTGAGGTCGGGTGTGAGATCCTTGGCTGACCCGGTCTGGGCGTCGGCAACAAAGAGATGGCTGCGCTTCCCCTCGTCCCAGGAGCTCCAGTGCCGGATCATGAGCTGGTCATAAACTCTGGCCTTGCTCTTGGACCCCTCTTTTTCCTTGTCCTTGGCGGCGGTCTCTTCGGCGGTCTTGCCGGGATAGATCTCGGCGGCGAAGGCGATCTTGTCCCCCTTGGGAGACCAGATTGGCCCCGCGACGTCGACCGGGAGCTTGGTGAGCTGCCGAGCCTCCCCCCCTTCGAGCGGCAAGAGCCAAACCTGGCTCGAACCTCCTCGGGTGGAGGTGAACGCGATCGTCTTACCGTCAGGGCTCCAGCGCGGGTGAGTGTCTGCCCCCGCCGCGGTGGTCAGCCGCTTCGGCTCCCCTCCCGCGAGCGCAATCAGCCACAGGTCGCTGTTCGTCTTCTCGGTGGCCCGATCGAGCTCCGACACAACGTAAACAACCCATCGGCCGTCGGGAGAAACCTGGGGATCCGACACCGACTTGATCGCGAGCAGATCGTCGACGGTCATCGGCCGGCCGGCCGCGAACACTGGAGAAGCGAGTGTTGTCATGATCACACAATTTAGCAAAAGCTTCATCAGCCTCATCGAAGTCACCCTCTCCAGTTCGTGGTCAGAGTCGTCCGTGTCCCATCTTCTTGAGCAGGGGAGTCATCGCGAGCAGAAGCACTCCAGGGACGAGCGACGTGAAGATCAAAACATTCCAGAGGTTCCATCCGGAACTCTCCAGAAGATGTTCAAGTCTTCCCGCCAGGAAATTCGCGGCGGCCGTGCAAAGGAACCAAAGCGCCATCATGATCGAGGCGACTTTGGGGTGCGCGAGCTTGTTGACCAGCGAAAGACCGATCGGTGACAAGCAGATTTCACCGAGTGAATACATCAAGTATACGAAGGCCAGCCATTGCGGGCCGACCTTTCCCAACTTCAAAGCCTGTTTGTCCGCGTAGGCCATGATGACAACGCCCAGGCCGAGAATGACCAGGCCAAGTCCCATTTTCGCGCTCGAGGGAAGTGCGTAGCGTGTCCGATCCACCCAGTTCCAGAGCAATGACGCCAGTGGGGCGATGGCGATGATGAGGAACGGATTGACGGACTGGTACCAGGAGGCCGGAAATTCGCGGCCAAACACAACGCGATGGGTCTTTTGATCGGCGAAGAGAGTAAGGGTCCCCCCTGCTTGCTCGAACGCCATCCAGAAGACGATCGAGAAGAGCGCGACGATCAAGATCACGAAGATTCGCTGCAAATCAACCATCGTGAAGGGAGCTTGCCTGGGATCAGCCTCAGTGCCGTCCCGCGAGGCTCGACCGTAGTCTCCATTGGATTCCACCGGCACTGCGGTCGAGGACTTTTGCGTTTTGCCGCAGATCAAACGCGTCAACAGTGAATAGCCCAGGGCGAGCAACACCCAGTAGCTGAGATCGACGAGCCACGCGTACTTGCCCGTGGCCGTACTGATGGCAGCCATGGGTTTCATGGCGATATAAACACTGCCGACACCCAAAAGCGTTAACGCAAGAACATGGAAGATATCAATGGACTGAAACTGGGGATTCTCGGCATCTCGTCCTGGAGGATAGCCCCCTTTTCCGAGTGAGTGTTGCAGAAATAGAAATGTCAGCAGCCCCAGGACCATGCCGACACCAGCAGCTCCGAATCCGTAGTGCCAACCAATCTTTGGATTTTCGGCGAGGGCTCCACATACGAGAGGAGCGATTGCCGCGCCGAGATTGATGCCCATATAAAAAATGGTGTATCCGCTATCGCGGCGAGCATCACCCACCGGATAAAGCTGGCCCACCATTGTCGAAATGTTGGGCTTGAAGAAGCCATTGCCCAAAATGATCAGTCCCAGAGCCATATACAGGTAGGGCTCAAAGGCCATCACGAAATGACCAAGGGCCATCAAAAGGCCGCCAACAAAAATCGCTTTGCGCTGCCCGAGGTATCGATCGGCGAGAAAGCCCCCCAACAGGGGGGTCAGGTAGACGAGCCCGGTGTAGGAAGCGTAGAGATAAAGCGCGTCGGGGCGAGCGTAGCCAAGTCTCTTGGTAAGGTAGAGGACAAGGATGGCCCGCATCCCATAGTAGCTGAACCTCTCCCACATCTCGGCGCTGAAGAGAACATAGAGTCCTCGGGGGTGCCCTGGCGAGGCAACGCCGATGGACTCTTCAATCGCGGCAGTCTTCGACATGCGAACACAACTCCCTTGTCCGCGGTTGGGGAGAGGAACCGCAATCCGGAGATAGACTTAGACCGTGTGTGTAGCCAACGTGAGCTGGGCCGCGGATAAGATTAACCAATCGCCGAGATGTTCCCAAGCCCCTGCTGATTTGGATGCCGCAAGCCGCCTCTCATCATCGCGGTCCCCGGGCCGCCGGGGGGCTCTCTTTCCGAGCGAGCCACTTGAGGAGATAAGGCATGCAAGGGACGGGGCCTGGATCGCGAAAAAGCAGGGGGGCCCGGATCAATTCCGCGTGATTGGCGTGAATCGTGGCGTGATCGCTCACTCCGGCGAGCCGCGTCCGAGCGACCGTGACGCAGCCATCCCCTGTCCCGTCGCTGACTTCGTCGAGCTGGTCTTCGACGTCCGAGGTGACGAATCGGGTCAGACCCCCGAGAAATCCCCCGCCTTGGCGTAGGGAATCGAGCCGGGCTTCGACTTTCGTCCGCATTTCGTGAGAAACGAAGCCGACATCGCCGGCCAGGATGTGATAGGCGACTCCCGCCCGCCGAGGACGGCGGTTGAGCGCCGTGAGGAAAGCACTACCAGGTAGGAGGTTCGTGGCCGCTTCGCCAAGCCCATCTCCGAGATGCGAGAGAGCCTCAGCCGGCTTGTTCCCCTGAACCGCCTGGACGCTTCTGAGAAGCTGGAGGAGCGTCTGCGCCTTGGCCAGGCTCGATCCCTGATTGACCGGAGCAATGAGGATCAGGTCGGAGACGTCGTTCAGGTAGGCCGCGTCGTTCTCGACGTAAAACCGAGAAATCAATGCACCCATGGAATGGGCGACGATCGCCCAGGAGCGCTTCTCGCCCCATTGCTGGCGGAAGACCTTCCAGTCTCGCTGAAATCGCTCGCCTGAGGTGTTGAGGTTCAGATTGTACGGATAGTCGTAGATGACGACTCCATACCCGGCGGCCTCAATCTGGGGAATCATGTGCACGAAGCCCCCCGATGACGAGTTCAGGCCATGAACCAGGCAGACGGTCGGCCGTCTCGAATCATTGGGGCGGTACGACGATAACGCGTGCATTCCGTAGTTGGCTTGTCGGCGAGCTTCGCTTTCCACATGCTCGGCCAGCTTCTTGAGCCTGCGCTCCCAATCGGCCTGGGATTCGGGAGTTGAACCCGCGGCGTTGATTCCCACCACGAACGTCATGCCTTCGACGGACACGCTCGCCGTCGGCCCGAGTAAGTCCGCGAGCGCGTTTCGAGACACACCGCCGCCAACTCCGACCACGGGAACGCTCAGGTTCCCATGGGGCCGCGAAACCTTGGCTCCGGTCGCTCGGCCGAGTTTCTCGACCAGATCGGCGACGTCGACCTCCCGGCCAGCCACGAGCGGAACGCGAACGACGGATAACTCGCCGGCGTCCCCATCCATAGAGCCAAAGTTGGTCGCAGTACCCAGGAAGAGAATCAGGCAGCAAATCATGATGCTCGCTCGACGATCCTTCGAAGCCGAATCGCTCCCGCAACGCCCAAAATTATAGTCGGAACACGAATTCCGGCGAATCCCGAGAGCCGTCCCGCCCAGAGGGGGCGGGTTTGGCCCTGAATCCAATGTCTGATAATGGGCCTTATGTTCGGTTCAGGCTGTGGGGACCCGTTTCGGCCCTTTCAGAGCCAAATTCCCGTCTTGGACGCCGATTTCGGCCCCCTGAATGTTCCTCAGAAGTCACTCTCCCGGCCCCTTCAACGACGGCGGCGGCCGAGCGTTTGGCCCCGCCGCGGTTCTTGTCCGTTTGCGGCTCGGTACAGCGCACAATCGTTGCAAGCTCGATTTTCTGCTTGAATTGACGCCGTTCCGATTTTCTGGATGATACCGCCGCCGGGGCCGAACGGAGCGCGAATCTCCTCGAAAAAACGGCCTTTGCATGATTGCATTTAAAATCGCGGCACGCGGAAACGACGACCATGAGAACGGATTCTCAATCTCTGTCCGCAGCCGATGAAGCCACGGTTCGGCCGGCCCTCGAGGAGTCTACTCAAGGACCGCTGGAGGATCCGTCGCTGAGGGGGAACCCAGGCGCGGCTCTATGGGTTGCGCGAGTTACAACGGGCTTTGTAGCCCTCGGCATTCTTGTGCGTGGGGTTCGCTACCTACTGAACTTTCCGCTCTGGTGTGATGAGACGATGATCGGGGCCAACTTCCTCGATCGCGGGTATGCGGACCTCTTCCGGCCGCTTGACTACCGGCAGGTCTGCCCCCTTCTCTTTCTTGTCATCGAACTCACGTCGGTCAAGTTGCTCGGCTTCTCCGAGATGACTTTGCGGCTTTTTCCGGCGATCTGCGGTATTGCTAGTGTACCATTGTTCCGGCACTTTGCTGGAAGAATCCTCAGCGGTGTGCCGTTCCTGTTGGCCGTCGCTGTGTTCGCGGTTTCTGGATGGCCATTGCGTTACGTCGCGGAAGTGAAACCGTACGCGTCGGACCTCTTCGCCGCTCTTGCTCTTCTGACTCTGGCTGTGGAGTGGTTACGAGAGCCTGGCCGGACGCGCTGGCTGTGGGCCTCGGCCGTGGCGGTCCCGTTTGCGGTTGCCCTCTCCTATCCGGCAATTTTCATTGCGGGGGGTATTGGCATCGGAATTCTGGCCACGGTCTGGCGTTCGAAGCGGCGTGGCACCTGGCTCGCCTACGTTGCCTTCAATTTGGGTGCGGTCGCGACGTTTCTTCTCCTTCTACCGTTCTATAAGACGGCTCCCCAAGACCACGACTATTTCCATGCTGCCTGGGCTCCGGCTTTCCCTCCGCTCAACAGTCTTCCGAAGCTCGTGGCCTGGTTCTTCACTGTGAATACCGGACATATGTTCGCGTATCCTGAAGGGGGAGAGCGGGGGGCGAGCTCGCTGACTTTTCTTTGCTTCGTCGTGGCGGCCGTGGTGCTTTGGCGGAGGGGGCGTAAGACGATTTGTGCGGTCTGTCTCGCCCCTTTTGCATTGGCCTTGGTCGCGGCGGCAATTCACCGATATCCGTACGGTGTGAGTGCCCGGACGATGCAATACGTCGTTCCCATGATTTGCCTTTTCATGGGGCTCGGAGCGGCGACCTTGCTCAACGCCTTGCCGAGCGCCCAGACGAGGAGGCGAGTTCTGGGAGGAGTGGCCATCGTCCTCGCGGCCTTAGGTTTCGGGCACATTGCGTTTGACGCTTCGCACCCTTACAAGACGGCCTCCGACCAACGGGCTAGGGCCTTCGCGGAGTGGTTCTGGACGGACCTTGCGAACAACGCCGAGCTCGCCTGCATTCGGGAGGACCTGGGGATTGAGTTCCAGCCCCGGCACTGGACGCGTGATGCGACTGACACCTACCTCTGCTACCAGAAGATTTATTCGGAGAGGCATCGCGAAGGACTGCCGGTCAAACTCGATGCCGTCAGCGAAAAGCACCCGCTTCGCTGTGTCCTGTTCAACGAGATGCCGCAGAAGACTCCTGAGTTCCAAAAGTGGATGCAGGAGATGCTCCAGCACTATGAGCTTCGGGACGCCCAGAAGTATCCGGTGAGCTCGATTGAGAAGAGGCTTGGGCCGACCTGGCACTCACTCTACATGGTCTACGAGTTCGTTCCGAAGGCGGGGGTCGCTCCCCCCCTGGCGATCGGAAAACTCGAACGCGGACCGCTCCGCCGCTGAGTTTCAGAGAGGTCCCTTTCCCACGGAATCGAGAACCATCTGGGCCCTTTCCCGGGCATTCCAACGTCCTGCGCGAGCCTTGCTCGCGCAGGACCGTTTTGTTTACAGTACAAAGGGGTTAGAGAATGAAATGAGGACGCAGCTCGAAGGGGCGTGGGGCGTGGCATTGCTGGAGACTTCGTTACCTGTTCGTCCCTGCCGCAAGGGGAAGGTTCGCGATGTTTACGACCTCGGGGACAAGCTGCTGCTGATCGCCACCGATCGCATCAGCGCCTTTGATTGGGTCCTTCCGAACGGCATTCCGGACAAGGGCAGGGTACTCTCAGGCCTCAGTGCCTTTTGGTTTGACTGGTTGGACGTGCCCAACCACTTGATCTCCAACGATATCGCTGACGCGGGGCTCGACCTGAGTGACGACCTTCGTCAGTCCCTTCAGGGACGGTCAATGGTCGTGAAGAAGGCCAAGGTCGTTCCTTTCGAGTGTGTCGTTCGCGGCTATATCTCCGGCAGTGGCTGGAAGGAATATCGCACCCAGGGAACCATCTGCGGTGAGCCTTTGCCAGAGGGGCTAACCGAGAGCGCGGAACTCGATCGTCCTTACTTCACCCCCGCCACCAAAGCCGAGTCCGGGCACGACGAGAACGTCCCGTTTGCTATGATGGCGGAGGCGGTCGGAACGTCGTTGGCCGAGTCGTTGCGAGATCGAAGTATCGCCATCTATTTGAGGGCGAAGGAACGCGCTCGAGATCGCGGGCTGATCCTGGCCGACACCAAGTTTGAGTGGGGCCTCGAGGAGTCGACGGGATCGCTGATCCTCATCGACGAAGTGCTGACGCCCGACAGCTCTCGCTACTGGGCGGCGGAAACTTATCGGCCGGGCGGCCCTCAGCCCTCGTTTGACAAGCAGTTCGTGCGCGACTGGCTTGAGGCCTCGGGGTGGGACAAGTCGAGTCCCCCCCCTGTCCTACCTGACGACATCGTGGCGAAGACTCGCGAAAAGTACGTGGACGCCTACGAAATCATTACTGGTCGCGCTTTTCCTTGGAAGTGACATGCTCCGATATCTGACTGCCGGTGAGTCTCACGGACCCGCTTTGACCGCGATTGTGGAAGGGTTCCCGTCGGGTATTGTTTTTGATCATAATTTGATCAATTTCGAACTCAAGCGGCGTCAGGGAGGATACGGCCGAGGGAAACGGCAAACGCTTGAGACCGACATTGTCATCGTGGAGTCAGGGACATACCACGGCGTGACGACCGGGGCTCCGATCACCCTCCGCCTCGTCAACAATGACGCCAAGCTCGAGCGGCTTCAGGAACCCGCTTCCCCTCGAGGCGGACATATCGACCTCGCCGGTTCGATCAACTATCAGACCGGAATCCGCCAGGTCCTTGAGCGAGCCAGCGCCCGAGAAACCGCCCTCCGGGTCGCCGTCGGAGCCTTGGCCAAGCTCTTGCTTCGCGAACTAGGAATCACGGTATTCGGATATGTGCGTGAGCTTGGCGGTGTTTCCGCGGAGCCGACGACGTTCGACCTCAAGGTCCGTGATGCGAGCCCCGTCTATACCCTCAACCCCGAAGCCGATTCGGCGATCGTTGCCGCGATCGATAAGGCGAAGGACGCCGGGGACACCCTGGGCGGAATCGTCGAGGCCGTGGTTACGGGGTGCCCTATCGGGTTGGGCAGTCATGCGCAGTGGGATCGCAAGCTGGATGCACGGCTCGCGCTCGCGGTGATGAGCATTCAAGCGATCAAGGGAGTCGAGATCGGGCTCGGGATCGAAGCGGCCCGTCGGCCGGGTTCGCAGGTGATGGACCCGATCCGACATGAGGACGTCTATGACCCGGCCGATCCCCGGTTCGGATTCCGAAGGCCGACGAACAATGCCGGCGGCATCGAGGGAGGCACCACCAACGGCGAGCCGATCGTGGTGCGCGCGGCGAAGAAGCCCATCAGTACGCTCGCCGCGCGAGGCCCGTCGGTCAATATGGTGACCAAAGCCCCTCAACCGGCCACCTATGAGCGTTCTGACGTTTGTGCCGTTCCCGCCGCCAGTGTCATCGTTGAGAACGTTGTGGCCTTTGAGATTGCCGCGGCGGTCGTCGATAAATACGTTGGCACGAGTCTCGCCGCGATCAAAGCGGCGCGCGACGCCATACACGAGTTGTCTCGCGCTCACCTTGAGGAGTGGGGAAAAGCCGTTTCCAACGGTTGAGCCGGCGGCACTCCAGGAATAAGAGCGAACCACGTTCACGGTAGGACGCGGTTCGCTACGGCAGCTTTGACCCGGCCGTCTCCTTCGCTTTCGAGCGTGGATGGGACGGCCCCGGGCCCAGGGACATTGCCGCTTGTGATAAGCTAGAAACAACGCTAAATCCTTTGATGCTTCAGGGAGGCATGGATGTTTCCCCTGACACGCCCTGTCCGCCAGGCGCTGGCCACCGCTGCGTTGGTGCTTCTCACGATGGGGCCGACGGTCTATGTCGTTTCGACCGCTTGGCGAATTCATAGCCCAGGCCATCTCCGGGAAATGGAACGGGAGATCGGCCAACAACTAGGCGTGCAGGTCAGCCTTGAAGGGATACGCTACCCTCGCCCCGGGGAAGTCCTTTACCAGGGCGTTGTGCTCCGACAGGAGGAGCCGAGGCGAAAAGGGTTACGCGAGATCGCCCGGGCGACGGCGGTGAGCGTTCGGCGAATCGACCGCGACCTGTTGCTCGAGGCCCATGGCCTGCGCCTCACGGGTGAGAGCCCAAAGCTGGCGATGTCGCAGGTCGGTGTTTTGCTCCAGCGCCCGCTCTCGACGAGTTTCGAACGCGTGAGCCTGACGGCTTCCGCGTGCGAGCTCGACCTGGGGGAAGAGAAGCTGCGCTATGACTTTCGCGAAGTCGTCGCCACCTATCAAACGGATCGGTCGGGGCCTTCCTTGCGAGGAAGCTACCGGTTGACCTCGCGAGGCGCAAGTGCATCGCGTGCGGAGTTCGCACTCAATCGCGACAGGACCGGTGAAACGGTCCGCACAACGTTAGCTCTGAAAACGGCTGAAGGTCCCCCACTGCCCGCCCGCGTGCTCAACCCGTTCTTCAACGCCGAGGAATGGCTGGGCGTATCCGCACGTGTTGAAGGAAGCCTTACTCTCTTTCAGACTGGGGGCAACGAGTGGGAGGCCGAGTTCCAGGGGGACCTGCTCGATGTCGACTTTGCCACACTGGTGGGAAAGCGATTCCCAAGCCACCACCTCAGTGGGCTGGCTCACGTGGCAATCAAGAAGGCCCGTTGGGGTGAACGTCCCGGTCAAGGGTTTGGGTGGGTTAATGCCAGCGGCGGTTTGACGACGCGCCATGGCGTCATGGGCATGCCCCTGCTCCGCTCGCTCGCGTCCGAGATGAAGTTCCGGGTCTCCGACGAGGTGCTCCGCACGACGTCGCGCTCCGCGAATGTCGAGTTTCGCTCCATGGGTTTGACCTTTGCGATCAACCGGACCGGAGAGATCCAACTCGGTGGCGGACTTGGAAACGAGTATGCGCCGGAAGTTGTTTTGGCGGGCAAGGCGGGCCCGTTGGTTTCACGCCCGCAGGGAACTGCCAACGTGCGAGGCTTGATCAAGACCTTGTTCCCTGTCACATCAACAAACCGGGGAGTTTTGGTGCCACTGACGGCCGAATCGCGCGTCCTGCTTTGTCTGCCCACCCCGACCAATCTGGCGCCGCGATCGCTCGACGGAAACTAGAAAAAAAGCCTGACGGAAAGAGGGTTTCTTTCCGTCAGGCTCGTATTTTTGCAAGGCGAGAGACAGAATCTGGGAGCTGAGGGCCGAAGGGTCATTCCTCCCCTTCGTCCTCGGCGTCGGGCTGGCCGTTCGCTTCGAGCGGATGCTGAGCGCCCCGGTTCTCGAGAATCTTGGCGGTGATCTCGTCGGCGATGTGGGGAGAGTCGCGGAGGAACTGCTTCGAATTCTCACGCCCCTGCCCCAGCCGCAGATCGCCGTAGTTGAACCAAGACCCCGACTTCTCGACGATCTTGTCCGCGATGGCGAGATCCATAAGATCCCCCTCGCGCGAGATCCCGTTGGCGTACATCATGTCGAATTCGCAAACCCGGAAGGGGGGCGCCACCTTGTTCTTGACGACCTTGACCTTCACGCGAGAGCCCGTGATCTCTTCCCCTTCCTTTACAGGACCAATCCGCCGCACATCGATGCGGCAGGAACTGTAGAACTTCAAGGCGCGGCCGCCGGGAGTCGTTTCGGGACTTCCGAACATGACGCCGATCTTTTCGCGAATCTGATTAATAAAGATAAGAACACACTTTGAGCGAGAAACTCCCCCCGTCAGTTTACGGAGGGCCTGGCTCATCAGCCGAGCCTGAACACCGACGAAGGTGTCACCGATTTCCCCTTCGATTTCCGCCTTGGGGACGAGCGCGGCAACCGAGTCGATCACGATGATGTCCACCGCGTTCGACATGACAAGCATTTCAGCGATCTGGAGGGCTTCTTCGGCACTTCCCGGCTGGCTGACCAGCAGAGACTCGATGTTCACGCCAAGGCGTTTACACCATGACGGATCTAGCGCATGTTCCGCGTCGATGAAGGCCGCCACGCCGCCATTGCGCTGAGCATTGGCCACCGCGTGAAGAGCGATGGTGGTTTTACCGCTCGACTCGGGACCGAAGAGTTCGATGATTCGGCCACGAGGCAACCCCTTGCCTCCCAGCGCCAAATCGAGTGAGAGGGCCCCGGTAGAAATCCCTTCCACCTCAAGGTGGCTCCCCTCCCCCAACTTCATGATGGCGCCGGCGCCGAACGTCTTCTCGATCTGGCTAATCGTGGTGTTGAGTGCCTTCTCCTCGGCCGAGACCGCCGACGGCTTCACTTCACCGGAACCCTGTCGCTTCGCCACGGCGAATCCTCCTTAAAGACACGCTCGAAATGTGTACATTAGGACACTATGCTAGCGATCTCCCTGGGGCCTGTCAAGTCCTTTTTCAGACTTTTCGTCGCGTAAGCGGAGCGGTCGACAAGGGGGCATAAAGCGCCCCTTCCCTCGTGAACGCCGAAGCGAAAGTCGTCACTTCGGAGACCTTGAATAGACTCGTCCCCCAGGAGCGAAAGTGCTTGGCCTGCGCCGAGATGTCAGGGGGAATTTTTTGCCCTTTCTGAAGCCGGCCCAACGTGACGTGGGGGGTGAAGGAGGTTTCCCCCGTGGGGTACCCTGCTTCGGCCACAGCCTGGGAAATCGCTGATTGAAGGGAAAGGAGTGGAGTGAGGTCTGGCCCAGCAAGTCCGGCCCACAAGGTTCGGGCCCGCGACGGTTCGGGAAAGGCCCCTACCCCCTGAAGACGCAGGTCGAAAGGAGCGAACGAGCTGGCGGTGGTTCGCACGGCCTGGCAGACCGTGTTGAGGTCGGTGTCACCGACGTCGCCGAGGAAGGCCAACGTGATGTGGAAGGGAGGTATCACGGACCAGCGGATGCTGGCGATTTCGGGAGCCAGCAACGATTGCAGCCGGGTTAATTTCTCGGACTGCGCCTCGGGGATGGCCAGCGCAATGAAGGTACGCGTCGACGGCATAAGTGGGCTCGGTCACGGTGTATTCGACGGTGTCGGTCTTGAAGCTTGATGCAAGGACTCGTGGGTCGCGCGTCGCGAAAGCCAGGGATTTCGGCCTCTAGGGAGGCGACTCGCCGGGGAGATCCCGGCGAGCCTTTCCCTGGAGTTTAGCCGTTCTTCGACTTCGTCTTGATGTGCGGAGTGCGTGTAACTTTCGTCTTCGGTGCGGCCGCACCCGTTCCTGCCGCGGTTGTTGGAACGAGATGTCCATTCACATATCGATAGAAGGTTCCCGTCGGCGGAGTAATGTGGGCCGAGTGATACGTCGCGTACCCCTTGTAGATCCTCACTCCGGCATGTCCTTGACCGGCGAAGATCTCGCTCGTCGTTGACGTGGGCTTGAATCTAACGTGCCCCTGTCGGCCGATCAACTGGTTGTCCCCCGTGCCGCCGATCAGCGTGTTCCTGCCGAACCAGCCGTGCTCTCGGGTTGGCCCGGCCCCTGCTTGCAACACGTTGACGCCGCCGTGGCCGCCATCAAGCGTGACGGGAATCGCCGAGTCGACCGTGGAGTCCACCGTGATCTTGTCGCTCGCCTTGGCGCCGAAGACGACGATCCGGTCGAGGTTCGAATCCAAGATCTGCGTGGCATCAAGAACACCGTTAATGATTACATAGACAGTGTTGTTGCCTTGAGAACTTGCGTTCGTGGTCTCACCGATTTCGATCGTGTTCGTTCCATGATCGGTTCGCGGAACGGGCGTCACGACCAAGACGTTTCCGATGATGCGAACCGCCCCCGTGTTGGCAAGTGCGTTGGTGATGGAGACGGTTGCCGTCGTGCTCGAGAGCACGGTATTGCCCAGGTGATCCGTGACCTGGTACTGCAGCGAATCACGGCCCGTGAAGTTTGACTTACCCGTGTAGACAAAAGTGCCTGTTGACGGATTGAAGTTAGAGATCGTGCCATTGGTCGGCTGTGAGAGCAGCGTATACGTCAGTCCCGAAGAGAGGGACGGCGTTGCGCTGGTTCCCAGCAATTGGACGTTGGTGGGAACCCCGGCCTGGGCCGTGACCGTGACCGGCGACGCAATCGGGGCCAGGGCCACCGGGGTCGTCGAAGAGGTCACGGTGAGCTGGATGAGGTGGTAATCGTAGTTCGGGGGAGAATCGAGAACGTACTGGGTTTGCGTCGTCGGGTCGGTACCGGCACGGTTGGTCTGGTCGCGAACACCAACGAGCAGGTTAATGGTTCCCGTGAATCCGGCCGTCGGCACGACGGTGACGACACCGGTCTGCTGATTCACGGTTGCCGTCGCATTCTGAACGCTGGCGAAGGTCTGCTCTCCAGCGCTGTTGGTCGACACTCCCCCCTGCACCGTATAGGTGAGCGGATCGTTCGGCGTCGCGGCGTAGCCCTGAATCTGGAAGATGTCAGACTGGCCCTTCGAGACCGTCTGCGTGTAGACCACTTGCTTTGTCGTGCTGCCCGACGGCGTGATGACAGCCGTTGAATAGGGCAACTGTTGCAAATAGGGTTTCTCGATGACGGCTGTGCCCGAAGCGTTGTTATTGGCGATCACCGTCACCGGGAAGCTCTGAACCGTATGCGTATTGGTGCTCGGGTCCGTTGCCGTGACCGTGATCGTGGAGGTCTCACCGGCCGTGGCCTTCGTCGCGTCAATGTGCAAGTTGCCGTTGACGTTGGTCGAGCTCAAGGTCGGCGTGAACAACACCGCGCTCAGTGGTTTATTATTCGAGTCGACTGCAACCTTCGTCATCTGCGGCAGAATGTTGTTCGGGTCGGCGACCAACTGGGCGAAGATCGTGTAGCCGAAGTCGAGAGAGCGGAACGAGTTGATCGTCGGCGAGGTCGAATCCGTAATGAAGAACTGAGAGTCGTTGGTGTCCGGACCGGAGTTGGCCATGGCCAACTGCCCGTACCCGTTCGTGAATGCAAGCTGCGGGTTGAATTCATCGATGAACGGCGTGCCCGGCTGATTGCTGCTTCCGGACGTCGTGCCGGTGCTCGAGCCACCTTGAGCAATGAAGTCGGTGGTCGTGGAGGGGAAGCCCGCCGTGATTCGGTTGAACGAACCGGCGAGCGCGTTGTTATAGAAGCCGGAGGTCACCATCGACTCAATCTGGGCGACCGTTTGCGGCGTTAGATCTCCGAAGAGCTGGAACGTGAGCGTTCCGGAGAACGAAACGTCCGTAGAGCTTCCCGACGCCGCAGTATGCGTCACCGCGAGGGTGAGGAACTGGCCACTCGTGACTGTGGCTTTGATGTCGGGATTGCTGGAAGTCACCGTATATGTCTGGTTGCCTGAGGTATTGCCGGCCCCGTTTAGCGGGACCTGATACCCAAGCGTTGTCGGGACATTTACGGGGCTGATCGCCGCGAGTGAGGCGGTGAGCAATTCACGCCCTTCCAGCGACTCGAACCGGGGTTGTCGCCCTCTTCGTGGTGACTTTCGACCCATCCTGTCCCACGCACGGTCCAGCATCGCAATTCTCCTCGACTCGACCGGCCGATCCTAACTTCGCCGGACGCGCACGCCCGGCACTTTGGGCCGATGTTTCTTCCCAAGGAATCGGCTATGACGATCCCTCGGCTTGAGGCGGAAAGAGCCGGAATGTCGAAAGGCCCGGTTTGGACTCGCGAACAACTTTGCGCGGTTTTGCCTGCACTGCCATGAAATCGGAGGAGATCAGGCCTCCTCTCTCGGCTTTGGCGTTCATGAGAATTGGCCGTTCCCAAACGACTGGGCGCAAAAAAACAGCGGACCGAAAAACTCGGTCCGCTGCCTGGAACTGTCGTTGGTTCGTCGCCAGAATCCGGATTACGGGTTGGCCTTGCGGAGGGTGAAGGTCGTGGCCGTCAGGCCGTCTTCGTCTTGCACCGTGTAACCGCCCCCCTGGGACAGGTACTTCGCGAAGACGGAGAAGTCCGGCAGCTTATCCTTATTGAGGATCTCACCAATCCGGGCGAGGTCAGGAGCACCCGCGGCTGCCGCGCCCTGGAGGGCGCTCTTGAACTGGCCGCTCTTGATCATGTCGTAGGACAGCCGGGCCTGCTCTTCGGGGCGAACGTAGTTCACCGTGCTCACCTTCTCGGGGATCTCCTTGGAAACCGCCTGATAGGTGCTGCTGTCCGCCAGGGTGGAGCTGCCACCGCGGAGGATCTGCTCGAGCAGCGTGGGCTCCAGCGAGAGGAAGAGCGTGTCCTTGGCCACCGTCAGGCTGATGGGCCCCTTCAATTGACGAACGTTCGCCGCGCCGGCGTTGTTCGGCAGCTCGGGAACCTCGAAGTCGTAGACGGTGCTTCCCTGGAAGTCACGCGTCTTGGGAGCGGCTCCCGAAAGCTCGATCAGCTTGGTGATCGTGTTGGAGAAAGCCTTGGCGTTCTTGAGGGAGACGCCGAGCAGCATTCTCTGGTTTTCTTCCTTGATCGGCTTCTTGAAGTCGCTGATCAGGCTGATGCGGTTGCCCAAAGGACCAAAGATGTCCTTCTGGAAGCTGAGGGCCGGTCCGCCGTTGGGGCCGACGAGCTGTTGCTCGACGACTTCGAGCATGCCGGGCTGAATCGTGTTGACCAGGTCGTTGATGGCCTTGAAGGCGGCACTAAGATCCCAGCTAAACGACTGGTAGCTGGCGACGGTGGAGGGAACCCAATTCTCCGGGCGAAGGCTGACCAGCGGAAGCTGGAAGATCTTCAGCAGCCCCTGGGCCGGCTCGGGAGCGAACACGACCGTCTTGGCGACGCTGTCAAAATTGCCCGTGTTGAGAACGAACGTTCCGGCAGCCGCCTTGAGCCCCTTGAGGCCGGTGAGCTGAACGATCTGCTCGGTCTGCTGGGCCTGGCCGGGATTTCCCTTGGAAGGACGGGCCTGAAGGACGAGCTTGAGAACCTTGGAAAGGTCCATGAACCAGGAGACCTGGCCATCCGAGCCGAGCTTCTTGAAGACCTTGTCGTAGAGCTCGTTCTGCGACAGCGACTTCTCGCGTCCGTCGACGTTGGCAATGAGATCCTTGACGGAATCAATGTCGCTGCCGATGTAGAAGACGCTCCCCTGCTGCGTCCAAACGACCGGCGGTTCGGGGCGGTCATCGTCCTTGTCATCAGCCTTCTCTCGCTTGGGAGGCTGGATGACGTGGAGCGTGGAACCCTTGAACTCTTCGGTGCCGACCTTGGCGCCCGAGTCTTCCCCTTGCTTCGTGGCCTTCTGGAGAACGTCCGCCATGGTGGAGGCGTTCTTGCCGGCGTCGGCGGTGATCAGCACCGCGATCGGCAACTTGGGGTCTTCCTTGCGAAGAACGGCGATGGTCACCGGTCCCTGGGGAAGATCGAGCAACTCCTTGTACGTGACGCCGACGCGCTTCTTGAGTGAAGAGTCTGAGTCACTCAGGCGAGCCATCAAATCATCACGCCACTCCTTGAGAGCGGGGTCGTTCCAAAGCTGCCCCATCTGGGTCTGACGGAACGAGTCCCTCAGGGCGGCGGCGTTGCTGATTTTCAGAAAGGCGAACGTCGAATCGGGGAGCACTTTTTCCGGCGGTGTTGCGGCCTGTCCTTGGGCCGGGACGAGCGACAAGCCAACCAGGCCGAGCCAGCCGGCGAGGGCAAGGCGGCGAGCCGCCCGCTTCGGGATACGCATTGCTGAAGACTCCCTTTTCACGCGTCAATCACCACCCCCCGGCTCACCGGCGGAGGGACACCCTGCGAACTTGTTCCTTCTCGCACTCATGAAAATGTGCGAGCAAGAACACTTCGTCATCACACTTGAGGCCTACTCGAGACGTCACCCGCGGTGACCGGCGTCGTCCCAGATCTGATACTTCTCGAAGTCCGTCACCGTTTCCTTGACTGCGGATCTAAACGAGCGGATTCCTTCCCGTTCGACGATGCCGGGCTCGCCTCGGGAGGGCGACCGGCACGTAAGCGGCGGGGAGGATCAAGATAGCGGTAGCCCGTGTTCGGATTCTCTTTGTCGAACGAAAACGCTTCCCGATTCCGAATGAAGTCCTTCACCGAATTGATCGGGATGGCAAATCCAAGGTTGTCTCCCTGGGTTGCCTTCATGTTGGTCACCCCGATCACTTCCCCCTTCAGGTTGAAGAGTGGCCCTCCGGAGTTGCCCGGATTGATGGCCGCGTCCGTCTGAAGGTAAATCTGCCCCTCGAAGTTGCGGTTCCGCGTGCTGACGATCCCTTGCGAAACGCTTCGTTCGAGCCCCAACGGGTTGCCGATCGCAAAAACGCCGTCTCCCGCATTTAGGTCGTCTAAGCTACCCAACACCACGTGGTTCAGTTTCAATTCCTTCTGAGGAGGCAACTTCAAAAGAGCGAGATCCACAAACGGGTTCAGCGCCACGATCTCAACGTTCTCGATCCGTCGTCGAGCCAGGCCGCTGGCCACATTCTGGTACAGCACCACCGCGATCCGCGTTTCCCCTTGGATCACGTGGTTGTTCGTCACGGCATAACCTTGATCGTTGATCAGGAAGCCGGAACCCTTTCCGGACGGTGTCTCGACCGAGATGACCGCCTCTCCGAAGCGGTTGACGAGCTCTTTCACCGCCGCGGGCCGCAAAGACCCCGTTGCGTAAAATCCGGTTGGATCGGCGTCGAGCGGACGCCCAGAATCCACGGCCACCGGGTGCTCTTCTCCCGGTTTGCTCCGCTGAACGATCTGCTCGCGAGGAATTCGGAGAATGTCGAAACCGAGATCGACATAGATGGCATGGGGCTTCTCAGCAACCACCTCACCGGTGACCTGATGCCCGTCTTTGAGTCCGATGATCTCCGCCTCAGCATGAACAAGGTCGGGCGACATCATCCCTGTGAGCGCAACCAGGCCCGCAATAACCCAGCGCATTGTCCGACGTCCCTTCAACAAGATTGGCTAGGCGGAGACGGTAGAGTCGATCTCTTCGATCGTTTCCCCTGCATTGTAAGAATCCTTACGAGCGTTTCAACCCGAGCCTTCCGCATCATTCTTTGACTGGCCAAGTTCTTACGGCAAGTTGCTTGCGTTAAAATTACCCAGATCCCCCTGGTTAGCCTTAGCCAATTAGCTTCGCTTGACGTAAAATTGAACCAGTTGTAAAACGAGAAGAACCTCGACGAATCTCCCTCTCGCGAAGTTGTCCTCTCGACGTCTCTTCCCTATCCTCCATCTCGACGCTGGGGAGAATGGTCCGTGTTGACCTCAACAATCCGCTTGCTAATTACGGCTTTGGCGATCGTCTCGGCGAGCGTTGCCTTCGCTCAGCAACCGCCCGCGGAAAACGCAGAACCCGCCAAGGAAGCGACCGCTCCGGTTTCGCTCCCTCCATTGAAGCCGATTCCTGAAGACAAGCTCGTTCCGACGTTGCCGACAGTTCCTGTGCGGCGAGGGTCGACGGGCTTTAATGTGCAGATGGTCGACGCGTCATTGCTCCCCCGCGATAAGGCCGGTATCTGGGTGCTGGACTTCGCTTTCAAACCCGTCCGGCTCATTACGGCCGAGATTCCCGGCAAGGGACGTAAGACCTTCCATTATCTCTATTACCGCGTGATCAATCACACGGGACAGGCTCGCCGGCTGGTTCCTCAATTTAGCCTGGTGACCGACACGGGCAAACGCTACGAAGATACGGTTCTGCCCCAGGCCGTGAAGAATATCGAAGCCCGTGAAGATCCAAGCATTCGAGTGCTCGGAGCCGTGGACATCATGGGATTGATCCCCGCCAGCACCAAGGAAGGGATCGATGACGCCGTCTACGGCGTGGCCGTCTGGGAGGGAGTTGATCCCAAAGCCGACCGCTTCAATATCTATGTTCGCGGTCTTTCCGACGGCCAGCAGACCATCAAGGGACCTGACGGCAAGGACCTTGTTCGATACAAGGCTCTTCGCATCGACCTCATTCGTCGGGGCGATGACCGCCATCTCGTCGAAGAAGAGATCCAACTCGCCGAACCCGCCTACGAGTGGGTCTATTGGTGAGTTGCCTCGCTCTTTGAGTCTCGAAAAGAACGAAGAAACCACGCGCTGAGCGAAGCCCACCGGACTCCTTTTAGCCAGACGCATCATCACGACGCGTCTCCTGGTGATTCCCACCGGTGGGCCAAAGCTTTCGACACTGGTGTAAACCGCCAGTGTTGCCAACCGGCCTCTTAATGGGGTTTGCCTTCTCCCTTTCTCAGCATTGGGGGCGCAACCCGATCAATGGCCGCTCAGCCTCATTTGCGTTAGGGTCTCAAGAACGCCTCTTCCACCGCGCACCAAGCGCGATGGGAGAGGTGTTTTCCGTGCCATGGAATCGCTTCCTTACCCCCGCGCATACGCAATCGGGTCGGCGATACCCAGCTTGTGAAACGCCTCACGCCTCAAAATACACGAGTCACAATGGCCGCACGAAAGACCCTCTGCGGTCGGGTCGTAGCAACTATGCGTGAGGCTGTAGTCGACGCCAAGCTCCATGCCCCGGGAGATGATCTGCTCCTTGGTTAGTTTCAGGAGCGGCGCGTGGATCGTGAAACGTCCCTTCCCTTCCACGCCCGCCTGCGTGGCGAGATTCGCAAGGGTCTCAAACGCCTTGAGAAACTCCGGGCGACAGTCGGGATAGCCGGAGTAGTCAACGCAATTCACGCCAATGAAGAGGTCGAAGACGCCGAGAGTCTCCGCCCAGGCGAGTGCCAAGGAGAGAAAGACGGTGTTTCGTGCCGGCACATAAGTGATAGGAATCCCTTCGGAAATCGCTTCGCTGGCGCGATCCTTGGGAACCTCGAGATCGGCCGTGAGGGCACTCCCGCCAAAAGCTCTCAGATCGATCTCCTGCTCAACGTGCCGTGCCACCCCAAACGCCTTGGCGACGCGCCGGGCGGCTTCGCGCTCAACCAGGTGGCGCTGGCCATAGAGGATCGTCAGGGCATAGGCCTCGAAACCCGCCGCCTTCGCTTCCGCGAGGACGGTCGTCGAGTCGAGCCCCCCGCTCAGAAGAACCACGGCTTTCTTGGCTGAATTGGACATCGGTCTTGGATACCTCCGGAGCGACGTGGCAGGCGAGATCCCCTCATTTTTGCCGGGGGATCGCACCCTTCGCAAGCCGAGCGGTGTGCCGGGGAGAATCGGGAGGCCGGTTTGGCCATGGGGGAGACAGGGGAGCTGGCGCGAGCTCACATGGGCCTTTGAAGTTCCCTTGTGGGGGAACACCTGCCCGTTGTAACATAGTCTCTTTGGTCGGAGACGACCGACGTTACCGGGAACCCGCAAGTGGGTTCCCTTTCGGTTCGGATATCGAGACGAAGGACGCGAGAGCAATGGCTCACAAGAAAGGTCAAGGCTCGAGTCGCAACGGTCGCGATTCGAATCCCAAGATGCTTGGGATCAAGCTCTATGGCGGTCAGGTCGCCAAGCCCGGCAGCATCATCTGCCGTCAGAATGGCACGAAGTGGCGAGCTGGCAAGAACGTTGCCTTTGGCCGCGACTGGACCATCTACTCGCTCGTCGACGGCCGGGTCAAGTTTGACCAGGACGGTCGCCGTATCAACGTTGTCCCCGTCGAAGAACCCGCCCTCCAGGGCTAAGTTAGCTGTCGATTTTTCACCTCCGCGATAGGGCCGGCAATGTTTGTTGATCGTGTCACCATTTTTGTTCGCGGAGGTGATGGTGGCAATGGCTGCGTCAGCTTTCGGCGAGAGAAGTATGCCCCGAGAGGGGGCCCCAACGGTGGAGACGGGGGTAACGGCGGAAATGTCATCCTTCGCGCTGCGGAAGGGTTGACCAATCTTGCCCATCTCTCGTCGCAACGCCACTGGAAAGCCGAACGCGGCGAGCATGGCCAGGGGTCAGACTGCACCGGCCGAGGTGCGCCTGACCTCGTGATCGAGGTTCCTCCCGGCACGATCGTGCGGGATCGCGACCGCGGCCACCTTCTGCGCGATCTCAAGGCCGACGGCGACTCGCTGATCGTGGGACGAGGCGGGCGCGGCGGCTACGGGAACGCTCACTTCAAGTCGAGTACCAACCGTGCACCCCGCCAACACGAAGCGGGGTTTGCCGGAGAAGAGCGCTGGATCACCCTGGAACTTAAGGTGATCGCTGACGTCGGCCTGGTTGGTCTTCCCAACGCGGGTAAGTCGACGCTCCTCTCCCGAATTTCACGCGCCCATCCTGAAATTGCCGATTACCCCTTCACCACGAAGTATCCGAATCTCGGTACGGTTCAAGGGGGAGACGACGGCGCTTTCGTCGTTGCTGACATTCCCGGTTTGATCGAGGGTGCACACTCGGGCCATGGTCTCGGCCATGAGTTTCTGCGGCACGTCGAGCGAACGCGTCTGTTGGTCCACCTTGTTGAGGCCGTCCCCATTGACGGGTCGGATCCCTTGGCCAACTACCGCACGATTCGCCAGGAGTTGGAACACTACAGCCCGGCTCTTGCCGCTCGGCCTGAGATTCTCGTCGTGACCAAGATGGATCTGACGGGCGCCACCGAGTCTCGCGACCGCATCAGTAAAGAGCTGGGGCGGGGTGTTTTGGCGATTTCCGGCGTCACCGGACAGGGAATCCCGGTTCTTATTCATCGTATCGCGGAGCGGTTGGATCAGCTTCCGGTCGATTCCGAAGCTGCCCCGGCGGAGTCCGCATCGGCTTCGAGTTCGTAAGACCGTGCTTCGTATTGTCGCCGACCTTGGGAACTCGCGACTCAAGTGGGGAAGACTCTCCCCCAAGGGTGACCTCGTCGAGGCGATTTCGCTCCCGCTTGACGACCAGCGAGCCTGGTTAGCGGCCTGGCAAAAATGGAATCCGGGGGGCGAGCCCGCGCTCTGGTCCATCGCGAGCGTCAACCCTCCGGTCGCCGAGGTTCTGGCCTCTTGCTTGGCCGAGCAGGGGCCGCTCGAAATCCGCTGGTATCGCTCCGCAGCGGATGTCCCGGTGAAGCATGCCCTGGAGCATGCCCAAACCGCGGGCGCAGACCGTGCCCTGGCCGTGGCCGCGGCCGTTGCGGTGAATCCCGAACCTCCGGGCATCGTCATTTCATGCGGCACAGCGATCACCGTTGAACGCATCGGAGACCAGGGCGTGTGGCTCGGCGGAGCCATTGCTCCCGGGCTCGGTCTTTCCGCCCGGGCGCTTCATCTCCAAACCGCACAGCTCCCGCTGGTTTCCCCCGAGTTGGTCCCCCCTGCCTGGGGAGCCTCTACCCTCCCCGCTCTTGAGGCGGGCATTTACTGGGGAGTCGTCGGCGCGATTCGTGAGATCCTCACGCGACAGTCCGCCGATCTCGCAAAGCCCCCATGGTTGGTCTGGACTGGGGGAGATGCCGCCCTGCTGGCATCCTCCATCACGTGGGATCGATCCGAAATCATCCCGGATCTCGTTCTTCACGGCCTGGCGCAAATTTTCCCCTCGCATGGCCATGAGTAGCCACCTACCCTCCAGCGAAGAACAGCGCCTCGGGCATGCGGAACCGACCCGGATCTGCGTCCTGACCGCGGAGGGTCGCGGCGCCGTTTCTGTGCTGCGGGTTTGGGGTGCCGACGCCCTCTCCTTGACCGACCGTGTCTTCCGTCCCGCCCGCCCTGGTTCCTTGACCCAAACAGGAGGGGAGCGGCTTCGCCTGGGCCGCATCGGCGGAGGGCTGGGTGACGAAGTCGTCGCGGTTCGTATCGAGCAAGATCCCCCCGAAGTCGAGGTTCATTGCCATGGAGGAGCCGCGGCGCGAGCACTCGTTGTTGAGGCTTTTGTTGCGGCCGGAGCCGAAGAGAGACGCCCCGTGGCCTGGGTACGTGAGACGGCCCGAAGCCTGCTTCATGCGGAGGCGGAAGTCGACCTTGGGCAAGCAACCACCGTACGCGCAGCCGAAATCCTCCTGGAGCAGGTTCAAGGGGCTCTTGAAGAGGAAGTCGCGGCGATCGTGGCGCGAATTCGATCGACCCCGGAACTCGCTTTCGAGGCTCTGGGCGCACTGTCCAAGCGAGCCGAGGTGGGAGTCAAGCTTCTGCCCGGCTGGCGCGTTTCACTGGCCGGCAAACCCAACGTCGGCAAGAGTCGGCTCCTAAACCGCTTGGCTGGATACGATCGTGCCATCGTCGATCCAACCCCCGGCACGACACGCGACGTCGTCACGCTTAGAACGGCCTTCGACGGCTGGCCGGTAGAGCTTTCCGATACGGCGGGGCTGCGAGAAGCGGGAGACGCCATCGAACGCTCGGGGATTGCTCTCTCACGCGCTCGGCATCAGGAAGCCGACCTCGTGCTGGTGGTGCTCGACCAGTCGCGGCCCATGGAGGAAGAGGACCAGTCGTTGCTCGCGAGCCGTCCCCATGCGCTTATGGTTGCGAACAAGTCGGACTTGCCCGCGGTCTGGGACCTCATGCCCGGCATGATCGCCACCTCCGCCGAGCAAGGGGACGGGATTGATCGGCTCGCGGCGGAGATCGCCACCCGGCTTGTTCCCGCCCCCCCTCCCGCTAGGGCCGGCGTTCCGTTTCGGCGGGCTCATCTTCAGACACTCCGCGAAGCAGAAACTCGGCTCATCAGCGGAAATGCGGCCGGCGCTGCCGACCTTCTCGAGGAGTTTTTGGGACGTTCTTCTCGGCGCATCAAGTGATGGTGCGAGGAATCTCGGGGGATGTTACTTCGAGACCGAAGGCACCTCGGGCACGCGCTGCAGATCGGCACCCGACCTGAGTGCGGGGCTCTCGGAGGAAAGCTGTGCGTCCTGGCGGGTGAGTTTCCAGAAGGGCTGGTCCTGGTTCCACTTCTTGGCGAACTTGACGTCGGCATGGACCGGTGAGGCTTCCTTCGTGCCGACCGCCACCACCCAGGAGGTACGGTCGTAGATATTCGGGATCGAACCGACTTCGGCCGACTGGTCGCGGCGATATGCGTTGATCTCGTGATAGGCGACGCCATGTCCTTCCCACTTGATCCGGTCTCGTAAAGAGGCAAGTCCATCTTGCCCATCGACCCGGAAAAGCGGAGCGCCTTGAGGTGTGGTGGCCAGAATTGAGTCGCGGACCCGAACGTCGGCCACAGGCAGTTCCGGCTCATCAGCCGCACTCTCAAGCAAGACGAGCCCACCTGCCGTGCGAGCGGTTACTTGGCTCAGAGTTAGCTTAATGGGATCCGCCACCTGCCCTCGCGGCAAGCCGTGGGCGTGTAACAGGCTGCCGGACGTCGAAACGACGGCGTCGATCAACTCGAGATCGAGGCGTCTCCCAGAGGCGACTTCCACGAGATCTCCCCCGCCTCGAAGCAGTGAGTCAGAAAGCCTGACCACTGCCGCTGAGGACTCGAGTCCTCGCCCCACATCCTCACCAATTTCACCGCTCGGAATGACGATCACGGCCGATTGGGCGTCCTGACCTTCGATCGTCACCGTGCAATTCGTAAGGCTGAGATCCGCCCCGGGCCATACCGAGAAGCCTCCCCAACGTCCTTGCCGAGGCGCATCGGACTGAGCCAGGACCAGGTCAATTCCCTCCAATTGGAGGGCTCCGGATCGAAGCTCCATCCAAACCGACCAGGCGGTGGGGGTCTTGGGATCCGCCGGAGCGGGTCGAAACCGAATCCGAGGCCGAGAGGCCCCGGCCTCAGCACGCAAGACCCAGCGAGCTCCTCCGCTCAAAACGAGCCCGGGAAGTTCCCAGTTGGCGTCAGCGGCGATTCGAAGGGGCCCCGTATGGGTGTCCTTCTGTTTCAATGCGCTCTGAAACTGCTCGGCCGTACGCAGAATCTCTGGATCGGCGGCGATATCATTCGGCTTGGCGACGTTGGTCTCGTTGGTACGTACGGCTTCTTTCTCGGGGGCGTTCCCACCAGAGGGAGTCGTGGTCGTTGCAGGCTGAATCCCCATCGGCGGCATGACGGGCATTTCGGGCATCGTGGCGCTGTTTGTCTTCGAAGTCGTTGGTTCGGCTGTCTCCGTCGAGCTTGGCGCTGTCGTTGTTGGTGTCACTGCGGTTTCATGCCGTTCGGGCGATGACCGTTCGACGGGGAGGGTAACCTCGGGGGAAGGCCCTCGGTAGGCTATCGCCCCCTTGGTTGTGGCGGTCTCCATCGTCGTGAGAGCGCCGAAGGGTCCCTGACGCGCTCCGAGATCCTTAGCGCCGGCGAATGCGGAGGCGAGCCGGAAGGCGCGCAAAGGGTTCTCATCAGCCCGGGTCAAGAACGCCAGGGGGTCGCTCTCTTCCCAGACGCGTGTTTGAACGTAGCTCGAGCCCGTCTCACGGGCCTGCGCTGGGGAATCTGACCACATCGACCAGCTTCGTACCGGGTCTCGCTGCGACTGTGAACCGATCGGCTGAAGGAAGACAGCGACCTTCGAGTAGACGTTGGAGCGCCCTCTCCAGTCCAGACTATCGGGGATGTCCGTTGCCACGAGAGTGCCCGGGAGATCACGGACGGGGGCAACAACGGAGTCTTCGACCTTCACCCGAAGCGCGGTCCCTTCCACCCGAATCACCGGCGTTTCACCTAAGAAGAGACTCACATGCCTCAGCCACAGGTCCGCGGGTACGGGCGACTCCGCTTTGAAGTTGTCAAACCAGATCGCGGGGTCTCCTACCCCCAACGTGCAATCTCGCAAGGAAATTTCCGCGGCCCCCTGGGCAAGAATGCCAACCTGCCCCCCATCAAAGTGGCACGCATCAATCTGAACCGTGGGAGCTCGATCCTTCGATGGGCTAACGCGCACGTGGACGGCGGAGCCCCTTTCCATGCGGCTGTGTCCCGGCGGCCAGCGGAAAACGCAGCGTCTGAGAGTCAGCTCGGTATCCTCGCATCGAATCGACGACCAGCTTTCGGCCCGATCAGAGGGATCCGCCGCGAACTCAACCCCTTCAATCGTGACGTGTCCCCCCACGAAGTCGAGCAGTGTCTGTGCGGGTTTACCCGAGAGTCCGGTTTCATGCGCCAAGGTCAGTACCGGTCGAACACCAGCGTCCGCTTTGAGTGTCAGATCGCGCTGGAGCAACCGAGTAAGGGCGCGCTGGCCGCGACCATTTCCCAGTTCGTACGGGCCATCCTCGCTCAAAATGATCACCGAGCGTGGCGGCGCCTCGGCGAGAATGGTCAGCAGGTCCTCGGTCGAGTCAACGGTGCGCTCGCGCGGAGCGCTGGCGACCACTTCGGAAGCCCTTGGCTTGAGGGGAGCCGTGGTCTCCGTTGGACGAGTTGTCGGCGCCGTGCTGGAATCTGTTCGCGGAGCCACCGAATTGGCGGGCTGGATCGTGACCTTGGGAAAAGAGTCCGGATAGACCCGAGGACGCGGAGGACCGGAGTCCTGCCCCATCCAGACCAGCCCCGCCACGACAATGGCGAGCGCCAGTGTCGGGATCGCCCACACGAGATGGCGTTCCCATCCCGGGCCGTGGCTTGCGGCCATCCAAACCAGCCCCTCGGGACTCACCGAACGGAGGCCCAGAGCACCCGCCACGGTCAAGAGGTCGCGCACGAGCTGTTCGGGCGTCTGGTAACGCCGGTCTCGATCCTTGGCCATGAGCTTGACCAGGATGTTCGCCAGGTCGGGCGGCACCGACGGATTCAGAGCCCGGACATCAGGAGGAAGATCTTCCTGATGCTGAAGCAGCTTTTGAAGCACCGTCCCCTCAGGGAACGGCGGACGCCCCGTTAACATGTGAAAGAGCGTGCAGCCTAACGAATAAAGATCGCTTCGGACGTCGACATCTCGCGGGTCGCGTGCCTGCTCGGGGCTGATGTAGTCGAATGTCCCAAGGGTCATACCACTCTGCGTGAGTCCGTCATCTCCCCCACGCTCGAATCGCCGGGCAAGGCCCATGTCGACGAGCTTGGCCCTCCCCTGGGGAGTCACAATAATGTTCGACGGCTTGATGTCGCGGTGAACGACACCTCGCTCCGCGGCATGAACCAGGGCCCCGGCGATCTGAAGCGTGAAATTAATCGCTTCGTCGATGGGCAACGGCCCCTGGCGCTCAACCCGCTGCCGGATCGTGGTTCCTTCGATATATTCGAATGCGATGTAGTGGTACTTGTGATCGTGATCGATCGTGTAGACCCGAGCAATGTTCTCATTATCAAGTCGGGCCGCCGCGCGTCCTTCCTGGTAGAAGCGCTGAACAACCTCGGGATCGCCTGCCTGCTCGGGGGGGAGGATCTTGAGCGCCACGTGGCGATCGAGCCGCGTGTCCAGGGCCCGAAAAACGGCCCCCATGCCTCCGGCTCCGATCGCTTCTTCGAGTTCGAAAGAATCGATCCGGTCGCCAGCCAGGGGAAGCGGGATCCCCTGGGAACTGCCGATGGCTCGGGCCTTCCGCGCTGAGGAGCCGCTCCGAACGGTCGGAGAGTCACTCACTTCCATTTCTCGGGAGCCCGTCGGCGCTACGCCCGGGTTTGAATCCGAGGTTTCGGGAAGTTGAGGTCGTGGGAAAGGCTCCGGCTCCAGCATCGGGCGGGTCTCTCGTTACAGGGGATCGTTTCCCCAGGAGCACATCCTTGCAACACGCTGAATGCGCGGGTGACGCGATAAGAAAGGTGCATGCAATCGCATCGATCCCGCTTAACTATAGGGAATCGAGATCGTTGGTGTCAACGGTCAACGTCTTTGCCAATGCGTAGGCCGCCATCCCACCTTATTTTCCCTCTTCAACGCGAGGGTTGACCCGAGAGTCAGGATTTCCCGTCCCCGTCGACGGGTATCCTTCTCGAACGACTCTCCCCTCACCACATATACGCAGTAGGCGGCTCGCCGTCGGGGTGATGTTCCCGAGATTGTCGAGTTTGGTCGTCACAACCTCTACAAATGTTCGCTCAAGAACCCGCCTCGGCGCGGGGGCCACCTTCCTACTGTATCTCCGAATGCCCCACTCAAGATTCGCAAAAATCGGTTTTTTTTTGGGCCAATGGGCTGAAAATCCCGGGGTCACGCCTTTGTATCGACGCTCGGAACTCTTCCACCGACCGCTACGAGCCTCATCGCCCGCATGCCGTCACTGCTTGGGTGGTACAAACCTGCATCAGGAATGGAGTTCGCGCGCCCGAAATTTGCGCACAATCCAGGGACTGGGGGCTGCGTTCCGCTTGATCTCGAAGGCAGCGCGGCGCGAACCGGCTCCAGATCGCAACTCTGTCTGGTCCGACGGCGTCAAACATCAAGAGTTGCCCTCTCGCCTACAATCGCGGGACCAATTCCAAAAGCGAGAATTCGCTGATATCAATGGTTGTCCCCACAGCCTGAAAGTGAATCTGTCGCAGCAGGAGTTCGGGATCAATCGGCTGGTAGAGGACGCGCCGCTCGTTGACGAAGACTTCCAGCAGACCACGGACGCGCAACAGGCGAATGCGATTGACAGTCTTTCCGTCGCTTGCCACCAGAGGGTCGGGGAAGTAGACGAGTTCATCGGTTTCACTGGCGCGAAGGCTGAAACCAGAGGGGACCTCGAGCTCAACGTGACCGATGAAGCTCGACTCAGAGTTTTCACGATCCTCGAGCTTGCGGCCTCCCATGGCCGTGAGTCGGACCAGCTTGACGAAATTCGCGCGCTGGGTGTCCGTGGGCGCCATGGTGAGTGCGAAGGTCAGCTCGAAGTTCGCGAGGCCGCGAGGGTGACTGAGTTCGACGAGGGAGAAGTGATTAGAGGCTGGGCCCGCGTGAAATTCCTGTCGACGGGTTACCAAGTCGAGAAACATGTTTTCTGTGAGTTGGCTGATACCCACCAGGTCGCCACGTGCGTCGCGGCGGTGCATCTTGCGAGCTTGAACGCTGGGAGAAGGAGCCGCTCGATCCTGAGCCGAGCGAGTGCGGTGAATTGCGATGAGAGCTTCCGCGCCGGCGGGGACGTTGTGAAAAACGTGCGGATATTTGCGCGCCAACGTGCGTGCCTGTTCCCACTTGTAATTGGCAATCAGGACGCGGTAGCCGAGAAGTGGATCGAGAAGTTCCGGTCCTTGTGCCTGCTCCGCCTCGCGCCAGAACGCGAGTGCGGTCTCTGGGCGTCCCTGCGCCAGTGCGAGTTGCGCGCCTGAAGCAAGACAACGCCGACTGCGCGCACAACCTGCGGCTAAGGCTCGGTGCCAGGCGGTCTCCGCGACATCAGGCGCCGAGTCTGCCGCAACAAGTCCCACGAATGCCTCGCGATCCCACGCCGAATTCCGAAGCTTGCTCCTAAGATACGGGAGGTCCGGCCTTCGGTGGACGGAGAAGGCATACGCCAAGTTCGTCTCTGCCTTGATCTCGCGCAGGCTATTTTGCCGGGCTGAATAGACTTGAAGTCGCACAGGCTCCTGTCGGTTCTCCAGCCAGCGCCCCCAGAGTTCCTCCCCTTCGACCTTGGTAATGACATCGCTTAACCCAACGCCTCGACTTTCCAACTCTCCGGGGGCGAAGACGCCGCTTAGCCTCAAGCCATGATCGGGAAACTTGCTGGCGGCTTCTCGCTGGGCTTGCGGAAGGCGTTTGAGAAACGGATCGGCTAGACGCTGGTAGTCCGAGTCCGACAAAACCTTGCGAAACTCGGGTGACTGGGTGGTCGAGGGCCACTCAAGCGGGTCCTCCTCGGCTTGCGCCGACGGCCCCCCGCATACGAGCAGGCAAACGGCGATCGCCAGCACCCTGCGCCGTTCTAGGACCGGCCGGTTATGTCTGATCGTTCTCTTATACACATCTAGAGCAGGCAAACGGCGATCGCCAGCACCCTGCGCCGTTCTAGGACCGGCCGGTTATGTCTGATCGTACAGGCTCTCAAGCCGGCTCCTCCTCCCGGAAATGACCGCGTCGGCTCTTCCCGCTGAGCTTTCGTGAACCTAGCCAGGTTACTAGCAAGATCCGTCCGTCGATGATACCGTACCCTATCTGCACAAGGCCCCCCTTTCAAGACTGGGCCCGCCTGCAAGCAATACCGCAGCAAGATATGCTCGTAAGATGGAACGAAGAGAGGCTCGGTTTACCGAATCAGGAATCACATGTCTTTGAAGGCGACAAACGCCGTCTTTGAAGCCTTACCTGAATCGCGTGCGAAGTGACAGGCCACTCTTTTGAAGAGTGAGTTTCCGTCTCTCCGATCGTCCGCCAACCGTTTGATGGATCTTCGATACAACTCGGGGCAGCGATATGTGGATCGATCGTCGAACCTGTTGGCTGTTTATTGCGGCGGGATTGGCCGGGTTCATCGGGCTTCAGAGATCAGGCCAGCGCGCATTTGCGACTGAACCTCCGGGTGAAAGAGCGCCGGTAAAACCTGACGCGCCCAAGATTGTAGAGCTGTCCGGCGAAGTCGTTCGCCGTAGTAAGCGAGCGACGGCTCTTGTCGATCTCCAACAGCGAGGAAGCGGCTCCGCCGTTTGCGTGTCCGCCGAGGGTTTTTTCATCACCAACCATCACGTCGTCCAAAGCCTGGAGTTGGGAACCAGCGTGCGACTGGTGCTCAACCCTGGACAGGCCGACGAACTGACGCTCAAAGCCCAAATCATCAAAGTGGACGAGGAGGAAGACCTCGCGCTCTTGAAGGCGGATGCTTCCCCAAAACTGCTGGCGCTCAGTCTTGGAGCCGATGACGAACTCTTCGAAACCATGCCCGTGACCGCGTTTGGCTACCCGTTCGGCCGAATGCTCGCGTCTGAGGAGGCCTATCCGGCCGTCAGTGTGAATACGGGAACGATCACGGCCCTTCGCAACAAGAAGGGAAAACTGTCCATGATCCAGGTGGACGCCGCCGTGAATCCGGGAAACTCCGGCGGCCCACTGGTCGACCGCAAAGGGCAAGTGATTGGAGTCATCGCAAGCGGACTGCCGGGAGCCCGAGTCAACTTTGCGATTCCTGTCAGCCGAGTTCGCGAATTTCTCGCGGCCCCGGCCCTGGTGGTTCGCGACCCTGGGATTAAATTCTTTGAACATACGAAGTCGCGACGATTTGAAGTCAATGCCTATGCTTACGATCCCCGGGCGCTGGATGACCTCCAGGTTGAACTGACTCTGTCGACTTCGGAAAACGACCAGAGAACGTTGAAAGCACAGCGCGCCGGAGACCGATTTGTGGTGGAAGGGGCGGCCTGTTCTCCGGAGGAGGTCCCCCTGAAGTCAGTTCTTGTCATTCATAAGGGGCGAGGCTTCGTTCAAGCGGACATCCCCGACGGCGAGTTGGCGTTCGGGAGCCGAAGACTCCCCTGGCAGCAGGTGGCTTCGCTCGTCAAGGACGGCGATGAATGGGTCGTCTCCCTGTTGAATGGCGAGCGTTATGCCGGGAAGCCGGTGGAACTACCAAGTGTTGCCTGGAGCAAAGGGCGGTCGACCCAACTTGCAACCGCCGATCGGATCGAGGTTCGCTTGAATCAAGAACCGGCGACGAGGGTCGATTACCAGGTTCAAGCGAGCCGCAATGACAAGGTTTTGACCTCCGTGCGCGGGCAGTTCCGAATCGGAGATACGCCGGAGACGTTGGCTCCTAACTTCGATCGATTGAGATCCCGTAACGACGTCACCCAGCCCATTGTGATCGAAGCCGTGGTGCCCTCGGTGATGAAACTCCAGATTACCCCCATGGGGATCGTCTGGATTCCTCAGAAGGGAGCCGAGGGCGGCATGGAAGACGAACGAGGGCGTTATGTTCTCGTCAACGGCCATCACTGGTACATGGAGCAGGCGGCGACTCGTCAGCCGCTCGATGATGGCGAGCAAGCTTCGTTGTTGCCGATTTTATTGGGCGGGCGTGATCCCCAAGTCTACCTGCTCTGGGCACGTGCCGACATGGATAGCCCGCATGACGGGCAGCGCGCTAGACTCGACGTTCAGAAAAGAACGTCGGAGAGTCCCTTCACCGCGACCGTCAAGAACGAGGCGCCGCAATCCACCCGCATTGCATTGGCGATTACCTTCGATCCGCTCGGTCCTATCTATCCTCTTCAACCTCCTCGCAACCAGCCGGTTCTCGAGTCGCACTGGCCATTGAATGATGCTGGAACCACGAAGGTGGCGGATCTTGGAGCCGCAAAGCATCCTGGCCGCACCTCCGGCCCGCAAATGGTTCCGGGCCTTTTCGGAAATGGCCTCGATATTGAAAGGGCCGCCATTCTGTGCCCAGGTGTTCTCTCGGTTGATCGCACTGACGCGTTTTCATGCGCTGCCTGGATGAAGGGGCGCCCGGGCCAAAGTGGATCCGTGGTGAGCCGAATGAACGGAGGCTTGCGAGGCTTTGACTTAGGCTATGGGGACTCGATTCAGGCTCACCTCATCTCAAGCTGGGACGGAAACGCGATCCGGGTGAGAACCATCGAGCACTTCGACTCCTCGGCCTGGCATCAAATCGCGATGACTTACGACGGCTCGAGCCAGGCTCGCGGATTGAAGGTGTATATCGACGGGGCACTCGCAACGCTCGAGATCTCACATGATCGGCTCAGCGAATCGATCCGGTGCGACTTTCCCTTCGCGATCGGCAGCAGGGAACATCGTGATCACTTCCAGGGGAGCATCGATGAAGTTCGGGCCTATGATCGCGTCCTCTCCCCCGAGGAGATTTTCGAGCAGTTTGACCTGGACCGCTCGGGTCTAAGCCCGGCGGCAGAGTCTTCACTGAAACTGGGGTTGGTCGGGCACTGGTCCTTTGATGGCGGCCCTGCCGAGAGCCTGCAGGATAAGAGCGGGCGAGGCCATCATGGTCAGGCGGAGGTCGACCCGGATCTGCCCAAAGTCATCGAGAGCGACGGTGGCCAGGCTTTGCGGCTCGAAGGCATGGGGTTCGTGGACTGCGGACCTGTCGCGGATTTCAACCGTACCGACTCGTACACCCTCGGGGTTTGGTTCAAGTCACGCGGAGCCGGTTTCGCTTGCCTGATGGGAACCACCGTGCAGTCAGGTCGAGGCTTCGACATGTCCTTTGATGGCCATATCGTATGCCATCTCGTGTCGGAGTGGGAAGGAAGCGCCATCCGAATCGTCTCACGCAATACGTACCCCAACGACACCTGGCATCACGCCGTGTGCACCTACGACGGGTCGTCGCGCAGTAAGGGCTTCAAGATCTATGTGGACGGCGAGGAGGCCCTGTTCGACGCTTCTCACGATGCCCTGACATCCTCTCCGCAGAGCCACGCCGATTTTCGCCTTGGTTCGCGCGTTAGCCGAGAGTATTTCACCGGGGATCTGGACGAGGCACTTGTCTATTGGCGGGCGCTCTCCGGCGAAGAGGCGCGATCCTTGTACCAACGAGGGCGCGTCAATGCTCCCCCTCTGTCGTCCCCTCTCCAGAAGGCGCTCGCGGGCTACTGGAACTTTGAAGGGAAGGGGAACGAGGCATTTCGAGACCGGAGCCGACATCGGCATGACGGTCGGCCCGCGCTCCATGAGTCGCACTCCACAATTGGTCCTTACGGAACCACCCGCGTGGCGCGGTTTCAAAGCCTAGGAGGCATCCAGTGCGGCGCCGCGGGAGATTTTGAGCGGACCGATGCCTTCTCGACAGGGGGTTGGTTTGTTTGGGAACCCGGAACCTCTCAGTCGCTGGTTTCCAAAATGCTCCCCGTTGGGCCGCGCCGGGGATATGAGATCCAATTCACGGGGGAGCGACTGCTTGTGCATCTCACTCACAACTGGGAATCAACACCCCAGCAGACCGTTTGGGTGCAGACAGCCCCCTACCCCGCGACAGGCTGGCACCACGTGTTTCTCACTTACGACGGCAGCAGCCGCGCGGCGGGGCTGAAGCTGTACGTCGACGGTGAGCCGCAGCCGCTCGAGGTTTCCGCGGACAACCTTTCGCGATCGATCCGTGTGGCCGAGCCCTTTTGCATCGGCTCGCGCTACACGGACACCACGATGCGCGGGCAGGCCTCGCACGTTCGCCTCATCCCTCGAGCGCTGACCGCCGAGGAAGTGCGTCAGCTCTCCAAGAGCGACAAACCGGAAGGGAAAATGCCCGCAAACTCGACAGCCCGGTGATCTGGACCAGGCCAGGAGCTAGGAAGCCCAGGAGGCACCGGATACGGGCTCGAGATCGGACGCCGCCTGGCCGTCCGCATAACGGCCGCGAGGGAGCCGGCTCAAGTAATTCCAGAACAGGAGCCCCCAAATGAAGACGAGAACGCTGATGTTCTGCGAGATGGTCAAGCCGGCGAAATAAGCCCCTTCATCGTTTCGAAGATACTCAATCAAGAAACGAGTTACGGGGTAGGTCACCATCAGCAAGGCCATCACCTCGCCATCACGCTTGCGGAGGGGGAAGTAGGCAGAGAGAAGGATCAGGAGCACAAATCCGTCGATCGCCGAGTAGAGTTGCGTCGGATGGACCGGGAGCGATTTGAGGGCCGTTGGCGGGATCATTCCCAGGATGACCTGAGCCTTCCAAGGGGGAGACTCACGCGGGAATGCGACGGCGACGGGAAGGTCGCACGGATCACCATAGCAGCAGCCGTTAAGGAAGCAGCCTAGCCGGCCGAGCGCGATCCCAAGCGCCAATGAGGGAGCGACAACGTCGAGATACGGGCGCAACGGAAAAGGACGGATCAGCCTGTAAAGGAAGAACGCCAGCGTTCCCCCCATGATGCTGCCGTAGAGAACGATTCCCCCTTCCCAGATCCGGAAGATGTCGGCAAACGTCCGAACCCGGTCCCCCCAGTATTGAATGACGTAGAAGAGCCGGGCTCCCACCAGGCCTCCGACGAAGATCCAGAGAGCCAGATCTTTGAGCAGTTCGGGGTCCAACTTCTCTCGCTCTGCGCGCCAGGCGGCGAGGTAAGTTGAGCCCAGGAATGCAAAGAACAGCATCATCCCGTAGCCGAAGATCTTGATCCCGCCAAGAATCGGGATTGTGAACAGGACCTGCTGCATACATCCTCCCTGAGCCGTCGACGAACTTAGCCCCGAATTGCGCTGGCGATAGGGGGGTAATCGATACGCTCGACGATGCGATTGTGGGCATCCAACGCAACGACCAAGGGTTGGTGCCCGTGAACTTCGTCAGCGTCGAGCTCGGCGAAGGCCATCACGATGACCCGATCCCCCACCGCTCCGATTCTCGCCATGGCACCGTTCAACTCGATCTGCCCCTGACCGCGAATTCCCGGCAACGTGTACGTTTCGGCACGAGAACCGGTCGAAACGTTGCTTACCAGGATCGACTCGTAGGGGTAAAGCCCGACGGCTTCCATCAGATCGGGATCGATCGTGAGACTTCCATGGTAATGGAGGTCACTCCGCGTCACCGTGGCGAGATGGAGCTTGCTTTTGAGAACTTTGAGCCGCATCCCGCTTCATTCCGCCAGTATCATGTTGTCGATGAGCCGAGTCGTTCCGATACGTACGGCTAAAAGTGCCACGACCCGGCGGCCTGGAACCCATGTGCCGAGCGGCTCGAGCGTGTCAGCGTCGGCAACCTCGGCATATTCAAGATTCGCCAACCTCTCGTATTCTATCGTTTCGCGCAAAATCTGTCGAACCCGGTCACCGTCGCGGAGGCCGTCGCGTACAGCTTCCTGGGCGCGCATCAGCGCCCGGCTCAGCACAACCGCCGCGGCCCGCTGTGCGGGATCGAGATAGCGGTTCCGGCTACTAAGAGCCAGTCCGTCCGGCTCGCGCACCGTGTCAACGACGCGGATCGCGAGCGGAAGATTCAAATCGTCGACCATCGTTCGAATCACAAGCTGCTGCTGATAATCCTTGGCACCGAAGTGGGCAAAGTCGGGCGCCACGATCTCGAACAGCTTGAGCACAACGGTCGCCACGCCCCGAAAGTGGCCGGGCCGGCATGCTCCTTCGAGAACGTCGGAAAGTCCCGCAACCTCCACGAACGTCGCGCCGAGCCCTCGGGGATACATCGTGGCGGCCGTAGGTGCAAAGATCAGGTCCGCCCCCGCTTCCTGGCACCTGGCGACGTCTGTTTCGAGGGTTCTCGGATAGCGTGAAAAGTCTTCGGAAGGTCCAAATTGAGTGGGGTTGACGAAAATCGAAACCACGACGAAGCCCGCTTCCGTACGGCACTGCTCGACGAGCTTGACGTGCCCATCGTGGAGCGCTCCCATCGTCGGTACAAGCCCCACGATCCGTCCTGCACCACGGGCCCGCTTGACTTCTTCTCGAACTTGTTCCACCGACTCCACGACGCGTACCAAGCAATACCTACCCTTGGCCCTTGGGCCGGCGATGAGGACACTCGGTGTTGTTCAAACACGAGTCATCGATCAGCAGATCCGTGAGAACCTCTCCGCCGAGGAGAGTCTTGTTCACGATTCGCGGAACGTCCTCGACCGTGACGTTGCCATACCAGACTCCTTGAGGATAGATGACCACGGTCGGACCATGTTCGCACTGCTCGAGACATCCGGCATGATTGGGGCGAGCCATCGGACCAAAGCCGGCCTTCTTCCTGTCTCTTATACACATCTAGATGTGTATAAGAGACAGACCGTGACGTTGCCATACCAGACTCCTTGAGGATAGATGACCACGGTCGGACCATGTTCGCACTGCTCGAGACATCCGGCATGATTGGGGCGAGCCATCGGACCAAAGCCGGCCTTCTTCAACTCGCGTTTGAAGGCTTCACGCAGTGCCTGCTTTCCGTCTGGATCGCAACAGCCGCGGGGGTGCCCCGGCGCGCGGACGTTACCACAAACAAAAATATGATGAGTGAACGCTGGCATCGCTGTTCCTCGGGAGAGATAATCCGAGTGGCGGCTCCGTCGGGGAGTTCTCTGCTCGTCTTCAATCGTGCGTGTCTTGCCCCAGGGGGTCAAGGTCTTCTGAACGCACGCCGTGGAAGTCGAATTTTCCGCCCACGACGGGAAACAAAAAAAGGGCGGACTCGCGTGGAGGTATTCTGGCACAACCTCGATATACTCGAAAGAGGATCGGCGGCCCGTGGGTGATGCATCATCTCGAGGGTTCCCCGGGTGGTGGCGAAAGTCGTTTCGGCTTGCTCGGACTTTCCTTTCAAAAACCTGGTCCACACGATTCATTCGAGGACGCGGGACACGCCGTGAAGGACTCCGCTCCGTGGAACCGATTCGTCAGACGCCAGCGATGCCGGATGGATCGAGGAGCTCGAGCGGGGAGGCCGGGATCAAGGCCGACTCGCGCCTTCGAGCCGGAGATTCGAGCGCATCGATCCTGGACGCGACCCGGGCCAGGTCGATCGCCTTGTGGCTGGAGCGGACCTCCCAACCTTTCTTGGCAACGAGCCTTGAAGGGCGGATCATGTTCGCCAACCGGGCGTTCCTGGAAATGATCGGGTATGACGAATCCGAACTACGGAAGATGACTGTCCAGGAGCTCACGCCTCCTCAATGGCGGGTCGATACCCAATCCGCGATGGACCGGATTCTCGCGACGGGACGATCCTTTCGGTACGAGAAGGCCTATCGTCGGAGTGACGGCAAGGTCGTTCCGATCGACTTGACCATCGACCTGGATATCGACGAGCGCGGGTTGCCGATTGGTTTCTTTGCCTTCGTCACCGACATCAGCGAGCGCAAACAGGTCGAAAATGCGCTCAGGCAATCGGAAGAGCGGTTCCGACGCCTCTACGACGATGCGCCGGTGGGCTACCACTCCCTCGACGCCGACGGCCGGATCGTCAACATCAACAGAACCGAGTGCGAGATGCTGGGGCTCTCCCGTGAGGAGCTCATCGGGCGCTCCTATTTTGAGTTTGTCCCCGAGGAAGTGCGAGAAGAGACTCGGTCAGTCTTCCTGGCCAAGATCCAGGGAGGGGAAATCGACCGTGCGTTCGAGTGTTGCCTTCTGACCTGCCAGGGGCGTGCCCTCACGGTCTCCATTGAAGAGCGCATTCAGCGCGATGAGACAGGAGCTGTCACCGGTGTTCTCGGAACCACCGCCGATATCACCGAGTGGAAGCGAGCCGAGATGGCGCTCGTGGCGGCGGAGCGAAGGTCCCGAGCTCTTTTCGAGGGGATCGAGGACGCCGTGTTCGTTCATTCCCCCGAGGGTTTCATTCTCGACGTCAATCCCGCGGCCACGAGGCTCCTCGGGTATTCGCGCGAAGAACTGCTCGGGATGAAGACGAGCGATGTCGATGCCCCCGATTTCGCCGCAGGCTATCCCGATCGCCTGGAAGAGCAGTTGCGTCAGGGACATCTTTCCTTCGAAGGACGGCACCGGGCCAAATCCGGACGCATCGTCCCTGTCGACATCAATACGTCGACGATCCAATTCGACAACGAGCGGGCCGTGCTGGCGGTGATCCGGGACATCACCGACCATAAAGCCCTAGAGGAGACTCAACGTCGTTTTGCCGAAGAACGACTTGAGAATGCGCGTCAGATCGAGGCGAAGAATCTCGCTTTGACACGATCCGAGGCCCGCTACCGGCTTTTGACGGAGGGTTGCCTGGACGCTGTGGTTGTCGCGGACCAGGAGGGTTGCATCTCCCTCTTCAACCCCGCCGCGGAGAAAACGTTTGGCTATCGGGCCGACGAAATCCTTGGCCGTCCGCTCACCGTGATCATGCCACAGGTGTATGCAGGCATGGGGCTTAAGGTCAGCGATCCGAACGTGCAGAAGACCATCGTAGGGCGCACGATCGAAACCCCCGGGGTCCGCCAATCCGGAGAAGAATTTCCCCTCGAATTGTCGCTAAGTGCGATCGAGTTGGCGGGAGAGTTGCAGTTCATCGGCTCGGTTCGCGACCAAACGGAGCGTCATCGGATGCGGGCGATGCTGACCCAATCGGAGAAGCTTGCCTCGATCGGCCTTTTGAGCGCGGGGGTTGCGCACGAGATCAACAACCCGCTCGCGTATGTGGCGAATAACCTGGCGGTGCTGGAGCGCGACGTGAAGGGGGTTCTCCAGATGCTATCCGCCTATGAAGAGGGTCGAGAGCATGTGAACGCGGCCGCCCCGGAACTTTACGCGCGCATTCAAAGTTTGGCAGACGAACTTGATTGGAACTACGTTCAAGGCAACATGGAACGGATGCTGGGGCGAACTCGCGAGGGGGTGCAGCGCGTTGCCAACATTGTGCAGACCCTGCGAGGACTGGCGCGGACCTCCCCCGCGAAAATGGAGCCGGCTTCGATTCCTGATTTGCTCGAATCCGCACTGGAGATGATGCGAGGACGGCTCCGACGGCATAATATCGAAGTGGTCGTCGATCATGGTGAAGTACCCAGGATCACCTGCGTTGGTACCCAAATCAGCCAGGTGATTCTCAACCTACTCATCAACGCTTCCCAGGCCATTGAAGCGACCGGCCGGACCGAGGGGGGGACCATCCAGTTCTCCTCGCGGAAGGAAGGGACAATGGCACATTTATCGATTCGCGACAACGGATGCGGAATTGTTGCGGAAAACCTTCCGCGGCTCTTCGACCCGTTCTACACCACAAAGCCGGTCGGCGAAGGGACGGGGCTCGGCCTCTCCATTAGCCACGGAATCGTTTCAGGGCACGGTGGAAGGCTTGAGGTCGAGAGCCAAGTCAACGAGGGCACATGCTTCCATGTTTACATACCATTAGGCCAATCCTGAGCAGGCCGTAGGAATATCAAGGTTCGATGACATCGCCCCGTGGAGCGGTTCAGGCATGAACGTCAAGGGAAAGCACTGTCTCCTCATCGTGGATGACGAACCGAACGTTTGCGACTCGGTGCACGACCTATTACGGCGCGAGTTTCGAGTTCTCAAGGCGAACAGCGCGGATGAAGGCTATCGCCTGATGCAGGAAGAAGAAGTTCATATCGTTATGTCTGACCAGCGGATGCCTCAGATTACCGGGGTCGAATTGCTGACCAAGGTGAAAGCGAGGCACCCTCAGGCCATTCGGATGCTCTTCACCGGCTACGCCGATCTCGAGTCGATCATCGCGGCGATCAACCAGGGCCACATTTACGGATTTCTCAAGAAACCCTGGCAGCCGGAAGAGCTGGAGTCGGCCGTCCGCCAGGCGGCGCAGGAATACGACCGGCTAAGCGAAGCGGCCCGCGAGCGGGAAGAGTTGCTCTCCGAAGTTTCCAGCTTGCAATCACGGGTCTCGGTGCTTGAGAGTGAGGTGAGACGGCTCCTCAATGAAAAATCGATTTGAGGAACGTCTCATCCTCTGTTGTCGCGAGCAACGTATTCATGATGGCTGATTCCAAATCGCATTTCTTTCGGAATGCCTTCGAAAAGCGACCGTGTCTCGCGTACCTTGTTAGCGAATCTCCAAACCGGAACGCCCGAACCCTTTGGTTATGAACCCTTTGTGGGACAGGTCGACTCGGAGTTGAGTGGATGGATCAGAGGCGACATACCTTATTGGTGGTAGACGACGAGATTGACGTTCTCGAAAGCCTGCGCCATTTGTTCCATCGCACGTACCGCGTCTTGACGGCGCCCAGCGGTCCCCAGGCGCTGGAAATTCTCGGTAGCCATGAGGTTCATCTGATCCTGTCCGACCAGAGGATGCCTGGTATGTCGGGGGATGTTCTTCTGGGACACGCCCGCCGCATTCAGCCTGATGCGATCCGGATGCTCTTCACCGGTTACGCCGACATCCAGGCCGTCATCAACGCCGTCAACGAAGGGAACATCTTCCGGTACATCCTCAAGCCTTGGGATGCCACGGAACTGGAAGGGATTCTCCGGCAAGCGGCGGAGCAGTACGAACTCCTGGCAGAGCGGAAACGCCTCATCGCCGAGCTCCAGACGGCCAATGCCCGCCTGACTCGCGCCAATGAGGAACTTGCGGAAGCCGGGCAATTGAAGAGCTCATTCATTGAAGTGGCTAGCCATGAGTTCAATACTCCCATTACACTTGTCTTGGGGTTGAGCGAACTACTCCGGCTGACGAATCCCAAGCGGGACGAGCAAGAGCGAGCGCTAATCGAGAGAATCTCAACCAGCGCCCGACAACTTGCACGCTTGGTGACGAATACCCTGACGCTGATGCGGAGTGACGATTTCCGGCGAACCATGAAGCGGGGGCCGGTGGATCTCACGACGCTCTTGCGGTCGGTCGTGGACCAGGTCGCTCCGTTCGTCGAAGCTCGTGACCTTCATCTCCAGGTCAACCTCGCTGAGGATCTGGGGATCTTCGAGGTGGATGCCGACAAGATCTCGGCCGCGGTCGTGAACCTTCTGACCAATGCCATCAAATTTACGCCCGATGGCGGCAGTCTTTCCTTGACCGCCACCCTGATCGATGCCGATGAAGCGGAGATTGCGATCGCCGACCGCGGAATTGGTCTCGAACCGAGAGCACTGGCGTATCTCTTTCAACCGTTCTTTACCCAGTTTGACTCAAGTCGCCATTCTTCCGGAGACTTCGGATTCAATAAACGTGGGCTGGGGCTGGGGCTGAGTATTGTGAAACAATTCGTGGAGTTGCATGGCGGGAAAGTGTTTGCAGAGAGTAAAGTCGAAGAGGGGACAACGGTCACGATTCATTTGCCGCGCGGACAATCGAATTCTCCCAGCGCGGAGGAGTGCGACTCCCTGACGGGCGTTTGAGAGGAGGAGCCTGTCGCCTGAAGGGGCTGACCGGCGATGTGATCGGCACGTCGCGACTGAAAAGGGCAAAGAAGGAACACCTGATGCCAACCGCCTTGATCGTCGAGGATGAACCCGAAGCCAATCATCTCCTGGCAATGCTCGTGCAGCTCCGTGGCTATCGGACCGACTCGGCCTATACGGGTGGCGAAGCTTTGGAGAAGGTGCGTAGCCAGCCTCCGGATATCGTCTTCCTCGACCTCATGCTTCCGGACATGAACGGCTACGAGGTGTGTCGCACGCTGAAGACGCGCAAGGCCACCAGCCTGATCCCCGTCGTCATGGTCACGGCGCGGATCGCGGCTGAGAATCGCCTGCAGAGCTTTCGGGTGGGAGCTGATGACTACATCCCGAAGCCCTACACGCCGGATCAGATCTTCCAGGCCATGGTGGATGCCGACGCCTGGCGTCGCGACACGCAGCGCCCCGTGACCGAAGGGGAGATCCAGCTTCAGGCCCCGGACAACGGCGATTCACTTCGACAGATCGCTCAGCTTCGGAGCCTGCTGGTCGCGCGGACGCCGCTCGACGTCGATTCCATCAGCCGGATTGGCGCGGCCCTGACCGAAATCGCGTCCGACGCCAGTATCACTCGCCGTTCCGATCCGTCATCGCCCGTTACCACCATCTCGTATTGCCTCAAGCCGGATCATTTGGCTCTGACTTTGCGAGACACTGCCTCTTGGTTACCGCGAGGGGTTCTGCTTCGCGAAGGGCGGCTGTCGAAATGGCTGACCGAGGCCCGTTTCGATGAAATCGAAGGGGACGGCTGCGGCGACCAGGTGGTCTTCGTGAAACGATTCCCAGCCAGCGATCCTGACAGCTTGGCCTGAGCCACTCGCGGTGACAGCCGAACCTCGTCGCCACGGAGCTTCCCGTGTCTAGCGTCCACGACGACTCGACGATCTCCGATCACGCGATGTTCCTCGCTCTTCGAGCCTGGTCGGGAACCGCCTCGCCCGCGTTTTGGGAATCATTTCGCCCAGGATGGAGCGACTCGCTGAGGCACCTTTGGGAAAACTTCCCCGTCGCTGCCCAACGGGATGCGTACGAAGACCTGAAGGGGGAGCACTCCGCCGAGGTTCGCCCCGACTTTTCGAGGGTTCATCCAAGCTGGTGGGTGCGGGCGTTGCAGCAGGAGTCGAAGGCCGTGCAACGTACGGTCGCCATGGCGGCCCCTGCCGCCATTCGAGAGGTGCTCTGCGCCGAATTGGGACTGCCTGCGGAAGAACTCATGCCCGCCCGGCAGCCTCCCCAGGAAATTCGCCAACAGGTTTTGTCTCTTTGGTCTGAGAGGCTCGTCGGCGATTTCGCCAGGCGACGCGACGATCCCCCTGTCATCACCGCGCTCACGGGTTTTGATCGACGTGAAACACACAGGCTGATTCGGACGGCCGGGCTCGCGAAGTGGTCCTTGATTCTCGCGACACCCCCGCCGCTGCCGAACCGCGATCGCGAGCGGTTCGACCACTTCCAGCGGTTCTTCGATGAACCCAGTCCGCGCTTGAAACAACTCGCCAAGCATGACGCCGCGCATCATGGCCCCACGGGGCGGCATGAGATCGGCCGGCTTGGGCTTGTGACGGTCGCCAGACTGCTTGAGGTGGTTGAACCTTACCGGGTGCGGTGGGCGCTCCAGCATGTTCCGTATCCCATCGCGAAATTCATCAGGACCTTGATGAATCCCAAGGCCAGGCGGGAGTCTTCGCTGGCTGTTTGGGAGACGGAAATCCTCCGCGCAGCATGGTCGCGGCTCTATGAAGAAGGAAAACTCACGGAAGACTTTGGAGGCTCATCGTGAACATCGTGGTCCTTGAGCCCGACTCGGCCTTTGAAATCGCGGCACTAGGGCGCCCTCGGGTCATGGGAGGGCCGCTGGGAGAACTTCCCCAACTGAACCGTCGCCAGCTTCAACTTGAGAGGGCCTTGCGACGGCTCGTATCTCTGAGCCGCGAGGAGAGCGTCGTCTCCGACCTTTCGGAGATGCTGGGAGCTTCGCTCAAACTGGGGGAACCCGAGTTCACCTGGCGAGCTTCGGGAATTCAGCGTCCGAACCTGGTCGCCCAACTCATTTCGCCGACATTCGCGAGCCGCGTGGGCCTGGGGGTGGAAACACCGTTGGCTCATGCGGTGATCGACGGCTTGCTGGGCTTTGAACGACTCGAGGCCGAGCGCCGGCTCCAACTCACGCCGGTTGAGTGGGGAGTGTGGACCTATCTTCTCGCTCGCTCGCTGACGGGTCTTCGGGAAAAGAGTGCCCATCTCGAGCTTCGCAGCTTCGTGCTCGACCGCGTTGGCCCGGACCCGTTCGATGTCCGAGGTCTGGGGCAGATGGTCACGATCCGCTGGCCCTTGACCCTGGCCAGCGTTGAGGGATCGATCCGACTCTGGCTCCCGGAAACGTTCGCGGCGCGTCTCGTAGAAACATGGGTGCCCCCCCTCCCCTCGGCTCCGGAACTACGTCAGGGTTTGGGGAACATCGTCGGTATCTGGAAGGCGGAAGCCGGCACCATCGACATGCCCCGAGGTCTCGGAAAGCTGCGTGTCGGCGGTGTGTTGCCTATACCGGTGCCTCGAATCACCGGCACTCCCCGCGATCCCAAAGGGAAAATCCAGCTCGTCCTCGAGACCCGCCGCGATGGTCGTTATTGGTTTGAGGCGGCTCCCGTGCCGAACACGGGGGGTGCTCGACTCACCTTGCTTGGCCCGCTTTCAAAGACCCCCGCACCCAGGGAGGCCCTTGCTGTGACTTCCAGCCCCGAACCTGCTCCCCCGCACAACGCGGGCGTGGCATCTGCCGACGTGCCGGTCACCTTGGTCGTCGAGTTAGGACGACTGAGTCTTTCACTCAGCCGCCTTGCGGATCTTAAGCCCGGCGACGTGGTCGAGCTCGGCCGGCATTCGCGAGAGCCCGTGGAATTGACCTCGGGCGGCCGGCTCGTGGCGCGGGGCGAGTTGGTTCAGATCGATACCGAACTGGGAATACGGGTCACAAGCGTTTTTATGTGATCCCGTTGATCAATAGCCTAGATCGGGTAGACGACCTGAATGGTCATCTCGAGAATCAGGGTCTCGATCCCGATCAAGGCTAGGGTCATCCCCAGCGTCTTCGGCCCCCCCTTCACAAGCGCCATCCCCTGCCCCATCAACAGCAGCAACCCCGGCATCAAGGGGAGCCAGAGCCGGCCGACTTCGCTTAGATTCTTACCGCTGAGCGTTAAGACGACGAGCACCCCCAGCGTTCCCCAGGCGGCCACGGGAATCTCACGGGAACGCCGGAATGCCAGCAGGCTCCATGCGGCGATCGGCAGTCCCAGCCCCACGGCAAGCTCTACCGGATTGGCGATGAGCCACGCCATGTAGGTTCGGGGATACTCCACGTAGAACCTCGCGTGATTGCGCTGATTCCACCACCAGATGACGAAGGGATTCGCGCCTGAGATGCCCCACCCAGCAAGGGTGATGACGAGAAAACCAACCCCCGTCATCAAGATCAGGAGAGCGCGTTGCCGCACGGTACGCCCTGGCGTGCAGGCCAGCACAAGGCCGACGACCAATCCCACAGGCAGAAATGCCAACGTGAACATCATTCCGATGCCCATAATCACACCCGACATTACGGCCAGAAGCTTTGCGATCCCATCCCCCCTTTTCGCGGCGAAGGCCCCGAGGGCGAGTGCGGTCGCTGACAAGAAAGGGAATGCCGTATCGGCGGCCGGCTGAAAGAGGATGCTCGAAGGAACCAACGGCCAGGCCGCGGCGACAGCCCAGGCCCAGGGCGCTTCCAGAGAAGACCGGGCCAGCAGATACAAGGGGACGACGGTACTGGCGCAGGCTAGCAGCGTGAGTGCGCCCGTGAGTGCCAACGTGGCTCTGTCTGCACGGGGAAGCGGTCCTATCACGCTCAGGCCCACCTCCACCGAAGGAGGGAGGTGATCCATGATTGCGCGAGCGACCGGGGGGTGGGTTTCCATCACGTTCAGGAGGACGTGTTGAACGAGCAGGAGCCCCGGAGGGTGCGTCCCGATATGGAGCGAGTCCTGGCGCTCGATCCAGGCAGGGTAGTCGGCCAGGAATTTCCAGGGATCGCGGATCTGTTTCTTGGCGACGGAGTAATACCCACTGGAACCGGGGTTCGAGAGAGCCAGAGCCCACTTGCTAAGGCCGTAGCCTTCGGGAGCACCGTTCTGAATCATGACTTGGACGAAGACCGCGGAAATCCAGAGCGAGACGAGTGCCAGCCATTCGCGCCGACGGGTGGATCGGGTTGATAGGTACCGGAAGCCCATGATTCCAATGAGGGAGTAGATCAGAATCCCGCCGAGCCCCGTCACGACTTCCAGCCAGGTGGTGGTGACTCTGGACGGCAGTCTGAGCCATTCCCACTCGCCGCGAACGCCCAGCGGCATCGCGCCTTTCCGAAGGGCGACAGCGAACGCGACAACCAGCAAGGCTTGGAAGCCCACGAAGATCACCTTGGCCTGACGCATTAAAGACATCCCGCGGAAAAATTTCGGTTCGGCTCAATGGAAGCATCGCCACGATCCCCGTGCTATCATCGTGCGGCGAAATCCTTGAGACTTCAAACGACCTGCCTATGCCAGCTTAGACCAGGGGATGCGTCGTCGAACGATCTCGTCCTCGCTCGGTTCAATCGGAGAAAGATTTCATGCACTTTGAGAGCACGACGAATGCCCCCCCGCGCCCCGTAGATGGCGGCCCGTGGTACCAAGGTCTGACACGATATCACTGGTTCGTCCTGATCGTCGCCGCGCTTGGCTGGCTCTTCGACACGATGGATCAGCAGCTCTTTAACCTTGCTCGTAAACCAGCCGTCACTCAACTCATCGGTGCTCGCCCGGGAGACTTGAGGATCGATGAATACAGCGGTTACGCGACCTCGATTTTCATCATCGGATGGGCTCTGGGAGGATTGATCTTCGGCATCCTGGGAGACCGCATTGGTCGAGCCAAGACAATGCTCGTGACCATCCTGCTTTACTCCGCATTCACGGGGCTGAGTGCGTTCGCTTCCGGCTTCTACGACTTCGCATTCTACCGATTTCTCACGGGCTTGGGCGTGGGCGGCGAATTCGCGGTCGGTGTTTCGCTCGTCGCGGAGGTCATGCCGGACCGAGCGCGTCCTTTCGCTCTCGGCTGGCTCCAGGCGCTATCCGCGGTCGGTAACATGGCCGCAGCCTGCATCAGCATCGCTCTTGGCAAACTCGAGGAGTCTGGCGCCATTGATAGCGCGTGGCGCTCGATGTTTGTGATCGGCGTCCTTCCCGCTCTGCTTTCTCTGTTTATCTTTCGTCGCCTCAAGGAACCCGAACGCTGGCAGGCCGCGGCGGCCAAACGGGCTGAGGAGGCAAAAGCCGGGATTGTCAGCCAGGGGCCGAAGCTTGGCTCATTGGGAGAGCTCTTCGGTGATCCCCGCTGGCGCAAGAACACGATCGTCGGGATGCTTCTCGCCTTTGCGGGAGTCGTTGGCCTCTGGGGCATCGGCTTCTTCAGCTTCGACCTCATCCGCACCGTCTTCTCAGCACACTTCACCGCCGAAGCCAATGCCCGTGGGCTTACGGGGGCGGCGATGACCAAATTCGTGAGTGGCAACCTCACACTCTGGTCGGGAATCACCTCCCTGCTCCAAAATCTCGGTGCGTTCTTCGGAATCTATGCGTTCAGCCGGATTACCCATTACATCGGCCGGAAACCCGCCTTCGCCATCTCGTTCGTGCTGGCAATGATTTCGACGGCCTTCACGTTCTGGTTCCTGAAGGGCTTCACCGACATCTTCTGGATGATCCCGATCATGGGATTCTGCCAGCTCGCTCTCTTCGGTGGATATGCCATCTACTTCCCGGAGCTCTTCCCCACGCGTTTGCGCAGCACGGGAACTTCCTTCTGCTACAACGTGGGAAGGCTCGTGGCGGCCGCGGGTCCCTCGAGCCTTGGTCTTCTCACGAGCAAGGTTTTCGCCGGTTACAAGGCTATCGACCCGACCCTTCCGCTGAGATACGCGGGAGTCGCCATGTGCGGTGTCTTCTTGCTTGGGTTGATCGCCCTTCCCTTCGCACCGGAGACAAAAGGAAAGCCGTTGCCGGAGTGAGTTGGGGATGGACGCCGGTTTCGATGGGTGGCTGGGACACGCGTACTCACGTGCCCTAGCCACCTTGCTTCAAGGAGTGTCAACGTTGCTCTATGCCTGTGTGTGCTACCCAAGCGAACACCACTTCAGGATCACAGATGACGGCAGTCAACACTTGCCTACTTCTTCTCGGGGGCCGGCCGCTTGAGTACCCGCAGTAACGCCTCGCGATATGCTTTCTCGTCGTATTGGAATCCGTCGGGGTTGGCGCCGAGCTTGGACCAGAAGTCCACCCAATTCTTGATCAGAGCATCTTGCTGCTCTTGGGTGAGGGGAGCCGAGTAATCCGCAGCTCCATGCCCAGCGCCCAACGCCGATCGTATGTTTGACGGGAACAAGGAAACTTCCGACCCCAGTCCCAACGTCGGCGAAGCCATTGACCGCCACAAGACCGTCGTCAGCACCATGTTCTTGATCACCGAATACTGAGAGTCGGCAAGTCGGTCGATTTCGATCGTCGCCTTGATGAGCGCATTCCGGCCGACGAAGATTCGATCCCCTGGGAAGAGCTGATAATTTTGCTGACGCTCACCTCTGAGGACGATTGCGTCGTAATCGATGGGATAGACCTTCGCCGGCTTGCCGTCCTGTCCGGGGCGAATCAGGGTGACGTTCTTCGGGTCGGCGGTCATTAGGAGACCGCCGGCATGCTGTATCGCATCAATAACCGTCTCACGGCCGGTGATTGGCATGCGCCCCGGAGCACCAACATCTCCCAGCGCAAAATACACCTTCGAGTTGTACGAAGCCACATCGACATAGACGCGACCAGAATCGGCAGGATGGACCATCCTAACCTTGACGGGAGCGATTTTCTCCTGATTTGTGTCCCCCTCATCAGCAAAGGGGTTCACCGGCAGAACGTCGACGGCCGGAGCTTCTGGCGGGGCAACTTGACTGACTCGAATCTGCTTTCGGCGGAGTCGCGTCGAGCGTCTCACCGTGGGTCGAGTTCGGACCTCCTTTGGTGGTGGCGACGCCTCGACTCCCTTGGGAGTGTCCGTCGCGTTTGAAGGTGGTGGCGCCGTAGTCTCTTTTTTGTCCGCGGCTTGAACCGCCGGCGATGCCGCGCTAGGGTCTTCGTCCACAGAATAGAATCCTAATACTTCGTCAGTCAAAAATTCTCTGAGATGAAGAATAATGGCAGTCTTGACTTGTTCGAGTGTCAGGCCGCGAACATACACGCTCCCATAAAAACCCAAATGAATCGTCCCGTCCGGGCGAACCAGGCGCTCCCCTGCGATCGGTCGGCCGGGCAATGCCTCAAGAACCTCAACCACAAGGAGATCGGGAGGCTCAACGATGTAAGGCTGGGAGATTAACGCGCCCTCATGGGGCGGCGGATTATCGGGGATAGGCTTTGGTTTTACCGGCTCAAGGAAGCGTTGCAGTTCTTCCTTCGACGGAAATGGGCGATGAATTGGGCCCGGGAGAGGAACCTTGGGAAGTTCGTCTATTTCCATCTGAGCAGACGCAGCACGCGCAAGGCAAAGTACAATCAAGACTGCCGGCGACAGGTAGCGGACCATCGGTGCGGGCTCCTCGTATCCTGGGGCTCACCCACCGCTTTCTTGTCCTAACTCCTCCCCCCGAGTGTCTCTCCGTGTACAGTCAGGGGAGGGGAATCGATCTCCAGATCTGGGTGAGCACACATAAACCACGGCAAAGCATACGGATGACGTGGTTTTGTGGCAAGCACGAAGAAATGCTTAAAGGACGAGGCGAGACGAGTCGCGGTCGAGGTACAACGTCGCGTCGGTATGATTCCGAAGAGCGGATGCGGGGCAGGATTCGTTGATCGGGCCGCGGAGGGTGGCGAGCACGGCCTCAGCTTTTCGAGGGCCGGGCACGATCACGGACAGCTTGGCCGCGGAGAGCAAAGCGGGGACGGTCAAGGTATAAGCGTGTGTCGGTACATCTTCGAGGCGATGGAAGCAACCGTCGTTCACCTGCTGAATACGGCAGCCGGAGTCAAGGCGGACAACCTTGATCAAGAGCGGGTCGATGAAGTCGGCGACGGGGGGATCATTGAACGCCAGGTGTCCGTTTTCACCGATTCCGGCGCAGACGATGTCGATGGGCTCGGCCTTCAGTCGTTCCTGGTAGGCCAGACAGGTCCGCAACGGGTTATCGGTCTCTTCGCCGGGGATGAGGCGAAGGTGGTCTCCTTCCAGTCCGACGATCCGAAAGAGGTGCTCCTGCAGGTAGCGCCGGAAGGAAGCGGGGTGATCGGGTCCAAGGCCGAGGTACTCGTCCATGTGGAACCCAACAATCTTCGACCACTGAATTGAGGGAGCAGCGACAAGGCTGGCGAGAAACTCATTCTGGCTCGGGGCGGCCGCGAACACGATGCGGGTCGTTTGGAGTGTGGTTTGTCGCTCGGTGATTGTCCGAGCCACGTCCAATGCGGCGGCTCGCCCGGCCTGGGCTCGGTCCTCATAGACTTCGACCTTAAGATGGTCGATGGAGAACTTGGTGATCGGTCTTGGCGGCGTGACACTCATGGTCGAGAGCCTCGGTCGTGGAGCGCTTGCTTCGTGCTTTGAGCGTCCAGAGTATCCTCAACAGAGAGGATCGACCACAACCAACCGATGATAGTACAAGAGGGATTAAGGTCAGGACGTTACCGCCAATTGGCGAGACTTGCGGGCGGGTTGCCGAAGCTCTTCACACAGGCGTTGGCATTGGACAAGGTCAACCAGCAGCGACTCGGTCAGGAAGGATTGGGTTTGTCCCTCGCCTGCCCACTGGAGCTGCTCATGGCACTGGTTCATGTGCTCGATCAGGTCTTTCATCCAAAGCAGCGTGTTTCGTCGATTACCCATCTCTTGGAAGTTCCTTAATGCGAGGTAAAAACAACGCCTGAAAGGGACGTCCCCGGAAGATCGCTCCCGAGGCGATCAGGCGTTGTGCCGGAGTGTTAAGGCAAAGGTCGTGCCACCTCGGTTAGGAAGAAATGAAGATGGCTCTAAATACGCTACCAGTGGAGGACTTGAGGAATTTCTAAGATTTTTCTGAGGTCTCAATCACGTCGTAAGGTTTGTAAGGCTTACATCTCGGATCGACCTAAGTCAGGCGCTCCTTTCCTTTCCACAAATTAGGCGCTAGACTGAGGACTCCATGGTCGGAGCGATCGAAAGGACCGCAACATGCCGGCCCAGGCATTTTCGATGAACGAAGACAGCGACGAGGAAGGCTTTCGAGCTTGGCCGGGCGCCTTCACGCGCTGGCTGTTCGGGCGCCATCGTGACCGCGTCGAGCCGTCTCCCACAGAACCCGCCGTGGCGCGCTTCCGCAACGTCTGCATCAGCCGAGAGGCGGGCGCAGGGGGCGGAACCATTGGCAGAATCGTGGGACGTAGACTGGGATGGGGGGTCTACGATCACGAGATCCTGGAAACCATCGCCAAACGGATGGAGCTCACGACCGACGAGGTGCGCACCTACGATGAGCTTGCACCGAGCGTGGTGCAGGACTGGATCCTACCTCTTCGCGAAGAGCATTACGCTCCGCAAGAAGCCTATCTCGATCACCTGGCCAAACTCGTCCAGTCGATTGGACGCGCCGGGAATTCCGTGATCGTAGGCCGAGGCGCGAACTACCTCTTGCCTCGCGAGCAAATTCTCTCGGTACGCGTCATCGCACCCCTCAAGGCTCGGTCTTTTCGGCTTTCCGAGCGAATGGGTGTGTCGGTCCGCACGGCCAGGCGAGCCGCCCAGGAACTGGATCGGCGACGCCTTCAGTTTGATCGGACCATGCATCGAGCCAATTCGGCCGATCCCCACAACTACGACCTTGTGCTCGACTCCAACAGCCTCGGGTTGGAGATCTCCGCCGAAGTGATCTTCCGGGCGGTGAAGGCGGGGTTGCCGGCGACAGACTCATCGAGCGATCGCCCCTCCGGTGTGGTTGGCTGAAGAAGACCACACCGGCCTGCCTGAGGGACTTCCTGAAATGAAGGCAACCTCAGTTGCCATTCCATGGAGGTCCTAAGCGCGGAGGTTGTTCGTGTTGCCGCGATCCCAGCGAAACGCTGAGGACCGCCGTCCAGGCGAGTGCTAGTTGAGCGAATCGTGGTTGCGCAGGGCAACGATCGTTAGACCGTAGCGATTGGCGAGGGCCACCACTTCAGGCTGGTCGATAACGATCGTCTTATCGGCCTCGATCGCGAGCACGCGACCGCCAGCCTTGTGGAAGTTCTCGATTGTCGACGTGCCAATTGTGGGCACATCGAACCGCATGTCCTGCTGCGGTTTGGCGACCTTGACCAGGGTCCAGCCTCCGGACTTGCAAAGAATGCCCGCCCGTTCGATGCAGCGATCGGTTCCTTCGATGGCTTCGATGGCCAGCGCGGCCCGTTCTTTGATGGCGACGGACTGACCGACGTCGAGCCGCCCCATCTCTTTGGCCAGATGCCAGCCGAAATCGATATCCTTCTGTTCCGACGCCGTCGGGGGGCGTCGCGTGAGAATGCCTTCCTTCACGAGAAGCTCCGGGCAATAGTCCAAAGCCGAAGTGAACGCCATTCCATCACGTCCGAATTCGGCAATGACTGACAACAAGATCGAGTCGTCCCGTTTATCGGCGCGGCATGTGTAGTACCACATGCGGAACATCCGGTAGTCGGGCCAGAGCTGAAGGATGCGCTTTGGGGTGTACATCACGTTTTTCGTGACTTTACCCGCCATGACGACTTCTTTGACCCCTTGTCGTTTCAGGGTCTGAATCATCCGGCCGAGCTTGGAAACACCCACGATGTCGAAGCTCGAGCAGAGGCTGCGCAGTTCCTCGGAAGCCTCGTACTGGATTCCGACGCAGGCCACGCGTAAACCCTGACGCTTCGCGGCCTCGGCAAACAGGATGGGGAATCGCCCACTCCCCGCGAGCAAACCAATCGCGGGGGGAGCCGAAGTGTCATCCTGCCTCGTGGCCGTTCGAATACGGTTGAGGGAGAGAACGGGCATCGGACCTGAATCCTCTGAGATTCTCGATGACGTGAGATTTCGCTCGTACCGTCGCGTTTCGTTCAGAACCCCGCGGGGTCGTCCTCAGTCCCCTCCTCCGAGGGAAGGATTGAGGAGAGCATGGCGACCTGCGCCGTGAGCTCGCGGAGCTGGCGATGCATTTCGGGAAGTCTCGCGATCATCTGGAAGATCCGGCGTTGCTCGCGAATCGGAATAGCGGGCGAACCGAGGATTTGCTGCCCCGCGGGCACACTGCGGTGCACGCCCGCCTGGGCACCAATGACCACGTGGTCGCCGATCTCGGTATTATCCTTGATCCCCGCCTGGCCAGCCATGATCACATAATCGCCTGTTTTGCAACTTCCGGCGATTCCAACCTGACCGCACAGCAGGTTGTGCCGTCCGATCTGGTTGTTGTGGCCAATCATGACCAGGTTATCGATCTTGGTTCCGTCACCGATACGAGTGGCCTCGAAGGTCGCTCGATCGACGGTGCAATTGGCGCCAATCTCGACGTCATTACCGACCTCGACGCGTCCAGTCTGCGGGACCTTCACATGGTTCCCATCGACCTGGCGATAGCCGAAGCCATCTCCTCCCAGAACGGTCCCCGCGTGAACCTCGACGCGATCGCCGAGATGAACGTCGTTATAGAGGACGGCATTGGGATGAACGATCGTGTCCTTGCCGATCGAGCAGCGGTCGCCAATGACGACACCGGGATGGAGGGTGGTGCCCTCTCCGATCACGGCATCTTCACCAACGTAAACGAAGGGGTAGATAGCCACGTTCGCGCCGATTTGGGCGGAAGGGGCAACCCACGCCATAGGATGAACGCCTGTCCATCTCGGTTTCTCTGCACCTTTAAGATGACTACGGACAGCCAGAAACGCGAGGATCGGATCCTCGACCTCGATCACGGGCAGACTCGGCGTGGTTGGATTCCGTTTGAAGTGCGGGCCCACGATGGCGGCTGACGCCGGAGAAGAGCGGAGCATTTTGGCATACCGCTCGTTCTCGATGAACGTGATGTCGCCAGGACCAGCTTCGGCAACCGGCCGAGCCGAGTGAATCGAGATGCTGCCGTCGCCCACGAGACGGCCCCGAACAAGGGCCGCGAGCTGTTCCACCGTTGCGACCACGTGCGACTTCCTTTCTTCCTTGAAAGGAATGGACGGGACCCGGACTGCTCGGGATGCCACCCGCATCCGGCGAACCAACGGATCGACTTGCGATCGGCTTGGCAATCGGGGGCGGATGTTAATCCAAACCTCCGAGATCGGCAAGTCGAGTCGTTTCCCCTCCTCTTATCGGCGCGAGAGGGGGGTGTTCCGTACTACTTGGCTCACCGAATGCGTATCAGTTTTTCAACAAACTGAGAACGCCCCCCAGATCGGCAATCCGGGGAGGGTTCTCTCCCTGCCCATTTCCCCCGCGATCGAGCCAGACACCGCGTAGGCCGGAACGCAAAGCCCCGAGGACATCGTTCTCGACGTCGTCCCCTACGGAGAGAAGCTTTTCCGCGGGAATTCCACAGAGCGTCTCCACCGCCTCATAGAACGCGGGATGAGGCTTCCGATACCCGACCTCTGACGAGATGACCACCTGTTCCGATAACGGTCGAAGCTCCGATAGGCCCGAGACCACGTTCCGAAGGCGGGAGTCAAAATTCGAGGCGATGCAGACGGATAGCCCCTCCGCTCGAAGAGAATCAAGCAATGGGACCACATCCCCAAAACAACGCCACGCCTCCGACGTCCCGAAATACTGCCAGAGTTCCCGGAAGGCCTGCTCCGGATCTGGAACCTCGGCCAGCACGCTCGTGACGATGCGCCGCCACCGTTGATATTCAACGACCTCGTTGGTCTCGAGAGAGCCGAGCTGGTCGGACGTCTCATCCCGCCGGAAGAACTCGCGGAACCGAGCGCGAACCACCGTCGTTTCGAGAGTTACTCCCTGGCGTTCCGCGGCCTGCGCGTAGGCCTCGGCGACGGGCGGGTGGGGTTCGATTAAGGTCCCTACTGCATCGAGGACGATACCCTCGATAGGTCCGACTGCCGCATGACCTTTCATCGCCCGTTGGTTTCCTCTAAGGGGGTGAACCGCGCTTCGCGTCAACTCTTTCTTTGCACTACCTATGCGTTTGAGAACCGACGGCTGAGCCTGCACCCTGTCCGGCATGGTGGGTCTAACGATTGATACGAGGAAAGGAACCTCATCTCCTCCGCATGATGCGACTGTCCTGAGGTACTTCCCATGAGCGAGATCAGGCATCGGCCTCCTTCATATAGTCGATCAGTACCCGCTCCTGCAGTGCCAGACGCCCATTCCAGGGCGCTCCAAAGGCGGCATTCGCTGGAACAGCAACAGCGGAAGTTCCAGAGCGGCCCTCATTTTTCGGTAACGGTCCGCCGGCATCCCCCGTCTTGAACCTCACTTTGAAGGGGGCGAGCCGCAATGCTCGCCTCCTTCATTCTGTCAGGTCCCCTGCCTTTTCACTCGCCTCAACGACCTGGCCGAATCAGTCCAGCCGTGACGTCGATCCCAAGATCGGCCACTTGCCCCTCGGCCAGCTTGGCGAACGCAATTCCTCCCATCGCCGCGTTGTCGGTGCAGAGTGAAAGGGGAGGAATTAGCAACTCGACCTTCCTCCGGCGCGCCATCTCCTCGATGCGCTCGCGAAAGCGCGCGTTGGCCGCAACTCCGCCGCCGACCCCCAGCTTTTTCAGCCCAGTGTGTTCCAGGGCGAGTTGAGTCTTGGCGACGAGGACATCGACCACGGCTTCTTGAAAGCTCGCGGCAATGTTCGCCACAGTCTCCGGGGGCACTGGCGCGTTGCTTCTCGCGTCCTGTCCTTTAAGAGCGTAGAGCACCGCGGTTTTCAGGCCGGAGAAGCTGAACTGGATGCGATCATCGTGAATGAACGAGCGGGGGAAGGCATAGGCGCCGCGGTCGCCTCCTCGAGCCACACGTTCGATTTCCGGGCCTCCGGGATAGCCGAGCCCAAGCAGGCTGGACACCTTGTCAAAGGCCTCTCCCGCGGCGTCGTCGATGGTTCCGCCCAGAAGCTCCGAACGAGTCGGCCCGTGGCAGACGAACAAGCTCGTATGTCCTCCGGAGACGACGAGGCCCACGGAGGGGTAGGCTGAGGCCTCGGGGTGCGCGAGCTGGCAAGCGTAGAGGTGCGCCTCGAGGTGATCGATGGCGATCAGGGGGACATCAAGCGCGAAGGCGAGCGCCTTGGCCGCCGTCAGCCCCACGACCAGCGACCCGACAAGCCCGGGCCGGGTAGCCACGGCCACGGCCCCCACCTCTGCGATGGACACCTGCGCGGCCTTAAGAGCCTCATCCACGACAGGAAGGAGATGCCGGACATGGGCTCGTGAAGCAATCTCCGGGACAACCCCTCCGTAACGCTCGTGCAAATCGATCTGCGAGGCGACCTTGCTCGAAAGAATCCTGGGCACTCCCCGATCCGGGGGACTGGGGCCTTCGAGAACGGCGGCACCCGTTTCGTCGCAGGTAGTTTCAATCGCCAGCAAGATCAGGCGGCGCTCAGACATGGATTTCGATCAAAAAGAGAAACCGTCTCGATCAGCGAGGGACCGAGACGGTCGGAGAAAGTCATCAATATGGGTGAGTCAACCTTGGCGGCAAGGGCGCCGTCTTACTTCTTGGCCACCGGTGCGTCGAGCTTCTCTTTGATCACTCGAAGAGCGATATCGAGTTGCTTGTCAACGAACGGCTTGTTCTTGGCCTCATCCTTTTCGGCCTTCTCTTCCTTCGGCTTTTCCGCTTCAGGCTTGGGCTCATCCTTCTTCTCAGCTTTGGCGTCATCCTTGGGGTGCTGCTCGCCCGGGGGCTTTGGCTTCCTCTTGCCCAGGGTGACGAGATCGCGATCACGACGCGCCAGGAACCAATCTTCATACTGGCCGCGGGACAGTTCCAGGCCGAGTCCCGGAGACGGGGAAACACCCCATTCATCTGAGGACTTGGCATTCTTGAATCGGTGAATGTTCTTGCCGGAAGGGCGCTGATATGTGGCCACGGTCAGCTTGAGGACGCTGTTGCCGTCTTCAAGATCGATGATGTTTTGCACCGATCCCTTGCCGTAGGAACGTTCACCGACCACCACCGCGCGGTTGTGGTCCTGGAGGCAAGCCGAGACGATTTCGGCGGCCGAGGCGGAGTTACGGTTAATCAGCACGACCATTGGGAAGTCTTCGTATGTGCCTTCCTTTTGGGCTTCATACGTCTTGCCAATGGTGTTGCGTCCCTTGGTGCTCACGATCAAGCCGTCTTCGACGAAGAGATCGGAGACTTCCACGGCCGCACCCAGCAAACCGCCGGGGTTGTCGCGCAGGTCGAGGATCAAGGCCTTCATGCCGTTCTCTTTGAGTTCGGCGAGAGCCCGCTTCAATTCCTCGGTTGTGTTCTGGATGAAGCTGGAGATGCGGATGTAGCCGATCTTTTTCTCTTTGTCGAGCACGAAGTCCCACTCATCATTCGGCTTTCGCTTGTCGCCGAGAACGCTGGGAACATCGATGATGGCTCGCGCGATCGAGATGGTGTCAGACTTTTCGTCCCCCTCGTGAAGCACCAACAGCCTGACCGAAGTTCCGGGGCGTCCCGTCAAGATCTCAACAGCCTTATCGGGAGTCATCCCTTCGGTGGATTGACCGTCGATCTCCATGATGAGATCGCCGGAGAGGACTCCCGCCTCATAGGCAGGAGTTCCGACCATCGGCGCGATGACCTTGAGCCGGTTGGCGTCATGGTCCATGGCGACCTGGATGCCGATTCCCCCGAACTTTCCTTCGATCTGCCGGCGGAACTGCTTCCACTCAGACGTATTGATATAAGACGAGTGAGGATCAAGGTTGGAAAGCATGCCCTTCAAGGCGCTTTCCAGAAGCTCGCGACGGTTGACCGGACGCACATAGTTCGATTCAACTTGCTCGACAGCGTCAACGAAGACGCCGTAAAGCTCCATCATTTCGTCCTTGGGTTTTGCCCCATGGGTCGCCTGCCAGCAGAGCAACGAGATCGCTCCGACCATGGCCAATGCGAATGCGTTACGGCGGGACATATCTCTCGGCCCTCCTCCGGGCGATGGTTCGCGGCGGCGAGCGAAAGGGATGACAACTCCTGTCTGTCAGAAGACGCGCTCGCGCCAAACCTCTTGTCGTTAATGTAGTCGATTGGCAATCCACGACGCAAGCTGACAACTCGTGAGATCATGCGTCGTTTAAGGCCTTCACGCTGGAGAACCCGCGCTCGGCTCTATTTCAACACCCCGAGCGACCTCGGAGGGGGGGAAGAAGGGACAAAGGCCATCACGATCGAAGTGCGGCGGCAAGGGCGTCGACCCCAGTGATCGGCGCCTTGCAAGTGAAATTCTCGCAAACATAGCTGGTCACACGCCCATCATGAGACGAGCGCCCCTCAAGCAGGGGCAGCAATCCCTGAAGCACCTTGGCCTCACCCGCGAATACGGGAGCCGTCACCTTGTTGGGCAAAAATCGCTCATAAACGGCTTCAAGGCTCCGGCGAAACTCACCTGGGTCGTCCCCTGCGAAAACCGCGATCTCCTGCGAAGGAGAGAGCAGGAATTCAAGTGCGACCAGGCTTTGCCCCATCGCGGCCGGGGCGCGGTCGAGATACACCTGAACCGTCTCGAGGACCCGACGGCCCGTTTCCTCAAGATCCTTTCGCCCGGTCAAAGCCGCGAGACGCAGCAACGCGGTTGCCGCCATCGCATTGCCTGAAGGAGTCGCGTTATCCTGGAAATCCTTCTGCCGAACGATGAGGGTCTCGTGATTCCGCCCGGTGTAGAAGAACGCTCCTCCCTCCGTGTCGAGGAACTGGTCGAGAATCACGCCGGCAAACTTCAAGGCAGCCTCGAGCCAGCGCGGCTCGCCAGAGACCTCGTAAAGCCGAGTGAGTCCATCGATGGTGTGTGCGTAGTCATCCAGGTACGCATCGAAGCGGGCCCGCCCATCTTTATAGGTGTGGAGAAGAGCGCCCTCGGCGGTTGTCATTTTCTCCAGTAAGAAGGCCGCCGCCCGGCGCGCGGCGTCAAGGTAGCGTTCCTCCTTGAGAATTCTGGCCCCTTCCGCGAGGGGCGCAATCATCAGACCGTTCCAGGACGCCAGCACCTTGGTGTCTTTGCCGGGAGCAACGCGCTGCTCTCGTATTTCAAGTAGGCGTTTTCGGTCCTCGTCCAGGTCCCGTCGTAGCTCTTCCTCATTGCGGTCGAGCATCTTCGCCGCCTGCGCGAGGGTCTTGGGAAGGTTGAGGATGTTCTTGTCTTCCCAGTTGCCCTGCTCTGTCACGTCGTAGACGTAGGCAAAGGCCTTCGCGCGATCGGAGCCGAGAATTCTGCGGATTTCCTCGAGGCTCCAGACATAGTACTTTCCTTCTTCCCCTTCGCTGTCGGCGTCTTCCGTCGCGTATATCTCGCCGTCCGGCCCCGTCATCCGGCCCAGGATATAATCCATCGTCTCCCGAGCGACCTGGGCGAACTGCGGATCCGCGGTGACCTGGAAGGCTTCCAGGTAGACGGTCGACAGCAGCGCATTGTCGTAGAGCATTTTCTCGAAATGGGGAGCCAGCCAGCGCTCGTCGGTGGAATAGCGGGCAAATCCTCCCCCAAGGTGATCGTAGATGCCCCCTCGAGCCATCTTTTCGAGACTGATCTGGACCATCCGAAGCGACTGCGAATCCCCTGTCCGAGCGTGGTGACGCAGCAAGACGCGAAGGTCCATGGGGTGTGGAAACTTCGGCGCCGAGCCAAACCCTCCGTGAGTCGGATCAAACGCGCGGGCCAGGCCTCGGAAAGCCTGATCCAGAAGTCGAACGTCGAGAGCTCCCTGAGCCGGAGGGATCGTTCCCATAAGCTCAATGCGTTCGGTCAACTCGCCGGCCGATCGCACAATTTCCTCGCGTCGCTCGACCCAGGCGCGATGAACGCTCGAGAGCACGCGAGGAAACCCGGGCATACCGCGCGAGTCGGCGGGCGGGAAATAGGTCCCGCCATAGAACGGCTTGAGATCGGGGGTGAGAAAGACGGACATCGGCCAGCCGCCGTGATCTGTCATGGCCTGAACGGCGGCCATATAAATTTGGTCCACATCCGGACGTTCTTCGCGGTCGACCTTCACATTGACGAAGCGATCGTTCATCAACGCGGCGATTTCGGGATTCTCGAAGCTCTCCCGCTCCATCACGTGACACCAATGGCATGCCGAATAGCCGACGGAGAGGAAGATGGGCTTGTCTTCAGCCTTGGCTTTCTCGAGAGCCTCAGGGCCCCACGGGTACCAGTCCACCGGGTTGTGAGCATGCTGAAGTAGGTAGGGGCTCGTTTCCCCGGCAAGTCGGTTCACCGGACGGCTGCTCTGCGGATCGCTCATGGCTGCGGGCTCGGCGAGAGAGGTAAGGCAGGGCCTCGTGGCTTCCATTCACATTCAAGGCCCATCATACGCGATCGTGCACGTGGGTTCGATCCTTCTCCACGTCTCTCCACGCCCGCAACGAGGCCCCTGCCACCATCAAGATTTCCAACAAATGTGGATTTTGTCCTGTCATTCCGACCGTGGTTCGTCGGAAAGGCGGTGAGCGTGCGACGAAGGATCGTGAGGACCCTTGTGGTGGGCTGTCCTGGCCGCGTTGACGACCTCGAAGATTCGCTCGGCCGCTCGTTCGGAAGCCCCCGGAATGGCATAGCGATCACGAAGGTCGGCAAGCGCCTTCGAGGCTTTTTGCCGGCTTCCTTCGTCGTCGAGCCACTTCGTCGCCCAGTCGGCCATCTCGGTGGAGACGTCGACAGGGGTCAGATACTCGGGCATCACCTCGTCATCGGCCAGCAGATTCACCAGGCTGATGTACTTGCTGCGGATGAACCTGCGAGCGACGAAGAGGTCAAAGTGCCGGATTCTGTAGACAACGACCGTGGGAAGCGCTTCCACCATGAGCTCGAGGCCTACCGAGCCGGACACGGCCCAGGCGACGCTGGCCAGACGGATGAGCTCAGGCGTTCGCGCGGCGTGAATCTGGATCGGGAGCTCGAGGCCGGACTCCTTCAGAATCTCGCCTGCGAGGGCCTGGTGGCGTTCGTGCAGGGACGCAACCGCGAACCGAACGTCGGGACGCCTGCTCGCGAGCACGGCGGCGGCCTTGAGCATCATCGGGAGGTTCTTCTGAACCTCCTGGGTTCGCGACCCTGGCAGAAGGGCAACGAGGGGACCCTCCTTCGCTTCCTCGATCGCGAGGAACGACTCGTCGAGGACGCGCTCAGCGAGCTCATCGAAGTAGGGATGGCCGATGTAGACAGCGCCGGGGACCTGGCGATCGTGATACCACTTGGGCTCGAAAGGGAGGCTGCACAGGACGTGGTCGATGTGCTTGCGAACCTTGTTGACTCGCCAGCCTCCCCATGCCCAAATCTGGGGAGGTACGAAGTAGAAGACCGGAATGTTCCGCTCTTTGGCTTTTCTGGCCAGCCACCAGTGAAAGCCGGGGTAGTCGATAACGACCACGGCATCGGGCCGTTCGTTGGCGAAGTACTGGTCCGCTTGATCGAGAATGCGAAAGAACTTGTGGAGGTTCAGCAGGACACGTCCGAACCACATGATTGCGAGGTCGACTAGTGGAAAAAGTACGGTTGCGCCGGCCTTGGCCATATGGGGACCGCCGAAACCAACAAACTCGGCATCTGGCTCGAGTTTCCGCAGAGCTTCAATCAGGTTCGCGGCGTGGAGATCGCCGCTGGGCTCACCCGTGGAAATGAAGATCCGCATCGAATGGGGCTCACGTCCATGTTGTCGATCGAGGCCTGGGTCCTTCCCAAGCGACCGTGAGGCTAACAAATGAGCCCAGTTCGCGGAAGATGAGTCGTTAACAGGTTGGCCGCTGTGGCTCCTTCCCCTGCCACTCTGAATGGCGGCGAAAGCTCGCCTCCACATCTAAGACAGGGTCAGCGGCGAGCCAGGACAGAGGAAGGAAACGGCATTCGTTATCCGGCCTCAGGTGCGATGGCCGTTCGCTGTGCTCTCTTCCGACGGATCGGGCTCGTCGGGAAGGCCGAGCTCCTTGATCCGGCGGTAAAGCCTGGGACGCGAAATCCCCAACAATTCGGCCGCGCGCGACTTGTTATGGCGGGCGCGCGAGAGGCTGCTCTCGATCAACCGCCGCTCAACCTGGGTGAGAAGATCGTCGAGCTGGATCGAGGTCGAGGCCATCGGACGAGGAACGTAGGCGGCCCCCAGATTTCCCCGAATTGCCCCCGGTAGATCGTCGGACTCGATCTGGTCGCCGGCCGAGTTTTCATGAGCCTCGTCGATGACCCGCGCGAGTTCACGCAGGTTCCCCGGCCAGTCGTAGCTCATCAATACGGCGAGCGCGCTGTCGGAGAAACCGCTTCGCTGCCGTTGGCCTCGTCCGTTGGCTCGCTCAAGGAGGTGCTGTGCCAGAATCTGAAGCTCATCGAGCCGGTCGCGCAACGGCCGGAGCCTTATCACCATCGCTGTGATTGCATAATAGAGGTCTGGGGTCAGCCGCTCATCACGAAGGGCCGCCTCGGGATCCCCCGCCGTTGTTGCGAGGACGCGGACCCTGAGATCCCGCGATTCGATCGACTCGGCCAGCCGGCGTTGCAGGTCTCTGGGCAGGTCAAGGATGTCTCCGATCAAAAGCGTCGCGCCTTCGTTCGAAGAGAGCCGGATCGAGCCCTCTTCGCCGAAGAGGCCGCGTTCAAGCACTTCGGCGGGAAGGGCCGCGCAATCGAAAGGAAGAATCGGCGACTGGCGGCGAGGCCCCTGCTGATGAATCGTCCGCGCGACGAGCCGCTTGCCCGTGCCGGACTCGCCGATGAGCAGGGCCGGCGAATTCGTCGCGGAGGCCATGGAAACCTGCTCGAGCAGCCGCCGGTGGGGAGCCCCCACACCGATCAGCGTATCGAAACCGAATCGAGCGAGCGCCCGATCGCGAACCTCCAGGAGCTCGGATCGCAAGCGTTGTGAGGGAGCCTCGGGAAGATGGGTGGGAGCCTCGGCAGGGCGAATGACACCGAAGATTCCCAGCAAAGCTTCCTTGTCATCATGAAATGGCCAAAATTCGATTCGTCGCCATCGTCGTTCCCCGCTCGCATGAACGATCAAGGTGGGGACCGCCGCGGCGTTGCCCGCCTTGACCTCACAAGGGGGATAAAAACTCCCGCCTAGCCCTTCAAGGTCCCCCGCTCGCGTTGGCCCGTGAGCCTGGCAGACGAGCCCCGCAACACTTTCCGCCGAATGACCGGTCAATTCCTCCCAAGCTCGGTTCACCCAGATCAGCCGTAGATCCGAGCTCAGCCAAAAAGACGGTTCCGAAACCTGCTGCCAAAAACTTTCGAGCCGAGCGCCCGAGAGTCGCGGAGACGCCATAGGGTTGATCGATTACCTTCTAGGGAATGGGAGATGGGGGCCGACTCGTTCAGGATGCGACCCGTCGAAGTCAAAGGCAAGAAAAATCATGGTTCTCTCGCAAATCGCCACGGCTATCGCGCTGGATGTCGGCACGACCAACACCCGTGCTCGCTGGCTCAGGGAAGGCCGCGTGATTCAGACCGCCCGGCGGCCGGTAGGGCTCCGAGACGCGATCGGCCCAGCAGGTCGAGACATCCTCAGTCATGCGCTCCGAGAGGCGATTCAAGAGCTTACGGACGCTCAAGAGGGATTAAGTCCTCAAGTCATCGTGGCTTCAGGAATGCTCACGGCGGAGGTGGGCCTCGTTCATGTGCCCCACGTTATTGCACCCGCGGGAGAGCTCGAGCTTGCCCGAGGCGCCATTCTCAGGTCTCTGCCCGACGTCGCCGATTCCCCCATTCTTTTTATCCCAGGTATCCGCTACCCCGGCGATCCCGGGGAAGACGGGTGGGTCTCGGCCGACCTGATGCGGGGGGAAGAATGTGAGACATTGGGCGCCTGGCTCACGTTAAACGAAGGCACATCTTCAAATTTGATGAATGTGAGCGATCGGCCGAGTTCGGAATCGCACGCAAATGATGCTTTTGTGTGGCCGGGCTCCCACACCAAACTGGTCGAAGTTAACAGGCAAGGCAAGATTCTTCGCAGCCATACGACGCTCGCGGGAGAGTTGACCGTGGCGATCGCCCGCCACACCTTGATCGCCGCGAGCCTGCCTGCGAATTTCCCCGACGATCCCGATCCCAAAGCCGTTGCGGTGGGCGCAAAATTAGGCGCGACCGAAGGGCTGGGGCGTTCTGCATTCCTCGTAAGAGTCGCCGGTCTTAACGAAACGCTCTCTCCCGAAGAGCGGGCTTCGTTCTTGATAGGCGCACTGATTTCCGACGACGTGAAAAGCCTGTCCAGACATCCTATCCTGACCCAGGCCGGCCACGTCTGGGTAGGAGGACGCCAGCCTCAACGATCGATCTATGCAAATCTTCTGAGAGAAAGGCTCTCGAGCGAGGTGCATGCGCTCACGGACGATCTGTGCGAAGCAGCCTCGGCCCGCGGGGCTCTGGCGATCGCCGAACGCCACAGGATTTTGGGCCCGTGACCCAAGAGAAAAATACATGCCGGTGACGTCCGATAGGAATCGTCACCGGCACACGTAGAAGGTTGAACCGGCGGCCTGAGTCCGATTACGACTCGCTGAACCGGCTCCAGGACCAGACCACTTGGCCGATGATCAGGTCGCTGATAGCGCCGTCGAGCTCGATCGGGATCAGCGGGTTGTCGCGGCTGGGCTGATTGGGACGAAGAATCATGTGACGTCCCGTCACATCCAGCCAACGGATCAGGGGCACGCCGTCTGGGCACGCCGCCACCATTTTCCCTTGCAGGAGCGGCGGATCCGTGACGGTACGGTCGATGGCGACGACGGACCCTTCCGGCAGGATGGGACTCATCGTGTCGTCTTCAAGCCGAACGCCCACCGTGTTTTCCGGATTGGGAAGCCACTGGCGGTAAGCCATGATGTAGCCTTTGATCCTCGAGGGATCAATCGACTTCCGCGAGAGGTCTCGCGGCGAGACGAGGCTTACAGCCACAAAGTCCGACATCGTCTCGGACGGAAGGTTTTCCGGAGCGACGACGACGGCGTCACTCGGCATCTCTTCGAGTTTTTCGAGCCCCTTACGAATCAGTTCGAGTGGGGTGAGCTCGGAGAGTGACGAGTCGAGTCGTTGGTAGTACTTGGGGCCGATACCGGACAGAAGCCAGCCGGGATTCGAGCCAGTTTGTTCAATGAACGAAAGGAGGACCTCTGCGGGAACTGTCACACCTGTTTCGTAGTTGTACCAGGTGCGTGCCGGCAATCCGAGCCGTCGTGCGAGTTCCGGACCTCCGTGTTCACCGAAGAGATCTTGGCGCACTTCTCTCAGTCGGCGAGAGACGGACGCCTTAATGTTGACGCGGACCTTCGGAGTCTTCTTTCGAGCCACAGCGCTCAATCCCGCGTACGGGAACCCTCCCGAAGCCGAGACACAAAGTTGCTAGACACAACGCCTACAGCCCGTCTCGGACTAATCCGAGACCTCAACATTTACCAAACCCCTAAACTCCTGGGGAATTCAGGGAGGCGTTTTTTTTGGCTGGACCCTTGCTGGCCGTAACCACGCCTTTGAAGACCCACTTTACCAAACTCTTTGGCTCAGGTCACGTGGTCGGTCTGCCTTGGCCATAAAATGTTGAAAGGGTGTGGCGAGGAATCATCATCGCGGGGTGTCATCGCGGTTAATCTCGGTACGGCGTGGTCTTGCAATCGCCGACGCGCGTCCGAGATTTCTCGGCATTCAAAAGATTCCCAGCTCGTCGCGAGCCGCGTCCGACATGCGGTCCTGAGACCAAAGGGGCGACATCACTAAGCGAACATTCGCCTTGGTGACCCCTTCAATCGCCTCCACCGCCGCCACCGCATTGCGTAAGATTTCTGGTCCTGCCGGACAGGCCGGAGTGGTCAACGTCATTTCCACATCGACCTGGTCTTCATGGGTCTGGATCGTATAAACCAGGCCCAAATCCACGATGTTCACATTCAGCTCGGGATCCTTGACCGTGCGCAGCGCGGTGAGAATCGTCTCTTGATCGGCCATCGGAGATGTCTCCAAAATCGATGCTGTTAGTCGCTCAAGGCGACAAGGATGTCATCGCCACGGACTTCAACCGCGTGTGTGGCCACCGGTTCGACGGCCGGAAAGCAAAGAGCACGACCGTTTCTCACATCGAAACGCGCCCCGTGGCGGGGGCACTCGATCTCAGCCCCATGCAGGTCTCCCTCGGCCAGAGGGCCACCGTCATGGGTGCACACGTCATCGATCGCAAAAAACGAGCCCTCGACGTTGAAAACGGCGATTGCTCGCCCCTCAACCTCGGTCAGAAGCTTGCCTCCCGAAGGAAGCTCAGACTTGGTCGCCACCTTGATAAAGTCGGCCATCGGGATACTTTCCTCAGTCTTGCACAGGCGATGTGTTTTCGTCGGATGAGGGATGAACCGCGGCGCTACGCTCAATCGCCGCGCGAGTCACTTCAGCTTTGAGACGGCGCAGGACACCGCTGAGACCTCGCACGCGAAGCATGCCGAGGATTTCGGAAAGGCCGATCTGCTCGATCAGGCTATCGCGCACTTGCAAGATCTCTTCCACCGTTCCGCCGCTCAACCCCTGAATGAGGATGGCGACAAACCCGCGAACCGTCGGAGCCTCGATCGGTGCGTCCGCGAAGATGCTTACGCGATCTCCTTCGAGCTCGACGAAGAGGTAAACCGGCGACTGGCACTCCTCGACGCGGTGGCTCGCATCTTTGTGAGCGACAAGCCGGTCGGGCAACGGCGGGAGGCTCTTCGCAAAATCGATCAGGAGCTCGATCCGCTCCTGGCGATCGGCTTCGCTCAGTTCCTCCACGATGGAGTCGAGTTCCAAGGCCATCTCAGCAAGCTCCGAATTCTGCTTGGTAGGCGCAGAAAGTCGCGGCCCATTCAAAGGGAAAGCCCTGTCCTAAACAGGCCAGGGCTCTTAAAAGGTTCCAAAATGAACCCGACTTTCACGTGCGGACTGGGAATGACGCGAAATCAGGCTCCCTTGGCGATCGGCACGCGGACCAGATTGCCCCACTCGCACCAAGAGCCATCGTAGTTACGAACTTGAGGATAACCCAAAAGGTAGGTGAGGACAAACCAGGTCAAGCTCGACCGTTCACCGATGCGGCAATAGGCAATCACATCGTCGGTTGGCTTGAGCCCGACTTCACCCTCGTAAATACCCTTGAGCTCGTCTGCCGTCTTGAAGGTGCCGTCTTCGTTCACGGCGCGACTCCAGGGAACGTTGACGGCTCCCGGGATATGGCCGCCACGGAGCGAACCTTCTTGGGGATAGTCTTCCATATGAAGCTTCTCCCCCGTGAACTCCTTGGGGCTGCGCACGTCAAGGAGCGCTTTACCCGCCTTGGAGTGCTCAAGCACGACGTCTCGGAAGACGCGAATCGAGGCCTCGTCTCCCCCTTGCACCTTGTACTCGGTCGTGGGGTATTGAGGAACATCCTTTGAGAGGGGGCGCTTCTGGTCGATCCAAAGCTTGCGGCCACCGTTCATGATCCGGCAGTCCTTGTGGCCGAACAGCTTGAAGGCCCAGAAGGCGTAGCAAGCCCACCAATTCGACTTATCACCGTAGAAAACGACCGTCGTGTCGTTGCTAATCCCCGAGCGCTCGCAGATGGCCGCGAACTTTTCCGCGTTGATATAGTCGCGAACCAGTTGATCTTGGAGATCCCCTTGCCAATCAATTTTCACAGAACCCGGGACATGTCCCATGTCGTAGAGCAAGACATCTTCATCGCTCTCGACAATTCGAACCTTGGGATCATTGGCATGAGCCTCGACCCAATCGGCCGAAACCAGAACCTCGGGGTGAACGTACGCCTCTCCCATGGTGGGCAAACTCCCTTGTGGGTTGCGATCTCGAAAATATGTGAGAGCCGAAGCGGCTCGCGGATCTTCGGCTCAAGGCTCAGGCCGGAACCACTGTTCCACCGAGTTGCAACTTGTCGGCAACCGCCTGCCGGAGCGTTTCTTGAACAGGTTCAAGGGTGATCCGGTCGTAGACATTCGCAAAGAAGCCTTCGACGATAAGACGGATCGCCGTTTCGCGTGGAACTCCGCGCGACTGAGCGTAGAAGACCATTTCTTCGTCAACTCGCCCGGCGGTCGCCCCGTGGGTACAGCGAACGTCGTTAGCTTCGATCTCGAGTCCAGGAATCGAGTCAGCGCGAGCAGACTCAGAGAGAATGAGGTTTTCATTCTTCTGGTAGGCGTCGGTACGCTGGGCGTCCTTCTCGACGCGGATCATCCCCTTCCAGACCACGCGCGACTTGTCTTTCAAGCCAGCCTTGTAGAGAAGGTCGCTGGTCGTGTGGGGAGCCATATGATCTTGCCGCGTGAAATAAGCAAGGTGCTGGCGGGCGGTGGTGAACATCACGCCGTTCACCTGGGCACGAGCCCCCTGCCCCGTTAGCGCGACTTCTTGATTCACCTTCGAGAGCCGAGAACCGAGGCCGCCGACCGTCCATTGAATGGACGCGTCTTGGCCGATCAGTGCTCGCTCACGGCTGAAATGCCAGGTGTTCAAGTCCCAATTTTGGATGTTCACGAAACGCAAACGGGCCCCTTTGCCCACGAAGATCTCAACGGCCCCCGCGTGAAACGCCGGAGCGTCGCCACGATCGCGGCTCGCCGTTTCGCGAACGAAGGTCGCCTCGGCCCCATCCTCGAGCACGATCAACGTATGATCGAGATCAACGTTCCCTTCACGGGCCAGCCCGACCAGACTGAACAGGGGGGCTTCGACCTTAACCCCCTTGGGGACGTAAAGCAACGTGCCACCACTCCAAAATGCGGCATGCAAGGCCGAGAAAGCGTCGGCCTGGGGAGTGACGGCTTCGGTCAGCAGAAAGCGCTCGAGCAGCTCGGGATGGTTGCGGGCCGCCGTCTCAAGGTCGACGAAGATCGCGCCGTTGAGCTTGGCCGCGTCTGCAACACGCGTCACAGAAGAGTTGATATGCTCAATACCTGTTGCGTAGTGCCCGCTCAGGCTATCCCATGATGTGGCCAATGATGACTTCGCATCGGCGGAAGGCGCGACCCGCTCGGGAGGGGCAAAGCTATCGAGCTTGAGGCCGCGAATATCGGTCCGACGCCACTCCTCAGCGCGAGAGGTCGGCAGCGCGGTTCCCTGGAGAATGGAGAATGCCTGTTTTCGCCGCTCGCGCAGCCACTGCGGCTCGTCTCGCTCTCGCAGGATCCGATCCAGAGCCGACTCGTTGAATCCGCCCGTCATAGTTCGCTCTACTGTCGTTGACATCTGTCTTCGTGTCTCGATCGGATTTTGGCCCAGTTGATTTGTTCCAGCGAGTTCATGACGAACTGGGCAACAATAGTCACTTAGCCCCGGAGAAAACCGGCCTTCGACTCCATGAGGCACACCGCTTTGACGCCCATTCTTCCGACCGGCAGGACACTTCGTCGACCTGCGCTAAGACAAACCCCGCAAAACAGGCGTCACCAGTGAATGGGATGGCCGCGGGTCGGGTACAAGCCTCTTGCTTGCGCCGGCCTACTTCATCCCTTCGTACTCGTTGGAAACCGGGGGGGAGCGTCTAGCTCGGGGCTCGATCCCCGCACATTGCTTAATGCGACCCATTCCCCCTAGACGCCTCGACCCTATCCCAGATCCCGCCCCTCACGTCAAGCGTGCGGAGTCGAGCAGGAGGGGTGAACGTGAGCGAACACCCCTCCGGAGAAGGTCATCAGCCAACAGAGCCTTCCATCTGGAGCTGAATGAGCTTGTTCATCTCGACGGCGTACTCCATCGGCAGCTCCTTGACGAGCGGCTCGATGAACCCGCTGACGATCATGGTGGAAGCTTCCGCTTCACTCAAGCCGCGGCTCATCAGATAGAAGAGCTGTTCTTCACCGATCTTGGAAACGCTGGCCTCGTGGCCGATCTTGACGTCATCCTCGTCGATTTCGATATAAGGATACGTGTCGGATCGGCTATGGGGATCGAGGATCAGGGCGTCGCAAACGACGTTCGACTTCGAGCCCTTCGCGCCATCGGTGACCTTCAAAAGACCGCGATAGCTGGCACGGCCGCCGTTCTTGCTGATGCTCTTGGAGATGATCCGCGAGCTGGTGTAAGGAGCGGCGTGCACGACCTTAGCGCCGGCGTCCTGATGCTGTCCCTTGCCCGCGAAGGCGATCGACAGGATCTCACCGCGAGCCCCCTTGCCGACCATATAGACGGCGGGGTACTTCATCGTGAGCCGGCTACCGAGGTTGCCGTCGACCCACTCCATCAGGGCGTCTTCGTGAGCCACGGCTCGCTTGGTCACGAGGTTGTAAATGTTGTTCGCCCAGTTCTGGATGGTCGTGTAACGGCAACGGCCCCCCTTCTTCACGATGATCTCGACGACCGCGGAGTGAAGGCTCTCGGTCGTGTAGATCGGGGCGGTGCAGCCTTCGACGTAATGAACCTGGGCACCCTCTTCCACGATGATGAGGGTCCGCTCGAATTGCCCCATGTTCTCGGCGTTGATCCGGAAATAGGCCTGGAGCGGAATGTCGACCTTCACGCCGGCGGGGATATAAACAAACGATCCCCCCGACCAAACGGCCGAGTTCAGAGCGGCGAACTTGTTGTCCTGGATCGGGATGACCGTCCCGAAATACTCTTTGACGAGATCCGGGTGCTCGCGAAGGGCGGTGTCGGTGTCGACGAAGATCACCCCCTTCTTCTGGAGGTCTTCCCGGAGGCTGTGATAAACGACCTCTGACTCGTACTGCGCACCCACGCCCGCGAGGAACTTACGTTCGGCCTCAGGAATCCCGAGCTTGTCGAACGTGTTCTTGATATCGGCCGGAACGTCGTCCCACGTCCGCCCCTGGCGGTCGGCCGCTTTCATGTAATAGTGGATGTCGTTGAAGTCCAACGACCCCAGGTCTCCTCCCCAGTTGGGGGTGGGCTTCTGCCAGAAGACCTCGAACGCCTTGAGCCGGAAGTCGCGCATCCACTGCGGCTCGTTCTTCATCTCCGAAATCTGTTCGACGATTTCGCGGGTCAGTCCCTTGCCGCTCTTGAACGAGTAGTTGGCGTCCGAGTCGCGGAAGCCATACTTATACTCGTCCTTGATTCCTTCCACCGAGTTGCTCAGATCGGTCGCCATCGCGTGATCATCCTTCCTGGCCTAGCCGGCGGAAAGTGAATTAGAACGTAAGTTGACCAGAAGGGGTGGCCTGCTCCATCTCTTCCTCGTCCTTGGCCGCCTCCGGGTACTTGGTTCGGACCCAGTCGTACCCCTGCTGCTCGAGCACATCGACCAACTCGGGGCCGCCGCTCTCGACGATGCGACCACCGAACAGGATGTGAACAAAGCCGGGCTTGATGTAATTCAAGATTCGTTGATAGTGCGTGATCACCAAGATGCCGGTCTGCGCTTTGGAGGCGACCCGGTTGACACCTTCGGAAACCACGCGCACCGCGTCGATGTCGAGACCGCTATCCGTCTCATCGAGCACCGCGAACGCCGGACGAAGCATGGCGAGCTGGAGAACTTCAGCTCGCTTCTTCTCACCACCGGAGAAGCCTTCGTTGAGGTAGCGGCGAGCGAACTCCGCGTCCATCCCGAGCTCATCCATCTGCTCACGAAGCTCCTTGCGGAACTCACGCATCGGGATGAGGTCTTCCCCTTCCTTGCGGTCCGGATGGCGGACATTGGTGACGGCGTGCCTGATGAAGTTGGCAACGGTCACACCGGGAATGGACGTGGGATACTGGAACGCCAGGAAAATGCCCGCCTTCGCCCGTTCATCGGCTTCGAGTTCCAGCAACTCCTTACCGTCGAGCGTGACCGACCCCGCGGTGACCTCGTAATTGGGGTGCCCCATGAGTGCGTAGCTCAAGGTGCTTTTGCCCGATCCGTTCGGCCCCATCAAGGCATGAACCTCACCTTGTCGGATCGTGAGGTTGACACCCTTGAGGATCTCCTTGCCGTCGATCGCGACGTGGAGGTTGCTGATCTGAAGGACCTTACTCATCAGTCTCCTGCCCTATTGGGACGGGACGAGGCTCAATGGCTTCCCGTCGAAATCCGCAAATCGAAAACTCAAAAGCGTCGGTATCAAACGGCCTTCGCGGGGATGGCCAGCACGACCGGCTTGGCTTCGAAGTCGCAGGAGCGATGCCCGTCGAGACGGCACTGGCTCAACCGCAAGCGCTGGCCAAGCACCTTCTCAAACATCTTTCGCTCCATCGCGCACACGGCGCGATCCACTTCGGCCAACTCATAATAGGGGCAGGAGTGCTGTTTCAAAACAGGCCCCATGCCCGCTTCCGCACGCGTCACCTCGGTCTCAATGCCGCGGTCGTGAAGGATTGTTCCCAGCTGAACCAGGCGCCCTTCCCACGCATCTCCGGTGACCTGTGTGCGATAGAGCTCCGCCAGCCGTTCCGTAATCCGGCCAAACAAGAATCGGCGAAGCTTGCGATCTTCGACCGTCGTCATCATCTCATCCCAGAGGACGACGGCCAGATCGGCGTAGTTCTGGCCGAGGCGTTTATGAGCCTCGACACTCGCTCTATAGGTATGCTTGGGACGACCTCGCCCGCCGTGTTCGGCCTGCCGCACCACCATTCCCGAGCCTACCAGCCTTGTCAGCCGGTTTCGGATGGCTGTGGGAGTGACTTCAAGCCGAGCCGCCATCTCAGCGACGGTCAAGGGGCCATGACGACGTATCAAGTCGAGGAGAGAACGATCTGAAGACTCCGTCATTGCCGCCCTCCCTCTGGTGACCCAAACCCATCTCGGAACGTTCTTCCTCCCGCTCCGGCCCCCGCATTTGGCGGTTGCTCTATCGGGATTGTAAGGGCAACCCATGCCAACGTCTATTGGACTTGAGGCAATTTCCGCAAAAACAATTGCGAAAAATCAGGTTGATCGCGGAAACGAAAGTTTGCGGCCCGCTCTCTGGGACCACCGCTTGCGGAGGAGACTCTTCCAGCTATGCCTGGATTTACCTCATATTCCCTTCATTGCATGTCCTGAAAAATCCTTGCTCGAACGCCCCCGCTTTCTCCATCTCGCCAAATTTTCACAAAAACGTTTGCAGCGCCGCCGCCGGCCGAATATAATGTTTAATAATTGCCCAACCTTAAACGGACAAAGGCGCAGCGAGGCGTCTTTGCCGCGTCGAGGAGAACGACAAAATGCTGACGCTCCGAGGCAGAGCCCATGGTGGGTTCTGCGATGGGATTTCGCGTCGTGATTTTCTTAAGATTGGCGGTTTGGCTCTAGGAGGCCTTTCTCTCCCTCAGATATTGGCGGCTGAAGAGCAGTCAAAGACGGGACTGTCTCATAAAGCCGTCATCATGGTCTTCCTTGCTGGAGGACCTCCCCACCAAGATATGGTGGACCTGAAGCCTGAGGCGCCGGTCGAGATTCGTGGCGAATTCAAGCCAATCCCGACGAACGTGCCGGGAGTGGAAATCTGCGAGCACATGCCCAGGCTCGCCAAAATCATGGACAAGATCGCGATCATCCGCACGCTCGTTGGAGCGCGAGGTGAGCACGCGGCAGTCCAATGCGTGTCCGGCTATTCCGCGGCCGAAAGCAAACAGCAAGGGGGGCGTCCCAGTCTGGGAGCTATCCTCTCACGGCTCGAAGGGCCTGTGCATCCGACCGTTCCCCCGTTCGTCGGCCTTTCGCCCAAGATGGGGCACATGCCCTGGGCCGATAACGGCGACCCCGGTTATCTCGGCATCAAGCACGCCCCGTTTACGCCAAGCGGTGCCGGCCTTGCCAACCTGACGCTCAAAGGGATCGGCCTCGACCGGTTTGGAGACCGCAAAGGACTCCTACGGAGTTTCGACGGCCTTCGGCACGACATCGACGCCAACGGCTCCATCGAAGGGATGGAATCGTTCACCCACCAAGCGTTCGAGATCCTGACGTCCAGCCGGCTGGTTGACGCCCTGGATGTGACCAAGGAAGACCCCCGCCTTCGGGCCAAATACGGCTATGGCGACATGAACAATGTCGACGACGGCGGCCCCTGCTGCATGGACCAGTTCTTGATGGCAAGGCGGCTGGTCGAGGCCGGCGTGCGCTGCGTCACGATTGGTTTCGGCCGCTGGGATTATCACAGCAACAACTTCGGTCAATGCCGGGACCGCTTGCCGAAGCTCGACATGGGCCTTGCCGCTCTGATCGAGGATCTCCACATGCGAGGTCTCGATCGTGACGTCTCGGTCGTCGTTTGGGGAGAGTTTGGTAGAACTCCCAAGGTGAATAAGGACGGTGGCCGCGACCACTGGCCGAGCGTCGCCTGCGCCATGCTTGCCGGTGGCGGAATGCGAACCGGCCAGGTCATTGGGGCGACGAACCGGCTGGGCGAGGTTCCCAAAGACCGCCCCATCACCTTTCAGAACGTCTTTGCGACGCTCTACCACAACCTGGGAATCAGCCCCAGCACCACGATCTCCGACCATTTCGGACGACCGATGTACCTGTTGGACTCGTTCGACCCGATCTCCGAATTGGTTTAAACGGTCTTGGGGATCCGGAAGAAGAAGCCAGGACGCAAGTGGGGCCAAGATCTCAGAAGCGCACGCTCGCGCTTCTGAGATCCTGGCCCTTTCCTTTGCGCTCTCAATACCCGCTCGCTTATGATCGGGGCAGAAAAAGCACAAACCTCCCGGCGCCCACCCTCAGTCCCGAAAAGGCTTCGGAGGGTAGATGCCGGGAGGTTCGTTCATTAACACCGGAGCAGCGATCTTAGAGACCGGCGCCACCAAGGTGCTTGCGCTTCTTGGGGTTGCGGACCCCATTTCGCTTCACGCGACGGCCCTTGGCGACAGGTGAGCTGTCCGCCTTCTTCCGCCACTTGTAACTCTTGCGATGCTTCGTTTTGGTCTTCATGTCCCCGCAAACTCCGAATGTTTCAGTCTCGCGCCGATTCTGACGGCAAGGGGACAATTATTGCAGGGGGCAGGCTCAGAAATCAAGCGCACTTTCGCCGCATTGGATGGTGTAAAGGCCGGCTTTCGGGTCGAGCGACCCTACTCCATCGCCGCCACGCCGTTCATGTGAGGCCGATATCGATGGGTGTGTCCGCCGTCGAGCGGGCGCGGTCGGCGAATGAGGCGATCATCCCTTCGAGATCCTCGGAAATGACCAGAGGTTCCAGATGCCCCTTTCGCAAGAAACCCGCTTCCACGGAATGGTTCATGAACGCGAGCAAGGGGTCGAAATAGCCGTCGACATTGAGGAGGCCCATCGGCTTTTGGTGGATCTGGAGCGCAGACCAGGTCAAGATCTCGAAAAACTCCTCGAAGGTCCCAATACCACCGGGGAGTGTTAGAAAGCCTGAGGAAAGAGAAGCCATAAGGGCCTTGCGTTCGTGCATGCCACGAACGATATGCAACTCGGTCAGGCCATGGTGCGCGACTTCACTGGTGGCGAGCACCTCGGGAATCACCCCGATCACCGGAGCCCCTGCCTGGAGGGCGGCGTCCGCGACCATTCCCATGAGACCCACCTGCCCTCCCCCGTAGACGAGGCCCAGGCCGTTCTTGGCGATCAGCGCTCCCACCCGTCTCGCCGAATCGGCAAAGGCGGGGCGGCTTCCCACTCGAGAACCACAAAAGACGCAAAGGTAGGGGCGTTTTTGCATAAGACTTCTACGATCGTTTATCTTCGAGTATTTTGTCCGAAGTGGCGCGGAGGATCAGGCCGTAATAAGCGCCCAGGAAAATCATGAGATACAAAAAGCCCACCGCCAACCCTTCCAGGATCGCGAAATGAGCCGCGGCCTCTCCGGCGGGAGAGAGAAGCTTGAATGATGCCGTCAGGCGGAGCCTTCCCTGTAAGAGTCCCACCGTGAGTCCGGCACAGGCTGCGCTCGACAGCAAGACCAGGAGATACATCAAGAAGAAGATGGAAAGAGGATTCACCCGCTTCACGCGCTCGGACGGAAGGCCCAGCAGAGCATTCATCTTTGAGACTTCGTAAATGAGACCGATCCGGGTCCGAACGAGAATCAAGCACATGAAGCCGCCGATCACCGCGAGCGTTCCAAACGTGATCGGCAGACACCAGTACTGGATCACGGGAAGAGGAATGATCGGAACCACCTCGGGCCGGGCGTTCAGCAGGGCCGTCGAGGCGGCAAATAAGATCGACGCCATGCCCAAAAAGATCCCGACCGACCTGTTGCGATCCGTGATGAGTTGATTGATCGTTCGGGAGACGTGGAGGAAACGGACCTCCGGAGAGAGGGGAACATGAGATCGAGGCTTCCACCCCGCCGCGGCCTCTTCGCCAATCATCTCAATTTGGGCCAGGCGCGCGTCAACGGCTTCTTCTCCGGCCATATCTGAAGAAAAGCCGCTGATGTGTTCTTGTGGTTTCTCCGGTTGAGCCGGAGGAGTCACGACCGTCGATGGCGGTAACGGCCCCGAAGCCTTGGTTTCGGGTACGACTGACGGCGCGGGGGGAAGCACGGGCTCACTCACGTTGCCTACTCCAACGTCCGAGCTTTTGGCATGGGGTTTCGCCCTCTGGACACGGACCGTTATCATGAGGTTCGTAGCATCGAGCTGCAAGAGAGATCGCATTCCTGCGGACAAGGCGAAGGACGATCGCGTGTCGGATGATCCTGTTTTTCAGACCGTGGCCAAAGTTGGTGAGATTCCCGAGGGGCAAGGACGGCCGTATGAGGTTGAGGGGCAACCCATCGCCATTTTTTTGCTGGAAGGTCAGTATTACGCCATCGATGATATCTGCCCGCACAAAGGCCTCCCCTTGCATGACGGGATCGTCTTCGATCAGTCGGTGACCTGCATGTGGCACGGCTGGCGATTCAGTCTCGTTGACGGCAAACACATGGATGGCATGAGAACGTGCGTTGGAAGTTATCCCGTCCGCGTGGTTGACGACGCGATTCAAGTTTCTCTCGTTTAGTCTCGTCGCCAATTTTGGATATGATGACGGTTTCCCTTTAATAGCCGAAACGGAGCCAGGGTCGATGCGCGCAGCCTTCATTGAGAAGACCGGGCCGGTGGATGTCATACAGGTCGGAGAACTCCCGCGCCCCACTCCCGGCAAGGGACAGGTGCTTGTCAACGTCGGCGCGACGGCGCTAAACCCGATCGACCTTTATTTGCGTTCTGGGTTCGTCAGTATGCCGATGACGTTCCCCTACGTGATCGGCTGTGACCTGGCGGGAACCGTCGTGGAAGTGGGCCCCGACACCACCCAATTCAAGCTGGGAGACCGCGTTTGGGGCTCGAACCAGGGACTGGTGGGTCGGCAAGGGTCGACCGCCGAGTTCATCGCGGTTAACGAAGAGTGGCTCTACCCCACGCCAAGCAATTTTTCGGACGCTGAGGCGGCGTCGATCGCGCTCACGGGAATTACAGCGCATCTCGGTCTGTTTCGGTTCGGCAAGCTTGCGGCGGGAGAGAGCCTCTACATCCCTGGTGGCAGTGGCGGTGTGGGTTCGCTGGTCATCCAGATGGCAAAAAACGTTGGAGCCCGGGTGGCGACCTCGGCGGGAAGTCCTGAGCGTGTGGCCCTCTGTAAATCACTAGGGGCGGACCTGGCCCTCAACTACAAAACCGACGACATTCCCGCCCGACTCCGCGAGTTCTTTCCCGAGGGGGTCGACGTTTGGTACGAGACCCAGCGCGAGCCGAACCTGGAAGTCTCGGTTCCGCTGCTTCGCAAACGGGGGCGCATGGTCATGATCGCCGGCCGCGCCGCCAAGCCGATTCTCCCACTCGGCTCGCTGTACACGCGCGATTGCTCCTTGCTTGGCTTCGCCATGTTCAACGCTTCCGCGGAAGACCAGCGGAAGAGCGCCGAGGAGATGAATCGCTGGATGGCGGCAGGTGAGCTCAAGGCTCAGGTCGGCCGGGTCTTTCCTCTCGATGAAGCCCGAGAGGCCCAACGCTTCCTCGAGCAGAATGCTGTTGAAGGCGCGGGAACACTCGCGGGCAAAGTGGTGATCTCACTCACTTCTTGATGGTGAGCGCCACCTCAGACGGACACGAGATAGGCCGCCAATTCGCCGACTGTATCCAGGGTTACGGTCGGCGAGATGTACTGATGGAGCCCGGCCTGGATCGCGGCGATGCGGTCGAGGGAATCTCTCCACGCGCATGCCTCGGGATCACTGGGATTCCAACCCTTCGCGCTTCGCATCGGCCAGCGGATCCAGGCCGTCTTCATTCCTAGCCTATTCGCGGGCTCGATATCATTATCGAGCCGATCTCCGACCATCAGGCAGTGTTCCGGAAGAGCCTTGGCCATCTCGAGAGCGGCCTGAAACAAGGAAGGATCAGGTTTGAAGGCGTTGATCTCTTCGCTAAGGGCAACGACTTCAAAGGCCTCAAGAAGCCCCCCTTCCTCCAGGCACGGGCGGCATTCCGTGCCTTGGTTAGCAATGACACCGAGGTGATAGCGTCCCCAGAGTCTGCCGACAGTTTCCCAGGCTCCTGCGATCGGGGGCGATAGCAACGAATATCGCCTGCGAATCGCATGATCCGCTCGAGCCCAAGCAGCGGAGCATTGGGCATCGTTGAGATAAAGCGAGACGGCCTCGTAGAGCGGCCAACGGCTCCCGGCCGTCGCTCGCTCTTCGCGGATTGCGAGCAGGTCCTGGAAGGAGACATGGGGAGCTACCTGCCGTACGGCATCCCAATGGATCCGAAAATTCTCGTAACCGAGCGGATCTTCGTCGAGAAGAATGTTCCCCACGTCGAGGAAAACCCAGTGGATCATCCTCTTACTCCCCACCATTCCAGGCTGTAGAGTGGTAGCTCTCTGCCTGGGTTGAAACAGGCTTGATGCAAACTTTGATCCTCGAGGATGACCCACCGAGATGAACCTGTTGACAACACTGGCTGGCTCGATGATGGAGGGGTTTTTCCCTCGTGGCTGGGACCTTGCCAAAATCGACGCCTGCTGCTCTCATCCCGCCGAGTCGATCACGGAGCGGCGCCCCTGGTGGCATCGGGATTTTCATCCGCTCCCTTGCGCCTCTCTTGCCGACTTTGATGTGGTGCTCGGCCACGAGATCGCCCACACCATTTTGAAGGCGCGTCGCGAGGGACGAGCCGCCGCACTGATCCTGCCGGTTGGTCCCATGGGGATGTATCGCTGGGCTGTTTATTTTCTCAAGGAGTGGAATGTCCCCTGCGATCATGTCTATGGTTTCAACATGGATGAGTGGAGTGATCGCGACGGGAAGACGCTCGCGGCGAACGATCCTGGAGCGTTTCAAAACGCCATGGAGTCGGCCTTTTACGGGCCGCTTGGCCCGTTGACGGTCCCCATCGCGCAACGCTGGTTCGCAACGCCTGACCGCCTCCCCCATTATGCCGAGCGAATCGCCGAGCTCAAAGCTAAGGGAGCGGAGCTCACGGTGATCTTCGGTATCGGGCGAGTCTGCCACATCGCCTTCTGGGAGCCGCATTTCGCGGGCGAATATGCCAGCGTCGAGGAGTGGAAGGCCCAAACGCACAGGATTGGCGCCAAGCTCCACCCCCTGACCATCGAGCAGAACGCGCTCACCAGCTTCAAGAGCCGCACGACGCTCGTTCCCGCGTTCGCGAATACAATCGGTCCAGGCTTGTTCCTGCAGGCCGACCGAATCATCGGCGGTGCCGACGGCGTCTTCGACCGGGGAATGCAGTGGCAGGGCATGAGCCTTTGGATGACGCTCCGCTACGGCCCTGACCCCTGGATCCCAAGCTCCTTCATGCCCACGCTGCCTGGCAAGCTCTTCTTCCATCAAGGGTTGGCTGGACCGCTTGAGCCGGAGATGAACTGAGGCTCATCCGGTTGTGTTTCCTCGACAATGCCGGCTCGGTGCAGTTCTCCGAGCCGGCGCACGTCGGGCCAGAGCCATTCCACAAAGAGTACGACCAGGATTGTTCCCACCCCTCCTCCGACCGCCGAGGCAACGGGTCCGAAAAGCTCGGCCGTCATTCCAGATTCAAATCCGCCGAGCTCGTTCGACGACCCGATGAAAATCGCGTTCACCGCCGAGACCCGCCCCCGCATGTTGTCCGGCGTGAGAACCTGGATCAGGGTGGCCCGAACCACCACGCTGACGTTGTCGAAGGCTCCCGTCAGAAACAACATCAGAAAAGACAGTGTGGGATTTCGCGAAAGACCGAAGATGATTGTCGCGAGGCCAAATCCGGCCACGGACCACATCAGCGCGAGACCGGCCTTGCGCATCGGCGGACGATGGGCCAGGTAGAGCGCCATGACAACGGCTCCGAGCGACGGTGCCGCCCGGAGCCATCCCAGGCCCGAGGCACCCACATGGAGAATGTCCTTCGCGAAGATCGGCAAGAGCGTGATGGCTCCGCCAAGGAACACCGCGAAGAGATCGAGGGTGATTGTCGCCAGGATCAGCTTGGAGCGGGTGACGAAATGGTATCCCGCGAGAACCGACTTGAGCGACGGCGGCTCCGCCAATGACGAGCGCGTGGAGACCTTGACAGGGATCATGAGCAGGAAAACGAGGAGCGAGCAAATCACGTCGAGGACAAACGCCGCGGTCGCTCCTCCCGTGTAGGCGATCGCCAGCCCCCCCAGCGTGGGCCCGACCACCGAGGCGACTTGAAAACCGCTCGTGTTCCAGGTCACCGAGCTCGCAAGGAGATGCTTGGGTGCCAGGTCAGGCAGCAAGGCCCACCGAGCCGGTGCGCTGAAGGCTCTTCCAATTCCCGCGAGTAGCAGGCAGAGGTAAGGGAAGATAATGGGAGCCGCGGTCCAGCTCGTGACGGCAAGCCCGAGACTTGCCGAGCCCATGAGCAGTTGCGAGATAACAAGCAATTTCTTACGGCTGTAGCGGTCGGCGGCGTGTCCGGCGGCCAGGGTTAACAGCAGTACCGGCAGGAACTGGACAAGCCCGACAAAACCGAGCGACGAAGCCGAGCCGGTTCGTTCATAGAGGTCCCACCCCACCGCGACGGAACGGATTTGCCCCCCGATCGTCGAAAGCAGCGAGGCGAGGAGGTAATTGCGAAAGTTCGCCACGCGAAGCGCGGCATAGGGATCATGCTTAGTCTGAAGCGAAGGATTTTCAGGAGGGTTCGAGTCGGGGGGTGAAGTTCTCGCGGACTCGTCAGCGGAAGGATCCATCAATCTCGTTACGACTCCGGGAGAGGCGGCCCGCACCAGGTAATGACGCTTCAAGACAGGAGAAGACTCTACACCCTCCCGCGAGGACTGCCAAGGCTTCGATTTCCTGGGAGAAAGCCTGTGTGTCCCGTAATAGTCAACGATTGTGAGACGTCTTCATTTATGCAGAAATCATGAAAATGTTTGCTGCTTCCGTCGACGGATTCTCAAGGTTTTTTTGCAACAATCACCCCATTTTTTGCGACGATTCCTGAGTCTTTCCCGGGGAGAATCACGCCTCTTTGGGGAGTCCCTCAGAGACCATGTGGCCCTCTTGCGACAACAACGATGTGCGTGGCGTCGCGCTCCAGCGCCATGAGGGACGGCCTGGTGCGAAGCCCTGGCTTGTTGCCGAAGGATGAACGGAAGGTGTCAAGGGCCGAAGAAAACGGTTGCATCGGCGAGTCAGGGCGTCTATGTTCGGCACATAGAGAATCTCGCCTGATCGTTCGCCCAGAGGCGGGGCGAACCGACTCCGAAGAACAGATTGCAACACGGACGGACTTGCCGTGCGAGCCTGTTCTCCACCCTACTCGACGAAGAGAGTCGCATCATGCTACGCGTCTTCAAAAAATATCAACGAACGGCCGCCGTGCTTACGACGGCTCTGATCACCACGGGTGTCGCCGTTGCGCAACAGGCCGCGAGCTTGGTGGGGACGCTTGATGGTCATACCGACCCCGTCTACGCAATTACCTGGACGCCGGACGGCAAGCAAATCGTGACCGGCGGATTCGATAACAGCGTACGGCTCTGGGATGCCGCCACGCGAAAAGAGATCAAGAAGTTCGACGGGCACTCGAACCTGGTCCTGGCTGTTGCAAGCTCCCCCAACGGCAAACACATCCTCTCGGGGAGCCTCGATAAAACGGCCAAGGTTTGGCAGATCCCCGGGGCGGGGGCCATCAAGGATATCGCTGGGCAACCCGCGGGAATCCATGCTTTCGCTGTGAAGCCCGATGGCAAGCAGGCTGTCGCCACTTCGGGTACGGCGGTCAAGGTGTGGGACCTGGCCGCCGGTACGGCGGTCAAAGATCTGCCGGGGCACGCGGGGGACGTCGAGAGTGCGGCCTGGCGAGCCGATGGCGCGCAACTCGCCACGGGTGACAAGGCCCGAACAATTCGCCTCTGGAACGCGGCGGACTTCACTCCCCAGGGGGTCATCGAAACGCCTGCGGACACCGTTCTTGGGCTGGCCTACCTGCCTAACAATCAGCAACTCGTTTCCGCCGGCTCCGACGGTGTGGCCCATCTTTGGCAGTTACCGATCCCTGAAATCAAGGTTGTGGATCCCAAGGCGCCGGTCACGGCCGTCGCCTACAGCGCAAGCGGGACGCGTTTTGCGACGGCCGGGGCCGACAAGGTCGTTCGCATCTGGAATAGCCCGGACGGTGCGCTGGTCAAAGAGTTTGCTTCCGCCGACCAACCGATCAATGCCCTCGCCTTCAAGGCCGACGGTGGCCAGATCGCCGTGGCGTACGCAAACAACGTGGTCCGCATCTTCAACTCGGCAGATGGTGCCGAGGTCAAAAAGTCAGACCCTCTGCCGGTCGCCATCAATGCCCTCGCCTTCCGTGGTGATGGAGCCCAGGTGGCTGCGGCGGGAGCGGACAACCAGATCCAGATCATCAACGCGGCCGACGCCAAGGTCGTCAAGGCTCTGGCCGGACATGGTGCCAAGGTTACGGCACTCGAGTTCTTGCCCAACGACGGCAACCTGCTCATCTCTGCCTCGGCTGACAAGCTCGCCAAGCTCTGGGACGTCAATCAAGGGAAGGCCGTGCGTGATTTCGGTGGCCACGGCGATGCGATCCTCGCGTTAAGCGTGAGCCGGGATGGTTCCAAGCTATTGACCGGCTCGGCGGACAGGACCGTCAGGCTTTGGACGATCGGAGACGCCAAGAACGTCGCGACGCTCGCTGGGCACAACGGCCCTGTCACCGCCGTCTATCTCGCCAACGACGCCAACCGCGCCGTGAGTGGCGGGGGAGATAACGCGATCCGCTACTGGGACCTTGCAGGCGGTCGCGAGCTGGAGGAATCGACTGCACACGGCTCACCTCTCACCGGTGTTGCCGTCCTGCCGGACAATGCCACCGTGGTTTCTACGGGAGCCGACAATAAGGTAAGGATCTGGAAGGCGAGCGCGATCCGCGTCTTCGCGGGACATCAAGGTCCCGTGTTGAGCGTGGCCGTACATCCGAACGGCTCACAGATCTACACGGGCTCGGCTGACAAGACCGCGAAGGCTTTCGACACGAATACCGGCAACGCGATCCGCAACCTCGCGGGTCACGGTGAAGCGGTGAAGGCGATCACCGTGACGAAGGACGGCAACCGAATCTTCACCGCGTCAGCGGACAAAACGATCAAGTCGTGGAATGTCGCCGACGGCAACCTTCTCGCCACCTACCCCGCGCAGGCCGCTCCCGCCTTGTCTCTGGCGACATCGGCCGACAACAAGCACCTGGTCGCGGGATTCGCCGACCAGAAGGCCCTGGTGTTCGACTTGACCCAGCCTGACGCGACCAAAGCCTTGCGTCAGACGCTTGGCGGGCATGCCGGGCCGGTCTCCGTGGTGGCGATCCTTCCCGATAATCAAACATTTGTGACTGGGTCGGAAGACAAGACGATCAAACTCTGGGCACAGGAACCGGTGGGAGCGTTCAAGAACCTTGCGGGGCACCAGGGACAGGTCTACAGCGTTGCCTGGGCGCCCGATGGCAAGCAGGCGGCGACGGGAGCCGCCGACAAGTCCGCACGCATCTGGGATATCGAGAAAGGAACCCAGGTACGAGCCATCGAGAAGGCTCATGAAAACGTCGTTTACTGCGTGGCCTATAGCCCCAAGGGGGATCTGCTCGTTACCGGGGGTGACGACAAGCTGGTGAAGTTCTGGAACCCCGCGGACGGCAAAGAGCTTCGCAAGAGCGTCGGGCACGGAGCCGCCGTGTATTGCGTGGCGTTCCGTGGCGATGGCACCAAGCTCGCGTCGGGCTCCGTGGACAAGACGATCCGGCTCTGGAACGCCGCCGATGGTAAGGAGTTGGCCAAACTTGACGGCCACCCGGACGACGTCTATTCCCTTTCCTTCAGCCCCGACGGCAAGCGTCTTGCCTCGATCGGCTACGGTGGCAATCTCTACCTGTGGGATGTCGACGCCGCCAAGCCGATCTTCCACCAGAAGATCGCCCCCAACACCATGACCTACGGAATCGCGTGGAGCCCCGACGGCAAGCAGCTTGCCATCGCGGGGTCGGACAACAAGGGATATCTTTTCAACGTTCCTTGATGCGTGGCGTCGATCAATGCGGGAGAGGGCGAAGGCGTGCGGCCTTTCGCTCTCTCCCGTTTCCTTTCGACTCAACCAAACCATCCGATGACTCAGTGAGCCAGCGAGACCGTGGGAGATCGCCTTATGTTCATGCAGGCATGGCAAAGCCCGTTTGTTGAGAGCCGCCGAGCGTTCCTGCGAAGTGCCGCGGTCTTGCCGTGGCTTTCGCTGGGTCGCAAGGTGCGCGCGGCTGACTCGCGTGGTTCACGCGGCAAGAACCCGCTCATGTTCACATCACAAGGCAAAACAGGTCTTGTGAATGAAGATGGCACCAGCCTGCGCTATTTTGACTTCAACAAGCCCGGGCAGGCGACCTGGCAACCGGCGGGAAGCTTCAAGGATGGCCGGCGCGTGATCTTCCTGAGCATGGAGCCCAGGCGAGATGGTCCCGGACGCCCTTTCAGCGAATACTACACCCAGACGCCAACACATCTCTGGATCCACGACCTAGAGAGTGGATCACTGGAGGAAATCTGCACAAAGGACCGACTGGCTCCGTTCGTTACCCCTGCTTTGCTGGTGGGTGAGGATCGGATCCTGGTGCAAGTGGTTCGCAAAAACGTGGGGCAAATCTACAGCGTTCGCCTCGACGGTTCGGATGCTCGCGAGTTCACGCGAGCCGGCGAAGGCCTCCCCTACGGCCTGAGCTTGAGCCCCGACGGCCGGCGCGTCGCTTTTCACCTGGCGAGTCCCCAGGGATACCAGGTTTGGACGAGTGACGTGGACGGTTCAAACCGAGTTCTCCTCGCCGCAAAAGCCGGCCACCTCTACTTCGGCACGAACTGGTCGCCCGACGGCCAGTGGGTGTTGTACGTCGACTGTACTCCGGGAACAGACCCCGGACACGATTGGGCCGACGTTTGCATCGGCCGGGCGGACGGGAGCGAGCACAAAGTGCTGACTTCCGGAGGTGCAATGTGGTTCGCCGCGACCTACGGCGATCCCAAGACGCGGGGAGGTGGATCCAATGTCCCCTCCTGGACACACGACGGCCGCATCCTCTTCCCTCGCAAATTGCCAGATTCCAGGGTCGCCTGGGAGTATCAGCCGCAGCGGCCCGATGTCGATCACTTCAATCGCGATTACAAACCGGAACAGGCTCGAGGAGGCACCGAGATTTGCCGGCTTGACCCTCGCGATGGAAGCATGACGGCCCTGACTCATAGCGAGCCCGCGGTTTGGGATTTCCGGGCCAGTGAGTCGCATGACGGGAAATCCGTGGTCTTCTGTCGTGCGAAAGTCGGCGAAGCCCCGGCGATCTGGGTCATGGATGCCGATGGTAAGAACCCGCGCCGCATTACCCAGGGTGTCGAAGACCGCGGCGCCGATCATCCGCGATGGCTATAGGCGCAGTCGCGGTGGTATTTATCAAAATGAAGGATCTCTGGGCCGCCGAATCGAGAGAAGGTTTGGCGCAGAGGTCCGCGTCATCCTCCGGCTGCGTCTGATTCCAGAGAGAAGAGAACGGTCTTTTTGTCGGCGACATCCCCTTCGGCGATTCCAATCCACCGGACAATTCCGTCGGCCGGTGCTCGAAGGATCATTTGCGCCTTGTCGTTACTGGGTTGATTCTCGCAGGCCCGGATGTCGGCCTCCGACAGACCGAGGATCAAAAGCTTCTCACGAGCGATGGCGCATTCGACTTTGCTCTTAGCGGCAGTGCCCTGAATGAGGGCGGCGGCTTGCGTTTCCGGCAGCCTACCATTTGTTCGGCCCGCCCAGTGTTCGTTGTACAAAGACTGTGCTCTCAGGGAGCGGTACGCATCTTTTGCCTCGGCGAGTTCAAGGCTAAAGAGAAGTGCAAGTTCATCTCCCTTGTGAACCTTCTGTCCCGCTTCAACCTCGATCCTTTCGACGACGCATTCGAAATGAGGACGAATTTTGAGCGTACGCCGGCCTGCAAGAGCACCGGGGCCTGATGAACCAGGTACTCCTGCAAGCGGGCGAGCCTCGGGTTGTTTCTGCTCCGCAAGGCGTTTCATCAGAAGATACTCAGCGTCAATGCGTTGAGCCCGAGCGTCTTCAACGTCGCGAAGGGAACCCTTTCCGGCTTCCATCGCCTCAATCTGGCTCCTCTCGGCCAGCTTCGCTCGTTCGAGATGCCGTTGGACGGCTCCCAAGGCTTCCGCGGGTGTTTCGCTCGCATCCGCTTCGACCTCCATGAGCCTCGCGGAGGCGGCCAGGTGCCGATCCAAGGCGACCTGGCCCTCTTTGTAAAGGACCTGGGATGTGTCGAGCTGCTTGCGGGCAATTTCGACGCGAGCCTTCTTGATTTCGTCGAAGGCGCGGCGGCTGAATTGGGGAGCGTCGGGAGGCTGCACGTCCTTGGAGGATTGCCCCATGACCGCCCCGACACCCATGACAAATGCTCCTCCCAAGGCAAACGCAAGGGCGACCGATTTGATCTGCGAGAGGACCATGGCTCCAATTATCTCCTCGGTGCGTAAAACAACATGAGCGGGGATTGTCGCCTTCCCCATCATTCCACCGCCTGAAGTGGCCAGTCCCACGGCCACACGGGTCATTTCCTGCCCATGCAGAAGAGACGAAGCGTCGGCAACCAGAAGTTCCGCCAATGGCGCGAGTCCTCGTCGCGACAAACGGTGTTTTAGCCGTTCACGGCCTCGATTCAGGCGAGTCTTGACGGTTCCTAGCGGCCAATGGAGTTGCGCAGCCGCTTCTTCGTGGGTTCGTCCTTCGAGGTAACACAAGACGATGGGGGCCTGATATTTCTCGGGAAGACGCGCGATCTCGTCGTGGAGTTCAGACCACGAGGGGTCGGAGGAGTCGGTGGAATCCCCCTTCCGCTCGGCTAACGTCACTGCCCCTTGCTGCTCCAGCAGACGGCGGCGAGTCGTCTCACGGAGAAATTTCGCGCAGGTTCGCAGGGCAACCTTGTATAGCCAGCTTCCCAGGGAGTCTCGACTTCGGATGAGATGGGGTTTGCGGGCGAGAACGAGGAAGACCGCCTGAAAGGCGTCTTGTGCTTCGTGGCGATCCCCGAGGCGTTGTTGGCAAACGCGAAGGACCATGGGGCCATGCCGGTCAACGAGAGTCTCGAAAGCAGCCTCGGATTCCTCCTTGTGTCCCTGGATGAACCGGTCGAGGAGTTGAGTGTCAGTGATGTCAGCGAGCACTCCCAAACGGAAAAGCGTGGCAAGCTGGTGACTTGCGTCGGCCGACAAGAGCTTTGACATCGGTTGGCCTCGATGCACTACGTGTTGCCATTTTCCTGTAGTGTCTCACAGGCCGCCTGAGCGATTCAGAAAAATCTGCGAGGGCCCGAGCACGCGGCCGCAAAGCAGTAAGCTTGGACCTCTCTTGCTTGGGATCGGTCTCCAAAGGAGCGCTTGCCGTTTGTCTCGATGGAAGTCATCAACCCTTATGTGGCGAAAGGTGTTGGATTACTACCCTCGAGAAAAATCCAGCGATTGTCCGCTCCTACTTGTGGGGAACAGAACACTGCAAAATCAACAAGATGTTTTTCATATCCACGAGATCATCAGCTTCTGCCTCAATTTTCGTGATGGTGCCATCCGCGGGCGCCTTGATCGAGAGCCGGGCCTTTTGCTCACCCGGTTCACTTGGGATAGCCTTCAGGTCTTGAGCGTTGAGGCCAAAGATCTCGAGCCGGTCGCGGGCTGACTCACAGGCCAGCCGGCTCTTTTCTTCATCACGCTGAGTATCCAGAAACTGCTGCTGAGAGATCGCGCCGGTCTCAGCCTGTTGGCTCCGGATCGCGAGACGTTTTGCGAAGTAACTCGATGAGCTGAGGGCGGAGCGGTACTCGTTCTTCACGGTTGCAAGTTCGGCGCTGAAGACATTGAAGAGCACATCCCCCTTGCGCACGGGCTGTCCCACCTTGACCAGTACCTCTTCGATCACGCATTCAAACCGGGGGCGGATCTTGAGGAGTCGAGGCGGTGGGGGACTGGCGGCTCCGACCGGTGCCAAGGCCTTGTTGCGCTCTGCGGGAGACGCGGGGTGCGTCGACGCTTCCGATTCCTTGAGCATTTTCATCAGGTGATATTCCGCGTCGAGCCGGCTGGATCGAGCCTCTTCAACGTCGGCGAGAGTCGCTCGCCCGGCATCAATCTCGGCCAGTTCATGGACTTCGATCTGCACGATCCGCTCGAGGTGGCGCCGAGCCGCTTCCACGCGCTCGGCGATGCTTGAGCTGGCATCAGACTCTGCCTGCAAGAGGGTGTGGGAAGAGTCGACATAGCGATCGATGCTGATACGCCCTTCTTCATAAAAGGCCTTTTGCACCTCGAAGCGCTTTCTGGCGGACGCAAGGCGAGCTCTCTCCAGGTCGTGAAGAGCCATCTCGATTGCAAGGCTCCCCTTGCCGAGCACAAAACGAGCACTCTGAGGATCGCTCGGAGCTGCTTCGCCGAGCGCGGGAGCTGGAGCGGGCTGCGAATCACTCGACGCCCGCACAAGGACCGAGCCGATTCCAGCGACGACGAAGCCGCCCAGGAGCAGCATGAGACCGAGGGATTTCACCTTGGAAAGAAACATGGTCCAAACCACCTCTTCGGCTCGAGAGATCAGAAAGGCCGGGACCAACCCAGCCCCTGTTCCACCACTGGCCGTGGCAGAGAGCACGCCCACGGTCGTTCGCGCGAGTTTCTCGGCGGTCGGAAACCAAGCCGACCCGGTCGGTATGAGGATCTCCGCCGTGGGGGCGAGTCCCTTCCGAACCAGTCGGCTCTTGAGTCGTTCCCGACCACGATTGAGGCGCGTCTTGAGAGTTCCCAGAGGCCAGGCCAACTCGGCGGCGGCTTCCTCGTGACTTCGCCCCTCCAGGTAGCAAAGGATGATGGGAGCTCGGTAACGCTCGGGGAGGCGCGAAAGCTCGGTGTGGATGTCGGACCATGAGCGATCCGCGTCGCTCCGAGCGTCAAGTACACGTTCGGCGGCGTTCAAGGCACCCTTGCGTTCCGCCGCACGGCGACGTCCCGCGTCAAGGAGCAACCTCGACGAGGTTCTCAGAGCGACTCCGTGGAGCCAGCTTCCCACCGAGTTTCGATTGCGAATAAGGTGAGGCGACCGAGCAAGCACCAAAAAGACGGCCTGGAAGGCATCTTGGGCATCGTGAGGATCACCGATCTGTTGCTGGCAAACCCGAAGGACCATGGGCCCGTGCCGTTCCACGAGAGCCTCGAACGAGGCTTCCGCCTCCTCTTTCGTTCCTTGCACGAAACGATCGAGCAATTGCCCATCCGTGACGTTGGCAAGCATTCCCAGGCGGAAGAGTACGCTGATTTGCTCGGTTACGGCTCCTGACGGATTCCTGGACATGGCCTTCACCTCCCCGGCCTATGACGCTCAGCGCCTCTGCCAGACAACCTCTGGGGACTTGCGTTGCAAATCGCCCATAGTGTTCTCAAACCTCCTCATCGGATTCAAAAAAATGCCCTTCTTCTGAAAAAAGAGGACCGAGGAGGATCCCGCCGGCTCCTTTGACCGACTCCGGCCATGCTATGATCCAACGATGGGGATTCGGAAACCGGGGTGTTCTCACGCGACGGAGCCCAAGCTTCGGGGCTCCGCGAACGCCGGATTTTTCACGAGCCGGGAAGGCAGCGGCAGAGATATGGAACCCAAACATCCATTGCCGGGTCCGGGCTATTTTCAATGGAGTACGGGGGGCTGGTTCGGAAGCCAGCTTGGCTGCACCGCGTGGATGCTCGCTGGCGCTACGCTTTTTGTAATGCAAGCGTGGGACGTGACGGTGATCTGGTTGATTTGCTTTGCGACCGCAAACGCGATCGGAACCTGGTTGTGGTCGCGGCGAGATCGCCTTCGCCCTTACCTGGCCCTACAACTGCTTTTGATTGTCTGCGGTATCAACGGTCTGATCGCGATGACGACCCTCTATCTGATGCGCCCCGATTTTCGCATGTCAGTTCTTCGTCAATTTGGCGAGAGGAACGGAGCCTATCTCATCCTCAAATACCTTGGTGTTATGATGGCGCTCATGGCCTACTTCCAAATGATGGAATGGAGCGCCAAATACGGGAAGACCGCGGTCCGTGACCATTCCCAGGCTGCCGAGAAAGACTGACGGCTAGCCTCGCCCCCCTTCGCAGCACGTCTCGCAGATCGTGTGGCAGCGTCTGCACTGCAACTTGCCCCGAATCTCGAATAAAGACCCACCACAAACGGGACACGCCGGGCACGAAGGGGCCGAAGGCCGCTCAGCTTCGCGCTCGCTTTGTTTCGTTTCTCGTTCGTTCATCTGCGGTGATCCTTGGATCAAGGATGCCTTGAACTCGCCTTTCCCCATAGGTTGTTTCTTCAAGTTGCCTGAGTCAAAGGCAAAATTCGGCCGGCGGCAAACAAAAGCGGGGTGTCGACGCGAAGCTGGAACTCGCATCGACACCCCCCCTCAAGACGTCTCAGGAATGGAATTTACTTACCGACCACCCATTGGGCGCGTGCCGGCGATGACGGGACCTCCTCAAGGGACAGCAGGAGCCCGGCGTTGCGCTTCGCCAGATCAACGGCAAGCGTGAAGACATGCTTGCCGGCCTTGATGTCGATGAGCGACTCGGTCTTGGGTTCAACCTTCGCGCCGTCAATCCAGAGGGAGAGAGCGGCCGGCGAGTTGAGCCCAATCTTGACCTGTCCGGGGGTTGAGACCTCCAGTTCGGCACTCGCCAATCCCACGTTTCCTGCGGGGCTTGCAAGCGGAGGCAGGCTTTCGAGTGGCAGGAGTCCGGAGACCTGGCTGTAGGCCGGGTTCCAGGAGGCGGACTTGAGAGCCCCCGCGACGTCTCCTTGTTTGACGAGTGAGAGCGTCTCTGGAGCTGCTTGAGCCACGCGCCAGCGACGGGCCACGCGTGCCTTGCCCACGGAGTAGGGACCGATCTTGCCGAGTTCTGAAAGGAACCGGACGAGGTCGACGAACTCAGCGCGGGTGAGAGACTCGGTCAAACCCGTCGGCATCAAGGAACCGCCCGGCTTCTGCTCCTCGATGGTATCGAGGGGGATTTCCACTTCGCGATCCTCGGCGTCCCGAAGGATGAGAACACGATCGGTCTGCCGGACCTTGATTCCCGAAAGAATTTTGCCGTCGGTAGTTGCCACGATCAGAGCGTGGTAGTTTTCCTTCACGGCCTTGCCCGGCTGCAAGAGCGAGTCGATCAGGTAGTCGACCTGAGCGCTGGCCCCCACGCTTTCCAGGCTCGGCCCAACCTGCCCCCCTGCCCCGGCCACCGCATGGCACTTCAGGCAGGCTTGCTCCTGTCGGCGGAAGATGGCCTCACCGTTGAAGGCCTTCCCGTGACGAGCGACCTCGGCCACGAGCTGCGTGATTTGCTCGGAGCTCAGCGGCATCGGCTGTGCCGAGAGTCCTCCCGCCGCGGAGAGGGCTTCGATCAGCTTGGTTTCATCCTTGCCGGTATTTCTCGCGGCACGAATGGCCAGCTTGGCGGCATCGGGAGGCAACGTCTTACCCGCGAGTGCCGCAACCAACGCACCGGAGCCTTCCTTCATCTGGAGGATGCGGGAAAGCAGGTCGGAGACATCAGCGGGATTCCGAAGCTGGGGAAGATTGTCGACGGCCTGGAACGCTCCCAGCTTCAAGTCGAGCGATGCCAGAGCGCCGATCGCCATGCCTTGAATACGCGGTGCGTCTTTGCGAGCCGCGAGTTCGGTGATCGTCTTGGTGGTTTCTGGCGTTCGGAACTGCGCCAAGGCGTTGATCGCCTCGCGGCGCGTGGCGTCAGGCGTCTCTGTGCCGGTGGCCAGCTCAACCAGCTTGGGACGGAGAGAATCCACTCGCCAGAGCCCCGCCGCCTTCGCGGCGATCGCTCGCAACGGACCGTCTTGCCCTTCGAGCCAACGGCCCAGGCGTGTCAGATCCCCTTCCGGACGAATCTTGCGTTGCTGAGTCGCCTTGAGAAGGGACTCGAGCAAGGCCTGACGGCGCGGGGTTTGGGTCGCACCCGGCTCAACCGCCAAATCGAGCACCATGGCCAGGTCACGAGGCTGGCCGAGTGACGCGATCACGGTGAGAACGGACTCTTCGTTGGCCTTGGGGATTTTCCCGGCCTGGAAGGCGAGAGCCAGAGGCTTAACGACTTCGGGCGTTCCGACTGCGCGGAGGGCAAAAACCAGGTGATCAGGATGCCCACCGAAATCAAAGCGGCCGGCCTGGAGCTCGGGAAGCCACGCGGGTTCCAGCTCGCGCGCCGTCAACCACAGGGCGTATTCGAGGAACCGGTCAACCGGCCGGTCGAGGGCCTGCATAGCCAGCTCTGCAGCTCGCGGTTGCGGGATGCGTGCCAGGGCGCGAACCGCTTCCAGGCGAACTCGCGGATTGTCGTCTTGCACCTGAACGGCCAGCAGGCCGAGTGGATCCGAGAGGCGCGATAGCCAGTGAGCGGCGACGCGCGTCGCCGCGGCTCTGACCCTGGGGTCACTGTCGCGGAGGAGTGCCGCCAGCAAGTCAGCCTCGACGACGTCGAGCGACTGATAGGTCCAGAGCGCTCCAAGCCGCCGATGAGCATAGGCTGAATCTTGAGCGTCGAGGCCTTTGACCCAGCTTGCCAGAGCGGGGATGACGCTTGCGCCTCGCTCTTTCAAGACGCGCTTGGCGTGATGGCGAGTCCAGTCCTCGGGGGCCTTGAGGGCTTCGAGCAGCGATTCGGTTGAGGCGCCAACCAGCTTGGGACGCTCGACCAGGGAGCGTCCTTTGGCGGTGACGCGCCAAATTCGGCCTCGCGTGTGGTCGCGGCGGGGGTCGCGGAAGTCGACTTCACCGTGCTGAATAATCGGGTTGTACCAGTCCGCGATGTAGATCGCGCCGTCCGGTCCCATCTTGACGTCGATCGGGCGGAAGGCCACGTGGCTGGTCTTGATCAACTCCGACTGTTCGCGAGCCGCGAAGCCCGCGCCGTCATCGCTGATGACGAAACGACAGACGCGATTGCCACGGAAGTCGTTGGTGATGATGTTGCCCTGCCAGGCATCAGGGAGATGCCGCCCGCTCACGACCTCCTCACCGCAATACTTGGGGCTTCCTGGGTTCAATCCCTGAAGAATGCGCACCGCATTGGGAGCGGTGAAGTAGTAAGCACCGGGCAAGCAGTAATTGATCCCCTCGCCACCGGCGCCGTCGGTCGCGAAGGACTGCCCCCAACGATCGAAGTGGTGCCCCCAGGGGTTGACAAGTCCCTTGATGAAGACATCAAGCTCCATCGTCTCGGGGCGGAACTCCCAGATCCCTCCGCCGCCAAGCCTGCGGACCCCATGCGGGGTTTCCACATGGCTATGGATGTAGATGGACTGGTTGAAGTAGAGCTGCCCGTCATAGCCCCAACGCAAGGTGTGCAGGATGTGGTGGGTGTCTTCGGTGCCGAAGCCCGAGAGCATGACACGGCGGGCATCCGACTTGCCATCCTTGTCGACATCGGTGAAATGCAGCAGCTCGGTGCTGTTGGCGACGTAAGCTCCTCCGTCGCCAGGCTCGATTCCCGTGGGGATCAAGAGCCCGTCCGCGAACACGCTCGTCTTTTCGGCGCGGCCGTCGCCATCAACGTCTTCGAGAATCAGGACCTTGTCATTGGCCGTCTGCCCCGGCTTGATTTGAGGATAAACCTCGGAGCTCGCGATCCAGAGCCGCCCGGCGGAATCGAAGTTCATCTGGATGGGCTTGGCGAGGAGCGGGTCGGCCGCGTAGAGGTTGACCTCGAACCCTTCGGCGACCTGAAACGACTTGCGTTCGAGTTCAGGATCCGGGTCAGGAATGTTGGCCAGGTCGCGCTGCGCGAAGAGGGATGGGCAAAGCGACAGAAAGGCCCAAGCCGTCAAAACGGAATGACGCCAGCGAAGAATCACTTACCCACCTCACTTTCGCGAACCAATTCATAAACGTGCGTCTTAGGAAGGCTCAGCGAGAGAATTGCCTTTTCCAGCTCCTCGACAAGCGGGTCGAAGAGGGGGATTTCGCGAGCGTTGTTCCCTTGTTCGTGCTTGCGGAAGCCGAAAAGATACGTCTCGTTCTGAGGGCGCCAACGATGAAAGTAGAGAAGGTTTTTCTCGTTGATGACACCGCGAAGCTGCTCGACCTGATCAAACTCGGGCCCGTGAGTCAGCGTCGCATTAGCCCACTCCTGGGCGTCAGCCGTCATGACGGGCTTCCCGTCGATTTTGAGCGTATAACTGCCGGGCTTAAGCCCTCCGACCTTCAAGGTTCGCGCCGGGGTTCCTGATCGGTCGGAACTTGTCGCCCCCTTGGGACCGGGCGAAAGAGGGAGAAGGTCGTCCTTCGTCTCAAAACGAACGGTGCCGTCTGAGAATGGCAGCCGAGCGACCTTGGTTCCCTCGGCACGCTCCAGCGTACCGTCGGTATTGGCGGCCACGAGCCAGGGTGTGACTGGAGCTTTGAGCAGTTCGGAACCGATCACGTTGTCGACCACCCAGTAGCCGGCTGCCGTGAGATGGATTCCGTTGTCGGTGAGGGGGGAGGCCGTGCGATGAGCTGAGAGGGAGTAGTTCCAGAGCCCGTCCTGGTTCAAGAGATCGACATAAAGCGCTCCCCGCTGCTTGGCCGCCTCCTGGATCGCCCTGCTGTACGCCGCGAGTTGGCGACGGTGCTGAGAAGGGTCGGGAAGAGGCTTGCCGAGGTCCTCGTGCCCCAGGGGTGAGAGCAGAACAAGTCGCGCCTTGGTTTCCGCGAAGACGTCGAGAAGGGTCGACAGTCCTTGCACGAAGGCGTCGTAGCCTTTCTCGCCCGAGAACGAATCCGCCATGCCATATCCGGCGATAATCACCGTGGGCTTGATGGCGAGTACGTGTTCGCGAAGTTGCTTGAAACCATCAGCACGGGTGCCGAATCCCGCTCGGGCGTCTCCGAAGACTGAGTCGCCACTCCATCCCAGGTTCCGAAAAACGATCCGTTTCCCGGGGTTTCTGAGCGTGAGCAGGGTTTCGAGATAACCATGTTTTTGGTCGCGTTCGATGAACGTGTCACCGATCAAAATGACGCGATCGCCATCGGAAAGTTTCAGCCCTGTCGGTGGGGCCGCCGCAACCGTGAGGTCGGACGCGAGGCATAATAGCCCCAACGCGAAGAGAAAAGCGCGTTTCACAAGGTCACTCCGGGAGGGTCGGACGCTGGCTCATGCCGGTCCGGGGAAGCTTGGCGGCAAGTTGGCAGCGAGCAAGCCGGTCTTTTGCGGAAGAATCTTCGCACTATCGGACTAATCTAGTCTCTTAGCCCCTCTGGGTCGAGGACTTACCGAATCATCACTTCGGGCCCTTTTCCGAGAGTCCTCTTCTAGGTCTCATGTGAATGCCCTAGAATTGGTCCACCCCCCCGTTTGTGGTGTAGTTCTTGACACAGATTGAAGAATCCAGCCAGCAATGAGTTGACCTCTCGATTTCTGCGTTGGGTCTCGAACAATCGCGTTCTCTCACGCGGCGTTTCTGGTTACCCTCTTCCTCCGTGCAGTTGCGGCGGTGTAGGCCGCGGCTTGATTGCGCTGACGCAAGATCCGTACTCGATTCATTCTCGAAAGCGATATTCGCTACGGCTCCAGACTTCATGGGTCCGAGAGACCGTCTTGTTTGTTGCCTCGCGAGATTTGAGGAACGTACCATGAATTCATCCGTCCTGCCTGACCTCATCGCCGAGGCGCAAACGACTGAGGAATCTTTCCTCCGCCACATTTTTGTGCGCGATCAAATGGCGGAGTGGTCCAAGTCCCCGCTGATTATGGCGAAGTCCGACGGCTTGTATTACTGGGATGTGAACGGCAAGCGCTACCTCGACGGCCTTTCGGGAATCTATGTGGCCTCCGTCGGTCACAATAACCGCCGAGTGATCGAGGCCATTCGCGCACAGCTCGATCAACTCGCCTTTTCTCCCTCGATGCACGGGACGAACGCCGTTGCCGTGCAACTCGCCAACCTGCTGGCGGAGCTGGCCCCGGGAGATCTCTCCACCGTCAAGTTTCAATGCGGCGGTTCTGAGATCACGGAAGCCGCGATCAAGCTCGCTCGCCAGTATCATCGGCTCACGGGTTCGCCGGGCAAATACAAGATTATCAGCCGCTATCAATCATGGCACGGCTCGACGCTGGGGGCCCTTTCCGCGTCGGGACTCAAGTCGCGAAAGACCGTTAACGAACCCTTGGCCCCTGGGTTCCTCCACGTCTTTCCGCCCACGTGTTATCGGTGCCCGTTCGATAAACAGTATCCAAGCTGTGATATCACCTGCGCCAAGATCGTCAACGACGTTATCGAGATGGAAGATCCCTCGACCGTTGCCGCGATCATGGTTGAGCCCATCGGCCACACGGGGGGAGTGATCGACCCGCCCGAAGAATATCTGCCGATGTTGCGTGAGATCTGCGACAAGCACAACATTCTACTAATCTTTGATGAGATCATCACCGGCATTGGACGGACCGGCCAGCTCTTCGCGGCGGAGACGTTCGGCGTCACTCCCGACGTCCTTTGCATCGCTAAGGGGATCAGTGGCGGTTACGCCCCTCTTTCCGCACTGATTTGCCGCAGCTCCATTGCAGACGTGTTCTGGGGGCCAGCCTCCGAGAATCCCGGATTCGTTGAAGGGCACACCTTTGAAGGGAATCCTATCTCGTGCGCGGCGGGAATTGCCGTGCTCAAGGAGATTCTCGAGAACGACCTCTGCGGAAATGCCCGTCTTCAAGGCGAGCGCCTTCGCGAAGGTTTCCTGGGGCTTGCCGCAAAGTATGGAGTGATCGGCGATATTCGAGGCAAGGGGCTTCTCCAGGCCATTGAGTTCGTGCAGCGGCCGGGTACGAAACAGCGATTCTCCCAGGACGTATCGTTCGGCGTTCGCGTCGGCAGGCGCGCCCTAGAGCACGGTTTCCTCTGCCGATTCGACCCCCACTGGATCGCTCTCGGGCCTTCCCTCACCGTGACCGGCAAGCAAATCGACGAGATGATCGCGATCCTCGACCGTTGCATGGGAGAAGTGCTCGCCGAACTCGGCTTTCGTCCCTCGGCCTACGCCTAATCATCGTTGTTGTTGTGTGAGCCAATGAGATAAGGCCGGCCCTGGCGAAAGAGTTGCCAGGGCCGGCCTTTTGCTTTTGCCGCGGCTATTGAAGCACCCTTTTATTGAGCTTGCGGCACCTGCGCCTTGCCGCTCAGGTAGGTGACCAGGTCGCGGATCTCCTGGGAAGTCAAGGTGTCTAGGGCACCTTCCGGCATCATCGATGCGTCGGAGCCTTTCATCTCCTCGACTTCCTCGCGAGGCAGAACAATCCGGTCGTTGACCGTTTGAATCACGAGGGTCTTTTCAGACTGCTCCCGAATGATCCCCGAGATGAGACGGCCATCCTTGGTTCCAATGACCGTCAAGCGGTAATCCTTGCCCACGGTCGAGCTCGGGTCGAGAATGTTCTCAAGCAAATAGTCCACGTTGCCACGGTCGGAACCCGTCAATTCAGGGCCGACATTGCCTCCGGCATCGAAGAGCTTGTGGCACTGGACGCACGACCGGTTGAAGACGGCTCGGCCGCGAGCGGCGTCGGCCCCTTTCATCTGATCCGGAGTCAATATCCCCTTGTACTTGGCGATCAACGCCGCCTTTTCCTTGGACGTGGGACGCACGGCACCCCAGAGCTTCGCGAGGGATTCCGAAAGCTTGGGATCGCCAAAGGCGTGAAGCTGGCGGGCGACCGACGCATTCATGTCCTTTTTGGAAATCGTTCCCTGAACCAAGGCTTCGATCAAAGTTTTGGCATAGCTCGCTCGCGAAGCAAGCGTATTGACCGCGTCGGCCCGCTCTTGGTCATCCCATTTGCTGATCTGTTTGAGGATGATTGCCGGTGTTCGGGCATCGTCATAGCTCGCCAGACCTCGGAGCGAGACTCCTCGAACAGCCCGGTCGGACAGAAGCGACTGAAGGATTGGCGCGAGGCCAGGCACTCGCTTTTCGATCAGGGCAGCCAGGGCACTTTGACGGTCCTCGGCCAACGCTGACGCATTCGTCGACGTCGCCTTCAGAAGTGCGATGGCCGCGGGATCATCGAAGAGGAGAGCCAGGAGAATGGCCTGCTCCCGGACCTTGGCATCCGAAGACTTCGACAGCTTGGCGAAGACGGGGGACCAGTCCGCCGGAGCGACCAATCCCTTTCGGCCTCGGAGCGCGTCTTGAATCCCTTCGAGAAGATCTTTTTGAACCCCGGGATCGTCTTTCGCGGCGAGCACCCGCAGTAACAGGTTGAGGCCCGCGGCCTTTTCCGCGGGGGAACCCGTCGCCTGGTCGTCGGCCAGCACCAGCCGTCTCGCGGTGAACCGCCTCACGACCGGGATTTGGGTTCGCTCCAAGAGAGCCACGGCGCGGGGTTTGTCAGTCGGGACCAGAGGCTCAATTCCGTACCAGTCCATCAAGGGCAGATAGGGGTCGCGGGCATCTTCACCGTGCGCCACCAATCCCTCGGCGATGGCCCAACGATGCTCCACGGGAATTCGCTGTAGCGCGGATGCCAGCCCCAGCCTCACCAAAGGGGAGGAGTCTTCTCTGGCCATCGCCGCGAATTTGCTGAGCGCGACCGAAGATGGGCTGCTGGTGTCCACGAGCAATCGAGCCGCCCAGTAGCGAACGTGCTCATCCGAATGCGACAGTTGCTTGACCAGGGATTCCTCGGTCAACCCGCCGGTCGCATACAGGGCCCAGAGCGCACGAAGCTTGCGGGTGGCTTCGCCGTTTTCCTGGAAGATCGACCAGAGCCCCTTGTGAACGGCGGTCATATCCTTGCCTTCGGCCCCTCTTTCCTGGAGAAGGCGGCGGGCGCTGCGAACGAACCAGTCGTTCTTGTGGAGCTGAAGCTTGACGAGTTCGGCGTCCGAAAGACGGGCCAAATCGACCTTGAGGGGCTGCGGCTTGCCATACGAGATCTTGTAGATACGGCCGTTCTCTCGGTGAGCCAGGTCGCCGTCGGTCTCATGACATTCACCGGTGTCGGACCAATCCGTCAAATAGACGGAGCCGTCGGGACCGTACTTGAGCTCGAGGCCACGAAACCAATCGTCGTTGGCGAAGAGAAAGTCTTTGGCGTGACGCGCCACATATCCAGAGCCGCTGGGCTCAAGAATGTCTTCGTTGATCCGATGCCCGTGCACGTTGCATGTGAAAAGGGCGTTGCGATAACGATCTGGCCAGTTGTCACCCAGATAAATCATGGCCCCGACGTGGGCATGTCCCCCGCCCGTCTCGCCGTGTTTCCCCTTGCCGCCGCGTGAGTCGGTCCAGTGTCCCCCCGCCCAGTGAATGTGATCGGCGCAGCTTTCCAAAAGCCCGTAACTGTGGGGATTTATGTCCTGGCCGAACATTCTCTGGAAATGCGCTCCGGGGACCACGCGAAAGAGGTGAGGAATCACACAGTTGGTGATAAATGCTTCGCCATATTCGTCGAAGTCCAGTCCCCAAGGGTTGGTTGTTCCGTGGGCGACGGCTTCAAACGTCTTTCGGGTGGGATGATAGCGCCAAACCCCGCAGTTCAAGGCCACCCGGTCCGCGTCCGCAGTTCCAGGCCGGCCGACCCTTGAGTTCGACAGAATTCCGTTGCAGCCATACAACCAACCGTCTGGTCCCCAATTCAAACCATTGAAGATGTTGTGCTGTGCCTTGGTATCCCATCCATCAAGCACGACTTCGGGTTCACCGTCGGGAGCATCGTCCTGGTTCCGGTCGGGAATGAAGACGAGGTTCGGGGTGGCGCAAACCCAGACCCCACCGAACCCCAGCGCCAAACCCGAAACGTTGGAAAGCTTTCCGCCACGATCCCAGAAGACGGTTCGCTTATCGAAGTGGCCATCCCCATCGGAATCCTCAAGGATCACGATCCGGTCATTCTCTCGAGGAGCCTGGAGCCAGTAAGGGTACGAGAAGCTCTCCGCCACCCACAGCCGGCCTCGTGGGTCGATCGCAAAGGCAATCGGCTGCCGTACGTCTGGTTCCGCGGCGAATAGGCTGACCTGGAAACCTTCCGGAACCGTCATCTTGCGTGCGGCTTCCGGCAAGGGGACGGGCTGGGATGCAGGGTCCGTGGAACCGGCCGGCTTAGTCGGCGTCGCGTTGGGTTCCGCGCCATGACTGAAAAGGACAATGGGCGCGATAAATAGCAGGGTCACGACGCCGAGGCTTCTCGTCGAAAACATCCGCTTCCGCTCCTGTCTGGCTCAGGATATCTTAAATAGGACCGTTATCGATCCTGGCACGATGTACTGCACGGCCACGTGGCCGATCTCGAACGCGAGGTCTGGCATGGTCTCATCCCGACCCAGGCTATGAGACGAACGACCGCAGGTTGGTTGGTTTGGTCGCGACCTCGTGTTAATGGAGAGTCATCCTAACGGATTCACCGACCGCTGTCGGCCCGCCACCATCCCGAGATCCGTAATTTTTTCGGATCCTCTTTTTCCCGTGATTCGTACGACCTTGCAAGCCGGTTGTTTTCACAAGCGGTGCCCGACGATTCAGAACCAGGGAGTCGTTTCATGCATATCGGGGTTCGATACCGCAAGACCGGATGGCCAGGATGGCGATTCGTCACCTGCCTCTTTCTTGGATACCTGGTATCCCCGCACATTTCGTGGGGACAGGAGCCGGAGCTTCCGCCTGCGGCCAAACGGGCTGTCGACTTCGACAAGGAGATCAAACCACTCTTTGTTCGGAGCTGTTACCGTTGCCACGGCTCCGAGCGCCAAAAAGGAGGGTTGGGCCTCCATCGCCAGAATCTGGCCATGGCCGGCGGCGATAGCGGTCGGGTCATCGAACCCGGGAAAAGTGCCGAAAGTCGTTTGGTGAAATTCATTGCAGGCATTGATGATGACGGAATCATGCCTCCCGAAGGAAGCGGCAAGCCCCTGAGCCCCGGGGAAATCGGCCTGATTCGCGCCTGGATCGATCAGGGTGCTACCTGGTCGATCGACAAAGATCATGCCCAAAGCGTGACCAGTAAACACTGGGCCTTTCAGCGGCCCAAGGTTCCGGCCATTCCGCAGGTCAAGCAGGCCGACTGGCCCCGCAACGCGATCGACTCGTTCATCCTGGCCAAGCTCGAACAGGAAGGACTGCATCCGTCGACGGAAGCCAGTCGCACGACTCTCATTCGGCGCGTTTACCTGGACCTCATCGGTCTTCCCCCGACCCCGGCGGAAGTGGACGCGTTTGTAAAAGACAGCCGGCTCGATGCGTATGAAGTCCTGGTGGATCGCCTCCTGGCATCTCCCCACTACGGCGAGCGATGGGGGCGCCGCTGGCTCGACCGCGCTCGCTATGCTGACACCAACGGCTATGAAAAGGATCGCGAGCGCTCGATCTGGCCCTATCGCGACTGGGTCATCAAGGCCCTCAATGCGGATATGCCCTTCGATCAATTCACGGTTGAGCAGATCGCTGGGGATCTATTGCCCAAGGCGTCGGAATCTCAACGCATCGCCACCGGCTTCCATCGTAATACGATGATCAATGAAGAAGGGGGCATCGACGTCGAGGAGTTCCGCTTCACGTCCCTGGTGGATCGTGTCGCCACGACGGGAACGGTCTGGCTAGGCCTCACCGTCCAGTGCGCGCAATGCCACACCCATAAATATGATCCGATCACCCAACGCGAGTACTACCAGCTCTTCGCCTTCCTCAACAACGCCGATGAACCCGAGATGAACATCGACTCGGCCAAGATCCGCTCGGAACGAGCCCAGGTCGAAGCCCAGATCGAGTCTCTGGTCTCCGAGCGTGAGAGCCAATTCCCCATCCCTCAAGAGGGCAAGAATTCATGGATCGCGTTCCGTCCTTTGAACGCAACATCCTCTTCAGGCGCAGTTCTCTCGATACTTCCCGATGAGTCGATCCAGGTCGAGGGCCTCACTCCGGAAAGCGACACCTACACGGTGGTGGTCGAGACAAAGCGCTCGGACATCGAAGCCATTCGGCTCGAAGCCTTGACCGCGCCCAGTTTGCCTAGCACCGGGCCGGGAAGAACCCCGCACGGCAATTTCGTACTGACGGATCTCCGAGTCTCCGCCAGCCCCAAGGGCAAGGAAGAGCCTTCCGTCCCCTTGTCGCTCCAGTCTCCCCAGGCTGATTTCTCTCAGGTCGGCTACGGAATTCAAGGAGCTCTCGACGACGATCCGCATTCAGGGTGGGCGATCGACGACGGTTCCGGCAAGCTGAATAAGGATCGCACTGCGACCTTTGCCATCGGAGAGAAGATTCCGTTTTCGGGGGGAACTCGACTGGTCTTCACCCTCGATCAGAAGTACGGCTCGAAGCATGTCCTCGGAAAGTTCCGGTTATCGGCCCAATATCATTCGCCTGCCGCGAAGCCAGCGCCCCTCACGGACCAGGAAAAGCGGCAACGAGCGATCGAGGAGAAGTTGGCCGACTGGTTGAAGCGAACGCCCGCATTCCACTGGACTCCGCTCCGTCCTAGCGGACTGACGTCCAAGAAGCATGCCACACTCGAGGTCCAGGACGACCTGTCTGTCCTGGCGACCGGGGACAAGCCGAATAATGATGTCTATGAAGTCGACATCGAGACAAATCAACAAAGGATTAGCGGAGTCCGGCTTGAAGTCTTGCCAGATCCCAGCCTGCCGGACGACGGCCCAGGCCGCGCACCGTTGTTTTCGGTGGGGGACTTCATTCTGACGGACTTCTCAGCAAGCTTGATCGATGACGCCAATGGGGGTCAGCCTCGTCCGGTCCTCATCGAGAGCGCGACGCAGGACTACAGCGAGGGGGGCCACCCGGCCGCTTTGGCGATCGACGCCCAGCCTGACACGGGATGGACTGTGCGAGGAGGGACCGGCCAGCGGCACGCGGCAGTATTCGCCTTCAAGGAACCGGTCACTCCCGGGCGTTCCGGAAAGCTCCGCCTCACGCTCCGTCAGGAGGGGATCCACCAGATGACCATCGGGCGGTTCCGGATTTCGATCACATCCGACACGGGCCCGGTTCGTGCGTCCGGCGTGCCCGCCGAAATCGAAGCCATCCTCGTTCGGCCTGCCGATCAAAGGACGGCCGAAGAAACCAAACGGCTTCGGGATCAGTATCTCGCGGTCGCTCCGGAACTGGCCAAGCACAATGAGAAGATTGAAGCGTTGCGAAAATCCATGCCACGCTTCAACACATCGATGATTATGCAGGAGCGGCCGGCTAAGTTTGCTCGAAGCACGTTCATCCACAAGCGCGGAGAGTTTCTCAAGCCGACCGAGAAGGTCGAAGCTGATGTCCCGGGGGTCTTGCCCCCCTTACCCGCCAGCGCGACCAAGAACCGTCTGACCTTTGCGAACTGGCTTATGGATGAGTCCAATCCCTTGGTCGCTCGCGTGGTCATGAACCAGTTCTGGCAAGCGTTCTTTGGCCGGGGCCTGGTCGCCACTGTTGAAGATTTCGGCACGCGAGGAGAAGCCCCTAGCCACCCGGAGTTGCTTGACTGGCTCGCTACCGAGTTCCCGCGCCAGGGTTGGAGCACAAAGACGATGCACCGGCTTATTGTGCTGAGTGCGACCTACCGCCAGGACTCACATGTTTCCCCCGAGCTGCTGGCGCGCGACCCCAAGAATATCCTCCTGAGTCGAGGGGCCCGCTTCCGTGTCGAGGCGGAAGTGGTTCGCGACATCGCGCTGAGCGCGGCGGGACTGCTCACGCCCAAGATCGGCGGGCCCAGCGTCTTTCCTCCACAGCCCGACGGTGTAACAACCTTGGCGTACGGTCAGACGCCGTGGACCGCCAGCAAGGGGCCGGACCGATTCCGCCGTGGGTTGTACACCTACATCAAGCGAACCGCTCCTTACGCGGCCTATTCCACAATGGATGCACCGACCCCCGAGACGACTTGCGTCCGCCGAGAACGCTCGAACACACCACTCCAAGCGCTCACGGTTCTCAACGACCTCGTTTTCGTGGAGGCCTCACGCGCACTCGCACGCCGAGTCTTGGCTGAGGCTTCGCCCAACCTTGACGATCGCCTCCGCTATGCGGTTCGGATCTGTCTCTCGCGAGAGCCGCAACCGGACGAACTGGCTCTCTTGCGGCGATTCCACGACCACCAGCTCGCGCGATTCGAGCACAAGGAGCTCGACGCCGCCAAGGTGATGGGCGTGAACCCGAAGAGCGCTGGCGATTCCCAAACACTTCCCGAGCTCGCCGCCTGGACGACCGTGGCTCGCTCGCTCTTGAACCTCGACGAAACCATTACGAAGGAGTGAACGATGTCTTCACGCGATCGCAACAGGCCGACCGGACAGGCAGCCTCGCCGCTCCGCTCGCAGACGCGCCGGCACTTCTTTCGTGAATGCGGAATCGGCGTGGGAAAGATGGCCCTCGCAAGCCTCCTGATGAACACGGAGCTTCGAGCGGCGGCAACTAACCCGCTCGCCCCGAGGGCGCCCCATTTCACTCCGAAGGCCAAGCGCGTCATCTACCTCTTCATGGCGGGTGCTCCGAGCCAGCTCGATCTGTTTGACCACAAACCGACGCTGCGAAAGTACGACGGAAAGCCTGTTCCGGCTGAAGTCGTCAAGGATCAGCGCTATGCCTTTATCCGTCCCGATGCGAGCTTGATGGCCTCCCCCTTCCGCTTTGCCCGTCACGGACAATCAGGGGCCGAGCTGTCGGAGATGCTGCCGGGATTGTCCAAGGTCGTTGATGACATTGCGATTATCAAGTCAATGCATACCGACCAGTTCAATCATGCTCCCGCGCAGATCTTCGTGAATACGGGGTCATCACTTCCCGGTCGCCCCAGCATGGGATCTTGGGTTACCTATGGGTTGGGGAGCGAGGCCTCAGACCTCCCCGGTTTCGTCGTTCTCTCATCCGCGGCCGGTGTCAGCGGCGGCACGGCCAACTGGGGGAGCGGCTTCCTGCCGACGGCCTACCAGGGGGTGCCGTTCCGCTCCAAGGGAGATCCGATCCTCAACGTCGGAAACCCGGACGGATTTGACGCAAGCCTTCAGCGTGAGTCGCTCGACCTCATCCGTAGCCTCAATGAGAAGCGGCTCCATGACGTCGGCGACCCTGAAATTGAAACCCGCATCGCTTCTTATGAATTGGCGTACCGGATGCAAACGAGTGCGCCGGAACTCATGGACTTGCGAGGAGAGAGCCGCAAAACGCTTGAACTCTACGGCGCGGAGCCCGGCAAGGCGTCGTTTGCCAACAACTGCCTCCTGGCGCGCAGGCTTGTGGAACGAGGCGTGCGGTTCATCAACCTCTATCACGAAGGTTGGGACCACCACTCCGACGTTGCGGGAGGTCTCAAAGCGCAGTGCGGCCAGACCGACCGGGCTGCCGCAGCGCTGATCTTGGATCTCAAGCAGCGGGGGTTACTCGACGAAACGCTGGTCGTTTGGGGGGGAGAGTTCGGGCGCACTCCCATGGTCGAGTCGAACGCCAACCTGGGGCGCACGTTGGGGCGAGACCATCATCCCCAGGCCTTCACCATGTGGCTTGCGGGGGGAGGCATCAAGTCTGGGGTGGTGATGGGAGAAACCGATGAGCTCGGATTCCACATCACCAAGGACCCGGTCCACGTGCATGACTTGCAGGCAACCATCCTCCATCTTCTCGGGCTCGACCACACCAAGCTGACGTACAAATTCCAGGGGAGAGACTTCCGCCTGACCGACGTTCATGGCAACCTCATTCCGGCGATCTTGGCATAAGTCGAGTCGGCGGTCCCATAGAGTGCGGCTTCTGGGGCGCATGGCTCGCTCTTAAATGAGGTGAGCATATGCCCAATCAGAATGAGACTTCCCACAGCCCCTTGATCTCGCGCCGGGACGCATTGCGGTCGTCACTGGCACTAGCAGGGGGCACCGCTTTTGTTGGAGATAGCGCGACCGAGGCCGCTCCCATCGATCCGCGGCGCTCGTCCCCCAGGCGCTATCATATGAAGAAGTCGATCAACCTCTGGGCTTTCCCTTACCCTCAGAGGATGTCGCTTCGCGAGTGCCTTCAACTCGCGAAGGACGCCGGCTTCGATGGGATCGAGCTGAACTACGACCTGGAGAATGACCTTTCTCCCAAGGCGGGAACGGCCGAATTTCAGGCGATCCGCAAAATGGCGGATGAGGTGGGGATCGCCATCAGCGGCCTCTGCTCGTTCTTGTACTGGCCGAACTCGCTCACGGACAGCGACCCCACGAGACGAGCCCGAGGTCGTGAGCTGGCGGCGAAGATGATCCAGGCGGCACATGACCTGGGCACACCGAACTTGCTGACCATCGCCGGCTCGGTCTCGATCCCCTGGTTACCTGATCGCGAGATGGTGCCTCTGGATGTGTGTGATCGCCGGGCGCGCGAATCGATCGGCGGCCTTTTGCCTCTCGCGGAGAAGCTTGGCGTCTGCCTGAATATCGAGAACATCTTTTTCAACGGCTATCTGACGACCGCCCCAGAGATGAATGCGTTCGTCGACAGCTTCGGCAGTAAGAACGTGCGGGTACACTTCGACACGGGGAATATCATGCTGTTTCAGTTCCCCGAGCACTGGATCCCCGTCCTGGGCGAGCGGATCAAGAACGTTCACTTCAAGGAGTTCTCCAAGAAGGGAACGGACTTCTCTCTGGAGTCATTCCGTCCGCTGCTCGATGGAACCACCAACTGGCCCGCCGTGCTCGACGCGCTCCAGGCCGTCCACTACGAAGATTATCTCACGTTCGAATATTTTCATCCCTATCAGCATTATCCCGAGGCGCTGGTCTATCAGACCTCGGATGCGCTGGACAGGATGCTCGGTAGGAAATAAGCGAGGAGATCGCCGCGGGCCAGAGATCGGCCGCGGCGTCATCTCTGCTCTGGCGGATGTCACGAATTCGTGGAAGAGGGGTTTCCCTGGCGGGCGTTGCGATGGCGCCAGGAGATGGGGCCTCGGAGAACGCTCGATTGGGTGGTCATCGGCTGTGGGAGGTGGTGGGGGCCGACGGGTCCCGACGGAATTCCTTCCCACTCGTGCGTGTTGATCGCCCGCACGATCTGGTCGGCAACTCTGATCGCTCGGAGTGCGTCGTCTCCGGAGACTCGTGGCGGAGCAACCTTGAGCACCGCTTTGACGAAGTCTTCGAGCTCCAGGGCGAGAGGTTCGCGCCCCTCGGTCTGGACCTGATCGACGCGTAGGATCTTGCCAAAGAGGTGAGCCTTGACCTCGGCGGGTTGGGTGAGATCAACCTCGGCGAGTCCTAGTTCTCCTCGGCGGAGCTGGTCGGAAGGCCGGACGATGGTCCCCTGCTTCGACGCGAAGTCGAGCATGGCATACCCCTCTGCCCCCCAGAGTCTCATCTTCCGGACAGCCTGGAAGCTGGCTCGACTGGCGGTCAAGTTCGCAACGCAGCCGTCCTCGAATTCGATGCGGGCGTTGGCCACATCTTCGTGACCGCCGAAGACGCTGACTCCCACGGCCGCCACTGACCGAATCGGAGTCGGGTTCCAGGAGAGAACCAGATCGATGTCATGGATCATCAGGTCGAGGACGACGCCGATGTCCGTCGATCGGAACGTGTAGGTGGAGAGCCGCTCCGCGTTGATGTACTTGGGGCGCAGCGGCACACCGTCGAGAGCCGTGAGAGCGGGATTGAACCGCTCGATATGACCGACCTGAAGCACGGTGTTATGCGTGCGGGCCAGGGCCACCAGTTGCTCCGCCTCTTCGAGCGTCGTGGCCAGGGGCTTCTCGATGAGCGTGGGAATACCTCGCTCCAGAAAGGCCCCAGCGACCTGGCGGTGATACGTGGTAGGGACTGCCACGGAGACCATGTCGACACGGTCGAGCAACTCTCGGTAGTCGGTGACGACCGAGGTTCCCACCCGCTCGGCGACGATCTTCGCCTGTTCGGGCCTCGCGTCCGAGACAGCGATCAGCTCCACCTCGGGGATGGACGCGAGGATCCGCGCATGGTGCTGACCCAAGTGTCCGACGCCGATCACTGCCGCCTTGAGGCGAGAATTCATGATTTTCTCCACCGTTCGCGAGCCCGTCCGTGCTTGCCTGCTTGCTGCGCTTCAATGAACTCAAGCAAACTCTTCACCTCGGCCACCAGATGGCCGTGGGTCTCCAGGATCTCGCCGGCCTGCTTCACGCTCATCTTGGCTCGATAGATCAAGCGATGAGCTTCGTGGAGCGCATCGATTCCCGCGGGGCTGATGCCGTTGCGCTTCAGGCCCACGACGTTGATGCAGCGGATCTTGGAAGGATTGCCATCGACCAGCATGAAGCGGGGAACGTCGTGGACGATGCGTGATTGTCCACCGACGAAGCTGTAGCCACCGATGGTCGAATAGTGGTGCACGGCGATGCCACCCGAAAGGCTCGCGTGCGACTCGACGTGCACGTGCCCACCGAGCATTGTGCCATTGGCGATGGTGATTCGGTCACCCAGCTTGCAGTCGTGAGCGACGTGCGCGCCTGCCATCAGGTAGTTGTGGCTACCCACGCGGGTGATTCCGTCTTCCTTTTCGGTCGCCCGGTTGATGGTGACGTTTTCACGAATGATGTTGTGATCACCAATTTCCACCCGAGTGGGTTCGCCGTGGTAGGAGATGTCCTGCGGGTCGCCGCCGATGACGGCGAACGGACTGACGACGTTGGACTCACCCAGCGTGGTCACACCGAGCAGGCAGACATGACCGACCAGCCGCGTGCCGCGGCCAATCTTGACGTCGGGCCCGACGACGCAATAAGGACCGATCTCCACATCGTCAGCGATCTCCGCTCGGGGATCGACATAGGCCGTATCGGCGATTTGCGTGGCCATGAAATCTTCGTCCTCGAATCCTTGAGGGAAAACTAGCACCATCCGTGGCGCTCTGGAGGCCCGCGTACGCCCCGTTGAGGCTCAGGTGGAGCATCAGGCCGCGCGCTCAGCCTCGACGATCATGAACCGAATCTTCGCTTCGGCCACAATCTGGTCATCCACCGTCGCAACCCCTTGCACGTTCGCGGATGTCGACTTTAAACGCAGACAGGTGACATCGAGCCGAAGCTGGTCGCCGGGGACGACCGACTTACGGATCTTGACATCATCAATAGAAATAATGAGCGCGGAACGCTCCGCTCCGTTGACCTTATCCGCGATTAAGATCCCCGCGGCCTGAGCCATGGCCTCGACGATCAAAACCCCGGGCATAATAGGACGTCCCGGCCAGTGCCCCTGGAAGAACGGTTCGTTGCAGCTCACGTTCTTAAGCGCCAAAACTCTGCGCCCGGGATCGAGCTCTAAAACGCGATCGACCAGTAAGAACGGGTAGCGATGCGGCAAGATCTTCATGATCGAGAGAATATCGAGCGGGCCGCTCTGGGTACGATTCTCTTTGCTGGACTCGATCAGCATGCGCACCAATTCCGCGTTGAGCTGGTGTCCCGAACGATGCGCGACGACGTGTCCGCTCAAATCCTTGGCGAGGAGAGCGAAGTCGCCGACCATGTCCAGAATCTTATGGCGGACGCACTCATCGGGATAACGGAGTGAATTTCCGATCACTCCATTGGGTCCGAAAATGAGCAAGTCCGATTCGGTCGTCCGCGAGCCGATGCCCGCTTGCCGAAGTGATTTGGCCTCGTTCTCCAGCAGAAAAGTACGGCTGGGAGCGAGTTCCTTGCGAAAAGATTCCGGGGAGACGTCAAGGAAAAGGCTTTGGCTGCCAATCGGCGTATGCGCACCGTAGTCGAGGTGATAGGACAGCACCAGGCCGTCGCCAGGATACGCTGTTAGCGTCGACTCCCCGCTCCGAACGGAGATGGGCTTGTCGATCACCAGCGTCTCACGCTCGCGATCAAGCTCGACAACGCCCGCCTCGTTGAGGGCATCGACGAACGCCTGGCTTGAGCCGTCGCATCCCGGGGTCTCGGGTCCATCGATTTCCACGCGGCAATTATCGATGCGGAGACCGGAGAGGGCCGCCATGACGTGTTCGACCATCTCGACGACGGCTTCACCGTTTTGAAGCGTCGTTCGTCGCTGGCGTGGAATCACATGGCTGATATGGGCCGGGACGGAAGGCTGCCCTGGCAGATCCGACCTGACAAAGACGATACCGCTGTCGGCGTCGGCCGGTCGGAACCGGATGGAGACGTCGTACCCCTGGATGTAGCCAACACCACGAACTTCCGTCTCCCGGGCGATCGTACGCTGCAACCGCCTTGCTGTAACCATTCCGTGCCGACCTCCCACGTCTCAGTGGTTGCCTTCGTTGACCGCCTCTTGTCTTGGGCGGAAAGATCCTGATCGTCGAGAAGGCTCGCGACATTGAGGCAGAGCGAGTCTTCGATCGCCTTTGGAGTTGATTTGCAAGGACTGGAGCCCGTGCCAGGCATCGGCAGCAGGCTCCTCCTCGTCGTGCAGAGATGAGAACCGATTTTGCGTGATCAGCCCCGGTCTTGGCCCGAGGGTCTCAATAACGCGGAACGTCTTAGTTACCGCGCGGCCGTGTACCGGTGGAAGCCGCCGCGGGAGCCGCGGGAGCCGCCGGTTGTGGCGCCGCCCCTCCGGCCGCTTTGTATTCACGGTTCAGATTCAAAACCACCGTCTGGGTGATGTCGCTGCCCGGCTCCGCGTAAACGACCGTTCGCTCGATGGCCGTCATGGCCGACCGAGGGTCGGAGCTCCGGATGGGGTCGTTCGACACGCGGAGGACATAGTTCAGTCCCTTGTGCTTGGCAACGCGCCCAACCATGGCCTGAATTTCTTTGTAGATCGTGGCCATCATTTCGGCTTCGCGAAGGGAGAAGTCTCTCTCCGCCTGCTCGCGCTCGACTTCCGCCTTGGCCTTCAGCTCGCTGATCCGGCTCTCGTGCTTCTTGAAGTCAACACTTCCGGGGGTCATTTTCGAGAGGATCTCAGATTCTTGCTGCATTTCCTGGGCATACTTCATGATTTCATTGCGCTTGTTCATCACAGCGCTCTGAAATTCTTCGCTGATGACTTTGACTTTTTCGTAGTTCTTGAAGACCAGCCCCATGTCAATCCAGCCGAAGCTCGGGGCCGTGGGCGATGCCGCAACGGTAGGCCGAGCAGCTGCCTTACGAACCGAGTTATCCGCGTCTTGTCCTAGCGACGACGTGACTAGCAGTCCCACCCCAACCAAGCCAAGACCCATTGCAATGAGGAGGCGAGAGGAGACGACCATTGATTCTACTCCGTTTTCTGGCCGCAACCGCGGCCCATCGATCGTCGGAAAGTCACGCCGTTACAATTGATGCGTCGGCGCGTCAGCCTTACCAACTCCTTCGGCAAGACCTTGTAGCCGCGAGGTCATCCCGGCCGATTCCAGTGAGAGCAAGTTTCGGCGGCATTCCACGTGTCGAAACCGGTGAGGAATGAACCTAGGGGTACCCAGCGTCGGGCGGCATTTTGCCGAGAAGCCCTTTTTCGGTCAAGCCCGACTCCCTCTTCAGAAAATCACCAGCCGTTGGCAATATTCACAATACCTACGCCAACGGTCATCGTTTCCTGGATCACCTGTCATCAATTCGCCCGGAACACGCCAGAACCGTTCCAGGGCCATTTCTTCCCTCACGTCGACCGTCTCGAGCAAGAACCCTCGGGTGAAGGCGAGGCGCAAAAAAATCCCGGCCTGATCAAGCCGGGACTTTAAGAGGACGTGCCACAAGGGGGAGGGTAAGCGAACCGCCTTACCAAACGACCCTATTCCCCTGAATAATTCAGCACGAAGTCATGGAAACGAAGCTTCTTGGGCACTTCGCCCGTGATCGAAAAGAGGCTGATCAACATTTCACCGAACTGGTCGGCCCGCACACTGTAAAAGTTGTGCTTGCCGTCGCGACGGGCTTCAATAAGCCCGGAGACGCGAAGAAGAGCCAGGTGGTGGCTGACGGCGGGTTGGCTCTGCCCCAGCCGCGTGCAAATATCGGTAACGTGGAGCTCCTGGTTCTGCGCGAGGAAGAAGAGGATGCGAAGCCTCGTCTCATCGCTCAAGAGCTTGAAGATCTGGGAAAGATCGCGCACGGGCTGTTCGGGAATCTCAGAAGCCGCGGCACCGGCGCGAGAGGGCGCATTGGCGGACTTTTTGGGAGTCTTTCGTGCCATGGGAATCCACACCTAAGAATTGCTGAGAAAAAAATGGGATCAAGAAATGATCCCTGAACCCAGGCCGTACCCGATCACCGTTGTCGGATGACGACCAAATCCGTTTCAGCAAATGGGGCGAACGCAGCGCGAGCGCGTTCGGAACCACCCACGCAGCGCAAGGGGGGGAAGGGATAGAAGCCCAAGCTCCCATAAAATTAATGAGCTTTGGCTTCTCGATCTTCGGCGCTTAAGGAAATGCGTTAGACTCGCTTATTGACCCGACCGAAGCTCTCGGATGAATCGCCCAGCGTCTGAGACGCTGGGAATCGGATTCATATTTATCAAATCAGATTCAATCCAGACATCAATCTTTACTTTCCCGCCGACAACAGTCCATAGCGCTCAAGACTGCGGCGGAGTGCTTCACGACCACTCGATTCTGGGGGGCAGAGAGGAAGCCTAAATTCGCCGTTACCGCGACCGAGCATGGCGAGAGCCGTCTTGACCGGAATCGGGTTCGCGGCGATGGAAAGAAGATCACGGCAAAGGGGGAAGAGCTTGAGGTGCAGCCGTCTGGCCTCGGCCAGGTCACCTCGTTGGAAAGCGTCCAACAACGAGATCATATCGCGCGGAACCAAATTGGCCACCACGGAGATGATCCCTTCCGCCCCCACAGCCAGCATCGGGAGCGTAAGACTATCATCGCCCGACAACACAGTCAGATCTGTGCGGGCGAGAATGTCACTAACCTGATCGAGAGAGCCACTGGCTTCCTTGACGGCCACGATCGGCCCTAGTTTCGCTAGGCGCTCGATCGTCTCAGGGTCAAGGTTTCGCCCGGTCCGTCCCGGAACGTTGTAGAGGATCAACGGGAGATCCACACTCTCGGCGATCTTCGCATAGTGTGCGTAGAGGCCCTCTTGCGTGGGGCGGTTGTAATACGGCGAAACCAAAAGGGCCCCATCAGCGCCCGCCTTCGCGGCGAAGCGAGTCAAGCGAACGGCCTCTGTCGTCGAGTTTGATCCCGTGCCCGCAAGAACCTTGGCGCGACCCGCGGAACGTTCAATGACCTGGGCTACTACGCGTTCATGCTCATCATGTGACAGGGTGGGAGATTCTCCCGTGGTACCGACCGGACTAATGACCGGCGTCCCCTGTGAAATCTGCCAATCAACCGACTCTTCGAGTGCGCGGTAGTCGACTTCTCCCTCGCGGAAAGGGGTCAAGAGCGCTACGGTGCATCCGGCAAACATCCGACCCTTCGAGGGCATTCCGAAACTCCGGGATATCGAGGGATAGCCGCCTCATGGAAAACCCCTGAAATTCTATGAGGCCGCGGCGAGCGATGGAAGACCATATCTCCAAGAAGCTCAGTCAAATCGGACGATTTGTGATCGGTCAAGACATGCCTTCATTTCACGAACGGCACGCTCCAAACCCACAAACACGGCGCGTGAAACGATGCTGTGGCCGATGTTCAGTTCCGCCATTTTCTCGAGCCGAGCGACCGGCTCCACGTTCTGGTAATTCAAGCCGTGCCCCGCATGAAGCATGAGTCCCCGCGCCACGGCAGTCTGCCCTGCCAGCGTCAAAGCGGCGAGCTCTCGAGCACGATCGGCCTCGCCGACGGCCTCGGCATAACGCCCGGTGTGGAGCTCGATCGCACGCACTTTGAGATTTGCGGAGGCCTCAACCTGGGCCGGATCGGGATCGATGAAAAGGCTTACTTCGAGTCCCGCCTCATGACATCGCGCCACCGCTTCCGCAACTCGGTTCCACTGCCCGATGACGTCGAGCCCCCCCTCCGTCGTCACTTCCGCGCGACGTTCAGGGACGAACGTGATCTGATCGGGACGCGTCTCGAGCGCGATCGCCACAATCGCGGGGTCGATGGACGATTCGAGATTAAGGCGGACCTTAACCGTTTCTCTCAAGAGCCGCAGGTCGCGGTCCTGGATATGGCGCCTGTCCTCGCGCAGGTGCACGGTAATTCCGTCGGCGCCTCCCACCTCGGCAACAACGGCAGCCCAAACGGGGTCCGGCTCATTCCCACCCCGCGCTTGGCGGATCGTTGCGACGTGATCGATGTTAACTCCCAGGCGAGGTGGCATCTGTAGCCCTTTCAAACCAGGTTGCTGTCTCGGAAATGCCGACTCCAGCCACGGAATGTGTCATCCAGGGCGATCGGCCATTCCCTCGTAGACTCTTACCAGAGGGTTGCGGTTCGAATCTCCCTTTTGGCCTGCGCTCTCATGTCACAAGCCGAAGCGGAGCCTTGGCAAGAACAAAGGTCCTTTCGCCGCCGACCGCAAACGCGATTTTTCCTTTACGCCCCTCCCCTGCCCCCTCAATGGAGATAATCCGGCCGATGCCGTATTGCGGATGCAGCACCGAAACTCCGGGGCGAAACGCGTTCAAGCTGGGGGCGCTCGACTGTGAGCCGGCGAGCTCAGCCGCGGTCATCAGCCGAAATTCACGGTTGAACGCCGGCCGTGATGTCGTCGGGCGCGTCGTGGCTGGAGCCATCGTGGGCGGCCTCCACGGCGGAGAGCTCGCGCTCGGAACAAAATCCGTGAGGTCCCGAACATCGAGCGGCTCTTCCGGGAGTTCGCGGATGAACTGCGAGGGAATCGTCGCCTGCCGCTGACCGCGGAACTCGCGAACTCGACAGTGACTTAAATAGAGCTCGCGCTCCGCACGTGTGATCCCCACGAAGAGAAGGCGGCGTTCTTCCTCGAGCTCTCGGTCGTCCTGATTGGCGCGGGAGTGAGGCAAGATTCCTTGCTCGAGCCCCACCGAGAAAACGACGGGAAACTCGAGCCCCTTGGCCGCATGCAAGGTCATGAGGGTGACCGCACCCACGTCATCCTTCCAGCGGTCGACGGCCGAGGCCAGGCTAATTTCCTCAAGGAAATCCAGAATCGAGGCCCCAGGATGCTCGCGATCGAATTCGCGGGCGGCGGAGATGAATTCGTCGAGGTTCGCCAGGCGCTCGTCTCCGTCCCCTTTTCCATCCTCCGCCAGAAAGTCTCGGTAGCCCGACAGGCTGAGCAACCTGCGGGTCACTTCTTCGGCCGTGTGCTCCCGAAGAGCCACAAGTTCGTCCATAAGGAGTCCGAAGTCTCGGAGGCTCCGCGCGGCCTTGTCCTTGAGCCCAGGAACGGCCGACGCCTGACGCGCCATCGCGAGCAAAGGCAGCCCCAGGGCGTGAGCCCGTTCCGAGAGATGGTCCAGCGTCGTCTTGCCGATGCCGCGAGGGGGAACGTTCACGACCCGGGAGAAGGCGATGTCGTTCTTGGGGTTGGCCATCAAGTTGATATAGGCCAACACATCCTTAATTTCTTGACGTTCGTAGAACGAAACGCCTCCCACGACCTGGTAGGGGACCTTGGTGAGACGGAACGCCATTTCAAAGTTACGCGTCAGGGCGGTCACTCGACAGAAGACCGCGATATCGCGGTAGGCGTATTCCCCTTCATTAACCAGTTCGCTGATCTTGGAAGCCACACCTCGAGCTTCGTCGGCCTCGGTTCCATAGATCGTCAAGACGACCGGAGCGCCGGTCGGATTCTCGGTCGTGAGCGCCTTCGGTTTGCGACGCGTGTTGAATCGAATTAAATGATCGGCCACACGGAGGATGTTCTTCGTGCTCCGATAATTTTGCTCGAGCTTGACCACACGGCAGCCGGGGAAGTCCTTCTCAAAGTCGAGGATGTTGCTCAAGTTGGCCCCTCGCCAACCATAGATCGACTGGTCGGGATCGCCGGTCACGCAAAGGTTGGGCACATCGGTCGAGAGCGCTCGCACGATGGCGTACTGAGCCATGTTGGTGTCTTGATATTCGTCCACCAAGATGTAACGGAATTTGGCGTCGAGCTGAGCGCGTACCTGTGGATTTTTCTTAAGGATGGTGACGATATGAACGAGCAAGTCATCAAAGTCAACGGCAGCGGATTCCCGAAGCCGCTCTTGGTAGAGCTCGTACACTTTCGCCACGATCGTATCGACCTGATCGTGCGCTCGCTTGGCGTACATTTCCGGCGTCACCAGGTCGTTCTTGGCCCGGCTGATGGCCGCATCGATTCGCTCAGGGGTGATCGGCAACCCTTCTAGTTGGAACCGATCCATCACTTGCTTCACCGCTCTAAGACGATCGGACTGATCGAAGATCGTGAACGAGCGGTCGATTCCCACGAGCGGGGCGTGGGACCGGAGCAAACGAGCGCAAAGACCATGGAACGTACCGACCCAAACGCCCGCCTTGGGAGCGATGGCCTCGATACGTTCACGCATTTCTCCGGCCGCTTTGTTGGTGAAGGTCAGCGCGAGAATTTGGTCGCCACGGACACCTTGCTCGAGAAGATAAGCGACGCGCCGGGTGATCACACGGGTCTTTCCCGACCCCGCGCCGGCCAGTACCAACAAGGGACCGTCGACGTGCGTGACGGCTTCACGCTGCGCCTTGGTCAGATCATCGAGCAAAGCCATCAGGATGTCCGTGGGTGAGGAAGGAACGCACAGGCGGGTTCAACGACCGGTTCAATGTCGCAAGCCCCACACCCAAAATTATAGCCACCCAAATCGCGGTCCGCGAGTCAAGTTCCCGCGGGATGGGCCGCAGAAAATCTTGTCTAAGCCCACCCATCGAATCAACCCGTTGCGCCGCGAGTCGACACGGCTCCCTTGAGGAATGACTGGGCTCGCGAAGGGGTGCTCAATTAGACTGAATTTGACGCAACAACGCGGCTCTTCTTCACGGAATCAGACCGGCATGAACATTCTGGGGATCGGAACCGACATTATCGAGTGCCCTCGCATCGGCAAAATGATTGAGCAGCACGGAGAATTGTTTTTAAGGCGTGTTTATACGGAGCGAGAGATCCGCTACTGCCAGTCCCGCAAGCACGCTATCGAGCATTTCGCAGGGCACTGGGCCGCGAAAGAGGCGATTCTGAAATCGATCGGCACGGGTTGGAGCCGACGGATCTCCTGGACCGACCTGGAAGTGCGCACATCAAGCGAAGGGCAACCGAAGGTCCACGTCGGGGGCACGGCCAAGGAAGTGGCTCGTGAGCGTGGCATCAGCGACATCCTCATCTCGATCTCACACTGCCGAACCTACGCCACCGCCTATGCCCTGGCCGTTGGACTCCCTGACCCTCCCCCAGCGCCTCCGAAAGAAAAGACCTCAGAATGAGTTGCCAGCGCAGGAGCCGCGGCTTGCAAGGGACCTCTCATGGTTTCCCTAAAGCAAGTCGACCTTGCCGCGCGGATGCGAGGCAAGGTCGACCAGGGAAGCGAGTCTGAATCCCGCGTGAGGGCGTTATCGGCCGGTGGCCGCAGTGATCCTTTCTTGCGTCACCTCGCCTGGTTCGCGAGTTCCCTTGCACTTCGGATAGTTGGAGCAGCCGAGGAAGAATCCACGACGCCCTTCGCGGACGGTCATGGACCCACCGCAATCCTCGCAGGTCTCCTCCACCTGGATTGACTTGAGGTCGTCCTTGACGGCCGAGGCCGCTGCGGCAGCCTCGCCAAGCTGCTCTTTCAGCTCTTCGGGAATCGGCTGGGTGCTACGGCATTTGGGGTAGTTGAGACAGCCGAGGAATGCGCCTCGCTTCCCTCGCTTGACCCCCATCGGGCCACCGCACTTCTCGCACTTGACGTCCACTTTCACGGGCGTGACCGGCTTGCCCTGATCGTCGACAGGCATCGTGTTCCGGCACTTCGGATACCCGGTGCAACCGAGGAAGTTCCCTCGTGAACCCTGCCGAAGGGCCATGGGCTTGCCGCACTTCTCGCACACGTGCTCGGTCTCGACGACCGACGGAATTGGGTTCCCTTCCGCGTCGAGGTTGAAAGACTCCTTGCACGAGGGGTAGCCCGAGCAGGACAGGAACTGTCCACGCTTGCTATCGCGGAGCATGAGGGGTTTGCCGCACTTCGGGCACTTGTGCTCGGTCTCGACGGCCGCGGCCTTGGGCTGACCATCCATGCGCCGGGTCGCCTTGCAGTCGGGATACTTCGAGCAGCCGAGGAATTGCCCCGACTTGCTGAACTTCACGACCATGGGAGCCCCGCAAACGTGGCAAGTCTCCGACGAGGGAACCTGCACCCGCTGCATCCGGGTCGAGGCGACGCTCAAAGCCTCCTGGAACGGGTGATAAAACTCATCGAGCACCTTGACCATTTCTTCCTTGGCGGTCGCGATGTCGTCGAGTTCATCCTCCATGTGGGCCGTGAACTTCAGGTCCATGATCTTGGGGAAGTGTTCGACCAGGAGGTCGGTAACCAGCATCCCCAGGTCAGTCGCATTGAAGCGGCGTTCCTTCTGCTCGACATAGAGGCGAGCCTGGATCGTCTGGATGATCGGTGCGTATGTACTGGGACGACCGATGTTTTCCTTTTCCAGCGCCTTGATCAGCGTGGCTTCACTAAAACGAGGCGGCGGTTGCGTGAAATGCTGCGTAGGGGTCAAGTCCTGAAGGTCCAGCGTTTGTCCCACCTCCAGCGGGGGCAACAACTGGTCCTCTTGTTTGCCCGCGGGAGGCAAGGCGCGGCGGTGGCCGTCGAACTTCAGGATCTTGCCCTGAGTCTTGAAAAGTCCTTCTCCCGCCTTGATCGACACGTTGGTCACCGCGAAGACGGCGGGGTTCATCTGGCTGGCCACGAACCGACGGTAGATGAGCTGATAGAGCTTAAGCTGGTCGATCGTGAGTCGGCCCCGGATCTTCTCCGGGCTGAGGCTCAGGTCGGTCGGACGAATCGCCTCGTGAGCCTCCTGAGCCGACTTACCAGCCGCGTAACGGGCCGGCTTGCCGGGCAGGTACTTGTCGCCGTACTCGGTCTTGATCAAATCCCGGACCGATGAGATCGCCTCGTCGGAGACCCGCAGGCTATCGGTTCTCATATAGGTGATCAAACCGACCGGTCCGGTCCCATCAACATCGATACCTTCGTAGAGCTCCTGGGCAATCTTCATCGTCTTCTTGCCCGAGAACCGAAGGCGGATGGCCCCCTGCTGTTGGAGCGTACTGGTCTTGAAGGGGGCGTCGGCCTTGTCGAGTTTCTCGACCTCTTCGACGCTCCCAACCGTGTACACTTCGCCGGCGAGGGCGTCTCGAACGGCCCTGGCGTCCGCCTCGTTCTTGGCCTCGAACTTACCGTCGCGCCATTCGGTCAAAAGCGCATCGAAGCGATCCGACTCTTCCTTCGACCCTTTGGGGCTCAGGGCGGCCGTGATCTTCCAATATTCTTCTGAAACGAACGCCCGGATTTCCTTCTCTCGATCCGCGATAAGGCGCACGGCGACCGACTGGACGCGGCCGGCGCTTAGGTGGCGGGCCACCTTGCTCCAGAGCAGCGGGCTCAGTTGATACCCCACGAAGCGGTCAAGGAACCGCCGTGCTTGCTGGGCATTGACCTTGTCCATGTCGATCGGACCGACATGTTGGAAGGCTTCCTTCACGGCGCGTTCGGTGATTTCATGGAACATCACGCGTCGAACGCGCTCATCCGGCAAGCCGAGCGCTTCCTGCAAGTGCCAGGCGATCGCCTCCCCTTCACGGTCAGGGTCAGTCGCCAGGTAGACCATGTCGGCCTTCGCAGCCTCGCGCTTCAACTCGCCGACGGTGTCTTTTTTCCCCTTCATAATTTCATAGGAGGGGGCATAGCCGTGGTCAACGTCGAGGCCCAGCTTGCGTTCGGGCAGATCCCGCACGTGGCCCATGCTCGCCTTGACAACATATCCTGACCCCAGGAATTTGTTGATAGACTTGGCCTTCTTAGGACTCTCGACGATCACCAGAGACCGTCCCGAACTACTCCCTTCCGACGCCGCGCGTCGGGTTGTGGCCTTGGGAGCGGCCTTGGAAGCAGCCTTGGGGGTGGCCTTCGGCTTGGCGGCTTTCGGGGCCGAGCGCTTGGAGGTCTTGGTGTCGGGTGTGGATGCCGGTTCGGTGGTCGGCTTAGCGGACTTGCGAGCCACGGTTTCTTCCTATCCTTTTGCCCTGTTAAGACTTCAGTCCAGAGGCCGGACGGTCCGGTGTAGACGATGGAGCCTGGGCAGAGAGTCTTGTTTGCGATTGCCCTGAGTACGATTCCTGGTACACTACGGTTTGGGCCTTTTGAGAAAAGCCTGCGCCCTTCAAATAGCTAGGGTATCGTGGCGTGTCAAGGGGGGAGGTCGCGTCTTCCATCCCCGCCGGCCTGTTTTTAGAAGCCCCGTAGAGGTTCTCCATGCCGTTCGCCGTGTTTCGACGCCACCAGCGGAAATTGCTCGCGATCTTCGCCATTTTGGCGATGTTCGGCTTCGTGCTCGCCGACACTTTGCCCCGGCTTCTCAGCCCGGCCGGGGGCGGCGGCGGCAAGCAGAATCCTTTCGTCGTTGAGCTCTACAACAAAAAGCTGTACCGCAGCGACATCGAAGAGATGGCCGTTCAGCGCAACAACGCCAACATGTTCATGGCCGCGCTCGCCGGACGATCGCTCTTTGGCGACATCAACACCCGGTCGCTCGTCGATGCGCTCATTCTTCAGCATGAAGCCGATAAGCTTCATATGCCGTACGGCCCCGAAGTGGGCCGCGAATGGCTCAAGCAGGCGACCAACGGGATTATGAACCGTTCCCTGTTTGAAGCCACGCTCAGCCGCTTCGGAAACCGCGTCAGCGGAGAGCAGATCCTGAGCGACATCGCCAACCAGGTTCGGATCGCCAACGTCCGGCAACTCCTGGGCAGCCCTGTTGTCACTCCTCTCGACGTTTTCCGCGCCTACCGTGACCAGAATGAACGGGTCTCGGCACGCACGGTCGCCTTCCCGGTCGAAAGCTATGTGGGGAAAGTCGAAGAACCTTCCTCCAAGGAAGTTCAGGAGTACTTCGAGAAATATAAAGACATTCTTCCGGATCCCGAGTCCGACAAGCCCGGATTCAAGATCCCGCGACAAATCCGGGTCGAGATCCTTTCCATCGACGGCACGGGCCTGGCTCGCAAATACAAAGACGAGATCAAGGAACCCGAGCTGCTCTCTTACTACGAGAATCGCAAGTCGGAGTTCAAGAAGCCGTCGGAATTCCCGGAAGAGATCTTCGCCGGACACCCTGAGCTCACTCCTCCGCAACTCCTTTCGTTCAACGAAGTTCGCCCCTACCTGGCGACATCTCTCGCGGACGAGAAGGCTCAGGCAGAGATCGTGGCGAAGTTCACGGAAATCAAGGATGAAGTGCTGAATCGCTTTGCTGACTCGTACCACGATGCGTTGGATGCGATCAACGAAGCCAAGAAGCAAGGTCAGACGATCAGCACCCAGCTTCCCAAGCCGACCGACCTCAAGGAACTTGCCACGAAGGCGGGCCTGGACTACGAGTCCACCCCGTTGCTGTCGCTCGAGCGGGCGGAGCACTACGGTGAGATCGCCCACGCTGAGGCCGGTTTGACGCGGATGAGCGGTGGCAGAAAGTTCGCCGCCGAGTTCTTCGACCCGAAGACGAATCTCTTCGAACCCGTGGAACTGACCGACCAGGTCGGCCGTCGGTTCCTCGCCCGCAAGGTTGAGGACAACGCGCCCCGCGTTCCCACGCTTGAAGAGGTGCGCTCCCAGGTCGTATTGAGCTGGAAGATGGAGAAGGCTCGGCCGCTCGCTCAGAAGGCTGCGGATGACCTGGCCGCGGAAATCCGCAAAGCGGGAGGAAAGATCACCGGTGACACCATCCAGGGACACCCGGTGGTGACGACCTCGGGAATCACGAAGCTTCAACCAGGCTTCCCGCTCCCCAACCAGTACTTCCAGACCGGCCCGCCGACCCTGACTCCGATCCCGCAGATCACCTCTGCTGGTGAAGCGTTCCGCGACGCTTATTTCTCGCTGGATCCGGGCACGGTCTCCGTGGCTCCCAACCAGCCTCGCACCATCTACTACGTGCTGACTCTCGATCACCGCAGCACCGCCCCGTTCGCCGCGCTCTACGCGCCGAACGGCGAACTCCTACGCTATCGTAATGAGGTGCAAGGAGACGCGTTGCGGCACAGGACTGACGAATGGATGGCTCAGCTTCGGGAAGAGGCGGGCCTCCCCAAGAACTGGGTTCCCCCCGATGAAGCCAATCGCGACGTTGTTGCGAAGAGCGACTAAGGTTCCATTCTGAAGATTCACCAAGAGGCGTTCCCTTGCGAGCTTCCCTCGCGAGGTGGACGCCTTTTGTGTTACCAGGGCAACGCGAGTTCACGAAAGCAAAGCCCGTTCATATTCTCTTGAGAATGTTGGCGGCCGCCTGCTCGTTCGATCCGAAGTGATGGTGAGCATAGCCCGCAAGCAGACCGCCTCGCACGATGCCATCGAATCTCGGAGGCTCACCCTCCCGCTCGATTCTTACGCCGTACGTGACGTCTCCCACCGCTTCCAACGTCGAGTAGTGGAACTCGTGCCCTCGAATCGCCGTCTCGGGGGGGCCGAGCAGTGTCTCCTGTTCCGTCACCGCAGTCACGTATCCAAGAGCCGCGAATTTCGGCTGCATGGCCACCCGCGCAGGGATCAGGCCCCACATAGGAAAGACCAGGCCCGAACGGTCGCGAATGGACTCTGAGCAGACCATCAAGCCGCCGCATTCGGCCAGGATCTTGCCCCCCTGCGCATGGTAGTTACGCACAGACGTTCGCATGGAATGGTTCGAAGCCAGCGCATCACCAAACAGTTCGGGGTAGCCTCCTCCCAGGTAAAGCAGGGAGATATCAGGGGGAAGTTCCCGATCCGCGAGCGGAGAGAAAGGGACAATCGAGGCGCCAGCTTCACGAAGCGCCTCGAGGTTATCCTCATAATAGAAGCAAAACGCTCGGTCTCGCGCAACGGCGACTCGTTTGCCTGGCGAGAGCGAACGGCCTGTCGAGATCTTCTCCACGTCGGAGGGGAGTTCCGGCCTGCGCGCGAGGGTCAGCAAGCGGTCGAGGTCGAGTCCGGCTTCGGCGATGGTCGCCAGTTCTTCAATAAACGAAGAGGACATCGTCAGGTCATCCGTGGTGACTAACCCCAGATGACGTGAAGGAATCTCAATCGATTCCGATCGCGGCAAGTAGCCAACGGCTTCAACCTCAGGCACTGAGGATCGAAGGCTTGGTGCCAGGAAATCGCGATAATGCCGATGGCTTCCCACCCGATTGGCGATCACTCCCGCCAGGTTGACCCTGGGATCGAAGCGGGCAAAACCAAGGACCATCGCGGCCACGGAGCGCGCCACTCCTTTGGCATCAACCACCAGGACCGTGGGAATCTGCCAGGCTCGCGCCAGGTCTGCCGAAGACCCGCGTTCGTCCAGGGGGCCGCGGCCGTCGAACAACCCCATTACCCCTTCAATGACTGCGACATCCGCCCCTTGAGTGGCACGCCGATACGTTCGCGCAAGTGCGCGAGAATCAAGCAGCCACGTATCCAGGTTTCGTCCCGGTCGCCCGGTAATCCGCGCATGGTGCCCCGGATCAATAAAATCCGGGCCGACCTTGAAAGCCTGCACGCGCAGTCCCCGGCGCACCAAGGCCGCAAGCACAGCCAAGGTCACGGTCGTCTTTCCCGAACCGGAGTGTGTGCCAGCGATCAAGAGCGCGGGGGTGGACATATCGCTTCCGCCATGGCTTCACTGGAGACCGCGTTCAGTCCCGCGCTTTGCGAAACAAGTGCGAGTATGTGCGATCGTAGAGATGGCTCTCCATCGACGGCCCCTCTTCCAGCATGGGGCCAATCAAGATCAAGGCCGTGCGCGTGATTTCGGCGGCGCTCATCGTTTCGGCAAGGTTCGCAAGCGTGCAGCGCAAGATCTGCTGGTCGGGCCAGGTCACGCGATAGGCGACCACAACAGGCGAGTCCGGCCTATGATGCTGTAGGAGCGCGGGGACGACCTCATCGAGCTGAGCGGCCGAAAGAAACAGGACCAGTCCCGTGCCATGGCTGGAGAGTGCCGAAAGGTTTTCATTCGCCGGCACCCCCGTGTTTCCCGCCGCGCGGGTCAAAATCACCGTCTGGTTCTTGCCGGCGGGAGTAAGCTCGATCTTCAAGGCCGCGGCAGCCGCCTGAAAGGCGCTCACCCCAGGTATGATCTCATAGGCAATGCCTCGCTCGTCGAGGCGGCGCATTTGCTCGGCGATGGCTCCATAAAGGCTGGGGTCACCCGAGTGGACCCGCGCGACGTCCTTCCCCTCGGCCACCGCCACGGTCATGAGCTCGACGATCTGATCAAGGTCCATACTCGCCGTGTTTCGTACCAGCGCTCCCTCGGGCGCGAACGAAACGACCGCTCGAGGTACGAGCGAACCGGCAAACAGGCAAACCGGGCAACGCTCGATCAGCGCCTTGCCTCGGATCGTCAGCAGGTCGGGATCTCCCGGGCCGGCCCCGATGAAATAGACGGTCCCGGGATTCGACGGAGTGGTCACGGAATGCTCTTTCCCAACAAGATCAACGCCACCCAAGTAAAGGGCCAGCTAACAAGCAGCGCCAGGGCAGCGTTGTGAGTCCAATCTTTTTCCAGCGGCTCGCTGAGCGGCAACTTGCCTCGGAAGACTCGCAGCAGGAGCGCGGCACCAATAGGAAAGAGGCCCAGGACGACGGTGTCGAAAATGCGCGACTCGTGCAAACGAACGGGCACAACGAACACGGTCAACCCGATCCAGTAGAATCCTATGATAAGCCAGGCCAGCTCTGCCCAGGTCCGCGATTCCGGTGGCCTCTTCGGCTCAGGGCCAGCCTCCTGCTCCGTTTCTGCTCGTCTCTCTTTGCGTCCCACCAGCAGAATCGGGCCGCTCATCGCGAGCCCCAGCCAGGCATAGGCGATGGCAACCAGCACCAGGCTTGGCCACTCTCCGCGTTCGCCCCGGGGCCAGAAGGCCCGCGCAAGAAGAGACGCCAGGCTGTAGCCCACAACCATCGCCGCGAGGTCGAGGAGGTTGAACTTGCGTCGGTTCTCCAGACGATTCATGGGCCTCCTCGCGGAGCAGGGAGCGTCGGTCCTCATCGAATCAGCCGACGACCACCATTCCGATGCCGCATTGCACCGGCCATGCGATGGCGAGAACGAAGCCTAAGCGATTCGTCCAGGGGGTCGACGCGTTGCGTGTGGCTTGCTCGGGAGGAACCATCACCCACTTCGTCCAAATGACGCCCAGTGAGATGAAGCAAACCATGGCGATCCCGACGCTCAGAGCCGCGCTTACGAAATCGAAGCGATCCGCGACGGCCCGAGGGAACGTGGACCGCAAGATTGCCGTGACAATCCAGGGGAAGCCCAGTAACGCCCAGAGGGCATCTCCTACCCGGGGATATCCCTCCTGACGTCTCGCAAAACCTCGCAAGAGCAGCAGAAAAGGCCCAGACGCCGTCAAGGCAATCCAGGAAAAAGTGCCCCACAAAACGAGGAGGACCAGGCCGTTCATCTCTTCCCGGATGACCCCTCGAATGTGGAGCGAGGCCACCGCGGCGCCCAGCACGAGCGCGATACTGTCGAGCACACTGAAGCCATCACTCGCCTCAACCGGTTCCATCATGATCGAAATCCTTGGGGGAAGGAAGAGTGAGCCCGGCAAGGGCAACTCCTCGCTTCGCCTCCTCCTTCCGCATCGTAACATGGAGCCCCATCAAGACAAGGGGCGTATCGGAGCAGGCAGAGCCTTCTCGATCAACGCCAAGAACAGCGACCTTCCCGCCTCCGTCGCATTGGACTCCCTGCCTTCTTGCGAAGACCCCCTTTCAGCATAGCAGCATGCTCGATAAAGCCAACAAGCACGCATTCTTGGGTTGACAAGTTTGCCTTTCTTTTCCCTCGCCAATATCGTCCGGAGAGGTGCGAATTTACCCATAGCGTCGGAAAATTGTCAGAATTCGGCGATCTTTCTGGAATCAGCGCTCGTATCAGCTGTCATTATTTCTCTGAGTGAATGGCTCGCCCGGCGCAGACTTCCGCGAATTTTTCTGAAGACAGAAATGAGGAAAGTTCGAATCCGAAATTGTCGAGAGGGAAGTGTTTTCTATAATTATGGTCATGGTGCAGGGCAGCAGATCGATTCGCAGAGCGTCAAGGCGAGGCCGAGGCCACCAGGCATCATTTATCTTCTTATTTTTTCCGTGAGTCTGCGAGCTCGCGGGGCTTGGCCAAGGCGGTTGGCGAAAGGTAGTCGTTGCCCACATGCCCATTCCCAAAGTCGTGATCGTGGGGCGACCCAACGTTGGGAAATCGTCCCTGCTGAATTGGATCTCCGGGCGTCGCATCGCAATCGTTGATGACGTCTCCGGGGTGACGCGCGACCGCGTAGGCGCTTTGGCCCAGGTCGGCAACGATGAAGATCCGCACTTTTTCGAAATCATGGATACCGGCGGAATCGGCATGGTCGACCGAGACGACCTGACCGAGCACGTCGAGCGTCAAATCGAAGCCGCCCTCAACGAGGCGGACGTCGTTTTGTTTGTTGTTGATATCCGCGAAGGTATCATGCCACTCGACGAAGATGTGGCCCAGCGCCTCCGCTATGTCAACAAGCCCGTCATCCTCGTGATGAACAAGGCGGACACTCCGGAGTTCGACTTCCGGGGGGGCGAGTTCTACAAGCTTGGCCGAGGCAAGCCCGTCGCCGTATCAACGCAACAAAATCGGAACAAGAAGAATTTGCTGGATTTGATCGAAGAGCGATTGCCCAAGGGGGACACCTTCCGTCCTGCCGACACCACGATGAAACTCGCCGTGGTCGGACGCCCCAACACGGGCAAATCGACTTTTATCAATACACTGGCTAATGCCGAGCGCATGATCGTTTCGGAACGTCCCGGAACCACACGAGACTCGGTGGACGTTCAATTCGAGCTCGACGGGCTGCCGTTCGTCGCCATCGACACCGCCGGCGTGAAGCGCAAGGCGAAGATTCGCGACAACCTCGACTTTTATTCGATCCACCGCGCTGAGCGGTCGATCCGCCGGGCTGACGTCGTGCTTCTCTTCCTGGATCCAACCCAGGGAATCTCGAGGCTCGACAAGCAGATGGCCGACTACATCGCCAAGCAATACAAACCTTGCATCTTCACCGTCAATAAATGGGACTTGATGGTGAATGAGGTCGACGGGCCTGTCCAGGGCTCCATGACCAAGTACGCCCATGTGGTGCAACACGCCTTCCGCTCGATGGCCTACATGCCCTTGGCGTTCATCACCGCTCAGACGGGAAGGAACGTTAAGGCTCTCTTGAATCTCGCGCAGGCGATGCACAAGCAGGCGCAAAAGCGTGTGAGCACCGGCACCCTGAACCGAATCTTGCGTGAGGCGGTTGAGGCCCATCCCCCTTCGTCGCGTGAGAGCCAGGCCGCCCGCATCTACTATGCGACGCAGGTCAGCTCGACTCCTCCCACAATCGTGTTGTTCGTCAACAACGCTTCGTTGTTCGACCCGACTTACCAGCGATATTTGCTCAACTTCTTCCGCGAGAAGCTTCCGTTCCACGACATCCCGATCAAGCTCTACCTTCGCTCGCGGACCCAGACCGAACGGTCAGGGGCTTCTTCGAGGCGAGATAGCGGTCAAGGCGATGCCAATCCGTTCGCGGACTTCCTCGAGACTCCCTCGCGGTACATTGCCAATGCTCCGGTTGAAAGCACGCCGAACTACGCTCAGCTCGACCGAGAGTTGAACGAACTGCTGTCGGAACTGGATGATTGACCGACCGAAGCGAACGAGGGCAGGACACCAACGGCGGCCGGCTTCACAAAGCCGGCCGCCGTTGTGCTTTGACAGAGCTCCACCGTGTGGCGGAAGCCCCCTGAATGCGCTAAGATGCCGGCTTAGCCCTTGGTGTTTGGGTTCTTCACCTGAAAACGGCGAGACCACACGATGTCCACGACACGTCGCGCATTTCTCAAGTCGGCAGCCGTCAGCGCGGCCGCCAGTCCCTGGCTTTTGCCGGCCGCGAGCCAAGCAATCAGCCCGATCGCCCGATCACGGCCCAGCCATTTGAAGCTAAGCCTGGCCGCCTATTCCTATCGCGACGCACTCAAGGCCAAACCGCCGAAAATGAATCTGTTCGACTTCGTCGAAATAGCCGCCGACATGGCTCTGGATGGCGTCGAACTCACGTCGTACTACTTTCCTCCCGACGTGACGAACGATGACCTGCACAGGCTCAAGCAGCATGCTTTCCGATTGGGCCTGGACGTCTCCGGCACCTCCGTAGGCAATAATTTCTGCGTTCCCGACGGCCCCGAGCGTGACAAGCAACTGGCACTCGTGCGCACGTGGGTCGATCACGCCGCTGAGCTTGACGCTCCCGTGATCCGTATTTTCGCCGGCAACGTGGCCAAGGGAGATGACGAGGCCAAGGCCGTGGATCGCGCGATCGAAGGGATCAAGGCTTCTCTCCCTTACGCTGCGGAGCGAGGAGTTACACTTGCACTTGAGAACCACGGCGGAATCACCGCATCCCCGGCGCAACTTCTCAAGCTCGTCAAGGCGATCGACGCGCCGAACTTCGGCGTGAATTTGGATACGGGCAACTTCCACGGTGACGATCCCTATAGCGACCTCGCCGCTCTGGCACCCTATGCGGTCAACGTGCAGGTGAAGACGGAGATCAGCCGAGCGGGCAAGCCCAAGGAACTCGCGGATCTCGCCAAAGTCGTTTCCATCCTGCGAGACGCGCGTTACTCCGGCTATGTGGTCCTCGAATACGAAGCCCAGGAAGATCCGATGACAGCCATACCTCGTCATATCAAGACGCTTCGCGGACTTTTGGGTTGACGGTACCGTAACATCGGTTCGTCTCGATGACGGGGGTTGTTCCCCCTCCCCCGCCATCAAGCTTGCCTCATTCAAGCCCCCCTCCCCTTCCTCCCGTTCACGCCTCCATATCTCCGGCCCCACTCGGGTGGCATCAGGTTTGCTCCATGATCTGATCAGTTCCCTTGTGCCAGGCGTAAGATTCGTCGCATGCGGATCTGAATTGGCAACGTAAGGGAACAGCGCGACAACCGCGCGCGGCTTGTGTTCGCGAGTCCGAAGCGTGGAATCTCCATGCAACGTTCGAGGCATGCGCTCGGAGCGTCAGCGAGATTCCCCGTCATCAAAGGCGCTCGAACCGCTGGGCCACCCCTCCGTTGCAGGACGACCTCGAGGATGGCGACACACGAAATCACGACCGACCGCTATTCGACCGGGACGGATCAAGTTGGCAACGAACGTTGGTTCGACTCAAACCTCTCTCATGACGTGACAACAACTTCCGCGTTGGCGCCTTCAACGATCACCGACACCGTCGAACATCCCATCGATTCTCAGGTTGTTGTCGATCTCCAGGGCACTCGGTTCTCAGAGCAGAGCCACCCAGCCTTTCCCGAAAGGTCACGAAAGCCGAAGCACTGGGTGAGATGGCTCGTCATCGGTCTTGCGCTCGCCGCAATCTCGTTTCTCGGCGATCGCTACGGTGTCCCCCTGATACGCGAGGCTTTAAATACGGTCTCGACCGATGACGCATTTGTCACGGGGCACGTCACCAATGTCAGCCCACGGATCGAAGGGCTCGTGACGGCGGTCTACGTGGATGAGGATGATCATGTGGAGCCCGACACTCTTCTGATGAGCCTCGACCGAGAGCCCTACGAAATCGCCGTGGCACGTTCAGAGGCAGGGCTTGAAGTGGCCCAATCCCAACTTGTCGAAGCTCGGGCCCAGGCCAAGGCTCAACTCACGCAGGCCCGAGGGAGCTTCTTTCAGCGCAAGAACGCTCAGGAGTTGCTGAGGCGCCAGGTCGCCTCATTACACGCACAGGTGGCGACTCTTCGTGCACGCGAATCGAGCCTTTACCTGGCGGAAGTTGACCAGCAGCGCCTGGCTCACCTTGCTCGCAAGGGCTCGGCGACCCAATCGGAATTGGACCAACGCAACAACACGCTGGACGTCGCTGGGCAGCAAGTGAAAGAAGCCTGGGCGACGATTCAGGAGACCAGGGCGGCCCTAGGGTTGCCGCTCAACACGAAGGATCCTCTGGATGTTCCCAAGGATCTCGAACAACAACAGTCCACGATCCAGGCTGCCGTTTCTTCCATCTCCTCCGCGTTGGCCCAGGTCGGCATCCCCTTCTCTGCCGCGGAGCTGCAACAAAACCACACCTATGAAACCATCGTAGGACTCGACCAGAAGGAGGGAATGGACGCCGCAATCAACAAGATCGTGGACAAGGCACCGGCCGTCTTAGTGGCAAAGTCATCGGTACTCCAGGCGGAAAAGACTCTCGACGATGACCGCCGCAAATTGCGCTACACGGAGATTCGCGCGGAGGTGGCCGGCCACATTGAAGACCGTGCTGTTCATCCCGGCAATCGCGTCGAGCCTGGACAGACGTTGCTTTCCATTCGCCCGCGGTATGTGTGGATCGACGCCAACTTCAAGGAAACGCAGCTCGATCACATTCACATTGGATTGCCTGTAAAACTGTACGTGGATGCGTATCCTCATCGCGTTTTCCAGGGAAGGGTCGCCGGCTTTCGGCCAGGTACGGGACTGGCTGCATCCCTTCTGCCCCCTGAAAACGCCACGGGCAACTACGTCAAGGTCGTTCAACGCTTGCCGGTACGGATCGAACTTGCCGAACCCAATCCGGCGGAGACTCCGCTCTTCGCCGGCCTCTCCGTGGTTCCGTATGTGCAAATCAAGGCTCAACCCACCGGCCCTGGCGCGGGCAGACGCTTGCGCGATCATACCTTGGCATCGTCACCCGACTTCGCGGCCGGACCCGTCAAACCATCCTCACGAATCCCCACCAACACGGGCGCAAGACATGGGGAGTGGGGCCATTGATGGGCAAGCGGAATCCGACTCGTGCGACAAACCCCTGGTTGATCGCTCTGACGGTCACCCTCGCAACGTTCATGGAAGTGCTCGACACTTCCATCGCGAATGTGGCGTTGCCTCACATCGCCGGGGGGCTGGGTGCGGGGCGCAGCCAAAGTACCTGGGTGTTGACCAGCTATCTTGTGGCGAATGCCGTGGTATTGCCTGCCTCAGGATGGCTGATTAGCCTGGTCGGCCGCAAGCGCTTTTACATGACCTGCGTCCTTCTGTTCACGATCAGCTCCGCCCTCTGCGGGGCGGCTCCCAGTCTCGAGTTACTGATTTTCTTCCGGATCCTTCAAGGCGCCGGAGGCGGTGGGTTGCAACCTTCCGAACAGGGCATCCTGCTAGATACCTTCCCGCCCCAGCAGCGGGGCATGGCCATGGCTATCTACGGCGTGGCCGTGGTGGTTGCCCCCATCCTGGGGCCCACGCTTGGCGGATGGATCACTGACAATTACTCCTGGCGTTGGATTTTCTACATCAATGTTCCCATCGGCATTCTCTCGCTTTTTCTCACGAGCATACTCGTGCACGACCCACCTGAGTCAAAGGAAGCTCGTGCAAACGGTCGGCTGGAGCACCGCCGTATCGATTATGTTGGACTGAGCCTGGTCGCGCTTGGGTTTGGCTCCCTTGAAGTGATCTACGCCAAGGGGCAGGAGAAAGACTGGTTTGGATCGGACATGATCATTATCGCCACGGTGATCACCGTGGTATCGCTGGTGGCCCTGGTCATCTGGGAACTACGGCATCCCGAGCCGATCATCAATTTCCGGCTCCTGGCCGAACGCAACTTCCTGGCCTGCGGAATTATCATTTACCTTTCGTTTGCCGTCCTGTACGGAAGCAACGCGAACCTGCCCCAGATGTTGCAGGAATTGATGGGCTATGATGCCACCCGGGCTGGCTGGATCCTCTCTCCCGCCGCTTTCTTCACCATGGCCATGATGCCAATCGTGGGATTTCTCCTGGGTAAGAAAGTGGATGCGCGGATGTTGATCCCTTTAGGACTCATCATCGTGGCGGTCTCTTCGTATCAATCGGCCCACCTCAGCTTGCAGGCATCCCCTTTTGCTCTCGTGGCGCCTCGCTGTCTGTTGATGCTGGGAGTCGGTCTCCTCTTCGTTCCTCTAAACAATGCGGCTTATCTCTATCTATCAAAACGAGACACGAATAATGCCACGGGGCTTTTCAACCTTCTGAGAAACGAAGGAGGAAGCCTGGGTATCGCTCTCGCCACCACGCTCGTGGATCGGCGTACTCAGTTCCACCAAAGCCGCCTGGTCGAGCACATTCGCCCCGCCAACCCCTTGGTGGAGGGGATGGTTCGTCAGGTTTCCACGATTCGCGAATTTCGCGGGGGAGCCAGCCCCACAACGAGCCGGCAAGAGGCATACACGATCATCTCGCAAATGGTTCAAAAACAGTCTCGGGTCATGGCCTATCTCGACGTTTTCTGGGTCTTTTGGATCCTGATGCTGTTCACCCTCCCTCTGGTGCTCATCATGAAGAAATCCGTGGCGGGCGGGGAGGTTCGTGCTCATTAACGCATGACGGCCAGAGGAGACGGGTAAGAGACCCATCCATTAGGGGCATTTCCATGCCCTTCAGGATGCCGGCTCGTTCGTCTTGACGGAATTGCGGGATCGTCGTAATTTCCCGGCGTCATCGACCGACGAGATCAGGACGAACTTTTTGGTCGAAGGTGTTCGCCCCGTCGGTGTCGCTGGATACACCGACGGGGTTTACTTTGCGCCGGGGTGGCTTTGAGTCATCCCATGAATCAAATCCCACACGCGTCTTCCCATAAGGCTTAGGAGGTGGAAGGATGCAACGACGCCACATCGCAATCGCTACGATCTCCTTGATGGGATTGGCCTTCGCCACATGCGCTAGCTTCGCACAGCAGACTCTTGGCGAGCGTGTTGGAGAGGGGCTGCAGAACGTAGGAGAAGGCTTGCAGAGCGTTGGACGCGGCGTGAGGCGCGGCGTTCAGGAGGCTGGCGACGTCCTCAAGCGTCAGTTCGAAACGGTTCGCGCGGATGTCAACCGCATGGGAGTCCAGTCCCGCGTCTATTCTCGCCTGCACTGGGAGCGTTCGCTTCACCAGTCCCGGCTCGAGGTCCACATGATGCGTGATGGAACCGCCCTTCTGCGAGGAGCCGTCCCGGACCAGGAGGCTCGCGAACGCGCGGTTGAGATCACCCGAAACACGGTCGGAATCACCTCGGTGATCGACGAGCTTACCCCTCTGGTTCCTCCTGAAGAGACCAAGCCGACTGCCTCGCGCCGATCGAGCAGCGGCACCCAATCGCGCTGAGGCTCTTCGGCCTCGACGGGAGAAAGACGCAAGGTCTTCTTCTCCAAGGCCGGCTGGATGACACTGGTGGTTGCCACCAGTGTCAACGGACTGGCCCCAGCGATTCAGGGAAGACGGTTCCGCCCGATGCCCCTGTGCGGAACGCTCTCTGTCCCTAGGCAAGGTCGTCAATCCCTCAAAGATCGCCGACGGCTCGATGCAGCCGATAGAAGGCGAGGCTCTCGTCGTAGAGAGCATTGTAGAAGTTCGTGTAAGCTTCGACCCGGCGATTTTCAGCGTCGAGAACCTCGGTGTAGGTGCTCAACTGCTGGCGATAGCGGTCGAGGATCACCTTGACGTTTTCCTCGCCCTGGTCGATGGCCGCCCGCGTCACGGGTATGCTCTGGCGGGCCTGGTTCAAATCAAGCCATCGCGTACGAACTTCGAGAGCGATGGTCTGCGCGGTATCAGCCCTGCGCTGGCGCGTCGCGCATTCCTGGCTCCGTAGCGACGCGGCGCGACGACGAGAGACACCACCGTCTGACATCGTCCAGTCGACGGACAGGATGGCCGTCCCGTACCCCTGCGGCACGAAGTTCTGGGCCCCGATGTAAGCGAAACCTCCGCTGATGCCTACCTGGGGACGAATGGCTCCCAACGTCGACTCGGCCTGCGCTCCCAGGGCTCGAGCTTGCTCTTCGAGTCCCGCAAGCTCCGGCCGCGACTGCAACGAGCGAGAAATCAGGGCTTCGATCTCCTGGTTGCTCAGCCCTGAGAGTGTTGCGTCGGCCCGAACCGCCTGCGCCGCGAGTTCCTTCCAGTCAGCCTTCGGTGGAAGGTTGGAAAGCTCTTCAAGAGGCACCTGCGTTCCATAGGGGCGATTCATGTAGCGGTTGTAGGTCGACCAGGCCGTCTCCAAGGCCGTCTTGGCGCGGATCTCACCGAGACGCGCGTTGGCAAGCGAGACTTCGGCCGCCAGCTCATCGCTTCGAATCGCCAGGCCTTCTTTGCGCCGGTTCCTTACGTCTCTGGCGAACGATGTAAGTCGCCCTACGTTGCTTTTCGCGACGGCCAGGTCTCGCTTCGCACGTAGAACGCCAATATACGCTTCCGCGACCGTGAGCTTGAGCTCGAGCGCGGTTCGCGCCACTTCGGTGCGCTGGGCGTTGAGTTGATGACCGGCCGCGTCGATCGTGCGGAGGAGGCGTCCGCCCGTGTAGAGGGGCAACGTTGCCGCTGTGAAGGAGACGGGGAGATCGGTCTGATTCTTACCGAACACCGGGAAAAGAACCGACGAGCCGGCCGCGGATGTAGCCCCCCCTCCCAGTCCCGCAGGGAGGGTGGTCCGCAATGCGGGCGGATTGGTGTACATCACGTTGAAGTTCTGGCTCCGGACCGAGGGATGCCGCGCCGCTTTGGCGGCCTCGAGATTCAACCCTTCGGCGACCGTCTGAGTCTCCTGCGACTGAAGCTGCTGATTGACACCAAGCGCCGTGTTCCAGGCTTGTTGCAAATTCTCAGCCCGCGCTGAGAGGGTTGCCGAGAGCAAGAAGCTTATGGCAGCGACCACGCAGCTTCGTGCATTCCTGACCATCGGTACGCCCCTCCATAAGCATCGCTCGACGACGGGTCCTGTCGCCGAGGGAAAGGACCGCCCGCGGGCTCCTGCCCACCGACACGGCTATTCCCCACAGGCTCAATTTCGTCAGGCTCTCGCCCTTTTATTCATGCTCCGTGCCCTGCCTCACGCCCCGCGAAGTTCGATGCGCCGGTAGGGCAAACTCTCCCGATCGAATCAACTGCGTCGCGCGCCCTCGCTATTAGCAAAACCCGCGCAACCCTTCGAAACGACGCCCAATTCCCCTCGCAATTGCGCGAATCATTTCAATCATCGGAACGGTGATTGCCGGAAAGGTTTATGAGACCAAAGGGGTGAAAACGCGGGGGTTGACAACATCTGAAGGCTGTCGGACGATGCGTTCCGTGCCGCAGACTTGCTTTGTATCCGTATTGAGGTCCTCTCCATGGCTCAGACTGCGACCGCTCCACAAACTTCGCCAACGATTCGGCAAACCCAGCTTCTTATTGACAATCAGTGGGTTGATCCCGTCGACGGGGGGACATTCGAGACGTACAACCCAGCCACAGGTGAACCGATCGCCGAGGTTGCTGCGGCCACGGCCAAGGATATCGACAAGGCCGTAAAGGCCGCCCGCCACGCGCTTGAGCAAGGCCCCTGGAGCACGCTGAGTGCTTCGGAACGCGGCCGGCTCATGTTCCGCCTGGCCGACCTGGTCGAGCAAAACGCGGCGGAACTGGCCCTCCTCGAGTCGTTCAACAGCGGTAAGACGATCAACGACTCCAAGGGGGACCTCGGGGGCGTGGTCAAGACCCTCCGCTACTATGCCGGCTGGGCGGACAAGATTGAGGGGCGGACGATCCCGGTTGACGGCAGCTTCCTTTCGTACACCCTTCGCCAGCCGGTCGGCGTTGTCGGACAGATCATCCCCTGGAACTTCCCGCTGCTGATGCTCGCGTGGAAGTGGGGCCCTGCCCTGGCCTGCGGCAACACGATCGTGATGAAGCCCGCCGAACAAACGCCCCTCACAGCACTCCGCGTCGCCGAGCTGGCCATTGAAGCCGGCTTCCCCAAGGGCGTGATCAACATCCTCAACGGGCTTGGCGAAACCGCAGGAGCCGCCCTGGTCGCTCATCCCGACGTCGACAAGATCGCCTTCACCGGGCACGTCGACACGGCCAAGATCATTCAGCGCCAGGCTGCCGAAACCCTGAAGCGAACGACCTTCGAGCTTGGTGGCAAGAGCCCCAACGTGATCTTCGCCGATGCCGACCTCGATGCGGCCGTCGCCGGGGCCTTCCACGCGATCTACTTCCACGGCGGCCAGTGCTGCACCGCGGGAAGCCGACTCTTCGTCGAAGAGAAGATTCACCCTGAATTCGTCGCGCGTCTCGCTGAGAAAGCCAAATCGCGTGCGATCGGCGACCCCCTCAATCCCTCCACCGAGCAAGGGCCGCAGGTCTCGCAAGAACAGCTCGACAAGATCCTGCACTATGTGGACCTCGGCAAGTCGCAAGGGGCGAAGCTGCTGGCTGGTGGCGAACGCGTCGGCGACAAGGGGTTCTTCGTCGAACCCACCATCTTTGACAACGTCAAAGACGACATGACGATCGCCAAGGACGAAATCTTTGGTCCCGTCGTGAGCGTTTTGCCGTTCCGAGGCGTCGAAGAAGTCGTCGAGCGTGCCAACAACACGACCTACGGCCTCGCCGCCGCGATCTGGACCAAGGACATCGACAAGGCCCACCTCTTCGCCAAGCGCGTCAAGGCGGGAACCGTCTGGGTGAACTGCTACCACGTCGTGGACGCCAATACCCCCTTCGGCGGCTTCAAGATGTCGGGACAAGGGCGTGAGAACGGTGAAGCGGCAATCGAGCACTACACCGAGCTCAAGACCGTGACGATCAAGCTTGGCTAAGAGATGCGGCCTTGCTCTCGCTTGCGTTCCTTGATGAGATTGATGCCATAGGCAAACAAGCGGCCAAGGTCGCGGACTCAAAGTCATCTCATTCACGATGAGACCATCTCCACGGTCCGCTGGTCGCCCCGAACCTCGCAACGGCTCGGTGCTGCCCGCGGACCTTTTCATTTCTCCAGGGCCTCAAAACTCGGGACGAGTTTTACATGACGCTCCACATTGCAATCGCCTCGCTGATCTTGGGAGGGTTGATGTCGACGGAAGCCGAACCCCCAAACCCATCGAAGCCGCGCAGGGAAGTCACCGCGGCCGACGTCGCGAAGCTCCCTCCTCCAGGAAGTGTTGTTCCCGCTTCTTTCGACTTCACTCCCGACGGAAAGGCCCTGAGCTTTCTGAAGTCCGAATCCACGAGTCTCAGCCGCGTTCTCTGGCGCGTTGACCTGAACGGTGGCACTCCACGCGTTGTAGCCCGACCACCGGGAAGTGGCGACACGGAAGCCAACCTCACGGAGGCTGAAAAACTGCGGCGAGAACGGCAGCGGCTCCGAGAAACGGGTATTACCCAGGTGATCCGCGCCAAGAAGGCGGACGTGAGCGTGATCCCGCTCGGAGGGGACCTCTACCTCCAGCGAGGCGATGGCCCACTCGAGCGCCTTACGGACACTCCCAGTCCCGAGATTGACCCCAAACTCACGAACGATGCGAGCAAAGTCGCATTCGTTCGTGATAATGAGTTGTTTGCCATCGACCTCAAGACCCGCAAGGAAACACAGCTCACCCGAGGGTCGGAAGAAGGGCTCACTCATGGATTGGCAGAATTCATCGCTCAGGAAGAGATGGATCGGTCTTCGGGCTTTTGGTGGTCTCCTGACGGCCGCAGGCTGGCCTACCAGGAGACCGATGAGCGGCACATTCCGCTCTATTCGATCGCCCATCAAGGGAATGCCAAGATTTCGGTCGAAACGCATCGTTATCCGTTCCCAGGAGCCGCCAACGCCAAGATTCGCCTGGGAATCGTGGGTTCCGAGGGGGGCGAAACACGTTGGGTCAACCTGAGCGAGCCCAATTCGTGGGCGGAAGAATACCTAGCCCGCGTCGATTGGGATTCTCCCGAGTCGGTGCTCGTCCAGGTTCTCTCACGAGATCAAAAGCTGCTGCGGCTCTACCGCGTTGAGGCCGCGACTGGAAACAAAACGCTCCTCCTCGAGGAGAAAGCGGACACTTGGGTCAACCTGCATCACGACCTGCGTGTTGTCGAATCCACTGGTGAGTTCGTCTGGGCTTCGGAGCGAACGGGATTTCGGCATCTGGAGTTGCGGGGCCAAGACGGCAAGCTGATTCGGGTCCTGACCAAGGGAGAGTGGCCGGTAGACGCGGTCGCCACCCTGGTTGAGAGCAAGCGTGAAGTCTGGTTCATGGCAGGACGTGAGACACCTCTCGAGTCACAGCTTTATCGTGTCTCGCTTGATGGCGGAGACGTCGAACGTGTGACACAGGAGGCCGGAGTCCATCGTGCGGCGATCGCCCAGGATGGCGAGCATTTCGTCGACGTCGCATCAAGCCTGGAACGTCCTCCCGTCACCACTCTGCGCGATCGGTCGGGCAAGGTATTGAAAACGCTCGATGATGCAACGTCCGACGCACGAATCGATGAACTCAAGCTGCGAGCCCCTGAGCTCGTCGAGTTCCGGAATCGAGACGGCATCCTTCTTTACGGAGCCTATTACGCTCCCCAATCAAAGAACCTCGGGGAAAAAGCCCCCCTCGTGGTCATTGTGTATGGCGGACCCCACGTTCAAACCGTGACCAATTCCTGGGCTTTGACCGCGGACCAGACAGCTCAGTTCTTGACGTCGCGAGGCTTCGCGGTCTGGAAGATGGACAACCGAGGGGCCGCGCGCCGTGGCCACGCCTTCGAGAGTGCTTTGGCGCTGCATATGGGAGAAGTGGAGGTTCGCGATCAGGTGGATGGAGTTCGCTTCGTCCAGGGGCGATGGAATGACGTGGACACCACGCGCGTCGGCATCACCGGCGGCAGCTATGGCGGTTACATGACCTTGCGGGCCTTGACCGAAGCGGGCGATGTCTTCCAGGCGGGGGTGTCGGTAGCCCCGGTCACCGACTGGGACGGTTACGATACCTGTTATACCGAGCGCTACATGGGAACGCCGTCGAGCAACCCGAACGGCTATCGAGACTCGTCGGTGCTCACCCAGGTGGCGAAGCTCCATGGCGATCTTCTGCTGATCCATGGAATGCTCGACGAGAACGTTCACTTCCGGCACAGTGCCCGGCTCACGACGGCTCTCATCGGGGCGTCCAAACCCTTCCGCTTTCTGCCGTTGCCCGATGAGCGGCATTCCTCCCGCAAAGAGGGGGATCGAAAGTACGTGGCTGAGCAGATCGCCGATTTCTTCGAGAAAACGCTGGGACAAGCCGCTCGAAAGCCGTAGCGAAAATTTCCGAGCTTCCTGCCGCGAAGAGGCGTCTCTAGGCTCCTCCAGATCCCCCTTCAGGGATCTGGAGGGTTGCGTTCCAGTGTCGGACTTGTGAAAGTACGAAGACCCGCCAAGCCGCTCTCCCCAGCATCGGGCTAAGCCGTTGACCTACCGCGCGGGTTTCGCCTGCCGCCCCTTAACCAGTTCGGAGATTTTCCGCTCGTGTCTCAAGACACCGATCCGGTCCTCAAAAACTCGCGCCGCGAGGCGATTATCATTGGCGTCGTTTGGGCGGCTGCAACGACTTACTGCTGCGCCTACTCCTACTGGTTTGGCTATAATCGCCCCGGCCAGATTCTGGGACCAGCCGACGTTCACCCGATCTGGGGCGTGCCATCGTGGGTGGTCTGGGGCATTCTCGCTCCGTGGGCCGTTTGCGCTCTCTTCACCTTCTGGTTCGCCGGGTTCTACATGATCGACGACGATCTTGGCACCGACCATACGGCCGAGCTCAATCGTGATATTCGCGAAGGGGGGGCGGAATGAACAACGCCAGTGTTGTCCATGCACAGCCGCCGACGCTGATCGCGCTGGTTCTCTTCACCCTGGTCTCGCTCGGATTGGGTGTGGTGGCGAACCTCGCGGAGCGAAAAGGGAGCTTCCTGGAAAAGTACTTCCTGGGTAACCGTTCACTCGGGGCCTTTGCCGTCGCCTTGACGGCCGCGGTCATGAGTGGCGGAACCTTTGTGGGCTTCCCCTCGCTGGTCTATAGTTTCGGATGGGTGGTGGGGCTCTGGATCTGCTCCTACATGGTCGCCCCACTGACGATCTTGGGGGTGCTCGGCAAGCGCATCGGCCAACTGTCCCGGAAAACCGGGGCCATCACGCTCCCTGACCTCCTGCGAGAACGATTCGGCAGCCCGACTCTCGGCCTTTTGACGAGCGTGCTCGTCATGTTCTTCCTCATCTGCAACCTGATTCCCCAGTTCAAGGCCGGCGCGGTCATCTTGCGGATCGTTCTGCCGACCGAAACCGTGAGTTGGTTCACGACCGAGGATCCCGCCGCCTCAGCCGACACCGCCTACTACATCGGACTCGCTATTTTTGGGGCGACGGTTATCGCCTATACAACCTACGGCGGATTTCTCGCCGCGATCTGGACCGACGTCTTCCAGAGCTTGGTCATGGCGGTCGGAGTCCTTTTGCTCTTCCCGCTCGCGATGCAGAAGGCGGGGGGGATCGAACAGGCCACGATCAAGGGGATGCAGCTCGCCGGCGACGGTTTTGGCTTCGGTCCAGGAGCCGGCCGCGCATTTCACCCTTTAGGACTCGCGGTTTCATTCTTCTTCATGTGGGCGATCACCGGCATGGGGCAACCCTCAACGCTGGTGCGGCTCATGGCGTTTCGCGACTCCAAAACGCTTCGTTATTCGATCATCTATCTCACGCTCTACAACCTGGTGATCTACGTTCCGCTGATTTTCATCTTCGTCGCCGCTCGAAGCATCTTGCCCAGCCTGAAGTCTCCTGACGACGTAATGCCGAGCCTGGTCATTTCGCTGGCCAACCCCTACCTGGCAGGGCTCATCCTTGCGGCTCCGTACGGGGCCGTGTTGAGCACCGTCAGTGGTTGGCTCTTGATTGTCTCTTCGGGTATGGTTCGCGACATCTACCAGCGATTTTTCCGTCCCGCGGCCGGAGAAAAGGAAATCGCCCGCGCGAGCTATCTCGCCACGGTGGCGGTGGGGATCATCGCCGCGCTGGCCGCGATCCGTCCTCCGCAATATCTCCAGCTCATCGTCGTTTTCTCGAGCACAGGTATGGCCGCGGCCTTCTTGATGCCCGCCATGCTCGGAGCCTTCTGGCGAAGAGCGACGGCGACGGGTGCCATTGCGGCGATGGCCGTGGGGACGAGCGTCACCCTCGGGCTCTATGTTCTAGGGATCATCGGCCCTTCGCGTCTCCATCTCGATTGGCTCCTGGGGGCGAATCCCGAGATCGGTGCCAAGAGTTCGTTCCGACCTTACTACCTTCTTGGGCTCGACCCCTGTATCTGGAGTCTGATCGCCTCGCTGGTCGCTGGGGTCGTGGGAAGCCTGATGAGTCCGCCCCCCAAACCCGAGCGAGTTGCTCTCTTCTTCAGCGTTCAGCCTCCGGACGCACCTGCACCCGCGACGTTGGACATGCACCCGGAATTGGGGACCAAGGTTCTCAGCTAAAAACTCCGGGTTCAGAGCCGCTCCGTCGGTAGAATCAAGGGGCGAGGTTATCTCAACGAGGAGCTCACTGGGATCGGCCATCGCGCGGATCCCGCGGGCTCTTCGTTAGGTTTTTGAGAACTTCTCGGGATCAACCGACCCATGACGAACACGAACGTCATACGCGTGGCCGGCGTCCAGATGGACGTGTGGATCGGGCAAAACGCCGAAAACCTTGGTCTCATGAAGAGCAAGCTCAACCAGGCCGCCGACGAGGGGGCGAACCTCATCGTCTTCCCTGAGTGTGCGCTTTCGGGATATTGCTTCGAGAGCCGTGAAGAAGCCCTTCCCTTCGCCGAGCCGATCCCCGGGCCCAGCGTTGAGAGCTTCACTGAAGAGTGCGCCCGCCGAAACGTCTGGGTTGTCTACGGCCTCCTCGAATCCGCAGGCGAGCACCTTTTCAATGCGTGCGTCCTCGTTGGGCCGCAGGGGCTCATTGGCTCCTACCGCAAAGTCCATCTTCCTTTCCTTGGCATTGACCGCTTTACCGACCCGGGTGATCGCCCCTTCGCTGTGCATGAAGTCGGCGGAGTACGAGTCGGTATGCACATCTGCTACGACGGCGGTTTCCCCGAACCGGCGCGAGTTCTTACGCTCCTCGGCGCGGATTTGCTGGTCTTACCCACCAACTGGCCGCCACACTCCGAATGCGCCGCCGAACATATGATCCCTTGCCGGGCTTCCGAGAATGTCGTCTACGTGATGTCCGTGAATCGGGTGGGTGAAGAGCGAGGGTTTCGCTTCATCGGCCGGAGTTCGATCGCCGATCCCAGGGGTACCGTCCTCACGATGGCCAGCCCCGACAGCGAACAGATCTTCTACGCCGACGTCGATCCCGCGCGATCCCGCCAAAAGCGTTTGGTGCGTGTTCCCGGTAAGCATGAAGTGGACCGAATCGGAGACCGACGACCCCGGTTCTACCAGGCGATCGTCGAGCCCAATGGGCGAGACTGACCCAAGCAAAAAGCCTTCGCGAGACAGACGCCGGTCTGCCCCGCGAAGGCATCACTTCCTGACTTTCTCTTCTCTGGCGCCGCCGCCCCGCCCTGGCTCACGCCGCTGAGAACCTCACACGGGCCTTCCTTTCAAGACGCGAGCCTGGAGCCGGGCCTCGTGAACGTTGTCGAGAAGCGGCTCGGGCAGCGCCGAGGAAAATGTCGGCGCCACCCCATACAACCTTCTTTGCGCTCGCCCAAGAAAGGGCTGCTCACTTCTGCGGCTCGAGCTCGAAGTTGTGTGGCTTGGGCTGTGCGGTGTTCCTTTGAACGTCGACAACCTCGTTCTCAAAGGCATCGAGTTCCGCCAGCGCGTTGGCGACGTGCGGCGTATCATAGTCTTGAAGATTGACTTCAACGACACGCCAGCGGCGGTAATGAATCTCGTTGTGACGGATGGTGAGATCGTGAACTTTGCGAGCCTGCTCCACCATCGGCGTGGGGAGGATCGCGAGGTTGATCCCCTCGTCGAGTTCCTGCTTGGTGAAGGTTCCGACGACCTTGCCATCGATCTTCAAAACATATTTATCCGACGAAAGCCCATCCACTTCGAGCGTTTGCTGGTTGAGCTGCTCGACAACCTTGCTGGACTTGATGGCCAGAGCGGTCACCGGATCCGAATAGGAAATCGGGAACGGCAGAGATTCGTCGAGCTGCGTCCAGCTCAGCTTGCCGTCGCGATTGTTGAGGTGGCTGACTTTCGCTTTCTTGGTTTCGCTGCTGACCGCACCACCCTCCACTTCGAGTTCGACCTCGCTTACCAGCGAGGGAGCGTGCCAGGCATCCAGAAGAGCGGCGGCCATCAATAATTGACCTCCCGGACCGGGGTGCACGCGGTCGTGATTCAACTCGGGAGACAGCTTCGCGTCAAGCGCGAACGCCTTCTTGGTGGCCTCAACTACCGACGTGTTCAGGTCCGCGATATCCACATGCGCCTTGGCCGCAAGTTCCTTGAGGTATTCACCATAGCGAATGAGAACGGCGTTGTAACCCTTCTCGAACGTGGGAGGGCGGGTCACGTCGTCGAACGGCGAAGGCTGAATCAGAGTGATCCGGATCTTGGGGAATGTTTCCTTCACTTTCGTGACGATCTTTTCCATGCCCGTCGCGTAGGTTTTGAAAATGCCTTCGTCGAAAACGCGATAGCTCGCGTCATTCATGCCGAGCATGATCGTCATCACGGTCGGCTTGTAGGCGAAGACGTCACGCTTGAGGCGCAGGTCAATCGGACCACCGCCGCCGCCCGTGACTCGGTCTCCACCCCAACCGGAGTGAACGAAGTTTACGGTATAGCTCGGAAATCGCGTGACAACGAATGTCTCCACGAAAGTCGTATAGAGACGCTGCTCCGTGATGCTGTCACCATAAAAGACGACACGATCGTCATTCTTGAGATAAAAGTCGTCGCCCAATGCGGACAGCGCCGGCAAAGCGGTCAACAAGAAAGCGAAGACGCACGTTCGTCCCATGAGAGGCCTCAAAGTTTGCGTGAAGGTGAGGATATCAACACGATCACTCAGGCGAGGATCGGTGTGACAACGTTACCGAACACGTCGGTCAAACGGTAGTCTCGACCACTATAACGGTAGGTAAGCTTGGTGTGGTCAATCCCCATCAGGTGGAGCACCGTCGCGTGGAGGTCGTGCACATGGACCTTGTTTTCGACGGAGTGCCAGCCGAACTCGTCGGTTGCTCCGTAGGTCATCCCCCCTTTGACGCCCCCTCCCGCAAGCCACATCGTGAACCCAAACGGATGATGTTCACGGCCATCCTTCCCTTCGGCCGTGGGAGTTCGCCCGAATTCCCCCCCCCAGATGACCAGTGTATCCTGAAGCAGGCCCCGCGCTTTCAGGTCCTTGAGCAATCCTGCGATGGGACGGTCGGTCGCCGCGCAATTGTTGGGGAGCTCCGACCGCAAGCCGCCGTGTTGGTCCCAGAGTTGGCAGCTCGATCGCTTGGCCGTCTGTGTGTGGTACACCTGAACGAAGCGAACTCCTCGTTCCGAAAGGCGGCGAGCCATTAGGCACTGCTTGCCAAAGATTTCCGTGGTGGGATCATCGAGGCCGTAGAGCTTTCGCGTGGCAGGGGATTCGAGATCCACGTTGAATGCTTCCGGCGCCTGCCGCTGCATCCGATACGCCAGTTCAAAAGAGGCGATCCGAGCGCTCAGCCGGCTATCCTCCTGGCGAGACACCCGGTGGATTTCGTTGAGCCGTTGCAGGGTATCAAGTTGCTCGCGCTGGCGGCTCGGATGGAACCTCGCGTTAGACAAATTGGCGATCGGGTTCTTCAGATCGGCAACCAAGGTCCCTTGATAGGCGGCAGGCAAGAAGCTGGAACCCCAGAGGGGCGCACCTTGCGCCGGCTGCGCGGGGCTAATGACGAGAAAACCCGGGAGATCCTGGTTTTCACTCCCAAGGCCGTAGAGCAGCCACGACCCCATGCTCGGACGAGAGAACGCTTGCTCCCCCGTATTCATTTGGAGGCATGCGCCGTTATGGTTGATATTATCAGCAACCATGGATCGGACAACACAAAGGTCGTCGACGCAAGTTGCGAGATGAGGAAAGAGTTCACTGACGTCAATCCCCGACTCGCCGTGCCGCTGAAACTTGAAGGGAGACTTGAGCAAGTTGCCGGTCTTGGTCCGGACGAGGTGGGGCATCTCGAAAGGAAGGGGCTTACCGTCATCCTTCTCCAGCCGAGGCTTGGGGTCAAAGGTGTCGACATGCGATGGCCCCCCCGACATGAAGAGGAAGATGACCCGTTTTGCCCTGGCGGGAAACATGGGAGGGCGAACGGAAAGAGGATCGTTTGAGATCTTGCTCCCTTCCGCTCGAGCTTCACCGGCCAGAAGGCCGGCGAGTCCCATCATTCCAAACCCATTGGCAAATGTGCCCAATACCTCGCGACGGCTGAGCGGCCCCTGGGAGTTCATCGGCGTCGGCCTCACTTCTCGGTCCGTTCTGTAAAGAGTGCTCGATGCCGCGAGCACATCCCCGCTGGCGAAGGGACGAAACAGCCGTCTCGTCAATCGATATAAACAAACTCGTTGGCACAGACAAGGATCTGGCAATAAGCCATCCACGCGTCCTCGTCCGAGTGCCGGCTCTGGAGGAATGCCTCCCCGACTTTGCGTTCCTCGTCATTGGGCTCCCGGCTGAAGAGCAGCAAATACGCCCGCCTGATTCGCTCTTGATCCCCATCCGCAAGCTTGAGAACTCGCCTGGCAAGCGCCTGGGCCTGGTCGAGAACATACGGATTGTTGATCAAGAACAGGGCCTGGGGAGCGACCGTTGAGACCGTTCGGTTGTCCACCAGGGCGGTCGAGTCGGCAGCATCAAAGAGAGGGCCGAACGACGAACGATCGGATCGAACGATCGTCAGGTACAGCGTTCTTCTCCGATTGTTGAGCTCGCGGAGGGAGGGACCTCCCAGGGTCGGATCAAGTTGCCCGGAGACCGCGAGGAGATTATCGCGAATTGCCTCGGCCTCGAGACGCTTGCGATTCATGCGCGTGAACAAGCGATTGTCGGGATCGGCCTTCGCGGATTCTTCCTCGGGTTCCGAGGCCTGCTGATAAACAGCCGAGAGCATGAGGGCGCGATGCATCTTCTTGATCGACCACCCTGATTCCACGAAGAGAGATGCCAGGAAGTCGAGCAATTCTGGGTGCGTCGGGCGTTCACCCAAACTTCCAAAATTGCTCGGCGTGCGAACAATGCCCGCCCCCATGTGATGTTGCCAGATCCGGTTGGCCATCACGCGCGAGGTCAGCACGTGGTCAGGTTTGGCCAACCAGCGAGCCAGTTCCAGTCGCCCGCTTCCCGAAGGAATGTTTGCTTTCGGTTCTCCTCCCAGCACAGTCGGGAAGTGGCGAGGGACGACATCCCCAAGTCGCGAGTAGCTGCCGCGAATATGAACCCGAACATCGTGGCAGCCGGCCTGAGGACTGTCGGGAACACCCCCTTCCAGGGCACCGTTCGCGTAAGTGATCGGCGCGGGTGGATTTGCCTTCAGGGCCGCGAGCTCCCTGCGCATCGAGGTGAGGTGCTGGCGAGCGTCATCGCCGAAGACAACCTCGTCCGGCTCGCCTTCAACCCAGAACGGGCTCGACTTGTCCGTGCGTTGAAAGCTCGCCTGGATCGCCGCGGCGGCCGATTCGATCGCTTTTGAATCGACGGGCGAAGCACTCAGGGCTCTTTTCCAACCTTCCAGCGCGGGACCTGCGCCGGCTGCTAACTCCAGGACGCGTCCGGTCTGATTGTGGTCCTCGAAGCGCCAGGCATCGGAGCGCCCCGAACCGTCGGCGTGAGGGTTCCCCTTCAGCGGCTCTTTGAGCAGGTCGTTGGTCAGGTCCCAGCGACTTCCCCCCTCACGCGCGGTTAACGTCAATGACACGACCGTCGTATCACATGTGTATTCACCTTTCGGAAGCACCAGCAGCTCAAGGCGGTCGCCTGACTTCACATCGAGCGCCGCAAGAGCATCTCCCGAAATCTGCTGGGTCCCGCCGTTGACGAAGGCTCCCTGAGCAAGCATTTGTGTGCCCACGGTCGAGCGATGCGTCAAACGCCAGGAGACTCCGTCTCCCCCCGCCGCATCAGCGTCCGCCAAACTCCCCTGGATCTGGATCTTGCCATTGATGGGGCTCTTCCAGGTGATGGCCACGCCGCTGCTCGGTCCCGGATGCACGCAGACGGACCTCGGAGGAAGCGTGAAGGTGAGGATCGTCACCGGCTGTTCGTTCTGATTCACCGTGAGCGATGGGCACTCGGCGCTCCCCCTCCAGCCCTGAACGCCGGCCTTCCCAAGCACGTCACGAACCGGAGTTCGCATCAAGGGATATTCGTTTGTCAGCCCTAGTTGCTCAATCCAATTTCGGAGCGCGAATTCATGGAGTCCACGCGCCAAGGCGAACTCATGCAGTGCCCCTGAACCTGAATCTGAGAGGCCTCTTTGGAAGTCGCGCGCGGCGAGGACATAGCGAGCGGTCTGAGTCAGCATGGACCTGGCAAAGGTCTCTTTCTCTTGTGCCAACCTTTGATTGAGTTGCCCCTCGAGCGTAGCGATCTTGGCTGTGTACTGGCCCCGGCGATCCATCTCGGACTTCGAGACCAGGGGAATCCGAAGCATCGGGGGACCGTTCGTCTTGGGACCCACGTTAGGAAGGATGTGGGTGCTGAAGAAGATGCCGGCGAGCCCGTAGTAATCCTTGGTCGAAATCGGGTCGAACTTGTGGTCGTGGCAGCGGGCACAGGCGACTGTCAGGCCGAGAAACGTTCGACCGACCAGGTCCACCTGGTCATCGGCGATGTCCGTGAGAAGCTTTTCCTTATCGGCATCTCCCCCGCCCCAGTTCCCAATAGCGAGCATGCCTGTCGCGACGGTCTCGTCAACGTTAAACCCATCGGGATTCTGGGGAGGCAATACATCGCCCGCGAGCTGGTGAAGAATGAACTTGTCATAAGGAAGATCACGGTTGAATGCGTTGACGACCCAATCGCGGTAACGCCAGGCGAACGCGATATCAGCGTCTTCATTACCGAGGATCCGTGAGTCGAACGAGTCGGCGTAGCGAACAATGTCCAACCAGTGGCGGCCCCAGCGCTCGCCATAGTGGGGAGAGGCCAGAAGACGATCGACGACCTTGGCGAAGGCATCGCTGGATTCGTCGGCAAGAAAGGCCTGGACCTCTTCCGGAGTTGGCGGCAAACCCGTCAGGTCGAACGTGGCACGACGGATCAAGGTTCGTTTGTCGGCTGCCTTTGCCGGTTTCAACCCCTTGGATTCAATGGCCGCAAGCACGAAACGATCGATATCCCCACGAACCCAGCTCGTGTTCTCGACCTTGGGGGGCACCGGCTTGCGAAGTGGTTGGAACGACCAGAACTGCGTGGGTTCCTGTGGCTTATCCTTGGCGTGTGCCAAGGCATTCTTAATGGGAGTCGTTTTCTCTTCCGGCCAGGGCAATCCCATTGCGACCCACTTCTTAAAGACCTCAATCTCCTGGTCCTTGAGCTTCCCTTTCGGTGGCATCCGGGGTTCATCGATGTAGCGGATTACTTCGACGATCAGGCTCTCCTCGGGCTTTCCGGGAACAGCCGCGGGTCCGCTGTCTCCCCCCTTTAGGATCGCCTCACGTGCCGAGAGATTCAGCCCCCCCTTCGATTTGCCCCCAGCCCCATGGCACTCGAGGCAACGATCGACCAAAAGCGGCCTGACCTGCTTCTCAAAGAACTCGAGCGATTCCGCTGCGTTCTCGCTCCCCGCGACGCCTGCTCTGGAATAGACGAAAAGCAGTAGCAAACTGAGCACGCCGAAGCGAACACGCTGATCCATGGGTGGAAGTCCTCTTCGGTCTTCGAGGCAGGCGGGCAAATGAGGGAACGAGCTCAATCCAGCGAATATCCATCTCGATTTACAGTCTGTGGAACCACGGTGTGAGCTTTCGGCGGGGAGCGAGCAGATTCCACTTCGGAAGCGGAGTTTCCAGGTCAGACGGAACTCACGACCCGTTCCGTGAACGTACGGGAGAGATACCTTCCGACGCATTTGCGCAGAAGCGTCCTCAGGCGATCAAGGGCTGGACGATATTTCCATGCACGTCCGTCAAACGTTGTTCGCGACCGCCATGGAAATAGGTCAGCAGCGTGTGATCGAGCCCAAGGAGATGAAGGATCGTAGCGTGCAAGTCATGGACGTGCACCTTGTTTTCCGCCGAGGCATAGCCGATTTCATCGGTGGAACCATATGCGGTTCCTCCTTTGACGCCTCCCCCTGCTAGCCAGGCCGAGAACCCCTTGGGGTTGTGGTCGCGCCCGAGACCACCCTGGCTGTTGGGCATCCGGCCAAACTCTCCTGACCAGATGACGAGGGTCTCATCGAGAAGTCCGCGCCGCTTCAAGTCGGTCAGGAGTCCTGCGATCGGCTTATCGGTTTCCCCACAGTGCTGTTCATGATTCTTGTTGACGTTACCGTGGGCGTCCCAGTTCTCGTCGTTGTGACCACCGCCGGAATAGACCTGTACGAACCGTACGCCACGCTCCACCATCCGCCGGGCCATGAGGCATTTGCGGCCGAAATTGGTGGTGCTGGGGTTATCCATACCGTAGAGAGCTTTGGTTTCAGCCGTCTCATGGCTGAGGTCAATCGCCTCTGGTGCGTGCGCCTGCATCCGATAGGCCAGTTCGTAGCTTGCAATCCGCGCCGAGAGTTCGCTTTCGTGGGGGCGCATTTGTTGATGCATCCCGTTGAGTTTTGCAAGGTAATCGAGTTGCGCCCGTTGCTCGTCGCGAGTCACAGGGCCTTTCGGAGAGAGGTTTAGTACCGGATCTCCCTGGGTTCGGAACTGAGTTCCTTGATAGGTGGCCGGCATGAAACCCGCCCCCCAGTTCGGCGCTCCGCCGATGGGGCCACCCCGATGGTCAAGGAAGACCACAAAGCTGGGGAGGTTCCGACTCTCGGAACCGAGGCCATAAGTGACCCAACTCCCCAGGCAAGGCTTTCCCTGGAAGACGGAGCCGGAATTCATCTGAAGCATTGCGGAACCGTGAGCGAAGCTGTCGGCCCACATGGAGCGGATGATCGCCATATCGTCCACGCAACCCGCGAGGTGCGGGAAGAGGTCGGAGATCTCGATACCGCTCTTTCCATGCTTGGAAAACTTGCGTGTAGATCCTAGCAGCGTGACGTCCTGGAAGGAGTCTTTGCGGACTTCGATGCGCTTCGTCTTCCCGTGATTGGTGTTGAGTTCAGGCTTAGGATCGAAGAGATCGACCTGCGACGGGCCGCCATACATGAAAAGGAAAATGACACTCTTCGCCCGAGCCACGTAGTGAGGGGCCTTGGGCGCCAGGGGATCGTCGGCCGTGGAGGCGCGAACCTTCTTGAAGAATCCATCCTCTTGCAGCAGCGAGGTGAGCGCCAGGCCCGTGAAGCCCGCGCCGGCCTGCCAGAGAAACTCGCGGCGAGTACGGCCACAGGAGGTCATAGGGATCGATCCTCGGGTCAGGAATAAGTCTTCGGGCGATCGGTAGAGACTTCGGTTCGCCCCGTCATCGTGGCAGGCAAGGAGAACCGTATTCAATCAATGGTCAAGAACTCGTTGCTATTGAGCACAACCAGGCAAAACGCGCGGAGAGCTTCAAGCGCGGGGTCCGCGCGGTCCTCGGGCTTGGTCCGCTGGCTGATACGGATAGCCATCTCTTTGAGAAAGCCTTCGGCATCCTTGGATTCTTGCTCGGTGGGGGCACGGCCGAAAGCCAGGCCAAACGCGCGCTTGACCTGTGCGGTGGTGGCATCCGCACACTCATGTCTCAACCTCGCCGCAAACTTGCCAGCCTGCTCATGAACAAAGGTCCCATTGAATAGGGCCAGGGCCTGGGGTGCCGTGGTGGTGACAGTTCGCCTTGGGCAAGGTTCCGAGTTATCGGCAGCGTCGAGAACCTCCAGCTCCGGCAGAGGGAGCGATCGCTTCACTCGTACATAGATGCTGCGGCGGCTGGATGAGAGCTCATCGCTCTTGTCCCAACCGCTACCGGGTCGAGACTGCCCCGCGAGCACGGCCTGATCGATGGGGGGTGTCACGCTGGGGCCCCCCACCTTGAGGTTGATCGAGCCGGAGACGAAGAGAATCGCATCGCGGATCGGTTCGGCCTCGAGCCTACGCGGGACCATGCGCCAAAGCCAGGCGTTCGCGGGATCAGACTCCGCCGCCGTATCGTTCCAGCGTCCCGACTGGCGATACGCGGAGGACGTCACCATCAGCTTGTGCATCGCCTTGATGCTCCAGCCCCTGGCGATGAATTCGGTGGCAAGCCAGTCCAACAATTGCGGATGACTTGGTTCCTCCCCCATCGTGCCGAAGTCACTGGGCGTGCCCACAATTCCCAGGCCGAAGTGGTGCTGCCAAAGTCGATTCACCAGCACCCGAGCTGTCAGGGGATTGTCTGGATTCGCAACCCAGCGAGCCAACGCCAAACGGCGACCGGTCGTCTTCCCACCGGGGGGAGGAACCACTGCTGGCTCTTTCTCGGTAACCGCGGAGAGAAACGCTGGAGCCACCGTTGCACCAGGGCGGTGAGCGTCTCCTCGCATCAGGAGCATGGTCGGATCGGCCTTGCCGCTCATGTCGGTCAACCCGAGCGCCTTGGTCAACGGCGGAGGCCGTTTGGCTTCAAGGGCGGCAATCTCGCGGTCGAGCGTTTCCTTCTTCTCCTTGCCTTCCTTCGGCAGCTTCGCATCAATGGCTTCGTGGGTGACGCTCAACGTGGTCGCGGCGGCATCAGCCTTCTTCTTCTGAGCGGGATCTCGTTTCTCCGCGGGGATTTGCAAAGCGTCGAGCGTTTCCTTATCGAGCTTCGCTTTACGTTCCGCCAGAATGCTCTCACGAATCGGAGCTCGCAATCCTTCAAGCTGATCCCTCAGGCCTTTGACCTTGCCATCGATATCCGTCGTCAGCATGAAAAAACGCATCCGCTCTTCTGCGGTGGCAATTTCGAGTTCGATGCTGCTGTTGTTGTCCCGTATATAACGTTGGCTGGGAGAGAAGAAGGCAAGCAGGCCGTAATAGTCTTTCTGAGTGATCGGGTCGAATTTGTGGTCGTGGCAGCGAGCGCAGTGGATCGTGAGCCCGAGCATGGACGTACCGACCGTCTTGATGACGTCGTCGAGCTGATCGAAGCGGTCCATCAATGGATCGGCCGGCTCATCATCGATCAGGCCGATCCGGTACATGCCCGTGGCCGTGCGTGTGGCCGGTGAAGCGTCGGGGAGTTCGTCACCAGCGAGTTGCTCGAGCAAGAAGCGGTCGTAAGGAAGATCCTGATTGAAGGCATTCACGACCCAATCACGATAGCGCCAGGCGTGGGGCTTGGGGTCATCGCGCTCGTAGCCGTGTGTCTCGGCAAACCTAACGAGGTCAAGCCAATGCCTGCCCCAGCGTTCGCCGTAATAAGGGCTGGCCAGCAGGCGATCGACCAGGCGCTCGTAAGCATCGGAGGCGGGGTCGCTTACGAAAGCCTCTACCTCTTCCGGGCGAGGTGGTAGGCCAATCAGGTCAAAATAAAGTCGACGCACGAGGATTCGTCGATCGGCTTCTGGTGCTGGGGCGAGGTGTTTTTCACCGAGCTTGCTCAAAACGAAGGCGTCGATGGGATTGCGGATCCAAGGATTTCCCACGTCTTCTGAGATCGTGGAGCGACGTAGGGGGTGGAGCGACCAGAGTTTCGATTCTGGGTCGGAGTCCGCCTTATCAGCTCCCATCCCCACGAAACAGATCACGGCACAGAATGCTGCCGCCGTGAACCTTGCATCCCATTTTGCCATCATGAGCTCAACCGGGCCTCCCTCACGAGCGGTTGTTTCTCTCTTGTTTAATATTTTGCCGGCGAAGGTCCCTGAATGCAAGCGACGAGCGTCTGCCGAAGAGAGACCGGCGCCAGGCTCGAGCGCCGCTTCGGGAACGGGTCTGTGCTCCGGGGAACGGCCCTTGCCGTTTTTCGGAGATTGACTCCAGAATGAGAAGATCGCGGAGCCGAGAACTCGGCTACACCTTCCCCCAATCGCGTGGGAGTCACAGAATACGATGCGCCAAGAGTTTGGGATCGAAGCACTGGATGAAATGCTGGGAGGAGGATTGCTCCCAGGGTCGTTGACCGTCCTGGCGGGCGCAACGGGGGCTGGTAAGACGCAACTCGGTTTGCGGTGGGCTAATCGAGGCCTGAGCGCTGACGGCAAGCGCGGCGTTATTTGTGATCTGACAAGCCGCGGTGATGCACAGAACCACATCGGCTACGCCGAGAGCCAATTCGGATGGAACCTCTCAGAGTATCCCGTCGAAGCACCGCTCGACCTGGATGCGGTCTGGGATTTCGGCCGGCCGATTGGAGACTACTTCCATCCCTTTACTCGCTCCGGCCGACGGGTCACCAAGCGTGACCTCGAACCCGACGATTGGCATGCCTGGAAGTCGGACATGGCCCGCGTTCTGCGAAGGTCGGTCTGCTTTTTCTATGAGCATTTCGTTCGCGGAACCCGACGGGTGGTCGTAGACGGCATTGAACCCACGGAACGATTTGCCGATTCGATCCAGTTCGAGTTCTTTGAATATCTCTACCAGCAGGTGCTGCGCAAGGATGACGACTGGGCCGCCCGCGAGCTCTTCCGCGAGCAATTTCGCGCGAACAGCGCCCAGGTTGAGGCCCACCCCTATGTCCAAAAGGCGATTGGGTGCCTCTACCTCTACACGACGCCCCATATCCTGCTGGATGACCTGATGGCCGAACCAATCGGCGAAGGGGACATTTTTTCCAACGCCAATACGATTATCCTGATGGGGCGAACGCGCGAAGCGGGACGTCTGGGACGTGCTCTCTACGTCGCCAAGCATCGCGGAAGCGCCTGCGGCGACGAAATTCGTCCCTATCGACTGACCGATCAGGGTATTGTCTTTGAGTGATTCGGCGAATTCGGGCTTCGCTTACAATGACGAGGTGCGACTCGTCACGCGAGTCCGTCGCCAGCAGGCCGCTGAGAGGTCGTTCCTGGCGGCATGAATGTGCTCGACGCGTCTTGAACGAAGAGCCTTCCGGGCTCTCGCGGCCGGCGCGTCGAATCCCTGTTCCTTTCACCCCGGCTCCGCGAGCGGATACTGCCATGAGCGTCGTGATCGACCTGTCCGGAAAGACCGCGCTCATCACGGGAGCCACCCAGGGTATTGGCGCGGCCATCGCCCGGACTCTCCACGAGGCCGGGGCCAATGTCGTGCTCAATGGACCCGAGAGTGCCCGAGCCGACGCCGAGGTCGTCGCGAATTCGCTGCAGGCCCGGAGAGCATCCAGCGCCCTTGTTGAGACCGCGGATGTCAGTGATCCACAGGCCGTCGCATCCATGATGCGGAGGATTCAGTCGACCTGGGAGGGGATTGACATCCTCGTCAACAACGCCGGAATTTTGCGAGACCGCTCCATTGCGAAAATGACCCTCGAAGAGTGGCAAGCGGTTCTCGACGTCAATCTGTCCGGCGTATTTTATGGATGCAAATTTGGCCTGGAGATCCTCCGCGACGGGGGATGCATCGTGAATCTGGGAAGCCTTTCCGCCAGGGCCGGCTTCCACGGTCAGTCGAACTACGCCGCTGCCAAGGGTGGGGTCCATGCGCTGACTCGGGTCTTGAGTCGTGAATGCTCCCGGCGCAAGATTCGGGTTAACGCCGTGGCTCCAGGGGTGATCGAAACCCCCATGACAGCCCACTTGCCGGAACCTGTGCGGACCGAGATGCTTAGGAACATCCCCTGCCAGCGCTTCGGTCAGGCCGACGAGGTTGCTGGCGCGGTTCTGTTTTTATGCTCTCCTCTTGCCGGCTACGTGAATGGACAGGTCCTGGAAGTGAACGGCGGCTGGTTGTCGTAAATTCGCCGCAACGTACAGCCCAAGCTGAAACGCCGAATCCACGCCCGAACTCGCGCTTCGGGGTTGCCGAACGGCTACAATGCTAGGTTGCGATCCGTCGGTCGGGATCGAAATTTCGAGAGTCGGAGGAACGGGAATGGCATCGGTCGACATTGAATCGAGCACGAATAAGGATGGGCAAAGGGAGCCGGAGGAGACTTCGGCACCCCAGCCCAAGATTTCTCGATTCTCTTGGGATGCCTCGGTGGCCGCGACTCCGTACGGTTTGGGGTGGGACGCCGAGCCTGTCGTCTTAAGCTGGACTAACAGTAAGGACCAGGATCTCCTGGTCACGACAGGGGGCGGGCATCGCGGATGGGCGACCCGGCTATACCAGCGCGTGGCGGATGGCGACGGCCAATTGGTCTTCGATGCCGGCACGCCGATCGAGGCCTTGGCCGGGCTCCGATGCATCAGCCCGATCCCAAACGGTTCCCCCAGCCGGTTCGATCTCGTCGCTCTGGGGCTCCAGGGACTTGTGCTTCTTCCCAATGTCGGTGAAGGGGATCAGCCTCAATGGGGGGAGCCCAAGAGCCTGGGACTGCCGCCTGACCTGGGGCTCGGCTCTTGCCGAATCGTTCAGCTTGTGCCCCTGGACTGGGATGGTGATGGACTGGTCGACTTGCTGATCGGTGTGGACGACCTGACCGGCTATTGGCCTGACTCCGAGCAAGTTCCCGAGGCACAGCAGGTCGGCTTCAACCAAAAGGGGGGACATCCGGGCTACGACCGCAATGGCCGTTGGCGCGGACAAGCCCCTCGCGGACGCCTTTTCTGGCTCCGCAACGTCGGCAAGGTAGGAGCTCCGGCTTTCGAGCTCCAGCCGGAAATCGAAGGTGACGAAGGGGTCCTTGATCTCGGGCTTCACCCCGCTGCGCTCACCGTTTCTTGGGGAGGCGGCGGAAGCGTTGAATTGCTCGCCACCGACGACCGAGGCGACGTTCGGATCTACCGTAACTTCGGCGGTCAGAGACCTCCGGTTCTCATGGAGCCAAGGACACTTCAGAGCGGTCACGGCCCTCTCTTGCTCCCGGACGACCGCACGAGCGTCATCGCCGCTGACATCGACAAAAACGGGCGCCCGGAGTTAGTCTACGGCCGCTCAGACGGCCGGGTCTTCGCCATCCACTCCGGGGCGACCCGGAACGACGCGAAAGCCCCGGTACCCGTTCTTCACGCAAACGCTCCGCTGGCATTCGGTGGCCACTCTGTCATCACGGCTGGCGACTTGGACGCCGACGGCGACCTCGACATTGTCTTCGGTGACGCCTCCGGACGGCTCTATCTAGCCGAAGATCTCGGAGACGCCACAGACCATCGATACGCGGCACCCGTTGAGCTCGAAGCTGGTGGTGCCCCCTTCCGGCTTGAGCCCGGGCCCGACGGCATGCTCGAAGGTCCCGTCGCTCATCGCCTCGGCTTTGCCAGCCCATCGCTGGTGGACTGGTCGGGAAACGGCCGCCTCAGCCTGATCGTGGGAGGCGCCGGGGGAGAGGTTGTTCTTTTGAAGAACGACGGCGCGCTGAATGCCCCGCGGTTCGGTGCACCAAGCCTCCTTCGCAGCCAGGGCGGCCCCCTGGTGATTCCTCCCCGCGTACGCCCCGCCGCTGCCCACTGGAGCGGTGGGGACACGATGGAGCTCATTGCCCTGGACCTACAAGGCAATCTTTCCCTTTACCCCCGCGTTGAGAACCTGGAGTTCGGAGCCCCAATCCCACTGGTCGACCGTCTAGGCCGTCTCTTGCGGCTCGACGGCGGTTACGGCCTGGCGGGTCGATGCTCTCTCTGGGCGGGGCGTTGGACGGGTAAGGAAACCCAGGATTTGCTCGTGGGTTTGCCGAGAGGGAACCGACATGTCATTCCCAGTTTGACCGGCGTACCCCTTGACGACGTGAACACGCTTCCCACGATCCTTCTGCTGGAAAACCTTGGCCATGGGCGGGTGATTCCTCGCCCCCTTTACCATAGTGATGGCCGTCCCGTTGTAGTTGGCACCGATGGCTGTTCGCCGATGGGAATTGACGGGCGTGGGGACGGAGCCTTCGATCTCCTGGTCGGCTCCGACGATGGCACGATCACACTCATCAGTCGCGACGACCTCCGCTGGTAAATAAAGATAGGCCGGCGTTCCTCTCTCGAGCGCCGGCAACTCTGCCGTTGTCTGAAGATATGCAGGCTCCTCGCCATCAAAGATGGCCTTTCATTCGTGGATTCAGGAACCTAGCTTGGGAGAGGCTCGCGATGACGGAGGAGATGCCGGGGTACTCTCAAGAGGAATCGCCCGATAGTGCGGATGCGAATTGGCTCCTCTCCGAGGAGACCTCTCTGCCTCCGCAAAAAGCGAAGCAAGAAGAGTCCCCGGCCCTTCTCGGCGGTTACGACGTGGAGGGAGGGGACGACTCCGAGGACGACTCCCAAGCGGCTCCGGTGCCCCCGATACCCATCGCGCCTGCCGCCGAACCGAAGCCCCGTAAATCCGCCGAGGAAAAGAAGGCCAAGAAGCCCCCCGCGGTGGTTGAAGACGTGTGGTCGCGTGGCGCCGAGTGGGGACCGACCCTCGTGCGGGTTTTCGGGGTCCTGGTTGGAACGGCTGTCCTCGCGTACCTGCTCATTTCCGGGGGAGCTTACGCTCTCGCCTTCCAGACAGGCCTGCTCGGGGGCCTGGCAGCCCTGGCCTTGAGCTACCCGATCTTCATCACCCTGGAACGTCCCGTTCGGGTCACTCCCGAGCAGGCTGTGAAGGACTACTACGCCGCTCTGTCCCATCTCTTTCCCCACTACCGCCGCATGTGGCTGCTACTGAGTGGCACGGGCCGCCAAGAAGGTGGTTTTCACACCTTCAACGATCTGCAACACTACTGGGTTGAGCAGCTCGCCTCACTTCGAGGTGGTGCGCATCAGAAGTTGAACGACCTTCGTTTTGTGGTCACCGATTTTCGCTCAGAGAAGAGCGCGGGACAGTCGGAGGTTGACGGAACCTACACCGTAAACGTCTTTCGCAAGTCGCAGGATCCGACCACTCCTGTGGCTTCCGTCAAAATTACGGGCAGTTTCGTTCGAGGGCCAGACCGGATGTGGTATCTGAACCAGGGGAAACTGGGACGGTGACCCCCAGAGTCTGCCTCGAGATCCTCCAATAGCCTCTCCCGAAACCGGCCGGCCCCACGGCAACAAGCCAGCGCTCACAACGACACGATTGACGTTCGAGCAAGGCTCGGTTTAGATTCCATCAACGAAGGTTCTGCAAATCCGTTCCCGTCGTTAGCTGCAAGAACCTCTTCGCCATGCGAAACGGAACGACAAGTCGAGGAACCACGAACGGCGGCGCGTCTCTCCGACGTTGTTGTTCGTAAGGAGTAGGTGATGCCCCTGCTACGCGCGATTTTACTCACTATGGCGCTGCTGGCGTCAGCGACGGCCGAGAGCCTCGGCGCGTCCGAGCCCGTCTTTCCTTTTCCGATCCACCGGACGACGCTCGACAATGGCCTGACCGTCTTGTCGATCCCCTACGACTCACCAGGGATCATCGCGTACTATACGCTGGTCCGCACCGGCTCTCGTAACGAAGTCGAAAAGGGCCTTACTGGTTTTGCCCACTTCTTTGAACACATGATGTTTCGCGGGACCGACCGTTACCCGCAAGACAAGTACAACCGCGTGGTCAAGGCGCTCGGCGCTGATGCCAACGCCTTCACGTCCGACGATATCACCTGCTACCACATGACCGTCCCCTCCTCCGCTCTCCCCGTGGTGGTTGAGGTGGAAGCGGATCGCTTTCGCAACCTCAAGTACGGCGTGGCCGACTTCCAAAAGGAAGCCCGAGCCGTTCTGGGTGAATACAATAAGAGTGCATCCTCTCCGTTCCTGATCCTCAACGAAGCGATGCAGGATAAGGCATACACAACCCATACGTACAAACACACAACGATTGGATTCCTTGATGACATCAAGGATATGCCAAATCAATTCGAATACAGCAAGACCTTCTTCGATCGCTGGTATCGCCCCGAAAACTGCACGATCGTGGTGGCCGGGGACGTGAAGCACGACCGCCTGGTCGAGCTGGTTCGCAAAGAATACGGCAGTTGGGAGCACGGTAAGTCGAACGTCACGATCCCCGTGGAGCCCGAGCAGAAAGAGGCACGCTCCGGCCAGTTGAAGTGGAAGGTACCCACTCTGCCGATCCTCTACCTGGGCTACCACATTCCCGCCGCGGACCCTTCAAATCCCGACACGGCGGCCCTTGGAGCGCTTGCTCAGGCGGTCTTCGGCGAAACAAGCACGCTGTACAAGACGCTGGTACTCAAGGAGCAGCGCGTTGTTCTGCTCGCCGCGGATGCCGAGACCAAGCGAGACCCTGGTTTGTTCACGATCGTCGCGCGCGTGCGCCAATCCAGCGATCTGGCCGCCGTCCGCAAGGCGATCGAGACCGAGCTGGCGGATGCCGCGAAGAAGCCTGTTGAGACTGCCAGGCTCGACGCCATCAAGTCTCACCTCCGCTATGCGTTCGCCGGCTCGCTCGACAGTCCTGATGCCGTGGCCCTGGCCGTTAGCCAGTCCCTCGGAGTGACCGGCCGGCCGGACTCGATGAATGACCTCTACGCCGCCTACGACCGCCTGACACCCGCCGACCTTCAGCGCGCGGCCTCACGTTACTTCGCCACCACGAACGAGACGATCATCACCCTCGAGTCGGAGAAAGCCCAATGATTGCGACCAACCGCACAAGAAACGGCTGGGGGATGGCGATCGCCGCGGTCATCGGCTTGGCCTCGCTTGCGCAGGCCGCGGACCCCGTGTCTGTCGCTGGAGCGACCCCGAAGCGAGGCGATTCTTCCGTTCTGTTCTTGCCCTCGCGCGAGACTCCGCTCGTTGCCCTGAGGTTCCTCTTTCGCGTCGGATCTCAGGACGACCCTAAAGGCAAGGAAGGGTTGGCGGCGCTAACGGCCTCCATGATCGCGGAAGGGGGAACCAAGAACCTCAGCTACGATCAAATCCTGGATAAGTTTTATCCGATGGCCTCAGCGCTCTCCGGCTCCTGCCACAAGGAAGTCACGGTTTTCCTCGGCGAAGTCCATCGCGATAACCTCACAGCCTACGAAGCTCTGGCGACCCAGATGCTTACCGCTCCCAGGTTCTCTCCGGAAGACTTCGAGCGTCTCAAAAACGAGGCTATCGACTACGTCTCCAAAACCCTGCGAGGCAACAACGACGAAGAGCTCGGAAAGTGGACGCTCCAGGTCGAGCTCTACAAGAATCACCCCTACGGTCACGTCGATCAGGGGACCGTTGAAGGGTTGAAATCCATCACCCTTGATGACGTCAAAGCGTTCTATCGCAAGCATTACACCCGAGGGGCGCTCTACCTGGGGGTCGCCGGAGGCGCTCAGGCGTCGTTCGTCGAGCAGCTCAACAAGAACCTCCCCCTTCCGGCGGGAAGTGCCTCGGCCCCAACGCTTCCCCCCGTGTCGATCCCCAAGGGTATCGACGTCACGATCGTCGAGAAACCGGCCGACTCCACCGCAATCTCGCTAGGCTTCCCGCTCAGCGTCACGCGGCATGACGACGACTTCTACGCGCTGGCGGTCGCCAACTCCTACCTCGGCGAGCACCGCACGTTCAACGGCAAGTTGATGCAGGACCTACGTGGCAAGCGGGGTCTCAACTACGGTGACTACTCGTATATCGAAGACTTCATTCAGGAAGGGATGAGTACCTTCCCGATCCCCAACAACCCACGTCGCCAGCAGGCCTTCACGATCTGGTTGCGACCCGTCCCTCGTGACAAGGCTGTCTTTGCTCTGCGCGGAGCCCTCTGGGAGCTGGATCGGTTGGTCGAGCACGGAATGAGCGCCGAGGACTTCGAGGCGACACGGTCCTTCCTGCTGAACTACAGCAAGCTCTGGGTCCAAACGCTCTCGCGCCGCCTCGGTTATGCGATGGACGGAGCCTTCTACGATCGCGATGACCTGGTGACCGAGCTGGCTCGCCGCCTGCCAAAGCTCACCGTCGAGCAGGTCAATGCCGCGGTGAGACGTCACCTCCGAGGGGCTGGCATCAAGGTCGCCATGATCGCGCAGGATGGCCCAACGTTGGCGAAAGAGCTTCTCTCCGGAAAGCCTAGCCCGATCGTCTATGACACCCAGGGAACTCCAGAGAGCATTCTCACCGAGGACAAGGTCATCGAGTCGTTCCTGCTCAAGGATCTGAGCGTCAAGGTTGTGCCGGTGACCGAACTGTTCGAAAAGTGAGGTCGAGCGTCGAGGGGAACCTCGTCGGAACGTCGGCCGAGACAACCCGGCCTGGAATTCCTCTCGCACGGCGATCGTCCCTTGGCATCGAGGTTTCTCACTGTCTTCGGAGAGAGCCTCTTCGCCGCAAAGCCAGAGAACGCCACCGGTTGCCGACCAGGCCGGTGGCGTTTTGCTGCGCGGCGTTGTTTTCGGGGAAGGAACTGATCTCAAGAAAAGCCTCAAGAAGCCGTTCAAGAAAGCCGAGAAGCCGCGATTGACCGATTGTGGCGACAAGCGTAATATCCCGCCGCTCGACTCCGAGGGAGAGGAAACGGAGCGGGAAACCCGACGGAATGGAGGTCGTCGCATGAACTTCGCAGTGGGGCTTATGGGCCTGGCGTTGCTGGGCGCAGATGGAACAACCACATCCAAGGCTGCTCGGCCCATCCAGTATCACGTTCGGGTTTTGGAGATGAACGGGCTGGAGTGGCGCGAGGGAATTTACACGAAGCTTGCCCCCGTCTCCAGACAAGGCACAGCCACCATCTGGACGGCGGACAAAGAGACCAGCCGGACGCTGATCGAGCGGGCTGGACGCGTTGTCATGTCTCCTCAGGTCATGGCCCAATCGGACGCCGTGGCCCACTTCTCGCAGCGGACAAGCCGCCGCGTGGTCTCCAAGCTGACGAGGCTCGCTGACGGGCCGGTGGATCACGCGATCGCCGTGGCCTACTCGCCAGACTACGAAGAGGTTCGCGACGGTTGCCAGTTCAGCGTCACTGGGCGGCGCCTGGATCAAGGTATTCTTGCGAAAGTCGTCATTGACGAAACGCAAGTGGCGGCCGTGCATCAGGTGAAGCTCACCGAGATCGTTCCGGCTCGAGACAACCGAGGTGAGGCCGGCAAGCTCACTCCTCAACTCGAGGTCCCGGAAGTCGTCTCGGCTACCGTGGCTGGTGAATGGCTCATTCCCACCGATGGGATCTTGCTTGTAAGTTTCGGTGCCCGCACTCTGGATGACGGGCAAGGCAAGGCCGTGGTTCGAGAACGGCTGATGCTGGTGGAAGCGGTGGAATCACAGGTCATCACGAAACTGGCTCTCGAGAAGATCCAAACCCCCAAGGTCTTCAGCGCCGTAATCGAGCCCCCGGTGATCTCCCCGCCGGTTCCTCAGGCCCCCATGCCGGCTCCTGCCGTGCCCAGCCGCTCGTTGCCGCAGGCCAGAAACTTCGAAGGGGTTGCCCTTCCGCTGCCGCCGCTTCCCGAAGAACCTGCGCCCCCCTCGTCCATGCCCGAATCTTCCGAGCCGTGCGCCACGCCGCAGACTCGGTCCAAGCCCGTGGAGAAGAGTGTCGAGAAGACCGTGGACCCCGCCTCCACCAAGGCGAGCTTCCTGCCGGATCCAACCTCTTTCCTGATCCCGGACTCGACCACGCGGTTCTTGGTTTCCACGCTCAAGCCCTTGCTGTTCCGGGTCCCCCTTTCGGCGGGAATCACGATCGAAATCAAGGCGTCAATGAAGCCCGGCTCCTGACCTCGTAAGGATTGATAGGGAAGCCCCTTTCCTCGTCGATCGCGCAAAACTTTCTTAAAGCCGCAAGAATTCGCGACGGGCCGGCGACCTTCGAAAGGTCGCCGGCCCGTCTTCGTTTGTGGGGTCAAGATTACCTCGGGTTCCGTATCCTCGACCCTACGCTCGCGAAGCACGCATTGTTTCGTGTAAACTCTCAGTGTCTCTTAGGTTTAACCCCCGCCGGGCCGAATATCTCAACGGCTCGACGAACCATTTGATCGCGAAGCTGGAAGGTACGAGCAGATGCCCGACCCGCGTTGGGAGACCCTCGCCAAGATCCTTATCAACCACTCGACCAGTCTCGCGTCGGGCGAGACCATTCTCATCGAGTGCTTCGACCTTGATGATACCACTCTGCCTCGGCTACTGGTTCGGCAGGCAGCCCAGAAGGGGGCTTATCCCCTGGTCGAAACGAAAGACACGCGGGTTCTTCGCGAACTGGTGCGCTGGGGATCGGAAGCGCAGATGCGTACCTGGGGTGAAACCGAGCTGCATCGCATGGAGAAGGTTCAAGCCTACATTGCCTTAAGAGGTAGCCGAAACATCAACGAAATGAGTGATGTCTCCGGCGAGAAAATGAACCTCTATAACACCCACCTTCTCAAACCAGTGCACCTCGAGCGCCGAATCAAAGACACCAAGTGGTGTGTGTTAAGAATCCCCAACGCCAGCATGGCGCAGCAGGCGGGGATGAGCACCGAGGCGTTCGAAGACTTCTATTTCGACGTCTGCAACCTTGACTATCCGCGATTGGCCAAGGCGCTCATCCCTCTTACTAAGCGCATGCAGGCCGCTCGGGAAGTCCACATCACCGGGCCCGAGACCGACCTCAAATTCTCCATCGAGGGCATCCCCGTCATCCCCTGCTCGGGAGAAAAGAACATCCCCGACGGCGAGGTTTTTACCGCGCCTGTGCGCAACTCCATTCAAGGCTACATTCGTTTCAATACGCCGACGATCTACCAAGGGACGTCGTTTGATGGCATCCGGCTGGAGTTCCGTGACGGCCGCATTATTTCGGCCGACTGCGCGGGGGGAGACGCCGCCAAGCTCCGGCGTATCTTTGAGACGGACGAAGGCGCATCTTTTGCGGGGGAGTGGTCGATCGGATGCAATCCGCGCATCCTGAATCCGATGCGCGATATCCTCTTCGACGAGAAAATTGCCGGCAGCTTTCACCTCACACCGGGCAACGCCTATGATGAGGCCGATAATGGGAATCGTTCCAAGATCCATTGGGACTTAGTTCAGATCCAACGGTCCGAGTACGGCGGTGGAACCATCGCATTCGATGGTGTTCCGTTACGTGTTGATGGTCGATTTGTTCCTGACGAACTTCAGCCGCTCGATCCCGAGTAATTCCGAGCGGTGGCTCGAATAGAAGAGGATTCATCACGATGCATACCGCCTTGCTCGTCGTGCTGGCTCTCGTTTCTCAGGGCAAAGCCGACCCGGATCAGTTTCCGATCGCGCTTCATCGAAGCATGGAGCTGGACGACCTCGACCGCGAAATTCAGCGGCTGCACGACTCGGTGCTCGTGAAGCGAGCTCAATTCGAGAGTTCCCAACGCTTGGCTCAGCGCGGTCTATTAAGCCGTGCCGACCTCGAAAGAGATGCGGCCACGCTCCATTATGAAGAAGCGCATGAGGCCGAGACCCTCGCCTATCGTGCGCTGAAGGAGTATGAGCGAGACGTCATCGGCCGGGCGATTTCCCCCGACGAAGTCAAAGCCTATTCGCTTCTGCTCGACTGGCTCAAGAAGCAGGAAGCGATGGCGCGCGTGGACCTCAAGTACCGCGACTACTGCGCGGAGCAAGCGCGCAAGCTCTTGCAGAAGAACGCTGTCAGCCGCCAGGAAGTCGAGGATATGGATGTGAGCAGAAACATGGCCGAGGCCAGCGTCGCGCTCAGCCAGTCGCGCCAGGCGCAGGTCACCATGGAGCTCACGGCTCGACGTGGAGAAAAGTCATACGATCCCGCCGTCTATGACCGTCTCAAGAGCGAGTATCACAAGGCTCGAATTCATTATTTTGAAATCGTTGCGCGAGGCGCCAAAAATCGCCTGGCCTTCGCCATGGAACGATCGCGGCGCAGCCTGATTCCCGTCGAAGAGCTGGCGATCTTCCGAAAGGCGCTCGCCGACGCAGACAACAGTCTCGCCTCCGAGCGGCAGAAGCTCGAGCAGAACCACCCTGAGCCTGGGCACGAGACCGCTGAGAAAAAGTAAGCGAGCCTCGCGCCTATTGCTCACGAACCACAAGCCTTTACAGCGGCTTACTTTTGAGTGCGGGGCCGCTGTGAGGTCTTCAAGCCCTGATCGGGATTCCGAATGACCGTCCACCCCTCGATCCCTTTGCCCACGAAGATCTTGGGATCGAGGTGATCACGTCCCTTGATCGAAGAAAATTCATATTCTCTTTGTTCTTTGCCGTTCGGCATGATCATGACCAACTTTAATGGTAAAAAACTTTTCTTGTTCAACGACAGCCAGGCCAAGCTGAAGGCCTCGCTGTCCGCTCTCTGAAGAGGAATGACTTTAAGGATGTAAGCGTTGGGGGCTTCACGAACAAACGAGAACTTGTAGCGTTCCTTGGCCTTATTGGCTTCGAAGTGGAAAAGAAAGGGAATCGGCCCCTCGTTAAGAACTTGGTCACGCTGCTCCTTTGTGAGCGTATACACAAAGATCTGCTTGGTGGCAAAGACATATTGTAAGACCGATTTGCCCGTACAAATGATGTGCTCCTGATCCTCCCGGCTCATCGTTTTGTTGGGCTGTTCGACCATCTTCCAGAACTCGAGCCTTGCGCGATCGGGCTTCTCAAGAAACGCTCGCCCCTCGAAGACCGAGGCGTTGCCCCAAGCTGGATTGACGTCGCGTCGCGTCAACGAGACCTCCAAACTCTGTAGACGATGGCTCGTCGCCTCCCACGAGGAGAGGATTTTCGCGAGTTGAGCAGGGTTTGCGGGAGCCTCCGCCGCCATGGTGCCCAGCGGCAGGCTCACGGCAAGCCATACGCCAAGAAAAGCGGCAAAAGCTAGCAGGCAAGAGCGAAAGGCCAATCTCATCCTTGAGCCTCCCGAAGAGTGTCCGATTTCCGATGATCGGAGCGTGGCTTGGCCTTCCTGGCCATGCGCCGTGGGAGACTACCATTTTTCCCGCAAATCCGACAGATGACCTGTCGGGATGTGAGATGTGACCTAGAGTTGATCTGGCGGTTGTTCAAAGTGTGATTTCTCAGATATCCCGATCGTTCGAAGTCTATCGGGGAACCTGCGAGAAAATCAGCCCTTCGACGGGAGGTAAGGGAGTTAAGCCTGGCGAGACGAGACTATCTTCCCCTGCCATTCCATTTATCCTAGAATAGTTCCAGCGTCCCGGTCCGTGCACACTCATTTCTTCAACAATTGATGAGCGGTTTGACCTGAGACGTTTATGAGCGAACAATCCAAGAACCAGTTGCTCCGTTTCTTGAGAGCTCGCCCCCGAGCGGTGGGAGAGGCTTTCCGGACAAATCCTCGTCACGCCAGCCGCCATCGTGCGCGGCTCAGTTGGCAGGACGGGTTGCGAACGCGAAACGTCCCGATCCGCCTCATCGACATCAGCCGGGCCGGAGCAGCGGCGGCTGCGATTAATCCCCCTCCCATCCAAACCCTGGTGAGGATGAGGCTCGTTGGCGAGTCACCGACACCGTGGATTGAAGCCGAGGTTTTGGGAGTGGAGCCAAACGAAGGGATCTATCGTGTTCGCTTGAAATTCAACGAGCCCTGCCCCACGTTCATGCTCAAGTCGGCCGTGCTGGACCCAGGCACTTCGCACGGCAAGACACACGAGGCGGAAGAGACCAACTGACCGACGACTTGGAACGGAAGACAAGATATGCTCCTGTCTCCGCTCACAAGGCGTCGGCTTTGATGGCCGTCTTGGCGAGATCGCGGCGAGCTCAATCCCAGCTCAAAACCGCTCCCGTGTGAGCACTCGTTGCCATACTGGCGTACTTGGCGAGATAGCCCTTCTTGAATCGAGGACCAGGCGCCGTCCACGCAGCGCGGCGGGCAGCGAGTTCCTCTTCAGACAGTCTCACCGCCAATTTGCCCTCGGTGATATCGATTTCCACGATATCCCCATTCTGCAAGAGCCCGATGGGACCTCCCACCGCCGCTTCGGGACTGACGTGTCCAATGGATGCGCCAGCGGTTCCCCCTGAGAATCGGCCATCGGTGATCAATGCACACTTGTCGCCAAGACCGACACCTTTGATCGCCGTGGTGGGGGCCAGCATCTCCTGCATGCCCGGACCTCCCTTGGGGCCCTCGTTGCGAATGACGACGACGTCTCCGGCCTTGACTTTGCCAAAAACGATGCCGTTGTAGGCGTCGACTTCGCTCTCGAAGATCACTGCCGGTCCGGAGTGCTTGAGCATCTTGGCATCGACTCCCGCCGTCTTCACCACGGCACCATCGGGAGCGAGGTTGCCGTAGAGAATGGTCAGGCCCCCCGTCTGGGAATAGGCCTTGTCCACCTTGCGGATGACGTCCCAGGAATCGAATCCATCGGAATCACCATTCCCGTTGGCTGGACCTTCGGGAAGAGCCTCTCCTTCTCCTTCCGACTCAAGCAGAGCCAGCCCCGCGGCCTGCGAGCGGGACTCGCCGGAAATGCTCGGCACGGTCCAGGCCCGAATGGAGCGTTCTCCACCGGGCCGAACCTTGGTGAGGGTCTTGGCCACTCCCTGCGCGGTTTCACTTCGGACGTCGTATTCCGCGATGTTCTCGCCGAGCGTCTTTCCCGTCACGGTCGGGCGGGTCAGGTCAAGCAAGCCGGGACGTCCTCGATTCACCTCGCCGAGGATCGTGTGAATCCCCCCTGCCCGTGCCACGTCTTCGATGTGGTAGGAACTGGCCGGGCTCACCTTGCAGATGTTGGGCGACTGCTTGCTCAGCTCGTCGATCCGCTGCATGGTGTAGGGAACTTCGGCCTCGTGGGCGATGGCCAGGATGTGGAGCACGGTATTGGTGCTTCCTCCCATGGCCATGTCCAGAACCATGGCGTTGTCGAAGGCGCTTGAGGTGGCGATTTCGCGGGGAAGAAGGCCGTGCCCCTCGCCGAGTCGGCCAAGCTCCTTGGCCATTTCCACGATCCGCTTCGCCGCTTTCTCGTAGAGGGCCTTCCGGTCGGCAGACGTCGCCAGAATCGTTCCGTTCCCCGGCAAGGCCATCCCGATCGCCTCGGCCAAACAATTCATGCTGTTGGCTGTGAACATCCCCGAACAACTGCCGCAGGTCGGGCACGCGGCCTTTTCGATGGAGTCGAGCTCCTCGGCCGTGATCTCACCGTTTTGCCGCTTGACCCCGCCGACAAACGCGTCGATAAGGTCGACCGTCTTTCCGCTCTCCGTCTTACCCGCCTCCATGGGGCCCCCCGACACAAAGATCGTCGGGATGTTCACTCGCATGGCACCCATGAACATACCGGGAACAATCTTGTCGCAATTCGGGATGCAGATCATGCCGTCGAAGCGATGGGCCTCGATCATCGTCTCGACGCAGTCGGCGATGAGCTCGCGCGACGGCAGCGAGAATTTCATCCCGTTGTGCCCCATGGCGATCCCGTCATCCACGCCGATCGTGTTGAAGATGAACGGAACGCCTCCCGCCGCCCGGACGCACTCCTTGACGAAGTTGCCAACTTCCTGAAGATGGACGTGCCCCGGAATGATGTCGACGTGGCTATTGCAAATCGCAATGAACGGCTTGTCCCAGTCCCCTTCTCCTACCCCCGTTGCGCGCAACAGGCTACGGTGAGCCGCGCGGGCGTCTCCCTTTTTGATGGTATCGGAACGCATCACGATATCGGTCGGAGCGGTGGACATGACAAAGTCTCTAACGAGATTTCGGATTCAAAGCCGGTGGTGGAAGCCGCACTGACCCCTTAAGGCTTCCGCGAATACCTCTATGTTAGCCAAGGGTCTACAGTCCTCCAAGCTCTTGAGACACCAAGGCAAAGAACCCTCTGAATTCCGCGATTCATGATTGGTGTCGCGTCGGCCATTGAGACGCGCGAGATCCGAAGCGAGAAGCCCCTCATCGCCGGCCCCATACGCGCCATCCTTTTTCGCGGGCCGCCTCCGGCTACTCCCGTCCCATTGACGCCCCCGTCACTTGCGAGCGGACCTCTGACGTGGCGTCACTTACTATGGCAAAGCGATTTCACTTGCCGTGGCAAAGCATGATAGAATTCTCGCCTCATCGCCAAGGGCCTCCGCAGTTCACCAATCCTGGGCCGGGTTACATGCGAGACTTTGTAATGTTGACGCGTCCGGTTTCAGCGATATACTTTGCATTGCAAAGCGAAATGCGTCATGCCAAGAGGACAAGCCGTGACTTTCTTCGACCTCTTGTTCATCGTGGTCTTCTTGACGACGATCGCCCTGCTGGCCTGGGCGATCGTCGGGGCGGCGAGAAAGAGACGGGCTATTGCAGTTCGTGCACTTCGTCGGCTTGGTATTCTTCTTGGTATTTATTTTGGCGCATTGGTCGCCGCTTCACTCTTGACGCCCCAAGAGGTTCTGCTGGTTGGTGAGGACCGGTGCTGGGATGACTGGTGCATGGCTGTCTCGGAAGTACGTCAGAGTCACGGTAAAGGCAGAATCCTCTATGAGGTGACCCTTCGCATCTCCAGTCGCGCCCGTCGGCGAGCACAACGAGGGCGTTACACTTACGTCCAGTTGATCGACAGTCACGGGCGCCATTACGACCCGCAGCCGGCGCCCAATGTCATTCCCTTTGACGTCCTGCTAAAGCCAGGCGAGTCTCGCACGACCTTACGGACCTTCGACTTACCCTCCGACGCCCGCGATCCGGTCCTAAGTATGTCCCACGGGGGAAGCTTCCCCTCCATGATCATCATCGGCGACTCTCAGAGCCTTTTCCATAAGCCGACCGTGGTCCAGCTTGCGTCCGAGGCCCCGGCACGCCCCTGAGCGAAGGGGAACAGGGCAACCGAGGACTTCGGCTGCCCGCCCATAAGAAAGAAGCGACTCGGCCCTTCCCTAGCAAATGATGGTTATTGCCGAGCCTTATCGGGCCTTCTCCTCATTCAACCAGATCTCTGCCTCGAGACGCCGGAATTGGGCATCGAGAGCGGGGATGATCGTGGCTCGAGCCTGCGCACGGAGCGCTTCGGCGATGGCCTCATCCTGCTTGGCGCGGTCGAGGTATTTCTCGAGCGCCTCAATCATTTCGGCCTTTCCCGCTCCCGCCCTGCGCAACGCTTCCAGCCTACGGTGTTCCCACAGATCGATCGACGGGTTATTGAGATCGATCCGCCCATTTTGGGCCAGCTTACGTATGATGGATAAGACTTGGTCAATCAGTGCCACTTGCTTCTGGGCAAGGGCCTGATTGACCGATACATCCAGCCCTGCGGCGGCTTTTGCGCTGGGTGCGGGGGGAGGAGCGGTCTTGGCAGGTTCCGGCCCTCCCTCGGATGCCGGTCCTTGGCGTCCCTGAACGGCAACCCCAGCCGTCGCCAGAACCAGGACCGCTACGACGGCAACCAGCGGTTTCAGCCTTGCAAACGACGTCATCTGGATCACTCCTTCGGCAAGGGCGGTGATCGCCGCCGGCAACGCGCCGGCTGCGGGAGAGTTGTTACGAACCGAGCCAAGTCCTCAATGAGCGCTGCGGCCGAGGCTCCGCGAACCGTCTCAGCCCAAACAGCCACCGCACATCGGTCAGGCAGCAAACGCCCTGGACCATGGGCCCATTCCGTTTGAGGAGGATGGCGAATGCATCCTTTGCGGAGGAGCCGTTCTGGTTCACAAGCCGTTCCAGCAGTCGCCTGCCGGCTAGCCCGCCGTACGTCCCGTTGCTGAACAGCCTCCGGATGTTACGCAGCGCCCCGAAGGACTTCCCCCACTCATTGGCCCGGCCCCCTCGTATCAGCCTACCAACGTCAACATGCAGGGATCCGGGAAATCCTTCCAACTTTCTTCTAAAAAGAAGGGGAGGCCCTTCACTGGCTCCGATCAGAAAACTCGCCGGCCGAATTGCAACTCCGCATCGCCGCTCGCGGGATATTGCTCAGCGAGCCTGACAGCCAATCCAAAGAGACTGCGACACATGCGGAAGACGGTTTTCGGTTTTCTTCGACATCCTGCCGAGCAGGGCGAGTGCGGCCTGCCGCCAACGCACGCGACCCGCGAACCCATTGTGGGCCGTTATTTAGAAGCGGATTCCAGGCGTGCCTTGAGCTTATCGACGGTGGGAACGATCTCGAGTTCCGCCTGACGAAAGCGGACCTCGGGTCGATCGATGACTCGCGGCTTGGCGAAAGGACTAAGAGAACGAAGACCCGCGGAAGCTTGGCCGCCTGCAAAGGTGGTGCGGTGGCAGAGGACGCACTGAGCGGCGAAGGTCGTCCGCTTGGCGGTCCCATATTCGAGGAATAGGGACTGCGCCGAGTCGGGGACGAAGCGGAACGACGGGACGTCCGGGTTGGCCGCCGCTCCCGGCCGGCGCCGGAAGTAAACCCAGTTGTTCAGGCCGTCGCTTGAGCTGGTGTCTTTGGTTGGGTCAAGGCCAGGAGTGACCACCAGAGAGCGGATCCGCAGCTCGTCCACCACGGGCGTGGCCACCGGGACTAAGTCGGGAGTCAGGCCGACCAGCGAAAGCACCAGCGCGACCTCCGTTCCTACGTCGACCTGTGGTATCGGCGTTCCCTTTCCCGCCTTGGCCGCTGCCTCGATAAGAGCGCGACCCGCCTGGACCGAACCCGCGTTGAGGAATACCCGCGCTGCCCGAAACGACGTCGCTCCGTGAAAAAGAACCGAAGAGCGGCGATCGACCTCAACCCAGGGAGACGCGGGATCCCTGCCGAGGAGAGAGGCCGGTAGATAAGGGGCGCGGCGGTCGAGGGCTTTGCCACCGTCAAACTGGGCGTGGAGATCACCCAGACCGTCTGGCAGAGCCCTCAAGACCTCGGCGGACTGACCACAGGCCGCGATCGCTCGCGCCAAGGCTCGGAGAACGTCTGGGCTGGACTTCCCCGACTTCTCGAAGCGGGCCCAAACGTTGAGGAGATCCCACTGCAACATCAACCGGGCGATCGGAGCTCGGAGTTCGGGAAAGGTCTCGATCTTCGCGGTTTGATCCAACGAACCGAGGAGAGCGACGACCCGAGCCGATTGCTCCGGCGACAGGTTCTCAACGGGCGAAACCCGGACGTCCCCTCCGAAAGTGAGGCGATCCCCCTCTTTTCCCGGCCGCTTGCGAAAGTACCAGCCTTTCACATAGAACGCCGCGTCGCTGGATCCCTCGGATTTCCTCTCCTCCGGCAACGCAGCGCCCACCTCCTTGGGCACTCGATCCGCGACAAAAAGCCGTTGAAACAGCTCATTGAGCGGGCTAGCAGGGTCAGAGCCATAAGCCAATATCGGGCGGCTCTGGTCGGGCAAACCCTCTGCCAAATGCCCAACCGAGAAGAAACGATCGTCGGCCGACACCATCGGCGCGGCTGCCGCCGCGAGCAGCACAACGACTAACGCCATGGCCCCAGATCCACCAATCCATCGAGACATCAACATTATGCACCTTTCTCATCCGGCATCTTCAGTAACTATCCGCGGAGATGATCTCGTTTCCTCGTCGGGTCGCCAACGCGGCCACGGTCTCGGCAGACACGGTGTCCTTGAGAAACCGCACCGATCCGTCCGCCATGGCGACATTGGCTCCCCCCGGATGGAAGGAGTAAATCCCGTAGCTATTGCCGCAGTTGACCATGCACCGGCCGGCATTCTTGGTGAGGCTGATCCAGTTCGTTCCTTTGTCATAGCCCCGGATCGAGAACACGTTCCCCTCGGCCCAGGCGCAAACAAGAACGCTCGTCGCTGACGAAGTACCCGAACCCGCGACCATCGTCCGGCCGGTCCGCCAAATCTGGGGGCGACCCGCGGACTCGACGAGCATGATCGTGTTCGAAAGCCCGTCGGTAATCTCGCGGAAATTGCGGAGACCTGCGGAGGTACTGCCCTGAAAAACGCCGTCGTAGCTCTGGGGAGGAGGACTCTGCATCAATCCAGAAGTCCACATACCGGAATAAATGCCGGTGCTCGCCCCATAGTCAGCGGCCACCGCTCCCCAACCGGGAGACGGACTCGTCACAAACAGGGGATTGAGCCGCGGGTTCCCTGGAGTGCTCGGGCAAATCATCGCGTTCATCGGAATCTGAACCGCGGTGCTATTGCCGATTGCCGTGTTGTTGATCAAAGAATTATAACAATTGAAGAGATTCTGCTGCTCGATAAACGGCAGAAGCTGTGTCCCCCAATAGCGGTTCGGGTTGGTCTCAGACGTTGGCAAAGCATCGTTGGCGGAATGGAAGTTGTGCAACGCCAGTGAGAGCTGCTTGACGTTGTTGGCGCACTGAATGCGCCGCGCCGCCTCGCGAGCGGCCTGTACAGCGGGAAGTAACAGGCCGATCAGAACCGCGATGATGGCGATGACAACCAACAGCTCAATGAGGGTAAACCCTCGTTGAAAAGCACGACACCGTTTCATGTGTGGTGGAGTCCAGGACAGGTGGGAAATTCGCGGGAAAGCGTCTCGGCAAAACCGATCGACTTTCATTCACGGCAAACCAGGTGGGAAGGCGGGACCAGCTCCATCCACGAGGCCTAGCATACCTGACTCTTGGGCGCCCCGTCAACGAGCAATTCGGACTAAGACTCAATCTCAATATGTTGCGTAGTGCCGAACATCTTCGCACAGAGTCTTTCCAAAGAGTCGTTTTGATGCACCCCTCTATCGTTCGGGTGTGCCAGGAACGTACGTTCTCACCAACGGGGCTCAGCGATCAAGAGTGGCCCCTCCGCCCGAAATCGTATGCGATAATCACAAACAAACGAACATATTAAGTACCAATTTCGAATGAGAATGGCGAGAGACACGACCTCGATGCCGCGCTTTAGAGAGCGTACAACCATTGAGACGCAAGCGTTTGGAACGAGACGGCCTGAGGAATTTGGCGTCGTGCCTGTTGCCGCATCGGTCCTTGCTGCCACGTGAGTCAAAAAAATCTCACGGCAAGAACATGCCATGTCCTCCGAGGATTCTGCAAATTCCTAAGCTCCCAAACCCCGAGACTTGACTGCGTAGCTTCCACCGGCTACTCTCAAATTGAGATTGAATCTCAGTTTCAAAGTGGTCACGTCGAGACGACCCTGGTCCCGTCGGCTCGCGCGTCCCCGTGCATTCCTGGGACTTTCCGTGACGCTTCCCATCGGCCTCGATCCCACCAGCGGTGTGCTTCCCCCGTCATCTGCGAAATGGCCGACCACCATGGGCCAACGTCCATTCCGCTCGGTCGGCTTCTCCGGGACTGGCTCCACTCCCATTCCTGGCCTAAGGCAGCGCAATCACTTCAAACAGCCCGCGCGGCGTCGGGTGGCGTAAGACATGGCCCGCAGCAATAGCGTCTTTTCCTCAATATAAGGAGACGTCTCCATGGAATCCCCCCGAGAGCTGATACAACGCTGCCTCACATTCTTTCACGGCGGCTGGATCGCGGAAGCGGCCCGGCTAGCCACTGAGGCGGTGCAGGCATTCCCCGACGATGGAGATCTCTGGCAGCTCCACGGTCTGCTTCTCCAGCGCCAGGGGGACTTCAAGGGAGCCTGCGACGCGTTGGAAACCGCCAGCCTCCTGGTCCCTCTCACCCCGGCCGCGCAGTGCGCGCTGGCAGATTGTCATGCACGGGCAGGGCGTCGCGAGTTGGCCCGGCAGCTCTATCTGGCCCTAGCCGAAGATGCTTCCTGCCCGACAGCGTTACTGCTTTCGGTCGCCTCCGGTCTGTATGGCACGGGGGACGCCTCGGCGGCCCTGGATGTGTGCCTTGAGATCACCCGCCGCGAGCCGGATCACCATGAGGCGTATTTTGGGATCGCGTACTACATGCGACGGGTCGGACACGAGGCTGCCGAAATCCTTCCGATGGTGGCACGGGCGCATGAGCTTTCACCCAAGCACCCCGTCTATCGCGTGGTGATGGCCTCCTTCCTCGCGCAAGTTGGCCGGTTCGACGAAGCGTGTTCGCTCCTGCGTGGTGTCAGACCAGGCACGATCCGATGTGGCGGCTGCCTTCGACGAATCATGGCCATTCTGGATCGCGGCGGTGCGGAAGACGTACTCACGGACTTCCGGGCCCATGTCGCGCGAGGCACCGCTTCGTCTCGAGGAAGGATCGAGTGATCGCGGAACGCCGCACGTTTCCCCTGTTCGCATCAAGCAGTCCTACCAAAGGTCCGAGACAGGTTCGCATTCGGCAGAAATTCCATGATCAACCGCTTAAATCCTCCGCCCTCGAGACCTCCTCGGCCTTGGCGGAATGAAATCACCCGGATGAGGCCAACCTCAGGCGGCCAGAAAAAAGCCGCGGTTGGCCACGTCATGGCTGCCTGATCGACTTCCGGCTTGGATCGGAACGTTCGCACGAATTCCCCGAGGCAAAACGCGAGCGTGCCAGTACGCGACGTCGCGACGCGCTCTCAATAGAGTCCAATCGTCCCCCTCAAGTTTCTTGGAGAGAAGAATGTCCACGAGACGGCAGCATTACACCTCAGGCTTCACGCTCATCGAATTGCTGGTGGTCATCGCGATTATCGGCGTGCTCGTCGCTCTGCTGTTACCCGCCGTGCAGGCGGCTCGCGAGGCGGCGCGGCGGGCGCAGTGCACCAATAATCTCAAGCAGATCAGTCTAGCCGTTCACAATTATGTCGACGTGAACAATACATTCCCGATCGGGCAGAACGTCAATCCTCGCCCTTTTTCGGTCTACAAGATTGGCACGAATTGGTCGGTGAGCCTGCTCCCTTTCATCGAACAGACCGCGGCGTTCAATGCGTGGAACGTGAGCTTTCACTTTGCCGAGGGCGCAAATACGACGGTCTGCCGCACGGGAATCGGAACATACCACTGCCCTTCCTCCCCCACACAACTGGTCGAGACCTACACGGCCCTTTCCAACATGGACGGGATTACCGCGGGACAGACCTATCCCACCGGGGTTGTCGATTACTTCGTCAGTGCCGGGTTCTATAGCCCGGCCGCCGGCTTGACCAACGGAATCTTTCTCTTCACCTCCCCACCGAATGGCATGTGCAGCACTCCCGCACAGGCAACGGATGGGCTCTCCAACACGATGCTGTTCGCAGAGGTCACTGGAGGGCCGACACGGTACGGAGCCGGTGGAATCAACCTTGGTCAGAATCAAGACGCTTTCGGGCACCTCGGTGCCTTGAACCGGATGTTGCTCGAGAACTTCAGCTACGATGGCAGAATTGCCTTTGGCGGAAACTGCACAGTCAACTGTACAAATTACGGCGTGAACGTGTTTGGCTTCCATCCCGGGGGTGCGAACATCGCCCTGGGAGACGGCAGTGTGCGGTTCATCAAACAGACTGTGGGGGTGACGACGATGATCAAGCTCGTCACGCGGGACGACGGCGGCGTTATCAGTGCCGACGAATTCTGACCTCGCGGCGCCGGATGTTCTTGATTTCCCATACCGACCAAGGCTCTAGGGGGGCTGCTTTTCTCGCTCGCAGAGGGACAGCCCCGCTTTAAATCAATGATTGCAAACAGATTATTTTTGGTCTATTGACATCTTTTTTTAAATAAATCTCGATATTTTCACCACGATCGAGCGCCCGATCGTGGCGGTGGCGTACTCTCCGCTCTCCCAATCAGGATAGTTTGGAGCAACTCGTGCCCTCATCAAGGAAGACCCAGATGCCACACTTGAAACGTTGTCTGGGTGGCGAAGCCACAAGAGGAAAGGGAGTTGCTAGGGGTGGAGGAAAAGCCTTGGCCAGTGATGTTCCTCTTGTCGCTTCGCGACCTGGACAACCGAAGCGAGTTGTCCAGGCTACCCAGGGGCCTGTTTTTCGAGCCTGTTGCTCATAGAGGACTGTGGAAGTCTCGATTGTCTAGTGGACTTTCCACAAGAAGTGCCCCGCGAGGAGTCCGGCCAAAAAGGCGAGTCCCTGGGCGAGAAGGACGAAGAGGGACCAGGCCGCGACGGCCGTCTTGGGTAGGACAACATCGCGAGACGTGGTCACGGTTGAGCGAGAAGGGCGACGCACCGCCGCATCGAAATTGATGGGGGGGATGACCGATTCTTCGTCGGCACGCGGTGATTGTGGAGCGCTTGCTGGGGCGGGAGCAGGCGTTGCGGGAACAGGCGTCACGGGGCTCATGACAACCTCGGGCGCGGCGGCCGCGCGGCGAGGGGGGGGCTCCTCCTCGGTTTGAAGCACCGTCTCGACGGCGGCGAAGTCGGGCATTGGCTCATTGGGGCGCGCCCAGTCGATCCCCGGCTCGACGCGAATGTCCTCAGGCCGGATATTGATGAGGTCGAGCGGAATACCGGACTCCATCGCCGCTCGGGTTGCGGCATCCCCCTGCCGGTCATCCCCTCCCCCGTCCCCGCCATCGGCAAGGTCGGGCACGATGAGTCCAGCCTGGCACTTTGGGCAGGAGACAACGGTGCCGACGCGGCTTCGCGAAACGCCTAGGAGTTGGTTGCACTGGTAGCAGCGGAATTTGAGGGGATTTCCTGCCATGTCCGGCTCTTGCCTCGACGGATCGACTTGTCGCAAACAGATTGGTAACCATTCAGCCTACGGCGACTGACTCTGCGATGCTACAGGGCTCGTCCGCCGACCATCGAAGAATCCGAGGGTTCTCGGACAGCACCGCTTCCAAAGAAGCGCATTCCCACGTGAAAACGGGCGCTTTGTGACGGCAGCCCCGCAGGCGCAAAGCCTGTACGAAGAGTGTCACCGCGTGCTTGATGATAGGCATCTGCTTGACCCGAATTCTTGAAGTGTCAGAATGAGGTGAGGGAAGAAGAACGGATTTCCCTTGGGCTCCTCGAGACAACGCCAAGGCGTTCTTCTCCGAGTGATCTTCAATCTCGAACGCCTCCAGAGTAGGGATACCCAGACATGTCACAGTCTCCTTGGGCGAGATTCGTCGGGGCCATACTCATCCTGACGGTCTGCGCGAGTGAGCTTCAGTCTGCCGAAAAGGTCGTCCTGAAGAATGGCATGGTGTTTTACGGTTCCGTCGATCGTGATAACACGATTGTTTGGATTTTCGACGGACTGAAACGGGTTGTGACCCGTGACTCCAAAATCGCCTCCATCGAGTCAGACTCGACCTTTGGTACCTGGGAGGTGTTCAAGATCCATCAACCCCTCGTGCGTCATGCCGGGGTGATGCCCAAGGAAGCCTTTGACATCGTGACGACCCCCTGGAACGACCGGGGAAGGCGCACCTTCACCTTCACCTCCGCTCGCTCTCCCAAGCCCGTCACGATGGAGCAGGCGATTTATGAGCTGGGTCCGTACCTTGTCAAAATTCGCGGCGTGGACGGGTTCTGGCAAGAAGGACGGCTGAGCACCTCTCAGGTCCCCAGAGAGATCGTGCTGGCCGTGCTGGCCAAGGTCGATCAGAAGAATCTGCACGAAAGACGCCGCGTGGCGAGCTTCCTCATCGGTGCCAAGTGGTATGCCGAGGCCAAGAAGGAACTCGATGCGCTCGCCAAGGATTTCCCCGATGAGCCGGGGCTCCGTGAGACCCTCTCCAACGCGTCTGTCGTCGTCTCACGGCTTGAGGCGGTTGAGCGCAAGGCTGATATCGAGGTGGCGCGGCGCGCTCAGCAGTTCCAGAGTGTGATGAGCCGGCTCAAGGAATTTCCGACGAAAGACGTGTCCTCCGACGTTCTCGTCGAGGTACGTGACCAACTCCGCAAGGAGGAAGCGCAGGCGGCCACGGACAAGGCCCTCGCCACAGACCTCAAGGGGCTGGCGGGACGTTTACCGGAAGACAAGCGCGGCCTTTGGAAGAGTCCACTCGCCGAAGCGCTCCGAGCACTCGCCGAGGCACCGGATGCAGTGCGAGATCGCTTCGTCGCCTGGCAAAAGGCGAAAGTCGAGAACAAAGGGACCGAGGCCGAGTGGTTCGCATTGGCGATGTCCGGCTATGTTGCGGGTGCCGACGCGGCTGTGACAGATCTCGAGCTGGCTCTCACCTACTGGAAGGCGCGGAACCTGCTCCAGGAGTTTCTCTCAAGCGACGAAGACGCTGCGCGGACCAAAGCCGTGGAAGAGCTTCAGGAACTCGCGCTCCCCGATGAAGCAGGGAAATCCGCCGGCCTGAAACGATTAGACCTCTTGACCCGCCTTGCGCTGCGCATGCCCCCTCCCCTTGGGGCATCCTCGGAGTCTCCCAAGGAAGTGACCCATCGCGTTGCCGACGACGCGAACGAGGTCCCGACGGAATACACTGTCCTACTTCCTCCCGAATACCACCCGTTGCGAAATTATCCGACTGTGATCGCACTCCATTCGGGCGCAGGTCCCAAGGAGGCCATCGAGTGGTGGGCCAAGGAGGCAACACGGCGCGGTTACATTGTCATCGCTCCCGAGTACAACCTTCCCGAGCAGCCCAAGGAGTATCACTACTCGACCAGCGAGCACGCGGCCGTGGAACTCGCGCTTCGGGACGCCCGGCGCCGGTACTCAATCGACGGCGACCGCGTCTTCCTCGGCGGACAGATGATCGGGGGCGACATGGCCTGGGACTTCGGTCTGGCCCACCCTGATCTCTTCGCCGGAGTGGCCATTGTCTCGGGACGCCCTTTCAAGTACGTCTTCAGCAATATCGCGCACGTGAGCAAACTCCCGCTGTATGTCGCCATGGGAGACCTCGCGCCGGCCAGTTCGGAGTTGGTGTTCGGGCAACTGCTGAAACCGTTGATCGCTCGGGCCAACGATGTGACCTATGTGGAATACCTCAGGCGTGGCCTGGAAGATCTGCCGGAGGAAGCCCCCACCATTTTCGAGTGGATGGACCGCCGGCGCCGTCAGCCTTATCCCAAGTCATTTGACATTGTGACCTCGCGAGAGTCCGACGAACGGTTTTACGGAGTCGTGATTCGCGAATTTCAACCTGGCTTCACCACGGCTCCCGAAGCTGTTGACCCACTCGCCAAGAATCTCAATCCCGCCTCGGTCCGGATGACTTCGAGCACGCAAAGTAATCTGCTGCGAATCCAGGCGAAGGGTGTCAAGCGGATGGATGTCTGGGTCAGTCCCAAGCTCATCGACTTCACGAAGAAGCTGGAAGTTCGCGTGAACGAGCGCCCTTATTTCAAAGGCGTGTTCAAGCCAACGCTTGATTTCTTCCTGGAAGACTTGCGAATTCGTGGTGATCGGCAGCAGGTCTACTGGCTAAAAGTGCCGGCTGGATGATGGCGAGAATCGACGGAACCGTCCACACTCCCCGGTGAGAAAGTCGGGGGCGCGTCCCAGCGTTCGCCGTGCTAAACTGCTAGTCGGACGCTGCGTTCCTGTTTCTTGGAACCCCTGAGCCGCAAGGTCAACAGACCCTTGCGTTCTTTCATGGTTCGATTGTTGCGTGGATGAGCGTATCGTACGGCGGGCGACGCCTGCCTTGCAGATCGCCCAAACAGCCTCTCGTTGGAGAAATGGCGAAACACGAGGTCCCTTCTTCGCGGAAGGCCTGCGAGAACGGCGGACCGCTTGTGATCGCTACTGAATCCGGCGAGTTCCTTTGATCTGCGCAAAGTGACGAGTGGTCCCGGGGACGGTGGGAACTCCGCCTCCCGGGCCTGGTAATCTTCACTCTCGATTTTCGGAGCCTCCCTTGAGCGATCCCCAGACGCCTGACTGGGTACGGGACGCCGTCTTCTACCAAATCTTTCCCGACCGGTTCGCGAAGAGTTTGTCGATTCCCAAGCCGGGCCGACTCGATGCCTGGGGAGCGCCTCCTACTCCGCACGGGTATCAAGGGGGAGACCTCCAGGGGGTTGTCGAGCGGCTTCCTCACCTCAAGGATCTTGGGGTGAATGCCATCTACTTCACGCCGATTTTCCAGTCGGCCTCGAACCACCGCTATCACACGCACGACTACGAGAAAGTCGACCCCATGCTCGGGGGGAACTCCGCACTCCGGAGGCTGATTGACGAGTCGCACGCTTTGGGGATCAAGGTTGTCCTCGACGGCGTCTTCAACCACGCGAGCCGGGGTTTTTTCCAGTTCCACGATATCCTGGAAAATGGAACCGAGTCGGCATATCTCGACTGGTTTGTCGTTCACAGCTTCCCGCTTCACGCCTACGAGACCGATCGCCCGCTGGGTTATCGTGCCTGGTGGAATCTGCCCGCGCTCCCGAAATTTAACACCGACACGCCAGCCGTCCGCGAATTTCTCTGGGGTATCGCTCGCCGCTGGATTGATTTCGGAATCGATGGCTGGCGGCTCGATGTCCCCAACGAGATCGACGACGACGCCTTCTGGCGCGAGTTTCGAACCCAAGTGAAAACGGCGAACCCCGAAGCTTACATCGTCGGCGAGGTCTGGAACGAAGCGAAGCGCTGGCTCAAGGGAGATATGTGGGATGCTGTGATGAATTATGTATTCACACGCGCCTGCGTAGCCTTCTTCATCGGTGACGCTGTGAACTATGACGAGCTCAATCGCACGAGCTTGCGCGAGTATGTTGCGCCGGGCGCCGCGTCTTTCCGCGAAAGGATCGAATACCTCATCGGGCTCTACTCTCCGAATATCACGGCGGTGATGCTGAACTTGCTCGACAGCCATGACATGTCGCGGTTCCTCACCCTTGCGCGAGGAGATAAGTCTGCCCTTCGACTGGCCACGCTCTTTCAGATGACCTACCCGGGTGCCCCTTCCATCTACTACGGTGATGAGATTGGCATGGAGGGAGCCCACGACCCGGATAACCGACGAGCATTCCCCTGGTATAAGCCGGAAACCTGGGATCGCGACCTCCTTCACGACTTCCAACGATACATCGCGCTACGGCACGCGAAACCCGCGTTGCGTCGTGGTTCGTTCCAGTTCCTGTATGCCCAGGACGATGTCTCCGTTCATGCCCGGCAACTCGGAAATGAAACGGTCATCGTGGCCATCAACACGGCGAAGGAGACTCGTCGGGTTGACGTTCCTCTGCAAGGGCTCGTGGTGGATGGAACTCATTTCGAGGAGTCGTGGGAGAAAAACGTGCTTCAGGCGGTGGGGGGAAACCTGCATGCCCTGGAGCTTGCTCCTCGGTCGGGAAGGGTTTTCTGCGCCACGGTGTGACCGGTCTCATCCCAGCAATTCGGCAAGCTTTCCGGGTTTCAGGCGAAGCAAAGCATCATGAGTTTCATCACAACTCCTCCGAGCTGGCAGTTGCCCGAAGGAGTGAACGGATCTTTATGGGAATACGTTCACTCGCCTCGGCTTGCTGAGGAGGAGGACGATTACTTCCAGGGACATCCCCTCTTCCGGACTGATGCTCGGGTTTTGGACGAGCGCTTTACGCACCCAGGACCGCTGGTCGACCTTGGCTGCGGCACGGGACGCCATGCTTTGCGCTTTGCCCGCCGAGGCTTTCCGGTTGTGGCCGTCGAACTCTCGCGCCCCATGCTGATGAAGGTTCAGGCCCGGAGCGAGAGTGAGGGACTATCGGTCCTGGGGGTTCAAGCGAACCTATGCCGGCTTGGTTGTTTGCCGAGCCGATCGTTCTCATATGCCCTGTCGATGTTCAGTACCATGGGCATGATCCGAGGGCAGAAGGCGCGAGCAGAAGCCCTGGGCGAGATCGGCCGCATCCTCGAGCCCAAAGGGCGGCTGGCGATCCACGTTCACAACTTCTGGCTCAACCTTCACGACAAGCAAGGGCGAGCCTGGTTGTTTGAGCAAGGAATGAAGGCGATAGGTCGGCGGCCCGGGGTCGGTGATCGGACCATGACCTATCGAGGAATTCCAGGGATGGAGGTCCATCTCTATCGCTGGGGAGAGCTCAAGCGCGACTTGCACAAGGCCGGCCTGCGCATCGACGAGGTCCTGCCGATCGACGCCATCCACGCCGAGCCGATTCGGCTCCCGTGGCTGGCGCACTCCGTCCGCGCCGGGGGCTGGATCGTCTTCGCGAGCCGCTCTTCCTGAGAGTCTTGGCTCCGGGACGAAGCGGACCAGAACCCCTTAGATCTGGTAGTCGAAGCCCATCAACTCGTCGTGACTGACCCCCTCAGCGGTGCTGGCCCCGCGGTAGCGAAGCATGGGGCTCTCGATGGTCACGGTCGTGTAGGGAGGAATGGTCTTCGTCAACCACGCGGACGAGCCAACGACCGAGTGGTGCCCGATAATCGTCCGCCCCCCCAGAATGGTGGCGTTGGCGTAGATCACGACATCATCTTCGATCGTGGGGTGGCGCTTGTGATCGCGAAGGATGTTGCCATTCTCGTCGCGCGGGAAGCTCAAGGCTCCGAGCGTCACCCCCTGGTAGATCTTCACGTTCGTGCCGATCGTGGTCGTCTCGCCGATAACCACGCCCGTTCCGTGATCGATGAAGAAGCGTCGCCCGATCGTGGCGCCGGGGTGGATATCGATACCGGTCTTGCCGTGGGCGTATTCCGTCATCATCCGGGGGATGAGGGGCACACCTAGCTTGAAAAGCTCGTGAGCGATCCGGAAGACGGTGATCGCAGCCACCCCCGGGTAGCAAAAGATGATCTCATCAAGATTCTTTGCGGCTGGGTCGCCGTCGAATGCCGCCCGAACGTCATCAGCGAGTGTCTTGCTGATGTCGGGAATAGACTCGAGGAGCCGAACCGCGATCACCTGCGCATCCGCCTCGAAGTCGGCCTCGAGATCCTTGGATTTGCAATCGTGCCGGAGCGCACGCGCGACCTGGACCGTGAGACGATCGTGGAGGCTGTCAACGAGGTCCCCCACATGATAGCCCACGTTGCCGAAGTGAAGATTTTGGCGACGGCCGTATCCGGGATAGATGATCTCGCGGATGTCCCCCAGGATCTCGACCACTTCGCGATAACTCGGAAGGGGAGAATGACCGAGGTGGTTGAGTCCTCCACAATCGTCGTAAGACTCGACGATGCGTTCCGTTAACGCCGGGAGAGACTCCTTGAGCCGAATGTCGGTGGCCATCCTCGTTTCCCCTCACCTCTGCCATGCGCTTCGATCCGTCCTCTGGCAGGGCGATCTCCGGCGCTCTCCCCGGTGCGATGTCGGCTACGACACCGCGTGGGCGCCATGAACCGGGAGTTGAACCGCGACCCTGTATCATCCCTTGGCATTTCCAGAAGCAGGACCCGGCAGGTCACGTCATTGTAGGAAGCCTGTGCGCCTGAAATCAATCGTATGGCAAACGATGAAGTTATCGGCGCGAAGGTTCGGCTCCAATCAGTCGATCCGCAACGGGTCCCGGAGGCGACCGCCGGGAGTCTTTCCCGCGTCCCGATTTGCGAACGTCCGTTCGTCGTCTTGCCGGCCGGGGACTTCTCACGGGAGGGCCGATAGGGTATCCAAGCCTAATGAATACGTTTGATTTCTTACATGGGGAGAGTTTTGCCGACTATGAGCAAGTCCGTCGCAGTGCCCCCACGAGTCGACCCGGCTTCAATCCTCGAGTTTTTCCGGGGCAATCATGCCACGGAACTTTTGACGGCCGCCGTGGCCCACTTCAACCTCTTCGGACGCCTGGGCCAGGGTCCTCTTTCCTTCGACGCCTTGCGCCATCAGCTAGGGCTGGAAGAACGGCCGGCGGTCGTCCTGATGACCGCGATTCGTGCCTTCGGGCTGGTGACGAAAGACGCGGACGATCGATTCCTTCTTACCGACCTGGCGCGGGACCACCTCGTTCCCGGAAACGAATATGACCTTGGCGGTTACGTCGGCCTCGCGGCGGAGAGCCCAGGCGTGTTGGAAATGGTGGAGCGGCTTCGCACCAACCGCCCTGCCGGTGAGAAGCCGGAAGAACAAGGGGCGGCCTACATCTATCGCGAAGGCATCGAGTCGGCCATGGAGGACGAGGCGAACGCCCGCCGCCTGACCCTGGCCCTCGCCGGACGAGCCAAGAACGTCGCCCCGGCGCTGGCCGAACGCTACCCTTTGCCGCACTCGCGCTGCCTCCTCGACGTTGGCGGCGGAACTGGCATCTATAGTGTGGCCTGGCTACAAAGGCACCCCCAGCTCCGGGCCATCGTCTGGGACCGTCCCGAGGTTCTGAAGGTGGCGTGCGAGATGGCCGAGGAGTACGGTGTCGCCGATCGTCTCGAGGCGCGGCCGGGGGACATGTTCCGTGACCCGATTCCGGAAGGCGTCGACGCGGTCTTGTTCTCCAACATCCTCCACGACTGGGATGTCCCGGAATGCCGCTCGCTCGTGGCTCGAACCGCCGAGGCCCTTCCATCGGGAGGAAGGCTGATCATCCATGACGTCTTCTTGAACGATGACCTCGACGGCCCCGTGGAAATCGCCCTCTACTCCGCGGCACTCTTCCGCCTGACCGAAGGAAGAGCCTACAGCGCCCGAGAATATCGAAGTTGGCTCACCGAGGCGGGACTGGTTCCGGAAGAAATCACGCCGACGTTGATCCACTGCGGCGCCCTGCCCGGCATTAAGCCCTCGTGATGCCACCGCGGATTCCGCGTGGACTTCCTATTTCACGCCCGATCGGAATGCCCGGCTCGAGCACCCAGGCTGACTTATTTGTGGAGTTCACACCGACCACGACTCCTTTCATTGGCCCTCTCTCACCGCAAACGCGAGTTTGAAGCCGGTCTCGCGAGCCACGGACAAGTGGAGGCACTTGTCCGTGCCATTCTGGATCGCCACATCGCTCTGGAACACTTTTCTTCCACCTTAAGAGGGGGCAATCCTTACCGGCGCGGGGCCCGGAATGCATAACAACCTAAAGAAAAGGTGGCGGCACTAAGCCTTGATGACGTCTTCCAAGTGATCTAGCCAGATGCCCCTCACTTCGGGTACTTTCGACGAAATTATCAGAACCTGTGCCGTGGGTTGCGGCGGTTCTGTCCTCAAACAAACATTCGGTTGTTCGAGCTTCGCATTTCGGGGGCACCGTGTAACGCCATGATGATCAAGGCCACCGACATCCGCCGAGGGATGGTCATCACGATGGAAGGAACGAACTTCGTCGTGGTCGACTTCGCGCATCACACCCCCGGCAACCTTCGCGCGATGGTTCAGACGAAGCTCAGAAATATGAGCAGTGGGGCACTGATCGACAAGCGCCTCCGATCCGTCGACCAGATCGAAGTCCCCTACGTTGAGACCAAAGAGTACGAATACCTCTACTCTTCGGGCGACGAACACGTGTTCATGGACACTGAGACCTACGACCAGCTCAGCTTTCCACCGCTGATCCTGGGAACGGCCATGCAATATGTATTGCCGAATAGCAAGGTCAAGGTGATGTTCGTTGACGATAAGGCGGTCTCGATCGAAGTCCCCGCCACCATCGACCTCGTCGTCTCGGAGACGCCGCCGACTATCAAGGGAGCGACGGCAACCAACCAGTACAAGGAAGCCGTGCTGGAAAACGGACTCAAGGTCCAGGTTCCGCCGTTCATCGGCAACGGTGAGAAGATCCGCATCGATACCCGGACCGGCGAGTACGTCGAGCGCGTCAAGTAATCGGCTTCGGTTGAACCCAAAAACCCGGACGGTTCCCAGGGAACCGTCCGGGTTTTAATGTTTCGAACGATCTCGGAATTCGCGAATGACGCCGGACACACGTTAGCGTCGCGGGCGGCACTCCACAGCGAATCGACCGGAACGCAATTGGCCGGCCGCCTGAACCTCCAGCCCGGAGGCGTGGGCGAGTTCGCGGAATTCCGAGAGGCTCCAGTCTCTCCCGCCGAGCAGCACCATCATTAGCAACGCAGGAGAAGGTCCCTCGACCTCGTCTGCGTTCACTCCCCCCAGAATCATGACCCGACCCTCAGGCTGGGCCGCTTCGGCGCATCGGCGCAGGAGAGTACCAGCCTCTTCATCAGGCCAGTCTCCCAACACATTCTTGAGCAAGTAAACATCCGCGCCAGCAGGTAGCGGATCAAAAAAGCTCTGCCCCGAGAAGGTGACCCGATCACTGACGCCGGCATCCTTGAACGTTGCGGCGGACCGTTCGATCGTCCGCGGCAGGTCGACGAGAGTCCCACGAACCTCGGGATGGGCTCGAAGAATCTCCGCAAGGAGTGTCCCCGTTCCTCCTCCCACATCGACCACGGTTCGTACCGATTCCCAGTCCCCCGTGAGGAGCACCTCGGGGTCAGGAACCCCGTGACCGGCGGGCCCCATCAGTGCGTCGAAACTTGCCTCGACGTCCGGATGGGCCTGGAGATCTTCCCAGAAGGGACGGCCGAAGACGGTGTGATAGGCAGGCTTGCCCGTGCGGACGGCTTCAAGCAAGCTACCCCACGCATAGGCCATACGGCCACCGATGCCCTCAAGCCCGAGGCCGGCCTGTGCCGCAGGCCCAACAAGTAGACGAGCCGGCTCGTTGAGAGCAAACACGCCGAGGCTCGGTTCTTCAAAAACCCCTTTGCTGACCAGGTGCCTCAGCACCCGATGAAGCGAGTTGCGGTCCGCACCAGCCGCCTCGGCCAGTTCTTGGATCCGCGTCACTCCCGCGTCGATATGGTCCGCGACCCGTAGCGTCGCCACCACGTGCACACTCCAGGGAGTGCTGAGATCACTGAGAGACCAGAGGTCCACACCTTCTCGTCCAGGCATGCTCACGCCTCCGCGGGTGACTCGAAATGGGGAAAGTTCGTCCGGCACCACGGCTAAAGGAGAGAGAATCGATTATGTTATCTTGGAGCGAACACTCCCCACCAGGAGTGGGATGGCCCAAAGAAGGTTGGCGGCTGTCTCCCCCTGCAATTCAAGGTGTCCGAGGCTCATCAAGACAGCTTGACCTCAGAGGGATAGAGACAACGACACTCTGAGGCCAGCAGGATTTTGGCTACCGCTTCGGCCTTACGCTTCGGCCCAGGGCGCCCGCGCACACGCCGGTAAGCATCCGCGCTGCGTTTCTGCCGAGAGAGCGGATGTTGTAGCCCCCCTCCTGTACCAGAAGTGTCGGCAACTTCATCGCCCCGATGCGGTGGCCTACCTCGTAGAGACCGTCGGGCGTGAGGCTCCACGTTCCGGTCGGGTCGGCCTTGGCGATGTCGAGTCCCACAGGAACGATCAGGACCTCAGGCTTGAACTTACGGACGATGGCGAGGGCCTCGTCAAGCGCCTCGAGGTAGCGTCCGTCGTGCACGTCTTCCGCAAGGGGCATGTTGATGTTGAAGCCCTCCCCTTCTCCTTCTCCCATCTCGTCGGCGAAGCCCGAGAAGTAGGGATAGGCGAAATTGGGGTGGCCGTGGATCGAGATCGTCAAGACATCAGAACGATTGTAGAAGATGTCCTGAGCGCCGTTGCCATGGTGATAGTCAACGTCGAGGATCGCCACCTTTCCCACGCGCGAGCCGAGGTACTGAGCCGCAATGGCGCCGTTGCAGAAATAGCAAAATCCGCCGTACGTGTCTCGTTCCGCGTGGTGCCCCGGTGGCCGGCAAAGGCTGTAAACCAGGGGATTCCCCGCAAGAATGGCCTCCGCGCCGGAGAGCGCCACGTTGACCGCCGCTCTCGCCGCCTTGTACGCATCCCGGCTTAAAGGTGTAAATGTATCGATACAATAATAGCCGGCGCGTCGGCTTCGGTCGTAGGGGGGCCGGTCGTTGCGCCGGATCGGGAAGACGTAGGGATAGACCATCTCCCCCTTGGGGAGGTCGTGGCAGAAGTTGCGAAGGTAGTTGACGAAGTCCGTGTCATGGACCGCCCGGATCGGTTTTTCGCCGAAATTGCGAACCGGAAGTTGCTCGATATCCGGGAGGGTGCTGATCGCCTTGAGGATGACATCCACACGTGCGGGCCTCTCGACATACCCGCGTTCGCGGACATGGTGAAGGGCATGCCGCGATGAGCAAAAGACTTTGAGCGGATGGAGCCGGCGCGAGATCTTGGCGGGACGCTCACTGGGATCAAGGTAGCGCGGCCTGCGGATCCGCACGGGAGAGTCGGCAACGGAATCGATCAACTGTTTCACATACGGATCGTCGGGCGCGTAATGGTAGCGTTCGGTCAGAATCATCCCCATCACGCGTTTGAGGGGAGCCATCTCGAGCGGCCCTGTCGTCTGTAACGGGTCGTAGAGCAGTCGAGGCTCCGCCGGATTTCCAGGGCGGATCGGCTGGTCATAGAGCGTACCGACAATTGGGAAGGCACCGTATCGCTCGTAGAATTTGAGCCTGGCCTTGTTCGCTTTCAGATGAACCGGGTCCTGGACTTGCAACGGATCGTCGGTGGGGACCTCGAAGAAGAGGCCGCGTGCACCGCGCGCGATGAGATCCTCACGAAGCGCCTCGTAGAGAGCGCCCCCAAGGCCGCGGCCGCGCCGTTCGGCCTGGGCCACAATGAAGTCGAGGTAGGCCAGGCCGATCGACTCGAAATAGTTGGCCAGCGCGAACCCCATGATTCGATCTCCCGGCCCATGCGCGGCCAGAAGAATCGTGGGGTAACCCCGCTGCGACTGCTCGGTCAGCTTCCGAGCTATGTAGTCATCTCCTTCCCCAAGGTTGGGAAAGGCGGCCTCAAACATGACCTGAATCTCGGCGATACAACGGCGATCGTATTCGCGATGCGCGCCCAGTACGTGACTGATCCTGAACATGGGGGCCCTCATCGGGCTCGACGAACGGGGGTCGATGACGGTGGATATCATCCCTGACCCTCACTACACTAGGGGCCGGCTGATCCTCGGCGACTCCGGCTTCATCCCACGCAAAGGAACGAAGCCTCGGCTCATGCCATTCTCGCATCACGTCAAATTCTGTCGATCCCGTTCGAACGCCTGGCGCACGATCGCGGCCAGAGTCCCCGCATAGTCTCGCCCCGACGCGCGCAAAGCCCGCGCCCACCCCGCCCCAGGGCCAATGTCTGGGTTGGGGTTCACCTCGAGGACCATCGGCTCCCCTGCATGATTCAGGCGCAGGTCGACCCGTGCGTAATCACGACAGCCGGTCGCTTTATACGCCCTCAGGGCCAGATGCTTCAGTTGTTCCGACAGATCGGTTTCCAGGGACGCTGGGCAAACAACCGGGCTCAGTTGATCGTCGACGGAGCCGGTGGACCATTTCGCGTCGTAGGTCAGGATCGGCCACACCCCATCCGCAGGCACGAATCGGACCTCCGCGACGGGCAACGCCTGAGGATCTGGCAGTGCCACCACCCCCACGTTGAACTCTCGCCCCGGCAAGTAGGCCTCGACCAATGCCGGCCCTTGATAAGACTCGTGGATCAGGCGAACCCGCTGCCGCAGTGCCGTGAGATCTGACACAACGCTCTCTTGGGTGATCCCCAGGCTCCCGTCCTCAGCGTCCGGCTTCACCAGCGCGGGACCGTCCCACGGCCATTCCTCGATCACTTCTCCCGGCTGGACCACGGCGAACGGAGCTGTCGGGATTCCAAATCCGCGGAGAAGAGCCTTGGCTCGGCTCTTGTCGAGACAAAGAGCGAGGGCCTCGACAGGGCAGCCGGTGTACGGCAATCGCAAGAGTTCGATCATCCCCGTCGCATAATGAGCCCCTTGACTAAGCCCCCCCAATCCTTCGATAAGGTTGAAGACGACGTCAGGCCTTGAGGCAAGAGCATTCAGGATCGACTCGGGAGACGCTGTGATGGCCGCGGTACGCGCCTCGAGCCCCTCTTCCTGCAAAAGCGCGGCAACGGCGTTAGCGACGTCGATCACGTCGTGCTCAGATGCCGCGTCGGGGTGATCCCGCGGCAGGACCGGAGCGTTGAACAGGACGACGACACGAATCCGCTTGGCTGTCACGGAGGGGCCCCCGCGGCTCCCTCGTCGCTTAAGCCGAGTCTCCGCGTGGCCGCACGCAGGATTCGCCGAATGAGATCGGTGTAGGAGACACCCATCCCGCGCGCGAGGATCACGAGGTCGCTCCAATCGGGAGCCAGCCCTGGAAGTGGATTGGCCTCGATGAAATAGGGAATCCCGTTGCGAATCCGGAAGTCGATCCGCGCTACGTCGCGACACCCAAGCGCGGCGAATGACGCCAGCGCCGAGCGTTTGAGGGCGTCGTCCACTCCGACGGGGAGTTCCGCGGGAACTTCGTAGGCGACACGGTCCTGCCAGTTGCGCTTGACCTCCAACGAATAGACGAAGGCCTCGGTCGGCTGTTTCGGCCGAATCCGCATGGCCCCCACCACATCAACCTCGGCGCCGTTGCCCACCAACCCGACTGTGACCTCGTCTCCCGTGATGAATTCTTCAACGAGGATCGGCTGGCGATAGTCGCCGATCAGGCGTTCGGCCAGGCGGCTGGCTTCGCCGAGAGAATAAACCAAGCTATGAGCACGAATCCCCTTGCTTGAACCTTCGAAGCAGGGCTTGAGGATCCATGCAGTTCCCTCTGCCTGGAACAACCCTTCCTCAAGTCGCGAGACGATCGCCTCCGTCCCTGAGTCAGGGGGGATTTGAACGCCCGGCGGCACGACGACACCATGCGTGCCGACGAGCCGCTTCGCCACGTCCTTGTCGAGAGCTACGGCCATGGTGAGAGGGTCGGAGCCGCTGTAGGGAATGCCGAGCATTTCGAGGCAGGCGGGTACCCTGGCCTCTCGACCACGGCCAACGCCTTCCCCCTCGGCCAGATTCCAGACGAAATCCAGCGGCTCCGTGAGCACCTTGGTCAGAAATTCACGTCCGTCGCCGAGGAATACGACTTCGTGCCCCTCGTCGCGAAGAACCTGCGCCAGACTCTCAATGGTCTGAGGCTTGTCAAACTCTTCATACCGGTCGTCGAGTCCGTCATCCTCTCGAGCAGCCGGCGCGAGGTCGAACGCGATTCCAATCCTCAATGGCCAATCCCTCGCGATTTCCCGTGGCCGTTGCCGTTCGCCGAGCCGGGCGTCCGTGAGGACCTGGCCGAGCCGTTGCCCCCCTGGCCGCTAGCGTTGGCGTTGGTATTGCCATTCCCGTTGCCGTTGAGCTTGGCTCGACGACGTGAGAGCCTCGGATTGCCCTCCGGCATCAGAACCTCGCTTTGCCCCGCGAGAAGCGAGCTAACTCCCTGGGTGTCGACATGGGCCGGCGGTGCCAGGGGTTCTCCGGTGGGATGGTAGTTCACGATCGCCCCTTCGTAGTTTCGCAGGACGACCGAGTCTTTGCCCGCCGAAATCAGATAGTTGGGCATCAAGGGGATCTTTCCTCCCCCTCGCGGAGCGTCCACGACGTAGGTGGGAACACCCAGCCCCGACATATGGCCGCGAAGCCCTTCGATGATCTCGATACCGGTCCAGACCGGCGTGCGGAAGTGCCCTGCCCCAATCACCGGGTCGCAGTGAAAGAGGTAATAGGGACGCACCTTGATGCGAAGCAACGCCCGGCATAGCGAGCGCTGGGTCTCGAGGTCATCATTGACCCCTTTCAAGAGCACGGCATGGTTGTTGACCGGCATCCCCCGATGACGTAGGCGGTCGCACGCCCTCTTCGCTTCCGGAGTCACTTCCCGAGGATGATTGAAGTGGGTCTGGATCCAGATCTTCTCAGACGAGGCAAGAATCGAGACCAGCTCATCGTCATCCAGCCGCTGAGGCAACGTCACCGGCACCCGCGTTCCAATCCGGATCACGTCCAGATGCGGAATCGCGTTCAGGCTCTGGACAAAGAAAGCCAGCTTCTCATGGGGCAGGGTAAGCGGGTCTCCCCCCGAGATGATGACGTCGTGAATTTCAGGATGATCGCTTACATATTCAATCATGCGGTGATCATCACGTGAAACGGCGTCCCATCCACCCCTCTTCATCGTCGCGCGTTTTCGCGTGCAGAAGCGGCAATACATCGTGCAGACGTGCGTTGTGACCAGGAGAGCACGGTCAGGGTATCGATGGGTGAGCCCTGGGACCGGAGAGTCTTTATCTTCATCCAGCGGGTCTTCCTCACCATCAACACCGGCCGCGCCGGCGAGTTCCTGAGGAGAAGGAATCGACTGAAGACGGATCGGATCCTGGGGATCGAACCGATTGATCAACGAGAAATAATATGGAGGGATTGCCACCTTGTATTGAGACTGGAGCGTCTCGATGGCCTGTCGTTCGGAATCGCTGAGGGGGAGGAGGTCGATGAGCTGCTTGGGATGCCGAATGGCATTTTGCGACTGCCAACGCCAGTTGGTCCAATCGCTGTCGGGGACATGGGCCCAGGCAGGGTGTCGAGGTGACTGTTGCCAGGGTGAACTAGGAGGCTCGTCGCCATCCGCAAACTCGATTGCGTTTGGGATGGTGACGATGGAACTCGGTGAGCTCGTCGAATCGCCCATCGCGGTCCTGTCCCTCTTGTCGAGGTGATGTTGAGGCGCAGACGAAGGCCCGCGCCCCGATAGGTTTGTGGGATTCTAAGCAAAAGGTCAAACCAGGCAAGAGGAATCAGACAACTTGCCTTGTAAATTTACGTCGATGTATCCCGATCATCGACGGCTCTCCAGCAGCGATCGGCGTGCCGGGACACACCACATGAGCAGAAATTCTGATTTCGCTGAGGCTTTCACGCTTGGTAGGACACGTGGTGACTTGCGCACCTCCCTTTGGTGAGTCCCCAAAGGCCTGACACTTCTCAGGTCGAACTCCTCCATTTCCAAGGGGCAACCCGGTCTTCAAGCAGGCGCCTTTCCCGCGGAAAACGCGAGGCTATCGCGCGTCCATTCGAGATTGCCCCCAGGAAAGACGGCCTTGAACGATCGACGACACCTCTAGCCACTCATCTCTTGCCGTTGATGCAAACTGCAACACGGAACAGGCCGAACGTCACGGAGCCGAGACAGTCAAGGATGTGTTGGATCGTCGGAGCGTTCAGAGGCATGCAGATTGGGGTAACTCCACATGAAAGAAACCTGCCCGGGATCCATGCAAACCCAAACACCGTCTCCCGCCTTTAGCCTCAGCTTCATCAGGCCCTGCCGCGAGCGCAAGACCTGGTTCCCCTCCAAAGTGACCACCGGTGCGCATCTGTGATACGCCATCGCACGGCAAGAAAGTTCACCCTCTCCGGAAATCGACGTGTGGTTCAGACCGCATGCCTCGCAGGGGATCTCCACCTCAGGAATTTGGACCCCCAAATTGCCCGCTCGCCGCTCCATTTGGCCAAAGCCGCCGCGCGGCGCGGGCGAGAATTCACCATCGCGGCGATGCATCTCAATTCTCGTTCCCTTGCGCCCTTTTTTCCTGAGAGAAAACTCACGAAATCGGCTGGGACCGTCCGTGCGAATGTCGAGTTAGAAACAGGTATTTCCAAACTTCGGTTTCTCGTCGACCGAAGAAATCTCGATCGCTTCTCAGCGGGGCGCATATTTATGCGTCCATCCAGACTTCACCTCGCCGAGGCCCCGATATACCGACGCTTGCCTTCGCAGAGGAGGCACCCACGCGAGATACGGAGTGCCACAAGCTACGCACACGGGCGCAACGCAGTTGTAAGGTTCGCTGCCGCCCCAGAGACATCCATGGGAAGAACGTTGCGAGGAGTTCATCGTAGAACGGCCCCGATGTACGTCATAAGACCCGATGTTGTGAGCTCCTCCGCTCGAGATGCCTACGCGCATTCTCACGCGTCGTCGCTTTTCTAAGTGGGCTGCTTCGAGTCGACATGGGGTGTCTCTTTAGGGTGTTCGATCTCCGCGCGAAATCATTTTCCCGCCAAGAAGCGTCGACTCTCCCACCGCGAATCTTGGGAATGGCGGCCAATCCCAACCTTGCAGGCGATGACCACTTGGAGATCCAGCGAGAAGGCTTGGCGGTTGCGGGCCCGAGTGCTTCAATTCATGATGAAGGGAAGAGGGCGGAGGGCAACTTCCCACCGGCATGGAAATCTTCCCTGGGCTCATGGCCTGTGTCATGAGCAAGGGAGATTCCCTCGTAGGGAGCGCCCCCGCCTGGGCAAATCGGGAGTCTCTACTCTGCCCGCTTTGAGATGCCGCGCCTGATCGAAAGCCCTCGATCTCCTGTTGCGGCGGCTTGAAGCTGGGTACGATTTGTTGGATTCTCGAGGATCCCCCCTGACTTTCCTTTGACTCGACCGGAGCCGACTTCGTGGATGCCGTGACCCGCCTCTTGTCCGACCTCGTGAAAATCCCTAGCGTCAACCCGATGGGGAGACCATTGGCCGGACCTGAGTTCCTTGAGGCGGGAATGTCGAAGTACCTGGAACAATGGTTCCGAGACCTCGGCGTCTCCGTCGAACGCCAAACGGCAGCTCCCGGCCGCGACAATCTGATCGCTCGCTATGACGCCCCCAAGAGCCGGGCCACGGTTCTCTTCGACGCCCATCAAGACACCGTTCCCACCGACGGTATGACCATTCCGCCGTTTGAACCCGAAATTCGGGACGGCAAGCTCTACGGCCGTGGTTCTTGCGACGTGAAGGGGAGCATGGCGGCCATGCTCGAGGCCTTCGCGAGACTCGTGCGCGAACGGCCAGCCGGCTCGGCGTCGGTCATCATGGCCTGCACGGTCGATGAAGAGTTCACGCACGTCGGATCGTCAAAACTCGCACAGACCGCTCTGGGTGCTGACATCGCGATCGTCGCCGAACCCACCAAGTTGAATCTAATCGACCGTCACAAGGGAGCGGTTCGCTGGAAAATTCGGACCAAAGGAATCGCTTGCCACAGTTCCACACCTCATCTTGGCGACAATGCGATCTACCGCATGGGGAGCGTCATTTCCTGTCTGGCCGAGTATGCCAAGCGACTGCACCAGTCTCACCCCGACCCTGTCCTGGGACCTCCCAGTCTTTCCGTCGGCCGCATCGAAGGGGGGCTGAGCGTCAACGTGGTGCCCGACTGGTGCGAGATTGAAATCGATCGCCGCATGATCCCGGGGGAGAATGCCCAGGGCGCGCGTTCTCACGTGGCCGCGTTCCTGACGGAGCGGCTGGGAAGCCTGGAGAGCATCGAGTTTCTCCCCCCGTGGGTTCAAATGCCCCCACTCTCTCCAAAAGATTCGAGGCTGGAGGGATGGGTCGAATCGATCCGCGACGCGGTGTCCGAGGCGATCGGGCATCGCCCTTCCGTCGGCGGAGTTCCCTACGGTACCGACGCGGGACCGCTGGGAGAGAGCGGTCTCCCTTGCCTTGTCTTCGGCCCGGGTGACATCGGGCAAGCGCACACAAAGGACGAGTGGATCGAGCTCGACCAGGTTCGTCTCGCCACGCAGGCCTATTACGCGATCGCGTGCAACTTTGAGAAATGACCTCTCCCTAACGTGGAGCGACCGGGGCAAGTGCCCCGGTCCGCATCCTTGGTCGAACGGCAGCCTGGCCCCGCGGATGGGGTGGTTCGGAAGACGCGAACGTCTCACCCGCGGCGGCAAACTTCCTCTTCGTCAGAACACGTCAAGAACGAAGTGGTAGCCCTGGTAGAACTTCTTTTTGTTCCAGTCGTGCCAGCCCCAGGGGTGGCGATAACCCAGGTGTCGCTTGCCGCCGTAGAAATTGTGGTAGTAAGGACCCTGGATCTGCGGAACAATACGCTGCTCGCGTGGGTAGAGATAAAAGTTGTCGTGGAGCGAGCGGTATTCGAATCCGTTGCCCGGTGTTTGGGGCGGGACGTAGGGCCAGTGCAGGTAGTTGTTCCAATCCTGCGCCTGCGCCGTTCCGCCGCCGAATCCGGTCAACAGCAGCGCGAAGGCAAATCCCTTCAGCCATGAGGCACGTGACACATTCCACCTCCGTGTAGGAAAGACGATCCCGTACGTAGCGGAGTATGACACGCGATTTTGGAGGGCGCCGGACAAGCCAAGAAATTTTTCCCTCGCACGTCCGGGTTGTAGGTATCTCGTAAACTCTGAGGATATCGTCCGGATCAACGTTAAGGAGGACGTGAATGATTACCACGAAACGTGGGATTGCCTGCCTTGTCCCCCTCTCTCTGATCTTGCAGTTTGTAAGCCCCTCTCACGCCCAGCAACCCCAGCCCGAGGAAGCGCGGCTTCGCGCGGAAGTCAGCCTGCTTGCATCGCCCGCCTTCGAGGGGAGGCGCGACGGCGGGGGCCGGAAGACGGCCGAGCATTTGATTGAGGCCTTCCGAGCGCTCAAGCTCGCTCCTCTTTTCGAGACCGGCTACACCCAGGCCGTTCCCACGGGGGACACCGGCTGGACGCCGGGGAGGAACGTGGGAGCCAAGCTCGTCGGAAGCGACCCCGTCTTAAAAGACGAGTGGATCATCGTCTCCGCCCACTTCGATCATCTGGGTGTTCGCGGCGGCACCCTCTATCCGGGCGCCGATGACAATGCCTCAGGTGTCGCCATGATGCTGGAGGTCGCCCGGTCGATCGTGCAATCGCCGCAGAAGCCAAAGCGAAGCCTGATGTTTATCGGCTTCGACCTTGAAGAGGTAGGCCTGTTCGGCTCCCGGTATTTCGTGGAACACAGCCCGATTCCTCTACAAAAGATCGCGCTCTTCGTCACGGCCGACATGATCGGCAGGTCGCTCGGAGGGGTATGCAAACCCTACGTCTTCGTGATGGGCAGCGAGAACGCCCCCGGCCTCCGCCCCTGGATCGCCGAGTCGAGCGAGAAACTTCCGCTCAAAGTGGGGGTGGTTGGCTCCGACCTGCTCGTACTGGATCGTAGCGACTATGGCCCTTTCCGCTCGCGGGGGATCCCCTACCTCTTCTTCAGTACGGGGGAGAATCCTCGTTATCACACACCCGACGATACGCCCGAAACCATGGATTATCCCAAGCTGGAATCGATCAGTCGGATGATCCTGGGAATCGTCCGCCGAGCCATGGATTCCGAGACGGTCCCGCGCTGGAACTCCCCGCCGGAACCCTCGGCAAGTGAAGCGGAAACTCTGCGCGACGTGCTTCGTGCCTTGCTCGATCACCGTCAGCAGCTCAAGGTCGGTCCCGCCCAGGCCCTGCTGATGACCAGGACCCTTCGCAGTCTCGACGCCATCGTGGCACGCGGCACCATCACCAGCAGCGAACGTGCGGGCGTGGTCAACGTGGTGCGGCTGATTCTGGTTTCCGTTCTTTAGGACGCCGCAATGGTCGTCTCTTAGGCTGGCCTAACGACCAAACTCACCGGGGAAGAACCGGCGAGGCCTGGGCAGTGGACGAGGAGGCGGGGGTACGCGCCGAAGGCCGGGCGGCGTGGGAATCAAACGCTGAGGCCGTCGGGGTTCGAGGAACGCGGGACGATCCAGGTCCCCCAGCATCGCAGGAGCCACATCAACCTGGAACTGCCCCAGGTTTTGCGGACCGAAAGGGGCCATCGGGCGTTGGGGATCGAAAACCTCCCCATCCGCTCCATTGAGCGGGTCTCCCTGATTGCCCTCTTTCGATTCCCCTAGCTTCTTCGCTCGCATCGCGAGAAAGCTGGGCCAACCATGCGCCGCGGACGTCTCATCCACCAGGACCGTTCCCAATGGAGTCTCTTCGACCCGCCGCGACTTGCTGCGATCGGAACTGAGCAAATACGCAATGGTCTCTTGGGCCCGCTCGGCATCCCCCTGCCCCAGAAAGATCTGGGCGCGAACGCTTAACAACTTCAACCGTGCGTCGGGCTGCGTGGCGTCCGTTTCCAGGCTCTCCAGAGAAGTCAAAGCGGCGACATAGTCGTCGGAGAGATATGCGAAGAAGAGGCGGGCTTCCGTGAGAAACCTCTGAAGTTCCAAGTTAGCGACTGGGGCGTCCTTGGGACGTTGGCAGAGAGACCGGCCATAGCGGCCGAAGCGCCGGAGTTGAGGAAGCGAGCCGTGATTGGCCGGCAATTCGCCGGGAACCGGTAGAGGAGAGAGCCGCTCGACCAATTGTCCCGCCGGGCTGACCGCCGGCGGAAGCGACGTCCCCAGAAGGCGGCGGCAACCGGCAATCAACGTTTTCAGCCAGGCAACACGTTCCGAGTCATTGGGTACGAGCGGCGAAAAACCTCGCTCGGTGATGTCACAAAGCCCAATCGGCTGTGATGCCCCTCGATCTCCGGCTCGAAATCCCAGGGACTTCCCGTTCGGAGACATCGCCAGCGCGCCAACCCAGAGGGGGTGCTCGACCGGGTTGTAACGCTTGGTGATCTCGCGAGTACGCAGACGATACCAAACAATCTCGCTCGTCTGCTGCTCAGGAACGTCGGTGGTGAAGAAGAGGTTTTCTGATTCCTTGTCGAAGGTGACCGAGGTGATGGCGCTCCCACGCTCACGGGCATTGGCGTCGTTACCCAGAAACAGAGGTTCCGGCTTTCCGCCGTCTACGGGAACGCGAAGCAGCTCCGCATTTCCTTCCGCCGCCAGCCCTCCCGGACGAGCCAGGACCAAGATCGATTGCTTGTACCAGATGGGTGCCTGAAGTGCCTTGCCAATATCAGCCAGGTGCCGAGGCGCCCCAAAGTTGTTATCAAGGTACAGCAGCGACTCTCCCTCCAAACCTCGGGCAAAGGCGAGCTTCGTTCCATCCGCGGACCACGAAGGGTGGTGGGCATCTTCGAGCGTTTTGAGGACGCGGCCGTTGTCGGCACGGATGATTGCCAGTCCTCTCGTGTTCTGAAGCACGGGGACGACCAGGTAGCGCCCTTCAGGACTCCACGCCAAATGGAGTGAAGAAAGCTCCAAGTTCTTGATCGCTGACTCGTCGATGGATTCTTTCAAGATCACCCGCTTTTCGCTGGGCGCTTCTTGAACCACCACCTCAAAGCGAGCTCGGCCGTTCTCCTCGGGGATCAACCTCCCAAAGGCCAGAGACCGTCCATCGGGCCGCCAGGCCGGCGCGGTCAGAGGGCTCGAGGACTCCTCAAGCTTCACATAGCGGCCGACATCAGCGCGGGCCGTCCAGATTTGCCAGCGGTTCGCCACGGCGGAGGGCTTCGCGGAAAGGGGTGCCGTCGCGGAAAGCTCGAGAGGTGTCTTCAGATCGAGCGACCATCCCAGGGGAGGCAAGGAAAGGTCAGGCCGCTCGTGTGTGGTAAAGGCTAGCCAATGGCCGTCAGGAGACCACGCAAGCGGTGATTCCGCCCTGACGGCTGGATGCGCAGGGGCTCCGACCACGAGGCCTAGAGACAGGAGGAGGAGAAGGCGACCCATTTAGGAACCCCTCGTCGCGTAACGAATCTTTCCGAATCCTGGAAGATCACCCGTGAAAGGGGACTCATTCCCTCATTCTGGAGCGCCTGCTTGTCGACTTTAGTATAGAAGCGGCCTCTCATCCTGCCTACGCTTCGGTTCAGGAACCCTCGCTTTGTCTGATTTTGGAAAGTTCTTCGACGGGCTGCTCCGGCGAGAGCCGGCTCTTCTCGACCACCAGAATCTAGGCAAACCAGGCAAATCGGGACGATTAATTTGACGATGCAGCCAGTGGTTGTAAACTACCTTTGGCGAGGGGGAAAACAGGACGTGCGATGGACGAAAGTCGAGGCTGCAGCAGGAGTATTGCCTTGAGTAGGTTGAGCCAATAGAATAAGCGGCTTGACATGGAATTGCGTTGATCCAGCCTACACCATCCTTTCCACTTGAGTGCCCAGAGAGCGGGACTCGCGCCATCCTCGGGGAATTCCATGCGTTTTGTCTTGATCGACCGGATCGTCGAACTTCAAACCGGTCAATCCTTGGTCGCGGTCAAGAACCTCTCGCTTGCGGAAGAGTATCTCGCCGATCACTTTCCGGGATTCCCGGTGATGCCGGGAGTTTTGATGCTGGAGGCACTGACCCAGGCCGGGGCATGGTTGATTCGCGATCTTGAGGATTTTGCGCACAGCGTCGTGATTCTCAAGCAGGCGAAAACGATCAAGTACGGAAGTTTCGTCGAGCCGGGGCGCCAACTCCAGCTACGAGTGGAATTGATTTCCCACGGGGAGAACGAGAGCACGTTCAAGGGGGTTGGGTCGATCGACGGTCAAGAGATGGTCAAAGGGCGATTTTCCCTGATGCGGTACAATTTGCGGGACCGTGATCCGGAGCTTCACGCAACCGATGCTTCCATCGTGGCGGGACTTCGGGATCTGTTCGCAACGCTCCGCAAGGGATCGGTGGGTGCCCGCGCCATGATCCGTCTCGCCTCGTCCGAAACAACTTCCTCCGTCGCAGCCCCTGGAGCCGGAGCCTGAACCGGCCTTGGAACAGGACGATTGCCCGCAACCCAGCGGAACATGGAAAAGAGCCATGGAACGGCCCCGAAGCCAATTTGCAAGAGGGGCTGATGCGCGTCCCCTTCTGCTGAGGTTGCAAGGAATTCCGAAAATACGCAAAATACGCTCTGCGGTTACGTTGCCGTCTTCGCCGCACATCATTGTGGTTGATTCGGAAGTGCGTACCTCGGATGAGCCCGGCTTAAGTTACCTGGATCGTTTCGCCGACGATTACAAGAGTTTCTTTGTGAATCCTCGGTGAGTCACTATCGATGGTCCTTTGTGGGACAGCCCTGGCGATCCCATTTTTTCTGAGGATGTCATGCCGACACACGATGAGATTTTCCAGAAGGTCCAAGCCACCTTGGTCGACGCGCTCGGTGTGGACGAGGAAGACGTGACGAGCGACGCGACGTTGCAAGGCAACCTCGGCGCGGAGTCGATCGACTTTTTGGACATCGTGTTCCGGCTCGAGCGGAATTTTGGAATCAAAATTCCCCGCGGTGAGCTCTTCCCGGAAAACGTCGTCTCCGATCCTGAGATGATCAAGGACGGCAAGCTCACGGCCAAGGGCCTTGAAGAGCTCAAGACGCGTATGCCCTACGCCGACCTCTCTGAGTTCTCTGAGGATCCGGATGTGGAGAAGATCGGCGACCTCTACACGGTCGAGATGCTCGTTCAGTACGTGCAGAGCAAGCTCGCGGCTTGAGGTCCTTGGATAACGCGGCCCCGCGTCGGATTTGATCCCTCGAGTTGGGTGGATCCCGACGCACCAAGGGGTGTGAGTCGACCCGGATGATGGGCCGCGCTTCTCCCCGACCCCGGTCGTCGTTCTTTCGCGTGATGGGCGGGACGGATCGACAATGAGATGGATCTGGATTGATAAGTTTCTGGAATTTCGGAGCGGGCAGTTCGCGCGCGCCATCAAGAACTTGACACTCGCCGAAGAACACCTGCACGACCACTTTCCCGGATACCCCGTCATGCCTGCCTCCCTCATTATTGAGGGGCTGGCGCAGACGGGGGGTATCCTGGTGGGTGAGGCAGGTGGCTTTGCTGAGAAGGTCGTGCTCGCCAAGATTCCCCGAGCCGAGTTTTTCGGCGTTGCCTGCGCGGGCGATCAGTTGATCTATGAGGTGACCCTCACGGACCTTCGTAGCGAAGGGGCCGTCGTCACAGGCAAAGCGTTCCTGGATGGCCAGTTGCTTGCCGATACGGAGATCGTCTTCGCCCACCTTGATAATTCCCGAGCCAACCAGATCTTCGGCCCCAAGAATTTCGTCTTTACTCAGCAGCTACTCGGGGTTCTGGACCTGGCCAAAGCTCAGAACCGGGCCCGTGAAATCGCGGACTCCTCGGCGTCGAACGGTAAGCCGGTCGCGTCGACCCCCGAGCAAACTGCTTAGAGACGCTTCTCTTCGCGACTTCACACCCTAGACTTAATTAGCCATTTTTCGATGATTTTTGCTCGGTTCGAGTCCGCGCAAGCAACTTGGAACCGGCAGCGCTCCGGTGGACACTGACGAGTTTCTCATGTTTCGTTCAAAACGCCGTGTGGTTATCACCGGGATCGGACTCGTCAGCCCCCTTGGGATCGGCCCCGAAGTCAATTGGGCTGCGCTCTCGGAAGGACGAGGTGCCGTTCAACGTATCACGGCATTCCCGGTTGATGAGCTCCCGAACGACGTGGGGGGCGAAGTTCCCGATTTCGTTCCCAAGACCTGGCCCAAAAAGTACGCCCTGCCGGACAATGAGCATCGCAAGACGCTCAACAAGAGCCTGAAATACATGGCTCGCGACATCCAATTGGCTGTCGCTGCCGCCGAGCAAGCGTTCATGAATGCCGGTCTGCAACTCGGCTCGCTCGACCCAACCCGGATCGGTGTCGATCTCGGGGCGGGATTGATCTCGACCGAGCTCGACGAACTGGCACCGGCCATCAACCTGGCCTCGCAGAACAACGACACGTTCGACTACCGGGTCTGGGGCAAAGACAGCATCGGGCAGATTCCGCCGATCTGGCTGTTGAAGTACCTGCCCAACATGCTCGCCTGCCACATTTCGATCCTGCTCGACTGTCAAGGTCCGAGCAACACGATCACGGAGGCGGAAGCCGCCTCCAACCTCGCCATCGGTGAAGCCTATCGGATCATCGCTCGAGGCCGAGCGGATTTGATGATCACCGGAGGCGCCGACTCGAAGATTCATCCCTTGAGCATGGTGCGAATGAGCCTGCTGGGCCAGATGTCGCACTGGCGCGGCGAGCCCTCCGGAGCCTGCCGTCCCTTCGACATTCAGCGCGACGGCTGGGTCCCCGGTGAAGGGGCCGGCATCCTGGTCTTGGAAGAACGTGAGCATGCCCTGAAACGAGGGGCGACGATCCTGGGCGAAATCCTTGGTTTCGGCTCCGGCTGCGACGCCACTCCCGACGGCGGCCTCTCTCCCGAAGGCGTCGGAACCGAGATCGCGATGAAGGCCGCTCTTCGAGACGCGGAACTCGATCCCAGCGAGATCGGGCACATCAACGCACATGGTGCGGCCACCCAGGTCTCTGACTTGGCCGAAGCACGAGCGATTCATCGCGTGTTCGGTCCGGAGGCCAAGGTTCCCGTCACCGCCCTCAAGGGGTTCATGGGTAACATCGTCTCGGGAGGAGGCGCGGTCGAGCTGATTTCGAGCCTGATCGGAGTCAACCGCAGCGAGATCCCGTTCGCGCTCAACTGCGACGAACCCGACCCCGCCTGTGCGTTGGACCTGGTTCGGAAGGCCCCTCGCCCTACTGAAAACCCGACGTTCCTGAATACGAATTTGACGCGTCATGGCCAGGCGGCTGCGCTCGTGGTTCGAGGCAACCCCGCGAAATCCTGACGAATCAGTCCAAGGCATTTCGCCGAGAGGTATCGCACATGCGGCGTATCGTCGTCACGGGTATGGGGATGGTAACTCCTCTCGGACGTGACAAGGAAGCGTCTTGGACCGCTCTTCAAGAAGGGCGGAGTGGCGTCGGTCCTATCTCCCTTTTTGACGCCGAGTCGTTCCCCACGCGAATCGCGGCCGAGGCGCGAAGCTTTAAACTCAGCGACTACATCGAGAACGCGGAACGCTGGGCCGAATATTGCCGGAACACGCAGTTCGCCATCGCCGCCGCCCGCATGGCGATCGACGACTCGGGCCTCGAGTCCATGACCGGGCTCGATCGAAGCCGGTTTGGCGTCTATCTCGGCTCGGGTGAGGGGCAGCAGGACTTTCCTCGGTTCGTCGACCTCGTTCAGAAGTCGAACAAACAAGGGAAGGTTGACACCGCGATCTTCACCCGACTCGGACTTCGATCACTTCACCCGATCAAGGAAGCCGAGCAAGAGCCGGGCACACCCGCCGGCCATCTGGCCAGCCTTTTCGGGGCACGCGGGCCCAACGCCAATTGCTTGACGGCATGCGCGGCAAGCTCGCAATCCATCGGCGAGGCTTTTGAAATCCTGCGCCGGGGCGATGCAGACGTGATGCTCTCGGGCGGCACGCATAGTATGATACATCCGTTCGGCGTGACCGGATTCAACCTCCTTACCGCTCTTTCGACCCGCAACGATGAGCCGACCCGTGCGAGCCGGCCTTTCGATCGCGATCGTGACGGCTTCATCCTCGGCGAGGGAGCCGGCATGCTCGTTCTCGAGGAGTTAGAGCACGCCAAGAGCCGAGGGGCGAAAATCTACGGCGAAATTGCAGGATACGGTTCAACCGCCGACGCGTTCCGAATCACCGACAGCCATGACGAAGGCCGAGGGGCCATCGCCTGCATGCGAGAGGCCCTGAATGACGCCCAGGTCAATCCTGAGGATGTCGACTACATCAACGCTCACGGCACCAGCACCGCCGTTAACGACTCCATTGAGACCCTGGCAATCAAGCGTACTTTCGGTGAGGCGGCCTACAATGTGCCGATCTCGAGCACCAAGAGTATGATGGGGCACCTGATCGCCGCAGCGGGTAGCGTAGAGGCGATCGTGTGCCTTCTGACCATTCGAGATGGCATCGTCCCCCCCACGATCAACCTCGACAACCCCGGACCGGACTGCGACCTCGACTACATCCCTCACGTGGCTCGCCGCAAGAACGTCGACGTCGCACTCTCCAATAGCTTCGGTTTCGGCGGCCAGAACATCGCGCTGATTATCCGCCGCTTCGCGGACTGATCATCTGAATTCTCACTCTCGCTCGTTTAGGTTCACAAACGCTCCGACCGATCTAACAACATCGCATCGACTTCGGTGATGACCACGGAGTTACCTCGTGCCCAGCTCTCCGGCCCTGATTCTACTTTTCTCGCTGCTGGCCCCTGTGGGGGCGTTGGCCGTTTTCCTGGTCTACGTGTATATCCGGTACGCGCCGATCGTCGGTCGGATCTTCGAAGAAAAGCCGATGTTTTTGCCCTTGCGCGTTCCTCCCTTGGAACACGACGGGGAGTCGGTCCGCTTTCGGACCGATGACGGTCTCGAGCTCGGAGGCACCTACCTCCCGGCGCGAAGCGAGACCCGTCAAGGCATTCTCGTGTTTTGCCACGAGTATCTCAGCGATCGGTGGAGCTATCGCCCCTACCTGGACTCGTACCGAGACCAGGGGTACGACATCTTCACTTTCGACTTTCGCAACCATGGTACGAGCGAGGTCGACGCAAGCTACAAGCCGTTGCAGTGGGTTACCAACCACGAGGTAAGCGACCTGCGGGGAGCCCTGGCCTACGTTCGCTCCCGAGCAGACTTCGACCCGGCCGGCTTCTGCCTCTTCGGCGTGAGCCGGGGCGGAGGTACGGCGCTCGTCGTCGCCGCCAAGGATCCGGGAGTCTGGGGTGTCGTGACCGACGGGGCCTTCCCCACGCGTGGCACGATGCACGCCTACATCCTTCGCTGGGCTGAGATTTACGTCGGCAGCCCGTTCCTCTGGCGTCACATGCCGAAGTTCATCTTCGAGTTCGTGGGCTGGTCGGGACGCGTGGTTTCGATGCGGAACCTGGGATGCCAGTTGCCCGACGTGGAAAGAGCGGCCTCCCAGATTGCTCCTCGCCCCTGGCTGATGATTCACGGGGCCAAGGATGCCTACATCGGCGTCGACATTGCCCACGGCCTCTTCGCCGAAGCGGGCGAACCCAAGGAAATGTGGATTGTTCCTAAAGCCAAACACAATCGTTGCCGAGAGCTTAGACCAGAGGAATATGCGGAGCGCGTTGTAACATTCCTTGCGCGTTTCGCTCCTCGCCGAAGAATCGTCGGTCTCGCGTCGTCGAGTTCCAGGGAAGGGACGAGGGTCGAGGAACTTTCCTCCTCTGGGGTCTTTTGAAGACCGAGACGCTTCGATGCGGAAGCCGTGCGACTTCCTCCTTTGAGGTCGTGTTCCATCTTTAGCCTCGGTCAAGCCCTCAAGAACTCTCCGAGTTCGAGGATCGGCGTGAACCTATGTTCGGCACGATTCGTAAATATGTAGGCAAACCTCTTCTCAATCGTTCGCTCAAGTTGGCGAACGATTTTCTTCAGCAGACCGCACGAGCCGATGAAATTCAGCGATCGTTGCTGCTGAACCGCCTCGCTCGCCACGCAGATTCTCAATTTGGGCGCGATCACCACTTCTCAGAGATCCACACGCCGGCCGATTTCCGCCGTCAGGTTCCCATACGTAACTATGACGGCCACGAACCCTACATCAAACGCGTGCGCGAGGGAGACGTCGGGGCCCTCTTTGGTAAGGGCACTGAAGTCCTGATGTTCGCGCTCACTTCGGGCACGACCAACAAGCCAAAAACGATCCCGGTCACCCGAGAGTCGCTTCACGATTACCGTGAAGGCTGGACGATCTGGGGCATCAAGGCGTTCGAAGCCCATCCTCCGATGACCGAGGACGGTCTCTTGCCCATCTTGCAGCTCGCAAGCGATTGGTGCGAGAGCCGGACCCCCTCCGGCATCCCCTGCGGCGCGATCACGGGCCTGACCGCCCACATGCAGAACCCGCTGATCCGCATTACGTACTGCATGCCGGCAATCGCCTCGCGGATCAAGGACATCGAATCCAAGTACTACGTGGCCCTGCGACGATCGCTCCATCGGAACGTCGGAACCATCATTGCGGCGAATCCGAGCACGATCATCGCGATTGCGAAGCTCGGAGATCGTGAGAAAGAAGTGCTCATCCGCGACTATGCGGATGGCACTATCGACTCTCGCTGGCAAATTCCTCCCGAGGTACGTCGCGTTCTCGAGCGATCGGCCCGCTGGAAGCGCAAGGCCACGGCACGCCGGCTCGAAGAGATCGTGAATCGAACCGGACGGCTCTTACCGAAGGATTACTGGCCGGACCTCTGTTTCCTCTCCAACTGGATGGGAGGAACCATGGGGGCCTACCTTCGGAACTATCCGGAATACTTCGGCGACAAGCCCGTTCGCGACGTCGGGCTGATCGCCTCCGAGGGGAGAATGACAATCCCCATCCAGAACGGAACCCCCGCGGGCATTCTCGACATCAGGCACCACTACTTCGAGTTCATTCCCGAAGAACAAGACGGGCGCGAGCAACCCGATACGGTCGAGGCTTGCGACCTGATCGAAGGGAAGAACTACTTCATTCTTCCGACCACGGCCGGGGGCCTCTACCGCTACCAGATCCACGACCTGGTCCGTTGCGTCGGTTTCCACGGCAAGGCCCCCGTGATCGAGTTCCTCAACAAAGGGGCGCACATCTCGAGCATGACCGGAGAGAAGCTCTCCGAGTTCCAGGTGGTCGCCGCCGTATCGGCCGCCCAGCGGGAACTTGGTTTGCAGCTTCATTCGTTCTTGCTCCTTCCCACGTGGAGCGACGTTCCCTTCTACAGCCTGCTGGTCGAAGAGAGTGACATCCACGACCCCGCGCTCGCCGACCGGTTGGGAGTCGCCGTCGAGGAAGAATTGCAACGGCGAAACCTTGAATATGAAAATAAACGCGTGACCCTCCGACTCGGCCCAATTCGTACGCGACGACTTCCCGCCGGCTCCTGGGCCGATTTCCAGAAGCGCAGGCTGGCGCGAAGTGGGGGAACCGTCGAACAATATAAGCAGCCGCACTTGATGGCAGACCTCGGGGTGATGGAGTCATTCCGGTTCTGCGACACGGCCACGCTGACTTCAACGGACTAAGTCAGAGGGTCGATGACGTCGAGTTCGGCTTGTAAGAGACCTCGGCTTGTGGTATCCGAAGTCTCACCGAAAAATACGCCGATCGCCCGATGAGGAGGACACGCAGGCGAATTGGCAGCCATGATGGCCCCGTCCTCGTCTCGCTGGACGGTTGAGGATCGGGTTGTCCCCATAGAGGGGGAGCACTTCGTTATGTTCTCGGCGACGGATTTCGCCTCGAAGCTCTCTTCACGCTGGGTTTTGCTGGCCCTGGGCTCCTGCCTTGGGTTCAGTGAGATCGGCTGCGCGAAACTGCATCCCTTCGGAAAGCCGGAACCTCCCATGCTGGGTTCCGCTGCTCCCTTTGGTGATTCGGTAAAGTCGGGCAAGGGGGACTTTTACGCCCAGCAGGTTGGCAAGGGTACGGACCAATCACGGGCCCTGCTCGCTCAACAGCAAGAACGCGAACGCCAGATAGATGAAGAGGCCGACTCCGCAGCCGCCACTTCTGGCATGATGGTGCGTTCCACGGAACACCCCACGAACCCCGCTGAGAGTCGCTCAGCCACCGGCGGTAAGCCAAACCCCTTGGATGTGGCGCTGCAGGCCCCCGAGACCATCGGCGCGGGCCGCCCTACTCCCGGCTCGGGTCCGGCTTCCAACGCAGCGCCGGTCGCACTGGCCAGCCTTGCCAACAGCAAGCCCGTGGTGAAGCCGGCTTCCAGCCAGGCTGATCCCGCGGCGGCTCGCTCTTCGCGAGAGCTCGAGTCGATCTTGTCGGCCTCGCGTAAGAAGCTGAACTCGATGGCCACCTATCAGGTCACTCTCAAGCGGCAAGAACGCGTGGGAGAAACGCTGCAGCCCGCCGAAGAAGCGTTGCTGAGCATTCGCCGCACCCCCAAGGCGGTTCGGCTCGAGTGGCCGACCGGCCCCCACAAGGGACGCGAGGTCATCTACGCTACGGGCGACGGAGACGGCCTGCTACACGTCAACATGGCCGACTCTCTCGTCCCGCTGGTCCCCTTGGCCTTGGCCCCGGATAGCCCGCTGGCCCTTCGCAGCAGCCGCCATCCGATTTCCGAAGCGGGGTTCGACCACATCCTCGAGAACCTGGAAAAGGGGTTCAAACCAGCAACTCCTAATGACAAGGCTCGCGGCAAGGTCTCCTACGCCGGCCTGGAAAATCCCGGCCAGCTTGAGCGCCCCTCGCACAAGATCGTTCGTGTGACTCCGGCTGGTGAAACGTGGATCGTCTACATCGACCCCGAAACCAAGCTGCCCACGATGGTCCAGTGCACGTCGATGAAGAACGAGCTGCTCGAACGTTATCTGTTCGGCAGCGTGAAAGCCGACGTGGCCGACCTGGCGTCAGCCGATGCCTTCGATCCCGCGAAACGTTGGGGAGGCGCCTCCAAGAATCTGCTCCAGAGGTTGGCTCGTGCGGGAGGTTCCAAGCCCACCGCCGAAAACACCTCACAGTGACTGCCAAACTGACGATTTTGACGGCATTTGTGACAGGGTAATCCTTCCGGCCCCGGAGTGCTCTCAGTTGTCGTAACTGCTGATTTCTCCGGGGTTTGAAGATCGAGGCGGCCTAATCCATTCGGTCGCCTCTACACTTGGTCCACCGATTGCATGTAGAATTAACAGCGACGTTTACCTCCGGCAGGCCTCCCTGAGCGAGACCGGTCGATATGACCTTGGATCGCCCCTACTCCATCCTGATCACCGACGATGATCCCGCGGTTCGGGAGACGTTCCGCGAGATCTTCGAGCCGGTTGGGTTTCGAACGCTCCTGGCCGAAAGCGGCGAGGAGGCGATCGATATCGTCAAAGACCAGGATGTTCATCTCGCATTAATGGATATGCATCTTCCCAAGCTTTCCGGCTTGGAGACGATGATGCTGGTTCGCCAGATCAAGGGAGTCCTTCCCATGATCCTGGTGTCGGCGGAGAGCGACGACAACCTCTTGCGTCGCGCCTTATCCGCCCACGCTTTCTGCGTGCTTGCTAAACCTGTTAGCAAGAATGTCGTGATTTATGTCGTGACCAAGGCGCTCGAGAAGTTCTACTGATCGACCGCATGCGACCTATTTTCGCGGCGACCGGCCTGGTCTTGCTTCTGGCAGTCCCTTGTCCGGGGCATGACATTCCTAACGCGCGGGTTGATCGGTCGATTCAGCTCACGCTGACTCCCGAACGCTTGGACGTCGCCTATGAGGTCAGCCTCTCGGAGCTGACGCTCGTGCGCGACCTTCGCGACCTGGTCGGTCCCCTCGCCAACGCGATGCGTAGCGAGCTCATGGACCGCTACGGTCAAGAGACCGGCCCCCTTAATGGCAAGGGGATGCTGGTTTCGGTGGATGGCCGCGAGGTCCCTCTGGCATACCTCAAATTCGACCTCTCGGTCGAGGAGCACCCTCGCTACGTCTTTCACTACCAAGGACCTCTTCCGCTCAAGGGGAAGCTGGCGTTTCGCGACACGAATTTCTCGACGAGCGAAGGGACGAGCCGCCTGGCCATTCGAGCCCGCGGAAACGTTGCGATCGTGGGAGACGACCTCCCCGCCGAGGTTGAACAGATCTCCATCCGGCCGGTCTGGCAGCTCTCGGATCGTGAAGAGCAGCGAACGAAAGAGCTGGAGGTCGATTTCCAGGGCGTGAAGACTCCCCTCCCCTCGGCAGTCACTCCCCCTCCGGTTTCACCGCCAGCGCCCCGGCCTGCTCGATCATCCTCGCATCGACTCACCGACCTGCTCGACTCGGCATCCCGATCTTCGTTCTGGACGCTCGCGGTGATCGCCCTGGGACTGGGAGCCCTCCACGCATTACAGCCCGGCCACGGGAAGACCCTCGTCGCTAGCGCCTCGCTTGGGGAACGAAGGGGATGGCTCACCGCGGCAGGAGTCGCGATCGTGGCCACGATCACCCACACGGGAAGCGTGCTCATGATCGCGCTCGGGCTTTGGTTAACTCAATCCACCCGATATGCCGCAGTGCACCAGTCCTTGGGCCAAGTTGCCGGCTTCGTCATCGCCGCGATAGGTCTCTGGCGGCTGGGCAGGCATCTCGGAGGCCATGGCGAACACGCACACAGCGATGTTCACGCCGTTTCAACAGGGCTCACGGGAGTGCTGGGGCTGGGGGTCGCGGCAGGCCTCGTTCCCTGCTGGGATGCCGTGGCGCTGATCGTCTTCGCCGAAGCCGTCGGCCGGCTAACACTCGGTGTCCTTCTACTCCTGACCTTTAGCGCGGGGATGGCCGTCGTGCTCCTCGCCGTCGGCTGGATGGCCACTCGTGTCAAACGTGTCATAGTCGATCCTGACACGAAAAGCCGCTGGGAGCCCATCCTCGGAGCGATTAGCGGTGTCATACTTTCCTTGATTGGCATTTTGCTCCTGGCCTCAACCTAGTGCCGGGGCTCGATCGCGGGAATACCAAGGGAACCTCGCGTTTAAGCCGATGACAGGCAGGGTGGATCACCAGAAATTCGCCAGCCTCAGTCGGACACGACCTACGCCACGTTTTTTGGAACGGTCCATGACGATCCGATCGATCGTGCTTCACCACGTTTCGGTTCCCCTGAAGAAGAAGATCCGGCATGCCTCGCACGAGCGCACCAGCAGCGAGAACCTGGTCGTTCAGGTCACACTGAGCTCCGGACAGACAGGCTATGGTGAGGGCGTTCCTCGATCCTATGTGACGGGGGAGACCATTGAGTCGGCCTTCGCGTCACTCGCGACTTTTGACGCATCGCGACACATTGGACAACCTCAGTCGTTACAAGACGTCGTCCGCCGACTCGATTCTCTGGAATTGCCGGAGACCCAGGCCGATCCACGGGGTATGAACGGCAATTCAGCGCGATGCGCAATTGAACTTGCAGTTCTTGACGCGTACGGCCATCGCTTCGGACAGTCGCTCAGTGATGCGATTCGTCTGGTCGAGCTCCCCGACTTGAAGCTCCATCCCACTCCTCGCCCCGTTCGGTACAGTGGGGCCATCACCGCCGAGTCTCGCCGAGGAGAGATCATTTCCGCGTGGAAAATGCGGCTCTATGGTTTTGCCCAGGTCAAAATCAAAGTTGGCGTGCACGGTCAGGACGATCCCAAGCGTCTGGCCAAGCTTCGGCGCATCCTGGGGCGCCGGGTCGACCTACGGCTCGACGCAAATGAAGCCTGGCACTCCGGAGAATTGCTCGAACGTGTGGCTCCTCTGCGCGCGTTCAATCCTTCTCTGCTGGAGCAACCGGTCCCCCATGCCGAGGTCGCAAACCTGAGAGAGCTGCGCCGATCGCTGGGTATTCCCGTGATGCTCGACGAGTCGCTTTGTGGCTACCCCGACGGCGTTCGGGCGATCGAAGAAGGGACGACGGACTTCTTCAATGTTCGCCTTTCCAAGTGCGGCGGCATCATTCCCAGCCTTCGGCTGTTTGCGCTGGCCCAACGCCATGGTCTTCAGCTTCAGCTCGGGTGCCATCCGGGGGAAACCGGGATCCTGTCTGCGGCCGGACGCCATGTGGCCGCAAACGTCGCCGGCCTACGATATGTCGAAGGGTCTTACGATCGACACGTCTTGGCGGAAAACGTATGCACTGAGGATATTACATTCCGCTACGGCGGGCGGGCTCCCGTTCTTGAGGGCCCCGGACTCGGCATACATGTCGACCCCGCAAAACTGGAAACGATGACTGTCAAGCGAAAGGAAATCGCCTGTGCCTGACATGCGAGAGGAGGTCCAGGTCGTCTCCGATGGATATGCCATTCATGTCGCGGTCTGGGAAGCTCAGGCTCCCTTGATCGGTCATGTCGTGGTTCTTCACGGGGTTCAAAGTCATAGCGGCTGGTATCACCTGCTGGGGCGAAAGCTGGCCGAGGCGGGCTATGAGACTCATTTCCCCGACCGGCGCGGGTCTGGTGCGAACAAGGCGGACCGAGGGCATGCCCCCTCCGCGCGCCGCTTGGTCCTCGACATCGTCGAACGCCTTGAGGAAATTCGACGGAAGAACGAGCATTCGCGAATCGCTCTCGCAGGGATTAGTTGGGGAGGGAAGCTCGCCGTCATCACCGCGGCGCACCACCCTGAGTTGGTTGATTCGCTCGCATTGATCTGTCCGGGGCTCCGGCCTCGCGTCGACGTTTCCACGAAGGAGAAGCTCGGGGTTGCCCTGGCCTTCCTGACCAATCCACGGAAGACCTTTCCGATCCCTCTCAGCGATCCCGCACTTTTCACGGAGAATCCCGAGGGACAATCCTTCATCGCTTCCGACCCGCTCGGCCTGCGGCTCGGCACGGCGGGCCTCCTTGCATCCAGCCGCTTTATCGATCGACGGGTACGGAGAAGCCTGCCGAAGATCCGTCAGCCTGCGCTCCTGATGCTCGCGGAAAAAGATCGTATCATCAACAATGAGCAAACCGCAGAAGACTTCGATCGCATTTCCAGCGTCGATCGCAAGGTGATCATGTATCCTGGAGCTCATCACACGCTCGAGTTCGAACCCGACCCCGAGCGCTACGCGCTCGACCTGATCACGTGGTTGAAAAACCAGCCAAGGTGAACCTCCGAAGTGCGATCTCCCTCTCTTTAGCAAGTAGAGACCAGGAGTTCGGAGCATCCCATGGAACCCACCAAACGCGAGCTTCGTCAGGAGAAGCGAGAAATCAAGCGAGCGGGAAGCAAGCGGCGTCGCCGCCAGCTCAAGCAACAGCTCGCGGAGCACCCGGAGGACGCTGCGCACGCCGAATTTGATTTCGGCCGTTACGAGAGCTCGCCCCTCAATGGCATGGACCACGACGCAACACGCCGGTCCTCCAAGAGCGAGGATTAGTTCGTAACGAGAAGCCAGCTCTGCGAGATCGATTCCATTTCCGCGCACAAGGCATTCCAAGTACCTTCAGGCGACACAGGCCGAGACGGTGGATTGTGCCCACACATCAGACTCGCCTTGACGTTGTGGCGCGGAGGATTACCCTCTACGCGCTCCGAGTAAGAAGGAGGGCGAATACCTCCCGTGTTTCTCGTTGCGCTGTCGCGTTCCCCCCAATTCTTTGGTCTGGATTAAGTCCGGGTGACAAATCTTGCATCCTCGGACTAACCGCGAGGATCGATCGTTCTCATTCAAGTCGAGCGACCGGCGAAACCGATTGACTGGATTATCGTGCATTGGAGCCATTGCACGGGTTTTGCTGTTGACCCTCGAATGAGGTTTCTGAGGTTCGCCGACGCCTTCCGCAACGAAGCCGGAAGTCTGGGAACTTCAGTAACGAGTGGCTAGGAGGCCCTGACTCATGAGTCGTCCGCGCCCAGGAATCGGGACCGAGATTCTTCCGGTTGCCCTGATCCTGGGTTGTTTGCTCGGCTCGTGGCTCCTCATCGTCTCCGTCCATAGGCGCGCCGCGATCACGCGCTCCACGAAGCCCGAAGCCAAGGCCGTCGCCAAGACAACGCCTCGCGTTGCGCCTCCCCTCCCTGTGCCAGTCGCCCCTCCTCCCGCTCCCGTCGTTGCCGAGGCCGAACCAGAGCCGGCCCCTGAACCCATTCCCGCGCCGAAGGAAGATCCCAGCAAGGTTGAGATCGCACGGCTTGCGGTGGAGGAATCTCAGGAGATTCTCGCAACTCGCGACGCGGATCGGCGAGCGGCCGCGCTCGAGAAAGCGATCGCCGCGGCGAAGGCGGAAACAGAGCGCTGGAAACGGCGAGAACAGGCGATCCGATCTCAGATCGACTCATTGACCCAGCAGACCCGCGAACTTGACCAAGAAGCCGACCAGCTTGCCGCGGAACGAGATGTTCTGGCACGAGAGCGAGACATCTCGAAAGCCGAGCTTTCCAAGGCGAAAACTCGCTCGAGCTTCGCGGTTCTACCTCATCGCGGCCCTAATGGGACCTGGCGCAGGCCTATCATCATTGAATGTACGAATGGCACCGCCACAATTCGTCCCAATGGCCCCACGTTCCGCATGATCGACCTGTCGGGGTCGATGGGCATGCGCTCCAGTCCGCTCGTCGTTGCCCTGGTTCGTGAGTTGATGCGAGCCCAGGGCAAGAGCGCTCCCGATGGCTCACCAGCAATCCCTTATATTTTCTTCGTCGTGCGGCCCGACGGAATTCGCCCCTACTACGAATCGCGGGCCCGGCTCGAGCCTCTAGGCATCGCTTTCGGCTACGAGCTCGTTCCCCAGGACATGGAAATCGAGTTCCCTGACCTGGATAATCCCTCGGAATGGGACGGCTCAGCCCCTATTCGACCGCTGCCAGAGTCTGTCGCGGCCGAGCTTGAAGCCCGACCAAATCCCTCTTCCCCGAATCGGTCCTCATCGGCACCACGGCGCGGCAAAGACGCCGGAGGGGGAGCCGGAACGGATCATCCCGAAGACGAGTTTCGTTGGCCGGCGCATTCGCAGGCTCGCGGAGACAACGGCGGCTTCGGCGACAATTCCGGCAGGCTGCCCGGAAAAGGGATCCGAGATCGCCTCGCCGGCTCCGATACCGGCGGGGACAGCGAGGATGACAGCCTCAACGGCTACGGAGGCCGCAGCCTGACGAACCGGGGATCGGGATCGATCTCCCGGGGAACGGGAAGAGAGTTGGCTCTCGGTTCCGGCATGCCGGGCTCCCCTGGCGGAATTCCAGGCATGCTCCCCGCCATTCGAGGCTCGGGTTCCTCCGACGCGATGGGGGGCTTCCCACGAGCCGGAACCGCGAACGACCTTGGGTTAACACCGCCAGGAGCGAGGGATTCCGACCTCGTGCTCCCTTTGAGCCCTCCGGGCACAGGCAGTTCCTCAGGAGGAGGATCGGGGAACGGCCTTACGGTCATACCTCCCACCGGGGGGGACTCCGAGATCGTGCCTCCCCTCAGTCCGCCGGCCAACGCGCCCGGTGAGATCATCGAGGCTGCGCCCAACGGCGGCGGCCCGGAAACGCCGGGGACTTCTCCCTGGAGCGGATCGGCCAAGGCCCCGAGCGGTTCGGGACAACCCCCTGCTCCGATGCACCCAGATGCACTGCCCGAGCTCGGTGAAGTGGATCCTGCCAACACGCCGTTCGGAGGTAATAGGGCGGGCTCCCCCTCGGGATCTCGGAGTGGTGGCGCCACGAGCGGTAGCGGCACGGGTTCTGGCCGTGCGGGAAACGGGCAGTCGGCCGGAAGTCTGGTCGCCGGTTCAGGGGCCACGCCACCAGCGGGTAGCGCTGGGGGAACTCCACCCAACAGTGGCGGAAGCGGCCCCGTTGCAACCGCCCCTAACACCGGGGGACTTTCTGTTCCCTTGAGCCTGGGTACGCCGACCAATCCGGGCGGTACCCCGGGAATGCCGACTCCGCTGGTAGGACTCACCAACCAAGGAGGCGACTCGAGTTCGCCGGCCTCCACCAATTCGAACGGCTCTCCTCCTCGGCAGCGCATTTCCGAGAAGAGCCTTGAGGAAGCGGAGACCGACGAGTTGCTCGGCCCACAGGGAAACGGCCAGGATGGCGGTTCACAGAACGCAGACAAGAACCAAGATGGGAAGCCGCTCCCTCGACGCAAGCGAGACGACATCGAGCACAAGACGATCCACGTGCCCATGGAAATCGTCGTGGCCTGCGAGGCTGACGGAATCGTAATCCATCCGGGGGGCTATCGGCTGACGAACAAGGCCCTTCGCGCCAAAGAGCCCGTGGTGGTCAAGACCCTTCAGGGGGTGGTCAAGACACGGCAGCAGGTCGACCCCTTGATTAAACCCATCCCCTCGGTGCGCTACCTGGTTGAGCGGGGCGGCGAAGAGAACTATCGCGTGGTGCGGCGCCAGACGGTTCTCTCGGGCCTTGAATGGCCGAGCGTTCTTCAAATTTCCGACATGCGATTATTCGATCTCATGCCGCGAGGAACCTTCTAATGACCGGCAACTCGCGCCCCTCGAAGGGATCAGCGTCGCTGGCCGACTCTTATCTGGGTGTGCTGGCCAACCTTGCCGGCGTGCTTCTCGGGGTCTTTGGGCTGTATTTCTACATCGGCTGGCGAGCGCAGGAGAAAGCGCCGGAGGCACCTCTCTCCGTCGTTACTGAAGAAGCTCCCGCCCCTGTCGAAACCAAGGTCGTGGCCATTCCCCCACCTCCTCCCAAAGAGGTCGCGAAGGCCAAGCCCAGGCCGGCACCGGCCACTCCCGTCGTGGATACGACCGCGATCGACCGGGCGAAAGAGACCCTTAACCAATCGAAACGTGATCGGGCCCTAGCAGACGCTCGCGCGGATGAAGCGGCCCGCAAGCTGGCAAAAGCGTCTGCGGAGGCCTCTTCCGCCGCCGCCGCAGGCAAGTCTCTCGCTCTTCGCGTGCACGATCCGAGCCCGCAGATTTCACGAGCCAAGGCTCGAGGCGGATTTCTTCGGGCGGAGCGTGACAAGCTGAAGGGGGAATTGATCGCCATCGCCACCGCTCCTCGCCCCAAGGCAAAGTCCTTGATCGACAAGAACCCGGTAGCCAAGCCGGCCGGCGACGAAGAGTACCACTTCGAATTGCGGCGAAACCGTGTCAGCTTCATCGACCTGGATCGTTTGATCACGAAGGTAAAAGCTGATGCCCAGCTTCGGCTCCGAATTGCCGACAACGCGCGGGTCATCGACTCGACGGTGGGGCCAGTGGGCGCCTTCTCACTTCGTTATGTTCTCGGACGCGCCCTACCTCAAGGGATTGAGGAAGCACTCGAACGTCACGGTCTGTCCTACGACCTGCGCGGTTGGGAAGTGATCCCCGAGTTCGAGGGGCGTGGAGAGACGTACGACGCCGCTCGCCGCCCTGTCTCCGAGTACATGCGGATTGTCAATCGACTCAATCCTCATTCCGCCACGATCACCATGTGGGTGTATCCCGACGGCTTCAACATCTACCGCCAGCTCCGTGATGACCTTCACGCGCGGGGCTTCATGGTGGCGGCACGACCGCTTCCCGAAGGCATGTCGATCCGCGGCAGCCCGTCCGGCTCGCTATCCGCGGGGCAATGACCTCGGCAGGCAATCACGCGGAGATATAAGCCGTCGTATATCAAGGAACGGTGTAGGCGGTTTGTGGGCGCGAGCGATATTGACCCCCGCTGTCGCGGGCGATCCGTTGCAGGTGATCGCCCCCCTCCCCGCCACTGAGGTCGATGCAGTGGATGGGTATCTTGCGGGAATTTCTCCGCGCGATCGCCGCAACGGTGCCGTCGGGAAATGCGCCGTCGGAGAGCAAGAAGATGGCGTCAGGCTTCAGCGATAACGCAATCGCCATGGCGCCTCGTGGGTCGGTTCCGCCGTCGGGTTCGATGAGCCTGAGCCACTGCATGAGCCGTTGCTTCGAGTCCCAATCCGCGGAAAGCGGAAGATCGCCAGGCATCGGCAAGGGTTCATCGTTGTAGAAGATGACCTTGAAGTGCTGCGGTTGCTGCAAACTCAAAATCGTTCGCCGTAATTCCGCCTTGGCACGAACAAGTCGATCTTCATCGATCATGCTGCCCGAGCAGTCGACCACGTAGATAAAAACCTGCCCACGCGCACGAATGCCGTAGAATGATGTTTGACGCCACGCGGGGACGTCCGCCCAATCCTCGTAATCGGAAGGGTTATGCCCCGCGCCAGGAGGTTGAAGGAATTGCGACCTGGGTTTTGTGCTGCGTTCGAGTTCCGCCGACATGACTTTGAGTTCGGCGGTCGACGAAGGGGCTTTCTTCTTTTTGGCGGCAGGTTCGACCGCAAACGCGCCGAGGCAAGCCAGAACGAGGGCCGGAAGCAAGAGCCCACTCACGAAGGATGGTCGATGCCTCATGACGCCACTGGCCTCCGTCGCTACGGACTCTGCTGGAATCCCGCCAATAATGAGCCTATCGCACGCGAATGCACTCAGCCAGGCACGTCGGCCGAATTTCTCTTTTTCGATCTCTCCAAGCAAAGCGAAACCGGGTCGCCGCGACTGTCTGGTTCTGGTAGCTTAAGACCTCTTGAGAAATCAGGGCAACGACGCGACAGGGCCGCGTAGACCGTTGTCTGTACGAGTCAGAGCCGCGACCAACCATTGATCCGGCTACTCAGAGTCGAGGAGCTCCGCGGCATGTTCGCAATCTCATTGATGGACCTCCCACTCATCCTGGGAACGGTGCTCGCGCTGGTCGTCCTTGAGGGGCTCCTCAGCGCCGACAACGCTCTCGTTTTGGCCGTGATGGTCCGCCATTTGGAACCCGCCGAGCAAAAGCGGGCTCTCCGCTATGGAATCGTCGGTGCCTTCGTTTTCCGGCTGATCGCGATTCTGCTCTCAACCCAGCTCCTTCGGTTCTGGCACTTCAAGGTCTTTGGAGGACTTTACCTCCTGTACCTTGCAATTTCCCATTTCGTGTCGGGAGGAGACGATTCTGAGAAGGGGCACACTTCGCGATTCGGCAAGAGTTTCTGGGGAACGGTGATCTCCGTTGAACTCGCCGACATTGCTTTTTCGATCGACTCGATCGTGGCGGCGATCGCCATGGCTCCCCAGCACCTCGGCCCTTATTGGAATATCGGCACGGTCTGGCTCGGCGGTATGCTCGGCATTATCGCCATGAGGTTTGTCGCCGGATATTTCATTATCCTATTGAATCGCTTCAAAGGCCTCGCCATGGGGGCGTATTACCTGGTTGCCTGGATCGGCCTCAAGCTCGTTATCAGCGGTTTGCATAACGGCAAATACTTGCGAGGAGAGATGCACGAGGCTCTCTTCTGGGGAGGGATGGGGGCGATCGTGGTCGCCAGCATGCTCTACCGCCCTTCTCATCGCAACGACTCCAACGACGAAAAAAAAAATCCGGAGGGACTGGTTGAGGTCGGTACCGTCGACCATCCCGAAGAGACCAAGATTTAAACAGCGATTGGTGTTGTTGGCAGGTTTGGCGCGTTCTCCACGATGAACTTCCTGCCTCCTGCTTTCGTAAGATGGCAAACCCGCAAGATCGCGGTCAGGTCGATATCTCGGCGATGATCTTGTCTGGGTTTTGCCTGCAGGCTGGCAAAGCCGGCCAACCCACGAGCGTAGACGAAGCCGTGGCGCCTCTGCTACTGTGAGCGAGAGTGGCGTCATGCGCGGGTTCATTTTCGAGGATGTTTCTGATGGCGGTCGACCCGTATTCGCTCTGTCCCTGTGGCAGCGGTCAGAAGTTCAAATGGTGCTGCCACAAGGTCGAGGACCAGGCTGAGCGCGCCGACAGGCTTTTCAGGAGCGGTCAAGCGGAATCCGCCGTCCAGGTTTTGGACGAAGGGCTTCGTAAGGACCCCGGCAATCCGTGGCTCTTGACCCGCAAAGCCTCCTACTTGATTCAACTCGGCCAGAACGAGTTGGCCAAGACCTCGTTGCGCCAGGTGCTCCAGCGCAACCCCAAGCACTTCGGCGCCTCGATTCTGCTGACTCGGCTCGCTCTGGAAACCGAGGGCCCCGCCGCGGGCGCCTCTCACTTCCAGGAGACGCTGGCGGTATGTCCTCCCGAGCACCGAGCCAACCTCGCCACGCTTGCTGAGTTCGTCGGACTTGCGATGAACCAGTACGGCAAGTGGGGCGCCGCGATCGCCCACTTGCGGCTGGCGGAAAAGCTGGAGCCGAAGAAGCGGGACCAGGAGTCGCACCTTCCCACCATCGAGCGAAGCGAGTCGGTTCCCGCATGGGTGAAGCAGCCGTATGTGCTGTTGCACCCCACGGCCAAGCTCTCCCCCGACGTTCAGCAACGTTTCGACCAGGCCGTGAAGTGGGCCGATGATGGACTCTGGTCCTCGGCCGCCGCGGCCTTTGAAATCCTGTCGGGAGACGCGACGAGTCCCCCCGAGGCCTCGTTCAACCTGGGACTCTGCCGGTTCTGGATGGCGGACGACGCCGGAGCTGCCAGCGCCTTCCGCCGCTACGCCCGCCGCCTCGGCAACACAATCGAGGCCGTGGACATCGAGGCGCTCGTCCAGTTGATCGAGCCCGCCAACGCCGAAGATCTCGTCGAGCACGTTCAGTTGATCTGGCCGTTGCGAGATCGAGAGGGTCTGCTCGGCCGTCTGCGTGCGGACAACAAGATTGAAGAGCTCGGATCGAGTCCTATCGATCCCAACGAGCCCGAGTCTCCCAAGGTTGAGCACTTCGGTATCCTCGACCGCCCCACGCTCGAAGCACCCGAGACCGGGCTTCGGCCTGAAGACATTCCCCTGTTCGTCGCCAAGATTCTCGTCGGCCACGAGATTGTCGCCGTCGAAACCTACGACGATGGCCGGCTCGACGGCATTGTTGAGCGCTTCACCACGCTGGCCGCGGGGGCCATTGCACCGGCTCATCCCAAGACGAAAGTTCTCGAGCAAGCCTCCCGTCGAACCTTGGCTCTCTCGTGGGAATGGTTGCTCCCCGAAGGACTCGACGAAAAGGAGGGAGAACGGCTCGATCGCGAACAATGCGCGCGCCTTGTCCGCGATGTCTGGACGAAGACGCCCATGCCCTTCCTGGGCAATCGGACGCCGAACGACGCCTCAAAGAACAAGGATTCCGTCGTTCCCCTTCGTGCCGCGCTTTGCCTGCTGGAAAACTCGAGCCTCGAATACGGCGACCTCGTTGACTTTCCGAGGCTTCGAGAAGGCTTGGGAGTGGGTCTGGAACCGGCGATCGATCCCGCGACGGTCGATGTCGACGCTTTGCACATCGCCAGGCTGAGATGGATTCCCGCGGACCAGCTTGACGACGAACGCCTCGGCAAGCTCTATCGTCGCGCACGTCGATACGCTTTGTCCGAAGTCATGGACAAGACGGCGCGAGCGTTGGTCGACCGCCCCTCAGCCTGGGAAAAGGTAGGAGTGCAACCGGTCACTCTCTTCTCTCAGCTCGCTCTTCTCGCCTCCAACGCGGAGAAAAAGGAAGAGGCTCTTTCCTGGGTCGAGAAGGGTCGCCAGGCTGACCCGGCGCCGAAGCGTGCAGCCCACGCGCCAATCTGGGAGATGGTTGAGGTTCGTATTCGGGCGGTATCCGAACCGTTCGAATCCTGGGTGCCGACGCTCTCCATCACGCTCGATCGCTACAAGAATGACCCTGCGGCCAATCAGGTGATCATGCTCAACCTGATGGAAATGGGGCTTCTGCGATTGGTGCCGAGTCCCGAGCGAAACGGCGAAGTCCTGCTCGATTCTCGTCCGCTGCAGGCCGTGCTCGCCGAGTATGGGCCTCGCATCACCACGGCCTCCGGCCAGTTGGGTGTCTCCGCGAGCAAGGGGGGAATCTGGACCCCCGGGGGAGATACCGCGGGCGCGGGTGGCGGACTCTGGACTCCGGGTTCCGACACCGGAGCTTCACGATCTCAGCCAGACAAGCCGAAGCTTATTCTGCCGGGGAGTTGAGGCTCCCGCACGGGCGATGAGCCTTCACGGATGCCATGCTCATGTAATCCGTGATGACAGATTCTTGAAAACCCACAGCCGGAACGTTGTCCCTCGTGACGACGTTCCGGCATGACTTACATCCCTGACCAATTCCGTGGGGACTTCGAGCGTGTCTCGCCCGAGAGACCTTGCCGACAAAGCGAATTCGCCCGGCGCGGAAGAGGCCCTGGCACTTGTCCACGAGGGCTGGAATCATCTCCAGCTTCAGCGCCCGCTGGCGGCGTGGGCTTCGTGGCAGTGCGCCTTGCGCGTGCATCCGGAGTTCCCTGCCGCTGTGAGCGCGCTGGAGACCCTGGAACACGCCGCGGAACTTCCCGCCGTCGCTCGTACACCACTCCGATTTCGCCAGCCCGTCGACGCCGAAACCAGGTCCCGCTGGGATCAACAATTTCGCGGCCGTGACCTTACAGACCTCGGTGAAGCGGGCAAAGCCTTTGCGGCGCTCGTGGCGTTCGATCGCTCGGACTCCGCGGCGTGGTACAACCACGCCCTCTGCGCGGCCTGGCAAGGGTACAACGCCGAGGCGATCCAAAGCCTGGACCAAGTGGTGCGGCTACTCGCCGAAACGGCATTTGAGGATGCCGAGTCCTGCTGGCGGCTCGCGGAGATCCTCCGGCAGGGAGCCGGAGCGGAGCCTCTCGCTGATGACCTGCGCTTCTCGTGGGCTCTGTCGTGGGACCCCGCCAAGACAAGGAATCTGGTTGCGCGATGCCCCGAGCTCCACGAATTGCCGCCGATCCAAACTCCAGGCGCGGGGGATGCCTCAGTTCCAGATGCGAAGCTGTTCGAATGGCTCGATAAGCCAATGCCGGCTCCTTCGCCAACCCTGACGTTTGGCGACTTGCCGATCTTGAGAGCGTCGGTCATCGCGACCGACCGAACCCTGCGACTTTCAAGTCCTTCGCCGGAAACCATGGAGCCTCTCGCTGACGACCTGCTCGAGGTCGCCGGCCTCGAAGCGTCGTCGATCCGACGGGAGGCATCTCCCCTGCCTCTCCCGCTGCTCGACGCCGCGGTGTGGACGATACGGCAACCTCAAGGCCTCGATCCGGAAGCCCAGGCTCGGCTCACGCGGGACGCCGTCGAATACTATTATGAAAATACCTGGATTCACCGCCCTCGCAAAGGGCTGGAGGATCAATCTCCCCTGGATCTCGCGCGACGCGCGGCGTCAGGTAACGCCATCGCCCGCGCCCGGCTCACAGCCGTCGTCAAGGTGCGCGAGCAACTCGCCGCGCGGGTACGCACGGCGTTCCTCTACCAGGGCTATCCCTTCGATCGTTTGCGGAAACGCCTGGGGCTCCCGCTGGACGATCAGGCTTCGACCGACGCGGATGACCCTTCCTGCATGAGCGAACGAGATCTCGCGGCCCTGGATCCCAAGGGACTCTCCGCGGAAGCTCTTGTTGGAGCCTTTGAATCGGCGACAACCCTTCGAAACGATCAACTCGCGTCTCGCTTCGCAGCGGAACTCGGCGCGCGGGCTCCGGAGACAACACAAGGCCTCGCCTCACCCCAAATTTATGCGACCCTGATCCGAGAAGCCATGCGCGTTGGCGAACCCGAGCAGGCCCTCGCCTGGGTCAAAAAGGCTCGCGAGTCTGGCGACCTCGAGGAAAAACGAACGTATGGGATCTGGGAAGCGGAAATCTTCGTTCGCATGGGCAATCCCGACGCCGCGGTTGACGCCTACCAGGCCACGCTAACCGACACGGCGATGTCCCAGAACCAACTCCTCGACGCAGCGGAAGACCTGCTTAGTCATGGCTATCCAGAGCACGCCGCGGCGTTCCTCGCATTGGGGATCGAGAGTGCCGAGGCGGTGAACGACCGCGCGGCCATCTCTCGCGCCCATGAACTCGAAGAGCGGCTCGGCATGGAGCAAATTTAGACCCGGATTTCCTCGGCGGCGATCCGCAATCGGCATCCCGGCGAGGCACGAGTGGTGCTGAGCTAGAATCGCCTTTGACATGGACATTCGGACCGTGTCCCATGCTCGTTAATTGAGACTTGGCGAGGTCCCGAATGACGAAGGCGACGTCATAACGATTATGCAGAAATCACATCAGTTTTCTGAATTCATGTTCGCTCTTTTGATAACCAGAGTTCCGAGCGCTCGTCGTTGAGTTGTGGGATCTTCTCCTCACTCTCGTCAGAAGGCCCAACGGCGGTTCCAGGTGGCCACGATCTCCTTCCCCTCGGGTCGTGTTGTCGAGTAAACTAGTCGTTTCGGTTTTTTCGGGTCGTGCGTGGGAATGGACCTGGGTTGATGCGAAAGCCGCGATTGATGACGCCGGGACCCGCTCCGGTTCCCGAGGACGTCTTGCTGGAATTGGCCCGGCCTCTGATTCACCACCGCTCTTCCGAGGCGAAGGGGGTTGTCGGCGAAGTTACGCGCGGGCTTCAGACGGTCTTCCAGACCAAGAATGACGTCCTCATCTTGACCTCTTCGGGCACAGGGGCGATGGAGGCGGCCGTCGTGAATACGGTCGCCACCGGCTCCAAGGCTCTGGTCTTAAACGCAGGGCACTTCGCCGCGCGATGGGGAACGCTTTGTAAGACGTTCGGAGCCGAGCCGATCTCGCTGGACACGGAGTGGGGCCAGCCGGTGGATCCTGGCCAGGTTGCGCGAGCACTGGCGGAGCATCCCGACGTCGCCTGTGTGTTTGCTACGCTGAGCGAGACTTCAACCGGCACCGGCCATCCCATCGCAGAGCTTGGCCCGATTGTCGCCAAAACGCCGGCTCTCTTCGTCGTCGACGGGATCTCGGGTGTGGGTGCCATGGAGTGTCGCACCGACGAGTGGGGCATCGACTTACTCTGTGTCGGCTCACAGAAAGCCCTGATGCTCCCCCCAGGCCTTGCTTTCGTGGCCGTTAGCCCGAAGGCCTGGACCCGCATTGATGGGCAGGAGTCCCCCAGCTTTTACTTCAACCTGAAAGCCGCGCGCCGAGCGATGCTCGACTCCGATACCCCCTACACCCCGGCGCACACCTTGATCCTCGCTCTCCGAAAGTCTCTGGAGCGGATCCAACAAGAAGGCCTTGAGCAGGTTTGGGCCCGCCATCGACGCATGAGCCAGGCCTGCCGGGCCGGCATCAATGCCCTGGGACTCGAGCTCTTCAGCAGCCGCCCGGCGGAGGGAATGACGGTCTTTCGGGTTCCCTCGGAACTCAAAGACTCGGACATTCGTAGCCGGCTGGTGGAACGGTTTGGATTGACTACGGTGGGTGGCCAGGGCAAGCTCAAGGGGCAAATAATCCGGATCGGCCACATGGGCTATACCGACGAGATCGACGTCGTGGCCGGTTTGGCCGCACTGGAAATGGTTCTTCACGACCTCGGTTATGTCGTGAAACCGGGTTGTGCCGTAACGGCTGCTCAGCAAGTTTTGCTGGCGCCCGAGAAAATCGCGGTCACCAACTCGACTCAATAGGCAAGGTTCCGCCCTTCGCGGACCAGGTTTCGTGTTCCCTCAAGCACGGTCCGCCGGGCGGACCTCAGTGGATTGGAGCCAGCGAACGTGGCGCACCGCATATTGGTTACGGACAAATTGGCCGAAGAAGGCTTGGAAATCCTACGCGCCCAGCCGGGCCTCGAGGTCGTGGTCAACACCAAGTTCGACCCCTCGGCACTTCGCGAGGCACTCAAGGAGGCCGATGGCATCGTCATTCGGTCTGGTACCCAGCTCACTGCCGAAGTTCTCAAGGATCAGCCGAGACTCAAGGTGATCGTTCGCGCGGGGGTCGGCGTCGACAATATCGACGTCCCCACCGCCACGCGTCATGGTATCGTCGTGATGAACACGCCGGGTGGGAACACCGTCTCGACGGCCGAGCACACCATGGCCCTCATGCTGGCCCTGTCACGCAATGTCGCCAAGGCCAACGACAGCCTCAAAGGCGGGCGCTGGGACCGCAATAAGTTCACCGGCAGCCAACTCGGCGGAAAAACCCTGGGAATCGTCGGCCTCGGCCGCGTCGGACAGGCCGTCGCCAAGCGGGCCCAGGGATTCGACATGAGGATCGTCGGATTCGACCCGTTCCTGTCAGCCGAGCGGTCGGCCGAGCTCGGAATCGAGAGCGTCTCCCCGCTCGACGACCTCTGGGGCCAGTGCGATTACATCTCGCTGCACACCCCCCTCTCCGCGGAAACGCGTAATCTCATTGGTAAGGCCGAGCTCGCCAAGATGAAGCCCGGCGTGCGAATCATCAACTGCGCACGCGGTGGCTTGATTGACGAGGCCGCGCTGGCCGAGGCCTTGACCGCTGGCAAGATCGCCGGCGCCGCTGTCGACGTGTTCGAGCCCGAACCCCCGCCGACCGACAACGTCCTGGTGAATCATCCCCAGGTGCTCGTCACGCCTCACCTGGCCGCCTCGACCGAAGAGGCCCAGATCTCCGTCGCCGTTGAAGCCGCTCGGCTACTCTGCGACTACTTCCAGCGTGGGCAGATTCGCTTCGCCGTGAACATGCCGACGCTCGACCGGGCCGAGCTCGAAGAGATTCGTCACTACCTGGACCTCGGCCGACGTCTTGGCATGCTCCACGCCCAGATGGACCGCGGCACCGTCAAGAGTGCCACGGTTCAGTATCGCGGGGATGTAGCCTCCAAGAACACACGCATGATTACCTCCAGCTTTGCGGCCGGCTGGATGGAGGCGGCGCTGGGCGAAGAGGTCAATCTCGTCAACGCTGAGCTCCTGGCCAAGGAGCGGGGGATCTCAATCGTCGAGGTCAAGACGACCGAGCCTGGCGACTTCGGCTCCATGATTCAGACCGAGGTCGTCACGGAGCGTAAGACGTACGTCGCCGCAGGCACGCTCTTCGGTAAGGAGTTCCTGCGCCTGATCAAGCTGGGGCCGTACCGGCTCGACGCCCACCTCGATGGCACCCTGCTCGTCTTCACCCATCGCGACGTTCCCGGCCTGATCGGCTTCATTGGCACGACCTTCGGCCGTCACAACGTCAACATCGCCCAGATGAACGTCGGCCGCGAACAAGCTGGCGGTGAAGCGATCGGTGTCGTCAACCTCGACTCAGTTCCTTCGGACGCCGCTCTTGAAGAAGTGAACGCACATCCCGATATCCTGAGCCTCAGCGTCATCAAGCTCCCTGAAGCCGGCTCTGTTCCCTCGTGGCTCGCGTCCTAAGCTGAGCACATGCTTTCCACAGCGCCTCGGTCTGGCCTTGATCGGACCTGAAGCACGGCCGAGCGCCCAACATTCGCACAAGGCAATGTCTATAAAAGGGGCGGTTCTGAAGATATCTTCAGAACCGCCCCTTTTTTTGCGATGGGGCCCCGTACGAAGGGCTTGGAAAATCAAGCGTTCAACGGATCCATTCCTGACCTGCGTGCGACGAACCGGGCGAGAGCCGGGCCGAGGAGTAGTACGACCACGGCTCGGACCGTCTGCAATCCCATCACAAAAGCCATGTCGACATTCGTCGAAGCTCCGATGACAGCCGCGGCGTCGAGCCCCCCCGGACTCGTTGCGAGATAGGCCGTCAGAAGGTCGGTACCCGCGACGTGATGCAGTACGAATGCCACGCCTCCGCAAAAAGCAATCAAGACAGCAACCGAGCCCAGGACCGACGGGAAGGAGCGAGCGGCATGCGCCAGCCCACTCCGCGTGAACCGAAGGCCGATCCCCCACCCCAGCGCCACAAACGTCCCCACGAGCAGCCAGCGCGGCAAGTCGATTTTCACGGTCCCCGTCGCGTGGAGAATTGAGCCGACAATCATGGGAATCAGCAGTGCTCCGGAACGGATCTTCAGCCAGAGCGCCAGTACAATTCCCAGCCCCGCGATGCCAAGAGTCTCGACAAACGGCCCCCAATGCAGAGGGGGAAAATAGATGGGCCCCGGCCGGGGCGTCCCTGAGCCGTCGATCCCAAAGCGAGCAATCAGTGAGGCCAGGAAGGCCACGCAGATAACTCGGACATACTGCATGAATGCGACGAGTCGAGGATCTCCGCCGTGAGCCTCGGCCATCAGCGCCATGGCACTGGCGGCGCCTGGTAACCCTCCCCAAATCCCGGTCGTTCCCGGCAGCAGCCTCTTGCGGGTCAGCAGCAGTCCCAACGCACAGCTAGCGAGCAGGGTCGATGATGTCACCGCCAAGAAGATCGGCCACTGCCGTGCGAAGGAGGCCAGCACGGGAGGAGTGATCAATCCCGCGACCATGCAACCCACAACCCCCTGCGCCCCCAACAAGACATGAGGTGATACACAAATCGAGCCGCCGTTCACACCCACCACAACGCCGGCGACCATCGGACCCAGTAGCCACGCTCCCGGGAGGCCGCCCCACAGCATTGCGGCGATGAACACCACGGAGGCGATGACGAGAGTCATCCACTGCCGCACAACTATGCCTGCCGACGTCGTTTTCATACCCTCGCCCGCCTCGGATTCGTCTCGCATTCAGTCCTCCTTGAACGAGACGCTGGTTGTCGTCGAGATCATGGCGATTCGTGGCAAAACGTGCTGAATCGAGAAATTGTGCATCTCTGTGGAAATACTTGAGGTCGCGTTTTCGACGATGACAACCTCATAGCCTCGCTCCCAGGCGTCGCGCGCCGTTGACTCTACGCCGAAGTTGGTAGCCACGCCACCAAGAAGAATGGTTTTCACCCCCCGTCGACGAAGCTGAAGGTCCAGCTCTGTGCCGTAGAAGGCCCCCCATTGCCGCTTGGTGATGACGAAGTCCGAAGGATGGACCAGCCCCTCGGGCAGCGTGGCGAAATCGGCGGGAAATCCACCCGCGGGAAGAACCCTTGGTTGATCGACCGTTTGCCGCAGTGCGTCCCCTTGGTCCGGCGACCAGCAGGCGCGGACCCAAACGATCAATCCCCCCGCAACACGCAGACGCCCGGCAAGCTCCGTCGCCAACTCCAAAACCTCGGCTGACGTGTGAGGTTCGAGGGGACGGCCAATGACTCCCTTTTGGAGGTCGATCATCACCAAGGCCGTCGTCCGAGGATCGACTTTCATCGGAGAAAAACCTCCCTGTTACGGTCCAAACCGAGAGAACACTCGGCGCATTGATTTCGCTCCGCGCGATGGATCTTGACGCCGGATGTGGTAACATGAGGCAAGCCTCACAAAACCTATTTATGAGGATCCCCTCGCAAATGTCAAGTTCACCGGAGAAAATCACCGCGCGAATTCCCCAGCGCGAACGCGGCAAACGGCGCGTCGCGGCTCTCCTTCAAGCGGCCGGTTCTCTTTTCGCTGAGAAGGGTTACGACGCCGTGACCATGACGGAAATCGCGGCACTCGCGGGGGCGCCGATCGGGTCGCTCTACCAGTTCTTCCCGAGTAAGGAAGCCGTGGCGGACGCGCTGCTCGAGCGATTCGACGAGAGCCTGCACAAAGCCCTGAATGAGATTGAAGAGCGGGCAACGGTGATGACCATTCCCGAGCTGGCTGAGGGACTGCTCGGTTTGCTGGTCGGGCTCCAGGACCAGCGGGCCGCGATGTCCGCCTTGATCGAATCGCGTCAGGAGGTCTCCGAACGAGCGGCGGAGATGAGGATGGCGTTACGCCAACACCTCGCGCGCATCCTCCGCATCAGGACTCCCGAGATTTCCTCGCGGCAGGTTGAGGTCATGACCTTGGTCGTGCTTCAGCTCATAAAGGCAGCCGCGAGGCTCAGTGCGGAAAAGGATCTCGCAGCGCGGGACGAAATCATCAATGAGCTCAAATATCTCTTTCAACTCTATTATCAAGAGAAGATCTCTCAAGCCTCCGGCGAAAAGCCGATCGACCGCTGAGTCTTCTGGCATTGAGGTCCGGCCCGGAGCGAGCCGTTCACATAACACAAAGGGGCCTGACCCCGTACGGAGCCAGTCCCCTTTTTTCATCCCTGCTCGTTGATGAAGGCGTCGATGGCGCGTCAGTCGAGCGCGACGGTGACGGTCTTCAGCTCGGTGTAGTTATCAAGGGACTTCTCACCGAGTTCGCGACCAATGCCGCTCCGCTTGAAGCCGCCGAACGGAGCTGCGGCGTCGAAAACGTCATAGCAGTTCACCCAGACGGTGCCGGCACGCACGCGATCGGCGATGGCGTGAGCCTTGCCGATGTCGCGGGTCCAGACGGCGGCGGCGAGGCCGTAATCCGTGGTGTTCGCGCGCTGGATGACTTCCTCGATGTCGTGGAACTTGATCACCGAAAGCACCGGCCCGAAGATCTCGTCGGTGGCGATGGCCATATCATCCTTGACGTCGGCGAAGACGGTCGGAGAGATGAAGTAGCCCTTATCACCGTGCCGTTCGCCGCCGGCGACGCAACGGGCGCCTTGAGCCTTCCCCTTCTCAATGTACGACAGGATCTTGTCGAACTGAGCCTTGTCGACCTGCGGTCCTTGCTCCGTCGCCTGGTCGAACGGATCTCCCAGCTTCCTCGACTTCACCTTGCCCGCGAGCCGATCCACGAACTTGTCATAAACCGAGTCTTGCACGAACAACCGGCTCCCGGCGCAACAGCACTGCCCCTGGTTGAGGTAGAGCCCCAGCACCGCGCCATCGATGGCCGCGTCGAGATCCGCATCGGCAAACACGATGTTCGGGCTCTTTCCACCGAGCTCGAACGTGATTCGCTTCAACGTGTCGGAAGCCGACTTCATGATGATCTGAGCGGTTCGGCCTTCACCCGTGAAGGCAAGCTTGTCGACCCCAGGATGGGATACCAAAGCAGCGCCCGCCGTTTCGCCGAAACCGGGCACAATGTTGATCACACCAGCGGGATAGCCAGCCTCAAGAGCGAGCTCGCCCATGCGAAGAGCCGTGAGCGGAGTCTGCTCGGCCGGTTTCAGAACCACGGTGCAGCCGGCCGCAAGCGCGGGTCCCCATTTCCACGCGACCATCAGCATGGGGAAATTCCATGGGATGATCTGCCCCGCCACGCCGACGGGCTCCCGCTTGGTGTAGCAGAAGTAATTGCCGCGAATAGGAATCGTCTGGCCATGGATCTTGTCGGCCCAACCGGCGTAGTACCGGAAGCAGTCGATCACCAGCGGGATATCGCCGTGGCGGCTCTCGGAGATCGGCTTGCCGTTGTCCAGTGTTTCGAGTTCGGCCAGCTCGTCGATATTCTCCTCGATGAGGTCGGCGAGCTTGTTCATGATCCGCCCGCGATCTCGGGCGTCCATCTTGCGCCAAGGGCCCGAATCAAAGGCCTTGCGAGCCGCCTTGACCGCCAGATCGATGTCGCCGGCATCCCCCTCGGCCACGTTCGCAATCAACTCTTCGGTGGCCGGATTGACTGTGGCGAACGTCTTGCCGCTGAGGCTGTCTCGCCACTGCCCGTCGATGAGCAACTTGGTCTGAAAAGCGCGACGCACTGCGCGTCGAGGCTCCGTTGCGGTCGCCATGGTGACCCTCCCATTACCGCCGTGATAGGGAACGCCGCTCCCCCTCGCGGAGAGCAAGCGCGTCGTCAAAAGGTATCATAGGAAGACACCCCGGCTCGAACAAGCAAGGCTCATCGCTTCGGGAAACCGAAAAGGAACTCTCCATGCCGGAATCTTCTAAATCAAAGTGCGCTCAAGGCGGCATCGAGCGACTGCGAGTATGACGCTACTCACAAGATCCGAGCCTCCAATGCAGAAGCAAATGCCTTTCGTCAAAACGATCTGTGCCCGTCTCGTTGGGACAGACACCAGTTCTTACGGCGCCGAAAGACCATAATGCCTGGAAATAAGAGGAGTCCCCAGGAAAACAGGGGACGTGCACTCGCCGATACCATGAGCAGAGAGGTAGCTCATCCATGAAGCGCCCCCTCTTTCGGTCTTGGCCGCTTGGACAACCAGACGGGTTCTTAAGTTTCGCCATTGAATGGTGATCTTCAGTTCAGTATGCTTGCAATCTGGATCAAAAATGCTGGTCTCCGGAGTTTCCCCTTGTGGCTGACTTCCACCGCCTTTATGAAATCCGTTGCCCGGTCCATGGCTTCATTACCATCAACGATTGGGAACGCGAGATCATTGAGCAACCCGCATTTCAACGGCTTCGGCGGATCAGGCAACTAGCATGGACGGATCAAGTTTACCCAGGGGCGATGCACACGCGGTTTGAGCATTCTTTGGGAGTACTCCATGTTGCCACCAGACTCTATGAGTCAATTGTCAATCGATCCCGAGACATCCTTCATTCCGATCTCGCCTACGACGACCAAGGCCTCCAACGCGAAAAGACTTTGGTCAGACTGACCGCGTTGCTCCATGATGTAGGGCACGCTCCTTTTTCTCATGCCGCTGAGGATCTTTTCCCACCCGTAGATCCTGCGGATGTAGAGCAGATTACCAAAGGGGAGACGGAGAAGATCAAGCGGTTCAAGCACGAGAACTATTCAGCGGCAATCATCCGGATCCACCTTCGCGAGGCAATTGAAAACCATCCTCTCAATGCGAACTATGAATTCAAGGCCGATCAGATCGCCAACCTGTTAGAGGGGAACACCCAGGCGGGGAGGGCCGTCCTTTGGAGAGAGATCATAGCTGGGCAACTTGATGCTGATCGAATGGACTATCTTCTTCGAGATTCTCTTCACACCGGCGTCGACTACGGCAAGTTTGATTGGCGCCGTCTCGTCAATTCCGTTGAACTCATACCCAGTACTGACAATCGGGGAATTCGTCTCGGGGTCGGTGAAGGAGGATTCCATGCTGCCGAAGCAATGGTTCTTGCACGTTATTTTATGTTCACGCAGGTCTATTTTCACAAAACGAGGGTCGCCTACAATATCCATTTGAAATACGCGCTCGAGGAGATGTTGGCCGGCGGAATGTTTCCCCGTCCAGATAAGATGGGACTCAGCGAATATTTACGTTGGGATGACTGGCGAGTCTTAGGGCTTCTGGCTTCAGGGTCAGGGGGGGATCATGGCCGCCGCTTAGCAAGTCGGGACCATTTTCGAGAAGTGTATCATACTCCCGAGTCTCCCACTGCCGATGATATAGCTCGTCTAATACGTATTCGGAGTAGCCTTGGGAATTTGCTGAAGTCCGAAGCGATGTCTGGCACATCCACCTATAAATTGGGAAAGCCCGATATCCCTGTTGCCAGTGACAACCCAGGCAAAGCAGTTAAACCTCTATCCGATTACTCCAGCGTGGTTCGCGGCTTGCAGCCAGTGGGAAAAACCATGCTCTTTTGCCGAAAAGAAGATGTGGATGAGGCCAGGAAACGAGTCGACAAAGCAGTGAAAGGGACGGAATGAGCGCTCAAGCACAATGGTGGTTTCGACTCGGGATTCTTAACGAACTTGTGTCGGGCTCACACACTAAACTCGGTCGCACCGCCTTGATGAAGCTGGCCTTCCTTCTTCAGGCAGTCAAAGGAGTTCCGCTGGGGTATAATTTCCGACTCTATACCTACGGCCCATTCGACGAAGATGTGCTCAACGACTTGGGTCAGGCTGAGACCATGCAAGCCGTTGAATCAAACTTGGTCGCTTTCGCTAATGGATACGGTTACGAATTTTCTCAGGGTCCGGAGAGCGAGCGAGTTCGACAAATGACTGGCGCTGATCTCTCGTGTTTCTGGAGCGAAGTCTCCTGGGTTCTTAACGAGTTTGGAAATCGAACCGCCGCAGACCTCGAACTTATTTCCACAATTGTTTATGCTGACCGAGATCTTCTGAAGCGCCATCAGCGCGTTCCATCTAATGAACTCTGTCGCCAGGTCCGCGAGATCAAGCCGCGATTTTCGGAAGAGTACATCACACAGAACATCGGCCACTTGAACAACAAAGGCCTTCTCCTGGCGATCGATACCGAAGTTTCTTCAAATCCCTCTACGTGACAGAATCTCGTCTGAGAGAAGGAACTGTCGGCCCGCCCATCGTTTGGATTTCAGCATGTCTCACGAGCCGAATCGGCCTGGCGCAAGCAATTACCACACGTCGATTGGGCCGGAAGGGACCGGAACCCTCGGCTCGAAATGTCCAGGAATGGGAGAGGCGGGGCCTGCTTCGAGAATCGCGGCGACGGTTTCGTCAAATAAGTCGACGCTCGCGAGGTTGATCAGGCGATGATAGAGCGCCTTGGGCGGGCGGATCGAATGGCTGTACCACTTAATGATCTTGCGGAACTGGAGGCATGCGAGGCGTTCACCGCGACGATCGACCAGGCCGTGGAAGTGCCGGCTCATGACTTCGACGCGATCCTCAAACGTCGGCTCAGGACCCGGGGAGCCGAACTCGGTCCAATGCACAAGCTGGCGGAAGAGAAACGGGTTCGACAACGCCCCTCGGCCGATGGAGATCGCCGCGCAGTTCGTTTCGCGAAACATCCCTTCCGCATCGGCAAGGGTGCGAATGTCTCCATTGCCGACGATCGGAATCTTTTCGACGGCTTCGACCACCGCTCGAATTCCGCTCCGGTCAACCGAGCCGCGGAAGCCCTGTTCCCGCGTTCGCCCGTGCACAATGACGGCGGCCACTCCCACGCGCTCGAATGAACGGGCCAACGCGGGGGCTGTCAGAGACTCGGAGTCCCAGCCAAGCCGCATTTTCACCGTGACGGGCACGTCGACCGCGTTCACCACGGCTTCAACCAGGGCGGTGGCGGAGTCGGCCTGGCACATCAGCGCGGAGCCCCCTCCCGTCTTCACGACCTTGTTGACCGGGCATCCCATGTTGATATCGACGGCCGAAGCTCCTTGATCGACCGCCCAGCGAGCCGCGTCGCGCATCTCCGTAATGACATGGCCATAGATCTGGATCGAAAGAGGTTGATCCTGAGGGCACGTCTCGGCGAGTTCGAAAGCCCGGGCCCGGCGCTCGAGAATCGACCGCGCATTCACCAAGTCGGTGGTCGCCAGGCCGAGCCCTCCGCACTCTCGCACCGCGAGACGAAAAGCGAGGCTCGTATAGCCGGCGAGCGGGGCGAGGAAGAATCGTGAAGGGATCGAAATCCCCCCGATCATTAAAGGCTCACGAAGACAAGCTGCGGGTGTCGGGCAGCCCTCCGATCCCTGGGTCACGGCAGTCAACCTCCTCAACCGCGAGTTTTCGACGCGATAGCGGCCTGATCAAAGGCATGGATCGACGCCCGAGAACCCCGCGTCCAACCGGCAATCAAACGCTCTCTTCCTGGTCAATCGGCCCCTCGGCAAGTCGGCCGGAGAAATCGTATTCTAAAGGATTGCACGATCACTCACGAGAGGAACTGGGAACATGGGGCGGGGAGACGCGGATGCCGAGTACTGGATTCTTGCCACGGACGAGGGGCAACGGCTTCTCCGCGAAGTTGAGCAAGTGAAATCTCCGGGCCCCGCCCTGCTCTCTCGGTGGCGACGTGACGCCACTCCCGAGCAAGTGGCCGCGGCAATTCGACTCAGCTCAGCCAGAACGCGGGGAACGTCCAAGTTTTCGCGGGCGCAGGAGATGTGGCTCGACCCCGTGGGACTCGAGCAGGCCACCGCGGAGCTCGTCGCTCGTTCGAAAGCCCTGCGCTTCGCTTCGGAACTCGTCGTCGATCTTTGCGCAGGGATCGGCGGAGACACCATTGCATTTGCTCACCACGCGGCAGTCGTGGCCGTGGACTCCGATCATGGCATGTGCCGAAGAACGCAATGGAACGCCCAGGTCTACGGCCTGGCCGATGCCGTAACCCCGGTCCAGGCCAAGGCAGAGTCTCTCAAGCTTCCCGCGGAAGCGCTCGTTCACATCGATCCCGATCGCCGAGCCCGTCCGGTGCAACAGGGACGTGCCCGGCGTGTGGAAGACTATGCCCCCGGCATCGACTTCCTTGGCGGCTTACCCCAACATTGCCGGGGAGGCGCGGTCAAACTCGGACCAGCCAGCGACTTCAGCGACGTTCATTCCTTCGCGAGTTGGGAGATGGAACTAGTGAGCCTTCGAGGCGAGTGCAAGGAGGCGACTGCATGGTTCGGCGAGTTGGTCACCTGCCGACGTCGAGCCACCGTACTCCCCCACGGGGCGACCTGGACCGATGAGGATGGTCCCACGAATGAACTCGCACCCTGGACCACGGTCGACCGCTGGATCTTTGACCCCGATCCCACGCTCTCACGAGCTCGGCTGCTGGATGGCTTCGCCGTCGCTCATTCCCTCCGGCGCGTGGCTCCAGCCATCGACTTCCTTACAGCTCCCGCCCCCATCGATTCCCCCTTTCTGTCGAGCTTTGAAGTGCTGGAGACCGCCCCACTCGACATAAAATCCCTTCGAAGGCTCGTCGCTCGCCATGAACTCGGAACGCTGGAAATCAAGACGCGAGGGGTCTCGACCCGTCCTGAAGAGCTCCGCCGTGACCTTCGCCCCGAAGGTCCCAACAAAGGGACTCTGCTCATCTGGAAAGGGGAGTCATCTGCCCAGACTGTGCTGGCACGAAGAAGAGAATCAGCATCTGATACCGGAATCTCTTCACATCTCGACAGCATAAATCCTTTGCGGTGATGCATCGAACATGGAATCACATCAAAGTGCAGAGATAGGCAACGGGTTCGAGCACACGAAAATGCGAAAGGGAATCGCTCCGGCGGTGGAGCAATTCCCTTTCATGCTTTTCACGTCAGTCAGGTAGAGGAACTTCACCAGAAATCTTAGGTCTCCGCCGTTTCCCGCGAACCGGGCTCATCGGCAGTGCCATTGCCAGGATTTCCGCCTCCGCCGTCGACATTGCGATGAGAGGGGGTGTTATGCCCGTTCTCACCGTTGGCCTTGGGGACCATATCCTTGGTCGCCTCGACCGCGTCGTTGTAAATAGCCGACCAATCAATTCCGCCATCCTCGGCTTGGGGATCAGGATCCGTCGAACGCGGGATCGGAGCAAACCCGAACGGGAGGTCGTTCGAGGGCTCCTCGAAGCTCGGAGGAGCATCCGCATCCGTCGAACGCGGGATCGGTGTGAAGCCGAACGGCAGATCGCTGGAAGGCTCTTCGAAGCTCGGCGGTGCGTCAGGATCGGTCGAGCGAGGAATGGGGGCGAATCCCGGCGGCAAGCCTCCCAGGGAAGGACTCGACGCCTCGCTCGCGTAAGCTCCCGAAGGAGCGTCGAACGAAGAAGGAGGCGGGGCAGGCGCTCCTCCGCCCCCCGACCTCGGCAACTCGAACGGAGCCTGAGGCTCGGCTCCCTGCGGCCGGCTCTTCATGCGGTCGCGAACGTAGGTGAACCAGTCGTCCTCGGGATAGCCGTACGGACGGAACTTCTCGAGTTTGCCTTCTTCCTCGCTGAAGAAGAGAGCGCGGAGCTCGCCGAGCTTGCCTGCCGCTGGAGAGTCGATCAACGAACTCGAATCATTCGCACTCATCTGGAAGAGAATGCGAATCTCGAATTCCTTGAGGGCCTGGCGGTCGAAGGTTCGGTTGAGGTTGTTGAGGCTATCGCACCAGATGATCGTATGGACGTTCACCGGCGGACCATCGCGAAGAATGCTTGCGAACAACTTCGCCGGAGGCACATTCCTCTCGTCCCCCCCGCGCGAGAATCCGAAGTCGTCTTCTGCTTTCCGAAGGTCGCGGAACCGCTGGAGATCATAGATGAAGAGATAAATCGGCGGCGTTTCACCGATTTCCTTCTGACGGCGTTCCACTTCTCCGGCGATCTCGCCGATGACCGACTTCACCTCACGCCACGAGACGTCGCGAATCGGGTGGGGAAGGACTTCTGAGAGTTTGCCGAGGAGTCCCGCATCCTTCGAGTCGACCGGACTTCCGTCGAAGATGTAGAAGCGAACGCCAACCCCAGGGTTCGACGGTCTGGCGGGTACGTGCTGAGAAGCAATGCTCATCAGCGACGTCACCATGATGCCCAGGGCACCCGGTCCGTTCTGCCCGACGATTAGGAGGTTGCTGCCGCTCTGAGGGCGGAAGACCGCCGCGGTCGGATCCTTGATCGCGATCGCCTCGCCAAGCCACGCGTGATCCGCCTTGGGAGGGGTGGGCCAATCCTCGGCGAACAAGAATCCGCCCAGCAGGTGATTCTTGGCCGGAACCGCCGGCAGATTGCCTTCGAAGACGATCTGCTCAGCCGGCGGACGATTCTGAGCCTTAGCCAGAGCCTGGAGCTCTTCGAGATACTCCTCGCGGCGGCTGTCCGACAACCAGACGACCTGGAAGAAGTTGTTTCCTTCTACGGTGCCGTTCTGGTCGTTGTAAATGGCTTCGCCCGGGCGGGTGAGGAGTCGCGCGGCCGAGTTGTCTTCGCTCAAAATCAGGTTCGAGTCAGACTCGCTGCACTGAAGCGCGATGCGAACGGCCATCTGGCCAAGGGTGCTCCTCGCCAGCGAGTAGGCACCGCCGAGCGACTGAGATCCCAGGTTCACGTGAACGCCGAAGGCACGACCCTGTCGTACGAGACGGTCGAGCAAGAGTCCCACATCCTGGGCAATCTTATCGTCCTCGACGAAGAACTCCTGGAACTCGTCGACGATGAACAGGATGCGAGGCAGCGGCGGCTGACCTTCGAGCTGTCGGTATCCGTTCAAGTCTTGAACGCCAAGGTCGCGGAAGCGATCGCCGCGGACCTTCAATTCCAAGTCAAGGCGCTGAAGCACGCTAAGACCGAACTCGCGTTCGCTCTCGACGGCGATGACTTTCGCGTGCGGCAATTCCATGGCCGCATAGACCTTGAATTCGACGCCTTTCTTGAAGTCGATCAGGTAGAGCTGAAGTTCGTCCGGGCTGTATGTCAGCGCGGCGTTCATGATCAACGCGTGTAAGAGGGTCGATTTACCTGACCCGGTCTTACCAGCGATGAGCACGTGCTGCGAGGTTCCCTTACCGAGCCGCATATGCTGCAACTTCGTCGCGCCCGCTCGCCCCAGCGGCACGTCCACGCCCTTCGCTGTGTTGCCTGTCCAGTACTCATGCGGCTTGGGAGCGATGAAGTCGAACGGAACTTCGACGCGGTTCGCATTGCGAGCCGCTTCCCCCACGATGTGCATCAGCCGGGTGAACGTCTCCGACCCTGGCGGCTTGTCGAGCTGGAGCGGGAACTTGGTGAAGTTCGGATCGCGCCACTGGAACTTACCTTCTTTCCAGCTCAGGTTCACGGCATGCGGTTCGAGATCCTTGATCTGGAAGGCCGAAGGAAGAGGCAGCTTCGTATCGATCGAGATCAACGTGAAAACACCGCAACGGGCGCCGCTGCTGGCGATGCTGATGAGCCGGCGCGTCGCTGACTCATTGAAGTTCGCCGGGAAGTTGGCGACCACCAGAATTCGGAACGGCTCCGCGACTTCACCCGCGTGAACGTTGTAGTCTTCGATAGTCTCGAATTCGTTGCGGAGATATTTCTGGATGACATTTTCCATGTGCGCCTGAAGGTCGGTCAGACGCTGCTCGATGTGCGATGTCTCGGTCCAGATGCGGCTGTTGACCAGCAGTTCGCTGTAGTCGGCAAGGTGCATGAAGGCCGCGAAGTTCTCGCCCAAACCGACGGGGTCGATGATCGTGAACCGAACCTTGCCGGCGGGAATCGACGTCGCGTAGCGCAACATCGTGGCCTGAAGCAACTGGGCGGCTTCCGCTTTCCCCGCATCGTGGGCCCGGATCAAGAGGGATGCCAGACTCGGGAACGGAACCATCGACGGAAGCGTATAACGCTCGGGAGCCATGCCCTTGAGGCGAGGGTCGGATGTGATCCCCTGCGGGATCTGGTTCATCTCGATCTGGAACTTGCCGAACTGAAGAGCAGGCGGAACCGCCTTGGGGGGCACCCATTCATCCGGAGGCACATTGTGCCAATCCAGGAACAATTCGGATCCGGTCTTGTTCACATGATCGACGGTGTCTTGAACCTCGGCCAGCGCGGACCTCCAGCGTTCCGTCAGATTCTTCCACGCGTCCGCATAGGCCTTCTCGGTGGTTTCTTTCTGGACGCGGTAGTTCTCGTGGAGCTGCTTGGTATCGTTGGCGAGGCGTTCCTTGAGCTCGGCGATTTTCTTGGGGTAACGCTCGTCGATTTGCTTGAGGGCTTCCACCCGGCGCTGCTCGATTTCCTTCAGGATCGCCGGGTATTTCTCATCGGCCTGCTTCAGTTCCTCGGCACTTCGGTCGTCGGCGACCTCGCAGGTCACATTGAACTTGTCTTCGGCCGTCTTCGAGTCATTTTCCCGCTTCTGCTCGATCTCGATCTTCTGGGTCTCGAAGATCGTCTTGATCCAGTCTCGGGATTCCGTGGACAGTCGCTCCGCCTCAAGAAGTGAGTAAGCGAAGGGGGGATAGAGCCCCTGGACCTTCTTCTTGAGACGACCCGACAGCCACCCCCGAACACCGATTGCCACCGCCACGGCGATGACGACGGCGGCCCCGGCTCCGATCTGCCAGCCCAGCACGAGGGCCAGCGGATACACGAGGGCTCCCGCCAGAAACACGAACGGCCAGATGAACTGTTGGAGCCGCAGAAACTTGACGAGCGAAAGCTTGGTCAACGGCTCAAGTTGCTCGTCCGCAAGTTTGAGCACTTCTTGAAGCTGAGAGAGAGCGTTGGTGGGGACAGGCTCAGCCTCTTCCTGGGCCGGAGCAGCCCCTTCTTCCGGAGTCGCCCCCTCTTCGGGAGGCTTCTCCGAGGAAGGTGAAGTGGTCTCAGCCTTGGGAGGGGCGGGAGCGGCCACCAGTCCAAACTTCTGACCGAGCGATTGCACCCCCACCGAGTCTTCTTTGATCACTTCCAGATGTTCGATTGCCGCGGCAAGGTCGGCCTCGCGCTTCTTGTGCCGTTTGAGAACGCTGTCCTTGGCCGACTCGAATACGGCCAGGATTTGCCAGCGAGTCTCCTCCATCAGCTTCTTGGACGACTTCTTGGCGGAGTTCGCCTTGGCAACGCTCTTCTTGCGGACCTCGGAGTACTCGGTCTCCGTGGCCTGGCGTTCGGCCTCGCTCTTTGTCTTGAGTTCACCTTTGACCGCGCGGTATCGGGCCTCGGTTGAGGCGATCTCCGCGGTGCCGGTCTTGGTCAGCTTATCGAGCGCCTCTTGGAACCCGCGCTCCTCGGTCTCCTTCCGGAGCCTGTAGCCACGTTCGGTATCCGACTCGGACTTGGCGCGTTCGGCGGACGCACGCTCCAAGGTTTGAAGGACATCGACTTCTTTCTGCAGCAACGAAGTGTCAGACATAGTGGCCAAGCCCGTTGGTTCCAAGGCCCGTGATCCGGGCGGAAAAGGAGATTCGCGATCCTCGAAGACCGAGGATGCGGTTCACGAGCACTCGTGGCGGATCTTGCTCAAGACTTCCGCGATCTTTTCCATCCCACGTATCGCCGTGGTGGTCTGCTGTTCCAGGGGGAAGAGGTGGTTCTTCTCGAAGTCGCGAGAGACGTTGTCACTCCACTTTTCCTTCGCGATGTCCCACTTCTCGCGCAGAGTCTTCAACGTATAGTTGAGTCGAGCCGAACCTGCGCTCATGATCATGCCCTCGCAGTGATTGGGGGGTGCCGAAAAGACTGCCCAATTCGGAAACGGGAAAAGATCGCTGGCGGAATCGATCCCCTGCGGCGAGGAACCCGCAGGAAGATCGCATGCCCAGGTTCACATTCAAAAATATCAATTGGCGCGAGCGGCCGCCGTGGCGGGTTGCGCCGTGTTGATGTTCGTACCGTCTTCAGACTCCTCTGTGGCAGGGGCGGTTCCGGCGGTGGCGGTAGGGACCGAAGCACCGGCGGCTGGCGCCTCTTTGGCTCCTTCTGCCGGCTCGCCCGCAGACGCGCTCGCTGCCTTCTTGGCTGGTCCAGACTGCCCTGCTCCCCCCTCGGAAGGAGGTGCCACCGGAGTGGTCGGAGCTTGGAGTTGCAGGTAGCGCTCGACCGCCACGATCATACGCTCCAGAAGCATGATCGAGCCGACCAAACCTCCCGACAACCGGTCTCCCAGTGGCTGTGACTGGCTGTGATACTCCGCAATCGCATGCTCGAGCACCGGGATCATCTTCTTGATCTTCTCGACCTTGTCCTCGGCCTCTTTGAGCTTTCTCTTGGCGATGCGCAACGCCTCTTTCTGATCGGCGTCAGACACCGAGTCGCTGTTCATCTGGCTCAACTGGCGGCGGTGCAGGTCGGCCTTGGCTTCCTGAACCTGCTCCTGGCACTTCTTGATCTGCCCCTTCCAGTACGTAAGCTGGTCGCGCTCGAGCCAGTTGCGGAAGTGCCTAACCTCCATGTCGACACCGCTTAGCGCATTGCGGGCGTCTTCGGAGAAATTGACCAAGGCGAGCTTGAAGTCCTTGATCGAGTCGAGAGAGCGTACATTGGCCTGGCTCATAATCGCTCCCTATCGATTAACGCTGGTTCAAGTACTCTTCCACGCGCTCGGCCTTCCGAAGCAGGAAGGGTACATGCTGATTCGTCGCGTCCACGAAGCGGGCGACGACCTTCAGCGTGGTCTCGAACTCCTCGACGAACTTATCATGCTCGCGGTCACGCCAGCTCGAGCTCAACCCAGAGAGCTGGCCATGCAACGACGACATCTGAGCCATCAGGTCATTGTTGAATTGGCGCAACTGGGTGGCGAACCGTCGGAGGTCGTCCGGATTGACAATCGCTTGTCCCATGGCCTGCCCTTTCGTGACGGATCTGCGGCGAGAGCAACGACGAAAGAAGAGATCCCTGTCGATGCCCGCGAAAGAATTGGGTCGTTTCCTTATGGTAGCCGGGTCACACCAAGCTGTAAACCACTTTGAATTCTCTCGGGGGGCCATTCCATGCAAGCCCAATTCTGTGCCCGGACCCCGCTTAGACCGCCAGCTCTCGGCGAAGCTGTTCCAGGTTGGATGGACGCCCCAGAACCACAATGCTGTCCCCCGACGAAAAGTCTTCATCTCCGGAAGGAGGGAACTCCACCCGACCATCCACACGCTTGACGGCAATGACGATCACCCCTGTGCGCCGGCCGATGTCCGAATCACGCAAACTCTTACCAATCATGGGATTTCCATCCCGAATCGGGATGTCATCCATCTGAATTTCGAGCTGGGACCGTCGCGTTACGAGCTCAGCAAACTCAACCGCCGTGGGATTCGTCAGGAGAGACACGATCCGGTGGGCCCCGATCGCCGCGGGAAGCACCACGTGATCGGCTCCGGCAAGTTTCAACTTCTTGACCGTGCTCGGCTGCTCGGCGCGGGCGACAATCATGAGCCCAGGCGCCATCTGCCGCGCTGTGAGCGTGATAAACACACTCATGGCATCCGCAGGCATCGCGCAAATCAAGACCTTGGCTCGCTCAACCCCGGCGCTCCGGAGAACCTTCTCCTCGGTGGCATCCCCTTCGACGTAGAGGTAATCGTGCCGCTCAAGCTCCGCCATCTTCTCTTGCGACCGATCGATCACAACAAACGGGAGATTGGCCAAGGCCAATTCCTGGGAGACGAGCATCCCCACGCGGCCAAAGCCGGTGATGATCGTATGCTCGTAGAGTGTTTCGATCTTCCTACGCATGCGTTGGTGGCCCAGAAGCTGTCGAATTTCCCCTTCGGCCAGGAACTGAACGAAGCCGGCGAGCGTGAAGGCCACGGCGATTGAGCCGGAGACGATCACACCCATCGTATGGATTCGCCCCAGCGTGCTATCGACCGGCTGAACTTCGCCATAACCGACGGTCGAGATCGAGATCACCACCATGTAGAGGGCGTCGACGAAGCTCCAGCCCATCAACAGGTAGCCGAACACGCCAAGGACGATAACCACCTGGACCAGCAGAACGCCGCCGATGATCCGTCGCACCGAGCTCCGCTCGAGGAGCTCGGTGAGGGCGCGACTCTTTTTGAACCACATCGATTCCCGGGGTTGAGGACGTCAGCCCAGTCGAGGGCCAAGGGCCGTGCGGAATGATATCGGCGGCGCTCCGCGCCGAGTTCTAAGCCCGTCCGCGAAACCGCTGATTGAAGGCGACGGCGAGGACCACGACAGTCCCGAGAACCAGCCCTTCGACCTGTGTACTATCCAGCCAGCGAACGATGAACCCGGTTCCCTTGATGACGATCTGAATTAGGAAGAGTCCGAGAACAGTGCCTCGGATCGAGCCTACTCCTCCCGAGAGACTGCACCCCCCAACAACAGCCGCCGTGATCGCGTAGAGCTCGTACGTCACCCCTAGGCGAGGGTCGGCCTGGCCGCTACGCCCGGTAAAAAGGATACCGCCAAGAGCGGCCAGCATGCCGGAGAGTCCATACGCAAACGCCTTGAGACGACGCGTGGGCAAACCGCTCAAGCGAGCCGCTTGCTCATTCCCCCCGAGCGCGTAAAGGTGGCGCCCGATGACCGTCGTCCCCATCACCACGCTCACGATGATTGCGACGATGGCAAAGACACTAAGCGTCCACCAGGTTTCCTTACCAAGAAGACGATAAACATCATAGCGAACCGTGATTGGTTGGTTCTTGCACAAAATGGTGGCCAGGCTGCGGAGGCCGGCCATCGTCGCGAGCGTGGCGATGAACGGAGGCAGGCGGAACCAGTTGATCATAAAAGCATGACCAAGGCCCACCAACAACCCCATCGCCAACGTGATCAGAAACACAAGGGCGACCAGGGCAATGGAAGGGGGAGAGCTTGAGGTGGGATGCCCGATCCATTCGGTGAGCAGCTTGGCACTCACGATCGACGAGAGCGCGACGACGGCACCGATCGAGAGATCGATACCGCCCGCGATGATCACCACAGCCACTCCCACCGAGAGTACGCCAAAGAGCGCCACCTGGTGGAGAAGGGTTCTCCTGCTGATCTCGGAAAAGAACGCGTGAGACGGGTCGAGAAAGTAGATGAGCCCTAGAACGAATCCGATGCCAAAAACGAGCCCCCATTCCGGGGCTCGAAAGGCCGACATCCAAGACTTCGTGTCAGAAAGGCCCCGCGAAGAGGACTCGTTCGTCATGACGATTTCAGGCCCTTGCTGGTCAACCACTCTTTCATCGACTTGATGTCGATCACGTTGTCCCCCTTCACCGGTGAATCCTTGCTGGGAACAATGACTCTTACGCCGGTGTCGATCTGCGTTGCGCCGTTTGGCAGCATTTCGTCGACGGTTTTCTTGTCATCCTCGATGAATGCCTTGAGCAACCGCACCCCCTGGTAACCCATTTCATAGGGGTTCTGGCAAACGCTCACGTCAATTCGGCCCTGTTCGAGGTGGTCGATGGCAAGCTCGTCGAGGTCGAAGGTCACGACGGACACCTTCTTGCGCAGTTCGGCCGACTGCCCCACTTCCTCGGCAATACGAGGGGCGTTATAAGACCAAAGGCCAAGCAAGACCCCCAGATTGGGATACTTGGTGATCGCCGTCACCACGTTCGACTGGGCTCGGTTCTTGTCTCCCTCGTCGTTGAAGACCTCGACTTGCTTGAAGGCGCTACCGGCTCCAGCAAAGAACCCTTCGCGGCGCTCGATGGCATTGGCGGCCGACGGCTTGCCCACGAAGACGGCCGTCTCCCCCCCCTTCGGACGGATCGTGGCGGCAGCTTTGCCAGCCACCTCACCCGCCTTGCGATTGTTGGTTCCGATGTAGGCTCGGCGCGTGTCGGGCTGGCCGTCGGAATCGATCACGATCACGACCTTGCCACTCTTCTGAAGCTCGCGCATCTTGTCCGCGATGCCCGGCGATTCCGCTTCCAGGACGGAGACGGCAACTCCCTTGACGTCGGGAAGGCTCAAGGCTTCTTCGAGCCGCTGAATCTGTCCTTCCGTGCTTCCTTCGTTGCGACGCATCTCGACCTGGGCGCCGAACTTTTCACCGCCGTCGAGCATTCCCTTCTCGACCGCGTTCCACCAGTCGGCATTGCTATTCGTGATGAACAGCAGCTTGGGTCCCTTGCCGCCAGCCGACTTCGTTTCCTGAGCCGAGTCCGCCTTGGGACTTTCCGGATTCGACGAATCCCCGCATCCACTAAGGATCAGGGTACCCCAAGCGCAGAGGCTCACAAACCCGCATCGAAACCAATTCATCTTCACGTCGCAGATCCCCCAAGGCGACCCGACTGAGAAACGTCGTGGGAAACGATCTTAACGGAGTCGATTCCCGAGCGAAATGGACAGGGTCGTTGTTTCCCAGCAGTCGATTGACCGACTTCCAACAACGGTTTAAAAGACTGCGGTATCGCTCGCGGACTCGGTAACAGTATACGTCTCAAAGGTAAAGACGCCATAGCGTTGAGTTGCCGGGGCCCCAGGCCGCGAGGTAGTATGGGACTTCGACTTCGCGGGCCAGAGGCGGGCTGATGAACGACGATAATGCGCGTGTGATTCAATTGCGAGGAGTTAGGGTTCACAATCTCAAGAACGTCGACCTCGACCTACCTCTGAATCGACTCATTGCCTTCTCAGGAGTCAGCGGTTCGGGCAAGAGCTCGTTAGCCTTCGACACGCTCTACGCCGAAGGCCAACGGCGCTACATCGAAACGTTCTCCGCCTACACGCGCCAGTTCCTCGCCAAGCTGGAAAAGCCGGACGCCGAACGGATCGACGGGATCCCCCCCGCGATCGCCGTGGGGCAGCACGCTTCCAAGCGGTCGAGCCGGAGCACGGTGGGAACGATCACCGAGATCCACGAATACCTCGCGCTGTTGTTCGCCAAGGAAGGACAGGTCATCTGCCGAGTCTGCGGGCGCCGCGTACAACCCGCGGATGCCAGCGCCGTTGTTCGGGATGTCGAAGCCTTGCCCGAACGCACCCGGTACATGATCGCGTTCCCCATGGAGGTTCTGCCTGACTCCGATCGCCGAACGCTGGCGGATTCTCTGCGCGAAGACGGATTCACCCGCATTCGCGTGGACGGCCAAACTCAGGAAATTGGTTTGGGCGAAATCCCCATGCCCTCGGATGGACAGTTCGAGGTGATTGTGGACCGGCTCGTGAGAGGATCGGACTCCCCTGCCCGGCGCGTCGACTCGATTGAAACGGCATTCCGCAAGGGCCTGGGACGTTGCCGCATCATCACCGACGAGAGAACGCTTACCTTTCTTCAAGGGTGGCGGTGCGTGGAGTGCGGCACAGATTACGTGCAGCCCAGCCCTCGGCTCTTTTCCTACAACAGTGCCCTGGGCGCATGCCCCGTCTGCGAAGGTTTCGGGAGCGTGATCGATATCGACATGGACCGGGTCATTCCGGACCGTTCCAAGACGATACGCGATGGAGCCATTGCTCCCTGGACGACCCCCGCCTATCGCGAAACGCTCGACGATCTCATCGTCAACGCCCCCAACCTCGGCATACCGATCGACGTACCTTTCAAGCGTCTGACCAACGAGGTGGTGAAAAAGCTGGTGGAAGGGGACGAGGAGCAAGGATTTCCCGGCATCCGAGGCTTTCTCCGCAAACTCGAGCGGTCCTCATATAAGATGCATGTACGCGTCTTCCTCAGCCGTTGGCGAGGATACTCGACCTGTCCGGCTTGCCAGGGCGCCAGGCTCCGCCCCGAGGCGCTTGCGGTCAAGGTCGGCGGCCTGGATATTGCCCAGGTCTCGGCGCTTTCCATCAAGGATCTCCGCGTCTATCTCATCAAGACCCATGATGCCGAACGACGCGTCGCCGCCGAGCGAATCATCAACCATGTAAGCCATCGCGTAGAGTTCCTCGAGCGAATCGGCCTCGACTATCTCTCGCTCGACAGGCCGGCCCGCACTCTCTCTCGCGGCGAAGGCCGGCGAGTCTCCCTCACGAGTGCGCTTGGCTCGGGGCTCGTTAACACGCTGTACGTTCTCGACGAGCCCTCGGTCGGCCTCCATCCTCAGGATGTCGGGCGTCTGATCTCTGTCGTGGAATCATTAAGAGATGCGGGAAACACCGTGGTTGTCGTCGAGCATGACGCCGCGATCCTCCGCACAGCGGATCTCCTCGTCGATATTGGTCCAGGAGCCGGCGAATCCGGGGGACAAATCCTCTACCAGGGTACGCCTGCCGCCATCGCGGGAGCCCCTCAATCGGTCACGGCCGAGTTCCTCTCCGGAAAAAAACGCGTCCTCCCTCCTCAGGCTCGACGAACTCAAACCAAAGGGGCTATCCAACTCACCGGGGCGAGCGGGCACAACCTCAAAAACCTCGACATCTCCTTCCCGCTGGGTGTTCTTTGCGTCGTGTCGGGGGTGAGCGGCTCAGGGAAAAGCACACTGCTCGAGGAAACCCTTTACCCTGCCCTTCGCCGTCGACTCGGACTCGAGTCGCTCCCCGCGTCGGCCCACACCGGGCTGACCGGAACTTCGGGAATTGATGACGTCGTTCTGGTGGACCAGACGCCGATCGGCCGTACGGGACGATCAAACCCCGTCACCTATCTCAAGGCATTTGACGAAATTCGCAAAACGTTCGCCGCAACGCACGAGGCCAAACTTCGCAACTACGACGCCGGCAAGTTCAGTTTCAACGTGGAGGGGGGGCGCTGCAATGCCTGCGAAGGGAACGGCTATCAAACCGTCGACATGCAATTCCTTCCCGATGTCCTGATCCGTTGTCCGGAGTGTTTGGGGAGACGTTACCGACCGGAGATCTTGGAAATTGCCTATCGCGGTCGAAACATCGCGGAGGTTCTCGACCTCACCGCGCGCGAAGCATTCGTCTTTTTCCGACATCGACCCAAGGTTCAAGCGAAATTGCGGCCGCTCCTGGACGTCGGTCTCGACTATCTTCGCCTCGGCCAACCGGCCTCAACGCTTTCCGGCGGCGAGGCCCAGCGCCTCAAGTTGGCCAGCTACCTGGCGACCTCTCCTGGGGCCCTGACCCGCGCCGCGAGCCGTGAAAAGACCCTGTTCGTCCTCGACGAGCCGACCTCCGGACTTCACCCGGCAGATATCCTCAAGTTGCTGGACGCCTTCACGTCCCTCTTGGACATCGGGCACTCACTCATCCTGATCGAGCACAGCCCCGAGATCCTCATCTCCGCCGACTGGATCATCGAACTCGGCCCCGGAGCCGGTGACGACGGCGGTCAACTCATTGCTCAGGGCACTCCAGAATCCGTGGCCAAACTCAACACCCCGACGGGACGTGTCCTGAAAGCGCTCCTCGATGATTCTCCAGCCTGAAATCCTCAGACTCAACGGGTAGATCTGATTGCCGCGCCGCGTGTTCCTTGATTCTAGGCAACACGAACGCCTTAGAAACGCTGGAAAAGGCCTCACCGATCAGAACAGGCTAGGATTTCGTCCGGCGCGGGCGTAGGAGTCCGCAACGACGCATCCCTACCACGGCTGAACCGTCAAAAGCTAACGGCGATGATCGAAGAACACTCGGCCTCAATGACGAGGCTCCCTCAAGGCCGTCATCCCGGCATTAGCATGCTTTCCAGAGAACATGGAGAAACTGCAACCCGAAATTCATTAGAAGCCGTAAGCTCGACTTCCGATGCCACGGCCCCACGCGTGGCCTGGCCAATATCGAACGTTGAACCCACGGAATATCGATGAAATCGCCATAAAAATATTTGATCGTCGCACATTTCACATCAGCCTTACCACGAACGATTCTCTGATACGGGAGAAACCCTAAGTCATTTCCTCCTTCTGTTATAAAGAATGAGTGCTATCACAACAGCACCAACAAACAAAGCCCCATTAACATACACAAACCCTCTGGTCTTCCCGATCTCCTTTGGTCTTTGAGAGGTCCATTCGGGAATCAACGTTTCACCATTCCAATACCCAATGATTGCAAGCTTCGAACGCACATCATTTACGGCCTGCCCAATTGGCATGCGCAAATTTGCTAAAGCAAATTCCGAAGAGTCAACAGGAACATTGAATTGCTGAGACAATACATTGATATTCATTCCAAATTTCAACTTATTATCACGCCTCTCGTATGCGCGAATCTCAATTTTGCTAGGCACTTTCATGGTCGGGCCATACTCAGATATAGCCTCGCTGACCATAAACTGCGAAGTATTTCTATACTTAAAAATTTTATAGCCGTTTGTACTATCTATCCAGTACTCGCGTTCCTGGCCAGCAAGCCGACCTAGAACATGCCAAGTCTGGTGCCCGGCTACAACCTCTTTCCCCACGAGTTGCAAGGTTCCCAAGAACTTAGGGGCTACTGAACCAGGATAGTAATACTCAAAGAAACCATGAAGATCATTCTCCATTGGCTTCAAATAGACATCAAAACCGAGGCACCTCGGGTCAAAATTATAATACGGCGACGCATCGGCGTTGACGCATTTTGCTCCGTATGATTTCTCGTAAATAATGGTTCTATCGCGATCGTGAATTAACCGCGACTCAATATCCTCAATGCGTCCTATTCCCGTCTTTACTATTTCGCTCCTCGATTTCGTATTAAGAAATTTTGAAACATCATGCTCACTCTCCAGCTTGGCTCCGCTGATCGTAAGCCCTTGCGTTTTCTGCTTACAGAATCTCCTTGCACCGTCGAAAACTATAGTTAACTCGACATTTTCATTATCCTCAACGCTCTGGCTTAATGGGTCAATTTCCTGGATAGAAAGAACGATTCTGCCAGACCTAATCGAACTTCGCGACTCTTCAAGGCCCATCAGCAATGACAATGCAGATGGATTTTCAGTGGCAACGAGACTGGGCGCAATAAAACAAAGAAAAAAAGCTGCATTCATTATCAGTCCGCCCTTCCATCAATAATGCCTAAATATGATCCACGCAAACAGTCTTATAAAAAGATGTGCAATATCTCTAATTCAAATATACAAACATTTCACAGAATGAGGAGGCCGACTGAACGCCAGATTGAACTCGCTCCGCGTCCGACTCTACAAAAACAGGGATCATCGCGAGTAGCGTGAGTATCATTGAACTGGAATCTCATCAATTTCACGATGCGAGCTCACTTGGGTCCGTACGGTTTGCAAAAATGCTTACTACAAAGCGGTCAGGTCTTCTTGTTGCGGACCAAGTCCGCAATGCACAAACGAACAGAACACCAAAAACAGAAGGCCCGTCAATACTTGTAGCCTGGCGATCTCACACTATTTGAGACTTCGCCAAGGGTATCCGCATTCGGCGGCAGTTGCTCAACACCCTCTTCGCAAAAATCCAGCAGGCAGAAGAAAGGCAAATTCGAGGTCGCACGACAGAATTGGCCAAAGGAAAAGGGGCTGCCATGGACGAATCCGAGTGGTACTATCATTACTAGCGAGCCAATTCAGGCTCCCTGCAGCGAGGCAACAACCGCCTTTTTATTAGCTTGTAGACCATCGCGGCGGTATGCTCAACGATAGAAAATACCGCCGCAAAAAACGTCCCTGTCTTAGCCGCCGACACAGTTGTTATTTTGGGGCTGAGAGGTCTTAACCGGCCTTTGATTCTGAACATCACAGAACTGCTTTGACGGCTTATTGTTATTCCAGAAGCAAGTCCCTGAGAAATAACAATTTTGATTAACCATGTCGACCACGGAGCCGTTCTTTGCCATGGTTGTCGACCAGTAGGAACCCGGATTCGTCGTTCCATTACCGTTGCATTGAGCTTGTGCGAAATCCATGCAGATTGTAACGCCATTCGCACCATTACAGGCGGCTGATGGGCTATTCACGTTATCGTTAATCGCGACATTAGGGCACGGCCCAACATCCGCGGCGAAAGGCATGGAAAGAGTACCGGCTAAGACCAACACCCCAACACATCCCGCCAGCATCCCAATCTTGTTCAAGAAATCTCGCATCGATTAACCTCCCGATTTGCTTGCAGTGAAGCGAAAAATAGGAACAGTCACAACAGTAACCCTCTTTAGGCCAGCTTCTCCTGGTTCTTTAGAGTCGACCGTAATATCTAAATCGATTCTTTTAAATAATTCTCGATTTTTGTTGTTCGCATGGATTTCAATTGCTATATTCTTCGACCAAATTTTTTCTCCGACATTTACGCATGTTATATCTGGGTCATTGCAATTTATTGATCTAATCATAGCCATCCGATTATCGAAGGATATCCTAAGAAGCCTTGGCTGGACATCTCCGTACTTAATCAAGAATTGCTCAGGCTCTACCTTGTACCGCTTTTTTAATATTATGCTTACAGGTACTCTTTCTATTATACGGCCTTTTTGTTTCTCAAACACCTCAAGATAGGCGCCGAGTTTCTCACCTCGCATTTGAGACAGCACTGAGTACGAAGGCTGAACATCAAAAATTATCTTCGAGGACGGTGGGAACGCCTGCCGCCTCTTCACATTGAATAGAGCATCGCTACTTCGCACATCGAGAGCCAAGAAATCACGACCATCACGAGCCTCGATAGCGAAGCCTCTCGATCTATTTATGCCACCCTCAGGTTCATTGATATCAACCTCGCCAAAGTCCAGGTACTCGGGCTGAAATTTGATTTTGCTGACAATATGGGCAGTAATTTCCATGCTGCAAGCAAATTTGCGAGGAGAGGATCCCGAAGCCCCAGACACTAGATAGTATAGAATCACAAGCGATTTTGCCATGCCCGTCTTATTACTGGTATCCATTGACACTGGTATTGACAGATGCGATCCTGGGGCGACTTTCGTACCCTTTATAGCTTTAGCCAACGTGCAGGTGCATTGGACGTAAACGTCATCTACAGTAATCCAATTTTTGCTGCAATTCTCAAAATCAAAAACATGCTTGATTGTCTCTCCTTTTGAAACTGCACCCAAGTCAACAGACGGCTCACCGCATAAAAATTGAACGCTTGCCGCCTTTTTTGCACCAACCCAATATGTTCCACTCAAAGCAAGGATAACTATGCCCGTAACAAACGGCCCATACCCACTTCGTAGCAACTTCCTAGACATGCATTCCACCTGTACATTACAAACAAGATCAACTTATCTTCAATGTAAATTTTGGGTGATGGGCTTGTTTTTAATTCTTAAGACCTGATGCCTGTCATGTCAAGTGTCCAGGGAAATATTCTTCTAAAGGAAAACTTGTTCCTTTGCGTTCTGCGAAACCAATCGAATTGCTGAGCCGCAAAATCTGAGTGAGCATGTCATGGCGCGATATCCTGAGAATTCAGATCCTATGGTCAATCTCGATCGCCGGAACCAAAAGTCTTTGGGATCGACGATAGAGCCGAGGATGCCGTCAGAAACGTCAAGCCACGTGCGACATTGGCAATAGAGCGACTTGTCAGGCAATGATCAGGTTGTGAGCTTTTACCGGACCTCGAAAGTCTTGGCGTGCGAGCAGACTCCGTAACGATCGTGAAAAAAGATAAGGTCAAAAGGGGATTTTCGAGAGATTGGGGTGCCGCACATTGAACGGCCCTAGGCCTGTGGTCTCGTTGAGCTAATGATGGCACTACTTTGACACATGAGAAATTACTGCGATGTAAGCGGCCGATCTGCGGCCAAACAGAACCTGGAAATCCACGAAAAAACGACCGACCGCTTGATGTCGCGATCGGACCAGTATGCCGAGGACGCTCAATAGGGAAACTTCGGGGTTGAGGAACGCCATACGCCAAGGCGAAAGCCAGAAAGAGAGTTGCAGACCAACGACCCCCTTCGATCAAAGGTTCAAGATCCGTATGAATCGCTCCATAGAATTCTAACGGCCACGACCGTGTTCAAATTTCCCCGTTCAAAGTTCGGTACGGGAAATCCGCAAGTTCAGGGGGAACGAACCCGCGAACGGAAGCGGAACGACAGCCGGCGCACTCCCTTCGGCGTCTACCAGAGCATTGACTAGGCCAATTCGACACAGCTAATCTTCATTGTCAGCAGTTCATGTGGTACAAGCCGCTTTCCGGAGGTTAATTCTCTGACAAAAATTCATACTCTCCTCGGCAAACAGTCTGTAAAAGAGGGTCAGTCACCAATGGCTCAAGCTTGTGATTCTCACCTTGAAGTTCTCGTAGAGCCAACAACTTGACGACATCCTTGCAGCTGAATGTCTTTATCGAACAATCGACCCGGCCCTATTCACATGCCCATGCGGAGGCCGTCCGCTACCAAGTACGGCCGCTATCTTCTCTCAAACGTCAAAAGACAATTTGGTTCTCTCCAAAAAGCCGATTCTTCGTCACCCTGATTCCAGTCTAGCAGGCGGTATTGAAAGGGCCCGGTACGGAAGGCCCATGCATGAGTGTGGAGGCGCAGACTCACGTAAAGGAGGCCCATTTCTCATCGCCGCTCAAAAATCCAATGCTAGAACTCCGAAACGACGGGGATTCACCATTCTGGGGCGGGAAATCTTGACGGCGGACTCAGGTGTGGGAACCTTTTTTGCCGAGTGGTCTCTGATTCTTATCGACGAAAAGAGTCCAGGCCAATTCGATACGAGTCTGCGTGGAGATTGAGATCATGGCTCAGAAGAGCGGATACACCGGGCCTCTTGAGAACATCGGGCCTTGCCAATGGCGAATCCCGAAGAGTTACCGTGAGGATATGCGCGTCGACGGCCTGATCTTCGCCAGTGAGACGTTGATCGATCAGATCAAGAAGGATCAAGGCCCAGAGCAGGTCGCCAACGTCGCCACGCTGCCTGGAATCCAGAAGGCCAGTATGGCCATGCCCGACATCCACTGGGGCTACGGTTTCGCGATTGGGGGTGTCGCCGCCACCGATCCCGAAAACGGTGGCGTGATTTCGCCCGGTGGGGTTGGATACGACATCAACTGCGGAGTTCGTCTCTTACGTTCGCACCTGACGTGGGATGAGGTGAAACCCCGGATCCGTAAGCTCGTCGACCAGTTGTTCGACGACATCCCCACGGGGGTTGGGCAAAGAGGGATCTTCTTGTTCGAAAAGCCAAAACTCCGCCAGTTGATGGCCGAAGGAGCCTCTTACGTCGTCAACCAGGGGTGGGGGACCGAGCGAGACCTGGAATTCACGGAGGGCGGAGGATGTCTCGCCGGGGCTGACCCCGACCGCGTGAGCGACCGCGCCTACACGCGAGGCTACGACCAGTGCGGAACGCTTGGCTCAGGCAACCATTTCCTGGAAATTCAGGTCGTCGACCGAGTGCTTGATGCCTCGGCCGCCGAGACCATGGGGCTGCGTGAAGGGCAAATCACGGTCTTGATTCACTCCGGCTCACGAGGCCTCGGCTACCAGGTTTGCGACGACTACCTCGCCGTCTTCAAGGGGGCTCCCAAGAAGTACGGCTTCACGTTGCCCGACTGGCAACTCGCCTGCGCGCCGGTGCGGAGCCCGGAAGGACAGTCTTACATCGCGGCGATGCGGGCGGCGGCGAACTATGCCTGGTGTAATCGCCAACTCCTGGCACACCAGGCGCGCCAGGTCTTCTCCAAGGTCCTGGGGGTTCCCTGGGAATCTCTGGGTATGGACATGGTCTACGACGTCGCTCACAACATCGCAAAAATGGAGGACCACGACCTGGGAGGAGGAGTTTCCAAGCAGGTCTGCGTACACCGCAAGGGAGCAACGCGGGCATTCCCGCCGGGGCACCCCGAGGTTCCCCTGCCCTACCAAGAAGTGGGCCAACCGGTCATCATTCCCGGGAGCATGGGAACCGCGAGCTGGGTCCTGGCTGGGCTGCCGGGCAGCATGACGCATTCCTTTGGCACCACATGCCATGGTGCAGGACGGCGGATGAGCCGCAGTGCCGCCATCAGGCATGCGGAAGGGCGCAGAATCGACCGAGAACTCGATGCGATCGGCATTATCGTGAAAGCGCGGGGACATAAAGGACTCGCGGAAGAACAGCCGGCAGCGTATAAAGATGTCGACCAGGTGGTCGATGTCGTCGACGAGGTTGGCATCTCCAAAAAGGTAGCAAGGCTGCGCCCCGTGGGTGTCATCAAGGGATAGCAGAAGCGTTGCGCTCGAGGCGGCCAGACCGGCCTCGAGCTCCGCTGTGGTTGTCAGGGGGCATCCGTGCTCGGAGCCGAAAACGCCTTAGATCTTGAGCGCACTCTTCACGAGCGATTCGGACTCGAGCACTTCCGTCCGGGCCAGCGTGAGGTGATCGAGAAGGTTCTGGCCGGGCAAGATGTCCTCTGCGTCATGCCGACCGGCGGGGGAAAAAGCCTCTGCTACCAACTCCCCGCGCTGCTCCTCCGTGGTCCAACCCTGGTGGTCAGTCCCCTGATCGCTCTCATGAAGGACCAAGTCGACTCCCTCGTCCAACGAGGGGTTCGCGCCACTCTGATCAACAGCACGCTCGATCCCAACGAGCAGTTCGCCCGAATCCTCGAGATTCAGGCAGGGCAGTATGACCTCGTCTACGTTGCCCCTGAACGGTTCCGAAGTCAGCGCTTCGTCGACGTCATGGCGAAGATCCGGCCAGCCTTGCTGGCCGTTGATGAGGCCCACTGCATCAGCGACTGGGGCCACGACTTCCGTCCGGATTACGCCAAGCTCGGTAAAGTGCGTCGAAGGCTCGGCTCTCCCCCCTGCATTGCCCTGACCGCCACGGCCACCGACCTGGTACGCCGCGACATCGCGGAGCAGCTCGACCTGCAAGACCCCGCCCAGTTCGTGACCGGCTTCGATCGGCCGAACCTGAGCTACGCCGTGATTGAGGCCCGGCGCGACGCGGAAAAGCTCGCCGAGCTGGCCGACCGGCTCGATCGCAACCCTGGCTCCGCGGTGATTTACGCGTCGAGCCGAAATCGTTGCGAGATGATCGGGGCTCACCTGGAGCGCGAGCTCAAACGCTCCGCGGTCGTCTATCATGCCGGGCTTTCGCGCGAAGAGCGCACGAGTGCTCAAGAGCGGTTCATGCGCGGCGAGGCACAGATTGTCGTTGCCACCAACGCCTTTGGCATGGGGGTCGACAAGGCTGACATTCGCTCGGTCATTCACTTCAACCTGCCAGGCACTCTTGAGGCCTACTACCAAGAAGCCGGTCGCGCGGGGCGTGATCGCCAGCCCGCGCAGTGCGTCCTTCTGTTCTCATATAGCGATCGCTATCTCCAGGAGATGTTCATTGAAAATGAATATCCCTCTCGCGATGCGGTGTTCACCGTTTACGATTACCTAAGGTCGCGCTCGGAAGATCCGATCGAGATGACGCATGCCGAGATCGCAGAAGCGATTCGGATCGACCTCAATGAGTCGGCGGTGGGAACCTGCCTCAAGATCCTCGAAAGTGCGGGGGCCATCGAGCGATTCCTCCCTCGGGAAAACATGGCGATCATTCGCATCAACCTCTCCGAAGGAGAAGAGACGAGCCTCGCATCGCAACTGGGTTCCCAGGCCAAGGTCCAGCGCCTCGTGCTCCAGGCAATCGAGGCGATCGTCAATCGCCGGTTTGGGGAGCCGGTTTATTTTCATCCTCACGAACTGGCAACTTCGCTCGGGCTCGAAAAGAGTGCGCTGGATCGCGCGGTGAGGAACCTGGCCGGTTCCCTGCCAATTGACTACGTTCCACCGTTCCGGGGCAACGCGATCCGGGTGGTGGATCGCCAACGCAACGCACGAAACCTTGAAATCGACTTCGCCGCGCTTGATCAGCGCAAGAAGCGAGAGTACGACAAGCTCGACCGCATGATCGGCTACTGTCAGACCAAGCAGTGCCGACGTTCTTACTTGCTCAGCTATTTCGGCGACGCCAGCGCGGGGCGGCTCCATTGCCACCATTGCGATAACTGTGGTCACGGTCCCGAAGCGCGACGCCCTTCGACGGAATCGATCATCACCTCCCAGGCTGGGCGCGACGTCGTCATGAAGGCTCTTTCGGGAGTCGCCCGGGTTAAGGGGAGATTTGGAAAGACCGTCATCGCCCAGATGTTGACCGGTTCCGAATCCGAGAAAATGGAGCGATCGGGACTAAAACGCCTGAGCACCTATGGATTGCTCTCCGAGTTCCGCCAGGCCGAGGTCGTCCATCTTCTAGATGCCCTCGCGATGGCAGGGTTCGTGGAGATCCAGGAGATTGACCGATTCCGCCCCGTGGCCAATCTCACGGCTCAAGGTTGGGAGGTCCTTCGTGGAATTCTCGACCATCCCCTGGCCCTGGAACTCCCCGCCGAGCTCCGAGCCAAGATCTGCAAGGATTCCTCGCCCGCCGTCACACCGACACCGGCTGAATCGCGGATCCTTGCTCCCAAGGCTGACGAAGCAAGCGCCCCGCCCGAGACCTCGCCAGCAGACAGAGATGGAGACTCGGAGCCAGCAAGTTCCGAGCTCGAGCATGACCCTCTTTGGGTTCGGCTAAAGACATTGCGTAGCGCTTGGGCCCTCGAAGCAAAACAACCTCCGTACTGCATCTTCACCAATCAAACCTTGGAGATCTTGGTCCGGACGCGCCCGCGCACGCCTCACGAGCTTGCGGCCATCAAGGGGCTGGGATCGTCTCGCTTGGAGCGCCATGGTCAGGCCATCCTCGCGGCCATTGTCGAAATGTCGGGTGAACCTGCGATCCCTACCGCCGAGCCACCAATCGCACCAAGATCCAAACCCACCCCATCGACCCCGCCACGCCCCGAGCCGAAGAATGCGACCGTGGAGGCGCCGCGAACGAGCGAGCCGTCGATCTACGTGGCCACCGAAGAGTGGACGTGCCGTCTACTGGAACGCGGATTCTCCCTTCAGGACGCCGCCGCCATTCGAGGCCTTGAGACACCTGCGATTCTCAGGCATATCAGGCTTGCGTTAAGACAAGGTCGCCAACTGTCGCCCCAGGCCTTTTTGCCGGCCGATCTCCTTCAGAGCTGGGAGACCTGGACCGCGGAGAATGGCTCATCCCCTCCGTCTCATCGATCGGCTATCGAGAGTGAGCTCTGGGATCTCTATCTGAACTGTCGATCTGGTCGTTGATTCCTTGGCCTTCTCGGCCTGTTGATTTATCATCAAGATCCAACTGGGTCCTGTCTTCGTTCGGTTCCGTGCGCTCGCCGTGTTTCGGAAGGGGGCTTCGGCCCATTTTGAGCGTGGGCATCGCATCCCAACGCCCTTGGGGGCCAACGCCGTCCATGGGAGATGCATGCGCTCTGAGGTGGTCATCGCGAAGGTTGAGACGAGAGGAAGCTCTCGAGTCGTTCCGGCCAATGCAGTGCGTGCGAGTTCGGACGCATTTTGCGTGGGTGGGTCAAGAGAATGTGGTACGAACCACCTGGAGCGCATCTTTCAGTTTGCGAGAAGACCCGACCTATTGAGGGGATATACGTTCACGCGAGGAAAACGACTCTCCGGCGAATGCCTTATCGTCCCTCGCGCCACGACTCGTATCGTTGATCGGGAGCATCGCTCATGAAATGCCTGATCGTTTATTTCTTGGACGGCCAGTGGTTTGGTGAGGAAGTTGCCTGGAAACGCTCAGGAAGTGGCACGTATCGCGAGATTTCTCGCATCGAGGTCCCTCAATCGCGAGAGGCGATTGAGCAATTCGCTCGTGAGAAGTTCTACAAAATCGAGTGGCGCGGCGAAGTCCCCCTCGAAGCCACTTCGGCTTGAGGGGGCCTTTCGACGGCCGTCCCCATCTTCGTGGCATTGGGGGGCTAGCCGGAGAAGGATTCGCCGCGGCCCTTTGAGACCTTCCATCGGCGTTCATTGATACCAATGCGTCATTCGGTGAGCCGTTTCTTTCGCCAGACGATCTGGACCCGATTTCCGGCAGGATCGCAGAAGAACGCAGTTTTGATGTTCTCGTTGTCCGCGGCGGTTTCGGTCTCAAAGACAACGCCCAGCGCGGCGAGATCGGATCGCGCCTTGGCGAAGTCATCGACCCAGAACGCGAGATGGCAAATCCAGCGCTGGTTGACCCCGGATTCTCCCTTGGGGCGGCCGATGATCTCGAGCGACATCCCCGCATCGTCAGCCACGAAGTAGCCGGGGGGATCTCCGCCACTCTCGACGCACACGTGGAGCCCGAACGCAGCCACGTAGAAATCCTTGAGAGCCGTTGAATCTTCAGCGTAGACCGCAAAATGTTCGAAATTCGCCATCGTTCTCGCTTCCTGGAATGTTCTCAAGCGTCTCGCGGTTGGTCGGCCAGTGACAGGACCGTCTGCCACTCGTCCTCGGTCACAGGCTGAATGGAAAGGCGGCTTCCTTTCCGAAGGAGTTCCATCTTCACCAGCGCGGGGATCCCTCGCAGGAACGACAGGCTGAGGGGCGGTTCAATCTCGCGCACCGCCTCGATCGAAACCTGGTACCACGTGGGATTATCTCGGGCACTCTTCGGGTCGTAGTGCTCGTCGTCTGGGTCGAACGCCGTTGGGTCGGGGTGAGCTTCTTGCACCACCCTGGCAATTCCGGCAATGCCCGGCGGATCTGCGTTGGAGTGGTAGAAGAGGACCTGATCCCCATTCTTGATTTGGTCGCGGAGCATGTTGCGCGCTTGGAAGTTGCGCACGCCCCCCCAGCCCGTCGACCCGCTCGGCTCAGCGGCGAGGTCGGCGTAGGAGTAGCAGTTTGGCTCCGACTTGAACAACCAGTAGGCCATGAAAGAAAGCGTCCTCTCGTGAACCGAAATGGAGGCATTCACGGTTGAGACGCGCCAAAGCAACGTCTCAACCTCCTACCTTATCAAATCGGCGAGAGGACGGGACCGGCACACCCCTGCTGTTTGCCTAGTGGTCCATCGTGACTGGCAGCGGCGCACTCTCCAAATCAGCGGGAGTTTCTTCCTCCCTCTTTTGTGAGGGATGCTCGTGTTTGCTTCCCAGGCCGATCGAACAACCCACCGCCAGAACGGCAAGCGCTGTCAGTTGGATAAAGACGTCTCGGAGCGAGCGTCCCAGGGCGTCTTGAACGATTTGAAGCTTCTCGGGAGAGAGGAGTCGATGGGTTTCCGGGCGTAAGGCGGCCGTCACGTCAATTCCCGCTCCGTCTCCGTTCGCGAGCCGATGAGCGAGTTCGTATCCCAGCGTAGCTCCCAGAACGCCGACGCCAAGGGCTCCCCCCATGGTCCGCACGAACGTGATGGCTCCCGTCGCCACCCCTCGCCGATTCCAGCTCACGGAGTTCTGCACACCCAGGATGTAACTCAACGAAGTCGGTCCCATACCCAGACCGATCACCAGCATGCCCACGGTGAACAGAAGGCGCGATGAGGCCGGGTAGTCCGCCCCCACCGCCAGCGCAAAACAGCCGGTCGTGATTAGTAGCGATCCGATCACAGCCGTGGCTCGAAATCCAAGGCGCACGACCACCTTCGCGGCGATGGCGACGCTGATCGACCAGGCAAGAAAGAGCGGCGTGATCATACGCCCCGCGCTCGTGGCGGAACCTCCCAGCACCCCCTGAACGTACAGTGGGATGTAGGAATCGATGCCGAAGAGCAGACAGCCGATCAAGAAGCTGCCGGCAATCGCCGACGCAATCGGCCGCGAGGCGAACAGGTCGAGCGGCACCAGGGGATCCGCGGCGAGCCGTTCCTGAAAGACGAAAAGAACGAAAATCGCCGCTGAAACAAAGAGCAATAGCGAGGCTCTAAGCATCGACTGCCCCTGGCCGTTCAGAACAACCCAAAGCAAGAGGGTCGTGCCGACCGTCAGCAAGGTCGCTCCGCTCCAGTCGATTCGCGGACGCTCGTGATGATGAATTTCTTCGTGGAAGTGTCGAACCAAGATCCAGATGGCCACGAGTCCAAAAGGCACCGTGACGAAGAAGACCCACCGCCAGGAAATCTGGTCGGTAAGCACTCCACCGATCGCCGGTCCGACCAGGCTTGAGCCCCCCCAGACCGCGCTGAAGAGTCCCTGCACTCGCGCGCGTTCCTTGAGCGTGAAAAGGTCTCCGAGCATCGTCAGGACGATCGGCCCCACCGAGCCCGCTCCTAACCCTTGAAGCACGCGCATGGCGATGAGCTGCGGCATGCTCCGAGCCATCCCCGAGAGCATGGACCCCAGCGCGAAGAGCGCCAACCCAAAGATCAACACTCGTTTACGGCCGAAAATGTCGGCCAATTTGCCGTAGATCGGCGTGGAGACCGTAGCCGCCAGCAGATAGGCCGAGAAAACCCACGGGTAGATGTCCAGCCCCCGGAGCTGCGCGATGATGCTTGGCATCGCCGTTGAGACCACGGTCTGTTCTAGAGCCGCGACCGCCATCGCCAGCAACAAGGCCGACGTAATCATCACCCTGCCAGCGGCAGGGGTCTCGGCTGCTTCACCTACCATGAAACTGCGCCCCTCATCCCCAATATCCTCGTCACGACCGTAGCCGACACAGGGGCATTCTAGCGAGTTCGCCAAGCTTTTCTCTGATTGAAGCTCGAAGGTATCGTTTCAGGACTGTCTCGAGGCGGAAGTCCCTACAAAACCTTCATTTCCATCTTCAGGTTGCGAACTCTAACTTTTCCTGGACATAATAGCCGCGTTACGACAACTGTCTGAGGATTTCTTCGGGGACGCGAGGCATGACTCTTGGGCCCTTCCTGAGACGAGAACTGGTCACTTTGGTTCGACGCGGCCGCGCGTTTTCCAACAGGCGTCACGTCGTCCTGCTGATGGCTGTGATCGTCGCCGGCATGATCCTTCTCTGGGATTGGCGGGGCTGGGATCGTGCGTCCTTGTCAGGGACGAGACGCTTCGGAGAAGTCACGTTCACCCTCTTGTTTACGGCGCTCACGGGGCTCGCCATTGGCATCCTGGGACCTCAGGCCGCTGTTCTGATTGCGGGCGAGCGCGATCAGAAGACCCTGGACGCCCTTCTAACAACGCGATTTTCCAGCGCAGAGATCGTTCTAGGCGCGATGGCGGCCGGCTTGACGCGATTCTTCAACGCCACGGCCGCCACCATTCCCATCATGCTCGTCGTGCTGGTTTTTGGCGCGGTAGATCCGCGCCTGCTTTTCTTGGGTCTGGGTGGGCTCGGTGCCACCGCCCTCTTCATCTCGGCCACTTCCATCTGGGTCTCGGTCCACGCCAGAACCGGTACGCGGGCGTCAACCCTCGCGGCGGGATACCTCATCTTCTGGTGTGGATTCCCCTTTTTCTTCTTGGTCACTCTCAAGCCCCTGCTCTGGCCGAGTTGCCCCGCGTGGATCCATCAGACGGCTCTTTGGTGCCTTGATAGCTCCCCCATGGGGCTTTTGACCAACGTGCTGGGGGTCCTTCCACGCCCAGGCACTTTCGTGAGCACGGTCCAGCTCATGATCGCTTGGCAAGGCCTGGGTACGTTGCTCCTAACCGCGCATGCCATCATTCGCCTTCGACCTGCTTCACGCGCGCTCTATGACGTCGAAGGACGAACCTCGCACCTTCGCATGCTGCGTCAGGCCATGCGGCGCCCCGTGCCACGCCCCGCCTGCGGCGACGACCCGGTCCTCTGGAACGATCGATATTCAGTCCTCCCCTCGAGTCGAATCATGCGGACGATTCGTCGAGCCGAGTCACTTGCCCTCCTCCTCATCATCATCGTCATGACGTCGTGGTTCGCGCTCCCTGCCTTCCACGAGTTGCGTGAGCGTGGTTATGGCCCATCTCCCGAGGCTTTCCAGTTCCCCGAGTGGAACCCATTGCCTCGCGTACTGGTAAGTAAAATCATTATCTCTTCACCAATCGCGGCCGTACCCGGCCAGGCTCGTCTCGACTTCAACGTAACGTTGCGGCAGATCTCCGCGCTATTCGGCGTCTTTTACGTGATTTGCACACTGGCCAACACAACTCAAAGCCTGGAACGCGAGCAACGACGCGATACCTGGTTTGGTCTGGTCGCGACCCCGCTGACTGGGTGGGAAATCCTCCGCGCCAAAATGATCGCCTCGCTGGAACGAAGCGGAAAGGGAGGGCTGATCTTGGTTGGACTCTGGACCACGGGGTTGCTCTCTGGCGCAATCCATCCGATCGGCTACATCGCGGCTCTTGCCTGGTTGTCCGTTCTTAGCGTCGTGTTTGGAAGTCTTGGGCTGAATCTGCAACTCAAAGAAATCTCTCGGAAAATCACGGGATCGCGAAGTCTTGAGCCTCTCGTCCTGCTCAAGTCCGTCGGATTACTCCTTCTTTTCTCGGTCGTCCCACTCTCCTATGGCTGGGTGTCCCTTTTTTCTTATGAGGATGTTTATGCCATGATCCACGCCGATCCCTTTCCGCTGTTCAGCCCAATCCCTCATAACGCTCGCTTCGGCGCTCGAAGCGTGGCGCTCGTATGGATCCTGGGGATGATCCCTCTTGTGATCTGGGCCTTTGTTCTAACGAACTCCATGTGCCGGCGATTCGACTTCTACATCGGTCGGCCCACGCGACCCAAGTCTTGATTGACTCTGTTGAGGGCCTGCGTCGGCTCGTCTCCCTTCAGTCAGCGTGAAGGGCTTCGACGGGATCCATCATGGCTGCGCGGCTGGCGCCGAGAACGTTAGCAAACCATCGCTGCGGCCCTCGCGCGGAGAATTGCCGTTGACGATCTCGCTCAACCTCGTTATCGCAAAATACGTTACGAAGGTTCCCCGGTAGTTTCATGGTCATACGAAGCTGTTACGAAGGCGCATTGAGTTCACCAAAGAGATGTCGACCCGAGCCGTGCGCGTGACTAGACAGCCGTTATTAGAAAAAGTCTTGGGACGACAATTGTGAGCGCGACAGCAAACCGGATTTATTGAGAAACAAATACCTCGTATGGCCTAACGCCGCATCTATGAAAAAGACCTTTCGTTCTCGATCTCAGGATTCATCACATGCCCCAGGCTAAAAAGGGCCATCAAGAAGTTTGACCATCAGGAAAATGATGAATACACTAAACAGAGTTCCGAAGAGACCGATGACCTGCCACCGCTCTCTTGAATGAACGCCCTTGCTTACCTCGAATTCCATCCATATATCATTACCCATTTTCCGCATAGGTCCAGGAAAGACTTTTCTTCCAGAATAGAAGAAATTTCTGTCGTGGATTTCCGGACGATAAATGATTACGATAGGTTTCGGAGTTTCATTGCTTACCTAAGTCAGTGGAAAATGGTCGCGATGAGCATTCCCCCCTCTCTCCGCAAACGATTAAGTGATTCGCTCCCGTCTCTCCCACTAACAATTCTATGTTCCTATTTCTTGTTTTCAAGTGGATGCGGCGAAGCCCAAGTCCCTCCTACCGGGGCTGCAACACAGCGATCAGCAAGTCATAAAAGTGCAGGATTCCCTAAGTCCATCGTTAAGCATCTAGGAACTGTCCTGGCCGGCCAAAAACGCGAGCACATCTTCCAGTTAGCCAATAAAACGGGGTCTGATTGGTTCGTACGCAAGGTCCGATCGACCTGCAGTTGTACAGTGGGCGAAGTGTCCGCGGAGCGGGTTGTTCCTGGAGAAAGCCTTGCAGTCAAGGTGCAATACAGCGCTCCATCAAAGACGAGCGAGGATACAAGGGCCGTATACGTCACCCTTGAGGATATGACGGGTTCCATTGAAGAAGTGGCATGCAAGATCCAGGCATCCGTTCGCGAACGTATCACGGTCAGACCTCTGAACCTCCGCCTCGATGTTTCCTCCAAGTCAACGGCGTCGTGTTCTTTTCAGGTCGAGAATTGGACGGAAGCGGATTGGAAATCTCTGGAAATCAAGCCCAGCATCGACTGGATTTCTTGCCAGGCACGCCCGTTGGCAACTGTATCACATGAGAGCGGGAAGGGGCCGCGACAGGCGTGGCAAGTTGAAGTTTCCGCCATGCCTGCGGCTCGGCGTCTCGACAAGGGAAACGCGCGAGAGGCGCAATTAGCCCTGTTCTCGGTTGGTCAAGAGCCGCGAGACGAGAAGACGATCCCCTTAGAACTCCTTGGAAATGAGGAAGTCCAGGTGGTGCCGAGTGTTCTCGTCCTGAGGCAGGCCGCGAACGAGGAATCACTCACCGCGAAGACCGTTCTCAAATTCGCGGAAACCATCAACGAATTTGACGCTAAGAGCGTTAAAATCACGGACAATCTACCATCTCACCCGTCGTATCACTGGAAACCAAAGTCTCCTCGAGAATGGGAACTTACCGTACAAGTCTCGGCAGCCGCTCTTTCGCCAGGATCTCCCGCGAAGGGAACCTTGATCCTCTCGTTCCCAACCGGTCAAGTTCCCGCTCTCGAACTTCCGGTTTATTGTCTGCTCTCGACGACGGGAGGGCCCAAATCATCAAAATGAGCGGCACTGTGTTTAAAAGAAACGGCGATGCTAGGCGACGAAAATTCCTTGTCTCATGGATATTGCTCGTCGTAGCGATCGTATGTCTTCCGGGACCAATATCCAGAGCGGACAACAACAGCCAGGCCAATGAGACTAAAGTGCAGGGCGGCGCAGACCTGATCTGCGGGCCACGGTGTGTTGGGTTTCTTCTCGAATATTACGGGCATCCCGAGCCCTTGGAGTCACTGGTCCGTGAAATCCAGTCGCCTCGTTTCGAGCAGGGATCGTCCTTAACCAGTATCAAAGACGCACTAAGCGCTCGAGGAATCCATACGGCACCGATCCGAATCAGTGAAAATGCCGTATTATGTTCCGATTATCCTGCCATTATCCATTTGATCGATGACGGGAAGGAATTTGCCCCGGGGCACTACGTGGTCTGGCTCCCGGATTCTACCGAGAGTAACTGCCAGATTTGGGGCGGCCTCTCAGGGCTTCAAGCTGGGCCTTGGCGTAGTTTGCGAGGTAAGATGTCTGGGTTTGTCTTGCTCACCGCGCCGCATCAGATTCGAGGAACCTCGGGTTTCGTCCGATCGACGAGGTTATTCAACAGAGTGATCGAAAGCCATTACTTCACGTATGCATTAACGCTTCTCTCTCTCTGCGCTCTGCCCATTAGTTTGAAGCTCTTTTTTACCGGACGACAGGCAAAAACACCTGCGAAATTCGCTGAGGGCGGTGAATACAGCTCGTGATTCCTAGTTCCTTCTCCTGCACTGGTAAGGTAGCGGAAGTCCGCGGGAGCCTGACGCGTATCGAGACCTGGCACCCGTTAACGCAAGGTTTTCTCCATAGCGACGAGTTGGGGAAATCTGAGGCTGACAACAAGGGGCCCACCGCAAGAGGATCAAGGAGACATGGCATCTAGGCAATCGGAGAAGGAAGTCTTGCCAAACGCCAGGTCTGCGTGCATTTCCATTTTAGATGCGAATGACAAGCGGCATGAGAATATCATGCCGACATTGCTGTTTTCATCGACTAGTGCCGTTTGCTCTGATACCTTCGATGCAACCAGTTCGGTCGCTGTTGCGCAACGTGAAAACCGTCGCTTGATTCGATTCCTCAGCTATGGAAAGGGGTAATACTATGAAGCTTCGCAAGTCAGCAATCCTATGCGCACTGCCGGTGTTCGTGATGGGCCTGGTCGTGGCCCACGCCATGGAGACGTCATCGTCGTTGTCCGAACCAATGACACAGGCGAACCTCTCCGAAGTGTTCGGGGGAACCTGCTATACCGATGGCACCACCGATTGTCCAGCAACATCGGCGAAAAAATGTACAGACACGGTTGTTTGCAAAGTCAAAGGGGACTCCTGCTTTGGAACAAGTTACAGTCAATCCAATAAAACATATCCTACGGTTAAGGACGCGACCAAAGGATTTTCGGGGAGTGCACCACCTAAGAATCCAACCTTGTGTGGAGATACGGAGAATTGTGGCCCGACGTGCACCATAATTCTGGGATCGCTGATTTGTCCTTTCACCAGCACTACGCCTGATTCTAAGATAGGCACCATCCCTGACTCCTCCTCAACCCCGTGCGGAAGTGAGTTTTCACTGGAACGACCGACGCAGCCGGGTGAAAGGATGTCTCTATTCGCTAACAGCGGTGGTCTAGCCGACATGTTCACATGGTGAACACGTAATCTCAATGACGTTATTTCGCCATCGCGGAGCCCTTGGCGTTTCGCAAAGGCAAGCCAAGGGCGCCGCATGCAAGAGCTTCGACAATTAGCACGAGATCACAAATCCAATTGGTATTAACAACCATAAAAAGAAGATTATTAGACAGCGCGAAATTCACGCCGGCAATTATGCGTTCGTCAAGAAAAAAAAGAATAGTCTTGGTGGAGGCTCTTAGCGCAGGCACAGCCGGGAGAGCCTATTGTCAGAACGCATGGCGAACACGCGGATGAAGGGCAGCATCGTTCTGAGAATCTGATTTCCGTCGCCGAATTCTTGCTCTGGCCTGGGCGTTATTGATTGGCCTAGAGTGGTTACACTTGACCTGCACGCGATTATCGACAGAGAAGGTTCGACGCTCATGAACAAGTCGTGGCTGCCTCACGAGGAGCACGCCTCGAGGGCTTCATGGAGGCGAGAGCCTTCTTTCGTGTCCGTAGGACTCTCTTTATTTGCGGCACGCTGACCGATGTGAGGATAAGAGCTCGTCATGACATGCGAAGCAATGATTCCAGAGGCTATCATGGTGCGCTGCGGCTGGCTGATCGCGTTCACTCTGGCGATGGGATTTTCCACGGAGGTCAAGGCGGACCTCTCCAGTTTTGATCTTAAGGCCACTCCGGCCAAAGGCGCGGTGCTGGACAAACTTAAGTCAGACGTCGAAGTCGTGATCGCTGCTCTCCAGGCCTCGCGCGAACAGTTAAGACGCGCGCATTTCAAGTTGACGGATTACCGGGTTGAGGGCACAGATTCATCCCAGGTTGTATTCGACATCGAAAGCAGTACGAGCTTCGATCGCGATAAGCATCTATTACGGGTTGAATGTCATCGAACCAGGCCGACACCTTTAGCCCTGAAGTTCACCTACATCGAGAATAGTAAGCAAGCCTTTTTCTATAATCATCAAGGCATCTTCAATATTTTGAACCCAGGCTATCTGAAATCTCATGACTATCCGCCGATAAATATCGACCACATTGGAATAGGACTCTATTATAATTATCTTCTTCGCGGGCAGCAGGATTGGCAAGGCTTCGACTTCCTCAAAAAAATTATCTTGGAGCAAGGGCGTTTGGTAGGCCTTTATCACAAAAACAGAAACGTGATTATCGACTACTTTGCCGACGAGTCTCAATTAGTACGGTTTCAGGTCACTTTGGATGAATCTCGCGATTTTGTCCCTCTCTCCGTTGAAGTAATCAGCTTCGACAAGACACTCAAGGTGTGGCGTGAAGAGCAGTCAACAAAAACGACCTGGGGCAAAGTGGAGGGAATCTGGCTCCCGGAAACGTTGGCGTCGACGTTAGACTTTCCCCCGAGGCAATTGGCACTTCGATTCCAGTGGTTGTCGGTCAACAAGGAATTCGACGAAACTTTGTTCACAAGGGAGTCCATAAGCCTGCCCAAGGGAACTTATATCGCAGACAGTACTCTCAAACCGGACCGCTCAGTCCTTGTTGAGATCGTCGGCCGACCGACAGGCTCGGACTATCTCAACCTTAAGAAACGTAGAAGCTCGAGCTCCCGGCGCTGGCTTCTCGGCACAAGTACAGGCATCTTGATTTTCGCAGCCTACGTTATCGTCGCAAGAAGACGCCGGGCGTGAATGCCGAGCTACGGTCAGTTCAGAGGTTATTTTGCCCAATCTTTTCTCATCGTCTCGTCAAAACGTGGAGACTCATTCTCTTTGTCGTCCCAGTTTTCTTTCGCGCCTTATCCCTGCCCCGTTCCTCTGTCTTCATCTCCCATCAGACCGGTGAGCTTCGAATGGTTGAAGGATCTCAGATCCTCGGCTTAGGTAATACCAGAATCGTTTCCGCGATCGCTTGCTCCCTTCTCGTCATTCAAGCATTCCTGTTGTCTTGGATCTCCTGGCATACAAGCCCGACGCTTAACGAAGTCGCGCACCTCCCGTCAGGCCTCTATGCCTGGAAGTTCGGAAGTTTCGATGTCTATCGCGTCAATCCACCCTTAGCGCGGTCGATAGCAGCAATCCCCGCGTTAGTTGGCGGAGCCAACACGAATTGGAAGGAATACGAATTCGGGCTCGGCCTTCGCCCGGAATGGGCCTTGGGAAAGAGCTTTATCCAGGCAAACCCAAAACGTTGGCAATATTTTTACTTGCTGGCGCGGTGGGCGCTTGTCCCACTAGCCACGGTGGGTGGCTTGGTCTGCTTTCGTTGGTCCTCGTCCCTTTACGGGCCTAAATCCGGACTTCTTTCGCTAACGCTCTGGGTATTCTCTCCAAACATCCTGGCCTGGGCTTCTACAATCACACCCGATGCATCCGCCGCGGGACTCGGAGTGTTGGCATGCTACAACTTTTGGAGATGGCTAGAGAGTCCGACTTGGAGACGTAGCTTGGTATCAGGCTTGGCACTCGGCCTCGCCGAATTGGCCAAGATGACATGGATTCTTCTCTATGCGTTGTGGCCAGTAATTTGGCTCTTTTACTGCCTCAGCCGCCCACGCTCCCTGAAAACAACAAAAGGAACCAGCCAACTCACGCAGTTAATATTCATTCTTCTTCTGAGTCTCTATATCATTAACCTTGGCTACGGATTCGACGGATCTTTTAAACGTCTCCGCACCTATCAATTTGCTTGCAGATTTCTGGCGGGGACCGCATCACAAGCAGACGGAGGCAAAGGGGGCAACCGTTTCTCCAACACCTGGGTGGGTCTCATTCCCGTCCCGGTTCCGGAGGACTACCTGCTTGGCCTAGACCTTCAGCAGTTGGACTTCGACCTTGGCGCTCTTTGTTACATCAACGAAACCTGGCGAGACAACGGATCACTGGCTTATTATGTTTACGCGTTTGCTCTCAAGGAGCCCCTCGGCACTTGGCTACTGGGTCTTCTTGCTTTAGGAGCATCGGCCGCCTGGCGATCCGGTCGGACCTCCCGATGGCGGGACGAAATTGTCCTCATCAGTCCAGCCATCGCAGTCATGCTTGCCGTCAGCTCTGTCACGAGTTTCAACGAGCATTCTCGATATGCCTTGCCAGCATTGCCTTTTTTCTACATCTGGATCGGCAAAGTCGTTCGCCGCGAGGCGGCAAGCTCCTTGCCCAAAACGATCGTCGTTACCCCCCTGCTCTTCTGGTCGATTGCCAGCAGCCTATCAGTCTTCCCCCATAGCCTCTCTCATTTTAATGAACTCGCAGGTGGTCCGGTCCATGGTCATGTTTATCTTATTGGCTCAAATATTGATTGGGGTCAGGATTTATTTGATCTGAAACGTTGGTATGACGAGCATCCCCAAGCAAGGCCGCTCCACCTGGCCTATTTTGGTGCCGTGGATCCGGACGCGGCGGGAATCGACTTCGTCCCCATCCCGAAGTGGCCGCTACCGGACAGACCGTCCAACATCACGCTCGAAGACGTCGGGCCGCAGCCCGGTTGGCACGCAATCAGCGTAAACCACCTCCGTGGTTATCGTCGCTTCGCTAGAGATCGCCCTTCTTACGAGTATTTTCTCCAGGCTCAACCGATATCGATGGCGGGGTACTCCATCTATATCTTCCACTTCTCCTGGGATGAGGCGAACGCTATGCGGCGCAAGGTAGGGCTACCCGAATTGCGTCGTCCTTGAAGCTCTCTGGAACTCAACTTCGACCTTGCAGGGAATACGTCCGAGCGCGTCCTTGTACTCTCAACGGCGAGCGAAGATTGGTAAGCAATTCTTGATCCTGAACCGTCGAGCCGCATTCGGCAATTTCTGCGGCCAGGAGATTACTCAGCGCGAAGGGCTTCGACCGGATCCATCATGGCTGCGCGACGCGCGGGGTACACACCAAAGATCACGCCGATCAGCAGCGCGATGATAAACGCGAGAAAGGGGGACTCTGGACGAATCACGGCCGGCACGCCGGAAAGGCTCGAAACAAGAGGAGGCACCGCAAGCCCCACGGAGACGCCGATTGCCCCTCCCGAGGCTGAGATCACCACCGTCTCGATCAGGAACTGAAAGATGATATCGCGGCGTTTCGCCCCCAAAGCGCGGCGGATGCCAATCTCTCGCGTACGTTCCGAGACCGTGGCAAGCATGATGTTCATGATGCCAATCCCCCCGACGACCAACGAGATCCCCGCAATCGACCCAAGAACAAGGTTGAAGATCCGCGTCGTGGCCTGCGATTTCTCGAGAAGCTCGAGAGGAACTGTCATCGCGAAATCTTTCTTGGGGTGGTACTGAAGCAAGAGGCTATCGAGTGCCGCGGCGGTGGGTTTCACATCGTCGATGTTACGGACCGTGACCGTGATCTGGCTCAGCTCGATCTTCTCGTAGGAGTACTGTCCTTGCTTCTCCGAGAAGAGGATTTCGCCGAAGCGAGCCCGGTCAGTAGTCAATGGAATATAGATGTCTCGATTGAAATCCTGAGAAGAAAGGCTGCTGCCGGTCCCCGCTGAAGGAGCTTTGTGCGCGGTGACTCCCACCACCAGATAATAATGGTTCTCACCGAGACGCACCGATCGGCCGATCGGATCCCCAAAGGGAAAGAGCTTCTCCGCTACATCCGCACCGATAACCGCGACATTGGCGGAGCGGAACATGTCGAAGTCCGCAATGAATCGTCCCCGCTCCAACTTCTGGCCGGTAATGACTAGACAGTCGGGGTTGGCTCCCACAACCCGCCCCTCGATCTCCCGCTCGAGGTGGCGGATATTCTTGCGATACTCGCGCAAAGGAGTCGCCCCGACGACCGTCGGGATGTTCTTCATGATGCGATCGAAGTCTTTGTTGGTCAGCCCATAACTAAAGATGAAGCTATCGTTGCTCGACTGCTTGGACGGATTGATATCATCCGGTGGCTTGGTGCTGCGGAGAATGATATTCGTCGCACCGAGCTCGGCGAGTTGGCGCTGCACCTCTGCGCTGGCTCCTTCGGCGATTGCCAACATGGCGATCACCGAGGCCACACCGAAAATCAGGCCGAGCGCCGTGAGAAGTACGCGGAGCTTGTGCAACGTCAAGTTGCGGATCGCCAACTTGACGATGTTCCAGACCCGATTCATGTCGGTCAACCTCTGAGTACGTTGATCCCACGGATCTGGAACTACTTAGCCGTAGAAGAGGAAGAGGATGTTGGTTTTGACGCCGTTGGGTCGAGAGCCTGCTCCTTCTCCTCGTTCTTGAATTCCGCAGCGACGCGCGAGCGTGCGTCGAGAGCCACTTTCTCCCCCTCCTTCAGTCCCTCCGTCACCTCCACTTGAAATTCATTCGTATCTCCGACCTTTACCTCGCGGCGCGAGCTTCCCGCCGGCAAGATCACGAAGGCATAGAACTTCCCCTTGTGCTGGGCCACCGCTTGCACGGGGACCATCAAGACATTGGGGTGTTCACCGACCATGATTTTGACTTCGGAAGTCATTCCGGGGCGCAGTTCGTCCTTGGGCATTTTTTCGATGGCGACGACCGTTGTGTACTCCTTGACGCCACCGCTCATCCAGCCGCGGTTGGAGTCTGCGAGTTGCGACACGGTCTTGACCTTGCCAACGATCACGACGTTGGGAAACGCGTCGACGCGGATCTCGGCAAACTGCCCCGGCTTGATCTTCTTGATCAAGGATTCATGAATGTTGACTTTCACCTGCATTGACGAGAGGTCGGGAATGCTGAAGATCTTCTGCCGCGAATAAACCGTCGCTCCCTCGCGAATTTGGCGGCTGGAGTCATACCAGGATTCGTTGGCATACGCCACAATCCCAGCCTGCTCTGCCTTGATCGCCGTCTTTTCTTTTTGCCGGCGATAGTCCTGGAGTTGCTGATCCTCGATTGTGAAGGTCGCCTTGGCGGCCTCGTATTCGCTATCGGCCTTGGCCACCGAGGCCTTCGCTGTTGCCAAGGCCTGGGCCACCTTCTTGCGAGCCTGATCTACTTTGGAAGCATATTCCGTTGATTTCCGTTTATATTCGTATTTTTCCTTCACCATTAGCTTGGCCTTAGCCCCCTCGAGCGTGAGCTGGTTGCCCTCAAGGTCGCTCTGGAGAGCCCGGAGGTCGCTCAGCGATTTAAAACCCTTCTTCACAAGTCCCTGGCACTGCTCAAGCGCATTTTTCGACTCTTGAACCTTCTTCACCTTCAACCCGATGTCCCCGCGGATTTCTTCTGTTTCGAAGACATACGTCCCTTTTTGATACATCTCGAGATCCAGCTCACCGAGTTCAAGCTCGACCTTGGCCGCGATGATCTCCCCTTCTCCTTTATTCTTGGCGATTTCAACCTCCTGAAGTGAGGTCTCAATTTTCGTGGACGATTGCTTCGCTTTGATTTCTTGCTGCGCGATATTCTTATCGATCTCAGCCGAGTCGAATCGACAAACGACTTCCCCTTTTTCGACGCGGTTTCCCTCGGAGGTGAGCTGGATGATCTTGTTCTGAAAACCGGGGAGCTCGCAGGTCGCGTCTACCGTTTTCACGCTCTCCAGATTGCCACGTTCGGTCACCACGATTCGGAGCGTGCCCCGCACCACCGGTTGGGTGAGCGTCTTGTCATTTTCTGACTGCCGGCTCCACGTGGGAGCCAAGCCGAAATAGGCCACCCCAACAACCCCAGCGGCCCCTGTTAGAAGCGAGAGTAACCGAAGCGGCAATCGCCTTTTACTGGCGGGCAAAGGGGCTTCGGCTGTCGTTGGGAGCGGGGGGAGGTAAGAGGGGTTCGGTTGGGGGGGCGAGTGGATCTGGTGTTGTGGGGACGGGTCCCCCATTGAAGGTTGGAACGCGGTCGTCATTGGTCCAGACCCCTCGGGCGTCGATGTTCATCACGTCAAAGTCTTTGAAGAGACCCAGCCGAGTCTCCTCGTAGGATATCCAGAAGCCTATCAGTGAATTCTTATTACCTAACAAGGCTTCCTGGGCATTTACCAGGTTGTTACCACTGTTCTGTCCCACACCGGAGCTGGCACCGGTACTCGTTCTCGCGTTGTATTCGGCCTGATCAACCTGACGTACCGCGATGAGCAAGGCCTGCCGGGCGATTTCAAACTGGCGGCGAGTCAAGTTGAGGCTACGTATATCGAACCTAATTTGTTGAACAACAGTGTCGTGGGCCAGCATATAGGCACGGCGAGCTTGTTGGTAGAGAATCTGATCGCCTCGATACAAATTGCGCTGGGCTCGGCGATTGATTGGTGCGTTGAACTGGATGCCAACGGCATGCTGGCTCTCATGCGCATCGAGATTGACAACGCTCAAGCTGTTTGGCGAAGAACTAAGCTGACCATTGTAGAACAGATTCAGGCCGGCAAGAAGCTGATTCCCTGCGTACTCAACGTTGCGCCATGTGTCCGTGACCGCCGCTTGCGCGTTCATCAGATCAAGCCGATTGGCCAAGGCAACCGAGATGGATTGATCCAAAGTCAAATCCATGGGATTGACTTCAATCAAAAACACTCGGATCTGCGTCTCGATCACGAAGAGCTCGGTGATCCGAGCATTGAACTCTCGGCTGGCAAGCTCCTGTCGCAAAAGCTCCCACGCCTCCGGGTCATCCTCTTGATCAACAGATGCGATGTAGTCTTTGACTTTCTGGATATTCTTGGCAAGTGACTCCTTGCATTCCTGGAACGACGCTGTCAAAGCCTTCTCGAGACCGACCTGGCGATCCAAACTTTCGCGTTCATCCTGATCGAGCGGCCCGTCCCCTTTTCCAACGTCTTTTTTCTCGGCTTCCACCCGAGACTTCCACTTGGTCAACTCTTTGGCCACATCCTTGGAGATCGCCTGTAATTCCTCGAACTCTCCCAGCAAATCACGCGCAGCTTCAACCAACTCTTTCTTGCTCGGAGGTTCGTCATGCTGCAGCAAGGACAGATACAACTTCGTATTTTTATCCTTCACTTCATCCAGGCGGGCGTCGTTCAGCTCGAACTTCTTGAGTAGCTTCTCATCAAGCTTGACGGGAAAATCGGTGGGCAAGCCCAGGTACGTCAAACGGTATGCATCGAGATTGGTTTGATAGCTTGCCTCAAGCTGAAGCAACGAAGAACGCGATTGCTGGTAATTCTGGGCAATGGTATCTCGCTGAAGCGGGTCGATGAGGCCGGCCTTCACCAAGGCATCATGTTTTTCAAGGCTCTGTCTGAGCTGCTCTACCTGATATTCCGTGTTCCTGATCTGTTGGACCTGAGACAACAGATTGAGATAACCCGAGATCACATTCACATAAAAATTGCGGCGATATCTCGCGAAGTTGCGAATCGTATAAAGGGTCTGGCGCTCGACAAGTGACAATGGCTGGGTGACATTCCGCGCCCAAGCCCCTTGGAGCAGGGGTTGAGTAAGGCTGATGGCCAGGCCCGAATTGATGGTCTGGAAGCTCTTGCCGTTGTATTCAAACACCAGATTGTTGGCGAAGTTCACCAGCAACTGCGCACCAGAGTAGAAGACCCAGCTCAAGCCGTTCGTGGTTGCGAGTTGCAGCCGATTCGTCGCGGTCTTGCCCGCGCCCGACTGAAGATACTCCGTCGTCTGATTACTGAAGATCTGCGGAAAAAAGTTGAACCGGACTAGCGTAAGCTGAAGCGCGGCGGTGTAGACGCCTTCCACTTGTGTCTGGTAGTCGCGATTATTCATAAGCGCGATTTGCATCGCGGTGGGTCCGTCAAGAAGGATCGCACCGTCATCTCCGCGAGGCACATATTTGAGCCAACTTAGATCCTCGATGGGTGCCCCACCACGCTTGCTCCAGCCGTGAAACTCGTGCGAGCGGCCCGCCGTGACCTGGAAGGGCCTCGCTCCCAGGTCGTCGGGAGGGATTGGCTCATGGTTGGGATCGTGGGTATCCCCAATACGCGAGAGTGGGTCTGCTTCCACGGGGCGTGGAGGTAGCTCCCAGCGCCAATCCGTCATCCGGCTCTTTTCGATCCGGTAGACATCGCTGTCGGCAAAGTCTCGGTAGTAGCGTCGTGTGCACCCCACAAGCAGCAAGAGCAGTATCGCCGCGGCCGCCAGCAAGCGAGCACGCTTCGAACGCTCCCCTCTTACGAGCTCGTCCTGAGCCGGCATGGACCAACATCCTGGGGGGGTCTCTCGTTCGGCCATCCTTGGCCAAACGACAACTGTCTGGGAGCCTCGATTCCCAGTATAACAGATGTCAGAGACCAAGCAATCGGGAGTTGTCCGAAATCTTTCCGGAGTTGTCGAGGGGAGACTTTGGGCAAATCATGGCGACAGCGTCGGAAGAAGTTCGAAATCGGTAGAGGAAGTCCGGGCAAGCTGCTGAGCGAAAATCCGATGGTGGCAAAATGAGAACAGGCCAAAGCGACATGTCTTCGCCAACAAAACTCATGTCTCCAGAGCAATGGCGTCCGGGGACAAACGCTTGCCTTCGGCCGGGCCAAGACCTTTGAGGCTGACACGTTACAGAGATCGGCCCAGAACGACCGCGGCCCCATCACTTGGCGCCGACCTCAAAGGAGGATCGCCGATTGGGAACATCAAGCTCGCGAGCACAGTACCCCGCCTCGAAACAGAAGCAAACATCCGCTCACGATCCAAACGTGCGATTCGCCGCCAGCAATAACTCACCTAAAATTCGGTTCAGCTAACTACGAACGCCGATTATTGATGCCGTTTCTCAGGACCAGAATCGTTCGAGGCGGCGGTGGGCCTGCGGTTGGGAGAAGGAGAATCCCGCGATCTGGGTCGATCGAGCTTCGGACGCCCCGCAGTCGTTCCGTGGAATTGAACGCCAACGATGTCAACGGCCGGCGGTCATAGCAAGGTTCCGCCAATGGCTGGATTTTGCCATGACCGCCACCCTGGCTCCGGACCGTCCCTCTCAAGGGGAAGCTGCCACTTGGTCCATTGCGACGACCAAGCCGAAAAGCTACGCGACAGGCTTCACAAAGCAGGCGCCAACGATGATTGTCGCATGCGCGGCGAGTCCTAGCGGACCCGCCTTGGTCAGATCAGTCGACGGCCACCTTGCCCAGGCCGCCATCCACGCGCATGATTTGGGCGATGGTGTAAGCCGACTCATCCGAGGCAAGGTAGACTGCGGCTTTGGCGACCTCCACGGCCTGGCCAAGCCTCTTGATCGGAACCTGCTTTCTAAATTCTTCGTGTAGCGCGGCCTCGACCTCGGGGCCGAGGGCCTTCAACGCGTTGGTGACAATCGGTCCCGGGCTGATCCCGTTCACGCGAATGCCCCGATCCTTGAGTTCGTAGGACAACCCGCACGCCAGCGCCATCAACCCAGCCTTGGAGGCACCATAGCCGCCGGAATGGCGATGCCCAATCATGGCCGAGATCGAGCCGATGAGGATGATGGAGGATCGCCGGGAAAACAGCGGCAACAAGGATTTGATCAGGAAAAAGGGTCCCTTGAGGTTAGTTGCGATCAAGGCGTCGAAGAGTTCGGGGGTCCAGTCCTCGATCGCCAGTTGCGTGGTGTTGGCAGCGTTGCACATGAGAATATCGATGGCCGGCCAAGCACGCGTCAGTTCACCGACCAACTTCTCCTGATTGTCGATATCGGACGCATCGCACTGGAACGTCAGGACGCCGCCGCCGAGGTAGCTTCCGGCCTGATCGAGACCATCCTGAGAGCGACCCGTGATCGCGACCTTCGCCCCTTCGGCCAGGAATTGCCTGGCCGTTTCCAATCCGATTCCGCTGGTGCCGCCGGTAATCAGCGCATGCTTACCCTCGAGCCTACTCATTCATGCCTCCAGTTTGAGGTTGATGCCATTGCCTCGACCAAAAACGGCGATACTTCGCGACACAATCGGCATTACACATTGATTTGTTTACTTCTAAATTTATAAGCCGGTCGTCGAGCGACTGATGCTGCCGTTCGCCGCTGTAGAAGCCATGGTTCACACAATAGGCTCTCACCCTGATACGATCTATGCTCTGAAGTCCAAATTTTCTTCGAGATCGTCCAGAAGCCCCAAAAGACGATGTTCGGCGGGTTCGATGCAGGGATCGTTATCAAGACGCCTGGGCTCGAGCATGTATCCGCCAAGCTCATGTTCCTTGGCGTTTATAAATGCGGCATTGACGCACGTAAGAAACAAGACACCACCCAGAGCCAATGCTCGGCCCACGCAAAGGATATGTTGTCTTGATTTAAAAACGATGGGATTTGAATTACTCGAACGTCGATTGTGGCCAGCTTTTGAGAGGGTTGACCAATCCCGCCGAATGTGAATGGTCGGGACGGTCGATTTTATTGCCACCTATCGCAACTAATTCACAAAATGAGATATAAAGTTCAAAAAAAATATTTTATTTTAAAAATAAAAATAATAAAAAGTAGAGTCGAGGAGTGACGCGGTTGCCGAGGCTCCGTTTCCACTCCCCGCTCATCGAACCGGACAGGCCGTTTTCCGGCATCCGGCTCTCGGACAAGTGCTCATGCTTTCGCCCACGGAAAGTTCTTGGGACGAGCGCTCAAGCGGACCAGTCCAAGCACTTCGTGCAGGTACTGATCGGGGAACCGTGACGTACCCCGACTCTTCAGCTTGTGCTTGCCCCGAAGCCACTGACGAAGCCGATGACGCGCATGGCGATCTACGGCTCGATACGAGGCGCTGACCGGGCCGAGACAGAAGTAGTTTGACCAACTCAGAAGCATCCGGTTCAGTCGCGTTACTCGGTCTTCAACCTCAGTCCACAGCCATTTCCGACTCGTCTGGTCGCTGATCTCCCGCTTGAGACGGGCGATCTTCTTCGCTGACGGCTTCGTTCCTATATAGAACCTACCCGTCTTTGGCGACCAACAACGACCGATCGTATATCCCAGAAAGTCGAACGTTGATTCGGGAACACGGCACAACCGCGTCTTCGTCTCGTTCACCGTCAACCGAAGCTTCGACATCATGCTCCGCATCGCGGACATCGCCTCAGCAGCGGTGCCGCGGCAGCAGATCACGAAATCATCGGCATAGTTAGCGATATGAGCGTCGAGCCGTTGCTCATGCCCCAAAACTTTCCAACCCACGATGAACCGTCGCATATAGATGTTAGCCAACAACGGGGACAATGGAGACCCTTGCGGGCTGCCACGGCCCTCGTCTTTATTCCGAGTCGTCCGGCGTGTTCGACCCCGATCGTCGGTCTCTTCCACCGGTGCCACGAGCCACATCTTGATCAGCCCCAAAAGGTGCCGGTCGCTGATGCGCCGTGACAGCGATTTCATGAGTTCAGCGTGCGGGATTGCATCGAAGTAGCCGGACAAATCAGCGTCGACTATTTCAGTATGCCCCGTGCTCACATGCCTATGGGCTTGCCTGACGGCGCCCAGAGCACTATGGCCAGCCCGGTAAGCGTGTTGTTCCGGCGGCAGGTCGCCCTCGAAGATCGGCTCCAAAACCAGCACAACCGCCATCTGCACCACGCGGTCCCGGATCGTTGCTATCCCCAGCGGACGCTGTTTCCCATCCGGTTTAGGGATGAAAACCCGTCGTACAGGGGATGGTTGATACGTTCGAGATTTCACTTCGGTCGCCAGTTCGACGAGCCATCGGTCACGACCGTACGCCTCGATGTCCTCGAAGGTCTGGCCGTCCACCCCTGGGGCGCCGTCGTTGGAGCGGCAGCGCTCGTAGGCAAACTCCAGAATGTCTTCGCGATACACCTTGTCGTACAGACGGTAGAAGCGATAACTCGGCGATTCCTTCGCTTTGGCATGCAGCGCCGTCTGGAGTTTCTGAACCTTCGCTGGAGGTGTGAGGCTCACGCCAATCTCCCGGCTCTCAAGCTCTTTGTGACGCTGGTCTTGAACTCAGGCCCCTTCCCTCGACCGGCGTTACCCGGCGTCCGTGGTACTGCGAGCCTGTCCGCCACCCCAGCTGGCCCGGCCTGTCCCTCGCGGGCGTCCGGTGGGAGGTCACTCGCCTCCACCAAATGGGGCTTCCCGTGTTGCAGGTGGCTCCCATATGTCGACATGCCGTTGCCATTACCCCGGTGGGACCGTTGGGTCTGATCGCTCATGGGACGGCCTATTCCAACCGTTTCCCTCTTTTCCCAACGACGGCGGCCTTCCCCGAAATATAGGCGGGTCGGCTCCCACGTTAAATCTTTCGAGGCCTGCTTAGCATTCACTCGCGTTACGGCCTGCCAATTCGCTGCACCGCCAAGCGGTACATGTGTCTCGAAGGCTCCGACGGCTTCGTTACCTCCACCGCCGCTTCGATAGCTTCCGGCTGGAGCGATCCAGTTAACCGGGCGGGACTTACACCCGCTGGAAAGTCACTGCCTTACCACGGCGCACTATACAATATTAATTAGTTATAAAAATCATAAATTCTTAACGAACACGAAGCCAGCTACGCCAAGCCTGGCATTTAGGGCAAGAAGCCATCTCAGTGATTGGCGCAGTGGACTTGGCCGCAACGCAGGACTGTTCCGGTACTCGGCCAAGGATCGGTTCCCCGCCCCCTGACCTGGCTGCGCAACAAATTGCGGCGCCCGCAGGGAGGATGTCCCGCCGGAACACGGTTGCTCCGGCCGGACCGTCCCCCGCAAACCCACGGCCGGGAGGACGCCGGCATCGGGAAGTGACTTTATACGGACCTCCTGAGGTTGTTGCGCAAGGAGGGCAAGCTCGCCCCCGACGCAGTCATTGTCAATTGGTGGAATCGTGCGGGCCAGCGACGGCTACGGGTACGGTATGACCGGCTGAGTGCGATCGTCGACGCCGGTGTGATCTGCTTCCGTATCCCGCACAACGACACTCGATAAAAACACAGGTTTATCAGAGTTTCTTATAGAGCAAGTTCCTCGACCGCTTTGTTCGCCTTTGGCACGGCGCCGGCGGCCAACTGAGGGATGTTCATCCCTTCGACCCGCACGGTCTGGACGTCCACAATGCCGATGAAGCCCAGGATCTGACGCAGGTACGGCTCGACGAAATCCCACGGACGCCAGGGGCCCTCCGTAAAAACGGCGCCCGAAGCCAGAACCAGGATGGTCTTCTTGTCTTTCGCCAGTCCGATGACGCCGCCATCGGAGTACCGGAAGGTCTTGCCCGGCCGAACGACCAGGTCGATCCAAGCTTTGAGGGCGGAGGGAATGCCGAAATTCCACATCGGCGTTGCGATCACCAGAAGATCGGATTCGAGAAGCTCCTCCGTCAGTCGATCCGACTGCCGGGCCGCCTCCCTCAAGCTCCCCGCCTCGGCTGGATCCTGTGCCGAAATGGCCCGGAGAGTGATCTCATCCAGATGCGGCAGAGGCTCTGCGGCCAGGTCACGTTGCACGAGTTTCGCTGAGGGATAGAGGTCAGTAAGCCGTGCAGCGAGCGTGTGGGCGACCGATCGGCTCGCGGAGTCCTTCCCTCTCGGGCTCACGCTAATCCAAAGGATTTGCTTCATGGCGGTGCCTCTGATCCCCTCGGGATGCTGTTCTCCTAGCATGTGCCCTCCGACAGTGCGTTCCAGGCCGCGAGAGAGTCCATGTAGTCTCTCCAGTGGGAGATCTTCCGATTCTCAATCTTGATGATCGAGCAAAACCGATTGTCGTAATTCACACCGGTCGCAAGGATGGTCCCATGTACCTCATATTCGATAATGACAACACGGCCATCGTCTGCCTTGTGAGAGATCAACTTATCAGCGAATTGAAGCTTGATGTTGTTCACATAACGACCGAACCGGGTCATCAGGTCGGCTCGCCCGTGGATGATACGAGGCCAACCCGGGAAGTCGTAGAGGACCTCGTAGTCGACGTCGCCAGCGACGATATCGAAGAAGTGCTCGCCATCAACAAGGTCGCCTAACGCCCCTCGAACCAGATCGAAATAGGGGTCGGCGCCTCTATAGGCGGCGTATTTCGGACTCAACATCGTGGACCCTCCTTACGATCCGTCTAGCTGCTCGCAAACGGTTAGCTAATGGTATGTCGGAAGCTTGTGCCAAAGAAGAAGGCACTTTAAACTCAGCAGCTAACCCGGAGGTAAGTCATGAAGAAACCGAGCAAATCCCGTTATCTGGACCCCGCAGCAGTGTGCAGAAGCTCGGACCCTATGGCGATCCGGGAGCTGCTGACCAAGATCGGCGACAAGTGGACGATCTTCCTCGTCCTTTCGCTCGACCTTCTCGGCGGACGCGCTCGGTTCTCCGAACTCGAACGCGCGATTCCGGGGATTTCACAGCGGATGCTGTCTTCAACCCTGAAGAATCTCGAACGTGATGGGCTGGTTATCCGCGAGCTCTTTCCCGAGGTGCCGCCACGCGTCGAGTACGAGATCACCGACCTCGGGAGGAGCCTGCTACGCCCCACGCAAGGACTGATCGATTGGGCCAAGGCAAACTGGGAGCAGGTCAAGAAGGCACAAATCAAATACGACGCGAGGTAGCATCCGGCATCGCAATGAGAGTCGGCCGCCCCCCTCCTTCCGGGCATCTGCGATGGACGGCCAGTGTAGTTTTGCCAACGGTGATGAGGCTCTGACAGAAGCCGGGCAGCAGTCCATTCCCTTGGCTTACCCAGAGGCTTTGTCAGAGCCGCCTAAGCAGTGGGGAGAGGTTCCGATCACTTCTCACGTCGCTCAAATGTGGCGGCCGCATCCGGAAGCGTTCGATCGATCTCATGGAGCCGATACCCGAAGCCAGGCCCTTGGATCGAGCTGAGATTTAGTCGACCGTCCCTGCGTCGGTAAAGTCCCGGATGGACCTGAGCCTCGGCGCGCGAGGCTTCGGGATAAAACTGCATGCCGTTCGATTCCACCCCCATGATCGTTCCCGCGTGGGCAGCCAGGAGGACGTGTGGAATTTGCGCCAGCATCGGATTTGTCAGATCTTGAACCATAAGGGGCATTTGATGTGCTTTCGCCCAACACAGACTCAAGATCGCCCCGGTTTGGGTCTTGCAGGTCTTGAGGGCCACCCCTGACCAGCCGAGAGATCGCCCCAGTTTGATCAAGTGCCAGTCGTGAGCACTTTCATCCATGAAAAGAGGCTTGCGAGCCGAGACGCCATGCACATCAATGCGATGCGTCTCAAGCTCGTACGGGAAGGGCTGCTCGACGTACAGGATGCGCTGAAGCAATGCCGGATGCGATTCGAGTAGTTCGTCCAGGATCGCGATGACGTACGCCGACTCGTGGACGGTGCAATTGAAATCGGTGGAAAGCCAGTCGACCCCTTCCTCTTCGGCGATCTTGCCGACCTCCAACAGGCGCGCCCGGTCCCAGGCCGGGTCATCGCCGCGAAGCTTGACTTTCAAACAGCGCAGACCGTCCTGGCGAATCCAGTCACGGAGAAGTACCGGATAGTCGTCCTTCGGTTCAGCGCCGGTCAACTCAGACTCACTCAACGGATCCTTACCGCCGACAAGGTGCCACGCCGGTAAAGACTTGGGTCGGGGGACGAAGAAGTCCTGGGGATAACGATTCTCGAAGAAGACTCCCGCTCCCTCGGCGGGGGTCAGATAGTTCGCCAGGTCGAAGTTCATGAAGGGGGGAGTATAAGTCTCGTAGGTCGAAAGCCCATGGAGCACGCCATACGCATCGTGAAGCGCTAGATCGAAAGCCGAGGCGCAAACGAGGGCCGCCAACCAGGGCATCGGCTCGGCATCTACCCCGCGAGCGGCGTTGGTTTGAGCGAGGCGCTCCGGCAAAACGCGTTCGAGGAACGCAGAGCCGACCTCCATGGGATGACCCATTTCCTGGAAACGACCCCAGTCTTGCACAAGTTCGACGCAAAATCTTTTGAGCACCTCATACCGCGACTCATAAGAAAGACTGCTGGGCCAGACCCACTGCACACTCAACGGCGTCTCCCCCCAGCCGTCGGCCTCACGGCCCGAGCGGTCGGCGACGCGCAGGCGAACCCGTGCGCAGGTCACCTCCGTGGTGATCTCCGGACCAAACTTGAGGGGCATGCGGGTCTTGATCGGGAGGAAGTAGAGCGCGGCCTCGACGGGCCGAACATCACGAGGGTTCAAAGTCTGCATGCGAGAGCCTGTATTTTTGGAGTGATCTCAAGGCGGAGCCACTTCCCCGAGGTCCTTCAAAAGTCGCCGCTTTCCGCCTTGTTGGCAAGGGGCCACCGAAGCTACGATCGCTCGGCCTCGACGGATTGTCCCGGATCAGCCGGGCAATCGAGACGAGACCGGCCCCGGTGATGAGACAACATGCCTGATCGACCTCACCTGATCCTGGCCAGCCTTTCCCCCCGGCGCAAACAGCTTCTTGCAGAAGGGGGATACACTTTTGAAGTGGTCCCCTCCGACGTTGAGGAACCAGAGCCTCCTCTAGGAACCTGCCCTCGCGAATACGTCGCCGGACTCGCCTGGAAAAAGGCCCATGCCGTCGCCAGGCGGCTCAAGAAGGGGCTAATTCTGGCGGCCGACACGTCCTGCTCGGTGAACGGCGAGATCCTCAACAAGCCCATCGATCGTGCGGATGCGGAACGCATGATTCGGCTTCAAGAAGGGCGTGATACCGAGGTTTTCACTGGCGTCTGCCTTTATCAGGCCGAGCGAGAAGAATGGGTGGGTGCGGTCGAGGTCAGCGTTGTTCATTTCCGAGTGCTCAACGACCTCGAACGTGATGTGTTTCTCGACTCCAGGCGCTGGGAAGGCAAGGCGGGGGCCTATGGAGTCCAGGACCAAGACCCTTTTCTTTCGGTGAACTCAGGGAGCGTCACCAACGTCGTGGGCCTGCCAATGGAACGATTGGCGTCGCTACTTCAAGACTATCCGGCGCTGACCCTGACACGATAAACTTGGCAGCGTATCATAACGAACGGGCGTGTTCGGCCACCGGAGGGTTTGCTGGGGCGAGAGACCGTCCCCCGACTTCGCCAGAGCGGTATGAGGCCCACCTTCAAAGGGCACTCGCTGGCTGGATGTCTCTCAAGACAAGGCAAACCTTTCGGTTCGGTCTCAATCTTGGGAGCCGATCTGATGGGGCAACGAAGCCTGATGCCCTCGTGGCGAGGTAAGAGCATCTTGAGTTCGCCTCTGATTTATCCCTTGCTTGCGCTCGCTCTACTTGCGTTCGGCCTGCCGTTCGCGCAATGGATGCGATCGACTTCGGCCGATGCCAGCCCGCGCTCCAACCCCGCGCCCATTGATGGCGATCGCGCTTACAAGTATCTGAAGGAGATCTGCGCGATCGGTCCCAGACCCGCGGGGTCAGCCGCCAATGCTCGCCAGCGAGCGCTGGTCTCCAAGCATTTTCAGAAGATGGGAGCCACCGTTCGCGAACAACCGTTCACGGGGAACGATCCACTAAGCGGTGAACGGGTGGAGATGGCCAATCTGATCGGGTCCTGGCACCCGCAACGGCTCAAGCGAGTCGTCATTGGCGTGCACTATGACACGCGCCCGTTCCCCGACGAAGAACCCGACCCATCGCGACGCACGATCCCGTTCATCGGTGCCAACGACGGTGCCTCGGGTGTAGCGCTCCTGATGGAGATCGCCCATCATCTCAATGATCTGCCCACAAACTGGGGGATCGACCTCGTCCTCTTCGATGGCGAAGAGTTGGTCTATGGCCGCCAGGGAGATTATTTCCTCGGCTCCAAAGAATTCGCTCGTGAGTATGCCGACAGAGTCGACGCTCGCAAAACACGCAGTCGTTATTCGGCCGGGCTGGTGCTCGACATGGTGGGAGGACGCGACCTCCAGATCAAGCAAGAACCGTATAGCCTCGACTACGCGCCCAAGTTGGTTCAGGAGATCTGGACGACGGCGCGAAGGTTAAAGGCCACGGCCTTTCGCGAGCGCGTAGGGCGTGCCGTGATGGACGATCACCTGCCCCTCAATAACGGCGGAATCCCCACGATCGACATCATCGACTTTGACTACCCCTACTGGCATACATCGCAAGACTTGCCCGAAAACTGTTCTGGCGCAAGCCTTGCGCAAGTGGGCCGTGTCATCACGGCTTGGTTATCCCAGGGGGCGAAGGCTCGGTGAGCGCGAGAGGCTTCTCGCGCTCCCGTTTTTAGCGCCCTTTGTCGAGCAATGTCTTGAGCATCTCTCGTTCGCGACGCGTTGCATCCAGGTCGAACCGCGCCATTTCGAGGTCCAGCCGCAAACGCTCGAGCGCATCTCGAGCGACGGAGAGGATGCGCCCGCGGAATCGGGCGTTTTCCAGAACATCCTCAATCAGAGGCTCGAGCTCAGCTCGCACCTGAGCTGGCTGACTCCGAACCCGTTCCCACAGTTCCGTGAGTTCGGTTGGAAGCGGTTCGTTCGGTGGTGCGGTCACTCGTACAGATGCGTAGCTCATCGAAGTTCCTCAACGAAGGTGGTACACCAATCTACCACGCCGTTTTAGGAAAGGACTTCGGATCACGGGAATTTGCCGCTTTGGGCAAGATTTAACGTCTGCGAAAAATAGATCGACGGACACGCCAACGCTCCTCCGCGGCTTTGGCCTTCTCGTGTTAGGCCTGTGCCGATAGGATCTGCTTTCAAGAACTCGGACGGTCCAGAGAAATGACGGTCCGGAGACAAGGAGGTCTCGGCCATGCTGCCACGTCGATCCGGCGCCCTCTTATCGTCGGCTGTCTGCCTATTATTCGTGGCCTCGATTTTGGTCAGAGCGCAAGATAAGGCGCCGGCCACGGGGGTCATCCACGAGGGGTTCGAATCCGAACGTCCCACCTGGCGGCAGGAACAGACCGACGCCACTGTGACGCTCCGAACTCATCAGCGGACGAATCGCGCGGCACATGAAGGGCGAATGTCGGAACACTTCGTGTTCACGGCAGGGGCGGGAAGCTCGTTCATCTACAGCTATCCGTTGCCGAAAATCCCTACCAACGATGATCTCAAGGTTGACCTGTTCGTCCGATCAAACCGCGTGGGCGTTCGGTTGCTTGCGAGAGTTGTGCTCCCGGCGGATACGGACCCGGAAACAGGGCAACCCTCCTTCGTACTTGTGCCTGGAACGGCCTATGACCAGGTTGACCGCTGGCAGCGGCTCGAGCTCTCGAGCTTACTCCCTTCCATCGAGCGTCAGGCCCGGGTCCTCCGCGCGGCGACCCACCGCCAGGTGAGTCTGGAAGGTGCTTACCTCGACCAGCTCGTCGTTAATCTTTTCGGAGGTGAGGGAGACAGCGAGGTCTTTCTCGATGATTTGAGGATTGGCCCGGTCCCCGCGGCCCTGGTCTCAGCGCCGCCTGAACCCGAGGCCCCCAAGCCCGTAGCTCCCTCACCGGCTCTTACACGAGACGTACCCAAGCTATCAGACCGCTCGGCCGCCAGGACGCAACTCGTCAACAATCGGCTTCGGAAACGAGCGGATGATGGTCGCGAATATGACTGGTTCTTCACGGCTGTCGACGCCCCTGGAGCCGATGTCGTCAAGTTGCGCCACGCGGGCTTTGACGTTCTTTCGACTAAGCTGGACGACGATCCGAAACGGATCCAGGAGGCGGTTAAGCGTGGTTTCTTACTCGCGCCCAACCTCGACATCACCCTCGAAGGACGGACCATCGACGCCGAGCGGATGCTGACCGAAGCGAGGTCTTATCCGTTTCGCGACTCGGTCGCATTCTGGAACCTGGGGGAAAACCTCGGTCAGGCGCGCGATGTCGCGTCGCGAGCCGCGGAGCTGGAACGCATAAAAACGACCATCGCGGGGCTACGGGGCCTGCCGGACACCGCCACTAGGTTGACCACAGGAACCGTCTTTGGAGAGCTTCCTCTCTACGCGAGCCTACCTCGAAACCTCTCGATCATCGGCATCCGGCCGAATTGCTTGAGCTCGATGATCGAACCGATGGAGTATTATCACTTCCTTAAGCAGCGCCGTGACTTGACGGCCCTCGCCAACGCAGGAAGCGTCTATTGCGCCTGGATCCCCTCGTCCATCTCTCCGAGTGTGACGTCGGCGATCTGGGGACAGGAAGAAGTGCCTGAGTGGGGAACGCCTCACGTTCATCCGGAGCAACTCCGACTTTTCACCTACATCGCTCTGGGAGCGGGCTATCGGGGGATTGGGTTCCGGGGCGACACTCAGTTGACCGGAAAAGCAGGCAAGCAGTTGCTGATTGAAATGGCGCTGCTCAACGAGGAAATCGACCTCTGCGAAGGGATCTTGTCAAAGGGGGCCGACCCGATCCCACTTTTCGAGACCTTCTTGCCCGACCCGCCGACGCTTCCGCAGCCGGGCGCTAAGGTGAATCAGCAGATGCCCATCCTCAAGGAGATGGGTCCCACTCCCGGCGTTCGGGCGGCGGGCATCAGCACTCGCGATCGTAAGGGAATGCTCTTACTCGTCGCCGACTACGCGGCTGACGCCCAATTCGTTCCTCCCCAGATGTCGATCAGCGAGCTGAAGTTGACGGTTCCCGTGCCTGAGGCCGCCCAGGCCTTTGAAATCACGCCCGGAAACATCACCCCGCTCAACCGCGAACGCGTCCCAGGGGGAGCTCGGTTCACCATTCCTGAGTTCGGGCCGACTTCTCTCATTTTGGTGACCACCGACTTTGCCATCGCGGACCGCCTGCTGGAAGCGATTACGCGCGTTCGTCCTCTCGCGGTACAACTGGCCATCGAGCAGGCCGAGCTTCGCTACCAAGAAGTCTCGCAGATCAACGACATTCTCGTACGGAGTGGCAAGCGGCTCTACGAGAAGTCGGACCCGAAGATCCAACCTCTACCCGATGGGGCTCCAACCCCCAACGACGAGTATGACCTGCTGAGTAAGGCCGAGGAGTCGATCAAAGGGGCACGCGAAGCTCTCGAGCGAGAAGACTACACGCTGGCCTGGTCCGAGGCCCGCCGCGCTCATCGCCCGCTTCGACATTTGATGTTCGCCCAATGGCAAAAGGCTTATTTGGCTGTCGTCAAGAAGGTTGTGCCCGAAGACCCCAAGCCCCCGCCAGGACGACAGGGAAGAACGGGTCGGCGTGAGTACATGGAACTCGAACGAGAGAGGCTGCGGCGGATGCAGTATCTCCCCTCTCCTGTTATGTGCCCTCCCCTGCTCTCTTACAACACGCTGCCACTGGTCGATTCCTGGCTTGAGCTGATCAAGAAGCCCTTTGGCCCGAACCTGGTGCCTAGCGGATCCTTCGACGATCACCGCTCATTGGAGAATGGAGGCTGGATCGATCAGAGCCACCACTTCAAGGGGCTTTCCGGCAAGGTATCGACCACCGAAGATCCGACTAACAAGGAGAATCGGCTGATCAAGATGACGGTGGAGCCCATCGTCAAGAAAGATGTCGATAAGTTCCCTCCTTACCTCGACTTCACGGCGGCGGCCATTCGATCGCCGGCAATTCGGGTGGAGAAGGACCAGTTCTACCGGATCTCCGTGAAGGTCAAGAAGGTGAACCCTTCCGCCCGCGGAACCGCCGGGCTCATCATCACCGACTCGATCGGTGGTGAGACGATGCAGTACCGGCTCCCCGGTTCTTACCCCAAGCTCTCGCAGGTCATCTTCTTTCGACGTGCCCCCACGAATGGCAACTTGACCGTGACCATGGGTCTGGACGGCTTCGGAGATGCTTTCTTCGATGACTTCCGGATCGAAAAGGTTGACCTGGGTCCGGCCGACGTTTCCAACGACGTGGCGGAGCGGCATCCCCCAGCGCGACGGACTCGCAACGAGCCGGCGACGGCGAACCGCCCTCTACCAGGCTCCCGTTCGAATCAGTAGGATCCATGGGGCGACTCGAGAGCGACACAAAGCTCGCTCTCGAGTCCCGTGGTCCCATTCCTGGGTAAGGATGAGGTCCGCCGGATTCGGGTCTGAGGTTTACCACGCTTGCAAACGCACACTTGCAAGAATTCCACACGAAAACGCTTCCTTTGAGAATCGTCCCCGAGCCGCTAATCGCGGGATGAGCAAGCACCATGATTCGTCCCACGCACCCTGACGACACTCCTCGCCTCCTGGAAATTGCTCGCGGCACCGGCGTCTTCAAGCCGATGGAGATCGTCGCCCTCCAGGAAGTGCTCGACGACTACCACGCCCTCGAGAAGGATCACGGCCACGTCGCCATTACCGATGAACGCGACGGCCAAATCACGGGTTTCGCCTACTATGCGCCGGCTTCCATGACCGATCGATCCTGGTACCTGTACTGGATCGCAGTGTCCAAGGGGCTTCAGGCGAAAGGGTTGGGAACCGAACTACTTCAGCGCGTGGAAGACGATGTTTCCTCCCACAATGCGCGGCTTCTTCTCATCGAAACCTCGTCACTACCGCATTACGAACTGACGAGACGTTTCTACATAAAGAGCGGATACGACCAGGTCTGCCTGCTCAAGGACTTCTATGCGGACGACGATGATCTGGTGGTCTTTGGAAAACGGTTCGCTCCTCGGAAACCTGGGGCATGACCGTTCCAACCGACGATCATCCCGCGACGACTGACCCCGATCGCCTTCTCGGCGAATGCGACGTCCAGCGCACGCGTCGCTCGGGTCCAGGGGGGCAGAACCGGAACAAAGTTGAGACCGCCGTTGTGCTCCTCCATCGCTCCACCGGCATTCGTGCCGAGGCAAACGAACGCCGAAGCCAGGCAGAAAACCTCAAGGTCGCCCTCTTCCGGCTCCGCCTCAATTTGGCCCTCTCCATTCGTCGTTCACGGGAAAACGTCAAGGGACCTAGCGCACTCTGGTCAAGACGATGCCGAAACGGAAGAATCGACGTGAGTGCGACCCACGATGATTTTCCCTCCCTGATTGCGGAAGCGCTCGACATGCTCGAGGTCCACGGGATGGAAGTTCCCCCTGCGGCTCTCGCACTGGAATGCACAGGTTCTCAGCTCATCAAATTCTTGAAAGACGAACCTAGAGCCATGCAACTCGTGAACACTCATCGGCAAAGTAAGGGGCTTCGTCCGTTGCTGTAACGTCGACTCAAACGACAGGCCTCCAAGGCCGCGCCCCCTCGCCCGTCTCGGATCGTTCACCTTTTCGCGCAGGCAATGACGGTGAATCTCCGTGACGGATTTCGCTACCAATGGCACCGAAGGTGCGATATTAGCGGCTCGAGTAAAGGACGTCCTCGATAAGACTTTGAGCGCGCGGAGGCTGCCTGGTGTTGAACGCGGAACCCCTGCTTCGCGCGACGGAAGACGGCCTCTACTGCGCCGCGGGAGACTTCTTCATCGATCCCTGGCGTCCCGTAGAGCGGGCGGTCATCACACACGCCCATGCCGATCACGCACGCTGGGGATGCCAGAGGTACCTTGCTTCGCGCGACGGACAGGGTCTGCTCAAAGCCCGGCTCGGCAACGAGGCCATGATCGACGCCGTCTCCTACGGAGAGAAGATCCTTCTAAACGGAGTCTCGCTGTCACTTCACCCCGCCGGACATGTCCTGGGCTCAGCCCAGGTGAGGCTCGAATACGAAGGGGAAGTCTGGGTGGCGTCGGGGGATTACAAGGTCGAGTCCGACACCACTTGCGCTCCCTTCGAGCCGGTCCCCTGCCATGTCTTTATCTCGGAATCAACCTTTGGGTTGCCCATCTATCGTTGGCCGAGCCAGTCTCAGGTATTTGAAGAGATCAACGCCTGGTGGCGATTGAATCAACGACTTCGCAAAGCGAGCATTCTTTTTGCCTATTCACTGGGAAAGTCCCAGCGCGTGCTTGCGGGGGTCGACCACGAGATCGGCCCGATTTTCACGCACGGTGCAGTCGAGAAGATGAATCGCGTCTATCGCGAGAGTGGCATCACGTTACCAAAGACCTCTTACGTCTCCGACACGACGAAGGGGACGGATTGGTCCCAGGCCCTGATCGTGGCCCCACCATCGGCTCACGGAAGTCCTTGGGTTCGTCGATTTGGGCCGGCCTCGACGGGGTTTGTTTCAGGCTGGATGCGAATTCGCGGAGCGCGACGCCGACGGTCAGTGGATCGGGGTTTCGTGCTTTCGGATCATGCGGATTGGCCTGGACTCTTGAATGCCATCGACGCGACCGGAGCCGAGCAGATTTGGCTCACGCATGGGTATTCCGCAATCGTCGCACGTAAATTGGTGGAAAGCGGTCGGGATGCCCGCATCCTGGCCACTCGTTACGAAGGGGAGTCGGACGACTCCGCCGAACCCGAAAGCGATTCTCCGAGCGGCAGCGACAACGAGCCTGCCTCGCCTACTGCTGAGTAACAACCGCGAACGTGATGCCATGAGACTCTTTGCCAAGCTGTATTCCGAGCTCGACGAGACGACCAAGACCAATGAAAAGGTCGAGGCCCTCACGCGCTACTTCATGACGGCCCCCGCCGCAGACGCAGCCTGGGCGATCTACTTTCTGGTCGGGCGAAAACCGAGGCAGGTCGTCTCGTCCACGAAGCTCCGGACCTGGGCCGCCGAGGAGGCTGGAATTTCGGAATGGCTCTTCCAGGAGTCGTACGATGCCGTGGGAGACCTTGCCGAGACCATCGCCCTGCTACTTCCCGAGCCGGTCGAATCCCGAAATACACCGCTTCATGTTTGGATTGAAGAACATCTCCTCCCTCTGCGAAACCAGGACGAAACAACCCAGCGTTCCGCGATGATTGAAGCCTGGCGGTCGATGGACGGGACGGAGCGCTTTGTTTGGAACAAGCTGATTAGCGGTGGGTTCCGCGTGGGCGTTTCGCAACAACTCGTGACCCGGGCCCTGGGGAAAGTTCGCGGGATCGATGAAAAAGTCATTGCTCACCGCCTTATGGGAGATTGGGAGCCCTCGCTCGAGTTCTTCGAACAACTTCACCAGCCGGACGCGACAGATGCCGATGTCAGTCGCCCTTACCCCTTCTTCTTGGCTTATGCGCTCGAGGACCCACTCGAAACGCTGGGTGCTTTCGAGGACTGGCAAGCGGAATGGAAATGGGATGGTATTCGCTCGCAACTCATTCGTCGCCTCGGTCAAACATTTCTCTGGAGCCGTGGTGAAGAGTTGGTGACCGAACGTTATCCCGAGCTTGCCGAGCTCGGCGACACCCTTCCCGACGGAACGGTCATCGATGGCGAGATTCTTCCCTGGAAAGAAAACACCCCTCTGCCTTTCGCTCAGCTCCAACGCAGAATTGGGCGAAAGACCATCGGCAAAAAGCTCCTTGCCGACGTGCCAGTCATCCTCATGGCCTACGATCTTCTGGAAACCGACGGACGGGACGCTCGCATGATTCCCCTGGAAGGGCGCCGCACTCTGCTGGCGGAGCTCATCGCCGAGACTCCGTTTCCAGAACGCTTTCACCTGTCCCCGCTGGTTGCCGCAAGCTCCTGGAACGAGCTGAGCGAGGCGCGGCAGAACAGCCGCGCCCTTGCCGCCGAAGGGGTCATGATCAAACGCAAGGAGTCGCATTACGGTGTGGGCAGAAGGCGCGGCGATTGGTGGAAATGGAAAGTCGACCCGTTGACGATCGACGCCATTCTCATCGCCGCTCAGCGCGGTCATGGCAAGCGGGCGAGCCTCTATACGGATTACACCTTCGGCGTCTGGAATGAGGGGCAGCTCGTAACGATCGCCAAGGCCTATTCCGGCCTCACAGATGCCGAGATCCGCGAGGTAGACGCTTTTATTCGAACTCACATGGTCGAGAAATTCGGACCCGTGCGAACGGTGCAGCCTCTGCTCGTCTTCGAGTTGGCCTTCGAGGGTATCAACCTCTCCAGCCGCCACAAATCAGGCGTCGCGGTTCGGTTCCCACGAATCCTTCGCCAACGTACCGACAAGAAGCCCGAAGACGCGGACACGCTGGAACAGGTCCGCGCGCTTCTGGCGAAGAATCGCTCATGAGTACAGACGGGCCGAGCATCTCTCAGGGCTTGGCAATAGCCGAAGCCGCGCGAGGAAGCGCCGAGGCCTTCGGCGAGGGGGACTCGTGTGCGATCAACCCCAACGTGCGGTGCAGCGATTGACCGTCTTCCGTCATCTCGCTGGTGACGAAGGCTGAGCGGAACAGCCCAATAAACGTAAAGACTCGAGTGAGATCGGACGACGCTTCTTCGACCGGCTTATGTTCTTTCTCAGAGATTTTCTTAGCCAGCTCATCGCGATGTTCTTCCCCGAAGCGTTTGACCGCACTCACGTCGATCCAAAAGAAGGACTCGATTTCAGGGAAATAGGAGGCGCGAATCGCGTCGAACTCCTCATTCTCCTGCGTGTCCGTCTTCCCTTGCGCAAGAATCGATCGGGCGGATCGCGCCAGGAGGAGTTGATCACGGTTCACGGAAAAGGCAAATGGCGTGGAAGGAACGAGGGCGAGAACCGATAAGGCACCTTCGGCCTCTGTTTCAAGGTGCGCGGGCCCTTCTTTGGGCTTACGATCGACAGCGCGAATCGCCAGGAGTGTCCTTAACGCGTTCTCGAGTGCGGCGGCCACGCTCTCGTTGCCATGAAGTTCGACCCGGGCGACGGTCGCCAACTTCAATTGTGATGACGTGATGGCGGTCACACAGGCCGACACACGGGGTCCGACTGAGGCCAAAATGTCCTTGACCTCACGTCCCAGCAAGACCCCTTTAAGGGCCACAAGCCCATTCTCATATTGCGAACGCTTCACGTCGGGAATGAGCCCGTTGAGGACTTCTTCAACAGCGAGAAAGTCGATCTGGATCGACGCATAGGCAAGTGCTTTTGATGGCACCTGATGTAGTGTGGGCGTTTTGACAGCCGTCTTTCCCCAGCGCTGTAGCCACGCCCCGATCTTGCCCGGATTAATCTCTTCCTGAGTATGGAGGACGAGTCCGCCTCGCAGCTCGAGTGCGGCTCCCGCATAGGCGACCGCGGAAATATAGCGAGTGAAAAGCGACGAAATCTTCTCGTCTTCAGGCTTCACGTCCTTGGATTTGGACGTCAGAATCTGTTCAAACAAACGAGGATTGACAAACAAGCTGAGAACCGCCGCCTTGGGAAGCTTCTCCCGGATGCGTTTGACGCCAGGGTCATCTCCCAGGCCCGTGCCGGTTTTTCCTTTGCGATCGATCACCCCCTGAATCAACTCTTCGGAATTGGCCCAGGCGAACGTGTTGTCGTCAAAGGTGACGTAAAAATCGGACGGCTGAATATGCTGGGGAGCGTATTCGCGGGCAAAATAGGCAACGTCACGATACTTCCGATCGGCGACTCGCCCAAGCTCCCCCTTCTTGATCTGCGATTCGTTGACACCTTGAATGAACCGGTCAAGCAAGTTGCGATCGGTGACGCGAAGCAAGAGCAGCCCGCGGGCCTCCTCGGGGTGGCCGTTCGCGGGGACGGAAAAGGTGAGTACGACCGCATCGCCGAAAAGCGCGTCGCGCAAGGTCGCCGCGTTGACACCTAGCCGCTTCTCGAAATGCTGTCTCGCCTGGTCTAGATGACGATACAGATCCGAGGCAAACCACCGCTGCGCGGAGGGCAGGCGAAGAAGCCCTTCGTAAAGCGAAGAGTCAAAAAATTCGCGAATATGGATACGCAAATCTTCCGCCGCCAGCGTCACTCCAGCATCCGCGGGAACAAGCCGAAGCAGAGGGTCGGCAGACTGTTCCCCCAGGCAGGTGGAGGTCAGACCGATCACCAGGAAGAGAAAGAGCGACCTGGGGGCAGAGTAGAATCTCATCGGCCTGGCTCCAGGGAGTGACAACCGGGGATTCGACGTCGTCTCCTGCCACGCTCAAGTCTTACGTGGGAGGAACGGCGTCGACCTTAGCGGCACCGAGCAGAAATCCGAAAGCATGTCTCGCTGAATTGGAGAGAGGCTCAACCCCCTCGTTCACGCGATGACTCACCCCTTCCAAAACATCGGAAGCCGAAGGGGCGGACACGGAAAGGGAGATTGATCCGTCAGGGGGAATCGATGCCGACTCGAGGACCTCGCGGCCAATTCTCGCGGCAGAGCCCGAGGACTCACGAGCAAGATCCCAGGTCGCGTTCCCCGCAAGCGCCAGGGCTTCTGAGAACGACGTGTCGCCAGCCGGCTTCTCGAGCCCGTTATCAACGAGGATTGGATCGGCTTTGCGTGAACTCGTCACGAGCCGAACAGTGGCGAACGTTCCCAACAGCAAGGCTGCGGCCGCCGCGAGAGGCACGAGACGTCGGAAAGTGAAAACACGAGCACGTGACGGTGGAATGCCCTGATCTTGCTCAACGGCCGCAAGGCACCGATCCACGAAATCAAGACTGGGCGTAGGAGCCGGCCCCAGATTCGAGAGGACATGAAGAAGTGTCTGATAGCGGAGGGCGATCGGCCGGCATGCGTCACAGCCGGCGGCGTGTTCGTTGAGTTCGCTCATCCTCGCCATCGAGGGAGCATGGGGCTCATCGAGCAATGCGTTCCATCGCGCTTCGAAATCAGAACATTTCATGGCTCTCGCTCAAAGCGTACGAGTGGAGGAAGAGAGCAAAAGACGAACATTCTCAACAACGCACCCCACGGCGGCTGAGATGGTCGGCGAGCTCGGCACGGGCCCGATGCAGCCAGGTCTTGACGGTTCCGATCGGCCGGCCGACAGATGCGGCAATTTCTTCGTAAGCCAAATGTTGCTCGTGAAACAAAGAAAAAACCACACGATATTCCGGTCGGATTTTTTCGAGAGCTCGCTCCAGTTCTCCCGCGAGATCTTCAGGATCCATAAGCCCTGCCCGTTCGTCGACACGATCCTCGGGAGTTTCCGTGAGGCCAGGCCTGCGCTTTCGATTGACCAGCGCCGTTCGGCATCGGTTGGCCGCAATACCGAGCAACCAGGGGCGAACAGGACGATCGATGTCGAATCCGGCTAGCCCACGCAACGCCCGGACGAACGTTTCCTGGGCCACGTCCTCCGCATCTTGACGGTGTCCCATCATGCGGAAGCAGAGACCGAAAACGACCCCCTGGAATCGTTCGATGAGCAAACGGGGAGCGGACGGGTCGCCGGCCCGAAGCGCGTCGATCAACGCTCGATCGTCCATCAGCCTTCCGCCTTCGCCCGGCCCGAAGGCCACCAAGACCGGCACAGTCGCCAAGGATACTCCGACGAGGAGATCTCCGTTTCAGATTTCGTTGCCGCCGCCAAGAGATTTTTCGATTCTCTCGATTTTGCTCCCACTGCCAGCTTGGCCACCGGCTCAGTCTGATGCCGAGTGCCTCGATCTGGCAAACGCATTCTCCATTTGTACGGGGCAAGCAAGATCGGGGGAACCCCACAAATCGATGAGTCACATCGGGCCCTGACCGTCCTCGAGAGCCTTCTCACGGGCGGCGACGTTGAGCAACACCAGCCCCCAAGGCCATCGGCCGGCGTCGACGTTTCATAGCGATCGGATGAAGGCCGGATGGCGCGGGCTGCCAGGTTCGCCAAGTGGCCAGCCCACATCCCCATCGATGACTTGGCGGACCGCAATTTCCTGCAACCGGACAGCACGAACTCGGAAGACTCGCCCCATCACCAACCCTACGATTCCATCGTCCAAGGTGCGGTTGCCCAAAGGGCCCGGCCGTTGACCAAAGCGCGGAGAGTTCTCGGGTGAGCACTCCATGTCATCAACGGCACCGTCTCGCCCTTCATGACCACGGAGTCATGGCAATGGGTAGAACGCGATAACACGCGGCGGGTTCGCCGGGTGGTTCCTAACAACGCGCTCGGCCGACGTCCGGCTCGCGGCTGTTGAGATGAGGAGGATCTGATGTCGGAGCCGATTCGGCTACACGATCGATACGATGTGGTGGTGGTCGGCGCCGGGCCAGCGGGGCTGAGTGCGGCGCTGGTGCTCGGGCGAGCGTGTCTGAGGGTGCTCGTTTGTGATTTAGGCCCGGGGCGCAATGCTCCCGCAACAGGAGTTCATGGCTTTCTTACGCAGGACGGAACTCCACCGGCGGAGTTCCGGCGGATCGGCCGGGAACAGCTCCAGCCGTATGGAGTCCATTTCCACCAAGGGGCGGTCGTCGACGCTCAAAAGACCGAGGGTGGCTTTAAGGTAACGCTCGACAAGGCTGAGGTCGATTGCCGTAGACTGATCCCGGCCACGGGAATGTCGGACGTATTGCCTGAGATCGCCGGCCTTCGTGAACCGTGGGGCGCCAGCATCATCCAATGTCCCTACTGCCACGGATGGGAACATCGAGGCCGCCCTTGGGCCGTCCTCGTCCCCGCTGAGGCAACAATCGAAATCATGACGATGCTGCTGGGCTGGACCGACCAGCTCACGGTGTTGACGAACGGCCCGTCCAGACTCACTCCCCAGGATCACGCCTGGCTTGAAGAACGGGCCATCGATGTCGTCGAGAGCGAGATCGAGCGTTTCGAAAGAGACGGAGACCGACTCCAGGCGATTGTCCTCAAGGATGATCGGACGCTCGAGCGTGAGGTCCTGTTCCTGCGAACCAGGCTTCGCCAATCGTCCGAACTGCCCACGCGGCTGGGGTGCGAGCTGGTCGCCGACGGTCCAAGAGCGGGCATGGTGCAAACGGACATGTTTGGGGCGACCCACGTCGAGGGACTCTACGTTGTGGGGGACGCCTCTGACGCAGGCGTACCAAGCGTGGCCTGGGCAGTAACCCAGGGCTCACTCGCGGCGACCATGGCCAGCAAATCCATCTTCGCCGAGGACGCCCGTAGATAGGCGGGCGGGAACGACTTCACGGGGCGTGCCCCCAAGAACCGACGCACATCGTGGCCCAGGCACCACGGGCCGAAGGAATGCACAAAGACCAAAGCCAGGGTGGCGTTCCCCCCCTTTCCTGACATCGACCTCCAGAGGCACAGGAATATCATCCATGAAAAACATGATTCGTTTGTGCGTATGCTCGGTTGCGGGAGGCATGTCGGGGTGCACTGAACCCACAGAGAAAGCCGCGCCGGGTGTCGAGAGTCACAAGGTCGCTGAGCAAGCGCTCGAGCCAGGAAAGGCGAAGATGCACGTAAAGAATGGCAGGCACCACGGAGGCTTTCACGATCCGAAGGCGCATGAGAAGCAGTGGAACAGCCCAGAACGAGATCTCTGGCAGCACCCCGAGGAGATCATCGCGGCACTCGCCCTCAAGCCAGGGGCAACGGTGGCAGACATTGGCGCGGGGACGGGCTACATGGTGGCGCACCTGAGCGCAGCCGTGGGAAAAGAAGGCACGGTGATCGCGATCGACGTAGAACAGGCCATGATCATGTACCTGGAGGAACACCGCAAGCATTTGGGGCCGGCCAGGATTGTGCTACGGAAAGTGAACTCGGAGAGTCCGGAGCTCCAGAATGACAGTGTCGACGGCGTGATCATCCTGAACACCTGGCATCATATCAATGGGCGAGAAGCCTATGCCCAAAGAGTATACGCGGCGTTGAAACCCGGCGGGAAATTCGTGGTGGTCGATTCCGAAGTCGAGGCGACGTGCGGACCGCCAAAGGAGATGCGGCTTGAGGCCGGGCATGTTGTGCAGGAGCTTAAAGCGGGAGGATTTCGCGCTGAGCTGGCGAGAGAATCGATGCCGGAGCATTACATGATCGTTGGCCACAAGGACTAAAGGTTACCGATGGAGAGCGTCACGTCCCGAGTTGTGGTGTCTCTGAAATCCCCGCGCAGCTCAGGGTCAAGACGGCCTCATCGTCGGCGTCCCTGAGCCGTTGGACGGCTGGCGAGATCTCCGGGGGTAACCCCCAAAATCCGGCGGAGGTGATGATGCAAGTGCGACTGGCCGGAGAACCCGGAGCGAGCCGCGGCCTGTGCGATGTCTACGCCCTCCAACAAGAGTTGCCTCGCCCGCTCAACCCGGCGCAGGATGACATACTGATGGGGGGTCGTCCCAGTGGCCGTCCGGAACAGGCGCGTGAAGTGGTACGGGCTGAGGCCGGCGAGGACGGCGAGCGTTCCAAGCGAGAGATCGCCATCAAGGTGCCCCTCGACATAATCGGTCACACGCCGCAGCAGGTCATCGGTCAAGCCGCTCGCGCGCGGAGGCATGGCGTCATCGGCGTACTCTCGGAGGAGGTGGACAGCCAAGGCCGTACCAAGAGAGTCGGCAAACAAGGACTGCCCCTGCCCTCCCGAATCCACCTCCTCAGCGAGTTTGCGAGCGACTTCTCCTGCGAAGACGTCACGCCGCATTGCCACCGGACGAATGCGTGCCTCTTCCAAACCGGTCAATCGGGCGACTCGATCCAGAAGGCCCGTTGAGAGCCGTACCGAGATCGACTCGAACGGTCGGTCGCATCGGACGGAAGTGGGCATGAGGGCGGGTGTCAGTACACAGTCGCCCGCCATGGGGCGCCCCGAGTAGCCCCGATCCTCACCGAAATGCCAGTCGACATGTCCGGGACTGGTGAGAAACAACGTGACCTGGTGGAAATCATGTGCGTGTCGACCGCGCACCATGGGCTTCTTGGGCAGCGAACGGTGGATAACAAGCTCCTCGGTTAGACGCTCCCCGAGGCGCCCCATGGAAACAATCTCAAGTCCGTCATCCATTGAACGCCTCCGAAGAGTCTCCCACCTTCAACTCATCGGGTCCGATTCCCGTGAAACGGCTGCTGACCTGCCCCAATCATACAGGTCGGCTCAACGCCCTCCATGGCCGTGAAGGTAAAGGCGCGAGGCCTCCAATCAACGATACCAGAGCCATGCGATCATCAGGGACGCCCTGGTCGGGAAGAGGCGGCGTGTTGATTCGAAAAGAGCGCCCACGACGGAGCACAACGGAAGAGGGAACGAGTCGTTCCTCGTCGGTTGGGACGATCGGATGCCATGCCACGCGAAATCGTGACCTTGAATGCACTTTCGCCGGAATCAACAAAAGAATGAGGCGCAATGGCCATGCGGCGAGGAAACTCTGCGGGCAGGTTACGAAAGGCGCTTGATCGGTTGAGGTGTTGAGGAGAAAGAACTCATCGGCTTGATGACATTCTTCAGGAAATCGATCCCCTCCACGAGACCGACGGCGGCCGCAACCCGAAGGTTCCGGCCGCCGTCGGTAAAGGGAGAATGCCAAATCGGCTGGCGTGCTCTAGAGCTCCGAGGGGGCCGAGAGCTCGGTCAGCTCTTCGGCCGTGAGGTCGTGGAAAGAACGACCTTGGCGATCAAGCTCGGTCTCGAGCCGAATCGCAATCTCATGGAGTTCGGGAGAATCAATCCGCCATGCGATATCGGCAAGTTCCGCCGGTGTCACGTCTGCAAGATTCTGGCCCCGGCGATCGAGTTCGGTCTCGAGCCGAAGCACCGTCTCAAGCATCTCGGCGTGAGTTTCCGCCGAGCCACCGACGAGCAGGCAGGTTTCACCAGTGCTGAGCCGCTGTTGACTATCACCTGCGTCGAGTCCAAACCCGATGATCGCGGCACGTAGCCGGCGCGTTCCGCCGCCGTCGGGTTGCGTCTTCATTGTCATCTCGAGGAGGGCCTTTCACGAGTGGGAAGCCGTTGAGAGGCGTGGCGAGCGGCCAGGGTACCAGTCCCCCGCGGCGGCCCGTCTCGCCACGCGTTTCTTATCGGCTTCTCATCCCCGCTCAAACAGCGCGGAGACCCCGAATCGTGAGAGAGGTCCCCTACCCTCCGGTAACCTTCTTACGACCCGCTTAGGCATTCCTTCGCGGTATTTCGCGCCACCCGGTACGCCGCGCGAACCGTAATGGCCCGCGCTTCAATTTGTTCTTCACTGAAGAGCCGCCCTTCACTGCACGGCAGGCCCGCAAGCGAAAGCGTCAACGGCAGAAGATCAAGAAATTGCCGGTATTTTTGCTGAAGATCCGCAGCTGCGTTTGCTTGTTCTGCCACGAGAGCAACTCCCTATTCGGAGGCAAAAAGACTGATCAAGCGAGGCCTTTCTGGCGAGAGATCCCACCCCGATCACCACGTCCCGGCGTGCTTCCGACCTCTTCCCCGGCCTCGACATCATTTCCTTCGAAATTAGAAACTAGCGGGCGCCACCTGACCTCGGCAAGCAAAGAATCGATGACCCTCATCAAAATCTTAGACCAAATCCCGCGAAACATCTCAGGGACCTCGCTCATTCGTCGAAGCGGTCATGGCCGCTAAAATCGATCGGTTCCGAAGCTCATCGCCAAATCAGTCAACAGTGCCCTCAATCGCGGAGTCCCTTCCGAAGACACGCGATTCGATCTCGCGAAGCTTCTTGATTAATGAGACGTCCGCCCCCATCATCGAGCGAAAGCTCATCGAATTATCTCCGTTCCCGTCATTGAGGGGTCTGATGCGCTGGGCCGAGCCCGTCTGGTTGTTTTTTCTGATCCTGGCACCTCTCCCCTGGCTGTTCGATCGCGCTCGGCCCAAGCTCGCGTGGCCCAGCCTTGATTTCTTTCCCAAGAAAGGATCGGCGCGAACCGTGGCGCGACGAACCTTGCTGCTGGCGCTCCGCTCATTCGCCATCGTGGCCCTGGTAATCGCACTGGCGCGGCCGCAGACGGTTGGCGGCCGCACGCACGTCGCAGGGCAAGGGGTAGCCATCGTCGTGGTGCTCGATCAAAGCTCGAGCATGAATACGGCCGACTTCCCCTCGGAAAAAGGGGCAATCTCTCGGTTGGACGCCGCCAGGAACACCGTCACGCAATTTGTAACAGGCAGGTCTGACGATTTGCTGGGGCTTGTGGTCTTCGCAAATTACCCGGATATCGCCTGCCCCCCCACGCTCGACCATGCCTTCCTGCTGGAAACCGTTCGCTCCATTCGGTCCGCCCGACCGGGGGACGACGGCACTAATCTTGGCGATGCCATCGTGCTGTCACTCGACGCTCTCCGGGTCACAACCCCCAAGAAGAAGGTTCTGATCCTTCTCACCGATGGTCGCAACAGCCCGGCCGTGCCTCACCCGATCGACCCTCGCGTCGCCGCTCTGCTTGCCAGGGATCTTGGAGTCACCGTCCACACGATTGCCATCGGCCGCCCGGACACCCGCGATCAGGCCGCAACGACGAGGAAAGACGCCGACGGGTCGGAGAACTTTGATGCTCCCGATTTCGAGCTCCTGAAGTCGATCGCGACGATCGGAACGGGCCGTGCCTTCTCCGCAGCCAATACGCACGATCTCGAGGCGGTCTTTCAAACCATTGACACGTTAGAGAAGAGTCCTGTTCAAAGCATGATCCGAACCCGTTATCGTGAACACTATGCCCCCTGGGTTGCCTTGGCGATCGGTCTTCTGACTCTCGATCGCCTCTTCTCCACGAGTAGCCTGCGCCGCTTGCCTTGAGAGACAAGACTCCAGGGATAGAACTTCCTCTGAGGCTGAATCGATCTCGGGCAAACCAACCTCCAGGTCTGAACGCGTATGATGAGTCTCTTCGTCCATCCCGATCGCCTCTGGCTACTTGCCTTTGTTCCCTTTCTGCTCATCTCGGTCGCCCGAGGACGCGCTCGTCGCCTCCGAAGTTGGAAGATGCTTGGGCAGGACGGCCGCCTGCAAGGGGATGGAGGCTGGGGTTGGGCTATCGCGATTATCTTTTTGATGGTCGCGCTTGCGCAGCCAAGGTGGGGGCGGACCGCCGCGACAGCTCTTCCTCCCGGGCACGACGTAGTCCTGCTTGTAGACGCCAGTCGGAGCATGGGGGCGGAAGACGCAGTGCCGAACCGTCTGGCCGTAGCCGTGGAGACGGCGGAAAGCCTGGTCGATGCACTGAGCCGAGAGAAGGGAAACCGAGTGGCAGTCGTGGCCTTCGCCGGTCGTGGGGTAACGCGGTGCCCGCTGACCGAGAACCTCGGCGCTGCGAAGGAAGCTCTGCGGGCCATTCGACCGGGGGGCGTTCGTCCGGGGGGAACCGACCTCGCCGCCGCACTCGACGCGGCTGTCGAAACCTTTGATCCCGAAGATCATGCCGACGGCAAAACCATCGTGCTCTTCTCCGACGGCGAAGATCATCCTGCTCGTTGGGTTGCGGCCGGCCCTCGCCTCCGCGCTCTTGGGGTCGTCGTGCACTCTGTGGCCGTGGGAGATCCCAAGTCCGGACACCCGATCCCTGAAGCGTCCGGAAAACCCTTCCTGCAATACCAGGGTCAGCAGGTCCTCTCCAAAAGGGATGATCGGCCCTTCGAAACCCTGGCGAAGGAAACGGGAGGAGCCGTCTTGCCCCTGGGGCTGGCCCCCCTCGACCTCGGCAAGCTCTACGTGCAAAAAATCGCTCCCGTCGCGCGACACAAGCGGGAAATCATCCGCCCTTCAGAGCGTACCGAGCAGTTTGGCGTGTTCGTCCTGGCCGCACTCATCGCAGGATTGGCGGGTTCTTGGCCGAGTTCGGCTCGACTTCCTCACTTTTATCCCTGGTTCCTCCTCCTTCTCATCGGTACGTCCATCGGCGCCGGTGCCCAATCGCAGCAGCCGGCCAAGCAAATCGAAGCCGGTCGCGCAGCGTTCCAGGCCAAACAATTTGAAGAAGCGCTCAAGGCTTTCCATGAAGCGGCCCAGCACTCTTCCGAACATCCGATTCCGCGCTACAACGAAGGGGCCGCACTCTTTCAACTCGGCCGTTATTCAGAAGCTTACACGTGTTATCATGACGCCCGCGCTCATGCCGACTCGTCGCTTCGCACAAAGATCGATTACGCCCTAGGGAACACATCGCTAGCCCTGGGAGACATCGCCGGGGCAATCGCCCATTACGATGACTGCATGAATTCCACCGCGAAAGGCCCCGGTCTCGACATCGTCAAACAAGACGCCGCCATCAATCGGAAGTTCGCGGAGGAGCGATCTCGGAACCCCTCGATGCCCCCCGACCCTGACAAAGAAGACTCCAACGGAGCCAAGCAGCCCCGCCAGAGAAAACAGCAGGGGGGAAATGATGACGATATGGATGCGCCAGATCCGCAGGGGGGACAGTCTCCGGATAGCCCCCCTCCAGGTTCTTCTTCTCCGAACAAGGGAGCCGGCGCAGGGGGAGCGGGAGGGGGTGGACCCAATCCTCCCAGGCCCGGCTCTCCGGAAGCCAGGCTCGCGGCCGCGGTCGAGAACATCAAGGAAGCCCGGAAGGGACGGCTGGAAGAAGAGACATCGGCCCCAGAGCGGGACAAGCTGGACTGGTAGCGACCATGTGGCCCAGGATCACAGGAAAGCTCTTCTCCGTCTCTTCGGCGGCTATTGCAAGCGCGTTTCGCGGAGCTCCTGAAGCCCAAATCCGCCTCCCTGTCCGCCGAGAGAGAGCTTGTAGGTTTGGAACATACTGGTCCTAATAAGATAAGTCGGCAGACGAATTGGCTCTTGAGGGACGTTTGCTCCGGCAAATCCTCCAGCAAGGCACTCCCCGTTTCCGTATACCAGAACGGATTAAGAAGGAGCGCCAAGCCAAAGAGCTGATTCCAGTCCTCGCCCATCGTCTGAACTGAATCATTGCCGTGCGATCGAGCCTGGCCGTGCAGGCTCCCCAAATCTCGCGCCGAGATTTGAGAACCGAAACTATGCCAACATTCGCTAGCCTCGCGATCCTTCTCAGCACATTCGGCTACGCGCGTGCGGCGGATGTTCCGAGTAAGCCTACGCCTCTCAAACTCCAAGTTCCTCGAGGTCCTTACTTCGTCGGCCAGGAGATCCTTCTGGGAGTCGGGGGCCTGGCCAAAGACGAAATCGGAGAGGCTCGCGCCACCGTTCCCAAGTTGACGGGTGCCGAGCTGGTGGTGCTTGCCCCCGAGGCCAAGACTTCGGAGCATCAGGAAACGGCAAACGGCGACGCCCCTGCGAGGCGGGGTAACACCCTTTCGCTACGCTTGACCCCGAGAGAAGTGGGCTACCTCGTCATTCCGCCCATACCGATTCGTGTCGGCGATCGAAGAATGGTCACTCAATCTCTCCGAATGAACATTCTCGAAATTCCGAGCAGCAGCCGCCCCTCCGTATTCACGGGCGGCGTCGGCGCGTTCACCCTGATGGCGGAGGCTGCTCCTCCACAGGTTCGGTTGGGGCAGTTTTTCGAGTTCCGCATCCGGGTCCAAGGCGCAGCGGCTCGAGGTATGGGACGGCCCCCCCTGACCAAAAAGCTGGAAAACCCCGCTTTAGGCTTTCGAATCACGCCGCTTTCCGCCGAGTATACCGCGGATCCCCCTGCTCGCGTTTTTCGTTACCGGGCGCGTGCCCAAAAGGCGGGGACCCTCAAGCTTCCCCCCGTGGCGATCGCAGCATTTGACCCCGTCGCTCGACAGTTCATGACCAAAACCACGCCAGGTGTTCAAGTGCGGGTCCGAGACGTCCCGCGGCTTGACCCGGAAACCCTCGACTATCGACTCCCTGACGAGCCAAAGAAAGGCTACCTTTCTCGGTCCTCGGTTTTGATCTTATTTTCATCCCTTGCCGTCTGCATGGCGATCCGCCCCCGGGCCAAGCGGCTCCTCGGCCACTACTGGACCAAGCGTTCTCTTCGGAGACAGACCGAGACGATGCAGAGACTTCTCGATGGAACCACCGATCCCAGCGAGACAGCTCGTCTCATCTCTGAGGGCATGGTGGACTATCTGAGTCAAACGCTGGGGAGACCAACGGGGGCACTCACCCCAGAGGAAGCGAGGGAAGGGTTCACCCTGATTCGCGATGACGTGCGGCTGGGAGAGCAAGCCGCGAACCTCGTCTCTCGATGTGATCGGATCCTATTTGCGGAGGAAGGTGCCGAGCTCAACGGGCTGGTCGATACGGCCAAAGCCTTCTTCCAGGATCTCGCTCTGCAAAACAAGCCACGAAACCTGAGAACCGCCGACCCAGAAAAACCGCGAGAGGCAGACGAGACCATCGCTTCCTGAGCGATGTGGTCACCACTGCCTCTCACCAACGGATTCCGCGTTCTCAATAAGAAGCACTAACCTGAAAATCTGACTCAAAGCGATTCTACCGATCGTGTTCGATCAAAAACTCATAAGTCTCAACGCTGAGCGACGCTACGGGACCTTGCCGTACTGTAAAGCTCGCGGAAAGCCGTTTCATGCTTCGGCTGGCGACGATATCCCTCAAAACCGTCAAGCGGGAGCACGGGAATCGTCTTATTGATCAAGTTCTCAATCGCCGTCAGGGGTTCACCCTGATCGGGGCAAACGAACATGTAAGCAAGTCCGTCTTTGCCCATACGTCCCGTCCGACCGATCCGGTGGACGTAATTCTCAGCATCATCGGGGACGTCATAGTTGATGACGTGGCTAATGCCGTTGACATCAATGCCACGGCCAACAACATCCGTCGCCACGAGCACGGAAACCGTGCCATCTCGGAAGCCCTGCATCACGCGATTGCGAACGCTTTGCGCCAGGTCGCCGTGGATAGCCGCGACACCTGAGACTTTGTTGCGAAGCTTCTCGGTCAAGCGCTCGGCCCCTCGCTTCGTTCTCGTAAAGACGATGCACTGGCGAGGAAGATCCCGCTTGAGCAGGTGAACAAGAAGCTCAAACTTCCGGTCGTTCTCGATTGTCACATAGAACTGCTTGATCGAATCGACCGAAGGCTCGTCTTTCGACAGGTTCTGCTCCACAGGCTGGAACATATACTTTTGAGCCAGCTTGCGAACTTCGGGACTGATCGTCGCCGAAAGCAGAAGCGTTTGATGGGGGTCGGGCACCTTACGAAGGATTCGTTCGATGTCCGGGCGGAAGCCGATGTCGAGCATCCGGTCCGCTTCGTCGAGCACGACGTGGTAGATATCCCCCAGGTAAAGCGTGCGCCGCTGGATGTGATCCAGGACCCGGCCGGGAGTACCCACGACGACGTCGACACCGCGTTGCAAAGCACGAAGCTGGCGTTCGATGGGTTCGCCACCGTAGATGCCGCAGATGGCAACATCCTGGCCTAGGGAAAGCTTCTGTAGCTCCGTAACGATCTGCTGGACGAGCTCGCGGGTCGGCGCAAGGATGATCGCTTGCGGCCCTTTGCCACGCGCCTCGAGCATTTCAATCACGGGAATCCCGAAGGCAGCCGTCTTACCGGTTCCGGTTTTGGCTTGCCCAATGACGTCGTGACCGTCAAGAGCATCGGGGATGAGAGCCGCCTGAATTGGCGAGGGAGTGTGGTAGCCAGCCTTCTGCAAAGCCCGAAGCATGGGGGGGCTTAACCCCATTAATCGAAATCCGGAGGAAGAATCCTCCACTGCACGTTGAATCAAACAAACCTCCCGAAGGGATGGAAAAAAAGGAAACCTTCACTTCATGGTATCTTCCGTGATGGCCCAAGTCCTTTGGACTATCTCCGTAATAGCAGTTTATCACATTTTCGTCAAAGGCAACACGATCGCGAGTTCAGGAAAAGGTTCCTTGATATGCCAGGGCACCGCGCATCGTGGCGACCCATTCCCTCACGTCAACCGGTCCTCATGTTTGGCTAGAAGCGAGCCTGCATTGCCCTAACATCCTCATTAACGCGAAGTTAGAACGCTTCTCGCGGCAACGGCTCGTGCCAGGGCAACGGCGGGGTCGGCATCCAGGACCGTGAGATGTCCCATTTTCCGCCCTGGAGCCGCGGTCTTCTTGCCGTAGAGATGGAGCTTGATTCCCGGGTCAAATCGCAGGGCGCCCTCCCAATTGGGTTCGCCGCCCGCCCAAAGATCTCCCAGAAGATTGACCATGGCCGCGGGGCGGACCAGGCTCGAGTCCCCCAGAGGAAGCCCACAGAGTGCACGGACCTGTTGCTCGAACTGGCTGGAGACCGCCCCTTCGATCGTTAAATGCCCCGAGTTATGGGGGCGTGGGGCAATCTCGTTAACTAAGAGCCCGCCATCCTGTCGCAAGAAGAACTCGACCGTCAGCACCCCCACGGTTTCAAGTGCCTGGGCGACGGAGAGTGCAAGGGTCTGGGCCTGGATCGACACGGCTGGACCGACGGGAGCCGGCATCAGGGTCGAGTCCAGGATATGGCGCTCGTGCCGGTTCAACCCCACGGGGTAGGTCACCGCGCTTCCGTCCTGGCCGCGGGCAACAACGACGGAGACCTCGGCATGAAACGAGACCCATTGCTCGGCCACGCAGGCAACGTTCCCAAGGCTCGACCACGCGGAGTCACAGTCCTCCGCTCGCTCGACCCGGACTTGCCCCTTGCCGTCATAGCCTGAGGCGGCCGTCTTGAGGATGAAGGGAAAGCCGAGATCCTGGGCGGCCACTGCCAGCTCCTCAAGCGTGCGGACAGGCCGCCAGGGCGCGTGCGGGATCGCGTTTTGTGTGAGAAAGCTCTTCTCGCGAATCCGATTCTGACTAACCCAAAGAGTGCGCCAGCCGGGCCGAACAAAACGCCGACGGGCCAGCCACCTTAGCGCGGGGGCCGAGACGTTCTCAAACTCCACGGTGATGGCTTCGGCCCGCTCGCAGAGTTGACGCAGCCCTGGAAGGTGATCAGGAGGACCGATAACCGACCAGTCCGCCACCTGGGCTCCCGGAGCATCCTTGGTCGCGCTCAACACTCCCGCCTGGAATCCCATCCGTTGGGCGGCTTGAAGGAACATTCGGCCGAGCTGGCCTCCTCCAATGACGGCGATCGACGCCGGAGGGTTCAGCACACGGTGTGATCGAGCGCCACTCATTGCGGCGACTCCACGACCGACTCGGTCTGCTTCTCTCGAAAGCCAGCGAGGGCATCTCGAATCGCGGGGTACTTGCGAGCCAATATAGCCGCGGCGAAGAGGGCCGCATTGGCCGCGCCAGCCTGTCCGATGGCCAGGGTGCCTACGGGAATCCCCTTCGGCATCTGCACGATGGACAGGAGGGAATCCACGCCCCGCAGCACCTTGCTCTCAACCGGAACGCCCAACACCGGCAGGATCGTGATAGCCGCCAGCATCCCCGGGAGATGGGCGGCCCCCCCTGCCCCCGCGACGATCACCTCGAGACCACGCCCCTCCGCCTCTTGACCATAACGGAAGAGCCGGTCCGGCGTGCGGTGCGCCGACACCACCTTGGTTTCGTGCGCGATTCCAAGTTCGGTGAGCAACTCCGAGGCGTGACGGAGAGTCTCCCAATCGGACTTACTACCCATGACCACGCCCACCAAGGGCTTATTCGAGGCACTCACCGACATGACTCTCCTCACCGCAGACGCGTACGAGATCTCAAGGAAGAGATAAATGAAGTCTGTGGAGACTCTCGCGTGGCATCTTAACCGTTTGCACCACGTTTCCAAATGGTCCACAGCCTTGGCACACTCACATCAGTGTACCTTCTCCGTGCCGCGTCCTGCCTGAACGAGTGAGAGGGAGAGCTTGACCGTTCGCGAAAGGCTCCGATACCCAAGAGCGGCGAGCAGCGCGCCCACTGCTAGGATGACTCGCAATTCGGGACGAAATGGGGGAGAATGTGGCGGTTGCCAGGGAGCAAGGATTCTAGCAGTGAAGAAACCCTCGCCTGTTTTTTGCACCGCGGAGTGTCGCTGATGAGACCGTATTGGATCGGGGCTGTCGCATTGGCCATGGCTTGTTCACCGTTCGCGTATCTGCTAGGCGATGAGCCCACGCGCCCCACGGCCTCTGCAACCGAGGCGAACCCCGCAGTTCCCGCCGTTGGGCATTCGGTCCACGGCGAGGCTTTCAACGAAGGCCCCCGGCAGAAGGCAACACTGCTTCCGGGCATGGGGAAGTCGCGCTTCTTGGTAACAACCACCAAGCCGGACGCCCAGGCGTTCGTGGACCAGGGGGTCGCCCAACTGCATTCGTTCTACTACTACGAGGCGGAGCGTTCGTTCCGGCAGGCTGCCCAGATCGATCCCGATCTGGCCATGGCCTACTGGGGCATGGCCATGGCCAACGTGAACAACGAGAAGCGAGCGCGTGGCTTCTTGAAGGAAGCCCGCAAGCGAGACGGGAAGCTCACTGGCCGGGAGAAGCTCTACCTGGACGCGCTCGACGCCCTCTACAAAGACGGGGTCGACGAGAAAAACCGGAAGAAGAATCACCTGCTTGGTCTTGAGACCATCGTCCAGGAACATCCCGACGACCTCGACGCTCGTGCCTGGTTGGCGATGGTGACCTGGCAGAACGCTGGGAGCGACGGTATTGGCAGCCGGCAAGCTGTCGATACGTTGATCGATTCCGTGCTTCAGATCGAGCCCACACATCCGGGCGCCTATCACTACCGCATCCACCTCTGGGACGGCGTTAAGCCGATCCGGGCCGAAAAGGCCGCCTCCCTCTATGCCGGAACGGCCCCCGGAATTGCTCACGCCTGGCACATGCCAGGGCACACATACACGGGTCTCAAGCGATACGCCGACGCGGCTTATCAACAAGAAGGCTCTGCTCGCGTTGATCACGCGTCGATGGCTCGTGATCATCTCATGCCCTTCGAGATCCACAACTACGCACACAATAATCAATGGCTGGCCACGACCCTGAGCCACCTCGGACGCGTCCACCAAGCCATTGAGGTCGCCCGGAATCTTGTCGAGCTTCCTCACGACCCTGACAAGAACGGCAAGAACGACGGTGGCTCCGCTCAACGAAGCGGGCGGATTCGCTGGACCGAACTCTTAACCCGTTACGAGCTCTGGGATGACCTGATCTCAGCGGGAACCTCCGGCCTGCTCGACTGGTCCGACCTGCCGATCGAACGGCGGGAACGCGCCCTGAGCCTGGGACTGGCCTACGCCGCGAAGGGTGATCAGGCAAAGCTCGCTGAGCAGGTCGCCGCCCTCAAGGCTCTTGGTGCCGAGGAGATGAAGACGGCCAACGGCCGCCCCCGCGGCAATAATTCCGCAAATGAGCAAGGGAATCCGGAGACCCGCTCCGCCATTGCCGAGCTCGAAGGCTACCAGGAACTCGCCAAGGGGCAGATTGCCGAGGCCTTCGACCGATTTACCAAGGCCACGTCAATGCGCCCCGAAGCGCTCGCCCGAGCGCATCTCGCGGCACGCAACTATGGGCTGGCCGAAGGTGTCGCGAAGAAGGCTATCGAGTCTCAACCGAACCAATTCGCTCCCCTCGCCGCCCTGGTTGAAATCCAACACGCCGTTGGCAATGACAAGGGAGCCCGTGAGAGTTACGCGAAATTGGCCCCGCTGGCCAAGCACGCCGATCAGGACCTGCCTGTAAGCCAGCGCCTGGCGACGATCCTGGCCGGTTGGAAGGACAACACCTGGACCAACGCGGGCTCCGAGGCGTCCGCCTCAGCGGAACCGACGGCAGATCGCCCTCCGTTGGCCCCCCTGGGTCCTCTTACCTGGGCACCCTTCGCGGCGGACGACTTCTCGCGAAATGACACGGCGGGAAACCCCTGGTCGCTCGCCAAGCAACGTGGCAAGAACGTCGTGGTTCTCTTCTACCTCGGCGGGAAGTGCGCTCACTGTATGCAGCAGCTCCAACTCTTCGGAAAAGAGCTCGCGGAGATCCAAAAGCTGAACACGGAGCTTGTGGCGATCAGCACCGATGACGCGCAGGCCACAAAGGTTTTGAAAGAGAATCAAGACAACATAAAATTCCCTATGCCTCTTTTGTCTGACCCCGGCCTTGACCTCTTTCGAGCCTATCGTGCCTTCGACGATTTCGAGAACCAGGCGCTGCACGGCACTTTCCTGATCGATTCGCAAGGTCGCGTCCGATTTCAGCGTATCTCCGCGGACCCTTTCCTCGACGTAGCGTTCATCAAGGACGAAATTGCTCGGGTCAACCGGATCGTTCCCCCCTCGGCCCCCAACAGCCGATAAGTACGCAGTCCTAGATGGGAAGTACTTTTGACGATGGTTCCCTTGCAATCACCAGCCGACCAACAACCCCAACCGGTGAGTGCCGAGCTCCTGCTCGGCATCACCGATAAGGATGCCCTGAACCGAAGATTGCGCCCTATCGAAGGCCGACGCGAAGGGACTCTCGTCATTCACGAGATTTACCGCAGCCTTCAAGGGGAGAGCACCTTCGCAGGGCTTCCTTGCATTTTCGTAAGGCTGACCGCCTGCCACCTGCGCTGCCGCTATTGCGATACCCCTCATGCGTTCGCCCAGGGAGAAGAGCTCAGCCTTGACGACGTGGTCGCTCGCGTGCTGGAACTCGGTGATCCGCTGGTGGAAGTGACCGGCGGTGAGCCCCTACTCCAGGCCGAAGTTTTTCCGCTCATGGAGCGTCTCGCCGACGCGGGGCGAACCGTGCTTCTGGAGACAAGCGGAGCCGTGGACATCGGCTCGGTCGACCCGCGGGTGCACATTATCCTCGACTTGAAAACGCCCGGCTCGGGAGAAGTTGCCGCCAATCTCTGGAGCAACATCCCCCACCTCAAGCCAACTGACGAAATCAAGGTGGTTCTCTGCGACCGCGCGGACTTTGATTGGGCGGTCGAACAGATCCATCGTTTCGCGCTGTTGGAGCGATGTCCGATCCTCTTCAGCGCGGTTCACGGAGAGCTCAATCCGACCGATCTCGCCGCCTGGATCCTCGAATCGCGGTTGCCGATTCGTCTCCAGCTCCAGCAGCACAAAATCCTCTGGGAACCGGGCGCTCGCGGAGTGTAGAGCCGTTAACGTCTGGGTGGTCGACACCAGACGGCGAGAGCGCGAGAGGCGGAGTTTGACGTGAATCGCCGTGTTGCGGCCCGTAGAGCCGCTCTAAGCCCTTCCGATCAAAGAGCGTTGGAGACTCGACCTACCCGGAAAGAAGGGTAAGGCCCATCGAGTTCACCCCTCATCGCTCTCCCCTGGTGGAGAGCGATCGCCCTTGAGGCTTGCGGGCCATCTCATCAGACCCTGAACAACGGCTCGCACCTATGTGCCGCGCGGTTTACCAGGTTGCGCCGAAGGGAATGCCGATGATCTTCTGCAGAGCCAAAATGCCCACCAGGTAACCGACAACTCGAAGCAGGACCTGGGAGAGATTCCCCAGGAAACGCTCCACACCTTGATGGGTGGAAAAGCTCTTAACACCGCTTCGAAGCGTGATCATTAGCCCAAGAACCAACAGCCCCACGATGGGACCGAAGACGAGTATCGCTTTTATGGGGGCCCAATCGGTCATCACCCAGACCTCCACACCTTAACCTCAGCCTAAGATATCAAGCGAGAATTGCCTGAAATCAAAAAGCAAACGATGTTCCAAAAAAGCCGCAAGCCAAATCATTCAATCGCGAGAATCGGCAAAAACCATCCTGGCGTCTCTTTCCTCATTCCATACAGATCTTTCCTGCCAAGATTATACCCGACGATTGGCAGACTTTCTGTGGAACTTTTCCAAACTTCCCTGTTGGGTAAAGATTGCTGGCGCCCCTATCCTGACGCCTCCTAAACAATGCGAACGTCACCGGCTATACGAAAGAGTGTTCGTGCATTGTTCGTGGTCATTGCGGCGAAGTCGAGCAACGAAACTCCGCGAACCTGGGCCAACGCCGTCGCCGTCGTGGCAACCCGCTGAGGTTCATTAGGCCGGCCACGAAAAGGATGCGGGCTTAGGTACGGACTATCGGTTTCCACCAGGATGCGATCCTGCGGCACACGAGCCGCCACATCGCGTAGTTCGTTAAGGGACTTGTTCTCGAACGTAACCATCCCCGCGAACGACAGGTGGAGCCCGTGCTCCAGAAAAGCCTGGGCGTACTCCCAGTTCCCCGTGAACGAGTGCAGGATCCCTGGCGTAGGACGGCCAAGGCGCTCCAAGCACGCGAGAATGTCGGCCTCGCTGTTCCGGCAGTGGATCACGATCGGCAAGTCGTTATCGAACGCCAATTCAAGATGCCGCTCAAACCATTCTACTTGGATGGGGAAAGGAGTATTGTCCCGATAGCGATCGAGCCCCGTCTCGCCGATCGCCACGACTCCCGGTTGCTTCGTCAGAGCTTTGATCCGATCCCAATCGTAGGGGCCGCACTCGGTGATATCGTTAGGATGGATCCCGACGGCGGCGAAGACGCCGCGCCGAGAGCGGGCCATTTCCGCCACCGACTCGCTGTCCTCGACACCTGTACCAATCGCTATAATTTGCGTAACGCCAGCGTCCCGTGCTCGCTGGAGAACCCCGTCGAGGTCGCTTTTCAGGCGTGAATCGTCGAGATGCGCGTGCGTGTCGACCAGATCGGGCAGAGAGATCGCATCCAAGCTCATCGTTCCGTCGGGGCCTCGCCGTGAATGACAGGGTCTTCGGCTCCATCGAAGAAGCCCACAAGCTCCAAGCGATAACCCATGATCCTAAACCCTTGGTCGCGCAATTGTTTCATCAGCGAAGGATCAAGTTTATCGATCAGGCCGGGATCGAACGGGGTCGGCAAATCCCGAACGGTCCCAGAACGAAGACAGCGCAAATGGTAATGTTGTTCACTACGGGCGTCGTAACGAGCCGAGCCGTCACCGGCCGTCAGCTTAGTGGCGAGTCCGCTCGAAACCAGGGCTTCCAAAGCCTTGTAAACGGTGGCCAGGCTGATCTTGGGAACTTGGAAGCGAACCCCCTGGAACACATCTTCAGCCGTCGGATGATGGTCGGTCTGACAGAGGAACTGATAAACCGCCAGGCGCTGAGGTGTACAGCGCCACCCTCCGGCCTCCAGGGATTGACGAATTTCGTCCTCTTGCAACGCAAAACTCATCGACCGTTCCTCACCCTTATGAACCGTGCAAGCAATTGTTCGGACGCTTGACACTCCTGTCAACCGGTTGTTAGAGTAAACTCTGGCACCGTACGCGGATGGAACTTCCGCGACGGTATGAGTCCTGGGGTTTTAGCGCACCGGAACACTCGGTGCAACAGATCCCCGGGCGTCCAAGGAGGCGTGGCCAAAGGGTCGGCCCGCTGCGGTTTGAAACACGAACCACGCCTCCAAATGAGGCGTGGTTTTTGGTCAACCACAGCTCTTCGTCGTTTCCGGCTCAGATGCGCCTCGGAGGATTTCAATGAGCGTCGATCTGGTTCGCATCGTCGATAGCATCCACCGCGACAAGAATATCGCCAAAGATATTCTTTTCGAGGGGATTCAGTCGGCGCTGGCCACGGCTGCCAAAAAGCATTACCCCGAAGCCTCCGAAATCGTAGTGAACATCGATCAGGACTCGGGGCAGATCGAGGCGACTAAAGACGGAACTAAGATGGACCCGGCGGAACTCGGGCGCATCGCCGCCCAGACCGCCAAGCAGGTCATCATCCAGAAGATCCGCGAAGCCGAGCGGGATAGCCTCTTCGACGAGTTCGAAGACCAAAGGGGAGACCTGATCACCGGGACCGTACAGCGGTTCGAGGGGGGAGCCGTCACCGTCAACTTAGGCAAGACGGACGCCCTTCTTCCGCGAAGCGAACAGATCCCCGGTGAGAGCCACCACCCCAACGAACGCATCCGAGCGGTCATCCTCGACGTTCGCAAGGTAGGGCAGCGGGTCAAGATTATTTTAAGCCGAACGCATCCTGACTTTGTTCGTCGGTTGTTCGAGCTTGAGATCCCTGAAATCGCCGATCAGATCATCTCGATCCGCGCTCTCGCCCGGGAAGCCGGCTACCGTTCCAAGGTCGCCGTGACCTCGATCGACTCGAAGGTCGACGCGGTCGGCGCTTGCGTGGGCGTTCGCGGTACTCGTATCAAGAATATCGTCGATGAGCTCGGAGGCGAGCGCATCGACATCGTGCGTTGGAATGAGTCGCTTCAGGTTTTGATTCCCAACGCGCTTCAACCCGCGGAAATCGATGAGGTCATGCTTTGCCAGCTCCTCGGCCGAGCCATCGTGCTCGTTCGCGAGGACCAACTCTCGCTGGCGATCGGACGTCGCGGTCAAAATGTTCGGCTCGCCTCGAAGCTGGTGGGTTGGGACATCGAGATCATGACAAGCGAAGAGCTCGATGAGCTCATCGAGAAGGCGGTTGCCGCGTTCACCAAGATCGAAGGGGTCGACACCGACCTTGCTGAGAAATTGGTCGAACAAGGGATTCTTAGTTATGACGACCTGTCGGTGATGGAGATCTCCGACCTGGTGAACACGATTGACGGCTTGAACGAAGAACAAGCTGTCGAAATCGTGGGGCAGGCCGAGACCCTGGCCGAAGAGCAGGCCGAAGAGATGCCCCGGCGCAAGGGTGCCCGGCCGACACCCCCGCCCACTTCGGAATCAAGCGAGGAAGCCGGCGCGACCGAGGGGGCGGAAGCCCGCGCGGGGCGTGCCGCTCGCCCCACTCTTGACGACCTGTTCGGCAACGATGGGGCCGCCGGTTCTGATGCGGCGGAGGAAACTGCAACGGCTTCAGGAGAGGAAGTTGCGGGTAATACCGATGAGGCGGACTTGACAGGTTCGGCTGAGTCGGATGAGATCCGCGATCTGGCCCTCGCCGAAGAGCCTTTGCTCGAGGGACACAATGCCGAGGTGACTTCCGTCCCCAGCAATGAGGATCAGGAAGAGACCTTACGGATCGTGACCGAGGCTGTAGAATCAGGACAATCGCCTCAACAGCATGAGGCAGGCGCGGGGAGCGTACACCCGCAGCCACCAACGAAACCTATCTCGACCGCACAGGCCGAGGGAAGCGAATCGGATATGCACCAGCCATGAGGCCCCGCATGGGCCTGCCACCGCGGTCCGACCGAGTCGATCTACCCCCTTGAGTGACAAGGGTCCTGGGGTGTTGGGCGACCGGTCGGCAAGGTTTTTTACCCTTGATCGATCGGGCAGGCCCGGACAAGTGGTCCGGGCTTTGGCCCCACCCTGGAGGAGTTGCCGTTGTCCACGCGTGTCCACGAGTTGGCGAAAGAACTGGGTCTAAAGAGCCAGGAGCTACTCGACCGAATTCAACGTTGGGGGCTTGACGTAAAAGTCAGCGCCTTGGCGAGCCTAGACCCGGGGACGGTCGATCGGATCAGACAATTGATGCATGGTCCTACGACCTCGTCTCCGCCGGCCGCGCCCCTCCGCGATCAGTCGTCCCCGACGGCCCCTCCTTCGTCCCGTACCAGACCCCCGGAGACGCCCGCCATCAGCGCGACAGCCCCAACGGCGACCCGCCCGGCACCGAGTAGCCCGGCCTCGTCGGTCGCCCCAGAACGTACCGCTTCGAGTGCTCCAGCCTCGACGGTCGCCCCTGAACGAACCGCCTCGAGCGCTCCGGCCTCGACGGTAGCTCCCGCACGGACCGTCCCGAGCGCTCCAGCCTCGGTGGTCGCCCCAGAACGTCCTGCTCCGGCCTCACATGCGCCGAATGCCCCGGTCGGTACGACGACGGCCTCACATGCTCCCGGTCGCCCCCCGGCCCCAGGCCCGGGTCCGGTCGCTCAGGCAGGGGGAGCAGGCCAGGCGACTCAGCCTCGCCCCAGCGGCTTGACGTCGCCGCCGCGACAAGGGGGAGGACCGCTTTCGGGACATACCCCGCACCGTAGCGGCGGGAACGTGGGCCCAGGGGCTCCCGTTCGTCCCCCAAGCCCCCCCGCTCCGCCGCCGGACTATCGCCCGAACCCGAGCACCCCTCCTCCGCTCAAGCGGAGCGACTACGTGTCGCCGGCCGGTCTCCGGCAGGCCCCTCCCCGAGCCGGGAATCCTCCCGTCCTCTCGTCGGCGAGGCGCAACGACGACGACTCTCAGGGGGGGCAGAACGAAGGTTCTCGTCGCGAGCCGGTCACCGGGCCAAGACGTCCGCTGCCGCAGGTCGCCTCTTCGGGACAGTCTCCGCAAGCTCGCCGCCCCACCAACGTGCGGCCGGGCACCCCGGGGCCCGAGGTCAAGACTCAGCGCCCGGAGAAGCGTTACACTCCCGATGAACTGATCGCGATGCGGAAGTCGGGCCAGCTCGGCACCGTCGCTCCTCCTCCGGCTCAGCGTCCGGGAATGGGGCATGGGCGCCCGCCTCAGCCGACTCGCCCGGGCAACCTTCCCCCCGGGAACATGCCCCCACGTCCGGGTGCGGGTCCCGCCGCGCCGGGGCTTCGCCGGCCTGGTACCGGCCCCGCTCCCGCTCCGGCTGCTCCCGTCCCCCCGCCGGTCGAGGAGGATGACGATCGTAAGGGTAAGGGCAGCAACGCTTCCCGCCTGGGCACTCCGGCGGACCGAGCCGGCCGTCGCGCCAAGCGTACGGAACGAGCTTCCGAACGTCGCGTTTCTTCGCCGATGCCCGCCGCGGCCCTCTTGAACGAGACCGAGGAAGAAGCATCACGGCGTTCTCGGTCGGGCCGCAAGATCCACAAGGGTGCACAGCGGGCCAATGTCCCGGCGTCTCGCAAGTCGCACGTGGAGATCGAGACCCCGATCACCGTGCGCGATCTTTCTGAGGCCACCGGCATCCGTGCTTCCGACCTCATCAAGAAGTTGATGACGAACCTGAATCAGCTCGTGAACATCAACGCGACGCTTGATGAAGAAATGGCGGTCATGCTTGCCCTTGAATTCGGGGTTGAGCTTGAAGTCATTCATGAGCGGACGGCCGAAGACGATCTCCTCACCTCCATTGAGGCCGCCGAGTCTGATCCCGGCGAGCTCGTGGAACGGCCTCCGGTCATCACGATCCTGGGGCATGTCGACCACGGCAAGACCTCGCTGCTCGACCGCATTCGGAAGTCGAATGTCGTCCAGTCCGAGAGCGGCGGTATCACGCAGCACATCGGTGCGTATCAGGTCGAGCATGATGGCAAGCTCATCACGTTCGTCGATACCCCCGGTCACGAAGCGTTTACCGCGATGCGGGCCCGTGGTGCCAACGTCACCGACATCGTGGTGCTGGTTGTTGCGGCTGACGACGGTGTGATGCCTCAGACCCAGGAGGCCATCGCCCACGCCAAGGCGGCCGACGTGCCGATCGTCATCGCCCTCAACAAGATCGACCTGCCTAACGTCAACCTCAACAAGATCTATGGCGAACTCTCGCAGCAAGATCTTGCTCCGGAAGAGTACGGCGGCGACACGCCGGTCGTGAAGACCTCGGCCATCACCGGCCAGGGGATTCCGGACCTTCTCGAAATGCTTGGGATCGTGGCGGAGCTCCGCTGTGAGATCAAGGCGAACCCCAAGCGGCCGGCGACCGGAACCTGCCTCGAAGCCTCGATCTCCGAGGGACGCGGCGTGGTGGCGACGGTGCTGGTCCAGGACGGCACGCTCAAGGTTGGCGACGTGTTGGTCTGCGGAGACGGCTTCGGCCGCGTCCGCGCCCTGTTCAACGACAAGGGACGTTCCGTTACCGAGGCCGGGCCTTCCACCCCGGTCGAAGTCTCTGGGCTCGATGCCGTGCCGACGGCCGGCGAGAAGTTCGCAGTGGTCGACGACATCTCGCGTGCCCGAGAGATTGCCGAGTCGCGCCGGCTCCGCACCCGCGGGGTTGCTTTGGGCGAACGGCAAGCCGTCACGCTCGAAAACCTCTACAGCAAGATGGCCGAGCAGAAGGTCAAGAACCTCAACTTGATCCTCAAGGCCGACGTTCAAGGGTCGCTCGAAGCCCTCACGAAGGAACTCGAGAAACTCGAGAACACCGAGGTTCCGATCCGCATCCTCCTCAAGGGGGTCGGTGGAATCTCCGAAAGCGACATCTTGCTGGCCGACGCTTCTCAGGCCATCGTCATCGGCTTCCGAGTCGCCCCTGAAGATCGAGCCATCACCCTGGCTGATGAGAAGAAAATCGACATCCGTCGATATGATATCATCTATCAGGTGACCGACGAGATCAAGAAGGCCGTCGAAGGTATGCTCGTCCCCGAGATCAAGGAAGTGCATCTCGGCCGGGCCGTCGTACGGCAGACGTTCAAGATCTCCAAGGTCGGCATGGTGGCTGGTTGCTTCGTGACCCAAGGAACCTTCGAACGGTCCGCGAAGGCCCGTTTGATCCGCGAGGGTCGCGAAATCTACAAGGGGGGCATCGAGGCCCTCAAGCGTTTCAAGGACGACGTCAAGGAAGTCCGCGAAGGCTTCGAATGCGGTATCAAGATTACCAACTTCGACGACCTGAAGACGGACGACGTGATCGAAGCTTATCGCATCGACGTCATTCGGCGGACGCTCTGATTTTTGTGCGGTGAGAGCGGCGGGCGGGCTTCAACGGGTTTTTCTCGTGTAAGCCTCTCGCCGCTCAATCTTCAAGAAGCGGCCTCCTTCGAGACGAGCCTCTTGCCATGATCGCGGCAACCCTCCGCCTGGAAATGCGGATCGGCGACTGCCACACCCTTCGAGAAAAGCGCCGGAGAATGCAAACGATCATGACCAAGCTGCACCGGCACTTTAACGTCGCGGTGGCAGACGACGAGGATAGCGACCCCACGCGGGCCGTTCTCCTTGTTGCCGCGGTCGGTCGGGCTCGCCGCGATGTTCGTGAAACGTTGGAACGGGTTGCCGAGGCCGTCGCTGTCTACCCGCGCGGCGAAGTCTTGAGCCAAGCCATCTCGGAGGTTTAGCACCCATGTCCTCGCACCGCAGCCTGCGATTGGCCGAGGCAATTCGCGAGGTGGTCGCTACCGCGATTCTCTCTGATCTGGCCGATCCACGCATCAAGTCGGTCACCGTGCTGAAGGTGGAGCTTGCCAGCGACCTTCGTAACGCCACGGTGTTCGTCTCGATTATGGGATCCCCTTCAGATCAGGATCGTTCGATGGCCGGCCTGAAACGCGCCGCCGGATACCTTCAGTCGCGCGTCGCCACCCGCCTCCAAACTCGCTTCACTCCCATCTTGAGCTTCAAGAAGGATGATAGTGTGAAGAAGTCGATCGAGATCTCACGACTGATCGACACGGTCATGGCCGAAGACCGCGCGGTTGCGGTCGGCCCCCAAGACCCCGAGGAGCCCGCCGACGGCTCCGATGACGCTTCCCCGGACTGAGCCCGATCCTGGATGGAGAATTGCGGGGCCTGATTCGTGGGCCACCCCGTTGCTCAGCTCGTTTTCATACCTTCTCCCGACCCGAATCTCGACACCCATGGCCACACAAAGCAAAGCCCAGTTCCTGACTGACGTCTACACCCACCTGAAGAAGCGCTATAAATCTAAGCCTGAGCGGGATGCGCTGAAGCTAACCGTCCTTGAGGCGGTGATCTTCGGGATCTGCCACGAGGATTCGACGCGCGATCAGGCCAACCAGTCACTCTCCCGTTTCAAAGACGATTTCTTTGACTGGAACGAGGTCCGGGTCAGCTCGCTCGAAGAAATCCAAGGGGTACTCGCAGAACTTCCGAACGCAGAAGATCGCGCCCATCGCCTCCGCCGCTTTCTTCGCCAGCTCTTTGAAAAGACCTACGGCTTCACCCTTGAGGCACTCGCCAAGAAGCCTCTCAAAGAGTCCATGAAGATGCTCCAGGAGTACGAGGCCTTGACCTCGGACTACGTCCTGGCCACGGTGGTTCAGCAAGCTCTCGGCGGGCACGCCATTCCCGTTGACGCCCCCCTCCGTCGTGTCCTGGAACGTCTGGGAGTGGCCGAGAAAGACGCGGACATCGCCACAACCCGGGGCGTGCTCGAACGCGCGATCCCGAAAAACAAAGCCTCGGAATATATCGAGCTCTTTGAAGAACTGGCGCATGACGTCTGCCACGAAGGGGATCCGGACTGCCCCCACTGCGAACTGAAGAAGATCTGTCCGTTTGGACGCGACAAGAAAGAAGACGGTCACGCGGCCAAGGCGACCCATGCTCCCAAGCCCGTCAAAGAGGCCAAGGAGTCGAAGGAAGCCGTGAAGCCCACCGCCACGGCCAAGCCGGCGACGGCCACCGCGAAGGCTACGAAAGAGGCCCCCACCACCTCTACGGCTCCCGCTTCCGCCCCCGCGGCTCCCAAGGCCGCCAAGGGCAAACCCAGCGGGCCCAAATGATCTGACTCGAGATCGAGAGGCTTCCCCCTCTCCGGGCCTCCCGAATCCTCAGCGGCGCAAGCTCCCTCCCCGGACTCCCGGTGATCTTTCCCCATCATCTCGACCAGGATTAGGGTCGTCTCTCAGCCAGGCGACCGTGGACGGGCATGTTCCTCTCCAAGGGTCTGTCAGCGAGGGGCGTGGAATCGATTTGCAGCCACGCCCTTGCGTTGCCCGCGGTGTGGACGGACCAAGGCCGATAGACGCCAACTCCGGATTCCCAATGCCCACTCGTCTCGGCCTGTCCCTTGTTTTTGCGCGGCTCAGGCGCTGACCTACAAGGCTGCGTGTGGCCACTCCTGGCCCTTGAGGGCGAGCTTCCGGCACAGGCGGCTTACAGATCTCCTTACTGCCTAATACTTTGGGGGATAAGACCCGAAGCCCGTCGAAGAGCGATCTCAGGTAGCACGGTCGCTTTGCTGTTCCACCTCGAGGAACAAGCATGTGAGAGGCTTTTTACCGGAGCGATATCCCCATCTTGACGGTTGGCCGCGACCTTGGCATGACCCATTGCAACGTGTTACTCTAAGGGTCAGTTTTTCGCGAAGCATGTGGCCGCTCTCATGTTAGCGAGAGCCGGCTGATCTGCTGTCGAACCGCGTAAACCGGGCCATCCCCTTAGCCAGGGTCCGGCGTGTTGCCGTGGAGACGTAAACATGGTCGGGTTGCTTCGTTCAAGGGCATGGGCTCTTTCATGGGCCATCGGGATCTTCTTTGCTCCCGCCGCGACATGGGCGGATCCCCCCGCCGACTCCAAACCGGCCACCGAAACCAAGCCAGAGGCCGAGGCCAAATCGGCGGAAGAGACCAAAGCTAAAGCTGAGACCCCCAACAACTACGGTCTTCCCGGCGAAGACGTACCCGCTCGCTTCGTTCCCAAAACCCCGCGCTCCGTCGAGGACCAGCGGGAAATCGATGCGGTTCGCGATTTCAGCACGGCACGGGCCCTCGAAGATCAGCGAGCCTGGTCTGAAGCGATGGAGCTCCTCGAGGAAGGACTAAAACTCGAGCCCGACTCAGTTCCCATCCTCAAGCGCCTGAGTCGCCTCTGCTTCATGAAGGGAAAGACCGAGGAGGGGTTGAAGTTCGCCCGCCGGGTGCTCGCCACCGAACCCGGTGATACCGACACCATCGCTCGCCTGGTCGCTCACTACAACCGCAAGTCCGACTTCCCGGGAAGCGAGGCGCTCCTCAAAGAAGTCCTGGAAAATCCCAAGCTGGACCCGAATTCGCCGGGCCGCTTGCTGGCTCTGTATGAACTCGGGCGCCTCTACTGGGAACGCCTCGACCGTGACGAAAAAGCCGGCGAGGCATTCGCCCAGGTTCTCGATGCGCTCGATGAAAAGGCCGCCAATCGCCTCTCACCACTCGACCAGGCCCGAATCCTGGGGGATGACCCCGCCGACACCTATCTCGAGTTCGGCAAGGCCTTCGCCAAGACCAAGCGCTATGAGCTCGCCGTCAAAGCCTTTCAACGCGGCCTGGTCTACAACGAAGAGCATCCTCAACTACCTCTGAGCCTCGCTGAAACTCTGCTCCAGGTTGGCAAGGGTGAAGAAGCGCTCAAGATTGTCGACCATTTCATCAAACGCCAGCCGCAGGGGAGCGAAGGCTACGAGCTCCTCGAGAAAATCCTGGTGGCCCTTCACAAAGAGAACGAGATCACCTCTCGTCTCGAAGAGGCTGCCCGGAACGACTCCAAGAACGTTCACTTGCAATACGCGCTGGCCGACCGCTACCACAAGACTGGCCAACTCGACAAAGCCGAAGCGATCTACAAGAGTCAGCTCGAGGCCCAGCCCACTCCCGAAGGTTACGCCGCTCTCGCCGCCTCGCTTCTAAAACGAAAAAAAGCGGAAGAGCTGCTCAAGGTCTTCGCGGAGGCTCTGACCAAGCAACGGGGCTTTGAAGCCATCAAGAAGCAGATCGAGGCCGTGATCAAGGATCCGAGCCTCGCCGAAGACATGCTAAACGCCGGCTACAAGATGCTCGAGGCCAACCCGCCCCGCCTCGAACGTGTTGGTGTTGATATCTTGAAAGCGATTGCTAAGGAGAGCGGCAAATCCGATAAGCTGATTCCGATCCTTCAGCTTCTCCTGAAGCAAGACCCGAGTCCCCAGATCTATCGCGAGATCGCCCACACGCTGGGCGAGGAGATGCACAAGTTCGACGAGGCTGCCAAGACCGTCGACGAGATGTTGACCCGCTACCCCGACGAGCGAAATCCCCGCACCTTGATTGTCCTTGGTGACTATCGCCGTCGAGCCGGGAAGTACGAAGAGGGCGTGGCGGTCCTTCGCGAAGCGCTCAAGCTCGACCCTCAAAATCTCGAGGGTCAAATCATGCTGGGCTGGTGCCTCCTCCTCTCTGGCAAGCTCGACGACGGCTTCGGCACGATCCGCGGAGCCTTGAAGAATGACCCCGCCAACCCCTTCTGCAACCGCCTCTACGCGTCTCTGCTGGTTCAGTTCGGACGTAATGAAGAGGCGATCACGTATCTGAAGGATCTGCTCCAGAAGTTCCCCAACAACGACGAGATCGTCGAGATCGTGCACTCGAGCCTCTCGGTGGCTTACGTCAACCTTGGCGACTATGCCAAGGGAGAATCGGAACTCGAGATCCTCTTCCAGCTCAAGCCCGATGATCCCGGCGTCAACAACGACCTCGGCTATCTCTACGCCGACCAAGGCAAGAACCTCGAGCAGGCCGAAGCAATGATCCGCAAGGCCCTCGAGGAGAAGCCCGATGAAAGCGCGTACCTCGATAGCCTCGGTTGGATTCTCTACAAACGAGGCAAGTTCCGTGAGGCCGTCGTTCCCCTTGAGAAGGCCGTCAAGAATCTGAACAGCGGCGGAGACGCGACGATCCACGAACACCTGGGAGACGTCTACTTCCGCCTCCAGGAACTGGCCAAGGCCAAGACCGCGTGGGAAGAAGCCGAAAAAGCGGCGACCAAAGCGATCCCCAGCGACAAACGCCTGGGCGAAATCCGCAAGAAGTTGGAATCGCTCGGCAAGCTTCCCCCGGCCCCCAAGCCGGCCGATGGAAACTCTCCTTGAAATAAGGGAAGTCCCCTCGCAAGACGCCGAGACGACACCTCGGACCCACGGCGCTTGCCGGCCGAGGTGTCGCTGCTTCGAAACGCACTCCAACTCGGTGGCTCGAGATGTTAAGATGATTGCTTGGCGCCGATCTTGGGCAAATGCCTACGTCTGGTGCCGGCGGCCTCATTGTCTGGATGCGTCCTTCGCGAAAGTGGCGACGTATTATCGATTCGATCCGAGGAACGCAGGGAGTTTTGTAGGAACATGGCAGGTCATTCCCATTCGGCGAACATCGCGCACCGCAAGGGAGTTGTCGACGCCAAGCGCGGCAAACTCTTCAGCAAGCTCTGCCGCGCGATCTTCGTCGCAGCGAGAAACGGCGGGGGCGACCCCGATGCGAACCTGAAGCTTCGATACGCCATCGACAAGGCGCGGTCCTATAGCTGCCCCAAAGACAACATCGAACGATCGATCAAGAAAGCCACCGGCGAGCTGGGTGCCGAAAACTACGTGGAAGTCACCTACGAGGGTTACGGCCCCAACGGTGTCGCCGTTCTCTGCGAGGCCCTCACCGACAACCGCAACCGGACCGCCAGCGAACTCCGCAAGATCTTCGAGGTCTGCGGCGGCAACCTCGGGGCGACCGGCTGCGTGAGCTACCTCTTCGCCTTCAAGGGGATCTTCGTCATCGAGGCCAAGACAGTGGCCGAAGACCGCCTCATGGAAGTGGCTCTCGAAGCGGGTGCCGACGACCTGAAGCACGTCGATGAATACTTCGAGGTCACCTGCGACCCGAAAGTCTTCGACGCCGTTCGCAAGGCCTTTGAAGAGAACAAGATCGCCACCGAGAGCGCCGAGACCAGCTACATCCCCACGAACTCGGTCGATCTCGACGTGGAAAATGGTAAGCGAATGCTCAGGCTTCGCGACCTTCTCGACGAAAACGAAGACATCCAAAACGTGTACGCCAACGACAACATTCCCGAGGCGGCCACCGCCTAAGCCGCCTCCCGAAGATAGGCACCGCTCACTTGCTTTCGCGGTGCGTCATTACGCAAGACTCCCAGCGTCTTTCGTAGGATGGGCATCGCCCACCAGGGTAAGCCTTCAAGAATGATAGTGGGCGATGCCCACCCTACGAAAGAACCCAAGCACCGCGACAACGCATCATCTGCGACTTCACTCTAACATTTGATGATCGGCCGGATCTTTCTTCCGTCTTTCTCCAGGAACATCGATGTCGACGCCATTCGTAAAGTCAGAGCGGCTCCAGAAGCTCCCTCCGTATCTTTTCGCCGAGATCGACAAGAAGAAAAAGGCGGCCATTGCCGCCGGCCGTGACGTGATCAACCTAGGCGTCGGCGACCCCGACCGGCCGACTCCTCCCTCGATCATCAAGAGCCTTCAGAAAAACGTCGAAAACGCCGCCTTCCACCAGTACGCTCTCGACCAGGGAGCTCCCGAGCTTCGCCAGTCGATCGCCGCGTTCTGCAAGACGCGCTACGGTATCGACCTCGACCCGAACTCGGAAATCCTCCCCCTGATCGGCTCCAAGGAAGGGATCGCCCACTTCCCCTTGGCCGTTCTCAACCCTGGTGACATCAGCCTGGTCCCCGACCCCTGCTACCCGGTCTACCGGTCGAGCAGCATGTTCGCCGGGGCCGACGTCTACACGATGCCCCTGGAGCCGCGCCTGGGCTTCCTGCCCGACATCGACGCCATCCCGGCCGACGTCTTCACGCGCGCTCGCTTGATGTTCCTCAACTACCCGAACAACCCGACCGGTGGCACGGCCGATCTCGCCTTCTTCGAGCGGGTTGTGAACCTCGCTAAGACCCACAACCTCGTGATTGCGCAAGACGCCGCGTACAACGAGATGTACTTCGACCGCCCTGCCCCGAGCATCCTTCAGATCCCAGGAGCCAAGGACGTCGCTATCGAGTTCCACAGCCTCTCCAAGACCTTCAACATGACCGGCTGGCGCGTCGGTTTCGCGATCGGCGGAGCGCCCCAGATCGCGGCCCTCGGCCAAGTCAAAGCGAACTGCGACTCGGGCATCTTCACCGCGATCCAGTTCGCGGCCAAGACCGCCCTCGACGAATACGAGACCCTGACCCCGCCGATCCGCGCCCTCTACAAAGAGCGCCGGGACGCGTTCATCGCCGCGATCAAGAAGATTGGCTGGGAAGTCACCGCTCCCGAAGCCACCTTCTACGTCTGGATCCCCTGCCCCAAGGGCTACACCTCGACCGAGCTCTGCAGCCGGATCCTCGACGAGGCCAACGTCGTCACCACCCCCGGCCTCGGCTTCGGCCACACCACCGACGGCTACATCCGCGCCGCCCTGACTGTCGAGACTCCGCGCCTGCTCGAAGCCATCGAACGCATCGGCAAACTCTCTCTTTGAGCTGTTGCCGAGCGGGTCGACCCGTATCATCAAGGAGCCTTGGAGCCATCACTCCAAGGCTCTCTTCATTTCTGTTTCTCTTTCGCTCGAAGCCTCACGAACCGCACGGCACCAAGTTTCATATACCGCCTTGGCGAGGAGAGGCCGCTTCACCAGATCACACCATCGGAGGCCCCTTGTCCGTTCTCCTCACCTGGCCTTACGCGCAGAATTCTTCTAACATCACTTTGGTCGTATCTCCCCGGAGACGTTGAAAATCGAGGAGCCGAGTCACCCCTGGCTGACGTCTCATGAGCATTCTCGCACATATCGCTCTGGGCAGTAATCTCGGCGATCGCAAACAGAACCTCGATCTGGCCGTGGCGAGTTTGAGGGCCGAACCTGGAATCACGATCCAGCACATCACCCCTTACCAAGGAACCGAGCCGGTGGGGGGCCCCATCGGCCAGGGGGCATTTCTCAACGCGGCCGCCGCGCTTCTAACAACGCTCGACCCCTTCGACCTGCTTCAAGCCCTGCACCGTGTCGAGAAGGAAGCAGGACGGGTCCGCTCCGTGCGTTGGGGAGAGCGAGTCCTCGACCTCGACCTGCTCCTTTACGGCGATCGCATCATCGAGACCGAACCCGTTCGCAACCGTGTCTACGGCGGCGTTACTCCTGGCCTCACGGTGCCACACCCGCGGATGGCCGTCCGTCGTTTCGTATTAGATCCCCTGGCCGTCATCGCCCCGGACGTCGTTGACCCCCTCACCGGCCGCACGATTACCGAGCTCCAGGCGAACCTCCGTCGTCGCCCTCGCTACTTCGCCATTCACGACCCGCTCCGGCAGTTCGACGGCCATTTTGCGACAGCTCTCGCACGCAATCTGCGAGCCGCTGAGATCCAGGAGCAAACCTACTCCAAGCCGGGCGGCGAAGAGCTACCCACCGCTGAAAGCCCTGAATCACACAATCGCTTCGAAGAGGGAGCAACTCGCCATCGAAGGCGGTTACGGCGGCAGTTCCTCACCCTCAACCGCTCTCTCTGGACTCCTGAGTACGTGGAAGATCGATGGCTTGTCAGCCAATTTTGGTTCGACGCCAATTTTCTGGATTCGTCGATCGCCGAAGTCAATTTCGCGACTATTCAGGAGAGAATCCTGACAAAACGGAGCGAAGTCATCGAACCCATCTTCGTGGTAACCCCTCCAGGATACCGTCGGGGCCTCGCTCGGGGCTCACCCGTGTGGCGAGGTCATGCCATCCTGGGCAGCACTCCGATCTTGGAAGTGTCGAAGGATGATGTGGGTCAAGCTTTCGGAGACGTCCTGGCAGCCTGCCAGGCGACCCGGGGATGAGCTCCTGCTTCGATACTCACTTACGTCGCCTGTCGTTCCGCCCCAGGTCTCTTTATAATTCATTCATGCGAGGCACGCGGACGAGCGAATCGAGGGATTGAGTCGATGGCCAAAAGCGGTAGTAAGACAAAAGCCAAAGGTAAGGGGGACGACGATTCCTTCCTGATCGTCGCACGGAATCGGCGAGCACGGTTCGAGTTCGACCTGCTCGAGTCGATCGAGGCCGGTATTGTCCTGACCGGCACGGAGGTCAAGAGCCTCCGCACAGGCAAGGCAAGCCTGGAAGACTCTTACGCGGGCATCGACCGCGACGAGGTCTGGCTCTACGGTTGCGACATCCCGGAGTACCTCCAGGCCAACCGGATGAACCATAAACCCAAGCGCCCTCGCAAGTTGCTGCTTCACCGCAAGGAGATCGACAAGCTTCTTGCCAAGGCATCCGAACGCGGCCTGACGATTGTCCCGCTCAAGATCTACTTCAAGGATGGCATGGCCAAGGTCGAGATCAGCATTGCGCGCGGCCGCAAACTCTACGACAAGCGCGACGCGCTCAAGAAGCAAGACGCTCGCCGCGACATCGACCGAGCCATTCGTGGTCGCGGCTAATTTTCTTGCGAACCCTGACGCGACTTGACGCGTCATCAAGGGAGAGGATAATACCCTTCACGAGAGCTTCGGTTCTCGCTCTTTCTCAATTCGGGGGCGAACCAGGATCGACCGGATTGCTGAAGTGAAAGGTGGCGTGTCGAGGTTGGTCAGCAGGCCTCGTAAAAAGCGGACCAAACTTTATCTGCCGAGAGGACTCCCTCTCTCCGTATGGCTGCCTAAAGAGCAGAAACGGCTTCGTGGTGGGTCTTTTCCCACGAGCCTCACCCGAAGACGCCAAAGTGGGATCGCTCAAACCTAACCGCCCGTTGCGGCTTGAGCTAAATTCATGACGGGATAAGCCAAAAGGAACCCCTGCCGATGGGGGTCCCTAGGCCGACAATCAAATAATCGGCTACACACGTAGATGCCCTCACAGACGGATCTCGGGACGCGGGTGCAATTCCCGCCGCCTCCACTTCGATGCAAGTTGCCATCTGGTGACAACTTGCGACAGAAGACGACACAACCCCTGAGCAATCAGGGGTTTGTTCGTTTCTGGACTTGGCGTCCTGGTCGGGCTCGATGACAAAGGGCGACACCTCCCGACCCAAGACGCCGCCCGAAATGCAGACAATGTGCAGACGATCAACGTGTGCCGATACGTCCGGCGAGGGCAGGTTTCCCAGGGCCTCGGCCCTGTCCTCCATCCCGATGTGGGTGTATTTCGCCGTCTGGCGGATGTCGGCGTGGCGGGCGAGCTCCTTCGCCTCCATGATCGACGCGCCCGATCGGACCAGGCCGGTAATGTGGCTGTGCCGCCCGGCCGCGTGGAAGTCGGCGATCCCGTCCGGCGTCTCGTAGGGGATGCCGACCCGCTCCAGGTCCTTCTTCACCATGTACCAGGTCTTCTTCCGCTCGATTCGCGGGAAGAGCAAATCGTCCGGGCCTAGACCACTCACCCACTCGCGCACCATGGCGACCAAATCGGGGTGCATCGGCAGGACATCCTTGCGCCGATGCTTCGAGCAGGCAGCCTCGACGGTGAGGATTGGCTGTGCCTCGTCGAGCTTGAACGAACGGGGGGTGAGGCTCCCGATCTCCTGCCGTCGGAGGCCGGTGTAGAAACTCATCAGGTACGCCCGCGCCCGGAGCTCGCCCTCGTACCCCTGGACCACCTCCCCGCTCGTCCGGGCCGACTCGACCAGGCGGGACACCTCGTCGGTCGAGAGCGCCCGCCGCTTGTGCCGGACGTCCGTCTCGGAATTGAGCCGGTCGATCCCGGCCAGCGGGTTGGCGGGCAGCCTCTTGGTCGCCACCAGCCACTTGCCGAATTCGTCGACCGCCTGCAGGTAGTGGTTGTACGTCCTCGCCCCCAGGTCGTCCGCGTCGCGGACCGCCTTCAGGCATTCCTCCGCCTTCTCGGCGTCCAGCTCGCCGAGCGATCGGAAGCCGCCGCCCACGATCACCCGCCGGACTCGGGTCATGGTCAGTTTCTGATGCTTCGGCGTGGTGTTGGAGAGCGACCGCTCAAAGGTGGCGAGGTGCTCGGCGATCGGCGATTGCTTGATCGCAAGCAACCGTTCCTGCGCCGGGTCGATCATCCCCCGCCTGCGGAGCATGACCTCGTTCTCGAGCTTGGCCGCCAGCTGCTCGGTCAGGCCCTTGTCGGTGAAGCCTTTGGCGGTGGCCCGCTTGCCCTCGTGGTCGAAATACTGAATGTAGTACGGACGGTTCTTCTTCCCCTTGTCTCGGCTGAGCTTGAAGATCGAGGCCATCGGGCAGGCTCCTGGGAAAGCGGGACGGTCGACCGTCCCTGATTATAAGTTCAGTGCCGAATTCGCGCCAGGTCACCGATTCGGGCAACCGCGTTCGATCCACTCCCGGACCTCCGCAGCCCGCCATCGGGTGTTTCGGCCGATCCGCAGCGGCTCCGGGACTTTCCCGGCGCTGAGCAGACGCCACAACGTCCGCTCCGACACGCCGAGCATCAATGCGACCTCCTCGGCAGGGATCAGGACGGCGGTACTTTCTCGCGTCTCCATCGGAATTCCTCCTCGCAGCGGGCCTTCTCGCCAAGCGCGGCCCGGTCTAAGCCTCGCGATCAATGTTGCGGCTGGATTTTTCGGGCCGATGCCCGGCATTCGGTCCCCTGCGCTCGGTCCTGGGCCGGAGCCGGGACTCGGTCCGCTGCAGCGTCGACAGCCCGGCACCGGACAGCACGGCGTCCACGTGGCCGGAGAGTTCGCGGATCTCGAGCTCCAGCAACCGGTTCGCGGCACGCTGCTTCTCGTCGACATCGCGCCCCTGCGGCGCGTCACGCAGCTCCATCTTTTTCGAGGCGAGGAGCAGGGTGACGTCGCCGAGCGGATAGTCCCGCAGCCCTTCGCGGCCGTATCGCCGGTAGATCGCGTCCATGGCGTACAGCCGATGCTCCAGGGCGCTCGGCGGGGTCTCGGGTTTGGGTCGAGGATCGTCGGCCATGCCTGCCTCCGCTCATCGTTCGGGCTCGCAAGCTCGGGCGCATCCCGTCCCGCGCCCCTGGGCGTCGCGGCGAGGCCAGGACCGCTCGATCCGGTCCAGGATTCGTGCCAGTTCGGACGCGTCCGGTTTCGGAGGCTCCGGCTCCAGGTGACGGACGGTGGCCGCGCCTTCCCGGACCCGCTGTTCGTAAGTCGCCGCGTCCGCCTGGCCGAAGTCGCGGGCGCGGGCGGCGGCCTGGTCTGCGGCCCATTCGGCGTGCAGGTCCTTCGGCGCGTCGCCCGCGCGGAATCGTTCGTCCGGCACGGTCACACCTCCCCGATGGGCGCGGGCTTGTCCAGCTCCTCGCGGCAGACGCGGTAGAATTCTCGCACAGCCTCGATTCGTTCCTCCTCGCGCAGCACGGCCTGGATGACGTGGACGCAGCGGCGGGAGATGCGGATGCAGAGTCGATGCACCGCCGGGTCCGCCGCCTGGGATTCGATGAACATGGTGACCTCCTCGGGTGCAGGCGGGTTGGAATGACCCGCCCGATGGGACTTCCGGACCCGGCGGGACCGCAGCAACGCGCGCGATCCCGGCCGCCGGGCCGGTTCGATTGGTCCTCCTCATGCCGATCTGCCTCACGGCCGCGGCCCCCTCGACAGGCTCGCGAAGACGATTTTGCCCAGCCCGGCCGCAGCCCGCGGGTAGCGGACCGCGAGGAAGACGCCCCCCACGGAGCCCAGGAGGGCGAGGGTGGTCACCGCCTGCAGGAGCCAGGAGAAGGCCTTCGCCGTCTCCTGGACCACCGGCCTGACCGCGTTCTCCGCCACGGTGCCGGCCAGCCGGTTCGTCCCGTCGATGAACGCTTCCGGGTTGGCCAGGAAGGCGGTGAGGGTGGTCCCCACCGCCAGCGGCCCCTTATTCCGCCAGATGAAATCCATGGCCGGGTCGCCGTGGCGGGCGATCACCTGCATCAGCTCGGGGCCGCGGCCGATCGCCGCCAATTCCCCGCCCTGCGCCATCATGGCCAGGCGCCGACCGCCTTGCGGGCCGACGGCGCCAAGCGCCCCGACTGCGGGTCCGCCCACGCGTTCGAGCAGGGGTTCGGCCAGGCCCTTGTGCTTGATCAGGACCTCCGCCGCGTCGTCGCCGAATCGGGAGAGCAGCTCCATCCCGCCGGGGCGGCGGACGACCCACACGGCCGCGTCCTCCCCGTGCTTCGATAGAAGCCGCAGGACCTTCGGGGCCTGTTCTCCGGCGTCGTCGGCCAAGGAAAGGGCCTTGGGGCCGACCTTTCTCACGGCCGCGATCGCGTCATCGCCGTGGCGTGCCGCCGCGACGGCGATGCGCTCGGCGAGGGTCTCGGTCCCCTCGCGCACGGCCGTCACGCCGAATTTCTTCAGGACGTATTCCGCCGCCTCGCGTGCCGCCTTGCTCCGAAGATCGGCCCGCGCCTCGGCCGCCAGGAACGCGGCGAGGAGTGCGGCCACGGACAGGCTGCGTAGGGTCCTCATCGCACACCCCCTTCCAGGATCAGGCGCCTGAGCGCCGATTCGCGCAGCTTCGAGCGGCCCTCGTCCAGGCGTCGCAGTTGGTTGCGCAGGCCGAGGGTCCCCGGCTTTTCGTGGGCGGCGCGGGCGAGCTCCAGCCGCGCCTGCAGGGAGCGGAATTCCAGGAAGAGCGCATTCAGCGTCGCGTCGTCGGGGATGGGCTCGCCGCGGGGCAGCATGAGCACCCTGAACTTCGGGTCGGCGAGCGGGTGGGCGGCGGGGTCGTAATCGGGGAAGTCGTCGGCGGTGGGCCCGTCGAGGATGAGCGATTCGAGGCGGGCGAGCGACGCCTCGACCTGCGCGGCGATCTCGCCCTCTGGGTCGTAGCCCGCCTCGCGCATGATCCAGTCGAGGGCCATGTCGACGAGGATGCCGGCGACCAGACCGAGGCCCAGCGTCACCGTGCCCGAGTAGGCGCCCGTCCCCAAAATGCCGCCCGACAGGCCGAGCCGGACCGCCAACGACGTCCCGATCTCCGCGACGATCTGCGCGGCGATCTCGGATCCCACGAAGGAGACTACCTCCCGGCCGACCGTCGCCCCGACGTCCCGGCCGACGACCGGCAGGATTTCCTCCAGCATCGCCTGGAACCGCAGGCGGAACTCCTCCTCGCTGTGGAGGGCGGGGAGGTAGTCCTGGCCGGCCAGCTCGCCGTCGGCCAGGTCGGCCCTGATGTCGACCAGGAGCCGGTTCTCGCGGCCCTGCGCCTCGCTCACGAAGCGTGCGACGGCCGACTCGATGACCGCCTTCAGCTCGTCGGGGCGGAACAGGCGGCGCTCGAAGCATTCCTCGATATATCGCTCGTGGCTGCCCGTCTCGAACTTGCCGCGCACGAACTCCCACTTCCCGCCCAGGGAAAGGACGTCGGCGGCGAAGGCGCGGGCCCCCTTCCGCCGCTCCGCGAAGAACTCCCCGACCTGGCCGATCGACGCCTCGGCCTCCGCCCGCGTGTCCGCGGCGGCTTGCTCGATGCGCGGCGTCACCCGTTTCCAGGCACGCAGGCGAACCGGGCCGTAGCGATACCACGGGCAGTAGCTCGTCATGGCGAGCGCCAGCCCGGCCGCGAGGCCGAACGTAACGCAGAAGATCGGAAGTCGCCGACCGGCGGGCCCGGCCCTCAACAGTGTGAACATCGATTAGACTCCTCAAGGCTTTGAAGAAGGAAGGAAACGCAGGGCGTCCGTGCCAGTGTCTGCATCCTGGGAAATGACGCGTGGTCAGCCGCGTTCGACACCCTTTCCCGCGTCGGCCCTGGCTGCACGGGCCTCGGCCTGGCGTGCGCGGGCCTCGAGGGCCGAGTCCTTGGACTGCACGCTCCCGTCCTCGGGGTCGCGTGCGTCGCTCCGGCGATCCTGGGCGACCTCGCCGGGCGTCTTCGTGCCGTAGACGCCGTATTCGGGCGGCTGCGACACGTTGGATTCGGGATACACGGCCGACCGCAGCTCGCGGAGGCCCTGGCGCCACATCGCCGAGGCGTGCTCGGCGCCGATCTTGGGTTTCGCTTCATTCCCCCTCGACATCATCCACCTCCGGGTTCAAGGCTGGTCATCACGCATCGCGCGGAACTGCTCCGCGCGCTCCTGCTGCTCGATCATCAGGTCGTTGATGTCGAGGACGAGCTGGCGGTCGACGGCCGTCGAGGCCAGCACTGATACGAACAGTCCGGCGGCCGCCAGCATCAGGTACACGCCGAGCGACTCCGACAGCGGGCAGAGCGCCCCGCCGAGGACGAAGACCACGACCGGCTCGACATGCTGCTTCACGTACACCTCGCCGCGGCCGGGGCACTGCCCCATCAGCCGGGGAAGGCCCGTGTAGCGGGAGTGACAGACGGGCGGCTTGCCGCGCCGGAGGAAGCACTCGATCCGGTTGCGCAGGCACATCGCCACGTAGAGCGCCAGGAAAATGAACAGCGGCGTCGGATCGCGCCCCTCCCAGAGGGCGGCATAGAGCGGGATCAGGAACAGCACGGCCGCCGCCTGCACGTCCGAGTAGCGGTCGCCCATCTTGGTGTGGAGGAACACCTCGACCGAGAACGCGAGCGACCGTGGGATGAAGAGGAGCTGCGAGAAGGTCAGCCTCGCGTTGCCGTTCTGGGCCTGGCCTGTCTGGTCGTTCAAGGAAACACCTCCGATCGCTAGGGCCTCGGCGTGCGCGCAGCGTCCCCGCGGAGCCGCGCGAACGGCCGATGAGAATTTGATCAACAGAGGCGAGGGGGCTAGTCGCGCTGTCGGAACGTCCGACGGATCCAGGATCGGCCGTTGGCCCGGAACCGCCTCCCGCCCTGGAAGACGATCCCGTCCACCTCGCCATGGTTGGCGAAGCCGCCCCTGCGCAGCGCCGTGAAGACGCTCGGCTGGAGCTCGAACTCGAACGATTCGGAGATGCCGGCGTTGATCGACGGCAAGGAACGCATCCAGGGGAAGCCCAGCATGTCGACGGTCTGGTAGCTGTTGCCACCGTTGACGAAGAACTGCCGCGTGCGGCCGACGAGCGTCGACGCCCACTCGTTCGTCACCGGGTCGCCGTTGGCGTGGAAGATCTTGGTGTTGAGGTTGGCCAGGAGCGAGTCCGCCTCCGCCTTGCCCCGCTCGCCGCCGCCGAGGGCGGCGTAGAAGTTCGAGAGGTTCTGGCTGAGCAGGACCGTCGCCACGCGGGAACTGCGGGCGGTCGTCTGGAACTGCATGTCGTAGGAGGTCACGAAATTCTGGGCCTCGTCGGCCCAGAAGAAGATCGGCCGGGGGTTGGCGGCCGCGTCCCGCCGCTCGACGGACCGCTGGAACACGTACTTCCAGAGCACCTGGGCGAAGAGCCCGACCTCGGAGAACTCCTTGACGGGCAGGTCGATCACCAGGACCTTGCCCGACTCGACCACCTCCGGGGCCACGTTGGTCTCGCCGCAGAAGAGGTCGCGCAGGATGCCCCGGTTGAGGACGTCGATCATGCTGGTGAAGGTCGAGACGATCACCGACCGGGTCTTCTCGGAAAGCGCCGGGAATTCCAGCATGAGGTAGTCGGCGACGATCTCGTAATCCTTCCGCTGACGCGGCGTCTTATCCTGCTCGTCGGCCAGCTTCAAGCATTCGTAGCAGAACGAGTCGCGCTTCCACTCCGGCGACCTGGCCTCCTCGGTCGACGTCGGCGCCGAGACGACTAGGCGGTACAGGTCGGGGATCGACAGGCTCCCCTTGCCCAGGACAAGGAGGTCCACCAGGTTGCGCATGAGTTGCCGCATCGCCCGCCGCCAGTAGCCCTCGTCCTCGCGACCGCCCTGGCCGCTGCCCCCGCCGCGTTCGGCCACCTCCAGCACGGTGGAGAGGAGGTTGACGATGTTCTCGGTCAGGCCCGCCCCGACGCCGGGACGCTTGAGCTCGTGGTCGATGAAGTTGAATCGCAACGTCCGCTCCGGCCCGAAGACCAGGAGGTCGCCCTCGCGTCCCGCCTCCCGGCAGTACGACTCCCAGAGGGGCCGCTCGTCGGGCTTGGCCGTGAGGACCAGCCCCCCGAACCCGGCCCGCAGGAAGGAAATCGCGAGCGCCCGGCCGCTCCCCGACGACTTGCCGCTTCCCGTGACGCCGAGCACGAGCGTTCCCTCGAAGGCGTCCCCGTTCGACCACGGGTCGATCTCCGACAGATACAGCAGCGGCTCGGAGAGGTGCCACGGCGTGCGAGGCTGCGGCGTTTCTGTTTTTCTCCCCCACATCGGTCACCTCCCCGACCCGGATTCGTTGTCTCGCCATTCACGCCAGCCAGCCCCCCCCCCCTCGAGGGGGGGGCTCGTCAACCCGCCTGATCGCGCAGCATCTTGGCGAAGGTCCCGACCTCAATCCCCTGGGTCCTCGCCTTGCGCGCCTTGGTGAGGACCTCTTCGAGCATCTCGATGAAGCCCTCGAGGTCGAGGGTATCGCCCACGACCGAGACGGTGCGGCCGCCGCCGAGCTTCGCCGTGACGCGGGACGGTGCCGTGGTCGCCGGCGCGGAGGCGGCACGCTTCTGCGACTTCACCGAGCCGGCCAGCGCGTCCCGGCTCAGTTTGCCCGCGGCGACCTGGCCGGCCAGTGACGCCTGGGTCTCGCCGTCCTCCACCCGCGCCAGCTCGCAGGCCGCGCTCAGGGAGATGTCTCCGCGGTGGACCCGCTCGCGGATCGGCTCCGGCAGTTCCAGGAGGGACAGCAGCCGCGAGACGGTCGCGTTCGACAACCCCAGCTTCTCCGCGACCGTCGAGGCGTTCCAGCCGGTGACGACCATGAGCCGTGCGATGCCCTCGGCCTTCTCCAGATGGGAGTTCTCGACGCGTTGCGAGTTGGCGATGAATCCCCTCTGGATCATCTCGCCCTCGGAGAGGGGCTTCGACTCGATGATCGCCGGGATCGTCTCCCAGCCGAGCTTGGCGGCGGCGAGGATTCGGTGATATCCGTCCTCCGGCAGGAACTTGTCCCCCAGCGGGGTGAGACGCGGCGGATAGAGCAGGCCGACCTCGCGCATCGACTGGATGAGTCCGGCCAGGCTCTCCTCGTTGATCGACTTCCTGAGCAGCGGGACCAGCTCGATGTTCTTGAGCGGGACCGCCTGTATAATCTCCGGTGACATTGCGACTCCTCAGCTTTGGAAGACAGGGGGCGGACGAGCCTTGTGATCGCCTCGTCCTTCGATCAAAATCATAGCGTCATAAGGATTTAAGCTCCCCCCAGCCTGGACGGAAACTGGCCGCAAGTTGCAGTCATTTTCCCGCAAGTTCGCGTCAGGAGACGACGGCCGTGGTGACAGGCGAAGGTTCGACGACGGAACCCTGGGGCCGCACGGTCAAGGTCAGGAAGGGCGTCATCACGTCGCTTCGGATCGAGAAGGGATGGCGGATCGATGACCTGGCGAGCAAGGCGATCTGCTCGGCCAAGACGGTCGAGAACTGCGAGCGCGGGAAGTCGGTTCTGGTCGTGACGCTCGCGAAGATCGCGAAGGCCTTGGGGGCCGAGATTCGGGATCTTGTCGAGAACGCCGATAAGCCCCGGGCCGAAACGCTACTGCCCGGCCCGTTCATCGAACTGACCATGAAGCTCATCGTGCCGTTCGAGCGGTTCGACGAGACGAGCGATCTCTTCGTATTCCTGCAGGGCCTGACCCAGAAATACAGCCCGCACGGACAGATCGTCGTCCAGAACGTTGAGCGCAGCTCGGTTACCGTCGCCCTGGGTCTGACGGCGACCGAGGACCTAACGTCATTTGTCCGACTTTTTTGCGGACTGGAATTCAATGACCTGGCCGTGGCGGCCCTCTCGTTCCACAGCTACCAAAACGATGTCGACGACCTGGCGAACGGATTGTGGAAGGGCGCGGTCGACAACTCGACCGGGCAGATGGTGGTGCCGATACCCATACCGCCCCTCAACATTCCATTCACATACATGAATATCAACTGGGTGGGGCCGCTAGGCAGCTACAGGAGCCGGCAGGGGCTCAGGTCGGGCATTGCAGGCCTGAGGAGCAATCCCTCGGGCGCGAACCGCATCTGGACCAAATACAGCGGCAAGCGAGGCGGGGTGTATTTCGAGATTGGCTACAGGCCCGACAATGATATGTGGACCCTGCAATCTCACGTGGATTCGGGGACGGACAACATCATCCCCCAGCTTCGGGATCTGCTGAGGGGCGGGAAGAAGGACGATATCGAGGAGTGAACGGATGGCGGGAGAAATGCAGAGCAAAAACGGCTGAGCCCGATCGTCGCTAGGCATCTGATAGGGTCTTGGGGGCGCTTCGCAGGGCGGGCTTCAGTCTGCTTAGGTCTTGGATAAGGAAATGGTGTCGACCATCCCTGCCTGAGCTCACCGCACTCGCGGCACGTTGAGAAATCCAGGCGTGACCGGCACGGACACATCATACGGGGAACCGCCGTGATTCGGGCTGGTCGCCGTGCCCGCCGTATCCGCTACAGGACGGTTTACGGCACTCGTACCTTCCGCCTCTTGGACGGCATAACCTAGCCAACCTTTGACCTTACGAAACGCCGCGCTAGCAGCTCCGGTCCTGGCCAACGCGATTCCGGCAATGATCGCTGCAGCTCTCGGAAGCTCAAATTTCCACCGGGTAATTCGCGGCAATTCTTCGCCCATGCAGTCCTCAAACACAAAAATTAATATTGTATTAAAATGATTGGCTTATTCACTTGGTGAATTCAAGAAAAAACTTTGATAATATTTAGCTATAATGGTGCAGCGGCATAAATTGGATATCGAGGCAGTATGGCAAGGAAGGGTAGGATTGCAGGGGGTGAGGACGAGCCGGCGACTCTCCCCCTGAAAAGGCCTGAACCAATAATGGATCGGATGAAAGCGACGATCGCCGCCGCCGGACTCCCGGCCAACGCGGTCGAGATCAACACCATCGGCAAGGGCCGGATGTCGGACGGCACGGAGGGCGTCGAGTACCAAATCAAGTTTAGCCTGACGCCCGAACAGATGGAACGATTCAATCGAATGTTCGATGTCAAGGTCCATGATCCCAACAGGGGCAAGGACACCATCAGTATCGGCAAATGCGAGGTCACCCGTGTCCCCCCGCCCAACGTCCAGAAGGACGAGGGGAATAAAGCGTGGGCGGGGAAGGAGCGGCGCAGGCGGTCCAAGCCCAAGGATGGCGATGGTCCCGACCGGCCCTGACGGCGGCTCTACCGACTCAACGGATGCGAATCACCTCCACGCCGAGGTCGCACTCTGCCCAAGTCCTCTCCGCCGTTACCACGGGGAATCCCCTCATAGCGCCAAGAGCCAAGCACGCACGGTCGCCCAAGGAGAGGCCGAAAGGCCGCGTCGCAGCCCGGAGGTTCCCCGCCAGATAGGCCTGCTCCGCATCGAAGGGCACGATCTCGCAGGGCAATCCTGCCGCTACGAGACGGGCATCCTCCAGGGGCATGCCCGCGTCGATCGACTTGGTAATCACCTCGCAGAGATTGATGGCGGACATCATACCATTGGGCAGATGACCCATCACTTCCAGCCAGCCCGGTTCCTTGAACAGCAACGCCAGCACGGCGGAGGCGTCGAGCACCGATCTACTCACGCGCGGCCTCGTTACGCCTCTCATTTAAGAGCTCATCCACAAAGCTCACGCCGGGAGTGATGTAACGGGCGCAGACTTCCTGGGCCTGTCGGACCGCTTCATCGAGCGTTTTGATCTCGATGCCGTGCTCGGTACGGCTGAAGATGACCTCCGAACCGTCCTCGATGCCGAACTCCTTGCGAAGCTCCGCGGGCAACACGACCCTTCCTGCCGACACTCTGCCCCGAATCACCGATTCCATCTGCCAATCCCTTTGATTGTTCCATGTATGTCCAACTTGCCACATTAATAAACTCCTGCCAATAATTTTATTGCGCCCGACACCTGCGGCCCGCCCGGCCTTTCAGTTGCCGCCAGTATCTTTGCACTACATGAAAGATAAAGGACGTTATCTTTCATGTGATGGCCGCGAGCCGGACTAACTTGGTTGACATAGGAATCAAGTTAGTTCATTATTGGATGGGACAAACCCATTCAGAGGATATATGGAGATCGCTAACATCCACCAGGCTAAGGCCCAGCTATCCCGACTTATTGAACTTGCTCTCGCGGGCGAAGAAGTACAGATCGCACGATCGGGCGAGCCGTTGGTTCGACTGGTTCCCATTCAGATGAACTCCCAGCCTCGCCAAGGCAACCAGCTCAAGGGACAAATCTGGATCTCCGAGGATTTCGACGCACCAGACCCCGAGACAATTAAGCTTTTCGAAGGTGATGAGCAGCCGTGAAGCTCCTACTGGATACTCACGCCTATCTGTGGTGGCTCTCCGACTCCGGCCAGCTCGCCACCGACGCCCGCATTGCTATTGCAAACCCGCGCAACTTCGTCTTCGTCAGTGCGGCCTCGATCATTGAAATCGCCATCAAGCAGGCGAACGGGAAGCTGAGGATCAACGTGTTTCCCGAGGATCTGATGGAGTCGTGCCGGTTCCGCGAATTGCCGCTCAAGATCGTCCACGCGGCAGCCCTACGGGATCTCCCACCCGTCCACAAAGACCCCTTCGACAGGCTTCTGGTCGCCCAAGCGAGGGTTGAAGATATGACCCTCGTGTCGAGAGACGCGGTCCTGTCCGGCTATGACGTACCCATCCTTGCCGCCTGAGTCGCCCGGGTCTGACCTCATCCGCAAGCCTCGGCGGTCGAGCCCGTACGACCCCTTGACTGTCTTACCCGCAATCCTAGCCAATGCCGGCGACGATGCCGTCACACGGTTCGCCGAGTATTTCACCGCCCACATCCGCAACGTCCATACCCGCCGCGCCTACTTCCGCAATGCTATCTCATTCCTGGGGTGGTGCGAGAGTCGCGGCGTCCGCGATATGAAGGAAATCCGCCCGATAACGGTCGCGGCCTACATCGAGACAATCGGAAAGACGCACGCCAAGCCCACCGTCAAACAACACCTGGCGACGATTCGAATGCTCTTCGACTGGCTCGTCACCGGCCAGATCATTCCTACCAATCCCGCCCACGCCGTCCGCGGCCCTAAGCACGTCGTCACCAAGGGCAAAACGCCGGTCCTCACCTCGGAGGAGACGCGGTCGCTCTTCGACAGCATCCCGCCCGTGTCCGTCGTGAACAAGCGGGACCGCGCCCTCCTCGCCGCCATGTTCTTCACCTTCGCCCGCGTCGGCGCCGTGGTCACCATGACGGTCGAGGACTACTACCCCCAGGGCAAACGCATGTGGCTCCGGCTGCAGGAGAAGGGCGGCAAGCAGCACGAGATGCCGGCCCACCACAAGCTGGAAGAGTTCCTCGACGCCTACGTCCAGGTCGCGGAGATCGAGGGCGATCGGCGCGGCCCCCTCTTCCGCACGGCCACGCGCAAGGGCGACGCCCTGACGGCGAACGCGATGCTGACCGCCGACGTCTGGCGGATGATCCGCAGGAGGGCGAAGAAGGCAGGGATCAGGACGGCGATCGGCTGCCACAGCTTCCGCGCCACGGGCATCACCAACTACCTGGAGCACGCCGGCACACTCGAGAAGGCGCAGCAGATGGCCGCCCACGCCAGCCCACGCACGACCAAGCTCTACGACCGGACCAACGACCAGGTCACCCTGGACGAGGTCGAGAAGATCCAAATTTGATGCTATCTGGACTGGATGCTGCGTTGGTCGTCAAATGGAGGAGGATTGTTTTCGGCACAATCCTCCCAAAGCCGCGGAGCACCAGGATTGATTCGATCCCGAGGTCCTCGTTACTTCTTGGCCTTCCGGCAGCAGGGCGGAAGATCGTCTTCCGCCGCCGCATCTGCCTGCGTGACGGCCTCCATCTTGGCGGTAGCCGCCGGGCGCTTTTCGCGGCCGATGAGTTCGCCGGTCAGCGGGCATTCAATCTGGCCGGGGCAATCCGCCCGCGTGCTGTCGGTTTTCTTCACCGACAGCGGGCACTGATCCTTGCAGACCTCATTGCCGGTGAGCGGACATACGACCTTGCCCGGACAGTCACTCCGCTGCGTGCCGGCAAAGGCCAGCGGGTAGGCGAGCACGCCGCTCAGAGCGACGACCGCCAACGCACCCCAGAAAGCCAGCTTTCGCATGACAAATACCTCCAAGAACGTGCGTGGGCCTTGATTGCCCAGGGACGTTCCCCGAGCGATGGACCATCAGGCCCAACCGAGAGTTTCACACCCCGCACCTTGGTACGGAGTCAACCCTTCCGACCAAGGCCAGCAGCCTCGAGCGTATCTGCATCCGGCCCCCGGCCAGGGCAGCAATCGGCCAGCTTGCCGTCGATGACGACGGCCGGCAACGAGCGGATGCCGAAGCCCTTGGCCCTCTCGGCGACGGCCGGTTGCTTCATGTCGTGAATCTCGACCTCGCAGGATTCGCAGGCGAGGCTGTTGACCAGCAAAACCGCCTCATCACACGCCGGTCAACCCGCCGTGAAGACCACGATCTCGCGTTTTGCATTCATAAACATTCTCCTGCTATTGGCGGTTGATCTGGACAAGGGAGCAGGCCGGACAGGAACCCGTAGGGCCTGAAACGATGCCTTTCCGCCGAGCCCATCCGCCCCACGCGGAAGCAGCCACCAGAGTTACAAGGCCCGAATAGAGCAGCGGATTCGATCCCCAGGCGAAGCGGCCCGCCATCAAAAGCAATGCGCCGATGACCCCGAGGACGAGCGGAAGATATCCGCTGCCGCGTCGAGCCTGCCCCGCCAGTACGCCGAGCGGGATCGCGAGCGAGACCAGCGTCAGCGGCAGTAGATACGGCGTGGTCGGCAGGAAGCCCACGCCCACCGAGGAAAAAAGGGCCGCATAGGCGGGCCAGCAGGCCGGACACGACACGCTCGGCAGCAGGGCCACGGCGAAGACGGGAAGCACGGCGAAGGCGGCTTTCCAGTCCGGAGGCGATGCTCGATGCAGCACCGCCGTAATCTGCTCGACACTCGGCACGCCGATCAGTCGCCCATCGGCAGAGCGATAGACGCGGCACGAATTGCCCCCGGCGGCGGCATCCGTACCGGCGACATCACGGCCGTCAACCAGTATCGTGGGTGAGCCGAAGGCCCCCCATTCAGCCGGGGTATCGGCCGCGTTCCGGTCGTATTCCCGCCATCGCGGCGGCAGCCCCGCCCCTTCAAAGGCACTTCGCAGGTTGGCGCGGGCCGCCGCGACGTTCGGACACTCAGGGTCGTGAATAAGGATCACATTACGTTGTTTCACAGGATTTCACCTTCCAGATGCTCCAGAATCGGGCACTCGCGGAGCGGCCCGCGTCCCATACAGGTCACTGTCAGCCGCTGAAGGGCCCGCTCGATGGCCTTCAAATCCCGGATCTTCTGGCGGACGTCGGCCACCTTGCGTTCGGTCGTCTCCCGCACGTCCGCACAGGTAACGCCTGGCTGGACCTTCAACGCCAGCAGCTCTCGGATTTCCTTGAGCGAAAACCCCAGCTCCTGAGCCCGCTTGATGAACCGGATCAGGCGGACGCTTTCTTGCGGATATTCCCGGTAGCCCGACTCTCGTTGGGGCGGTCTAGGCAAGAGCCCCTTCCGCTCGTAGAACCGGAGCGTCTCGACGTTCACCCCGGCCTGCTTCGCCAACTCACCGGTCTTTAAGGTCTGCATGCGAATTTTCCCCTCTGATGACAGTCTACGGTCCGTACCTTGGTACGGAGTCAAGGGACAAAAAAGAAGGGAGGCTATTCGCCCCCCCTTGAAAAAAATGCGGAAACGTCGACTTGCTCCAAAACACGAAGCTCAAGCTGATCTTACATCCACACCTTCCGGCCGCGCCTTGCCGAAATACCGCCGCTGGAAATAGAGCGCCACGTTGACGAGGCCGATCAGAACCGGCACCTCGACCAGCGGGCCGACGACGGCGGCAAACGCCGCCCCGGAGTCGATGCCGAACACCGCGACCGCGACGGCGATGGCCAGCTCAAAATTGTTGCTAGCCGCCGTGAAGGCGAGAGTGGCCGTCTTCGAATAATCCGCCCCAATCTTCCGGCCCATGAAGAAGGACACCATGAACATCACCACGAAATAGATCAGCAGCGGGACGGCGATCCGGAGCACATCGAGCGGGATGCGGACGATGGTTTCACCTTTGAGCGAGAACATCACTACGATCGTGAAAAGCAGGGAAATCAGCGTGAGCGGGCTGATGTCCGGGATGAATTTTCGCTCATACCATTCCCGGCCCTTGGCTTTGAGCAACACCAGCCGAGTCAGCATCCCGGCCAGGAATGGGATGCCAAGATAGATGAACACACTTTGCGCGATGGCCCCGATGGTGATCCGCGACAGATCCACATCCCCGAACCGGACACCCACCAGCGGCGGAAGCAATTTGATGAAGACCCATGCGTAGAGCGAATAGAAAAGCACCTGGAACACCGAGTTGAACGCCACCAGTCCCGCCGCGTAGTCGGAATCCCCCTCGGCCAGCTCGTTCCAGACGATCACCATGGCGATGCAGCGGGCCAGGCCGATCATGATGAGCCCGATGGCATATTCTGGTTTGTCGGGCAGGAACGCCAGCGACAGGCCGAACATCAGCAGCGGCCCGATGACCCAGTTCTGCACGAGCGACAGGCCGAGGATCCGCGTGTTGCGAAATACCTGCCCCAGCTCTTCGTATCGCACCTTGGCCAGGGGCGGATACATCATCAGGATCAGTCCCGTCGCGATCGGGATCGAAGTGGTGCCGACCGAAAGCCGAGTGATGGACTCGACCACGCCCGGCACGAAATTGCCGAGGCAGACGCCGAGCAGCATGGCGGCGAAAATCCAGAGCGTGAGATAGCGATCGAGGAACGAGAGGGGCCCGGACGCTTTCGGATCGCAGGTCTTCGCGTGGCTCATCGGTTACTTCCCCACTTCTGCCGCGATTGCCGAAAGCAACTCTTCCACCCTCGTCTGAATCTGGTCGCGGATTTCCCGCACTTTGTCGATGGACTGGCACGCCGGATCGTCGAGGCCCCAATCCTCCGACAGGTGAATCCGGGCCGGGCAGGAGGTGGCGTCGACGCCGCAGCCCATGGTGATGATGCGGTCGGACGCGTCGGCCATATCCTGCGTCAGTTGCTTCGGCGCCTGACCTTCGAGCGAGATCCCGATCTCCTCCATCGCCTGCACGGCCAGCGGATTGACCCGCGCGCCCGCCTCCGTCCCGGCGGAAAGCCCCCGGACGGCGAGGCCGCGGCGCGCGGCGATGGCATTGGTGAAGGCCTCCGCCATCTGCGAACGGCCGGCATTATGAACGCAGACGTATAGCACGTTCAGAGGCTCTGAATATGTCAATTCCATTGGTTCCCTTTCTTATTGCATCCGTTTACGCGGATGTAGTTGGGCAAAAATATCGGACGATTCACTCCTCGCAGCAGGTTCTTAGCGCGAGCCGCTTCCGGTCACTCTTCGCCCAATCGGCCTTTCCGCAATCGGCGAGGCAGTCGAGGAGCTTGCGGTGCACCCCGCCCAGCGGCTTCGCGAGGCGGTAATGCACCCACAGCCCTTCCTTGCGTCCCACCACCAGACCCCGCTTCCGCAGGTAGGCCAGGTGCCGGGAGGCCGTCGATTGCGGCAGTTCCAACGCCTCATGGAGGTGGCAGACGCAAACCTCGCCACCGGCCAGCAGATTCAAAAGTCGCAGGCGTACGGGGTCCGCGAACGCTTTGAAGAGTTCGCTGGCGACATCCGGTGTGTTTGAAGTCGGTTTCTTCATCCGTGTAAGCGAATATACTGGGCAGCCCAGGGAAGGTCAAGCGGCCAGAATCCCCACCAATCGCCGACCGGCCTGTCCGGAAGGTCACCGCCCTCTTCGTCAAGGGCGCTCCCTCCTCAGCTTCCGTGTCGCTGTGCTCCGTGTGCAGCCGCTCCGCTCGTCCCTGTGACGAATTCACCCATTCTATCAATCCGGCACCTGGTGCCGCCGTTGGCCGGTTGAATGTCGCGCGTGACGACATGACCAGCCAACAGGCCCCGAGCATCAGGAGATCGGACCATGCAGATCGTTCATCGCACCTCCCGCACCGAGAAGCTCGCCTTCACCACCAGGCCCGACGCCGCGACCCGCAAGGCCCTCGCCGCCGCAGGGTGGCGTTACAACGGCCTCCACTGGTGGCGCAACGTCAACGAGACGGTCATCCGCAAGCCCAAGGACCTCCCCTCGATCCTGACCCCCATCGGCCAGTCGGAAGTGGTCGCAATCTGAGCCATCCCTGGGACATGGACGTCCCCCACCTCACCATCCAACCTAATCGGAGAATGAGATCATGACGACCGCCATCCTCACCCGCGACGACCTCCGCGTTTCCGCCTCCAGCATCTTCGCCGACCGCCCCTGGCGCGACATGTCCCACCGCTACCGCCTGGTCCCGACGATCGAGGTCGTGGATATCCTCGCCGAGCGAGGCTTCCTCCCCGTCCGTGCCCACCAGTCGAACAGCCGCATCCCGGGCAAGGCCGACTTCACCCGCCACCTCATCCGATTCCGCCACTCGGAGTCGCTGCAGCCTCCCGCGATTGCCCAGGAAACGCCGGAGCTGGTCCTCACCAACTCGCACGACGGGACCTAGATGTGTATAAGAGACAGGGAAACGCCGGAGCTGGTCCTCACCAACTCGCACGACGGGACCTCCGCCTACCGCTTCATGGCCGGCATCTTCCGGCTCGTGTGCGAGAACGGCCTGATCGTGCAGTCCGCCGACTTCGGCTCCATCAGCGTCAGGCACGCGGGCGGGGCCGACTTCCGGTCGCGGATCGTCGAGGCGACTTGCCGCGTCGCCGAAGAGTCCCCGCGGACATTGGAGACGATCGAGGCCTGGAAGCAGGTCGTGTTGACGCCTCCGCAGCGGCTGGCCTTCGCCAGCGGGGCATGGGAGCTCAAGCCGAACCCGAGCATCAAGCCCTCACACCTGCTGATCCCCCGCCGCATGGAGGATGACCGGCCCGACCTCTGGCACACGCTCAACCGCGTACAGGAGAACCTCATCCGGGGCGACTTGCGGGCCGTGAATGCGGGCGGCCGACGCATCCGGACCCGGCCCATCCGCTCCGTCGACGCGGACATCCGCATCAACCGCGGGCTTTGGTCGCTCGCCCACGCGATGACAGGGCGGTCGAACTGATTATGAGACGCATCGGGGCCAAGGACGGCCCCGCCTGCCGCTCGCTTCGCTCGCGGGGTGCGGGCAAACAAATCTCCAAGGCGATGGCCGCGAGGATAGTCCGGGATTCAATCCCCTGCCACCGGCCTAACCATCGGCCCCACGCCGGGGCGGCGGGGCGATCAGAACCAGACCCTCAGCCCCGTCGAAAAATAGGTCGAATTGATGTCGTTGCGGTCGGCCCGCTTCATGCTCGCCGTCTCGCCGAGATCGCGCCGCCAGTTGACGCCGACATAGGGCGCGAACTTTCGGGTGATCTGGTAGCTGACGCGCAACTCAAGCTCCAGGTCATTGAAACCGGAGCCGGTATTGTATCGGGGCGCGTCCTGCAGCGCCAGGTTCGCCTCCAGCCGCGGGATGACCTGCAATCGCTGCATCAGCAGGAAAGTGCGCTCGACCTCCAACTTCGCAGAGGCGTCGCCGTCCTCGCTCAGATAGGCCGTGGCGTCGAGTTTGAAGATGTACGGCGCCAACCCCTGCACGCCCGCCGCCAGGAATGTGCGGCCGTCGTTGGGCTTGAAGTCGTGCTTGAGGCCGAGCTGCGTATCCCAGAACGTGGCAAAGGTGTGGTTCCAGTAGACCTCCAGGTTGGCGTCCTTCGTCCGGCCGTCCGTGGCGACCTGGCCCTCGGATTCGACGAACAGCTTGTTGTAATCCGTGCCGTACCAGGAGTCGACGTCCCACAAATAGGTGGGCTGGTTCCCGTCGGTGCGATATTCCATGCGGTCGCCCAGGAACTGGAAGAAGGGCTCGTTGTCGTCCATGTCCATGCCGCCGACATCTTCCTGCGGCTCGCCCGGATCGACCTCTGCGTATTTCGGGATCGGCTTTTTCGGCGTCTTCGGGGTCGCGGACCGATCGCGGGCCGGCGGCATCGACATGCCGCCGTGATCCTGCATCTGCATCGCCTCGCCTCCTTGCGCGAAAGCCGGGGAGCCGATCGCCGTCGCGAGGAGCATCGCCAGGACCCGACTCATGTCACCCTCACGACCTGGAACATTCCGGCTTCCATGTGGTAAAGCAGGTGGCAATGAAACGCCCAGTCGCCCTTCTCGATCGGGGTGATGCGGACCGACAATGCCTCACCCGGCTTTATCAGGATCGTGTGCTTGAAGGGCAGCTCCTCGTTTCCGCGTCCCGTCTCCAACTGCATCCACATGCCGTGCAGATGCATCGGATGCTCCATCATCGAGTGGTTGACCATGTAAAGCCGCAGCCGCTCGTCGTGGCGGAAGAGATAAGGCCCGGGCTGCTCCGTGAACTTCTTGCCGTCGAGCGAGAACATGAAACGCTCCATGTTCTCCGTGATGTTGATGGTGAGCTCGCGCTCGACGGCCGCCTTGTAGGGCTGGGGTTCAGCGGAGATCAGGTCCTTGTAGGTCAGCACCTTCCACCCGTCCTTGCCCAAACCGATGCCCGGCTCGTCGATGCGGCTCATCGGGTGCATCACCGTCATGTTGACGTTGGGGTCGTTCTTCTCCGGCATGAAGGGCTTGGGCCCGTTCGGGCCGGCGGGATTGTCCATCTCCATCTTCATGTGCTTCTCGTGCATCTCCATCATCATGCCGTCGTCCATTCCGCCGAAATATTTCCCCTTCATCATCCCCATGCCGATGTCCTCCAGCCTGCGGTCGGGCACCGGGCGGAGGCCCGGCACCTCGGCCAACATGCCGGGCGCCGGCGCCAGCGTGCCGCGAGCAAAGCCGCTGCGATCGAGCGACTCGGCGAAGATGGTGAAGGCCCGCTCCTCCCGCGGGCGGACGAGGACGTCGTAGGTCTCCGCCACGCCGATGCGGAACTCGTGGCACTCGACCGGCCGGACCGCCTTGCCGTCCGCCATCACCACGCGCATGTCGAGGCCGGGGATGCGGACGTCGAAATTGGTCATGGCGGAGGCGTTGATGAATCGAAGGCGCACGGTCTCACCGGGTTCGAACAGGCCCGTCCAGTTCATGTCCGGCGAATGGCCGTCCACCAGGTAGGTGTAGATCGAGCCCGTGACGCTCGACAGGTCGCGCGGGCTCATGTTCATCTTGCGGAACGGTAGCAACTCGGCATTGGCCTCCCCGAAGCCCATGTCCCGGACGTCGCGGAAATAATCTTGAATGGTCCGCTGATAATAGACGTAATATTCCGGCTCCAGGTTGATATTGCGGTAGATCGTCTCAGGGTCTTCGAATGTCCAGTCGGAGAGCAGCACGACGTGCTCCCGGTCGTAATGGAAGGGCTCAGGATGCTTGGGGTCGATGATGATCGGGCCGTAAGCGCCGCTCTGCTCCTGGAATCGCGAATGGCTGTGATACCAGTACGTCCCGGCCTGCTTTACGGCGAAACGATAGCGATAGGACTCGCCGGGCGGGATGCCCTTGAAGCTCAGCCCCGGCACGCCGTCCATGTGAGGCGGCACCAGCACGCCGTGCCAGTGCAGCGAGGCGTGCTGCGTGTCCTCGAGGAGATTGCTGACGTCCAGCGTCACCTCGCTGCCTTCGCGCCAGCGGAGGAGCGGGGCGGGGACCGTTCCGTTGAGCGCGGTGGCCCGACCCTGCTTCCCGTCGATGGTCAGGGCCGCGTAGCGGAACGCCAGCTCGAATTGGTCCTGGGGCGTGTAGCCCGCGAGGCCTTCGTGCAGGGTGCGCGGGGATGCCAGCGCCCATGCGGGGAGCGGCAGCATGCCCTGCAAGCTCGTGACGAAGATGCCCGCCCCGAATCCTTTCAGGAAGCGACGGCGGGACATCGAGCGGGAAAGCGGCGGGTTTTCGGTCATAAATTCATTGCAGGATGATCAAGCATCGGCGGAAAAGGCCGTAAAATTACACGGCCGTTGCATAAATTGACTATACGTATTTTTGTGAATCGCTTGTAAATGCAATCTGGCGGCGGGCAACTTCGCGGCGACGAGCCGCCGCGTGGCCGCAAGCCTCGTTCCGGAATCGACGGACGGTACCAGGCCAAGCTCCTCCTGCGGCCAGGCTTCTGGCCGAGCGCGCGATCCCCTGACCACGCGTACCGATCGATTTCCGCGCGGATCACTCGGCTTCCGCGAACTCGAAGCGTTCCACGACCGTGTCGCTCTCGGCCGCGACCAGGAGCTCCGCCTCGCCCAGCTCGCGCACCCAGGGCACGCGTCGATTCTGGATGCCCCGGAGCAGCTGAATGCCCGGCGTCGGCTCGTCGGCGAGGCCCCGCCCCTCGATGCGGACCGTCTCGCCGTCGAATTGCAGCGTGATGCCCTCCGACGGGTCGAAGCAGACCTTCCGCAGCAGTGCATAATCATAGGCCACGCTTCGCCCGTCCTTCCGGCGGAATTCGAGCATCGGGGACCGTTCCCGCATGCCCCTCAGCCAGCCGTAACAGCCGATGTCGTCGACCGGATCGTCGCCGATGTCGAACGGATCTTCCCTGGCCCCGAGCGGGCTGCGCGGGCCCGTGTATCGCTTGAGGACGCTATCGCTCATGCTGTCGCTCCTGCTTCGGAGTGCGGGCCGGGAGCCGCGTGCCGAGCCGCCGGCGCTCGGCCTCCCTCTGCCTCTGCCGAATCTTACGCTCCCTGTCGACAGGGAGCGCCCCGAGCAGGTCCCTCGCCGCCATCTGATGCTCGGAACGCGCAAGCTGCACCCGCAGGGCCGCCTTATCGTTCGTGTACACCGTGACCGCCTTCCGGCCCCGCGAGCAGCTCACGTAGAACTGCTCCCTTGAGGTCGCCGCGAATGAGTCAGCCGACTGTCCGACGAGGACTCGATCGACCGTCTTGCCCTGCGCGGCGTGCGAGGTGACCACATAGCCGTAATCGATATGGCCGAAATCCCTGGCGATCCTCCATCCGTTCTCAAGGATGAGACCGCCATCGGGATCGAAGTCGCGGACCCGGTGCAAATCTCCGTTGTGGAGCGCGTGCTTCCGGTCGGCCGTGGACCCGTTCCGCGTGACCCGGATCACGTCGCCCGGCGCGAGCGAAAGTTTTCCACGGTGGAAAACCTCGAACCGGTCCGCCATGCCCGCGGGCGGCAAGACCCCTCCACCGACGTCCACCCGCTGGCCTTTGCGGAACCCCTTGGCATTCTGGTGGAACTGGAGGACGTCGCCGGGCCAATACTGGGCCGGATCGTCTTTCTCCGCCTCGGTGAGTTGCCTGCTGGACAGCACGAAGACTTCGCGGCCGTCACCGTCCAGGCGGCCCTCCTCGCGCAACGCGATGCGGATCTCGCCCGTGATGCGGTCCTTCTCCACATGCGTGGGCGACACCACGAGGGCCGAATCGCCCGCCTTCACGGCATCGATATAATCGGCCGCGAGCCGCTTGTCGCGGCCCCTCTCCCCGATCTCCTGGATCCAGCCCAGGCCGTCGAGCCGGTCGAAACCCTCCTCCACCCGCCCTTCGCTCAGGAATTTGATCGCCTCCTTGTAGAGCCCCTTCTGGCGGCGGATGTCGCGGATCTCGGCCGGCACGATCCCCGCCTCCTCCTCGAGCAGCCGCAGCGGCGAGCCCCGCTCAACGGCCCTATGCTGCCGGCGGTCGCCGGAGAGCACGACGCGGGCATCGGCCCGCCCCGCGAGGTCGAAGACGCGCGCCATCGTCTTCGAACCAAGGAGGCCCGCTTCGTCGATCCAGATGACCTGGCCGCGGACCCGCTCCTGTATTGCCGCGTCGGCGAGCAGCCGCGCCACCGTGTCGGCGGTGTCGAACCCCTCCTGGCGGAGCACGCCACGGCTGGCACCGGCGGTCGGCGCGAAGACGAAGAGTTCCCTGCCCCCTTCCCGGATGCCCTCGGCCGCCTCCTGCATTAGCGAAGTCTTCCCCACACCCGCCGCGCCGCGGACGACGATGACGCGGTCGCGCGAGCCGAGGACGTGGCGCACCGCACGCCGCTGGTCGTCGCCCAGCCACTCCCGACTCATCAACCGGGCCGGGTCGCCCAGGGGCCTGCGCGAGCCGCGGCCCGTGCGGGCGAAGTCGATCATGCGACGCTCCTCCGCAAGCACGAAGGACGTCGTGGCCATCCTGCGGCCCTTGACCGTCCCGATGATGAGTTCCGCGGGCGGCGGCGACTGGGTCACCTCGTCGACGCCCGCACGGCCCACTGAATGCCTGAGGGCCTCGGTGAAGAGCTGCCGTTCCGGCACGACGGAATTGCGTTCGAAGGAATGATCGATCGCGAACCGCATCGCCGCGCCCACGGCCTTGTCGTCGCGCGGCCGTGGCACCGGCACCGCCGCCTGCCGCACCCGCGCGAGGGCGGACAATTCATCGGGCGCGAGCCGAGATTGCCACTCCGACAGCAACTCCACGGCTGACAGGTCTTTGGCCTTGCGCTCTCGCGTCTTTGCACCGAGTTGGTCCTTCCGCGTATCGTCGTGAATCCCCTCCTCCCGCGCGGCCTTCTCGATCACGTCTCGCCTGCGCGAGAACGCATCGATCACCGAGTCGGGAACGCCTTCGACCTCCCAACCCTTGCCGGTTCGGCGGACGCCGTAGCCCTCCTTCGAGAGCCGATCGGCCAGGTGCGAGTGGAACACCGCCTGGAAGTAGGGAGCGTCGCGTTTGATATTGCGGAACTGCCCGGCCTTCCACGCGCCCTCCCCTTCGTCCCTAGTCGCATTAAACACGAAGCAGTGGGCGTGCAGGTGAGGGTCGGGTACCCCGTCCACGGGCCGGGATGTGAAATGGACGAACTCGCCCCAGACGAGATTGCCCGTCGTGCGATCCGCATATTTCCCGCCCTTGCGCACGCGCGTCTGCGCCTCGGCCTCGATGTCCTCCATCGTCCGATGCACCGAAGCGGTGAAGGCCTCCAGGATGCGTTCGTCCCCGGTCAGGCCGTAGAGGGCCGAGACGCTCTTGGGCACATGGAAATTGATGTCATAGCCAACGGTGCGGTGATCCTTGCTCCGGATCGTCAGCGGGGCGCCCGTCGCCGGTTGGCGGTTGTCGCAGAGCGACTCCCAGGCGGAGTGTCCCACCTCGCCAGAGAGGCCCAGCAACGCCGCGCCCTTGCCGCGCCATCGCCCGGCCAGCTCCTGGCCGTCGACGTAATAGTCGGCCTTGCTATAGTAGCCCTTGGCGCCCGCGGCCGAGGTGTTCTGGATGATTCGCAACATGCCCGCAACAAGTGATCGGTGGCGTCTCGACTGGATCTTGCTACGTCCTTGCATCCCCAGTTTCGCCGTCTTTCGCGGCGATTGTGCGAGGATCCCGTCCCGTTTCAGGCGAGTGGGATCTCGCGGGCGACGCTATGACCATTATTCGGGCGGGTCAAGCGAAACCGTTATGTTTCACATGGTTAGAATGTGGAAATTGTCCCGGGACGGGACGCACGGACGTGTGGCAAGGTCGATGCCCCGCCGGGGAGCGGAGACACGGGCGGACTCTCCCACCGGCGGATGGCTGGCGAAGAGATGGTGCGGATTGAATGCCTGGCTAGGGACGGAGGAACGCTCGCGCGACTGTGCGATCGTCGCATGAAAGCCACCATGGCGTCCCTGCGAGACGTCATTAGATCGCTTCGCCGAGGATGTAGACCGTCCTTACGGCTTGTGCACCGTCAGCTCGTCGCAGAGGCGCTTCATCTTCGCGGCGCTCTCGACCTGGCGGGGATCGGAAGACCGGGTATTGTCGTCCACGGACATCTTGCATTCCCGGTCCAGCATCGCGTGCTGCTCCTCGGACGTCATCCCGGACAGATTTGCCTCCACCAGCTTGTGGCATACGCGCTTGAGGCGCAGAGTCTGGTCGGTGTCATTACGCTCGTTGGTTAAGACGTCCTTTGCGGAGTGAAGCTCTTTTTTGGACTTGCCACCGACTTCGCGTGCTTCCTCATAGCAAACTTCGTGCAGGACCTTCTGCCGCTGTTCCTCCGTCTTGTCCGTCCCCGAGGAAAGCGATGTGCAAGCCGCGAGCGACAGGATGCCAGTTACCAGTATGAGCCTTTTAATTTCCATCTCGATCTCCTTTTTGGTTTTCGCTAGATAACTACATGTTAGGTATAAGTTCAATGAATATTTCAGTCATCCGGGGGCGCAGCGATCATGCCGCGCCCTGAGGAAGGGCGGATCCGTTCATCCGCAAACGTCAACTTCCTCAATGGCGGAACACGGCGAGCTTCCTGCAGACCCGATAGCTGACGATCCCGTCCTTCACCGCCACCGTCCGCCACTCGCCATCCTCGGAGAGCAACGTTCCGGGGGCGTGCGGATGCTGCCTGCTCGACACGTTCACGTCCGCGATGAATTCGATCGAGCCGTCGGGGTAGGCATAGCGATAGGTCCGCAGGAAACGCCCGATCTTCTCCAATTCCCAGGTCCAGTCGACGGTGTAGTCCTTTGGCGGGATTCTCGGCCAGTATTCCCGCCCGCCGGGCGATTGGGGGACGGCCCGCCCCCAATAGACCTCGGGGGCGCCCATGAAGCGATCCAGGAGTTTCAGGGCGAATCCCTGACTGGTGGCCAGCAGCTCCTCGAGATTCTCGCTACCCTTGAGGGCGAACGACTCCTGCAGGAGCAGGTCGCCGCCGTCCCAAACGTCGGAGAGTTTGTGGAGGGTCACGCCCGTCCGGTCCAGCCCCTTCAGGATCGCCCACGGCATCGGCATCGGCCCCGCCCCTTGCGGCAGGAGCGAAGGATGGATGTTGACAGCGTAGCGGATCGAACCGCCGGAACAGGTAGGGATCTTGTGGGAATAGCCGGCCGAGATGATCGCCTCGCACCCCTGACGTTCCAGCGCCCTGAGGTCGCGCGCAAGGACGGGCGTCGTCTGCACCGGGATTCCCGATTCGCGGGCGATCCGTCGCGTCGATTGGGCGAAGTCGTACCCCTGTCCGGCGTAATCGGCGGAGAAAAGCTTCAGGACCTTAAATCGATCTGAGTCGGCCAGATACCGGAAGCAATTGAGGAAGATGTCATTGCCGAAATACGCGACGAACATCTAATTCACACCCGTTGGTGTTACGATGGGCGGCCGAGCTTTCATCCCGCGGTCCCCCTCGCCTCGCGAGGCCAGCCGCCTTCCCTCGTACAGGAAGTAGACGACAGGGATCACGATCAGCGTCAGGAGCGTGGTGGTCAGCATACCGCCGACCATCGGCAGGGCGATGCGGCGCATCACATCGGAGCCGTAACCCTCGGTGAAGAAGATGGGCAGCAGGCCGGCGATGATGACCGACACGGTCATCAGCTTGGGCCGCACGCGCAGCACCGCGCCGTGCATCACCGCGTCGAATAGCTCGCCGGTCGTCTTCGGCGGATGGTGCCGCACCTGATGATCGAGATAGATCAGCATCACCACCGCGGTCTCGACGGCGATGCCGGCCAGGGCGATGAAGCCTACGGCGACCGCGACGGAGAAGTTGTAGCCGGCCAGGTACAGCGTCCAGACGCCGCCGACCAGGCCGAATGGCAGCGAGAGCATCACCATCAGCGTGCGGTCGAGGCGGCCGAAATGGAGGACGAGGAGGACGAAGATGATGGCGATCGTCGCGGGGATGGCGATCTTGAGCCGCGCCCGGGCCTCCAGCATCTGCTCGAACTGGCCCGACCACCCGATGGAATAGCCCGCCGGCAGCTTCACCTTCTCCGCCACCACCCTCTGCGCCTCGTTCACGTAGCCGCCGATGTCCCGGCCCGCGATGTCGACGAAGACCCAGCCGTTGAGCCGAGCGTTCTCCGACACGATCATCTGCGGGCCCGGCGCGATCTTTATCTCGGCCAACTCGCCGAGCGGGATCTGCGCGCCTCCCGGTGCCGCGACCAGGATGTCCCTCACGTCCTCGATGGACTCGCGGAAGGGCCGGTCGTATCGCAGCAGGATGCCGTAACGCTCCCGGCCCTGCACCGATTCGGTGAGGCGCATGCCGCCCAGGGCCGTCGCCACCACCCCTTGCACGGTGCCGAAATCGATGCCGTAGCGGGCGATCGCCGCCCGGTCGGGCTCGATCTCCAGGTATTTCGCGCCCACCACGCGGTCCGCGAACGCCGAACGCGTGCCGGGGATGTCCTTGACCGCCGCTTCCACCTGCACGGCAATCTCGCCGATGGTCGCCAGGTCCGCGCCGGAGATCTTGACGCCGACCGGCGTGCGGATACCCGTCGTCACCATGTCGAGGCGAATCTTGATGGGATAGCCCCAGCTATTGACCACCCCCGCCATCTTCGTGGCCGCGTCCATCTCCTTGATCAGCTTATCCACCGTCATGCCGGGCCGCCACTGGTCGCGCGGCTTGAGCTTGACCCAGGTCTCGATCATCGAGATCGGCGCCGGGTCGGTGGCCGACTCGGCCTGCCCCGCCTTGCCGAAGACCAACTCCACCTCCGGCGTCTGCTTGATGGCCCGGTTTGTGATCTGCACGATCTCCTTGACCTTGGTGACGGAGACGCCCGGCAGCGTCGTGGGCATGTAGAGCAGGCTCCCCTCGTAGAGCGCCGGCATGAACTCGCTGCCCGCCCGCGTGATGGGGACGACGACACTAGCGAGCAGAGCGACCGCGACGGCGATGGTCCGCCACCGGGAGCGGAGTGCCAGGGCCAGGATCGGCCGGTAGATACGGATGAAGAAGCGGTTGATCGGATTGGCCTCCTCCGGGCGGATGCGCCCGCGAATCAGCCACAACATCAGGAGCGGCACCACGGTCACGGAGAGGATTGAAGCCGCCGCCATCGAGTAGGTCTTTGTGAAGGCCAAGGGCGTGAACAGCCGCTGCGACTGACCGGTGAGCGCGAAGACCGGAAGGAACGAGACGGTGATGATCAGCAGCGAGAAGAACAGGCCGGGGCCTACTTCCTTCGCCGCCAGCAGCAGCGCGTCGCGCTTCTCCTGCTCGGTCGCTTCCGGCGGCATCTCGGAGAGCTTGCGGTGCGCGTTCTCGACCATCACGATCGACGCGTCCACCATCGCGCCGATGGCGATGGCGATACCGCCGAGAGACATGATGTTGGCGGTGATGCCCTGCCACGACATGACGATGAAGGCCGCCAGCACGCCCAAAGGCAAAGTCACGATGGCCACGAAGGCCGAGCGGACGTGCAGCAGGAAGACGAGGCAGACCAGCCCCACGACGATCGACTCCTCGATCAGCTTGTGATCGAGATACTCGACCGAGCCCTCGATCAGCCCGCTCCGATCATAGACCGGCACGACCTCCACGCCCTCCGGCAGCCCGGGCTTGAGGGCGTCGAGACGCTCCTTGATCGCCCGGATGACGCTCAGCGCGTTGTTGCCCGGGCGCATGATGACGATGCCGCTCACGACCTCGCCCTCGCCGTTGAGCTCGGTCACGCCGCGCCGGAGCTCCGGACCCTCGATCACCCGAGCCACGTCCGAGACGTACACGGGCGTGCCGCCCGTCGCCGCAAGCACCAGCCTCTCGAGGTCTTCAAGCTTCGTCACGTAGCCCTTCGATCGCACCACGAATTCCGTCTCCGCCTGCTCGATGACGCGCCCGCCCGCCTCCCGGCTGGACGTCCGGATCACCTCCTCCAGCCGCGAGAGCGGTATCCCGTAGGCGCGTAGCTTCATCGGGTCCACCCGCACCTGAAATTCCTTCACGAACCCGCCGACGCTCGCCACCTCGGAGACGCCGGGCACGGTCGCCAACTCGAAACGCAGGAACCAGTCCTGCAGGGTGCGCAGCTGCGCGAGGTCGTGCTTGCCGCTCTTGTCGACGACAGCGTACTGGAAGACCCAGCCSACGCCGGTCGCGTCGGGGCCGATCTGCACCCTGGCGTCGGACGGCATGGCGGACTGGATCTTGGACAGGGCCTCCAACACGCGCGAGCGCGCCCAGTAGAGGTCGGTGCCGTCCTTGAAGATCACGTAGACGAACGACGCTCCGAACATGGAGAACCCGCGCACCACCTTGGCCTTCGGCAGGCCGAGCATGGCCGTCGAGAGGGGGTAGGTGACCAGATTCTCGATGATCTGGGGCGCCTGGCCCTCGAAATCGGTGCGGATGATGACCTGGGTGTCCGACAGGTCCGGAATCGCGTCGAGCGGCGTCGCCTGCACGGCGAGGATGCCGCCGACCAGCACCACGATCGCCGCGATGGCGACCAGAAGCGGATTGGCCGCGGACCACCCGATGACGCGGGCGATGAAGCTCTGGGTCGGGTCGTGGGAGAGATTATCGTCCCGCATGGCCGGCCCCCGACAATTTCTGGAGCGACTCGCGCAGCGAGGATTCCGAGTCGATCAGGAACTGCGCGCTCGTAACGACCTCCTCGCCCTCCGCCAGGCCTTCCAGGATCTGCGTCATGCCCTCAGCGGACGCACCCGTCCTGACCTCGCGCGCCTGGAATTTGCCGTCCCCAAGCGCCATGATCACATGGGGGCCGCCGCCGCCGCGCAGCACCGCCTCGCTCGGCACGGAGAGGCCCTCGGCCATCCCCCGGGCGTCGAAGTCCACCGCGACGTAGCCGGCCGGCTTCAGGCGGCCGTCCTCGTTCTCGATCACCAGGCGCACCTTCCCGGTCCGGCTCTCCGGCGTGATGTCGGGATAGACGTAATCCACCTTCGCCCGGTACGGCTCGTCCCTTCCGGCGAGCGTGACGGTGGCCGCGTCGCCCACCTCGATCGCTGGCAGGTCGCCCTCCGGCACGGCCGCCTCGACCCAGACGGTGGACAGATCCTCGATGCTGCCGACCGCGGTATTCGCCATCAGATACGCGCCCTTGCGGATCTCGAGCTTGCTCAGGACGCCGTCCACCGGTATCGAGAAAGGCACCTCGTCCATCGCCTTGCGCTCCTTCTCGAGCTCGTCCAGCACGGCTTCGTCGACGCCCAGCAGCTTCATCCGCTTGCGGGCCGCCGCCGCGATGTCCTTCAGCCCGGCTTCCAACGAGGCGATGTAGTCGTTCTGCAGCGTCAGCAACTCCGGGCTGTAGAGCGTATAGAATGGCTGGCCCGCCTTCACCGCGTCGCCCAAGGCGCTGACCTTCAGCTCGGTCACCCGCCCCTCCACCTGGCTGGCTATCTCCCGGCGGCTTCGCTCGTTCGACTTGACGATGCCGGTGGCGCGGATAGTCCGGCCGAAGCCGGCCTTGACCACCGTGCCCGTGCGTACGCTCATCTTCTGCAGATTCCCCGGGGTGAGGGTGACGACAGGCTTGCCTTCACCGGCGTCGTCACCGCCCGATTCGTCGGCGTATTTGGGCACCAGCTCCATGTCCATGAACGGCGACTTGCCCGGCTTGTCGAATTGCTTGCCCGGTGCCATCGGGTCGTACCAGTAAAGCACCTTGCGTCCGGAAGACTCTTTCTCGATTTTGGCGGAGCTCTGCCCGCCCTCCGCGGGCATGCTCTGCTCATGCATGTGCCCGCCCCCCTCGATCGGCACCAGGTCCATGCCGCAGATGGGGCACTTACCCGGCGTGTCCGTGACTATCTGCGGGTGCATGGCGCAGGTGAACTTGGCCGCATCCTGGGCGGGCATGGTGCCCGCCGACGCGCCGGAGGACGTCTCGTGGGCGGGGGCGGGCGTGCCGACCCATTTCCACAGGACGGGCACGGCGAGCACCGGCACGATCAACAGCGTCAGCGAGCGTTTCATAGATTTTTCTCCATCGTATTTCTGTTGGTCGTCTCCCCGGACCCTCTCCCTCGCCCGAACACTGCCTTGCCGTTCTTGATCTCCTCGACCCACTCCATCTTTACACCGCCAAAGCATTGGCCCGGCTCGCCCGAAAACCAGTCGGGTCTTTCGTCGCAGGCATAGACGGGGAAGCCTCGCCGGAGGTGGTCGGCGGCCTCGACCAGGGTGAGCCGGCTGGGGTGCTCCCCGGCGGATGCGACGCCGCCGGAGAGGATGACACCCAGGATGAGTATGGAGAGGCGTTCGGGCATCAGTTCCGGCCTCAGTGCTTGTGTTCGGACGTCGCGTCGTGATGGTGATCGCCGCCGCCCTCCGCCGGGACCGTCTCCGACGGACGACCCACGATGATGGTGCCGCGCATGTTGTTCTGCGCGTGCGGGTGGCAGTGATAGACGTACGTGCCAGCCGTCTTGAAGGTGTAAGCCCATTTATCGCCCTTCTTCTCGAACATCGGGCTCTCGAAGTATTCAGCCCCCTTGGGCAGCTTCTCGGCCATGACGTTGTGCATGCCGTCCTGGTCGTTCTCCCAGGTCACGGTGTCGCCTTGCTGGACGGTCAGGTTGTCGGGCTTGAAGGCGTAGGAGCCGTCCGGCTTCGTTACAGCCCGCACCACAAAGTCCTTGGCGAAGGCTGGCTGTGCCTGGAGCGCGGCGAGGCCGATGGCGACGGTTAGTAGTTTTGTAGGTTTCATAGTGTGGTTTCCTCGATAAAGTAGCGGTTGAAATCGGCGATCAGGGAGGTCCGCTTGGCCCTCTCCGCCGCCATGATGGCGCGCACGCCCAGGGCGTCGCGCCTGGCCTTGAGGACGGAAGGCAGGTCGGCCTTCCCGGCCTCGTATTCCCGGAGCGCCGCGCCGGCGGATTGCTCCAGGGAATCTTGTTTGGTCTTGAGTAGTTTGAGCTTCTTCGTGCTGGTATCGATCTGCGACCGCAGGTGCGACAGTCGCTCCGTCGTCTGCCGCTCCACGCCGCCCTGATCCGCCTCGGCCGCCCGCAGGCCCGCCTTCGCGGCGCTGAGCTTGGGCTTCTGGCTGGTCGACGCCCAGAGCGGGACGCTCACGCCCACGCCGATCGTCGCCGCGTTGTCGCTGCCGTACATCCGCGCGTAACTGCCCTGAATGAGGAAGTTGGGGCCAAATTCGCCCTCGCGCTGCTTGATCTCCTGCCTCGCCATCGCGATGTCCTGGCCCGCGATCTTGACCGGGTAGGTGCCCCCGACGTCGTTCTCCCAGGCCGCCGGCTTGATCTCCGGAGGCGCTGCGGTCGTCGTCTCGCCGAGCATGTTGACGAGCATGGCCTCGACCTCGTGCCTCTGCTCGACGAGATCGCTCACATTCAGCGCGACCTCGGTGCGCTCCGCCTGCCGCGTCGACAGGTCGCCGACGCCGCCCCGGTCAGCACCGACGCGTCCGGCGAGGACCAAGCGTTCGGCCTCGAAGAGCTTGTCCTGCTGCTTGAAGATCCCCTCCTGCTCCTTGATGCGCTGCAGCTCCGCAAGCGCCGTGATCAGCCTGGCCTTCATGGCGGCGAGGGCGTAATCCGCCATCAGACGCGTCTTCTGCGACTCGGCGTGGCCACGCTCCACCTTCGCCTCGCGTACGCTCAGCCGCGGTATGTCCTGCCGGAAGCCGATCATCTTCTGCTGCAGCCCGCGCGACATGCTGCGGCCGATGGGGTAGTCCTGCTCCGAGAGCATCACCATCGGGTCGGGGAGGCCGAGCTCCCCCTCGCCGTTGAGTCGCTGCGATTCCGCCTTCTCGACATAAGCCCGGATCTCCGGATGATCGCGCAGTCGATCGACGAGCGCGGCGAAATCCGCGGCCGCGGGCTTCTTCGGGTTGCCCTCAGCCCAGGCCGGCGACGCTGCGCCGGCGAGGAGGAGGACGATCAATACGAACGGCATAGATCCTCTCGCGTTGCTGTGATGCACGCCGCGGCCGATTGGCGCGCACGGCGTCAGCGGGTCAGAGCCTGTCGGGAGGCGCGCGGCGATCAGGCCGCCGCGCGCAGGACACGCCTAACCCAGGGAGGGGGATCTCGGGGGACGTTCTTGGGTGCGGGTGGGATTCACGATCGGGGAGGCGTCGCTTAGGAACGCCAGGCGGGATTCCCGGTCCTGCACGTGGGTCATGCCATCGTGATCCGGCATGTCCATGCTGAGGCCGCCCGAGCCGCAGGCCATTTCCTGGCAGCAGCAGTTCTTGGCCGTCTTCTTCTCGGAGGATTTGTGGCAGGGCATCTCGGCCTTAGGTGTGGCCGCTTTCGCGTGCTGGCCTTGCGAGGTCTTGTCCATCATACAAGACGCCCTCGCCTGCGCCGGGAACCCGGCGGCGGCGATGCTCAAGCACAGCGCGATGGCTGCTATCCGATTCATAATGGACATAATCCGAAGACTGTAACACAGGCGCGGCAACAAATCAATATCTGCAAATACGCAGTAAAATCATTTCGTTGGCCTGGGCAGCTCGCCGGATCGTCACAAATCTCGGAATACATGATCGATTTTTTATTGAACCGGTGGAAGAAGTCCGGGGGCCGACCTCCCTTCGCATATCCCGTCTGGACGTGCACGGGGAATCCGGCGCAACAATTGGGATTGGTTTATGGAGATTCCCCGCGACGCTAGTTTCGATTCGACCCTGAAGCTGCTCAGAGACCCTTACGGGTTCATCTCGGAGCGATGCCGCCGCTATCGGTCCGACCTCTTCGAAGCGAGGATCTTGCTGCGAAGGACCGTCTGCATGACGGGGAAGGCTGCCGCCGCGCTGTTTTACGACGAGAAACGCTTCGACCGCGAGGGCGTCGCGCCGGGGTGGCTCGGGAAGACGCTCTTCGGCGAAGGCGGCGTCCAGGGCCTGGACGGGCCGGCGCATACGCTCCGCAAGGCCATGTTCATGGCGATGATGACGCCAGGGCGCGTCGAACGGCTCGGGGCCATCACGACCGACTGGCTCCGCGTCTACGCGCGGAAATGGGCCGGGATGGACCGGGTCGTCCTCTACGACGAGATGAACGAGTTGCTGACTCGGGCCGTGTGCGACTGGGCCGGGGTGCCGCTCCGGGAAAGGGACGTCAGCCGGCGTTCGGCCGAGCTGACGGCGATGTTCGACCAGGCGGCGCCCGTCGGTCCGGGACATCTCCAGGCACGGCTGGCGCGCAAAAGGGCGGAGCGGTGAATCGGCGACCTGATCGAGGAGATACGCGACGGGCGGCTCGGCCCGCCCAAGTACAGCGTGGCCAACACGATCGGGTTCCTGAAGGGCAAGAGTGCCGTTCGGATCCATCGCGAGCTGTTGAAGGAACGCCGGATGACGGGCCTGCATTTCTGGGCGACGGGTTACTGCGTGAGCACGGTGGGCCTGGACGAGGCCCGAGTGCGGCAGTACATCCGCGGGCAGGATGAGTTGGACCGCCGGCAGGGCGAGTTGAACCTCGAATAACCCCAACGGCCCCGTCGGGGCCTTCCTGGATGCACGCCCCCGGCGGGGGCTACCGCACGCAGCGAGCCCCAACGGGGCGGCCCGCGCCATCGCCCCAACGGGGGCTTCCTCACGTATCAGGCCCCCTCGGGGGGGCCTTCCTGATACCTCGGCCTCTGGCCGAGGAGCCTCATTGGGCTCCCCGGATCTCGCAGCGTAGACGCCTCCACCCGGAGTGCTTGCGCGTTCTATGAAGCAGGTGTATGACACAGCTTAGATTTTATATCGATCTTCAGTAGGCAGCGAGGAAAGTAATGAAACGGATGGCTTTCATCTTTGGCCACTGGTGGCTCCTCTTTTCGACCCTCCCATCAGGGTGCGCCGGCCAAGGTGCCAACGAAAGAGAACCTGCGTTAACAGTGCCCCCGCCCTTGGGCGGATCGAATGAGTCCGGCTTGTCTGAGCAGACGCGTCCTCAGAACAACACTTCCGTGCAGGACGCTCCTCGAGTGGAAGTGTACCCGCAGAAGGCCGGCGAAGACCTTTTTCCAGGGATGACAGAGTTATCGGTTGAAGCACTCATCGAGCAAGTCCTTGCCCGTAATCCCACATTGGCCCAGATGACCGACGCGTGGCGGGCCGCTTCCGCCCGGTATCCCCAAGTGACGGCCCTGGAAGACCCGATGTTCGGGTGGACGACCGGCCCAGCATCGATCGGATCGAAGGACGTCAACTACGCCAATCGTGTAGAAGCCTCACAGAAGCTGCCATTTTTTGGCAAGCTGAAGCTCCGGGGGCAGGTCGCGTTGGCTGAGGCGGCGGCCGCCCGTGATGAGGTCGGGGACATTCGTCTCCAGCTTATCGAGAGCGCCAAGACGGCTTTCTACGACTATTACCTCGTTGACCGCGCTATCGCTGTGAACGAGGAAAGCCTGAAACTGCTGAGAGAAATCCGCAAGACGGCCGACGACCGCTTCCGGGCGAGCCAGTCTCCCCAGCAAGACCTCCTGCAGGCCGACGTGGAGATCGGCCAGCAACGCAAGCGGCGCCTGACCTTGGACAGGATGCGCCGCGTCACCCAGGCCCGCATCAACACTCTGATGCACCTGCCTCCCGACACGCTCCTGCCTCCGCCGCCTGAAACGCTCAAGCCGGCCGAATCCCCGCCGGCAGTTGAGGAGCTGCGGGCACGCGCCATCGCCCAGCGGCCCGACGTGCAAGCATTGGCGAACCGCATTGAGGCCGAACGGGCGTCGCTAGGCCTCGCAAGAAAGGAATACTATCCGGATGTCGAGGTCATGAGTGCCTATGACGCTTTCTGGCAACCGAGCGAAAAGGATCTCCGTCCCATGGTCGGAATTCGTATGAACATTCCCCTCTATACCGACCGCCGCCGTGGGGCTATCTCGGAAGCAAAGGCCCGCCTGGCCGAACGAATCGCGGAGCTGGCTAGTCAGACCGATCAAGTGAACCTGCAGGTTCAGGAGGCTTACGAGCAGGTGCTCGAGAGCGAGAAGAGCGTCCGCCTATACAACAAAACCATCCTCCCAGCTGCCAACGAAAATGTGAAGGCCGCACGCACCGCCTACGTTGCCGGGGGCATCCCGTTCCTATCGCTAATCGAGGCGCAGCGAAACCTGGTGGGCCTGCGTGAAAGCTACTACGAGGAGCTCGCCGAGTATTATCGCCGAAGGGCCACCCTCGAGCGGGTGACCGGCGGGCCGAAGTCCCCTCCTGAAAAGGGAAATCCGTAGCCGGCAAGCGCACCGCGGGACACGTTCGGCGCGGAGGGACGAGATCGAGACAGCAACCCTCCGCCCGGATCGCAAGCGGCAGGGCGTTACGGTTATTACCCGTCCGGAGGTACCACCTGCAGCCGGCCTATGAAGCACTAACCACAAGGAAGGCCAATATGAAACCGTTCCACGTCCTAACTATCAACGCAGGCAGCTCGTCGGTCAAGTTCGGCGTGTATGACACCTCCACCAACACCCAGCTGTTCCATTCGCAAGTGGACCGAGTCGCTTCCGTCGGCCAGGCCTTGCAAGGCATCGTCGCGACGCTGGCGGCGCAGGGAATCACCCAACTCGATGCGATCGGCCATCGGGTGGCACATGGGGGCACCAGATTCAGCGACGCGAGAATCATCGATGCAGAGGTCCTCAAAGGCATAGAGGATTGCGTGCCGCTGGCACCGTTGCATAATCCACCGGCGTTGGCCGGCATCGAGGTGGCAAGCAATACCTGGCCAGGCGTACCGCAGGTGGCGGTATTCGACACATCATTTCACAAGACCATCCCGGAACGTGCCACCACTTACGCCGTGCCGGAGTCATGGCGCGAGGCGGGGCTCCGGCGCTACGGATTCCACGGCACGTCGCATAAGTACGTCATGCTCAGGGTCGCCGAGGAACTGAAGACCCTAGTCGCTGGGCTGCGCGTCATCAGCTGCCATCTCGGCAACGGCGCCAGTGTGTGCGCCATCGAACGCGGCGTGTCCGTCGATACCTCCATGGGCATGACCGCTCTCGAAGGATTGGTCATGGGCACGCGCTCCGGCGACGTCGACCCCGGCATCTTTGCTTACTTACACCGAACGATGGGGCTATCCGTCGATGAGATAGAAAACGCGCTCTATCAAAACAGCGGTCTGTCGGCGTTGTCCGGCCTCGGTAATGACATGCGTGATATTGAAAACCAAGCAGCTGAGGGAAATCGGAAGGCGCAGCTTGCAGTTCAGGTCTATGCCTATCGCGTGCGCAAGTATATCGGCGCCTATGCCGCGGTCATGGGCGGCGTGGACGTGATCGCCTTTACTGGCGGTATCGGCGAGAATTCCGCGTCCATGCGTAGGCGCATCTGCGAGCGGCTGGACTATCTAGGGCTGGACTTCGACGACGACAAAAACGTGAACGTCAAGCTGACCGAATCGGAAGCGCCGCAGATCCAGCAGGATCATTCCCGGGTGCGGGTGGTTGTCACGCCAACGCGTGAACAATGGATGATCGCGCAGGAGGCCTCGCGCATCATTGCATCGCAAAGAGAACATCTCCGCACCATGCCGCCGATTCCCATCGCCGTATCGGCCCATCATGTGCATTTGACAACCGAGGCGGTGGAGCGATTATTCGGCGAGGCGTACCGCCTTAGGAAACGCAATAACCTGACCCAGCCGGGTTTTTGGGCCGCGGAGGAGACGGTCGATGTCGTCGGCCCGCGGAGCGAGATCAAGAATCTCCGCATCCTCGGCCCGTGCAGGGAGGCTAACCAGATCGAGATCGCCGAAACCGAAGCCTTCAAGCTCGGCGTTGATGCCCCAATTCGCCTGTCCGGCGACACAAAGGGTACGCCCTTGGTCACCCTGCGCGGACCGAAGGGTAGCGTCGAGACCGAAGGGTTGATCATCGCCAAGCGGCATATCCATATGCAGACTCAGGATGCAGAGGCGTGGGGCCTGAAGCATGGCGATCTGGTCGAGGTTGCCGTTCGATCGGCGGGCAGGGATCTGGTCTTCCAGGATGTTGCGATCCGCGTCGATCCGCACGTCGTCACAGAGATGCATATCGATACCGACGAAGCCAATGCCGCTCACATCACGCTCGGCGGCATGGGCGAGCTGATGATGGTCGAAGGCGGAGCTGCTCATATCACGCGATGCCAAACTCTGACATACGGCATCGCCAAGTCCTGCTGTTTCAACACAATCAACTCTAAGGAGGCCGTATAATGCCAAAATATGCCGCGAAACCACAACGCACCTCCGCTTCCCCGTCGTCCAAGGCAGTGCGCCTTACGCCGACGCCATTGCAACTGGAGCCGATCGCCGAAGCAGAGGCGCGGACGGACAACTTTTGGGCATGGACACCGTTTGCCTACGCCATCGACACCCTGCAGCGTCAGGTCCTATTCTGGGACGCCATCCGCAAGCGCGCCGATATCTGCCTTGAGCACGAAAGCCAGGGGCTGCCACCCGTGCTCAACTTCGAGTATGAGATGGTGCTGGATGCGCGGCATTTCGATCGTCCGTGCAACTATGCACTGCTTGCAATTTCACGGTTCGGTGATGCCTGCATGGAACATTGCTTCGACCCCGAGAAGCCACCGGTCATCATTGTCGATCCCCGCGCCGGTCACGGCCCCGGCATCGGCGGCTCGAAGCGTGAATCGGAAGTGGGCGTGGCCATGCATCAAGGACATGCCGTGTATTTTGTAGCTTTCTACCCCAAGCCTGAGCCGCACCAGAGCATCCCCGACGTGCTGGAAGCGCTGAGCAGATTCGTGACGGAGGTGCGCCGGCGACACGATGACAGGCCGCCGATCCTGATCGGCAACTGCCAGGCCGGATGGATGCTGACGTTACTTTCCGCCGTCCACAAAGAATTGTCCGGCCCAGTGGTGCTCTGCGGCTCGCCGCTGTCCTACTGGGCCGGAAAGCCAGGCAAGAATGCCATGCAGCTCGAAGGGGGGCTGGTAGGCGGCTCCTGGCTCTCCCACTTCCTGGGCGATCTCGGCGCGGGAGAATTTGATGGCGCCTGGCTGGTCTTCAACTTCGAAAATCTGAACCCCACCCATGCGATTTGGTCAAAGTATTATGACCTCTACGCCAAGATCGATACCGAAGAAGAGCGGTTTCTCTCCTTCGAGCGCTGGTGGAACGGCTTCTACCGCTTCTCAACGGAAGAAATTGTGGCCGTCGTCTCCCATCTCTTCGTCGGCAACGAGATAGAGAACGGCACGTTCCTCCTCGGCGACGGATGCTCGGTGGACCTGAAGAATATCGGTATCCCAATGGTGATCTTCGCCTCCGAAGGCGACAATATCACTCCACCCAGCCAGGCGCTCGCATGGGTCGCAGCCGTCTACAAAACGACCGAGGGGTTGAAAGCCGCCGGACAGCGCATCGTTTACATGATTCACCCGCATGTTGGACATCTCGGCATATTCGTATCCGCCGAGGTGGCGCGCAAGGAGCACAATGCCATTTTGAACAGCGTGGAACAGCTGAGCCGCTTGAAGCCGGGTTTTTACGAAATGAAAGTGTCGGAGGGCACATTTAACGAGAACTGCGAACTACCGACGCATAAGGTCCGCTTCGAAGAACGCGCTATCGAAGATATCGCCTGTGGTCATAGCCACGCGCATTTTGAGAAGGTGAAGGCATTGTCCCAATGGAACGAGGCGATTTACCGCCAGTGGTTCAGCCCGTGGGTTCAGATGATGGCCAATCCCGTCGCCGCCACCGCAATGCGACAGATGCATCCGATGCGTCTAACTCGCTACATGTGGTCGCAGTGGGCTAATCCAGCCATGTGGTCCGTAGCCGCTCTCGCGCCGTTGGTGCACGCCACCCGCATGGCTACCTTCCCCGATCATCCGCTTCGAATCATGGAAGCCAGAACCTCAGAACTCGTTGCCCAAGGGCTACAGCAGGCGAAAAGCTCGGTCGATGACACGGCAAGAGAGGTCTTCCGTCTCCTTTACGGCTAGTTCGCCAAGGCTCGCGCTCTCCTATCAGGGAAAGCCGAAGCAGAGGCGCGGACGAGGTTACCCGGCTAGCTGCTCCTTCAACCGCCGTTCGAGCTGCCACTCCATGACCAAGCTGTAGATGCATGGAGCAATGAACAGCGTGATGAGCTGGACAGCCATCCCGCCTACGCTGGGGATGGCCATGGGTTGCATCACATCTGACCCGCGGCCCTGGACCAGGAACACCGGCAGGAGGCCGAACACCGTCGTGGCCGTGGACATCAGCAGCGGCCGGACACGCTTCAGCCCCGCCTCCATGACCAGTTCGCGGATCTCGGTGACCGTCTTCAGGTCGCGCCCTTTGAAGTTGCGTTCCAGGAAGTCGAGCATCACCACGCTGCTGTCGTCCACCACGCCGAACAGCGCGATGAAACCCACCCAGACGGCGACGCTAAGATTGGCCCCCCAGAAGTAGAGCATGATGAAGCCGCCGGACGCCGATACGACGATCCCGAAAAAGACGACACTGGCAAGCCACCACCGGCCCAGGCCAATATAGATCATGATGAACATGGAAAGCAGCACCAGCGGGACGAGCCAGGACAGGCGCTCCATCGCGCGCTGTTCGTTCTCAAATTGCCCAGCCCATTTCCAGTAGTATCCTGGCGGCACGACGAGCGTTGCCTCCGCGTGCCGACCCGCGGCGACGAGCTCGTCGCTCTTGCGCCTCTCGGCCTGCAGCATTCGCTCGGCTTCCTCGACCACGCTGATCTCGTCACGGTCCCGTGTATTCATGGTGACATAGCCGACCAGCAAGCCGCCCTCGCTCTTCAACTCTTGCGGGCCGACCGTATAGCGGATGGTGGCCACCTGGCCGATGGGGATATGCGACCCGCTGGACGTCGGCACGAGGATCCGTTCGAGGTCGTCGAAGTTCTCGCGCAACTCCCGGAGGTAGCGGACCCGGATGGGGTAGCGCTCGCGGCCCTCGACAGACATCGTCAGATTCTCCCCGCCGATCGCGATCTCGATAATGTCCTGCACATCGCGGATGTTGACGCCGTGGCGGGCGATGGCGTCACGGTTGATCTCATACTCAATATAGGGCTTGCCCACGATGCGGTCAGCGACCACGTCGGTAGCCCCGGGAACCTTCTTGAGCAACTGCTCGATTTGCAGCCCTACCCGCTCGATCACTTTCGGGTCGGATCCGTAAATTTTGACGCCCATCATAGCCCTAAAGCCGGTCTGGAGCATGACGATGCGGGTCTGGATCGGCTGGAGCCAAGTCGGCAAGACGCCGGGAATGGCTGTCTTGGCTTGCAATTCGTCGAGGATCTCCTGCTTGGTAATGCGCCGCTCACCACCGTCTTCGTCATGCACCATGCGCCACTGGTCTTCGGGCTTGAGGATGATAATCGTCTCGACCATACCGATGGGCGCGGGATCGAGCGCGGACTCGGCCCGACCAATCTTGCCCACGACGCTCTTAACTTCCGGCACCTCGCGGATGGCGACATTCTGCCGGGCAACTGCCCTCTGCACCTCCGTTAGCGATGCCGACGGCAGGAGTGACGGCATAAACAGTAGTGAGCCCTCGTCCAGAGGCGGCATGAACTCCCGCCCGATGCCAGGCAGGGACCTGTCGAGCCCGGACCACAGCGCCGTCCCGGTCGGATTCAGGCCGACCGCTTTGAGACCCGCCTCCAGCGGATAGGCCAGCCGCGCGAAACCCAGCCAGAGTATGATCCCCAGAAGTGTGATAGAGACGGGAATCGCCAAAAAGGCTGCCTTATGCTCCAGAACCCAGTGCAAGGCGGGGCGATAAACGGAAGCGATACCGCGTGATATGACATTCTGTTCCAGCGGCAACAGGCGTTCCCTGCCCATGCGGTACACGGCCGCCGCTACCATGACGCCTACTGCAATGGATGTAGGCCAGCCGGACAGATGGCTGCCCGTCGAAATCCCCCACACGAGTGCAAAATGCGTGACGAAGACGGAGGCGAACCCGATAGGTACGGCCAGGATCAGCGACCGCCGCCGGGGCCAGTTGGTTGGCTTCAGGAGGTAGTAGCTTAGCACCGGCACCACCGTAAGGGCCAGGATTACCGATGCCGTGATGGCAAAGGTCTTTGTGTAGGCCAAGGGCTGGAACATCTTTCCCTCCTGGTCAGTCAGCGCGAAGACGGGGATGAAGGAGATGATTGTGTTGGAGACCGCCGTGAGGATCGCGGGGCCAACCTCGGCGGCGGCTTCTGAAACCACCTCACCATGCGGCCGATGCGGCTCGGCGGCCAGCCGGCGGTAGATGTTCTCGGTCATGATAATGCCCATGTCCGCGACGTCGCCAATGGCGATGGCCAGGCCGGCAAGGGACATGATATTGCTGTCGATGCCCATGAAATACATCACAATGAAGCTCATCGCCACCGACAGCGGAAGGGTCGGCAAAATGGCAAGTGAACTGCGGACATGCAGCAGGAATATGAGCACGATGATACCGGCGACCGCGGCCTCCTCTGTAAGAGCCTCCCTGAGCGTGTCCATCGTCTCGTTGACGATGTCCGTCCGGTCGTAGAAGGGCACGATGTTCACCGGGACCTGGCGGCCTCCCGACAGGGTGACGCGCAGGCCGGGCTCGATCTCCTCGATCTTCTTTTTGACGCGGTCGAGGACGTGCAGCGGATTCTCGCCGTAGCGCATGACTACCACGCCACCGACGGACTCGCGACCCGCGTTGTCGAGCGCACCCCGGCGGAAGTCGGGGCCAAGCTGCACGGTTGCGACATTACCCACGGTAATCGGCGTACCGCCTTCCTGCCGGATCACGACCTTACGCAGGTCCTCCTCCCCCTTGATGAAGCCGATACCCCGGATGAAGAATTCATACCCGTTATTCTCAACCACCTTGGCCCCGACGTCGATGTTACTTCGCTGCACCGCCTCATACACCTCGGGCAGCGTCACCCGGTGGGCACGCAGCTTATCTGGGTGGACATCGATCTGGTACTGCTTGACATAGCCGCCAACGCTCGCCACCTCGGACACGCCGTCCACCGATTGCAACTGGTAGCGGACATACCAGTCCTGGAGCGAGCGGAGCTGCCCTACATCGGCCCCTTCGGCCTCCAGCGTGTACCAATACACTTGGCCCAGTGCCGTCGCGTCGGGGCCAAGCGTAGGCACCACTCCCTGCGGCAGGCGGCCCGCAGCCACGCTCATGCGTTCGAGCACGCGGGAACGTGCCCAATAATAGTCCGCCTCATCCTTGAAGATGACGAAAACCATCGAGAAGCCGAAGCCTGATGCGGAGCGAATCACCTTGACGCCGGGGGTCCCCTGCAAGCTCACCGTCAGCGGGTAAGTGACCTGATCTTCCACATCTTGCGGCGACCGTCCGGGCCAATCAGCATAGACGATCACCTGCTTCTCCCCGATGTCGGGGATCGCATCGACTGGCGTATTCTTCAGGCAGTAATAGCCCAGAGCCAGTATCACGGCCGTAAAGAATAGGACCAAGAAGCGGTTGTTTAAGCACCAGTCGATGAGGGACCTGACCATTTGCGCGCCCCCTTAATGCTGATGTCCGCCGGGGGCCGAAGGCGCAGAAGGGCCACCGTGTCCCGAATGCAGATTGGCCGCCGACTGCCCCTGATCGTAGAGGAGGCTTGGCATGCCACTGATCTGCTGCTGGCTATCGAGGAGGAACCCACCGCGGATCACGACCCGGTCCCCCTCCGACAATCCTGACAGGACCGGATAAAACTCGGCACTCTGCCCGGCGTCGTCCTTGCCTTGGGACCGAGGACCGAGCTTCAGTTCGACCAGCTCGTAGGACCCGTCTTCGCGCTGACGATAGGTGATTTGCCGCTTGCCGGTGTCGAGCACGGCACTTGCCCTGATGGCGAGAACCCCCTGCGAAGCCAACTCGGCTGCAACCGTGCCGTTGCCCTCGTGCCGGTGAGCGGCCCCTTCGTCCGCCCCACCACCCGGGTGCGGTGCGACATCGGCCACTCTCTCCAATTGCATGCCGCAGATCGGGCAGCGGCCGGGATTGTCCTGCACGACCTCTGGGTGCATCGGGCAGATATACTTGCCCTCAAGGCCAGTCGGCGCCGGCATGCCGTCGGGCAGGAGTTTCACGCGAATGAGCGCGGTGGCATACATGGCGGGTCGCAGCCGCTGGTCTGGGTTCTTCAGGCTGACCCGCGCCCTGATAGTGCGCGTCTTATCGTCCAGGAACGGGTCGATGAAGGACACAACGCCGTGAAACTTCTCTGTCGGATACGCCTCCAGTGAAATCTCCACGGGCTGCCCGTAGCGGACCCAGCCCAAGTCGTACTCGTAAATGTCGAGATAGAGCCAGATCGGATCGAGGTCGGCGATCCGGTACAGCATGTCACCTTCCTTGACGTACTGGCCTTCTCGCACATTCTTCTCGATGACCGTGCCGCCAATCGGGGCATAAATGGTCAGGTTAGTGCTGATCTTGCGGGATTTCTCGATCTCGGCGAGCTGCTCCGGCAGGATACCGAGCAGACGCAGCTTGGTCCGCACCGACTCTAACGTCGCGCTGCTCGAACCCTCGAGAGCACGAAGGAATTCGCCCTGGGCCACGAACAGGCTCGGACTGTAGATGTCTACCAGGTGTTCACCCTTGTTGACCTGAATACCGGTGAAATCAGCGTAAATGCGATCAACTCGGCCGTCGATCCGCGCGGCGATAAAGGCGACATGCCGCTCGTTGTAATCGAGTTTGCCCACAGCTCGAATCTCCCGGTAAAGCTCGCGTTGCTTCACCGGCTCCGTCTCGATGCCGCCGCGCCTGTCCGCTTCCGACCGCTCTGACTGCTGCGAGACCGGTACAAGGTCCATGCCGCAAATGGGGCACTGCCCCGGGCTCGACAGGCGCACCTGCGGGTGCATGGAACACGTCCACTCGCCGGCGGAAGCGCTCTGCTCTGGACGGTCTGGCCACAGGGCGATAGCCGCGATCAGGATGACGAGGGCGGCAAGTGGCACTCCCAATCGCCAGGAGGGTCTGCGGGTGAACATAGTGAGTCCTTTCATTTGCGCATCCCTGATGACTCAGCTCGAAGACGTCCGGCGTTGAGGATTTTCAGCAGCTCGATGACGGAGAACGGGACCAGCGCCAGGCCGAACACCAGCAGCCACTCCCAGGCGAAGTGTTGTGCCGACTCGAAGAAAGGCCGCGCGAAAGGCAGCGTCAGTACGCTGAGTTGGAGCAGGAAGGACACTCCGACGGCCCCGAGTAATACGGGGTTGGAGAAGATTCCCAGCCGCACCAGCGTGAGGGTCTGGCTGCGGGCCGCAAGAGAACGGAAGAGTTCGCCATACACCAGCACGCAGAACGCCATCGTCCGCGCCCGGCCGAGATTCTCCGCATTGTCGGGATCGTTCAAGTAAATGATGCCGAAGGCTGCCAGGGCCGCACCGCCCACGAGAGTGCCTTGCAACAGGATGGTAAGGCCCAGGCGCAGCGACAACACCGACTCCTTGGGCGAGCGAGGCTTGCGGCGCATGATGCCGGGCTCGGGTCCCTCCAGCGACAGGGCGATTGCGGGCAAGCCGTCCGTCACCAGGTTGATCCATAGCAACTGGATAGGCACAAGCGGCGACGGCCAGCCGAGCAGGCTCGTCACCAGCATCAGCAGCACCTCGCCCGCGTTACACGATAGCAGGAACTGCAGCACCTTCTGGATGTTGTCGTAGATGCACCGGCCCTCTTCGACGGCGTTGACGATGGAGGCGAAGTTGTCATCGGTCAGGACCATCGCCGAGGCCTCCTTGGTGACGTCGGTCCCGGTCACGCCCATCGCGATGCCGATATCCGCGGCCTTGACGGCCGGGGCGTCGTTGACGCCGTCGCCGGTCATGGCGACGATTTGCCCCCTGTCCTTCCACGCCTGGACCACCCGAAGCTTGTGTTCCGCCGACACCCGCGCATAGACCGGGATGCGCTCGATGCGCTCGGCCAGCTGGTCCTCGGACATGTCGTTCAGCTCCTGGCCGGTGACGGCGCGATCCTCCGCACCGGCGATATGCAGTTCGCGGGCAATTGCCAGCGCCGTCGCCGGATGGTCGCCCGTGATCATGACCGGGCGGATGCCGGCTTCGTGGCAGCGGCGCACCGCGTCCTTCACCTCCTCGCGCGGCGGGTCGATCATGCCCACGAGTCCCGCGAAGATGAGCTCACGCTCCTCGTAATTGGTCGCCCCCTCCGGAGGCAATTCCCGATAAGCCAGGCCCAGGACCCGCAAGGCGCGAGAGGCCATCGCCGCGTTATCCTGCTCGATCTGATTGCGGCGATCCGCCGCGAGCTCCTCGACCTTGCCAGCCTTCAGTTCATGTGTGCACTTGCCAAGGATGACTTCCGGCGCCCCCTTGGTGTACATCCACAGGGAAGCCTTGCGGTCGCGCACGATCACCGACATCGCCTTGCGCTCGGAGTCGAACGGGATTTCATAGACGAGCTGCTCCCCCGCCATATCGGCGTCGAGGCCGGCCTTGAGCCCGGCGACGACCAGTGCGCCTTCGGTGGGGTCGCCGATGACCTGCCAGTCGTTCTCCCCGCATCCTCGCGGATTTACTTTGGCATTATTGCACCGCAGGCCGATGGTAAGGGTTCGCAGCAGATCGGGCTGGACATGCGGATCGATGGCCACTGCGGCAGCTAAACCGGCCGATGGGGCACTGTCAGAGGCAAGGAGAAACTCGCCGCGGGGGGCATAACCGACGCCCGTAAGGCGAAAACGCTCGCCGCCGGCGGTAATCTCCTGCACCGTCATCTCGTTGCGTGTGAGCGTGCCGGTTTTGTCGGAGCAGATCACCGTGACGGAACCCAGCGTCTCGACGCTGGGCAGCTTGCGTATCAGGGCATTGCGTTTCACCATCCGCTGAAGCCCGAGGGCCAGCGCCATGGTGACCACCGCCGGGAGGCCCTCGGGCACGGCGGCCACCGCCAGGCTAACCGACAGCAGAAAGACCTCAACCAGCTCGCCGCCCCGTAGCATCTGCAGGGTGAAGATCAGCGCGACGATCACCAGACAGACGACGATCAGCACCTTGCCGAGCTCGGCCAGCCGCCGCTGCAGGGGCGTGGGCTCGGGCTGGTACCGCAGAAGCATTCCGGCGATGCGGCCCAGTTCCGTGCCCATGCCGGTGGCGGCGACGACCGCGCTCGCCTTTCCCGCTGCCGCGACGGTACCCATATAGACCATGTTGCGGCGGTCGCCAAGCGGCGTGGCCGGTCCCAGCACGGCCCCCGCGTCTTTCTCGACAGGCACTGACTCGCCGGTGAGGGCCGCCTCCTGCACGCGGAAGCCGAAGGTTTGGATGAGCCGTGCGTCGGCGGGAATGTTATCTCCTGCCTCCAGTTCGAGGATGTCGCCGGGGACGAGTTCCCGGGCCGGGAGCGAATGGAGCATGCCATCCCGCATCACCTTGGCGATCGGCGCGGAAAGCTTCTGCAAGGCGGCGAGTGCCTCCTCGGCACGCTCCTCCTGGAGGAATCCCAGCAGGCCATTAAGGAGGACGATGGCGACGATGGCGATGGCGTCAGACCATTCCCCGAGGAGGCCGGAGATGACCGCCGCGGCGATCAGGATCCAGATTACCAGATCTTTGAACTGGGCCGCGAGCTTATGCCATAGGGGGATCGGCGGGGCCTCGGCCAATTCGTTGGCACCGTACCGCTCCCGCGAAGCGACGACCTGCTGGCTGCTCAGGCCAGCTCCCGGCTCGGCGGCGAGCCCGGCCAAGACATCGGCCACGGGCTGTGCATAGGCTGGCGTGGCTTCGACCATAGCCATCATCAGCCTCCCATGATGTTATAGCCGGCATCGACATACGCGATGCTGCCGGTGACTAGGCGCGCCTCGTCGCTTACCAGGAAACGCGCATAGGCACCGACGCAGTCGATGCAGACCGTTTCGTGTTGCGCCGATTTGCTGCGTGCCAGTTCCAGCAGCTCGTCGAAATGCGCGATGCCGCCGGCGGCGCGCGTCTTGATCGGCCCCGGCGACAGGGCATTGACCCGGATATTCCTGGGGCCCAACTCGGCGGCGAGGTAACGTACCGTCCCCTCCAGCGCCGATTTCACCGGGCCCATCACGCCGTAATGCGGGATGACCTTCTCGCTGCCGTAATAGGATGTGGTGAGGAGGCAGCCGCCATCCGTCATCAGCGCCTCCGCCAGGTGGCTGAGTCGGATCAAGGAATAGCACGAGACATCCATGGCCTGAAGAAAGCCTTGCCTCGACACGTCGGCCACGCGCCCCTGCAGATCCTGCTTCGGCGCGAAGGCGATGGCGTGCAGCAGGAAGTCCAGCCTGCCCCAGCGATCTCGGATGGCATCGAACGCCGCCTTCGTCTGCACATCATCGGTGACATCCAGCGGGACGACGATCGGCGCCTTCACCTGTTCGGCCAGCGGGCGCACAAACGGATCGGCCTTGTCGTTCAGATAGGTGATGGCCAGCTCCGCACCGGCATCGTGAAACGCCCTGGCGCAGCCCCAGGCGGTGGACTGCGCATTAGCGATCCCCACCACGAGCCCTCTCTTGCCGGTCAGCACGCCGCTCATGACGCGCCCCCGCGTTTACCGGTGCGGCGATTGGTTCGGCCGCGGATAGCAACGCAAACGTCCTGTCTGAAATTAATCATATATTATATTCATAAATTATACTATTCTACTTGTAATTCATATAAAACTAAATAGCAATATGCTGGCGAAAAAGGCGGCGGCGGGCTTCCTCGCCGGCCACCTCTCCTACGACGTTCCGGAGCAGGACCTGGGGATCAATCGCACGCGCCTGCCGGCGTTGCCGTACAGCCGCCTCATCATCCGGAACGTCCGTGCGGCGGAGGATCCTCCGGTGGGCTCATAGGGACCCATCCCCATCCGTAGCGTCCTGCCCCTGGCGGTGATCCCCGAGTTCGCCGCGGGACGCTCTGCGGGCGACGGACGTGCAGCGTGATGCATCCGCACCGTGCTACCCGCATGTTCTGTGCTCGTCCCCGCGACGCCTTGTCGGGCTTCGCGACACCGATTCTCGGCCGCGCGGCCCGTGCGCGGGAGGCCCGGCCCTCGCCCGTCCCTCTCATTCCTATCCCCATGGGCTACCGTGCGCCAGGCGGGGCTTAATCCTGGACTCCGTTTTCCGGGCCGGACCCCGGCCACCGATCCAGCGGATCACGCGTCTGCAACCCCTCGGTCGGAATTCCCGAGGATCGCGGGCTTCGCTCCCTCGGCTTTCCATGTCCACCTCGCCGCCAACGTCCAGCACTCCCCTCACCTTCTCCCTCCGCGACCACGGCCTGCTTCTTGTCACGTTTAAAGCCGCCGCCGGTCCGCTCAAGCGGAAAATCGGTTCCCCCCGAGGGTCTCCCCCAATTTTCCGCTTGCCCGGTCGCTGGCGCTCGCTCCGCACCGGCTGGGGCGGCTTTCCCAGGGTGACATCAGGCCGCGATGGTCGCGGCCGGAATCACGAAGTGAAGGAGAACATCCCATGTCTGACGGCAAGAACAACGAGACCGCATCGAAGGCACCGAGCCACACCGCCTACCAGGTCCGCGACCGCGAGGGGCAGAAGGGGTTCTGGACCCGCATCGGCAGCGTCTGGCCGCACGCCGACGGCAAGGGCTTCAACGTCCAGCTCGATGTGGTGCCGCTCGACGGCCGCATCACCCTCCGCGTCGCCACCGAGAAGAAGGACTGACGGATCAACCGGGCGGGCCGCAGCGCCCGCCCACCAACCTGAAAGGAATCGCATCATGCAACACCTCCACGACATCCGCGAAGCGAGCTACGACCTCATCCAACGGTGCAACGACCACATCGCAGGTTGCGACCCGGACTTCGACGCAGACCAAGAGGAACTCGAACGCGAGTTCGCCGAGCTTCGCCTTCATTTCGACAACGCCTAACCGGAAAGGATTCCGCCATGAAAACGAAAATGACATCTCGCAGACAGATCGGGGAAATCGGCGTCGACGCCGGACTCTGCTGGATCGGCGACCCCTGCTACATCCTGCATGCCGATCCCGCGCCAAAAGCCATCGGCGGAGACTGGGGCGCGTTCTGTGACCTCCTGCACGACGACGATCAATATCCGACCTGCAAGCAGCTCAATTACGACCTCGGCCATCCCGGGCTGGGCGTCGTGGTCTCGACCGGATACGGCGACGGCGTCTACCCGGTCTTCGCCGAATTCAACGACGAGGGCCGTGTCGCCAGGGTCTGCGTCGAATTCATCGCCGACGAAACCGAAGCGGCATAGGAGGCCATCATGAAACTACACATCGAGACCATCCAGCACCACCGCAACGGCATCTGCGGAGCCCCGTTCCACGTGCTCCTCTTCCGCGACCCGGACGAGGGGAGGATGCTCGGCGTCGTCTTCGGGCAGGAGCACCACGTTGCGGTCTTCAACCTCGACAAGCTCGCCATCGGCAACATCGCGTTCGGAGTCAATTCCTGGCGAGGCGATCGATACGAACCATCCCTACGCGCGGCAATCGCCAAGAACGAAACCACCACGTCAACCCCAGAGGAGTAACGCCATGACCATCACATCCACGCCGATCAATCCCTTCTACGCCGCACGCATCGAGCGTTCAGCCCGTCCAGGCAACGAGGCGCCCGTGCGGGAGATCTACGCCCGCCTCCCCCTCGCCCCGAGGAACGCAAGCCCGGTCCCTCACCTCACGAGCCTCTACCACTTCCACCGCGCCGGCGAATACGGCGACCGTAAGTGGCCGGGCAATTGCGGCGGCAACCTGATCAAGGACCTGCTGCTCTACTTCCGCCCGGGGCTGGTCTTCGACCCGATGACCGGCAGCGGTACCGCCCGCGACGTCTGCCAGGAGCTCGGCGTCCCCTGCTTCTCGTTCGACATCCACGAGGGCTTCGACGCCTGCGACGCCCGCGAGTTCCCGGCAGCGGACACGTTCGACTTCATCTGGGCCCACCCGCCCTACTGGCGGCAGAAGCTCTACGCCGACGACCCGCGTGACCTCTCACGCTCCCCGACTTTGGAGCACTTCCTCCGCCGCTACGGCCAGTTCATCCGCAATTGTGCCAAGGCCCTGAAACCGGGCGGCAAGCTCGCCGTCCTGATGGGCGATTACAGCGACCGCGACGCGGGATACGTCCCCCTCGTCTACCACACCAAGCGACTCGGCTTCGAGGCGGGCCTGTCGCAGCACTGCACGGACATCATCCGCTTCAGCCACGGCGCGAGCAGCGGCAAGAAGGTCTACCGCAGCAGCTTCATCCCGGGCCTGCATGACGTCTGCATGATTTTCGAGAAAGCCCGATAACCCACATCAGAAAGGATTCCGCCCATGGAACGAATCGACCGCATCCTCACCGACATCGCCCGCGAACATCTCGGCATCACGACGCTAGAAACCCGCCGCTCGGACGGCCTCGATTTCCAGGAAGTCGCCGTCTGGCAAGTGAAGGCGGCCCTCGAGGCCGCCTTCCACGCGGGAGCGCGACCCGCGTCATCCACCGACGGAGGCGGTTCGCTCGCCATGCGCTTCGACGCCTACGAGATCCACGGCGTTCGCGAATTCGACGACGGCAACGGCCCGTACTGCGAGCAGGTACCCGACGAGCAGGCCGAATTTTGGAGCCTCTACGGGCACATCCCCGGCCAGGGCGTCGATTGCATCGGCGATTTCGCCACTCGCGAGCACGCCGAGGAAGTGTTTGCCCGCATCACCGGGCGACGCTATACAGAAACACCAATCCGCGGGAGGCAACAGGCATGAGCAGCGATCTGGATGAGATCCTCGACGATTTATTCCACGGGTGCGCATTCGCCGCACTCGTGGAGCTCTCCATCGAGCGGAAAGGCCCTCCCGACAGGGAGGCCACCCGGGAGCGTGCTTTTCGCTATTACGAGGAGGAACTGGCCCGCATGAACCGGCTCCGAGGGGGTTGATCCGCCGGCGTGGTCCGCCGCTTCCGGACTGTCCAGGCTCACTGCGCCTTCAGGTCTCGGTAGAAGTTCTCATGCGCCCCGAAATCGACCAGCTTGAGGCAGTCTGCATGGGCATCGTAGACGTATGCGACCAAAGTCAGCTGGCTCACCATCCGGAACTTGTGGACGCGCACGCCAGCCAGATCGCCCGCCTTGGCCTGACCGACCATCGGATTCCGCGTGATGTCACGCACTGCTTCGTCCAGGTGCCTTCGTTGATTGGGGTGCAATCGCTTGGCAGCCTTCTCGAAGCGATTGCTCTGGATGATCCGCACGGCTACTGGTCGAACCGGTATTCGGTAAGCTGGCCCTCGTCAATCTCCTGAAGGCCCAGCAGGATTCCCTTGATCATGCCGTACGGCAAATCGGGGTTCTCCTCGGCGATCTTGCCGATCTTCGACCAGTATTCAATCTGCTTGGGCACCGAGCGACTGTTGAGGGCAGCATGGCGACGGGCTTCTTCCACCAGCTGGTCGGATAGTTTCACGGGATGGGACATGACGATTACGCTCGAGCACTGGGTTATGCATGTATTGTAATGCAAGAGGTGTCGCTTTGCAACCTAAAGCTACTTCGAGTTGCCCCGGCTTGCGCCGGCCGCGCTCCCGCGGTCCGGAAACAGCGAGCTACCGTACGGCCTCACATTTGCAAGGATTCATTCGGGTTCATTCCAGCGTTGCGAATCATGGAAAACCCTGTATGCTCCTTGCGTTAATGACATACAGGGATCGCGATGTCGTCCTCGGGTCTGGATCTTACTCGCGTCGTAGACGAGAAGCTGAAGTATTTGTCGCAGCGGCATCAGGCGCTGGCTTCGAACGTGGCCAATGCCGACGCGCCGGGCTATAAGGCCAAGGACGTGCAGAAGCCGGACTTCCGCAAAGCGCTGGACGCCTCGGTCAGCGCACTCGCCGCCGTCCGGACGAATCCCGCGCATCTCGCCGGCAATCCGATCGTGCCGGCAGTCTATCCCATGGTGTCGCGGGCGACCACCGACGAGCTGAATCCGAACGGCAATAACGTGTCGATCGAGCAGGAAATGCAGCTGGTCGCCGTGAATGCCTCCGACTACCAGCTTGCCCTCGGCGTTCACATGAGTATGGATAAGCTGTTCAATATCGCCCTGGGCCAGCAATCCAAATCAAAGAAATAGAGACCCAAGGCCGCGTTGTACCGCAACGGGCCCGGGCATCGTACGCCGGCCGATGTCGGCTCCCGATAGATCCGAAATGCCCGCCACAACGTCTGGCACTCGCTTCCCCTCGCCCGCATGAATCGCCTGCGAGACGACCGAGCGGCGGCCGCCCGATACCACGAGGCGGACGGCTTCACGGTCGAGCCCCCGGGCTGAGCATGGCATCGATCGAGACGGCGATCCGTTCCACGAGCTGCGCGTGCGACACATCCCAACGACCGCCGTTGTCGCGGAGCCAATCTTCCACGGCGGGCTGGACCGACTCGCGGATGCGAGCGATCGACCAGCCCTCGGCGAGCCACTTCTCGGCCTCGGCAACGGCCCGGGTCATCCCATCCTTGTCGCCATCCTCTCTGGCGCTCAGATAGTTCCCGACGGCTTCCAGAAAGCACTCCACGTCGATGTCGCTGGGCATGGTCCGGCTCTCTTGTGATGGTGATGCGGGCGGAGACTCGGCGGAAATCGGCGACGTGATCAATTCGGCATGATCTGAATGTCTAATACCTTGTCCGCATTCAGGTCGTAGGTGCAGGTTACGCTGGAATGCACCATGGCCCCGAACCCGTTCTGAAACCTCGCTTCCTCCTCGTAGACTTGGACGATCCCCGTGTCCACATAATCCCTTCCCTTGCGGAACGAACCGAACGGAAGCCACGGAAACTCGGGGGTCCCGTATCTCGCAGAACTCTCTGCCGCCATCTTGCACGCGACCGTTATCCTGCTCCAGTCTTTAAAGTGATTCGCCATGTCTTCGTTGTCGCGGCAGGACTTCCATTTGTCCTCGCAGCCATTGCTCTGGCCAGGTGGCTTGACGTCTTGCGCCTCGCCCAAGATCCCAAGTGCCATTATACCGATGACGAAGACGAGGCAACCTTTGCCCGCTGGCTTATTTGCGCCGCAGTGAGGACAGCGTTTGGCGTCGGTGCTGAATTTCTTCTTGCAGTCCTTGCAAGTTATCAATGCCATGCCGTTCAGCCTTCGCTTGTTAGAACACGACAGCGTCGCTCGATGACAGTGTTACCACAAGAGCTCGAAGAATAAAGGGATTAGTATTCCGCGTTGCCTTGTCGTCGGTCGAGTGAAGTCCATCCCTTCCTACTCCTGGAGTGGGAGCGAATTTCTAATCGCTCCGGTGACGTTGGCCGCCCCGGCTGGCGCCGGCCGCGTGCTCCCGGGGTCCGCTCACGCTCCCGTCCCTCGCGGGACCGGCTGCGCCGCCCTCGCGCCCGCTGGCGGGAAAAGCCGGGGGCGGTCCCCCGGTGCGCTCAAGGATGCCCTGACGGCGGCTCGTGCGGCCTCCGCCCGACCTTCCGCGCTGCGCTTGTGCAGGCCGGTGCCCCCCGCCTCGCCGTCCCTGACCTCCCTCCCCCCGATTCCAGTCTCGCCTTCGTCCCGGTTGAATGCCGCGCGCATTCAACCGGACAGTTCAAACGAGGGAGAGACCCATGCAGACCGCACGAGACGACGTTTACACCCGCGTCACCGACGCCATCATCGCCGAGCTTGAGAAGGGCGTCAGGCCCTGGCTGAAGCCCTGGAACGCCGAGCATATGGCGGGCAAGATCAACCGCCCCCTGCGGCACAACGGCGAGCCCTACAAGGGCGTCAACGTCCTGATGCTGTGGATGGCCGCCGAGGCCCAGGGCTTCGCCTCGCCCATCTGGATGACCTTCAACCAGGCGAAGGAGATGAAGGCTGGCGTCAGGAAGGGGGCGAAGGGCTCCCTGGTCGTCTACGCCAACCACCTCACCCGGACCGAGACCGGCGAGGACGGCGAGGAGGCCGAGCGCGACGTCTACTTCATGAAGGGCGACACCGTCTTTAACGTCGAACAGATCGAGGGACTGCCCGACCGGTTCTACGAGCCCGCCGCGCCCCGGCTCGACCCCGTGCAGCGGATCGACGCGGCCGATCTCTTCTTCGCCAACACAGGGGCCGAGATCCGCCACGGCGGGAACCAGGCCTACTACGCCGGGGTGACCGACCACGTCCAGATGCCGCCCTTCGAGTCCTTCCGCGACGCCGAAGCCTATTGCGCCACCCTCGCCCACGAGCTGACCCATTGGACTAAGCACCCGGCCCGGCTCGACCGCGATTTCGGCCGCAAGCGGTTCGGCGACGACGGCTACGCACGCGAAGAACTGGTCGCCGAGATCGGGGCCGCGTTCCTGTGCTGCGACCTGGGGATCACGCCGGAACCCCGCGAGGACCACGCGAGCTACCTCGCCCACTGGCTCGAAGTCCTGAAGGAAGACAAGCGGGCCATCTTCCAGGCCGCCGCCCACGCCCAGAAGGCCGTGGAGCACCTGCACGGCCTGCAGCCACGCGACGAGCTGTTGACGGAGTCTTAACCTATTCGTTGCATAATCGCAGACACCTATTCCACAGTATCCTTTGGGGGCCCGGCCTTGCCGGGCCCTTCTCTTTACAGGCCCTCAATCACCCGCCATCTGCGTCGTAGCGGGGCGAGATCCTGGGAACGCAGTTCCGACCGCCCGCCGCCACTCCGTTTCAGCCCGCACCCCCACTCGGCCTCGGCGTGGCAGGCGTAAAGCCGCCGCCGGGCCGCTCAAGCTGCCAAGGCCGCTTTCCAGAGGAAACCTTCGGCCTTTCGCTTGAGCGGTGTGCTGGCGCCCCGCCTGAAGCGGCTTTGTTCGCCGTGCCATTCGGCCGCGATAGGCGCGGTCGGGAACACGAGGCAGAAGGAGAACGAATATGGCCCCCAACCCCAAGAGACGCTTCCACGACATCCGATGCGCCGCCAGCCGCCTGGGCGACCGCATGAACCATCTCGAGAAGAAGGCATGCGAGGCCGGCCTCTTCGACGGGGCCTTCATCCCCGACGATCCCCGATACCACATCGAAGGCCGAGGCGCGCGTCTCCTCGGCATCTACCACGCTCTGACCATCGTCTCCGAGCGGGCGAACTGCCGGATCAACCCAGAGGCGCTGGAAGCCTTTCGGATCGAGATCGAGGCGGCGGAAGCGACCTTGGCCGAGGACTGGGCGACGGAACTCGCCGACCCGGACTTCGAACCCCTCCCCCTCGTCTAGCGTCGTCGCGGGCCGGGTTTTTTGCCCGGCCCGCCCCCTCCCCGCAAGCAGAAGGCATGCAAGCCCGGGCCGACATTCTCCCGCAGGACATCCTTACCGTTCGCGAAATCGTCCTGAGAAGTCTCGCACGCATGTTTCAGAGTGAACCAGTAAGCCACTACGTCAGTTGCCTACCTGACCGCGATTTGGACTGGATGACGAGGCCTTCGTCTCTAATTGACGCCCCCTTGTCGGACAACAGCCAGCCAACTAACTGTTTTGAAAGTAGAATATTAGATTCTGTCAGACATCTTCCCTAAGCGGTGCTTAGGGGATTTTTCACCGTGAAAACAGCCTTTCATGCCAGCTTGCTGGCAATCTTTCCTTCTGCCCGGCTGGCTATCTTGCCGACTGGCAGGCCGTCTGGCTTTCCGTCTTTCTTGTATGCTTTCGGGCCATCATTCAGGAATTCTTTATGGGAACGAGGCATCCAATTCACCCTGGAATCGCGAGTGGCGAGTTGACGTCTTATCGGCCATCCGCAACCACCAAGCCGGCCGATTATGCCTTCTGGCTTCAGGCCTGACGGTGCACTTTCATGAAAGCCTTCTTTCTGGCAGGCTTGCCAGATTGCCTTACGGCTTGCTGGACTGATCTTATGCTTGCCTGCCTGCTTACTTGCTGGAAATCCGGAAAGCATGATTTCTGACTTGCCGACTTTCATTCATGCCGACTGTCATGCCGGATGGATGGATGCCACGGACAAATTCGGTGGATCGCAGGCGTTATTGTAATCTGGACATCCATCATTCTTACTGGCTGTCTTACTGGCTGTCTTTCCAGCTTTCTTTCCGTCTGGCTTGATTTCATTCCGGCAGACAATCTGCGCCCGATGGGCCGTGATGGCACGAGTCATCGCTCGATCCGAAAGCCTGAAAGATGGATTTCCATCTTACTGACATTCTTTCATGCATTCTTTCTTGAAGCCTCAGCGGCAAACGGCCGGAAGCGCGTGAATCCAATCCCGCTCGATCAGGGCGCTGGGCGAGTGGGCCGCTCGTCTGCCTTTCCTGCCGTAATGCTTTCTTGCCAGCCAGCATGAAAGACGGCCGGACAGTCATCCGGCTGCACATAATGCTTGCCAGATGGAAGGAAATCATCTAAGCAGTGACCATGATTATTGTTGTAGCGAATTCTAAGGGCGGCGTCGGCAAATCGACCCTGGCCGTCCATCTGGCAGCCTGGCTCCATAAACAAGGGCACAGCGTGACGTTGGCTGACTGCGACACGCAGCAATCTTCCTCGGAATGGATACGCGAGGCCGTGCCGGAGGTGAGGGCGGTCCGCCTGGACAACCCCGACATGATCCTAAACGATCTCCCGACGCTGAGCCAGGAGACTGATTTCGTCGTCGCCGACGGGCCCGGGAGCCAGACCGAGACCAGCCGCGCCCTGCTGCTCCGCGCCGACCTCGCCATCGTGCCGTGCAAGGCGAGCATGCTGGAGGTGAGGGCGCTCGCCAAGGCGACCGAGGTGCTCCGGCAGGCCCAGGATATCCGCGCCGGGAAGCCCGCCGCGGTGATCGTGCTGAGCATGATCGGCAAGAACTATCGCCTTACCAAGGACATGATGGACGCCGCGGCCGCCCTCAATCTGCCCCTGGCCGACAGGGCCCTCATCCTCCGCCAGGTCTACGCCGACGCCCCCGGACAGGGCTCCGTCGTGTGGAACCTGGGGGCGAGGGCGCAAGAGGCGGCCCAGGAGGTCGATCAGCTCTTCCGCGAGATCTTGCCGGACGCTGTGAAAGGTCGTGCGAAGAAGCGGGCATCCGCGAAATCCAAGGCAGTCGCGTGAAGGAGAAACCCATGGCCGAACGTCGTGCGTTAGTCGAAGGACTCAAAACCCCCAACCCCGCCGTCGATTCCGAGGCGGAGAAGGCCTTTGTCTTCCGCGAAAAGAAAGATGCCGCACCCGCCGCGGCGCCATCGAACACGACCGCGACGCTCTCCCGCGTGCCCCTGAGCACCCGCATGCGCTCGGACTTCGCGGCCGCGCTCAAACGGGCCTCCCTCGAACGCCAACTCGAAGGCGTCGAGCCCAATACCCTCCAGGACATCCTCGAACAGGCGGTCGAGCCATGGCTTCGCAATAACGGTTACCTGAAGTAACGCGCGATCTGAGTGGGAGGAGGTGAGGGGGGACCTCCCGGTTCGCGCCTCACACCCGAAGGTCCCTGGTTCTTTCACTTGATAGCCCCACCGGACTGGTCTAATGTCGCCTCAGGCGATCGGATGCAGGATGCGGGGACACGAATCCCCGACGACCGCAGCCGCCGAGCCATATGCATCGACCGCGACGGTATTCATGTCCAAACGCCTGCCTCCTAGGGGGGATCACCAGCCCGACCTCTTCGCCGCCAATTTCGCGGATATCCCGATCCGCGACCAGCGAGACACGATGGAGCGGCCGTTCTTCAGCCTGGCGAAAAAGCCCCGCTATACGCCCATCGAGTACAACGTCGGCGACGTCTGGGTGGAGGTGTCGGCCAACCCGAAATTCGGGATCGCGACGATCTGGGACGCCGACATCCTGATCTGGGCCTCGACGCAGATCACCGAGGCGCTCGACCGCGGCCTGACCCCGAGCCGCGTGGTCCACTTCCATCCGCATAATCTCCTGAAGTCGATCCGGCGGGCGACGGGTGGCGAGCACTACCTTCGCCTCCGCGCGGCCTTGGAACGCCTGACCCACACGGCCGTGCGCACCAACATTCGCGCCGAAGGCAAGAAGAAGGCCGCCTCCTTCCACTGGCTGGAGAGCTGGACGGAGGTGACCGACGAGCAGACCGGCGAGACGACCGGCATGACGATGACCCTTCCCGATTGGCTCTTCGACGGCATCCTGATGAAAGGCGGGGTGCTGACGATCCACGAGGACTACTTCCTGCTGACCGGGGGAATCGAGAAGTGGCTCTATCGCGTCGCCCGCAAGCACGCCGGGCAGCAGGAGGGAGGCTGGCAGTTCACCATGCGCCAGCTCTACGAAAAGTCCGGCTCCTCCTCTCGCTTCTCGGATTTCGCCATCGACGTCCGCAAGGTCATTGAGGCAGACTCGCTCCCCGAGTACACCGCCCAGTTGCATAAGAACGAGGAGGGGGACGAGGTCGTCCACTTCCTGAAGCGCGACCAGCTGAGCCTGAACGACCCTCGCTACGAGACTCCCAGGCATCCCCGCCGCCGAATCGCGCAAGGAATTTCGTCCAAGTCGTTGAAATTCGCCGTGATAACGGGGTAGTCCGCGCGGCCTATCGGGCGTAAGGCGATTTGGAGATAGGCCCAACGGCACGGCCTATTGGCCGCAAACCCGGTCGTGGATCAGTCGAGGACACGGCCTATTAGGCGCAAGTTCCTCGCATACCGGGGGTCGGGCGAGCTCGAAAGGGCGAGTCAGCAATGAATTTCGGGGTCGGAGGAGGGCTGTCGATGAATTATCAAGGCAATTCCGGGATGAATCCGGCTCCGGAAAAGGTCTAGCGACCGGGACGGCCTATTAGCCGCACTTCTTCATGCTGGAGCTTCGGCGACCTCGCTGAAGAATCCACGTTTGGCTGTTGTGGATTGACTCGGCCTAATAGCCGCAGTCCGCTCGGCCTATAAGGCGCAGTTCAACACGTCCTATAAGGCGCAAAGGCACGGCCTATAAGGCGCACGAATCGCCCGATTATCGAGGTACTTCAATCGAATGTTCGGGGCCTAACTGTTTAACTTCAAGTATTATATATAACTTACTTAACGTCCGTTGCCTGTGGACAACTTTGGTAAGCGGTCCGGAGCACGATCCCAACAGCGGGGGAGGGGCCATCAGGAAGTGGCATTCAGGAATGAGTGCTCAGACGCGGCCATCGGGGCCAATTCCGCCCGACGACACGTGGGAGTGCACGAAGCCGTACCTCGCCTATTCCAGAACGATCGGATATGGCGTGCGGATTATCGGCGAGAAGAAGGTTCTCACGCCTGACCCGGGCAGCCGATGGGTCAATCTGAACACCAGCACCCCTCCTCGGTTGACAAGTCTAACACCGACGGTTAGAGATAGGTTGGGGAGGATGCGAAAATGAGGTATGAGCGGTCACTTGCCGTCGCGAGTCGGCTCGAGAGCCTTCTGGAGTTGGTCCGCGCGGGCGGATATTCGACGCCGACAATCGCCGCCAAGCTCGAGGTCTGCGACCAGACCGTCTACCGCGACATCCTGTTCCTGAAGCAGCGAGGCTACAAGATCCGTTCCCGTAAGCATTCCAGCGGCTGGGCTTACGAACTATTGGACGAACCCGGCGCGGGCACGGAAACAAAGGGGGCAGTCGGTACATGACCGCCACACCCTCAGCCGGCTGGCAGGCGGATTTCGGTGTCGACGGGAGGCAGCCGCCGTATTTCTTCTCCGGCATCGAGGACATCGACGCGAGTGGTGGCAATGCGCCGCAGGCCCATGTCTTGCGACGGGCCTTCGAGGAGCTGGGGCTGAGCGGCATCCTCTGCCAGGACAACTGTCCGATTATCTATTTCCGGGCGATGGAACGCCTCGACGCGTCCGATGTGCTGGCCTTGCACCGCACGTTCTGGAACCAAGGCGTCGCCCCGATCCTCGCGCTGATCGGGCCCGACGAGGTCCACATCTATTCCGGCCTTTCGCAGCCCGCCGTCGATCACGCCCCCGGCGCCGAGCCGGACGGCCTCGTCGAGCGGCTGGACCGCGTGGCCGATCAGCTCCGGGCATTCCTCGTGGCTGTTGAGACCGGCGAATACTATCACCGGCACCGGCGGGCGTTCGACCCGCGCCAGCGGGTGGACCGGAACCTGCTGCGACACCTCGAAGCCGCCCGGGAACTACTCGCCGAGGTGCCTGCGGGCCGGCTCGATCCCGTCTCGTTGGACGCCTTGCTCTGTCGCATCGTCTTCACCTGCTACCTGTTCGACCGGAAGGTGATCGACCGAAATTACCTGGAGGACACCGGCATCGAAGGAGTGGAGGGCCTGGCAGATATCCTCGGGCGCAAGCCCCGCTCCCGGGCGAAGGCCGACCTCTACACGCTGTTCTCGCAGCTCGGCCAGGACTTCAACGGCGACCTGTTCAGCGAGGATCTGGACGCCGAGGCCGGGCAGGTGAGGGCCGAGCATCTCGACATCCTGGGAGACTTCATCCGAGGAACCGACCCGAGGTCCGGCCAGCAGCGTTTCTGGCCCTACGAATTCGGGATCATCCCGATCGAGACCATCAGCGCCATCTACGAGCACTTCCTGAAGGCCGCAGGCGAGCAGGAGAAGCGGGAGTCCGGCGCGTTCTATACCCCGCGGTTCCTGGCCGAGCTGGTCATCGACAACGCCCTGGACGGCGAGGGCACCCTGCTCGGCAAGCGGTTCCTCGACCCCGCCTGTGGCTCCGGAATTTTCCTGGTGGGCCTGTTCAACCGCCTGGCCGAGGAGTGGGGGAGGGCCAATCCGGGTGCCGGCTATGATGCGAAGCTCAAAGGCCTGACGGCGATCCTGAAGACCAATCTGTACGGGGTCGACAAGAATCGCACCGCCTGCCTGATCGCGGCGTTCAGCCTCTACCTCGCATTCCTCGACCAGCTCTCCCCGCCGGATATCCGCCGCGTTTTGAAGAAGGTCAAGGTGCTGCCGCGGTTGGTCGCGGGCGAGGAGAACGGGGAGGCGACCATCCGCTGCGCCGACTTTTTCACCGACGGGGCGGCCCCAAAGAGGCAGGTCGATTTTGTGATCGGTAACCCTCCTTGGGCGAAGGTGAGGGACGCGAGCGCCCCCGCCGCAACGTGGTGCTCACGCCGCAAGCTGCCGTTTCCCGGCAAGCAGATCGCCGCGGCCTTCATCTGGAAGGCGACCGAGCATCTGACCCCGGAAGGGTCCGTCTGCTTCGTCCTGCCGCATGGACTGTTGTTCAACCACACGAAGAGCGCCGTCGAGTTCCAAAGCCATTGGTTCAGGTCCCACGCGGTCGAGCGAATCCTGAATCTGGCTGATTTCCAGCGTTTCCTGTTCGAAGACGCGGAGGCGCCGGCGCTTGTCGTTCGTTACGAGAAGCAGAAGCCGGCCAACAGCGGACACCGCATCCAATACTGGTCACCCAAGACCGACTGGGCGGTGACACAAGCCGAGGTGATCTCGATCCTGCCGCAGGACCGCGCGTCCATCAGCGTAGGGGAGGTGCTCAAGGACCTCCGCGGGGATGATGCACCGCTGATCTGGAAGGAACGCTACTGGGCCACCACGCGCGACCGCAGGCTCCTGGACCGGCTGCGGCTGTACCCCCGCCTCCGGGACGTCCTGGGCCAGCGTGGCAAGGGCGTTGCCAAGCGGTGGATCGTGGCCGAGGGGTTCGAGCCATTCGGGCCGAACGACGCCCCGGAGACAAGGCGAGAGCTGGCCCTCCGCCGCACGGCGAGGGTCGAGCGGAGCACGCACCGCCTGGACCTTCTGCTCTTCCCCGAAGACTGCGAAATCGAGGATGAGCTCGAGCTGGAGCTTCGACGCGGCATCAGCAACACCGACATTTTCAAGAAACCCTTGGTATTGGTGAAGACAGGCTTTTCCAACGAGCCTGAGGTCGCATATGCAAACTTCAATGTTGCCTACCGGCACGGCATTCGGGGGATCCACGGTCCGACCGCGGACGCCGACCTGCTGGCCTTTCTGACGTTCTTCCTGCGATCCAGCCTGGCGCGCTACTTCCTCTTCCATACCTCAGCCAGCTGGGGGGTGAGCCGCGCCATGGTCGATATCGACGACCTCATGCGGCTACCCTTTCCACTCCCCGACGCGGCCGACCGGCCGGTCCGCGCGACAGAGATCGTTGCGGAGGCAGGTCGGCTTATGACGGCCGCCGACAGGGAGGCGGGCGGGGCCGCCCTTGGGAGGGATCAGGTCGTCGGGCGTGCCCAAGCACGAGCCGAGGTGCTCATCTCGGAGTATTTCGACGTCGATGACATCGAGCGGAAACTCGTTGCCGATACCGTCGAAATCGTCATTCCGAGCGTTAGGCCAACACGCGTAAGATTGGACGTTCCCACCCTCCTCCCGGCCCGGCCGGACGATTATGCGGATTATGTCGACCTGCTCTGCCGAACGCTGAACCGCTGGGCGAATGCCGAGTACCGCGTGCATGGCAAATCCTTGGCCGACGGCCACCTTGGCGTCGGCATGGTGGTCCTGCAGAAGACCCGGCGAGGGGAGGCTCCCGGGCAGATCGATGGGGCGACCACGAGCATCCTCGCCGCGCTCCAGCGGCTTCAAAGGGGCGTAGCGAAAGGCCGGGGCACGTTCGAGCTCGCGCGCGGCCTGAAAGTCTTCGACAAGACGCTCCTCTACGTCATCAAGCCCATCGGCCGACGCTTCTGGTCCGCCACCGCCGCGCTCAACGATGCCGACGAGATCGCCGGCACCATCCTCATGCGATCCGAGGAGGGCGCATGACGATTGGAGATAGCAGCGCGTGGGACGACTTCATCACCCAGGGAGGGGTGGGGACCGTGATGGCCCTCGTGCTCGACGCCTGGTCCCTGATCGAGCCACCCGTCCCGGATGAGCTTGAGGAGGCTACGTCCATCCGGCTCTACGCCGCGATGGTCAGAAAGCGCGATCGCCAGGCCCACCGATTCCTGATCCGCTACGAGGACGTGGAGATCGACGCCGATCTCGCCAAGGAGACCGGCAGGAAAGATATCGTCTTTTTCCCCGGTCACGACGGAGATTTATACTTCTGCCTGGAGGCCAAACGGCTCAATGCCAGGGTCAAGGGGGTGATGAAGTCGCTGGCCGACGAGTATGTCAAGGAGGGGATGCAGCGATTCGTGGACGGAAAATACGGACGCCACGTCCACCACGGCGGCATGTTGGGCTACGTCCTCGACGGCGACGTGGCGAGAGCGATGCGCAACGTTTTGGCCAATATCCGCGTCCGGCACGTGGTCTTGGGCATGGACCCGCCCGGCGACTGGACCGAATCGCCGAGCCGTCCGGGCGATGCCCACGCCAAGGAATCAACGCACAGGCGTACCCACAGCGTCCATCGCTTCATGCTCCATCACGAGTTTGTAGCGAGCGGGAGAGGGGGAACTGCCGCCGATGGACATCCGCCGGTATCGGGTCGAGGACGTCCGTCAAAGAAGGATCGAAAAGACGAACTTTCATGACTGGCATGCGCGTTTGCCCGCCGCACGAAAATGGTGAATATGAACGGTGCAGGCGATTCATCGGAGCTAATGTTTGAGACTGAGAAGGGGGCTAATAACCCATCAGCGTGAAATGATCAAATCCGTTGTCGCTGGGGCCGCCCGCGGTTGATGCGGAAGAAGCGACGAATCTTGAGCTGACGGGCATGACACGCCATTTCAGGAAGAGGTTGCTTTAGAAACGGTAACTGACGATTGATTTACTCGGCGGACAGATTTGAAACTTGTTTGCCGGTGGGTGGGGCTCGATCACCACGCATCTTCGGCGAGAGATTGGCATGAAGCATGCCGATCCACTACGTCAGGGCTCATACCTCTGGTCGGGTCTCGGACCAGCTTCGACAGGGACGAAATCATGAGATTGGCCTTTCGCGGTTTTTTCGCGGTCTTTACGGGATTCGCCTTCCTGGGAGGCGTCGCCAAGGCCCAGGGCCCCGGGAGCTCCGGCTCCCTCGGCGGATACGGCGCGGCGCCCGTCTATTCGAACCCCGAGCTGGGGGGCGGCGGAAGCGGCCCGATGATCATTCCTTATGGCGGGATGTTCGAGGGCTTCATGCCCTCCCGGATGGGCGGGGGGAATCCGCTGGCCTACCGCTCCCGGCCAAGCGCGGCGATGGGCTCCGCCCGGACCTCCTTCAGCCTTTCCCCGCTGCCCGGCACGATGGGGCAGAACCGGGGTGCCCGGATGGCCCCGGCCTTTGGCGGACCGGGTGGGCTGCGCGCTGGCGGAGGGATGGGCCAGCGTTCCCCGGGCCCCGGCGGCATGGGGGTTATGCCGCCGAGCCTCGGCTATCCATTCCGCCAGCCGCCGAGCCTCGTCCCGGCATCGACCGCCGGGGCGGGCATGTCGATGTGACGCGGGATTCAGAGCGGCCCGGGCGTCACCGGCTCGGGTCGCCCCGCCTCTCGGGACGCTGCCGAGGCATTCGTCCGGAAGGGGCCCGAGTCCGCGGGCGGGGGTGGGGGAGAGGTCGGAGTCGGAGTCACGGCCTCCGCCCCTCGCGCGGGTGGGTGCTCGTTGATCTGGGTGCCGACCGCCCGCTCGAGCGAGGCGAGCGCCTTCCCCAGCTCGCCCTCGACCTGGGCGACCTGGAGCTGGATCTGGAGCACCTCCCGGAGGGCCGAGAAGACTGTCGCGACGTCGACATTCCCCTTCGCATAGTCGCTCCGGGCAAGTTCGAGCGTGGCGTTTGTCCGGGGCAGGATGTTGTCCCGCAGGAGGCCGATGACGTCCTGCTGGACCTTCGCCTGGACCATGAAGTCCTTGATCTCGCCGAACGTCTCGTCACGCTGGGCCTCGTAGAGCTTTGCGTCCGCCTTCGTCCGCTCCTCCGCCTCACACACTCCGGCCCGGTACTTCGCCCGGTAAATCGGGAGATTGAACCCGACGAAGAACCCGACGTTCGGGACGCCGCTCGCGGTCTGTGGCGTCTCGGCGTTGGTTTTCTCCATGTCCATGTAGGTGAGGCCGAGGGTGACGTTCGGGTAGAACCGCTTCTTCGCGAGCTCGACCGCCTTCTCGTCGCGAGCGACGGCTGCGAGGCGGCCCTTGAGTTCGGGGCGGGCGGCGATCGCGAGCTGGTAGAGCCGTTCCATTTCGGCCGGCACCGCGGTCCTCGGCAGCTCGGGCAGGGTCCTGAGCTCAGTCTCGGGGCTCACGTGGAGCTGCCGGACGAGGGACGAACGGGCGGTCGCTATCGCTTGCTGGATGTTCGCCGCTTCCCGGTCGAGTTCGCTTAAGAGCACCTCGGCCCGCAGCACGTCTTGCTGGGTGCCGCCGGATTCGAGTCGAGACTTCGCGAGCGTCCGGAAGTCCTCGAGGATCTTCCGGTTATCGGCGAGGATCACTTCCGTCTTCTGACTAACGTACAGGTCGAAATAGGCCCGCTTCACGGCCGCGACCGTGTCGAGCTGCGCCGCGGCCAGTTCCGCGAGGGCGACCATGACGTCCCGCTCGGCGACCTCGCCGCGGAGCCGGAGAGTCCCGAACCACGGGAACTGCTGGGCGAGGGTGAGGTTGTAAGGGTTGTAGCCCATCAGCGAATACTGGGGGGCGACCCCCGGGATGGGGAAGATGGTGTTCGAGGCGACCGGGTCGTCGAGCGTCGTCACCTGGGGGATGCGGTATTTGAGCGACTGGACGTTATGGAAGGCCGCCTGCACGGTCCGGTTCTCGGCGAGCGACCGGCGGATGTAGGCGTCGACGGGCTGTGGCCCCGAGAGCTCGGGAGACACCGCCGGGGCGGGCTCGATGGCCGTTGCCATCGGTTCCTCCGGGGCGGGGACGTGCGGCGGGTGGAAGGCCGTGGTGGCGACCGACCCGTCGAGCTTCGCAGGACTCTTCTCGGAAACCGGGGCGTTCACGGGCTCAGGCCGCTTCGACACCTGCGCGCAGCCGACCAGACCGCAGATGAGGGCACCGGCGAGGGTGGGGGTCAAGTTCGATCTCATCGCGGGCTTCCTCCAAGTGCCGCCGATCGCGCGTAGCCTCCGCGCAATCGGCAATGCCGATTTCAATGAGCCCGGTTGGAGCATCGGCCGGGAACGTCCTATCGCTTTGGCCGAATATGCCGAAAGGGCCGATTTCACCAAAAAAGACGCTTAGGCTCTCGTCTCCGAACAAAGCCAGGATCTGCCACGTAAATAGGCCACGGGACAGCGGCTTTGACTCAAGCTGCCATCGAATTCCGACCGACCTTGTTCCTCTGAGGTCTGCGCTGTATATTGAAATGGGTTCGTCGACGCTTCACGTCTAATTCCTGGACCGACATGACCAGTCACCGCCACCGCCTGAACTTCCTCTGGGTCGCCTTCCTGGCGATCGCGGGGACGTTGTCGGTCGGTGCTCCGGCGAATGCGTGTGCCGAGGTCAAGGTGCCGAAGGCGTGCTGCCGGGCGAACCCTGCGGCCGATTGCCAGTGCTGCGGCTCGTCCGAGTCGTCAGGTCCTGTGTCGGGAGTTACCCGGTTCGAGCGTGACGAGTGGTCGGCCTTGCCTGCGGCGCTGACGCTTAACACGGGACCAGAAAGCTCATGCGAGTGCCGTTCGACCCCCCCGGCTGCCCCAGCTCAGAAGCCCCAATCACGCACAATTGATGAAAGCCGCACCGATCAGGGCCACGACGAGGTCATCGCGTACCTCGCTTACGCTCCGCGGCTTTCCCTGCCGGCGTTCCGGCTCGTCTCCGCGAATGTGAGCCCGCCGAAGTCCCCCCTCTATCTGCGTACGCTCCACCTCCTCGTTTGATCCCATCCCCCGCGGGACGTTCCTCGTCCCGCCACGTGGTAGGCGTCAGCGCCCCCGGTCCAACCGCGGGGCACGCTCCGGCGCCTCTCCGCTAATACCCCATCTCGATTTCGTATTCCGGATGAACCCCGGCCTGGGCTTATTGCCTTCGGCCGTTATGGGGGATGGTTTCTAATGTCTTCCGACACGAACTCTCGCGAGCCGCATGCGGCTCTCCCCGAAGAACCTGCGCACGTGCCGATCGCCCTGCCGGAGCCGATGCTCACGCGGTGGCAGAAGTTCCGGATGGTGGTCAAGGTCGTCGAACTCCGGCTCCGCTTCATTGCCCTCATGGCAGCCACTGGTCTCGTTTTCGGCTACTGGGATACCATCTGGAACCACTACGAGAAGTGGACCCGCCCGACCGGGGAGGCCCACGCCGCGGCGTCCGACGTCGAGTATTACTGCCCGATGCACCCGACGGTCATCCAGCCGGAGCCGGGGAGCTGCCCCATCTGCGGGATGCCGCTCTCAAAGCGGAAGGTCGGCGAGAAGGAGACGCTCCCCCCGGGCGTCGTCTCCCGGCTCGCCCTCGGCCCGATGCGGGTGACGCAGGCCGGGATCGAGACGAGCGAGGTCGTCTACGCCCCGCTCTCCGAGTCGATCACCACGGTCGGCTCCGTCACCTATGACGAGAGGCGGCTGGCGCGGATCTCGTCGAAGACCAGGGGCATGTCCCGGCTCGAGAAGCTGCACGTCAACTTCACCGGCGACTCTGTGAAGGCCGGCGAACCGCTCGCCGAGCTCTACAGCCCCGAACTCCACCAGGCCATCCAGGAGCTCCTCCTCGCCCAGCGATCGGCGAAGGAGCGTCCCCCGGCCCAGAGCACCTTCGGCCGCTCGCTCCTCGGCAGCGAGGGGGAGATGGTGGGCCACGCCCGGGAGAAGCTCTCCCGCTGGGGGATCACGGCGAAACAGGTCGACGACATCCTCGCCAAGGGCATGGCCGCGCATAACGTCCCGATCCTCTCTCCCATCAGCGGCATCGTCACCCGAAAGAACGTTGTCGAGGGCCAGTACGTCGCCGAGGGTGAGGCGATGTTCGAAATTGCCGATCTGACTCACGTCTGGGTCCAGGCACAGGTCTACGAGGACCAGTTCCCGGCTCTGAAGCTCGGCCAGGCGGTCGAGGCCAGGGTCGAGGCCTACCCTGGGGAGGTCTTCCGGGGAAAGATCGCGTTCATCGCGCCGGCGCTCAACCCCCAGACGCGGACGGTCGACGTCCGCTACGACCTCGAGAACGCGGACTACCGCCTCCGGCCGGGGATGTTCGCGACGGTGAAGCTCAATACCCCGGTCGCGGACACGCCCGCCTTCAAATCCCGAATCGCGGCCTCAAGGCCGAAGGAGCCCCGCGCGAAGCATGCGAGCTTCACCGTCGATGAGCAGAAGATTTGCCCGGTGACGACCCTGAAGCTCGGTGCGATGGGAGAACCGGTCTCCACCGATGTCGAGGGCGGGAAAGTCTGGACCTGCTGCGAGGCGTGCCCGCCGAAGCTCAAGGCCGAACCGGCGAAATACCTCGCCCGGCTCGAACCCGCCCCGAAGGACGAGGTCCTAACCGTCCCCGAGTCTGCGGTCATCGACACCGGTACGAAGAAGATCGTCTACGTCGAGACCGATCCGGGGGTCTTCGAGGGGCGCGAGGTCGTCCTGGGCCCGGTCTCCGGCGACCGCTACCCGGTCCTTGATGGCCTCGCTTCGGGCGAGAAGGTCGCTACCGCCGGGTCGTTCCTCATCGACGCCGAGAACCGACTGAACCCGAAAAGTACTGTGAAAAAGGGCGACTCTCCCGCCCCGGAGAATGACAAAACTCGGTCGGCCGCGGCACCCGTCGCGGCGGCCCACCGGCATTGAGAAAGGAGGCAGGTCCATGATCGAAGGAATCATCGAGTGGTCGATCCGGAACCGCTTCCTCGTCATCCTCGCGGCCATCGTGGTCGGGGTCGCGGGCTTTCGCGCGATGCTGACAATGCCGGTGGACGCCATCCCTGACCAGTCGGAGAACCAGGTGATCGTCTTCACCGACTGGATGGGCCGCAGCCCCCAGGAGATCGAGGACCAGGTCACCTACCCGCTCACGACGAAGCTCCAGGGGCTTGCCGGCGTGAAGGTCGTGCGGTCGTCGAGCGAGTTCAACTTCTCGATGATCAACGTCATCTTCGACGACGCGACGGATTACTACTTCGCCCGGCAGCGCGTGCTCGAGCGGCTGGCGACCGTCGCCCCGGAACTCCCCCAGGGCGTCACGCCCTACATGGCGCCCGACGCAACCGCGGTCGGCCAGATCTTCTGGTACACCGTCGAGGGCGAGAAGACGGATCTCGGTGAACTCCGGGCGATCCAGGACTGGTACGTCCGCTACCAGCTCAATTCCGTCCCCGGGGTTGCGGAGGTCGCGTCGGTCGGCGGGGCTCCCCGCGAGTACCAGATCGACTTGGACCCGAACAAGCTCCGCTCCTATGGCCTGAGCCTCGGCGAGGTCTACTCGGCCGTCCAGCGCTCGAACTCGGCCGTCGGCGGCCGGGTGATTCACAAGGGGAACGCCGAGTACCTCATCCGCTCCGTCGGCTGGATCAAGAGCATCAACGACCTGAAGTCGACGGTCGTCGCCGAGCGGGGAGGCGTCCCCATCTACCTGAAGACCATCGCGTCGGTCCAGATGGGCCCGGGCTTCAAGCGCAGCGTGCTCGAAAAAGACGGTCGCGAAGTGGTCGGCGGCGTCGTGATGATGCGCTTCGGCGAGAACCCGCTCGAGGTCACGAAGCGGGTGAAGGAGAAGATCACGACCCTCTCGGCGGGCCTCCCCGAAGGGGTCAGGATCGTGCCCTTCTACGACCGGACGCCCCTCATCAACAAGGCGCTGGAGACGGTGTCCGACACGGTGCGGGAGGAGATCATCATCTCGACCGTGATGATCATCCTCATCATGGGCCACCTGGGCGGGGCGTTCGTCGTCTCGATCACCCTCCCGCTCGCGATCCTCTTCAGCTTCCTGCTGATGAAGCTCTTCGGCATCCCGTCGAACATCATGAGCCTCGCGGGGATCGCCATCTCGGTCGGCATCCTCGAGGACCAGGCGGTCGTGATGACCGAGAATGCGGCGCACCACCTCACTCGCCGGTTCGGGAATCGCCGGGTGACCGGGAACGTGCTCGACACGATCATCCCCGCGTGCCGGACGGTCGGCCGGCCAATCTTCTTCTCGATCCTCATCACCATCGTCTCCTTCCTCCCGGTGTTCGCCCTGACCGGCCGGTCGGGGAAGATGTTCCACCCGCTCGCCTGGACAAAAACATTCGCCCTCATCGGCGTGGCGATCCTGGCCATCACGCTCGTCCCGGCGCTCATCCCGATCTTCCTCCGGGGCCGGATCAAGGGCGAGGACGACAGCTGGCTCGTCCGGACGATGATCACCATCTTCAAGCCGATGCTCTCCTGGCTGATGGACCGGACGACCCTGGTCTGTTGGCTCTTCGCGATCATCCTCGGCTGCGGCTACCTCGCCTCGACCCGCCTCGGCAGCGAGTTCATGCCTCCCCTGGACGAGGGCTCGATCCTCGACATGCCGACCTCGGTCCCGAGGATGTCGGTGACCCAGGCGGCCCTCGACCTGAAGGCCCGGGACGCGGTCCTGCGCGGCTTCCCCGAGGTGCTGATGGTCGTCGGGAAGGCGGGGCGTGCGGAGACCGCGACCGACCCATCCCCGCTCGACATGGTCGAGACGATCATCAACCTCTACGACCGCGGGCTCTGGCCGAAGCGGAAGCTCAAATTCGAGGATGCCCTGATCCAGACGAGGGCCGCCCTCGCTTCGCTCGAAGCGAAGGGCCTGCTCAAGCCCCCGGCGACGAAAGAAGAGCGGGACGCCTTCCTGAACGAGGCGGCGATGGAGGTCGTCACGCGGGTCGATAAGACGCTCCGCGACTTGGCCCTCCTCAGGATTAAGGAGTACCGTCCGGTCCTCGGCATCGAGCTCGCGGGTGAGGCGATCGACTCACTCCTCGCGCGGGTGTCCCCGGCGCTCGTCCGCCGGAAGCTCACCATGGCCGAGCGGGAGAATCTCTCGAAGGAACTCGACGCCGTCCACGGCGAGCGGCTCACGCTCGAACCGCGGTTCGACGAAGTGACCGCGCTCGTGAAGGACGCTTCCAAGCGGCTCATCGCCCTCAGTGTCCTTCAGGATCGCTCGGACCTCCTCTCGCCTCCGCCCAGCAACTGGGAACACGCAACGGACGTCGCGGGCGAGGTGCTCGGGAAGGGCCGGGAAACGCTCTTCACGCGGATCACCGACCGGGTGGTGCGGGTGCATGAGGAGAAGCTCAAGGGGCGGATGAAGACCCTCAACTGGGAACTCTTCGACCGGGCGGTCGCGGCCGGCACCGAGTCGGCCGTGGACGAGCTCGTGAATCGGGGCGAGGCGAAGAAGCTCACGCTGAAGGCTGCGACCTCGGGGGAACTCAACGCCCTCCGGTCGCCGCTCGAAAAACCCTTCTCCGATCGGCTCTTCCTCTGGCAGAAGTCGAAGCAGGACCTGGTCGACGAGATGGGCACTGCGCTCCAGGTCCCCGGCTGGGGAAACATCTTCACCCAGCCGATCATCAACCGCATCGAGATGCTAGCGACGGGCGTCAGGACGCCGGTCGGCGTCAAGGTCTTCGGCGACGACCTGGGCGAGATCCAGCGCGTGAGCCAGGAGATCGCCGAGGTGCTCCGCGGCGTGCGAGGGGCTAACGGGGTCGTCCCGGACCAGATCGTCGGGAAGGGGTACGTCGAGATCGACATCGACCGCGAGAAGGCGGCCCGCTACGGCATCCAGGTCGGGGACATCCAGGACGTGGTGGAGGTCGCGATGGGCGGGAAGCCGCTCACGATGACGGTCGAGGGGAGGAGACGTTTCCCGGTCCGGGTCCGCTACGCCCGGGACTTCCGGACCGACGAGGAGGCGCTCAAGCACACGCTGATCGCGGCCAGGGGCTCGTCTGTCGCGGGCTCCGACTCGCCGGGCGGGATGGGCATGGCCGGTAGTGCTCCTGCTCCGTCCGGAGCCGGAACTCAGCCGACGCAGATCCCGCTCTCCGAGGTTGCGACCGTCCGCGTGGTCGAGGGGCCGTCGATGATCAAGAGCGAGAACGGGCTACTGCGGGCCTACGTCCAGCTCACGGTCACGGGCCGCGACGAGGTCGGCTTCGTCGAGGAGGCGAGGCGGGTTGTCGCCGACAAGGTGAAGCTCCCCCAGGGCATGTACGTCGAGTGGTCGGGCCAGTTCGAGAACGAGCTCAAGACCCGGAAGACCTTGCAGCTCGTCTTCCCGGCGGTCATCGCGGTCATCTTGCTGATCCTTTATCTCACCTACAAGAGCTGGATCGACGCGGGGCTGATGATGACGAGCGTCCTAGGCGCCTTGGCCGGCGGCGCCATCTTCCAGTGGCTCTTCGGGTTCAATTTCTCGGTGGCGGTCTGGGTCGGCTACATCGCCTGCTTCGGCATGGCGACCGAGACAGGCATCGTCATGCTCGTCTACCTCAGGGAAGCGATCGAGGAGCGGGGCGGGCTCGAAAACATCCAGTCGGTCGCGGCACTGAAGGAGGCGATCCTCGACGGGGCCATCCACCGGCTCCGGCCCAAGCTCCTGACGGAGGGGACGACGATCATTTCCATCGCCCCGATGCTCTGGGCGTCTGGTGTCGGCTCCGAGGTCATCCGCCCGATGGCGGCGCCCGTCCTCGGCGGGCTCCTCATCGCCGACGAGGTCATCGACGTGTTCCTCCCGGTCCTCTACTTCGCCGTGAAGAAGTGGCAGTGGCGGAAGGTCCATCATCTCGGCGTCTTCGACGAGCGTGTCCGGGCCGTCCCGGCCGTTTCGGAAGATGCGGTCCTGGTCTCGTAACGGAGGAGGTTGATGATGCATCGAAAAGTCTTGCTCCTTGCCGCAGCATTCACCGGGCTAGGTGGAATCGCACTCGCCGGGGACGGGGCGGACAAGACGCCCGGCGGGCCGGTCCGCGTGGTCGCTCCGGACGGGCCTGCCCGGGACGGAAAGCAACCGCAAGCGGCGGTCGACCGAGCCGGACGGATCTACGTCGCCTTCGGTGCGGGGAGCACGGTGCGGCTCGCCGTCTCGACCGACCGCGGGGAGAGTTTCCAGGTCTCTCCCGTAGGCTCGGTCGGCTCCCTCGCGATCGGGATGCGGCGCGGTCCTCGGGTCGTAGCGAGCGGGGATTCGGTTGTCGTCACAGCCATCGGCGGTGAGAAGGGCAAGGGGCAGGACGGGGACGTCCTCGCCTGGCGCTCGACCGATTCCGGGAAGACGTGGGCGGGCCCGACCCGGGTGAACGCCGTCCCAAGCTCCGCCCGGGAAGGCCTCCACGGGATGGCATCGGGGCCGGATGGGAAGGTGTTCACCACCTGGCTCGACCTCCGGAATAAGCGGACCGAGATTTACGGGGCCATGTCGAAAGACGGCGGGAAAACCTGGGAGCCGGACGCCCTCGTCTACCGCTCCCCCGAGAAGAGCGTCTGCGAGTGCTGCCATCCTTCTGCGGCCTTCGCCCCGGACGGCACACTCCACGTCATGTGGCGAAACTCGCTCAAGGGGGCCCGCGACCTCTTCCTCACCAGCTCCTCCGACGGGGGGAGGACGTTCCGGACCGCAGAGAAGCTCGGGCAAGGCACCTGGGCGCTGAACGCCTGCCCCATGGACGGTGGCGCGGTCGCCGTCCTCCCCGACGGCCAGGTCGAGACGGTGTGGATGCGAGCGGGGACGATTTATGCCGCGAAACCGGGCGAGCCGGAGCGGGAGCTCGGCCGGGGCGTCCAGGGGTGGACCGCGTCCGGGAGCGGGGGGGCTTACTCGGTCTGGCTTGAGAAGCGCCCGGGGAAGCTCATGGCCCTTACGCCGCGGGGCGGGTCTCCGATAACTCTCGACGACCATGCGGGTGACCCAGTCATCGCCTCCGCCCCCGGCGGACGCGGCCCCGTCGTCGCCGTCTGGGAATCGAAGTCGCGTGAGGGCGGCATCCTCGCCCAGGTGCTCCCAGCAAGCGAGAACGACGACTTTCGCTGAACGAATCACGCCCCGGCCGGGCATGGGGTGGGGCCGGCCGGGGCGGACGTGCGTCCGATCACACCCCGCATGCACCAGGGAGCCGCGAGGCGTGCATCGCCCACTGCGAGAAGCTCAACGCCCCCGGGATTATGGAGACGAACGAGTCGACCAAGAAGTGCGCGGCGAGCTGCCGCGAGACGGACGAGGCGATGGGCGGCCACAAGGACGCCCACCGATGCAAACAAAACGGATCGTCCTGCCCGAGGGCTCACGGGCGGCCGATCGTCCCAAGGCTCGCGGCGGCCAAAGCCGCCGCGCGATCCCTCCTGCAGTTTTTTTGAGGAGAAACACCATGCGATCAACCTTGAAGACGATGGCCCTCGCCGGCGCGCTCGCGATCGGGGGTCTTGCGACGGTTCACGTCCCGGCCCACGCCGGCTGCGGCGGGGGTGGGGGCTACCGGGGTGCCGGCGGGTACGGCGGCGGGCACACGTTCAACGCCGGCGCCTACGGCGGCCGGGGCGGGGGGTGCGGCATGAATGGAATGAGCATGCCCGGGATGGCTATGCCCGGGATGAACATGGGGGGGTACGCCTCCGCTCCCTTGGCCGCTCCGGTTTACACCCCGGCGGCCTATCCGCAGGCCGCTCCTCAGCCGACCGCGGCCGGTGTCCAGTACACCTGCCCGATGCACCCGACGGTCGCTAGCGCGACCCCGGGGAACTGCCCCTACTGCCACATGGCGCTCCAGAGACGTTGAGTCGCGAGAACCGGTCGCTCCCCGGAATGGACTCCGGGGAGCTCTTTCCCCAGCCCTACCTCATCGGACAGGACAAAATCCATGCAGACGGTTCGCATCAATCGGCTCACAACCTTCGCCGGAAGCTTCGTGCTCGCCCTCACCCTCGGCGTGAGCGGCTTCGCCTCGGCCGACGACGGCCATAAGCACGGCATGCCACTCCACGGCGGCAAGGTGGCGATGACCAAGGAGTACCACTTCGAGGTCGTCTTCGCGAAGGACGGAATGAAGGTCTACCCGCGGAGCCACGAGGACCAGCCGGTCGACGCCTCTCGGCTGACCGGGACCGCCACGTTCTACCACCCGAGCTCGCCCAAGCCCTGGTTCGAGCGCAAGCTCGCCCCGACGGCCGCGAGCCCTGGCCGGGCACCGGCCTCGATCGGCTCCGCGATCGACCTGAGCAAGGTTCCCGCGACGGGCGTCAAGGTGGAGTTCAAGGTCGAGGGGCTGCTGGAGCCGGCCGAGACGACGGCGAGCTTCACCGTGCCGTTCGCCCCTGCGCCCAGCGGCGAGATCGTCGTCACCAAGGCGACCAAGGACGACGAACAGGCCATCCTGGCGCTCAAGAACTGCCCGGTCAGCAAGGAAGACCTCGGATCGATGGGCGGGCCGCTGAAGGTCACCCGCGGTGGCAAGTCCACCTTCATCTGCTGCAAGGGGTGCCTCAAGCAGCTCCAGGCGAACCCGGACAAGTTCTTCGGCGCGCAGGCGTCGGCCCCGGCCTCGAAGGGCGAGCACGACCACCAGCACTGAAATAGACCCACCCGACCTCGGCTTCCGCCCTGGACCGTAGGCGAACCCACCGGGAGATGACCGTTGATGAAGAGGCGACACGCATTCCTGCCCGAGTCCCTCGGGCCCCTCGAAGACCGCCTGGCCCTCAGCCAGATGGGCGGCGTCATGCCCGCCCCGGCCGCGATCGTGCAGGCTCGGGCCGCGACGCCGAAGGCGACGCTGCCGGCCGACCGCGACACGACGACGTTCGAGATCAACTTCCTGACCGGCATGATCCCGCACCACCAGATGGCCATCGACATGGCGAGGCTGGCGCTGCGGCAGGCCACCGACCCGCAGGTGAAGGGCCTGGCCCGCCGGATCATCGCCGGGCAGACGCCGGAGATCGCCCGGATGAACCGCTACCTGGCCGTCGACGGGGTCCGCAATTTCAAGCCGGGCAAGGCCCCCGACGAGATCCAGGACCTCAAGGAGCTCCGCTCGCAACGCGGCGTCGCCTTCGACCGTGCGTTCCTGACGATGATGACCGACCATCACATGATGGCGATCGAGGGGAATGATACGGGGATGGCCGGCGCAAGCGAGGCCCGGACTCGGGCGGCCCAGCAGGGCATCCGGGCCCTTGCCGGCAACATCGTGGCGACCCAAACCCGCGAAATTTCTGAGATGCAGGGCATCCTGGCCCGGCTGGGAGGCTCTTCCATGGCCTGATGAAGTCCGCGGATCCGGGCCGGCAAACCATTACGCCCGACTCCGCCGCGGCCCGCCGCCCGCCCCCCGGCCGAACTTCGGTCGAGACCACTGTTGTGTGATTGAGCCCCGCAACGAGGGGAATCGATCGCGGCCCAAGTCGGGTAAGGCGGGCGGCGGACCGCGGCGGAGTCGGTAATCCCTGCGACCAGGATATTGTAAACCATGACGCTACAGATTCCCCCTGCCAATGAACCGCAGCCTGATGAGGGCAGGATCCTCGCCGCCTCGTTGGGCTGGGAATGGCTCAGCCCGGAGCGAGCGGAGGCGGCCTTCCTGCAGGGCCGGCGTGGCGGTGCAAACTTGTGGATATCCGCGAGATCTTCCAACCCTTCGACAAAGCGGTCGGGATCGAGCTGTCCCGGAAGCAGGACTCTAATCACGAGGTTCGATCAAATCTTGAACACCCGGCCGGTCAAGTTTTGACCAGGTAGGGCCGACACCGGGCGGAGCTGCCCGGGCGTTCGACGCGGGAGGGATAAGGTGATGGCGGAAATCGACGGCCGCGAGAACGCACACAGCGCGGAAGACCGAGCCGTCTCGGCGGAGGCGCGTGCGGCGATCTTCCGGAGCTTGCTCGAATTCGCGCCCGACGCGATCGTCGTCATCGGCGACGACGGCCGCATCCGCCTTGTCAACACGCAGGCCGAGGCGATGTTCGGTTACGCCCGCGGCGAGTTGCTCGGCCAACCCGTCGAAGTCCTCTTGCCCGAAAGCCTTAAGTCCATTCACGCCGAGCATCGGAGGCATTATTCCGCCCAGCCTCGTACGCGTCCGATGGGGGTGGGTCTCGATCTCGCGGCCCGCCGCAAGGACGGGACCGAGGTCCCCGTGGAGATCAGCCTGAGTCCCCTTGAGACCGTCGAAGGGCGCCTCATTACGAGCGTCATCCGCGACGTCACCGAGCGCAAGAGAGCGCAGGAGGAACTGGCAACGCGCGCGACCCAGCAAGCCGTCGTGGCCGAACTCGGCCGACGCGCCCTTTCGGGCACCGATCTTGCGATCCTGATGGACGAAGCGGTCGCATCCGTCGCCCGGACTCTCCGGGTGGAACGGGCGAGCGTCTTGGAACTCTTACCGGACGGCGACGCGTTCTTGCTGCGTGCCGGGGTAGGTTGGAAGGATGGGATCGTGGGGCAGGCAACCGTCGGGACCGGGACGCGATCGCACGCCGGCTACACTTTAATCGTCGACGAACCGCTGAGTGTCACGGACCTTGGCGACGAGACGCGGTTTGAATGCCCCCCGCTTCTGCGTGACTATGGGGTGGTCAGCCTCGCGAGTGCCATTCTCTACGTCCAGAATCGGCCGTTCGGCGTCTTGGACGCGCACGCGAGCCGGGGCCAGGCCTTTACGCCGGACGGGGTGAATTTCCTCCAGGCGGTCGCCAACGTGTTGGCCGCGGCGATCGAGCGCAAGCGGGGCGAGCAACTGCAACGCGAGCGGGATCTGCTTCGGGCCGAGCAGATGGCGACCGTCGGGCAGGTGGCGGCGAGCGTTGCGCACGAGCTTCGTAATCCGCTCACCGCGATCAAGGGCCTGGTCCAGGTCAACCGGAGAGAGGCTGAGTCGTGCGGTCTGCCGTCGGAGGACCTGCGGGTCATCGAGGAGGAGATCCGCCGGATGGAGCGAACGCTCCAGACGTTTCTCGATTTCGCCCGCCCCCCCGAGCCCGAGCGGCACCCCCAGGGCCTGGGAGAACTCCTGGACCGCACCCTCGCCCTGGTCCGGGGCCGGATCGAGGAGCGGAAGGTGTCCCTCATCCTTCAGCGACAGTCTGCACCGGTTATGGTGGACGTCGACGGCGACCAGATCCAGCAACTCCTGCTCAACCTGGTACTCAACGCTCTCGACGCAATGCCCTGTGGGGGAAGCTTAGAGGTCGAACTCGCGATTTCAACGGGCGGCGAGGCAGAAGTCCGGTTGCTCGACAGTGGCCCCGGGGTAGCCCTTTCCCTGCTGCCCCGAATCTTCGACCCCTTTGTGAGTGGTAAGGAAACGGGACTGGGCCTGGGCCTCGCGGTTTCCCGGCGGATCGCCGAGGATCACGGCGGTTGCCTCACGGCGGAGAACAGACCGGGCGGCGGGGCTTGTTTCGTGCTCCGACTTCCGGCGCAGCAACCTAATTAGTCCGATCGGAGCCGGCGAAGCCTACGGCGTCGCAGGGTCCGGTGAGGTGACATCCATGCCAACTCTCCTTGTGATCGACGACGATGCCGCCATCCGCCATTTCTTCCGCCGCGCCTTCCCGGGTCCCGAGGTCACGTTGCTGACGGCCGCTTCGGTCTCGGAAGGCCTGGAGGAGGTCGCCCGCGGGCGAACCGACGTGGTAATTCTCGACATCGACCTGCCGGATCAGTCGGGTCTAGAAGCTTACCATCGGGTCCACCAGCTCGACCCGAAGATCCCCGTCATTTTTGTTACAGGGCAAGGGACCACCGCGACCGCCATCAAGGCGATGAGTCTAGGGGCTTACGAATACCTCCTTAAGCCGCTCGAACTCGACCACCTCTGCGATCTCGTCGCGCGGGCCTTCGAGATCAGCCGCTTGATGCGCGTCCCCGCGGTGGTGGCCGAGGCCGGTACGGCGGACTCGGACTCACGCCAGCGGCCGGACGGTCAGGCCGACCCCCTCGTCGGGCGGTCCGCCTTGATGCAGGACATCTACAAGGCGATCGGCCGGGTCGCCCCGCAGGACGTGACCGTGCTCGTGCTCGGCGAGAGCGGCACTGGCAAGGAGCTTGTCGCCCGGGCGATCTACCATTACAGCCGCCGCTCCGCCGGGCCCTTCCTGGCGATCAACTGCGCCGCGATCCCCGAGCCCTTGCTGGAGAGCGAGCTGTTCGGCCACGAGAAGGGGGCGTTTACGGGTGCCGACCGCAGGCGGGTCGGCAAGTTCGAGCAGTGCAGCGGGGGCACGCTCTTCCTGGACGAGATCGGCGACATGACGCCGCTCACGCAGACGAAGATCCTGCGGGTCCTGCAGGACCAACAATTCGAACGGGTCGGCGGAAACGAGACCATCAAGACCGACGTCCGGCTGATCGCCGCCACCAACCGTGATCTCGAACGGTTGATTGCGAGCGGGCAATTCCGGAGCGACCTCTACTACCGGCTCAACGTCTACACCATCAAACTGCCGCCGCTGCGCGACCGGGCCGACGACTTACCTCTCCTCGTCGGGTACTTCCTCAAGCGGTTCAGCCAGGAACTGGGGAAGGACGTGGGAAGCATCGCGCCCGAGGCCCTGGACATCCTCCTGCGACACCCGTGGCCAGGCAATCTGAGGGAGCTCCAGAGCGTCCTCAAACAGGCGCTGCTCCAGGCCACGGGACCCGTGCTTCTCCCGGAATTCCTTCCGGCCTCCGCTCGCGGCGAAGAGAGGGCGCACTCCAGCACCGCCTCGAACGCTCCGCTGACGACGGCCGATCTGGCCCGCTTCATCGACGAGAGGCTCCAGTCCGGGTCTACGGACCTTCACGCCGAATGGCTCGCCCTGACGGAGCGTCACCTTCTCGCCCATGTCCTGCGCCACACCGGCAACAACCTCTCCCAGGCCGCGAGGGTCCTGGGCATCAACCGGGCGACCCTACGGACCAGGCTCGGCCAGCTCGGGATGGCGGTTGGCCGGTCGGCATTCGCTGACGACGGCCACCACTCCTGAGTCGGAAATCCTCGGCAGCAATTCGTTCCTACAGCCGCATCGGTGGCCATGTGCTTTCGCGCGCGGCAATCCTCCGCGCCAGCCGAGGGAGACCTGTCCTGGCCGGTCGGTTTTTCATCAGGTGGCGAAACGTTCGCCAGATGAGAGACGCGATGCAGGGTCGTTGTACTGCCGTCCCCGGCGTCATCCGGACGTCCGGGGATCGATAATTGCCGGGAAATCCGGCTCTGGGAGGAGATACGGACGCAATCGCTGCCTTAATAATGCGAATCGGGAGTTCGCCAAGCCTCGCGGCACGTCGGATGCCTTAGAGGGATTCGGAAAGCTCAGGCTCGACGGGCGATATGGGTAAAAAAGTGAATCAAACTGAATTTACTCTATCCGTCGGGCTTCATGCCCAACCGTGGCCAGGCCTCCCATGCCGGGCACGCCCGAACGATCGTCAACACAGGAAAGGAACGCTCCATGGCCACACGTACGCCACGAGGAAGTGCTTTTGCCGCGCTCGGGTTGGCCGCGATCTTGATCGCCGGCCTCCGGGTTCCGAGCGGCGCCGGTGAGGAACCGCCGCCGGTCAAGACGGCGAGGGGCGGGCTCTTGGCGAAGGCCGGTCACCAGCAATTCGAGGTGTTCTTCTACCCTACAGGGGTGCGGGTCTTCCCGCAGGACCATGCGGGGGCAGCCGCAGCCGCCTCGCAGCTCGCGGGGAACGCGACCTTCTACCACCCGAACTCGCCCAAGCCGTGGTTCTCGCGCCCGCTGCGTGGCACTCCCCAGTCTCTCGACCTCGCCATCGGTCTGACGAACGCCCCTCAGTCTGGTGTTAAGGTCGCCTTCGAAATCACCGGCCTTTCGGGCACTGCCGAGCCCAAGGCGAACTTCACCGTGCCCCTGGAATTCGTCCCTCAGCCGGTCGCGCAGCCGACGGTCGCGCAGCCGACGGCCCCACAAGGCGGCGTCCCGATCGTTCCGCGGTACACCTACGGCCCTGGCTACCAGGGATACGGTTACTACCCATACACGAGCCCGGCGCCGGAGGCTCACCGGTCGGCCCGTCAAAGCTACATGTCCTCCATCCCCGGTATGTACGGACCTGGCGGTATGACCGTCGGACCTGGTCACCGCGACTGGTCGACCGGGCGCGATAGCCCGCTCGCGAAGCCGTGGATGCAGGCGAGGGACTGAAGAATCACCGTGCTGGATCACGCACAACGCGACGAACACACTTTCAGAAGGAGGGGACATCCCATGATTCGAAAGACTGCTTGGTGGATGGCGGCGACGGTCATCATGGCGGGATTCGCGTGCCCCCCAGGGGCCGCGCTCGCCCAGGACTCGAAATGGCAGGCGGCCCACGACGCGGGCTGGAAAGCCTATAAGGAGGGGCGGCTCGACGAGGCCGAGAAGCAACTCAGGGCGGCGGAGAAGGAGGCGGAAACCTTCGGCGAAAATGACCCCCGGCTTGCGACGACGCTCGATCACCTGGCGTGGGTCCTCTGTGGCGAGGGGAAGGCCGGCGACGCCCAACCGCTGGCGAAGCGCGCGCTCGCGATCCGCGAGAAGGGCCTCGGCACCGAGCACCCGGATGTCGCGAGGAGCCTGCACACGCTCGCGTGTCTCTACGACATGCAGGGGAAGCCCGAAGAGGCTAAGCTCTTCTACGAGCGATGCCTCGCCCTCGACGAGAAGATCAAAGGGCCCGGGGACCCGGCCGTCGCGGCCTCGCTCGACAATCTGGCCACGGTCGATCACGTCCTAGGCAAGAACGCCGAGGCGGAGGCGGCGTACAAGCGGGCGCTTTCCATCCGCGAGAAGGCGCCGAACGCAAACCCAATCGACCTCGCACCTACCCTCTACAACCTCGGGGTCCTCTATCTCGACCAAGGCAAATTCCCCGAGGCTGAGCCTCTCCTCAAGCGGGCGCTTTCCATCCGCGAGAAGGCGCTCGGTGCGGATCACCCGGACGTGGCGACGAGCCTTGAGGCGATCGGGTGGTGGTACGCGAAACAGGGGAAGGTCGCCGAGGCGGAGCCGCTCCTGAAACGGGCGCTTTCGACCTTCGAGAACGCGCTGGGTCCGGACCACCCCCACGTGGCGCGGTGTTGCGCGAAGCTGGCCCATGCCTGCTGCGCGCAGGGTAAGAACACCGAGGCCGAGTCGTGCTGCAAGCAAGCCCTCGCGGTTTATGAAAAAGCGCCAGCTGCCGATCCCTTGGGCTACGCGAAGGCGCTGGAGGAGTACGCCACCGTCCTGCGCAACACGAACCGCGCCGCCGAGGCGGAAAAGCTGGAGGCCAAGGCCAAGGCGCTCCGGGAAAAGCACGGTCAGACTGTGGCGCCGAAGCAATAAGGAATGTTGGTCTACGGCCCAAGGGCCGCACCGCTCCCTCGACGGCGGGCGGCCCGGGAGTCGCGTCACCAAGGAGGGGCTCGGTAGGGGCGGAACGGCCCGCCCGAGCGATAGCTGGGGGGAGGGGAATGTCCCTCGGGGGCCGCCCGCACGGTGCGGCCCGCGCATCATCAGCGTTTTACAACCAAGGAGAACGAAGATGGATCGACGCAACATGCTGGGCGCCCTGGGTGCCGGGGCCGCCGGCCTGGTCGCATTGGGCGGCACCGCCCTGGCGCAACAGCCGCACGATCACGGCAAGGCCCTCGACGATTGCCGTGAGGTGTGCGGCAAGGCGGCGCACCATTGCCTGGAACAACTCCGCAAGGGCGGGCCGAACGCGGAGGCCCACGCCCGAGCCCACGAGATGACGATGGATTGTCAGCGGTTCTGCTCGCTGGCGACCGACCTCACGTTTAGCAGCAGCCCGGTGGCGCACCACGCCCACGCGGCCTGCGCCGAGGTGTGCCGGGAGTGCGGCGAGGCCTGCGAGAAGGTCGCAGGGGACAAGATCATGCAGGACTGCGCCAAGGCCTGCCGGGAGGCTGAGAATCACTGCCGCATGATGGCCAAGGCGGGTGGTCACGCACACTAGGGCACATTACGCCGATCGCTAGCAGCTCATCCACCCGAGGGCTCACGGGTTGGGCTCGTCTCCGCATCGGGAATGGACCTACATTCCCCAACCGTGAAGGAGAGCAGATGCGTCAGGTATGGGCAGTCGTCGCATTGGCTGGCGCTTTCGCGGTCGCCGAGGCACGTGGAGACTCCGGGCCCGTCAGGACGGCGCGGGGCGGATTCGTGACGAAGACGGGCCACTACCAATTCGACGTCTACTTCTACCGCACCGGCGTGCGGGTCTTCCCGCAACGACCCGAGGGGACGCCGCTCGCCGTCTCCGGCCTCGTCGGGACGGCGACATTCTATCACCCGAATTCGCCGGAAGTTTGGTTCTCGCGTCCTCTCCGCTCCGCCCCGTCGGCGTCGTCGCTCGACCTGGCGATCGGGCTCCTCGCCGTCCCGGCCCTCGGCGTGAAGGTGACCATCGCGGTCGACGGCCTGCCGGAGGCTTCCGAGCCCACGGCCACGTTCACTCTCCCCCTTGAATTCGTCACTTCACCGGCTTCGGGCGGCATTGTCGCATCGACACCACCATCCCGAGCACGGGCCGGCAGCTCGCCTCTGTTTCCAAGCGTCGATGGCCTGAGCCACCAAAGGCTCGGTGGCTCTCTGATCACTCGCCCTGGCACGACATCGCCCCGCATGGGCCCCTCACCGGTCTCGCTTTCCGGCTATGGTGGCGTCCCGTCCGCCAGCCCCCGCGGGCCTTTACCCTTCGTGAGCGGCCACGCGGTCTTCGTCATGCCCTCCTCCGGCCGGGACGTGCCGCTGGCCAGACCCTGGCTCAGGCCGATGGACTGAGGCTCACTGGTCTCCGGAGATGTTCCACAACGAGGCGTTCGACGTGTCACACACTGGATGCGGAAAGGAAGAGAACAATGATTCGGTCTCTCAAGGGTAAGACGATTCGCCGTTACCTGGCCGTGGTCGCAGGGACGGCGATGCTGTCGATGACCTGGTCCTCGATGGTTTGGGGCCAAGCCAAGGCCGACGAACAGCCCAAACCCGCGGACTCCGCCAAGCTCGTCCACCCGGGCGACCCGGCCGCCAAGGCGGACGACGCGCTCAGTGAACAGGTCCAGCAACTGCGGGCGAAGGTTGCGAAGCTCGAAGCCGCCTTGTCACGGGGGCGGGAAACCGGCCAATCGAGCCCGATGAACCCTGGTCAAGCAACGGGCACGGGCGTGGAGGCCGGGGGTAAGGGCATGAGCCAAAGTGTCCGCGTTTCCGCCCGATATCAGGACTGCCTCAAGTGCCACCAGACACGCCTGAGCGGCCCGCTGCCACCAAGCCACTTGGAAACGGGCGGAGATATCGACGCGGGTACGGTGGGAGGCGGCGGCATGGGGATGATGAGTGGAGGGAAGTCCGGCGGCGCCATGGGAATGATGGGAGGCGGCGGCATGGGCATGATGGGCATGGGGAAGATGAGCGGAGGGAAGACAGGTGGCGGCATGGGCATGATGGACGACGACAGCGACGAGATGGGTATGGGGAAGATGAGCGGAGGGAAGTCCGGCGGCGGCATGCCCATGATGGACGACGATAACATGGAAATGGGCATGGGCGCGATGGGGAAGGTGCGGGGCATGGGCAGCATGCAGCGGGCTTCGGTCTTGCCGGGATTCCCTGGTGTCTCGCATCTCTATCACATGGGTGCCACGGGGTTCTTCCTGGACCACAACGAACACATCACTCTGTCCGCGAACCAGCAGAAGAAGCTGAACCAAATCAGACAGAAGGCCCTGACGGGGAGCTCCTCATGCAAACGCAAGGTCGAGGAGGGGGAACAGGAGCTCTGGGAATTGACGGCTTCAGATACACCGGACGCCGCCGCGATCGAGGCCAAGGTCCAGGAGGTCGAGAAACTGAAGGGGAATCAGCGACTGCTGTTCATCCGCGCCGTCGGCGAGGCCGCCAAGGTACTGACCGACGACCAGCGCCAGGCGCTGGCCGGGACGGCGACGGAGGCGGCTGCTCAGCCGGCAACCGCCAAGCACTGATCGGACCGCGTGAATCTCAGGAACAACTTTCAGGAACTGGATGATGACCAAGGCGGCGAATGGTCATCGACAGCCATCGACCTACCTGGCCTGCCTCCCCCTGGGGCCGCAGGCGGTGTGTCTGGCGGGGACATTCCACGGCTGGACCGCCGCGCAAAAGCCGGGCGAAAGCAAGGGAGGTTCATGTTGTTCGGGCTAGACAGGCTAGCCATGAAACCGATCGACTCCCAGACCTGCAACCAGACTGACTGTCGTGCGGTGCGTTGCACTCCTCGACTGGCATCGGCAACAGGCCGCTATCTTTCTGATAAAGGACAGTACCGCGTCATGGCAAGATCAACTCAACTGAAACGGCCGGTAGCAACAAGATTTACGTGTCTCGCCCCGGAAGGCCGCGCGGTTTTCCTCGCCGGAACGTTCAACGGCTGGGATCCGAACGCGACGCCGATGACCAAGAACGCCGATGGCAACTGGGACGTCTCCGTGACCGTCGCGCCGGGTCGCTACGAATTCAAGTTCGTGGTCGATGGCACCTGGCACTGCGAACCCGGTTGTGACGATACCAACCGTGGCTGCCCCGAGTGTGTGCCGAACTCGTTCGGCACCATGAACCGGGTGATCGGAGTCGAGGCATCGCCATGAGCAAGATTTCTTCCGGCAGGCCCGCGTTGGCCCGGCACGTTCGCCGGGGCGTGCTCACCCTCGGAATCGTGCTGGCGTGGGTTTCCTCCGGAGCTGCCCAAATGTCGCCGGAGGAACATGCGAGTCACCACCCCGGGCAGGAGAAGGAGAAGACCAAAGATACGGGAGGGCAGGAAGCAAAGAAGGGCATGGCCGGTATGGGCGTCAAGGACAAGGGAGGGCAGGATCCAAAGAAGGGGATGGACGGCGGCATGGGCGACATGGGCAAGATGATGGAAGGGATGGGAGCACCGCCGCCGAAGGAACTGTACCCCACGCTCATGACGCTTCCGGACCTGTCGCCTGAGAAACGGGATGAGGTCGGGCGTCAGGCCGGTGATCGGATGGTGGCCGGGATGGCTCGCCTCTCGGGAGCGGTCGACCGGCTCTCGGAGGCGACGCTCAAAGACAATTACGAGGCGATGCAGCAGGCCACGTCCCAGATGCGTGAGGGCCTAGCGCAGTTCGAGAGCGGCCTGGCCGCCCGGCGAGCTCTCGCCGACGGCAAGCTGCCCCACCAGGTCGCCCAGCAATGGTTTAAGGGTGAAATGAACCTTCAACCGCCGCACGGTGTAGAAGCTCGCGGCGGTCTCTTCGGCGTCACGCCATTTCACCTCTTCACAATGGTACTTCTCATCGCGTTTGCGCTGGCGATGGTCGCCATGTATTTCTTCAAGATGAGCCGCGCGGCGGCCCTCTTTGGGCGTATCGAGTCCGACTCGGGACCGCCTCCCCCCGGCTCGGCCCCGCCACTTGCAGGAACAGCACCGCCGACGGCGGCAGACACCAAGGGAACGTCTGCATGAGCGATCTGCCTGCCCCAAAAACCGCGCGGCCTACGGCCGACGACAAAGCTGCCCCGCCGGAGACTTCGCAGTTGCCTGTGGCTGCGAATTGGCGAGGGTACCTTCGCGTGGGAAGCATCGTCACGGAAACGCCAAGTGCGAAAACGTTTCGCCTCCTCCCTTCCTCCGGCGACCGCTTCCTCCCTTTCACCTTTGTGCCTGGTCAGTTCCTCAACGTCGCGTTCTGGATTGGCGGCGCGAGAATGAACCGCTCGTACTCCATTTCGTCCTCCCCATCGCACCGCGAATATGTCGAGCTGACCGTGCGGCGCGAGCCACGGGGCGCGGTCTCCCGTCACATCGTTGATCTCCTCAAGGTCGGCGACCTGATCGAAGCGGGAGGCCCGGTTGGGCGGTTTACCTTTACCGGAACAGAGGCGGACAGCATCGTCCTCATCTCAGCCGGTGTGGGCGTCACGCCGATGATCAGCATCGCCCGATATCTCACCGAGCAGTCCTGGGACGGAGAGATCTTCTTCATCTACTTGTGTCACAATTTGGCCGACTACCTGTTTGCCAACGAGATCGCCGCACTTCAGCGCGCGAATCCGAAGTTGCACGTCGCCGTCACGGTGTCTAAACCGGAAAGGGCCGACTGGAAAGGCCTTCGCGGACGCATCACCAAGGAACTACTCACGCAGACGGTCCCCGATCTTGCATCGCGGAGAATCCATCTGTGCGGGCCACCTGCGATGATGGATGCGACCAAGGCCATGCTCACCGAGTTAGGAGTTGCTCCAGACCACGTCAAGACCGAAGCATTCGGTGCAGTCAAGCCCACCCCGGCCGCTGCAGGGACGGCCTTGAAACCGACTACTCCAGCCACAGGCCCGCGGGTCACGTTCTCAAAGAACAACAAGTCGGCCAAGATCCATGTCGATCTCCAGGCGGGTGATAGCCCGCCGAAACAGACCATCCTGGAACTCTCGGAAGAACTCGGCATCGGCATCGAATTCTCTTGCCGCGTCGGCACCTGCGGCGTGTGCAAGGTGAAGATGACTTCCGGCGAGGTTGAGATGGCGGTGCAGGACGCTCTCGATGCCGACGACAAAACCAACGGAATCATTCTCGCCTGCCAAGCAAAGCCTATGAGCGACGTTACGGTGGAGGCATAGCCATGAAGGAGCGCGAACGCATCGTCGTCACCGGCGTCTTCGGCGTGTTGGTGTTTGCCTGGCTGGGCTTCCTCGCCCACCGTTCGCCGCGCTTCGCGGGCAGCGGAGTTGGGGCGGTGTTTGGAATAGCGGGGGCCGTGCTGATGCTTGTCCCGCTCGCATATCCGATCGTAAAACGTATTCGCTTCCTCAACACTCGGATAAATCCTCACGTTTCTCTGCAGTCGTTGCTTACGGTGCATGTCTACACGGGCATTCTCGGCCCTTTGCTTGGTATGATTCATACCGGCCACAAGTTCGACAGTTGGCTCGGAATCACGCTGACGTCTGTGATGCTTCTGGTCGTCCTGAGCGGGTTCATCGGTCGCTACTTTCTCAGCTACGTCAATCAAGATATGAGAGACAAATTGCTCCTCTTGCAGACCGCCAGGGGCGATCTGGATAGTGCGTGGGGGGCAATCCAGAATTCGCCCCCGGAGATAAGTACGCTTCCGAAGGTGCCGCTCTTGGCCGCGGGCCTTGCGTCGTTGGGGCTCGATCTTCCGATCGGCGGACCGGCCCGTGAGGTCATCCGGCTTGCCGAATCCGTGGCGGACCTGGAGTACGCGGTCCGCACGCACGAGCTTCTCAAGCGGTGGTGCAGCCGATGGCTGAAACTGCACCTCGTTCTTTCCGTCCTCCTCTACGTTTTGCTCGGGCTGCACGTCTGGGCAGGGATCCATTTCGGTCTGAGGTGGTTCTCATGAAGCTCTGGCGTATCCTGTTCATCGCGTCGGCACTGCTCTTGGCGTTGTTTGGCGCGTATTACCTCTTGGGGAGCCATTCCGGTGGCGAACGCTCTGGGGTGTTGAACAAAACGGCTTGGCAACGTATGTCAAGTCCCGGTTCGCTCTCCCAGGCCCACAAGTTTCTGGAGCATAACTGCGCGGCCTGTCACACGCCCGTCAAGGGGGTCGAAGCCAGCAACTGCATCGTCTGCCACGCCAACAACGAATCGTTGCTCCGGCGCCAGCCGACCGCGTTTCATGCCAGCGTGAGCAGTTGTCGTGAGTGCCATCCTGAGCATCGGGGGACCGTTCAGCGCCCGGCCGAGATGGACCACCTGGCGCTGGCCAGGATCGGCTTCCGCGAACTGAAGGCCGACCTGTCACCAAACGGTGAAGACAAATTGGTGCGGAAAGACCTCCTTGACTGGATCGGCCAACACCAGCCCACGAGCCGCAGGTCGGAAGGCCATTCGAGCCTCACTCCGCAGGAGGCGGTCTTGAATTGCGCGACCTGCCATTCCACCAAGGATCGGCACTTCGGCCTCTTCGGCCAGGACTGCGTCCAGTGCCACGGGACGACCAAATGGACGATCCCAGAGTTCCGGCATCCTTCGCCCAAATCCACGGATTGCGTCCAGTGCCACCAGGCCCCGCCAAGCCATTACATGATGCATTTTCAAATGGTTTCGGCCAAGGTGGCCCGCCAGCCGACTGCCAAAGTCAACCAGTGTTACCAGTGCCACCAGACGACGGCGTGGAACGACATCAAGGGCGTGGGATATTACAAGCACCATTAGCCAGGACGCCGAGAGTGCGGCGAGCGGCGAAGCCCTGAGCGGCCCCTCGGAGAAGCAACCGAGAAGACTCGATGTGCGGCGGTTGTCGAGGCCGCGGGTCGCACTTCGACGGATGGAGCACCACGAGTCGGAAGACTCGTTGCGAAGTGGACCGCGTGTGCTCCCTTGGCAGCTTCCAACCCCGACGAAGAGAACCCCGATGATGTCTCGCCTCCCCCCCTGCCGGTCGTGGCCGTGGCGGAGGGTGCCCTGACCTGGTCCCCGATGCTGTCCGCGGACGACAAGGTGCACGGCGGCGACGGTCGTCAAGGGCCGGCGACGCCAAGATCACCCTGACCATGAAAGGCGATGACAAACAGCACACCCACGACGTCGCCACGGCCGCCGAGATCACACGACGGCGCAAGCTGAGCTACTCGGCGGGGGTGATGGTGCTCTCGGCGGAGCAGCCGCACGTCCTTCGCTACCGTTCGCCGCAGCCGGTGCGGACGCCGGACTTGCCAGAGTAACGCCGGGATACCGTCGCGAACGTCGTGTTTCCCACCGGAATCGACCGGCGCGACGATCTCGGCGCGCCGGACCGCTTCGACGTTTATTATGGGATGGGCGATAACCGGATCGGCGCGGCACGCCTTGATATGACCGAATGCCTGCCGCCAGGGGCTCTCGTCGACCGCCCGGAACAAAGGTCCAACTGGCTGGTGGTCTCGAACGCCCACGGCGCCTGCCCGATAGCGCAGGTAGAATAGCTCTGATAGGCTGGTGGGCTCCTGGCCGTCTCCACAACGTGTTGTTCCCGAACCGAGGTGATGTGATGGACAGCGAGGCGACCAGGCGGACATTCCTCCAAGGCGGCACTATGGCGGCGGCTGGCCTCATCGCCGGGGCGGCCCCCGCGGGGGCCCAGGATGCCCCGGCCGGAGGGGGCCACGAGGGCCACGGACAAGCGGGAGGCGGCCCAAGCGAGCGGCCCGCGGTGGGGAGCGCCAGAGATCGTGGGAAGCTCGTACCGGGCTTCCGGGCGGCCGGACTGGTGCCCGTCCCGGTCGAGGTGCCGGACGGTCCCCCGAAGCTCGCCTGGAAGATGGTCAATGGTGCCAAGGAGTTCCACCTGTTCGCAGAACACCTCAAGCGCGAGGTCTTGCCTGACGTTTGGATCGATGTATGGGGCTATAACGGCAGCATGCCCGGCCCGATGATCGAGGTCGTGGAGGGCGACAAGGTCCGAATCATCGTTCACAACAAGCTCCCCGAGCCGACCATCATGCACTGGCACGGCATCGATGTCCCCAACGCCATGGACGGCGTGGAGGGGCTGATCCAGGACCCGATCAAGCCCGGAGGGACGTTCACCTACGAATTTACCCTCGAGCAGAACGGTACGTTCTTTTACCACACTCACGTGGCCATGCAGCAAGGCATGGGGATGGTGGGTTTGTTCATCATCCATCCGAAGGTGGCCCACTTTCCGCCCGTGGACCGCGACATCGCCCTCATCATCCAGGAATGGGCCATCCTGCCGGGGTCCACGATCCCTAACACAATGTCGATGGAGTTCAACCTCTTCACCCTCAACGGCCGCGCGGCCCCTTACATCACGCCCATGGTCATCAAGCAGGGCGAGCGGGTGCGCATCCGCCTGGTCAACTTCAGCGCCATCGACCACCACCCTATGCACTTGCACGGGATCACCTTCTGGATCACGGGGACCGAAGGGGGCCGCATCCCGGACACCGCCTGGATTCCCAGCAACAACGTCTTGGTGGCGGTCGCTCAGGCTCGGGACGTCGAGTTCGTGGCCAAGAACCCGGGAGATTGGGTGTTCCACTGCCACATGTTCCACCACATGATGAACTTCATGAGCACGATGGTCGGCCCGATGGGCGGCCACACGGTCCAGGGCATGAGAGCGGGGCAGAGCTCGACCGGCGGCATGGGGATCGCCACCGGGGGCTCGGCGCTGTCGTCCGAGGCGTTCGGCCCGAGCTTTGGCCGCAGCATGGGCGAGCAGACGAGCTTGGACCGAGCCGTCGGCAACATGTCCGGGATGCCCGGCATGGGGTCCGGTTCTCAGGGCGGGATGCCCGGGATGCCTGGCATGGAATCGGCGAGCGTCGGCATGCGGATGGAGGACGCTCGCAAGGTCCCGGGCTACCCGCAAGGGATGGCGGACATGGCGGCGGAGATGTCCGAGGAGAAGCTCCAGAAGCTCACCGGCAAGCGTGAGGCCCGGGGCCTGCGGCGCGACTGGTACACCGGTGTGGAGGGGCTCATGACGGTCGTCCGCGTCCTGCCGCCGGACCTGTTCGATGCGATTACGTCGGGCAAGGGCGATGTCGCTCCCGGGGCGAGCGTGCCCGGCGCGGGGGCCAGCCCGATCCCGGCGCACGGCGGGCACCAAGGCCATCCGCGCTAGTCGCGAATAATGGGGGCGCGAGGCCAGGCGGACCTGAGTCGTCCGACTGGCCCGCCACCGTCACCGCGGCTGGGGATTTGCCTCGATGTGGCCCTGCCCGGTCGGGGCATCGGGAACGGCTAGCCCGTCGATCAGGAGCATTCCCCCGATCTCGACCTCGGCCCGCCGGAGTTCGAGCAGAGACTTGACGTAATCCGCATCCAGCGAGACCAGCGTCCGGCGGGCCACCAGCACCTGCGGATAGGCCGCCCGCCGCTGCCGTAGGTTTTCCGACTGGACCTCAAAAGCCCGCCGCGCCAGCGGCAGGCTTTCGATGCGGTAGTCCAGCACCGATTGCTGGGCATCCTGGTAGCGGGTGAAAGTGTCGGCCAGGCGTTGGCGCAGCGTCAGCGCCACGCGGTCGTGCTCGGCGTGGGCACGCGCCAGATCGGCCATCGCCTCGCGGACGGTCCCCTGGTTCCTGTTCCAGACCGGCAGCGGAAAGCTCGCCTGGACGCCTGCGGTCGTGGTGTTGACCTCGTAGTTGTGGCCGACGACCGCCTGCAAGGTGACGTTCGGGATCGGCTCGGCGCGCTCGCGGCGGACCGTGATCTGGTCTCGCTTGATCTGGGACAGCGCCGCCTGAATTTCAGGGCTATTTCGGAGCAGGTTCGCAAGCGTGGCGTCGAAGTCGAGGGGGTCGGCCTCCGCCTCCAGCGGCCGGACGTCCAGCGGGACCGGGCGCAGCTCCGGTGCCCCGACCAGGGCGATCAGTTTCTGCCAGTCCCCGCGATAGCGGTTCTCCGCGTTCCGCAGCGCCACGCGGGCGCGGTGGGCCTCGACCTTGGCCTGGAGCAGGTCGGGCTCGTTCGCCTGGCCGACGTTGACGAGTTGCTCGGTGGTTCGCACGGCATCCTCGTTGATCCGGACCAATTCACCCTCGACCTGGACCAGCCGCTGGGAGGCGACGACCGCGAAGTAGGCGATGCGGACGCCGTTCAAGACTCGGAGCCTCTGAACCTCGGCCTGCCACTGGGCGGTGTTGGCCTCCTCGGCGAACTTGGCGCGGCTGAGCCGGAGCTTGCCCCCGGTGACGATCTCCTGCTGGATGAAGCCGCCTTGGAGCTCCCCGGGAGACGGCCTCCCCCGGGCGAGGACGCCGCCGGCCGTCGGCACCTCAGCGCCTGGGGCCCCCATCTGCTCGGACTGGTAGCCGATCCTCGGATTTGGGTAGAGCCCGGCCTGGAAGGAGCGGCTCCGGGACGCGTCGATCTGGGCGAAGGCTTGCCGGAGCGTCGGGTTGCGCTCCATCGCCCGCCGCTCGAAGTCGGCGAGGCTCAAAGTGGCCACCGGGCCGGCCGCGGCGGGGTCGGGTGGCCGCGGGCTCGCAATCGCAGCCATCGGCTCCGGCAGGGCGGCCGGGAGCGCCGCTCGCGCGGGCTCCGCCGCATTGTGGGACGACATGTCGTGGGCTGGCGCCTGGGCGACCCTCCGTACTCGGACATCCTCGGCACGGGCCCAGATCGGGGGACCCAGGAGCGCCGCCAGGCAGGCGATCGTCGTCCCGGTCCCGAGGGCGTGGGCGAGCACCGGACGGGCCGTCTGCGGCCTGCCCTTCGCGTTCATCCTGAACATCGTTCGCTCCTCGGTCCGACGCGCTGAGCCCGACGCGTTCGGATAGACATCGGGACTATCGGCCGTGCGAGCGGCAGGGCTTCGCCTCTTTGTCTGCAAATCCCAAATTCTCCCAACAATTACTTCCACTTCGGACGCATGGCCCGCTGGGACGCGTACATTGCTGCGGCATCGCGGAACCTAATGCCACCGGGCCAAACACCCGTCGCCAGAGCGCGGGCTCGAGTTTTCACGCACGCCAACTACGGCGACGCTTCCCAGGATTTCCGACCGCCATGGGGGAGCAGCGACGCCCCGTGGCGTCCAAGACCAGTACGACGGATTCGTCGGACGCTATCCGATGACGGCCCCCTGTAGCGCTGTGTCACTCGTGTTAGGATTTGACTTCGGCCGCGTGCCACGCTTGAATGAGGCCATGTTCGGGCGGCGAGTTGCATCGGGGGTGCGGAAGTGCTGAAGACGACGGAGGATCTCGACGAGGTCGTGAGACGTTACCGGAGCGATCCGGAATCAGTCTATAACACCTGGTTCGTCCGCAGCCCGGAACGTCTCAAGGCATTCCGCTCGATCCGGCGCGGGGTGATGGAGGTCGTCAAGGCGATCCGCGAGGAGAGCTTCGGGGCCGATTTCAAAGGTTCGCCGCTGGAGACGGTCCTGCAGAGCATCACCGAGCAGAAACAGGTCTTCGAGGGCGCGGCCCATCCCTTCTACTGGAAGCCCAAGCTCCGCATCCCCGACATCTACGAGGACGAGGAGAACAAGCGGGCCTTCGGCCAGCTCCTGGAGCGGGCGCTCGGCTCGCCCGGCGAGGAGCGGCTCGTGCGCGAGATCCTCGATCTCGACCGCCGGCGCATCAAGGGGCTTGGCCCCGCCGTGGCCAACATCCTCTATTTCCTCCACCCGACCCTCTTCCCGCCGTTCAACACCGCCATCGTCCGCGGGTTCAACGCGCTGTTCGCCGACGCCAAGAAGCTCGGCTCATGGCCGGATTACCTCCAGATGCGGGAGGTCATCAGGTCCGCCAATGCGGGGCTACGCCCCCCGCTCTCCAACGATCTGGGCGCGTTCGCCGGCTTGCTGTTCGACATCGGCGTCGGGAAGGTCCTCATCGAATCCAACCTGGCCGAGGGGCTTGCCCGCGAGCGGGAAGGGGTCGAGAAAATCGTCCGCAGGCGTCATCGCGAGGTCGAAGAAGACCGGGCCGAGGAAAACGAGCACCTGAAGATCCAGCACATGCTCACGACCGTCGGCCGCTCGCTCGGCTATTCGGTCCATGTGGCGACGAACGACCGGGGGCGCACCTACGAGGGGGAATGTCTGGCGTCCCTGACGGTGGAACGCCTCCCCGACCTCGGCCTGGCCGACGAGACGGCCCAGACGATCGCCCTGATCGACGTCCTCTGGCTCCGGGCCGACACCGGCAGGGTCGTCTGCGCGTTCGAGGTCGAGAAGAGCACGTCGATCTACTCGGGCATCCTCCGGCTCGTGGATCTCGCCAAGTCGGTGGGCGACCCCTCGCTGCACTTCTACCTGGTCGCACCGAATGCGCGGGAGAAGGAGATCCAGGCCCAACTGCGCCGCCCGGCCTTCGGCGACCTCGGAGCCCTGGAACTCCGCTACATCCTCTTCCGGGAGCTCTGCGAGCACTGCGCCGGCCTGTGCAAATTCGGAGACGACCACACGGTCCTACGGAAGATCGCCAAAGGCAGGCCGGATGGCGCGTCGGCACCTTCGGCTCGGCCGGCTCCTTGAATCGTCAATCGCCTTGTTCCCGCCTGGATGATCGAACGCGAGAACATCGGAGACGGATGGCCGCCGTACCGAGTCCAGCCCCAGGCAATTCGGCTGGTATCATGACGCGAACCGGCATACAATCCGAGACGGTCTGGGAAGACCGGCCGCATGTCGGCTCAACACCAGGGAAGGCGGACCCGCCCGCGGGCTCACGGGCGGGCGATTTACCGCCAAGAACGTACGCCCGTGCCTTCGTCTTGCCGATACGAATCCGCCCATGGGACCGGGATTCGGCGAACAAAGTTGCGTTCGCGGCCGAAATAACGATTGTTGGAGTCCGTCGAGGCCCGAATTGCCCTCGGAAGCCGACGGTCAGCAATCGATGACTCAGGGTTCGAGCCCATGAACGCCGCCCGCCGCCAGTCCGGAGCACTCTGGATCGCCTTGATGGCGATCTGGGGGGCGTCGTGGGCGGCACCCGCGGAAGCCCGGCCGATGGCCGCCTGTTGCGACGCCTACCCCCCGGGATGCGGCGGTTGCTGCTCGTCCGGGCCCGGCATCCCTGCCGGCGAATCCGCCCCGGCCGGTTGCCGCCTTCCGAGGGCGGCCTGTCAGTGCGGCCCCGCCGAGCCTGCCGCCCCGGGCACGGCGACCGACCGCCTCACGACCGGCGGGCGTGCCGCCTCGGTCCCCCTCTGGATCGCAGACTCGTCCAGCCCGACGATCGCCCCCGCAGCCTCGCCCTGCGACCGCTTGCGGGCGACGCGGCGCCCCATGCACGCCGCACCGCCGCGCACCTTCCCCCTCCTGAATTGAGCCCTTCCCCCGGGCCGCCGTCCCACTCGGCGCCTGCGGCCATCGGCCGCGTCAGATAGCCGCGACAACACACCGGCCATCGCAATCGATGTCTCGGGACCGCCCCGCGTCCCCGTTGCGCCCCTCGCTCGCGTCGCGCCCTGGAGGCTCGACGTCGCGTGAAGGATGGCGCGCGGACGGTCGTCGGCCCCGATCGGCGATCCATCCACGGGGAGGGGAAGAACGATGATCTGCATCGATCCAGTTTGCGCATTCAGTCGCGATGAACTCGGGCGACTGGGCCTCGTCGCCCATGACGGCCGCACGGGCGAACGGGGTCTCGGCCAGATGGCCCTGATCCGGGACCGTGATCGCGAGGGCGTCAGCGATCTGCCCCGTGCTGGGACACGTCGAAACGGATCGAACCTTGCGCTCTTCGGGCGACGGAGGTTCATGTGACGCTCCGTTCGAAGCTCGTCCTGCCGATCAACATGATCCTGGTGCTCGTCCTCGGGGCGGCCCTCGCCTGGGAATGGCGGAGGTCCGAGGCGACGGAATTGGCCGTTCTCCACGCCCGCCTCGACGAGGAGGCCCGTTTCATCCGGGCGGCCCACGAATCGCTGGGCGGTTCGACCCGGTTCGCCGACTATCTGGGGGCCTTCTGCCACGCCACCGACGCGGCCGCGTCGCCCGAGCACCAGGTGGCCTTGGTCGATGGCGGCAGCCTGATCGCCGAGGCCGCGGTGCACGCGCGGCAACCGATGGACCCGCTCGAGCTGGCGGGATTGGGAGAGGGGGCCTGGCTCCGGAGGCGGGGCCAGGAATCGTATCTGGTCCGGGTGTCCGACCAGGAAGGCCGGAAGGTCGTGGTGGCCGAATCGACGCGTGCGCTCCGCGCCCGGGTGAGGGCACGCATCCTAATGATGGCCGGCTGGTACCTCGGCCTAGGCGTCGTGTTGCTGGCGGCGGTCAACGCCGTGATGCGCCGAACGGTGCTCAGCCCGATCCGGCGGCTGTCGCGGGCGGTGCGCCTGCTCGAACAGGGGCAGCTAGGCGTCCAGGTGGACGCGAAAGGCGGTGACGAGCTGGGGGCGCTGGGCCGGCGGTTCAACGCCATGTCGAGAGTGATCGCCGAGCAGGCGGAGTCGGACCGTCGGGAGTTGGAGACGGCGCGGCGGGTCCAGGCCCACCTCCTGCCCCCGCCGGAATCCCGGATCGGCCGCCTGGAGTTCGCCGGGCGGTGCATCCAGGCCGGCCCGGTCGGGGGGGACCTCTACGACGTCCAGCCGCTGCCGGGCGACCGCGTGGGCATCCTGGTGGCCGATCTGTCGGGGCACAACGTGGCGGCGGCCCTGCACACCGCCATGGTGCGGGCGATCGTCTGGCGCGAGGCCGAGCAGGCGGCGTCGCCGGGCGAGGTGCTGGAGCGGCTCAACGAGCGGCTGTGCCGGGACCTCCCGGAGGAGCATTTCGCCACGGCCTTCTTCGGATGGTTCGACGCCCGTTCCGGCCGATTGCATTATGCCAACGCCGGACACCCGCCGGCTTACCTCGTATCGCCGCGCGGCTCGCCGAGAGAATTAGGGCCTACAGGCCCGCTCCTTGGTGTGCTGCCGGATGTGCCGCACGGCAGCGAGTCGGTAGAGCTGGAGCCCGGTGGTGAACTCTTGGCCTACACCGACGGCCTGCCAGAGTCCATGGGGCTGGACGGGGAGCTGTGGGGACGCGATGAAATGCTCGCGGTCTTCCGGTCGGGCGAGGCCGATCGGCCCGCCCAAGTCGTCGCCCGATTGCTGGATCGCGCCGCCACGTTCCGAGGGCCGGTGTCTCCGCAAGACGATGTGACCGTTATTATTGCGAAGCACATGCCCAGTACGGTGGACGTCGACTCGACGCCAGAATAGGACGATTCCTGGAAAATCATCGTGCTATGTGACTGATTTTGTGCTGCCGACCTCGACGGCTTGGGGCCAGAGACGGGAAAGCGCTGGCACGACGACAGGTTGGAAAAAATCCGGACCTCTCAGTTCGGAATTATACGTCATCGCGTCCTTGACTTTGCATACCCCACGGGGTACCAGTCATAACAAGAAATTCACATATATTATATTTATGACTCGTGAACCAAAAGGTCCCCGGGTGACCGCCCATCCTGAACACAGCAAGCACCTACCAAGCCTTAATCGAGTCGCCGGCCAGATTGAAGGCGTTAAGCGAATGATCGAGGAGCAACGCTACTGCCCCGAAATCCTCACGCAACTACGGGCAGTGCGCGCGGCGGTAAACACGATCGAGGCCGATATCCTAGCGACTCACATCGATTCGTGCGTTGCCCTCGCGATGGAATCAGGGGATGGGGCGGAGAAGGCGGGTAAACTTGTCGAACTCAAGGAGCTTTATCGTCGGTTCAACAAATAGGCCGGTGCGGCGATAAGATCAATCGATCAGGGGCCCGTTTGCGGACGAACTCCGCACGGTCCGCGCCCGTTTTAAAAAACAAAAAGAGAGGTAACGACCATGGAAACAACTTTCAAAACGCCCAGGATCACCTGCGGCGGTTGCGCCGGGGCGATCAAGCGGGCGGTGGGCACCGTACCCGGCGTTTCGGCGGTCGCAGTCGACATCGTCGGGAAGATCGTCACCGTGGACCATGAGGAGGGCGTCTCGCGTTCTGCCCTCGCCGCGGTGTTGACGGATGCCGGGTATCCGCCGGAGGAAGCCTCCTCCAGTGACAGTCGCGTTCTGCCCCAACATCATCACTCCGGGGGCGAAATTCCGGCCGTAACGGTTCACGACCCGGTGTGCGGGATGGACATAGACCCGAAGGATGCGGCCGGGACCTTCGACCATGGTGGCCAGACCTACCACTTCTGCAGCAAGGGATGCCTCGGAAAGTTTCGCTCCGACCCGGGAAAGTTCCTCGGTGGCGCCGCCGAGGCGGGCAGCGCGTATCACACGGGAGAAGTGGCCCCGAGCGACGCCGTCTACACCTGCCCGATGCACCCGCAGATCCAACAGATCGGCCCCGGGAGCTGCCCCATCTGCGGGATGGCCCTCGAGCCGCTCGTGATCACCGGCGAGGAGGAGGCGAACCCCGAGCTCGCGGACATGACCCGCCGGTTCTGGGCCTCACTCGTCCTCACGTCCCCGCTCCTCCTACTCGCCATGGGCGAGATGGTCCTCGGCCGGTCCCCCCTCCCGGCCCTCTCCGGCCGCGTGATCCTCTGGATCCAGCTCCTCCTGGCGACCCCGGTCGTCCTCTGGGGCGGGAAGCCGTTCTTCGAGCGCGGATGGGCCTCCGTCCGCAGCCGGAACCTCAACATGTTCACCCTCATCGCGCTGGGCACCGGGGTCGCCTACGGCTACAGCCTATTGGCCACAATTTTCCCGTGGCTTATCCCCGCCTCCCTCCTCGGCCACGGGGGCATGATCCCGGTCTACTTCGAGGCGGCGGCGGTCATCACCACCCTCGTCCTCCTCGGCCAGGTGCTGGAACTCCGCGCCCGGAGCCAAACCTCGAGCGCCATCAAGGCGCTCTTGGGCCTCGCGCCGAAGACCGCACGCCTTTTCGGCGATGACGGAAGCGAGAAAGACGTCGCGATCAGCGACGTCCGGGTCGGAGACCGCCTCCGGGTCCGCCCCGGGGAGAAGGTTCCCGTCGACGGCGCCGTCCTCGAGGGCACGAGTTCGGTCGACGAGTCCATGGTGACGGGCGAGCCGATGCCCGTCGAGAAGGGGGCGAGTGCGAAGCTCGTCGCCGGCACAGTGAACGGCACCGGAAGCCTGGTGATGCGGGCCGAGCGGGTCGGCTCGGAGACGATGCTCGCCCAGATCGTCCGTATGGTGGGGGAGGCGCAGCGAACTCGGGCGCCGATCCAGCGCCTCGCGGACATCGTCGCGGGCTACTTCGTCCCTGCGGTGCTCGTCGTCTCGATCCTGACCTTCGCCGTCTGGGCCGTCTTCGGGCCCGAGCCGCGGCTCGCCTATGCGCTCGTGAACGCCGTCGCCGTCCTCATCATCGCCTGCCCCTGTGCCCTGGGACTCGCGACGCCGATGTCGATCATGGTCGGGACCGGCCGGGGGGCCACGGCGGGCGTCCTCATCCGGAAGGCCGAAGCCCTGGAGACCCTCGAGAAGGTCGACACGGTCGTGGTCGATAAGACCGGCACCCTCACCGAGGGGARGCCGCGGGTCGTCTCAGTCGTCGCCGTGGAAGGTATCGCCGGGGACGAACTCGTCCGGCTCGCGGCCAGCCTCGAACGCGGGAGTGAGCACCCGCTCGCGGCGGCCATCGTCAGGGGCGCGGAAGAACGGGGGCTGAAGATTTCCGAGGTGAAGGCGTTCGAATCGCTCACCGGCCGTGGTGTGAAGGGGGAGGTCGACGGGCGGGCCGTGGCGATCGGGAACCTCAAGATGCTCCAGGAGCTGGGCCAAGACCCCGGGGGGTTCGCGGCGCCTGCCGAGACGCTCAGGGCGGAGGGCCAGACCACGGTCTTCGTCTCGGTCGACGGCCGCATGGCGGGCTTCCTCGGCATCGCGGACCCGATCAAGGAGTCGGCCGCAGAAGCGGTCAAGCAGCTCCACGCGGAGGGCCTCCGGGTGGTCATGCTTACGGGAGACAGCCGGACGACGGCCGAGGCCGTCGCGAGGAAGCTCGGGCTCGACGACGTCCGCGCGGAAGTCCTCCCCGGTGAGAAAGGGGAGGTGATCCGGCAGCTCCAGGACGGAGGCCACGTCGTGGCGATGGCCGGGGATGGCATCAACGACGCCCCGGCGCTGGCCCAGGCCCATGTCGGGATCGCGATGGGCACGGGGACGGACGTGGCGATGGAGAGCGCGGGGATCACCCTCGTCAAGGGCGACCTGCGGGGCATCGGGAGGGCACGGAAGCTCAGCCGCGCAACGATGCGGAACATCCGCCAGAACCTGGTCTTCGCGTTCCTCTACAACGTGCTCGGGGTGCCGATCGCGGCCGGGGTTCTCTACCCGTTCTTCGGGGTCCTCCTCAGCCCGATGATCGCGAGCGCCGCGATGACTCTCAGCTCCGTCTCCGTCATCACCAACGCATTGCGGCTCCGCAAGCTGGACCTGGAATAGTAGGGCACCGCCGAACCCCGCGTGCTTCGGCGGCTGTCCGGATCNTGCTGGTGGTGATCGCCATCATCGGCGTGCTGGTCGCGCTACTCCTACCCGCAGTCCAGGCGGCCCGCGAGGCCGCGCGTCGCACGCAGTGCGTCCTGTCTCTTATACACATCCAAGTCCCTCGTCGTCGTGCGTCCTGTCTCTTATACACATCTAGATGTGTATAAGAGACAGGCGTGCCCCCTTCGTGGTAACGCCCGCCAGGCACCGCGAGCCGCATCGATCCCAGGCCTAAAAATCACACCTAAACGCGAAAATCCATCCCACCCGCGGCAATGCGGAGCCCCCAGCCTTCCCCGCCAAATATCGGTGGAAGTCACGTCTCCCGCCGCCACGATCGGAGCACTGAAGACGGACATGTACGCCATTCGAGTTTAAACGCGAGGAAGTCACAGCCGTCCCCCCGAATGCCCTGCATTTACTAATTCCTTATGTTTGTAGCGCAATTCGGAATGGATGCTTAATGACTGCAATTCTATCCTATACGGACTTTGCACGAAATGCCGCGAATCCTAATAATTTTGGAGTACTTATATTATGCACAATATCGATCGCCGGATGGAAGACTGTATTCAGGAGTGCCGGGCATGCAGCGACGTCTGCCAGGACACGCTCTACAACCATTGCCTCGAGATGGGCGGGGAGCATGCCGAAGCCCAGCACGTGAAGCTGATGACCGACTGCATCCAGGCCTGCGTCACCGCCGCGGAGTTCATGAACCGAAACTCGCCACATCACGGTGCCTTGTGCGCCGCCTGCGCCGAGATCTGCGAGGCCTGCGCCGAGTCCTGCGATCGCATCGGCGGCAAGGAGATGGAAAGCTGTGCCGAGGCATGCCGCCGCTGCGCGCAGAGCTGCCGCGAGATGAGCAAAATGAAGAAGGCAGCGTAAGCATGCGTAACCTCTTGGTTGTTTCCTCGCTGGCCTTCAGCCTGGCGTTCTCCCAGCTCGCGCTGGCCCATGATGACGCCAAGGTCGACGCCGCGATGCAAAACTCGCCCGGGGCGGCGAAGGCACCTTACGATGTTCAGTTCCTGGACACGATGGCGGCGCATCACGGCGAGGCCATCCGGATGTCTCGGCTGGCCGTCGACAAGGCGCGAAGTGACTCACTGCGCGCCAAGGCTCAGCAGATGATCGATGACCAGGAAGCCGAAATCCGGGTGCTGAAGTCGATGCGCGAGGACGTCGATGCAGAGGCCCCTTCGGCGGTCAATCGGAAGCTTCCGGGGATGGCGATGATGGACATGAGCAAGCTGGAGTCGGCCTCGGGCGAGGAATTCGACCGTCGCTTCTTCGACATGACCATCACCCATCATCAGGGTGCGGTCGAGATGTCGAAGTCGGAACTGAAGTCCGGGAAGAATCAGTCGGTGAAGGATAAGGCGCAGGAGATCATCGACAAGCAGGTCGAGGAGATCGCCGAATTGAAGCAGATGCGCGCTTCGCCGGATCGAGAGCCTTGATCATCGGTATGGTGGTGCGCAGGCCCGCCGCCTCGACCACCAAGGCCAGGTAGTCATGAGGCTGTGCCGGCAATGGGCAGATGGCCGGTGAGCGGGTTCGATCCTGATTACCTCTTCGCGGCGTCATCTTCCTCGGGGCCGAGTTCCAATGCCCCGGACTCGATGTCCCGGTCCTCACCGCCTTGCTCCCTCTCCAGGCCCGGGCAGCCGCACCTGTTGACGATTTTGCCGTCCGGCTTCTGGGCTGGTGTGAGAGGTTGGTGGCATTGCGGGCACAGAATCCGGCGAAACTTCGACATCCCCGACCCCTCCCGGCCTGCCGGCCGCTACCGCTGTCAAAGCCGACTGAGCGCGCTCGGCCACATATTTGCACGGCGACGCGGCGTCCAACAGGACATGCTTGTACCGCCAATCCTACCAAACTCCGGCCGATCCCGCGCCCGCGGAGCAAGCGACGAAGGCGCCGATTCCATCGCGCGTCGTGCGGTCATTGACCCAGCCGCCTGCCGCGGCGAATCCGACGGCCCGTACGCCGAGCGAGATGCTGGCGGCTTTTCATGTTGTGGCCCCCAGTTCGCTCGATGAGGGCCCTGAGTGTCCTCGCCACCAAGCGTATGCCGTGAATTACGCGGCGACAGAGGCGACCCGATTCCCGAACGTGAGGAGGCGCAAAGCGTTGGCGAGGACCACGAGCGTGCTCCCCTCGTGGACGAAGACTGCGGGGCCGATCCCGAAATACCCCGTCGCCGTGGCCAGGATCAGGAAGGCGATGACGCCGAGAGAGACGAAGAGGTTCTGGCGGATGATGCCCTTGGCCATGCGGCTGAGGCCCACGGCGAAGGGCAGTTTGCCCAGGTCATCCCCCATCAGGGCCACGTCCGCCGTTTCCAGCGCAACGGCCGTTCCGGCACCGCCCATGGCGATGCCCACGGTCGCGTGGGCGAGCGCGGGCGCGTCGTTGACGCCGTCCCCCACCATCGCCACCCGGCCGTGCTTCGCGAGCATCGCCTTGATGGCCGAGACCTTGTCCTCGGGCAGGAGATCGGCCTTCACCTCGTCCACACCGACTTCCTTGCCGATGGCCTCTCCGACGCCCCGATTGTCACCGGTCAGCATGACGAGCGGGCGTATATCCAGGGCGCGCAATTGGCCGAGGATCTCTTTCACGCTTTCCCGGGGCCGATCCGCGACCCCGATGACACCGAGCCAACGGTCTGCGTACCGAACTGCCATGATGCTTCGCCCGGCGTCCTGGAGCTTGTTCACGGCCGCCTGGATCTCTTCCGGGATCGTGCCGCCCTCCCACAGACGCAGCGTGCCGATTTCGACCTTCTGGCCTGCAATCGTCGAGCGAACGCCGCGGGCTGTAACGCTCTCCAATTCCCCGACTTCTTGAAGTTCGAGCTTCGCTTCTTCCGCACGCCGCACCACGGCCTGGGCGAGCGGGTGCTGGCTGCGCCGTTCGACAGAAGCGGCGATGCCGAGGAGCTGGTCCTCGTCAATGCCGGTCATGGGGACCAGGTCCGTTACCGCGGGCTTGCCTACGGTGAGCGTGCCCGTTTTGTCGAACGCGATCGCCCGGAGCGTGCCCAAATTCTCCAGGTGGACGCCGCCTTTGATCAGCACGCCCTTGCGAGCGGCCTGGGCGATGGCGGCCAGCACCGCCGCTGGCGTGCCCAGGGCCAGGGCACAGGGCGAAGCTGCCACGAGGAGCGCCATCCCCCGATAGAAGCTCGTCTGCCAGGGCCAGAAGCCCAACAGCGGGGGCACCACGATGAGGAGGAGGTCCGCCACGAGGACCACGGGCACGAAGATCGCCTCGAATCGGTCGGTAAATTGCTGGGTCGGGGCCTTCTGGGTCTGGGCTTCGGAGACGAGCTTGATGACCCGGTCGAGCGTCCGGTCGCCTGCGGCGCGGGTGGTTTCGATCTCCAGCGCCCCTTCGCCGTTGATCGTGCCGGCATAGACCTCGGCCCCAGGCTCCTTATCCACAGGGACGGACTCGCCCGTGATCGGGGCCTGATTGACCGCCGAGCGGCCGGAGCGGATGGTGCCGTCCACGGGAATCCGTTCGGCGGGTCGGACGATGACCACCTCGCCCTGGGCCACTTGCTCGACCGGGACCTCGACTTCCCGGCCGTCGCGCAGGATGCGGGCTACAGGCGGGGCGAGGTCGGCGAGCGCACGGATGGCCCCCCGGGCGCGGTCGAGGGCGAAGTGTTCCAGCGCGTGGGCGAAGGAGAAGAGGAAGAGGAGGAACGCCCCCTCGACCCACTGGCCCAGCACGGCCGCCCCGAGGGCGGCGAGGAGCATCAGGAGGTCGATGTCGAAGTGGAAATGTCCCTTGCGGAGCGATTTGGCGGTATGCCCCGCGAGGTCGAAGCCGCCGAAGCCGTAGGAAACGACATAGAGGGCAACGGCGACCCCGCGCGGAAGGCCCACCCATCGCTCACCCGCCCAGGCGAGGCCGAGGAATAGGCCACCGATGAGGCTCCAGACCAGCTCCTTGTGATGGGCATACCAGCCCTCTCCATGCTCCTCCTGGTCCTCGCTTTCTTCGCCACCGGCCTCGGCCGCTCCGGTGGTTTTCGCCGTGCGTGTCTCGCCTCGTGGGGGAATATTTATACCCATGTCCTTCAGTCGCTGCTCGATCGTTTCCAAGGAGACGATCGAGCGATCGAATTCGACCCGTGCGGCCTGGGCCGGGAGGCTCACCGAGACGCCCAGCACCCCGTCCAGGCGGGAAAGTTCCGCCTCGATACGCCGGGCCGCATCCTCGCCGCTCATCAGGCGGAACGGGATGATCGCATGACCGAAGCGTTCGGTGATCTGCAAGCCGGCGGCCGTGGCCAGCCGCTCGACCTGGGCGAGCGTCACTACCTCCGGGTCGTAGTGCAGGCAGAGGGACGGGGCTTTCCCGTCCTGGCCCTGGATATGGGCGCGGCTGATGCCTCGTCCCTCGCCGATGATCGCCTCCAGGCGGTCGACGCAGGCATCGTCGGCGTCGGGCAGCTCGGGCAGGAGGGAGGTGAGGTCGATGGTCGTTCGGCGAAGACTCATGGGGTGCATCCGGCAAAGTTGGGGTGGGCTTTACGCGATCATCTCGATCATGCAAAGGAGCAGAAAGCCTGCGAAGAACATGGCGGTGATGAGCGGAGATTGCGGCTCCTCGTGGGCTTCTACCAGGAGTTCCTCGGTCACGAGATAGAGGAGGGCCGCGAGGCCGAAGGACAGAACCCCCTCCATGACGGCGCCCGAGAGATTTCCGAGGAGGCCCGCACCGGCGGCGGCACCCCCTGCCAGGAGGAGGCCCAGGCCCGAGGGGATGGCGATGACCCTGCTCCGCGACGCCCCGGCCTTCACTAAGGCGGACGCGGTCGAGAGCCCGAGGAAGAGGACCTCGATGGTGAGTGCTACCGTGAGGAGGATGCCCTGCTTGGCGCCGGCCGCGAATCCGATCCCGATGACGATGCCGTCGATCAGGAGATCGATCCCGACCGTCGCCGTGAGCCCCGTGGCACCCCCCGAGCCTGACGCCTCCCGCCGATCCGTGAACCACTTCACCGCCAGCATGAGGGCCGTGCCCAAGGCGAACCCGACGAAGACGCCGCCGGGCGATCCCCGGTGCATGATGTCGGGCAGGAGTTCGCCGGCCGCCGCGGCGAAGACCACCCCCGCCGCGAAATGCTGGGTGGCGCTTCGCACGAACGGCCCCGGTGGACGAAAGGCCGCAATTGCTGCTCCGGCGGCGACGGCCGCCGCCGGGATGAGGGCATAGGCTCCAGCGATGAGGGCGGGATGGGTCACACAGTCTCCATATCAGAACGAATGCTCAACTGAGAATCGGAGCGGGACTATGGCAGCTTTCGTGGCTCATGGCAAGATTCGCTGGCCCACAGCCGTGTTCAAGCCCAGCATGCTCCGCCGGTGCCTGATGAGCGTGTCCCGGTACTGGCGGATCGCCTCGTTGTAGTCCCGCTGGGCGTTCAGGTAGGTAACGAGCCCCTCCTCGCCCGAACTGAAGAGTCGGAACTTGTCGTCGCGCAAATGTTTGGCGCGGGGGAGGATGGTCCGCTCGAAGCGTGCGACAGCGGCCCGTGAGGAGTCGTACTCCAGGGCGGCCCCCTCGACCTCGGCGACCACCTGGCGCTCAAGGCCGGACACTTCGAGCTGGGTCTGGTGGACGTTGCGCTCGGCGCGGCGCATGTTGCCTTGATTTCGGTTGAAGAGCGGCACGGTAGCAAAAACCCCCGCACTCCAGGAGGTTGCCCCCTTGGCTCCCGGGGCGTCGTTATTCGCGTTGAAGTCGTAAGGCGTGTAGAGGGCGAAGACGTCCGGGAATCGCTCCCGCCGCTGCACGTCGACGTTCGCCAGGGCCGATCTCACCCCGAGCCGGTTGGCGATGACGTCCGGCCGCTGGCAGAGCGCGATGCGGACCAGTTCTTCGGGCGGAGGGGGGGGAGGGGCGAGGTCGCGAATCGTCCCGCGCAAGTCGAGGCCGTCGCCTTGGGCAGAGGGGACACCGAGGAGCACCATGAGGTTCCGCTTGGCCTGCCGATATCGCGTGACCGCCTCTTCGTAGGCCACGATCGCGGTCTCTTGCTGGATCACCGCGGTGTCGAGGTCCGATTCGGGCGCGACCTTCTTCGTCACCCGCTCCTGGATCGTCGTCAGGAGCGCCCCGTAGCCGTCGAGGCTCGTCTTCAGGTACTGGACCGACGTGCGGGCGTTCAGGGCGTCGATCCAGGCGAGGTGGAGTTTTTCCAATTCGAGCCGCACGGCGTCCTGGTATTGCGCCTGGAGCACGTTCTTGGCCGTCTCGGCGAGCCGGGTCCGGGCCCGGAGCTTGCCATTGACGTCGAAGGGCTGGACGATGGTGACCCCGTAAGTGTTCGAGCCCGGCCGCTGCGGCGAGTATTTGCCGTAGGGAACGTTGCCGGCGCTGGCGAAGACGAGCGGATTGCCCCAGAGCCCGGCGGTGAGGATGTCGGCCTGGGCCTTGGGGATCTCCTGGAACTTCACCGCGAGTTCCGGGTTCGAGCGGATGACGCCGCCCATGGCTTGTTCAAGGGTGAGGCCACCTTCCGGCCCCTCATCCTCGATGGCGGAAAGTTCGAGCGGCCCGTAGAGCGGGATGGCCGCCGCGGACGGCTCAGGAAGGGCGGGCGGCAGTATGCCGGTTCGGCGGTCGGTGATAGAACCCGCCCGGTTCGGCTGGGATGCCGCCGAGAGGACGTCGACCGGCCTCGGGTTATAGGTTCGGCCGCCGAGCCGGGCCTCGTCGGCGCCCGCGATCTTCGGGAACGGCCGCTCGGCGGTGCCATGCACCGGGCCGAGTGTCGTGCTGTCGCGACCCCTTTCCTTGGCCCGCTGGCCGGAGGAGATGATGATGATTTCGTCGGCCAGTGCCGCGGCCCCCTGGCCCCGGGCCTGCCGCTCGCAAAGTCCAGAAGCGCCCGCGAGGACGAGCCCGCAAAGACAGAGACGATAAGGCAACACCATGGAACCCTCCTGGTCAATGGATTGGCATCCTACCCCTCCCGCACCTCATCCGCCGCCGACCGGCCTCGCCTAATGCGGGTTCATCATCATGTTCGGTTCGTCGCCAACGGGATGTGCATATGCCGTAATTGGATGTGAGGCCTGGGTGCGCGGTCGTGACGGCTGTGTCGATTTGGCTGGTCCCGGTCTCGGCTCGACTCGCACTCTTCCGGATTGCGGGACTCGACCCCATCACGGTCCCGCTTTTGTCCTGAACAAACAGTAGGATGGGGCCCCCGCCCGTGAGCCCGTGCGGGCGGGGGCGACGACCATTAGTTCTTCTTCTCGTGGTGGTCGGCGCCGCCCATGGCCTTGACCATCTCGCGGCAGCTCGCGGCGCACGCTTTGAGCGCCTCGACGACCTCCTTCATCTCGGGGGCGTTCAGCTTCTGGCATTCGGCGACGCAGTCGTCGCAGCACTCGGCGCAGGCGTGGCAGGTGTGGACCATCAGCGGGCTCATGCCACCGACGAGCTTGCCCGCCGTCGCGCAGACGTCGGCGCAGTCGCGGCAGAGGTGCATCGCCTTGGCGTAGTTCTTTTTGCCGGCCTCGACCTGCTCGAAGCAGTGGTGGAAGCCCTCGCTGCATTCGTGGGCGCAGTCGAAGCACGCCTCGGCGCACTTGTGGTGGACGTCGCCCTTCTTGTGGTGGTCGTGGCCCTTCTCCTGCTGCGCGTGGGCCACGCCGCTGGCGGCGGCGAGTCCCGCGGCGGCTCCCAGGGTGCCGAGCATCTGCCTGCGGTCCATCGGTTGCTCCTTGGTTGTGAGACGCGGTGCGGACGACCCGCCCTGTGCGGGTCGCCGGGAGAGGCGGACGGCTTTGCAGCCGCCCCCGCCCGGGCGTGGACGCGAGTCCCTCGCCGGGTGTTCGTCGCACCCGCCAGCACATCCGGTGCTGAGGATGCCTTTGTTCGCAATCATGCGGACCTCGGGGTCATGCCGTCCGAGAATTCGGAAGGGTGCATGATCCCGCGGCCCGAGCGGGCTTCGAGACGCCGGACGCGACCCCGGAGGTCGTCATTCTCCTCGCGCAAGCGTCCGATTTGATCGATGATCTACAAGTACATGTTCGGCTGTTCCTCGTCCGGGCCGGTCCATTCTGCATACCGCCGGCTCCGATGATCTTTCAACGGCATGATTTTGCTCCTCCTGCTACGCCCGCATGGCGGGGAATTCGGGCTCGGGTTGCGATCTGACTCTCCGCGCTTCACAGCCAGCCCACCGCCATCCTTGTCGGCCATGGCTAGACCCCCACCGGTTCGGGGGCCCTGGGCACCAGGGCCGGGCGATGCTCCCCGTTCGCGTCGAAACTCGGCTCGGGGCCGGGCTCGGGCTCCGGGTCGCGGCGATCGTCGTCGCGCGGCCCCGCCTCAACCTGCGGGCCCTTGCCGAAGAGGAGGTAGAGGACCGGCAGCGCGAGCATGGTCAGGAACGTGTCGCAGACCATCCCGAAGAAAACAACGGTGGCCAGCGGCTTCTGGACCTCGGCACCGACGCCCGAGGAGAGCATCATGGGGACGAATCCGAGCGCCGCGACGGTGCCCGTCATTAGGACCGGCCGGAGCCGGGCGAGTCGGGCCGCTTCGATGGCCTCGCGCTTGGGCAGGCCTTGGGCCATTTTGTCGCGGATGTAGCTGACGAGGATCAGCCCTTCGAGCATCGACGCCCCAGCCAGCGCCACAAAGCCAACGCCCGCCGAGATGGTGAACGGCATGCCGCGAATCCACAGCCCGAGGACGCCGCCGACCCGAGCGAAGAGGACGCCGCTGAAAATCATCAGGGCATCCCGGAACGAGTGGAACGTCAGATAGAGCAGGCTCAGGATGAGCGCCAGCGCCAGCGGCACGACGATCAGGAGCCTGGTCTCGGCCCGCTTCATGTTCTCGAACTGGCCGCCCCATTCGATCCGGTAGTCGCCGTCGAGCTTGACCTGGGCGGCGATCTTTTTCTGGGCCTCCTCTACGAAGGAGCCGATGTCGCGGCCCCGGACGTTCGACTGGACGATGATCCGACGCTCGCCCCATTCGCGCTGGATCGTCGACGGCCCGGTGACTTCCTCCAGCTTGGCCAGCCGGGTCAGCGGGAGCCGCTGGCCCGCCGCGGTGGTAAAGAGGATTTTCTCGAACGCCCGGGGGTCGTCCCGATAGGAGAGGGGCAGGCGGATCGCGAGCGGGAATCGCCGGTCGGGCTCGATGACCTCGCCGACTTTCATCCCGCCCGCCTCGGACACGGCGTCGAGTACCTGCCGGGCCGACACGCCGTAGCGGGAGAGGGCCTGGCGGTCGACCACGATGCGCAGTACCGGCAGGCCGGTGATCTGCTCGGCGGAGACATCGGCGGCGCCCGGGATCTCCTTCACCACCCGCTCGACCTCGGCGGCCTTGTCCTTTAGGACGTCGAGGTTGGGCCCGAAGATCTTGATCCCCAGGTCGGCGCGGATGCCGGCTACCATCTCGTTGATGCGCAGCTCGATCGGCTGGCTGTAGACGGCCCGCATGCCGGGGAGTTTCTCGGTCACCTCGGCCATCTTGGCGACCAGCTCGTCCTGCGTCTCGGCCTTCTTCCAGCCGCCGACCGGCTTCTGAGTCCAGTAGCGCCACCACGCCGCGGGCGGGCTCAGGAGCGGCGGTCGGTCAAGCGAATATGTCCCCTCGCGCGGCTTGAGCATGAGGTAGACGTCGGACACCTCGAAGCCCATCGGGTCGGTGGCGACCTCGGCGGTGCCGGTCCGGCTCCAGATGGACTCGATTTCGTCGGGGAAGGCATCCTTCAGGATAGCCTCGACGTGGGTGCCGTATTCGAGCGACTCCTCCAGGGAGACGCTCGCCAGCCGCACGGTGTTGATGACGATCGAGCCCTCGTTGAGCCGGGGGACGAATTCCGAACCCAGGCCAAGGCCGAGGATCGTCGCGCCCAGGGTGATCGCTCCGACGACGATGAGGGTCGGCCACGGGAACCTGAGCCCGAGATGAAGGATCGGCTGGAAAATCTTGTGGGCCATCCGGTCGATGAAGGTCTCCTTGTCCTTCACCTTTCGCGACAGGCCGAGCGACGCGAGGACAGGCATGAGTGTCAGCGACATCACCATCGAGCCCATCAGCGCGAAGATGACCGTCATCGCCATCGGACGGAAGAGCTTGCCCTCGATGCCTTGGAGTGTAAGAATTGGCAAATAAACAATCATGATGATCAATTCACCGAACATGGTCGGCTTGCGGACCTCGACCGCCGCGTCGCGGATGACGTCGAGCTTCGGCCGGGTCGCACGGTCGTGCGCCAGGTGCCGCACGCAGTTCTCGACCATGACGACGGAGCTGTCGACGACGAGCCCGAAGTCGATGGCACCCAGGCTCATGAGGCTGCCGGCGATGCCGACCCGCTCCATCATCGTGACGGCGAAGAGCATGGAGAGCGGGATGACGCTCGCCACGATGAGCCCGGCTCGGAAATTCCCCAGGAATGCGAAGAGCACGGCGATGACGAGGACGGCACCTTCAAAAAGGTTCCGCTCGACGGTGTGCAGGACGTGGTTGACCAGGTCGGTCCGCTTATAGGCGACCTCGATCGTGACGCCCGGAGGAAGCGTCCGCTTGATGTCGTCCATCGCCTTGTCGAGGGCCATGGTGACGTCGCGCGAATTCTCGCCCATCCGCATGAAGGCGAGCCCTAGTACCGCCTCGCCCTTGCCGTTGGCGGTCGTGCCGCCGCGGCGGATGACGTGGCCGACGGCGACCTCGCCGATGTCCTTGACACGGATCGGCACCCCGTCGACGGCTTTTACGACGACGGCGGCGATCTCGTCGATCGTGGTCGTGCGGCCGACGCCCTGGACGAGGCTCGACTCGCCGGCACGCACGACATAGCCGCCGCCCACGTTCTTGTTGTTCTCGGTCAATGCCAGGGCGAGTTCGTCGAGCGTGAGGCCGAACTTGGCGAGTTTGATGGGGTCGGCCTGCACCTCGAACTGCTTGGCCAGCCCGCCCCAGGGGTTGATCTCGGCGACCCCCGAGACTTTACGGAGCCGGGGCCGGATCACCCAGTCCTGGAGGGTCCGCAGCTCGGTCAGGTCGTATTCGGGGTTCTCGCTCGTGAGCAGGTAGTGGTAGACCTCGCCGAGCCCCGTGGCGACCGGCCCCATCGTCGGTCGGGCGATCCCCGCGGGCAGGTCCACCTCGCCGAGCCGCTCGCCGATCTGCTGGCGGGCGAAGTAGATGTCGGTTTCGTCGGAGAAGATGAGGACGACCTGGGAAAGCCCAAACTTCGAGACCGAGCGGACCTCTTCGAGGCCCTTAAGGCCCCCCATCGCGTATTCGACGGGGAAGGTGATCAGCCGCTCGGACTCCTCGGGCGAAAGCTCCGGGGCGTTCGTGTTGACCTGCACCTGGACGGGCGTGGTGTCGGGGAAGGCGTCGAGCGGCAAGCGCGTCGCCGCCCGGAACCCGAGCGTGACGAGGATGCCCGCGAAGAGCAGGACGACGAACCGGTTCTTCAGACTGAAATCGATCAGGGCATTGAGCATTTACGCGGCCTCCATGGGCGTCGGGTTTATTCGCAGCACCCGGCGCCGATGGCGCCCTTCATGATCTCTGTCTTGAGCAGAAACGCCCCCTTGGTGACGACACGCTGGCCGGGCTTCAACCCCCAGGCCACTTCGAGGACGTCGCCGCGGTCGGTGGGCTTCGCCATGACACGCTGAGGTCGGTAGACGCCGCCCTCCTCTTGGGGGAGGAAGACGAGATCGACGCCGTCCTTGCGCTGTACGGCCGCCTTGGGGACGATCACCGCCTTGTGCTCGTCGCCGACCTGGATCTCGGCCTGGCCGAACTGGTTGGCGCGGAGCCTTCCTTCCGGGTTGGCAAGCTCGGCCCGGATGCGCGTCGTCCGCGTCTGCTGGCTGACCTCGGTGCCGACCCAGTTGACGGTGCCGGAGAAGGCGGGCGAGTCGTTGCCCGAGACGACGAAGGTCACCTTCTGGCCGGGCTTCACCGAGGTGATGTCGGACTCGTAGATGTCGATCCAGAGCCACATCTTCGAGGTGTCGGTGACGGCGAAGAGTTGCGTCGTCGCCTGGACCGGCTCGCCCTTGACGGCGTGCCGCACGACGACCACGCCGTCGAGTGGCGCGACGACGTTCAGGAAGGATTTCGTGTCGTTGTCCTTGATGATGCGGGCGAGCTGGGCCTCGTCGAAGCCGAAATTCCTGAGCTTCTGCTCGGCGTCGAGCGAGGATGCCTTGGCTTGGTTGAGCGCGGTGAGGGCTTCGAGTTCGGATTTCGCGGCGACGGACCCAGACTGCGCGAGCGATTTGGTCCGCTCGTAAGTCACCTGGGCTAAGCCCACCGCGGCCTGTGCGGTGATGTACTGCGCCTTGGCGCCGCTGACCTCGGCCGAGTCGACGATGGCGAGCACTTCGCCAAGCTTGACAGCCTTGCCGAGATCGGCCCGGACCTCGCGCAGGAACCCCGTGACGCGGGGCGTGATGTCGGCGTATCGGTTGGCATCGTAGGCGGTTTCGGCATTCGCCGCGAGCTTGTGGGAGTGGGTTTCCTCGGTCACCGCCGCCGTCTGGATGCCGACCTGTCCGGCGAGCTTGGCGGAGGCGAGTTTCACGGTCGGCAGTGGCTGGCGGCAGACCTTCACTCCGCCCGGGACGGCCCCGTGAGTCTTGGGGTCCTTGATGCATTCGGCACAGAGCGCCTCGGGCTTGCCGTGCGTGGCGCACCACCCGTCATCCGGCAGCGCGGCCGACGCGGAGGTCACCTTCCCGCACTTGAAGCAGAACTCCTTGGGCAGACCGTGCCCTTTGGGACACATCTCGATGTTGTATTTCTTCGCCACCTCGGGGTGGCACTGCGTGCAGATGTCCTCGGCGATGTTGCCGTGCTCCGTGCAGATCTGGAGCGTCTTGTTGAGTTCCTCGTGGCAGAGCGTGCAGAATTTCTCCGGGACGCCGTGCTCCTTGCAGTAGAGCCCCGAGTCCTCGGGGGCCATCTCGGCGGCCCCCCCGGGCTGTGCGAACGGGAGACGAGCACGGACCCCGGCGGGCAACCAGTTGGGCCGGGACACGGCCACGGCCGCGCCGATGATGACCGCCGCCGCCACGACGGCCGTACCCATGGCGATGAATCGCTTCATGGCTAAACCCTTCATGTTCGGAAATGGATGCGCAACACCCCACGCCGATGGGTAGACCCCATGCTGGCGTCGGTAGCGAGAAGGTGTTAGATGGCCCGGAATCGGGCGGATGGCCGCAGCTCAGGGCGCGCAGAGGCATCCAGGCGGGCCTAGAAGGAAGGGAGCGCTCAGCAGCGGAAGTTTTGGAGGAGCGCGCGGATGGTCAGGGAATCGCCCCAGCTTGCGAGGCCGGTGGGCGAACCTTCCCACGTGAGATGGTGGAGAGGGTGGGCGAGGTGGATCGGTGGGGCGAAGAGGAAGAGCGGAGCAGGCGTATCAACATCGGGTGCGATCGCCCGCAAGTCGGTCGCCTGGACGGCCCCCCGGCAGACGCAATTATCGCTGCTTTCGGGGCAGTGGGCCGGGGCGTTGTCGTTCCCGGTCTTACCGGAGGCATGCCCATGCTGCACGCTATGACCGACCTCGTCCGCCCCGCAGAGGAAGGGGCAGGCCAGGATGAGGCAGGTCAAAAGTGTGTTGATGAGACTTCGCACCGGGAAAATACCCCGAGAAAACAGATAGACCCCGTCCTCAAATGATAGGGACTAACTCGCCCGGGTCAAGCCCGAACGATTGCGACGGTCCTGCTGCTTGCTTCGAGGAGCGCATTCTGTCATTGCCTTTAATCGGCCGACAGGACTCGATTCTTAAGCTCGACGAAAACCCGGACTCGTACAGGGCACTTTGGGAAACGTGAAGCGAAATTTTGGTAGACCAAAAAAATGTATTGGAAGGAACGCGACTTCTTCGTAGGATCTCCATCGGTTAAGCGGTTCGAGTGCCCATAGAGCGGCGGAAGCCGCGATGGAGATCCCGATGCGTCGTGGCGGAGACCGTTTCCGGACTAGGATGGGCCTTACCCGCGGCTTCACGCTGATCGAGTTGCTGGTGGTGATCGCCATCATCGGCGTGCTGGTCGCGCTACTCCTACCCGCAGTCCAGGCGGCCCGCGAGGCCGCGCGTCGCACGCAGTGCGTCAACAACCTCAAGCAGATCGGCCTGGCGCTGCACAATTACGAGAGCAGCCACGGATGCTTCCCCGCCGGCTACCTGACCGGCGCGGGCGTCGGGTTCCGCGACGCCCAGACGGGCGACTGGGGCCCGGGCTGGGGCTGGCTGACTGCCCTGCTCCCCGGCGTCGAGCAGGGAAACCTCTACAACGCGACGAACATCAACCTGCCCTGCTGGGACGGGGCCAACACCACGGCCGTGAGGACGAGCCTGCAGGTCTATCTCTGCCCCTCGGCCGCGAACCCGGACGCGACGGTCGGCGTCACGGACATCGACCTGAAGCTCTGGCAGAACGCCGTCTTCGGGAGGTCCAACTATGTCCACAACGTCGGCTGGAACGACATCTGGAGCGCCCCGTCGACCGTCGATTATGAGAACGCGGCCTTGGGCGCGAACGGCGTGATGTACCGCAACAGCCGCACCCGGTTTGCGGCGATCACGGACGGCCTGAGCAACACGGTCGCGGCCGGCGAGCGCTCGCCCAACCTCGCCGACGCCGTCTGGCCGGGTGTCGTCCCCGGCGCGAAGCATTACTCCTATGGCCAGTTCGCCAGCTCCGGCACCGGCGGGACTGGCATCAACTACGATAACGCGGGCAGCTATGTCGGGGCGAACAGCGGCCCATCTATCTACGAAGACCCGCAGACCATCCACCCGCCCAACAGCCCGCTCGGCCACACCGACGAGATGTATTCTTTGCACCCGGGCGGCGCCAACGCCCTGTTCTGCGACGGGTCGGTGCGTTTCATCAAGGAGTCGCTCCGACTGTCCATCTGGCCGGCCCTCTCAAGCCGTGGCGCCGGCGAGATCGTCTCCTCGGACTTCTGATAATCGGCCCCCGAATGAGAGGGACAGCGATGCCATCTTTTCGACGAAGAGCAACCATGATCGCCGTTTTCCTGCTGGCCCTCGCCGGCTGCGGAGGCCCGACGGACCGCGAGCGGGAGAACCGCAAGTCGCTGGAGATGCTCCTCACGGCGATCACGCTCCGCAACCCCAAGGAGCTGGAGAAGGACGCCGGGAGGATCGACGAGCGGCACGCGTCCGGGCAGCTCTCGGATTCTCGCCACAGCGATCTGCAGGAGATCATCGGGAAGGCCCGGGCCGGCGACTGGGCCGATGCCGAGGAGCGGGCATACAAGTTCCGTGAGGCCCAGCCGTACTTCAAGTGATCTCGCGTGGCGAAATCGGCGAAGCGAGTCGGGACGGGGTTCAGTTTTCGGGCAAACTTGCGATAATCGGCGAGAAGACCGGCCGGCCCGTCAATCCCCGCGTCCCTCACCATCGAGGACGCCCTCGACTGGCCGATGGAGCAACACATGCACGGGACCATTCGCGGCTCGAAGCTTGCGGCAGCAATCACGATGATCGGGGGATTACTGGCGACCGGTTGCGGCCAGACCGCGCCATCACCGTCCACCCCGGTTACGAAGGCCGTCTCCACCGACGCGGGGCTCTACTGCAAGGAGCACGGCGTCCCGGAGAAGTTCTGCACGCTCTGCCACGAGGAGCTGAAGGGCAAGCTGGTCGCATGTAAGGAGCACGGCGACCTGCCGGAGGACATCTGAACCCAGTGCCACCCCGAGGTGGCCAAGAAGTACGACATCGAGATGTGCCCCAAGGGGCACGGACTGCCCCGGCACTTCTGCGCGGAGTGCAAAAAGAAGGCGTAGGCTTGGGTGTGGGTATAACCCAATCGCCCGCTACCTGCGCTGCGGCGGCCTCGTGAATGCGGGAGCGGGCGTCCCCATAAGTTCGCACCCCGATGGATATTCCCATCCTTAAATGAAATCTCTCTTCTGATGCATGCGGGCGGCCTGGGAGCCCGCTTTCCGAGCTGCGAGGGCATATCCCGAACTCCGGCCGAATCGCAAAACGCAGAAGCTTCGGGATCGCAAACCTGTGCGACCGGCATAAATAATAGACTCTATTTAATTGAAAATTAACGAATCTTGGCCATTATTTGTTCTATAATTATTATGCCGTTGCGATATTAATTGTTTGTGTTATTTCTTTGGCGAATGAATAAACTATTCATATTAATTGCTCTGATACTGTCGATCACGATCAACCCGGCGGCGCACGCGGCCGGGTACGGTTGCGGTGATCGGTCGGGTGCCCAGTCCCTGCACCAGGTCAAGGACGCATCGGCCGACAAGAAAGACGAGGGTAAGGCTGCCAGCGCGGACCACCATTGCGCCTGCAGCCACGCATCGACCCAGTCAATAGAGCGCATCACGGTCCCTCCCGAATCGCTGGCCGCGTCCAGGAACACACTTCTCGATGACGGAATCCCGGCATCGGTCGTCGTGGGCCCACCGCTCCAACCCCCTTCATTCGCCTAGTCCTTACCGACCGCGGGCCGACGCCCGGATGCGCCCCTGCGGGCGGTCCGACAGCGCATGCCCCGCTCGTTCGAATCCAAGGAGTACGCGATGAAACCCCCACGTCAAAAACTGCTTCCCCTATGCGCGCTGAGCCTCATCTGCTCCGCAGCGATGCCGGCCAGTATCGCCGCAGCCCAAGACCGTCCGACCGCCAGCAAGAAGACCAAGGCAGCGAAGGAGGTGGCCGGTGAACGCCTCTCGCTCGATTCCGCGGTAGCCAAGGCGCTCGCGCAATCGCCCCGCCTGCAGGCGTTCCGCAGCGCCATCTCCTCCGCAGCCGGCGAGCGGCGTCAGGCCGGCGCCCGCCAGAACCCCGAGGTGAGCTTCAGCAAGCAGAACTTCGCGGCGGGCTCGGCATACAAGGTCCTAAGCCCTGGCCAGAATGTATACGGTGTCTCGCAACTGGTGGAGATCGGAGGCAAGATTGCGGCACGCGAGGAGGTCGCGGATAAAGGCCTGGAGATCGCCACTCTCGATCATCAGGCGGCGGCCCTGGACCTGATCCGAGACGTCACCGTCGCCTACGCTGACGCGGTGGCGTCCGAAGAGTTCGTCCGTCTGGCCGCCGAGCAGAAATCCCTGGCGCAGGAGGTGCTCGCATCCGTTAGCACCCGCGTGGACGCCGCCGCCGCGCCGCAGATCCAGAAGAGCCGTGCCGACGTCGAGCGTCACGCCGCCTCGGTCGCGTTCGACAACGCGAAGCGCAACCGCGAGATTGCATATAAATATCTAGCAACATTAATCGGAGACGAAGTCGGCGGGTTCACCCTCGATAGCAAGGCATTGTTCTCCATCGACAAGCCGGAGAGCCCGGCTGCCGAGGACGCCCTGAAAGCCGGGCCCGATTTGCGCAGGCAAGCCTCGCTGCAGGGCCAGGCGAAGGCCCGGCTTGACCTGGAGAAGGCGAATGCCATCCCCAATCCCCGCATCGACGCGGGCCTGACCCGGATCCCGAGCGCGAACGGCCAGGCCCTACTGGTCGGCGTGGCCCTCCCCATACCGGTCCTGAACGCGAATCGCGGCAACATCCAGCGGGCTCGCAGCGATGTTCTCAGAGCCGAGCAGGAGAGCCGGCAGGCTGAGCTTCTCCTGAGCTCCGACCTGACACGGGCGCAGCAGCAGCTGGAAAACGCCTACCTCCAGGCCACCACGCTGAAGAACAATATCCTGCCCTCCGCCCAGAAGGCCTTCTCCCTCGCCAGGGAGGGATACGGTCTCGGCCGCTTCCCCTATCTCGAGGTGCTGGACGCGCAGCGGAGCCTGTTCGAGGTCAAGCGGCAGCACGTCGCCGCCTCGAGGGACTATCACGTCGCGCGGGCCGCCGTGGAGCGGCTGACGGCGGCGAATCTACCCAAACTTCAGAATCCGGGAGAACCTCATGTTGACTAGCCGAAAGCCGCTCCTCCTCCTCTCCGCGCTGGCGCTTGCCGGCGGAGTCTACGCTTACTCCGGCGTCGTCGAGGGCCGTTCGGCCGACGAGCGTGAGCACGGCAAGGTCGCAGCCGGTGACAATAAGCCCCAGGCCGCACCAGCTGGCGGTGTTGCCGCAGAAGGAGGGGAGGGGCATACGGAGTCGACTCGGATCAGCGAAAATGCGGCCAAGAACCTGGATCTGGAAACCCTCCAAGTCGGCCCCGCCACCGTGCGTGAAACCCTCTCCGTCAGCGGCCGAGTCACGCTCAACCAGAACACCACGACCCAGGTGAAGGCACGCTTCCCGGGCATCGTGAAGAGCGTGACGAAGGAGCCGGGCGAATTCGTCGAGGCGGGCGTCACGCTCGCCACGGTCGAGAGCAACGACAGCCTGCAGGTCTACCCCGTGACCGCGCCCGTCTCGGGAACCATCATCTCGCGCAACGCCAACGCGGGCGAGCTGGCCGGGGCCGAGCCGCTCTTCGTGCTGGCCGACCTGAACCTGCTCTGGGCCGAACTCTTCGTCTTCTCGAAGGACGGGGAACGCCTTAAAGCAGGCCAGAAGGTCCGCATCCTCTGCCTCGACGACCCATTGGCGGCCGAAACCAGCATCTCGCTCGTCCTGCCGACGACGGAGGCATCCAGCCAGACCGTCGTGGCGCGCGCCGTGATCCAGAACCCGAACAACCATTGGCGCTCGGGTATGAACATCCGCGCCAACGTCGTACTCGAAGAGCGCCGGGTGCCCCTGGCGGTGAAGACCGAGGCGATCCAGCGCATGGAGGGCAAGAACGTCGTCTTCGTGCTCGACCAGGACGGCACATACCGCGCGCAGCCTGTCGACCTCGGCGGCAGCGACGACGCCTGGACGGAGATCGCGGGCGGCCTGGCGGCCGGGCAGCGATACGTCGCGAAGAACAGCTTCGTGGTCAAGGCCGACATCGGCAAGGCCGGCGCCGAGGACGAGGATTGAGACGGGGCATGACCACGCACAAGACATCCGGGCCCGCGACTGAAGCGGGTAATTCGACGAGGGAGATCCTGCTCAAAGCCCGAATTCGCCACACTCGCATCTTCTGCCTGCTGCTAGTCCCCCTCGTGGCAGTCACTTCGCCCCGCTGGCAAGTGCACACCCTGCCCTATGAGATAATGACATTCTGGGGCCATCTGTTCGTGGCGGGCGGCGTACTAATCCGCATCTATTCATCGCTCTTCATCGGCGGCCGGAAAAACGAAATGCTGATCACGGAAGGGCCATTCTCCGTCGTGCGGAATCCGCTCTACCTCGGTTCGTTCCTCGCCATGTCCGGCCTCGTATTGCTGACCGGCAGCATCACCTTCACCGGCGTCCTGCTGGCGGCCTTTCTCCTCTACTACAGGATTACGGTGATGCGCGAGGAAATCTTCCTCCATCGTAAGTTCGGCGCCCGCTATCGAAAATACGTGGAGCGCGTCCCGCGCTGGCTGCCGGAGCGAAATCTTTGGATGTTACCCGCCCAGAGTCGGTGGAATGGACAGAGAGAGATGAACGTCCGGCCTTATTTCGTGCTCCGGGCCGCCCTGGATGGCTCCGTCTTCTTCCTGATCATCCCGCTCCTCGAAGGCCTCTGCGCCTTGCGCGAACACGGCGTGGTGCCGACGCTTTTGAACCTGCCATAACACGGACGTACACCGATGCTCGATCGTATCCTCACCTTCTCCCTCAGGAACCGCTATTTGGTCGCGTTGCTGACCGCCGCCACCGCCGCGTTCGGGATCTACTCGCTGAAGGATCTTCCCATCGACGCGGTGCCAGACATCACGAATGTTCAGGTCCAGATCAATTCGGTCGCTCCGGCGTTCTCGCCCATGGAGGTGGAGAAGCAGGTGACCTTCCCCGTCGAGACCGCCCTCGCCGGCATCCCGGGCCTCGAAAACACCCGCTCGCTCTCCCGCAATGGATTCAGCCAGGTCACCGCCGTCTTCCGCGACGGCGTGGACATCTACTTCGCCCGCCAGCAGGTGAACGAACGACTGTCGCAGGCGCGCGAATATCTCCCCCAGGGCGTCGAGCCCAAGATGGGCGCGATCTCCACCGGCCTGGGCGAGATCTACATGTGGACCGTAGAATACCAGCATCCGAAGGGCAAAGACGCCCCGACCAAGGACGGTGAGCCGGGCTGGCAGCCCGAGGGCGGCTACCTCACGCCCGATGGCCAGCTGCTCAACTCCGAAGTCGAGCAGGCCTCCTACCTGAGGACCGCGCAGGACTGGATCATTCGCCCGCAGCTCAAAGGGGTGCCCGGCGTGGCCGGGGTCGACGCCATCGGCGGCTACGTGAAACAATATCACGTGCAGCCGGACCCGCAAAAGCTGGTGGCCATGGGCCTGGGCTTCGGGGACGTCGCCGACGTCCTCGAGCGCAACAACACCAGCATCGGCGCGCGATACATCGAGAAAAACGGCGAGGCCTATGTCGTCCGCGCCGACGGCCGAGTCCAGGATACGGCCCAGATCGGCAACGTCGTCATCGCCAACCGCGGCGGCCGCGTCGTCCGCCTCAAGGACATCGCGACGATCGGGATCGGCAAGGAGCTCCGCACCGGCTCTGCCTCCGAGAACGGCGAGGAAGTCGTCGTAGGCACCGCGCTCATGCTGATCGGCGAGAATAGCCGGACCGTCTCGGAGGCGGTGGACAAGAAGATCGCGGAGATTAACAAATCGCTGCCGCCGGACGTGCGGGCGAAGACCGTGCTCAATCGCACCAAGCTGGTGGACCGCACGATTGCCACGGTTGAGAAGAACCTGACCGAGGGCGCCATCCTGGTCATCGCGATCCTCTTCGCACTGCTGGGCAACGTCCGCGCCGCCCTAATCACGGCGATGGTGATCCCCCTCGCCATGCTCATGACCGGCATGGGCATGATCCGCGGCGGCATCAGCGGCAACCTCATGAGCCTGGGCGCCCTCGACTTCGGCCTGATCGTCGACGGCGCGGTGATCATCACCGAGAACTGCTTGAGGCGTCTGGCCGAGCGGCAGCACCACGAGGGCAGGATGCTGACCCTGGCGGAACGCCTGCACGAGGTCCTGCTGGCCAGCCGCGAGATGATCGAGCCCTCCGTGTTCGGGCAGGCGATCATCATCATGGTCTACATCCCGCTTCTCACCTTCACCGGCGTCGAGGGGAAGATGTTCGAGCCGATGGCGCTGACGGTGATCCTGGCGCTCGTCGCCGCGTTCCTCCTGTCGATGACGTTCGTGCCCGCCATGATCGCGATCTTCGTCAAGGACAGGGTCGAGGAGAAGGATGGCCGCATCGTGCGAATGGCCAAGTCCTGGTACGCGCCCGCGCTTGTGTCGTCCCTGCGCTCGCCCTTGAAATTGGTGGGCGCGGTGGCCGGCGTATTCTTGATGTCACTGGTCATGTTCTCGACCCTCGGCCAGGAATTCATCCCCACCCTCGACGAGAAGGACATCGCCATGAGCGCGGTGCGGATCCCCTCCACGTCGCTTTCCGAATCCCAGGAGCTGCAGTTCGCGGTGGAGAAGGCCGTCAGCGGGACTCCCGAAGTGGCGTTCGTGTTCTCGAAGACCGGTACGGCCGAAATGGCCTCCGACCCCATGCCTCCCAATGCCTCCGACACGTTCATCATCCTGAAGGACAAGAAGGACTGGCCTGACGCGGATTCGACCAAGGCCGAGATCATCAAGAAGATCTCCGATGCCGTCGCGGACGTGCCCGGGAACAATTACGAATTCACGCAGCCCATCCAGATGCGATTCAACGAGCTGATCTCCGGGATTCGCTCCGACGTGGCGGTGAAGGTCTACGGCGATGAATTCCCCCTGATGGAGCAGACGGCCGCCAAGCTCTCGCAAGCCCTCAAGGGCATTAAGGGCGCCGCCGACGTGAAGGTCGAGCAGACTTCCGGCCTCCCGATGTTGGAGGCCAAGCTCGACCGCACGGCGATCGCTCGCTACGGCCTGAACGTCAGCGACGTACTCGACGTACTGTCCCTCGCCGTCGGCGGCCGCGAGGCGGGGTTGGTGTTCGAGGGCGATCGCCGTTTCGCCATTGTGGTTCGCCTGCCCGACGCTTCCCGGCGTGACTTGAAGATGCTTGAGAACCTGCCGATCCAACTCCCCGTGGACGACCCCGATGCCGCCACCCGGGCTGCCGGCCAGCGGCATGACCGCCCGACCTACATCCCCCTCAAGCAGGTGGCGAGATTCGAGATCAGCGACGGGCCCAACCAGATCAGCCGCGAGAACGGGAAGCGCCGCGTGGTCGTGCAAGCGAACGTGCGCGGGCGCGACATCGGCTCCTTCGTGGCCGATGCACAGGCGACGATCGATTCCCAGGTGAAGCTCCCATCCGGCTACTGGCTGGAGTGGGGCGGGCAGTTCAAGAACCTGCAGGAGGCCAAGGCGAGGCTGTCGGTCGTGGTCCCCGCCTGCTTCTTCATGATCTTCCTCTTGCTGTTCACCGCGCTCGGTTCGGTCGGGCAGGCCCTGCTGGTGTTCTCGGGCGTCCCGCTGGCGCTCACCGGCGGCATCCTCGCGCTCTGGATGCGCGGCCTGCCATTCTCCATCTCGGCGGCCGTGGGCTTCATCGCCCTCTCGGGCGTGGCCGTTCTCAACGGGCTGGTGATGATCAACCGCATCAACCAACTCATCCGCGAGGGCGAGGATCCGGACGAGGCGGTCATAGAAGGCGCACTTTCCCGCCTTCGGCCCGTACTGATGACGGCGCTCGTGGCAAGCCTCGGATTCGTACCGATGGCCATCGCCACCGGCGCGGGCGCGGAAGTCCAGAAGCCCCTGGCGACCGTGGTTATCGGGGGGCTGGTCACGGCCACCATCCTGACGCTGCTGGTGTTGCCCGCCCTTTACAAACGCCTCAACCTAGCTCGTCACGTCCTCGACAAGCCGGGAGAGTCACCCCCTTTGATGGAGAATCACTGATGAGACGACCTGCCCGCATGCTGACGATCATCCTCTTTACCGGTGCCTGCACTTCCGCCCCGCCGCAGACGCTCGATCAGAGGTTGGAAACGGTCGATGCCTCCGAGAGAAAGGAAATCCTTCGCGTGGCCTGCCTGAACGAGGCGGAATGGCCGCAGCGGTCCTCGATCCCGGCTGGGGCCTCAATCCGGCTGCGTGCCCATAATAGCCACTACCTCGACCCGCGGGTACAAGACATGAAAGACCTCTGCGGGAGAATGGATGCTCTGGCGGACGCGGGCCCCGACGCCACTGCGGAGAAAGTTCGGCTCCAGCGTGAGTGCGCGTCTATGATCCTCACGAAAAAGCAGGACGGTGGAGAGCAATTCGCCCAGCACGCGGCCCGGGCGCAGCACATCTGCGAAGAAATGCTGGGGAAATAGCTCGCGACCGGAAGGTGACTTCCGATTCCGCCAGGCCCGCCACTCAGCCGACCCGCTTTGTACAATTCTCCCTCTGGCCGCACGCGTGGCACTGCGCAGGGCGTGGCCGAGGATCGGTGGGGACGTGTAGCTTCCTCCTCGCGTCCCGGATCTGTCCGGCCAATTCCAGCACCCAAGCCCTGAGCTTATCGTCGTTGGCGATCTTCTTCCGCTCGCCGCTCCCGAGGATCACATAGCCGTAAGGGGGCCGGACGCCGTATCGCTCCTCGATGATCAGGAAATAGACCCCCATCTGAGCGATGTGGCCCGGCCAAAGTCGTTTCGCCGATTTCCATTCCTCGGGGATTACCGTGCCGCCGGTACGCACGATCCGGTCGGGACGGCCCTTGAGACCAAGGTAAGGGGAATAGAGCGTCACGTCGTCGAGCGCCAGGGTCTGCCCCGAGGAGAGGCCCCGGACCCGCCGCATCCTGCGGGCAGAAAGCACCAGGACCACGCCTGCGAGGAGCACCCCCGCGGCAAACCATAAGGTCGGGTCCGACTGGTAGTGGGTCATCGGTCCAAGATCCAGCGGACGAATAGGAGGATTAGGGCGGCGGTGACGATTTTCCCCCCGATGCTCAAGAGCTTGCTCGCCCTGCGCTCGGCGGACGCCTTTCGTTCGTGATGGAGCGTCCCCGCCCTCAACGACGCCTGATTTCCCGGTTCGAGGCCAAGCCCGTATTCCAGCCGCCACTGCTCAGGGCAGTAAACGAACGTCGCGATTTCGTGAGCCGTCACCACGTCGGCTGGTCCTCCGCCCGCTTCTAACTTGCTCGCCATCTATCCTGTCTCTAGGTAAAGGGTTAAGTCGTTATCTTAAAACAGAAAATCCTGAAAAAGTCGAGTGAAAGGTGAGGGGACGCGGAGATTGTCCCAGCTAATCTCCGCATGACCTGCGGAGAAACCGTTTGCCCGTGCGGCGAAAACGGGGTATTATCTCCGCACGAGATGCGGAGAATGAGCGTGTACATCCATCACCAAAAAGACTGGCCACAATTCCGTTGGGACCAGGAAAAGGTCTCGGTCCCTCTCGCGGCGGTGCGTCATCGCCAGGGGCGGCTCATCGGACGCATGGAAGCATTGGGCTTCCGGCTGCGTGAGGAGGCCGTCCTCGACACCCTAACCCAGGATGTCCTGAAGTCGAGCGAGATCGAAGGGGAAATCCTCGACCGGGACCAGGTCCGATCCTCCATCGCCCGCCGAATGGGCATGGACGTCGGCGCCCTCACGCCCGCCGACCGCGACGTGGAAGGGGTAGTCGAGATGATGCTGGACGCCACGCAACACCACGACATGCCCCTGACCGAAGATCGCCTCTTCGGCTGGCATGCCGCCTTATTCCCGACCGGCCGTAGCGGCATGCACCGGATCAAGGTCGGCGAATGGCGGGACGACAGCTCAGGCCCGATGCAAGTCGTGTCGGGGGCGATCAGCAAGGAGAAAGTCCATTTCGAGGCCCCGGCGGCCGCCAACATCGGCCGCGAGATGGCCGCATTCCTCGACTGGTTCAACTCCACGACGGGCGCCGACCCGGTCCTGAAGGCCGCCTTGGCCCATCTGTGGTTCGTGACCATCCACCCGTTCGACGACGGCAACGGACGCATCGCCCGCGCGATCGCCGACATGTCGCTGGCGCGCTCGGAAGGCAGTCCCAGCCGTTTCTACAGCATGTCGGCCCAGATCCGCGCCGAACGGAGCGACTACTACCGCATCCTGGAAGGCACCCAGAAGGGAACGCTCGACGTCACCGCCTGGATGGATTGGTTCCTAGCATGCCTCGACCGGGCGTTCGGGGGGGCGGAGGCGACCCTGGCCCGGGTATTGAAGAAGGCCCGTTTCTGGGAGGGACACGCAGGGGAGTCGTTCAACGACCGGCAACGCAAGATCCTCAACCGCTTGCAGGATGGGTTCGAAGGCCATCTCACCTCGTCCAAATGGGCGAAGCTCGCGAAATGCTCCCAGGACACCGCCCACCGCGACATCATGGAGCTGGTCAAACGCGGCGTCTTGGAGAAGGAGCCGGCGGGGGGAAGGAGCACGCATTACGTGCTCGTCGAATCGGCAGGTTAGGTCGCTCCCGGATCACATTTCATTCATGCCGCCTTGCATGATTTCATGCAAGGCGGCATGAAATCTTTCCAGATGGAAAACGGTGTTTCCGAAGATTTCCTTGATGGGGCACCGGGGTTTCCGCCGATGTAGAATCGGATACGCCCTGACGCAACCCGGAGGAGGGTGGCCAAATACTTGTAGAGCAAACCTTCGTTTACGTTTATAAATTGTAATCATGAATGACATTGTGACCATCGTCTGCTTGGCCAATTCCCGAAAGCCGCCTTCCGGGCGTTGCATCGCCGGCAAGGAAAGTGCGGGAGGCGGATTTGGGAGATGGGTCCGGCCGGTCAGCGTGCGCCCCTCGCATGAAATCTCCGAAGAGGAGAGGCGTTTCCAGGACGGCACGATGCCTCAACTGCTGGACGTGATCACGGTCCCCCTCATCGCGCCCAGGCCGATGGGACATCAGACCGAAAACGTGCTGATCGACGCCGATTATTATTGGGAGAAGGTGGGCACGGCGACATGGGCCGATCTCGGCCGGATGCTCGATCAGCCGACCACGCTCTGGACTAACGGGAATTCGACCTTCCACGGCCATAACGACAAGGTGGGTGCGACGGCCGTAGCCCAGGTGAGGGGCTCCCTGCTGCTCATCCGGCCGCAAAACCTGCGTATCCGAGTCAGCGCGGAGAGCCAGTTCTCGGGCCCTGCGCGGCGCCGGGTTCGCGCGATGTTCCACCACGATGGCGAATACTACAGCCTCATCATCACGGATCCGATCGTCGAGCAGACGCTGCTCGCAAGGCCAGATGCCGAATACCCGGTCGCGGAAGCCTTCCTGGCCATCAGCCTGAGCGAGCCGTACAGCGACGGCGACTGCTTCAAGCTCGTGGCGGCGCTGTTCGCAAGGCAACCATTGTAAAGGAGTGGCCATGACACGGACGGTTTTCACCATTGGCCATTCCAATCATCGGATGGAGCAGTTTGCCGCACTGCTGGAGATGCACGGCGTCACCGCCCTCTGCGATGTGCGATCGAAGCCTTACAGCCAATTCAACCCGCAGTTCAATCGGGAGTCGCTCAAGAAGTCGCTCCGCGAGCACGGCATCTCCTACGTGTTCCTCGGCAAGGAGCTGGGGGCGAGGAGCGAGGACCACGCCTGCTACGAGCACGGCAAGGTGCAATACGACCGGTTAGCCAAAACGGAACTCTTCCGAGCGGGCCTGGAGCGCGTCCGAAAGGGCTCGGAGACATATCGTCTTGCACTGATGTGCGCCGAGAAGGAACCGCTGGAATGCCACCGAACCATCCTTGTCTCGAAGAGCCTCGAGGAGCTGGGATTCGACGTTCAGCACATCCACGCCGACGGCAGGATCGAGAGCCATTCGAAGGTCTTGTCGCGATTGATCCGGCTGCTTAAGCTCTCGGCGGACGACATGTTCAGCACGAGGGAGCTGGCCGTTTCGGACGCCTACCGTATCCAGGCCGACCGGATCGCTTATCAAATCGACGCGCCGGCGCATGGGGACGGCAGAGGAGTCGCAGGATGAAATTGTTCACGATCGGATTCACCAAGAAGTCAGCAGAGACGTTCTTTACCAGGATCAAGAACTCCGGCGCGCGGACGCTCATCGACGTCCGCCTGAACAACGTTTCGCAGCTCGCGGGCTTCACAAAGAAGAACGACCTGAAATACTTCACCGACCAAATCTGCAAAATCGACTACCTCCACCTGCCCGTCCTGGCTCCAACCCAGGACATCCTGACCGCCTACAAGACGAACAAGGGAGACTGGGGCGTCTACGAGCGGCAATTCTTGAAACTGATGGAAGACAGGAAGATCGAGGAGGCACTCACGCCCGATCAGCTGGACGGCGGATGCCTGCTTTGCAGCGAAGAGAAACCCCACCACTGCCACCGCCGACTCGTCGCTGAATACCTAAAGAACCGCTGGGGGAATGTCGAGATCGAGCATATCCCTTGACACCGTTTTCCGACGAACGACGCGCTGGCGTCACTTATGATGAACTTGCCAAGCGTGCAACAAAGGCAGGTTTGATTTTTTTTGGGGGGGGTTATGAGTTACGAACTCGAGCAGATTGTTTTAAAAACTTTCTTTGATGATATTTCCACCGCTGGGCCGCTGGACAATTCCATTAGCGATTCAAAAATGATTCGCACCACACAGAATAAGTTAAAGGCCGCGCTAAAGGACGTTCCCGCCAAATGCACCTGCGCTCGGCGAACTTGGGGTGGGCCTTGCGAAGTTTGCCAAATGAGTGCGAAAGGCGTCTACCACCTACGAAATTTCTTTAGAGTCATCCGCGATGCGAAGAAAAACGAAATGTCAGCTGCGGATATTCGGGCTTTCATCGATAACACCAAATTGGTTGAGCCGAGGAGCATCCCTCGTAACCTCCTTCCTCTTAATAATGCAACTCAATTCGGCCTAGAGGCCATTACGCCGACCGGGGGCGGGGGGAGTGATATACGGGCGATGCGAACCGTCGGGCCCGAACGGGAGTAGGTCTTCCTGGTCTGAACCGTCCCGCGCTCGCCGCAGTGTTCCCGGTCACTCGCCGAACAGCCATATTTTAATCCGCCGCATCATGTTTGCCGCCGGTTTGGCCTCGACCGGATGGCCTATACCCGATGCGGTAGCCGGAACAGATGGGGATGGGACGCTTATGGGGGGCAGATCCTCGGCGATTTCCTTCCCATAATACCGGGCCTTTGCCCGAGCATCCGCCGCTCGCTCGGCCGCAACCTGCTCCCTCGACCATTGGCGCGACCACTGCACCTTGTCGTGCTTTATCCAGTAATGGGACTGGCAAGGGAGATTCCAGCTGCCGACGGAGGGCTCGAGGGAGACCGTCTCCCCGTCGAAGATCAATCTCCAATCCGTCGGACTGAGGGGCGTGACCACTTCTCGGCCGCAACCACAGCAGCATTTGTGGGCGACCGTGGCGAAATCGATCGACACGTAGATGGTGTGTTCCTGCAATTCATCCGGAATGGCCCGGACGAATTCATGTGTGAGGGCGACTTCGGGCCTCATTGCTTGTCCTCGCCGAGCAGCATGTTGCAATCCGTAGTGAACGTGTTTTGGTGCTCTTTCTCGAAATCGCGATAGTACCCGAAGAGCTTCTTCCACCGGATCACGGCGAGCGTCGCGTTCAGGGCGTTGAGATCGGCGATCTGGATGTTGCTGGCGTAATCGTCCTCGCCATCGGCGAACGAGATGCGGCGCGAAACATGGTCGTGTTGCTCCGGCGTCACGGTCGTGACGCGAAGGACGCCGCCCAGCATTCCGTCAACCAGCTCGATCCCCATGCCGACGTCTATGAACGGGATGCTCCATTCGATCAGCCGCTCGACGATCAGTCGCTTGGCCGCGCCCCTGTCGAGGCAGACGAAGACGAAGTCCAACCCTTGCAACTGATCGAGGTTCGTGGCGTCGACGTAGGAACCGTGGGAGACGATGCCGCGGTGCATCCGAGAGTAGATCTCCCCGAAGTAATCCACCTTCATCAGGCGTTGCCCCAGCTGATCGAGGGACGGCGCGCCGGGCGACCGGAAGGCGTTGTGATTCAACATCCGGTCCCCGTCGAAGATGTGAATCTCCTGCACCGGGGTCTTGGCCACCAGGTCGAGGACATAGGATCCGGTCCCGCCCACCCCCACGATCGCCAGCCCTCGCAACGCCAGCTTGCCCGTGACGGCGGTGATACCGGCTCGGCTCGAGGCGGTGTCGACGTAGTGGAAGGGCGACTCGCCCTCCTTGTCCTCCACGGCGGGGAACGTCTTGGCCGTCACTCCGGGCTCGAGCGACATCGCGGGATGCGAGATGATGTCGACGTATCTCGTGACCTTTTCGTAGTAGTCCTTGTAGCCGTCGCTCGGCTTGTTGGAAAAAGAATGCTTGGCCACGAGTCCGTTACCGAGATCCTGGTCGCCGCTCTGGTGCTGGATCTGTGAAATCAGGGTCCCATCCCTCCCGCAGGGATGCTCCCCGATGAAGAGCGCGACATGGGTGCCGGGCGCGGCCGTCACCTCGCCAGCGAGCGTGAGCTCGGAGACGAGGATGCCGCGCCTGACGGCCCTTTGGGAATCGACGTATGGGACGTCCTTCACCAGGAGGTGATTCGACCTCACTTCGATGTCGTAGCCCTCGTCCCGCAGCCGCTTGAGGTCGGCACTACGACTTACTAGTTGGCGTGACATTGAAAATCATCCCATCCTTGACCTTGACGGTGTCGCCCTCGACCAGGGCGCCCTCTTGGTTGCGGCGGCCTTTCTTGAAGGTGACGGTGAAGATGGTGTTCGGGTCGGCGGGCAAGTTAGCCAAGGCGACAATCTCGGCGAAGGACTGTACCTTCCCGCTCACTTCCTTCTCCCGGCCGTTGACGAAGATCGTGAAGACCTTCTTGTGCGAATTCGCGCTGTAGAAATGCTCGTCCTCCTCGAGACGGACCTTCTCATGGTCCCTAGAGATCAGACGATCTTCCTCGTTGCCCTGCACCTCCAGGTAAAGCTCGAAGCCCGCCCGGACCTTCCCGAGCTCGTAAAGCGACTCCCCGTCGGTGGGATTGGGGGACTTGTACGCCACCCGATCGATGTGTACGCGGATCTCGCTCTTCGGGCGAGATTCGGGATTCTGCTCCGACATCACAAAGCCTCCAGCTAGCGGATTGAACGTCCCGATCGCGACGACAGATGAGTTCAGAGTGATGATTCGCGACCGCGTTCGCCGCGGTCGCAGATCGGATTTACGCGGGCCAATGTGGTCCCTAATTGCCTCGAACGCCCCCGGGATGCGGTCGAGTCCTGCCACTGCAGGCTTCGTGGCAAGCAGCGTCGACAACCACTCCCTTTACGCGGTGCCGCCAATTTGTGAGAATAGTAAGTCGCTGGGAAGCCAAACTTGACCCATCTAGAAAGTATACGCACCTTCCGCGTCGAGGGCAAGCCGTGTGACGAAACGCAACAAGAAAACGCGATGGTCGGTCGAGCAGCGGCTCGAATTCATCGACTTCCGCTTGTACTGGGAAGGGCACGTCAATCGATCCGATCTCATCGATCACTTCGGGGTTTCGGTGCCGCAGGCATCATCGGACCTGACCCAATACCAGGAGGGGGCGGAGGGAAACGCAGTTTATGACAAGACCCGCAAGGCCTACGTGGCGGGCCCGCACTTCAAGCCCGTGTTCTTCGAACCATCCGCCGGGCAATACCTCGCCCAGCTCAGGCTCATCCAGGCCGGGTTGCTCACGGACGAGGACTCATGGGCCGTCCGCCTCCCGTCCTACTCCATCGTGCCGATCCTTCGCCGCCCACTCGATCCCGAGACGTTGCGCCGCGTGCTCGGGGCGATCCGCACCCGTACCTCGGTCAAGGTGCACTACCAGTCGATGTCCAGCGAGAAACCGAGTTGGCGCTGGCTCTCGCCCCACTCCTTGGGATTCGACGGATTCCGTTGGCATGCCCGCGCATGGTGCTACGAACGGAAGGAGTTCCGAGATTTCGTCCTGTCTCGGATCCTCGAGATCGCCGAGGCCCGGCCGGGAGACGTCGACCCGGCCGGCGATGCCGGCTGGGAGCGCCATGTGACGCTCATCCTGATCCCGCACCCGGCTTTGAAAGCGGGCAACCGTCGAGCTGTCGAACTCGACTACGGCATGGAGGATGGACGGCTCAAGACGTCCATGCGTGTCTGCATGGCATTCTATTTCCTCCGTCAGCTCGGCCTGGATTTCGCTCCGGCCGACACAGTACCGAAGCGTCAGCAATTGGTCCTGGAGAATCCGGACGAGGTCGAGTCAGCGATGCAGGAGATTGGCAGGTGCGAGCCCAGCGAACCGCAGGCGGGCGGTTGAACTCAGGCCCACGCAAATTCCGCCCTCGATGGTTCAAATTGGGAATCGTAACTCCATTCAAATGCGATGTAGATGCCTCCGGCAATGTGTGATAAATGAAATTCTGGATCGCTTATCTTCTGGGACATTCGTACGCGTTCGGCCGGGGAGGTGAGGGTCCAACGAGTCCGAATCCGTAAAGCTCGAACCGTGGAGGCATGTACGCCTGATCCGACGAGGCTGGCAGGCCGCCAGCCCACTTATGACGGCGAATCCCTATGAGCGCGATAGCGACGACACTCAACGCCGCCAGCCAGCTTCAGAACATGGCCGCGGCCACAACCAATGAGCGGATGGGCTTCACGCTCAGCGGACTTTCCATCGTCCTAGTGTAGTGTCGCGGAAATTCTGAAACTTATCGTCTTTTGTGGTGTATCCTCCTTAGAAAGGAGAATATGCCCATGAGACGTGCCTGTGCAATCACGCTGACTAACGACGATCGGGCGGCGCTCGAGCGTTGGTCCCGGAGCCGCAGCAGCGAGGCTCGTTTGGTCGAGCGGTCCAAGATCATCCTCCTCGCCGCCGAGGGTTGGGAGAACAAGGACATTGCCGTGGAACTCGGGATCACGCGAGCCACTGTCGGCCGCTGGCGCGACCGGTTTGCTGACCGAGGCATCGCCGGAATCGAGAAGGATGCCCCGCGCGGCGGCCGGCCTCCGAAGACACGCGACGAACTTGCCAGGAAGATCGTCGAGATGACCACGCAGCAGAAGCCCGCCAACGCCACCCACTGGAGCACGCGCACCCTCGCCGAGGCGCTGGGGACCAACCGCTCGATGGTCAATCGCGTCTGGCGAGCCAACGGGTTGAAGCCGCACCTGGTCCACACCTTCAAGGTCAGCAACGATCCTCGCTTCGCCGAGAAGCTGGTCGATGTCGTCGGACTCTACCTCGACCCTCCCGAGCATGCCCTGGTCCTCTGCGTCGACGAGAAGAGCCAGATCCAGGCGTTGGATCGTACCCAGAAGAGCTTGCCGATCTATCCGGGGCGTTGCGAGACGCTGACCCACGACTACAAGCGAAATGGCACGACCACGCTGTTCGCCGCACTCGACGTGGTGGAAGGCCGGCTGATCGGGCAGTGCATGCCGCGGCACCGTCATCAAGAGTTCATCAAGTTCCTCAAGCAGATCGACGCGGAGACGACCGCCGATCTGGACCTGCACCTGATCGTCGACAACTACGCGACGCATAAGCACCCCAAGGTCCAGTCCTGGCTGAAGCGTCACCGCCGATTCCACATGCATTTCATCCCCACGAGTAGCTCCTGGCTGAACCTCGTCGAGCGATGGTTCCGCGAGATCACCACCAAGCGAATCCGGCGAGGAGTCTTTCAGAGCGTCGCCCAATTGATCGAGGCCATCGACGCTTATATCAACGGCCACAACAGCGACCCGAAGCCGTTCGTCTGGACGGCCAAGGCCAAGGACATTATCGAAAAAGTCGGCCGCGCGAGAGCGGCGCTGGATAAGATCGCATTAGACTGAGACACTACACTAGTCGGACTAATGGTCTACCGAGAGATAAGCCACTGCCTTCAGGAGCAATTACGCGACCACGATCGCCAGAATGCCGTCCCCTCCGACAGGGCCCGTTAGAGGCAGTGGACCTCAACGGCCTCAGCATCTGAGCGGGCGCGAAAGGTCGCATTCGCTGGATGTGATTCATTGACCCACCTCAGGAGCCTGGCTGCTAGCCTCAGACTCCCTCATCAATCCGATGATCTTTGTTCTGACAGACGGGGCCAGGGAGAGCCACTTAGCGACCAACTCCCGTAGTGCCAGGTCGGTGCAGACAGTGTGCAGACAACCCGCCTGAGTATCGGCGCAACTCTTATGCTGCATAGCGACTTGCGGGAACTCGATCGCGGGTGCAATTCCCGCCGCCTCCACTCAAAAGCCCCTCCCGCACACGCGGGAGGGGCTTTTTTGTTGGTATCCTTCCGTCTTTTGTCTCGAGTCTTTCGATCCGCGAGCGAGACAAGTACCCACACACAGAAATCAAATCATCGAGTTACTTATTAATAACTTGAGCGATTGAGAAGTCGCCCAAAATCTTGTCGAGTCCGCCGTAGCAGCAGCCCAATCCTTCAACGTATCCAACAGTCTCCCATAACATAAATCATGCGATAATATAAATGAGATTCAATCATATCGTTTCTCGTTCAATTTTTGTTCTTTGCTTAGCGTCATTCCAGAATGCCTCGTTCTTGCCTTGAGTTAGAGCGGCATCAGCGAAAGAAGCCAAGACGGATAACGAGCCGTCGCTATGACGGAGGAGCCGGTCAATGGGCATGTACACCGAATTTGTGTTCGCCGCCGAGTTAAAACCGGATGTATCTGAGCAAGTACTCGGCATCCTGAGATACCTCACAAACCACGAAGCCGTGTCACTACGTCAGCGCCCACACACACCTCTTCATCTCTTTTTCAAGTGCCGACTGTGGGAAATCGTGCTGATTGGTAACAGCCACTGCTTCCCAGGTGACGCCTGTTCGACATTAAAATTTGATGACGAAATGGAGAAATGGACGATCACTATCCGGAGCAACATCAAAAATTACGACGGCGAGATTGAAGCGTTTCTCGACTGGATAACGCCGCACCTTCATGCCTATGAAGACAAATTCCAGGGGTATTTTCATTACGAAGACGTTGATGTTCCCACCCTCATCTATTATCCAAACAGGCTGATCGTGCCGACAGTCCCAGGGATCGACTCCTAGAGTGAGTTGATTCCCTGCATCGCTAACTGCGCCGGAATTGCCTTGGTCACCTCGAACGTCAGCAGTTCAGAAAGGGAGACGTAGTGTAAATCGAAGGCAAAAAGCTTTCGATTTGCGCTACGTCTCCCTTTTTCCCCTGGCCAGGGAGTATGCACGTACCGAACCACATCTTGCAGAGACTGGTAGCATTTCCCGGACTCGAGGCCCCTGCTCGGAGGAATGACCGTGACGACGCGACGCGGGAACCCGAGTAATCCTCTCAAGGAACAATTCTGGCGGCGCATCATCGCCGTCCAAGCTCATTGCGGCTCGCTCGTCCAGGCGTACTGCCGGCGGAAGAGCATGGGCGCCCACAGCTTTCGCTTCTGGCGTCGGGAGCTTCGCTCGGCAAATCCTCTGTCCACGGAAATTGACAATACCTCGTACAAACATTCCCCCACTTTCAGGACGCCCATGGCAAAAAGCTTGAGTCCCGAGAGCGTTCGAAGAATATGACGCCGAATGGCTTGCATCAGGCGTTCATGGCTCGTTGTGTTCGGACGCTCCAAGAAAATATTTGACACTGACCAAAAGCCCTGGGATCCTCTAGCCCGTGAATTCTCAGACAAGCGGCATTCTGCCTGATCAAAAATGCCTGATTTCGAGCTGTCTATACGGCACATTATGTCGGTACATCGCGGTGAAGTTGCAACAAAAATGATCTAAAACATTCGCTTGTTGCCAGTGAGTGTTATTGAGAGGCGATCTTTTCTTAAGACAGCTCATGTGACGGCAATGCTCCTCTTGCGGGCATTGAACCCAGGCGCCTAATTATGGAGTTTCAAGTCCGTTTTCGTGGACCGGCACCCCTTGCTTTCGAATGCGGCTTCAGCATATACTGGTACGTGTTATAATCCGGCAGGCCTCGACCGGAATTCCTTCGGTAAGCAAAGAAGCAGACTCGGTAGCTTTGTGGGTCATCGTCTCCTGCCCTATTGTCAGTTGGACTTCCGGTCGACCGGCGCCCAATCGGTCGAACGTTCCCGGGCATCTCGCCTTAAGACGAGCTCGTGGAGCGAATCGAAGAACGTCTGCCAGTTCCTCAAGGTTCTCGCACACATTCACCGGCCAGCATCGTGTGCTCGCCCGTCTTTGAGCAGCAGCATCTTCATAACATTAAGAGGTATGCTATGATTACTTCCCGCGCCACTTCCCTGAGCTTAATCTTGCGATCTCTGGTCTGGGTACAGCTCTTCAGTTTCTGTGCGATCGCGACTTACGCCCTTCCCGGCGTCATCAAAGAGGCTAAAGCAGATTGTGCTACTTGCCAAAACGTCGCGTCCATTTGCGTGCTTTCATGTACGGAGGGTTCAAGCTCTTGCCTGCTTGGTGGACACGAGTTCCCTGTTCAATCATGGAAGTGGGCACCACAAAACTATAATGTTTGTGTTGGACCCAGTGAGGATCTTTGTAACAATAACACGACCTGGCAATGTGCTATCGCCACTTACTCCGCTAATATCGACTGCACGATTACCATTTGTAGTCTGGCTGTAACGATACAAGGATGCAGCGGCACTATAATAAATGGCTGCAATGGCTGATGCTGCCCGCCCTGGTCGGCAGCAGCCGCATGGCGGTTCCACCGCGAATCGTCGCCGTGGGTCTACCATCAAGGCGTGCGTAGTGGAGCTAGCTCAAGACCGTCACAAGGCCTTGAGCTTGTGGAGCGGCTGATACTAGAGCACCCCACATGCTACCTGGATTACGAGGAAGTTCTCGGGATGCTTGTCGTAGCGAACCAACAACCCGTGGCACCTCGGCAACCAGGCGAACGTTCACTCGGCCACTCAGGAACGCGTCTTGCGGCGGACCGGTCTTTTCGCTTCGACTAGGCCGCTCAACGGCCACGGCCTCGATTGCCTTTGGCAGAAGCTTGCTGTCAGGGACGTTCGCGCGGGCGACGGTCACCCCCAACGGGTCGCCGTCGCCTTCGATCAGTATACGCTTCTTCGTGTCCGATTTGACGCGGTCGGCAGGGATTTTGCCCGTCTTCCCCCCAAATCGGGCTTTACTCAGTGCATTGTCAACAGGCTGCCATTTCCGCTCCACAGCGCAGCGCTCGTTGCAGGCTTCCACGAGTAATCGCAAGCGAGGTGTTCTCGATCGGCTGTCCCTCGATAAGCCGAGATTACGGCCTGTGTATCGCGTCTCGTCGGCATCAGGGTGTCGGCGCCCGGGGTTCATTTGCTGCTCCAGGGCGCCGCTCGCCTCTCTCTGGTCCCGCAATAAGCGCGGAGAGCACGCGCCGCTGAGACTTGATGAGCGGCTTGTTTTCATAGGGGGCTTCAGCATGGCTGTTGCCCTTCCCCGGTCTGGGCGTCTTACCGAACCGGGGTGGCGGCTGTAGTCAAGCCTCTATTATCGGACAAACTCTCGGTGGCGCCAGCCAGGCGATCCAACAAGCATGCGTCGCTCTAGTGACGCTCCGTCGCCCAACAACAGCACGAGCCGCATGCCCTCCGGCCATCGGCGAAACGTAGATCCGGTGGAACGATTTGAAGGCATAACACATCTGCAGACTGACAAATATCCGTGCTCGTTCTGCCGTGCCCCTCGCCGAGCACGACTCTGGATGATCGCCAATTTTATTGACGCGAATCAGGTAGAAAACTCCGAGAGGGAACGATGCGCGTATTCGCCATATCCGGCTGTCGGCTTCCGCAATCAATTCTACGTATCCCTACCTTCGCTATTGTGATGCTCTGCGAACTCGCTCGTATCTCGACAGCCGTTGCAGGCGACGAACTGCAGAAGACAAATACGGTGTCGAACAAGTCGAATGCGGAGGTAGTAACCGTATTTCGCTCAGCTTATGGAGAGTGGCGTCGTCGCCTAAAAGTGAAAGGTAATTATAGCATGGTGAGTGGCACAGTCGGTCGCTTGGCCGATGTGAACGATCGCGGAGCATTGCGTAATCCGGAGGCCTACCGTGGTTTCTTGGCGGTTGCGGACGGCCTATGGAGGCTTAAACATATTCCACAGCAGGCACCGCAGGTTATTGACAGCGGCTTTACACCAGGCAAGAGCATCACTACATCATTTATAAAGTATCTGGCAACTGATGAAGTTTACGACGGACGCATCTTTCTCTCCTTCAAGCCCGAACAGCCAAGATTCAAGTCCGCCGCACAAGTTATGGGTGGCGACTTCATTAAACCGGACCGAGATGGGGTGCGTCGTGCCCCCGGTATGCTGCCCACTGTCTTGAACCCGATCGAACCGTTAGTGGTTCACCCGGGGGGTATGCCTGGTGAACCATTTCCGCTTACCAAGGCAGAGAGTTTTGATGTCACAGCGCCGTCGCCTACGATCACAAGATTACACGTAATCGTACCCGACCCCGTCGCCTACGCTCGCACCGGCGACACTATTGAGTATACGTGTGAATGGGATTCGTCATTGGCATTACCCATGATCAAACATATTGAATATGCAGTGCGAGATAAAACCAACCATATACGCACAGAAGCCCAAATTACCTTGGAGCAACCATGCACGATAAATGGTGTGCCAATAGCATCGCGTGTCAAGAAGCTCGTAGTGGTCAACGCATTAAATACGGATGGAGAGTCTGTATCGCACTACCTGGTCACACATTGGGTCTCGGAAGACTTATGTCGAGACCTGCCGAGTCGGCAGGACTTTGTAGTCGAACTACCACAGGGAACAATGGTCAGTGGTTTGAAGACGCTTTCGAATGTAAAGGCACCGACTCGACTCGACATTACGGAGCTGGAATTGGACGCTTTGTCTCAGCCTGGTGAGGCGTTGGGGTCGTCAAAGAAGGGGAGGCAATCACCTTCGCAGCGTCGAAATGGCAGAGCGATTTACCTCCTGTTAGTAATCAATGGACTCGGTGTCATTGTTACCTATAGTGTTTATCGTTACTATGTCAGAAGGACAACGAAGTAATGTTATTACATATCCTGCCATATAAATTCCTACGTTCGCCGTATCCTCTCGTCTCTACATGCCAGGAGGTTGCCTGATGGTCCTGGGCGATTTACCTCGATTAGGGTACTGGCCGATCAACTAGGCCCAGGTCGAGAAAGGCGGATCGCCCAAGCCGAAGATGGCAAAAATGTTGTACGGATGTCCGTTTTATCATCGATCGTTAGTATCTGACGATGCCTGGACTTGCGGAAAAATGCACAAGTCGACTGGAAAGCAGCGGGGCCCATGTGGAGAGTCGGAACAGTGCGACGTGCAAAGCTTGTGGCAATTGGTTGTCTCGCGGTCACGCTCATATTGACGTTCAACCTGTGGCTAGCATTGAGCTTGGATGGAGATTCTGCTGGGGGTGCAAGGGTTTCCAAGAGTGAGGCGCGGGGGATCGTGAAGATGGCGGCCGACCTCGGAGAACTGCTGGCAGCCCCAGACGAACAATTGAATGTCGAGAAAGAGTTTCTGCTGAGTAAGAAAAACACTCAGTTAAGCGGGGAGTTCCTGCGGGAGACAGTAAGCTGTGCCTGCTTGGGTTTGATGCCAGACTCTTTCCGGATTCCCGAGCGTGGGCATGTTAGGGTCACGTTTAGACCTCGAGTATCATTTCAAAACGAAATTACATATCCGCAATGGCAGGCTACATATAAGGCGAGCGCAATTAATGAGATAAGAAAGCTTCAGCTCGAACTGCAGGCCACAGTGATTCCACGCGTGCGGTATAGTCTGCTGAATCCTCGGCGAGGGACTTTTATTTCTCTGAGTGCTTCGGCACGGAAATTCCAGTTGGATATTTTTAGTGCACGCCGAGATGTAGAGGGGGAAAGTGAAGGAGAGATTCGGCTTAAGGTACATGAGTCGGGGTTGTCAGCGCGGGTTCATAAACTTGAGGGCCCGATAGCTGAACAAACGGAATTGGCACACACAATCGTATCGCGCGTGCGCTTTGAAATAGAACCTTTGATCAGCGACGCGGACACTCTTTTGAAAACAAATCAAATTCTATTGGTGGCCAACGTAGGGCAACATATAGCGTTGAATATTCCGGTAAACATTGAAGCTGAAAAAGAGATTAGAATGACACCGGAGGCAGTGTTCTTGGTGCAAAAGAGTCCGGGTGTTTGGGAGGGAAACATGGTGTTGATCGCCAGTAAAGAGATAATGATAGAGAGTATTGAGTGTTCTTTAGATGTAGGGAGTGTGGATGCAACTCTAAATCAGAATGCGAAATTGCACCATGTTTCCATTCGAGTAATACCGAGGACGACCGGTCCAGCAGTAACGGAATGGAACAACGGGATTCTTAAAGGGGAAGTTATCTTCAGGTTGAAGGGGACGAACACAGAGCGATTGACGGCGCCGTTCTACGCGATAAGGCCGCCGACACGTTGAACCGCAGGATTGTCCTGCTAGACCGCGATGATGCCCCGAGCCCACTTGGAAGTGATGGCCAAACATGCGACCTAAGTAGCCATGGCATCGAACGACAGAGGTCGCCATCTGCAATCGTCAAATCTAACGAGCGAAAATAATTACAATTAAAATAATACTCAAGCAATTGAACCGACAACCGTTCACACGCTCCTGAGATCAGTTCCAGGAACGCGTCGTAATCACCACCCTTGTGAAGCGCCCCACCGCGCGCATTTCCGCGGTTCAGTACGTGATAGCAACAGTTGGCAGCATATGCCCGTGCTGTGCGTGGCATGCCTCTCACTACCTCGATGCAGAGCAGACTGGTCAAGAGGAAAAGTAGAATGTCCCCTTTTCCTTTCCCGAGCTTCTAATGCGGTTCTAGACGCCACGGCGTAAAGCGGCGGCGGAAGCCGCGGACGCGTGAGAATACCGCCGGCATACGACAATAACGAATTTGAAGCTAAGAAACGGAGCGCCAGACTGTGGGCCGGTGTCTATGATTCCGGGCGAACGGCGATCAATCCCTGCTGGCTTGGCGCTCTCCACACGAGGCAACCATGTCGAAAGAGTCGGGCAACAGGCCATCATCGGCCGTTGGTTCACGGATTTCTGGGGTAAGAAATACAACCCCGGCATCATCGATGAGCTCGCCGCTCCCGACATGCTCATGCAATACTCCATGCACGCGCCACGCCAGGGCACGCTGACATCAAGGCGTACATGGCCGATTTCCGCCGCGCGCTCCCGGACCTCGATTTCTGGGGGACCGCCGACCTCATCGCCGAGGGGGACTACGTGGTCGGCCGCTGGGAGCGGGGCGGCACTCACACCGGTTCGGCCTTCGCGGATTTGCTCGTCGGGACGCTGCCGGACGCGACCGGGCGGAAGATGCACTTCATCGGCACGACCGTGTTTCGACTCAAGGACGGCAAGATCGTGGAGGAGGTCGGCCTGAACGACGGCCTCACCGCTCTGCAACAGCTCGGCATTATTCGAACGGTCTGACATCAGGTTTCCAATCCGGAGGGTTCCAACAATGACACAGGGACTTAGCCGAAGCTCCACAACTCGCCAACTATGTACATGAGATGCGGCATTTCATTTGTGGTTGCGCAAATTGATCCCAGACCTTTCTTGCCTAATTTTCCATTTCGGAAGACCACGATGCCCGCGAAACAGCCGGATCAACTGACTCTTGACCGCCTCGAAACACCCATTGGCATCGCCCAATTCGCAACCGACACCGACGGCTATCTGCGCTCGTTCGATTGGGTGGACTATGCCGATCGCCAGTTCAAACTCCTTCGCCGCTACAACGGCGAGGTGACCCTGACCCCGGGTGCGGCTCCCGCCGCCATACGTCAGGCGGTCGTCGCCTATTTTGACGGCGACCTACACGTGCTCGGGAGAATTCCATGGCGTTCGCCCGGCTCGGATTTTCAGCTCAAATGCTGGAACGCGCTCCGTGCGATCCCGGCCGGCGAGATTGCGACTTATGGTGCTCAAGCCATGAAGATCGGGCGGCCGACCGCGATGCGTGCGGTTGGTCACGCCAATAACAGCAATCCTGTCGCGCTCATCGTCCCTTGCCATCGCGTCATCGGCGCCAATGGTTCGCTGACCGGCTACGCTTGCGGCCTGTGGCGTAAACGCTGGTTGTTGCGCCATGAGGGAATTGCCGGATTTCAGGACAGCGGCGAACTTTTCGACGCCGCCAAACATTTACCGCGAGCGTAGGCAGCCGCTTGATTTCGAGGGTACCAGATTGCAAATTGAGCTGTTTAATCTCCCCCCGGTCGTTCCAGGCTTGGGCTTTCGGGAGGAAATCATGTCTCCCGAGGAAGAGCGCGAGCTCATCCGTGAGATCGATCAGATCGACCTGCCATATTTTCCGTTTCAGGGCTGGACCAGTAAGCGTCGCACGCGATCGTTCGGCTGGCTCTACGACTTCAACAGTTCCGACTTCGGGCCGACCGATCCGATCCCGGCCTTTCTGCTACCGTTGAAATCTCGTGTTGCGGCTCACGCGGGCGTCGCAGCCGAAGACGTAGTCCAGGCATCAATTATCAAGTACGAACCCAACGTCGGGATCGGTTGGCACAAGGATCGGCCCGAGCTCGATGCGGTCATTGGCATCTCTCTCGGGTCACCAGCGACAATGCGCTTTCGGCGGCGGACCAAGGATGGTTTCGACCGTGCCTCGGTCTTTCTGCCGCCGCGCTCAATGTATCACCTCGATGGTGAAGTCCGATACGAGTGGGAGCACAGCATCGCCCCCGGCATCGCAACGAGGTGGTCCATCACCTTCCGCGGTTTGTCGGACAAAGGAAAACAGGTTGAGCGACGTCGTAGGGACGCGGACGGCGCGGTCGAGAATTGAGGGTTCAAATGTCCTACCTGGTTGTCCCGAGCTATACGACGTTCCTCACGGCAAGCGGTGAGTGCTCGATTGCCTGGAACGGCAAGGGCATCGCCAACCTTCTCCTTCCCACCAACTACCCCGCCGACATCGAACGATGGCGCATGCGCCGGGTGCCGGAGGCTCGGCGTGATACGCCCGACAAGCGTGTCACGGCGGTGATCGATGCCGCAATCCGGTATTTTGATGGCGATCTCGTCGACTTTTCCGATGTGCCCGTCGATCTGAGCGGGCAAAACGAGTTCTTCACGCGAATCTACCAGGCCTTGCGTCTGGTCAAATACGGCGAAACCACGACCTACGGCGCCCTGGCGCGGGATCTGGGTGCGGGACCTGAGATGGCGCGCGACGTCGGTGTCGCGATGGCAACGAACCCGGTGCCGTTGATCATTCCTTGTCATCGCGTCTTGGCTGCTGGCGGCAAGGTCGGTGGCTTCTCCGCCCCTGGCGGGTCGAACTCCAAGATCCGAATGCTGCGATTGGAGGGTGTCGAGGTCGGCGAACCGAAACCTGGCAAACCTGCTCCGCCGGCTCAAGGTGTATTCGAGTTCTGATAAAGGACCATAGTTTGCTAGCTGACACGACGAGAAAGGCCATGCCACTGCAGAACCGGGTTGACCCGTTCGGAGCCATCCACGCCGTGCCGGAGCGCGGCCTGTTCACTGGTAACCGCGGCATTATCCATGATCCAGAGACCAGGACGCTCCTGAAGAAGCGCTGGACTTCGCCTGCATGGATCATCTGCGTCTGCCAATTCCGAAACTGGCGACGCGAGCCGATGGGCAGGAACAGGCCAGGCGGCAAGACCGGCTGGACGGAGCTGTTCTTCCTCGACGAAATGACGGCCTTGGCCGCAGGCCATCGGCCTTGCTTCTTCTGCCGGCGCGAACGGGCGATTGATTTCCTGATCCGATTCGGCAAGGCATTCGGCATCGAAGAGCCTCGCGCGCCGATGATCGATAAGCGGTTGCATAAGGAACGGATGGCATCTGGTGGATGCCCACCCGCCGTGACCATGCCGGAGCTTGATGACTTCCCTGATGGGGCGATGGTCGCGGATGACAGCAATGCCTATGCACTGCGAGCCGGCAAGGCACTCGAATGGTCGTTCGTGGGCTATGCAAAACCGGTCGCTTTCAACCTCCTTGCCGGTCGGTCGCTGCGTTTGCTGACGCCGGCGACCACGATTGCGGTGCTGCGCCAAGGCTTCACGCCGATCTGGCATCCTTCCGTCGATGCTTGAGCCGCCTACAACCTCGCCACCTGCATCGCCTGCATCGAAGACCGCATCTGTCGCGTTTGCACGCATTCGTCTCTTTTAATGGATGCGGACCGAATCGAATTGACCCGGATCGGTGAAGGCCGCTGATCATAGCTTTCCGCATTGATATGGACTTGGGCCGGAACTCCTTGCTTCCAGGCTCGCGGGAATTCCTGAAGAAATGTACTGGACTCCCGGTGTTGCTCGCGCGCATTTCGTCGAGGCTTAGCGATATCGAATTTGAAGCTAAGAAACGGAGCGCCAGATTATGAGCTGGGGTCTATCATGCCCGACGAGCGGTGGTTGATCTCAACCGACCTAACACTTCTCACAAGGAGCAATCTTGTCAAAAGAGCCGGACAACAAGGCCATCATCGGCCGCTGGTTCACGGATTTCTGGGGCAAGAACTACAACCCCGGCATCGTCGATGAGCTCGCCACACCCGACATGCTCCTCCTGTACTCCATGCACGCGCCGTGTCGGGGCCGCAAGGCGTATATGGCCGACTTCCGGAAGGCATTCCTGGATCTCAACTTCTGGGGGACCGCAGACCTCATTGCCTTGCAACAGCTCGGCATCATTCGCGCCGTTTGATTCATACCAACGTTGTCGTTTTTTGAATTCGCCAAGTCCGAAAGAGCTTGGCGTATTCTTTTGCATCCCCAAATCTCCCGATCAGCGCGTCGGACGAAACCACCGATGACGCGATCATGCGAACCCCACGATACGAGAGGATCTGACCACAGTCATGGCGACGACAAACATTCCCGCCGAGCCGCCCATCCTCTATTGGGGGACTCCAGTCGTGCTCAACAGCACCGAGAACCCCAACGGTACTTTCAATCTCGCGCCGATTTCGTCGGCGTTCTGGTTGGGATGGCGATGCATACTCGGCATGGAGGCCGTGTCCCAAACGGCGCAAAACCTGATGCGTACTGGGGAGATCGTCGTCAACCTTGTTGAGGACACTCAGGTCAGTGCGGTCAACAAGCTGGCCCATCTCACCGGAGCCAACCCGGTCCCGGGCGGTAAGACCAAGCGTGGCTACCGATTCCACGAAGACAAGTTCGGCGCTGCCAATCTGACGCCTGTCGCTTCGGAGATGGTGCGGCCGCCGCGCGTTGAGGAATGCCCGGTACAGATGGAAGCCGAGTTGGTCCAGGCGATACGGGTGATGGGGGACGACTACGACTACACCCAACATCCCCGCCACGTCGAATGCACCTTCGACGGTGTGGCCGCTTTTGAAGTGCGCATCAAGCGGGTGCATGTCGACCCGAAAATCCTGGTTCCCGGTTCGACCAGGTACATCAATCCCAACGCCTGGCGTCCACTGATCATGAGTTTCGATCGCTTCTACGGGTTGACTCCGGAGCTTCCCGAAGAATCCCTGGTTGCACACCATGCTACCGCTGATCACCTCTATCGTCCCGGGGACATCGACCGGGCCCGGCAGGAATTGGACGCACTCAACAGTCGAAACGGTCGAGTCATGACGTCCTGACCTGTCGACATTCGGGTCTGATGCACGTCATATTACCCCGGCATGAAAGATGATCGTTGTCGGGACGCAGTTTTCGCGGGCGAAAGCCGCATCTGTCGCTCAATTCATGCGGATCTACCGTACCGGGGTAATATGACTCGAACCGATGATCGCTTACCGTCGCTCGCCGTCAGCTCGCATCGATGCCGCGCCTTGATCGCATCGGAGGGTTGCACCAGGCTCCTGACGCCACGAAGGCCGCGACCGTTGGGCTTCGTTGCGTCATTGGTTTCCAATCCGGAGAATTCGAACAATGCCACAGGGATTTAGCCGAAGAGACGCGTTGGGAGCGGGACTGCTCTCCGTTGGCGGGTTGGCCGGGTTTCCACAATTCGGTCGGGCTTCGGCTGCTCCCGGTACGGCCGGGGAGAAGGACAACAAAGCGATCGTCGGTCGCTGGTTCACGGATTTCTGGGGAAAGACCTGCAATCTGGACGTCGTCGACGAACTCGCCGCTCCGGACATGCTCCTGAAGTATTCCCTGCACGCGCCTCGCCGCGGACGTGAAGACATCAGGGCTTTCATGACCGGCTTCCGCAAGTCGTTCCCGAATCTCCATTTCTGGGGGACCGCCGACCTCATCGCTGAAGGCGACTACGTGGTCGGCCGGTGGGCGGGCGGCGGCACGCACAGCGGCCCGGCATCCAATGATTTCCTCCTGGGTTCGTTGCCTGCCGCAACCGGTCGATTCATGCACTTCTCGGGAACGACGGTGCTCAAGCTCAAGGACGGCAAGATCATTGAAGAGGTCGGTCTCGATGACGGCGTGGCGGCGCTGGAGCAGCTCGGGCTCATCAAGGCGGTCTGAGCGCGGACATGTGGCCACCTGAGACCGAGACGCGGTTGTGTACCGGGGCCGTAAGGCGTCACCGTGTGTTTATCGGTGCTGCCCTGCGGCTCTGGTCGGTTCCACGCCGCTTAGATGTAAAGATCCCTTTCGGCGATTGTCGGTTCGCCAGAGCGTTGGGGCTCGACTGGATTCCGGGTGAAGATCGTAATTTGAGAGCAAGAAACGGAGTTCTTGCTCTGTAAGTCCGCTCTACGATACCTACCGGAGAACGACATCGAACGACCTGGAAGGAAGACCGACGTGACCGACCCGCTGGAATCGGCTGATAGCACATCAAAGATGTTCACTGACGACGATTCGCGATGGGAGGCGGTCACAAACCGCGATCCCGCTGCTGAGGGTGCATTCGTCTATTCCGTGCGCTCAACCCGCATCTATTGCCGGCCCACGTGCACGTCGAGACTGGCGCTTCGCAAGAACGTCCGCTTCCATGCGACCTGCCAGGATGCTGAGAATGAGGGTTTCCGCCCTTGCAAGCGGTGCAAACCTACCGAAGAAAGCCTCAGCGAACGGCATGCCTCCGCCGTGACACAAGCCTGTCGAATCATCGAAGAAGCCGAGGAGGCGCCGAAACTTGATGAATTGGCAAGCGCGGTCGGCATGAGCAGCCAGTATTTCCATCGGGTGTTCCGCGCGAACACGGGCCTGACGCCCAAGGGTTACGCCGCCGCTCACCGTTCTCGCCGCGTCCGGCAGGAACTCGGGCAAAGCGACACCGTCACCTCGGCGATCTACGGTGCCGGATTCAACTCGAACGGCCGCTTTTACGAATCCTCGAACGAAGTGCTTGGAATGACGCCACAGGCTTTTCGGGCCGGAGGGCGCGGCATCGTGATCCGTTTCGCCGTTGGAGAGAGTTGGCTCGGCCCGATTCTCGTCGCAGCGTCTGACAAGGGCGTCTGCGCCATTCTGCTCGGCGATGACCCGGCACAGCTCGTCCACGATCTTGAAGATCAATTCCCGAAAGCTGAACTCATCGGCGGCGACGCAGAATTCGAGAAGCTCGTCGCCATGGTGGCGGGATTTGTGGAGATGCCGTCAAAAGGGCTGGATCTTCCCCTCGACATTCGCGGCACGGCCTTCCAGCGCCGCGTCTGGGAGGCGTTGAGTAGAATCCCGGCGGGCTCGACCGCGAGCTACGCCGAGATCGCCAAGCAAATCGGTGAGCCGAAGTCTGTCCGCGCGGTGGCCCAGGCTTGCGGGGCCAATACCCTCGCGGTCGCCATTCCCTGCCATCGCGTTGTTCGCACCGACGGATCGCTGTCCGGCTATCGATGGGGCGTCGACAGGAAAGCGAAACTACTCCGCCGCGAGAAAGGGGCCGGTTAATCCATGCGCCCCCCGACCACGACGCTGGACCTCGATTACGTGCCTCCGCTTGACTGGCACTTTTTCCTTCGATACCTGGGAAACCGCGCGACACCGGGTGTCGAGGCGGTCACCGGAAAAGGTTATGTGCGGACGATCGATAACGACGGGCGCCCGGGCACACTCACGGTTTCGCATCATCCGAGCGAATTCCGGCTCATCGTTGAAATTCAGAGTGAATCCGAAGTGCCGGTCGAGCGCATCATTGGGCGAGTGCGACGGATTTTTGATCTCGATACCGACATGCGATCGGTACATCGCACTCTCGGCGACGATCCGTTCTTGAAGCCGCTGCTTGCCGCGGCTCCAGGCATTCGCATACCCGGAGCATGGTCATCGTTTGAGTTGCTCGTGAGAACGATCGTCGGGCAGCAAGTCTCCGTGAAATCCGCGACGACGATCATGGGCCGGCTCGTCAGCAGATTGGGGACGCCGCTTGCTGAGAGAACGACCGGCGAACTGTCGCATCTCTTTCCGGCTCCGCGCGAGATCGCCAACGCCAATCTCGAAGCCATTGGTATGCCATCTTCGCGCGTCATCGCTTTGCAGCGTGTTGCACGCGCGGTTACGGAAGGACTGATTCCAGTTTCGTATGAACACGCGGTAGTGCCCGACGTAAGGAACGCCCTTCTCAGCCTGCCCGGCATCGGCCCCTGGACGGTTGAGTATTTCGCATTACGAGCACTTCGGGATGCGGATGCTTGGCCCGTCACGGACCTGATTCTTCGTCGTGCTGTCGAGCGGATTACAGCGGCCGCGGCATCGCCACATTCACAGAACATGACGAAATGGAGCCCGTTTCGCGGCTATGCGGCAATGCATCTCTGGAATGAAGCGTCGCAAACAACACAAAAAACAAATAAATAAACTTATATATCTTTACATATAAAGAGACAATTGCATTTTATTCACCCCGTCTCGGTGAATTTGTTTCTGTGACGGAGACAACGCGGCTCGGGAATCGTCATGCACAGCGAGCCAATAATCGATGAGTAAGCGGGCGAAGAGCCGTGTTTCTGAGCAATGCTCCACCAAACGGCATGCCGCGTCAGACCAACGGAATCGAGAAAAGAAGGAGCTCAATCTTGCGGAACCCGGCCGCCTCGTAGCTCTTTGTGACGGCGTTTTCGCAATTATCATCACACTGCTTGTTTTGGAGGTGCATCGTCCCGATGCCGCAAGGGGACAGCTTGCGCACGAACTTTTGAAGGCGTGGCCATCCTATCTTGCTTATGTTTTAGCGTTCGTCCACGTCGGGGTGATCTGGCTCAATCACCATTATCTGTTCGACTGTCTTCAAAAGGTCGACTTGCGACTGAACTGGATCAACCTGGGCATTCTGGGGACAGCAGTTCTGATTCCATTTCCCACTGGCGTTTTGGCGAACGCATTTCGGGATGGCGACTTGCTGGATCAGAAGGCCGCGATCGTGCTGTACGCGATCGTCGTGGGCCTGGTGTCGGCTGCTTGGCTCCCGGTATTTCCTTACCTCCATTACCATCCCGAACTGGTAAAGGAGAGGATTTTGTTGGGTTCATTTGCCGCTCAAATGATCCGTCCAGCACTCGGCGTATTTCTCTACGCGGTTGCTGGAGTGCTCGGATGTCTGGTGCATCCCATCGTGGCGATCGCGATTTTCGTCTTCATGGTGGCGTACTACGCGTGGACGAGCAAGGGCATACGCTCAGGCAAGTGAACGCGGCATTCCGATTCTCCAACTCATCATCTCTTAAAGGCCATCATGAAAAGCAAAACGACTGTACGTAGTTTCAATTCGGACGGGATTCAGGACCGCGTCTCTCTTCTCGACTGGGAGCGGATTTCCGCTGACCTGGACGGTCAGGGCTGCGCCGTGATCGGCCCGCTGATCACGCCCAAGCAATGCGCCGAGATCGCGGCATCCTACGACATATCCGGGATCTTCCGCAGCCATGTCGTCATGGCTCGCCACGGATTCGGACGCGGAGAATACCGATATTTTTCGTATCCGTTGCCGTTGCTGATCTCCGGCTTGAGGACCGCGCTTTACCCGCCTCTGGCGGAGATCGCCAACCGCTGGAATGAAACGATGGGGATCGCGGTCCGCTACCCGAAGGAGCACAGGACTTTCCTCGATCGTTGTCATGAGGCGGGACAGGCCAAACCGACTCCGCTTCTCCTTCAGTACGGCCCCGGCGACTACAACTGCCTGCACCAGGACCTCTACGGCGAACACGTCTTCCCGCTCCAGGTCGCGTTCCTGCTCGCCAAGCCCGGCGTCGATTTCACGGGGGTGAATTCGTTCTCACTGAACAGCGGCCGCGGATGCAGTCGCGGGCGGAGGTGGTCCCGCTCGAGCAGGGCCAAGGCGTCATCTTTCCCGTCCACCATCGCCCGGTCCAGGGCACGCGGGGAACCTATCGCGTCAACATGCGACACGGTGTCAGCAGGCTGCGGTCGGGCCGACGTCACACCGTGGGCATCGTCTTTCATGATGCGATCTGAAGAGCGGGGACTCATACCGACTCAGCGTGCGCCGGAAACGAGGTGAAACCGCCCACCGCCAGCCGCGTGCCCTGATACACCGGCCGGAGGAGATCGATCGGGTTGAACGGCGGGGCGGTCCCTCGTCCATATCCTCGCGTCATCGCGATAGGTCCATATCGAAGCTCGTACCAACGCCAAGATCGCCTGGACGATTTGCGGCGGCAGAACCGACCATTTCTCAACAACTTCCAGCAAGTCGGGAGGCAATGCCGCTGTCTCCCGGCCCATTCCCGGCCACCGGCCTTGCGATTTTCCGCAAACACATACGTGACAACGCGTTACAGAATCATTGTCGCGGGTGCAATTCCCGCCGCCTCCACTCAAAAGCCCCTCCCGCACACGCGGGAGGGGCTTTTTTGTTGGTATCCTCCCCTTGAGACATCGCATCCTCAAAATACGTGTTCTCTCCATAACACCTAACTCGCGCTCAAGCCGGGTCTAACTTTCGTGGCCGTCCTCGTGGCCGAAGGCTCGATTCCAACCCCAGCGCTGAAGCCGTCTCTCGGCTCCACACCTCATCACCATAGGGCCGACCACGGCGACCACATTCCCGAATCCGATCCTCCTCCGCGTCATCTTGCTCTCCGTTGACCTCCTGCAACCAGTGCCCACCACGCGGCGCCGGCCCCGGATCCAGCCACATCGTTCCCTCGCTCGCAAGCAAGATTCGTAAGCTCGACCACCCCCACTCTTCCGCCTTCGCCACCAACCTCGCGCGTAACGGGTTCCGTTCAACGTAACGGAGCACGCTCCGCAAATGGTCGTCCGCTACGATCGGAAACGCCTTGAACCGTCCCTGCCACACGTGACCGCTCGAATGGTAATGACGGTGATAGCGTCGCACATGCGAAGTCAAAAGCCACTGCATCCAACGACTGAGATCGCCGTCCCCACGCGGCCACACGACCAGATGGAAATGACTCGGCATCAAACAGTAACCCACCACCCGCATCGGTAACCGCGAACAGGCTTCCTGAATCAACCCAATAAAAGCTTCGTAGTCCTCACCTTTATGAAAGACTTGAGCCCGTCCATTCCCTCGGTTGAGGACGTGGTAACAATAGTTCGCTGCGGACGCGCGGGCGGTACGTGGCATGGAGATCATTTCCCCCTTTCCCCCCTCCAGCTTTCGCCCCTTGCCTTTGCTTCCTGTCTTAGTGCCCTTCTGGAATGTCCCCCTTTCGGTCCAACAGCCTGCGCTATTGCCGCTAAATAGCTCCTCGCAATACCGAAAGTGTTGCGCAGCAACGATTTTTGCGTGGCACCGAAATGTCGACACCGAGATACTTTCCCCGTTGCAATGAGCTATTTGGTCCGTTGCCGCCACAGCAAACAAATGGCCACTACCATTGAAACCAGGCGGCATAAACACCAAGAATTGACGATGACACACTACATACATTGACTGCAAAGATGATAAGAACTTCCTTGACATGCGGGTTTTCGAACGAGAAAATTTGTCGCTGTGTCGGGTACCCCTTAAACTGCTAATCAGTAAGGAAACCATGAGCACCTTCACAAGATTGGGAGTAACGCTTTTTGCCTGCCTCGGTTTAACGGCCACATTGACGGTTGGTGGTGACAACTGGTCAACCGTTTCTGCGGAAGAGGCCAAAACTATCCGAGGAACCCTTCTCGGGTGCGCTGCACAGGGATCTTGCGGCCAAACAAACTGCGACTCAAGATGTCACGACCAAGGAGATGGAAACGCGACCTGTACGAAGAACACAACAAGAGCGTACACATTAGATGTGACCAAAAACACGAGCCAGGAGACCGAATCCTTCTGCTCAACCGAGGTTTGCACATACCTCACGCTCGGCCCTCAAAGTTGCACCACACCTCCCTAATCGGTCAGCCAAAAAAAGAGCTGTTATATCTCATGAGTGACTCATAGGTGAACTTGCACATCAAATCCAGGGCCATCGAATAAATGGCCCTGACTTATCGCCATGAAAATCTTACAGATTACTATGTGTTTTTGGTTATTCACGGTCTCCCAGTCTCGAGGAGACGTCGCCGTCCAAACCAATTTGCCTGTTGAGCATTATTGGCAAACGGGTTCGGCATGTGGTCCGAACGCACTGTATTGTTTGCTGAAAGCCACTGGCAGAGATGTCGACTACAAGCAGTTACTAATTTCTATGTCACCGGACGAAAAGGGCAGTTCGTTGGAGGACATGCGGGAAGCCGCGAAGCGATACGGATTGGAGACGAATGCGATGAAGCTAGGGAGACAGACCATATCAAATATTCCCACTCCCTTTATTGCTCATTTTGATGAAAATAACCTCAAACATTGGGTGCTTGTTTTGAATATCGACCGCGAAAGTTTTGGAATTTGGAATGCAGAAAAAGGGCAGATTATTGCCATGAAGAAACCGAACTTTTTCCGAAAATGGTCGGGATATGTCTTATCGCAGAAGCAGAATGCAAAATCACAATTCATAAAAACCTTCGTATTCGTCGAGTTGGCAGTAGCTGTTTTTCTTGTACTGCTGCGCACGCCGAGAATATTGCGAGTGAAAAAATTTAATATAACAACATTTTGATCAAAAGGTCAATGTATCATTTTGATTAGATGATCTTTGGTGCGACTATTGCTTCAGAACATCGCTCAGCGCTAGCATTTACTTAGTTTTTCAGAGGCGAGTGGCTTTCACAAATCTTAGACATTGAGAATTAAAGGGGGATTAAGCTTGTCTAGCCGCTTCTACCTGCTTATTGCGTTGGTTTGCTGGATCGTACCGTTGTCTTTGTTTATACCAAGCAAGGCCTTCGTTCCAAATCGTGGCACCGGTGGGAATCCTGTGAATTGCAGGATTCGTGAGAAGGCAATTATTATTGGATCTAGTGGTGGCCTGAAAGGGATCATTGCCACTGAAGATCTGCGCGCTGTACTCGAAGCCGTGAAGCCCCGCTGGAAAACTCCGAAAACCAATCACTATCTTCATGCGTTGCGACTTTGGGGGTTTTCGAACGTCATGGATGATGCCGTAAATCCTTATGGCAATGGCACGCCGTCTGGGGAAATTATTCTCTCCGCCGTTCTGGACAGCAACGTGGCGCGAGAAGTGGGCTTAGGGCCTTTTCCTTTCCTCTACCGTTCAAGTTACGGAATCGGCGTCCAATACGATTCTAAGAACGGAGGTGTAGCTCATGTGGATCAATACATCAAAGTGCTAGGAGAAATTGGCCTCGCCCGTAATACGAAGGTCGTCCTACCAGATGGCTCGAGCGGGACTATCGAGGAACTAATCCGCCATTCGATAGCTTACTACGACCTGGATCAGGAGTTAGAGTTTACGGCGGTCGCTTACAGCAGATGGCTGCCGCCCTCTAACGAATGGACTGATCGTTTTGGAGTCACGCATAATTTTGACGAAATGGCCAATAAACTCCTCAAGCAACCACTCGGCACGAGATCCTGTTCAGGGACGCACACTCTCTACGCATTAGCAAACCTCCTGAGGGTGAATGCGAGATGTAAGATCTTAAAGCGTGATACTGAGCAGCGGATTCGCCGCCATTTGGAATATGTCTCGAACATCCTGGAGCGTACACATGACTCGAATGGTGTGTGGGTTGAGCATTGGCACGAAACGAGAAAAAATGGATCTCCGTCGCCCTACACTTTTCAAGTGATAGCAGTGACGGGACATCACTTGGAGTGGATCGCGGTTTCGCCTGCAGAGGTTAGGCCTAACGCCGTCATCGTTGAGCGAGCAGCGAAGTTTCTTTCAAAACTCATTCCACCTCAAAGCATTTCTACGATTTCCGGAAGTTATCTGCCTTTTAGCCATGCAGCCCGGGCATTGCTTCTCTGCGAAGAGGCTTCACCAGAACGGATTTTGGCACTGCAACCGTAACTCATTTGGGGAGAGTGCGTAATGTGGTCGGAAATTGCCAAAGCGACTTCAATTCGCATCTGCGCGGCGAGCGTGCTGGCCGTTGCCTTCGCACCATCGGATGTTCAAGCTCAGCTTTCGAATAAATCGATTTCCAAAGACACGCTGATTACAGCGATCAAACTAAATCACAAAAACTATCAGGGCATATCTAGCATCTATGTATATGTAAAATTAACATACAAGCAAATACAAGGAATAAGAAATTTCATCTTCGACGACGCAGTTATAGAGACCTGGCGGAAGTCCGACATGCTCAAAACTCACTTGGTAGGAAACCTTCTGAATGGCAAAGTCATGGACCGCACATACGCTTGGGACGGTAAGGTTTCGACGGGCTTGGAGGTGAAGAGTGTTGGGGAAGGTGATTACTATGTCAATAAAATCAAAGAAAACAATATGTTTTATTATAATTTCTATGTCGATTTATTATCATACCCCGATGCTTCGGGAATGGTGCCTATCATTGGCAAAAAGAAAGGTCCTGGCACAACCGAATGGCTGCCTGATGCACTTGTGGATGCCAAGGACCTAGACCTTACTACGGAAACGCTGGATGACGGAACACTTTGTATGGTGGCTGGCAGGCCGTTGCTCGATAAGTATTGGTTTGAAATAAGTAAAGGTTACGCCTTGAGGAAGAAAGAAGCCTATCATCCAGGGACAGGCTCACTCATTAGATCCACGTTGTTAACCGATCACCATAAAATCGACGGCATTTGGTTGCCTTGGAAGCTGGTGCAATATGAATATGACAGATCCTTCAAAAGCGAGGGAGATGGAAAGAAGCCTTTAAATTCAATGGAAGTCACTGTACTAAAAATGAGCACTGAAACGCTTGCGTCAGCAACTTTTCGCATACCCGCTCCGCTGGGCGTAGTTGTTCATGACAACATCCGTGGCGTTTTTTTTACACAGTATCGGACGGGAATAAACCCAATCGTTTCATCCGCAGAACTGCTGAAACTCAGAGCTGGAAGGACTACACCTTACTGGGTGTATGTGCTCTCTTGTATTTTCCTTACGGTATTGATTGCTTATTTGCTGCATCTCAAACATGTAACAGCAAGGATCTAAACAAGATGTGCAGATCAAGAAAGAGCCAGCGGAGCCCTAGGACTGCCTTTACTTTGATTGAGACGATTGTCGTTATCCTCATTATCGGCGTCCTCTCGGCGATTTTGATCTCTGTGGTGCAAGCTAGCCGCGACTCTGCGAGGCGCATTCAATGCAGCAACAATCTCAAACAGATTGGAATAGCAATTCAATCTTATAGCGCCACATTTGGATGCCTTCCGCCAGCCTACTCTACAAGGCTATTTGATGGCGCCAGAGAGACGAGTCCTATGTGGGGATGGGGAGCGCACATTTCAAGCAATCTCGAAGTGATAGCCTATAATGCGATAAACCTTAGCCAGAAGACTTTTGATATAGCAAACAAAACAGCCTATAGTACGCGCGTCGCATCCTTTCTCTGTCCCAGTTCTCCGGATTATGGGCCCGTGCAAGTCTTTTCATTCATGGATAGTATAACCGTTATGTTTGATGGTATTGCTCCGTCGAACTATATTGCGAGCGCAGGCACGCGTTCGCTTTCTAAAGGCCCTGTGCCTGCGGGTGGAGGTGATTCATATACACTGAATGACAATGAAGACGGAGCGATGTATCGTAACAGTTTCGTTACTTTCTCTGCCCTAACAGATGGTTCTAGCAATACGCTTATGGTTGGAGAACGCTCGAGAAACCTAGCCGACGCAACGTGGGTTGGTCCCGCAGCTATTGGTGTCTATGCCGTGCGCCCCAGATCCTCGTTCTCTGTCCGATGTGTTTCCGCCAATATCCTTGTTCTGGGCCATACTGGCCCTGAGAACTCTAAGACCAAACCGACATGGTGTGATCGCCCAAATTTCCCTCAGGCCGATCCTGACTCCTACTGGAGTTGTCATCAAGGTGGATGCAATTTCTTGCTTTGCGACGGAGCTGTCCGGTTCGTTCGTGATTCGATCGACCCGCGAACCTTCAGCTTCCTAGCGACCCGCTCTGGGCAGGAGGCTGTAAGTGCAGATAGTTATTGAGATGATTAAGCACCGTTTCCTGACAATCAAAATCTCATTGAATGTTTGGTGTGATGATGTGCAAAGACGCGGTCGTCGAGGCGATGGTCGCGCGTTTGCCGGTCGATCCTTTGGACTATGGCCTGATGCCCAACTACTTCCATTGGATCTTCAGAACAAATCGCGATGGCGATCGCGGGCGCCGGATGCAGTGGCTGCTGACCGCGCACGCCCGGCGCTATCATCGCCAAGACGGCACTACGGGACATGTTTGGCAGGGCCGTTTCAAGGAGCTCCCCGTCCTGGATGACGAGCATCTCGTCACTGTGCTTCGCCACGTTGAGCGCAATGCGGTAAGGGACGAGTTGGTCTCTCGCGTCGAGGATTGGAACTGGTCGAGCAGTCCTGTCTGACTTCGGGCCGATGCACTCCTGGGACGTGACGAACTGTCGCTTCGTCACAGACATTGGCTAACGCGCATCAATCAGCCATTGTCGACTGGCGACCTTCAGCCATTACGGCATTCGGTTTCGCGAGGCTGGCCGTTCGGACCTGAGACCTGGACTCGAGACACCGCTATCCAGCTAGGACTCCAGTCGTGCTTATGGCCCCTGGCAGGCCGGGCAGACAGGAGTCATCATCGCGATATGCAACTACCTATCGCCTGATATAAATGATATAATCATCGACATTTAATTATATCAAAGTTTTTCATACTTACTGATAATTATTCATAAGAACGCTCGAGGGCGTGGCCTTGGTGCTGACGAAAGCGAGTTCGCGCGAGTCGACATTGTCCGAAAAGAAGCGTTTGCCTCGACCCAGCAAGACCGGGTAGACGATCAGCAGGACGTCATCGACCAGTCCCTGCTCGAACAGTACGGACGTCAGAGTCGTACTTCCCCAGACGATCAAGTCGGGGCCCTCGTTCGACTTGATGCCGCGGATACCTTCGATGATGTCCGCGCCGAGGTCGCCAACCGGGCCCCATTCGAGGCTCTCTGGCCCGTGGGATCGCGACGTATTTCGTCGCGGCCTTCAGACCGTCGGCGATTGGACTGCTCGGCACCTTCGGCCAGAAGGCGGCCCAAGGGTCGTAGGTGCGGCGACCAAGCAGCAGATCGAAGGTCGTGCCCTGCGCCGCGGCGACGGCCGCTGCCCCGGCCGGAGTTCGATAGGGTGTCGTCCAGCCGCTACGCGCGTAGTCGCTGTCTTCGCCCCGTCCGCTGGGCGCGATCACGCCGTCCAGCGAAAGGTGTGCGAAGATCCTGATCCGTCTCATTTTGAGCCTCCTTCTGTGACAGATTTTGCCGGCTCGGTTCGGACACCGAGCCGCATTTTGATGCCACGGCGGAGGTGATCGATGCTGTCTGCCTCACCCAGACGTTCGATTGCTCACTCAGCCACGAGCGGCACGAGGGCCCGGAGCCTGCGGTCGCGCAGATACAGCCCGAGCCACGCGATGACGCCGACGATGACCGGCACGAAGAACTTCCCGTCGTTGGCGTGGACGTGGGTCGCCACAGCACCACCCAGGTAGGCGAGCATGAGGAGGCCACCGAAGTAGCGGGTCTTCGGGACGAGGTAGAGGATAAACAGCGTCAGCTCGATGACTCCCAGCGGCAGGGCGGACCCGGCGGGATAGGTCTTGGACCACTCCTCAATGAAGCCCTTGGGTTGCGCGATCTTGAAGAAGGCGCTGGGCAGGAACACTAGGGAGAGGATGCTCGAGAGCACCCAACCGGTCACGCGCTGCCACTTCGGGATCGTATCCGTCATCATCTTGATTGCACCTTATTAGTTGGTCCGTTTCAGAAATAGCAGCAAGGCAACCTGCTGCCCTCTGCTCCGTGCTTCGACTCGATTCAGCCCTGGCTTGCTTCGCATTGGTGAGCGACTGCGTCCGTTTCGAGCACCTCGAACGCGTCCGTTTCGAGCACCTCGAACGCGTCCGTGTCGGCCTCCTCAGTCTGCGCCCCGGCGTGCAGCCTCGATCGTCGCGATGTCGATCTTTCGCATCGTCATCATGGCTTCCATCGAGCGTTTCGCGGCGGCGCGATCCGGGTCGGTCGTCGCTTCGAGCAGCACCCACGGCGTGATCTGCCAGGAGAATCCCCAGCGATCCTTGCACCAGCCGCAAGCTCTCTCTTCGCCGCCATTGCCCACGATCGCGTTCCAGTAACGGTCGGTCTCTTCCTGGTTTTCGGTCAGGACCATGAAGCTGACCGCCTGGTTTGGCTTGAAATTCGGGCCGCCATTCAGGCCGACGTAAGCCTGGCCAAGGACAGTGAACTCGACGGTGAGATCCTCGCCCACCTTCGCGGACGGAATGTCCACGGCCGAGGCGTGGGCTTTCCTCACGTGGCTGTCAGGGAACACACTCGCGTAGAACTCGGCCGCCTCGCGGGCCTTGCCCCGGTCGAACCACAGGCAAGTGATCATCTTGGTCATCTTCGGGCTCCTTGCTTGCCGCTGCTGAAGGCAGCGCCTCAGTCATCGGCCTGAGAAGATCCTAGCTTTTGGGGATTGGAACTACTTATCGGCAGGAAGTCAACGGACGTACAGTAAATTCTTGAGGGCTGGATGATCCCTTCGGGCCGGGTTCTCAGGCCGCGCCCCGAGCCCCTGTGGGTCTCGGCCATCCGGTTTCGATCCCGATCGCGGGCATTCGGAGGGCTTTGCCCTCCAAGCGTAGGGGGGCTGCATGCCTCCCTTGAGGAAGGGAATTCCCAAGGGCCATGCCGTGTGGAGTTTGACATCTCCCCGAACCAGGTCTGCTTTCATGTCCCAAAACGACTCAGGAGAGCATCCAGGACGATCATACGCGCCATCTGCTCGACCCCGCCCTGCCTCGCTGGTGCCACTGGCATCACGCTGCGTGCAACGCGCCTTCCTACTCCGGGAAGAGGAAGGGGGCAGCGAACGCATGCTCTCGATCCAGAACCGGCTCCAGGAACTGGATCGGATCTTCTTGATGTCCGTGGCGGGGTGCTCGGTGACGGACAACCATCGGCATCTCTTCGTCCGTTTGGAATCGGACCAGGCGGCTGGTGGGTCCGATCAAGAGAGGGTTCAGCGCGGAGGAAGGATCTCACCACCTCGGGACAACGCTCGCCAGCCTCTTCCGAGTTCCCACGATTAGGTACGCGGGAAATTGGCCGATCTCAACGGGGTGGCCACGGCTCACCAGCGTCTCCAGAGCCTCGTTTGCTTCATGAAGTGTCTTCAGGAACCGCTGGCGCGGATGGCCAACCGGCAGGACGAAACCTGAGGATATTGGAAGTCCTCGCCCGTCTTGATATAGATGCGGAGAAGTGGCAGTCCCCTCTCGCGCATCTTCGGCGCGGCCCTTGGTTGGGCTGTTTCCTAGCGGCTCGCCGCAGAGGGAGGAGGTTAGAGGAGGTTTTCGAGACCGCCGGGGAGCATGGCCAGGACGTGACGCAATCGCTCGAGCGCTCGGAAGTAACGTTTGGCGGTTGCAGCTCCGGAGATGTTGAGCACCTGGGCGGTCTCCGCCCGCGTCAGGCGCTCGAAATGGCGAAGCGAGAGCACCTCGCGGTCGATCGGGTCCATCCGATTTAGCGCCTCCTGGAGCCGAAACTGCCGCTCGGCGTGCATGGCCACTTCGCTCGGGCGACATTCCTTCCCAAGTAGTTGTGCGGCCAGCGCAGCCGATGACGCCTCGGGCATCGCGCCCCGATAGAGCGAGACCTCCCGTCCCGCGTCGCGCATTTGCCGTCCGAGATGGGCCCGGTGAATCCTTCCGAGGCGATGCGCGGTGAGATAACGGATCCAAAGAAAAAATGGCATACGCGTTTCCCGGAGATACTCCGGCAGAAGCGCAAACGCGTCGACGTATGTCTCCTGAAGCACGTCGGATGGGTCGAATCGACTCTGGAGACGCGGGTCAAGCCGCACGGCGATCATCCGACGCAGGCGGTCGTGGTAGCGGTCAAGCAACCGCACCCAGCCTGCGGCGTCGCCCGCCGCCGCTTGCTTCAGCATCTCCAGGGTCGTTTCTGAGTTCGTTCCTTGTTCGTGAATCATGACCATTCGATGATGGGCCGTGCGCTCAAGCGGCACAAGCGAAAAACGGAACGGCTGGATGCGACACCGCCAATGGTCAGTGAGCTCACGCGGTCGTTCCCTTCAGGTATCGCCCGTTGCTGTTGATGCCGATGCACAGGGCGTCGAGATCGCTCTCGATCGCACTCAGGCCAGCGAGGTCACCGGGCGCGATATCGAAGTGAAGCGGCTGTCCTCCCTTGGTGAAGATGGCATCGATCGCGGCGGCATCGAGCGGGGCGTTCCGATCGGTGGATGAGCTGGAGCCCACGTTCGTGAACGCGGTGCATTGCGCCAGGAAGCTCCAGCGGTCGAAGTTGATGGTCCCCTTGGCGGCGATGATTCCTTGGTTGCAAGGCACGCTCACTGTCGTGCAGAGCGCGCGATCGCCAATCTCTCCTCCGGAGACAATGGTGCTCATGCGATCGACCGCGCCTCCGATCTCAACGTTTCCGAGAATGCCCACCTGAGTGGGACTCAGGCCCGGAATCGCTTGTCCTTTCGCGGCGATCTGTCCGTCCTTCATTCCACGGCAGAGAACGAGGTCGCCGATAATATTTCCGAGCGCCACGATCTGGCCGCTGAATGGCCCTTCGGAGACCACGGAGCCAAGTTGAACCGGCGTGCCGAGGAGGCTCGAGAAGGTCCCAACATTTCCCTGGGCGGCCACTATGCCGCTCAGACAGCCGTTGGCGTCGACGGAGCTGATGAGGTCACCGCGGCTAATGATCTGGCCGCGGATTCCGTCATTCCAACCGGCCTCGATCGTGGTCGTCGTCACATACGGCTTGCCGCAATGCGGCCCGGGCGGCGTGACGACATAGGCGCGTCCGAGATCGGCCGGAACGGCGGACGTCGCACCCGTGATCGGGTCGGTGCGTACGCCGGTGGTCTGGATCGTGCCGAAAATCGGCCCGCTCGTGTTGATGCTGCCGAAGATGCTCGGCGCGGTGATGTTGCTGATCCCCTGCCAAGTGGCAATGCAAACGTCGCCGAGGGGCCCTGTACTGGTAATGCCCTGAGCGATGAATTGCTCCGACTGAATCGAGCCGCCGTCGCCGTTGAGGGCCACGGTTTGCACAATCGAGTCTTCGGGGCGACCGTGCTTGTCGAGCGGTCGAGTCACGCTAATGAGCGCGGTCACGGCGCCTCGCGCGACGTTGTTCTGCTGGACGGTGAGACCGTTGTCCACGCCCTGCACGGCAAACGCCATCGTGTCGTTGTCGAAGCCCCACGGACACTCTTCCGTCGCCACGAAGAAGGCCACGTGCTGGGTCGTGAGGTCGGCAAAGGGCACGCGGAAGGTTTCCGCGTTCTGACCGTTGGTCGAGCCAGCCTGCACGATCGAGGTGCCGCAGGCGAGCAGTGCTTCGGCGTCGGACTCCCACGCACAAGTTCCGAGCTGGAGCCGATGCCAGTGGTCGAGGAACGAGCCAAAGGCCACGGCCTGAATGCTCTTCGCGGCGATCGCGCCGTTGGACGCGAAGTCGCGAATGCCGACGCCCGCAAGCCGATCAAGCGGCAGATACACGCCTCCGGGCGACGCGTCGGTTGTGCCGTTCGGAAGCACGAAGAACGCCTTCGCCGCGGGGGTAACGCTCGAAAGGAGATCCCCCTCAACCGCCACGTTCCGCACGCCCGAAACACCGCTGGCATCAAGCCGTGCCAGGTTGAACTTAGCGCGATCATTCCATACGACCAGGCTCAGGTCATACTGATCCGGCTGCGAGTTGCCACTGCCGTTGGTAATGCGCGCGGTGAGCTGCGGGTTGGTGAGCGCACCGGATTCATAGTAGTACTGGACCGTGACGTCCGCCGGCGAAGCTGCCGGTGACGGATTCGGCGGCGGAACGGCCACCGGGTAGGGCTGCGCGGGGACGGCGGCTTCGATTCGTCGCTCGATGCCTCCCTCCATGATCTGCGCGATAGTCGGGCCATAGCCGCCATACACCCGAACCGTGCCGATGTGGCCGGCCGTGATCGTGCCAGGCGTGCCGCCCGCGACGCGAAGGTCGGTCAAGGTGCCAGTGACGTTGATGCGGCCCGCCATGTCGTCGCCCGGAGTGAGCGAGTTCGGCCCGACCGTCATCGCCGTGATATTGCCGGCCGTCAGGCTGCCGCTCGGCGTGACCGAATAGCCCACCGTCAGACTCTGGATGTTGCCAGGGCCCGTGTCCGACAGCGTCCCGTTAAAGTCGTTACCCACGCTCATCGTCATGAACTCGAAGGCGGTGAGATTGAGCGTGTGATTGAAGTCTTGCTGGAACTGCGCGTTGACCGTGTCATTCGCCGACGAACCGCCGTTCACCGCCGTGGTCGCGGGGAGGTCGTGCGTGTTGTCGACATTGATGGCCAGCGTATTGCCCCCCGACCCGAGATTCAGGTTGAGCGTGGAGAGCCCTGCGTAGATGATGCCGAGCGGCGACATTCCAAAGCCGTTCAGCGTCGTTCCCGTGAGCGTGCCGGACTGGGGCGTCGTGGCCCCGGTATCGTCCACGTTCATGGTATCGGCGCCGCTGCCGGCGATCACCAACAGTGCGGCAATCGAGGGCAACGTGCCGCCCGTACTCGGGGCGTTGCTGCCGATGTTAAAGGTGTTCGGAGCCCCATTGTCAAAGAGCAAGGTCGGCCCACTCACAGCTTGAACGTTAAACGTGTCGCCACCGGCCGTGCCGTTAACATTCAGCACACCGTGCAGAGTCGGCACGTTGATGCCAACGGTATTCCCGCCGCCGCCGAGGTTTATGGCCACGTCGTTGTCGTCGTTTGACGCAAGCACGGTTGGGCCGAGTCCCGTGACCAGCATCACGTTGCCGGTCACCGGAGTGGCGGTGCCATCGCCATTGAAGACCACGTTCCCTTGCGCTGTGAATTCTCCCACGTTGATCGTGCGCGGCGAGGTCGGGCCATTCAACACGATTTGGCTTTGGAACGAGTCGGGATTGGCAACTTCGTCGAGGTTAAGGCCCACGACCTGGACCGTCGTGCCTGATAGGTCGTTGATCACCGTCTTTCCCACGGCGCCGGTACCGTCGATATTGAGTATGTTGATATTGGTACCGTTGACGGTCGCCCCCCCCGGTGCCGCGACGGTAACACCCGAGCCGTTGGCGCTCGCGGTGAAGTCGTTCATGCCAGGGGCACCGCGCATCTGGAGTCGGTCGATCGTGTCGGGGGTGGAATCTGCCCCGCCGTCGATCGTGGCGCTGCCGTCGCCGGCGTCCCAGTAGATGAGGTCGCCGCCGGGCCCGCCGTTGATAGTGGTCGTGCCGGTGCCGCAGTGATAGATATTTTGCCCCTGCCCTCCGTTCATGGTCACGGTGTCGGAGCCGCCCGTGAACGTATCGGTGTCGTTCGGACCGCCTTCGCCGTCCATCGTGCAAGGGCCGGTGCCTGCGATGAAGGTGTCGTCGCCGCCACCACCATGCAGCTCGTCGGTGCCCGAACCAGCGATCAGCTTGTCATTGCCCGTTCCTCCGTACAGGAACTCAGTGCCGGAGCCGGCTTCGAGCAAGTCGTTCCCTGGACCGCCGTGAAGCTCGTCGTGAACCGATCCACCAATCAACGTCGCATTTCCCATTCCCGCATATAGGACATTGGTGCCATCTCCACCATCGATATAGTCGGCACCAGCGCCACCGTGAACCGTGTCATTGCCCGCACCGGTTTTGATGGTCTCGTTCCCCGCGCCGCCGTTGACCGTGGCATTGATATTGAGCGTGGGATCCATGGTGAACGAGTCGTTGGTATTCGCGCTGTCGTTCATCGTGGCGTTGACGTCGGTGATGCCCGAGAACACGCGCGCCGGGTCAGTGTGCGCCACGCCGTTGGAATCGACTCCCGAGCGGAGCAGCTCAACCTGCCCGCCGCCTAGATTGATGAGCTGAATGTTGTCGGTTCCCGCGGCTCCGTTAATGGTCAACATCCCTCCGTTGACGTTGTATTGAATGAAGTCGCTCGGGTTCGATGCGTTGGGGTTGTTCTCCGCGGCCGTCCCCGAGGTGATCTGGCTCGGGGTTAGATCCTGCTCGAAATTGGTGACCGGGAAGGTCCAGACAAGGACAGCGGATTGCTTATCCGACGAGGCCCCAGTCTTTGTCGGGTCCGCGCCGAGCGACTCGGCAAGGGGTACCAAAATCTCGACATATTCACCGAAGGCGATCTCTGCGACCGTCTTGACGTCGTGGCAATTGACAAGCTTCTTGACGAGCCCGCCAACGATCGGGAAATCTTCAACAACGTCGCAAACGGTTTTCACGGCGCCTGAGAGGAAGTCAATCACGGTGCCAAACGCCTGTGCGAATGGCTCGAGCACCTCGCTCACCGGTTCCGGCAGCGCGGTAATGATGCCCTTGACCGGGGTGTTGATGGTGAACGTCAGGTCGATTGAACCGGCGACATCGACCTTCAAGTCCAGGTCTTTCTCGAGCCACGAGCCCAGGCCCGTGAGTCCTTTGGAGAGATCGAGGCCGCTGGCGAGGTCGGACAGCCGGGCCTTGTCCTGTCCTCCCGTCGTGTCTTTGAGACCCAGCGTGGCGGTCGTCGTAATGTCGGGGCCGACGAGAACGTCGCCGGGTTTATCGATGCCCGCCACATTCAACCCCAGGCCCACCCCTGCCCCTACGCCAGCGCTGAAGATGACGTGCGTCTGCGAGGTATCTACGTAGAGGCCCGAGGTGTCGATCCCGACACCCACGCCTGCCGTGCCCGTGAAGTGAAAGTTGAGGGCGGCGTCGAACGTGCCGTTGAGGATACCAAGAATCGAAAACGCCGGGATGCTGATCGATGGAGCGTCGGGGGTGATATCGAGGAACTGAAAGTCCGGATGTGTATAAGTAATGAGGTTTCCCGGATTGCCCATCACGATGTTCAACAGGTCGCTGCCGCTGGCCAGTTGAAACGAGCCATTGTTCAAGACGTCCTCGATCCCTTTCTCAGGATTGAGGTCGGGCGAGTCCATGCTCCCTTGGAGAAAGGCCGTTACGAAACCGATGAAGTCGGACAGTCCGGACGGGGCCTGAGCGAGTGGATTAAGCAAGACATCGAACTTGCTCAGCCCCAGCGCACCGGTGATGGAATTGGTCAGTGCGGATTCGATCGACGACGTGTCATGGAAGCTGGGGGCTCCCGAAATGGTGAGCACCGCTTGCTGAGGCGAGCCGTTCGACGAGAAGCCCCATGAAAGGCTCGGCCCCCAATCCAGGAGCGGCATGTTGAGTAGATTCGCGGTGAAATTGCCCGACAGTGTCGCCTTCGAGCTACTGTCAACCGACAACGCAGCGGCCTGGCCGATGTTGCCAAGCGAGGCTCCTGAGACAGGCTGGCTGATCGCGAGGTTCACGTTCTTGAGGTCGATGCTTCCCGTTCCGCTCATATCAATATCGAGCCCAAGTTGACCGACGCCAACTTGCCCGTTCAGGGCTAGACTTGCCGAAAGATCGGGCGCCGTAAACAACGGGCCGGGGTTTACGAAGAGCCCCGAGGAGTTAGCGCCGATGGTGATGCTGACCTGCGTACCGGGCGCGAACTGGACGGACGCCGAGCCTGACAGGGAGGTGATCTTCGAGAGATAATCGCCGACGCCCGAATTACCGAAGAAGTCACCGACGTTGGTCGCCGCGGAGACGGACGGGCTGCCGCTGATATTCTGGGTGAACGTGACCAGCACCTGGCTGTCGCTGACTTCCGAGACCGTGAACGCCGAACCGAGCTCGGACTGAAGCTCGGCCTTCGGGTTGCTCGCGCCTGTAACGTTGCTTGTGTCGATCTGGCCGAGGCTTGTTCCGAGGCTGCCGAAGCTCGAGCCCAGATTCAGAATCTGGCTGAGCGCGGAGGCGCCTCCACCCACGATGGGAAGGTCTTCGTTGAGCGGTCCCGCCGCAAGGCTCGCCGCGAAGTTGCCAAGCGTGGATGCGGCACCTTTGAGCGCGTTCAAGTTTGACGACGCGTCGAGCATGAGCCGGTCTTCGAGCGACTCGAAACGCGGGTGATGCCCGTGCCAACGCTTCCGACGCGCGAGGGAAGGCGCGGCGTTCGTGTCGGTCCTGGGCGAAAAGCGTCGATGTCCCGACATTGGGTGCGTGCTGGTGCGAATCATGGTGGGAGTTCCCCGGTGCTAGTCGGCGCAAAACACCGCGAGCGGCGCTACTTTTCTTCGGAGGACGCGCGCAAGATCAGATTTGGCGAAGCTTCGCCTCAACCCTAGCGACGACGTCATCGCCGCCCCGCATCCCAGACATGACCCGCTCCCGCGGAATGCGAGACCGATTTTTTTCTTGAACGCTCAAAATCGCCCGAATTTCGGGTCGTTATCCGTGTGAGACTGCTATTTTGAGCATCCCAGTATTCTTATAAGGCCTTATCGGCACATTGTTGCCCGTCTCGTTCGTGCGATGCGCACGGCAGAAACGAGCACCGGTCGTCACTCGGCGAGGGTGGCGTTCATCTCCTGCCAGAACGCGGCGAGCTCGTGGTGATCTTCAGGCGCGAGCAACTTCTGGCGGCGCGACCAGCGTAAGGCGAGACTGCGGTATTCCCGCGCGCGGGACGTTTCTCCAAGCCGCTGGTAGCTCATCGCGAGAAAGCAGAGATCGGATACGAAGACGGTCTCTTCGTCCGTCTCGATGTTGGAGCGCAGCACGTCGATCGCGTCGTGGTATCGACCCGCGCGGTAATAAGCCACGCCGAGCGTGTTCCGATGCGCGAGGTTATCGGGCTCGAGGCGCACCGCCTTCTCGGCCATCGCGAGCCCTTGCGCCAAATCGCGCAAGGATTCCGGGGCAGTCACATAAGACCATGCTAGGTTGTTGCACGCTCGCGCGCTCTCCGGTCTTTTGGCGACGGCTTGCTGAAATTGAGCGATCGCGGCGCGTGCCTTCTGCTCGATGACCGGCTTGATGGTCGCGAAGACATCGATGGTGGAGACTTCGACGGGCGAATCGGGCTCGGGGACAAAGCTCGTGTCGACGGGCGACCCGAGACGGTCGTCGTTCAAGCCGACACTCGCGAGCTGGCGGCCAATCCCTCGAATATTCCACACGTGAACCGCACGCGAAAAGGGTGTGACGGTGACGAGCCGGCCGCCGTCGCTTGTGAAGCCGAGCCAGCGCGAGCGGCCTGACTCCGGATCTTCCAGTCGCGCGCAGACGGCGCCTGTCTCGGCGTGGATGATGTTGACGACGGCGGGCGAGGTCTCGAGAGCGACGAACCGGCCGTCGGGCGAAAAGGCAACCCACCCGGGAAATGACGGAAGCGCGCACCGCACCTCGCGCGCCAGCCGCCACGACGGCACGTCGTAGATTCGGTACGTGCCCCCCAGACTGGCAACAAACGTCTGGCTATCGGGCGAGAAGTACGCGGCGTTCTGAACGCCCGTCGTGAATTCCTTGACCAGCGCGCCGGTGTGCGCGTTCCAGACCTTCACGTTGGGAGAGTGCCAGCCGGACGTCGCGGCCCATCGGCCATCGGAACTGAGCACGCCCGCGCTCACCAATGGATGCGGAGTGAGCGTGCAACGCACAGACTCCGTTTCGAGATCGACGATGACCGCCCTGCCCGACTCTTCGCTCGAAACAATGGCGGTCCGGCGATCGGAGCCCATGGACAAAACGGTTGGATTCACGGGCAGGCGAATGCTGTGGGGCACTTCGATCCGCAACCGCCGTGGTGCCCCTCCTTGATCGGTGATCGGCCAGCACTGGAGCCCTGCCGCTCCACACGTCAAAAGCGAGCGGTGGTCATTCACGGACACGAAGCCGACCGACGTCACAAGGCCGATCGGAAGGAACGCCAACTCGCGACCGGAGCGTAGCTCCCAGACGCGTACCCCTTCTCCCATGCCAACGGCGAGCAGGTCATCCGCACTGATATCGGCGCGGTAGTAGTCAGCCCGGACGGCAGGCGTTCGCGCAGCCAATGTGCGGTACTCGCGACCGGCTTCCACTTCGAGAAGGCGTACCTTCCCCGCGGCTTCCACGTAGCCGCAGGTTCGGCCGTCGCGACTGAAGTGCATATCGCTGATAGTGCTGGGCCAGTGGACGACCGTCTTCCCCGTCGCAAGATTCCAGAGCCGCGCGGTGCCGTCCCAGGATTGAGTCAGCACGAGGTCGCCGTTGGGGTGGAAACCGAGCGCGTTGATCTGCTGGGCATGACCTTCAAGCGTGGCGATCGGATGACGCTCAGTCACGTCCCAGATCTCCACCGTGCTCGCATTGCGCAGACTGATTGCCAGCCGATCGCCGCGCGGGCTCCAGGCAAGGGCAAACGCGGGTCCACCCTCGGCAAGTTTCAGCGTGGCGGTTTTCTTTGCAGGTTCAAGAGTCCAAAGTTCAACCCCGAAGTCATGCTGTTCGTCGGCGATCGCGATCTGTGTCCCGTCGCCGGTGAGCGCGAAGAGTGACGGTGCGTACCCAGGCGCAAAAGACGCGACCTCGCGCCCACTGGCAACGCCGGCGACGAGCACCGTGCCGGTCGACAAGCCGATCACAGCCCGGTGCGAGTCGGCTGTAAACGCCACGCGGAGAGCTTTGCCGCGACGCGTGAACACGACACGCCGAGCGTCGACGTCCCAGATCTGAAGGCCGCGCGCGAGCGCGAGAGCCACGTATCGGCCGTCCGGGCTCATCCACAATTGTTCCGGAGTACCGCCGAGATCGGTCAGACGCGCGAAAGGCGTGATGTCAGCCTTGCGGAAAACCGCGACGGTTCCCCCTGGCTCGATACGCGCGTAGCGCTCGAACTGGCTGTCGAAGATCGGCTTGCCCGCGTCCATTGCGTGATCGAAGGCGACCCTGCCGGGACGTAGGTCGGGGAGGGCGAGGCAGGCGATCGCCTCATCACGCAGCTCCTCGAAGCCTGACTCCGGCGCATTGACGGCGCGGGCGATTGCGGCGGCTTGCTCCAGCGCTTCAAGGCCGTCGAGACGCTGGCCCGGACGCCGGCTGAAGCGGCCCGCCTGAGCGCGGGCCAGATAGGAGCGCCAGAGTTTTTCGAGTGCGTCTTTCCTTGCGACCTGCTCAGCTTTCCGCGCATCAGCGGTGTGCCTCAACTGAGCATCGAGGCTGGCGGTCCAACCGGCCCAGGCAAATAAGATGGCGGAGAGCAACGAAACAACAAGGGCCCCCGCGACCGCCAGCGCGGGATTGCGCCGGCAGAACCGCCAGCTATGCTCCCAGGGGGGCGTTCGGCGCGCCCGAATCGGGCGATCGGCCAGGAAACGGCGCAAATCGTCAGCCAGCGCCGAGGCGTTGTCATAACGGCGGCCGGGTTCCTTCGCGATGGCCTTCAAGACGATCGTCTCGAGGTCGCGCGGGATGCGCGGATCGACCCGGCGCGGGCGCGGTGGTTCCGACTGGAGTATCCGCTCCGTCAGTCGGGCCCGGTCGCCGGCTCCGAAAGGAGACTGAAGCGTGAGCATCTCATAGAGCGTGAGACCAAGCCCATACACATCGCTTCGGCGGTCTGCGCAACCGCGGAACCGTTCGGGCGCCATGTACCGGAGCGTGCCGACGATGTCACCCTGCGTGGTCAATTCGATCGAGTCGTCGGCCTTGGCCAGCCCGAAGTCGGTCACCCAGGCTGTGCCCTCGGTGTCGAGAAGGATGTTGGCCGGCTTGATGTCACGATGCAAAACCCCTTGATGGTGGGCGTAGGCAAGGGCCTCAGCCACCTGGACGCCGATGCGTGCCACGCTGTGAACGTATTGAAGCTCGGGCTGGCTGGCCAGCTCTGAGCCGCTTGCCGACGCGCTGGCTTCGACGATAGCCGGCCGCGCCCCCCGCAGAGGCTCAACCTGCCCATCGAGTTCGGTCGCGCCCGAGACAGACTCCTGATCGCCCGAGATCAAGCTGCGAGCGAGGCCGGTGCTGAGATCCGATCGGAGCTGGGTCAATGCCGCCGTGTCGACAGGCTGACCGCGAAGACGACGGACTTCCTGAAGGACCGCCTCCAGGTTCTGCCCGCGGATATATTGCATGGCGTAGTAATGAACGCCGTCGCATTCACCCACGCCGAAGACCGGCACGATGTTCGAATGATGCAGCCGTGCCGCGGCACGCGCTTCGCAGCGAAACCGCTCCAACCGGTTTTCGTGCATGAGACCGGGAAACGGGAGCACCTTCAGCGCAACGTGACGGCCGAGCGACTCCTGCACGGCCTCGAACACGATGCCCATGCCGCCACGGGCAATTTGGGACACAATACGGTAATCGCCCAGGCGTTCGCCGACGAAGCTGCCCGTGCTGGAGCGGCCAGCAACCAGGCTGTCGGACGGCCGCACCACGGCGCCGAGCTGCTCCATTCCCACAAGGGCAGGAAAGAGCCGCCGGATTCGCTCGCCGTGCTGCGGGTAACGCGCGACGTATTCGCTAAGCGAGGGCCGTTCGCCGCGTCGATAACGATCGGCGAATTCCTCGGCGACGTCGTCTAGCGGATCGACTTCCGAATCGGAACTGCTCATGGATGCCACCTCTGGCTCCACCCTGGCCTGCCTCAGCAATGTCGAGCGTTGTGTCTCTGCGCCGACGGTGCGAACGCGGAGGTCTGGACCACCGAGAACGCGATTCGGGATCTCGGGTCAACGATTCCATACTAAAGTGTCGCGCTGTCTCTCGAAGATGGATATCAAGGTTGCACGAATTCGCGAAACGCGGAATAGAGTCAAGCGGCTCCCATCGATCGCCGTTGCGTTGTTGGAACGCGCGGAGCCACCCAATGATTCGTTACGTCTAAATGCATCAGCGCGATCCTTGAACCGGAAATCGCATCGGAATACGGTCGTGCGACAAGCTCATGACCCGGCGATAACCCTCTGAGACTCGAGACGCCCCATCACCTCGAGTTGCCGTGATCGTTTTGTCCCGCTCGAATTGCCAGGTCGTCGTGCGTATACCAAATCTAGGGTATCCAGTTCGCACGATCGAAAGATAGCGATTTCTGATGCATTGTCTCGCTTGTATCACGGACTTTTATCTGGACCCGGGCGCGTGCCGACCTCAGTTGACTAAGGAGGGCGAGGAATTCTAACGGATATACAATGCAGAGTGTGACACCTCGTCGAGCCCCGGGTCTACTTTCGCGGTCAAGGCGACTCAACAGAGCAACCAGGACCAGCGCACGCGAGCATGTCGATCCCACCATGTCTCGATGGTATCATCCGATCACACGCTATGTGCGACGCGCCTTACTGCTCGCGGAAAAGGAAGCGGGCTGCGGTCGCAAGCTGCCGATCGGGGACCGGCTTCAGGAACTGGAGCCGATCTTTTCGATGTCCAGTGTCTTAAGGAACCGCGGGCGCGGATGGCCAACCGGCAGGACGAAACCCCCGGGGCTTCCTGCGAGGATCGGTTCAAGAGCAAGGTAATCCTTGATGAAAATGCGATGATAGCAATGTACACTCACATCAATCTCAGCCCCCGAGCCACGGGCGTCGTGGAACTCCCCGAGACGAGCGAGCATACCCCCGTGAAGGAGCGGGGCGATCACCTCAAGGTGCAGAGCCGCAGTGGGGATCTTGAGGCGGCTCGATAGGGAAGCGGGGACGGCTTGGCGAGGTCGCCGGGGCCGGACGAGTCACTCCGGCTCAGCCCAATCGAGGATCGTCGGAGTAAGGAGTCGACGCGGAAGGAGATGCGGGAAGGCTTCTCGCCAGGGAACTATCCGCGGCTGGTCGACTTCACCGCTCGACTCTTCCGCCAGAGCAAGGCTCGCTTGTCACGGGAGGTGTCGGAAATCCGCACGCGTCTCAACACCGACGGAGCGAGCCGGCAGTCCCGTCTCGAGCATCTTCGGCGCGGCCGCCGTCTTCCAGACCACATCGCGAAAGGTGAGCATGCGGAAAATGCGCTTCGGCCTGCTAATATAAATGCCTTCTGTCGCTATGCGATGTCAATATGCGATCAATAGGGTGCCTGTCGCGGATGATGACCTGAACGATTTCCACCACCCACATCATTGCATCGTGCTCCGCACGGCAGTCCAGCCCCGAACATCAAGACTCGTTCAGGACTGACGAGGTGCTACCGGCGAACGCCACGTCTCCCTCATAACGGGCCACGATGTTGTGGGACCCTGGCGGAAGCGTTGTTGTGAGCGAGGCGGTAACCCCAGAAGGAGGCGTCGGAACAAAGTTTCCGATGCCCACCTGCGGCGTGTTGAGAACCGCCTCGCCAAGAACTGTGGTGCCGCTCATGAGCGTCACGAGACCCCTGATCGGCCCCAGAGATATTGCGTTCGATGGCTTGACGGTTGCCGTAAGCGTCACTGCCGCTGGTCCCTGGGAAGCGATCAGTGTCGTCGTCGTGCCGGTGACGGAGGGCGATCCCACGGTGTTAAGAAACTCGTCCGTCGAGAGGAGCGCGATCTGCATTCCCAGGGTATTTACTGGTCTGCCCGCCGGCTTGATAGCTTTCGCCAGCTCTTCCGGAGTAGGTGCCCGGCCGAGGTCGGCTTCGTAGAGGAACTCGGTCGTTGCGATTTTGGCCGTCTGGAAGGAGAACGCCTGGTAGGCCACCCTGGTCAGAGGTACGCCATGGGCAATCTCGCTCGCCAGTTTCGCCCGTTGAGACGAGGAGAACGGTACTCCAGTTGTCGAGGATTCAAGTACGTTGAGGTAGCCGTCGGTCGTATTGCCCGACCATGTTTGGTAGAAGACGCGGGAGCCCACAATGGCCGCCTGAATGCTTCCGCCTAAACGACGGGCAGAGTTCAGAGTCTGGAACACCTCTTTGGGCGTTGCTGCGCGTTCCATATAGATGGCAAATTCGTCCTGGACCATATGTTGAAGACCGGACGGGGAATACATGAGCTTGACGACCATGGGCATGCGGTTATGCGTCACACCGATCTGCCGGTTGTAAGCTTGCATCTCCGTCACAGTAGCCGGTGTGCCGACCAGTCCCCGCTGCGCGTCGTTCATGAACCGCTCGAAGGTGTTTCCAAAGGCAATCGGCACCTGCCCGGAAAGGCTCGCCGCATTCTTAGAATCGCCCAGGTATTCGGCGGTAACGGTGTTCATTCCAAAAGGCATGAGCTTCACGTCGAAGGTCGCCTTCCCAGCATTCAACGTCGACGTTCCCAATGGCGAACCGTTGTCAAAGAACTGCACGGAACCCTGCGGCGCCATTCCCTGAGACACTTCCGCAGTAAGCACGACCGACTGCCCCATAGCGGGGTTCGGATTCGAAGCCATCAGCGTCGTCGTGGTCGGAGCTGTCGACAGTGCCAGCCGTATCTCCAACTCTTCCGATGCAAAGATTTTGCCGCGAGCATTGCGCGGCCGGGACCTCCGGCTCTTCCAAAACTCAGAAAACGACATGGCATGAGATCCCGGAGGAATAGTCGAGCGGCGAGGTACTCGAGAATGAAGTGTAACCGATCATCGATTCACCATTCCATCTATTTGCCCCAGATTTCCAGATTGCAGCACCATTCGGAAATCATTACTAGCAACGATTCGACGAGCCAGGTCGACTTGTTCGGAACCTCCGCTAACCAGGGTCAGGAAAGGAGACACTCTGAATTAGCTAATTCAGAGTGTCTCCTTTCCTGACCCGATTGGGTGACCGCAGCTTCGTGGGCTAAAAGCAAGAATACGAGTTTACATGCGATCATCAATATTTGTCATCGATGCCGCCAAGTGGCTGCGACGCTGGCGGCGTCAGTCTCGTGGGGATACAATCAGTCCGTAGGTCAAGGCGCAAACGAGATCAGCCAAACTGCGTTCGTCAGGCATTAGACTGAATAGATTGGGCGCATTAGACTGAAGCCCGTCTGCCTCATTCTCACTTTGGCCCGCGTTATTACGGGAGGCTACTCACGTGTCCAAACTTTGGCACGTCGTGATGCTGGCCTTTGTGGTTGCTTGCGGGATTAGCACCATTTTCTCCGGCGATCGGAATGACCGACCGACCGCGCGAATCGACCCGTCTCAAAGGCCGACGCGGTTCGCCGGCTCGCCCCAGGAGCGGACTGTGCCCGCGAAGCCGCTCGACAACATTCGCAAAGTGGAGCTGAGCCGGCGAGCGGTACGGCCCGCCGGCGATCCAAAGCGGAAGAACGGCCTGAACTACGACGAGGTGTGGAACGGCGGAGGCACTCAGCTATACCCCAGGTCCGCCGAGCCGCTGCCGCCGACCTACTGCCGTTCCATCGAACGCGCCCCGAAAAACGCCAACGGGACGACCGGACCATACGATGTCCACGACGGCAAGCTCTCATTGAGCGGTCCGTTCGGCCTCCACGAGCTCACCGTCAACCTATTCGAGAACAATTCAGGTTTCGGGTTCTGGCGCATGATGGTTAGTACCAATGATCGCGGCGCGGAGGTCGCGTCGCCGGCCATCGACCGCGTGGAACTGGTCAGCCTGCTGATCGATGACGAGCCTGCGGTGTACGTGCTTGACGAGATGGCGACGCCGCCGCTGGCCCGGCAAGCGAAACGCCGGCCGCTTGACGAGTTCGAGCGCCTCGGCCTGGACGCCGTGCGTCGCGGCGAAGAACTGGTGTGGACCCGGGAGGCGCCGACGCGGATGTTCGGCGCGATCCGCGCGAAGGCGGATTGTCTACACTGTCACGCAAACGCCAGGGAGGTCGACCTGCTCGGCGCGTTCACGTACTATCTCAAGGTTCCCGTTGATCGACTGCACCGAATGAAGGAATGAGATAGCGACGTAAGCGTCCGAGATACTCAGGGGCGGCGGTTCTCGCGTCGGCCTGCTTGGCGTCTTCGACGGCCATCGCATGAGCGTCCGAGATACCCACGGACGGAACACAGGGTATTCTGAATTAGGCTAATTCAGATATGGCCCCTTTTTCCGGCTCGCGGGAAGCTGTCGAACTCGTGCCTTGTATGTACACCGGCGCCGCTTGTCGCCGATTACCTTTGAGGTGAATTTTGAGATGGACATGATCTTCTGCCTCTTTCATGGAGCTGTTCGAGACGTTCCGCGAGGAAGCTCCAGGTCCTCCAGAACTCTTCGAGGTATTCCTGTCCCTGCGCGTTGAGGGAATACACCTTGCGCGGCGGCCCCTTCTCAGACGGGATCTTCTCCACGTCCACCAGGCCGCGACGCTCGATCCTGACCAGCAGCGCATAGACGGTGCCTTCCGCGATGTCGGAGAAGCCCTGCTCACGCAGCCACGCCGTGATCTCGTAGCCGTACGCGGACTCGCCCGACAGGATCGCCAGGACGATGCCCTCCAGCGTTCCTTTGAGCATTTCCGTCATTTGCTTGCCCACGGAACACCCTTTGCTAATCAGTGATATGACCTCTTCTCCCGTTGCTCATCACTAAGTGTGCCTCGGCCGGTAAACAGTCTCGCCATCGAAGTGTCTTAAATGATGATGTGCACGTGTCATTCATCCAAGGCAGGCCACGACAGCCGCAACCAGATTCTTCGCCCGCGGTTCGGCGATGTTCCAGGACCACAGGTTTGGGATATAGCCGAAGCCGACACCGGCATCGGGGTCGGCGAAACCGCCCGATCCGCCGGAGCCGGGGTGGCCGAACGACCCTGGCCCGACAAGGGGCATCGGCGGGCAGGCCCGCCAAAACCCGAGCGACATGTAGAAGGAGCGATTGGCCGGAATTTCCAGTCCCGGCGGCAGCCCGTTCATTCGTGTCTTGTCGGTTTGGACGACGGTCATTCTCTCGACTGTTGCCGGACTCAGCAGCCGCACACCGTCGACTTCGCTCACCGTGGCCGCATACATTCGGGCCAGCGAGCGAGCGTCTGTAAACATGTTGCCGAAGGGGAACTCCGCAGCACGGTAGGCACGCGTGTTGAAGCAATCGCTGCTGACAAAGGCCCCGCCGAGCTCGGCGGCTCCGGCTTGCACGGAGCCGGCGCCCCACACTGCGTTTATCCAGGCGGTGACCGTGTTTGCATCAAGGCCGGTGACTTCAATCATTCCGGCGGTCATCTCCTCCATGGTGAAGGGAGCGCACTCGATCCGGGCTACTCGTCCCTCTTGCTCCTCGGGCAGCCCGATCCAAGCACTCAGCCCCAACGGGGCAGCGACCTCGTCGATGAAGAAGGTGCCGAGCGACTTGCCGGTGATCCGCCGTACCACTTCTCCGACCAAGAACCCGAAGGTGACGCTGTGGTAGACGTGCTCAGTCCCCGGCTCCCACTCCGGCTTCTGCGCCCCGAGCGCCCGAATAACCGGATGCCAGGCGCAGGCCTCCTCGAAGGTCAGCGGACCGTCGACGATCGGTAGACCAGCCTGGTGTGAGAGTAGCCAGCGTACTGGGATATGCTCCTTGCCCGCAGCGCCGAACTCCGGCCAATATTTGACCACTGGCGCGTCCAGATCAAGCTCGCCGCGCTGTGCCAGCAGATGAGCGCAGATCGCAGTGGCTCCTTTGGTCGTGGACGCGACCAGGGCGATAGTATCTTCGCCCCATGGACGGTTCGCTTCACGATCGGCGAGACCGCCCCACAGATCAACGACGGGACGACCACCTGCGTAGACGCAGCATGCCGCGCCGATCTCGCCAGGGCTTCCGTCGAAATTCGCGAGGAAGGCATCGGCGACCTTCCCCCAACCTTCCTCAACATATCCGTGTACAGGCGTCCCATTTGTCGTACTCACGATGCCGCACCGCCTTTCGGGAGGACTTGAGAGGAATCGCTTGCCCAGCACCGCGGCGCCCGCGGCACTTTGCTTTGCGGGATGGCATTACAGGTTCGCTGGCCTCCCGCGTTCCTTTGGGTATTTCCGTCATCTGCTTGTCCACGGAGCACGCTCTGCTACTCAGTGTCACTGACTACTGATACTTTGTATCGCTGACTAGCTGGCGTGCCAACATTCGGAGTGAGATTTTGCGAGCCGGTGCAAAATCAGGCCTGTGCACTCTGGAGGCGGAAGGTGAAAGCCTGGCTGCATTTCTGGAATGGCTCGCAGCCGATCGGCTATCGCGTGGTCACGGCCGAGACGCGAAACGCCAAGGTCGAGAAAAAGCAGGAGACCGATCCGCTCCACGCCAACACCGTGCGGCCGATCCATCGGTTAGTGATGATGCAAGAAAGTTATCGCTCTAATATGCGCATCTATGCAATGATGTCATCCTTCTTGCCAAAGCAGGACCTCGATGCGCGAAGGCCAGCCACAAGGCCCTTCCAGCGCGAGCCATCGGAAGCGTGAGGTTTGAAGATCGCTGGCACCTGGTGGGCCGGGGCAATTGCTCTGCGATGGCGTTATGCCTGCATCGTTGTGCCGCGGGCTAACTCTCAGGCGCCAGGACTCGGGCGCCACCACGAAGGAATCGTGCCCACCCGTCGGAGGCGCGATCGTAAACAGAAAATCCGCATTCAGAGGGATCAAGGGAAAATACCAACGCGACATGGACAGTTGCATCAACGTATTCGGCTCTACGCGTGCGGAGAAGTGGATAGCGTCGCGATTTTCTGGACCCTGGGTTCCTCGGAAGGAGCGTCTAGCCCGCACCCGGACAGGACGTCTCGCAATCACCCAGGTGTCTCTGCGTGGCCCCGGACGGCAGTAGCCTGCAAGGCCGAAGATCATCTATAATTGTGCAGATGCCGCAGTTGCACTGGGAGCGGAACGCCGAGCGAGCGGCGGCGCGACTCGGGCGGCGCGACCCGGCTTTGGCGGCCTCTGGCGATGAGTGATGTTACGCGCATACTCGCGGCGATCGAACGGGGCGACCCTCATGCTGCCGGCCAGCTCTTGCCGCTAGTTTACGACGAGCTCCGGCGGCTGGCCGCCCGACACCTCGACCAGGAGCGCGCGGGCCAGACGCTGCAACCGACCGCGTTGGTTCACGAGGCCTATCTGCGGCTGGTCGGTCACGACGGGTCGAAGTGGGACGGCCAGCATCATTTCTACGGCGCGGCTTCGCAGGCGATGCGGCACATTCTCGTCGAGGGCGCCCGGCGCAAAGGGGCCGCAAAGCGTGGCGGCGGTCGGAGGCGAGTACCTCTCGAGGAATTTCACCGCGTCGAAGAGTCGCCGGAAGACCTCCTGGACCTCGATGAGGCCCTGACCCGGCTCGCGAAGGAGGACCCGGCCAAGGCCAAGCTCGTTCAGCTTCGCTTCTTCGCTGGCCTGACAACCGCCGAGGCGGCCGATGCCCTGGGTGTCTCACTCGCTACGGCCGAGCGATGGTGGGCCTACGCGCGGGCCTGGCTCTACGCCGAATTGGGAGGGGAGCCAGAAAATCCTGGGCCGCAGTGAGGGCCTTCGGACGTGGATTGCGCATTCTTGCTAATGAGTGTTCCTCCGGAGCCGGGCAATGAGCGATCCCACGACCGTCGAGGCAATCTTCTCAGCAGCCCTGGAGCGGCCCTCGGCTGAAGCGCGAGCGGCGTATCTTGACCAGGCCTGCGCCGGTGACGACGGCTTGCGCCGACGGGTTGAGTGGCTCCTCAGGGCCCACCTTCGGGCCGCTGGCTTCCTGGAGCGGCCTGTGGAGACGATCGGTGACCCCGCCGCCCCACTGGCACGGAGTCGGCCGCTTGACTTCCTTGCCGCGCCCTCACGGCCGGACTCGCTCGGCCGGCTCGGGCCCTTCGAGGTGCTGGAGGTCGTCGGCGAAGGGGGCACCGGACTGGTCCTCCGGGCCTTCGACGCGAAACTGCATCGCGTCGTCGCCATCAAGGTGATGGCTGGGTCCCTGTCTGCGGTCGGCCCGGCCCGGCGACGGTTTGTCCGCGAGGCTCGGGCTGCCGCCTCGGTGATCCACGAGAACGTTGTGGCGATTCATTCCGTGGATGACGACGGGCCGGTGCCCTACCTGGTTATGGCATTCGTCGATGGCCCCACGCTCCAGCAGCGGATCGATCGTGAGGGCCCGCTCCCTCTGGCCGAGGTCTTGCGCATTGGTAAGCAGATCGCCTCTGGGCTGGCAGCCGCGCACGCGCAAGGCTTAGTACACCGCGACGTCAAGCCGGCTAATATCCTGCTGGAGAACGGGGTCGAGCGGGTCAAGATCACCGACTTCGGCCTGGCGCGCGCCGTCGACGATCCGGGCCTTACGCACCAGGGGCAGGTTGCGGGCACACCCGCCTACATGGCACCTGAGCAGGCTTCCGGTGGAAGGGTCGACGCCCGCGGCGATCTCTTTAGCCTCGGCAGTGTGCTCTACGCCATGTGCACCGGCCAGCCCCCTTTCCGCGGTGAATCGGTCCTCGCGGTGCTCCGACGCGTCTGCGACGAGACGCCGCGGCCGGTCCGCCGGCTCAACCCGGAGGTTCCCTCCTGGCTTGAGGGTCTCATCGCCCGGCTCCACGCGCGGGACGCCGCAAAGCGATCAGGGTCTGCGGCAGAGATCGCCGAGTTACTCGAGCGGCGGCTCGCCGAGCTTCGGGATGGGAGGGCCGAGGATCGGCCGGGAGCTCCCACCCGGCGCCGTTGGCGGATACTGCTGGCGGCGCTGCTGCTGGCCGCGGTCGGCCTGGGCTCGGGCGAGGCGACCGGCGTCACCGACGTTCGTGGCACCGTTGTGCGCCTGCTTTTCCCCGACGGTACGCTCGTCGTGGAGGTCGACGACCCGGGCGTCCGCGTGGCGGTCGAGGGGACCGACCTGGTCGTCTCCGGTGCTGGTGTGAGGGAGCTGCGCCTGAGGCCCGGAGCCTATCGAGTGGCAGCGAGCAAGAATGGCCGCGTCGTGCGTCGGGAGCTCGTCCAGGTCGTTAAAGACGGCCGGCAGATCGTGCGGATCAGCGACGAGCCGACGGCCACGCACCCCGGCGAGGTTTCTCGAACGGGTGCCGCGGAATGGGAGAGGAAGGTCGCAGGCCTCCCCCCGGAGGAACAGGCCCGAGAGGTCGCCGCGCGACTGCGTCAGCTCAACCCCGGCTTCGAGAGCCCGTTCCGGCACGAGATTGTTGGCGATCACGTCGAGCTCGTCGAAATGCTGACGAATGACGTCACCGACCTCACGCCGCTCCGGGCGTTGCGCGGCCTCAAGACGCTCTGGTGCGGTGGCACGCCCTATCGTCGGGGGAGGCTCGCCGACCTCCGCCCGCTGCAGGGGCTCCCTCTGGAGTGGCTGAACGTCGCCCACACCCAGGTGGCCGACCTCGAGGCCATTCGCGGCATGCCGCTGAAGCAGTTGATCGTCAGCTACACCCGTGTCACCGACCTGGAGGCCCTGCGGGGGCTGCGACTGGAGAATCTCTCCGCCGAGCACCTCGCCAGCCTGGAGGATGTTGAGCCGCTCCGCGGGATGCCCCTAAAAGAGCTGAATCTTTGCAACGCCGGGCCCATCGCCGACATTGGCCCGTTGGAAGGCATGCCGCTCGAAGCCCTGAACCTCACTGCTTGCCGTCTGGTCAATGTCTCCGTGCTGGCGAGCCTGTCAACCCTCCGCGTTCTCTGTCTTGACGAAACCGCCGTTTCCGACCTGTCGCCGATTCGCAACCTCCCACTGACCTCGCTCAGTCTGATCCGTACGCCGGTCGCCGATTTCGGGCCGCTCCGCGGCAAGGCCATCAAGGAAATCCGGCTGGACTACCGACCCGAGCTCGAGCCGCTGGTCCAATCGCTCCGCGGTCTCACGCGGATCAACGAAGTCCCCGCCCAGGAGTTCTGGAAGACCCGGCATATGAAGTAGCCCACGGCGCCGATGGCCTTCCGGTGATGTTGCGAGAAAGACAGCCTGGGCCGTGAGGGGCCCGGGCCTTTTTTTGCGCATACGGGATCAAGACACGCGACGTAAGGCGCGCCGACCGCCTCACCAAGGCCTCCCCTTTCCGTGCGAGGCCGGGCTTAGGACAGCCTTGCTCTGCGCAACCACCCCGTTAGAGACCACCCATGATGAGGCTCGTTCGGAAGTCCATCACGCCCTTCGTAGACGAAGTGTCGCCACTACAGGCCGTCTGCACCTGTTAGGAAGACTCCACGGAACTTCATGGGTCGTTCGACCCGTACCCACCCCCTGGCCTGGCGACGCTATCCCTCGCATTTTCAACCGCCCGACGACTCGGAGATTTTGCCATGACTACTGCACCCCGAAGCCGGAAGACCAAATTAGCCCGCCGCGCGACACTCGCTTGCCTCGAACCCCTCGAATCGCGGCTGGCGCTGTCCGGTTCGCCAAGCATCGCTATGGTCGGTGACACGCTGACGGTGGACGGCACACCCGCGGCCGACCGCATCCAGATCGCACCCACTCAACTTGCAGGAACTTTCCGCGTCGTCTTCAACGGCAAGGTATTGGGGAGCTTTGGACCCGCCACCGCGATTGACGTCAACGGCGGTGGCGGGAACGACACAATCCTGGTCGATCCGAGGATCACCGTGCCGACTCAGCTCGACGGCGGTGCTGGGAACGATCTCCTCCGAGGCGGTTCCGGCCCAAATATCCTCAACGGAGGGGACGGGAGGAACACGCTGATCGGCAACCCCAGCCGCGACACCTTCGATGACGATTCGGGACAAAACCGGCAGGTTTTCGTGAAGAGCCTGGGCGTGATCCAGGTGGGGCCGTCGGCCTCGGGCAGCGCTCTCAGAAGTTTGTCCGGTCCCTTCACGCTGGCGCCCCTCCAGGTCACGGGCCCGGCGATCGTCGGCGCGGCCGACCTTCGCAACGGACGCATTGTCAACCTGCTAAAAAACGACTACAACGCCGGCCAAACGGTCGCTATCTCGAACCCCACCGCGAGCGATGCCAACGCCCTCGCGAGCATCCTCGGCTATCAGGCGAATGTGGCGCTCCCCAACGGCGTCCCCCGGGCCAGCATGGTCGCCTTCCAGAAGGTCGACCAGGGCGGCCGGACACTCTTCAACACCTCCATCCTGCTACCCACGGTTGGGGGTCCGACCGGGTCGGCACAACTGAGGGTGGGAACCCGGGCGAGCGTCCAGGGCATCCGCGCCTTCCAGGCGCAGGTCTTCTCTGCCACCCCGTCCATCCCTGCCCCTCCGCCGGTCGCCGCCACTTCGCCCAACCTCGTCCAACTCGCGAATGCGTACGAGTCGCATGTCTATGTGACCGATCCAGCGGGGGACTCCATCGAGCTCAGCAACACGGTCTACTCGGCCCGATCGTTCGAGAACCAGGAGGATCTCTACTACGTCAATCAGGAGGTCCAATACCACAACGCTGTTACGGTCAATCAATTCCCCATCCCCTCCATTCCGGACCTCCAGTGGGTCAATAACGTCGATAATGCTCCCTACCTTCATCCCACGCCGGACAAGGGCCTGTTTACACTCGACCCTAGCCCGGAGTCGAACCCTGGCGCGACGACGATTACCAGCGGCGTGAGCTACTCGATCGGCGGCACCGTCGGCTACAACGTGCCGCAAGGTTTCAACGTCTCGTCCCCCCTGGGCCTGGTCATTTCCAACACCAAGGCTACTACAGTCCCACCGATCGTGATCACCTATGACGGCGGGCCATCCCGTGCCGAAACCTCTTGGCAATACCAGCTCAATACCCATAGCGGTCCGTTGTCACCCCAGACACTCACCACCTATAATCAATGGATTTGGGAGGTGCCTTTCGCGGCTTACGACCCGAATCCAACCAGCTTCCAGTTCTCCTCGGCGGCCAATCTCCAATACATTGTGTGGAGTTGGAATGGTAACGGCACTCCCTACAATTTGGGCGCGACGGTCTTGTCGTCCGTCCCACTTCCGCTTGGCGACACCTTCAAGCTCAACAGTCCTACCGTGACCGGCGTCAGCGCGCCGACCGTTAAGCCGGGAGACACCTTCACGATCGAGGGGCAGGGACTCTACCCCTCGATCGTCGAGGGAGTGTTGATCGGAGGGGTGCCGCTGAGCCCAGATAACTTCAAGCCACTCAGTGACACTCAAATCCAAGTCGTGGCACCGAACACGCCGGGCTCATCGCTGCCGGTGGTCGTCAAGACCAGCCAGGGACTCTCCAACGCCAACGTCACGATCAACATCGGCGGTGCGTCCCAGCTTCACGCGCAGGCACAGCCAGTCAACGCCGTTGCCGGCCAGGCCTTTACGAACCAGATCGTGGCCACTCTCACGGACTCCGACCTCAGCGCGAACCCCGCCGGTTTCGCTGCCACCATCAACTGGGGCGACGGCGCTACATCGGCCGGCACGATTACCGCCGCAGGCTCGGGGGCCTTCAACGTGCTGGGCTCACACACGTACCTCACCGCCGGCACTAACACCTTCAACGTCCAGATCACCGACCCTACCGGCAACAAGGCGTCGGCCACCGGCACCGCCACCGTTACGGGCTCCAACAACACCGGCGGCCCGCAGAACCTGGTGACGCACCCGGTCTCCGCGGTCGCCAACCAGACTTTCACCAATGTGACGTTGGCCACCTTCGACGACTCTGACTCCGGTGCGAGCCCCTCCGACTTCACCGCCGCGATCATCTGGGGCGACAATACCTCAACGCCCAGCACCACGGTTACCTTCGGTGGCTCGGGAGCCTTCGACGTCCTGGGCACGCACACGTACCTCGCCGCTGGCACCTACACCTACACCGTCGAGGTCGACGACGACAAGGGTCACAAGGTGTCGCAGACCGGCACCGCCACTGTGACTTCGTGAATCGTAGAATGTAGGGACGATGCGTGTTTCCTCCGTCCCGACCCGCGCTAAAAGAGACCCCGGGGGCCGAACAGCGATCGCATAGCGTTCGGCGCCCCGGCGCGGGAAGGCGTCTGCTGCAAACCGAAGTTGGGCGGCTGTGAACGGTCGGCTACCCCCCGAGGCGCGAGCTCAATCGCCGATAGAGCTCGACAGACGCCTCAACCTCCGCTTTCCGAATCGAGACGCTCTCGACGTTAATGCCAATTGGCAAGTGCTTTTCACGCGCATAGTCCTGTACGTCGGTGAGTACGTTCTCGCACAGGTCGATCGAGCGATTCAGCGTGTCGGCAGAATGACGAAGCTCGTTCTCTAACCATCGAGGGAACGAGATGCCAAGCCACTTCATGAACTCTAGCGTGCGTACCGAGCCGCATGGCGAGAACGTCAGCACCACAGGCACGGGCGAGCGGCCGCATGCCTGCAATGACAACGCATAATCGGAAAGCAACGACCTCGTGGAAGCGGCATCGTACACCGATTGCGTTATGAAGAAACGACAGCCGGCATCCTGCTTGGCAATCATGCGCAGATGCTCATCTTCTTTCACCATATGGCGCTCGGCTATGGCGATTCCACCAACGAGTAGGTTGGGAGCGGCGCGAGCGAGCGTATAGGCCTCTGCCAGCGGCAAACCCGCGACGCTCGACCGACCACGCGGTGCACCAACGAAGACACTGAGGCGTCGGTCGGCCTCGGCCCGTACGGTGTCGACCCAGCTCGAGAACACTTCACGCGAATGCGCGCCTACGCATCGGTATACAATTTTCGGAATCGCGAGATCCGCAAGTGCGTCGTACGCGTGAACCTCTGGGTCGACGGTGGGTAGAAACGGAAAGGGTCGTGCCTGACCACTTCGTCCAGGCTCGTCCTGGATGTCGTAGACGACCAAGCCGTCAGGCGCGAGCATGCGAAGTCGGGACACCTGCTGAGCCGCGATCTCACGCAAACGCTCGGCTTCAGTCGCGAGCTTCGGCGGCGCGATTCCATAGAGACGAATCCCGCCGAATCCGCGGTCCAGCTTTTCGAAGAACGCATTCAACGGGACGCTCGCAGCATTGAAGTTGCTCTGTCCGCCCAACGACCCAGATCAGGGGCCCACTGGCAGGCGGGTCCGCTGCATCGCCTCGCTAGACATCGCGATTCAGCCGATCGTCATGACCACCGAGAGTATCACTCCCCCCGATCTGCGGATAGCCGCGAACTCGCGGAACTCCCAGAGCACCCACCCGAAGTCGTGCACGGCCCCGGGCAACTCGCGGAGCCGGAAGCATGAGGCGCCGGTCACGGGCGACAGCACCAGGACCGAAAAGGGACCGGGACCGAAAAGGGGACATTCTGGATTGGACCGAAAAGGGGACATTCTGGATTGTGTGTATGGCTTGACTCCTTTTCTACATTGCGCCGCGAACCTTTTCCGTCCTCCGGCATCCAATCTCTGAACGATCGGCTCCAAACAGCCCACATCGCCGAATGATATTCTCGGTTTTGGTGCCCTTCTCGAATGCCGACCTTGACTCCAGGTTGCACCGTGACAATAATTCTCCCAATCCGGGAGAACGCCGAATGATTGACGATATTGACCGAACACTCCTGAATTTTCTTCAGGAAGATGCCCGCATATCCAACGCAGAACTGGCCCGACGCGTCGGCATGGTACCTTCCGCCGTCCTGGAGCGTGTCAAGAAGCTCGAGGAACGCGGGCTGGTCCGCGGCTACCACGCCCGACTCGACGCGAGGAAGCTCGGCTCGGGGCTCGTCGCCTTCGCGTTCGTCAAGTCGGACGACCGCGTCGGCGGGATCGAGTCGGCCGAGAGCCTTGCCGCCATCCCCGAGGTGCAGGAGGTCCACCACATCGCGGGCGAAGACTGCTACCTGATCAAGATTCGGGTCGCTGACGTTGAGGCTCTCGGGAAGCTGTTGCGGGAGAAGGTCGGCGTCATCCCGTCGATCCGCTCGACGCGGACCACGATCGTGATGGAGACGCTCAAGGAGTCGGCGGCGGTCTTGGTCCCTGGGGGGAACGACGATGCAGGCTGATCGAAAAAAGTGGCTGACGCCCACGGCCTTCGCGGTCGTCTACCTCGTCTGGGGCTCGACCTACTTCGCAATCCGTGTCGGCCTGCAATCGATGCCACCGCTGCTCATGGCGGGGTCGAGGTTCTTGGTGGCGGGGACGATTCTTGCCGCCTGGGCGTTGGCTCGCGGTGCGGTTCTTCCCACTCGCGGCCAGTGGCTCCGTGCGGCCCTCGCCAGTGTCCTGATGCTCGTTTCCGGCAACGGTTGCGTGACCTGGGCGGAGCAGTACGTCCCCTCCGGCATGGCGGCGCTGCTGGTCGCCTCCGAGCCGTTTTGGCTGGTCCTGGCCGCCTGGGGCTTCTTCGGCGGACCTCGGCCCAGCCTGAGGACCTCGCTGGGGCTGATGACTGGCCTCCTTGGTGTCGGCCTGCTGATGTCGCCGGAGGGAGGAGACACGGGAGGTGCCATGATGGCTGGGGCCTTCGCGATCATCTTCGCCGCGTTCACCTGGGCGATTGGCTCGCTTTTCCTACGAACGGCGGACATGCCTGCCTCGGCGCCACTCTCGGCCGGAATGCAGATGCTGATCGCCGGGGCGATCCTGTCCGGCCTCGGGCTACTGAGGGGCGAAGCAACCGGGTTCAACCCGACGTCGATCAGCGGGCCATCGATTCTCGCCTGGCTGTACTTGATCGGCTTCGGCTCGATCCTCGCGTTCAGCGCCTACGGCTACCTCATCACAGCGACCACACCCGCTCGGCTGAGCACCTACGCCTACGTCAACCCGGTCGTCGCCGTGCTGCTGGGCAGCCTGATTGGCCGCGAGCCCATTGCCCCGCTGGGATGGCTAGCCATGGTCGTCATCGTCGCCTCAGTGGCACTAGTCACGACCGGCGACCAGGAGCGCGAGGGTTCGGATGAGAGACAAGAACCTCTCAAGGTGGCCTCGGTCGAGCAGGCCTAAAAGACATCAGCCGGAATCACGACGATCGAGTCGAAGAGCATGGTTTCCATTCGTGCCGTCGACCTTGGCAATGCCGAGGCGGCAGCAATGCTGGTGATTACCACTTGGAAGCGAAAGGGGGCGTTCGGAATTCGCGAATTCCGAACGCCCTCTTTTGGTCCCAAAGAGATTTGCATTCCTGTGCGGCGTTTAATAACTGCGCCGCAGTAGCGTGCGTGGAAGCTCGACGACCTCGCCCTTTAGATCTTCCCGGTCGATTCTTGCGACAACGGTACGAGACTCGGAACAATCGTCTTCGTCTTGGGCCCCCTCCCAAACAACTATCGCCTCTGTTCCCGCCGGCAGTTCGACTGTCTTAGTCCCAAGACGCACGCTGACCTTTGAAGCCAAGAACACTCTCTGCCCTACCAACAAGATGCCTGTATTTCTACCATGATAAGTATGGTCCTTCGGAATCAGCCACCACCTCGAAATCGCGAGAAGAAAGCCTAGAGCTAATACACTTATCATCATTTGTCGAATATTGATTTTCATTAAGTTTTTCATAGAACTCGTTGACAAGACATAATATCTAATATATAAATAAAAATTTTTTGTAAAAATATTTTATACGTTTATAAAACAAAGCACAACTAGTCGGCAAATTCATTCGGCGTCGGCTAGCCCAACGCCGAATGGGGCAAAAAAATTGAGACGTTCTGAATTAATCTGTCCAAAATCCCCCTCTCATTCGGACTTTAGCTCGATTCCGTGAGAAGAACTGAATTCTCCTGCCGCCTTTGATGATTCGCGGCGGATGTGCAGGTCGTTCGCCGCCGATTTAAGCATTGCAGCGTTGACAAGGCCGTTAGGTAAAGGAAAACCAGAGTGAGAGCCATAAACTCCAGCGGCCTAACCCTGCCTAGATCTGACCAAAACTCGGCTTTTGTTCGGTTGCCAGCGAGCAATGACCGAAGTAGACGGAACGGTGTGAGTGCTGGATCCAGCCAGGCCCACTGGTCGTATGGTCGTACTCGAGGCATAATCATCCAATCAATGAGTCGGTAGACCGCTAGAATGACTGAGAGAACGAAAGAAGGTAATCGGAGCATCGGGCGGATACTGATGAGGACAGATAGACCCAATGTCAAAGTTAGGAATGCAAGATCAACCATACCCCCGGAACGATAGTAATAATAGACTGTATGGCTTATCGAGAGACCTAAAGAGCGTCCATACACATTATCCAGGAAATTGTCTCTGAAAACGGCAATAGGCTCTTCAGGCCATGAACCAAGTAGAACAGAGCCTGGATAGGGTCTCCGTGAGAAGAACCAGAGTAACAGGAGGAACGCATTAGCAATAATTGCAGGCCCACGCAGCGACAATCTTTGCTGCGGAATGGTGAGAAGTGCAATCATGATCGGAAGCAGGATCAGGTTAATGAAGGGTTTGATTTCCCACCAGGTATGTTTCCACGATAGAGGCAATAAAGCCGTTAACAGGCCGGTCATCATTACAAACACCATCAAACCGCCGGTGGATCGCACTTTTGGGAGCCGCATAAGGACCTCGTGATCAATAACGTTAACTCCTTGATTCTCCCCGGGAGATGGTACAGGCAAATGTTGAGCGCTCTAGCCGGGACCGTCCGACGGGGACCGCCCCGACCCGCGGCCTGATCGTCGCGGGCCGGCGACACCTGGCGGCGCGACCGCGAGCCGATGACATGAGCATGCCGCGCGATCGCCTCCGCGGCAAGGGGGCGCGACTGCGGGCCGACGACACCAAGCGCGGCACGCGAGGCCTTCGCCTCACACGAGCCTTCCATCCCTCCGAAACCGGGCGCGCGGCTAACGTATCAGGTTTCAGCCGCGCCGGCCGAGCGAATGCGAGGTCGGCGTCTGCTGCAGACCGGAGTTGGGCGGCTGTGAACGGTCGGCTATCCCCCGAGACACGAGCTCAATCGCCGATAGAGCTCGACAGACGCTTCAACCTCCGCCTTTCGAATCGAGACGCTCTCGACGTTAATGCCAATTGGCAAGTGCTTTTCGCGCGCATAGTCCTGTACGTCGGCGAGTACGTTCTCGCACAGGTCGATCAAGCGATTCAGCGCGTCGACAGAATGACGAAGCTCGTTCTCTAACCATCGAGGGAACGAGATGCCATGACCACTTAAGGCCGCCGCGCTCCAGTCGGCTCGATGCGTGCCCCCGTCGTTCCACGCGGCCGCCAGGCTGCGTCGGAACAGGTCGATGAGCGGTTGAATGAACGCCCGTACCGACTGGCAGGGAGCTCCTCGCGCAGCTTGGCCAGCTCGCGGAGCAGGTGGACCAGGCAGCGTTGCTTGGCACAATCCACGCCGTTGTACGCCGCGTAGAAGTCGCTGACCAATGTGCCGGCGACCGATCCTCCCAGGAACCGGATGAGGACGTCGCGACTGCAGTGGTGGTCGACGAGGAACAACGCCAGGCGCGGGTCGCGGAAGCACCAGGCCCAGGCCCAGGCCCAGGCGGGCCGGCGGTCGATCCGCCAGCCGGTCTCGTCTCCTTGGACCACCGGCGATTGACGGAGCAATTCCAGGAGTTCATCGACGACCGGGGTGAAGAGTTGACCACGCCAGCGGAGGTGGCCGAGCAGGCCGGGTCGGCTGATGGTCAGTCCGAAGAAGTCGTGGAGCAGGTCGCGAGTCTTGCCCAGGGAGATGCCGAGGTGGGCTCGGCTGTAGCAGGTGAGCAAACGGGCGCGCGGGAGGTCAACTGGGTTCGTGCAAGGATCGGTCGAGTTTTTGGCATCATTCCACCGACACCGATGAGCCGATGGTGGAGTTTGATTGATGCCGCCTTTCTTGCGATCCATCAGCCGAAGACAGGGGATTTCCTCGAAATTCACCCGTTTGCCTACACCGACACCAATGGCCAAGCGCCAGGTGATCACGAATGTTTCGATACACGCACTGGACTGGACTTCGCCTCATCACCTCCTACTGCGATCAAGACTTGCATTGCTGACTCCTTCTGGTCACTCCTGCTTGATTATCCTGACGATCTGGCAACCTTCGCCGACTACGCGGAGAGTGAAAGCGACGATCCCGACGAGGACGAGAGCTATATTCGGATGGATTGTGGTGGGATGGCGATACGCACTCTCTCGGTCCATCTGCCACCCCGCCACAACGAACTCAGAGACGACCTTGGTCTCGTTGGTGATACCTGGACCTGCCCCGACTGTGATGGCGCGGGCCTCGAGCTGGTCGCGGGCCTACTCGCACAAGATTGTGAGATGTGCCGAGGCACTGGAGTCGTCGCATAGGGGGCCGTTTAATTTGAGCGATCTCGCCGAAATCTTAGTCGTTTCCTGGTGAAGTCCATTACCGCACCGCTTGGCATCGGTTCAACTTGTTTGAAGATACTTCGGTCAATGCCGTAAGCCCCGGCAGATTCCAAGCGTTGCCACCTCAACGCGACAAACGGAAGCTCGGTGCAGAATGGAGACCGCGCGGTCCCGAACTTCGTCCGCCACAGACCAATGAAATGTCGCGCAGGTTTGGTAGGAGAGCGCAATCGCTGGAAATGCACGAGTGCTTGTGTGCCGAAGAGCGGACATTCTGAAATGGGACCACTCAGAGTGTCACCTCCTATGGCGTGGTAAAATCCTCGCGGAGAGTTCGTAACAGGCTCTGAAGAGGCAAGCCATGTTCAGCATAGCGACTTTACTAACCCGCAATCTTCACGACGTCTTCGGTGAAAATGACCCGGCTCGTCGGCGAGCGGCGATCGACGAGATCTTCACCGAAGATTGCGTGTTCTATGAACCCAAGGGCGTCCACCGGGGCCGCGATGAAATTGATCGCATCGCCGCCGCGATTAAGGCGACTCACCCAGACTTTCAATATCAGCCCATTGCGGAGCCCGAGGAATTGGGCAACAGCGGGCGGATCCAGTGGGTATCGGGCCGCCCTGGTGAGGCACCCGCTTACGCCGGCACGGATTTCATTATTGCCCGGGACGGCCGGATCGCCGCCGTTTATCTCTTTTTCGACAGACTACCAGGGACCGAAAACGAGGTATCCTGATTGAGGTCAACTCAGATATCTACTCTTTCATGGCATTCAAATAATATCCTTGGCGGACGATGTTTGCTCGTGCGTGCTTGAAGGCAGAGATGCCAATGCTCAAGCCTCGCCTGAGGCTGACCACCATCCTGTTCTGAGTGGCTTTCACCGGGTTCGCCCTTGCTTTGATCTCTTAGACCAGGATCGCCGGACGCCGGGAGCGGGCCTTGAAGCTGCGGCTAGTATCTCCCTTCAAAAGGAACGGGGCATGCCCTTCTCGCACCTCAATCCTGGCAAGCCACCCGAAACGTCAACGAGCTTTCCCCCCAGCCAGCCGGAACTTGGTAATTCGACCGACAATCGAACAGGCCTGAGGTGCAAGCGCCTCCTCGCGCCATTTCGGGCCCGGCGTCCGAGCCATCCCCAGGAGTGGCGGAAATGCTCCCGATCAGAGGTTGGCTTCTGCTCCAGCACGCTTCCCAGAGGTTGCCAACCATGTCGAAAAGACCCCAACGGTTGGGAAGGCGACTCCCACCCGCAACCGGACTCATCAAGCCAACGGAGGCGTACAGTGTCAGCCAGCGCGGCTCCTCGCCGAAGGGGAACGTCGTCGTCGTCCGGCAACGATTCGCATAATCCCACTCAGCCGCCGTCGGCAGGCGATACCCGTTTGAACTCGGATCGCAAAGCCAATCGTTCCCTTCCGGATCCGGGCGGCGATAACAAGCCCGACGCCCTTCGCGCCGGCTCAACCAGTTGCAGAATTGGAAAGCATGATCTCGGGTGATATTGTGGATGGGAATCCGCTCATCCCCACCCCAGCCGGAATGGGGTCCCGGCCAGGGAGCCGGCTTCTCATCTTCGGCGGCTCCCGCCTCCGCTAAGAACGTCCGGAACTGGGCGATGGTCACCTCGCGATCTCCGATATAGTACGGCCGCCGCAGGACGTGCAAACCATCGGCGTGAGGGAGTATCCCGGAGGGAATCCGAACGAGCGTCATTCCCAGGGAGTTCGTGAACCACCGCCGATCGGCTCGGTGGGCGGTCGCGCCTACCGGGAGCGAGATGTTCCAACGCCGCAAGGCCCATTCCGACGCGGCGTGAGTCCCGCCGTCCTCGGCCTGCAAGTAGAGCCGACAAAGCTCGTCCGTGAGAGCCTCGCGGGTTTGCGCCCCTAGGTCGGCGGGGTCCACCCCTCCGACGGCCGCGCAAAGGCCACTCCGACAATCGGGATCCTGGCAGACGCGGAGCACTTCGGGAAGTCGCTCCAGAGATCCGTGCCAGGTCCGGAATTCGTCGATGAACGTGGTACGCGCCGCCGGATCGGGGGATTCGCGAAGCAGCGTTTGGGCCAGACCGATGTCTCCCAACTCAAGCCGCAGGATGGCATAACGAGCTTTATGAGCCTTATTCGCGTCCTGCCCGGCGCGGCGTTGCAATGCCGCCAGGGCCTTGTCGCGCGGGAGCTTCGCGATTGCGAGGGCCACGGCATGGCTGTAAGCGGCCGGCGTGGTCGCCGCCAGGTCGAACAGGACTTCGGCCCAAGACTCTTCCAGAAGGGCGAGGGCGATCGCAGAGCGACGGCGGTGGTCGTCGTCTGGGGCCATCGCCAGTTGTTGGCGCAGCAAGGGGACGGCCTCGCCCCTGGCGGCCCTCAGCGTTTCGATGATCCAGGGGAGGCTGTCTGGCCGCGCGTTCTGCACGGCCCGAATCAGGTCCTGGCGATGCTGGCGCTCGGCCGTGCGAGTCCGTTCGCGTTCCTGTTGCAGTTGCAACGCCGCTACCGATGGTATCGCGAGCACGGCGACAAAAAAGAGGGCGGAGACCGCCGCGAGGCCAGCTGCGGCCGGTCGTCGGCGCGTCCATTTCACGAAGCGTTCCAGCCGGCCAACGGGGCGGGCCGTGATGGGCTCGCCACGCCGCCATCGCCCAAGGTCCTCCGCCAAAGCCCATGCGGATTCGTAGCGATCCTTAGGTTCTTTGCGCAAGCACTTGAGACAAATGGTCTCCAGGTCTGGCGGCACGGTCGATTGCCAGTGGGAGAGCGGCGTAGGCTCCTCTTCCTTGACCTTTTGCAGAATCTCCACGCCGGATTTCCCATGAAAGGGGACGCGTCCGGTCAACAGTTCATAAAGGATGCCCCCCAGGGCGTATATGTCCACGGCTGGTCCGCAATGGACTTCGCCTCGCGCTTGCTCCGGTGCCATGGAAGTGGGCGTTCCCATGATCTGGCCGGTCGCCGAAAGCCCCGATACTCCCTCCACGTACCGCGCCAGGCCGAAGTCGGTGATTTTTGGGGAGCGAGTTACAGGCCGCAGGCTGGAGTCCTTGAGAGGAATCGCTGGGGTTGGTGCTCTCTCTCGAACCCCGTCGCTATCGTCGGCTTCTTGCAACAGGACGTTTCCGGGCTTCAAGTCGCGGTGAACGATTCCCTGGAGGTGGGCGTGGTGAATGGCCCGGGCCAGTTGCTCCGTGAGTTCCGCCGCCTCCTCCGCCTGAAAAGGTCCTTGGTAAAGTCGCTCCCGGAGCGTTCCGCCGCCCACGTATTCCAGGGCCAGAAAGGGCCGGCCATCCTGCTCCCCGGCCTCGAAAACCTGCACGATGTGCGGATGCTTCAGTCGCGCGAGCGCCTCCCCTTCGACCAGAAAGCGCGCCATCTGGTGTTCCGAAGCAAAGTCGCCGTGAAGAAGCATTTTCACAGCCACGAGGCGCTTGAGCTGGACGTGCCGGGCCTTGTAAACGACCCCCATCCCCCCCTGCCCCAGCTTTTCCAGCACATCGTAGCCACGCAGACGCGGCAATTCCTGGCGGCCGAATTGCGCAGCACCGCCGTTACCACTCGGCAAGGCTTCTCGGCCGGACCATAGGTCCGCCAAGTCTGGTTCCTCGTACACGCGACGCACGATCACGGTCCACTCGGGGAAGCGCGCCAGGTAAGCGGCCGCATGCGGAGGCCCATCGGCCGTGCACCGGTAGGCCAACTCCAGGGCGAGCAACTCAGCGAACAACACGCGGCGACAAGCCATCGTTCCGCGTTCGACGAATCGTTCCAAGGACGGCGATTCGCCCGTTCGAAGCACCTCCTCGAATTCGGCGCTGATTTCTTCGATGCGAAGCTGGTCTGCGGGACTCAGGCGTTCGTAGTCCAGTAGCGAGCGAGCGTACACGCTGCAGTTCTCCCGGGAGGACGGGTGACGCCCAGCAAGGGGCGGCAAACGGTCACGCGGGGACGGCTTCCCAAAGCGTTCGGATCAGAATCAACCGCCGGCGCACGGTCCGCTCCGTGCATCGGAGCCTCAGGGCAATTTCGTTCGTTGAGTATTCTTCCAGGCGCAGGCGTGCGACCTCCTTGAGGTCCGCACTGGGCAGGATGGACAGCAGCACCTCGAAGTGCTCGGCCAACATCACAGCAAATTGCGGGTCGGGTTCGTTGCCGATGATCTGTTCCAACTCGTCGACGTCGGCGACGGGCTGGGGCGAGCGACCGTCGTGGTCCACACCACCCCCCCGCTTGAGCGCCTGCTGGCGCCGGCGCTCCTTGCTTGCCTTGCGGGCGGTCACCATGACCAGGACTTGCCAGAGGTCGTCCCGGTTGCTCAGGCGGGGAAAGCGCTCGGCCGCCTGACAAAAGCTGTGAAACGCGGACAGGGCGATGTCTTCTTCATCGGCCGCCTGGCGGGCCGATCCATTCAACCGGCTGCGGGCAAACGCCACCAGCCGGGCGAAGTAGCGTTCCCAAAGGTGCTGGGCAGCCTGGGAATTTCCTCGGCGCAATTCCCCCAGCCACGTTGTGATCGACGTCGATTCGGACATAGCACCATCGCCTGTCGTGATTGCGCAAGTCGCATCCTGCCAAAGGGCTGGGTTCCATCTTGAAATCCCTTCGCCGCGCGCGTCCGCTTCCCGATGCGTTCCGGCAGATACCCTACGTCGGGCAAGCGCTCGATACGAATACACCAAGAGTATATCTCGCCGTGGTGCAATTCATGAGATCAACGATGTTAACCTACGGCGAGGGGAGACATGAGTCATGAAGCGCAAATCGGCCCAGCAAAATTGGCGGCCCGTGGGCGAGCAACTCGAATCGCGCGCCTTATTGTCCACCTTCACCGTCACCAATGCAGACACGTATGGGCCGGGTTCCCTGGCGGCGGCCATTGTCAAGGCCGACCGAAACCCGGGACCCGATTTCATCAACTTCCAAATCCCCGGCGGAGGCGTCCACAACATCAACGTCCCGGTCCAGGGGTTCCCGCAGATCATCGGGCAGGTCGTCATCAATGGCTATACCCAGCCCGGTTCCGCGCCCAACTCCTCCACGAACCCGTACGTCAACAACGCCAAGATTATGGTGAACCTCGTCTGGGGCGGTAGCAGTAAGGCACTGCATGAATTCCTGACCGTCAATTCCCGCGGATCCGGCACACAAATCCGGGGGCTCGGCTTCTACCAATCGGGCACCAACAACCTGACGGGCATCGTCATTAACCGCGCCAACTCCGTCACCATCGACGGCAATGTCTTCAGCGCCACGTGGCCGTCAACAATAGGTGCGGCTGTCTCGATCCATGGCGGCAATCACAACACAGTCGGTGGCAACGTCTCAGCGGATCCGCCCCTCCAGAACGTCATGGGCGGGTACCAAATCGGCGTGGACCTTAACAGCGGCTCCACAAATACCTCGGTCGTCGGCAACCTCATCGGCCGAGAGCCCAACGACCCCTCGACGCAACGCATTGGCGTGAACCTCCGCGTTGGTGCTAACAACAACAACGTCGTGAAAAACATCCTTTACAAGAACATCGACCCGACCGTGAACAAGGGAATCGGCAATGTGATTTCCTACAACGACGTCGTCCCGCGGCAGTCCTGAGCGCCGTCGTTCCGCATCGGTGATGGCCGACCGGTTGGATTCCACATTTCTGATGCCACGATGAAAGGCAGCCGGGCGAACATCACAATAACATGATAACATTTAACAAAGCAGGATATTTTGAGTCTTCTTAGTTTAGAATATCCTCTTTTGAGGCAAGAGGCCAGAAGACATCTGTCTTCCAATCCTGGGGATCGGGATAATCTGCGGGATCGGTGGTGTATATCTCCCATGGCGGCCCGGCAGCGATTAGACCTTGGGCTTCAATCCATTGTTGAATCGCGGCGTGGGCATCCGTGAGCTTTTCATACACGCCGAAGTGGGTGACGGTCGCGGCGGGCCCGCCCGGTAGGCAGCCCGCCACGATCTCAGATTCGCCGGAGGCGGGCCTGGCATCAGGCGAATTGTCCCCAGACTCCACAACGGGAACTCCGGCCTCGATGGTCACGAGGCCCGGCCCCCATTCAAGGTAACGCGTGAACGGCTGACCGGCGATCGCCGCACCGGCCTGCTGGGCGTGTTTGAACACCCTCGGCAAGATCTCGGCGAGCGCGGACCCGATCTCAGACACCTTCACACGCCGTCGTATCGCGAACACTGGCTGGGCGGACAGTTCCTTGCGGTTGACGACATACGTCATCTCAGGCTCCTTGCGTTTGTCAATGTGATAAAGTGCGATGCAGGGACCAACCTGCTTCACAAGCGCAGCGTGCTGGCGAGCCTGCGCCTTGGTGACACGGTTGGCAAAACCGCGCCGGCGATAGGTGCTGGGCGTCATGCCAAACGATCGCCGGAACGCTCGTATAAACACTTCATGGCTCTGGAAGCCGCAAGAGAGTGCCACACTTAACACGGAATCGTCCGTCGCCAAAAGCGTCGCTGCGGCGTGTGCCAGCCGGAGACGCATTATGAGTTGTTTGGGCGTCTCTCCAACAGCGTCCGAGAAGATGCGGTGGAAATAAAACGTAGAAAGACCACGCTTGCCTGCCAGGGCAGTCAACGAGACATCGTCGTCGAGGTTAGCCGCCGCGTAGGCCAGGAGCGGCTGCACCGACGCGAATGCCGCGACTCGTGCCCTGTCCTTTGCGTCCCGTTCTTCCATCATTAGATTTTCACTCGGCTACTGATCTCACAACCCAATGTCAAGTGTTTTCGTCCTCGAGTTGTCGTCACAGGGAATTTGCCGGGTGTCTCGCCCATTTCACGCGCAAAACGCCTCCGAACCACGCCGCCGGCACAGTGATGGCAATCCCCACAATCCAGAACCAGAGAGGAGCCTTGTGACGAAATTCGATCATTGCCAATGCGGTCAACGCCGTCTGGATGGCGCCCATGATTACGGCATGTCGAACCTTGGATCCGTGCGCCAGCCACGCTGTGACATATCCTCCACAGGCCACGCACAAGGTCGTATACACAAACATTATCAATTTTCGGACATCGCCAAACAGTGCGGCCCGGCTTGAATGCGCATCGGGATGAACGTCCGCGAGCACCGGATCGGTCACCCACTCGATTGCGAAAGACGTCACGGTCAGGGCTACAATCCCAGCGAGTATCGCCAGCACGCTTCGAACCATGTTCCGCCCCCCTTGTTCGCCTTGCACTTCTGAACAACGCGTCCAGCATTCTTCGAGCCTTGGGAGGTCAGATTAACGGAACACAAATAGGGCGTCTTGATGTTTCTTGCGATCCTCACCGCATTATTGAGCGCTCGTAACAATCGCCGGTCAAAGCAAAAGGGTAAGCAACGGTTCCCAAGCATTGGTTCGTCCGCCGATCGCCGTGTACATCTTGTCGCGCTGATGGCACCGTAAACGGCCGGGCGACCCTCACGACGATCAACTTGAGCCGGGTCGGCCATATTATGATGTTAACCAATAGCATGTGTTTGGCGACACAAGTTGACGAACAACGTCGTTCACGGGACGGACACGCTACTGGCTTGGAAGCGAAGGCGGTAGCCCAAGCCACGGGAGCACACGGCTCTCGAAGCGTGTCATGGCGCTGATGCGGGCACCGCTGAGCGAGAGGACGTATAGACCTACGCCAGTGCGAATGCCGGAAGGGGTGCGCAGGTACGCGCCAAACGCGGGCTGACCGTTGGCTCGCGTCTGTACAAGGTCGAACCTCCTGCCGGAGTCGAAGAGGCTAGCGCAGAAACGGGCTACGAGGTCTCGACCCTCGTATTCAAACGGCATCGGTGGCATCGAGATAAATACGTCGTCTGTAAGAAGGGCCACCAGCGCGTCGAGATCGGCGGACTGCCACGCGCTGACGAATTTCGCCGTGATCGCATTCTCGGAGGGTGAACCTGCCGCGGGGGGCAGTTCGCGATCGGCGGGCGACAGCCGCCGGCGCTCCGTGCTAGCGCGCGCCCGCTTGAGTGCGCTGTTGACTGATTGGACAGTCGAGTCCAACGCATCAGCGACCTCGTCCGCGCGGAACCCCAGCACGTCGCGCAAGATGAGGACAGCAAGTTGGCGAGGCGGCAAAACCTGAAGGGCAGTCACAAAGGCCAAGGAGATGGACTCGGTTTGCTCGTAGCGGGCCTCCGGACCAAGCGATCCGTCAAGCATGGTCTCCATGAGGGAGTCAGGATACGGCTCCAGCCATACAACCTCGCCGAGGCGAGTCGGCTCGGGCGGCACGGCTCCTGGTATATCCCACGCCTGGGCGGATCGTCGACCGGCCGAGCGACGCGCATTGAGACATCGATTGGTGGCGATCCGGTAGAGCCAGGTGCGAACCGAGGCGCGTCCGTCGAACCCGGCGAGGCCTCGCCAGGCGGCCAGCATCGTGTCTTGGAGAGTATCCTCCGCATCCTGGAGAGAACCCAACATGCGGTAGCAGTGCACTTGCAGCGCACGGCGGTAGGGTTCGGTCAACTCTTTGAACGCATCGCCGTCCCCGGCTCGCGCCTTTGCGATCAAGTCTTCTTTCGATTGCATGATCATCTCATCACATTATTATAACACCTCGTCGCACTTCCCCTCGCTCTATAGCAAACCGGCCCGAGGATGGGAAATAGGCGACTCGTGACCGCTCAGTTTGGAGCGGCCCCGGTGTCAATATCATCGACGGCGGTATGGAAAGACGCTCATCTTCACCTTAACTCAGAACAGAGCCGAACGTGATATTGGACAACAAGGTTGCCGTGATCTACGGAGCCGGAGGCGGGATCGGCGGTGCTGTCGCACGTGCCTTTGCGAGGGAGGGTTCCCAGGTCTTCCTCACCGGGCTCCACGGGGCGACCCTCGAAGCGATTGCCAAGGACATCGTTGCCGCTGGTGGGTGCGCCGAGGCGGCGGAAGTCGATGCTCTCGACGAACAGGCGATCGACAAACATTTACAGTCTGTGATCGATAAGGCGGGCCGCCTCGATATCTCGTTCAACACGATTGCGATTCCGGACGCGAAGATTCTGGGTGTGCCTTTGGTCGAGCTGGATACCGAGTTGTTCGACCGGGCGGGTGGCTACCTCAAGTCGTACTTTTTGACCGCGCGCCTGGCGGCCCGGAGGATGCTCACAAATCAATCGGGGGTGATCATGACCGTCACCGCACTCCACTCGCGGATGGGCATCCCCTTGGTCGGAGGCTACGGCCCGGCGCAGGCCGCCAAGGAATCACTAACCCGAAGCCTCTCCGCCGAGCTCGCACCTCACGGCATTCGCGTGGTCTGTTTGCGACCGCAAGGTATGCCGGAGACCGCGACGCTCAAGCGTGCCTATGAACCTCGTGCCAAGGCGTCGGGAATGACCTGGGAACAGTGGCAAGCGATGCTAGCGACCAGGACGCACCCGCGCCGACTCATGACGCTCGAAGAGATGGCTAACACAGCAGTCTTCATGGCTTCGGACAAGGCAAGCGGAATGACGGGAACCACCGTCAATTTGACCATGGGTAGCCTGGATGACTAGTGTTCTGAGTTCATTGACAAATTGCCTTGATCCGACCGACGATGAGATTGGCATGAGCTGTCCATGCAAACGGACGGGGATTGCTGTTATGATCTTCCAGGTACTCCTTGATCGCTTGCTCTAAGGCTCCCATGCTCCGGATTACCCCCCGGCGGATCCGTTTCGCGGCAGTCTCCGCGAAAGACCGCTCCACCTGGTTCAACCACGAACTGCTCGTCGGGATGCAGGGCACTTGGTATTCGGGATGGCGCAGGAATCACCGCTTCACCGCCGGCGCCTTGTGCGTGCCGTAGTTATCCATCACCAGATGGACCTCTACCCCGGGTTTATTGGGCACACAGGGGCTGCAATCTCGTTGAGGAACTTGAGGAACTCTTGATGCCGGTGGCGGCGGAGGCAGTGGCCGATGATCACCTCGCCAGTGGCCACGTTCAAGGCCGTGAACAGCGAGGTCGCGCCATGCCGGGCGTAGTCAGGGGTCCGTCGCTCGGTCTGTCTGGGCTGCATTGGCAGCAGAGGTTGAGTGCGATCCAGGGCTTGGATCGGGCTCCTCTCGTCGACGCAAAGGGCTAGATTCCGGGTGCTCCAGTGAGTCTCCCCCGGCGGTATTTCCGTGGTGGTCTTGCGAAGGATCTCAGCAGCCAACGCGGCTCGGCCGGACGCCGAGCGTCCCCCACGAGGGGCATCCTTGGCAATGAAGTTAACTCCTTGATTCTCCTCGGCGGACGGTACAGAGGCAATATGACGATGCCGCAAGGCGCCTTGGACTGCCGGGTCCATAAAGAGGTTACTCAAGGCAGAAAAGAGTACGTTCGGAATGAGACCAATTCAGAATGCATCCGTTTTCGGAACCAGCGAAATTCCACCTCTTGAGCACAACGGCCAACCACCGGAATCTCGACCGTCTTATCATTGCTCACCAGAGGTGATGACTGAAGCCGTCGATCGCCGAGCCGCGTTCGAAGGGCGAAACCATCGATTTCGGCGCAGGTACGCGGGAGGAGTGCTAGTGGCGTACTGTCACCGAATCAGGTCTCTCGCCTCTTTGAATATCTGGGTCACTTCAATTTTTTCATACCAATGCATCCACCGGGCGTCGGCCCCTGTCGTACTGAGCTGATTCGCCAGCTCGATCCAGCGGGTGGCGGTTTGAAGATCTTTGCGAGCCTCATCGGCGTGGCCGAGTTGGGCGTGGGTCATCGCGAGGAATAGCCAGTCCCAGGCGCGCCGAGGGTAAACGAGGACCGACCGGTTGAGGTCGGCGAGAGCCGCCTCGTAGCGACCGGCGCGGTAGTTCATCGCCCCGCGCACGCGGGGGTTGCTGGGCGTGGGTCCAATGGCGAGCTCCGCGAGAGGAAAGAGTGTCTCCACCTCGTCGGGCGCGGCAGGCGCGACGACGCTGATGTAGCAAACGTTGGAGGCCACCGAGGAAACTTGGGTGCCGCGGAATTGCTTCAACATCGCGGCTCGCGTGTCGCGGTAGGCCTGGAGATCGCCCGCGCCCAACCAGGCTGTCGCTCGGGCGTACCACCACCACTCCTGATCGGGCTCGAGCTCCGTCCCGCGGCGGAGATCGGCTCCCGCTTGATCCCACTGCTTCAGCAAGGCGCAGGAGATGCCCCGGCGAGCGTAAGCCCAGCCGAGCTTCGGGTCGATCTCCAGAACCAGCGTGAACGCCGTGGGCTCGGTCGGTGAGTCGGTCAATGTGATCTTGGGAGCCGGTTCGCATCCGGTGACGAGAGCCATGGCCTCTTCACGGAGCTCCGCGAGGTATTCGTTCCGACCAGGGTCATTGGGAACCCATCGCGCCGCCTGCTGCAGCAGTAGCCGCGCCCGCTCGTGGTGGCCGAGTTTCCACTGGCACATTGCAAGCACGAGCCAGTCGTGGACGAAGCCTGCTTGGGATAGTCCCATGGACCGAAGGGCGGCCTGGGTCGCTCCCTCGAGATCGCCGGTGCGATAGAGCGCGACCGCGAGCGTGTTCCAGCCGGCGCTATCGCGGGGGGCGATGCTCACGACTCTTCGGGCCAGCTCGGTCGCCCTTGCGTCGTTGCGATGGTTCAATTCCGGGCAGAAGCAGAGCCTCCACGCGAGGAGATTGAAGGCGTTCGCGTCCTGGGGTTTCAGAGCCACGAGTCGCTCGTAATCTTTCAGGGCGGCGGGCCAGTCGTGGGCGAGCAAGTGGGTCTCCGCTCTCCGCCACAAGGCATCGCTGTATTCGGGATTGAGCGTGATAGCCTGGCCGAAGCGGGCGATCGCCTCGGCGTATCGCCCGAGAGATACGAGGGCATTAGCCTGGTTGCTCCAGTAGCGGGCGTCTTTCTCCCGCTCGGTCCCTTCGATCAACCGCGTTGCTTCCCAGAAGAACAGGTCGCTTTGTGCCTCGAACCACCAGGCGTGGTTATAAGGCGACGCCCCCAGCTTGTGGGGCGGAATGTTCCGGCCAAGCAGCTCTCCGGCGGATCTCAGGGAGTTTCGGGCCTGAACGGCCTGCCCACGGCGGTGCTGGACCATCGCCTGGACCGCGCCGGCCCATTTCCTGACCCAGTCGGGTTCATTCCCTTTCACCTCGCGCAAATTCTCAAGCGCCGCGTCGTACTGCCCCGCGCGGTACAGTGCCATGGCGAGAGTGACCAGCCGGAAGGGGGTCCTGCCCGCGTTGACGACGCGGCCGGCGAGACTTACGAGTCGGTCGGAGGGGAGCCCCGGGTCTTCGGCCGTGAGGCAGGCAAGGGCGGTGTCTTCCTCGTCCCAGACCCGCGCCTCGGCCATCTCGTTGAACCCGCGGAGCATCCGTTCGCAGACGTTTCGGTATCCAGGATCATCACGCACGCAGAATCGCAAGACCGCGTGCGCATACATCGATCGCAGCGATCCAGGTTCCTGAAGGTCCCACGCGCGGCGGAAGTCGGCTGCGGCGAGATCCCAGAGACCGAGCCGTGCGTAGATTTCGCCGCGAGTGAGCCAAACTGAGGAGTGGTCGGGGCGAAGGGTGAGCGCCTGGCTCAGATCGGCCTCGGCCTGGGCGAGCTCCGACCGGTCGATATGGTTCCGTCCGCTCTCGATGAGCCGATTGGCCCGGTTAAGGGTTTCCAGATCACGAGAGGCTGCATTGGCGCGTTCTTCAGCGGCCTTCTGGCGCTCGATACTGAGTTGGAGTTGAACGCCCATGGCCTCGGCGCTCGCCGCCGCCACGCGGAACGCTTGCCAGACAGTGAGTGCGCCCGCGGCGAGCGCCATTGCCGCGAGCAGCCCCGCCGTGACCAGTGAGGCGCGGTGGCGACGCACGAACATGCGGAGCCTGTACAGCGGCGACGGCGGGCAGGCCTGCACGGGCTCGTCATCAAGGTAGCGCTGAAGGTCAGCGGCGAGGCTGTTGGCCGTGTCGTACCGGCGATTCCGGTCCTTCTCCAGGCACTTCATCACGATCCAGTCGAGCTCGCCGCGGATCAGCTCACTGAGCCGCCGAGGGTTGGTCCCCCGCTGTGCCGAGGCGGTGACCGTCGCGTCTTCCGTAGAGCTGAGCCGGGTACTGGGCCGAGGTGGCGCCTCCTCCCGGATGATCCGGCGCACCTCATCAAGTGCCAGGGTCTGAAGCCGCTTCTGATCGAACGGTGTTACTCCCGTGAGGAGTTCGTAAAGTAACACACCCAGCGAGTAGATATCGGACCGTGTGTCCGCGTCGAGGCCGCTCAACTGGGCCTGTTCCGGGCTCAGGTACGGCGGCGTGCCGATCATCTGTGCAAAGTTCGTGAAGAGCGTCTTCTCGGTGAGCTGCTGGCCGACCGCTTTGGCGATCCCGAAGTCGATGACCTTCACGACCTGCTTGTCATCGTGAACGGTCACCATCACGTTCGAAGGCTTCAGGTCGCGGTGGATAACCCCCTTCTGATGCGCGTGCTGCACGGCCTTGCAAACCGTGATGAACAGCTCGATGCGTTGGCGAAGCAAGAGCTGGTTCTGGTCGCAGAAATCGGTGATCGGAACGCCTCGGACCAACTCCATGACGAAAAACGGCCTTCCCGTGGCCGTCGCGCCGCCATCGAAGACCTGGGCGATGTTCGGGTGATCCATCAAGGCCAGGGCCTGCCGCTCGGCCTCGAACCGAGCGATCACGCGTCGAGTGTCCATGCCCGGCTTGAGAATCTTCAGAGCCACCTTTCGGCGTACCGGCTGGGTCTGCTCGGCCATATACACGATGCCGAAGCCCCCCTCACCGATCTGCTCGAGCAAGCGGTACGAGCCGATCATCATTCCCGGACCCTCCAGGAGCCCGGTCACATCAGGCGGAGGAATCCGCGAATTCGCGGCGTCGACGCCTCCCATCCGGCGGTGAGCATCGAGCAACTCCTCGACACGCGCGCGCAGCTCTTCGTCGGAGCCGCAAACCCGCTCCAAGAACTCGGGCCAAGCGGCGGGCTCGTGTTCCAACCCCTCCATGAAGATTGAACGGACGGCGTCTTCGTGCACGGTCGTGGGGCCCTTGCGAAAGCGCCTTCGGTTACCAGGAACGGAACGCGGGATGGGTGCAAGCCTTGGCCGGCTATGATTGTTTCATCAACTCGCAACTCAGCCAGGCGCGAGCGTATGCCCAATGACGGTACGCGGTCGCCGTTGAGACCCCCGTCACCTCGGCGGCATCAGCCAGCGACAGGCCCGCGAAGTAACGGAGCGACACCAGCTCACCCGCCACGCGGTCGAGTGTCGTAAGCTGCGCGAGGGCATCATCAAGGGCGACAAGCTGGTCCGGTGTGACCGAGGATGCCGGGTCGAGGTTCTCAAAATCGACGCGTTTCCAGTCCCCCCCCCGCTTCTCGCGATTCTTCCCCCGGGCTCGCTCCACCAGGATCCGGCGTATGGCCAGGGCCGCGGCGGCGAAGAAATGGCCGCGGCTTTTCCAGTGCTGCACGCGCTCGACGTCAACCAGCCGAACGTAAGCCTCGTGCACGAGCGCCGTCGCCTGCAACGTCTGGCCGGGGCGCTCCTTCTTCATCTGAGCCGTCGCCAGCCTCCGCAGTTCGTCGTAGACAAGAGGGAACAACCGCTCAGAGGCGATTCCATTACCACCTTCGATCTGTTCGAGAATTCGGGTGACGTCGCTCATTCCACCCAGGTTAGACGCATCGCCGCGCGCTTGCAATCGGGCCTACCGCAAGCATCTCCATCATGTCATCCGAAACCCGTATCACGACCGATCAGCAATCGGCATGACACCTGAATTCACCAACGACAATTATGCAATCATGGTGTTTCTTAAGTTGATGCCTGTTCGAGCCTGAAGAGGCCCGCCGCCCGTGATGCGCCGGGATGGTTTGACCGCGTCTCGCTTGATTCTCCCCTTCGGGTATTGGAAGGAGGACAGCCGATACGGCATCAGGACACCACGGGCGAGCGGTGTTATCAGCAATGACCGAGCGGACCATGGATATCAGGGTCGATGTCGGCTTCGTTGATGATAATTAGGGTATCGGACGTTCGGCAAACGGTGCTGCCGACGATTCCGGCGTTACGGATGCCGCCGCCGACTCCGATACCGCCGGCCCCCGCCTTGCTGGTGCCGATCACGCCCAGTCCTCCTTGACCGCCGTTGCCGCCAACGGCGTTGTTTCCCAGGATCGTTGAGTTCTTGAGGCAAACGGAGCCGACGAAGACAACGTTGAGACCGCCACCCAATCCATTGCGGCCAGCCCCTCCCTGGCTCCCTTTCGTGACGAGACTTTCACCCCCAGTGCCACCCGTTCCGCCCTGGGCTGTGCTTGCGAAGAGAAAGTCATTATCAAACGTGATCTGGTTCGAGAGGTCACCAGCCCGGCCATAGAGGCTGACAGCCCCTCCCTCGCCCGCGCCAGATAGGCCGCCGATCCCGCCGATGTGCCCGAGGCCCCCCTCACCGCCGGTTCCTCCGACGGCTTGATCGACCAGGAATTGGCAATTCGTGGCAAAGACTTGGAGGGCATTCGCGCGTGCGCCCCCTTCCGCATTGAATCCGTTGATGCCCAGGACCACGGCGGCGCCGCCGCCATCGGCCTGGCCTCCGGTCCCTCCTCCTCCTCCGTTGTGGTTGTGGCCGCCGTTACTTCCCGCCCCTCCCTTGCCGCCGACCGCCCTATCGCTGAGGAACGTGTCATTCGTGAGGTGATAGACCGCGCTATACGCGGCGCCGGGATCGAGCGCGGCGCCTCCTCCATAGCTGTTACCCCCATAGCCGCCTTCCGAGGCGGGACCACCCAAAACACCGGCCCCTCCCTCACCACCGTTTGCGCTGCAGCTCGTGAGCTGAATGTGGTCGAGCGTGAAGGTGGGCTTCGTCATGATTAAGCCGATTGGTGCGGCGGTCGCGAATCCACCACCTGCCGCGTCGCCCCCCGCCAGGCCGAGGAGCCCCCCGTTGCCGCCCTTACCGCCGATGGCCCTGTCCGTGGTCAGGGTACCGCCGGCGAGGGTGAACTGCGCGTCGGCTGAGGCCCCGGCATCGATGTAGACGCCTCCGCCCTTCGCGTCGCCGCCTGTGGCATTGGCGCTGCTTCCGTTCGCGCCGCTACTTGCCCCGCCCCCTTGGGCGGTCGCGCCGGTGATCGTCAGCGTATGAAACGTCACGATGGGCGCCATCGTTTCCTCGGCCAGTACGGCGACTGCGCCGCCATAGGCGTCGCCCCCCTGGCCGGTTTTGTCACCTACGCCAGCAGAGGAAGCCCCGCCATAGGCATTCTCGTTGGTGAATCGGTCTGTGTTGGCCACGACGGTGAGCATCGTCGATTCCAGACCGTCCACCGCGAAGCCGCCCCCTTCGGCGAGCCCACCCTGGCGCCCCGCGCCACCAGAGACGCTGTCGGCCGAGAACGTATCGCCCGACAGGATCACGGACGTCGCGCGTGAGTAGGACGAATCGACCATAACTGCGCCCCCTTTAGCCGCGCCGCCGTCCCTACTGTCGTGACTCGCTCCCCCTTGGGCTGAGTTGTCGGCGAACGTATCACCCGTGATGACGACATTGAAGCTTCTGGCGCCGTTGGCGTTCGTGCTCGCCTGGTTCTCCCAGGCGATGCCCCCTCCTTGCGCGTCGCCGCCGAGGGCGCCATCACCGCCGACGGCCTGATTGAGGAAGAACTGGCTGTTCGTCACCGTAAGGTTCGCGCCCCCCGCCCAGATGGCTCCGCCGGAAGCAGGGTTGCTCATATCGGAGAAAGTGAGTCCGGATTGGCCGATGGCCCGGTTGAAAAAGAACAGGCAGTTGTCAACGGATAGGTCAGCATTGGATGCGATCGCGCCTCCTTGGAAACTGGCCTGGTTTCCAAGAAACGTGCAGTCGTTTACTTTCAGTGTGCTGGAACTTTCGGGATCGTCGATTGCCCCACCATTTTTCGCGAGCCCATTATCAAGCGTCAGTCCCGAGATCGAGACCGCGGCCTGACTACCAGCGGCGGCGATCTCGAAGATTCGTGACTGACCGTTCGTCGCAATCGTCAATTCGCTGGCGCCCGGCCCTAGGATCGAGAGGCCTTTCTTAAGAGTGATCTCGCCGCTCGTCAACCTGATGACCTGACCGTCGAGCTTCGAATCGAAGTTGATGACATCGCCAGGTGACGCCGCCCCAATCGTATCGCGGAGCGTGCCGGGCCCGCTGTCGTCGGCGCTCGTCACGGTGAACAAGCTTAAGAGTGCCCTGCCCTCCATCGCTTCGATTCGAGGCGCGCATCGCATCCGGCGGCGCTCGCGGCATCCATCTCGAAAGCGACCTCTGTCCCGCCGAAACAATTCAGTCGATGGAATCTTCATCGGTGTTCTTACCCCTGGTGGAAGCCCCTGATCGCACCTGACGTTCGGGTCGATGCCCCGACTCGTACATTTGCTTGAAAGCTACGTGCGAGCTAACGGAGCTGAATTTCTCATAGAATCACTATTTTTTGAGGAACTGGCCTGCCCCAGCGGCCGTCAGCCCTCGCCCGTGGCCGGGGTGACAAACGAGGGACCCACTTTCCATTGCGTGATAATTTGTCGATCTTTTGTGCGCAAGCGAGATCGGCCCCAGATCCCGCCGCGCGCCGCATTCCCGCTGCACGGAGCCGGCGCACGCGTTTTGGCGGGGTACGGGATTTCATCGCAGGCTGAGCACTATCGGGAAATCCCGAGTGTTGGTGGTCTGCGAGGGGTTATCTCGGGGTGAAATGCAGGGATGCGCGGGTAACGAGCGCCTTATAATCGTGCCCGGGCAGGCCCGCGCCCGCGGCGTTGAGCAAGGCGCCATCCGCACCGCGTAGTCCGGTCGCTGTTGTCCCGTTGACCTGCAAGAAGTAGGTCCAGTGGACGTTCAGCCGCCTTGAGGGGTGAATGGTCACCGTTCGCGCTTCGGGGCTGTAAACGACCGAGCCGATGCCAATGAGTCGGCCACCGGGACTTGTAATCCGGTAGTTGTCTCTGTTCTGGGCCGAGGCGACCTCGAGCGGAGAATCCACGGTCAGCACAAGGGCTGTCGGCATCCAGTGGTAGCCGAGTCGCTGGAATTGAATGACCTGTGGTCCTGCGCCTTGCACGCTCTGCGCGGCCTGGACGACCTGGCTGATCGCCCCCTGGCTACCGGCGCTGTCAGCGTTGCCACTGTAGGTGGCAGTGATCGCATGATTTCCCACACCGAGGTTTGAGATCGTCAGTGTGGCGTGCCCTGTTTGATCGAGCGCGACAACGCCAAGCGTACTGGTGCCTTCGGCGAACGTCACACTTCCGGAAGGAACGCCCCCAGTTCCGGTCACGCTGGCAACGAACGTGACCGGTTTGCCTGCGACGGCGGGGTTGGCCGAGGAGCCCAAAAGGGTCTGCGTGATCATCAAGGACTTCGCCACGACCTGGCTCGTTGCGCCCTGACTGGCGGCAAACGTCGCGTCGCCGCTGTAGAGAGCCGTAATCGCGTGACTTCCCACGGAGAAGGTTGATGTGGTCAACACGGCGCGCCCCGTCTGATCGAGCGGGACGACGCCCAGGGTCGTAGCTCCGTCTTTAAACGTAACGCTACCCTTGGGGACGCCGGACGTCCCCTTCACGAGCGCGACCAGCGTAACCGGCTGGCCGACGGCGGACGGACCGGGCGAGGCGCTGACCGTTGTGTTCGTTGCGACCAGCGACGGAGCGACGACCGTGGTCGAGGCGGAGGCAGTCTCGCTGGCAGGGTTGGGGTCACTCGTAGCGGTTGACACGGTGCTCGTCATCGGGATCGTCAGGCCGCCTGCTGCGCCCGAGTTCACCTTCACGACAAAAGTGAAGACAGCCATTCCGCCGCTGGGGAGGCTGGCAATGGACGCGGCGATGGAGCCGGTTCCACCCACCACGGGGGCGGCCGCGTTCCAGCCGGCCGGCGCGACGAATGAGACGAGCGTCGTGCCTGCAGGCACCGCGGCGTTGAGCTCGGTCTGGAGCGCGGCATCCGGTCCTGAGTTGGCCACGTCAATGGTGTACGTGATGTTGCCACCCGGAGCGACGGTGATGGGCGAAACGACATTCACTCCCAGCGCGGCTGACGTGCTTGTCGCGAGGATTCCCGTTCCGACGCCCGAGGTGGACGCGCCGTTCTTGGTGGCGGTCGCCGTAATGAATTCGCCAGCGGGCACGCCGCCTGGCGGGCTGAATGAAAGCGTGACATTTCCGCTCGAATCGGCCACAAGGTTATCCTGGAATCCAAGGAGCGTCCCAGCCTGCTGATTCGAGGCGCCGCCGGTATTGGGCGTGGCGAAGTACTCCACCCGGTATGTCGCACCCGGCGCGCCGACGATATGGCCCGAGATGTTAGTCGTCGTGGCCGCGGTTAAAACGGGGGCATTGGTGTTCGACCCCAAAATGGCGGGTCCCTCGTTCCCGTAGAATACGTTCCCTTCGATCAGGACGTCATTCACCGCGGCCCCCGTGATCGGGATGAAAACCGAGGCCCCGGTGCTGGCGCCACTGTTATTGGCGATCACGTTCCCCGCGCCGGGGGTGGTACCGCCGATCGTGGTATCCGTGGAACGCTGGACGGAAACACCGAATTCGAAGGGACCGATGTCGTGCGTCTGGGTCGAGTCGGTGCCGATGAAATTGCCTTGGACCGTCGTTGTCCCCGACAGGTCGATCAGAACGCCGATCTGGCCGCCCAGGGCGTTAGCGCCAAGCACGTTGCCGGCCCCGCTTGCGGTTCCACCAATGTAGGTACCGTGGCATCTCGCGACGGTGATGCCTTTAACGCTCACGACGGGCGCGGTGCCCGTACGGTCCGTCCCGATGTAGTTTCCTTGGATCGTTGTGTTGTTGGCATTGTCAAGCGCGATGGCGTCAATTCCGGCAACCACGTTGCGTTCGTCAGCGCTCGTGCCACCGATGAAGGTATGGTCCGCCTGGCTGACGAAGATGCTCTCCTGCGCTCCCCCTCCGGCGGGAAAGGCGGAATTGCCGTCAGCCTTCAGACCGACAAAGTTTCCCTCGAGAAAGGTGTTCGTCGCCGACGCTCCGTTCAGGTAGATCCCATAGTTCGCGTTGCCTGAGATCACATTGCGGTCGGCGGGGTCGCTGCCGCCGATCGTATTGTTCGGGCCGTCCACCTCGACACCGCTATAGTTGCGGAGTGTGGAGCTCGCGAGCATCCCCGTCGGATCGACACCGATAAAGTTGCCGACCACATGATTTTCGCCGGTCACAGCGCTTAGGGTAATCCCAGCGGCCAGCGGGGAGGAGAATCCTGTGATATCGAGTCCTTCGATCGTGCTGCCTGCTGTCCCGGGCCCAAAGACCAGTCCCTGAGGAACGTTCTGCGAACCGTCGAGTTGGATCTGCAGAAGCGCGTTGTCAGGCTGATCAATCGGATTCGTGTTCGGACTGGCCCCGGGCTGGCTATACCCATTGATAATGACCGGGTTGGTCACAATAGGCAGCGCGTTCTGCAGCGAGATCTTGTGTAGGCCTGTCCCGGGAATATGAAAGGCAATCGTATTGGGTACACCACCGACAATAGCCTGGCTGTTTGCGTCAAGAATCGCCTGCGACAGAGAACCCGCGCCTGAATCGTTTGTGTTGGTCACCGTGAAGGTTGCAAGCAATTTTCGTGTTTCGAGCGATTCCAAGCGCGGAACGCGACCTTGACGAGAAGGTCGGCTTCGTTGATTGCGAGCTTTAAACATGCGCACCATCGTCGATCTCCCTGCGGGATGAACCTGCTCCGAACGTCGAGAGGCCACCCGGACCGCGACCGCCAATCGCCGACAAGGGAGACTTGCGCGGTGAGATTATCCCGGTGACCGCAACGGGGCCAGCGACTCACAGGCGAGGCTGACTCCCACTTGAGATCACATGCGACGTAGGCCACCGGAAATTCTCACGGAATCTCAGAAATCCACAAACGCCCTGGCATAGACCGCGCCAAGGAGTGCGGGCCAGCACATCCGCATACGACCACCACGGGGAGGGGCTTCCCGCGTTGCGGATGTCTCCCCGATGTCGGCATACCGTTGCCATTACCCCGGTGAGATCGTTGAGACTTATCGCTCCCGGGACGACCCATTCCATCCGTTGCCGCTTCTCTCAACAACGGCGGCCTTTTCTGAGATAAAGGCGGGTCCACTCCCACATTAATTCCTTCGAGGCCTGCTCAGCATTCACTCGCGTTACGGCCCGTCAACTCCCTACACCGCCGAGCGGTACATGTTTCTCGAAGGCTCCGACGGCTTCGTGACCTCCACTGCCACTCCGATAGCTTCCGGCCAGAGCGACCTAGTTGTCCGGGCGGGACTGGCACCCGCTGGGAAGACACCGCTTATCACGGCGCACTATATAATTCACATTAATAAAATATGAAGAATATGAAAAATTTCAAAATCGACCGATCAATACTGACGTGGCGGATCACCTGAGGCGTATCGAATTAAGGCGGCTTTCTGGCGAGAAGAGGGCTTGGCAAGAGGGCGAGCCCTCCTCACTAGGGAGAGCGCTTCTTGGACATCAGAGGCAAGCCCAAGTTTCAACAGTATCGCGGCGGTGACAGTGGCGGTCCTCCCGTGCCCTTGAGCACAGTGGATGAGAACGCTCCGTCCCTCGGCACGCCAGCGTGCGCACCATTCGACCGCCTCCCGAAACTGCCGGTCCGATGGAGGCGAACCGTCGAGAATCGGTACACGGGCCGTCTCGATGCCAGGTTCACCATCGACACCCGAGAGTCGAGGAAACTCCCAACACAGGTTCAGAACAGCCTCGACTCCAAACGCCCGAACTTTATGGAGCTCAGACGGGAACGGAAGGCGACCGACGTACAGCCCCGGGGCTACAAGATTCAGTTGCCCTTCCCGGTCGAACCATCGGGCTATGTACAAGGTGATTGAGCCGAGGATGAGATACGGCAGGAGAACCGCCGGAACCACCCGCGGCCAAACCGGCCGAAGCAGAAAGTCTTCGATGGCAAATCCGGCCTCCTGTAGCCCATAAATCGTAGCAAGCGACAAGAAGCAAATCGCGGCATAAACCTCGGCGGTCACGAGCAGCCACCAGAGGCCGTCCGCCTTCCCGGCCAGCCGTATGGCCTGCGTGGCCAGTGCGACACCCACAAGCCCGAAGGCGAGAGTGAATCGCATTATTTACCTGCCCCTCTCGATTGACAGACAGACCGATCGCTCCCAACCCCAGGCGAAGTCATCGCCCCGTTTTAGCCGTAGCCGCTTTCGGCAGACCGACGGCAGACTAGGAGACATTCTAAATAAGTCCAATTGAGAATGCCGCGAACGACATAAAGCCAGCCTTCAAACTCTTGACCCAAAAGTACTTTACGTAATTCCTTCCTCGGCCCCTTCAAGACTGAGAGTTACTTCCGGCGACCCTCTCAGACCCACGGCTCGAACCGATTCGGCTGTGAAAGGCCTGGGCTGTTCAACTTTGTACTGGAGTTTTGTAAAGTCAGCCTAACCCCAGTTGGGCAACCACATAATCAAATGGCCGCTCCCGTTCCGATCACCCTATTTTTACAGCCTCGACTAACAGTTTGCAAAACCCTAGTTATAACTAAATTTTACGACATTCAATATAAAATTGACCATTTTAATATTTATTTATCAAAATATATTATTATTCAAAATATCTCTTGGCTTATAGTTTTCCGGTTTCATCGAGACGACGTTTAGATTGGCGACCATGTCTCTTTTGCCTCAGCATACCGACCTCTTCTTTACACGCTAAGCAAGAGAAAGCACAACCCAGGCCAGCAGCCGGTGTTACGATCGGGCTCGCGTCTGGAGCCATCGCTGGCGTTCATCGGGAAGGCAAGCTCTCCTCTTGTCGCCTACGTGGGATAAGCGTGGTCAGGTAGTTCCTTTACCCAGGCCAATAACTCGAATCGCTCGGGATGACCGAGAACGGCCTCCGAAGCGATCCCAGACATCTCGATAAGATATCGGCGTCGGTCCCGCTTCACGAACCGCAGATGGACATCCCACACCTCGTAACCCTCACCGTCGTCGATCGAGAAATAGGGTTCTCCGGTAGCCTCGTCATATTCTTCCGGCAGCTCAAGTGTGACGCCGGTATAGTCGTCGGCCTTAGCGAAAGGCAAAGGGGCGGCCTCGGTCAATATCGCGACCCCAGAAGAAAGGAACGTCGATTCTTCAGGATCTGGGTTGAGGCATTTCCCGATGATGTTGAAGTCCCATCCCGGCCCAGACCAACTCTGTGTGATGTAACGGAACGTCGCGGACTTGATGGCGAACCCGAACCTCCCGAGCTTCATCCGATTTACTACGATCATGCACTTAATATCTCTATAGATTGATTCGTATTTAATCTCGGAGGCTATGGCAAGAACTCACCGGTGCACTTCTGCCAAGAGAGATCCGCAACACAGCGCTATGCTGCCGCACGCTCACACTTTCCGCCAGAGATGGCGCGGGACAGCAAAGCGATTGCACAAACCCCCAAGCAAATAGCGAGAGAGATTTGGAATGAGTCGAACTCAGAGTGTCCCTGCTCCCTGCCCGGGTCACACTCGCCGGTTACTTAGCCCAGTGAAGAGTAGCCGTTGACAGCACAAAGACAAAACAAGCGGTAGTTTTTCTTCGAGATAAACGGTCGTGACCGGAAGATCAGAGATGCACTACCAACTCAACCTCACCGTCACGTGCGCGCGAGAGCCCTGGTAACATCATAATCCCTGCACCGTCTTTTGTGCGATTGCCGAAACCGTCGATACGCTCCGCGCCGTTCCCGCAAACACATCATATTTATTACATGTTTTGCGAAACCTCCTTCAGGATATTCCCTTTTGGGGACCCCATTCCCGTTGAATCAAAGCCCCAAATAGAGAGACATCGTGCGGCTGATGATGCGGAGATGGGCGACGAGTTGCAGCCGTTCAAAGCGAACCTCAGCCGCGCGGAAAGGCATTCTCTTCGACTTTGGTGAGTCGCGCCAACACGACGGCGGTTCAGGCCGGGCGTTCGACGTGCCGAACGCCGTGGATGATCGAAAATTATCCACCTGTTAATGATGAGCCGTTCGGCACAAAAACCACGGTGCCGTCATTCTGGCGCAGGGCTACGCGCTCCGGCAATTTGCCATACGCAACCTTAAGAACCCGCGGCCCCACCGTCCCCTGGGGCAAGAAGGTCAACGCGACCTTGCAATGAGGAAGGAAGGCGTCGTCCGGGTCTCCCTCACGTTTCTCTTCCGTGGGATAAAAGCGCGCGACCACATCATACTCTCCGGGCGGAACGTCCAGCCGGTAGAAGTCGCCATCGTCATCCACCGTCCGAAGATAGAGCCCGCCCTCATCCTCGACGGTCAAGGGAACCGACACCGCTTGCTCAGTCCCGTCGAGCGAAGGCATGGCAACCCCGAGTTCGGCAATCACGTCGCATTCATTCACATCGCGTGGCGTGAAGAATGCCACCTGCCCCGGAAACGCGGTGAAGTGCTGCACGGAGAAGCTGTCGTCATCCACATAGTCCAAGTCTATGTCCCGGATCTCGGGCTCGAGATAGAACTGGCCATGCGACACATTTGCCAGCGTCAGACGCCAACTCGCCTGGTTTTCACCCACGGAGAAGCCTCCTCGCACACCGGCTCGATCGTTCATTTTGAGAGGCAAAATGTACGACACGAATATCGAACCTTCAAGCGAGGAGTGCACTTGAATGAGCGGCGAAGAGGAGAAAAGCCCGTGGTACCCGCAATCCGGAAAGAGGCCGATTGGTGGGTCGTGAGCGCCAGGCGGGAGAAAACCCGCCCGACGCGGTGGGAAGAGCCCGTGCTGGCGGGGCGAATACCACAGCTTAGCTGCATGATGTCGGAGGACTGATAGTTCCCTCGGTGATTTCCTCTCGGTGGAAAAGACCAACGTTCGCCATTCTTATTCGGCGTAAATGCTCCTCACGAAATTCGTCACGTCTTTGATGGGCCAGTCGGAGTACTTCTTCTTGAACTCTTCCGTCAGTAACCGCCCGGCCTCGATGACGGTGACTCCCTCTTGTTTGAGGCCCAATGCGCGGGTACGGAGATCAACGATGAAAGCCTTCTCCTTGGCAACCAGCGAGCCATCCCCCACGGCGCTGTGAGTCGGAAGCACGTGCGCCGCGCCAAGTTTTTCCACGTCATCAAGCACGGCGATCCAACTTGAAGGCGTGCCACCGTCGCCGTAGATGTTCGGCACGACCTTGTTCTGAACGACATCACCAGAGATCAGGGTCTTATCAGGCAAGACGAACGTGAGTTCATCGCCTTTGGTGTGGGCGCCGCCGAACCACAAGAGCCGCGCCCTCACGCCTCCTCCAAGATCTAGTTCCAGCTCCCTGTCGAACGTCTTTTCCGGGGCGCGAAGCTTCGCGTCGACGAGCAACTCCTTCCACTTGGCGTTCATGCCCTCAAAGCGATGGATCATCTCCTCGCCATGCTTATCCATCTCCTCTTGCTGCACCTTGGGTCGGATCAGGATGGTTCCGTCTGGAAAACCGGCCACACCCCCTGCGTGCTCAGGATGGAAGTGCGTCGTGGTCAGGTAGAGCCTGTTGTCGGGAGCAAGCCGTTTCGCCACCCTCGCGACAGTGGCCCCGTTGCGGGGTCCCAGGCCTGTGTCGACCACCAGCGTTGCCTTTTCGCCAACGACGATGCCAACATTGGGCCAACCCATAATCGCCCAAACGTGATCCGACACCTTCACGGTGTTTTCGCTGACCAGAGGGTCTTGCACGGTTTGCGCAGACGCGACGGCTGTCATCAGACAAAACGACACCAAGGATGGAACAAATTTCATATCGCCAATCTCCGATGTGCCGTGATCATGAACACGGTGATCATCTCGGGTAAGCCACGGCGGAATTCTAGGGTGGATCGGCGGGAGCGGTTAGATGGACGCGGGTCTAGGATCAGCGGACCCAGAACCAGGAACGCGCTGGCCATTCTCTAGAGACCATGCACGGCATCTCCTGGCCATGGTTCGGGAGAGAAGGCAGGCGATGAACCTGGCGGCGGCATCGTGGCCGATGAAGGGTCCACAGCTCTAATGCGACGGAACCAAGTCTCGGCTACGGCTGTATTGCCGGGGCGAACAACCCATGACCCGCTTGAAGGCGGTGCTGAACGCGCTTTCGGATTCGTAGCCGAGAGATTGCGAGATCACGGAGACGGGATCGGCGGAGTTCCTCAGCCGATCCCCTGCCAGAAGCATTCGCCAGCGAATCAGGTAATCAATGGGTGTCGAGCCAACGGTCTCCTTGAATTTCGCGGCAAAGCTGGACCGAGACATCCCGACTTCCTCCGCCAGTTCCTGCAGGGTCCAGGGATGCGCAGGGGTGTTGTGCATCGCGTGGATAGCCGCGCTCATCTGCGGGTCAGCCAGCGCGAAGAGCCAGCCAACGCTCCCGCTCAATCCTTCCGCCAGATGCGCACGCAAGGCCTGGACCAACAACATCTGGGCGAGGTGTTGCAGAACCAGGAAGCCGCCGGGCTGCGGCTCGCGCAGCTCTTGCATCATCCGCTCGATAGACCAGCGCAATGCGAATTTGTCCGCTTCTTTCCTGATGTGAACAATCGGCGGGAGCATCCCCAGCAGGATGCCGGCGTGTTTGCCTTCAAGGCCGAAGTAGCCGCCGACACCCGAGACATCTCCTCCCCCATTCCAAACCGAGATGCTACCGTTCAGCGGCCCCGAATGCACCGACTTGAAGTCAACGGGCGGCAAGGCGAGGTCGCTTGTCAGGCGGAACGGCCGCCCCAGCGGAAGCAGAAAGCAATCCCCGGCCTTCAGATGCAGCGCTTCGGGAACGTCCTCCACCGCTAGCCAGCACTGGCCGGAAACCACGGCATAACATTTGATACCTTCGTGCTGGGGAAACTGGAGTGACCATTCCCCGCCCACATCAAAACCACCACACATCGTGTTGTGTGGTTTCAGAAGCGAAAGCACACCTGAAAGAGGGTCCATTGAACGCTCCTGGACGATCGCGAAGAAAGATTGGACTCTAAAGCATAGATCGTCTCACACCAAAAGCCTACGCTTTTGGACCAAGGGACCGAAAGTTCGAGTCGAATCCAGGAGGCTTCCTATGCGTGTTTTCGTTACCGGCGCAACCGGCTTCATCGGCTCCGTTATCGTTCAGGATCTCATCAGGGCTGGGCACAAGGTGCTCGGACTCGCCCGTTCGGATGCAGGGGCAGCGTCGCTCGCCGCCGCGGGGGCAGAGGTGCACCGAGGTGATATCGAAGATCTGGACAGCCTGCGGAAAGGCGCGGCGGCATCGGACGGCGTGATCCACACGGCCTTCATCCACGACTTCTCCAGGTTCCTGGAGGTCTGCGAGGCGGATAGGCGGGCCATCGAGGCACTCGGTGAGGCACTGGCCGGTTCGGAACGGCACATGGTTGTCACTTCCGGAACCGGTTTGGGGACCGCAGTTCTAGGCCAGCCCTCAACCGAGGACCACTTCGATCGCAACCACCCGAACCCTCGCGCCGCGTCCGAAGTCGCGGTAGAGGCGGTCGCCGATCGTGGCGTGAGCGTTTCCGTGGTGCGTCTGCCCCAGGTGCACAACACTGAGAAGCAAGGCCTTGTCACTCCCGCGATCGCAGTCGCCCGCGAGAAAGGCGTCGCAGCCTATGTTGGCGACGGGCTCAATCGTTGGCCCGCGGTGCACGTGCTCGACGCCGCGCCCGTATACAGGCTGGCCCTTGAGAAGGGAACGACCCGCGCGAGGTATCACGCGGTCGCCGAGGAAGGTGTTTCGGCCCGAGAGATCGCGGAGGCCATCGGGCGGGGCCTGAAGATCCCCGCGGTCTCTCTCTCCCCTGAAGAGGCCGCCAGTCATTTCGGCTGGATGGCATTCTTTGCCGGGATAGACATGCCGGCGTCAAGCGCGCTGACACAGCAGCGGCTGGGATGGCGGCCGACGCAGAAAGCCGGAATGATCGACGATCTTGACCACATGAACTGGTCCGCGAGTTGAACGTTCGCGCTCGGGGATCGTTTAAGCGGAAATCGGTCTCCTGACAAACTCGAGCCCGGCAGTGGCGCTACGGCGCGCTCGCGCCGTAGCGTAGCCCATCAATGAGCAACTCGACCATACGCCGCGCATGATCCGGCCCCACGTCGGGGCCAGGGGTGCAGAGGCCGGCAACCGCTCGCAACAAGTCGTAGGGTTCGACTCCGCCCCGCACTTTGCCGGCTGCCGCCGCGGCTTCCAGCAAAGTCTGGAGCGCGGGGCACAGTCGGTCTCGGAAGTAGGCTGGCAACGCGTTATATGCCGGGTCGCCCGAGTGAAGTGCAGCGGCGAGCCCGCGTTTAGCGGAAATGAAACCGACGTAACGCTGCATCCATCGAGCCAGCGCCTCGTCGGGTTCATGCTCGGCCGCCAGAATTCCCGCCGCGTTTGTGCAAGCGTCGACCTCGCGCTGGAAAACGGCCACGATCAAGTCCGATCGCTGGGGAAAATGCCGGTAAATCGTCCCGATGCCCACCCCGGCCCTCTCCGCAATCTCTCGCACCGGAGCATCCACTCCGGAATCAGCAAACACCGCCATGGCTGCTTGAAGTAATGCGTCGATGTTGCGCTGTGCGTCGGCGCGCACGCGTTTATCCGTCCGGCCGCGAGGCGCCAGCTCATCCCCCTGTCCTTCCTGCTTGCTGCTCACCGTGTCCCCCTCTTGACAAACGGAACGTTGTTCCGAATACAATCGGAACAACGTTCCGCCTAGGCTGGCTTTATTGTAGAGCAAGGCGGCGTTGGCCACACTCCCAAGGACAGAGAGCGCACGGCCATGCAGTATCGCACGCTCGGGAAAACCGGCATCAAAGTTAGCCCCTACTGTTTGGGTGCCATGATGTTCGGCAAGATCGGCAACGCCGATCACGACGACTCCATCCGGATCATCCACAAGGCGTTGGATGCCGGCATCAATTTCATCGACACTGCCGATGCCTACAGTCGCGGAGAGTCCGAGGAGATCGTCGGCAAGGCAGTGAAGGAACGGCGCGACAGCCTCGTATTGGCCACCAAGGCCCACCGTCCGATGGGCGATGATCCGAACATGCAGGGCAATTCGCGCCGTTGGCTAACCCGCGCCGTGGAAGACTCATTGCGCCGCCTTGGAACCGATTACATCGACCTCTACCTGATCCACCGCCCGTCACCAGACACCGACATCGAGGAAACACTCTCCGCGCTGACCGATCTTATGCGCGCGGGCAAGGTGCGTGCGATCGGATCGTCGACTTTTCCCGTCTCGGAGATTATCGAAGCGCAGTGGGTTGCGGAACGGCGCGGGCTGGCGCGATTCCGCACGGAACAGCCGCCTTATTCGATCCTGGATCGCGGCATTGAACGCGAAGTGCTCCCCACGTGCGAGCGTTACGGAATGGGAGCGATGGTCTGGAGCCCGCTGGCGAAGGGCGCGCTCACCGGGCGGTACCGCAAAGGCCGTGAGCAGCCCGACAGCATACGCGTCAGGTATTTGCCCAAGCAGATGTCCGACGAACGCAGGCTCGAGGCGGTTGAGCACCTGATCCCCCTCGCGGCGGAGGCCGGGCTGTCGCTCACGCATATGGCGATGGCTTTCGTGATGGCTCACCCCGGCGTGACGTCAGCCATTCTTGGGCCACGCACGATGGAGCATCTCGACGACCTACTTGCCGGCGCCGAGGTTCGTCTCAGCGACGACATTCTCGATCGGATCGACAAGATCGTTCCGCCCGGAACCGACATCGGAATCAATGAAGCCGCCTACAATCCGCCGGCAATCGTGGAGAGCCATCTGCGCCGCCGCCCTTCGGCCGAACGCGCCGCAACATGAAGCTCTCGAAGAAGAGCGCCCGAAAGCCACACATCGGGCAAGACCATCGCATTGGATACCATCAATTTAAAGGAGATGATTATGCATAACAAACCTGTCGCCCTGATCACCGGGGCTAATCAAGGAATCGGCCTTCAGATCGCAAAGGATCTCGTGCCCCATGGCTTTACCGTGCTGGTTGGGTCGCGCAATTTCGAGCGCGGCCAGGCGGCGGCCAAAGAGGTTGGGCCGGAAGCACTCGCGATCCATTTAGACGTCACGGATGAGAATTCCATCGTCGCCGCGGCAAAGCGCATTCGGAGCGAACTTGGCCGTCTCGACGTGCTCATCAACAACGCAGCCATCTCGAATACGAAAATGCCGCCGGGCATGTCCGTCGAGGAGTACTCGAAGTCGACCCGCCCGAGCAACGTGTCCCTTGATGAACTGCGCGCGGTGTTCGAGACCAACGTGTTCGGGGTCGTCGCCGTTACCCAAGCGATGCTGCCACTACTGCGCGAAGCGCCAGCAGCCCGTATCGTCAACGTGTCGAGCGGCGCGGGCTCGCTGACGCTGAACTCGGATCCTGCCTTCCCCTGGCGCTCCATCTTCGGCCCTGTCTACCCGGCGTCCAAGACGGCTCTCAACGCGATAACGCTTGCCACGGCGATCGAGCTTGAATCGACCCCAATCAAGGTCAACGCCTGCTCGCCAGGCTTCACCAAAACGAACCTCAACAACTATGCGGGCACGCAGACCGTCGAGGAAGGTGCTCGCGAACCGGTGCGTCTCGCACTTCTCGGTCCGGATGGTCCGACGGGTACATTCTCGGGCACGGGCGGCCCAATCCCCTGGTGATCCAGGCTCGGGGGCACAAGAGGGGCGTTCGGAATGAGTCGAATCGAGAACGCCCCGCTTTCCAAATAAAAATACAGAGATCTCGGTGCGATTGTCCCAACAGACGAAGCCGGCGGTCGCATCATCTAGCAATCACTTCTCATTAAATTATCGGCAATAATACGAAACGTTGAAACTCAAATCATCGTCTTTGAACCAACGCCGAAATCGGCCAAAAGACGCGTAAACAACCTTTAAACTGTGTCGATTGGTTTAGGCACCCAACCGGAAGAACCGTGGCGGACTACCAGCCTCAATAGGCCCCATCGTCGTAGTGCTCCAGTTCGACCTCCCAGACCGGGTGCAGGCGAGGGTCGGGAACCCTGGCCCAAGGAAGCCTCGCCACCCGCTCGTGGACGCTCTTGAGGTATCCCATGTGGTCCGCCACTTCACCGCTGCGCGCCATGCCTTCCTCTGCGAAAGCCCTCTCCGAACCGTCACGGAACCACTGATCACGATAACCCGGCTCCAGAGCCTCTCCCACCCATTCCCACACCTCCGACGGCCAGCTCGGGCCGAAGCAACGGCATGATCGCCTCGCCGAAGTCGCTACAATAGATCAGCTTTTCTCGAATCACGCGGCACGTCGTTTGCCAGATCTCTTTATGTGAGATGAGGCGGGTCCGTTGATCAAACACTCCGTTGAACAGTGGTTCCAAGCGGCGAGCCGGGGTCGATCCGATTTGTTCTTTGGAACTCAGACGTGCCGCGACATGAGAAATCGGCGCTGGGGTCATCGCCCGAGTCTTTAGCCACGCCGTCGCCGCCAGACATCGTATGCCGCGAGTGGGGGCCGTGTCGTTCGATCGAGGAGGAGCTTTTCGGACCAATGGTTCCAAGACCATCTTTTTCGATAGGCGAGGTGTCCTCATGAGTCGATTCATTAATCCTCCAGACACACCTGCAACGGGGAAAACGGAAGCAAACAGGGGGCTCGAGGATCCCAGAGTCATCCATCCTTCGCCGGAAGGGGTATTCCCTGAGCCAGGGGATACGGCGTTGCCCGAATCTCCCTCGGAAACGGAGTCGGGCGAGGGAGATACGGAGTCGAGTGACGTCGATCGCGGCATTGTGGACCCAAGGAACGAGACAATCGGGCCCGACCTCTGAGCCTGACGGCAGGATTTCATGGCTCTCCAGACCTGCATCGAAGTTTGCGTGGCATACGCCCACACCTAGAGCGTTGGAGCGACGCATATATCGGGCACGCGGAAATGACCCAGTGCGTTGGCACCTGCCGCGACTGCGCAGAGCTCTGCCGGGTCCGCTCCGGCGTCATGAGCCGGGGCACCGCCCTGACCTCTGCCGTTTGCCGCGCCTGCGCGGACGCATGCGACCACGGCGCCGTTGAGTGCCGCAAGATGACAGCGTGATTGGCCCGGGTATTGCTTGGGGAATTTGATCATTCCTGACGCCCTCCATCAAGGCGTTCGCACGCGTGCGATCAGTCGGAACAATCCCCAAACCAAGAACCGAGAGGGTCGATATGGCCGCTCAGCACAGCTCGAATTCCGAATCACACAACGTTTCGCGCGAGCAACTCATCGGCTTCCTCAATGAAGATCTGTCGCGGGAATATCAGGCGATTATCGCCTATGTCGTCTATTCCCAGGTCATCAAGGGCGCACAGTTCATGCAGATCGCCGCGGAACTGGAGAAGCACGCCAAAGAGGAGCTCAATCACGCCCTGACGATCTCCAAACAGATCGATTATCTCGGCGGAATGCCGACAGTAACGCCGAAACCGGTCAAGACCTCGGAGAAGACCGAGGATATGCTCCGGTTCGATCTCGACAACGAGAATGAGACGGTCCGTAACTACCGTGAGCGGGTCCGACAGTGCGAAGCCCTGGGCGAATATGCCCTCGCCGAGCAGATCCGCGAGATTCTGGTCCAGGAGCAAGAGCACCAGATCGACCTCGCCACGGCCCTGGGCGTAAATGTGCCTGACGTTACAAAGCCGGAGGAGCGGGCATGAGGAACAGGGCGGTCGGGGATCCACTAATGAAGAGTGCCGCCCCTTTCCAGCTTCACCGATCCCTTCAATGCTCGTGGCCTTCTCGATCGCCTTCCTCATAACAAGCTCTGACACTCCCTCCTGGCATAAGCTTTGCGCCATAGGTTGATGGCCCTCCACTTTGAGGTCCATCGCCATGGCCGCCGACCATGTGCCGGACGAATTCTTCGAAGCCGTTGCCCATCACGTGCCATCGGACCTGCCCATCGAGCCGAAGGGAGGCCGGCCCCAGATCGCGCACCGGACCGCCCCTCCGGGTGATCTCGTTCGTCTTGACCGCCGGCACCCGACGGGAGGACGCCCCGGAGGAGTTGGGCGCTCCGGCCGCACCGCTCATCAGGCAGCGTAGAGGCAGGGATCTGGGGCCGGCTCAAGGCTGACCTGCCCGACATGCTCAAGCGGGCCGGCAAGCTCCAACTCGACACGTTGATCATCAACGGCGTTACGGTCCGTGCCTTCGGAGGCGGTGAGGCGATCGGCCCGGACCCCGTGAATCGCGGCCGGCAAGGCACCAGGCACACCGTCATGGTCAGCAAGGAGGGGGTCCCGCTGGTGATCCATACCGCCGGGGCCAAGGCTAGCGAATACACCATTCCTGCTGGCCGTCCTCGGCTTACCCAACGTAAAAGGCATGCCCTACCGCGCAGGGACAGGCCCGACGAGGCCCGTGCCGACCGGGGCTACGGCCGCGCGCCCTTGAGCGCATTTCTCCGCTGGCTGGGAATCGAGCCGCACACCGCCAAGCGGAGGACGCCACATCGCAGCGCCTGCGCAAGGTCCGCTGAGTGATCGAACGGACGATCAGTTGGCTCAAGGGGCTGCGTCGCTTGCGGTGCGTTATGAACGGCTCGACGTGATCAACTTCCGCATCCTCCACCATAAATCGATGCAGAAACACAGGAAGCGTCGGAGCTTCTCAGTGTGATTGAACACGAGTCCAAGGCTGCGGATGCCTTCAGATTGCCCCAACCTTGGGCCGCTCAAACATGAAACGGCTTTGGTTGAATGGATTCTTGTCACCTTTCCAGCCCGACTTGGAGGGCGTTGTGTCCGGTAATCGGGTCAAAGAGAGGGGAGTTCAACTGACTTTGGAAAACTCGTCAAATAAAGACGAAGTCCGTTCGAGAAAATTGGAACTTCTGCCCGAGCAGCTCGCTCTCACCTGCGGTGGCGATCGCTCCGGTGGGATAAGGAATTGAGCCGTGCCGAAAGGTTCGATGGGGGAGACATACCGTCAGTTCGGCCTGCTCATGCAATGGGGTTTGGCGACGGGCATACCAGACGGGCAGCTCCTGGAACGCATCGCGACTCCGGACGTCGAGCTGACTGCGCCTGCCTTCGAAATCCTCATCCAGCGACACGGCCCGATGGTCCTGGCCACTTGCCGTAAGGCCTTGCGCAACGATCACGATGCCGAGGATGCTTTTCAGGCCACGTTCCTCGTGCTAGCACGCCGGGCGGGTTCGCTTCGGGGAGGGGACCGGCTCGGTCCCTGGCTCCATCGGGTCGCCCTCCGCGCCTCGTCGCGGGCAAAGGCGGAGGCAGCGAGGAGACGAGCCCGTGAGGCGCTCGGGGCGGAGCTGTCGTCCATGATCGAGCCTAGACCCGAGAGGGATGCCGAGCGCGAGGAACTGAGGCAAATCGTCCATCAGGAGATCGATCGATTGCCCGAACGGTATCGAGTGGTGATGGTGCTATGCGATCTCCAAGGGGAAAGCTACGAGGCAGTGGCCACGAAGCTTCGGGTGCCGGTCGGCACCGTGCGCAGCCGGCTATCGCGGGCCAGGGAACGGCTCCGAGCCCGAATGGTTCGACGAGGGCTGGTGCAACCGGACGAAACGGCGGCCCTCCCCTCGCGCGAAGCTTCCGTTGTCGTGCCCATGCAACTGCTCGCCTCGACCGTGAGACTAACGACGCTCTCGACCATCCACGGCCTTGCGGCCGGCTCCGGCTCGTCAATGGCGATCGTGTACGCCAATCAGGTCCTTAGGGCGGGAAGCTTGACGTTTCTGGGGAAGGCCGCGGCCGTCGTCGCCGTGCTTGGGATCAGCCTGACGGGCGTCGGGACGGCCGTGCTCGCTCGAAGGGCTCCACGACACGTGGCCGCTCCATCCTCGGCACCGAACGCGCCGCAGGCCGATTTCACGCCGCCACTACCCCTGGTGTACACCCCGAAGGCCGCCCCTCGCCGGGATGCTGAGCGGATCCTGGGGCGATGGGTGGTTAGCGTCGCCCAACAACGCAAGAAGCCCGTCGACCATGTCGTTGGCGACCTGCTAGTCATCGAGGGTAACCGCTTCTCCTGGACGGCCCAACGCGGCGAGCCCGAGCGGATCTTCCACCGGGGGACCACACGCGGGACGATCACCCTCGATCCAAATGCCGACCCCCGAAGACTCGACTTGATCGAGCCGAGCCGGACGATCCCGGCAATCTATCGGCTGGATGATGAGGATCGACTCGTGCTCTGTATAGGCGATCCGAGTGTCCCAGGCCGTCCTCGGTCATTCGACAGCGATCCGAATTCACGGCAACTCATGCTGCTTTTCCAGCGTGAGGTGGTGGGTGCCCGGCGTGGCGAACCGGCCGCACTGGATGACAATGCCCGAAGAGGACAAGGACCATGATGCGAACCGTGACGATCCTGATCGGCGTGACCTGTGCCCTGCCCGCGAGGTCTCAGGGGGACGAGGTGAAACCGGGACACGCCCCTAGCGCTGTTGCTCTGATCCGGTCGGCCCGGAGTGGCCCCTGGTCGGAGCCCAGGACCTGGGAGGGGGGACAAATCCCCGGCGAAAACGCCAAGGTCCAGGTACGCTCGGGGCATGCGGTCATGTACGACGTGTCGTCCGACAAGGCGATCCGGTCGATCCACGTGGCTGGCACACTCCGATTCGACCCGAGACGGAACACCCTGCTCAACGTCGGACTCATCAAAATCCAAGCCGGTGACGATGCGAGCGAGAACGGCTTCGATTGCGACGTACATATGCCCCAGATAGATACACACATGCCCCAGCCCGTGCTTGAGGTCGGCACCTCGGTAAACCCGATACCGGCCGAGCACACCGCGATGATCCGACTCGTGGCCATCGACGGGCTCGACAGGGAGACCTGCCCGGCGATCATCAACTGTGGCGGCCGGATGGACCTCCACGGCGCCCCTCTGGGCCAGAGTTGGGTGAAGCTCGGAAAGACGGCACACAAGAGTGACGACGTCGTTTCGCTGGCCGAGCCAGTGACAGGCTGGCGGGCAGGCGACCGAGTGATCGTGACCGCTACCCAGAGGCAGAGGCGCGAACGGGGCACCCTGCGGGCCGGACTCGGACGCGAGTCGATGAAGACTTTCACCGAAGAGCGGATCATCCGCGCCATCGACGGCAACTCGCTCACCCTGGACCGCCCCCTGGACCTGGACCATCTCGGTGAGGGCAATTATCGCGGCGAGGTCGCCAACTTGAGCCGGAACCTCGTGATCGAATCGGCCGACCCGGCCAAAGGGCGCGGGCACACAATGTATCACCGAGGCTCGGCGGGCTCGATCAGCCACACCGAGTTCCGCCACCTCGGGAAGGAAGGGATTCTCGGCAAATACAGCCTCCACTTCCACCTGGCCGGCGACACAATGCGGGGGAGCTCGGTCATCGGAGCGTCGTTCTGGGACAGCAATAATCGCTGGATCACGATCCACGGGACCAACCACCTCGTGGTCCGCGACTGCATAGGCTACCAGTCGGTCGGGCACGGGTTCTTCCTGGAGGATGGCACCGAGGTCGACAATGTTTTCGACAGGAATTTGGCCGTCCAGGCGTTCACCGGCAAGCCACTTCCGAATCAGAACCTCCCGTTCGACAACAATGGCGGCGCTGGGTTCTGGTGGGCCAACAGTCGCAACACCTTCACGAGGAATGTGGCAGTGGAATGCGATCGCTATGGCTTCAAATTTGAGGCGACGCCGGTCGATAGCGCCACGCTCGGTTTGAATGTGTTCGTGAATGATGACTCGCCCGAGACGTTCGACCTCCGCTTGCCCATCCGTCTCCCGGACGGCACCAGGTCGAATATTGACATCCGCACACTCTCATTCGTCCGGTTTGAGGACAACGAAGCGCACAGCCAGCTCTACGGGATTAATCTGGGCGAGAGCGTCCGAGGCATCGGCCCCGATCTCAAGCATCCCTTCGTGCTTAAGAGCACCCGCCTCTGGAACACTTTCTGGGCGTTCCGACCAGGATCCCCTTCGGTCCTGGTCGATGGGATGGACATCTATCACGGCCGCTATGGGATCTATCGGCCGGTCTACGACCACCACGCCTACGCCCGGCTCACGATCGGCCAGATGGAGCATCCGCATGCGTTCTTCGCCGGTGAAACTCCGAAGGGATTCGACCTACCCGGCCCAGGCCCGGACGGAGGCCAGCCACCCAGCACCGTCCAGCAGGCCGGCCTCGAGAACAAAGCCATCGCCGAGGTACTCAAGAAAGCCAAAGCATCTCCGGACAACTTCGTCTACCAGACACTCGACCCAATGACGATCTCCGAGGGGTTGGCTACCGTCTCTGCGTCGAGCGAATCGTTCCCCACTCCTCTGGCGCCGATAGACGACACACCACCGTCGACAGTGATTACGTCGACTTCGGCCGCGCAGGACGGCAAGCTCATCGCACGAGGGACGACATCCGATGGAGGCATTGTGAAACGGGTCTCCGTCAACGGCCAGGAGGCCCGCCCGACACGCCCGAACTTCGCCGAATGGGAGGTCGTCCTACCCTTGCCGGAAAGCGGCCTGACACTCTCTGCCTTCGCCGAGGACGCGGCCGGTAACGTCGAGACCAGACCCCACCGGTTGGATGTCGGGCGTCCTTGAATCCCTCAAGCTAAATAGCCGACTCCCGCCACTCAGAACGTGGGCATCCCTCCGCCAGTCATCGGCCTTCAGGTTGTGGGATCTCCGCATGCCCTCTACCCCAACAAATCGCAGGCGGGCTCAGAATGAGAGCGGGAACGGCCCTTCATCCGAAGCATGGGAGCGTGAGTCGCATTGGGACAAAAGAATGTCTTACAGACTCGGGCAAAACCTCTGGCAGAATCTGGTAAGACCTGGAACGCGAGAGAGATGCTCTGGCTGCAGGCCGGCGGCCTCAGGAGGCGCTCGAACTTCCCAACCGCTTTCCGGCATCGGGCTCAACACCCTTTTCGGCGCGGTTGGTCAGTGTTTGCTTCCAGCTCATCGAGAGCGAGGCGACGGACGCCAGTTCGGCCGCCAGAGCCCGATCACTCTTCTCATGGTGCATCACCATGTTGGCTCGCTCAACCGTCCACTGCGGCGCCGGACGTTCGACGAGCGAGAGCGGCATCCCCGGTGCGACAACGCCCTCCGCCAGCACCCGGAAGTACCACCCGGTACGCCCGGATTGCTGGACTCGTAGAGCGAAGTCCTTGACACGCCAACGCCGGGCGAGCTTCCAGCAAGGCTGGCGGGGCTGTGAGACCTGCACGAGAACCGCACCGAGCCGATACACATCGCCGATGCACACGTCTGCCTCGGCCAGACCGTTGATCGTGAAATTCTCGCCAAACGCCCCGAAGGGCATTTCGGGTAAACCGAGCTCGATGCGCCAGCCGTCGTAGTGGAGGGCGGGATAGCAGCAAACGGCCTTGTCCGAACCGCCGTGGTTGACGAGGTCGGCTTGACCGTCGCCGTCCAAGTTCGTTTTGCGAAGGAAGAGCGGCTCGACAGCCGGCCTCTTGAAGAAACCGGTGGTCCAAGGCCGATCCATCGGGTCGGCCGCCCCCGCCGACCCATGTTCGGCGGGGAGTCCTATCTGAATCGATACGAGTGTCGGGAGATGCATCGTCGCCTCACTTCAGTGCCTACAAGTCGGCTCCGTGGTCGATGTGGAACGCCTGCCCGCCGGTGACCAGGGTGGGCACCGAGCGAACGCCTGCCGCCTCGGACTCAGCCAGCCTCCCCTTCGACGGAACGAGGTGAATCACTTCGACGGCAAAGCGGGTGGCATCCAAAGCGACGGCTAGCCATTGCTCGGCATGCACGCAGACCTGGCAACCGGCGTGTTGAAAGACGGCTTTCGTCATTCAGATATAACGATCTTTCCAGAAAACGTTGGCAGCATAGTCAGGACACCTCGATCGGTGATAGATCGGCGAGTATCTTCTGCAGCTCGTCGCACTCGGACTCAGAGAGCGGTCGAAGCGGAAGGCGGAGTAGGCCGGGGTTGAAGCCCAGCAACTCCAGCCCTGCGCTAACTGTCCTGGGTAAGCCGCCCCGGACCAGGAACTGGAGAAGTGGCAATTGGCGACGGAACACGCGAACGGCGGAACGGAGATCCCCACGATTAAAGGCATCGTACAGGTCGATGTTGTGCCGAGGGATCAGGTTGGCAGCGGCCGTGCACCAGCCCCGGGCCCCGGCCACGAAGGCGTCCAGGGCCAGCGGGTTCGATCCATTGAAAAACGCCACGTCCTCGCCCGCCGCCTGCACCAGCCTGTGCAGGCGGTTCACGTCTCCCGTGCTCTCCTTCACCATCGTGACGTTGGGGATCTCCAGCAGCCGGGCCAGGAACTCGGGCGTCATGTCGAGCCCGCCGGTGGCCGGATTGTTGTAGGCCATGATCGGGATCGAAACCGCGCGAGCCACAGCCTCGTAATGCCGGAACACCTCGTCGTCGGTGAGCCGCCAGTAACTCATAGGGATGACCATCACGGCGCTGGCCCCTGCCCGCTCCGCGAATCGGGCATGGTGGACCGTTCGCTCGGTGGTCAACGCCGAGACGCCGACCAACGTCGGCACCCGCTTGGCTACATACGTAACGACCGTCTCGGCCACCGCTTCTCGCTCCTCGTCGGAGAGGTACGGCAGAACGCCGGCGCTCCCCAGTGGGGCGATACCATCAACACCGCTCGCCACCAGATAGTCAATCAGCGCTTTGAGCTTCGGCAGGTCCACGCCGCCGCCCGAGGCAAATGGCGTAATCGGGTAAGCGATAATGCCATGCAAGGGAACATTGCGAACCATTAGACCTTCCCCTCTCCGTCCGTGCCTTCATGCCCCTTCTGCGCCTCCTCCCGGAGGGCCACTCCGCCGAGATTCTGCAGCAGCGGGGCGTTCTCGCACGCAAGATAGCGGGCCGTCCCTTCGCCGGTGTTGCTGTGGCGGTGCCAGGCCCAGACGGGAATGTATACGGCGTCCCCAGCCCTCCACTCGATCTTGCGGCCCTGGATCGTCGAGTACCCGGCACCTTCCAGGACGTAGAGAACCGTCTCGTAGGTGTGCCGGTGCATGTTGGAAGACTGACCGGGGTCAAGCCAGCCGATCGTCATGCTGATGGAGTGACTCGGCAAGTCCACGAAGAACACGGGGTGCTTGCGCTCAGCCGAGTAGTCGTCGTGCCGCCCAGCACTCTCGACCGCCGCGTGGTGCAGCCGGTCTGGGATGCGGACGTAGGGCGTCGGTGGGGTCTTGTCGAAATCCTTGGACGCATATCTCACGGGAGGCTCTGCGGCCTGGCTCATCGCTATCCTCCGAATGTCATTGCCCTCATTCTGCGGCCGAATTGACCGCTTGACGCCCGAATGGTAAGCCTCTACCGTTGATTGGTCCAATTCTTTGTTTTCATCACATTGATTGGCTACAGCTATCAAGGAGACCGGTCGTGGAGTTGCGGCATCTACGGTATTTCCTCGCCGTGGCTGAGGAGGCCCACTTCCGTCGGGCAGCGGAGCGGCTCCACGTCTCGCAGCCCACGCTGTCGCTTCAGGTGCAGCAGTTGGAGAGGGAGCTAGGCACCGCTCTGTTCGAGCGCATGGGGCGGAGGGTCCGGCTCACGCAGGCCGGAGAGGTGTATCGGGACTACGCCCGGCGCGCCCTGTCGAGTCTGGACGAGGCCCAGGTCGCCCTGGACGAGTTGGAGGGCCTGCTGCGAGGCCGCTTGGCGGTGGGCGTGGTCCAGACAGTCAACGCCTACTTGATCCCCGCGGTTGTCGCGAGTTTTGCGGCCGAGCACCCCGGCGTGCGGTTGCGGGTCGAGGAACTGTCAGCCGAGGAGATTGAGAGCGGGCTGGCCGACGGGCGTCTGGACCTCGGCGTGTCGTTCGTGCCCGCCGACGGCGGAGAGTTGGAGGCCGAGCCCTTGTTCGAGGAAGAACTGGTCCTGATCGTACCCGAGGGTCATCGCTGGGCGGGCCGGAGGAGCGTTCAAGTCGCCGAGTTGACGGGGGAGCCACTCGCGCTTCTACCCGAGGGGTTCTGCACCCGGAGACTCACCGAGGAGTGCCTCCAATCGGCCGGCGTTTGCCCGACGGTGGCGGTGGAGATGAACTCTGTGGAAGGCCTGGTTGCCACGGTGCGAGCTGGCGGTTTAGGGACGATTTTGCCGGCGCTGGCAGCCGGCGGAGCAGGGATTGAGGCCGTGCGGTTGGAGCGGCCTACGCCCCGCCGGGCCGTAGGGCTGCTGCGACGACGCGGAGCCAGCCCACTGCGAACCCGCTCGGTGTTCTCGGAGGCGATCAAGGGCGCCGCCCATCGTCGGAACGGTGTCGGTTACCACACCTGATCCTCTCGATTCTGGCCCCATAACATCAGCATGCCCTCCGGAAAGTGCCGGGGGCGGAAAGGAATCATCTCTGCGCGCAAACGACGGCCTGGACAAGAAATTACGAAGGCGAAGGAGCTTACCGGCCGATGCAAATCCCGATATCGGGTTCGGATCATGCGACGTCGTTGCGCGGCACATCGCGGGCTGGGCGAGGCCGCCTGTTCAAATTCGCCGATCTTATTGGTGCGACAGTGAATTCGGCCGTTGCCTGATGAGTTCTCACCCAGCTTTATCCGTGTGGTCTTGTTGAATCATCATAGGTTTCGGTGAAACGAGAACCCCTGGCTCACAGGAATCGATGCTCGCAACCGCGAAGGGCGGTTGACTCGGAGTGGTGGGACGAACACTGGTCAAGCGGCCCCTCGACTGCCGGCTTTCCGCTCGGACCATGATCTGAAGCGTGGTTGCTTCGAGGTTCACCGCTGCGTGGATGGGGGTTGAAAGAAACTCGAAATCAAGCGGGCCGCCAGCGTCTGTCGGTGGGGCTCTGTCGAGAAGTCCGAAGACGTCGCCTCGTTGACGAGAACCGCGAATACGCCGGTCACTCGCGCGATCCAGGTGCACAACATTTCCCAAATCGCCGGCTCTTTCCTGAGTATCGGGCATGCGACCTTGAAACCTCAGCAGCGGCAGCAGAGGCGCAGGGAGTGACGCAAATTCGGACGGGTCGAAATTTTTTTCGTGCGGGTGTCGGAACGCTTTCAGCTCGTTCGTTGTAGTCACGCAAGGCGGAGGACAGGCCTCCGCTCACGAAGGCGAAACCGCCGGGAGCATTGTCATGGCCAAGTTTTTGTTCCTTTGTCGCAATTCCACTGAGAGCCGCGCCCAGCCTTCTCCTGAGGAAATGCAGGCGTTAGCGGCAGCCTGGGGCAAGTGGATGCAGAAGTACAGGTCGTCGATTTTGCCCGGAGGGGACGGATTGAAACCGGACGGGCGGATCGTGAAGGACGGCCTTGTGACCGACGGTCCCTATGTCGAAGCCAAGGAAATCATCATCAGTCTCGCGATGATCCAGGCTGACAACTACGACGAAGCCGTGGCGATCGCCCTGGAGTGTCCGGGAGGCCTGGGGATCGAGATCCGCGAACTGGCCGGCTACGCCTGAGCCAACCGAGCCCTCTTGAACCCGTTTCTTCGCACCGAGTTTGGCCGGCTCGGCGTTCCGCCGACCGGTCGCTCGGCGAACCGACTCGCTCTGATTGGGAGCGTCGTTCGGGCTGTCCCGTTGTTGACCTCGGAAACCGGGTCGCGCGGCATGCCTGAAGGCCTATCGCGCTCTACTCCCTCTTCGACGGCTTCAGACGCAACTCATCAAGGGAACAAACGATGTCCGAAAATACCCGGGGAACCAAAGTCAGCACCAAATCCACGGCGAAGAAGGCAGCCGGAAGTCCTGGCCTGCGCGCAGACAAGGTGGATGGAGAGAGCGCCGTGCTCGCCAAGATCGCCGAGATGCCGGACATGTATCGCACCATGGGGGAGCGGCTTCACGCGATCGTTAGTGCCAATGCGCCAAACCTCACGCCGAAAATCTGGTACGGGATGCCCGCCTATGCCAAAGACGGCAAGGTCCTCTGCTTCTTCCGTGGTGTGATCTTATCGAAGAACGAAAGGTACATGACACTCGGCTTCACCGAGGAGGCGAACCTCGATGACGGCAACCTGTGGCCGATCGCCTTCGCCCTCACGAAATTGACAGCCGCCGAAGAGGCAAGGATCGGCGCGTTGGTCAAGAAAGCCGCGAGCTGAGAACAGGCGAATCTAATGGTGGCCGGGAAGGCGGGTCGTCCTGGAACATTCCGGGCTAGGGTCTCGATATCCTGGGGCCAAAGTACGCCCGAGACCCAAAGTCGGGCGAGAGAAAATGTTCGAGCGGCTTACCAGCGTCGTCGAAAAAAAAGGGAGACCCAGCGAGATCCCTTTGGGATAAGATATTCGGGGAATTCGTTGCGTCAATGACGGGCGTTGAAGCAACCTGCGCCCCCTTATCTTTCCCTGGCTCGGTGAGACGGCCGCCAAAAGCCTGGCTGACGGCCACAACGCAGCGCAGGTGATGGCCCGTGCGTGTCCAGGCAACCTGGCAAGCGGGAGCCGCGAAATGGCCGGCCATGCATGAGCGAACCCCGCGCGCTGGTGGAACACTTTTTTCGCCACGAGTTCGGCCGGCTAAGCGCCCTGCTAACCCGCTCGCTCGGTGTGCAGCAGCTTGCTCTCGTCGAAGATGTCGTTCAAGCCGCTCTCGTACAGGCCCTGGAAACCTGGTCGCGGCGCGGCGTGCCCGAAGACCCAGCCGGCTGGCTCTATCGCACCGCTCGCAATCTGGCGATCGACGCTCTGAGGCGAGAGCGAACCCATGCTCTGGCATTGCCGCGCCTGGCCGAAGACGCCGAGCCGGAGTCGGAGACACTCGAAGCGCATTTCGCCGACGAGATCGGCGACGAACCCCTTCGCATGCTCTTTGTCTGTTGCCATGAGGCGGTGCCGACCGAGTCCCGCATCGCCATCGCGCTCCGGACGCTCTGCGGTTTTAGTACCGCGGAGACCGCTCGCGCGTTGCTCACGACCGACGCCAATGTCCAGAAGAGGATCGAGCGGGCGCGAGAACGGTTGCGCGAGCTCGACGTCGACTTTGACACGCCGGATACGGCTCAGCTTTGTGCTCGGCTGGACGGAGTTCTTGCGGTCGTCTATCTCCTTTTTAGTCAGGGCTGCCACGTGACCCACGGCGACACACCAATCCGCCGCGACCTGTGCGATGAGGCCCGCCGGCTGGGTCGGATGCTCGCTGCCCATCCCGTAGGTGACGTCCCAGCGGTACATGCCCTGCTCGCCCTGATGTGTTTCCACGGAGCCCGCTTCGACGCGCGCGTCGCTCTCGACGGCGCCATCGTTCTGTTCGAGGAACAGGATCGCTCCGCCTGGAACTGGAACGACGTGCGCGAAGGCATGATGTGGCTCGCCAGATCTGCCGCCGGCGACGACCTGACGCGCTATCATCTCGAAGCCGGGATCGCCTGGGAACATTGCCGCGCGGCGACCTTTGCCGACACGGATTGGCAGCGCATCGCCGAACTGTATGACACGCTCGATCGCATCGCGCCGTCACCGGTGCTTCCTCTCAACCGCGCGGTCGCCGAAGCCTACCTGCACGGCCCGCAAGCCGGTCTCGAGCGCCTGGCCGCGGTTCCTCCGGAAAAGATTCCCGCCCGATATCCCGGTTGGTACGCGGTGATCGGCGAGCTCCATTTCCGCCTCGGCCGCCACTCCGCCGCCGCGCAAGCCTGGCGAGAAGCCCTACGCCTTACCACGGCCCGCGCCGATCGAGACGTCTTGCATGGCCGCCTCGCCCTCTGCCGGCCCGATGGAGGTGAGCCTGTCACCGAGTAATACCGTCCCACGGAAAAGAACAGGGACGAAAGTGACGAACAAGGAGAGTCCCGCGTGGTGCGACCTGCCGGTCATCACCATTTAGGGCAATTTAGTGTAATCTATTCGGTCCCATCGACGTGAAGCCCTTTCGCCGTCGCGTTCCAAAAACCAGATTCCGTGGCCAGGGGAAACCAGTTCGATGCCTCAAGAATACATCGAAATTCGTGGCGCACGCGAAAACAATCTCAAAGACGTTTCTCTTCGACTCCCCAAACGCAAGATCACCGTATTCACAGGCGTTTCCGGCTCCGGAAAATCCTCCATGGTGTTTGACACCATCGCCTCTGAAGCCCAGCGCCGCCTGTACGAAAACTTTTCCATGTTCGTCCGCAACTTTCTCCCTCGGTATCCCCAGCCTGACGCGGACGCCATCGAAAATCTCAGCATGGCGGTCATTATCGACCAAAAGCGGCTTGGCGGGGGTTCCCATTCCACCGTCGGCACCGTCATCGACATCGCGCCGATTCTTCGGGTCCTCTTTTCCCGTATTGGCAAGCCTCATGTGGGCTATTCCAATTCGTTTTCCTTCAACGACCCTGCCGGGATGTGTCCTGACTGCCACGGCATAGGGCGCAAGCTCAGCATCAATGCGGAAACTTTTTTAGATACATCAAAGTCGTTGAACGAAGGCGCCGTGCAGGTTCCTTTTTTCTCGAAGTGGGACAACTCAGCCTACACAAGTTCGGGGTTCTTCGACAACGACAAGAAGTTGTCGAAATTCACCGAGAAAGAAATGGACTTGCTGCTCAACGGCAAGGACTTGAAATTCAAACTCCCTATCGGCGAAAACACCATGAATGCCTCGTATCAGGGCATCATGGAGAAAATCAACAAGTCGTATATTCAGCGCGACATTAAAACCCTATCGGCCCGTACGCGGAAGAATGTCGAACCCTATCTGACCATGATGACGTGTCCACTCTGCAAGGGCGCGCGCCTGAGTCAAGCCGCGATCAATTGCAAGGTCAAGGGTTACAACATCGCTCAACTCTCGGACATGCAAGTGGACGAGTTGATTCGCGTTCTTCAAACCATCGACATTCCTGAAGCCGCGCCTCTCACACAGGCTCTCACGGAACGCTTGCAACAACTGGTCAATATTGGCCTCGAATACCTCTCGTTAAGCCGCGAAACCGATACGCTTTCGGGCGGTGAATCGCAACGGGTCAAAATCGTCAAACATCTGACGAGCGGCCTGGTGGATGCGATTTACATTTTCGATGAGCCGAGCGTCGGTCTTCACCCGCGCGACGTGCACCGCATGAACGAGCTATTGCAGTCTCTCCGCGACAAAGGCAACACCGTCATCGTCGTCGAACATGACCCCGCCGTCATGACGGTCGCCGACAACATTGTGGATATGGGTCCTCGCGCAGGCACCCAAGGCGGCACGATTGTGTATGAAGGAACCTATCAAGGGCTAACCAAGGCCAAAACCCTCACCGCTCAATTCCTCAACCGCAACGCCGCCATCAAGTCCACATTCCGCAAGTCCACCGGCAAACTCTCGGTTCGCAAGGCAAGCATCAACAATCTCAAAAACGTCAGCGTGGATATCCCCACAGGCGTTCTCACAGTCGTTACCGGCGTAGCAGGTTCGGGCAAGAGTTCACTCATCAACGAAGCCTTTCTCCAGCAACACTCCGAAGCCGTCGTTATTGACCAATCCCCCATTGGCGTCTCGAGCCGTTCTAACCCCGCCACCTATACGGGCATCATGGACGAAGTGCGCAAGGCCTTCGCCGCCGCCAACAAGGTGGACGCTAGCCGATTCAGTTTCAACTCGAAAGGCGCCTGTGACAATTGCCAAGGGCTAGGCGTCACATACACCGATCTCGCCTTCATGGAAAGCGTCGCCATGCCCTGCGAAATCTGTCAGGGCAAGCGATTCAAAGAAGAGGTTCTCAAGTATAAATACCATGGCAAATCCATTGCCGACATTTTGGAACTGACGGTCAGCGACGCCTTGGAATTCTTCAAGATTCCCGGCGTCGCCACCAAACTCCAGGCCCTTAGCGATGTGGGCCTGGATTACCTTACCCTTGGCCAGCCCTTGAGCACACTTTCCGGCGGAGAGTGTCAACGCATCAAGCTCGCCAGTGAGCTTCACAAACAGGGCAGCATCTATGTCCTGGACGAGCCCACAACGGGTTTACACATGTCTGATATTACCCATCTCATCGAAATCATGAACCGCCTCGTCCAGGGGGGCAACACGGTCATCGTCATCGAACACAACCTGGACGTCATCAGTAGCGCTGACTGGATCATCGACATGGGGCCGGAAGGTGGTAACAAGGGGGGCCAGATTATTTTCGAAGGAACACCGAAAGCGTTGCTCGGGGCAAAACAATCATTGACCAGCCAATATCTCAAACACTGAGAATCAAGGGTCAGATCCTCAAGCCCCGCTTTGAGCTGGATCGCGAACAGCAGCCCAGGCTCAGCCTCCGCGACTTGCGTCGCAAGTCTTTGGGATACCAAGAAGCGGTTACGTTGCGGAGGCGTTCAAATCACGGTACAAGAGGCGCTCTCGAATCATGATCCGTCCTCCCTTTGGAGAGCGATGCGCGGAAAAGTCACGCGACGCGGTCGGCAAAGTTGAACCGTCGTGAGACGTTGCGCCGCTCAAGGGAGCCAAGGGTAAGACGCTTGTCTTCATGGCCGATCATGGTCACTCAAATCGAGGGAGCATTGACCCGTGAATCGATTGAAGCTGGGCCCGCTCTTGGTAACAGCCATAGTCCTCGTCGCGGTCGTCGTGCTCGCAAGGACGCGTGACTCAGAGGCCGACTCAGGATCGGCAAAGGACGCAGGGACAAGTACCTCAACCGAACAGGGTCTGGCCCGATACTTTCCCAACACGGAGACGCTCGGGCCCGAGGAAATGCGCGTGCTGGCCTGTGGAACGGGCATGCCGACTCCACGCAGATCGCAAGCCGCGACATGCTTCCTGGTGGAGTTGGGGAATGGTGACAAATTCCTCTTCGATCTCGGCACCGGTTCGGCGGCGAACATCGGCTGTTTGGAGATCCCTTTCGACTACCTGGACAAGATCTTTGTCAGCCATCTCCACGCCGATCATGTCGGTGACCTCGCCGCCTTGTGGGTTGGTGGTTGGGTGGGAGGGCGACATGGCGCGTTGCACGTCTGGGGACCAAGCGGTCAAACGGCAGAACTGGGGACGAAGCACTTCGTCGAAAAGCTCAAGGAAGCGTATAAGTGGGATTACACGGGGCGACTGGGAGTCATTCCTTCGGGAGGCGGCCAGCTCGACGTCCACGAGTTCGACTATCGGCAGGAGAACGAGATCGTCTACGAGAAGAACGGGGTGACGATCCGAAGCTGGCCAGCCATTCATGCACTCGACGGCCCGGTGAGCTACTCGCTGGAATGGAAAGGACTGAAGTTCGTCTTCGGCGGCGACACGGTTCCCAACCGATGGTATGCCAAGTATGCCAAGAACGCCGACCTGGCCATCCACGAGTGTTTCCCGACACCTCCCCAGTTGATGGCCAAGCAACGACTGAGTGCCCAGTCTGCCCTCAACGTCGCGACCTCCGTTCATACGGCGCCAGCCGCCTTTGGGATCGTCATGGACGAGATCAAGCCTCGGATGGCTGTCGCGTATCACTTCTTCAACGACTTCGACATTCGGCTCCCCATATATGACGGAATCCGTCGGACCTACAAGGGGCCTTTGACCATGGCGACGGACCTCCTCGTCTGGAACGTCACCAAGCAGGAAGTGAGGGTGAGAGAAGTGGTGGTCAATGTCAGCTCGTGGCCAGCCAAACCTCCCACCCCTCCCGATCAGCCCGACACCAGGCTGAGAACCCCCTTCAGCCCATTCGTGGACGGCGGTCGAATCGACGTGAGCAAAGAGCTTGCTCCTTTGATCGATCAGTTCAAGAAAGAAAACAATCTCAAATAGGCCGCTTGGAACGCGTCTCTTCCCCCGCGTTTCTGGGGGAAGGGGCTTTCCAGATGTCTCTCTCTTGCATCAGCGCAACCTGCCGATCGAGCACTTCCCGCTTGTACTCAGCATGCTTTCCCGGAATCTGGTCGAGGTAGCGATTCTTGGGATAGATCGGCTGTTCATAGATGATTTGGGCCAGTTCCGCGCGAACGTCCTTCAACCAATTGGTGACCTGTGCGTGCGTCCGATGGTGTCGTAAGGCTTCGATATTGATCACGCCGCTCACATAGGTCGAAGCGTTCGTATCGCGTTGCTTGCCTACGATCGTTCCCTTGTAATCCACAATCATGGATTGGCCGCTCCCGGCATCAATCGGCGCCTCGGAATGGGGTTCGAGGTAGCAGCCGCCGATGTTGGGGGCCACAATGTACATATTATTCTCAAGGGCCCGAGCACGGTTAGAGATCTCGAAGATATCATTCTGCGTGAAAGGTCCGGGCAAAGAGGCCCGGTAGACAACCTCCGCGCCGTTCATGGCCAGTCCGCGGCCATTCTCGGGATAGTTGCCTTCCATCGCCATCATGATTCCAAGGCGGCCGATCGGCGTATCAACCACGGGCCAAAAGGCATCGAGCGTACGTCCATATCGGTCCACCCACCAATCGAAGAGGTCGTGCGGCGAAACGGAACGCTCACAGGGGAGTAAGGCCGATATCTTATAATGTTTGAGGATCACGGCACCGTCGGGGTCGAGAATAAAGCCCACGTTAAAGAAACGGCCAGGCCATTCCGGGTGCCTGGCCTTGGCTTGTGCCATGATGAACACATGATACTCTTGTGCGATCTTGCCCAATTCGTCTGTTTCGGGCCCAGGAACATCGATGGCACAGGTGCGAGCGTACTCGGCATGATCGACGTCGAAGACTTCGTCGTTGAATCCCTGTAACGCCCCTTCGGGAATGGCCAGCAGGCGCACGGGGATATCGAGGTTGGACATCCAGAAAGCGGCTTTCGTGAGATGCGCGAGATGCTCGATATTCTTCCGAATCTCGGTCCGGTTGCGAATACCCCAGAACGTAGGGATCAACCCGACCGCATTATACGGCTCAATCATTGTGGCTCGCCTTGTTGGGAAGTCTCTCGATCAAGCGCTGAGGTCGACCGCACACGCCCCTGGCATCAGGGCGTGTTGGCCGTTTTCACGAATGCGGCTTGAGAACGTTGCGAACCGATTCTCTCACGGCCCATTCGTGCTGGCTATCCGCAAGCGTCGACCGCTCGACGGGTCCATGATCGGCATGATGGGTCCGACGGAGATCACACTTCGGCGCTACCAAGAAGGAGCGACGTCGTGATTTGTCGCGAGAGGCGATGCGGGAAAGCTTTTGCCTGGGAAGGGTTCTTTCGCTGGTCAATGACTACGCACTTACAGATTGTCTGTGAAAGCCACTCCCACGGGCTCCGAGTGGCCGGCGAAGAGCGCAGCGACGCCCTGGGGCGAGAGTCCGAGCTATACGCCGGACGCGTCGCAGCACTCCTCCCCCGCCACCTCGTAAGGGCATTCCCTTCGCCCTCTTCCTTTCCAGGACACGCTCCTCCCAAGCGAGGTCTTTGACCCGGTAAATCTCTCGCTTGTTGATGAACGCGATTCAAGCGTGGCCACTCGTCACCTTGTCGAAGACCCGGCAGAAGTTCCCGCCCCCCACCTTGCGGATTTCGTCGGGCGTGAAACCTTGCCGCAGCATTTCCGTGACGGCCGCCTTGAAGAATCCGCCGGAGAGACCAGGCCAGGCAGCATTGGTGGACTGGCCGGGCCGAGAGGACAGGATGTCGCTGTCCGTACCGATGCCGACGTGATCGACACCGATTGCGTCCGCCAATGCCTTGATGCCCGTAACGTATTCAGCCATCGAGTCGGACAGCTTGGTCCATACGCCGATCACACCGCCAGCCTCTGCGACAACCCGGGCGTGCTCCTTGCTAATGAGCCGCGGCGCCATCATTTTCGCCATCCGGGGATTCTTACCCACCCGCGTATCGAGGCTGGTGTGGGAGACGATCATCGGCTGCGTGGACACCTTCAGCGCTCCGAGCACCGTCTCATGGCTGGCATGGGCAAGGTCGACGACAATACCCAGCCGGTTGCACTCCTTGACGACCGACGCGCCAAAGGGGGTTAGGCCCCCCAGGCGCGGGGGCTCGGTGTAAATGTCGCCGAGCGGTTCAACCTTATCCCCTTTATCGTGCAGCAATTGAAGGTGACGCAGCCCGCGGTTGTACACCTCTTCGACCCGTTCGAGATGCCCCTCCAGGAAGTGCGCCCCTTCGATCGACTGGACGAGAGCCGGCTGCCCCTTGTCGTGCGCGGCCTGGAGATCTTTCAGGCTCATGGCGCGGGTCAGGCGGTCCTTTCCCAACAGGCCGTCGACTGCGGTGAGTCCTTGCTGGAACCTGGCATAGGGCTCGCGGGCATTGAAGTCGAGGCGGAAGGCCGCGCACACCGCCGTCAACCCAGAGCGTTTGATCTCTTCGGCCAGGTCAAGGTTCGGCTGTGACTTCTGCGGCTCCTTCCGCCCCTGCTCCCCTCTTGCCCCTCCGGGCGTGACATGGTTGTGCATATCAATGCCGATGGTGCCCGCGAGGACCTGGGCAACCCGTGGGTCCTCCGTCTCGGCCTGCGCCCAGAGCCGTTCCGACGCGAGCAAGGCCGCGACATTCGCCCCAACCATTCTCGTCAGAAATTCTCGCCGTGTATGGCCCCAGGGCATGTGAGACATCCTCGCTTTGTGTGAGAGCCGGGTAACCGGGGACGACCCTTCGAGAGTCATCCCAAAGACGCAACGCGCGGCACCAATTCTCCGACCGTCCCCAATCTTGGTTTGACTCACAAAAACAGCAACACACACTCATTCCTAACGGACACTGTCACTTTCACAACGTCGGGACGGCCGATCCGCCGCGTAATCCTAGCGTTGACGCCACTCGGTCCGGCGGCCAGAAACCCTAAAATCCCCTTCATCATGGCGTCCTCGGCCGCGCAGGTGTTCGACCGGTTCCGCCGCCGAACCGACGTCTTCCAGGGCATCCGCGAGCACAGCGAGCCGATCGCAATCGAGCACGCCGGTGGGCAGCACTCGTTCCTCGTAGGCGGGCCGGGCGACGGATTGGACTGTCGCGGCCCGACAGCGCGGGGCCAGCGAGGCCGGCCGGAACGGACTCCCGAAAACCCCATGGACCAGGGCGGCGCTTGCGGCGCGCTCTTCAGGCTGTTCTCCGCAGTTCGGCGTGAGCGTATTCGCCAACCAGATCTCCGTCTTTTCGGGCAGCGAGTCCGCCGCCATTGCCTCCCCACGGCTGACTCCGACCTCAGCAGGCCCTCTACATATTACGGCATGAACTCCGGCGCTCCGGCGTGTCGCTGAGTTCCGCGCCGGTCGCCTGGCCGTGGCCGAACAGGAAATCGAGCGGAAGACGAGCGTCGGTGCTGGCCAGTCACTCGGCTTCATTCACCGTTCATTCCTTGGCGAGCAATCGATCCACGACCCAGCAGCCTTGTGCATGAGGCCCACCACTGCGGCAGTGAGTCAGGATTTCGGCATCGCGGCAGCCGGCAGCTTCCAGAACCTCCGCCAATACAGGCATTTCCGCGAACGCCTCGTCGATATAAATGCGCCCGGCCAGATCCTGCACGGAGGGGGACCGCCAGATCTCGTCAAATCCCGCTGGCCGAAACGGATTCCCGACGATGTCTCGGAGCAGTGTCAGTTGCTGTGCACGTTCCTCGGCCAGCAACGCCAGCCACTCCGCTTCCGGTAGTTCGTCTTCGCCGGTCTGTGCTCGCCACCGATCCTCAGCCGCCAGGGCAGGGACAATGCTCCCTTCTTGGCAGGTCAGGAATGCCGTTTCCCAAGCATCAGGTTCCGCTGTATGAACGGCTGCGAGCCAAGCGTTGATCAGGGGTCCGCTCGTACCCAGGGGCGCGGGGCGAGCCGCATACGCGGCGGCACGGGCTGCCGCCAACTCGGCCGGTGATACTGTCCCATCCGCGAACCGCGCAGCCACGGCGATAGCTTGCTGGCTTTGGGGAATCCGAATCCAGTCGCCGATGCGCCGACAACACGCCACGGCGAAGAGGCGCAACTTCCGCGCACTCACGTTGCCGTCCTTGGCCACGATTTGCAAGATCGCGCTGGGTTCGGTACACGTGTTCCATTCTTGTTCAGTCATCATCTGCCTCCTTCCGCAGATTGCCTCGTGAACCATCGTACGAGGCGGGCTGGCTCAGACTACACGGGCCGCCCCCTCCGCGGGAGTTCTGCGGCCCTTTCACTCGGCATGAGCCAGGAGGTCGAGATATTCCGCTCCGCCCGCCCGGCGCGGGTCCGCTCCTGTTCGGAGGAGTTGGCGGACCGCGTCAAGATGGCGACCGACGGCCGCAGGCATGAGGACGGTCGGGGCCTCGAGCTACTCGACTGACTTCTTCCGCACATCGTCCGGTTCCGACATCGCTCCATTGCTTCCCGCACCTAAAGAGAGAAGCTTCACAGACCGTCTCGGACGGCCACCGGAAAGGCCTGGTCCGATGCGTCGAAGGCCAGATGAGTCCCCATTGACCTACGCGAATGCCCAGCTCAGTCCTACAGCATTTTGGCGTATCAACTCCTTCCACAAACAACATGGTTTGACGTCTCCGAGCATACCTGGGGACACACCCATGGTGGCCGATACACTCAGCCCCCGTTCGATGGTCACTTTGCCTCTTTCTCAATCGCCCGTTGGAGGACCGACATCACGTGCGGGTCGCCGCATTGCGCAACATTGAAACGCATGAAAGAGGCTGCGGATTGCGAAGCGCTGAAGACGTTGCCCGGTGCAAGGACGACATTCTCCGCGAGGGCTAAACGCGCGACATTGGCAGAGTCACAGCCTTCCGGCAGGCGGCACCAGAGATAGAAGCCTCCCCGCGGCATGAGCCAGGGCTCAATGCCGAGACGCCGAAGCTTGTCGGCGGTCACCCGCCGGGCCGAGGCCAGGCGGCGACGCAGTTCCTCCATGTGTTTGCGATAGCTGCCGCCCGCCAGAACGCTTGCAATGAGCTCGGTCGCCACCGGGCTTGGGCCGCCAAAACTGGTGGCAACTTGAAGGTCCACGAGATCCGCAATCCAGTCGGGCCGTGCGGCGATATACCCGCATCGCACGGAGGCGGAGAGTGTCTTGGAGAAACTGCCGATGCGGATCACTCGACTCAGCCCATCAAGTGCAGCCAACCGCGCCGAGGGTTCCGGTTCAAAATCGGCGAAGATGTCGTCTTCCACTACCGTCAAATCATGAGCGGTCGCCGCATTCAGAAGGCGGTGTGCCGTCTGTGCCGAAAGGGTCGCGCCCGTGGGATTATGCAATGCCGAATTGGTGATATAGAGACGTGGATGCTCGGCGGCGAGCGCGGCCTCGAAGCCGGCGATATCCGGCCCCGACGCCGTGTAAGGCACGCTGACCGTCTTCACCTGATGGGCGCGCAGAAGGGCCCGGAAGTTGAAATAACACGGATCGTCTACCAGCACTCTATCGCCGGGACGAAGCAGGAAACGACAAATCAGGTCGATGGCCTGGGTGCCGGACGCCGTCAATAAGAGCTGATCGGCCGATGCCGCGATGCCCTCTTCCGCAAAACGGGCCATCAGCATGCGGCGAAGCGTCAGCGAACCGCGCGTGACGCCATAGTCGAGGAGTACGGTATCATCGGCACGCGCCAGGGCACGGATTGCCCGGCGTAGCGCGGTGGTCGGCATCCAGTCGGCGGGCAGCCAACCGCAGCCAGGTTTCAACACAGCCGGATCGGTGTCGAGCGATTGGCGAGAAACCCAGAACGGGTCGACAGCACGGTCCCGTTGGGGCTGGTCCTCCGCCAAAGCCAGGGGAGGTAGAGCAATCGCCGAAATATAAAAACCCGAGCCTCGCCGGGCCCGGATCAACCCTTCAGCCGCGAGCCGATCATAGGCTTCGACCACCGTTGAAGGGGAAACCCCCATCGTCGCCGCGAAGCCACGGATCGACGGGAGGCGATCACCGGCGGCCAGCGCTCGGCACGCCACCTTCGCGCGGATCGCCCTCATCACATCCGTGGTCCGTGTTCCTTTTCCGTTGTTGGGCTGCCCTACCGCACTCAAAGTGTATCTCCACCTTGACCCATACAGTTTGGCAAAATTGTATCGATCCGTGACTGTCTCAACCAGGTCGACCCCGCTATCCTTTACGTACAGAAAGCGAGGCGGGACGTGAAGACATCGATCGAAGGGTGGGGAAGCGGAGCCCTGGGCGTCATCATTTTCAGCGGCTCTTTGCCGGCCACGCGTGTGGCGGTCGCTCGGTTTTCGCCCGTGTTCTTGACGTCTGCGCGCGCTCTCATCGCGGCGATGCTTGGGGCGGCGCTCCTCGTCTTGTTGCGTCAGCGTCGGCCCCAGCGCCGAGACCTCGTCTCGCTGGTGATCGTGGCTCTGGGCGTCGTGATCGGCTTCCCGCTGCTCTCGGCGCTGGCCCTCCAGCACATCACGTCCGCCCATTCGATCGTCTTCATTGGCCTGTTGCCGCTTGCAACGGCCATCTTTGGTGTTTTGCGAGGTGGCGAGCAGCCCAAACCACTCTTCTGGGCGTTTTCATGTCTCGGCAGCGCGACGGTCGTCGCGTTCGCACTCGCCAACGACCGATCCGCCTCACTGACCGGCGATCTCTTGATGATCGCCGCCATCGTTCTCTGCGGTTTGGGTTATGCCGAAGGAGCCAAGCTTTCCCGCACGCTGGGAGGCTGGCAGGTTATCTCGTGGGCGCTTGTCCTCGCCGCACCTTTGATGTTGCTGCTCACAATCACCACTCTACCCACCTCGTGGAAAGGCATCGGCATTCCGGCATGCCTCGGCCTCGCCTACGTCTCGGTCTTCAGCATGCTGGTCGGCTTCGTCTTCTGGTATCGAGGCTTGGCGCTCGGTGGCATCGCCAATGTCGGCCAGTTGCAGTTGCTCCAGCCTTTCCTCGGCCTCGCACTGGCCGGTTTGCTCCTTCATGAACCGGTCGCCTGGACCATGGTCGCGGTGACGGGGCTTGTCGTCGTCTCCGTCGCCTTCGCCCGAAGGTTCGCGTGAAAACCCCGGAGTTCGTTCGCGGCGCGGCGCTCATATTCGCGGTTCTCTCACGCGCGCGGACAGAAACCACGGCATTCTGAATGAGACAGATTCCGAATTGCCCCGTTATTCTTCTGTCCCTTACTGACTCCGGCGGTATTTACGCAATGGCTCTCGGCGCCGTTTGCTCCCTCTGTGTGCGTCTTAACGACCATGCCGTGAGAGTGAGTCGTTCGTAGGTATTCGGCGACAGTTACCGCTTCTGAAAGTCGATGAAAACTAGGAGGAGTCGAAAGGTCGAGTGATAGCGGCTCGCCGCCTTTCCCCCGAGCGGCGGCCTCATAACCCATGTGAGCCTCTGTTAAGCGCTCACTTCGACGCCACGCACGAGAGGATCTTTGCGATGCGCACTCGAGCTTACCGACCCGAAGCCCCCAACTCCCTGGAGGATCGATCCCTCTTATCGGGCGTTGCTCGACCACTCGTCAATCCCGTGGTGATCTCCGCGGCCGAGTTCGGCGGTATCACCCGGCAAATGCGGGTCGACTTTCAGATGTATGCCCGGAACGGCGATAACGAGCTACTTCAGACCCAGCTTCTCCAAGTCGCCGTGCGGGTTCCCTTCGGTGGGGTGAATGGCCTGGGAATCTCGATCAATAGCATCTTGAGGAACATGGAGCAGGATATCTCCGGCGGAGTTCCTCGCGCCATCCGCACGGCCACCAATGAAGTGATCGCCGCGACTCACGCCAACCTGGCGGCCTCCATCAGAGACGGATTGGTCATTGTGCGCCGCTAACCGAGGCTATGATATGCCTTGACGGCTGGATTCTTGGGGTGGACGGCTTTCGCAACGTTAAGCCCAACGGGCTCAAAGTGGTCGCCACCTGCTGCCGAAAGACCAAACGGGGCATGCTGATTGAGACTGTCTCACTCAGAGTGCCCCCTCCTTGTCTTTCGCCGCCCATTTTTGCCATTTTGCAGCGTCTGGGCCAAAGTCCTCACCGGTGAACTCCCTCAAGGCGGACACAATCGCGTGCACCGTTTGCGCTCGCTGGGCGTTCAGCTTCGCTTCCGTCTTTTTATCACTTCGATACCCTGGGCCGGGCAAGTAATAGCTCTGGACGTATTCAAGCATATCGATACTGCGCCGTGCATCTTCGAGATTATGGATTTGGCGATATTCCTTCTCCCACTCCGCCAGCGATCTTGTCACCGATTGCTGGTGAATACCCGTGCCAAACTCGTCGATTCGCCTCCAAGCGTGGGGCACGGCGAAGTATGCTGCCCCCAAGACCAGTCCGCCCCCCACCGCACAGATCTTTCGCCTCGTCATTTGGACCTCGCTTTTTGCAGAACGAGACGATTCTCCGGCCTCCTCATCCATCATGATTACTCTATTCTCTTCACAGTCCCGAGCTCTCGGCCCCACGGAATCAGGAATTCTAATATCCGAGTCCATCGTGCCTGCCATGCCCGGCAACACCGCTGGCCATAATCTGCCCGGCCTTCGCGATATCGACGTTGCACGCGAATTTCACACGGGCAACGGCTCGATGAAACGCCGAACGAATCGAAGGCCGTAATCCTTTGATGACTCTATTATTATTTTCCATAATTTATGAAAATATTTCATATACTAAAATATCACTATCCATGCAGCGATTGGCGGCTTTGTCTCGTGCCTCTTGCCCAACCAGGCGTTGATTGTTCGGCTCACAGAGAAAACGATAAGGTACGGTGCCATCCTTGCGAGGATCGGGCGTCCTCAAACTTTTGGAGTCGCGCATCCGGACTTATGCGGTATCTCAATTCTACAGAGAGTGGGTAATGACCACCATAAACTCTGAGGGCAGCTCTCGCCCCATCGATCCCCAGGTCCGCATTGGGCACGTTCACCTCAAGGTCGCCGACCTTGAACGCTCATTACGGTTCTACTGCGGTGTGCTCGGATTCGAGCTAACCCAGCGATACGGGACTCAGGCTGCGTTCATTTCGGCCGGCGGCTACCATCACCACATTGGGCTGAACACCTGGGAGAGCCTCGGCGGTTCACCCGCACCTCCAGGCACCACGGGGCTCTACCACCTTGCCATTCTCTACCCGACCCGCCCGGCTCTTGCCGATGCTCTTCGTCGTTTGATCGACGCCGGCATTAGCCTGGACGGCGCCAGTGACCATGGTGTTAGCGAAGCCCTGTACCTGCGAGATCCCGACGACAACGGCGTCGAGCTTTATTGGGACCGCCCACAGGAGACGTGGCCCCGGACGCCCGAAGGTGGTATCGCGATGTTCACAGGACGTCTCGACCTGCATGCCCTCCTACGAGAATTGAACGCCCAGACCGACGCCCAAGGGGACGGGCCAGGGCCTCAAGGTCCCTGAGCGGACTACCTGGAGTTGCCGAGAACACACAGAGATGAGCAAACGAGACATGGATGATCAAGTCTTTTCACCAGGGCCGACCCCGAAGACCGTCAAGAAAGCGAATGGAACAATCCTCGAGCCACCGCAAGGCTGGGAACTTCTGCCTCCGGGAGATGCGGGGCTGACTCGCCGTGTGAAGGCTGCCGGCAACCACTGGGTTGTTCAAGAGAAGGTGGGTCGAAGGATGTTCTCGAGAGGCATCTGGGCACCGGCGGAGACGATCGAGAGGCTGCGGACAGCACTGGAAGCGGAACGGACCACAGACGCCTACGCCAAAAGGCAGGAGGCCGCCTCACGGCGCCGCGAGCAGACCCAAGACAGGTACGTCGAGGACTTCTTCGGCTCAGTCCTCACCTTCCTGGCGTTTGATCCCGTTTACGCTGACGTTGCCGACCGGCTTGCCCACGCCGTCACGGAACACGCGACCCCGGTCGGCAGCGGCACTGTGGCACGGACAAAACGCATTCCCTTGGAGGAACGAGCCGAGGCTGCTGTCATCGCCTGGATGCGCCATCAAACAACGGGCTACGATGGCATGGTGATCCCCAAGATCAAGGGCAAGCGTCGAGAGGTCCGTCGTATGCTCGCAAAGCGCTCCCAGGAATTACTCAACCGCTACCGGCTTGGCCAGCCGCTCGCCGGCGACTGCCCACTCCAAAAGGCGCTGGCTCCGGACAACTGACATCCGGAACCAATTGGCTGTACTCGCGGCCGGGGCGTTCAAGGAACAGCAATGACTGAATCAACGACAATTGAGGAACGCCTCTGGCATGCCCTGCACAAACCCTTCCCATGGGTCCACAGACGAATTGGGCTTACACCACCGCCATGACTTGCCGTTTGTCTACCTACCTCTGAAGACCCCGTGATGCCTTGGGCCCAATCGTCCGCTCAAGGACATGAGGGGCACGACACAGGGCACCGACCGCCAGCGCAATCACTCTTCTACGCTATCACACAAACACGATCTGATCGAATCTCTCCAAAGTGAGAGACAAACAAGTAAGATAAGCAACCTCTATTTGGTGGCCGCGGCGGGGACATGGGGTATGAGACTCATTTACAATGCCCCCACTTTCAGTCTCCGTGGCGCGGAGACGCATCACTTATCGCCGGGCCTTTTCCTCATTCAACCAGATCTCGGCTTCCATGTGCCGGTATTGAGCATCAAAAACGTCAACCATTGTTCCTTGAGCGTTCTGGCGGGCCGCTTCGGCAATGGCCACATCTTCTTTCACATGGTTGATATATTTCTCCAACTCCGCAACCATCTCAGCCTTCCCGGCTCCCGCATTGCGGAGCGCCTCGATTTTACGGCGTCCCCAAACGGAAAAAGACGGGTCAGAGGGGCGCATGCGAGCCGTCCGAACCAACTGATGCAGGACATCCAAGGCTTTGTCGATCAGGACAAGCTGCTCCCTGGCGAGAGCCTGGTTAGCGGCCAGACCGGGCGCAGAGACGGCCTGCGCGGGAGGAGTGGTCTTGGCTTGCTCGTTCGCTCTCTCGGCTGCAGGTTGTTGGCGGCCCTGGACGACGACCCCGGCAGTCGTAAGAACTAAAGCCGCCGAGACAGCGATCAACGGTTTCAGTCTGGCAACCCACATCATCTGGAGCACTCCTTCCGCAAGGACGGTGACTGCCACCGGCACGGCGCCGGCTACGGAAGAACTCGCCAGCAACCGCGTCGAAAGGGAGATGAGCGTCGGGGGTATCGCGGCCGAGGCTTCGCGGACAGTCTCGGCCCAGAGCACGGCGGCGGCCGGTGCGAGCCCGCGCCGTACCAGGCGATCGCGTAGGCGCTGCCGCCCACGCGACAGACGGCTCCCGACCGTCCCCACCGGACAGCCGAGTTGCCGGGCCGCTTCCTCGTGAGGCATACCCTCCAGGTCGCAAAGAACGATTACCGCGCGATGACGCTCGGGAAGGCGGGCGATCTCTTCATCCAAAATCGCGAGCCACTCCGCACGTTCCGGATCAGGGGCCACAGAAGCGGCCACCTCGACCCCACTGGTCTCACGCACCCTCTGGCGCAGAGAGATGCTTCGCGCCCGTGCGGCAACTCGACGGCTGACACCGTACAACCACGGCCCCAGCGAGTCGTCGACTCTCACCACCGACGCTCTGCGTACCAAAACCAGGAACGTTGCCTGAAATGCGTCGGCCGCTGCGCATTGATCAGGCAGCAACCGGCGACAAACGCCCCAGACCATCGGCCCATGCCGTTGAAGCAGAGCGGTGAACGCGTCCTCCGACAACGAGTCGCTCCGGTTCACGAACCGTTCCAGCAGTTGCCGGTCCGTCTGTTCGCCGAGCCTCCCATGGCCGAATAGCGCCCCGATGTCGCGCAGCGTGCCCGAAGGATCTCCCCCGCTCATGAGCTTGGCCCCCTATGCGAACTACCAACGTCAACATGCACGGGCCCGGGAAATCCTTCCGATATTCTTTCAGGAAAAAGGAGAAACACCCCACTCATTTCTATCCCAGAGGCACGTCTCCCCGAAGGCAGAGGCTGCCAACCCGAAAAATCGGGCCGGCAAAGGGATCTGGGGCGACACTCTCGAATAACGGTTCCCCTGAGTGAGCCAGCAACAGAAAAGGGGGCATTCGGAATCAAGCTGATTCCGAATGCCCCCTTCTCTGTCTCCCGGGCACGGTGCCTATTCCACATCGCGTCAGGAGACGCCTTGCAGGCCCCGCGTCGTCATCGCATTGTCGCTCATTTCAATGTTTTGCATGCAGCGAATGCTCGTATGGCAGCGATTCCGGAAGGAAGAGCGGCGACAAGTAGGCACCACCGCCGAGAGCCTGATAGGCGTTAACGACGGCAGACAGTTGGTCCCTCTTCGTGTCGATCAAGACCATTCTGGCCTCGATGAGGTCACGCTGAGCGAACAACACGTCCATGTAATCGGCACGGGCGTTCTGGAAGAGCTTGTTGGCGACTTGGACCGAGGTGTCAAGTGACTGCAACTGCAGCTTCTTGATCTCGATGCTCTTTTTGTAGTTCTCCACCATCGAAACGCGGTTGACAACCTCAGTGAAGGCGTTCAGGATGACGCGTTGGTAGTTGTAGACGGCCTGCAATTGTCTGTCGTTCGCGGTGAGATAGTCGGCCTTGATCGCTTTCTTGTTGATCAACGGCACGAGGAGGTCACCCACGACATTGGCAACCAAGGCTTCTGGAGTGACCACCAGATACCTCGGGTTGAAGGCCGAATAGCCCACCCCACCGGTGATGGCGACCACGGGGAAGAATCGCGCCCGAGCTACCTTCACATCGAGACCGGCCGCCTCCAGCTCACGTTCAGCCTGGCGGATGTCGGGGCGATACTGGAGCAACTGCGACGGAACACCTACGTTCAGCGAGTGTATGGTGAGGTCGAAGAAGTCCGTCGAAATGCGCCCGACAGGCTGCGGGTAGCGCCCTAGCAAAAAGTTGATGCGGTTCTCGGCCTGGATGATGTCCTGGTAAACAATCAGCTTTTGGCTCTGGTTCTTGCGAACCTCGGCCTGGAATCGCTGTACAGCCAGTTCAGTGCTACGGGCCTGTGCCTTCTGGGCCCTGGCCACGCGAAGGCTATGTTCCTGTAATTGGACGGCGAGATCCAGGTTCTCAAGCCGCTTGTCGAGCGCCATGAGGCCGTAATAATTCTCAGCAATTTCCGCGACCAGGCGGCTCACGACATAAGCTCGGCCCTCGCTCGTGGCAAGGTAGCGTAGCGATGCCGCGTCTCTGGCGTTGCGCAACTGTCTCCAGATGTCGATCTGCCAGGAGATGTTGGCTGCCATTAGGAAATTCGGCAGCGGATTCGGAAAAGGCTGGAAGGGGAGAATATCGAGTTGGTTATCGACGGCTCCCTCACGCGTGTAGCGGCTCGGTTTGTCCGCCCCCGCGCCGGCCCCCAGACTCACGAAGGGAAGGTACGCCCCTCGCCTCGCCAGAACCACGTTGCTGGCGATCTGGACATCTTCGGCCAGGATTCTTAACTCCTGATTGCCGATGAGTGCCTGGTCGATCATGCTCGTGAGCATCGGATCGTGGAAAAACTCTTCGACTCGAAGCTGAGCCGAGTTTTCCAAGCTGGCTTCCTTGGAGTCCTCCGGCAAGGGTTGTCCCGGATCCGCCTTACGGAGATCCGGGATTCCACAGGACGGTAGAACCAACAGGATGCTACAAGCAATCGCGATCGCAAGACCGCGACTCTCATTCTTCCTTGTGGTGTTCAAAAACCTCACTGAGTGGTTCATCCGCCTCATCCTTGAGGAGTGTACGATTGTCGGCAATCCTACCGAACAAGTAATAAAGGCCGGGAATTACCAAGACCCCGATCAAGGTACCCACGAGCATCCCACCGACTGCAGCGGTACCAATGGTGCGGTTTCCGATCGCCCCAGGGCCGGTGGCAACTACCAACGGAAGAAGCCCGGCGATGAAGGCGAAGGAGGTCATCAGAATCGGCCGGAACCGTAATTTTCCTCCTTCAATGGCGGCCTCAACGAGGCTCAGACCTTCCTGGCGCCGTTGCACCGCGAACTCGACAATCAAAATCGCGTTCTTGCCAAGCAGACCGACCAGCATGACTAGACCGATCTGGGCATAGACGTCATTGGACAATCCCATGACCTGCAGGAAGAGGAAGGAGCCGAAGAGCCCGACCGGCAGTGACAAAATCACCGCCAGCGGCAGCAAGAAGCTCTCGTACTGCCCAACCAACACCAGGTAGACGAAGATGACGACGATGAGGAAGATATAAACAGCCAGGTTTCCCTTCCCTGCCTCGTCATAAGACAGCCCTTCCCAACCGATGTCATAACCGGGAGGGAGAGTGTCGGCAGCGACCTGTTGAATCGCCTCGATCGCCTGGCCGCTACTGAAGCCGGCAGCCGGCGCGCCCTGGAAGGCCGCGGACGGATACAGGTTGTAGCGGTTGATCTCATTCAAACCCTGCTGCTTCTTGATCGTCATGAACGCCGAGTAGGGAACCATTTCCCCATGGTCGTTCTTGACGAACATGTTTTCCAAATCCTCAGGGTACCGCCGGAACTCCGGCGCCGCCTGCACGAAGACCTTGAAGAACTGGCCGAAGAGGATGAAGCCTTGCTCCCAGGTGCTGCCGACAACGATGGATAAGTTGTCCATCGCGTTTCCGATCGACACACCCTTCTGCATGGCGACTTCGTTGTTGATCACCAGCTCATACTGCGGGTAGTTGCTGGCGAAGAACGTGAACAGCCCCTTCAGTTCCTTACGTTTCAACAAGTCGGCCATGAAGCGTTCGGTCACTTCCCCCAGCCGCTTGTAGTTGTTTGTATTCGTCTTGTCGAGGAGTCGCACCGAGAAGCCGCCGGCCGCACCGAAGCCGGGAACCGCAGGCGGCTCAAAGAACTCGAGCTTCACGTTCGACATCTTGGCACACTTGACCTCGAGTTCCTCAATGATCTGGCGCGAGGTCAACTTGCGATCAGCCCACGGCTTCAAGTTGATGAGACAGGTTCCGGCATTCGAACCGCGGCCTTCCGTCAAAACCTCGTAACCAGCCAGCGAGGACACGGAGACAACTCCATCGATCTCCTTGGCGATGTCCTGCAATTCGTGGGACTTGGCGTTCGTATACTCGAGCGTCGAGCCTGGAGGTGTCTGGATGATCCCATAGATCATGCCTTGGTCCTCAAGCGGAATAAAGCCCGACGGAAGCTGCGTGTTTACGAGATAAATGGCGTAACAAAAGCCCCCGATCACAAGCATCGTCAGCGCGCGGCGGGTTACGATTCGGCGTAGGATGCCCGCATAACCCCCCGTAACCTTATCGACGGCACGATCGAAAAGGTGAAGCAAAAGGGCCAAGGGCCCCCGCTTTTTCACGTGGCCTGTGTGCGGCTTAAGGATCATCGCACAAAGGACTGGCGTGAGTGTCAAAGCCACGACACCGGAGAGAACAATGGACGTGGCCATGGTGATACCGAACTGGCGGTAGAAAGTACCGACCGGCCCAGTCATGAAGGTCACGGGAACGAACACCGCCGTCATCACCAGCGTGATGGCGATGATCGCACCGCTGATCTCTTGAACGACCTCCATGGTCGCTCGATAGGGTGAAAGGTGCTTTTCATGCATCTTGGCATGCACCGCCTCGACCACCACGATCGCGTCGTCGACCACGACACCGATCGCGAGCACGAGCGCGAAGAGCGTGATCAAGTTGATCGAAAGACCGAGCAAGAGCATGAAAAAGAACGTCCCGATCAACGACACGGGAACCGCCAGCGTCGGGATCAGGGTGGAACGCCAGTCACCAAGGAACAAGAAGACCACCAAAGCTACCAGCACGAAGGCCTCGAACAAGGTGTGGAGCACCTTATCGATAGAGGCCTCCAAGAAGGCGGAGACGTCGTAACTCACCTGGAAGTCCATGCCAGGCGGGAACGACTCCTTCTTCATATCCTTGAGCTTCTCTTTGACTTCTTCAATAACGACGGCCGCGTTCGAGCCGGGAGTCTGCTTGAGAACGATAGCCGCCGAAGGATGGCCGTCGATGTCTGAGTAGAGGTTGTAGTACGCAGCGCTCAGTTCGACCTTGGCAACGTCCTTGAGATGCAAAATCTCACCCTCGGAACTTGCCCTGAGGATGATGTTTTCATATTGCTCCGGCTTGTTATAACGTCCCACCCAGGTGAGCACGTACTCGACGGTCTGCGACGTCTTACCCGTCGCCTGGCCAAGTCGTCCGGGCGAACCGATCATGCTCTGCTTTCCCAGAGCTTCCATGACGTCGTCGGAAGACACGTTGTAGGCACGCATGCGGTCCAGATTCAGCCAGACTCGCATGGAATACTGGCGGCTACCGAGAATCGTCGCCGTACCGACGCCTCGGATTCGCTTGATCTCAGGCAGGAGGTTGACGAAGGCGTAGTTGTAGAGGAAGTTCTGGTCGACCCCTTCCTCCGTGCTAAACACATTCACATACATCAACATACTCGTCATGGCTTGCATGACGATGATGCCTTCCCGCTCCACCAACGGTGGGAGCCGGTTCTTCACAATGGCGATTCGGTTATTCACATTCAAAACCGCCACGTTCGGGTCCGTGCCCGGCTCGAAGATAATCTGGATCGTCGCCTCACCGGCACTCGTGGCCGCGGAGGCCATGTAACGCATGTCCTGCACACCGTTGATGGCTTGTTCCAACGGAATGAGGACCGAGTCGACCAAAACGTTGGCACTGGCGCCGGGATAAGCCACGGTCACCACCACGCTTGGTGGCGCGACCGAGGGGAACTGGGAGATTGGCAACGTCTTGATTGCCAACGTTCCCAGGAACAGGATGATCACCGAAATGACGATCGCCAATGCTGGTCTATGGAGGATTTTTGCGAACATGGCTCTGAAATAATCGGGTGAGGTGGGTTTCCAGGCAGCGAAGCGGGTTGGTCGGTTTCCCTACCGGGGAAGGCCGCTCTTACTCCGCCCTGTACTTGAGCGAGGCAACAACCTTTTCCGGCGTACGGAACTCGTACGCAACCTTCTCCCCTGCGCGAAGCTCTCGGATACCCTCGAGAACGATCTTCTCGCCCACTTTGACGCCCTTATTGACGACATAGATGTCGTCCATCACATGGTCGATGCCGATCTCTCGCTGCTGCACCACGTCATCTTTGTCAACAACGTAAACGTACTGCTTGTTGAGAATCTCGAACGTCGCCCGCTGAGGGATGATCACAGCGTCAGCCAACACGCGGTGGATCAACATGTTGCCGGTCTGGCCATGCCGCAGGAGGCCCTTCGGGTTCGGGAAGTCGGCACGGAACGGAACGGTACCCGTCTGGTTGTTGAATTTAGCCTCGATCGCACCGATCTTGCCGCTCTGCTGGAACGTGCGACCGTTGGCCAGCACGAGTTCGAGCTTCTGATTCTGCTTTTCCTCATCCGTGGCGGCCATGTACTCAAGGTAGTTGGCTTCCGGAACGTTGAAGTAAACCCACATCAAGCTGTTGTCAGACAAGGTTGTGAGAATGTCTCCTTCTGAAACCAGGCTGCCCAACTGCTGCTGAAGGCGGTCGACGATACCATCGAAGGGTGCTTTCACTTCGGTGAAGTTCAGCTCCGCCTTGGCCAACTCCGCCTTGGCGACAGCTCTCGCCAACTTGGCCTGGAGCAGCTTCACCTCGTTTTGAGAGACCACTTGCTCCTTGAACAACCGATTGGTGTTCTCATACTCCAGCCGGGCGAGATCGGCCTCGGCCTGCTCGGCATCAAGCCGTGCCTTGTAAAGGGTGGGTACAACCTTGAACATCACGGTGCCCTTCTTCACCGCCTGGCCTTCTTTGACCAGGATCGCCTCAAGGTACCCGTTTTCCAGCGCACGGACCTCGATATGTCGTTGCGAGTGGATCTGGCAGACATACTGCTGCGTGATCGTAACGGCCTTGGTTTCGGGACTCGTCACCACAATCTTGTGAGGCTCGTGGTGCACCTGCTCCTCGTGCTTGTGCAGGTACGCGTCAGCCTTGGTAGCGACGTACGCCTTCAGCTTCTTGGCATTCGTGCTGACGTATCGAATGTAGGCCTGAGCCTTGGGTGTCTTGAGGAAGGGAACGTTAATCATCCCCGCCTCTGACAACCCAACAACTCCGCCGCCTCCGAGCAGGACGACCAGTATGAAGGTTGTGACGGGACGCCGGATGGCAAAGACAATGGGATTCATGGCCCTTACTGCTCCTGGCCGGTTTACGGCCGGTCGACATCCACGCCTCGGGAGGAAATTTCCGACGGCGAGGTGCCTTCCTGGTAGACTGCGAAAGAAACGGGCAAGTACACGTGGAAAGGCGCGAACTTATGAGCACCAAAACTTTTTGCACGCATGCGCACATTTTCATCAATGTGCGCACGAAGATGAGCTAAGGTTTGGTGGCCAGCTTGCGATAGGCTGTTGGACCTGGGAGAGAAAGGTCCTTCGGCGGGGCCTCGCGAGAGAGATCGGCACACCTTTCGCGCCAGAACACCCCTCAGCAAGGCCGATCGTGCGGGCACCGGAGCCCGGCTGCCTACAAGATGCAATTCACTGGGGTGCCAGCCGAGCCCATGCAGGCCCGGAGGGAACACTCAAGCATTCCCCAATGATTGCGCCTTCGCACTGCGGACGACACTGGCCGTGAGACAATCTCAGCAGCGAAGTGGCCGAACCGTGGGCGAGACAGCAAAGCTAACCAGTTTGGAATAAGGCTTGGGACAGGGAGAGCGTAGTACGTCGAACGACACGCACGCGGGGGGGGAACTTACAGTTAACTCATCCTCGATATCAGCTTCCAGCTCGTCCTCGATAGCAGACTGCACCGAGTCAGCTTTTCTCAACGACGAGTGGGCCGACATCGCAAAAGGGCCGCTGTGCCCAAATTTGAGGATGGCAAAATTGCGGCTAAGGCAGTTAAGAGGAGGGGCAGAGGCAGATCCCAGGTAGGGCCGGATCGGTGAAGACATCACCGCAAGCAGCAACGCTACGGCTGCCAGTACGCATACACCATGATTGATGAACCGTCCAGTCATCGCCATTCAGACCCCGGCTCCGATGAAAGACTCGGAAGTATCTTAGGCTAATGGACATCGATCGTCAAGTCCATGACACCGAAGACCGTAGGCCAGCCTGGCCAGGTCAAAAAGGATTGGCTTTCGTCAAAAAAAAGCCACTCCAAAACCTCCTAAACTGCGAGGAATCTAAGGGTTCTAGCGATCTTGATAGCAACGTCTTCTGAAGGTGGGCACCCGGTAGCAAGAAGCGCTCGGCACTCGTCCAGCGGCCCCCGACACTGAGGCGAACTACGACCGGGTAAAGGCCTCGTGGACGAGCTCCCGCGCTCTGATGATGCCGACAGATCTCACAGCGCTTCTGGCAAACTAGCCGTGACGCTGACTAAGTCCAGCAGCTTTCATCAAGCCGACAGGCCCCTGCCACAACGACAGACGCCCCCATCCACAAAACCCACGAACTCCCTGCTCACGGCGCAATCCTGGCCGGTGTTCGCCCAGTGAATCCCCAGTGACTTGCAACAGAACGCCTCACAAACCCCTATGTTGAACTGTAAGGCAATTGCCATGCCCTAGACCGGTTCCGAGGTGAGAAAAATAGGTGCAACTCTCTGCTGCCGAATTTGGGAAAGCCTCGGGCAATCGCTCAAATCACCAAGTAGCTTCTTTTCCACAGGGCATCCAAAGAACTCAAGTAAAGAGACCCGCGCTCTTTGTCAATCGGGCGAGAGAATCACTCACACACCCTCTCCTGCACGCAGTCCTTTTTCTAGCCCAAATACAGCGCACGCCCTGCCTACCATATTGGCAACCCTTGTTTTCTCGGACAAATGTAGTGAGCACCCGCTTCTTCTGTAGTAATATCTCGTTGAACCGTTTTTGAAGCCTCGTTCACGGCAACTTCGAGCCTCCTGGCATGACGTCTCCATCAAACCACGCATAACACCAACCAATCAAGGAGGTCCGAATGCCGCTTTTCAATGGTCAATGCCTCGAGGGCCCCTGCCACGCAGAGCCGCCGGATCTCGTCAGAGCGATGGCGTTGCTTCCGACTGACGCAAACAGCCCAGGCATCTGAAGGGGCTTGTTGCAGAAGGCCAACCCCCGGCAACCCGGAGAAGCCCTCGGAAATCCATGCCTACGGATGTGTCACGACCACCCTTCGGAGGAATGCCCTCGTCTGGCGAGCCTCTGCCGTAAAACACCCGGTCGCGGCAACCACTAGCCCGGATCACTGGCCTGAGCGTGACTCATTTTGACAGATGCTAAATTCACCAAAATCAAAATAAGGAGACCCGCGATGAGGAGGATTCCTAAGGCCATGCGGATAGGGCTGCCGCTGGTCGCTGCGATCGGACTTTGGGGCATTTCGTTGTTCCGATCACAAAAGCCCGACCTTCTGCGCGATGTTGTCGAGCCAATCACAATCGTCGGCGGCATGTCCATTGATGATGGTGGAAGTCATTCATTGACCATCGAGGATGCTCGCGGCAAGAAGATAGCGGTTTGCCTCCTGGATGACTTTGGCGGAAACACAAATCTGGTTGTGGGCAATGGAAAAGAGCCCGACCTGCGAGATCACCCGGTTGGAGGGCCCGAGGAACGGAAATTCCTCGCCCTCCTCGAGAGGTGGTGTCGTGGAGATGCGGATGCTCAATGGTGGGATGATCGCTTGCGGCGTTACAAGTTCGACGAACTCAAAGGTGAAGCCTTAGAAAAAGGGGCTCCTTCCGGTGATTTTGACCTCAAGGCACGAGCCGTAGATATGCTTCAAACACTTCGCTTGAGGAATAAACCCTAAAGCTCCAAAAGGCATGAGAAAACAAAACTTCATTCGTCAAATTTTCTATGACAGCATGCTCTACGGCGACACACAGTCATCAACAAACTAGCACGCACTTCCTCCCATGGATTCCCAACACTCTCGCTTTGACTTTCAGCAATTGCTCTGAAAGAGCACCGTCATGCCCCAAATGGCGCGTCCTGGTCCTCCCCTCAATTCGGGCTCGAAAGAATCGTCGGACCGTCAGACCACACGAGGCATTCTGAATTAAACTCATGTCAGAGCGACTCTCTTGGCCCCCTTCCCCTCTTGCTTTGCGACATCCTGTTCCAGACCGCGCAATCCAGATCCAACAACGGTATTCCAACCCACCGCCAGCTATCAGACAGATGAAACGAGTGATTCTGAAATTCTAAAGAGTTCGGAAGGCGACTCTTTTGTGTACCGCCTCCGAGATCGCGCACCCTGCGACCCAGTATTAGGAATCACACGAAAGCCAGCACCCCTGAGAACCAAAGACGGCATGCATTGCGCAGACTTACCGATAGGGTACGCGCGAGTGGCGAGCCTGCCACTGGGCCGCGGATCGCCATATCTGCCAAGATGTTTCGTCAAGAGATGAAGACCGCGGTGAAGACCAATGCGGCCTGCGCTTAGGTGAAATGGAAACGGTTTGCCGCTCGAGGAGGTTGATTCTCGATTCGGCGGACAAAAGCCTTGTCATGCGCAATGGGCCGGTTTACTCTCTTATCGTAAGTTGACGCATTGTTTCAATTCGCACGAGCTACAATGAGCTTTTCGTCCTCCAAGCGAGCGACGCGCCTGACTGCCGGGGCACTGTTTGTGCTCATCGGCGTGGTCAGCAGCGCGCCCTCCTCGGCCAGGGCGGCTTGCAGTCACTACACGCTCCCCGATTCGGAACGAGTCCTCCTCGATTCGTTCTCGACTTTGGAATTGCTTCGGCCTCAGAGCGAGGTCCTGACCAAATCGGTCCCCGCGGTCCCGAACCGCGATGTGCCGTGTTCTGGTCCGACCTGCTCGCAAGGTCAGGGGATTCCCTACATACCAGCGCCTCTCCCTCCCTTGCAGAGTGAGTCCTGGTGCTGCACCACCTCGATCCCACCTCTGACCAGCCCCGAGTTGACGGGTGAACTGGCCGACCAAGCTTCGCTCCATCCCCAGCGCTACCCTGCAACCATCGAACGCCCTCCCCGTATTCTCGCCCTCCTCCCATCTTCGTCCTGAATCATTGGTCCGCCTTGATCGATGGAGATCTGCGCTTACCTGCGCGTCTCTGTCTCCGACGACGTCGTCTCCCGGCTACGCGGATAATCGGCGCCCGTCGCAAGCAGAACTACGGCTCTCGGTCCCCCACGGACTTTGGCCCTGATTCCCTTCCGTTTGCGCTCTTGTGATTTCCTTCCGCAGGTTGGACCTCAAGGCTGCGCCCTCAATGGGCTTGGCGCTGAGGTTGGCTTCGAGGGCTCACGCATTCGTTATCGCCATTGATTAATTCGCTCGATTCGATTCGACAGTCTCATTCTCTATCATTGAGGAGTCTTCTGATGCGTCGTGTCCGTTCCGCATTCACGCTTATCGAATTGCTGGTAGTGATCGCCATCATCGCCGTCCTGATCGCCCTGCTCTTGCCCGCCGTACAAGCGGCCCGAGAGGCCGCCCGCCGGGCCCAGTGCGTGAACAATTTGAAGCAGTTCGGCCTCGCCTTGCACAACTACCACGACACCAATGGGTCGTTCCCGATCGGTGTGAGCCTCAACGTGGCCACCGGCGTCTCCTCGAGCTTCTCAGCCCAAACGCGTTTGCTTTCGTTCATGGAGCAGACGGTCATCTACAACGCCATCAACTTCGCGCTCGCCACCTCGAACGCCGGCAACGCCACGGCCATGGTGACAAGCGTTAATATTTTCCTCTGTCCGGCGGATGCGCAGAACCAACTTCCCGCGGGCTACGCCGGCATCAATTACCGGGTCAATTGCGGCACAAGTATCGTGAATGCCTTCGGAGCACAAGATACGGCGAACGTCAACACGGCCATGGCTCCCCCCAACGGTCTGATCTTTGGCGATCTCAACGTCAAGATCGCCAACGTGACGGACGGCACGAGCAACACGGCCGCCTTCAGCGAGCACGTCAAGGGAGACTTCAGCAACTCCATTTCCACCGAACTCTCCGACACCTACAAGCCGGGGACTTATCCGGCCAACGCCGACGAAGCACTCCAGATGTGCCGGGCAATCAACATTCTCGACCTCACCATGCAGGGGAACTCCAACGCGGGTGGCCCCTGGATGACGGACGGACACACAACGACCAAGTATTACCACGCCAGCCCGCCGAACTCTCGGTCGTGCATGTTCCCGCCGCAACGGATCAGCACGACGGCCAACAGCCGTCACCCCGGGGGCGTCAACGTTTGCCTGGCTGACGGATCAGTCCGGTTCTTCAAGTCGTCGATCAACCTCGGGGTCTGGCGCGCTGTGGGAACTCGCAACGGCGGCGAAGTCATCAGCAGTGACAGCTTCTAAAGACGGATCGAAAACGGGCCGTTCCGAACCGGTCACTTTGGAGATTCCTGCGTTGAACCGGAAACAGATCACTCATCCCCGCCGGCCTCTGAGGCTGGCGGGAGCTTTGGCTTTGATGCTGAGTTGTGTCGGATGTGGGATGTCTACGTCCCCTTCCGACCCCGTCGAAGGACGCGCGGTTCTCCAAACCGTGCTCGATGCCTGGAAGGAAGGCCAGACACCCGAGGCTCTCGCCAAGCGGACTCCTTCGATCCATGTCTCGGACGGAGATTGGATGACGGGGCTCCGTCTCCAAAGCTATGAAGCCGATGCCGACGGCAGGCTCATCGGATCCGACGTCAATTACAACGTGGTCCTCGAGCTGAAAACGGCCAAGGGCAAGGTCATCAAGAAGACCGCGGTCTATGCCGTCACCACACATCCGCAACTGCTGGTCCTAAGGCAGGACAGTCTCTAAGGGCGTGTCTTTCGAAAACGAGAAGGCGAAGGACACGCCCCTATAGGGTGACCGAGGGGAGCAATGCGAACACCCGGACTTCCGTTCCGGGGCATCACAGCGCTTCTCTCCGGCCACCCGGAGCCACTTGAGGTCGCTTTCGCAGACCACTTCCAGGACCAGCAACGTTCTCGAACCTCTGCTAAGGAGATTCGCCGATGAGAATTCGCCTGCGATTTGCCTTAATCACTTCACTCCTGGCGTCATCGCCGAGCATGTGTCCGGCCGCAGATAAACCCGTCTCGGAAACTCCAGCAAAGGTGGCAGCCACCCGCCAGGAACTGAAGGAACAGCTCGAAGGATCGAAGAAATCGCACCCCCGGCTCCCCTTGCCTGCTCCGACAGACGAAGAGATCGCCGCGGCCAAGGCGCGCGCCGCCACCACCAAGGCACGCCCCGGTTCGGCCGGAATGGGGGGAGGCCTCGTCAATAACGCTCGGATGCGTGGGATTTATCTATCTCCCGACCTGATGGGGGCCAGCGGAAACTCCTCGCGCGAGCCCGATCCCGCGATGACCCTGAACAACACGTTCAAGACGATGTTCTTCTGGATCGTCTCGCGAGCCAACAACTGCATCTATTGCCAGGGGCATCAAGAGGTCAAACTCGCGGGAGACGGCGTGAAGGAAGAGACGATCGCCGCCCTCGACGGAGACTGGACCGAATTCACGCCCGCCGAACGTGCTGCCTTCGCGTTCACACGCAAGCTGACGTTCGAGCCCAACGCGATCACCGACGCCGACATTGATCGCTTGCGCCCTCATTACAAAGATTTGCAGATCCTTGAAATTATCATGGCGGTCTCCGGGTTCAACGCAACGAACCGTTGGACCGGCCCGCTCGCGATTCCTCAGGAGGGACACCGGATCTTCCTGACCCCGACGTCCGAGAAGTACCAGTCGCAGCGCAGCCGCGTGGCGCCGCTCGATCCGACCGCGACGGGCATGGCCTGTGCAAAACCAGCGTCGCGCGGCCCCCTCGAGTCACGTGAGCAGGTCGAGACGGCTCTCAGCGCCGCCCGCAAGCGATCGGCCCGGCTCCCGTTGGCCGATGAATCTCAGTCCCGCGCGGTGCTTCCCGAAGACTGGTCAGGATCAGACCCCTTGCCTCAGTGGGTTCGCCTCCTGGGTAATTTCTCCAAGGGGGGGAAGAATCTGGCCGGTTCGACCTATCGTGCCCAGACCAAAGGCAAGCTTGGCCCGCTGCTCCGGGCCAAGATCGCCTGGGTGGGTGCCCGGAATGACAGAGCCTGGTATGCCCTTGGTCACGCCAAGCGACGCCTGAACGACCTGGGACTTTCCGATGACCAGGTCTTCGCCCTCGACCGGCCCGACTTCGCCAGCACCCCGGCCGAACAGACGGCCCTGGCCCTCGTCCGGAAGATCACAGTCGATCCGGCCTTGATCTCCGACGCCGACGTTGAAGCCGTCCGCAAGCACTATTCCGACTCTGAGACTGCCGAAGTGGTCTATCGCGCAACCCAGGCCGCGGCCTTCGACCGTCTCACCGAAGCCGCCGGATTGCAGCTCGAGAATTGACCCGTCCAACCACCCAAGAGGACAGTTCCATGCGCAAAACCGCGGCCCTGGCCATGGGCTTGATGTTGGCATCGGTCGGAGCCGTCAAGGGAGACGAGCCTCGACCCGTGCCCCTCACCCGGCCCGAGATGAAGCAGTTTCTCGAAGACATGAAGGCCCGCAAACCTCGTATTCCCCTCCCCGAACTCACCGCGGAGGAGAAGGCGAAGTTGGGCGAGCGCGGAAGTAGCTACGAGAGCCGTTTGCGAGCACTCTATCTTCCTCCCGGCGAGGGTTTCGGCTTTGGAGGTGGGAACCGGCCTGCCGCCGCCGGGGCCGGCGATGCCCCAAAGCGGGAGGCCACCCCGGGTGCCGCGTTCGGCCGAAATACCGATCCAAACATGTCTCTCGACTATGCGTTCAAGACTGAGTTGTTCTGGATCGTTTCGCGAACGAACAACTGCCAGTATTGTCTGGGACACCAGGAGTCCAAGCTGCTCGGCGCAGGCTTGAAAGAAGACGAGATCGCCGCTCTGGACGGCGACTGGTTGGAATTCAACCCGGCCCAGCGAGCCGCGTTTGCGTTCGCCCGCAAATTGACCTACGAGCCGTACAATCTGAACGACGCCGACATCAACAGTCTCCGCAAGGACTACAAAGACTTACAGATTCTCGAGATGATTCTCTCGGTCGCGGGCAACAACGCGATCAATCGATGGAAAGAGGGAGCCGGAGTTCCGCAGTCAAAGGGCGGCGGCAATTTCGGAAGGCGAACGGAGAATGGCGCTGCCGCAACTCCTCCTTCGGACCGTCCGGCAACCGCGCACACCTACCTGACGCCGACGGCGGAGAAGTTTCGAGCCAAGATCACCAAGGTGGCCCCGGTCCTGAGCGATCCCAAGACCGGCGAGCCCACCAAGCTCACGGTCAGTAGGCGGCCTTCTCTCGAGTCACGGGCCGACGTCGAAAAGGCCCTTGAAACGGCCCGCAAGCGTACCCCACGTCTCCCCATCCTCGATGAGGATAAAGCACGTGCCATCGTCTCCGAGGCTTTCCCGGAGGGCCCCCTGCCCCAATGGGTTCGCCTCGTGGCCAACTTCCCGCGCGAGGGCTTGAGCCGTGTCATCAGCGTGCGCGCGGCCGAGGAAAAAGGGGATCTCTCCCCGCTGCTCAAAGCCCAGGTGAGCTGGATCATCGCTCGCCAGGACCGCGCCTGGTACGCCGTTGGCCAGGCGAAGCGCCGCCTCAAAGAATTGGGGCAGTCAGACGATCAAATCTACAAACTTGATGGTCATTGGGCGGAATTCACCCCGGTTGAGCAGGCGATGTTCACGTTGGCCAGCAAGCTCGCCACGTCACCTGTCGTGCTCACCGACGAAGACGTGGACAGGGCCGTCAAGCTCGCCGGTCCTCGCGACGTCGTGCAGTTGATCAGCTATACGACGACCCGCGCCTCGTTCGATCGCATCACCGAGTCCGCAGGCCTCGCGCTGGAGGAATAAGAACGAGTGAGTGCGATCCCAAGTGGAACCCACTCATTACGTTCGATCACAACTCCGAACCCGGCCCTTTCGAGGGCCGGGGTTTCGGAAAACACGACGTGCCAGAGTCAGATGATCCCCTGTTTCCGAAAGTGATATACAAGAGCTGTCTTATTAGATCCCTCCCAGTGCGTATTCCGTGACCCTTTTCTGGATGAGCACGAACTTCCAAATTCAATCTAAATATCATCTTGTTATCATGTTCAATCTCAAGAAGATCGCCAGTGCGTCATCCGGGCTGCGGCGCCATGCCAAGTAAGTCGAGTGCTTGCGGCGATAGCGATCTCGCTTGAGTCCGCCTCTCGATTTCCAGTCTTGCGTGACTCCAGCCCCCCCTTTTTAGCGCGATTGCGCTAGACAGAGAGAGACTCCTCTCGCCCCGAGTTAGAGATTATCCAGGAGACAGGCTTCAATAGGCTTCGGGCGCCCTTCAAAACCTCAACGCGGCGCCCCATTCGATTCCCCAAGCGTCGGTGCGCTCGTTCCCGGCTCCCATCCTCTCAAGACACGCCCAAAGTGTTCTCCTCTCAAGCATGTGAACCGGCACCTACTCCTCGACAGCCCTAACACCCTGATGATCCCACCAGCGTCGATTCCGTTGCACATAGCAATATTGCAGACAAGAATGATGAAGGTAGCAACCAGGCGGAACGCACCGGCCTTGTGAGCACTCCCAACGGCCTCTCGCTCTGGCCCCGCCTGGAAGAAAGTTCAACTCACGAGCTTATTATGTAAGAATGGCCAAGACGTTTGGGTCCCACGTTTCCCAATCTGAAAGGCATCACGCATGTCGCCGAGCCGCTCCCTTCGCCCAGCCCTGATGCTCGCGTTCGTGATGCTGACCCAGGTCCCGCTCGGCGTCACACAAGGCCAGACAACCAAACCGTCTTACCCAAGCTTGCCGGGCGCGGTCGACGCCATTCCCGCGTGGCTTGCGAGCGATCAAGGGATTCCGTTCGACACCAAAGCGTATTTCGCGCTACCGCCAGCGAATCAAAATGCCGCGCCCTTGTATCTCGACGCGCTCTTCGAATTCAGCGGCGACGTAGCCTCCTGCTTTGCCTCTGGAGCCGAGACCTTCGCCAGGTCCAAGGCCGTTGCGAATCGCACTCAACGGCTCCGCCCGCTTCAAGAGGCCTTCAGCAGAGATCCGTCCAAGGTAGACCACACCGCGATTCGCTCTGTTCTGCGTGATTACGAGGAGGGTTTCCGTAAGCTCAAGCGGGCCCAGGCGAGACCGCGTTGCGTGTTTAGCTCGGGCGTTAGCATGGACACTATGCTCCCCCACGCCCAGGCCATGAGGAGCGTTGTTAGCGTCGCCGCCATCGCCGCGTTGCCCGACCTCGATCAAGGTCGTCTCGACGCCGTGATCGCAAGTGCAAACTCCTTGCTCCGCATGGCGCGCGACCTCCAGGCCCGAGGCCAGGTGATCTCTCAGCTCGTCTCGGTGGCGATCGACACACAAGTGATCGAGTTCATGATCAAACCCGTGCTCCACCATCCTAAGGTCTCCACTGCCCAGTGTGACAAGATTCTCGCCCTCCTTGCTGATCACCAACAGCAATGGATCGATGCCGAGGCCGAATCGCTCAAAGCTGCCTATATCATGGCACGTTTCCTTCTTCATGATTTGGCGGATCCGCGAACGAAGGCTAAGACAATCGAGACGTTTCTCCAGGCGACGAATGTTCCGGCCGACCAAAGGGGCGCCACGCAAAAGTCGCTCGCCGAAGCGACACGCCAGCAGATGACCCGGACGATTGCCATGGCAAATCAAGTGTACCGCGACCTTCTCTCCGCCGCGAAACTCCCCTATACGCTGCGTCAGGCAAGGATCAGCGCCATCGTCAAGGCACTTCCTCAATCGAGCGGGCCCGATCGAGTCGCGCTCTCGCCCCTTGATTCCTTGGCCTTAGTGGACGATGCTCTTACCCGCCATGAGGCAACTCTCCATGCCATGCAGGTCCTCGCGACCATCCGCAGGTGGCAGATCGCCCACAAATCCTGGCCCACCAGCCTCACCGCCGCTTGCTCTGAAGCCAAGCTCACCCCCATACCCACCGACCCTTACACCTCGAGCGACCCACTTCGGTTCGTCCTGATCGACGCCGCTCCGGTCGTCTACTCGGTCGGCAAAGATGGCCGCGACGACGGCGGACGGACAGACAACGTCTTCAACACCAAGCCGGGCGACCTGACGTTCCGCCTTACGCCCCGCGAGCGAAATCGCTGACATCTTCGGTTTTCGAGCCTCCTACCGCGCGTTTCGCGCTGGCGTCCCACCACCAAGGCCAGGCCCGACATGCGCTCCGAGTTCATGGGATGCGCCCCAAGGGAATCAAGGTCGACCGCGTTGCGGGTGCTCGACCACGGGTTGGCGCAACACGGAACGCTCGCGACAACGCACAAGACAATGCTGAAGTGTTCTGAGGCGGATCTGTCCAGCCGGCGCGACTGGCGCATGGTAAACGAAGCATAGAGAAATCAAACAAGCGTGCGGCCCCGCGTCTCCGGAAGTCTTCCCTCCGACCCGCGGCACCGGTCGTCCGCGTTGATTGCCGATGCGTCAGCCGACTGGTTTATGAATGCTGCGAGAGGGATCTCGTCCTTCGACTACGTTCGCCGTCCTGCAAAAAAATTCCTGAGAATCCTGCGCTGATGGCGTGGTAATCTCCTGCTTTCCGTCAAGACATGTGAAGAGTCTTGGGCTTCGACGGGCCAAGGGTTTTCCCTTTCCTCGAAGGCAACGGATTCGATGCCTCCGATGGAAATGCAGCATGGTTCCTGCCGGGAGCCCTCAGAGGGAAAACACCCGAAACCCGGTGACACGAGGGAACTTGGCGCTCGATGAGGGGGATCCGACCACCGCGATGGAGCTCTGAGAGCTCTCTTTCGTCGGTCGGCGGGTCTGGCTGGTGCCGGATTCCCACGATATCGAGTGAGACAGGCAGAAGATCCGACGAGCGGTGCATGCATTCGCTCCGCCGGAGCTCTGCGCTCCGAGTTCGGTGGGACGTCAATGAAGACCTCCGGCGTGACGCCCACCTCATAAGCCGGAGATTGTTCATATCGGGCTTTAACAGTCCGACGGATCACAATGGAGATCGTTCTCCAGTCCGTCGAGCGGGATCGGCGTGCGTCCCGAGTTTGCACGCTCACCGAGGAGGTTGCGAGACGATGAGCAGCGACATCAACTTGACGAGTCCGTCTGAGAGCGCTCAGCCAGCCCCTTCACGGCGTTCTTTCCTGACCCGTGCCGCGGGCGTCTCCGCCCTGGCTGTACCAACGCTGACGCTAATCACCTCGAGGAAAGCTCGTGCGCAAGGTCACGGGAAACTTACGGGATTGGCGGCGCAACTGATCAACGAGGTGATGAGTGACGAAGACCAACATGTCCCGATCATTCAGAATCTTCTGGACGACCCGGACAATCCTCTACCCATTAAGATCCGTCAGCCACCAAATTTCAACCTTCACCGGCTGATGCAACCCAACCTCCAGGCCTTCCTGGAAACGGCGGCCGTATTCGAGAATACAGGCTCAGGACTCTATCACGGCGCTCTCCTCAACGTCACTCAGACGCAGGAGTACTTCCCCACCGCCGCTGGTCTTGCCTCCGTGGAAGCGCGGCACGCCGCATGGCTGAACTCGCTCCTGGGTGAGTCTCTCGTCCCCGACTTCGCTCCCGTCGAGGCGCCCATCGATCAAAGCATCGTGCTGTCGCGTGTCGCGGGATTTGTCACCGACCACCGCGCGACCTTCCCGTCGTTCGACACGACAGTCTCGACAGACGCCAACAACTTCTTCATCCTCGACTTCGTCCTCTTCCTCGAGTACATCGAGTCGAAGTTCTACGACCTCAACGTTCCCCACTTCACCTGAGCCGACCCCGACGAAATCCCACACGATGGCCCCCCAACAACGCCTTCGTCGCCAACACGGATCACGAAAGCGTCTGTCCATCCATCGCTTATCCTGGGACGCCACGTTTGATCTCCAGGAGTCGGTCGCGTTCTCGCCGAGAACGCGGCCGACTCCGTTGCGCCATGTTGGCAACCATTGTCATAGCCAAATCTCCCAGATATTTTTTCTTGTCCAATCGAAAAAAAAAGAGAGCCATTCCGGACTGACCTCATTCCGAGTGTTTCCTCCGACCTGCTGTCATCAATTCGCCGCGTATCCCGTTGACGTTGCCAGGAACCGTCGTTACGAGCACGGGGCAGCTCATCGGCTCTAACTCGGTCCTCCACGGAGCCAACGGTTCCGAACTTGCAGCGAATTCGCGTACAATTTCTCTCGTTCCCATGGAGTGCCTCAACAAGAGCATCAGCAACGTGGCCGATCGATCACCTCGGAGAACGCAACGATGAGACTGCGCTACTGGGCAACGACAATGGTCGCGATCGGTCTGGCCGCGGGAACACTCAAGGCAGCCGAGCCAACCGCTGAGGAGGTACGGTCGTCGGTCCATCGCGCGTTGACGCCAATCCGGACAAGCATGCAGAAGTACGCCGAGAATCGTGATTGCTTTTCGTGCCATCACCAGGCGGCCCCTCTATTCACGCTAGCCCTGGCACGCGGACGTGGGTTCGAAGTAAAGGATGCGGAGATCCGAGAGCAAGTCGAATTGACCAAAGCCGATCTGGAAAGTGCGCTCGAGGCCTATCAGAAGGGGCGTGGACAGGGTGGAGGAGTGACACGTGCGGGATACGCTCTCGCAACCCTTGCCACGGGAGATGTCCACGCCGATGAGGTCACCACGGCGGTAGCGGGATATCTCTTAAATAACAGCAAGGATAGCGACCACTGGACAGGTCTGGGCGGAAAGCGCCCCCCGTCTGAAGGAAGTGAGTTCACGGCGACATATTTTGCTTTGCGAGCACTACAAGTCTACGGGACAGCGGATCAGCGCGTTCGCATCACGGAGCGCAGCGAGAAGTCGCGGGATTGGCTGAAGAAGGCGGAAGGGGTCGACACAGAGGACCGAGTCTTTCGGCTGCGAGCGCTCCGACTGGCGGCCGGCGATGACGCCACGATCCGCGCAGCGGCCGCACAGCTTCAGTCGACACAGCGTGCGGACGGTGGTTGGGCCCAACTCGACGGCGGTGAGTCCGACGCATACGCAACAGGTTCAGCACTCGCGGCGCTGCACGAGGCAGCCGGCCTTCCCACCGATGATGCCGCCTACCGTCGCGGCGTCTCATTCCTCATCAATTCCCAGGGCACTGACGGGACCTGGCACGTGAAGACTCGGAGCTCGCCGGTGCAGCGCTACTTCGAGAGCGGATTTCCTCACGGAAAGGATCAATTCATCTCCATCTCGGCAAGCGCGTGGGCAGCCTCGGCCTTGTTGCTCGCCCTCCCGAAAGAGGATGACGGCAAAGCTGCAACCGACAATCTTCCCTGACGGTGTCATCTCTTAACGCCGCCCTACCGGCAATGAGGTCGCGGTTGACGGCCGGTAGAAGCAGGCCGGACCGTAGCGCCTGGGCATGAGGCGGCTGACGAGCGGCCGCCCCCCGAACGACGCAGTCAGTCCGTCAGTCGCTTCGCCGTGAACGTGACGCTCCTCTCCTCACCCACTTTTAGGCCCTTGCCTGCATCCCAGAGGATCGTTTCGCCAGGTAAGACGACCTTCGCGAAGTCAGTCTTCTCGACTTTCGCGTCGGTCAACTGATACGGCAGCAGGTAACAGAAGATCCGCCATCCGTCGTACTTCTCAGCCGTCCTTTTGTTTCCTTCGCCTACGAAGTTCACTTTCACCTTGTAGGTCATGCGGACGACGTCCTTATCGCCGGTCTCCTGGACATCGAGCGTCTCGGTGAGTGCAGGCTCACGGCTCTTCTCCACGCGTGCTTCAAGGGCAGGGTCGCCATAGAGGACGAAGATCCCATCCGTGAACTCCGTCCCTTCCCTGTCTCGGCCGGCCACAAGGTTGTCGGCAAGAAGGTGGTTCGACCACTGGCGAAGGAGGAAGAGCGACTCGGAAAACGTCCACCGCCCCTCCTGCTTCAGGAACCAGTCAGCCATGTTCCAATTGAGCTCGTACCAGGTGGACTGGACCGCACCGACGTACTGTTTGGCCCCATTCTTCATCCAGGCCAGAGCGTAGGAGTTCTTGAAGCTGTTGCGGTGCGTGTTAACAACGCCTGTCAGGCAGTTGCCGACGGCCCAATAAACCTTGGGCTTCGACGCCGCGAGCGGCAGGTCCACACCCGGCGCGTTCATGGTGAGTCGACCGTCCCTCGCAGTCAGAAAACCCTTGCCGCTGGGATACATGAGCATCCAGTTGTGATGCCCGCCGTGGCCGGATCCGATGATCAGATCGAACTTGTCATCCGACAGAAGCTTATGAACGTACCTGGAGTCGTCCGCGTCACTGGTCGGCCCTCCTGACTTCAGGGTGAAGTCCTCGGCGATCTTCTTTTCTCCCAGTTCCCCCCGATCGCGCGTCCATTCGGTCACGTAGTCCCCTTCAGGCACCCAGTTCAACCACGTGCCGAGGGTCTTGGTGAACGCCCGCTGGATCACCACGGGATCCGCCTTTGCAAGCTCCAGCGCATGTTCCTCGTCGAACCCCGTGAGGATGCCCCAGATCGCATCGACGTAGGGGTCGTCGTCCAGCTCGCGGCAGAACTTGTTGGCCACCAGAGCAAAGGCCGGGAAGTTCTCCGTGGGTTGGCAGACGAAGCAAACGTAGCGGGGATGGTACGCTCCGACATCCCGGCGAACGTCCTCGGGGGACTTCTCATAGGCGAATACCTTTCCCTTGTGCTTCGCCTCGAGAGACTGCACGACCTTACCCCACGGGCCGTCCGCGACCTCTTTTCTGACGACGATCGCATACCTTCCGGCCGGCTCGGCAGCACCGGCCATCCCGTCCCAAATAACGAAACCCAACACCAACGCCAGCCCCACGACAGGCATCCGAGTCATTGCATCCTCCCAGGGAGAAAAGCGGGCCCGATCGGCCGATCGTACCCGCTCGCTTAATCAGGGTCACCAAATTAATCACCCCAAGAGCATCATGAGGAACCCGTTGCCTGAGGGATCAGTAGGGACCTGACCGCCGCCTGCTCTGCGGATGCAAAGGCTTCGTCTTCCCCGTCGTCCCCGGTGAAAACGAACGAAGGTGGGAAAAAGTCGGACAAGTTGCCGCGTCAGCTCCGTCTACTATGGTGGAAAACGACATAAAGGCCGGGAGGCAACAAGCTGTGGGCCCGAGTCCGAGTGGGACGATCCTTCAGGCGATTCGCGACCTCTTCACAGACGGCAACGTCGCCGGTCTGGGCGATGGCCAACTGCTGGAGCAGTTTGCCATGCTCCGGGGCGACGCCCGCAGTACGGCGTTCGCGGCCCTGGTCAAGCGACATGGGCCCATGGTCTATCGCGTTTGCCGCGACGTCCTGCGCGATGGGCACGACGCTGAGGACGCCTTTCAGGCCACCTTCTTCATTTTGGCGCGCAAGGGGCAGTCGATTCGCCACGCGAACGCGATCGGGCCCTGGCTTCACGGTGTCGCGTACAACGTCGCCGTCACAGCGAAGGCCGAGGCAGCACGGCGACGCCTACGCGAATCAAAAGCCCTCTCCCAGCGCCCGGAAGCCGCCCCCCAGGCCGATACCGACCACCACGACATCGCCTTGGTGATTCATGACGAACTCGGCAGGCTCCCTGAGCGCTATCGGCCGGCGATGATTCTTTGTTGTCTGGAGGGCCTGACTCTCGAGCAGGCCGCTCAACGCCTGGGCTGGCCGCTCGGTACGGTCCACAGCCGAGTAGCTCGCGGACGCGAAAGACTACGGGCACGGCTGTTGCGCCGCGGGATTGCTCCCGCGTTAGCGCTCGGCTCACCCTCCACTCAGGCCGGTGTCCCCGCGGCTCTCGAGAACGCCGCAGTCGGACTCGTCGGTTCTGGAACGATACCTGTGGTGACGACAACGGGGATCGTCATTGGTGCAATTCCCACGCTCGCTCGAAAGGCCATGAACGCCATGCTGCTCAACAGGCTCCTACCCAGCGCCGTGGCTATTGCATTCGCCACGGTGCTAATCGCCGTCGGCACCGCCGTATTCGCCTACCAGAAGGCGCAGCCCAGCCCGGCCAAGACGGACAACACCGCGACGCCTCTCCCCGCGCCCGCTGCTCCGGGCCTATTGAGCGCGACAGGCACCGTACGAATGCCGGATGGATCGCCGGCAGCCCTAGCAGTGGTGACGTCCATGCCCGCGTGGGGCGAACAACCCATCGTGGTTCGAGCCGATAATGCCGGTCGGTTCCGGATCGACAGTGCCTTCGGCAACGGGACGAGCTTGCACGCGAGCACGGCTGACGGAGCCTACCAGGGCATCCTTCATCTCCAGTCGAGGGAAGTACGGCCCACCCTGACATCGGCTCTCGAGCTCACGCTCGCCCCTGCGGTGAAGCGTGCTGTGACCGTCGTTGCAGGCGATGAGCCAGCCGCGGGAGCGCACGTCGTGGGGATTGGCCTCAACTTCCTGACCCGCGGCGTCACCGGTGACGACGGCCGCGTCGTACTCTCACTTCCGCCAACGGGCGAGCTCCAACGCCTGGCCGCGTCACACCCGAAGCTGGGAGTCGGCGGCGTGGAAGAGCGAGACGAACAATCGCTTCAGGATCCGCTACGCCTCACGCTCCAGCCGGCCAAGCCTCGCACCGTCCGCGTGCTTGACCATGAAAACAAGCCGGTCGGTGATTTGGAACTTGCCTTGAACATAAACGTCAAAGAGTCAGGCTGGGTGATCGCGGATAGACTTGCCGAAACCCACGTGCGGACGAACGCGGAAGGAACAGCCACGGTCGCGTGGATGCCCGCTGGGAAATTGGAATATGTCGAGGTTGAAATCGTCGGCAACGGCTGGCAGATCGACTCGACGGAGTTCGACCCCATGCATGCGGAAACCACAACAGTCCACGTTCGCCCACTGAAAACAGTCGAAGGCCGCCTCATCATGCCGCAAGGGACTAGTGCCGAGGGAATCCTTATCTCCGGTAATGGTTTCGGACCAGACGATCATGGGCACATCCCATACGCTCGTGCTCAGCGAGACGGTACATTCGCGCTGCGGATCCCCGCGGGATACGCCTTCGTACTGGGCCTCGACGACATCCAGTGGGCATCCGACCCGTGGTCAGGCGTGATCCTCGGCAACGACTCTTCAAAGCCCGCGCAAATTTCGATCAAAGCCTACCCCGCGACGCCGCTGACCGTTCATGTCACTGGAGGACCTCAACGAACGCCGCTCGCTCATGCCTGGATCAATCTCACGACTGACGGCCGGGTCTCCTGGACCGATAAGAGTGGAAAGATACAGCACGGGACGAGCGGTGTAAGAACATGGTTGGTCACAGACGCAATGGGGGTCGCCAAGGCCGGCGTGGGGAGAGGTCCGCACCACCTGCGTCTCAGTGCGGGGGACTGGAACGAAGAAAAAGCAGTGAAAGTCTCGTCTGCCGATCCTGTTGCCGTCGAGTTTCATCGCGCCTGGAGCGGGGAACGGAAGGTGAGAGGGCAACTGCTCCTCTCCGGCAAACCGTACAAACCGTCTACCACACTCACGGCCTATGGCTGGGCACCACAACCGGGGACCATCCCGCACGAGTACAAACCCGCCGTGCATGCGGACGGCACCTTCGACGCGTCGTTTGACGTGTCTCATTTCTCGTTGCTTTTTATCGATCGGGAACAACACTGCGCCGGATTTGCCCAAGTTGGCCCCGAGGCCAAAACCGTGGACGTCTCCCTGGAGCCAACCTGTACCTATGCCGGAGTCCTTTTCGATCCGGACGACCGACCCATGGCAGACCGGCCCCTAACGATCAACCTCAAGTTGCCGCGAGCCCCTGAGGCACGGTCTGCGGCGTTTGTTGATCCGGAACCCAGCGTCCCGATCGGGACAATCAAGACCGACGGAGAAGGCCGGTTCCGATTCACGGACCTCCCCGCAAGCTTGCCGCTGGTGTTGGGATTCCGCGAAGACACCAGCTCGGGAGTTTATCACCTTGACAAAAACTGTGTCTTCACACGCGGTGAAGTGAGAGAGAACGATCGCATCAAGGCAAAGCAGAGCGTGCCTTCAACGAACAAGGCAAGCGTTTCCATTCCCCTGGCGCATCGTATCGCCGACGCCTGCGGTAATGCTCACGTGATGCGAATGCATGTTTTGGTTGTCCTCCAAGGCGACGAATCCGGGAGTGTTGTCTCCGCGGCCAACCGCCTGATCGACTACGATCGCAATCCGGACGTGCTGAGCAACCTCACGGTGCACGTCAACTCGGTTCAGCTCGCAGCCGACGCCGCGACAGTCGCCGACCTCGGCTGGCCCAAGCCGGCGCCGGGTGAAGTCGTCATGGTCGTACTTGACGGTAACCAAAGGTTCCTGGGATCCCAGCGCATCGCGACGGCCGACCTCGACGCCGCCGTCGCGAGCGGAGATGTCTTCATCGCGAAGCACCGGCCGCCCGCACGCGACGCCCGGCGTGTCCTGGCAGAAGCTCGCCGGGAGGCCCAGCGCTCCGGCCGTCGCGTCTGGCTCATCGTGGGAGGTCCCCGATGTGGCCCTTGTTTCCGGCTAGCTCGCTGGATGGCCGACCACCACGCTCAGCTTGAGCGAGACTACGTCGTCCTCGAAGTGTTGCAAGGCGTCGACACGAACGATGACGCCGTGATCGATCCGCTGCCGATCAAGCAGGGCGACGGCATCCCCTGGCACGCAATCACTGAGCCGGACGGGACCATCCTGACCACAAGCGTGAGCCCGTCCGGAAACATCGGCTTCCCCGGTTCCACCGAAGGGCGTCGCCACCTGAGAACCATGCTCGAGCGCACGACGCGAAGGCTCACCCCTGATGACGTCGCCCGGCTCGTCGAAAGCCTCTCCGTACACCCCTAGGCTCGCGCAAAGGCAGTGACCCCATAAGGGAACGATGCGAGCCTCTGTACCCTGAAAGGGAGATACCGATGCGTTTTCACAAGCTTATGATCACGGTTTTGGTATCCCTGGGTGTCGTCGTATTGTCGAACAGCGTTTGCCCTCCGGGCGGACGCATCACCCCGCAGAAGAGCAGACCGGCAGCTAAGCACAGCCTTCCTCCCCTTGCCCCTGTTCCACTCGCAAACAACCTCGCAGCACCACCGGTCCCCTGGGTAACGGTCGCCTGGGACCTGTCCCTTAACAACAGCGACCAGGCCGTCTACCGAAAAGCGGCAACCACGATGAGTGCTGTCGCGCAAATCCCCCCGGATCGAAACTATTATTACGCGGCCATCATCGACGACGTTGGGAGTTGGACGGGGATGGTGACGCACGTACAGCCGGCCAGCGACGGGGGGCACTACGTTACCGTCTTGGTCGAACCCGTGATTCGCTCTGAATCACTCTTCGGCGACGCAACATGGGTGACAAGCGATTATTCCGAAATTTATCATGTCGACATAAATAATAATGCAAAATATTGTGGTTTTGCGGATCCTCAGGGCCTCGCGGGATTGATGCCCTCTCTGGGTGTCGACTGAGCCTCGCAACCACAGGCCGATCCGCGGCGCCCGCCAACCTCGCGGCCAAAGACGCGGAACCATATGAGGTCGACTTCGATGCTCCGGCCTTACTCCGGTCAGCCTTTCACCAAATTGACGGGTGATTTGAAATCGATCGACAAGCCTACCTGTTCCAAGCACCGCCGCGTGCAACCGAGCGAAAACCCCATTTCTGGAGAGGTCGTTTTGGCATCCGTGCCCCTCTACAGCCTAACGCGTCGCGTCGTCAACGCCTGCAGCAATGCTAACCTGATGGGCACGCACGTTATAGTCGTCCTTCAAGACAACAAGTCCGGGAGCCATCTTGGCGGCCAATCGATAGGTCGACGGCAATCGTAATCCAGACGCGCCAAGCAATCTCACCATGCATCTCAACTCAGTTCAGTTCGCAGCCGAACGGCACCGATCATTGCTCTTAACGAACGCATAACGATGCGGCCCTCAGCCTGCTCCAACACTACCGAGTTACCTCATTGAGGCCGTTACTTATTGCTCGAGTAAACCTCTTGGCGATTTCGACTGTGTCGTGAAGGCGTTTTGAACCTCCTCAAGGCCGGCGAGAATCTCAGCCTTGTTGTCGCGGCCAACGGCATTGATCAGCTTCTTTAGGCTCTCCCGGCAGGCTGACAGCTCCGATACTCTTGACTCTGTGACAAGCTCGCTAAGCAGCGCCCAATCCCAGGCAAGGCGAAAATTATCCTTTTGACGTTGGATAAGCTCGACTAGGTCCGTGAAAGCTCGGTTCGCCTCGGCCTTCTGGCCTGTAGCGACATAACAGACGATGGCGAGCGTTTGGAGCGAAGCCTGGGCAACTGGGTTGTCGCGCAACCCGTCTGCCTGCCTGAGCAGACCGAACTGCTCGAGACCCTTTGCGAATCCACTCCAACGTACTTGGATCTGGACCGCAAGCCCAAGGTTGCCTAGAGCCATGGCCCAGTGCTGGGGATAGGTGGTACGGGTGTAGACGGTAAGGGCCAGGCGATAGGCCTCCACAGCATCTCGTAGATACCGTAGACCCTCCGAACCCCTACAACGTTTCCCCAAACTCATGAACGTACTCCCCAGGCTGATCTGGGCCATCGCCCAATACTGGGGATAGACGGCACGGGTGTAGACGGTAAGGGCCAGACGATAGGCTTCCGCAGCATCCTGCAGATGCCGCAGACCCTCCGGACCCGCACGGCGCTCACCCAAACTCCTGAGCGAACTCCCAAGATTTGTCTCGGCCATCGCCCACAGTTCAGGGTCTGCCTCGCGAGTGCAGACGGCAAGGACCAGACGAGAGGCCTCTACCGCTTCTCGCAGATACCGTGGCCATTCCGAGACATTCTCTCGCTCGCACAGGTACGTGAGAATATTTCCCAAGTTGATTTGGGCCATGGCCCAGTGCTGAGGATCAGCGGCACGGGTGTAGACGGTAAGGGCTAGACGATAGGCTTCCGCAGCATCCTGCAGATGCCGCAGACCCTCCGGACCCGCACGGCGCTCACCCAAACTCCTGAACGTATTCCCAAGGTTGCCTTGGGCCGTAGCCCAGTCCTCAGGAAAATCCTCATATGTGTGAACGACAAGAACCAGGTGATAAGACTCCACCGCATCTTGTAGTTGCCGCAGACCCTCCGAACCTCCACGACGGTCACCCAGGCTCTTGAGCGTATTCGCCAGGCCGATCTGGGCCATGGCCCACTGCTGAGGATAGGCGTCGCGGCTGAAAACGGCGAGGGCCTGGCGACAGGCAGCCTCCGCATCTTGCAGATACTGCAGACTCTCCGGCCCCCCATAACGCTCACCTAAGCTTGAGAGTGTACACCCCAGGTTGAGCTGGACTGTGGCCCACTGCTGAGGATGGGCGTCGTGGCTGAAAACAGCGAGAGCCTGGCGGCAGGCCTCGACCGCATCTTGCAGATGCCGTAGACCTTCCGAACCTCCACGACACTCACCCAGGCTCTTGAGCGTGTTAGCCAGGGTGATCTGGACCGCGGCCCACGGCTCGGGGTCTGCGTCGCGGCTAAAGACGGCGAGGCCCAAGCGGCAGGCCCGTACTGCCTCGCCCAATTGACGCACTCCCTGCATACCCCTCTGACGCTTGCCCAAGGTTCTAAGTGCCCCCCCTAGGTTGCTCTGGACAATAGCCCACTCCTTGGGAAAGTCATTCTGTGAGAAGACCGTGAAGGCTAAGTAATATGCCTCTATCGCTTCGCCCAGTTGACGAATTCCCTGCATACCCCCCTGGCGCTCGCCCAAGTTCGCCAGCGTGTTGCCCAAGTGAGCTTGAATCATAGCCCACAGCCGGGGTTTAGAAGCCTTAGGACACTGGGCGATTAGCTTCCGAAAACTTTGGATTGCCTCCTCGAGATTCCGTCGGCTAGCGGAACCAGCAATACGGATTCCGAGCTCACTCTTGACGGCTGCAATCTTGAACTCGAGCTTCGCTATGTCGGTGACGTATCCGGGGTAGACCGAGAGCCCTAGGTCGGCTTGGCTCCTGCCATAGACCTCTAGGTCGCCAAGGGCCAACCAATATGTCTGAAGCGCCTTCTCGAAGTCGAGCGCGAGGGTGAAGGAACTCCCTTCCAGTGCGCGGTCAGCGGCACTGCGGCGAAATCCTTCTGCTCCACGACGTTTTTCGGCATCCGCCGCACGCCCGAAGCTCTCTGCCGCCACGCGGAACTTTTTCTCTGCGAACGCAGCTAGACCAAGCTTCCGTGGATCATCGCTCTCCTTCGCCTGCGCCACCCAGCGACTGACCTGGCCTAGGATTTCCTCCGTCTGGAAACCCGATTGCTTCGCAAATTCGCTAATGTAGGACGATAAATCTGGCAAGCGGCCCTTCGGCTCCCGTATCTTCTGAGCCGAATCGTCAGCCGCGTAGGAGATGAATTGCTCGATGAAGTCGGCACCGAGGACTACCTTTGAGCCCTTCGGTGCCATCCAGATCTCGACAACCGGTTCCATCACGCCCGGCGCAGCCGAAGCCGGCAGCCGCAGTTGACTCAGCACAGGCAGAAGAATGTAGTAATCTTCTTGATCCTCTTGGAGAGTAATATCCTGGCCAGGCCGGACGCTGGCGGGTAACGGAATGCGAAAAGCACCCTGGTTGTCTGTCTTCCCTGTGGCCTTGAACCCGACGAGCGTTACTTGGACATCTGGGAGGTACTTACGGTCGCCCTGACCATCTTCGATGCTGAAGACCACCCCGTGCAGGTGCGAGTTGGGACCTTGGACGGCAGCAGACACACCCGTATCAGGATGCCTTGCGAGGTAAACCACGATCGCCGTGGCGAACAGAACAAGGGCCAGTAAGGCGACATACAGACCCCAGGGCCAGGACGTCTGCGGCCTCGGGATGCGATCGCTGGCGGCACGAGGGATTTCGTCAAGCGGCTTGTTCAAGAATGGAAGCCAGCGGTCCTCTATGTGATCGTGGCCAAAGTAGTCGCTGTGATAGTACTCGAACTCCTCCTGCTCGAACCTTTCGTGCCGGCACGTGAACCCCGACGCTCCAGATGGGCCGGTGCCTCTGACGAAATAGCATACACGTTTGACCCAAGGATCGCGGACCCCGTATTCGTTACGGAGGGCTTGAATCTGGCCTCGTTCGATCAGCTTATCCCAGGGAAAGTCTGGAGGCAGGATGGAACCGCAAAGGATTACCTTGTTGAAACGGATAAAATCGAACCGTAGAAGCGTGTAGCCAAGGATGTACGTGCCGAAACTATGCGCCACAACCGAGGGCGTTTGTCCTTTTTCGATGTCAAGCCGCCGATCGTGAATTTCCGTGTCGTATTGTTGGCGAAGCCAGTTGAGCTTCGACTCCCGTGTCCAGGGCACGAGAAAGGCTATCAGAGAGAATTGCCCATACGACCAACGTTCGAGACGACAGGCCCAGTCTTGACTGTGGGCAAGGTCCGCGAGCCCTTTCTGCCATTTGGCGCATGTCCTGATACCATGCAACGGGCAAATTACTTTCAAGGGCTGCACCACGCCCACGTACTTCGAGGCTTTTTGGATGGTCGGATCACGAAGTGTGCTAGCAGCGGACTGAACGGCAAGTTTCGCGTTTGTGGACACCGTCTCTCCCTGGCTCACCGGCGCGGTGCCGGCAGGATCCGGTGAGCCGTCTAAGGGTGGCCTAAGGCTCTCCCGATCTCTTCGCAAACCATTCTCCATGCCGTGTCCCGCTTCGCTTTCGCTATAGATGCGAAGGGCTTGTCCGGAGGTGACACAACGGCCTGATAATGCTTCAGCGGTGTCTCCTTCCACGCACAGTCGCGGATCATGACCCAGAGGATTTTGACACCGCCAGCCTCGGCGTCCCTTAAAAATGGCGCAAGCTCATGTTCATGGATAAAGTCGGAAGCGAGGAAATCCGGACTGACAAGCATCACCGCTACCGATGTTTTGGCTAACGCAGCTTTGATCTCGCCGGACCACTGCGAGCCGGGCAGGATCTGCCGATCAGACCAAACCGTGATGCCCATCCGGATGTAGGGCCTAAGATGCGTCTCCAGATTTTCACAGAACTGCTTGTCTTGGCGGCTGTAGCTGATGAAGACCTGGTTTCTTACCATATCCATTCTTTTCCCATGCTTGGAACGCGAGACACGGACAACGCTGGCTTCAGATGGCGTTTGGGTCGCCAGACCTAAGCTTATACTTCCGAACACAAACAAAGAAGCTCATGACCGCACACATGTAACTCTTGCGCAGTTGCAGTTGGCGACCTCAGCCCGGGAGCATGCTTCGCTCACCAACTCAGCAGTCTTGGCGAGTTCCTCTCGACGTAAGGAAAGATCAATGCTCTTCGTGCCCGCGAAAGGCTAGTGCATCCGACAAACTAATTACATGTCGCTTTCTCGCTCGGATAGAGGCCACCCCAAATCATTTGGCCGCGGTTTGGACGAGGAGCTTTCAAAATTGGAATCAAAGGGACGCGAGCTCGATAGAATCAGATCATCGCTCAATGCGCACTCGCGATCTCAGCCGTGATTTCAGTTACCCCCCTGCTCTTTTGGGTACAAGCTCCTTTGTGAGACAAGGGACTTTATTATGCACTTTCAACTAAGGATACAGACAAAGGAGCAAGGATGAAATCAAAGCTGGCGACGACGTCAACGGCATGTCTTACGGTGTCATCATCTTGATCGACGACCTCAATCCTAGAGCCCGTTTCACGAAGGCCTCGCGACCCGCTGGCAAGTTAGGTACGCCCTGCGATCACGAAAAGGCGATCCTGGAAGCGTATTCTCCTGAGTTCCGCCGTGATGTCTTGGCGACATGTGACGCGGGAAAGGGAACACGAGCCATCGCTCTCAAGTATTGCCTCAGTGCGTCTTGGTGCGACGCATCGAACAACAAGGTCGCGAATCCGGAAAACTCGCCCCGTCCCACTCGAGACGCACTCCCAAATGGGCCGTCCTGGCGGACCGGCTCCCAAAAGGCCTATGCCGAAACCACGATCGTTTGCTTCAGGAACTCAAGATGTATTTTGAACGCGGAGCTCAGTGTTGCCACGCTTTGTCGCGTTCTCCCAGTCTTGAAGCTCATCTTCAAAAAAGTCCTGAGCGGATCCGTAGTGACATCGCGAAGAAGTGAACCCAATGAAAGGAGTTTCAGTCAAGCCTCAACCCCGATCAACTCGTCTTTCTCGATGAGACTTGGGCCAAGACCAACATGGCGCGAACACGAGGACGCTCGCTCCGAGGGACATGTTTGATCGCTCGTGTCCCGCAAAGTCACTGGAAGACAACGATCTTTCTGTCAGGCTACACACCACGGGTTTGATCGCTTCCCCGGCCGTTAATGGGCCGGTCAACGGCCCGATCTTTCTGGCCTACGTTCGCCAGCAGTTGATGCCGAGCCTGAAGCGTGGAGATGTGGTCATCATGGATAATCTCGCCGCCCACAAGGTGCCTGGTGTCCAATTGGCGATGGAAGCGGTCGGCGCCCGCGTTACAGTGATTTGCCGCCGTGCAATCCAAACCTGAACCCGATTGAGCGCCTGGTCTCCAGGCCCAGCTTACTATTGCGGATGGCAAGTGAACGAACGGTCGAAACACTCTGGCTGACCTGCGGACAATTGCTCGAGGAGTTCAGAGAGTCTGAGGTGGCCCCCATTGTCCAGACCACTCGACCCGGAATTTAAGTCATGCTCCGGCACCATCCTCCCCTCCTAAGGCTTGACCGGCCTTGCGCCTTGCCAGGCCTCGGCGGGCGTTCGGTAGGCCAAACTCTGGTGCAAACGTTGATGGTTGTAGATCCTGAACCATCCTTCAAGGCCTTTCTCTAATTCTTTGACGCTCCCGTACAACTTCAAATAGACATCTTCATGTTTCAGCGAACGCCACAGACGTTCTACGAACACGTTGTCCAACGCTCGGCCGCGTCCATCCATACTGACCCTGACCCCCTCCTCTTCCAGGCGACCTGTGAAGGCCTGGGCCGTGAACTGTACGCCCTGATCTGTGTTGAAGATTTCGGGTCGCCTTCCTTCCAATGCCGAGTTGAGCGCGTCCAGACAGAATCGGCCGTCAAAAGTATTCGACAACCGCCATGACAGGACAAATCAGCTGTGCCAGTCGATTACCGCCGCCAGGAACATGAAGCCCTGGTCGAGCGGCAGATACGTTACGTCGGTTGACCAGACTTGATCACAGCGCTCGATCGTCACGTCGTGGAGCACGATACGGATAGACCTTGTGGTCAGGGTTCCTTGTCGTTTTCCGAGGCCTGGGATAGATCGGTGCTACGGCTCGGACCGCGTCGAATGCGGGTTTAGACCGTGGTAGTGTCGGCGCGGAGCTTGCGCCTGTGCCCGACCCTACGAAGTTCCGCGTCGGCCACACCACACATCATTGACTCCCTATGTCCCACAACACGGAATCTTCATCGTAAGGTTGCGGGCATTCTCCGGTGAGGGTCGGTACACTCGTTCGGCTTACGAGCGTGGGAAGATGATCGCCCGGATGGTCGGGGGGCGCTTCGCACCTGGTGCCATATTCAGGATCCCCGTTGTGCTCAACTTCTCGGATCTGCGGGCCGCCGTGCGTGCCGAGGGCGGTGTCAGCCGCCGCCTGTTTCTGGCCTATGGGACAGCCCTGTCGGCTTTGCCACTCGTCGGCGGGCGGGCCGAGGCACGGACCGGCAAGGTGAGCTTCGCCGCCGATCCTTTCTCTCTCGGGGTTGCGTCAGGGGATCCCACGGACTCGGGTATCGTCCTGTGGACCCGGCTTGCTCCGAAGCCTCTCGACCCCGACGGCGGATTGCCACCTGAGGCCATCGAAGTGGCTTGGGAGCTGGCGAACGATGATGGAATGCGAGAGGTCGTGAGACGGGGCACGAGCGTCGCGACGCCCCAGCTCGCGCACTCCGTGCACGTGGAGGTGGACGGACTCGCGCCGGACCGCTGGTACTGGTATCGGTTCCGTGCCGGCGACGCGACGAGCCCGATCGGCCGCACCCGCACCACTCCGGCGATCGACACTAGCCCGGACTCACTGCGAATCGCGTTCGCCTCCTGCTCGCATTGGGAGCAGGGTTACTTCACGGCCTATGGGCACATGGCCAAGGATGATCTGGACCTGGCATTTCATCTAGGCGACTACATTTACGAATATGGCGGCCGAGACAACCTCGTGCGGAAGCACGCCGGCCCGAAGCTCCACTCCCTCAGCGACTACCGGATCAGGCACGCCCAGTACAAGACCGACCCCGACCTACAGGCCGCCCACGCCCGCTGCCCCTGGGTAGTCACCTGGGACGATCACGAGTTCGAGAACAATTACGCCGCCGGTATTTCGGAGAGGGCCGGGGTCGACCCCGCCGAGTTTCTTGAACAGCGGGCGAATGCCTATCAGGCCTACTACGAAGCGATGCCGCTCCGGCACCGATCCGTCCCGCGCGGTCCACACATGAAGCTATATCGGACGATCCCGTACGGACGATTGGCGACCTTCCAGGTGCTGGACACGCGCCAGTATCGCAGCGATCAGCCCAATGGAGACGGTCTCGCCGAGCTGAACGACGACGCGTTGAATCCCAAGAACACGATTCTCGGCGCCAAGCAGGCGAACTGGCTGAAGGGAGCGCTGTTGCGCTCGACCGGCACCTGGAATGTGCTCGCGCAGCAAGTGATGATGGGCATGGCCCGGCAAAGCTGGCGGCAAGGACAGACGGCCCGGTACTCGATGGACCAGTGGCCGGGCTATGCGGCCGAGCGAATGCGGCTCGTCCGGTTCCTGGCCGACCGGCGCGTGCCCAACCCGGTCGTACTGACTGGCGACATCCACTCCAACTGGGTCAACGACCTGCGGGTCGACGACCGCAAGCCGGAGGACCCGGTGATCGCCGCGGAATTCGTCGGTACATCCATCACTAGCGGCGGCAACGGAACAGCCGAGGTGAAGGACATCGACGCATTCCTGGCGGCCAACCCCTGCGTCCGTTTCCTCAACCGGCAGCGGGGCTACGTGCGATGCGCAATCACACCTCAGTCGTGGACCAGCGATTATCGTATCGTGGAGGACGTGAAAACCCCCGGCACCCCGGCGCGGACGCTAAAGTCGTTCGTCGTCGAGGCCGGTAGGCCCGGCGTGCATCCCGCTTGAATTCAATGAGCGGACGCTCTCGGGCCCCTTTGGAGTGTGACAAGAACCTCAGAAGCGCGCTCCCCCCTTGGGAACGGCCGTCGCGAGAGCGTGGAACCTCAAGAACTGGCCATTGCCATCCGTGAGCATGATCTCATGTCGCGTTGCGAACGAGACGGGGCGCGGGGCCGGCTGGAACGAGGCTCGGAGGAAGGGTAATAGTCCCTCGGCGAGCTCACGGTGCCCCCTTGGATTGGGATGGCAGCCGTCGGTGGTCCAATCTCGCAGCGCCTGCCCTTTCGATCGGGCCTTCGTCCAGCGGTTGAAATGGTCGACCAAGGGAACGCGACACTCGGCGGCGACCTCGCGGCAGGCCTCCATGTACGGCGCGAGCCGCACGTTGGGATCCTCACCGAGCCCGTTAACCGGCGCATCGTCCGCCCAGCGCGGCTCGGTCATGAGAATCGGCTTGATGTGGCAAAGGCGCAGGCGCGAGATGATTGCCTTGAGGTTGGCCTTGTATTCTTCCCGCGAAATCCGGCTTGCGGTCGCCCCTCTGTCGACGTAGCTGTCGTTCGTTCCGTACATCACCGTGACGACCTCTGGCCGCTGCTGAGTGACGGCGTCGAGCCGGTTGAGGGCCTGATCGGTCCGCTCCCCCCCAATACCAAGGTTGAGGATCTCCACAGCGATCCCGTCGGCTTTCAAGGTACGCTCCGCGATGGCGGCAAACGTCTCTTCCGACCGAACTCCCTCGCGCACTCCCTTCGTGATGGAGTCCCCGAGGGTCGCCACCCGGACGACTCGCGTTCCCGGCTTGGCGGCCTCCGGCTTTCCATCTTCCCCCCGACCGACGCCACCCAGAATCAGGCTAGCGCCCCACAGCCCAGTGACGATAAGGCAAACTCTCATGGACGTGGGTTCCCTCTCGAAACGCGAATTGGGACCGGCTCGCGATCCACGAATTGGAACGAAAACAGATCAGCATCACTCATAACCACATGGAGGCGGACCGGCTTCCCGGCCAGTTGACTCACGTCGGCATTCCCTTTCCACGTCACCGCGCGATCCAGCGAGTCTCCGAAGACTTCGTCGCAGTCCACCAGCGCAAAGCCAGGCAAGGGATGGCCGGAAGGGTCGGTGATCTCGATGCGGAGGTTGCCGGCTGCCGAAGTCGCGAAGTTCAGCGAAAGCGCCTTGCCGCGAAATACCAAGGGTTTCGTGACGAGCTCGCCCGCCTTCCTGCGGGCGTGAAGAGCAACAAATCCGTCGATCCGAACGGTATAGCGCCGGAGCTGTCCAGGGCCCTTCCAGTTGTCCTCGATCGCATAAATCGAGAACTCTGGGGGCGAAGTCGGATCTTCGGAGGCCGTCTCGATCAACCCGAGGTTCTGATAGCCGTCGCCGTAGAGCCAGTTGTCTCGGCGCTCGGGGCCGGGACGGAGGAACGTCTCATCCCAGCGATGGAAGGTCCGCCCGTCGCGACTCGTCATGAACTGTCCGTCCGTTAGGGCGGTTCCAAACCTCGGGCTGAACTTCATCCGCGCCCGTCGGTGCGCCGGGTCGGGTAGAACGTCGAACGTCGGAGACCAGGGGCGCTCGATGTACCGGGTTGGGAAGCCCAAGAACAGGTGTGGAGCGCGATCATAGGGACGCACCTGGTTGGTGTAGAGAGGCTCATCCGGCGAGCCGACGTACGCGAGCCGCTCCGGCTCAGACCACGTGCGGAAGTCGGCCGAGGTCGCCACGCGGATATCGCGGATGCCCTCGTGGAAATCGCGGATATAGCACCAGTAGTGCTTGCGCAAGGGATCCCAAAATGCGTTATTCTGAGTGTCGAATGCCCCTCTGGTGATGATCGGCCGCTCGGCGAGCGGCGACCAGTGGAGAGCGTCGGCCGACTTGTATGCCAGGAGCCCACCAGGCCCCGCTGCGACCGCCTTGTAGCGCTCATCCGGTCGGCAATCGGGATTCGCGTCCCGAAACGGCGTGAAGTTGTCCAGCTTCGGGCCCGCCCAGACGATGTTGTTCTTCTTTGAGCCGGCGAACTCGAATAGACCCAGCTCAGGCTTGGTCCAGCGCACACCGTCGCGGCTCTCGGCATAGCAAGCAAACGTAGGTCGCGATGCCAGCTTCGAGCCGTCGGCGTTCGTCAGGTCCGCCGCGATGTAATACATGCGAACGACCGCCCCGTCGCGGAAAATCGTGTGATAGCCGCAACCGCTTCCTTCCCAGGGTGCGTCGTGCTTGAGGACAACCTCACGCGGAACCGGAGCCTGCAATCGTTGCTCCAGCCCGTCACGCCGATCGATCAGGAAGGCATCGACGAATAACTCCCTGCGCGTACCGAGTTCGATCCCGTCGGCCCCCTCGGCCAACGTCGCGGTCACCGTGGCAGAAAGGCCAAAAACCAGAAGGAACCAGTGAGAGCCAACCCTGGATCCCTTGAAACCCGCCATTGCGCATCTCCCCTGGCACGACAATTCGCCCGTCGCGATGCCATGCCCATCACAACCCCGGTGCCCTGCTCTCTCACCTCGCCACAACGACGATCTCACACCTCGGGAGCACTATCCCGAAACTGCCTGACAAACGATTGTTTAACACCCGGCAATCCTCTGGTCCAGGGGGAAGCGACGACAGTCTCAAGGGCGTGCCTGGAAAAGAGACGAAATACAGGCATGCCTTCATTCCATGATGAGGAGGAAGCGCGGGGACACTCTGGAACTCACCAGTGGTCCTACTCCGAGGCCTCAAAGACTTAACCCAAGCGACCCGACACTTCTCAAAATCACGATGACCGACTCAGGGCGGGCCATGAAAGTCTTCAGCCTGCCTTCTCCATAGTGAGCTCGATCCATGTAGGGGCGTGGTCGCTGGTTTTCTCCTGACCGCGCACGTCGCGGTTCACTCCGGCAACCTTCAAGCTCAGGGCTAGCTCTGGGCTCAGGAGCAAATGATCGATGCGGATACCCGCGTTCCGCGCGAAGGCATTTCGAAAGTAGTCCCAGAACGTATAAATCTTTTCCTCGGGGTAGAGCGTGCGTAGGGCATCCACCCAGCCCTGGGCGAGGAGCTGGCGATAGGCTTCGCGAGACTGGGGGAGGAAGAGCGCATCGTCCACCCATCGTTCAGGCTTGTAGGCGTCCAGCTCAGTGGGAATGACGTTGTAATCCCCCGCGAGGACAACGTGTCCCCCTTTTTTGATCAAACTCGCCGCATATTCGTTGAAGCGCTCGAACCAGCGAAGCTTGTAGTCAAATTTCGGGCCCGGCGCGGGGTTGCCGTTGGGGAGGTAAAGGCAGCCGATCGTGATGCCTCGCACGGTGGCTTCGATATAACGGCTATGGGTATCATCCGGGTCGCCGGGCAGGCCGCGTTGGGTCTCCTGCGGCACTTCACCCCGGGCGAGGATCGCGACGCCATTCCAGCTTTTCTGGCCATGCCAGACGGCCTCATAGCCTGCCTCGCGAATCGCCTCGATTGGGAATTTCTCGTCGGGCGCTTTGAGTTCCTGCAAACAGGCGACGTCCGGCTGCGACTCCGAGAGCCAGCGCAGTAGGACAGGCAGACGACCATTCACCCCATTGACGTTATAAGTCGCGATCTTCATGCAAGTTCCCTGAAGGCTCTCACGGGACATCTGAGCTTTGCCTCTATCATACCCGCCCCACCGATCCCTTTGGCGGATCTCCCCTCCGCCTCGGCGTCAGCACGTACTCTGGCCCCAGCGGGGCCGCATCAGGAACAGCCCCGCCGAGTTCCCAAGGAAAGGGCGTTCCACTCTCAAGGAATTCCCTTGATCTTCCTCATCGGACGAACGCTCAAATTCGAGCCAACACCAACACGGCCTACTTGGACCACTACGCCCGCAGGATTTCCCCAAACAGGAGCCCTTCCCAAAGTCCTCTTCACGAGAGTTCCGCTTATGGCCCATTGCGCTTCCTTCAGCCAATCTCGTTCCCAGGGCGCAGCACCGTGATCAAGCCATGTTTGCTGATCACGGGTCGATCGAAATTCCGGACTTACCCACGAGAGCCTGCTCGCAAAAGGGTTCCGCCAGCCTACCGAAGCGTAGCCAACAAACAACCCTCCTTGGCCATGGGAGACGTGGCGAAATACCCCTACCACTCGAGTTGGAGCCGTCCAACACGCGGAATCTAGCCCACGGGGAAAAGGGTGGATCTCGAGACATCACCTGGATATGATGACGCTTCAGATCCATCAAACGAAAAGATTCGTAGCAATAACCAAACCCCTGGGCGATGTGCGAATCACCATTTTAGGAGACGCCCTAAGCGCTCGGGGGGGGCCGAAGGGGCATCCGCGCTAGACCCAAGGGTGGGACAGGATTTCGCCTCTTTGTCACGCCCTATCGGTGGAGCCCCAAGTTAACGCCCAATCGTAAACGTGACAACTCCGCGAATGAGAGCGTTGGCCGGCTAGCGTGCTGGATCAGCCAGCTCAAAGCCAACGGTCTCTTCTTCGAAGCCTCTTTTGCAAGCGAGGAGCGAATACCATCGAAGCGAGTCACGGCGGATTCCGGCAAAACGCGGCCAACGGCACAGGAGTCGTTGCATGGAGACACGGCACGCGCAGCGTGCCAAACAACAACGACCCATAATGCTTAGTCATTGATAATTGATCGTATAACAATATAATGCGCACGCGACTCGTGGGCTACCACGGGATTGCGTTAGGTAGGCGTCTGGCCACATCCACACCATCACTTTTACAAAAGATTACACGAAGAGGTTTCTATGCTTAATGCTCCCGAGTCTCATCCTCGTAGCGACGCTGGCACTTCAGCAAAACCCGTTCCCCCCTGCGGCTGCGATCAGGATCCGATCGAGGGACTCAGGCAACTCTTCGTGAACTATGCTCAGGGGGTTGCGCTTGCCCGCGGACGCACCCCTGCAACTCGGCCGGTTTTCCTCAGACTTCACGGAGTCGCGTACGGCACGTTCGTCATCCGCCCTGATCTCCCCGAAGATCTCCGCGTCGGGGTGTTCGGTCAGAAGACCGAATACCCGATGTGGGTCCGGTTCTCAGGAGACATCCAGCCAGGAACTCCCGACCTCAGGGGTACGGCCGGCATCGGAATCAAGCTGTTCGGGGTCGAGAGCGAGAAGCTTCTTACCCCGGACCAGAACGCCGTCACTCACGACTTCCTTCTGCAGAACAACGACGTGTTCTTCGTCGACACCGCGAAGGACATGTGTGAGTTCACCTGTCTCTCACTCAATGGGCAGTTTGACGAGTACGTCAAGGCTCACCCGATCACCGGGCAGATCCTCAATGAAATGGAGAAGGTCGTCGACACGGTTCTTGGAACGCCGTACTGGAGTGGCCTCCCATCGCGATTTGGCGAGGGCCGATTTGTCAAATACAAGCTTGAACCGGAGATCGTGCCCGGCGATGCGTCTAAGCCCGACTACAGCGATCCGTTCTATCTCCGTGCCGACTTGATCGCCAGGTTACGGCAAGGGGAGTCCCGGATCAAGTTTCTCGTCCAGTTCCAGACGAACGACGCCGAGATGCCTCTCGATCGAGCCACCGTCCCCTGGTCCGAGAAAGCCAGCCCGCCGGTCCACGTCGCCACCCTGATCCTGCCGCGTCAGGATATCACAGCCCGGGGGCAGTCCGAGTACGGCGAGAATCTCGCATTCAACACCTGGCATGCGCTGGCCGTGCATGAACCGGTCGGGAGCATCGCCGCGGCTCGCAAGGTGGTTTACCAGGCGTCGGCCGACGTACGGCGCAACTTCAACGCCACGCCGCTCGGAGAACCGACCACGCCCCGCCCCGCGGAATGGAAGCCAGGCGTCCCCTACCCGCCAAGCAAGGATACGCGGATCGTCCGGGCCGCAATCCACCCAGCCATCGGCGTGGCCCGCGTAGGAAACAGTCCCAACGAATTTTTCATCGGCCCGGAAGTAACCGACCCGGCCCCAGAGAAGCCAGGCTTCTACCGAGACTGTGCGGGGGCCCTGAAGAGACAGGCCGCACGTTTCCGCATTTATGGATACAATTGCGCGGGCGAGGTCGTGAGCGAGTTGACGGCCGACACGGCCGACATCCATTGGAGCGCCCACGTCGCCAATCGCAAAGCCGCGTGGTATCAATGGACGATGGCGCTCGACATTCCTGAAGCCGCTGGCAGCAAGATCCCGCGCCGCAATGCGAAGGTCACCGGCCCCCGGCGTGAGGAGTTGGTCATCGACGCTGGGCCGAAATCGATCCGCGGCAAGGACACACAGGGGACGGAGTACGAATTCCGCGGCAAGTTCCAGGGGGCCAGAGTCTACCTCGGTGAGGTGCGGACCGATGATGTAGGGCGGCTTCTGTTTCTCGGCGGTCACGGTGTTTCCGCGTCCCCTAGTGGGAGTACAATCTACGACCCCGATGACCCAAACGCGTTCATCAACGCCAATGGCTGGTATGACGATATGTCGGACGGGCCCATCACCGCACAAGTGTCTATCGAGGGCCGATCGATCCCGGTGGAGTCTGCGTGGGTGATTACCGCACCGCCAGACTACGGCCCGAACATTCACGGAGTCCGCACGCTCTACGACCTGCTTTACGACCTGTATATTGAGGCAGGGTGGCTCCAGCCTCCACCCGAGGTCTCCTTCCGCGACGACGTGTATCCGATCCTTCAACGCCTTAGCAAACTCCAATGGGTTAACCAGGGATTCGCCACCCAGTTCGGCTATAGCGGCCCGAACGACTTTGAAGACCCCGGCTACGTGGCAAAGCTGGCCCGCGTCCCGAGGCCTGGCGAAACGGATCTCTACGCGGAGCTTCGGCGCCAGGTATTCAACTCATTTCGCAATCCCTTCGGTACCGACAACAACCAGCTCCCGTGGCCGTGGATCTACGGTGACGCGATGGACGTCCCCCCAGCGAACACTCCCCGGCAGAACGCGTCCGTCTCCCCGACTCAGTACCTTGCCCTGATGGCGTGGGCGGCGGGAAACTTCGTCCTCTACCGTGGCCGGCCCGGGGATCTGCCGGACGCCTTCTCGAAGGTAGACCTGCAGGATCAGCCGGCGACGCTCGACCGCGCGGCACTCACATTCTGCCTGGCCGATGCGTTCCATCCGGGTTGCGAGGTGACCTGGCCAATCCGTCACCTGACAATGTTCCATGCCCCTTTCCGCATCCGGCAACGCCCGGAGGGCACACCTGAGCCGGACTACGGATCGACGCTGACCCCGGCAATCGCTTTGTCACTGACTGGACCGCTCCATGCGCAAGGGCCGGGGGACCTGACCCAGTGGATGGGTCTCCCCTGGCAGGCGGATACCGGGTTCTGCCGATCTGGATACGACACGAATTATGACCCGTTCGTCCCAACGTTCTGGCCTGCCCGAGTACCCAATCAGGTGCTCACCGAACCGAACTACAAAATCGTGATCGATACGAACGAGTCACGCGACCGCCGACTGGCGGCGTTCAGCTCACGGATGGTCTGGACTTCCCCGCTCCAGGGTTCAATCGCCGGGCAGATGGAGCAGATGGTCCGGATCTTCGGCGATATGGGATTGGTCGAAGTGCGCGACGGTGTCAAGAACGACCCGGACATTCCGGCGAGCATGATGGTTGCGTCATTCGGTCCGAACGTGCAGCCGCAGGAGCCACCAGCAACGGCCCCGGTGGCCGTCGCGGCAGCCCCTGCGGAGCATCCGGGGCAGGCCCTGAGCCGCCGGGCGCTGCGCGAGGCCGGATGGGAATCGGAGGAACAGAGGGAGAAAGCCCCCCTACCCGTCCGGCATCCAGGCCGCCAATGAGCCACGACGTACAGATTTTGATCGCCGGGGGCGGGCCGGCGGGGGCCGCCGCCGCCCTCGTCCTCGCCCGCCGCGGCCGACGGGTGCTGCTCGCCGAGGGTGCGGCTCCAGATCCGTTCCGGATCGGAGAAGCCGTGCCGCCGGCGGCCCGACCGCTCCTTCGTGACCTCGGTGTCCTGGACCGTTTCCTCGCCGACGGCCATCTTCCCTGCTACGGCAATGTGTCCGTCTGGGGCAATGAGCAGCCGAGCACGACCGACTTCATCTTCGATCCCAACGGCCACGGTTGGCATGTCGACCGGACTCGGTTCGACGCAACACTTCGACATGCCGCTCGCGACGCTGGTGCGCAACTCCTCCCCGGTACGCGGGCAGCCGAGGTGGCCCGCGACTCGGACGCCTGGCGCGTGACGCTGACCGACGGCGCCGGGTGTACCGAAGAGCGACGTTGCGATTGGCTCATTGATGCGACAGGCAGCCGAGCATCCCTCGCTCGACGGGCCGGCGCGACTCGTCTTCGCGACGATACACTCATCGCGGTCTACGCTCGCTTCCGCGCGATGACAGACACCGACCGCGATTCCAGAACGGTTGTCGAGTCCGGGCCTGACGGCTGGTGGTACACGGCCCTCATCCCATCCGGCGAGCGAGTGGTCGCCTTCCTCACGGACGCCGATCTCATCGACCGTTCCTCGGTCCGCTCCACGGACGGCTTCGTCAAGCTACTTCGGGAGAGCCGATACATCCGTGGCCTGCTCACGACTCATCAATACGAGATGATTAGCTTGTCTCATTCCATCGGTGCCCAGACCGGCTGGCTCGATCCTGTCGCGGGCGCGGGGTGGACGGCCGTTGGAGACGCCGCGATCTCCTTCGATCCGCTGTCGTCTCAAGGCATTCTCACCGCCCTGTTTACCGGCCTTCGGGCAGGACTCGCCGTCGACCGCGCTCTCACGGGAGACTCGGGCGGCATCGAAGAATACCGCCACCGCGTAGCCGAGATCCACGAAACCTACCGACGCCGGCGCAACGCCTATTATTCCGCCGAACGACGATGGCCCGACCGCCCCTTCTGGCGGCGACGAATGACAGCATCCTGACTGACGCCCTGAACATAAAGCGCCGTATGACCGCCCCGACAACAGTTCCTCGACCACTCCTTCCGGAAGCCTGTCGGCGGATCTACCCTCCTTTTCCGGTGCCGATCCGTGCGACGTTGGCATATTCGCCTCGCCCGTGATCGCCGTGGATTACCTGCGGTTTCACCGCACATGTCTCAAAAGAAAGGGGCCTCCGGCAGAATCAGCGGTGCCCGAATCGGAATGAGATCAACTCCGAGTGCCCCCTTCCTGCTATAGCCGATAGCCGCCTGACTTCCCGCTATGGATTCTGCCACGGGCGAAGGTCACTCTCAGCCGGGCCATTCCACCCAGCTCTTATGTGAGCCGGCCAGGGATTTGGTCCATGCGGTCCTCGATGGCTGCCCCAATCCTTTTCTTTAGCTGGCGGCGCGTTGCGTCGTGGTCGCCGCTTCTGGCATCGCTGGTGGTGATTATCTCTGGTCTCCTTGTGTTCACTGAGGACAGATCCATAGGACCGGAGAAAGCGATCGAGATCGCCTCGCGAAGGCTGATTGAAATAGCCCTGACCTTTTGGCCGACTAATCACGTCGCGCGAGCATTTGTCGAGTGCGGTATCTCTTCTTGGACGGTCGACTACTCAGAACGATAAGATGGCGGAGATCCGGAACAGGCTCTCAGTAAAAAATATAAACATGTAATGATTCTTTGATTTTAAAGAAAAAACTTCGCATTAGCCTTATTTCGAATAACTCATCCTTTCTCATATGGTGACTTCGAATGAAAAACGGCGGCCGCCCCGGCGTTCGGGGCGACCGCCGTGAATCGAGTAAGAGATGGTCCTTCAAGAGCCCTGACCGGAGGGAGCGGCCTGAGGAGTAGGAGCGGCGGGGGGAGAAGGAGCGGCGGGGACGGCGCACGGAGCCAACGCGTAGGTGGCTCCTTTTTGACACCAGGTCGGATTAAAGAGGTTGTCGATCTTCTTGTCGAATTTCTCCCGGCAAGCGTCCCACTTGGCAAAGTACTTCTTGCACCTTTCCGGCGCGTGGCAAGGGGCATGCTTGGGCTTCGGCGCGCAGGCGTCCCCTTTCGGAGGGCATCCCGCGAGGCTAACGTTTGATAGCACCGGCGAGCCCAATAGCCCGGCCAGAGCCAATGTCATCACAGCGCGTCGCATTTTGACACCTCTTCGTATATTGAAATCCAACGCAACCAGGCATAACGGCCCGATGGCCGAATGCTGTGGCGTGGCCTTTGAAAATGAGCGTCCGCTGAAGAAAAGCATAAAGAATGGGTGGCAATCAGCAAACTTTTCTGCACTTGGAGAAGACGCACAGTATCAGCGGAATCGATTCTGGCGGTCGTTCCAGGGGAGACTCCACGCCGCTCGCCGTGACGCAAAGACAAGATCAACCGGTCATGAGTTCTGCTTAAAAGAAACGGCCGGCAATAACGGCGATGTCCCGGGCAAATTCTGCTTCGCGATGATTCCCCAATCCATTCCGATGGGCAATGGAGGCTTGAGACGATCGAGAAGCTAACGACAGATAAGGGAGAAGAGCTCCCTCTCTGTCTGTCTCCACAAGAGTTGCCTCACGACGAAGCCGCCAGCTTGTTGAGCGGTTCAGCCAGGACCCAACGGCGATCGCGTTATGTGAATCCTTCACGGGCTGAACAACGCAACGACTTGCGATGGGACCATAGCGACAGACAAAACAAGGTCGGTGCTCAAGGTCTCTCTACGCCAAGCTAGCCCCATTTGCGAGCCGAGCCTGGCTGACTTTCCGGAGGTTGCCGACTCTCACGAGATCTCTCGACAAATCGCGGGCCAATCAATGGCTAGCGGCTCTCACTGGAGCAGACCGCGGCCAATCCCAAAGGGTAGCCAGGACAACTCGTTGCCGGGGTGGCAAAGCCACAAGAGGAAAAGCAGAGGCCGAGGATAGGGGAAAAGCCTTGGTCTGTGATACTCCTCTTGTCGCTGCGCGACCTGGACAAGCAAGTTGGAGCCGTCCGATAATTCGGGAATGAAGAGACTTGGACCTTTTCTTGCATGCAAAAGTTTGTGGAACAACAACTTGCAATGCACCAAAAGGCCCAAGTCATGAACCATTTTAGCACACCCTTCGACGCGTCCACACCCCTGCGGGACCTGATCCGAATGGCACGGCCGATCTGCCAACACGCCCAAGACCGGCTTCCTCCCAGGGGGCCGGGACGACCCTACGAGTTCTCTCAGGCCGGACTCGCCGTTCTGATCCTCATCGCTTTGACCAAGCGACTCCAGGCCAAGTCCGCTCAATACCGCTTCCTCCAACGCCATGCCGCTGTCCTGACCCAACACTTGGCACTCCCCCGCTTTCCTGTCCGTAGCACCTACTGCGAACGCTACCGGTCCGCTCACCTCCTCCTGGGCGTCGCCCTGGCCGACCATACCGCTCGGCTCGCCGCCAGGCACCACATCCCGGTCCGCTGCACCGCGGCCGACAAAACCTTGATCGCCGCCTGGGGACCTGTCTGGCACCAAGCCCAACGGCGGCGGGGCCAACGCCCCAAGGGCGTCGATCCTGACGCCACCTGGAGTTACAGCCCCCACGACGGTTGGGTCTACGGTTATGGTCTGGAAGTGGTTGTCTCCGCACCCCGACAGGGCACCGTCTGGCCGCTTGTGGGGTCCCTGGATCAAGCCCACGTGCGCGGAGCGAAAACGTTTCCCAGCAAGAGGGTCCAATTGCCGGCCGCGACGCGGTACGTGTGGGTCGACAGCGGATACGACTCCAACGCTCTGGCCGAAGCGCTGGAATACGATGACCAAGGACGTCGGACTCATCGTCGCCTGGTCGGTCCTCAGCAGGTGCGGCACAGCAACCGGCGTCCCCGGAGACAAGCCTGGCGCGAGAGCCGCCGGCGGCAAGAACGGCGGCGGCATCGGGAGGAACGCCGTCGATTCAGTCTCAGTCCCTGGGGACGAAGATTGTACAAGCGGCGTGGCCAGACCGTGGAACCGTTCTTCGGCCATTTCAAGGAACTCTTCGGATTGGAAGAGCATATGCGGCAGCGGGGCTTAGGCAACAACCGAACCTGGATATTGGGTTCGTTGCTGCTGTACCAACTGCTCTTGGTCTACAACCGGATCCACGGTCAGGGAAACGCCAAGGTTAAGTGGATACTTGATGCCTTGTGAATTATCGGACGGCTCCAACGAGTTGCCCAGGTTACCCCAAGGTCGGGTCGTCGAGCCTATTGCCCCCGGAGGATCGCGAAAGGTCTAGGAATGCGATGGAGCCATTGAAGAAGCCAGACTCCCCAGCATGGCGTGCGCTACCCGAGCGTTAACGCCTCGAGATGCCCTTTTAAAGCCCATCGGAGTGGCATCGCGTGCATCGCAACGTTGAAACCGTCCCACGCCCTTCTGCTCGCCGACAGCACACCCAGGATCGTGACGCCAAGCACATGACGATCTGCGGCTCGGTCCTCTCCCCTTTCCCGAGCGACACAAACATGTCAAAATGCGAGCGGTTTGACCTGGTCATACTCGGGGCGCGGCAGAGGAAGGTCCTCCGCCTCGTCACCGGATTCCGAGGAGAAGCGTACCGTCATTTTTGAGCAGCAAGATGTCACTGGCTCCTGCCCTACGATCGCGTGCTTCCCCAGCAAGTGCCTCTCCCGAGCCGGCGCGAGTCGGTTGGAACGAATCCCAGCGCGCGGCCTCGGCGGGTTGTCTATCGGCTTGCGAAAATTCTGGTGATCGCGATCCTCTCTCCCTGACACTCCCCCAGGCCGCGAGTAATCAACAAGGCCCTGGTGGCCAGCAATAGCGACGGTATCCTTGGCTTAACGGTCTTGGGTTCCAGGGCCGGTGAAACATCGCGACAGTTGAGGCGCGGGTCTTGCTTACTCGGCCCAGCGCAACACCACGCTTGTCCACACCACGATGTCAGAAGGCTTGGCCGCACTCTTCCGGTCGTTATCCTTCCGACACTGACGTTACCCCGTCTTTAACGGCTCTCTCGATTACTCTTCCAGGAAGACATCCTCATGAGCGAACGGCTAAAGACTCTTGGAACCCATGTCGCCCGGTACGGCCTGGTGATTGTTCTGCTCTGGATAGGCGGAATGAAGTTCACCGCATATGAGGCCGAAGGCATCAAGCCGCTCGTGGCCAACAGCCCCTTGATGGGCTGGATCTACCAGGTCATGACCGTCAGAGCGTTTTCCTCGTTCCTTGGCGTGATTGAGATTGCAATAGGGCTACTGATTGCCCTCCGTCCTCTGTGGCCGTTGGGTTCCGCTTTGGGAAGCGGCATGGCGGTCGGCATGTTTCTGACCACCCTGAGTTTCCTGATCACCACACCGGGCTGGGAGTCAAGCCTGGGAGGATTCCCAGCCTTGTCGGCCATGCCGGGGCAATTCCTGCTCAAGGACGTCGTCCTGCTCGGAACGGCTCTCTTTACGGCCGGCGAAGCTCTCTCCGCCGTCGGTCCACGCCGACATGACACGACCGGCGCCTCGCATGGAGCATCATAAGGGCGCGGGGTAGGACCGAACGATTTCCGTCAACGTTCCCCCGTCCGCATGAATGGTCGGTGTTATTCGTGCGAGGAGAATCAACCAGCGATCAGCTTGAAACCGCGCCTTCCTTCTCTCGCAGCGAGCAGAACATCACTGGCTCCATAAGCCCATCTCTGTCTTGCTGCCGCAGCGCGAGAAGGAACAAAGAGCATCTCCCCCAAACCCTTTGTCTCAAGAACTTCGCTTCCGCCAGGAACCTGCACCCATGCCTTAAGATTGTTTCGATCAAATGATCGAAAGGCGAACTTCCCACAATCAAAGTAGAGCGGGATGACCATTTTTAAGAACCCCACTTTATACTAAACTTTAGTACACTATCGACAGAAATACTATCGCAACGCCGATGGCGCTGTCAAGCCAAATCCAACCCGCTTTGCGGCGTCTCCATGTGTTCCGTGGAAAATTCCTTAGAGCTCGCTGAGTCCACAACCGCCAACTTGGGGGAGCGTCTCATACCTTCGGATGACGCCCGCCTTTCCCCAGACGAATCCTCCAATGGAACTGCCCCTCGAGAACCATCTTGGTCATTGCAGGTCGTCTTGACCAAGCTAGGCTTCGCCTCGAGCGCCTGGCACCAACGCAGGTCAGAACTCCTCACCAAAGACAACGTCTCCGGTCACTCCGACCTGATAGGCCGAAACCCGGCGCTCGAAGAAGTTCGCGAGTTCCTGCACGTCCTGAAGCTCCATGAAGGCGAGCGGATTGCGCGAGCCGAAGATCGCCGCGATGCCGAGGGATTCCAGGCGGCGGTCCGCGACGTATTCGAGATATTTTCGTAGGTCCTGCTGGCTCAGACCCACCACACCGAGCGACAGCACGTCTTTCGCGAAAGCCGTCTCGCAGTCGACCGCCTCCCGGATCATCGCCACAACGTCCGCTTCCAGGGCCGAGTCAAAGAGTTCCGGCTCCTCGCGACGAGCGGTCGCGATGACGTTGAAGGCAAACGCGATGTGGGCGCTCTCGTCGCGAAAGACCCAGTTCGTCCCAGTCGCCAGGCCGTGGAGCAATCCCTTCGAGCGCAAGAAATAAACATAAGCGAAGGCGGCGAAAAAGAATAACCCTTCGATGCACGCGGCGAAACAGATCAGGTTCAGCAGAAATTGCCTGCGGTGCTCGCGCGTCTCTAGCCGGGCCAACCCATCGATCGAGTCCATCCAGCGGAAGCAGAAGTCCGCCTTGGCCTTGATCGAAGGGATGTTATCGATCGCCGCGAATGCCTGCTCTCGCTCGGCCATGTCCGGGAGGTAATTGTCGAGCAGCGTCAGGTAGAACTGAACATGCAGCGCCTCTTCGTAGAGCTGGCGCGAGAGGTACATTCGCGCCTCGGGGGAGTTGATGTGCTGGTAGAGATTCAGCACGAGGTTGTTGCCGACGATCGAATCTCCCGTGGCGAAGAAAGCCACAAGCCGCTGGATGAGGTGGCGCTCCGCCGGCGTGACCCTGCGGTCGAGGTCGGCGAGATCGGTGGAGAAGTCGACCTCCTCCACCGTCCACGTGTTCTTGATCGCCGACTTGTACATTTCAAAGAAGGCAGGGTAGCGCATCGGCCTGAGCGTCAGGTCCATCCCTGGGTTTAGGAGCATCGGCATTGACCTTTCGGAGCTTGGGTGACGGAACGTGGTTCGAGACGGGCAGGCATCACTGGCAGGACTCGCACACTTCCGGGCTCTCGAGCGAGCATGCAACGTCCTTCGAGGACTCAACAACGCGCGAGGTGGTCGTCTTTGCAATGCCCATCGCTGGCCGCGAACGCAGGTAGTAGGTTGTCTTGAGCCCTCGCTTCCAGGCATACATGTACATCGACGATAGCTTTCCGATGGTCGGACTCTCGATGAACAGGTTCAGCGACTGGCTCTGGTCAATGTAAGGCGCGCGCTCGGCCGCCATGTCGATGAGCGACCGCATGGGGATCTCCCAGACAGTGCGGAAGATGGCCTTCAACTCGCGCGGGATTTCCGCAATCCCCTGAATGGATCCCTCGGCCAGCTTGATCCGATTGCGGATCTCGTCGGTCCAAAGCCCCAACGCCTTCAGCTCACGGACGAGGTAGCGGTTGACCTGGAGGAACTCGCCGGAGAGCGTCTCACGCTTGAAGAGGTTCGAGACCTGCGGCTCGATGCACTCGTAGGCACCCACGATCGACGCAATGGTTGCGGTCGGCGCGATGGCCACGACCAGGGAATTGCGCAACCCGAATTCCCGAACGCGCTCACGGAGCGACTCCCAACGCGTCATGTCGCGCGGCACGGTCTCCCAGAGATCGAACTGGAAAATGCCGTCGACGGCCCTCGTCTCTGAGAAGGCCGGGTGCGGGCCATGGGTACGCGCCAACTCGCACGAAGTGTTGAGGGCCTGGAAATAGATCTCCTCTTGAATGCGAAGAGACAGCTCCCGCGCTTCGGGACTATCGAACGGGAGACGGAGTTGGAAAAAAACGTCCTGGAGCCCCATCAGGCCAAGACCCACCGGCCGCCACCTCCCGTTTGAGGCAGCCGACTCTTTGGTCGGATAGAAATTGATATCGATCACTGCATCCAGGAACCGGACGGCAGTCCGCGCCGATTCTCCGAGTGCCTCGAAATCAAAACCGGCATCGTCGACGTGCCGCGCCAGGTTGATCGAGCCGAGGTTGCATACGGCCGTTTCCCCCGCCGAAGTCACCTCGACGATCTCGGTGCACAGGTTCGAGGAGTGGACGATGTTCTCGGGCTGGCGTGTCTGGTTCGACTTGCGGTTGCACGCATCTTTGAAATTGATCCAGCCGTTGCCGGTCTCCGCGAGCGTCTTCATCATCCGCGCGTAGAGATCGCGAGCACCCACCTGCTTCGCCGCGAGTCCTTCGGCCTCGGCTCGCGCATAGGCGGCATCGAAATCGTGACCGTGAAGGTCGGCGAGATGGGGCACGATCTTGGGATCAAAGAGTGACCAGCGCTCATCGGCTTCCACACGCCTCATGAAAAGGTCGGGAACCCAGTTCGCAAGGTTCAGGTTGTAGGTCCGCCGTGCTTCGTCTCCAGTGTTGTCCTTGAGCTCGAGAAACTCCTCGATGTCGGCGTGCCAGGTCTCCAGGTAAACAGCGCAGGCCCCCTTCCGCCGGCCCCCCTGGTTGACCGCGGCGACCGAGGAGTCCAACGTCTTGAGCCAGGGGACCACCCCATTGCTGTGTCCGTTGGTCCCGCAAATGTGCGAGCCGCGCGAGCGAATCCGGTGATAAGCAAGGCCGATTCCCCCCGCGTACTTTGAGAGCCGAGCAACGTCCGCATAGCGCGAGTAAATCCCGTCCAGATCATCGGGAGGCGAATCCAGCAAGTAACACGAAGACATCTGGGGGCGGACCGTCCCCGAATTGAAGAGCGTCGGCGAGCTCGGCATATAACGGTGCGACGCGATGAGATCAAAGAGTTCAAGAGCCTCCCCGACAGTCGACGATAGTCCGCACGCGACCCTTAGAAAGAAGTAGACGGGGGTCTCGATCACGTCGCGCGTTGTCGGATGCCTGAGGAGATAGCGATCGTAGAGGGTGCGGAGGCCGAAGTACTCGAAGAGATCGGAGGACCGATCAGCGGCCATGTTCAGCTTGCGAGAGTCGGCGGCGACGAGACGGGCGGTCTCAGGGGCGATAAGGCCAAGCCGATGGCCCGTCGCGACCGCCTGGGAGAACGAGTGGATATCTTGGTTCGTCACTTCCTTGGCGATATAGCAGTCCAGGAGCCGGGCCGCAAGCTGCGAGTATTCCGGCTCCTCGGCGATGAGCGAGGCGGCCGTCTGAATCGAAAGCCGATCGAGCTCACGGGTGGTGGCGCCGTCGAAGAGGCCGCCGATCGTTTTGACCGCAATCCTCATGATGTCGACGTGCGGCAGGCCGCCGGCCGAGCGCTGTACGGCCCGGACGATTTTGTTGACGTCAACGGGTTCGAGGCGGCCATTGCGTTTCCGCACGCGCATGCTGGACCCGGCGGGAGGTTCCGACGGCGAGGGCGGGTTCACCCGGCCAGGGGGTGTTCCGTTACTGCGGGAAGGGACGACGGTGAGCTCGAAGGCCATGATCTTCTGAACCCCGGGTGATGCGAAGCACAATTGAGAGTGGGACGATGAAAGCATTGACGAAAGGGCGCGCTGACCTGGTTCATCAGCGACGTGTGATCTGAGCCAACACCGACGACCTGGTGTACGAACCAACCGAGGAGGCCAACCTCCGGGCGAGTGCGAAAGAGTCGCGCGTTTCAGCCACCGTAGAGAGTCCCAAACCGCATGTTGCCGTGACGAACGATTGCGCGGCGACCGCTCGTGGATCTCCAAGCAAAGATGCCAACGCCAGCCAGCGCGACTCCAGCGATTCGGCGGTTGCCGATGAGGGACCCGTCGGCGCGAGTCCAAACGCTAGCCGCCCCCCTCGGCTTAGAACATCCCGAGCGACCCCAACGAACCCATCTTCGGCAATCGCGAGGTGTGCATCGAAGGAGAGCACATCGAGCTCAAGACCGGCGAGTAGCGACAAAGGCAGCGGTGCACAACAATGGATACCTACGATAGCTCCCGCGTGCCGGGCAGCCTCCAGGACACGCTCGAGGGCTGAAGCGAGATGAGGAGCCATGGCCCCAAGGTCGTCGACAAGCGCCAGAGCCGGTTCGTCCAGCATGAACAGAACAGGCAATCCCAAAGCGCCAAGCCGCTTCACTTGCCAGACAGCTTGCCGTTCGAGAAAGCCGGCGAGACGTTCGAGCCAGCCACGAATCCGCGCGACCGGCTTTCCGTCCAGAAGGAGGCAGTGGGCGATGGTCGCCGGCCCTTCCATCTGTGCTTTCACCGCTCTGGCCGTGCGGAATCGTCCCAATGTCATCGCACGCTCAAGCGCGAAAAAACCCGCGGCGGTTTCTGGGCTGAGTCCCGCGTCCCCGCCCTGGAGCGCAGCCTCAAGCGCGGGGCCGGCACCGTTCCGTACTCTCCAGCAATAGGGGCGATTGGAAAGCTCAAGGTGCTCGATGAGCGATCCCATCCCCTGCCCGATCACCCCCTCCCCCGCCTCACGACGGGGGAGTTGAGGCCAGAACGGGAGTTCGGGACAATGCTCGGCCACAAACTCCACCGCCTCGTCGGGATCGTGAAAAGGGAGGCTGCCCACCCCGGTCACGCATCCCGGGGAAAGCTCCGCTTGAAAGAGTGAAATCATTTCGGAATTCCCTTCGCGAGAAGAGCTTCGATGAGACGACGACGCTGATTGCGAGCCGCCTCGACCAAGGTGGCGACGGCGGGCTTCACCTCCTCCCAGCGGCGCGTCTTCAGGCCGCAGTCGGGGTTCACCCACAGTTGCGCGGGCGAGAGCACGGCGAGCGCTTTGCCAAGCAGGTACTCGACATCCTCGAGTGTCGGAACGCGCGGTGAGTGGATGTCGTACACCCCCGGCCCAATTTCGTTCGGATAGCGGAAGTCGGCGAACGCCCCCAACATGTGTATAAGAGACAGCATGGGGACAGCGGGGCGAATGGATGTCGTAGACGCCCGGGCCGATCTCGTTCGGATATCGGAAATCCGAGAACGCTTCGAGCAATTCCATCTGCGATCGCGAAGTTTCGATCGAGATGACGTCGGCATCGAGCGCCGCGATCGACGGCATGATGTCATTGAACTCGCAGTAGCACATATGGGTGTGAATTTGCGTCTGGTCGGCCGCGCCACCTGCGGCGAGTCGAAAGCACTCGACCGCCCAGCGGAGATAGGCGTCCCAGTGCGCGCGCCTGAGCGGTAGACCTTCGCGGAGCGCGGGCTCATCGATCTGGATAATCCCGATCCCGACTTTTTCGAGATCGGCAACCTCGTCGCGGATGGCCAATGCGATCTGCCAGCAAGTCTCTCGGCGAGGCTGGTCGTCCCGCACAAACGACCATAGGAGGATCGTCACCGGCCCGGTCAGCATGCCCTTCATGGGACGGCCTGTCAGCGACTGAGCATAACGGCTCCATTCCACAGTCATCGGACCACGGCGTGCCACGTCGCCGAAAATGATTGGCGGTTTGACGCAGCGCGAGCCGTAGCTCTGCACCCAGCCATTCTCGGTAAAGGCGAATCCGTCGAGGTTCTCACCGAAATATTCGACCATATCATTACGTTCGAATTCGCCATGAACCAGCACGTCAAGCCCTACCTCTTCTTGCCAGCGCACAGCCTCGGCAGTCTTCTCTTTGAGGAACGCGTCGTACTGGTCTGCAGGCAGCTTTCCCGCCTTGAACAACGCACGCGCCTTTCGCACATCTTCAGTCTGAGGAAATGATCCGATGGTGGTCGTCGGAAGAAGAGGAAGCGGCGTCTTCTCTCGCTGCGCCGCCCGCCGTGCCGAATAGGGCTGACTGCGAGAGAACATCGCGGGGGTCACCGCGGCGAGCCGACTGCGAACCTCGCTCACGTGGGTTCTGGGAGACGACCGGCGGCTGGAGATCGCCTTGCGATTGTCTTCGAGCGCGTCGGCGACGGAGTCGCGCCCGCCCTCGAGAGCTCTGGCAAGGACCGAGACTTCTTCAAGCTTTTGACGACCAAATGCCAGCCAACTCTTGAGCTCAGCGTCGAGCTTGGTCTCTCCTTCGAGACCATAGGGCACATGGAGAAGTGAGCAGGACGGCGCGATCATGACTCGGTCAACGCCAAGCCGCTCCGCAGCGCTTTCGGCGACGGCGAGGGCGTGGAGCAAGTCGGTGCGCCAGATATTCCGCCCGTCGATGAGTCCGAGAGAAAGCATTTGGCCAGGTGCCGCCAGTTCCAAGGCCTCCTGAAGTTGGCCTAAGCCGCGCACGAGGTCCAGGTGCACCCCACGAACCGGCAGCCGCATCGCTACCGGCAAGGCCTCTTTGAGCTCGCCGAAGTACGTCGCGAGCAAAATGTTCATATTTCCCGCAGCATCCGCCAAGCGCCTGTAGATGGCATCGAGCACCACGAGACAGGCCGGCTCTAGGTCCGTTGCCAGGCAGGGCTCATCGAGCTGGACCCAATCGGCGCCCGCCGCACGGAGCTGCCGTAGCAGGTCTTCATAGACAGGGAGGAGAGCCGGCCAGAGCTCTAGCGGCTTGTGCGAGGAATTCTTCGCCTTACCGAGCAAGAGAAACGAAAGGGGACCAAGCAGCACCGGACGAGCCGGAACGCCGAGCGCCTTCGCCTCGGCGAATTCTTGGATTGGCTTGCCCGCGTCGAGCGTGAACTTCTGGCCTGCCTCAAACTCAGGCACGAGGTAGTGGTAGTTCGTGTCGAACCACTTCGTCATCTCGAGTGCCGCAACGCCGGATCGTTCTCCTTCGTGGGCCACCCCTCGCGCCATCGCAAAGTAGCGGTCCAGCCCTTCCGGAACGCCTGCGAACCGCTCAGGCCACACACCAACCGTCAGAGCCGCGTCGAGCACATGATCGTAGAGCGAAAAATCATTGCACGGGATTTGCGAAAGGCCGGCATCCCGTTGAAGGGCCCAATGAGCTTGGCGAAGCGCTCGCGCTGTCGCGAGCAACTCCGTGGCATCACATTTCTTTCCCCAGAACCGCTCCAGCGCCTTCTTCAACTCACGATGCGCGCCCATCCGCGAGAAACCGAGATTCGTTGCAATCGCCATATAAGTGGTCTCCTTCCTGATGATGATTGTGAGTCGCCTAAATCAGACCGCCGGCGCGAATCCGCCTATCGACCATCCGGAGCGAGCGCGGAATTGCCGCTCTTCCAAGGCGCGTACGGCGAAGAATGCGACGGTAAGAGGGCCGTCATCAAGGAAGGCATTTCTCAGAATGGCGGACGAAGCTACGCCCCATCGCGCGAGGCCCGCAAGTGCCCGCAAACTCCACCTGATCCCGCGTGCGGCATGGAGAGCCCCCAAGAGGCGGAAATTGGCGCGATGCCTGACAGGTCGCAAGGAGACCGCCGGCAGGGGTATGGCGAGCAACAGGATGGGACGGGGTGAGACAGGCCGCGGCGAGGGGAGCAGCCCTACGGCGCGCACGATCGATGAATTGCGATTCTGCGTTCCAGGCACGTTCTTACCTTCCTGCCGGTCCGGGCAGAGGAGTGTCGGACCGAAGAACGCAGGAAGGATTCCGCACGCGCGGATGTACCTGACCTGCCGCGTGCCCGGTCCGGGACACCATTTGGCATTACTCGACGGGCAGGTCTTCTGGCTTACGGCTACGATCGATTCCCAGGCGGCCTTCCCACGACAGAAGCGTCGCAGTGGCATGTTCGCCGGGCATCTCGCCGATTACAGCAGCGGCCCTGCGCCGGATTCTCACCGGCTTCCCTTTTCATCCCCCCGCCAAGGCGGGCGGAACCCGTCAGTGTCTGAGAGCATATCCTATGGACTGGAGACCGGCCAGTCAAACCCGAAGCCCCGGCCATACGAGAATGCTGAAAGGAAGAAAGAGCGAGGCATTCTGATATGCATTCGCCTATCAGAATACCTCGGTCCCCGCATGGCAGGCATGGGTTCGCCAGTCCCCAAATTCGGAGTTCTTCTCCGGAACGCGCAAGTCCCCCCTTTCGGATTAACCAGCAGCAGCCTGCTTGAGGCACACGATGTTACCCTCGGGATCCTGAATCTTCATGATCCAGCCGACCGTCGGGATCTCACATTTCGGCAGAACAACCTTGCCCCCGCTCGCAACAACGGCCGCCTCGGTCTCATCGATGTCGTCGACCGAAATCGTACATTCATAACCCTGGATGCGTTGACCGGGGACAACCTCATGCCGTTGTTGCAACGCCCCCTCGATTCCAGGGTCGTTCTCGTCTCCCGTGGCGATCAAGAAAAAGCCGGGGGGTCCCCACGCACGGAATTTCCAGCCGAAGACCTCTTCGTAAAATTGGCGCGCCCGAGGTAGATCGTCGGCGTGGACGGCGAAAAAGGAAATGTTGTTCGGCATGCTGGGCTCCTGGATTCGCGATGGCCACAAAGGCTGTCGATCGAGGGCCATCATAGCGGCTTGCTACCTGCGCGTCTCTCGCTAGAATGCCAGGTTATGTCGAAAAAACGCCAACCTCGCGAAACACCCAGGCGCGACCCCGAAGACGGGATTCTGGTACGTAGCTTTGCCGTTCGCCACACCAGCGGCCACACAATCAACACTCACAGACATGACTGGCACCAACTTATCTATGCCAGCGAAGGAGTGATGTGGGTACACACGACCCAAGGAGATTGGGTGGTCCCTCCCAACCGCGCGGTGTGGGTGCCCGCGGGGGTCGAGCATGGTATTGAGATGTCGGGCAGAGTGCTCGTGCAGACCCTCTATCTCTCGGTCCTCGTCGAGGGCGTACCGCAACAGTGTGCCGCCATCAACGTCTCTCCGCTGCTGCGTGCGCTGATCCTCCACACGATCACACTCGGCACGCTGAGCCACGACATTCCGGCCGGGGTGCGTTTAGTTGGCGTCCTCGTCGATCAATTGATTGCCTCATCCGCAATCCCGCTGCAATTGCCTTTGCCGTCGGACGAACGAGCGAAACGAGCGGTGGACTGGCTCCGAGCTCATCCGGACGACCCCAGCGCGATCAAGCAGATCGCCAGGCGCGCGGCCACCAGTGCCAGAACCTTGGAACGGCTCTTCAAGCAGGAAACGGGCATGACCTTCGGCAAGTGGCGGCAGCAGCTACGGCTCTTGCAAGCGATGCGGCTACTGGCATCCGGCCGCCTCGTCACGGCCGTGGCACTCGAGGTCGGCTATGACAGCCCCAGCGCGTTCATCGCGATGTTCCGGCGAGTCCTGGGGACAACTCCGCACCGATATTTTGGCCCACCCACCTAGGGCGGCTAATGCGTGGGAGGGGTCTTTGGACAGGTCGACTGTTTCCCGACACCGTGGCGGCTTTGCCTACGGATCTCCCCTGCCCGCTGGCCCGCGTTCGAAGAAGCCGGTGGGAACGAGTCGCAGGCGATTTTCCACCTCTTCCTCTTTGCCAACGGATGGCTGCTGCTGAGAGGCTTGAGGATTTCCCTCTTCGTCTCCCTGAACGGGCACCCGCTTCGACACCTCAGACTTTTCCTCCGAAGTGCCGAGGTTAGAGAGCCGATGGATGCTCGCGGCCTCGTTCCGGTCCCCCGCAGAGCCGGATCGTCGCCCCGGAAACACGGCTCGAGCCCGAGCGCGGTTGTAGTGCAGGCATCTCCCATAAAAGCTGTCGATAATTTGTCCCGCCTCCGGGCGATGGAACACAATCATCTCGATGATTTCTTCCCAACTGAGGCAGCGAATCTCGGTGCGCCGCCAGGTCGGCTCGAACCAGTCGTGGAACCACGCGTCTCGCTCTCCCGCGTAATCCTCAACGCGTCGGCGAACCTTTCGAAGAATGGCTTCGGGCGCGGCGTCCCAGACGAAAACGCCGTCATCAATGCGGGCCTGAGGCGCCAGGATCAACAAGGCGAGGTCGTCCATCGCCTCCGGCGAGCGCCGGGCACGGCGAAGAACCTCGGCAATGCAAGCGACGGTGCGAGCGGCCTGGTCAAAATAAGGGGCGTTCTTCACGCCGGCCGAGAGGCGGGCGAAGAGCTTGGCTTCCAGAACGACAAACTGCGTGGCCTCAGGTTGGAGCGTGAGGCCTGCTGTGCCAGGGTCGCCAATCGCGAAGTGGCCAAGCACACCGTCCGCGTGCGAGTGGGCCTCGGCCAGCCGATCTCCGCGGTATCGCGGTAGAAAGGCCGATGGAAGCCAGGGCTCGGAGAACCAGCGCGCGCCCGGCCTCGGTGAAAGCGGGTAGCGGTCTCCCCCGTGGAGAGCAAACCAATCCAACACGATCCGCAGCAGCCAGCCCTCATTGAAAAGAACCGACGGCGGAAAGACAGGATGGCCGCTCTCGCACGCTTCGAGCATGGCCTTGATGCGCTCAGTGATCATCATCTCGGTCCGTTCGGCTCTCCGTCACCAACGTCCACATCCTGCGCCACGGATCTCGAGCGAGCACTCCCTGACCTGATCTCGATCCTGCCTGCGGAACACCAGCCGATCGTCATCAGAGGGGCAAGGAAGTGGAAACGCCGCAATCCATCGCTTCGATCATCCCTAATTTAGCCATGGTATCAGCCCGGACAGGCAAGCAACACCTGCACTTTTGTCGATCCATCAGGCACGCTCGGGGATTTCTCGGTCCGTCAGCGATGCTCGCCGGCAAAAGACATCGCCGTTCACTGCGGCGCGAATTCGTTTTTTTGCATTCACACCATTTCCGTCGACTCCCTGATATCCCTAGCGCACGCCAATTGCGATCGCCAGGGGGTGTCGCTCATCGCGTGGCGGTGCCCCAGAAAACACTAGCCCTCCGCGGATCAATTCCACGGAGGGCTAGCACCGATCTGATCTACGCTGTTTCGCCTTTGACGGGCAGGCGGTCATGAGATCCCCGGGGATCGCCCTCACCACCATGCATTGCGGAGGGAGGAATCTAGCCGGGATAGCGGATGTTGGGGAACTCTTCTCGAGCCTTTTGGTATTCAGCCTCCCACTCGGGAGGCCAACCGAAGGCCTTGCGGGCGAGCGGCCGGAGATCCTTCTTGGCGGCACCGCTCAGGAAATGAAGAAATTCGCCCCAATTCATGTCACGGGTGTAGTGCTGGAATCTCCCTCCGTCTTCCGGCCCCTTGGGATAGTCTCGAGCAAGAAGGCGGAAAAAGGAGGCCATGAATTTCGAGCGGCCATGATCGCGCCACGCGGGGTAAAAGAAGTCGCGGAACCAGTGAGTGCCAGGCCTGGGGAAGTCATCAGACTGGGCCATAAAGCGGTCGAAGACGCGGCGGGCTTCCTGCTCAAGTCCAAGGCCAACGTAAAGATCATATTGGTAGAGTTCGATCCACTTGCTATCCTTCCAAAGACCAAACGCCGGCGCTCCGTGAACGCCATTGTTGGCCCCCTCCACGATGTGTCCCAGCTCGTGCGTGGGAATGGCGGACGCAGAGTCGTCCCAGGGTCCAGGTCCGCAGTCGGCCACATTCCGGCCGTCGTGCGAGGCGTCGAAGTAGGTTGAGGGATGCCCTCCACTATAGCGCCCCTGGTGGAATATCGCGAAAAGACGGTCGTTGGAGCCGCCAAAGTCCCCATAGGTCGCCTTGGTATAGCGCCAGGCCCGGGTTATGAAGGGAACAATCCAGGCCGTGCTTTCGTCACGAGGGACACCGTCATCGAAGTAAACAGCGACATCGTCGTTAGAGCCGACAAGCTCAACGACCTGCTCGTGCTCGAACCAATGTTCCTTCCAAGTCCGAGGCGCGGCATTCGTCTTACCCTTCTGCCGCGCCTTCGCATTCTTTGGGGACACTCGCTGATCGGCCGCGCCTGATCGGGTGACCAACGACTCACCGGCGACGCCGGCGAGACCCAACATACTGATTGCCGCCCACAGGCGAATACTCATCGTCGTCACCCTCTTCCTGGTCCGCTCTGCTACTCTGGCTGCGCAAATCCTCGCGAATTATAGCCAGGCACGCCCATTCGACGATACCTGCCCGCTTGAGCACCGAAGATACCTCGGAGCGGCCACTCCCACTCGCATCCCTGCCCTTCTCGAAATGCATGGCAGAGAAGCGCGAGACTCCACGCTCACGAGACACTTTCTACGAAGATATCCGGCCACGACGTAGGGGCGGATTTGATGAGCCATAAACGATTGAGAGCACCTACAAACTCCTTAGGATGGAGTACGCGGCGCTCTCTTCGTGAATTTGCCCGTGCTTTTGTCATCCCGCGGGTTGAGGATCGAGCCGCGCTCACGCGGCACGATCCAAATCCCCGGATGTCTCCATCCTCGTCAATTCTTCCCCTCCGCGACGAAGCGGACCCAGCCGGTCAACTTCTCGAGAAAGTCAGGAGGATAGGTGTGCGCATCCACACCTTCGTAAAGCAAGAAGTCCAGACGCGCACCGGCTTTCTTCACCACATCGGCATCGCGCTTGGTGTCGATCGCGGAGAATTCGCCCTCGCCACATCGAATCACAAAGCCCTGATCTCGATTCTTGGGCGCAGCGACAAACTTGTCGAAGTGGGGCACCTTGGTGGTTCCCGGTGACATGACGATGGCACCACGATAGCTGTCAGGGTTCTGGATAGCGACTTCGAATCCCATCTGGCCCCCCTGCGAGAAGCCAAGCAGAACAACCTGATCAGCTTTGACCGTGACTCGATCCTCCACTTCCTTGAGCGCGCGCTGAAGTTGGGCGTGGTCACGTTGGGCATCTTCGGACCAGACGAAAGTATGAGGACCCATGGCGACCGTTCCGCTCACGGAGACAAACGCCATGTTCAAATCGTCGGCGAAAGGCTGAAAGATCTCATTGAAAAACTGATCAGGATCCGCCCCTCGTCCATGAAGGCCGATCACCACACCAATCGGAGTTCCCTTCTGATAGCTCTTCGGCAAAATCACGCGCGCGGTGTGAAGATCGCTCTCCTTCCAATATTCACCGTATGCCTTCAGGAAAGCCTGAACTTTCTCCCACCGGGGATCGGATCTTACCGACGACAGATCCGAGTCGTCGCTGGCATGGTCGGCATCCACGCCTTCCTGGACCGCCGCCTCCTGGAGCCAGTAGAATGCGGCCTCCTTTTCTCCCGCCAGTCCATAGAAACAGGCCAAATCGTACTGCCCCTTATGGGCCGCCATGACGCTCCAGTGCTGGAACTGGATCGCCTCCTTGTGCTTACCTTCTCGAGCGAGTTTCAAGGCGGCGCCAGCGAGTTCCCCGGGCTCCCGCGAGCTGAGATCATCCCCTTCATAAGGCTTCGGCGGAGCCGCCGGCGCCGTGAGCTTCAAAGGCGTGTCCGGTTTCTTGGCAGGCACTTTGACGGGGGTACTCTGACCGCCGCAGCCCAGGACCAGGAACGCGGCAAACCATACGCGCAGATAATTAGCGACAGACATTTCTTCACTTCCTTACGATATCACAATGCCGAATACACGTCGGCTCTCTTCTGATTTAGGCGATTTAAATCGAGTTGGAAATCCAAACCGCGAGTTTTCGGGAAAATTATCTAGCAATTCGTGAACAAAAAATCAAGAAATTCCAGTATCCCCATTAAATATTCGACTTTTTGTCAGCAATGCAGACGATGGCCTAGTCCGGCGACTCAAGTCCGCCCCTTCGTGGCAGTCCCGACGAAGAGTGCGAGCCAGGAAACGCTCGGAAGGAAAACGGCTCGATTCGCCCGCGCCGCTCAAGCTCTCATCGGCGCCGCCTTCTGGATGCTCGATCCCAATCTCATGTATGATGAACCATCGATCTCGAAGGGTCCGCACGAGGGATCCATTTCCACACATACGGACAGCGGGATGTCTCTTGGCTGTCTCAGAGAATCCCGTCGCAACCAGTCCTCCGCGTCGTTCGGGTTCGTATGTGCGGGAACCCACAACCAGCGCCGCTACGAGCGATCTTGGGAGTTGAAGGAACTCGATTGGCCAATTCCGGAACCATGCCATGCTCAGCACGCTCGCCTTGCTCGTTGGTTTGGCGGCCTTCGGTCAGACCGAGGGCCCACGGACCTACCCCCTGTGGCCCAAGGAACCCGCAAAGGCCGACCCTGGCGACGAAAACCACTCCGGTGACATCCCCACGATCACTGTCTATCTGCCCCCCAAAGAAAAGAAGACGGGCGCGTCGATCATCATCTGCCCGGGAGGGGGCTATGAGTTCCTCGCCGTCGAGCACGAAGGAAAAGAGGTGGCCGAGTGGCTGAACTCGCTGGGGATCGCCGGTATCGTCCTCAAGTACCGGATCGCTCCCAAGTACCGATACCCTGCGCCTCTGGACGACGCCAGGCGTGCCATGCGTATGGTGCGATGGAGGTCGGAATCATGGGGCCTCGACCCTGATCGCGTGGGCGTGATGGGATTTTCCGCCGGAGGGCACCTCGCATCGACGTTGGCCACCGACTACCGCGAGGCTCATCCGATACCCGGCGATCCCATCAATGGATTCTCCGAACGTCCGAATGTCGCTATCCTGATCTACCCTGTCATCACCCTGGCAGCGCCCTATAACCAGCGGGACACCGGTCAGAACCTGCTCGGGCCTGACGCCACCAAGGATCAATGGACAGCCCTCTGCACGGACACCAAGGTCACGGAGAAGACACCGCCAACATTTCTCGCTCACACGCCGGCTGACGTCGACGTGCCGATCGAGAACAGCTTCGCCTTCGCGCAGGCCCTTCGCAAAAACAAAGTGCCCTTTGAGTTACACGTGTTCCAGAAGGGACCGCATGGCCTGGGACTGGGCAAAGGGGCAAAGCAGTTTGGCGTCCTTCCCGATCCGGCATTCGAGGCCTGGCCCCCGCTTTGTGCCACCTGGCTGAAGCTCCAGGGCTTCCTGGACAAACAACCGGACAAGGCGGCGGAGATCGGTCACGCCATCCAGACGGTTGACCATTTCCTCACCCATCGCCTGCCTGCCAACCCCACTGACGCAGATCGCGAAGAGGCCGCGGACTTGTGGAAGAAGGCGGTCACAGTCGGCCAGCTCACGCAGCTCTATCCCTGGGTTCTCGGGCGCCTGAAAGGAGAAATCGCCATCTTGGATCGCTCCCTCCGAGATATGCCCCCTCAGCCTGTGCATGAAAAAGAGGTGAAGGAGAGAATCGAATTTCTCCAGAGGCTCATCGTTGCGATCGACGCCCCTTACTAATCGAAGTTCATCTCTGGTATCAGGCCGGGGATCAATCCGTGAAGCAAGCGCACAAGACAAGTCCAGTGTTCACTTGTGACGTTTTCTTGATAACCCGTTTCTCTCTCGGCGCTCGGCTGGGGGCGCCGACGTTTGCTTTGCCAATGGATAAGACGAGATTGTGCCGTTGATCTCGAGCAATCCGATCATCAATTCTTGAAATTCAGACACCACCGAGAAATCAACACCTCCAGCCTCTTCGCCATCACACAGAAGAAGCGACCTATCCCCACGCGAGAATTGCAACCCTGAGACTCGCGCGCTCCGCCTCCGAAAATCCCACATCTCCCCAAGCGAATCGCCTTTACTAACTCCTTCTAAAAAGACGGCTTACGAACGCTCTGGTCGATTTCTACCACATCCAGGGACGAAAAATCTCCCGGCCGGGACGGCGCCCGTCTATTGTCAGCACCCTTGTGACAAAGCTCTTTTCTCATCTTCCGCGTCCGCGAAGAGGTCGTCACTTTCTTTTTGGTTTGCCTGTGTTAAGATGCCGCTTAATAACACACCTTATCTTAGGCTAATCGGCTTCTAACGACGTTATTCGTTTTCGTCGATTTCACTCCCAACCTAGGGATTGAGATGGTGCTTGCGGATGTGAGCATTCTGTTCATTTCACGGTTTCGTTCTTCTTTTCTTCGGGGAGGAATGCCATGAGACAGGTTTCTCGCCGCGCCTTTACCCTGATTGAGCTGCTTGTTGTCATCGCGATTATCGCGGTCCTGATCGCCCTGCTCTTGCCCGCCGTCCAGGCCGCCCGCGAGGCAGCTCGGCGTGCTCAATGTGTCAACAACATGAAGCAATTAGGGCTGGCCTGTCACAACTATAACGATATCATGAATTCATTTCCGGCCAACCTGTACCTGCATCCCGCCTATTCGACGGCCACCTACAACTGGAACAACTCAAGCTGGCTTGTGATGATCCTCCCTCAGATGGAGCAATCGGCCCTCTACCTGTCTCTTATACACATCTAGATGTGTATAAGAGACAGACCTGTACCTGCATCCCGCCTATTCGACGGCCACCTACAACTGGAACAACTCAAGCTGGCTTGTGATGATCCTCCCTCAGATGGAGCAATCGGCCCTCTACAACGCCGTTAACTTCAACTTCATGTGGGGGACGAACAACGTCGGCTGGGCAAGCACGATGTCTCTCGGCCAGCAAAACTCCACCGTCCGGCAGAGCGTCATCAATTCGCTGGTTTGCCCTTCCGACCCGAGTCCAACTACGGATACCACCAACGCCGACGAAATCTCCACGAGCCTGGCGGCCGGCACATCCTATGTCGGTAACCTCGGCGATAACTGTCTCGCATGTAACACGCCAAGTGGCGCAACGACGGTCATGTTCTGCGCATCGCAGGGGTACAACTGCCGAGGAGCGCAATTGGGAGACCCCTCGGCCGGAGCCGCCACTGTTCCGCCCCCGCCCTCAACCGGTAGCGGCATCTTCTGGCGCGAGTGCTCAGGGGTTCCCCTTCAGCAGATCACCGACGGAACCTCCAACACGTTCCTGGCCGGCGAACAGATCATGAAGGTCACTCTTTGGAATGCCTGGGTTGAGGCCAATCAGTGCGTCGGTTCGACCGCCGTCCCGCTCAATTATCTGGCGCCGGGAGTCTCCATCTCGGGGAGCGGGAGCACCGTCGTCAGCTCGGGGGCCAGCGATGTCGGAAGTTGGACGCACTGGTACAGCTTCCGCAGCATGCACCCCGGCGGCGGCAATTTTCTCATGTGCGACGGCTCGGTGAAGTTCATCAAGAGCTCGATCAACATGGCCACATACCAGGCCCTGAGCACACGTGGCCAGGGGGAAGTGATCTCATCTGACTCCTATTGATTGAATGAGCCGCCGCACTTTCTTGGCCGCGAACACAGGCCGCGCGGCCCAAACGGGACCGTGCGGCCTTCTCCATCTCTTGCGGAGAGCCGACGTTCATGAATCTTGTTCTTATGACTCCCGGGCGGAAATCGATCGCCTTGCTCGCCGTTTCTTTCACTTTCGTGGCGCTGACGCTAACCGGATGCGGTTCCTCAGGGCCAGAAATGGCCAAGGTGACCGGCACGGTAACGTATCAAGGCAAGCCTGTTTCCAAAGGCACCATCACGTTCGTTCCCAACGTGGCCGGAGGGCGCAACGCAACCGGCGAATTGAGCCCCGACGGCAACTATCGGCTTCAGACGGAAAACCCCAGCGACGGGGCCTTGCTAGGAGAGTACAAGGTCACCATCTACGCCCACGATGAACCGATCCTTGACTACATTCCCAAGAAGCCGGTGAAGCCCAAGATTCTCGCTCCCGTGAAATACGAAAAACCCGAGACATCTGACTTGAAGGCGACCGTGCAAAGCGGGTCGAACAATTTCAACTTCACGCTGACCGATTGAACAAGTAAGTCAGGTAGACTCCCCGCGCGACGGAACGAGCGGGGTGTCAAGATCTGGTGGTATTGAAGGGAGAAAGGCGAAGCGACGCGCAAAAGCGGCCTTTCAGGCCTTGCGAGCGGTTGGCTATCGACTCTCAACAGTCGATGAATGCCGGACCACCGGAATGGAAAGCGAGGAGTAAGGATTGATAGGGAAGAACATGACCGCATACACGAGCACGATAAGGTCGTGTTTTGATTTGGACGAATATTCGAAACAAATTCTCAAGTGCTCATAATTAGCTTCGTTAGAAAACCGGAAGTTCGTTCGAAGGGATGAACAATCGCTGCTGTCCGTCGGCGGCTCGAACGACAGTCAGGTGCCCGGCGATCCACATCGCGTGATTGCCTCCCCATGACCTTGGGCGTACGAGCGGAGAATCCTTCACCCCGCTCGGGTGCATCATGCCCATATCGCTGAACATCAAAGCAATCCGAGCCGAGTTTTTCAGATCCCGCTCCCTCCCACCCATTCTCGGCAAGCCGGGAGTGCTCCCTGCGTCGACGAGCGGGCAATTCACAGCGATCAGGGCACCTGACGTCCTCCCGCTTTCGGGAATGGCTTTTTCGCCAATGCGGGGTCCACTTTGACTTCGGTTTGGCCGCCGCCACAACCGAGGACGAACCCGAGGAGGAGCGACACCGATAAGAAGGCTGGCTTGACCTTGAACGTCATGATTCCCCTCGATTTGGCCGCAAATTCCCATGCCTCGGGTCGCTGGTCGGGGGTGCAGGCTCTCGGAGCCCGGAGCCGATCCGAGTCCAGTCCTCGGAGATCCGAGAAGCCGCACGCTGTAAGAAGGCTGATCGCCGGGGGCAATCCTCCCGACGATCGGGGACGAGTTAGTACGAATCGGCGCTGACGATCTCGCCGCCGCCGATGCTCCCGAGTCCCCGCCAGACATTGATGGCGATCGAATCCTTCATGAATTTGACGCTGCCGTCCCCCATGGCGGCGTTTACCCCGCCTGGGTGGAAGCTCCTTGCGGCACAGAACGAAGTCAGGTTCACGTTGACGCACGGTGGATTGGTACGGTTGGGGTAGAGGCAGAAACCGCCTTCAATCTGGTCGTAAGTCTTGGCGTTTGGCGGGGAGTAGGTGTAGAACTCGAAGCAGCACCGGTCGTCGTTGTAGATGTCGCCCCGGTGGTCGGAACTGGTGCCTTGATTGACCCCGATCTTGACCTCGCTCATCAATATGGTGTTGCTCGTGCCGTCCGTGAAGTCGCGCAGGCCGTACGACTTGTCGCCCGTGAACGGGCCGGGCAAGAAGGTATCCGTCGTGTAGGGCGGGGGGACCTGGGCCAGTGGCGATTCGGGGGTGAAAGGGGTGTGGCCGGTGGCCTGGCCTGGGCGCGAGCCGTCCTGGTGCCAACAAGTATTGCCGTAGTTGACCATGTAATCGGCCTTGGCCCGAGGGTACGGGGAGCTTGGTTCTTCGATGTTCGAGCCACCCGGATCGGAGGGGCAGTCAAACGTCTTGACGTTTACCAGGATCGCGGTCGTGTTCGCGGGTTGGTAGAAATCGGTCGTGAAGTTGATCGAGTTGAAGAGGGTCGTCCCCTCCATGGTCGTCAGGATCGAAAACGCCCACGTCCGCCTGGGCGAATTCTGCCGGCCCATGGGAAGCGTGCCGACAACGTCGTGATAATTGTGCATGGCGAGCCCGAGCTGCTTCAGGTTGTTCACGCACTGAGCCCTCCGGGCCGCTTCTCGCGCGGCCTGCACGGCCGGCAGGAGCAGGGCGATCAGCACGGCGATGATCGCAATCACCACCAGCAGCTCAATCAGAGTGAATGCACTACGTTTTCGCATCATGGTCATAACCCACCGGAGATATGAGGAAGAGAACGCACCGACTCCGATCCGAATTGGTTGCCTACTCAACCCGCACCATCGGCGATTCCGGCCGCTCACGCCCGGACCGATTCGAACGGCGCGCGATCGGATTCCCGGAGGACACGCGACTCACGACGGTGCTCGCTGGATAGTGATGCCGGCTTAATCGGTCGTCGGTTTTGAAAGATGAATAGTTTCGGTATTATTATTAAGCGAGCCACAAGATGCAAGTACTGTTCGAAGATTCAACCTGTCTCCTCGTATCCCCAGCAAACAAAGATTGAACAAAATCATTAAGGCCGTGCGATTTAGAAGGCCGGCGTCCACGTCGCCTTGAGGATGTCTGCCTTGAAGGCGCATTGCAAGGCTTGCCCGATCGTCCGACGCGACAAGCTCCGCCTTTGGCAAACTGATGCCATGCATGATCAACGCCGATGACTTTAACAAAGTTCTATTATTACAATCTGCCTGATACACTGGCCATGGCCTGGAACTTTGGCCCAGTGCTCGCGCAGGCTGACAGGATCTACCAGGATTGCCGTTTCGAGGAACTGCCGATTCTAGCCGACGCGCTGGAGGACGCCACCTGTACGGAGGAGAACCTCATCGGCCGCTCGCACGAGCCAGGCCTGCACGCACTCGGCTGTCGGGTCCTGGATCTAATACCTGCAAAGGAGTAAGACGTAGTGAATAGCGAACAGGGTCAATCGCGATGCAGTCCCTACCAAGCTGACGTGGGCCGGTTGCATCGAACTGAGAAATGATCGAAGCCTGTCGCTTGCCATTCAAGCAATAGAGTAATCATCTGACAATTGAGCGATCATGGACTCAACATCATTTCAAGAATCGATCCAAATCCGCTGTGTGGGGATTGAGGTCCGAGACGAGCGATTGCAATGCTTGAAGCCGGATGGGCCGTGGTGTCTCGGAAAAACCGTGTCGTGACCGCCACCAGGATCATCACCGTCCGTATCCGGAAACGGGGCACGACAGGTTGTCTTTCACCTGGGTTCGGGTGGGTCTGATGAAACCGGAAGCCACGGATGGCGGGCGGCGTATTCGTATTTCAGATTGAGGGCATGATGGTATTCGGCGAGCATCCGATACCTCTCGGTGTCGGCCTTCGCGGCCCGATGCGCCAGCGATCCTTCCAAGGTAAGGCGGTTGACAATGCCCCGCTGTAGATGATGCCCTGCCAGGGTGCGGAACCTTTGCCTTCGCAGGTCCATTCGCTGAAGACCCGCAAGGCCCCCAAACGCGATTCCCAGAACCGCCACGGCGATCATCAAGGTTCGGATACGGAACTTCGGAACGCGCATGGATCGATCTCCGAGGGATTTCGTCTGATCCTACCTCAAGAAAGCGCGGTCTGCGAAGACCTTGGGCGCCTCCCTATGCGGGCCGGGCTCTTCAGGGCGTCGCCTTGCTCGGTCGCTGGAGCGACACCCTCGGCGCCGTGCCATCCCCGTCGCTAGAGGGAGGGTCCATCTCGTGGTCCACAATTCCTATTTTTGCGGGGTGAATCTCAGCAAACCCGGCAGTTCGGGCGATGGCAACTGCGCTAATACTATGGGGTGGACCGCTAGGGCTCGTGCTTCGAGCGCGTGGCAGCGCGCTCGCGCAGAAATTGGAGAAACACTCGGACTTTCGGAGACGAATTCAAACGCGAGGGGTATACGGCATATAACTCAACCGGTTCGGGTTCCCACTCAGGCAGGAGCCGAATGAGACGCCCCTGCTCAACGTCGGCCCGGACAGACACCTGCGAAAGAAGAGCAATGCCCACGCCGGACACGGCCAGCAAGTGATTGATCGTAGGATCCGGAACGGAAACCTGTGATTCCACTCTCACCTCTTGCACCTCTGAACCTCGGCGCAGCCGCCACACGGCGGAATCACCGGGTTCTCCCGTCGCGCCGCAACTCGTCGTGATGCAGCTTTGCTGGCGAAGCGCGGCGGGCGTATCCGGCGGTTCATGATTCTTGAGATAGCGCGGGCTGGCATAGGCCGCAAGGCGGATCTGCATCACGGACTTCACCAAGAGCCCCGAGTCTTCCAGAGGTCCCGGACGAATGACAAGGTCGAGTCCTTTCTGGTGCGGAGAGGAATCGACACCCTGCAAGTGTAGGTTTAATCGTAGGTCTGGATAGAGCGCGAGAAAGTCTCCGAGGATCGGGCCCAGGATTGAACGGGCAAATGGGACGGGCGCTCCCACGCGAAGCCTTCCGCGTGGCTTCGCGTTCAACTCACCCATAAGAATATCTGCCTGCTCAGCCTCCTCCAGCACCCGCTGGCAGCGATCGAGGTACAGCTCCCCTGCCTCGGTCAGGGCCACGCGACGCGTGGTCCTTTCCACCAGCCGAATCCCCAGCCGTTCCTCAAGGCGCCGGATCGCCCGGCTCACAGTCGATTTGGGAACGCCCAGTCGTGTGGCCGCAAGCGTAAAGCTCTGGGCCTGAGAGACTTGGACGAAGAACTGAAGCTCGTTGAGGTCAATCATGATTGTTCCAATAGGGCAACAGAGTGTTGCCAATCTACCCATTGATTCGCCCGGCGCCCCCTCCTATTTTTCTCCCGGCGGGCAAGTGATCAACCCATCAGAGAAAGAAAGGGACGAGGAACATGTATCTGGTCACGGGTGCCACGGGAAATGTTGGAAGCCAGGTGGTGAACAAACTGCTGGAGGGTGGGAAGAAGGTACGCGTCTTTTCTCGCGATCCAGCCAAGGTGGCTCATTGGGGAGATCGCGTTCAGGTTGTGATTGGCGACTTCGGAAAATCGGAGACCTTCGCGCAGGCCTTCGTTGATGTCGAGGGCGCTTTCCTGATGAATGGCGGGTTGGCCCCCGAGTCGTTCAAACAGCTCGTCGCAACCGCAAAGGCTCATGGTAACCCGAGGATCGCGTTCCTTTCGACAATCCTCGCGGGCGACCCCGAATTTCTCATCGGGAAGCTGCACAAGGACAAGGAGGATTTGATCCGAGAGTCAGGCCTACCCGGGAAGTTCATTCGTCCCGGGGGATTCATGACCAACACGTTTCAATGGGTCGGCACAATCAAGGCTGAGGGGATTGTTTATAACCCAATGGGTACGGGCAAATCCGCGCTGATTTCCCCTGACGACATCGCGAGTGTCACCGTCAAGGCCCTCACCACACCGAGCGTCGACAATGAGGAATTTCCGTTGACGGGAGGGGAACTTCTCAGCGTCCCCGAACAGGTGCGCATTCTGGCGGACGTCCTCGGCAAACCGATCCAGTGCATCGACATTCCTTCGGAAACCGCGATCCAGGGCCTGATCCGCGCGGGGGTTCCTCCGCACGTCGCGACAGCCGTGGCGCAATCATACGACGCCGTTCGCGACGGCCGGGCCGTGGTGGTTACGGACACGGTGGAGAAGGTCACGGGCAGCCCCCCAAAAACCTTCGCGGCATGGGTCAAGGAAAACGCATCGCGATTCGTTTGAATCGAAGATGACAACGGGCATGCCAAGGACGGCCGGCTCGCCGGTGTCAGATTAGACGGAGCCCTCGGGTAAGGAGAAGATCATGACGGAAGTAGCCACACCCCTCTCTGCGAAGAAACCCGTGAACAGGACGCTCGCCATAGTCCTCAGCACCCTCTGGGCGGGCTCTGCCGCGACGGTCCTCGTGGTATTACTGGCGACGATCGCGGTCGAAGCGGTGCCTCACGCTCGAGGCATCGCCTTCTTTCCTGCGCTCCGATATGCGGTGGTCACCCCTCTGAGCGCACTGGTCACCCTGACCGCCGCCTGTCTGTATCGCATCTTCGTGGAGCGCTCGCGGCGGCCACGCTCGATGCTGGCAGCGACGATCGCGGTCGTCGCCGTGCTGGTTTTTATGGGGATGACGGTTGCCGGTCCTCCAGGGTTAGCCCGCGCGGCGTTTCCCCTCCTGCTCTGCTCGGCCGTGGCGATTCCTTTGATCGTTCCCCGTTTTATCGATCATCCCCGCCGCTCCGTCCTCCGCGTCCTTCCTATCGCGCTCCTGGGCTCTCTCGAAGTCGCCGGCCTTGTCGCCGCGCGATCGAGCGAACGAGCACTCCCCCCCGGCCCTCCGGGACTCCCCTTTGAAATCCCACGCAGCATGTTCAATGTCGAGCATAAGTTCATCACACTTCCAGGAGGAACCAACGTTCATTACGTCGATGAAGGACAGGGGGAGACGCTCCTCTTCTTGCACGGCAACCCGTCGTGGTCCTTTCAATGGCGTGACCTGATCCACGCTCTCCGCAGCTCATATCGCTGCATTGCGCTCGATTATCCTGGTTTCGGCCTTTCGAAGGCGCCCAAGGGATTCGGCTACACCCCTCGTGAGGAAAGCCTCGTCGTTGAGGAGTTTATCGATCAGCTTGATCTCAAGGACATCACCCTGGTCATGCAGGACTGGGGAGGACCGATCGGCCTCGGGTTTGCCGGGCGCCATCCCGAGCGAGTCCGCCGCGTGATCTTCGGAAGCACCTGGGCCTGGCCAACAAGCACGAGTTTATCTCGGGGCAAGTTCTCCTTGGTAATGGGTGGACCGCTCGGCGAATTCATCCAGATGAATTTCAATGGATTCGCCTCGTTCGGCATCAACCACGGCATCGTGAAGCCACTGCCACCCGATGTTTTGGATGTTTATCTGCGCCCGTTTCTTCCGCTCAACCGACGTGGCATCGCGGCCTTCTACCCAGGCCAAATCACCGCCGCGACCGACTACTTTCGTGAGGTTGAAGCAGGCCTGGCTCATCTCGCCGACAAAAAAGCCCTCATTTTCTGGGCACTCCAGGACCCTGGCGTCACACGCGCAGACCTCACCCGATTCGAACAAGCCTTTCCGAAACACAAGACAATGGAGTTCCCTAACGCCCGTCACTTCTTCTTCGAAGATGAAGCCGCTGCTATGATCGGTGAGATTCGTCAATTCATAACTTCCGATCAAGGCGACGTGACCACGTCGCTGCGCAATCGCCCCTGACGTTTACAGGGTGCAAGGCAAGCGCCAGGTGCGACAATCAACGCTCATTCCCCCGCCTACCGCTCGCATACCCGCGAGATTGTCGATAATATGCCTGGCAATCGTTTCCTTAGGCTCGCTTCGATCGCGACGTCTGTGTTGGGTCGGATTGATATCCGCACGCATCGAGCGGCTCCGGTCGTACGCGTCAGCAACAAGAATGACTCATGAGCGGGGTCCACATGCGGACATTCAGCAAGCTCGCGATGGCGGGGGCTCTCTTGCCGATCTTGATCATGAAAGCAAGCGCAGATGAGCCTGCCAAGGAGATCACGCGAACCCCGGTCGTCTTTTCCGGCGGACATGAGACAGATCCGCAGGATCGTGGAAGGCCGGTCGTACTCGTTGCCGCGGGGCTAGGTGTGCCAACGGAGGTCTTCCGAGAAGCGTTCAAGGGAGTACGCCCAGCTCCGGGAGGGACGAAGCCGTCTCGTCAGCGCGAGCGAGAAAACAAGGCGGTCCTTCTCAAGGCTCTCGGCAAACATGGAGTTACCAACGAGAGGCTCGACGCCGTCTCGGATTATTACCGCTACGTGCCTGGCCGTGGCGAATTGTGGACCAACCGACCGGCTCAGGCGGTTGCGCTGGTCAAGGATGGGAAAGTGATCGGCTACGAGATTCTGGATGGTGGGTCTGGATACAGTTCCCCTCCGGAGGTGACGGTTCCCAAGATCAAGAATGCCAAGGCCGCCGTCAAATTGTCATTCGGCAAGGACCTGGAGACAAACGGCTCGATATCGGCAATCACCGTTCCCAAGACGGGAGCGAAGTAGAGTCCGAATCACACTCCGAGGCTGGGTCAACACAAGCGAAAAGGAAAAACGGGAGAAACGAGGACGCAGCCAGTTTCCTTGGCCCTACTCGGCCTACAGAAATCGCGAGGAGTTGGGGAGCAACCCCGGCAGCTCCCCAACGGCCCCTCTCTTCCATAATGCTCCCGGCCCGTCTCCCCAAGGCCGTTTGCGAACAGTCCAACAGGCACACCACCGTTCTGGTCCCGGGTTCTCGGGCTGACCTCACCGAGGTCAGCCCCATTAAGAAAGGCACGTCCATGGAGCTCAAGGTAAGAAAGGAGTTGCTGCGTCCCCGTTTCCGATTCTCGGTCTACTTTCCCTTCGGCCAGGTACGTGTGGCCTCGAGAGACTCGCCCGTTTCGAGGAGGCTCTTAAGACTCGCCGCGATCATCGGCCATCCGGTCGACACCGCCTCGATGAGCTTGGAACCCGGCTTGTCCATCTCATGCAGGATTGTGAACTTGACCATGTCCCCCTGCTGCTCAAGCTCATACGTCAGCCGTGAATAGCCCTCTCCCACCATCTCCGGCTTGAATTCGTTACGCCAGGACAGAACGAGGCGGCGCTCGGGTTCGATCTCAATGACCTCACCGCTGTCACCGACACGTCCGTCGGGAATCATCAACTTCCAGGAAGATCCGGGCTTCCAGTCGCATTCCTGCCAGGTCTGCACCCAGTACTGCCGGGTGAACTCAGGATCGAGAAGCGCCTGCCAGAGCTTTGCCGGCGTCGTCCGGATATAAGTCACGTAGACAAATTGGCTTTGCGACATCACTTTAATCCTTTTTGGGTTGGGGAGGGACGGGAATGGTCATGGGTTTTCCGGTTTCGAGCAACGTCTTCAAGCCGGAAAGAATCATCGGCCACCCGCGGCGCCCCCCCTCGAGCAGATAGGCGGCGATCGGCGTCGGGTGCGCTTCGGTCATCGTGAGCCGCACAGTCTCGTCGCCGACTGTTTCAAGCTCGTAGCTTACGATACACTCCGGCAGATTCTTGAATTCCTCGGGCACCGTCACTTTCCAGGTGACCACGAGCTTGCGAGGCCGGTCGCTTTCGCGCACGACGCCCTCGACAGAAGCGGTTCCATCGGGCCTTCGCAAAGTCCAGGGGGAGCCCACCTTCCAGTCAGACTCCACGCTCCCGCCAAAGAAGTACCGGGTCGTGAATTCGCGGGAAGTCAACGCCTCCCAAATCTTTTCAAGCGAGCTCACGATATAGATGACGTACACCGTACTTTCGGTTGTCATTTCATGTTCACTCACCGGATTCACTCTCCAGTTTGGCCTTGAGTTCCGAGAGCGCCTGAAGACGCGCTCGTTCGTATTTTCCGATCCAGCGTTCGGAGATCTCATGGATCGGAACAGGGTTGAGATAGTGCAGCTTCTCGCGACCCCGCCAGATCGGGACCACGAGCGACGCCTCTTCCAATATTTTGAGATGCTTGGTCACAGCTTGACGTGTCATGTCCATACGTTCGCAGAGCTGACCGAGCGTTTGCCCGTTGTCTGCGTGCAGTCGATCAAGCAACAGCCGACGGCCAGAGTCCGCCAGCGCCTTGAACACCTTATCAATATCGGCTTCCATTGCCCTATTATGCAACCAAAAGGTTGCACGTCAAGAGCGAGAGGGATCCTTTTTGGGACGGACTTGTCTCACGGCCAGACCCAGGTATCTTTCACGAAGACAGCGTGCGAATGTCGAGAGGCAGGACCTGAGCAAACTCGGTAAACAACGGTGGCCGGGCCCATTCCATGCTGGAACAAACCCCATCATTACCGTCCCATTTGCCCGTGCCTGAGGACGACGGCGCGGCCAATCACCTCATCGGGGCAACGCTACCCGACATTGAGCTGCCCGCGACCACCGGCATCCTGGTCCGGCTGTCGACACTCGACAAAACCATCGTTTTCGCCTATCCACGGACGGGAAAGCCCGATCGCGAGCCGGGACCGGAGTGGGAAGCCATTCCGGGTGCGCGCGGATGTACGGCCCAGAGTTGCGGCTTCCGTGACCTGCGCGCCGAGTTTGATGCTTTCGAGATCCAGGTTGTGGGTTTGAGCACGCAGACGACGGAGTACCAGAAAGAGTTCGTCGGGAGGAACCATTTTCCCTTCCCGATTCTTTCAGACTCAACCCTGAAACTCGTTCATTCCCTGCATTTGCCGACCTTTGAATTTGATGTGGCCGCAGCAGGCGGTGGTGGTCCAAGCACGCTCATCAAGCGGATGGCCTGGTATGTCGAATCCGGGGTGATTCGCCAACTCTGGTATCCGGTGTTCCCACCCGACAAGAACGCCGAAGTCGTGCTTTCCTGGCTCCAATCGAAGTACACAGCCTGATCGCAACGCGAGCCGATTCAGATTTTGGGAATGAACCGGCCTGTATGCGAAGTATAGTCGCGATAGGCCATGCCAAAGCGTTCTCTCATCATGGCCTCTTCGCGAGGGATACGGAGCATGCTCATGAGAGCAAAGGCCGGAATCACCAGAGCGCCCGCCACAAAATTGTGAATGAGCAAGGGCTGAGCCAGTGATGAAAGCCAGATGGCGGCGTACATGGGGTGGCGAATCCGGGCGTAGATTCCTTGGGTAACCAGACCGTGGTCTTCGCGCACCTCAAGTCCCGGGCTCCAGTTCCGTCCCAGGTCCCGATGTGATCGCCAGAAAAGCCACAGCGACGGGATCTGAAGCACGGCGCCTATATCAGTTGCCCAGACAGGGAGGCGATAATCCGCGAAGTGGAACATTCCGGTCATCAGGTCGAGGAACGGTAGAACCACCCCCGTCGCAAACATTCCCAAGAATAACCACATTTCACCGCCGCTCTTGCGGTAGTCCACAATCGTGTTCGAGCGGTTTCGTAGAACATGCGGAACCCGGATCAAGATCGCCGCAAGTGTTCCCGCAAGCCAGATCAGCCCACCCCGGCCTGTGTCGCGCCGCAATACGGCCGCTATGACGAGCATCGCCACGCCGGCCACCATGGACACGACCACCGACAGCCTTGACATCATCGAACGACGAGAAATCACCCCAGTCATGACATGACTCCCTTCAATGCCCAGGATGGGAATCCTTCCTGGATCCTCATCGCCGCGTTTCGGATCATGGAACGATCGCCGCAGCGCGGCCTCGCCTCGCGGCGAAATGACCTTCGAAAGACCGACCGCCGCTCATGATTCGCAATTTCATCGGGCAGGTGGCCAACAGAAGGCCCAGCCATTTTATTGTTCGGAGAAATCTTGTTTTTGGTTCACCAAAAATCTGAGATGCCATAACTCGAAAAGCGATAGGCCAACCCTTTTCGCGGCCCCAAGGAGATGAAGTGGATTGGTGGTTTTGCAAATCGATGAGCCACGGCAACCGCGTGGACTTGCCACGCCCAGGTGGTGGGCTCGGGACCTTTATCGACGCACGAAATCCACCGAAAGATTGATTATGCAAGAAGATCCGTGAAAGGAGTTCCTGCGGCAATCGCCCTAAGCGATCAGATCTCCCCGGTGCCGGAAGCGTAACGATTCCATTACGAGATCGTGATACGTCATGAGGATGATCTCAAGATTTCCAAGGCCCTTCTCTCGACAAATGACCACCTCGACGCATGCCTCTCGAATTCCTCATAATTCACGAGCGGCGTCGAGAAAATCATGTTGACTTTCCCAATGAGAATTGTGAGCATGGCAAATCTTGCCGCTGTATCGTCCTGGCATTGTTGCCAGGGGTAATGTGGGTCGTTGTCCCCCCCCGAGGACCCTCAGTGATGTCTTGCGCCTTGAATCCGGACGTGGGTATCCCCCACCGTCGTCGTTCGTTCTCCTCCCTCCCTTCCTTCAATCAAACGAGACTTTCCCTCGTCTTGGCACTCGCCCTGGCATGTTGTGGGTGTTCCCAGGGAGATGGACGTCTTCCGGTCTATCCCGTCACCGGCAAGATAACGGTCTTTGGCGAGGTTCCCGAAGGGGCTCTCGTGATCCTCTACCCGCAGGCCCAGGGGGGAGACACGGAGATTCGCCCTTCAGGCAAGGTTCGCCGGGACGGGACCTTCAGCCTCACGACCTATGACGCCGACGACGGCGCCCCCACGGGTGAGTATTCAGCCACGATCCAGTGGAACAAGTTGATCCAGAACGGGCGAGACTACAAAGCCGGCCCCAACGTCGTCCCCAAGGACTACGCGAGCCGAGAAACCTCTCCCTGGAAGATCAAGGTTGAGGCCCTTCCGAAAGAGCTAGAGCCCCTAGCGATTGCCAAATAGCCCGCCGTCGCCGTTGACGACAATTTCCCCCCCAAACGCTCGAGGAACTCATGAGCCACCGTACGCGCCGAGGTTTCACTCTCATCGAACTGCTGGTTGTGATCGCCATCATCGCGGTGTTGATTTCGCTGCTGCTGCCGGCGGTGCAGGCCGCCCGCGAAGCCGCCAGACGGACGCAATGCGTGAACAACCTGAAGCAAGTTGGTATCGCCGTGCACAATTTTCACGACGTCAACTCGAAATTTCCTTCGAGTGACCGCCCGGCCGGAGCCACTTCGCTCCCTCGAATCGCCGCACTTACGTTCATGCTCTCATACTTCGAGCAAACTAACCTGTACAATGCGTACAACCAGTCGGTGAATTGGAGCTCCCCCTTCAATTCGACGGTCGTTCTGAGCAAGATCAACATGCTCCTCTGCCCCTCGGCCCAGAACAACGATGCGTTGGATGGCGACCCCAATCCTCCGCTGACGTGGGCTGCGAACGTCGCCGCAGTGACGGACTATTCCCCCACCATCGGGGTCGACACCCGGCTTGGTACCCCTGGGCTCGGTCTTGTGGGCGCGGCGGGTGACACCACGACGGTCGGTGTCTGGACCGGCTTGCTGCCCAAGAACACAACCTCAACGATGGCAAATGCCACGGATGGCCTCTCCAACACGGTGGCGTTCGCGGAATCGGCGGGGAGACCGTACATCTATCGCAAAGGGGGACGTCAGGTCAGCGGKGACACCCTTAACCACCGCGTCAACGCTGGGGGCTGGAGCCGACCCGCCAGTGACTTTAGTATCGATGGGTCGAGCCTCGACGGCAGCGTGATCCCGGGCCCCTGCCCGATTAATTGCACCAATGGTGATGACATCGGGTCACAGTCTTTCCCCTACCCGTACTACGGATCCGAAGGAACCGGCGAAGCCTATGCCTTCCACCCCGGCGGAGCGAATTTCCTCTTTGGCGACGGCTCCGTCAAATTCCTGAAGGAAACCATCAGCATGCGAACCTTCGGCTCCCTGATCACGCGTGCGGGGGGCGAGATCGTCAGTTCCGACCAGTACTGATTGATGTCCCCTGCATCGACTTAGCAGAAAAGGTTGACGGTCCGGGGCATTGTCTCCGGATCGCCCCTCTCCGCGGCGTTCCCCCCCCAATTTGTGCCACGAGGAGGTCTTTTTCATCATGCGTTTATCAGCGCGTGTCGAGTATGCCTGTCTGGCGATCGTCGCCTTGGCCCGCCACGGATCTGAGAACAAGTGGGTCTCCGCCAAAGCGATCGCCCAGGACTACCAGATTCCCGAGAACTACCTGGCCCAAATTCTCCTCCAAATCAAAACCGCCGGCTTGATCCAAAGCACACGCGGAACACTTGGAGGCTATCGGCTGGCCCGCCCCGCCGAGGCGATCTCTCTGGGCGAAGTCATCACCGCCATCGAGGGGGTCGAAGACTCCTCGCATAACAGAGAGGGCTGGGCCGCCTGCATTCTCGCCCCCATCATGGAGCAACTTCGCGCAGACCTGGGTCAGGTCACCATGGCCCAACTTCTCGAGCGAGCCGCCCCGAGGGAGTGGGTCATTTGACCCGAAGCACAGACCACTTATTCCGATCCACGGGTTACTTCAAAACTACGGCTCTCATCGCCTCACCATCGAACACAGGGACCACCTCCGCGAGAATCCGCTCAAGTCATTAAGGTCCACTGATGCGTGAGGCGACTCCGGCATCCGCCAGAGTGATCCACCAACCCAGGGTTTCTCGCCAAAGAGCGGCGCAGGCCTGTCATTCTCGCGGCATATCCGCGAGGGCGAGGGATCAGGAGTTGATGCTGCGCACATGGATCAACGAAGGCGCACCCGGCTCCTCTTCAAGCTCACCGCTGGCCACGTAGTTATAGCCAAACCCCACCGACCACCCCGGTAGCCCAAGGACCGCCGCCAATTGCTCATGCCTTTCGACGGCAAACACGTAATCGTCACGGAGAATGGCCTCGACTTCTTGAGCATGATCCGGCCTACCTAACACCGCGCAGAGCGTCCCGGCGTCACCGGCCTGCCAGGGAGGCGTCCCATCCTCTTCGACAAATGCATCAGGGTCGGAATTGTAAGAGTCGCTTAACTTTCCCCAAGCAAACAACCAGTAACAAAGCACGTCGTCATCATGATTCAGTACCGCGAGTGTTGGGCATTCTAGTTCGCGCGAAAGCAGTGAGCCGAGTCCGAGAATGATCTTCGTCGACTGGTTGTCCGCCTCTTCATCATAGGCCACAACGAAGTCGTTCTCCGCAGATGCCACGATGGCCTGTCGCTTTTCCCTCTCGAGAAGCCGGGCGACTTGCTCTGCGTCAGCGCCTTTCACCGAAAAATTAACGTAGAAGTTGCCCATGGCTGCCCGCCCTTATTCCTATGGCTGTATTTAGCCTATTACACACTTCGTCGCGTCTTCTTATTTGCATAAGATCGACAAATGTCCCTGGTACAGCAGTCATTGTATTTTATGAAATCTCGCTTGACAATCTCGTTTCATAATCTGGCTTCGTGTTACGAGAGGCCTGGCAAGAGAGTGTGATTCCCAGAGTGACTTGTGCATGGAATGTGCGCATCAAAAGGCGCACTGAGAAGGACAATGCCTGGCGGCAAGAGCCAGCGTCATTGCCTTCCCGCCCTTGAGGAAAAGCAACCCATCGTAAAGAAGGGTGAGCTCGACGAATGGAATGTAAGAGGGACTGGCCGCAGGCCGGGGCGATCAATCGCGAAAGTAGGAGTCATCTCGCGCGACCGCTTAGCCTCCGGCGATGGCCCCCACGATCAAGAAGGGTTCTTGCCCCGATGCGACCGCCTCGGGGAGAGGCGTATCGGGGTCTTCGTGGGAGAGATCCTGTTCACAGGCGAAGAACCGCAGGAAGGGGCGCCGTTTCTGGGTCACATGATCACGAATGGTGCCACAGAGCATGGGATATTGTCGTTCGAGAGCGTCGAGCACCGAGCGCTGGGTGACCGGAGACTCGACGCCAAGAACGACATCGCCACGCACTTGCGCCAGGGTTCGCAGATGGGCGGGCAGAACAACATGGATCATGAAAGGGTCTGAACCTCGACAGACACAACGGCGGGAAGATCTCGGACGATCGGGGACCAACTATCCCCGGAATCCGACGACGCGTAGACCTGGCCGCCGGTGGTGCCAAAGTAGATGCCGCACGAGTCGAGCGTGTCGACGGCCATCGCGTCGCGCAGCACATTGACGTAGCAGTCGCTTTGCGGCAACCCTCTCGTGAGGGGCTCCCACTCGTTCCCCCCGCTACGGCTGCGATACACACGAAGCTTACCGTCCGGCGGAAAATGCTCGGAGTCACTCTTGATAGGAACGACGTAGATCGTCTCCGGCTCATGAGCGTGGACGTCGATCGGAAAACCGAAATCGGTCGGCAGGTTGCCGCTGACCTCGTGCCAGGAGTCCCCTGCGTCGTCGCTTCGCATCACGTCCCAGTGCTTTTGCATAAACAGCACGTGAGGACGAGAGGGATGCAAGGCAATGCGGTGCACGCAGTGGCCGACCTCCGCATTCGGGTCGGGAATGTACTGCGAGCGGAGGCCCCGGTTGATCGGACGCCACGTCTGGCCGCCGTCGTCGGTTCGGAATGCCCCCGCGGCCGAGATCGCAATGAACATTCGGTTAAGATTGCTGGGATCAAGCAAAATCGTATGCAAGCACATCCCGCCGGCGCCGGGTTGCCATGACGGTCCTGAACCGTGACCGCGAAGTCCCGCAAGTTCTTGCCAGGTCTGGCCGGCGTCGGTCGTCCGGAACAATGCGGCGTCTTCCACGCCGGCATAGACTGTGTCAGGGTCGTTGAGCGAGGGTTCCAGGTGCCAGACACGTTTGAACTCCCACGGATGGGGCGTGCCGTCATACCACTGGTGGGTACCAGGATCGCCGTCGTAGACAAACTTGTTGCCCACCGGAGTCCAGGTCTGGCCGCCATCGTCGGATCGTTGAATCAACTGGCCGAACCAGCCGCTCGACTGTGACGCATACAGCCGGTTCGGATCCACCGGCGAACCCTTGACGTGGTAAATCTCCCACCCGGCAAAGTGGGGACCGCTGATATTCCACTTCTCGCGGGCGCCGTCCGAGGTCAGGATGAACGCTCCCTTGCGAGTGCCCACGAGTACCCGTACACCGCTCATACCCGCCCCCTTTCACTAAAGGTCGCCCCAGAATTACAACGGTTGTTCCACAACCTTTTCGTGAGTGATATTTTTCAGATCGCCACTTGAACCACCGCCATGAGGTCGTGGTGCACTCGCACGGCGGACGAGCCCCCGGCGGCAACGCACATCGTCTCGGGCCGAGCCATGCCGAAGACTCGACATGACTCAAGCAACCCGAGACAGAATCGTGGCGCCAGGATGGAAATCAGGCGGGTTCAGTCATCAATGGCCTGGTAGGCGAGGGTCAGAAAATCGCGCTGAACGTCCGGGGGCACGGGAGCCGTCCAGCAACGTTGCGTGAGGAGAATGGTCACCATCTCCTCTTGCGGATCCGTGTACCAGCTGGTGCCCAGGCCTCCATCCCACCCGAAGGTCCCCACGGGGGCCGTGGGATCTGCTCGTCGTGTCACGACCGACAGGCCCAAGCCCCAGCCATGGCTATCAAAGTAACCGGAGACCAACCCTGAGACCCTCTTTTGCTCGGCCGTCAACTGGTCGCTGACCATGGCCTCCACCGAGGGGCGCGAGAGGATCCGTTCATTCCCATATTTGCCTTTATTGAGCATCATCTGGCCGAACGCCAGATAGTCATCGATGGTCGACACCAATCCCCCGGCGCCTGATGGGAACGCGGGAGGGCGGCTCCAGTCTCCCCCCTCCGCCTTGTCGTAGAGTGCGAGGGATCCGGTCTTGGGATGAGGGAAATAGGCTGTGGCAAGTCGATCGATCTTGCCTGCCGGAACGCTGAAGCCGGTGTCCTTCATGCCCAACGGATCAAAGATGCGCTCGCGAAGGAAGGTCTCGAGCGGCTGCCCAGCGGCTCGCGCAACCAAGACGCTCAGCACGTCGGACCCGGTGTCGTACAACCACTTCGTGCCTGGCTGGCACATCAACGGCAGCGTGCCCAACCGGCGGATCCACTCATCGGGAGCGGGCTGCTCGTGCGGATGCGGCGGCCCCATTCGGATTTGCAAGTCAGTGGCTGCCTTCTGGATGGGGTATGTCCCCGGAGGGGCCATCAACACCCCGAAGCCCAGTCTGAAGGTTAGAAGATCACGCACCGTGATCGAACGATTCGCCGGTTCGGTATCGTCAATCGCACTGTCGAGTCGCTTGAGAACCTTGCGATTGGCAAGCTCGGGTAAGAGGCGGTCAACCGGCTCATCCAGGCGGAGCTTGCACTCCTCCGCCAGGATCATCGCCGCCACCGCCACAACCGGCTTGGACATCGAAGCGATACGGAAGATGGTGTCGCGGCGGATCGGCTCCTTATCGTCGATGGCTTTCTTACCAACTGCATCCACGTGTATTTCGCCACGACGGCTGACCAGCGAAACAATCCCCGGGATTTCCCCCCGATCCACGTAGCCCGACATGACCTCGTGAATATGCTTAAGACGCGGCTTCGACAATCCACTCTCGCTCATGGCCTGTTCCTTCCCCCCTTTTTGATCCGACCTCGAGGACCGGATAGCCGCAACCTCTTCCGTCTCCCCGTTGACTCCCGCCGGCACGGCCAGCGCGGTGGAAGCCACGGCCGTCTTGAGCAACGCTCGTCGGTTAAGTGCCGGCATCTCCCCAAATTGGCTCATCTCTTCGCTCCTCAATCGATGATGCCACGGTTCAGCTAACGCCACTCAGCCCGTAGTCTCAACGCATTTAGATCCGCGACTTCGTTGCGAAGAACACCAGCTCAAGGCTCTCCGCGAGCCGATGAGTTAACGATCGGGCCCTGGAAATCCATGACGGCGCCTTGAGCACAAACTGGCGTTTTTCCACCTTCACGATGGTGTGGGTGATGAGAAGACGAGCGCTCCGGGCCGCCATGACGAGCAGCAATGCCACGCCGAGAACCGCCAGCGACAACTGGGCAAATCTTGCGGCCTGGAAGGAAATGCCGAACCCCGTGGCAACGGCGACATAGGCCGCAAGACATGCGGGGCATTTGGGCAAGAGCACCAGAAAGGCGCCGGGAACCATCCAACCACCGAATTCGAGGCACTTCCGCGCCGAGGTTGGCGCGGACTGAGAACAGCAGTGCGTATTCATGCGTCAACCTCGGTCAAGGGGCCTAAGTTTAGGACTGGGCTTCGCGAGGTGAATCCTCGTACTTATCGTGATGCCGGATCCAGGCAAACATTCTGGGGCTTTGCGGCCACCCTTCGGGAGAGTCTTCCCAGGCTTCTTGCCGGCCGTAAGGTGTCAGATCCAGCAGGTGATTTGTGACGAGCATCGCCTCCAGACCGCGAGCGTACGTCGAATAGCTATGAAAGACTTCGTCCCCCTTGCGAAAGAAGACGCTCAAGCCAGGCTGCTCACCTTGCAAGTGGTAGACCTGCCCCTTGGCTTCAAGGGTTGCCTTGTCCTGAAAATTGTAGATAACAGGAAGCACGCTCTCGTTTGTGGTGACGTTGAAGTCATAATTGAAGTCGCTTCCGAACGACGAGTACCAGGGAATCGTCCAGCCCATCCGAGCCTTGAAGGGAATAATCTTCGCCTGCGGTGCGCGAGAGACGAGGACGAACGAGGTATCTCGGGCCCGCAGGTGTGACAGGTGAGGAACGTTGTCAGTGACGAACGAACAACCGCGGCAGCCCTCATCCCAGGGGTCGCCCGACTTGTCGGCCGGGGGCTGACCAGGGTCGAACATGAAGTGGTAGACCAAAAGTTGGCGACGGCCGTCGAATAAGTCGAGTAGACTCGCCCGGCCGTCGGGCCCCTCAAAAGCGTACGGTTTGTCGATCTTGACCATGGGAAGCCTGCGACGCGCCGCACTCAGCGCATCTTGCTGGTGGGTCAGTTCCTTTTCCCTGGCCAGGAGCGCCAGGCGTGCCGCCAGCCATTCCTCGCGAGAAACAACCTTGGGATGAGCTTCGGATGTTGTGTGCATGCCAACTCCTCATTCTCTGGAAAACCACCGGAATGTGTGCAGAAGAGTGATGAGAGAAGCTTGTTCACTGCGCCCTGAGGTCCCTCACAGGACGGATCTCGATGCCCCCCAGCCGGGCCGACGGAATTCTTGAAGCCAACTGGATGGCTTCGTTCAGGTCCTTGGCCTCGATTAGGATGTATCCCCCCAACTGCTCTCTCGTTTCCGTGAAGGGGCCGTCGGTGACCAGAACCTTCCCCTGCCGCAGCCGGATCGAAGTGGCGTGCTGAACGAACTCGAGGGCATTCGAGCTCAGATATTGACCACGACTCTTGAGTTCGTCGTCGTAAGCGAGGGCCTCATCCACCAAGGCGGCCCCCTCGGTAGGAGAGTAAGCCTCGAGGATCTTCTCGTCCTGATAAACCAGGCAAAGGTATTTCATGGTTTCATCCGAATGGGGGTGAACCGGCTGGCAACATCAGTTAGTCGTTTGACCTTCCCCCAAATCGACAAGGGTGCCGGAATTCGGAAAAAAACTGGATCTCCCATCCACACTCTTCTCGGGCACGCCCTTTCAAAACGCTCCACGTCTTGCATAAAACCAAATTAATAAAACGGTTAGGGCAATCCCGGGCGGCCTGCACACAGTCGTACCCGGGGACCGCCTCCTGGTAAGTCGGCCGCTTGGGCGGCACTGCGGGCTTATCACCAGCGCCGCCCAAGACAGCGATGCACGCCAACTCAGCCTCTCTCACTCTCGCCGTCTGGCGTGTCCCTCCCAAGCCCTAAAGGCTCCCCTGGGAATCAACGCCGGCGAACAGGCGGTGGAGTTCGATGCGGTATCGATGCAATAAGCAGGGCGAGCCCTGAGGGAACTCCGACCCCGCATGCGACGTCGGAGATCCCCGAAATGGATCTCCCGCCGTCGCACAAAAAGCGACTGATCCATGCCTCGATGGGAGAGGTGTGTCGCTTTGCGGGGCCGCGTCCCTTTTTTCGCGCGATTGCCCAGGCAATTCTTTATCGCGCGAGCAGTCTCGTCACATGCTCCTCCAGACGATCGAGGGTCTGGCGGCCCCCTTCGATGGCGTGGAATTCCCGAACGACGTAATCGCGAGCCTCGGCGGACGGGAAGAGCGACCGCAGAGTAAGATGGGTCTTACCTTCGCACTCTTCGAACGTCACGCTCACGCGAAAATCGTGGGCACGATTCTCGTCATCGCCGCCGTGGTCGTAGACCAATCGTTCGGGTCTTACGGCCTCAACAAAGGCAATCCTACTCTCGATCGGCAGTGCTGCCTTAACGATTGCGAGATTCGATCATATTATTATTTCTTTCATTAATATATCAAGCATTTTTCACTTTTTCCAGAAGAGCCGCGAACCGCTCCAGGCTCTCTGTCCAACCTTGCTCCATTCCTTGCAGCATCTGGGCTCCGATAGCCAGCATCGTTGTTGCCTCAGCCTCCACAGTCAGTTTCGTCTGGTTTCCCTCCTCGGTGAAGGTGACGACCGTTAAGCCTTGCAGGAGAGGCTTGCCTTCTTTGTCTTCGGCGACAACCGTAAAAACGAGCCGCTCAGGTTCCACAACCTCGACGAAGGTGCCGCTCATGGGGTGCTCGTAGCCATCGGGAGCCCGCATGTGCACGCGGATCGCCCCACCCGGGCGAGCGTCCCACTCGCAAACCGGGTTAGTAAATCCGCGCGGCCCCCACCACATCGCCACATGTTTGGGATCCGTCCACACTTTAAAAGCCAGGGGACGGGGCGCGTCGAAGATGCGGGTAATCAGGACCACTCGGCGAGCGAGAACATCCCCGGAGCTCTGGGCACTCGTCATCAGATTCCCCTTGAGATAAACGAAGTGTTGGATTCTCGAAGAAATTGACCGCAACGAAACACGAAAGACACCGAAGTAGCTAGACAACTTCAATCGCTAGTAGATGGTCGGCCAGCCGCTGGAAGGTCTGTTTCGCCCCTTCGACGGCGCCGTGCTTGGTGACGACATGCTCGAGAGCGGCGGCGGACGAGAAGACCATTCGCATGGAGACCTCCGTCTGCTTGCCCCGCTCAGCGAACGTCACAGTAACGTGGTGATCGACAGGTTCGCATTCCTCGTCTCCCTCATGGCGGTAAACCAAACGTTCGGGTTCGACGACCTCTTCGTAAACGATCCTGTTGTGATACTCCGCGCCGTCCGGCCCGCACATGACGAAGCGCCACACGCCTCCTGGCGTCACATCCATGCTCATAATTCTTGTCGTGAATCCGTTAGGCCCCCACCAACGCGCAATATGTTCGGGAGTGGTCCAGGCCTTGAAGGCCAGGGATCGAGGAACCTCGAAAACACGGGTAGTGACAATCTCGTAGTCGTTGGGGGGAGTCTTCAAGTCACTCGATGTCATGCTTCGGATTCTCCTTGGCTTGCAGGTCACGGAGATAATCGTCGAGACGATCGAACCGCTCTTCCCAAAACTGCCGGTATTGCTCGATCCAATCCGCCACATTTTTCAAAGGGGCCGCCTGGAGCCGGCAAGGCCGCCACTGGGCCTCGCGCCCCCGCTGGATCAGCCCTGCACGCTCCAAGACCTTCAGATGCTTGGTGATTGCGGGCATGGTCATGTCAAACGGCTTCGCCAATTCGGTGACCGAGGTCTCCCCCGTCGCCAGGCGAGCCAGGATCGCCCGCCGCGTCGGATCGGCGAGAGCCGCGAAGGTGGTGCTGAGAACATCGGCTGGCATACGTACTTCACCTTTAGGTTAAATAACCGAAAGGTAAAATAGAGGCCGGCTCGGCCATTGTCAAGGCATGCCTCGATGTGAGCGCTTCGAAAATTCTCTTTTTGCGGGGAGAAGAGATGCGGAGGAAGTAAGGTCCAGAAAGATTCACCGAAAAAGAAAAGCGCCGTGTCGATCGCACGGAATCTCGTTCGACGTCCTTGTAGAGCCGCGAATGAACCGGCGGAAGGCCTCCGGAAGACCGGCCTAGAGCCTAGATTTCAAAGGAGATACGACGATGCGATTCATGGTCCTGATGATTCCCGGCAACAAGAACGTGGAAGCCGGTGAGATGCCGAGCGAGAAGGCGATCGCCGCAATGATGAAGTACAACGAGGAGCTCGCGAAAGCCGGCATTCTCCTCGCGCTCGACGGTCTCCACCCGACCTCAAAGGGAGCAAGAATCAAATTCGCCGGTGGGAAAGGAACGGTTGTCGACGGTCCCTTCACGGAGTCGCGCGAGTTCATCGGCGGATACTGGATGTGGCAGGTGAAATCGAAACAAGAGGCCATCGAATGGGCCTCCCGATGCCCTGCGGAAGAAGGGGACACGCTGGAGATTCGCCAGGTGTTCGAGATGTCCGACTTCGGCCCCGAAGTCGAACGCCAAGAGGGGGCACTGGCCCAAGAAATTGGCCAGCGTATCGATGAGAACCGGAAAACCTCAACGTCCTGAAACGGGGACCTTGAGGTCCATCCGCGGGCCTCTCGCAAGCTCCGGGTATGACTGAGCGAGCTCCCACGCGGCCAGATCCGATCGGGTCGTGGCCGTGCGGGTTTGTTTCCCGACGGACGAGGTGCGAGTTTCCACCAAGCATCGCGTCCATGAACATCGCCATCAAAAAAATCGTTTCGCTGTGTCGATCTTGCGGCAACCGGATCGACGAGAAGATGAAGTCACAGGTCAGCCGATCAAAACCGGTCAGTCACGTCAAACTCGAAAGAGATCTAACGATGCGCTTTATGGGATTGCTCAAGGCCAGCGAGCACTCGGAATGCGGAGCTCCGCCGACCAAGGAAATGATGGAGCGGATGGGGACATTCGTTGAAGAGATCACCAAGGCAGGTGTCCTCCTCGCGACCGATGGACTGCAGCCCAGCTCAAAGGGGGCTCGTGTCAAGCTCTCTAAGGGAAAGGTCACCGTGACCGACGGCCCCTTCGCCGAGACCAAGGAGTTGATTGCGTCCTACGCGTTATTTGAAGTGAAGTCGATGGCCGAGGCGGTCGAATGGACCACGCGATTTCTCGAAGTCCTCGGGGAAGGGGAATGCGAAATCCGCCCCCTCTTCGAGGCGCACGACTTTCCTCCCGAGAGTTTCCCTCCCGAGGAGGCGGCTCGCGACAAGGCGACCCGCGAGGCCATGAAGCAGAATGCGGCGAAGAACTCATAGCCCGCGCATCACCGCGCGAGCAGAGTCAGGATGGTATAATCGGCCGCCATGACGGCCTCCGATACCCATCGCGCGATTGACGCCGTTTGGAGAATCGAGTCGGCGAAGCTTATCGCCGGCCTCGCGAGGATCGTGCGCGACGTTGGCCTGGCTGAAGAACTTGCCCACGACGCGCTCGTCGCCGCGCTTGAGCAATGGCCTGAGTCGGGCGTCCCGCAAAACCCGGGTGCCTGGCTCATGGCCACCGCCAAGCATCGCGCGATTGACCTCCTCCGCCGCAACAAACGGCTCGAGCGAAAGCATGAGGAGCTGGGACGCGAACTTCAGACCGAGCAGAATACGCCCCTTGCCGATCTCGACGCGGCCATCGACGATCACGTCGGTGACGACCTGCTCCGACTCATGTTCATGACCTGCCATCCGGTGCTCTCCTCCGAGGCCCGGGTCGCCCTCACCTTGCGCTTGCTCGGTGGGCTGACTACCGACGAAATCGCCCGGGCGTTTCTCGTGCCGGAACCGACCGTCGCTCAGCGAATCGTTCGAGCCAAGCGAACGCTCTCGGAGAAGCAAATCCCTTTTGAGGTTCCTCGAGAAGACGAACTCGGAGCCCGGCTCTCGTCGGTGCTTGAGGTTCTCTACCTCATCTTCAATGAGGGCTACTCGGCGACGGCGGGCGACGATTGGATGCGCCCCGGACTCTGCGAAGACGCGCAACGCCTGGGCCGGATCCTTGCGGAGCTCGTTCCCAAAGAGCCCGAAGTGCATGGCCTCGTGGCTCTCATGGAAATTCAAGCCTCACGTTCCCGAGCGCGCGTCGGGCCGAACGGGGAGCCCATTTTGCTCTTCGACCAGAATCGGGCCCTGTGGGACCACCTCCTCATCGGTCGTGGCCTCGCCGCTCTCAGGCGCGCCGAGGAGATCGGCAAACCGTGGGGTCCTTACCGCTTGCAAGCGGCTATCGCCGCCTGCCATGCCCAGGCTCGCACTCCCGAAGAGACCGACTGGAAGCGGATCGCCGTTCTATACGGTGCCCTGGCCCAGGTTGACCCGTCCCCCGTGATCGAGCTGAACCGTGCCGTCGCCATATCCCGGGCCTATGGCCCTGAATTGGGGCTCGAGATCGTCGACGCCCTGGCATCCGAACCTTCACTGGCGAGCTATCACCTTCTGCCGACGGTCCGCGGCGACTTCCTGGTCATGCTCGGGCGCCTTGATGAGGCCCGCGCGGAGTTCGAGCGAGCCGCCACGCTTACGCGCAACGCACGCGAGCGAGGCCTGCTCCTGGAACGAGCGCAGACGTGCTCCGCGCTGGGGGAGCCGGGGGACCAAGAGGCTCCATCCATTCGGCCCTTATGATCGGGGCGGCACAGACGGCATTAACGAACGCTGGCCAGGCTCCCGTAAAGTTCGGGGCGGCGGAAGCGGTAAAGATATTCCGGCTCGGCCCTGGCCTGCCGGAGCACGTCGGATGTGAAGTCCACGACCAGCATCCCCGGCTCCCCGGTCGAAGCCTTCCAATTCCCCAGAGTTTGGCCGCGAGGATCGATGGCCATCCCACCCCCGGGAAACGACTGACTGACCGAGGCACAGCTCACTGTGCCGACATAATTGCAGGCAATGCCGTAGATTCCATTTTCCAGACACCGAGACCTGAGCGCAGTACCTGCCCAGTCCGCCCATCCCTGCGGGGTCACCGGCGGCGGGTCGGCGGCAAACGGGAAGAGCGCGATCTCGACGTTCTTCACGGCCAGCAGACGGGTCGACTCCGGCATCAAGACGTCGAAGCAAATATTCGCCCCGATCCGCCCCAACGGGGTTTCCACCACCTCTGGCACGCCGCCGCCGCTGTAGAACGGCATTTCGTACATCGGTACGTGCATCTTCCGCCAGTACCCGAGCAACCCCGTCCGATCAACAAGGACGTGCGTATTATGAAGCACATTTCCGGCGTCTTCCAGCAGGCCGGCCGAGATCATCACCTCATGCTTGGCCGCGATGCGCGCAAGCTGGTGCACGGCCTCGCCATCGAGGCGTTCCGCGGTCATGCGACCGAATTGAAGGGCCTCGCGAAGCCAGGCATCATGGTTTTGCGTGGGATGGTTGGGGATGAAACCCGAGAGTGATAGCTCCTGAAAAAGGACCAATTGTGCCCCGGAGGAGGCTGCCTTGCCAGTCCAGGCAGAAATCTTCTCGAGGTTATCCGCGAACTGGCCGGGCTGGGTATCGACAGCGGCCGCGGCAATCCGCACATTGTTGAGCATGTCAGCGTCTCGGTAAAGTGAGTGGTCGGAGGTCCGGAAATCTTCGACCGGCCTCCCGAAAAAATACTCTATTGTACGGGTTCCGGCGCCGCACTGGCGGGGGTGGATTGTGGACTCCATCCAGGTTCTCAACCAAGGTAGGCCCGATAAACCCTTGACGGCCATTTTGCCTACAGATACAACGCCGACATGAAACGAAAGCCGTCGAGTCGTCCAACTCTGGATCGCGTGGCAAAGGAATGCATTGCCGTGCGCGTACGGCTCATTAATCGTGTGATCACATCTCTCTATGACGACGCTCTGCGCCCCCTCGGAATGCGCGTCAGCCAAGGGAACATTTTGGTTGCGGTGGCTCGCCGCGGAGAAGCTCGCCCCGCGGACATCGCGCGGACACTTCGGGTCGAAAAATCCACCTTGAGCCGCGACGTCGAAATCATGAAGAAAGTGGGCTGGATCGAATCCGAACCTCCGAACGGCGGACGCAACCAAATTCTCCGCGTCACGACCAAGGGAATGCGGCTTCTCGTCAAAGCTCAGCCTGCCTGGGAAAAGGCCCAACGTGAAGCCAAACGCCTCATCGGAGATGAAGGCGTCAAGACCATCCATCGGATCGCGGAACAGCTTGGCCTGGAGCAGGCCGTGGACTAACGTCATCCTGAAGCAAAGTCGCATCTTGTAGAACCACAAGTTGCATCTACAACAAGAAGCGAAGATCGACGGCAATACATGAACCGGTTCAGGAGGAGATCAACGTGGATAAGCAAGACGAGGTCGTCGCGGAGCCAAACTTCATTCGAGACGCAGTTGCCAAGTTCATGACGCCTCGGGCCGTACCCCGCACGTCCCGGGATGAAGAACTGCTGCGTGAGGCTCAGACGCTCGACCTGTCGGGGAGCGATCTCAAGGCCCATGCCTGGGGAAATGGCCCGTCGGTGCTTCTCGCCCACGGTTGGGACAGCCGCGGCACACACTGGGGAAGCTACATATCCGCCCTGGTTGAAGCAGGCTTTCGAGCGATTGCCGTGGACGCCCCCGCTCACGGCGATTCGCCGGGAGAAAGAGCCAACGTTCTCCTCTATGCCCTGGAGTTGCTCAAGGCGAGCCGGTCCCTGGGACCACTCGCGGGCATCGTGGGGCATTCCTTTGGAGCGGCCGCGAGTTCCGTCGCGCTTCATCGCGGCCTCAATGCCGAGCGAGCCGTCCTGCTGAGCGGGCCCAACTCGCTACGCTTCATCACCGAGCAGTGGTGCCGCCACCATCACATCGTCGAGTCTCAGATCCCTCACTTCGTTCACCTGGTCGAGCTTGAGGTCGGGGAGCCCATCGATAGCCTGGAAATTGCGCGTATGGCGGGAAGTCTATCTCAACCCGTTCTCGTCGTTCACGACCGTCTGGACGAAGACATCCCGCTGGAGGAAGGTCTCGCCGTGGCTTCCGCGTGGCCAGGCTCACGACTCTTGATCACCGAGCGCTACGGGCACCGGCGCATCATGCTCGCGAAGGAGGTGGTCCGCGAAGTGGTCGCATTCCTTCAAGAAAGGTCGAACCAGCCCCATTGACCTCGCATTCCTCCAAGGTTTGTCGCAAGGCATCGCAAGCCGAGTAACACAGGCGCGATACTAAGGTTGAGTCACTTTGCGTTTATATTCGTTCCGGTTCTCGCACAGTTCGTTCGTCCAGAACATCCCCCGTGTTGAGAGTGGTTGCGGGCTCGAATAGCAAGACCTGAACCTCTTGGTCGGCAACCGGACGATGGTCGACCCCTCGCGGGACGATAAGGAATTCTCCCTCTTCGAGCCAGACGCTACGATCCCGAAACTCCATGCGGAAGCGTCCTTTGACGACCAGGAACAACTCGTCCTCGTGGTCATGATGATGCCACACGAACTCCCCCTGGAACTTAACGAGCTTGACGTGCTGGCCATTGAGCTCGCCAACAATTCGCGGGTTCCAGTGATCCGTGATCAGGGCAAGTTTCTCCCCCAGGCGAACCTTCTCGATGATGCCGGACACGATGGAGACCCCCTTAGCACAAGCGCTTGCCTCTCACTTGATTGCAACGATGATCTCCTCTGCAATCAAGAGAGATGAGGCGACCAGCGAGAACGAGACCTTCATGAACTCTGGCGACGAGAGAGTGGCAACGCAAACGATCCTCGAAGCAGCCGCATGGCGCTCCGAGGATCGTAGGGGGGATTAACCACTCAGGCTTTTACACGTCGATTCGATCTCGAAGTCCACCATAGACGAGTCCTTTAACCATGTCGCGGTCGTAGAAATCGTGCGGGAAACCGAGCGCGACTTGGCTCACGCTGTCGAGCCGAGCGACCTGCTCAGCACTGAGCTTGAGCTCAAGGCTGGCGAGATTGTCTCGGAACTGATCCAGACGACGGGCTCCGATGATCGGAATGATGGGGATCGAACGATACTTCAGCCAGGCCAGCGCGACCTGAGCCGGAGATCGGCCGACCTCCTCGGAGACCGCCAGGACCGCCTTGACGATCGCGTCCTCCTGGTCGTTCGTGCGCTTGAAGCCTTTCATCATCTCGCTATTCATGCGGGCTTCGGCCTCCGCGCCACCTCGCGCGTACTTTCCGGACAGGAGCCCTCCGGCCAGTGGCGACCAGGCCGTCACCCCCAGCCCAAGCGCTTCGGCCATTGGAATCAGCTCGCGTTCGACCGTTCGCTCGATCAGGCTGTATTCGATCTGAAGCCCCACGAACGGAGACCATCCTCGAAATTCCGCCAGGGTGTTCGCTCGTGCCACCGCCCAGGCAGCCATGTCCGAGACCCCGGTGTAGAGCACTTTCCCCTGCCGCACGAGGTCGTCAAAAGCCCGCATCACCTCTTCGAGCGGAGTGATCTTGTCCCAGATGTGCAGCCAGTAGAGATCGATATAGTCCGTCTGCAACCGCTTCAGGCTGGCCTCAACGGCTTGAACCATGTTCTTACGTTGATTGCCCGCGCGGTTCGGATCTGTACCCGGCATCGAATTGGTGTATTTCGTGGCCAGGACGGCGCGCTCTCGGTCTCCCTTCAGGAACTCGCCGAGCAGCGTTTCGCTCGTGCCGTTGGTGTAGATATTGGCCGTGTCGATGAAATTGCCGCCTGCCTCGAAGAACGCGTCGAGAATCTCGCGGCTTGCCTCCTTCGACGAGCCCCAGCCCCAATCTTCACCAAAGGTCATGGTACCCAGGCAGAGTTCCGAGACTCGCAGGCCAGACTTCCCCAGCAATCGATAGCGCATCGCTTCCTCTCCCATTCACGATGAGTTGAACCGGCAAGCCAAGTTTTCCCAGATCTCCGCGCCCCAGGTGCGCGACGAAGATCCGTCAGTGAGTGACCGAGTGTGACGGGTTCAGCAAGGTTTCTTCCGGCCGAAGCCCGACAAGCTCGACACTTCTCTCCCACAAATCGGCGGCCTTGGACAGGTCGTACGATTCGACGGACGAACGGGCTTCGCCGCCGACCTCGAAGTACCGGCCGCTCCTTCCCTGCAACTCCGGATCAAGCACGAGCTGAGCCAGGGCTCTCCCGGACTGATCCGCAGAATAAACATTACCAGACATCAGCTTTAGTAGAGGCCGCAACGACGGACCGAGCTTGAACCAGAGGAACCGGATCAACGGTCCGTAGTCACGGGCAAGGCCGGTGCCTGGCATCAGACCAGGGTCAAAGGCATTCACGTCAAGAGGCCGTGCGGGGGTGCTCAGCCCCTCTGCCCGCAGCCGCCGATCGAATTCATAGGCACAAAGCACGTTACAGAGCTTCGAGGTTGTGTATCGCTTCCTGCCGGCAAATCCCGGCCCTTCTCGCGGACTCTCGGGCGGAAAGGCCAACGCTCGCCCGCCCAGGTACTCGGGAGCCGGCATGCCCGTCTTCTGGGTCGGATCGTGGGTTCCGCTGCTCACGAAGATCACGCGCCCAGGAGCTTCGAGCTGTCGGAGCAGAAGGTGTGCCAGCAGGAAATGCGCCAGGTGATTGACCGCGAACGTGGCCTCAAAACCGTCCGCGGTGGTCTGCGTCTCTCCGACCACCTGAATCCCGGCATTGCAAACCAGGGCCCGCAACGGGGGCACGCTTGCGGCCTTCATGGACTCCGCGAAGCGCCGAACTGACGCGAGAGAGGCTAGGTCCAAAACCTTTGCTTCCACCCCTTCGTTCGAGGTCTCGGCGGCAAGGCGTTTTGCCGCGTCTTGGCAACGTGTTTGGCTTCGGCCGGCGATCACAACGTGCCAACCTCGGCGCTCGTTCAAAATCGCCTTGGCGCACTCGTAGCCAAGGCCGGAGTTCCCGCCGGTCACAATCACCGTACGATCGGCCGCCATCCCGGCTCCTCTCCTGAAAGAACGTCGGCAATCGGCGGCAGACGCAAGGCTACCTCTCGCCGGCCACGCCGCCGCTCGGATTTCTCGCTGCCTCGGAGTCATCCAGAGTAAGGCGTGTCACGACGTCCTGAAACAGGGCGAGATCCGCCCTATCTAGTCGCTCCAACCGCCGACCGATGACTTCGTTGACCTTTTCCTGCCCGGTCTTCACAGCCTTCCTGCCGCTCGCCGTCAAGAGGAGACGAAACTTGCGCAGGTCCCCCGGCTCCGCCTTCCGCACAATGTATCGCTTCTTCTCCAACTGCTTGACGATGTACGTCACCGTTGGCGGCGGCAAACACATGATTCGGGCCAGTTCGGCCGGAAATGGATTCTGATCAAGCTGCGCCATCAAGAAGAACGCCTTGGGATGGAGGCCCAGCTCCTCAAGCGCCGGTGTCGAATCCTCCATGATCAACTGCGAAAGATACCAGATGTTCGCCAGGACCTCCCAAGGGCTCGGCACGTCCATTCCTCCAGGATGATAAGCGAGACCAGGTTCGAAGTCAAATAGTTCCACTTCAAACTATTCAGTGAACCGTGGTCAGTAATCAGAATTCTCGCACCGACAGCCGTTTTTTCTAGTAAGCCGGCGATAGAAAAGGGGCGTCTTCGGCCGAAGGAGCCATTCTACCAATCCTCAATCTTGCACGCAGAGCCATCCCAAGCGGACAACACGGCGGGCCTGTCCACGAATTGCGCCTCAATCATCCAGGGCCGAGCGCTGGGGCGTTGACCGCGGGAGATTCTCAGAGAAAATCGATGCCCTCAAGCCAAGGTCGGAAATCAGCGCGATTTCGAGACATTCTCAAGCCCCGCCCCCGGAGTTCGGCAATGACGTTCCGGCAGACCATCTTCGCAATCCTCCTGGTCCTGACAGGCCCGGCCGCCTCGAAGGGAGACGGGGTTAAAGACAATATTCCGGGTACGGTGCGCAAGGTTCCTCCTCCTGGCGTCGCCGTTTCTCCCAAGGACCGCGAACTGCTTGCGAAAGGCCTGGAGGAGCTCCAGAAACAGATTCAGCAGCTTCAGGCGAGCCGCGATCCGAAGGTGGTCCCGCTGATCCCCGACGTCCAGATCTTCCACAAGGCCGTCCATGACGCTCTGGCCTACGAGGAGTTTTTCAAGCCCCAGGAAGTCGCCAAGGCCAAGGATCTCTTGGAAGACGGCAAACGCCGGGCCACGCAGTTGCTATCGGGGTCCGCGCCCTGGGCCTCGCAAACGGGGCTCGTTGTGCGAGGCTATCTCTCTCGGATCGACGGCTCGGTGCAGCCCTATGGTCTCGTGATCCCCGATCTGGAGAAGCCGGGGGAACGCACACCAACTGGGCCTCGGTCTGTCCGAACGGAGCTCCCCTATCGCCTCGACGTTTGGTTCCACGGGCGGGGAGAGACCTTGAGCGAGGTCAACTTCATCGACGAGCATCAACGCCAGCGTGGCCTGTTCACTCCCGCCGGCACGATCGTTTTGCACCCCTACGGCCGCTACTGCAACGCTTTCAAGTTTGCCGGCGAGGTCGATGTCCTCGAAGCCATCGACGCCGTCCGCCGCCAGTATTCCATCGACGAGGACCGCGTTTCCGTCCGAGGCTTCTCAATGGGGGGCGCAGCTTGCTGGCAGTTCGCGGTTCATTACCCCGACCGCTGGTTCGCCGCGGCTCCCGGCGCAGGCTTCTCAGAGACCCCCGACTTCCTCAAGGTCTTCCAGCGCGAGACGCTGCAACCGACCTGGTACGAGAAGTCCCTCTGGCAGCTCTACGACTGCACGGAATATGCCGCGAACCTTCGCTCCCTCCCAACCATCGCCTATAGCGGCGAACGAGACTCGCAGAAGCAAGCCGCGGACATCATGGCCCAAGCTCTCCGTAAGGAAGGGATTGAGCTCTTGCACATCATCGGTCCAGGCAAGGGGCACGAATACCACTCTGACTCCAAACGCGAAATCGATCGTCGCATGGATAGCCTCGCCGCCATCGGCCGGCGCAAATATCCACTCGACATGACTTTTGCGACCCCCACACTCAAATACAACAAGATGCACTGGCTCACGATCGACGCTCTGGGCGAGCACTGGAAGCCTTCGCGAGTCCATGCCCAGCCCGCGCCGGGAGGCCTCTCGCTCAAGACTGAGAACGTCCGTGCCCTGGCCGTTGACTTCCCCTCGGGCTGGTCCCCCTTCCCCGTGGACAGTCCAGTACAAATCACCATCGATGGGACGAAGATCGAAGGCCCCCGCCCCTTCTCCGACCAGTCCTGGCGGGTTTCGTTGCATCGCGTCGGGGACGCCTGGACCGTCGGACCCGAGACAACGGAAGGACTCGCGAAGCGTCACAACCTCCAAGGTCCGATCGACGACGCTTTCATGGACTCCTTCATTTTCGTGACTCCCACCGGCCAAAGTGCCAATCCTCGGATCGACGACTGGGTCAAGCAAGAGAGCCGGCACGCGATCGACCACTGGCGGCAGCAGTTTCGCGGTGAGGCCCGCACCAAGGCGGACACCGAGATCAACGACACCGACATCGCCTCTTCCAACCTGGTTCTCTGGGGAGATCCCCAAAGCAACGCCGTCCTCAAGAAGGTCGTCGACCGCCTGCCGATCTCGTGGAACAAAGATCGCATCAAGGTCGGCGACCGTACCTTTCCGGCCGATACCCACGCCCTCATCCTGATTTACCCGAACCCGCTCAACCCCAATCGCTACGTCGTATTGAACAGCAGCTTCACCCACCGCGAGTACGACTACCTCAACAACGCCCGGCAGGTCCCTAAACTTCCGGACTGGGCCATCGTTGACACCCAGACCCCTCCCAATTCCCGCTACCCCGGCTCCATCGTCGACGCCGACTTCTTTGGCGAACACTGGGAACTCAAGCCCCAGAATCCGAACCGTTGAATCCCAGGGGTGTCCGGAAGAACGCCCTGATCTCCCGGACACCCTGGATAAGTTGTCATGCTGCTCATCTTTTGTAGAGATCCTCTCGAACCGCACAGGGCAGACCGTTCGTTCCAGGCTGAAGTCGATTCAGCGGAGCGGTTCGGCCTGCCCTATGGGCTCATCGACCATGACGCACTCGTTCGAGGAGAAGCGAGAGAGCGCGTCGTCCGCGGACTACCCGACGGCGTTGGATGTCGCGAAGCAATCTATCGGGGCTGGATGGTCACACCCGAACAATACCGCCGCCTCTTTGACATGCTCGCGGCCAAAAAGATCATGCTGCTCAATGATCCCGATGCCTACCGGCAATGCCACCACCTCCCCGAGTGGTATCCCATTGCCAAGGAGCTCACGCCTCGTTCTATCTGGCTGACTGGCGATCTTTCCCTGGAGCGCATCATGGAAGCCCTGGCGGCATTCGAGGGCGCTCCCGTCATCGTCAAGGACTTCGTCAAGTCGCGTAAACATGAGTGGCATGAAGCCTGTTTTATTCCTTTAAGCTCAGATCGCCAGCACGTTGCTCGCGTCGTCGGGCGATTCCTCGAGCTCCAGGGAGAGAGCCTTGCCGGCGGCCTGGTCTTCCGACAATTTGTGGAGTTCGCACGCATTGGCACTCATCCACAAAGTGGAATGCCGCTTGCCGACGAATATCGCATCTTCTGGCGCGACGGCTCTCCCATCTTTTCGCGACCTTATTGGGATTGGAAGGGTCCTGAACAACAAGGCCCTCCCCTCCCTTTGTTTCCCGAGGTTGCCCGCTCACTAACAAGCCGGTTTCTCAGTATGGATGTGGCCAGATGTCGGGATGATCGCTGGATGATCGTTGAGGTCGGTGACGGCCAGGTCTCGGGGCTGCCGAAGGCAAGTGACGCCGTTTCCTTCTACGAAGCCCTGGCTTCGCGCTAATCCATCCACGCGGAAGCATAGTTCGGAGAAAAGCCACGTTGCGGGACCAGGCGTTCCATCAACGCTTGGGGCAAGGCTCAGGCCTCAAGCGTCATCCCCGCCATCTTGAGAGCGTTTCGCTATTTCCCTCTTTGCGCCTCCTCCCTCCTGCCATCACCCACCGCCCAGTTCGGCAATCCCTTGAAGTTTTCTCCGAACCGATCGCCCGTTCCGCCCTTAACAATAAGAGGGGCGTGTCGAACATTGCGGTGTCCGGTTGAGTCTCTGAGCGCGACTCCGCCGTTGGCTCAAATCCAAACGCCCAAGCATGGACCTCGAAACCCGGGGTCCCAATCGGCTTCCTGAGTACGACCCGTGACTTAGCGATCGGCGCGCCTAGTATTCCATCGAAGGCCTTCAGCGGGTGTCGGGATGAGGAAGATGAGCGGGAGAAGTGACAATCGGTAATCTCGTGATCCTAGAAGATTTGCCGCGAACAACGGCTTTAGCAGCGACGTAATCTCTCGGTACCCGAGAAAATGACGCTCGGCGCAGAAACCAGGCCGGGCTGAAAGGATAAGGTGACTCCCTTGGCAAACACACAATCATTACCTGTCCTCCCGATGAGAGGGACGGTGATTTTCCCTGGTTTGACCATCCCCATTGCCGTGGGACGACCGGGGACCCTGCGCGCCATTGAGGCCGCGCTCAAAGGAGATGGGCTCGTCTTTGCCGTCGCCCAACGTGACATGGCGGAAGAGCCGGCTCCGGAACAGCTTTACTCGAACGGCGTTATCGCTCGGATCGGCCAGATTCAGCGAGGACTGGGGGGTGCTCAGCTTCTTCTTCAAGGTGAGCAGCGTGCCCATGCCCTCCACTACGAGGCTTCCGACGGCTTCCTGAAGGCGACCGCCGCGCCCGTCGCCGATATGCAGCCGCTCGATCCCCAGAATGCGGCATTCCAGGCGCTTTATCGCGAAACGCGTGAACGGGCCATGGAGCTCGGCGAACGACGCGGCCTCCCTGAAGAAGTTCTTCATCAGGTCATGGATTCCGTGACCGACCCCGCGCGGTTCTCCGACCTCGTGGCCGGCTATGTCGAACTCTCGCTCGAGGAAAAACAAAACCTCCTCGAAACGCTCGGCGTCGAAGATCGGCTTCGCCGCGTCTTGATTCTGGTTCAGCGCCAGATCGGCATGCTCGACGCGCAAGACCAAATCAAGTCGCAGGTCCAATCCGAATTGGGCGAGCGCCAAAAAGAGATGTACCTGCGCGAGCAGATGAAGGCCATTCAGAAGGAGCTCGGAGACGATGACCAGTCTCGCGAGATGAAGGAGCTCCGTGCCAAGCTCGCCAAGCTCGAACTGCCCGCTGAAGCAAAGGCCGAGGTTGAGCGAGAACTCGGCCGCCTTGAACGATCCGGCCGCGAGTCGATGGAAGGCCAGGTCATCCGGACTTACCTCGAGTGGGTTGCGGAATTGCCGTGGAATACCCGGTCCGACGACAACCTGGATCTCATCCACGCATCAACGGTTCTCGACGAAGACCACTATGGTCTTGAAGATGTGAAGGACCGCGTGCTTGAGTTCCTGGCCGTGCGCCAGCTCAACGCCCGACGCCTCGCCAAAGAGGTCGAGGCCACCGGTGAAGCCCAGCTTGGTGAAGCCGACGACCAGGAGCGTCCCGTCAAGGATGCCACCGAGGCCAAGGCTCGCGCCATGGCCCGCGGCCCCATTCTGCTGTTCATCGGCCCTCCCGGCGTGGGCAAGACCTCGATCGCGAAATCGATCGCCCGCGCTTTGGGTCGAAAGTACGTGCGTGCGGCCTTGGGCGGCGTGCGCGATGAGGCGGATATCCGCGGCCATCGCCGTACCTACGTGGGAGCCATGCCCGGGCGGATCATCCAAGGGCTCAAGCAGGCGGGAACCCGCAACCCGGTGTTCTTGCTTGACGAGGTGGACAAGCTGGGGATGTCGCATCACGGCGATCCCGCCGCGGCCTTGCTGGAAGTCCTCGACCCGGCGCAGAATGACTCGTTCACGGATCATTACTTGAACGTGCCGTTCGACCTGAGCGAGGTTCTCTTCATCGCCACGGCGAACTTCCTCCAGAACATCCCGGCGCCGTTGTTGGACCGGATGGAAGTGGTCGACTTCTCGGGTTACACCGAGCGCGAAAAAGCAGAGATCGCCAAGACCTATCTGATCCCGCGACAGCTCACGGAGTCGGGACTTGCCGACGAACAGGTGACCTTCACAGATGACGCCGTGATGGAAATCGTGAGTCGGTACACCCGTGAAAGCGGTGTCCGCCAGCTCGAGCGCCAGGTGGGAGCCGTGACGAGAAAACTCGCCCGGCGAATCGCCACGGGTGAGGCTGTGGAACGAGCCATCACGCCGAAACAGATTCGCGAACTCCTGGGACGGGCCCGGGTCCATCCGGAGCACATCGCCTCGGCCAACGAGGTGGGGGTCGCCACTGGTATGTACTATACCCCGAGCGGCGGCGACATCATGTTCGTTGAGGCCGCCATCCGCAAGCTGCACGGTTCGAGCCCGTCGGACGGGTCCGCTCCGTTCAACGGATGGGGAAGCGTTAACTTGATCCTGACCGGCCAGCTTGGTGACGTCATGAAGGAGTCCGCCCGCGCGGCGACCACCTACGCGGCGACTCACGCCCCTGAGCTCGACATCCCGCCGGATCGGCTCGGCTCCATCGAGGTTCACGTTCACGTCCCGGCGGGAGCGATTCCCAAGGACGGTCCGTCAGCCGGCGTCGCGATGGCAACGGCCATCATCTCGGCGATGTCGGGACGCCCCGTCCGGCGAGACGTGGCCATGACCGGCGAGATCACCCTCCGAGGGCGCGTCTTGCCCATCGGCGGAGTCAAAGAAAAGGTGCTCGGCGCTCACCGTGCCGGCTGCACCCACATCATTGTCCCCAAGGACAACGAGGCCGACCTCGACGATCTCCCGGAGGACGTGCGGCAGGCCTTGACGTTCCACTGCGTCTCGACCCTCGACGAGGCCCTCGAAATCACTCTGTCGACCCCGATCCTTTCGGGATCCACCAGCGCGACCTTCACCGGCCTCTCGGGCTTCGGTGGACCAGACTTCGCTCACAACCGGAGTCTTGGGTTCCTTGCCTAAGGCATAGAAGTCGGTAACGACCCGTAACCAGGCCGCCGTCAACCAGACCCACCGTGCCCAGCAGTTCCGCTGGTGCCACGGTGGGTCTTGCCCTGCGCCGACAGCCCTGACTTTGTCTTAACCTTGGTTCACCTCGCGCCAATAGCCACCTCACAACGCACCACGCACCCACGGATGCAACGAAGAATGGCACGGCCAGACCTCTCTTAACCCCACCGTATCCTTCATGCCTGGATTCTCAGCTCACCGCCGTGCCAATCATCGCCACATGGAAACCCTCGCTTCCGGAACGATTAAGCCGACGGTTCCGTTCGTTGCGACCGTCAAAAATCCCGAGGCTAAAACGTAAGGAAACCGGACCGACCAGAAGACCAAGTCGATTTGTAAAACTGTTGATGGCCTCAATTTCGAACAACTTGATTGGTCCAGCGGAATCAACCACAAGGCCAAACGCACAACCACGAGAGTCAAGGCGGAGTGAAAAAACCTGTGAGCATTTCGTGAAGCATCGAGAAAAAATCAGAATCCCATGTCCTGAAATTGAGGCATTCACCGGACCTACTTTTAGAGCGTTCGTAGATCGGTCTCATGGAAGGGTCAACGGCGGGCCTCCTCTCCCATTTCCCCCGCTGTTTGCCTCCTTTCTGAGGTTGGCTCGAGACTTTTGAGCCAGCTTGGTGTTCTCTAGCCGTAGCCCCCCAACGGAACGACCTCGACCGAATCGTTCCGCGCGACTAGTGGACCGTCCCATATAAAATAAAATTTAGCCGACTTCCTTCCAAGGAAGTTGTGCTCGTTCGATCAATTGGTCATACCATAACTCTCTTCACACAGGCTGAGGGCGTCCAGCACTGGCTGCTTGCGCTCGTTGCTCGCTCTCCTCCAAGCTGTGTCCGACGAAGCGATCCTCATGTGCCTGCTCACATGTTTCGGCGGTTTGCGAATGAAAGAATTGCCCCGAACTGCCTTATTAGGACGCACCATGCCCACAAGTTCGGCTGCATCTTTACGCGACAGGAAATTCTCTGGGGCTAGTTCTCAAGGGAAACCGCTAATCTCTCAAGATAGCCCCATAAGTCGATTCTTGGCACGCTCGTTGCTGTTCTCACAGCCTTCTTCTCCCCTAACATAACCTCATGGATTCATCAAACTCTCATAGCCTACTATCATGCAAACCATCATGACTCGAATTTTCCTTCTTGTCATTGCTTAAATCTTTTAACACTTGAGTGTCTTTACACTCACGACGAGCTTGCAAGCGTGTTCCCCCTGCATGACCCGCGATTTTTCGCCTGTTGTCTCTCTTATTCGGCTGAGGTGCCATGATCCGGAATCTTCTCTCGCAAAGTCGGCTCGGCCTTCTTGGGTTTTTGCTCGTCAACATGCTGCTCGTACTTCCCGGCTGCGGCGGTGAACCCGCCCCCGTGGTGGACACGAGCACGAAAGCTGGCCTTCCCGGGTCGATCCCAACTCCCGAGAAAGCCGCGCTTCCCATTGGCGCTAAGCCCAAGAAGTAAGGTCGCTCGCCAGCATGGAGCCGCCCCGTCCGAGCAAGGGCTCACTGGCACCCCGTGATCAAGGCGGGTTCCCGCGAGAGTCGTCTCTCGCATCGTCATCGGTCTTTTACCGAGTTCACACCTCGCATTCCCGGGTCGCCGGAATGCGAGACATTCTTCACGGTGACTTCAGGATTATCACTTTAATGCGAATGTCTTATCTTGCAGAACGTCGCCGAGGTTTCACGCTCATCGAGCTGCTGGTGGTGATCGCGATCATCGCCGTTTTGATCGCCCTGCTCCTTCCGGCAGTACAAGCAGCGCGAGAGGCCGCACGGCGTGCTCAATGCGTCAATAATTTGAAGCAGTTGGGCCTGGCCGCGGCCAACTACGTGAGTGCCAACAACGTGTATCCGATGGGCATGTACCAGGGACCGAGCCGTTCGTACGGCGGAGTCGGCGGAAGCTGGTATGCCGGCATGACCGCGTTCCCCCCCTTGCTGCCGCAGATGGAGCAGCAAGCACTCTTCAGCTCATACAATTTCAGCCTGGCCTCGTTCGACCCTGACAACCGCACAATCCTCGCGACCGGTCTCAATACCCTCTGGTGCCCCAGCGACGGAACGATCTCGTCGGGCCAGCCCGCCCCGACGTCGTCGAACTTCGGCGCCTACATCAACTCGACGTCGACGGTGTACCGGACCGACTACGCGGCATGCGGCGGCATCTGGCTCGCCTCGAACTTCGGCACCGGCAACCCCACGGGTTCGAATGCCTCGTCGATTGCCGCGGCGCAGGCCAACAACAACGGTGTCTTCAACTACCAGGCGTCCGTCTCGATCGCCGCGATCACTGATGGCACGAGCAACACCATGGCCTTCGGCGAAGTCGCGAACGGCTTGATCCCTATAAGCGCCGGCCGCTACGGCTTCGGGATCTGGGCCTTCGCCGGTTACACACCTGGCGAGTCCGGTTGGTTCGCCTCGATGTACGGTGTGAACCCGCAGAAGCGCGCCCCCGTGACCCAAACGAACTACATCAGCTACTTCAGCCCCGGCCAACCGTTGATGCTCGCCATGTCGGGGTCGAGCTTCCACCCCGGCGGTGCCAACTTCGGTTTTGCCGACGGCTCCGTCCGCTTCATCAAGGAAACCGTGGCGAGCTTCCCGCTCACCTCGAATCCTCCGGTCGGCATGTATTACTCCGGCTACAACACTTACGCCCTGTCCACCAATACGCTCCCCGTCTTCCAGGCCCTGTCCACCATCGGTGGCGGCGAAGTGATTAGCGCTGACTCCTACTGATCGCGAGATCGTCTCGTCGGACTCTATCGACGAGGCCGCCGGCGTAAGGCGGAACGTCAGGACCAGGTGTCGAGGTGGGATGCCGCAAGGCAGATCTCCTCACGCCTGGTCCTTCTTCTTTTCACGCCATCAGACGCGGGAGCCGCCGATCTGAACGCGACACTATCATCCGCCGTTCCTGTTCCAAAACTTGCCGCTCTGCGCCCTGGAGGAAGAAGGCTCCGCTCTCTTAAGATCTTTGGCGGTGAGGAAGGAAGCATCTCGTCAGATGGCCTCCTGGGCTTGGATGCACGAGATTCCCGAATTCCGCGCCAGCGAAAGGCCAGCCCGGAACACTCACCCTGTACGATCCGCCCGGACTCTCGCCGCGGACTGGCTTGAGTGATTGCTACCCTCGCATCGTGGAAGTCTGCACGCCATCCATGGCTGCGCTGGCCGGTAAAATACGGCTCTGGGCGCGACGTCGGACCGTGATAAGAGCTAGGACCGCTTGCTGCTTGCGGAACGGACAGGACGCCCAGAAAGACAGCATCCTACGAGGCCGATACCCAACCGTCCTGCTCTCCGTATCGCGCTTCTTGGTAAGGGTTTGTGCAATTTCGAAAATTTCTCCAAGATTTGTTTGCGCCTGGGCACGATCTTTTCGAGAAATCGCAATATTCTGGGAGAGGTGGCTCATATGCGACGCACTTGGCCGCATTGACAGATGAGGATCGCGGTCAAATATGTGTGCGAAAATAAGGCGCATGCGGTCCGTTTGAAGAGGATCCATCGCCTATTAGAGAACGCTTCAGGTCAGATTCCTACCGGGACGTTCCAGCGGATCTTTTGCCGGCCCTTGAAACGAGTCTTCCAAACCATGAAGACGCTCAACGTCACCTCGGTTCTCACGGGCATCGCCCTCCTGGCGATGGCGACGGCCACCGCTCCGGTCCGCGGGCAGGAGCCTGCGGCGACGGATTCGTTTCAGAAGCAGGTCTTGCCGCTCCTGGAGCGGTACTGCATCGAATGCCACATGAAGGGAGATGCCGAGGCCGGGGTCGTCCTTGACCAGTTCCAAACTCAGAACGAGGCGATCAAAGAAGGACAGACCTGGCTCCGCGTGCAAGACGCCGTGCAAGGGCGCATCATGCCGCCGGCGGACAGCCCTCAGCCCACTCCCGAAGAGTTGGAGAAGATCGTTCACTGGATCGAGAACGACTTTCTGGCCGCCCAATGTGGGAAACAAGACCACTCGGCCCCGGTGGTGATCCGCCGCCTCAATCGACAGGAATACAACAATACGATTCGCGATCTCCTGGGCCTCGATCTTCGCCTGGCGGATTCGTTTCCGGCGGATGATATCGGCTATGGATTCGACAATGTCGGCTCCGCGCTCAATATCTCGCCGGCTCATGTCGAGCGCTACCTTGACGCGGCGGAGGTCGCCCTGGGGAAAGCGATCGTTTTGCCGGATGCTGAGCCGTTCCCGCCTTCAGAACTGATCGGTCTGACCACCTATCCGCTCCCCGCCAAGGAGCCTGTCGAGTTCAAACACACGCTCAAACCAGGGCTGTATCTGGCGGACTTCAGCCTGGTGCGCGTGGGCATTCCCGAGTCGGTTCCTCCTCCCCGGTTGCTCATCGGATTCGGCAAGGATAGCCGCACTGTCGAAGCCGTGCGCGTGCAAGACGAGACGGTCGTTTACCGTTACTGGCTCAAGGTGGTGGAGGGAGACGGCGCGGTTCGCGTCGCGCTGGCACCTGGCCAGGAGAAGACCGCCAACGTAGTGAAGCCCAAGGATGTCGCCGCTAACGTCAGTGGAGATAAACGTTACGGAAACGATACAGGATTGCATGTCGACTCTATGGTGGTTCGCGGTCCCGTCCCGATCAAGACCGCCTCGCAACTGCCGGAATCTCACCGCAAGATTTTTGTCCGGGTGCCGGAATTTGGGGATGCGTCGCGGGTCGACAGCGCTCGCGAGGTCATCGCGAGATTCACAGAGCGAGCCTTTCGCCGGCCGGTTCCCGCCGATGAGGTGGATCGCGTTCTGAAGATCTTCCATCTCGCCAACGACCGGGGTGAGAGCTTTGAGTGCGCTGTGCAGATTGCCTTGACGACCGTGCTCGCCTCACCACAGTTCCTGTTCCTGGTCGAGCCTGACGAGTCCCGGGAAGACCGCCCTCTGACCGAGCATGAGCTCGCGAACCGCCTTTCCTACTTCCTCTGGAGCAGCATGCCGGACGACGAACTTTTCCGGCTTGCGCGAGAAGGGACGTTACGCAGTCATCTTCGAGCGCAAGTGGTCCGGATGCTCGAAGATCCGAAGTCCGTGGAGTTGGTCAAGAACTTCACGGGACAATGGTTGCAGCTTCGAAAGCTCGGCGGCGTGGCTCGCGACAAGGACCTCTTCCGGGGCTTCGATGACACCCTCCGCGAAGCCATGCGCGAAGAGACGGAACGATTCTTCGCGTACATCCTGCGCAACGATCGAAGCGTGCTCGAGTTACTCGACGCAAAATACACGTTCGTGAACGAGGCTCTGGCGCGGCATTACGAAATCGATGGGGTCAAGGGGAGTGAGTTCCGCAAGGTCGATCTTCCAGACCGGCGCCGCGGGGGTGTTCTCACTCAGGCAAGCGTGCTGACGTTGACGTCAAACCCCAACCGAACTTCACCGGTGAAACGGGGTCAATGGATCTTGCAACAGCTCTTGGGCACGCCTCCTCCTCCGCCTCCGCCCGATGTCGCCAAGCTGGACGAGAGCCCGCAAGCGGCCGACGCGGCCTCTCTGCGCGAGCGTATGGAGCAGCATCGGGCCAAGCCGGAGTGCGCTTCTTGCCACCAGCAGATGGACCCCCTTGGCTTCGCCCTGGAAAACTACGACGCCATCGGCCGTTGGCGCACCAAAGACGGCGACTTCCGGATCGATCCTTCCGGAGAGCTGATAGGCGGTCGTAAATTTTCTGATATCAAGGAATTGAAGCAGCTTCTAGGAACCACCGGATCCAAAAAATTCGCGCGCTGCCTGATCGAAAACATGTTAACTTATGGCCTGGGAAGAGGGCTTGAGGTTTACGACTATTGCACTGTCGAAGACATTCGCCGACAGCTTGCCGGCGATGGCTACAAGATTCGGAACATCATCTTCGGGATCGTCGAGAGTAAGGCGTTTCAATATCGGGGTATGGCCAAATAACCTGGATCGTCATCGCATGACGCCAGAGAAACCATCACGTCCGACCGGTCGATCTGCGTGCCCGGCTCGAGTCATTGGGGGATCGATGATATGACGACTCACCTGTCCCGGCGAACGATGCTCCGAGGAATGGGAGCCGCCCTCGCGCTCCCGTGGATGGAGAGCCTTTCCACCGTGGCGAGAGCCGCCGCGAAGACCAATACGCCCCCCGTGCGGATGTGCTGCTGGTACGTCCCCAATGGTGTCCACCTCCCCACTTGGTTCCCCAAGAATGAGGGAGCGCTGGTCGACCTGCCCGAGACACTTCAGCCCCTCTCGTTCGCGCGAGACTACCTGAACTGCTTCTCGGGACTCGTCCATAACACGGCATTGACCAACGGCGACACGGAAGGCTGCGGCCACGGACAAGGGGCGGCGAGTTTTCTCACCGGAGCCCAGGCGTACAAGACGCAAGACGCCGTTCGCGTGGATGTCTCCGTCGACCAGCTCTATGCAAGGCATGTTGGGGACCAGACCCGTTTCCCCAGCCTCGAGCTTGGCTGTGAGTCGGCCCGTTCGGGAAACGCCTTTGGCTACAGCGGTACCTATAAAACGCACATCTCCTGGCGCACGCCAACCTCCCCTGCCCCCTATGAAATGAACCCCAAGGTCGTCTTCGACCGCCTCTTCACGCAGGGGAGCAGCAACCTGACCCAGGCGACGGTGGCCGATCGCGACTTCTATCGCAAGAGCATGCTCGACTATGTTCTTGACGACGCCCATCGGGTTCGCAACCGGATCGCCAAGACCGACCAGCGCAAGCTCGACCAGTATTTGACCGGAGTCCGTGAAGTCGAGCGGCGGATCCAGCAAGCGGCCGCCACCGTCGCGGTTCCCGGCGCCGACCTCCAGAGGCCCGCCGGCATCCCTGAAGACTTTGACGACCACCTTCGCCTGATGTGCGACATGATGGTGCTCGCCTTCCAGACAGACAGCACTCGGGCTTCGACGTTCATGGTCACGAAGGAGGCTTCGGACCGCAACTATCCGTGGCTCGGCTTTACCGACGGCCACCATGAGCTCTCCCACCACGGTGGCGAAACTGAGAAGAATCGCAAGCTCCGCGAGATCGACCGCTATCACGTGTCGATCCTCGCCTACATGATTGAAAAGATGATGAGCATCGAAGAATCCGGCGGAACGACGCTGCTGGATAACTCGATGGTTCTCTTCGGTAGCGGGATCAGCGATGGCGACCGCCACGATCACGTGAACCTTCCGGTGATCCTGGTCGGTAAGGGCGGAGGCACGCTCCGCGCGGGGCAGCACCTGAAGTGCCGGGCCGAAACCCCAATGTCCAACCTGCTCCTGGCCATGCTCCAGCAAGCCCGTGTCCCCGTGGACCACTTTGGCGACAGCACCGAGACGCTCCCTGGCCTCTTGAGCTGACGTCCAAGCCAGGCAACGTCCCGCTCGCATTGAGTGTGAACGCGTTTGGTGCGAGCAAGCCAAGCAAACCTGAGGTCGCGATCTTCGGGGGGACTTTCCCCCCGACCCTCCTCTCCCTCCCGTGTCTGCCGGCGCCCTGTTCGGATGGGCAGCGCTTGCCCACCAAGCAATGGGCGCGGCGAGATTGAGCCCCGCCGCATGAAGGAGTGTCTCCGTGTGGACTCGTAGCCTGAATCGCGCACTCTTGGTGGTTGCCGTCTGCGGACCGCTGGCCACACGCGGTTGGGCCCAGGACAGGGCGGCTCCCGAGGGTGCCGAGGCGTTGATCCAAAACCTGCGTGCTGAGAACGTCGACGTTCGACGAGCCGCGGCGGCCAAGCTCCGTTTCTCATCAAAAGAAGCGCAGCTCAAGGCCTTGCCTCTCCTGATCGAGCTCCTCGAGAAGGAAAAGGACGGGCAGGTGCGCCTGGCGGTGCTCGATACCGTGACCGTGCTGGGGCCGGACGCTGCCCCGGCGGTCTCCGCGTTGGTCCACACACTGAAGACCGATTACGGCGGCCAGGGCAAAGAAGAGCTGCATCAGGATTACCGAGCCGCTCTGGCATTGGCCGCGATCGGCAAGCCCGCGGTCGAGGCGCTTCATGGCCTACTGAAAGAGCGCAAGGAGAGCGTCCGGGCCGAAGTCGTCATGGGCCTGGGACGAATCGGTCCCGACGCCGGCATCGCCGTTCCTGACCTCGCTGTGATGCTGGGGGACAAGAGTGAGCGGATTCGACGGGAAGCGTCCCTCGCGCTCGGTCATATCGGCAAGGCATCCATCGGGCCGCTGATCGAGGCCGCCGCCTCCCCCAACGAAGTCATTCGCGCCAGGGCGATGGACAGTTTCGGCTGTTTCCTTATCCCGACTGACGAGGTTCGTGCAGCCGTGATCAAAGGGGCGAGCGACGCCTCCTCCATGGTTCGAGCGGCCGCCGTCAAGGCCCTGGCAAGACTCGCTCTGGATGACGAGGTCTTGATCTCGATCCTCGACGAGAATCTCCGTCAGAAGGACGAGCCCGTTCGGCTGGCTGCGGTGAACTTCATCGTCGAGCGGCGGGAACTCCTGCCGAAGATGTCTCCCCACCTCATCAAACTCCTGGCTGGCAACGATGACGGCGTGGCTCGTCACGCGGCCTATCTTCTTGGCATGATCGGCCCGCATTCTGCTCCTGAGCTTTTGAAAGCGCTCGGCGAGAAAGAGACCCGCGTCGATCAGATCGCGGCGGCTCTCGCCCACATTGGCCGGCCCATCCTGGAACTCCTCACTCAATCGCTTCAGGCCCCTGAGCCTCGCGTGCGGCAGGCAGCGGCTCTCGCGTTGGGTCAAATTCGCCCACTCGCCCCCGGAACCGCTCAGAAGCTGGCGCTCGGTCTGGCGGATCCTGACAGGGAAGTGAAAACCGCGTTCCTGACGGCCATCGGAAATCTCGGCCGCAGAGCCGGAGAATGCGTTCCCGCGGTTCGGTCCATGCTCCACGATGACTCGGCGGATGTCCGGCTTAAAGCCGTTGAAATTCTCGCGCAGTCAGCCCCGCGCAACGAGCAATTGCTGGGAGATCTCACTTCATTACTGAACGATTCCGACGGGCGCGTGCAATGCCGCGCAATCGACATCGTTCGTTCGCTCGGACCACTCGGGCGAAAGGCCCTTCCCGAGGTCATCGCAAAACTCAGCAGCGCCGTCCCCGAAGTCCGGCTGGCCGCGGCGGAAATGATTGGGAGCCACGGACAGGCCGCCGTCGAAGCCGTGCCGGGCTTGAGCTCTCTGCTCGAAGACGCCAGCCCGAGGATCCGGACGACCGCCGCGCAGACCCTCGGAAAACTGGGCAAGGTCTCACAACCCGCCTTCCCGCGGCTGACCCCTCTGCTGGAAGCAGAACAGCCGGAGGTTCGCGAGGCCGCAGCCCTGGCCTTGGGGAGCCTGGAGCTTGACCCTGAAGCGCTCCGGCCTCCCCTCTCGAAGGCCCTTCATGACAAAAAGCTTGAGGTGCGACGCGCGGCCATGCGGTCCATCCAACGGCTCGGTCCTCAGGGGTCTATTTTCGTTCCCGACATCATTCTGCTGGCGGAAGACAAGCAGAACCTCCGATCGGTCGAACGGCTCCTTCGCCGCTTCGAGCGCAGTGGTCCCGATGCGCGGTCCGTGCCCGAGCTCGTCAAGCAGCTCGATCACAAGCAAGACAGCGTGCGCCTGCTCGCGATCAAGTTCATCGGCCTGGCCGGCCGAAGTGCTCAGGATGCCATCCCGGCCCTGGAGAAAATGCGCGAGCATCCCAGCGCCGAGGTCCGCAAACAGGCCGAAGCCGCTTGCGAGCAAATCAAGAACAAGTCGGCATCCGGTTCCGCAAGTTGAGCCCTTCCCTTATTTCTTCGGGGATGATGCCGTTGCGGCATTCGCCTGAAAAAGGGGGAGGGACTTCATGACGCTCTGGAAGACACCCCAACCAAGCGGGATCGTGACGATCGTCCACGCGACGGCAAGTCTCAACAGGGACATCGATTTCTTGGAACTGTCCATGATTCGGCCCCTCTGAGAATGAGTCAGGCGGCCATTGCGCTAAGGTTTCTCAGATTCTTGATGATGGTACCGCGGGTCGACCGGGCGAACGAGAAGGTTGCAGATCAGGCCGATCAGCAAGAGACCCACCATCAGGTACATTGTGGCGTTGTAAGCCTCGGCCTTGGGCACGCCATGTTCCATGCGATAGGTTGAGAGATAATTGACCAACTGGGGACCCAACACAGCCGCCATGGACCAGGCGGTAATCAGCCGGCCGTGGATCGCGCCGAGATGCATGGTGCCGAAGAGGTCGCGGAGATACGCGGGGATCGTCGCGAATCCACCGCCGTACATCGAGATGATGACCGCCGTGACCAGCACAAACAACGTCACACTGTGGATTCGTTGCGTGATCGGCACCAGTAGGTAAAGACCGGCCCCCAGCAAGAAATAGATGCAATAGATGATCTTACGGCCCGTGAGGTCTGACATGGAGGACCAGAAAAAGCGTCCCCCCATGTTGAAGATGCTGAGCAGCCCCGCGTACCCCGCCCCAACAGCGGCGGAAACTCCAAACATATTCTGACACATCAATGACGCCTGCCCCAGGATGCCGATTCCCGCGGTCACGTTGAGGCACAGTACCGTCCAAAGCAGCCAAAACGGAGGAGTCTTCCAGGCCACATCCACGGCCACATGCGCATCCGTCACGAGCTTCTTGGGACGTAATGAGGGAACAAACCCGTCCGGCAGCCAACCGGGGGCCGGCACTCGAACGGTGAACGCACCAAACATCATGAACGCGAAATAGAGGCAACCCATCACGCGGAAGGTCTCTTTGACCCCCACCGACGTGGACGATTGGAAATGCCCCATCAGCTCCACGGCCAGCGGAGCCCCGATCAATGCCCCCCCGCCAAACCCCATAATGGCGAGTCCGGTGGCCATACCCGGCCTGTCGGGGAACCACTTCACCAACGTCGACACCGGCGCGATGTAGCCCAGGCCCAGGCCGATCCCACCGACCAGTCCATATCCCAAATAAACAAGTGCGATATTATGGAGAGATACGCCGACGCTCGAAAGTAAAAGCCCCCCGCAGAAGCAACAGGCGCTCGTGAACATGGTTTTTCTCGGACCGACACGTTCCACCCAACGTCCGAGGAAGGCCGCCGAAAGCCCGAGCATGATCAGCGCGACGGAGTAAGTCCACCCGACCTGCGGGATCGTCCAGTCCTCCCCCTTGATCGGTCGGCTAACACCGAGCACTCGCGTCAGCGGGTCGTTGAACACGCTAAACCCGTAGACCTCGCCGATACACAGGTGAACCGCCAACGCAGCGGGGGGAATCAGCCAGCGATTGAACCCAACAGGAGCCACCGTCCATTCGCGATCGAGAAAGCCAAGCAACGCCATGGGTTTTCATCGCCGAGAGTTGAGGAAGGTGTGAAACTAGGCCAATGATGAGCCTGGCTCTCCCGACCGAAAAGAAGGCACCCTCCAAATATAAGGGGAAGATGGCACAATCCCTCGGCGCGCGTCAAGAAGCCACTGAGGGTATGTCTTGGAAAGGAAGAGAGCGAAAGACATGCTCTGACGGGGTGGCCCAGTCTTCTGCTCTGGGGCGTCGCTGCGCTCCTCCTCGGTCACTCGGAACTCATTGAAGTCGTATGCGCAGACACGCTCCAAGGGCGGCGGGATCAATCCAGTGTTTCGAGAACAAGCCGCGCGACTTCTCGAGAGTCGTCACTCTCTTCCAGGCCCAACGCGTTGGCCACTTTCCGGCGGCGCTCCTCGGGATGATTCTGCGACAGCTTCCATTTTCCTTCCAGGCGGGTGATCTCGATCCGAAAGCCAACGATCGCCTTGAGCAGCTTCTCCACGTACGCGGCTGACTCGTCGAAGGCCCAGGGCTCAGCTCTTGGGCTTTCGTAAACGCGCACGCTTCGTCGCAGGATGTCGAGCAGTTCGGCAGGCTCTTCGACGAGGGTCAAGGTTCCATAGGCGTGAACCGCCACGTAATTCCAAGTGGGCACGGTTCCCTCAGCCTCGTACCAGGTGGGTGAAATGTAGGCATGGGGACCCGAGAAAACCACCAGAACCTCTCCTTCCACCTGTTTCCATTGAGGATTAGCCCTGGCCATGTGCCCGAGGATCTGTCCGTGGGGTCCGGCTTCCGCGTCGAGAAGCAACGGAAGATGGCTCGCGACGAGTCCGGCGCCCCCCTGCGAGGTCAAGAGACCAAAACTATAGCGCCGCATGAAAGCGTGCAGCTTGTGTGTGTCGGTCTCCGCGAAGGCAGAAGGCAGGTACATGGCGCCGGCTCCAGGTTCTCATCAGGCTCAGTCGTGGGTTGAGACTTCCTCGCTTGACCGATTAGGGCTACAGACACGATTCTGGTGTGAAAGGTTCAGCAACGCCAGAGCCAGCAGAGAGGACTGATATGGCACCTAACCTCAAGGGGATCCTCGAAGCGATCTTGGATCAGTACACCCTCCCTAAAGACGGCTTTCATGGGGTCGCCCATTGGGCGAGGGTTCTGGAAAACGGCGTTCGCCTTGCGGAAGAAACAGGTGCTAATATCGAGGTAATTCGACTATTCGCCGTTCTTCACGACTCGAAACGCATCAACGAATACGGAGACCCCGACCACGGCCCACGAGCCGCCGAATTCGCGGGACAACTCCGAGGTACGTATTTCGACCTGCCCGACCATGAGTTCCGCCTCTTGCATCGGGCCTGTGCAGGGCACACGCACGAGAAAACACATCCGGACGTAACGATCCGGACATGCTGGGATGCCGATCGTCTCGACCTGGGCCGAGTGGGTGTGACGCCTCACCACAGCCTGCTTTGCACGAACCCGGCCAAACGGCCGGAGATCATCGCCTGGGCCGACGGACGTGCCTGCCTGCACCAAGTTCCTGACTGGGTGGCCACCGACTGGGGGATCCACTTGGAGGGGTATGTGGAACCCGACGAGCACGTGCGGCCTTCCTGGTAATGACGATACATCGGGTCTCGTTCCGGTCCACGACCATAACGACCGGGCTCGGCCACATCACTCAACCTCGGTGGCGAACATCCATGAGCTCGGCCTGGTCCGCACTCGTTATTGACGATGATCCCGGAATACGCCAATCCCTTCGGCTCTGCCTCGAGTCCGATGGTGCCAGGGTGCTCGGGGTGGGAACCCCCTCCGGCGCACTCGAGGCCCTCGACCGCGGTCGATTCGACGTGGTATTCCTGGACCTCTGGCTCCAATCCGACTCAGGGCTCTCGCTTCTGCCGGAGATGCTGCGGCGTCAGCAAGGGGCCGGCATCATCGTCATCACGGCCTATGCAACCTTTGAGACGGCCGTCGAAGCGATGAAGCTCGGGGCCGTGGACTACCTCCCCAAACCCTTCACCCCAGAGCAGGTCCGGGCTGCGGCTCGCCGCATCGTGACCGCCAACGTCCTTAAGCGGCAAGTTACGGAACTGACCGATCGGCTTCACGAGACCGAAGGTGAGAGCCGGTTCGAAACCCAGAGTCCTGTGTTTGGCTCGTTCCTCCAAACCGCCACACGAGCGGCGGCCTCGGATGCGGTGATCCTCCTACGCGGGGAGAGCGGCACCGGCAAAACCGTGTTCGCCCGATGGATGCGCTCCCGCAGCCGGCGTCCGGACGGACCATTTGTCACGGTCCACTGCCCTCTGCTGTCGACCGACTTGATGAGCAGCATTCTCTTTGGTCATCGCAAGGGAGCCTTCACGGGTGCGGTCTCAGACGCCGTCGGTAAGGTCGAGGAGGCTCAGGGGGGCACCCTCTTTCTGGACGAAATCGGCGACCTGGGAATGGACGCCCAAACGCGCCTGCTTCGCTTCCTCAACGACCAGACCTACGAGCGCCTCGGAGAAGCCAGGGAGCGCAAGGCCGACGTCCGCCTGATCGCCGCGACGAACCGACCGCTTGAAGACGAGGTCAAAGCGGGACGTTTTCGAGAAGATCTTATGTTTCGGCTCAACGTGATCAGCCTAACGCTCCCTGCGCTCCGCGAGCGGTCGGAAGACCTGCTCTCCATGGCTCAACACTATCTTCGCTCTTTCGAGCGCCGACAGGGGCGGCAGCATCTCGCATTCTCTCAGGCCTGCGAGCAGGCCATTCGCACCCACAACTGGCCGGGCAACCTCCGCCAGCTTCGTAACGCCGTGGAGCGTGCGGTGATTCTTTCCCCCTCCAACGTGCTGGAAGCCATGGATCTCGGTCTTTCTCCGTCAGACCCTCAACAAACACTCAAAGGCGACGTGGTCCTCGGTGCCGATCTTCCTCTGGAAGTGATTGAACGGGAGCACATCGCCCGCGTCGTCGCCCAAGCTCCCTCCTTTGAAGCCGCCGCCCGAACCCTCGGCATCGATGTGACCACGCTCCAGCGAAAACGGAAACGCTACCACATGTCTTAAAACAAGATCTCGTTTCGTAAATCCGCAAACCGACTTCGCCCTCGAGTGCGGCCGCTCATGAAGATCCAGCGATTGCAGACTCGTTTCCTCCTTGCGGGCTGCCTCTTAGCCTCGTTTCCGCTGCTCTGCGGTATCTGGAATGCGAGGATGTTAGAGCGGCTCAGCCGCGAGGTCGACCAGACCCTGCGCAACAACGAGACCAACATTGACCTGGCCGCAGCGATCGCCGACTCGCTGGAGCGCGAAGATGACGCGCTGCTCCTCGGCCTGAGCGGGAGTGCCGACCAGGCGAAGCTCGCCTTGAATCGGCAGCGCCAACTTGGTGACGAGCGCTATCAAGAGCTCCACCAGCGACTTCTGGGCGAAGGGAACGCGGGAGTGAAGACAAGCCAGGAACTCAGGGGCCAAATAAACGCCTACCGCGACGCCGCCTCTGCGCTCCTTGATAACGTCCCACGTGCTGAGTCACTCAAGCTCTATCATGAGCAAGTCAACCTCCGACTGCGCCAGGTCGTTCAGGAGTGTAGCAAAATTCGAGAGCGGAACTTTGCCGCCATGCGGCTCTCCGGTGTTCGCGCGAGAGACGAAGCGCGATTCGCGCAGCGTGTCGTCATCCTGGGCTATGCCGCGGCCCTTCTTCTCTCGGTAGCGGTCGCACTCTGGCTTGCTCGTTCGGTCGTGAGACCTATCCTCGCGCTCAACGCTTCGGTCGAGGCTCTCCGTCAGGGGGACTTTAGCCATCGCGTCCCATTCACGTCCTCTGATGAGATTGGTCGCCTCTCCGAGGGATTCAACCGTATGGCGGCCACACTCTGGGAGTACCGGCAATCCAGCCTCGGAGAGTTACTCACCGCGAAATCCACTTTGGAATCGACCCTTAACGCTCTGCCGAACGCGGTTCTCGTCTTTGCACCCGACGGCGGCCTGGCAACCGTCAACCCTCCGGCTCGGGCGATTCTGAACACACAGACGGCTGCCGAGAGGATCACGAGCACAGCCCTCCCTCCAGAACTCCGCAAAGCCGTGGAGGCGGCGCTGAGAGGGCAGCCTTTACGTCCCGCAAGAGCCGACTTCTCGCACGTTTTCGCGGTCGAGCTCGACGAGCAGCTCCGCAAACATCATCTTACGGCCGTCCCGATTCCCAACTTCGAGCCTCGGCGAACGGGAGCCGTCCTCGTCCTGGACGACGTCACGGAATTCGCCCTGCTGGACGAACTCCGTGGAGAATTGATCGCGGCGGCCTCGCACGAGCTGAAAACACCTCTCACGAGCTTACGCATGAACATCATGCTGCTAGATGAGGGGAGCGAAACCTTCTCATCTCGACAGCGCGAGATGATCCAGGCGGCTCGACTCGCGTGCGAAGAGTTGGGCAGCACCATCGACGAGTTGCTTGACATCACCCGCATTGAGTCCGGCCAGCTCCGGCTCGACATCACCCCGGTCGATCTCCGGATCATCCTCCACTCCGTAATCCGGGGACTGCAAACACGCCTTGATGACGCGCAGGTCACCGTCCAGGTCCAGGCTCCTCATCATCCCACTCTAGTTCGTGGAGACGCGACCCGGCTCAAGAACGTCCTGAGCAACCTCCTCTCGAACGCCCTGAAGTACTCACGTCCCGGCGAGTCAGTCGGCGTGGACTTCACGTTGGTGGAGACGGACCATGCAACGGAGAGAGCATTCCTTCAAATCACCGTGAATGATACCGGTCCCGGTGTACCGTCCCCTTTCCGAGAACGGATTTTCGAGAAGTTCTTCCGTGTTGAACATCATCTCAACCATGCCACCGACCGGGTTGCCGGTACCGGCATCGGTCTCTACCTCTGCCGAGAAATCGTCAAGGCTCATGGGGGATCCATTTGGTGCGAAGCCGGCAGAGGGGGAGTCGGCACGGTCATTGCATTCCGACTCCCCCTTCAGGGTTCGTGATATCATGGCTAGATCCAAACGGATGGCATGAGCCTCCCGATCGGGATCGAAATACGGTAGGCGTGCGACTCACCAGGAGTCGGAGCTTAGGACCTCCGCCCCGTTTGGTGTGAGGAGTCCTGTCCAGACACGTTGATGAATTCCTGCCTTGATCGCTTTAACGCTCCCATCCATCAGAGCCACATTCATAGCATTCGGGTGATAGCTCTGGCAAAAGTCGGGATCGGCCGCCGACGGGCTAACATTGAACTGTGGTAGAGAATAAAGAGCCTTGTAATTCGAGCCGAGCAACGACAGTGGAACTCCGGATTGAGGCGGCAGTTCATCAGGATTCGGCCAGTGCGGGCCGAACGTATTGGTATAAGCGGGGTGTGGCCAGGACGTGTAAAACTCCATGGTTCCCGTGGTGGGATCCGCGCTTCCGTTCTGCGCGGGATACGCCGCTGTCTGCTCCACCAGTCCCACCGTGTTCGAGGATCCGTCCGGCATATTGCCCAGACGATAAGGACAGGCCTTCCCCAGCTTGACCGCCGAGTCCCCTGCGCCGAATAGCACAAGGTTATACGAGTAATCACAGCCCGCAAGTTTCCCCCCCTGCACTCCTTGATTCACCAGGCCACTGCTCTGCGTGGGGTCCGACGGGCAAACAAACACGTTCAAGGGAACATACTGAGCTCCGGTAAATCCCGAGTCGGGCCTATCCTGGGTGTACGTCGCATATACGGTCGACTGTTCCAGAAACGGCAAAATCGCAAAGTGGGCCGATCCCACGGCCGCGTTCTGGGTGGTCGGGTTGATGAGGTACACATAATTGACCGAGGGAAGTTGGTCGTTGTTGCTATCCCCGAAGTTATGAATCGCCAACATGATTTGTTTCATATGGTTCATACATTCCGACCGCCTTGCTGCTTCGCGTGCGGCCTGAACCGCGGGAAGTAAGAGGGCGATCAGCACGGCGATGATCGCGATAACGACCAACAATTCGATCAAGGTGAAGGCACGGTGTTGAACAGTCTTGCCCATCATGAAATCACTCTCCCCAGTCTTCTCTCGGAGTAAGCCTCAACGCTGAGGCCTGTGGTGGCCGCTTGTGAAACGGGTTCAGCGGTCGCCTAATGCAGTTCACGAGCCACATGAGCCTTCCGAGAAAAACCGAAGAGTATTCCTCCACCATCACCGAGAAGATCACGAATGCGGCCTCGGTTCTAAACTCTGCAACGGAAAGCACTAATCGCATCAACCCGACATTGAATTCACATGGATCTCACATCTTCCTCTGTCGCGAGGCTCCGCATAACGATCAGGCGCTCGTCCCTCGCCGTCCCGGCATTTTGCCGTGCCGATTCCGAGGTGAACCCCAGATAATGCCGTGACGTAACGCGCAGCCCTCTTTGCGAGCCACACAACAGGGTCACGCGTCCCTCCTGTCCGACAGGCTTATTCACGTGCGGGGAACAGGCAGCAGGGCCCACGCAAAGTAGTAGGCGAGGCTGCGCCATCCGCTACGGCTTCGCTGCGGGAGCCTTTTCGTAAGATCAACAAGTGCTCTGGCCCACACAAGGGCGGCCGGTTGTTTCCGAGCCCCGCCCGTTGGCATCGCTTTTGATGGATAATCTCCCTCGGGCTCACCGAAGTTGTGGAGCTCATCATCAAGGGCTTCGATGGAGTTCGGCGGCGGGATCCTGGCGGTGAGGATAGGAAGGGGATATTCTCTCCCCCGAGCCTCCGTCGCGAAATGGCGAGTCTTCTCCGCACGTCGCAGTCTCAGGGGAAATCATCGAGGATTGTCCATGGAATTTGCTCACTTCGTCCTCAACATTGGTGTGGCCCTGGTGATGGGCATCGCCATCGGCCTGGAACGCCAGGTCCGCCAGCACCCGGCCGGGTTGCGCACCAATGCCCTCGTCTGTTTGGGCGCTGCTCTCTTCGTTTCTCTCTCCAGGTTGATGGGAGACCACGACAGTCCAACCCGCATTGCGTCCTACATCGTCAGCGGCATCGGATTCCTGGGGGGAGGAGTCATCCTTCGCGACGGCATGAACGTCAAAGGAATCAATACAGCAGCAACCTTATGGTGTAGCGCGGCCGTAGGCACGCTGGCGGGGGCCGGCTTTCCCTTTCACAGCCTCGTTGGTACGCTCACGATCCTTGGCCTTCATCTCGCCCTGCGCCCCCTGGCTCGTCGGATTGACACGCAACTCAAGACCGCGATTGACGTGGAGACCCTGTACCAAATCCGCGTCGTTTGCCAGGAACCTCAGGAGCGCGTGATCCGGACCATCCTCTTGCGCCATATCGAATCTCACCACGGCATGAGCATCCAGGGAATTTCCACGCAAGAGGCAGAACAAGACGGTTACGCCGTCGTCATCGCAGACATCTTCTCGATTGAGCGCAACGATCGGACGATCCAGGACACGATCTCTCGAATCAACATCGACCCCAGCGTCAAATCGGTCAGTTGGGAAAAAGTTTCGACATAAAAGATCCGCGAATAGACAACTCCCAAGGGTCAGAGCCGGCCGGAAACGAAGTCTTCCGGCCCTCGCCTGTGAGGCGTCATCTCCGCGTGACGAAAAAGAGACGGGAGGTCTGCGGAACCGCGAACCTCCGCGGGGTAATGGGTGTCGAGGTCTCCATCGAACGAGAAATCCTCGATTTACGGGAGTGGCTTGCATGGTCCGCTCAGTCCTCATCCAGCTATCGTCGTTCCAACTCCCCCGCTTCGCCGACTGAAGAGCACACCGTGCCCTCTTGTGGCTCGATCGACCGTGAGTGGAACGCCGCGTCGTTCCTTCCCGGTCACTCGAGAATCTTTCCACAAGGGCACTCCCATGTGCATCAATCGCCAGCGCCATGCCACGGTGAGGCAAAGCCTCGACCGCTTGGTCCACGACACCCTGCAACTGGCCCAGACCGAAATCCGTCCAGCTCTTGAACGGATCATTCATCAGGCTCGCGTGCGTTCTTCGTTGCTGAGTCCCGCGCGCGCGTCGACTCGCATTGGGTCGCGCGAAAATCGGCTTCTACTTATGGCTTTGTTCAACCTCGCGGTCCACCAAGACGGTTGGGTGCGCCCCGTCGAAGCCTGGACGCCCCCACGCGCAGGGCAATGGCTCGAGTTTGTTTCGCTCGTCGAACATCTGTTCGCGCGTCACCACGTACCCCGCGTATTGCTATCCGGCTGGTTCACGGATCAAGGTCGTCGCGCCCAGAATTGGTATAGGCACATGGGTCTCGGCCGGAACATCCGGACAGCCGACCTCCCTCTGTGCTTCACGCGAACGATGGCCCGGAAGTTCGGCCATGCGCCGCAACACCTGGCCATCCCCCATGCTTTGCGGTGGGCCCAGGTTCAAGGATTAGGAGGATCACACGCCTTTACACAGGCAATTCTCAACACACGTCTGGCCGTCAAATTCGAGCATGATGACTTTTGGCGGTCGGCGATCGAAATTCTCATGAAGGTCGATGGCCTCAACCTCGCCCACGTCGGCCCGCTTGTGGAATACGTCCATCAGCAAAAGTTCGTACCCCGCTGCAAGTTTGAAGCGGCCCCCTTCCGGGAAGCGGCTCCGCTCGACCCCGACTTCTCTTTCAAGGGGCGATCGATCAAGGGGCTCATTCGTGACGTCCTCGCGTGGCGGAAGCTCCAGGAAGACGAGACTCGCCGTCCCAATCCCCGATGGACACGTTGCTCCATCGGCGAATTTGAACGAATTGACATAGGCCCGGATGGTCAGACGGCAAGGATTTGGACCATACGGGAACTACTCTCCTTGCGCTCGTTGAAGATCGAAGGCAACGCCATGCGGCATTGCGTAAAGTCCTATGTCAAGGATTGTCTTTCCGGCGAGGCGACGATTTGGAGCCTCCGTATCGAAGACATGCGCGGACAACGGCGCGTGGTTACCATCGATGTGGATCCGAGAACCAAAACGATCCACCAGGTCAAACGCTTGAGCAACGAGTATCCTCATCCCAAGGATCGAGAAATCGTGGAGTGTTGGGCTCGCCAGGAAGGGTTGACCATCGGTCCTTTCGCCTTGGGCCACGGCAACTCTGAAGCTTGATTTCTTTCTCATATCACAAGAGCCGCACGCCGAATCCACTTCCGTGGATGCTGGTTTATTAGATTTCTCGAATTCTACAATCTATCCTCCTTCGGTTAATCCCACTTCCCCTCGTCGGCGAGGATCGGTATCCTCGCCGACATCGACAAAATCAACCATGAACCCGGAGACGACGATGGCGCAGTCTTCGCCGCAAGGCCAGATCGCTCAATTCCTTTCGGGCTACTGGATTTCGCAAGCGGTTCACGTCGCCGCCAAGCTCGGCATCGCCGACCTGCTGGAAGGGGGAGCCAAAACCGCCGACGAGCTCGCTCCCGCCACGGGCACCCACGCCCGTTCCCTCTATCGTCTCCTTCGTGCATTGGCCAGCGTTGGCGTCTTCACGGAAGACTCTGAAAAGCGTTTTGGCCTGACTCCTGTCGGCGATTGCCTGCGCATCAATGCTCCCGGTTCCCAGCACGCGATGGCCGTGATGATGGGAGAAGAGCACTTTCAGAGTTGGGGCGCGTTGCTCGGCAGCATCCAGACAGGCGAAACGGCCTTCGACAAAATCTACGGCAAGCCGATCTTCGATTACCTCGGCGAGCATCTGGAAAAAGCCAAGGTCTTCGACGCTGCGATGACGTCGATCCACGGCCGCGAAACTCAAGCGATGCTCGGCGCCTACGACTTCTCAGAGTTCCACGTCCTCGCCGACATCGGTGGAGGAAATGGATCCAACCTGATCGAGGTCTTGAAGCGCTACCCCAAGCTGCGAGGAATCCTCTTCGACCTCCCTCATGTTGTCGAGCGTGCCCGCGCCAACCTCGGACAAGCGGGCTTGCTGGATCGCTGCGAGCTCAAGGGCGGAAGCTTCTTTGAATCCATCGACGTTCAAGCAGACGCCTACTTCCTCCGGCACATCATCCACGACTGGAACGACGAGCAGTCGACACTCATCCTCAAGAACATCCATTCCGCAATGCCGGACAAGGGAAAGCTCCTGCTCTTTGAGCATGTCCTTCCTCCCGGCGACGCCCCTTCCTTTGGCAAACTTCTCGACCTGAACATGTTACTCTTGCCCGGCGGCCAGGAGCGCACCGCGGAAGAATACCGCGCTCTTTACAAATCCGCCGGTTTCATGCTCGACCTCATCGTTCCAGCCCATGATGACATGAGCGTGATCGAAGGGACCAAGATCGCCTAGAACCGTTAACGCTTGATAGCTCAGACCAGGTGGTGGGAGAGAGAAGGCTGACTTCTGCGTAGGAAACAGTTTTGTGTGACACTCATGATCCCCTCCAGTGGCGCACTACCACCCCTCTTGCAAAGACACAGGTTCTCAATAGGTCTAGGTGCAAAGCGTTTGAGAACCGCTCCAGGCAAACAAAGCCCTCGCGCAACTTTACAAGAGGCTTCGGCCGTTGCTCTTATCGGCCTGGGCTGTCATCGTGAGAGAATGGCCGTACCAGGACGCGGACTGTTCTCTAAGAGGTCGTGCGTCGCCCCCTGGGAAATAAGGCCGGCAACACTCGCCCGCCTTCATGGCGGCCAGGGTCTTGGGGGGCATTTACTCCGCTGAAGACTCCGCTCGACGAGGTGGAGCGAGTTGAAGGCACTAATCCTTTGCCGTGGAGTTCGAGCTTGAGACCATGCGATGGCCTCGACCACGGAAGGGATCCCCCTGGCGCCGCTCGCGTTTCAAGGCCTCGAAGGCCTCCAACCGAGGGCGGAGGCGCTCGAGAATCTGCTCGATGGACCAAACCTGGTAGTCATGACCGTCGAAGCCCACGTCAAGCGCCGGCCACGCATCCGCATCCTTGATCGGGTTCAAGGCCGGATCTTTCTGATACAGGGCATGAACATGCCCATACAAATGGATATTGGGATCGGCGACCGTCGCATGATGTTGACCATTCCAGGTCAGCATCGGATAATGATTGAGTGTAAGCTTGGCTCCCGCGTCACGAATTTGAATTTGATCGTGCGTGGAAGCAAACAGGTCGCGGATTTTGGGGTCGTCGTGGTTGCCCCAAATCAAATGGACCGTCTGGCAATGGATCTGATCGCGAAACCATCGCGCATTGCGCAAATAGTCTCCGCCTCGCCCGAACGCCCAGTCTCCCAGGCACCAGAGCGTATCCTCGGGACGCACCCGTGCGTTGATGTTGTCCACCAACCCGCGATTCATGCGGTCGATGGATTCATCGCTGACCTTCAATGAGGCAATATCCCCGCCTCTCTCTTCCAGGGAGAGCAATGCCTCACGATCCACGTCGGTCATGAAGACGAGTCGGCGGGAGTATTTGAGAATGTTGCCGTGAAAGGCGTGGGGATCCGAACAATAATACTTGGCCATCTTTTTCTTCCTGCCGGCCCCATTGCCGGCCTTGGGTATTTCCCATGTCTTGTAGTGACTAACATGGTAACGGCTCTCCCTACTTCGTTTCCAGACGAATTTTGTCAAACGGTTTTCTCGGCTCAATTCGTGCGTTTTTTTGGGACCGCCTGAACAAAGAAACGCGAAAACCCAGGGATTCTTCCACTTTCCGAAAGATCCCTGGGCACGTGATTCGAATCGAAAATCCAACCACCTACCAGGCGAGCCTCGAAAACAAGGCGGTTTGGCCCTAAGAAAACGGCACGAGCCGAGCTCCGTGGTCGTCCACAAACGGGACCTCAATAGACTCCGCGTGGCCGGGGACTAGCGCAGGCTTCTGCCACAGAGAGTCGGTAGATAGCTGCGCCAAAGGCCGCAAAGACAACGCTAGATTCCATGCAATTAATTGACGAAAATTCTATTTTATATCGATCTAAAAATTTCATCACTACCACTAATATTCCATATTAAAACATGACCATGACCCGTTGCGGATCGGTTGGATACGATTCTGGATGGAACCTAAACCAATTCGCGGACTGAGACATCGCATATTCCAACCGAATTTGAAGGGTTCGCTTACTCGACATGTCCTAGTCATCCTCATACTTTCCGAATCAAGATGAATTCGGATTATTGTCAATATCTATCTGTCTTTCCTGGTTTCTCCTTATCAAGAACCCTCCTGGTTGATGTGCAATTCACTGCGACCTCTCCATAGCCAAGGCCCCTCAGAATCGACCCGATGACGTAACTCCTTACTTAATCGCTTTTTTCATCTCCAGAACCAGCGGCCCAGCCCCGAAATATGACCGATTCGATCGAAATCAAGATAACCCTCTTGATCTCGATTAATTTGATCGAAATAATGCGGACTACGTCGCAACGACGCGGCTTGCTCCGAACTTGCCCTCCCACTTTGGCCCTCCTTTTCTTCCGGCTGGAGTTTCCAGGGATCGCAGGAATAGAGCAGAGGCTGCGCGCTCCCAACCGCAATTCCCAGGTGTATCCCCCTTCATTCCGGGAAGGCGCTATTGAGAGGCCAACCGGCGCCGAGAGGGCTACATGAGCAATGAGGTCATCGCCATGCTGACACGGCACACCCAGACTCGACGGAAACGTAATTCGAACCCATCGTGGCCTCGGAAGATGCTGGTGCCGTCAATTCAAGACGTCTCACATCTCCCTCGCGCTCAGCACCGGCCGCAGGGCTTCACGCTGATTGAACTGCTGGTGGTGATCGCGATTATCGCGGTCTTGATCGCTCTCTTGCTACCGGCCGTGCAGGCGGCTCGTGAGGCGGCGCGCCGAGCGCAATGCGTCAACAACCTGAAGCAGATTGGGCTCGGCCTCCACAACTATCACAACGTGAACGACTGTTTCCCGCCCGGATCGCTGTGGCGTAACCTCTCGACAACACGCGCGCTGAGCGATGCCTCCGATTTCAGCGCCCACGCCCGATTGCTCGCGTTCTTGGAGCAGATGCCCCTTTATAACAGCATCAATTTTTCGCTGGGTCTTGTGAACGATCCCCTGGGGATCAACGTCAATCTTACGGTGGGGCTCACACGTCTCCAGACCTTCCTCTGCCCGTCGGACACACCTCCGGCTTGGACGGCTCCGGGGTTCCCGGGCGGCACCACCGCCACGGGCAACAACTACTTCGGGTCGGTGGGCGCGGGCTTTGAGAAGGATGGCACGTACGCCGGAGGGCCGCCTAACGGGGTCATCTTCCTCGGCGGGCCGGCCATCGGCGTTCAAAGCATCCAGGATGGGACGAGCAACACAATCGCTTTCGGAGAGTGGAGGATCGGTGACGGCAACGTCAGCCAAATCGATGTCCCTTCCGACATCATCGGCGTGAACGAGTTTCCGCAGGGGGTCGCGCGGAATACGCCCCAGATGGAACTCCCCGCGATGGGGGCGCCAGCTTTCCAGAAGTGGACCCAGGACTGTGCCACGCAACTCTTGACCGGCTCCGGACGAGGCAATCACACCTCGGAGCTCGGGTCCGCCTGGGCGTTCGGCCAGTACGCCTTCTCGTTGGGGAACTGCATGTTGGCCCCGAACCCCAAGGTGCCCAACTGCACCGCGGGCGGAAACGGTAACTCGGGGTACAATGCACTCGGCATGTACGGACTGGCGAGCAACCACCCCGGCGGGGCCAACGTGCTGCTGACCGATGGCTCGGTCCGGTTCCTTAAGGACAGCGCCAACATGGTGATCGTCTGGTCGCTCGCCTCACGCGCTCAGGGCGAAATCATCAGCGCTGACAGCTTCTGAACTGAGCAGGGAAATCCTGATCCGGGATTCTCTTCTCCTCAGAAATCCCTGGCAGCCGAACTCGATGAGGCTGGCGCGCTGTCGAAAACACCAAGGATTCTGATTGAGGTTGCAGGGTGTTCATCCTCGGGCGCCCTGCAGCCCAGTGTGAGGCACACGCCAATCGCTCGGTTCTCACGATCTTTGCGACGCTGAACTTGAACCTAAGCCCCCTCCCTCGCCCGGCGTTACCCGGCTTGCACGGTACTTCGACCCTCTCCGTCACCCATCATGGCTCGGCCTGCCCCTCCCGGGAGGTCATGCGCCCCCACCAGGAGTGGCCCCGCGTGTTGCAGGTATCTCCCACATGTCGATATGGCATTGCCAATACCCCCGGTGAGATCGTTGGGTCTGATCGCTCATGGGACGGCCTATTCCATCCGTCTCCCCTGTTCGCCAACGACGGCGGCCTTCCCCGATAAATAGGCGGGGTAGCTCCACATTACATCCTTCGACGCCTGCTCAGCATTCACTCGCGTTACCGCCTGCCAACTCGCTCCACCACCTGGCGGTACCAGGCTCCGACGCCCTCGTTATCTCCACCGCCGCTCCGATAGCTTCCGGCTGGAGCGATTCTGTTTACTGGATGAGACTTCCACACATGGCATGACATTTTATTATCAGGGTGCACTTCGCATTCTTCTTTACAGATATTCCATCAGACCGGCCGGCGTCTCGCAGAAAACGCTGGCTCCAGCACATTCGAGTTCTTCCCGGCTGCCATAGCCGTAGGTCACGCCGATGACCGCGATGCCATTGGCTCGAGCACCGATCACGTCGTGTTCGCGGTCGCCGACCATAACGGTCCGGGCGGGATCGAGTCCGCCATCGTCGAGGAGATGCCGTATCAATTCCGTCTTCTGCTGATTTCGCCCGTCGAGCTCGGACCCGTAAATACCGACAAAATAGGGGGAGAGGCCGAAGTGCTCGACCAACATTCGAGCGAACGGAATCATCTTCGAGGTGCCTACAAAGAGAGCACGCCCGGATGAGCTCAGGTCATTGAGGAGCTCGGGGATCCCCTCGAAAAGACGAGCATTGAAGATGCTGGTCTTACCGTAATACTCGCGGTAGTGAGTAATCGCTTCGGGAACTCGATTATCCCCCAGCCCGGTGAGAACGCGCGTCATCACATCACGAAGAGGAGGTCCGATGGCCCAATCCAGGTCGAATTCGCTCGGAACCTCGTGCCCCAATTGCCGCAACGCATGAGTAATTCCAGCCTGGATTCCCGGCTTGGAATCAATAAGCGTCCCGTCCATGTCAAAGATTACGTTCCGATAGGGAGGCGCCATCGAAAAACCATGTCCGCGAAGGTCAAAAACGAACCTGTCCCTCCGATCCGCGCTTCGGAGAGGTCCTTGTCTTGAATGGAATTGACCGGCTCAGAAAACCAAAACCAGATAAATCGGTATCAAATACCGAAGACTGACCGCAGGCCGGCGCAAGACTCCTCAAACATCGCCCCAGGAACCCCTCGACTCAATAGATCGACCACCAGCCTGGGCTCATGAGTTCAACAACGTGATTGTCCGGGTCGCGGAAATAGATACTCTCCGAGCCTCGGGGCCAGCGGACGGTGCTCTCGATAGCGACCCCCTCCGAGGCGAGTCTCTGCTTCCACGGCTCGACATCCTCGGCAGTAATTGCAAACGCGAAATGGAGGACTCCCGAACCGCCATGCGCCGGGATCACCCCTCCGGGTAAGACGGCCGGCTCGTTGGTGGCTCCCTTGGGAAACAAGAGGAGCACGTTGCGGTCGGCCACGTTCAGGGCATGCAGCCGCTTATCCTCGAAGAGGGTCTCAAAACCGAAAATCCGCTGATAGAACGCAACCGATCGAGCCAGGTCTTCCACGTACAGGGCCGTCTCCAGAATGCCTTGTACCTTCACCATGATCTCCTCCAAGCTTGACTGGCTCGAGCTTCACAATAATTTTCGGGATATGTCGAATCGTAGGGAACCGGGAAAGCCAAAGCAATCCGGAGTTCCCATGATCGTACCCCTCGCGCCAAGCCTCTCATTACGGTTGAGGAGTTCGGTACGCTTTTCCCAGCTCCTCGACTTTCTCCCAGTCGTTCGCCAGCCAACCCCAGACGAAGACGGTGACGCCTGTCGCCGGGGACTCGGTCCCCTGCCGTACAATAGTGGCGACATCCGACGCGGGAACATGCTCCCCCCAATCGGCAAGTTGGATGATCGGCCAGATTCTCAGACGCTCCCCAAGCTCTCCTCGAATGCCGAGATAGCCTCCAAGCCACCTGACCTGCCCGTGGACCCATGCCAGGTCCTTGGCATGCCCGAAACGTGCGTGATAGACCATCGGGCTCAAGATGTCGAGATAGGGGGCCTGCCCCTTCAAGTCGATCGCCAGTTTGCCTCGCAATGCGCCTTGCAGATCGTCGTTCGACCAGGGGCAATGAAACGTTCCCAGGAGGGCTTTCGGACGCTCCTCATCCACGATCACTCGGAACTCACGAACCCAGTCGGTAAAGACCCCGCAGCGCCAGCGAACCCAATTGCCATTCTTTGTCGTCAGCAACCATTTCGCCTGCTCCGGAACGGCCTTCTCGGGCAACTTGATACCAGTCTCACGAGTGAACTGGCTCAGGCAACGAGCACAAAAACATGTGTCCGGAAGCGTGGGAACATCGCATTCCCAATTCGCGTGAGCGTGGTGATAGTCGAGCCAGATTCCATCGATCTCAAAGTCATGGAGCGTTTGCCGGAACTGCTCCATGCGCTCCTTGCGATAGCCAGGATGAGTCGGGCACACCCCTTGCCATCCGTCCGGGGCCGGCGAGATTTTGCCGTCAGCTCCCACCGGCGTGGCGTCAGGATGCTCCTTGAGATAGGCGGACTCATGCATTGTGTTGAATTCGGCGAAGACCTTCGCCCCGTGCCGCTTGATCAACGAAATCTGTTCATGTGCCAATGATCCTGATCCCACCCAGACCGCGTTGATTCCGTAATCGGCAAGGGTCTTCCCCTTGTCAAGAATCTGGGTCGGTATTCCGCCGTAGACTCCTCGAATCTCGACGGCCGCCTGAGTCTTGCGATCATCGGCGATCGCAGAAGAGATGAACGCCGCCAGGATAAGCCCCGCAATGAGCGCTGCGGTCCGCGAGGGGTCGATCTTCGTATGCCAGATTGCCATCGGATATCCTCGTGCCTCATCCCGGATCAGTCTTTGAGCGCAGCGCGAATGGCGGCCTTCATTCTTGCCTCGGAGCCGGGTGAGATCCAGCACCAGTCGTGGAGGTTGCCATCACGCTCTTGAAAATGTCGATCAGTGGGAATGTATCCCGGGGCGCTCTCACCGTACCCCATCGTCACCACGAAGAGGTCGGGGCGAGCCGCCTGGGCAAAGAGCTGGTATTCCACGTAGGACTCCGCCGGCATCAGCAAGAGCCGAGCCTTGCCGATGCCCAGAACGGGAACGTCGATGGTTTGGCCGGTGTCCGCTCGTTCTCGCCAGCTCAAGCCAAGCGCGGCCAGGCACTGCCCGAAGGGCCTGGCGTCAGAAGTCATTCGCGTCCGGAGGTCATCAAGGCCGAAGCCCTCGCCGCTCCTCGGCTCGAGACGAAGCTTCTCGACACGGAACGTTACGCGATCGATCGGCGTACGCTCCGTCGCGCTCCACGCCCCGACCATCGCGCGATAGATCCGATCCGCAAGCACCGGCCGGTTGGCCACGGAACCATCGTTATATTTACCAGCCGTAATATTTCCGCTGCAGCCGGAGACGTAGATTTGAAAGACGTCGGGCACCTCTTCTTGCCGGCGTTTCCTGGCCTGACCGACAAAGTCCGTCGAGACACCCCCTTTGCCGTAGTAGCTCATGGGGTGAGTCGCATAGCAGCTCAAGGCGACCAGCGGCCGATCTCCGTTCCAAAAACTCAGGGTCTTGAGCCAGGGATCGATGACCCCCTCGGGTTCATCGCGAATGGCAGGATCCGCCGTGGCGCTCATGCGGTTGAAGGCGGGTGTCCCGTCGGCCCGAAGATAGCGACGGTTTGAGGCCACTTTCTCAACCTTGGCTTGTCCTACCCCCACGTGCGTGACCGGCTGAGAAGTATCCCGGGCGGCACGAGCGGCAGCCGCCACTCTGCGAACGGCGGCCTCGTGAAAGTCGAGGTCGCAAACGCTCCCCTTGGCATGACTTTCCTTGAGCAGGCGTTCCGCCTGTAAATCCGCAATGGGGGTATCGTGCTGGTGCAAGCTCGTCACGATCACGCGTGAGGGGTCAGTTCCCACGGCCTCGGCCAGAGCCTCGCGCCAGCGCTCATAAGCATCGTTACGGATCTCGCACCAATCAACCCCCACGACGACGATGGGCTTGCCTTCTCCCAGCCAGAGAAACCCCCGAGCCCAAAGTGGCTCGAGAATCTCCTTGGCGGGAGCAATTCCACCCCCCATGAGAGGATGCCCCAGCGGTGGAGTCACTTCTGCTGAAAATGTGGCGATCCGCCAGGGACCCTGCGATGCCCCGAGCGCGGAAAGGCCGGGGAGGAATGTGGCCATAATCATGGCGCAGAGAGCAACGCGACGGTTCATTTGCCCCTCGATGCAACGGCAAAGGAAAGGCGTTCTTTGGGAAGAGGCCTCGCACCCTCACGGTGCTAAGGCCATCTCCCAACGCCAGTGTGGCGGGGTTTCCAGGTCCGCGAATTGTGGCGGAGCCGTCGTCCCAGGTCAACCAGCCAACGAAAGAACTGGCAAGACCAGACATATCCATCGAGGCATTAAAACATCTTCACGCGGATAATATTTTAGCGCGGCGCGCCTTGTTCGGGAGTTGAGGGAACCCAAGCAAATTGATAGCGGTCTCCGATTTGGAGCCGGGTGATGTAAATCACCTCCTGCGCGTGGCCGGCGAGATGTTCGATCGGTTTCCAGATCGCGGATAGAACGGTCTCTTCGGAACCCTGGATCCTTCGAGGCTCAAGCAGGCGCGCGGGATCCAACGCCGCGAGCACGGCGTCCGCCTCATCAATCACCGCCAGGAAGCCGCGAACCAATTCCGCCTTGGGAATGGGCTCCCTCTCGGAGAACTCGGCAGGACGATCGCGAACATCAGCGGCGCCGCCCACGCCCGAGATGATCCACTGCCGGATGTTGCCACCCAGGTGGAGCAGACCATTGGCAATGCTGTTCATCGACTCCGTCGGCCGCCACCAGACCTGGCTGTCATCCAGTTGGTCGACGCAATGCATGATGCGTCGCGCGCGGTCTTTGAGGCGCGCTCGAACCAGCTCGACATAAGCATGATTGAGTGAGCGTGCCCCCTGCCCCTCGGATACGGCGGAACCCGTTGCGTCGCTCATCGGTCTGTCTCCCCGGAAGTTTTGGCGGTCACGTACGGCCTGCTGTCACCCTCACACATTCAACCCATTCTGGAACGCCAGCCTGGGGGGGAAACCGGAGTTCCGCACCTAGACACGAAATATCTCGCTTGAGTTCGTTTCCACGGCAACGTTAGCCTGTTTGAGGGATCTGCTCCATCGCCCAGTAGACGAAGTCCGTGGCCGGCTGTTCGATGCCGAACTGCTTGAGTTTCGACGCAATCTGCCCTCGATGATAGGTGGAGTGGTTCACCACATGGCGAAGCACCACCCAAGGGGGAAGCGTGGCGGAGCGCTTTCCCCCTCGCAAGAGCATCGGTTCGGTAAGGCGTTCACTCGTCAGAGCCGGTAGGAGCGCGTCGATGATCGCATCGGCCCGTTCGAGCAGCCGGGCCGCGTCGTCGACGGTCGGCAAGTCGGCCTCGGTGAGAACCATCTCCACCACCTCGCCACTCACCCCTCGGAGCCAGCCCTCGGTCACGACCGCGACATGGACGAGAGTCGACCGAATTGACGACCAACCGGGGCTCGGCTCCGCGCCGTACTGCTCCGGCGTCAGCTTGCGACAGGCATCCAGTACACGCCCGTTGGCCCAGTGGTTGAACGCGTAGAGAGACGCGAAATCATCGTTCATGCCCGATACTCCCAACGTCTTGAGGTCAACAGCAACGAAGACACGTGGCCCCAGGACCCTCGCCAGGAAACCCGCTCTCACCTCTCGCCTTGCCCAGCGCTTTGCCCAGAACCTCGGCTCGCCGGAGTGTAACGGGCTACTGAATGATTGTCCAGGCTAGTGATTTCGCGATCCTCCGGGCCGCCGAAGCTTTCCCGCCGCAATTTGCTACGATGAGCGGAAGGTCCCTGGCGAACGCCCGGGGCTCGACGGCTTATGGAGTGGCCTCATGCATCTCTCGAAAGCCCCACGCCTCGAGTCGCTGGACCACTTTGTCCTGACGGTTGCGGACATCGAGGCCACGATCGCCTTTTACACCCGTGTTTTGGGAATGACGGCCGTCTCGTTTGGAGAAGGCCGGCACGCGTTGTCTTTCGGGAATCAGAAGATCAACCTCCACCAAAAGGGATCGGAGTTTGAACCGAAGGCGCTGCGACCGACGCCTGGCTCCGCGGATCTCTGTTTCCTGAGCGAAGATCCACTCGACGCATTCATTCGCCACTTCGAGTCACTCAACATTTCCATCGAGCTTGGCCCCGTTCCGCGCACGGGAGCCAACGGCCCGATTTGCTCGATCTACATCCGCGACCCGGACGGAAACCTGATCGAGGTCGCGAATTCGCTGCCACAAGAGAGTTGACGGTTCGCCGTGCGAGCGCAAAGGGCTCGTTCGGTGAGATCTTGCCCTGCTTCTGAAAAAAAACGAAGAAAGTCAGATTGGTAAGCCCCAAGCCCGCAGATACATGGGTGACCTGACGAACGATGTCGGGAGGAGCCGGTGCATGTCGAGCCGATTTGTCGGGGCCTGGGTCAATCAGTTGGAGTTGCTCTTTAAACGAGGTGCGATCGCCAGCCTGGGGGAAGGCCAGTTGCTGGAGCGCTTCGTTGTTGGGCAGGATGAAAGTGCGTTCGCAGCGCTCGTGGCGCGGCACGGTCCCATGGTCCTTGGCGTTTGCCGACGTCATCTGCACGACGAGCACGAGGTCGAAGACGCGTTCCAGGCAACCTTCTTGGTCTTGGTCCGCCGCGCCGGCGGCATTCGCAATGGTGACCTCATAGGCCACTGGCTGCACGGCGTCGCCCACCGCGTGGCCGTTCGCGCTCGTGCGAATTCGGCCAGGCGCCACGTCCACGAGCAGACCGGGCTCGATGTCTGGCAGGGAGCCGCCAAGGCTGCCTCCGCTGATCCGTCGGACAGAGAGACGCGCGGGGTCCTTGATGAAGAACTCTCACGCCTCCCTGAGTCGTTGCGGGCCCCGATGGTGCTTTGCTACCTCGAAGGCCTGACTCACGACGAGGCCGCTCAACGGCTGCAATGGCCGGTGGGAACGGTTCGCAGTCGCATGGCTCGCGCACGTAACGTGCTCCGCCAGCGCCTGGAGCGCCGGGGCCTCGCGGCTCAGTGGGTCTTGCCGACGGTCTCGCTGCCTGGTGAGTTCGTTTCGCCCGCGCTCTTCCATACAACGCTCGAGGTCTGCTGCTCTCTTGCCGCCAAAAACACTGCGTCCGCCGCTGTCCTCGCTTCAGCGGCTGGCACTCTTGCTCACAGGGTGATCCAAGCCATGTTGATTTCCAAGCTCAAAGTCGCCGGCTTTATTCTCCTGGCCTGTGCCATCTCGCTCGGTGGCTACCAGACGTTCGGCCCTTCGCCGGCCATCGGCGCCGACGGTAATGCGGAGGAAGGAGGAGCGGATTCTCCGAAGGGGAATTCGCAAGACACCGTCCTCAAGACCAATTCCGACCTGCAAAAAGAAATCAAGGAGCTTCGGAGTGAGCTTCAGGCCCTCCGCCGCGAGCTTCGCGGCGAAGCCAAAACCCAGGAGGGGCCGGCGGTGGGTACCGCCAAAGGACAAGGCGTGGCTAAAGGAGCGGCCGGCTCGACAGCGCCACGCAATGCGGCTGGCAACCGAAGTTCGATGAAAGGGCCGGCGGCGAGCGGCATGATGAGTATGGGCTCTCGGGCCGGTGGGCCCGGAATGTTCATGGCTAACCAAGGCATGATGTCGAGGATGGGAGGCATGAGCGGAATGCAGCCTCAAGGCATGATGGAAGGATATGGGGCTGCTGGAAATGCCAATCAGTTCGTCGCAAACGATGATCCGAACCACCTCAACTACATCGCCACCGGATCTCTGATCGTCGTGCCGTCACCCGAAGGAGACAAGGTCACGGCGTTTAGCACCGCGAGCGGACTCAGCAAGTCATTTCGCCTCTTCGACTCCAAGGAACCCCAGCGCACCGTCGTCCCCGTCATCAATAATTCCTTGGCCGCATTGAAGGTCTCCGGCCCCAACATCACGCGCATTGCCGCATTCAGCCATCTTGGAGAGGACTGGTACGTTCAAGAGTTGCGAGAACCGGTCGAAGATGCCCACCCGATCCTGAATGAGAATTCCGTCGTATACTGTCTCGGACGATACGCCTACGCTTTCAGCACCATAGCCAAACGCTGGGCCGTCCTCACTCTCCCCGAAGAAGCCACAGCCTCCGCAACGCTTCAACCACAAGCGATACTCGTCGCCCACGGAGGACATCTCTATGTCTTCAGCGTGAAAACAGGCGAATGGGTAGATATCGACACCCGATCGCACTCAGACAACACGGAGAAAGCCAAGTAACAGGGAGCTTACCTCCTTTCCCAATCGCCTTGAATTTCACACACCCTTCACACACGCCCCTGGGGTGCCTCTCCTAAGATCAACGCCTCCCTGGGATGACACGGCCAAACGTACTCACTTGGCTATGGGCGCCGCGAAGCCCCACGGCCGAGTGAGTACGTTCATTGGTCCCGCCCTCTTCCGAGGCGGACGACTCGCTCGGTCTTGGTCCCCGACCCAGACGACGGACCGACGAAGGTGAACTCCTCGAGACACCCGCACGAGGGGCATGGAACACCCATCTCCCGACCATCCAAAGCGATCGAAGTTCCCTTCTCAGACTTCGTCTTCGAACCCCGCGCTGGAAACCACCCTCACGAAGAACGCTTGCCGAAATCCCCCATGGCCGGATATTGAAAAGAGGGACGTTCGAGGCCAATGGACGCGCGGGCAATTTCCTGCGGACGATCCAAAGCCCTCTCAGAAGGACCTCTTTTCCATGGCGAAGGGACTCTTTTTCGAGGATTTCGAGGTCGGACAGACATTTGGTTCAGAGCCGGTGACGGTCGAGATCGACAAACTCAAGGCGTTTTCGTCCGAGTTTGACCCGCAACCGTTTCATCTGGATGAAGAGGCGGCCAAAGGGACCTTCTTCGGCGGACTCGTGGCGAGCGGGTGGCACACAGCCGCGATCACCATGAGGTTGCTGGTGGATAGCAATCTCAAGGTGGACGGCGGCCTTATCGGCGTGGGAATCGACCAGCTCAAATGGCCTCGTCCGGTCAAGGCGGGGGACACACTGCGGCTGGAACTTGAAGTCCTGGCGCTTCGGACGCTGAAGTCGCGTGACGACAAGGGGCTCTTAACGGTACAGTCGACAACCAGAAATCAGGATGGCGATCCCGTCCTGACCATGGTAGTCAACATGATCGTCCCACGCCGACCCGCTTGACGTTGGGACGAAAAGGGACTTGTCGCCGAGTTTGGCCCCGAAGTTGAGATCGTTATGGCATTGCTGAGTCTGAGGAACGTTTGCCTGGCCTTTGGTGGTCCTCGGCTACTCGATGGTGTCGACGTTCAAATCGAACGCGGCGAGCGCGTCTGCTTGCTCGGACGCAACGGAGAAGGAAAGAGTACCCTGCTCCGCCTTCTCCAGGGAGAGATTGCCCCCGATGAGGGGGACATCATCCGCCAGCAAGGGCTCAAGGTCTCGCGGCTCACCCAGGACGTTCCCCAGGACCTCACCGGCAACATCGCCGACGTCGTCGCCATGGGCCTTGACGCCGAGAACTCGGCGGGCGCTCACGACCACCGTGTCGAGACGATCCTCTCACGGATGGGGCTCGACGCGGAAACCCGGTTCGAAGCCCTCTCCTCGGGAATGAAGCGCCGAGTCCTTTTGGCGCGGGCCCTCGTGGCCGAACCCGACATTCTCCTCCTCGACGAACCGACAAACCACCTCGACATCGAGGCCATTCGCTGGCTCGAAGACTTCTTGCCTCGCGCCGGGCTAACTCTCGTCTTCGTGACTCACGACCGCGTCTTCCTGAGCCGTCTCGCAACCCGCATCCTTGAGCTCGACCGCGGCCACCTCTTCGACTGGTCCTGCGACTATCCGACCTTCCTCAAGCGCAAAGAAGAGTTGCTCGCGGCCGAAACGCGCCAGCAGGCTCTCTTCGACAAGAAGCTGGCCCAGGAAGAGGTCTGGATCCGCAAGGGGGTCGAAGCGCGGCGCACCCGCAACGAAGGGCGTGTTCGCGCCCTCAAAGCCCTCCGCGAGGCGCGCAGCCAACGCCGAGAGCGTCAGGGGACCGCGCGCATGAAGGCCCAGGAAGCCGAGCGATCCGGCAGCCTCGTCATCGAAGCCAAGGAAGTACGCTTCGGCTTCGAGAACCGCGCGGTGATCCAGGGCCTGAACGCAACGATCACGCGGGGAGATAAGGTGGGCATCATCGGCCCGAACGGGGCGGGCAAAACCACCCTGATTCGTCTCCTCCTGGGCCAATATGCGCCTCATGAAGGATCGGTCCGCCTCGGTACGAATCTCGAAGTTGCCTATTTCGACCAGCTCAAGGCGACACTCGATGAAGAAAAGACCGTCCAAGAGAACGTTGCCGACGGCTATGACACCGTCTACATCAACGGACAGCCCCGGCACGTCCTCGGCTATCTCCAGGACTTCCTCTTCGCCCCCGACCGTTCGCGAAACCTCGTGCGATATCTCTCGGGAGGAGAGCGGAGCCGCTTGCTACTGGCCAAGCTCTTCACCAAGCCGTCGAACCTGCTGGTCCTCGACGAACCGACCAACGACCTCGATGTCGAAACCCTGGAACTCCTCGAAAGCCTCCTGGTCGACTATCAAGGAACCGTCTTGCTCGTGAGCCACGACCGGGCATTCCTCAACGACGTCGTCACCAGCACCCTAGCGATCAGCCCTGACGGTCGGGTCAAGGAATACGACGGCGGCTATGACGACTATCTCCGTCAACGCTCCAACGAAGAGCGCGTTGAGGAGTCTGCTCCCGCCGCCGCTGCGGCCTCAGCCAAGACCGTCTCACGTCCGCGCGAGCGAGCCCGAAAACTCTCCTTCAAGGAGCAGCGCGAAATCGAAGCGCTCCCCGGCAAGATCGACGAGCTCGAAACGGCCGTCGCGAGGCTCCATGAAGTCATGGCCGACCCCGCCTTCTATCGCAAGCCCAGCGATCAAATCGCCCAGGCCAAGACCGAACTCGAAACCGCCGAGCGCGACCTCGCGGCCGCTTATTCGCGATGGGAAGAGCTCGAGAGCCTCACCGGAGATTAGACGGAATCACAACCATCTCAGTATTTGCTAATCACGTTCATAGCATCACCTTATACAGGCCTTGCGTTCTCAAGGTTCGCGCATGATGAGAATCCGCCCTTTCCCAGCTTCACCAAGCAGCCAGCCGAACCGGTCGACGGGTTCACAATTTCCATAGCTCCTTCGAAGGCGATTTGTTCTACGGAACCAACCAAGCGCCCTGACTCGTCGACCGTCCCCAAAAACGCCTTTGCCTGGCCAGCAAGTAATCGATGCGATCCTTGGCCGGCGCGGAGATCGATCCCGTGGAGGACGGGATTCCTCTTATCACCGACCCGAACAGGTCAGCGCGATGGCGTGCGATCAAGGTCTTGCGAGATCATCATCCAGCGGTACCAAGACTCGACGATGCGCTCTTCCCGGAGGAAGTCGAGAAGAAGGCCCAGCCGGCCCTCGATTGGTATCGAAAGAGAAAGCAATCCCGATGAATTCGTCTCGTGAGGCACTCGTGTCAGGTTCTCGCGGATCGAACCTATTCGACACTGGCCTCTTCCGCAAAAAGACTTTGCGGCGCGAGGTTGGTATAATCAGGACATGGTGGTTGCATCCCACCGGACATGGGAAAGGCTGCACTATGAATGTGCAGATCTATCTTTCTTGTCCAAACGGACCATCTCAACAGGAGCGTCCGTGCCATATACCCGAATCGCGTGATGTTCTTCGGGTCGCGCGACACTTCTCAATGAAAAATTGATATCTATCATAATACTAAAAAATTTCTCATGATCAAATTTCAATTGATCACCATTATTTTTATGATAGCATTCCTCTTCCACGTAAACGCCGTCACAGCGCAAGAGGCTCCCCAGGTACTTCGCTCGGCGAATCCACGTGATGTCAAAATCGAAGCTCAGCCTGCTGACGAAGCCCTTTCGTCGCGCATCCGCGAAGAATTCGAGATCCTGCTCAAAGAATACCTATTAATCAGAAACACTTACTCAAAAAAGATGGCCGAACTTAGAGCCGAGGAAACCAATAAGGATCAACTCAACCTCAAAATCAGAGAGGCTTACAAGCAGCTTAAGTCAAAGGATTATGGATTCTATCATCGTGCTGTTGACATCGCGGAGTTAAAACCCAACTCCTTGGCGGCCCGCGATGTGCTGTTATGGGTCCTCAATCAGACGGTCACGCGAGCAGAACGCCAAGGAAAATTTGCTGAAGCGATTGGCCGTGCCGTCGACTTGCTAGTTCTTCACCATTTCGACGATCTGGATGTGGCTCGTACAGCACTCGCTCTCATTCACCAAGTCAGCCCTAATCGGGATAAGCTCCTCACCTCACTGTATGATCGTGCGCGGACCGACGAAGTGAAGGCGACAGCCACCTTGGCACTTGCACTCTATCTTGAAAAGAAGTCCGATTTCGTCGCGCATCTTCATGATCGTCCGTTCCCCTTTCGAATCGTCCTTTACGAGGACATTGACGAAAAGGGAAAGAAAACGACCACGGAGAGCGAACCGATCTTTGATGAGGCCTACGAGACTCGCCTACGCTCTCTCGAACTTGATTCCCTAAGAAAGAAATCCGAATCCTTGTTTAAAGAAGTCGCTCAAAATCACAAAGGCTTTCCTTATGTAATTGGAACCACTAAACCGAAGAGCAAACGCGCATTAGCGCCTCAGAGAACATTGGCAGAGGAAGCGCAAGATCATCTCAACGAGATAAGGGATCGCCAATTTCCAAGCCAGATCGCTCCAGAAATCACAAGTCCTGATATCCACGGAAAACCTTTAAGACTCAGTGACTATCGTGGAAAGATCGTCTTGCTCATTTTTTGGGGATCTTGGTGCGCCCCATGCCTCCGGGATATTCCTCATGAACGCGAGATCTTCAGCCGACTGCGAGACAAACCATTCGTCATGCTTGGCGTTAATTGTGACGAAGATTTAGATAAGGCAGAAAAAGCAGTCGAAACTCATCAGATGGGTTGGCGAAACTGGACGGACGGCATGCCTGGTTCCGGACCAATCGTTCGCGCATATCGCATCCGGACTTATCCGAGCTCTGTTGTCATCGACAACAAAGGATTGATTCGATATAAAAACATCTTTGGCGATCGACTGGATCGTGCCCTAGATTTACTCCTTCATGAGTTGCAAGAGACCACCGGTAAAGCCGGAAGCCATTCTCAATAAAATCTCGTCACATGGTAGCCGCTCACATAGCAAGCTGCACTGGCACATTCTGATCAGAAGCGATGTCGTCGATGATTTTCCAAGAACTTTGGAACCAATTCTCGCTAGTGCTATTGTTTAAGCAAGAAGATAGAGTTCCGCGACGACACGGTACTTCGCGACCTGATCGTCGATCCACTCGCGATCTTTGGAGAGTTCGTCGGCGAGAATCTCCGCAACGCTAGGGGCGGCTTCGAGGCTGGCTCGAGCGTCCAGGAAAAGAGCACGGGTGCGCCGAGCCAGGACATCTTCCACGGTTCTCGCGGACTCGTAGCGGGCAGCCCAGGTCACCTCTCCGGCCAGGTAGGGGAGACGATCATGCAATCGCTGCTGCCCGTTCGGTTGTTGCGAGCAGAGTTCGAGGACAGCCGAACGGTCGGAGCCATAGACCGCAAGCGGAGTCTCGGGCGAAATAGCCTCGGCCCCTCGCAGCTTCCAGTGGGAGGTCACGCATACGCGGCGCTCGAGCCCCGCGACCTCGGCCGCCTTGTCCACGGTCTGCTCGGCCATGAACCGGTAGGTGGTCCACTTGCCTCCGGTGATCGTGATCAGCCCGGTGTGAGAAACCGTGAGGGAGTGCTCGCGAGACAACCTTGACGTCCTAGTGATATGATTATCCTTGATGAGCGGCCGTAGCCCCGCGAACTGGCTAAGCACATCGCTACGCTGGGGAGCCTTCACAAGGTAACGCCCAGCGTAAGAAAGCAGGTACTCAATATCCTCCTCAGCCGGCCTGGGCTCCCACTCCACACTGGAAACAGGCGTATCCGTCGTCCCGAGCAACACATGATCATGCCACGGAATAATGAAAAGAACGCGGCCATCTTCGGTGCGTGGAATCAGCAGGGCCGACTTACCAGGAAGGAACTCACGCCCCAGCACCACGTGAATCCCTCGGCTCGGTGAGATCATCGGGAGGGATTGGGGATCGTCGAACCGTCGCACCGCATCGACGAAAACCCCGGTGGCGTTCACGATGGCATTCGCCTTGATCAGGAACTCTTCGCCGGTCTCTCCGTCTCGCGTATGAACCCCACGAGTCTTCCCCTCAACGTGATGCAGAGAGGTCACCGGAAAGTAATTGAGAGCGCAGCCTCCTTCGTCGAGCGCGGTCCTCAAGAGGGCGACGGCCAGGCGAGAATCGTCGAACTGGCCATCATGATAGAGACTCCCCCCGCGCAGCCCTTCCGGGCGTACCGTCGGCAAGCGCTCAAGGGTTTCCTTGCGGCTGATCGAACGCGAAACCCCTTTGCCAAGCCGACCCGCAAGCAGGTCGTAGACCTTGAGCCCGACTCCGAAGTAAGGACGAGACCACCAGTCATACGCGGGAACCACGAAGGAGAGGTTGTGGACTAAGTGGGGTGCATTTTCGTAGAGCAGCCCCCGCTCATGCAGAGCCTCTCGTACGAGACCAATTTGCCCCTGCTCGAGGTAGCGCACCCCGCCATGCACGAGCTTGGTGCTGCGGCTCGAGGTTCCCTTGGCGAAGTCATACGCTTCAAGCAGAAGCGTGCGATAGCCTCGAGTGACAGCGTCTACCGCGATCCCGAGCCCCGTCGCACCTCCCCCGATAACGACCAGGTCCCAGGTTTCCCTGGCACGCAAACGCTCGATCATGGACTCTCGTGTCATCGCACCCTGCTTTATTCTCTCGCATTCTCACATGGGATTTTCGGATTACGATGTTTCCGCATTCTCGGCGAATTCAACCGCCGGCGTAGCCGTCTTCTTTCGACGAGGCTTCGGCTGGTGCTTCCAGCGGCGATGGAGCCAGAGGTACTGATCAGGAGATCGTCTGATGACCGACTCCAGGGCCGACGTGTAGCGCTGCGTGAGCACGCGGACATCGTCCGCTTCGCCGGTGAGCTCGGAGGGATCGACCACGAGCTCGCAACCGACCTCGTAGTGGAATCCGTCGCCGAGTCTACGGGCATAGCCCACGACCACTGGCGCCTGGTGCTCGATGGCCAGCAGCGCGATGGCCTTGTGAGTCGACGCCGGCCGGCCGAAGAAATCGACGTAAAGGCCGTTCTGCCCTGCGTCCTGGTCGGCCAGAAACGACAGAACGCCCCCAGAGCGGAGAACGTCGAGCATCTGGTCGTACCCCCCCGTCTTGGGGATCATCTTCTGCCCCGTGCGTTCCCGGAACGATTTCAGGAAGCGATCCAGGTAAACATTATCAAGTGTCCTGGCAACCGAGTACGACGGGAACCCGAAGACGCCAAAGAGGTAACCCGCCATCTCCCAGTTTCCGAAGTGGCCGCTGAGCAAAATAACCGGGCCCCCTTTGAGGAAGGCATCAAGCACTTTTTCATGGCCAACGAGAGTGATGCGGTCCCGCCAGGTGGTGGGGTGAAGCTTGCGCGGGATGTGGAGGATCTCCATGAGCATCTTGCAGAAATGCCGATAGACGCCACGGACGATCTGATCCCGCTCCTCTGGCGTGTACTTGTCGCCGAATGCCGCCTTGAGGTTCTCAAGGCCGACCTCGCGGTGCCTCTTGTCCACCCGATAGAGGATCGCCGAAAGGAGCTCGGCTAACTGGTAAGACTGCTCAACGGTCATCGCTTGCGCGGTGCCCACGATCAGACGAACACCAAGATAAACCAGGTAGTCCAGCGCACGGTTGCGGCGTCGCATTGGTCACTCCTTTGACGCTCGATCGTTCACTCCTCACGTCGAGCCCGTTATGAGCCCAGTTTCCCCGGGTCTTCCAGCGGCAGTTGAACCGCCCGCCCTTCCTTGGCGGAGCGATAGATCGCGCGAATGATTTCCACCGATTTCCTTCCCTCTCGGCCGTCGACAAGCGGGGCGGTCCCATTGTCGATCGCCTGAAGAAAGTCCGCCAGTTGATCGCGATGCCCAGCGTGAGTGATACCTCGCGGGTCGCTCGCACCGGCCGAAAAGCCGGACGAACCCTTCATCGCTTCCAGGATCAGGGTGTCTTCGGGCTCGGGGTTGGCGAACGACCAGAGAGTGATATCATCCTGCTCTACCCTGGCCGAACCCTGCTCGCCGTGGATCTCGGTCCGCTTGAGAAGCCCCGGATAGGCACTCGTGGCGGCTTCGATCACGCCGAGCGCTCCATTCTTGAAACGGAGCGCCGCGACGGCCGTGTCTTCCACCTCGATCCGCTCATGCGCCAGCAGGCCGGTTAGAGCCTGAATGGTGTCGACATCTCCCATCAGCCAAGAAAGCAGGTCGACGTTGTGGATGGCCTGGTTCATGAGAGCTCCCCCTCCGTCGAGCTCCCAGGTCCCTCGCCAGCCGCCCGAGTCGTAATAGGCCTGGGTCCGCCACCACTTCACGTGGGTGTCCCCCAGGGTGAGCCGGCCAAACCGCCCGGAGTCGATGGCCGTCTTCAACGAGCGATTCGCCGGACTGAACCGAGAGGGGAAGATCGTGCAAAGCCGAACTCCCGATTCATCGCACGCTCGGATGATGGCGTCGCAGCGAGGCAACGTGATTTCGAGCGGCTTCTCAACCACGACGTGCTTACCCGCGCGAGCCGCCTGAACGCTTGGATCAAGGTGAGCGCCGCTCGGCGTGCAAACACAGACGACGTCGATGCCGGGATGCGCCAACATGCGCGTAAGATCATCGTAAATGACGCATTCCCCACCGGCCAATTTGGCGATCTTTTCGCCATTCGCCGGTGAACGGCTGAAAGCCGCCAGCACTTGAGCTCCCTCGATCTCATTGATCGCCCGAGTGTGGAACTCCGCGATCATGCCGCAGCCGATGATGCCAAAGCCGTGCTTCGCCATGGAAATCTCGCCGTCTCCGATGAACTCTCAACGGGACTACTTCAAGACGACCCGCGCAATCTTATGTTTGCCCACGCGTACGATGAGGCCGTCCGCAACCGGCACCGACGCCTTGACGTCGTTGATGGTCGTCCGATCCGGCCCGATCGACACTCCTCCCCCCTGAATGACCCGGCGAGCATTCGACGTGCTCTGCTCAAGTCCTAGCACGACGATCAAACGAGCCAGTTGGATAGATCCGTCCGGGTCGAGCTGATCCCGGCCCAGTGCCACCTCGGGGATCTCGTTGGGGTCTTCCCCCTTGGCACGCTTGCGAAACTCCTCCGCGGCGCCATCGGCTTCGGTCCGCGAGAGAAGCCCGGTGATGATTTCCTTCGCGAGGAACTCCTTGGCATCGCGCGGGTTGACCTCGGGCCCTAAAAGGCGATCGACTTCGGTTAGGGGCACATCCGTCAGGAGCGTGAAGTACTGCCGCAGGGGCTCGTCGGGAATGCTCATGATCTTGCCGAACAGATCGTTAGCCGGCAGCCCAATCCCGATGTCATTCCCCAGGCTCTTTCCCATTCGCCGGGTGCCGTCCGTACCGACCAGGATCGGCATCGTCATCGCAATCTGGGGACGCTGACCGCGAGACTGCTGGAGCCCGCGAGCCACCATCAAGCTGAAGAGCTGCTCGGTTCCCCCGAGCTCCACGTCCGCCCGAATCTCAACGGAGTCCCACCCCTGCATCAGCGGGTAGAGACATTCATGGAGATACACGGGCTTTTCGGCAGCGAGCCGCTTCGCGAAGTCTTCGCGAGCCGAGATCTGCGAGAGGGTCATCTGCCGAGTCAGGTCGAGCACGTCCAGGAACGACCACTTCGAGAACCAGTCACCGTTGTGGTGCACCTCGGCGCGCTCGAGGTCAATGATTCGTCCGACCTGGCGAAGGTAGTCCTTGGCGTTTTCAGCCACCTGGGCCTCAGTCAACGATGCGCGGGTCTCATCGCGTCCCGACGGATCCCCCACGAGGGCCGTGTAATTGCCGATAATGATAACGGCCGTATGCCCTAACTCTTGAAACTGTCGTAGTTTTCGCAGCGGAACCGTATGCCCGAGGTGCACGTTGATCCCGGTGGGATCGATACCGTACTTCACTCGTAGCGGCGCGTTCTCGCGCACCGACTTCTCGAGCATTTTGTGAAATTCCGCCTCGGGCACCGCCGCTTCGACGCCCCGGCCCAGGATCTCAAGCTGCTCTCTGACGTCCCGCATCGACAGTTCCGCCTCCTCACAAGGTCTTGCGCGCACGCCGATTCTAGGCGTAACCTTGATTTCGGACAAGGTGGCCGGAACGCTCGAGAGCGCGTTACGATAACGCTCGATCTCGCGTTCTGCCTGCTATCACCGGACCCGGACTATGCCCGCATTTCTCCCAAAACTCGCGATCATCATACTCGGTAGCAGCCTCCTGGTGGTTTTCCTCGCGATGTTGCAAGCATGGGCCTGGGCCTTGTCCTTGCTTCTCAAGAAGAGACCCCTCTGGAATACCGACGATCACGTCGCCACGCGTTGGACCTGGAAGACCGTCATCCTGGTAGGCGTCACCTGGTTCATACTCCAGGCGGGCGTTGTAGGCATCTTCGTTGTGGCCACGAAGGGGATCCCTGCCAACCCCCCTGCGGCTGGCCAGGACCATAAGCCGGATAAACCTTCGGCCATGTCTCCCGCCGAGCTCATGATGATCACGATGGCCTTCAACGGCCTGGTCGTCGTTTTCATCCCCCTGGTTTTACGAAGTGCCACTCCGACCCCTTTGAAGGACCTGGGAATCGACCGAAACCAACTCGCGCGTCGGGTCCTCGCGGGGGTGGTCGGCTTTCTGCTAGTCACCCCTCTCGTCTATGGAGTGAACCTCTCGTCGTCCTATGTCTGGAGAACATTCGTCGGCAAACCCGACCCTCACCCTCTCGAAAAGATGGTCCGTTCCGAGTTCACCGGAACCATTGCGCTGGTGGCCTTCCTCTCCGCGGTCATTCTGGCGCCAGCGGCCGAGGAGCTGATCTTCCGAGGTATCCTGCAGAGCTGGTTCGCGAAGCTGCTGTATCGAAAACCTCGCCATGAGGAGACCGTCCCCATCTTTTTAGAGAATCTTCCCGTTCCGGAAGATCCCCAAGCCGAGGTCTTTAGTGAGGAAGTGCTTCTCCCTGAAACACAACCGTCTCTCGAAACCTCGTCGGATTCCCTCTTCGACGTGATTACCGAGGAAGAGAGACCTCACGACGAGCCGGAGGACTCGCCGGCATCACGGAAGGCCGCCATCGTCTTGACCTCGCTTTTGTTTGCCTTAGTTCACCTCCCGCAATGGCCGGCCCCCGTGGCCATCTTCTTCCTCGCGCTGGCACTGGGGTGGCTCTACGACCGTACGGGGAGCCTTATCGCACCTTTCATCATGCATGCACTTTTCAATGGACTGGCGACGATTGGCTTGTTTTACAGCGTTCTCCTTCCCGAGCCCGCGAAGGGGCCGGCAAAACCAGCTCCCGCCTCCCAACAAAGTGCCCGGCCACACACCGAAAAGAAGCCACTCTTGCAACCATAAGTTGCGCGAACCTTTGGATATGACGTTCATTCAGGAATTCGTGTTTTTTTTCAGTTGCTGCAATTCGATTCGACTGTTAGATTCACAGGCGTATCGACTGAGGTTGTGGCAATCCCAACCTTTGACCCGTGCTGGTCACGCCGGTTTCGAAATGAAGAGAGTCGTCCGCTCTCCGTTTTAGGACTACTCAAAGCATTCGGAATAAACGGGTTGAAGCGCGAGGCAGGGATTGTCCGATGGTAATAGGCACACCCGTGCTAAAAGTGCTGCCGCGGTTGAACCGGCCGAGCGTCCCGGTCGTAATTTGCTGAGGAGGGGCGCTCTCGAGTTTCAACCGTGATGTTGTCGAATCGTTTCGGTCACGTTGACCGAAAGACGATCAGGGTGTCGGTGCCATGAGGGCATTCCGACGCTGAGGTGGAAGGCTCCTCCTCAGCGAAATGGAGTGAGGGAACGGGTTCCCAGAAGCCTTTTAGGTCCTGTTCCTTCACGTGGGAGTTATTTCGATGAGCGAGTCGAATCCTAAGAGAAACGCACCTGTGCATTCGGGTTTTGAGTGGGCAGGAACTGTGGCTCGCATCCGACGTGGTGGAAAGTCATCTCGTGCGGGGCGTCGCTCAGCGCTGTTGGGAGTTCTGACCGCCGCCTATGTGAATTCGAACCGGGGTTCCCGTTCGACCGAGTCTCGTCCGACGACCGATCGCGCCTGAGCGGTGCGGACGACTCCATGAAATGATCGATTTGCTCTCCTGTTAAACAACAAATCAACCACCCCATCTTTTCCTCCCCTGAGAGGAAGATGGGGTGTTTTGTTGCGCCTGCCCCTTTACGGAAGAGAATCAGGCCGGACTGATACCTGAGGAATTAAGACTTCAGAGCACGAGGCACAAGGGCCGTCTCAAAAGACATGCGTCGCGTGAAGAAGTCTCGGTGAGCGAAGATCAGCGACGGCCGAGGAATCGCCGAGGCAAACGAACGCCGCCCGAGGCAAAAACGGTGTCCACGGAGGGGGGCGACATGATCGTTCGGTTGAAGGGCAACTGGTTGACATAGAAGGGGGGCGTTGAGAGCTTGAGTTTGACCTCTCCAAAGCTCCCCAGGCCCGTGACCGAGGCCAGGCTCGTATTGCCGCCAACAACACGTCCGACGAGCGTCGACCTGCGATAGATCGGGTTAAGGATCTGAAGGCGGTTGGCATCTCCATTGGCGAACCGGGTCAGGTCCAGCACGCCGCCGCCGGTCATCCGAAGAGTGACCATGCTGTTGTGGCTGTCAGGATAAACGAGAACCGTTCCCCGCCCTACGTAAGAATCAAACTCCCCTCCCGCCAGCGGCAATCCCCCCGGATCGGTCAGCCCAATCGCACGAACATAATAGAACTGGTTCGCTCCCAAGGTGCCCGAGGGCACAATGTCTACCGTGTTCGCCGCGGAGTTATAGGCGACCGACTGGATGCCGACGACGTAGTCGTCCCCTGTCCCGAATCGTCCGTCGGCTCCCACGGCCACGATCTGATAATGCGATGGGTCCGACGCGATTTGGGGGTCGAGTGCCTTGTTGAAGTCGAGTGTGATGTCGGAGATACCCGTAGCCGGCCCCGCCAGCCGTACGTCCTGAACGGAGGGGGGAATAACGTCAGGGTTCAGGACCTTGATATAAACACTCGACGCGATCTGCGCCCCCATCGACGCTCCGCCGGTGGGCGTGAACATCCGAAGGGCAATGGACTGGTCGTGCGTGTTGTACGGGTTGTTAATGATGGGAACGGAGAACGTCGCCGTCGTCTGCCCCGGTTGGAACGTCAGGGTACCGGCCACGGGCATGAAGTCGATGCCGGGGCGAGCGGTCCCTCCCGGCGGCGTGCAGTAGATGACGCTCACCGCTCCTCGCGCTCCCCCCGTCCGGGTCACGCTGATCACCGCCGAGCCCGCGTTGTCCGTCACACCATAAACCAGGTCGGCGAACTGAATCGCCCCCGGTGATTCGAGCACGTTCAGCGCGGTCGAGGCAGAGTTATTGCCCGCGACTGGGTCGTACTCGTTGGCGGCGACCGTCACGGTGTCGCTTGTCTTGATCACCTGGTTGGGCATCACCGTGAAGGTGATAGCAACCGAGCCTCCTGAGGCAATTGTTCCAAGTCCCAGCGTGACGACCCCGCCCGCCTGCGAAACACTCTGCACACCTGCCCCAGCAGAGACAAACACAGCCCCCTGCGGCAAGACGTCGCTCAAATGAACGCCAGTGGCTGCGCTCGGTCCGTGGTTCGTGACCGTCGCCGTGTAGGTCACCGCCTGTCCCGTATTCACCGCCGCATTGTCCGCCGACAAGCTGACCGACAAGTCGGCGGCCGGCACGACGCTCATCGAGGCACTGGCCTTGTTGGCTGTGGGATCAGGGTCGGGAAGATCGCTCGACACGGAGGCCGAGTTGGTGACACTCTTTGCCGACGTCGATGACAGGGTCACCGTCAACGTCACGGACGCTCCGTTCGCCAGCGACGCGATAGGGTCGGAGAGCGCTCCTGAAGGTGCAAGCGTGGGGTGATTGCCAAGGCTGTCGACCGCCGAGATGAAGGTCACCCCCGCTGGCAAAACGTCGGAGAGGACTACATTCGTCGCGGCATACGGTCCTTGGTTCGCAAGGGTCATCATATACTGAAAGGTTTCGCCCACGTAGACGGGGCCGCTCGGCGGCTGCATGCTCAGAGTCAGGTGTGAGGCCTGCGCAACAGCCGTCGTGATGTTGGCCGCGTTATTCGTCAGATTCGGGTCGAATGCGTCAGAGCTCACGCTTGCGGTGTTCGTCACGCCGGGAGCGGCGGCTGACGTCAGAAAAACGAGCGTGACTGTGGCTGATGCACCCGCCGCCATGTCGCCGAGGTTAACCAGCACTCCCCCCGGGCCAACGACCGATTGTCCCTGGCTCGGTGTTGCCGATTGCAAGGTAACATTGGCTGGAATCGGGTCCGTGAGAGTGACATTGGTCGCCGTGGAGGGCCCCTGATTTTTCACCGTCAAAACATAGGTGACGGTCTGTCCGGCCAGGATGGAGTCGCGATCCTGTGTGATCGCAAGACTCAGATCGGCAACGGCCGTAACGTCCGTGGTCGTGGAAGCGCTCAAGCTCGGTCCCGCCGGCGCCGTTTCGGTGGCCGTCACGGTATTGACCAAGCTAGGGGGGGCCGCGGCGGTCGGAGTGACGATGATCGTCCAGATGAGTACGGCCCCTGGAGCGAGCGAAGCCAAGCTGTCGGTGAGAACGCCTCCGGAGTAAGTCGAAGTCCCCCCCTGATTATCAGACGCGGAAACGAAGGTGACCCCCTGGGGTAAGGGATCGACCAGGGATAGACCTGTCGCGGTTGTCGACCCGGTGTTGGTCAACTGGACCGTATAGGTGAGTTGATCGCCGACCTTCACGGGGTTTGGAGAACTCGACAGCACCAGGGCGAGGTTCGTGACGGCCGTCGTGGCCGAAGCGGAGTTGTTCGCGAGGTTGGGATCATAGTTGTCGGACGCGACGGAAGCGGTGTCGGTGATCGAGGGAAGGCTCGCGGCCGTCGTGCCGACCACCACGGTCAAAATCACCGGGGCGGCGTTGGAGGGTACGCTATCGATGAGTGCGGTAACCACTCCCCCCGACGACGAGACGGTCCCCCGGTTTACCGTAGCGGAGACCAGGGTTGTTCCGGCGGGTATCGCGTCGGTCAACGCCACGTTGGTGGCCGTGGACGGTCCCTGATTTGTCAGCGTGATGGTGTACGTGACATTTTGTCCCTCGGCCACGCTCGCCGAGCTTCCCTGGACCTGAACGGCAAGGTCAGAGATCGGCGTCAAGGGTGTCACCACACTGGCAATGTTGTTGCCGGCGTCGACATCCCCGTTAGTGCTCGAAACGACCACGGAGTTGGCCAGCGCGGGAAGAGACGCGGAGCTCGTCTGGACCACGAACGTGATGACATCGATCGCGCCAGGCAATAGGGCCCCGATACTCACCTCGAGTATGGCTGAATTGATCGAGATCATCCCCACCTGGGCCAGAGCCGAGACGACGGAAATACCGCTGGGCAACAGGTCGGTCGCCAGAACGCCGAGCGCGGTCGTCTGCCCCTGGTTCGTCACCGTCATTCTGTACGTCACCTGGTCGCCAGGACTCGCCTGCGCCGGCAACGCCTGCATGCTGACCGAGAGGTCAGGGGTCGACTGCATCTGCAAGTTTCGGGCGAACGCCGACGTGTTCCCAGAAGCATCCGTCACGGTTGCCGAAATCACCTGGCTTGGTGAGACGACACCGGGCACACTCGCGTTGATGACCCCACTTCCGTTCTTGGACAACGTGATGGGCGCCGAGCCCAGGTAGCGCTGCCCCTCGCCAAACCCAGACGGATCGCCGCGATCACTCGCGAAGAACTGCACGGTATAGATCGCACCCGGAGTTCCTGTCATCGAGCCCACGATATTCGTGGAGTTGGTCCCGATCGTGGCGGCGGCGAGCAGCGGATACGCCTGATTTCGGTTCCCCGAGTTCTCCAGGTTGATCCCCGACCCACCGTTCCCATAGATCGAGTTCGAGAGGATCGCGTTGTTGAAAACTCCCCCTAGCATGTCAACGCCGGCCCCCTGGCTAAAATTCGGGTTGCCGTTGAAAGCGATGATATTGGGTGAGCCGTTGGCCATGCCTCCAATAGTGTTGTTGCTCGAAATGAGCTGCACACCATTCTGCCCATTGCCTAGATTCAATACCCCGGTCACGTCGGTACCGATGAAGTTGCCCTGCACGAGCAAACCATCCGTCATCCCCGAGCTCGTTACGCCATTGCCTCGATTTCCGGAGATGATGTTGCCCGCATTGAGAACGGTACCGCCGATAACCGCTGAGCTCGCGTTGGCAACGCTCACACCGTCCAGGCCGTTGCCAAGCTTCCTGGTCCCGCTCGGATCGGTGCCGATCAGGTTGCCCTCGACAATCGCTCCCGAAACGAGTCCCGCGCCGACGGCCCCCTTGATCTGAAGCCCATACCCCCCGTTGCCGGAGAGCACGTTCCCCTGCCCTGGCTGCGTGCCACCGACCTGGACCGTCGAGCCCCCCTGGACATCAATGCCGTCGCCGCCATTCGGAGACGGCCCCGTCCCCCCTGGCAAAAGGCCGATGTAATTCGCCGCGATCAGGTCGTTAGCCCCGGCCTGGATCCGAATCCCGTCACCGCCGAAGCCCACGATCGCCAGCCCTTCCACCGTGGTATTTCCGGCGCTCAGCACCAACCCGTCAAAGGTTCCCCCCGCGGCGCCAGGTCCCACGATCGCAATGAGCGGAACCCCGGCGTAGCCCGGTTGCGAAGTCCCGTCGATTGTTGCCGAACTCGTGAGCGCAGGCAGAGCCGAGTTGATGTTGATCTGACGCAAGCCTGAGCCGGGGATCGCAAATGCGATGGTATCTCCCCCTTTGCCCAGGTTGACCTGCTCAATCGCCCAACGCAACGACCCTGCACTCTCGTTATCGAGAGTACTGGTAACGGTAAATTGCGTGAGTAATACGCGCCCTTCCATCTTTTCACAGCCGGGGCGCGCCGCCTTGCGTCCAACCCTTCGCGTTATGCGTTGTCGACTCAACGTAGGCTTGCTCATAGGAGTCGTTTCCCCCCCGCTCGCTGCAACGGCTCGTCAGGAAGACGAAGCTCCTGCCAGCCATTGCTCTCGTCCGAGGGCGCCTTTCGGCGATGGAGATTCTCGTATTTAGGGATGGACCAACGGTCGTCGGTCACTTTTCATTTCAGGGTTCCCGTGATTCCGGCGGGAACTTATTCCTTAACCAAACTCACATCTTCGTGATTTAAGGAACGCCTTCTTTTTCGAAGGTTTTCCGCGGCTTCTTCGTGAGCCTTTTCCCTGGGTGTCACCTGCGGACCAAGACTTCCCCAAGCTGGAAGATTTTCAAGCTCACCGCGCGATCATCGATGCAAACAATCTATTCTGTCCTACATCCGTGGGAGAATGGAAGGAAAATCCGTTCTTCCTCAGTATTTTCTCGGATTCCCGGCCATCGAGCGGTCAAGCACGAACCCGAGTTTGGCCTCGTCCTCGAAACGATTCTATCGGACCGGAGCGGTTAAATCCAATCACGCTCGTCACCGCGCAATGAACGAGCAAAAACCACAAATCCACTCACAGCCCAACGAAACCGCGCACAACGCATAGTTTACATAAGTCGCTTGATGAAGCCAAAATGGCACACACCCTTCCTCGGCGACTCATGAGATCTTCGGTTCACGGCTCCGCATTGTTCGGAGGCCGCGCCTCGATTCTTGAAGCCGGAAGCCAAGTCAAACGGCTTGAAGTACGGAATTTCCAGGCTGTTAGGGCGATTCTCAGACGAGTGGCTTCCAGGCGTGTTTAGCCCCTACGTCTTGTAAGATGGCCCCGCGAAACGACCGGGCCATGACCATGGGGGGAGGTCGAAGCGACATACCTGGGTCTCGACGGTATCCCACTGAGAAGGCGCGTGTATCTCCGTAAAGAGAGCCAGATGGCACGGCAGGGGCAGATTCGCGCAGACTGTCCAGTGATCTCTCATCACTTGAGACATAGGATCGCACGCCACGTGATCCGGTGGGCTGAGCCTGGTGCTTACGTACCGGAACCAAAGAAGACAAGGCATCGGTTTCTCTCAGAACGTCGAGCGAGAAATCACCCGAGATGACGCCGACCTGTTGGCCAAGTATTGCCATGCCTGGCGAAACGTAAAGGCGAGGGAAGTAGGATGAGCAAGACGGACACCGAGTCGATCCCGCGAACACCTTTTCTCATGAGTGACGGCTTGATCATCCTGGCGGGATTCGCATTTGCCCTGAACATCGTTCGGATTGAACTGACCCCGCCGTACGGAAGGCTTCTTTCCTACCGGGAAGGAACGAGCCTATGGGATATCAATATCTGGAGTCGGAGGGGAGGAATCTCGACCTTGCTGTGGCACCTCTTGCTGGGACCCACCATCGCGGGGCCGGTGTTGATCTGGCGCCACATGCAGACCCTCGTACGCTGGTCGCTTTTGCCCGGCCGATTCCTTTGGATGATCATCGGAATGACCACGGGCTTACAGACCCTCCTCACTTATGACGTGCGCTTAGTCGCGGCCGACATTGAGCCTCCTTACGGTCCCTACATGCTGTTTGGAGGGCTAATGGAAATCTTGACAACCCTCGCGTACCCCGTGCTCGTCGCTGTTGTGTTTTTGGGCCTCCTCTCCAAAAAAAGGCGCCTTGCCCTAAGGACGTCCGGCACATGGTTGGATACAACCGGCATGATCGTTGGCGTGCTTTGGATGGTGCAAAGCGGACTTCAAATTTATACGTATAATCAGAATTGGGTTACTTATTGGCCCTGACATCCGCCCATGGGGAACAGGACTTGCATCGCCAAAACGCCGACGGGCCAAGAGCAAGCGGCTCGGCCCGTTGGTGTTGAACAGGAGCAGGATTTCGTTTTCAGAGACTTTGCCCCCTGCAAAACCAGGGAGATTTCTTCACCGGGGGGAGAGGGTTCTCTGCAGGGCCGCCTTGAGTTGTCGAATCTCGTCATCGCTAAAGCCGGCCTCCTTGAGGATGGTGTCGCGCTCCTCGACGCTGGCGCCTGCCGTCTTCAGGCGATTCTCGGAGGAGAGGGCTCTCCACTTGGCCCGAAGCGCCGCGGGAATTGGCGAGCCCTTGCCTTTGGGCTTCGGTTGGGAAACATCCTTGGTGGATTCGCTCGGCTTTCGAGGCTCCCCATCCGCCTCGGAGACACGGATATCAACCTGAGCCGTGAAGCCAGGCCGCAAACCGGGAAGCCCCTTATCGAGGATCACGTGCACGGTGTAAACCTTGACGTTTCTCTCGAAAAAGCTCGAGGGATCAGGTAGCGGGGCGACGTCCGTTACGGTCCCGGAGAAGGTCACATCAGCGAACGCGTCGACTTTGACTTTGGCCTCGAGTCCAGGTCTGACCAGGTCGATCTTCGACTCGGGGATCTTGGCGGTTACCCGCATCGGCCGTTCAAGGTCGGGGATACTGAAGATCTTCTGCCGCTCGCGAACCGCGGCCCCTTCCTCGATCTGGGCCTGGGGGCGATTGCCAACCCGATGCGGGTCGTTGGCGAAGAGGAGCACACCATCGGACGGGGCCAATAGCCGGCAATTCGCGATCTGGTGCTCCAGCTTCTTGATCTTCAATTGCTCCAGTTCCCAGGCTCCGTTCCTGGCGCGTTGCAGAATCAGCGCTTTCTCGAGTTCGCTTCTCAAATGCTTGATCGTTTTCTCCTTGGTGTATTTCTCGAGCAGCTCTCGGCGGGCTCGCCCAATTTCGATGGCTCTTTGCTCACGTTCGATGGTTTGGGTCGCGGCGGCGATACGATCCTCCACGTCGAGCATGGCCACGACATCGCTGGGCGCTTTCATCCCCCCTTGGCCGGTCACCAAGGCATTCAATTGCTCGCGAGCGGCTTGCGCCCGCTTCAATTGTTCTTGGGCTCTCGTGATCGCCAACTTGGCCAAGTCGATCTCGCTCACGGCCGTCAGCAGTTCCTTGGGGAAGAGTCCCTCCGTGTATTCCTTCAGAGAGATCGCGGCAACCTCGGAGGCTAGCTTAGCCTCCTCCAACGCGGTCTGGGCGACCTTCGCGGCGATCGTTTGGTTGACGAGCTGATCCTTCAGCGGGGCGGAGTCGAGCTCGCAGACAAGCTGCCCCTTGGTCACCCTCGTTCCCTCGGGAAGCAGGGTGATGATCGTGGCCTGGCCCTCGACCATGGAGTACACATCCGCGCTGCTCGATGCTTCAAGGACACCACGTTGCTCGAGGACCGTCCCCTTGAAGGGAGCGGCCGCCACCGTTTCCTTGGCCGCAGGTTCGTCGACCGCCGCGTTCCTCGCGGCGAGCGAAACGACCCCCGAGGTTGAGGCACAGAGCACGAAGAGAATCGAAGCGGCCTTCCACCAGCGGGTCATAGCCATCAGTTTGAGAACCTCCAGAGCGAGTGACGCGGCGGTCCCCTGAAGGACCGCCTGGGTTGATGCGAATTGGGTCGCGGCTCCCGCCGTTGACGCGACGAGTCCCGCGGGCATCGGCTCGCGAGATCGCTCCCTTTTCTCCGTTCCAACTCCCTGGCGAATCCCAGGCTCGAAACCACGACGTCTCAGGCGTTCGCGAAGCTGCTGCCGCCCTCGCGCCAGCCGGCTCCCGACCGTACCGACCGGGCAGCCCAGGTGCCGGGCTGCCTCCTCACAGGTGCGACCTTCCAGGTCACAGAGCACAATCGTCGACCGATACCGTTCCGGAAGGCCGTTGACTTCTTCATGAATCGCGGCGAGCAGTTCCCTAGAGCTCTCTTTCGCAACGCGAGTTTCCGCCAGTTCGGCCGCCCTCGCTTCCACCCCCTTCCGCCGAGCCTCAGCGCTGCGCACACGTCCCGCGGCGCGACAGGCAACCCGATGCAGCCAGGGTCCCAACGATTCCAGCACCCACAGAGACTCTCCCTTCCGGGCCAACACCAAAAACGTGGCCTGAAAGGCGTCCATCGCGTGATGGTGGTCGTGTAAAATCCCGTGGCAGGCGCGGAGAACCATCGGTCCGTGCCGCTCCACCAGCGCGGAGAAAGCCAGTTCGGCCCCCTCATCCCGCCGCGTGGCGAACCGCTCCAGAAGCTGCCCATCCGTCAAGCCGGCGACGGTCCCCGCTCGATAAAGAGCGTGGACCTGCCCCTGGGAAAGCCCCCCCCGATTGCCTGCCACAAGTCTGTCCCCGGAGCCATCATTTTTTTTACCTACACAGAGTAAAGCCTCGGCACGGCGCGATTTATCCTGGTTTTTCCAAATTCCTTGAGAATCTCCCCGCGGTTCCAACGTGGGAGCCCGCCAGCGAGAGAACCCACGTGCGGCCTGGGAGAAGCCCGACAACGGCTCGGCACTGATAGGCGCCAGATAACCCCTGGAAAACGCCAAATTGACGTTGAGCGGCATGCTACACGAGATTACTCATAGCTATTCTTATTGATTCTTAGTATTTTCTTAACTGGAATTTGAAGAACATCTTCAGGAGACCATCCTTTCGTTTTTCTTTAAGGACGTGCGACACTTTGTGTCTCCTTTTGTCGCACGAGCACTGGGCTTTAGTTAGCTTGAAACACGAGTACTGGCTTTAGTTAGCGTTCTGCTTAGGTACTGGGGCCGACGGCTCTGTCACCGCGAAATCACCGGGTTGAGCGTTCTCTCTTGCAAGGTGGGCACGACCCACCGAAAGCGCGATGCCGCGCGAAGATCGGTGGGTCGCGCCCACCTTGTAAAAGAGGCAAAGCCCCCGTCGATTAAGTGTTGATGGAGCGATCTTTGTTTTTGTGAGACGTCGAATCGCACTTTGCCTACGGCTCCCATGTTCAGTATAGATGACGAGGGCCTCGTGATGCGAATGGCGTTGCGGACGCGGTACGCCCATCCGTCCTGGGTGACTTTAAATACAATGATATCTTGTCATTTTAATAAATTTGACCATAAAATTGATGGGGAGGGGAGAAGCTTTCGCAAATTGTTTCACTCTTGGCATTTCCCTCAGAGGTTGACATCTCTCGACATTTCGTACCCGTGCCAGGCAAATGTTCACGGCCTGGGATTGAAAGTTGCCGATGAGCGCACGATGCCTTTCGGTCGTCAAGCTGGCCCGCACCCTCGGCCAGGTCGCCTGGACAATCGACATCCCTCCGCCCAAGGCCAAGTCCAATGCGATCACGCCCGAGGGGAAACACGACCTGGCCCTGGTCCGCCCTATGCGCGAGCTTGGGTTTCTTCGGGGAGAGGCCGTCGCCCTCGACCTGGCCGGCGGGGATGTTCGGAAGGTGAAGCGATTCAGCCGGCACGCCAAAGGGGGGACGTTGTTGAAATATGACGACAACCGACGGGACGAGGCCGGTGCGAATGTAAAGATGTTGGAGAAAGACTTGAGTCAGACTGAATTTCTCGGATCCTGTAACCTCTTGACGATGGTATTAGGCTCAAGTTTAATTCATATTTAAACACCAGGCCGAGAGCACGGTCACCGAGATGAAGCCAATCAGCGGCGGCCCGATGGATTCAAGGCCGGAGCCGTTTGAACGGACAACGAGAGGTGGCACCATGAAAGTCTCGCGGGTCCATACGCTCATCCTTTTCTCGATCGCCCTCGACTTATGCCTGTGCCGGGCGTACGCGCAGGAACCCCGGGGCGATGCCGGGAAGATCACGGTCGCCGTCGTCCACGCGACGTCTGGAACCATCCTGCAGCCCTATGAAGGCCTGATCAAATCAGTAGCCCCCGTCTTCGTCAACTCCCCGGTCAAAGGGCGAGTCGCGGAGATCCTCGTCTTGGAGGGCCAAGCGGTCAAGCGCGGCGATCTACTGTTCAAGGTCAAACCGGACTGGGACGTGCTGAAGTCGCTGGCCAAGGACTGGGACAAGGTCCCGCCCATCAAGGCACCTTGCAATGGCCTGGTCGGCTTCCGGGCCGCCAAGCCGGGCGACTCTGTCGGCAAGGGCACGCACGTGTTGACCTTGGGCGATGACGGCGTGATGCGGGTCCATTTTGATATCTCCGAGAAGCATTACCTCGAACTGATGACCGAACAGGGCTTGGATTGGAGAAATACGGATCTCCATCTCATCCTGGCGGACCACCGTAACTATCCTCACGTCGGGAAGATCGTCGACTTCCTGTCGCAATCCAATAGAGACCCCAGTCATTTTCCCGTGGCCACGGAGTTCCCGAACCCGGACGGGGTGCTGCACCAGGGTCAAACCTGCACATTGCTCGTCAGACGGAGAGTGAAGGACGCCATCGTCATCCCTCGGCAAGCGACGTTCCATGGTCTTGGCTTCAGGAGGCGGTTCGAACGCGTGCCCATCCTCCCCTGGTGCGGAAGATTAAGGCAGTCCGGCACCCCTATCGCCGTTTGCCTTGGAGGCATCGGGGCGTGGTTCGACCCTACCGTCACTTTTCTGGAGCGTATCGGGACGAGATTTGAAGTTCATGCAGCGAGATACGTTTACATCGTTGATGAAAATCATGTCGCACATCGGCGCAGGATCGCCGTTGAGGACGACGCGAACGACAAGTTGACCGTCAGGAAGGGGATCCAAGTGGACGACCGGATCGTGGTCGATGGAGTCGGCCGGGTGAGCGACGGGGACAAGGTCGAATAAAGCTTCCATGAACGTGGCACCACGACGTCTCCGCGAGACGGTCCGGGGATCGCACGACTTTGGGCCCGGGCTGTTGTGTGAAAGCGGTTTTCGTTCGGCGAGCGCACCAAGCCTTGATGTGTTGGGGCCTCCCCCTGCAACGCAATCAGGGTGGCACGGTCAAGTGGACTCACTTGTCCATGGGTCTATGCACGAGCCACTGATAAGCGGGTACGCTTATCAGTGCCACCCATGGATACGATGCGGTGTCTCAGCGCTCCGTGGCAGGCTTGTCTGCGGGTGCGTCACGCAGACGAGAATCCCGTCGGGAGTCCCGTTAAAATCGGCCATGGACAATCCGTTCTCCAAGTTCATGGGGCCCCTCAGATCGGTCGAGGCCAAGATCTGTTTCCGTGATCTTTCGATGGCCGTCGACCGTTCCGGACGCACACAAGCTCGATCCAAGCTGGGGTGATGAGGCGTGGAGAGTCTTCAGGATTTAATTCGGTCGGCCAGGGGAAGAGAAGCGGCCGGGGATCTCGATGGGGCGATCTCGCTTTTCGAGGTGATCCTGGAACAAGACCCGAGGCACGCCGTGACATTGCATGCCCTGGGGACGTTGCTGAACCGTCGCGCCCATTACCGCCGCGCCGCGTCTCTCCTTGAGCAAGCCGTCGTCCTGAGTCCGGGCGAGGCGACGTGGCACGTCGACCTGGGAGAGAGCTACCGAAATCTTGGCATGCTACGGGACGCCGCCGGCTGTTGCCTCGCGGGATTGAGAATCCGTCCCGAATATCCTGAAGGGATGAATACGCTCGGACTCACGTTCAGGGAATCTGGCAATCTCGAAGGGGCCCTGGAACAGTTCCTCAAGGCGATCGCCTGCCGGGAGGATTTCTACCCTGCCCGGGTCAACGCCGCGACCGTATTGCAGGAACTCGGACGAGCGGATCAGGCGATACCGCATCTGCGGCGGGCAGCAGAGCTTACCCGGGAGCCCGGGCCGGTCCGGACCAGCCTCGGCCTGGCTCTGCTGGCCGTCGGCCGGTACGAGGAGGCCCGCATCGAATTCGAGTCGGCCGCTTGCCTCCTCCCCGATTCCGCCCTGGCCCACCTCAATCTCGGAGACGCCTTGCGTCTCCTGGGCCGCACTCAGGACGCAAGGTCTTGCTACCTCAAGGCGGTCCGCATCGATCCAGGCCTGCCGACCTCCCACTTCCGCGTCGGGATGACGTTGCGACGCGAGGGTTCACTTAATGATGCGTTGACATGGTACAAGATTGCCGTCGAGATGGAGCCCGGTGAGCCGAAGTTTTGGGAGGAGCTGGCGGACCTCTATCATCAACGCGACGAGCCGGATGAGGCCGTCCTGTGCTGGCAGCGCCTCGTTGATCTCTCGGCCGCCGATCCCGTCGGTGCCCGCCTATCGCTGGGCCAGGCCCTACAGCTAGACGGCCGCCACGACGAGGCGTTGGAGCAGTACCGGCTATGCCTGGAGATCGAGCCGAGTTCGGCCCGCACTCAATTTGCTCTGAGCGCGACATTCGAGGAACAGGGGCAGTTGGCGGAAGCGGAGGCGGCCTTGCGTGAGGCTATCCGCCTCGACCCGCGCTTCCCAGCCGCCCATGCCCGCCTCGCAATGCTGCTCAGGGGGAAGCTGCCCGATGACGATCGGCTCAGCGTCGAACGCCTCATCGAAGAGCCGGGGCAGTCCCCATGGCCTCGAGCGCGGCTGCTGTTCGCCCTGGCCCAGGTTCTCGACGCGCGGCAGGAGCATTCGCGGGCGGCGGCCTTCCTCGTTGAGGCGAACGCGTTGGTCTCATCGATCCGGCATGCCGAGGGTTTGGTCCACCAGCCGGACGATCACGAGCGGTTTGTGAGTGAACTGATCCGATGCTTCGACGCGGAGTTCTTCCGTCGTTTCACCGGGTGCGGACTGGAGACACGGCGGCCGATCTTCATCGTGGGACTGGCTCGTTCCGGCACGACCCTGATCGAACAAATCCTCGCGAGCCACCCGCGCGTCTTCGGGGCGGGCGAACAACTCTTCGGCCGGCGTTCATTCGAGAAGATCCCATCCTTGACGAGGCCGGGCGGCGCGGCGTTGGAGTGCGTGGCCTTGCTGGACGAGGTCACCTTGAAGCAGCTTGCTGGCGAGCACCTCGGCAAGCTCAACGCACTGGACTCGTGCCGCTTCGAGCGGATCGTCGACAAACTGCCGGATAATTACTTCTATCTCGGATTACTGTACGCGATGTTCCCGAGAGCGACGTTCATTCACTGCCGAAGAGATCTGCGTGACGTCGCCTTTTCGTGCTGGATGAGCGACTTCCATAGTGTCCCGTGGGCGAATGACTTGACCCATATCGGGTCGCAATTCCTCCAGTATCGTCGCCTCATGGAGCACTGGGGACGGGTGTTGCCCGCCGAACTCATCGAGGTCCGCTATGAAGAACTCGTGGACGACCTCGAAGGGGCTGCCCGGCGCCTGCTCGACGGGTGTCGCTTGGAATGGGATCCGGCTTGCTTGAGCTTCTATCGGACGCGGCGCGTCGTCCGCACCGCCAGCCTCAGCCAGGTCCGCCAGCCTATTTACAGAAGCTCCGTGGGACGATGGAAGGCTTACGAGAATGAGCTGGCCGACCTCTTCGCAATGCTTGGGGAAGGCGGCCTCGATCTCGGGTGACGGGGTAACCGACCTCGCGTTTCCAACGGTCCAGACTATCATCAACATTCGACGCAACTTTCAAAATAAAACGATCCAACATGTCAAATTGACCTATCTTATAAATTCCGAGAACTTTTACTTGACCCACCCAATTGGAATCACTAGGCTTCCTTAAATACCCCAAGTGGAATCACTAGGCTTCCTTAAATAAATGCAATGGTGATGGAACTCATCATCACCGGTTATCCATTTGCATCCGGCCGATCCGCTCTCATTTCGGGACATCATCTTTCGATGTCCGGTGCCACCTTATCGCCTCAACCAAGCGAGAAACACCATGAGCAAGCGACGCCACGCCGTCCCCGCGTTCCGACCCAGGATGGATCAACTGGAGAAGCTCACGGGCGTCTCGTCGCTCGCGATCGGTGCCGTATTTAGCCTCCAGGGCGCCGGTCAAATCACCAGCCCTCCCGCATCGCAGGGGGAGCCCGACGCTGCCACCGGCGGGATTTCCGATGGAGCAACGCCCGGGACTCAGCCCGTCGTGCCCATTGCCGAAACGAAGTTGCCTGCGTTCCAATCTCTGGCCAGGAACAACGTCGAATTGATCTCGACCAAAGACAAGCCAGCCACGTCCGCAGCAGCGTCCGCGCCTTCACCCGCCGCCGGCACCATCCGACCACTTGCGATGGCCCCCTCGCCGCAGACGAACGCGATGGCGGTCCAACCCATGATCTCGTTGCCTACGGCCTCGGGCGACGCCGTAGGCAATGGAGTGACAGGCGTTACTCCCTCGGCAGCCCAGACGGCACCCGTGAATCCCGCAGGGAATGGGGCTTCCGCCCAGGCCAACTCCGCGCCCCAGACGGCACCCATGAATCCCGCGGGGAATGGGGCTTCCACCCAGGCCAACTCCGCGCCCCAGACGGCACCCATGAATCCCGCGGGGAATGGGGCTTCCGCCCAGGCCAACTCCGCGCCCCAGACGGCACCCATGAATCCCGCAGGGAATGGGGCTTCCGCCCAGGCCAACTACGTCGCCACCGGTGGAGGGAAATCCACCGCCTTTGCCGCGGAAGTCGCACCCAATGATAGCGGTGGGGGAAGCAGCGGCGGGGGGACCGATCCTCAGATCCGAAACTCTGGCACCATCGCCGGCACCAGTACGGCAGCGACCGTCTACATCGCCGGCAAATTCACCTTCACGCCGTCCTCGCCGTCCGGGGGAGGCGGCTCGCCAATTCCGGAGACGTTGAACATCACAGCGTCGGGTGGAGGAACCTACGTCGGTTCTTCTGCGTCTTTCGGGGTCACCTCGAGCATAGGCACTCTCACCAACATCAGTTGGAAGGTGACAGGAGCGACACCTGCGTATACGGGAAACACCTTCAGTAACACTCCCGGTGCGATGCAATGGAACCATCCGGCGTACACTCCGCCGGCCGCCCAGGCGGGCAGCAACGCCAACAGCAGCATCTCGTTTTACTGGGGTGAGATCCCCGGGGCCGACACCGTCACCGTCACCGCGAATGTCGTGGTACCAGCCGGCAGCGGAACCATTCAGGGGACGCCCACAGCAACGGCAAGCGTCACGGTCTCGAGCCCGTCGGTCTTCTGGGTGCTTGACTACGAGCCAAGCGTCAGGACTACCGGACAGATCTTTACTTATTCCTACTATAACGCTACGAGCCAAATGACCACTCCCGGGATCAAATGGGCTTTTTCGAATTACTACGCAGGCACCGAATCCGTCGAGCAGTTGATGACGGGCGCCACCCTCTATGAGGCCACTGATAATAGTGCAAATCCTGCCGCTTCTTGGTCTGGCCCCAAGAATACGCAGGGCCAAGCGGCACCATTCCCACTCGTTGACGGCTCAGCCAGCGCGACCCTGCCTTGGTATGATTCGACCCCCCAGGACGGTCAAGACTCGCCGTCAATGGGGCTGGACAAACCAAATGCTACCTATGCAAAGATGAACGAATCTTTCACTGACTACGTCATGTACAATCCGGGCGGCATTTACGTGCCGGTGGCGAAGTTCTCGTGGCAGATTCAAGCGACGGCAACGGGGAGTGGTCTCACATGGGTCCCCACTACCACCGCCGCCGGCCCACTCGCTATGCCTACGGGGAGTACAGCCTGGCCCCAAGCGGCCAAGGATTCCCCCGCCAACAATTACAACCAACTCCTTTGATGAGGACAATGCGCGATCACAACCGATGAATTTCGAGCGGGGCCGTGGCTGACGTATGTATTCATTCTCGCGGGACCACTCCCGTCAGCCCACGGACTCCCTCGAACGGAAGCAACCGGAAGCGGCTCGCGCAAGCACGCATCAATCACCGTTCTTCTGGTGTCTCTAAAGCGATCCTTTAGTGATGATTTTTCATTAAAAGTCGCACGGCATGCGTGTGCGATCGAGCCTCGCCCGCCACACAGACGCACGATCAAATACAAACACAACATCCTCTCAACATTGTTACTTCCCGCGCGTTCGAGGTTCTTTGAAACGACATCGCTGCTCGACGCGACGCCTCGAATTCCGAATCAGATCGCGTTGAAGGCGAGGGGCGGACTCCTATCAAAATCGTATTTGTTTCTCAGGTCTGTTATCTCGATACAAATAACGGGGCGAGCGTCGCAACTCGCACGCTCCTCGAGTGCCTTGCACGACGAGGCCATAGCGTCGCGGCCGTGTGCAGCACCGTCTTCGAATCGCAGCGAGATCTGGATCCGTTGCAATGGCTGGCTGGGCTGGGTTTGAGAGCTGACACCTTTTCGTTCGCGTCGTCATCCGTTGGGCCATCGTCTCCTTCGCGGGAAGAATGGCGCGCACTTCGCCGCGTCGTTCACGGGGTCGACGTTCTGATCCATCGAAGTCCCACGTGCCATGCCCATCAGCCCGACGAATACGAGACGCGGGAATTCCTCGGGATTTACGAAGCTTTCCTCGAAGAGTTCCGGCCGGATGTCATCCTCAGCTTCGGAGGCGACGCCTTGGCGATGGGAGCCCGACGCGTGGCCCGGGCCAAGGGGGCTGCCTCCATCTTTGTCCTTCACAACTTCGGCTATCGGGACAATTGGGCATTTACAGACGCGGACGCGATCATCGCCCCGTCGCGGTTCGCCGCGGCCTACTACACCAAAACCCTTGGGCGGGAGTGTCGGGCACTATCGAACCTCGTCGACCCCACTCGCGTCCGGGCCGAAAGTCGCGATCCTCGTTACGTGACATTTGTCAACCCTTCCTACGAGAAGGGTGTCTACGCCTTCGTACGAATCGCCGACGAACTGGGCCGGAAGCGGCCGGACATCCCCTTCTTGGTGGTGGAAGGTCGGGGATCCGAACGCACACTGGTTGATTGCGGGATCGACCTTCGGACCCATGGCAACGTTAGCATGATGAGTCACACGCCCGACCCCCGGCAGTTCTGGGGCGTGACCAAGGTCGCCCTGATGCCGTCGCTCTGGTGGGAGAATCAACCCCTGGTCGCGATCGAGGCCATGATCAATGGCATCCCCGTGATCGGCTCCGATCGGGGCGGCATTCCAGAGGCCTTGGGTGATTCCGGGATCGTGCTCGGCCTGCCTCAACGGTTGACACCCGCGACTCGAGAGCTGCCGACGCCCGAGGAGATCAGAGCCTGGGTGAACGCCATCATCGCCCTGTGGGATGACCCGAATGTTTATCAGGCACATAGCAGGCGGGCCCTGCGCGAGGCGGAGCGCTGGGAACCGGAACACCTCGCAAGCCTGTATTCGGACTTCTTTGAAGACCTTAGGTCGGTCATTCAAGCTCCAATCAGCCCCGAGAGGTTGGATACTGCGGGTACGGTGACGGTCGAGCCGTCCATGATCACCCGCCCAAAAGTCTCGGCCAGCGATCCCATGTTGGAATGCTGCATCGTCTTCACCCATTATCGGGACGACGATACGACGCGGCATCACCTCGAGCTATTAAGGAAGTTGAACCCCTTCCCCGTGGTCGCCGTGTGCAACGCCTCCCCGGAACGGGTTGAGGGCGCGGTCGACGTCGATCGACTCTCCAAGCAGTGGTCCGATGAGAATAAGTGGAGTAGTGCAGACAGCATCCTGTACCGATGGTTCCTTCACGGTGGGATCAGGGCCCAGCGTTATCTGATGCTCGAATGGGACACCCTGGCGACGATGCCCGTGAAGGAGTTCTATCGTGAGTTCTGGGACCGGGATGTTGTCGCGACGTCGGTCAAGCGGATCGAGGCACACCCAGAATGGCAGTGGTTTCGTGAGCAATTGCACCTGCTACCGCCTCATCTTCGCCAATACGCCGCCGGAGTCGTTCCCTTCAACGGCCTATTGCTGTCGCATCGAGCGTTGGCTGCCGTCGTCGAAGCCGATCCGCTCCCCGGTTTGTTCTGCGAGCTGCGGATAGGGACATTGCTCCGCGCTGCCAAGTTCGAACTGACTGAATTGCCGCCGGAGAAGCGGAGGATGAATTCCTTTCATCGGCTCAACATCACGTTCGATGGGGTGACTCCAGGTATCTACCACCCGATCAAACACAACCCGATGTCCGTCCCTCGTCGTACCGACGGCGCCGGTTTCGATGCCAGAAACCAGACCGGTTTCAGAACACCCAAGGGTCCATTCCTGGCATAATTTCGGGAGGACATGGGTCTCACACCGAGCCTTGAATCGTGACTCGACCATCTGATGACTCGTAGCCGTTCACGGCCGTGGCCACCTGACAGGATCGGATGGGCATCACCTCAAGCCAGAGGCGAAGGAATGGATCTCCCGTCCCGCTTTGCTGCGAAGCGCGCGGTGAGGTAGGACGCCACGGTCTCTTCTCGCCGCCGACATGTCTCCATCACCGAAAATAATCGCTCCACGAATCAGTGATCTCGGCGATCGGCCCGGCCAGGACCTCGCCGGCCTGGCGTTGGACCCCTCGCTTGCTCAGGCGATGGGAGGGGCCGGCCCAGGACTGGAGCCACGGTCCGAAGGCCCCGCGCGGCATGTCGGCCGGGAGCTTGCGGGTCGTGGCGGCTCAGGACTCATTCCATCCGGTGTAAACGACCGGGGGCCAATGCGCACAACCCCACCCGCCGCGAACGGCGACCGTGTCAGCCGGTGGGTCGAGGGGCTGGTGCACAAGATCCTTCTGGCGGCGCGCGGTCGACGTCCGGATCTCCCTTGCTTCGCGCGAAGGCCTACTGCACGATGAACTCGATGCCGAAGAGACCTTTCAGCCTCTTACCTCTCAGCGAGGAACGGCGGGCGCTGCCGACGTCCAAGAAAAGAGCCGCCTTTTGCCGAAATGAAGTACCAGGAATCCACTCGAACCGTTCCAATGCCCGCGTAGACAGCAGACCCGAATACAATCGCACACTTTCCAGGCAGGCAATCCCCGGTGATCCGAAAAAAATGGGGCACTCAAGCGGTGTGTCGGCCACTGTTTAGGATCTTGAGGGGGCGCTGGTGCGCGATTTGCGGGTTGTTGCTGCATCCAATTTCCCGGAGCCTGTAGGAACATCAATGTTGTCGATGCGTCACGGGGTCGATGCGAGACTCTTTGGTGAATACACGTTGACCGGGTACGACGAGATGTTCGCCGCCCCCGGTCAGGTCCGCCCGCACTACTCGGCTCTCCATCAGCGTTTGAACGCGTGGGGGCTCGACGAGTTCGAGTCGCGCCGTCGCGCGGCGGATTTGCTGATGAGGCACCAGGGGATCACCTTCACCGTCTATGGACGGGAGCAAGGGGTCGAGCGGATCATTCCCTTCGACCCTGTTCCTCGCCTTATCTCGGCGGAGGAGTGGGACCATCTCGAGCGGGGCCTGAAGCAACGTGTACGAGCCCTCAATCTGTTTATCCACGACGTGTACCACGCGCGGCTCATTCTGCGCGATCGCGTGCTCCCTCACGACCTAGTCCTGGGGGCGTCGAGCTATCGCCGCGAATGCGTCGGGCTTCGTGTACCGCGAGACATCTATATCCACATTAGTGGAATCGACCTGATTCGCGATGCTCAGGGCAAATACATGGTCCTTGAAGACAACGGCCGCACCCCTTCAGGGGTCAGCTATGTCCTCAAGAACCGCCAGGTGATGAAGCAGGTCTTCCCGTTCCTCTTCGAGCAGTACAACGTCCTGCCGAACGACGACTACGCGTCAAACCTTCTGGCCATGCTGAGGTACATCGCTCCCGAAGGTTGCGATGACCCCACGGTGGTCGTGCTCACCCCCGGGGCTTACAACTCCGCATATTTCGAGCATAGCTACCTGGCTCGCCAGATGGGCATCGAGCTTGTTGAGGGGCGCGACCTGTTCCTCGACAACGGGCAGATCTTCATGAGAACCATTCGCGGCCCCAAGCGAGTGGACGTCATCTATCGCCGTATTGACGACGACTTCATCGATCCGCTCACGTTCCGCCGCGACAGCCAACTCGGCGTCGCCGGTCTGGTCGGAGCCCATCGCGCAGGGCAGATCGGCCTCGCAAACGCGATGGGAACCGGTGTTGCCGACGACAAGGGAATCTACCCCTTCGTGCCGGACATCATCCGCTACTACCTCAAGGAAGACCCGATTCTCGCCAACGTAGAGACCTTCCGCCCCACCATTCCTTCGCACCAGCAACACATCCTGGCCAACCTCGATAAGCTGGTGGTCAAGGCAGTGGATGGATCGGGTGGCTACGGAATGTTGATTGGTCCGGCCTCCACGGCCGAGCAGCGGGCCGAGTTCGCGGATAAGATTCGGGATCATCCCCGGTCTTACATCGCTCAACCGACGATCACGCTCAGCCAGCACCCTACGTTCATCGAGGACCATCTCGAAGGACGACACGTCGACCTGCGTCCGTTCATCCTTTATGGGGAGGAGATCAAGGTCCTCGCCGGTGGACTGACGCGCGTGGCACTCCCGCGAGGCAGCCTGGTGGTCAACAGTTCGCAAGGGGGTGGCACGAAGGACACGTGGGTCTTGCGCGGGAAGCCTCCCGCCCCGAAACCGAACCTGGAGGGGGTCGCCTGAGATGCTCAGCCGGGTTGCCGAAAATCTGTATTGGATCAGTCGCTACGTTGAGCGAACGGAGAACGTGGCACGGCTTCTGGACGTCGGGTTCCACCTGGAACTCGACGCGACCGGCATCGCCGGAGATGGGGCGGCGCTTGGTCCCATTGAAAGCGTGCTGACGATCCTCGCCTGTCGCGATACGTTCGAGCGGACGCACGCGGGAGCCGAGAAGGATCGGGATACCGTCCTTCGCTTCCTCACGTTCGAGCGGCAGAACAGCCACTCGATTCTCTCCATGCTCGCCCGAGCTCGTGAGAACGCCAGGGCCACGCAGGAAACCCTAAGCGGTGAAGCCTGGAGCCATGTGAACCAGGTTTACCTCTACCTCTGCAGCCGCCGAGCGCAACGCCGTTTCGCGGCCAGCCCACCTCGCTTCTTCGACGCCATCAAGCGGGCCTGCATCCTGTTTGACGGGCTTGTCGATGGCACGCTCCCACGGGCGGAGGTTTTCCACTTCTTGCAGCTTGGTCGATATCTCGAGCGGGTCAACCAGATCAGCCGCATCCTCAACGTTCGGCTCAGTGGCGTGGGCGAAGGACATGAGGTTGCCGACTTCACACTGCCGATCGTCCACTGGTCGAGTTTGCTCCGAAGTTGCTCAGCCTATGAGACCTATCTTCGGGAACATCACGAGCGAATCGATCCCGAAGGGGTGGTCCGCTACCTCGTGCTCGACTCGGACTTCCCGCGAGCCATGCGCTATTGTGTAGCCCGATGCTGCCAGTCTCTGCATGAGATCGCCGGTGGTGACGAGGACGAATACGGCTCGGAAGCGGAACGCCGGCTGGGACGTCTCGACAGCGAGCTCCGGTACCTCGACGTGAGCGAGATCTTCAGCCAGGGGCTTTCCAAGTTCTTGACCGGCATTCAGGACTCGTGCAACCGGATCGGTGACGAGATCCATCATGCGTATTTCTTTTCCTGATGACCTGTTGAAGTGACTCTGCCAAAGAGGGTCATGCCTTTTCGGGGCGATGCGAGGCGGGTCTTCCTCTCCAAGACTTCTTGAGCGAACCGAGGCGCCTTATGTTATTGCGAATTTCCCATGAGACGAGGCTCACCTACTCCGCCCCGGTCTCGGAAACCGTCTTCGAAGTTCGAATGGCTCCTCCGTCGAACGAAGACCAGACCTCGATGGGCTATAACTTGAGGATTAGCCCCCAGGCGCCGGTGACCTCGTATCGAGACGGGTTCGGCAATCGCGTTGACCTTTTCAACGTGCCCACGCACTATCGAGAGCTAGCCATTCAGGCCACGAGCTACGTGCGGACCCATCGACGCAACGGACTCGAGCGTCTCGCCAACATCGATTGGCCAGAGAATGGCGCGGGCATGGACACGATCGAAGCGATCGAGTTCATGCACCTCAGCCCCCTGGTCGACAAGAGTCCCGCGATGACCGCCCTGCTGAGCGAAATTCCCCCGCCGGCCGGTTCGATGCTCACCATCGTCCGAGGAATCCTCGCAGCGGTTCGCTCGCGCCTGAAATTCGAGCGCAAGGTGACCTCCGTCAACACGCCGGTCAGCGAGGCTCTGGAGCTCGGGTGCGGAGTCTGTCAGGATTTCGCCCACCTGTTCCTGGGAGCCTGCCGAGGCATAGGCCTCCCGGCTCGGTATGTCAGCGGATATGTTCATCAGACTGGAGAAATCGCCACTCACGCGTGGTGCCAGATCTGGGCGGGCCCCAAGGTCGGCTGGGTCGACATCGATCCCACTCGCGACGACTTCGTGGGAGACGGCCACGTGCTCACCGCCGTGGGCCGCGATTATTCCGACGTTCCCCCCAACCGCGGACTCTGGAAGGGACGTGCGGAAGAAAGCATGGCCGTGGTGGTGAACGTTGAGGCCATCGACCGCATCCCCATGGAGTGGAACGAGTGGGCTCCCATGGGACTACGTCCGGGCTCGTCGAGCTTCTCGCAATTCCAGACCCAGCGGCTCGGCCCTGCTTCGTTCCACTCTCAACGGTCCTCGCGAAGCGCCTATCCCAACCAGAGAAGCGCACGTTCAGGGCTGCACCAGCAACAAGGGCAGCAACAGCAGCAATGAGCGAGACCTGATCGCGGTGCTTGCTCGCCTTCAGCGACGTGAGTGCCGTCGTCGGTTTGAAAGCCCGTGATTCCAACGCGGGCGTCCCGTCGTCGACGTAAGCTCCGTAGCTTAAGTCAACGGCCCCGGGGCATGACGCCCCTGAGATACGCGGTCGAGCCGGTAGACCAAGCTTTTTGTAGTCGTGCAGAACCAGGGCTCGGGCCTCTGGGTCCTGGGATCGTTTGTCGGCAGGTCCGGTTGTGCGAAACCGGCCTCCTCGGCACTTTCTTGAGAATTCCGAATCGATCAGTTTCCTCTTGAACGAAGCGGCCCGAAACCCGACGATCGAGGTTCGAGGGTCCCCAACTCGCGCACGTCCGCCGCGATCACCGGGCTCCGCCCGAATTGCCCGGCGATCGAAATCCGCGACGCCGCCAGGGCTGCCGAGTTGTCGAGAAAGGTATAGGCGATGACTTATTGCGTGGGAATCATGACCCGTGACGGCCTGGTGATGGCCTCCGACTCGCGTTCGAACGCCAGCTACGATCAGGTGAACGTTTGCCGAAAGCTGCACACGTTTGTCGACCCCGGCGAGCGTCTATTCGTTCTGCTGACGAGCGGAAGCCTCTCCTGCTCCCAATCGATTCTCACCCTTCTTCGGCGCGACTTCGATCAAGGACTCGGCTTGGCCGCCACCACCTCCATGTACGACGCCGCGAGGGTCGTCGGAGACCAGGTTCGCCGCGTCTCCCAGATCGATCGCGCCGCGCTCGAACAAGACGATTACAAGTTCAACGTCCACATTCTGCTTGCAGGCCAAATCCGTAGCGAAAGGCATGACCTCTACCTGGTCTACCCGCAAGGGAATCCTCTCAGGGCTACCGAGGATTCTCCGTTCCTACAAATCGGCGAATGCAAATATGGAAGGCCAATCCTCGATCGCGGCGTGCGCTACGATCAGACCACGCTTGAAGATGCCGCACGCTACGCGTTGATATCCCTCGACTCGACCATGCGATCCAACGTCACCGTCGGCCCCCCCATCGACCTCTTGATTTACAAGAAAGACGAGCTCCGGGTGGCGCGCCAGCGGCGGTTCCACGCCAAGGATCCCGATCTCCAGGCCATCCAGACTCACTGGGAGCAGGCGCTCCGCAGAGCCGTGCAGGAGCTGCCCTCGATCGATTTTCAGGATGGCGCCTGGTCGACATAGGAGAGGGATCCCTCCCTCCGCAAAGGAGGGGAGCTTCCACAAACGATCGTCTCACCGTGGGGTGCGCATGGCAGACCGTGCCACCCCACCAAGAATCCACGGACGCAATCGTTCCCCCATGCTGGAGCGCAGACCTCAGCCGGCTCGGCCCCCCTGCGGTTTAGAGAGGGTGAAATCTTCGATCCGGGGCGTGAACGGGCGAGGGGCGACGTTGGTGGCGGAGACCCCTACGCCAAGCTTGTTCGGAAGGGTCAGGGAGACTTTCTTCACGGGAAGCCAGGTCTTCCCGTCGCTCGAATAGGTGCAAGTGAACTCTCCGCCGCGGCGCTCCAAGCGAATGACCGTCGGGCCGTCGCGAGTCGGCACCATGGCCCCTTTTCCGGGGCGGCCGTCGTTACGGCTCTCCACAAGAACGTGGTGCACCATCCCACGATCACCAAAATAGCCGGCGGCACGGTCCAGCCGTATGTAATTGTTCATGTCTTGCCAGACCAGGATACCCGCACCCTGGAAGGTGATCGGCAAGTTTGGAAGGGGAGCCGTCCCCGGTCGGAACGTTCCGGAAATCTTGACCTGGGCCACGAAGTCTCCCGCCACATCCGTCAAGGCTCGCGGAGCGTCGGCCACACCTCGATCTGGGTCGAACGCATGCAGCGTCGCGGGGATTTGCAAGGAGACCCCTTTGCCCTCGCGCTGAAGTTTGCAATCGTTCAAGGGATCGATCAGCGCCCCCAAAGGTTCGAGGCCGGGGATGCCCTCAGGAACGACGGCTTCGGTCGGTGCCGGAACCTTGGGAGTCGTCGCCGCGACGGTGGTGGGCTGCGGTTGAGGCTGAGCCGGAGTCGCCGATGCAGGCGTGGGCGCGGGCGTTGGTGCGGAGGCAGTGACTGGGGGGGTCGAAGGGGGTTCCGACTTGGCTGGTTCCGCCGCCGGAGCAGGTTCCTTCGGCGCCGGGGAATCCGGCTTGGCCGCCGCGGCGGTCTCGACGGCTGGGATCTTCTCGTCGGCCGCGGGAGGCGACACGGGAGCCGCAGGCACAGCCGGAGCGGCTGAAGGGGGCGCCTCAATCGCAGCACGCGTTTCATGCACCGGGCTCGGCACAGGATCGGGCCGCTTGGTCGACATGACTCCGAAGAGAACCAGGCCGTACAGGAACTCAACCACGATGATTCCGACGATGAATCCCGGGGAGCAAAATAATGACCCCGGAAGTTGCGCCAGGAGCGCAGGACGAATGCCTACACCTCGAGCCGATCCGTCTTCGCCATTGCCAACGAGTGAACGCGGCTTGCTGGTGGATGGATGCGACACAGCGCGTACCCTCTCGACTTCGTGGGAGATCTATTACATCAACGACCCAGAATCGCCTGCGGAAATGAACGTGGATCAGCTCCCCGAAGGACGAAGCCTTTCGGATCACAACCAACCCACTCCGTTGATGTTAGGGGGAAAACATCCTCGCTGTCAATCCGCTCGTCCGAATTCGTTCCCTTGACTTGCGCCGACTTCCCCCCTACCACCCGGCTAACCACCTCATCTCTCGCCCTGGTCTTTCCTGAGCGAATCTCCCCTCGGCGAAGACGCCCCAGACCCAGGGCTTGGAGAAAGTCCGGCTTGACCGGACCCTTCGTGCCTGTACACTTCGCGCGCCCCCATTCATCAACGGGTTCGCGAGGTGTGGGCGGATCGCCACTGTGGGCAAGCTTGGACGCCCAACCAAGGCAGGATGCCATGCTCTTTTGTTCTCAGGCCTTCCTTCTCTTCTTTATCGTCGTCTTCCTGGCCTACTGGGCAACACCCTCGAATCGCCTGCGCACCGCGATTCTGCTGGTCGCCAGCTTCTATTTCTACGCCACGTGGAACAAATGGTTGGCCCTGGTCATTGGGGTCTCCACTGCGCTCGACTATGGCCTCGCCCTGGGCATGGAGAGGAGCGCATCCCGCCACGTCCGGAAGGGGCTGCTCACCATCAGCCTGACTGCCAACCTCGGCCTCCTCGCCTATTTCAAGTACGCCAACTTCTTTCTCGATTCCCTGCGTGAGGCAATGCGAGCCATGGGCTCCGAGACCTCACTGCCGGTTCTGAACGTCATATTGCCGATCGGAATATCCTTCTACACCTTCGAGGCCATCAACTACACCGTCGACGTCTATCGAAGACGGATCCCCGCTGAAAGGAATCTCGCGCACTTCTTGCTCTTCATCACGTTTTTCCCCCACCTGGTGGCTGGCCCCATCGTGCGATCCCGCGACTTTCTGCCACAGATCCGCCGTACCAAGCGCTGGGACAGCGCGAGGATGCACCTCGGCGTGCAGTACTTCCTGATTGGCCTCTTCAAGAAGCTTGCGATTGCCGACCGAATGGCCGCGTTCGCCGATCCGGTCTTCGCTCAGCCCGGCCAGTACGGCAGTTATGCGGTCTGGATCGCAACCCTGGCCTACGCGATTCAGATCTATTGCGACTTCTCAGGATATACCGATATGGCGATTGGCTGTGCCCACATGCTCGGGTACAAGCTCTCGCCGAACTTCAATCTGCCTTACTGTGCCCGCAATGTTTCCGAGTTCTGGCGGCGCTGGCATATCTCCCTCTCGAGCTGGCTTCGTGATTATCTGTTTATACCCCTGGGGGGAAGCCGCGGAACGGCATGGCGCACGAACATGAACTTGATGATCACGATGACGCTCGGCGGGCTCTGGCACGGCGCGAGCTGGACGTTCGTGGTCTGGGGTGCGCTTCATGGCGGACTGCTGATCGCGCATCGGGGCCTCCGGACAGTCATGGCGAAGCTTCCCTCCGCCGAGCGGCTGCTGCTTAGCCCTGGCGGAACCGCGGCACGCGTCCTGACCACCCTGGCCTGCGTGTGCGTGGGATGGGTCTTCTTCCGCGCCACGTCGTTCGGCACCGCGCTTGAGATGATCCGGCGGCTCTCATGGCCGCACGAGGGTCTTTCTTCCCCGGCTCCGACGGACAGCTTCTGGGCCACGTTGGTGCTTGGCGGGGTTTGCCAGACCCTTTCTTACCACGGCGTCTGGACCAAGCTGGTCGCTCGCTTGCCGGAACCGGTCCTTGGGTTCACATACGCCACGGCCCTCTCTCTCTCGCTTTTGCTGGCCAGTGAAGCGAGCCAGCCATTCGTCTACTTCCAGTTCTGAGCCCAGCCGCAAAAGGGGAATCGATTTGGAGGCGAAGCGTCGGCTATCGAAGCGTGCCCGAGGCACGCTCATATGGGGTCTAGCCTGGTTCATCGCGGGGCAGATCTTCTGCGGGTTCGCGCTCCGCTCCCGCCCCGAGCTGGCCGACCGCGAGTTTGGCCGCAAGGTCGCGGACCTTCGCCGACTCCGAGCCCAAGTGCCGGATCGTCCCCTCTTCTTGATGCTGGGCAGTTCGCGAGTGGCCACGGGATTCCGTCCCGACGCTTTTCCATCCTCGGTGCGCGAGGGGTCCGTTCGCCCCTTGATCTACAACTTCGCCCAGGTTGGGTCGGGCCCGGAAATGTCGCACTTGAGCCTGTATCGGCTCCTTGAAGCCAAAATCCGCCCTGATTGGGTCTTCATTGAATACTGGGCTCCCACCTGGACCACCGAGCGCAACCTCAAGGAGTTCAGCGACCAGATCAACATCGGCTGCCTGGGCTGGAGCGACGTCGGCGTCCTTTCCTCGTACGTAAAACCGAATCGCCGCGGTTTCCTGTTCAAGCAGTGGTTGGGTAAGCAGTTCGTACCACTCTACGCCAATCGTTCCACGATCCTTGAGAACCTCGCACCTCGCTGGATGGTTCCCCCGCCGACGCCGGATCACCGCTGCCAGAATCTTGATACGTTGGGCTGGTGGAGTCCGCGCACAAGCGTCTCTCCGGAAGAGCGCCAGGTGCTCTCCGAGCGCTACAGCAAACATTACGGCAAGCGGCTTCGCAGCTATCACACCGCGGAGAACCCCGATCACGCCCTCCGCGCCATGCTTTCTCTCTGCCGTCGCGAGAAAATCAGGGCCACCGTCGTCATACTGCCCGAAGCGAACGATTTCCGCGAAGTCTACGCTCGCGAAACGACCGAGAAAGCCGGCGCGTACCTCGACATCATACGACGCGAGTTCGATGTGAACGTTGTCGACGCGCGAACGTGGGTCGCGGATGAAGACTTCATGGACGGTCATCATCTTCTACCGTCCGGCGCCCTTGTGTTCTCGAAACGCCTCGAGTCTCAGGTGGTGCAGCCACTCATGGCGGGTTCCGAGCGCGGCCCGCGGCGCTGATCTTTCGGCGTTCGCGACGCTCCCCAATTTCATGCGACCTTTTCGACGCGAAGGCACCTGGCTTGCCCGACGGGGGACGCTCCGCGCTTGAGATGACGCGTTTCACGTGTACCATGTGGTTTCATCCCCGCCCACGGAGCTCACGAACACCCACCCGAGAGTCCTCATCGATGTGGAAACGAACGCCCATGTTGCCGCGAACGCTCTGTTACGCATCGACGCTGCTGGCCATGGTGGCCGCAACCAGCTTCGCTCAAGAAACAGGTTCATTTCACGTCCAACGGTTCGTGGCGAGTGACTTCCCGCAACTTGCCAACGGCATCACCCTGCCCCCGGGGCGCACGTATACGGTCAAAGTCTGGAGCCCCAAGCGGCAGAATTGGACAGTCGCCGGAGAAGGTCAGGACTGGACCTTGAGCGTGACCAGCCAGGGGGATGACGCCGCTCCTCGATGGCAGTCAGCCGGCGAAATCGCGGCCCCCAAGGAAGGTCTCACGAAAATCACATTCAAAAGCACCGATGCCAAGCCCGCGAGTGATGCGACAAAGAAAGCGCCTTCAACCGATCCCACCCTTCTCCCTGCCTTCATCGTCGTGACCTCCGACCCGGCCTTCGACCCAGCCAACGTCCTCGACTTTGTTCGAGGCCGAATCGACACGGTGGCTCCTTCCGCAGACGTCCGCCGCACCAAGGTTCGCACAAACTATCAAGGGGTTGATTTCCATGCCCCGGCCACGCCTCAAGAGTGGCGAGACCGGGCCCGCGCCGTACGCGAGCATCTGCTGGTCACTCTCGGCCTCTGGCCGATGTTTTCCAAGACGCCTCTCAAGCCGCAAATCTCTGGTAAGCTCGAACGAGACGGCTATACGATCGAGAAGGTCACGCTCGAGACGCTGCCTGGCTTCTACCTCAGCGGCAACCTTTATCGCCCCGTCGGCAAGACCGGGCGCATCCCCGCGATTCTCTGCCCCCACGGCCACTGGAATGACGGGCGCGTGAACCCCGACGTTCAGCAGCGGTGCATCCGATGGGCCAAGTTGGGCGCAGTTGTGCTCATGTATGACATGGTGGGCTACAACGACAGTGAGTCGTTCGGGCACAAGTTTCTGAACGATCGACTTCGACGCTGGGGACTGAGCCTCGTCACCCTTCAGACCTGGAATAGCATCCGCGCTCTGGACTGGCTGGAAACACTCCCGGACGTCGATCCCGCTCGCATTGGTTGCACGGGAGAGTCCGGCGGAGGCACGCAGACCTTTCTGTTGACGGCCATCGACGATCGGATCAAGGTTTCCGCTCCTGTCGTGATGGTTTCCGACACCTTCCAAGGGGGTTGCGTCTGCGAGAACGCCGCGGGGCTCAGGCTCGGCACTGACAACGTGGAATTCGCAGCCTTGACCGCTCCCCGCCCATTGAAGCTCGTCGGCGCTTCGGGAGACTGGACGGCCAAGACGATGACCAACGCCTACCCCGCGCTTCAAGGAATCTACAAGTTGATCGGCACGCCCGATCGCATCAGTGCCGACGTTTTCGACTTCCCTCACAATTACAATCAAACAACCCGGAATGCGGTCTATGCCTTCATGGCGAAATGGCTGCTCGGAATCGATGACGCGGACAGTACCAAGGAAGGAACTCAGACCGTTGAAAAACCCGAGGACCTTCGCGTCTTCTCAGAAAAGCGGCGTCCGAACCCCGAAATGAAGTCGGCCACGGAAACCGAGCAGCACCTGGTTGAGGTTCTCGAAAAGCAGATCCGCGAACTGAGTCCGGCAACGAGCCCCGCGGGTTGGGAAGCCGCTCGGCGGTTCGTTCAGGTAAGCCATCGCATCCGCGTCGGGCTCGTGAATCCCCCCCCTGCCGAGCTTGTCACGTCCGAAGTGCGTCGTGTCTCACGAGACGGCAACACGATCATCCATGCGGTGGTCGGGCGGAAGAGCGGATCGGAGCAGATCCCTGTCGTTCGCTTCATCCCCGCCCATCCGACAGGGCGTTTGACGGTCATCGCCTGGTCGCACGGCAAGGACCGGCTGATCACCCCCGAAGGAAAGCCGACAGCGCTCGTGAGCTCCTTGCTCGGCCGTGGCCAGAGCGTGGTGGGTTTCGACCCCTTGCTTGTGGGAGAGTCGTTCGATCCCTCCGCCCCCGCGACCCGGCGTCCCGAAGTGGTTCACTTCGAGACTTATAACCCCGCGCTTGTCCGTGACCAGATCCAGGATCTCGCAACCGTGTCGGCCTGGGCTCGGTCGCAGCCCGACGTCCGCGAGGTCAGCCTCGTCGGGCTCGGCACGGCGGGGGTTCAAGTTCTTCTGGCGCGCCCCTCGCTCGAAGGAATCGCGCGAACGGCCGTGAGCCTGCGGGGGTTTGATCCGGGGGATGGATCGGCCGAATATCCGAAGAACCTTGACCTGCCGGGCTTACTCCAGTTCGGCGGGCTCAAAGCCGCGGCGGCCCTTGTCGCCCCGGCGCCACTCTGGATCCATCGCGCTCCCGAAGGCTTCGACCGGTCCTGGCCCGAAACCGCCTACGCCCGAGCCGATGCGGCTCACCTGTTGAAGATCGACGCCAAGCTTCCTCCTCAGGAGGAGCTCGCGCGTTGGATTGATTCGGGAGAGTGGTGAGCTTCGCCAAGGACGTCCGCGAAAGAAACAAGCTCCCTTCCCCTTGATCCAGGGGAGGGAGCTTGCTGATGAGACTCGTTATCCCTGAAAGATTTGCGGGCCTTGCGGGAATGCCTCTCCGGTGATGACCGGCATGGGAAGCCTGGAGCGGACCTTGACCTTGTAAGGTTGGCTCAGCTTGCTTACGTGCCCTGCCGGGTCGACCGCCCGGACCCAGAACGTATAGACGCCATTCGGCATCGGCGTGGTGACGGTCACGCGGTAGTCGCCGTTCTTGGCGCTGACTTGCGATTGCCCGACGACCTCATCGTTGCTGTTGATCACCTGAACGATGTCGCCGTTGCTGTTAAACCCGCTGCTTCCACCGCTCGAATAGGGACTTACCGAGTTTCCGACACCGTAGTTACCGACGAAGGTCGGCCTGTGGTACTTGGAAATGGCGTGGCCGAGGATGGTTCGGGTCCCCGAGTCGAGCGCGATCGACGGCATCTCGGGCCGTTGGATCGGCCGGCCAATCCCCAGCACTGTCTGAAGCACCATCGCGTAATCATTCGTCGCGAGGTAGACGGGCTGTCGGCTCTGAGAATCGATTTGGGCCAGTTGAACCATATCCTGGCTCAGAGCCGCCGTTTGCTGGGGAGTCGCGCCAGCGTTCGCGATGATGGTCGTGAAAGCGTGATCGAGAGCGACCGTGTCCTGGGCCCGCAGGGTTGTATGAGGCGCCAGCGATCGCATCAACAGATTAAAGTTAACGAGAGCTTGAGGGTCGGGCTTATGCAGATTCCCCGCGACTGACGCCAGGTCAGCCTGCAATTCCTTCATTTGGGGAGTCGAGACATAGCGGCCCGACTGAAGGTCTTGAAGATAATAGGGCAAATGCGCGATACGGAGCATCTTCTGATCGAATGTCACCGGTACGTCCGACGCCGGATTGTTCGAGGAATGAGAGGAGTTATTGAAAATGGTGCTAAGCAGAGCACGATCCTCGAGCCCTTCGGGCTTGGGTACAAAACGGCGGCGGTCCATCGCGCGGATCTCCTTCGAGCGCCGACACTTCAGGGCGAGGGTCATGGCTCGGCGAGGGCCAGGACCAGGCCAGTGGGAGATCGTCTGTCGGCAACTCAGAGTGGGGCATCACTCAAGAAAGGGACCGGGAGCATTCCTTGCCCCGCGGTCGATGGGGGTGATAACAAATTGATTCAAGTTTGGCCAGCCAATTTCCCGACTCTTTCGAAAATTCGTTTCTCTCGCGATAGCCTTTCCAGACAAATCCCAGCCCATCCCTTCGATCAGGGTCGTGTCCTCGCGCACGACCGTTATCGCTGCCGGTTCCACTCGGCAATCGCCTTGACCTCTTCGTCCCAATAGCGCGGTAGCCTATCCCACGGATTGCCGTCCTTGCCATCGTCGGTGATATAGATCATGCCGACATTGCGCTGGCACGCCAGCCGCAAATAGGCCTCGAACTCCTCAGCCGTGGGAATCTCGTAGAGCAAGTGAGCGAAGTGTGAGGCGGGATGGCGGGAAATCCAGCCGTCGAAGCGAAACTCACGATAGCCCTTGTTGATCTCGAACACGACCAAACCATCAACGGTCGGCGTTGTGAGGTAGGTTTCCTGCGTATTCGTCCCCGGGTTGCCAATAATACGAAAGGTCGGATTGCTCCGGCGCATCTCTTTGTAGATCCCCGCGTGATACGAGACGTTCGAAGGACTCTTGTCGTTGGACATCTCGTCCAGGAAAAATCCATCGATTGGATAGGATGATGTATATTTTCGCACTTCTTCCAAGACGTCCGTGAGCTTCTTCTTACCGTAATTGGTCGCGATATAGGCGATCACCTTTCCGCCAGCCTTCCGTAACCTCCGGGCCGCCGCCACGAACTGGAGGTCGACCCGCCTTCCCGGCCCGCTCGCAGGGTTGAGAATCGCGATGATGGGCACCTTTTCGGCCGCCGCGGTGAGCCGATTCCATTCCTCTCCATTGCCCGGATAGAAGTAGGCTGGAACGAGAATTTCTAGCTGCGTTCTCTTCTCCTCCGCCATGGCTGCTGAGGCTGGCAGGCTGACGAAAGCGCCCCACAAAATCACAACCGACATGCATCGAACCATAACCCCACCCAGTCTTAAACAAAGGAGTGCGGCGGACGACCACAAAGAGTCACGATGATCGCCCGGCGCGAATCGAGAGTTGCCCACACCGGACATCCTCTTAAGAGCGTGTCTCGGAGAGGAAGAAAGCGAAGGGCATGCCCTTAAGGATGGCTGGGGAGAAGCCAATCGCTCGGGCGCCCACTCGAGGGCGTCGCTGCGCTCCTCCGGCCACTCGGAGCCCGTGGAAGTGGCTTTCGTAGAGTGCCATCGTTTCGAATGGCTCTCAAAATCTCAGTCCGTAGGCGCAGCGGCTCCCGGCTTCTGAGACTCAGCCGTCAGGAGACGTTCGAGAAGAACGGGATTCACGATCCCTTTGAATCGGACCTTCCCCTCGATGGCAACAACCGGCACCGTATTGCCGTAAAGCGCGACGAGAGCCTGGTCGGAATCCACGTCAACGACGTCAATCGCGAGGTTGAACGCCTTTTGATAGTTTCGCAAGACGGCCATGGCCTTCTCACAGCATCCGCACTGGGCGCGAGAATAGACCGTCAATTGCAAGGGGGGTCCATCCTTCCGTGAACGTCGCCCCGTCCAGCGTGAGAGTAGAGAAATCATGCGGAAGACTCCCCAGAGACCAAGCCGTTTTGATGCGGTCCCATGTCTTCGGAACCGTGGCGGCGAACCTCGACGAGGTTGTCGAACAGGGTCGCCCCACCCCCCATGTCGGTCAATGCAGATGATGTGGTTTGGTTCACATTGGCGCGACCCGGGCTCAGCTTGTTCCAGTAGATTCCGAGGGAGACCGCCACGCCAGGGCGAACCGCATCGCTCGGAACCACGCGTGCCAGAAAGCTGCCACGGTCATTATAGACCTCGACCCATTCTCCCGCTTGAAGCCCTCGCTTCTCGATGTCTTCGGAAGAAAGCTCGATCGCCGGATCTCCGGCCGCCGCGCGGTTCTTGGCTTCGTTGGCGAAGGTCGAGTTCAAGAACTGGGGGCGAGGGGGGCTCAGCAATTGGAGCGGGTAACGAGCCGCAAGGTCCAAACGGGTTTGGGGATCCTCAAGGGGAGGAACGTAGGCCGGCAAGGGGTCGAACCCGTTGCTCAACATCCGCTCTGAGTACAGCTCGCACTTGCCCGAAGGGGTGGGAAATCCTCCCTCGGCAAACGGCGTGTAGTGTTCGGGAATCTGGAGGCGGATCGAGCCCTCGGCCCTCAGCCGTTCGAGCGTGATCCCTTCGAGACTCGTTCCCCCGTCCAAAGCCTGGCGAATCAGCGTTTCGTCATCCGGAAACAGCTCGGCCTCGAAATTCAGTTCCTGGGCCAAGGCGCGGAAGACATCGTTATTGGACCGGGACTCTCCCCGAGGTTCGATGGCCGGGGAGTTGAGCATCACGAAGTGATGCCCATACGAGCCGTGAACATCGAGATGCTCAAGCTGAGTCGTGGCGGGGAGAACGATGTCAGCGTAGTCAACGGTGTCGGTCGGAAACTGCTCGTGCACAACCGTGAACAGATCTTCGCGCAAAAGTCCTTCGATCACACGCTTCTGGTCGGGAGTTACCGCCGCCGGATTGCAGTTGTAAACATAAAGGGCTTTGACAGGCGGCCCGGGGAGCTCGCCGGCAAGAGCTTCCCCCAGTTGATTCATGTTGATGGTTCTCGTCCCGCGCGGCGAGAGATCAGGGCGGGTGAGTGTGCCCATCGCGAAGTCGTAAGTACCGCTCGTGGAGAGGAGAGAGCCTCCGCCGTGGTGCCGCCAAGCGCCGGTGATCGCCGGAAGGCAGGTGATCGTCCGCACGGCCATGCCTCCGCCGTAGTGGCGTTGAAGGCCGTAGTTGAGGCGGATGAACGCGGGTTGCTCTTGCGCAAGGCGGTGAGCAAATGTCGTCAAGGTTTCCTGGTCGATGCCCGTGATCCCGGTCACCCGCTCTGGACCATAGTCTTCCAAGACGCGCTGGCGGAGTTCGGGAGCGCCGACCGTGTAGCGTTCGAGATAGTCGGCATCTTCGAGACCGTCGCGCCAAAGGACGTGCATAACCCCCAGAGCGAAGGCCGCGTCGGTCCCAGGCCGGATCGGGATATGCCAATCGGATCGGGAGGCCGTGGCACTGCGATAGGGGTCGATGGTCACGATCGTGGCGCCGTTCTTCCGGGCCTCGATCATCAGGCTCCAAAGATGGCTGTTGGTGTAGACGGTGTTCGAGCCCCAGTTGACGATGAACCGGCACTTCGGAACCGCCAGCGGATCGGCGCCGAACCTCCCCTGCCCAATCGTGTACTCGTAGCCGACTCCTCCCGCGGAAGAACAGATCGTTCGGTCGAGGATCGAGGCGCCGAGCCGATGAAAGAAGCGGCGGTCGAGGCTGCTCGCCTGGAGCTTCCCCATGGTCCCGTAATAACTGTAGGGCAAGATGGCCTGGGGCCCCGCATCCGAGCGAGCAATCGCCGCAAACCGTTGCGTGATCTCACGGACGGCTTCCTCCCAGGAAATACGCTCGAACCGCCCCTCCCCCTTCGGGCCAATCCGACGCATCGGATGCAAGATCCGCTCGTCGCTATAAACCCGGTCGAGAAACCGGGCCATCTTCTGACAGAGGAAACCGCGCGTGAAAGGATGCTCGCGGTCTCCCCGAAGCTCGACGGCTACCCCGTCTTTGACCTTCACCCGCATGCTGCACGTATCGGGGCAATCGAGGTGGCAAACACTCGTGACCACCTTGAGTTGTTCGTCCGCCGTCATGAGTGAATTTCCTGGGACTTCCCGCCTCGATCGCTCTCCGCGCTAACTCTTCTGTAGTTTATTCACGACAGAGGAATCGCGCAAAGGCGCCCAAGATTGGGATCCGCGCACAAGTTTGGAATGCTTGACAAATGGTGGAGACCGTGCGAGGTTAAAACGTAAGATTGCCTCCCGCCATGCCGGTAACGCACTCCTCCTTGGGACATGCCCAAGCCCGCCCGAGTTCGCCGGTTCGCCACGAAACCAAGAGGACCCAGCCCATGCACCGTTATTTCGCCGGCTTGGCTGCCGTCGTCGGCCTCTTGCTCCCTGCCGCACCGGCCTCGGCTGATGCTCCGAAGATCAATGGTACGGTCCCTTTCGGCATCCAAAAAGGGGTCGAGACAGACGTTACCATTCAGGGAGCCAACCTCGCGAGCAACCCTCAGCTCATCGCTCCTTTTGACTTCACGCTGAGCGCGACGCCGGGGGCCAAGCCCGACGCAGCGAACTGGACTTTCCGAATCAAGGCGAATCCCGACACACCACTCGGCACCTACCCCATTCGGGTACGCACAAACGACGGGCTCTCGAACCCGTTCCTCTTCACGGTGGGCCAACTGCCCCAGGTTGCTGAGAAGGAAGATAACAGCGCGTTCGACAACCCGCAGGCCATCACCACTCCAATCATCGTCGAGGGACAGGCGGCTGGAAACGACGTCGACTATTTCCGCTTTGCGGGGAAAAAGGGGCAGGTCATCGTCGTGGATGCCCAATGCGCTCGCATCGGGTCCGGTGTCGACCCTTCGATTCGGTTGACGACAGCCGCCCGCCGTTACATCGCTTCCGCAGACGACACGCTGGGGCTTTTGACGGACGCGCGACTGACCGCCACTCTTCCTGAAGACACCGACTACGTGATCGAGCTTTCCGACTCGCGCTACCAGGGGCAAGGGCGTCCGGTCTATCGCCTGCTCGTGGGATCGGTTCCCGTCGCGGATGAGGTCTTTCCGATCGGCGGTCGCGAAGGAGAAACGGTGGGCTTCGAACTTCGAGGAGGCTCGCTTCCCGACGTTCGCGTGGCCGCCTCGACTCTCAGAGCCAATGCAGGGGGAGACGTGACGCGTCTTCGCTTCACCGGTCCCATGCTGGGCCTTCCTTCTCCTGGTCCGCAGGCACTCGAGGTGGAGTCTCTCCTTCCCCTGGAGGTCGGCAAGTACCCTGAGCTCCGGGAGCCCTCCGACCCGACCGCGCCACCTAGCCGCGCGACGGCTCCGGTCACACTCAACGGCCGGATCGATCCTCCGGGAGACGAGGACCGATTTACGTTGGCCGTCACTCCGGGACAGGTGCTTCACATTGAGGTGATTGCATCTGAGAATGGTTCGGCTCTTGACGGTGTTCTCCAGATACTTGGAGCGAACCAGGCCGTCCTCGCCACCGCGGACGACACCACGATTCCTGACCAGGGGGGTAAGAAAGGGAAGGCGGCGGGCATCGTCTCCCCAGATCCGTCAATCGCTTACACGGTTCCGGCCGGCGTGAATGAGATCACATTGGCCCTGCGAGACCTGGAAGGGCGAGGCGGACTGGCTTTTCCCTACCGCATCTCGGTGGAGCCGGCCCCGGCCACCTTTGAACTGTTGCTGGCCGAACCCGAAGCCAGCATCCCCCGCAATGGAAACACCCTCGTGGGAGTGACCGTCCGCCGGCTTGGCTACAACGGCCCCATCGGACTCTCCGTCGCGAATCCCCCCGCGGGACTGACCTTCCGCCCTGGCACCATCGCCGCGGGGCAGAACGTGGGCACGCTGTCTCTCTCCGTCAAACCGGACACCAATTTCGATGTCCTGAGCCTGAATGTCATCGGCACGGGGCTGCAACCCCCAGCGCCGGTCGTTTCGGCAATTAAGCACTTGGTCTTCGCACAACAAGAAACGCTTCCGACCAACACACTGACCCAGATTGGGCTTCCGGCAGTCCCTGCTGAGCCGACCATCGTGACCCTCGACGCTCCCGCCGGTCCCGTCGAACTCGTCCATGGCTACAGTGCGGCGGTACCGGTGAAGGCGCAGCGAACCGCAGGTGCCGACGCGGCCATCGCGTTCACCCCCCTCCCCTTGCCACCCGGCCTCACCGGGGGAACCGGCACTCTGGCCGACAAGGCAGGCGAGGTCGGCATCGGCTTCAATGCGGCCGTGGAGCTCCCCCTGGGAGCCACGACCGTGGGCCTGGTCGGCAAAGGCAAGTTTGCCAACGTGGATCGAACGATCCACGCTCCCGCCGTGACCTTCGAGGTGGTTCGCCCGGCGACCCTGGAAGTCTCGGTTCCTTCCATCGAAATCAAAGCCGGCGCAACCCTGGAGCTCAAGGGCAAGGTCGTCCGCCGCGGCCCGTTCAAAGAGCCGGTCGTCGTCAAGGTCCAGGGGTTGCCGGCCGGGCTGAAGGCCGATCCCTTGACGCTTGCCCCGGACAAGGGGGACTTCATCGTCCCGATCATCGCCGACGCCAAAGCCGCACCGGCCACCGCGGGGGCGAATGTTTCCATCGCCTTTCAGGTTCAAAAGAAAGACTACGCGACGCCGGCCGTCCCCCTGGCGGTCAAAGTGTTGCCGGCGAAATAATGAGATGGCTTTTCGATCCACCACGTGAAGACAGCGGCGCCCTTCCAGGAGGATACTTATGCTGGCTCGATCATTTTTGTCTTGGCTCGGGCTCGTCGCGACGCTCGTCGTCACGCCTATCGCATTTGCGGACGAACCGGCCAAGCCGACCGCGCCTGCGGCACCGGCTGCCGCGCCGGTCAGCTTCATCAAGGATGTGGCGCCGGTCCTCGTTCAAAACTGCATCGCGTGCCACAATCCGAGAAAGTCTGAAGGCAAGTACTCGATGACCACCTTCGCCCTCCTGGCCAAAGGAGGACAACAGGGGGAAGGGATCACTCTGGAGCCGGGAGATCCCGACGCCAGCAACTTCGTCGAGCTGATCCGGCTCGACGGCTCTCCCCGCATGCCTTACAAGCAAGACCCCCTGCCCCCCGAAAAGATCGCCCTGATCGAGCGGTGGGTAAAGGAAGGGGCCAAGTACGATGGGGCTGCTCCTACCGAGGACTGGACGGCGGTTCTTCGTCGCAACACTCCGGTGACGATTCCCGAAGCCTATCCCCTCACCATGCCGATCACCGCCCTGGCGTTTAGCCCCGATAATTCGGAGGTCGCTTCCTCAGGTTATCACGAGATCAACCTTTGGAAGACCGGCGATGGGAGCCTCGACCGTCGCTTACGTGGGCTGGGAGAACGGGTCTACAAGATCGCCTTCAGCCCAGACGGCAAATGGTTGGCGACAGCCAGCGGCGACCCGGGCCAATTTGGCTCCGTCAAGCTCTGGCTGGCCGAACCCAATGGCGGCGGAAAGCCCCTTCGCGATCTTCTGGAGAGTACCGATTGCGTCTTCTCGGTGGCCTTCAGCCCGGATAGCAAGCTCCTTGCCGCGGCGGGAGCCGACCGTGCCATTCGCATCTGGGAAGTCGAGTCCGGAAAAGAAGTGGCCATGATCGAGGACCATGCCGACTGGATCTTCGACGTCGCCTTCAGCGCCGACGGCAAGCGACTCGCCTCGGCGAGCCGGGACAAGACGAGCAAGGTCTTCGACGTGGTGAAGAAGGAGTCGATCGTGACCTTCCCCGGACATGCGGCGACTGTCTACACCGTCGCTTTCGGTCCGGATGGCAAGACGATCTACACGGGAGGGGAAGACAACCTGATTCGGGCCTGGACGCCGGACGACGACGCGAAGCAGACCCGACAACTCGGTGGATTTGGCGGGCCTGTCTTCAAGCTCCAATTCACGACCGACGGTAAGCAGCTCGTCGCTTGCGGCTCCGATCGCGTGGTGCGCATCTTCGCGACCGACTCGGGAAATCCCGTACGAAACCTCGAGGGACACACCGACTGGGTCTACACCTTCGCCCTCTCGCCCGACGGTAAGTCGGTGGCGTCGGGGAGCTGGGATGGAGAGATCCGGCTTTGGAACCTGGCGGATGGCAAAGCCGGACTTAAAGTTGTCGCAGCCCCTGGTTTCAAAACGGCAGGGAATGTTCAACCCCCTGCCAAGTGAGAGGTCTCGAGCCTCAAACGAAAGCTTCTCGCAAGGGTTCGGCTCGATCGATGAGGCTCACCGCCTCGCCACTCTCAAGAGTGTACGATTGAGCTGAATCCATGCCTAAGCTCTCGTAAATGGTTGCCACCAGCTCCTTCGGGTGCACGGGCCGATCGGCGACGCGGGTGCCGTGAGCGTCGCTCGCGCCAATGACCTGACCGGCCCCCGTGCCTCCCCCAGCAAGAACCGCACTCCAGACTCCCGGCCAGTGGTCCCGCCCCCCCGAGGCGTTGAGCCTTGGGGTTCGACCAAACTCTCCTGTCGCCACCACCAGCGTCGAGGAGAGCAGACCTCGATCGCTCAGGTCGTCCAGTAGCGCCGAGTACGCTCGATCGAAGGTCGGCAGGACCTCGCGAGCGTAATCATCGAGGGTGCTGAACGGCCCCATGCCGTGGCAATCCCACGAAGGGCCCTGGAACACGGTTTCGTACATGTTGACCGTGACCACGCGAACACCGGCTTCCACGAGTCTCCTCGCGCGGAGGCAATTCTCGCCAAAGGCGCCACGGCCATAGCGATCGCGTAGCGAAGCTCGTTCCGTGTTCAGATCAAATCCTTTGCGTAGCTCACGGTTTTCGTCACCGGGGGCCATCGTCTCACTGTCGAGACACACCGGCTCGAAGCTCTCCCCCAAAATTCCCGCGGTCTGACCGCGGGAGATGCTAACCCCGGTGTTCCCCACCTTCTTGGGGAGAACCGCAAAGGGGGGAAGTCCGTTCTTGGAACCGAGCATCCGAGCGGCCACCGAGCCGAAGTGAGGGTATTCTTGCCCTAACCCGGAAAGTCGCCCAGTCTGGATCAACTGAGCCCCGGTCTCGTGGATGGGAGCGGCATCATGAGACAGAGAACGCACGAGGGTGACCCGATCCAACCGCCGCGCAAGTTCCGGCAGGTGCTCGCAGACGCGAACTCCTGGGACCGCGGTCGCAATCGAACGGAAGGGTCCGCGGACCTCACTAGGGGCGTCCGGCTTTGGGTCAAAAGTATCCAGTTGGCTGGGTCCGCCCACCAGCATCAGGAAAATGACCGATCGTTCCCGGTTCTCTCTTCCGGACAGGAGTGAATGCCCTGTCCCAGAGGCAAGCCCGAAGGGAGCCGCTCCGGCCACTTTGAGGAAATCTCGCCGCGTCACTCCTGACCGGGCCGTCGTACCTTCTTGTCCGACCGTTTCCATCAATCTTTCCCCCTGCATCCTGGGCAACTTGCCAACAAGAATCGTTCCCCCCTCGGTTCTCCGAGGAGGAGCCGAACAGCCGTAATCTCCCTGGTTTCTTCACTTAGGTTATCCCCGACTCCCCCTCATCACCAGAGGGTTCACGGGGGACGCCTCCGGATCTCGGGAGGTCCAATTTCGCGATTAATCCCGAAGGTGCATTTCTTCGGGTTAGTCACATACTGCGGGTCTCACGCAATAATCCGGGTTTTCAGACGGATGGGCGAACTAGGAAAGATACCCTTGAACACAAAGACTGGAGCCCGCCGATATCTGCCCATGGAAGTCGTAGCGGAGGCTGCGGCGCGGGGGCATCGGGATGATGTCCGGCAGGATCAAGCCCGAGGCGAAGCCAGGGAGGGTCGCCAAGGTTATGCGAATCCAAATCAAACCATGGTTTCTTGTGCCAGTCTTGGTCTGCTTTGCGGCCGTCCAAGAGGTTCGAGCGCAGGGACCAACCATCGATTCCGGATTGCCTACACCACCGGGATCCGCGACCTCGTCACTCGGCTCGGCTCCAGGTGCGGGCGGTGGGATCTTCACAAGTCCCGGTGCCGGTGATTCACCGTTGAGCGGTCGAGCGGGCGTCACGGCGCCGCACGTTCCCACCTCGGTAACCGCTCCGGGTTCCACGAACAATCCGACCGACTTGCAGATGGGCATTACCGCCCCTAAGCCCAAGCCGGCGCCGGTCGCTCCTCTTTATGGATCCCTCTCGCTGACCGAAGTCGCCGAAGATGAGGGGCCCGCTCACGGCATCACGCTCGACATCGCCATCGATCGGGTGATTCGAGAGAATCTCGACCTGAGATCCAAGTACTACGAAATTCCCCAGGCCAGGGCCGACATTCTCCAGGCGGGACTTCGAGCTAACCCGGTTTTCTACGCGGACTCTCAGCTTATTCCTTACGGCCAGTTTAATCGTTCGAGTCCGGGCGGTCCGACGCAGTACGACGTCAACGTATCCTATCCTTTTGACGTTTCCCACAAGCGCCAGGCCCGCGTCATGGTCGCGTCTCGCGCTCTCAAGGTGCTGGAGGCCCAGTACCAGGACGCCGTCCGATCGTCGATCGACATCATGTACCAGGCATTCGTCGACGTCCTGGTGGCGCGCCAAACGATCCGCTACACCGAGAAGAGCGTCGACGGCCTCAAGAAGCTATTGGCCGTCGAGAAGAAACGATACCAGCTCGACCAATCGACGCGAGCCGACGTCGGACGCGTTGAGATCTTGCTCGACTCCGCACAGATCAGCTTGCTTGACGCCCGGCAGCAATATGCAAAAACGAAGCAGGCCCTGGCGGTGCTGCTAAACATTTCCACGGAGGAGGCCGAGTCGCTCGAGGTGCGTGGAACGATTCTCGATCGGTTCCCACTGCCCCCCAAGCTCGACGAGCTCTACAACATCGCCCTGACGATGCGCCCCGATGTGGCCTCGTTCCGCCTGGGAATCAGACGAGCCGAAGCAGACGTCAAACTCGCGCATGCGAATCGATTTAGCGACGTCTATGTTTTATATCAGCCGTACACATTTCAAAACAATCAACCGTTTGGTGCCAAGAGCCCCACGTCCTGGGCACTCGGTGTCACGGTTCCGCTACCGATCTACAACCGCAATCAGGGGGCCATTCAACGAGCCAAATTGAACGTCACGCAAACGCAAATCCAGCTAGCGACTCTCGAACGTCAGACCAAGACCGACGTCGCTCAGGCCTACCGAGAATATACGACGACGCGGGAAATGGTTCAAAAGATGGAGCGACAAACAATCCCTGTCGCGAAACGTGTGCTCAGAGATTCGTATACCCTCTACGAGGGAGGCGAACAAGACGTCACGTTTTATCTCGAGGCGCAACGGAACTATAACGACATCGTCAAACAATATCTCGACAGCCTCTCGCGCCATCGACGGAGCATGCTTTCGCTCAATACCGTACTCGGCATGAGGATTTTGCCCTGATCCCGATGGGGATGGGAGACAAACCCCAAAACAAGAAGAACCGCCTGGCGAATCCCAGTAGGGATCACAAGGCGGTCCGAAAGCTGAGAACGACGATCGGAAAAGCGTGAACCTTTTGAAATCACGCAATCAAATTCTTGACCACGCGAGCCAGATCACTGCCGGTTTCGGTCAGGCTGTAAAAATTGTTCTTTCCCTGGCGGCGGGGAGCAATGATTCCGCCGTGGCGAAGGAGGGCGAGATGGTGGCTGACGGCCGGTTGGCTCTGGCTGAGTTGGGCGCAAAGCGCTCCGACGTGACGCTCTCCATCCGCCAGGATGAGGATCACCTGCAAACGGGTCGGATCGCTCACGTGCTTGAGAAGGATCGAGGCGCGGCGGGCCTGGTGGAAGCGGTTATCAACGGCCTTGACGGCCTTGGTCTTGGTCGGAGCGGCCTTGGGGCTCGTGACCTTCGGGCTGCTGACCTTGGGGCTGGAAACTTTAGGAGCGGCTGCCTTGGGACTCGTCTTAGTCGCGGCCATTACATAGTTCTCCCGCCCCGAAATTCGAGGTGGCTAGAAAGCAAGCGAATATCTTCCCCAACCGGGGCATGAGGGGAAGGGGCAAAATTATCTGGACCACCTTGGCCCAAACAAGCTTGTCGCTCAAAACGACCCACTCGACTGTCCAAGGCTTTGCACGAGAAACCCGAAGGTTTGTAGCCTTGGACAACTCAAGATCGATGGCTTGCGCGAATGTATCACAATTTGGGAAGTTGACAACATCTACCTCCTCTTTCTACATCATTCGACCGAGGTTCGCAATCGTTATCATCCTTGATTTCTCTGAATGAGCCACTTGAAGGTTACGATAACAGTCGCGGATCGCATCATGAAGACTCGTGCCAATCAGAGAATCGAACGCGTCTAATGAGAGTTGAAAGACTCGTTATTCGAAAACGATAAACTTGAAGGCTGTAAACGTACTCTCAAACGAGCGACTGTCCTGGGCGTTACGCCTGTCGGCCACGCCTTTCTCTTGCGGAAGACGGAGCGCATAAGGTCCAAGCGACGGAAGGAATTCGTGCTCGATGCGTCCTGAATCGACGAGGACGATCGACCCCCCACGAAGGAACAGCCGCGCCTCGGCCCAAGCTAGGAGCGGAAACATGCAACGCAGGGATCGCCGGAAACTGAGCCCGCTTTGCGAACGGATCGAGTCACGTGAGCTTCTGTCAGGCATCATTGCCACGATGGCCACGACCCCCACTCACGCGGCTCATTCGTTCAGAAGTACGTCCGGATCGACCGTTCAGAGCTCATCGCTCGGTTCCGGTTTCGTTCCTTCCAACTCGTCGATCGCGGTTCCGAGCAACCAAGGAGTTCAGGGAGTTAACCTCGCGGTGAACCCGACGGGGACTCTCAGTAAGCACGAACTGCGCCGCGAGCAATTCGCCGCCTCATTCGTGGGAACTTACGTTGTGGGGCCCGGGCGCACCTCGACCGAGGCGCAACAGATCTACATCCAGGCCGCCGGCGGATCGAACCAATTCCTTCATGGTGATATCCAGGTGCGCCTCATCACGCCAAGTGATCGCTCGACGCAGATCGGGGGCGTCAGCGCGATGTTCGACCGGAATATCAACTCGAACTCGACGCTCGGACTTGACCTGGCCGCCCCTCAAACCAACGTCGACTCGGGCGGTCGCCCCAACTCCCTCTCCGTCTCACTCGACACCAACATCAGCTCGGGAGCGTATGACGAAGGTTACGCGCAGGGAGTTATGACAATCCATTACATCCCCAGCCCCAGGCATACGCCGGGGACACTGGGCCAGGGCAAGGCCATCGTCAAGATTCGCGCCCAGGTCTACTCGATCGGCGTGGACTTCATCCTCGCCAATTCGTCCATCAACCCGGGAGGCCCGAGCCAAGGGGGCCCGAGCCACCATTCGGTCTGACCAGTTCCTTGATCGATCAAAGAAAAGCGAGCCGATCACTTCACCGATTCGGCGGCTCCATCCTTCGGTGCCGCCTCGGACGAACTGGTCGGCTCGCCCGCTTTTAAGAGACGAGTGATCAAACCAAGCAGCTCGGTTCCCTGCCACTTATTCGCTTCCGTGCCTACATCCAGGCGAGCGATTCGCCCGGTGGGATCGATCACCACCGTGCAAAGGTTGTGGATAATTTCCGTGGCGGTGGGACCGTACATCAGCCCGAGTGGGGCGGCGACCTTCTCGAGCTCGGGATGCGTGGCCACCGCGAACGTCCATAAAGGAGGATGCGCGCCTCGCAACGACGCATGCTTGGCGAGGACCTCCGGCGTGTCATGCTCGGGGTCGAAACTGAGTGAGACGAGCCGCACTCGCGCAGCGCGTTCGGGGTTCGCCGCAACCTTGTCGGCGAGGCCGGCGAATTTTTGATCCATCAAGGGACAAAAATTCGGCAAGGGGCATCGCGTGTAGATAAAAGTGAGAACGACGACCTCTCCTCGCAGGTCGGAGAGCTTCTGCGTCTTCCCTTCCTGGGTCGTCATGACGAAGTCGGGGACCAGGTCTCCCACTTTGAGCCGCTCGGGCGTCTTGCGCAGCTCGATGCCTCTCCCTGAGACGCTCAAAGTTTTCGGAGGCTCAACCGCCGGCCGCGTCACCACGAGATTCTCAAGTTCGTAATCCCGGACAATGTCCCCTTCCTTAACCACGCGCAGGGGTCCCTCAACCTCGTCTCCCGGCTCGACGTCTTCGAGCAAGGAGCGATCCTTAAGGTTGAAAGGCATGGTCATGGCGCCCATGAAACCGGGAATGGCCTCGTGAGCGATCGCCACCTGGCCGGCGCCGCGGTCGACGCGCCTCACGACCCCCACGAGTTTGTAGGTCACCGTCGAGCTTTTGCGGACCTCGGCCTTCTTGGAAGACGAAGCTGTTTTCTTGGTCGCGTCCGATTGTCGATCGCCGCAGGCGACGCCATTCAAACAAGCGATGGCGAGGCAAATCCTCACCCAGGGTCTCAGAGTCATGGGATGCCTCGTGGCGTCTCGGCAGGGAACGGTTCGCCTGCGGTTCTCTATGCATTAATAAGGAAAGTTCGCGTCGAGCGGGCTCTTGGCGATTTCCGTCAGGGCGTTTGCCAACCCCTGGACGACCACCTCCGTGAGAGCCTTCCCCTTCTCGGCGGTCGCAGGTCCTGGGTTTCCCGCCCCCGAGTTGGTCGTCAGGAGGTGCCAGGGCCGGGTGATTTCGATCCACCCACGGTTGACCGCCTCAAAACGGGTACGGGCCATGGTCCCGGCGTCCGCCGTTTCCATCTTGACCAGGTGAGGGAAATGAGCAAGTCCCATGCTCGTCTCCATCTCTCCCGCATGATCGCCGGCATCTTCGAAGATCGAAGCCGTTTTGTCCGAGGCGAACTTGTACCAGTGGCACAAGAAGAGGTGGACATCCGTCTTCGTATGCAGCTCCCGTAAAATCCACTTGAGGTCGTTGCCGCCGTGGCCGTTCAGAAGCAAGAGCTTGCGAACGCCGTGGGTACTAAGTGAGTCCACCACGTCGGTAATCACCTGGGCGATGGTCGATGGATTGAGGTTCATCGCCATCGGAAAACGCATCTGGTTGGTCTCGGTCCCATAGGGGATCGCGGGGAGCAACACGACGCGCGCACCCTGCTCGTAGGCTCGGGCGCAGGCCTGTTCGGCGACCGTGCAAACCTGGTAGGTGTCCGTGCCGTAAGGCAAGTGTAGGTTGTGAGGTTCCGTCGCTCCAAGTGGGAGGACCGCCATGTCGAACGGCGGCTGCGACTTGATGTCTCCGTAGTTGGCCTCGGCAAGAAGCCAGGGACGTCGTACCATATCTTCCTTTGTGTCGTGCGAAAATTTTGCGAGCCACCTTACCGTCGCGCTCGATCACGCGACTCATTGCGGCTCGCACGTGGGTGTCTTGCCAGCGCCATTGCGATCGCATCGGCCAGTCCGGTACGATCGGGCCTGGAAGTTTAGGACCCCTCGTCCAGACTCCATTAACCTTGGGTTGGCCGTTCGATGCAAGCCTTCGAAGCGACGAACTTCTATTTTGATCGGGCCGCTTCGCTCATGGACTTGACCGACAACATGCGTACACTCATGATCACGCCCGATCGTGAGTTGCGCGTCGAAGTCGCGATCGAGATGGACTCGGGGGACATCGGAAATTTCATCGGTTATCGCGTGCAGCACGACAATGCGCGCGGCCCGTTCAAGGGGGGTCTGCGCTACCATCCCCACGTCGACCAGGATGAGGCCCGCGCACTGGCCAGCCTGATGACCTGGAAGACCGCCGTTGTCGACCTCCCTTTTGGCGGCGGCAAGGGGGGAATGAACTGCGACCCGAGCAAACTCTCTCGAGGAGAACTCGAGCGGCTTACACGCAAGTTCGTCCAGCAAATTCACGACTTCATCGGACCGGACAAAGATATTCCCGCCCCCGACGTCGGCACCGACGCTCAGGTGATGGCGTGGATCATGAACGAATACTCGAAGTTTCATGGCTTCCACCCGGCATGTGTTACGGGGAAGCCCGTTGAGTTCCACGGTTCGGCCGGACGCGAAGCAGCCACGGGCTACGGCATCGCCATCGTCACGCGTGAAATCCTCACGCGGTTGAAAAAGACGATCGCCGGCACGACGTTTTCGATCCAGGGTTATGGCAACGTTGGAAGCCACACGGCGCGCTTTCTCCACGAGCAAGGGGGAAAGATCATCGCCGTCTCCGACGCCTATGGCGCGGTGACCAATCTCTCCGGAATCGACATTACCGAACTGGACAAGCACGTCGCCATCGACCGCAAGGTGATCGGCTTCAAAGGCGGGGACACGAGCACCAACGAACAGCTCCTGACTTTACCCGTTGATGTGCTCATTCCGGCGGCACTGGGAGGCGTCTTCGATGCCACCATGGCCAAGGCCGTGCAGGCCAAGGTCATCGTAGAAGCGGCGAATGGTCCCACCTGGCCCGAGGCCGACGAGATCTTCCACGCACGCGGTATCCCGGTGGTTCCCGACATCTTGGCCAACGCCGGAGGGGTCATCGTCAGCTACTTTGAGTGGGTCCAGAACCTCCAGCACTTCCGCTGGTCGCTGGAGCAGGTTCAGCGAGAAGAAGAGCAACGCCTGGTCGAGAGTTTCGAGAAGGTTTATGACCTTGCCCAGCGGAAATCGACCAGCATGCGAACCGCGGCCTTCATGCTCGCGATCTCTCGCGTGGGACGAGCTCGAGTGCTAGGCGGCATCTGATCGTCGAACGTATCGTCGACCACGTTTCCCGATGGTTCCCGCCTCGCCTTGTCACGGCCTTGCCCCGAGGCTTCGATCACCGTTTGCCAGTTGGTTCGAAGCCCGCACGTAGACAGACCTGAGAATTTGATTTTCGAAGAATGCTTTCGCGACGGAATCACCCATGAGCCAACACCATCTCTATGACAATCCCCTGATCACCCGCTACGCCAGTCGCGAGATGGCTACGCTCTGGTCTCCGCAGCGCAAGTTTTCAACCTGGCGCCGCCTCTGGGTGGCTCTTGCCGAAGCAGAGCGCAGCCTCGGCCTGAACATCAGCGAGGAGCAGATCGCCGCGCTCCGCGCTCAGGTCGATACCATCGACTTCGACGCAGCCAAGGCCTATGAGAAACGGCTTCGCCACGACGTCATGGCGCATGTTCATACGCTTGGCGATGCCGCTCCAGAAGCCAGGGCGATCATTCACCTGGGCGCCACGAGTTGCTACGTCACCGATAACACCGATCTTATCTTACTGCGGGACGGCCTCCGGCTCATTCGTGACCAGTTGGTCTCGGCCATTGATTCGCTCGCGGAATTCGCGCTGCGGTGGAAGGATTTGCCCTGCCTGGGATACACGCACTTCCAGCCCGCGCAGCTTGTCACGGTGGGTAAGCGTGCGACGCTCTGGTGCTACGAGCTCGTGCTCGACTTCCATGAGATCGAGCGGCGAATCGCGGAGTTGAAGTTCCTCGGCGTGAAGGGAACGACGGGCACCCAGGCCAGCTTCTTGGCGTTGTTCAACGGAGATCACGCCAAGGTTGAAGAGCTTGATCGCCTGGTCGCACGTGCCTTTGAATTCGACAGCATCCTTCCCGTCTCCGGACAGACCTACACGCGGAAGATCGACTCGCTCGTCTTGAGCAGCCTCACCGGCCTTGCCGAGAGTGCGCATCGCTTCGGTTCCGACCTGCGGCTCCTGGCTCACGAGCGCGAGCTCGAAGAGCCCTTCGAGGCCGAGCAGATCGGCTCGTCGGCCATGGCGTACAAACGAAATCCCATGCGGGCGGAGCGCATGTGCTCAATCGCTCGTTTCGTCATGGGTCTTCAGCCCATTGCCGGCCAGACGGCCGCCACGCAGTGGCTGGAACGGACGCTAGACGACAGCGCGGTGCGCAGACTCACGCTTCCCCAAGCGTTCCTCGGGGCGGACGCCTTGATGAGCCTGTATCTGAACGTGATCCCCGGGCTAGTGGTTCACCCCGCCGTGATCGCCCGTCATGTTGCGGAAGAGCTCCCCTTCATGGCGACCGAGAACCTCCTCATGGCGGCCGTTCAGGCCGGAGGAGATCGCCAGGAGCTGCACGAGCGCATCCGCACTCACTCGATGGCCGCCGCGACCCGGCTCAAAGAAGGGGCCCGAGAAAACGACCTGATTCAGCGGCTCGAGGGGGACAAGGCCTTTCCCTCGGTCGACTACAAGTCGTCGATCGATCCTGCCGGGTTCGTCGGACGCTCCCCCGAGCAAGTCGTCGAGTTCATCAAGCTGGAGATCGAACCGTTGCGAAAGCGTTACCCTTCGCGGCAGGAAATTCGCCGAGATATCGACGTCTGACCCAGGCGTCACCCAGACGAACCGGCCGCGGAGAGACTCGCAACAATCATCTCTGTTGAGATCCCGCGGTCGTCTGTCTTATTCCGCAAGAAAGGCCAGCCCATCCTGGGTTGGCCCGAATTCCAAGCACGCCTCTCGAAACGCCAACCGGCTCGGAACTCTTCGGGTTGATTCCCAGAGTCCCCAAGCCGGTAGGTTTATCTCGTAGAGAATCTGACCGTTTCGGTTCAGACTCGGGCTGCCTGGCGGGCTTTGCGAAGGCGCTTCAGTTCCTCGCGACGGCGACGCTCGCTCGGCTTCTCATAGTACGCCTTGCGACGCATCTCTTTACGCAAACCACTACGCTCACAAAGTTTGCGGAAGCGACGAACGGCCTCCTGAATCGACTCGCCGGAACGAACCCGTAACTTCACCACAGGCAAAACCCCCGTTCCCTTTCCAGAGTGGCCAGCAACGGCTCTCCAACACACAATAGGAAAAGGGAGAACCGGGCTTCCGGATCTCCCTTCTATCGACCCAGACACGAATTATATCTTAGCAAATCCCCTGAGCCCAGATGCGAATTCCGAAAAGTGGTCGGGGATACCATAGATTCAGTAACCGGAACCTCCCTCACGCCCATAACCGCCGCCGTAACCACCGCGGCCGCCGCCACCATAACCGCCGCGGCTCCCTCCTTCTCCGCCGTGACCACTTCCTCGTTCTTCTCGGGGACGAGCCTCATTCACCGTGAGGGGGCGCCCGCCGTAGGGCGTTCCATTCAGAGCGTCAATGGCCGCTTCCGCTTCGCCGTCGTCCGACATTTCGACGAATCCGAATCCGCGACTTCGACCGCTGAACTTGTCGATGATGACCTGCGAGTTCGTCACCGTTCCATATGTCTGGAACAATTGCACGAGATCGTCGCGTGTTGTGTCGTAAGGCAGGTTGCCGACGTAGATGTTCTTGCCCATGATCGCTGGCCTTGTTCGTGAGCCGTCCGCGTCCGCTCCGTTACGGATCGTCGGTGCGTCGCCGCCGAGACATCGACTGAAGCGTGTTGGGGGCAGAACTCGTGAACGAGCGGTGCACGCTTCGCGCCATTAGGTAATATGTCGGTGCCTTACGGCAAACTCAAGGAAAATCCGCTTGCCGTCAAACTTTCCGAAATGACCGTGGTGTTCCCTTGAAAACGAACGCGGCCCGAACAAAGTCGGGCCGCAAGGGAAAACACGTTTCGATGTAGGCGAGTCGGCAATCACGCGAGGTGACGATCTACCTTGGGCAGGAGCGTGGCGAAGTCGAGGTGGTTCGGGCAGGCATGTTTCGCCGCTTCGAGATCCGAGCCCGACCAGTTCTTATGGACGTCCGAGAGCTTGGAGTAGAGGCGGCGAGCCTCGCCCCGATACCCATAGTGATCGTGATAGGTAATCAGCCGAGTCAGATCACCCAGGGATGCCTCAGTCCCCGCCGCGCGAGCGCAGCGTCCGTCGCAGTCGGCACAGAAAGTGGGGCCCGCCGCGAGGCAGGCGTCACGAAGCTCATTGATCTGAGCCTGCTTGAGCGGCTCATAGTTCAGAGCCGCCAAACTATTTTCGCGAATCTGGTCTGTGTTCCGCATCGAGACACAGCAGGAGCTGATACGTTCATCGGTCCAGATGGCGTGCAACAGTCCCTGGTAAGGACTGAGCCCCTTTTCTTTCAGACTCGGCACTTTCTTGGGTACGGTCTCAAGGATCTTGTCATGCCCGGCCACTTGCTTCATCGAAACGAGACCGATGCCCCGCTTATGGCAGGCGTCGAGAGCTCGATCCAGGGCGGTGCCTTTGGGAAGCCACGCCGTGAACTGAAGCATGATGGCGTCGAGAAAACCTCCATCAGCCGCGGCCTGAACGTACTCGGCGCGTCTGACATCATGACATGAGATCCCGACGAAGCGGGCCTTGCCCGACTTCTTGATGATCTCGACCGTTTCTTTCAACTCTTTCGACTTCGGCCACTCAAGAGATTCGGGGCCGTAGCCGTCACCGATTCCGTGGATAAAGAAAAGATCCACGTAATCCGTTTGGAGCGCCGCCAGGCGCTTGTCGAGCATCGGGATCAGATCCCGAGGTGTTTTGGGATGATCCTTGGTGGCCAGGAAGATCTCTTTGCGAACCTCAGGCATAGCCTGAAGCCATCGGGCGATCGCGGGTTCCGAGCCATAGCAGTCGGCCGTGTCGAAATATCGAACACCGCTCGCATATGCGAAGCGTAACAGCCGATCAACACCGGGGCTCAGCCACGTGCCCAGATTGAGAATCGTCACGTCCACCCCGGTCTTTCCCAGGGGGCGCCGAGGTATACTCGGCTTCTTCGCCGATTGAGGAGCAGCCTGGCTCCCCGTGGCCATTGTCAAGGCCGATGCGGCAGCAATCGCGCCGGTTTGGAGAAAGTCGCGACGGTCTAGATTCGACATCTCGTCGTTCGACATGAATTTTACTCCGCGATCCAAGCCTCGAGGAAGTCTGGAACCGTGATGGTTCGACGTTTGTTAAACTAATCGAGCTTCCGAGACCTGTCGAGGAAAATTCACGCTCCAACCGTCGTCTCCACATTTATGAGCAAACCGCCAACTCAGCCTCGACGCGAACAGGGTGAGTCAGGGGCAGGATCTCTTCACGGTAGACGGGAATGTGTCCGGGAGCTTCAATGCCCAAACGGACCTGGTTGCGGTCGATCTTGACGACCGTGATCACGATGCCACCGTCGATGACGATCTTCTCATTCAGCTTGCGGCTCAGAACCAGCATGACAACCTCCGTGATGGATCGCTAAACCATTCCGAGTAAAACGTTGCGGCTGAACGTCCGTTGTTTCGTTCTCAGTCGCCCGCAACGAAATTAAAGTAGTGCACGAGGTGTGCCGACACCGCGCGAATCCAGAGCCGAAATCTCCGAACATCTTGCTGGTTCTCAATTTAAAATTTTCTCAAGTTAATAGCATCGGCCGGCGAGCAGGGAACTTTCGTCCAGTCAAGCACCTTTTCTTCCCAAATCTACACCGATTCAGGGAAAAAATGGGAACTCGGGTCAGAGGTGGACGGAAGAAATGCACTCCCCTCGCGCGGGCATCATTAACAAGAAGGGACTGTTCGGAACGGATCGCTCGATCCGGCTGTAGGTGCGAAGGTGAAGAGGGAAGCTTGGGTCTTTGTTGGCGGGGATGGCGTCAAAAGCGGAGAGTCGCTACCATTTTTCCGAGTTGGCCTGATCGCGGATCAAGGCTGAGCGGGTCTTCAAACTGGTGAGCGATCGGGGAAGTTTCGTGCGCGTCGGTATAGGTCACGACACACATCGGTTGGCGGAAGGTCGGCCCCTCATCTTGGGTGGCATTCTCATCGAGCACCCTTTCGGACTCGTTGGGCACTCCGACGCCGACGTCATTCTCCATGCGGTAGCGGATGCACTGCTCGGGGCGGCCGCGTTGGGAGATATTGGAGAGCACTATCCCGACACCGACCCTCAATGGAAGGGGCTCGATAGTTCGAAGCTTCTTACGGAGGTGGTCGACCAGGTACGCCGGGCGGGTTGGCGCCCGACGAACTGTGACGTGATCGTTCATGCCCAGGTTCCTAAGCTCGGGCCCTATAAGGCTCGGGTCCGAGAGAACCTTGCTCGTTTGCTCCAGCTCGACGTCAACACCGTGAACATCAAGGCGAAGACCGGTGAACACGTGGGGCCGATCGGAAGGTCAGAGGCGATCTCCTGCGAGGCGGTCGTTCTCCTCTCACCGTGCTGATTCAACTAACAAGAACCGCCTGAATTTTCGGCTTAGGGCCGCGGGGAACGGCGTGTCGCACACGCTAAACGTCATATGGCGCTTCGAGTCTATAACACCCTCTCGCAGTCGAAGGAAATCTTCCAGACGGTGACCCCCGGCAAGGTGGGCATGTACGTCTGTGGTCCGACGGTTTACTCCGAGAGCCACATCGGACACCTCGTCGGGCCGGTGATCTTCGACACCATCAAGCGTTACCTCGTCTATCTGGGCTACGACGTCACCTGGGTTGTGAACATCACCGACGTCGATGACAAATTGATCGTTCAGGCCCAAAAGGATGGGACGACGGTCAAGGAACTCGCCGAGCGGGTCACGGCTGACTATCTCGATTGCCTTAAAGCGCTGGCGGTCACCGGCATCGACCACATGCCCCGGGCGACCGAGCATATCGCGGAGATCATCGAGATCACGCAGGGGCTGATCGATAAAGGGTTCGCGTACCCCTCTCAAGGGGACGTTTACTTCGACGTCACCAAGGCCCCGGAATACGGCAAGCTCAGCCACCGCGACCCGGAAGAGCTCCAGGCCGGCGCCCGCATCGAGCCCACGTCCTTGAAGCGGAACCCTGGTGATTTCGCGCTTTGGAAGGGTTCCAAGCCAGGCGAACCCTTCTGGGAATCCCCCTGGGGTCCCGGCCGGCCCGGCTGGCATATTGAATGCTCGGCCATGAGCATGAAGATCCTGGGGGTTCACTTCGACATTCATGGCGGAGGCCTGGATCTCGTCTTCCCCCACCACGAAAACGAAGTGGTCCAGTCGGAATGCTACTCGGGGCAACCCTTCGCGACTTACTGGCTCCACAATGGCCTGCTGACGAAGGATGGAAAGAAGATCTCCAAGTCGGATCCCGGCACCATCGTGCTGATGCGCGACCTGCTGAAGAAGCACGACCCCGACACGCTCCGGGCCCTCTTGTTGACCAGCCACTACCGCCGCCCGATTGACTACGGTCCTTCCCGTCTTGATGAACTCAGCCGTGGCTTGCAGAGCTTCTACAAGACCTTCGAGCGCTTCGAGCGTTTGACCGGAAAGAGCTTCTACGATCTCGAGGCCCCGTCGCGCCGCGCCCCCTTCGATTCCGGAGACTCGGCGCTGTTGAAGGGAATTGCCAACCATCGGCAAAAATTCCTCGACGCGCTCGACGACGACTTCAACACCGGGGGAGCAATCGGCGAGCTCTACGAGCTGGTCCACGTCCTCAACCGATATTCCAATCAGTTGATGGGAGACTCCAAGGAAGCGCTCGCCAAGTATCGCGCGGGTATGACCATCCTTCGCGAGTTGACGCAGATTTTGGGCCTCTTCCTCGCGCCTCCCAAAAAACTGGAGCCGACAAAGCAACAAGACCAGCTCACGGGACCCCTGCTCGACATGCTGGTTCAACTGCGGACGCAGGTTCGCAAGGATAGGAACTTCAAGCTGGCCGATGAAATCCGAGACAAGCTGGCGGCCCTCGGTGTGACCCTCGAAGACCGGCCTGACGGAACGGGCTGGCGAATTGAAGGTCGATAGTCTCCTGTTATCTTCTCACCAAGGAAGGTTCCCGATGGCGAAGCCCCAGGCTCGTGACGCCGAGAACATCCCACGCGCGATTACCGGAAGGGTCGTTGGCATCGACCCCGGTTTGAACGTGACGGGGTACGCGGTGGTCGAGCCTTCGGGCTCCGGAGTCTACGTTCTCGAGGCCGGCGTCATTCGTCCTCGAAGCCGTGACTCGTCGCTGGCGAACCGCATTCATGTGATCCATCAAGGGATTCTTGAAATTCTGAAAGCGTTTCCCCCGGACGCTCTCGCCCTCGAACAGGTGCATAGTCACGTCAAGCACCCACGCACCGCCATCTTGATGGCCCATGCGCGGGGCGTGATCATGCTGGCCGCCGAACAGCAGAGTGTCCCCGTTTTCGGGTATGCGGCGACACGCATCAAGAAAACACTCACCGGAAGCGGCAAGGCCCCCAAGTCGCAGATTCAGCATGCGATCCAACTCGAACTCGGGTTGGATCAGCTTCCTGAGCCTCACGACGTGGCAGACGCTTGCGCCGTGGCTCTCTGCCATTTCCAGACGCACCGCTATCAGCGAGGGGCTCTGGGAATCTAAAGAGTGCTTTCACGACCTTTCCTTTTGGCCTACGAGAGGGTCCCCAGCTTGACCATCCCAGCGGCATCTTCCTATGATGGACAGGTGTCGAGAATAGGGGTTGAACACGGGAATCACCCGCAACTCAGGCCATGTCGCGCTGAGTCTTCATGTGAGCCGACGAGACCGATCGTGACTATTACGCTAAATGGTGAGCGCCGCGAAGTGCCGGACAGGCTCAGCGTGGCCGACTTGCTCAGGCATCTGGGTGTGAAACCCGCATTCGTGGCCGTGGAAGTCAATCGGGATCTCGTCAGCCGTACGCGCCACGAGGAGACCCAGATCACCGATGGCGACGTCCTTGAGGTGGTGACCCTCGTCGGCGGGGGAGCGCCCGATACACTCGAAACCCCTCCTCTGACAATCGGCTCCCATACGTTTCAAAGCCGGCTGCTGGTCGGTACGGGAAAGTACAAGACCCTCGAGCTGATGCGAGACTGCCTTGAGGCCAGTGGTACCGAGGTGGTCACTGTGGCCGTTCGGCGGGAACGTCTGTTCGATCGCGAAGGACGCAGCCTTCTCGATTTTCTCGACCCCAAGCGCTACACGATCCTTCCCAACACGGCCGGTTGCTTCTCAACGGAAGAAGCGTTGAGGACGGCCCGACTCGGCCGTGAGCTGCTCGAGGGGTTGGAAAACCCGGGATACAACTGGGTAAAGCTGGAGGTTCTCGCCGACACGAGGACCTTGCTCCCCGACCCTGTCGCAACACTCGACGCTACGCGAACGCTCGTCAAGGAGGGTTTTCAGGTTCTCTGCTACACCAGCGACGATCCGGTCATGGCGCGACACTTGAAGGCCGAAGGGGCCGCGAGCGTCATGCCTGCCGGCAGTCCGATCGGCAGCGGACAGGGTGTCCTCAACCCGAACAACATTCGGATCATTCTTGAAGACCTGAAGCAGGACGACCCGAGCTATCCCGTCATTGTCGACGCGGGGGTCGGCACGGCAAGCGACGTTACCCTCGCCATGGAACTCGGCTGCGATGGCGTGCTCTTGAACACCGGAATCGCCGGTGCGCAAGATCCCCTTCGGATGGCCCACGCAATGAGGCTGGCGATCGAAGCGGGACGACTCGCGGCAGGCGCGGGGCGGATTGGCAAAAAGCTCTACGCCACGGCTTCCAGCCCCACGGACGGTCTGTTGAAGCCCCGATAATCTCGTTGGGGCCCACGGTAAGCCAAGACGATCGCGATGCGATCCCCCCCCTCCCCGAGCCTGCCCAGGCTCACATACTGAGCGGGGATCGTCACCGATCGTGAAACCAGGACGGTTGCGAGCCGCTCAAGAAACTTGATCGAAGGTTTAACGGAATGTCCGAGCTCGATCCTTTACCGATCCTCGGACCCGACGGCATGGTGGCGCGTCGCCTTGCCGGTTTCGAGCCCCGGGCAGAGCAGCTCCAGATGGCCCAGTCGGTCGCCCGCGCGATCGAGACCGGCAGCCACCTCATGGTCGAGGCCGGAACCGGGACGGGTAAGAGCTTTGCCTACCTCGTGCCCGCCATCCTGGCCGCGACGGCTCAAGGCAAGAAGGTGGTCGTCTCCACCCACACGATCAACCTCCAAGAGCAACTGCTGCGGAAGGACCTCCCTTTCCTTCGATCCTGCATGCCCCAGGAATTTTCGGCGGTCCTGGTCAAGGGGCGGTCGAATTACATCAGCCTCCGCAGACTGGAGGCGGCCGCCACCCGAGCCGGTTCCACATTTACGTCGGATGAGGAGTTCAGACAGCTTTCCGATATCCGCCTCTGGGCCGGACAAACAGACGACGGTAGCCGCTCAGATCTCGATTTTAAGCCGCTGGGCCCGGTGTGGGACGCGGTCGGCAGTGAAAACGGCAACTGCTTGGGGCGAAGCTGCCCGCACAACAAAGATTGTTTCTATTATAAAGCCAGGCGCCGGATGTGGTCCGCCAATATCCTGGTGGTCAACCACGCCCTGTTCATGAGCGACCTCGCCCTGCGAGCTTCGGGCGCGAGTCTGCTGCCGGAGTACCAGGTCGCGATCTTCGACGAGGCCCACACCCTTGAGGCGGTCGCCGGCGATCACCTTGGCCTGAAGATCACGAACGGGCAGGTGGAATATCTGCTCGGCCGGTTGTGTCATGAACGCACTGAGAAGGGCCTTCTCGTTTATCACAAGCTCAGCGAAGCCATCGACCGGCTCCGCCGCGTGCGCTATATCGCGCGTGACTTCTTTGATGACATCGCCGACTGGCAGATCCGGCATGGTACCCCGAACGGCCGGTTGCGGAAGCCGGTCGAGTGTTCCGACGCGGTCGTCGAGGAGCTACGCCACCTCTCCAAAGCCATTGGCCGTGGTGCGGACCAGGTGGATGCCGAAGAGCAACGCGTGGAGTTATCCGCCGCGCAGGAACGCTGCGAAGTCCTGGCCAACACCATTTCCGCCTGGCTCGAACAGGGAATGCCGGACAGCGTCTACTGGATCGAAGTGGAAAACGGCCCCAGACGCCGAGTACGGCTTTCGAGCGCACCGCTCGATGTCGGACCGACCATGCGCCGGGAGTTGTTCGACCGGGTTCCCACCTGCATCCTGACTTCCGCAACCCTGAGTGTGGGCTCCCCTCCTCGATTCGATTTCTACCGCCAGCGTTTAGGACTCACCTCGGGAGAGACGCTCACGCTGGGCAGCCCGTTCGACTACCCGAACCAGGTCAAAATCCACCTACCCAGGAACCTGCCCGACCCATCCGAGCGAAGCGTCGACTTCGAGCGTGCGGCCATCCGGGCCATTCCGCATTACCTCGAAAAAACCCAAGGCAAGGCATTTGTCTTGTTCACTTCCTATAAAATGCTGGAGATGGCCGTCTCGATCCTCACCCCTTGGTTTGCGAACCGAGGAATCACGCTGTTCGCTCAGAGCGAAGGGATGCCTCGCTCGAAGATGGTGGAGGCTTTCAAGGCGGACATCAACAGCGTGATTTTTGGAGCCGAGAGTTTTTGGCAGGGGGTGGATGTTCCCGGAGAAGCGCTCTCGAACGTGATCATCGTCCGGCTCCCGTTCAGCGTGCCAAGCCATCCCTTGCTCGAAGCACGTTTGGAAGCGATCCGGCGACGTGGCGGCAACCCGTTCGTGGAGTATCAAGTCCCCGAGGCGGTCATTAAACTCAAGCAAGGGTTTGGCCGGCTCATCCGCTCCCGGACCGACCGGGGCATCGTCGTCATTCTCGACCCGCGGCTGCTGACGAAACCTTATGGCCGCACGTTTTTGAATTCGTTGCCGGAGTGCCCTCGCGTGATCGAAGACCTGAAACCGGGTTGACGATTCGTGATATAGGTTAAGTGTATGAGAAGAATCCAAGCCCGTAGTCCCGGTTGATTCTGCCTACTAGGATCTTCGCTGGGAGTGGGTTAGAATGATTTTTGGAAATTTCGCGCCGGGAGTCGAGAACCTTCGCCTCGTCCCCCCCTTCTCAGAAAGACCGGACTTTCGGAATGCTGGCTAAGCGGATCATTCCTTGCCTCGACGTCAATGAGGGTCGTGTCGTCAAGGGAACGAACTTCGTTAACCTTCGCGACGCGGGAGATCCGGTGGAAGTGGCCTCGCGATACGAGCAGGAAGGGGCCGATGAGCTCGTCTTCCTGGATATTACCGCGAGCCATCAGGGGCGGGAGATCATCTGGGACGTCGTTCGCAGAACGGCCGAGGTCTGCTTCATGCCTCTGACGGTAGGAGGGGGCATTCGCAACCTCGACGACATCCGGGCCTTATTAAACGCCGGGGCGGACAAGGTTTCGATCAACTCCGCGGCGGTTCGCGACCCTGAGTTCGTGTTTCGAGCGGCCCGGCGGTTCGGCAGCCAGTGCATTGTCGTGAACATCGACCCTAAGCGGGTGGATCGGGACGGCAAAGAGTTTTGGGAAGTTCACATCAATGGAGGTCGCGTCGGAACGGGGCTGGAGGCGGTCGCATGGGCGCGCGAAGTCGAGCGACTTGGAGCCGGCGAGATCGTCTTAACCAGCATGGACGCCGACGGAACCAAGAACGGCTACGACCTGCCGATGACCCGTGCGGTGTCCGACGCGGTGGAGATTCCCGTGGTCGCCTCCGGAGGAGCGGGGAGCCCGGAACACCTCCGTGCGGCCCTTGTCGAAGGGGGTGCGAGCGCCGCTCTGGCCGCCAGTATCTTCCATTATCGCCAGTACACGATCGCGGCAACCAAACACTACCTAGCGAGTCATGGCGTTCCCGTACGACTTGTGAGCGATGAACCTCAAGCCGTGACGCGTTGAACGTGAAGACTCCATGCTTCAGGGTCCACGAGTTCTCGTTTCTGAATCAGCGATCTTAAATACGATCTCTTTGATTCCTTGCCCGGCCCGCGATGCCCGACGGACATCCGGCCTTGTCAAAGGAGCGACTGCCCATGGCGACCGTGGCCGACGTGAACGTCGAGAGCTCTCCCAGCGAACCCGAAGCTAATAAGCTTTTCCGGATGGTGATGAAGCACAAGGGCTCCGACCTTCACTTGAAGGTGGGGCTTGCCCCGGCCATGCGTTTGGGCGGTGTGCTACGCCAGATGCAGCTCCCCGCCCTGTCGACGGCCGACATGGAGCGGTTGATGTTCCCGATCCTCACCCCTCGCCAAAAGGACATCTTGGAAGAGGAAGGGGGGGTCGACTTTGCCCACATCGTTTATGACAACGAGCTGGAAACCCGCTTCCGCGTCAACCTGTTCAAGCAACGCGGCCGGCTCAGTCTCGTCGCCCGCCGCGTGAACAACTCGATCCCCAACTTCGAGGGGTTGGGTCTCCCCCCTGTCATGGCGGAGATCACCCAGTACGAACAGGGAATCGTCATCCTCGCCGGCGTGACCGGGTCGGGCAAAAGCACGACCATTGCCTCAATGCTCCAATACATCAACGAGCGCGAGCGCATGCACATCGTCACGATCGAAGACCCGATCGAATTCACCTTCAAGGACGACAAGTCGATCATCAACCAGCGCGAGGTCGGCATCGACGTCTGCGACTGGGACACCGCCTTGAAGCACGCGGTGCGGCAGGATCCCGACATCATCCTCGTGGGCGAAATGCGTGACCAACACACGTTTTCGGCGGCCATGCACGCGGCCGAAACCGGCCACCTCGTGTTTGGAACCATTCACGCGTCGAGTGCTCCGTCGACGATCGGACGTATTCTCGACCTTTTCCCTCGAGACATGCACCCCGCGCTTCGCCAGTCGATGGCGTTCAACCTGAAGGCCATCATCGCTCAGAAATTGCTGCCGACCACCAAGGAATGGCAGGCCAAGGGAGTCACGCGCGTCCCTACGAATGAGATCCTCCGTACCAATCCGATCGTTCGCAAGCTGATCCTCAACGAAGAAGATATCAAGCTTGGCGACGCCATCCGGATCGGTAAGGAAGAGGGGATGCAAGACTTTACCGAGAGTCTCAAGAACCTGGTGCAGTCGGAAAAGATCGAGCGCGCCACGGCGTTCGAGGTCGCACCCAGCGTCGAAACTTTGAAAATGGCCCTCAAAGGCATTAACATCGCCCAGCCGGGTATCTTGTGAGCGACCTGTACCCTACCCTGGGTCGTTCACTTTGAGGTCGAGGTTGAGTTGTGTTGAGTTCCATGTGGGAGGAAAGGGAAGCGATGATTCGTCCGAGCCTCGCCCTCGTGATGTTCGCACTGGGATATTTCGGCCTATCGGCCACGGCCGACGCCATGGAAATTCCCAGCTTCCTGCTTGCCCAGTCCTCGGTGCTTCAACGCGGGCCCAGCCTCTACCTCAATCTCTTCAAGTTCGTCCCGGTGTTGCTGGCGTACCTGCTCTGGGTCTGGACCTGCGCGTGGGTCGACGAGGATACGAAAGAGCTGAACAACCTCAAATTTGAGGTCTGGAACAGCGTGATGTTCTTCTCGGGGCTGCTGGGCCTTGTCCTGGTCTTCGCGATCCCCGTCTATCCCATCAGCCTCACTTTGCTGATCCTGGCGTATTTGATTCCGACACTGACCTACGTCTACACTCGTAATCAGACGGTTCCCGACGACGCCAAGGTTTTGACGCCGTACCACATCGGCGAGGTGATGAACGGGCTCTTCATGAAGATCGGCATGAAGCCCCTCTTCAACCGGGGAGAGACCTCGGAGAACCGCTCTGGTCCGCCGATCGAATTCATCGGTAAGAGTCAGGGGAGCAGCAAGGCCGACCCGTCCCGAGTTTCTCAGGCCGAAGAGTCTCGGTCGTTCATGTCGGCGAAGGAGTTGGTCTACGACGCCGTGCTCAGGCGCTCGACCGACATCCACCTCGAGCCGACGGCGGAACAGCTCTCCGTTCGCTATCGTATCGACGGCATCCTGCATGCGGCCGAGCCGTTCGATCGCCCCACCGGCGATGCCGTGGTGAACGTCTTCAAGGTGCTCGCGGCTCTTGACATCTCCGAGAAGCGCAAGCCGCAAGACGGTTCCTTCGGAGCCAAGCTCGAAGGGCGCAACCTCGAGTTTCGCGTGGCCACATCCGGTTCCAAGTCCGGTGAAAAGTTGGTCATGCGAATCTTGGACAGCGACGGCGGGGTTTCCAAGCTCGACGACGCCGGCCTGCGTCCCAAGCTCGCCACGGAGATCCGGAACCTGGTGACGCAACCGCACGGCATGTTCTTGTGCTGCGGTCCCACCGGGTCGGGCAAAACCACGACCTTGTATGCCTGCCTGCGAGAGATCGACAGGTTCCAGAAGAACATCATCACCGTCGAAGACCCGATCGAGTATCACCTCGACAACATCACGCAGATGGAAATCAATACCAAGAGCGGCCAGACCTTCTCCGGCAGCTTGCGGTCCATTCTGCGGCAAGACCCCGACGTGATCATGATCGGCGAAATTCGAGACCAGGAGACCGCAACGATCGCCTGTCAGGCGGCCACCACCGGTCACATGGTCTTCTCCACGGTTCACGCCAACGACACAGTCACCGCCCTCTTCCGCCTCTTGGACCTTGGCGTTGAGCCGTTCATGATCGCCTCGGCCCTCACCGCCGTGCTCGGGCAACGGCTCGTCCGAATGCTCTGCGAGAACTGCAAGGAACCGTACAAGCCCAAGCCCGAGTTCCTCAAGAAGGCCAACCTCCCCGCGGACAAGGTGGACGTCTTCTATCGCCGTCCCGCCGAACCTCAAGAGGTTTGCCCACAATGCGGCGGCACCGGCTACATGGGACGTACGGGGATCTTTGAACTCCTCGTCATCACGGAACCCATGAGGGATATGATCCGTGAGAATCCGTCGATCAACGCGATCAAGGCCGAGGCCAGGAAGAACGGGATGATCTACTTGCAGGAGGACGGTCTGCGGCAAGTCATCCAAGGCAAGACGTCCATCGACGAACTGCTCCGCGTCGTCAAGTAATCTTGCTGATTCCCTCTAGCCCTACGATTCCTCTCGAGAATTACGCTATGGATATCGTCGTTGAGCTGGTCACGGTCGTCTTGATCTTGGGGATGACCTACGCCCTCAGTAGCGAAGGGCTTTGGGGTGCGGCACTGATGTTCTTCAACATCATGTTCGCGGGGCTCATCGCGTTCAATTTCTACGAGTTCCTGGCGCAGCAACTGGACTCGACGGGCATCAACTGGGGCTTCTCCGATGCTCTCTGCCTGCTTGTCCCGTTCGTCATCACCTTGCTGCTGCTGAGACTGACGACCGAAACGCTCGCCCCGTCGATGGTGCGATACCCCACCCCGCTCTACCACCTGGGGCGGTTCATCTTCGCCGCGCTCGGAAGCCTGGTTCTGGGAGCGATCATCCTTCTCGGATTCGACTGCGCTCCCGTCCACAAGAAGGTCTTCGGGGTCATCGATTACAAGAAGAAGGTTCCGTTCGGCCTGGGCCTCGAGCGGCGCTGGCTCGCCTTCTTCCAGCACACGACGGGATTGATCTTCGCCCAACGCCAGCCGGACACCTTCGACCCGTACCGGGAATTCGGCAACGCCAAGGCCTTTGACCCGCGCGGCGACTGGCTGCTCCAGCACCAGCAAGCTCGCCCCTACGGAGTCGAGTCGGTCCTCGAAGCCGAGGGGGCTGCTGCAGGAGCAGGAGGAGGAGATCAGAACGCACCCGGCGGAGCTGCCCCAGGCGGCGCAGCCCCTCCCGGCGGACCCGCGATGCCCGGACCGGGAGGCGCTCGCGGTGGCGAGCCTCGAGTGATTGCCCCCGGGCCAGGAGGAGGAGTGGTTATGCCCGGGGGGCCGATGTGACGCTTATCGTGCGCTGCCGACCAGTGCAGGCGCTGGTCGGCAGGACGGTTAGCGAGCCGTTTGGGAGTGGTTCTTCGAGCTGATCGGACGTACCTCGATGAGCTCGAACTTGTTCTGTGTCGAAGTGCCAACCATTTGCTGCTGAACCTTGTAGGCAGCCACCTGGTTGGTCGTCGTCTCAAAGACGTAGAGCGCAGCCCAGCCTTCGCTGTACGCCCCCAGGGATCCGGTCGTCATCATAAACCGAGGCCGGGGACCATTATCCAGGTCGAGCTTGAAATCCGCCGCCAAATCCCGTTCGGCGAAATTATCAAGCAGTTTCGCAGGTCCGAAGGACTGGCGGAACGACGGAACGCTCGCATACAACCGAGCACCTGTGTAGTCGAGGTAGTAGACCGCGTCCTGAGCCGTTTGAACCTTCCGCCCTTCATCGTAACGGACCAATACTGGGCCGGTTGTGAGGATCGATTCCCCCGCGCGATCTCCGCCGTGGGCGCGTAAGACCGCTTTGGGACCGGGGATGCTGGCAATTCCCCAGCCGATCAACACGCCGACCCCCAAGGTCAAAGCTCCCGAGACGTTTCTGTAGGTCGCACTCACGGGGCTGGACTCCTTTCCCGCTTCCTCGGATTAGCCATGTCCATAGGAGAGGCCGTCTGAGAAAGCGACTTCGAAAAGCTAGGGGTGGGGGATGTCCTTCTCAAACTTCCTTTTCAAGACCCGCCCTCAGGCGGGCATTGTGCGCCAGGTCCGACAAACGGTCTAGATCGAACGTCTCGCCAGGCTCGGCGGAAATGCTAAACTGAGAGCGGCTTCGGACGCCGACACAACCCCTCGCATTTCGCTTGCTGCCACCTCATGGGGTGCACTCATGATCAACTCGGCCTGCTGGATCGGAATCCTCATCGCGAGCCAGGTCCCTCCTCCCTCAACAGCGGGAGCCAAAGTCAGCGAGCTTCGTCGCGAAATGGAGGTTCTGGTTCAGCGCGAGATAGAGGCACTTGGCTCTCTTGCCACCAAGCTTCAGAAGCAGGGGCAGACCAATGCGGCCCAGGAATGCCGGCGGCTCATCACGCCCCCTCCTCAGGGCGACGGGGCGAGCCGTTTCGATCCGCTGCCGGAGATCGTGCCTCGACGCAACAAGGCCCTGGCGAACATCCCCGTGAAGGGAGCGGCGCCGGAACCCTGGGTCAAGGAGATGCAGGCCATCCGCGACAAGTGCGGAACCGCTCTCTTCGAGTTGGCCCAAAAGGCCGCGGCAAAGACCCCTCCCCAGTTCGCGCTGGCGGACCAGGCCCTTCGCGCGGCGCTTGTCCGGCTTCCCGAGCACCCGGAAATTCGACGGCTGCTTGGCTTCGTTCCCCACGAGGGGGGATGGGCAACGCCGTTCGCCGTGCGGCAGCTTCGCGAAAAGAAGGTAAGCCACCCGATCTTCGGCTGGGTTGACGCCACCTGGCTCCCGCATCTCGAGCAGGGGGAACTTCCCGCGCCCCTCTCGCGAGGTCAACGGATCCCTCAATGGCTTCCGGCCGCACAGGCGGATGAGCTCCATGGCTCCTGGGAGAGCCGATGGAAGATCTCCACCGAGCACTTCATGATTCACACCGACGTCCCGTTGTCCGAGGCAATCGCCTTCGGCCGTCAGCTCGAAACGTTCTACGGCCTCTTCCTCGCGTTGTTCGCCGACGTTCTTCCCCCTGAGCAGCCCCGCTCCCTGGCCTCGCGCTTCAAGGATAAAGCGAAAAAAGAAGGCGAACGCCCGGCCGATCCTCACGTGGTCTATTACTTCGCCGGCAAAGATGAATACGTGAGCTTTCTTACCCCTATCTTTGGCCCGGAGATCGAGAAAACGCTTGGTCGATACCTCCCTCCCAAGAAAGGGCAAGGAAAGCGCACACCGGCCTACTTGTACCGCGACCCAGGGGGACAGCTTGAAGCCTCGGCCACTCTTTTTCACGAGGTCTCGCACCAGCTCCTCTTCGAGTCGGGCCTGCAAACCAACTCCGAGAGGAACGTCGGAAATTACTGGGTTTTCGAGGGCCTAGGAACTTATTTCGAGACGGTGTCCATTCAGGCGGACGGCTCCGTATACGTGGGGGGACGAGGCTCTCCCCGGATCGAGGAAGCCAAGATTCGTCTCGTGGATCGGCAGGAGTTGGTGCCTCTCGAAAGCTTCGTCGGCTTGGGCCAGGACGCGTTCAACAAACGAGATTCGGTTCACCTTCACTATGCTCAGGCCATGGCCCTTTCGGTCTACCTGATGCAGGCCGACCAGGGGGAGCATCGCGAGGCGTTTCTGGATTACGTCAAGGATGCTTGCCGTGGCCGCTTGAAGGGAGACACCGGCAAGTCACTCAAAGAGCGTGTGGGAATCTCATACTCTCGGATGGACCAAGAGTTGATCCGCTACCTGGAGAAGCACGAAGGTGCCACGGTGGGGACTGAGGAAGGGAAGAAACCAACGGAATGAAGGAGGGAGAGGTGGGAGGACGCGAGAAGAAAAAACCTCTCGCGTCCGAGTGACCGAGGTTACTCGCCCACGTAGGGGATGAGGGCCATGAACCGGGCGCGCTTGACAGCGTCGCTCGCCGCACGCTGGAAGGCGGCGCAGTTGCCACTCCGCTTACGCGAAAACATCTTGCTCTGGTTAGTGCAAAGCTTTTTCAGCAAGCCAACGTCCTTATAATCCACATAAGCCGGACGAGGGCAGCCTTCGGGAGTGCAGAACCGGCATCGGTTCTTCCGGTTTCGACCAAATCGTTTCCGCGGCATAAACCTGGGGTCCTCGGACGAACTCAATTTCCTTCGCAGGGGCGTAGAGCGATCCTCGGCATAACGTGAGCCGACTCACACAGGGAAACCATTACAATAGGACGTCCCTAAGAATGCGTCAACCCCAAGCTGATAGTGATGGACGGTGTTTCGGCCGTTGGGAGGGCCTACCATGCGTGCGACGCGCCGAGTGAGTCGTGGCCTGTATCTTCAGACGCTCCGGCGCATGGTGATCCTGGTTGCCATGATCCTCGCCCTCATGGTTTGGGCCGATCGGATGCGACGGCGGAGAGCCGAACGGCTTGCCCAGGCCACCTGGCACGCTACGAACGCAACCCATGGATCGAACTATGTGTCTCAGCACATCCTCCGAGCCAAGGTGCTTCGGGCCTCGCTGAAATCCCACTCCGCGAGACTGAGTCCCTCATGGACCAGGGAGATCGTCGAAGAGTCGGAAGCCATCGCGGAGAAATACACCGCCGAAGTTCAACGTCATCTCGACCTTGAGAAGCAATATCAGTACCTGGCGGATCGCCCTTGGCTGGCCACGCCAAGGGAGCTGAACCCAATCCGCTGAATCAAGGCCGCCGAAGAATCCCATCTCGTGAATCCAAGGCGTCAGGCCTTCGCGAATCCGCGTCGATCGCGCGTCCCAGGGATTGACCCCTTTCTTGGTTTCGCCGTAAGTTACCTGCCATGGGATTCGAGGTCGAAGTGAAGTACCGCGCCGTGGATCACGAGGAAGTCGAGCGCCGACTCCTCGCGATCGGAGCGCAGCCGGCGCCGGAGATGGCTCAGGAGGACACCTATCTCCGCCACCCCTCGCGCGACTTTGCCCAAACCAACGAGGCTCTTCGCATCCGTCGAATCGGGCAAGAGAATCGCGTCACATACAAGGGCCCAAAGCTGGCCGGCCCCACCAAGACGCGCGAAGAAATCGAGCTCGGCTTCGAAGAAGGAGGAGCATCTTATGAACAATTGCTCTGCCTTTTCGCCCACCTCGGCTTCCAACCGGTTGCCGTCGTTCAAAAACACCGGCGCCCCTACCACGTCAGCCTGCACGGGCGGTCGGTCGAGATCGCGCTGGACAAGGCGGACGAACTCGGGGTTTTCGTCGAAGTCGAGACCCTGGCCGCATCGGAACAGGACCTGAAAACGGCTCAGGGGCTCGTCCTGGAGGTCGCTCAGGAGCTCGGCCTGACGGATGTGGAGCCTCGCTCCTATTTGCGAATGCTCCTGGAACGACAGGCCGCTCGAGAACACTCCTGAGCTTGCGCCCTCTTTATTCCGCGACAAGCTCCCAGTGAATCGTTGGCGTGGTGCCGTCGATCACGAGTTCCACCCCCTCGGGATTCTCTTTGAGTGCCACCGGCTTGACCCGCGCTCCACTGTTGTCGAGAGCGTAGGCTTTCACTTTCCCCTTGCGATTCCAGACCACCTTCGCCTGAATCGGCTCCTGGAGCAAAGGGGCCTGTCCCGGTGAGGCGACATCGCGCTTCCACTCGTCGACCCAGCGAAATCCGGTGGGTTCCACCCGTCCGATCGCCGAGATAAGCAGGCGTGAGGTCGAAGCAAGAGGTTTCGCACTCGCGGACGATGCGAGCACCACGGCGTAAGGAGTCTCTACGCTCATTGAAATCTGTTCGAGGTCCAATATTTGACCTCCGGACCAGCCGGCGATCCCCTGCGTGTAGGGCGTATCGACGGTGAGCCTCCCCTTCGATGCCTCCCAACCTGGCACGGGTGCGCGCCGCTTTGAGTCCGAGCGCACGGTGTGGCTGGGATTGTCGACCCCTGCCGCCTTGGGATTCCTCAGCAGAATCGAGGCGGCATGAGGCCAGAGTGCGAACACCTGCGGGATGCCGTTGATGACCTCGGGAATGGCAAAGATGTCTTCTTCACCCCCCGTTCCCGCAGCGGCGGCCCCCCAGACCAGAGGGTGGACAAAGATGCCGCGTCGGACGATGGCGTCCCAGTCTTCGGCCACGGCAATGGCCGACGCGAGGATCAGATCGGCCCCCTCGTAGGGGAGCGCCCAGGCTCCCATCGTCTGACTGCACCACTGGCCGACGACGTAGGGCTTCTCGGCCTTGCGCTTCCGCCCCGCTCCCGCCGCAAGAGCTCCGTCGAGACTCCAAAGAAGCGAGCGACGTCCGGGTGCTGCCCAGGGAGGAGAGGTCCAGTAAAGGCGGTCATCGACGAAGTCAAAACCCGTGGAGGACTGCTGCGCCGAGAATTCCACATCACGCCGCCAATGTGAGACCGCCGCGATGGGCACCGCGAGACGTTCTTTGCGAAGCGAGTCGGCAAGGCTCTTCCAGTGGGCCGCCCCCAGGCTTTGCCAGAATCGGCGCCCGTTCGCCATATTGCTCTTACTGGACAAATCGTGAAGTTGATCCTGGTAGTTGATCGGTAACGATCCGGCGGGCTCGGACTGATCGAACAGCGAGAGTTCTCCGCCGAGCGTCACAAAGGCGAGCACGGGATCGTCCCGAAGGGCAAGCCCCGTCTCGGGATTCACATGCGCCAAGAGGGCTTTGGCTGACTCACGTGAAAGCTTGCCGATCGTGGGGTCGAATTCCACCGCGCCTCCGCCTCCCGGCGGCAGCGCACTGTAATTCGCCACCTCGTCCTTTTCCCGGAACCTTCGAACGCTCTGAAGCTCGAGCGCCACATAAATTCCCCGGGCCTTCAGCGCGGCGATCAAGTGGTCGAGTCTCGCAAGGGCAACCGGGTCGAACTCTTTCGTGTCGTCTCGCGTGTCATCAAAAAGGCTTCGATCCGGGCCCAGCGCAGTGTCGAGATCACAGAGCCTCACCAGGTTGATGCCTGACCGGGCGAGCCGATCCGCTAATGAATCGACGAAATCCTTGTCTTGAAACCCGGTGGGCGCGAGAAGGCTTACCCCATAGAAACGAGCCCGCCCCCCCTTGGAGAAGACCATCCGCCCGTTCTTGACAGTCACGGACCCATGTTTGCCAGCAGGGGCATCAAGCAAGAACGACGCATCGAGCGCAGAGCCCGCGAGGATCTTCGGAGATGGCGTTACGGGCAGCCAACCGGCGACATCATCTTCGACGTGGTACGGAACCCAATTCCCCGCCGCTCGGTTGGGAGACGCGGTCACAACGAGATTGTCGACCCGGACCGATCCGTTGCCGTCAAGCTTCTCGAACTGGACGACCGCGCGGACAGCCCCCTGGGGGACTCGGACTGTCGCGCGGTCAACTTGCCAGTCAAAGGTTCCCGACCAACGAAAGACCTGGACAGCTCCGTCGGCACCGGGAAGAACCTCGCCTTCATCGTCGAGGAAGAACATCGATGTGAGCGCGCCGCCGGACCCACGCAAACTCTGCCCTCGAACGCTCACCGAGACGTCCAGGGCGCCAAAAGGCTCAACCGGTATCGCGAGGCCCGAAAGAGCTCGTGTGCTGGACTTGGTAAGCTCGAGCGACGAGTTGGAGTTGAAGCCGGGGCTGCTCCTGTGGGCGCCGTTTTCCGTGACCCAAAAATTCGGCGCGGGGTCTCCGAGCTCAAAGCCGCCGTTGTTGATCAGGTTGGAAGACTCCTGGCCGCCAACGGGGACGAGATCAAACGTGATTCCATCTACCTCGAGCACCCCCGTTGCCCCGAGCAGGCCCACCGACATGATGGCGTCTCGGGTGCCAGGAGGAACCGGGATGCGTTTCGCGACGTGGGTCCATCGTGTCCCGACGACCGAATTCGTCCAGGGACCGAGTGCTCCTCGCCGCTGAGCCCGGAGTCCTTCCCCAAGGAAGTCGATGATCAACCCGGGGTCTTCGCCCAAGCGCTCGCCGCTATTGACCTGCGTCAAGCGGACCCAAAGGCCAATCACGATGGCCTCCGTCTTCCGGCCGTCGATGCCGAAAGCGCGGCTCAGGCGCGAAGGACGCCCAGGCTTACGGGTTTCGAACCTGAGATAGTGGGGACCGACCTTCCCCCCCGTCGGGACCAACGTGAAGTCTCGGGCGTTGTACCAGCCGTCGGGGATTCCGTCCTTATTCTTATCCGTCTCGAAGTCGTCCACCGCGGGGGGAGCGGGGCGCTCGACTTCGACTTCCTGAGCCCTCGCTTCTTGAAGCGATGCGGCCAACATGATCGTTGCGAAACTCAGGAGACACGCGCCCCTCGTCACGGTTGCACCTGTTTCTTTTTGGCCCCGGCCTCCTGCTGGGCTTTACCGGTCATCGGTACGAACAGCGTGGGCCGTAGTTCTTTGCGGGTCAGTTTTCCATCCTTCTTGGTCACCAGGTAGACCGTCTGGTTGAAACGATCTCCCACCGGAATGACCATCCTTCCGCCGTCCTTCAACTGGTCAATCAACGGCTGAGGAATGAATTCAGGTGCACAGGTGACGATCACCGCATCAAAGGGAGCGGCGTCCGGCCAGCCGGCATATCCGTCACCAATGCGCGTGTGAACGTTGGTGTACCCCACTTCTTTCAAGACCTGCGCCGCACGGCGCCCAAGAGGGGGCTTGATCTCCACGGAATAGACGTCTTTGACCAACCTCGACAGAATGGCCGCCTGATAACCGGACCCCGTGCCCACCTCGTAAATGACATCCGTCGGCTTGGGCTGAAGTGACTCGGTCATGAATGCCACGTCGAACGGCGGCGTGATCGTCTGCCCCTCTCCGATCGGGATCGATTCGTCATCATAGGCGAGCCGGCGCGTCTCCTTGGGGAGGAAGAGATGGCGAGGGACCGTGCGGAAGGCATCGAGCACACGGGGATCTTTGATGCCGCGCTCAACTAGGTGGCGTTCCACCATCCGATGCCGCGGGGCCACCGTGGGGTCGGACGTCTTGGGATCAGCCGCCGTCGCCATGCCGCCTATGAGAATCGCACTCATTAGAAGCGCTGCGACTGGCAATCGCCGGCTTATCATCGTTGACATGACTCGCTCCCCTCGGTTGGTATCCGCGACGCTCGCCATCGCCCTGAAAATTTCCATCGGATTTTTCGCTCGCTCCACCGAATACCCGAGGAGAAAAAGGCCGGCAAGTCCCCAGTGTGCAGGCATCTTTGCGGATAAGAGACAAGGCCTATTCAGACCAAGGGGTGAGAATGCGCTTGGTCCGATCGTCCGACAACAGTATAATCCAGCTTATACTGAAGGAACGGGATAGGGTGAAAGTGTCCATGAGTTGGAGCATTAGGGCATGTGCCTAATGACAGCGGTCGTTTACGGCCTGCTCCTCGCGATGAACTCATCTTCGGATGCTCCCACCACCAAAGTCGAGAAACTGACGCTTTCCGGTGAAGTTTGTGAGCTGTCCACGGCGCTCAAAGGGCGTGGCCTGACGTTTGATTCAGAGCCGATCGCCAAACAGGTGGTGCTGAAGACCAAGGACAACACACTCTTCCCCCTCATCTCCGACGAAGCGAGCCGCGCCTTGTTTTTGGATAGCCGGCTCCGAGACCGGCGGGCTGAACTTAAAGTGTTGCGGCAGCCCGGTTTGCCTTATCTTCAGGTTGTCTCGTTTCAAGTTGACTTTGACGGTACGCTCGGTATTCCGGAATATTACTGCGAAATTTGCACCATTAGCGTACGATCCCCCCAAACCTGTCCCTGCTGCCAGGGGGCCATGGTTCTGCGAAGAAGGCCCGACTCTCGCTAAGTCGATGAGGCGACAACGTAGTTGCTTCTGACGCACGTGTCGAGATTTTGACCGACGGCGGCGGGTTCCGCCGGGGATGTGCTTGCGATGCACTTGGTCAACGCCAACCTCCTTCTCGGACTCGTCGCTCTCATCGCCGTGACGACCACCCTGCTCGGCATGGGATCGCTTTACTGGGTCACCCGCCGTCCTCGGAAGATCGCCGATCACACACCCCCGGTCACCATCTTCAAACCGCTCAAGGGGGTAGACGAAGACCTGGAAGAAAACCTTCGAAGTTTTTTCCAGCTCGATTACCCGTGCTATCAGCTCCTCTTCTGCGTGGCCGATACCGATGACCCGGCTATCGACGTTGTGAAACGGCTCTTGCTGGAGTTCCCCAACCACGATGCCTCGCTGATCATCGGCTGTGCGGTCTTCGGCCTGAATCCCAAGGTCGAAAGTTTGGCGGCGATGAACCGCTACCGTAAACACGGCACGATCCTCATCAGCGACTCGAACGTCCGCGTTCGCCCCAGCTACCTCCGGGAGACGGCCTGCTACCTCGCCGAACCGGGTGTGGGGCTCGTGACGAACCTGTTCGTGGGGGTGGGGGAGCACCAGATGGGGGCGGTGCTTGAGAACCTGCAACTGAACGGCTTTATTGCGGGAGGGGTCGCCGCCGCGTCCTTGCTGCGGATCACCTGCGTGGTCGGCAAGTCGATGCTAATTCCGGTTCGTACCCTCGAGGCCATTGGCGGATTCGCCGGGGTTCGGAATTTGCTGGCCGAAGACCAGGTCATCGGCATGCGCGTCCGTAAAGCCGGCTATTCGATTCGTCTCAGCCACCACGTCATTGAGAACGTCAACCAGGCCCGAGGATTTACCTGGTTCCTGAATCGGCACTCCCGCTGGTACAAGATCCGCCGCCGGCTCGCTTTGCCCGCGTTCGTGATCGAGCCTTCAGGCAACCTCGCCACCGTGGGCCTGGTCTGGGCCTTGTCCGGAGAGTCGGGCATTGCCTGGGGAGGGCTACTCGTTCTGGTCGGATTGGGAATCTTCCGCGATGCCATCCAGACGAGACGGCTCCGTGGCACGTTCCCCAAGATGCGCCACCTGATCTTGAGCCCACTCAAGGATCTCTTCCTCTTGCCGGTCTGGTTTGACGCCCTCGTGAACGAGCGCGTTCACTGGCGCGGTCACCGGTTCCTTGTGGGACGGTTCACCAGGCTTCGCTCCGCGCGAGTCCCGCGCACGGTCCGTCGTCGAGTTCGCCGCGTACGCCGCCTGCGGACCCAGAACGGTCACAATTCCTAAGTCTCGCGTCCGGTTGTCAGCGAGCACTTTGGCCCTCGGCTGGAATGGGTGTCGGAGTCGTTGCGTCTCCCCTTAGACTCGCATCGCCCTTCGCCGCCGCTGAAGGCCGCTCATGTTAACGTTTTTTGAATGGTAACGGATCATTATCTACCGGGAAGGTCGGATTACCGATCTTAGGGATCAGCGCGTACGTCGAATTGAGGCCGCCAGGGGGGTGCAGAGTCAGAATCCTGCACCGCATTCCCCCAGACTCCAACGAGCTTCCATCGATGACCAGGCCAGACAACCCATCGGCCGCCCCAAGTGCCTCCGGACGGAACGCGCTCCGAGCACGGGAATAAGAACTCCACGCCGGCTAGAACGACAGACATGGCTCGAGTGGATGCTCGCCCCTTTCTTGGAAATCCAGAGGACCTCCAGAACCAACTCGCCCGGAACGTTCGTGGCTCTTCTTGCGTGAACCCCGATGCTTGTCTTCGTGTCTAGAGCCCCTCGTTAGGATCACGTGATTTTCTCAAGGCGAGGAGACGAGACTCGTTCCTCCTTTTTTGGTTCCCGACGAACCGGCGGCACGCCGATAGTCAACGTGGCGAAAGCTCTTGCCACAATTCGGATCGCGTTGAATGATGATCGTAAGCGAGGTCCCATCGTCCACGGGATGAAAGAGGTTCCTTGATGGAAAAAGTGCCTGACTCCTCGGACTCCGAGAGTTCTACTCGACATCACATCTTCGACTCCCTCCATGCGACGGCTCTGCGTCGCTCTCTCCGCCTCGCCCTGTGGGCTTTCGCCTGGCTAACCAGCGTGACATACGTTCCGTACTTCGTGCCGGAAGTGCGCGCGGATTCGCTCTCACAGGTTCGGGAGAGGGGCAAGCTCATCTATGGGAGCGACAAGGAAGGGGGAGGCCCCTACGCCTTTCCAAACCCAAAGGCTCCGCGCGAGGTGATCGGATTTGAAGTCGAGCTCATGGACGCTTTGGCCAGGTCCTTGGGAGTGAAGGCCGAGTTTTCCCAGGGGCCGTGGGATCGGCTCTTGAAGGTTCTGGACACCCGATCCATTGATGTCGTCGCCAATGGATATGAATGGACCGACAACCGAGGGCGTGAGTATCTCGCCACTCGTCCCTACTACGTCTACCAGCTCCAATTGATGGCTCCGCGCGGGGGTCTTCTCCGCTCTTGGGCCGATGTCCAAAAACCCAAGCCCAACGGGGGGCGTTGGAGGGTCGGCGTTCTCGTCAGCTCGGCCGCCTTCGTCTTTGCCCAGGACGCGGGAAGCAGGACCGTGGAGGTGGTCCCGTTCGACGGAGCCACCGACGCCATGAACGCGGTCGGCAGCGGGCAGATCGACGCCACTCTCCAGGACTGGCCGGCGGCGATCTTCTATCGCGACCGATTCCCCAACCTCGAGCTCGTGGGTAAGCCCGAAGGGCACGGCTACTACGTGATCTTTCTGCGAAAGGAAGATCGCGAACTCCACCAGGCGCTCGACCAGGCCCTCGCAACACTGATCCAGTCCGATGGCCTACGCCCCATCTATGAGCGTTATGGCATCTGGAACGAGGCTCAGCTCGAGCTGGCGGTCTGGACCCAGGACAAATTCGTCTCAGAGGGTGGAGGCTCCCCCCGGGGCTGGCGACTTCTCTGGCAGTACCGCCTGCTCTTGCTGGACGCCACCTGGATGACGATCTTGCTTTCGCTCTGTTCGATGCCCTTGGCCATGGCGATCGGCTTATTCGTCGCACTCGGAAGGTTGTACGGGCCCCGACTCTTGCAAAGGCTGCTCACGCTCTACGTGGAGATCCTGCGTGGAACGCCGCTGATGCTGCAACTGTTCGTCCTGTTCTACTTGCTGGAATTGCCGGCACTCGTCGCCGGTATCGGTGGTCTTGCCATCAACTATTCCGCATATGAAGCTGAGATCTATCGGGCGGGGATCCAGGCGATTCCTGCCGGCCAGATGGAAGCGGCCCTGGCGCTGGGGATGTCTCGGCGGCTTGCGCTTCGGCGCGTCATCGTGCCTCAGGCTGTGCGGATCGTCATCCCCGCCGTCACCAACGACTTCATCGCGCTCTTCAAAGACACATCCGTTTGCTCGGCCATCACCCTCGTGGAGCTGACCAAACAGTATTCGATTTTGGGAAATAGTACGGGGCGTTGGATCGAATTCGCCGTGGCAACCGCAATTCTTTACATGATCCTAAGTGTTCCCTTGTCCTGGTTGTCTCGCTGGTCCGAGGCTCGTCTCGATGCCGCCGGCGCGAAAGGAGGGGCCCTCGCATGATCGAAGTCAACGAACTCATCAAGTGCCATGGCCCGCTCGAGATCCTGCGCGGTGTGACCCTATCGGTATCCCCCCGCGAGGTTGCCGCGATCATTGGGCCATCGGGCTGCGGAAAGAGCACATTCCTCCGTTGCCTCAACGGCCTCGAGACCTTTCAAGGGGGAAGCGTCACCGTCGATGGACACCACCTCCAGGCATCCACGCCGGAAGGGGAACGCACTCGCATCTTGTGTCAAATCCGAGAACGGTTGGGCATGGTCTTTCAAAGCTTCAACCTCTTCCCTCATCGCTCGGTCCTTGAAAACGTGACCGAGGGACCGATCTTCGTTCGAGGGCTCGCCAAGGACGAAGCCGAGTGCCGGGCCCGGGAACTCCTCGCGCGCGTCGGACTTGCCGACCGACTTTACTCACGCCCCAGACAACTCTCGGGAGGGGAGCAGCAACGGGTCGCCATTGCGCGGGCGCTCGCGATGGAACCACGCGCGATTCTGTTCGACGAACCGACGAGTGCGCTTGACCCTCGGATGACGGCCGAGGTTCTCGCGGTGCTCGCAGACCTGGCGCGCGACGGCCTCACCATGATCGTGGTCACCCACGCGATGAAGTTCGCACGCCAGGTGGCTCACACGGTTCATGTTTTTGGAGAAGGTCGAGTCGTCGAATCAGGCCGCCCCGAGCAGATCTTCGAGACCCCGCGCCATGAGGCGACCCGTTCTTTGCTCGCGGAAGTCCTGGCGGCGTAAGTTCGCGCCGCCAGAATCCGTGCACAAATGAGAGTCTGTCCCGTCACAGGCCAATCGCCGTGTGACGGACGCAGAATGGGCAGCATAATCCCACTGAGGGGCCAGGCTCTCACTTCTCTCTCTTGATGAGCTGAGGGACCGCTCTCGCGAGCGGTCTCATGCACCGCCCCCTTCGGCGGTGCAAAGGTCGTCGCATGTCGTCTCAACCGCGGCCGCATCGGCCAGGCGGAATCCTTCGCGGGCCGTGGCGGCGGCCACGCCGGCATTGACCGACGCGACGACGTCCACCACCTCGTTGAGCACATCGTCGCCGATGCCGACCGCCCGCGCTTTCTCGATGCGGTTTCGGGTGCAGACCTGGCACCCCCGTGTTATGGTCACGGCCAACCCGAGGAGGTGCTTCTCGCGGTCCGTGAGCAGCGCGGTGTCGTGCGCCTTGGCGAGAAACCCTTGCACGGCTTTGCCATCGTAACCCATCGCTGAACTCCTACTACTTGGGGGCTTACGGATCCACGGTGACGCGGCATCTTCCCAGGGGTGGCGCTTCGACGACGACCTCGCTGCCAGGACCGACCGGATACAGCGGTAATGACGAACCCGTGAGAATCACCTGGCCACGATAGAGACGCTGCCCGCATTCCGCCAGCCGGATCGCCAGCCAGCGCAGGGACTGGATCGGGTCGGCCATCGTCCACGGCACCTCGCTGCTTCCGACCCTCTCACGGTTGAGCAGAACGGTCAAGCTCTCCGGATCAACCAGCGGCCCGCCGTGCGGCCGCTCCGACAGCACGAGCCCAGCGTGCATGCCGTTGCTCGCAATCAGTTCCTGGACGCAGGGCTTTGGGCTCCGAAGCACGTAATGGTGCAACTCGATCACCGGGAAGATCGAATCGATGACACTCCGGTCTAGCACACTAGCAGGAGACAAGGGGGACAGGTCGGTTGCCAATCTGACGGCGAGTTCACCCTCCACTGCGAGGTTGGCGAAGCGGGCGCAAGAAAGCCGCACGCCCGAGTCTTGGCACTCCGTATCGAAGAGGCGGGCGAAGATCGGCTCGCCGATCCCCAGTTGCTTCTGTATCACCGGGCTCGTACACCCAAGTTTGTAGCCGATGACCCGTTCCCCGCGAGCCCCGCGCAGGCGAGTGACCTCGGCCTGAAGTGCGTAAGCTTGGCTGGAGGTCAGGTCGATCGGGTCGACGAAGAGTTGGCATGGCGTCCGGGCGTCGTAATCCGCCAGCATCCGCCGAGCCAGTTCCTGGAGATCAACGGCCATTCCTCCACCTCCCGGCGGTTAGTCGTCCAGACCCAACGGCTTTGCCCCGCATCTCCTTTCACGGCTCCTTCGGCTCGTCGTGCAGAGTTCCTCGGCTGCTCGGCCATGAGCTTCGGTTGGTACTGAACCCAGCCGAGAGCGATGGTGAAGGGACTGCCCAGTTCGCGCGGGAACAGTGCCTACCCCTTGTCGTCCGCCATTGGTGCTTCATCGCCGATGAGCTTCAGGACGGCATCGGCCGCTTTCTCGGCTTGCTCCAGGTTCATCGCCTTGAGCTGCTCGTCGAGGGACTGCATGAGCGCGGTCGCTTTCTTCTGCCGCTCAGCATCCCCCTGGACCCACGCGGGGAGCTCCTTCTGGATTCTCTGAATCTTGGCAGGCAAGCGATACTGCACAGCGGGAGCCCCCGGTTCTTTTTTCTTCACCCCCTTGTCCTCTTTCATCAGCCTCAGGACTTCGTCGGCGACCTTGTCGGCGTCCCGCCACTTCTTCTCGTTCATTAGCTCTTGGAGCTTGCGCATCAACGACATCGCCTGCGCCTGCTTGCCCGATTTCTGGACCCAGCCGGGGAGTTCTTCTTGAATCCGGTGCATCTTGGCCTGGAAACCCTCGCTCGAAAAGCCGGTCGCAATGGATTCGACGAGAGGTTGCCCCCGCAGGAACTTCGCATAGGCTGCCAGCGCCTCGGGGTTCTCCGTCGCCTTCCGGAAGAAGTTGTTGCGCATTGCTTCGCCGCCGATACCCCACGCGAAGATGTTCGTCATCACCGCCCCATGGTTGAACATCCGCCCAAGGTACGTCTCCATCGTCGGCTCGCCCGGCATGCTCGTGGGCGACACGTTTGTCCCCTCGGCGGATATCCACCCGGTCGAGCCGTGCTTCGCCAGGGCGGCATAGATCGCCTTGAACGTCGCTCCCTCGGGATAGGTGGAGAATCCCGGGCGGTACGCGGAGCTGAAGGCCACGTCAGGCAGGGCGAAATGGACTTTCCGGGCGTAGGACTCCTGCGCGTCCGCCTTCCGCAGTCCCTGGTCGGTGAATGCGATGTGGCAGAAGATCCGTTCGCGGGGAACGCCCCCTTCGTGCAGTGCGTCGGCCCACAATTCCATGAATTCCTTGACGACCCGCACTCGTTCGAGGTCCACATCCCGCGGGGGATTGCTTCGGCTAAATCCGCGATGGCGGAGCGAGCGGAATCCGAGCGGGCGGTTCGTATCGAAATCGCTACCGATCTGCGTCTCCCATCCTGTCATCACGCCGGCTAAGAGGTGCTGCATCCCCTGGGACTTCAGGACCGTCAGTTCCTTCCGAATTTCTCGGCCGATCAGCCCTCCGCGGTCCCTCACCGCCGCAATGATTTCTGGGCTGTTGAAGCACATCTGGGGTGGAAACTTTGTCGGATTCGGCCCCCAGTCCGCGCGCCGTCCCGTGTTCGGCTTCTCATCCCAACCCGCCGTCTCGATATTGTCCGGATTCGAGAGAAGATCCTTCCGCTTCCCCCACGACATCGAGTCGTCGATATGGAACGCCACCGCCACATTGTTGTCGCGGGCCACCGCGAAGGCATCGCGAACGAACTGGCGAGTCTCGTCATCGGACATGTCGAAGCAGAGTGGCCCAACGGCGAAGCACAACTGATGACGGGCGTTTCCTGTCGTCCCGATCGCCTTCGACACGTCGCGCACGAACGCTTCCAGTTGTGATTTGCTGAGCGATGAGCGGCCGCTCACCGGCGGTGGACCGGAATAGCCGGAGATGCCGGTCATGAGCTGGAATGAGAGGTATTTCGTTTCTGGAGCAAGTTCGTCGGCGCGAGCGGATGAGCACGCGATCGCCCACGCCGCCATAACGCCTACACAGAGAGACCGCGACCCCTCGATCATGGTTGACTCTCCCCAAAAGAAACAAACTGGTTGGTTTGTTTTTCTTGAAGTTGAATACTTCGCGCGGACCATCGCGGTTTCAGCGATCGAAGCTCTTTTTTAAGTGCTGCTTCAAGAAGGCTAATTGCCGCGCGGGAAGACCGGCGTCACCGTGAGCGCGTTCCTGCATGATCGCCCCCTCGATCACGGTCACGATGTAGCGGGCGAGTTCCCGGCAGTCCGGCCTCCTTCGGGGAGGCAGCTTCCGAGCCGCCGCCGTCAGTTGCGGCTGGAACTCCTCCGCCATTTCATCGAGACATTCCGACAGCCGTTTGCGGAATCCCTCGTGGCTGTCGCTGAGCGCGGTACTCAGATTGCCGATGACGCAACCGCCCTTCGGCTGCGGTCGTTGCCGCAACATTTCCTGGATCGCATCCAACCGGCGAAACACGAACTGCAGCGGATCGTCCTCGTGCGGCACAGCCGTCTGCTGCTCGATTTCATCAAGCAACCGCCGCCGGTTTTCCATGTGGCGGTCGATCACCGCGAAGGCGAGATCCTCCTTGTTCTTGAAGTGGTGGAAGAACGCCCCGGTAGTGACCTCGGCCGCTCGCAGGATCTCTTCGAGTTTGGTGTCGTGATATCCCTTGAGCGCGAACAGGCGGCCTGCCTCTCCAACGACCTTGTCCCGGGTCGCCACGGCCCGCGGCTGCTTCAGCTCTCTCATCACCTGCTCCCGCGTCAGAAAACCGAGTATTCGGTTTGTAAATTGTCGGCCCGAGCCAAGTCAAGAGTCCCGCGACGGGAATCTGCCCCATCGCGCTTACGAGTCCAGCCGCTCCCGATAAGCGGGCACTCGAGGCGTAGGACATCGGCACTTCCCAGCAGGGGGCGCGTTCCTTGACGGACAATCACGCCTAGAAACCAACGCTCTTCGTGAATCGTCACGCAAAAGCGATTGCGGAGCACGGCTCTTCTTCCCTTGTGTGACGAGTGCCCACACAAGGCGCTCGTCGACGATGTCTCCGGAAAACGAGCTGGTCTCACAGATGCTCTGACCATAGTGAGCTTCCAGGTGTCGGTTCAGTTCCTCTAGCAAGTTTGCAACATTTGAAATCATGGACCCATTCTGTGGGACTCAAACGACGCATATACAAACCAAAGAGTGAAATCCCATAAATTGTACGCCGCTCTCTCATAACAAAAAACCTCGTAACCTTCTGAAGGGAGAGGTTACGAGGTTCGGTTCTTGAACGCTGGACAGCAGGTCCAGGGGTACCGGGAATCCCGAGTCCCAAGGTCCTCCGCGGCGTCTCTCAGTTTCTAAGGCTTGAGAGTGGGGCGGGAATTCGTCCGCCGTGGCGAACGAAGTGCGTGCTGCCTCCCGCGGCGTGAATGGGCAGGATCGCCATCTCGCCGAAGAGGCCGCCGAACACAGCTCGCTCCCCCGCGACCTTGCCGGGAACAGGGATCACGCGAACGGCCGTGGTCTTATGATTGATCACACCGATGGCGACTTCGTCGGCAATCAACGCGGCGAGCGTTTCCGCATCGGTGTCGCCGGGAACGGCGATCATGTCGAGACCGACGGAGCAGACCGCTGTCATGGCTTCGAGCTTGGCCAGGGTGAGATCCCCCTGCTCGACCGCATTCGCGAGAGCGGCGTCCTCGCTCACGGCGATGAACGCGCCTGAGAGTCCGCCGACGGAGGAAGAGGCAAAGCTCCCCCCCTTCTTGACGGCGTCGTTCAGGAGCGCGAGAGCGGCCGTCGAACCGGGTGCACCGATTCGAAGGACCCCCATCGCCTGGAGGATTTCACCCACACTGTCCCCCACCTGGGGCGTTGGCGCGAGAGAGAGGTCGACGATCCCGAAGGAAACACCGAGGCGGCTGGCAACCTCGCGCCCGATCAACTCACCAACGCGGGTGACGCGGAAGGCCGTGCTCTTGATCTCTTCCGCGATTTCTCCCAGCGTCGGAGTCGTCTGGGCATGCGCCACAAGGTCCTCGATGGCCGCTTTGACCACGCCAGGACCGCTGACACCGATGTTGATGACGCAATCCGTCTCGCCAACACCATGAAACGCGCCGGCCATGAACGGATTGTCGGTCGGCGCATTGGCGAAGATCACGAGCTTGGCGCATCCGAAACCGTCATGCGACCGAGTCCGCTCGGCGGTATCTCGCAAGACGTGGCCGAGCTCCAGGATCGCATCCATGTTGATGCCCGCGGCGGTCGTCCCGACATTCACAGACGCACAGACGCGTTTGGTCGTGGATAGAACTTCGGGCAGAGCCGCGATCAGACGGCGGTCTCCCTCGGTCCATCCCTTTTGCACGAGGGCGGTGAAACCACCCACGAGATCGACGCCGACTTCCGTGGCGACCTCGTCGAGGGTACGGGCCACCGCAAGGTAGCCTTCGCCATTGTGTCCCGCCGCGACGGAGGCGATGGGGCTGACCGCGATGCGACGGTTTACGATCGGGATGCCGTAACGTCCTTCAACCTCGATGCAAACCGCACGAAGGCGGCTCGCATAGAACAAAAGCCGCTGGCGGATGAGTTTGCAAAGCGTCGGCAAGTCAGGAGACGCGCAGGGCTGGAGATCGATCCCCATTGTGACCGTCCGCACGTCGAGTTTGTGCTGACGAACCATACCCAACGTGGCCAGGACATCCTCAGTACGGTACAACGGCGTCTCCTTGTGATCTCAGGGCAGGACCGACGCGAACCGGGCTCGGCTCGCTTGTTGCCAAGAAAATGTTCTCATGTTGGACAAAGGCCTCGAGGCCATGATCGCGGCCGAAGCGCTCGAGTTCGGCTCGGATGGTGCCGGGCCCCAGGTCGGGGGGGAGAAACGCTTCCATCACCATCGCGAACTTGGCGCCGTCGGCTCGCGAATGGAGGTCGACGATATTGACCCCATGCGCCGCGAGACAACCGGCAATGCCATGGATTTGGCCGGGGCTATCTTCACCGAGTACGGTCAAGATAAAACGTTCGCCGTTGGGAACCTGGGGTTCGACCGCCTGTTCCTTCGCTTCCAGCACCGCTACCGTCAGCTCGAACCGCTTCCCTCGTTCGGTGATCGCCGTGGCGAGTTCCGAAGGATCGAGTGCATCGGCAAACTCCACGGCCAAGATGATCGTGAAGTAGCCATGCATAACCGTCTGGCTGAGCTCGAGAATATTGCCCTTCTGGTCTCGTAGCGTTCCCGCGACGGAGAAGACGATCCCCACCCGGTCAGCAGCCGTTACCGTCACAATATATTTGTGCATGCCCAACCTAAATTGTTGAAAGTCCCCAGAAGCCCCGAGCTTCAATCAAGACTGCGGCATCGTACGAATTCGCCGCGGAAAATGAGAGTCGAATTGGGAGAGGAGAATTGCGTGTGCACCCGATGAAGGGAGGAAGCTGTCCCTTCGGTGCGGCTAAAGAGGCGGTTGAGGCGTCGAGACTCGCAAGAGACTCCCCGCGGAGATCGCAAGCGCGAGCCACCCCACCAGAAACGCGACGCCCCCAAACGGAGTGATGGCCCCAAGCCATTTCTGCCCCGTCAGAACCAGGACGTAGAGACTACCGGAAAACAGAAGCGTCCCCAGCAAGAACGCCCATCCCGCCGTATTCAGGGCCGCGCCCGAGCCGCCGCTGATCGCCAGCAAGCCAACGGCGGCAATGGCAAGAGCATGATACATCTGGTAGCGCGAAGCCGTTTCGAAGTTCTCGAGCAAGCGCTGCTTTTCCATCCGCGCTGAGAATGAGTCACTCTCAACGATCGGATACTTCCCTCTCAGCCCATGAGCACCGAACGCCCCTAGCGCAACGGAGAGGAAACCCAAGATCGCTCCGATACGGAGCCAGGACTGCCCACTCATCGACGAACCTCATCAACCAATGCCAAGCCCGGAGAAAATCGCCCTGAACGTCACGATCAGGCCAAGGAACCAGGCCAGGTAGCACAAAGTCAACAACAAGATCGACGGCCAAGCCGCTCCTTCCGGCCGGCGCGACATCCGCCACTGCCAGAAGAAGAGAGCCGGGAGAATCGGAATGTCCAGGAGCCCCACGAGGAGTCCGAGATGAACCTCGCCTCCAAGCCAGCGCGGAGAGGGGAGCATATGCAGGATTGCCGAGATGAAATGGAAGACGATGCCACAGACGAGGACAATGAGAATGAGCTTGGCGATCGTCACTCGGATCGGCTCTTTCTTCCCACCGGTCATTTCCATCATCTTCCGTTCCTCCTCCAGCCTCATGGGCAAGACGAAAGCCCGGTCGCGCGGCCTAAAACGCCAAACGAGCGGCGTTTGGGCTCGGCTCCTGTTTGACAATCAGCGCCCTCGCCTCAGCCGCCAAGAACATGGATCCCGTGACGCAGATCAACCCCTCTCGCGGTGAAAGCTGGCGGGCCAGCGCAAGGGCCTCCGTCGCGTCGGCCGCGATGGCAGGGGTTCGACCGTCAATTTGCTGGACGGCCTCGACGATCTCGGTCGGAGGAACCGAACGCGGGTTGTCGAGGTATCGCGTCGCGATCAAGACGTCGAAGAGAGGCAGCAAAGCCCTGAGCTGACCATGCAAATCCTTGTCACGCGTGGTGCCGAAGACCAGCGTGCGCGGCGTCTCGGGGAAACAACTCAAAAGCGTCGCGGCGAGAGCTTCTGCCGAGGCCACGTTGTGAGAACCATCGATCACCAGCCAGGGGGCTTCTCCCAGGACCTCCACCCGCGCGGGCGACGCGAGACCGCGGAAACCTTGGAGCACCGCTTCTCGCGTCAAATTCCAACCTTGCTCCGCGAGGAGATCGATGCCAGCCATGGTCACCGCCGCATTACGGGCTTGATGCGGCCCCAGCAAGGAAAGCTCGATGCTCCCCCACTGAGTGCGCCAGGTGCTGACGACAACTTCACCTCCGGCAGGCCGGGACAAGGGCTTCGTGGGGGGACAATACTCGTACTGAAAGTCGATTCCCAGCTCGCGCAACTGGCAGTGGCGCTCGTCGGCGATCCTCCGGATGACCTGGCGAGGCTCGTCTTCCGTCACCCCGCTCACCGCGGCTCGACCGCGTTTGAGGATCCCGGCCTTCTCAGACGCGATCGCCCCGAGGGTGGATCCGAGCTGGCGCGTGTGGTCGAACGAGATGGACGTGATCACCGAAAGGTCGGGATGGACCACATTCGTGGAGTCGAGTCTTCCTCCCAGGCCGACCTCCAGCACCACAGCCCCCACGCGTTGTTGCGCGAAATGGAGCAGCCCCATCGCCGTGGTGATCTCGAAGAATGTCGGGCCTCGGGCGTTCTCGGCCCCCCAACGTTCGTCAAGCTCCTCGACCGCGGGACGAACGGCATCCGTCAGGGCGATCAGTTCGGCGGCGGTCGCCGATTGCCCTTCAATGGTGAAGCGTTCCTCCAGGCGATGCAAATGCGGCGAGCAGAAAAGGCCCGTGCGAATCCCCGAAGCCGAGAAGATCGAGGCGAACATCGTGGCGGTCGAGCCCTTGCCCTTGGTACCCGCCACGTGCACGATCCGCAGCCCCTCGTGGGGATCCCCCAGCAATCGAAGCAGCCGCCGCATTCTGCCCAACCGAAGCTCAGCCGAGAGCCTCGGCATACCCGACCACTCGTAGTTGAGCCGGCCGTAAAGAAAGTCGAGACGTTCCTGGTACTCGTCGAGCATGTCGGGCCGGCGTTTTTCGCCTCCCCCTTTGTTCAGATGGAATCGGGGGAGAGTTCGGCCCCGCTCTGGTTCAAGAGTGCGGCGAGGCGGTCTTGCAACTCGGGCAAAGACGAGCTTTTCAGCCAGTAGTCGGCAACGCCCACGGCAAAGCCTTCAAGACGTGTGTCGGAATCTGCAAGATTGGAAAGCATTACGACCTTCACGTTCGTCGCCGAGGACTCCCGCCTCAGGCGCTCCAGCACCTCGAAACCGTTAAGTTTGGGCATCCACACGTCGAGAAGCAACAAGCAAGGGCGCTTCTCCAGCACCAAGGACACAGCCTCGACTCCGTCGGACGCCTCCCAGACCTCATACCCCACGGCCCGGAGGTAAGTACCATAAACCATCCGGAGATCGGGCTCGTCGTCAGCCAAGACGATGATCGATCTCATATCCCTGGACTCTCGTGTCCCAAGTCGCGCTATCTGCGTCGTCCCGCGATCGCACAAGATACCGCAAGACGCACTAATTCTAGCGTCCATGTACGGCTCCCGCCACTGCGGCCAGAGGAAGCTCACCGAGGTTTTAACGCCTTTTGCAAAGACGGGACGCACCAGACACTGAACACATCACCACTCCCTGGTGCCCTGGCCGAGATAGGCTCACTCTTCCCCAAAACGCTCATTGGGCGTGCACGAGGACCGACCGTCCTCCAGAAATCCCCGCCCCGTTCCTTTTCGGGATCTCGTTACGGACGCGGTCATGTGTCGCCAGTCGTGATATCTTCAAACGATCTTCACAATACGGCACGTTCACGTGCCAGGAGACGCGGGTCAGCCCAAGGAGAAAACTTGTGTTGCCGCCTCGCCAAAGCTAGGGCGCAACCGAGTCAGACCTGGGGCTCGGAGGCTTTTCCCAACTGCGGACTAACGGAGAAGCCGACGCTTTGCCCCCTCGAGGGCGATCTTCGCGCGGACGACGTACAAGCCGGCGTGATAACCAGGACGTAGGAAGCCCGGGTTGGATCAGTGAAACCGGCCGTCCAAGATCCTCGAGGATTCCCTCGACGGCAAGGTACCCGCTCCGGACCGCGCCTTCCATCGTGGCGGGCCAACCGGTGTCGGTCCAATCTCCCGCGAGAAAGAGGCCCTCGATGGGCGTGCGTTGGGAGGGGCGGTTTTGTTCGACCCCGGGACGCACGGCGAAGGTCGCTCCGTGCTCGGTCACAACGCGCCAGCGAAGAAGCTCAGCGTCTCGAGCGGCGGGCCAAATTTCCGCCAGCTCCTTGAGAACCAGGTCGCGGATCGCATGGTTGTCCAGCGCCAGCAAGTCATAAGACGCCGAGATCACCAGTTGGAGGTACTGTCCCCCCTGCTCCGACGTCCCCCGGCCCTGAATCGCCGAATGGTTGAAAACCCACTGAATGACCCGCCCCACCGTGACGACATGGTCGAAGGGGCAGACTTCGCGATCAAACCAAAGATGAACACCGGTAATCGGCGAAGACGTTAACGCATCGGCCTGGGCGAGAGCCGGGATGCGTTCCGCAAAGGCACTCGGGATCAGCCCGCGAACGCGGTCGAACGGAACCGTCAGAATGACGAAGTCCGCTTTCAGGCTTTCACCGGATCGTAACGTTAACCCTGTCAGGCTGTGCTCAGGATCAAGGTCGACATGGCTAACCCCGGTCGTGAGCCGCACGGTCACGTCGTGCTCACGGAGCCATGCTTCCATTTTTGTGCCGTAGAGTTCCCCCAGGGGGACCAGGGGGATCTCAAGTTGGTAGCCCTCGGGGTTGAGGAGAAAACCATCGATGAAGACCTTGCGGGCGTGGCTGACATCCATCTGGTCGAGCCGCTCATTCAGCGCCGAGACCAGAACCGTTGACCAGTAAAGGTTGATCGAACGCACGTTCTGACCGTGTCTGAGCAGCCAGTCACCGAACGACTCACCCGGGCGTTGGCTTCGGTCAAGGACAAGGCACGCCAGGCCGTAGGCGACGCGGAGCTTGTCTGTCCAGCGGAGATAGTGGCTCCGTAGGAAGCTCTCCGCCAGATGAAACGGCGCGGGAAAGAGCCCGGGAGAAAGGGTTGAGACCCTACCATCCGGACCGAGGAAAACGACGGTCTGATCGCGACGAAAGAGATCCTTGGTACCGACTCTCCGACAAAAATCGGTCAAGTTCGTACAGCAGCACATACTGACATGCTGGCAGTTATCAACAGGCTCGTTGATGGCGGGGTCAATGAACGAACTGGCGCGGCCGCCAAGGCGAGGCCGGCTTTCGATCAGGGTAATCTTGAGACCACGGCCCACGAGAACCGACGCGGCGGAAAGCCCCGCCAAGCCTCCTCCCACAATGACGACATGAGGCGGCGGCGGGCGCCATGAAGAGCTTAGCAACGGGGTAACTCCGTCGCGGCCGGTGATGGCGTGGGCCGCATGAAGCGAGTTCCTTGCGAACCCAAGGCTATCGCAATCTTTCGCCACTTGGGCAGGCTAATACGGCCCGCCAGCACTTCATAGTCCCGACGAACGATCTCATGGAGCAAGGCGTGATAGATCCCCACGATCGTGGCGAGTACGGGCCTACCCACGGGGGAGACCAATGAACTCAAGGGCTTTGCCTGCTCATAGAGCGCTTCGGCTCGCTCAGCCTCGAATTGAAGAAGGGCACGAAGACGCTCGTTCGGAGAGTGCGAGAGAAGATCCTCGGATGTCACCCCGAACCGTTTCATGTCTTCTTCCGGCAAGTAAATTCGCCCGAGTTCGGCATCTTCCCGCACGTCGCGAAGGATATTGGTCAGTTGCAAGGCAACGCCACAGGCCTCCGCGAGTTCTTCGGCCCGCCCTCCTTCCGATCGGAAGCCCCAGATGTGGATACAGCAAAGCCCCACCGCCGACGCGACCTTGTCGCAGTAATTGCGCAGGTCGGAAAACGTCGAAAAACGGCGAGGCTCCAGATCCATCTCGACGCCATCGATGATCGCATCGAGGTAACGGGGCGGAATACCGTGCCTCTCGACCGTGTCGGAAAGCGCGAGCAAACCGGGCCAGGCGGTTCTCGGGCCTCTGGTCAATGCGGAATGGAAGCTCTCTCTCCAGGCGTCGAGGGCCGCTCGCTTGACCTCCACCGTCCCCGATTCGTCGACAAGGTCGTCGGTGTGTCGTGAGAACGCGTACAACGCGCACATCGACCGTTTGAGCAAAGGGGGCAGAAGCATGAAACTATAATAGAAGTTTCGTGCCTCCCGGCGCGATAGCTCTTCGCAAAACTGATAGCTTGCCCGTAATGCGTCGTCCATGGTGGCTCCTCTCACTCTTCAACACCTCTCATCGACGATGATAAGTGCATAGAGGTCGAGCAAGTGTCAGACCGAGTCACTTCCTGAGACTCTGACGGGGTGGGAATCGGGCCCGAGGGGCGAGACCGCCCCAGAAGGGCACGCACGACTAAGCTCACCTTCTCCCACTTTCCCAGGCGTGGCCGTGAGGACCAAACGTCGTACCCCTGCGACTCAATCTTGTCGAGAATCGCCAATCCCCCCCGCGAGAAAAGATCGACATCGACCGCGAGCGATCGAGGCATGCGAGGGATCAGGGCTTTTCCTCGTTCGAGCAGCGTTCGAGTTCGCTGCACTTCGAACTGCAGGAGTGCCTTGAACTCCGGCGTGAATCGGCGGGCACGCAGATCCTCGTCGGTGTATCCGAAGGCGATCCGATCCTCTCGGGGAAGGTAAATTCGGCCAATCGCGAGGTCGCGTGCGACGTCTTGCCAGAAGTTAGCAAGCTGAAGCCCCGTGCAGGTCGCGTCGGAAAGCCTCGCGTTCTCGTCGTGGAAACTCCTCCCCAGGTAGAGGACGAGATGTCCAACCGGATTCGCGGAGCGCGAACAATAGTCAAGCAATTGGTCGTACGTCTCGTATTCCACCACCGACTGATCCTGGACGAACGCCGAGATGAGAGCTTCGAAAGGATCGATCGGAATCGCGAATTCTTCGACTGTCTCGGCGAGTGCCATCATCACGGGGTGATGAGTTCGGCCCTCATATAACGCCCGCAGCTCCTCGCGCCACCAGGCTAGCAACTCACGAGATCGAGCAGGGTCTCCGACTTCGTCTCCCAGGTCGTCGGACCACCGGCAGAACGCGTAAATGCTCCGGAAAGCTGGGCGCAGGTGCTTGGGCGTAAGCCAGGTAACGACACTGAAGTTTTCGTAGTGAGACGCCGTCAGACGAGCGCAATACTCGCGCGCCTGCGGAAGCGTCATCTCGTAAGAGGCTTCCGGCCCAAAGCGTCGAAGTTCGTCCGTAAACGTCATTCCGGCACAACCTGACTTCGCCGAGAAAGGAGAAGAGTCAACTCGTCGATGATTCTAGTCTCGCAGGGATTTGGTTACCAGCGGCAAGATTCGGTGAATCAAGAGGCAAAGCCCCTAGAGTTCACCGTGCTTGCGCCCCTTGGCAAAATCAAGTTGGAGAGGTGCGGAAAATCGGGGAGATTGACCCAGTCGCGACGCACCGTCACAATCGTGCCTCAGTAAATAGGCCGGCAGCTCAAGACCGGCCCCTACCCCGTTAGCACACCCCAAGGGAGAGACGCGATGAGTCGAATCGGGCTAAGCCTGACGCTGGTTCTGATCCTGTCCACCTCAATGCTCCGCGCTGAGGAGCCTGGCTTCCATTCCCTGTTCAACGGCAAGGACCTGACGAGCTGGGTGACTCCGGAAGATAAGTCGTTGTTCACGGTCGAAAATGGCGAGATCGTGGGGCGCACCAAGGGGGACCTGAAGAAGAACGAGTTCCTGGTCACCGACAAGCCTTACGGTGACTTCGTTCTCAAGGCGAAGGTCAAAATTCGCAACGGAAACTCGGGCATCCAGTTCCGCAGCAAGCGAGCGGCCGACGGCGCCGTCTCTGGGCCGCAGGCCGACGTGGCCGACGGCTATTGGGGCCTGCTCTACGAGGAACGAGGTCGCGGCATTCTCCAGCAGTTCGACAAAGAGAAGGCAAAGTCCCTGATCAAGCAAAATGATTGGAATGAATTTGTGATCACGTCGAAAGGTGACCATATCACCATCGACATCAACGGAACACGGGTCATCGACCGCGTCGATCCCAAGTTTGACAAGTCCGGGATCATCGCCTTGCAGGTCCACGTCGGCCCGCCGATGGAAGTCCGCTACAAGGACATCGAGATCAAGACGCTCGACTGAGCGGGGTGCGGGAGCTATCCCCAGGGACAATGGCCTGAAAAGGGATTGAGAAGCAGGCACGCCTTGATGGGATGGCCAAGAAGGAGCGTAGCGGCGTTCTGGAACCTCGAAGACGGTTCTCTGGCCAGGCATCGCTCTCCGAGGCCACCTTCTCAATCAGGCTCTCAGAATGAGAGAGCATCTCTGGAGCTTCCCCCAAAAGATCAAACGTATTTTCATTCAAGAAAGCCTCGGGCCAAATCGGCTCGGGGCTTTTTTCTTGGGGTCGGATCGCCGGCACACCGCGAAAATCTCTGGGCAAGTGTTTGCCCTGCCTATCCCTCGTGCTGCTCACTTTGCCATGCCATGTTCTCTCCAACTCCGCGGAGAAAATCCGGGGTTCTTTCTCTAATGGGCGCGGTGTGCAACCTTGGCTCCGACAGGAAAGAGACCAGGTTCGGTGTTGACGAAACGGATGATTTGCTGTTGAGTCGTTCCCCCCTTGAAAACCGGGCTGAAAGGGCTTCGAGATTTTTTCAGAAAGGTTCAAAGTCCCTGCGAAAAATGCCGATAACTGATCTGGTACTCCACGCCTACTCCTAGTAAAAGGGGCCAACCGCGGTGAACGCGATCCCCTCTGTTCGTAGAGGTGACCCTGTTGGATTAGCAGGGTTTGTCGGATACAGGGATGTCGCGAACAAAGCGGTACTAACGGACACTCCTCAAGGAATAAGAGGTCGGTCCGTTGGGACGTGGGCTTCCATGAAGGTTGCCCACGGGGTCCTCAACGCGAGGCCCACCCAAGGAAGGGTCGGGGGAAAGCCCCGGCACGTCGATCACCCTCGCGCCACTCATCTTCCTCACTTGGCAGGCACGTCCGCTACAACGGACGCGATCCGTAGCAACTGCGCGGATCCTGAATGCGTTCAGGATCGGCTGTTGCGAAAGGATCGTCCTCCCCTCTCGCGCTTAATGACCCGCACACCTTTGAGATTCTTCGTGCTCTCCGAGACCCGAACTCTTGCGCCATTCCGTTCAGGCGGCGAGAGTGTCCCGGTGCGAGTCGAGGAGCCGTTCAGGCGGAAAGGAGTCCGTGCGGCATGATGATTACTGCACTGCTACTCGCACTCGTCGCTACCCCCGCTGCCTCAGACGGCGGCGAACCGATAATGCTTGACTTCCACGCCTCGTGGTGCGGGCCGTGCCGGCAGATGCGCCCCATCGTCAAACGATTGATGGACGTCGGTTACCCCATCAAGTCCATCGACACGGACCAATCCCCCGACCTGGCGCAACGCTACGATGTTTCAGCCGTCCCCACGTACATCGTGGTCGACTCGGCCGGACGCGTGCTCGACCGGACGGAAGGGGCCAAGAGTGCCTCTGATCTGGCGGAGTTCTACCGTTCCGCCCGAAACAAAGCGGTTCCTCTCGATGACGCGGCCCCTCAGGAAGAACCCGCCGAAGCGCCGGCAAATTCTCCGCGAAGGCAAGCTGACGCCGAGGAAGATGCCGATGCGCAGGAACCATCGCGAACCAATCCCAACCCCTGGGAAACCGTCGTCCGCATCAAGATTCACGGCAACGGCATGATCGGCTTCGGCTCCGGGACGATCATTTCAAGCACTCCCGATGAGTCGATCATCCTGACGTGCGCCCATATTTTCAAAATTGAAGGCCAGCGTCCCCTTCCTCCCGCAAGATTTCCGTCGCGGATCACGGTCGACCTGTTCGACGGCAAACTGACGAGCATGAAGGTCCCTCAGGTTCACCCGATCGAGACACTTGAAGGCCAGGCCATCGACTACGACTTCGCTCGGGACGTGGGCCTGATCCGGATCCGCCCCGGCCGGCGTCTCCCCTTCGCCCGCGTGGTTCCGCCTTCGTGGACGCCTCAGAAGGGGACGAAGATGACCACCGTGGGGTGCTCACTGGGTCAAGACGCGACCGCCTGGACAACGTACATCCTCCAGCCTCACACAACCGGCCTGACCGGCAGCCCTCACTATGAAGCCATCGAGTGCAAGACGGCTCCCAAGCAAGGGCGCTCCGGAGGGGGGCTGTTCACGGAAGATGGATTCGTGGCGGGCGTATGCGACTTCGCTGAGCCGAGAGGAAATGTCGGCTTCTACGCGTCTCCTCGCTCCATCTACCACATGCTCGATGCCAACAAAATGGTGGCGCTCTACAATCCCCGAGCCCGATCGAACGGGGCCCTCCTGGCCAAGGCCTCGAACCCCCGCAGAAATCCGGCCCCCGCGATTGTGCGAGGTCAGTCTCAGGAGAACGAGGAGCAGGACGAGCTGACGATGCCTCCTCCGGAACTCCTGCACATCAAGTCTCCCAAGGTCGCTCAGAGGCAATCCCGAGCCGCGAGTGGCACGCGTACGTGGCATAGCTCGCCGGCTGCCTCCGTGGGAGACGGGGAGTCCGCGGAGCGAACGGATCTCAGCCTGTCCCCGGCCGCTGACCAAGATCACTTCCCCGCACCAGAGGCTCAGGCAACCGAGGAGACGGCCGAGACTCCGGCTCCGGAAGCGGCCAAGCTTCGGTCGAAGAACCGCTGGCGTCCGGTGCGATCGGCCCTCCCGGCCCTCTCCCCCGGCCTCTCTCGCTAAATCGAGTCGGAACAAAATGAGCGGTCGTCGTGAGAAATCATCGGCGGCCGCTCATTTGTGCGTATCAAAGACGGCCGACCAACCCACCGGCTGCTTCCCCGCGAGCAGCTTGTCCGACCATTCCAAATACTCCTGGCTAGGTGGGTCTCCACCCACGCGCTGCGAATCGGCGAATGCGAAGAGCTCGCGAGCCTTTTCAAACTCGTTGGTCTCAAATGCTTCGAGGGCCAGGTGGTAAGTTTCGATGAATGAGCCGTCATTGAGATCGTCGCGATCAAACACCTCGTAGACACTCAGCGGAACCGATTTCCCCACCACGCGAATCCTGCCCCAGCGCCGCCAGACCAGGTCCTTTCTACCCGTGCAGAGCCTGAATGTGGTTTCGCAGAACAGGTTCTGCGTCCGGCATTGCGCGCTGGCCGGTTCGAGCCGGGCCGCCAGGTTGACCCCGTCTCCCAGGATCGTGTAGGAAAGCCGCCCGCTCGTTCCAAACGCCCCGATGAGGCAATCCTCACCCGAAGCGCCACCGATCTTGATGTGGTGGAAGTAGGGATCCTTGAGAGTTGCCAACGCTTTGGTGCTCGCGATCGCGGCCCGCACCACGCGATAAGCATGTTCGGAGGGTTCGCCGGAGACGAGCGGGCCTCCTCGGAAGCTCATGATCGCATCACCGATAAATTTATCGATGATGACGTCGTAGCGGACCAACTCCCCGACGACCCGGTCCATCGCCATCTCCAAATGGCGAGACAGCAGGTCGGGATCGTGCGCAAGTTCCTCGCAAGTCGTCGTAAAACCGGCGAAGTCCATAAATACGATCGTCGCGGGCATCCGACTCTTTCGCGTGTACTCCGTCGGGTCGACGAGGAATTGCTCGGCGACCTGCCTGGGGAGTGCGAGGTTCAACAGCCCACGCAACTGAGCTTGAGTCACGTCGAGCTGATGATACGCGATGATATACATAAGAAAGAGCATCGAGAGCATCATGCCGACGATCACGAAAAACTCGATGAGGTCGGAGAGGTCATCGATGTGCTGCATGTCGAAATAGACGTTGCACGCAACTCCGTCGACCGTCGCCTTCCGCTCGATGTAGTTGCCGTTCGCGGGAGCCTCGAGACTACCATCGAGCGCACGGAGCGTGGACAGCGAAAGATCCGACTTGATCTCACGGTCGATCCGGCTCACGAAGCTGGTTTCCATCTGGCTGCGGATCATGACGATGAAGACGAGGACCGTGATCGTCATGCCCACGAGTCCAAAGCTCATGTAACTCTGAAGCTTGGTTTCGTTTCGCCGCCGCGGAGCCTCGGCCAGAAAGGTCTCGAAGACCGGGATCGAGCGGAAAGCGCGGAGAACGCGCAGCCCGCGAAGAATTCTCAGGATGCGAAAGGCCCTGACGAACCGGATCACACGGAGCGGCCTGACGCCGTTGGCTACGGCGTCCAGGAACGGAAGGCAACTAATAAGGTCGATTAGGAACCATGGGGTCTGGACGTAGGACGAGCCGAAAACGTAGAGCTTGAGCCCCAGATCAAAGACGAAGATGCCGTCGATCAGCATCGTGAGAAAGACGAGGCCGCTGCTGTCGATGTCGATGACGTTGAGCAAGTCCAACAGGTAGAAGACCATCGTCAAAACGGCGAGCCCCAGCAAAGGCTTGTCCATTCGTTCGATGAGTCGTTCCCAATACTCGGAGCTCGGGCGGGAGATTTGCATTCGCTCTCGGTTTTGTCGGAGGACAATCGTTGGAGTCAATCCCTCGTCAAAACGATGACGACAGAGGCTCGCAAAATCAACGCAATCTGACACGAAGCCTCTTTTTCAAACGACCGACAAGAGTGCTCGTTCCCGCACGGCGAAAGGCTCTGACATTGGCCGAAGAACTCTCGGCAGGGATGGAGCGACGAAACTCGCGCGCCAGTCCGCAATTATCGGCCGCCAATGAACCTACGAAATCCCCCTACGATTGACAGCGGCTCTACGATCGATAAAATCAAGACCTGGTTTCTACTGACTGCCTAACCTCTGCGCGCTGAATCGTCGCCTACGGATGTCTCGTTGCCGGCAGCGCAACGGCCGGCGGTTCCATGGAGGAAACGCGTGATGGTCCGCTCGAGCCGGATGGCGATGACATGGCTCCTGACGGCTCTTCTGGTAGGAGCTTTCTCAGGCGGCGTGGACGCACAGACTTCCGATACCCTGAAGGTCGAACCCACGGCGGCCTCCAAGACCAAGGACGCGGCAACGACCAAGGGCTCTCAAGCCACGAAGGCCGGCGCCGTCGGGCGCGAGAGCATCCTTCGTCTTTTTACGCGTACTAATCCGATGATCTGGCTGCTCGGGCTCTGCTCAGTGGTCACGATCGGGTTCGGCCTCGAAAGACTGGTGGCTCTCCGTCGTGAACGCGTCATTCCACGGGAATTCGTGAGCCGCTTTCTGGAACGCCTCGCTAATGGCAAGCTCGACCGCGACCGAGCCGCGGAGCTGTGCCGAGCGAATGATAGTTCCATGGCGCGAGTCTTCGCCATGGTCGTCAATTATTGGGGGCAACCCGCGGCGGTCATTCGCCAGGCGATCGGATACGACGCGGCCGGCGAACTAGCGGAGCTCAAGCGAAACGTCCGGGTCCTTAATGGAACCGCCACGCTTGCGCCCTTGCTGGGTCTTCTCGGGACCGTGATCGGCATGATTCAGTCGTTCGACGCGCTTGGCGGCCGGGTGGGCCCCGCCAAGGGAGAAGCCCTCGCTCGCGGCATTAGCCTGGCGCTCGTCACCACGGCACTCGGGTTGGGAATCGCCATCGTTTCCGTGGTCTTCTATTACTATCTCTTGAATCGCGTCGACGTTTTGGTGCGCGACCTCGACGAGAATGCCCGACAGGCCGTCGACTTCGTCTCCGCTGAATCGATCCGCCCCACCTCCTCCGTGGAACGGCGTCCCGGAATGGTTCCTCCTGGCGACTTGTCTCGACAGGAATCTCGAATTCTCTGATCGCTGGTCTCATTCTTCCCTGACGGGAAATCGGAATCCTTACCGATCAGCGCGTTCGCAGGAGGTCGCTTCACCATGCTCACGGACCGCCATCAGGCTGATGAGCTACCGCACATCAACATGACCCCCATGGTGGATGTGGTACTTTGCCTCCTTGTCTTTTTTATGGCGGCAACCCGGCTCTACGACTGGGAAGAGAATGAGTTCGTCGTCACTGTTCCCCAGGTTGCCGAGGCCGCACCTTTGACGGCGGCGCCCGATGACCTCATTCTGACGATTCTCAAACCCGGCCTCGTGGCGGTCGGCGAAACGTCGCTTGATCTTCAGGCACTCAACAAGGTCCTCGTCCAGGCTCGTGAGCGCTATCAGGATCAGGGGGTTGTCATTCGCGGGGACGCTCACCTAAATTATCAGGATCTTGCCGACGTTCTCTCGGCTTGCGATGCCGCCGGTATCCGTAATGTACGGCTTCCCGTCCGCCCGCGCGAGACTCCCGCGAAGAATCCCTGATGCTCTCTTCTTCTCCGTCCTTCCCGCGGGCATCATCGCCGAGGCCACGGGAGCGGGGCACCTTCTCAACGATCCGGCCAAAATCTCCATCGAATGCCGATGAGACCGAACCGGTCTCCTCTCATTGAAACCTGAACTTCTTCTGACTCGACGAACTAAAGGGGTAGCGGATGGATTTTCTGCGGCAACTGATAGACACACTGGTACACCTTAGCCCGCAGTCGATGAACAACCTCGCCTCCATGGCAGGACCCTGGCTGTACGTGGTCCTCTTCGCGATCATTTTCGCCGAAACGGGGCTGGTCGCCATTCCGTTCTTGCCCGGCGACTCGCTCCTGTTCGCCGTTGGCGCGGTAGCGGCGAGTCCGGGCTCCCCGATCGACATCGTCACCATTTCCGTACTACTGGTGATTGCCGCTATCATTGGCGACGCCGTGAATTACGCGATCGGCTTTTACGTTGGGCCTAAGGTCTTCGCCAGCGAGAAGTCGCGTCTCTTCAATAAGAAGCACCTGATCGAAGCGCAGCACTTCTACGAGAAATACGGCGCCAAGACGATCATCCTGGCCCGCTTCATCCCCATCGTCCGAACCTTCGCGCCCTTCGTCGCAGGCATCGGCCGGATGAATTACGCTCGCTTCGCCCTTTTCAATATCACGGGGGGAGTGGTGTGGGTGCTTTCGTTCCTGCTCGGAGGTTGGTGGTTTGGCAGCCAGCCCGTGATTCAGAAGAATTTCAAGCTGGTCGTCCTCGCCATCATCGGGATCTCGGTGTTGCCGGCCGTCATTGAGGTGCTGCGCAACCAGCTCGCGAACCGCAAGGTCAAGGCGGAGCCTGCCACCATCGCGGATCCCTCGCTGGACGAGGCACCCCCGGTCCAAACGAATTCTTAACGGCGCTCTGATCTGATCATTGAGCGCAAGCAAAAACCCCGATCACGACGTTTTCCCACGGTTGCGACCGTGGGGAACACTTCGTAGGTCGGGGTTATTTGGTTTTGGGGTCGAGCGCTCGCTCGAGGTCGTCAAGAGGCATGGAACTCAACTTGCCGCCGAGAAGGGCGCTCAGTTGCAGTCCGACCAATGCCTCACTCGGGCTCTTGCCGTCGAGGACCATGTTAAGGTAGGGTTCGGCTCCGACCAAAACGGCGCGAGGTTTACCATGAACCGTGAGCACGTAGCGGACATTATCCTTTTCGAGCTCGCGGAGGATACCAGGCAAGTTTTGATGGAGTTCGCGGCTTCCGATGATACGTACGGGAGACTCTGGCGATTTATCCACCATGAACGGCAGTCTCCCAACCTGTATAGGGCCGTACGCCCCATCTGCTGTCAAACCCAGATGATGCCTGGGGAAGCGGTCGACGTGATCAAAGATACGCCGCGGACGAAAAGAAAAGTGCAGGCCAAGAAAAACCTGCCGATGCGAGTGGAGGATAGGGGACTTGAACCCCTGACCTCTTGCATGCCATGCAAGCGCTCTCCCAACTGAGCTAATCCCCCTCACGAGGGATAATCTATCAGGCCAGCCCTGGCTTGTCAACTATCCAGTTCAAAGGAACGAAAGTGCTTCAAGAGACGAAGGGGGTCATCGTCCTCACGAACGATGACGGAGTTGACGCACCGGGACTCAAGGCGTTGCTCGACGCGACGCAAGGCATTGGTCAGTCTCACATTGTGGCTCCCGATGGGGCTTACTCCGGTTGCGGGCATCGCGTGACGACACACGCGCCGATCGTTTTCCATCGCCGCGAGGAGGGGGTCGACGTCATTGGAGGAACCCCAGCTGATTGCGTCCGGTTGGCCCGTTATCACCTCGAGCCCGAGATTTCGTGGGTCTTCTCGGGGATCAATGCGGGGGGCAATCTCGGTGTGGATGTCTATCATTCCGGAACGGTGGCCGCCGTCCGCGAGGCCGCCATCCTTGGCCTACCGGGCATCGCGATCTCACACTACATCGCTAGGGGACGCTCCATTGACTGGGCACAGGCCGCTCGCTGGGCGGCGGCTGTCGTGCGCCAGCTCATGAGCATCCCGTGGGAGGCCGGCACCTTCTGGAATGTGAATCTCCCCCATCCCGCCCCAGGCGAAGCGGAGCCACGCGTGGTTTTCTGCGATCTCGATCCCTCCCCCCTCCCCCTCGGCTTTGATCTTGAAGGAGCTCAGGCAACCTACCGAGGGGACTATCAAAAGCGCGCGCGGCGGCCTGGATGTGATGTGGAGGTCTGTTTCGGAGGGGCGATTTCGGTCACCCGCCTTCGCGTCTAAGACAAGGTTCGCGACGAGGCGGCTGACGGGGCTGGCCGAGAGACCCCATACACCGGCATAATAAGATCGTGTGGTTCAGAGAGGTACCATCGTCGAACGCCGCAGCCGCGGCGTTCGAACCCTTGGCCTTCCATCCACGAAGATAGTTGACGTCGCGTCGCGGTGATTGCGCTCTACTTCTTACGATACAGCATCAACGCGGGTGCGAACGTCTCGAATCGGGCCGTCATCCGGCACCGAGATTCTTGTTCTCTTCTTCAGCATCGTGATTTGTCAACGTTCAGGAACGACGCCGGCAACGGCGCGGAGGTCGTCTCGATGGTGACTTGGCGTGCATTGTTCTTAGGGTTGATCTGTCTGGGTCTCTGGGGCTGCCAAGATCCCCCTCAACTGATCACGGCCGCCCCTCCGGGGACCGAGCTGCCTCCTCCGCTTCCTGATTCTGAGAAGGAACCCGCCGAGGCCCTGGGCGAACAGTCGAAGGCGATCCAGGCATCCGCCGCGACGGCCAAGACGGCGGCCAAGACGACGGAGCCTCCTATTGCTCCAGCCCTGCCCACAGCCATTGGTGAAACCAAGTCGACGGTCGGGGGAATCAAGTACCAGACACTCAAAGAGGGAACCGGCCCTGAGTGCAAGACTGGACAAGCCGTGAAGGTCCACTATACGGGCACCCTCGAAAACGGAGACGTTTTCGATAGCTCGCGACGAAGAAAGGAACCCTTTCCGTTCACCCTTGGTGCCAAGAATGTGATCGCCGGCTGGGAAGAAGGCGTTTTGGGGATGAAAGTCGGCGAGCGTCGGAAACTCACCATTCCCCCCGAGGCGGCCTACGGCCCCCAGGGGCACGGACAGATTCCTCCCAATGCGACGCTTACCTTTGACGTCGAGCTTGTCGAGGCCAAGTGAGCTAAGCTAGGCCGCGAGGCTCGCCTTGAAAACAAACCTGCGCATCGAGACTCGCGTAAGGCGGTCTCGATGCGCAGGCCAGGCCGTCGCATTCGTGCAGGTTTTCGATTGCGTCACAAGCCATCGATCACTCAGTAGTGGAATCCGTTCGCGCGGACATGCAAAAACGGCTTTGCGTCTTGTTCAAGTAGCTCGCCGCCGGTGATTCTCGCGAGGAAAATGCGGTGGTCGGATTCCGCCAGGTGCCCCACGACCTCAGCGTCGAGATAGGCCATGGCACCATTCAAGACCGGTCCTCCCTGGGCCTGCTCTCGAATGGAGATCCCTTCAAAGGCATTGTCTTCCGGCTTGAAGCCTCGACCAAAGTGCCGCACCAGTGTTTTGGAGCCGTGAGGAATCTGGTTGAGCGTGAATCGTCGCGTCGTCTCAATCCAATCCACAAGGAACCGATCCTGCTTGATGGCCATGGTCAACATGGGGGGCTCAAACCCCGCCTGTTGAACCCAGCTTGCAAGCATCCCGCTCACTTGCTCCCCATGCCGAACCGTGAGGATGTAGAGGCCGCTTGGGATCAGCCCCAGCGCATGGCTGAGTCCGGATGGATAAGGTTGAACTGACTTCGCCATGATCGTGGGCCTCACGAGACTCAATCCGAGGAATTCGCGAATCACAATAACGGATAGGGAGCCGCCTTCTCCGCGGTTCCGCGTGATCTCAGGGTTAGAAGGGAATTGATTGCATCGGTTAGTTCCTGCCAGGCTCCTGAGCTATCTTCTTTGATGTCCCTCCATAACTGCATGATGTGTGTCACTCAGGGTCATACCATTCCGTATTCTTTGAGCGTCCTGCACATCATCCGACGTCCTGCCCGAGGAACTGTATGTCGAACGTGTCCAGTAGACCCTCTCTTAGTGGAATGAATTATCGTGTGGTCAACCCGTTGGGCACGGGTGCAGGCAGCACGATCCTTCTGATCAGCGATAAGACGTCTGGCGGCAAGCGCTATGCGCTCAAGGTCGTGAAACGGCTGGACGCTGATGACGACGTGTACATTGCCCAGGCTCAAACCGAGTACGACGCTGCGCAACGGCTGAATCACGATGCGATCGCCAAGATCTACGACATCCGACGAAAGCGATCGTGGTTCCGAGTCTCGGGCGTCGAGCTCTTGATGGAATTCGTCGATGGCAAAACGCTGGACGAAATCGAAGCCCCCACCATTGGCCAGCTCGTTCTCGTCTTCAACCACGTGGCCTCCGCCATGTCGCACATGCACCGGCGCGGTGTTTTCCACGGCGATCTGAAGCCGACGAACATCATGCTTTCGAAAGGGGGACAGGTCAAACTCATCGACTTTGGAACCGCCTGGATCAAAGGAGAAGAGAAGAATCGGATTCAAGGCACTCCTCAGTATATGGCCCCCGAACAGGCAAGCGAACGTATCGTCGACGAGCGGACCGATATCTACAACTTCGGCGCGACGATGTATCGGATGTTCACCGGCCGATTTGTCCAACAAGGCATTCCGAAGCCGGGCAACGGCGGAGCTCGCAAGGTGACGGCTCCCATTCAGATCAACGCCAAGATCCCCGGCACTCTTAACGAGACGATCATGGCCTGTCTCGAAGTGAGCCCCGAGAGGCGTCCTGCCGGCATGTTCGAGATCAAGCACCAGCTCGCGGCGGTCGCCAAGTACCTGGGCCTTGATGACATCGACCTCAAGGGGGCCGAAGACGACGAGTTCTAAAGAGTCGGACGTTGTTCTTCGAGACGAATTCTCACGCAACGGCCGCCGACCTGGTACAGCCTTGAAAATCAGACATCCGTCTTGCGGGTCTCTTCTACGGGGTGTAGCCTACTTGTGGTAAATCCTCGGATTAAGCCGTCTGGCCGACCGATGGGATTACCGTCCACTCTGCGGTCACTCTTCTTTCCGTGCGGAGCTTTGATGGGGATCTCCTTTGTGGAGAGCTTGATGCGAAGGGGCATGGGAGTGTCTTTGACTCTCCTCGTGTGTGCCTTCGTCGCCGCCCCAACCAACGCGTTCGCCGGCTGTTCGTCTCGAGTGGCCCACCAATCGGCTGAGCTGAACCTTGGAGTCAACCTGCTGGAGGGGCTGCAACACGCGCAAGACTTCGCTCGCGAGAATCCCAAGCCTACGGTTCCCGTCCCCAATCGGGGAGGAAACTGCTCGGGACCTTCGTGCTCGAAGCTGCCAGCTCTCCCGACGGTTCCAGCCAGCTCTGAAACTCGAATCCTTGAGTCCTGGGCCTGCTTGACTCCGCTTCCGATTTTGCCAGCCCTTGGTTGTGCACGTCTGACGCCGGAGAGCTGTGATCGTCTGCCGTTGACTTCGGTCTCTTCGATCTTCCATCCGCCCCGCCCACATTTTCCTTCCTAAAGACTTGTCTCCGACCTGACAGCGGCTGTTCTGACAGTCCTGATCGTGGTGTGGTATTCCCACATCATCAAGGGCGATTCGTTCACCCGACCGAGTTCCGCGCAGCCGGTTTCGCGAGAAGCCGAGCCGTGGAAATTAGATCTGCCGCTGTACCAGAATGCGGGGCCGCGCTCTTCGTCCCTTCAAGGGACAAGGGGCACTGCGTGCGTTTGCTCGGATCAGCGCGCGATGGTGAAATCCGCCTCCCCGCATTGCGTTTAGGCCGCCGTGCACTCTCTTTTTGAAAATGGTCTTCGGAAGGCGAAGGCATTTCCTCCCATGTGTTCGAAACAAGTGTGGGGAAAGGCGTCGTGATGCACAGGGGTTATCTCATGTCTTACCTATTAAATATGACTGTTTTGGTATTGATTGTCGTGGCCGCCCTTCCGCTGGCGGCCTTTGCCGTCTCACCAAGTTCGGGCCAAGGGCTAGCAGCTTCCATCAGCGAGCAGGAAGCCTGGGGCTATCTTCCGAAGAGCCTGCAAGATGATAAGCCGCCCCTTCCCTCCTGGGCGCGAATGCTGGCCAGTGAATTGCCTCGTAGCACCGCCGCGCTCTTACAACTTGATATCGCACAGAGGACAAAGAGCCCCGTTGATCCAAAGCTTCGAGCCGCCATGCGCTGGGTCGCGGCCCATGCGAATCGTTGCCCTTATGGGCTCGCCTATGCCACGGCCGACGCTCGCCGCGCCGGTCTCACGGAATCCAAGCTGCAGGCTCTCGATCAGCCCGGCTACCCCGGATGGCCCGACGATCAACGCGCCGCGCTGGAATTCGCCCACACCATGACGGTTGACTCAGATTCGGTGACCGACGAAGAATTCGCCCGGCTCGTCCATCATTTCGGCGAGAAGCAGGCCGCGTCGATGGTCTTGCTCCTGGCCTACGCCAATTTCCAAGATCGCCTGCTCCTCTGCCTCGACGCCCCGATTGAATTCGGCGGCCCGATCCCTCCCTCGGATTACGAATTCGACCCGGCTTCATTTGTTCAAGCAACCACCCCTCCTCCCGCCACTCCAAAGCCTGCGTTAGCGAAGGCCGCCGCCAACCCGCATGCTGATAGCCACGCTCGATGGTCGCGGAACACGTACGAAATCCTTCAGGACCGCCTCGAAAATCAACGTCGCAAGCCGACCCGATTAAGGATTCCGGAGTGGAACGAGGTGGCCGCCAACCTTCCTGACGGCCTCATCAAACGCCCTAGCGACATCGTCTGGTATCGGATCTGTTTCGGTTACGCTCCGGAGCTGGCCGTTCCGTTCGAGTACTTCATGCGAACCGCGGGGGCTGAGACCAACGCGAAGTGGGACCGAATCTTCGGCCAAAGCCTCTTCTGGGTCACCACCGAAGCGATCAAGTGCCCCTATTGCATGGGGCATTGCGAAATGAACTGGGAGGTCGCGGGACTTACCAAAACCGAGATTGCGGACCGAAGCCGCCTGCTCGCGAGTGAGGATTGGTCGAGCTTTTCCCCCGCTGAGCAGCACGCATTCGCTTTCGCTCGCAAGCTCACGAAGACCCCCTGGGCGATTTCCGACAATGAGATCGAAGGGTTGAAGAACGACTTCGGAGCCGACCGCGCTCTGATCGTTGCTCTCAACGCCTCGCGTTACCACTACATGACGCGTATCTCGAACGGATTCCAGCTCAAGCTTGAGCGTGAGAACGTCTTCTACGAGTACTACAACACAGCATCCCCATCGACAACCGTTAGTGATGCCACGGCGGTTCCCTTACTGAGTGACGAGGAGTGCTGGAAGCGACTGCCAACGACCGTTCAAGGGGGCGGGCAAATTCTTCCGAGCTGGGCCAAGGCCGCCGCGACGCACCTGCCACGTACCACGGCCGCGATGCTCGAACTCGACCTGGCCCAACGCACGCTGAGCCCGCTTGATCCGGCCTTGCGCGCGAAAATGCGCTGGGTCATTGCTCGCGAAAACCGCTGCGGTTATTCGGAGGCCTATGCCCTCGCCGATCTCGAGCGTGCCGCGGACCCAGCCGCGCGCACCACACTGGTGGGGGACCCCAAAGCCTGGCCGGAAAGCGATCGAGAACCCCTCGAGTTTGTTCGACTGCTGACTGTGGCCGCTTCCACGATTGACGACGACTTGTTTGCGAGGCTTCGTGAACGATTCGGCGAGAAGCAGGTCGCCGCGATGGTCCTGCTCGCGGCGTACGGCAATTTTCAGGATCGGATCATCCTGGGATGGCAACTTTCTCTCGCTCCCCAAGAACCGTTGCCACCGCTCGCGGTTGAGTTTGGTCCGGGCGCCTTCCAGGCCACACCGATCCTACCGCCTCAACAGGCCATTCCCGAGTTAACGGCTTCCGGAACGACGGTCGTCGACCTCGACCCCGAATGGTCCGAGCTCTCCTACGCCGAGCTTCAGTCTCGTCTCGAGAATCAACGAGAGAGGTCCCCACGCCTGCCGATTCCCACCTGGGATCAGGTCAAACTGAACCTACCCAAGGAACTCGCAGCGCGGCCGACGCGGATCATCTGGAACCTTGTTTGTTCGGGATACGTCCCCGAGTTAGCCATTCCCTGGAGCATTTGCACACGAACGATGTGGGCTGAATCTCCGCAGGATCGCATCCTGGAGGAAAGCCTGTTCTGGGTGCAGACCCGAAGCATCCGCTGCAACTACTGCATGGGGCATTGCGAAATGCTTCTCGAAGTCGCCGGCCTCGACAAGAGCGCGGTCGCCGAACGAACCCGCCTCCTTGCGGGAGACGACTGGTCGAGCTTCCCTCCCCCCGAGCAGCGAGCCTTCGCCTTCGCTCGCAAGTTAACGAAAACTCCCTGGGAGTTAACTCGCGAAGACTACCGAACTCTCCAGGCCGACTTCGGGCCCGAGCAGGCCATGGGCATTTTCTGGTGGCTCTGTCGTGGGTTGTACATGACAAGAGTCTCAGATGGGTTCCAACTCCCGTTGGAACGAGACAATGTTTTCGCGGACTTCTACAAACCCAAGTCTCCAGACACCGTCGCGGCAAGCCAACCCCAAAGCTAGGCTGTCGCGCGAAGGCCGACCTGAGTCCGGTTCCCTTTGAGACCATGAGGCGAATGCTTCGACTCCTGACCACTCTTCTGGCGAAGTCGCGTGCCCGGGTGCTACTTGCACTCCTGGTGCCCTGCTTCGTCGCGCCACGAGTGGCCGAGGCTGGTTGCGCCGGTTATGTTCAGCACGGTTTTGAACCAGCGCTTTCGAACCTTGAGATCAGCACGCTAACGAATCTCAATTCCGTTCCCGCAACAGACCTGGAATCCAAGAAGTCGACACCTCCGCGCCGCAACCCGCCGTGTACCGGCGTCCTCTGTTCCGGAAATCCGTCGCTACCTACCTACCCACTGGTGGTTCCACCTGAAAGCGTGGGGCGCTGGGCGTTGCAGGACCGCCTCGTCCCCCTCGAAGAACAGGGTGCCGAGTGGCTTCGACGCCGCGAACCCCAACTTCGCCCGATCATCTCGCCTCCGTCGATTTTTCATCCACCGCGATTGGCCGCTCTTCCCTTGAGCTACGGGCCGTCGAAACGGGTTTGACATCGAGTCATTCCCACCGAAGAGGTTGTCGACGAAAGGCCGTGTCCCTTGGCTTCGGATGGCGGAGCGAAATCCTGGGCGATTCCCCAGGGCGTCGCTGCGCTCGTCTCTGGCCACCCTCACGGGGCGGTTTTTCGCTCGCGTCCTTTGCGAGACATCTTCATAAGTAACGGCCCAAATTCTAACCACTAAAGACTTCGCTAAAGGTGTTTCGTCCCTGGGCGGGCGGACACCTTGGAAGTCTGGCAACAGCGGATCCGCGTCCTCAGATCCTGTCCTTATCGCAGCGATCGCTTGCGCGACGCTCTGCAAGCGATCAGGCCAGGAACGCGGATCCCATTGTGTCCAGCGATCGTGGGAAGACACAGCGATGCTGTGCGCGTGAGGCCCTCTGAAGGGGGCATCCCTCGCATAAACGTATACGTGAATACAAAATCTCGGAGCTTAGATGATGGTAATTCCAGGCATGTTGAAAAGCCGCCGCCTAGGCGGTGCCGCCATGTGGGTCTTCGGCCTGATCTCCGTGGCGGGAATCGCAATGGTAGCGTTCGGCTACTCAAGCGTCTTCGCGGTTCGGCCCACCGCGACACCGACTCGCATCACCTATGAGCCTCGGAAACCGACGGACACGAGCGGGTACTCCATGGTCGTGCCCCAAGTGAAACCATGGAAACCAACGGCCACGCTGCAAGAGATCAGCGACAACTGGAAAAACGTGGGTTACCGACTGAATGAGACCGTCGAGCAATATTTGAAGAACAGCCCCAATACGCCGGAAAACATGAGGATTGGCCTGAGCCTTCAGAGTGCTATTCTCATGAACTACGAGGGGCAACCAGCCAAGGCATACCAGAAGTTGGAGACGTTGCGGACGGAGATCGAGCCGAACGACTTCCTCTCCGCCCAGTGGCTCCATACGATCATCTACATTCAGGGGGTAAGCGCTTTCCGCCGGGGCGAAAATGATAACTGCGTCATGTGCCGCGGTGAGAGCTCTTGCATCTTGCCCATCTCCGCAGCCGCCGTGCACCGGAACACCAAGGGATCACGCACCGCGATCAAGCACTTCACGGAATACCTCACACAGTTCCCCAACGACCTAGAAGTGAAATGGCTTCTTAATCTCGCCCATATGACGCTCGGGGAATATCCGCAGAAGGTGAACCCCAACTATCTCGTGTCACTCGACAGGTATACCAAGTCCGAGTTCGATATCGGCAAATTCCGCGACGTGGGGCACGTTGTCGGCGTCAATCGCTTCAACCAGGCCGGCGGCGTCATCATGGAAGATTTCGACAAAGATGGCCTGCTCGACTTCGTGATCACCACGTTCGACCCGACGGAGCACATGTGCTTCTTCCGAAATAAGGGAGACGGCACGTTCGAGGACCGTACCGAGGCCGCCGGACTCAAGGATCAGCTTGGCGGGCTCTTCTGTGTTCAGACGGACATCGACAACGACGGGAACATGGATATTTTCATCCCGCGCGGCGCCTGGCTTTCAACGCCGATGCGTCCCTCGCTGCTACGGAATCGGGGGGATGGAACGTTCAGCGATGTCACGGAACAAGCGGGGCTCCTCGACCCGGTCAATTCCAATAGCGCCACGTGGGCGGACTACGACAACGACGGCTTTCTGGATGTGTTCATCTGCTGCGAGCAGCAAACCAATCGGCTTTATCACAACAAGGGGAACGGAACCTTCGAGGAGGTCTCCTCGCCGGCCGGCCTGAGCGTCTACGGGCAGAATTTCTGCAAAGGCGCGAACTGGATCGACTACGACAACGACCGATACCCAGACCTCTTCATGAACTATCTCAACGGATATTCCCACCTCTTCCATAACAACCGCGACGGCACGTTCACGGAAGCGACGATCCCCATGGGGGTCGACGGCCCCAAGACAGGATTCTCCTGCTGGGCATGGGACTACGACAACGACGGCTGGCTCGACATCTTCGCAACGTGCTACGACCGCACCCTGGGAGACGTGGTGAAGGGGCTGATCGGCGAAAAACACTCCCGCAACTCGAACAGGCTCTTCCGCAATCGCGAGGGGCGCGGGTTTGAAGACGTCACGAAGAAAGCGGGGCTGGACATGGTCCTCGCTGCGATGGGGAGCAACTTCGCCGACTTCGACAACGACGGCTTCCTGGATATGTACCTGGGTACCGGCGAGCCAAGCCTCGCGACCCTGGTCCCCAATCGCATGTTCAAGAACGTCGGAGGAGAGCGTTTCGCAGAGATCACGGGATCGTCCGGCACGGGGCACCTTCAAAAGGGGCACGGCGTGGCCTGCGGAGATTGGGACCGTGACGGCGATAACGATATCTACATCGAGATGGGAGGCGCCATTAATGGCGACAAGTATCACAACGTGCTCTTCCAGAATCCCGGCCAAGGCAACCACTCCTTGACCGTGAAGTTGATTGGAAAGAAGTCGAATCGCCTGGCCATCGGCGCGCGGATCAAGGCCGTCGTCGCGGCCAAGGATTCGCCGACGATCCACCGACACATCTCGACCGGAAGCAGCTTCGGGGCCAATGCTCTCGAGCAGAGCCTCGGACTAGGAAAGGCCAACCGTGTCGAAACGCTGGAGGTCTACTGGCCCACCAGTGACACCAAGCAGGTCTTCCACAACATTGATGGTGATCAGATCATCGAGATCACGGAGTTTGCGGAAGACTACCGGAGAATCGAGCGAAAGCCCATCTCGCTCCCCAAGTAAACGCTTGTACCGTTTCTGATCGTGAGCGATTGAGCACATCGCTAACAACGCGGAACGAAACGTGACCCGACTCACGGCGGCTCAGCCCAAATGCCCGGGGCAGAGGCCATCCGCCGTGAGTCGTTTACGTAGAGTTTCCCAGGATGACCGTCCCATGGTAGGCTTACCCAACAAAGCAGCCCTTGCGAGTTCGGCGTAGGGCGTCTACCATTGTCCGGGAAGCGGCGGGTAGCCCCCCTTCCCCGACACGCTCGTCTCTTCCGGCTAGGAGCCCATGCAGTACAATCCAGCCAATCCGTTGATCGTGCAGGGCGACCGCACGGTCCTTCTGGAAGTTGACAATCCGCTGCATGCTGAAGCTCGGGATGCACTTGCGCCATTTGCCGAGCTTGAGAAGAGTCCTGAGCATATCCACACCTACCGCCTGACGCCGCTCTCACTCTGGAACGCGGCAGCTGCCGGAATGACCGCCGCCGCGATGGTCGACGCCCTCGCGACGTACAGCAAGTTTCCGCTTCCGCCCAACCTCTCGACCGACCTCAAAGAGCTTGTCAGCCGTTACGGGCGCGTGAGCCTCCGGCGCATTGACGGACGGCTTCGGCTCGTGACGCAAGACCGGGCGCTGCTCGAGGAATTGGCTCGCCAAAAAGGGCTGCGAGACTACCTGGTAGAGCGGGTCGACGAAACCAGCTTTCTGATTGATGATGCTCACCGTGGCGTCTTGAAGCAGGCTCTCATTGGTGTGGGCTACCCGGCTGAAGACCTCGCCGGTTACACCGAGGGGGCATCGCTCCAGGTCGAGCTTCGCGAGATCGCGCGAACCGGGGTGAAGTTCCAGGTCCGCGATTACCAGAAGATGGCGGTGGAAACCTTCCACGCCGGCGGCGACGTGCGAGGCGGGTCGGGAGTGATCGTCTTGCCCTGCGGCGCTGGCAAGACCATCGTCGGCTTGACCGCACTGGCCGCTCTCAAGAAGAACACTCTGGTGCTCACGACCAGCACCACGGCCGTCGAACAGTGGCGACGCGAGATTTTGGACAAGACCGACCTCGAAGACTCGATGGTGGCAACATATACGGGGGACAGCAAGGGGATTGCCCCCGTCACTCTCGCGACCTATCAGATCGTCACATACCGTCCCAAGAAAGACGGCGATTTCCCACACTTCTCGCTGTTCAACTCGCGAGATTGGGGCTTGATCATCTACGACGAGGTCCACCTTCTGCCGGCCCCCGTGTTCCGAATCACGGCCGACATCCAGGCCCGTCGACGCCTGGGACTGACCGCCACCCTGGTTCGTGAAGACGGTCGCGAAGAGGACGTCTTCAGCCTCATCGGCCCCAAGAAGTTTGACGTTCCCTGGCGCGTGCTCGAGTCGCGAGGCTGGATCGCCGAAGCTCAGTGCCACGAGGTACGTCTTGGCTTGCCCGGCGACTCTCGCATGGAGTACGCCGTGGCCGAGTGGCGCGACAAGTTCCGGCTCGCCAGCGAAAATCCCGCGAAGGACGACCTCGTTGAAGTGCTCCTCGAGCAGCACAATGGCCCCGAGGATCGCGTTCTGATCATTGGGCAGTACCTCAAACAGCTCCGCCAACTGGCAGCGCGCTTTGACCTTCCGCTGATTACGGGGCAAACTTCCAACTCGGAGCGCGAAGATCTTTACAACCGCTTTCGCCGGGGCGATCTCAAGCGGCTGATATTGTCCAAGGTGGGGAACTTCGCGATCGACCTCCCAGACGCTAACGTAATGATCCAGGTCTCGGGCACCTTCGGCAGCCGGCAAGAAGAAGCGCAGCGGCTAGGCCGAATCTTGAGACCGAAGGAAGGAGAGGTTCCCGCAAGCTTCTATTCTCTCGTCACACGTGACACGCGAGAGATGGATTTTGCCCACCACCGCCAGTTGTTCCTGACCGAACAGGGATATAGCTACGAGATCCTCGACGAATCGGAAGTCGTCCTCCGGGCCGAGGTGGCCAAAAGCCGCTAATCGACGATAAGCTAGGCGAGCGAATGGCTCGCGAAAGAAGAGTCCGGTTCCCTTGATGTGCCGGCATCGGGGGTGCTTGCTCAAAGTCAGCCCCGCGAATCGTTCGCAAGAGTTTGAACGGAAACCCCAAACGACGGCCGCCCTGAAACCCGAGGCCATTCGAGGGAACAGGACCGATGCCTGCACCTCCCGCGCGAATTCCAGTCAAACTTCATAAGCAGGTCGCCCTCATCAGAACGACCGACCCCGTGTTGACGGAGGAAATCCTGGCCCGAAAGACTCTGGCGAGGATGATCGCTGGTCGATTGTCGGACACCGTCCTGCTCGTTCGCGCGGAAGAGGAAGACGGAGTTCTTGAAGAGTTGCGTCGGATGGGACATACGCCGCGTGTCGTTCGGTGAAGGTGGTCGCGACGATGGCCGACGCCGAGGAGTGGTATGATAAGCTGGGGCCCGCGCCTGTCTCACGCGCTCCCCTGGTTCCTCTCTCCCCATTGCTGGCGTATCAGCGCGCGCTCGAACGATACGAGTCCAGCCGCCTGTTCGAAATCCAACAGACCCTGGGTATCGGCGGCTCGCTCACAAAGCCACGTGCCCTGGCTGAATACTTGACGGAACACATCGGAGAAGCAAGGTTCGTGGAGCGGCTGGTCGCGGAACTGGACACCAACGCGAAGCTGGCACTGAGCCTCTTCGCGCTCTCGGATGCGCCTTCCTGGCCTCTCAACGGCCTGGTGCACGCGCTTGCAACGCTGGGCGTCGATGCCCCCATAACACTCCACCAACTCCTCTCTCGAGGCATGATCGCCCTTGAGTTCGGAGACCTGCGTAGCCTGGGCGAGCTCACGCAATTGCTTGAGCGAGAGTCGGAGGAAGGGGTGAACATGTTGGTTCATCCCGCCGTGCTCGGCGCGGTGCGCACCACCCCTCCAGACCAGCCCTTGCCTACGGTCACCGCTCCCGTCCGGCAGATCCGTGAAGCCGACGGTCTCGAGCTCATTCTTCGGCTTGGGGCGGTGTGGCAGCGGGTACAAGAGGCCCCCCTCCGCAGGACCCAGCAGGGTTCGCTCTACAAGCGCGATCGCGACAGGCTCGAGGACGACCCCGTCTTAGCCGGGCCGGTCGCCGACATGATCGAACCTCTGCCCGATATGGTCGCCTTCTGGCTGGCCCTGTCGCGCGGGATCGGCCTGGTAATCGATGAAGCCAACAGCGATCGAATCATCGCGGCCGAGCCTGAGTATTGGTCGGACAACGCGGTCCACCTCCCACAGATGCTCGCCGTTCGCTGGCTCGGACTCCGGACGTGGCACGAACAGGCAGGAATGCAGGAGGAAGGGAGCGAAGTGCGCCTGGCACTTCCTTTCGTTCGTCCCGCGATCCTGCTCTGGCTGGCGACCGCTCCCGAAGATCATTGGATCGCTCTGGAAGACTTCGCGGCGCATCTCTACGGACTCTTGCCGAACTGGGATCGCGTGAGCTTTCTGGGCGAAGCGCCCGCCAAATCAGCCGCGCAACCCAAAGGCGCCCGCGGAAAGCGTTCCGCTCGCAGCCCTCGCGAGGTTCAGGAGCCGGGGGTTCTGGAGGCCGTACTGCTGGGACCGGCCTACCAGTTGGGACTGGTGCGGACAGGGGAAGAAGACATCACGGGGCGTCGGGTCGTTCAGTTGTCGGCCCTCGGCCGCTATATCCTGGCGATGGGCCCTTTTCCGCCCCCTCGCCCTTCGTTCGAGCACTTTCTCTTCGTTCAGCCCAACTTCGAGATCATCGCTTATCGCCAGGGTCTGAACCCTTCGTTGATCGGCCAGTTCAGTCGCTTCGCGAGGTGGTCTCAGTTGGCCGCAGCGCTCGAGCTCAAGCTAACGGCAGAGTCGGTCTACCTGGGCCTCGAAGGGGGTATGACCCCTGCGCAGATCCTCGACCGCCTCTCTCGGCACAGCTCGCGCCCCCTTCCCGCGGGCGTCGCGGAAGCGCTCCGCACCTGGGCGGTCCGCCGCGAGCGTGTGACGTACAATGCGACGGCAACGCTCATCGAGTTCGCCTGCCGCGAGGATCTCGACAACGCGCTCGCTCTCTGGCCCCCCGGTTCAGGAGCGCCGCCGGTCCCGATCACCGATCGACTCCTTCTGGTCGAAGACGAGAGCACGATCCCCTTTCAGCGATTTCGCATGGCCGGCTCGCGCGACTATCGGCGGGCCCCGGAAGTCTGCGTGGAAGTGGAGGCCGACGGAGTTTCGCTGGCTCTCGACCTGGGACGGTCTGACCTCCTGGTCGATGCGGAGCTCACTCGGTTCGCCGACGAGCAGCCTCTGGAACCCTCGCGCGGGTCGCTGACCAACCCGCGTCGGCGATTCCGGGTCACGTCAAGCTCGCTGGCCAGGGCCGCTGAGCATGGGCTGACCAACAGCATGCTCGTGAATTGGTATCAACGACGCGCGGGAACGAGTATTCCCCCAGCGGTGCAACTCTTGCTCTTCGCCGCGGAGTCGCGCACTCCCACACTGCCCACCAGCCGCCCGCTGGTCTTGCATACTCCCACGGCCGACCTGCTGGACGGCCTTCTTCAACACCCGCAAACGCGCGATCACCTGGGAGATCGTCTCGGGCCAACCTCCATCGTCATCATCGAGGAGGCCCTTCCCGAACTACGCGTCATTCTTGGGAGCCTGGGAGTCTCGCTCTCCGATCCCCAGGCCACACTCACCCCCAAGTCAACCGAGCCGCCTTCGCTCGCCAAAGGTAGCCGCCCCAAGCCCGGCTCTCGCTAAGACTCGCCGCCCCGTTCTCCGGCGAGTCCACCCCCATCAAGCACGCTCACGCTTTCAACGTTTGATGCCAAAGAGGCGATGGTAGCGGCCGTTGAGCCAGTCTTTCAGGCCGTTGGCATACCAGGGGGAAAAACGGCGGTCGCTCGCTCCACCCGGCAAATTGGCATGCAGCTCGTCGGTCGCGAGGTCCGCGACAAAACGATACGACGGCCCCGAGATCAAATCGCGCTTCCGGTTCCTGAGAATCTGCCCCTGGTGAACAGTCGCCCGTCCCCCCCAAAGCGGGATTGGGCCGCGATCAAACCCAAACCAACGAGGCAGCTTTCCTCCCAGTAACAGGTGCCGCAATACAAAGCGGCGGCCATCACCATATCGCTTGGGGATGCACTCAAGTACGCGATCAAGCACCGTCCGATAAACCTCGGTACGCGTGCGCCCCCCGAACCAAAGGGACGACTCCGCGAGCAGCACGCTATCAAAGAGGCCGTAGTATTCGGCGAAAATCGTGGTTTGATCGAGGAGGTAGCCGACGACGGGAATTCCTAGTCTTCTGGGTTCGGGTCCCGCCTGTCCCTGGCCGCCAAACACTTCTTCGACGAGATCCCGATAGAACCGCTCGAACAACCAGCAGGCGCGAGAATCTTGCCGATAGCTCCGATCCCAATCGAGCAAAAGGCGAGCGTTCTCTTGGGTGCTCCGCTCGCGTAAGAGCGGCTCCAAAACTTCCAGAAAGCGGTCGGCCTGGGATGAGTGCGTATCATACTGAAGATTCTTCATATCCTCAACAGAAAACTTCTCCGAGCGAGCAAGCATCGATCGGATCCGTTCCGCACGATAGGGAGCCACACAGGCATTGATCGGATCAAGACGGCCAAGGTCATTGAGGTTGTCATTAGCTGTCGCCAAGAATCCCTCTCGGGGATCGACGGCGCGAGGGAGATCGTCCAGAGAGGCGAAGCCCTGCCAGTCGTTCGCCGGGTCCCAACCTGGCATGGGTACTAACCCCGACACTCCGCTGCGCCGCAAAGGCATCTTTCCCGCCATCTGGTAGCCGATACTCCCCTGGCGGTCGGCCAGCAACCAGTTCCAGGAAGAGTTGCAAAGCAGGCCGAGGCTGGTCCTGCCCTCTTCCACCGTCGTGGCATTCAACACTCCGAGCAAGCCGTCCAGAGAGGACGCACCCGTTTCTTCGCCGCATGACCAGCGTGAAGCGAGGTAGTAGCCCGGCTCGTTGGGATCTCCCTCGAGCGTGCCGTGCTCGTTCTCGTAAAAGACGAGATCGACTGGGGGCAGATGCTTGCGACGAATCGTCTCCCGGCGTGCCTGGAACGGCTTCCACTCATCCGCGCGGCGATAGCAGCCGTCTTGACACTCTTCGATCCATGAGTCCACACAGTCCATGAAGCCATAGGTGACCGACCATGACAGATCCTGAGTGCGCCCCACCACCACCCCGGGCGTCCCCGGCAGGGTCGCTCCCATGGCGTAACGTGGAGTTCCGTCATCGGCCTTCCAGCGCAAGACGGCTTCATACCAGAACGCGGGGAGACGGTTGATTTGAAGGTGGGGATCGTTGCAGACGATCGGACGGCCGGAAGCACTCTTGGAGCCGGCGACCACCCAGTTGTTCGACGCCATGGCCGCGGGAAGCGACGCCTGGCTCCAGAGATGCTTGGGAATGAACTCCTCGGGGAGACCGAGCTTCCGAATGAGGTCCTCGTCCAGCCCCTCAAGCCGGCCGGGAAAGAGCTCATCGAGCTGCTCGCGGCTAATCCCGCCACGCACGCATTCGAGAATCCAGCGCTCCAGCTCCGCCTGACTCACGGCGAGCGCCACGTAGCCGATCACCTTCGCGGTCAGGTACACGTCGCCGAATTTCCAGAGATTGTCCTTTGCGTAATCGCCAAGCGCGCGCAATTCCCAGGGAATACCATAAGCGGCAAAAGCAGAGTTGACCCCCTGGTTGTAACTATCCAGTGCCAACCTGGTGCCTGGCGAGAGGGACGCTTCCTGACGGTCAACGTCGACGGAAAAGTTCAAACGGCGAAGGAATCGATCGATCTCCAGCATTTCTTCGGAGGAGGAGAGGATCTCGCTTCCCCGACCCTTCGCCAGGATCCGTACCAGCCTCATCTGGAGGGCTCGATCGCGGCCATGGCAATAACCAAGACCATGAAGCGCGTCGTTGAGATCCTTCGCTTCGATCTCCGCGATTCCTTCCGACGTTCGCCCAATAAGAATCGTCCCCGAGGCTCCCTGCAGCCGCCTCGTCCGTCGGGTCATGAATGGTCTTCCCTTCCTGATTTCCAGCGGCCGTCATCCAAGCGTGTCTCGCGGCAAAGAGGCCAACCACCTGAGCAAGGCCGAAGCGGGGGATCGTTGTCTTTTGTGATCGCCTGGTCGCCACGAACCAAAGCGCGGTAGAAACCTGGCCGGCTCGCGAATCCTAAGTATCAAGGCGGATCTGAGAATTCCCAACGACGCCTCTTACCACTGTCACCAACCGGCGCGTCTTGCCGCAAGTGAAGTCGACGAACGAGGCTTTTGCTTCTCAATCGCGGAGGCGTTCAACATAGTCAATCTCCGCTTGGCGCGAAATCTCGCATCGAGTATGGTCCCCAGCGCTTCTTTCGCGCACGCTCAATCTCGGTATGCGCTCGTTGGCGAGGAGTCCCTCTTCGTCTCTCGAGCCTTGCAGACAATTCCCATGGATGGGGATGGTCTCAGAGACTTATCACTGTCGGAAAGCATGATCACCTGTTGCGTTTCATTCTCGAAAAAGGGAATGAGCACATCGAGGCTTCGCCCACGGCAGGTATTGTGAAGCGTCCGTCAAGCTGACGGAGCGTTTCCTTTACGAAAGTACTCGGACCTTTGATCTAAGGAGGGATCACGTGACGCCGAGCCGAGTTGGGATCCAAGGTGGGGTCGTGTTGCTCGGCGTGAGCCTCGGGATCCTCGCCTCTAGCGCCTACGGCGATCCTCGTCCAGGGCACCCGTCGACCGTCTACCAAAAGAGCCGCTCGTTCCGCGTCCCCTTTAGCATCAATTCAGCCGACCAGTCGAAGCGTCGCGAACTTCAGCTTTGGGTCTCTTCCGATAGTGGTCTGACCTGGAAACCCAAGGACTCGACGACCTCCAACCGGTCTTACTTTACCTTTGAGGCACCCCAGGACGGCGAATATTGGTTGGCCGTTCGGTCGGTGGACTCCGAAGGGCGGTTGCACCCGCGCAGCAACGACCTGATCGAACCGAGCATGAAGGTTGTGGTCGACACGAAAGCTCCCGCGCTTTCGATCAAGCCGGAAGACCGAAGTGCTAGCCTGGCGTCACTGCGTTGGGAGATCCACGAAGAGCATCCCGACCTGGAGACCCTGACCTTCGAGTATCAGGCCGAGGGGACCAAGGAATGGCTACCCGTACCCAAACAGAAGACGGGCTGGAATGGCGTCGCGACCTGGGATTCGGGTTTCGCCGAACCGATCAAGGTCCGAGCCACCGTAACGGACAGGGCCGGCAACCATTCTCAGGTGATCGTCAAAATACCGGGAATCAACCTCGATGGATCGATGATCGCGTCGAACCTGGAACCGGTCGCATCGGATCGCCAAGCCGCTTCCCGGTCCAGGCCCGCCGAGGAGCCAACCCGGGGCCCCTCCACAGTCGGGAGGAACAGCCCGAGCCCCCGGGCGAACCCGCCCGCACTCGCGCGAACGGACGAGTCTGCCGATGAATCAAGTCGCCCGCTGCTCGACCTCAGCAAGTCCGCCCAAACACAGCATGTGATGATGGCCAAAACACAGGATCCCCGCGTCCAGAGATCCTCCGTCAGTCGAAGCCAGGAGAGTAACTCCGAAGCCCTGGCCCCTCAGGTGAAGATCCGGGCTCGAAGCACGAAACCGGTGGTCGCGAACAACGACCCGACCGGCGAGAGACCTGAGCAGGCGCCTCAAGCGCGGCCGATGGCCAAGAGGCCTCGAACATTGGTCGCGAGCTCCGCGGAGATCCAAGATGAGGAGAATGCCTCTCTCCCCTCCGCGGATCTGTCGCCCCTTGCCGTGGAACGCCTCTCGCGAGCCAGCGAAGAGCGGGCGATCGTTGAAGAGGACCGGCTTCTTAGAGACGTCATGCCCGACGTTGACACGGCCAAGTCGAAGTCCCGTCGTAAGGCTTCCGATCCCTATGTGGGCACGGCGGGGCACACGGCCTCGTCCCCAGCCGAAAAGCCGACGGCTCCGCACCAGGATCCCCCGCCAGCAGCCAGTCCTCCCGGCGACATCCAGACGCTGAGGGTGGCCAGTCCCCGGTTCTCACTCGACTACGAGGTCGAAGACGTTGGTCCCGAAGGGGCCAAAGTCGTCGAACTCTGGGTGACCTCAAACGGTGGCAAGACCTGGAGCAAGCGAGGGAGCGATCCCGACCACCGCTCGCCGTACCACGTCGACCTGGGTCGCGAGGGAACCTTCGGCGTCAGCCTGATCGTGCGCGATCAAAAAGGTCGGGGCGAACGCCCCCCAGCGCCGGGGGATCTCCCCCAGATGTGGGTCGAGGTTGATTCCGCGGCATCCGCCAAGGTGAAGGCCGACCCCGAACCGGCCGCGAGCCCTCCGCGTCCGACCGGCTTCTTCCGCAGAGTCTTCGGCAAGTAGCGTCGGAAGCCCACTGGTGTACCTTAGCCGCTGGAGACCCGCTCCTTAAGTGGCGAGGTGACCAATTCGATGATGTGCTCAAGCCGTCGAAAGTCGACGGGCTTCGTGAGGTGATCCGCGAATCCCGCCTCTTTGCTCAGTCGCACGTCTTCGTCAGAACCGAAACCGCTGAGGGCGATTCCGGTCCCAACGAACCTCCCTCCCAGCGTGCGCATCAGCTCCAAACCGCTGCCATCCGAGAGCTCGATATCGCTGATCAGCAAGTCGAAAGTCTGCCCCTCCACGGCGATCAGCGCGGCGGCAAGAGAATCGACCGCCGTCACGTTGTGAGAAAGATCGGCAAGCATCCGCCGCAAGAAGACGCGAGTCTCCGCGTTGTCCTCCGCGAGAAGAATCTGAAGAGGCCTGCGAGCGCGCGGGAGCAATCGGCCGGGAGCGTTGTTTCTCCGTGGGGAAGCCAAGGCCGGAGCGAAGTGAACGGCGAAGGTCGAACCCCTGCTGGGCCCATCGCTGTGAGCTTCCAGGTGTCCTCCGTGGGCGCTCACCACGGAATGGCTAATCGCCAATCCCAGCCCTAGTCCCGCTCGAGGATGCCGTATCCCCGCCTCGCCTTGCTCAAAGGCGTTGAAAACTCGCGGAAGGAGTTGAGGCTCGATGCCGATGCCATGGTCTTGCACCTCGATCACAAGCCCAAATCCACCGCGTTCCTGACCTTCTACCTGCTTGTTGCGCGAGCGGACTTCCACCTGCGAATTACGCGGCGAAAACTTGGCGGCGTTCTTGAACAAATTCCAGAAGACTTGCTGAAGCCGGGTCGCATCCCCGTTAATGAAACGTTGTTCAGCCTGCAAATCGAGGGCAACCGTAATCTCCATGGCCCGAAAGTCATCGCGGCAAGTCTCAAGAGCGTGCCGGATGACTTGATGAACATCCACCGTTTCTCGCCGCAGGCGAAGCTTGCCTCGGTTGATCCGCGTGATATCGAGCAACTCGTCAATGAGCTGAGTCTCAAGGTCGAGGTTTCGGCGTGTCAGCTCGAGAAAGGCTCTAAGTTCTTCAGGAAGGTCGGGGTCGTCCAGCATGGCGGTTGCCATCAGGAGAACGGGCGTCAAGGGAGTCCGCAGCTCATGGCTCAGACGCCCCAGGAATTCGTCCTTGGCCTTGCTGTCGGCTTCGGCCGCGTCTCTGGCAGCGCGCGACTCCTGCTCAGCCCGTTTTCGGGAGCTCAGGTCGAGCGTGACTCCGACCCAGGTTCGCGTGGAGCTCTCGAGTCCAGCCGTATCCAGGAGGATCGATACGCGCGTCCCATCTTTCCTGAGCAGTTGCCGCTCGTAAGGTCTCGTCGACTCTCCCCCGCCCCTCGCGTTGTCATTGGGCACAAAGTCAGGAGGCGTCAACACCGACCAAGAAACCTTCCCCTCCTCCAACTCTCTTCGTGTGTATCCGATCATCTTCAGGAAGAGGTCGTTAGCCTCGAGGATCGTCCCTTCGACGTTGGCGGTCATGACACCAACCAACTCCGATTGCTCCCAGAACAAATTCCTATTCGCCGGATGATCGCATGTTAATCCGGATGACCTTGTTAAAGATTCTTGTATTTTTTCGAAAAAAATCAGACAGCCCTTGAAGCCATCGCGCCCTTCCTGCAGCCGGCTCACAAAGATCTTTGCAAAAAACGTTGATCCGTCAGATCGGAGAATTTCGCAAATCTGACCCGACGACAACTCCTGAGAGTCTTGAAACGTTGTATTTCGAGAAATTGAGCGTGGATCCCGCCGCGCCCGGCAAAAATATCGGATATCCTTGCCCTGGAGGGTTTCCTGCGAGAGCCCAAGCCACTCGAGAACTCGCGGCGCGACATGAAGTGTTCGCCAGTCCGCGTCGACAACCCAGAACCCTTCAGGGGCACCGTCTCCATCTCTGGAGTCCGGGCGCTCTCCTCCAGGCTCCGCGCGGCGGAATGCCTGTCTGTTCAAGGGCAAAACGATCAACCAGATGAGAATCCATGAAACGATGAGGAGGCCCGATCTCAAAAGATGGCCGCCCCCTGCCGCTTGGGTCGATTCCCCCAGAAAAGAGAGACATGCCAGGAAGAACGAGGCGAATAACCCAGAGACGAGTCCCTGGCGCATCCCCCCCTTCCAGGCGTTCACGAGCAAAGCGAAAGAGGCCGCCGCGATCTTTAGAGTGATCCCTCCGCTGGTTCCCATCAGGGCAACGCCCAGAAGAGTGACCAGGAAGAGGTCTGGCTTCGCAAGCCAGCGACTACGGACGTCTCGTAAAGCTGGGGCAGCGATCATCGATGCTCGCCCATAAAGAACGGACGGAATAGCCTGGCGGCGTCGCCAAGCATATGACCATTTCCGCGTGTCCTTGAGCATTATGAGCCCAACCAGGACTGAAAGGGTTTCGGGCCTACGTCGCCGCTTAGTTTAACCTACGACTATCATGTGTCCGATGTTGTCGACTGTCAAATTGACCATGAACTCCGACCGGGGGAAACCCTGCACACGATTTCGAACCTCGTTCGAACTCCCAAGGAGACGGAATTTCGTGATGCTTTAAGCCACGTGAAGCGACATCCAAGACATCATGCAGAGAAGAAGAAGTAGGCAATTTCGAGCTCTTCTAGAAATTCACAGCATGGATTGGGCGCGTCCCGGAATCTGACCTACTGTACTGAGGGGTATCCTGGAAAACTTAGGTAATCCCTAAATTCGGGAAACTGCGGAATGATAATTTGTCCTATTTCCAAGAGCATTGGCTTGCATACGTGACCCGAATGTTTTGATCCAGGAAACTCAGGGTGATCGTCAATGAGTCACATGAAACGATGTCATTTTTCCCGCGGGCGGGTGGCCCGAAAGCCCTCCTCTCGCGACGCTTCGGCGGACCCCTTGCAAGTGATGGTGGGTTCGGCGCTTTGCGAGCTTCGCATCTGGACCGAGGAGGAATGGGATCTCCTGTCGGATGCTCAGCGTCCCTCCAACTTCATCTATGCCCCGGGTCTGGGTTGGTTGGGGGCAGTCCCGGTGGAGATTCTCAATTGAAGCCGGTTTCTTCTGCAAGCATCGCAATCAGCCAATTTCACGCAGATCACGAAGGCGAGTGGTCGAAAGATCTCAGCAACGCCGTTGAGACCGATCTTCGAAGCCTCTTCTGACGGGCACGATGGGGATGGCGTTCGTCCCCGAATGGAATGGTTGTGAACGACCATTCAAAGAGCTGTGGGCAATTTCGTAGAAATACGCCCAAATTGAACCCCGCTCCCGCGATTTCGGACCGGCTCTCGCCGTTTTTTCGGCTTTTTTGCCTCGATCCCCGTGGGAACGCTCTTCCAACGAGAGCGACCGCGACGAAATCTCGAACGAACCCGGTATCTCGTGGTGGATGTCACGCACGAGAAGATCGGCGTTCAAGGCAAAACAGGTCGAGAACAGACCGGTCCGCGGAGTTACGTTCTTGTCGACCGGGGGACCGTTCGGATAAAAAGAAAGGGTTGGGCTCGGCGTGTTGCTCGAGCCTGACTTTGTGAGATCAATCGCTCTGGCGCGTGAGGTTGAGGATGAGGCCCATCTCTGGCCTGAAATTGGTCCTGGCCGCTTTCGCCATCGTGGGAGTCTGCGGAACTTCTAGCCTCGCACAAGGGGCTGTTCCGGGTGGTTGGGATCCTCAGTTCAGCTTTCAATCCTTCGGCCCTGCCAATGCCGCGGGGGGCAACACGTTCAGCTTCGGCATGTCCGGCGCCCCGATGTTTGCTTCCCCCTTTGGGTACGGTGTGTCTCCCTTTGGAACCGGCGGTATCAACACGGTCGCCAACGCGTCGCGCCCCAATTATTACGCCAATGGATTTACTCCTAGCACATCGCTCACAGTCGACGGCACCAGCTTCCTGGCGAATACGGTTCGCAAATCGGTCCGCACCCCGAGGCGTCGGTGACCCTTCCGCCCCAACCGAAAGCTGACGTCGCCGCGAAGTCGAATCTCTTTCTCGCCGAGCTACGGAACCCCGATCGGTCGCGCCCGCTTATCATCGCGCATCGGGGTGACTCATTCCACGCGCCCGAGAACACGCTCGAAGCGGCCCGGCTTGGCTGGGAAGCCGGCGCGGATGCATGGGAGTTGGATGTCCAACTCACGCGAGACGGCGTTCCTATCGTCATTCACGATGACACGCTGACTCGCACCACCAACGTGGCGACCCGCTTCCCTAACGACCCTCGTCAAGCGACAGGATATCTCGTCTCGGACTTCGACCTCGCCGAGATTCGAGACCTTGATGCGGGGGCCTGGTTCCTGGCCTCCGGCAGAGCACGAACCGCCCACCAATTCGGCTCTCTTGCCCAGCTTACCCCGTCAACGCGAGAGAGCTGTTCGTCAGGCCAGGTCAAGATACCAACATTAGCCGAAGCCTTGCGAATGACCCTCGAACTTGACTGGAAGGTCAACGTCGAGGTGAAGTCGTTTCCCTACTCGAATCCGGCGTTGCTCGAGCGAACCCTCGCCGTGATGGATAGCCTCAGTGCGGGCTCACGCGTGCTGCTCTCATCGTTCGACCACGGAGACATCGCCCGCGCGGCACGTTTGAGGCCCGACCTCGCCCTGGGGGCTTTGACAGTGACACCCCTGGCTTACCCCCATTCCTACGTGAAGAGGGTCCTCGGGGCGGATTGCTATCATTCGTCGCTCGACGCGCTCGGCTTCCATTCCTCCGCCTACCGGGCTCAGCCCGCGGCGAACCACCTGCGCACCGAAGAGATTGCGCAGCTTCGCCATGAGGAAATTCCCATTCTTGTCTACACCGTGAATGAAACCCAGCCCCGGGGTATTGCAGTACATCTAGCCGAAGCCGGCATCAGCGGGTTGTTCACGGACAACCCTCGCGGTATGGGAAGACTCTTCACCGCACAATGAGTCTTCAACGTTGTTTTGCAGCCTGGAGACGGCCTCAACCTACCCGGTACGATTGCAGGGAGGTAGCAGGTCTAGGGGCTTCGAGAATTCCACGACTTCGAGTAGCGAGGCGAACGACGGATGATCGTCACCGAGGGTCTGACGAAGCGTTACGGCCAAGTCGTGGCACTCAACGACCTGACACTTGAGATCCGCCGAGGCGAGGTCTTTGGTCTTCTCGGGCCCAACGGCTCGGGCAAGACAACCACGATCCGCTTGCTGTTGGGGCTGATCCAGCCCACGTCGGGAAGGGCGGCCGTCGCCGGCAACAACTGCTGGTCAAGCAGCGTCGCGGTGCGCCAGTTGGTCTCGTACTTGCCCGGCGAACTGCGAATGTTCGGGTGGATGACAGGGGACGAGGTCCTTCGCTTCCTGTCGGATCTGCGCGGTGGTGACGCCTACCCCCGTGCCAAGGCACTGGCCGACCAGGTCATGCAGATCGACCTTCGCCGGAAGGTGAGAACCTACTCCACGGGTATGAAGCAGAAACTGGCTCTGGCCCAGGCGTTCGCCGACCCGGTGGAGATCTTGATCCTCGACGAGCCGACGTCCGCCCTTGACCCCTCGGCGCGCTCCGAGGTGCTTACCCTCGTGCGGGAAGCTCGTCTGCAGCACGGTCAGACCGTCATCTTTTCCGGTCACGTCCTGTCCGAGGTCGAAGAGGTCGCCGATCGCGTGGCGATCATGAGGCGCGGCCGCCTGATGCACCTCGAAGATATGCACGAACGCCGCAGTAATCTCAGGTTGGTCTTGGCGAGGTTCAACGGTCAGATCCCCGAGGAAATCCCCGCGGAGCTCGAGGTTTCGGTCCGCGAGCGTAATGGAGAGGTCTGGCTCATGGAGCACCGGGGCGCTGCCGCCCCCCTGCTCTCCTGGCTGGGCTCACTGGGAGTCCTTGATGTTGCGATCGGCACGGAGGACCTTCGCACCCTCTACGACCAATTCCATGGGCCCAACGCCAATCAAGAGGAAGGCTGGAAATGAGCGCGCTACTCGCTTTATTACGCAAGCACGCCACGGAAACACGGTGGCTTCTGGGCCTATCGATGGCAGCCTTCTTCGGCCTATCAATCCTCACGATCTGGCTCACGCTGAGAGCTGAGCGGGTGATCGACTCCGGTGACTTTGGTCCAGGGGGACGCAGGCTCCAGGCCTTTCGCGCGATGGGAGCCAAGGACTTTAACACGCTCTCCCTGGAAATCGCCTTCTGGAACCATCCTTTAATCATACTCACCATTCTGAGTTGGGCGATCACCCGAGGTGCCGCCGCCGTGTCGGGAGAGATCGAACGGGGCACCCTCGACATGATCCTGTCCCGCCCGATTTCTCGGCCTCTTTTCCTTTTCTCACACGTGCTCTTCGCCGTTCTGGGCCTCTTCCTCATGGCGGGGGCGCTGATCGCCGGAAATTTGGTGGGCAGCCAGTTTTTCGCCGTGCATGAACCTGCGCGCTTCCTGGTTCTGCTGCGGCCTGGCTTGATGGTGGCCACGCTCGGGATGGCTGCGTACGGCTACACGCTCCCCTTCTCCACGATCGACATCGTGCGATGGCGGCCGGGGCTGATCGCATCCGCCGTGACGCTGGCGGGGCTCATCGCCATGACGGTCGCTCCGCAATTCGAGGGGTACGAGTGGCTCGAGCGCACCTCGATCTTCCGCGCCTTCGCGCCGGTCACCGTTGCCACCAAGGGGGAACCTCTGGCTTATAACGCCTCCGTTCTCGCGCTGGTGTTCGCCGTGGGCGTTATTTTCTCACTCTTCGCCTTCTCCAGGCGCGACCTTCCGACGAACAGTTGAGGTGCTTCCCGAGCTGGTCTCCGGGGGAACCTCAACCTTTGCCGACATGGTCATATTCTTCATAGGAGATGAGCCGGCAGCGCTGGCGCATGGCATCGATGCGAGCCAGCGCCTCGGTCTCTCTCTCCGTCAGCTTGCTCTCGAGCTCGTAGGTCCATCGCAGTCGCTTGGGGGGACCGGCGAGACGGAAGAGAAAGCTCAGCTCCGTGGGTCGGAGCTTGCGACTCTCAATGAGGCCGTCGAGCGCTGCGAGCTTGGAAAAAGGGGGAATGCCGGTCGGATCGCGAAACGACTCGAGCTTCACCAGGATGGCCAACGCCCGGGAGATAAAGCCGAGCCTCGTTTGATCGGAGTCAGGCTCCCCTTTCGCGTCCACTTCGACCGTGGAATTGGTCAAACGCAATTTGTGCGACATGGCGTCGTAGGTGCTGGCGAATCGAGGATCGATCAGGTTGCGGCTCATGGCGGCGGAGACGCTATTGGCGCGCCCGCCCCGCTTCTCTTGCTTCACGCTGGATGCGTTGATCGCGCGAAAGAGTTCTTCCTGAAAGATCTCGAGGCGGCGGAATGAGACCTCCGTGCGGACCTTGCGGTCGAGGTCGATCAGCTCGAGCCGAGAACGCACGGGATCGATCAGAATCACTTCCAAGCTCTCGCCGGAAATGAAATGAAAGGCGAGACCATTTCGAACGACCACCTCTTCGGAAGCCAGGGATTTTTGCCCCGCGCCGAATTGGGCGATCGTGAGCTTGAAGTCGTTCAGGGTTGCCGGCTCAGCTCCTCCGATCGACTGCCTTGTGGCATCCACGCTGGCCAATATCACGATCAATGCAGTGAGAATTCGGAGCATCGCCCCATCCCCTTGAGTCAAAGGCATTCCATCACGTCGTTCAGGCCGTGCGAACTCTGGGCGCAGTATTTTCGGCATGCCACCACAAAATGAGTCACAACGAAGGCTCTAAGGCGAGGCATTCCCCACGCAAAATCGCTCGGGAAAGGCCTCAGAATCAGGGCGGCGTTGTCCTGTCGTTCCGTCGCATGAGGAACGCGACGCGACCAAAGGCATTATCCTATCCAACTTCCGTTCCAGGCGTTAGCCACTGGGTCTAGAGACGCTCGACTGAAAAATCCGCAGGTGACCTTGCACTCCTCGGACAACTGTGGTGAAATAGCCTTTCACAATTGTCCTAGATCCCACAACGCATCCCAAGGAAGACTCACGAGATGACTCCTGAGGCGGGGTCCCCATCGAAAGACGCTCGTATTTCTATCGGTGACTTGATCGCTCTCAACGACGAGATCGCCGCATTGGCTCGTGCCGGCTTGCCAATGGAACGAGGTCTCGGCGCCGTCGGCAAAGATCATCGTGGAGCCCTCGGCTCCGCGATGGGGCGGCTGGCGCAGCGCTTGGAGGGGGGAGCGAGTCTGCCGGAAGCCTTAGACGCCGAGAAAGATCAATTCCCGCCGGTCTATTGCGCGGTGGTGGAAGCCGGCGTTCGAGGCGGAAGGCTTTCCATGGCCCTGGAGAATCTTGCCGGGTTCATTCGCGGTTATGAAGAGGCACGAAAGGCGATTGGATTTGCTCTCTGGTATCCCTTGATGGTTCTTCTGCTCGCCTACGCACTCTTCATCTTCGTTCTCATGCATGTCATTCCTCGATTGGCCGCCACGTTCGACTCGTTGGAGGTTCCCAAGACCTCAACCTTAAGGCTGTTGGAGCAAGGAGGAACCTATGTTCTTTACTGGGCTCCGGTGCTCCCCCTTCTTCTCGTTCTGCTCGTCATCGCGTGGTTGATCTCGGGGCGAGCGGCCAACTTTCAGATCGGCGGCGTGGGCTCTCCCCTCCGATGGTTCCCCTGGATGAGCTCGCTGATCGTCCAGTTCGAGGCCGCCAATTTTGCCCAACTTCTGGGGATCCTCATGGAGCACGGTGTTCCATTTCCGGAAGCCCTCCGGCTCGCTTCCAAGGCTTCGGGAGACACCCAACTCGCTCGGGCCGGCGGCCAACTGGCCGAGGCGGCCTCTCGAGGGGATCTTGGCAGTCAGAATAGCCCTCAGCCTCAGGGCGTTCCTCCAATGCTTCGCTGGCTGCTGGCCAACGGTTGGCGTCAAAGCTCGCTGCCGACGTCACTTCGACAGATCGCCGGCATCTACCGCAAACGTGCCTTTCAGCAGGCCGAGAAGCTGAGAATCATGTTGCCCACAATGATGCTCATCGGCATTGGGATGACGGCAACGCTGCTCTATGGGCTCGCGCTGTTTCTCCCCCTGACAGCTTTGCTGCGTGGCATTAGCCGCCCGTAGGAAACACATCCAAGTCTTTCTTATCGCCACAATCTCATCAAGCCAATCTTGGATAAGATTAAGCTTCTTTCCGAGAACACCCAGCGGAGCCAAGCGAGCATGTGGGGAACGGGTGAACCCGTCGGACCGCTGTCCGGTCAAGACGTGACACAACTTGCCGCTCAGATCGCGGACACGACAAACGCCGGCCTACCACTCCATTCCGGATTGCGGGCCCTTGGCGAGGAAATCACTTCGCGCCGTCTCCGCTCTGCTCTCAATCGGCTCGCTGGAGCGCTCGAGTCCGGCAGCACGTTGGAGCAAGCACTCGCCGCCGAGGAGAGAAGACTGCCCGCGCACCTCCGGGGCCTGGTGCTCGCGGGTTCACGGGCGGGAAGAGTAGGTGAAGTCCTGGGCAATTTCGCCGCCTTTTCTGACGCGGGTTCCGACCTGCGCAGATCGCTCTGGCTGCGATTGATTTACCCGGTCTTCTCCATCGTCTTCGGCATCGCCGTGTTCATTTTCGTCTCGGTGATGATGGTGGGTGGATTCGCGAAGATCTTTCGAGACTTCGGCATCAATCCACCTCTGCTCACGACCTGGTTCTTAAGCGTCGGCGAAGCTGTTTCCCGTATCTGGTGGCCGTTCTTGCAGGGGGCCGGAGCGATCCTCGTCGTCGGGCTCATCCTGAATATCGCGCTTCCCTCCAAATATCGGGGGGGGATTTTCGCGATGATCCCGCTGTTCGGCCGGGTTTGGAACCTGACGTCATCCGCTGAGTTTTGCCATCTCCTGGCGTTACTCCTCGAGTGTGAAATTCCCCTGGACAAAGCACTTCCCACGGCAGGTGAGGGGGTGGAGGACGTACGCATCGCCAGGGCGAGCTCGCTCGTTGCGGAAGACGTCGCCGCGGGACAGCCGTTGGCCGAAGCTCTCTATCGCCGTTCGCTCTTCCCACCGGGATTCGCCAAGATCTTGGGTTGGGCCCAGGAGCACCGCGGCTTGCCCGAGGCGCTTCACATGGCGGGGGAAATGTTTTTCACCAAGGCCCGAACGTATGCAGATTTCGTCGCAACCGTCTGTAGCGTACTCGCGGTCCTCTCGATTCTCGGCGGAGTCGCCGTCACCGTTGTTGCCCTGATGGCCCCGCTCATCAACCTGATCGCAAGACTGTCCGGCTGAGTTCCACACCGACGGACGAGGCCATGCTGGAGGATCGTGTGAGTCAAGAAGTGACCGAGCCCGTACAAGCAGCAGCCAAAGCATCCCCCCCTGTCGATTTCGTCGTTCATCGGTCGCCGTGGCGATTTCAACTGCGCCACCTGATCCTCTTTGTCTTCTATTCGGCGATCGTTTGCTGGCTGGCAACGTTGTTCGCAGCCGCCGTCGTCTTCGCATCCCTTGCGTTGCTAGGCGCCGCCATACTCATGATCGCCGTCCTGGTGGCCCGGCGCAGGTCTCAACAGCAGGACGTTTTGATACGGATGATGACTGTCGCGGCCAATCACAACATGTCGCTTGCATCGGCCCTGCGAGCCTGTTCCGAAGAGTCCACGGGATCCTACAAAAATATACTCACATACGCCTCTCAGGATCTAGATCAGGGAACATCGTTGCCAGAAGTGTTCGAACGTTATCCCAAGCTGCTTTCCCAAGACCTTGCCCTTATCGCCCGAATGGGGTGGTGGTCAGGTTTGCTTGGAGGCGCGCTTCGTGAGGCATCTTCATCTCGCCTGGGGTTTCGCTCGATCTGGGCGTCGATCGTCTGGCGAACGGAATACCTGTTGGGTGTTATCTTCACGACCCAGACTATCGTATCTTTTCTTCTTTATTTCATCATCCCAAAATTTGAAGCGATCTTCTATGACTTTGGCATCCAACTGCCCCCGATCACCATCGAACTGATCCATGTAAGCCACATGATGGGCGGGCATTCCATCCTGATGGGATTGGCGGGACTCTTGGAGTTGTTCGTGCTGCTCTACTTTCCTTACTCCCTGTTCGGAATGCCGGACAAAGGCATCACGCCCATTGATCGTCTCTTTGTTCGGCGGCATTCCGCGATCATTCTCAGGTCGTTGGCCTGGGTGGTCGAGTCCGACAAGCCGATCCAGTCGGGTATCACGGCGCTCGCCGAATGGTATCCCACCGGCTGGGTTCAGAGCCGACTCTGCCGCGTGATGCTCGACGTTCATCACGGAGTGGATTGGATAGAGTCGCTCAGGTACCACGGGCTGATCCGAGCGAGCGACAAGACCTTGCTGGAGTCCGGGCGCCGAGTCGGCAACCTTTCCTGGGTCATGAGAACGGTCGCGGACATCGGGGAGACGCGTTTCACTCACCGCATTCAATTCATCGTTCAGTTCATGTTTTGCGTGGCGCTCATCATGATCGGCTTACTCGTCGGCACGATCGGCGTGGCCTATTTCATGCCACTGGCACAATTGATCGAAAGGCTCGCGGGATGAAGTATCACCCGTCTTTGAGGCCGCACAAGACTCGCAGGGCCTTTACCCTGGTAGAAATCACCGCGACGTCCCTCATGGTGGCCATCGCCATGACCTTGACGTTGCAGGTTCTCGCCCTGGTCTCCTTCGAGCGACGGGGGCTCGACCGCCGTCAATGTGCGCTCCAGGAGTTGGCGAACCAAATGGAACACTTCACCAGCCTGAGCTGGGAAGACCTGACGGCCGAAGGAACACAGAAGGCCTCCCTGTCCGAACGAGCCAAGGCCAACCTGCCGGGCGCGGAGTATGTCGTGCATATCGACCCGACCATGAATCCTGCCGGCAAGCGAGTCTCGCTCTCCTTACGCTGGCGCACACGCCAGGGGACCTGGGATGCTCCGGTAAGACTGAGCGCGTGGGTCTTCCCGCGGGGAGGAGTTCGATGAAACGGAGACGTGGTTATGCCCTCATCGAAATGGTCATCGTCATCAGTGCCCTCGCCGTCATCTTCGCGCTTTGCGTCGGTCTGATTCATTCGATGCTAAGGCTCGATAGGATCTCTCGGAATCATCTTAAAGAGGCCATGACGGTCGATCGCCTGGCTCGCCAGTTTCGACGAGACGCTCACGCCGCCAAGGAGTGGAAGACGGTCGCCAACAAGGCCGCCGTTCTCGATCGCCTGGAGCTGACCTACCCGGACGGACGCCTGGTTCACTACCAGATTCAGAAGGGGAAGCTTGAACGCCTTGAACGAGTGGGAGATCGAACTGAGCGATTCGAGTTCTATTCCTTGACCCTTCGTGAAAATCCGACGTTCAGGATTCAGGACTCCGCAGGCTCCACTCTCGCCCTGCTGGCCCTTCCACGGCAAACGGTGGAGAAACGGCCTCGCGAACAATCCACGATTCAAATTCAAGCGGTTCTCGGCAAAGACCAGCGCGTCGGGCATGCCGAAAAGGGGGCGAAATGAGAGGGCGCCAGATGTTTGGAAGGCCGACGAAGGCCGACCTGGCACGACCGCGGTTTGCTCAACGGCCAGGTGCGCCAAGGCGTCGAGGGGCGATCACCGTTCTGGTTCTCGTTTGCCTCGTGATCATCGCCGCCATGAGCGCTCAGCTTCTTCGCATCACGCTGGCCGAACGAGCGCGTCAGCAACGCGAAGAACGAACACTGCAAGCGGAGTGGTTGGTTGAGTCTGGGCTTGAGCGAGCGGCCAATCGCCTCTCCAGCGACCTTGGCTATAGCGGAGAGACGTGGGAGATCTCTTCAACAGACCTCGGCGGTCGGCATTCCGGGCACGTGACGATCCAGGTTCAGACACCCGCCTCGCAACCGAAGCAGCGGCGAGTGGAAGTCCGCGCAGCCTATCCTCACGACGAGGCTGAGCCATCCCGCCTCAGCAAGGTCGTGACCTGGGAGTCCGCCCAACTCGAACTCCGGGAGACTCGATGATGCGACCACCGCGCACCAGGAACGGCTTCTCACTCATCGAAGTTCTCGTAGTCTTTGCCATCATCAGTGTTTTGATTTCACTGATTATTCCCGTCATTGTCGACTCGAGGGAAGCCGCTCATCGTGCCCAGTGCGAGAATGACCTGAAGCAGGTTCTGCTCAGCATTCACAACTACAGCTCCACGCACGACCAGTTTCCTTCGGGTGTCATCAATGCCAAAGGCCCCATCGAAAATATCGAGGAGGGTCAACATCTTAGCTGGATCGCACAACTGCTCCCCTACATCGAACAGCGGGCTCTGTCAGACTCATTGGACGATACGAAGAGTATCTACTCATGGGAGAATTCGTCCGTGCGGGGTGCGGTAATCAACTCTTTGCTTTGCCCGTCAGACGGTGGACCACAGCGAGGTCTAAAAGGCCAAGGCATTAGCAACTACGCCGCGGTTCAAAACGATGTCGAGGCTCCGATCGACGGCAACAACAACGGCACGTTTTTCCTCAACAGCAATCTCCGGTACGAGTCGCTTCTAGACGGCAGCAGTCAGACGATTTTCGTGGGAGAAAAGCTGCGAAACGAAGCCGATCTCGGCTGGCTGTCTGGGACTCGTTCCACTCTGCGCAACGCCGGTATGCCGCTCAACTCCGGGGATCTTCTTTACGCCACGGGTCCGATCGCCACGTGGAGCGCCGAGGGTCGAACCAGGAATGGCACACCCATAGCCGCGGACCCGAAGTCCGTGAGCGCCGTCGGAGGCTTCGCAAGCCGGCATCAAGGAGGCGCCAATTTTGGATTCGGCGACGGATCCGTGCGATTCCTCTCAGAGAATGTTCAGCGCGACGTCTTTCAACGCCTCGCGAACCGGGCCGACGGTGAACTGATCAACGATGCCGACTATTGAGAAATAGGTTTCTCCGCGAGAACAAACCAGCGCCCTTACCTTCATCAAAAACGGGAGACCGTTCATGCTTCGGAAAGCGTCGAGCCGTCGAGGCTTCACACTCATCGAACTCCTGGTGGTGATCGCCATCATCGCCGTCTTGATCGCCTTGTTGCTTCCCGCAGTCCAGGCCGCACGCGAGGCAGCCCGGCGTGCGCAGTGCGTCAACAACCTCATGCAGATCGGAATCGCCCTCCAGAACTATGAATCGTCTAACGAGGTGCTTCCTCCTGGCGTCGTCGACGCGTCCGGTCCCGTCCAATCGATTCCCAAGGGATACCACATCGGCTGGGCTGCACGGATTCTTCCGTTCATGGAGCGTCGGAATATCTTCAACAACTTGAATTTTTCCTTAGGCGCCTATTCCACCGAGAACTCAACGGCCGCTGAGATCGTGATTCAAAATTATATGTGCCCCTCGGACAGTGGACGAGGAGGATCGACCGGGACGTTCCCACGCATCAATTACGCGGCATGCCATAATGGTATTGAAGCTCCCATCGCCGCCAACAATACGGGTGTCTTCTTCCTTAACAGCAGCATCCGCCATGAGGAGATTCCGGACGGAAGCTCCAGCACAATCTTTGTGGGCGAGAAACTTCAGGGACCCGCGGATCTGGGGTGGCTCTCTGGAACCAACGGTACACTCCGGAATACCGACAACCCTCCTGGAAACCGCAACTCCCTCGCGCTGATCGCACCGAGTCCCACTCCCGCCGATCCAACGGCGCCGGCAAATCCCAACCTACCTGGGAGCAATGCCGTCAACCTCTTGGTTGGAGGTTTCAGTAGCCCTCATCCTGGGGGGGCCAACTTCGCGTTCGGCGATGGATCGATTCGATTCCTCAAATCATCAATCAGCCCGTCGGTTTATCAGTTACTGGGGAACCGGGCCGACGGCAAGATGATCAGCGATGACAAGTTCTAATGCGAGCTAAGCGACGCTGGCATCGCCTGAGGCCAAAGAGCCCGTGGCCTTACTTGCTCACGGGCTCATCCCCGCAGATTCCGCCATTCGTCGGGCACTTCGATCAGGGAGGGGCCGCTCCTTGCTAAGGCCTCACGCAAAGCTCGCCGCAGGTCGTCGGGCTTGGCGGCGGTGATGGCGGGAATCCCGTAGGCCTCTGCCAGTCGTGGAAGACTGGGGTTATTGAGATCCACATCGAGATAGCGTTCTCCGTGACTACGACGCTGGTGGTTCTTGATAGCCCCATAAGCGGAATCGTTATGAACGAGCACGATCACACGGAGTTGGTAACGGACCGCCGTGGCCATTTCTTGAGTGGTCATGAGAAAACCGCCGTCGCCGCAGACGGCCACGACGGGCTGATCTTTCAGAGCAACCGCGGCTCCTAGCGCAGCGGGAAATCCCCAGCCCAGCGTGATGTAGTTCGAAGGATAGAAGAACCGGCGAGGGGCATGAGATGGCCAGTCGGTCTGGAGGCGGTAGCCCATCTCACAGGCGTCGCAGAAGACCGGTGTGTCGCTCGAGAGCTCGGCTCTCAAGGTGTCAATCAACCACTCCGGTCTTTCGATCGTCGCCGAGCGAGCCTCATCCCAATATTTGCCCCACTTCGCAGATCGAGCCAAGGAAAGGGCACCGAGAAGAGCCTGCAACGCCCCCTTGGCGTCGCCAACGATGGCTACGTCAACGGGATAATTCATGCCAATTTGATCGGCATCGAGATCGATCTGGACGAGGCGATCAGGAACGCGCATGGTGCGCCACTCAGTCATCACTTCGGTGAAGCGGCATCCCACGGCCAGCATGGCATCCGCGTACGCCAATGCCTTCTTGGCGCGTGGCGACCGCGCATGCCCCAGTGAGCGGCGATTGCGCTCGTCGACGATCCCCTTTCCATTCAGTGAGGTGATCACCGGCATATCGAGGTGCTCGGCGAGTGCATAGACTTCCCTTTCCGCGCCTGACCAAAGAGCACCCCCTCCGGCCAGAAGGATGGGGCGCTCGGCCCCAGCGAGAAGGGCGGCGGCCTGGGCAATCGCCTCGTCGGAAATGACCGGCGCGGGAGGAGAGACCAAAGAGGGAATCGAGACGTCAGACGCCTCGACCCGCTGCAAATCCTGAGGGATGAAGAGAGCCGCTGGCCGGGGCCGTCCGAAGGACATCGCTTCGAAGGCTCGACCCACCAGTTCGGGAATCTCGTCGACCCGACGCGCCGTTCCATACCACTTCGTCACGGGCTTAAAAATCGCATCGAGGTCGATTTCGTGGTACGCACCCGTCTCCAAATGCATTCTGTCGGAGTTGACCTGGCCAGCGACGAGGAGGATTGGTACGGAGTCCGCCCAGCATTCCGCGACGCCCGTCAGCGCATTCGTAGCCCCGGGGCCGGCTGTCGTGCAGATAAGACCCGGGCGGCCGGTCACCCGCGCGTAGCCGTCAGCAGCAAAAGCGCCCGCCTGTTCGTTGCGGATAAGGATGGTCGCAATCGATTGACTGCGCTGGAGCGCGTCATAGATCGGCGTGGAATGAGATCCCGGCATCCCGAAGAGATGCTGAACGCCATGCTTCGCCAAGGCTTTGACGAGAAGGTCGGCTCCGGTAAACACAAGTCTCTCCCTCAAAGCCATGGGCCGCATGAGGCCTTGCCGGCCTGGAAACACACCGCGCGAAAGACGAGTCTACGAGAACCGCTATGATGGATGAAATCCTGGCTGTTGACGAGCGTCTTCTCGCTCTCTCAGATTGCGAGGATTCCAACCCGAGAGAAAGGTGGAAGGGAAATGTCGGCACGCAATGAAGCCTTTCTCAACGAACTGGCATCAAGAATCCCGGGAAGCCCTACCTATGCGACGGGGGTTGTCAGCTTGATTCTGGCCGAAGCCCAGGCGATCGGTGCGAGTGATATCCACTTGCAGCCCACGCTCGAGGGGCTCTTGCTTCACTGGCGCATTGATGGTGTTCTGCAACCCGCGGCAGTCTTGCCGCAGAGTGTCACCCCCAACGTCATCGCTCGACTCAAGGTTCTGGCGGACCTATTGACCTACCGAACCGACACCCCCCAGGAGGGACGGATCAACGGAGGGTCAGGCGACGTCGAGATGCGGCTAAGCACCTTTCCCACTCTCTACGGTGAGAAGGCGGTCGTTCGGCTCTTTGCGGCGTCCGGAAAGTATCTCCGGCTCGATGACCTGGGACTTCCCGAAGAGATTCGCAACGCTCTGAGAGACCTGCTGCAGGCCACCTCAGGCGCGATCATCCTCAGCGGTCCCGCAGGGAGCGGAAAGACGACCACCATCTACGCCTGCCTTCGTGAACTTGTGGCGAGTTCGGCGGGGCAACGAAGCTTGGCAACCCTGGAAGACCCCGTGGAGATGCCGGTCAGTGGGGTCTCACAGTCTCAGGTCAATCCTTCCGCCGGCTTCACGCTCGAGGTCGGCCTTCGGTCGCTGCTCCGGCAAGACCCGGAGGTTATCACGGTGGGGGAGATTCGCGATCCCGCCACGGCGGAAATCGCGTTTCAGGCGTCGCTGACGGGGCACCTTGTTTTGACCACGTTCCACGCCGGGAGTGCCACCGGAGTGATCGGACGCCTGCTGGATATGGGAATCGAGCCGTATTTACTGCGCAGCGGTCTCCTCGCCGTCATTTGCCAGCGGCTCGTCCGGAAACTCTGCGCTTGTGCGAAGACAACGCAAGAGCCCAGAGCGTTCCTCGGTCTCCCCGTGGAACGCGCCAGCCTGCCGGTCGGATGTCCGGAATGTGGGTCGACCGGCTATCGCGGCCGGACCGTATTAGCAGAGATGCTTTTGCTCGAGCGGGGGGAACTCGGCATGGCGATTCTAGGGCGAGAGGATGTGGGGCGTCTGGAGAGCCACGCCGTTCAGGCGGGGATGGTCACACGTTGGGAGCGTGCTCGCCACGCTATTGAGGCTGGTATCACCTCGCCGGCCGAGGTTCGCCGTGTCCTCGGCTCTTCCGTGTCATCGACCGCCTGAGTCGTTGCTCCGGGCACCTTCTCTCTAGCTAGGCTCAGGAAGCCCCAGGGCAACGCAGGTCGCCGCGTAGACTTCATCGAAACCGCGCTCACCGTCGACCACCCGGAAGAGCTGCGGAAGATGCGTACGGTAATAGGCCAGGATCGGCGAGGAGGTCTCGGCGTAGATTCGTTGGCGAACCTCGATGACCGCGGGCGAGTCATCACGCCGCTGCTCGAGCTTGGCACCGTCAACATCGCACGTTTCGGCCACTTTGGGAGGATGGTTGACGAGGTGATAGGTTGCCCCGCAAACCGGACAGACGCGACGGCCGGTCATTCGCGTAACGGCCGCGGCGTGGCTTACGGCAATGTCGAGGTAACAATCCACGCGGAAGCCCAGACTCTTTTCAAACTTGGCCAGCATGGGGACCTGGCCGATGGTGCGGGGAAAACCATCGAACAGCAAACGGCGATCGCCGGGGGTCGAAAGGCTCTGTTCGAGGACCTTCTCGATGAGGGCATCCGAAACCAGGCGGCCGGATTTGAGGGTCGCTTCGACTTGAAGACCAAGCGGATCGCCGCGGCGAACCGCTTCACGCAGCAATTCACCCGTTCGAAAGAGGAAAAAACCGTGATCCTGGCTAAGACGCTCGGCAATGCTACTCTTGCCGCTTCCTGGCCTTCCGAACAAAACAACATGCTTGGGACGCTGCGGGGAACTCATAATTTACCTCGATCGGTAGGCCTGGACAGAGCCAATCCTTGGAACCTGAAGAGTATCCAATCTCCCCCGAGTTCGTCCAATCCCGAGGCCGATGGAGCGAATATGCTCTCGAACGCCCCAACGCTTGATAACATTCAACGAAGAGCGGAATGAGATCGGACCGGCCAGACACGGACGATCAGAGAAAACCGAGGCCGACTTTCACAGGACAAGGTTGAGCTTATGCTGCTGGGCCCCGTCTTCAGCTTCGAACTCCTCACCGCGGCTCGACGCAAACGGAACTACGGTATTCGCTTCATCTACGGAACACTGCTCCTTTTTTTCATCTGCCGTCAGAGCCCGTCCTTTAACTCGTACTACTACTCCCTGCCTGATGACGAACTTACGAGCCAAAAACTCGCCGAGATTGGCCAGTCCTTGTTCTCGACATTTCTCATCGTTCAATCGATCGCGGTGCTGCTGCTGACTCCCGCCATGGTCGCCGGCTTGATTGCCGACGAAAAACAGCGCAAGACGCTTCACTACCTGCTCGCGAGCAGCCTTTCAAGCTTCGAGATCATCGTGGGGAAGCTCACCTCCCGAATGCTCCAACTTGGGGTTCTGCTTCTCATCGGCGTGCCGATTATCAGCCTTCTCAGTTTGTTCGGAGGTGTCGATCCGCTTCACATCGTTCTTGCTTTCGCCGCGACGGTCACCACGGCCTTTTTTCTTTCGTCGCTTGCGATCCTCGTCTCGGTGCACGCCAAGCGCCCCCGCGAAGCCATCACCTTCGTGTACCTCTTGGAGGTAGCCTGGCTCTTCGTACCGAGTCTCGTTCGCTGGATCATGCCCGCGGCGGGAGGTTATTGGGTAACCCTTTACGAATGGATTCGCCCGGTCAACGAATGGGTTGCCATCACAAGCCCTTTCCACCTCATCAGCGGTGGCCTCGCCGGGAGGGCCATCACTCGTCCAGGGTGGCTTCTTGACGCCATGGCCTGGATGTGCGGCTGCCAGGTTGTCTACGGCCTTCTGTTTGTCTTGCTCTCGGTGTTCCGCCTACGCCCCGTCTATCAAAAACAGGGGGATCGTGGAACACGCGGTCTCCGGTGGCTCGTGAAACGTGGACGCTTCATGGCGCGCCCGGAATGCGGCGATGACGCCATGATGTGGAAGGAACGCTACGTCTCCCGAACGAGTGTCGTGACGAAGGTCGTCGCGATGATCGTGGGAATCGGATCGGTCGGCCTGCTCGCCTATTTCACGGTCGCCTACTTCGCCTACCCTGCGTTCAAAGAACTTCTGGCGTGTGGTTACGGTGCGGGAAGCGAGCAAACACGAAACGAATTCAACAATTACCTGCGATTTATTTGTACTTTTATCTACGTCCTTTGGTGCATCGCCATTACCAGCACGTCGTCCGGCGGGCTCACGAGCGAACGTGAGGAAGATACCTGGATCAGCCTGGTTTCAACTCCGCTGAGCGGCCTGGAAATCATCCGGGCCAAGATGTTCGGCGCCGTGTGGAGCCTGCGGTGGGTTGGTCTTCTGATGCTGACGCTCTGGATGACGGGTGTCGCCGCGGGGGCTGTGCATCCCATCGGATTGATCTTGGTTGTTCTCGAAACGGCGATCTTTGTCTGGTTCGTCACGGCGCTCGGCACTTATCTCTCGCTACGATCCGCAACGTCGTCCCGAGCGCTTCTCTCCACACTGGGAATCTTGATCTTCCTCAACGGCGGCTATTTGCTCTGCTGCATTCCCATGCGAGACTCGACCATCGTGGCGGGGGCTGGCGTCACGCCGATGATCGAGGCCATTTCCCTCATATCTTTTGACAATGCTCGCCAAGTCTTTTTCGGCGAATCCCCGGCCTTCCGCAACAACGACCGAGACTCAGAGGCGGTCATCGTATGCTTCTTGAGCCTGCTTTTCTATGCCGGCGCCGCGGCCGTGATCACAGCGCGAGCCATCGACCGCTTCGACCAGATCGTCGACCGTCCCCGCAGAATCAGCCTGCCCACGCGGCTTCAACGGACTTCTCAACCGGCACCCAAGAAGAACGATGAGGCAAAACCGCCGCCCGACAACGAACTCGCGAGTTGACGAACAGACCGCGGCGCAAGCCTTTGGTCAGCTCAGGTCGACTCGTCCGTTGCTGTCGCCGAGTCTCTCCGTAGGCACGCCAAAACGGTCGAGCATCGACAAGTAAAGATTATTGAGCGGAGCGGATTTTTCGAGCTTGAGGTGGCGCCCCGATCGGATGGCGCCACCACCCTTGCCGGCGACCACAATCGGCAGGTCGTCGTGGTTGTGCCGGTCTCCATCGCTGATTCCGCTGCCGTAGACGATCATCGATCGATCGAGGAGGGTTTGATCCCCTTCCTTGATCGACTTCAGTTTCTCCAGGAAGTAGCCAAACTGGGTGACGTGGAAACGGTTGATCTTCTTGATCTTCTCGTGTTTCTGGGGATCTCCGCCATGGTGCGACAGGTCGTGGTGCCCCTCGGGTACGCCAATGAACGAATAGCTCTTCGTGCTTCCCTCATTAGCGTACATGAACGTGCTGATGCGAGTCACGTCTCCCTGGAAGGCAAGCACCATCAGGTCGTACATCAGGCGAATATGCTGTTCGTAACTCTTGGGAATTCCCTGCGGCTTGTTGATACTCGACGGGTCCGACGCTGATGACGCGTCGATCTTCGCCAGGCGGACCTCGAGCTCGCGAACGCCGGAGAGATATTCTTCGACCTTGCGCTGGTCGTTCACGCCGAGGCGTGATTTCAACGTCGTCGCGTCTTCGGAAACATAATCGAGAATGCTTCGCTTGTAGAGTTCGCGCTTGGCGCGAGCCGCGGCGGACTCCCCAAGGGCCCGGCTTGCAAAGAGGCGGTCGAAGACGAGGCGGGGGTTGACCTCCTTGGCCATCGGTGTCGACTCCGACCGCCAGGAGATATTCGAGGAGTAGGCGCAGCTATAGCCGGTATCACAGCTTCCCGACTGTGCTCCCCGATCGCAGCCGAGCTCGAGCGACGCGAAACGCGTCTGATTTCCCACCTTGGAAGCGGCCACCTGATCGACGGAAATCCCCGCGCGCAGATTCGCGCCATCGGTCTTGAGAGGATGGCAACCCGTCAGGAAGCTGGCGAGCGACCGGGCGTGATCTCCGCCGCCGTCACCAAGGGCAAAAGCATTTTGCTGGGCGAGCCCCGTCACAACCAGGAGGTCGTCCTTCACCTGGGCCAGGGGTTCGAGAATGTGGGGCAGCTCGAATTCAGCCCCCACCTTCTTGGGGGTCCAATCCGCCATGTGCACACCGTTAGGCACGTAAAGGAAGGCCATGCGGAGCGGCGAGTTGGCTCCCGCGGCCTTGGCCACTTCCACGGCCGGCGCCATGGCCTCAAGCCAGGGCAACGCGATCGCCGTGCCGAAGCCTCGCAGAACCGAGCGTCGAGAAATCTGCCAGGTCTTGTGATTCATCGGCTCATCCCCCTCGATTCTTCCGGCGTTGGAAGGGCTCACTCTTCACGATTTCGATCACCAGGGTGGAAAACTTGTGGTGATCACGCGCCATCGCGTCCACGATGCGATCCATAACGCACTGGTCAGCTTCTTCGACCCCGCGCCCCAACGCATAGGTCAACATCTTTTCAGACACGCACCGAACAAACTCTTTTTCTTTCGACTTGAGGATCGCCTTCAGGCCATCGGGGCCCTTGAAGGACTGCCCCGAGGGAAGAAGCCCCGAGGGATCGACAGGAAACTCTCCGTCCTTCTCGCGCCAGGCGCCAATCGCATCGTAGTTTTCAAATCCAAAGCCGAGGGGGTCCATGCGCGCGTGGCAGGCCGCGCAGCTCGGGTTGGCCCGGTGTTGCTCCATGCGTTGCCGCAACGATCCCGACAGCTTGGTTTCCTTTTCATCTTTCAAATCGGGGACATTCGGCGGAGGAGGAGGCGGCGGCGTTCCCAGAACTTGCTCGAGGATCCACTTGCCGCGCTTCACTGGAGAGGTTCGGGTCGGGTTGGAGGTCACCGCCAGGACGCTCGCGTGAGTGAGCACGCCACCGCGATGGTCCCCCGGCCTGAACTTTACACGGCGAAACTCCGCGCCTTGCACAGACTCGAGCCCATAGTGTTTGGCCAAACGCTCGTTGACAAAGCTGAAGTCCGCGTCGAGGAAGTCCAGCAAGCTGCGATCCTCTCGAAGGACGGCCTCAAAGAACAGCTCGGTTTCCCTGAGCATGGCCCATCGGAGCGGCTCGTCGAAGGTTGGAAAACGTCCGAGGTCGGGGCTGATCGTTTTCAGATTGCGGATCTGCAGCCACTGATCGGCGAAGTTCTCGACGAGCGCCTTGGCCTTGGGGTCGCGAAGCATCCGCCGCGTTTGCTTTTCGAGCGTATCCCCTTCACGTAGTTTCTTGTTCAAGGCAAGCTGATAGAGTTCCTCGTCGGGCATGCTGCTCCAGAGGAAATAGGACAGCCGCGAGGCGAGCTCGAAATCGTTGATCGGATGACTGCCACTCGCGTCTTTGTCCCCTTTCTTGGGGCGGCGATCGAGCTCGACTCGGAAGAGGAACTGGGGAGACACCAGCACCGCCTGCACCGCGAGTTGAATACCGCGCTCAAAGCTGTCGCCGTTCTGCTCGGCGAGATCCACGAATTTGATGAGCCGCCCCACCTCTCCGGCCGCCGCAGGGCGACGATAGGCTCGGCTCACAAACCGTTCGATGATCTGTTGAGCACACTCTCCACGCGTCTCGGGCGTCGGCTTCCGAAAAATGATTTTCTTATGTGATTCCGGTAGCGGGCCTTTCGGATCATAAAGAGGCCCGTAAACTTCGATGTAATCGACGATGAAGTTGCGGTCGCGCCGTTTGGGATCTTCCACTTTCGGATCCCAGAAATCGTTGAGAAAGGCGATGGCGAGCGTCCGGTTGCCGGCTTCCACGCGAGCCTTGACTTCATAGACCTGCGGCGAGTCTTCCGTGGCGGTGACGTCAACAGTCTGAACGACTTTGCCGTCTATCTTGAAGGCCACCCGCACGGGGTCGGCCCCCGCTTGCTGCCCCGCGGCACGCATTCGCAAGACGTACTCCGCATCGCGAGGAAACGCGTACGGCATCGTGATCTCGCTCTCGAAGCCAAGCACCCTGCCCCAATCCTCGAAGGGGCTTCCCGCGATTTCGCCGCTGAGACTTTCCGCATCCCAGGACTTGGTGTCGGGCGTCCGAGGCACTCCGGATTCAATCGCGCGGTCGGCGATCTGCTCCGCAGCCGCCATGTACTTCTCCAGGAGGAGCGGCGGCAGCGTCAACACATCGCCAATATTATCAAATCCATAGCCGACGTCGTCGGAAGGAAAATCATCGGCCGGCTTAAAATCGATACCGATCAGGTCGCGGATCGTATTGTTGTACTCAGCGCGGTTGAGCCGGCGAATCGTCACGCGGCCCGGATCAACTTCCTTGGCACAATCCACCACATCCAGCCGAGCCGTGCTCCAACTCACGAGGGAGGCGATTTCGTCTTGTGAGGGATGCGGTTTCCCTTCGGGGGGCATGTCCCCCGACTCCACATTCTCAAGCACCTTGCGCCAGGCCTTGCGATTTTGATTCACAACATTTTCATCTGTGAATTTCGCAAGATTGATCCCCCCCTTGGGCTTTTCCGCGCCGTGGCAGCTTGTGCAGTGCTTCGTCAAAAAGGGAAGCACGTCCTTGCCAAAGTCCGCCACGGCCTTCTCCTGGGTCTTTGGAGATTCGGTCGCCACGGCATCGGCCGACAAAACTGGCACGAAGAAGGCGAAAATGCCCAGAGGCACCAATCGTCGCAGGGAAAAGCAGTCGGCGAGGAGGGAGCGAAGCGGCATGGAGCAAACCTCTGGCCGGGTAGGCTGGCGGGGGCTATCGAGAGTACTTTATCAGGATTTCACGGAGGAGACGAAACGTTTTTTCCCCTTCTGGGGGTTTTCGGCAGCCTTTGGTGGGATGGTCGTGGAGGCGTTGGGCGTCCCCGGCGGTGAACAATCCTGGCTTTTACGCCGCGAGGCCGCCATCAAAAGAAGAGAGGCCGGCAACGATCTCCCTGTCGCGGGAGAGCGTTCCGGCCTCTGTCACTAACAACTTGTTGCGAAAACTCTTGCTGCTTAGCGAGCTCCGGGTTGCGAAGGCGTGGTCGTCGTCGAGCTTGAGGACGAACCACTGATGAGAGGCACGTTGATTGACTTGACCGATCGAGCCGCAAAGCTGTACTGCAGAACCGAGTTCACGACGGTCTGGAAGGGAGCTGCCAACCTGTCGATGAAGATCGTGGTGCGAACGATCGGGTCGCGATAAACCATCAGGCGATCACCGGGCATAAGCTGATAGTTCGTGGTGGGGTCACCGCCGCTGACGATGGCGGATAGATTGACCGGCAACGTTTGTTCACAGCATTCCCCCGGAGGGGCGGGGCGAACGAGCCGGATATTTTGCGGGGCGGCGGTCGCTAGCAACCCTCCCGCGTATTGAATGGCGTCCAGCACGGTCTCGTTACCCGTGATCGGCATCCGGCCGGGCGCGGCGACGTCTCCTTGAACGTAATAAACTTTGCTGTTGTAGGAGGCGACGTCCACGTAAACGCGGTCGCTATCCTTGGGTTCGACCGGCACAACCTTGTCGTCTTTTTCGTCCTTGGGGTCACCGTCGTCCACTTTCCAGAGACCCAGCACTTCATCAGTGAGGTAGGTCCGGAGGTGGAGGACGACCTTCTCCTTGATCTGCGTGGTCGTGAGACCGGCGACATGGACCTCACCGTAGAAACCGAGCGAGATCTTTCCGTCGGGCCGGACCAGGCGCTCATTCATGATGGGGCGGCCGGGCAAGGCTTCAAGCACCTCGACGACGAGAATATCAGGAGGCTCGACGACATAGTCGGGCATCGAGACCTTCTGGAACTCGCGTGGCAGATTCGTCTTGGCGATCTTTTCTTCCGGTGTCCTAACCGTCTGACAGCCGCTCAACAGACTCAGCACGGATAAGGCGATGAGAACACCGCTCCGGTGTCGTTTCCTTACGCACTCCATGCGAAACTCCCTCCCTGGCCCGGATTTGGCTCAAGGCGGCCGATCACCTGCCGACCGCGCCCCGCTCCGCCGCCATCCTTTGCGGGCTAGGGTCTGATTCTCGTCCTGACCGAGGTCGCTCCTAATGTCCTCCGGAGTCGGTCTCCGCCGCTCCCTGCCACGAGGCCCGGTCCTGCCACGACACTCTTCATCGGCAAAGTGATCGCCGGGCTATAGATCGAACCCCAAGAATGCTCATCACTTACGGTTTGACGGATAGGAACGGAGGGGGCGATTGTAGTAATTGCTCGCCCTGGAGGAGCTTTGCCGTGATCGATTGAAGAACCGAGCCGCCGTTCCTCCTGGAACATCAGTGAGGCGACGGCTATCTCCCGAATCGGCAGGCTCCGCGGGAGCTGCCGGAGCAGGACGAACTCCACTCAACCGGCCGGAACCAAGGCCACCATTGGCTTGCTGCGCCGCGAACAAGTAGAGCGCCGCGTTGCCGTTTACAGGCGTTTGCGTCATGTAGGGATTAAGGAAGGGGTTCGCGTAGGGATTCGCATAAGGGTTTGCGTACATCCCCATACCCATTCCCCTGGAAGCCGGCGTCGGCACCACCTGACTGAAGCTCGGGGGGGGAAGCAAGAGAACACTTGCTGGCACCAAAACGGCCATCAAGCCGAACGTCCGTAGAGCCATCTCAGACCTCCTTATTTCTCAAGCTAACCAGCCATGGCAAACCGATCGCAGTCCTCTTCCTTTTCCCATCGGCCCCGCAAGTCGCTGTGGATAACCTTATTCCTTGTCGCGGACCGCGATGCGCTCCGGGATAGGGATGTGTGTCCTCTACAATCAACAAAGTAACACTCTCAGGCTCTTGGCCTCCTCGGCCGAATTTCGAGAACCCCCGGCAAGCCCTCAACGGCCAACGAAAGCAGAGGCACGTCACCTCACCTAGACCGAAATGATGTTGCGACCCCTATCCTCGAGACTTCTCGCATCTTCTTCGCAACAGCCGTTTCCGCCATTTCCTGCAAATCTTCCAATCGCCTCAATTACCCCACTTTCGCTTTAGCAGGTCTAATGAGGGAACCGATCGAACGAAACACGGAGCTCGAGTCAAGGACGCGCCAAGGGAATGGGGACTGGGCGCGGATCGGCCACTCCCCGGAACACGCGAGGCGAGGATGCTGAGAAAATATTGGGCACTCATTCAATCGCCGGGTGCGTTGGCGATGGCACTGGTTCTCGGGATGCCCTGGCTGGCGCAAGCCCAGCAGGGAGGACTCTTCCCGCTGGCACCGATCACTCGGCAGCGCCCGCCCTGCCCCATGGAAGACCCGGTCTACGAACTGTACCGTCACCAGTACTTTGGTTATTTTCCCACATGCTGGCGGCAGTTCCCTGCCGGTTGGGGCTGCCCCAGCCCTGACGCGCCTAATGTCGCTCGTGCCTTTGCTCTCAAGCCTCGCACGAATAAGCCCGACCTCACTCCGGAAGGGGAAGAGCCGGATCAACCGCCGAGCGATGGAATGCGGGGAGGAGACCCCGACGCCGAGCCTGAGAATCCCGGTCGCTCCGCGCCCGATTCCAAGCTCCCGCTTCCGCCTCCTGATCGCTCGCCGTTCGACCTGGATATGAAGGCGACCAGCCCGAACTCGGCGTCGCTTTCGCCGAAGAAGCCGAGCACTGGTGTGCGGACGGCGCCGACCTCGGCACCCGCTCCGACTCAAGCTCCCGGTAACGGCAACATGAGCGCTCCGCCGCTTGAGTTCGCTCCGGCAAGACCAGTGGCTCCCCCGTCCACCAACTCGGCCTTGCCTCCGATCAGCCGGAACAACATCCCGGCGACGGCCCCCGCTCCTTCCCCTTCGATTCCTTCAACGGGGACGAACTCGGCGAACTCGGGTTCCTTGATGCCTCTCCCGGATGTGGGGGTGCCGACGGTGTCGAGCGCGGCCCCGGTTTACAACAGCCTGCCGCCGGCCGCGGAAGTCATCGAGGCAGATCCCTCGGCCCTGCCGCCGTCGCAGCCCGTTCAGGCCCCGCGACGAACCAGCTTCCTCGGAAATCTCTTCGGCGGGTTTGGGCGAAGTCGACGCTGAGATCAGCGTGCCTCGTCACGAATTCATGACATCCAGGAGCTCCAGTCGGCGAGACTGGCGTTCCTGGATGTCGTTGTTATTGACGGCCCTCTCATTCCGAGACGAACCGCGAAGGCGTAGAATGCAAATCGCTGAAGCAGGACGCAATTCTTGGATTGGAAACGCGAACCGGCTTATAGCGACCGAATTCGAGACCAACCTCTCCAGGGTCCCCTCCGCATGCGGACATCTCGATGGCTGATTCCTATCGCGGTCCTGACCATCGTCTTGCTTGCCGGAGCGTGGCTGCTGGTCTCGCTCGGTGAGATGCACGATCGCCTGGCGAAGCATTCCAGTCTGCTGGCGATCGGCTTCCTGGCCATTGCGGGCCTCGCGGCGGGACTTAGCGCGATCACCTACGCGCGCTTCCTCTGGCGGAGTTCGGCGACCGACCATCCCCCCGCCAAAGCCCCTGAAGACATCGTACGAGCCGCTGAAGTCCAGGCTGAGAAGGCCGAAGAGGTCATCCGCCAGGTTCAGGACGAATCCTCAAAGGCCACTCTTACCCGAGAACTTGCGGGGCTGCACGCGGATCGTGAGCGGCGGCGATTTCACATCGTGGTCTTCGGGACGGGTTCTTCCGGCAAGACGTCGTTGATCAACGCCCTCTTAGGTCATCATGTCGGCAAGACCGACCCCGTGATGGGAACGACCAAACAGGGAGAAACCTTTCAGTACACTCTGGAAGACGTGGACGGTACCGTCGAGATCACGGATACTCCGGGCCTTTCCGAGATCGGCATGGGAGGGGCGGCGCGCGAGGCCGAGGCGAGAGATCTGGCCGCTCGCGCGGACCTCTTGCTGTTCGTGCTGGATCACGACGTCGTCCGCGCTGAGTATGAGCCCCTCTCGGCTCTTGCCAGGCAGGGAAAGCGATCGATCGTACTCCTGAACAAGCAGGACCGACTCACCGACGCTGACCGCGACGCGATCCTGGACAAACTTCGCGAGCGGCTCCGTGGAATCGTTCCTTCGCAGGACATCGTCGCCATCGCCGCGGCTCCTCGCCCAACGCTGGTACGCATCCGCCAGGCTGACGGCACCACGAGCACCGTGCAGGAACCAAACCCACCAGACCTCTCGGCACTCGACGATCGGATCGCCTCGCTCCTAAACCGTGAGGGGGATTCTCTCCGCGCGGGAAACCTGCTGCTCCGGGCCCATTTGCTCAGCAAAAAGGCCCAGAACCAGGTCAGCCGCGAACGAGACGAACGCGCTCGCCAAGTGATCGAAAAGTTCCAGTGGATCACGGCGGGAGCAGTTTTCGCAAACCCGATACCCGCCCTCGACATCATGGCCGCGGGAGCGGTCCAGTTTCAGATGACCTCGGAGATTGCCGCGATCTACGGTGGAGAAGTTTCGGCGGCGCATCTCAAAATGGTCGGTGCCCAGATGGCCCAAATGCTTCTGAAACTTGGCCTGGTGGAAGCTTCGACGTCCTTGATTGCAGGATTATTCAAGTCAACATTTGTTGGCTACGCGGCCGGTGGTGCGGTTCAGGCGATTTCCATGGCCTACCTGACCCACATCTCGGGTTGTGCGTTCGCGGAATACTTCGCGCGGGGGCAATCCTGGGGAGACGGCGGCATGCAGCAAGCCCTGATCCGCCAGTTCGATCTCAACAGCCGTGCCGAGTTCCTTCAGGAGTTCGCCAAGCAAGCGCTCGATCGCGTTGTGAACCGCGTCCAGAAAAAGGCGTTCACCTCCACCGAGAAAGACCGCTCCTGAGGCGATCTCGCGGCTGTTCGAAATCGAAACACTCCCCGGTCTTCGAGCGAGGCTTGAATTAACGTCATGGCTTTGTTCCCTCACCAGCACGAGACCATTGAAGGCGTCGGCCGACTGCTTCGGCGAAGCCAAACGACGTGCGTCCAGGTTCTCGAACGCTGCCTCGACAGAATCGAGGAGTGGGAACCTCGGCTCAAGGCATGGGTGATCGTCGATCGCGAGCGCGCCCTTGAGACCGCGCGATCTCTGGATCAAGAACTCGTTCGAGGAGAATGCCGCGGTCCCCTGCACGGGATTCCCCTCGGCGTCAAGGACATCATTGACGTCGAGGGGCTTCCCACGGCCGCCGGTTTCGGTCCCTGGAAATCGCGCGTTGCGACGAAAGACTCCGGCCTCGTGGCATCGCTTCGCGCGGGGGGCGCCGTCGTTCTGGGAAAAACGGTCTCCACGCAATTCGCCTGGATCGACCCACCGGTAACCCGAAACCCCTGGAACCTTGAACGCACGCCCGGAGGTTCTTCAAGCGGGTCGGCCGCCGCCGTGGCCATGGGGATGTGCCTGGGAGCCCTCGGCACGCAAACCGGGGGTTCCATCATCCGGCCGGCATCGTTTTGCGGCGTTGCCGGCCTCAAGCCGACATATGCCGGTCGCGCCGACGGAATCGTCCCTTTTTCGCCCAGCCTCGATCATCCCGGCCCCCTGGCGCGATCGATTCGCGACGTGGGACTGATCTTTCGCGAATTCCTTCGCGATGACGCCGCCGCTCTATCGATCAACGCTGTTGATGAGTACTGCGGTAAGATCTTTCCCACACCCGTCAGGCCGCCTCGACTGGCCCGACTGCGTGGCGCTTTCGAATCGAAGATCGACCCAGTCGCGAACGAGGCCTGCGATCGCGCGGTGGCGAGTCTCGTTCAGGCGGGAGCCGTGGTCACGGAACGTCCCCTGCCGTTTGACTTCGACGAAATCACCCAACATCACCGCGTCATCATGGCTGCCGAAGCCGCCGCCGTTCATGCGGAGTGGTTTGCAAACTTCGCCGAACACTACAAGCCCAGGATTCGCGAGTTGATCGAAGAAGGAGAAAGAATCTCCGCCAGAACGTACATCCAATGCCGCGAACACCAGGATACGCTTCGCATTTTCATGTCAGAGTACGACCAAGACATCGATGCGATGGTACTTCCGAGCACCCTCGGTCCTGCTCCAGGGCCCGAGACCACCGGGAGTCCGCTGATCAACTCGCTTTGGAGTTACGCGGGAAATCCGGCACTCACGTTTCCCTTGGAACTCTCGAACGCCGGGCTTCCGCTAGGTATTCAGCTCGTGGCGCCCCGTTGGCTCCACGAGGATGACTTGATCGCAACCGCCGCCTGGTGCGAGTCCATGATCCGCGGCGCCTCTCGCCCCAGCCCGAGGAGGGTCTGATCCATGGCCGACCAGGACAAGCTCCCTGAAGCCAGCTCGACTGCTGAGCCTAGCGAAGAACTCGCCGAGATTCTCGGCCAGCTCGAGGTGACCTCGGAGGACACCCTCGTCGAAAAAGCGCGAGAGAGTCTTGAAGACACGCTTCAGGGGCTCAAACTCACCCCGCAAGAAGAGCAGGCCCTGAGCGATGAGCTACGACAGCTTCGCGAGTTGAGCCGGAAGCTGGATGAGGCGACCGTCGAGATCGCCGCCTTTGGGATGGTCAGCCGAGGCAAGTCCTCAGTTTTGAATGCGTTGATGGGGCACGAGGTTTTCAAGGTCGGGACCACTCACGGAACGACCGTGTCGCGAGCCTCGCAACGCTGGGAACACGCCGCGATGGCCGACTACCCGGGCCTTGAAGGGGCCCGGCTCGTCCTGATCGATACGCCGGGCATTGATGAGGTCGGCGGTGAGGTCAGAGAAGCCCTCGCCCGCGACGTCGCCCGCCATGCGGACCTCATCCTCTTTGTGGTGTCAAGCGACCTGCAGCGCGTCGAGATCGAGGCGATCTCCCATCTCCGCGAGGCTCAGAAGCCGATCATCCTGGTCTTCAACCAGATCGACCGCTATCCCGAGACCGATCGCGACCAGATTTACGCGACGATCAAAGACGAGCGCATCCGGACCCTCATCCGCCCTGAGGACGTGGTCATGACGGCCGCGCGTCCGGATCCCTACAAGGTCAAGATTCAAAACCCCGATGGAACCACCACGGTGGAGTGGGAACGTCCTGCTCCCGTGATCGAGCCTCTCAAGCTGCGGATCCTCGACGTACTGGAGCGCGAGGGGAAAGCACTCGTGGCTCTCAACACCTTGCTTCTGGCGGGGGACCTGCACGAAGAGATCGTCGCCCACAAGGTTCGGATCCGCGATGACGCCGCGAATCGCATGATCTGGAACTTTGCCATTGCCAAAGGGGCCGCGGTGGGACTCAACCCGATCCCGGTCGCCGACATGGCTGGTGGGCTGGCTGTTGATGTGGGAATGATCGTCGCCTTGAGCCGAGTCTACGGGATCCCCTTAACGCGTCGAACGGCGACGAGCCTGGTCAAGGATATGATGTTGGCGCTGGGGACGATGGGGGTCGTTGAGGTGGCGACGCGACTCGTTGCCGGCGGAATCAAGTCGTCGCTGGCCGGCCTTTCGATTCTCAGCGGCGGGTTGGCTGTGCCTCTCACCGCTTTGGGCTATGGTGCCATCGGACTCACCTTGGGAGGGACGGCCGCCACCACGTCTTATGTGCTGGGACATGGTGCCAAGGTTTACCTCAAGCAGGGCTGCCAGTGGGGCCCGCGAGGGATCAAGACCGTGATCCATCAGATCATGGCCGAAGCCAAGAGCGACTCCGTGATCGACCGGCTTCGCGACGACCTGAAGCGGCGGATCACACGATGAACGCGCCCCGGAGCTACCGACCGGTTTTCATCGCGATTCTTGTGGGGGTAACCGCAGTCACGGCCCTCGGCGTGATGGCCGTTCAAACGAGGAGCGTCCGCCGGGCCGTTGCCGTGTACACGAGACTACTCGCCGCCGCCAATCGCCAGGACATGAACGAACTGCAGCAATTATGTTCAGCCCGGTATCTCAAAACGCATGAGCTCAGACCGGCGGACGAGGGAGGAGTCGTTGGCTTTCCTCGTAACATCCACTCCAACTTTCAAGCCTGGCGGCAAGGCCCGCATGTCTGGCTTTGCCCGACGAATCGAACCGGCCCCGTCTATCAGTTTCTGTTCGAAGGGGGAAGTTGGCGATTCGACGGCCCCGTGGGGATACTGCGCGGGCGCAACGAGTTCATCCCCGTTCCGGATGAGCCTGTCTCCCAGCCTGAAGAGCAAGCGTCCTCAGCGCTCTGAACAAAAGCTCGAAGCAAGAAAGGGAGGAGACGCCAACGTCCCCTCCTCTTCCTGGTTTCAATTCAAAATCAACGCAAGCTTTAGCGCTTGGCCTTCGGCGTTTCTTTCATGAGCTTGCCGAGTGCATCGTCGAGAGCCGTTCCTCGGAGCTCGATGCGGACGATCGCTCCTTCGGGGTTGATGAGAAACGTGGCGGGGATCGTGCTCACACCAAAAGCTTCCACCAGGTCCCCCCCTGCGCTGGCGTTATGGATCTGCCTCCAGGGGATCTTGCGAGCTCGAACGAAATCGAGAAGAGCCGGCTTGGTGTCGTCGAGGCTAACCCCTAGCACCTCGAAACCCTTGGCGCGGTACTTGGCTACCGCCTCCTGAACGCGGGGGATTTCCGCCACACACGGAGCACACCAGGTCGCCCAGAAATCAATCAGAACATACTTGCCACGATATTCGTCGAGACGAAGCTTCTTCCCTTGCACGTCTTCGACGGAAAGGGAAGGCGCTGGCTTACCGATCATGTCGAGCCGGTTGATCTCGTCCTTGATCTTTTGACGAAGCTGGGGGCTCTCACCGAATCGATCGAGCAAGGTGTCATAGACCTTGCGAGCGACGTGATACTCTCCCGCCGTCGAGGCCGAGGAGGCCAGGGTTTCGCCAAAGTTACTGGCAAACTCCTCCTGGTCGCTCTTATCAAGGCTCCGCATCAATTCCTCAAAGCGCGAGAATGCCTCGACATACTGGCCGGCCTTGGCTCGAGCCATCGTGGAGACGATACGGGCCAGGGATTGAATCGGGCCATCGGGATAGTCGCGAAGGTATTTGACCGCGGCGGCTTCGTTCTCCAGAAACCAATCATGCTCGATGGCCTTGTTGAACAGCGTCATGTAGGCCTGGTCGACGTCGTCAGCTTTGGGATGAGCTTCGAGGTAGGCGGTTAGATCGCGAATCAAGGCGCGATCGTGAACGTTGACGATGTCCGCGACATTCGCGGGGGGCTTGGTTTTGTCTTGCCCCATCGTGAAGGAGGCAACGGAAAGGAAGAGGACCAGGGAAAGGCCGACGTGAGTTTTCCCCACGAACACGCTCCTTGAAACGAGAACCTCCGCGCGTGCCGATCGCGTGATGGTCCTCGTTGTTACCGAGGAACTCACGCGATCGAAAACCGTCGGATTTTCAGGGTCTTACCGCAAGGAAAGGACAGGATCTCCAAGGCCTGCTCAGAGCGAGCTGCCAGCCACCGAGGCACCAATCGGCCGGAGCACGGGTGCCGGAGCCGGACGAGGCCCTGGAATGAGGTCGGAGACAAGGCCACACCAGTGAGCACAGCAGGTGGCTTGCTCGTAGGAATTCAGAAACGCGGCCCGTCCTCTTTGCCCCATTTGCTGGGCCAATTCAGGAGAGCTCGCGAGATTCTCGATGGCCGCGACCACGCCGTCGACATCTCCAAGGCGAACACTCACGCCACAGTCCGCGGCGCGGATCGTGTCGGCCGACTCGCTGTGGTCCGGGCCGACGAAAAGAACGGGACGTGCCGATGCCATGGCGCCGTAAACCTTGCTAGGCACGACGATGCCCGTCATTTCACGTCGGAGCGAGGTCAGATGCACGTCGGCCAGCGAGAGCGAAGCATGCAGAAGCTCACGCGGGAAGTAGTCGAGCACGCGAACGTTGTCGAGCTTGAGTTTCTCCTGGGCCGACCTCACTTCGCACATGCGGGGGCCGTCGCCCACGAAGAGGAAGAGGATGTCGGACCGGGACCGAAGCCGCTCGGCCGCTCCAATGAACTCATCAAACGAGTGGGCAAGGCCGAGGTTGCCCGAATACATCGCGATGAACTGGTCTCCCAGACCCATCCGTTCGCGGAGTGGGTTCCCCTCGCGCGGCATTGGATAGATCTCGTCGCGACGGCTCCAGACGGGAATCACTTCGAGACGTTCCGCTCGAACCCGCTTGGCGGCGATCAGATCCGCCATGTAAGAACCAAGAACCACAACCTTGTCGGCCTGGCGATAGATGGTGTCGCTCAACCAGGCCAATGCGGCCACGACCGGGTTCTTACGAGACATCCTCCCAAGCGCCAGGCTGGCGTCGGGGTGGAGGTCCATGCTCCAGTAGATGTGCCGCGTACCCCGGAATCGTCGTAGCAGGGTACCCACCAACCCGATGATCGGCGGCGTGGTCAAGGTGGTGACCACGTCGAAGCGGGGCATGGTGAGCGCGATCGCCACCGCCCGAACATAAAAGCTCAAGTAATCGATCATCCGATGGATCGTGGTCTTACGCCCCAGCGAGGTCGTACGAACCCGATGGATCTGGACGCCGTTGTGAATCTCGAACGCCGGGGGGCGAGGTCCCCCTGGCTTGTACCGGCCTTGGCCGCATAGAACGTGGCACTCGTGCCCTTGGGCGGCCAACGACTCAACCAGGTCACTCAGGTGCTGAGCGGTCGAAGCATGATCGGGCCAATAATATTGATTCACGAACAACAGCCGTCCCGTGAACCCCGAGCTCCCAGTGGTGCGAATCCGAGGAGCGGGAATGGCTGTCGCTGAAGACTTGGCTCCGTTACGCAGACGGCGAGCCGAAGATCCCAAACCTTTCACCCAAGCTCTAAGCATCATGCGTCCGCCTGGGCCATCTTGGCCCGGTACCAGGCTAGAGTCCTTACCTGTCCGGCCTTGAGGTCGGTCGGCGGCGTCCAGCCGTCGATCAGGTGCGATCGTTCTGTCAGAAAACCCGCTTCTTTGTCACCGCGGAAACGGGGCCTCTTGGTGCTCATCCAGGAACCACGCTGAGTGAACGCAAGTCATTCGAGAAACCCGTAAGACTCGCGTCAACACAACCGAAAGATTCAGACGTTGGCAAAGGGATTCTGAAATTCAATCAGTTTCGCCGCCCGAACAAGCTCCGAGATCCCCTGGTCAAGGTCAACACTGGTCTCGAAGCCCTTCTTGCGGATCTTTTCATACGACACTTCATAGTTGCGCTGATCGGCGTCTGTCCCTACTTCCGCGAAGTGGAGGTAGTAGTCTACGTGCTCGAGGATCTTTCGCGCGACATCTTCCTTGGTGAAATTCATCGTTTCACTGCCCACGTTGTAGACATCGTCCTTCATCTCTTCCCACTGCTCGAGTGCGAAAATGATGGAGTGGGCCATGTCGCGGACGTGGACGAAGGTTCGCTTGAACCCTCCTTCGTATACGATCAAATTGCGAGTCTTGACAGCCTGATAGGTGAAGTCGTTCGGCATCAGGTCGAGCCGCATGCGGTTGCTCACACCGAATGCCGTCGCATATCGGTAAGCCACACTGTTGCCTGCGTCAAGAACCATTTGCTCCGCGGTCGCCTTGGTCTCGCCGTAAAGCGTGATGGGAGACCGAGGTGTATCTTCATTGCAAATGTAGTCGGGAATCGACCCGTAGATGCTGCCCGTGGATGCGAAGATCACCTTCTGGTCGGGCTTGCGAAGCTCGAGAAGCGTGCGTGTGCCGTCAACGTTCGTAGACTGGGCAAGCTGCGGCTCTTTCTTACAGGCCGGGTAACCCACGATCGCCGCGAGATGAATGACGGCGTCGATATCCACAAGGGCTGCCTTCACGGCGGCCGCGTCGGTCACATCCCCTTTGATCAGCTCGAGAGAGGTGTGGCGGCAACAGGGCAGAAGCCCATGACCACCAAATTTGAGCATGTCGAAGACGCGTACGCTGTGGCCTTGATCCAACAGCATCGGAACGAGCGTCGAGCCTACGTAGCCGGCACCGCCGGTAACCAAAATGCGCATGGTAGTCCCATCCTTGGTTGCACTTACCGCGTTCGGAAGTCAGAGGACAAAGAATCGAAAGAGAGGTGTGCTCAAAGGGGGCAGACCTTACTCCTTGCGGTCCCTGCTCCTGCGATCAAAGCCGAACGGCTGTTACCCGGGCTAATCCTACGGTGCCATTTACGGAAGCGTGTTCGGTTGAACTATCGAGATTCGTCGTCGAGTAATATCGAAGAGTCAGGTCGATCTGTCAACACCTATTTCGACGCTTTTGTGTGCTTTGGACCCCATCCACGAACAATAGGCGACAGTGACACCACCATCGCCTCACATGTTCAGTTTTTGGAATCATGAGCAGCGGCGAGAAACCGACGGGACCGTTCAGGGCTTCAGGCCCCGAATATACGCGATGAGATCGGCGAAGTCACGCGTGGTTCGTCCTTTTTCCAGCCCTTCGGGCATCAGCGATTGCCCCGTGGATGCAATCGACTCCACCCTCTTGCGGGGAATCACTTCGGTGACTCCTTCGGAACGCTTCAGGGTGACCGAGCTCCCCGACTCCTCCGCGATCATGCCGGTCGCCAATTGGCCATCGGTTGTTGCGATGTTGTAGTTCACGTAGACGGGAGCGATCTCGCGGTTGGGGTCAAGGATGTGAATCAACAAATCTTCCGCCGAGCGATTCGCCACGGTGACCAGGTCGGGGCCGACACCCTTCCCCTGCCCCTCAGCACGGTGGCACGTCGCGCACGTCGAGAGGTAGACCGCTTTGCCCCGTTGAGCATCGCCGGCGAGTTCGAGGCTCCGACGAAACTCGGTGATCACGCGAGCTCGATCCGTTTGCTCCAACGAACCAATGAGCTTCTTGGCCTTCTCCCGAATCTCCGAGTTGGGATGGACCAGCAGGAACTTTCTCCGGTCCGCCTCGAGCTCGGTCACGGTTAACGCCTTTGATTCAACAGAGTCGAGCAATAATTTCAAGCGATCAACACGTGAGAAAAGCAGTTCGGCGGCCTCTCTTTTCACCGGCGGGCTAAATCCTTTCCAATGCTCGATCACAACTTCGCCAACCTTGGGGTTCTGGCTTTCCCGGAGAAGCTCCAGAGCCACGAGTTGAACGGGGACCGGCTCGCGGGGCTCAAGGAGATTCGCCAGCACGTCGCTCGTCTTGTCCTCGGGAGCCAGCCGCAAGAGCCGAATCGCTTCAACGCGAACGCCGATGGGCTTCTCGGAGGTCGCGGTCTCAAGGGCATCAGCGATGACGCGATCAATCACACCAGGTCGTAGGGCCTTGATAATCGCGGCGATCGAACCCCCTGAACGCTGAAGTCCTCGCCCGAGTCCTCGGAGGACGCTTCCCACCTGGCTCGGATCGTCGCTGGCCCCCGGCGCGGTGTAGCGTTCCAGAAGAGCCACGGCATCACTCGACTTCCCTTCGGCCCCGATGAGAAACGCCAAGTCCTCGAGCCAGACTCGTCCTTGATCCCCCGTGGAGAAGCCTGGCGACTTCACGAGAGCATCAAGGAATGCCAACGTTCGTCCGGAGAGGCCGCTCATGACCGCGTTCCGCGTCCACGAATCCTTGGCGTCACGAACGGCGATCTCCGCCAGGGCCGCAAGCACGCGGGAATCTTGGACTTCCCCCAGTGAGAGAGCCACCTGGAATCGAGTCATCGCATCTTCGTCACGAGCCGCCTCGACAAGAGCGGCGATGAGTTCAGGGGACTTGCCAGTCTTTCCCTCCGTGAGAAGGGCGGCCTGCTCGCGAACGCGAGGATCGGTGTCTTTGAATCCGGCCAGGATGAGCTCGGGCTCCAGACCACCCAGCACGTTGAGAACCCAAAGGGCATGGGCTCGTCCAAGGCCGTTGGGCCTGGCGAGGACGAGTTGTTTCAGGAGCGCTGGCGCCTTCGGATCGTGCCGTTCGATCAGTAGCCGCTGCGCCGTTTCGCGCCACCACGCGTCTGGGTCGCCGAGCAGGTCCACGAGAGCCGCGGTCGAGGCTTCCGAGAGCGCGGGGCGACGATGCTTGACGCCCGACGTGGGAACCAGGCTGTAGAGCCGTCCGCGATCCTTGCCACTCGTCAGGTCCAGATGCTTCTTGATTGGCTCCGGGATCGAGAACGGGTGCTCTATGGTCTCACGATACATGTCCAGGATGAGCAGCGTACCATCGGGAGTATTCGTGAAATTGACGGGGCGGAACCAGTTATCGGTGGACGCCAGGAATTCGACCTTCTCGTCGGCTCGCGTCGCCTTGTAGTGAGAACCGTCTTGGCTCATGCGTTTGCGATGGACGAGATTCCCTCCGACATCTCCTATGAACGCGTTACCCCGGTAGTCCTCGGAATAAGCGGATCCTCGGTAGATGGTGACCCCCGTCGCCGACGTGAAGAAACCGGTTGCCACGAGTTCGGTGGGAGGGAGCCGCCGGACATAGTCAGGGTCGGCCGCACGCTGGCGGGTCCGGACAATTCGCCAGGGCTCAGGAGGACTGATCCGGTAGACCGGAGCCGCGGGTCCTTCCGCCGGGATGTCCAGAAGCACTTCGTGTGAGGCGAGCGCCGGGTTTCGGTCGAGATAGCGAGCCGCGAAAACAATTTGCCGGATATGGTTGCTGTTGTTGCTGGTGAAGCGATGGCCCCAGTCGTCGAAGGTGTGGCCGAACTGGCCGCCTCCCGAGATCACCTCGAACTTGGAACCATCGGGTTTGAACCGAAAGTCGCGCGAACGCACCGACACAGGCGCGTCGGAGGGCTGCGTCAGGTTCTTGATGTCCCCCCCATTGCCTCCGGAGACGCCGTAGATCCAACCGTCGGTGCCCCATAACAGGCCGTTGATAAGACCCTGAACGTTCTGGGTGCCAAAGCCGGAGAACATCACCCGCTTCACGTCGGCCACACCATCGCCATTCGTGTCCTTGGCGTACAGGATGTCAGGAGCCACGGCGATGAAAATGCCGCCGTCATAGGGAAGGACGGCGGTCGGCCAGGAGAGGTCGGGAACGAAGATCTGGCTGAACTCGTAGCGACCGTCCCCGTCGCGGTCCTCGAGGCGCCGAATGTTTCCGGTTGGGCTTTTCTCGGGGTAGGGATAGCCACGCATTTCAGCCACATAGATCCGGCCGTCGGCGTCATAGCAAACGCTGACCGGATCCATGACCACGGGCTCCGCGGCGACCACATCGAGCCGGAACCCCTCGTGGATTCGGAACGAGCGGAGCGCCGCGTCGACGTCCAGGCCCGAGATTCGCGGCAGTTCCTTGGCAAGGTCGGGCTCCTCTCCCCAAGAACTCGGGGGCAGAGCAACCAGAAGGAACAGCGGGGTGAGCCAACGAAACGTCGAGGAGAGCCAATTCATGGTGGGCTGAATCCTGGGCGAGTCACAAGGCAAGCTTGGAAGGTAGGCAGCAGTGCTTGCTGTGTATCCAAGCTTATCCTTGTTCGTCGCCCGAATTTCAACCCTGGATCGCGCTCGTACGTCCCAAAGCGATGTCGAAATCACTGACTGCGGGCACCAACATCGCCAAGAGGGCGAAGCCGTAGACCCCAAAACTCACGAGCAAAGCGGCCATGATGTCGCCGTTCAAAAGGCTAATCACGCAGTAAAACGAGCAGAATGGGGTCAAGAGAGCGACGAGCGCAATGGCATGGGAAGGGTTCTTCGATCCCAGAGACCCGAACAAGGCCACGCTTCCCGCTCCGATGAAAATCAAGAAGCTAAGAAGCTGACGGCCGAATTCACGGTCGCTCATGATGATCAGGAACGCACAAACAAGAATTCCGACCATCAAGAAGAAGATCGTTCCCAGGCTGTTTGCGACGGCGGTCCGGCTGTTGATGTAAGTGATCGCGGCGTGCAAGCCTAGCATCGCCGCGAAATGCACAAGTAAGAGAAAGTCTATCACTACATAGACAACGGCCTCGATGGACATCGCGCGTATGACCGCGAACCAGATGGCCAGCAAGATCGGCAACGCGACCATCTCCTTGGTGTTATAGAGCACACCGTAGAGTTTGCCGTAAATGAACTGCTTGGGAGAAAGCTCGGTCACAAGCAGGAGGTCTAGCGCTCCCGTATCGCGTTCGCTCGTGAGTGCGGTCACCCCTTGAGCGTTGACAAGAACGAGGCTAAGAATCCCCAAGGGGATGAGGATGCGCGCCGGCCTCCACGGGTCGTTTTCCACGTCGGGATTGGCGTAGAAGAACGCGACGCCAAGGATGAACGCGAGCAGGTACGCCCCCTTGATGATCAAGGGTTTCGTACCATAAGCGCGAGTCATGAGCTCGCGCCAAAGGATCGGTTGTTCCCCCCAGGGGGAGCGATAGCTGCCAAAGCCCTTTACGATTCGGCGATGGGTTCGGCGAGGAACGTGGAGACCCGTGGTTCCACCGGCTTCCTCCTGCTGAACGGCGGCCTCTCCGCTGTCGCCGGTCTGCGTCGCGGCAAACGATTGGAAGCCCGGGGCCCCGGCCGCGGCGGCTGTTGCGCCGACCAGCACCGGGGTGGCGGCCTCCTCGACCTCAATGAGGGTTTCCGCGACTTCTTCGCTCTGCTCTCCCTCGCGCTGCTCGCGAGGTTCGTTAGTGCCCGGATTCCAGACGCGAAGACGATTGATACCGAAAACGAGCAAGGCAACCGCCGACACCAACGAGAATAAGACGAAGAGGATGCTTGGCCGGGCCCATTTTACGGCCGCAACATCCGTATGGTGGATGATGGCGAAGATCGTGCGATAGGGGTTAAAGATCGTCGCAAGAGGGACGCCCCAGAGTTGAATCTCGGGCGCCAAGAAACTGACCGCCTCAACTCCTGCAAGAACCAGGACGATGAGCAAAACCGTCAGTGCGAGCGATTGAAACGTGCGGTCTCGCCAGAGGGCGACGAGAAGCCCCAAGGCTCCACCAACCACCCCCGCTGCAGCCGTTACCCCGAGAATATCAGCGACCTGCGCGGGGGAGATTCCCCCCATGAGCATACAGAGGAAGAAGACAGGAGCCGCGGTCGCCAGCAACGTGACGATTTGCAACAGGCTCGCCATCAGCTTGCCAAGAACGATCTCGGTGTCGCTAAGGTCGGTCATCAGAAGCAGAACAAAGGTGCGACGGTCTTTCTCGTGAGCCACGGCCGTGGCCGCGGCCAGGGGCGCGAAGAACAGCATCAGGGTCAACTGAATGAGCACGAAGAATTGAAAGAGGATTCCGGCGAAACGCGCGATGACCCCGAACTCACGAACCTCGCGCCAGCCGATCAACGACTGCCAGGCTGTCCACATCAGAACAAACAGCAGTCCGACGTAGGCCGCACGCGCGACATAAAACCGACTCGGCCGAGGGGCCGTGAGCACCTCTCGGGCAATAATGGGTCCGGCGAACAAGAGCAGTCCTCCCAGGAGCAGCAGCGCAATGAGGCGGGCGTGGGCGTCGCGAAAGCCCTTTTTAACGACTATACGCACGCGACATGCAAAAGGATCGATCCTCTCAGGGAGGACCGGGAATTCGCGAATCAGACAGCCGAGGCGCGCAAGTCGGTTCCCTTACGAAGCCAACCAAAACCGCCTGGTTGGCTCACGGCAACGAGTCTACCAAAATCCCGAACCGTTCCCCAAGATGGGGAATGCGTCGTTCCAGAGCCTTCAAGCATTCTTCATCGCCACGGTGTGACGCAGTACGGTGAAGGAAGACATCTCTGAACGGAAACGCGAGGAGCTTTCGTTTCATGCCACTCGAGCCGACGCTCGCCGATGTCCTCTTTCCGAAGCGCGACGTCCGCTTCGGTACAGTCGTCGGGCGGCTCAGTGAAACGGAAAATGGTCCCGCCGCCGACAACTTCGTCAGCAACGAAGACTCCTATCCGCGGGTGGTCGGAGAACTCAAACGGGAAGCGCCCAAGGGAGGAGTCTACCTTGGCGTGGGCCCCGACCAGAACTTCACGTTTTTGGCCGCCTGCGCACCTCGGCTGGGGTTTATCGTCGACTTCCGCCGCCGCAACATGCTGCTCCACCTGCTTCAGAAGGCTCTCATCAACCTCTCAGCGGATCGCATCGCCTATTTGACGAGGCTCACCTCGCGAGTTCCCGGGCCTCTGCCCCAGACCCCCTCGACCAACGAGTTGGTGGCCGCCTTCACTTCGGTTCCGCTCGATCGCGAACGCCTCCATGCTTCCATTGATGACGTGAGAGCCGTTCTCCGACCGTTCGACCTTCTCAATGATGAGGACTGGCGGCTGCTGGCGACGATTCAGTCCAGGCTCGCGGGACCAGGGCTAGAGGCCCGGTTCCTTGCGCTGAAGATGTACCCCACCCTGGGGCAACTCATCCGAACTCCGGACCGAGAAGGAGGGCCAGCCCACTGGCTTGCGACCGAAGCCTCTTACCAGGTCGTTCGAGGGCTGCAGTTAGGCGACCGCCTCTTGCCGATCGTTGGGGACTTTGGGGGGGAAGGCCGGCTCAAGAAACTGCGGTCCTGGCTCGTGGAACATCAACAGGAGATCTCAGTCTTCTACATCTCGGACGTGGAGTTCTTCCTGCTTCGCAACGCTCGGTTCGAGACCTACGTCGAAGCACTCTCCTCTTTGCCTTGGCATGGGCAGGCTGTGCTCATTCGTTCAAGCACTCGCGAGATCAAGCATCCGGAACGCTTCGGCGGGGACAGCACGACCACCATCGTCCGGCGCGTATCGACTTTTCTGAAAGCGGCGCATTCCGGCAAGATTCAAACTGTCGATGACTTATTCGCGGCACGATGAGCGGCACTTCAACGCTCTTACAGAGCAAGGCGCGGCGGCGACGCATGAAGAACATCGATTTCGTGGCGCAGATTCGATCGATGTTAAACAGGCCGATTGCTGCGCGGGTATTCATGCCGCTATAATACGAAGCGTTTGGGAATGCTTACGAGCGCGGTGATAGCCGCCCCTCGACACACAGGGCGAATCGCACGATGAATTCCACGCCGACGATGGAGAGGCTCCGCGATTTCTTTTCGACCGACCCTTTGATGGCGGTCGCGATTTCGGCCGCCATTTTCGCGATGGCGACGACTCCTCTCGCTTTCGCGATCCTCGGTCGACGCGATTGGTTCAAGGCCCGGCGGGGCCGGGTTCTTCAACGTCCCGAGTTTTCGTCGATCGTCTGCGGCATGCTCCTCGTCATGGGGATTCCCGCCATCTTCACCGCCCTCGTTCTCAAGAGCCAATCCTTCGACAAGAACCGGTATGAGTTCGACCCGAACCGCACTTGGTCCGTCCTGGAGCAAGGACGCGGCTATCACGACGTGAAGGAAGCCGACGAGGCCGTGAAGAAGGAAATGATCCGGCTCGCCGAGACCCGCAAGACGATGGTCGAGACGGTTAAGAAGCTCGACGAGTCGATGTTGGCCCTTCGCGCCGTGGCCGGAACCTCTCCTGCCGTCGCCAAGACGCTCCCGGCCGTTCTCCAGCGGTTGGCCAAAGTTCATGAGAGCATCAACCTGGATGGCCCACAGCAGTTGATGAACTTCACAGCTCCTCCGGCAGAGCTGGCGAACGCCCCTGCCGCCCCGGCGGGAACCGCGCCTGCCGTCGCGGTGGCAACGGCTCCCACTCCGGCTGTTGTCACCCCTACCGCTCCTGTTACGGAAGGGCTGTCTAAAGCCACGGTCGATGGCGAAATCGCCACCGTTCCTGAGCCGCAGCGTCCACTGGCCGCCATGCTTCCTCTTACGGACCTTCCCGCGGGCTGGGAAGTCGGCAAGTCGGGTGATCGCCACCTTGAAAGCTTCAACGCCGATAACCTCTTCGAGAAGATCGACGGACGAGCCGAAAGCTTTATCCAGTACGACGTCAAGGGGATGGCGTATACCAACTATCACCCGGTCGGTGATGAGTCGAACGAAATTCAGCTCTACATCTTCGAGATGGGAGACACCCTCAAAGCTTTAGGCAAGTACGGCTCGGAGAAGCCGGACGAAGCCAAGGCTTTGAGCCTGGGCTCAGGCGGATATACGTCGGCGGGGAGCACGCTCTTCTATTCGGGTCCTTATTACACGCAGATGGTCTCGACCACCGACGACCCGAAGTTCGCGGCCTTTGCTCTCGAACTCGCGAAGCGGATTGCCGCCAAGCAGCAACCGAAAGAGGTTGCAGCCGCCTCCCCCGGTGAGGCCGCCAAGACCGGCTCCACGCCGGAAAGCGTTTTCGCACTTCTTCCCCCCGGCGAAGGCCGATCGGCCCCGAAGTATGTTTCGCAAGACGTGTTCGGCTATAGCTTCCTGGCCGACATCTTCATGGCGGACTATCGTGAGGGGGAACAAACCTGGCAGGGCTTCTTGCGTCCTTACAAGGATGCCAAGGAAGCGCAAGCCATCTTGGATCAGTATCTCGAGAACGTCAAAAAAGACGGGGCCGAGGTCAAGACCATCGAGGCCGAAGGAGCTGACCGCATGATCATCAGCTCCAACATCGGACTCACCGATGTCTACTTCGTGAAAGGCAACGTCGTGGGGGGAGCGAACGGTGCGACCGACGCCAAACCCGCCGAGGCGTTCGCCCGTGCATTTGCCAAGAAACTCCCCCCATCCGTTCCTCCCGTCGGCGGCGGGAAGTGAACGGCCGCGAACGGATCGCATCACCGTCGTTTTGAGCGAGCGAATTTCTGCGGTCGAACGACGTCGTGGGTGCTGTCGAGACCCCGAACCGAACGAGGTCGGTGATGAGCGAGAAATTGACGCGGACGCAGCAAAAAAACCTGGAACGGCTCGGGGGTGTGAACCCCGCGGACACGCCGTTCTCGCGACGCCAGTTCGTCACACAGGTCGGCGGCACGGGGCTCGTCATTGGCGGAGCCCTGGCGACCGGCCTCCTCACCCGCGACCGCTGGGGGATGGAAGGGGTAAAGCCCCCGCCTCCAGTCCGCCTCAAGGATTACTCGGTCGACCTGGGGCCTAGCCGGCCGCACATGGCCGTCGTTCGCTCACAGCCTTTGCGCAGCGAGAGTTTCGCCTCGCGTGAGGAAGAGTTGCAGGCACGCGAAGACCAGGCCTTCAAGATGGTCAAGGCCGCCCTCGACGCCATGGGGGGTGAACGAGGAGTCGCGCAGTTCATCACCAAGGGAGACGTCGTCGTCATCAAGCCGAACGTCGCCTTTGACAAGAACCCGGACCTCGCCGCAACCACACAGCCGGACACAGTTTCGGCCGTGGTGAAGCTCTGCTTCGGCGCGGGTGCTCGCAAAGTGATCGTTGCCGACAATCCGATCAACAACCCCGAGAGCTGTTTCTTCAAGACCAAGGTCGGCGAAGCCGCTGTTCGCGCCGGGGCCGAGCTGATGATGCCCCAGGACAGCTACTTCGAGCAGCTCTACGTGGGCGGTGAGACCATCACGCACACCTGGCGGATGTTCTATCGCCCCTTCCGCGAGGCCACCAAGGTCATCGGCATCTCGCCGGTCAAGGACCATAACCTCTGCAAAGCGACCGTCACCATGAAGAACTGGTACGGCCTCTTGGGCAACCCCCGGAACCAGTTTCACCAAAATATCCACGGAATCATCTCCGACTTCGCGTTGATGATGAAGCCGACGCTCGTGATCGCCGACGGCCGCAAGCTGCTCATGCGGAACGGTCCCACGGGAGGAAGCCTCAACGATGTCAAGCGCGGTGACACCATGGTCGTCGGCACCGATTGCACTTCGGTCGATAGCTGGTGCGTAACCCGCCTGCTTGAGAAACAGCGTCACGAAATCATCTACCTCGACAAGGTCATTCAGCGCGGTCTCGGTCAGGACTGGCGTCCTCAATGGACCCAGGAAATCACCGTCTGAGACCACGCGAAGGCATTGGCCACGAGAGTCCCTGATTTTTTGATTTACCATCCCTAGGTCGAACGCACTCGCCGGGCGGAGAACATTGATGGTCAAGATCCGACGAGCCTACGAAGCCCTCTTCTTGGGTCTCTTCCTGTTCTTCCTGTTGATTACCGACCTTCGCTACTTGAAGGGATGGCCCGTCTCATTGTTCCTCGAAGCGACCCCGCTCGTTGCCGTTTCCACAGCGCTCACCACGCACACCCTCTATCGAAACCTGGTGTGGGGCCTGGTGATCATTGCGGTAACGATGATGGTGGGACGGGTCTGGTGCAATTGGATGTGCCCGTTCGGCATCCTGCACCACATCTTCGGCGTGATCGGCAATCGCCGAAACACGAAGCAGATGATCGAGGTCAACCGCTATCGCAAGCTCTACGCCGTCAAGTACTACATCTTGGCCGCGATGCTGGCGATGGCCAGTCTCTGGATCATTCCCGCGGCGCTGTCGACCCCGGGCAAGATCTATGGGGCTTATTCCGGCAAGGAACTCAAGTCGACGGGCATTCCCCGTGTTTTCGCAGCGATAGGCACGGGAATGTCCGAGGCTGCGGAAGAAAGCAAGACGGGGAACAGCACCCTCCAGATCGGCCTTCTCGACCCGATTGCGTTGACGGTCCGCTCGATGACCACGAGTGTTCTGCCGACCGCGCAGAAGGCCACAGAGAGCATCTACACCGAGCCTCGCGAATATTGGCAGGCATGGGTTGTGGGGCTCATGTTCATTGGTCTTTTGGTCGCCAATTGGTGGATCCCGCGCTTCTTCTGCCGGGTCCTTTGCCCGTTGGGTGCCTTGCTCGGCGTTTTCAGCCGTTTTGCCCTTTGGCGAATCGACCGCGATCCGGTGCGATGCACGGACTGCGACCTGTGCCTCAAGAGCTGTGAAGGGGCTTCAGATCCGCAAGGGGACCTTCGGAAGAGCGAATGCTTCGTCTGCTTGAACTGCATCGAAGACTGCCCGCATGACGCCCTGGCGTTCCGCTTCCTGCCGCGAAAAGCCAGCGAGGTGACTTTCCCGGCCGTGGGTCGGCGGCAACTGATGCTCGCGGGCCTATTCGGGATCTTCTTCTTCCCGATGGCTCGCCTCTCGGGAGGCGTTCGCAAGAACTTCAACCGTGCAGTGATCCGTCCTCCTGGATCGGTGGCCGAGGACGAGTTCCTCCGTCGCTGCATCAAGTGCGATCAGTGCATCCGGGTTTGCCCGACCAACGTGCTCCAGCCGAGCGTGTTCGAGTCCGGAGTCGAAGGACTCTGGACCCCGATCATGATCTCCAAGATGGGCTGGTGCGAGTTGAACTGCACGCTGTGCAGCCAGGTTTGCCCGACGGGAGCGATCCGCGAAATCTCGATCGCCGAGAAGCTGGGGGTGGGCCCCTTCGAGGCCAAGGGCCCGATCAAAACGGGCACCGCGTTCTACAACCAGGGGCGTTGCCTCCCCTGGGCGATGGACACGAGCTGCGTGGTCTGCGAAGAAGTCTGCCCTGTCAGCCCCAAGGCCATCTTCACGCGGAACGTGGAGGTCACCGATCGTTGGGGAGCGACTCTTGAATTGAAGCGCCCCTACATCGACCCCGTTCGCTGCATCGGCTGCGGCATCTGCGAGCACGAGTGTCCCGTGAAAGACGACCCGGCCGTGTACGTCACCGCCATCGGTGAGTCTCGCGACAAGAGCCGCTCCCTGCTGCTTTCGCTCGTCGAGGACAACGTGCAGGATTGGGTCTCGGTCGGCTAATCGGCTGACTGCACCACAAAACCAAAGCCCCGGGAAATGGTCAAAGCGACCTTCCCGGGGCTTTATTTTGCGCCACGCCGGTTGCCCCAGCCCTTCTTCCGTCGCGAACAACGCCGGCTTATCCGCCTGCAAATTCCAACGAGTTCACCAACCCTGAGAGTGTTTCGGCCGCTCTATGGCCGGCACCGTCCACACATCTCATCAAGGGAAACGCCGGGGCGCTGATGGGATCAACGGCGCTGCCGTGACGGGCGGCCGACGATAAGCCGGCACGACTGGTCAACATCCTCGAGCGCCAGGGCGATGGGACGACTTTGAGAGTCAGCGAGCGCGACCCAGCTCGACCTGGGAAGTCCTTCGGCGAGAATCCTTCCAAGGTTGTCGCTCAGGGCAAAGGCTCCCTGCCGATGAAGATGAACTGCGTCGACATACAATGATCGGTCAAACTGGGATCGGCGTCCGTCTACCACGGTGATGTTGGGATATCGCCGCTGGGCATCTCGCACGAAATCGGCGTAGGTGCTCTCGAGCTGTTGTCGTCGCGCTGGTGAGTGGCATGTGATGGGGGGCAAGAGCCAGCAGACCTTGATCCCTCGGTGTGACGCGAGCTGGAGGAACCGTTCATGGTACTCCAAACTTGCCTTATCCACACTCCAGGCTTTCTCGAGCGGAGCGTCATCAGGCCAACTTGGCTGATCGCGAAGCCTCGACTTCTCCGCAAGAACCTGGGCTCCCTGGTTTCGTTCCCAGTTGCGCTCGAGGGCTCTCAACATGAAGCTAGCGATCCACGGACGCTTATGAATTCGCGCAAGTAGGCTTCCGCGAATTTCCACCCGGGCTCGATACGACGGCAGACCCATCGCCAGGACGGTCGAGGTGAAGAAATTGGGGTCACCGGTAGCCCGTGCGAGATCGGCACATTCTCGAATGGTAAGAAACTCGGGCCAGGCGCGCTGAAATTCCTCGTGGCGAGGGTCTCGCTCGAGTTGGTGGGGTAAGAAGTCCACCACGACCAGCGAAGGGTGAGCTCCGGCTTCGAGGCATTTCCTGAGCAAGAAGTAGCTGGCGGCCGGCGGCCCTCCGTGCAGAGCCAGGTTGTAGGTCTTTCGACCTGTCGCTCCCTCGATGACCTGGGGAAGAACTCCGAATTTGACGAGGCTATCCCCAAAACAAAGGATGTCGGCATCTAGAGCCTTCGTCTTCGCGGCGCGAGCGGAGTCTTTCCAGCACCAGGCAAAATCATTCGCAAAGCGGCGAGAGTTGAACCCAAAGACCAACTCGACAAGAACCAGGAGGGCGATCATCCCGAGGAAACCTCGAGGTAACCTCTCGCTCGCGTGTCTTAAACGTTTCTGATCGGGAGATTCGGCGACGACCGGCATTCACATCGTCCTGCAATCTCCCGGGGCGTGGAGAAATACATCGCCGGCAGGTCCTCACCCAATCCGCTCGAACTCGAGCGCAAGAGATGAGAACCCGGCTGAGGTGTTTCCAAGAAACAACTCACGATGTTTATAGGCCAACGTCCTGCCGCCTCGCTGCGGCAGGACTCAGACCAGCTAGTTGGCCTTTCCCTTCCCGCCCAAGAGATACTAATACGATCGTCGCCTTGTGGTCTTTCACTTGACCTCTTTTTGATCAGGCTGTGAGCGTTTCATCGGCGGGAGGGGATAGATAAAGTCTCCGAATTTTGATGCCTGGTAATCAAGGGCTGCGTGATCATCTCTTCGATCAAATCCGACGCTATAGAGGAGCCATTGCCCCGGCTCTGTGGCGTCGATCAACTTCACAGGAGTATACCCGCGCCGCATGCTTCCCAGAGATTGAACGGGCTGCCCCTCGGATCGAGTGTACAAGAGAGGCTGACCGGAATAAGGGTCGAATGGAACGCGTTCCAGAATGTTCGGCGTGAGTTGGTGGAGATTTTCAGGATACTCCCCATGATGCTCCAACACCCAGATTCTTAGCGCCGCAACAACCTGGAACGCATGCGCTTGCAAGAGCTCGAATTGAAACACCTCAAGAGCCGGCGGCGCAGACATGAGGAGCCTCGCGAGAGGCGTTGTTTTCAATCCGTACTTAAGATCTTCGTCGTTGACCTTGGACAACGGGGTCTCGGACCACCCTTCTCTCTCGTCGAGCGTGGTGATCTGGCGAAGGCTCTCGCGGGAAGACTCCAGTGCTCGGGTTGTAGACATCTTGAGTACCCTGAGAGCACGCTTTCGTTCCCAGGGAGCCGTCACAAACGGGTCAGCCACGATCCGTGACGCGTCGAATTCGCCGGTGTAGCGATGCAGATGTGCCGAGAGTTCCGACGCAGAAAGACGCAAGGTGTTCTCAATCACCAGATCTTCCGCCTTGAGAGCCTCCTCCGGCACCGGCAAAACGGCCAAGGGTTTCGCGTCAGCCAACGCCGATCGAAGCATCGCGGGGGTTTGACCGGGGTCGCATGACCATATCAGGGCCTGGTTAATCGCTGTTTCCTGAACACTGGACGCGATCCATCGCTGCATCATTGCGGCCGGCGGAGCAGCCACGTGATGAGCCATCTTGAAGATCACCACGATGTCGTCCCAGGCCCCTTTCAGATCGCCTCGAGCCTCCCGCTCTCGGATGTTCACTGCCATCAACTGGGCCAGTTGGGTTATGCCTAATAGGTGGGAATCCGTTTCAGAGAACTGACTGAGGTTCTCAATCCGATGGAAAAGAGCATAGGGGCGAGCGACAGCCTTTCGCATCAGCTCGAGCGAGGGCTGATTGTCCTTCAGGTACCCCACAACGTCTCTTTGAGCGGGATCCCACCCCAAGCTAGACACCTGGGCCAACTTGACCCCGAGGTCAGCAATACTCTGCGCCGTCGAGACGTGCGTCTTGGTTTCCGGGCGAACTCTTAGTGAGGTCACTGCTGAGCGATAGAGTTCTGCCGCGTCCTGGTTGGCGACAATCGACGGAGATCGCACATCTTGACGATCGAACGGCCTCGGGAAGTCCGGCAATCCCCACGCCCGATAGCTGATGTAGGCGGCCACGAGCAGACAAGGTGGAACCAAGAGAAGAGCCGCCAACTTCAGCCATGCCCTCATCCCCGAGCGATCCAGCAGCCAGTCGCGCGTCCAGAGGAAGCTGACCGAGAACATGATGAGCGGGCTCAGCATCAGGCTCCAGAACGGAATCATGTTTGCTGACAGAAGCAAGAACTGGGGCAACAGGCAGGTGAGGAAGAGGATCAAGGCAACAACACCCGCCGTGATTCCACGGCGGATCACAAGACCACAGAGTTGCCCGATTGCAAACAGGTCGAGAAGCCCGACCAGAACCGGACCCATCATCGCATTGACATAGGCATTATTTGCCAAGGGAGCGGATCCTGCGAACACGCCACTGACGGCCCAGAACAGCCCCGCAATTCCGTTTCTCTCGATCCACACGACCCGCAACACGATCACCAGGACGGCGAGCGCGACGAGTCCCACGATGGCTACGCCCTCCTTGACAATCCAGAGGAACGAAGGACGCACACCGTGGTGAAGGTAAAAGGGAAATGCTCGTTGCCGATTCTCGTGGATAAACACTCCGAGTCCGGCCGCCAGTAATACGAGTACGCCGATCACAGCGACGAAAGAGCCAGCTTCGCCAAGCATGGGCACTATCACGAGCGCGATCACGAACGCCACAAGCCAGGCCGCACGAGATTCGCGAGCCGCCATCCAGGCGAGGCTGCGAGCTGCTCGAACGGGAGCGGTGATCCGTTCAGAGAAGCCGATCGAGGTCTGCCCAAGCTCCCAGAGCCGGCGAGTCCGAGCACGCACGCGTGAGTCGGGGGAGAACTCCAAGACGCCAGTCATTGCACTTGCAAGGGAGTTTCGCTGCGGGTGGCGTCGCTGCGGTCTCCTCACAACCGAGACATAGGAGATGGCAAACGCAATCGCCACCCCCGCGAGCCGCACCAAAACCTGGTCGGACAACCGCTGAAAATCCACTAAACCCACGTCGCCGGTGGTCAGGACACCCATCATGCCCACGCTGGAAATCCCGAGCACGGCCGTGACCAGGACATTCTTCAAGAGTGAAGACCAGAACAGCGACCAGGCCAGCGACTCGAGAACGATCACCCCCAAGCTTCCAAGGATGACACCCCGCGACAAGCGAGCCGCATCCAGTCTTTCGGTCCCGAGCGCCGCGAAGACCACCAGGAGAATCGCGAGAACCAACGTGGACACGAGGCCGAATAGGACCTTGCCGGTCCACAGCGTCGGCCGCGAAACCGGGAGCGTATCGAGCCACGAGAGGGTTCCATTCTCCCGTTCTCCCGCAAATGCCGCGGCGCCCACCGCGGCCGCATAAAGCGCCGTCCATCCCAGCGCGGCGACAATCAGAATCCCCGTCTGAGCTTGAGTCTGCACAGTCTCAAGCAGTAGCCATTGAAAGCCAACCGCCGCAAGTCCCACGAAGGCCCAGAGCGGCCAGAACATGCGAAATTCTTTCCAGCAGAGTCGCGCCAGCATCGCCCCCCCCTTCATCCCCATCAAGGATCCCGTTCATCCGTCGCAGCATCGCTCACTTGAATCCAACCTCACCGCTCAGGCCACGTGAGCGATCGACGGCATGGAATCTTTGGGACTTCGCCTTCGCATGTATGCGATATAAATCTCTTCAAGAGAAGGACTCGTGATATTGATATCCGTCACGGCCGGGAGAGATCGGAGGGGCTCGAGCACGGACGGTGAACTCGCATGAACGAGCCAACGCGCTTGCCGGGGAGTGTCATCAACATCCACCGCGTCGACCGGCAGCCCCGAGGGGGGTGCGATGGGATGATCGCGGCCCGAGAAGTTAAGTGAGACGAGATAGGTTCGGGCCTTGAGCTCGTCGAGCGGCTCTGCCAGGATCAGTCGCCCCTCATGGATCAGCGCGACGTGGCTGGCAACCCGTTCGACTTCGCCAATCTGATGACTTGAAAGCAGAACGGTGCGTCCCCCTCCGGCCAGGTCGACCATCGTTTCGAGGAAATCTCGGCGCACGAGCACATCGAGTCCCGACGTCGGCTCGTCGAGGATCAGCACCTCGGGTTCGGAGGCCATGGCGAGCGCCAAGGATACCCTCGCCCGCATCCCTTTCGAGAGCTGACGAATTTTGCGTTTGAGAGGGAGGTCGAAATCTTCCACCAACCCTCGGTAGCGTGACTCGTAGCCCTGCGCAGCCCCTGGAGATTGAGGATGGAAGCCTGCCGCGAACCAGCCGATCTCGGCCACGGACATCCACTCGTACAGGCAGGGGCGCTCGGGCACATATCCAACCTTGCGCCTCACCTGAAGCCCTTGCTTCGCGGGGTCCAGCCCCAGAACGTTCACTCGCCCTTCATCGGGAACGACAAGCCCAAGAAGAGTCTGGATCGTCGTCGTCTTCCCCGCCCCGTTCTCTCCCAAAAGACCAAACACCGAGCCTTCCGGAACCTCGAAGGAAAGCTTGTTAACGGCCAACTGCGATCCGTAACGCTTCGTCATGTCTTCAATTCTGATCGCGATTCCCTGGCTCATAGGCGCCCCCCCTCGTTGTCATGTCCCGTACCGGCAACCCCGTTCGTCTTGGCCCACTCTTCACGCAAGATCGACTCGATCTCATGGGAGTCGAGGTCACTCTTCTTTGCCTCTTCAATGGCCGCACGAAGCCGCTTGCGCACGATGTCTTTTCGCTCATCCTGGCAACGTGCCTGGGCTTGATCCGCCACCTGAAGCCCCGTTCCTCGGACAGGCTCGAGTAGCTGTTTCGCCTGAAGTTCCCGGTAAGCCCGAGCCACCGTGTTCGGGTTTACGACAAGTTGTTTCGAGAGTTCGCGAACCGACGGGACGAGATCTCCAGGTCGGAGAGTTCCCGACGCCACAGCGAACGTCACCTGATCCGCAATCTGCGAATAAATCGGACGGTCATCGTGGGTGTTGAGACGGATTAACATCGTTCGCCTCGTCTACTGTATTACCTCACTAACACAGTATTCAGACAGTTGTCCTTAGAGTCAAGAGGGCGCCCCACTTTCTCAGACATTTGTCTTTGGAAAGACGGCAACTCGCGGGCGGGTTCCGAGCGGTCGCTTGCCCTGGCGTGTGCGCAAAACGGTCCTTACCTCGGCTGTTCACCGTCAAGCCAAGGCAAAAAAAAAAGCGAGGCCGAAGCCTCGCTCTTGTCGTGTTCGTTAAATGGCTCCCAACCTCACTCTCTTACAAGAGGGTTGGGAACGTCGGTCTTTACGACTTAGTGTCCTTCGGCAACCCGACTAGGGGCGTTGGCCAAGACCTTGGTTCCCAGCGAGAGGTAGTCGGCCACAATTCGCACGACTTCATCGTTGTAGAAGTCGGACTCCCAAGCGGGATGCTCGGCGTGCCGCTTGCGCTTCTCTTTGGTTTTCGGCTTCTCTTCGTCCTTGGTCAGGTCTTCGTCGGGAACGTACTCAGCCCGGAACTTGGCCTCATTCAGGGAGATCGAGTGGCGAGCCTTACGTTCGGCGAACTTGGCGATCCGCTCCTCTTGCTTCTGGAACTTGGGGTTCGCCTTGCGACGATCGAGCGAACGAACTTCAAGGTCGTGCACGAGTGCGGGATTGACTCGGCCGAACGAATCGTGTCGCAGTTCGTTGACCTTGTCAAACTTCATCGCGTTATCCATCTTCCCTTCGCCCAGGTCGAGCTGGTCGCGAATCGAGGGAATGTGGATATCGGGGGCAACTCCCTTCACCTGGGTGCTTTCGCCGTTCACCCGGTAGAACTGCTGGATCGTGAGCTTCAAGGCGCCCAACTGCGGGATGTCATCACCCCGGAGCCGTTCGTTGATCGGAACGATGCTCTGAACCGTTCCCTTACCGAACGTGCTCGAGTCGCCAATGATCAAGCCGCGGCTGTAATCCTTGATCACGCCGGCAAAGATCTCAGAGGCACTCGCGCTCAGGTGGTCGATCAGGACGACCAGCGGGCCGGTCCAGGCGGCACCGTTGTCGTTGTCGTCGATGTGCTTGACGCCGGTGGCGTCTTTCACCTGAACGATCGGGCCACGGTTGATGAAGAGGCCGGAAAGGGTCCGAGCTTCTTCGAGCAAACCGCCGCCGTTGCCTCGAAGGTCGAGCATGACAGCGTCGACGCCCTTCTGCTTGAAGCCTTCGATGAGCTTGCGGCAATCTTCGGTCGCACTGACGGCATCGGGGTCCTGATTGAGGACAGCCGCCGTATCGCCGTAGAAGGCAGGCAGAGCGATGACACCGATCTTCAAGGCCTTGCCGTTATCGGCCTTGGTCTCGATGATCTGCCCCTTGGCGTGCTGGTCGACCAGTTCGATCTTCTGGCGGGTCAGCTCGTAGATCTTGCGATCTTTGGAGCCGGCCGGCTGCACGATCAGGCGAACCTTGGTACCGCGAGGCCCACGGATGAAGCGAACAACATCGCTCAATTTCTTCTCGACGAGGTCGATTTCCTCGCCGTTGTCCTTCTGGATCCCGACGATCTTGTCCTCGGGTTGGAGCCGGCCGTCTTTGTCAGCGGCCATACCGGGGACAATCTCCTTGACCACCGCGTAGCCGTTCTCAGACTGCAACGAGGCGCCAATCCCTTCCAACGAAAGGTGGAGGGTTTGCCCGATGGTGTCTTCCCAGGTCTTACCGCTCAAATAGCTCGAGTGCGGATCAAAGGTGCGAGTAAGGCTGCTGAGATAGATTTCCAGAAGTTCTGACATGTCGAACTGGTGGAAGAGGCGATTGCGATCGCGGTAGCGAATCTTCAGCTTGTCGACCGCTTCCTTGTCATCAACCTTGTCCACTCTGAGTTGAAGCAGGTCGAGCTTGATCCGCTTCCTCCAACGCTCGCGGGCGTCTTTCGCATCCGTGGCGTAGTCGAGCTGATCGGGGTCATCCACGATCGACTCATCCACGGTGAAGTCCGGCTTCTCGTTCAGCAATTCCATGACGGTCTTGAGTCGCTCGTCCGACCGCTTGAGGAACCGCGAGAAGACAAGCTTGGCGAAGTCAAGATTGCCGTCTTTGATCTTGTCGTCCAGGCTCGTGGCCTGGGCCAAGAACTCATCCACATCGGGCTTTTCGAAGTAATATTTTTGAGGATCGAGATCCTTGAGAAAGTTTTTGCACCATTTCTTGGCGGTTTCGTCGTCGATCTTGGGCTTCGCCATGTGCCCCTGCTCGACCAGGCTGACGATGACACGAGCGGTGTCCTCGTCCAGCGGTCTAGGCTCAGGGGATTGCGCTCCGACGACCATCGCGATCAGAGCCATCAGGGGCACTAATGCCAGAGGACGGAATGCAGGTCTGGGCATGTGATTAGATTCCGTGGAGACAGGAGTTGGTCGTCGTCCGAGACGCGAGAGCCCACATATGGCCATGATATCCGTGCCGCGAAAGTCGAACAAGGCCGAGAACAGCGATTGCCGGGCCATAATCCTCGGAAAACCGCATTCCTTCGCACAGCATTCCGTGGGGTGGCGAGAAAAAAACCGCTAGACGTTGTTACGCCAAAGAACGGCCAGGGTTCAGATCTCCCGGCAACTTGATGCGATCCGCTCTATTCGACTGGAAGTTTTCGCGCATTCTGCATGAATCCATCGACGTATCTCGGAGGAAACAAGAGAGGGGTCACCAAGATTTCCCAAACGCGCCTCGGAAAATTTTGATTTCCTTCGGGAATGAGTGCGCAAATGCGTTCCCAAGATGAGTCCTCTCTTAGCCCACTTCTTACGAAAGCGACATTTCTCCAGCGACAGGCATGCTGTCGGCTAACTCCCGGCGCGGGGATTGCTCCACGGTGGAAGCCATTCGCGACGGTCAGAGATCAGGGAGAACGCTTCCGTGCCGATCTCTTCCCTCTCTGGCCCGAGGCTTCGCCACGCCGTCTGCAAAGAGCAGCTCGGGTTTTGGCGAAACGGTCTGTCCGGAGGCCCTTCAACGTGATCGACGATCCCGAGCTCCCGCTGGTGGGAGTTTCTCCCATTGATTCCCAGACGGTGCAATGGTGCGTGTGGGCGCCGAAGGCGAAGGACGTAGACCTCTTGCTGGGCGCTGGCGCGGATACGTCGACCTTCTCCATGGAACGAGACGAACGCGGTTACCACCACGCCACCACCCCCCCTGTGGTTTCCGGGCAACGTTATGCGTACCGCCTGGACGGAGGCCCTCCCCTCCCCGACCCCTGTTCTCGATGGCAGCCCGAGGGAGTTCAGAAGCCGTCGGCATATTGGTCCCCCGAGAATCGGTCACAACCGACGTCCGCAAGCTGGTCAGGCATCGACCGCAACGACCTCGTTTTTTATGAGCTTCATGTTGGCACCTTCACCCCAGAAGGCACGTTTGACGCGGTCATTCCTCGAATCGATGCGCTTCGGGAACTGGGAATCACCGCGATCGAGTTGATGCCAGTCGGCCAGTTCCCGGGAAAGCGGAGTTGGGGATACGACGGCGTTCATCCGTTCGCTGTTCAAAACAGCTATGGCGGTCCTGACGGCCTCTGCCGACTCATCGACGCTTGTCATCTTCGTGGCATGGCAATCTTCCTCGATGTGATCTACAACCACTTCGGGCCGGAGGGGAACGTCTTTCCGCAGTTCGGCGAGTACTTCACGGACAAGTACAAGACCGATTGGGGCGCCGCACTCAACTTCGACGGACGAGGGTCTGACGCGGTGCGGGCCATGGTGCTCGACAATGTCCGGCAGTGGATCCGCGATTTCGGCTTTGATGGCCTCCGCATCGACGCGTCCGACCAAATTTACGACCGGAGCCCGCGCCATATCCTGGCCGAGATCGCCGAAGCGGTTCACCTGGAGTCCGCGAAACTGGGGCGCAAGGCCCACGTCTTCGCCGAGACGGACATGAATGACGCGCCGCGATTCCTCGAAGTCAAAGAGCACGGCGGACATGCTCTCGACGGCCAATGGAATGACGATTTTCATCACGCGGCACACGTCACTCTCACCGGCGAAACGCGTGGCTACTACCTCGACTTCGAGCCCGGCCCTTCAGCGCTCGCGAAAGTGTTGAACCGAGGGTTCGTCAACGACGGATCCTACAGCCGGTTTCGAGGGAGACGACACGGTACATCTGGTCGAGAGTTCCCAGGCGATCGCTACGTGGCCTTTACGCAGAATCATGACCAGGTTGGCAACCGCATGAAGTCGGACCGCAACGCCTCCATGCTCGTTCCTTCCGCCACGAGGCTCGCGGCGGGAATCCTGATGCTGGCGCCGCGACTTCCCCTTCTTTTCATGGGGGAAGAGTATGGCGAAACAGCCCCCTTTCCCTACTTCTGCGACGTCGAAGACCCCGACCTCATCGCCGCGATTCGCCGCGGGCGGAAGGAAGAATTCTCCTACTTCCAGTGGGACGCAGAGGTGCCCGACCCACTTGCAGCGGAAACCCGAGACTCGGCCATCTTGAGCTGGCAATGGGACGAGCCCATTCGCTCAGGGCTGCGACGTCTCTATCGCGACCTCCTGCAAATTCGCCGTGAGCTCGCCGGCCTCCGCGACTTCTGCCACTATCATGCGAGCCTGCTCGGAGAAAACGCGCTCGAACTCGCGCGAGGTGAGGGCAACGACCAACTGATCGTCCTGTACAATCTTGCCTCGACCGAACAAATCGTCCAAAAATACACATCCGGATATCCTTTGCTCCGCTCCGAAATCACTTCCTACGGCGGAAGCGAAGAGCCTGGGTCTGCGTGGAGCGGAAGGCTGCAACCTCACGAGTTCTTGATTCTTCCAGCCTCCGGGTTTGCGAGTTGACGCGGAAAACTCTGGAATTCGCGAGGCGCTCTGGCAGTTCGCGAGTTCTGTCAGCCAAAGCGCCGGCGGAAGTTCTCTTTTGAGCAAGGGTTCGTGAATGAAGACCCCCCGGGCGACTTATCGCTTGCAGCTCCATCCAGGCTTCGGATTTGAGGCGGCGGCCGCAGTCGCGCCGTACTTGCAAGAGTTAGGAGTGAGCCACCTTTATGCCTCCCCCTACTTACAGGCAGGAAAAGATAGCACCCATGGATATGACGTTCTGGACCATCATCGTGTGAGTCGAGAGCTAGGGGGTGTTCAGGCACACCGGCATCTCTGCCAGGTACTTGGCGAGTGCAACCTGGGGCAGATTCTCGACATCGTCCCCAATCACATGAGTATTGCCAGCCGTGATAATGTGTGGTGGTGGGATGTCCTGGAAAACGGCCAATCCAGCCTCTACGCACGCTATTTCGACGTAGACTGGCATTCTCCCGAAGCCAAGCTTCAAGACATCGTTCTCCTACCCATTCTCGGGGCCCACTACGGCCGAGTCTTGGAGGCGGGTGAAATTCAGATCGCCCACCATGAGGGAAGCTTTACGGTTCATTACCATGACCATGTGATGCCCGTCGCTCCGCGTTCATTGAACGACCTTCTCGAGCGAGCGGCGCGACGCGCGGAGTCAGACGACCTTGCCTTTGCGGCCGACGCATTCGGCAACTTGCCCATTTCCACCGCCACGGACTGGAATAGCGTCACGCGCCGGCACCGCGACAAGGAAGTCTTGCGCAAACAGATTGCTCGCCTCTGCGCCGAGCAGCCCGACGTGGGAACCGCCATCAGTCAAGTAGTCGCCGAGATCAATCGCTCATCGAACGAGATCGACCAGCTCCTCGAACGCCAAAACTATCGGCTGGCCTACTGGAAGACCGCCGGGCAGGAACTCGACTATCGCCGCTTCTTCGATATCAATACCCTCGTCAGTCTCCGCATGGAAGATGACTGGGTGTTTCGCGACACGCACGAACTCGTGTTGAAATGGGTACGCGAGGGGGTCCTTGATGGCTTGCGGGTTGATCATCCCGACGGACTTCGCGACCCCGCCCAGTACTTTCAACGTCTGAGACAGGCCGTCCCCCACGGCTGGATCGTCGTGGAGAAGATTCTCGAATCCGGTGAAGTCCTACCGGAAGCATGGCCGGTCGCCGGAACAACGGGCTACGACTTTCTGAATCGTGTGGGAGGATTGCTGATCGACCCGCGCGGCGAAGGTTCCATCAGCGAATTCTATACGCGTTTCACGGGCGTTTCGACAGATTACCTGTCGATGGTTCACGATAAAAAGTATTCCGTCCTCAAGAAGCTTTTTGGCAGTGATATTAACCGGCTGACGTCTCTCTTGATTGAGGTTTGCGAACGGCAAAAGCGCTACCGCGACTATTCCCGCCGAGAGTTGAGTAGTATGCTCCGCGAGGTTATTGCCCGCTTTCCCGTTTATCGAACGTACATCGAAGTGGAGACGGGGGAAATCACCGAGCGCGATCAGGGGTATATCCACGAGGCCATCGAGGCGGCAAAACGACACCGTCCCGAGATTGATGTCGAACTCCTCGACTTCCTCCGGGACATCCTGCTGCTCAAGATTCGCGGCCCTCTCGAATCCGAGGTCGTCATGCGGTTCCAGCAACAGACGGGCCCCGTGATGGCAAAGGGAGTGGAGGACACCGTTTTCTACAACTACAACCGGCTGACCGCTCTCAATGAAGTTGGAGGGGATCCTAGCCGTTTTGGTCGATCCGTCGAACACTTTCATGCCGAATGCAAGGAGGCGCAACGGGTCTGGCCCACGTCGATGCTCGCGACCACCACTCACGACACCAAGCGTAGCGAAGACGTGCGTGCGCGGATCTCGCTCCTTTCCGAGATTCCTGAAGCCTGGGGAGAAGCTGTTGAGCGTTGGGCAGCCATCAACGAGCGGCACAATCCGAAGAAACGGGTCGATCCCAACACGGAATATCTGCTGTATCAAACCCTCGTGGGAAGTTGGCCGATCGACCTCGAGCGAATCTCGGCATACATGCTCAAGGCGGTTCGCGAAGCCAAGACCTGGACCTCGTGGAACGAGCCCGACGCTGAATATGAGCAAGCGCTCAAAGACTTCGTAACCGCCATCATGTCGGACTCGGAATTCCTCCATAGTCTCGAGCATTTCATCTCCCCATTGATCGAGCCGGGCCGAGTGAACTCTCTCGCGCAAACTCTAATCAAGCTGACTGCGCCCGGCGTTCCCGACATTTATCAGGGCAATGAACTCTGGGATCTCAGCCTGGTGGATCCGGACAATCGCCGACCGGTTGATTTCCCTCAACGCCGGCGATTGCTGGCGGAGTTGAAGTCCGCAACCACGGAACAGATCATGGCGAGGATGGACGAAGGGCTTCCCAAACTCTGGGTCACCCACCAAGCGCTCTGGTTCCGACGCAAGCATGCGGAACTCTACGGCCCTGAAGGATCTTACGTTCCCCTGTCGACGAGTGGGGCAAAGCGGGATCACGTCGTCGCGTTCCTCCGCGGAGGAGCCGCTGCCACCATTGCTCCTCGACTCCCCCTCGGGATTTCGGGACGATGGGATGACACCGTAGTGACACTTCCCGACCGCCAATGGATCAACGTGTTGACGGATGAAGAGTTACGAGGAGGCGACGTTCCGATAGGAACGCTCTTCCAGCGATTTCCGGTTGCCCTTTTGTCATCGGTCAGATGAATGGTCGCGCCGCGAGTTGAAGGAGCGCTCGATGATCGAGTCCGATCCGCTCTGGTATAAAGATGCCATCATCTACGAACTCCACGTCAAGGCCTTCTACGACAGCAATGAAGATGGCCTTGGCGACTTCCCGGGCTTGATCCAAAAGCTCGACTATTTGCAGGATCTGGGGATCACCTGCATCTGGCTATTACCTTTCTATCCCTCCCCCCTGCGCGATGACGGCTACGACATTGCCGATTATCACGGCGTTCACCCTGGGTATGGCACACCGAAGGATTTTCGATTGTTCGTTCGTGAAGCCCACCGCAGAGGCATCAGGGTTATCACCGAACTCGTCATCAACCACACCTCTGATGAACATCCTTGGTTTCAAGAAGCCCGCCGCGCCCCTGCCGGGTCCGCCAAGCGCAACGTCTATGTCTGGAGCGACACCTCGGATAAGTACACCGGTGCGCGGATCATTTTTACAGACACGGAAAAGTCGAACTGGTCCTGGGATTCTGTTGCGGGGGCTTACTACTGGCACCGCTTCTTCCATCATCAGCCCGACCTGAACTTTGATAACCCCCGCGTCCTTCAAGCGGTCTTTCGCGTGATGCGATTCTGGCTCGACATGGGAGTCGACGGCATGCGCCTCGACGCCATCCCCTACCTCGTCGAGCGAGAAGGAACCAACTGCGAGAACCTTCCGGAGAGCCACGAGATTCTCAAGAAGTTCCGGGCCGAGATGGATCGGCGCTATCGCGATCGCATGCTTCTGGCCGAAGCCAACCAATGGCCGGCCGACGTTCTCCCGTACTTTGGAGACGGCGACGAGTGTCAGATGTCGTTCCATTTCCCGCTCATGCCTCGAATCTTCATGGCACTACGGCAAGAGGACCGGCACCCCATCGTGGAGATCATGCGGCAGACGCCGGACATCCCCCCCGATTGCCAGTGGGCGATCTTTCTCCGGAATCATGATGAGCTCACGCTTGAGATGGTTACGGATGAAGAACGCGACTATATGTACAGAGAATATGCCGCCGATCCCCGCATGCGCCTCAACCTGGGGATCCGGCGCCGGCTGGCCCCCTTGATGTCGAACAACCGCCGCAGCATCGAACTTATGAACAGTCTTCTCATGTCGATGCCTGGAACCCCCGTGATTTACTATGGGGACGAGATCGGCATGGGAGACAACATTTACCTGGGAGATCGCAACGGCGTTCGCACTCCCATGCAATGGACGGGAGACCGGAACGCCGGCTTCTCTCGCGCCGACTTCGCCAAGCTCTACTCGCCGCCAATTATCGACGCGCTGTATGGTTACCAGAGTATCAACGTAGAGGCTCAATCGCGCGACCCTTCCTCGTTGCTCAACTGGACGAAGCGGCTGATCACGCTGCGTAAGAGGTTCAAGGCATTCGGCCGAGGGACCCTGGAGTTCCTTCACCCCAGGAACCGCAAGATTCTGGCCTACATTCGGAGCTATCAGGAAGAGCGGCTCCTGATTGTTGCCAACGTGTCTCGCTATGTTCAACCGATTGAGCTGGATCTCTCGGCATTCCAAGGGTACACACCGCGAGAACTCTTTGGCGGCGTGAAGTTTCCCGTCATCACGGAGGCCCCCTATTTCATGAGCCTGGGGCCGTACTCCTTCATTTGGTTCCAGCTCGAAAAGACGCCGGCCCTGAGTGCGCAGCATGAGGTGGCTCCGCGCCCCTCGGGTGATCGCGGCTCGTCGCCAGCGCAAACGACGTTGGAATCTCTCCCCGAGCTCGTTTTGGCGGGTGGTTGGGAGACAATCGTCGAGGGTAAGTCTCGCGCCACGCTGGAGCGAACGATCTTGCCGGAATATCTGGTTCGCCAACGTTGGTTCGGGGCGAAATCACGGACGCTGGAAACCATCAGTCTGCGCGACTGGTCCCTGTTCAAAGGACTGACCGACCCGACCTACATGATGTTCATTCGGGTTTATTACAGTGACGGTCAGTCCGACCGTTACTCCATTCCCGTCGGACTGGCCACCGGCACACGAGCGGACACGATTGGGCGAGAGCATATCAACTCGGTGATTGCACCGGTGCGCTCCGCGGACGGCACAGGTTTGTTGTATGATGCTCTCATCAACGACGAATTCTGTGTACAACTTCTCATGTCCATCGGAACCGGCGGAGAAGCGGCCACGAGAAGCGGAAAGATCTTTGGAGAAGCAACCGCAGCGTTCTCGTCGATGATGAGCCTGGAGGGAGATCCCACCTCTTCCATCACCCGGGGGTCCGTCGAGCAAAGTAATTCGACCATCTTCTACGACAAGCGGTTCTTCTTGAAGTTTTTCCGACGTTTGGACCTAGGCCGCAATCCCGACGTCGAAATTGGCCAGTATCTCACTGAGCACACGGAGTTCAGCAGGGCTCCCAGAACGGCGGGTTGGCTGGAACTCCGGCGCTCACGCGTCGAGCCCGTGACACTCGCTTTGCTCCAGGAGCTCGTTCCCAACCAGGGGCAAGGCTGGCAGTGGATTCAGGATGTCCTGAGCCGCTTCTTCGAGCAGGTCGGCGCCGAGGGACACCGGCTCAACCGGATCGATTCCGATCATCGCTCGCTCGTTGAGCTCAGCGACGTCGATCCCCCGGTCGACGTGTTTGAGGTCGTGGGAACCTCGCTTCACTCCCTGGGATTATTGGGGCAGCGAACGGGAGAACTTCATCGGGCGCTGATCGGCAGCCACGATGATCCGGCGTTCGCCCCCGAACCGTTGACACACGACGAGCTTGAGGCGGCCTCCCAGAATCTCCGCAAGCAGGCGAGGCGGACGTTCGCGCTGCTGACGGATAAACGAGAATCTCTGGCAGCTCCCCTTCAAACACTCTGCGATGAGGTGATCGCTCTTGGTCCCCCGCTCCTGTCTCGAATCGCGGCATTCCCCGAGCACGACGACACCCTGCTAAAAATCCGGTGTCACGGTGATTACCACCTCGGGCAAGTGCTCTGGCAAGAAAACGACTTCTACATCATCGACTTCGAGGGGGAACCGGGGCGTTCCATCGCCGAGCGTCGCGCGAAGCAATCTCCGCTGAAGGATGTGGCTGGAATGCTTCGCTCCTTTGACTATGCTGCCTACAGCGCTCTCTTGACGCTGACCCGAGGCCGCCCCGAGGACTTCGATCGCCTCGAACCCTGGGCCAAGATCTGGAAGACCTGGACGTCGGCGGCCTTCTTACGCGAGTATCGCAAGGCCGTGGCCGGAACTCCCCTGCTCCCCTTGAACCCCTCGGCCACCAATCGGCTCCTCCAGTTCTTCATGCTCGACAAGACGTTGTTCGAGTTGCAGTACGAGCTCAACTATCGTCCTGATTGGGTAAGGATTCCGATGCTCGGCATCCAACATCTCGACACGTCCTCGGGGTGAGCTCTGGGCAGAGACGAACTCGGAGCGCAGAATGAGTAACCCCGCTCGGGGGACTTCAAAAATGAACGGCGCCGGAAGCCCGTCTGCCGGCGAAAAACGGCCTTGATCGAGGAACGCTTCATGCAGGCGACAGGGGTATCGAGAACGACTCCCACCCGAGAACGGTCCCCATCGCGTGTCATCATCGAGGGGGTCTCTCCCGAGATCGACGCCGGCCAATTTCCCATCAAGCGAACCGTCGGGGAAGCCGTGGTCGTCTTTGCCGACGTCTTCGCCGAGGGGCACGACGTTCTCTCCGTGGTCGTGAAACATCGCCGCCTGGGTGAGGAGTCCTGGAACGAAGTTACCATGTCACCGCTCGGAAACGACCGCTGGACGGCTCGTTTCACGGTGGGAACTCAGGGGCGCCACGAGTACACGATCGAAGCCTGGGTCGACCACTTCGCCTCGTGGCGCAGCGAGGTCGCCAAGAAGTTCGACGCGGGCCAAGACGTCTCGAGCGAACTCCTCGAAGGTGCCCGTTTCCTCGAGCAGGCCGCGCCAAGAGCCAACGCCCAGGACCGAGGGACCCTCGAAGCTCAGGCGAAGGTGGTGAAAGGGAGTGACGATCAGGCGTCACGAGTGCGCGCCGGGCTCGATTCCACGATCGAAGCGCTGATGAAGCAGTATTGCGACCGGAGCGGTGGATCGACATACGAGCATCGGCTCGGGATTACCGTGGAGCGAGAACGGGCGCGCTACGGATCGTGGTACGAGTTCTTCCCCCGATCGACCGCCCCCGAACCGGGGAAGCACGGCACGTTCCGTGATGCCGCCGAGCGGCTCCGCTACGTCGCGAGCATGGGCTTTGACGTCGTTTACCTGCCGCCGATCCACCCCATCGGTCATAGCTTCCGAAAGGGCCCCAACAATACCCTCACCCCTGCACCGGGAGATCCGGGAAGCCCATGGGCGATCGGCGCCACGGATGGAGGACACAAGTCGGTTCTTTCGGAGTTGGGGACTCTCCAAGACTTCGATCATCTGGTCGCCCAGGCCAAGGAATTGGGCATCGAAATCGCCCTCGACATCGCGTTCCAGTGCTCTCCGGACCACCCTTATGTTCGTGAGCATCCGCAATGGTTTCGGCACCGTCCCGACGGCACGATCAAGTACGCCGAGAACCCACCCAAAAAGTATCAGGACATCTATCCTATTGATTTCGAGTGCGATGACTGGCAAGCCCTTTGGGCCGAGCTCCGCGACATTTTTCTGTTCTGGGTCGGTCATGGAGTGAAGATCTTCCGAGTGGACAACCCACACACCAAGCCGTTCCGGTTCTGGGAGTGGCTCATTCGCGAGGTCTGGGACCGAGATCCGGACACGATCTTCCTCTCAGAGGCCTTCACTCGCCCCAAAATGATGCGGCATCTGGCCAAGTCGGGATACTCGCAGTCCTACAGCTATTTCACCTGGCGCAACTCGAAGTGGGAGATCACGGAATACTTCACCGAGCTCACGCAGACGGAGTCGGCCGAATACATGCGGCCGAACCTCTTTGCCAATACACCCGACATCTTGCACGACTTCTTGCAGCATGGAGGGCGCCCGGCGTTTCAGATCCGACACTTGCTGGCCTCAACCCTGGGAGCCACCTACGGAATCTACGGTCCCCCGTTTGAGCTCTGTGTCGGCCAGGCCGTTCGCCCCGGATCCGAAGAGTACCTCGACTCCGAGAAGTACCAGGTCCGCCACTGGAACCTCGACGACCCCATCTCGCTGCGTGACTTCATCGCTCGTATGAACACGATTCGGCGCGAGAACCCCGCCCTCCAGTTCGACCGCCGCCTGCGGTTCCATCAGGCCGATAACGACCAGATCATCATTTACAGCAAGACAACAGAAGACCACTCGAACATTATTTTGACGGTGGTCAATCTCGACCCTTACCATGTGCAATCGGCCTGGGTGCACATCCCCTTCTCCGAACTTGGGCTTGGAGAGACCTACGAGGTTCACGACCTGCTCAACAACGCGCGTTATCAGTGGCACGGAACGTCGAATTTCGTCCGGCTCGACCCTCTGGTCTGCGCCGGGCACGTCTTTCGAATCCAAAGACCGTGACGCTTCGATTTTCTGAGGCCCCGCTCAGAATGTTGTAAGCGGTTCCTCTCGGACCGGAAGTTACTTGGGGAAGAACGCACGGCGGCGTGCAGCATCACGCCGCCGTGCGTTCGTATGTCTCAAGTTATGCTCTGACAGCGACACGTCCGAGGGGAAAAGAATCATGAGTACGCTTTCCACGCCGTGCAGGGCGCGGGGTTCTGCTGCGCGCGTCACGAGAATCGCCGTTCTACTGCTTCTCGTGCTGCCGGCGATCCAACACGCGGCAGCTCAGACCGGTACGCCCGGCACACCAGAGGCATTCGTGGGTCCAATCCAGCGGGGAGTGCTCGGACATGGATTTGAGGTCTGGGCAGCACCCACTCCCAGAACGGCTCTTCTCCATCTGCCGAGGATCCAAGAGGAATTGAAGATCAGTCCCGCACAGAGAGCCAGGTTAGATGCGCTCGAGCAAGGCAACCGCGCGGCCACCGTCGGCTTGCTCGAAGAATTTCGCAATTCGCTGCCGCCCGTCAATGCTCCGCTCGAAGACGAAGAGGTTGCGGAAATGCAGCAGAGAAGACAAGCCATGATCATGACGCGAGAGGCGCTGAAAAACGAACATGAAGACAACGCTTTCCAGGTGCTCACCCCGCAACAAAAAACTCGACTGAACCAAATCCAGCTCCAGAGCGATGGATTTTCGGCGTTCTCACGCCCCGATCTCCAAGAACGGCTCAACATGAGCCCCGGGCAAATCGAGGCGGTTGAAGATATGGTCAAAGAGGGGCGTGCGTGGATGTGGAACAATGCCGTGGTCTCGGTTCCTCTGCCGCGTGCGGGGGAATCCGCCGAGCAACGGACGGCGAACTACGAACGCGAAGTGGAAAAGACGCGGGCGACCGTCGTGAAACAACGAGGACTGTTTCTTCAGCAGGCGGGCAAGGTCCTCTCCAAAAAGCAGTTGGCCACGTACCGCCGCCTGCTGGGAGAACCCTTCGACTTCATGAAGCTCAGGCGAGATCTAGGGAATGCCGCGAGCGCCAAGGACGAATCCAACCCTCGGGCGAAGGCAACGTCGAACACCCCGTGAAGGCGCTTGTCCAGACGGCCAAAATCCGACCTGGCGCGAACCTGAGGGCCAAGGCTCGTGTCTGGCCCGGTCGGAACCGTGATTACTGACCAGGAGCGAGACCGCGAGCCACGAGCGCGACGGCCTCGCTCAAGTACGTTGCGTCGTTGAGGCCCTGATCGAAGATTTCCGAGTAGTAAGACCGGTTTTCGACCCAGAAGACCGCCAGGCCGACGAGCATGACCCCGATGCTACGTGCATCAAGGTCATCCCGGATGATGCCCCGGCATTGCGCGCGTTTGATCCGCTCGATGAGGGCCTGCGTCAGCTCGACGTCTCCGGAGGATACGCGGTGATGCCGCTCGAGCCGATCCCAGGCCATTAGACGTGAAATGGTGTCCGTATCTCGGAGGAATTCGACAATGGTCGTGATTTCGTTTCCAGCGTCTTCCGGCCGTTCGATCACGCGGTCGGCATCGGGGTAGAGACGGGCATATTCTCGAGCAATTCGGGCACGAACCGCGTCGTAAAGACCGTCCTTGCAGCCGAAATGATGATGGATCAAGGGCTGAGAAATGCCTGAGGCCAGAGCGATGTCCCGCATCGACGTGCCGGCGTACCCGTTCTCGGAGAAAAGACGTTCGGCAGCATCGAGGACGGCTCTTCGCGTTTTCTCGGGATTCCTGACCCGAGCCGGCTTTGCCGTCACTTTCCCCTCGTCGTGTCGCTCAATCCTGGACACTGCGACCTCGAATCAAGCCCGTGCTCGTAAGCACCTGGCTCCCTGGTTCAGAAGATTAGTCAAGACCCTTTGGAGAAGGCCTCTCTTCACATGGATGAGAAGAGCAAACCCTCACGACTCGGATTTCCACCTTGGACCTGTACGGTCATCCAGAGAAGTCCGCGGGGGAAGTGGTTGATTCGGACCTCGGCGTCATGATACCGCACAACCCCTCTGGAGACGTAGCCCCATTGAGGATTTTACGGATTCCGATGCGCCGTTGTTCCCGACATCCTCATTGGCTCACACCTGCTGGCACAAAAAAGAATCATCATTCGATGCAAAGCAAAACTCCTTGAGCATTCTGTGAGCAGTCCCGAGCCTTCCGCTTTCCCAAAGCACGCAGATCGACTCATCGTTTCTCTTGGGCCAGGTGATAACACCCGCGTGAAGGTCTCTTGACTCACGAATCGTAAGATTGATAATGCTTATCGACCGATCAGTATAGAGATAGAAGAGAGGAATTGCATCCATGCCTTTAGCTCCGTCGGGAGGCATCCCTGCGGCCTCACATGACAGCGGACGTACACCTTCCCCCCTTCGAGCGCGTCAAAAGTTGCTCGCGAGTGTTATGTCGTGTGTGACGCTCCTGGCGATCCTTCTGGCGGGGTGCGGCCAGGAAAATGCTTACGTACCTCCCCCAGATCCTGAAGTGACCGTGACCAATCCCGTTCAGCGGGCCGTCACGAATTACCTCGAATACACGGGAACCACGCAAGCCGTTGAGCGAGTCGACCTTCGAGCCCGCGTTAAGGGGTTCTTGAAGCAGAAGCTGTTTCAAGACGGCAGTGATGTGAGGGCGGGCGAGCTTCTCATGATCATTGATGAGGAGCCGTTCCTGGTCCAGCTCGAGCAGGCCCGGGCCCGCGAGGCGGAGGCCGAAGCGTCGCTACGAAAGGCTGAAGAATCAAAGGCCAGGCGTGTGGCTGAAGCTCAACTCGAACTCGATACCGCTCAGCTCGTCCTGGGGCGCCTCGACGAAGCGCGTAATCGCACCCTGCTGAGCCGCAATGCGGGCTCTCGTGAGGACTTTGAAAAGTCCGAAGCGACTCGCAAGAAAAACGAGGCGCAAGTCGAATCGGATCGAGCCAGCCTGGAACAAGCCAAGGCTGATTACGAAATCAATATCCTCTCGGCCAAGTCGAGTCTCCGGGCCGCCAAGGCCGCAGTGAAGAACGCCGAGATCGACCTGGGTTATTGCCGAGTCAAGGCGCCGATTGACGGGCGAATCAATCGGCGCGAGTATGACGTGGGTAACTTCGTCGGCGATGGTCAGGCCACGGTACTGGCAACCATCGTGAAAACAAATCCCGTATACACCTATATCAACATTAGCGAAGACGACTTGTTGAAGGTTCACGCCAAGATTGCTCGGGGCCGCATCACCATTAAGGGGGGAGAATCCATCCCCATGGAGATGGGGCTGGGCAACGAAGAAGGCTTTCCGCATGTGGGGCGCATCGATTATGCCGACCCCAGCGTGGATACGGGAACCGGCACAATTCGCTTGCGCGCTATTTTCGCCAACCCTGATAGCGCCATCACCCCCGGCTTGTTCGTGAGGGTCCGCGTGCCTTATGACGTGAGCCCCAATGCCTTGCTGGTGCCCGATAGGGCGGTTGGAGCGGACCAGGCCGGATCGTATTTGCTGGTTGTTGGAAAGAAGAACGTCGTCGAACGTCGGAACGTCACACTGGGCACCGAAGTGGACGGCATGCGCGTGATCACCGGCAAGGTCTCCCCGGAAGATCTCGTTGTCGTCGATGGACTCCAGCGAGCACGACCGGGGCTCGCCGTCAAACCGACTCGAGAAGAGGCGGTCGCCGCGGCCGTGGCGTCCTCAGCGCCCAATGCCTCGGACAAACCCTAATCCCCCCGACCATCGAGCCGACTCATGTTTTCCCGTTTCTTCATCGAACGGCCGATCTTCGCCAACGTGATCGCCATCGTCACCATGCTCATCGGAGCTGTGACCTTGATCGGGTTGCCGGTCGAGCAATATCCCCAGATTACGCCGCCGACCGTTCAGGTTACCACGAGCTATCCTGGGGCTAACTCGCAGGTCCTCTCCGACACGGTCGCCTCGCCGATCGAGCAGGAAGTGAACGGCGTGGAAGGCATGCTCTACATGTCGTCCACGTGCGCCAGCGATGGGTCGTACACGCTGACGGTCACGTTTGAGGTCGGCACCGACCTCGACAAGGCACAAATCTTGGTTCAAAACCGAGTGGCGATTGCCCAACCGAGGCTTCCCCAGGAAGTCCAGAGGCAAGGGATCACGAGCAAGAAGCAATCGACGAACATCATTTTGGCCGTCGCGCTTCTTTCTCCGGACAAGCGTTATGACGACCTGTTCCTTGCCAACTATGCGACGCTCCGTGTCAAGGACGTGTTGAGCCGCATCTACGGCGTCGGCGACATCGCCATCTTCGGCGCCAGCAAGTACGGGATGCGAGTCTGGCTGGACCCCGACAAGTTGAAGGCTCGTAGCCTGTCCACGCAAGACGTCCTCGCCTCGATCGCCGAGCAGAACGTCCAGGTCGCCGCCGGACAGGTTGGCCAATCGCCGTCTCCGAAAGGGCAGAACTTCCAGTACAACGTCACGACGATGGGGCGGCTCAGCGACCCTGAGCAATTCGGCAACATCATCATCAAGACAGTGGAAGACTCCCCGGCCCGCATGCGAATGACGCGTATCAAGGACGTTGCTCGCGTCGAGCTGGGTGCCCAGGTCTACGACCAGTGGTGCGAAGTGAGTGGAAAGCCGGCGGCGGGTGTCGCGGTGTTCCAGCTTCCCGGCGCCAACGCCCTGGACGTCGCCCACAAGGTCAAGCAGGCGATGGAGGAGCTCAAGCCCTCCTTCCCGGAGGGGATGGAATACTCGATCCCGTTCAATCCCACGATCTTCGTCGAAGAATCCATCAACGAGGTTTACAAGACCTTGTTCGAGGCCGGCGTGCTCGTGCTGGTCGTGATCCTGCTCTTCCTGCAAGACTGGAGAGCGGTCCTGATTCCCGCCACAACGGTCCCGGTCACGATCATTGGCGCTTTCGCCGCGCTCGGAGCTCTTGGCTTCTCCGTGAACATGCTGACCATGTTCGGACTCGTGCTGGCGATCGGCATCGTCGTCGATGACGCCATCGTGATTGTCGAGAATGCCTCGCACCACATCGACCGGGGGCGGCTCGACCCCAAGACGGCGACCATCAAGGCCATGTCCGAGGTCATCGGCCCCGTCATCGGGATCACGCTGGTCTTGATGGCCGTGTTCTTGCCGACAGCGTTCCTGGGAGGCATCACCGGGCGGCTCTATCGCCAGTTCGCACTCACGATCGCCGCCACGGCCGTGATCAGCGCCATCAACGCGGTGACGCTCAAGCCCGCTCAGTGTGCCGTCTATTTGCGTCCGACTCCCGAACGGAAGAACGCGTTTTATCGGGGATTCAACGCGGTCTACGACCGCTGCGAAGCCATCTACGCGGCGATCATTCGTCGCGTGGTGCGACACACGTTCGCCATGATGGTCTTGTTTCTGGCGCTCGTCAGCGTCACCGGTTACTGGTTCACGAAACTGCCGACCGGCTTCTTGCCGCAAGAAGACCAGGGGTATGCGGTGGTGGGTGTCCAGCTCCCCGACGCCGCCTCATCGATGCGTACTCGCCCCGTGCTGGACAAGGTCTGCGACGTTTTGCGAAAAACGCCGGGAGTGCGTGGCTGGTTCATGATCGGCGGTCAGTCGTTGCTCGACCAGGCCGTGGCCTCGAATGCAGCGACGTTCTACCTCGATTTCGAGCCGTTCGAGAAACGAACCAAGGACCCAGCCAAGAGCCAGATGGCCATCCTCGGCCATGTGATGGGGGAGTTCGGCAAGATCAAGGAAGCCATGGTCTTCGCCTTCCCTCCCCCCGCGATCATGGGGTTGGGGGTGGCCGGCGGCTTCCAGTTGCAGCTCGAGGATCGAGGCGGGGTGGGGCTCCTGCAGCTCCAGCAAGTCGTGGATGAAATGATTCGCGACGGCAACGGCCAGACGAACCTGAGGGGTCTGCAGTCGACCTTCCGCTCCGGCGTTCCCACCTTGTATGTCGACGTCGATCGCGTGAAGGCCAAGAGCCTTGGCATTCCCCTCGACGCGATTTTCGGCACGCTTCAGGCGGCTCTCGGCTCAGCGTATGTGAATGACTTCAACAAGTTCGGACGCACGTTCCAGGTCCGTGTGCAGGCCGACCAGAAGTTCCGCCTTCGTCCCGAAGACATTCGCCGCCTGGAAGTGCGAAATCTCCAGGGGCAGATGGTGCCGATGGGAACGTTTGTGAAGGTCGAGAAGACGCTCGGCCCCCAGATCATTCCTCGTTACAACCTCTACCCCTCCGCGTCCATCAGCGGGCAGGCCGCCCCAGGTTTCAGCTCGGGGCAGGCACTCAAGATCATGGAAGGGATGGCGAACAACAAATTGCCGTCGGGCATGGGATACGAGTGGACCGGGATGTCGTTTCAGGAGAAACGCGTCGGGTCGCAGGCGATCTATGTTTTCGCCCTGGCGGTCTTCATGGTCTACCTCGTCTTGGCCGCTCAATACGAAAGCTGGACCATGCCGGCGGCGGTGATCCTCGTCGTGCCTTTGGCGCTCCTGGGAACCGTGATCGCGGTGGCCGTGCGTGGGATGGATAACAACATCTACACGCAGATCGGCATCGTTTTGATCATCGCCCTCGCAAGTAAGAACGCGATTTTGATCGTCGAGTTCGCTCGCGAGCTCCGGACCAAGGGGCAGAGTATTCTGGAGGCCGCCGTGGGGGCGTCTCGGTTGCGATTCCGCCCGATCTTGATGACCTCGTTTGCGTTCATCTTGGGGATTTACCCGCTGGTGAATGCCGAAGGCCCTGGCGCCGCGAGTCGACGGGCCTTGGGTACGGCGGTGTTCGGCGGCATGATCGCGGCCACGGTGCTCGCCGTGTTCTTCGTCCCCGTCTTCTACGTCGTGATGCAGCGGCTGGCGGAATGGCGGCGACGTCCTGAAACGGCTACGCTGCCGCCAACGACGTCTTCTCACGCTCATTCCCATCTCGAGATGGCCGAAGCACCGGCGCATTGAGGAGGGTTGGTTGCCGATCCTGGGCGCTCGGCCTAGAATACCCGGGTGATATTGACCTCGTGCGTTCAACTTCGGGTTCGAACCACGCCCAGTGATCATCCCGCCATTCGGTTCCTTCGACAATGAGCGATGATGCGAGACGTGAGGACATTGCAGTCCTCGTCAGCGGCGGAGCGGACAGCGCCATCCTCAGCATTGAGTTGATGAGTGAGTTCGATCGCGTCTTTCCGATCTACGTCCGATTCGGACTGCGGTGGGAAGACGCCGAGCTTGCGTCGCTCCGAAGGTTCTTGAACGCGGTCGAGCGTCCCGGGATCCAAGCGTTGACGGTGTTGGACGAGCCCATCGCGGATGTCTACGGGCCGCACTGGAGCGTCTCAGGCGTCGATGTGCCAGGGGCTGAAACCCCTGATGAAGCCGTCTACCTGCCGGGGCGCAACCTCCTGCTGGCCACCAAGGCCGCGATCTGGTGCCGCCTTCGAGGGATCGATCACCTCGCGTTCGGCTGCCTGCGCTCCAACCCTTTCCCTGATAGCACGCATGAGTTTTTTGGCAAACTCGAGGACGTTGTGAATCAGGCTGTTGGGGGGAACCTTAAGATCCTTCGCCCCTTCGAAGACCTCTCCAAGTCGGAGATCCTCAGGAAAGGATCGCGACTTCCTTTGAGTCATACCTTCTCCTGCCTGGCCCCCGTCAACGGCCGCCACTGTGGTGCTTGCAACAAGTGCGAGGAGCGGCGCAAGGGGTTTCGCGAAGCGGGACTCATCGACCTGACCTCCTACTTCTCCTCCGCCCTCAGCCAAGCGCGCTAAGAAGCCCGGATCAGGCTAGGCTGGATGTCCCCATAGAGAGCGATCATGTTTCGAGTGACCCGAGAAATCGAGTTCTGCTACGGCCACCGGCTTTTGAACTACAACGGCAAGTGCCAGCACCTCCACGGCCACAATGGCCGAGCCATCATCGTGCTTGAGGCTCCTCATCTCGACGAACGAGGAATGCTCGTCGACTTCGTGGAGATCAAGCAGAAGGTCCAGCGTTGGATCGACGACAACCTCGACCACAACATGCTGCTCTGCAAGGAGGACCCGATTCTCCCTGTGCTGCAGGCGCACGGAGAGAGGGTCTTCATCATGGATTCCAATCCGACCGCCGAGAATATCGCCCGGCTGATTTTCGATCACGCCCAGGCTTCCGGCCTCCCCATTCGCGAGGTGATCCTCTGGGAGACCGAGAAGTGTCACGCTGCTTATACTTCGACTCAAGCATAAAACGACAAAACTCCCGCGGCCTCGATTGACCGAGCGCCGCGGGAGTTTTCATTGATATCGGATGTTTCCATTCCAGACGACCGGCTCAGTGACCGTGGCCGTGACCATCGTCCGGAGCCTTGGTCTGCGGAACGTAAGAGGACGGGGTGTAGGGGAACTTCGTCTCTTCGACCCACCACTCGCTCTTGCCGCTGGCCGGAGACGACTTGAGAAGGAGCAAGGCATGTTGCTCTTCCTCGGGCGTCCCCTTGGCCTTGGGAGAATGAACCTCGATCAGGGCCGTCGCAAAGCGGTCGAGCCCCTCGACACCGTGCGCTTCCAAATGATCGAAGTGAATCTCGGCCTTGGGATCTTCTGTGATCCGGCGCTTGATGCCCAAAAGCCCCCCAAAGTGCATGTCGAACTGCTGGGAGTCTTTGAGCTGCCCTTTCATGCCCTTGTACAACTCTTCCGGGTTCTTTCCCTCGCGTCCCTTGGGAGCAACGGTATACCAGACCGCGTCTTCGATGGTTCCCGTCTTGAGCACTTCGACATATTCGTTGGCGAATTTGGAAGCCTCGTGCGCCCGGACGAAGCCCTGGACGAGTGAGATCGTGACGGCGGCAAGGCCGAACACCATGCCCATGACCGTTCCGATCTGGGCCAGCCTGAGTCCGGTCCAGATTTCCGGGTCGCGACGGATTCGGCGCTCGGCATAAAGACCGAATAGAACCGCCGTTACCGAAAAGACCAGGAAAAACCAATTCGTGAAACTGAGCAGGCCGAGCAGTCCCAGCAGCAAGCTTAGTACGGCTTGCGGGTTAACCGCACGGTAAGCGGGGATTTCATTCTCGATGACCGAGATCCGCGACGCATCGGGTGTCGGCGGAGTGAAATTCGGGTCGACAGCCACGGGTGAAACTCCTCGGACCAGGCGGCGGAACCATGCGATCCGATCGGGATGAACCAAGAAAAAATAACGAAGCGCACGACGCAGCCGGGTTTTCCCAACCGCGTCGTTCGAAGGTAATCGGAAGTCGATAAGACCGTCAAGCGCTCACCGCAGGGCAAGTCCTGTGATCCGCGCGGGAACGAGCGTGGTAACGGCCATGGCGACCCAAAAGATGCCAAGCAGCCAACCCGTTACGTTGGTCCAGGCCCAGTTCCGCGATCCCAGTTGGCAGCGCCAGCCGGCGACGAGAACGGCCAGCATGGTCAACCCCATGGTCTCGTATCCGAGCGGTGTCGCCCAGGCCTGTGACCGCCAGAGCCCTCGGGCGGCCGCAGCGCCATCGAAGATCCAGATGAGAAGACCACCGGTCATCCAGAGGAGGTCCCCCAACCCGCGTTCCGAGGCCTCGACGCGGGCCAGAACAATCGGGCCAACCATCGCCAGACACCCGGCAACGGTGTACGTGCTTGCGAGAAGTTGATGCGGGGGCCAGCTCAATCTTCCCTTCGCCACCAGCAGGCCCAGTCCAATACAGAACGCGGCCCCAAGAAGAAGAGCGTTGGCCAACGGTGAAGAAAGCGAGGGAGCACTCCCTCCAGCGGCGGAGGAGCGGGACCCGGTGCGTTTTGCGGGCATCTCAGGAGCTTCCCAACGGCGGCCAGATCGATGAGGTGTGAGCGAAGCCCGTCATCATCGCGAAGCTTCGTACGCGACAATTGAAGGACTCGCTCCTTTGGTTCGGATCGAACATCACCCCTTGATCATGAAAAATGAGGGGCCGGCTCCATTCCCCTAACGATGCGATCAATTCGATCGGTCCTGACGCCCGCTCCTTACGAATCTAATGGGAAAAGCGGGTCCGAGGGGTATGTGATTCGTTGCCCAGAGACTCGAGCGAAGTCAGTGAGCGCGTGGCGTTCCACTTTGCCCAGCGAGAAGATATCCCAGACGGTCCAGCCACGAACGATCAAGGCATCGCTGATCAGCCGGCGATGGCAGCGCCAGGGGACGGCCTCGGAGCACATGATCGTCGCACGTCTCTTCTCCGCTTCCGCGATAAGCTCGCTCAGCCCCAGCTCGAAAGCCGGCGTTCCCATGTAGTCCGCGAATGCGTTGAAAGCGGGGACTCGCCACGCGGTGTTCGGCGAGTCAGGCAGATGGAGCGTTCGGCGTCCCCCAAGCGATTCCAGATGCCGATAACCGATCCCCTCGCGGCTAAGCGAGTCGGCCAGATCGGCGCTGTGGAAATGAGGGAATCGTCGCGAACCTGGAAACCGTCGGATGTCAACCAGCAGCTCAATGGATGAGGCACGCAAAAGTTCGAGGAAACTAGCGAGGTCCCGCGTGGAATGACCGATCGTCCATACGTCCTTCGCCATTGCCCACCCGGATCCTCAAAGCAGCATCCTGGGCTCCCGAGCCTCGACCTCGACGAGATCTCTCGGGAGCCCAGGAAGCTCAGAAGCCTTTTCCGCGCGTTGTCAAACGGATCCGGCAGAGGTTCATATCGGCCGTGATGTAGAGCGTCGAGCCGTCATCACCCCAACCGCAGTTGGCCGTGGCCTCCCCCGTCTCGATGGTTCCCAGGTGAGTTCCATCGGGGTCGAAGATCAAAACACCCCCAGGGCCGGTGGCGAAGAGGTTGCCCGCGCTGTCGACCTTCATGCCGTCGGGGAGCCCCTTCTTCGTCTTGCCGAGCTCGGTGACATCATAGAAGAGGCGTCCCTTGCCAAGGGTTCCGTCCTCTTTGACGTCGTAAGACATCCAGATCGCCTTCTGAGGGTCGGAGCTGGCGACGTAGAGGGTCTTCTCGTCCGGAGAGAACGCGATACCGTTGGGAAAGCGCACTTCATCTGTCAGCAGGGTGACCTTCCCATCCTTCGCCAGGCGATAGACGCCGTTGAACTTCAGTTCTTTGGCGGGATCGTCATTCCCCTTCAGAAGACCGTACGGAGGATCCGTAAAGTAGATATCTCCGTTCGTCTTGATGACCAGGTCGTTAGGACTGTTGAACCGCTTGCCCTCGTACCGGTCGGCCAGCGTGGTGAAACGGCCGTCAGCCTCGAGACGGGCGACGCGGCGATCGCCGTGCTGGCAGAGGAGCAGGCGTCCCTCCCCATCAATCGTCAGGCCATTGGACCCCGGCTCTCCACCACGAGGAACGCTTCCCGTGTAGCCACTCGGCTTAAGGAACGGCTTAACCCCTTGCCCGTCTTTCCATTGGAAGACGGTGTTCATCGGAACGTCGGAAAAGAGGAGAAAACCTCCCCGGCGATCCCATACCGGCCCCTCAGACCAGTCAAAACCCTCAGCCAGCTTCTCGAGCGTCGCGCCTGCCGGAATCAGGTGATCGATTCTCTTGTCCTTGCGCTCGATTGAACCCACCGTCGGGTAGGCCTTCTTTTCCTGGGCAAGACTCGGACTGCTCACACTGGCAAGCAAGATCCCAGTCAGTGCGGGGACCAGACCAAACCGAATTGCTTTCATGAGGACACCGTCCTGACTTCTCGTTCAATTTTCGGTACGCGAAAGCTCGCACAAACCCGAAATGCAAAGTAGCGGGAGGGAAGCCCCCGGGCAACGACCTGGCGCTCCCTCTTGGCGATCGTCGCCAATCAGAGACCGATTCGCGACAGCTCCGTGGATGCACCAGCCGCCGATGCGAGGCGGAGTTGAACGGCTTTGGCCGCTCTGTCTCGCGTCATGCCAAGGTAGGCTCAGGCAGCCTAAGCCGTCCGGACTTCCTCTCCGCCGCCACGATATCGCAAGTTCATAAATATCTAAAATAAAACATTTTTCGCCTTACGCTTGGTGATCTTTAAATTCTCGCCGCCCGACGCTTTCAACCCATGCTCCCGATGCAACTACTTATGCGCACACATCCTCACGGTAGCGATCGGCATGGGCAGCACATCTTCGTACGCGGTCAGGTGTAAGCGAAATTTTCGGTAGAGAGTGCTTTGATCCGGCAAATTGAAGAATCTCCCCGGATCCGCAACAGAAGAGACTTCACGTTACGAAAGACGATTACTCCTGAAATTGATTCTAAACACGAAGAACTCCGCCGGGAGTAGGCCGGTTTCCTCGAGGTGATGAAGGAACTGGCCATCATGGCTCCCGAAGGCGTGGAGAGCGCGATGGCGCCTCAAGAAGACTCGGACCATGGCGGCGTTGACCTGTTGTCGTCGCAACCTACCAGGAGGGATTCCTTTGGGACGGAGTTGCCTGAAGCCCAAGAATCGCTGATCACACCTACTTATGCCCAAAGAATCAAAAAACTTGCCATGGCCATTGACGATGCGATATGTTGCGACGACAATGCTGAAAATTTAGACCGCTCCCTAGAATGGCCGGATTCGCATATTAATCTGAGCCGCCAGATCTTGAGGGTGCGTCTAAAAAGCTCCGACAGCTAAGCTTACTCCGAGAAAATGTGTGAGGAATAGGCCATGGCTTCGCGAATCGGCGTTCGCGAATACATCATCGTGGCGGCTTGTATTCTCCTCGCCGTGGGAGCGGCGATGGTGCATCGGACGGGGCAGCTCAACGGCTCAGCGAAACCAACTCGTCTCGCCGACGTGTCATCGCGTGAAACGAGCACGGGAAGGGCCCCGTTGCGGATTGCAGCCGGCCCTCGCGCCCTCCTGGTAACTCCTCGTGAGCAGCAAGAACACCTGTTCAATCGGGTGCGACCGCCGTTTCATGAAAAGCCCGGGGTCTCGTTGTTCCTGCATGTCCTCCGATTGCACGGGGTCGATGGCCACTTCGATCATCCCGTCCTGAACGACAGCCAAAAAGTGCTCAGGCTACTGACCGACAGCGAGTTTGGACGGTCGTTCTTCGGCGCGCCGGCCATCAAGCGGACGCGCCACGGCATCGAATTCGTCAGCGCGGCCCTGACGTTGGAGGAGCATACCCGAGCTACCGAGTCGCACCGCGATCAGTGTTTGGCATCGCTCGGGGAACTGGGGGTTCCACTCTCCACTCCGATCACCGTGGGCGAGGAGAAGCTGACGCTCGAAGCGGCCCTAACTGACTCACTCGCGAATTTCCATCTCAAACAGAACGAGCTGCAATGGACGGCGATCGCCTACGCGTTGTACGTACCTCCTCGCAAGGAATGGGTCAATAAGTTCGGAGAGCGCCACACATTCGACGACCTGGCAAATCGCCTGCTCACAGACCCGGTCGAGAATTCGAGCTGCGCTGGGACACATCTGGGTTACGCGCTGACGCTGCTTTACCGCGTCGACCGCACGTTCACGCCGATCCTCTCGCAAGGCGTCAGGGAGCGGCTTCGCCAGCGCCTGGAGCGAACCGTCGCGGCGGCTATCGGGACGCAATCCGAGGACGGTAGCTGGTCCGGCGAGTGGGGCAGGACGCTGTACTCGCACTCGGACCATACACCCTCCGCCAACGAAGCGGATATGGGAGGCCGCCTCCTGGTAACGGGGCATCTCTGCGAGTGGTTCCTCTACGTGCCGGCGGAATTCAACGTGCCCGATGACTGCCTGCGACGCGCGGGCCTCTGGCTACGGTCACAACTCGAGGACTTCCCGGGAGATTCCGTCCCCGAAGCTGCCATCTGCCCCTACACCCACGCCGCGTGCGCCCTGCGCGCGCTCAGTCGAGGAAACTGAGCGCGCGTGGTGTTTTGGAGGCGCGGTCGTCTTTAGCCGAGGACCGTCTTCCGATGGGCTTCCTAGCGACACCGGCCGAGAGCCGCGGCTTCTTGAACATCTCACCCCTGGTGCGGGCGCCCGCAGGGATCTTGGCGGCCATTCTGGCTATCCTCTCCGTTGCCGGACCGGCGGCGGGCCCAAAGGCCAGCAGCGCCGGGGAGGCCAAAGCCGCGGACGTTCCATCGGTCCCGGCCGACAACATGTGCGGCGTCAATAGCCTGTTCATGCTCCTGCGGAGCTGGGGTTACAAGATCTCGCCTCGCGAGATCAGGCAAGTCATCACCCCAGGCCCCGACGGGTCGAGCATGGAGGATCTGAGGGAAGCGGCCAAGGCTCTGGGAGTCGATGTGCGAGTCTTTCGATGCGACGTGGAGGATCTTGGGAGAGACTGCGTGATACCGGCGGTCGCCTATATGAAGCCCGAAGCCGGTCTGAGCCAGGCGGCGCGGAAGTATCGCGGGCACTTCGTCCTGATCTTCAGAGTCGACCCAGGCCCGCAAGGGTTGGTCCACTGGTATGATGGCACACAGGGTTTCATGTTCAATCGTCCCAAGGACGAATTCATCCGATGGTGGACGGGGTACGTCCTGAGCCGGCAGCAAGAGGCCTGGAGCAGCCGCACGCTGCTCTGGGTGACGATGGCCCACGGTGTCTTCTGGTTGGCGGTGTCTCTCTGCTTTCTGCGAAGCCGTCGGCCGGGTGCGAAAGATCCGGTCTGCGATCGTGAATCAATACGTCACGTCGACGAGCCGAGCATTGTCGGACAGGGTGGATGATGATTTGGTCAACACCGCAAACCAGTGCGCGGCCGGCACGGGCCGTAACAACACTGACGCTTTTGGTTGGTTTCTTCGCGACGGCGGCCTGGCCGTCCGCGATGGCGGCCGCCGATTCCGCGCCATCGAAAGGGGCTGCGAACGCCGGCGGATTTTGGCGGTTTCCTGAGCGCGACGCGGCCAACTGTCTGTATTTCCTGATGCGGTTCCACGATCACCCGGTCTCCTATGATCAGGTCGTGGCCGCGCTGCCAGGGCCAAGTCGTCGCGCCAGTCTGAGCCAGGTACGTGATGCGGCGAGAAAATTGGGGTTCGATTGCGGCGTCTACGACAGTGGTGGTGCCGACCTTCTGGACCTGAACCAGCCTGCGATCATTTATATGGAGCAGGGCGGGATCGGTCAGGGGAGCTTCTTCGTGCTCGTCAGCACCTACGAGCCCAGTGACATCGACAAAGAGGGAGCCGCCCTGTTGTTCAGCGGCGGCATGGCAACTTTGCGCCGCTTCCCGATCGATGAATTCCGCCGCGGATGGAGCGGGCACCTCCTCATCGCTCGAGGAGGGCGAGCGTCAAGCCGCTGGTCCGGCATCTACCGAGTGGCCGCACTTAGCGCGGCGACTGTCCTCGCTGTTTTGCTCATGGCATCCCGAAGCCGACAGCCCGCGCCGGCGGTGCCGAAGCTCGACGATCCGTCATCGAAGAGGGAGAGAGAACACCATGTCTCGTAGTAGGACGAACTGTCGGTGCCTCGTCAGTCGTAGCCTGTTCTGCGTGGCCATCGTGCTTTTAGGCGCCGGCGCGAACCAGGATGCGCCGCCAAGCCCAGCCCCGGTTTCAATTCCCGCTGACGTGCGCCAGGCGCTAGAGCAGAACGTTACAGCCTTGAGCCCAATCTCGATCTCCTGGACCAGGACGCGCCGCCCCAATATGCCCATCCAGGAAGCCGTGCGGATCGGCAAGTTCCACGACGAGTCGAGCTTCTTCGACCCTGAGCACGTCGACTTTAGTCGGCAGGACGGGAAGTACAACTACCTCAAGAGGATCGACGGGACGCGCCGAGGTTCAAGGTTTTGCAATCGGTTCGACGGCGACAGCCTGTACCAGAGCACGGGACTTGAGAATACGGGGGCGACTCCGATTATCTTCGTCTGGGGTCCTGAGAAGCTCGGGAAGGAAAAAATTCTCATCATCGGCACGGAATACTTTGATCAGGTCGGGGCCAAGATCTACGGCGACGCCAACACTATCAACAAGCCCGACGAGTCGCTTCTCCTCTATCTCATAGGTCAGGGAGCCACGCCGACGCGTGTCGACTCCGCTCCGGTCGACGGGGTTGTTTGCCGAACGATCGTGCTCACTGGCAAAAATGGGAGCTATCAATTCCATCTGGACCCCGCGATGAACTACGCCTTGAGGAAGCTCGTCGAGCTAACCGCGGATGGCCGGACGAAGCGGGTGACCACGAATACGCAATTCCGCCACTATCCCGATCATCGGGTGTGGCTGCCATTTGAATCTCACACCGAGTGGTACAACTGGAGCTCGATGAAGGACAAGACCCTGTCCACCCCCTTATTCTTCGAAGACTTCCGGGTCGAGAAGCTCGAGAAGCTCCCCCTGCCGAACAGCGAGTTCGTCATGGATTTGAGGCGGCCTGGTGCCCTGGTCTCAGACACTCGGGTGCCCGGGGCAGAGAAGCAGAAGTACGGCGAGGTGCAATACCAGGTCCCGGCGAACCTCGAATACCTTGACGATGTGATCGACGCGGCGTCGAAAGGCAAGAAATTCGTGCCACGCGTGACGCACCCATCGCGGGCAAAGGCCCTGGTTCTTGTGAATATCATCATCCTTTCGGTGGGGGCTCTTTACGTATGGCGCCGATCCAAGCGATGAGACGAGGACCTGCGATCATGGGAGCGGTCTGGGCATTCGCCCTGCTGTCTGCCTCGATGGCAGCCGCCGCCCCGCCCGCTCGATACTCGGCCGAAGAGCTGCGCGCACACATCGCCGAGGCGCAGGCACAGATTACCTCGATTCGCGTCGAGATTCGCAGCAACGACTACGATGACGAAGATTCGCGGCGATCGGGCACGTATCTGTATCGCGTCATCGCGGCCAAGGCCCCAGCTTCGCTCCTGCACATCAGTGCCCATGGCCAGCAGTCGATGGACTGGCGAATGGATCCCGAGGCCCAGCACGCGATTATCGCGGCAGGCAAAGCGAGAAACATTTATGAGGTGAATCGGGCCTACATCGAGGACGACTGGGCCGACGACCGCAGCCTGCCCGGGACGTTGCCGACCGAGATCTTCTTCTATGCGACCGGAATCTATCCCCTGACAAAGCGCCCTGCCCCCCGGAATCCCATGGATGAAAACCTATCCGCGGTCTTGACCGGCGTGGCCGCCAGCCGGTTGTACGACCATGTCCGGCCCGCCCAAGAGCGGCTTGATGAGCGATGGTGTCACGTCATCGAACGTCCCGGCCACGATGCCCTGTGGATCGACGTCGAACGGGGGTGTGCCGTAATGGCCAGGGAGTTTTCCCACAAGGAGACCGGCGCACCAATCTGGCGCCTCGAGTGCAGCGGGCACAAGGAAGCCGCGCCGGGGGTGTGGATCCCAGCATGGATCCGGAACATCCATTTTGATTATCTGGCGCCGGCCCCCGCGCGCCGGAACCGCCGCCTGCAAGACACGCGCCTTGAGATCGTGCGGGCCGATGTCAATTCGGTCTCCGACGACGAATTCCGCTTCAACCCACCCCCCGGTGCGCTACGGTTGAACGGACCGGATGAAACGCCTCAGCAGACCGTTCCTGGTGGCGAGGAGTTGCTGGACAACCTGGTCGCATGGTCTCGGAGCGTTCTGAAGGCTCGTTGGGATCGTGCTCCATCAGATCAACGCTCCGGAGTCTGGCCCGAAGCGGTTCTGACCGTGTGCATCCTTGCCCTGATCCCGGGATTGTACGCGACCCTCGCCCGCAGGCGTCGGCGAACCGAGGCTGCGTAGCCGACGGCATCGAGGTGGAGTCGCCTGATGAAGAGGCCGAGAATGGAGCCCAGTGCGACCGGGATCGCCCGAGCGTGCGTCGGCCTGCTGCTGGCCGCCCAGGCGGGTCTGCTCGTGTGGTCGTCCTCGCAACACAGCCCGTCGCTCGATGAGGTGGGCCATATGGCCGCGGGGTTGAGCCGCTGGTACTTCGGCCGGTTCGACATCTACTGCGTCAATCCCCCGCTGACATCGACGGTCGCCACACTGCCCGTCTTCCTCAGCAACCCGCGGACCGACTGGGAGGGCTGGGGACTGGACATTCGGCCGGAGTGGCACATCGGGATGCGTTTCATCGAGGCGAACGGTCCGAAGGCGTTCTGGTATTTCACTCTGGCGCGCTGGGGATGCGTCCCACTGATCCTACTGGGCGGCTATTTCTGCTACCGATGGTCGACCGAGCTGTGGGGGCGGGCCTCGGGCTTCACCGCCTTGCTACTCTGGACTTTCTCTCCGACCGTGCTCGGCAACGGGGCGATGATCACGGCCGACACGGCGGCGGCTTCGATGGGTGTGGTCGCACATTATGCGTTCTGGCACTGGCTAAAGGGGCCATCCTGGCGGACCGCGTTCTTCGCAGGGCTCGCCCTGGGGCTGGCTGAACTCACGAAGTCGACCTGGATCATTCTATTCGGTCTGTGGCCGGCACTCTGGTTCGCCTGGAAACTCCTGATGCGTCGCGCGGGTTCGCCCAAGGTCGGGAACCAGATCGGCCAACTCCTTTTTATCCTGCTATTCGGGCTCTATGTGCTGAACGCCGGCTATGGCTTCACGGGGACGTTGCAGCGGCTCGACCGCTACTCGTTTCACAGCAACGCGCTCTCCGGCCGAACCTCCGCGACTCAATTCACCGGGAATCGATTCACCGGCACCTCGCTTGGTGCTGTCCCGGTACCCTTGCCCTCGGACTACGTTTGTGGGATCGATCTCCAAAAAGCGGACTTTGAACGCAAGATGTGGTCATACCTCCGCGGCGAGTATCGGCTCGGCGGCTGGTGGTACTATTATCTCTACGCCCTGGCGATCAAGGAACCGCTGGGAACACTCGCGCTGGCGCTACTAGCTACAGGGCTGGCCTGGCGTTCGGGGGATTATCGCGCAACGTGGGGGGACGAGCTCACACTAATACTCCCCGGCGTTGCGGTTTTTACCCTGGTGAGTTCTCAGACCGGATTCAATCGATACTACCGCTACGTGCTCCCCGCATTGCCATATCTTTATATCGCTGTCAGCCGGGTGGGTCGCACGTGGACTCTCAGACGTTGGCCGCAGTCATGCCTCGCCGGGCTTGCCCTGACCTGGTCCGTCGCGAGCAGCCTCGCGGTATTTCCCCACAGCATGTCTTATTTTAACGAGCTCGTGGGCGGTCCGCGAGGCGGACATTACCACTTGATCGATGCGAATATCGACTGGGGCCAGGATGTCTTCTACCTCAGGCGCTGGGCCGAAAAACATCCCGAGGCACGACCGCTGTACGTCTACACGACTGGCCCTCTGGCACCCAAACAGGCCGGAATCCCGGGTGTTGAGCCACCCCAAGACCGGCCGCCCGGCTGGTACGCCATCGGCATCCACGAGCTGCACGACCTCAACAGCGCTTATCAAGACTTCCTGAAACGCCGGCCGGATACGATGGTCGGCTACACGATCTATATCTATCACCTGACCGGCGAAGATGTGCGGTCGAAATCGACTTCCGCGTTGGGCGATGATCACAAGGAACCATGACGAGCGAGGAGACGAGAGCACCGTGAACCCGGTTATCGATGCCGAACCTCGAGTCGCAACCCACACGGAAGACTCAGCCGTGCCGCGTTCCTTCGTCCGTATCCTGGCGATGGTACTGATCTGCACAGGGATATGGGTCTACCGGAACAGCCTCAATGGTGCCAGCGTCTTCGACGACGACGTCAACATGAACATCGCGGCAGAGATGTTCAAGAAACCGTCGCTCAAATCCCTCGTACCGAAGCCCCGCAATTTCGTACACCTCACGTTCGCGCTCAACCGCAAGATCGGTGGTTATCGGGTCCGCGGCTACCACCAGGTCAATCGATTGATCCACATCCTCGCAACTCTGACGCTGTTCGGAATCGTCCGCCGAACCCTCAGGTTACCGCGCCTCGAGTCGCGTTACGGCGGGGACACCCCTGAATGGCTCGCGCTTTCGATCGCATTGATCTGGCTGGTCCATCCTCTTCAGACGCAAGCCGTCACCTACACGGTGCAGCGCATGGAGTCGTCGATGGGCCTTGTCTATTTGCTCTGTGTGTATACCCTGATTCGAGGCGCAACGGCGACGCGCAGTTGGCCCTGGCACGTATTGGGTGTCTTCCTCCTATTCATCGGGGTCGGGACCAAGGAAGTCATCGCGACGGCTCCCGTCTTCATGCTCATGTTCGACCGCATCTTCCTGGCCGACTCGTGGCGCGACCTCGTGAGGCGGCGCGGCTGGTTCTACGGTCTGCTGTTGTTGCCCATGCTCCTTTTCGGCATCTCCGTGTTCCCCTACCTCAACGTGAAGAAGACGCACGATATCGGACTAGGGCACCCGTCGATCACCCCTTGGATGTATGCCCGAACGCAGTCGGCTGTGATCCTCCACTACCTCCGCCTAGTGTTCTGGCCGGATCGACTCTGCCTGGACTATTGCTGGCCGGTCATGCCGGTTCGCCAGTTGATCGTGCCGCTAACGACCATGGCCACGCTTCTGCTCGCGACCCTTTGGGCGCTGCGATACCACCCCCGGATCGGGTTCTTGGCGGCTGGGTTCTTCTTAATCCTCTCGCCGACGTCAAGCTTCATGCCAATCAACGACTTGGCCGTGGAGCACAGGATGTACTTGCCGCTGGCCTGCGTCGTCGCCCTCACCGTGCTCGCGGTCCACGCGCTTTGCGATCGGCTCGCCGCATGTGCAGGTTGGCCACGCGGCTCGGCCGTAATGTTACTGGTGGCGGTGGTAGGCCTGGCCGCCGTACCCCTCGCGGCTCGGACTGTCTCCCGCAATGAGGATTACCGCAGCGCCCTCACGATCTTGAAAACCAGCGTCGAGGCCTTCCCTAAGTCGCACCGCGCCCATCACAATCTGGCCGTCATGCTCTGGCAAGCCGGTCGGAAGGACGAGGCACTCGAGCACTTCCAACGTGCCTTCGACCTGGGATGCGTCGAATGGGGCATGCAGGATGAAATCGCGGAGGAATACAACAGCCTGAAGATCACGTTGAGAAACATGGGCAAACCTCAGGAGATCTTCAGCATCCTCCGTAAACGCGTCGCGCAGCATCCCGACACTCTTTACTATCATTGGTTCCTGGGCGATGAGTCCAGCCGCGCCGGCGATTACTCTACGGCCATCGATGAGTATCGCGAGGTCGTCCGGATCGATCCCAAGTTCCACCAGACGCAGTCCGCGCTGGCGACGGCCTTGTTCTTGCGTGGCCAGCCGCACGAAGCCGTGGCTCAACTGCGAACCGCAGTCCGCCTTGATCCCAAGAACATCGCGGTCGTCGAATACCTGGCCTGGGTGCTCGCAACTCACCCCGATGCTACGGTCCGAAATGGCCGCGAAGGCGTTCGGCTCCTGGAGAACGTATGCCTGACAGGCGAGGCCAAGGGGGCGAATTCCTGGGGCACACTCGCCGCGGCATATGCTGAAGCCGGCCGGTTCGACAAGGCAATCGAGGCGGCACGGCGGTCTGTTGAGCTCGCACGAAATTCCGAGCAAAGCGGCGGAGCCGAGCAAGTCCTCAGACAGATCGCCTATTATGAGAAGGGCCAGCCCTATCGGACCAATCTCGAGGATCTGGCCATCGGATTACGTCGAAAGCAGAGAGGAGACAGCGCTGCGGAAAGGACATCGAGCCCATCACATCGCGAGACTGTCGGCGTCCAGGCGACTCGATAACCATCCCTCCGTGCGAGCAACGCCCGAGTGAGCGATCTCCCCTCCCCTTCCCTTGCGAACGTTACGCGGGGCGGGTTATTGACGTGTGGTGGGAGTTTCGGCCTTCGGGGATCGCAGAGTTTTGATGACCTCGTCGAGTTGTTGCTCCAGTTTCTCCAGGCGGCGGGTTGTCTCGGACTCGGCATCCGATCGAGGCGGGCTACCCGCGCTCTTCCCCGCCGGCTCGCCCCGTGCCTTTCGGGCCTCCTGTCGCATTTGCTCGTCTTGACGCAACGCCTTTTTGATCAGATCGTCGAGTTGGAACTTCAACAATTCTTCGTCCCGCTTCCGGGTCTTCTCTTCCTCCCGCTGCAGAAGAATCTGTAACTCTTTGACGCGGGCATCCACCTGAGAAGAACGATCTCCGGCCTGATGGGGACGGATCTGAACAATGGCATCCGGAGTCTCGAAGGTGTAAGAGGACGTCGCGGGCATCTCCACGGTGATCGGTTTCCCGCTCTCTTTACCGTCCTTCCAGGATCGGATCTCAAACTTGAGGCTTGGACTTGCCACGCCTTGATTCGCGGGGTTGTTTTGACCCTCGGGGTTGCCACGTTCGCTTTGTGGCTGCGCGAGTCCGGCCGAGGCCATTACCAGGACGCCAAAGACGAACAAGACCGCGATCTGTCTCTGGCACTGTAAGAGAAACATAGCCTTCATCGCTCCTTTCGTCAGTGTGGTGACCGAAGTTGAAACCGCCATCGAGGTCGAAACCTGGCCGACGGCCATCCGCGCAACGTCACGGGCAACAGAATGGACCAAGGCCGCCTGCATTGAGGCACGAGCGGGCTTGGGCATCAGCACCGCCGCCACGGTCTTCGCGGCCGGCGCCAGCCCATAACGGATTAAACGGGTTCTGAGTTGATCACGGCCGCGCGCCAGTCGGCTCCGGACCGTGCCGGCCGGCCAACCCAACTGTCTTGCCGCCTCATCGGCAGTCAGGCCCTCCAAGCAGCAGAGGACAACCGCCGCGCGATATCGCTCCGGCAGACGATCGAGCTCGCGTTGGATCACCAACCCGAGGTCATCGTAAATATCTTCCCGGCCGCACGGCTCGGCTAATTCGGCCGCCCTTCGCTCGTGCCGCCGTCGTCGGGCCACGGTGGCTCGGGCGCACCAAGCGGAGCGGACGGCCACTTGATGTAGCCATGGCCCCACCGTTTCCTGGGCCCGAAGGGAGCCGGCTCGACGCGCCAGCACCATGAACGTGGCCTGAAACGCGTCGTTCGCATCTTCCGCGTTGCGCAGGATCGATTGGCACGTATTAAGGACCATCGACCCATGACGCTTCACGAGCAGAGTGAAGGCCAATTCGGCCGCTTCCCCGTCGCCCACTTTGAACCGCTCAAGGAGTTGTCCATCGGACAAATCTCCCATCGCCCCCACTTTGAAGACCACAGAGAGCTGTTGGCGGCCATATCTGTATCGATCTCGCGGCATTGAGTCTGGTTCCCGAAGGTCCCTGATCTCCTAACTACCGAATAATGTCACGAGGCCTCGCGATCACTCCGACTTTTTTTGTCAGACGTTTCAGGGGAGAATTGGGGGGGAGGTTGAGAGGGGAGCCGGAAAGTAGGAGACTTCCGCACGCGTAAATCCCCCAGTCTCGCGAAGGGCCGTGACGGCCAACGCTTGCTCGAGACGTAGCGAACGGCTCTACACCGTTCTAAAAGCCTCGGGCCTCCTGTTTTAGGCAATGTCGTACGAACGGGAAGCGCCGGCGGTCCGGGGCCGCCCGGGGAGAGTCGGCGGAAGTCGCGACGGATTGCCGCCGGCTTCACCCGAACTCGTCGTTCCGAGTCAACCGCCAAGACCGCACCATTAGGCAGAGGTCCGTCCCACCACCCGAGATTCCTCGACGTGATGGACCTTCGCTCCTCGGACCCGCGGCTGACGACTACCATCGTATCCCAGGTGGTGCACCCGCAGCCAGCAGTCCAGCCCATGGCCGTGGAGTCCGTTGTGCACCTACATGCCAAAGGGGGCAAGGCAGACCACGGACGGTCCCGCCGACGCCACGCCTCCGTGGGTCGAATTCCTCATCCTCTCGGTGTCTCTCGCCTCGGCGGAGGTTCCTTCCGGAAGGACTCTTAATATCTTAAAGCCTTGTGGTATATCGGCCAAAAAAAGACGGGAGCTGTGAGCCAAATTTGTCGCATCCAAAGAAAGCATAACGGGAACGATTTTTTCCTTGACGGGCTAATCCACCTCATATTATGAACAATAAGTTCTCGTAATAGCTAAGAACCATTAAGAATTTCATCTCCGAGCAATCCGTAGACGGCTCACTCCGATCACAAGACGAGGCCTGTGGGAGAGCCGCGTGACGACGATCCCCGTCCCAGATGGCAACCGTCAGGGGAGCCCTCACCATAACTGGGGACTTTCGGCGAAATGGACGAGATCGTCCTTCGCGATAGTTTCAATGTGACGTTCGGCAGGCGTCCACACCAACAAATGAGGGGAGTGCTTGATGCGATTACGAGTGTTCCTGGGTCTCGTCCTCATGGCGTTGACTTACCTCGGGCTGGCCGAGGGAAGTCCGTCCTCGGCCTGGGCCGGCCGCTCCGAGGTGCCCTCGGCATTGGCCGACACGTTAATCGGCGGGGCGGCATGCCCTTCGACTCGACTTACGTTCTGTATGGGGACTAAGTGCCCCGGAGTTTCCCCGTGCTTCGGGCCGGGGACCGCAACTTCCGGCACACTCTCGAGCCAGTTGTATTGCGGTTGCAGCAAGTCGTGTGGTGGCGGCCAATATTACACGACCAGGACCCCCTGCGCCACAAGTATTGCCGGTACCATTACCCCTTGATCGGATGCGGCACATGGGGCCGTCCACGAAACGGGCGGACCCATGCCGTTTTTCGACATTTGCACGCACCACATAATACAAGGAGTTCTTGATGCAATTACGCGTGTTTCTGGGTCTTGCCCTGGTGGCGCTGACTTATCTAGGACTGGCTGAGAGCAGCCAGTCCTCGGCCTGGGCCGACCGCTCCGAGGTGTCCTCGGCGTTGGCCGACACGTTGATCGGTGGGGCAAAGTGCGCCTCGTTCGTCGCCACTGGTTGTAAAGGGCGGAGTTGCCCTGGCACATCCATTTGCGTTATCGCAGGGACCTTGAGTTCCTGCAATCTGAAGGGCTCATTATTGTACTGCGGGGGCAGCAAGTCGTGCAGCTCCGTGCAGTATGATTCGACTTTCATCCCCTGCGCCACGAGCAGTGCTGGTAGCATCACACCCTAGTTAAGAGATCGGTTGTGACGAGGTCGGCCGCCTGCTTGGAGCGCTGAGGAAATCACCTGCACGAATCGGGCACCTGCGTCCCCGGGTTGCCGCAGGCCATCTCCTCGGCGCTCCTCGCGGGCGGCGCCGAATCTCACCTCGGTTCACTCCTCGGAAAGAGACCATACCGACGGGGGCTGTCGAGGAAGTTGAGGGGTTCACTCCCTCCTCTGCAAAGACCGAGCGGAATCGTCTGGCCAAGGGATCGGCCGATTGCGGACATGTCGGTCTTTGTCATTTCAGAAGCTCGCCACAGAGCCGTACCGGGGGCGAGGTGGATGAGGGGAATCCTTCGGAACTTCGACACTTCCGCAAACGCTGTACGTCCCGTCGCGAGTAAGGACACCGCATTCGTCCCCGTCCAGGTCACACCCCGCATTTGCTGTCCCAATGACCCCCGGCTGGAAATCCACGATGACGCTTGAAGGCGCTAGTTTCCTGGTAACGGGCGGCACCGGCTCGTTCGGCCGCAAGTTCGCGGAAGTTGTCCTACGCGAGCTTCGGCCGCGGAAGCTGATCGTCTACAGCCGGGACGAAATGAAGCAGTACCAGATGCGAACCGAGGGATTCGACCACCCGGCTGTGCGTTTTTTCCTCGGAGACGTCCGCGACCGCGACCGCCTGGTGCGGGCCATGAACGACGTCGACTACGTGATCCACGCCGCAGCCCTCAAACAGGTCCCGGCGTGCGAATACAATCCCATCGAAGCGATCATGACGAACATCATCGGGGCGCGCAATGTCATCGAGGCGGCCATCGATGCCGGCGTCCCTCGAGTGATCGCCCTGAGCACCGACAAGGCAGTCAACCCCGCCAACCTGTACGGCGCCACCAAGCTCTGCGCTGAGAAACTGTTTATCCTGGGGAACGTGTATTCGGGTGAACATGGGACTCGGTTCAGTTGCGTCCGCTACGGCAATGTCGTCGGGAGCCGTGGAAGCGTGTTGCCGCTGTTTATGCGACAGCGGGAGCAAGGGTACGTCACGGTAACCGACAAGCGGATGACGAGATTCTGGTTGACGCTCGATCATGCCGTCCGATTCGTCTTGAAATCCCTCCAGCAGATGGTGGGGCGCGAGGTGTTCGTACCCAAGATCCCGAGCGTGCGGCTGCTTGACCTGGTTGAGGCGGTCGCCCCGCAGTGCGAAATTCGCCTGGTCGGCATCCGGCCCGGCGAAAAGTTGCACGAATTGCTCCTCTCTGAGGACGAGGCTCGCCAAACACTGGAACTCGACGAGATGTTCGTCGTCCAGTCCATGGCCGCGGACTACCCTGGGCGCGAGTGGCCCGGTGCACGGCAAGTCCCCGAGGGGTTTCGCTACACGAGCGACGCCAACACCCAGTGGTTGGACGTAGCGGAACTCCGAGCGATGCTCAGGGAGGGCCGCTAGATGTCGGACCTGGCTCCACTCCCGTACGCCCGGCAGTGGATTGACGAGGCGGACATGGCGGCCGTCATGGCTGTTCTCCGGGGTGACTGGCTAACGACCGGACCAACCGTCGCACGCTTTGAGCGTCACTTCGCGGAGATCGCCGGGGCTCGCGAGGCCGTGGCCGTCAGTTCCGGAACCGCGGCATTGCACTGTGCCTTGCTTTGCCTTGGAGTTCGTCCCGGCGACGAGGTGATCATCCCGGCCCTGACCTTCGCAGCGACGGCGAACGTGGCCCTCCTTTGTGGCGCGACCCCGGTGTTCGCCGATGTCGACCCCGACACCCTGCTGGTCGACGTTGGCGACGTCGCCTCCAAAATCACTCCCCGCACACGGGCAGTCATCGCGGTCGACTATGCCGGACAGCCGTGCGACTACGACGCGCTGCGGACGCTCGCGGCCAGCCGAGGTCTGGCCCTGGTGGCCGACGCCTGCCATGCCCTTGGAGCAACTTACCACGGATGGCCGGTGGGCTCCCTGGCCGATCTGACGGCGTTCAGCTTTCATCCGGTCAAGCACATCACGACCGGCGAGGGAGGCATGATCACAACCGATCATCCCGAGAGGGCCCGTCGCCTGCGGGTTCTTAGAAACCACGGCATCACAACCGACCACCGCCAACGTGCCGCCGCCGATACCTGGGCCTACGAGATGGTCGAGCTCGGCTTCAATTACCGGCTGACTGATCTCCAATGCGCCCTCGGTCTCAGTCAACTCTCTAAGCTGCTGGACTGGATCATCCGACGGCGGGAAATCGCCCGGCGCTACGACGAAGCCTTCGCCAACCGGGCCGCGATCCGGCCATTGACCGTCCGCAACCACGTCGGCCACGCCTACCACCTCTATGTCGTGCGGTTGGCCGGCGATCGTGCTCGGGCCTTCTCCACCCTCAGGGCGCGAGGCATCGGGGTCAACGTCCATTATCTGCCGGTGCACCTCCATCCTTATTACCGTCAGCGATTCGGGACAGGTCCCGGCCTATGTCCAGTCGCCGAGTCCGCCTACGAGCAGATACTGTCACTCCCCATGTTCCCGCGGATGAATGACGCAGACGTGGAGCGAGTGGTCGCCGAGGTCCTTGAAACCATCGGGGAACACGGAGGAGACAAGTAATGGGCGCACAGCTTGACGCCTGGGTGGGTGCGTTTGGCGACGCCTATACTGACCGCAATCAGCCCGACTGGCGGAAGCGCGTGCCCGCGTTTCAAGCCATCACGAAGGGCTTGCGCCTGGCCAGGGTCTTGGAGGTCGGCTGCAACCGGGGGACCAACCTCCTGGCACTTCGCGCCGCGCTCGGCGGCGACACAGAGCTGAGCGGGGTCGAGCCCAATGGGCATGCGCTCCGAATCGCCGCCGCTGAAGGCTTTCCGGTCGTCGCGGCAGACATTGGCCGGCTCCCCTTCGCCAACGACGCATTCGATATGGTGATGACGGTGGGAGTGCTGATCCACCTGGCTGATACCCCTCTCATGGCGGGTCTCGCCGAATTGCACAGATGCAGCCGGCGCTATCTGCTGGCCATTGAATACTTTGACGAAGAGGACACAGCTATCCTCTACCGGGGTGTTGACGGCATGCTCTGGAAGCGGCCGTTCTTACGACACTACCAGGCACAGTTCCCGACCCTGCGCCTGGTCGGGCACGGTGCTCTCGACCAATCCGGAACCTGGGATCGCTGCACATGGTGGCTCCTCGAGAAACAGCCTGCGGGCTGAAGGTTGTCGGGATCGTCCAGGCTCGGACAGGAAGTACTCGGCTCCCCGGCAAGGTGTTGATGGACCTCGCTGGCGAGCCGATGCTCGCCCGCGTTGTTCGGCGGCTTTCCCGCGCACAGTCTCTGCACGAGGTCATCGTCGCAACAACGACTGAGGCGCAGGACGACGCGGTCGCCGAGCTCGCCCGGGCCCGCGGCTGGCCCTGTATACGGGGCAGCCGCGACGACGTACTGGATCGCTACTACCAGGCCGCAACGGACCGCATGGCGGACCTTGTGGTGCGGGTAACCGGTGACTGCCCGTTTATCGAGCCTATCCTCGTGGATCAGGTCGTTGCGGCGCTGCTGGACGGGTGGCCCGATGTGGACCTTTCGTCCAATGTCTGGCCGCGGCGCACGTTTCCGCGGGGGCTCGACGCCGAGGCCCTTACCTCACTTGCGCTGGCCCGGGTCTGGCGTGAAGATCACTCGCCCAGGACGCGCGAGCATGTCACGGCTCATATCTATAAGAACCCGCAGCAATACCGCATCGTCGGCGTGCAGGGAGAAAATGATCTGTCGGAACACCGATGGACAGTCGACACATGTGAAGATTGGGCATTGGCTGAATGTTTGTACCATCATTTCGGACACGATCAGTTCGGTTACAAAGACGTCCTAAGCGCCCTTGCGCAGAATCCCGGGTGGTCCGACTTGAACCGCGGTGTCGAACAGAAGGCGGTCTGAATGAAAGACCAGGCATACGGAGTTCTGGTTCTCCGGGCCGATTCTGGGCAATGGATGGGCACGGGGCACATGATGCGTTGCCTCGCATTGGCCCAGGCATGGCAGGACGAGGGGGGATCCGCGCTCTTCCTCGCGGCCGACGGCGCCGGCGTTGCACGCCGGTTGAGCCGTGAAGGACTTGCGCACGAGGCTGTGCCTTATCCGCCGGGGGGCGAAGATGATGCCCAACACTTAGTGGGGCGAGCCATCGCGGTTGGGGCACGATGGGTGGTCGTTGACGGTTATCACTTCTCTCAACGCTTTCACGGCCGCGTTAAGGAAGCAGGGCTGCGATTGCTCGTGATCGATGATGGCGGACAGACGGGGGTGTATCACGCCAATCTCGTGCTCGACCAGAACCTCGGAGCTCTCGAGGAAGCTTACGCCGCCAGAGACCCCGACACCAAATTGTTACTCGGGCCAGCGTTTGCTCTGCTACGGCGGGAGTTCCGCGAATTTCATGCTCACCATACCCGGCGACGGCAGATTCCGGAGGTGGCCCGTCGCGTGCTCGTCAACTTTGGCGGGACCAGCCACCCCGACATCGTGCGCTGCGCCATCGTCGCCCTACGTAAGCTCGACGATCCATCGATCCATGCGATGATTTTGACCGGAAAGGCCGAAGAGGAAGTCGCTGACTTGGCGGGGGACGATGGCGGATCGGCGACGCGGATCCAGTTGAGTCCGGGTCGCGATGACATGGCCGCGGTAATGGCTGGAACAGACCTTGCGATCGCCGCGGCGGGAAGCACGACTTGGGAGCGAGCGATGATGGGGCTGCCCAGCCTCTTGGTTGCCGTCGCTGAAAACCAGCAGCCCATTGCCCGAGCCTGCCATGATGCGGGGCTGGCGTACGATCTAGGTTCCGCCGCGAGCCTAGTTCCCGATGCTTTGGCCGACCGGCTCCAGTGGTTGATTCACGATCGGGCCGCCCGTGTCGCGATGGCGCAGCGTGGGCAAGAGCTCGTCGATGGCGAAGGAGTCGGGCGTCTGCTCGGCCAGATGGAACCTCACCACATCCGAATTCGGCCCGCGACTTGGTCGGATGTCCGCAGGACCTGGGAATGGTCGAATGATCCGGCGGTCCGGGCCGCGTCATTCCATCCCGAGCCGATCCTGTGGGAGCAACACCAAGATTGGTTTCAGGCGAGGCTGGCGGACCCTGCTTGCTGCCTCTTCATCGCCAAGCTGGGCGCAGGGATCCCTTTCGGCCAGGCCCGGATCGAGATCCGAGAGCACGAGGCTGTCATCTCAGTCAGCGTCGACCAAACGGCCCGGGGGCGAGGATACGGTGGTGTTCTGATCCGCAAAGCGTGTCGTAAAGCGTCCCGACTCCTGGGCGCGAATGCGGTGCACGCTTACATCCGTGAAGACAACGCTCGCTCGCTCGTCGTCTTCGCCGCCGCCGGATTCGAGCTTGTGGGACTTACCAAGGTCAACGGCCACACCGCAGCACACTTGGTGGTGCGGACGGACGTCCCGGCCGCAGAGGAGAATCGGTGATGAAAATTAACGGACGCGAGATCGGCCCGGGCCGTCCCACATATATCGTCGCGGAGTTGTCAGCAAACCACCATCAGGACCTCGATCAGGCGGTCCGGCTGGTCCGCGCCGCGAAAGAAGCCGGCGCGGATGCCGTGAAACTCCAGACGTATACCCCGGACACATTAACGATCGCAAGTGATGCACCGGCATTCCGCCTGAGTGAAGGAACACCGTGGGGTGGGCGAACGCTCTATGAGCTCTATCAAGAGGCGTATACTCCATGGGAATGGCACGCACCGCTCAAGCAGGTCGCCAATAGCGTCGGGCTCGACCTGTTCTCCACCCCGTTCGACCCAAGCGCCGTCGAGTTCCTCGAGCAGCTAGGCGTCCCGGCCCACAAGGTGGCATCGTTCGAGCTGGTCGACCTGTCTCTGATCGAGACAGTCGCGCGAACGGGCAAACCGCTGATTCTATCCACGGGTATGGCGACGCTAGATGAGATCGCCGAGGCAATCGAGGTAACCCAGCGCGCAGGAGCTTCGGAAGTTGCTCTCTTGAAATGCACCAGCGCGTATCCCGCACCGCCCGGGGAATCGAACCTGCGAACGATTACGCATATGGCCAAGAAATTTGGGGTGATCGCCGGCCTCTCCGACCACACTCTCGGGTGGACGGTCGCGGTCGTCGCGGTGACGCTGGGAGCCTGCATCGTCGAGAAACACTTGACGCTTTCGCGCAGCGAGCCCGGCCCCGATTCGTCGTTCTCGCTGGAGCCCCAAGAGTTCCAAACGATGGTCGAGGCGATCCGAACAGCCGAGGCTGCGTTGGGTGAAGTCCGCTACGGCCCGACCGACGCAGAGGAAGGGTGTCGCGGGTTCCGCCGATCGCTGTTTGTGGTCGAGGATGTGCGAAAGGGAGAAATCTTGACGCCGGAGAACGTCCGATCGATTCGGCCGGGAAACGGACTGGCCACCAAGTACCTGGGCGAAATTGTCGGCCGCCGCACCACATGCGACATCTTGCGGGGCACACCGTTGAGCTGGGACCTGCTAGAGAACGGCTAGCTCTCATCTGCCAGATCACTGCCGTACCGGGCCTCTGATCGCGATCGGGAAAGAATCATCATGCCATTGCCGCAGGGAAAAATCGTCCAGATGGCCGGACGTCTCATGCCCAGGCCTGCTATCCGAGCACTCAGCCCCTTCCATGGGTCCGCGGGAAAACTGCGGAAAAACCTGGCTGGGCGGCTCTGGCGCGTGCTTGTCCGCCTGGATCCGGCCCTTGTACACAACACCGCCGTTCGTCCCGCCCCACCCCCAGCCGTCAACGGAGATCCGGCCCAACAGCTCGCCGACCGCGAGCAACATCCATCGGGCTCCCCCGTAATTGTGTGTAATGACAACTCGTTGACCGCCAACACAACGGCCATTCATTTACTGGTATGTTCGGTCTTCGAGACGAAGACTCTCTCGGCCGCCCAACAAGAGATCTTCGAGAAAATCTGCGAACTGCCGCATCTCTGGGGAGACCGGAACGCAATGGTGGAAGCCATGCGCCGAGACCTCCTTGAGCAACTTCAGAAGGGTCGTGGAGACGCACTCGACGTCCTGGCGAACCTGCAGCAATTGTTGGTGCATGAGCAGAAAACCCGCCAAAGCCTGTATGCCTATTCTCCGCAGGGTAGTAAGAGCTTGAATGTCATCTTCTGGCCAAACCCAAATCATGAGATCTATCCCACTTCGGTCTATGAAGAGTTGCCTTTCGTTCGCAACATTCCATTGGTAAAGAAAACGACCCCGATCGGTTCGGCCGGAAGCTGCTTCTCCACCGAAATCGCCCACCGGCTTCAGCGGGACGGCTATAACTACGTGGTCACTGAGCCACACCAAGGGGCCGGCGATGAAACGTATTCGCCAGCCTGCGCTCGCTGGGGAGCCATCTTCAACACACCGAGTTTTCGCCAACTCGTGGAAAGAGCTTTTGGGCTGAGAACGCTTCCGAAACTCTTATGGTCGCGGAACACGCAGGGCAAGACCATTTACCTGGACCCGTTCCGCGAAGAAGTCCAATTTGGGTCGATCGCGGAGTTCGAAAGCAACTACGAAAGTCATCGGCGCGCGGCCTGCTCGGCCCTCGCCCAGTGCAAAGTATTCATCATCACACTGGGCATGAATGAGGTATGGAGCCTCAAAGCCGACGGTTCCGTTCTTTCGCGCGTCCCTTGGCGCCTCTCACCCGATCTGGTCGAGAGAAGGGTCCTCAGCGTCCAGGAAAACGTCGACGAGTTGCAGCGCATGTTGGAGGTGCTGCGCCAGCACAACCCGGACCTGACACTGATCGTGAGCGTTTCACCCGTGCCCCTGCACGCAACCTTCCGCGGCGAGGACACGCATGTCATCACGGCGAATTGCCATTCCAAGTCGATCCTGCGCATCGCTGCCGAACAGTTCGCTTCGCAAAACAAGAATGTGTATTACTTTCCATCCTACGAGACGGTCCTGTACTGCACCGAAAAGCCCTGGGAGCCAGACCAGCGTCATGTGTGTCGCGCGGCCGTGGACCGCGTTATGCGATTATTTTCTCAGATGTTCGTCGATGACAAAGGCGCCAGCCTCTAGCGGCGAAGAACCGGGATCTTCTCTTGGCCGCTCCTTAACGCATTCCAAACCGTTGGAAAACATCGGGCAGCTCGGCGAGGGCTTGCCGCAAATCCTCAATCGACACTTCTGGCAGAGAGGGTCGCTCATAGGGTGCACCGAAGAGCGAGTTCGTGAACTCAAACTGAAGTATCAGGCGAGAACCCGTCGTCAACGCCTTACCCTTGTGCAGGCCGATCGTATCAACGGCAATGATCGTTCCCACCGGTCCGACGAGCTCGACAATCTCCTCGGACCGGAACGCGGCGACGATCTCATCATCCCCGAAGCGCCGATCTTCGAAAAATCCGGGTGGCCTGGCCTCGTGTGTCCCCTGAACGTACATGTGAGGTCCTTTTTCCGAATTGACATCTGTAAGATAAAAGAAAATTTTTAGAAATTTGATACGATCCAAATCGAAATGAAACAATTGGGCAGCTTCCGAAGAGGCTCGGCTTCCGAAGGGTGCGCTCCACCACATGGCGATCAGGTCATTGATAGGGGGGGCCTTGAGATAACGATAGGCCAGACTGAGCAGGGTACGATCGGCGAGAAGCCGTTGGATGACCGGATTGGCGATCAACCGTTGCTGCTCGAAGTCATACTTGGGTGCTCGCGGCGCTTGGGGATCGAAGACTAGCGGTCCGATCTGGCCCGCCGGGCAAGGGACAAGCTTCGCGGGAAGGGTGCACGCCATGGTGCGTAGTTCGTCGCACAACTCTCCCGAGAGCCTTATCGGGAAAACATGGTAGCCATCGGTTTCGAGGGCCGCGACGGCCGCGGCCAAGTTGGCCTCAAGCTCTCCGACATCGCCGAGCACGCCGCGCGAAGCGGAGATTTGAAATGGACGATGCCTGCGAGTGATGGCTGTCGCAAGGCGTCTGTTCAATCGTCCTCGCGTCTGCGAATAAAGCTCGCGAAAGCAAAAGTAAAATATCCAAGGAGTTCGCTTGGTATAAGCAAACACCCCATAGCCAACCCAGAAGAGCGGGTAGATCACCAGCCATCGGACCAGCCAACGGTCAAGGACAAATCGCCGAAGAAGAGATTTCCAGGTCCTCAAGACGAAGCCCTCGGGTCAAGACCTGCTGTGGGATCAGCGACGAGACGTACATGATGCACAATACACAGGCACCTACTCGGGAGAGAGCGAAGTCGGTGACGGCACACGCCCGTTCTCGCCATTGAGTTGGGAGGGGAATTTGACATAAGCTTGCATCGTGGCGCAAAAGGCATCCGCCACACGCGACAAGTTCTCAGGCTCCATACACTCCGGCAGCCAGAGAGCGTCACCGACCGTCCCTGGCCACGACTGTGCATGAAGCCAGGCAAGGAAGTCAATCGGGTTTCTCTCGGCCCCTCCACCCCCCTGCTTCACCTCTTGTAGTTGGGCGCTCAGCGAGTCAGCGAACGGATTAAAGTGATCGGAGATGAGGAGCGGGCTAAAAACGGTCGGTGCCATGGTGGCACTCGGTCGGCCGAGCAAAGCGGCCTCGTAGCAGACCGTACCGGTCACCGAGATCACGAGATCAGCATGGGGAATCAAGGCCAAGCTACTCGCAAAGGGGTCCAGCAGGCGCACTCCGGGGATCGCAGCCAGCTCGCGGTAGAAGTTACGGCTGCGCTTGGGCATAGCGATGCGATGCTCTTTGACCCAGAGCTCGTGAGTCACGGGCAACGTGCGAGCCAGGGCACGCACCGTCTCAATTTGATTGCAAAAGGGGGAGCCCATAACATCGATCGTCGATTCCGGCTGCACATGCAAAGTGAAAAGGATAAAGGGACGAGATGGCGGCAGCACGGGCTTGGTAAATGGGATCAAGCGGCGATTACGCCAGCCCCGTCCCACCATGGCGAGGTATTTTCCGATGAGCGGCAATGGGCGCAAGCTCGTCTCATCAAACGGGTCACCGGCTAGATCGAGCAAGTGCCGGATTAAAAGCCGGATGCGGGCCGAATCGAAGCGCAGGACCGACCGATTGATTCTCATGTACGAGGGAGGGATCGGACGACCGCGGTAGGACTCGACAAAACGGCTCGCCCACGCACGGTCTTGGTCAGTGGGTTGACCAAAGCGGAGCATGCTCGTCTCGCAGCGGCTGGCGAAAAAAACAAACCGGTCATCGGGGATTCGCACAGAGACCGGCCGCAGAAAGGGAATACGCAGGCGGCCGCAGACTTGTCCTGTGAGCAGCTCGAACGCCCAGGTCTGTTCAGCGAATACGATCTCGATACCGTGTTGCTGCAAGAAGACGTCGAGTTCTCTCGCACACACGGCCAGATATTTCAGGGCGTATGCGGTCGGCCTCCGCCGCAACAGTTCATCCATGAGGATCAGATCATAGATGCTCCAGCCGTTGGCTTGTTCAAGCGACTGAAGCAGAGTGAGATCGTCCGCGCTCGGTTCAGCGCTGCACTGCCATTCTGGCCCGCACTTTGTGATATCGAGAACACGGTCTCTGGCCACTCCCCGTTTGTAAAGCCATAGCGACCAACGTCGATTCGGCGAAAGCCAAAAAACGTCATGGCCGGCCTTCTCCAAGCGCTGGCCCAGCGAGTGGAAGAAGATCGTACGGTACGCCGACGGGATAAAGGCCAAACGCATGGGTCACCCTTCACGTCGAAGAAACCACAGGATGGTCGCTCCCAGCAGCGCATAAGCGGTGAGCGTAGCGACGGCCGCACCCTTCAATCCGTGGACGGGCACGAACAGCCCGTTGAGGAGGATCGCCAGGCCCAGACCGAACACCGAGAGCGCAAGCGTAAGCCGATCCCGATGGCGCGCATACAGGGCCAGTAGCGGCACGTTCACAAGAGAGGCCACCATCGTCAAGAGCAGCACAAGCCAAAAGGTAACAAGATGTTCGCCGTAAATCGATTTACCAGTAACAAATGCGACCGGACGGATTGAGAGTGCGGCCACAATGCACAGGCCCGTACCCACACCGCAGAGTGCTCGCAGTAAATGCCGCAGCAATCGGCGATACTCCAAAAGGTCGCCGTTCTGGTAGGCTGCCACGACGCGCGGCTGATACAGATTCCACAAGCCGATATCGATCAACGATTGGATTGCGTTGCGTGCGTAGCTGTAGAACGTGTAGACACCGAGTGGTTCCGAACCGTGATACATTTCGAGGGCGTATCGGTCAACCATGTTCATGCCGTTGAACGCCAGACTTGACACCAGCAACGGTAGCGCGACTTGGAGACCCTTGCGCAGCCAGCGCCAATCGATGGGCACCGCAGCAGCCGGCTTCCAAGGGAGGTCATAAACCCCGAAAGCCAGCACGAGGGAGGCAACCTCGCCGACCGTCCAACAACCGAGGACCGTGTGTAGGCTGACACGATCGGGGGCAGCCACAATGATCCCGGCCAGGCCGTACACCCAGGCCGCATGGCGCAGGAAGAGCACGCACGTGGCGCGTGTGGTCCATGAGAGCGCCACGAACAACCGTTGAACCTCCTGGTTCATGTGTTCAAGGATGAGGAGAACGTAGAACCAGCCTGCCAGGGCCCAGGGCAAGACCCCCAGGACGAAAATGATGAGCAAGCCGGGAAGAATCACAATGTAGGCCAGTGCATGCAACACCGATTGGTCTCGCAACAAGGGTGCGATCCCGGCGGAGTCGCGTTTTAGGATCTCTCGATAGCTATAAGAACTGAAGCCGAGTCCGAGCCCCCACATTGCCAGATTCTGAGTGCCCACCAGGAGGCCAAAGACGCCGACGTCACTCACCGACAGGAAGCGTGCCATGAGGATCATGAGAAAGAGCTTGCTGACCAGGTTCAGCCCTTGCAGACAGAAGTTGAAGGCAGCGCGATAGACCATGAATACCCGAGTTCGCCATGATTGATCGTAGCCGACAGGCGTTACATACCGCCGTAACTGGGTCCTGAGCCTATGAAGGAATAGGGCCGAATCTCCGATTGGGCCCACGATCTTGGGAGGCGCACGATACCTTCCGGATCCCGCTATTCTTCGCCGGATCCATAAATCCCCATCCGCCAAGGGCTCCCTCACCGACGATCCCGGTGACTTTGCCGGCCGCGAGGCGGTTTCGGAGCCCAGCCCGGTCACGCGTTACACCCCAGTCACGGCGGCATGGGCGTCTCCAAGCTGTGGCCCCGAATCTCATCCCTCGTATCAGATCTTGAACCAGCGTTAGCCCCAATGCAATCGTCCTGGTGGACCCGGCCGCTGCTCGTCTCAACGAATCATCCTTAGGCCGCCGACATCGGCGCGCACACGGAGCGATCAGCCTCATCGGCGCCGAGCAACTCGATCGACTCATGCCGGGCCAGGCCCTCATCAAACATCGCATTCACATGGCTCGGATTGTATCGCGGTCTGCTTTGTTCGACCATCAGCATGATCCGACCGGCACCGCCGCCAGTGATGGCACCTCTGCTCTTACGATGACCCGGCTGCCCGCGGCCATGCTGAACGGCACGTTGTCCCGCAGACACCACACGACAAGCCTCTTGGGCGAGAACCCGCTAAGGATCCTTTCCAAAAAGGCCTCAAAAGTCCTCCAGATGGTCCTCAAGCAGATTTCTTGATCTCCCTACGCCAGGGAAGATACCGAAACCCTATACCCAAGAATCCGTGACGGTTGTTAATTCCCAATATCAATATTGTGCCAGCCTAGTTAAGATCACGCCAATTCTTTCGCGCATGTTACGGACGCCATCAGAAAGGGGGCAGCCTTGTGAGGTATCAAGATGCTGGAGATGGCGTCGCGCGCGCCCTCCGGCGGCTCGCTGAGCCGCTTGCCGGCAATGAAGGAGAGATAGGCGTGGAGACCTCGTACGACGGACTTGATGCAAGCAGCGGAGGCTCTGCCCGTAGACCATCGGCTCAGGCAGGGGTTGGCGGGCAGGTGGCGCCTGGGGACACCGCGGCCGACAATTCTCGTAGGCCATGGAAGACACCGGCGAGGTCGCACTCCACGGGCCGGTGTCCGGGGGCGGGAAGCGAAGATAGGGATAACGAACACCCGTTCGGTGTAGTAAGCATCACTGGCGCAAGGTTCGTGAGCAATCATCCACGGAATGACGGCGGAATCTGGACGACCGTTCGTAGCTCACTCTAGCACTCGGACAATCTTTCCTTCATCACTCAGGTGCCGAGTCATGAGAAACGATTATGGGTCCGGATCTCTCGCTCCGAGCACGAATGAGGATGGCTACGCCAATGCTTCTGCGAATGGCCCGCAGATCTGGGTCGTCGTCCCTGCGTACAATGAGAGTTCACGCCTGTCAAAGACGCTTTGCCACCTACTTCCGGCCTACCCGAATGTGGTCGTTGTGGATGACGGTTCCACCGATAGCACCGTCGAGGTTGCTCGTCAGTTCCCGGTCTGGATCTTGCGCCACACCATCAACTGCGGACAGGGTGCGGCGCTGCAGACCGGAATTGACTTCGCCATCGCTCAGAGAGCGGACATCGTTGTCACGTTTGACGCGGATGGCCAGCACCGAAGTGATGATGTGAGCCGGGTCATCGCGCCCGTCGCCGATGGTCGCGTCGATATTTGCCTGGGTTCCCGATTCCTTGGCGGTCACTCTGCCATACCGCCGGACCGCTGGGTTTTGCTGAAGCTGGCTATCTTATTTACCCGGTTAACGACTCGGCTCCACATTACGGATACCCACAACGGGCTACGCGCGATGTCCTGCAATGCTGCACGCCTCCTGCACCTTGAACAGCCAAGAATGGCCCACGCAAGCGAGATACTGCATCGAATCGACAAGTGCCGGCTCAGTTACTGTGAGGCCCCTGTGCAGATCGAATATCGACCCGACACGCTCCGCAAGGGGCAGACGGTCTGGGATGCGTTCGGGATCCTCGCGCAATTGGCCGTAGGGAGGCTGATGCGATGACCCCGTTTCAGGTGCTGGCGCTCATTGCACTGGGTGGATTGGCTTTCGCGGACGCCATGGTGTTAGCCCGCAACTGGGTTCAGCCTGGTTGGAGTTTGTTGAGGCCCGTGGTCTGGCTGCTCGCAGCGTTCGCGGTCGCTTACCCAGACTCTGTAACTTGGTTGGCCGTACAGGTCGGCATAAGACGGGGAGCCGACCTCGTCCTGTACTTGACCTGCCTGGCGTTTGTATACGTCGGGTTCAAGCTTTACTCGCAAGGGCTGGCGTTTGAACGAAAGATCGCCCAGTTGGCGCGCCAACAAGCGATTGCGGGTGCCACCAAGGGAGGCCAGATTTCGGAGGTGATCCAACCTCATGAGCAGAACTCGATCCGCCCACTTGCGGCAACGGTCGAGGAAGGTGTGGACGACACACCGCTCGTCTCGGTGGTCATGGCCGCATTCCGACCCAATCCGGCGTTTCTCGCCGCGGCCGTCGAGAGTGTTCTTGGTCAAACATTGACCCGCTGGGAGTTCATCATTGTCGAGAAACCATCCGAGTTGCAGGCCGGACCACTTCTCGACCGTTACGCCGACCCGCGCATTAAGCATGTCGTGACCTCAGAAGGAGCGACGCTCGTCGAGCAGCGCAACATGGCGCTGAGCCTGGCCCGCTCCGAGTACGTGGCCGTACTCGACGCCGACGACGTTTGTGAGCCCCGCCGACTGGAGGAGCAATATCGCCGGCTTCGGTCGGATCCCGAGATTACGGTCCTGGGCAGCCAGATTCGAGTGATCGATGAGTGCGATCAGGTCGTTGGCTACCGCCGGTATCCCTGTGATCCCGCCCACGTCGAGCAGACTCTTCCTCGCTGGAATCCCCTGGCCCAGTCCGCCGTGATGTATCGCCGCTCGGCGGTACTTGCGGCCGGCGGATACCAGTACACCCACTTCCCCGCGACCGAGGATTACGAGTTGTGGTCCCGTCTCGCAGTCGCTGGAGCGCGGTTGGCGAACCTTCCCGAGCCGCTCGTCCGGTATCGCATTCATACGAGCAGCCTAAAGTCGAATCATGTGCACGGGATTCTGCGGGGGACCCTCGAGATCAAGCGCGCTTACTGGCGAGCCAAAATGGGTCCAAAGGCAACCATAAGGTACTGGCTGGAGCATGCGATGCTTCTCGTCCCCGATGGCTTGGTGCTCGCGATGCACCGCTCACTATCGTTCCGCGCCTGACACTGGCCATCCTTCGATCGACCCAGCAAGATTTCATCTTTATTATATTTTCACAACACAATTTTTACATCTTTACTCTCGCGGAATTTTCTCCTCGAAAGACGACCACGGTCAAGCCACGCGGCGAACGCAAACTGGAGCAGGCAGGCATCTAGACCAACGATCAGCACGATGAACGGAACGGCCGCCACCCAACGAACGAAGATCGCGGAAAGATAGGCGAGAAGGGTCCCGACGCAATAGACGGAAAGTGAATGTCGCCCGCACACGACGAACGGTGCGACCAGTCGAAGCCGCCACGTTGAGTCGTTTTTCGGCAGGATAAGCGACACCAAATACGCCAAGGCCAGGAAGTGCAGCAGCCGAAATGGGGCCTGCTCCGTTTTCGAGAGTAGGATCGGCATCCAAAAGTCGCAGAGCTTCCGTAAATGGAGAGGAAGCGCAGGTTCAAACAGCCGCAGCGCTCCCTTCATAGCGAGAACACCGAATAGCACCATCAGCGCGGCCAGGAACACGCCCATGCTGTGGCGGGGTAAGATCTTCCGCCCATCTCGTCCTCTTTGGCCGCAAACCATTCCGAGCACCAGCAGGAACTGCCAGGCGAACGGATTGAAGTGCCACGTACCGTCATGGATTGATAGGTTGACTTTGGGATCAAACTGCACCATGGCATAAACGCACAGTGACAGGCTGAGTGCCACCTGCCACCGACGAAGGCTCAGGAAGAGTGCCCCTGGCAGAAACGGTAGGACCACCACGTAAAAACAAAGTATCCCCAGGCCAAACGGCTGAAACACCAGCCAGAGCGATTCTAGCAGGGCCTCCCGAAGCATTGTCGTATTCTCGACGGCAATCGCGGGGTACATCGACAGCGAACTGTGCCCGAGGACAACGCCGAGCGACGCGAGAACCGCAACCGTCGCCAGGTAGCCACCGTAGATTTGGAGGGCGCGAACGAGAACTCGCTTCTGACACGAGAAAAAGCCCTCGTGGGCCATCCTAGGGCTGTAGACCCAACCGAAAGTGAACCCCGATAAGAACACGAACGCCTCTGCCGCATCCGAAAACCCCAGTCCCATCAGTGTCCAGTGACGGAAGAATCCCTCCTTGACCACAAGGAAATCCAGGTGGTCAAGCAGCACCATGGTTAATGACAGACCACGTAGAAAATCGATGGAGCACAAACGCATGACAGCTCCGGACGGCTATATCTATCTATTCAACAGGCTAAACCCTCTACATACCGACTCCAACTTTCGCTTTATACAGCCGAAGAACCTCCAAGGGAATAATGGTCAGCGCGACCACGTTGGTAGTCCCCCTAAGACGGAAGCGAAGGCCTTCTTGCTACCGCGCCATGGCCGGGTAGTTACGGGGGCACTCAATCAGCGAGCGGCTCCAGACGATCAACCCCTCTCGGTTCGACCCAATGCTGATGCCTGGCGCCTTCGATCTCCAGGACGCCGACAGGGAGTGCGAACTGATAGCCCATCTGTGCCATGGTTTTCGTCGGCACTCGCGGACTTCGACAGCGACACCGTAGGCCTTTGAACACGGGGACATTCCTTGTGCGCATCGTTTCTGGTCTTCCTCGGGAAGCAGACGTAGCCGAACACAGGCATACAAGTCTGTCCCATCGGGATCAGAATTGATCTTGATCGTTCCCTCATAAAAACAGACCGTCTTACGCTCTCTTCTCAAGCAAGGCTTACTCCTAAAAACTAAGGACTTCATGGCTCGATGGAATTCAAATGCCCGGAGGGAATCTCCTTGACTTTGCGTCGGCAAGGCCACGAGAATACCGCTGGGCGCGACTGATCCATCGAGGCCGGATGGTTCATTGCGTCTTGCCAATCTTTTTCGCACGCACCCGAGATGTGATGCGTTGCCAAGGTTGATTGAACGTCGCAGGCCCAGTCTGGGCGATCGCGAAGTGTAGATCATCGGGATACTGACGTAGTCTTCAATCGCCTGATCGCAGGCCCCCCCCAAATTGCGCGCCCAACCGGACGAGGTCGTTCGACGGTCCCTCGTCGGCTCGTCCGGACCATTGCCGAGTATTCCCTATTAAGGAATCCTCACATCATGCCAGAATCACGGAGATGGACGTGTCGCCCATTGCGGCAGGGCTTCACGCTGATCGAGCTCTTGGTGGTCATCGCCATCATCGCCGTCCTTATCGCATTACTCCTTCCGGCCGTGCAGGCAGCCCGCGAAGCGGCCCGCCGCGCACAGTGCGTCAACAACTTGAAGCAGATCGGCCTTGGGTTCGCGAACTATGAAAGTGCGAACTCGATCTTTCCGTTGGGTGCCGTCGTGGCGGTGAACTCGACGGCGAATTCCGGGTGGGGCGGCTCGACGGGGGGTTCCGGCCAGGGCAGAATCGCCAACGGCATTAGTTGGGTCGGCTTGGTCGCCCCATATCTCGAACTCGGCCCGGTTTTCAACGCCATCAACTTCAACCTCTCCGTGGCAGGGTCAGGGAGCGACACGGTAGGCATCGCCCACTTCGCCACCGTGTGGTACTCGAGAATCAACATCCTGAGCTGCCCGTCCGATGGCGACCAGCAGGGCTTTCGGAACTCCGGTTCGGGCAACGGTGATGGTCAGGACATATCCATGGCTCCTCCGGCACCTCCCGGTGGGGGAACACCCATGGTCCCGGTGTCCGATTACGGCGTCAGCTTCGGTGATAACTACTGCATCGGAGGACTGAACCCGGGCGTGACATTCCCCACGGAAACGCCTTACACCCTGCCGCTCAGCACACCCAACCCGCCTCCCAACGGTGTCCGCATCGGCTGGCCCGGATATCAGGGCACGTATGCCGACCTCAACGCGAACCTGCCCCCGACCGGGGCTCCGGGTGCTCTTCGCGGGATGTTTGACGTGAACGACGGCCAGTCAGTAACGATGGCGGCGGTGACCGATGGCACCAGCAACACCATCGCCGCGGGAGAGGTTCTGCCCAAATCACGCGCGGATAACAACGTGTGGGAATGGAACTCAGGCGGCTATGGAACCACGGTCCCGATCAATTATCCTTCCGCACAGAGTTGCTCCACGGCGGGGGGTTGGGGGACCAGCAACTGGGCGTCGCGATGCGCGTACACGAATACCGGATTCAAGAGTAAGCATCCCGGTGGATGCAACATGCTCTTCGTCGACGGCTCCGTCCACTTCCTCAAGGCGACCATCAACATGGCCACCTATTGCGCCCTGGGGAGCCGAGCCGGTAGCGAGGTTCTTAGCTCCGATCAGTATTAACCAGCGAGATTCATGGCTCGCGTAGACCCGCCGCGATGACGCTTTTCTTGCCCGGTTGAGCCTCCACGACGTTTACGGCGGAGTTCAGACCCTACCAGGGTCTGAACTCCGCCATTGTTTCAATCCAGCCCTCGTTCCAGCGCACTAGGATGCCCATTCCCATGTTTCTCCGCCGGACATTCCTTTGCCGTTCCTGTGTCGCCCTCTCAGCCTCGATAGCCCTGCTCCTCGCTTCTTGCGGCGGCGACGGGGAGGCGTTCGGCAAGCGCTACCCTGTTTCAGGCAAGGTGACTTACAACGGGCAGCCCCTGGAGAAAGGGTCCATTAGTTTCGTTCCCGAAAAAGGGGCTGGTGCCACCGGCCCCATTGAGAAAGGGGATTACACCCTGTCCACGGGGGGAGATCAGGACGGGGCCCTTCCCGGAAAGTATAAAGTCACCATCACCGCCAAGGAGGACACCGAGGCCCTCGCCAAAGCCGAGTTTGCGAAGGTCTCGAAACGACCCGAGTCCGAAATCACGGCGATTCCGCGGCAATTCCTCGCGAACGCCGCGGCGAACGCCAAGAGCCTCGTGCCGATCGGCTATGGAGATGTCCGCACCACCCCCCTCACGGCCGATGTGAAAGAAGGGGCGAACACGATCCCCTTCACCATTTCGGACAAAGACGCCCCGCCGGAGCCACCGAAGGATAGCCCCACCAGGACCAACCGTCGCAAGTAAGCTCCGCCGAGCTTATCCTTTGCCGCAGAGAGAAGTGACGACGACTTGATGGGCGGAAATGAACGCAGGGAACACCATTCCCTTCTCATTCGTGCCCTTCTTCATCTCTGCGGCAAAACCGCATCGGATCCCAGCCGCCTCTCAAAAACAAACGCTTACTGCCGAACATAGCCTTTGGACTCGGCGGCGATGGCCTGAGCCGAGGATCGAGCGAAGTCGCTGGTCGCGACTCGCTCCGCTTCACGCGCCGCGGAGAACGCCGCCGCGGCGCGGCCGGCATCTTGCTCGAGCACGGCGAGGCCGTAGCGAGCCTCGAACAGGTCAGGCGCAAGCTTGATGGCTTCGTCAAAAAGCTTGCGCGCCTGGTCGAATTCGTCTTCGATCAAGAACGTCATCGCGACCCGAGAGGCACGAAGCGCTGTTTGAGCCGGTGGCAGGCCATTTTGCAGCACCTGGCGGGCATGCTCGGGATCGCCGAGATGAAGACGAAGCGTGGCGATTCGCTCGCTGACCTCCCAGGTTCGGGTGGAGTCGGGATAGGCCTGCTCCAGGAGATCCGCAGCAGAGCCCACGCGGCCAGCAGCCAGGAGACGCGTCACCACTTGATCGAGCTCGTTGAGATTCGTCCACTTGCTCGGTTCGGCGATGCCCAGCTTTCTCACGAGCTGTTCGAGTTCTTTCTGCATCTCATTTTGGGTTCGAAGTTGCTCCTGGTTGATCGGATGCAACGCCAACAACTGCTCAACGACCGGCAACGCAGCTTCATCGAGGCTCTGCTTCGCATAACTTGAAGCAAGAAGTAAGTGCGTCATAAAATCGGTTGGAGCCACTTCGCTCGCGCGGTGCAACAAGTAAGTCGAACGGAACCTCGACAGGTCGAACAGAGGATCGAACGACTGACGGAATCGGGGGACGCTTGTGCTACCCAGCTTGTCGCGTGTGAGTTCCAGTCCCCCTGAGAGTTTCCAACCATCGAGCGAGTTCGGAAGAGTTCTAGGCCTGTCTCTTATACACATCTAGATGTGTATAAGAGACAGACCAAAGCGCCTTCGCCGACGCGGTGAGTGCTGCAATTCCCTTGGGTTCGACGGCGGGATCGGGGCGATAGTGGCGGGCGGCGAAATCGACCGTGTGCGTCTCCGTGGCCCCCGTGAATGAGTCGTGAACAAAGACGGCGGCGATAGCATCGAACCAAACACATCGCCAGTGGCTATTCGCCATCAGGACGGCGCCCAAGGATGAGTTGTCTGCGTGGCCAACCAGGACCGCGGGACGACCCAGTTGATCGAGTTCGCGAGGCCAGGATGCGTCGTTTGTGGCGATCCGCTGCTTCAGATTCAGGTACCGCTCGTACAACTCCGGACCAATGACTTCAAGCCGTGCATCGGCAAACACCTTGCGGTCGGGGCCATTGTGATAGTCGTAGAGCGCGGAATAGCCGTCGTGAAAGCTGAGGAAGCGTTCGGGCATCCCCAACTTGCCGCAAAACTTGACGGCGTCATGCGGATACCAGAGAGGCTCTTCCCCCAGGCCAATGACGCGCCCTTCCCCGGTCATCGCATAGAATTTCCCGCTGCCGACGAGAAGCAGCAAAAGGCTGAGCGCAACGAACATCGCCACACGCGGAACGGCCGGGAACCGCGTTCCTTCCTGAGATCGCTTGGCATTGATCGCGGCACCCCAAGCCCCAAAGTTCCAGGCTGTGATCGCGCCAACGACGGCAGCGAACTGATGGCTGTTTCGAGTCGCCTGCCAACTCAAGACGGAGAAAGCGACATAAAGACATAAACGAAAAACGCTCAATCTCCAGGCCGGCTCTTCGGCAATCTCAGGGAGAGAGTGCTTCCCCTTCAACCTCTTGCGGCGAGGTTTGCCGTCCCCTTTGACTTTCCCTTCCTTCGTCTTGCCAGGCTTTGACTCCGGCTCGGAAGGGGCTGAGGAGGAAGAGGCTCGCTGAAGGAGTACCCAGGTCATGGGTATCAAGAAGCTCAGTCCCCCCAAAATCATCGTGGCGATGTGGAGCTGCAAAGGAAGGTTGGACCAACCAACGTTGCGCTTGATGAAGGTGGGTATGGGTGTGAGCTCGGCGATGGTTTCGGAAAAGAGGGGATTCCCCATCGTTCCCGCCAACTCGAGGGGGTAGAGAGCGCCTCGGATCCCATAAGGATTCACAAAGCACACGAGCCCCGTGAGAACCGTGGCGACGCCGACGATTTTCCACCAGCGCTTTCGGGAGTCGGAGAATGCATGAGGTCTGAGCACCGCCTCAAGCAACGCGAAGCCCAAAACGATGGGGCCGAGAACGAAGAGCCCTTGAGTATTGACCCATGCCAGTTGAATCGGCGGAAGTAAGAACGCCAGAAGCGGGGCCCGCTCCCAGGAGCAGAGAACCGCCAGGAAGCCCGAGAGGTAGAGAAGCGTGAGCGTTTCGGGCCTCACGTACATTCGCCCGCTCAGGACGAGAAGCGCCGGGATCCAGGCGAGCAGCATGGCCCAGAGGGGCCATTCGCGCCGCTTGCAAAGGATGAGAAGAGCCACGGCCGCGCACGTGATGACGCACTTCGCCAGGTTGAGCGCAACGACGCCGCCATGTTGATATCCCCAACTGATGGCAAGTTGGAACATCCAATGCAAGTCCGTCCAAGCGTGATCGGCGACGGTGAACGTGTAGAGGTCGTGCGTGGGGACCTGCCCCGTGGTTCGGATCCAGTCGCCGGTGCGCAAATGCCACCAGAAGTCGGTGTCTTTCATGGGGAAGACACCAAGCAAGAACACGAGACCGAGAAAGATCGCAAGCAGACTTCCATCGACCAGGTAGAGCGTCCACGAAACGGGACCTGAGTCCAACGCCACTGAGGGCAACGATTTCGGGAGGCGAGACTTCCGCGAAGGAGTGATCTCCGTGGACATGATGGATTCTCGGGGGAAAATAATGAGTACGGATGAAGTCAAATGTGATAGCTCTCGCGAGCGCTGTGTCGCCAAGCACCCGCAGGTTTGAGTGTAACGTGCGGATCCCATTAGGGTCGAGTCCCACAGGACGTCGTCGTATTTGGCGTTCCGCGCGATCTCGTTGAATTCGATCGGAGTGATTGCTAACCTCGACACGCATCTTCGTCACCATTGCGTGAACGGAGATGGGGGTAGAACCATTCCTTTGAGGAGGTCGTGATGAACCATTCCGTGATGAGAGGTGCCCTGCTCGGCCTCGGCTTGATGCTGTCGGGCCTGGCGACCGCGGCCAACGCGGAGTTGAAGGTCGGAGACAAGGCGCCGGCGTTCGAGCTGGTAGGCACCGACGGCAAGACCTACTCGCTTGAGCAATTCAAGGGGAAGCAAGGGGTTGTTCTGGCCTGGTTCCCCAAGGCCGACACGCCCGGCTGCACCATCGAGTGCAAATCATTGCGCGAGCATGGTGATGCGTTGAAGCCGTTGAAAGTCGCGTACTTCACCGCCAGCGTCGACCCGCCGGCCGCCAACAAGAAGTTCGCCGAGAAGCTCGCTCTCGACTATCCGATCCTGAGCGACCCTGATTCCTCCGTGGCCAAGGCCTACGGCGTCGTCCATGGCGAACGGAAAGTGGCGGAGCGATGGACCTTCTACATCGACAAAGAAGGGGTCATCAAGGCCATCGACAAAAAGATCAACACGAAGAGCGCGGGTTCCGACGTCGCCGAGAAGATCAAGGAGCTGGGGATCACCGGCAAATGACCGGGGCCTCGTCCTGACGTTACGCCTTCGCCCCTCTCACGTCTCGGGTGCGAACGAGACGGCCCCCTTGCCCCGGCCGCATACCCCCCAGTCGGGGCGGGATTTTCCCCCAAAAAAATCGCTTACACATGATTCTCACGGCGCTGGAGCTCAACCCAGCGCCGCTTGAGCTCGCCAAGGATGCGCCAGAAAAGACGGCTATGCATCCGGCCCGGGACCCGCCCGCAGGCACGCGCCTGAAACGAGTCGGGTTCGGTGTACTCGAGGTGGTGCGCCATCTCGTGGAGAAACGTGTCGAAGAGTTCCTCAAGCGGCCTACGGCCAAGCTCGCGGTCGTGCGTGTAGAGCCGGATCAGGCACCGCGTCTTGTAATAACCACCAAGCACGCGCCCCGTCGGACGCGTGTTGATGTCAATCGTATATTCCTCTTTGCAGGTAAAGATCCGCTCGAGCCGGTCGCGAAAGAGAGGGCCAAGAGCCGAGACCGGAGGCTCGAAGAGGCGAAAGTTCTTACTGGTCGCCTGCGTAACGGCCGTCGGAGGCGCGGGGGGAGCCACGTTCTCAATAACAAGACGGCCGCCAAGCAACGTGACCTGGTCAGCAAGGCGAACGACGTCGAATTGGCGGGGATCAATCAATTGACGACCGCCGTTAGGATGCACAAGCCAATAACGTTCGGACATACTTCGTCCCTTGCTCCACCGCGAGCCGGGGATCCCCGCCGGCCCTCTCGACTTACTTTAAAAACTACGTTCACATTCCGCTTCAATAAGTGGCGCGACCGCCAGAGATATCGTAGCACTGCCCCGTTGTGAAGCTCGCCTCCGAGCTCACCAGGTAGTGCACGAGTGCGCTAACCTCCTCGACGGTTCCCGTACGTCCCATCGGAATTTTCGAGACCATGTACTCGACGGTGCTCGGGGCCATCCCTTCTAGAATCGGCGTACGGATGACGGCGGGTGCAATCGCGTTCACCGTAAGATCGCCTTTCCCGACCACTTCTTTTGCAATCGCCTTCGTCATCGCGATCACGGCCGCCTTCGAGGCGGAGTAAGGGACCAACGTCGGGTTCCCCTCTTTGCCGGCGATGGAAGCGATGTTGAGGATTCTTCCATATTTACGGGCGATCATCCCGGGCAGAGCGGCCTTACAGAAGAGAAACGGTCCCAGCACGTTGATGTCGAGAACTCGGCGCATCTCGTCGAGCGGGAGATTCCAGCTCAGGTCCGTCTTCCCCGTAATGCCCGCGTTATTCACGAGGATGGAGAGTAATCCCAGCTTGTCTTCCACCTGTCCCACAGCGGCGGTCACGTCCGCTTCGGAGCGAACATCCCCAACCACAGCCAGCCCACCCAGTTCCGCGGCCATGGCGTTGGCATGTCCGGCGTCGACATCAAACACGGCGACTCGGGCGCCGGCCTGATGCAATCGCCGGGCAATTCCTGCCCCGATTCCTTGCCCACCACCCGTCACCAGAGCGACCTGTCCCGCCAAGCTGAAGAAATCCGCCATGAATGCCTCAAAAATACCGAGAGATCTCAGCGATCGCCTGCAACAGTAACGTCAAAGACGAACGCTCGAATGAAGTCTGAAAAAGGCGCCCCGCCCCGGAGAACAGGACCTGATTCTCTGGAGAACGAGTCTCAGTTCAATTGCCCCGCCGCCCAGCGTGTTCCTCGAATCAAGGTGTCGATGAACTGGCGGTTGTTCATGGCCTTCAAATCGTGGCCCAGCGCGCTTTGGAACACGCGTCCCTTGCCACTTTGAAGCACGAACAAAAGGGGCTGCGGCTTGCCTTCGAACACACCTTGGGCCAAGACGTGGATGTTACCCTGTAACTTCAGGTTGGTGTACATCTCGTCGGTCGTGGTGAAAGTATCGTCAATTCCCCGCGTGATCGGATGCTGGCGATCGACAACCTTGACCTCAAAAGAGCCGTAGGCAGGGTGAAAGGTTCCGCGATTCGGAAAAGCCGTTCCCTGGGAGCGCCAGGTTCCTCCGACAAGCCGGTCATATTCTTCCCAGCCGGGGAACGCGTTGTCGGCGGCGTGGACCACGACAAGCCCTCCCCCTTCTCGTACGAAGTTGAGGAAATTTTTCTCGCGCGACGATGCCCACCGTGGATTCCGGTTGAAGTTGAGGACGAGCACCTTGTATTCGCGAAGCTTCTCCGGCTGATCGAGGATCGCGGCGTCCGGGTCTTCGGAAACATCCACGGTCAAGTACCCCGACTGCTCGAGGACCGACTTCAGGTGGGGCGTCGTGACTTTCCAGTCGTGATTATTGACCCCGGTGAGAATAAGTGCATGAGCCTTGGTTTCGCTTCCGGACGCCGAGGGGGCGGTGGCTCCGGCCACGCCGCACAAGAGAGCGGCCGTGCATAGGAAAGGGGTCATTATGGGGAAGCTCCTCGAGGGGCAAGCCGGCGGGATCTCCGAGCCACCGTGTCCGAAAAACCGGAAAACGCACAAGGTAACGCGCCGGGAGGAAACTGGCCACCATCAGGGCTGAAATCGGGCGAAAAAAAATGCAAGACCCGGGTCCCAAATTTGGAGAGACAACCGCCTGATCTCATTTGGGTTGGGTCAAAACCCCTTGCCTCATCCTCCACGCTTCGGAGCCTTCGAAAAGGTCCGTGCTCGGGGAGGAAGAGGCGGCCTGCCAGTCACGGCTACGGACCAATTCGTTGTGCGTTCTCGCTTTGGGCACTTGACTCCGCTATGATTAGTGATGAACAGGCGGGTGGACTCTTACCCGTCTCATTCACCACCTCTCTCCGTCTGATCGCGCAGGGTCGCCCGTTTTTTTGGGAACGATTCTTCAACCTGAACGTCTAAGGCTACTGATGTGCGGGAGTCATGACGACAAGTCGCTCATTGAGGCGTGTCGCGCCGGCGATACGGAGGCTTTTGGCATCCTGGTTAGCCAATATCAGGATCGCCTTTACCCTACCGTATTCCGCCTGACCGGCTGCGCCGAAGAAGCTCAAGACTTACTACAGGATGCTTTCCTTCGCGCGTTTGAAAAATTGGATCATTTTCATGGAGACAGTTCGTTTTACACGTGGGTTTATCGCATTGCGGTGAATTTGACGCTGAGTAATCGTCGCCGCAAACGCCTCTCGGTCTCTCTCCAGCAAGGGCGAGAGGGGAACTCGAGTGAGCCGGCGGCAGACGTGGAGGAGAGCGATCCTTCTTTACCGCTGGAACGTGCTGAGCGCGACCGCTTGATACAAGAAGCGCTCGGTTCTCTGGCACCCGATCATCGTGCGGTGGTCGTGATGAAAGAATTCGATGGTCTGCATTACGAAGAAATTGGCGCGATCTTGGGAATACCTGTGGGAACGGTGCGAAGTCGTCTCCACCGGGCGCGTTGTGAGCTGCGAGAGCGGTTGCGAAGCCTGGTTGACGGGGAACTGGTCGCGACTCGGCATCTATCGAATCATGCGACGGGAACGTGATCGATCTCACGGAGGCACGAAGCCGGTCTTCTGAAGTCTCTGACCCGCCGAGATACCATGATCCTTGACGACGAAACACTACTGTCCGCATACCTTGACGGCGAGCTTAGCGCCGAGGATCGCCACCGGGTCGAAATGGCCTTGCTGGCGGACCCGGAAACGGCCGACCAGCTTCGCCAACTGGCGGCGGTGCGCGACATCGTCGACTCCCTTTCCGTGCCGGTTCTCCACGCGGACCTCTCGCAGTCCGTCATGGCCCAGCTCCGCTCGCAAAAACGACCGGTGCGAATCCTCAGGCTTCCTCTCCGTCGGCCGCTGATGCGGGTGTTGATCGACTTTGGAGTCGCGGCGGCGATCATGCTCTCGCTGTCGGCTACGCTCGTCACGGTGCTCCGCCGTCTTCCTCCCCGGCCGGATCGTCTTGTGGTGGTTCCCAAGCAGGCGGGCCCCAAGAAAATCGGCACGATCGCAAAGATTCCCGCCGGTCCAGACTCGCCCGTCACGGGCCTCGAAGAGGTGGCGGAAGCAACGCCCTCCTTTGTGGTCGCGAACAGGCCGGAGAAGCCCTCACAACCGTTGATTCCGCGAAGCGCGGTCGAGGATCCGGAAGAGCAGGACCGTCAGTTCGTTCGGGAGATGCTTGAAAACCCGCATCCGAACCACCTATTCGTGGTGGATACCCTTGGCGGGCAAGCTTCGGAACGCGTCGGAGAGCTCATCCGGGAAATGCCCAGGCTCGATGCCAAGTTTGGACGGGTCATGATTCGTAAGGGCCTGGTCTTTGATCCCCAGCATCCGTCAGAGGCCACAGTTTATGCCTTCCTCGCGGATGACAAGGAACTCACGGCGTTCCGCGATCGGTTGCACGATCAGTTCCCGGATTCTCACGAAGAAGGGAAAGCCGATCCGGTCCTTCTGACTCAGCTTGCAGACATCCCGCAGATGGCGGTTCTCTCGGGAACATTGACAGCCGATCTGCTGCCTCATCCTCGCGAGACGGGTTCGGGAGTCAATGCTCTCCGCACCGAAACGAAGTCTCGCCCCCAGCCGAAGCCGGTCGTGAGCGAAGAGTTCGAGAACATGCACGTGATGGAAGTGACCGAGCCGCCCGCGGGGACAGAAGAAGGGCCGACGCCCGAACAGATGCGAAGTGGTCCGCATCCTTCGACGCTCTCTTCGAAAGATGGGGGGCGCCCGGGTGAGCCTCGCCCCGAAGATCGGTCCGGCAATTCGGCCAATCGGTCCGGGACTTCTCCTCCCAAGCCGAACGCCCGAAAACAGCCCGTGCTGGTCCTCGTCTGGGTCGCAAACCCCACCACAGGACGCTGAGCTTAGCGCCCGCCGCCAGTCCGGCTGATCGTCGGGTCTGGCTGCCAGAGATAGAGGAAGGTCGGCAGCTTGCTCCGCTCTAGGCCGGGGTAGCTGAAGGGGATCACATCATTCTGGATGGGAGTATTAGGAACGATCGCGTAGATCGATCGAGTGGGGTGCCCCGCTCGCTGGAACAGGACAACTTCCGAGCCTCGGAATCCCGCGATCCGCTCCGCTTCGGCGATCGCATCCTCGACGTAGCCAAGGGCGTCGACCATATGCAACTCCAACGCCTTCTGAGCAACGACGATGCGACCGTCGCCCACAACCTTGCGATCCGCCGCGGTCATGCTGGGGCGGCACTGGGCAACACGTCCGACAAATCGGTCGCGGAACCCGTTGGCCATCTCCTGGAACAACGCACGAGACTCGTCGGAGAGGGGAGAAGTGATGCTCCCCATGTCGATCATCTCGCCGGCCTTGATCGGTTCCATGCGCACGTTCAACTGGGCCATGGCGTCTTGCAGATTGGCGTGATTGACCAGCGCCCCGATCCCTCCAGTCACGGTGGTCGGCAACGCAATGACGCGATCGGCTCCCACCGCGAGGTAGTAGGCGCCGCCGGTCGCCACGTCCATCAGCGAGGCCACGATCGGCTTGCCCGTACTGATGCGGAATCGCCGCATTTCCTCGGCAATGATGTCCGTCGCGGCGACACCACCCCCTGGGCTATGGAGCCGGATCACGAGTGCACGCACGCGAGGGTCGGCCGCGGCAGCCTCGAGCTTCTCTCGGAAGGCGGATACGGGATTTTCCCCGACAGAGGCAATTCCCGTCAGATTTTGATTGAGAATCAGGCCGTCAACGTCGACAAGAGCGACACGCGCACAGTTGGGGTCGCTGCCGCCGCGAACGATGATGGGAACCATCGGACCAGGGTCAGGGGCGGTGGGGATGCGAACGTCGATCGTGCCTTGAATTCCCGCGGCGACCGAACCTTGAAAACCGGCCGTCACCTTGGCATCGGTATTAACCTGCCCTGTGAGTGGAATCGAGTGGCAGCCGCAGGAGAGGGTGGCGACGACCAACAGAACCCATTTTGGTCTTCCCGTCCCTTGGCTCCACGCCATGGCGCTGATCCTTCGTCGTGAACGACTGCGGCACCGACCCTGGTATCGGTTTTGCCGATTCCTCTGGAGTTGGATCGGACACACGGCTCGAAAACTTTTCCGCAACCTCCTTACAACCGACAAGATTCCTATGACCCTCACTTTGATCGCAACGATCCTCCTAGCCGCCGCTCCAGAGTCCGGCAAGGAAGATTCGCACACCAAAAACTTGGTCTACCGCGCGGTGCTTGAGGAAGGCCTTTCGATTGAAGGCCACAAAGTCGTCCTCCCCGCGCCTCGCTTCCGGGACGGCCAAAGCAAGGAAGCCGAAATCAAAGAACTTCGCGCCATTGCCGGTTCGGACCGAGCGGTGACCGAGTTGTTGCGTGACTCCATCTCGGCCCCCTTGATTTTCAAGGTGCGCGACGAAGGCTCGAGCCAGCAGCAGACTCTCGTTCGTGCCGCTGACGTCTGGTTTGCCGTCCGAGGAGACCTCGACTCGATACATCCGGAGCAGATCACCAACCAGGCGTCAGACGCAAAGCCGGTGGAGGTCGGCAACATGCGATTTAGCACCCATCTTCTCGATGCCGCCGCGCTTTCGAGCCGTAAGCTCGACAACACGGGATCGAAGGAGGCGAACCGCTGGTATGCTCATTTCACCTCTCGCTTGCTCGGCCGCATCCACGTCGAAGCGACGACCCAGGTGGTGGCGACGCGCACCGATGAATCGTGGATCATCGCGTCGCGCACCGATCCCGGATTTACCAACGACAACGAGTTTCCCAACCGGTGGTGGCCGTTCACGCTGCAAGGGACTCGCGAGGTCCCGGGAAAGGCTCGACCCTATGAGGGAGGTATAAGCTACCTCAAGATGAGCCGCCTCGTTTCCTCGCCGGGGACCCTATTTGTCGAGGCCCATTTCGCCTTTGCCGAACCCAAGCCCTGGTTCGATGGAGCCCCGATTCTTCGATCCAAGATTGGGGTGATCGTCCAGGATCAAGTTCGGCAGCTTCGCCGCGAAATCGCCAAGGCGCGCGAGCAGCGTGGGGCAAGTCCAGCGCGTCCCCGTTGAGACTCGTCACGAGACCCGCCGAACGCCGTAAGCTTGCCAAAAACCACGCATTCCTTACGGGTTGCAAAAGACTTGAAGCGAGTGAGCGGGAGTCTGTAAAACGTCTTCCCCGGATTGATTCGAACACCCTGTTGAGGCATCCGTAACGTTCATGATTCAGGTCGATCGACTATCAAAGCGGTATGGTGCTTTCCAGGCTGTGAATCGCGTGACGTTCTCAGTAGGACGGGGCGAGATCGTCGGACTTCTGGGTCCGAACGGTGCTGGCAAGACCACGACGATGCGCATGCTTACAACGTTTTTGCCCCCGACCAGCGGCCGGGCCGCACTGGCGGGGCATGACGTCCTGGACGAGCCACTGGAAGTGAAGCGCAAGGTCGGCTACCTCCCCGAAAACGTCCCGCTCTACAACGAAATGCGGGTCCGCGAGTACCTGACCTATCGCGCAAAGCTTCGTGATGTCCCCCGGTCGAAGCGGCGCACGGCCATTGATTACGTCATTGGCCGTTGTCGACTTGAAGACGTGGAGCTTCGAATTCTAGGGCATCTCTCCAAAGGTTACCGCCAGCGCGTGGGACTTGCCGACGCGATGGTTCACGACCCCGATATCCTGATTCTCGACGAACCCACGGCTGGCCTCGACCCCATTCAGATCCGCGAGGTACGCGCCCTGATCCGCGAGTTGGGAGATCGCCACACGATCCTGCTCTCAACACACATTCTCTCCGAGGTTGAAGCCGTCTGCGGCCGAGTGATCATTATTGCTCGAGGGCAAATCGCCCTCGACGACCGCCTGGAACGGCTTCAGACCGAAAGCACGATCGTGATCGAGGCCAAAGGACCAGCGGATTCACTCCGCCGCGCTCTCGAGACCGTGCCCGGCGTGACCCGTGTCACTGCCACCAGCAGCGAAGGGGATTTCTCGAGCTTCGACGTTCAGACGGCTGAGGGAGCAGACTTGCGCGTCGAGCTCTCGCAGCGTCTGACTCAGAACGGCTGGCCGCTCCGCTTGCTCGACTTGAGACATTCGACACTGGAAGATCGTTTCATCCAAGCCGTAACCCGCGACACGCTGGTCGCCGATGCCGAACGCGAGGCCGTTTGACGATGAGACACATTCCCACGCTGCTCCGGCGAGAGCTCGCGGCCTATTTCCTTAGCCCGATGGCCTTCCTGATCCTGCTCGCCTTCCAGGTCATCGCCTGGTTGAATTTCTGGGAGCTGATCTCCGAGCTGGCCCGCCGTCAGCAGGCGATCTCGGTCATGCGCGACCCGCTCAACAGCTACATCTCGGGCAGCCCCCCCTTCTGGATTGCCATCCTCGTGGCGATCCCTGCTCTGACCATGCGCCTCATCTCTGAAGAGCGGCGGAGCGGCACGATCGAGACCTTACTCACCGTTCCGGCAACGGAAACCGAGATCGTGGTGTCGAAGTGGCTCGCGGGGGTGGCGATGTATCTCGTCCTCCTGCTCCCGTTTGTCATTTACCTTCCGTTCCTCTACTACCAGGCCAAATTCCATTTCGATCCAGGTCCGTTGACGGCCCTGGCGATTGGCATGACGACCGTAGGGATGATGTTTGTCTCCATCGGTCTCTTCTTCAGCGCATTGACACGCAACCAGGTCATCGCCGCGATCTGGACATTTGTCGTTCTATTCTTACTCGTCGTGCTCACGCTCCTGATCTACTTTTACGCGGCCGCTGAACACCTGGCGTGGGCTGACGCTGTCAAGTTCATCGCGGTGTTCGCCCAAGTGCAGAGCTTCAGTGCCGGGCAGCTCGATCTGCGATTCCTGGCGCTTCATTTATCGGTGAGCGCTTTCATGCTCTTCTTGACCGTCAAGGTCTTGCAAACAGGCCGAGTGCGATAACCAAAGACATCAAGAGCGAGAGGCTCCGCAGGTTGCCGAAGGCCTCCCGCTCGGTCCGACACGCTGGGAATGGAAAGACAAGGCTGACGTCATGTCACAGAACATGCTCTCGGTACTCTCATGGCCCGTCGTGTGGGTCCTCGCACTCTCGCTGGCGGCATTCTTGATCCTGTACTGGGTGCTGCGGGGCGCACCTCCAGGCCAGGCCGTCGCGCATGAGGATGACGATGAGGCACCCGCCGCCTCTTACCGCGATCGCGTGATTGCCGCGGTCGTCCTTGGCCTCTTGCTCATCAGCGCGGGGGGCTATGTTGCCATCACGCAGAGCCTGGGTTGGTCGCTCCCTCTGTTTGCCGCTGGGTTTGGTATCGTGCTTCGGCTGATCGTGGTCAACCAGCGATATCGCCACGCGAGTCCATCCTTGCAGCGGACGCTGGCCTTCTCCAACGCCGCGCTGAATGCGTCGCTTCTGGCGGGAGTACTGATCGTTCTCAACGTCGTCGCCTTCCGGTACGGGGGACGACCAATTGATTTTACGCGTGAACGTGCGTTTTCTCTTTCAAGCCTCACCTTGAATCAGCTCGCGACCCTGAAGCGGCAGGTCACCATGACCATGCTTTATGGTGAAGGGCCGCGGTCCGCTCCCCTATCCGAACGGGTACGCCAGCTCCTGGAACTGTACCGGGCGGCCAATCCTGAAAAGATCAAGGTTCAATCCATTGATCCTTACCGCCAGCCCGAGCGCTTCGAGGAACTGACAAAACGAGCGCCCGACGTGGCGGTGATTCAAGGAGGAGGAGTTCTGCTCGAATACGGTGAAGGAGAGTCCGCCGGACGCGTGGTCGTTCGCAATAACGACTTGTTCGAGATCCCTCCCCAAAGCCGACTCGAGGGAGACGCGGCCAGATTTGAGACCGCCTTCCGAGGCGAAGACGCGGTCACCTCCGCCTTGATCGGACTTCGCGAAGACAAGAAACCCAAGGTTCTTTTCACCACGGGGCACGGCGAACCGTCCATCAACGATCTCGACCCGAGACGTGCGGGGCTGGGTGTCTGGAAATCACGGCTCACCGCGGATGGGTCCGAAGTTGAGGAACTCAACCTGATTCGCGATGACGTTCCCAAGGATGCCTCAATCGTGGTGGTGGTGGCTCCCAAAAGTCCCTTCAAAACAGAAGAGCTGGCGCGGCTCAAGACATTCTCCGAGCGCGGTGGGCCCCTGCTCTTTCTTGTTGGCAACCAGGGGCAAACTGGGCTGGAAGATTTTCTCAAGTCTTTCAATGTGAATCTGGGAAAAGGTGTAATCTTCGATCGCCGGCTGAGCATTCGCGGCCAGGCGGAAATCGTGGTCGTTCCCATGGGACAGAATATTCATCATCCCGTGGTCGATTCCCTGATCGGCCGAGCCGCCTTTTTTCCATCTGCGGCCCCGATTCAGACGATCGAATCCGGCAAGGGGGGGCAAGAAAACCCTCGATACGCCGTCGAAGTGCTCCTGCGAACCAGCAAGGATTCGTGGGCCGAAACGAATCTGACCGAGCCTCGTATCGAGTTCGAACGCGGAAAGGATGAACCAGGGCCCCTGACCGTCGGCGTTGCCGTGACGGAACGTCCTCAGCCTGGAAAGACGGATGAACCGCAACCCAAGCTGGTCGTCCTCTCGTCGCCGGCCTTCGGCGACAATCGGCTTCTGAACTGGGAGCCCACCAATTCCAACGTGCTCATCAATGCGATCAGTTGGTTGAGAGGGCGTCCGGAGTTACAGGGCATTGCCCCCAAGACCCACGTCTCGATGACTCTCGCGGCCGACCCGCTTCTTCAGTCGCGGCTGATCATGGTGCCCACGGTCATGGGGAGTCTCCTCATCATCGGATTCGGCATCAGCACGTTCTGGCTGCGAAGAGAGTGACCGCAGCCTTCGCCAAGTTGAGCGAAGACGCGACCAAGCTGTCATGATGTTTTCACAAGCCTCCTTCACCTTTGGTCTGGCCCGTGACCGACTCGAGAGGACCGTCGCCGGTTCAATACGATGAAGAAGCAGCAAACCACGATCGTTCTTCTCATTCTCTTTTTCGCTGGATTGATCGGCCTGAAGCTCGCCGATATCGCCGCGATCCCCACTGCCGAGCAGCTTCGCCAGACGAGTGGACTCGTGCTGCCGGAGTTGAAGGACACCACTCAAGCTCAAATTCAACGTCTTGAGCTCGTGCAATACCCAGCGGCCGGAAGCTCGAAGGAGTCACCCAAGGAACGTCGAATCGTCTTCGAGCGTCGCGGTGAGGGATGGCAAATCGTCGAGCCGATCGAGGCGGCCGCCGATCCCGCCCGGCTCGAGATCCTGGTGCAAAACATCAAGAACCTTCGCAAGTCCCCTGAAGCAGGGACCCTCAGCGAAGATGCGTCCAAATTCGGATTTTCCCCGCCACGCGCGACGGTTCGCGCATTCGGGTCCGACGCCAAGACCGCCCTGGCCACGCTCGACGTGGGTAAAGCCATGCGGGATCGGCTATACGTTCGCCCCGGCAAAGACGGCGGAATTGAAGTCGTCGAGTCGCGAATCTTTCAAGGAATCGACCAGCCGGTCGTCGATTGGCGCGATCGCTCCATCTTCAACCTGCCCACGTTCCAGGTCCTGGGCTTCAAAGTGTCCGTCCCCGGACATTCGGTCCAGGCGGAACGGCGTGAGAAACGTTGGCAGCTCACCGCTCCTTTCTCCGCGCCCGCGGATGATATGAAGATCGAAGAAACCCTGGCCGAGCTCACCTCGCTGAAGGTCATCGACGGTGAAAAAGGATTCGTGGCCGACAATGCACGCGACTTGAGTGTTTACGGACTCGACAAGGACGCCACCAAAGTCGAGCTCTTCTCGGCGCGCGGGCCGGCGCAGCCCTATGTCCTACTCCTGGGTAAGACGAGCCCCGACGATCCCAACAAGCGCTACGCGCTCCGGGCTGACCAGGACGACGTTCTTCTTGTCGACAATAAGAGCCTCAAGGACCTGGGAATCGATCCCTACAAGTTCCGCGGCAAGAGGGTCGCGGAGTTCGACCCCTCGCTTGTCGACTTTCTTGAGATCAAGGCTTTCGGAAAGGTATTTACTCTTTCGCACACCACGGGCGGCTGGGTACTCGTGAAGCCCGAGCGGACGGTTGCCGACGCCGATTCGATCCCCGCGCTAATCATGACACTCAACACGCTCCAGGCTAGCGAATTCCTCAACAGCTCTCAGGTACCACAGCCGGAACTCGACAACCCGCCCACCGTTGTACGTGTCTGGCAAGGCAAGCGAGGGAAAGACCTGCCGAAGGAGCCGATCACTGAGCGCAAAGATCCCCCGACAGTGACACTCAAGCTCGGGCGACACGACATTCTGCGCAAGACCGTTTACGGCAGGGTCGGTGACGAGCCGGCCATCCTGGCGATTCCAGACCCGTTCCTCAAAGTGCTGCCGCAGAACCAGTTTGCCTATCGCAATCGACAGATCGTCACCTTGAGCCCACCCGAGGTTTCGCGGATCACATTGGACCGCGACGGCCGGGAATTCACGCTCGAGCGAGGTCTGTCCAAAGATCCCAACCGCTGGCAAATGTTGGCTCCAATCGCGGCTCCGGCGGACAATGAATCGATTACCAAGATCCTTTTGATTCTTTCGCAGCTAACAGCCGAGCGATGGGTCGCCGATAACCTGGATGACTCCAAATCGTTTGGTCTCGACGATCCCTCGGTCACGGTCTCCTGGACAACCTCTCCCAACGGAATGCCAACGGCCTCCGCTGAAGGCAGCGAGACGAAAACACTGAGGATCGGAGCCAGGGTTCCCAAACAAGACGCTCTGTACTACGCCAACTTGCTCGGCAGCCCCGCCGTCTTCACGATCCCTGAGGGAGCGGTCCTTCCTTTTCACGAGGAATTTCGCGACCGGCGCGTGCTCTCGTTCGCGGTCAAACAGGTTGAACGAGTGAAACTAAGCTGGCCAAAGCATTCGTTGAGCTTTAGCCATCATCCCACTCCACGCGGAGGCCCGCAGGATTGGAGCCTTGAGCCGTCGGGAGATAAAGACCACTTTGACCTTTCGCGCATCGATTCGCTCGTCTCGGACCTCTCGCGCTTTCGGACGCGCAAGTTCCTCCAGCACAAGGGGAGCATTTCGACGGGAACGGGTCTCGAGACTCCCAAGCTCGTCGTTCACGTTGAGCTCGGAAAAGAGGCGAGGCCGATCGACCTTCGTGTCGGCAACCCCTTCGGCGGTGGCGAATTCTTCGCGACGCTCGACCGTGGAAACCAAGGCACCGTGTTCTTGCTCTCGGGAACGGGCTGGTCAGAGCTCCTGAAAGAACCTGGGGCCTTACCCGAATTGCCTGACGACGTCTTCGCCCCAGAACCCAAACATTGAGGTCTCCGGTCTTTTCCGATAGGCGATATCGGGCCATCTCACTCAACGGTTATCCGAAAAAGAGGCTTTGATAGCCTGCTACGACCAGAGCGAATCTACGACACCTCAGGGTGAGACCTGTGCGAGTCCCCTGGGGTGTCGTGGTGCAAACTCCGCCCAATGAAGATCCGCTCTTTTGGAAAATCGCTAGGGGATACGACTCTGCCGTTGAACAGAGGTGGGTCCATTTCCGCAAATTCAGCAGCCCACGGTTCATGAAAAACGAGCACGTTGTGACTCGCATGGGAATGCGGCGTCACGTGTGTCCTTTGATACGTAACTCGCCCTTCACTCAACTTCGCCCGAAACTTGTGAAGGGTGTCGAGAGCACCCGCCGGTGAAGGTCTTCCCGTAATATCGGAGGTCCGGGGCCGCGCGCTGGGGAAGCGCTCGCTCGTCGGATGATCGCCCCGACCTCCGGCTCGGTCAGGCTTCCTTGGACGGTTCCCAGAGCTCGATCCGATTACCATCGGGGTCGATGATCCAAGCGAATCGACCGTACTCGTAATTCTCCTGTTTTTCCTCGATCGTAACCCCTTCCGATCGCAGTTGCTCGAGAAGCGCGTCCAGATCTTCCACCCTATAGTTGATCATGAACGGCGCGGGGCTCGAGCCAAAGCAGGACGAGTCTCGCGAGAACACCGACCACACCGTCATCCCACTGCGCTCGGGGTGATCCTCCTCACGCCACGTGAATATCGCTCCGTGCTTATCGGCGGGGATTCCCAGATGATTTTGATACCACGCCCGAAGCGCTTCCGGTTGTTCGGACTTGAAAAAGATGCCGCCAATGCCAGTCACTCGTTTCATGGACATGCGACCTTTGGGTTGAAATGTGTTGGCTCAGTGTGAAATGAAGAAACCGGGGTTGAGAGACAAGGCGGAGCGCACCAGGGAACAGAGGGGGGTCGATTTGCCGCCCTTGGTGCCTATCCCGAAGGGGAGAGATAGGGCGGCATCGCGCCGCCCCCTTCGGTCTTCGCGCCTGGGCCGGCGATCGGGACTTGTCGCCACGGAGCCCTATCCCACACCCAGGCCGGCCTTGATCATAAGACCATCTTACGGTCCAAGCAACGGCGCGGTGGCGATCACCCCGACGGACGGCTCGCTGCGCTGGCGGCGTTCGCTCGGCCTCTCACGCCAGCAGGGTCTCAGAAGCTTTTTGGTAATTCTCGAGGAAGAACTTCCGCACGGCGTCGTTCTCCCTGTGTCACCAAAACCCAAACCACTCTCAACAAACCAGGGCCATCCCCTGTCGGAAGATTCTCCGAAAGGGACGTTGCGAAAGCAGGGCACGTAGCACTAACCATTGGAAATGAGTGGATCGCAAAGATCTCGTGAATTTTCATCCGATCTTCACTCTATAGCTTTAATCGACTCATGCAATGAGTATGAACACTCCAGAGCTTGCATGCCAGAAAGATGGCTGTTCTAATACCTCACAATCCGAAGCATATCGGGGAAAACAACCGCTGATCTCACGCTCCTGCCCCCCCAAGAATCGCGTGGTTTTGAGGTCACTCTTTGAGGAGAACGACGATGGAGCAACAGGTCTGGCAGAGGATCGAAGAGAAGGTCGGAGTGTTGTTAGCGCTGACAAGCGATACGCTCTACCGCATCGAATTCGTGGGAAAGAATGGCGGAAAGGAAGCCACGGAAGCGGCGACGGCCCTGCTGGGGGGACAGGATCCGGCCACGATCACCTCAGGTAAGTCTCAGGTGATCCCCGTAACGAGCATACGGCGGGTCGAGGTTTCCAGCGGTCGAGACACCGTAAAATTCTTCTCAGGCGAAACCGATAAGCCTGTGAAAGTGGAGTTCACCGTCAAGAGTGGCGACGACGCTCCCGCGATCGCTCGAACCGTGATCGAGAAGACGGCGATTTCCCCCGAGGAGCGCAGCGAGGATGTGGGCGTTGTTGAGGCGATCATTGCGCCGGTGATCCTGGGTGTCATTGTCGGTTTCTTCTGGGCTCTGGTTTACAGCTCGGCGAGCTCCCTCGAAACCGGAGGAGGACTCGACACCCACCAAGGCAGCAGCCGAAGCCGGGGCCTCAAGCGAATCATCCTTATGGTCGCCGAGTTGCTCGGTCCTACCGGCACCCTCGTGGTGGGCGCAATCCTTCTGATTGCCTTCGTGGCCTGGGGAGTCAAGCAGATCGTTAAGCGTCCTCAACGCACGGTTTGGGGAGCGGCAACCACGTAATTGCTCGCGGAGCATTCAACGAGAACGACGCGATACCCTTGGCGGCCTGACACCTACTTGTGTCAGGCCGTTCAGGACGTTGCACCCCGATTCTCCGCGAGATTCGCGGCCATCCATGGTGCGATGCGGCTCCATCTCGTTATCTTAATCATTCGTTCCATAACTCAGGCTTCTCGTGGAAACCAAGCTCCATGGCAGGACTTCCCTTCCGGCGTGAGCTCGAAGACCTCTTCGTCTCAGATAAGTCGATCGTCCTGAAAATGCTCGGAGGAGCATTTGTTAGCTCACTTGTGGCTGCACGAGAGTTCTTCAAAGAAAAGGAAAACGCTCCTTCTCCGCTGCCCATGACCACCAGGGTCTTTTTCGTCGTGGGCGCAGGGGGAATCGGCGCGTTTGTGGTGCTCTTTCTTTCGCTACGAGACGTGGTGATCCGTCGCGTCGAATCAGGAAAGCGGGTGCATCCCATCCTTCGCGCTTATATGGGAAAAGACAGGGTCTGGCGGACCGTCGCTCTTTGGTTCGTCACCGTCATTATCGTGACATTCATCGTGACCTTGATCTCAACGGCCCTCTGATAAAGATAACCCTGCCTCTTCCTTTCTTTCCCAAGCACCCGCTTGATCGCCAGTTTCTCCGCCTTGAGATCTCCCGCCGGCCCTGGATATTCGTGGAAACTCCCCGACTCCAATACTCTCCCACATGTCGTCAGCCACTCGGCACATCGAGACTGAACTGCTGACGAGAACAGCTCACTTAAATTCCCAAGCGAGAGCGTGATCAAATCTAAGGCGTGGGAACAGGGAAGACCTGAATCAGGAAGGGGAAGCGCCGCCCTACTTCACGGCCGGCAATTGGTCCTGGTTGGAATAGAATTGATTGATCACGGAGATTCGGCTGCGTACGAGATCCGACTTCATCGGCTCGTAAACAAAGATTTGCTTACCTTCTTTGGAGATGATAATTCGGTAGGGTTGCTTGAGCGTTTCGGTCAAGTGGTAGAGCGCCAGGTATTCAGCCAGGTCGTCGTGCCAGTTGCTACTGCCGTACAACGACACAAAGGGGGTCCGGCGCAAGGCCCCATAGACCGATTCCGCCTGACCGATCGGAAGCGGTCCAGCGCGGGCGCGGAACGGAATCCGTTCCAGCAGTGGGTCACGATATCGCGGGGAATGCACCGACCGCTCGCTCCAAACCCCATCGGTGAACAGATTGATGGGGTCATTGGCTGCGGGTTGGGCACCCGGGCGCGGGGCCGGAGTGATCTGGAGAGAGGAATCCACGACATGCGTCACCTCGTGGAGCAGCACGTAGAGGATGGCGTCGAGCGTTCCGGCTTCGATGGACACGCTCAGCGATGAGCCGGCCGCCTCGAAGCATGTTCGCTCCTTCCAGGTAAGCCAGTGGGATATGTCCTCGTTGAGGATCCCAGCCCTGATCGTGATATCGAACAGCCGGTAGGGTTCGTCAGGATCGACGGTCAACGTGAGCGCGGTATTCGGCATCCCATCCAGGAAACTCACGCTCCGAAGCCGTTGACGCAGCACACGCCGATGCAAGGGGGGCAACGCCTCGAACGCGGCTGAGAGCTTGAGCCTTTCTCCCACGGTCAACACGTGAGCCATCGGCAACGGCCGTCCCAGTTTCTTAAGCATCTCGAGAACCGTTGTGGGAGCGTCCTTGATCCGCGACTCAAGTGACGAACTTGGATCGAGTCCGTGACGGCGAACAGTCTCTGCCCGTTGCGCAGATAATGGATCGTCCTCCGCCTCACCCCACGCGGCCCCGCCCGAGAGAAACAGAAAGATAGCGGCAAGAGCTGGTGAAAGTACGCGCATGGCCTGTTCACCCGATCATGGTGGCGATCATCTCCCCGGCATCGCAGTCGTCAATGCTAGTCCTTCGTTGAGGCGAGAGCCACTGATCCCTTCGGAACGATGCATTTGCCGGCGCCACAAGGCTCCGTCCCCGTTCGTTCAAGGGGATCGTGGCGGAGTCCCGACGTTCCCGCAGGTGTCATTCGCCCTTTTCTCGGTGCCCGTCGTGAAGCCAGGGTCTCGGGTACGGGTGTTGAGTCGCCTTGGCGAGCGCCTCATGCTTCCTTTACAATGACGGCGAGGCTTCCTTCCCCGTTTGTCTGGAGAAGAACGTGCTGCGTATTGTGACCTATCCTCATCCTGCGCTTCGATATGAGTCGCGCCCCGTCACGCAGATTGACGATGCGTTGAGGTCGAATGTCCGTCAAATGTTTGACCTCATGTATGAAGCAAGGGGGATTGGTCTGGCTGCGAATCAGGTGGCGTTACCCTATCGTTTCTTCGTGATGAATCTGACGGCCGACCCGGATCAAAAAGATGAGGAGCATGTCTTCATCAATCCGGAGATCATCAAGCGGCACTCCTCGAGCGAGGATGAAGAAGGGTGTCTGAGCTTCCCGGGCCTTTATTTCAAGGTCCGTCGCGCCAAGCGGATCAAGGTCAGGGCTTTCGACATCAACGGCAACCCCATTGAAATCGATGCCGAGGACCTTGTAAGCCGGGCCATTCAGCACGAGACCGACCATCTTTCCGGCAAGCTCTACATCGACCAGTTGGGCCCGCTAGGGCATAGTCCGCTAGCCGCGAAGCTTCGCGACTTCGAGACGAAGTTTCGCGAGTCGCAGGCCGCCGGGGAATATCCCAGCGACGACGAAATTCGTAAGCAGCTCGACGCACTTTAAGGGTAGCCCGACTCCATGGCCATTCGCTCTCGGATCGTGATGCTCGGGACCAAGGATTTTGCACTCCCCACGTTCTTGCATCTTTGCGAGAGCCGTGCGCCGGTGGTTGCGCTGATTACTCAGCCTGATCGCCCTCAGGGGCGTAAGCAAGAGCTCATCCCCAGCCAGATCAAGCTTGCGGCAATCGAGCGCCAGATCCCTGTTTTTCAGCCAGAAGACGTGAACGCGCCGGAGTCGCTCGACCTGGTTCGTTCACTGGCGCCCGACATCCTGATCACGGCAGCCTATGGCCAAATCCTCTCGGCCGAGCTTCTGGGCATCCCCCCGCTCGGGGGTATCAACCTCCACGGGTCCGTACTCCCCAAGTACCGAGGGGCCTCCCCGGTCGCTCGAGCTATCCAAAAAGGGGATCTCGAAACGGGTGTCACGGTGATCCGAATGACCCCTCGGATCGATGCCGGAGGCATGATTGCTGTCGCCAAGACACCGATCGCTCCAGACGAGACCGCAGGGGAACTCGAGGAACGCCTTGCGAAACTGGGGGCTCCGTTGCTCGTCCAGACCGTGGTGGATGTCGAGAACGGGACAGCGCAGATTCTCCCGCAACAGTCGTCCAAGGTGACCCGCGCTCCCAAGCTGACGAAAGAGGAAGGGCTCATCGACTGGTCGCAGCCCGCTCTCAAAGTCCACAACCTCGTGCGTGCCATGCAGCCCTGGCCGACGGCCTCCACATCGTGGCGAAAGGGTAACGAGGGGGAACAGAGCGTGGTCCGATTGATCGTCCATAAGACGGAACCAACCGACGGCGAGGGAGAGCCCGGAGAAGTCCTCGAAGCCGAGGGGGATCGCTTCGTGGTCGCCGCGGGCAGTGGCGCCGTTCGCCTCCTCTCGATTCAGGTCCCCGGCAAGAAGATTTTTCCGATCGCGGAATTTCTTCGCGGGAACAAAATTCGCAGGGGAGAACGCCTTGGAAGTTGAGCGGCCATCGCTTGGCCTGCTCGCTCTGTGCCGGGAACCTTGACAAAGCCTCCGATAGGCCCCGTTCCCTTATCCTCTTTCGATTTGGTACAATCCTGCGTCGAATCTCCGAAAAATGCAGGCAAAGCTGCCTCTGAGCCAACCGGCTCGGAGGAGGATCAATACTCGCCAGAACGGGTTCTGTGAAAAAGCTTTACATTGAAACTGTCGGTTGCCAGATGAACCTGCTCGATAGCGAGTTGGTTGTGGGGTCGCTTCGTAACGAGGGTTACGTCCTCACCGACGACATCAATCAGGCCGACACGATCCTCTACAACACCTGCTCGGTGCGCCAGCACGCCGAGGACAAAATTTACAGTGCCCTGGGACGCGTGCGCCGGCTCAAGGAACGCAAGCCGGATGTCGCGATTGGCGTCCTGGGCTGTATGGCGCAAAAGGATCAGCATCAGATCCTGAGACGCGCCCCTTTCGTCGATCTGGTCGTCGGCCCGGGGCAGTTGGCCAGGGTGCCGGAGCTTCTCGCGCAGGCCAAAGAACAGAAGACTCCGCAGATGGCCGTGAGCCTCCCGCGCACGGGGGGTTCCCGAGACGAGGTCACCGCTAGCTTCGCTGAATATGACCCCATGCGGGAACCAGCGATGCGACCGACCTCCTTTCAGGCGTTCGTGCGCATCATGATGGGATGCGACAAGTTTTGCACGTACTGCATAGTGCCGTCGGTTCGCGGGCCGGAGCAGAGCCGTCCCCCTGAAGTGATCATCGAGGAGTCGAAGCAACTCGTCGAACAGGGGGTAAAAGAGATCACGCTGCTGGGCCAAACCGTTAACAGCTATAAGTACACGCAGCCCGACGGACGGACCACGCGGCTTTCTGACCTTTTGCTGAGCCTGCATGAAATCAACGGGCTTCAACGCATCAAGTTCATCACGAATTTTCCCAACGACATGACGGATGACCTGCTTCAGGCCATCCGCGACCTCCCCAAAATCTCGCGTTACCTGCACGTGCCGGCCCAGAGTGGTTGCGACGAGATGCTCAAGCGCATGAAGCGCATGTATACCGTCGCCCTCTATGACGACATGATGGCGCGAATTCGTGAGACAACGCCGGATGTGGCCGTGTCGAGCGACTTCATCGTCGGATTCTGCGGTGAAACCGAGGCCTCGTTCCAGCGCTCCGTGGCCCTGGTTGAACGCTCGCGATTCAAGAACAGCTATATCTTCAAATATAGCGCCCGCCAGGGAACCAAAGCAGACCTGCTGTTCATAGACGATGTGCCTGAAGAGGTCAAGAAACGCCGCAATAACGATTTGCTCGCGATCCAGAATGCGATCTGCCTTGAAGACAACCGCCTCTTCCTGGGCAAAGCGGTCGAAGTTCTGGTGGAAGGACCGAGCAAGACCGGCGCCAAACGCGATGAGCCAGGGGAGATCCGGCAGTTGACTGGTCGAACCTCTTGCGATCGCATCGTGGTCTTTAACGGACCGGAGCGATTGCAGGGGGAGTTCGTGAATGTCACGGTTGATGACGCCAGCGCGGTAACGCTTTTCGGTCGGGTAGTCACCATGGATTCGGCCGCGCCTCGGGCGTAAGGGGATGGGGGATGGGAAGCCCGCTCAACGACCTGGTGGGTCGTTGGGCCGCGATGCTCGGGATCGATCCCTCGCTGGTCCCGACGTCCGCCGCCCTGCAAGATCGATTCGACGGGGTTCCCGACCCTTGTCGTCCGAGTGCTTCTATTCCGGAGATCGACGCCTGGGAGCGGCGCTACGGCTTTCGGCTTCCTGTAAGCCTGCGGGCCTGGCTGTCGCTCTCGAACGGCTTCTACCTCAACGGACCGATCATCCACCCGCTCTCGGGGATCGGGCCCATGGTCCCGTTTGCCAAGGTGGAAAACCTACTCGTTCAACCAGAGAGTTGGTTCGAGCTAGGGAACCCGAACGTGGAAACGGTGTGCATCGACCTCGCCTATCGATGGCCGGAGGGGGATTGCCCGATTTTCACGTCGGGAGACGATCTTTCTCAGAGCAAACCGCGCATCATTGCGTCGAGCTTTGAATCGTGGTTCCTGGCACTGCTCCATCACGGCGGTCGTGAGTATTGGTTTGAGCCTGGGTATCCTGACCTTGGCGATCCCTGGGACGAGCATCGCCGCAGGACGCCGGCTCCTCCCCTGCCCGACCGGCTCCGGCCACTTGCGCCCCACGTGCTCCCTTTGATGCGCCCAGGCGCCGACGATCGCACGATCGCATCTTCGCTCGGTATTAGCCGGGGGGATGTTGAAGCGCTCTTCCGGCACCTTCAGCACAGCTTCCCCGACTTCGCCGGACCATAAACCCACGGTGAGGTCGCACCATGCCCGATCACTCTCGAGAGACCATCGCCTGGCTTAGGATGGTCCACGACGAGCCGGAACTCTGCAAGCGTTGGCTCGCCGGGCTTGGCGTTCGCGACCCCGACCGGGCCGCCCGAGACCTTCGAGACCTGGCCCAGCGAACGAGCGACGACGAGATTCTGCACGCCCTTACGCGGCATCTCGACATTCTCCTCCCTCGCTGCCCCGATCCCGGTATGGCCCTTACGAACCTTGAGCGGTTCGTCTCAGCGAGTTCGGTTCCCGAAGCCACCCTCAAGCTTCTTTCGGAGAACGTTCGGACCGTCGAGATTCTGGTGCAGCTCTTCAGCACGAGCCAGCACTTCAGCGAGCTCATGATTCGCGATCCGAGCCTCCTCGACTGGCTGCGAGGAGGAGCGGATCGACGGGACCGTGAAGCGTTGATCGAAGATCTCTGGGATGAACTAGGAGACGCCTCCGACGAAGAATCCGAGCGGCTGATCCTGCGCCGATTCCGGGGGCGCGAGATGCTCAGGATCGGCTACAACGACATCGTTCGCGGAACGCCGCTCGAGATCGTCACCCTCGACCTATCACACCTGGCGGATGCTTGCGTCGAGGCCGCCTATCGTCTCGCGCGGCGCCGCGCCGAGTTCCGGCACGGTCCCCCCATCGGTCCCGACGGTGCCGTGGCGCGATTTGTCGTGCTGGCTCTGGGGAAACTCGGAGGCGAGGAACTCAACTACAGCTCCGACATCGACCTCATTTTTTTATATGATGTCGAAGGGCAAACTTCGGGGTCACGCTCCGTCTCCAACGCCGAGTTCTTTGCCAGGATGGGGAGCGACATCGTCCGGCTCCTTTCGGATCACACGGCGCTCGGCATGGCCTACCGCGTCGATATGCGACTTCGTCCGGAAGGAGACCAAGGGGCCCTGGCACGGTCGCTGGCGGCCACGCTGGGATATTACGAGACCAGCGGACGAACCTGGGAGCGCCAGGCACTCATCAAGTGCCGCCCGATCGCCGGACAACTCGACCTCGGCAACACCTTCCTCGACGCCATTACTCCGTTCATCTACCGCCGCTATCTCAGCGGAGCGGAGATCAGCGAGATCAAGGCGATGAAGCGCCGGATCGAGCAGCGCACGGTCTCGGCGGGAACCGCCGCGATTGAAGTGAAGACCGGCCACGGAGGAATTCGAGACGTCGAGTTCGTGGTTCAGTTTCTCCAGCTCCTTCACGGCGGAACCTATCCCAAGGTCCGCCACTCGAACACCCTCCAGGCAATGTCGCAGCTCGAGCTCGTGGGTTGCCTGACGGGCGAAGAGCGCGGGATCATGGAAAACACCTACCGCTTCCTCAGGCGCGTCGAGCACCGGCTTCAGACGATGTTCGACCGGCAGACACACGAGATGCCTCGTGATCTGGAGGCGCAACGGACTCTGGCAATCCGGATGGGTTATCCCACGGCATCGGCCTGGGAAGATCGCACCGGACCGGCCCAGCGCTTTCTGGCCGACTATCGCTCAAAGACGGAATTCAACCGCCGCATCTTGAACCACCTGCTCCACGACGCCTTTCGAGACGACTCGGGTGCGGCGGCCGACCCGGTCCTCGACCTCGTGCTCGACCCCAATCCCAGCGCCGAGGTCGTGGCCGAGGCCCTCGGCAAATTCCCGTTCCGCGATCCGCACACGGCCTATCAAAACCTGATGGCACTTGCACGCGAGGATATCCCGTTCCTTTCACAGGCTCGGTGCCGGCACTTCCTGGCAGCCATCGCTCCTCGCCTGCTTCAGGCTGTTAGCCGGGCGCCTGACCCGGATATGGCGCTGACGAATCTGGAGAAGGTCTCCGCCTCGTTGGGAGCCAAGGCCATCCTTTGGGAACTCTTTAATTTCAACCCACCCACACTCAGGCTTTACGTCGAGCTCTGCGCCAACAGCCAATTCCTCTCGGAGATCCTGATCAACAACCCAGGCATGATCGATGAGTTGATGGATTCGCTCGTCGTTGACCGTCCCCAATCGTCCCAGGCGATCAAGGCGGAGCTTGCACAGCTCTGCAAGGGGGCCGAAGATCTGGCACCTATTCTGCTCAGCTTCCGCAACCAGGAGTGGCTTCGGATTGGCATTCGCGACATCCTGGGGCGAGAACCGATCCGCGACGTGACACGCGAGCTCGCAGACGTTGCCGACGCGATTGTCGCCCAGGTTGCCCGTAATCAGTGGGACCGCCAGGCGGCTCGATATGGAACACCGCATCTGGCCGTTGAGGAGAAACGCTCGCGCTGGGCGATCCTGGCGCTGGGCAAACTCGGCGGCCGGGAATTGAATTACCACAGCGACCTCGACCTGATCTTTCTCCATGAGTGCGACGGCGAGACGACAGGCAAACACCTGTCGATCAGTAACGAGCAGTTCGTGACCGAGGTTGTCAAACGCATCTTGAAGGCGCTGGGAACCGCGGCCTCGACCTCCCCTCTCTATGCGGTGGACACCAGGCTAAGACCTCATGGTGCTTCCGGCCCGTTGGTCGTGACGCTGGACACCTTCCGGTCGTACTTCGAGCAGGCAGCGCAACCCTGGGAACGATTGGCTCTGACACGTTCTCGAGTCATCTTCTCGAATGGGGGATTCGGCAAGATTGTGACAGAGACGATCCAGCAGGTCCTGTCCAGGCCGGTCGAACCGACGTCACTCGCGCGCGAGGTCGTTGCGATGCGGCGGCGTCTGGAAGAGAACCGGGCTCGCAACGATCTCAAGCGAGGCTCGGGGGGACTCGCCGACATCGAGTTCCTCGTCCAGTATCTTCAGCTCGTTCACGCCCCCACGTCCCCTGACGTTCTCCGTCCCAACTTCTGGGATGCGCTTGACGCCCTTCGACGCGGCGGGTTCTTACCCGCCACCATCGCAACGGAGCTTCGCGAGGCTTACGAGTTCATTCGCACCGTGGAGAGCCGGCTCCGCATCGTCCATAATCGAAGCATCAGCGGGCCCCCAGAGCACCCCGATGAGCTCGCACGTCTCGCCCGCAGACTGCACTACGCCCCCGACGATCCTTCGGCATCGGCTCCGGCTTTTATCAAGGACGCCGAGCGCCATGCCACGCGCACGCGAGCGATCTTCCAGCAGATCGTCGTCGACGCCGCGGGGTAAGACACAATCATTGAGGCTCAGGCGAGGATCTTTTGCGCGACCGTGCCGGAGACGTCGGTCAGCCGAAAATCTCGGCCCGCGTAGCGATAGGTAAGCCGGGTGTGATCGATCCCCATCAGATGGAGGATCGTGGCGTGGTAGTCGTGGACGTGGACAGGGTCCGCGACAATCCTCGCACCATACTCGTCGGTCTCGCCATAGGCCATGCCCCCTTTGACTCCCGCGCCCGTGAGAAACGAGGAGAAGGCAGCCGCGAAATGATTGCGTCCCTTGGTTTTGGTGTTGTCGGTCCAGGGAGTCCGCCCGAACTCGGTGCATCCTGCGATCAAGGTCTGATCGAACAGCCCGCGCTGCTTCAGGTCTTTGATGAGCGAGGCAATCGCCCGGTCGACGCGGTGGGCCTTGGGGCGATGGGTTTCCATGTCGCCATGTGAATCCCAGTTATCACTGGCCCCAGTGTCAATGAGTTCGACGACCCGGACACCCCGTTCGATGAGTCTGCGCGCGACAAGACACTGAAATCCGAACGACTTGTTATCACCACGAGTGACGCCATACATCGTCAGAGTGGCGTCGGATTCATCGGCGATGTCAAAGATCTCGGGCGCTTCGCGCATCATCCCCCGCGCGACATCAAAGCTTGCCATGCGAGCTCGCAGGTCGAGATCATCGGGCCGCTCGCTCGCGTGCTTCTCATTGAAGTCCCGAAGCATGATGCGCTCCAGTTCCTCAACGGTGACGGAGCGTGCGGAGGAATGGATATCAGGGATCGGCTCATTCCCCGGAACAATTCGCACTCCCTGATGTGTCGGCGGCAGGAAGCTGCTATCCCAGACTTGTGAGCCCGCGTACGGCATCTGCTCAGCGAGTACCACGTACGGTGGCAGATTCGGGTTGAAGGTGCCCAAGCCGTAGCTGAGCCAGGAGCCCATGCTGGGCATCGGCACCGTGGCTGAGCCGGTGTGCATGGCCAGCACGGCTTGAAAATGTTCGACGATGTCGGTGTGCAGCGTTCGAATCACGCAAAGGTCGTCCGCAACTTTCCCAAGCTCCGGGAAGAGTTCGCTGATTCGTAGTCCGGACTCTCCATGAGACTTGAACTGAAACGGCGAGCCAAGCAAGGGCTGGCTGGACGTCCCGCGCAGGTCGAAGGACGGAATGGCCTTACCATGATCCGTCCGAAGCCTTGGCTTCTCATCGAACGTATCGACGTGAGACATTCCGCCGGTCAGAAAGATCACGATCAGTTGCTTGGCCTTCGGCTCGAAATGCGTTCGCTGAGGGGCTAGGACCTTCGCCTCGTTGCGTTCCGCCGCGATCGCGAGCGATGCGTACAATGCCGGCCCACCCATCGCCATGCCGGCCGCGGATCGCTGGAGAAATTCACGACGGCGGATGATTTCTTCACGCATAGCAAAGAATCCCACAAGAAAGGGAGCGAGACATCCCCATCAATCCACGTACAAGAATTCATTCGAGGCCAGCATGACCTTGGCGAGGCTCGTCCAGGCCTCGTGCTCGCGTTGGTCGGAAGGCCCTGCGCACTGCTCGGCAACGCGGTGGACATAGGCGAGGCACGACTCAATCTCTCCCTCTTTGGGAGGACGGTTCCACGCCAGGGTGATCGCCCAGTGGGCTCGACGGCTCTCGTCAGACGAGATGTTCCGCAGTCGCCGCGCAAAACCTTCGGCTTCCTGCCGTACGAACGGGTTGTTCATCAAGTAAAGAGCCTGCAGCGGAACGGTGGAGCTCGTTCGCACATCCGTTGAGTTGTTGGTGTCGGGCCCATCGAATAGCGACAGGTAGGGATGCCGCTGCAATCGCTGGGTCATCAGGTAGACGCTGCGGTGGTTGGAGGCGTAAACCGCTTTGAACGGTGAGTGCTGGGTCCACGCCCAGTTTGTGATCGGCGGAAAGGGATGCGTACCAGGTCTCTCAAGATCGAGATCGCCACCAAGCATGAGCATGCCATCGCGGATGGCCTCGGCGTCGAGCCGCCTCCGATCGTGCCGCCAGTAGGTCTGATTCGAGGGATCCTTGAGGGTTCCCTCCGCCTGAAACTCGCTGGAGAGTTGGTACGATTTCGAGTGGACGATGAGTCGGATCATCGACTTGATGGACCACCCGCTATCGACAAACCGCGCGGAGAGCCAGTCGAGTAGCTCGGGATGGGTTGGCAATTCGCCACGAATGCCAAAGTTCGAGGGAGTGGCGACAATCCCCTTTCCAAAGAGATGCTGCCAGACTCGATTGACCATGACGCGTGCGGTCAGCGGGTTCTCCGGACGAGTCAACCATTCCGCCAGTTCGCGGCGCCCGCTGCCTTGGGACGTAAATCGAGGTGAATTCTTTCCGACCAGGGACTTGGGAACCGATCGGGGGACGATAGCACCTCGGTTGCCGGGTTCGCCGCGGACTTGGACGGCTTCATCAACGATTCGTCCCTCTCCGACCGCATAAGCAAGAGGCAAGTCGGGAGGGGCGCCCCGTCGTTTCCGTTCCAGGAGTTCGTCTTTCCAGGGATTCTGCTGGGCCAGTAACGCAGCTCTCTGGCCCTTCAGGCGGACCCGTTGCCCCTTGAGCGCTCGAGGCATCTGATCGATCGCCTCGAGACCTTGGATCGCTGTGGAAAGCTCCGCGAGCCGACGATCCAGGTCCGCAATTTCGCGAGCGTAGGGACGACCTCGATTGTCCGCCGTTGCCTTTTCGAGCTCCGCGATCCGACGCTGATTGGCTTCGATCCTTTCCTTGGATTCGTCCGGGGGAATCAACGGAACGAAATGGTCGCGAGGCAATCCCTTCGACTGGAACTCCTCGGAACCCGCGTAAGGAAATTGGGTGCTGGCAAAGATGCCATAGAGGGCGTAGTAGTCTTCCTTGGTTACCGGGTCGAACTTGTGATCGTGACAGCGAGCGCAGCGAAGGGTCAAGCCGAGAAAGGCGCGCCCGGTCGTCTCAATCGTGTCTTCAAGCGTAAGGTGCCAGAGTTCTTCGGGAGCCGTTGCATACCGACGTGACAGGGCCAGAAAGCCGGTGGCGATCACACGATCCGCATACGCCTCACGCGGCCCTTCCCTGGCCAGGATATCGCCGGCAAGCTGTTCATGGATAAACTGGTTATAGGGTTTGTCAGTGTTGAAGGCGTCGATGATGTAGTCGCGGTAGAGTCGCACCTCCGGAATGGGGTAGTCGGCGTTGTCTCCCGCGGTGTCCGCGTAGCGAACCACGTCCATCCAGAAGCGCCCCCAGCGCTCTCCGTATCGCGGCGAAGCCAGGAGCCGCTCAACCAAACGCTCATACGCGTCGGGAGCTTCGTCCGCCTCGAAATCCGCGATCTCCTGGGGCGTGGGCGGCAACCCGGTCAGGTCAAAAGAAACGCGACGCAACAATGTCCGGCGGTCGGCCTGGGCGACCACCTTGAGACCCCGTTCCTCGCGTTTTTTCGCCAAGAAACGATCGATGGGATTTTCCGACCACCGCGAGTCATCGGGAGGCGGCTGTCGGTCTCGAACCGGCTCAAAAGCCCAGTGTTTCTCGGCGACGAACGACGATGAAGCCGCTGTCGCGGCGGGCCAATGAGCCCCCCGCTTGATCCACTCGGCAAAGTCGGCGGCGATACTCTCCGGCAATTTTCGATCCGGCGGCATCCGGATCGACTCATGCGTATAGCGAATGGCCTGAACGATGAGGCTGGCATCCGGGTCTCCCTGGACCAAGGCCGCCCCCTCGTCTCCCCCCTTCAACAACGCTTCGCGGCTATCCACGCGAAGGCCGCCGCTCACCTTCTTGCCACCATGGCACGAGAAGCACTTCGCCGCCAGGACCGGACGAATCTTCAATTCAAAGAACGATTCATCATCAACGCGCTCAACCGCGAAGGCGGAGTTGATGCAAACGCTCAGCCAGATACAACCGACCAGCCCCAAGCAACGCGTTCCCCACATCGTTCTTCCTCCTGGGGAAACCCAATGAGGCTCGATCAACATCGACCCCACAGCCACATCTTCGTCGTTCTCGAAATTTTCCAGCAACAGTTTAACATTGTCGTTGCCACACGTCGACTCTCTACATTCATCCTCCGAAGTGTCCCCCAATGCAAAAGGCGAGGCACCGGTCTGAAGACCCGTGCCTCGCCTTGTCGATCTCTTGCGTTCGTTCTTTGTGGCCGACTTTGGGCAACCGCCCGTTATTCGGTCTTTTCCTTCTGAGCCCGCTCACGGGCCTTCTTCTCATATTCCTCGCGTTGCTTCTTGAAGATCGAGAGAAGGTCGTCTTTCTCACCGGGCTTGGTGAGATCCTGCCCCTTCTTGGTCACGGCCATGAATCCGATGCACATCTCGTCGGTCGTCGCTTCTCCCCACGTGACGAGCTTCGGAGGATGGTTGGGGTTGTGCGGGTTGCCCTTCGAGTTATCGAAGTGAGCAATCACGTTGAGCACTGTCCCCTTCGGCAAATCGATCGGAGTCTCCAGGTCGTAGGTGTACTGCCAGCCGAAGTCCCAGTCGGAGATCCGGATCAAATCTTGCGTGTGACCATCGGGGAATGTGAGGAACATTTTCATGTCCCGCCCCAAGAGGTGCATGTGGGGAGCGACCGACCAGGCCACCAGGTCGGTCGGAATGGGCCAGGCCGCCTTGACCTCGATGTTCGACTCGTCCGGAGGCAGCTTGAGGTTGTGCTGGAGAGCCGCGCTCCAGTGCAGGCTCTGCTTGACGGGCTTCCGAGAGAAATACAGGCCCACTCGCGAACGATCCGTCTCGGGCTTGCCGTTGGGGTGGTAGTGAACCTGGAAGATCACATCAGCCCCCTTGGGCAGCGATCGCCCCACACCGTCAGCCAACTGGCTCGGGATCTTGCCCGGAGCCCAGCCGTCGAGGTCGCCATGAATGTCGATTCCCGGGCCGGAGAAGCAAGCGTAGCCCTCTCCCGGGTCCGCCGCGTCCCGTTTTCGGCCCGCACCTGACGTGTCAACATATCCCAAAATATGATGAACAACACGCGGGTTGCCCGGACGATACTCGACGGCCGACACAAAAACATCGTTGGGCAGGTTCGTCGGAATGACGAAGCATCGGTAGATATCTTCACCGGTGGCCGGGATAGAGAACTCTTGAGGGATCTCCAGAACCAGGTCGGGCGTGCCATGCAGCCATTCTTCGGGGAATTTCGGTGAAGGGGGCACTTGGGTGGCATCCCCTTGGGGAGCGCCCGCCTCGGCCCAGGCCCTCAAGGTCTCGATATCCTTCACCGCAAGAGAGCGATCGTGCTTGAACTTGGGGCCAAAACCTGCGTCGGCCTTCCATGGTGGCATCTTCCGCTCTTCCGCAACCAACGCGAGATCCTGAGCTCGCTTACGGGCTTGCTCGTAATTCTCGAGAGGGAACGGACCGATCTGGCCCCGGCGGTGGCACTCCTGGCAGTTCTTCTGCAGAATGCCCGCGACGGCATTCGCATAAGTGGGAGCCTCTTTAACAACCGTCGGCTTGGGGATCGGGCACCCGACCGCCGCGACATGCTCATTCTTCACGGGCTGATTGCCCAGGACAGCCACGAGAGCTTCCTGAAGCTCGTTACCCGTCGAATGGGCAGCTCGCTTCTGACGCGCCACGAACTGGCCGTCGATACGGCCGCGGTAGCGAACCTTGTCGGCGGAATCGATCACGAACGCTTCCGGAGTAACCGTAGCCCCCAGAAGAGCGGCTATTTTGCCCGCATGGTCATGAACAATGGGAAATTTGAAGTTGAAATCTCGAGAGTGTGCCACCACATCAGCGTCGGCGAGATCGGGATCTACGCAAACACCCACAAGGTTGACTTTCGACGTGGGGAACTCTTCGCGAAGCTTATTCAACGTCGGGCTATAAGCATTGGAAATCGGACATTCCGTTGAGTAGAAAACCAGAACAGTAGCTCCCTCCTTGGGAGTCACCGTCACCACGGCCAGCTTGCTTCCGTTCGGCGCGGTGAGGTTACCAAGAACGGCCTTAAGATCCGGCTTTTCAGCGGCCCAAAGAGAACCGCTGAAACATGACACCAGGACCAGCCATCCTCCGACACGAGCCCGAGTCCACATCCTTCGACCGAATCTCGCCATCGAAATTACCTCCGTCGTCACCGAACCCGATGATTCCGCGCGGAATCGATCGCCGACTTCTCCCGGCGCAGTCGGCTTGTCATGATCTTCGCCGACAGATTATAGAGGCGAGATCCTAAGCGTCATCATAGTCGAAACGACCGGTAACTACCTGTGAAATTCTTGTGGAGAGGTCTCGACAACGCTCACCGCCTCCGTGGTGCAGCGACGATTGCGGAGCGCCCAAAAGGATGTCGGATTTGAACTTCGGCTCCGCGGCTCCTTAGCCGGGAGTTCCCACGGCAGATGCGGGGGGGACGGGGTCGGCCTCTTCCGAGGGTTCGGTCGCGGATGCGAGCGCCATCAAGCCGAAGCCAGCGAGGAGCGCCAACGAAAGTTTCAAACGATCATGGGCGTGGAACTGGAGTTCGGGCAGGAGATCGCTGAGCGCGATGCAAAGGAATGTTCCCGCGGAAAAGGCCAGGGCGGCGGAAGTTGCGGCCGTCCCTGAGGTAGGGCTGAGATTTCCGATTCCCAGAAAGAAAAAGAGCGCGCCCAGGGGGATCATCAAGGCAAAGCCAAGGTTGACCAGGTGAGCCGCGAATCGAGGCACGCCGGCTCGAAGCATGAGGCTCACGATCGTGAGGGCGTCGGCCGGCTTGTGAACCACCGTTGCCAGAAAGACCCCCCAGCCCGCCGCGCCCGCGCCGAATCGAGCGTGGTCGCTCGCGGCGACCGCGCTGGCGAGCGCCACGCCACCGGCCAGGGAGTGAGCCGCGAGTCCGAGCGCTGCGGCGCCCCAGTGCAGCGATGTTCCCTTGGTCGCCGGCCCGGGGCCTCCCGGCGCCGCGGCGTGGACCAGGCCAGCGGAGTGCCCTCGTCCGGGGGCGTGATGCTCGTGTGGGTGTGTGGGACAGGGCTCAGCGGGATCCGCGGGCGCCTCGTGATGGTGGAAGGCAAAAAATCGCTCGAGGAAAAAGAGCGAGACCAGCCCGAGGGCTGACCACCGTAACGAGTTGGCGGACCCGAGTCGTACCGACTCCGGCATCATATGAAAAAAGACCGCGCCCAGCATGGCGCCGGCGGAAAAGCTCAGGTAAACTTGAAGGCGGGTGTGAGTGAGAACGGTCGCCAACGGCAAGAGTCCGCCGAGCAGGCTCGACACGACGATCGCCAGGCAAAAAAGCACGAGGGTCGTTGTCATTCCCGTTGCCGTCCCCACTCGCTTGAGACTGGTCTCTTGTTACGACAACATCGGGCGTAAATAATAAGAAGTAGAAATCTACCGGGGTTTCGAGCCAGCTTACTTGTTAGACAAAGCATGCCCCCAACCCGGGTAGCCCCCCGAGGTCACATCTATGGCCAAGCTGAGCGAACCCGAGATTCTCGAGAAAATGCCGGTCGCCAAGGGTTGGGAGCGCCATGGGGACATGCTCATTCGCTCCTGGCAGTTCCCATCGTTCCGCCGGGCCTTGGAGTTTGTCAACCAAGTCGCCGCGCTGGCCGAAAAGAACGACCATCACCCTGACATCGTTCTAAGCTACCGCCAGGTCCGCCTCGAGCTCACAACACACTCGGATGGCGGACTCACTCCGCGCGACTTCGACTTTGCGTCGGAGATCAACGGAATTCCCACCGATCGGTGATCGGTAAGAGACCAGACGAGAAAACCCCCGACAACTTTGTCGGGGGTTGTGTAATTTTCGCGTGCGAGCTTGCGGAGCTCAGCTTGTGCCTTCAACTCGCTTCGGTCCGGACTGTCCGGGGGCGAGGCGGCGATACTTCGTCTTGGGAAGGTTATAGACTCCCTTTTCCGGAGTCCATCGCTCATCCTCTTGGAGCAAGGCCAGACGCTCAGCTCTGGTGAGAACGTTGCGAGCGCGACTCAGGCCGCCTCCCTTTTTCAAGCTCTTGTCAATCGACATCCGCCCAGCTCCCTCGAAACCGAAGCTTAAAATTCCGAGCGCTCAGTCTCGGTCTGTTCCACCAACGCGCATATCTCGAGCCGCGTTGAGAAGTTGAATATCCTACCCGCATCACTCCGACAAACGCAAGCCGCATCCTGAGAATCGTGGCGATCGCACGGGTCGCCCCTTTGATCGTCATGGGGTTCACGTATGATGAGACCCTCTTGAAAACGTCGAGCCCCTCCTCATTTGGAGCTGTACACTCCGACGATGAACCCTCCTGAAAATCCAACCGTCTCACGGCGTCTCGCTTCGATCGACACCTATCGCGGCTTCGTCATGTTTCTCATGATGGCCGAAGTCCTCCACCTGTGCGCAGTCGCGGCGGCCATACCCTCGAGTGCGCTCTGGAAAACGCTTTGCCACCACCAAGAACACGTCGAATGGGTCGGCTGCGTTCTCCACGACATGATTCAGCCGTCGTTCTCATTCCTTGTCGGCGTCGCCCTCCCTTTTTCGCTGGCCAGCCGCTCAGCCCGGGGACAGTCACGATTGCGGATGTCGCTCCACGCCTTCTGGAGAGCGTTCCTGCTTATCTTTCTCGGGGTCGCGCTTCGCTCGGTCGGCCGATCCCAGACGAATTTCACGTTTGAGGACACACTCAGTCAGATTGGATTCGGCTATGGGTTCCTGTTCCTGCTGGGCCTGAGATCCCGCAAGGTTCAGTGGGCTGCGCTGGCTTCGATCTTGGTTGGCTACTGGGCGGCCTTCGCTCTGTATCCCTTACCTGCCGCGGACTTTGACACCACCAAAGTTGGCGTGCCTGCCGGTTGGCCTCATCAACTTCAGGGATTCGCGGCTCACTGGAACAAGAACACCAACCCGGCCTGGGCCTTTGACCGCTGGTTCCTCAACCTCTTTCCGCGCGAGAAGCCGTTCGCCTTCAATGGCGGGGGCTACGCAACACTGAGCTTCATCCCAACTCTCGCAACCATGATCCTGGGGCTTCTGGCGGGGGGAATCCTGCAAGGGGAGCGTTCCAACCGCTTCAGGCTCGGTTGGCTGGTTGTGGCCGGGCTGGTGGCACTCGGGATGGGCTATGGTCTGGGAGTGGCGGGGATCTGCCCTGTCGTCAAACGGATCTGGACGCCGAGTTGGGTGCTCTACAGCGGAGGTATTTGCTTCCTGTTCCTCGCAGGCTTTTACCTTCTCACCGACCTATCGGGCTGGAGAGGTTGGGCTTTTCCTTTGCGAGTCATCGGGATGAACTCAATCGCGGCCTACTGCATGAGCGGGCTCCTGGAAGGCTTCATCTCGGAGAGCTTGAAGACCCATCTCGGCCACCACGCCTTCGAGGTCTTGGGCACGCCTTACGAGCCGTTCCTTCATGGAGCCGCAGTTCTGCTCGTGCTCTGGCTCATCCTTTACTGGATGTATCGCCGCTCCCTCTTTCTCCGGATCTAGCAACGGCGATCCGGAGAAAGAACGCTCTCGAACGAGCAACCGCCCCCTCGAGGGAAGCCTTGAAGCCGATCAGACCGATTGCGCCTTGCGAGGCACGGCGCGACCGGCTTCGGCTTCCGACTCGGCCCCTTCTTCGTGGTACTCCGCGTCGGTGTTGACCTTCCAGGTGTCAAAAGTACCGAGGCCGAGGATGTTCCGAGCGGCGAGGAACGCCGTCATCATGGAATGATCCTGGTTGTTGTACTTGTGCATGCCGTTGCGGCCCGCAAGCTCAAGGTTGGAAAGGTTCTTTAGCCAGCCGCGAATCACGGCCAGATGATCCTTGTAGACCTCGTCATAGACGGGATACGCCTTGGGCATCCGCACCACGCAACCGTCGACAACCTCGGACGCAGACACGAGTCCAATCGCGTCGATTTCGCGACGTCCGAGCGCGATCAAATCTTCGTCGGACTTGGTCCAAAGATCATCCCCCTCGAAGCAGAAATACTCGAGGCCAAGGCTGCTCTTGCTCTGGTCGGGGACGAGGTCGGGGGACCAATTCTTGAAGTTCTGAACGCGGCCGACAGAGACGTCAGGTTCGTGAATGTAGATCCAATTGTCCGGGAATGTTTCGGCACGGTCGACGATCAGAACCACGGTCAAGAAGTCGCGGTATTTGAGCGATTCCGCCGCTTCCAGCACTTCTTTGGGAGGTGCGGGGTTCATCGCCCGAATGAGGTCGCGAACCGGCAGCGTGGAAATAAAGTTCTGACCGAGGTACTCGGTAACGCGCCCCTGGGCATCGCGAGCCACGAACGAGGTCACCGCCGTACCGTCATGGTCGATGCGGACCACGCGACGGTCGTGATGAACGGCTCCCCCCTGCCCCCGGATCTTGTCTCGGGCCGCTTCCCACATCTGCCCTGGGCCAAGACGAGGGTATTGGAAGCTGTCAATCAAAGTTTTGATCACTTCACCCTTCGACTTGCTCCGTGAACCGAAGAGCGCGCTGGTCACCGCTCGCACCAGGCTCAGCCCCTTGATACGTTGGGCCGCCCAGTCCGCGGAGATCTCATTCGTCGGCATTCCCCAGACCTTCTCGGTGTAGGTCTTGAAGAAGATCTCGAAGAGTTTGCGCCCGAACCGGTTCACCACCCAGTCCTCGAAGCTCTTCTCGGGCTGGATCGGTAGCACGCGCGCTCGGAAGTAGCTGGCCAGGATGAAGGCCGAGCGAAACGGACCAAGCTTCAGGAAGGCGTTAACCGGCTTGAGCGGATAGTCGAAGAACTTTCGGTCGTAATAGATCCGACTTAGGCGAGGGCGGGTGATGAACTGGTCGCCCAGGATCTCATGCCAGAGTCGGTTGACCTCGTCGCTCTTGGAAAAGAAGCGGTGGCCGCCAATGTCGAACCGATAGCCCTTGTACACGTCGGTGCGGCTGATCCCGCCGACCATGCTGGCGTCGGATTCGAGGGCGACGCAGGCGTGCCCATGCTTGGTCAACTCGTAGGCCGCGGTCAGGCCGGCGGGGCCTCCCCCCGCGATGACCGTGGAGTATGAGGCAACGACCGAAACGCTATTCGGGTCCTCAACTTTGACCCAACGATGCGGCGGCAACCCTGCGCGAACGCGATCGGTACGCGTGACGTCGTTGTCCATCCACCCCTCCCATCCCTTGGAGGCATGCCCGGTCGTGGGAATCCATCCCGTGGGGGCGACTCGACCCGAGGTTGCCTGCGATTTCGTGACCGTTTTGGCATAATTTGCAAGGGCGGTCAAGGGGTACGAACAGCACGACGGCCATCGCCGCGCCCTCTGTTCGGGGCGCGGAATCCCCTCGATCACCACCTTGCATTCTCTTTATCGGCTAGAAAGGGGCTTCTCCCCTCTATTGCCCTAGAATCTCCAGGGTCCTTCGTACGAAAGCCGAAGCCAGCGCAAGACTTTCGTCCGCCGGAGCCTTAAGAGATTGGACGCGTTCGATCCCGTGGACGTGGGCAACATCCAGCGTGCCTTCCCGAACGTACAGGTTTTCGCAAGCGAGCAGGAGACACCGAAAGCCGGCCTCGCGATACCCCTTCTGGTAAACCAGAGCGCGCAGGCAAGAAAACATGGCCTCATAGCAAAGGAAACAGATGTCCGCCGGATCTCCCTGGCCCGTGTGCTGGAGATTTGCGGCCGCTTCAAGACGATCGGCGGCTTTCGCCATCAACGTCGGGATCTTCGCCGGCGCCTCATCATCTTTGAAGAGGTAGGGGCTATCCAGGCACTTCTGCAGGGTGTTGATGATGGCCATCGTCGTAGCGTCTCTCTTTTCGTCCTGGTGCTTTGTCAAATCTCTTCAGACGGCGGCTTCGGCCACGCTCTCGTGCCCCGGCTGAGATGGACTGCGGCCCTCTTCGATTGGATTGGCTGGGCATCCCACTGAACTTGTAGGAGGCCCATGCCTTGAGTGGTCTCTGTCCATGCGACGGAATGCGGCTGTCTGCCTGAGGATACGAACGTCCATCACGCCCTTCACAGGCCAGGCTCAAGGGGTCTTGGACGGCTCCGGCAACGTCTTCGCCTTGCCCTCCGCTTTCGGTTGCGAGGTCTTGGACGCGCCCTCTGGCCGGGGCTTTGTTGTGCCCGAAGGCTGAGCAGGCTTCGCACTTGCCTCCGGCTCTCCCTCGCCGACCAGTGATCCTTCGACCGAAGTCAGCATCGGAATGGCCGCCGCTTTCATCATGTCGATGGCCGGGTCAGGGTAAATTCCCAAGCCGATAACCACGGCGGTCGCCATCACGATCGGGACCGCAATCGCCGGTGTTGCCGGCGCCAAACTCCCGCGGTCAGCACCGCGGAGGAACATCGCCTTGAGGACACGCACGTAATAGAACGCCGAGACCACGCTGTTGAGCAGCCCGAGCCCCACGAGCCAGAGCAAGGCCAGCCGAATCGCCTGGCTGCTTTCTTGGTTCAGGGCTTCCATGAACATGTAGAGCTTGCCGAAGAACCCGGCAAACGGCGGCATGCCGACCAGTGAAAGCATCAGGATCAAGATGCACGTGGCCAAACCCGGATGCTGAGACGCGAGACCGTTCAGGTCTTCGATGTCATCCGAACGCTTGTCCCTCGCGAGCCAGGCGGCAACAGCAAACGCTCCAACATTCGTGAAGGCATAAACGATCAAGTAATACAGGACGGACCCCGCCGACTCCTGGTGCCGGGTCGACACCCCCGCCGCCGCGATGCCTACGAGCATATAGCCGGCATGAGCGATCGACGAATAGGCCAGCATCCGCTTGAGGTTCTTCTGCGCGAGTGCGGCGAAGTTACCGTAGGTCATCGACGCCGCGGAAAGAGCCACAACCACGCCTATCCAGCCGGGGCTCATCACGCTCGAGGAATGACTCGCCCAGGGCCCGAGGGCGTGTAACATCACTTTCATCATGGCGATGATGCTGGCAACCTTCGACCCGGTCGCGATCCACGCCGTAACAGGCGCGGGGGCTCCCTCATACGCATCCGGAGCCCATTGGTGGAACGGAACGGCGGCAACCTTGAAACCAAAGCCCACCAAGAGCAGAAGCACGGCAGTCATACCCGCCATGTTGCCCGACAATCCCGTCGGCTCTCCCGAAAACGCTCGGAGGGCCTGATTGATCACCTCGAACCGCGTGCTCCCGGTCAAACCATAAACCAGGCTGAGTCCAAACAGGAAAAGCGCCGAGGAAACCGAGCCATAGACGAAGTATTTGAATCCCGCCTCAACCGACCGGCGACTCTTCTTCTCGAACGCCGTCGCCAGATAGAGACAGATCGTCATCATTTCCAGCGAGAGGAAAAGCGTGAGGAATTCCTCCGAGGCGGTCAGGAACATCATCCCCACCGCCGACCACAGGAGGAGGCCGAAGTACTCTCCCCAGTTCTCCGTGTAGGTCCAGACCATCGACAGACCTACCACGAGAGCGAGAAGCGCAAGGATCACGACGTTGAAGGTCTCGGTCAGAAGGTCGTCCGAGAGGGTCCCGAAAAAGATGAAGGGATCAACATTTCCCGCGTAGTCGATCCCGGCAAAATTGATGGACTTGGCCAGCCCATAGAGGTCAAACCGGATTACTAGGGGGACCAATGCAGTACCAAGCGCCAGGAAGGTGCCCAGGAGGGTCAATCGCCCCGTGGCAACGCGCCGCTGCTCAACGGACCGTTGCCGGAACAGAGTGACATCTACCATTACAACGATGAGTCCCCAGAGTGCCAACAGCATCTCGGGAGCGATCACGTGAAAGTCGCGGAGATTCACGGAAGGGACGGCGCTTGGAGGCATCGTCTTGAGCCCTTCGTTGCGTTCGGTCGAATCGGTGCGGTCACGATCTGCGTGAAGACGGACACAACAGTGCACGACAAGGAACAACCGTAAGGCTCGGTACGCTCCCGGGAAGGCCGATTCTCGGCCCTTGCTTCAGACTATCCGGACAAGGTGTCATAACGGTCGACATCCGCCGATTGCCAGCGTCGGTAGCAGAGCAAAATCATGCCGATCCCCACGGCAACTTCAGCCGCCGCGATCGTGATCACGAAGATCGCCACCATGACGCCCGTAAGAGGCCCCTCAGCCTTGGCTGGGGTTCCATATCTCCAAAAGGCAATCAGGTTGATGTTGGCCGCGTTGAGCATGATTTCGATCGCCATCAAAACGGCGATGGCATTCCGCCTGAGAAGGACCCCCATCAGTCCGATCGAAAACGCGGCTGCGGCGAAGTAGAGAAACCAGTTCAAAGGGATGTCATTCGTCATGGCCGCCTCATTTCGCGGAAGTGGTGAGAGCGTCCGTCGTGGGGACCGTGTGATAAGCCTGGCCGTTACCCGTTCCTTCGCTCGGCAGCGAGGTCGTCGTGACACGGCCTCCGGTTCGAGGCGTATCCTCTTCGCCTTCACGGTGCGCGAGGGCAATGGCGCCGACCAGCGCCGCGGTAAGAAGTAACCCGGCGATCTCAAACGGGACCACGTATCGGGTCATCATCTCGATTCCCACGGCTTTCCCCATGTTGTTGACCGCGTTCGTCCGCGGCGAGGGGGGCCTTCCTTCAACCGCCACGACGGAGGGGCGACTCTGCTGCGCCGACCATTCGGTCTGACCTCGAAGGCCAACGTGGTTGTTGATCCCGAAGCAAAGGACCGTGAAGAGACCCAGGCCTGCCACTACCGCGGGAAGAGTCCATCCTGACGTCAGAATCGTTGAGGCATCTCCTTGAATGTTACGGGTCAACATGATTCCGAACATTAACAAGATGGCGACCGCACCGATGTAGACGAGCACCTGAACCGCCGCCAAAAACTCGGCATCCAGCAAGACGAACTGGCAGGCGACGATAAAGAAGAATCCGACCAGGTAGAGCGCGGCGTGCACCAGGTTCCGCGACAGGATCGTTCCCACGGCCGCGAGCAGTCCCAGCGCAGAAATGAGCAGGAACAATGTCTGGCTCACGAGCTTCGACTCCGGCCCAGGGAGAGGCGCGGGCCACGCACGGGTAATGATTCAGCGAAGCGACTTACCGGGCCGAAATGGCCGACGGAATGTTGAAGCGAGACTTGCCAATGGTCGGCAAGACCTTCCGCTCACTCCGGTTGATCCGGAACACGACCGCGATTGCGAGCAACAGCAAAGGCAGCGTAATCCCCCACCCGACGACCCATTTCGGGAGAGTGATTCCCACCAATCGTAACGGTGCACCAGGACGAATCACGCACTCAAACCAGATTGCCGCGGCAACGATGTTGACCAGGCTCAAGGGGACCATGTACTTCCAAGCGAAGTTCATCAGCCGGTCCACTCGCATGCGAGGCAAGGTGGCCCGGACCCAAAACATCAGAAAGACAAACCCGGCGACCTTGGCGGCGAATACCCCGACGGAGATTGCGTTGATGAGGATATAGGCCGGCCACGTCTCCGCGCCAAAGATTCGCGGATAATCGAAGAAGGGAATGGTCCCCCCTCCCAGAAACAAGAGGGCTCCCAGGCAGCTCACGCCGAAAACACTGAGGTACTCCGCCAGAAAGAACAGGCCGAACCGCATACCCGAATACTCGGTATGGTAGCCGGCGATGATCTCTGACTCGGCCTCGGGAAGGTCGAAGGGGGTCCGGTTCACCTCGGCCAGATTCGCAATCACAAGCAGGGTGAACGATAGCAGGCCCGGAGGAGACCACAAGAACCAGCCGTGGTCAAGCTGCTGATTCATGATGGCCACCATGCTCAGGCTCCCCGTCCAGAGCACCACCGGCACGGTCGCCAGCACCTGGGGAACCTCGTACGAGACGAGCTGCGCGACCGAACGCATCGCCCCCAGAAGTGAATACTTGTTGCGGCTTGACCAGCCGGCCAGGAAAATTCCCAGGGCCGTCAAACTGGAAACGGCCACGAGGTAAAGCAGCCCCGACGGAGGATCGATCGGCACAAGCCCGGTGAAATGACCGGGATCATCCGGCTGGCTGCCACCGATGCCAAACGGGACGACCGCCAGAACCAGGAAAGCCGAGATCAGAATCAAGACGGGAGCAAGCAGATGCACCCACTGATCGGCCGACCGGGGAACGATGCTCTCTTTCGTCAAAAGCTTAAGAGCATCAGCGATCGGTTGCAAAAGCCCCAGCGGGCCCACGCGATTGGGCCCGATCCGATCCTGAAACCGAGCAGCGACCTTCCGCTCGGCCCAGACCATGTAAGCGACAATCCCAGGGAAGATTCCGAAGAAGCCGATGACCAGCCAAAGCACCCACCGTATCCAAGTGTAGAGAGTCAAATCGACCTGCTGTTGCGCCCAGACGACCGGCATGCCCCAATCGGTCAGCACGTTCACCGTGGCTCTCCTTACTTAGGTCGGCTTCTCTCGTGGTGCAATCCCCTTCTTCGGCTCTCTGTATTTCACTAGCTCAAACCCAGCGCAGCACGCCTTTGGCCCAAGCGTAAGCCAATCCCACCACCAAAATGGCCAGGAACACGAGCATCTCGATCAGGGCGAACACCCCGAGTCCCGCGTAACTCACGGCCCATGGATACAGGAACACCGTTTCGATGTCGAAAACCACAAACATTAACGCGTAAATATAATACTGAATTCTGAAGCGAACCCAGGTCTCACCAAACGTCAAGACTCCGCACTCATACGTATCTCCCTTGGCCCGCGACTTTTTGCGAGGCGCCACGAGGGCCACGATGAGCAAAGGGGCGATGGCAAAGCCGACCGCCCCCAAAAGAAGGAGTCCCACGAAGACATAGTTGTAGGTGACCATGACGCTCGCCTTCCGGTCAAACAACAGGGGTCGATCAGGTATCGTAGAGGGTCTGGATCACCGAGTCGTCATCAAGCGCCACAACGATGATTTCGCCATCGTCGCGCCGCAGGCGGAGGGTCGGCTGCTGGCAGTAGGACGCCTTTCCCCCCATCTCCATTCCGCCGACAGGCCGGAGTGCCTCGAGTTCAACAAGGCCATCGACTTGCGTGGTCCACTCGCGGTGGCCGACGCGGACGCGCTGGGTGACACGGAGACGGGTCCCGGGGGCGTATTTCGGCTTAGGAGGCGTGGGGATCATCTTCTTCGGTCCGGCGAATTCGGGATGGGTCACGACCGCTATGGAGAGCCGACAGAAACGGACATCTTACGGCGGTCACAAGGGGTCAGCAAGTGCCAACCCTGTCGATTCACACGGGAGAATCTCAATAACGTGATACCAAACCTCGACCTAAGCCAAAACCTCAAGCATCAGAGTTTCTTGGGAGCATGGGGGCCGTTGCGGTAGAGCGGGTCGGTCTCATCCGCTAAAAAGCCCCCCTCCAGGAACAAGGACCTTTCCGGTTTCCCCCTTCTCAAGACCTGGGCCGCACTGATATCGATCTGGCCCCAGCCGAACCGGATGAGATCGGCGATGGACGTGCCAAAAACCACGCCTCGAACGTCCCCCCAGTAACACGCAGCCGCACACATGGGGCAAGGCTCCGCCGTCGAGACCAGAACCACCTCCTGGGAGTTGAGACGAAGCGACGACATCAGTCTGAGTGCGTTGACCTCGGCGTGCCCCGTGGGATCGCTCGCGTCGGAGTTTGGGGCCGATCCCAGAAAATCTCCGGTGGCGTAGTGCGCAAGAGCGCACCCGAACGGCTGGTCGGCCCGCTTGGCGTCGGCAATTGCCGCGCGCATCAACTCAGGGAGACGCGAGCGGAATCCTTCCGTCCAGAGCGTTGGTCTCGTCATGGGTTCAGGCTTGCTCCACTTTCACGGGCGACTTGGGCGTCGGGGCCGGCTTGGCAGAAACGGTAGCGGACAACGCCTTCTGAAGCCGTTGCCCCTTCTTCTTGGCCACCTTGTTCCGTTCAGCCACCTCGTCGTCGCTATTCCAGGCCTCGGGATGCGTCCTCGCGTAATATTCACTCGAGACCAGGAGATCTTGCAGTGAATAAATGTGCGTTTGATGCCGTTCGTAGTTCGAGAGCTCGAAGTTTTGGTCCATTTTGATCGCGTCGAAGGGGCAATACTCCGAACAGAGTCCGCAGTTCATGCAGACGTCCATGTCGATGTAGAACTCTTCCGGCAACGGAACGACGTTTCCTTTCGGCCCCTTGGCCTGGGTCATCCAAATGCACTGAGGAGGACAAACCTTGGCGCAAATGTTACAGGAGGTACAACGGACGTTGCCGTCCTCATCGTCGTAAATCAAGACTGGCAAGACGCGAAACCGTTCGTAAACCGGTAGGCGCTCATCCGGGTATTCGACCGTGAAGATTCCCGCGGTTTCCGAGTCCTGAACGACGGTCGGCTCATGGCCGCGATCCGTCTTTCCCCACCAGAAGTCAACGAACTGGTGGCCGCCGCCACGACGATGGAGGGCCTTGCCGGTTCGAAGATCTTTCCAAAAAGTAATGAGAAAGCGGCGAAGGGTGATGAGGTGTCCGGTAACGATCCCATATCCACTGCCCATCGTTCGGGTTCCCCCTCGAGGCAGGGGTGGAGCGAATCCACCCATCGAACTTCGGAACGGCGACGTCGTCTTTGCCGCGAAATGCGGCCTCAGTTCGGGACCTTCAACGATCCACTTCGCCCAGCACGATATCAAGGCTGCCGAGAATCCCCACCACGTCGGCCACCGTGTGTCCTAAACACATGGCTTCAAGCGCCGTCAAGTTGATCAAGCTTGGACTGCGCACGTGGTACCGGTAGGCCGAAGAGGAACCGTCAGCCACGACATAGTATCCGAGTTCCCCCTTCGGATTCTCGACTCGCGAATACGCCTCCCCCGCGGGAACCTTGATCTGGTAGCTCTTCTTGCCGGGAAGGATAGGGCCCTCCGGGAGATCGTCCAGGGCCTGCTTCAAGATCTTGACGCTCTCCTTCATCTCCAGGAGCCGTACGTAGTATCGGTCGTACAGATCTCCATTCTTCCCCGTGATCACGTTGAACTCGAACCGGTCGTAGATTCCATAGGGAGCCGCGCGGCGGAGGTCGTAGGAAACGCCCGAGGCCCGAAGCACCGGCCCCGCGGTAGAAAAATCGATCGCCTGCTGCGCCGTGAGAACGCCGATACCGATGCAGCGATCGAGAACGATCTCATTTCCTGAGAGATAGCGATCGAGCTCGTCGATCTTGCCATCGAGGCGATCGAACACGATCCCCCTGCACCGCTCCACCCACCCCTTCGGAAGGTCGAACGCCACTCCGCCAAACCGAAAATAATTGCACATCATACGGCTGCCGGCCGCCCACTCGAAAAGGTCGAGGATGAGCTCACGTTCCTCGATTGCATAGAGGGCCGGAGTAAAGAACGCCCCCAGGTCATTGAGCAGGAAGCCGATCGACCACATGTGGCTGGCGATCCGCGTGAGCTCCGCCATGATCACGCGGATATACTCGGCTCGCTCGGGGGGCTTGGCGTCATCCCCCATGAGTTGCTCGACGGCCAGGGCATACCCGAAGTTGTTGCCCATGCTCGTCAAGTAGTCGAGCCGATCGGTGAACGGGAAATTCATCAAAAACGTGTTGCGTTCACCGATTTTTTCATGATTCCGGTGCATGTACCCCATCACCGGCTTCAATCCAATAATCGTCTCGCCATCGACACGTAAGTTCATCCGGAAGACGCCGTGGGTACTCGGATGCTGGGGCCCCATGCTCAAAATGAACTGGTCGGTCGACAACTCAGTGATTTCGACCGAGTCCGGCCTCAATCCCTTCCCCTTCACGTCGTCACTGCTCGAGAGTCCAGCCCAGTCCTTGAAATCTCGGGGAATCTTGAGGTTGGTACCGTGGGGATTGATCTCTTCAGAGCGAAAGTGCTGCCCGTGTCCCTCTTCGACCCGGCTATCAAAGACCTTCGTCGGCCCTTCGTAGTAGGGTTCGAGGAAGTCCTTGCGGAGGGGAAAGTAGGCATACCCATCCCACATCAGGATCCGAGAAAGTGACGGGCGCCCGCTGAAGCGAACCCCCATCATGTCGTAGACCTCTCGTTCCTGAAGATCCGCCCCCTGCCAGACGCTGACGACCGAGGGCACCTCTCCTTCCCCTTCAACCTCCGAAGTCCTGACCCGCAGCTCGATCAACGAGCCCGGGGTCACCGTGCTATCGAGATGATAGTTCACCTCGATGCAATCGGCGTAGTGCACACTCTGCAGACTGGCCAGGTAGTCGTATCGGACGGAGTTCTTATCACGGAGATAAAGTGCTACGGGCAGCAATTGTTCTGGCTTGACTAATAAGCCGGCCTGAACGATCTCCACCGCCGAGTGCCCAAGGTCTGCATTGATTCGTTCGGCCAATTTCGCGAGAGCTTCGGCCCCAATCCAGACCAGGCTTGGCCGCACCTCGGCCTTTTTGACTTTCTTTGCCGGCTTCGCGGGCTTGCTGCCGTTCGTTGTGTGGTCGGCCCCCTGAGAACTCTCGCCGGACTGTTCGGTCTCCGGTTGCGGGGCAGGGATCTTCGCCGGCTTCACCAGAGTCTCTTCACGGGCTTCCACCAGCCCCTGAGCGGTCCTCTCCGCGGTGAGCTCGACGAGCCGCAGGTCGATCAGGTCGGGGCCCAGGACCGGCACGGGTACGTCCCGCTCGACTTCCCCTCGATACCAGGGCGCGTGCCGAATGTGTTCGCCGTCAATCTTCTTTTGAAGAGCGATGAGACCGTTAAGAAGGGCCTGGGGCGTCGGCGGACATCCCGGGATATAAACGTCGACGGGCAGATACTTATCAATCCCAGAAACAACGTTATATCCTTCTTTGAAGGGACCACCTCCGGTTGCGCAGGCCCCCATCGAGATGACGTACTTGGGTTCCGGCATCTGGTCGTAGAGACGAGCGATCATGGGCATCATCGTCTTGGTGACGGTGCCCGAAACGATCATCACGTCGGCTTGACGGGGAGAGCCACGAAAGACTTCGGCTCCGAACCTGGCGATATCGAAACGACTCGACGCTGTGCAAATCATTTCGATCGCGCAGCAGGCCAAACCAAATCCCAATGGCCAGAGACTCGAGCGTCTTCCCCAGTTGTACACCGTATCGACCATACCCAGGAGCTTGTCCCAACTCGTCACGAGAACGTGTTGTTCGAGCTCCTTCTGAAGCACCGGATCGATGGATACACTCCATTCCGGTCGCGAGATCGTCGGTGTCGTCATGGTTTCTCGATCCCCCCGTGCCCCTCGCTGGAACCGGTGAAATGACCTGGCCCGGAGAAACCGGGACTGGTAAACCCCTAGCTCGGGAACCGCTAAGATCGGTCGTAAGACGTCGGATAGACGCTCATCCTATACCTCGCCGAACGGCGCCGCTAGTGGGTACCCAGATGACAGATGATTCACCCACAGAACCTTGGAAGAGTGGCCTTCTTGGACTTTCTCCCGGAGTCGATTCTTTTCAATGGGAGGGTGCGTTGATCACAATAAGATGATGACCAGAACCGGGCTGCAAATGAGTGTGGCTGCGCTCTTGGGGCTCATCACGTGCGTCGCGCTCAATCTCTGGCTATTCCGATTCGGGGTCATCATCGGCCTCGTCGGTCTCAATTTATCCAAGCATCTTCTCATCGCCTACCTTTGCCAGGTCATGGGCGTCAATCGCCGCAAGGAGCATGAGCAGAAACCTCGGCAGTCCCCCCTTTCTCCTTCCACAGCCGACGGCGAATAGGAGATCCCAAAAAAAAGGACCCGCGGCATGCGCGGGTCCACGTCGTGCAACGTCGAGCCAGGCTCAGTTCAGCTCTTTAATAGAGATGTTGCGGAACTGAACGGGGTCGGAGTGAGACTGAAGTCCCACGTGCCCATCTTTCCGCAAGATCCCGGGGTGCTCCTTCGCGGCACTGGTGTGCTCGCTCAGGTCGGTGTCGACGATCTTCGTGCCGTTCAACGTCACCACCACCTTCGAGCCCTTGGCCTCGATCTCCATCTGGTTCCATTCGCCGGGGGTCTTGGTGTGGCCGCGCTTGGCCGCGACCACGCCATACACCGAGCCCGTGTACTGGAATGGCTTGAGCTCCTTGTATTGCGGAGCGTCGTCATCAAGCACCTGCAGTTCCATGCCCGTGTAGGCGGGATCTCCTTGGTGTGGCGCACGAATGAAAACGCCGGAGTTTCCCCCCTTCTCGAGTCGGAATTCCAGCTTCAAGACGAAGTTCTTGTACGTCTTGTCCGTGCTCAGCCAGCCTCCCCCCTTCCCCTTGGTCACCAGCAGGCCCTCCTGGACCAGCCAGTTCCCTTCGCTGCTGTTGACCGGGCTCCAGCCTTGCAGGCTCTTGCCATCGAAAAGCGGGTGGAAGTCCGAATCCTCAGCCATCGCCGATGAGACGATTGCCGAGAGCGAAACCAACGTTGCAAAGACAACGGAACGTCCCATGAAACAAATCCTTGCCGTCAAGAAGACCCTCGACCACTGCGTAAAGGAGCGAGACCGTCACGCCCAAAGCCCGAATTGTGCCACGCCACTCCCACGAGTTCCAGGGGGGAGATACTCCCCAATCTCCCCGCTTCTACCTTCAAGAAGGCCACGACTTTCCACATCCTAAAGAAATCGTAGTTTGAAGACTGAAAACCCCGATCTTTCTATTCATACGAACAGGTCTCCGCGTTTTTCGTGTGGGCGCAAGGGGAGCTCCCCGTTAGGATGCGGTTCTCCACACGCCGAGTCGACAGAGGTCACGGCAGCTTTGGGTCGGAGTTTCATCTCAGGAGGAGATGATGGGGACCAAGCAACAGGGCACGCTCCTTCTCGTCGAGGACGAGCATTTGCTCCGAAACCTAGTCGCCCAGTTCCTTCGAGGCGAGGGGTTCGCAGTTACCGAGGCCGCTGACGGGGCGGAAGGGATCGCACGATTCACGGACTCAGGTCCCTTCGACCTGCTCCTCGTCGATCTCAATTTGCCCGTTTTCTCTGGCGTCGAGGTATGCCGCCAGATCCGCAGCCAGAAGCCCGACCAGCGGGTGATGATTTGCAGCGCCGCGATCGTTGGCGATCACGAACGTGACCTCGCGGCCATGGGAATCGGGCACTATCTCACGAAGCCCTATCATCCCGAGGATCTGCTCACCCACATCTCCCTGGAAATCCAGGGAAACGGCGTGCCAATCCGGGCGGAGACGCTGCAACTCCGTGCCGTTTAAGGGGTGTTCATCTCGAGGCGTGAAAGCGTCGCGCTAGCCAGTGCCTCTAATTTCGAGTAGGATAGTTCAACGACCAACCCGAGCGCGTCTGCGCGCCTGGGTTGCCCATAGACCCATTTTGAACCTTGCATCGAAGGACGGTTTCATGGCTGGGAAACCGCTGAATCGCCTGGAACTTCGCCGTCAGAACGACGCCGCCGAACCGCTCGATCCCATGGAGGATGAGTCCGAAGATCTGAGCGATGAGTTGGACGAGGATGATGGCTCTGAACGTAAAACTAAAAAGCGGGCCAAAGCCCCCGCGAAATCCAAAGCCAAGACGTCCAAGCCGGCCAAGCCCGCCGCGCGGATGCGCATCGTTTGGGTCGTGACCAACGACGCCTTCAAGCCTGTGGGAACTTTCGACTACTCGCAGCGTGAAGCAGCCGAGGCTCGCGCGGCCGAACTGACGGCCAAGGGCAAGGGTACTCACTTCATCCAGAAGGTGAAGGAACCGATGCCCGACAACGCTCCCGGCCTGGGCGCGGCCATTCCTCGAGTCGCTCCTCCGCCCGCCGAGGTTCCCATCTCCCCAAGCGCCTCATCGGTGGAAGACGACGAAGATATTGAGGAAGAAGAAGATAACGACTCGGATTCGGATGACGAAGTCGACGACGAAGAGTGAGCCTTCGAAAACGGGGAGGCTCTCGCTGTTCCCCAAGAACCGAGGCCTTGTTCCCCTCTTCTCTCTCGACACCCTCTCTCCGTGAGGCAATCCACAGCAACCCTGCAACCTCAGCGGAGATCTCTTGGGGTCCTCCCCAAATGATCTCCGCTTTCAGACCGCCCCGGTCGATCCATTCAAGACCCTCCACCCCTCAAAAAGCACCGTTTTTAGGATAAGCGAAGACCCGAGCCTGCGGCTCGCAGGGTCTTGCCAACGGCGCTTGAAGCCTCTTCCTTGAGCGATGACTGCCTCTCCCCTCTTTCAGGGCCGGCAAAAACGAACGCCCAAGTTGTTGTCCGACGCCGCACGACCCCAAAGTGGGCTCCGGCGCAATGCGAAGGTCCGGAAGCCGGTCCCCTTCCGAGATTGGAAGCGGTAGCGGCCGAGCGTCTTCTGCTATGCCACCCCGCACGCTTGAGATTGGCGCTCAGTCCAGACCTGGATATGTGCGCGCGCGATAGGAGGCAAGGAAAGAGCCAAGCCTCGGGCGGCCTTCTCTTCATTCCTGAAGAACCAACCCAGGAGAAGAAGACATCTGGCTGATCAACGAAAAACGCCTCGCAGTGAAATCACTGCGAGGCGTTTCTTAATGGGCACACGAAGATTCGAACTTCGGACCTCACCCTTATCAGGGGTGCGCTCTAGCCAACTGAGCTATGCGCCCAACCGCAACTGACAGGAATGATTCTAATGCTCGGATCCACGAGAGTCAACAGTCCTCCGCCCGAACCTGAGAATTCCGGTCACGGCCTATGGAAATCTCAAGTCCTGGCCTCTCAAGACGAAGGCTCGAGACGTGACGTATCTTTCATGTCATCATCAATTTCAGGCTGCTTTTGAAAAGAGACTATTGACAATCAGCCTCGGGGTCGTTATCCTCACATCCGTTCATGGCTCGGGCAGATAGCTCAGCTGGTAGAGCACAGGACTGAAAATCCTGGTGTCGCCGGTTCGATCCCGGCTCTGCCCATTTATTTTGATCGTGGCCTTCTTTTAGACGATCACGTTTTCATTTCTCCAAAATTTATTTCCAGCCAACCTCCCGCCTTTTCGGTTGACCTGGAAGTCTCCTGTAACTACTCATCACGTTAATTTGGTTTGCCGGCCTTTCTCGCCGCATTCAGGCGGCGAGTAACCGGGCATCCAAGTCTTGTTGCGCCAACCTCGACTTTGCCATTCTGAGTGTCCCCATTCAGTCATTCAGGGATGGTGTTGGCTCAGATCAGGTCAGCAACTTCGTCATTGAGCATCTACCGGAGGGATTTTTGGAGCCCACCGTTCAGCAAGCCAGGAAACTCGAGCCTCGAGGGTTCCAGATCATTGGGGCCTTCAAGCTGGCGAGTGCGGTGCTTCTCTTTGCGGCGGGAGTGGGGATCTTTCGGCTCATCGACAAGGATCTCGGAAAGACTCTCGAGCACTATATCCTTATGCTGCGGCTGGACCCGGAAAATCGCCTCCTCCATACCTTGATCTCGCGTATCTCCGGAATCGATCGGCACCAACTCCAACTCATTGGTGTCGGCACATTTCTTTACGCCTTATTGCACGTTATTGAAGGCACCGGCCTCCTTTTGCGACGTCGCTGGGCCGGTTACGTGACCGTCGTTCTCACAGGTTCGCTCCTCCCGGTCGAGATCTACGAGATCATCCACCGTACCACCGTGCTCAAGATCTCGGTTCTGACTGTGAATGTCGCTATCGTGATTTATCTCATCGCCAAACTCCGCGAGGAAGCCAAGGAGCCCACCTCTTCGGTTGATCCTCTCCCAGACGAGCCAAGGGCATCGTAGGCTCTCCGTTCAAAGCGAGCCGCCAAGCCCCTCAGGTATTCCCAGGCCCGTTCGCAAACCCGCGAAAGTCACGCGAGCCAGACGCGGCCGGCCGCGCGGTAAATTGACGAGCCGCCTCCTCGTCTTGTCATGCGACCCCCTTGTTACCCCTCTGAACTCGTGGTAGACTTCATCAATCATCAACATCGTGGTTGAATAGCCCATCACGATCGTTTGCGGGCGTAATTCAGTGGTAGAATGCCAGCTTCCCAAGCTGGACGTCAGGGGTTCGAATCCCCTCGCCCGCTTCTTACGTAACTCCCGTCGCCGAAAGCGGTTACGCTTACCCGCAAGTTACAGCGGAGCGGCCTAAAGTCTCCAAGAAAGCCGGTAGACTACCGGATTGGAGGGTCGCTCCGATGTCGTTTCGAACACCCAGCTACAGACACCACAAGCCGACCGGTCAAGCTGTTGTCACCCTCGACGGCCGTGACATCTATTTGGGCAAGCATGGCTCCGCCACCAGCAAGGCCGAATACGATCGGCTCATCGCGGAGTGGTTATCGAACGGTCGTTGTCTTCTTGTGAAATCCGAAGGGGAGCAACAAGCCGATCTCGCAGTCAGCGAAATCATCTTGGGATTTCTCAAATTCGCAGATGAATATTATCGCAAGGATGGCAAGCCCTCCGGAGAAATCGACAATATCCGTCTCGCCATCCGCCTCTTGCGGAAACTTTATGGTCACACCCAGGCCGGAAAATTTGGCCCGCTCGCCCTCAAAGCAGTACGTCAGGCAATGATCGATTCGGGTTTGTGCCGGAACGAGGTCAATCGTCGAACACGGTATGTCATTCGCGTGTTCGCCTGGGCGGTCGAAAACGAGTTGATTCCGCCAAGTGTCCACCATGGGCTGAAGTCCGTACCAGGCTTGCGTAAATTCCGCTCCGGGGCCCGCGAGTCCGCCCCCGTCAAGCCGGTCCCCGAGCCGTTCATAGAAGCTGTGCGCGATCACGTCTCCCGGCGGATTTGGGCGATGATCGGGCTTCAACGGGTCAGCAGCATGCGGCCGGGCGAGGTCTGCCAAATTCGCGGCCGCGATCTCGATACAACTGGACCGATCTGGATCTATAAACCCGACAAGCACAAGACCGCGCATCATGGTAGGGATCGGACAATTTATATCGGTCCGAAGGGTCAGGCTATTCTTAGGCCTTGGCTAAAGATGGATCCCGAGGCCTTCCTCTTCTCGCCGCGTGAAGCCGAAGCCGAACGCTTGGCGGCAGCTCGGCAGCGACGAAAGACGCGAGTCCAGCCCTCACAGATCGATCGAAGGAAATCCAATCGCATCGAAAATCTCGCTGCGTGCTACTCGCCCGCCACCTACCATATGGCGATCGCCCGCGCTTGCCGACGAGCCGGCGTCCCGCCTTGGGGCCCAAACCGCCTTCGGCATAATGGCGCTACGACGCTTCGTCGCGAGTTCGGCCTCGACACCGCTCGGGTCATTCTGGGTCATTCCTCGGTCGATACTACTGAGATTTATGCGGAGGTCGATCGCGAGAAAGCCATATCGGCAATGCTGGCGATCGGATAAAGCGGCCAAGCCAAACGGTCGATTTTAGAGATTGAAAGATCCGTTCTGATTGCAAGCGGAATGGTGAAGCGGCCTGCGCGGCGCGTCGAGTCTGCCCTCGGCGCCCGTGCCAGTCCGGCCAAGGCGTGGATACGAACATGACTGATGTTTGGAGGGCCTCCCTGGAGAGAGTGCGCGACAAACTTGAGGCCCTTCCGAAAGGTCTCTATCACCTTCTTGTCGACCTGGATAAGCGGTACTTGCCCCGTCCGCACACGCTGAGAATTGAGGATTTTGCCCAGGATCGAAAATATGATCCTGAGTGCCAGGACACTATTGGGCTGCTTCCCGATCCTCTTTGGCGCCCTTCGTCCGGGAACCAAGACATCCTTGCGTCCGACTATGTGTGGGGCCCGGACGATCGAGTTCGTCGCCACGTCTTTTATGGCCCGCGTGACGACTTCGCAAGCTTCGAGATTGTTGCTCGGGAAGCGGTTGACTGTCTTTGGTCCGCTCCTCCATCTCCGAACATCAGCCTTCCAAAGCGTGAACAGATTGGCGTCCATCCTGATGCGGCGCTTCTCTTAGCCAGATTGGTACATGAGTTGGCCTGGCAAAAAATCGATGGATCTCCCCTTCGAGCCAATCGCTACACGTGGGGGGACGGTCTTATCGTCGACTATGACAATGATGATGAAGTACGCAGGGAGCTCGGTATTGGAGCCACATCTGAGGGGGCACCGTCTACGGACGAACTTCGCTCTCAAAGCATGGAGATCGATCACCTGCGATATTGGATTGATCTCGTCGGAAAGTCTGAAGGGCATTCCGTGCGACACCGAGCCGACACTCTCAGTGGTCTTCACGCCAAGCTGGCAAGCCTTGAGAACGATCTCGAAAAGGGCCGGGAGAGGTTGACCCTTCAATACAGGCGAGAGCGACTAAGAGGTCGCATTGTCTATCCTCTAGACTACTTTTGTTCCATTCTAACTAGCTGTAGCAATTGTCTTGATGATGATGACCTGCGTGATTTAGCGACTTGTTCGGCCTGGGCAATAGATTCCATTTTATCCCACCAACCTACTTCGTTTGAGCACGAAAAGAGCGGAGCCTCCGCCGGTGTGCCAAAGACGCAGATGCGACTGTTCGTGGAGCACGTCGCCAATGCTTCCGCGATCACGCTGGATGGTGCCCGATTCAACGTAGCGGATGAGGTAGCGGCCTATGTGGCGGCGCTTCAGCGCGAAAACGGTGGGTGGCTGAGCTCGAGGGAAATTTGCGAGAGAGAGCCTTCGCTTCGACTCGTAGCAAAGGGCAAGCTTGGCCGGGATATTCGCGACAAATTGCCGAATCCGGTTCGCAAGCTGATTGAAAGCCGGCCAGGAGCGGGAAGTCGTTTAAAGTTGGATTAGCCAATCCAACTTTTGTCTTTTGATGATCCATGCATCCCCTTGAAAACTTGTGGTAGATCGCCGTGGGTTGCGGCGACTCGCCATAAATCGAGGGCTATTGCATGTCAATCGACGTTGCCACGCAGACCGTATTTCCGCTCGCAGATACACCAGCCCATGTTCCGCGCCGCCGCGGCGGCAAAAAACTAAACAAGGCTACTGCCTTCCGCTGGGCAAAGGACGGTCTCCGGGGGGTAAGACTCGAAACCCTTCGAGTCGGCGGCACCCTCTGCACATCAGTCGAGGCTCTTCAGCGGTTCTTCGAACGGCTGTCAGAAGAGGAACCGAGAGCCACTCAAATGCGGACCCCCGCAGCCCGACAGAATGCCCTGGCACGTGTCGATCGCGAACTCGACTCTCTCGGGGTCTAGCGGGCTCACTCCCGTCACCTACGAAAACGATACGGCAATCGCCATCCTGGCGAACCCTACGGCACATCAGGTCTTCTGTCAAGCCACGCTTGCGCGGGAACTATGTGCATGCATTGAAAATCCCGCTTTTCGCCTCACGCATGCAACTTCCGTGCCTAAATCCGCTTTCGGGTCTTATGAGCGCAAATCGATATCTTCTATGACATAAGGGTTTGCGGCGAGAATCTTATCAAGTTTTGCGCGCTACCGCCCTCTACATACTGAGCACGTACAACTTCCATCCTTCTCCGATGGAGCTTTCTTCGATGGGCAATCCAGATACCAACGCCGCCGTGATCGCCGGTTGCCGGACGGTGGGTGAAATCGCTAAGCGCATCGGACAACCAATATATAGAGTGCAGCATATTATCAGATCACGTCAAATTCAGCATGTATTACGGGTAGGAGTCTTTCGCTTGTTCGATGAGGAGGCCGTTTCGCGCATCGCTACGGAGATCCAAAGCGTCGATCGCCGAAAGACGCGGTGAGGCTTCGGCTCTTCTTGCAACCAACGTACCGCGGGGCGGGATCCATTGTGATGAGCTCAGATAGCTGTCCCTCCGAAGGTCAAGGCGGCACCCACCATGGCGCCCGCGAAGGCCCGACTGCGAGTGGTGTCGGTTTTCCGCCGCGCGATCGCCCCGCCAAAGGGGCGCCGGCGCACAGACAGGCAGGCGGCGACATAAGACCGCCGGAGCTCGATGGAAACTTTGTTGCTGTCACTCGCGAGCAACGGCGTATTCCTGAGTGTGCACCAGGGTCGATTCCGACAGCCGAAAATCTCACGGCCGAAGAGAAGCACCTGATGGTTGCCATTGTCGACGGGGGTTGCTACTGGGGGGGAAGCTGCCCATTGACAAACCTCGAGCTCGGCTTGTCGATGGGATGGCAAGGAAACGTCGGGACGATCGAATCGAGGGTTCGCTACCTCCTCAGGGGCCGAACGACCAAAGGCGTTTTCCGTCCTGGACTGGCCGATTCGACGCGAGCTTGGGTAACGATTACTTCTGACTCATCGGTCCCATCCGGACGTCGGATTCAGGTAAGCCAACGGTATCGGCGATGGGGGCAAGCAATTGAGCCTCGCTGTATAGCACCGGATCCTGAGTCGGCCCGTCCCGAAACGTCGCCCCTCCTGAAACCGGAGGATGAGATCGACGAACCATTCATTCCTCCACCGGACTCTCCTGCCAAGGTTGCGGCCCCTAGGGTTGCTAACGATCCGGGCGAAATCTCCGCATTGGCAGACTTTGCGGAGCGGTGTTTCCCGATGGCCGATTTTGGTCCAAAGGTGCATTCATACGCATCCATGCATCCGGTTGCATGGATTCGCCACGCTCTTGAGACTGCCCATGCGAAAGGGATCTCTAATTGGAGTTTCGTCATGGGTGTAATCCGCCGGATCGAGGACGAGGGCGGAATCAGGAAAACGACGTTCGCCACGCCGAAGCGAAAAGAAACGCCAATCCCTCCGGTGTTTGTAGCTCCTCCGGGTTACCGCGAGAGATACAAAGGCGGGACTGGCAAGCGAGATGTTGTGGACAGCGCCTCGCAGCATCCAGCCCCGGCAGATGAAGAGACCAATGAAAGCCCCCCCATCCCGTCGCGATGCGGATATGATGATATGAAAGATCTACTACTATGAAAGCCAACGCCGAACGAAGAGACGGCTTTCGTTCTGAAAGACCCGTGATCTCAAAAGGAAGCTGACCAGGAGGAGCCTCACTCCCTGACCAGGAGGAGCCTCACTCCCTGACCAGGAGGAGCCTCACTCCCTGACCAGGAGGAGCCTCACTCCCTGACCAGGAGGAGCCTCACTCCCTGACCTATATAGTAGAACTTTTAAGATTGGTATAGAGAAATGAGAGAGTCGCAAGATGACGCCCCTCCCTCAATCTCGATCATGAAGTCATGAGCCGGACTTCATCGTCAATGGTCCCATGATAGCTTTCCTTGGGAAGCCCAGCAGGGGCGCCTAGGGCCTCTCGGCACTCCCGACGCGGAATCCATCAACCGGAGAGCAAGAATCGATCCTGGGGCGTTCCAGGGGCATTCCTGACCATCTCCTGCAAACCAACCTGAAAGGAGCCGAAGTGAGCAGAAGAGTAACTCGAGCGAGGGTCGCCAAGGCCTCCAACCCCGTAGAGAAGACTCCTCCAGGCGATGCACGGATAGTCCTAAACCACGCTCAAACCTTGGCTGTAGGATTGCTCGCCCGCGGCACTCGTCCAATTGACACGGCGAATGCAGTGAGTGTGGGAGTGAAAGCTCTCTGGACTTGGCGGCAGCTTCCTGTGTTTCAGGAGGCTCTGGCGCGGGCCATTGCTGATCGCCAGGCTGCTCTCGATGGGCTGGCCCAAATGGCGAGAGGTGACGGAAAACCTAATGTCGCACGGCTCAAAGCGTGTCTCGTCATCCTCGGGATTGACGAGCGCGCCGGCCAGCAGAAGGGAGGTGCCCTATCCGAAGTGGATGAGATCCTCAAGCAAATACGGCGGCGGAGATAGTTCGAAGGGTGCCTTTGTGTTTGCACTCGCGTCGCATCGCGCACGTGCACGCGTGAGAAATTGATTCAACTTTTTTGAAAGCGCCCGGGGGAACCGGTCGCCCATTACCTTGAATGAAAGGAGCCTTTCATGGCTACCGAAAGCGAAACCTTATTTGAAGGCATGCTCACTGTTCTTGAGCCGAATCTCTACCCGGGGGCGATCGATAAGCTTCGGATCGCGATCAACCGCAATCGACCGCCGGAGCAAGTGGCGGCGAAGCTTATCGAACATCTCACGACTGGCCCAGGCAGGCACTGGCATCGCCTTGATCTCGACCCGGCCGACAGTCTTGGTTGGCTCGCATCGGCTTGGCCAGGCCTGGCAGCCGGCAGCGCCCAACGCCTCCACGACGACCACAAAGTGGAGCTCGGCCGAGCTCCCGTTGAGGCTCAAGCCCGCGCACTTGTCAGCCGGTTCCGCGACCGGGACTTTGCGAGCCGATACTTGGCGGTTGCGCCCGCTCCTGACGCGCACGTCACGAGAGTGCGCGAGACCATCCTCGGCATCTTCAGCGACATCGTACCGCTTGAATGGCTGGACGCAGTTGCCACCGAGTTCGGCCGCGATCTGAGGGGGTTATCCGGCGACGATCTCGTCCAGGCTCTCGCCCGTCGGTTCGCCGCCGGCCACGCTGCACATCGCTTCCCTGGCGTCGCGAACCTCGATCGGGCCGACCCCCGAATGGCCTTTCGCTCGGCAGTCGCTACAGCTGCTACTCAGAGCGATATTCAACAGCGGGATCGCCAGGGCCCATTACGTAGGCGTGCCACAATCTGAGGTTCACACCGGGTACCAAAAAGGATCAACTCCGATGAGTTCGAACATCCGCGGATGGGCCAAGCATGGCAAGATCAATGTCGATGCACTGGCCATCGCCGATGCCGTGTTCCAAGGGAGCGCTGGCGACCTCAACGCCATTGCAGGACTCGCAGCCCGCAACTCTCGCGTTCCTCGCGCCATCGCCCTCCCCTTGGTGGGGGGCACGGACACGCCCGGCGGCCTCATAGCATGGAAGAACTCCGAGCCCAGCCCAATCGTTGTCGACCGCGTCACGGTCGATGTTACGACACCTGCTACAGCCGCATGCACAGTGAAGGCTGGTTCATCCCCAGACGGGGCGACCGTCAGCAACAACCTGATTGACACTTTGGACGTACACACAGCCATCGTGACGGCGAATAACCAGTCCAACCCAGGGACCAACGGCAAGGCCCTTCAACGCGTCCCCGTTGGAGGGTGGGTAACGATCTCGACCGGGTCCGGCGCGAGTGCTGGCCTGGTTGGAAGCGTCGTCATTGGGTACGAGCTGCTGACCTGAAACCACGGTATCAAATGTCCAGACTGAATGGTTGCGATAACCCGCGTTTCCGTAAGCTTGGCTGCTTTGATCACCCCGCCAATCCTGTCTCGGCGCCTCGACGAAAGCGCCTGCAGCTCACCATCAGATGGATGTACCGAGCCGCGTCGGTCCCTGGACGAACTTCGCTCTTATGGACCATGAGGTTACCCAGCCATGTACGTATCACCAAACCACCCATGCCCTCCACGTCAGCCAACTCCCCCTGAGCAGCGTGGACTGGTCTTAGCCCGCATCTCGCGGTCCGATGACGAGGAGCTCCGCATCGCGCTCGACGAGTACCGCGGTCATCGGTATCTGGCGTTGCGAGTCTGGGAGCGAGGACGCGACGGTCAATGGTGGCCGGTAAAGGCGAAGGGCTTGTCCATTCGTTTGCGTGAAGTCGCCGACGTAGCCAAGGCCTTCGCCCAGGCTGCCGGCATGATGCAGGCCTCGCCATCGGGCAATCGTCAATCCGCCGCGGTGCAAGGGCGCCTCAACCGTGACCCGGGGTCACCAGACGCCCGCGATACGTCTGCTCCTGCCGGACAGGAGCCCTTCGACGAATTCTCTGGGTGCCAGTAGGCCCTCATGCCACACCGGGTCCCCCGTCTCCTACAGGGTGGTCGTCCTACCGGGGTCGCGGAGGGTCGCGGACCCGCCGGAACCCCTAAGGGGGTAGGGGCCCCCCCCTGCCGGCGGGGGAGGGGGGTGGGGTGGCATCCCACTTCTGTACTCCCGAAAAAAAACAGCCAAACCCATAAGCAATAACTTGAAGGACGCTTCTATGGACAGCTGGGATGAATTTGACGAGCCCGGCGACCTCCCTAACGGATACGATTGGCGGCTTTTCGAATTCCGTCTGGGCATGGCGGTTTCGGCAACCGCGCGGTACCGGCTAGCAATGGGCGAACCATACGACGAAATATTCGAGTCAATAATTGTCAATTTAGCTGATAGTTTTATGGAAAACGATGGGCTACTCCCGTTTGTTCACGAGGCTCTCTTGGACATCGCACAAAGGGCCATCGATCGCATCAGGAACGAGCCTCGCGCAATGGATTCGGCCGAATCGCTTCGGAAAACTGCTATAGATCTCACCGTAGCCCTTTGGGCGGCAGCCCCGCGGAAATTGTTCGAGTAACTTGACCGATACTTGCATAGGAGATTACCAATGCCTTTCACCGGACAGACGAGGGCCGAGATTATCCTTTCGATGCGCGCGGAGGGGGAAGGAACCCTCGACCGCGCCCGCGCCGAAGTCGCCAGGCTCAAGGACGAAATGGCGAAGGCCACTCAGGCTTTCACTGATGGGTCAATGGCGCCGAGAGAGTATTATTCGCAAATCTCGAAGATAGGTCCGCAATTGGCCAGCTTCACTAAGCTGGTACTCGAAACCGAAGGGGCGATGAAGGCTAATGCCGCCGCCATGGGCCAAACAATCTCTTATGGGGCCGCTTGGACGTCTGTTTTTCGGAATGCTGAGCAGGCTTCTCGAGCATTTGCGGACACATTATCACGAGACCGCACTGTTTATTCGGAGGCGCGTCAGCACTTAGCAGCACTTCAGGAGAAGGTCAATGATTTAAGCGCGGCGTTCATAGCGGGCCGCATGGCGCCCGAGGAGTACGCAAAGGGTTATAAGGGCCTGAATAATCAGATCCGGGATTTCAGGCGAATCTCCGAAGAAGGCAATGCGGCGATGAAGGAGCAGACCGCCGCTATGGGTCGCTCCAAGGCCGCTGCGGTCGACTGGGACCATGTCGTCAAAACGATGATGGATACCGGGGGACGCCTATCCAAGGAGCTCCAGAATGAGCGGCAGCTCTTTGCAGAGATGGGCGTCGAGATCAAGAAGATTGGAGTTACTCCTGGTCTTCAAGCCCTCGTGAAGACAGTGGAAGAGCAGAATGCGGCGATGAAGGAGCAGACCGCCGCTATGGGTCGCTCCAAGGCCGCTGCGGTCGACTGGGACCATGTCGTCAAAACGATGATGGACTCTGGCGGGAAGTTGTCACGAGAGCTTGAAAGAGAGCGAGACCTATTTGCAGAGGTAGGCGTCGAGGTCAAGAAGATCGGGGTGACCCCCGGTCTACAGTCGCTCGTGAGGACAGCGGAAGAGCAGAACGCCGCAATGAAGGAACAAACTGCGGCGATGCGAAGGTCAAAGGAAGCAGCCGTCGATTGGTCGCAGGTCCAGGCGATCATGATGAACACGGCGGGGAAGCTGACGGATGCGCTTCAGGAAGAAGCGAGAATGTTCGCAACTGTCGGTGTGGAGTCGGGAAAGATAGGTAAAACACCCGCGCTCATCGCCGAGATGAAGAAACAGGCAGCAGATTCGCATGGATCGTTTACGAACCTGAGCTATGCAATGCTTCATGTGAGCCATGGCCTTCAGGATCTTCAATATGGGTGGGGAGCGTTCGTTAACAACATCCCCCTCATTGTGACCAGCCTCGGAGGAGGCGCGGGCCTGGCCGGAACCGTAATGCTCGTCGGTACCGCAGCGAACGTGAGTCTTCCTCAGATCCGCGACTTTGCGCGAGAGGTAGGGTTATTAGAGGATCCTACGAAGCGAGTGAGCGGAACTGTGAAGGAGATGCAGGACAAGCTCAAAGCTTTGGAAGAGAAGCCGTACAAGCTTGAGGTCGATTATCAGGCGATAAGGAACGCCGAAGAGGAAGTGACGCTACTCGAGAAGCGTGTCCAAGCCGCAAAGAGTGCTGCCGAAGCGAGAACCTCCGTCCAAGAGGAATCGGGGAAAATCGTCAAGGAGGCGATTGTCGAAGGTGGTGGAGCAACAGACACGGTCTCCGGAGAGGAAAATCTTCGACGGATGATCGAAAGCGGTTTCCGAACTCCTGATGGGAAATATGGAAAAGTCTTTGAGAATGATCCTGACTTCAAGAAATTGGAAGCCGCACAAGAAATTGTCGTACGCGGCGAAGAGCAAATGAAAACGGCGGATTTTGATCAGGCCAGTCAAATTGCCGGGACATTAAGCGAGGCGAGAGAGGAGGTAGCCCGCATCAAGAATAAATTTGAGGATCGGATTAAAACGCGTATCGATGAGTTGCTTGGAGGCTCTCTGAGAGGTGAAGGAAAGGCAATCGAAGCCCTACTTGAATTCCATGATCAGAATCAGGACTTATTCGCCAAAGGCGACCCCACCAGGGGAATCCAGCCTGTCTCTCCACTCTTTCGCCTCAATTTGGCTGATGCCGCTCCCCAAGCGGTTGTCGCTGCCAGAAAGCAAAAGTCTCGTGAGGACGACGGCAAACGCATGGCGAAACTTACTGAGGACCTTACCCGTAAAACCAAGAGGGAGAGCGACGAGCAAGAAAGAAATGACGACCTGCTTCAGCGCGACCTCGATCAGGAAAACGCGCAATACGCGAGAGAGAGAAAGTCGGAAATTCAGCATCATATCACGACGTTTCACACGGCCTTCAAGAAGGAGGGTTCACTTCCGGGCATTATCCGCGCCGGGATCGCCGCCGGTGCCAATGATGACACTCTAATGAAGGATATGTTTGAGCAGACGCATCAAAGAGTCGTCAACACTGGCAACGTCAAGAATCCGTGGATTGTCGAGGAAGTCAGTAAGGGCCTTATCAGGAAATTCATAGAAGAGGTTCGGGCGCAAAATGCTGCGGAGAACCCGAATCAGGCCCAAGGAGCGCAAACAATCATTGATGAGGGCAACGCCAAGATTCGCGCCAAGGAAGCCAGGGCTGCGGCGGCAAGAACTCGTGCAGCACAGGCGGCCGCGCGACGGGAGGCGAAGCAGGCGAAGGTGGAAACCGAGAACAAGCTCTCGGATGTGATATTCAATAACTCGCAGCGGGAGACAGGAGTGCAGTTCACACCGGAAGCTTCCGCTGTAGCTGCTCACAGGGCCATGCAGCTCGTCCAGCATGGGCACGATGCCAACTCTTCCATGATGATCGCAATGACACAGGTATTGCATAACTTCATGATTGAACAAGAGAGGGCGAACGAGCAGATGTGGGGAATTCAAGCGGGATTTATGGGCCTGCAAGGCCAGCAAAACGCGGCAAGATTTAGACAACCTCCGATTCTTCCGGCTTTCCCGAGATGAATTAAGGACGGGGCACTCCCCTGCCCCGCCATGTCCCATTGATCGAAGTCCACCGAGAAATGATCGAATCCATGCACGGCCGTCGTGGCATCTGATTATCTCTTCACAGCGAGACCAAACATGAGACGGAAAATCTCCGCAAATCGGAACACTTCGAAGCTACCCATGGAAAAGGATGGCTCTGCCGCTCTGCTGGCACGAAAAGCAGCCCCTTTGCCGGGGAGTATCCCGATTGGTGCTACTGATGGTAGCACAAACGCCCAGAAAATCGCCTTCCTGAAGGAGTTTAGGCAGGCGTACAACCTCACAAATGCTCTTCGTAAAGGGCGATTTGACAGGAAAGAGTTCAAACGCCTCATGAAGAAAGACGCAGACTTCTCCGCAGCGTTTCGGGCCATTGATCGCGAGTGGCTCGATAAGGTGGAGGACAAAGCCTACCAGGCCGCCGCGGCAGGCGATCAAGCCACCGCTCGCCTCATCCTGCAATCCCGATTCCGAAAACGGTATGGAGACAACCACAGGATTGATGTAAAGCTTGAAGATATAACTCGGATGTCCGATGAGGATTTAGAGGAGCTTGTGAAGAAATGCGAAGTCAAGGGAATCAACGGGAAGTAAAAATCTGGTTTCGGTTCAGCCCCCTGAGATCATCCTGGCTATTGATCCCGCCACGTCAACACGCCGGTCGTCGTAGCGAATCAGAGTTCGCAGGTCCGCGTGCCTACTGAACTGTTGAACCGATCGTACATCCCCGTTGGTGGCATCGAGCGCGGCTGTGATCGCCTGATGACGGAGCCCATGCGGCCGCACAGCGCGGCTCAGTCCCGCGCGCTGGCCGAGAGCCTGCACGAGCTGGCGAACCGATTCGCCGCTCAACCGAGTTGGCTCGCTGGCGGCGCGATCAAGGCGGATGAACAGCGGGCCCGGCTCGGATCCTCGCACGCCAATCCAAACTCTCAGTGCATCGCAGCAAGCCTTGGTCAAGGTAAGGATTACTGGTTGTTTCCGCCCCTTGCCGACAACCGCAACGGTCCCTTCCTTTAGCTCGACGTCGGCCAGGTCGAGCGAAACCGCTTCGCCGCGGCGAAGCGCTAAATCGTGTAGGAGCCGTACAAGGGCCAGGTCCCGCACGGCCTGAGGAGTGCCTGGGTTCGCCTCCTTGGTCAAGGTCGAAAGCATGGCCTTCCACCCGTCGTCACCAGGTCCCCGCGTGTCGCGGTATGCCTCCGCCTTGGTCACCGGAACGTCGAGCGACCACGCGACCAAGCCCAGTGTCCGGGCCACTCGGACCGCTGTTTTGAGGGCAGCGATTCGCCTGCTGATAGTGGCCGGCGCGAGCTCTCTGCGCTCAAGAGCGATCATGTAAGCCAAAGCCGTGCGGTTGGCTTCCCCCTGGCCGCGACCGATCAAACTCGCCAGTGCATCTCCCAGCGATTGGACGCCCAGGAACGCGGCGAAGTCGGTGTAGTCGCTCGAGTAAGACAAGGCAGTCTTACTGCAAAAGGAACCCATGATGGCATCAACTAAGGTCAGGTCCTGGGTTGCAGCGAGAGCCGGCGGCTTGACGATCGCGAGAGCGGAAGACATGGCGGCCACTCCATTAAACAGCAAAGGGAAAGGAGGTGAGTCAAGGCGCCCGGACTACGAGGATGCTCTCGGTAGTCTCGTGCACCGGTTCGCTTGGCTAAAGCACCGCTCAAGGCAGCCGCTAAACGGAAGCTGGTCACTTCCTTTCACCACTGGCGAGCTTCCGGGACTCTTCCTCGATGTAGTCGCGGTGAATCTTCTCGACGCAGGGCGTAAGGAATTGCTCACAGAAATCGGCCGCGCTCAATCCGCGCTCGCCAGAGGCCTGGCTAACCTTCTTCGTAAATTCTTCGTATGCACGAATCATGACCGTTTTGCGGTCGTTTTTTTTTCGCCCCATCGCCGGGGGTGACTCCGTCAGTGTTATTGCGCCCATGTCAAATCTGGCCTCCAAGTGTACCCGTAAACGCTGTTTCGCTCGACATTGCCACTGCCAACAACATAATGGTAGACCGAAGACACAAAAAGTCAAAAATAAATTCGGTTGACACTGTATACGTTATTGCTATTATTCGATCGCGGTATGAGTGACGCGCCAACAGAGATCGAGGGCGCCGGAGACTATCCAATGGCCACCGCAACGAATGGGCGGTCGAGGTTGAGACTCTCTAACGTTTAGTCTTCTTCCCCTTCCGAGGACACACGAGAGCGGAGGTCGCATTACGAAAATATAATGCGTTTTCGACTGCCCTTCCTCTTCATGAAACACGACATTGGGGATGAGCAGTGCCCAAAGATGTAAAAGCTTACGATCCCGCCGACCGCCTTCGCGACATCCTCACTGAACTGGGCTACCGCAATAATCGCGGCTTCGAAGTGCAATTACTTACAAGGCTCATTCAGCGGGAGTCTTCGCCTTCCTGGCCAACCTGGAGACTCCGCGGCCTTCTTGAAGGCAAATTCCGCGTTTCGGCGGCCGACATGCAGACCCTGAGCGAAGCTCTGCGATTCGATATCCGCTTGTTCTTTTATCCACCCGATCAAATACCTAACTATCGGCTCAGCAAACCTCGCCTCAAAAGCATTTGGGACCGCCTTCCCCCCTCCCAATGAGACTGCCTCCTACCCCGGGATATTTGATCCCAGGGGCCGCGCCGTCGCCATAGATGAAACAGGGCCGAAACGCCTGCCAGCGTTTCGGCCCCACATTGCCCACCCTCATTTGCGTTCTGGAAAGGTAGGACATGACAATTCTACTGCATGCTGCACAGTCTTCCGACGAAACTTCCCTGAAGCCTCGCGAGTCGACTCCTTCGGAAGGAATCCGCCCTCGGGGCCTTCTTCGGGAATTCGCCGTCTTCTGTTGCGATCAAGAGACTGACCGGTACCGGGAAATAGGCCTCACGTTGGACGAGGTACTGAGAAGGGAAGAGGAGTTCTTCGCCGGAGAGGTCGACGGTACGAGTTGGGACGGAGCCTCTCCTTCCGAGATTGCAGCCTCCTGGAATGATGTTGTGGTCTGGGAGGGGAAACGCGTCGCCGCGGTCCTTCGTCCGAGGCCAGGCGGAAGCGGCCTCGAGATTACTCGGTTCGAAGAGGACGTAGCTTTAAGGGGCGAACTCTCGGGGACCGGACATCCGCAGGAGGACTCCGTCCCGACCGAGGAAGATATCGCCGCCCTCGAAGCCAAGGCGGAGGCTCTTCTGGCCAAGATCGCAGCCAATGACGCTTACGTGCACATGATCAACATGGCTGAACGACAACTTAAGGAAGCGGAACTCGCATGCTCGCAAACCAAAGCTGGTTCGGAGCAGAGGAGACAAGCGAGGCAAGCGGTTGACCAAGCTGTCTCGGATTTGCGAGCGATTTTTACGGAGAGATGCCGGGGAATTGGCTCCTTCGGCGCCCGTTGAAATGAAAAACAAGGCGCTGTCTTTCTCGGGGCGGCAGCGCCTTGTTTTCGCAGAAACATGAGGCCTAAACAGGAATGGACCAAATTAAAGTTGTTTGGCATTATGATCGGCGCTGAAGAATATGCTGTTGACCGAGGCAAGGAAGCGCTGATAACGTCAAATATGTCGGAGCCTTCCGCGGGAGTACCGCCGCTGGCACGACTCTTAAACCCCTAGGCGGGGTTGTTCTAACGGGCCGAGAGGCCAGAACGAAGTAGTTCCATGACAGAAGAATTGCGCGAGAAGCTCGCTGCATTGCGTCAGGTTGCCCCTAAGCTCAACAAGGCTACGGACGAGGCAAATCGCATCGTTGCGTCCGTTGAAAATTTGCTCGGCAATGAGCTTAGTCTTGGAATTTCGGCAACAGTTTGTTTCAACACCGGCGAGGAGATCTATCTTTTCAGGGAGGTGGAAGAAGTTCTCGACGTCTATACAAATCTGGATTATGGGAGGATCGACGGGCGATATCGCATTTTCGTTCGAACCTATGGTTCGTTGCCCGATGAATACGGACAGGATAAGCTTCGATGGTCAGATCAGACAATCTGGTCGTCAGTTCCGCGCGAACTGAAACTCAAAGCGTTTGAAGCCCTGCCCAGGCTTCTCACGAAGATCGCTGACACAGCTCTCGAGCTTTCTAAAGAAGCAGAAGACACGGCCAAAACAGTTGAGGCTCTGATGCGCGCAATTAAGCCCGCATCCATTGCACCCGATTCTGGCGAAAGCGGGATTGAGAGCGTCGGCGATTCATCGCCTAGTGTGCCTTCCGCAGTCGTTTCCAACGACTCGCCTTTGCGCCGTCGCCGCATTCGCTAAACTTCCTGCTTACCCGCGCCCCCTGCTCCGTTGGAGCAAGGGGCGTCTTCTCTCTTATCCTTCCCGCTCGACTCGATACTTCGGTAAGTTCTAGTTGAGAATCCCGATTAGGACGGCCAACACGGTTGGATAACATCCGCACGGAAGGCCAGTGTTTGCCTTGAGTTGACCTTTAAAGGCGATCCCTTATAAGCAGAGAGGATATAAAAATGACTGTAGTAGAAGCCGCTAAACAATTGGAGGTGACTGCCTCGACGGTCTATGCGTTATGCGCTGATGGCCAACTCGGTCATATTCGAATCGGCCGCGGGCGAGGAACGATGCGAATTGAACAGGGTGATGTGGATACCTTTCGTGCCTTGGCAAGAGCAAAGGCCGAGAAGGCCACCTCGAAAGAGGAGCCTGCCCGGCCTTATATCTTGAAACATATTCGAGGGCAACGGCTGAGCTAAATGCTCAGCCTGTTGCCTTTGATGCTTGTCGCTTGAGATGTTCGCGACGCTTTTGGATATGATCGACTTGGGAACTGCAAATAATCCCACGCCAAAGAGGAGTGAGGTTTAACAGTGAGTGAACGCACTCAATCAAATGCGTCCTAATCAAGAAGCTTCCGCCACCTCTCCCGCATCTGAGAGCCATCCGAATGAAGATGCGCAGGCTTCGATTTCTGAGACGACTGAGAACCATTAGCGAGATCGTTTCCATTCTCCACCGGCCGCACTTCGCAGGATCTAAAATAGTCCTGGATTCCCTTGGTGCTTACCTGGATCCTGCCGCCGCGAATCCCAACGCGACGGTGCAAGATCTTTTTCGCCGCACAAAGTGCGTACGTCATATCCGAGCTTAGGCCAAGAATTTTCGCAGCCTCGCGAACGGTTACCCAGCGGTCAGACTCGCCGCTCATCTCCGCTGCCCTCCCTGGCTTAGGATTATTCCCGTTTCTTGAATTGAGATCGGTTCCTACCAAGCACGGACTGGAATTATGGTTGTATCGCGTGAAGCAAATTGCCCTTATTGAGTAAGGAGCTTTGCATCGCTCGTGTCCTCCGTCATCGCCCCGAGCAAGCATTGTCATATTGCTAGTGTTGCCGTATAATGCAAAAAGATCGGGTCGAGGAGAAGAAAGGGACGTTTTCTTAATGACCGATTTTGAAGTGATCTGGGATCTCGACAATGATCCTGACGGCAATGTGCACCATATTGCCGAGCATGGAGTCACCATGGATGAGGTTGAAGAAGTCCTCTCCGACCCTGAGAATTCCACAGATGTGAGTGCCAGCAGCGACCGAGCAATTACGTTTGGGGAGACCGCTGCCGGCCGATACCTTGCGGTGGTTTGGGAAACGGCCTTAGAAGATCCCCTCACCATCTACCCTATCACCGCATATGACGTCCCGCGCCGAACGCGCAAGAGGAAATAATCATGGCGATTCGCCGGGTTCATCAAAAGATCGAGCGGACCCCAGAGCAACTTGCCGAGCTTAAAGCAACGCGCGAACGATTCCAGCGCGAGAAGCCAACGCATGACGACATGGCGAACTCGGGCGAGTTCGACGGCCCGTATCTCCATGGCAACGTCATGGCTTACCTTTCGGCAATCGCCAAGTTGAAGCAACGGCGCCAGGAGTTGGGCTTGAGCCTAGCCGCCGTTGCCGACCATTCCGGTCTTGGAGTCGGGATGCTGTCGCGGTTGGAGAACGGCAAGATTCTCAACCCGACGCTGGCTAGCTTGTGGCGCTATGCCGGAGCTTTAGGAATGAGCATTGGTCTAGAGGTGACCACCGCGACCTCAGTGTAGAGCCCAGTCTTCTAAGTAGAAGCGTCCAATATAGACGGTAACGCCTGCCCATGTGACTACCGGATTGCTACCGGCTTGCCATTCCACAATACCGCGATTCCTCGCGATTTCACGCGCCGGTAGATTAGCGTTTGCGAATGGAAGCCGATTTGATATAGTCATTGCTCGGCGGGAGTTATGGCAATTCGGACGGAGGCTTTGGGTCGCTTCCCAAGCTGGACGTCAGGGGTTCGAATCCCCTCGCCCGCTCTGACGTAACCACTTCGCTGAATACGACTTAGTGTACCCTCCGGAGGTCGGAGGCGCGGCTCTAAACCCTTGGCCAAAACGGTAAATACCGTTTTGCGAATCCAAGGACGGAACCGTGCTATGCCCCGACTCACGAAGAAGTTCCCTTCCTACCGGCTTCACAAAGCAAGCGGATAAGCGGTCGTGACCTGGGAGGCCGTCAGGCCTATCTAGGTCCCCACGGTTCGCCAGAAAGCAAGGTCGAGTACGATCGCGTCATCGCGGAATGGCTCGCGGCGGATCATTCCGGACATGTCGTTCAATCGACGAACACGACCGACGCCAACGCGATAAGCATCAACGAACTCATGGTGCTGTATTGGCGCCATGCAGAGCGGTACTACACGCGCGACGGGGAGCAATCCCGCGAGTTCGACAACATCCGGAGGTCCCTGCGACATCTGAAGCCGCTCTACGGCCACACACCCGCGACCCAGTTCGGCCCGCGGGCCCTCAAGACGCTTCGGCAAGGGTTGATCGATCAGAAGCTTGCCCGGAGCACCATCAACGCCCGGATCCGCAAGATCCCGAGAATGTTCAGGTGGGCCGCCGGAGAAGAGTTGATCCCGGCTTCCGTCCATCATGGTCTCAAGGCCGTCGAGGGACTTCGAAGGGGCCGTGACGGCGTCCGGGAAGCGCCTCCCGTACTGCCGGTGTCGGATGAACATGTCACGGCCGTGTTACCCTTCGTGACGGCCCCCATCCGGGCCATGATCCAGTTCTAGGATCTTAGTCGAACGTCGGCGGCAAGTCATTCGCCCGCCCAGCGCCTTCGATATTTCAGCCGCCACCAACCTGGAAGTAGACCTCGGTCCCGTACCCCTCGCCCACGCCGGAATCGCGATCGAATTTCACGGCGAGGCGGTATCGCCCGGGCCTGGAGACGTCGAACCAGTCGGCCGGGTCGAGACGCATCGCCTCGAACGACTCGAGGGGCGCGAGCGATCGCGAGGCCGGGCCGGGGTCGAATCGTGCGCCGCGTCGGATGACTACTTCCTCGTCGGGAAGCGAGCCAAATCCATTGCGTTCTGACGCGATTTCGGCCGTGTAATAAAGCTTCAGGGTTATGCCCTTCCGGAGTGCGGGCTTCCCGTCAGCTCCCGGGCGGACGAATTCGGTCGGGGCGGCACGCGGCACGCCAAGACGATTCGCGACGCGGAGCGCGATCGGAATCGGGCTCGCTGGCGCATAAGACGTCGCCTCCGCGTCGACGGTCCCGAGCGTCGCGGCGAGTCCACTGGAGAGCATGAACGGGCCGCCGAACGTGCAGGCGAACTCGACCTCGGAGGCCGGGGCCTTCGCGACGACGTGATGGCCGACAAAGCCGTAATGGCGCTCCCAGCGGCCGCCCTTGCGGACCTCCTCGGCCTGCCAGACGTAACCGTCCGAGTCGTACTCGACCCTGGTGGTGCGGGCGTAGGTCACGTCCACCGGCTTGTCCTTCAGCATGACCCAGCGCGCCGGCTGGGGATAATCCGGCAGCTTGACCGCCCGGACTTCGCCCTCGCCCTCGAGTGAGAAGATCGCGCGGCCGGCGGCCACGTCCTCCCGGGTTGCGGGGCGGTCGAGCGCGGGGAATTTCAGGCTCAGGGTGACATGTCCCGGGGCGAAGGCCCAGCCGCGCGTGACGTCGTTAGCGAAGTGGCCGCCGTAGCGCTTCAGGTAGGCGACGCACGCCGCGATTGCCCCGTCCCGCCGCGCCTCGGGCCAGAACAGCTCGATTTGCGGGCATCCCTGTAACTCCGAGAGCTGCCAGGCGATGTAATCGCAGGTCCGGAAGGAGACTGAGGCGCCGGGAGCCAAGCCCTCCCGCTGCGCCGGGGAAGCGCCGGTCTTCCAGGTGAGGCCGCGGTTCGCTTTCACCTCGACCGACGCGCCCGGGGTCATCGAGATCGTGCCGTAGGGCGATCTGTCCGCCAGGGCGGCGATCGCTCCCTCGCGGAAGCCCTCGGCAACGATCATGGGCGTGGCGAAGAAGTTGTGCCCCAACGGGACCTCCGTCCCACGGGCCTCGGGCTCGATCGGCAGCCAGGGCGACTTTGGATCGGTGAACATCCAGCGCGCCGCGGCGGCGATCGTCGGGTGCTCGGGGTGGAGATACAGGGGGATCAGAGCCCCTTCCGTGTTGTACTGGAGCACCTTCGGCGGCGTCGTCTTCAGCCACGCGGCGTAGTCGTCGAGCGCGGAGGCGTCCCCGAGGTCAACGCGGTCGCGGACGAACTGGGCCAGGGCCCAACTGAGCCAGGGGTGGACGTGCTGCCCCTCGGCCTTGTAGCGATCCGACCGCTCGCGGCAGGCGGCGGTCATCTCCCTGAGTAGCGGGAGCGCGGCCTTGCTGTCCCAGGCGACGAGGTACGACGCGATCTCGCACGCTCCCGAGAAGCCCTGATTGGGCGGCCCCACGAAGGGCTGGATCATCAACTGTCGGGCGCGGCGGGCCATGAGGTCGGAGACACTTGGAGCTCGCCGGGCGCGGAGCGCCTCGCCCCTCGGTGGCAGACCGACCGTCCGCGATGAAGGCCAGCCCCACTTGCTCTCCGGCAGGGCGATTGCCGCGCAGACCTCGGACCAGCGGCCCGGCGGGGCGGAATCGTCCAGCAGGGTGCGATACCACCGCTCGACGAGCGGCACGGACCGCGTCTTCTCCCAGGCTGTGCGGATCGTCCGCGCGGCCTCCACCTTCGCGGCGGGGTCGGCCGACGTCTTCTTGAGGAAGACCTGGCACAAGGGATCGAACTCCGACGTGTGGAGGATCCGCGATAGCGCGGCGAATTCCGCCTCCTGGACCTGATGGACCGTGCGTTCGATGGACAACCCGCGCCCCGTGCTCACGGTCCGAGTCAGCCGGTCGTCGGCCTCCAACGCCTTCAGCAGGGGCTCGACCGCCGCATCACCCTCGGCGACCAACTCGTCGATCCGGGCCGAACGCGCGGGGCTCGCCATGCCAAACAGCTGGGGACGCTCGGCGATCAGGTCGAGGTCGCGGATCAGGGCCTCGATGCGGGCCTTCGGGTCGCTGCCCTTCTTCGGCACCGGGCCTCGCGGCGTCGAGGCCCGACGTTCCTGGTCGAGGAGCAGGTCGTCGAGCTGACGGAGGAACCAGAAGCGGTCGCCGCCGTTCCTCTCGGATCGGTCCGGCCGAACCTGGCGCGGGAAGCCCATCGCGTCGGCCTGAATGTTGACGGCGGCGCGGAACTTCGTCAGCCTGCGGGCGAGGTCGAGGGCGATCGCGTCCTCGCCGCCGGCGTGGGCGTTGATCATCAGCCGGAATGCCGACTCCGCCCAGTTCTCCGCAAGCGTTACGTAGTTGATCTTGTAATCGGTCAGGTCCCTCCCGCCCGAGCGCGGCGTCCAGGTCGTGCCGCTGGCGAACAGGGCCTCGGCCAGGTCGGCGCGGCCGAGGCGGAGCAGCAGGCAGAGCTTGATCGGCGCGTGGTCGTCGATGTTGACGAAGTGGTCGTCATCGTCCCCGACCCGGAAACTCCAGGCGATGGTGCCGTCGGATTGCCGGGCGCCGGACTCGCGGGTTTTCTTGAGCTCTGCCGCCAGGCTTTTCATGTCGGCGTCGAGGTCGGCGGGGCCGCCGACGCTCCAGGCGGGGCGGACGAGGCCGTCCCAGCAGATGGCGAGCCGGACGGCCGTGCCACCCCCATCGGGCAAGAGGAAGGCGTGAGTTTTCACGATCCCGCCGTCGCCGACCTCGAGCGTGCGATATTCGCAACCTCGCGGGTCGTACAAGCCTTGCTCGAAGAGGAGGCGCGTGGCCGTCACGAGGAACTTCGGGAGCTTCGTCGCGGGCGCGGTCCAGGGTTTGCCCTGCGTCGGCGGCTCCGGCACCGCCTTGCCCACGAAGCGGGGTGCCCGGCGGGCCTGCCCGGCCGCGTCAGGTGCGGCCGCGAGGTAGGCAAGGAGCAAAGCCGAGACGAACCGGAGACGCCGCGGAGAAGAGGCTCGGTTCATGGCGATTCCCTCCCATGCGTGCCCGTCCGATGTCTTGAGAATGACGAGGCGGTTCAGCGGTTCAGCCGGTAGGGCAGCGCGAGAGGCCCGATCCGAAATTCTTAACCATCCGTTTTGAAATGGCGATGCGGCTCACTCTAGCTCAAGAATTGAGAAGGCTTAGAATCGTCCGCGCCGACCGGCGGAAGGGTTTCCAACACGGGACCGTTGCGCTCCGTAGTGATGTGCTGAGAGCACGAAAAGGATTTCAGAACGGATCCTCGGGGGTCCATCGATAGCAAAGCCGAGTCGCTTGCGACACTGACCAGTTTACGCCCCGAAATGGTTGAAAGGATAGGCATACCCGCAGCAAACCCGTCTCAGGTTGGACCGGAGGGCCGCCCCATGGCGATCAATAATTGCTGAAGGGTGTCCAGGTACTGGGTGAGGGCCGCCCGCCCTTTCGTGGTCAAATGGTAAGTTGTCTTAGGGCGGCGGCCGACGAAAGCCTTCTCGGCTTTGACGTATTCAGCATCTTCAAGCTTCTGGAGCTGCAATCCCAGGCTGCCGTCAGCCGCCTCCAGCCGCTTCTTCAGAGTGGTGAAGTCGTGGGGCCCATCGAGTTGGAGGGCGGTTAGCACCCCCAGCCGCAAAGGGCCGTGGACGGTCGTGTCGAGGCCGTTGAAGTCAATCGGCTGCACGGTTCGCCTCGGCCTCTCGCAGTTGCACCCGCTGAATTACAACGGCCGCCAGGTAGCCCATGGCCATGGAGCCATGAGCAACGAAGTCGCTGTAATGCTGGCTGAGGAGAGGAAGCAGCATCCCAGCGAGCAGGGTGGAAATGGCGAAACCGAGACAATAGTACTGCTCTCGGCTTCTCAGCGCCGCGTGGACCAGCATCAGCGAGAAGGCGAACAGGAGGCCGATACTGCTGGCGTACAGACCAATGGTTCGCGCCAATCCCACTGCGGGACCGGCGTACGCCGCGATCGCATAACCAGCGCCCGCCGTCCACACCACAGCATAGATGCTGATCGACAGCAGGACTTGCATCCTGACCTCTGGGCTGGGGCCGGACGTACGGAAGGACCGGAGGAACAGCCCCACAGGGACACTGAGTATGATCGCTGCGAACAGGGTCGCCTGAAGCCAATCATCCTCAAGAAACAAGCTGAACAACGCTGCGCCCAAGGCAACCATTGTGAGGATGACGCCGAACGCCAACGTCCCCTTGCCGAACGATAGTTGCAACCCCATCGCCCTTCGCATCACAGCGAGATCGTCCCTAATACGACCGAGTTCGCCCTCTGACATGGCTCGTCCCTCATGCGGCTATCATTACTCAAATTTTTTGAGCACCCAGACTATTTGAGTATATGGCGCGCCGAGAGAACGTCAAGTGTCCTTGAAAATTCTTATGATATCGGCATGCGCCCTGAAGCCTGTGGAGGCGACGATGCGACAGGAGCCAAGAGGCCAACGCCGACAGGGCCAGCGCGTTTCTGAAATCCCTATCGCGGTCGCCTCATGTCCTTCGCTTTTCGGCAGCGAACTAAGTGTCCGCACAACCACCCGACGGTACACCGTCCGATGGCCTCGGGCCCGCCCGGTTGTTGCACGCTGGGCCCAGACACAGACTCTGATCCCTCCCCGTTCGGCCTGGGTGAAGACGGATCGATTCAATCCCCTACCGGAGGAGGTCTTCGTAGCACGGGCATCAGCGGCATATCCTCTCACGCCCTCTCTGACAGGCACCGTTGAGCAAGGGCGTTCCCGCTGCCATCTACTTTGATAGACCAGCAAGTCTTTTCATTTTTTCTTCAGTTCGGTCTGGATAGCGCCAATGAATTCACCAAGACCGACCTTGCTGTTGCTCAAGACAACGCAGCCTTTCTTCGAATCAAGGAAGCCAGAAATGTGCGAGGTGAATCCGTTGGTACTACCGTTGTGCTGAATCTCGCGATGGCCGTCGTGGGTCCTAACGCCCCACCCCAGGCCCATACCGTTTGTGGTGGCTTGATGGGTCAGGGCAATGGCGGGGGTCTTCTCATGCAGTTGGGCTTCGAGGTAACGCAGCATATCATCGAGATTTGAAACAATGTCGCCGGCCGGACCGAACATGCCGGCATCCTGGTCGAGCGCAACCTTGCCGTTCTCGAAATGGCCCACCGCAGCTTGTTCTCGTTCTCGATGGCCTGATTTATAGGTCGTGCTTGGCATCGCGAGTGGACCGGTGATTTCGTTCGAGAGAAGCTCCGCGTAGGATTTGCCGTAGATATGCTCAAGCAAATGTCCAAGCAGGGCCATTCCCCAATTGGAGTATTCGATCTTCTCTCCCGGAGGCCCGTCGAGCTGGATCTTCGAGAGCGCGGCGTAGAACGAGGCGGCGTCGTAGTTCGACTCGGGTGTCACGGGGTTGACCCCGGGCTGGCTTCCCACGTCATCAGGGAGCGTGGGGAGCCGCGACGTGTGGTTGGCGAGGTCCCGGAGGGTGATGGGCTTACCCTGGAACTCGAGTCCAGGGGACTTCATTGCTAAATATTTCCGAATGTCATCTCCCAGGTTGACTTTTCCATCGCACACCGCCTGCGCCAGCAAAGTGCCGGTAAACGTCTTCGTGATTGAGCCAATCTCGTAGAGCGTCTTCGAATTCGGGATCACACCCCTCTCCTTAAGCGTCTTACCGTAGTGGTAAACCGACTTCACCCCGTGATCGATCACGCCGATGGAGAGTCCAACCGCGTGAGGGTGGAGGAAGTATTTCCTGGCGGCGACGTCGATAGCTCGATCGAGGATCGATTGTCGCGGGTTGTCAGTCTCGACGTCGGGCGCCTTCGTGAGGAGATCGATTGGGGCATTTCTCAGGCCAAATGAGCGGAAGAGGTTCGGCGGCTCGACAGTCAAATTGAGAAGCATGTCTCGAGCTTGCATCTCGAGTCGATACGTCGCGACGGGCCCCTCGCGGCTCGTCAGAGAGCTTCGGAGAATATCACCGCCATTGCGACTTCGCCTCAAGAATCGAACAAACACCGCTTCGCCGATTTTTTTACGGAAGTCCTCTGCCGAGAGTGCATAGATGCCCTCAAAATCATTTTTATTATATTTCTCGACGATCCGTTCGATGAGGTCGTCGGCGATCTGCCGATCTTCCTGAATCTCGCCCAGCGCAAGACCGTCGAGACGAGAAACGGCTCCCGCTTCTTCAGCGGCAACGGCTTCTCTCACCTCGCCTGATCGGGCTTCCGAGCCCTGCCCCGATCGAGATCTCACCTGCCCAAGAAGCGCGGAGCTGGGTGGAATCTGTTCGTCGAGAGTTGCTCGATCGCAACGCTCCTCCCCCTCCGTGTTATAAAGGGCGACCGGAACCATCGACACCAGACCGACCAAGACCACGGAAATCACCATTCGGATCATGTGAGTTCCTGCTCTTCCATCTCGAAAATCGCTTCACGCGCAGGCAGTCCGCTAACCAGGATGAGGAGTTGCCCCTGGCGTGTGGCGGTTGCCAACAGAGAGGAGTTTAAGAGCCGATGAGCGCGCGGTCTTGCACCCAGGAAACATCCGGTGGAAGACGTTTAGCGAGTCCTTGATGTCTGAGGCTGCTGAAGTATTTCGCCGTATCGACTAGCCGCCAAACTTACGACACAACCGGTCGAGGCAGCCTTGCCATCCCTCGGCATGACTGTTCCTGTCCGGTTCGCTACGGAAGCGCTCGTGGATCAGCATGACGTTGGTGCCGTTTCCCATGGGTTGGAACTGCACGTGCACCTGCGTCTCCAGTGTGCCTGGTTTGTTCGGCTCCCAGGCCCAGGTGAAGCTCAAAGCGTAGGGTGAGTTGAACTGGCTGTACTGTCCGCTGACATACCTCGGTTCCGTTCGGCCGGGGAGGAGCATTCCGACGCGGTAGTCTCCCCCAACCCACGGGTCGATCTCGCCAACGGTCGGTCCAAAGTCGTCGGACGGCGCGTACCAGTCCGACATCTTGCTGGGATCGACCCAGACCGCGAACACCTCTTCGGGGGAGGCGGGAATGTACTTCTCGAGGCGAATGGTGGACTCAGGGGTGCGGGCCAGATTCATGATGTCGAAATGCATAAGCCGCGCTTGCTGGTAGCGTCGATCCCGCTCCGGTTCGATCGAGCGCAGCACAATGGGATCCAGGCGAGGATCGCTCGCGGCTTTTTGAGAAGGGGGCACACGCTCGGGCCCAGGAAGTTGATGGGCCAGCATCTCGTAAAACACCACGCCCGTCGAGTAAATGTCGGCCCGGTGGTCGACCAACTGAGGCATACTGATTTGCTCGGGAGCCATGTAGCGAAGCGTACCGACAACCTGGTCTTCGGGAATGCGCGTCGACGCTCCCGGGCCGAAGAGCGTGGCCAGGCCGAAATCGACGAGCCGCACCCTTCCATGCGTGTCCACGAGAACGTTCTCGGGCTTGATGTCCCTGTGAATGACTCCCGCATCGTGGGCGTGCTGAAGGGCTTCGGCGATCTGCGGAACCAGGTCGAGAACATCACGCGGCGCGATCGAACCTTCCGAGAGGCGAGAACGGAGGCTCGACCCCTCCACGTATTCCATCACGAGGCAGTAGAGGTCGTCAGCCTTGTAGACATCGAAGACCGTTACGATAAACGGATGCCTTAGCTTGGCCAGTGCACGAGCCTCACGCAGGAACCGCTCTTGAAACGTCTCATCGGTTTGACGGTCGGGGCGGATCACTTTAATCGCCACCTGCCGATCCAGGAACGGCTGACGCCCCTTGTAGACCATCCCCATGCCCCCCTGCCCGAGGAACTCCGTGACCTCCAGGTTGGGAAAGCGCGACGCCAGTTCCTCAGGAGTTGGAGGCGCAACCTCCGGCTGGGGAAAGACGACTGTCTCATCCGCCTTGCTCGGCGTCATGTCCTTCCCGAAAGCGGCCATAGCGTAGGGTCCAAAGGGCGTGTTGGAACGCTTCGCGAGCGCCAACGGGGACTTGCGATGGACGTGGATTGACTCACTGCGCAAAAGTCTCTTTGGATCACCAATCGTACAATCGAGGAGGTCCGCTTTCAACGACCAAAGCGGCCGAGGAGCTCCCATGCTGGCTGGCAAAAGGTGATGAGCCGATAGCAACGAGATCGAACTCGGAATTCGGAAACAGGGGCCCTGCTTCCGGCCCCCTTCTTCAACAAACGTTCACAATTGTCGAGATATCATTCCGCGACCCGGCCTAGTTCCTCGAGCCTCTTCTTGAAATCGGTGCGGCAGGTGAAGCCAAGGCGCTTTGCGGCGTGATCCGTAGCGTACACTCGGTCGATGGATGAAAACATCGTCCATCCAAGTCGTGAGTAGATCTCCGGATAATGCGGAAAATAGCGGGCGACGACCGTGGGGGCGTCAACGATTAGTTCGTCGCAGTCAACGGGAGCGAACGGAGTCGGAGCGGAAATGATGAACGTCTCGAACCCCAACTCTGGCGCGCGGCGCAGAGCGACCAGGTGAGCCTCGGCTGCATCTTCCACGGTCAAACGACGGAAGAGCAACTCGTTGGCCTTGGTATTGGGTCCTGACTGTGCGATCGCATGCGCCATGTCGTCTTCTTCGGGGAAGAACCGGGAGGTGCGCAGGATGACGATCGGCAGGCGGTGCGATTCGTGGAACATCCGACAAAGATGCTCGGCGGCCAGTTTCGTGACGCCGTAAATGTTGCGAGGCCGGAGAGGTTGCATCGCCTCGGTGATCCAGGCGGCCCGGGTCGCCCCAGACGCGGCCCCACCCCGAATCTCCCCGGAGATCATCAACGAAGTTGTCGACGTGAAAATGAAGCGATCGACCTGTGTCCCCGGCGCAGTCGCGGCTTCGAGCAGATTGAGAGTCCCTTGCACGTTCACAGACACAAAGTCCGACGCGCTATGGGTCACGATGTTCGGCTTGTGTAGGGCTCCCGCATGGATGATCGCCTCGATCCCATGGTCTCGTATCGTCTTGCGAACCAGGTCCTCATCCGCGATCGAGCCGAGCACCCGCGTGGTTGCCGCAGCGAGCCGATCGAAGCCAATCACCTCGTGACCGTCTCGCGCCAACCGGGGCACCAAGCTTTGGCCGAGCCAGCCTGAGGAGCCCGTGACCAAAATGCGCAGGGAACGATCTTGCGCGTCCTTCCTACTGTCGCTCATTCGCTAGGCCTCACCGAACCTCACCACTCGAGCCGGCCGTGGGTCGGGCCGTTTTGCCCTCACACGGACACGGAGTTACGAGATAGGTTCGGTGAGCCGAGCTTATCTGCCGCCTTTGCATGGCTTCCTCTAACCGGGACAGGAAACCAGCCCTTTCCGCGGGGTTCTCAATTTGCCCGCGCGTTGACGGCGGCAAGAAACACCAAGTCATTCACCTTCGAGCCGCTTCCTTGGGGTTCTCCTCACCCCAAAGGAACCATCCTCGGCAGAGAATTCCCACTGCGAACAAGCCGATCGCAAAGCAAAAGATGGTCCCGAAAAGGAAAGGGAAGGACATCATGACATAACCCCTAATTGAGTGTCGCGTCGGCTTAGAGCACATCCCCCGGAGCGGAACCTCTCGCCCCATGGAGAGGATGTGGTCGGCAGCATGACCTCTCTCAACGCCGAGCGTTTTTCCAATACGGCCGCATATGTCTCGATTCGCGAACCAAATGAACGCCAAGAAACATTTTCAATCACAATTTTAATCAGTCGCTCTCTTCATTGGGATCAAAATATCTGTCAAAATGAATAAACAGCACGCGAGAGTAACGAAAGACCGCGGGGGACAATGGAAGAAAGGCGATCCATGCGACGACAAGGATCCAGTGAAGCGGCCAATGCGGAACCAAGAGATATTTGCCCAGAAGCACAGCAGCCGCGATGATCGGGATTCCCAGGGCATAGCTGAAGTACATTGCGCCGGTGAAGTAACCGGGGCCGCGTTCGAACTTGTAGCCGCAAACGGGGCAACGCTCGTTCATACGGAAGGGGCCTTGGAAGACCTTGCCCTCACCGCACTCGGAGCAGAGTTGGTGCAAGACCGCTCGTCGGCCGAATCGGTGTGGCGTCGCGATCATGGGGGTCTTCTCCCACGGAAGATCACTCACCTGCATCCCGAAAGCCCCTCGCACGATGACCAGAAGACTATGGCACTTTGTTCGACGGCACGCCAGGCCGGCGTTGGCACACACCACCCCTGGCTCCTTACACCCTGATCCCGAACATCGCTAACACCCACAGCTTCAGTCGACCGCCACCTGGATCTCACCATCGACCACCCGCACCGGGTAGGTTCCCACACCCCCTTTTCGGTGATCGACTCGTTCTCCCCCCTTCAGGCCGAACTTCCACCCGTGCCAGGAACAGGTCACCACGCCACACTCAACCAGGCCCTCGCTCAACGGAGCTCCCTGGTGCGGGCAAATGTCATCCAGCGCGTAGTATGCCCCCTCGTGCAGAAACACAACGATGGGCCGTCCCGCGATCTCGAACGGTTCACCCCGATCTTCGAGGATCTCTCCCACTCGTGCGACTGCCTGGAAGTTTCCAATCTGGCTCGCCAATGTTCCGCCCTCATCACTCGTGCTAAGTGGCACTTGCAGTTTTCCATCTCATTACGATGCGAGTGCCATCTTGCCTAGAGAGCATGAGCAATCCGGGCGCCACCTCGGACAAGAACTCCGAACATCCCTTTAAATATCGACTTACGGCCATTCTAAGTTCACAGCCGACATTACGAAAAAAGCGGATTTTACGAAATCTCGTAACCCAATCACGAAATCTCGTAAAATGAAACGAGGATCTCTTTGCACCAAACGTAGGGCCACGTCATGTCGACTCGGACGGAATTTTCGCCCGACCTGGGTCCCTATCGGCAACTGCTTCTCGACATGGCGCAGGAGCGTTACGTGGATGCGCTCCTGACGCTTATCGTCAGCCGCCTCGCGGAGCTCCCGAACGCAGCCCTCGCACGAATCTGGCTCCTGGAGCCGGGTGATATTTGCGGCGTTTGCCCAATGGCCGCGGCCTGCCCCAAGAACACGATGTGTTTGCACCTTGTCGCAAGTGCGGGTAAGCCGCTCAAGGATGGCAGGGAGTGGACGGATCTCGGCGGGCGATTCCGCCGATTTCCGCGAGGGGTCTACAAGGTCGGGCAGATCGCCGCCCGTTCCGAGGCGATCGAGGTTCCTGACCTTCATGAAGGAGGAGGATGGCTGGCCGACCCCCAGTGGGCGAAGCGCGAGCACGTTCGGAGTTTTGCCGGACAGCCGTTGCTGCATCGGGGCGACGTCTTGGGGGTCCTGGGTTTCTTTATGAGGGTTCGGCTCGACAGCGAGATCCTGATCTGGCTCCGCATGATCGCCGACCACGCCGCCGCGGCGATTGCCAACGCCCGAGCTTTCGAGGAGATCGAGCGTCTCCGAGCGCGGCTCGAGATGGAAAACTCCTATCTTCGTGACGAGGTCAAAGCGGTCTACTCGTTCGGGGACATCGTCGGTGACAGCCCCGCGCTCAAGGCCGTGCTCGAACAGGTGGAGCTGGTGGCCCCGACAGACGTCAACGTGCTCGTCCTTGGAGAATCGGGGACAGGTAAGGAATTAATCGCGCGGGCGATCCATGAACGGAGCCACCGCCGAGACGGCCCCTTGATCAAGGTGAACTGCGCCTCGATTCCCCGAGAACTCTTCGAGAGTGAGTTCTTTGGGCATGTGAAGGGGGCGTTCACGGGAGCGGTGCGCGACCGCGTGGGGCGGTTCGAATTGGCGAACGGAGGGACTCTCTTCCTCGACGAGGTGGGGGAGATTCCCCTCGACGTTCAGAGTAAGTTACTCCGCGTGATCCAGGAGCGTACGTTCGAACGTGTCGGCAGCGAGAAGCCCCGTACGGCCGACGTGCGGATCATTGCCGCCACCAACCGCGACCTCAAAGGCGAGATGGAGGCCGGTCGGTTCCGACAAGACCTTTACTATCGGCTCAGCGTCTTCCCGATTATCGTTCCGCCCCTTCGCGATCGTCTAGGGGATGTGCCGCTCCTGGCCAGCCATTTCCTCCAACAAAGCTCGCGGAGAATGGGCATCGCCTTGAACCCGCTCAATGCGCACCAAGTCGCGGAATTGCAGAGCTATCTCTGGCCGGGGAACATCCGAGAGCTTCAGAATGTGATCGAGCGAGCGGCCATCACGTCGCAATCCGGTCCCTTGCGCTTTGATTTGCCCGTGTCATCATACGAGAATTCTTCGACAGCAAGTGCAAAATCAGGACGCTCACGCACGACGCCTCCTTCTCGAGAAGCGTCGCTGCTCAGCTATGCCGAGATCGAAACCCTGGAGCGCGAGAATCTTCTGGAAGCCCTTCGGCGAACGCGCTGGCGCGTCTCCGGCACGGGAGGAGCCGCGGAATTACTGGGAATCAAGCCAACGACACTGGCCTCGCGAATGAAGTCGATGGGTATTGAGCGTCCCATTTGAGCAGGTCGGAGACGCCGGCTTCCACGAGCCCTTGCCGACCCCACCATTCGAGATCACCGGCGCCGCGTACGTGTTCGCTGGAAGCGGGGAACAGCAGCGTCTTGACCTGGACTGTCGCGACGATCAACTTGTGAGGGCTGTTTTTGCTCATCGGTCGAGTGAACGGCCTCAGGCAGCGAGGTTGCAGCCCAGACCAGGAGAAATCTCGTGGCGAAGATGTCTCGAAGTGTGCCGATCCTCACGTCCGCCCTGGCCGGCTGGATGCTCGTTATGGGGAGCGCTTTCGACGTGAGCGCCGAGGACGCGAATCCGAAAATCCAGCACACGGTTGTCTACAAGGAGGAAGGGCGCTTCGCCGGATGGCCGGCCAATCACGGGATGTGGATCTGGGGAGACGAGATCCTGGTCGGCTTCAGCCGTGGATATTATAAGGATCGAGGCCCCTATCATCATATCAACAAAGAGAAAGGCGAAGAGTTTCTGCTGGCCCGTAGCCATGATGGCGGGCTGAGCTGGTCGGTTGAAGAGCCCCAGCCCAAGGGCGCATTGATGGGCACGGCAGGCATGCGCCACGGCCTGTTGCCACCTGGTGCCTCGGAAGAGCGGCTCAGCGACCTTCGCGAGAAAATCGACTTCACTCACCCGAACTTTGCAATGACGGTTCGGATGCAGAATAAAGATGCTGGTGTTTCACGCCTTTACTATTCATATGATCGAGGAAAAAGCTGGAAGGGACCTTACAGGCTCCCCCTCTTTGGTCAGAAGGGGGTCATGGGACGTACCGATTACATCGTGGACGGCCCCGAGAGCTGCATGCTGTTCTTGACGGCTTCCAAAAGTGATGGATTGGAAGGGCGTGTCTTTGCGGCGAGAACGACCGACGGCGGCCTGACCTGGAAGTTCCTTTCGTACATCGGCCCCGAACCTCGCGGGTATTCGATCATGCCTTCGACGGCTCGCCTTTCGCCGACCGACCTTGTCACCACGATCCGGCGGCTCGACGCGCCCAAGAGTTGGATTGATGCCTTTGCGTCGCACGACAATGGAGGGACCTGGTCGTTCTTGTCACAGCCGGAACCTGATACCGGAGAGGGAAATCCTCCTGCCCTGCTTCGGCTGGGAGACGGCCGGTTGTCCTTGATTTATGGCAATCGCGCCAAGCCGTTTGGGATGAGAGCAAGGCTCAGTAGCGACCAGGGGAAGAGCTGGAGCGAGGCGATCGTCCTGCGAAATGACGGCGGCGGCCGAGATATCGGCTACCCCCGCGCAGTGATCCGGCCTGACGGCAAGATTGTGGCTGTTTATTACTACCACGATCAAACAAGCCCCACACGCTACCTCGCGGCCACGATCTGGGATCCCTCTCAGCCTTGATTTCAGGCTCGCTGGAGACGACAAAAGAAGATCGCCGTCGGGGCCGTCGAGGCGATACGACGAATCTTGATGAGGCTCGCATCGGGCTCACCGCGAAATTTCCGCACGTGGCGCGGTTCGAGTTTCATCAAGAAAAGGGAATATCGACTCGACCCCGCGCCTCTCGGCCCGTATAGTAAGGTATTCAACCGCCCACGCGCCGGCCACAAAGAGGCCCGGCCCTAGGTTACCCGCCCAACGAAACCTGGAAGCCTCGATCCGATGACAATCGAGACGAATCCCGCCCCTGCCGAGGTGCCGTTCTCCCCCTCGTTCGTGCACCGGCTGCTTTTCACCGATGAGATCTTTGGCGCAGATCAGCATGTTCTCGCCCAGGTGCTCGAGCCGTCGGAGGGGGTGAAGGCGCGGGTGCAGTTTTGGGCGGACGCCCATGTCGCCGATGCCCTGCCCCATTTGCAAGGTTGGCTGAAGGCCTTTGCTTCCACCCATTCCAGTCAGATCGAACTTGCCGGCAACCTCCAAATCGTGCCTGGGGGAGAAGCGGTCAAGAACGACATCCACATCCTTGAGCGGATGCTCAAGGTGTTCCACGCCGCAAAGCTCGATCGTCGTAGCTACGTTGTGGTGATGGGGGGAGGTGCGGTGCTCGACGCCGTCGGTTTCGCCGCGGCGATTGCTCATCGCGGTCTGCGCCTGATCCGCCTGCCAACCACGACGTTGGGGCAGGCCGACTCGGGGGTCGGCGTCAAGAACAGTGTGAATCTGTTCGGCAAAAAGAACTGGCTGGGAACCTTCGCCGTTCCCTGGGCCGTGATCAACGATTCAGCGCTTTTGACAACGCTGCCGGATCGGGACTTCATTTGCGGCTTCTCCGAAGCCGTCAAAGTGTCGCTGCTCAAGGATCCCACGCTGTTTGCGGAAATCTGCCGAGCCGCGTCTCGAATTCGAGCCCGCGACCTCTCCGTGGCTTTACCCATTATCCGGGCATCCGCGGAATGGCACCGGCGGCACATCACGCAAGGGGGGGATCCGTTCGAGTCTCTCGAGGCTCGACCGCTCGACTTCGGGCACTGGTCCGCTCATAAGCTTGAATCGATGACCGATTTCCAGCTTCGTCACGGCGAAGCGGTCGCGATTGGCGTGGCGATTGATGCCCTCTATTCGGCTCTCGCCCTCGGCTTTCCTCAAGAGGAAGCAGAGGCCGTGTTGCAATGCCTCTCGGATCTCGGCTTCAACCTCGGCCACACGGTTCTGGCCGATAGCGAAAGCCTCTATCGCGGGTTGGAAGAGTTCCGCCAACATCTTGGCGGTCGGTTGACGCTCACCATGCTCCAAGGCGTGGGGCAGCCGGTCGACGTTCACGAAATCAACTGGACCTTGATGCGGAAGGCGATTGCCCGGCTCACGATCTCGCTGACGCCGCAAGCGGGGCGAGACACGCTCAGTATCGACAACAGGTCGACGGACTGCTCGCTCGTGGAACCGGCGGAATAAGACTTCGAGAGCCCCAAGCCGGGGAATCGACGGGAGATTGGATGGCTTGCGCCCGTTCCCTAATTCTTGATAGGGGCGGGCCCGTGGATCGCTTGAAAATCGTGCCCGCCCGGGTGGTTGGGCCAAGATTGCGTTCGCGGGGCGCGTATGGATATCATGGCGATATCTTTGAAGCGTGCGATTGCCTCTGCGACTCGTAACTGCCAGTAGACCTTCCTGATTGCCTCGCCGTTAATGCCTTCATGACGGGACCAATGGTCCGTCGACTGAGATCCTCGCGCGCCATCAAAAAAGGGAGAGGACGCATGGTCGATCAGCTCCACGGGATGGGCCAGAGTGGCCGGACGAGGTGCCACGCCAAGATTCGCAGCCTGCTCATCGCAGGCGGCATTCTTGTGGGCATTTGCTTGAGGGCTAGCAACGCCCATGCGGCCGAGGGAGAGACGATCGACTTCAATCGCGACATTCGCCCGATCCTCTCGGGCAAATGCTTCACCTGCCACGGGCCCGATGAGCCTCGACGAAAAGGGGGCCTACGACTCGACAATCCCGAAGGGACATTCGGGCAAACCAAGACCGGCAATCGCGCCGTGGTGCCAGGCAAGCTCGACGAGAGCGAGCTCTATCTGCGTATCATGTCGGACGACGACACGGAGCGTATGCCGCCGGTCAAAGATGGGAAGCCGCTGACCACTCTTGAAAAGGAACGCCTGAAGGCGTGGATCGAGCAGGGCGCGAGCTATCGCACTCACTGGGCGTTCGTTTCGCCGGTTCGTCCCACTCCGCCAAAGGCTCGAGACTCGGCGTGGCGCAGGAATACGATCGATGACTTCATCGACGCCCGGCTGGCCCGAGAGACGCTCCAACCTTCGCCCGAAGCGGACGGGATCACGCTTCTCAGACGGCTTAGCCTCGACCTGACCGGCCTACCCCCCACCACGACCGAAGTGGACGCGTTTCTATCAGACACAAGTCCGGATGCTTATACCAAGCAAGTGGACAGACTTCTCGATTCTCCGCAGTACGGCGAGCGCTGGGCACGAATCTGGCTCGACGCCGCGCGGTATGCCGACTCCGACGGGTATGAGAAGGACAAGGCACGCAAGGTTTGGTTCTACCGCGACTGGGTCATCCGCGCCCACAACCAGGATTTGCCTTATCATCAATTCTTGATCGACCAGCTCGCGGGGGACTTGCTCCCGAATGCCACGCAAGACCAGATCGTGGCAACCGGCTTCCTACGGAACTCGATGATCAACGAAGAAGGGGGAATCGACCCCGAGCAGTTCCGCATGGAGGCGATGTTCGATCGCATGGACGCCATTGGCAAGAGCGTCCTGGGACTCACAATCCAATGTGCCCAGTGCCACAGCCACAAGTACGATCCGTTCACACAAGAAGAATACTATGGGATGTTCGCGTTCTTGAATGATACGCACGAGGCGAACGTCGCGGTTTACACGGCGGAAGAGCAACTGCGGCGCGGCGAGATTTTCCGAAAGGCCAGTGAAATCGAAGCGGAGTTACAACATCGGACTCCCGACTGGCGCGAGCGCATGGCCAAGTGGGAGGCCGCCGCGGTTTCAGGTCAGCCGGACTGGGTGGTGGTTCGGCCAACCGTCGACGACATTTCAACGGGGGGCCAGAAATACGAACTTCTGCAGGACGGGTCGTTCCTCGCGCAAGGTTATGCGCCGACCAAGCACACGCCTCAACTCACCGCCAAGACCGACTTGAAGGACATCCGGGCCTTCCGCCTCGAGTTGCTTAACGACCCGAATTTGCCGCTCGGAGGTCCCGGACGGTCGATCAAGGGGGGAGCCGCTCTCACCGAGTTTGATGTCAATGCCGCTCCCGCGGACGCCCCGGCGAAAGGCGCACGCGTCAAGCTCGCGTCCGCAACGGCCGACGTGAACCCTCCCGAAACCCAGCTTGCGCCGATCTTTGATGATCGCAGCGATCGCAAACGAGTGACCGGCCCGATTTCTTTTGCCATCGATGGTAAAGATGAGACCGCCTGGGGCATTGATATCGGACCAGGGCGGAGCAATCAGCCCCGCAAAGCGGTTTTCGTTGCGGAGCAGCCGATCAACAACACCGCAGGGACGATTCTTACGTTTTACCTGAAGCAGAACCACGGCGGCTGGAACAGCGACGACAATCAGAGTTACAACTTGGGGCGGTTCCGGCTCTCGATCAGCTCGACCCCCAAAGCAGAAGCCGACCCGCTTCCCAAGGCGGTACGAGAGATCCTGTCGATCCCCACGGAAAAGCGTACGCCCGCTCAGACGGCTGCGGTTTTCAGCCACTGGCGAACGACGGTTCCCGAGTGGAAAGAAGCCAACGCCCAGATTGAAGCTCTTTGGCGCGGGCATCCCGAGGGAACCTCGCAGTTGGTCCTCGAGTCGCGTGAGATGCATCGGGAAACGCATCTGCTCAAGCGAGGGGACTTCCTGAAGCCGGATAAAAAGGTCGGCCCCGGCGTTCCTTCATTCCTGAACCCGATGCCAAACGACGCTCCGTCGAATCGCTTGGGATTCGCCCAGTGGGTCGTCGATCGCAAGGCGCCGACGACGGCTCGATCCATCGTGAACAGGGTGTGGCAATCGTACTTTGGCACGGGCCTCGTCAGCACGAGCGAAGACCTCGGCTCGCAGAGCGAAACGCCCTCGCACCCTGAGTTGCTGGACTGGCTCGCGGTTGAATTCATGGATCAAGGCTGGAGCCTGAAACGACTCCATCGCCTCATCGTGAATTCGGCAACTTACCGGCAATCCTCGCGCGTCACACCAGAGTTGATGGCGCGCGACCCGTACAATCGCCTCCTGGCTCGGGGAGCCCGCTTTCGCGTTGACGCAGAGGTCGTGCGCGATATCGCCCTGGCCGCGAGCGGACTCCTGAACATGAAGGTGGGCGGACCAAGCGTTTGCCCTCCGGCTCCGGAGTTCCTCTTCCAACCCCCGGTGAGCTACGGGCCCAAGGTCTGGAACGAGGCCAAGGGGGACGAACGGTACCGCAGGGCGCTCTATACCTTCCGCTATCGCTCCGTCCCCTACCCGGCTCTTCAAAGTTTCGACGCTCCCAACGGCGACTTCTCTTGCGTTCGGCGAACCCGCTCGAACACGCCGCTGCAGGCGCTGACGACGCTCAACGAGCCCCTCTTTCTCGAGTGTGCGCGAGTCCTGGCCCTTCGCACGCTTCAGGAAGGAGGTTGTTGCGACCAGGAGCGCCTGACCTTCGCGTTCCGCCGTTGCGTCTCGAGGCCGCCGACCACGGAAGAGTCTTCAGTCTTGCTCGAACTCCTGGCTCGCCAGGCCGAGCGTTTCCGAGCGGGCGATCTCAAGCCATGGGAACTGGCCACAGCCGAGCCCGAGAAACCGCCGACACTCCCTGAAGGATCAGCCCCGGCTGACCTGGCCGCGTGGACGGCCGTTTCGCGCGTTTTGCTCAATCTGGACGAAACGATCACCAAGGAATAAGGCTCCAGACATGAACTGTCAGGACCGTTTCTACCGCCATGCCGACCCCAAGCTGGTTGCCCGGCGCTGGTTCTTCCAGCAGTGCGGAGTCGGCCTGGGAAGTCTGGCTCTGGGGAACCTGCTCCGCGAACAAGGGTATGCGGCCACCGCCCCGGCAGCCGCGGCCAACGATCCATTGGCGCCGAAGCAGCCTCACTACGCGCCTCGCGCCAAGCGGGTCATCTTCCTGTTCATGGCCGGAGCCCCTAGCCATCTCGAGCTGTTTGACTACAAACCTCAGCTCGCCAAGTTCGACGGTACTCTACCCCCCGCGGAGCTGATCAAGGGATATCGCGCGGCCTTTATCAATCCCAGCTCGACACTACTTGGCCCCAAGTTCAAGTTCGCCAAGCATGGAGAGTCAGGGGCGGAGATCTCCGAGCTCTTGCCCCACCTGGGAGAAATCGTTGACGACATCGCAATCGTCAAATCCATGACAACAGATGCGTTTAATCATGCTCCTGCCCAGATCATGATGAACACGGGCTCGCAGCAATTCGGCCGGCCGAGCATCGGTTCGTGGGCGACTTACGGCCTGGGGAGCGAGTCCAAGGATTTGCCCGGCTTCGTTGTGTTCAGCTCGGGCTCCAAGGGCCCCAGCGGTGGAAACTCGAACTGGGGCAACGGCTTTCTACCCACGGTGCATCAAGGGGTTCAGTTCCGCAACAGCGGCGATCCCGTTCTTTATCTGTCGAATCCCCGAGGCGTTGACCAGGGCCTCCAACGCGACTCGCTTGACGCTGTGCGCCGCCTCAACCAGATGCGTCTCGACACGGTGGGGGACCCCGAGATCGCCACCCGGATCAACTCTTACGAGATGGCTTTCCGGATGCAGAACACCGCCCCGGAAGTCATGGACATCGCCCGCGAGCCCAAGCACATTCTCGAAATGTACGGGGCGGAGCCGGGCAAGCCCTCGTTCGCCAATAACTGCCTGCTGGCGCGACGTCTCATCGAACAAGGGGTGCGGTTCGTCCAGTTGTTTCACGAAGCGTGGGACCAGCACGGTAACCTCGTGGGCGACCTGAAAAAGAACTGCAAAAACACCGACCAGGCCTCGGCGGCGCTCGTCAAGGACCTGAAACAACGGGGACTTCTCGACGACACCCTGGTGATCTGGGGTGGGGAGTTCGGCCGTACCCCCATGGTCCAAGGGGGGAACGACGGGCGAGACCATCACCCCAATGCCTTCACCATGTGGCTCGCCGGGGGAGGGATCAAGCCCGGGGTCACACTCGGCGAAAGTGACGAGTTCGGCTTCCAGGTGGTCAAGGACGGAGTCCACGTCCATGACCTCCACGCCACAATCTTGCACTTGCTCGGCTTCGATCACACGAAGTTGACGTACAAGTTCCAGGGGCGAGACTTCCGGCTCACCGACGTCTCCGGACAGATTGTTCATCCGCTGATCGCTTGATGCGATGGCCGCTAAGCCGATTCTTCGAGTTCACGGAGCCAGGCGTAGAGGGTTTTTCGGCTAACCCCCAGGATGTCAGCCGCCTGGCTCTTGTTACCCAGAGCGTCGCGAAGGGCCTGACGGATCCGGCTCCGCCGCGTCTCGCGCAAGTCGGCCCCCACATCCTCGGCCAGCGAGCGATGCGATCTCTTGGCCGCTCCCGCATCCTGAATTGGCGCGCATTCACTAGGCAGAAAATGACGCCCTGAGAGCAGCGGCCCGTCCTCCAGCAGAGCGGCCTGGGCCACGACATGCTGAAGTTCTCGAAGGTTGCCAGGCCACGAATGCTTGCGCAACTTTTCCTGAAATTGCGGAGAAAGATCGAGGAACTCGCGTCCCATCTGAACCCGCAAATTGGCCAGAATCGGCTCCACGAGAAGCGGAATGTCGTCGAGCCGATCTCGGAGCGGCGGAACTGAGAGCGTCAGGTTGTTGAGCCGGTAATACAAGTCCGCCCGAAATTTTCCCTGCTCGACAAGAGACGCCAATGGCTGGTTGGTCGCCGCGACGATCCGCACGTTGACGGGGATCGAGACATTCCCTCCCACTCGCGTGATTTCCCGTTGCTGGATGGCCCGAAGCAAGGCAACCTGCCCTCGCAGGCTGAGGTCCCCAACCTCGTCCAGGAAGAGGGTTCCGTCATGGGCTAGCTCGAATTTCCCCAGCCTTCGACGATCCGCCCCCGTAAAGGCTCCTCGCTCATGCCCGAAGAGTTCGCTCTCGAGCAGTGATTCGGGAATGGCACCGCAGTTCAGCGTGACGAGCGCTCCTTGCGAGCGGTTACTGAGGCGATGGATATGGGTCGCGACGAGTTCCTTGCCAACGCCCGACTCCCCCTCCGTGCAGACGTTCAAATCGCAGGCGGCGGCCCGTCGGATCAACCGAAAGAGCTCGCGCATGGGAGGAGTCCGGCCGATCATGGGGCCAAGCCCGGTGGTGCGTTCACCTTCGGGATGGATCACAACCCCCTGGAACCGGCGAATGGCCATCGTCACGCTGGTCTCGACGGGATAGCGGCCAAACACGGAGCCGCCGACGAAGCCGTCGAAGGTGGTCTGGCGGTAGACCTGCTCAAGATCTTCCGTCAGCGTGATCGCCCCTCCATAAACCAGGCAAGGCAGCCGCGGATTCTCGCGCCGAACGACCTCGAGCCCTTCGTTGAGACGGCGGATCTCCTGCTGGAGTCGGTCGCGACGTTCGTGAATGTCGTCGAGCACGCGGGTCAACCCCGGCGTCATGATCAGGAGATCCACACCTGAGCGAACAAATCGGACGTTCGCATCAAGATCCACCCCCGCAAACGCAAAGGTCGCGAACCCGAGGCTGCGTGCCATCGCCAGGAGGGAGATTTCCGCTTCGACAGTACAGCCGTTGGCCTCGTAGATTTGCCGCAGGCTGCCGTCAAGCAGGGATACGGAGGGATAATTGATGATGCCCGCCACGCCCGCCGCTCGCAACCGTTCGAGTCGGTCCGCGGGAGCACAGGTGGGATCGGCGGCGAGTAATCCCGCAACCACCGGTGTGGCGCCAGCCCTGGGCATGACCTGGCGGCAGGTCCATTCTTCGGTCATGTCGTTGCTGTTCTGGAACGGCAGGCATCCCGCGAGAACAGAAACCCCTTGGTTGCGATAGATCCCCGCGCTCAGACTCAGAAGGAAGTCCGCCCGCGCTTCCGAGGCGATCTTCGCGAGCTGTCCGGAGTCTGCGACAACGCCGACGAGGGGTGTCGTCGGGTTCCGTGACCAGGTTGCCGATACCGGCTGTTCGTCTTTCTTCGTCATCCCAGGTTCAATCCGGCAGTGTCACCCGCGTGTTACTTGTCTCTTCAAATAAGTTACACCTGGGTAACGAGCCGGGCAACACGTCCTGTAAAGACACCGAAGTGTTTCGGAGAGCAGTCAGGCGGCGACATCGCTCCGGGACTCGGCAATCGCTGAAAGAACCGGGCTTTTTGAGGGTGCGGGATTTTTCTTGCGTCGGCCGATTTCCTCTGCGCGAAAATGGCCGGTCATGGCACAATTGGTGCATCTCGTTTTCGAGCAACTTCGCAAGCTCCTCCCGGTTCTGCCTCTATGCAGAACCACTCCTCGAAACGCCAAGGTGCCGCGATGACGCGAACCCCCTTCTATCCGCTCGTTCTTTGCGGCGTCCTATGGGCCGGACTGGGGTTCAACACGGCCTCTGGGGCGGATGTCGCGGCCCTGTCGCCGGAACAGGTCCAGTTCTTCGAGAGTCGCATTCGCCCCACGCTGGTGGCGCACTGCACGAAGTGCCATGGCGATGAGAAACAGAAGGGGGGACTGCGGCTCGACTCGCGGACCGCGATGATCGAAGGAGGAGACTCGGGCGCGGCCATTGTCCCAGGCAAGCCGGATGAGAGCCTTCTGGTCGGAGCCATCAATCACGCCGACGACGGCCCCCGAATGCCCCCTTCCAAAAAGCTCCCCGCGCGAGAAATCGCCGACCTGACCCAGTGGATCAAGGCCGGCGCTCCATGGCCTGGTGAAGACAAGTCGGCCGCGGCGGCTCCCCGCCGTACCGAGTTCACCATTAGCGATAAAGACCGAGCTCACTGGGCCTTTCAGCCGATTCATTCCCCGGCCCTGCCCGACCTTAAGGACCGATCGTGGGTCGCCAACCCGATCGACGCCTTTGTCTTGGCCAAGCTCGAACAAAAGGGGCTACGGCCCAACCCAACAGCCAGCAAGCGAACCTTGATCCGACGCGCTTACTACGACTTGACCGGCCTGCCGCCGACTCCCAAGGAGGTCGCGGCCTTCGAAGCCGACAATTCCCCTCAAGCGTATGAGGCTCTCATCGATCGTCTGCTCTCCTCGGCGCGATACGGAGAGAAGTGGGGACGCCACTGGCTCGACCTCGTCCGCTTTGCCGAGACGAACAGCTACGAACGAGACAACCCCAAGCCTAATGCCTGGCGCTACCGTGATTACGTCATTCGTTCTTTCAACGATGACAAACCTTACGATCGCTTCATGCGAGAGCAGATCGCCGGCGACGAATTGCCGGATCGCACCAATGACTCGCTGATTGCCACCGGCTACTACCGGCTGGGGATCTGGGACGATGAGCCCACCGACCGACTTCAGGCTCGCTACGACAGTCTGGATGACATCGTGGCCACCACCGGTCAGGTCTTTCTGGGACTGACCATCGACTGTGCACGGTGTCACGACCACAAACTCGATCCCATCGCCCAAAAGGACTATTACCGCCTACTCTCGTTCTTTCACAACGTCCGCCACTACCGCAACGGCGGGCCGACGGACGAAGTGCCAATCTTCGCATCCGATGCCGCGCGGCAGACGTTCGAGGCGAAGGTACGCGAGACCAAGGTGAAGCGAGACGCGGCTCAGGCTGAGCTTACCACCCTCGAGCAAGCCTTCCGCTCGGCGTACGAGGATGACAAGGCCAAGAGCCTTGCCACCTCGGACCTCGAGGATCTCCACTACCGCTACTACCGCGACACGTGGGAGCAGCTCCCCGACTTCGCCACCCTCAAGCCCGAAGACACCGGTACACTCTCGAAGCCTTTCTTCGACCTCAGCCCACGAACCCGCGATGCGGCTTTCGGCTTCGTTTTCGAGGGGACGCTCATTGTCCCCAAAGACGGTTCCTACACCTTCTACCTCGATTCCGACGACGGGTCGCGGCTTGTCCTCGACGGCAAGAACATCCTCGAATATGACGGTGTTCATGACCTGGGGAAAGAACACAAGGTCACCCTCGACCTGGCCCAAGCTCGACTGCCGATCCGCCTTGAGTACTTCCAGAAGGAAAACACGCTAGGGCTTTCCGTGGCCTGGTCCGGGCCAGGCTTTGCTCGGCGCTCACTCTCCGCGGCCTCGCAGCCAACGCCCGCTGGCGAAGCGGAGCCTGCTTTCGCCAAGCTCATCCGTAGTGAAGGCAAGCGGCTTCTAGGCGCCGAGCGCTTCGGTCGCTACGAATCGTTGCGACGCCAGATGCGAGAGTTTGCGAGGGGAACCGTCGCTCCGGAAACCGCTCTGTGCGTGACCGAAGAGGGGGACAAGGCCCCTGACACGTTCGTCCTGATGCGTGGCAATGCTCACGTTCAAGGGGACAAGGTCGACCCAGCCTTCCTTCAGGTCCTTGGAAACGCGCTGCCGGAGATTCCTCAGCCCAAACCTGGTGCCGACACCTGCGGGCGGCGGCTGATCCTGGCCAACTGGTTAGCCTCGTCGGACAATCCGCTGACACCTCGCGTGATGGCCAACCGGATCTGGCAGTATCACTTCGGACGAGGGATCGCTCGCTCCCCAAGCAACTTTGGCCTTCAGGGAGACAAGCCGACCCACCCAGAACTGCTCGATTGGCTGGCGGCCGAGTTCCTCAAGCAGGGGTGGCGGATCAAGGATCTTCACCGTCTTATCATGACTTCAAACACCTACAGGATGTCGTCCGAAGGGAATACCGAGGCTCTCGCCAAGGATCCAGTAAACGACCTCATGTGGCGGTTTGACATGCGAAGGCTCAGCGCCGAGGAAATCCGCGACTCCATTCTGGCGGTGAGTGGCAGCCTCAACCTCAAGATGTACGGTCCGGGAATTTATCCGGAGATTCCCGACGAGGTGATGGCCGGCCAATCCATGCCGGGACAGGGATGGGGCAAGTCCTCCGCGACCGAGCAGGCGCGACGCAGTGTCTACATTCACGTGAAACGCTCGCTCGTGACTCCTATTCTTGAAAGCTTCGACATTGCGGAAACCGATCGCTCGACCCCCGTCCGTTTCTCGACCACGCAACCCACTCAGGCGCTGGCCATGCTGAACGGGGCGTTCCTGAACCGACAGGCCGAGACGATGGGAACGCGCATCCGACGCGAGGCTGGTGAGAAGGTCTCCGACCAGGTGACCCTCGCGCTGAAGCTGATCACGACCCGAGAACCAACCCCTTCCGAAATCGCCCGAGGGGTTTCGCTGATCGATCACCTCACGAGCCAGGAAGGGGTCGAGGCACAGATCGCGCTTGACTCTTTCTGCCTCGTGGCGCTCAACCTCAACGAGTTCGTCTATCTCGACTGAACCTGACAACGGAGTCCTTGCATGAGTCGCTCGAATTCCGACGGCCAGAGTCCCTCAGGGAATTTCTGCCATCGAACTCGCCGAGAATTCCTCTGGGAAGCCGGTGCAGGTTTTACGGGACTCGCCTTGACGGGTCTTCTCTCCGGCGACGGGTTTTTCTCGAGAAGCGCACAGGCCGCCGCACTCACACAGGCGAAGCGCGCGAATCCGCTCGCTCCCAAGCCGCCGCAGTTCGCCCCCAAAGCAAAGAATGTGATCTTTCTGTTCATGTATGGGGGCCCCAGCCAGGTCGATACGTTCGACTATAAGCCCAAGCTGTACGCTTTGGACGGCAAGACCATCACGGTGAAGACATTCGGCCGTGGTGGGAAGAAGAACGAAGGGCGCGTCGTGGGCCCGAAGTGGGCGTTCCGCCAGTACGGCGAGTGCGGCAAATGGGTCAGCAGCCTCTTCCCGCATCTTGCCACGTGCGTTGACGACATCGCGTTCTTGCACTCCATGACCGCCGACTCTCCCATCCATGGGTCGGCCATGCTTCAAATGAACACCGGAAAGATCCTTTCCGGCAGTCCCTGCCTGGGTTCGTGGGTCAACTACGGGCTCGGAAGCGTCAACGAAGATCTCCCCGGTTTCGTCGTCATGCTCGACCCGACCGGAGGACCGATCAGCGGCGCCAAGAACTGGTCGAGCGGCTACATGCCAGCCTCTTACCAGGGGACGATCCTTCGGTCGGCCGGCGTGCCGGTCCTCGACCTCAACCGCGGTGAAGGAGTCTCGGAAGCACGCCAGCGCCACCTTCTCGACACTCTCAACGAGTACAACAGCGAACACATGGCGCCCCGGGCCGACAACAGCAACCTTGCCGCCCGCATCGCCAGCTACGAGATGGCCTTCTCCATGCAGCGGCACGCCCCCGAGGCGGTCAACATCAACCAGGAGACCAAGGAGACGCAGGAGCTCTACGGTCTGAACGACAAGAAAACCGAAGACTTCGGCCGTCGCTGCCTGCTCGCTCGCCGGCTCGTGGAACGAGGGGTCCGCTTTGTTCAGCTCTATGCCGGCGGCGCCCACAATGACAGTAATTGGGATGCGCACGGCGACCTGGAGGACAACCACAACTATCACGCCGGCCGCACGGATAAGCCAATCGCCGCGCTTCTCAAGGACCTGAAACGTCGCGGGATGCTTGATGAAACCCTGGTGATCTGGGGGGGAGAATTCGGACGTCAGCCGACCGCCGAATACGCCCTGGGAACCGGGCGCGACCATAACGCCTACGGGTTCACCATGTGGATGGCAGGCGGCGGCATCAAGGGGGGCGTCAGCGTCGGAGAGACCGACGAGATCGGCTCGGCAGCCATCAGCGACCGCCTCCACGTCAAGAACTTGCACGCCACCGTGCTTCAGCAGCTTGGCGTCGATCCCAATCGCCTCAGCTACTTCTACAACGGCCTCGATCAGAAGCTCGTGGGAGTCGAAGGGGCCGAACCGATCGCTTCCATTATCTAGTGTTGCACCCACGCAAGATCGTCGGGGCAACCTTGGCTCTTCGTAGAGTGGGCACGGCCAGGCAAAGAGTTACATTCCCAGAAGCCATTAGTTCAGCTTGGCCCACTCTACGTAGAGAAGCCGGAGTGTTTTCTGGGAGCCTATCCCGAAAACGAGAGTGCGAGAGTGAAGGACACGCCCTTACTGGGGTAACCGGCGTATCGCTTCGCTCCGCCCCCGCCCAGAGCCAATGGAAGTGGTTTTTGCAGACAACCTCCGAGAAAACCGGCCCGACTACGCAACGCGAAGGTTCTCGGTTCCCTGTTGAAAACCCCGGCCTATTGGCGTAGACCACTGTTGCCGCGAGGACACTCCTTCGACAGTGAACCGTCTCCGGGACCGCCTACAGTCAATGCGTCGGTCAAACGCGACAACCAGCCCGAGGAAATCCATGAGCCTCTCCACTGCGCTTCGTTCGACGTGCGTCGCCGTTCTTCTGGGAGCATCCCTCACCGGATGGGCCCAGGAGGCTCGACCGTCCTATCGTATTCTGGGATCGGATCGAGACCGGGTGGCGATCGTGGGAGCCAGTGGCGAAGTTGAGTGGGAATACCCTTGCGCCGGCTCGGCTCACGACCTGGCACTCCTCCCGAATGGAAATATCCTGCTTCCGAAAGACGCGACGACCATTCAGGAGGTCACTCCGGAAAAGAAGGTGGCTTGGGAATACAAGGCCAAGCCCAAGTCAGGATATCAAGGCGCGATTGAGATCCACGCTTTTCAACGTCTTGACAACGGCCTGACCCTGATCGCGGAGAGCGGGAACCGCCGCCTGGTCGAGGTCGACAGCGAAGGAAAGATCGTTCACGAGATTCCGCTGCAGGTCGATCATCCCGACGCACACCGTGATACGCGGATGGTCCGAAAGCTCGAGGACGGGCATTACCTCGTCTGCCATGAAGGGGACGGCACCGTCCGCGAATATGACGGCTCCGGCAAGGTTGTCTGGAAGTACGTGCTCGACCTCGCAGGCCGTCCTCGATCTCCGGGGCATGGTCCGGAGGGACACGGAACCGAAGTGTTCGGCGCCCTTCGTCTCCCGAACAAGAACACGCTCATCGCCGCAGGCAACGGCAATCGCGTCCTCGAAGTGACTCCGGAAGGTAAGATCGTCTGGGAAATCCGACACGACGAGCTTCCCGGCATCCGGCTCGCCTGGGTAACCACCTTGCAGGTTCTCCCTAACGGCCACGTGATCTTTGGTAATTGCCACGCGGGACCCGAGAACCCTCAGCTCATCGAAGTTGATCGCGACAAGAAGGTCGTTTGGACCTTCAAGGATTTCCGCACCTTCGGCAACAGCCTGGCCGTTGCTCGCGTCCTGGACGTCAAAGGCAAGGTCCTTCGATAATCGGACAAGGCTAACGACGAAGTAAAACCGCTAAGGAACTTCAGTCTTCTCCGGCCAGGCGTAAGATTTCCAATTACGCCCATGAGGAGACACTCCAGCGGGGTCTCCGATGGCCGTGGGACGAACTCGATGACGTTCGCTTTGCGACGCGAGGCGCCCATGCCTTCCACGATGCCACCATCATTCTCATGAGCGTTGCCGGACAATCGAAGAACCGGATCGCCCAAACCCTCGGCCGTAGCCCCGCGACTGTCGACAATGTCCGGGGTTACTCGTCCGAAACCTAAGAGCCCTCCCGGACGAACCTCGCGTACGGCCCGAATATCGGACGGCGATTCGGGCCGCTATGTATCGTCAGCAGGCATCGGCCGACTGCCTGAATCGATCCTCGCAGGCGGCCGCGAGTGCAGCGACAGTTTCGGGCAAGGACAAGCCGGACTCCTGCAGGTAGTACCGGCAGTGGGACAAAGCGAGTTCCCATTCGCCGTGCTCATTGAGGCATTCGCAGGTGGCCACGACGCGCGCCGGCAGAAGCCCTTTCGCTACCTCCAGTAATTCGCGAAACAGAGCCTGTTCGTCCTCAATCATCGCGTCTCCTCGCTTAGTCGTGTTCCCGGCGTGCTAGAACGGCATGAAAACCCATCCGCAGCCGACACCAGCCCGAATGCCAGGCAATTTCAACGCTCGTGAAGACACGACCATGGCACCAACATTTTTTAAAATTCAAATAAGTAAAGAATGAAGAAGAGGGATAGCAAAGGTCAACTTGTCGGACGTCGTGATTGATCGAGATCAGGTTTGAATTTATGAAGGATGGGATACTTCATCCTCCAGAAAGTGAAGTAATACATCGGAGCCATCGCGGCCCTTCCGGTCTCATACTGCAATTCTACGGTGAGGCCACTGGAGAGTCGAAGAAACATGACTTCAACCGTAACACCGCTACGCCCCTTGAAGTCGCCAAATCGCTCGTCGACCACATCGAGCGAGTTAACACTGACCATCAGACCAGCAGAAGCACCGATGATTCGGCGAGTGCTGAGCAGATACCAACTCTCCGACGAGAGAAAGAAGCTGACAAGAGGTGCTTCCCCGGCTTGCAATTCCACCCGGGACAAGACTTCCTGCGGAGCATCGCCTACGTGCGTATAAAGCCACTCCGATGGGGCCATGATGTGCTTTTCAATGTACCAAAGAGCAACGGAGCGGATCGTCGAGTCAGGCCAGTTGTCCATGACTCATGCCCTCGACTGGGAAAACGTCCTGCGAGCAGATGAAAAGGGGCTTGCCGTCGATGGTATTAGCGGCACGTGGTACTCTCACCGATTGAAATGGGGGCAAACGATATAAATTTAATGATAATACTTAGATCAAATGAAGTGAGTTACGATGTACGGATAAAGTATAGAGGCAACGCCCGCTCGGACCGCATGCCCACTTGAGCACAGCGAAAGACCTATTCGGCCCTTTAAATACGATACGTGATAGTACCGAGGTAATGTAGCCAATACCCAGTACCCCGAACTGAACGGGGCCCCGCGATTTCGCTTTCACTGATAAACGCAAACCAGTTGACCCCCGCGAGTCCAGCCTCTTGCATCCGCCGGACCAACTCGGCTCCCCATTGGTCGCTGTATGAATACCCGCTGAAAAGTTCTTCAGGCGATTCGGCGGCTTCGGCGAAACCGTATTCCAGAGAGTCATGGTCGTACCACTTCTCACCTTGGTCGCGGGCGAATGCTGACAGCGGCGTGTGCTCCCGATCTTCGTCGTCCTCGTCGTAAATCTCAGCGAAATAATCGGCTGCGAGCGACGCGGGAAAGTGGCCGACCCAGAAATGGCTAGTCTCAGTGTCCTGCATGCGGTAGCCCCTATTCAGTCGATGCAGAGACCCAACAATTTCTACAAGCCGAGACATGCTTATCGGCCCCGTTGAAGTAACCCAGTTTCCTGAGAAGCGGGGCTTCGTTACGCGGCCAGCGGACAGGGAGTCGTCGCGAGCTTCGGTGGCGCGACGCGGAGCTTCGGGGATGCCATAGCGGCTGTGATGAGGCGTAGGCAAAGCGCTGAAGCTCTTCCGAGGCTTTGAAGTGTGTCCGGCTTGCCCACCCCGAGAGCGAACGCAGGCTCCATCGCAAATAGTGCGCCGCCGCGTGATAGCCATTGTCCGCCATCACGGTCTCGATCGGCATCGGCCTGCACACCCTGGAGGAGTGACCTTGCGCCCCCATTACGCTGTCCACCAGCGTCATCGTGTCGGCACGGTCGGCCGGATAGACCTCGGCTGTTAGCACCAGGTCCATCGCGTACTCCGCCTTGTACGCCAGATGACTTGATGACCACCTCTCGTAAAGGGGTTTGCCACGCCACAGCGCAACGAGAACACTTGGGCTCTACGTTCAAGCGCGATGCCCCCTTCAAGAAACTTGGCCACGAAGCTATGGCAACAAGAGCATAATTTATTATGCGGCTTCACCCAGGAACCTCCCGGTGAGTCTTGACCTGAGTTGTCGGGCCGATGGTCTCTACCGGGAGTGCTCTTTTTGGTGCCCAGCTTAGGATCGAAAAATTTCGCCATTCTCCTCCGCGGGTTCTCGGTCCGTCCGGAAGGGCGCCACGTCGACGTGAGGGGTACGTCCAAGCACAAGGTCGGCAATGACCTCCGCAGTGCCAGGAGAAAGTTGCAGACCGGCCCGCTTGTGCCCGGTGGCGACGAGCAGGTTGTCGAAGCCGGGGACAAACCCCAGATATGGGCGCGTATCGATACTTCCCGGCCTGAGCCCGCCCCATGCCTTTTCCACCTCGGCGTCGGCCAAACAAGGGCAGAGTTGGATGGCCTCGTCGAGGAGGCCGCGAACGCCGATCGACGTGGTTCGCGTGTCGAAGCCGGCATCCTCCTCGGTCGCTCCCACGAGAATCCGACCGTCATCGCGAGGCACCAGGTAGTTCTTGCCGTGCTCGACGATGCGCCGGAGGAGTGGGCGATCGCTCCGGAGCAGGACAATCTGCCCCTTGAGCGGAGGGGTCGGTACGTCCACACCAAGCGTCTGTAGCAAACCCGATGACCAGGCTCCCGCCGCGACGATCACCCCTCCGCAAGGGATATTTCCTTCCAGCGTGCGCACTGCAAGGATCCTGCCGGAGTCCGACTCGAAGCCCAGCACGGCCCGACCGGGCAAAAGCAAGGAGCCTTGCTTGGACACGGCCGCCGCCAGGGCGCGGAGATGCCTCGGGTTGCGGATCTGCGCGCGATCGGCCAGAAAATAGGCGACGCGAAGTTCTCGGCTGAGAGCCGGCTCGACACGGTCGAAATCGGTCGGCGCGATCCTTTCGAAGGTGATCTCCTCGACCCGCCAACGCCCCGCCGCGGTCTTGAGTGATCGTTCCTCGTCCTCGGTCAGAGCGACATCAACGCCCCCCGTACGCCGGTAGCCGTTGTCGACCCCCGTCTCCTCCTTGAGGGCGGCTGACCATTCAGGGAAGAGTTGAGCGCTCCAGGAACGCAGCTCCCCCAGCGGGTGGCCACCCGGACGGCAGCCTTCGGGAGGAATGAGGCCGGCGCCCGCCCAGGACGCCTCGCGGCCCAGTTCGCGGCGATCGAGGACCGTCGTGTGAACCCCTTCTCGGCCTAACACATACGCGATGGAAAGACCGATGATTCCACCGCCAATCACAATTATATCATTTGATTTCATAGACATCATGAATCTTGCTTAGCTCGAGGCGGCTTGGAACTCTGATCCTTCTTAGGTTCAGGGTTTCCCCTTTGACGCCACGTGGCCTCGGGAATCCTGGAGACGCGTCGGTCTTCCGACGCCAAGATCAAGTCGGACCCTTCCCAGCAAATGGCTTCGACGCCGTGCGCAGGATAGCGAACCGTGCTTACGAGATTCCATAAATCTTGATCGGATCGCTCATAAACTCGCGTCACATCATAGGAACAAACGGCCAAGAACTTGCCGTCGCGCGAGAGATCAGCCCCCGTCGCGGGTTCGCGAAAATCGGGGAGGTTTCCTACGCGCTGCGGGACGGCCGGCTTGAGGAGCGGAGCTGGCGGATCGAGCGGAAGGGAGAAGATCTCCGCGGTGCGCCCGTCTCGGTACTTGGCCACGACAAAGGCGCGGCCGTGATCAATGAAGAGGCCTTCGGCGTCGAACCGGCGCCCCTCTTCGAATTTGTAGTAAGTCGATGCCGTGATCTTGAGAGGCGCTGTCGCCGGTTGATTCGGGTCAGGCTCATCGAGGCGATAGATCGCCCGCATCGGGAGCTTGGTTCCGTTGTTACCGATTTCGCCCAGGTACAGATGCCCCTCGGCGTCGATGGCGATGTCTTCCCAATCGATGTTCGGCATGGCCACCCGGAACTCGCGCACGAGCGTGCCGTCACGCTTCACCGCGAAGAGCGCGGGTGCATTTCCGGAGTCGTTGTGCACCCAAAAAATATCGGGGTAACGCCGACTCTTGACGATGCCCGAGGCTTCTCGGATGGCGGGGTGTTCGAGGCGACCCAGTGCCTGGAGCTCACTCGGGGGTTTGCTCGCTAACAGGCAGAGCAACAGCGCGGCAATTCGCATCATTACCAAATCACTCCACGACCAGACTTCACGATCGTAACAGAGCTTGCTGGCTTTTGACTATTGGGGCCGGTGAGAACGAGGTTGTCACCAGGCGTGAGCTCGAGAGTTGACGGTGGTCGCTTGCGTGGGAGCGGCTTCACCGTCAAACTCTGCGTTGAGAGGTGCTCCGCGAACCGTTCCCGAGCCGCGATGATCGGGTGAACGCCGGGATCGACTCGCACTCTTTTCAAGGTTCGAGGTTCGCCCATGGAAATCCCCCAAATCAGGCCGGGAAGGGTCGAGCATACCGAGTCCTTGCCACGGGTCGTCGCCTTCTTCTACAACAGTGCCCAAGCGAATTCGGCCATCCAACTCTTGACCGCCATCGGCGTTCCCAATGATCGCCTGGGGGTAACGCCTCCGGAACGCATCGAGAAGGGCCAGGGGATGGTGCTGTCGATCGCGTGCGTCGACGACACGATGATGAGCCGCGTCGAGCAGGTTTGCCGCCAGCAAGGGGCGGCCATCCACCGGCGTCGCACCTAGTGCCTCCAGCCGTTTTGACACTCCCGCCTTTCCTTGAGACCGACCGAATGAAGCGCTTCACACCCCTCCGGCGAGCCACTCTCGCCGCGATCTTGCCCCTTGTTGGCTTCGTCTTGGGCAGCGCCCCCGCCAATGCGCCGATCCCACCCTTTGCGAAGCTGATCCCCCCCTTCAAGTCGGGCGAACCCGTCCTCGCCTTTAACGGTAAGGACCTTACAGGATTTTACGTCTACACTCATGATCATCACTATGAAGATCCCTTGAAGGTTTTTACCGTCAAGGACGGCATCATCCGGGTCTCCGGAGAGGAGTTCGGCGGCTTCGCCACGCGCGACGAATTCAGCGACTATCATCTGGTCGTGGAATGGCGCTGGGGTGAGAAGACCTGGCCCCCTCGCGAAAAGGCCGCCCGTGATTCCGGTGTCTTGCTCCACTGCGTCGGCCCCGATGGGGCGGTGAGCGGCCACTGGATGGAATCTCAGGAGTGCCAGATTATCGAAGGAGGCTGTGGCGACTTGCTGATGGTCGCCGGCAAGAGCAAGCCTTCACTCTCGTGCGAGACCCGCCTCGGTCCCGACCGCCAGCTCTACTATGAGAAGGGGGGCAAGACCGTCACCCGAGACAGCGGCCGCTATAACTGGTGGGGACGCGACCCCGAGTGGAAGGATGTCATCGGCATCCGCGACAAGGTGGGGATCGAAAAACCGCTGGGAGAGTGGAACCGGCTCGAAGTGATTTGCAAGGGTGACACGATCACCAATATCCTGAACGGTTACGTCGTGAACGTGGGCACCGGCTCGAGCGTGACCCGCGGCAAAATTCAGTTCCAGTCCGAAGCGGCCGAGATCTTCTTCCGTAAGATCGAAATTCGCCCGCTGATCCCCTGATCGACCGTTATCGGCTCCCTCGAAGAACATCCTTCGTACCTCGATTTGAGAGGTACGAAGGACATTTTTCTTCGTTGAACGAGATTTTTCGTCGATTTCCAGGATTTCCCTTCCACGCTACAATATGATGCACGCTCGGAGATTCACTCGCTGAGGATCTCAGACTCATGTCGGAACGCGCAAAGCTCCCGATACTCACTATGTTGATCGGGTATCTCTTCGGAGATATTCAGGGGAGCGTTCGCGCGGAGCAAGATCAGGCCGCCTTACGCGGGATTGGCTTTCTGCGCGGGCATTTCGCAAACCAACGGGTCGGTGAATCGGCCTTGATCGGCCTCGCCATGCTCAAGGCCGAGGTACCCCCCACCGATTCAGCCGTCGCCGCGTGCGCGGCGAAGGTCCTGCAACGTTTCTCCGGCGGATATGCCCCCGAGCGCTCTGGTGGGCACGATATTTACGAGGCTGCGGTCGGCGCTATGCTCCTGGGCAACCTGGACGGCGGCCAGCGCAATGCCGTCTCGGCGATCGGGCAGTACCTCGTCAGCCGTCAGAAGGCGAATGGCTCCTGGGACTACGATAACCGGACCTCAGGCGACACCTCGATCTCGCAGTACGCCGTCCTCGGTCTTTGGGAGGCCCAAAACGCCGGCGCGACGGTTCCACCCGGGGTTTGGGACCGCGCAGCGCAATGGTTTCTCTCGGTCCAGACGCCGGCGGGCGCCTGGTCCTATCACCCCGATGACGGTGCCTACCGCGAGACGGTCGCAATGACCGCCGCGGGAGTCGGAAGCCTGCTCATTTGCCGCCGCCAGCTCGCGCCACTCCGGAAGTCGGGGGATGCTCCCAGCACTTTGCTCGTGCCCTTGAATCCTGAAGGCTCGAGTGCCAATTACGATGTCCAAACAACCACAGCGCGGCTCGACCAGGCCATTCGTGCCGGACTGTCTTGGCTTTCCTCGAATTTCTCCACGGCAAGCACTGGCAATTTTGGACCCTCCATCTATTACGCCCTCTACGGTATCGAGCGAATCGGGGCCCTCGCCGAGCGTGAAACGCTCGGGAGGATCAACTGGTTCGAGCAAGGACGCGGGTTGATCCAGGCGACCCAGCATCCGGACGGTTCGTGGTCCGGCACTCACGGTTCGGAAATGAACACAGTCTGGGCAGTCCTCTTTTTGACCAAATCCACGGCGAAGTCTCTCAAACGCATCGAGATCAAACGCCTCGGCGCCGGCACGCTGTTGGGAGGACGCGGGTTGCCCAAGGATCTCTCAACCATGACGGTCGCTGGCGGCCGCGTGGTTTCCCGCCCCCTCAACGGTGCGGTGGAAGGGATGCTCGCCGTTCTCGAAGATCCCCGCGCCAAAGACGCCGATGCTGCACTCGCCGGCCTGGTCGCGCGCTATGAAGCTTCAGGACCGAGCGTCTTGCGCCCGCTCAAGGAGCGTTTCCGCAAGATGCTGAAGGACCGCGACCCAGGTCTTCGCCGCGTGGGAGCCTGGGCGCTCGGGCGCACGACGGATATGGATGTCGTTCCGAGCTTGATTGCAGCGATCACGGATCCCGATGAGGAAGTCGTCAGCGAAGCCAGACTTGGGCTTCAGATTCTAAGTCGAAAGATTACGGGACTCGGTCCCCCCTCCCCTTCGACTCCCGATGAAAGAATCCAGGCCGCGCAGCGTTGGCGGGACTGGTACTCGGCGATCCGTCCGCTGGACCTGGAAGGTCAAGATGAAGGGGAAGTCACCGGTTCTTCCTCGTCGTCCGGTTCTTCGCCGCGGAGTTCGAGATGAGCCAGGCTTCTCCATCCCAGAAAACCGAGAACTCGCTCGAACCCCAGGTCCGTGGGGAGTCGCTCTACGACCGCGTGAGTTCGTTCCTGATGGCGCTGGTGGTGGGGGCCATGCTGGTGGTGGGTTGGCTCTGGTTGATCTACCAGACGAACCAAGCCTATGCTTCGCGCGCAACCGCACCTCTAGAGATCGTGGAGGTGTTTGGAGGAGGGGGTGGAAGCCCCGACGGAACTCCCGGCTCGACGGAGAAGGTTGATATCGCCGGGGCCGACGTCGCGGCTCAGGCCTCCAATAATGAAGAGGTTGCGGGAGCCTTTGAGGAGCCGTCCGTCCAACAGACGCCAGCCGCGATGCTCGAGGCCGTGGCTGAAGCCGGCCAAAATCTGGCCGAAGTGGATCTCGGAGCCGTGATGCCGAGCGGAGGCGCGGTGGCCAGCGGCCGACGGGCGTCAAAGTTTGGCACCGGAGGGCCCGGCCTGGGGCTCGGGCCCGGCGACGGCGGCGTCCCCCGCGAACAGCGATGGAGTATCGTGTACAACCCGGGCCAGACCGCCGACGAATACGCACGTCAGCTTGATGGTTTGGGAGTTGAACTCGCGGTCATTTCAGGAGCCAACCAGCTCACTTATGTTTCGGATTTCTCCCAGCCCACCCCCAAGAAGCGCTTTGGCAGTGGTCAGGGGGATGACCGGCTCTATTTCCTCTGGCAGGGGCGCGGTCGTAAAGCGTCCGACGTTGCCCTCCTGAGCAAGGCTGGAATCGATGTCGGTGACGGGGTCGTCATCCAGTTTTATCCCAAGAAGGTGGAAAACACCTTGGCACAACTCGAACGACGTTTCAAAGGGCGTCAGGCGTCCGAAATCCGCGTCACTCGCTTCAGCGTGGTCCCTGAAGGGGATGGCTATGGGTTCGTTGTGTTAGCCCAAGAAACCCTCCGCTAACGCTCGGACAATGATTCATGGAAACATACTTTAACCATCTGCTGAGTGGGGCTTGGCTCATCAATCTCTTTGGGGAATGGCACCTTGGGTAGGCACTAACGTCTCACGTTGGGAATTTCGCGGCGACTGAGCGCAAGTGAATCTTGCTATCAAAACGACAGACGGAACGTCTTCCGTTCGCGGCATGAGAAGGACTCGCCGGCCCTCTTTTCTAAGGGTTCAGACCACCTTCATGCCGCAAATGCCGCCAATCGATCGCTAAACACGGGCATTTACGAAAGATCAGATCCGCGGGGTTGATAAGTCCGCATGGCCACACTTGAAGTTCACGACGGTCAGGGTCAGGTCTTGCGTGTCGAGATCTCACGCGAGCACGCCGTGATGTTCGGCTCGAGCCCAAAATGCGACATCGTCCTGCACGGCGAGGGGGTCTTCCCTTTTCACGGCCGTTTGCGCTGGAAGAGTCCTCGATACAAGGCGGATGTCTTCCCTCAGGCTGAGTACATCGAAATCAACGGCAAACGGATGACGTCGGGCAGTATTAACCAGGGAGACGAGATCACAATCGGCCCTTGCCGGATCTTCATGATTTATGCCGATGAAGACCTGCCACATGATGATGTGACACGAATTCAACCAGCCCCGGTCCTGGGCGTTCCCCAAACCGTAACACCTCCCAAGAAACCCTCGCGCCAGAGGCTTGCCGTCGAGCGAAAGGAACGAAAGAAAGAGGCCGACGCCGATCTCGCACCGGCAGCCCAGGCCCTGGAAGCGGTTCGCTCGGCCAGAAATGACAAAAAGAGTATTGAGGAACCGAACCTCGAATCGATTCGCCGCAAGGCGATCGAGGCTCGTCCCAATGTCTTTCGCCGCTTCTTCTCGAAGCGAGAGTCGGCGCCCGGTGAAGAGCGAATCGTGACCTCGCCTCTTGTGATCGGCCTGGTTGGTTCTCTGGCCGTCCTGATCGTCCTCGGTTTTTTTCTACAAGGGGTGATCTCGCGCACGGTGGCCTCTCGGTTGTTCCAGCGCGGTGTTGAAAGCCTGGACGATGGAGACTACCGCAACGCCATTATTCGCTTCGACGAATACCTGGCTCGTAAGCCCGAAGACCCGAAACACGTGAGCAAGGCGCGTGTTTTTCGGGCTCTGGCCAACGTCCGGCAATTCACGACCGCCGCCGGCGCGTCGTGGGCAAACGCCCTGGAAGCGGCCACAGACATGGTTGATAAGGTCGGCAGCGAAGACGCCTATCGCGACTCGAGCACCGACCTTGACGACCAGGTCATCAAGGCCGGAGAAGCATTGGCTGAACGGGCCAAGGCTTCCGGCGATGCCAAGACCCTGGCCGAAGCAGAGTCCGCGGCCGGCATCCATGCCAGGATCGCGGGGTCGGCGGCCGACTCCCTGCTGAAACGCTCAAAATATCCGCAAAAGATCGTCGAGGCGCGGGGGGCGGTTCTCAAGGCCGCGATCCGAGTGGAGGCTCTTGCGGCCATGGACGCCGCGATCAAGGCCGAGTTATCCTCCGGGGTCTACGCCGCGCGCGATGCCTTGGTGCGTAAGTACGGCGACCTGGCCGAAGACCGAGATCTGGTGGCGAGGCTGACCCAGGCCAACGACCTCGTGCGCAAGGCGGTCAAATTTGATTCGTCGCGTCGCCCCGCCGAGACAACACCTCACGACGACCACCTCGGCCCGATGACCTCATGGGTGCTACGGTGGCCCACAATGTCCAAGCCGAGCGCGGCTTCACCCAAGTTGGTCTTCGCGCTGGCGGACGGAGTGGCCTACGCCCTTGATGGAAGCAATGGGGCACCCATCTGGCAGGTGCCGGTGGGACTCGCGTCCCCCTTCCCTCCTCAGGCCATTCCCGGCGGATCGATCGTGCTCGTCTTCGACGCTCGCCACCAGGAATTGATGAGGCTCAACAGCAAGACCGGATCCCTGGTCTGGAGGCAGAGCACCGAGGAGATTATCACCGATCCGCCCCTCGTGGTGGGCAACCAGGTGGTTCAAACAACCCCCTCTGGAAAGATCCTTCTGATCGACCTCGCCTCGGGGGAGCTTCGAGGAACGCTGAATGTCGGACTTCCCTTGGGTCGAACACCGGTGAGCGATGAAGCCGGCCAATTTTTGTATGTACTCGCTGAAAAGGATTGCCTCTTCATCCTCACGCGTGACCCAATGGGCTGCGCGGCGGTCGAGTATCTCGGCCATACGGCCGGGTCAGTCCCCTGCGCTCCCGCAAGGCAAGGGCGGTTCTTGATCATACCTGAGAATGACACGCTGACCGCCGGACGTTTGCGGATCTTTGTCCTGGACGCGGAAGGGGTGAAGACTCGGCAGGCTCAACAGCTCGACGTTCCTGGATGGAGTTGGAGCACCCCCGCCTTTTTCGGCTCCGTCTTGTGGGTGACGGGTGATCGTGGCGGGGTCTCCGCCTATGCCGTTGGTGCGTACGAAGCCAAGACTCCGCTACGGCCCGTGGCGCACTTGCTCCCGGAATCCAAACCCACGGGACCAAGCTATGCATTGGCTCGTTCCGAAAATGAGCTGTGGGTGAGCTCAAGCCGTAGCGGCCGCTACGACCTGAAGCCGGAAACAGGGAAGATCAACACAACCTGGGCCGTTGCTGAAGCGGGGCCCGCCGTGGCTCCCATCCAGGTTGCCGGACCTCTGGCGGTTCTCACGCAACAGATGTCCGACAGCTCCGGCGTCTTGCTCTGCGGTATCGAGCCTCAAAAGGGGACGATCCAGTGGCGCACCGTTCTGGGTTCTCCCTGGGTCGCGAAGCTCTCTTCCCCCAAACCGGGACAACCCCTGACAACGCTTGGGATCGACGCACAGTTGGTTTCGCTGGAACCCTCCCGACTGCAAACGGGGGGCTTTGTTGAGTCGTTACTGCCTCGCCCCGGAGACTTCCGGATTCCCTCGGGTCCCCTGCTCCGGCTTGAAGAAGACGGTCTGTCCGTGCTACTCGCCGGGGAAAAACCACGATCCTTGCTCGTGGGCAGCCCCAAACAGTCTTACAAGTGGGTCGACCTGCCGGTGGCATTGGGAGCCGCCCCGGTACTCTGGGAGAAGGGCCTGTTGATTCCTGGCGAAGACGGCCGGGTCTATCTCATCGACCCGAGAACGGGGGAATCCCGGGCCGAACCGTACGTTCCCCCGTTTGACCGCGAGCATCCCACGCGCTGGCGAGGCGCACTCCGGCTCGAAGATGGAACGCTGGCGCTGGTCGATGACTCGGGAAAAATCCGCCGCCTGACGCTTCAAACAGAGGGAAGGCCCCGGCTAGCCGTCATTGGGGAGTCCACGATCAAGGAGCGGCTGACCCGAGACCCCGTCTCGACGGGAGGAGCCATCATGCTCACCACCTCGGACCAGCGTATCCGGTGCCTCGCCGCTCGCGACTTCAGTCCGGTCGGAGCGTGGCCCTTGGAAGCGCCGCTGGCTCTTCCACCTCTCTCCGTCGCCGGTCGAGGCTTCATCGCAACGAAGGACGGGAAAATTCTGGCACTCGGAAGCGACGGGCAAAGACTCTGGTCGACGGTCCTCGCCAGCGGTCCTCCTGTGGGCCCACCCGTTATTCAGGATCAGGTTGTGTCGTTCATTAGCCGCAACGGGATTGTGGAACGGCGCTCGCTATCCGACGGCTCATCGCTAACTCGAGAGCCCCTCGGCGTTATTCCCAGCGGCGGACTGGTCGCTTCGGGTTCCGACCTCTTGGTGCCGGTCGCCGCGGGGACGGTTCGCGTCCTCTCCTCCGCCGGCTCGGCCAAGCCAGAGGGTTCAACACCGTGAAGAATCCCCCGCGATCCGCGATCCGCGTGAATCCCCTACGGGTGAAGCAACAACTCTTCACCATCGGAGTCGTCGCGTGTTTGGTTCTGGGCCTCGGTCTGGTGGAAATTTCCCAGCGAGCCTCCGGCCAAGAAAATGAGGAAGGGCGATCCCCGGAATTACTCCGTTCCGTCCCTTTCGACCGCATTACATTGAACGACAACAAGGTTCTTCTGGTCGACCAGGTCAGTCCACGACCGCTTCCGCCGTATGACCCCACCAAGAGCGGAAAACCAGTCTACGAAGCCAACAAGGTTGGGAACGTCTTCTTGCCGGGACAGCGCGCGAAGCTCGGCCTGCCGGAAAAACCCGATGAGACTCCCCCGGGGCAGGTCGAAATCACCCTGCACCTTCTCCAAGGGGAGATTCGAGACTTCAAAGTCAAGCGCAGTCTCATCAAAAAGATTGAATATTTTGAGGACTTGCTTCTCGATGAAGGTGAGCGTCTGACCCGCGCCGGGGATTTTGCCAAGGCTTTCGAGTGTTATCTGCGGGTCCAAAATCGCCAGCCAGGGTGGCCCGGGCTGGATGATCACGTGAACCAGCTCTTGTTTGAAGAAGGCTCCGCGGCGATGCGCGACGGAGACATGGAGCGGGGCCTGCGCCTTCTGCGCGAGTTGTTCTCAAGGAGGCCGCAATACACCGGCCTGGCCGACAGGCTCGCGAATGCGTATGCGACGCGTGCCGCCCGCGCGTTTGAGATGGGCCTCTACGCCAAGGGACGGAAGATCCTTCACGAGTTGGAGCCGCTGGCCCCTAACCACCCCCTGCTCCACAGCACTCAAGCCCTCTTTCTCACAAGAGCAAAGAAGCTCGTGGACGACGCGGCCCGAGAGACAGGGGCACGCAAGCTAGACCTCCTGGCCGAGGCGGCCCGAGTGTGGCCCGCGCTCGAAGGACTCGCCGAACGCTACGAAACGGCGTTTCGCGCGGAGACTACGCTGGATGTCGCTGTCACGGATATCCCCCGTCCCATTGGCTCCTGGGTCCACACCTCCGCGGACGAACGGATCAATCGGCTTCTGTTCATTCCGCTCCTTAACCGCGATGACGAAGAGTCCATCCAGGGGAAGGCCGACGGTCAGCTCACGGGAGGTCTTGAGTCGGGCGACCTGGGGCGCAAGCTCACGATAGCGATTCGCAAAAACATCCCCTGGGGGGACGGTTCTCGCCCGGTCTCTTCCATTGATGTGGCCCGCGCCTTCATTGACCGTGCGACCCCATCATCCCCGGTCTATAGCGCACGATGGGCGGAGATCCTCAACCAGGTTGAGACTCCCAACGAGTCACATGTGGAAATCCAGCTATCACGATCCTTGCTAAAACCAGGCTGGTGGCTCACTTTCCCCATCGGGCCAGCTCACGCAGGCTGGGACGGTCGCGTCGTGACGAGCGACCGCGGCCGCCTTCTGGTGGGAGACGGCCCCTATCGCTGGGAGTCTTCCGGCGATAAGTCTCTCGTCATGCGGGCCTCCGGTAACGCAAAAATCAAGCGGCTTCGAGAAGTCATCCTTCCTTCGGCCGATGCCTCCTTCAGCGCTCTCCTTCGCGGCGAAATCAGCTTTGTCGAACATATCGCGCCTCATCGAGTGGCGAGCCTGATCACGCAGACGGACGTCAAGGTCGGGCATTTCGCCCATCCGTCGTTGCACCGCATCGCCATTGACGGAAGAACCCCCGCCTTGCGGAATCGAGCCTTGCGGCGCGGACTCTCGTATGCGATCGATCGCCGCACGTTGCTTGAGGAGACCCTCCTCAAGCACCCGTCCGATGCCATGAATCTCGTGTCCGACGGCCCCTTCGCCAAGGGAAGCTACGCTGATGCTGTCGGCATCGAGCCTTTCGGCTACGACCCGTTGCTGGCCAAGATGCTGATTGCCGCGGCTCGCAAGGAGATGGGAGGAGGTCCCATCAAGCTGACGCTCGAATACCCTGCCCTTCCCGAGGCGCAGGCCGTGGTACCCAAGCTTGTCGAGGCCTTCGGGCTCATCGGGGTCGAGATCACGGCAACGGAGCGACCAGAATCGCTTCTTGAGAACGAGCTCCGAAGCGGACGCCGCTTCGACCTGGCGTATCGCGTTTCACGATGCCAGGAACCGGTGCTCGAGGGAGGACGAATGCTCTGCCCCGGCTTCGACGCTCCGCCAAGCGCCGATGGCCTTGCCTCCGTGGCAAGTCCTCGAATCCTGCAACTCCTTTTGCAACTGGAACGAGCGCCCGAATGGCCCACCGCCAAGGGGATTATCGTTCAAATCGACGGTGAGTCACGTGACGAGCTACCCGTGCTGCCGCTCTGGCAACTCCAGGATCATTACGCCTGGCGCACGCGTCTCAAGGGACCTCCAGACGTCGCCGAAACACTCTATCAAGATATCGAGTCGTGGGAGATCCAGCCGTGGTACGCCAAGGACCCCTGGTAGCCTTGATCCTCGGAGGGATCGTCTCCTTTGCGGGCTCGGCCATGGCCGACGAAAAGCCCGCGACTACGGTCCCTTTCGAGCAACGGCCTTATAAAATCGAAGTCCACTTTGGTATTGATCCCAGTGTCCGGATCGATCCCACCAAGTTCGAGACGATTCGCCGCGAATGGGCCCATCTCGTAGAGCGATTCGTGGGCCCTCCCTGGGAGCTCAAGGTCATTGGGGGAGAAGATCCGCTGGGAGCCACCGATCTCTCCACGGTTCAGGCCGAGGCCTTTGCCAAGACTGGCGAAGGCTTTGATAAAGTCTGGGTCGTTCAACTTCAGACCTCCAAGGGACACCTCGAACTCACCGGACGGGAATACAACGTCTTCTTGAAGCGTCTGGGGCCGCTGAGACGTCGCGAGGTGCGATTCAATGCCGACCTCCCACGAGAATTGCTAAGGTTGTCGCTCGACATCTTCTCCCCGATCGCGGAGATCGGCGAGCCTTCGGGGGGTGGGGTTGAAGTCAGAGTTCAAGGTTCCGCCCTCCAGGCCGCCAGCGCCACGGGGCTTGTCATCAAACCCGGGGCCATTCTGGAACCGCTTCGCTCGGTGACCCAACCTGACGGCACAACGCGGATCCTCAAGATTCCTTTCACGTACCTCCGGGCCGAGACGTTGAGCGGCTCAGTCGCCCATTGCGCCATCGTCAGCGCTCTCCGCGACCCTCTGACAAAGCGAATCGCTCGCAAGAATTCGCTCTACGCACTTGGCGTCAAACCGGGCGATCAGCCAACGCGCCTTCGCTTCGTCACCCGAGCCGACAAGGCCGCCGCGGCCGGCTATGTCCTCACCGCGCGTGCGTTGCCGGACGGCGCGTCACAGGACGTGGGTACAACCGACCGGGAAGGACGGATCGTCTTGGAGCCAGGCTTTTCAGAAGGGCTGGTAGTGCTCCGCCTGCTGGCCGGCAACGTTGAGCCCATGGTCGAAGTCCCGCTCATGCCCGGCGAGGGGGGAGTCGAGGAACGAGTCATTCCCTTCGACCCCAAGCCGGAAACCGTGGCACTCGAGACTCAGCTCGACTCACTTCGAGATGCGGTCCTGGATCTCATCGCCGTCCGCTCCCGCCTCGAGGCCAGACTTAAGGCCCGGGCCGACGGGGAAGACTGGACGGGAGTCGCCGACACGCTCAAGGAGTACACGGCTCTCACCCCGCGATCGAAGTATGCCGACCGTCTCACACAGCTCAAAGAACAAGCCGCGCTTGAACAGGCCAAGACCAAGGCGGCCATCCTCACCAAGACGGCGCAGGCGCAACTCGCCGACGTCCAGGCGCTCATCGACCGATATCTTGATGATGAAGTCGTGAAGGCTTATAACGAAGCTGTTGAGCAGGCCAAGGCTCAGCAGGCCGAGAAAGCGAAAGCCAAGAAAAGCAAGAAGCCCTGATCGGCTCTTGTCTTTTCAAACGCTCGTGAAAGAAGACGGGGCACCGGTCTCCCTCAGTCATCTCAAGAAGGGCCGACGCCCGCACCGGCGGGCTCGCTTTCTTCGGAGGCGGAAGAGCCGAGGCCGAAGATGTTGGCGAGCTTGGCCCCCCCTCGGAACAATCGCTGAAGAGCGGGAGTCGAAAGCCGGTCGATCTGGCTGTACCAGGTCGTGACCATCCGCGTGAACTCGTGCATCTTCTCAAGCTGTTCGCGGGTGTATTGCTCGGAGGGACCTCCCGACTTCGCCTCGCGAACACAGTGCTCGAGGAGCGCGATGGTCGGATCCATCTCGCGCCGCTTCCGCTCGGCCATGATCACGCGGAACGTGTCCATGACGTCCTTGAGTGCCTCAAAACGGTCGCGCCGGTCGCCGATGATGTGAACACGGCGAACCACCCCCCACGTGATCCTGTCTCTTATACACATCTAGATGTGTATAAGAGCGCCGCTTCCGCTCGGCCATGATCACGCGGAACGTGTCCATGACGTCCTTGAGTGCCTCAAAACGGTCGCGCCGGTCGCCGATGATGTGAACACGGCGAACCACCCCCCACGTGATCAGTTCGCGGAGACTGGTCGATACGTTGGAGCGACTGACGTCAAGCAACCTGCTGATCTCTTCCGCGTCGAGCGCCTCGGGAGAGACGAAGAGCAACGCGTGGACCTGCGCCATGGTCCGATTGATTCCCCAGGCTTGGCCCATCTCGCCCCAGTGCAGGACGAACTTCTGTGCAGCGGGAGTCAGTTTCACGAGAATTACCGCCGGACCTGATCAAACAGTCTTTTCTGTAAGAATACTCGAAGCGTGTCGGGAGCTTCAAGCCGCAAGCTCCGCGGCCAAAGCCCCAGCGCGCGGTGCGGAAAAGAGGGTTGTCGGTTTTGCGAGCCGAAAACTTGAGTTGATCTACCCGCTCTTTTCGAAATGAAGTATTGAAGGGGCGCAACTGGGCTGTAGCGGTCTGCTTGACCTAAACAAGAAGGAGGCCGGAGACGTTTCCTGGACATGAGGGAACGGGATGGTCGCCCTGCTTGTGCGGTTGTCTTCCCGCTTGGTTCCGCAATCGGTGCAAAAACGGCCAGGGATCGACCGCATTTTGAGCCGATATTAAGTGAGGAGCCAAGTTATCGCCTCCCCCGTTGGCTCTGCCTGTCATTGAACTTGTGATGCATCAACTCATCCGTTCGCCATCCTCACGGATGGGGGTGAACTGACGTGAAAATTGTCGCCGCAGCCCTCCAGCTCTCTTCCGAACCCCTGTGCGTCGCGGACAATATTCTCCGCGCCGACGCACAGCTCCAGCAAGCCCGCGCCGCCGGGGCGGAACTCGCCGTTCTTCCTGAGCTCTTTAATACCGGTTACGGGCTCTGCCCTGATTTCGCCCCCTATGCTGAGGACCGGGACGGACCCACGCTCGTTTACCTTAGAGAGCGAAGCCGGCAATGGAAAATGGGGATTGCCGCGGGGTTCGTGGAACGTGACGGCCGCCACCTCTACGACTCGGTCGCCTTCGTCACTCCGGACGGCGACACACACATTTACCGCAAGCGGAACCTGGTTTTCTGGGAACGGTTTCGCTTCTGCCCCGGACGCGATCCCCTGATTGTCACAACTCCTTGGGGGCGAATCGGCTTCGCGATTTGCGCCGACATGATTTACCGTCGTGTTTGGCGTGATTATCGCGACCGCATTGATCTCGCCATCGTCTGCGCAGCCTGGCCCGACTTCGCGGACCGAGACACGGGGCGCAAGCACTGGCTCTTCGGCCACGTTGGGCCCCTTTCCGGCGCCATTCCCGGCAAGGTAGCCGCGGATCTAGGCATTCCGGTCATCTTCGCCAATCAGTGCGGCCATACGCAGACCGTCATCCCCGTGCTCACAACGCGGATTGCCGACCGCTTCGCGGGGTTGAGCAGCATCAGCGATGGCCGACATGGACAGACGTCGATCGCTGGCGTCGAAGAACAGGTGTTACTGTCGTCATTGACCATCCACGCTCAACGAGGCCTCAAGTCATGGCGTTCTACGTCCCCCTCGGCGTCCGCGGAATTCTCTTCCAGGCCGGAACTCTCCTGATCACCGTTTTCGGCGGCCTCGTCTACTGGCGAGCCAGCCGGCGCCGGGGTCTCGCGGTCACGCCCATGACGGTAACCTTTGACTTCGTTGATGGCGAACTCGTACCATTCGTTGGTTGACGGCCATCGGCCTCCAACGCGACAACAAGGGCGAGTTGTCTTTTGGGGAGGTCGGCACACCCCGAGCTCCCTGCCGACGCCGGTTGGGCTCGCCGTCGCCACGCTATCCTCAAGATAAGGACGCCAGGCATTTCGCGAAGGCGAGTGGCCTGGCAATCAATCCCGCGGCAGTTCGGTAACGTTCCCGAGCGCTTCGCTTGCCACAGCGACAAGGCGGCTCGGCGGCTGATTCCTAACTGACCACCTGGAAGAGAGATCGACGATGTGTGGAATCGCCGGAGCCTTGGACCTAACCGGCACCCGAGAGTTTCCCGTCCAGCGCCTCCTGGCCATGACGGGTGCCATCGCCCATCGCGGCCCGGACGACGAGCAGTTTCATAGCGAGCCAGGGGTCATCTTGGGGGCGCGCCGGCTCTCCATCGTCGATCTCGCGGGGGGGCGGCAACCGATCGCCAACGAGCGTGGAGATATCTGGGTCGCTTTTAACGGCGAGCTCTTCGAGTATCCCGAACTCCGCCAGGAACTGCTCGCTCACGGCCACCGCCTGGCGACCCGCTGCGATACCGAAGCCTGGGTTCACTTGTACGAAGACCATCAGGAGGCGATGTTCGCAAAGGCGCGCGGACAGTTCGCCGTCTCGCTCTGGGACCGTGAGAACCGTACCCTGATTCTCGGTAGGGATCGTGTGGGGATCTGCCCCCTCTACTACACGCAGCACGATGGCTGGCTTCTCTGGGGCTCGGAAATCAAAGCGCTGCTGGCCTCGGGAATGGTTCAGGCTCGCGCTGATCCCAAGGGGATCGACCATCTCTTCTCGTTCTTCTGCGCGGGGACGACGCGTACGTTCTTCGAGGGGATCAAGTCGTTAGCTCCCGGCCACTACCTCCGTGTGAAGGATGGTCGCGTTGAGCTCAAGCAATACTGGGACCTGGATTTCCCAGACGCCGGCGACGAACGGCGGCTCGATGACCCGACACCGCTGATCGACGAATTCGAGGATCTCCTGCGCCAGTCGGTGGAACGCCGGCTCCGTGGCGACGTCCCCGTCGTTAGCTACATTAGCGGAGGGTTGGATTCGACCGTCGTCCTCGGCATGAGCAGCCGTCAGCGCGGTGATGCAGTCCCCTCCTTCACCATCGGTCTCGATAACGCCGGCCCGGACGAGCGGACGCAGTCCACCGAAGCCGCCGAGGTACTCGGCTCCCGGCTGACCATGGTGACGATGGATAAGAACAAGATCGCCACAGCTTTTCCCGAGCTGACCATCGCCGCCGAAGGTCCGATCCTGGACACTTCATGCGCGGCCTTGATGCGATTGGCGCAAGCCGTCCATAGTCAAAACTACAAGGTCGTGCTCACCGGCGAGGGAGCCGACGAAGCCCTGGCCGGTTACGTCTGGTTCAAGACCCAAAAGGTCCGCGATCAAGCCATCAACAAACTTGGGCCCTTCTTGCCTCGGATGACTCGCAGGCTTCTCCTCGCCGCGATTGGCGGCGGCTCAGCCCGTCGTCCACTAGAGCGAGCGATTCGCGACGTCCGACCGGCCCAACAAGACCTTTACGAGATGGTCGGTCAGGCTCGTTCCATCCTCTATACGCCGGAGATGTGGAACCGCCTCGGAGATCACAACCCCTACGGCGATCTCGACATCACCAACGACCGGATTGGGCGATGGCACCCGCTCAACCAGTCTCTCTACGTTGGCTACAAGGTGATGCTCGCGGGTCTCCTCATGATCTCCAAGGGGGATCGTATCGCGATGAACTCATCGGTCGAGGCGAGATACCCCTTCCTCGACGACGACGTGATCAACTTCTGTGCAAGTATCGACCCAAACTACAAGCTGCACGGGCGGACCGAGAAGTGGATCCTGCGACAGGTGGCGGCCAAGACGTTGCCTCCCCAGATCGCGAATCGTCCCAAGACCATGTTCCGCGCCAGCCTTTCGCAAACGTTCCTCGGGCCCAACCGCCCAGCATGGGTCGACCAGCTTCTAAGCCCGGAATCGCTCCGCAAGGCCGGCTACTTCGATCCCAAGGCGGTCGCCCGCGAGCGTTACCTTCAAACGCTGATCCCACGGATCACGGCACGTCGATTCGTCCTCGACGTGGGACTCACCTGTGTGGTCTCCACCCAGCTCTGGCATCACCTCTTCTGCGGCGGCGGCCTCTGCGACCTCCCAGTCTGGACGCCAACCTCCCAGAGACCCTCGCAACTCCAGGCGGCCGTTGCCTGACGTCCCTCAAAAATGACGCGAGACCGGCTCCTCCCCATTCGAGGAGCCGGTCTCTTCGTTTAATCAACAGCAACACATCTGGCGATCAGTTCGGAACAAGCGTGTTGAGCAGAAGGTCGTGAACGTCCAGGGTGTCGAGCACCCAATCGGCGTCCGGCGGGGTGCCGTCGCCGATCAATAGTGGCCGGTCGTCGACGTTCTCCGCTTGCAGCCCATGACTACCTCGCACAAGAGTGGCGTCGAGCGGTACCACATCGAAGAGCGTGCGAAACCCTAGCTTCTTCTGAACGAGTCTGCGTAAAGCGTGCCCCTTGGGCCACCGCAGAGCGGGGTCAAAGAAAAGCTCGCAAGGGTCGTACCCTGGCTTTCGATGGATGTCCACCGTCCTCGCGAAATCGGGGGCGCGTTGGTCATCGAGCCAGTACGGATAGGCGAACCAGGCATCGCCTTGAGAAAGGGCTACAATTTCGCCGGACCGAGGATGGTCGAGCCCAAGTTCCTTTCTTCCCTCCCCCTCAGCGATCTTACTGATCCCGGGCAAGTCTCGCAGCACGTCGCAAACCCGGGGAATGTCCTCCGAATTTTGGACATAGACATGCGCAAGCTGATGATCGCAAACGGCAAAGGCTCTGCTCTGAAACGTGTCGAGCACTTCACCGAACGGTCCATCCCGGGCCACCAGAAGCCCTTCACGTCTTAATTTTTGATTGATATAGATAGGGCGATGGACATCGCAGTGCCCATATTCACTGACGACCCAGATTCTCGCTCCCACTTTGCGGGCGACGTCGATGAGGCGCTCGCAGACGGCGTCGAGCTCACCGACGAGGCGAGGGAGATCCGATCCCGACGGGCCGAATCGCTGAGGGTCGTAGTCCAAATGCGGCAGATAAACCAGGGAGAGTTCAGGACGTTCTTTCTCGAGCAACGTCGCCGCGCAGTTGGCGATCCATGACGTGCAGGGCAAGCCCGCGCCAGGTCCCCAGAACGTGCGGAAAGGGAAGGTCCCGAGCTCGGCCTCGAGTTTCTCCGGCAACCCGTCCGGCGAACCCGTGATTCCGAAGACTTTGTTGCCATCGGCGCCGTAGTAAGGCTTGGGGGTCACACTCCAATCAACGGCGGCTCCCTGGTTGAACCACCAAAACAACTTGGCCACGCGAAAAGGACGCCCTTGTTCCTCGGCTCGTCGCCTTGCGGTGACGTAAAGCGGATTTCCCTGAATCAGTCGGCAGGACTGCTGCCAAAAGCGAACCTCTCCGGTATCGCGGAAGAGCCAGCCGTTGCCGACGATTCCATGCTCGGACGGCGGCAGACCGGTGAGGATGGTCGCCTGAACCGAGCAGGTCACGGCAGGGAGGGTCTCGCGCAAGGGGCGTACCCAGCCGGAATCCGCGAGGGCTCGGAGCCGAGGAGCATGCGCGAGTAACCGGCCGGTCAAACCCACGGCATTGATCAGGACGAGGGGAGCGGTGGCTTGCAAAGGATGGGGCCCTACGTCAAAACCATGTGTCGGAATATCGGTGGGTCCGAAGGTTTCGAGCCCCCATATCCCGTCGCCAATTCGCAAGGGCGGCCGTATCGTGGACAGATTCGGCCTGCCCTCGAGCGCCGGACGACTTCTGAAAGAAGCCTCCCGCAGTCTCGTGGAACTTTCTCATCTTCGCACGGCGCGGGGCAGGAATTCGAGATGAAATTCGGCTCCTCGAACGAAGACCCGCGGGAATCGATGCCCCCGTACGCGTACATTCCTGGCGGCCCCTGGCCTCATCCTTCGAGCTCGCCAATGGGGCATTCTCATGGAAAGCCTCACCTCGAAGCACCGCCAATCACGGATGATGACTGGCAAGCCTCCGCGTTCTTTCTTCGGGGCATCGCTCTCTTCAACGCGGGGTATTACTGGGAGGCTCACGAATATTGGGAGGCGCTCTGGCACGCCCACGGACGACAGGGCCCCATCGCCCTCATGCTACAGGGATTGATCAAGCTTGCCGCCGCGGGGGTAAAGATCCGGGAGAGGCAACCTCAGGGCGTCATCAGTCATGCGCGCCGAGCGGCGGCTCATTTCGTCGCGGTGCAAGAGTCGGGCTTCGCGCACATTCTTGGTCTCGAGCTGGATGAATGCATCGCGAGGGCCCAGGCTCTTGCGCAAGCTCCTCCGGCCGACAGGTCTGAGCGCACAGATCCCGTCGCCCAGGTCATTCCATTCACATTGGAGCCTATGCCCAGATCACGATAGGCTCATGTCGACATGGGGTTCTGCGGCAAGATTCTTCCGGCCCAAGGCTTGCTCTCGTGGATTTCGAAAAAGAAGCAGGACTGGTTGCACTCTTGTAGGAGTGATCAACCAGTCCTGCGTGAAAGAAGACCTCGGAGAGAGTGAACTCACGACCCTGCGTTCAAACTCTCCGAGGTCAGTTGTCGGTTCTGAATGCTTTGCGTTCAGAAGGACCGTTCCCGGGCGACGATCAGCTCGTCTTCTTGGTCGGGTCCGACTGAGCTGGCGGCGTGGATGCGGTCGTTGTCGGCGTGGTCGACGTACCCGTGGTGGACGTGCCGGTCGGGAAGACCGACGGCAGCGAATTCTGGGTCGTCGAAGAGGAGTTATTGCCGGTCGAACTCGACGAGGTTGAACCTGTGGAGGCCGTGGTCGTCGTGCCCGAAGACGTTGAACTGGTGGAGGTCGTATCCGCCGTCAACGTCCCAGCCGTTGTCACCGTTCCCGTTGAGGAACTCGAGCCACCGGCAAGTTGCTTGGCATAGTCGATCAACCCCTGGGCCGTGGCCGTGGCGCTGTTCGTGCCGGTTCCGGTCGTGGTGGAGCCGGATCCCGTACCGGTCGTGGTCGTACCCGTGCCAGTCGTGGTCCCACCGGTACTCGGGGTCGTCGGCGAAGTCGAGCCGGTGCCCGTTCCCGTCGTGACGGTCGGGGCCGAACTGCTCGTCTTGATCGTGGTCGGCGCCACGGTCCCTTGGGACGAGGTCTGAGTCACCCGACTGCCGCTGAAGAGCGTGTAGATCGGGAACTGGCTGAGGATCGAGTCGGTACCGACCAGACGGTTGACCTTGAACCGAGCCGGCGAGATGTTGCGGTACTTGACCAGAGCACTCTTCGGTACCAACGCGTAGTTCGCCTTGAGGTGTAGCAGGTCGTGGTAGTTGCGAGTGGCGCTCGGGTCGACCAGGTAGCCGGCGTTGGCCGACTTCTGCCGGTTTGTGATGACGAACGCGGTCGGCGACGGCAGCAGGGTATGAGCCAACTGCTTGTACTGGGTGATGGTGATCGAGCCGTTGAGCTGACCATCCGCCGCCGCGTCGAAGAAGTTGAACCGGCGTTGCAAGACGTCGGGCTGGTCAGGCGACTGGCCGAAGAGAGTCGTGCTGTTGCCCGGGATACGGGCCGTACCACCCAACAGTCGTGCCATCGAGGCCGCTTCGTACAGACCGGTCTTCGGCGCGTTGTCGACGAAGTCCTGAAGCTCCTGAGCCGTGATGCTGCCGTCGTGGTTCTCGTCGATCAGCGGGAAGTCGTTGTGTTGCAGCAGGTACTGGATCGCGATCGTTCCCTCGATAGCGGAGATGGCATTGCCCACGTCGATTCGGGAGTAAGATCGGAACTGGCTGCTGCCGGTCAAGTAGGGCGGGTCGGCCGTGCTCAACTGGTTGTTTGCATCTGTAACCGGGACGGCGGTCCATTGCAGGATCGCGTTGATGCCGTCCGGAGTGTTGTACATCGACAGGTCTTTGAGCGCGCCCTTGCCGTAGTTGAGCTGCAGGGCCTGGACCGGAGTGGTCAGGTACGCGTCGGATGTCACGCCCGTCGAGTTGAGGTTGGACCAGTAGTTGAGGGCGGACGAGACCATTGCGAACGACCCGCCGACGATCGCCGCGGACAGCGACGTACCACCTTGCACGAACGTCAAGTGATCGTTGGGATCGAGCGAGTCGCCCGTCAACGAACTCGAGGACGAACTCGTTCCACCCGTCGATGTGGTCGTGGCTACCGAAGCCGAGGTGAATCGGCGGCGGAAGGTCGGCACATCGATGGCCGGAGCGGCGTAGTCGGTCGTCGGACCGCGGTTTGCCGAGGCCAAGAGCGTATCGCTGTAGACGGCCAGGTTGCCCGCCGTCAACTGAGTGATCGGATTCGCGTTGCTCGTGGTGGTGCCTGTCGAGGTGCTCGTGCTGGTGCTGAGCTGAATGCCGCCGACCGCGATACCTTCTTCGAAGATCGTGGCCGGGGTGTTGTTGATGTTGGTCTGCACCGTGCCAATCGTCGGGTCCGTCGGAGCCGTCGAAGGCGTCTGAACGTACGGGAACGGAATGGTACCGGTCACCGACACCATTTCGTTGAGGATGGCGGGGAAGGCCATGCCATTGACGTCGCCGTCGTTGGTGTTGTTGGCGTTGTTGGTCCCCGTCGCTCCCGTCGACGTTCCACCAGAACTCGAGCCGCTCGAACCGCTGGAGCCACTGCTGTTGCTGCTCGACCCCGACGCGAACGGTGCACCGAACTGACCAGAGGCCGCGATGGACGTGATGCCGAGAGCGCGGAACTTCTTCAACTGGTTCTTGAACGCGATGGCAATCTGCGGATACCGGCGATACGCGTTCCCTTCGGTGTTGAACGTTTCCGTCGAACCGAAGCCGTAGACCGCGGCGATCACACGATCGACCTTGTTGGGTCGAACCGGATCGTTCACATACGGGTGCTGCGCGGCGTAGACCGTTCCCTGGTAGACGGCGTTGGTCGTCGTCAGGGCGTTGGAGGAGGCGGTGATGGAAGACCCGCCGTTGTTTCCGGTGTTGCCGTTACCGCCGGTGTTACCGCCGCTTCCCGAGCCACCGGTGCCGCTCCCGCTGCTCGTGCCTCCGCCGATGGTGGTCGTGGCGAGCTGGAGGAACGGATAGAAGACGTTAATGGGATTGAGAGTCGCCTGGGGCACGAACTGGGCCACGACACCCGCCACCAACGTTCCGTGACCGTCGACGGAAACCGCGGTGATCGAGTTGCCGCTGCTGTTGCCACCGGTGCTTCCACTGCCACCGGTACCGCCCGTTCCGGAGGTGCCGCCCGTGCTTCCCGTGGATGTGGACACAGCGGCGGTATCAGAGTTCCCCAGACCGCCCGTCACGACGTTGGTGCCGGCCGCGACGCGGCCGCGGAACGGCGGAGAGGTGGCATCGACACCGGTATCCACGATGTCGATGGCACTACCATTGCCATCGTAGGGGACGCCGAGGGTGCGTAGGTCGCTCAACCCGATCAACGAACCGGTCGTGGAGTCGGCCAGGTCGGTGGTCGCCTTGAACTGCCAGATACCCTGGTCGTCCGACGCGTAGAGGACCGTGCCGTCGGCCGAGAACGAGATGCTCAAGCTCGAATCGATGAAGCTTGTCGAGTCGATGGCACCCGAGGTTGCGAAGCCGGCGGCGAAGACCGTCACAACACCCTGCGGGGTGATGCGAAGGATTCGACCACCGATGTTGCTACCGCCCGTGGTGTTACCGTTGCTGACAATCGGCTGGAAAGCGCCTGTGGACGAGCCTTGCGTCACGCCGATCGAGCCAGGTCCCTGAATCGGAACCACCACGCCCGTCGACGAGCCGACCGGAGTCACGGTCACCGCAAGCCCGGTGGCGAGGTCCGCCACGAACAGGTTACCCGCGGAGACGGGAGATCCCAACGACTGCAAGGTTGTCGTGCTCGATCCCGACGTCCCCGAGCTGCTCGAGGTTGAAGTCGAGGTGGTGAGCGGGAAGCCCTGCGAGAAGTAGCCGTACTGGTCGAACGCGATGTCCTCGAAGCGACGGAAGTTCGTCGAGACTTCGGGGGTCTGGTCGGGAGTCAAGCTCGTCGTCGACGTGGCGACGAGGCCGATCAGGTCTTCACCATTGAGACCCTGGACACCGCTGACGCCGGGCCGTGCGGGAATCCCGCCGCTCGTGGACGAGGGGGTCCCGAAGTCGGTGTAGGCCGAGTAAACCGAGGACAGGTAGTCCTGATTGGCAGCCGTCAGGCCAACTTGCGGGCCAAGGTCAAGGCCGGTCTGCGTCACGCCGGTCGGGAGGGTGCTCGAGCTGATGTTCTGGCCGGGCGAATAGGCGTTGGCGTTAAAGTAGAGAGCCGCGAACGACGTCCCCGCCGCGGCCGCCGCCGCCGAAGAGCCCGTGCCGGTCCCCGCGATCAAACCGCGGAGGAACGACTGGTCTTGGACCGGCGGGACCAAGATCGCACTCGGGTTCATGGTGAACTTGAGCGAAGACAGGCCATCCGTCATCGAGACGAAAGTACCAATCAGCGCCCCTTGAGAGTTGATCTGATAGATGATGTTCTTGTTGGGGTCCTCACGATCGACGCTGCTGATGAACATCGACGGCGTGCCGTTGAAGGTGCCTTCAGGGTCGAACGTGATGTCGTACCAGTTGACAAGGCCCGTGGAAGCTCCGACCGAGTTACCGGCGTTGCCTCCCGGCTCGAGCTGGTTGATTACGGTATTGAGGTCGAAGAAGACACTGGCTTTGCCAGTCGCCGGATCGATGCGGTAGATAACGCCCGGGTGGTTGGCGGCGTTGGTATTCTCACCAGCACCACGGTCCACGGCGTAGATGGCGTTACCGAACACACCACCAGGACCAGCCGCAATGCGAACGATATCGCCGCCGAAGGATGAGGCGGGCGTAAGCATGGCGACCGACGTCGTCGGAGCCGCGCTTGGATACGTGCTGCTCGAGGCCGTTGAGCTCCCGAGCCCTGAGGTAACCGTCACAGTACCCAAATTAGCATTCGTCGGCGTGGTTGCCGCCGTGAATGTCGCGGTGATTGGACCCGTGACAAGGTACGGAGCCAGCAGAGCGCGTTGTTCGAGAGGTTGAACGGCCTCGATCTTAAGATCGCGGCGACGCCGCCGCGCTGGGCCCTGCGCCTGCGGTCGGGTTGGGTGAGACATTCCATTCTCTCCTAAGGATCGACGGGTCCTTCCGGGACCGAGGCCGAGTTGCCCGGCAATCTACGGTATCGGCGCGACCGGCACTCTCGGATCAGTCGGAAAAAAAGGCGATCTTCGAGAACCGATACGACCGGCATGCGCGGACCATTCTTTGATTTTGAATCGGCTAATCGCGGCCTTGACATCAACCAAAGATTGAGTGGAACCGGCAAAATCGTTACGGGTGGAGTGGAAGAGGTGGAGGGGGCTCTGCGCAAAGAACCGTTAAGGAAGGAAAAGGAGAGAGAAATTTACCGGCGGGAAAAGGATCTTCAGCCTTTCGTCCGAAATCGCATCGGGAAAAACGCGCGACAAAAAACCCCCATCTCCCCCAGAAGATTCTTGGGGCACCTTTACCGGCCGTGGGGCAGGCAAAGTGAGATGAGGGCCACGTATTAACGCAACGAACAAGCGGGGTGAAGAAGAGCCGTCTTACTCAACGACCCCCTTGGGACCCGCCGGGCGGCCGGTCGGATGGGTGAATTGCTGCTGAGCCGAACCTGCGCGGCGACGAACGTCGAGTTCAATGGCGCCGAAGGTCTGCTCGTGGCGCTGAATCGTCATCCCCAAAGCGGTCAATAGTCGCTTTGCAGTGTAGAAATTCATTACGATGCGCTGATTCGCTTTGACTTCCTGGCGTCCCGTCGCAAACGGCTGGGGATTCAAACCAAAGTCGAGGATCACTTCCTCGGGGGTCGCCGTTACGCGGCAGAAATTCGAGTAGGAGGGCAGCGTCCCTGAGTCATCAACGACCACTTCGGTCGTCTGCTGCTGGATCGGTTGAGATTGCGGAATCGGCGTACTTTCCGGCGCGTCTTTCTCGCTCATTTCGATCTCCCGTATCGGTGACTCCCTTCGGCAGAACAGCGAAGGGGGCCGAGCGTACCACACAGTGTGTGGTCCTACAACCTGTCGTGACTCTCCGAGAGTATCGCGACCCCGCGGCGCAAGTGTCAATTGGCCAGTGCTGGGGTGGCTTCAACAAGTCGGTCCAACTCGGCAAGTGTCCGGTGTGAGGCTCCATTCTGAGCCAAGACGAATGCACGCCCCGATTCACCCCGCTCGGCCGCCGATTCCGGATCGTCAAGATCCGTAATCAGGGCTTGAGTAAGTTCCAATGCGTTGGCGACGCGGCGGGCTCCTTGCCTGGAGAGAAGCTGCTCGACCGTCTCACGAAAGTTATCGGTGTATGGGCCGAACAGGACGGAAGCCCCAAACGCCGCCGGCTCCATCATGTTCTGTCCCCCGCGCCCGGGAAGCAAACTCCCGCCGACGAAAGCCACGTCGGCCAGGCCCCAGATCGCGGAGAGTTCACCCAGGCTGTCCACCAGGATGATGGGGGCATTCCGGCAAGCGATGGGGAAATCCTCGGCCTCGCTCCGCCGAGCAAAGACTTCTCCCTGCGAAGTCAGCCACTCCGCGACGCGCCCGAATCGTTCGGCATGCCGGGGCACGAGAATCAGGCGAAGCCGCGGATGCTTGACGCGAGCCGCCCGGAAAGCGGCCAGGGCAGCCGCTTCTTCCCCTTCCATCGTGCTCCCCGCCACGAAAATAAGGTCCGACGCCGACAAACCCAGAGTTCGCCGAAGGGCCAACGTCTTGGGATTCGAGCGGTCGCATTCGAGACCGTCGTACTTGATCGAGCCGGTCACCCTGACGCGTTGCGTGGGTACCCCGAGATCGACAAAGCGGGCCGCGTACTCGTCAGTCTGCGCCGTGACGGCGTCGAGACGACGCAAGGTCGGCCCCAGCGGTCCCCGGAAACGCCGGTAACCGCGATGGCTTCGTGAACTCAGGCGGCCGTTGACGATCGCGACCCTCGCTCCCGCCTGCTTCGCCGCCCAAACTAGGTTCGGCCACAGCTCAAGCTCGACGAGCGCAAGGACCGTGGGCCGAACACGCGAGATGGCGTGACGCGTCGCCCAACTGAAATCCAACGGGGCGTAGAACGTGACCAGGTCCGGAAAGGTTCTCCGCGCCACCGACAAACCGGTCGTCGTGGTGGTAGAAATTACCACGTCCCAGCGCGGACGCCGACGCTCGAGCTCGCGTACTACGGATTGAAGTTGAAGGACCTCGCCCACACTCACGGCGTGAAACCAAAGGCAAGGGCGGTCGCCAATACGGTGAGGTGCTCTTCCCAGAAACTTCTCGGGCCACCCTTCGCGATAACGTCCCGTTCGTAAGGCTCGAACGATCAGAAACGGAGCGTACGCCGTCAGGAGAGCAAGGTAGATCAGATTCAACAGCAACGGCATAGGGAATCCTTTCCCGAACCAGCATCGCATTCTCCGGCATAACCGGAACTGTCACCCCATCGAGCAATTCTCGTGCCCGATTAACCTTCCAACCAGGCCTCGGGAAGCCGCCCATAAAGGGGCGCCTATTTCTTTCCCCAACGAAACCGTGAGAGGGGAAGGAACGGTCTTGATCACAGAAGCGGATAGGCCACTCTAAATACCATACAGGCAAGAGGATAAGGTGGCTCATCCGCATTTTCGAGAACGACGCTGCCGAGCCAGGGGGCTCGGCAGCGTCGGAAACATCGGTACTTATCGTCTTTGAAGACAACGCGGCATCTTACAAAGAATCGGCCGCGGCTTCTTTCCGCATGCAGCAAGCTTTGAATTTTTTACCGGAGCCGCACGGGCAAGGGTCATTTCGACCCACCTTTTTGCCGACGTTTCTGACCGGTTCTTGCTTCTTTTCGCTCGATTGTTGGCTCGCCGCGATAGCCGCCTCTTGTTGAGCCCGAACGCCGGAAACCGGAGCCGCCGCGGAAAGTTCCGAAGAGGGAGCCTGGTGAATCGACTGGGCCCGATCGAGCTGCCATCGGCTGCCGAGATAGGACAGGAATTCAGGGTCGAACTGCTCAACGCGGAAGATCAGATCCGTGACCTTGTCCGAGATTCCCGTCCACATCTCGGAGAAGATTCTCATACCAACGCGCTTGTATTCGACCTTCGGGTCAACCTGGGCATAGCCTTGCAGCCCAACGGAGCTCCGGAGGTGGTCCATAGCTCGAAGGTGTTCCATCCAGCTTGAGTCGAGAATCTGGAGGACGAGAACCTTCTCCATCTCGCGCATTTCCGGGCGATGCCGAGCATCCAAGGCGTTGATGAGTTCGAGCCGCGCGTCCGAACGAGACTTGGTTTTGAGCTCATCGACGGTCGTCTCAACTCCCAACTCGCTTCGCGCCCAGTTGGACAGTTCCGTCAGCCCCTTGACGTCGGGACTCGGCCTGTATCGGTCATCCTCGTCAGGCTCAGGCCCGTAAGCCGCATCCACAAGACGGTCAAGTTCTTGCGCGAGCTTTCCGCCGACATAGTGCTTGCGGGCCACCTCAAGCAGAAGCGTCTCGATCTCGGGACGCAACATCGGACGCAGCTCTTCGGGATCGATTGCCGTCCGGAACCGTTCGGAGGCCCAAACAGCCAGGCCTTCGCGATCGTACCGAGGGCTCGCGTTCTGCGACCGTTCGGCCAGGTAGCGGGTCAGTCCGACCTGAACCGGGAACTCCGCCTCTTTGCGAATATAGAGTTCACGAGCCTGCTCTTGAAGCTTCCGGACCACTTCGGCTTTGCTCAATGAAGCCCAATCCGAGGGTTCAATCGCAAGTCCCAACTTGTGGTGGACCCACCCTGCCAGGGATCGTCGGCCCCAGTCTTCCTTGAGGAATTCTCGCGCCGGCGACAGATCCACGGTCGTAATCGTATGGATCGCTTTCTCAACCAAGAAGTCTTCCAGCCCGGCACGGTCGAGCTCGAATTCTCCCCCTTCGTACCGGGCGAACTTGCGAAGATCTTTATCTTTGAGGTTGAGGCTGTAGCGGTTGTTGGCCCAGCCTGAGAGTGATTGCCAGGTCCACTCAGACGGATCCGCGTCGGGAGGAAGGTTCTCCTCCACTGCTTCACGAACCAGGTCCGTGGCCTGACGCTCGGCCTGGCGCTTCGCTTCTTCCTCGGCATCCTCGAACTCGGAGCCCCGGAAATCGCGAGATGCCAACTCCACGCCCAGCCGCTGGCCGGCCCACTCGGCGAAGCTGGACGTCCCGTAGTCGTCAGCGAGGAAACGGTCCGCCCCCGCTCGGATCTGGTCGTCGATCATCTCGAGGATAGCGTCCTTGGCCGGGACACCATCGAGAAGACGCTGGCGGAAGGAGTAGATCCGCTTCCGCTGCTCGTCCATGACCTCGTCATATTCAAGCAGGTTCTTACGAGAATCGAAGTTGCGCTCTTCGACCTTCTTCTGGGCCCCTTCGATCCGGCGGGAGACCAGCTTGCTTTCGATCGCTTCCCCTTCTTCCATGCCGAGACGCGTCAGCACGGCGGAGACCCACTCGCCCGCGAACTTTCTCATCAGGTCGTCTTCGAGCGAGAGGAAGAACCGCGATGTTCCCGGATCTCCCTGACGGCCGGCACGACCGCGCAACTGATTATCGATACGGCGGCTTTCGTGTCGCTCGGTGCCGATGATGTGCAGACCGCCCAGGCCGGCCACTTCACGCCCTTCGGTCTTCATCTCGGGTTCGTACTTCTGGACGGCGGCCTGCCAAACCTCGGAAGGAACCTCCAGGCGCGTCGGGTAGAGAGGCTGACCATCTTCGTTGGTCATCCGCTTCAAGTCAGCCCACGCCATGAACTCAGGGTTGCCCCCGAGGATGATGTCGGTGCCGCGCCCGGCCATATTGGTGGCGATCGTCACCGCGCCCTTGCGGCCGGCCTGGGCAACAATCTCAGCCTCACGCTCGTGATACTTGGCGTTCAAGACCTGGTGGTCGATTCCGTGACGCTTCAGCATCTCGGAGATCTGTTCCGATTTCTCGATCGAGGTCGTGCCCACCAGGATTGGCCGGCCGGTGGCATGAATTTCCCGAATGTCATTCAGGATCGAGCCGAACTTCTCGCGATCCGAACGATAGATGACGTCGGCAAAACTCTGCCGAGTCAAGGTTCGGTTGGTCGGGATGGCGATGACGTCCAGGTGATAAACCTTGTAGAACTCATTCGCCTCCGTCATCGCGGTACCGGTCATGCCCGAGAGCTTCTTGTAGAGCTTGAAGAAGTTCTGGAGCGTGATGGTCGCAAGCGTCTGGTTCTCTTCCTTGATCCGCACGCGTTCTTTGGCTTCGACCGCTTGGTGCAACCCGTCCGACCACTGCCGCCCCGTCATAAGACGACCGGTGAATTCGTCAACGATCACGATCTCGCCGTTAAGCTCGACGTAGTCGCGATCGCGCTTGTAAAGATGGTGGGCCTTCAGGGCATTGTCGATGAGGTGAGGCCATTCCATGTTGCCGGGGGTATAGAAGCTCTCCATCCCGGCGATCTTCTCGGCCTCATGAATCCCTTCGTCATTGAGATGGCAGGTGCGCTCTTTCTCTTTGACTTCGAAGTGAACGTCCTTGCGAAGCAGCCTTGCGATTCGATCCGCCTCGGCATACTTGCGAACGTCGTCAAAGGCCGGCCCCGCGATGATCAGCGGCGTCCTGGCCTCGTCGATCAAGATGCTGTCGACTTCGTCGATGATCGCGTAGTACAGCGGCCCTTGCGCCTGAAGATCCTTTGTCGGCTTCATGTTATCGCGAAGATAATCGAAGCCGAATTCGTTGTTGGTTCCGTAGGTGATGTCGCACGCGTAGGTCTTCTGGCGTTCTTCCGAATCCATGTCGGACTGAATCGCCCCTACCGACATCCCCAGCCCACTGAAGAGTGGACTCATCCACTCCGCGTCGCGGCGGGCGAGGTAATCGTTGACGGTGACGACATGAACGCCCTTGCCCTCGAGCGCGTTCAAATAGGCGGCGAGGGTGGCCACCAGGGTCTTGCCTTCACCGGTGACCATCTCGGCGATGTTGCCGCCGTGAAGCACCATGGCACCCATGAGCTGGACGTCATAGTGCCTCATCCGGAGGTAGCGTCGTCCTGACTCACGGCATGCGGCGAATGCCTCGGGAAGAAGGGCGTCGAGGGTCTCACCCTTGGAGAGCCGAAGCCGAAACTCCTCGGTCTTGTCGCGTAGCTCGGCATCGGACAAGCTTTGCATGGCTGGCTCGAGTTCATTGATTCGAGCCACAATCGGTCGCATACGGCGGATTTGACGTTCGTTCGAGTTCCCGAAGAGGCGGATCAGCCCCTCGGAGACCCCCTCCGACATCGCGGTGAACGCGTCGCTCGTCTTATCCCAAATTTCGCTAAGCAGTTCCATTGCCGAGTTCGCCCTGCCCCGAGGAGCAATGTAGTCGCAATAAGTCGATTGTACCGCCGATCTTACAACTGACGGCGACACCCCGTCAAGCGGAATGACGAGCCTCACCCTCACGGCTGAGCCTTCGCCTGCTTACTGTTCATGGGACAACGTCTTGGAGAAAGTTCGCCGGAGTGCCCTCATCTCTTAGGAAGTTGACATCGAAGATCATCTCAGCAGGCCGTACAATGTTCCGGCTCTGACGCCCTCGGCGCCAGGTAGTGTACATTAGCAACGATGATTTGCACCGAGGAATCGGAGGTGAGTGGTTGCAGGACCTCAATAGCACGAGCCGCAGGAGACTCGTATTCTTGGGGACCGGCACATCCACGGGTGTGCCCGTCTTGGGCTGCGACTGCTCCGTTTGCACATCCAACGACCCCCGCAACCAGCGTACCCGGCCCAGCGTGCTGATGCAGTTCCCACAAGGGAACTTGTTGATCGACACGACCCCGGAGATGCGCCTCCAGTTGTTGCGAGAGCGCGTCGGGCACGTGCACGCCATTGCCTACACTCACAACCATGCCGACCACCTTTTCGGCCTGGATGACGCCCGGCTCTTTCCCAAGTATCTCGGAGGCCCCGTTCCGATTTACTGTGAGCCGACCACCGAGGCGTCGATCCGTAGCATCTTCCACTACGCGTTTCACGAGGCGGGGCACGCGCTCCCCCCGGGGCACCTTCCCAAGCTTCGTTTTATGCCGATCGCCCCGGGCACTCCGTTTGAAGTCTTGGGGCAGACCTTGTTGCCGATTCGACTTCAACACGGCAGATTTGAGGTGCTGGGCTTTCGGGTCGGCGACCTGGCCTATTGCACGGATGTCTGCCGGATCCCGGAAGAGAGCTGGCCACTGCTGCAGGGGCTCGATACGTTGATTCTGGATGCCCTGCGGTTTGAACCTCACCCGACCCATTTTAGCCTGTCAGAGGCTTTGGACGTTGTTGAACGACTGAAGCCGCGACAGACCTACTTCACTCATCTCTCACACAGTTTCGACCACGGTCCAACCGGGTCGACCTTGCCCCCCCAAGTTGCTCTGGCCTACGATGGCTTGACCCTGGATTTCTAGAGTTCCATGCCGTCGCGGTGCGTGCGAGAGGCCATCCTCATAGCCACATCGGCGGCAGACGTTGGGAGTTGGAGCGAATGCCCCCCGATCGCGTTCTGGTAGAGCGGTTGGCGCGACACGGTCAGGAACACCTTCTGGCCTGGTGGTCCGGTCTCGGCGATGACGAGAAGACTCGGCTGACCCAGGAGGTCGAGGCGCTCGACCTGGAACAGCTCGACGCGCTGGTGTCGAACCTGCTCGCCGAAGAAGGAAGTGCCGCGACCGCTTCCGATCAGGTCGAGCCTATCGACGTGTTCCGCCTCCCCAAGACCGACGGGGAACGGGGCGCACGACGCCATGTCGCAGAGATTGGGAATGCGGCGCTCGCGGCGGGCGAGGTCGGCGTGATCCTCGTTGCCGGCGGGTCAGGGACCCGGCTCGGCTTTGACGGGCCCAAGGGGACCTACCCAATCGGCCCGGTCTCGGGGGCGAGCCTCTTCCAGATCCATGCCGAAAAGATTGCCGCCATAGGCCGCCGGCACGGCAAGGTCGTCCCTCTTTACGTCATGACGAGTCCCGAGAACCACGAGACGACTCGTCAATTCTTTGCCACAAATAAAAATTTCGGGCTCGAGCACGTCCGTTTCTTCGTCCAGGGGCAGATGCCAGCGGTCGACCGCGCGACCGGCAAGGTACTACTCGCCGAGAAGGGACGGCTCGCACTCAGCCCCGATGGGCACGGCGGCACGCTGGCCGCGCTGGCGGCTCCCGGCCCTGGCGGCGAGCCAAGCTGTCTGCAGGAGATGCAGCAGCGCGGAGTGCGCACGCTCTTCTACTTCCAGGTCGACAATCCCCTCGTGAAGATCGCCGACCCGGCCTTCCTGGGCCTCCATCGCCAGGCCGACGCGGAGATGTCGTTCAAGGTCATCGAGAAGATGACCCCTGACGAGAAGGTCGGACTGGTGGTTCGCGTCGATGGCCGCCCTCAGGTCATCGAGTATTCAGACCTCCCCAGCCACCTGGCCGAGCGCCGCGAGCCCGACGGCAGTTTGCAGCTTTGGGCCGGCAGCATCGCGGTTCATATCCTCGAGCGCGGCTTCATCGAGCGCTTGCTCCACGAGCTACGGCTTCCCTTCCATCGCGCCATCAAGAAGGTTCCCTACATCGATGAGTCCGGTTCCCTGGTGAAGCCGGGTGAGCCGAACGCCGTTAAGTTTGAACGGTTTATCTTCGACGCCCTTCCCTTCTCCGAGCGCTGGACGCTCGTGGAGACCGATCGAGCGATCGAGTTCGAACCGCTCAAGAACGCGACAGGCTCTGACTCTCCCGAGAGCGTACGCAAACGGATGAGCGAGTTGTACGCGAGCTGGCTGGAACGGGCGGGAGCCACGGTAAACCGGCTCCCCGATGGCTCGGTTCCCTTTGGAATCGAGATCAGCCCTCTCTTCGCACTGGATGCCGAGGAGCTGAAGTTCAAGCTCGATCCCGGATTGGTCGTCGACAAGCCGTTGTATTTGCGCTAAGGACGTCGACTCGACCGACAACATTGCACATACGCACACACAAAGAGAAATGGAAAGACAATGCTTTATGCGGTAGTCATGGCCGGGGGAAGCGGGACGCGGTTCTGGCCCAAGAGCCGTCGCAATCGGCCCAAGCAATTACTTCGCCTCTATGGCGATGCCACGATGCTCCAGCAGACCGTCTCGCGAATTGCTGAGTTGGTCCCCCCTGAGCGGGTTCTCATCATCACCGGGGCCGACCAGGCCGAGGCGGTGCGGGCCCAGTTGCCGGCGCTCCCTTACGCGAACATCGTCGCCGAGCCCTGCCCGCGTGACACGGCGGCCTGCGTCGGCCTTGCCGCGGAGATCGTCGCCAAGCGAGACCCCGAAGGTACGATGATCGTGATGCCCGCCGATCACGTCATCGAGCCCCCTTCGAAGTTTCAGCGCACCGTCAAAGCCGCGGTGACACTCATCGACGAGGATCCCACCGCGTTCGTGACGTTCGGCATCAAGCCGACCCGTCCGGAAACGGGGTACGGTTACATCGAGCGAGGCCAGGAGTCTGCTCCCATCGACGGCATCGCCTCCAACCGCGTGGCGCAATTCCGCGAGAAGCCCGATCTGGCCACCGCCGAGAAGTTCCTCGCCGACGGCCGCTTTTCCTGGAACTCGGGGATCTTTGTCTGGCGAGCCCGCGCCATTCTCGATGCACTCAAGCTTCACCGTCCTGGACTGGCAGAAGCACTCGACCGCGTTGGGCGCTCGCTAGGAACCGACGCTGAAGCCGCGACGATCGCCCACGAGTACCCCAACCTGGAGAAAGTGCCGATCGACAAGGCGGTCATGGAAAAGGCCACCAACGTCCATGTCCTGGAAGTCGTTTACGATTGGAACGACGTGGGAGATTGGCGGGCTCTAACAGCCCTCGTCCCCTCGGACTCCGACGGAAACACGACGCAGGGATCCGTTCTCACGAAAGAAACCAAGGGATCGATCATCGTCTCCGACGACGGCGGCCTGATCGCAACCCTGGGGGTCGAAGACCTCGTCATCGTTCAGTCCGGGGGCGCCACCCTGATCGCCAAGAAGGACGAGCTCGACAAGCTCAAGTCCCTGGTCGAGGGACTCGACAAGGCCGGTTTCGGCACCACGCTTTAAGTCTCGGCAACGGCGACTCCTTGAGAGGTGGATCGTAAAGATGCCAAGAATTCTTGGCCTCGATTTTGGAACGCGTCGCGTCGGAGCGGCACTCAGTGACCCTAGAGGTGTGATCGCCACACCCCTCGAGGTTTACGAACGTGTCGCGCCCGGACGCGACGCCACGCACTATCAAAAGCTGGTCGTCGAGCACGAAGTCGAGCGAATTGTCGTGGGGCTTCCGCTGCATACGGGGGGAGGCGAAGGAACATCGGCCTCCCTGGCTCGAAAATGGGGAGCCTGGCTCGCTGAAGCGACGCGCATTCCCGTGACCTTTTACGACGAGCGCTACACGACCTTCGAGGCCGAAGAGAGCCTTATGGACGTGGGCTTCAAACGCAAGAAGCGTAAGGGGCTTCGCGACATGCTCGCCGCGCGAATCTTGCTCCAGAACTTTTTAGACGCAGGCTGCCCCGAAACCGAGTCCCCCCCTGCTCCGCTCGCCGATCCCACCGAGGAGTCTTCTTGAGTTGGCCACCCTGATCATGGGCTGCGGCTATTTGGGCCAGGTGTTAGGACAGCAACTCGCCTCCCGGGGTGAAAGGGTCATCGGTACGGTTCGCTCCGCCGAGCGAGCGGCCAAGCTGGCCGAGATCGGGATCGAAGCCCGAATTGCTGATGTGCTCAAGCCGGAGTCACTCGCGAATCTGCCGGAGACCGAGCGCACGGTCTACTGCGTGGGATTCGATCGATCCTCCGGAGCCTCGATGCGTTCCGTGTATGTGCAAGGGCTCAGGAGCTTCCTGGCACATAGGGGAACGGTTCCCGGAAAATTGATCTACGTGAGTTCGACCGGGGTCTATGGCCAAACCGATGGCAGTTGGGTGACCGAGGACTCGCCCACGGAACCCACACATGAATCCGGCAGAGTCTGCCTCGATGCGGAAAGGGAAGCGCTCGCCGGCGACCGTGATTCCGTCATCTTGAGATTTGCCGGGCTCTACGGTCCAGGACGCATCGTGAGGCGGGAGAGCCTTCTCCGCAACGCTCCGATCGTGGGAGATCCCGCGAAGTTCCTGAATCTCGTTCACATCGAGGACGCCGCTCGAGCGATCGCGGTCGCTCTGGAGAATCCGCAGTCGAACGGCTGCTATCTCGTCTCAGACGCCCGCCCGGTGACTCGCAAAGAATACTATGAACTGGCCGCAGAGTGTCTAGGCGCTCCCCCTCCCCGGTTCGAGGCGCCGTCGCCCGACAGTGCTGAAGCCCAACGCGATGCGTCGAACAAGCGGGTGTCGAATCGTCGAATCCGCCAGGAACTCGGCCTTGAGCTGAAGTATCCCGAGATTCGCCTCGGCTTACCCGCAGCTCTGGCCGAGTGACGTGGCCAAAAGAAACCCTCTGTGGCACTCACTCGATGGGTGCTGGCTCGATGTAGCAGCCAAGAGGTCCGGGGGACGTGGGAATTCGAGGATCAGGCCCGTACGAAAGGATCTGTTCTCGCTTCAACTCGGCCTTTTCGCGGTGCGTTGTGTAAACGATCGCCCGCCCCTCGCGATCGATCCGGTTGGCGAGCTCGTGCGCGGTGGAAAGAGGGTGACCGAACAACTTCATGAGCATTTCGATGACATATTCGAACGTGTGCTCGTCATCGTTTAGCACGATCACGTGGTAAGGAGGCTGCCGGCGCGTTCTCGTCTCGGGGGTCGAACCTGGCCGTGGGGCTGTCTGTGTCGTCACCACCGGTTCGGCAACTTCGGTCTCGAGTGCGGGAGCATCGCTCATCAGGGCATTCCGAATCTGAATTGAAGGACTTACCGGGTCTGGACTAGGATATCGTGAGTAGTCGCAAGCAAATTCGCAATGTCATCCGTTGTTGGTTTGAGGAGATTCCATGCCCGAAATGAGCCCCGGCGCCGCGCTTCGACATCTTCAGCAGGCGCAGGCGGGATTGAAAAAAGCCAGAAAAGCCCTTCGCATGGCCAAGGATAATCCTCAAGCAAGGCAAACCATTCTCAAGATGGGGTGGGAGAGCTTAATCCTCTGTCATAAGTCGCTGGCCGCAATTCCGCTCGAAGCCGCTGATGAAACGGTCATGACCAAGCAGCTGGCCGTTCAGCGTTACGCAACCTCGCTTCTCGTCAGACTGAGGCGCCTGCTCCGCAACGAGACGGTGGTCTCCGACGAGGATGACGAGGATCTCGAAGATTTCGATGAGGCCTAAAGTCCGGATCCCGGCGATCCCTTAGACCACCAAGGCAGGATCCCTGGATACCCGAATCTTGGAGTCGAAAATCAGCTGATTGCTCCTCAAGCGTTCAAGTCTGGGGGGTAATCAGCTTTGCTGCTCTCTGGCAAGTATCACCCACGAATTGGGAACCGCTTTTTTAGAGGATCCGAGGCCCCCTTTGGCACGCTCTGAACACCCGAGACCTTCGCAACCACCGAGACGCCGACCGAATGAGCCTGCAAGGGGTGCCTCCGCGCCGGGAGAAGGCGCCTCATCGTCATGGGTTCCTGATCGATCGCTGGAAACCGAGGGGGAGCTCCCAATTGTGGCGATCCGCGCCGCGGGGCTTCATCCCTTCGTTTACCGCAAGATGATCATCGGGCCGGTGACCAACGTACGTCCGATGGATGGTGACATCGTGCGCGTGGTCGACCGCGACCATCTTCCCGTGGGGTTTGGCCTCTGGAACAGCCGGTCACAAATCAGCCTTCGCCTTCTGACCCCAGGAGTGGATGCGCCGGGCCCCGAGTTTTGGAATCACAAGGCGGAGCAGGCCATTGCCCTGAGACGTGAGGCGCTCGGCCTCGATGCCGTCACCAATGCCTATCGCGTGCTCCACGCCGAGGGAGACGGTCTGTCGGGGCTGATCATCGATCGCTTCGACGACGTGCTCTCCGTAGAGATCTTCAGCCTGGGAATGTACCAGCGCATTGGGCCCATTCTGAACCTCTTCTCCGAGCGGCTGGGTACGAAGCATTTTCGCGTCAATGTCGACGAGCGAATCGCGCTGGCGGAAGATTTTCCGGGCCGTCCGGTCGTCAGCGCGAAGATCCCTCCGCGTGTGACGATTCATGAGAATGGCGTCCGGTTCCGCGTCAACTTTGAAGGAAGCCACAAAACGGGCTTCTTCTGCGATCAGCGTGAAAACCGTCTCGCCTTAACACAGTTCACCGAAGGGCGAACCGTTCTCGATCTCTGCTGTTACACCGGCGGCTTCGGCATAACCGCCCTGGCTCGAGGCAAAGCTTCGGAGGTGACTTGCGTTGACCTCGACGAAAAGGCCATCGCGATCGCCAAGGACAATGGAAATCTGAATCAGATCCGCCCCACCTTTGTGCATGCAGACGCCTTCAGTTACACGCGGCAGATGGGGGTCAACGGCCGCTCGTTTGGCGTCGTCGTTCTCGATCCTCCCAAGCTCATTCCCGGGCGCCTCGATATCTCGGCTGGTAAACGCAAATACTTCGACTTGAACGTCCTGGCCATGTCGGTCGTCGAACCGGGCGGGATACTCGTCACATGCTCGTGCTCGGGGCTTCTTTCCATCGAAGAATTCTTGATTCTCTTGCGCGCTGCCGCGAGAAAGGCAAGGCGTTCCGTTCAGGTTCTGCGCGTGACCGGCGCCGCGCCCGACCACCCCATCGGTCTTGAGGCCCTTGAGGGAGCCTACCTCAAGGCCGTTTGGCTCCGGATGGGAGATTCCACTGGATTGAGTTCGCTCGACTCGCTCGACGACGACGAAGACTCCGAGGATGAACCGCTCGACTAGCCACCACAGGGATTCGGCCGGCAGCTATCTCGATTCAACGCTTCGAGACACGAGCAATCAGGAGGTGCGACGTGACGATCCTGGCTGCGTCCTCTCGTCTCAGGGTTCGCGATCTGTTGATCCTCATCGCTGCCGTGGCCGTGATACTTGGCTTGATTCCGCGATTCCGTTCTGAGCTAGATCCCCTGTACCGGCAAACCAGGCTTCTCCAAAGGGGAACCGCGTCCGAAAGGTTGAACGCCCTTGGCGACCTGGTGAGAGTCGGCGACAACCACGATGAAGTCGTTGTGCCGGCACTACTTTGGTCGCTTCGTGACGAAGACGACAGCGTTCGAGTCAACGCCGCCTATCTCCTGTCGCGATTCACAGGAGCTTCCAGCCGACCCGAGATCGCGGCGGCCTATTCCAAGGCTCTTGACGACCCCTCACCCAAAGTGGTCGCGGCCGTGGCCCTTTACCTTCCCTTGAAATCCGGGAAGAGTTCACGCCAGGAGATTCCGCGCATCATCGCTGCGATCCGGCGTCATCGCCCTGCCTCTCTCCCCGTGAACGCAACCGCGATGTCTCCCGAATCTTCCGGCACCGAAATCAGAAGACGAAGTTCCGACCCTCGGGAGCGAGCAAGAGCCGCTCTGGCCTTTCGTTTAACCTGTCTTCTCGAAGGGGAAGGGGACTATTCGGATCAGGAAATTGCAAATCTCTCCTCGGCATTTCAAGAATTACTCGACGATCCTTCCCCCGAGGTTCGACTTGCCGTTGCCAACTGGCTGAGTCGTAACGGTCCCAAGGACTCGCGATGGATGCCTGTTCTACAAAAGCTGGCCGGCCACACAAGCGATCCGTTATGCGAGATGGGTCTCCTGGCTCTTCCCACCAGGCCGGAGGATTTTCCCCGGGTCTTGCCCATTCTTTCACATGCCTACAATCGCGGGGATCTCTCCGTCAGCAAAACCGTGCTGGACGTTCTAGAGCGTATGGCCCAGGAAGACGGCCTCACATCCCGCTTCGTTGCGGAGGAAAAGATCAACAGCACCGAGCCTCTCGAGAGATCGCTCGCCTGCTGGTGTATGGATTTGCGGAACATTCACCAACGATCTGTGCTCATTCCGCGACTCAAAGACCCTGACCCCCGAGTCCGCGCACTCAGCCGGCTCCTTTTGGAGCAGTCCGCGGATGCCGCTCTGACCATGTATCCCAGAGAAGATTCGCAAAGCCGCTACTGGCGATCCATCTTTCGCTTCCGCCGAGATGGTTCTCAACGTCAGAAAGGCCCGTTGCCTCGGCAACAAAATCGGGACCGAGCCGAGAATTGACGACCCTCTTCGGATCACCATTTATATAAGATACTCTAGGATCTTTTAAAATGTCACAGGCGACCATCAAACCTAAGCTCAAGGTTCGTGATTTGCTTCTGCTGGTCTTAGCGTGCGCCTTCCTTTTTTGGGCTGTCCCCAAACTTCGAGAGGATGTTGATCCACTCTATCGACAGCAGAGACGGCTCCACGATCCCAGTGCTCGTGTTCGTGTTGACGCTCTCGGAGAAATCCAACGCATCGCCGTAAAGCGACCTGAAATTCTCATTCCCTTATTTCTCACCGCACTTTATGATCCGGATGATGAAGTGCGTGCCAATGCCGCGTGTTATCTTTGCCGCGTGCCCGATGACGATCCTCATGCTTTCGAGGTCAGAGCCGCGCTTTTTGAAGTCCTGGATGATCGTTCTTCCGACGTCGTGCGCTGGGCCACATACATGCGTGTCAGTCCGGATCTGGCTCCCGTCTTTCGACAGGAGATTCCCCGCGTTATCGGGGAACTTCGCCTGAGGCTCTCGAAGGGCGATTCCTCTATGCTGCAGAAAGAGATAGCGGCCGTGGGAGCAAGGGGCGCCATCAGCCAACGCGCTTTACAGGACAGCCACGCTCGCGACGCCCTCGCCTCCCTGCTCTTCCGAATCGTCGACGCCCAGGAGTCCCTGCCGCAGGAACAGATGTCCGAAATCCACAGCGTCGTCGAACGGCTTATGGACGATCCGTCCATCATGGTTCGAAGCTCGGTTTGCGGCTGGTTGGCACGCCAAGTCACGAACAATCGCAACTGGATGCCATTGCTGTTGAAGTTGGCCTTCGATCCAGACGCGAGCGTCCGCAGCAGCGCTATTCGCTCGCTCCCCATCAGTGAGCAGGACTTTCCCACGATCTTCCCCGTACTTTCAAAGGCTTTTCGCGAAAAGGACCATCAGGTCTGTGACGCTGTGGTGAAAATCCTGAAAACCACCCACGCGGACCTCAGAACAATTCCCCAGTTCGATCCTGCCTCCAAGCTTGAGAGCGAGGATCCCCTGGAGCGATTCCTGGCGGTGTACTTGATGGATGTGAGAAACGGGGAAGAGGTCACAAAACTTGTTCCATCGCTTGAAGACAAGGATCCTCGCGTTCGAGCGGTCTGCCGGGCCAGATTGAGAATGCTGCGCTTTAATGAAGCCAAATCCGTTTTGCGTAGAGTTGGAGAGGAGGACAGGGAAAGTCAGTCCTGGTACTTCCTCCTTCCGTAATGCCTCGTGGTGGTTTGCCAAACCGCTATCCCCTGTGAAACAGCCTTGAACGGAGACCAGGGAAGTTACGAAACCAAGTCATCGTCAGGAAGTATGAAAGCCTGGCCGATCGCTCAGAGGCTCGTGCTTCCCTGCCGATATCCCTCTTTCGTAGGATGGTGTCAGACCGAGCGAACTCAGAGTGTTCGAGAGTTCGGTCCTTCTTCAGATGGAGTGGTGCTTCGTGGCGAGTTTGACCGTTGAAAACTACGTCAAGGCCATCGCCCTGATCACGGCGCGGGAGCGCAACGGCTCCGCGGTTGCCACGGGGGTTCTAGCGCAGGCTCTCGGAGTCTCTCCGGGAACGGTGACAGGGATGCTGAAGACCCTCTCCGAAGCGAGCCTTGCGACCTACACCCCCTACGAAGGGGCGAGGCTGACGGAAGCCGGCCAGCGTCTCGCCATGAAGGTCATCAGGCGCCATCGCCTGCTCGAGCTCTTCCTCGTCAAGACCCTCAACATGCCCTGGGATGAGGTCCACGAAGAAGCCGAGCATATGGAACACGCGGCCTCCGAGCGCCTGGTCGACCGGATTGATGCCTTCCTCGGCCATCCTTCGGTCGATCCCCATGGCGATCCCATTCCCACGGCCGACGGGTCGCTCACCGAGATCGAGGGAACTCCACTCGCCAAGCTCACGCGCGGAGAGCACTTCCACGTCGTGCGCGTCGTCGACCAAGATCCCGCCTTCCTGCGCTACCTCAGCGAATGCGGCCTCGATCTGCATGCTTCCGGAGAGCTCGCCGAGAACCGGCCGGAGTCCGGCGCGCTTGTGATTCGCCTCGAAAACCGGACGGTGGCCCTGGGTGCCGAGGCCGCCGGCAAGGTTCTGGTCGCTCCCTCCACCAACCGCTAGTCGTGACCTCCCGCCACACGCAACGCTCTCCTAATCCTTGAAATCCACCCAAATTCGCCTGGCCTGAACGCCAGGCGTTTGATTTGTGTTGAACAATCTCTCAAAATCGAGGATAAAGGAACGATGCGGAAAGGGTCGGCAAGAGACAGAAGGGATCAGCCCGTGGACCGACGACAAACGTGGACCGGGCATCACCACTCGATCGGTTTTCATCGCCGAGAGGTGTTGCAGGTAGGTTTCTCGGGACTTTTGGGGATGGGCTTACCCAGCCTTCTAGCCGGGCAAGCCGCGGCGGGGTCTGCTCCTCGACGGGGAAAGTCGGTCATCCTGATCTTCCTCACCGGCGCTCCCAGCCACATCGACACCTTCGACTTGAAGCCGGAGGCCCCCGCCGAGGTCCGCGGCAGCTTTCAGCCGATCCCAACCAAGATCCCCGGGCTCCAGGTCTGCGAGCACCTGCCCCAGTTGGCGTCCCGCGTCGACCAGTACGCGGTGATCCGATCCATGACGCACGGGCTTCCGAGCCACGAGCACGCAACCCACATGATGCTCACGGGTATCGACAAGATGCCCCCCGGCTCGACCCATATGGCATCCCGGTCGGACTGGCCCTGCTATGCCTCGGGGCTTGATTACGTGATTCCCCGGAGCGACGGCGTCCCGAACGGGGTGATGCTGCCAACTTACCTGAATAACGGCTACGGCTTTTCCGGCCAGAACGCCGGGCTACTCGGCGCCAAGTACGATCCCTGGCACATCACCCAGGACCCCAGCGCCGCCAACTTCCAGATCGAGTCTCTCACGCTTCCCGTTGGCCTGACAGCCGACCAGCTCGGCAATCGCCAGGCCTTGCTGCGCGAGATCGATGGCCAGCACGCCCAGGTCGACGCACTGTCGTCGCAGTCCCAGTTCAGCGGATTGCAGGACAAGGCATTCACCATGTTGACGTCGGGGCAAGTCAAACGAGCCTTTGCGCTCGAGCGAGAAGACCCGCGCGTTCGCGACCGATACGGAAGACACCTGTTCGGCCAATCGCTACTTCTCGCCCGGCGGCTCGTCCAGGCCGGCGTTCCCATCGTGCAGGCAAATATGGGATCCATGAATAACTGGGATACCCATAACGACAACTGTGAACAGCTCAAAACAAGGCTCCTCCCACCGCTCGATCAAGCGGTCTCAGCCTTGCTGGATGATGTTCAAGCCACGGGCCTTCTCGATGAAACCCTGATCGTCATGGTGGGCGAGTTCGGGCGTACCCCCAAGCTGGTCCCGAACGTCGGCAGCACCAATCCCGCCAAAGTCGGGCGCGATCACTGGGCGGGGGTTTTCTCCGCTCTCTTCGCCGGCGCAGGGGTCCGTGGCGGTCAGTTCATCGGCAAGTCCGACAAGATCGGGGCGTATCCCGCGTCGCGTGGCTATTACCCATCCGACCTCGGCGCGACCATCTACTCCGCACTCGGGGTCAATCCCTCCACCCCGGTTCAAGATCCCCTCGGCCGCCCTCTCGAACTCAATCGCGGCGAACCCATCGCGCCGCTGTTCACCGGGGCCTCGGCCTGACCCACCTTCCATGCAACCCCGAACATACAGGCGTTCTTTAACGCGGATCGACGTGTCGATCTTGGCCGGGCGATCTCTCTTATCTCTCATCTAGCGGCTGTTTGAATCGGGCCGCCGTCGTTCCGCGATCTCAACACCTCCGCCATGCGATGGAAGACATCATCCCAATCGTTCAGGACCCTCTGTCGGAATAAACGCATCGAGGGATACCACGGGCTGTCGTCTCCCTCTCTAAGCCAACGAAAATCGACAAGTGTTGATAGTGCGGTCCAAACCGGGACACCCAGGCCGCCGGCTAGGTGTGCGATAGCCGAGTCCAGGGAGATGACCAGATCGAGATTCTCGATAAGACCCGCGGCGTTCGAAAAATCGACGGGAAGATCGTTTTCCAGCGGTTCGGTATCCAGGATTTTGAAGCGTCCCTCGAGAGCCGCGATTTGTTCCGTCCCAGGTCCGCGCTGGATGCTGATGAGTTGCACACCCGGTTCTGCGGCCACGGGGGCAAGACTCGCCAACGGAAAAGAGCGGTTTAGACCTAGCAGGTTGTTGGGATTTCCCTGCCACGCCACTCCCACCTTGAGGCCTTTCATCGGCTCGAGCACTTGCCGCCAATGTGCAACGCTCGCGGCGTCTCCTTTCAGATAGGGAACCTCTGCGGGGATCGTATCAAGAGTCGTCTTCAGGATGGCTGGGAGACTCAGTAACGGCGCGTGGAAGTCGAAGTCCGGGAGCCGAACATTTTCGCACAGGAGCTGGTCGATTCCGGAGCAATTCTCCAGTAGCCGGCCAAGCTTGGGGGGGCAAACGACGATGACGGTGGCACCACGCTGCTTCACCAGCCGTGTATAGCGGATGAATTGCAGCGTGTCGCCAAAGCCTTGTTCTGCATACAACAGGATCGTTTTGCCCGCCAGATCCTCTCCTTGCCAAAACGGTTGAGGAAGCCTGGGCAGGCGTCTCCCGCGGCACCGCAATCGCCACTCATGCTCAGGCCAACCCCGTTCGAAGTCTCCGAGGCTCAGCCAAATCATCCCACGATTGAGGTGAGCCTCCGCGAAGTTAGGGTCGATCTGCAAGGCTTCCCCATAACACTGGAAGGCTTCGTCGAGCTTCCCCTGACGAGCGCAGATCATCCCCCGCGCATTCTGGGCACTGGCTGATTGCGGGCGGATTTGAAGTGAGTGCTGAATGCCGATCAGGGCGTCATCTAGCTCTCCTTGGGCGATCTGAATGATCGCCATGTTTAGATGCCCCTCCGGCGAGCGCGGGTCCTGTTCGAGCGCCCGGCGATAGCAGGCCTCCGCCTCCTCGGCTCTTCCTTGATCCCAGAGCGTATTACCCAACTTGTTGAGGATCTCCGGATCCTCCGGCCGAACGGCAAGAGCCTGTTGGAAGAGCCCTTCCGCCTCCTCCCCCTGCCCCTTCTCCAGAAGCACGGTTGCAAGGCTGATCACGCTCTCCGTGTCCTGCTCCTCGATCGTTAGCGCGCGACGGAAACAGGCCTCGGCGTCGTCGAGGGAACGAAGCTTAAGGAGGGTCGCTCCGACGGCACGATAACTTTCAAGGTTATGCGGAAACGACTTGAGCACCTCGGCGAAGGAGGCCAGCCCCGCGGCAGGATCCCCCTGCTCGGCAAGCGTCTCCGCCAGGTTGGCGTGAAAGGGGATCACTCCCGGCTGAATTTCGAGGGCCGAACGGAAGTGGACCAGGGCCTCGGTGAATCGCCGACATTTGCGAAAGACCTGCCCCAGACTGTTATGTGTTTCGGCCGAGTTCGGGCGAAGCTCGAGTGATTGCGCGTAGGCTGCGATCGATTCGTCCCACGCCCCCACGGCCGAGAGAGCCAGCCCAAGGTGGTTGTATGCCACATCCATCCGAGGACGAAGCGCAATCGCCTCACGGAAGCTCTTGATCGCGCCGCTCCAGTCTCTTCGCGCAGCCAGTGTTAGCCCAAGGTTCAGATGCGCCTCAACATAGTCTGAGCGAAGCTGCGCGGCACGTTTGAACCAGTCCGCCGCCTCTTCGAGACGTCCCTGTAACCGCAAAATGTTGCCGACATCATTGCTTGTCTCCGCCAAATCGGGGCGAAGTGCGGCCGCTTGCCGGAAGCTCGACTCGGCCTCGAGCATCTCCCCGCGCCCTGCCAACGCGATGCCTACCAGCGTATGGGCCTCTACCATCGCGGGCTGAAGCGCTACGGCCTTCCGCAAATACTCGAGGGCTTCGGGTCCCCGCCCCGCGCGCAAGTGCTCAGACCCCAGACGAAGATAATCCTCGGCGGTTCCCGTCATTTCTCCACTCATTTGTGCGTCCTTTCACTAAGCCGAAGCAGGCCTGCCGCCGAGTACTCGTCATTCTTCAAACCCAACGCCATCAATGCCCCCAGCCTCTCCAACCCGGGGCCCGATCGATTCACGCCCACGAAGTCGCGAGCCAGGTCCATCGACGGCGGATGTCCCTTGAAGACTGAAGATCCCTTCAACGATGCGCGAGGGATGACGCGACGGATGTCGACATCGTACCCCGCCTGCGCCCGGGCCTCCCTATCGTGCGCCTACGGCTTGGAAGGCGCGAGAACTACGCGACGCAGCCATGACGAATGCGACGTGAGCCGGTGCGGAGTCGATCGTCATGGCGCGCTTCTTCCAAGCCCAAAGGACCGCTACGAGCAACTCTCGCCTTCGGCCGTGATCACGGCTTCGGAGCTTGGCCTGCTCCAAGAAGCTGGGACCAGTCGTCCAGACCGGCAATCGCGCCCTTGAGGCGTTCCGTCTGGCTGGCAAACGAAACCGGACGGGGTGCCACCAAGGCCGCCAGCGTGGAGACGTCGAAGTCCTTGAGCAGGCCGAAGCAAAAGAGTTCGGGCGAGCTGTTGTAGACGGTCTTCGCCTCGATCAACTCGCGGAGGCTGCCGTACGAGCCTTTGACCGATACCGACGAGATGGCCTGTTCCTCAAGCGCTCCGGCAACCAGGGCCATCACACTCGTACGCGGTCCGTCGGCGACCAGGGAGATCGAGCCTCCGCCATATTCTTGCTTCAGCCAACGGGCGGCAGCCGCAACCTGGCTGGCCTGAAGGCCAAGAGGCCGGTCGCCGATCGCAGCCAGAAGCAATGCGTACAGATAGTCACGCTCGGCAATTTTGGATTCCCCGATATAGAAGGGATCCAGCAACAGCAGACGGACGTTGGCTTCGGCCTTGAGGCGAGCGGCTGCTTCGGCCGCCAGAGCGCTTCGCCCCGCGTCGGCCAGAAGAATGGTTGATTGCGCCGGCGACCCCTTGCTCAGCTCGACCGCGGGGACCGACCACTCGCCAATTTTGAGTCTCCAGAAGACGGCCTTGATCCCCCCCTCTTCCGACTCCGATTTACGTTCGGCCTGAGTCTTGTAGCGCTTGGCCCGGACGATTTCTCGAAGTTTCTCGCGATGGCTTTCCTGCCAGGCCTTCGCCTTGTCCTTCTCGCGGGGCAGATCTGAGAGTTTGGGCGTGTGTTCACTCAACCCCAACGCAAGGCTGGTTAGCGTCGCGTTGTCTTGAGGGAGGGGAACAAGTAGTTCCTCGTCTTTCTTTACCTCGGAGTCCGAGGGGATTTCCTTGGCGTCGAAGTGGGAATCACCGGGATAGAAACTATCGCCCGCCATGCGATAAAACGCTTGCCGGTTATCGACGAGATAGTTATGTGTACCTGGATCTGTGTTGATGTGCGACCGGAGTTTCTCCGGCTTGCCGTAGAGTTCAAAAATCGGAGTCGCGGCCTTGAGCAACGGCGGGAGAGCGTGACCAGAAGCAAAGCAGCAGTTGTCCGTTGCGTTGAAGGTCAGCAAGGTTGCGCGGGGTGCCATCATCGCGGTCATGATGGCGTAATCGGTCACGGTGGCGAGGTCGTTCGGCGTCTGCTCCGAGTCCCCGAGGTCGCTGAGATAACGAGCACGGGTTCGGAAGCTCGAGTAACCGGCAACCGGATCGGTGAGCGTAACTCGCGTGTCGAATGCACTCACGAAGATCGTTTGCCAACCCCCGCCCGACAGACCAGTCACGGCAACGCGGGTGGGGTCGGCGTGCTCAAGCGAGAGCAGCACGTCAATACCGCGAGTCATCGCCAGGTAATGAGTGGCGATCCCGGAAGTGCCGCACAGGTCGATGTGATTGATCAAGTCATGCCGATATCGCCCGTCGCGAAACTGTCCCATATCGAACCATTCGATATTCAGGGCGAGCATCCCCCGCTTCGCTTGATTGATGCAGATGACCTGCTTGTAGTCAGCCGACTTCCCAACTCGTTCGTGCCCATTCACATCTAAAACGACGGGGACTTTGCCCGTGAGATTCTCGGGCTCGTAGAGCAACGCGGGAATCCAGAGTCCCGGAAGCGCCTCATATCTAAGCTTTTTGATACGGTAGCCAGGGCCTCCAGGGATCGTGTCGAGCCATTCAACGCGCAGCTTGGCGTCGCGCCAGGCGGCCGCGCGGCCCCGAAAGATGACCTGGTCAAACACGCTCGAGCGGACGCGGCGTGTATAGTCTTCCCAGTCAGCCACCGTCTTCACGGTTGGCATCTCGGGAGTTGCCGACTCACAATAGTCGGCGACCTCGGCCTGCGCCTGGCGAGGGCCGATAATCTCCCGGGCGAGAGATTTGCTCACAAAGTCGTCACCGGCCGATTTTTCTTCGGCCCCAGCCGTGACGATCGAAGCAAAGGTGAAGACAGCGCCAAGCAAAAGGAAAGAAGTTCGATATCTCAACATGGCGAACCCCGGCGGGATGAAAGGGGCAGGGTGGACTGGAAGGATTAGAACAACGGTCTCGGGTCGCCGCAAGGGTCGACAGCTTCGGGACGTTGCGTCCTTTCGCTTCTCGGCCTCTCAGGGTTCTTGAGGAGCCATGTCGAGCAAAATCAAGCAACTTCGTGGAGTTGTTCACGAATCGTCGATCGGCTAAGCTGAGCCAAGTGCCTACGGTGCCTGGGGTGGGTTCCGCTACGAGCCATGTCGCCGAGCGTGTGAGCCAGGTTACGCCGGCCGGGGAGTCCTTTGTTCCATGTCGTTGACGTTCCGCCATGGGCTAATCGCCGTGGTCCTTCTCCTGGGACTTGGCTACTTCTCGTCGGCTCGAGCGCAAGACGCCGAGGCCCCAGCAGCCGCCGGCCCTGCTCAGGTTGAGGGTTCGGAATCTTTTCTTCACTGGATGATCCGAGCCTCCGGTCCTATCGGCCTGGTCATCACCGTCATGTCTTTTTACCTGATTGCCCTCGTCGCCTGGATGGCCTTTCAATGCCGGCGATCGGTGGCGATCCCAGAGTCGCTCTTTCAGGAACTGAGCAACCTGTTAGGCCAGAAGCAATTCGAAGAGGCCTATCAGCGGCTCACCAACAACGACTCATTTCTTGGTCGCGTCTTGATGGCCGGCGTTCGCAAGCTCCCCTCCGGGCCGGTGCCCGCCCAACGCGCCATGGAGATGGCCAACGAAGACGCGACGATGGAGATGGAGCACCGAACCACGTATCTCGCCACGGTGGGAACGCTGGGCCCGATGATCGGCCTCGTGGGGACGGTCTATGGCATGATCATGAGCTTCCGGGTGATCGCTACGGCGGGGGCTTCGCCACAGGCAAGCCAACTCGCCGCGGGGATTTCGACCGCGTTGTTCGCCACTCTGGAAGGGATCGCCCTTTCGATTCCCGCCATTTACTTTCATTCACTCTTCCGAAACCGCATCGCCAGGCTCTCTCTCGAAGTGGCGCTGGCGGCTGAGGCACTTCTCGAGCAATTCTCGCCGGGAATCCGATCGCTTCACCCACTCGCGGCGACCCCTGTTGTGGCCGCGCCCCGGCCGGCGCTGCCGACCGTAGAGAAGTGATGTTGGACCGACTGGCCATCGACCCGAAGAGACTTCGGCATGCCCCAAAGACGATGGAACCGCGGCGGAGAGACGTTCAGCCTGAACTTGACTCCGCTTCTCGACGTCGTGCTCCAGCTCATCACGTTCTTCATGATGCTGATCCATTTCGGGTCCAAGCTCGAAGGAGCGACCAAAGAGGTGAGATTGCCCGTCGCACCCGCCGCGTTGCCTGGCAAGGATCTTACGCTGGACCGGGTGGTGGTGGGTTTGGATCGGCAGGGGCGGCTTCTGCTGGAGTCTGGCGCCATTGAGGCGGACGCCGCTGACGCCTGGTGGTCTGAGCAGGCGAAGCGCCGACTTGCGGGGCAAGAGATGCTGGGAGGCCCCACCGAAGAAATCCCCACCGTGGTCGTGATCCGCGCCGATAAGGATGTCCCTTACGGCAAGGTGCGAAGAACCTTGGCCTCCGCCCAGGAACGAGGCTTCGCTCACTTCAGCCTGGTCGTCTTGCGAGGCGAACCCCGATGAGTCCGGCGTTTCGCAGTAAGAAGTCCCGACTCGCGGTGAATGACGAAGGGGTCCAGTTCCCTGTCACGCCGATGCTCGACATGGCGTTTCAGCTCCTGGCGTTCTTCGTGCTGACATTCCAATCCCCGTCGTCCGAAACTCACATCGACCTAGATCTACCCGCAACCCCCCTGGCACTCCCCGGGGAAACGAAGGGATCGGCTCGCCCTTTCCCCGCCCGGCGAGTCGACACCGATCTTGAAAATGATCTGTTCGTGAGGGCTGAGTCGAACGACCTGGGAGACCTAAAGTCCTTGCGACTCGGTGAGTTGCCCGTCCCTGACATCGCGACCCTGGGAGATCGCCTTCAGCGCTACGTTAAGGTCCTGGAAGGGCGCCCGCTCCGCGTCCGGCTCGCGGCCGATGACGCCCTGCGCTATGAAGAGGCCACACGACTCGTGGCCGTGATCTCCGCGGCAGGGGTTGCGACCATCCGGCTCACCAATCCTTCCAGTGTTGCCGAGACTGGTCCGGCAGCCGCTAGCAAACAGCCATGAAACGACTCTGGGCGATGTCCGGCCTCATTCTCTCGGTCGTACAGCCGTCGCTCGCGGAGGCCCAGTCACCCCTCGAGCTAACCGACCTGCCGCAATATCGCGCGGCCCTTCAGCCCCCCGGCAAACGAGAGATCCCACCCATCAGCGTCGGCTTCCGCGACCTCTGGTTCCATAGCCGAGACTATGAAGGGAAGCGGGTTAGCGTGGAAGGACGGCTCATTCGCCGTTTTCGCCAGGAGCCCTTTGGCTCCTTCCCCGCACTGACGGAGGCCTGGCTGCTCTCGCCGGCGGGGGATCCGTTTTGCGTCGTCTATCCCGCGCCCGGACGCTCCGACCCACTCCAAGGGAGCTTCGTGCGCTTCTCGGGAATTTATCTCAAGAAGGTCCGCTACCAGGGCAGTGACGGCCCGCGAGGAGCCCCGCTCATCGTCGGAGCCGACGCGCCCAAGATGACGACGCCGACGGCCGTCCTCCCGCAAAAGGGAATCGGGTTCTCACAGCTCGACTGGACGCTCGGCCTGAGTGCGGCGACCCTCGTGATCTTTGTGCTGCTCATTCAGCACGCGCGCCGACCCAGGCGGCGCGAGGTGCGTCGCGCCACCGAAGAGCCTCTGCCATTCATTCCCGCCTCAGAAATCGAGTCCGATCAGAGCGGTTCCCAAACGGATGCAGACAGGTTGCGGGGAGAGACATAAGTCCCCGTCGAATCCGCATCTTTGGAAAGGCCTGAAGCCGCCGTGACCGTGCCGGTGTGCAGCGTGTCAGCCGCGGGCGGAGTGCTCGAGTGATGGCTGCGAGCGAACACGAACCATCGCGCCATCGAGAAGCTGATCCCGGTCGCCGTGACGATGCCCACCAGAGCGGCTGCCAACTTGTGGCGCTGGAAGTAGCCGATGTAGTTCGGCAGGAGCAGCCGGAGTGAATAGCTAAGGATGATCCCTAACGCGTTACTCAAGGCATACGCCAGAAACTGCTTGAGGACCGACTCACGGCGGGCGTAGCTGAAGGTCAGCCGGCGATTGAGCGAGAAGTTCCAGGTGAGTGCGATAGCGATCGCAAGGGCCGCCGCAACGGCCAGTAACGCCGAGCCGCCAATAACCGGCGCCTTGGCAGTGGCGAGCCAGGTGTTGGAGAGGAGCCACTGAAAAAATGCGTAGCAGCTCAGGTCGACGATCATTCCCGACGCGCCGACGAAACAGAACTGAATAAGCCGCGAGAAATTCCCGAACCGGTCATCAGCCAGTCGCTTAGCAAAACGGAGGTCGTCAAGGCTCCAATGAGCCCGTGAGGAGACCGCTTGCCGCGACGCAGGAACGTCCTGTATCCGTCCTTCCGTCCGCACCGCCAACTCGAGGGCGAACAGACAACCGATCGGGGCGAACTCCCGATCTTTCACCAAGGCGGGGGATACGGCCACGAGTCCGGAAAGTGGGTCGGACGTGCCAAGAAACTGTCGCCCGGCACGACCGAGCATCACCTGAAGCCGGCCACCAACTCCAGGCGCCACGTCGATCCGGCGGCTGGCAATCGCCAGGTCCGCCTCTCCATTCAAGATCGGCGCAAGAACCTGTTGCACGTCTTCAACCGCGTAACCTCGCGTTCCATCCAGAAGGAGGAAGACATCTCCTTGGGCCTTCAAAAGGGCCGCAATGGCGGCCGGAGAAAGCCCGGGGTCGTTGGAAGTGCTATGGGGAAGCTCCGCGCCTTGAAGGCTCGGCGGCGAAGACACGCGTGAGTCGAGCGCTGCCAAGCACTCAACCGTGTGTCCCATTCCCCGCAGGCTCGCGCATACCTCTTGGACCCGTTCGTCAGCCAAAGGAGCGAAGGGGGTGACCGGCAAAATCAGGCAAACCTGAGCCATGAGCGTCCAAGGCTCCCTTCGTTGTCCCTCGCGTTGCGAACTTGGGACTCGGGTGGGTGAGGATGATGCCGCCGAGAACTGGGCACGAGAGAACGCTTTGGGGGGGAGCGCCTCCCTGTATAATCCCTAGTTCTCCTACAATCCGCGGCGAGTCGGTTTAGGAAATCCTATTTCTTCACCGCACTCTTGGCAATCCTAAGTTCAGGATGGTCGTCCCACGTCTTCTGTGCGTGGGTACACCTTATGACGAGGCGCCGAGCGCAGGATCTGTTCCCGCCCCCAGGAAGTCACCTGCCGAAAAGCGTCTGACCGAATGAAGTTACGGAAAGCCGCGTCATCGCTCCATTCGCTCAGGATGGCGTAGGAGTACGGATCATCGACGCGTTGATAAAGATAACTCGACGTATGACCAGGTATGGTATTGAGGAGTTCCAGCACAGCCTGGAACTTGGTGGTGAAGAGCTCGACTTTGTCGGGAAGCACTTCGTAGTACATACCCACGGTCAGCATCGTGGCAACTCCATGACTTCAGCGGCGATAGACGAGGACGGCGATGGTTTGAAAGCAGCAGGAAAGGGCTTACTGGGGAGGGACTTCGTCGAAGGCACGATCGATCCAACCGCCTCCGAGGACGACGTCCCCCTGATACAGCGTGACCACCTGGCCGGGGGTAATCGCGGATTGAGGCGTCTCGAAAACGACACGGACGCGATCGTTGGAAACCGGATAAGCCACGGCTTTCGCCGCGGTATGGCGGGCTCGAATCTGTGCGTCGCAAGAGACAGGAGAATCAGGGATGGGAGCCTGCCAATTAAAACGGGAGGCGTCGAGCGCGTTCTTCTCGAGCGATTGGCGATGACCGATCGTCACCGTCCGCGTCACCGGCTCGATTTCGACGACATAGCGCGGCGCCCCGACCGCAATCCCCAACCCTCGCCTCTGCCCGATCGTGAATCCTTCGATTCCGGAATGCGTGCCGACGACTTTTCCGGCCTCATCGACGATCTCGCCGGCCGTTTCAAGCTCTGGCCTGCGAGCCCGGACAAACTCAAGGTAATCGTCGTCGGGAATGAAACAGATCTCCTGGCTGTCCGGCTTATCGTGGACGGGCAGCCCCTGCTCTCTGGCAATCTCCCGGATCTGGGCCTTGGGCAAATGTCCCACAGGGAAGAGGATGTGTGAAAGCAACTCTCTTCTCAGCCCAAAGAGCACATAGGACTGGTCCTTGGAACGATCGACCGCGCGAGCCACACGAGGCACGGAATCCACATCGTGAAGCATCCGTGCATAGTGCCCGGTCGCGACGAAGTCGGCCCCTACCTGCTTTCCATAAGACCAGAGCTTGCCGAACTTCAGCCAGATATTACACATCACACACGGGTTGGGAGTCCGGCCCGCCGCGTACTCATCCACGAATTGATCCATGATCCGAGCGAAGTCTCGCTCGAAGTCGAGAGCATAGAAGGGGATATCCAAACGGTCGGCAACGTTCTGGGCGTCGACCGCATCGATGGCGCTGCAACAGGTCTTGGCGCGGCGTTCCTCTCCGCCTTCATACGCACCGGTGCGCATGAACAGGCCGATGACCTCGTGCCCCTGCTCTTTCAATAAGTGCGCGGCGACGGAGCTGTCGACTCCGCCGCTCATCGCCAAAACGACGCGGCTACCCATGCGCCCACATTCCCGAATTCCTAACCCTCGAACACCAACTCTCTGAGCTATCGTACACCCTGATCCCCGCGAGCCACAACCTCTCCTCGCTTCATGCCCTGTCTACTGGCCTGTCCCGCGTCCCAAGGCTCCGTGTAAGAGCCCGGGCCCGGATGCGTCCAGGACGCCGCGCAGGCCATGAACAAGCCTCGCTCACAATGGCCCAAATCCCCGGGACATCCCGACTTTCGTCGCAGGGTTCCTTCAAGCCTCCTTGGTGAAGAATTGGGCTTGTGCGTAAAAGCGACGCGCCGAGGAAATCAGGTCGCTTCGCTCGTCGCCGATCGGGTCGCTTTTTCGACAATACCACTGGTTCCCAACCGGCGCCCGAGTTCGGCTTCAACATCAGACCAGGCGACATCATAACGGCCGAGGAGGACCAACGTGTGAAACACCAGGTCGGCCGCCTCGCGAATGAGATGGGTTCGCCCCATCTCCCCCTCCTCCTTCGCGGCAGCGATGACCTCGGCGGCCTCCTCAACGATCTTGCCGAGAATCTTGGCGTCCCCCTCACGCAATAACGAAATGACATAGGACGGCTCCGTGGGAGGGTTTACTTTCCTCTCGGCGATCAAGCGCGATAAAGCCAGAATAACTGATGAATCCGACATTTTCTCATGTCCTTATTTTTGGCTTTCTATAACATCTTCAAACCTTCTTCAACTGAGAGCAGAGAATTCCTTATTTTGACGCAGAAACCCATTAAGGAAACTTTACGACAATCCCCATAGTTGAATCTGAGTTCTCCTTGATTAACCCCAAAGTACAGACTAACCTTTAACTGTACCCGAAGAGTGGGTGCAAGCATGTGGTCCCGGATCCTCTCTCCCCCCCTTCGTGAGGATCGTCTGCCCTCAGCGGCTATCAGTCTCCGCAACTCTGATTCTCTCGTGTGTTCCGCTGTAGCGACACGCAACACCTGAATAACAACAAGGGTCTGCCATGCGCCGAACCATTAAGCAAGGATGGCGCGGCTCCGCGACCATTCGGCCGCGGAAGCGTAGGAGAAGTTCTCCTCAAGTTGAACTGATGGAGTGCCGCCACCTTCTTTCGACTGTTAGCGACATCGTCGTGCAGCCGGCAGTTCAGGCGGATCGCGGTTGGGGGGGATCGACGGGTACCACAACGGTCACGAGCCCCGTTTCAGGGAGCCTCTCACCGGCCCAGGTCCGTCAGGCCTATGGCTTCAACCAGATCACGTTCAGCACGGGGGGGAAGACGATCACCGGCGACGGCACGGGTGAAACCATCGCGATCGTCGACGCCTATAACGACCCGAACATCGCGAGCGACCTCGCCAAGTTCGACAGCCAGTACGGCCTGGCGGCCGCCAACCTGACGGTGGTTAGCCAGACCGGCAGCAAGACAGCCCTTCCCAGCACAGACGCCGGTTGGGCCCTGGAAATCTCGCTCGATGTCGAGTGGGCCCACGCCATGGCGCCCGGGGCCAAGATCGTTCTGGTCGAGGCGAATTCCAGCAGCCTGAGCGACTTGCTTACGGCGGCGAAGTACGCCTCCACCCAAGCCAACGTCGTCTCTATGAGCTGGGGAACCAACGAGTTCTCGAGCGAGACCTCATACGACTCCACCTTCAACGTCAAGGGAGTCACGTTCGTCGCAGCCTCGGGCGACAGCGGTGGGATATCGGGTGCCGAGTGGCCCGCAGCCTCTCCCAATGTCGTCAGCGTCGGCGGAACCACGCTTTATACCAACTCCTCGGGGACTTACCTGGGCGAGACTGCGTGGAGCGGCTATTACTCTCAGGGCAGTGGCGGCGGCGTGAGCCAGTACGAATCCACCCCCTCCTATCAGCAAAGCGCCTTCCCCGGATTGTTGCCGGCGCGAACAACGCCGGACGTTTCCTATAACGCCAACCCGAGCACGGGATACGCCGTCTACGACTCGTTGGCGTACGAGGGACAGGCGGGTTGGTTTGAAGTGGGGGGCACCAGCGCCGGCGCTCCGCAATGGTCGGCCCTGGTCGCCATCGCGGATCAAGGACGAAGCCTCTCGAGCCTCTCGTCTCTGAGCTCGCAGAACACGTTGAACTTGCTTTACAGCAAGGCGGGGACGGAATACAGCAGCACGGCTTCGGCTTATTTCAATGATGTCACCTCGGGCTACAACGCCTATTACATGGCGGGACGAGGTTATGACCTGGTGACCGGCCTGGGAAGCCCGAAAGCCAGCGCACTGGTCGGCTTCCTGGCGACAGCCAACACGAGCACGATTACCGTTACGTCGGCGATCCCCTCGTCTGGTTCTTCAAGCTCGTCGGGTTCCTCGTCGTCGGGCGGCCAGAGTAATAACGGACCTCCGCCTCCGGGACCGCACCGATTCGACGTGGTAAGTGTCGTCACGACGGTTACCACGACGACCTCGGCCGTGAATCAGGCCGCGCCGACGATCGTGGTGACGCCGACACAATCGTCGACGAGTTCTTCTTCTTCGTCCTCGACCTCAACGTCCCCAACATCAACGTCGACCTCGACGCTGACGAGCACCACCAGCTCGTCGACGGCTCCTCGAGGACAGTCCGTTGATGATAAGCGGGGACCATTGTTCCTGCGTTCCTCCACCGAGAACCCAACAACAACCCGATCTTCGCAGAGCCGCCTCCGCACTCAGCGCGGGTCGTACTCTCCGTTGATCAAGAAGCTGAACCCGGGCGATCAGGGTCCCGAGGTCGACCAGCCTCTCAACCCGGCTCTCGACCAGATCCCAGCAGGCCAGGACAAGGGGAACAACGGTCAGGAGCCAGCGGCCCCTGCCCCCCCCATTGATCCCTCGGAGACGCCAACGCCGATCGAGACCGAAGAATCGACGGTGGCGAAGCCCATGCTGTCGGTCGGGATCGTCTTTGCGGTCTGGAAGATCTGGGAGCGGCGCCGCGAAAAGAATGAGAAGAAGCGGCGGCGTGACGAGATGGCCTAGAAGCCGCGTTCGGCCAAACGTATGATCAAGATCGGCCGTTCCCCGGATTCGTCCCTCCCAAGGGACGCCGGGGAATTGGCCGTTTCTTCGCGATGTTTGATACTTACTGTTTTGTCTATCTTTGTCCCCTAAGCCAACCACCGGTTTTCCCCATCCTCCACCCTCTTGCGATAGCCTCCAGGATGCCCCATGCCAGCGCCCGGTGAAACGGAAATGGAGTTCGGTGTTCCGATCCCCGGCAAGATCCTGCCGGAGTCGGAATGGGCCCGCACGGCGATCAAGCATCTCCCTCCGGCCGGTCCCCTTGATTGGGACGCGGTCTTCGGGAGAAACGCCCCCGTCGTCCTGGAACTCGGATGCGGGAACGGTCGCTACACGCTCTTGAGCGCGCTCGCGCGTCCAGAGTTGAATCATATCGGTGTCGACATCCTGCCCGTCGTTATCCGCTACGCAACGCGCCGAGCAAACCAGCGAGGCTTGCACAACGTGCGGATGGCCGTAAAAGATGGGCAAACTTTTCTATCAGAATACGTCGCGGAAGGAAGTCTCGCCGAGGCTCATCTCTACCATCCACAGCCCTATCACGACTCGCGGCGGGCCCATCTCCGCCTGATTACTCCGAGGTTCCTGGCTCATCTGCATCGTGGACTGGCGGCCGGCGGCCTCTTCATCATCCAAACTGACAACCCGGATTACTGGGACTACATCAAGAACGTCGTCCCCGTCTTTTTCGAGTTTCAAGAACACCCTGACCCATGGCCTGATGCCCCCGATGGACGTTCCCGGCGCGAGATCATCGCACGAAGCCGGAATCTCATGATCTTCCGAGGTATCGGCGTTCGTCGCGACGGCTTGAGCCGCGAAGACGCGATCTCGGTCGCCAACAGCCTTCCCCAACCCACGTTCAAGAGCCGAGGCCCCTGGTGCGATCTTGACGCCTGGGAAGACTCCCCTCACCCGCAGGGCAACTCCGGGCAACGTCCCCCGCGTCAGAGTCGTTGAGGGGCCGCCAGCTCTCCCACACGACCAGGACAGCGTTTGGCAAGTGACAAAACCCGCGATCAATTTCTCCGAAAATCTCGCGGTCATCCTGGTCGGCCGACCGCTCGCCTTTGCTGTCATGAACAGGATCTGGCGGCCGGGGCGACAAGGCCAGGGGGCGAAGGATTGATCCTATCGCAACAATAATCACTAATATTCTCACAATATTGTGTTGCTATTTATGGACTCGGAGCTCTTTATGACAGTTCACACAGTTGGTGGTCAGCCGAAGGTAGGCCAGCGTTGCGCCATCGATGTTCTTTTCGTCGGCCTTGGTTTTGAGCTGTTCGAGTAGCTCCTGGAACTCCAAGGCATAAAATCCATATCGAGACGTTGCTGGGCGGCTCATGGCCGGCCACTCCGGCGATTCTTTCAAGGCCTGAAGCGCACGGGCCCCCTTTTTTATCTCCGCGAAATCCTCTCGGGCCAATCCTTCAAGGATGTCTTTGGCATATCCTAGCTTCTCGCGCATGAGATCCGCCCGCCCGCTTCGACGCGGCCCTTGAGCAATGGCCAGGGCCCCTGCAACCAGCAGTACCACACCACCCAACCAGAAAGCGTTTGCGAACTTCATCAGTACCACCTCCCGCTCCGTTGCATGCCGCTGAGGAGAAGGCTATCGCCCCAGGCGACGGCAATATCCCATGTCGCCATGAAGTTAGCTCCCCTTCTGCCTGGCTATAACACTCGAAAGAATTGATGACGCGTCACGGCGGACCGGAGAGAAGGCCGCGCGACACGGATTCATCCCTAGAGATTTCCGTAGGCCTCTTCGGCGGTAACCAAGGCTCGCGCAATCTCGATGAGCTTCTTGTTCTTTTCACTGGCCAACTTCTGAAGGCGGCGAAACGCATCGCTCTCGTCCAGGTTGGCTTTCTTCATAAGCAAACCCTTTGCCTTCTCAATGATCTTACGATCCTCGAGTGCCTGCTTGAGGTCGGCTGCCTCCTTGTGCAGTGCCTGAAACTGCGCAAATCGTCGCATGGCAATGGCAATAGCCGGGTCCAAGTCCGCCTGCTTGATCGGCTTGACCAGATACGCCATCACGTAGTCTGCATCGGCACGCCGGATTGTGAGCGGGTCATGGTGGGCCGTGACAAGAATGACGGGGACGGGGGTATCCCTGTAAAGTTGCGCGGCTGCGTCGATACCATCCATATCCGGCATCTTGATGTCCGTGATTACAAGATCCGGCTTTGCGAGCCTGCAGAGATCGACCAGTTCGCGGCCGGTCTTGGCCGCGCCGACCACTTCGTGGCCCAGGACGGGCAGGATGGTAGAAAAATAGTCGCGCATGTCAGTTTCGTCGTCAGCCACTGCAATGCGTAGCACTCGAGTCATTGCATCCCCCTCGGCAATATCACGGTGAACTCGGCTCCCCGATTCTGTCGATGGCCCGCGCTCATTCTTCCACCGTGCGCGTCCACGACCCGTCGGGCGATGGCCATGCCCAGGCCGGTTCCCTTGGTCTTGGTTGTGTAGAACGGTTCGAAGACTCTTTCGCAATCCGGCATGCCGAAGCCAGGGCCGTTGTCCCCGATCACAATCTTCACGGCCGGGAGACCATCCAAGGACGACGCCGAACATCGAATGTCGATTTCGACCGGATCGGGACATGCGGCCAAGGCATTTTCAAAGATATTACGAAAGACCTGTCCAAGCCGGAACGGATCGACCATGCAGCGCAAATCGGGTTCGTCTCGAATCTCGCGCAGCGTTGTCGTACGACCGGTTCGCTGTGACTCCAGGTGCGCCCAGGCTTCGCGCCAAATCGCCTCAACTTCGCAGCAACAGCGATCGAGTCGGATCGGTGCCGCATATCCGCGGACATCTTCGTAAAGATGATGCAGGTGATCTTGCGCAAGCTGGATGCGAGTGATGAGGTCAAGTGCCTTGGGCCGATCCTGGACGTGAAGGGCGAGCATTTCCAGACAGGCCTGGCTACGTTGTAACGCGTTGCGACTCTCGTGTGCCAACCCCGCCACCATCTGACCAATCGCCGCCAATCGCTCCGCGCGCAAGGCCCGTTCCTGGGCCTCGCGGAGGTCCGTGATATCTTGCCCGATGGCAAGGATACCCGTCGTCTTCGATTCCGCATCCTTGAGCACACGGTGAGACCAGCGGACCTCGCGCTGCCGTCCTTCCCGTGTGACAATCGCGTTAGATATGTCCGAAGGTTCAGACGCGCCGGAATTCCGGCCAAAGGCCTCTCGAACCCTGAGTCGATCCTGGCTCGGAAGTAGCGTGTCGAAGAAGTCGCGATTGACAAGCGATCCCGGCGCATATCCACAGAGCTCTTCGGCGAAACGATTCGAGCGGAGGATGTGTCCCTCGGCGTCGAGCACGAGTACGACTGCCGGCGCTGCCTCAATCAAGCCTTCGGCGAAGTCCCGTTCTCGACGCATCGCTCGATCCGAGCGTTTGATGGCCGTGAGGTCGAGCACAATGCAGATACACCGATCGCCCGGCTGTCCCAACCGCGCATGTCCGATCAAAACAGGTACGAGTGTACCATCCTTGCGGAGATATTCCTTCTCGTACGGCACACAGGCTCCATGCCGCATGGCTTCCGCAATACCCTGTTCGTCGCGAATCCGATAGCTGGGGGGTGTGATATCCGCCCAACGCACACGCCCGGCCTCGAGATCTTCTCTGGTGTAGCCCACCAGGCGGAGCAGTTCGTCGTTAGCCTCCAGCCAATTACCATCGCGATCGCTCGTACCGATCCCCACGATACGCGCCTCGAAGAGGCGACGGAAACGTTCCTCACTCGCCCGCAATGCCTCATCGGCCCGTTTGCGCTCGGTAATGTCGCGATAGCTGGCGACGATCGCCGCAACGGCCGGCTCATCAAGCAGGTTCTGTCCCACGGCCTCAATGTATCGCCAGGTGCCGTCCGCGTGTCGTAGCCGGAATTCGGCCGTGATGGGCGCCCCTTGACGACGGACCGCTTCATCCAGGAAAGCCCGCTTGGTGAGCAAATCGTCCGGGTGAACAATCGCATCGCGAAAGATATTCCTTCCGATGCGCCCATCCGGCGGATAGCCAAGCATATACTCAATCGACGGGCTCTGATAAAGAATCGTTCCGTCCTGATCAAAGGCGGTAATGACGTCGGAGGAGTTCTGCACCAAAATGCGATACCGTTGCTCGGCGAGCCGCAACGCCTCCTGCGATTCCCGATAGCTTGCGATATGAGCAATCCTGGCCCGCAACTCCTCCGCGGAAATGGGTTTCAGGATGTAGTCCGTCGCTCCTTGACGCAAAGCCGAGACGGCCCCTTGCAGGTCCGAGTAACCCGTCACAACAATCACGGCCGCCTCGGGAGCCAGAGACCGCAGCCGCGGCAAGAGCTCGTCGGCCGTGGCATCGGGGAGCCTGCGATCCAGAATGATGGCCGACAGTGAGGCCCAATCCTGCCGCCCGAGAGCCTCGGCCGCAGACCCGGCGGTTTCGACGCGATGATTATCCAACTCCAGAATGTCGCAGAGGTTGCTCCGCGTATCCGGATCATCCTCGATGACCAGAATGTGCAAGGGCCTCAGCGCAGTCATCCCGGGCGACTCCGCGTGTTGGTCAAACGGTCAAGGGTATCGAGGAGCCCGGGAATATCGAACGGCTTGTAGCAAGCCGCGTCGGCCCCTTCCGCGAGCACTTGCTCGACCAGAGAATCCATCTCGGGTCGGCAACCCGTAATGACCACCGTTCGAGCTTCTGGCGCAAACTCCCGCATCAATCGGAACACCTCCGCCCCGTCTCCGCGCGGTAGCTTCATGTCAATCAAGGCGAGCTGGCAGTTCAGGCCCTGCAATTGGTCGGACGCCGCTGCCGCATCATGGGCCAAGGCAACCCGATAGCCTCGCTCGCGGAGAATGTCCCACAAGCTTTCGCAAAGGTCGCGATCGTCGTCGACCAGTAAAAGTAATGGCTCATCCTGCGCCTGCCCAATCAACCCTAAGAGCGCAGACATATTCACAGGTTTAGGAAGAACCCGCCATGTGCCGGCATTGAGGGCTTCTTTGGACGTTGAATCACCGGCATATGCCGTGACGAGAATGGCCACGGTCTCGGCACGGAGTCGCTTGATCTCGCGGTAGAGGGTCAAGCCATCCATTCCCGGCATCTTCAAATCAAGGATGGCCACATCGTAATGGCGATTTCGGATCAACTCCAGCGCGGACGGACCATCATAGGTGCAGTCGACCTCATAACCCAAGTCGGTGAGAATGTCGAACAGATTGCTGCAAATGTCCTGCTCGTCGTCGACGACAAGCAGGCGCGGCACGTAAGGACTAGGAGGCATAGGATGATCCTCGTACCTCTTGTCTTGGCGCCGACATCAATCGGACGGTGAAGACACTTCCCTTGTTGAGTTCGCTCTTCACGTGGAGGCTGCCGCCACTCTTGTCGAGGATGGTCCGTACGATGGCCAGCCCAAGGCCGAGACCTCGTGCTTTCGTGGAGTAGAGCGGCTCGAGAATGCGAGAGAGATCCTCGGTGGGAATTCCCACCCCCGTGTCAGCGATCGCCACCTCCACGGCTCCATCGCAGTCTTGGCCATCCACCGTAAGATCCCCTCCCCCAGTCATGGCGTCGCGGGCATTCCGAATCAAGTTACCAAACACAATCCGGAGCTGATCCGCGTCGGCCAACGCCGGACTGAGAGACGTGGGGAGCTGGACCTTGAGACAAATGTGCTCGCCCGGTGGATAGGCTTCAATCGCGTCTCGTACGCATGGCTCGATCGGGACCGGTGAAAGAGAAGGGAGCGGGAGCCGGGCGAAATCCGAGAGTGTCTTGATGACGCCGTTGGCCATCTCGACTTGACGTTCAATCCGGTTGAGATGCTCGGCCTTCTTCTCGGGCGTCGGGTTGCGCGCGTTGAGCAAGTAGTAAACCGAGGTCTTCACCACGTTCAGCGGGTTGCGGAGCTCATGGGCTACGCCTCCGGCAACCTGACCAAGTGTCGCCAACCGCTCGGTGCTCTGGAGGCGCCTGGCATATTCGGCTTGATATGCCCCCTCGATAATTGCGAGATCAAGGTCAAGCAGTTTATTGAGCGACCGAATCGTTTCCTTGAAGAGGACAGAGTCTCCGTCCCACCGCAACTGGATCAGACGGCTCAACCCCGTGCGAAGCCGGGACAGCGCGACATTGGTGTAAACCTGCTCAAGGCCGATCTCGACATGGCGCCAGCCTACCCTCCAGCGCCGTTCCACGTACAATTCGTCATATCGACCAGAAAACAGTTCTCGAATCCAGCCAAGTAACGTCCCCTTGAGGCGGTCAATCTGAGGTTGGCCCCCCGTGATAACCTTTCGCGCTCCCGGGTGCCGCGCGACCTGTGCGTAGAAATCATCGATAAGTGCAGGCAATTCCTTATCAACTAAAGGAGCAACTGCCGCGACGCGACTCGCGTCCTCTTCTGTCCACCCCACGTACGCCTGCAGCTCCCGGTATCGATCAAAATGCCGATCTATATCCATGCAAACCTCTTGGGCCAAGAGCCAACGATGAAAAGCGACGAGAAGCCACAGTTGATCGCGAACGCGCGGGCTCTCTTAACCCAAGACCGGACAGCCACGTCATGAGCCTCCGGACGCTAATCACTAGATTATACGATCTCTACGCCAGAGCAAAATGCTCCTCGAAGACTTCAGCTTCGCTTGACATCTTCGCGCGTACTCTCAAATGACCCCTTGATATCTCGGCCACTCGTGGGTAGACTAGGGTTGTCATTGCTCATGATGGGCAAGTGACTGAGGCTATGGTGGCCCCGCCGTGCGAACAATTGCATGGACGGGGCTTGTTTTTTGCGCCTCCTCCCTATCCGGCGACCGGATAACCGGGAATCCTCGTCCCGGCTTCGTTTCCCGCGGTAATGACTGCCGCCCTAGGTTCGCGTGGATGGTTCGTCCATCACGCAACACTCAGGAGGTGGCATCATGAACGCGCCGGTCAATAGACTTCATGCACTCTCCACAACACCGAGGCGATCAGACATTGAATTGGAGGCCAGAAGCCGCCTCTCAAGAAGCGGCTATTTTGCCTTGCGGGACGTCTCGTGCTGCGTTTCCTCCCATTCCGTTCAGCTCAACGGCCGCGTTCCCACCTATTACTTGAAGCAACTCGCCCAAGCGATCGTTGCCGAACTCACAGGCTCACGACAGCTCATCAACCAAATCAAAGTAGCCACGTCGAGGGATTCTCGCTCGGGATGATCTCGGCGAGCGCTACAGGTCAACCCATCCAAGCATCCTGAATGCAACCTCCAACATTGCGAAGGGTCAGTCCTCAATAGCACCCAGAATGGAGTCGAATGCCATGTTGGTTCTAAGCCGCAAACTGAACGAGGCCATCGTCATCGACGGCAACATCCGCGTCACGGTGGTGGGCATCAAGGGGAACCAAGTCCGCCTGGGGATCGAGGCGCCCAGCCACATAGGAATCTACCGCGAGGAATTATGCTCTCGCGAAAGAGATACCTACGTGCGTGATATGGCGCAAGAGCCGGCTAGCAGCGCAATGCCTTGCTAAGCCAAGGAGCCAAATCCATGGTCCTGTGCCGAGTCCCTCACACCGCGGCAAACATGCGACCTTCCCGGCCGGAAGGAGCCTATTTCCAGTGTCGTAGAGGCTTTAATGGATTGGTCTTCTCACGCCGGGCCATTACTGAGCAGGCAAATACACCGTTCTCGGAGACAACCGCCGATTATCGGCGGACTTGGCCCCATCACAGAGGTGACGGCTAGGCCGCGCTGAGCATGGCAACGGCAGTTGGTTCCGCAACAACATCTTCGGCAACCTCAGGAGTCTTGTCATGAAAGCCAACCCGGAGCGCGTCGTCGTGAAAGAGGGGTTCTGTTCACAGTGCCTGATGCCGAGCAAACAGGTGCATCATTGCCATTTCCCGGAAATCCGAGCGGCATGCAACTCCATCGTCGAGGGGCACACCCACCTCATCGAACTCTTGAATCGCTATCGCGACGGAGCCCAGAGCCTTTGGCACCGAGGAACCATTGACACCGCTCTTTCCGACGTGAAAGCATCCTTGGAATCGCTCCAACCAGAGTCTACGCTCGACGAAATGCCGTGCCGTTGCGAGCCTCGCGTCAACGACGGAGCGACGCATGCCTCCTCGACTTCTGCATAACCCGTGGCACGGCCTTGCAGGTAGTCCATGTCTAGTCTCGCTTCCGTGGATCGGTGCATTCTCATTCGCCTGAACCTTCGAAGGCGAACCTTGGCAAGGATGGCCAACCCCTCCTTAATCCGGAATGAGGGGCGCAGTCGCCCGGCAAATTCACTCGTGGGAAAAGAGGTTGGCCATGCCTAAGACGATGAGAGCCTTTGTGATGAAAGGCATCGGTGAGGTGGACTTTGTGGAAAAGCCCATTCCCGATCCAGGGCCCAACGACGCCGTCGTGAAGACAACACGCGCTCTTATCTGCACTTCCGACGTCCACACACTTCGTGGAGGCATCGGGGAGCGGCACGGATTGACTTTGGGTCATGAAGCCGTGGGGATTGTTGCCAAGCTCGGGTCGGAGGTCAAAGGGTTCCGCGAGGGTGACCGGGTACTCGTCGGCGCGATTACTCCCGACTTCACCTGCGAGAATTGCCAGAGAGGCTACACGTCGCAGTGCGGTCACCTGCTGGGCGGATGGAAATTTGCAAACATCAAAGATGGTGTTCTTGCCGAATATTTCCATGTCAATGATGCCCGCGCCAATCTGACACCGATTCCAGACGCCATCCCTGACTACGCCGCCGTCTACTGCGCGGACATGCTCTCCACGGGCTTCATGGCCGCCGAGCACGCCGCTATTCCACTCGGCGGAACAGTCGCGATCTTTGCTCAGGGACCGGTAGGCCTGATGGCGACGGTCGGGGCTCGTTTGCTGGGCGCAGGCCTGGTGATTGCCGTCGAAGGAATTTACAAACGCCAGGAATTGGCTCGGCACTACGGTGCCGACGCCGTGGTTGATCCCACGCAGGGGGACGTTGTCGAGAATGTCCTGCGCCTGACAGCCGGTGCCGGCGTGGATTCAGCCATCGAGTGTCTTGGCTCGCAGGCCACCTTTGAAGCCTGCGTGAAAGTAACCCGGCCGGGAGGCACAATCTCGGTGGCAGGCTACTTCGGGCATGGCGACTCCATCGAAATACCCCGTCTGTCCTGGGGAGTCGGAATGGGGGACCACGTGATTCGTACGGGCCTGTGCCCTGGCGGAAGCGTCCGAATGCAAAGGCTCTTGCGACTGATCGAATCGCGACGGGTCGACCCCACACTTTTGACAACGCACCACTTCCAATTCGATGAAGCAGGCATTGCCTTGCGACAGATGGAGACCAAGGAGGACGGCATCATCAAGCCACTCATCGTCTTCAACGACTAATCCGACGAAACAAAAAACAAGCATGACATAACCTCATGATAACCCTCATGAGGAGTGCGTGCCATTGAGGCTGCTGTCTTCATCCGACACTCTGCGGAGATCCTCTCTCAGCAAACGCCGTCCTCCGCACCGTCCGGACCGGTACCGATGCCTCGGATCGTTTTCGAATCGAGGTCGAACGCTCTCACCCAACACCATAAGTCCGCGAAATCCCAGCGCGGCCAGGACATGCACATCGAATTCGTTCCTTCTGCGTACACTGTCATGTTCAAACGAGGAGGCTCCGATGGCCGAAGTGAAAGAGATGCCTGTGACAAAGAGCCAGAATCCCAAAGAGCAAGAAAGCCCCGCGAAGGCCGTGGAAAATCGAGCTGCGTCCACAACACCGACATTGACGGCCAATAAGGGCACAGCTCCGGTTCTGCTGCGGCACTTTGCCCACGAAATGGATCGGCTCTTCGAGAATTTCGGTTTGCGTTTGCCCGGCTTTGTGGGGCGAGGTCGCGAGTTGCTCAGGCGGGAGACTGGACTCATTCCAGCCGAGTGGTCGCCTTGCATCGACATCAGCGAGAACAACGGCCACCTCCTCGTCCGCGTTGACCTGCCTGGACTCTCGAAAGATGACATCCAGGTCTCGCACACCGATGACACGCTCGTGATTCGAGGCGAGCGGAAGCAAGAACAAAGGGATACCCGTTCGGGATATGCCTATAGCGAATGCGAATATGGAGGCTTCTATCGAGCTTTGCCACTGCCCGAGGGAGCCGATGCCTCAAAGTCAAAGGCCGAATACCACGACGGTGTCCTCGAGGTGTCAATGCCCTTCTCCCCCCATCCCGAGAGAAAGGTCCACCGCGTGGAAATTCAGGAGAAGAAATAGATCGTCCTGCAAGACCCCGTGGGGGTGGTGAAAGCCACCCCCGTGAACGCGGCACTGCCGTTAGCGAACGCGATCAGTTTGCCCCAAGGATTTCCAACATTTTCTTCTCCTCACGCAGGAGCATACCCATGATTCGTAGTGTTCTGATTGGTCTGGACGGATCTTCCGCAAGCCTCTCGGCCGTCGAACTGGGAATTGAGTGGGCGCGCCGTGGTGAGATGTTAGTCGTCGGTATGGGGATCATCGATGAGCCGACGATTAGCGCGGCCGCACCGGTGATGATCGGGGGGGCGCCCTATGCGGACCCTATCATCTTTCGGGAACGAATGGCGGATGCACGTCGGCAGGTCGGCCAATTCCTGGAGCGATTCTCCTTGCGGTGCGCAGAGGCCGGCGTGAGCTCCAAGGTGTTAGAAAACGTCGGCCTTCCCTGCGAGCAGATTGCCCTCGAAGCCCAGCGCTACGATCTGATCATGCTCGGGGCGACAACGCACTTCCATTTCGAGATCAGTGAAGGGCACGACGACACCCTCAAGAAAGTCTTGAAGGGAAGTCCCAGACCGGTGGTGGTCGTTCCGGAGAAGTGGGACTCTCGCCGGTCCGTCGTGGTGGCCTACGACGGAAGCCTCCAGTCGGCTCGTGCCCTACAGGCCTTCTGCGAGTCCGGTCTCTATCGTTCCGCCAGGGTGCATGTTGTCTGTGTGCACCCCAACATCAAGGACGCGTTGCAAACGGCCGAACGAGCGATTGATTTTCTTCGCCATCATGATGTCTACGCCACACCCCATGGGCTCGCGACCAACACCGCGCCCGCGGATGTCCTCATGGAGCAGCTCCCAAGGCTAGACGCCGCTCTGCTTGTCATGGGAGCCTATGGCAAATCGACGTTTCGAGAGTTCTTCCTCGGGTCAACGACGCGCTCATTGCTGCAAGAGGCAAAGGTCCCTCTCTTCTTGTACCACTGATGAATGCGGAACGAACAACCCGGCCTTCTGACCGAGCTTCCCCCCCCTCGGTCCGAAGGTCGGCAACCATTCTTTCGACATCCCTGAGACGTAGGTCTGCTCGCGCAGCAGCTAAAGAAAGGCCTACCTCATCTAACTCTCATTTCCAATCCTAAGCACTTTCGCCCCGAGAGCTCCTTTACTCTTCAAATCCAAAGGAGCCTTGTCGGCATCATCAAGAGCATATTCCTGAATCTCTGACTTAAAGCAACTCTCGGCCGCCAGGGCCAGGAACTCTCGAACGTCGCGACGGGTCACGTAAGCAGCACTCCTATGCAAGAGGCGTGGAAATAGGGTCTCTAGCGCTCGGGCTGAAGAATACGGTTGTCGCGCACGAACTTGTGGCACTCGATGCAGTTGATGGTCATCCTGACGTAGGACAAGGTCGCGCCGTTGAGGTCTCGTTCATTAGCCCGCCGCACCAATTCATCCGCAATGGCCGCGAAATCGCCGCTATATTTCACGTATTTCAGATTCGGAGAGACTTTCCAGAGGGTGTCCTCGCAGATGAACTTCAATATCTTCGCGTTATCCGCAAGCCGGTCAAAGTCCTCGACCGACAACGCGACGAGTAATTCCTGGGCGTGCTTGAGCTTCTTCGTCATGGCTTGGCCCAAAACTTTGCGCTGCTGTGCGAGATCATCGCCGGCGTCCGAGGGCTTCTTCGGCCCATCGGCAACGAGGTAGCCGCCTGTGACAAGAACGAGAATCGCGAAAGCCATCGCGATTTTGGTTGACCTTCTCATCGCATTCCACCTTTCCCCAAAATTCGACCGTAAGAAATCCTCAAGAAACAGAAGTCACGAAACATTGACATGATCGCACTATAATAGTAAGAAAATCCATAATTTCTCTTTAACTTCGTTAATTCATATGGAATATGAATCAAAGAATCACACACACATTCGAATAACCATAAACGCGCAGCCGAATTCGGGGCGGCAAGAAGGTCAAGCCGGAGAAGAACGCTCTCAAAATCGTCACTTCCGGCTAAGACTGCCGATAAGCCAATGTTGAAGCAATGACTTGAACCATGCCAAGAGCAGCTTGACAGCACATGCCTACTTGGAGCGCAAAAATAAACCCCGCCTATGCGATGATTCGCACAGCGGGGCCACCTTAGCCATTGCCGCTTACCCTTCGTGAGCAGGCGACTTTTCCAAGCTACCGCATCTCTCTCGACACGTCAAGTATTCACAACAAGGAAAGTCCCCATGGCGAGTTATCAGCCAAATCCGGGTCCCTTGGATACTCCGAGTGATAGACTCCTCGGCACACCATCACATGAGGAAAATGCGAAGCACCGGTCGCGAGAAATCGACTTTCAGCGACATCTTCGGAAGTCTGCTAAAATCAGGCAATGACCTGCGACACACAAACCATTGCTTGCGTGGGGAAGCCTGCAGACTTTACGGCTGGTCGACCACTGCGGGTGGGGTGCCCTTCACCGGCTCCGCGGAGTTCTCGAAGAGGCTCAAGTCGACCGACTCTTCGGGGGTCATGACCAACTTTCGGCGCACTTTGGGCCATAGTTCTCGGAACGTTTCCAGGTAGATCCGACGAACCGTCAAGCGCCTGGACGAGCCCGCCTCCCCCAAGAGAGCCACAAATCGTGAGACACGGGCCTTGGTCAAAGCAAGCGAACGATCGGCGCGGCTTCGCGCTTCTTCGATCTTGGCTCCCGCCGCGGCCTTGGCAGCGATGAGCGTAGTGGTCTCATAGGTTGTAGCCTGGCGAATTCGGCGATCTCGCTCGCTTTGCGCAGCCTGGGCCGCTGCAAAGTCCGGAGCCACCTCGCTTGGCGGTCGCGCGTCGGTAAGGCTCACGCTGAGGATCGCAATGCCAAGCTGGTACCGCGCGATCGAGCGAGCCAGGTCTGACTCCATCTGGGCTGCAACCTCCGCGCGGCCGGCACGGAGCGTGGCATCGATCGGCAGCCGCGCAAGCGCACGGCTAAGGCTTGCTTCAGCCATGCGGCTCAAGAGTGGCTCGATCTCTCCCATGCGAAGCGTGAACGCCACGGGATCCGCCACTCGGTACTGGACGATCCCGCGCGCCCGCAGGAAATTTAAATCTCCGCTCATATACTCACCGGAATCCGGATCGGTGTCCGGTGCCGGCGCTCCGACGAATCCCACCTCCAGGCGACGGACGCTCGTGGTGCGGACACGAGCCACACGGTCGAGTCCCGCGGGCCATCCCCAATGCAGCCCCGGCGCAAGGGATCGGGGCAAAACACGCCCCAACCGGCGCACCACTGCAACTTCTCCCGGCGCCACGGTGAAAACGCCCGAGAGCGCGTAGGCCGCGAGCGCTAACCCCATGAGAATGACAATCCAGCGGAACCCTCTCATGGCAGCCGCTCCGAGGGTTTGGCGGCCGTTGCGTTCTGCGAACGTTCATTCATCAGGTCTTCCGGTGGTCCTTGCGTGAGCAGTTTCAGCAAGGGACTCGCGGAGGAAAGCACGACGGTCGCCTTCTCGTCGAGCAAGGCGCGGTACGACTCCAGCGTCCGGACAAACTCGTAGAACTTTGGGTCCTGGGCGTGGGCCTTGTTGTAGAGCCGCGTCGACTCGGCCTCTGCCTGGCCGCGAATCCGCTCGGCCTCTGCGTCCGCCTCGGCAAGGATCGCGTCGCGACGGCGATCCGCCTGACTGGTGACCGTCAGGTAGCGAGCCTCTCCTTCAGCGCGAAGGCTTGCGGCCACCTGTTTTCGCTCGCTACGGATCAAGTCGAAGATCGCCGGGCGTACCTCGGTGGGGTGATTGAACCGGCGAAGTCGAATGTCGACCACGTCGACCCCAAGCTCATCCCTGGCACCTGGACTAACGGCCGCGAGAACCTCGGCGGTTAGAACATCAAGCTTCCAGACACCGGGATCCGTCGAGGCGAGCGTACGAAGCTCACGGCTACCGACCGCATGACTGAGAGCCGCGGTTACTCTCTCGTTGAGCCGGGCCTCGGTCGTCTCCAAGCTTGCCGCGGAGCGGAGAAACCGAAGGGGGTCGCCAACCTTCCAGACGACATAGCTGGAAACCTCAAGGTTCCGCTTGTCCCCCGTGATCATCTCGCGCGGAGGAGGATCGAACACCTGAAGCCGCCGGTCGATCGTTTCGACCGATTGCCAGGGCCACTTCAGGTGAAGACCAGGCTCCTTGCCATAGACTTTGACGACCCGGCCGAATTCGGTGACGACCGCATACTCGGTCTCATCCACGATGACCCAGGCTCGCGCCACGGCAACCACGGCACAAGCAAGTAGGCCCAGGACGGTCAACCAACGATACGAGCGAGTCATGACAACATCTCAGTTCAGCAGGTCGATTTGCCGGGCTCTGCGAACGGCATCGCAAGGTCATCAACTTAGCTGGCAAAAGGATTGAGGTACAGGAGAACCGGGATAAGCACCATCAGAAATCCCCCAACGAACAGCGAAGGGGTCAGCCAGATCGTTCCGTAAAGCCAGGGCTGATCAAACTTGCGTTTCATGAGGACGCTGAGAACAAGGCTTGCGGCCAGCGGAATCGCGATGACGTCGAGAGCGACCGCTGCGAAAATGAACATGCCATTCCCTGACTTCAAGGCGGCCGTCAAAGGGGCAAGGCACACCGTGATGATCAGGATAATGATCATGATCTGAGAAATCGAAAGTCGAATACGAATGAGTGACGAACCTGTATTCATGGTTTCACTCGCGTTTGAGGATTGGCCTCGGGTGAAGGCAAGATCGCGGGTAGGGAAGGACTCGTCGGTGGGCCGGGCACAATCAGATGGCGGCGCTTCGTCGAGTCTGGATCGAGAATCACCTTGGACTTTCCCGACAACGAGACTTCGATTCCCTCCCAGTAAAGGCGAACATCCGTGAGGTCGGGAGACGTCGAACGCGCGGAGAGGAGATCGACGAAAGTGTCCGATTCGGCGGTGGCTCGAGTCACACGGGTGTTCTTTTCCGCGAGTGCCCGATTGACGGCCGCATCCGCACGTCCGCGGGCCTCGGCGACGACTTTGGCCTCATAGGCATGCCCTTCGTTATCAAGCCTGGCCCGCTCGCTTTCCGCTCGCGAAACGTCACGAAACGCATCGACAACAGCAAGCGGGGGATGAACATCTTGGAATTCGACCCCCGCCACGGTGATTCCTAAACCGTATTCCTGAACGCGCTCCTGAAGCAGAGCCGCAACCGAACGTTCAGCCTCATCTCGGCCGCTCGTGAGTAAGCCATTCAAAGAGCGCTGGCCGACGACGGAGCGGATGACCGATTCCGCGATCGGCCTCAGGGCCCGCTCGGGATCAGCAATGCCAAATGCAAATGAGCGGAGCATTTCAGGGCGCGTGGCATCAAGGCGGTACTGCGCAGTGGCAGCAAGCTCGACGAGCTGCCCATCCCCCGTGAGGAGTAATGCCTCATCCTCGGCGCGGGCCACGACGCCTCGGTCATGCTCCGATTCCCAGCGCACCGGCCTCACCGAATCGCGATCGTCCGTCCTGAAACCGACCTCAACACTCCGGAGCCGATCAGGCTGGAACCGAATGACTCGCTCAAAAGGAGGGGGCCAACGGAAGTGGAGGCCAGGAGAGAGGAGACCGAGATAGCGCCCCTGACGTTGCAAAACGCCCACCTCTCCGGGCCCAATCGCAGTCCACCCCCTCGTGCCGTACACGCCAAGAACCAGGCCAAATCCCGCGGCGACGATCCAGCGCCATGCGGACAGCATCCGATCAAAAAACACCGAAGGATCGAGACGATCGTCGACCCGTGCGACCACCTCGGCGAACCTGTTGACGTGCCGGACCGGACCAGCCTTGGCCCACTCACCGAATGCCAGCAGTCGCATGGAGTTGAGCAGTACCAAGAACGAACCGGCCTGATGGAGAATCGCGGCGGGGACGGGTCCCAGGATTCCCAAAGATGCCGATCCCATTGCCACGGCATTGAGACCAAATGCAAAAATAATGATGTTCTGGCGAATGACCGAGACCGTCGCCCGAGACAGCTTGACAAGATCAGGGAGCACGGCCAGCGGCTCACCGAGCACGACGAAATCACCGGCCTCAGCAGCGAGATCGGCTCCAATACCTCCCAAAGCAATGCCGACGTGCGCACAGGCAAGCGCCGGCGCATCGTTGATGCCGTCTCCCACCATCGCCACGCGGCCCCGGCCCGCCTGGCGATCTTGCACCCAGCGCGATTTGTCGGCCGGTAATAGCTCAGCCTCAACAAGCTTGATATGCGTTTTCTTTGCCACCAACTGCGCGGCCGAAGCGCGATCCCCAGTCAGAATGGCGATCTCCGTGATACCCAGTTGTTTCAAATTATGAATCACATCATGAGCTTCCGGGCGCACGGTATCGCGTGCTCCCAGGATGCCGGCCACTCCCCCTTCGACGGCGATGAGCAGCGGCGTCTCTCCGCGCCGGTCCACCCCCTCAAGCATCTCGGCGGCTTCCGGACTCAGCTCGATGCCATGATCCTGCAACAGTCGCCGATTGCCCACGAGCACCGCAATGGAGCCCCCTTCGTCGAGCTGGCACCGCGCGGAAACTCCCACGCCGGGCTGCGCGAAAACATCCGTGGCCGTCCCCAACTTCAGGCCTCGGCTCTTGGCCGCGTTCACGATGGCCACTGCGAGGGGATGTTGGTTGGAAGACTCGGCAATCGCGGCAAGCCTCAGGACTTCTGTCTCGGTCCAACCGGCGAGAGGGACGAAGCTGGTGACCTCAGGACGCCCCAGGGTCAGGGTTCCTGTCTTGTCAAAGGCAAAGGTATCGCAGGCCGCCAAACGTTCGAGCGCAGCCCCTCCCTTGATGAGAATGCCATGACGGGCCAGCCAGGCCATGCTCGCGAGAATGGCGGCAGGAGTCGCCAGAATCAGGGCACAGGGGCAAGCCACCACGAGAACGGCAACCGTTCTCATCCAGACATCGGGCCAGCGGAGGAGATAACCGACCAGCAGCGTGAGGCCCGCAACCCCTTCAACGACCGGGAGAAAATAGCCGGCCAGGCGATCCGCGGCTTTCTGGATCGGCGCTTTCCGATGCTGGGCTTCCGCAACGAGGTGGAGAACCTGCCCTAGAGTCGTTTCGTGTCCCACCTTCTCGGCATGAACTTCGAGAACGCCAAACTGATTGATCGTGCCGGTGAAGACGGGATCCCCCACCCCTTTGTCGATGGGTAGCGACTCACCGGTCAATGCCGCTTGATCGACGGCCGAGCGCCCCGCGACCACCGGGCCATCAACGGGAATACGCTCCCCGGGACGGACCACGACTAGGTCCCCGACAATCACGTTCTGCGCGGGGATCTCACTCTCGACCCCGTCGCGGCGGACGCGGGCGGTTCGCGGCGTCGAATCGAGGAGTCGATGGATGGCGCGCTGGGTTCGGTCGAAGGTGATTGCCTCAAGCACTTCTCCGACAAGCGCAATGAAGACGACCTCGGCCGCCACAAAGGGCTGGCCAATGACGAGCGCCGCAACACATGCCTGCGCCAGCGCGATGTCGGCACCGATCTTTTTATGAGCAAGCGCCTCGAGAGCGCCATAAACGATCCGAACGCCGCCGATGATCGCGGCGACCAACGCCAATGAGATCCCGCCGGGGGCTCGCCACGATTCCCAACCCAGGGTTGAGAAGAGAACCTCCGCACCGAGAAGCAACCCCAGCAGGGTCGTCAGCGCGTAGAGCGATTGGTGATCCTGATGATGATGCGCATCGATTCCTCCATCCTCGAAGGCGTGCGCACGCAGGTGATGCATGTCGGTGGGATGGTATTCGCGATGCATCCCAGATGACCTCTGACGGTGGGTGCCTAACCGGCGGTCGGCGTGGAATTCAGGATTTGACCTTAAGGGGGATGACCAGCGGTGTCAAGCCTCGGAGGCGTGCGCAAGCAAGTCGCCCTGCGGCGAGATCGTTTGTCCCAAATCAAGTCAAGAACAGAACTTCCGCCTCGAGTATTAGCGGCGTTCTTCGTCCTGAACCTCTTCGGCCTCATCGGGAGGCACGTTCTCGACCCAGGCTGCCAGGGCCTCCGGCGAGATCTCGTCGGTCGGATGCTCGCGCAAACTCGCGGACATCGGTCGAGGGGAAAGGCTGCGGCGCAACCCGCCAAACCAGCGGAAGAACGAGAGGACGAACATCACCGCCACGGCGATGGCCATCCATTTAAGCGGCCCCTTCGTGTTGTCTCCCTTGGGGACCGTCGGCGCATTCCAACCAATCTTTCCGACAAGAACCGGGGAACTATAGAAGCCAAGATCCTTGCCGGATTGATACCTCATCAATTTCAGAAAATAGCCGTTGAAGATCACCCGTTCCGAAAGGTTGTCTCCCACCGGAAAGCCTTTGGGGGCGTCTTCGAAAACACAAACGTAGAAGTTGCGCTGGCTGTCCGAGGTCACCATCCAGGCTTCGTAGAGCCGGCCGGACGGCACGAGCTTACTTTCGTACGTCATGACGCGGAGAACGGTGCCCAGGATATGGATCGGCACGCCGCGGTAGTTATTGGGATGCTCCCAGACCTGGATCGAAAGGACATCGCGCCGGCTTTCCTGGGCGAGATCGACGGGCGTTCGCGCGCGGGCCTGGTCCAGCAACTTCTTGTAGGCCGCCATATCGCGGAGGCGGATTGGCGTCTTGTCCTCAACGGTTTCAAACTCGACCGATTTGTCGGGCACGATCGGTGAAAGAGGAACCGTCGCGGCGGGTTCGGGCTGTATCCCCCGGTCAGCGCCGTAGAGATACTCCCAAAGAAGCACCATACCACCGATCAGGATCACCAATAGGAAGAGAAGCCTCGGGAGTTCCGATCCTCGGAAGAAGGTATTCGACTTGCTCATGGAGGCCCCTCGCCGCGACGCTGGGATGGGGATTCTACGGGAGGGGGAGCAGGCTTAAGTCCCCTCGAAATGAGGATAAGAGCAAAACCTGGCAAGCCTGAGCCGGTTCCCGATTCCCGGCTCCCCACAGCACCTCGCCCCAGGCTAAGCCCTCGACCACTTGTCCCGAGGGACGACAATGACGAATCGATCGTTGCCCGGGCTTACTGCCCCTTCTCTTCGGGGGAAAGCTCGGCGAAGGCGAGCTTGGGTTCCTTCTTGGCGTCGGCAAACGCTTTGGAGAAAACGTCGATCACGCTCATCAAGGCCGAGTACTTGAGCTCGGGATCGACCTTGATCACCGTTTGATCGAAGGGAAGCGTGGGATCCGTCAAATAGACATTCAATTCCCGCTTGAGGACGTCGAGTCCTCCTTGGATCTCGTTTTCTCCCAACGTGATCCGCCCAAGCGATCCCCCTTCGCCAGCGCGAAGGGTCGTGGGGAGGGTTTTCAGGGCCGCGGGAACGTCAGGATTAGCTTGCGCAGCTTCCGGCGGCTGAGCATTGATATCCGTCGCCGGTGCTGCCGGAAGCAGGTTCATCACGAACTGCACCTCTGAAGGTGCAGGGTGGTAGGTCAAGATGAAGAAGGTCAGAAGCTGGAACGCCATATCGAGCATTGGCGTCACTGGAATTTCCAGGCTCTGCTCCGACTTCTTCCTTCGGCCTTTTCGGTGACTCAAGCGAGTACCCTCACGAACCTAAGACTCGACTTGGAGAAAGGGCCACGCGACGATTAGTTGGTCATCGCCTTCAGGGCAAACTTGCGAAATCCCTGAGCCTGGCAACTCGTGATCAGGCCGAAAAGATTCGTGAACTCGGTATCCCGATCGGCGCGAAGCACGATCGTGGTCGGCAGATCGTCCGACTTCTTGACCCCCGCCGCCTTGAGGTTATAACGGATCAGCGTTGCCTGGCGCTTGATCTCCGCGTACGCCTGTTCCGTGGGCAGGTCTTTGCCATTGATAAGCAAATGTCCCTGCTTGCTAATATTGAGAACGAGGCGATCCTCACCGGCGCTCTTCTGCCCATCTTCAACCGGCTGAGCAGAGCCGGCGACGGGCAGCTTAACGCGTTGGTCGTAGTTATCGTTGCTGAAGTTGATCACGAGCATGAAGAACGTGATCAACTGAAACACCACGTCCAGGAGGGGCGTGAGGTTAGGCTCTGCGGAAACTTCGCTACTCATCGAGCCGGACATGACGCGATCTCCTCACTTCCTTCGTGGCGTATCAAGCCTTCTGCTTGGCGGCCTGAACCAGCGAAGCGATCGTACGGTCAGCCACCCGGGTGACTTCCATCGTAATGACCGCGATCCGGTTCCTGAAGAACGAGAAGAAGAAGATCGCCGGCACGGCGAGCGCGACCCCTTCGAGCGTAATGAAGAGGGCCGTCGAAATCCCTTCGGCCACCTTTTCCGGCTTGGGCTGAGAACCGGCGGCCGTGGCGATTTCCTGGAAGCTCATGATCATGCCCCAGATCGTTCCAACCAGACCGATCATCGGGCCAAGCTGACCGATGATGGCCAGATAGCTAATCTTTGATTCCATGCCCGTAACGATCTCGTCGGTTACGGCATTCATCGCTTCCTTCGCTTCGGGACGCCCGTTTGGCAGGTTGGCGACCCCCGTGCGAACGACCTTGGCGAGGAACGACTCATTGTCCCGGCAAGCGTCGTAAAGCTCCTGGAACTTTCGCTCCTTGATCGCATTCTCCATCTTCTCGACGAGTGCGGGAGGAACGTTCTCGCTCACGCGCATCTCGAGGAAGAGCTTGATCACCACCGAGGTGAAGTAAACGGAGAGGCAAAGGAGGAAAATACCGATCGGCCCCGAGGCTTCCAACGCCCAGCGGAGCATCGACTTGGTCTTGGGGGGAGCCGTTTCACCTGAGCCCGCATCGGCCTTGGCTGCCGGAGCGTCTTTGCCTGCATCCTGACCGTGAGCGGCCGGCGAGGGGATCAGCGAAAAGCAGAACAAGACCCCCACTACGAAAAGGGTCCATGCCTTTGCACGTCCGCTCCAGAGGCTCGTTGAGTGGGGCAACGTCGGCATTGCCGGTATCTCCCTGAAGGGTGAATTCGCCGTCAACTTGAATGAGGGGTTGATTCCAACGTCGAAGCAGAGCCACCGCAATGGTCAACTCCCGACAACCTTGGCGATTTGCAAGGAACCGGTCTGGAGCGGGGGAGAACCCTAGCCAATCGTCATTTTGAACGGACGCCGACGGGAGATTGACCCGATGCATCCACTATCCGATGGAGGCTTGCGGATGTCAACTCCTCAAAATCCGCCTTTACGACCGCCGGCCCCGCCGTTTCCAACACCACGCTAACGAGTTCGATCCCTGCGGTTCAGACGATCTTGGGTTGCTCTGCTGTGAAGAACAGGAAAAGATAAATAGGACGTCCTCCGAATACACTGACGTCATCACGGCGTGAAAGACCCCAGGCTCCGGAGTGAGGTGATCGTTTGATGTCGAACTTGCTCCCTCTAGCCTATTTGCTCGTCCTGTGGGCGGACCCGCCGGCCGCCCCCGCCGCACCGAGCTCCCCTCTCGACGTTGTATCGGCACTCGAAACGGTTCTTAGTGACGCAATTGCCAAGGCCGAGCCTTCGGTCGTCGCCATCGCTCGCGAGCGCTCCGAAGGGGACGTCACCACGGCCATCAAAGGGCGAAACCCGGCACCTCCGTTTGAGCCCTTCGGGCCCGATACCCTCACCTTCGACTACGGCTCCGGCGTGGTTGTTGGGGACAAGGGAGAAATCCTCACGGCCTTCCATATGGTCAAAGGGGCAAGCCGGATTCACGTCCGCTCGCTCGGAAACCCCGAGTTCGAAGCCGAGATCATTGCCGCCGATCCTCGTAGCGATCTGGCGGTGATCGTCCCTCGTGAGTTCAAGGGATTACCGAGCCCCAAGCTCCCTCCCCTTCCCTTGGGAGATGCCACCAAGCTCCGTAAGGGTGCGTTTCTGGTCGCGCTCGGCAATCCCTTCAACGCCGCGCAACGGGACGGACGTCCTTCCGCAAGTTGGGGAATCTTGTCGAACGTGGCTCGCCGCATCGAGCAGCTCGACGAGAACCAACCCCTCTCACTCAAGAACTATCCCACGCTGCTTCAACTCGACTCCAAGCTCAACCTGGGCATGAGCGGGGGCGCGGTGATCAATCTCAAAGGGGAGCTCGTTGGCCTAACCTCGAGCAGCGCGAACGCGGCTGGATTTGACGCCATGGCCGGATACGCCATCCCGCTCGACGCCATGGGACGCCGTGCCGTCGAGGCCCTGCGGCAGGGGAAGGAAGTCGAGTATGGATTCCTGGGCATTGGCCTGGACCGGCCAACCCGTTCAACACGAGTCACTCAGGCGCAACCAGGAACGCCGGCGGCAATAGGCAACGTACTCGTGGACGACATCATCCTCGCCGTGGGAGACACCCCCCTGCACGATGTCGACGATCTCGTCCTGGCCATCAACGCCGTTCCCGTGGGAAACCAGGTGCGTCTCAAGATCCGCCGGCGTAATGAGATCATCGAGCGAACGGTGGAACTGGCCAAATTCCGCGTGGACGGTGAAGTGATCGCAACGAACCGTCCCCCCGCCTGGCGAGGTCTGCGCGTCGACTTCACCAGCACCCTCCCCCACCGCATGTTTGGCGCCGATCTCCTGGGGGCGATGGCTGCCGGAGGAGTCGCCATCGCAGAGGTCGAAGAAGGCTCCGCAGCCGAAAAGGCGGGCTTGAAAGCCGGCCAGGTCATCAAATCGGTCGACGGCCATAACGTTCGGAGCCCTTCCGAGTTTGCCAAAGCCATCGCCGGGCGCGACGGGCCTGTTGTCCTGGGAACCGACTCCGGACCAGTCACCCTGAAGTGAGCCGGGCATCGTCAGTGGCCTCAACTCGCGCTTGGCGATAAACTGCCTGCCTGAGAGATTGCAGGGCACCCGGACCCCTCACACGGCTCCGATCTTGCTCCAATGATTGTCGACGATGTAAATTCCGTGCCTTGCGCACCGTGACGCCTTGCAACGTGTCTTGTTGAAGGGAAAGTGATCAAGGCCTCTGGAGAATCACTTTCTTAGACAACCCTCAAGGCGTTTCGCAAAGTTCGATGTCCGCGGAGCTCCGGTGCGAGGTGAGGACTCGGCCTCAAGAGGTTGGACCGAGCCTTGAGGAGCTTGGACGAAGAGGTTTTCTTTGCCGGTGTTCCTCGGATGTCGCCGAACAACGGCCCCATTGGCGTTTCTCGTGCGTGACCCAGCCCTTAGACTCCAGTGATCGATCTTTTCACATGACTACCGACGACCTTCGCGAAGCGTACCTCGACTTCTTCGTTTCCAAGGGCTGCGTCCGCCGTCCCAGCGACGTGCTCGTACCGAACGACCCGACCGTTCTCTTCACACCGGCCGGGATGAACCAGTTCAAACGGGAGTTCATGGGGCTCGGCGATCCGAACTTCACACGGGCGACCACTTGCCAGAAATGTCTCCGAACCGGAGACATTGAGAATGTCGGTAAGACGTCGTTCCACGAGACGTTCTTCGAGATGATGGGCAACTTCAGCTTCGGCGACTACTTCAAGCGCGAGGCCATCCACTGGGCCTGGGAGTTCCTCACCAAGGTTCTCAAGATCGACGGCGATCGGCTCACGATCACGGTCTACCTCGACGACGACGAAGCCTTCAACATCTGGCACAACGAGATCAAGGTTCCCGCGTCGCGAATCAGCCGTTTGGGCGAAGACGACAACTTCTGGCCGGCGGGTGCTCCCACGCACGGTCCGAACGGAGTTTGCGGCCCCTGCTCCGAGATCTTCTATCACGGCAATGGCCCCAAGGAAGTCGAGATCTGGAACCTCGTCTTCACGCAGTTCAATCGGATTGGGCCCGGCGAATTGGAACCTCTGCCAAAGAAGAACATCGACACCGGCATGGGTCTGGAACGTGCCGCCGCGTGTCTCCAGGGAGTGCCGACCGTCTTTGCGACAGATATCTTCAAGCCGATCGTCGCGGCGGTTTCCGAGCAGTTGGGCATCCCCTACAACGCCGATGGCCTCGACGGAATCCGCATGCGTCGCATGGCCGATCACTCCCGGGCCCTGACCTTCTGCATCCACGAGAACGTTCGCCCCGACAAACAGAAGCAGGGCTACGTCATCCGTCGCCTTCTCCGTCGCGCGGTGCTCGACGCGTACCAGATGGGGCATCGTGACCCCTTCTTGTTCGAGCTCATCCCCACTGTCGCTGAGGTCATGCGACGCCCCTATCCGGAACTCCAGGAGAGCGTCAAGCGCATCCAGACCGTCGTACGCGAGGAGGAAGAGCAGTTCCTCAAGAACCTGGAAAACGGCCTGCGCCGTCTGAACGACACGTTCCGAAAGACCAAGGCCGCCGGTTCGGAGGTGGTGGGAGGCAAAGACGCCTTCATCCTACACTCGACTTACGGAATCCCCGTGGAGATCACGGAGAGCCTGGCCGCGGAGCAAAACCTTCGCGTGGATATGGAAGGATTCCGCGAGGCGGATACGATTCACGAAGGGGTTTCTCGCGGTACGACCGAGGCCGCGGCCGTCTTCGCGACGGGCCCCCTCGACGTTCTCAAGAAGTCTTACCACCATGGCAACGAATTCCTCGGCTACCAGAAGACCGAATCCGAAGCCAAGGTGATCGGCATCCTGGAACAGAACCGGCTTGCGGACTCGGCGACCGTCGATGGCGATAGCCTGATCGCCCTGATCCTGGATCAAACTCCGTTTTATGGAGAAAGCGGCGGGCAGGTCGGCGACATCGGAGAGATTCGCACGAACTCGTTCCTTTTCAAGGTGACCGACGCCAAGAAGGACAACGACTTCACCCTTCATATCGGCAAGGTGGCCGAGGGAACGATCAACGTCGGCGGTGTTGTTCACGCGATTGTGGATGCTGGCCGCCGGCAGGCCATCCGCCGCGCTCACTCGGCGACGCACGTGCTTCATCACGCTTTGCACACCCACCTGGGCAAACACGCTCAGCAGGCTGGCAGCAAGGTCGAACCCGATCGCCTCCGGTTCGACTTCGCAAATCCTGAAGCCGTCGGCCGAGAGCGACTCCGGGCCGTGGAAGAAACGGTCAACCAGAAGGTGCTGGAATCCGAGGCCATCTCCTGGTCGACGATGCCCATCGATCAAGCCCGTTCGCAGGGAGCGATGGCACTGTTCGGTGAGAAATACCCCGACATCGTTCGCGTCGTGCAGATGGGTGAGTTCTCCCGTGAGCTTTGCGGAGGAACTCACCTGGACAACGTCGGCCAGGTGGGGCTCTTCAAGATTATCTCCGAGGAATCGGTCTCCTCGGGAACGCGCCGAATTACCGCCCTTACGGGAAAGGCCGCCCTCGACTTCGTTCGCCACGAAGAAGATCTCCTCACGGAGATTTCTCAAGCGCTCAAGGTCCCGCCAACCCTCGTGGGCGACCGGGTAACGGCGATTCTCGAGGAACTGAAGACGCTCAAGAAGCAGGCCGCCCAGCGAAGGACCGAAGCACCGGCAAAGACCTCGCCTGACGAGTTGCTGGCCTCGGCCACGCCGGTCGCCAGCGCGAGCGTGGTCGTCCGGGCGCTTGAAAGCATGACTCCCGACGACCTGCGCCAATTGATCGATGTTCTCCGCCGCAAGGCCGGAGCGGGCCTAGCGGTACTGCTGGCCTCGGTTGTCGAGGGGAAGGTGCACCTCGCCGCAGGGCTGACGGCCGACCTGATCGAGCGGGGCCTGCACGCCGGTCAGTGGCTCAAGGAAGTCGCCCCAGTGGTCGGTGGCGGCGGCGGGGGTCGCCCCGACCTCGCCCAGGCCGGCGGCAAGGATCCCGAGAAAGTCGCCGAAGCACTCGAGAAAGCCCTGCAAACCGCGAAAGCCAAGCTCGGCGGCTGAACAGATCAACCCATGCCAGAATGGCGAGGGGAGGCAGTTAGGCTGCCCCCCTGGCCAAACGTGAATCTCGTTGTAATCGACCTTGACAGTCGATTTTTCGTCATTATGATGGGCGTTTCGCCTTGTAAAGGCAGCGCAAAATACACGACGTCTGTTAGGTAGCGAACGTTCATGAAGTGTTATCAGGCGAAGGCCGGAGAACTGACCAAGCACTGGTACGTGATTGACGCGACCGATCAGGTCGTCGGTCGGCTCGCGGCTCAGATCGCGCCGATTTTGATGGGCAAGCATCGCCCCACGTACACCCCCTACATCGACACCGGTGATTTCATCATCGTGACGAATGTGGACAAGGTTGTCCTGACCGGCAACAAGTGGCAACAGAAGTTCTACCAGCGGTACTCCGGTCACCCCGGTGGACAAAAGGATGAGCAGGCCTGGAAGCTTTTCCAGCGCCGACCTGAGCGGATCTTGCAGCTCGCCGTGCAGCGAATGATGCCCAAGAACAAGATTGGGCGGCACATGCTCGGCAAGCTGAAGCTCTATGTAGGTAATGACCATCCCCACCAGGCTCAGGCACCGATTCCGTTGACTCCGCTTTCGGGGCGCCCCGCTCCGTCCGGTGCCGTATACGTGCCCAAGCCGGTTGCCAAGCCAGCCGCCGCACCCGCGACCAAGCCAGTTGCTTCCGCGGTTACGCATGAAGCGCCTGCCGCTGAGGCCCCTTCCGTGGCCACCAGTGAGTCAACCGAGGCCTGAAGCCACTTCGGGCCGTGAATGAGCCGAGCCGTCGCCCAGGCTCGCTAATCGCCAAATTATCATGAGAACAGGCGGGGTCGATTCGATCGGCCCCCAGATCGGCATTCAAGGGTAGAGAGATCTATGGCCGCCACGGCAACCGTACCATTCATCTGGGGCACCGGCCGACGGAAAACGGCTGTCGCTCGCGTTCGTATCCGCGAAGGCACTGGCAACTTCCTGGTCAACGACCTCCCCGTCGATGACTACTTCCCGCTCGAAATCCAACGGAATGACGTTCGCGCTCCGCTGGCCACCACCGAGATGGCCGGCCGGATCGACGTGTTCGTCAACGTCCGCGGTAGCGGCAAGCACAGCCAGTCCGGTGCCGTGGCCCTCGGCCTGGCCCGCGCTCTGAAAGAACATCGCCCTGACCTCGAAGCCGCCCTTCGCGATCATGGATTCCTCACCCGCGATGCTCGTATGGTCGAGCGTAAAAAGTACGGCCACAAGAAAGCCCGCAAGAGCTTCCAGTTCTCCAAGCGTTGATCGCTGGAGACACCAAGCAGGCTCTTCGTTCTCAACAAAGACCAACCGAGATCAAGGTTCATTCCTTGGTTCTGGTTGGTCTTTTTTATTTGCCGAGAGCCTTGATCCAGAATCGTTGGTGACGGAAGGGTTGTTTGGAAGGCCTCATCGAAGGAACGAGCCAGACCCATGGACCCTAGGCTATTGTTCGAGACGCTGAAAGTCCAACTCGCCGGTCGCAGGGTTACGTACCGGAGGCTCGCCTGCGACTCCTTGCTTCTCTATCTCGAATGTGAGCCTGGCGATGGGACAGGGGTTACCCTCTGGTTCGAACCGATTTGGCACCTCTGCGGGCAGGGAGGTGTCTTGGTCGGCTCAATGCAAATCGCTCACGAGTCGGATTCGGAAGAAAAAATGGACGCGGTCAGCGAGCCGATGCACGTCCTCGAGGGACAACGCGTGGAAAGCCTAAGTTACGACTCGCGCACGTTCGACCTCACGGTAACGTTCGAGGGGGACTGCTCCATCAAGACGTTCGTGTCAGACGCAACGAGCGAGGAATCCTGGCACATTCGAGACAACACGACGTGTGTGAGATTGAAAGGTTCCCCCAAGGGGCTTGGCGTCGTGGCGCCTCCAAGTCCCTCGTGAAGCATGATGCAATCAAGGCCGATCTCGCGCTCAGAAACAGCCTGGATTTCCGTTAGTCTTCCAGGTTTCCGAATGCGTATGATATTTTTCTGACGCGAAAGCAAGATCAACGAACCGCGTTGATCCCCTTCTCCACGACCTTACCCTAAGAATTGCGAGGAAATCACCGATGGGAGAATCCTCATCCCAGCCTGCTTCCGCGGGTCCCCTTGAAGATCTCGATGACTGGGAATCGGTATTCGAACCGCAAGAGGGGTCGGAAAGCGGCGAGAAGACAACATTTCGTGATTATCGCAAGAACGTTCGAGCGGGAGTGCGCGAGTTCTACCAACTCAACCACCGGCATCAGACGCTCGACTTCGTCCTTGGCAAGAAAGAGGAATACCTTCCCCGTACCCGCAGACGCATGGGTATCTGGGAGGCGATGGAGTTCCTGAACACTCTCGTCGATGACAGTGATCCCGACACGCAGCTCTCGCAAATTGAGCACTTGATGCAATCGGCCGAGGCCATCCGCGGCGACGGTCACCCTCGCTGGTTCATCTTGACCGGCTTGATTCATGACCTGGGAAAGGTGCTCTGCCTGTTCGGTGAGCCCCAATGGGCGGTGGTTGGCGATACCTTCCCGGTCGGTTGCCGCTATTCCGACAAGATCGTGTTCCCGGAGTTCTTCGCGGAGAATCCCGACTTCACGGTGGCTGAGTATCAAACTCCCTGTGGGATCTATTCCGAAGGCTGCGGGCTCGACCAGGTCCACCTCTCCTGGGGACACGACGAGTATTTATATCACGTTGCCAAAGACTACCTGCCGGATGAAGCGCTCGCGATGATCCGGTATCATTCCTTTTACGCGGGTCACCGCGAAGGGGAATACATCCACCTGATGAATCAGCGCGACCGGGAAATGCTCGGGTGGGTTCGTACTTTCAACCCCTATGACCTCTACTCCAAGGGGCATGAGCGCCCCGATGTCGCGGCCTTGACGCCCTATTATCGGGACCTGATTGACGAATTCTTCCCGAAGGAACTTGCCTGGTAGGCCGTTTCGCCGAAGCGCATTGGCCAGTCTTGGAGCCTTGCGCTTCGGTGATTTTGAAACGTAGGCATCGCCCGACTATCCTTCAGCGGGATGAGACTCCCGGCGGGCCTGGCTTACCTTACAATGAGTCTCTCCTCCACAAGGGATAAAGCTTAGTCCGGTCGCGGCTGCGCAGGGCCGCCCGGTTTTCAAGACTCTCCCCGCGTTCACCAAACTTGCCACACCAGTTGGCCTCTTCCGGCCAGGTCCCTTCCCCTCGGCAGGTATTCCGCGATCTCATCCCCTTCCAGGAAACCCACACCACGGTGTTTCCTGCGCTAAGGGAGAACCACAGAATGTTTCGCGGAAGCAAGATCACGTCAAAGCCATGTCCTTAAATTGAGGACAGCCACGGTGCGCCTCGCGCAACGGACCCTCGCAATCCCGGTATCGGTCGGTCTCAAAAGCCACCCGTCCCCTTGCCCGAAAGGATCGAATGTTGCGATGAGACTTCTCATAACTGGCGCGGCTCTCTTTTGCCTGGTAGGGAGCCCCGCGATTACTCGAGCCGAAGAAGCCCCCTCTTCTTCTGACGCCGTCGATGACTTTGTGCGGAGCGAGATGCAGAGGCGCCAAGTTCCGGGCCTCTCGCTTGCCATCATTCAGGATGGCAAGATCGTCAAGGCCAAGGGCTACGGCGTGATTGAGAAGGGAGGGAATACTCCAGTGACCCCCTCGACCCTCTTTCAAGCCGGTTCGATCAGCAAGCCTGTTGCCGCATTCGGAGCCCTTCGCCTGGTCCAGGAAGGCAAGCTGACACTCGATGATGATGTGAATTCCAAGCTCACCACATGGAAGGTTCCCGAAAACGAGTTCACGCGGGAGAAGAAAGTCACCTTGCGCGGTCTTCTCAGCCACACGGCCGGGCTGACGGTCCATGGCTTCCCAGGCTACGCAACAGACAAGCCGGTCCCCTCGCTGGTCCAGGTCCTTGATGGAGAGAAGCCTGCGAACACGCGTGCCATCCGCGTTGATGTGCTCCCCGGCAGCCTCTGGCGTTATTCCGGAGGAGGCTATTCGGTGTCGCAGCAATTGGCCATCGACGTGACCCAGCAACCGTACCCGCGTTTCATGCAAGAAACCGTGCTGGGACCTCTAGGCATGGACGCCAGCACCTATGAACAACCACTTCCTTCAGAAAAGGCGGCGCTGACGGCGACCGCTCACACCTTGAACAGAACACCGGTCAAAGGGAGGTGGCATCTCTACCCTGAGATGGCCGCCGCAGGTCTGTGGACGACGCCGTCGGATTTGGCTCGCTTCGCAATGGGAGTGCAGGAAGCCGCGACGGGCCGGTCCAAGAAGGTACTGTCGCAAGAGATGACGCGGCAAATGCTCACGGAACAGAAAAACCACTACGGATTAGGCGTCTCCGTGCAGGGGAGCGGAACCACTCTGCGTTTCGGGCACGGTGGGCGCGACAACGGCTTCGATGCTCAACTCGTTGCCTACGCGGAGACCGGACAAGGAGCCGCGGTCATGATCAACACCAATGACAACTCCGCCATGGTCTCACGAATCTTGATGACCATCGCCAGGGAATATCACTGGCCCGACTACCCTTCCTTATCCCCTTCCAAGCACACCTCTGTTGAACTCGCGGAACATCGCCTGGATCGTTACACGGGGAGATATGAATTTGAGAATAATCAGATGATAACCTTTATCAAGAAAAATGGTCATCTCTGCGTCCTTCTCGACGGCATTCCGGACGAAGACCTTCTTGCAGAGGCAGAGGACCGTTTCTTTCTATCCCAGCGCGACGTTCACGTGACCTTTCTCACCGATCGTGACGGGGGGGTGAAAGGATTTCTCTGGAAGGATAAGGGGAAGGAAAAGAAGGTGCCGCGAATCGGCCCTCTGTTCCATTCTCTCAAGCCTCAGACCGATCCCGACCCGGCCAGGACCGAAACCGTCTTCAAAGCGCTGAAAGCCCTGCAGGCGGGAGGGAAGGATGTCGCGGACTCTCCCTTATTGACCCCCGGAGCTCGCAAAGACTTCGGGAGTGCGGGAACCAGAGACGATCTCCGTGGTATGAAGGCGCTCGTTTTCCTTGCGGAGCGGGATGTCTCGGACCAGGCGATCGAGCGGCACGAAAAGGGAGTGCATCGCATCCTGCACTATCGCCTCGTCACCGACGACGCCGATCGCTATCTCCTCGCCCATCTCACCACGGATGGATTGATGACTGACTATGACATCGTTGAGGATTGAACGAGTTTTCCGCCGTGATTTTCGTCGAAATCTTGAAGTAACTCGACGATGAAAAACCGATGACGCCGAAGCCTGTGCCCAGGCGTCGGCGTCGGTTGCCCGGACAACGTCAATGTTGTCCGGGCTGCTCGACTTCATGAGGTGTTTGCGCGCGTTGTGAATACGAATGAGGTCGAACTTCCGTCAGCGCCCGGCATCACTCGAAAGCCTCGAAGTGACCCGCCAGGTCGTCTCCAGAGCCGTTCGCAGGGGTTCAGTCCGGATGCTCTGAGGAGGCCAGGCCTCTCATCGTTGCGGAAGCCGCGATGGCCTATCCTGGAGACCTTCTTTGACGATCGAGATCCAGGCCTTAGGCTGCACGCAGCGTGCGAAGCCGGTGTCGAATGCCCAGCCCCGCAAGAGCGGTGAGGAACATGGCAACCGACGTCGGCTCAGGCACCGGTGCGCCCGTGGGGAACGACCTGAGGTGGGCTTCCGCAGTGGTCAGACCGCCGTTGGTGGTCGACGGAACCAGCGTGAGCTTCAAGTCGGGAATCGTCAGCGTGTTCTCATAAGGACCGGCCTGGAACTGAATGTTGCCAATCGGGTCAAAGGTCGCCTGAACGCTCGACTGCTTGGACCCCGTGATGGTTCCGTTGAGGTAACCATTGAGAACGATGGGGGTCTGGTTCGGGTCCGGAACCAAGCCCTGAATCTGGTTCACAACGAGAGTGATGTGAAAAGGTGTGTTGTTGTACGTTGTGCTCTGCCCTTCGGGCAAGGGAGCCACATCAAAGTTGCCGAGGCTGAAGAAGGAAGCGGAGCTGAATTGGTTCTGGCTAAGGCTAACAAAGCTGATGTCCGGAACGCCGGTGATTCCCGACGAATCGATGGTACCGCTGGTGCTGTACTGAATCAGCGTGCTCGCCTTAACTGACTGGCTGTCGAGGGCGGTGAGACCCAACAAGATGACGAACGTCGACAAAGCGCTCCTTCTACGTACCGCATACATTGTGCATCCTCCTGAAGTAAATTGCGCAGTCCTGCGGTTACTAGTCGGTTCCTCAAAGGTGAGGTCGAGCGGTGCGGAAGATACTCCAACATGGAAAACGCGTAAACCTCGATTTTTTGAGCGAAAGCCATTTTTTCTCAAGTTTTCGAGGCCAGAGTCCGACAGCGCGCAAACTCCTCTTCCCACTTGGAGAATACCCCTGCTCCCAACCCTGCGGATCTCCTCTGACGCGGGCTTCTTAAGCCCCGAAGGGCTAACCGCTAACGAAAATTGCATTCAAAAATGTTGATTCAAGAAACCCCACGGCCAACCCTCGCCCAGCATAATTCTCGCGAGGACGATTTTTTTGCCTCGCACCTCGCGAGAACGGTTGTGCCCTCGCTCAGCGAGATGTGGGAAAGGCCTCGATCGCAGCGATCAGGCGAGAGATCTCGTCATCTGTCGTGTAACACGCGCACCCGATCCGAACAAATCCCCCCTGGCTCCGGCCATACCGTTCGGCGGCCGTCGACGCGTAGAAATCCCCATGGCTTGCGAACAGCCCTTGCTCGGCCAGGTGCCTGGCAACCTCAACGGCAGGGCGATCCCCGAGCGTGAAGGAAACGGTTGAGGTGCGCAGGGTCTCGGGAGGAGGCCCGTAAAGCCGCAGTCCTTTGATCTCGGACAGCGCTCGCCAAAGACGATCGGTGAATTTCGCCCCTCGAGCATGGAGCGCCGTCATGATCCCTTCCAGGCGTGCGCGACGAGAATCTCCCGCGGCCAACGACGCCAGGAACTTCACGGCCGCGGCAGCTCCGACAATCCCTTCGTGATTCTGGGTTCCCGTTTCACAGCGCTCGGGACTGGTGTTGGGAGCGGGCAAGAGCTTGGGGACATCGAGCGCCGCTAAAAGGTCATGCTTGCCATAGAGCACCCCGACATGCGGACCATAAAACTTGTAGGCCGAGCAGACGAGGAAGTCGCAATCCCAGGCGCGAACGTCAACCGAAGCGTGAGCCGCGTAATGAACGGCATCAACATAGACAAGCGCGCCGACGGAATGCGCAAGCGACGCCACATATTTAATGTCGTTGATCGTGCCCAATGCGTTCGAGGCCGCGCCGATCGCCAGAACTTTTGTCCGCTTGTTCAGCTGATTCTCCAAATCGTTCCAGTCGAGCTGTCCTGTTTCCGGGATCATCTTGACCGACCGGATCCGCACGCCCCGTTCCTGTTCCAGAGCCCGCCAGGGAGCCAAGATGTGTATAAGAGACAGCGCCCCGTTCCTGTTCCAGAGCCCGCCAGGGAGCCACGTTGGCGTGGTGGTCGAGCTCGGTCACAACGATCTCATCCTCGGGACCGAGCTTTCGGCCGAGCGAGCGCGCGATGTGAAATGTTAGGGTCGTCATGTTCGCGCCAAAGGCGACTTCGACGGGGGAGGCGTTCAAGAAGTCGCCCAGCACCTGTCTCGATTCGGCCAGCAGCGCGTCGGTTTCCTGGCTGGTGGGATAGGCCCAGTGAGTATTGGCGTTGTGGTGAAAGAGGTAGTCGTTCATCCCCTCCGCGACCTGGCGAGGGACCTGAGTTCCTCCGGGTCCGTCGAAATAGGCGACCGGACGGCCGTTCCATATCCGCTCGAGCGCAGGAAAGTGGGAGCGAATTTCGGAGACGGGGGCGGCTTCCGGCTCGGGAACGTCGGTAAAACCCATGGTGACCTCAGGGAGACTCACAGTTAAGGACAGGCAACCTCAACCGAGGCCGCCTTCGCCATGATTCAGACCATAGGTTCCCTCCACCAGGCTCGTCAATGCTCCGATCGAACGATGCGAGGCCGTCATCATGCTACGATGTCGTTAGCGGTGACCGAACGAAGTCGTAGGGGAGCGCGGTGGCGATGGCAAAGCGTTACGGACAGGAACGAGCTCCCTTTCAATGGCTGCAAGGGCTGTTGATCAGCTTGGTCGCGGCGGTCTCCGTGCTACTCAACACCTCGTTCGACGCCCCGCCTCGCTACGACGGCGCCGGCTACGCCACCCTGGGTTGGGGGCTGTCACAGGGCTACGGCTATCGGGACTGGCAACATCCCGACGCTCCCGATCATTCCCATTTCCCCCCGGGATATCCCTTACTGCTGAGCCTCTTGTTTCATGGAGTCGGCCGATCCGTCGCCGTGCCCCATGTGCTTTCCGTGGTCCTCACCGTCTTGGCGGTGCTGCTCACCTGGCTTTGGATCCAGTCGCTCTATGCGCGAAGCGCAGCTCTCCTGTTGGGGCTTGGGCTGGCGATCAATTGGACCTGGGGCAGGACCGGCGGAATGATCCTGTCGGAACCCTTGTTCCTGTGTCTAAGCTCAGCCGCACTCATGCTCGAGCGGCGGGGGCGCGACCGAGGCTTTGGGGTGGGAATCGGCCTGGGGCTGCTGCTGGGGGCCTGCATCCTCACTCGGCACGTGGGAGTCTGCCTCGCGCTCGCGCTCGTCCTCGACCTGTTGCTTCGACGGCGGTTTGCTTCGGCCCTCGCGACGCTCCTGGCCATGAGCGCCATCCTTCTTCCCTGGGTTGGATGGCTGGCGTCGTCCCGAGGCCAAACTCAGGCGGGCCTCTTCGAGGGGGGTAATTTTCTGGGACTCATCTTCAGCCAAGCACTCTTTTACATCCGTCGCATCCCCGATCAGATCCTGGGTCCCGGAGTGGAAATCGCGACGGTCTTCTCTCGTTCCCCGGTCGTGTCGATGGTGGCGACGGGATGGGCGATACTCATAACAGCCCTGATCATCTGGGGCTGGTTGCGGACACTCCGCAACCCGGAGCGCCGGCTTGTTGCACTGGTGCCTTTTTGCACGCTCCCCTTGCTGCTCATCTGGCCTTTCACCGAGGCGGGACGATTTCTGATACCTTTGGTTCCCTTTCTTTTGATTGGCTTGATGGAGGGTATCGCTCCGCGATGCGTCAGCCTGGGCTCATCCCTTCCCAGAACGCGTGCGGCCGCGCTCATCTTGCTGGCGTCGATGCCCTACCCTCTCTATGCGGCGGCAACGTCTCGGGCCCTTGCCCAGGAACGTACCCACGCGGCATTTGACGCCGCATGCGCCTGGGTGATCGCTCACGGGAACCAGGCGGGGCCGGTCGCGACCCATTACGCGGCCGATCTCTCATGGCAAACCGGACGCCAGTCGCTCGAGATCAACCCGGCCGACCTCGGCGCGTTCCTGGCGAAGATCGAGCACTATGGTGTGGCCTATGTGATCCCGGACGAGCAGCCCTTCGCCAATGCCCAGGCCGACCCCTCGGCGGTCGCCATGAAAAAGGCCCCGGAGAGGTTTCGCCTCGTATGGGGGCCAACCCAGGGGGTGAGCATTTACGAGGTTCTTCACGAAAGAACTCGTGGTCAAACGCCCCAAGCTCAACCCGCTCCATAGGCTGGATCACGCGACCGCGCACGCACGCCGCGGGACTCGATCAGGACTTTGATTGTCGCAATCGCGGCACTCTTCCCGTTATTCTAAGAACGTCAGCAACGTCTCTTAGCATCAACGTCAACCGTTTCCGGTCTTGACCGAGATCGCCAAAATGCTGATACTCTGCCAACCAGGATTGTTCTGCCTTGAAGGATTTTTCGGGGCAGATGGCAACTGCTTGAGTCACGGAAGACGAGTCGTCATCGTGAATTTCTGCGCGAGTATCGCGAGTCGTTCCGCATCCGATCGTCACCACACTCCCTCCGGCCGTGGGCCAATTCCCAAAACCACTTGGGGGGGATTTTTCTCATTCCCACCGACCCACGCACCGTGTCACCGCGTATCTTCGGATATGGAAACGAGTGGCCTAACGAATATGGATCCAGGACGTCTTGAAAGATCAGAGCGAATTTCTGGCGGCTTCCCGCGAAGCAGGCAGATCGTATCTGGTTTTGTCACCTATGCTGACAGAAGGCGTAGCTTGGTAATGCTTGGGATCTCGAATTAAGTTCTCTGTCGCCGACCTCCTTGTGGCCTGGAACTCGATCGAGGGTGTTGAGGAAGATCCTGTCCATGATGTTCTCGAACACCTTGCTATTGATCTTCGCGATTGCCTTCATGGGTTGCGTGCTTGCCACCCCCGTGGTGACACGACTGGCAATCTGGGCTGGCGCCATTGATCGACCGGATCAATTTCGACGGATCCACAAAGGAGCCACGCCACGCCTCGGCGGACTCGGCCTGGCCTTCGGCCTCGGCACAAGCGTGATGCTTGTTGGGTTCGGCGGATATCTCAACGAGTGGATTGGATTCGCGGAGTGGTGGTCCTACCAGTGGTCCGTCCTCGTAGCCTCGCTCATTGTGCTGCTCGTCGGCTTCTTTGACGACACGATTTCACTGGGCCCTCGCATGAAGCTCGCGGGGCAGGCCCTCGCCGTGTTCGTCCTCTACATTGGTGGGATCCAGATCCAGCGGTTCGACATCATGGGCTGGGTGATCGACCTCTCAAACCCCAGCATCAACTTGTCGCTGAGTGGTTATCATCTGGTCATTTCGTTGCCTGGCTTCTTTGCCACGATGTTCTGGTTCCTGGCCTGTATGAATATCTGGAACCTCATCGACGGCATGGACGGCCTCGCATCCGGCGTGGGGCTGCTCGTCAGCGGAACGCTGACGCTTGTCGCCATCCACCATCAAAATACCGGCGTCGCCATTCTCGCGGCCGCTCTCGCGGGGAGCCTCGCAGGCTTCTTGCTTTACAACTGGCACCCTGCCTGCATCTTCCTGGGTGATAGTGGCAGCTTGCTCATCGGTCTTTTGATCGGGGTCATCGGGGTCCAGGGATCTCTCAAGGGTTCCTCGGCCTTCTCGATTTTGTTCCCGATCCTCGCCATGGGGCTGCCGATCTCCGACACGGCCATGGCGATCTTCCGGCGCTGGGTTCGCAATCTGCCCCTAAGTTCAGCCGACCGCCGGCACATTCACCACTTGCTGATCGGTCTGGGCCTCAACCCTCGTCAGGCGGCCCTGCTCCTCTATTGCTTCTCAGGATTCCTCTGCGGTGCGGTGCTTCTCGGCGTCGCCCTGCGGAACGAGATGCTCGCCCTCGTGCTCGGCTTGACCGGCTGCTTGGCGTTCATCCTTATCTTGACCAGCAGGCGCGATGAACTGGCTAATCTGCGGGGAGACCTGCAGGCGCGTTTCGCTCGCGGCAAGCAGGAGCGTTTCGCGGCCAAAATCACTTACGAGACGATCCAGCGCATCGAGCTCTGCGACAAGCTGCCGGCCGTTCAAGCTCTTCTGGAAGGATCCGCGGAGGTCCTGGGATGCGACATCTTGCAGATGTCTTGCACCCGCGATGGCCGCGAGGTCTTCTCGAAGGGGAAACCCACCTCGGACTCTGACGAACCAAGACGCGCTTTGACGGGCCCTTCGGCTGTTTTTCGACTTTCCACAGGCAAGGATCTGTTTCTGACGGTAGCTGTACATCAGATGCCGAACTCGACCCTGGCCGCCGACATCGCTTTTCGTTTCCTACAGCGATTGTCGCAGGCCACGGCTGAACGTGTAGAGCGATTGATGGCTCTGGCGCAGGATGAATCCGCCAGCACATCGACAGAGAACTCGACGGATTTATCAGATCGAGGTTCGACATCGGACACCCTAGGCTCTGGTGTCCGCTTGAATTCTCAAACCGTCCCGGTCCTGGCTCTCTCCCCGGCGCCTTCGCTGTCTCGGATGCCTATTCAATGGCTCCGGATTGCACTTGGCTGGGAGTCGAGGTCGGTGGCACATCGCCCCTCCCTCGGGGAGAAATGATCGGAACTCGCTGATCTCAAGGAGTGGACCGACCCATGGAAGGACTACAAGCGTACAACGGGCCTCCGCGTGTCCCCAATCTTCATACGCACCACGTATCGCCCAAACCCACGAAGGCGGCCTCAGATTATTTTCGCGCAGTTCGGCGCAGGGTCTGGCTCGTTCTGGCCATCGCCGTCCCCTTAAGTATCCTGGGCGGGATTTGGACGGCGCGACAGCCCAACGTCTATACCGTAAAGAGTCAAATCCTGATCGAACCCCCTTCGTTCGATCCTCACCTGGCTGCACTGATCGCCAAGGATAGCGGCCCGCGAACGGACGCGGAGTCAAGCGAGAAATACGTTTTGAACCGAATCGCCATGCTCCGGAGCAAGTCGCTCGCAGAGCGCGTGGTGAACGACCCCAGCCTTAGCCAGGGCAACGGTCCTCCCGTCGATAGCTCCGACGATATTCTGGGTTCGCTTCAGACCCGCCCCCTTCCGGGCACCAGCCAGTACACGGTCTCCCTTGATGGTACCGACCCCGCCAGAATCAAGCTTCAGCTTGATCTTCTGCTGGAGTTTTTCAAGAAAGACGCCGCGCTGGACATCGATCACAAGCTCGAAGGCGCACAATCTTGGGCCGCGACCAGCCTTCAAGGGCTTGAAAACGACCTGAAGGGTCTAGAAGACAAGATTTCTCTCAAACTCCGTGAGTCGGAGACGATTGGCCCTGGCGGCAAAAATCTCCAGCAGATGGAATATGAAAAGCTGATTGCGAGTTTAGATCGGCGTCAGTCTGAGAGCACGGATCTCCAGCAGCAGGCATTCCTCTCCCAGTCCTCCCCCGATCCTCGCTTCCAGCGCGACCTGTCCAAGCGCGAAGTCAGAATTGACATGCTCGAGCAAGAGTATGAAAAGGCTCAGATGCAAATGAGCCAACTGAAGCGCCGCATCAAGTCGTTCGGCACAGATCCGTCGGTGCGTCACTTCAAGGATAGGCTCAAAGATATCAGGACGAAATTGGCCAAGCTCAAGGCCGTTCCCACGGCGGCCGAGATGGGTTCGGATCCCTTTCAGGTGCTGCTCGACTCCAAGAAGGCGGAGATTCAGAACCTCGAACAAGCGGCCCAGGCCTGCCTGGTCGCCATGAGGGAATCGATGCCCGAGCATCAAGCCTTTGGCGACCTTGTCAAAAAGCAAGAAAAGAAGATCGAGCAGATTGCCGCCATGCAGACGAGGCTCTGGGAGTTCGGGATGGTGTCACGGTCTCGCAAGGAGCCGGTCACGATCGTGGCCGCCGCCGTTGAGCCGACCACTCCGATTCGTCCCAAGCGTGCGATGAACCTGGCGATCGTGATCTTCATGAGCTTCGGCCTGGGAATCGGCCTGGTCTGCTTCCGTGAATATCTCGACCACTCCGTGAAGTATCCTGAACACCTCACAAGCGGCCTGACCCTCCCCCTCTTTGGCGTTGTGCCTCGCATTCGGCGCACGTCATTGAGCCAGCGTGGAGGGCACCTTTGGACCCCAGGCACGCCGGACTCGATTGAGGCAGACGCTTATCGGAACCTGCGAGCCAGCCTTCTCGGCGTTTCCGATCGCCGGGGCCCCCTGGTCAGCCTTTTGATCACGAGTGCCAAGGCCGGGGAAGGTAAAAGCACCACCGCCCTCAACCTGGCCGCCACGTGTGCCCGCGCCGGCGAACGTACGCTCCTCATGGACGTCGACCTGCGACGCCCCAGCCTGGGCAACGTTTTCCAGGACGACCAGGAGAACCCTTTGGGCCTGGTCGACGTCCTTCGGGGCGATCTCCCCTGGCAGCGGACGGTCGTTCGTACCGACATCCCCAATCTCGACTTCCTTCCGACCGGAGACACGCGGGGCGTGCCGATCGAAATTCTCGGCACGCTGGAACTCCGCCAGTTGATCCTGGGACTCACGAATCACTATGACCGCGTGATTCTCGACGGTCCGGCGGTCCTGGGCCTCGCCGACTGCCGCATGCTCGGCCGGGTTGTCGATGCCTCGCTTCTCGTCGTGCGTTCCGGTGCCCACGAGTTGCGCCCGTTGCAGCACGCCAAGACCATGCTTGAACAATCGCATGTGAATATCGCGGGCGTTGTCTTCAACGGCCTCAAAGAGGATCTCAAGCACTGGTCGAGCTACGGTCCGGACACCCCTTACGGGTATACCGAGGCCAAGATCGCAAGCCGGAAGATGGCATCCGCGGGATCGCTGGGGTCGTCTGCGGAAGACTATGCAGCCCTCCCCATGGCGGGAACTCGAGACGCCTGAGGTTGCTCGCGTAAGCCAGGAAAGATCCACTCACTCGTCGTCATTGATGTCGCTTCTATCCAGACTAACTTCACGCGGGTCAGGCTTGAACCGTCTTGGGACCGCAAGGCCCAGGACGGTCCTTGACTGGAGAACTCTCCTTTGACTATCCGGCAACGCCTCCTCAACGGGACCGATCGACTGATCGCCGTCGTGCTCGTCATCCTACTGGCGGGCACGACCCTTGCCTTTGGCGGCGCGGTCTGGTGGATGCCCGCCGCGGTAGCCGGGCTGACCCTGCTCTTCCTGTTCGCCTGGCTCATTCACGTGCTACTCGAGGGTCGTGTCAGGATTCTCAAGAGCCCGCTCACCTTCTTGGGCCTGGTCGCCGTGGGCCTGGGCATCGCTCAGCTCGTGCCTCTGCCGGAGTCGATCGCTTCAAGGCTCTCCGCTCGGGCACGACAAGTTTATGCGCAAGGATTCTTTTCGGACCAAGCTCAGAAAATTGACGCATCGCTCGATCTACCCGCCGGCGCCGCGATCCGGTCTCCTGTCTCTCTCGATCGCTCGGCTACGCTTAGATGGGTTGTGGGCGCCTTGATTTGCGTGGGCCTCTTCTGGGGGGTCTCACAATTCACCGACAGGCTTGAGCGGCTCTACCTCATCCTGGGGAGCGTGGCCACCGTTTTCTTGCTCAATTCCTCGATTGGGATCGTCCAGGTCGCCTGCAACTCGAGCGGTCTCTATGGCATGTGGGAGCCTGGCGCCGGGCCGAACTGGACACCGTCGCATCATGATCTCTTGAAGGCCCCCACCTCGACGACGTTGCGCATCGGCACGTCTCCAGAAACACCAGCCGCAAGCTGGACCGAGTCGATGCCCAAGCGCCCCTTCTTGATGGGAACGCTCATGGGGGGCCCCGGCGCCTATCTGGCGATGGCCTCGATCGGGTTGCCCCTCTCGTTTGGGATCTTACTTCAAGCTCTCGCTCCGCGCGGTAGCCGAGAACGCCTGGCGGTCCGGCTCAGTGAATCGGGCCAGGGAGGTCTGGTTCTCCTGCTCAGCTCCTTGCTCCTCGCCAGCGCGGTCCTAGTAGGCTTTCTTGTCGATCCACTCTCGAGCCTTCCCTTTGCCATCGCGTTGGTCTTGGTGGGTTTGCCCAGCGCCTGGTCTTCAGGGCTGCGTTGGGGAGCCGTCGCTCTCACGATGACCCTGCTCCTCGGCCTGGGGGGTGGGTTGCTTTTGAGAAACACCCTCGAGCAAACCGCGGAAACCACGCCTGCGATCGCAACGGAGAATCTCCGAACGGCGTCACATATCTGGCATGATTCTCTGCGAATTATCAAGGATTTCCCGATCTTCGGCGTGGGTCTCGGCAGCTTCGGGACGGTTTATCCCTTTTATAAATCACGAGATCAGTCCGAATTAACGGCCCTGAGCACGCTCCTCCAATGGTGGGTGGAATCCGGGGCCATTGGCATGTTCATTCTCACGATCGCACTTCTTTGGTGTCTCTGGCGGCTACCAGGGGCTGTCCGGCGCGTAGGAACCGGAGATCGCTCGCTCGTGTTCGGCTTGATTGGGGCGGCGGTAGGGCTTAGTCTGTACGCGACTATCCATTGGACCGTCGAACTGACCGCCGTCGCCATCGCCGCCAGCGCTCTGGGAGGAACCTGCAACCGCTGGTTGGCCGGAGGGACCGATCTGTTCGTCGAGCGTGGGTAAGCCGACCACTCGGCATGCTTCAAGGAGGAAACATCCCCACGATGCCGGATACAACTTGTCTGCACATCCGGGTCGGTGAAAGCGACCCCATCCGCGTATTCGAAATCGCGGGGATGTCGGTACGGATTGGCCGTGCCTCGTTTTGCGAGGTCCGAATTCCCGAGCCCGAGTTGGCTGAAGAGGAATGCCGGCTTCGTAAACGAGGAGGAGCATGGCAACTTGTCCCTGCGCGCCCTGCCAACGCTGTAACAATCGAAGGGCGGCCGGTGGACGCGACATGTCCCCTTCCCTTCGACGTCCCGTTCCGGGTCGGCGGCCATTGGCTGACGCTGCGCGCGACCAACTCGGCGCAGCCGGACTGGACGGAATACGCCGCGTCCAGACCGGCCGAGGCTGCCCCCTCTTCTGCCGTGGCTCGCGAAGGGTTCCGAGCGGCCCCCCTTGCGGACATCGCTCCCCCCGTTGTTGAGACCAAGGCCCACACACCTGCACAGGCCCCTGCTAATGTGGAGCACCTGGCGGACTGGCGGAGCCGGCAAGAACAACGCCTGAACAGAACCCGGACGGGTAACAGCCAACGAAGCTGGGAAGAACGATGGAAGGCCGCGGGCGACCGGCTCAAAACCCGCAACGAAGAGGCAACGCCTCCGGCCGCCCCTCCACGAAGTACGCCCCCACCCGCCCAAACCAGGTACGCTCAGCCCCAACCTCTCGACGCGAAGATCCACGCTCCTCGAGCCACTCCCCCCGTCGCGCCGTCGGTTTCGGCCGCGGATGTCCTGCGCACCCCGGTGGATCGCCTCGAAATCAAGACCAAGTCCTACAAGGCTCGCGAGTCCAAGGCGGCAGCTACGCCCACTCCTTCGGTCTCGATGCCGAACCGAACGAACTGGGAGCCGCCACAAGCCCCGGTTCCAACAGAACCAAGCCTTGGGAAGTATGTCGCGCCCTCGAGCACCTTCGCGGTCGAACGAGAGCCCCGAGTCAACGATTTCGCGACGCAACCGGAAATGACGACGTGGGAAAGAGCCTCGTCGTCCATGACCGCGGTCGCCATCGAACAGGAGATCGAAGTCGAGCCGTCCTATGAGGACTCGACCGTTCTCCACAATGAGGAAGAAGCAACGGCGTGGGACGAGGTCCCCGCCTCAATGACTGGGGTCGCCGCCGAGCAAGAGATCGAGGTCGAACCCTCGTACCAGGAGACCACCGTTCTCCAGGAAGAGGCGAGAACCGCGGCGTGGGACGAAGCCCCCACCTTGATGAGCCAGGCCGTCACGGAGGAAGAGGCCGCCGCAGAGGAAGAGATTGAAGTCGAATCCTCGTGCCAAGAAGAGAGCGCTGTCCTCCGCAACGAAGGAGAAGTCACGGCGTGGAGCGAGGCTCCCTCTTCAGCGACGGCGGTTGACGTTAACCAAGACGTCGAGATCGAGCCCCGTTACGAGGAAATTACGGTCTCCGCGCCTGCCTGGGAGCCCACCGCCGAGCCGGCGCCTGTTCATGAGACCGTGAGTTCCGATACCCCGGCTCCTTCGCGCATCCTTCGTCTCCTCTCTCCCCTTGTATCCTTGAAGTCCGCGAGAGCGGTTTCGGCTCCCGCAAAGGAGCCCTCGAAGCCCGAGGCCCCCGCCACGGAAGTGACGGTAGAGGCTGCAATTCCCGTGTCGCCGCCCCCACAGCCCGAAGCGTCCTTCTCTGGACCAGCGTCCGCGACTCGAGCGGAGACCTGGATCAAGAAGGAAACCGTGGCGACGGAACCTCGCACGGCAGAGCCATCCGATCGTACCGAGACGAGGCGCAAGAAGACGCGATCGGCACCACCAACAAACCCGGCCGCAAACCGACCCCGACCACAGGCCGAGGCTCACACACGACAACCGGGCCGAGAAAATACCCGTCCTCAAAACGGTCAGGCGAGACCAAGCCAGAGACCAGGGCACGCGATACCGAGGGAAACGCCCCCAGGCCCCAAGGCCCCAGCGCCTCTGCCGGGCATGCCCCCGCTCTCTGATGCCAGAACATCGAGAGAGACGGCCCGCGAGTGGCCACGGGCCTCAGACATCTTCGCCGCCCACGAGGCTCCTGCTCCTCGCCCCGCACAGCAGAATCCAGCGCGACGGCTTACCGCGAATCTACCTCAGCCCACCGAGTGGCAAGAACCGTCGCATTGGAAGCTCCCACTCTGGGCAGGTGCTCCGGCCTTGATTCTGATGGTTCTCCCTCTCGGCGTCTTGACGCTGGCACTTTCCTGGATCTGGACAGGCCACGAGCAGTCCGCGGGAATCGTCTCGGACGTGCTGCTGCATGGAGATGTCTCAAAGCCTCTGCCCGATCAGGTGATCCCACGCGATATGACGTGGTGGAAGACCTCCGCGGGGAACCTCACGCTCTGGGCTTCGTACTTCGAACGCAGAAGCCAGATCAGCCCCAACGAAGTCGACGACGCGCGAGACTACCTCGAGGGGGCGGCCAAGACTTCTCCCATTCACGCCCAAACACGTCTGGCTCGGGCCCGATTTACCAACGCCAGCGAACCCGACGCGCAGTTGGCCATCAGGTTCGGCTTAAGCCGCGATATCGTCGCATTGGCATTTTCGGGGCAGCGATGCTTGAAAGCGGGTCGAAAGGAGGCCGCTCTCAAGCTCTACCGCCAAGCCCTGGAGATGACTTCGAGCATCCAGATCTCGAACTCGACCGTTCCCAAGTTTGATGACGAATCTCAGGTCCGCCGCTATCGCATTCCCAATGAAGGGATGATCGAGCGGATCATCCGTGACATCGCGAGTGACGAGAGCTGGACCTTCGCGGAATGGTCTCAAGCGATTCCTTCGACAGAGCTCATCCGGTTCGTCACGGCGAAGGTCTTGACGGAGCGAGGTGATCCGGAAGCCTCGAAGGTCATCGATCAAATGCTCGAGCAGGCGAAGTCTCCGACCGCGTCTAAGCCCGCCTCGGCACTCGACGCCGCCGCTCAGGCTGAAGTCTTCGCTCTTCGCCGAAGCTGGGAAGAAGCCCAGGAGCACTATCGCACAGCCATCAGCATGATGCCCAACGATCTTATTCGTCGGTCATGGTGGCTGAATCTCGCGGATCTCGCCCTTCGGCTCAACGACGAATCGGGTCGACAGAAGGCTCTTGAGCAGGCGAAGGGAATCCAGAACCTTGATGAAGTTGCTAAGAGAGCAACCGAGTTGTTGAAATTCAGCAGCGTCAGGGCAGAGAAGGCTCAGCCCGGGCGTTGATTAGGACATGAAAGACTCTAACCTCGTACTGGCGTTTTTCTACGCTCAGGGACGAATCCTAAGGATAATTCACCATGGCGACGATGCCCATCACACCGGTTCAATCCCCCCAGGAGGGTTCCGAAGCCACTGGGAATGCTCCGAATGGACCGGGTTTCAAGGATGATCTGACAACGTCAGGAGAACGGGTGGACTCCCCAGACAACAGAGCGTCTCAAGCTCTCAAACAAGAGGGGTCCGCTCGGCCGCCCCTATCCGCCGTCGCGGGCGAGCCTGCCCACGCCACCAGCGCAGACTCCAGTCTCGACTTACATACGTATCTGCTCAAAGCTCTGTCTGACCCGCAGCAACGTAACTGGGTGATCGGGACTCTGGGTTGCTTGCTTTTGCTCTGCAAAGTCTTCGAGGTCAACCTCTCTCACTTCGTCTACGCCTGGACGACGGACGAGAACTACAGCCATGGGTTCTTGGTACCTTTCATCAGCCTCTATTTCGCGAACCAGGCATTCAAGCGCGGCCCCCTCGCGATGCGCGGAGGCCTAGTTCTGGGCTTCTGCCTGCTCGCGGTTTCACTCTTCGGCCGGCTGGTGATGGTGCTGCTGCCGATCCCCTTCTTCGGGGACCTGGCATTCCTGGTCGGAATCGCAGGCATCTGTTCACTTATTGGAGGTCAAGAAGCTCTCAAACGTTATGGGTTTGCGATCTTCTTCCTGATCTTCATGGTTCCGTTGCCCATCGCACTGTACACCAAGATTGCCTCTCCCCTTCAATTGCTGGCGAGCCAGATCGCCACGATGGCCCTGAACGCCACCGGGGTTCCCGTGTTGTGCGAAGGCAACATGATGTCTCTGCCGGGCGGGATTCAGATGTTCGTGGCCGAGGCTTGCAGCGGGATGCGGCAATTGACGGGCTTCTTGGCTCTGACAGCGGCGGTGGCGTATCTCTCACAACGCCCGGCCTGGTACCGGCTCGCCGTGGTGGCGTCGGCGATTCCCATCGCCATCACCGCCAACGTGACACGAATCATCTTGACCGGCTACATCATGTATTTCGTCGATCGGCAGTACGCTTCGGGCACCTATCACACGCTCGAAGGACTGCTCATGATGGGATTCGGACTCGGCTTGCTCAGTCTCGGGAGGACCGCGCTTGATCAGCTCGCCACCCTCGTAAGTCCGACGCCGGCTTCTCCTCCGCCGGCCGTGGCCTGAGTTTCGGCGAAAAATCGGCCGTTTCCCTTCTTCGTGGGCACCCAAAATCCAAGCCTTATTCCCTTACCAAAGGGCTCAATAATGTCGCCCATTCGACGCGTCATTCTCTGCGGCCTGCTGTTGACCTTCGGATACGCCGCGCAAGCCAGCCTGGAGTCATTTGCCAGGAACGAACGTCCTCCTCTTCGGGGCTCATTATCGACCATCCCGCTGGAGCTCGGTGACTGGATCGGGCGCAACGAGCCGATCGAAGCCGATATCGTGGAGCGGTCGCAGACCACCGACTACATCAACCGCGTCTACGAGTGGCGCAAGCAGCCAGGGCGCCGCCTCGGCCTCTGGATCAACTACTCCGACACAGGGCTGAATCTGCGCCATTCACCGGAAGTCTGCCTGCCCTCAGGGGGTTGGACCAAGGTCGAGTCGCTCTGTCAAACCCGCGATGTGGAATATCAACCCGGGAAGAAACATCGAATCATGCGCCTGGCCTATGCGCAAGGGGAACTGGTCCAAGGGATCGGATTTTGGTACTACATTTTCGGTGAGGGATCGCTGGAACGCTATGTACGGCAACTGCCGATCACAAGCCGAAGCAGCCACGGCCGAACGACTCGTGGGTCGGGAATGACAATCGAGGTGTTTTGCCCCGGTGAGATCGACCCGAGTGGCGAAGCGCTCGATGACTTTGCCAAAGCCCTTTTGAATTCGGTCGAGCCGCTGCTTCCCAAGGATCGCGCGGACTATTACATCCCTTGAGCCACGCTTGTTACTTCCGATGCGTCAGACGGTAATCCCATGCCTTGGCCGTCGGCACTTCACTGGAGAGGAAAGGTCACATGAAGAGTGCCTTGATCACGGGGATCACCGGTCAGGACGGATCCTACCTTGCCGAGTTTTTGCTGTCGAAGCCGGATTACGTCGTGCACGGGCTCGTGCGCCGTTCCAGCAGCTTGAATCGGCAGAGAATCGACCACCTCTTCCGAGACGAGAAGGTTCGCGACCGGTTCCACCTCCACTACGCCGACCTGGCCGACGCCTCGAGTCTCGCGACCCTGATGGAGGTGGTCCGTCCCGACGAGGTCTATAACCTGGGAGCCCAGAGCCACGTCCGGGTCTCGTTCGACCAGCCTCTCTACACGGCGGACGTGGTCGGCCTGGGAACGCTCAGGCTCCTTGAAGCGGTTCGGCACCTTCATCGGACCCACCCGGTACGCTTCTATCAGGCGTCGAGTTCAGAGATGTTTGGCTCGGCTCCTCCCCCTCAGTCGCTTGACACGCCGTTCCACCCCCGAAGCCCCTATGCGTGCGCCAAGCTCTACGGCCACTGGCAGACCGTGAACTACCGAGAAGCGTACGGGCTTTTCGCCTGTTCCGGGGTTCTCTTCAATCATGAGAGCCCGAGGCGCGGTGAATCGTTCGTGACCCGCAAGATCACCCTTGGAGCCACTCGCATCAAGGAAGGGCTTCAGAAGAAGCTGGTGATGGGTAACCTGGAAGCCAAGCGCGACTGGGGCTTCGCGGGGGACTACGTTCGCGCCATGTGGCTGATGCTTCAACAGGACAAGCCGGACGATTTCGTCGTGGCCACCGGCGAAACCCACTCGGTCCGCGAGTTTCTTGAGATCACGTTCTCTCACCTAGGTCTCGACTATCGCGACTACGTGGAATTCGACGCCCGTTTCATGCGTCCGTCGGAAGTCGACGTTTTGCTGGGAGACGCCACCCAGGCTCGCAAGATCTTGGGATGGACGCCGGAGGTCTCGTTCAAGCAGCTCGTTGAGATGATGGTGGAAAACGACCTCGAGTTGGCTCGTCGCGAGAAATTCGCCCTGGGGTATCTGTCGAAGTGACTGATGCTCTCCCCTGGGCCAGCCCTCAGGTCATGATCACTGAAAGCGCGAACATACGATCGATGGGGTCGATGCCACGCGATGTCCCTTCACCTTTTGCCTCGAAGCACAACGCGTGGCTTCGGCCGGGAGCGCAGCAAGCATGACGTCGGGTTCCAATACCAAGGTGGTGGTGATCGGCCTCGATTGCGCGGAACCCAGCCTTGTCTTTGATCGCTATGCCAAACGCCTCCCCAACCTGACCAGGCTCCGTGAGCAAGGTGTCTGGGGCTCTTTGCGAAGCTGCGACCCGCCGATCACGGTGCCGGCCTGGATGTCGATGATGTCCAGTAAAGACCCAGGCACTCTGGGTTACTACGGCTTCCGCAACCGCGCGGATCGCTCGTATGAAAAGATGACCACGGCCACATCCCTCGCCGTCCGCGAGCCCCTCCTTTGGGACATGCTCGGCTCGGCAGGGAAGCGGGTGGCGCTGATCGGGGTTCCGCAAACGTATCCCCCCCGCCCCGTCAACGGATTGATGATCACAGACTTTCTCACACCTTCCATCCAATCCAACTACACCTATCCCCCCGAGCTCAAATCAGAGATTGCGAGCCTTCCCAACGTCCACCCCTATGAGTTCGACGTCAGCGACTTCCGCACTCCGGACAAGGGAAAGATCCGCGATTCGCTCGTTCGGATGACCGACAAGCGATTCGCTCTCGCTCGCTACCTGATGACCACAAAGCCGTGGGATTTCTTCATGATGGTGGAGATGGGGACCGACCGTGTCCATCACGCCTTTTGGCAATACATGGACCCGGCCCACCATCGCTACGAGCCTGGAAATCCCTATGAAACGGTGATTCCCGACTATTATGAGCATGTCGACCGCAAGATCGGCGAGCTTCTCGAAGTGATCCCCAAGGATGCCCATGTCATCGTGGTCTCCGACCACGGCGCCAAGTGCATGGACGGTGGCATTGCTCTTAATGAGTGGCTACTCCAGAAGGGCTATCTCGTCCTCAAAGAACCCCCCACCGCCCCTTCTCGCCTCGAGGCGCTCAAGATCGACTGGGCGAAGACCACGGCTTGGGGTTCAGGGGGCTATTACGGCAGGCTCTTCCTCAACGTCAAGGGACGTGAGCCACAGGGCTTGATCGCGCCCGAGGACTACGAGGCGACTCGAGACCGCCTGGTCGCCGAGCTGGAAGCCCTGGGCGATCCTGAAGGCAAGCCGATCGGGACCCGTGTCCTCAAGCCCGAAACCCTCTATCGCACGGTGCGCGGAGAGGCTCCTCCGGATCTGTTCGTGTACTTCGGAGACCTCCGCTGGCGCTCGGTGGGTACCGTCGGCACCGGGGAAATTCACACCTTCGAGAACGACACCGGCCCGGACGACGCCAACCACGCCCAGTATGGCCTGGTCATCCTCTCCGGTCCCGGAATTCAGCCGCAGGGACCGGTCGACGGGCTTCAGTTAATGGATATCACGCCGACCGTCCTTAACCTCTTCGGCATCACGCCCCCCGCCGACCTCCAGGGGCACCTCATCGAAGCGACGACCCGCCGCTAAGGCGGGTCGCATGCGGCTCGCTGGCAAACGTGTCCAAGGCCTGCGTCCTTGTAACTCAGCGGCGCAGCGACTGGCGCTGAACTCCGCCTCCCATACTCTCGCCTGTGGATATTACCCTGGCGCTAACTGGTGGAGGCGGGGCGCCTCAATTGCCGCGAAAATCTGGGCCTGGACGTCTTTCTCCCCCCTCAATCGAATTCGCGGTTCGCCAGAGGCGCGGAGAGCGGTTGTTGATGGGGGAAACCAGGCCGGCTCGCGTATGCCGAGCGAACGCGAGGTCGAAATCGCCCCGAAAGCCGGGGTGATCAAAGTTGGTGGGGTAGAACAAGAAGAGCATCGCCAGAGCCGTCGCGAGGCCGCCGAACCGGAGCATCGCGTGGTCCCCGAGCGCGCTACGGCTCCCGGCTTTGGCGACAGGGGCAGCACGTCCGATCCCCAAGGCAATCAAAGCAAGCAACGCGGGGACGTAGTGGAAGGCGTAGCCAGGCACTCCGAAGTGCACGAGGAGATGCGAGGCAAGCGGAGGAATCGTGCAAAGGGTGAAGAGCAAGATCAGGTAGCGGCCGTTCTCTCCCCGCGCCACTCTGAGCAGTCCTCGCGGAACAAAGAGCAGCCCAGGTCCAAACGTCCAAAGCAAGGCCATGACCGCCTTGACTCCATAACGGAGCGGCGCATCCACAAAGCCCAGATTCCATACCGAGTTGAGATACCCGCAACGATAAGCGAATTCTTTGTTCTGGCGGGAGTACGCTTCCCATCCGCCGACGTCGATCACCATCGGCACGATCCAGGCCAGGTTCAGTACCGTGAAGAGCGCCGTGGCCGCAATCGCACGCCGCCAACGATGCTGCCAGAGGATCACGAAAAAGATGGGGAGCCAGAGGGTCCCAATGTCCGACCGGTATCCCGTTCCCGCCGCGAGAACAGCGGCCGCCGCAAACGGATGCCAGGGCCGGGGATCACGCCTCGTGCGAATCGCCACGCCCAGCAGAAAGGAACCGACCAGAACGATGGCCGTATAGTTGCCGGCCATGGCGCCATAGGACCAGAAGATCGGCCCTACACCGAGCGCAAGCGTCGCCGCAACAGCCACATTGGGACGAACCAATGCGCGCAGCCACCACCAGGCGCTCGTTAGCGCCAGGGCACTGACCAACATATCCAGAACGACGATTCCCTGATAAGGATCGCCGACAATCTTCCCGAAAAGGCGCCCAGAGGCGAGAAACAGCGTGTGCTGGGCCGGAAGGAGTGAAGTTCGATTGATCTCGAGATAGTTAAATTCGTCGTACTCAGCCGGGCGCACGCGCATCACGGGCCATCGGGTGAGGCCCACGAAGAGCAACGCCACGGCAAATGCCACAAGAATGGCCGAGGCCCGAACTGCCGGCTGGATGTCGTCGCGAGTAAGCTGGAAATCTGGTGCTGCCGTCGCCGTCGCCATTCCGAGAGGCCTCCGTTCCTCTTTCGAGCCTGGGTGCTCGCTCCTTAGCGCTCATTACCGCATCACTCTACAGACCGCGCATCGTCTGGGGCAAGCCGCATTTCGGACTCATGAGGGCGCGAGGGACGTTCACAGCAAACGCCAGATCGGGCGAAAGCTTCTACCCAGCGCGTGATAGGAGCAAGCCTTCTCCTACGTTTTTTCGTACTTTCTCCCCAGTTGCCGACAAACTTGCGCGACACGCACGCGCTGAAAGAGAGGCTATCTTGCTAGCACGCACGGGCAGAAACCTTGACTTCGCCGCTTGACGCCCTATTACGAGGCTGAGTAGGATGCGGTTGCACGGATACAACCCCTTTGATGGGCTCCATGGACGATTGAGCCATCCGCCATGACCCCTCCCGCGTCTGCCCTATCGATTGTCGCCTGCCCCGATGCGCGCCCGCCTGCTTATCAGGCCGTGATCGGCCTTTCCCAAGCGGGCATGCTCGATCGCTTCGTGACGGGCTACTACTATCGGGGAAGTGGGAAGCTCATAGGCCTGGGCAAACGGATCGCCCCTTCCCGTTTTGCTCGGCTTGAGCGCGTCCTCGCGCGGCGCAGCGATGCGGAGATTCCTTCCCCGCGGGTTCAGTCAGCCTGGAGTTTCGACGCGGCCTTGCGGATCGAAAACCGTCTCGCGGGTAAGTGGGATCATCAACGCAGACTCGTCGCCCAGTGGCGCACGCGCCACTTCGATCAGTTTCTCTCCCGTACAATTTCCCGGCGCCTTCCGCAGGCCCTGCTGGCCTTCAGCGATGTGGCGTCCGAGTATTCCTTGCCGGCATGCCGTCGACTCGGAATCCCTTCGGTCCTCAGCATGGTCCATGGAGATGTGCGCGAGGAGAAGCTCGTGCTCGAGCGAGAGGCAGAGCAGTCCCCCGATTTCTTCCCGATTTACCTGGGTGACGGGGTGCTCGACCCTCACGAGCTCGATTGGCTACACCAGCGGCGCCTCCGCGACCTAGAACTAGCTGATCGGATTCTCGTTCCTTCGGAGCATATCGCCAACACCCTTGCTCGCTACGGCACGCCCCGAGAGCGAATCGAAGTCATTCCCTACGCGGCCGATACCCGGAGGTTCCGCCCAGACCCGTCGAAGAGGCATGATTCCTCGTGTGTTTTCCTCTTCGCGGGAGGAATCACCCAGAGAAAAGGAATCAAGTACCTGCTCGAGGCCTGGCGGCAAGTGAAACGTCCGGGATGGCGGCTGCAACTTTTGGGGGCGTTACCCCAGGATGAAAAACCGCTCCGTGGATATCTCGATGATGTCGAGATTTTGGGACGGGTCGGCCACTCGGAAATGCCCAGCCGCATGGCGGCCGCGGATGTCTTCGTTTTTCCGTCGTTGTTTGAAGGTTCGGCGGTAGTCACCTATGAGGCCCTCGCCAGCGGCCTTCCCACGATCGTGACGCCCGAGGCAGGGTCCGTCGTACGAGACGGTCACGAGGGCTTCATCGTTCCCTCGGGGGACACCAGCGCACTCGCGGAAAGTATGGAACGGCTCGGTACGACGCCGCAGCTTCGGGCAGAATTCTCTCAGGCAGCGCGGCTTCGAGCCTACGAATTTGACTGGCCGCGGTACCACGCCTCTGTCGCCGGCGTTCTGGCTGACTTGACTGGAGATCACGACGCCACCAACAACTCGACGAGAGTGCTTCAGTGGAACTGAACTACGCATACGGCACGGCCGCCGTCATGATCATCTATTTCCTGATCCAATTGATCAGCGGAAAGTTTGATCCTTTCGCTCCGATCTGGTTATTCTTCGTCGGGTATCTCCAGGTCTACGTGGTTCAGGCGATCTCCTACCATGAGTGGGCCTTGCAGGCTCGCGGTCCCGACCTCGTCGCCGCCGCGAATCAGCGGGCTCTTTGGGCGCTGATCTGGTTCCTGTTCGTTTACCACTGCGGCATCGGCAATCTTGCGGCGATGATCCTCCCCAAGCCACCGATGGCGTGGTCGCACCGCACCGTGGCGACCATCAGCCCGGTCTTGATTGTCTGGGGCCTGGTTTGCGCCGGACTGTTACTTCGTTCCGGCGCGGAGGATCCGACCGAGGTCTCTCCCGAGGCTTCTCTGCTAAGATCTTTCCCCTTCGTCATGCTCGTCGCCGCGAATATGCTGATCGTGTCGGGAAGAGCCGGAGATCACCCCAGGCCCGCGTATCTCTGGGCAGGTATTATCACAGCAGGCCTCTATGTTCTCATCTGGATGTTCAACGGTAAGCGATCCCACTCCTTGATTGGAGTTCTCTCGTCGATCTGTAGCTTCTACATCTCCAAACTCAAGCGTCCTTCTTGGCCCGTCATCTTCACCACGGCTTTCTGCGGTCTCATGGCGGTCGCCGTTGCGATCAACTGGCGCTTTGACCGCGTGCATGAACGGTCGGCGGCCGGGTTCGTTGAGTTTCTTCTCGACTTCGACCCCAACGCCGTTCTTCGTAACTTCAACATCGAAGACGACGAGGACGAAGCCCGTAAGGCCGTCTCCAAGGAAACGGAGGAATACGGCGGTTTCTTGCTGATGATGGACGTGGTGCCGTTTCGGTCGGATTACGATTACGGCGTCAATTATCTACGCGTTTTCACCACCTTCATTCCTCGTATCATCTGGACAGAGAAGCCTCTCTTTGGTCGCGAGCAATGGGTCAAAGCATGGATTGCCGGCTCTGAACTGAAACGAGACATGGACTTTGCCGGCCCGGCAATCAGCATTCTCGGAGCTACGCAGCTTAACGGAGGGGTCTGGGGCACCCTCATCGTCATGGGGTGCGCCGCAACCTTGCTACGTACAACGTACGCGTACTTTCTTCGATACCGGCAAGTGCCTTTAGCACAGACCTTCTGGGGTATCTCTTACTACAACGCGTGGTTCATGGTCGTTAATGACGATCCGCTCATTTGGTTCTACTATAACTATGGCTTTACGACGCTACCGATACTTGTCTTTCTCTGGTTTGTGAACAAGTTCACCCCCGCCGCCAGCCGATCCGCCGAGCCTTACACGGAAAGCCCCCCCATGGCATCTTACGTGGACTATTCACACTCGACAGTCTAGGACGCTTACGCGGTCTCTACAGGAACAGGGCGCAGGAAGCGCAAGGGGCACATCATGTCTGACCTCATTGTTGGCCAACCACAACCTTCAAGCCACTCGACTGATTCTGCAATGACCCAGGAGAAGAGGGAAAAGCAAGGGGAAGGACTCCTTGAATCGAAGATCGATGTCTGTCGTGGCCTGTTTGCCTTCATCGTGGCAAACGCCCATGTTTTCATGGTTTGCAGATCGCTCCACGGCGACCAGTTGCAGGCCCTTCCTCAAGTTGTCGACCGCTTCATTTATCTGATCCTGGAGAATGGCATTTATTGGGTGATGGGATTCTTCGTCATCAGCGGATACTGCATTCAGCTCTCGGTATCCCGACAGACCGCCGCCAAGAATTTCACCCAGAAGTCTTATCTTCTGGCCCGCGTAACGCGTGTCTTTCCCCTGTATTATGTCGCCTTGTTGTTTACAGCTCTCATCGAGGCTCTTGTCTCAACGTCTCGCCCGACCATTTGGCCGAACGGTCTCAACGCGCAGGTGCTTCTCTATCAGGTTCTTGCCATCCAGAATCTGACGCAAACGTATGGATGCTTTACCTCGTCCTGGAGCATCACCAACGAACTTTTTTACTACTTCCTTTACGCATTCTTGATCCTTCTCACCGGCCAGAACCTTCGGTGGTCGACCTGGCTCGGGATGGCGCTCTGCATCGGTGGTTCGGCAATTTTACAGCTTCTCTACGTGACCGTATTCCGAGTACCGGCCATCCTGACCGTGGGGTTATTGCTCGGCCTGGGTATTAACTGGTTTCTGGGAGCGGGCGTTGCGCTGTATTCCACGACGCTGTTGCAATGGGGCGTCGTACGGCTTTGTTCGAGATTTTGGCTTCCGTTGCTCGGGTGTATCCTGGCCAGCCGCTTTTTCGGAGTGCTTCCGAATCAGCTCATGTTCCTCACACCAGGTCTTGTTTTTGCGTTGATGCTCCTGAGTTTCCTGCGCGAAGACTCCACGCAAACATCAAAGCCTGTTAGCAAGTCCTGGTTGAGGCTGGCGAAGATCCTGGGACTTGCCAGCTATCCCACCTATCTGTTTCACGGTCCCATCTTGATGCTCCTGGCCTCTCTCATGCTTCGATTTCAATGGCCTCGCGACTGGCGATTGTCGTGGGCCATCCTTTTGTTCGCGGCCGTTGGCTCAGGGCTGTTACTTGGTCTTCTCGTTGAAAGCCCACTCATGGCGTGGCGTGCGGCATTCCTGCGTCGGCTAAAGACGCCACGGGCTCCGGCCTCAAAAAAGAGAGGGCTGGCGATACTGAGCCGCTCGCGGAGATTGGTGGAGCCAACATCATGACAACGAAACTGGCGATCTGCTTCACGAACTTCGGTCCTTACCACCTTGCGCGACTCCGGGCGCTCGCTTACGAGCTCGATCGGACCGACGGAAAACTCCTCGCCTACGAAGTCGCCGGGACCGAACGCCGCTATCCCTGGCAACCAGCCCGCGGCGATGAGCCGTTTGCTTGGACCTCGTTTTTTCCCGACCAGGAATTGGAACGCCTCTCCAGCGCTGCATGTTCCCAGGCCATTCAAACGGCGCTTGAGCACGATCAGCCCACCGCGGTGGCGATCGTGGGCTATTCACGGCCTGAGTCCATGGCCGCGCTTCGCTGGGCCCGCAAAAACAAGCGCCCCGTCATTCTGATGTCCGAGAGCCAGGAAATTGACCATCCTCGAGCCTGGTGGAAAGAGGCGATCAAGCGAAGACGGGTCGAGCGATGCTCGGCGGGGCTCGTGGGAGGGCCTCGGCATCGCGATTATCTCGTAGAACTGGGCATGCCTCGCGATCGCATCACGTTCGGATATAACGCGGTCGACAACGATCATTTCTCAGGCGAGGCGGAGAAAGCGCGGCGAGATCCCAACGGACGGGAGGGATTGCCCCAGGCTCCTTATTTCATCGCCGTCAACCGTTTCGTCCCGGAGAAAAACCTGCCGTTACTGGTTCGAGCCTTCGCGCGATATCGCAAGGAACTGGCGAGCGGAACCGCGTGGGACCTCGTCCTCTGCGGCGGAGGACCGGGGGCGGATGAAGTCGAGGCCGCGATCGAGAAGAGCGGAGTGCGGGAGGCCATCCATCGCCCCGGATTCCTCCAGGCCGATCAGCTTCCTCGATGGTACGCGCACGCATCGGCCTTTGTTCACCCCAGCATTCTGGAACCGTGGGGCCTTGTAGTTAATGAAGCAGCCGCCTGCGGCCTGCCGCTCCTGGTCTCGGATCGCGCCGGCTGCGTGGAAACATTCGTCCCCACCGGTGAGGAATCGACAGGAAAGCGGTTCAACCCACACGACGAAGCTGAGCTGACCAACGGCCTCACCTGGATGGCTAATCAACCCGAGCACGAGCGTCAGGCCCAGGGCAGACGGTCAGAAGAAATCGTGGCGCAATGGGGACCTCAGCGTTTTGCTCAGGGCACTCTCGAGGCTGTCGCGCTGGCGATGGAGACCATGGGTCGGCGCCGGAACCATGCGAAGATCTCTGCAAAGAATGTTTGAACCATCGCAACAGCCTGGTTCTTCCACAAATATCCACGTGTTTCCCCGCCCGCGCGGGATGGCATCGCGGGTCGTGGGTTTGAAACCCGATCTCTCAAGAGCAGGATGCGGTCGCGACGCTCCTTCGACGACTTCAAGGGGATGAACATGGACGATACCTCTCGATCAGCCGTCTCAGTGTCTTCCCGCAACCAGCGCAGTACCTCGAGGCGAACCTTCCATGAAGGTTGGCTTCACCTCTGCAACGGGCTCGACCCCGTGCGTGACGGGGGCATGGTCCCCAGCATTCTCGGAATGACCGGGGCTCTGGCCGAGCGCGGCCGAAGTCCGATTACGATCGTCACGCCGACGGCGTCTCACCTGGGCGATATTCCCGTGCCCACCGGAGTGACGCTCAGGGGCCCCGAAACCGACCTCGAGTCCGTGGTCCGAACGGCCGAAGTCGTTCACATGCACGGCCTCTGGCAAGGACACACCCGTCGCGGTGCCAAAACAGCTCGCGGGTCGCAGGTTCCCTACCTCATCTCCCCGCACGGCATGGCCGAGCCCTGGGCGATGCGGCACAAAGCCTTGAAAAAGAAGATCTACACCGCGCTCGTGGAAGGGAAAAACTTGCGGCGGGCCTCTTGCCTGCACGCGCTTTCACGGCCGGAAATCGGCCACCTGCGGGCACTCGCGCCAGACACTCCGGTCTGCTTCGTCCCAAACGGCGTTAACCTCGCCCCCTTCGAAAACCTGCCGGATCGATCGATTCTCGAGGCCGAATTCCCCGAGCTCGCGGGCAAGTTTCTCCTGCTTTTCTTTGGTCGAATTCACGTCAAGAAAGGGCTCGACCTGCTCGCCCAGGCTCTGGACTCGATCCGAAACGACCACCCGGAAGTCCATGTGCTTCTGGCCGGCAACGATGACGGTGCGCTCGGTCCCTTCCTCGACCGTATCGCGGCCGACGGACTGACGTCGCGAATCACCTGGATCGGCCATGTTTCCGGCGAGCGGGCTCGACAGGTCTGGGGAGCCGCCGATGCCTTCATCTTGCCGAGCTACAGCGAAGGCTTCAGTATGGCCATCCTCGAAGCACTCGGCTCTCGCTTACCCTCTCTCATCACCACCGCGTGCCACTTCCCCGAGTTGGCTGAAGCCGACGGGGGAATTGTGGTCCCTCCCACGGCCGCGACGGTCACCCAGGGGCTGCGGGACCTACTCGAGCGCACCCCACAGGAGCGACGCGACCTGGGCCTCGCTGGCCGTGCCCTGGCCGAGCAGAAATACACCTGGGATCAACAGGCGGCCCGGCTTGCCGACGTCTATCGTTGGGTCGCCGGGGGCGGTCCCACGCCTGAAGCGGTCCTCGAGACCGAAACCGTCGCCTGATTTCGGCTCCTCACGGAAACGGCTCCATAACGCCACCGAGAGACTCGCCGCCCGTATCTCATCCGGAAATGCACCAAGCCGCGGACGGAGTTAGCCGCAATGACCATTCTCGACAACCCAAGCCTCTCCACCAACGATCTCGCGGAAATGCATCAGCAATCTCGCCCTGCCGGCGCCAAAGCCAAGGTGAGTGTGATCGTCCCGGTCAAGAACGAAGCCGAGAACCTTAAACGCTGCCTGCCGGCTCTTGCCTGGGCCGATGAAGTGTTCGTCGTCGACAGCCAAAGCACCGACGAGACCGCCGAGATCGCGCGAATCCACGGAGCCCATCTCATCCAGTTCCATTTCAATGGGACCTATCCCAAGAAAAAGAACTGGGCTCTGGAGAACCTGCCTTTCCGAAACGAGTGGGTTCTCATCGTGGATGCCGATGAAGTGGTCGTTCCTCCCTTGGCCGATGAGATCGCCAAGCGCACGACCGAGAACGAAGCCGATGGCTTCTATTTGAACATGAAATACTATTTCCTCGGCCGCCGCATTCGACATTGCGGCTACGCCGAGGCGTGGAACCTACGCCTCTTCAAGCACAGCATGGGACGATACGAGCGCATGCCGGTGCGAGCCGGAGCGCAAACGGGAGACAATGAGGCCCACGAGCATGTGGAGCTCGACGGTAGGGTGCTTCGGCTCGAACAGATGTGTATAAGAGACAGGCATGGGACGATACGAGCGCATGCCGGTGCGAGCCGGAGCGCAAACGGGAGACAATGAGGCCCACGAGCATGTGGAGCTCGACGGTAGGGTGCTTCGGCTCGAACATGAGCTCGACCACTTCGCCTACCCGACGATCTCGGCATGGGTCGAGAAACACAATCGATACGCTCGCTGGGAAGCGGAAATGTATGAGCGGTTCCTCGCGGAGCCGATCCCCAGCACGATCGGTCCGGGCAAGCGGTTCAAGCGGCTGCTCAAGAAGGTCTATCTTCGTCTGCCGATGCGCCCCTTGATCCGATTTCTCTACGCGTACGTTATCCGCCTCGGCTTTCTTGACGGCAAGCCTGGCCTCGTCTTCTGCGGCCTGCTGTCGTTCTACGACTTCCTCTGCTGGGCCAACGTTTATGAACGGAAGGTCCTGGGGCAGACCAACCAAGGCTAACGAACGTCAGACGGGCAAAGCAGCCGGTTGAAGCTCAGAAGCAGCCTCGCACCCGATCAGTTCCCGATAGAACGACGCGAGAGCCTGTGCCTCATCGTCCGGGTGGAACCGACGGAGGATGGCTTGCTGGCCGTTTTGCCCCAATCGCCGGGCTCGCTCCCCGTCTCTCAAGAGAGAGAGAATCGCCGCACCGAGCCCGCTCGAGTCGTTGGGAAGAACGCGCAACCCGGTCTCTTCGTGCGTAATCAAGGCACGAAGACCTCGAATATCGCTGGCGATGGAAGGGACTCCGGCCGCCATCGCCATCGCCAGAGGCCGCCCCACGGTCGGCAGGATCGAAGTCTGGCAGAAGAGATCCAGGACGCTCCAGAAGTCGAGCCCGTTCACCGGCTGACCTGCGAAGGTGACTCGGTCGGTGATTCGGAGCCTCTCAGCCCGGCGACGTAAATCCACTTCGTCCTCACCTTCACCGGCGATGACAAATTCGACGTCGGCACCGGCATCCAGCACGCGTTTGGCCGCCCCTAGAAAGGTGGCGAATCCTGAAGAGGCCGTGAGAGGCCCCGCCGTGCCAATCACCGGAACGCGCGAAGAATGGGCGAATCGCTCGCAGGTCGATTCCGAGAGAGGGGAGACCCCTGCTCCAATGACCCTGACCCAGTCCGGCGGAACTCCGTAATTCTGGACCAGGTCGTCACCAAGCTCCGGAGTGACCGCCACCAGTCCACGACACCAATGGGCACTCAATCGCAGACGATCGTGTGGGGCGAGGAAGTCGTCGACGGTTTGAAGGTACGGAAGTCCCCAATGTTCCGCGATCGCCAGCCCAGCCGGCGCGGCTGCGGACTGGATGACGTGGAGAAGATCGGGACGTCGGATCGAGTCCCCCAGTCGGAGCCGGCGAATCGCGAACGAAAGTTGCCAGCGATTGCCCAACCCCGGACATTCGATGATACGGTCGTGGATCGAGCCCGGATCCTCGTGGGAGATGCAGAGAATTTGTGCGACGATGCCGAGACGCTCAAGGCGTTTCAGAGTGGTTTGAAGCGGGTCGTCGGCGTAATGGGTCCCTAATCGCCCTGCCAGGAGTAGCACGTGTCGCGTGGGTTCGGCCATCGCGTTCCTCCTGACTCAAAGCGACTCCTCGACTTTCTCGGGGATCGTCGCTGAATCGCGAGCGGCAGTGAGCCGCCTTCGGGACGGAAATTCGGCGGAGATTGCCTGAAGACAGGTGCCTTCCTTTCACGGCAATCGTAGGCTGTTAGCTTCTGACCTGAATCGCACCGTAACACATCGTCTGGAGCTTGGGCACCCGAAAACCGTCTCCACTTCATCTTAACAGAGCCCGAAATGTCTCGTTCTCGGACGAACCGAGCGTTGGAATCGTTCGAGAACCTAGCTTATACTGGGAGCAGGACGCCTGTGGACCGAGTGAGCACACCCACGGCATGTCGACGTTGCCTGCCCCCTGGGCCGCATCGGCACTGATTCGCGTTTCCAAGGACACCGCATGAATTCTCCTCAGGCATCCGAGATCTCCGCTCCCGACCTCGAAGAATTGACTGCTTCGTTGAACCGTCTATTGGACAACATCGGGTCGGTGGTCTTGGGAAAGCCCGAGGCCATCAAACTTGCGGTTGTTGCCCTGTTGGCGGAGGGGCACATCCTCATTGAGGACGTCCCGGGGGTCGGCAAGACCCTCTTGGCCCGCGCGATGGCCGCGAGCATCGACTGCTCATTTCGCCGCGTTCAATTTACGCCTGACTTGCTCCCGTCAGACATCCTGGGATCGAGCGTCTATAACGCCGCGACCGGTGAGTTCGTCTTCAAGCCGGGTCCCATCTTCTCCAACGTGATTCTGGCGGACGAAGTCAATCGGACCACTCCCCGAACCCAGAGTGCCTTGCTAGAGGCCATGGGAGACGGGCAGGTCTCGGTCGAAGGCAAGACCTATACGCTGGATCCGCCGTTCATTGTGCTGGCGACGCAAAACCCCTATGAATTCGAGGGGACTTACGTCCTTCCCGAAAGCCAGCTCGATCGCTTCATGATCCGCCTGCGTTTGGGCTACCCCTTACGCACCGAGGAGCGCAAGCTCCTCGCCAGCCACCGCGACGGCGAACCCGTGGAAACGCTTCGGCCCGTTTTGACGGCGGAAGACGTGATCCAACTTCAAAGAGCGGTTCGTCACGTCCGCGTGGACGATTCGATCGCGGATTACCTGCTTGACATCGTACACGCAACCCGCAAGGGAGAAGACTTGCACGTCGGTGTCAGCACCCGTGGCGCCTTGACGCTCTATCGGGCGGCCCAAAGCCTGGCGTTCGTCTCGGGAAGAGACTACGTGGTTCCCGACGACATCAAGACGCTGGCCATCCCTGTCCTGTCGCACCGAGTCGTGGGCAAGTCGTTCCTTCAAGCCGGCGAATTCGGCGCGGCGGAAGCGATCATTCGCGACATCGTCGACCGTTTGCGCGTCCCGTCCTGAGCTTCTCCGCAGCACAATTTTCGACGGGCCCCGTCAGCCAAGGACGCGCCGCGTGGTGCCAACGCGGCGATGTCTCCTGAGACCGCTACTCGCGAAGAACAACCTGGGACGTAGATCTCGATCGGTCCACGACGTGGGGAAGGATGTTCGATGGAGTCTCGAGGACGGATCGGTAAGGTCGGCCACAGGCTCCTGAACAGCCTCTGGCCGACGCAGCGCCTGCTTTGGACCCGCGAAGGGCTCGGCTACATCGTCGTGTGGCTCCTGCTCCTCGTGACCGGGCTCTACCAGCAAATCAATTTGATCTTACTGGTCTCCGGGCTCGCGGCGGGGCCGATCGTCGCCTCCATGTTCGCGAGCGCATCGATGCTCAGGAAGCTGCGGGTGATGCGCCGCAATCCCCCCTATGTGTTCTCCGGCGAACCGCTGATTCTGGATTACACGCTGGAAAACGCCCGCAAATGGACCGCCGCGCTGGCTCTTTTGATCGAAGACAACCTCGTGCCGATGGATCGGAGTGTCTCCGGATCGACAAGCCTGACCCCTCGCGTGTTTTTCGCGCGGGTCCCTCGCCTCGAAAAGGCCCGCATTCGCTGGCAAAGCCAGAGTCCCAAACGAGGAAAATACCGGTTCCGGACCCTCGACCTCGTGACTCGTTCGCCTTTCGGGTTAATGGAGCGCCGGGTCACGGCAACGGAGCCAGGACAGATCATCGTTTACCCTAGAGTGGGTCAACTTAGCCGCCGCTGGCAACTGATGCAGCGGCAGGCGACGGAGACCCGCCGTGGTCAACGTCACGATCGCTCGGCCCAGCAGCAGGAGTATCACGGCCTGCGCGACTACCGGCCGGGAGATAGCCCCCGCTGGATCCACTGGCGGACCTCAGCGCGGCTCGGCCAGCCCATGATCAAGGAGTTCGAGCAGCAGAACGAACAGGACCTCGCGATCCTGCTCGACCCGTTCTTGCCCCGCACAAAGGTGACGAACGAACAGCGGGAAACGCTCGAACAGCTCATCGAGTTCGCGGCGACCATTTGCCTGGAGACGTGCCGCCATCACGGGCGCCGATTGCTCCTGGGTTGGACCGGCGCCACACCCGGGGTGCGTCAGGGTCCTGCCTCGGTCAAGCTGCTCCATGAACTACTCGAACAACTGGCCGTAATGCGTCCCTGCGGTGAAGGCACTCTCGCGGGCCTCTTCGACGCCGTCCCTCCGGCCACTTTGCGTGAGGCCGCGCTCGTCATCGTCTCGACCAGGCCCGTCAATCTTCTGGAAGAGACCGAGCGCTCCGCCAGGCTTGGAGGCGCTTCCTCACGCAGTCTGATGGGAAGGGTCATGCTGCTCGACGTGTCAAATGGAGACCTCGCGGATCTGATCCAGTTTCCGGAGGCTTCGAACACCGCGTGGGGATCCTGGGAACAACCACCGATTGCCCCTTCCGAAGAATCCGAGCCGTTGGCTGACTCTCCCGCCGCGCCGGCGGAACATGCTGGGAAGGAGGCTTGATCGTGAGCTTCTCAATTCTCTACCGGACCAGCTTCTATTTGATGCTGTTCTTCGCCACGCTCACGATGAGCGCGGACATCACCGACAACAAGTTCGCCTTCCTGTTCCCCGTGGCCGTCGCATGCGCTGGTGCTCTGGCCTTTCTCACGGTCGACCGCAACCCGAAGCTCGGTCTTTCACGCCCGGCCGCCAATGCGCTCGGATTGGCCTCGATCGGCCTCGTCTTTCTGGAATACACGCTCGATCCTTCTCAACTCTTGATGGCGCTTGCGCACTTTCTTGTTTATTTACAGCTTATCAAAGTCTTTCTCATCAAGACGCCCCAGGATGACTGGTTCTTGTTTCTTCTCGGCTTGATGCAGGTCTTGGTCGGCGCCGTGATCAGCCAGAGCGATCGTCTGGGCATGGTGCTGTTCATCTGGGCCTTCCTCTCGCTCTGGGTTCTAGCCCTCTTCTCGCTCCATCGCGATGCCCTGCGTCATGCTTCGGGAGAGGTCCCCAGCCCTGTGTATCCGTTGGAGAGAGACGCGTTTCAGACCGGGTTGAACGAGGGCACGCAAACGAGAAGTCACGATGGCACCACGGAATCTCAGGACCCTTATCCTGGGCTTCTCGATTTGCCATTCATTTTCTCCGCCATTCGCGTCCTGGGACTGACGCTCGCGCTCGGTGGCGTGATATTTCTCGCGATGCCTCGCCGGAGTTCCGCCGGCCGCGCGCCTCGAGGCTCAGAGCCGATGGCCAAGCACCTGACGGGCTTCGATGAGGAAGTCCAGCTCGGCCAGCTCGGTGAGATTCTCGAGAACGACAGCGTGGTCATGAGCGTCGAGATGGAAGACCAGAGCAAGGCTCCCTATCACATCGCTGGTGAGCCTCTCTGGCGCGGCGTGACGATGTCGGTCTACGAGAAGGGGCGTTGGCATCGCCAGGAACGGATCGACGGTTATCTCCCCAAGTTTTCGGACAGCGAAATCGAGCGCCGGAAAACCGTACGGCAGATTATCAAGCTTGAGTCGAATGATTCGCCGGTACTCTTCGGCCTCCGTCCCGTCATTCGAGCCGGCGGCGGTACGCGAGTCGAACCCGAGCTCAACGGCATTGACGGAACGTTCTCGCGGTCAGAGACCAGACCCGGCACGTACGACTACGAGTTGATTTCGGACGTTCCCGAGAAGCCTTACCAGCTTGGCGAGACGCCACCGACCCCCGAGCGACTCGAGACGCTCTTGAAGATGCCCGAGGATCTCAAAGCCCGATTCTCCAAGATCGCGCTTCCGATCATCCAGCAAATCCCCGAGGAAAACCGCGCTGGACGGGCCAAGGCTCTCGAGGAGTATTTCTCGATTTCCGGCAAGTTCTCCTACACCTTGCGAATGAATGTGGTTGATCCCTCCCTTGACCCTGTTGAAGACTTCTTGATCAACCGCAAAGAAGGGCACTGCGAATATTACGCCTCCGCACTGACGCTGCTCCTTCGCTCGGTGGGAATTCCCGCTCGCATGGTCAACGGCTTCAAGGGGGGAGATTGGAACGGCCTCACCCAGGTCATGAACGTCCGTCAAAAGCACGCTCATAGCTGGGTTGAGGCTTATATGGGAGAACGGGTGGAACCCTCCGAATCGATGTCGGTTCCCATCTGGATCACTCTCGACCCCACTCCCATGCTTGAAAGAAGCGAGTCGGTGGCGAGGGTTGGAGGAATCACCACCAATTTTCGCCAGATCACGGATTTGATTCGTTATATCTGGATTTTCTTCGTCGTCGGCTACAATTCCGAACGGCAGACTCGGCTGGTTTACGGCCCCGCTCAAGAGTTGATCCGCTGGGCGAAGGACGGATTCGCGATGATGTGGCAGGCCATGCGGCCTGCGATCTTGAACTTGCTGCATTTCAAGGACTTCGGCCAGTTCATCAGCGTGCGCGGCTTTATCGTCACCTTCCTGGCGTTGCTGCTTCTGGTGGGCATTGTGCAATTGCTTCGAAGGATCTTTCGTCGGATCCGCCGCTGGCTTCGAGGCCCTGAGACGGATAGCTCCCAGCTTGGCGCGGGGGTCCTCTTCTATCGTCGACTGGTGCTTATGCTTGCCGAGCTCGGGCTCGAACGGCCCCCGGCGGAAACCCAGTCGGAATTCGCTCGTCGCGCTTCATTGCTTCTGACACGACGGGGCTCCTCCACGGAACCGGTCGCCAACGTCCCGCGCCAGGTGGTTGACGCCTTCTATCGGGTGCGATTCGGTAACTTGACTCTGCCCCCTCAGGCCCTCGAAGAGTTGGAGACGAGCCTCGACTCCCTCGAGTCAAGCCTCCGCCCCACTCGGGATTAAGACCTCATCAAAGTCGAGACCATCGATTTAGGCTTCGCTTGGAGAACATCCTGCGGTGCTCGACCGATCAGCCTCGCAAATTCGCGAGCCGAGCGCACGCATTGATCACAAAAAGGATGATCCAGGCGGCGCCGATCAGGCGGCCCAGTTGGTCAAGCCAGCCATGAGAAGGGCGGCGGCGGTGGCTCACGGCAAGCAATAACCAGGCGCCAATCACGGCCGGGCCGACTTCCGCACCGAAATGAAGGCCCACACCCACCCACCACAGCGGGTCGCGTGGCAGGGGCAACGGCCCTGAACTCGTCGCGATAGCTGGCCTCGCGGCGCGAAGCAGGGCAAGAATCGCCACCGCGAAGACACCGAGCGCCAAAATCGCTGTGCCTGCAAGGCTTGCGGCGAAGCCTGGTTGCCTTGTCAGACGACGCAGATGAGGACGAGGCCTGCGGAGCTGAAGCAGGAACACCGTGGGTGTCCATGCGACAAGCCAGCAGATGGACAAGGCAAGATAAAAGCCCCACTTCGCCGGATCGAGGACCATGCCGGTCATCAACGGCCGCATCAAGACGAACGCCACAGCCGAAGCCGCCACCAAGGTCATGCCGTCAATCAGCGTGAAGCGCCTGTGCCCCCGCCGTAGGAGCCGAATCGCTCCACAAGTGGGGCACCGGTTCTCGGTGCGAGAACCTGGCGCTTGTTGGGCGAGGACCGGATCCGTCTTCATAACACCTCCGTGTTCGATCCCAAAATTGGACGACTCATCCAATGACTGCAGCGCTTGGCTCAGACCGGCGCATAGCATCGAACAAAGGAGGCCGGCCCGGATCCCGTCAAACCCGCTGTTCCCCCTTTCCTTAATCGCTCTCAATACCATTCACTACTACGAATACGAGAAGGGGCGTGTTGGAAACACTTTGTGTGAGACCCCGATCTCGGGGGAAGAGATCAGCCTGTGGATAGCCCGCACACCCCAGGCACCCAGACTCGAAGTCGCCAACGTCATTCGAGCCAAGACCCCGAATGTGTCGACCATCGAGGCACGTTTCGTTCGGTCCGCGACGACGGCTCAGGCCAAATGTTCTCGAACGCCGCGGCGCGAGAACGAAGGTCACCGGCGTGCTTATTGAACCAGGACGTTTGAACTCGAGAACGGAGAGATCGGGGAGCCCGAAAGCCCCCAGAAATCACAAGGATGGCAAACGTCGCAAATTTTGAGCACCTCGTTGTTATCCCGCCACAGCGCAGGTTATGTTAATGCCCTTCGAAATGCGAAAAACCGCCAGAATGATCTGAGTCAGTCGCGACCTTAGGATGAAAAAGGCGTAGGGACCTTGCTGGAGGAGCGAGCATGCGACTTTGCCGATTCAGTCTTGATGATATTATTCTCACTGGATTCTATACCGACGACCGCGTGATCCCCGTCGATCAGGCGGCCGAAGCGTATAGCGAAGATCTGGAGGTCGAGTTGCTCCTCCCCTCCACGAGCGACCTTCTCGATCTTTTACCCCCCGATGGATCGTCGTTTCACGCGGTTCGAGAACTCGCCGCCTGGGTTGAGCAACTCGACATCGTGCGACTGGAAGAACTGGCGATCCCCATCTCCGACGTCCAGCTTCTCACTCCGATTGCAGAACCCCGCAAAATCCTACTCCTGGCCGGCAACTACGCCGACCACATCGTGGAGCGTGGCGGCACCAGTGTTGAGCGCGCAGAGACGTTTCCTTACGTCTTCATGAAGCCTCTTTCGACGCTGACAAACCCGGGTGACCCGGTTCTGCTTCCGACCGTATCTCCCGATCACATTGACTGGGAGTGCGAACTCGGCGTCGTGATCGGAAAAACATGCCGTAACGTCGATGAAAGCGAAGCGCTTGAGTACGTGGCCGGCTACACGGTTGTCAATGACATCAGCGATCGCAAGTTCAAGCCGAATCCGGGCCGCAAGACTCGTGAACGAGATCGCTTTTTTGATTGGTTGCATGGCAAGTGGCACGACACGTTCTGCCCCATCGGCCCCTGCATCCTGAGCGCATCAGCGGTGGAGGATCCGCAAGAGTTCGACCTTCAACTCACCCTCAATGACGAGGTGAAGCAAGACGGCTCCACGGGGCAGATGATCTTCCCGGTGGCAGCGATCGTCTCCTTTATCTCACAATTCGTCACTCTTGAGCCGGGGGATATCATCTCGACGGGAACGCCGTCCGGGGTAGGCTCGGCATCGGAGACGTACCTCAAGCCCGGGGACGTTTTGAAGGCGAGCATTGAGGGAATTGGCACGCTGATCAATCCCGTGGAAGCCGCCGAGTAGAACCGAGCGTCACCGAATCGCCGTTTCTCCGTTTCTATCACGACGTTCGCTCCGCGCCGTGATAGATTCTTGTTGTGCGCGCATCGTCGAGGACCATGCGAGGCCCTTTGCGCGCAACCTACCTATGCCCTCCAAGACCATTGACTGGTGATCTCACGCCTCTTGTCAACTTTCGTTGCGGAGACCGTGAGATCCGAGAAATCCAGAAAATGATCTGGTAGTGTGGTCGGCTCGATCTCCGAATGGGTCGTTTCTCTTTGGCCTTTGTGACCGGGATGGATCGATGCTTGAGATTCGCAAGCTTTTAGTGGCCAATCGCGGTGAAATTGCCATCCGGGTCTTTCGGTCCGCGCATGAGCTCGGTATCCGCACCGTGGCGATTTATTCCCACGAGGATCGGTTTGCCGTGCATCGGCTCAAGGCCGACGAGGCCTACCAGGTGGGCAAGGCTGGGGAACCGATCCGCAGCTATCTGAACATCGACGCCATCATCGCGTTGGCCCGCGAGAAGCAAGTCGAGGCCATCCACCCCGGTTACGGCTTCCTCTCGGAAAACGCCGAGTTCGCCCGAGCCTGCCATAAGGCGGGGATCGCCTTCGTCGGCCCTCGCCCCGAATTGCTCGACCGCCTCGGAGACAAGGTCGCCGCCCGAAAGTTGGCCAAAGAAGCGGGCGTCCCGATCCTCTCGGGAAGTGAGAATCCGGTCCTTCCTGGGGCAGATGCCCATAACGTTGCCAATTCGCTGGGCTATCCGGTCATCGTCAAAGCGTCGATGGGAGGGGGCGGGCGCGGCATGCGGGTGGTCGAGTCAAGCGATGCGCTCGATGCCGCCGTCGATCAGGCCAGGCGTGAGGCCGGCACGGCGTTCGGTGTGCCCGACGTCTTCCTCGAGAAGTTCATTCGCAAGGCCAAGCACATCGAAGTACAGCTTCTCGGCGACGGACACGGAAATCTCGTTCATCTCTTCGAACGCGACTGCTCGGTTCAACGCAGACATCAGAAGGTGATCGAAATTGCCCCGGCATACGGGCTGGATCCCACGGTCCGCCAGGCGATTTGCGACGCCGCGATCAAGATCGGCAGACACGTCGGCTACGACAATGCGGGAACGGTCGAGTTTCTGGTCGACGACGAGACAGGTTCGTTCTACTTCATCGAAGTGAACCCGCGAATCCAGGTCGAGCACACCGTGACCGAAATGGTGACGGGCATCGACCTGGTGAAGAGCCAGATTCTCATCGCGCAGGGGGCGACTCTCGCCGACCCGGAAATCGGCATTCCGAACCAGGAGTCGATCCAAACGCTGGGTTTCGCCTTCCAATGCCGCGTCACCACGGAAGACCCCGCGAACAAGTTCACTCCGGACTACGGCCGAATCACCCACTATCGATCCGCCGGCGGCCTGGGACTACGGCTCGACGGAGGCCCTGGCATCACCGGGGGTATCGTCACTCCGTTCTATGACTCGCTGTTGGTCAAGGTCTCGGCGAGCGGCAGACGCTTCATTGACGCCGTTCGGCGCATGGAGCGAGCCCTTCAGGAATTCCGCGTCCGCGGGGTCAAAACGAACATCCCGTTCCTGCTCAATGTGATCAACCATCAAGACTTCCTTGATGGTCGCTGCACCACGCGGTTTATCGACGAAACGGACGACTTGTTCCGTTTCCCGCTCCGCCAGGACCGAGCCAGCAAGATCCTGACCTTCGCGGCCGAGGTCACCGTCAATGGTTTCCCGGGAGTATCCCGCCCCTCCGCAGAGCTGGGACTCACGGAGCCGGCTCCCCCTTCTTTCGACGCGACTATCGAACCCCGGCCGGGCACACGCCAGTTGCTTCAGAAGTTGGGCGCTGAGAAGTTCTCGCAGTGGACGCGTGAGCAAACCCCTCTCCTTCTGACCGACACAACCTTCCGCGACGCGCACCAGTCCCTCCTGGCGACGCGCGTGCGGACTCGAGACCTGCTGCGGGTTGCCGACGCCTACGCTCGGATTTGCCCCAACATGTTCTCGATTGAGATGTGGGGGGGAGCCACGTTTGACACCTCGATGCGGTTCCTGAAAGAAGACCCGTGGGACCGCCTCTCGCAGTTGCGCGAGAAGATCCCCAACATTCTCTTCCAGATGCTTCTTCGGGGATCGAACGCCGTCGGATACACGAGCTATCCGGACAACCTCGTTCGTGCGTTCGTCAAGGAGTCGGCTTCCGCGGGAATCGACCTGTTCCGGGTGTTCGACGCCCTGAACTGGATCCCCAACATGGAGGTCGCGCTCGACGCCGTTCGTGAAGCCGGAGCCCTCTGCGAAGCGGCCATTTGCTATACCGGCGATATCCTCGATCCCAGCCGCCCCAAGTACAGCCTGGGCTATTACGTCTCCATGGCGAAGGAGCTGGAAAAGCGAGGAGCGAACTTCATCGCGATCAAGGACATGGCGGGGCTGTGCAAGCCCCTCGCCGCCGAGCGCCTGATCAAGGCACTCCGCGAAGAAGTGGGCATTCCCGTCCACTTCCACACCCACGACATCGGGGGCGCTCAGGCCGCGAGCATCCTCAAGGGTGCCGAGGTGGGACTGGATGTCGCCGACGGAGCGGTTGCTTCCATGTCGGGCCTGACCTCCCAGCCCAGCCTCAACGCACTCGTTGAATCCCTCCGCTTCTCCCCGCGTGAGACGGGCATCGATCCCAACGCGCTCATCGAACTCAGCCGCTACTGGGAAGAAGTTCGGGCGCTCTACGCTCCCTTTGAGAGCGGCCTCAAAGCCCCCTCGGCCGAAGTGTACGCCTACGAGATGCCGGGAGGTCAGTACACAAACCTGTACCAACAGGCCAAGGCGCTCGGCCTGGCCGCACGCTGGCCGGAAGTCTGCAAAGCCTATGCGGATGTCAACATTCTTTTCGGCGATATCGTGAAGGTCACGCCGAGTTCCAAGGTTGTCGGCGACATGGCGCTCTTCCTTGTCGCGAACAACCTCGCGCCAAGCGATACGCTGGATCCGGAGCGGGAGCTTGCCTTCCCTGAAAGTGTGGTCGAACTCTTCGAAGGCCGGCTCGGCCAGCCTCCAGGAGGTTTTCCTGCGGCTCTTCAGGAGCGCGTTCTCAAGGGGCGCCCGGCCAACACCGAACGTCCCGGTTTGAACCTTCCTCCCGCCGACATTGATGCGGCCAAGGAGAAGGCCTCGGCTCTCCTCGGTCGGCCTGCTCGCCTGTGCGATGCTCTCAGCCTACTGATCTACCCACGCGTTTTCCCCGATCTCGCGGCTCACCAACGGACTTATTCCGATACATCCATCCTTCCGACTCCGATCTTCTTCTTCGGACCGGATGCCGCCAAGGAGTGTCTCGTCGAGATCGAGCCGGGCAAGACCCTGATCGTCAAACTGCTGGCGGTCGGCGAGCCTCACGCCGATGGCAAACGCACCGTGTTCTTTGAACTCAACGGACAGCCCCGAGAAATCGAGATCGTCGACCGTTCGCTCGCATCCGCCGTTCGGGAAACCGCCAAGGCCGACCCGAGCGACCCGAACCAGATCGGATCTCCTCTCCCGGGCTTGGTCGTCGGAGTCGCCGTGCACGCGGGTGACGCCGTCCGCAAGGGGCAGAAGCTGCTCTCCATTGAGGCCATGAAAATGGAGACGACTCTTTATGCTGAACGTCCGGGGCGCGTCGCCGAAGTGCTCACGGCCGTCGGTCAGCAGGTCAAAACGGGTGAGCTTCTCATCAAGCTAACCTCCTGACACTCGGCCGGCAGCCAAGCGAAAGGTATTTCAATCACACGGTAGCCCAGGCGTTGCTCACGGGTCTTCCTGAGGGCAACGCCTCGCCGGGGTGATAGCCCGCCCAACGCCAGGGCCTTTTTAACCCTCGGAGCAAGGTGAGTCGCCTTGGAGACCTCCGGGCAGGCCGCTTTGCTCCTTCCCAGCCCAGACTCCGTCCTGTCCCGTTGGCTATGCTCGGTTCCCGCCGAGATTGGCTCTGAATGATGCCATGCCCCTGAGGCCTTGGACCGGGGAATCCAGTCCTCTTGTACCTGGGGTTATCATGAATGAACCCTTCGTCAAGACCTGGATCTACCGTGACTCGGTCGAGTCGACCAACGATCTTGCCAAGGAGATCGTCGCCGGGAACCCTCCGCCTCTCCCGCTCCTCGTCTGGACCAGGCGACAGACAAGGGGACGCGGGCGCGGACAGAACGTCTGGTGGTCCGACGGGGGTAGCCTCACCTTCACGATCGGTGTGAACCCGCGGGATCACAGCCTCGGCCCCCAGCATGAGCCCAGAATTGCATTAGCCATGGCCGTGGCGGCGATTGACGTCCTCTCTCAGTTTTCTTTGAGGGAACCCCTGGTCATTCGATGGCCCAATGATATTGAAGCGGCGGGGCGGAAGCTCGGTGGCATTCTACCGGAGCGAATAGAGACTGAGGACGGGCCTCGTATCGTCATCGGTCTGGGGCTCAACATACTCTCGGAACTGAAGGACTCCCCCGAAGCGATCAAGCGCATGGCCGTGTCTCTGGCCGAACTGGCAGAGGCTCAGCTCCCTTCTTTCGAAGATCTGCTCGCGTTAATCGTGGCGGGACTGGCGCCCACTCTTGAAAGCCTCGCTCGCGATGATTGTTCGTTAGCCGAGCGCTGGCGAGACCGGGATGGCTTACGCGGTCATCCCGTGCAAGTCGATCTTGGCGGGCGAATCATCTCGGGGGTAGGTCAGGGCATTGACGAGGAAGGAGCCCTTCTCGTGGCCTCGGAAGGCGAGGTCCACCAGATCTTCGGCGGACAGGTCCTGCGTACCCCACGTTAGACGAGGCCACGGCAGGCTTCGGTGGTTTCCCCTGCCTGCGGACCTCAAAACACCGCGAACCATGAAAACGAAAAAGCGGCGGCCGACTCGAAAGAGTCGGCCGCCGCTTTTGTCTTGCTTTGAGCCCGAGTTCATCGCGTTGCGGCAAGTTCCTTGTCGGTCTTGGCCGCGGTGGGGGGATCAGCGCCGATCCAGTCGATGAGGATCGGGCTGGCGATGTAAATCGTGCTATAGGTTCCGCTCAGGAAGCCGACGACCAACGCAAAGGCGAAGCCGTGCAAACCTTCACCACCGAGGATGTAAAGGATGATCACGACAAGCCACGCGGTGAGCGACGTCAAAATCGTTCGGCTCAAGGTCTGGTTGATAGCGTCGTTGATCATCTTCGCCGTCAAACCAGGGGCCTTCCCCTTGAGTTCACGAATTCGGTCGAAGACGACGATGGTGTCGTTGACCGAGAACCCGATCAAGGTGAGGAACGCCGCGATCATTGGTAGGTCGATCTTGAACGGGTCGAGCAGAAGGATATCGCCCACGCCCGGGATATTCGCCAACCAGTAGCTGACGGCGACAGCGCCAAGGGTCACGAGAACGTCGTGAACGACAGCGATGACCGCGGCCAATCCGTAGGTCAACGACCGGAATCGCAGCCAGAGGTAAGCGATGATGATCAACCAGCTCGCGACCGTGGCGATCAAGGCCAGCGTGCTGGTCTCGTTGGCGACGGTTCCGCCGAAGTTGGTAATTCGCTCGAAGAGAAGATCACGGTTATTCTGCAACGCGTCGGTCAGAGCCGTCAGTTGCTTGACAGCGACATCAGGCTCAAGGTCCGTACGCAAGAGCAGCGTGTTCGCGGTTTTGCCACCCGGAGGAGTCACGATCTCGAAGCGGGCGGTCGGGTTGGCGATCTTGGCCTCTTTGAGGACCTGATTCGCGAAGATCGTCGAGACCACTTCGGCCGGCGGCTGCGAGCTGTTGAACTTCAAGGTGTTCAACTTGATCTCGTACTGTCTCCCACCGGCGAATCGGTCGGGAACGACGGCCTTTTCCGACTCCTTGGCAACAGATGCGGCCGGAATGGGCTGCCCTTCACCGAAGGTCATGATCACGCGTTGAAGGCTGGTTCCAAACGCCTTCATGATCTCGGACCGAACGTGCTCGGGATCCTGGTCAGTCGTTCGGATGTTGAAGCGATTGAGCGTTTGATCCTGGCCGACCTTGAGGCTCTCAACCGTGACGTCGGGCAGAACGTTCGACTTTTGACGGACGAAGCTGGCTCGTTGCGACTCGCTGAGTTTCTTGACCTCGGCATCTTGCTCGTTGAGTCGAATCGTCACGAGCGTACCACCCGTGAAGTCGATGTTGTACATCGTGCGGCCACGAGCGAAGAAGGCGCCAAGACCCAGCAAAATGATGACCAGCGAGGCCGCCATGCAGTAGTGGCGAGGACCGATGAAGTCAAAGTTGGTCTTGTCCATCAACTTCAACATCGTCAGTTGCTTGATCCACTTTCGCTGATAGCAGAACTCGAAGATCACGCGAGAAACGAACACGGCGGTGAACAGGTTCCAGAGCATACCGATGATCATGGTCAAGGCGAATCCCTTGACTTCTTCGGTCCCCACCCACCAGAGCACAATGCTCGACAGCAAGTTCGTGACGTGCGAGTCGAAGATCGTCACCCACGCACGGTTGAAGCCGTTGCGGATCTGCTGGGCCAGGCTGGCCCCGCGTTCCTTTTCTTCTCGCATACGCTCGAAGACCAGCACGTTGGCGTCGACCGCCATACCGATCGTGAGCGCCAACCCCGCAAGCCCAGGGAGCGAGAAGGTGGACTGCATGAACGCCATCGATCCCAGGAGCAGGACCATGTTCAGGATCAAGGCGATAACCGCGACCACCCCCGCGAACCGGTAGTAGACCACCATGAAGATGGGCACGACGAGCATCGAGACCCAGATGGCGCGGACCCCCTTGGCGATCGTGTCTTCACCAAGCGTGGGGCCGACTTTTTCTTCCTGAAGCGGGTTCGGGTTCAAGCTGGCGGGGAGGCTTCCTTCCTGAAGGATCTTGATGAGGTAGTCAACTTCCTTGGCCTTGAAGCCCTGACTTCCCCCTTCGATGATCCCCGTGTCGCGAATCTGCGAGCTGATGGAGGGAGCCGACATCACCAGGTTGTCGAGCAAGATCGCAAGCTGATATTTGAATGCGCCTTCTTCTTCAGGCAAGTGCTCACCGGTGAGCTGACCGAATCGACGAGCACCTTCTCGCTTGAAGATGAATCCGACGGCGGGCTGAAGGCGTTCATCCTGCGTGGCATAAGCCTTCGCCAGGTATTTGCCGTTCACGTCCTGACGGTCGATGTTGCAGAGGATCGAGCGCTCGATCCGGCCGGGAGCGACCTTGTCCTCGCGGATAATGGGGTCGCTCGGCCGAGGATCGTTAGGAACTCCGCCGCGAATCCCGCTCGGATTGTAATCCACGCGGTACGAGGTGATCGAACGGAGAAAGTGCGGAGCGCTGAGGTAAAGGGTATCCGAGGTGTTTCGCTCGATCTTGGCGGAGACGGTCTGCTCGTTGCCCGACGCGTCTTTACCGACGAGCTCGACTTCCGTTCCCGCATACCGATTCTTCTTCCAATCCTGCGACGGGTCGGTGACCGTCTGATCGGCGAACTGCGGATTGGTTCCGGTGGAGAGTTCACCCAGGCGAGCCCACTTGTAGCGCGACGGCGGACGGGACCGGCCGTTGGGGGCGAGTGCACGATCGATGATCGATTCGTCGTGCTTTCGATTCGCGAGGATGCGGAACTCAAGAGCTCCGACGTCTGTGAGCAACCGCTTCACTTCCTCGACGTCTTCGTCGGCGGGCAAAATGATTTCGAGGCGATTGCTACCGATCTTTCGGATCGGGATTTCCTTGATGCCGTCCGGGTCGACACGATGCTTCAGCGCCGAGATCAACTCGTCCATATTGAAGTTGGACGAGAGATTTTCTTTAAACGCCTCGTACACGAGGATGGTACCGCCGGAGAGGTCGATACCGAGCTTGAGCCGTTCCGCAGGGGGCCAAATCGCCTGAAGTCCCGCGAAGGTCAGCGTGGCGATCACGCCGAATTTCTGATGGAGCTTGTTCCCTACCGCTAAGCCGTAGAGGGCATACACAAGGCTGAGAACAATCGCCAAGGTGAAGAGGTAGCCGAGCGCTAACATTGCGAAGTCCTACTGGAAAGTGCCCCTACCGCCAGCAAAGCCGGATGGGATGAGATAATAGCCCCGCTTCCGATTTCGAAACGCTTTTCCGATCTCGCGGTCGGAAAAGCGAGAGAAGTCACATCCTTCAGGCGGGTTCCGCCGCCTTCTCCGAGGCAGCGTCGACAACCTTGACCACGGCCGACTTGGAGAAGGCCACTTTGACGCCTCGGTCGTCATCAATCCTCAAGACGACCCTATCCTGGTCAGTGTCGATCGAAACAACCGTTCCGTAAATTCCCGCGGAGGTCAGAACGCGGTCGTTCTTCTTGAGAGCGGTAAGCATCTCCCGCCGCCTCTTCTCCTGCTGCTGCTGCGGACGCAGGAGAAGGAAATAACCCCAGACCCCAAGCACCAGAATGTAAGGCAGGATCGTGAGCGATCCCCCCCCTCCTCCGCCATTCGCCGGGGCGGCATTCTGTGCAAAAACCAGGGGGAACATGGCAAACGGGTCGGGCATTTCTGGGGTCCGTGAAAATTGCGGAAAAGCTCCAGGTGGGAGTCCGTCGCTCCAGGGCGGACGAAGACTTCTTACTCGTTCCCACGCTACGCAACTGCACTCTAACCGCTAGGGTCCTAGCGCTTCAAGCACTTCCGCCCTAAAGGGGACGAATCGACCCTCAGTAATCGCTTGGCGAATTTGATTTGTTAGGCGATGCAGGTACGAAACGTTGTGAATCGACGCCAGGATTGGGCCCAACATCTCCTTGGCGAGAAACAAATGGCGCAGATAGGCACGGCTAAAATTGCGGCACGCAAAGCAAGTGCAGCCGATCTCGATCGGCTGCGAATCAAGCCGATGGGCCGAATTTCGGAGCTTGACCGGCCCCTTGGCCGTCAGACAGGTCGCATTCCGGCCGTTACGCGTAGGCAGAACGCAATCGAACATGTCGATCCCTGTCGCCACCGCGTCCAGGATGTCCTGCGGACGCCCCACCCCCATTAAGTACCGAGGGCGATCTGTTGGCAACAGATGTGTACTGGCATTGAGAGCCTCGCGAACCTGCTCGCGGCTCTCCCCAACGCTCACTCCTCCGACCGCGTAGCCGTCGAAGTCGAGTGCGATCAAAGCCTCGGCGCATTCCGCCCGGAGATCCGCGTGGCTTCCTCCTTGCACGATTCCGAAGAGCGCCTGATCGGGGCGAGTATGAGCATCCTTACAACGTTTCGCCCATCGAACGGTTCGGCCTACCGCGTGCGCGATCACGTCCTTCGTCGCTGGAAGCGCGGGACAATGGTCGAAGCACATGGCGACGTCGGCCCCCAGCTTCTGCTGAATCGACATCGCACTTTCTGGGGTGAGGTTGAGCAACCGTCCATCGATGTGAGAACGAAACGCAACCCCCTGCTCGGTGATTTTCGAGCGGGCGGCGAGGCTGAAGACCTGAAAGCCTCCCGAGTCGGTCAGGATCGGACCATCCCAACCCATGAACGAATGGAGACCTCCGAGCGCGGCCACAACGTCTTCGCCCGGGCGAAGGGCGAGATGATACGTGTTGGCCAGGACCATCGTGCTCCCGGTCGCACTCAACTGGTCCGGAGTGAGCCCCTTGACGGTCGCCTGGGTGCCGACCGGCATGAACACGGGGGTGTCCACAATTCCATGGGGCGTGAGCAACCGACCCCGCCTCGCGAGCGAGTCAGGGTCGGTGAGAAGCGTTTGAAATCGAACCGGGCGTGACAACGCGGAACTTCACTCGTTCTTGAGCTTGAGGTTGAATTCAGCCAGCTTCTCGCGGACCTCGTTCAAGGACGTCACGCCGAAATTCTTACATTCCATCAGCTCGTCGCCGGTGTGGACGATCAACTCGCCCACGGTCTGGATGCCGAGCTTCGTCATGCACTTGCGGGCGCGAACCGAGAGGTTCAGGTCGCTGATCGACTTGGCGAGAAGAGCCTTCTCTTCTTGAGAGAGTTCTTCGATGGGGTCGGAGCGAAGATCATTAGCGGCCCGCTCACCCCCTTCGAGGGCCATGCCGAGCCTGAGTCCCTTGGACGCCATCATCTCCTTGATTTCGGAGAGCGAGGTCTCACCGAAGTTCTTGCTCGCGAGGAGCGCGGCTTCGGTGGTTCGCGTGAGGTCGCCCAGGGTTCGGATATTCATCTTCCGGAGGCAGTTACGACTGCGAACCGAAAGCTCGAAGTCGGTGACCGGAATTTCGAGGAGCTGGCGTAGCACGGTGAAACCGCGCTCGGCTTCCTCGTCGTAGTACATGTCCTTGCTGGCGCGGCAATCCTTGAAGAAGAGCCGAGCGCGAGGATGGCTGGGATCGAAGGCGAGCACCTGGCGATAGCAGGCCTCAGCCTCTCGGAACCGCATCTCGTCCTCGAAGAGCACGCCGAGGTTGATGAGCGCGGCGAGCGGAACGGGAGGACGCTGGGTGCAGCGTTTGTAATATTCGACGGCAGTCTCGTCGTTGCCGTAGAGATCGTTGATGTAAGCAAGTTCAAAGAGAGCGCCGGTGTGATCGCGATCAATGCTGAGCGTTTTTTCAAACTCAGCGGCGGCCTGCGTGAGCTCGCCGTCGATCGCCAGCAGGCTGCCACGTTGATAGTGGTATTCGGCGGAACTTCCCGCGAGCTTCTCGAGCCCGTTGAGAAGTTGCTGGGCTTCTTCAATCTGCCCGGCCCGGCGGAGGGAACCCGCGCGGTGAAGCTCCGACTGCTTTTGGTCGTAGCCCGCCTTGGTCGCCGAGGAGTAAGCGTCGGCCGCTTCGACCCAGCGCTGAAGGTTCTGGAGTGCGATTCCGCGATGGAAGTGAGCCAGTCCGTTGTCACCGGCCTTGTTCAACTGGTCGAGCCCGTTGGCATAACGTCCGAGCAAAACGTCTCCAACGCCGAGACGCAGATAGACGTCCGGTTTCATTGACGCTTTCTCGCGATCGCGCATCGCCGCGACAGCGTCTCGGAGCGTGCGGTAGCGAGAGGGGTCTCGCCCTAGCACCTCACGCAAGTCGGCCACCGCCGATTGGTCGAAGGGTTGACGATCGAGGAGCGTCCGCACATCAGTGGTCATAATCTCGGGCACTGTCACTGACTCCCTCGCCTCCGGCTCACGCTTTCAACCATCCGGGCACCCAGTTCAGACGACCCGAAGTTACGAATCCGCGAGACCGATTGCCGCATCTTTCTGGTAGCGACCACCTTTTCGAGGCAAGCCAACTATTTTAGCCATAACCATTAAGGTTGCAAGCTCATCGATTCACAAACACCAAAGTTCTACGGCAACTTGGACTTAACGCTCTCCACAAAGGGAACCTGAACGATCCGCTCCGATCGTTTCAACCCGAAAGGCGACATTTTTGCTAGCACGGGCCACCGGTGGCCTCATTTGCGTCGGGTCGCACCGTCGGTGGATCCTCAAGAAACGAAACACCCCCAACCGCGTGCGGGTCTACCGCGGTTGGGGGTGTTTCTCGACCGGACACAACCATCATCCGTGAGAGCATCAAGATTTGTTGGCAACCCAGAGATTCCAACCCGAGGTCCAGGAGGTGCTCGAGGAGGACTTGGTCGCCGCGGACGTCGTGTTCGACGTCGACGCATTCGAGTTCGAGTTCGCGTTCGTGACCACATTCACGACAGGGGTCGGCGTGGGGGTCGAGGCCGAGGTGGTCGTCGGAGCCGGCGTGGAGGTGGTGGTCGGAGCCGGGGTCGAAGTCGGGGCCGGCGTCGCGGTCGTAAGGGCCATGGCCGTCAGGGTGGGGGTTTGCGTGGGCGTCACCGTCGGGATCGGTCCCCCCTGCCAGGGATCGCTGAGGTCATAGTCGACTTCAACGTTCTGGGTGCCGATGGTCACGTCCTGGCTCTTGATCACCTTGTTGTTCAAGGTGGCCGTGACCTTGTAGGTACCCGGATCGAGGGCCATCTGATAGCCGCCCGAATCCCAGGTCTGGACCGAGGTGGTCTGCCCGGTCGCTTCGTTGGTGGCCTGGACGTTCACGTTGCCAACGCCTTCACCAGCATCGAAGAATTCGTTGTGGTTGGGGTCGTTGAACGCAACGCCGAGGAGCTGGGCCTTGGCCCCTGCCTGGCTGCCAAAGTCCTGAGTGATAACCATCGGCCCAACGTTCGACTTGCCGGTGGTGCTGACGATACCGATGCCCACGTCGCGGTACGCGTTGTCGGTCGAGGTGCTGGCCTGCTGGATATTGGCGCGGTGCCCGCCGTCGGAAACGCCCCAGTCGATCAGGAAGGCCTGCATGGCTTCGTCGACCGAGGTCGAGTAGGCGTAGGCGTTCTCACCGTCGGTGGTCCTGTTCGTGTAGCCGGCTTGATCGAGCCTCTGCTGGAGGTTCGAGCCGTTCGCTCCGGTGTGCGACTGGACGCCGGTGCTCGCCTGGTACTGGCTTTGCCCCTGGGCGGCGTTGGCGAGCTGAGCATTCCAGGCGAGCGGAGGCTTGGCAGGAGCCGAAGCGATCGTGTTCTTCACACTCTGAACGTTGACGTTGTAGTAGGCCACGGTCGCCGAGACGTCGGCATTGAGGTTGGACGTAACCCGGTTCGCCATCTCTGCCGGATTGATTCGGGTCTGATTCAGCAGGTAAAGCATATACTGCTGTTGATCCGTAGGTCCACCACTCGAAAGCAACTCGCGGTTCTCCAGGTGTTCGACTCGTAGCGTTCGGTTTGCGGTTCGGCGGGACATTACGGGCCTCCCTGCTATTCAAAAATCGCCCGCCGGCAGCGCGGGCGTTCGGGTTCGGTCTTGCGAGCCGCCAGCTCGGAACAGAGAGCTGGCAATCGGTAGGGCCGTTCCGACTTGAGTGGAAAATCTTGGACGCTTGAGGGCGGTGTCGGCGTGGCGGGCTTGTTATAAGGCAAGGACCGTGCCATTTGGCCTTGACTCTTTCCACTTTCGCCCCTAAGCGGCGGCAAGTGTATGGCGGAGTTCCCACTTACGAAAAACACGCAAAATTTCTGGCGAAAGGTCGGGAAAAAACCGGCCCCAGACCCCCTTTGGAAGTTTCTCGCACCCCCTCCACGAGCGAACTTACAAAGGGTCATTTTTTACAAAGCCTCACGCGCCCCTTGACGCCCTGAAATATCTTTCAAGTTTAGGGTTATGACGACCGGCGTGCTTCTTCACAAAGCGCATTCCCTGCCGATTCTGAGGTTCGTAGGAGCTCGGAGATCCTTGCGGGGAACGACGCGGCTTGCGAGTCCGATTTGATCGAGATAGCCTGTTGTACGAATCATCCCGTCCCAGCCGAGCTGGCGGATTGTCGCGATTTCGATGAGCCCGCGAGCGGGGCTTTCCTTGACCACGTCTTACTTGGAGAACTGTTCATGCCTGCGGCCGATGATGCTCTCGATCGACTTACCCGAGCGGAGACCGAGGGAAAGATCTCGGCGTCGGCGGCGGCCAATATTCGTCGATGGCTGAACGAACCACCGTTCGGCTCGTACCGGCCCCGCCTGGTGCAAGACATCGACGCCGGCAACTGGAAGGTACTTGATGACGCGTTCTACGCCGTGCTCGAGTTCGGCACGGGGGGACGCCGCGGCAAGATGTACCCGGTCGGGACCAACGTCCTCAACGCGCGAACGATCGGCGAGAGCGCCCGCGGCCTCGCTGACTACGTGACGGGACGCAAAGGGGCGAATTCTGCGCGAACGTGCGTGATCGCCCGAGACACCCGGCACAATTCCCCCGAGTTCGCCCAGCTTTGTGCCCGGGTCCTGGCGGCGGCCGGCTTCAAGGTCTATCTCTTTCCTGAACCCCGCTCGACTCCGCTGCTCTCCCACGCCGTACGATATCTGAAATGCGATGCCGGCATCATGATCACGGCCTCGCACAACCCCCCGTCGGACAATGGCTTCAAGTGCTACGCCGCGACCGGCGGCCAGGTGATTCCCCCTGACGACTCGGGAATCATCGCCTGCGTCAAAACGGCTTCCGACCGCGAAATCCCTGAGATCCCCTACGAAGAGGGGATCGCAAACGGGTCGATCGTTCTGGTCGGCGCGGAGATCGATGAGAGCTACATCTCGGCCGTCGTTGGTGAGTCGGTAAGCCCGGCCCGCGACCTCTCCATCGTCTACACCCCGATGCATGGCGTGGGTGAAACCTCGGTCGCCGCAGCGCTGCTGAAGGGGGGCTTTTCCAAGCTCAACATCCTCGCCTCCCAGCGGACGCCGGACGGCGACTTTCCCAACGTTCCCGGCCACGTCTCGAACCCCGAGATCCCCAAGACTCTGGACGCCTCCATTGCCGAGGCCAAGAAGACCGGGGCTGAGCTCGTGCTAGCGAGCGATCCCGACGCCGACCGCATCGGTGTCGGTCTTCCCGTCACCGGCGACCCGAGCGGTGAATGGACAACGCTTGACGGCAACCAGATCGGCGCCCTGTTGGCCGCATTCGTGCTCGACCAAACCGAGGCTCAAGGAAAGCTCCGGCCCGAGCATTACATGGTCACCACACTCGTGACCACGCAGATGGCCCGAGCTCTCGGTGAGCTCAAGGGAATCAAGACCGAAGACGACCTGCTGGTCGGCTTCAAGTGGATCGGGCAGCGGATCGACGAGGTCGGCCCCAGCAACTTCCTCTTCGGCTTCGAGGAGTCGCACGGCTACGTCAAGGGGGTCCATGTTCGCGACAAGGACGCCGCCGTGGCTGCCTTCCTGTTCGCCGAGTTGGCCGCGACCGTCAAGGCGCGAAAGCAAACGGTCCTCGAGTATCTGGATAGCCTCTACCTCAAGGTTGGCCACTACGGCGAGCGTCTCATCAACAAGACGATGGAAGGACGCGAAGGGGCCGGTCAGATCCTCAAGCTGATGGCCGCTTTCCGGAACGCCCCCCCCTCAGCCATCGGCGGGCTGGCCGTGACGGAGGTCTACGACTACAAAGAGCACGTTGTGCGAACTCCGCAGGATGGCAAGACGCGCCCCCTGCCTCAGCCGTCCGGCGACCTGTTGATCTTCCACCTCGACGCCCCTGGCGTGCGCTTCGCCGCGCGCCCCTCCGGAACCGAGCCCAAGATCAAGTTCTACCTGTTTGCTCGGACCGCGACCGAAGGGCTAACCGACCCTGCCCAGTTGGCGGCCATCAAGGCTGAGACGGAGCGAAGACTTGACCAAATCTCAAACGACATCGAACAATACGTAAAGCATGTCGTGAGTTCGCCAGCTTAGGAGGCCGAGAACCGCGACGCGGGGAGGGAACCCAAGAGGGGCGTATGTCTGAGATCCCGTCAACGACCACCCCGGCCGAAAAGGTCCGTACGTTCCCCACCAGCCCCGGCGTCTATCTGATGAAAGACGCGCAGGGACGGGTGATTTACGTGGGAAAAGCGAAGAACCTGCGCAACCGCGCAGGTTCTTACTTCCAGAAGACCTCGGCTGAAGACCGCCGGATCTGCGACTGGATCGGTGAAGTCGCCGATATCGACTTCCTGGCGGCTGACAGCGAGGTCGACTCCTTGCTGCTCGAAGCCCGCCTGATCAAAGACATTCAGCCCAAGCACAACTCCGCGCTGAAGGATGACAAGTCCTTCCCCTACCTCCAGATCACGACGGGAGAGGACTTTCCCCGCGTGAACTTCACGAGGGAGCCGCTGGACCGGGGAGTCAAACTCTACGGCCCGTTTCCCCGCGCGAAGAGCCTGCGGGGTGCGATCCAGGTCCTCCAGCGGATTTTCAAGTTCCGCACCTGTTCGCTGGACATTGAGGAAGGGGATCCCCGCTGGCGCTGGTTCCGCCCCTGCTTGCTGAATTCGATCGACCAGTGCACAGCCCCCTGCAACCTCCGGATCGAACGGGAAGCGTACCGCACGGACATTCGCCGCCTCCGACTCTTCCTCGACGGCAAGAAGGATGTCGTCCTGCACGAGATGGAAGAAGAAATGCGCGAGGCCAGCAAGGCCCTGCTCTTCGAGAAGGCCGCGCGGCTGCGTGATGAGATCAAGTCGCTCCAGAACCTAAACCTCCGCGGCGATCTCGAGAAGCACGCCCAACCCGAGGTCTTCTACGTCGATCCCCGCAAGGGGCTGAAGGGGCTCAAGCAAGTTCTCGAGCTCGAATCAATCCCGAGAACGATCGACGGGGTCGATATTGCCCACCTGGGAGGAACCGAGACCGTCGGTTCGCTGGTCACCTTCATCGACGGCCTGCCGTTCAAGCCGGGCTACCGTCGCTACAAGATCAAGAGCGTCAAGGGGATCGACGACTTCGCCTCGATTCGCGAGGTCGTCAGCCGCCGCATCAAGGGACTCCAGGAACGCGATGAACCCTTCCCGGACATCTTCCTGATCGACGGCGGCAAAGGGCAACTCAACGCGGCGCTCAACGCCTTTGAAACCCTGAAAGTGGTTCCGCCGACCTTGATTTCTCTGGCCAAGCGGGAAGAAGAGATTTACGTGCCGGGACGACCGGAGCCGATTGTCTTGAGCCGCCGCTCCTTCGCCCTCCGTTTGCTGCAATACGTTCGCGATGAGTCGCATCGATTCGCGCAACATTACCATCATATGTTGCGTAAAAAACGGACACTCGGAGATGAGTGACGTCGATACCTTGCCGTCGACCTCATCCCATCCGCAACAGATGGGTTGCTGATTCCGCGAGCGGACACGATCATTCTTCTGATGCGGGTCGAGACCAGGACGCGACGATCGAGCCGGTCTCGCGGATGCGTGCCAAAAAATTGACCGACCTCAATCGCCTAGACGAGAAGTGAGATAGTGAGCCGATGATCCTCGTTTCCGCCAATGGGCTGGGCCGTCAATTCGCGGGGGATCCCGTCTTCGCCGAGGTGAAGTTCGAGATCCGCGCGGGGGAGCGCATCGGGTTGGTCGGACCCAATGGAGCGGGTAAGACCACGCTCATGCGGATTCTGGCCCGCCACGACCAGGCCGACTACGGCAACCTCTACATCCGCAACAGCATCCGGGTCAGCTTGCTTCGGCAGCACCCCGACTTTGCTCCCGAAGACACCCTGGTCTCGGTCGCTCGATCCGGCCTGGCGTCCATGCTCGAGCTCCAGGAAGAGCTCGAGGAGGCAGCGCGCGAAATGGCCGAGGCCGAGGATGAGGACGATCGAACGCGAGCCTCACGCCGTTATAGCGAGCTCCACGACCTCCTGGAGCACCAAGATGCCTACTCGATCGATCATCGCGTCGAAGAAATCCTCTCCGGCCTGGGCTTTCCCACCAGCGATTTCCATCGAGCGGCGCGGACGTTCTCCGGAGGGCAGCAGTCTCGGTTGATGCTGGCCAAACTGCTCCTGGAAAACCCCGACCTCATGCTCCTCGACGAGCCGTCGAACCACCTCGACATCGAGACCACCGCCTGGCTGGAAAACTATCTCTCGCGCCAGTCGGTCGGCATGGTGATCGTGAGCCACGACCGCTACTTCCTGGACAAGGTCGTGACCAAGATCTGGGAGTTGCATGAGGGAAGGGTCGAAGCGTATCCCGGCAACTACTCCCAGTACTGGCGTCTGCGAACCGAGAAGGCAAAGAACCTCGATAAGCAGGCCGAGCGCCAGCAGGAAAAGATCGCCGACCTCGAGGCCTACATCCGTAAGTATGGCGCAGGGCAACGGGCCAAGCAGGCCCACGATCGTGAGAAAAAGCTGGCGCGCATCGAACGTGTCGAGACCATCCGCGACATCGTCGGACCTATCATGGGCTTTGGTGAGGTCGATCGCTCGGGCGATATCGTGATCGAGGCTCGCGCGCTCAACAAGGCATTCGACAAACCCTTATTTCAGAACCTGAACACGTCCATCCTCCGCGGCCAGTGCGTGGGGATCCTGGGCCCTAACGGATCTGGCAAGTCCACGCTGATCAAGACGTTGATCGGCCGTGAAAAGCCAGACACGGGAGAGGTCAAGATTGGGCACAAGGTCCAGGTTGGCTACCACGACCAGGGGCTCGAGTCACTCCCTCCGGAGACCTCGGTCGTCCGCGCCGTGTGGCCGGATGACGATCCTGAGTGGGTCCAGGAAGATGTCCGCAACGTCCTGGCGCGGTTCGGCCTGTCCGGCGATATCGTCTTCCAGACGGTGGGACAACTTTCGGGAGGGGAGAAGGCCAAGGCCGCCCTCGCGCGACTATCCGCTACCGGGGCGAACTTGCTGGTGATGGACGAGCCAACCAACCACCTCGACATCTGGTCGTGCGAAGCGCTCGAGCGCTCGATCCGCGAGTTCGAGGGAACCGTGCTGGTCGTGAGCCACGACCGCTACTTCTTGAACCAGGTGGCCGACCGTATCATCGTCCTCGGCAACGGCCGTGCGCGGGTGATCGAAGGGGATTTCGAGACCTATCAGCGGATCACGACCCAGGAAGCGGAAGCCGCCACCAAAGCCAAGGCCGCCGCAACATCCGCCCCAAACGCCGAGAAAACGAGCGAAAAAGCAGAGAAACGCAAACGCAAATTCCCTTACCGCAAAGCGGCCGATATCGAGCGAGAAATCGGCGAACTCGAATCGCAGGCCGCGGAGTTGGAAGACTTGCTCGGCCAGCCGGCAACTTGGCGCGATCCCATCAAGGCGGTTGATACTCAAAAGCGTCATGAAGATCTGAAACGCGATCTCGCGAGACTCTACGAGCATTGGGAAGAAGCGACCGAACTTAATGGCTGAGTGATCTTTAGCGAGACTTCCCAGAGCCTCTCCCCATTCGCAAACATGCGTGCAAGAACGGATTCGTGTAGGGTACTCTCGTCGCAGCGAGGGTTTGTGGGATAGAATGATCGCATGGCAACGTTGGTGGAGCGGCCGATTTCTGGCCGTGTTTGCATGCGAGCGTCGCCCGTGGGCCAGTTCCCGCCATGCCTGATCCCGAGAAGCTACTAACGACGATCCGTCGAGCGCGGGAGTTGTTCCGCTCGACCCCCGGCCGCCGCGGCGGCGTGGTGACCCTCCCCGCCTCGGCCGAGGTCGTGGTGGTGGGCGATCTCCACGGAAACATCCCCGCGTTCCGTAAGATCCTGGAGTTCTCCAATCTCGGACGCAACCTGAACCGGCACCTGGTGCTTCAGGAACTGATTCACGGGCCCCGCTACTACCCTGATGACCAGGGGGACAAGTCGCACCAGCTCGTGGACCTCGTCTCGGCTCTCAAGTGCCAGTTCCCGGACCGCGTCCACCTGATCATCGGCAACCACGAGCTCTCGGAGTTGACGGGCCGGATCATCGGCAAGAACGGAATGGCGCTCAACGCGCAGTTTCGGCTCGGTATCACGACAGCCTACGCGCCGCGAGATGAGGAGGTGTACCGAGCCTACCTCGACCTCTTCGCGGCTCTGCCGCTGGCCGTTCGGACCCCGAACCGCGTCTTCCTCTGCCACACGATCCCCGACCCGGTCGACCTCGAAAACTTCGATGTCACCATTCTCGACGCCGACACCTGGACCAAGGAAGCAATGGCCAGGCATGGCGCGGTTTACGCGCTGACCTGGGGGCGCAACACCGAACCCGAGACAATCGATCGGTTCGCGGCGCTAGTCGACGCGGATTGGTTCGTGACCGGCCACCAGCCCTGCAACGAAGGCTTCCGCCAGGCGAATCATCGCCAGGTCATTATCGACGGCACCGATCCCTACCCCACCTATTGCGTCTTCCAAGCCGGCGAGCCCGTGACAGTGGAATCGCTCCTCGGGGGAATCAAGGTGCTCCAGCTTCTCTCCTGAACCCCTTCCCGCGATCGCGGCTCAAACCAGGACCTTTGTGAGCACGCGCCCGTGGACGTCGATCAAACGCCGATTCGCTCCTGGGGCGTGGCGAACCGCCGGTTCGTGACAGGTTGACGACCTTCTGCAATTACGGCATTCGGTCTCACGAGGCCGGCTGTTTGGACCTGAGACCCTGACTCGAGACACCACAATCCAGCTAAAGACTCCAGTCGTGCTTACGGCCCCTGGCAGGCCGCGCACAGAGGAGTCATCATCGTCATATGTCCCCTGCTATCACCCGATAGAACAGTCATCATCGCGCTATGTCCCCGTTTCCCCCCTTGGCGGCTGATGTGCACAGTACACAACCCGTTGAAGCTGTGGCGTCGCGGCCTCGCGGCGGAAGTCGTCTGAGGGCCGCCCTCGGCCGATTGAACTGGACTCTTGCGAGGCTTAGCGATAGCCCTCGAGGGCATCGAGTCATGAACGCATGTTAATCATGACGATCAAAGCAAGAATGACCTCCGAGGCATCATCTCATCGGGGTTTCGCTAAAGAGGCGTTAAACAGGCAGGCACCTAGTTCTACAGCCGCAGAGAATTTTTGCAGAATTTGCTAAGATAGATAGTTGGAGAACTCTTTGGTGTAAGGATCGGCCGATTCGTCCTTGAGTCTGTCTTTGTCGGGAGGGATTCCCATGACACC